>Ga0209507_1000002_pt1 | contig 1535387 bp, 1216 predicted proteins | sample AD_UKC028_MetaG_FD_184414 | JGI IMG/M metagenome (GOLD analysis project Ga0209507, IMG submission 184414) | Active sludge microbial communities of municipal wastewater-treating anaerobic digesters from USA - AD_UKC028_MetaG (SPAdes) (version 2) | ecosystem: Engineered > Bioreactor >...
CGCAGACCATCGCGTCGGGCGAACCCTCGGCGGGCAGGGTCCAGTTGCGGTAGAGGCGGATGTAGGTGTCGCCGAAGGCGAGCCAGCCGTTCGAGCAGATCGAGACCCGGTCGTAGGTCTCGCCGTAATGCGTGAACTCGAAGGGCAGGTCGAAGCTCTTCGTGTCGTCGTCCCAGTTCCCGGTATCGTTGATGCCCGTGTTGGCGCCGACCCCGACGAGCTCGACCCAGCTGTAGTCCGGCGCGAGCGGATCGGTGTCCGCGTCGTCGAACGCCCAGTAGCCGTAGGCGTCCGGGCCGGTCGGATCGCCGGCCGCCGCCGTGCCGACCGTGACCGGGTACTCGAGCAGCTGGGTGCCGCCCTCGGCGAACGAGAGGGCGACCTGGAGGCTCGTCAGATGCCCGGGATAGCAGTCGCCCGCGATCGAGATCGTGAACGTGTTCGACTGGGCGACGGCGCCGCCGATCGCGATCGCACCCCACGCCCCCGCTGCGTCCGTCACCGTGATCCACTGGCTCGCGCAGGACAGCGTGGCCGTGACGCCGGCCGTCGCGAGATCGCCGATATTCGCGAGGTCGAACCGCACGGTGCCGGACTCGCCGGGATCGAGGGTGCCGCCCGCGCCGCCGAAGGTCATCCGGTTGAACCGGCCGACCGGGCCGTGCACGGGCAGCGCCACGAGGCTGGTCCAGGTGCTGCCGCTGCCGGTCGCGTCCAGCCGCAGTTCCGGCAGCGCGTTGCCCGGAGCGTCGCTCGCGACCTGCACCTGGAAGGTCCCGGTCGCGGTCCCGCCCGCCGCCACCGTGCCGTAGTTCGCCGTGGCGTCGAGCAGCGAGAAATAGGGCACCGGCGAGCTCAGGGACCCGGTCGCCGACGTGACGCTGCTGGTGCCGTGGTTGATGAGCTGGATCTGGAGGTTCAGCACTTCGCCGGGGTTCGCGACGTTGTCGCCGTTGCCGGAGACTTCCTGGATCGTGAGCGAGGCGAAATCCAGCGAGCGCGTGACCGAGCCCACCGAGGACTGTCCGAGGTGCGGCCGCAGGTTGCGGCCCGTCACTGTGACCAGCACGTCGCCGGCCACGGCTCCGTCCAGCGACAGCACGGCCCGGCCGATCGCGTCGGTGTACGCGAACTCGGAGACGTGGCCGTCCTGGAACACGGCGACGCGCGCGTCCGCGAGCGGCGCCCCGTCGCGGGTCACCGTGACCGGCAGGGCATTGGCGCCGAGAGCCACCTGCGCCGGATAGCTCACCGCGATCGCCGCCGGCACGCCCGTGTAGATCTCGGTCGCCGAGTCGCCCATCAGGTTGTTCCAGGTCGACCAGATCTGAACGGCTGACCACTCGTTGGTCCAGTAATTCCTGTAGAGGTTGAGCTTGCCGCGGGTCAGCGACGGGCCCACGCGGTGCTCGGGGCTGTTCAGCACGCCGTTGGTGATGCCTAGAAAGATGCAGTTGTTGTAGGCGGTGTGAGTGCCGAGGGTCGCCGTTCCGATCGCCGCGATGCCGCCGCCGTTGGGCGCCCGCAGGAACGCCTCGCTGCGGCACGTCGTGTCGCCTTCGAACGAGCCCGTGTCGCAGGTGAGGATCACCGCGTACGGCAGCTGCCGGCCGTTGGTCGTCGACGTGATGTGGGAGGGCGCCATCCCGCTCATGTTCCAGTAGCCGCGGTACGTGAACAGCGTCTCGCCCGAGTTGATCGTCGCGAGCATCTGGGTGAGGAAATTCCCGCTGAAGATCGTGTCGACGCGCGTGTAGCCCAGGTCGAGCAGCTGCTCCTTCACGAACTGGTTGACCCACACGCAGCTGTAGCCCGAGCTGCCCGGATCGCCGGTCAGGCCGGCCGTCGTGAACCAGTTGGTCTCGCTGAAGTCGGGATCGCTCTCGTAGCCGACGATCTTGTCGACCGCGATCTGCAGCTCGGCCGTGCTCGTCACGGAGATCCGGCCGATGTGGATGTCCGCCAGCACGTCGCCGCCCTCGAGCAGCGTGTAGTCGTGGTCGCCCTCGCCGCCGTAGCCCGAGACCGTCTCGAAGAAGGTCGGGATGGCGATCGAGCCGTTCGCGTCGCCGACGAGCGTGACGAACTCCAGCGGCGGCTCGACGGTGTTGTACTGGACCTGCAGCCAGCTCTTGATCGCGGTGTTCGTGGTCCCGGTGGTCGCCGTCGTCGCCACGATCACGTTGTAGCCCTGGCGCCGCCGCCAGGCCGCGAGCTCCTCGATGATGGACAGGACGGTCGAGTTGTTGGGGCAGACGAGGATGTAGGTGCCCGGCCCCACGGCGACGTTCTCGTCGCGCACGAAGCCGACCACTTCCTCCTCGAAGATCGTGGCGAAGGACTCCGGGATCAGCCGCGGCGGGCCGGTCCGGTCGTTCCGCTGGTCGGAGCCGCCGAAGGTGACCTCGACGTCCATCGTGCGCGCGATCTCGGTGCGGCCCGTCGCGGGGTCGTAGGCGACCGGGCTGAACGTGATCGGGACCACGCGCACGCCGCGCATCAACGCCGGCTCTCCGACGGACACGATCGGCTCGGCGGGCGGGGTCGCGCCGTAGGCGCTGGCGTCGAAGGACGTGCCGGCCTTGTCGAACGTCTCGATCCCCCGGACGGGAGCAAGGCTGAAGTTGCCGACGGGCACCAGCTGCCGATCGACGAGCCGGACGCTGGCGCCGACCCCCGCGGGCAGCGCGACGAGGCGCGTGACGGTCGGCAGGGCGGCCTGGCCGAGCCCGCCCCGATGCCCGCCGCCAGGCAGGTCGAGCGCCTGGAAGGTCCGGCCGCCGAGTTCCACTTCGGTCACGTCGATGCTCGGGATTTCCAGGCTGAGCGTCAGGCCGCCGGCGCGCGCGGCGACGAGGTCGATCCGGGGATCGCCACGGCCGCCGGTCGCCAAGAGGGACCTGGATTCGACCTCTCCCTCCATAGCCAGGGCGAGCGTCGCGGGGATCAGGGCGCCGAGCAGGATCAGGGCCCGTCTTGGACAGCGCATGGCGGCCTCCGTCAGTTGGCAGAAGATCTCGGATTGCCAGGGGTCTGGAACTCTCCCCGGAGCGGATCTCCTGGAGATCCGCATCGATATTCGGGGCGTCAGTGCCCCTGATTATAGCAGATGTGAGCCGGGGTGCAGCACATAATATCATATCATCCGTGATTCCATCGGCGCGTCATCGTCAGTGAACGTCCGGTATCGTCGAGGACGTCACCGCTCCGTCGCGAATCGTTCCGGAACGACCCCGGCCGCCGCCGCTCGCCGGGCGCTCCGCCGGACATCTATCCTCTCGTGCAGAAATTGACTGAATGTACAAAAAAGCCTGCCGTTCCCGGGCCGATGTCCCGAAAATGTTAGAATTCGCGACCTGGCTTCAACTTCGGCCCACGTGTTATAATCCCCGGCGCACCCACGACCGCGGTTCCGACCGCATTCGCCACCGTCTTTCTCCCTCGGGAGGACCAGGACCATGAAGCGCATCATCTTCGGGGCCTTCGCCCTTCTTCCCATGCTCGGCCCCGGCGCTGCCGTCGCGGACGTCATCAACGTGCCGGGCGACTTCGCCCAGATCCACGCCGCCGTCCAGGCCGCCGCCGCCGGCGACACGGTGCAGGTCGCCGCCGGGACCTATACCGACTGCACCCACGAGACCGAGGGACCGGGGTCGACGCCCGCCTGCGTCATCATGCGCCCGGGTGTCACCCTCCGCGGTGCCGGCCCCGACGCGACGGTCATCGACGCGGAGACCCTCGGACGCGGCATCTTCGTCCACGACACCGACGGCGTCGTGATCGAGGACCTCCAGGTCCGCAACGCTTACGCCGAGATCTACGGTGCGGGCATCCTGATTCGCCAGGGCTCGACCGGCGCGGTGCTCCGGAACCTCAAGATCCAGACCAACGGCGACGGCGGGATCGTCGTCATCAACAACGCGAGCGCCTCGCTGACCGACGTGTCGTTCGTCCAGAACGCCGCCAAGCAGGGCGGCGGGCTGGCCGTCGAGGAGACGAGCACCGCCAGCGTGACCGACTGCATCTTCGACCGCAACGTCGCGCCGTCCGGCGGCGGCATCTTCGTCCGCACCGGCTGCACCGTGGACATCACCGGCTCCACCTTCGTCGACAACGCCGTCAACGCCGATTTCGGCAACGGCGGCGCGGTCTGCGTCCAGGACTCGGAGTGCAACATCAGCGGCTGCACCTTCACGGGCAACTCGACCCGCGGCGGCGGCGGCGGCCTCGCGTACGTCAGCACCGCGACCGGCATCGTCGAGAACTGCGAGCTCGTCGGCAACCGGACGGCGGCCAGCTACAATTACGGCGGAGGCATCACGTGCCAGCAGTCGGCGCCCATCTTCCGCAACCTGTTGCTCGTCGGCAACACCGCCAACACGACGGGCTCGGACGGCGGCGCCATCGACATCCAGTTCAATCCGGCGCCCACGATCGAGCACTGCACCCTCGTGGACAACAGCTGCTCGGGCGACGGCTTCGGGGGCGGCGTGCTCGTCCAGTGGGGCGCCAAGCCGTCCATCGCGAACTGCATCATCGCGAGCTCGACCGCCGGCGCGGGATTGGCCTGCGTCTTCTCCGACTCCGCCACGGTGACCGGCTGCGACATCTGGGACAATGCGGGCGGCGACGCCGTCTGCGGTCTCGACGGCGGTTGCAATTTCAGCGCTGATCCCCTGTTCTGCGACGTGGTCGGCGGCAACTACCGCGTCGAACCGGCCAGCCCCTGTGCGGCGGGCAACCACCCGGCCGGCGGCGGCTGCGGCGCCTCGTACGTCGGAGCCTACCCGGCCGGCTGCGGCACCGCCGTCGGCGAGGTGCCGCACGCGGGAATCGTCCTCGGCAACTTGCCGAATCCGTTCAACCCGCACACCACCATCTTTTTCACGCTTGACGTACCCGGCGACGTCGTGGTTCGAATCCACGACGTGCGCGGCCGTACGCTCCGCACCTTCGCCCGCAGCGACGTTCCGGCCGGTGTGAGGCACGAATTCACCTGGGACGGCCGTGACCAGGCCGGACGGGCGCTGTCCAGCGGCGTCTATCTCTACCGGCTCGAGTCTCGAGGCGTTGCCACCACCAAGAGGATGAGTCTGATCCGATGATGCGAGTCCGACTGCTGGGCTTCGCGCTGAGCCTGCCGGTCCTGGTCGCCGCCGTGGCGACCGGGACCGCGGGTCCCGCGACGCCGCCGCCCGCCCCCGCGATCGATGTCCGTTCGACCGAGACTATCCTGACCTTCCCGGCCCGCGATCCCGCCGGCGCCGTCGCGTGGCCCGAGCTCGGCGCGCTGGTGGCGTTGCCGCCGGACGCCACGACCGCGACCGCGACGGTGCTGTCCGGTCGCGCCGGACCGGTCACGGCGAGCGACCGGCTCCTGCGCCTGCGCGGCCAGCCGGCGGTTCACGTGAGGGTCGCGGACCCTGGCGAGCAGGCGATCGTGATCGCCGTCCGCCACGACGGATCGTGGTCGGCGAAATCTTCGGACCGGCTGCGGTCCGCTGCGCTGAGCGCGGGCCTCCGCGGCGTGCCCGACGGCGGTCTGAAGGCCGGCGACGGTCCGCTGGGCGGCAGCTACGTGATCATCTCGGCGCCGGAATACGCGAACGCGGTCGCGCCGCTCGCCGCCTGGAAGACGCGCAAGGGGTGGCCGGTGATCCTGGTCACGACGGACGAGACCGGCGTCTCCAACGCCGCCATCCGCAGCTGGCTGCAGGTCGCCTACGACACCTGGCCGAAGCCGCCCGAGTACGTCCTGCTCGTCGGCGACGTCGACCGGATCCCCGCCTGGAACTTCTCGGGCAACGTCACCGACCTGCCGTACGCGCTCCTCGACGGCGACGACTGGCTGCCCGACCTGATGCTGGGCCGCTTCTCGGTCTCCAACCAGACCGAGTGCGGCGCCATGGTCGCCAAGAGCGTCCACTACGAGCAGGCGCCCTACGTCGATCAGACGGCATGGTTCACCCGCGGCGTGCTCGTCGCCGGGCAGTACGCGTCCTCGACGCCGATGCACACCATCCGTTTCTGCGGCGACCAGCTGGTATCGATCGGTTTCGATCCGCTCGACCCGTTGACGCCGGCCCCCGGCGACCAGGGCAACTACATCGTGTCGCCGTACATCCCCCAGGAGGGGATCGGCGTGCCCCTGAACATGGGTCCCGCCGCCATCAAGACCGCGATCGACCTCGGGTGCAGCATCGTGGCCTATCGCGGCTGGGCCTACGGCACCGCGGGTTGGGAGCCGCCGCACTACACGGTCGCGGAGATCCCGAGCCTCGCCAACGGCGCCATGCTGCCGGTCGTGATGAGCTTCGTCTGCCTCAACGGCGACTACTCGGCGAGCGAGACCTGCTTCGGCGAGGTCTTCACCCGGCTGGGCGGCAGCGAGCCGGCCGCGTTCAAGGGAGCGGTCGCCTTCATCGGCAACGGCGAGCACTGGTCGCACACGCGCCACAACGACGCCATGGCCATCAGCGTCTTCGAACGGATCGTCGACCCCTCGGTCACGACGCTCGGCGCGTTGCTGAACGCCGGCAAGCTGCGCTTCCTGGAGTACTTCCCCGGCGAGCTCGAGGACACCGGCGACGAGGAGTCGGTGGAGTTCTACTTCCACATCTACAACCTGCTCGGCGACCCGGAGCTCAACTACCACCGGGCAGCGCCCACGGCGCTCACGGCGGCGCACGCGGCCTCCCTACCGGCCGGTGCGACCATGTGCGAGATCACGGCGTATGAGGCCGACGCCACGACGCCGCTGCCGGGAGCTCGGATCGCGGTCGCGCAGGCCGGCCAGCTCCTCGCCGCCGCGATCGCCGGACCGGATGGCTCGGCGCGCCTGGTGCTCGCGCCGGCGGTGGCCGCCGGCGCGGTCGACCTGACCGTCTCCCACGCGGACCGCATCCCCTACCTGGCCCAGATCGGCGCGAGCGCACCGGGGGTCTTCCTCGGCCTCGACGGCGTCGCGATCGACGACAGCGAGCCCTCGCCTGGCGCCGGCAACGGCGACGGCGGCGCGAACCCCGGCGAGAGCCTGGCGCTGGGCGTGACCATGCGGAATCTGGGCTCGGCCGCCAGCGGGGCCGCGAGCGTGGCCCTCACGGTCGAGGGCCCCGCGAGCGTGACCACGGGCACGGCCGCGCTCGCCTCGCTCGCGCCCGGCGCGACCGGCGGGCTCGCCGAACCCCTGGTGATCGCGGTCGCGGCGGACGCCGCCGACGGCGCCGTGATCCGCGGACGGCTGGACGCCGAGCGCGGCGGCGAGCACGACCTGTCCGGCTTCGAGCTCGTGGTTGCCGCGCCCGAGCTCGCGATCGCCGCCGTGGCGTCGACCGGCGACGCGTGGGTCGAACCCGGTCTGACCAACGAGCTCATGCTGACGCTGACCAACCGGGGTTCCCTCGACACCGCCGGCGGCACGCTCGCGCTGGAACTGGTCGCGCACGCGGGAGCGGCGTTGCTCACGAGCGAGGTCGCCTTCGGGTCCCTGCCCTCCGGCGGCGAGGCCGCGGTCGGACCGGTCAGCCTGAGCCTGCAGGACGACGTCGCGGCCGGCGCCACGCTGACGCTGCACGCGGTCGCGACCTGCGCCGAGGGCGCCGTGGTCGCGACGACCGTGCCGATCGCGATCGGCCGCGGAGACGCCGGCGAGCCCGCCGGCCCGGACCGCCACGGCTACTACGCGTACGACAGCGCCGACTACCTCTATCCCGGCGAGCGCCCGGTCTACCGCTGGACCGAGATCAGCGCGGCGTTCGGCGGACCCGGCACCAAGCTCGCCTTCGTGTCCGACAACAACGAACGCGACGTGACAGTCGACCTGCCGTTCACCTTCCGTTACTACGGGCAGGACTTCACCCGGGTGCGGATCTCCGACAACGGCTGGTTGAGCTTCGAGGACGCCAACGACGACTACAACTTCTACAACTGGCCGATTCCCTCATTCGACGGCAACGGCTCCGTCGTCGCCCCGTTCTGGGACAATCTCACGCCCGAGCCGGCCGCCGACCCCGCAAGCGATCCCGTCGGCCTCGACAGCGACGGGGTCTACTGGTACCAGGACGCCGCGCGCGACGAGGTGATCTTCGAGTGGAGCCGGATGCGGCACTACATGTCCGGCAACATCAATGATACCGAGCCCGACATCACGGACCTGTTCACGTTCCAGGTCGTGTTGCGCGACCCGCTCGTCCACCCGACGCCGAGCGGCGACGGCGAGATCCTCTTTTTCTACAAGCAGGTCGCGGACAGCGATTTCCTGCGCATGTTCGCCACCGTCGGCATCGAGTCGCCCGACGAGACCGACGGCCTGCAGCTCACCTACGACAGCATTCGCGCCGCCGGGACCCTGACCTTCGGCCCCGGCCAGGCCGTCCGCCTGACGACCGCGCCGCCGGTGCGGGTCCCGCTCACCGTGAGCGCGCTGTCCCGGCGCGAACTCGCCGCCGGGGTGGAGCTCGCCTGGACGCTCGACGACGAGCGACCGGTCGCCGGCTGGCGGATCCATGCCCTGCGGGACGGCCAGCGCCATTGCCTGACCCCGACGCCGCTGGCGGCGGGCGCGCGCACCGGCGTGGTCGTCGCCGATCCGCTTGCCGACCTCGTGCTGGAGGCCCTCCTTCCGCACGGGACGACGTGCGAGGCGGGCAAGGCCCTGGCCGGCGCCTCGGTCGCGGCGTTCGCGCTCGGCGAAGCGGCGCCGAACCCGGTTCGCGGCGAGGCGTCGATCGCGTTCGCGGTGCCGCGGGCGGGCCCGGTCCGGCTGCGGATTTTCGACGTGCGTGGTCGTTGCGTGCGGACGCTGCTCGATGGTCCGGTGGCCGCGGGCGCGGGTGCGGTGTCCTGGCAGGGGCGAGACGACGCGGGCCGCTCGCTGGCCGACGGCGTCTACTTCTGCCGCCTCGAGCACGCGGGACAGACCCTGACCCGCAAGCTCCTGCTGGTCCGTTGACGATGCCAACTCGACCGGGCGCCCCTCGCGAGCGACCGGTCGGCCTCTGTGTGGACGAGCGATGAGACTGATCATTCTGTTGCTGATCCTGGTCGTGGGCATGGGTGTCTGGGAGACCGCACGCCATCGCTGGCACTTGCGCCGGATCCCGATCCGGGTCCACGTCAACGGCAGCCGCGGCAAGAGCTCGGTGGCGCGCCTGATCGCCGCCGGGCTGCGCGGCGGCGGCCTGCGGGTCGCCGCCAAGACCACGGGGTCGGCGGCCGCGATGATCCACGTGGACGGGACCGAGACGCCCGTCGTCCGCCGGGGCGGCCCCAACATCCGCGAGCAGCTCCAGATCGTCCGCGACGCCGCGCGGGAAGGATGCCAGGCGCTGGTGATCGAATGCATGGCCGTGCGGCCCGACCTGCAGCACGCCTGCGAGCACCACATCGTCCACGCCACGCACGGCGTGATCACGAACGTGCGGCCGGACCACCTCGAGGTCATGGGCCCCACGCTGGAGGATGTCGCCAAGAGCCTCGCCGGCACGGTGCCCCGGCGCAGTCTCTTCTTCCACGCGGAGGACGCCTTCGCCGACTACTTCGCGGGCCGCGCCCGCGAGCTCGGCTCCCGCTGCACGGCGGCCGACGCGAGCCAGGTCACGGCGGCGGAGATGGCGGGGTTCCGCTACGTCGAGTTCCCGGAGAACGTGGCGCTCGCCCTGAACGTCTGCATGGCCGCCGGCGTGCCGCGCGACCGCGCCTTGCAGGCGATGTACGGCGTGGTGCCCGACGTCGGCGCCATGACCCTGTGGCGGTTCCCGGTGGACCAGGGCACGATCACGTTCTGCAACGGCTTCGCGGCCAACGATCCGATGAGCTACATCCGCATCTGGGACCGCCTCGGGCTGGCCGAGCGGGCGGAGCAGGTCGTCCTGGTCTTCAACAATCGCGAAGACCGCATGAGGCGAGCCAAGGACATGCTGCCGCTCTTCGGCCGCGAGCTGGTGGCCGGACGCTACGTCCTGATCGGCGAGCAGACCCGGATCCTCGGCGACATGCTCCGGCGCCAGCACCTCCCCCCGGACCGGGTCGAGGACCTCGCCGGCCGGCCGGCGGCCGAGCTGTGGAGCCGGCTCGTCGAGCTCACGCCGGCGGGCGGGCTGGTCATCGGCGTCGGCAACATCAAGGGGATCGGCAACGCCCTGCTCGATCACCTGCGCGACCGGCTCGCCATGGAGGTCTCGTGATGCTGTTCCAGGCCGTCGGGCTCGGGCTGGTCGTCAGCCTGGTCTTCACCGAGATCCTCGGCCTGGCGGCCGGCGGCCTGGTCGTGCCGGGATACATCGCTCTCTTCCTCGACCAGCCGCTGCGCATCCTGGGCACCGTCCTGGCGGCCCTGGTCACCTACGGGACGGTCCGCCTGCTGGGCCGGCACATCCTGCTCTACGGCCGGCGGACGATGGTGTTCTGCGTCCTGGCGGGGTTCCTCTTCGGATCCCTGACGCGGTACCTGCTCGTGTTCAACGACCTCGTCGGTCTCGGCGTCGACACTGTGCTCCTGCAGTCGGTCGGCTACATCATCCCGGGGCTGATCGCCTACTGGATGATGCGGCAGGGGATCGTCGAGACGCTCTGCACCATGTTCATGGCGGCATTCATCGTCCGGTTGGCCCTGGTGGCCGCCCACGGAGGACATCTCATTGAGCTGGCGATTGGATAGTCGTCGCAGGTGGGTGCTGATCGGGCTCGCGGTCCTGGCGCTGCTGCTGCAAGCGATGCTGGACCTCACGCGGGCGCCCGTGCGCCAGCGCGATTACGAGCTGAAGCTCGCGGCGGCCGAACGCGCCGCCGAGGCCTTCCAGGTCCTGCGCGCCCGCCGTCAGCTCGTGAACGCGCAGGTCGATCTGCTCAACGATCCGGCGGGCACCGGGCTGATCGGTCCGGAGTACAGCCAGATCACCAACGCGACGGGCAGCCTCGAGGCCAAGCTCACGAGCCTGAACCCCAACTGGGCCGCGATCCTCGTGGAGTACTTCCGCCAGGCGGGGCTCGCACCGGGCGACCCGGTCGCACTCGCGCTGTCCGGCTCCTTCCCGGGGCTGAACATCTCCGTGTACGCGGCGATGGAAACGATGCGCCTGCGGCCGGTGGTGATCACCTCGGTGGGCGCGTCGATGTGGGGCGCCAACGATCCCGCCTTCACCTGGCTCGACATGGAGTCGGTGCTGTTCGAGGAGGGCGTGTTCACGACGCGCAGTCAGCTCGCGAGCTTCGGCGGCGGCAACGACATGGGCCGCGGCTTGAGCCCCCAGGGTCGCCGGCTGATCCGCGAGGCGGCGGCGCGCAACGACGTCCCGCTCCTCGAGTGCGAGAACATCGAGCAGGCGATCGCCAGACGCATGGCCTTCTACGAGGAGCAATCGCGCGGCCGGCCGTATCGCTGCTACGTGAACGTCGGCGGCGGCGTGGCGAGCCTCGGCGACACGCACAACCGGGTCATGCTGGGATCCGGCCTGATCGCGGATCTCGGGCAGCACAACTGGCCGCGCAAAGGCACGCTGATCCTCTTCGCCGAGAAGGGCGTCCCGGTCGTGCACATGCTCCGCCTGTCCGCGATCGCGCGCGAGGAGGGATTGCCGGTCGCTCCCGATTACTTGCCACTGCCCGGCGAGGGCGAGATCTTCGTCAGGCAGATGTACCGCTTCCCGCTCACGCTTGCGGTCCTGATCGGCTACTGCGGGCTGTGCGTGATGATCCTGGCGCCGGAGTTGCGACGCGGGCTCTTCGACTGGCTGCCGGGGCGCCGTCCCGGCGAGCCCACCAAGGGGGATACGGCATGAGCCGGACGCTCGGGTTGCGAATCGCCGCCGGGCTCGCGATCCTGGCCGGCCTCGGCGGCACGGCCGCGGCCAAGACCACCTGGGTCTCGGTGAAAGACCTCGCGGGCGGTCCCGCCGTTTGCCTGGAGACGGGCGGCGAGCGCCTCGACTATACGCTGGTCGGCGACGCCGCCGCGGTCCACTGCAGCGTCCAGGGACCGCGGCGACTCAAGCTGACGAGCCGCTATCTCTTCGCCGCCGACGACTCCTCACGCGTCGCCTACGCGATGATCGTTCAGCTGGACGGCCGCGAGGTCCTGCGCAAGGGATTCACCGGCACCGTCGCGGCCAACTTCGACCGCTGCGACGCGGACGGACGGGTCGGCACTCTGCGCCGCAGCTACCTCGACCTGCCCGCCGGCAAGCACGACCTCACGATCCGCGCCGAGTGCGAGGGGATGGGGAGCGTCGCGATCCGCCTGTTCCGCCAGGTGAAACGCCAGCGCGACCACTGGGTGGCGTTCGCGCCGGAACACTACGGCGAGATCCGGCACCTGCAATTCGCGAACGGCAACGAGTCCGCCTACTACCACTTCGACGCGGACACGCCGCTCGGCCTCACCGTCAGCGGTCCGACCACCCTGCGCGTCGCGACCCGCCTGGACTTCGACCACCTGATGAACGGCGGTCAGACCTACGCCCTGCAGGTCGCGATCGACGGGACGGTCTGGCGCACGTTCCACTTCGACAGTGACCGGCTGGCCTCCGCGCTGTACGTCGAGCGTCCGGACATCCTGCCGGGCGAACGCAAGGAGCTGACCATCGCGGTCCCGCGCGGCCGACATGCGGTCGAGATCCGCTGCGTCCGTCCGGAGACGTGCGGTGTCGCCGCCCTGATCCATCTCCCCCTGAGCGATCTCGAGCGCTAGGAGACCCCGTTGATTCCCTTCCGTCCCGGTCACCAGTTCCCACCGCGCCTCGCGCTCGGACTCGCGCTCGCGTGCAGTCTCGGCGCCGGTCTCGCCGGCGGTCCGGCCCTGGCTGCCACGAGCTACTCGCCGCAACCGTCCTCCGACGCGACGGTGGTCGGCATCGGCGGGAAGGACTACTACCTGCTCGGCGAGGAGCCGCTCGTCTTGCCCCTGGTGGGCCCCGGCACGCTGTCGGGCTACGCGCGCGCCGGATTCGCCCCCGACGACCGGGAGTCGAAGGCCGGCAGCGTGACCCTGGCAGGCCTCGGCGACCGCGTCATCCGGATCCCCTTCACCTTCACGGCGAGCGAGAGCGCCGCCTGGGACGACGGCCGTCCGGGCCGCCCGAGCGCCGGCCGCAAGTTCGAGATCTTCGTCCCCGCCGGCGTCTGGACCCTGCACCTGACCGGATCGCTCCCCGCGGGCGGCCCGCTGGTGGCGATCCTCTATTACGACGGCCCGCCGCAATCGGAATTCCAAGCGCGGCAGGCGAAGGCCGCCCGGCAGAGCCCCTGGACGTACCGCAACCGCTTCGGGCTCGAGATGATCTACACCGACAACGTGCTCACGATGAGCGAAGACGGTGTCGACGCCTGGGTCGCCGGGGTCGATCCCGAGCAGTTCCTCATCGGCAAGTACGACGACCTGGTCGTCGCGCCCACGCTGGACTTCTCGGCTCAGCGCAAGCTGCTCGGCTGGGGCGACACGCGGTTCCGCTTCAAGGTCAAGCGCTGGATGTACACGCAGAATCCGATCAAGACCAATACCGACTTCGACGGCTACGTTCGCCAGTTCTTTTCGGGCGGCAAGAGCCTGGAGCTCTATCTCCACTACGCTCCCGAGCAGTACATCCGGCAGCTGTCGGACCGCCCGCCCTACAGCGACCCCGACGCACCCATCGAGTACAAGGAATTCCGTTTCACGCGCAACATCATCAACCTGACCTGGCGCCAGCGCCTGAATCGGACCTGGGACTACACGCTGATCGTCGAGAACAACCGGCGATACTACAACAAACCGTTCATCGAGAACGATACGGTCTGCTACGAGTGCCGCCTCTCCGTCGGCTGCCGGGTGGCCAAGCCGCTCAAGCTCTCCGGCGACTACAGCGTCGAGTTTGCGGAATCGCGCGCCTACGATTCGCTCGACGAGACGCCCGCGACCAGCGACGACGGCGATGCCAGCTACAATCGCGACCTCTACCGGCTGGGCTTCGACCTGGCCACCCCGTGGGCCATGCCGGTCTTCGACAGCATCGACGGGTCGTATCTCTTCATGGACTACTATTACACGACCGATCGCGACCTCTTCGACGATCCCTACCATGTGGGGCGACGCGACAAGATGCAGAAAGTCGGCGTCTCCGTGAACCGCAAGATCACCAAGACGCTCAGCGTCTACGCCAGCTTCCGTTACTCGGACCGCGTCGTGGAATCGCCGTGGTACGGCGACATCACGATCGACAAGGACTTCATCGAGCACCGTTACTGGGTCGGGATGGACTACAGTTTCTAGAGGAGTGGCCATGCCTGTGAACGTGACGACCCGCACACTGCTGTCCGGTCTGGCGCTGTTCGTGATCGGCGCCGGACTCGCCGGCTGCGGCCAGCAGGATCTCTACGAGGCGCCCGGCTCGCCCTACGAGTTCGTGGGCAGGCTCGCGTTGCCGAGCGCCAACGAAGGAGTGGCCGTGATCGGCCGCACAGCCTTCGTCGCCGGCGGCGAAGCCGGTCTGCACACCGTGGACTGGTCGAACCCGGCGTCGCCGCAGCTCCTGGCCACCCTCAACACGACGAAGTACGCCGACGACATCCAGGTCGTGCGTACGTTCACCGGCGGGGTGCTGCGCGACATCGCCCACATCGTCGAGGGCACCGAGGGCGTCACGAGCTATGACGTCACCGACGCGGCCAATCCGGTAGACTACCTCACCGGCACCACCGCAGTCGTCGGCCGCAGCGTCTTCATCGTCGAGGACGAGAACCCCAGCGCGCCGTACGTCGTCTTCGTCGCCGAGGACTGGAAAGGCGTCCGGGTCTTCGAATCCGTTCCCGCGGATCCGGGCATCCTCGCCTACAACGGCGTCTTCGTCGGCACCCTCGGCAACGCCTACGCCGTGGCCGTGCGCGACGGGTGGGGATATTGCGCGCAGGACGAGCTGGGCCTCGGCGTGCTCGACCTCCGGGTGCTCGACCTGAACTCGGTGGCCCTGGTCGCCTGGGCCGACACGCCGGGCAACGCGCGCGCCGTGGCGGTGGAGGGGGACTACGCCTTCGTCGCGGACGGCCTCGAGGGCCTGGCGGTCCTGCGCATCGACGGCGGCAATCCGCCCGTCAAGGTCGCCCAGTACGACCTCAGCGGGTACTCCGAGGGGATCGCGCTGCGCGACGGCCTCGTCGCGCTGGCCGCCAACGGCGGCGGCGTGCACTTCTTGGACGTGAGCGACCCCGTCCATCCGATCTACCTCGGGACCAACGTCACCACCTACTCGCTCGACGTGGCGTTCTCGGATGACGGCTACTGCCTGGTCGCGGACGAGTCCGATGGACTGGTGATCTTCGGCGGTCGCGGACCGTTTCGCGACACCACGCCGCCCGCCGCCGTCATCGACCTGATCGCCCAGCCAGCCGGCGCGAACGCGATCGATCTCGAGTGGACGATGACCGGCGACGACCGCATGCGCGGAACCGCTGCGTCCGTAGAGGTCCGTCAGGCGGCGGCGCCGATCACCGATGACGCAGGCTGGGACGCCGCCACGCCCGTCGCGGGTCTGCCGGCGCCCGCGGCCGCCGGCACTCCCCTCACCCACACGGTGACCGGGCTCGAGCGCGACACCGCCTACCACTTCGCCCTGCGCGTCGTCGACGACGCTGGCCTCGTGTCCGCTCTCTCCAATCCGGCCACCGCGACGACCGCGGCCGGCATCATTCTCCGCAATCCGTCCCTCGACCTCGCGGCCGGCACGGTCGACGACACCTTCACGTACGAGGTGGAAGCCCTGTGGGAAGGTGAATTCACCGCGACGGAGGTGATCATCGACGGTACGCCGCAGACGATAGCGCTCGTGGCCGACGACCTCTATCGCTTCCAGACCTCTCTCGCCAAGGGCGTCCACACCTACGCCTTCCGCTTCGCGGCCGAAGGCGTCGCCGACGCGACGACGGCGGAGTATGCCGGACCTGCCGTCGGCGAGATCGTCTTCACGATGGGCAGCCCCGACCAGGAGTACGGTCGCGACACCGACGAGGTCCGCCACCTCGTCGCGTTCGGCGAACCCGTGATCGCAGCCGCCACGGAGGTGACGCAGGCCGAGTGGGACGAGGTGATGCCGGCCGGCAGCAATCCGTCCCAGCACCCGGGCGCCGCGCGCCCGGTGGACAGCGTGACCTGGCACGAGGCCGTCGCGTACTGCAATGCCCGCTCCGTCGCCGACGATCGAACCCCCGCCTACACGATCGTCGGCGAGTCGGTCAGCTGGGACACGGCCGCCGACGGCTGGCGGCTGCCGACCGAGGCCGAATGGGAGTATCTCTGCCGCGCCGGCACCACGACGGCGTTCTTCAGCGGCGAGCTCGTCGAGCTGAACTGCCGCCTCGATCCGAACCTCGACGCGATCGGCTGGTACTGCGGCAACGCGGGCACGGCGCCCGAGGTCGTCGCGCAGAAACTGCCCAACGCGTTCGGGCTCTACGACCCGAGCGGGAACGTGCGCGAGTGGTGCTGGGACTGGTACGGCGACCTCCCGGCGACGGCGGTCCTCGATCCCGCCGGACCGGCGACCGGCGCCGTGCGGATCTGCCGCGGCGGCAGCTGGTTCTACAGCAGCCAGGATTGCCGCAGCGCCGCCCGCGGCACGTTCCCGCCCGACAGCAGGGACGACACGGTCGGCTTCCGGGTCGTGCGCACGGATTTCGCCGACTGAGCCCGCATTCGCCGGGGGTCGCGCTCGCCGCGCGGCCCCCGGCGCGGAAAGGACCCAATGACCGCCGCCAAAGTCACCGATGCCCTGAAGGGCGCCGTCCCGCCGCCGAAGCTCCGCTTCACGTTCATCGACGAGTTCCGCGGACTCATCGGGGTCATGATGGCGCTCGGCCACGCTCAGTATTACATGAATTCCGCGTGGCTGAGCCTGGATCCGATCGACCCGTTCTTCGACAACACCCCCCAGTTCCTCATCCGGTACATGGGCTACCTCTGCGCTCCCGGCTTCCTGATGATGAACGGCGCCATGACCTACTGGGCGTTCATGCGCCGTCGCAAGCGGGGCATCACGCGGGGCCGGGCCATCCTCGATTTCGTCGAGCGCGGCGTCTTCCTCGTGCTCGTGCAATGGCTCTGGGTCAACGCCGCCTGGAGCGGCTTCGACCGCCTGCGCCTCGACCACATGGGCATCATCGCCACGATCGGCATCAGCATGCTGCTCGTTTCGCTGATGGTCGAGTGGCCGTGGTGGCGGCGCGGCCTCGTGGCGCTCGCCTGTTTCCTGATCCATCCCCTGCTGCTGCAGATTCCCTACGACCACGACAGCTGGATCCACGTCCCCATGCAGTTCTTCATCGACAGCGGCGACTTCACCAAGTATCCGCTCATTCCCTGGTTCGCGTTCGCCTGCGTCGGCTCGGTCATGGCGCACTTCTGGTTCACGGTCTGGACCGATTCCCACCGGCCCGACGAGCGCGCCTACAAGTCGATGGGGCTCGGCCTCGCGCTCGTGCTCGCGGCCCTCGGCCTGCGCGACTGGGGCCTCGCGTATGCCAACCTCTTCCCGCACGAGGGCTGGTTCACGTACAGCTTCTTCCTGGTCCAGAAGTATCCGCCCAGCCTCTGCCACCAGGTCTGGTTCGCCGGCGCGGTGATCTTCATGGTCGGCCTCTTCGCCTGGATCGACAACCGCTGGCCGGTGCTGCGTCCCCTCGCGGTCGTCGGCAAGGTGCCTCTGTTCTTCTACTGCATCCACATCCCGCTGCTCGCGATCGTGTTCCGTCGCCTCGGCTGGCTGCCCTACCACGGCGGCGGCGTGGTCGAGAGCCTGTGGACCTGGGTCGGCCTCCTGGTCGTCATGGCGCCGCTCGCCATCTGGTTCGGCCGGGTCAAGGCGCGCAACAAGAGCTGGTTCGTGCGCATGATCTGATCAGGCGGCGCCCGCGGCGCGGCGGCGTCTAGCGGTCCAGCTCGGCGAGAGCGGCAGCCCAGCCGGTGAAGAGCCGGCCATCGAGCCCCTCTCGCCGAGCCGCCGCCACGTTGGCCGGCAGGTCGTCGTAGAAGACGAGCGGCGAGTCGTGCGGAAGCGCGGCGGCCACGACCGGCGCGAAGGCGCCCACGTCCGCCTTCAGGCGTCCGGTCTCGCAGGAGACGATCCACCGCGCGCAGAGCCCGAACCAGGGCCAGCGGCTGCGGCACCAGACCAGGTGCGCGGGGTTGGTGTCGCTGAGCACCCAGAGCGGCCGCGCGGCGGCGAGCCGGCGGACGGCCGCCTCGGCCCCCGGCGTCGCCGTGAAGATGTCGCACCAGCACCGCACCAGATCGGCCCGCCGGCCGGCTGGCCAGCGGAGCCAGGCGGCCAGCTCCGCGAAGAAGGCCGCGCTCGTTGCGAGGCCCCGCTCGTAGCTCCGCTTCGCCTCGCCGAGGATGTAGCGATCGCGGATCTCGCCCGGCGATCGCGGGCTCGCGGTCGCCGCCGCCGCCACGAAACGCTCGAAATCCAGATCCACCAGGACGTTGCCCAGATCCAGCAGCAAGGGCGGGCGCGGCGCGGCGTGGTCCATGCAGGGCGCTCCGATCGATCGTGCCACGGGAGTCGGTGGCCAGGATAACCGGGAATCGGCGAGGTGTCGCCGGTCGCTGCCGTCAAGCACAACGGAAATTTTCCCGGCTTGTCCACCAGCCGCCGCGCGCCGTATGCTATCGTGACCCTGCGGGCGGTTCGCCGCCCTGCTCGATCCTCAGCCGGAACCGGGAGGTCCCCATGGTCAGCCGTCGTCTCGTCCGCTTCTGCCTCGGGGGCGCCGTCCTCGCCCTCGGCTTCGTCCCGCTGGCGCTCGCCGCCGTCAGCCAGGTGAAGACCGGCGACTTCGAAGGCATCAAGAGCAGCGCGGACCTCCGCCGCAACGACGACGGTCAGGACTGGTACGAGAGCCGCAAGGAGAGCAAGGAAGCCGGGAAGTTGCTGATGCTCAGCACGAAGAAGGTCGCCGGCAATGCGACCCACAAGGCCATGATCAAGGCCCACCCCACGCTGAACACCTATCTCTCCCAGGATCTCGCCGCGCCGCAGACCGGGCGGTTCACGGTCAGCTACGACATCTGCGTCAAGCAGATCCGCCCCGAGTACGACCGGTCCGCGTTCTTCTTCGCCGGCACAAGCGCCGACAAGAAGAACGGCCCCAACTCGACGGCGGCCGAGCGCTTCGTCTTCCTTGGCTTCGCGAACGCCGGCCAGGAAGGCAAGATCAGGCTCTTCGCGCGCGAGGGCAAGTCGGACTGGAAGGACGCGACGGTGCTCGCCGACGGGCTCGACCTGATGAAGTGGTACCAGGTGACCGTCGACGTCGACGTCGCGAAGGGCACCTACACCGTCAAGGTCGGTGAACAGCCCGCCAGCCGGCCTCTGGCTGCGTTCTCGACCGCCAAGAGCAAGGCGCCGACGTCCATCACGCACATCAGCTTCGCGTCCTGGAACGACGGGGCTGGCACGTTCTACGTGGACAACGTCTCGGTGATCCCGCGTTAGCGGGTCGCGCCGCCGGCGTGACGCCGGCGATCGAGCAGCGCCGCCAGGCCGCGCAGCGTCCAGTCGGGATCGTACAGCCAGCCGGCCCGCGCCACGTATCCGCCGAGCCCGCCGGTCGTGATCACGCGCGAGCGCGGCCAGGCTGCGAGCAGCGCCTCGACGACTCCTGCGACGCCATGCACGCCCACGTGGAACGCGCCGATCGCGAGGGCCTCCTCCGTATCTCGTCCCGGTCGCAGTTCGCAGGGCGCGAACGGCACGGGCCAGAGCTGCGCCGCCTCCTCCTGGAGCTTGCGCGCGGCGAACGCCATGCCCGGCGCGATCAGCCCGCCCGTGAACACGCCCGCCGCGAGGACGTCGATCGTGGTTGCGGTCCCCGCGTCCACGACCAGCGCGTCGTCGAGAGCGGCCGCCGCCGCCGCCGCCACGTTGCACCAGCGGTCCGCGCCCACCGTCCGCGGTTCGCGGATCGAGACCGCGAACGGGAAATCCCAGGTGTGGTCGACGAGATGCGCGTCGGGCATCGCCGCGACGAGCGCGCGGGCCGCAGCCGGCACGACCGAGCAGACGCCGGCGGTCTCCCCTCGTCGGCGCAACCCGGCGATCCGCGCGGCGAGCGCGGCCAGCGCCGCGGCGTCGCGCGGGGTCGGCTCGCGCAGGAGACCGGCGACCGCCGGCGATGATCCACGGGCCGCGGGCTCGGCGCGCGCCGCGCTGACGCAGGAGTTGCCGATGTTGACGAGGAGCTGGCTCACGGCGCGATCTCCAGGTCCAGGCCGAGATCGAGCGCCGGCGCCGAGTGCGTGAGGCGCCCGACCGAGCAGGCGTCCACGCCGGCCGCGGCGTATTCGCGGATCGTCTCGAGCGTCACGTTGCCGCTCGCCTCGAGCCGGGTCGCGGCGTGAGCGCGGTCGCGCCGAGCCACCGCCTCGCGCACGTCGGCCGGCGCGAAGTTGTCGAGCAAGACCCATTCCACCCGCAGCGGCAGCACGCTCGCCAGCTGCTCGAGCGAATCGACCTCCACCTCGATGACCAGATCCGGATAGGCGCGGCGCGCCCGCGCCACCAGATCGGCCACGCGATCGCCGCCGGCCGCCCAGTGGTTGTCCTTCAGCATGATCCGGTCGTCGAGCCCGAGCCGGTGGTTCACGCCGCCGCCGCACCGGACTGCGTACTTGGCGAGCGTCCGCCACCCGGGGACGGTCTTGCGCGTGTCGAGCACCTGGCAGCCCGTGCCGGCCACGGCGTCCACGTACCGCGCCGTGAGCGTCGCGATCCCCGAGAGGTGCTGCAGGAAATTCAACGCGGTCCGCTCGCCGGTGAGCAACGGCGCCGCGGGGCCGCGCAGCACCGCGGCGACGGCTCCGGCCGGCACGCGGTCGCCGTCGGCCGCCAGCAGCTCGACGCCGACCCGCCGATCCAGTCGGCCGAAGAGCAGCTCCAGGATCGGCAAGCCGGCCAGGACGCCGTCCGCCCTGGCGACGATCCGCGCCGTCGCGCGGACGGTCGCCGCCACCGCGATCGCCGTCGAGGCGTCGCCGCGGCCGATGTCCTCGCAAAGCGCCTGGTCCATCAACGTCGCGAGCCACGGGTCGCGCGGGAACTGGGGATGGTCCATCACGTCTCCTCGCCGCGGCCACCGCCGATGCCCCACTGCGCCTTGAGATCCTCGAGGCGGTCGCGGAACTGGGCGGCCCGCTCGAACTGCAACTCGGCTGCGGCCTGCAGCATCTCGCTCTCCAGCATCTCGACCATCGCGCGCGGCGAGAGGTCGCCCTTCAGCAGGGTTTCCCAGGGCCGGTCGGCCGGCGGCGGCGGCGACGCGCCGCGTTCTCCGGCGGCGAGCGTCTGCTGCATGATCTCCGCGCGGGTCTTGCGGATGGTGCGCGGCGTGATGCCGTGGGCGTGGTTGTAGGCCAGCTGCTTTGCGCGGCGACGCTCGGTCTCGGCGATGGCGTGCCGCATCGAATCGGTGAGCCGGTCCGCATACATCACGACCTGGCCGTTCGCGTTGCGGGCGGCCCGTCCGGCGGTCTGGATCAGCGACCGTCCGCTGCGCAGGAACCCCTCGCGGTCCGCATCGAGGATCGCCACCAGCGAGACCTCGGGCAGGTCCAGCCCCTCGCGCAGCAGGTTCACGCCCACCAGGACGTCGCACTCCCCCAGGCGCAGTTTGCGCAGGATCTCGATGCGATCGAGCGCGGCGATGTCGCTGTGCAGGTAGGCGACCCGGAGCCCGGCCTGCGCCAGGTACTCGGTGAGGTCCTCGGACATCTTCTTGGTCAGGGTGGTCACCAGGGCGCGCTCGCCGCGGCCAACGGTCTCGCGGCACCGCGCCATCAGGTCGTCGACCTGCGTCGCCACCGGCTGCACGGAGATCGGCGGGTCCACGAGGCCGGTCGGGCGGATCACCTGCTCGACGAAGACGCCGCCGGACCGGGCGAGCTCCCAGTCGCCCGGCGTGGCGGAGACGAAGATCGTGGCGGGCATCAACGCCTCGAACTCCGCGAAGAGGAGCGGACGGTTGTCGAGCGCGCTGGGCAGGCGGAAGCCGTGCTCGACGAGCTTCAGCTTGCGAGAACGGTCCCCGTTGTACATCGCGCCGATCTGCGGTACGGTCGCATGGGATTCGTCGATGACGAGCAGAAAATCCCCGGGAAAATAGTCGAGGAGGCACGCCGGCCGCTCGCCCGGCTCCCGATCGTCGAAATACCGCGAGTAGTTCTCCACGCCGGGACAGTGCCCGATCTGCTGGATCAACTCCATGTCGTAGCGGGTCCGGCTCGCGAGGCGCTGCGCCTCGAGCGCCTGACCCGCCCGGTCGAACTCCGCGAGCCGGGTCTCGAGATCCCGGGCGATCTGGTCGACGATCGCGGTCGAGCGGCTCCGGTCGGTGATGAACTGGCTCGCCGGGAAGATCGCGGCCGACCGGACCGCTTCGAGGGTGCGTCCGGAGAGATGATCGACCCAGGCCAGGCGATCGACCGCATCGCCGAAGAACTCGACGCGGAGCGTGCGTTCCTCGTGAGCGGCGCGGACGTCGACCACGTCGCCGCGCACGCGGAAGGTCCCGTAGTCGGGCGCGAGGTCGTGGCGCTGGTACGCCGCGTCGACGAGGCGCTCCAGCAGGGCGTCGCGCGCGAGCGCCTGCCCCTGCTCGAGGCGGATGATGCCTTCGCGAAAGGTGCGCGGGTTGCCGAGCCCGTAGATCGCCGATACCGAGCAGACCACGATGACGTCGCGGCGCGCCAGCAGCGAGCTGGTCGTTCGCAGCCGGAGGCGCTCGATCTCCTCGTTGATGCTGGTGTCCTTCTCGATGTAGGTGTTGGTCTGGGGGATGAACGCCTCGGGCTGGTAGTAGTCGTAGTAGCTGATGAAGTATTCGACGGCGTTGTCCGGGAAGAACCCCTTGAGCTCACCGTAGAGCTGCGCCGCCAGGGTCTTGTTGTGGCTGAAGACGAGGGCGGGGCGATCGAGTTCGGCGATGACGTTGGCCAGGGTGAAGGTCTTGCCCGATCCCGTCACGCCCAGCAGCGTCTGGAAGCGGGTGCCGCGGCGGACCTCGGCCGTGAGCTGCCGGATCGCCTCGGGCTGATCGCCCGTCGGCCGGAACGGCGCCTGCAGCCGGAACAGGCCCATGATCAGCCGCCGCCGGGGCCGAGCGTGAAACGATCCAGGACGACCGGCTGGCCCTGGCGCCAGCGCTCGACCGGCTGCGCGATCCCATTGAGGGTCACCTGGGCGCCTTGCAGGTCGTCGAGGATCAGGGTGAAGTTGTCCTCGGCGCCCCAGTACGCGGCGAATCCGCCCCGGACCGCGTACGCGACGCCTTGCTTGACGTTGTAGGCCGGCGGGGGCGTGGCCGTCCCGGGCCAGATCAGCGGGATGCCGGCGCCGTCGCCGTCGCGGCGCACCAAGCAGTTCGTCGGCGCGGGCAGCAGCACGCGCAGGACGAGAGGGTAGGTCGCGCCGCCGGCGAAACGCAGGGCGGAATCGCCGCGCGCGGGCAGGGGCAGCTCGGCTGCGGCGGGATCCCCGTTCGCGGGCCCCGCCGGCGCCGACGTGACCGGCGGGGTGGCCGCCGAGTCGCGCTCGGCCCGGTCGGGTCGCGCGCCGGGCAGCGCCGGGGCGGATCCGCCGGCGGCCGCCTCCGCCACGGGCTCGACCCTGCCTCCCGACTCCAGCCGCGGCGTCGTTTCTCCGCGCCCGAACACCAGGGTCGCGATCCAGACCAGGAGCGCGAGCGCCGCGACCGTACCAGCGCCCATGAGGAGGTAGCGACGCCACGGGATGCCGATCCGGGTGACCTCGACCTGGTCCTCGGACCAGACCATCTCCCCGCTGGGGGAGGCCGCACCGGGGCGACCGGTGGCGAGCTCGTACACCCGGAGGACCTCGTCCGGGGCCAGCTGGAGCCAGGTGGCGTAGGTGCGCAGGAAACTCTTGACGTAGAGCGGACCGGACAGCTTGTGGTATTCGTCGTGCTCGATGGCCTCGAGCAGGCGCCGGGGGATCTTCGTGCCTTCTTCGGCGGCGTCGAGGGTCGCGCCGCGCCGCTCCCGCGCGTCTCGCAGCAGCTCACCGGGTGTCCGGCTGGCTTGTCGTTCGGCCATATCACGCCTCCCGCGCCGCGGTCAGTTTCCGAGCCCGCGCAGCCGCTCCTGCAACGTGGCGACCTTGGCCTCGTTCTCCGCCAGCAGGTCCTTCTGCTTCTGCACGACGTCGGCCGGCGCGTTCGCGACGAAGTTCGCGTTGGCGAGCTTCGCGCGGCAGCCCGCGATCCAGCCCGACAGCTTCGCCAGCTCCTTGCCGAGGCGTTCGCGTTCCTTGTCCAGGTCCACGAGACCAGCCATCGGCAGGAAGACCTCGACGTCCCCGGCGATGCCGACGCCCGCCGGGCGGGGCACGTCGCCGCCGCATTCCACCGTGACCGATTCGAGCTTCACGAGCAGCGCAATCAGGTCCGTCACGGCCCCGAGCGGCGCGACCCGCTCGCTGGAAGGGACCCGCAGGACGGCCCGACCCCGGCGGCCCGGCGCGACTCCCAGCTCGCTCCGCAGGTTGCGCAGCACGCCCGTGATCGTCATGACCTCGCCGAACGCCGCCTGCGCGCCCGCAAACGGCGGGGCCCCGGTCGCGTCCGGATAGCCGCTGACCATCAGCCGGCCGCTCGCCGGCGGCAGCCAACTCCAGAGCTCCTCCGTGATGAACGGCATGACCGGGTGCAGCAGCTTGTAGCTGAGGGCGAGCTCGAGGATCGCCACCGACAGCGCCGGACCGCGCAACCGCTCGTCCCTCAGCCGCGGCTTGATGGCTTCCAGGTACCAGTCGCACAGCTCGTGGCGGAAGAAATTGAAGGCGCCGTAGGCCGCGTCGTTGAGGCGCCGCCGGGCGTAGTGCTCGTTGCACTCGCGGGCGGTCGCGCACAGCCTCCCCAGGATCCAGCGATCCTCGAGCTGCAGGTCCGCGTCCCGCAGGACGAGCGGCGGCTCGGCGCCGAAGGTCGCCCGCCAGACGGCCGCGAACGCCGCCGCCGGCGCCGTCTCCCACGGCCGGTCCGCCACGAGCTCGATCGGGCCGGGCGGCGGCGCCACGCCGGCGCGCGGCGCTGCGAGACCCGACTCGTCCCAGACGCCGAGCACGAGCTTGGTCGCCTGGAAGATCTTGTTGCAGAAGTTGCGTCCGACCTCGAGCGACGCCTCGCTGAAGAAGATGTCGGCCCCGGTGGGCGTGAGCATCACCAGCGAGCAGCGGAGAGCGTCGGCGCCGTAGGTGTCGATCAGGTCGATCGGGTCGGGGCTGTTGCCCAGCGACTTGCTCATCTTGCGGCCCTCGGCGTCGCGAACGATGCCCGTGAAGAGCACCTCGCGGAACGGCGGCTCGCCGAGGAATTCGTAGCTCGCCATGATCATGCGCGCGACCCAGAAGAAGATGATGTCGGCCGCGGTCACGAGCACGCTGGTCGGATGGTACCGGGCCAGGTCGGCCGTACGCTCCGGCCAGCCCAGCGGCGAGAAGGTCCACAGCCAGCTGCTGAACCAGGTGTCCAGGACGTCGGGGTCCTGCTCGAGCCGCGCCGAGCCGCACTGGCAGCGGGCGGGAGGTTCCAGGGCCACGATCTCGGCGCTGCAGTCCTGGCAATACCAGACCGGCAACCGGTGGCCCCACCAAAGCTGGCGGCTGATGCACCAGTCGCGGATGTTGCCGAGCCAGTTGTGGTAGACGCCCACCCAGCGGTCGGGCAGCAGCGTGACGGCGCCCGACTCGACCGCCTGGATCGCGGGTCCCGCGAGCTCCTCCATGCGGAGGAACCACTGCTTGCTGAGGTACGGCTCGATGACGGTGCCGCACCGGTCGTGGTGGCCCACCTGGTGCACGTGGGGGTCGACCTTCGCGAGCAGACCCTGACCCGACAGCGCGGCCACGACGCGCCGCCGTGCCTCCGCGCGGTCGAGGCCGGCGAACTCGCCGGCGTGCTCGTTCATCACGCCGCGCGGGTCCATGCAGACCACCTGGGGCAGGTCGTGGCGCTTGCCGACCAGGAAGTCGTTTGGGTCATGGGCCGGCGTGATCTTCACGAAGCCCGTGCCCTTCTCGGGGTCGGCGTGCGGATCGCCGACGATCGGGATGGTCCGGTCCGTGAGCGGGAGCCGGACCCGGCGGCCGATGAGATGGCGGCGCTCGGGATCATCCGGATTCACGGCGACGGCGGTATCGCCGAACATCGTCTCCGGTCGCGTCGTGGCGACGGTGAGATCTCCGCCGCCGTCCGCGAACGGATAGCGGATGTGCCACATCGAGCCCTGGTGCTCCTGATACTCGACCTCGTCGTCGCTGATCGCGGTCAGGCAGTGCGGGCACCAGTTCACGAGGTAGAGGTCGCGGAACACGAGCCCCTTCGCGTAGAGGTCGACGAAGCAGCGGACCACGGCGCGGTTGCGCGCGTCGTCCATCGTGAACGCTTCCCGCGACCAGTCGAGCGAGCAGCCCAGGCGCCGCAGCTGCTTGGTGATGCGCCCGTGGGTCTGCTCCTTCCAGGCCCAGGCGCGTTCGAGGAAGACCGCGCGGCCCGCGGCGCGCTTGTCGATCCCCTCGTCCCGCAGCTGGCGGCTCACGACCTGCTCGGTCGCGATGCTCGCGTGGTCGGTCCCCGGCACCCACAACGTCTCGCGGCCCAGCATCCGGTAGTAGCGGATGAGCGTGTCCTGGATGGAGTTGCCGAGGCAATGCCCCATGTGCAGGATGCCGGTGACGTTCGGCGGCGGCAGGGTGATCACGAATGGGGCGCCGGCACCGGTCCGGGGGGCGAAGAGCCCCTCCGCTTCCCAGCGGGCGTACCACTTCTCCTCGAGACCCTGGGGCGAGTACTGAGCGAGTTGCCTGACGTCGTTCACGAGGGACTCCCCCGGCGGACCGCGGCGTGGCAGGGCGACGATGCGCGTGGCATGACAAAAACGGCCGCTACGGCCGCTCGGTGAACCGACTGGAAGGTAACACCGGCGGCGTCCGACTTCAACAGGCGGCTGGAGCGCATTGGCGCGAGCCCGGGAATTCTTGTGGCCAAGGCGCTTCGGTGGCCGTATCCGTAAGGCATGGTTGAGACTCGGCAAGGGTTGCGATCGACCAGGGCAGGTCGCGGCAGGCCTCGGCTCCGCGCCGGCGTCCTCGTCCTGGCCTGCGCCCTCGCGCTCGCGGGCGCGTCCGCACAGGCGCGGACGATCGCCGTGCCTGGCGAGACCGGCAGCATCGCGGCGGCCATGGCCCGCGCCGTTGCGGGCGACATCATCCTCGTCGGCTGCGGCACCTATTACGAGGCCGACATCGCCGTCACGCCCGGGGTCAGCCTGTGGAGCGGCACCCTGCAACCGGACTGCGTGGTGGTGGACGCGCAGGGTCGCGGCCGGGTCCTCGTGTTCGCCGATTGCGATTCGACGACCAGGGTCGTCGGGCTCACGTTGCGCGGCGGGGCGACCGATGGCGACGGCGGCGGCGTCCTCTGCCGCAACGCCTCGCCGAAGCTGTCTCGGTGCATCCTGCAGGACAACCGGGCGCGGCGCGGCGGCGGGCTCGCCTGCCAGGGCCGCGGCGGCCCCAGCCTCGAGGACTGCCTGATCGCCGGCAACCAGGCCGATCTGCACGGCGGCGGCGTCCTCTGGGACGCGACGGGCGCCGGATTCCTGCGCGGTTGCCGCCTGGCGAACAACCAGGCCCTGGCCGGCGGCGGCATCGCCTGCCTGGACGACGACGGCCTCGTCGTGCACGCGGGGTCGCTGACCGGCAACGAGGCCGCCGGCAGCGGCGGCGCGGTCTGGGTCGACGGCGGAGCGCCCGAGTTCCGCGAATGCCTGGTCGCGAACAACCGGGGCGGCCTCGCGGGTGGCGCGGTGGCTTGCCGGCGCGGTCGGCCGCGCCTGGTGAATTGCACCGTCGCCGACAACGCCGCCGAGGTGACGGCGGGCGCCCTGCTCGTCGTGGCCGGTCGGCCGGTCCTCGAGCGCTCGATCCTCGCGTTCAACAGCCACGGCGCGGTCACGATCACCGGCGCCGGCGGCGCCGACCTCAGCGCGTGCAACGTCTACGGCCATCCCGCCGGCGACTGGACCGGTCCGCTCGCCGTGCTCGCCGGCCGCGCGGACAACTTCTCGGGCGACCCCCTGTTCTGCTCGCGCACCTCCGGCCTGTACGATCTGCGGGCCGCGTCGCCCTGCCTGCCGGGACGACGCGGCGCCACCGCGCCCCGGATCGGGGCCGGGAACCGCGGCTGCGACTGAGATATTCCGCGAATGCTAGGCGCCGTCCCGCCGGCGTGGTAGGGTTGGCACCACCCGCGCCCGGAAGGAGCGTTCGTGGCCGCCGCCGTGCCGTTCAACGAGTCGACGTTCCAGCGCTGGACCCGGCGGATCGGGCTCTACGTGCTGACCCCGCTCGTCGTCATCGCCGCGCTGCCGGTCACGATCCACATCATCCAGAAGCCGGATCTCGGCCTGAGCGTCCATCGTCTGCAGGTCGAATCGGTCCAGACCGGCGGTCCGGCCGACCGCGCGGGAATCCGCGCAGGCGACCGCATCGTCGCGTTCGGCGACCGGCCCGTCTCGCGCATGGTCGACTGGTTCGCCGCGACGGCCGGCGACTACTCGCTCGAGCCGCGGAACCTGGGAATCGAGCGGGACGGGCGGGAGACGACCCTGACCGTCGTCCCGCAGCGCGCGAGCCGGGCGAAGATGGTCTACGAGCTCGCGACCTGGCTCTCCGGGCTGTCGTTCCTGCTGATCGGCTGGTGGGTCCACTCGCGCCGCTGGGACGTGGCGGGCCGCAGCTTCTTCGGCCTCAGCCTCATCTTCGCGTTCTTCCTGGCGGACGTCCCGCCCAACCTCCCGTCCGAGTCCTACCTCGAGATCAAGGAGATGCTGCGGGAGTTGCTGCAATATCTCTGGCCCGTCTATTTCCTGCGCTTCTTCCTGATCTTCCCGGCGGCCGGCACCATCGCGGCCGGCGGCGGTGGCCGCCACCTGTTCGTGCCGGCGGGCGTGCTCATCGCGCTGACCCTGCTCGGGCGCGTGGTCGGCGTCGCCGAGCGCTCCTTGCCGGCGTCCATCCTCCAGGGCGCGGCGATGATCTTCTTCCTGATCTACTTCGTCGCCGGTCTCGTGGTCTTCGCCCGCAAGGTCCTGCGACGCGATCGGCCGATCCAGCACACCAAGCTGCGGCTCATCCTGCTGGGCCTCGTGGCCGGACTCGTCCCCTTCCTGGCGGCCTCGGCGGTCGGCGCCGGCACGCTGCCGTCGTTCCGGCACTGGGAATTCCTCGGCTTCTCGCTGGTCCTGGTCCCCGTGAGCTTCGGCCTCGCGATCATGAGGTACGGCGCCCTCGACACCGCGTTCGTCGTGCGGACCAGTCTGATCTACGGGCTGCTGACCGCGGTCATCCTGGCCGGGTACTTCCTGGTGGCCGGCCTGCTCGGAACCTGGCTGACCCGGGTCTATCTCGTCTCGGCCTATCCCGTCACGGTCCTCGTGATCGCGGCGGCGAGCCTGGCCGTGCTGCCGCTGCGGCGCCGCGTTCAGGGATGGGTCGACGCGGCGTTCTACCCGTCGCGGCGAGCCAACCGGGACGCGATCGCGCGGCTCGGGCGGAGCCTGGCGACCCAGGTGAACGCGGCGGCGGCCCACGACCTTCTGCTGGCCGAACTCCACGAGCTGTACCGCCCGACGCGCCTCGCCCTCTACCTGACGCCTGGGCCCGATGCCGGCGACCTGGTCGAGGTCGGGCGGCGACCCTCCGCGGCCCCGCCGGGTCCGCGGCTGGAGCTGGCCGACCCCCTCGTGGTCGCGCTCGACCGCCTGCGCCGACCCCTCTTCTTCGAGGAATTCGAGGACTGGGCCAACGGCCGGGGCCGGCAGACCGAACGGACGACCGCGCTGCCGGCGGACCACGCGCTGCTCGTGCCCCTCGTCACCGGGAATCGCCTGCTCGGCGCTCTGGCGTTCGGCCCCAAGTCCGGCGGCGCGCTCTACTCGCAGGAAGACCTCGCCAACCTCGCGACGCTCTCGCTGCAGGCGGCGCCGGTGCTCGAGAGCCTGCGGCTCTACGCGGACAGCTTCCGGCAACGGCAGCTGGAGACGGAGCTGGCGGTCGCCCGCGACATCCAGGCGCAGCTGCTGCCCACCGAACCGCTGGAGTCGGACGGCGTCCGGATCTGCGGCCGCAACGACGCCTGCCGTCTGGTCGGCGGCGACTATTACGATTTCTTCCCGCTCGTCGAGGGCCGGTCCATCGGATTCTGCATCGCCGACGTCGCGGGTGACGGAATCCCGGCCGCCCTCCTGATGACCACCGTCCGCGTGACCTTCCGCGAGCTCGCGCTGCCGGGCGTCCCGCCCGAGCGCGTCATCACGCAGCTCGACCGCCGCCTCGGCGAGATCCTCTCGCCCGGTCGCTTCATCAGCCTGTTCTACGGCGTCCTCGATCACGAGGATCAGCTGCTCTCGTACTGCAACGCCGGACAGGAGCCGCCGCTGCTGTATCGACGGGACGGCGCGACGGAGTCGCTGCGCCGGGGCGGTCCCCTGCTCGGCATCGAGGCGGGCGTGCCCTTCCGGCGGGGGACGATCCGCCTCGAGCCCGGCGATCTGCTCATCGGCTACACGGACGGCATCACCGAGCAGACGAGCCCTGACGGAAAGGAGTTCTTCGAGGTCACGCGCCTGCAGACGATGATCGCCGAGGTCCGAGACCGTTCGCCTGAGGATATCTGTAGCCATATTTTTGCGCGCGTCACGGCGTTCGGGGGCGAGGCCGCGAGTGACGACCGGACCGTTATCGTAATGAAATACAAATAGTTACAGATTGAATCCGATTCCGGTACTGGAATTGCACCGCCGAGATGTCGGCGGTCCGGATCCGAGCGCGCCCGGCGGCGCGAAAACCCTCAAGTCGCGCCGAAGACGACCGATCAGGTGCGGCTCAAGTTCTCCCCGGCCCGGCCGATGCCCTGGATGTCCACGGCACGAACTCCAGACCGGGAAAGGGGGAGAGACATGAGTCTCGAATGGCTGCCAATCATGGGCCTCGCACTCATCGATCTCTTCTGGTGGCTGCGTAAATGATCCCAGTCATCGACCGTCCCTGGTCGAAGGTTCGACACCGCGACCAGGGACGATTTCTTTCCCCGCGACCCTCCCCCGGCAATCGACGCTAGCCCGGCAACCCGAGCACCTTGCGGATCTCCTGCTCGTACTCCTCGCGTCCGTGGACGCCGATCCAGCGCTGGACGACCTTGCCCTCGGGATCGACGAGGAAGCTTGTCGGGATGTTGCGGACCCCTCCCCACTGGCGCGCCACCAGCATGCCCTGGGGATCCGCGAGGAGCGTGAACGTGAGCCCGAGGCGCTCGGCGAACGGCGGCACCGCGCTGGCGGGATCCTGGTCGAGCGAGACGGCGAGCACGGCGAGTTGTTCGGGATAGGCGAGCGACAGCTCCTGCAGGTGCGGCATCACCAGGCGGCAGGGCGCGCACCAGGTCGCCCAGAAATCCACGATGACCGCCTTGCCGCGGTGCGCCGACAACTTGACCTCGGCGCCGTGAGTATCCTTGAGCGTGAAATCCGGTGCCATCTGTCCGATCGCGAACGGCGTCTCGGCAGCGGTGGCCGGGGTCGGCGCCGACCGGTCGGCCGGCGGGTCCTGGTTGCCGCAAGCGCTCAGGAGAACGAGGCCGATCAAGGCCGCCGGTGCGGAGCGGGTCACGAACGGTTGGTTCACGATCGGTCCTTTCGTCGTTGGCGGTCGTCCAAGCTCAACTAGAATTGGCCCGGAATGGCTCCGTGGTATAACCTTTATGGTCGATTGGAATCGCCGATGCGCAAGCGACATTCGTCGCCTTCTCCCCAGCGATCGAGAGGACCCATGCCGTCCTGTCTGCTCCGCCGCCGCGTCCTTTCGTTCGCGGTCGCGATCGTCCTCGGCGCCGCGTGTCCCCTGGCGGCCGGCGCCCAGCTCGTGGTGACCCCGCCAGCCGGCGCCACGACCCTCGGCAAGGACCTGGTGCTCGAGTTCCGGCTGCCGGCCGGATTCGCGGGCGCGGCCGCCGAGCTCGAGGTCGCGGTCACCGCGGCCGGCGGCGGCCGGCTGCTCGACGAGGCGTACCCGCTGCGCGCGGGCGGGCAGCCCGACCACTTCGTGTACGCGGCGCCGACGCGCGCGGACGCGGCGCCTGGCCGGTATCCGCTGACCATGACGGTTCGGGGTCCGGGTGGCGAGCTCACGTGGCAGGGCGAGGTCGAGGTGGCCTTCGGCAAGGAGTGGACGGCGGCCAGGATCACCTACTTCATCCAGTCCCGCGGGCTGCTCCTCTTCCTGGGACTGGTCTTCCTGGGCGGCGTCCTGATGAGCGCGACGCCCTGCATCTATCCCATGATCCCGATCACGCTGGCGGTGATCGGCGCCCAGACGCAGAAGCAGGGCGTCGGCAAGGGCTTCCTGCTCGCGCTCACCTACGGCCTCGGACTCGCGATCGTCTACGGCGTGATCGGCGTGATCTCGGCGACGGTGTTCAGCGGCATCACCGCGTTCCTGCAGAGTCCCGTCGTGCTGGTGCCGATCGCGTTGCTCATGGTCGCGATGAGCTTCGCGATGTTCGGCGCGTACGAGCTCGAGGCGCCGGCGTTCCTGCGCAACCGGTTGCAGGGCGCGGGCGGCGGCCGCGCCGGCGTGGTCGGCGCCTTCGTCGCCGGGATGGTGGCCGGCCTCGTGGCGTCCCCCTGCGTCGGACCGTTCCTGGCCGCCCTGCTGGTCTGGGTCGGCTCGACGGGCAGCGTCCTGCTCGGCTTCTGGTCGCTGTTCATCTTCGGGCTGGGGCTCAGCGCGCTCCTGGTGGCCGTCGGCACGTTCCCGTCGTTGCTCGGCAGCCTGCCGCAGAGCGGCGGCTGGATGGAAACGGTGAAGCGCGGCATGGGTCTGTTGCTGCTCTACATGGCCTTCTTCTTCGTGCGGCCAGGCCTCGTCCTGCCGGAGCGGATCTTCTACCCCCTGCTGGGCGCCGTGACCGTGCTGGTCGCGGTGTTCCTGGGCGCGTTCGATCACCTGACGCCGGAGAGCCGCTGGTGGGACCGGACGCGCAAGGGCCTGGGGATCCTGGTCCTCCTCTGCGGCGGGTGGCTGCTCGCCCGGACCGTGGTGCCGGACCTGCTGCCGGCGCCCGCCGTGGTCGCCGCGCCGGCCGCCGGCGCGGCCGCGGCGCCGTCCGCGACGGCGGCCGGCGCGGATCCCTCGCAGCCCGGCAAGGTCGAGTGGGAGCTGGTCCGCACCGGCGAGGGCGTCCAGACCCTGCTCGCGGCCCGGATCGCCGAAGCGGGCGCCGCCGGCAAGCCGGTCATGATCGATTTCTGGGCCACCTGGTGCGTCTACTGCAAGAAGCTCGACAAGGCGGTCTGGGTCGAGCCGGCCGTGGTCGCCGAGAGCCGGCGCTTCGTCACGATCAAGATCGACGCCACGAAGCCCGACGACGAGGACATGACCGCGGTCAAGGAGATGTTCAAGGTGCCGGGCCTGCCGACCGTCGCCTTCGTCGGCCGCGACGGCCGGATCCTCCATGCCAAGACCCTGAGCGGCTGGCACGAACCGGCCGAGTTCCTGACCGTCATGCGGTCGATCGAGTGACCGCGCGCGGCGCCGCGAGCGGACTCACTGGAAGCGCTTCTCGGCCTTGAAGTCGACGTCGAAGACCCGCAGCGGCGTCCCGTCGCCCTCCGTGAGGACCTCGAGGATACCGTCGCCGTCGATGTCGAGCAACTCGAGGCGCGTCCCGAAGACCTCGTCCTCCCACTCGACGGCGCCGGTCCCCGAGTCGAGGACCTGGCCGGTGTTCAGGACGATCTCCACGCTGTCGTCGCCGTCGACGTCGCCGCAGCGGATCCGCGTGGCCTCGTAGTCGTTGAGGCTGGTCCACTCGCGGTTGAACGTCACGCCGTCGATGTAGTGGAGCTTGTTGTCCGCGCACAGGACGATCTCGCTCGCCCGATCCTGATCGACGTTGGCGACCGTGAACGCGCGGGTCGCCTGGAAGTCGTTGGGCTGCGATTCGTGGCTGTTGAAGTAGTTGTTCGTCAGGTCGAAGACGTAGAGGCGGCGCAGAGTCCGGCAGACGATGGCGTCGTCGAGCCCGTCGCCGTCGAGGTCGGAGACCAGGACCTCCTCCACGTTGCCGTCGAGCTGACGGCTCAGCCAGACGCGCTCGTGCTGCTTGCCGTGATTGAGCCGGAAGACATTGATCTTCCCGAACTTGTCGCCGATCACCAGGTTCAGCCCGGTCTCGCCGTCGAGGGGCTCGAACATCGCGCAGTGCCACAGCGTGAAGTCGGCCTGGGCGATCGCGCGATACTCGGCGTACGTCAGTTCTTCCTGGGCCGAGGCAGCGGCGGGAAGCAGGAACACGGCGAGCACCAGGCTCGCCGGCAAGCGGACGGTGCGCATGGCCAACCTCGCGGGCAGCGGCTCGGGCGGCGGTTGCCGGTCGCGATCAGAACGGAAGCGGGAAGCCCGCTCCCGCGTGGAGCGACCAGCCGGAATGGTCGTGTCCGCCGCGATGGTAGAGACGATACTGTCCCTTGCCTACCAATACCAGAGCCGGATCGAGGTTCCATTCCAGTCCGACTTCGGCTAGGAAGGAGATGTTGTCGGCGGCGCCCGCGGCGCCGCGCCGCGGCTCCCATTCGACGTGGCTGATCCCGGCGCCGAAGCCGAGGAAGACGGCCCGGTGGGCCGCGAGGGGACGCATATCGGCCAGGTAGTGCCGCAGGCCGACGTCGGCCGAGAGGATCGAGGCGGGGCCTCCGCCCTGCTTGTCGACCTGCAGGACCAGCGCGGTGTTCCAGGCGTAGAGCGGATGATAGAAATCCGCGGCCCGGTGCGGCCGGAAGATCACGGAGAAGCTGTAGCCGGGCCTGAGCTGGTCGCCGTCCGCGATCTGCCCCGTCGCACCGGCGGCGGTCACGTAGGCGACTCCCGCGACCGGGGGGCGCTGGATCCGCGACAGAGGGTCGTAGCGCGGCGCGCCCGCGCGGCTCTGACCGCACAGGAGCCAGAGCAAGAGGAGCAACCCGGCGAGTCCGGGTCGGACGGCGCGGCGGAGGGACACCAGCCACCTTCCTGCGACGGCGAACGGATATTGCGCGTGATCCCGGGCAATGACCGTGCCAGCGACCGACCCGCGGGCAGGCAAGGTAACTCGTTGCCCTGCAGGAGCCTGACGGCTAAGCTCCCCTCGCGACCAGACGTTGTGTCCTCGGCTTGCCAGACCTGACGCCAGGCGGCGGCCAAGGGAGTGCCATGAGCTCGTTGCCGGACAGCTACGAAACCCTGGCAGCCGTCGGGAAGGCCGAGGCGAAGATCCAGCGCTCCCGGTTCCTCGCCGAGGCGTCCCCCGCCGCCGACGTGGCGGCGGCTCAGGCCGCGCTCGCGGACATGCGCCGCCGCTACCATGACGCGCGGCACGTCTGCTCCGCGTGGCGGCTGGGCGTGGCCGAACTGCAGGTCGAATCCCGGAACGACGACGGCGAACCCTCGGGCTCGGCCGGCGAGCCGATCCTGGCGGCGATCCGCGGCAGCGGACTGAGCGACCTCGTCGTCTGCGTCGCCAGGTACTTCGGGGGCGTCAAGCTCGGCACCGGCGGCCTGAGCCGCGCCTACGGCGGGGTCGCGGCCAGCGCGCTCGCCAGCGCGCAGCGCCGTACGGTGCGCCTGGGTCGTCATTTCGATCTGAGCTTCGACTATCCACTGCAGAAGACGGTCCAGCACCTCGTGTCCGAGCACGGCGGCGGCACCGTCCACGAGGGCTACGACTCCAGCGTGCACTGGCGCGTCTGGCTGCCGCATTCGACCGCGGACCGCTTCGCCCTCGCCCTCGCCGAGACGACGGCCGGCCGCGTCGCCGCAGTCCCGGTCGCCGACGACCGGTGACGCCGCGCGCCGCTGCCTCGCTGGCTCGGCGCCGCGCGGTGGCGCGCCCGCCGGCGGAGACGCCGCCGGCCCTCCCGGACGAGAACGAGGCCCCGCCTGGCGGCGGAGCCTCGCGCGCAATCCCGGTCGCGTCGAGCCGCTACACGGTCTGGTTCGTCTCCGCGTAATCGTGCATGTAGCGGAAGGTCTTGCTGCTGCGGATCTTCTCGAACGCCTCTTCCTTGATCTGGCGGATGCGCTCGCGGGTCAACCCCATGACCTGGCCGATCTCCTCGAGCGTCATCTCGCGCTCGGTGCCCAGACCGTAGTACATCCGCAGCACGCGCGCTTCGCGGTCCTTCAGGTCGCCGAGCATGCGCCCGATGGACTGGTGCAGGTCATCCTCCATGACCTGTGCGTCGGGGCCCTCGCTCGAGGTGTCTTCGAGGAAGTCCAGGTACGTGCTGTCCTCGTCGTTCCCGACGAAATCGTCGAGGAAGAAGTTGTCCTGCATCAGCGGCAGGGTGTCCTTGACCTCGTCCACCGACAGGCCGAGGACCTTGGCGATCTCCTCGGCTTCCGGCTTGCGGCGCAGCTTCTGCTGCAGCTCGCCGCTGACCTTCTTGATCTGGTTGAGGACGCGGGCGCGGTTCAGCGGCATGCGCACGATCTTGCTGTGGTTCGCGAGGGCGGCCAGGATCGACTGGCGGATCCACCAGACCGCGTAGCTGATGAACTTGTAGCCGCGGGTCTCGTCGAAGCGCTGGGCAGCCTTCAGCAGGCCCAGGTTGCCCTCGTTGATGAGGTCTTCCAGGGGCACGCCGTAGTGCGCGTATTCCTTGGCGATCGACACCACGAACCGCAGGTTGGCCTTGACGAGGCGGTGCAGGGCGACCGGATCGTCCCGGTGAATGCCGCGCGCCAGCTCGCATTCCTCCTCGCGCGTCAGGAGGTCGTACGCCTTGACTTCCTGGAAATAGAGATCCAGGTTGCTCATCAGCTGGGCCGCGCCGCTCGACGACTTCTCGCTCTGCTTTTTATGGTTCGCCATGGGTCACCTCGGTTCTCGTCTCGATATTCCCGATCAATTCGGTGTTGTTCGGGAAGTACTTAGTCCGCCACTAACAATATCCGTACCAACTCCGTCCTCGACCAAGACCTCGCGATCGATCGAGCAATTCACACAGCCACAATGAGTTGCGAATGAGGATTTTTCGCGATTTCTAGATTCGATTGATCATCTATTGACATTCTGTCAATTTCGCGCGGAATCGCTCGCCATCGTGTCACGGGACTCGAGGGCCCCGGCTGAATGGGCTTGGTGGCGGCCGCGGCGTCGGCTAGAGTGGCTGGATGGCCACGACCGCCGGCACCGCCCGGACCAGCGAATGGAGCCGCTGGACCCGCCCGATCGTCGTTCTGACCGTCCTGGCGCTCGGTTGCCTCGGACTCGCACTCGCCTGGCATTCCACGTCGGATCTCGACCTGCCGCTCCATGACCGCGCCGGCCGGGACATCCTCGCCGGCGGGGGCATCCCCCGATCCAACCAGTACTCGTTCACCGCGCCGGACCATCCCTGGGTGGATCACGAGTGGGGTTTCCAGATCGCCGTCGCCGCGGCCGGACGCGTCGCGGGCGGGGACGATCTCGCGAGCCGCGCGCGCGGCTGGCAAGCCCTGCGCCTGCTGCTGGCAGCCCTGCTCGTCGGCGCTCTGGCTGCCGAGCTCGGGAGGTTGCCGGGATCCTCGCGCGTGGTTCTCGCGCTGGCGGGTCCGGTCGGTCTGGCCGGCCTGGCCATGCTCTGGACCCGCCTGACCCTTCGCCCGGAGCTCGTGAGCTTCCTGCTCTTCGTCCTCGTCCTGCGCCGCGCCGAGTCGGCGCTGCGAGAGGCCGGCGACCGCTCGCCATGGCGCTCGCTCGCCGATCCGCGCCGCCCGGGCGGACAGGCCCTGCTGCTCACGATCGTCTGGCACCAGGTGCACGGATTCGCCGCGCTCGCCGGCCTCGTGTGGCTGCTGGCGGGTCTCCTCGGGCGCTCGCCGCGGCCGGCGAGCGGACGCTGGCGTCTCGCGCTCGGCGGCGCCGCCTTCGCGGTCGCGGCGAGCCTTCTGACACCGAACCTGCTCGCCGGCTCGCTCTATCCCTTGCGCGCCCTCGGCCAGTTCGGCCGCCCCGGCGTCGACCTCCGCGAGACCATCAGCGAGCTGGTCCCCCTCCTCGAGACGCGCGGCAGCCTGTCCACGACCCTGCAGATCTTCAAAGCCTCGCTGGTCTGGGGCGCTCTCTGGACGGTCGCCACCTGGGGGCGCACCTCGCGAGTCCGCGCCGCGATCTGGGCGCTGGCCGCCGTGGCGGCCTGGCAGGGGCAGCGCAATCTCGGCTTCTACGCCGTGTGCTTCGTGCTGCTGCACGGCGATCCCGGGCCAGGCCTCCCACGGCTCTGGACCTGGCTCGGCGAGGCGGTGCGCGCCCGGGCCGGCGCGCGGATCCGCCGGATCGCGGGCGTCGCCGTTCCCGTCGCCCTGGCGGCCGGGACCTTCCTGGTCGCCGCCGCGTGGTTCGCCGCCCTGACCACCGACGCGTTCTACCTGCGCGAGGGCGAAGCCCGGCGATGGGGCGGCGGACTCACACCCGCCACGTTCCCCGAGTCCGCCGTCGCGAGCCTGCCCGCCGGCCCACCGCCGCGGGTCGCCAACAACGTCGACGCGGCGTCGACCCTGGTCGGCGCGGGCACCGCTCGAGTGGCCATTGACGGCCGCACCGAGGCGTACCCGCCGAGCACCTGGACCGAATACGCGCGCCTGAAGGCCGGCGGTGCGGACGCGACCCGCCAGCTCCGCGTCTGGCGGGCGCAGGCGGTGTGCCTCGCCCATCGCAACGCGGCGAGCCACGCGCTCATCCGCACGCTGCTCGCGGATCCGGCCTGGACGCTGGCTGCGGCCGACGAGGCCGGCATCCTCTTCCTGCCGGCCGCGACCCGGCCGGACGGCGACGCCGATTCGGTCCTGGTGCGGGCGACGACCCGCTACCGCGAGCGGCTCGCGACCGCCCCCGCCGGCCGCGATGTGCGGCTGGCTGACCTCGGAGCGTCGCTGGCGACCCTGCTCCAGCTCGCGGATCGAGGTCCGGCGGCCGAGGCGGTCCTGGTGGCGGCGCTGGCGCGGTGCGCGGATCATCCCACCCTTCACCACAACCTCGGCAACCGTCTCCTCGAACGGGGTGAGCTCGGGGAGGCGCTCGGCCACTTCGAGCGCGCGGCGCGGCTCAACCGCAACGCGGCGCCACCGCTGGTGAACGCCGGCCGGTGCCTCTTCGACCTCGGCCGGATCGCCGAGGCCGCCGGAGCATTCGAACGCGCGGTGGACCGCGACCCGCGCAACTTCGAGGGCTGGGCGAACCTCGCCGAGGCCCGCCGGCAGCTCGGCGATCGCGCCGCCGCCGCCGCCGCCTACGGGCGGGCGCTGAGGCTGCGTCCGGACGACCAGCGGCTCCGCGCCCGCGCCGCGAGCCTCTGATCGTCCCGGCTAGTACGTGACCTCGACGGTGTAGGTGAGCACGGTCTCGCCGTCGCGCTGGACCGGCACGCGGAACAGGATCTCCTGGGCCGAGACCTTCTCGTGCGGCACGCTGCTCTGGAGCACCTCCCAGTCGCCGCCCACCTGCTCGCGCACGTCGATGGTGACGTCCTCGTCCTTGTGATTGCGCAGCGTGATCTCCCAGGTATTGCGGTGGACGCGATCGGACACCCGGCGATAGTCCTTGCGCACGCGCTCGGCGACGAGGTCGAACGCCTTGCCCACGTCGAGCTCGATCGTCTCGTCCTTGGGCGTGTGGCGGATCCGGTCCTCGCCGAGCAGCTGGCGCTTGCCCGCCTGCGACTGGCCGTAGACCCGCATCGTACCGGCCGGCAGCGGCATGCCGAGCCTGTTCCTCTCGGAGTTCTCGAACGAATAGCTGACCGCGACGTCCTGCCGGTCGTCCGCCTGGCCGCCGCGGAAGTAGTGCGAACCGCCGCGCACGGTGTAATGGCGCTCGACGGCGAGGCCGCTCGCGTCCAGCAGCGAGACCTGCTTGCTGCTGTTGTCGGGCAAGGTCGTCGCCCACGGGACGGTGTACAGGTGGTAGTCGTAGAGCGTCTCCTCGACGACCTGCGGCGCCGCCTCGGCCTTGGCCATGTACCGGATCTCGTCGACCATGGTCTCCCCGCCGCGAACCTGGTTGATCTCGCCGGCCACGAGCTGGAGCGTCGCATTCGCGAAGCCGGCGCCGCTGCGGTTCTCGACGGTGACCCAACCCTTGAGGTCCGCCTGCTTGCCGGCGGGATCGAGCTGGAGCACGTAGTCGGCGTTCCACGCGAGGCCGCCCGTGAGATAGCTCACGTCGAGGTCCGCCTCGCCGGCGCGCTCGGTCCGGGCGCGCCAGACGAGGGTCGGGCGGGCGCGTAGATTCTCCGGCAGCTGCGGCAGGGCGATGCGGCCGGGCACCTCGAAGACCACCTCGCCGCCGACCTCGTAGACCGGACCGGCCGTCATGCCGAGCAGGCGTCCGGTCGTGCGCTCGCCGTTCTCCTGGATCCAGGCGATCTCCCTCCCCACGTACTTCTCGAGGATCTTCTCCTTCGACATCAGGTCGAATTCGTAGTTCTGCTCGAGGATCACCAGGCCTGTCCGGCCCTTCGCCTCCACGAGCAGCGTGGCCGGCTGGATCCGCTCGGGCACGCCCTGGATCTCGAGCGCGAACTCGCCGGCCGGCAGGCTCGCGCCGCGAACTTCGCGGACGAGCGCCAGGTCCTGGTTGTAGACGGTGAGCTCGAGGGTCGCGCGCTGCTCGGGCGCCGAGGTCACGGTGTCGGCGGCGCCGGCGACGGCGCTCGCGGCGACGGCGCACGCGACGATCAGGAAGATCCGTAATGGCTTGCAGGCGAACATGATCGGCCTCCTGAGGTCTGGAGAGGGAGACACGGCTAAAGCGTTCAGGCCGGGAGTCGATGACTCAATACACCAGACGGTGCGATCGCGCCAGTTGTTTACTGGCCGCGGAATCGCCCGCCCAGACGGCACGCCGGAGGCAGGAATGCAGCGGACGGTCATCATCGCCGACGACGCACAGTTCATGCGAGTGATGCTGAGGGATATCCTGGAGGATCTCGGCTGGACCGTGGTCGCGGAGGTGGCGAACGGCCAGGACGCCGTCGAACGCTACCGCGAGTTGAGTCCCGAGCTCGTGATGCTCGACATCACGATGCCCGGTCTCGACGGCGTCGAGGCGTGCCGGCAGATCGTCGCGCTGGATCCGCGCGCGCGGGTCGTGGTCGTCTCCGCCCTCGGCCAGAAGGACGAGGTGCTCAGGGCCGTCCGCGCCGGCGCGGGAGATTTCGTCATCAAGCCCTTCGAGGCGGAGCGCGTCGAGGAGACGCTCCGCAGCCTCTTCGCCCGCCGTCCCCAGCCGGTCTAGCCGCGCAACCACCACAGCGCGAGCACGCCGAGCGGCAGCACGTAGAACGCGAATTTCCAGAAATGACTCTGGACCACGGCCAGCGCCGTCCACCGGATGGCCAGCAGGCCCACGGCGAACGCCACGGCCGCCGCCACGACCAGACCGGCCGGACTGCTCCGGGTCGCGAGGTCGCCCTCGAGGAGATGCAGGACCAGCGCCCCGAGAATGGCGGGAACCGACAGCAGGAAGCTGAACCGGGCGGCTTCGGCCCGGCCGAGCTTCAACCACAGGGACGCCGCGATCGTGCTGCCGCTGCGGCTGACGCCGGGACAGATGGCGATCGCCTGGGCGCAGCCGACGAGCAGCGCCTTCGCCAGCGGAACGGGGCGCGGCTCCCACGGCGACGAGAGGTCCTCGGCGCTCCGCGCGGCACGGGTCGAGAGGAGGACGACGCCGGTGACGATCAGCCCCGCCGCGGCGAAGACCGGCTCCGCGAAGATCCTCTCCACGACGTCCTTCAGGAACAGGCCGACCCCGATGGCCGGCAAGGTCGCGACCGCGAGCGCGAGGACGTACCCGAGCGCGTCCCGATCGAGGCGCAGCAGGCGCAGGATGTCCCTTCGGTAGGCCGCGAGGACGGAACCCAGCGTCCCGCAGTGCAGGACGACGTCGAGGAAGAGGTCGCCCTCGCGCGCTCCCAGCAGGTGCTGGACGAGGACGAGGTGGCCGGAACTGCTGACGGGCAGGAACTCGGTCATTCCCTGGACGACGGCCAGGAGCAGGATGTCGAGCATGGACTCTCACCTTCGGGAAGGCGCCGGTGGTTCAGGTCGTGGATTCCTGCTTGTGGGCCGGATCGCGGAGCAGGCGCGCGAGGTGGTAGTGGCGGCGGGCGTCCGCGGCGAGCCCCAGGGCGTCGCAGGTCAGGGCGAGCTGGAAATGCACTCGCCCGTCCTCGGGAAACGACGCCTCGGCCTGGGTCAGCGCCGCGAGAGCGGCCTTGAAACGCTCGAGCTTGTGCAGGCAGACGCCCCGGTGGAAATGCGCGCGGGCCAGCGCCGGTTCGAGGTCGAGGACGAGCTCGAAGCGCGCCAGCGCCTCCTGGTAGCGCCCACGCTTCAGCAGGCAGACCGCCGCGTAGTAGTGACCTCGCGTGTGCCGGTGGTCGCAGCCGACGGCCGCCTCGAACTGCTCGAGCGCGCGCACGAGATCGTCGGCGCCGAGCAGAACCAGTCCGAGGCTGCAGTGGCTCTCGGCATCCGGCGCCTTGCGAACTGCGTCCTGGAACGCGTGGATGGCTTCCTCGGTCCGACCTTCCTCGGCGTAGAGCGAGCCCAGGTTGTGGTGGGCGGCGGCCGGCGCGTCCTCCAGGAACGCGGCCCGCTGGTACGCCGCCATCGCCTCGTCCCGCCGACCGAGCTGGTCGAGCGCGGCGCCCAGGTTCGTCAACATGCGGGCGTCGCCCGGCCGGCGCGCCAGGCCTGCCCGGAAGGCCTCGTGCGCCGCCTCGAATCGCCCGGTCTTCAGGCATACGCAACCGAGGCGATAGAGGACGTCCGGGTCGTCGCCGCGCAGGGACGCGGCCTCGGCATAGAGCGCGTGGGCCACCGGCAGATCGCCGGCGGCCTCGGCTTGCCGGCCGCGAGCGAACAGCCCGGAGGCGGCCGCGTCGTCCGGCGAAAAACCACGGTCGAGATTGGCCATGGGCGGAATGTAAACCAGAGGCGGACGAGGGTCAACGGCCTGCGCGACGGGCGCATCCGGCGTCGGCTCACCCGTTCCGGGTGGTCAGTCGTCGACGACCTGGACCTCGAGGATGATGCGGCCCGTCCCGTCGGGCCCCAGAGCGCTGCGCGGCACGGCGACGGGGATGACCAGGGCGGCGTGGTTGGGTCCTGCCGCGTGCTTGAGCGGAGGTTTCGCGGGCTTGATCGGGATCTCGCCGCCGCTCGCGGGAGCGGCGCGACGCAGCTCCCAGGAGTCCGCGTGGGTGGTCCCGGGCACGGGCGGGTTGGGATCGATGGTCAGATCGTGGCTCGGCTGGCTCGGCGCGCGAGCGTCCCTCTGCAGGATGTGGCTGATGGTCAGGCTGAGGATGGCTTTCAGGGTCTCGCGGACGCCCTCGCCAGAACCCGAGGCGGCCGGGAACGAGAGCAGGCCCCAGGGATTGAGCAAGCTCTCCAGCCGGTCGACGGGCAGAACGCCCTGGCCGTCGCGGTGGTTGTACTGGATCACCATCGGCACGGCCATGACGTCCAGCCGCCAGCAGTCGAGGTAGGACTTGAGCCCTTCCATGGCGCTCAACCCCTCGTCGAGGCTTCCCGCGCCGGAATCACAGGTGAAGACGATGCCGTCGAACGGCACCGCCGTCCCCGCGCGCACGGGATCCTCCTGGCCAGCATCCATGGCCTGGACGAATACTTGCCAATCGCCCTGGTTGCCGTTGCGGAGCATGAAGGCGATATGGCGCGAGGGGTCGCTGGTGGCGACAGCCAGGCGGTGCTCCGGCGGCAACGAAGCCTGGATCCTCGCCAGATTCTGGCGTTTACCGCAGTTCAGCGGCCCGTAGTAGAGGATCCGGCAGGTACGGATTGCGGTGGCCGTGGTGGTCGGCAAGATTGGGCCTCCCGGCGCCAAATGACACGAGTCTCGACTCGTGATTGCAACCCGCATGCCAGTCCTGGCATCACCAACTGAAGCCGTTCCAGGCAGTTGAAAAAGCCGCCGGCGCCGGCCTCGGCAAGGCAAGCATTTTGCATGGCGACGGCGCGGAAACCCAGTTCACGAACACCCAGCCGCGGTCCTTCGCGCCGTTCCGCGGCGGCACGGGAGCGAGCCATGGCCACCAAGACGAACACCGACCAGATCCTCCGCACCATGTTCTCCCGGCTCCTGCGCGTCGAGATCGACGTCCAGCTGGAGGCCCGCCTCGCCGCGGTCATCGACAGCGTGATGGAGCGGGTGACCGGCAACTTCGACCTCGAGACCGTGCAGGGGCAGAACACGTTCCGCGCGCTCCTGTGCTCCATGGTGGTTCACGGCTGGGGCAACGGCATGCATCCGTTCCACAACCCGAAAGCCGACCAGGACGGACGATCCCTGGAAGTCCGGGTCAGCAAGGACATCCTGATGGGCATGGAAGACCTGCAAGCGCTGCGCTACGTCAAGAAGGACGCGCAGGGCCGGGTCCGCAAAGCGCTCTTCGAACCGGACCAGAACCTGAGGGTGCGGCAGCAGATCGATGAGATCCTCGGCGAGGTTTCCCAGGAGAAGTGGCCGGAGCCCTGACCGGCCGGCGCACGGACGCGCCAGCGACGAAGGCGCCCCCCGGCAGGATCCGGGGGGCGCGCGTTTCAGCGGACAGGCGCTCGAAGACGCTAGAAGACTTGCTTGCCGTCGGCGAGGATCTCGTTCAGGGCGTCCTTGAAATGAGTCGTCCCGGTGGCGGCCTCGGCGCCCACCTTCTCCTTGTAGAGCTCCCAGGACTTCTTGATCTCCGGGCCCAGCGCTTCCAGGAGGTTGCCGGCCGCCAGGGCCTTGTCGCGCGCCTCCCGGTTGTACACCAGGATGTCGGACACCAGGGCGCGGGCCAGCATGTCGGTCTTGTCGCGCCGGCGGCGCCGCGCCGCGCCCGGCAGCTCCGCCACCGCCGTCGGCGACCCGGCGGGCTGTCCGGCGACGGCCGCCGACGGCGCCGCGCGCGGGGGCGTGCGCGGCGCGCCACGCGCCGGCGAGAGGGCGCGATCGACGGTGTCCGCCGCGGCCGCGGCGGGCGCTGGGCCGAGATCGAGGTCGAGCGATCCCGAGTGCGACGGACCGGCCGGGCTGCGGTCCACGGGTCCGGACGCGATGCCGACATCGTCGTAGTCCGGGGTCCGCGAACCTGCCGCCGCCTGCGGGGCTTCGACCTGGGAGTCGTCGCGGCGCGTCCCGTCCAGCGTGAAGACAGTCCCGCAATCTGGGCAACGCACACGGATCTGGCGCGGCGGCACCTTGGCGGCGTCGAGGCGGTAACGCACGTGGCAGCCGGTGCAGGTCGTGATCATGTCCGGTTTCCTCCTGGGGGCCGGGTCGCGGTCGGAGTTCTCGCGACCATCATCGACGGACGGCGGGAGACCTTTAGCGCCCGGTCGCGAGTCAACCCGTCGCCTGGGGCAGGACGTCCGCGAACGTGGCGCGCAGGACCTGCCGCAGGGGCGCCCACCGCTGCGAGCTCAGGTCGGGATCTTCCGCCAGCAGCTCCCTGACGTCCGCCGCCGCCGCCGCCGCCAGGTCGCCATCGACCAGTGGATTCGCGAGCCGGAAACCCGGCGCGCCGTGTTGCCGCACGCCCCAGAGGTCGCCGGGACCGCGCAGCCGCAGATCCTCCTCCGCCAGGCGGAATCCGTCGGTCGTCGCGGCGAAGAACTGCAGCCGCGACAGGGTCTCCTCCGCCAGGTGGCCGCTCGTGAGGAGCCAGCACCAGCTCCGGCCGCCGGCGCGTCCGATCCTCCCCCGCAGCTGGTGCAGCTGCGCGAGGCCGAACCGCTCGGGCGAGTGGACCACCATCCAGGCCGCGCGCGGCACGTCCACGCCGACCTCGACGACCGTCGTCGCCACCATGACGTCGAGCTCGCCGGCCCGGAAGGCCGCCATCGCCGCCTGCTTCTCGCGAGCCTTCAGGCGACCGTGGACGAGCCCCACGCGGAGCGAGCGGAAGGGTCCGGCCGCCAGGGCCGCGGCCTCCGCGACTGCCGCCCGCGTATCGGTCGTCTCGGTCTCCTCCACCACGGGATAGACGACGAAGCCCTGGTGTCCCTGCGCCACGAGGCGCCGGCACTCGGCATAGGTCTCGTCCTCCCGGTCCACGGCCACGATCCGGGTCTCGGCGGGAAGCCGCCCCGCCGGCATCTCGGCGATGATGGTCAGGTCCAGGTCGCCGTACAGGGTCAGCGCGAGGCTGCGCGGGATCGGCGTGGCGCTCATGACGAGCAGGTGCACGGGCAGGTCGTCCCCGTCGCGGGCGCTGCGGCCGCGCTGCCGGACTCCGAAGCGATGCTGCTCGTCGACCACGGCGAGGGCCAGGCGCCGCAGGCGGATCTGATCCTGGATCACCGCGTGCGTCCCCACGAGCAGGTGGACCTCGCCCTCGCCGGCCGCGGCCAGGATCCGCCGGCGCTCGGCCGCGGGCGTGGACCCGGTCAGCGTCTCGACCACGACCCCGAGGGGCTCGGCGAGCCGGCGCAGCGTCTGGCCGTGCTGGTGCGCCAGGACCTCGGTCGGCGCCATGAGCAGCGCCTGGTAGCCCTGCTCGATCACGAACAGCGCCGCGATGAAGGCGACCAGGGTCTTGCCCGAGCCGACGTCGCCCTGGAGCAGCCGGTGCATGGCCCGCCCGCTGCGCAGGTCCGCCAGGATCTCCGCCAGGGCCCGCCGCTGCGCCCCGGTCAGCTCGAACGGCAGCGACGCGACGAGGCGCCGGGTCAGGTCGCCCGGCCGCTGGAGCTGCACCCCGCGCCGTTCGACCTGGCGACCGCGCCGCAGCGCCATCACGAGCTGGATCTGCAGCAGCTCCTGGTAGACCAGGCGGCGTCGCGCGCGGGCCAGCTCGTCCTGGTCGGCCGGGTAGTGCATCCCCTGGAGGGCCGCGCCCAGGGTCAGGAGGTCGCGCTGGCGGCGCAGCGCTTCCGGCAGCGGATCCTCGAGCTGGGGCACGAGCTCGGCCAGGGTCGTGTGGATCAGGCGCCGCAGCCAGTGCTGGCCGATCCCCGCGGTCAGCGGGTAGACGGGCACGAGTCGGCCCATGTGGAGGCTGCCGCGGCCGCCCTCGTCGTCGAGGACCTCGAAGTCCGGATGGGCGAGCTGAGGACGCCCGGCGTGGTGCTGCACGAGGCCGCTGACCATCACCTTCCGGCCGGACCGGAACTGCTGGAGCACGTACCGCTGGTTGAACCAGACGCAGTAGACCACGCCGCTGTGGTCCGCCACGGTGACGGTCTGGATGCTGCCGCCCTGTCGGGTCCGCCGCTCGCCGCTCGTGAGGACCTCGCCGAGGACCGTCGCCGGCTGGCCGGCGCGGAGCTTGGCGATCGGCTCGACGCGCGTCCGGTCCAGGTGGGTCCGCGGCAGGTGGCGGATCAGATCGCCGGCGGTCTCGATTCCCAGCCGGCGCAGCGCGACCGCGCGGACGGGGCCGACGGTCTTGACGTACTGGACCGGGCTGTCGGGAGTCAGGGGCTTGCTGGTCATGGCCTTACGAGGGAGATTCGCCTTGCTGACGCGCGTGCCGCATGGTATATTGCCAGGCCTTGGAATTCAACGCCGATCGGAGGACGACGTCATGAGCAGGAAGTGCTCGGTCTGCGGCAAGGGACCGCAGTACGGCAACCGCGTGAGCCATGCCCACAACGTGACGAGGCACCGCTGGCTGCCGAACCTGCAGAAGGTCAAGTTCGCGACCGGCGGCAAGGTCCAGCGGGGTTACGTGTGCACCCGCTGCCTGCGGACCGGGAGCGTCCGGAAGGTCGTCTGACCCGCCCTCAACGGATTCGCTTGAAGACATGCATGAGCCCTCCCGTCTCGATGGGAGGGCTCGTTTCGCCAGGCTCGAGGGCGTTGATGGCATCCCGCAGGACGGGGACCATCTCGTCCGGGTCCACCCAGCCGATATCGCCGCCGCGGACCGCCGTCGGGCCGCTCGAGTACCGGGTCGCGAGGGTGCCGAATTCCACGCCGCTCGCCAGACCCTCGACGACCAGCGGGAACGCGGCGGGATCGTCCGTGACGATATGCAGGAGACGGACCTTGCCCGCGCTCAGCGCCGCGTCCGCCTCCGCCTGTTCCCCGCCCAACCGCTGGCGCCACTGCTCGAGTTCGGCGGACGCGCCCGGATCCAGCGAGGCGAGGCTGTCGACGACGCGCAGGGCGTCGTCCGTGCGGCCGAGACGCTCGTAGATCTGCGCCAGGACGACCCGGGCCTGCACGTACTGCGGGTCGAGCCGCACGGCTTCCTCGATCTGCGCCAGGGCGGGCTCGAGCAGGCCGCGATGCTCCAGGTGCACGCCGTAATTGAAGCGGCCGATCGGATTGTCCGGAACCTGCGCGACGTAGGCCTGGAACTGGCGGCCGGCCTCCTCGGATTCATCCAGAATCTCCAACACATTGGCCAGGTTGAAGCGATTCCGCGAGTTCTGAGGGTCGAGCTCGACGGCCCGCCGCAAGGCCACGGCCGCGGAATCGACCTGTTCCAGCGCGAACCAGGCCTCGCCGAGCCCGCCGAACGTGGCGCCCGACGGCAGGACCGCCACCGCGTGACGGAAGATCTCGACGGCCTCGGCCGGCCGGCCGGCGAGGATCTCGAGCTCCCCCATGACCACGAGATTCTCCTCGCTCTCGCCCTCCCTCTTCATCACGTCCCGCCAGTGGATCGCCGCCTGATCCCACAATCCCTTGCGCCGCGCCAGGGTCGACAACGCGCGGTGGAGCCACGCCTCGTCCATGCCCTGGAGTCGGAGCTGGTGCAGCAGGTTGTAGGCCTTCGCCTGGTCGCCGCGCTGCAGGTACAGGCGCGCGATCCCCTCGAGGATGCCGACGTGCTGGGTGTCCAGGCTCAGACCCTGCTCCCACTGGACCAGCGCCTCGTCCTGGTTGCCCGCGATCAGCAACGCCCGGCCGTACCAGTAGCGGACGTTGACGTTGTCGGGGTCGAGGGCCAGGGCCCGATAGCCGTAGTCGACGCCCTCCGCCGCCCTGCCCTGGATGACGGTGATCATAGTCAGCGGCAAGAGGGCGTCGAGGGATTCGCTCGCCTGCAGGCACCGCTTCAACAGCGGCTCGGCGCCCACGTAGTCGTTCTCCACGAATCGATGCTTGCCGGCCTCGCAGGGGTCGTCGGCGCCGGTCTGGGCGACAACGGGAGCGGCGAGGGCGAAACCCAGGCAGCCGGCGACGGCAAGGCGGCGGATACGCGCGTCAGGCACGGACGGGAACTCCTTCGCAACGGACCAGGCAGCGGCTCGCGACCAGGCTGTCGAACACGAATATGGAGCGGACGTTCCCGCGCGCGCAACTCAGGCCAGCCAGCGGCGTACCGGTCCGAGCCAGAATCCGGCGGAGAGCCACGACCACTGCAGGACATCGGGTCTGACCTGCCAGTGCCGCCGCGCGACAATCTCCGCCTCGGACCCGAGGCCCTGGAGCCTCAGCTGGCGGCAGAGGTCCAGGCCCCAGCTGTCGGCGGCGCCGATGCGGCCGGCCAGGTCCGCCGGCGGCGTCTGGCCGGTGACGGCCGCGGCGCGCAGGACCAGGCAGCCCGTCTCCTCGTCCGCCAGTCCCTCGTCGAGCTGCCGCCTGGCCAGCGCCATGGCGCCGTCGCCCTCGCCGCGGCCCAGGCACGCGCGGATCGCGAGCTGTCGCCAGGCGGCGCGATGGATCGCGACGGGGTCGTCTGGACCACCGTCGTCCGGGCGTTCCGGGCTGGATCGGTCGGAGGGCAGGATCGGTTCGCGCCCCTGTTGAAGGTCCAGGCGGGCGCGCAGGAGGAGCGGGCGCGAATCCTCGAGCCCTCGCCGGCCGCCGGGCCACTGATTCAGCGTGCTCTCCGCCACGGACCACCTCTGGAGGCGGAGCTGCAGCGCGACCCGCAGGAACAGCAGGTCGACATCGCCGGTCCACACGTTGCAGAGGTCGTCCAGCCGGCGCAGCGCGACCTCGGGGCGGCCGGCGAGATCGTCGCAGGCCGCCAGCAGGAGGGCGGCGCGCGCGAATTGCCTCGGCAACTCGTGCCAGCCCGAGAGGAAGCCGCGGCACTCCTCGAGCTCGCCGACCAGCAGGGCCAGCGTCGCGCGCAGATACGCCAGGAACAGCTCCTCGTGGCGGCCCGCGGCGCTGTCCAGCCGCGGAACGGACTCGCTGAGAAAGCTCCGGGCCTCCAGCACCCGGCCCTCCTCGGCGAGGATCAGGCCTTTCAGGCACACTGCCGTCCGGTACCGGGGATTGAGCGCCAGCGCCGCGTCGGCGAGGGCGAGCGCCGCGGCGTTCTGTCCCGCCTGGTAGAGCGACGCCGCATGCTTCGCGCGGATGTCCGGGAAGCGCGGGTGGCGGACCTCCAGCTGCCGGAAGGACGCCAGGCCCTCGTCCCAGCGGCCCGCCCTGCACAGCGCGACGGCCTCGGCGAGTTGCCGCTTGGTGTCGTCGCCCAGGACCGTGCGCCTCAGCCGGACGTCCAGATCGCCGGGAATCGTGTCGGCCCGGTAGCCGTCCTCGCGGGCCAGCTCGTGCACGAGCGGATGGTCGACGCGACGGCCGCTCTCGATCAGCCGCTCGAGACTCGCGGCGGTCTCGCGCGGGCGACCGAGCGCCTGCAGCGCGCAGGCCTCCAGAAGACGCGCCTCGCAGTAGTCCGGATTGCGCCGCAGGGCCTGCCGCGCCGAATCCAGCGCCTCGTTCCAGCGGGCGGCCAGCCCGAGCGCCGCGCCGGCGAGGAACTGAAGGTCCGGGAATTCCGGCCAGTGCGCCGCAGCCTCGGCCAACGCGCGCGACGCCGGTTGCGGGTCGCCCGCTTGCAGGAGTCGGCGGCCTTCGTCGACGAGGGCCTGGCGCAGGTAGAACCCCGCGAGCGAGCCCCTGGGCGACCCCGGATCCTGTTCGAAGACGGGCCGCAGGAAGCTGATCGCCTCCGCGGCCCGTCCTTGCTCGTAGAGCGCAATGCCCTCGGTGTAGGCATCGCTTCCGCGTCCCCCGAAGAGCTTGCGGAAGAAAGCCATCTCAGTCCACGTACTTCCTCTCCCAGGCCGGGCGCAGCTTGTCGTCGCCGAGCACGGTGCTGCGGAAGCGCTGCGCCGCCGGCTGGCTCCCGCCGGCCGTGGCCGGTTGAGCCGCCTCCCGCAACGGCACCGACCCGAGGGGATCGAGGAAGCGCCGGCTGGTCTCCGAGGCCGTCGGGGACGCCTCCTCGGAGCCCGGGTACTCGTGAGGTTCCGCGCTGCCGGCGGCGGCCGCGAGCGCCGCGAGGACGACGGAAGGCTCCGCGATCGCGTCCGGCGCCGGCCCGGCGTCCGGCATCCAGGCGAACCGGGGTTCCGGCTCCGGCTCCGGTTCCGGCTCCGGCTCCGGCTCGGCTGCCGCTGCCGGCGGAGGCGCTGGTTCGACCGCGACCTCGCAAGCGGCGTCCTCCGGCGGCTCCGCCACCGCGATCGGACGCCGCGGCTCCGGTCGAGCCGCCGCCGCGGCGGTCGGGAATCCCGTCGCGATGACGGTGACCTGCAGCGTCTCGCCGAGCGATTCGTCGTTCGCGAACCCGAAGAAGATGTGCGCCTCGGAGCCGGCCGCCTCCTGGATATGGCCCATGGCGCCGCGCAGGTCCTCGCGATCGACCGCGGCCGCCGTCAGGTAGACCAGCACCGCGCGGGAGCCCAGGATCTCGACGTTCTCGAGCAAGGGCGAGCGGATCGCCTGCTCGGCCGCGGTCACGGCGCGGCTCGGGCCCGACGCCCGGCCCGTCCCCATGATGGCCGCGCCGCTGTTCCTCATGACCGTCCGGACATCGGCGAAATCGAGGTTCACGACGGCGTGCTGGGCGATGATGTCGCTGATGCCGCGGGTGGCTTCGTAGAGCACATTGTCGGCGACGCGGAAGACCGCGGTCATCCCGGCGTCCGCGAGGTCGATCTCCATCAGCCGCTCGTTCGGGATCACCAGGAGCGCGTCGACTCGCTCGCGGAGGGCGGCCAGACCCGCCTCCGCCTGCTCCATGCGCCGGAAGCCCTCGAACAGGAACGGACGCGTCACCACGGCCACGGTGAGCGCGCCGCCCTTGCGGGCGATCTCCGCGATCACCGGCGCCGCGCCCGTCCCGGTGCCGCCGCCCATGCCGGCGGTGACGAAGACCATGTCGGAATCTTCCAGCATGGCCTCGAGCAGGCTGCGGTCTTCCTCGGCGGCCAGGCGTCCCGTCTCGGGATCGCCGCCCGCGCCGAGGCCGCGGGTCAACTCGCCGCCGATCACCAGCGTCTGATGGGCGCGCGACTTGTCGAGCGCCTGGGCGTCGGTGTTGACGGCAAAAAAATCGACCTCGGTGAGGCCGGCTTCGATCATGCGATTGACGGCGTTGCCACCGGCGCCGCCCACGCCGACGACCTTGATCCGCGCACGCCGCTGACGATTCTCGGGGGCGAAATGGATGTTCATGACACCCGCCTCCTCCATGAGATGGGCTCGCTGGGACGCTCCTCGTCCTGACCGCTAATTAACACAAGTCCGCGCAGCGGCCAAGGACAATCTTGAGAACCGGCGACAGGAGGCCGGATCCGTCAGGCGTGCGCACCCCGGGACAGCATCCGGCGGAGCTTCCCGCGCCAGCTGTCCGCCGCCGCATCGGCGGCCGGCGGTTGCGTGGCCTGAGCCCGCTCGCTGCCGCCGCTCCACAGCGCGAGCCCGAGCGCGGTCGCCCACTGTCCCCCGGGGAGGTTGCCCACGCCCTCGAGATCTTCCGGCAGGTAGCGGCTCCGCGCCGGCATGCCGAAGACCTCCTCGCACAGCTCGCGCGAGCCGCGGCACCGGCTGCCGCCGCCCGTGAGCACGATCCCGGACGCGAAGCGCGAGAGCGGCAGCTCGGGACCGAGCGTGTCCTTGACGAGCGAGAAGATCTCCTCGAGGCGCGGCTCGAGGACGGCCGCGATCAACCCCGGCGTCTCCGCCGGATCCTCCTGTTCGAAGAGGACGTTGACGTCGACCTCCTCGACGAGGCTGCGCAGCACGACGCCGCGGTCTTCCTTGACGACCGCGGCGGCCTCGACCGGGATGCGCAGGCCGCTGGCGAGATCGCCGGTCAAGTGCTGGCCGCCCCACGGCGTCGCGCCGATGCCGAGCAGCCGGCCGCCCGCGAGCGCCGCCCAGTGCGTGACCTCGCCGCCGACGTCGATCAGGATCACGCCGCGTTCCCGTTCCGCCGGGGTGAGCAACGCGGTCGCCGCGGCGAGGATGTCCACCGCGTGCCCGGCCGGCTCGAAGCCCGCCTTGTCGATCGCGTTCTCGATGTTGCGGATGACCGAACACGAGCCGGTGATCAGATGGGCCTTGACCTCGAGGCGGCTCCCGACCCGGCCGCGGGGATCGAGGATGCCGCCGACGCGGTCGACCGAGAACTCGACCGGGTTGACGGTCAGGATGCGATGGTTGAACGGGATCGTCAGGCTGCGGGCCATGGTCATGACCTCGTCCACGTCGCGCCCGGTGATGTCGCGCCCGCGCTGGCCGATCGGGATCTGGCCGGTGGCCATGACCGACCGCAGGTGCGAGCCCGTGATGTTGAAGCTGAAGCCGCTGATGTCGACATTGGCGGCTTCCTGGACCTCGCGGATGAGGCGCGCGATCGCGAGGCTGCCCGCCTTGACGTCGACGAAGTCTCCGTCCTGGAATCCCTCCGCGCTCGCGACCGCGCCGGCGAGGATGCGGGCCGGCCGCGCGGAACCGACCTCGGCGACGAGGGCGCGGAAGGTCGTGGTCCCGAAATCGCAGGCGACGACGAGGTTGCCCTCGCTCATGATGGCGGTCCTTTCTCGACCGTGGTCTCCGCGCTGTCGGGCGCGAGCGGCTCGAAGGTGACGCGGTCCTCGAAACGCAGATCGACCGCGGCCCCGGTCGTGATATCGTCCTTCGCGATCAGGAAGCGCGCGAGACGGCCGGCGAAATCGTCCGTGCCGATCAGCAGGCTCCCGGCCTTGCCCTGCAGGGTGACCTCGAATCCGAGCGGCGTGTTGCGCACGAAATCCACCGGGCACTCGCTCTCGAACGCGGTCGCCTCGAGCGCGGCGACCAGCGCCAGCACAGCCCCGGGATCGTGGTCGACCATCCGCCAGCGGCCGGACCCGAGCGACGCGAGGCGGCAGCCGACCAGAAGCGGCAATCCCGGCGTGCTCAGGTGGGCGGGGATGTCGAGGACCAGTCCGCTCGCGACGAGGACCTTCTCGCCGCCGGCGGCTGTCGTGTCGACCACCCCCAGCAGCGGCTGCCACTCGGTCAGCTCGACGGTCACGGTGTCGGGGAGGCGGCGCTGCACGTGCACGGCGCTCACCCACGGCAGGTCGCTGCACGCGGCCGCCAGGTCGTACCGCGAGAACGTCCAGATGTTGCGGCCGAGACAGCGACGGAGCGCCGCATCGACCGACGCGCGGTCGCTGTAGCGGTATCGTCCCGACTCGATGCGGCCGATCGCGAACGTGGGCGACGTGAGCAACCAGTGCCCGAGCGCGGCCAGCAGACCCACGGTCACGACGACCGCGGCGGCCTGCAGGAGGAGCCGCCGCCGGGACGGCCGCTCGCGCCGGGGGGCCGCCAGCCGGCGGCCACGCTCGCCACGAAATTCCCCGATCACGAGCTGCGCGACCTTCACGCGGGCCGCCTCCTGGCCAGGTGTTCACACAGCTGAGGCACGAGGCGCCCGATGTCGCCGGCGCCGGACGTCAACAGCAGATCGCCGGCCACGACCTCGGCGTCGAGCCAGTCGAACACCCCCTGGTGGTCGACGAGCAGCTGGACCGGCCGCCGGTACCGTCCCGCCAGTTCGGCGGCGATCAGGTCGCTGCCGGCCTGGCCGGGGTCTTCCTCGCCGGCGGCGTAGACCGGCAGCAGCCCGACGAGATCGGCGCCGGCCAAGGCGTCGGCGAACTCGCGCGCGAAGTGACGGGTGCGCGAGTACCGGTGCGGCTGGAACAGGACGGCGACGCGCCGGTCGTACGCTCGCGCGACCTCCATCGTGGCGGAGAGCTCGGTCGGGTGGTGCCCGTAGTCGTCGAGGACCAGGACGCCGCCGGGTTCGCCATGGCTCTCGCAGCGCCGGCCGACGCCGCGGAACGCGGCCAGAGCCGCCGCGGCCGTCGGGAAGGAGACGCCGAGATCCCTGCCCACGGCGATCGCCGCGAGCGCGTTGCGGAGGTTGTGCCGGCCGAGCTGCGGCAGGCGCAGGCGGCCGACCTTCCCGTCCGCTGTCCAGACCTCGCCCGACTGGCCGTCCGGACCGCTCGTGACCGTCTCCGGGTCGACGCGGACGTCGGCCTCGCGGGAGAAGCCGTAGGTGACGATCCGGCGGTCGACCCGCGGGATGATCCCCCGGACCTCGGGGTCGTCGGCGCAGAGCACGGCCGTGCCGTAGAACGGGACCCGGCCGACGAACTCGACGAACGCGGCCCGCAGGTCGTTCAGGTCCGGATAATGGTCGACGTGCTCGTGATCGATGTTCGTGACGACGGCGATCGTCGGTGTCAGGTGCAGGAAGCTCCCGTCGCTCTCGTCGGCCTCGGCCACGAGGTAATCGCCTCCGCCGAGCACGGCGTTCGTGCCGAGCGCGAGGACCTGGCCGCCCACGATGACGGTCGGGTCGAGTCCGCCGGCGGCGAGGACCGCGGCCGTCAGGCTGGTGGTCGTGGTCTTGCCGTGGGACCCGGCGACGGCCACGCCCTGCTTGAGCCGCATGAGCTCGGCCAGCATCTCCGCGCGGCGGATCACCGGGATCCGCCGGCGGCGGGCTTCGCTCACCTCGCAGTTCGCCTCGGTGACGGCCGACGAGCGGACGACCACGTCGGCTTCCGCCACGTGCTCCGCAGCATGACCGATGTGGATCCGCGCCCCGAGCGACGCGAGCCGGTCGGTGGACGCCGACCGGCGCAGATCGCTGCCGCTGACGGAGAAGCCGAGATTGAGCAGGACCTCCGCGATCCCGCTCATACCCACCCCGCCGATCGCGACGAGGTGGATGTGGCGAGTGTTCCGGAACATGGCGCCTCCCTGCGCACCGGTGTCCGGATATTCTACCGCCTCTCGGTCGCGCGGTCAAACAGGCTCAGACGCCGGATCCCCGGCGTGCGCTGCCGGCGGCCGCGGCTCTGCCGGTCGACGTTCAGGATGATCCCGACCGCCGCGAGGTTGGTCACCAGGGCCGAGCCGCCGTAGCTGACGAACGGCAGCGGTACGCCCATGACCGGGATGACGCCGGTGACCATGGCGATGTTCGCGACGCCGTAGATGAAGATCATGCCGCCGAGGCCGGCGGCGAGCAGCTGGCTGAACCGCGTCGGCGCGCGCCCGGCGATGACCAGGGAGCGCCAGGCGAGGACCAGGAGCGCCACGACCACGGTCGTGGTCCCGATCAACCCCAGCTCCTCGCCGAGGTACGAGATCGCGAAGTCCGTGTGGTTCTCCGGCAGGAACGAGAACTTGTTGTGGCTGTTGCCCGGGCCCAGACCGTGCCAGCCGCCCGCGCCCATGCCCAGCAACGCGCGGAAGACCTGGTCGCTGAACGGCAGCTCGCCGGCCACGCCCACCCCGCGCCAGCCGAGCAGCCATTGGTCGATGCGGACCTGGAGTTTGCTCACGCAGACGTAGCCGACCAGGGCCGCCGCCGCGCCGACAGGCGCGACGGCGAGCAGCCAGCGCCGGTCCAGACCGGCAAGGTGCAGCATCAGGATCGTCACCAGCGCCATCACGACGACGTTGCCGAAGTTCGGCTGCAGCGCGAGCAGCAGCATGAGCAGGAGGGGGCCGGCCCCCAGCGTGATCGCGAGCTGGCGGGCGCCGAGCGGCCGGTCCAGCGGGGAGACCGACAGCCGGTACGCGAGGAAGAGCACGAGCGCGAGCTTGGCGAGCTCGATCGGCTGGAACTGGCCCAGACCGCCGACCTCGATCCAGCGGTCGATTCCCAGCCCGCGCAGGACGACGGGCAGCGCGGTGAGGCCCAGCCCGATCCCGAGCGCGGACCAGACGAGCCAGTCGCGCCGGAACCGGGTATGGTCGACGGTCGCCAGGACGATCGCCCCGACCAGACCGATCGCGAGGCGCTGCAGGTGCGCCAGCAAGTAATGGTACTGCCCGAGCGACTGCGACCGGAAGCTCCCCGCGCCGTAGACGGCGATCGTACCGAGCAGGCAGAGCGTCACGACCGCGCCGATGAACCAGCTGTCGTGGTCGACGCCGCGCAGGCGGCGCGGGATGGTCAGTCGGCGCATCTCAATCCTCCCGGGCGCCGAGGGCGCGAGCGGCGGCCGCGAAGGCCTCCCCGCGCTCCCGGTAGTTGTTGAACATGTCGAAGCTGGCGCAGGCTGGGCTCAAGAGGACCGTCGCGTCGGGCGCCGCCAGGCTGGCGGCGAGCCGCACGGCCGCGGGCAGGTCGACCGCGGGCGACGTCGGCACGCGGCCGGCGAGGGCGGCCGCGATCGCCGGCCCCTCCTGGCCGATCGTGACCACGTGCCGCACGGGCGCCATCACCTCGCGCAGCGGGGCGTAGTCTTCGCCCTTGCCGCTCCCTCCCGCGATGAGCACGACCGGCGTTGGATAGCCGCGCAAGCCGGCGCAGACGGCGTGGACGTTGGTGGCCTTGGTATCGTTCACGAACCGCACGCCGCCGAGCCGCCCCACCAGCTGGTGCCGGTGCGCGAGTCCGCGGAACGTGCGCAGACCCTCGGCGACCGCGTCGAGATCGTCGACGAGCGACAGCACGGCCGCCGCCGTCGCCGCCGCGTTCAGCAGGTTCGGCGGGGACTGCAGAAAGAGGTCGGCGACCGCCAGGAGGTCGCGCACCTCGCCGCGCCGGCGCACGCGGACCCGGCCCTCGGCGAGCCAGGCATCCGCGCCGGCGACCGGATCGCCGAAGAGAAGGCGCCGGCCGCCGTGGCGCCAGGCGAGGCCCTCCGGGCACTCGGTCCAGGTGACGAACGCGCCGTCGGGGGCGACCTGGGCGGCCAGCCGCGCCTTGGCCGCATAATAGGAGGCGAGGTCCGGATACCGATCGAGGTGGTCGGGCGCGAGGTTCAAGAGTACGCCGACCGTGGGCTGGTAGGACTCGATCGTCTCGAGCTGGAAACTGCTGCACTCGATCACGGGAACTGCGTCGGACGGCAGCCGATCCGCCTCGTTCGCCAGCGGGTTGCCGAGGTTGCCGAGCGCCGGGCTCGTGAGGCCGGCGGTCTGCAGGACGTGCGCGATCCACGCCGTGGTGGTCGACTTGCCGTTGGTGCCGGTGACGGCGACGGTCCGGCCGCCGAAGAACCGGGACGCCCACTCCAGCTCGCCGTGGACAGGAACGCCGGCCTGGCGCAGCGCGGCCAGACCGGGATGCTCGGGCGGCACGCCCGGGCTCAGCACGACGGCGTGGAGATCGGCCGGAGCGACAGCGTGCCAGGTCGGGCCGGTCAGAAGCTCGTCGAACGCGGCGCCGGACACCGCCGGGTCGATCTCGTCGCGCCGCCAGCGGCGCTCGATCGCGTCCCGGCCGGCGTCGTCGGCGCCGAGCACGCGGGCGCCGTGGCGCCGCAGGAGCGCGCCCGCGGCGCAGCCGCTGCGGCCCAGGCCGACGACCAGGACGGTGCGTCCGGTCAAGCGGGGTGCGGTCACGGCCGTTCCTCCGTCCAGCCCGCGTGTTCGCGGAGCTCCGCGAGCACGCGCTCCATCGCCGTCGAGCGGGAGCCCTTGATCAGGATGCGGTCGCCGGGGCGCGTCTCCCGGTCGAGCAGCCTGGCGGCGGCGGCGTGGTCGGGGCACTCCTCGGCCCGGCCGCCGCCCGCCCGGAATCCCTCGGCCAGGAGCTGCGCCGCCTCGCCGACCGCCACGAGACGGGCGATGCCCGCCGCGGCCAGCTCGCGGCCGCACTCGCGGTGGAGAGCGGGCGACCGGGGACCCAGCTCGGCCATGCCGCCGACGACGGCCCAGGCCGGACCTCCCGGCAGCTCGCCCAGCATGCGCGCGGCGCTGACCATGCTCTCGGGGTTCGCGTTATAGCTGTCGTCCAGCACCCAGCGGCCGCCCAGGCGCCGCAGGTCGGCCCGGTGCGGCGACGCCCGGAACGTCGCGAGGCCGCGGCGGATCTGCGCGTCGCTGGCGCCGGCGGCGCGCGCGGCGAGCAGCGCGGCGCAGAGGTTCGCGCCGTTGTGCCGGCCCGGCAGCGGAACCGGCCACTGTTCGCCGTCGAGCCGGAGCACGCCCCTGCCGGTCGCGGGATCCGGGGCCCAGTCCCAGCGGTGATCGCCGGCGCGTTTCCCCCAGCTCACGACCGGGCACGGCGCCTGGCGCCGCCACTCGGCGAATCCCGGGCTGTCCGCGTTCAGCACGGCCGTACCGGCGGGCGGCAGGGCGGCGAGCAGCTCCCCCTTGCCGGCGATGACCTGCTCGAGGCCGCCGAACTCCTCGAGGTGGGCGCCAGCGGCGTTGGTGATGACCCCGATCGCCGGGCGCGCGAGGGCCGCACGCGCCGCGATGTGGCCGACCGCCGACGCCCCCATCTCGATGACCGCGAACCGGTGGCGCGATGCCAGGCCGAGCAGGGTCAGGGGCACGCCCTGCACGTTGTTGTGGTTGGCCTTCGTGGCGTGCACCGGTCCCGCGCCGGCCAGCATGGCCGCGAGGAGATCCTTCGTCGTCGTCTTGCCGTTGCTGCCCGTGACCCCGATGACGAGCGGAGTCATCCGGGACCGCCAGCGCGCGGCGAGCACCGAGAGCGCCGCCACCGGATCGCTCGCGACGAGGACCGTGCCCGACGCCGGCGCGGGCCCCTCGGGCTCGTCCGCGCCGCCCGCGACCCCGCCGACGAGCGCGTGCGCGCCTCCGCGCAGCGCCTCGCCCGCGAAACGACGTCCGTCCTGCTGGGCTCCGCGCAGGCCGACGAACAGCACGCCGGGGCGCACGTCTCGCGAATCGAGCACGGCGTCGTGGAAACCGCCGTCGAGGCCGTCCGGATCGATCCGTCGCCAGGCGCCGTCCGCGGCGATCCAGGCGCCGCGCAAAAGGCCGACCCCGGCGAGGTCCGCCGCCGCGGCGGCGAGATCGTAGCGGTCACGCATGACCACCCTCCCGGGCGATCCACGCGCCGACGATCTCGCGATCGTCCAGGTGCAGAGTCCGCCCCTGCACCAACTGGTAGTCTTCATGGCCCTTGCCCGCCACCACGATCACGTCGCCCTCGCGGGCGGCGGCGAGCGCCGCCGAGATCGCCGCCGTACGATCGACGATGACCGTTCGGCCCGCGGCCCGCGGCGCGGAGACGGAATCGAAGCCGGCAGCGATCTCGGCGCAGATCGTCGCCGGGTCCTCGCTGCGAGGGTTGTCCGACGTGATCCAGACCAGGTCCGCGAGCTCGGCGGCCACGCGGCCCATGAGCGGCCGCTTGCCGCGATCGCGGTCGCCGCCGCAGCCGAAGACGACGCCGAGACGACGGTGGCTGAGCTCGCGGCAAGCGAGGAGCACGGCCGCGAGGGCGTCGTGCGTGTGCGCGTAGTCGACGACGGCCAGACCGCCGGCGGGGAGCAGGAACCGCTCGAGACGGCCCGGGACCTGGCTGACCCCGGCGAGCGCGCCCGCGCAGTCGTCGGGGTCCAGACCGAGCGCGAGTCCGGCGCCGAGCGCCGCCGTCAGGTTCTCGACGTTGAACCGACCGACGAGCGGGCTCGCGACGGCGAGCCGGCGCCCGCGCCAGTCCAGCTCGAGGCGGGTCGCGTCGAGCGCCAGACGGGCGCTCCGCACCGCGAGGTCCACCCGGCCCGTCGCGCGGTCCGGCGCCGTCGCGTAGCGGACGGCGTCGAGCGCTCCGGTCTCGAGGCTTCCGAGCGCCGGGTCGCCGGCGTTGATCACGGCCGCGCCGGCCGGTTTCCCTCGCCGGGGCATGGCCTGGAGAAGCTCGAGGATCCGCGTCTTCGCCGCGAGGTAGCGCGCGAGATCGCCGTGGTAGTCGAGATGATCGCGACCGAGGTTCGTGAGCACGGCGACGTCCAGCGCGAGGTCGCCGGGACGGTCCTGGTCCAGCGCGTGGGACGAGATCTCCATCGACGCCGACCGGCACCCCGCGCGCACCATGCGGCCCAGCCAGCGGAAGAGCTCCGGGCCGCCCGGCGTCGTGAGCGGCGCCCGGAAGCGCTCGCGGCCGTCGTCGTAGCGGATGGTGCCCAGCAGGCCGCAGGGACCGGCGAGCCGCCCGAGCAATTCCTGGATCAGGAACGAGGTCGTCGTCTTGCCGTTGGTGCCGGTCACGCCGACCATCGTCAGGAGAGTGTCGGGCCGCCCCTCGCATTCCCGCGCCAGACGGGCCGGAAGCCCACGGGTGCAGGAGGCTGCGACCCAGGCCGCGGGACGAGGTTCGAGAAGGGCGGCCCGTGAATCGTCCAGCCGCGAGCGATCCACCGCCACGGCCGCGGCGCCCGCCGCGACTGCTTGCGCCACGAACGCGTGTCCGTCGGCGCCGTGACCCGCGACCGCCACGAAGAGCGTGCCCGGTCCGGCGCGCCGCGAGTCCTCGACGACCGCCGCGATCGGCACGCCACCGTCGCCGAGGATCTCCAGGTCGGGCCACGGCGCGCAGAGCGTGGCGAGCGTCATTGCCATGTGTTGGTCATCCTGACGCGCAGTCCGTCCGCCGTGAGGTCCACGCCCGGAGCCGGCTCCTGGTCGGCGACGTAGCCGACGCCGGCCACCTCCACCGGCACGCCGAGCCTCGCGGCCAGCGCCTGGATCTCGCGGTTACTCAGACCGCGCACGTCCGGACAGGCCTGCGGCGTGTCGCCCGCGCGGGCGCGCACCGTGAGGGCGACTGTCTGGCCGGGCGCGAGCAGGCTGCCGGCGGCCGGGACCTGCATGATCACCCTGCCCTCCGGCTCGGCCCCGCGCACCGTGAACCCGGCGCTTTCCAGCCGGCGCACGGCGCCCGCGCTGGTGAGGAACATCACGTCCGGCACGGGGAGCGCCTGCCGATCCGGCCCGATCACGCGGCGCTCGCAGGTCAGGTCGACATCCGTGAGCCAGTCGGTCGTGCGCCGGATGTCGTCGACGACCGCGCCGAAGAGCGGAGCCGCGCTCTGGGCGGCGTAGTGCTTCGACCAGCTCGGCTCGTCGAGAACCGCCACGATCACCAGGCGCGGCGCGGCGACCGGCAGGAGGCCGACGAACGTCGCCACGTGCAGGTTGTCGCGGTAGCCGCGGCCCGGCACGCTCTTCTGACCGGTGCCCGTCTTGCCCCCGATCGCGATCCAGTCGCGTTCGACCGCGGCGCCGGTCCCCTCGCGCACGACCCGCCGCATCGCTTCCCGCAGGACCGCATCGAGTCCGCGCGGCAACACCGATCGCAGGGGCTCCGGCTCGACGTGCTGGGCGGCCGCCCCGGGTCCGGAGCGCACCTCGCAGTAGATCCTCGGCGCGAAGAGCGTACCGCCGTTGGCGACGGCGGCGACCGCGAGGCCCAGCTGCAGCGGACTGACCGCGACCTCCTGGCCGATCGCGATCGTCGGCTGCGATCGCGCGGACCACGCCGTCGGCACGGCCAGGATGCCGGCCCGCTCGGCCGGGTACGGCAGCCCGGTCAGCTTTCCGAACCCGAAGTCGACCAGAGCGCGGTACTGCTCCTCCCGCGACAGGTTGGTCGCGGCGCGCGCGAACCAGACGTTGCTCGACTGGCTGAACGCCTCCATGAAATCCAGGCGCCCGTAGTGATGGCCGGCCGCCTCGTCGATAGTGTAGCCGCCGAACCGGTTGTCCGAGCAGTCGAAGACCGTCGCGGTGTCCACGACGCCCCGCGCGAGCAGCGTCGCGGCCGTGAAGATCTTGAACACGGAGCCCGGCTCGAAGGCCGTGGTCAGGTTGCGGTTGATCCAGCAGGCCACGTCGCGCACGGGTCGCTCGCGCGTCTCCACGAGGGGATAGCTCGCGGCGGCCAGGATATCGCCGTTGCGCGGATCGAGAACGAGCACCGAGCCGGCGGCGGCATCGCAGACGGCGACCGCGTCGCGGAGCCGGCTCTCGCAGATCTCCTGCAGGTCGGCGTCGATCGTCAGGACCACGTCGGCACCGTGGCGGACCGGTTCGACCACCACGTCGCCGTAGTCCTGGCCGAGCCGGGCCGAGCACACCTTCATCGACCGCCCCGGCTCGCCGACCAGCAGCGAATCGAGCCCCAGCTCGAGTCCCGTGCAGCGCCGGGTCCGGTCGGGGTCCTCGCGGTAGAAGCCGATCAGCGACGCCCCGACGCCGTCCAGCGGATACACGCGGCCGAGCTGATCGATGATCTCCACGCCAGCGAACCGCTTGAGCCGGCGCTTCTGCGCCTCGGTCAGGAACGCCTGCGGTTCGATGGTCACGTACCGCTTGCCCGCGGCGGCGACGCGCCGCGCCATGTCGGCGCGGTCCGCCGCGAGGACCTCCGCGAGGACGGCGCTCACCGAATCGGGGCGGTTCACCTGGGAGCCGATCACGCTGACGCGATGAGAGCTGACCGTCAGGGCGAGCGGCCGGCCCTGGCGGTCGAAGAGGTTCCCGCGGTGCGGCTCGATGACCTCCGCGTCCAGCCACAACTTGTCCGCGGCGATCCGGTGCCGCTCGTGCTGGACGACCTGGACCTGGACGAGCCGGGCGACGAGCACGCACGCCGACACGAGGCACGCCCACTTGACCAGGGACAGGCGGAAGGCCGGACCCTCGCGGCCCGTCACGGGCGCACCGTCGCCGCGACGGCGCCGGGGAGCGCGTCGTCTCGCGGTTCGAGCCGCTTCAGGACGCCCGACCACGCCAGCTTCTCGCTCGGACTCCGGCCGGCGGCCAGGCGGATCGTGCTGGGTGCGTCGGGACACACCAGAGCCAGTTCATCCTGGGCGCGGCGCATCACGACCTGCCGGGAGCTCTCGGTGTTCCAGCGCACCGACACCAGCGCGAGGTGCGCCGCCTCGTTCTCGCAATCGCGCGCGAGCTCCTTCACCTCGACGCGCAGCTTGGTGATCGTGATGCCGAGCTGGATGCCTCCCGCCAAGAGCCCCGTCAGGAGGAGCCCGGCCGCGACCAGCCAGAACGGTCGATAACGAGCGGCGTTGCGGCGTCGGGCCATACCCCGCGTCGTCGGCGCGCCGTGGGCTGCGTGCAATCCGGTCATGAGGCGCTCCTTCCTGGGACGGCCGGCAAGATCTCGGCTGCCCTCAGCCGAGCGCTGCGGGCGCGCGGATTCCCGCGGATCTCGAGCGCCGAAGCCGTCACCGGTCGACGGGTGAGGGGACGCAATCGGGCCCGGTGCCCGCACCGGCAGTCCAGGACCTCCGGCGGGCACAGGCAGTCCCGTCGCTCACGGTCCAGCCATTGCTTGACGAGGCGGTCCTCGAGGGAGTGGTAGGCGACCACCGCGACGCGGCCGCCAGGCGCGACCTGGGTCAACGATTGCGCGAGCACGTCCCGGAGCGCCCCCAGCTCGTCGTTGACCACGATGCGCAGGGCCTGGAAGACCCGGCTGAGGATCGCGCTGAGCGGCGCACCGTCCGGCAGCGCGTCGCGGACGACCGCGGCGAGCTGCGCCGTCGTGCGGAGCGGCTCCGTCCGCTCCGCGGCCTGGATGGCTCGCGCCAGCGCCCGCGCGCCGCGCTCTTCGCCGAAGTCGCGCAGGATCCGGGCGAGCTCCGTCTCGTCCGTCTCCGCGAGCAGAGCGTGCGCCGGACGGCCCTCATCCTGGTTGAAGCGCAGGTCCAGGGGACCATCGGCCCGGTAGCTGAATCCCTTGGCCGGTTCGTCGAGCTGGCGCGAGCTCACGCCCAGGTCCAGCAGCAACCCGTCGACCGGCGGCCACCCGACCGCGGTGAGCGCGCCCGCCAGGTCGCGGAAGCTGCGCCGCTGGCAGTGCAGTCGGGGGCGGTCGGTCGAGATCCTTCTGCAGGCCACGACCGCCTCCTCGTCCAGGTCCAGACCGAGGACGTCCGCTCCAGCCTCGAGCAGCGACTCGGCGTGACCGCCGAAGCCGAAGGTACCGTCCACGTACCGCCGTCCCGGTCCTGGCGCGAGCAGGCCCAGGATCTCGTCCCTGAGCACCGGGACATGCGGGCGGTGTGTCATGGCACTTGGACGTGCCGCAGGAGTCCCCGGGCGCGCCGCCGTGGCGCCCCGCGGGACTCGCCCTCCAGTTCGCCATCCGAATCTTCCATGGTCAGGATGGCGCGCAGGTAATCGTTCCAACCCGCCAGGACCACGCGCTGTCCGTAGGAACGAAGCCCCTTGCTCCAGCGAACCAGCGCGGGCACGCAGCGGTAGTCGAGATGGACGAGCCGCGACCCGTCGAGAATGACGAGGAGGTCGCGATCGACCAGGACCGCGGCCGCCGCCCGGACGAGTCGCTGGGCGCGGGCGCGGTCGAGAATGCCGGCGAGGTGGATCCGCACGGTGCGGCCCTGGACCACGATGTGAAACTCGTCAGCGGCGCCGGCGACGACGCCCGACTGCCGGATCCCCTCGCTCGGCATGGCGGACTCCCTTCCAATCCAAGCCGCCCCTCCATGGGCGGCCGGCCTATGTCCTGAACGCCCGGATGTATTTCTCCGCCGGCTTGCCTGCAGCCGCTTGCCTCTGGTCCCAGCGGTCGGGATCCCACAGCTCGATCCGCGTGATCGCCCCGAGGATCAACAGCCTCTTCCTGGCGCCGATCTTCTCGAGGTACTTCTGCGGGATCGTCACCCGACCCTGGCTATCCGTCTGGACCGCCTGCGAGTGGGCGGCGAGCCAGCGCCGGAAATCCCACTCGTCCTGGCCGGTCCCCAGCTGCTGGACCGCTTGCAACGACTTCTCGTACTGCGCGCACGTCATCAGGCTGACGACGCCCTCGTGGTCCTCGGCGATCATGAAGCGGAGAGGCTCCTCCTCTTTGCCCGGCTCCTTCGCGCGGAAGCTCATCGGGAAACTGAATCGGCCCTTGTCGTCGAGGGCGCGCTCGTACGACCCGTACATCTGCAGTTCGGGCGTGCCGACCGTGGCCTCTGCCGGTTCCTCGTTCAACGTTCCGTTCTTCCGCTGCACCGCTTCATGGTCGCCAGAGAATCCCACCGGATGCCGATAGATCCCACCAGTGGTGGACCGAAGGTTAGACCATCGCGATAATGGTGTCAATAGCCGTTTTTGGAAATCTCAGAGATTCGTCGAAATTCCATTGAATCACCCAAATAAACGGGATAATCGGCATTTGTGGTGGAAATTGGCAAAAGGTGGGAGTCTAACGCCGCAAATCGTCGAGGCGGGGCACGAGAATGGTCGCCCAGGGGAGCCCCGTCGCCCGGCGGAACCGCCAGACCATGATCCCGGAACCCAGGCCGTACGCGGCGGTCGAGGCCCAGGCCGCTCCGAGGATGCCCAGCCTGGGGATCCACATCAGGCAGAGCGCCACGTTGACGACGGTGGTGATCACGCTCGCCTGCGTGTTCCAGGCGGAGCGCCCGCGTCCGATGAAGTCGCCGGCCAGGATCACGCCCGGCGCGAACGCGACGATGCCGGGCAGCAGCACGCGGAGCGGCTCGACCGCCGGCAAGTAGGCCCCGTCGCGCAAGAGGCCAATCAACGGTTCCGCCAGGAGCATCGCGGGCACGGCCGCCGCGGCCGTGCCGGCGAGTCCGAGCCGGACTGCGCGCGCCGCGGTCTGGTCGCGGCGTTCGTCCTGGTCGTCGGCGGAGGAGTGCACGAGGAGCGGATTGAGGGCTTCCGGCACGAGCCACAGCAGCTCGGCGGCCCAGGCGGCCAGGGAGTAGATCCCGACCGCCGCCACGTCCAGGTACGACTCGAGGATCAACTGGTCCAGACGCAGCAGCAGGAGGTAGCTCAGCGCCGAGAGCTGGCCGAGCCAACCGAGGCGGACCATGGTCGCGACGACGCGCGACAGCGGCCGGGCGGGCGATTCGGGCGCGGGCGCCGGCGATCGCGGCCAGACGCCCCGCACCCGGCGGACGACGACCAGGGTGGCGAGCACGTGCACGATGGTCAGCGCCCAGATCGCCGACGGAAGGTCGAGCCTCGACCCGACGAGGAGCGCCGCCACCGCCGCCAGGAGCACGCCCGCGCGCAGCGCCGCGGTCCGGGTTCCGTACACGACCTCCCCGGCCGCGAGCAGGTCGTAGTTGGCGATCTCGAAGCCCAGGAGCGCCAGCGTCGCCAGGGCCGCGGCGGCGAGCATCGGGAGGTCCCAGCCGAGCGTCCCGTGGAGCCACGGCCACAGGTCCGTCGCGCGAGCGATCACCCCGAGCCCGACGAGCGCGGCCACGACCCAGCCCACCCACAGGACCTGCGCCGCGAGGATCCGGCGGACCGGGAGGGTCCCCTGGCGCAGCGGCGGCACGGAGGCGAGGCCGACGCCGCCCGCAAGGACGGCCGCAAGAACGGTCACCAGCATCAAGGTCAGGCTGAACCGCCCATTGCCGGCGGGCCCCAGGCCGTGAGCGATCGCGAGCACGACCAGCGCGTTGGCCACCTTCTGCAGGGCCCGCCAGAACAGGATGCGGCTGCCCGTCTCGGCGAGCTTCACGGGCGGATCTCCCGCCAGCGCCTCCCCTGTCGAGCCGCGAACTGGACCAGGCGGCCGAGGCCGCTGCGCTTCTGGAGCTGGCAACGCTCCTCGGGCTCGGCGCCGCATCGCCGCTTGAAGTCCCACAGGCTGTCGCGCCCCACGCTGCCCCCGAAATCGACAGCGGCGAGCCCTTGCTCGCACGCGTACACGATGTCTTGCCAGTAGAGCAGGGTCGTCAGGAAGTGCGTATTGAGGAGGTCGGGACGGACCGCGCTCTGGAAGGCCACCAGGCGGTCCCGCGAACGCAGGCAGAAATGCCCGCCGACGAGCCGGCCTTCCAGCCGCACGGCGTTCAGGACCGCGCGTCCGGGAAACTCGCGCAGGAGGCCCTGCAGGAATGCCGAGGGCACCGGCGCCTGGGCCCAGCCGGCGGCCTGCGGCACGTAGAGGGGATACCAGTCGGGCACGACGTCGGGATCGGTCTCGGCGGCGATCGTGCAGCCGCGCTTGAAGCCGCGATTGCGCTCGTTGCGCCGGTTGTTCGTCCAGAGATCCCGCTCCACGTGGGCGAGTCCCTGGCGGCAATCGACGACCGCGGCCGGGAACGCCGCGACCCGCCAGCCGGAGCCCGCGAGCGCCCGCGCGCGACGGCGCGCCTCGGGCGACGCCACGGTGAACGCCGCGACGGCCGTGCGGCCGGCGACCTGGGCGGCGAGGGCGCCGGCCAGGGCCTCGAACACCGCATCCTGGAGAGGCTCCGGCAGATCGCCGGCGACCTGCGGACCGGCGATGGTCCCGTCGAAGCTGCTCTCGAGCCGGATCAGTCCGCGCAGCCTCCGGGCGACGACCGCCATCCCGCCGGCGACCTCGCCGCCGTGCTCGGCGACGAACCAGCGCGCGTGCGCATCCGCGTAGGCGCGAGTCGCGAGCGCGGTCCAGGTCGAACCGGCGGCGAGCTCGGCGTCGGGAACCCGGCGCAGGAAATCGTCCCAGCCCGGTGGCGGCCCGGCGAGGCAACGCACGCGCAGGGAGGCGGAGCCGGACGCCACGTTCACGGTCCGCCCCGGGGAACTGGCTGTCCGGCGAGTTCCGCGCGGTCGAGCAGGCGAGCCAGCGCCCGCCGCAAGCCGTCACGGTCGCCGCGACCCGCGAGGTCCAGCAGGTCCGGCAGGCAACGGACCGCCGCGGTCGGGTCGCCCGCGCTGCACCGCGCGCGGTGGATGAGCGGACTCGGGCTGGGCTCGAGCGTCTCCCCCGCGTCCAGCAGCGATTCGTGGAGCTTCTCGCCCGGCCGCATGCCGACGATCTCGATCCCCGGCCCGCCGTCATCCGGACCGAATCCCGAGAGCGCGAGCAGGTTGCGCGCCAGTTCGAGGATCGGGACCGGCTCGCCCATCTCCAGGATGTAGGTGGCGCCGCGCTCGCCGAGCACCATCGCCTCGATGACGAGGAGGGCCGCCTCGCGGATCGTCATGAAGTAGCGCGTCATCGCTTCGTGGGTGACCGGCAAGGGGCGGCCGGCCGCCATGCGCTGCATGAAGAAGGGCACGACGGATCCGCGGCTGCCGAGCACGTTGCCGAAGCGGACGGTCATGAACCGCGTGGAGCCGTCGAGAGTCTGCGCATGGCGCACCAGCAGCTCGGCCACTTTCTTCGTGGCGCCCATGACGCTGCACGGCTCGGCGGCCTTGTCGGTGCTGATCAGCACGAAACGCTCCGCGCCGACGCGCCTCGCGAAGGCGATGACGTTGGCCGTGCCGCCGGCGTTGACGACTGTCGCTTCTTCGGGGTTCTCTTCCATCAGCGGGACGTGCTTGTGGGCGGCGGCGTGGAGGATCAGCGCCGGGCGGTGCCGCCCGGCCAGCACCGTCAACCGCGCCGAGTCGCGGACGTCGCAGATCAACGGGACGAGGCGCGTGGCGCCGCCGGCAGCCGCGAGCTCGCCGTGGATCTCGAAGATGCTGTTCTCGCCGCGCCCGAGCAGCAGCAGCTCGGCGGGCTCGAGCTTCACGAGCTGGCGGCAGAGCTCGCCCCCGATGGACCCGCCGGCGCCGGTGACCATCACCGATCTGCCGGCCACGACCTCGCGGGCGCGCCCGGCCTGGAAGGTCACCGTCTCGCGCCCGAGCAGATCCTCCGGCGCGACCGCGCGGACCTGCTTGAAACTGACGTCGCCCTCGATGATCGCGCGCAGGCCGGGCACGATCCGGAACGGCAATCCCGCGCGCTTGCACAGGAGGACGAGGCGACGGATCACCGAGCCGCGCGCCGACGGGATGGCGATGAGGATCTCGCCCGCGTCGACCTGCCGCGCCGCCGCGACCAGCTCCTGCGTGCCGCCGAGCACCGGCAAGTCGGCGACCAGCGTGCCCTGCAGCGCGGGATCGTCGTCGACGAAGCCCACCGGCTGCAGACCCAGGTCGGTCGCGGCGCGCATCTCGTCGGCGAGCGACCGGCCGGCAGAACCGGCCCCCACGATCAGGAGCCTCGTGCGGGCCCTCTTTCCGCGAGCAGCCAACTGCGGTCCTTCCTAGTACGTGACGGCCAGGGTCCGCACCACCGTCGTCCCGCCGAACGTGAGCTCGACGAGATAGAGGCCCGCGGCGACCTTCCGCCCCTGGCGATTGCGGCCGTCCCAGACGCCGGCGAGATCGTCCAGACCCCGCACCTGGTAGACGACCTGGCCCTCGAGATTCAGGATCGTGACGTCCGCCGTCCCGCCTGCGAGCTCGAGCCCACCGAGGTTCAGCCGCTGGGCGCCGCTGTCGCCGGGGAACGGATTCGGGAAGAGATAGGCGCGTTCGAGGGAGCCCTCGTCGACCGCGCCGGCGGCCGGGATCTCGACCACGGCCCCACCGAGGTCGCTGCTCAGGACGAGCCTGGTACCGTCGGCCGCCATGTCCAGGCGCCGGTACGTGCCGCCGGGAAGGGCGGTGATCACCCCGGGCGAGTAGACCGCCGGGTCGAGCGTGAGGTAGGTCGCGAGGTCCGTGTAGGCGTCGATCGCGAGCGGGTTCTCGGTCAGGCGCAGGCGGTTGAGACCCGCCGACGTCAGGGCCCACAGATGGCCGTTGCGGTCGAAGCCGAGCCCGAGCACGGTCTGGCCCAGCAGGCCGGTCGCGAAGGTCTGGGTCCGCTCCTCCCACTCGCCGAGCAGGATGGCGCGGCCCAGCACCGGCTCGTAGCGGAAATGGACGAGTCCGCTCCCCCCGACCCAGAGACTGCCGTCGGCCGCGGGCAGGATGGCGTGGGCGGAATCCAGGTTCAGGCTGGAGCCGGCCGCCGTCAGCAGCGGCTCGTCGAGCCACTCGTCGTCGCGGGTGTCGCTCCAGGTCAACGGGTCGTCGGGACCGGCGAGCGGCCCGTTGATGTCCCATCGCTGCAGGCCGACGTTGCGGACCCCGAACCAGACGACGTCGCGCCGCTCGAAGCCCACGGCCCAGATGATGTTGCCGCCGAGCACCGCGGGATACAGGTGCATCCACGACGTGGCGGCCCGCGGGCGGTCCGGCTCGAACAGGATGTCCACGCCGAGCTCGCCGTTGTCGATCCCCCCGTGCGTGGAGTTGTCGGTGCAGAAGAAGACCGCGCCATCCGGATGGACGGCGAGGTTGACGAAGCAGTCGCCGAGCATGGGCGAGTCTTCCGGCGACAGCAGGAGCCACTCCTCCTGGCCGCCCGGGGCCTCGGCCGGCCGGAATCGCACCGCGCCGGTCGCGAACTCGCAGAACCAGACGCTCGGACCGTCGCGGGTCATCGCCAGCAGGTTGCCGCTGTAATTGTACAGTCCGCTGGAGTCGTTCAGGGCCGTCGCGAGCCTGGAGACGTTGTACCAGCCATCGTCCAGGGGACTCGCGAGCCCATCGCCATCGCGGTCGCCGAGCCAGGCCCGGCCGAGCCCGTCGATGGCCACGCCGTCGAAGCCGCCCGCAACGCCGATCTGGCAGGTATCGAGGACGTTCAACGGAGCGCCCGCGTTGCCGGCCGGCGCGAGCCAGGGCCGGGAGGCCAGCGAGCCGGCCGGCACCAGGCCGACGGTGCGGAGCATGCCGCCGACCCACGCGCGGCCAGCGGCCGCCACGACGGTCGCCGTCACCCGCTGTTCGCCGGCCGGAGCGACCGGCAGAGCCTGGGCGACCCCGATGCCGCCCTCGATCCGCATCAGCGTCTCCCCGTTGGTGAGCGCCCAGACGGCGTCGCCATCGACGGCGAGATCCACGAAATTGGCGGTCCCGAAGAAGGTGTCCCAGGTCCGGGTCTCGTCGTTCCACTGCTCGACGCCCTGCGGAGTCGCGGCCAGGATCACACCCCCCGGGCCGACCGCGAGGCTGCTGATGGCGTCGGTCGCGGGATTGGCGTACGGATAACTGGTGAATCCATTCTCGGCGAAGCGGGAGACCCCGACCGGCGTGGCGACGAGCAGCAGGTCGCCGGACAGCGCGATCGCGTCGACGACGTCGTCGATCAGCCCGTCGAGCGTGGTGTAGAACGCGCCCGACAGCCCGCTGACGATCTCGCCGATCCCGTCTCCGTCCGTGCCGTACCAGACGCGTTCCGAGGTTCCCACGACCTGGCCCGCCACCGCGGTCACCTTGAGCGACGAGAGGGCGCTGCTGAAGACCCGCAGCGATTCCCGGGATCCGCCGGGATCGTTGATCGCCGTCAGTCCGCCGTCCGCGGTCGCGACCCAGACCTGCTCGCCGGACCAGGCGATCGCCTTGACGAAGTGGCCGCCGAGGCCGGCGGCGCGCGTGTACTCGCGCGCGACCTCGCCGCTGTCCGGATCCCACGCGACCAGCCCGCCCTTGGGCAGGCCCGCGAACACGAGACCGCCGGCGTACTCGGCGCAGGTGATCCGCTGACCGGTGACGGCCGACTCGAACGACGGCGTCTGGGCCGCCGCGACGACCGCCAGGAAGGTTGCCAGCAGCGCGCCGCAGAGCCCGCGCCTGTGGATTGCCATCATGGGTCCTCGACCTCCTGCCCGCGACCGCGGGATCGATCGATCCCACCGTCGCCGGCGCGTTGCGTCCATCCCCCGGGGTTCAGGAGGAACTCGGTCAGCATCCGGCGCTGACGCGCGCCGCCACCGGCGTCACGAGCCCAGCGACCGGTCAGGCCGGGCACGGCACTGTCCGCGTCGCGCAGCGCCGCCGCCGTGTCGCCGGCGCCGCCAGCCGCTCCCAGCCTAGCGCCGACCACGCCCACGCGCCCGCGCAGCAAGGCGAACGCGAGACCCGACTGCCACCACAACGGCAAGGTCCTGCCCTGCCGGTCGCACAGGATGGCGACCCGGTCATTATGCGCGGCGATCCCGCCCAAGTCGACCAATTCCCAGCGCCACGCGCCGCTGCGCAGCCGGAGCCAGCGCGGCGCGGCCAGCAGACCGGCGACCAGCAGGAGCGGGGCCGCCACGAGCACCGCGAGCGGGCGAAGCGCGAGGCGACTCAGGGTCCCGCCGTCGTCCGGATCGAGCACGCCGCTCTCGGCGGCGCCGAACGTCTCGGCGCGCGCGCCGGCGGCCAGCAACCACGCGTCCGCCAGGATCCACCGCAGGCGGATGCGCAGGCGACGCAGTTTGACCAGGATCGCGCGGATCTGGACGTCGTCGCCGGGTTGCTGCCAGAACACGACCTGGGAGACCCGGAACCGGTCCACCAGGTCCGGCAGTTCGGCCCACGTGCCCAGCCACGGCACGTCGCCGACCCCGATCGCGAGATGGCCCCCGGGCGGCGCCGGCTCGTCCGTCACGTACCCGACCGGGTCCGCGGCCAGCCGGCGCAGATCGCCGCTCGCGGCGAGCCAGCCGGCCACCACGGTCCGCGGTCCGGCCAGTAGCGTGCGCTCGAGCGCCAGGTAGCCCTCCTCGAGACGGCGATGGAGGCGACCGATCACGGCGCTCGCCCAGATCGTCAGTCCCGAGTACAGCACGAGCAGGACGAGCAGCACGGCGCGGCTCATCACTTCCTGCCGGCCGAGGTACGAGCCTGCCAGCAGGAGCAGCGTCACGAGCCCCACCTGCTTGAGGTGCGCGCCCCAGTCGGGTCCGGCGCGCAGCCCGGTCGTCCGGTAGCGTCCCAGCAGCACGAACGCCACGGTGACCAGGATCCCCGCGTAGACCAGCCAGCCCCGATACCAGGACAGCGGGAGCAGCTCCGTGGCGAAGAGGGGCTGGCCCACGTCGCGCAGCCCGTACGCGCCGAGCAGGGCGACCGCGAGCAACGCCATGTCCAGCGACCAGTGCAGCGCGACCTCCAGGGGTCGCCGCCACTTCTTGACCGCGTACACGAGCATGCTCCACTTCTCGTAGTACGAGATCAGGCTCGCGAGGTGCAGCCAGAAGCTGCGGGTGAACGTGCCGCGCGCGCTCGCGCGGCGATGGCGATGCACGAACCGCGCGCCGGGGAAGTAGACGACCTCGAAACCGGACCGCCACATCCGGTAGCACCAGTCGACATCCTCGAAGTAGAGGAAGAACCGCTCGTCCATCGGACCGCAGCGATCGCGCGCCTCGCGCCGCACGAGCAGGCAGCCGCCGAGCACCCAGTCGACGGGCCGGACGGACTCGTGGTCGAAATCGCGCATCAGGTGGCGCTGGACGATCCGGCTGTTGCGGGCGAGCCTCGCGAGCGGCGTGCGGCGCAACACCAGGGTCCAGAACGTGTAGAAGCGCCGGCAGGATTCCTGGATCGTCCCGTCCTCGTTCAGGAGCTGGGGACCGATCAGGCCGGCGCGCGGATGGCGATCGGCGAAGTCGAGCAACGCGTCCAGCGCCCCGGGCTGGACCACGATGTCCGGATTGAGGATCAGGTGATAATCGGCCGCCACGGCCGCCAGCCCCTGGTTGCAGCCCCGCCCGTAGCCGCGGTTCTCGGTGTTGAGGAGCCACCGCACGTCCGGATGCCGCAGCTGCAGGTCGTCGAGGCCGGGCGCGCTGCTGGCGTTGTCGACCACCACCACCTCGTGAGAGCAGGTGGGCGCGTGATCCTGCAGCGAGCGCAGGCAGCGCGCGAGGTCCTCGGGCGTGTTGTAGTGGACGATGACGATGCCGAGGCGGACCGCCAAGTTGATCCTCGCTACAGCTTCTTGAGGCGCAGGAACCAGACCTTCCACGCCGCCTCCCAGATGATGCGGCGCGACATCTTGCTCTGCCCCACCTGCCGATCCACGAACATGATGGGGATCTCCTTGATCCGATAGCCCCGCTTCCAGACGTGGTAGTTCATCTCGATCTGGAAGCTGTAGCCGTCGCTGCCGATCCTGCCCAGCGGGATCGCCTCGAGGACCGCGCGCCGGAAGCACTTGAAACCGCCGGTGCAGTCCTTGATTGGCAGGCCAGTGATCTTCTGCGCGTAGATGTTGGCGCCGACCGACAGGATCAGGCGGCTGAGCGGCCAGTTCACCACGGTGATCCCGCGCAGGTACCGGCTGCCCACCACGAGGTCGCAAACCGCGATCTCCCGCAGGAACTGCGGCAACGCCGCGGGATCGTGGCTGAAGTCGGCGTCCATCTCGAAGATCGCGTCGTGGTCGGTGTTGGCGAGCACCCACTGGAAGCCGGCGCGATAGGCCGGTCCCAGACCTTCCTTCCGCTCGCGCAGCAACAGGTGCACCCGACCGCCGAAATCGGGGAGACGCCGGACCACGTCGGCGGTCCCGTCGGGAGAGTTGTCATCCACCACCAGCACCGAGAGCCGCGGATCCTGGGCCAGGATCTGCGGGATCAATCGCCCGATGTTCTCGCGCTCGTTGTAGGTCGGTACGACGACGACCGGCCGCTCGATCCGCGCCCGGTCGGGTGTTCTAGTGGACGTCTTCATGGCGGCTGTCTTCGCCCTCCTCGCGAACGACGGCAACGGCGGCCCCGTTCCGTCTCCAGGATACGACCAGCAGGATCAGGACGCCGAGCATCCCGATGGCGGTCAGGGCCAGACCCCGGGTCAGGGCACGATCGCGGTACGCGAACCGGATCTCGTGGACGCCCGCGTCGAGCGCGACCGCCCGCAGGATGAGGTCGGCCCGCAGAAGCGGCGCCGGCTCCCCGTCGACCGCCACCCGCCAGCCGGGAGCCCAGAGGTCCGCCAGCAAGAGCAGGGCCGGTCGCGGGCAGTCCACTCGCAGAACGACCTCGTTCAGATCGTCCCGCACGAATTCGGGCGTGGGCAGCGGCTGTGGCCCCGCCTGCGGTTGCGGCCGCGGCTCCCGCTCCAGCACGACCTGGCTCCCCGGCTCGTGGCGGCCGTCCTGGACGTCGTCCAGGAAGGAGGCCAGGGCGTCTCCGCCGGGCGACGGTGGCGCAGGCCGCCAGGAGTCCACCAGGCGCGCCCGGGGCAGCGGGTCGCGCAGGGTGTAGACCATCGTCCCGCCGGCCGCGACGCCCGCCGGATCGAGGTCCAGTCCGTTCTGCCGCAGCAGGTCGAGGGCCTCCGGCGGGAGCCGATCGGGATACGTGACCGCCGTGGCGGCGAGCCAGCGCGCGATGCGCCCCGCCGGCATGCCGCCGAACAGACGGGTGCGGACGGCCTCCGCCGCGGCCGGCTTGGCCGGGTGGTAGCCGCCCAGCGAACGGACGCCCACCGTCATGTACGCGTTGCTGGCGGCGTCACCGCCGAGCGGGAGCAGCCGGCCGCTGCCCACCGCCGACTGCAGGGCGCCGGCGAGATCCGCCGGGACCTGCCGCGGCGCCGGCCCCTGCCAGGGCCGCGCGAGCGGCGCCGACGGCGCGAGCCGGCCGGCGCCGTCGGGACCCCGGACGACCTCGACCAGCCCCGCCTCCGGATGGGCCACCAGGTGCGCGACCCCGCCGAGGTCGATCGCGACGAGCGCCGCCAGCACCGGCAGCAGGCCGCGCCTCCGGAAGTCGGGCCGCCGGCTCGCGAGGAGCGCCGCACCGCCGGCCGCCATCAGCACCAGGCCGCCGCGCACGAGGAAGGAGCGATGCAACGTCCACGCCGCGTCGAGGATGGCCGGAGCGCCTTGCTTGCCGCTCTTCGCGGCCAGCGCGGCGAGCGCTCCGCGGTAGCCGCCCGCCGCGAGCTCCGCCGCGCCCGCGACCAGGCAGAGACCGCCGGCAGCGAGCAGCCCGATCGCCGCGCGCCGCAGCAACCGCGAGCGCTCGCCCCGGTCGTCGGCCAGCGCCCCGGCGCCGAGGCCGGCCAGGATCGCCACGACGAGCGCCGCGACGATCATGATCATCGAGGGGACCCGGAATTTGTCGAAATACGGGAGGGCGTGATAGCAGAGCTGATAGATGCCGGGACTGAACCGCCCCATCGCGAGCAGGACGGAGAGCAGCGCGCCGGCGCCGAGCCCGAGCACCAGGCGCCGCCGTCCGGTGAGCCACGCGGCGGCGGCGAGGGCCAGCACGAGCGGTCCGAAGTAGTTGGGATAATCGTTGAACGGCATGCGGCCGAGATACGTGGCCCGGCCGAAACCCGCGGCCGCGGGCAGGACGCCGGCGGCGAGATCCTCGGGGCCGAGGCTCCAGTCGGTCGCGTAGTCGTAGGCGGTGCGCCCGCCGCCGCTGGCTCCGCCCTCGCCGCGGGTCGAGATCGCCGCGTAGTCGTGGACCGGGAGCAGCAGCGCGGCCCCGATCGCGAAGCCGATCGCGATCGCCACCGCGACCAGGACGCCTCGCCGCGCCCGGCAGGCGAACGGCGGCCGCGGATCGTCGCCGAGCGGCCAGGCGAGGTGCCAGACCGTGAGGAAGCCGAGCAGCAGCAGGGTGTAGTAGCTGATCTGCGGGTGGCCGCGCAGGAACTGCAGCCCCAGCAGCAGCCCCGCGAATGCGGTCGCCCGCAGGCTGCCGCTCGTCAGGATCGACCAGGCAAACCCGACCAGCCACGGCAGGTACATGGCTGCGCCCGCCTTCGAGCCGTGGCCGTGGACGCTCCAGGCGACCACGCAGGCGAACCAGAGCCAGAGGACCACGCTCACCAGGCGCGCGCCGGCGGGCGCGCGCCAGCGCCCGAGCAACCACCACATGCCGAGTCCGCCGAAGAGCAGGTGCGCGAGCAGCCAGGTGAGCGGCGGCAGGCCCAGCCCCTGGAGCCACTCGAGGACGACGGTCGGCGGGTATACTCCCAGGGTGTAGGCGAGCGATCCGAAGGTCGGCATGCCGCCGAAGATGAAGGGATTCCACAGCGGGTAGTCGCCCTGCCGCCGGGACGCGTCGCCGACCTGGCGGAAGGCCTCCGACGCGGCCGTGTCGGCGGCCCCGAAGACCTGGGCCTGGAACATCGCCTCGGGAAAGAGGATCCCGAGCAGCGCCAGCACGCAGGCGACCGGCAGCCACGGGCGCAACCTCTCGGTCACCGCGGACGGGGCCGGCGCCGGGGTCGTGGGGGTGGCAGGGTTCGACCCGCGGGGCCGCGTTCGCCTGGCCAATCGGTGACTCCTTGCTGAGCGTGGCTCGCGTCAGGTTACCATCCGGCGCGCGCCACTGTCCACCGTGGCGCCGCGCAGAGGTCGGCCGCGCCATTCGTCGAGGACTCCCGCCACCAGCGCGAGCGCCGCGCGCGGGCGCCCGTGCCGGAGGTGCCAGAGCAGATGTCCGCCGGCGTAGCAGACCTGCGCCGGCAGGAGGATCGGCCACCGGCGCCGCGGCCAGTGGCGTCGCAGCAGGCGCACGTGGCTGCGGCTGCGCAGGTAGATCTTCAGAGGGCTTGCCGCCCCGAGGGTCACGCTCACCTTGTGCAGGATCACCGACCGCGGCACGTGCAGGATCGCGCCCCCGGCCGCCCGCAGCCGGAGACAGTAGTCCACGTCCTCGCCGTAGAAGTGATATCCCGTGTCGAGCAGACCGCAGCGCGCGAGGCCGCGCCGGTCGAGCAGCAGGGCGCACCCCGTTCCATACTCGACGAAGCGGTCGGCGACCGGCAACCGGTCCGTGACGCGCCGGATGCCCGCGTGGCGGACCCAGCCGCTCCACGAGCCGACCAGACCGCCGTCGTACCAGGCGCGCGACGGTTCGTCGGCGTAGACGATGCGCGGCGTGGCCGCCCAGGCGCGCGGTTCGTCACGCAGCGCCGCGCAGAGACGCTGGAGGCTGCCCGCGGGCACGACCGTGTCGTTGTTCAGGAGCAGCACCTGGTCCTGCGGCCAGCCCTCCGCGCCCAGTCGCGCGAGGGCCAGGTTGTTGCCGCCGGCCCAGCGCAGGTTCTCCGGCGCGACGAGCACCTCGACCGCTGGAAACGCGCTCCGCACGTACGAGACCGACGGGTCGCTCGACGCATTGTCCACCAGCACGACCCGCAGGCCGGGATAGTCGCTGCGCTCGAGCGAGCCCAGACAGTCCGCGAGCACGCCGCGACCGTTCCAGTTGACCACGACCACGCAGAGCGACGGCAGCGGCGCGCCGGGATCAGAGTCGGTCGCGGACACGATAGCTCGCCTCGGCAGGGCGGTTGCTGACCATCAGTTCGGCGATCAGCCCGAGGCTGACGAACTGCACGGCCATGACCATGAGCACCAGCGCGAGGACGAGCACGGGGCGCACCCGCAGCGCATGTCCGGTCAACCACCAGATCAGGAAATAGAGCGAGATCAGTCCGCCCATGCCGCCGAACACCGCACCGAGGCGGCCGAAGAAGTGCAGCGGCGAACTCCCGCGCGCGTGCAGGAAATAGACGGTGAGCAGATCGAGGAATCCGTTGAGGAAGCGGTCCCAGCCGTACTTGGTCCGGCCGAACCTGCGCTTGTGGTGCCGCACGGGGTGCTCGGTGACGCGAAATCCGTCGAGGTGCGCGAGCGCCGGCACGTAGCGGTGCATGTCGCCGTAGAGATGGATGCGCTGCGTGACCTCGCGGCGGTAGGCTTTCAGGCCGCAGTTGAAGTCGTGCAGCCGCAGACCGCACATCCGGCCGGTCGCCCAGTTGAAGACCTTGCTCGAGTTGTTCTTCAGCCAGCTGTCCTGGCGGTCCTGCTTCCAGCCCGAGACGAGGTCGAAACCGTCCTCGAGGCGGTCGAGCAACAGCGGGATCTCGTCGGGGTCGTCCTGCAGGTCGGCGTCCAGGGTGACGATGCGCTCGCCGCCCGCCGCCTCGAATCCGGCCGCCAGCGCCGCGGCCTTGCCGTAGTTCCGCGCGAAGCGGATGCCGCGCACGCGCGGGTCGGCGGCGTGCAGGTCGGCGAGGGTGGCCCAGGTTTCGTCCGTCGAACCGTCGTCGACCAGAAGGAATTCCCAGTCGCAGCCGCGCGCGGTGAGCACCGCCGCGACGCGGGCCACGAGCTCCGGCAACGACTCCGCCTCGTTCCACGCCGGGACGACCACCGAGACGTCGAGGCTCGCTTCACTCGCCACGGCCATCCCTCCTTGCCACGACCCAGGCGACCTCGGCCGCCAGGCCGTCGTCGAGCGACACCCGCGGCGACCAGCCGAGAGTGCGCAAGGCGAGGGTCGTGTCGGCGGCCGTGTGCCGCACGTCGCCCCTGGCCGCCGCGTCGTGGTTCACGACGACCCGGGACGCCGGCGCGGCCGCCGCGACCGCCGCGGCCAGGCGGGTCAGCGCCTCCCGCAGGGAGACCCGCGAGCCCCCGCCGACGTTGAAGACGGCCGCCGTGGCCGGCGCGGCGACCGCGAGCAGGTTGGCGCGGACCGCGTCGCCGACGAAGGTGAAGTCGCGCGTCTGTTCGCCGTCGCCGAGGACCGTGAAGGAGCGGCCGTCCAGCGCCGCCTCGATGAACTTGCGGAACGCCATGTCCGGCCGTTGCCGGGGGCCGTAGACCGTGAAGTACCGCAGGCTGCTCGTCGGGACCTGGTAGCTGTCGCCGTACAGGACGCACAGGTGCTCGGCCGCGAGCTTGGTCACGCCGTAGGGCGAGCGGGGCATCGGCAGATCGGCTTCCGTTACCGGGTAGCTCGGCTGATCCCCGTAGACCGAGCTGCTGCTGCTGTAGACGAAGCGGACCAGGGAACCGGCGACGGCCGGCTGCCGGCAGGCTTCCAGGAGCCGCTGGGTCGCGAGCACGTTCCACTCGACGTAGCGGGTGAACTCCGCGCCCCAGCTGGCGCGCACGCCCGCCTGCGCAGCGAGGTGGAAACAGACGCGGGCGCCGCCGAGCAACGCCGCCGCGTCGAGGCGGTTGAGGTCCTCCGCGACGAAGCGGAAACGCCGATCGCGCAGGCAGCCGGCCAGGTTCCGTCGCTTCTGTTCGGCAGGATAGTAATCGGTGAGGCTGTCGACGCCGGTGACCGCGCAGCCAAGCTCGAGCAGGGCCTCGCTCAGGTGGCTGCCGATGAACCCCGCGCAGCCGGTGACGACCACCGGGACGTCCGGGCCGAGCACGGTCGCGACCGCCGGCGGCAGCGTCGCGCGCAGCCCGCTCCAGTCGAGGCCGCTCACCGCGGAGTCTCCGGCAACGCCCGGCTCTCGCGGACCGCCTCCTCGAGCCGTTCCTGCTCCTGACGGAACGACGTCGCCCGCAGCTCCTCCAGCTGGCGCCGCAGCGCCGGGTCGTCCTGGCCGTTCGCCTCGCGCCAGCGATCCACCACGGCGGCGGCCTTGCCCACGGCGCCGGCGGCCTCGTGGATCCGGAAGAGCAGCTCGTAGCCGAGCCGCCAGGCGGGTTCCGCGGTGATCCGCGCCTCGAGCCAGGCCACGGCGACCGGCGACCGGTTCATCGCCACGAGGCCGCGCATGGTCGTCAGGACCGCCGAGTTCTCGAGGTCGGCCGAGGTCCGGCCGTGAATGGTCTCCAGATACGAGAGCGCGCTGTCGATCTTGCCTCGCTCGAGGAGCAGCGACGGATAGTAGCCGGCCGCGACCAGGCCGTTGGTCGGATCGAAGCGCAGGGCCAGCTCGTACGCGACCATCGCCCGGCCGGTGAGGTCGTCGTACCGCGACGTATCCTCCGGCGCGACACCCCCGTCGGGCTGGCGCAACTCCTCGGCGAGCGTCAGGTACGAGAATCCGGCGCGCGCGATCGAGGCCGGGTAATTGCCGAGCAGGTTGACCGTGTTCGGGTTGCGGAACACGTCCGTCCGGCTCTCGCCGACCAGCGCGAGCAGGCCCTCGTAGTCGACGGGGGCCGGCTCCCGCAGCGCCGTCAGGTACTCCTGCACCGCCCGATCGGTCGACCAGCCCGCCTGCGCGGCGAAGGTCGCGTGCCGCTCGTCGGTGTCGCCCGTGGTGAGCGCGTCGAACTCGTAGGCGCCGAAGACGTTCGCGAGCAGCCGGTCCGGGTCGGTCTCCGGCAGTCCGTCCTCCGTGCGGTTCTCGGTGAGCCGGTAGGCGAGCCCTTCCATCTGCAGGAACGGGTAGTACCGCGCCATGTTCTCGCGCGGGATCGTGACCGCGAAGAAGATCGGCCGCGGCCGGGCGGCCGCGCGGTTGGTGTCGATGATGTCTTGCACCACGTAGTCGCGCACCCAGACGACCACGACCTCGCCCGTCTTGGGATCGCGGTAGGCGACCTGCTTGAGCTGTTCGATCTCCTTGTCGGTGCGGCTGATCGCCACCGGCTCCGCGAGGCGTTTGAGCTGCTTGACGTACCAGTCGAGGTTCACGAGCGAGAGGTTCACGACGGTGACGTCGCGCCGGAAATGCTCGACCTCCTGGAGGTACCAGATCGGGAACGTGTCGTTGTCGCCGTTCGTGAACAGGATCGCGCCCTCGTCGAGGCCCGCCAGGATGTTGTACGCGTATTCGTAGGCGATCCGGTTCTCGCTGCGATCGTGGGTGTACCACTTGCGGTGCGCCTGCGGGTCGAGTCGCCCGATGCCCGGCAAGGCGGCCAGCACGACCAGGGCGAGCCCGGCGACCCAGCTCAGCGCGTCGGGGCGGATCGGCGCCGGCAGCGCCGGCCGCGCCGCGGGCCGCGGTCCGCCGCGGCGCTCACCGTATTCCAGCATCAATCCGGCGAGCAGCGCGCCGTAGACGCCGAGCACGAAGACGCGGTCCGACGGGACGGCGAAGCCATAGAGCACCAGGCCGCCGGCGAGGACCGCCCCCGCCAGGCCGAACCCCGCCAGCCAGCGCCAGAGCTCGCTGCGCTCGCTCCACGCCTGCCCGGTCGACCGTCCCCGGCGCGGCGTTCCGGACCCGGTGAGCCAGCGGGCGGCGCCGAGCCCGACGAAGACCGCGCCGAAGAGGAAGAGTCCGAGCCAGCGGAGCTTGGTGCCGGGATTCCCGCCGTCGGCGGCGATGCCCGCCGGACGCCCGGGGACCACGACCATCAGAAGCAGCGCCACCACGAAGGCGAAGGCGACCCGGTAGCCGAATCCCGCCACGCTGAAGGGACGGCCCGCCGGCGGCGGCGCCGCCTGGCGCTCCAGTCGCGCGAGGGTCGGGCCGAGGGGTCCGCTCGTCCAGCGCAGCAGAGCTCCGGTTCCCAGCCCGATGAACACGCTACAGTAGAGGAAGGCCGCGAAGTAGAAGTAGTCGCGTTCGCGCACCTCCTCGGCACTGAAATTGAGGTAGAGCGTCAGACCGTCGGCATTGATGAAGTAGCAGGCGACCAGCAGCCATGCGAGGGGCCGGGCGCGGCGGACGGTGTGGGCCAGGCCCAAAAGCGCCAGGAGCAGCGGCCCGACCGCGACCGAGATCCGGTCCAGCGTCCCGCTCGGCTGCGGCAGGAACGAGAATTGCCGCAGGAAGAACTCCCAGTAATAGCCGAACTGGAACTCGAGCGGCGCGCGCCGCTCGAGGGGGTTCAGGGGCGGGTACTGCTCGCGCCGCAGGACCGAGAGCAGCGTGTCGAAGTCCTTCGGAACCGTCTGGTTGATGGCCGGCTCGGGCTGCGCGCCCGCGCGGATCATCAGCGCGGTGTGCACCGAGAGCCCCGTCAGGAACAGCACGAGGCCGATCAGCGCGAATGGTCGCAGCCGCGGCGCGGCGGGATCGCCCCGCCCCGCCTGGCTATCCAGGAGCGGCCAACCCAGCCGGACCACGCAGCCGAGGCAGTAGAGCACGAAGAGCGTGCGCAGCACCGCGGGATCGGTGATGAACGTCGTCGAGGCCAGGAAGAAGGCGAGACCGGCGCTGACCAGGGTGAGGTCGATGATCGGCAGCTGCCGGTCGGTCGCGAGCCAGACCATCAGGAAGAACGCCGGATAGACGAGCAGAGAGCCGAGATGGAACCCCACGCCCAGCCCGCAGAGGTAGATCAGGAGCAGCAGCAGCCAGTCGCTGCGCCGCTCGGTCCGGTGGTCGAACCAGACGAGGCCGAACCAGGTCAGGGTGGTCATCATGAAGGCCGCCAGACCGTAGACCTCGGCCTCGATGGCGTTGTTCCAGAACGTGTCGGAGAAGAGGAGGAAGATCGCGCCGACCAGCCCGCCCAGGCGCGCCAGCCAGCCGCTGTCGGGATCGCTGCGCCGGGCGACGCGCACGATGATCAGGTAGACCATCATCACCGCGAGCGCGCTGAACAGCGCGGACATGAAGTTCACCGCCCACGCCGTTCGCTGCGACGCCGTCTCGATGTCGGGTTGCCCCAGCACGAGGTCGAAGACCCTGCCGACGAGCACGTAGAGCGGCGTTCCTGGCTGGTGCGGGACGCCGACGATGTGGCTCGTGGTGACGTACTCGGCGCAGTCCCAGAAATCGATGGTCGGGGCCAGCGTCGCGGAGTAGGTGCCGAGGGCCAGCAGCAGCACGACGACCGGCAACCAGGTATCCGCTTCTCGATACCACGTGCGATTCACATCGACCCCTATCGTAAGCGGCGATACCTGAAGCACTTCAGGCGGCAGAAGGTAGCACATGCGACACGGGCCGACAAGCCTCGGTCAGCGGGGAGTCCAGGACCGGCCCTGGAACCGGCGCCGACCTGGCCGGTTCCCGCCGCCGACTCAGCCGGCCGCGGGCGCCTCGCCGATCGTCGGGTCCGGGCCGCGCCGCCGCCACCACGCGACGCCGCCCAGGAGGCTGACGGCGATCTGGACCAGGAACGCCGTCATCTCCATCGCCACGACGCCGTTCGCCGGCAATCCCGCGCGGACCAGCAGCGCGTTCGAGATCGTCTCGCGCAAGCCGATCCCGTTGACGGTGACCGGCAGGGTCAGGCTGAGCGCCAGGAGCGGCACCAGGACCGCGAGCTGCAGCGCCTGCTGCGGCGTCGGATCGAGGCGCAGGCCGAACGCCACCGCCAGGTGGACCGCCAGGCGCACGGCCTGCACCGCGACGCTGAAGGCGAACACGCGCACGAGCCACGGCAGCGACCGGCGATACACGGCGAATTCCCGCGCGGCGGTCTCGACCTGCTGCGCGAAGGTCACCAGCCTCAGGCGACGCAGGGCGCGCGGGACCCTTGCCGTGAACCGCCGGCTGATCAGCGCCGCGAGCACGGCGGCCAGCAGCACGAGGACGCCGGCGAGGCTCCAGACCACCGGCGGCAAGCCGATCCCGGCCACGACGCAGCCGACCGCGGTCAGGGACGCGAGGACGGTCAAGGCGCAGAGTCCCAGCCAGCGATCGAGCAGCGTGGCGCAGAACACGCGGCCGGGGCAGCCCTCGCGGCGCCCCAGGTCGACGATCTTGTACGCGTCGCCGCCGATGTTCGCCGGCAGGAAATTATTGAAGAAGAGCCCGACGAAATAGAGCCGGCGAATCTCCCGCGACGGAGTCGCGAGCCCGGCCTTGTGCAGGATCCAGGTCCACTGGACGGCGCCCGCCGCCGCCGAGATCGCGTAGATGACCAGCGCCGCGCCGAGCCACTCCCAGCGCGGCGCCGCCAGCGCCTCGCTCACCTCGGTCCAGGTCAGTCGCGCGAGCACGAACCAGAGCAGCCCGACGCTCACGACGACCTTCAGGGCGAAGACGAGGACGCGACGGCTCACGGCGCGGCCGTCCCGCGGGAGGCCGCCCGGGCGAAGAGATCGAGGGACTCGGCGACGCAACGCGGCCAGCTGAACGACTCGGCCCAGGCGCGCGCGCCGTCGCTGAAGCACGCCCAGAGGTCGGGGTCGTGCAGCAGGCTCAGGGCGGCCTGGGCCATCGCTCGCGGCTCGCCGTACGGAACGAGCAGGCCGGTCTGCCCGTCGCGCACGGAATCGCGCAGGCCGGGCCGATCGCTGGCGATGACCGGGACCCCGCACTGGTTCGCCTCGATCACGGTCAGGCCCCAGCCCTCCTTGGGACTCGGATTCAGGCAGAGCTGCGCCCGGTGGAGCGTGCGCACGAGCTCGTCCCACGCCAGGTGTCCCGTGAAGCGGACCCGCTCGTCGAGGTCGAGGCGGCGCGCGAGCCGCCGCAGGCGGGGCTCGTCCGGGCCGCGGCCCATCACGAGCAGCTCGGCCTGGGGCAGCTCGTCGCGGATGTGCGCGAACGCGCGGATCGCCACGTCGTTGCTCTTGTAGCGCCGCAGCCGCGACCAGCAGACCACGAGCGGATGCGCCGAACGCGGCGGCGGGTCGGCGAGGTGGAAGCGCGCGTGGTCGAGCCCGCAGTAGATCACGGAAATCCGGTCGCGCGGCAGGCCGCGGGCCACGAGGTCGTCCGCGGTCGACGGGCTGATCACCTCGAACCACGCCCGGCGGTACACGGCCCGCAGCGGCCACTCCCCCATCCACACGTAGGTCGCCGCGAGCGGGTTGGTCTCGCGGTAGACGGTGCGGCCGAAGAGGTGCGGGACGATCGCCACCACCGGCACCCGCCCGGCGTAGAGCGGCGTGTAGAACGGGATCTTGTTGATGTCCTCGACCAGGAGGTCCCAGGACTCCTCGCGCAGTCGCCGCTGCACCTCCCGGGGCAGGACGAAGTTGGCGACGCGCCAGTCGCCGCGCCGGCGGATGCGCACGCCGTCGATCGAATCGTCGGCCGGCGCGCCGGGATACGCCGCGACGATCAGCTCGACCTCGTGACCGGCGCGGGCCGCGCCGGCCAGGATGTGGTGCAGGTGCTGCTCCGCGCCGCCGCCGAGCGGATCGCCGATGTCGCGCCAGTTGACCGCCAGGATCCTCACGCCGGCCCCCCCGGCTTGCGGCCGACCGCGCCGATGGTCGGCGTCGTGTACAGGGCGAGGCGCGTCGCGCCGAAACGGCGGCGCCAGGCGCGGCCGCAGGGTCCGAGCGGCCAGGGCGGCTCAGGGTACTTGGGCAGGCGCCGTCCCGTGCGGCGCAGGACGACCTTGCGCAGTGCGCGGTACCACAGCCCCGGCACCATCCAGTCGCCGTAGCTCCGCTCGACCTCCGTTCCCGCGGTGCGCAGGCACCGTTCGAGCCGGGCGATCGTGAACTGGGTTTCCCAGCCGGCGAACCAGCGGCCCAGCCGGATCAGGATCTGCTTGCCGAGGGTGTAGTAGTGCCACGTCTGCGGGACGTCGACCACGAGCCGACCGCCGGGTCTGAGCACCCGCACGTTCTCGCGCAGGAGTGGCAACGGGTCGCGGAAGTGCTCGAGCAGGCCCTGGTGGAAGACGACGTCGAAGGTCCCGTCGGCGAAGGGCAGCGCGAGGCCGTCGCCGCAGACGGGCGAGACCCTGGCGGCGCGCTCGGCGGCCGCGCGCGCGGTCAGGCGCAGCGACCCGGCGACGTAGTCGACGGTCACCACCTCGGCGCCCGCGCGGGCCAGGGCCACGGCGTCGCGGCCGGTGCCTGCCCCCACCTCGAGGATCCGCCAGCCGCGCGGGTCGCCGAGCGCCGCGATCTCGCGGACGAGCCGGCCGTCGTTGTCGTAGACGTCGTCGAGACCGTGGCGCGCGGCCTCGTCCCAGAAATCCTGCCAGTGGCGCGGCGTCGACGCTCTCACGGGGCGTCCGCCCCGCGCTCGATCTCGCCTGCGGCCCGGTCCAGCACGCCGTTGACGAACCGCACCGCGTTCTCGTCGCAGAACGACCGCGCCAGCTCGCAGGCCTCGTTGATCGCGACCCGGAACGGCACCTCGGGGCTGTGGTGCAGTTCCACGAGGCCGATCGTGAGGATCAGCCGCTCCAGCAGGCCCACCCGCGCGAGGTCCCAGTTGGCCAGCAACGGGCCGACCGACGCCTCGAGCCCGGCTCCGTGGTTCGTGACCTTGCGGGCGAGTTCGCGGACGAACGACTCCGTCTCGTCCGCGGACTCGCGCCGGGCGAGCTGATCCTCGAGACAGTCGGTGAGGGTGCGGCCGCTCAGCCGCGCGGCGTACATCGCCTGCAGCAGCAGCGCTCGACCCTTGCTGCGCTTGCCCACCGGGTGCCTTCCTGGCCCGATCCGGATCGCGGGGACGCTGACCCGCGCCCCCGACGAGACGGTGGATTATGCCGCCTGTCGCCCGCTCACGCAAGCGGCGTGCCTGCCGCTGGCGGTCCCGTGGCTCAGCCCTGGTCGATCCCCGCGAACAGGTCGATCATCTCCAGGGCGGTGAGCGCCGCGTCGAATCCCCGGTTGCCGGCCTTGGTCCCGGCGCGCTCGATCGCCTGGTCCAGCGTCTCGGCCGTCACGATGCCGTAGATCACCGGCACCGCCGATTCGAGGCCGACCTGCGCGATCCCCTTCGTGACCTCGCTGCTCACGAGGTGGAAATGCGGGGTGTCGCCCTGGATGAGGCAGCCCAGGCAGATCACCGCCGCGTAGCGGCCGGTGCCGGCGAGGCGCTTGGCGGCGAGCGGGATCTCGAATCCGCCCGGGACCCAGCAGGTGTCCACCTGGTCGTCGCCGACGCCGTGACGGCGCAGGCAGTCCTGCGCGCCGTCCAGCAGCTCGCGCGTGAATAAGTCGTTGAAGCGGCTGGCGACGATCGCGATGCGTTGGCCGCGCGCGTCGAATCGACCCTCGTAGTGCTTGCCCATGTCCTCTCCTCGTTCGCGGGACCCGCGGTCGAGCGGGCGCCTAGGCCAGGTTCTCCTGCCCCGAATCCTTCAGATTCTCGAGCAGATGCCCCAGGCGTTCCTGCTTGGTCTTCAGATAGCGCAGGTTGCGCAGGTTGGGCCGGATCTCGAGCGGGATCCGGCCGGTGATCTCGATGCCGTAGCTGTCCAGGCCGACGACCTTGCGCGGATTGTTGGTCATCAGGCGCATCCGCCGCACGCCGAGGTCGCGCAGGATCTGGGCGCCGAGGCCGTACTCCCGCAGGTCGGCGGGAAAGCCCAGGCGATGATTGGCCTCGACCGTGTCGGCGCCCTGGTCCTGCAGGTTGTAGGCGCGCACCTTGTTCACGAGACCGATGCCGCGCCCCTCCTGGCGCATGTAGAGCAGGATGCCGCTGCCTTCCGCCTCGATCGCCTGCAGCGCCGCCTCGAGCTGTTCGCCGCAGTCGCAGCGCAGGCTGTGGAAGAGGTCGCCCGTGAGGCACTCCGAGTGGACGCGCACGAGCACGGGCTCGTCCGGGGTGACCTCGCCCTTGACGAGCGCCACGTGCACGTTGTCGTCCACCGACGTGGTGTAGGCGACGAGGCGGAATTCGCCCCAGCGCGTTGGCAGCGCCGCCTCGGCCGCCCGGTCCACGAGCCGCTCGTGGCCACGGCGCCACCGGATCAGGTCGGCGATGGACACGAGCTTGAGGTCGAACTCGGTGGCGAGCTCCCGGAGGCGCGGCAGCCGCGCCATCGAGCCGTCGTCCGCCATGATCTCGCAGAGGATGCCGGCCGGGTACAGGCCCGCCGCCGTGCAGAGGTCCACGACGGCCTCGGTGTGTCCGGCCCGCCGCAACACGCCGCCGGGCACCGCCTCGAGCGGGAAGATGTGGCCGGGGCGGGCGAGATCCTCGGGTCGAGTGCGCGGATCGATGAAGACCTGCACGGTGCGGGCGCGATCGGGCGCGCTGATCCCCGTGGTCGTCCCCGTGGCCGCGTCCACGCTCACGGTGAAGTGCGTGTTCAGGGCCGCGGTGTTGCGCGCCACCATCGGCTGCAGGTCGAGCTGCTGCATGCGAGTGCGCGTGGCCGCGAGGCAGACCAGGCCGCGCCCGTGCTTCGCGACGAAGTTGATGGCCGCCGGCGTGACCTTCTCGGCGGCCATGACGAAGTCGCCCTCGTTCTCGCGGTCCTCGTCGTCGACCACGATGACGAACTCGCCGCGGCGCAGCGCCGCGATCGCGTCGTCGATCGTGTCGAGCCGGATCTCGTCCTTCATCGATTCCCCCGGCGGCCGAAGCCGCGGTCCAGGATGTAGGCGATCGACGGCACGCGGCCGGGTCCGGCCGCGGCCGCGGCGGCCGGCGGCGCCGTCGCCGCGCCGAGGCCGGCGAACGCCGCGGCCGGGCGGCCGCTGCGCGCCGCCTTGGCGAGCACGTCCATCTCCAGGTTCACGGTCCGCCCCGGCCGGACCTCGCCCAGCCTGGTCCACCGCACGGTGTGCGGGATCAGGTTCACGGTGAAGCGGTCGAGGTGCGGGCCGGCGTCGGCGGTGAGCGAGACGCCGTCGACCGCGACGGACCCCTTCGGCAGGAGCCAGGCCGCGAGGACCTCGCCGCAGACGATCGTGACGAGCAGGCTCGCGCCCGCGCGCCGGACCGCGATCACGCGGCCAGTACCGTCGACGTGGCCGAGGACCAGATGACCGTCCAGGGGTTGCCCCGCGCGCAGCGCGGGCTCCAGGTGCAGGCGTTGGCCGGCGCGCCAGCGACGCAGGGTGGTGGCCCGGCGCGTCTCGACGGCCGCCTCGACCGTGACCACGTCGCCACGCACCGCGGCGGCGGTCAGGCAGATGCCGTTGACGGCGAGACTGTCCCCGGCCGAAAGCTGCGGCGCGAGATCCGGCGCCGCGATCTCGAGGCGGCTCAGCTTGGCCAGGTTCGTGACGCGGCGCAGCGTGCCGATCTCGCGGATCAGTCCGGTGAACACGTCGCCTCCCGGGAATCGGTCAGGCTGGCGAGCGTCGCGGCGAAGTCGCGGCGGTCCCAGATGACCCGCAGATCGGCGCCGACGCGGTCGCAACGGGTCAGGTGGAACGAGCCGCCGGGCGCGGCGAAACCCGCGGGCCAGGTCGCCCCCCCGCCGCCGACCACCGGCGCCACGTACTGGACCCAGCGGTCCACGAGCCCCGCGGCGAGGAAGGACGCCGCGAGCCGGGGTCCGCCCTCGAGCATGATCGCCCGCCAGCCGCGCTCCCGGCAGACGTCGACGAGCCCGGCCGGGTCGACGCCGCCGCCCGTGGCCGGCGGACAGGCGACCCGCTCCGCTCCCGGGGGCAACACGGCCGGCGCCGGCGACGCCTGGAACAGCAGCCACGCCGGCCGCGCGAGCGAGACGCCGGCGAGGTCGGCGCCGGCGACGCAGCCGGCCGCCGGCTCCGCGGCCGGGCAGGCCGCGCCCGCCGGCACGAGCCGAGTGTCGAGCCGAGGCCGATCCGCGACGGCCGTTCCCTTGCCGACGAGCACCAGGTCGACCCAGCGCCGGCGCGCGTGCACGTCCGCCCGGGCCTGCGGCCCCGTGAGGTAGCGGGAACCGCCGCTCGCGCGGGCCGGCGCTGCGAACCTCGCATCCAGGCTGGTCGCGGTCTTCAGCTCGAGGTAGGGGCGCGCGAAGCAGTCGGTCGCGACGAACGGCCAGACGAGGTCGAGGCATTCGGCGCCGCACGGACCCACGTCGACCCCGACGCCGGCCGCCCGCAACCTCGCGGCGCCGCCGCCAGCCAGCGGGTTGGGGTCGGCCAGCCCGATCACGACGCGGGCGACCCCCGCCGCGAGGATCGCGTCGACGCACGGAGGCGTCCGGCCGTGGTGGCGGCAAGGCTCCAGGGTGCAGTAGAGGGTCGCGCCGGCGGCCCGCCCGCCGGCCTCGGCGAGCGCGACCCGTTCGGCGTGGGGCTCGCCCGGGCCATGGTGAGCGCCACGACCCACCGTGACGCCGTCCTTCACGACGACGGCGCCGACGGGGGGATTCGGCCACGGCCGCGCGGGGACGCGGGCCGCGAGGCCGAGCGCCTCGCGCAGGTACCGACGATCCTCGTCGACCCGATCGAGCGACGCCTGGACCCGGGCACCGGACATGAAAACACCCTTCGAGCACGTTGGCGCGAAGGGAAAAGCGGGGTCTGAACAGCGTTGTTCAGGGCAGCGACGTCGATCGCTGCGCCTCGAGCCGAGGCCCCAACTTCTCCCATCCGGACTTTCACCGTCGGCCCCGGAGTTCCACCGGATCGTGCCCCGAAGGGCTCGCGGGCTGTCACCGCCGGTGGGGACTTGCACCCCGCCCTGAAGCTGGACCGTCCGACCGCGCGCGGTCGCGACACCGTCCAAGGTAGTGAGCTGCCGATTTTCAGTCAAGCGCCGGTCGGCCGGGGTGTTCCGGCGACGGAGAATTCCCTAACGTCACGAGCGGCGAGCCGGGAACCGGCTGGAACCCGCATCGAAGGGCGACTGCTCACCGGCGACCGGGGGGCGATGCGACTCCGGCTGGACCATGAGTCGCAGATGGAGCAGCCGGCTGTTCGACCTCTGGTTCCGTTCGTCGTTCCATTCCCCCCGGCTCGCCGCGATGTCGCCGGCCGGCGGGAGCGCCGGATCGCGCGCCCGCACCCCACCCCGTCCTCCGGCAAACGAACGCACCGAAGAACGCGTCGCACCCCTCGATTGGTTCGGCGCGGAAACCGGCAGCCTCCGACCGGCGACGCGCGCACCACGGCTCGCCGAAGCTTGCGAAGCACTTCGGCGAGCCGTGGTGCGCGCGTCGCCGGTCAGACGTCGCCGGATTCCGCGAAGAGCGCGTCCGCGAAGGTCCCGGGATCGAACTCTGCGAGGTCGGCCACCGTCTCCCCCATGCCGACGTAGAGCACGGGCAGGCCGAGCGTTTCCGCGATCGCGACCACGATGCCGCCCTTGGCGGTCCCGTCGAGCTTGGTGAGGATCAGTCCCTCGACCGGGATGGTCTCGGCGAAGACGCGCGCCTGCGCGAGACCGTTCTGCCCGGTGTTCGCGTCGACCACGAGGAGGGTCTGCGGATCGTGGCCGGTGAGCTTGCGAATGACGCGAACCACCTTGGCGAGCTCGGCCATGAGGTTGGTCTTGGTGTGCAGCCGGCCCGCCGTGTCCACGATCACGGTGTCGCAACCGCGCGCCACCGCGGCGTTGATGGCGTCGTACGCCACCGCCGCGGGATCCGCGCCCGGCGCCTGCGCGACGCACAGCGCGCCGATGCGCTCCGCCCAGACCTGGATCTGCTCGACGGCGGCCGCGCGAAAGGTGTCGCCGGCGGCGAGCAGGACCCGGTGACCCCGCTGTTGCAGCAGGTACCCGAGCTTGGCGATGCTCGTGGTCTTGCCGGTGCCGTTGACGCCGACGACGAAGACGACGCGCACGTCGGCCGCCGATTCGCGCGCTGGGGGCTCGGCGGCGACCGGGGTCCGGATCTTGCGCCCCTTCTTGCGGTCGGCGCCGGGTTCCAATGCGTCGTCCCAGGTGAGCGGCTTGACCTTCGGCTTGGCCTCGCTGAGGATCTGCCGCACATCGCCACGGATGACGCGCAGGACGGACGGCAGGTCCGCCTCGCCGCCGGTCTCGCGTAAGCGGCTCTCGATCGTCCGGGTGATCCGCACCGCCGACTGCACGCCCATGTCCGCGCCGATCAGCAGCTCCTCGATCGCGTCGAGCGTGTCCTCGTCGAGCTTGACGCCCCCGCCGAGCAGGCGCTGCAAGCCGCCCACGAAGCTGTGGCGAGTCTTGCGCAGCCCCGCGCGGAATCGTTCGAACAGACTCATCATTCCTGCGCTTCCGCCTGGGCCGGCTGGTCGGCCTGCCGGGGATCCTCCACCAGTCTCCGCGCCTGCGCCTCGGCGTCGACCTGTTCCCGCCGCGTGGCGATCGCGCCGGCCAGCTCGCGATCGCTGCGGGTCTGGGCCACGTCGTTGAAGCTCACCGAGACGATGCTCGAGCAGCCCTTTTCCATCATGGTGACGCCGTAGAGGTGATTGGCGGTCTCCATGGTCAACTTGTTGTGCGTGATCACCAGGAACTGCGTGCGGTTGGAGAACTCGCGCAGCATGGTGACGAAGCGGCCGATGTTGGTGTCGTCGAGCGGCGCGTCGGCCTCGTCGAGCAGGCAGAACGGCGACGGCTTCACCAGGTAGACCGCGAAGAGGATCGAGAGCGCCGTCAGGCACCGCTCGCCGCCCGAGAGCAGCGACACGTTGTCGATGACCTTGCCGGTCGGTTGCGCCGTGATCTGGATATCGCTCTCGAGCGGGTCGTCGGTCCGCAGGAGCTGGAGGTCGGCGCGGCCGCCGCGGAAGAGGGTCTGGAACACCGCGATGTAGTTGCGCCGCACCTCCTCGAAGGTCGTGGCGAACAGCTTGCGGGCGGTGCGGTTGATCTCGGCGATCGCCTTCTCGAGATCGTCCTTGGCCTTGACGACGTCGGCCCGCTGGCCGGTCAGGAAATCCAGCCGCCCCTTCTTGGTCTCGTACTCCTCGAGCGCCAGGTGGTTGATCGGGCCCAGACCGGCCAGCTTCTCGCGCCGATCCACGAGGATCGCCTCGGCCTGCGCGACCTGGAAGACGCCGTCCTCGCGTTCCAGCTCCCGCGGCAGCTGGTCCGGATCGACGGCCGCCACGAGATCGGCGAACCGCCCGCCGTACTGTTCCTCCAGGCGCTCGGCGAGGTTGAGGCGGCGGAGGTCGAGCGTCGCGAGCTCCGTCTCCAGCTGGTGGATCTGGTCCTGGAAGCCGTGCCGCTGGTCCTCGATGGCCTTGATGCGGTCGTGCCATTGCTCGGTCTCGATCCGCAAGGCGGCGATGGCCTCGGCCGCGTTGCGGACGACCTGCCGCCGCCGCTCGCGCTCCTGGAACGAGGCGAGCAGCTGGTCCTGCCGCGCCGCCAGCTCCTCACGCAGCTTGACGGACTCGCGCTCGCCGTGCTCGGCCTCCTCGCGCAGGACCTCGCGGCGGTTCTGCAGCTCGGCGACGTTGGCGCGCATGTGCCTCAGCGCCGTCTCGATCTCGCGGCGCTCGCCCTCGCGGCGCTGCTGCACGAGGCGCAGCTCCTCGAAGGCGTAGCGCAGCTCGTCGCGCCGGGCCTCGCGTTCGACGACGCGCTGCCTCAGCTCGTCCCGGCGCAGGGTGCTGTCCTGGCGCTGCCGTCCCGTCTCGGCCAGGGTGGACTGCAGCTCCTGCTCGTCGCGCGCGAGGGCGGCGACCTCCTCGCCGAGCCGCGCTTCCTCGCCCCGCAGCTCCGCCTGACGCTGGGCCGCCGCGCTCGCGCGGTCCCGCAGCTGGGCCAGCGAGACCTGGACCGCCTGCAGTTCGCCGTCGAGCGCCTCCAGATCGACGCGACCCTGGCGCAGCAGCCGCTGCGCTTCGTCCTGGCGCTCCCGGTTGACGGCGAGCCGCCGGTGCGCGCCGTCCACCTTCGCTTCGAGCGCCGTGACCTCTCCCTGGAGCTGGTCCAGCTTCTCGCCGCGCCCCAGCACGCTGATCTCGCCGCGTTCGCCCGCCCCGCCGCGCAGGAGTCCGTCGCTGCCGGCCAGCAGCCCGGTGCGGCTCAGGCAGAGGACCGGCGACTCGCCGGCGGCCTCGAGGGCGGCCGCGACCGCCTGGTCGTCGGTCTCGAAGAGCCAGGTCCGTTCGAGCAGGCGTTGCAGATGCGGCAGTCGTTCGACGTCGCCCCGCACGACCTCGCGCGCGGAGCGACCGCCCGCCGGCGCCGGTGCCGCCTGAGGCGGAGTCTCGCCGGCGGAGCAGAGGAACGCCGCGTGGCCGTGCCGCCCCTCGCGCAGCTCGCGCACCAGCGCGGCGGCCGCGCCGGGACCGCTCACGACGACCGCGTCCAGGATCTCGCCGAGCAACGTCTCGAACGCCCCCGTCCAGGCGTCATCGACCTGGAGCCGGTCCGCCAGACCGCCGAGCACGTCGTCGCGCCGGCCGTGCGTGGTCAGCACGTGGCGGGCGCCCTGACCGTAGCCGGCGTACTCCGCCTGCAGCCGGCGGAGCACCTCGAGCCGCCCGGCCGCCGCCTCGCGCCGGCCGGTCGCCGCGGAGATGTCCCGCTGGATGTCCTGGGCTGCCGCGTCGAGGTCGGCGAGCGTCCGCTCGGCGGCGGCGAGACCCGAGAGCAGCTCGCGCCGGCGTCCGGTCAGCCCATCCCGCTCCGTGGCCAGCTCGCCCTGGCGCGTCGCGGAATCCGCCGCCTCGCGCACCAGGCCGGCCGATTCGTCGGCGAGCAGAGCGAGGCGCTCCTGCCGGTTCTCGCGCTTGACCTGCAGCTCGCGCAGCCGGCTCTTGCTCGCCGCGTCGTCCTCGATGAACTGGAGGTTGAGCTGGACCGCTTCCTCGAGCGCGCCGCGGTCGGCCGCGAGCGCGGCCTCGAGCACCTTCAGCTCCTCGGCCTGGGTCGCGAGCAGCTCGCCGCCGCCGTGCGCCTCGGCCTGCAGCTCGCCCACGCGGAGATCGAGCGCGGCGATCTGCCCCGCGATCTCCGCGCGCCGGCCGGCGGCCTCGTCGGCGGCCGCGAGCGCCTCCGCGCAGCGCCGGCCGTACTCGGTGATCCGCTGCTCGAGCACCACGACCTGGCGCTCGGTCTCCTGCAACTCCTCCTCGAACGCGTGCAGAGCCACCTCGAGCTGGCGCCGCTCGTCCTCCCGCTCGCCGATCAGGGGCCGCTGGTCCTCGATCCGCGCCCGCAATCCGCTCAGCTCGCCGCTGTCCGACTCGGCCAGCGTCCGCAGCTCCTGCACGCGATCCCTGATCTGGGCCTCGCGCTGGTCGAGCGCCTCGCGCCGGCGCGCCGCCAGGCTCAGATCCAGAGCCCGGATCTCGCCGAAGAGGCGCTGGAAGCGCCGCGCCTTGCCGACCTGCCGCTGCAGGGACCGCACCTCCTGGCCGATTTCCTCGATGATGTCGTCCAGGCGGAGCAGATCCTGCGTCGTGCGGTCGAGCTTGCGCTGGGTCTCCTTGCGGCGCGCCTTGTACTTCGTGATCCCCGAGCCCTCCTCGAGCAGGCGGCGCAGTTCCAGGTTATTCTCGCCGAGGATCTGCTTGATCATCGACTCCTCGATGATCGAGTAGCTGGTGTTGTTGACGCCGCTGTCGTACAGCAGATCGCGCAGGTCCTTGAGCCGGCACAGCGTGCCGTTGAGGAAGTAGTCGCTCGTGCCGTCTCGCGTGACGCGGCGCTTGATCGCCACCTCCTCGTAGTCCACGGGCAGGCGGCCGTCGTCGTTGAGGAACGTCAGCGTGACCTCGGCGAGACCCACCGGCTTGCGCTTGGTCGTCCCCTTGAAGATCACGTCGTCCATCCGGTCGCCGCGCAGGTTGCGCGGCGATTGCTCGCCGAGCACCCAGCGGACCGCGTCCACGACGTTGCTCTTGCCGCAGCCGTTGGGGCCGAGGATGGCGGTGATGCCCTCGTCGAAATCCAGGACGGTCCGGTCGACGAAGGACTTGAAGCCCTGCAGCTCGATACGCTTGAGTTTCACGCGACGGGTCCTTCCGCGGCCGCGCGCTGGCGCGGACACCGGGATGCGGGTCGCCCCGCTCGTGTCGTGTCGACTAGATGGCTGCCGGTACGACCCAGTCGTGCCTCAGCTCGGACTTCAACCAGGGCACCGCTGCAGCGGCCGCGGCGCGATCGGGGAAGCTGCCGGCATAGACGCGGTACCATCGCCCACGGTCCTTGATCTCCACCGCGCGCGCCGTCGCCTGGATGCCGCGCCGCTCGAGAGCGCGGATCTCGACCTCCGCGGTGGCTTCGTCGGGGAACGAATAGAGCCAAAGCGCCCAGCCCTCCTGACCGGCCGGCCGGCGGAACGGGGTCCACGGCCCGCCGTCGCCGCCGGAGTCGACCGCCGGCGAATCGGCGCGTGCCGCCGGCGCCGCGGTCGCACCGGTCGCGCTGGCCGCTTCGTCCACGCCGACCGAGTCCTCGTCCGCCACCGCGTTCGCCGATCCGGCGGAGTCCGCCGCGACCTCCGCGCCGGTCGCGCCGAGCGCAGCGGCGGCAGGCGGCTGGTCGCGGTCGACCGGGGGCGTGCGCTCGCCGGCCGGCAGGTCCACCGGCGCCGGCGACGACGCGAGATCAGCGGTCCGCTCGCCGCGCAGCTGGCCGCTGAACCGCAAGCCGAGCAGCGCGAGGGCCGCGATCAGGGCGACGCCCACGAACACGAAGATGCCCGACGTCCGCCGCCGGCGTGGCGCGGGCAGCGAGCGTTCGCGCGCCGCTCCGGCCGCCCGGTACGTCGGACCGGAGGCCAGGGTGGGGCCGGACCCGGTTGCCGACTCGGCGCTCCGACCGGATGCCGGCGCGGCGTCCGGCCCGGGCTCTGCGGCTGGCACCAGCGCCGGCGTCACGGGTCCGGGTTCCGGCGACGGCGCGGCGCTGGCGGCGACGTCCTCCCGCAGGCGCTCCTGGATCGCGACGTACTCCTCCACGCCGAAGCCGAGCAGGGCGTCCGGCCGGGCGCCCATGCGTTCGAGCTCGGACAGGATCTTCTCGGTCTCGCCGGCGCTCCGCGAGAGCAGGTCCCAGCAGAGCAGCCGGATGTGCGCGACCTCGAGCCACGGCAGCGACCGCAGCTTGGCCGGCAGCACCAGCACGAGGTCATCGGCCTGACGACGCAGGCGGCCGAGCAGCTCGGCGACCTCGTCCGGGGTCACGCCGGTCGGCGCGAACGAGCCCACGCCGACGACCGAACCCCGCCGCGCCTGGGACGGCAGCGCGTCGCTCGCCGTGTGCAGCGAGGCGCCGAAGCGGACCATGTCGATCCACCCTTCCCGATCGGTGCGTCCCGCCCAGCGGGTGATCCGCGGCTCCTGCTCGTCGGCATCCACGAGCACGACCGACTGCCCGCGGTCCGCGAGGAGCACCGCAGCGCCGAGGCCCGCCGCGGCCGCAGCCGGGCCCGCCCCGGGCGACTCGAGGAACGCCCAGACCCGCGGCGCCGGCCGCCCGCCCATGGCCGCGTCGATCTGCCGCTCGAGCAGCGACTCGCGCGCGAAGCGCCGCACCTCCTCCCACAGCCCCTCGCCGCCGTGCAGGTCGAGCTCGGCCAGGTTGAGGCCTGTGCTCAGGGTCTCCAGCCCTCCCGGACGGATCGCCAGCTGATGACCGTCGCTCATGTCTCGCTACCTCGCCTCTCCCCCCGCAACCGTCGCCACGCGCCGCGCAGCGCGCTCCCGACGAGCGGATACTCCGCGGGCGCGACGGTGCGCAGGTCCACGCCCAACCCATCCTGGGAGATGCGACCGACCAGGGCCGGCTCTCCCGTGCGCAGGTACTGATGGACCGCCTCGAGCTCCTCGCGCGGACCGGTCCAGAGCAGCAGCCGTGTCGGCACCTCGACCTCGGAGAAGCTCCCGCCGCCGACCGTGGCCGTGGCGGCTGCGGTCCGGGCGGACCATCCGGGCGGCGCCTCCGGCTGCAACTCGGCTGCCAGCGCGGCCGCCGCGGCCTCCAGGTCGCCCAGCGGCCGCGCCAGGTGCTCGAGCGTCGGCACCTCGGGAATGTCCTCGGCCTCGAGGTACAAGGTCAACACGGCATCCAGCGCCGCCAGCGTCGTCTTGTCGACCCGGAACGCGCGGCGCATGGGGTGGCGGCGCAGCGCCGCGATCTCGTCCCGCGCGCCCAGCACCAGACCCGCCTGGCAACCGCCCAGCAGCTTGTCCCCGCTGCAGGTGACGAGGTCGGCGCCCGCCGCCAGGTCCTGGTCGAGCGTCGGCTCTGGCGGCAGGCCGAGATCCGCGAAGGGATACAGCGCGCCGCTGCCGGCATCGTAGACGAGCCGGGCGCCGCGGCGGCGGCAGAGCGCCGCGAGATCCGCGAGCCCGACCTCGGCCGTGAAGCCCGTCACCTTGAAATTGCTGCGGTGGACCTTGAGCACGGTCGCGCCGCCGGTCAGGGCGGCCTCGTAGTCGGCCAGGGTCGTGCGGTTGGTGGTGCCGACCTCCACCAGCTCGCAGTGCGTCTCGCCCAGGATCTCGTCGAGGCGGAAGCTGCCGCCGATCGCGACGATCTCGCCGCGCGACAGCACGACCCGGCCGCCGCGGCTCAGGTGCCGCACGGCGAGCCAGACCGCGGCCGCGTTGTTGTTCACCACGAGCGCATCCTCGGAGCCGGCCAGGAGCGCGACCTTCGCCTCGACCTGCCGGCCGCGGTGACCACGCTGGCCCGTCTCCAGCACGTACTCGAGGTCGCTGTTGCCGGCGGCGGCCGCAGCCGCCCATTCGACGGCCCGAGCGGGCCAGCGCGAGCGCCCGAGGTTGGTGTGCACGACCACGCCCGTGGCGTTGATCACGCGGCGGCTCGCCGGCGCGAGCAGCCGGGCGATCGCCGCGCGGATGCGGGCGCGCGCCGCCGCCTCGAGCTCGGGGCGACCCGCGGGCCGCGGCTGGTCGCCGCGGGCGAGGTCCCGCCGCAGATCCTCGACCGCCTGCTGCACGACCCGCGTGACCCAGATCCGCCGGCGGCCGCGGGCGAGCGCGGCGATCTCCGGGTGGTCGAGCAGGGCGCCCACGGGCGGCAGCTCGCGCAGCAGGGGATCGGACATGCGGGTTTCCTCTGGACGCGACCCTCGGGACGGCGCGGCGAAGGGGACCGTATTCGCGCGACCCACGCGCGGGAACGCCCCCGGCGTGGCGCACAAAGGTACCAGACCCCGCCGCCGATGTCCAGACGCCGGGCGGCCGTCGCTTTACATGTCGCGCGGGCTCTCGTAGTCTGCTCGAAAGCAGGAAGGAACCTCCCTTGCCACAAGGTCAGTTGCGCGTCCGGACCCTGGCGCTGGCGGCGGCCGTCGCCCTCGTGGCCGGCTGCGGCGGCCGGCAGCCGTCGCCCCGGGTCCCGGACGGAGTCCGCGGCTATCTGGATCCGCCGCCGCCGCTGACGGGCGTGGACGCGGCGCCGTTGCGCGGCCGGCGGGTCCTGATCGATCCCGGCCACGGCGGCCGGTTCCGCGGCGCGATCGGCGCCGGCGGCCTGAGCGAGGCCGAGGTGAACCTCGGCGTCGCCCTCTACCTGCAGGGCATGCTCCAGTGGGCCGGCGCCGACGTCCACCTGACGCGCACCGCCGACGTGGACCTGACGACGGCCGCCGACAGCTCGCTCGCGGGGGACCTCGCCGCGCGCGTCGCCATCTGCGACAGCCTCGCGCCCGACGTCTTCGTGTCGATCCACCACAACAGCAACGCCGCGCGCGACCCGGTCCTGAACGAGACGCAGACCTACTACCCCCTGGGCCGCGAGGGCGCCGACCTCGATCTCGCCCGCGCGATCCACCGGCGCCTCGTGCGCGCGCTCGCGATCGAGCCGGCGCAGATCCTGCCCGGCGGGTTCCACGTGTTGCGGCACGCGCCGGCCCCGGCGGTCCTCGGCGAGCCCGCGATGCTGTCGAATCCGGTGATCGAACGGCGGCTGACGCTGGCGCGGAGCCTCGAGCTCGAGGCGGCCGCGTACTTCCTCGGGCTGCGCGACTACTACGCCGGCGGCACCCCGCGCTGGCTCAGCGACCAGCCCGACACGATCGAGGTCGGACCGGGCCGCGCGCCGCAGTCATGGACGTTCGATCCGGGCCGCCCCGACGCGCCGGCGCTCGACCCGACCACGGTCAGCCTCACCGTCGACGGCGAGCCGGTGCCCTTCACCGTCGACGCCGACGGTCGCCGGGTGCGGGCGCGCCTCGCCGTCGCGGCGCGAACGGCGACGGTCGCCCTGGCCGGCCGCAACCTGGCCGGTCGCGCGACCCCGGTCCTGCAGCAGGTCGTGCGGAGCGAGCGCCACGTCTCGTTGCGCTGCCGGACCCTCCTGGAAACGGGCGCGGACGGCGAGATCCTCGACCGGGTCCTGCTCGTCTACGAGAGTCCCGGCGTCGACCTCGCCGAGTTCGTCGATCTCACCCTCGAGCTGGGACCCGGCGGCGGCGTCGCCCTGCCGCGCCATCGCGGCGAGCGCGGCTGGTGTTTCGTCGATCGGCGCGCCCTGCGCGCGGCGGCCGCCACCGCGAGGATCACGGGCCGGCTCGCGAACGGCGCCCCCGTGTCGGCGCCCGTCGCGCCCGACCTGGCCGCGACGACCGCGGGGGACACCCTCGCGGCCGGTTCGACCCTCGTCGCCCTGCGCTGCCCGGAGTCGACGTGGCCGCTGACCGACATCCCCGGCGACCGGTGGCGTTCCCGGTTGCCGCCGCCCGACGGACCCGAATGGTCCGGGGAGCCCGGCCGGCCATGGTCGCGGCCGCTGCTGGACGACCGCACGCCGCTGGCCGTGCGGCAGCGCGATCGCGGCGTCTGGCTGGAGGCCGACGGCGCGCTGCCGCTCGTGCTCGATGCCGCCGGGCGGACGGCGTGGCAGGATCCCGCCGGTTCCCCACCCGATACCGTGACCTGGGATGCGTTGCTGCCTGACCTGGTCGGCCGGAGGGTGGCCATCGATCCGCGCGGCGGCGGCACGGACGCGGCGGGCCGCGGGCCCGAGGGCACCCGGGGCAGCGACCTCAACCTGGCGGTCGCGCGCCGCCTGGCGGCTCTGCTGCGCGGCGCCGGCTGCTCGGTCACCCTGCTGCGGGACGAGGACGAGTGGACGCCCGATCCCGACAGGGTCCGCCGGGCCGACGGGTTCGGCGCCGACCTCTACCTCGCGCTCGGACGCGGCGGCCCCGCGGTCCGGCACCATCCCGGCAGCCGGCTCGGCGCGCCCTGGGCCGCGAGTTGCGCCGCCGCCCTGGGCCGGCTCCTCGGCGCGCCGATCGCGGCGGCGGCCGGGTCTGATTTCGTCCTGCGCCACACGGCCTGTCCCGCGGTCGTCGTCGAGCTGGAGAGCCCCGCGACCGCAGCGGTCGAGGACAGGCTCGCCGCGCCCGCGTGGCAGGACGCCGAGGCGCGGGCGATCTTCTGGGGCACGGTCTCGCTGCTGCAGGCCGGCGTCGAAGCGGTCCCGCCCGCGGATCTCGTCGCGGCCCTCGCGCCCCGTGCGCTCGCGAGCGAACGGCTCGACCTCGTCCGTGTCGATGGCAACTTCCAGTGGTTGCCGCCGCCTGGACAGTCCTGGGATACGCTCGTACCGTCACCCGGAGGCGGCGACTGCGGCGTGCCCCTGCTGGGCGATCGCCACGTCCTGGAACTGCGCGCGGGACCGCTCTGGCAGCTGTGGGCGATCACGCGGCAGCCGTCGGGGTCCTGGCAGGGTCGATTGCTCCTGGAAAATCGGTAGGCGGTGGATCGCGATGACCGGGCACGGCGACCGGCGTGAGCCTCCCCCAGCGTCGCGCCTGTTCTCCGCGGCGAGCGCGGACGAGCACGCGCGCGTCCGCCGGCGGCTCTGGTGGGCGCTGCCGGCGGCGCTCGCGATCCTCGGTCTCGTCGTCTGGCTGGGCCCGAGCGCCGATGAGGTCGAGCGCAAGTTCACGCCCTACGGCACCGAGGGGCCGCTACGCATCCTGCCGGAGATCTCGATCGAGGAAGGCGAGGACCTGGCGTTCCGGCGAGCCCGTCGCGAGGCCGTGCCGCCGCCTCCCGCGCCCGACTACCAGGTCGAGCCCGACCGTCCCGATCCTCGCGCGCTGCAGCTCCTGCCGGACCTCGCCGAGCAGGCCGGCGACCGCCCCGACCGAGGCGAGCTCGATCGTGCCCCCGCGGACGACGCGGTCATCGACGCGGGCGATGGCGACGCAGACGTCGACCTGTCGATGCCGAGCCAGCACACCGATTCGGATTTCATCATCCGGAAGCTCGTGCGGCCGCTCTATCCGGCGCGCGCCACCGCCGAGGACCGGCGGCGTCCCCTGATCACGGTCGAGGCGGCGTTCTACCTCGACGAACGCGGCGAGATCGTGGCCGTCATGGTCCAGAGCAACGATGGCGGCCCCGAGTTCGCGGAGGCCGTCCGCGCGGCCATGAGCCTGTGGGAGTTCGCGCCGCGTCTGCGGGACGGCGTGCCGCCTCGGCCGCGCTGGCTCGTGGTCATCTGGCGTTTCCGGAGCCCGTTCAGCGACCTGCCGCCGGACTGAGCCGCGGCGCGGTCGCGAGCGAATCCGCCGGCGCCACCGGCGCTCCGGCGGCGGCGAGGCTGTCGGCCCCGGCCTGCCGCCGCCACGCCTCGCGATACAGCTCGCCCGGGAACGGGACCCACGCGCGCTCGCGGAGCAGGCGCACCGCGCCGGCATAGCCCTCGGGTCCGTCGGCGATCCCGCCGCGGCCGCGGAGGCCGTCGCGGAGGACCTCGATCAGCCGCGGCCGGTCGACCGGCCCGACCGCGGCCATGGTCTCGAGCGCGAGGCGCGTGGCCAGGTAGGCGCTGCGCGCGATCCGCGTGGCTTCCTCGCTGTACTGAGCGGCCGGCCACTGGGCGGCGAAGTCGTGGGACCAGGCCGCCGGATAGGTCACCTCCGACGCGGCGCAGATGGCGCCTTCCATCTCCGCGCCGGTCCGCTGGAGCAGGCGCGAACTGTTCCAGTCGCTGGGCCCGAGGACCAGGGCACCGACCTTGTAGAAATCGAGCTGCGGACCGAGCAGCACCATCTGATCGACGCTCGCCGGCGCGAAGAGGACCTCCGGCCGCGTCGCGCGGATCGCCTGGACGGCCTGGCTGAAGTCGGTCGCGGCGGGGTCGAAGACCTCCTGGCCGGCGAGCACGCCGCCTCGCTGGACGACGCCGTCGACGAACGCGGCGGCCAGCCGCGCGCTCTCCGGCGTATCGGGCCGGATGACGGCGAAGCGGCGCTTGAGCAGGACCTCGCAGGCCAGCCGGGCGAGGATGTCGGCTTCGAGGTCGCCCGAGAGGTTCGTCTGCAACACGTGCGGACCGAGCTCGCCGAGGCGCTCATTGGTCGCTGTCGGCGACAGCAGGGGCACGCCGTACCGCTCGGCGACGAGCGCGACGGCCGTCGTGGTGGCCGAGAGCAGCGCGCCGACGAGCAGCTCGCAGCGCTCGGTCTCGCAGAGCCGGCGCGCGGCCAGCGCGGCCGCGACCGGGTCGCTCTTGCTGTCCTCGAGCACGAGGTGCCAGGGACCGCCGCCGGCCGCACCGGCCGCCGCCACGGCCTGGCGGATCCCCGCCTGGTACGCGGTGCCGAGGTGAGCGTGCCGGCCGGTGAGCGGCACGATGACGCCGATCGTGCCCCGGCGGGCCGCCAGCACTGCGGCTCCGGCGCCGGCCAGGCCGCGGGCGGCGATCTCGTTCGCGACGACCGGCGCCAGCGCGCGTCCGGCCAGACGTTCGCCCGTCGCGAGCAACGCCGGATCGTCGAGGTCCCGCACGAGCTCGGCGGCCCGCCGCTCGACCGCCTGAGCGATCTGCGGCTCGAGCTCGCCGTCGGACAGCGCGCCGAGCACGACCACCGCGTCGGCGGGACGACCCGCCGCGGCCAGCCGCTCCGCCGCCTCCCGCAAGGTCGGGCCACGCCGCGGGCCTGCCGGGTGACGGATCGCGTACGCGATCGCGAGGTCCCGAGCCCGTTCGAGCGCGGACAGCCGGAACGCGGACTCGATCATCATCGCGGCGATCGTCTCGCCCTGGGGATGATCCGGGTAGGCCGCCAGCACGCGGTCGCCCAGCTCGAGGACCCGGTCGTCGCGGCCGCGCTCGTAATCGTCGGCGAGTTGCGCGAAGAGGCGGCGCCCGTCCGGGTGCAGTCCCGCGTCGCCGCTGCCCGGCGTCGCGTCGGGGCCGCCACCGGCGCAGGCGACGAGCCAGAGGACCGGCAGCAGCGCCGCCGCCCGCGCGGGACCCGGCGGCAGGATTGCCGAGGTGGTCATTCGGCCTCCTTCTCCGGATCCGGGGGATCGGGCCGGATCTGCTGCAGCACGTCGAGCGGCAGCAGGCTGTCGCGGGCCTTGGCGAGGACCGCCTCCTCCAGGAAGATCGGCGCGTCGGCGCGCAGGGCGAGCGCGATGCTGTCGCTGGGGCGCGCGTCGACCGCGACGATGTCGCGGTCGCGCCCCAGGAAGATGCGCGCGATGTACGTGCTGTCGCGCTGGTCGGTGATGACCACGCGCTCGACGCGGCCGCCGAGTCCGTCGATGACCATGGCCAGCAGGTCGTGGGTCAACGGCCTCGCGAAGGACTCGCCCCGCAGCGCCAGCGCGATGCTGGCCGCTTCGGCGGGACCGATCCAGATCGGCAGGCACATCTCTTCCGGCGGGATGTAGAGCAGCACGACCGGCGCCTGCGAACGCTGATCCAGGCTCAATCCCGCGACCTCGACCTTGATCACCACCGACCGCTTTCTACTGGACGGTGAAGCTGGCCGTTCGCAGCACCGTGCCCGCGGCATCCAGGACCTTGACCTCCCACGCCCCGGTCCACGCAGGCAGCAGCTGCTTGCTCGAAACGGTCCGCCAGTCTCCGGATTCCACCGCGAGATCCACGCGGGCCATCGTCTTGCCCTCGTGGTACCAGACGTGCGACACGCTTCCTGACCCCGCCGCGCCCGTGATCCGCGTCCTGCACCAGAGCCGGCCGCAGTCGGCCGGGAAGCTCGTCCCTTCGCCGGCAAGCGTGCGGGTGTCGCGATCGTAGCCCGTACCGACCGCCATCTCAGCGACGACCAGCTCGCCGCCGGCCGCGGGGACCGCCGCGGGCTGGGCGGACGCCGCGACGACGAGCGCGCCGGCGGCGAGCGCGATCACGACGGCGGGAATGCTCAGGTTACGCATGGGTCCTCCCTCTTGCAGCCGGCGGCTGCGCGGCGCGCACGGCCGTGTACGAGCACCATAACAGAGGGCGGGCCGCTGTCAACGGCCCGCCCCGCCAAAGGGAATCGCGCGTCAGCGGCCGCGCAGCTCCTCGATGCTCCTCGGCGCCACGAAATTCGGCTCGTCCATGTGATCGAGGATGTACTGGGAATCCGTCGCGTAGTCGCTCGTCGGGTAGCGCTTGATCAGCTCGAGGAAGAAGAACCCCGCCTGACGCCGATCGCCCCAGGTGTCCAGGGCCACGTTGCCGGCCGTGAACAGAGCGTCGTCCGCGAATTCACTCTCCGGGTAGTCGTCCACGAGCAGGCCGAGCAGGTCCAGCTTCTGCTGGGGATCCTTGACGTTGAACGCCCGCTCGAGCAGCTCGCGGTCGGTCTTGCCGTGGCCCGGCCGGAATTCTCCGAAGTATTCGAGGTCGGCGTCCTGCCGCGACTGGCGCATCCAGTCGTCGACCACGGTCTTCTGGAAATCGGGCATCAGGTCGCTGACCACGCGGTCGTACGCCTCCTCCAGCGTCTGCGGGCGCTCGTACCGGCGTTCGTTGATCCTGACCACGTGCCAGCTGTCCTCGAACTCGAACGGCGGGTTGACGCCTTCCGCGAAGTCCCAGATCCGCTCCGTGAAACCCTTGCTGTTCAGGATGCCGGGAATGAACCCGCCGCGGTTGAACCAGCCGAGATCGCCGGCGTTGATCTTGGTCGTCGTGTTGACCGAGTAGTCCTTCACCGCGGTCGCGAACGGGCGGCCCGGTTCGCTGGCGAGGCGGTAGGCGCGATCCGCATCCTCCTTGGTGCGGCATTCGACGTGCGCCGCATTCATCGTGCCCAGCCGCACGTACCTGGACTGGTTCGCGGCGAAGTACGCGCGGATCTCGTCGATCGTCGGTTGCCGGTCCTTGACGAGCAGGTTGCGCAGGGCTTGATCGAGGGCCGCCCGCCGCTGGGAGATCAGGACCCGGGCGACCTCGGGATCGAGTTCGAGCCGGCGTTCCTCCGCCGTGCGTGTCCGCAGGACCTCGTCGACCATCTGGCGCAGGAACAGGCGGCGCCCTTCCTCGCCCTGGAACCGGTTCTGCTCCCGCGGGGCGAGTTCCTCGAAGCGCAGTTCGAGCATCCGCTCGGTGATCGGTTCGCCGTTGACCTTCGCGAGGACGCGGGAGTTGTCCACCGTGCCGTTGCCGAAGATCGGCTGCTTGCCGGTCGGCCGGGCGCCGTCTCCGCAGCCGGCCAGGACCAGTGCGGCGGCGAGCGCCGCCGCGAGCGGCAGGAAGCGCGGAAGCATCATGGAAGGCTCCATCGTGACGGGCCGGGATCTGATCCGGCCGCGCGGCCCGGGCGCGCGGCGGGCGCGACGTCGCAATCGATCTACAGGAACTCCCGGCGGCCGTCCTGGGCCAGCCGGTCGATGATCTCCTTGACGCGCTGGTCGGCCGTGGTCCGGCAGACCAGGAGCGCGTCGCCGGTGTCCACGATGACGAGACCCGACACGCCGACGAGGGCGACCAGCTTGCCCTCGACGTGGATGACGTTGCCGTGACTGTCGATGCTCAGCAGATCCGCCAAACCCCGATTGCCGCCCGCGAGTTCCGGCGCCAGCTCGCCCCAGGCCCGCCAGCTGCCGAGGTCCGACCAGCGGAACCGCGCGCCGAGCACCTCGAAGGAACTCAGCCGCTCCATGATCCCGTAGTCGATCGACACCGCGGGGCAGCGCGCGTACGCCGCCGCCAGCGCGGCCGGGAAGCCCGCGGTTCCCCAGGCGGCGACGGCTGGCTCGAGACAGGCGACGATCTCGGGCACGTGGCGGCCCGCAGCGGCGCGGAACGCGCCGGCGTCCCAGACGAAGATGCCGCTGTTCCAGAGGTGGCGGCCGCCGGCCAGGTAACGCTCGGCGCGCGCGGCGTCGGGTTTCTCGACGAAGGCCACCCCGGGCCGGAAATCGGGCTGGCCGGCGTCCGCGGGACCGATCTCGAGGTAGCCGTAGCCCGTTTCCGGACGCGTCGGCGGGATGCCGAGGGTGACGACGCTTCGCGTTGCCGCGGCACGGTCCAGGGCCGCGGCCAGCTGGGTGCGGAAGACCTCGGTGTCGGGAACGGCGTGGTCCGCGGGCAGCAACGCCACCGGCGCGCCCGGAGCGAGCCGGGCCGCGAGACCGGCGCCGAGGACCGCGCAGGGCGCGGTGTTGCGGCCGACCGGTTCGGCGACGATCCGTTCGCCTGGAAGCTCGGGAAGGTCCGCCGCGATCGGGCCGGCGAGCTCGCCGCTCGTGACGACCAGCACGTGGTCCGTGCCGACCACCGGCGCCACGCGCTCGTAGGTGTCGCGCAGCAGGCTGACCGGGGAGGCGAGCGACAGGAGCTGCTTGGGCCGCTCGGTCCGGCTGAGCGGCCAGAACCGGGTCCCACGGCCGCCGGCCATGATCACGCAGAAGCCTCGGCATCGGTCGGCTGCCATCGTGCCCCGCCTGGGTTCGAGTGCCGCCCCGAGCGCGCCGGTCAGTCGGCCGCCAGGACCGCCACCGTGACGCTCACCTGGACCTCGGCATGGAGCTTCACCGGGATCTCGCGGACGCCCAGCGTCTTGATGGGCTCGTCGAGCAGGATCTGGCTGTGCTCGACCGCCACCGACTTCTGCTCGGCCAGCGCGGCCGCGATGTCGCGCGCGGTGACGGAGCCGTAGAGGCGCTCCTCCTCGCCGGCCTTGGCGCGGATCTCCACGCGAAGGTCCTTGGCGACCAGGGAGGCGGCCAGGGTCTCGGCCGCTTCCTTGCGCACGTGGTCGCGCTTCGCCTCGAGGACCATCTTCTCCATGACCATCTTCCGGGCGCCCTCCGAGGCCTCGATGGCCAGACCCTTGGGCAGCAGGTAGTTGCGCGCGTAGCCGCGGGCCACGTGCACGGTCTTCCCCATCTTGCCCAGGCTCTCCACGTCCTTCAGCAGGATCACGTCCATCTTGAACCACCTTGACTCGGCGCGACCGCGAATCGCGCGCACGTCGTTTCGTCGCTTCACGCCGGCGGCCGTCGCAACCGCCGCAGGTCCCACCACTGATCAGCGAGCCCGATCAGGGTGCCGCCCCCGACCATCACCGGGGCGAAGAACAGGGCCCCGAGGACCCAGAAAAGCGTCTGACCGAGCGGCGGCACCGCCAGCCGGACCAGCCAGGCCTGGACCGCCAGCCCCTGAGCGGCCAGCAGCAGCGCGATCAGCAGGACGAGATTCCAGCCGACCAGCGCCACGGCGCCCGCGCCGACCAGGCCCAGCGCGAGGCTGCCGATGAGCACCCACACCGTGACGAACGGCGCTCGCCACGTCACGAACGATCCCCGCGCCGGCCGGGCCACCCGGCGGTCCGCGAGCCGGGCGAGGGCCCAGCCCAGGTGCACCGCCACCGCCGCCTGGGCCAGCAGCCCGATCGCGACCAGGCTCGGCCAGAATCGCCGCTGCATCGCCGTCACCGCCGCCAGCGTGTCATCCAACCTGACCAGGGCCGCCGTCCGCTCGGCGTCGGACAGTCCGGCCGGCAGGTCGCTCTCGAACTCCTGCCGCCACTGGGCGGCGAGCTCGGCCGTCGCCTCGGGCAGCGGCGTCCCGCCGAGCTCCAGGAGGAACCCCGGGACCAGACACAGGGCCGCGAGGCACCAGACCGAGAGCCACGGCCACCGCCGCCCCTGCGCCCAGCCGCCGACCAGGCCGGCCGCCACGAATCCGCCGACCACCGCGCCCAGCAGCCAGCCGCCCAGCAGGCCGCTCGCGCCGACGGCGAGCGCCGCGACGGCCGCGATCCGGCGCGGGTCTCGGCCGCCGAACCAGACCGCAGTCCAGAGGGCCGGCACCGCGAACGACGCGACCAGGCCTCCCGCCACCGCCCCGACGTCCTGATCGCGGCCCGCAAGCCAGGCCGCGCCGACGGTGACGACCACCGCCGGAGGGAGCCAGCCGAACCGGGAGGAGGTCGAATCCATGCCTGACCCCGGCGCCTACCGGTAGTACTCCCTCACGAACGGCAGCAGGGCGAGGTGCCGCGCGCGCTTGACCGCCGTGCTCAGCATGCGCTGGTACTTGGCCGTCGTGCCCGTGTTGCGGCGCGGCGCGATCTTGCCGCGCTCGGTGACGAACCGCCGCAGCAGCTCCTCGTCCTTGTAGTCGATGCAGACATAGCCCATCTTCGAGAAGTAACAGGGCTTCTGTTTCCCTGTCCTCCTCTTCTTCTTCTTCTTCTTGATGCGCAGGTTCTTGCGCGCCATGGCCTCGTTCCTTTCGCGCGGACCGCGCCCGCCAGGGACGCGTCACCCCTCATTCCTGGTTGTCGGAGATCTCCTCGTCGGCCGCCTGCTGGCGACGCTTCGCCATGGCCGCGCGATTCCGCTCCTCCCACTCCTCATCGACCACGACCAGGTGACGCATCACCTGATCGTCGAGGCGCAGGAACTTGTCGACCTCCGCGACGGCGGAGCCTTCGCTCTCGAAGCGCATGAGCATGTAGTCGCCCTTGTTCTGCTTCTCGATCTCGTAGGCCAGCTTCCGCACGCCCCAGTGGTCCTCGAGGGTGACTTTGCCGCCGCGCTCGGCGACGATGGCGCCCACGCGTTCGACGCGCCGGCGCATCTCGTCCTCGGGCAGATCAGCCCGCAGGATGAAGACACACTCGTACTTCTGCACTGGAACACCTCCCTTCGGACCGGACGACCCGGAGTCCTGTTCGGCGCTCCACGACCTAAGCCGGCGGCGCCGTCAACCCGGGTAGGGACGGAATGTGTCGCCAGACGTGCGCAGACGTCTTCAGCGATTGTCGATGTCTCGCAGGTCGTGACCTGCGACCGCCTTGCGGCGGGCGAGGAAATATACCCTATCGGTCCCCGGCGGGCAAGTCGAGATCGCGCGGCGCGCGGCGGTTGTAGCGGGCGCCGGCCGTCTCGGGACCGTGCTCGAGGAGGCAGAGCAGCGCGTCGGCCGCGTGGTCCACTAGCTCGGTCGCGGCTCGAATCTCGGCGGGCGCGAACTCCGTGAGGACGAAGTCCGCCCACTCCTCTGGCGGCACGGTCCGGTCGAGCGGGCCGACGCCGAGCCGCACGCGGGGCACCGCGTCGCCCCCGAGCGCGTCGATCACCGCGGCCAGTCCATTGTGCCCGCCGTCGCTGCCCTGCGCCCGGATCCTCAGCGAGCCCAGCGGCAGTTGCAGATCGTCGCAGACCACGACCGGGACGACGTCCGGCGGCGGCGCCGCCGCTTCAGCGCCCGCATCGAGCCCGGGCGCGCCGCGGGGCGGCGCGGCGCCGACGCGCAGTCCGGTGCTGGCGGCCCAGGCCCGGACCGCGTCGCCACTGCGGTTCATGAACGTGAGCGGGATCAGCAGCGTGACCGGGCCGTTCGGTCCGGCGCCGACCGCCGCCCGGTACGCCGGGGACGGTTCGGCGAAGCCGAGACCGAGCCGGGCGGCGGCGGCCAGGATGCAGCGGGCGCCGAGGTTGTGCCGGGTGAGCGCGTAGCGCGGACCGGGATTGCCGAGTCCCAGGACCAGCTGCATGCCTCGCGTCCTTTATCAGTGAAGGCGAGGTGAAGCCGCGCTCCACCTCGCCTGCGGGGATTCCGGTCCGGGGAGCGAGCGGCCCTATTCCTCGGGCTTCTCCTCGCCTTCGGCGGGCGCGCCCTCGGCCGGGACCTCGCCGGCTGCGGGCACCGCCTCCACCTCGGCGAAGATCGTCGCGGGCCGGACCACGACCAGCGGCGCGTCCGGATCGGTGATCAGCTTGCCGACCGGGATGACCAGGTCCTTCGCCAGGACCTTCTCGTTGAGCTTGAACGCCGAGATGTCGACCTTGATCGAATCCGGCAGCTCGCGCGGCAGGCAGCTGATCTCGACGGTGTGCGCGATCTGGAGGACCTCGCCCTCGCCGAACTTGACGCAGGCCGGCTCGCCGACGACCTCCAGGTTCACCTCGACGGTGACCGGTTCGCCGCGCGGGATCTCGAACAGGTCCACGTGGTGGATCTCGTCGGTGACCGGATGCTGCTGCAACTCGCGCATCAGCGCCAGCGGCTGCTCGGATTCGCCGTCGAGATCGAGGTCGAAGATGACCGCCCGGCCCCCCGTCTTCTGCAGGACGCGGGCAAACTCGTTCTTGTCGAGCTGGACGTTCATGGGCTCGCGGTCGCGGCCGTAGAGGACGGCCGGGATCTTGCCGGCGGCGCGGGTACGGCGATTCTCGTTCTTGCCCGTCGTCTGCCGGCGGAACACCTGGATCCGGACCAAGCTCATGGTGGCACACTCCTGATCGGCGCGATCCGTCGGGCTCGGCGCGCGTCGCGCCAAGGAACCTCCGCGGGGACGCCCCGGAGGGACGCCCGCGCCCCCCGGCCGTGGTGCAGGCCGGGGCGATCGCACTCGTGGCTGCGAAGAAGACCGCAAAAGAAAGCACGAGCGCCCGGGCCTGTCAAGGAGACGGCGGCGCCGGGAGCGTCCCGCTGGCGCGGCCGTGGTCGATCCGCTCAGCTGAAGAGCGCGCTGATCGTCTTCTCGAGGTGGATGCGGTCGATCGCTTCCGCCAGCAGCGGCGCCACATCCAGCACCTTGATCTTGGGACACTCGGCGCCGCGGGTGAACGGGATGGAGTTGGTGACGGCAAGCTCGGTCAGCGGCGCCTCGGTGATCCGCTCGAGCGCCGGGCCCGACAGGATCGGATGGGTGCAGCACGCCGTCACCGAGCGGGCGCCCTGTTGCTCGATGCACACCCTGGCCGCGCCGCACAGCGTCCCGGCGGTGTCCACCATGTCGTCGAAGATGATGACGTCCATGCCGTCGACGTCGCCGATGAAGTTCATGACCTTCGCGTCGTTGGCGCGCGGCCGGCGCTTGTCGATGATCGCGAGGCTGACGTTCAGCCGCTTCGCGAACGACCGCGCCATCTTGATGCTGCCGACGTCGGGCGCCACCACCGCGGTGTTCGCGACATCGATGTTCTTGAAGTGCTTGAGCAGGACCGGCGCCGAGTAGAGATGGTCCAGCGGGATGTCGAAGAAGCCTTGGATCTGCGGCGCGTGCAGGTCGATGGTCAGGACCCGGTTGGCGCCGGCGGCCGTGACGAGGTTGGCCATCAGCTTGGCGGCGATGGGCACGCGCGGCTGGTCCTTGCGATCCTGCCGCGCGTAGCCGAAGTAGGGGATCACCGCGGTGACGCGGCGGCAGGACGCCCGCTTGACCGCGTCGAGCAGGAGCAGCAGCTCCAGCCAGTTGTCGCCGGGCGGCTGGGTGGACTGGATGAGGAAGACATCGGTGCCGCGGATGTTCTCCTCGATCTTGACCTGGATCTCGCCGTCGCTGAACCGGCTCACGGCCACGCTGCGCAGCTCGGCGCCGAGGCACTCGGCGATCCGGTGGCTGATCGCCGGGTTCGCGTTGCCGCTGATCAGGACCAGTTCGTTGTACATCCCGGACACCTCGCTCGGGTCGCCGACGACCGCCGGCGATCGCGGCCGTCGTTGCGGGAAAGGAAAATGCCCCGCGACGGGGCAGGCTCAGGACTGGTTGGGGCGGCAGGATTCGAACCTGCGAATGCAAGGACCAAAACCTTGTGTCTTACCACTTGACGACGCCCCAACGATGCGTACGGCCGCACTCGGCGGTCTAGAAGCTCTCCTCCATGACCGATCCCGGATCGTCACCGTGATCACCGCCCGAGCCGGAACGGATCTCGCCGCTCTCCATGCGCTGCACCTCTTGCTTGTACGCCGCGATGATCTGGCCTTCCATCCACTCGCGCGTCTCCATGTTGATGGGATGAGCGATGTCCTGGAAGGTCCCGTCCTTGCGCTTGCGACTGGGCATCGCGATGAACGGACCGGAGGCGCCCTCGATGATCTTCAGCCCCCGGATGACGAAGCTGTCGTCCAGGGTGATGCTGGCGAAACCTTTGAGCTTGTTGTCGTCCCTCAAGGTGATCCTGATTTCGGTAATCTTCACGCCATACTCTCTTTCGGCTGCAGCCGCCGCATCATGGGTCACCCGGAATCTTCAGCCCGCCAGGATCTGGACCCCGTTGGAGAGAGGCCCAACGGATCGCGCGAATTCCACTACTGGGGAAAACTCTCGAACCAGTCTCGCGGCGCGATCAGCCCGCACGACTACCCCGAAGATCGCCGATCCACTTCCCGAGAGCATCGCGACAGGGGCTTCGTCCCGGAGTCGCAACAAAAGGCGACTCAATTCCGGATGCGCGGGCAGGACGACATCCTCCAGACGGTTGAAGCCGAACCATGGCCGGGTCGGGAACCTGGCCAATAATGGCTTTATTACTTGCAGGTTAGCGGCAGGCGCACGCACTGTCAATCCCATTTTGAGGTCGGCGTAAACGCGCCCTGTATCGATGTTGAATGCCGGCTTCAAGACCACGAAATGGACGTTGCGCAGATGCGGCAGCGGGGTCAGATCGGTCCCCCGACCGCGACCGAGCTGGGTGCCGCCCGCGGCGAAGAAGGGGACGTCCGAGCCGATGCGCCGGCCGAGCTGCTCGAGGCGGGGTCGATCCAGCCCGGTTCCGAAGAGCCGATCGCAGGCGGCAAGCACGGCCATCGCGTCGCTGCTGCCGCCGCCGAGCCCCGCTCCCACCGGGATCCGCTTGTCGAGCTCGATCTGGAGGTGGCCGCTGACCCGCCGCTCGTGACAGAAGACCCGTGCCGCCTGCCAGCAGAGGTTCGTGTCGTCGTCCGGCACCACGCCGGCGGGATCAACGAGCAGCTCGATGTCCGGTTCGCCGCCCGGCCGGGTCTCGAGCAGCGTCACCCGGACCAGATCGGCGAGGTCGATCGTCTGGAGGATCGTCTCGATCTCGTGGTAGCCGTCGTGGCGGCGCTTGAGCACCTCCAGGTGGAGGTTCACCTTGGCCGGCGCCGCGACGCGGACGCGCCGGAGCGGCGCGGCGGCGGGAGGACTCACGAGGCACCTCCGGCTCGCCGGCTGCGGTCGTCGTAGTCGCGTTGGAGCCGGCCCCACGCCAGATCCTCGTACCGCCGCCGGCCCTTGCGCACCGCGACCACACGCAGCGGGGACACGGGCCGGAGCGAGCGGAACCGCCGCAGCCACCGGAGGCCGTCCGCGCCGGGCGGCCCGCCGTAGCGCGCCGCTTCGATCAGACCGAGCGACGGCAGCGAGTCGGCGATGTCGCCGGCGATGGCGATGCGGGCGAGGTCGTCGCAGCCCAGACCGGCCGCGGCCATCGCGCGCGTCAGGGGCAGGGTCCGTGGCGCGCAGCCGAGCAGCTGCGCGGCCACGACGTCGACGGCGACCGCGTCCCGCCCGGCGAGCAGCAGGTGGGCCGCGACGGGGACCTGGAGCGCCGGGGCGGGGCCGTCGCCGCAGACGGTCGCGTCCACCACGGCCCCGACGATCGGCGGCGCCGTCTGTCGCCGCCAGGCGGCTGCGAGGACGTCCGGTCGCCAGTCGAGGTCCCGGCGCTGCGCCGGCGGCAGCAGGTGCGCCGCCGCGGCCAGGAGCGCCGCCGAGACGCCGAGCGAGCGATGCGTGCGCAGCCCCGACAGGACCAGGTGCACCCGCCCCCGGTCCGCCGCGGGCGGCGGTTGCAGGGTCGAATCGACGCCGCAGTCGGCCAGCACCCCTCGCCAGGCGCGGCGGGCGTCGGCGCCGCCGCCTCGAGCGGCCGGCGCGATCGCCGCGAGCTCGTCGGCCGGCCAGCCCGCTCCGAGCAGGGCCCGGATCACTCCGTCCAGTTGCCAGGGCGGACAGGTCGCCGCCGGTCGTTCGCGGGGCGCGGCCGGCTCCAGCAGCAGCGCGATCGGCGGGCGGGCCCCTCCGCCCGCGGGTTCGCCGAGGCCGGCGAGGCGCAGCAGGCGCGCGTAGTCCGCCAGGACGGTTTCCGGCCGCGTGCGGACGAGAGCGACGGTCGTATCCACAGATGCCTCCTGACGGCGGCTAGCTCCCGGTGCCGATGATCGCGACGAAGACGACGATCCAGCCGACCACCAGCAGCTGCAGGACGAGGTCGTTGAGCAGGATCTCGTGCGGTCGGCCTCCCCGCCCCTCCTTGAAGACCAGGTAGAGATACCGCCAGAGTCCGAGGAAGACGAACGACGTGGTCCAGACCAAGTCGCGCGTGCCGAAATGAGCGACCGTCGACGGCCAGACCGTGTAGACGGCGTAGGCCGCCAGCGTGAGCCCGAAGGACGCGCCGATCATGGCGTTCAGGACAGTCTCGCTGTAGGACAGCAGGACCGGTCGGGTGGTGCCGCTCTCGCTCGACAGCTTGACCAGCTCGTTCCGCCGCTTGCAGAAGCCCAGGAACAGCGACAGGCAGAACGGGCAGACCAGGAGCCAGAACGAGATCGTCAGCCCGGGATGCAGCGGGATCAGCACCAGCACACCCGCGAGCGCGCGCAACACGAAGCTCACGCCGATGCCCACGACATCGATGATCGGCAGCTTCTTCAAGAACCGCGAGTACGCCCAGTTCCAGAGGAAGAACGCGCCGACGGCCGACAGGAACGGCCAGCCCAGGGCGGCGCTGGCCAGAAGGCAGATCCCGGAGAGAACCGCCCACGCCCGTTCGGCCAGCCGGACGGGCAACCGCCCGCTCGCGATGGGTCGGAGCCGCTTGTACGGATGGAGCCGATCCTGCTCGATGTCGGCGAGATCGTTGAACACGTAGACGGCGCCGGACGCGACACAGAAGATCAGGCAGGCCGCCAGCGCGCGCAGGGCGCTGGCCGGGTCGCGCAGCTCCTGGGCGAAGATGACGCCCGCGAGCAGGACCAGGTTCTTGGTCCACTGGCGCGGCCGCAGGCTGCCGGCCAGGGCGAGCAGGTGGTCGCGGTTCATCAGTAGGCGTTCTCCCCGCGCAGGACGTGGTGAACCGTCATCAGGAGGATCCTCAGGTCGAGCCAGAGGGACCAGTTCTCGACGTAGTGGAGGTCGTAGAGGGTCCGGTCCTCGATACTGGTGTTGCCGCGCAGCCCGTTGACCTGCGCCCAGCCGGTGAGCCCCGACTTGACGCGATGCCGTTCGAAGTAGCGCGGCATCTCCAGGCTGAACTGTTCGACGAAGACCCGGCGCTCGGGCCGCGGCCCGACCAGCGACATGTCGCCGCGAAGCACGTTCCAGAACTGCGGCAGCTCGTCGAGGCTCCAGCGGCGGAGATGGCGTCCCAGCGGCGTCACGCGGGAGTCGACCACCTGCGCCCAGACCGGCCCGCTCTGCGCCTCGGCGTCCAGGCGCATCGTCCGGAATTTCGCCATGGTGAACTCGCGCCCGTCGCGTCCCACGCGCGCCTGGCGATAGATGACGGGACCCCGGCTGGTGAGCGCGACCGCGACGGCGATCGCCGCCAGCAGCGGCGAGAGCGCCACGAGCGCGACGGCCGACACCACGAGGTCGCAGGTCCGCTTGACGATCCGGTCGGCGCCGCTGAGCGCGACTTCGCGCACGGAGATGAACGGGATCCCGGCGACCTCGCGCAACCGCAGCTTGCTCGTGTGCAGCTCGGAGAGGTCGGGGACCCACTGGACCTCCGTCGTGAGGTTCGCGAGCGACGCCGCGACCCGCGTGATGAGCGGGAGCTGGTCGAAGCGCAGCGTCAGGACGACCCGATCGACCGCGCGCGCCTCGACCACCTCGCGCACGTCGCCGACCTCGCCGAGGCACGGCAGATCGGGCGGCGGGTCCTCCGCGGCCGGCGGCTCGCCGGCCGCGAGGAGCGGCGGCGCGGCGCGGCTCGGCCCCGGGTCGGCCTCCCCGATCACGCGGAGCCAGCCGATCGGCTCGAGCGCGAGGCCGGGCAGCTCGCGCATCGTGCGCAGCATCCGCTCGCGCATGGGATTGCTGCCGACGAGCAGCAGCCGGGTGCGGCGCAGGCCGCGGTGCAGGATCCGCGCGAGCACGCGCCGCGCGGCGACCCGCCCCACGCAGAGGCCCACCCAGCTGATCCAGAAGAAGAGCCCGAAGAACCAGCGGCTGAACGTCATCGCCCGCACGAAGAACGTGAGCGCGAGCACGAGCAGGCTGCCCAGGACCACGCCCCGGAACAGCTCGACGAAATCGCGCTCGACTCGCCGGCCGCCGCGCGCCGAGTAGAGCCCCTGCCCGTAGAAGATCGCGAGGAAGACGAGCACGATCACCAGGCTGGCGAGCAGGTACGGCCCCAACGGCGGGATCCCCAGCGGCACCAGGATGAGCCCGCTGTGGAACCGCAACCAGTAGGTGAGCAGGAACGACCCCACGAGGACCACGGCGTCGATGGCCAGGTAGACTGTCGGTTCGAGCAACTCGCGGCGCTGCTTCGACTCAGGCATGGGCGACCGCCGTCCCGGCGCGGTCCCGCCAGCTGTCCGCCAGGGCCGCAGCGATCTCCCGCCGAAACCGAGCGTGGCCGAAGCTGCCGGCGTGGCGCCGCAGGGCGTCCCGATCCCACGGTCGATCCAGCCGCGGATCGGCGAGCGCGGCAGCGAGCGCCGGCACGGTCTGCTCGTCGAAGAAGATCCCGGTGGCCTGGTCGCGCACCGTGTCGAGGGCGCCGCCGGCGCGGAAGGCCACGACCGGCGTGCCGCTCGCCATCGCCTCCAGGGGCGTGATGCCGAAATCCTCGAGCCCGGGGAACACGAAACACCGCGCGTGCGCGTAGAGCGGCGGCAGCTCGGCGTCGCCGACGGGGCCAAGGAAGGTGACCCGACCGCGGCCGCGGGCGTCCCGCGCGAGGCGGCGCAGGCGCCTCGCCTCGTCGCCGTCGCCGGCTACGACGAGGTGCCGCCCAGCCTCGACCGCCGCGAGGATCGCCAGGTCGATGCGCTTGTACGGCACGAGCGCCGAGACGACCAGGTCGTAGCCCCCCTCGGCGAGCGCACCCGCCGGCGCGGGGGCCGCCGGGCCGAAGCGCTCGGCGTCGACCGGCGGGTGGATCACGGCGACCCGCTCGCCCGGAACGCCGTAGCAGGCGCGGATCCGCTCCCGCACGGCGGTGCTGTTCGCGAGCCAGCGGTGCACGCCGGCCGCGGTGCGCCGGTCCCACGACTGGAGCGGTCCGCGCAGCAGGCCGGCCGCCAGCCTGACCGGCCAGGCCTTGGCGGCGAAGTAGTCGTCGAAGCGGTCCCACATGTAGCGCATGGGCGTGTGGCAGTAGCAGACGTGCAGCGCCCCGCCCGCCGCGCGCGCGCCCTTGGCGACGCAGTGGCTGCTGCTGAGGACCAGGTCGTAGCCGGCGAGGTCGAACGACTCGATCGCGCCCGGCATCAGCGGGAGCGCCCACCGGTAGACGCGCATCGCGGCCGGTAGGCGCTGGATGCGGCCCGCGGTCGTGATCCGATGGCGCTCGATCGTCGGGCTCACGGCGCCGCGACGGTGAAGCAGCGTGTAGACGTCGGCCGCGGGCAGGAGGTCGCAGAAGACCTCGAAGACCTTTTCGCCCCCGCGCATGCCGACGAGCCAGTCGTGGACGAGGGCCACCCGCACCCCGGCGGGGAGCGCCGACTCGACGCGATCAGTCATCGCCGCTCCCGGGAGCCAGCCGGCGCGCCTCCAGCAGCTCGCAGAGCATGTGGATGACCGTGATGTGGAGCTCCTGGATCCGGGGCGTCGTGTCGGCGGGGACGATCAGCGCCTCGTGCACGCGCTCGCGCAGCCGCCCGCCGTCGCCGCCGAGCAATCCGTGGGTGCGCAGGCCGCGGTCGCGGGCGGCGTCGACAGCGGCCAGGCAGTTCGGCGAGTTGCCGCTCGTCGAGATCGCGAGCAGCACGTCGCCGCGACGGCCCAGCGCCGAGACCTGCCGCGCGAACACCTGCTCGAAGCCATAGTCGTTCGCCACGGCCGTGAGCGCCGAGGTGTCGGTCGTGAGGGCCAGCGCCGGCCAGCCGGGACGATCGCGCAGGTAGCGGCCGCAGAGCTCGGCCGCCAGGTGCTGGCTGTCGGCGGCCGAACCGCCGTTGCCGCAGACGAGCAGCGTGCCGCCGCCGTCCCAGGCCGCCAGGATATCGGCCGCGAGTCGCGCGAGCTGCTGCGCGTGGGTCGAGCCGAGCCGATCGACCGCGGCGCGATGCGCGGCGACGGTCCGCTCCAGGATCGTCGCGGCGGCGGCGCCGAGCGCTTCCGGTGCGGTCATGGGATCGCCGTCTCCTCGTTGCGGTCGAGCCAGTCGAGGTACTCGGCCAGGGCCTGTCGCCAGTCGCGGAGCCGTCCGACGCCGAGGGCGGCGAGCCGGGTGTCCCGCAGGATCGAGCAGGCCGGCCGCCGCGCGGGCGTCGGATAGTCCCGGGTCGTGCATGGGCAGATCCGCTCGGGATCGGCGCCGCCGAGGCGGGCGATTTCGCGCGCGAACGCGAACCAGGTGCACACCCCGGCGTTCGTGCCGTGGAACACGCCGCGCGCGCCGGCCTCCGCCAGCCGGACGAGCAGGCCCGCCAGATCCGGCGCATAGGTCGGGCAGCCGCGCTGGTCGTCGACCACGGCCACCGTCGGCCGTTCCGCGAGCAGACGGCGAATGGTCCGCACGAAATTGACGGGCCCGTGGCCGAACAGCCAGCTGGTCCGCACAATCTGCCACGGAACAGACAGCACCTCAACCGCGACTTCACCGCCGGCCTTGGTCTCGCCGTACCAGTTGACGGGCCGGCGCGGGTCCGCCTCGCCGTAGCCGTCGGCCGCCGACCCCGGGAAGACGTAGTCCGTGCTCAGGTAGGTGATGGCGCAACCGGTCTCGGCGCAGGCCGCCGCGAGGTTCTCGGTCGCCGTCGTGTTGGCGGCCAGCGCGAGGTCGCGCTCCTCTTCCGCGCGGTCGACCGCGGTGTACGCGGCGCAGTGGACGACCCGATCGGGCCGGTACTCCGCGATCAGCCGCGGGGCCGTGTCCGGTTCGGCGAGGTCGCCCTCGGGAAGGTCGACGCCGGCCGTGGGATGGCCGGCGCTGGAAAAGGCGTCGCGACAGGCGCGGCCGAGCTGGCCGCGGACCCCGGTGACGAGGATGCGCATCGTCGGTCCTTCGGCTGGTGCGTCCGACGCTCAGGATGCCTCTTCGGGGTCGGAATTGCAAGCGGCGTCCGGCGCCGCGCCGCGCCCCGCGCACCGCCGCGCGACGTCGCCGCACACGGCCGCCGGAAAGCCCCGCGAGGCGAGGAAGCGCTGGAGCTGAGCCCGGGCTCGCGCGTCGCCGCCGCGGAGCTGGCGCCACCGCTGGGCGCCGGCCCGCTCGGCGAGGTCGCGCTCGATCTCGGGCGGCAACACCGAATTCGCGACCTCGGCGGCGAGATCGGCGGCGATCCCCTTCTGGCGGAGCCTCGCCGCGAGCCAGGCGCGGCCGACCGGCTTCGTCCGCAGCATGTCGCGACAGAAGGCCTCGGCGAACCCGCGGTCCGAGCACAGGCCCTGCTCCGCCGCAGCCGCGAGGACCGCCGCGACCGCGGCCGGCGAATGCCCCTCCTCGAGCAGCTTGCGCTCGAGCGTCGCGGACGGCCAGAGCCGGCGCCCCAGCAGCTCGAAGAGCCGGCGCGCGGCTCGCTTGCGCGCCGCCGCGCCACGGAGGACGTCGAGCAGGGACTGTCCGACGCGCTCCCCCAGGCCAGGCAGATCGGCCGGCATCGCATCCGGCGCGATCTCGAGCGTCTCGCCGCCGTCCAGCCGCAGGAGGACCGCTCCCGGACGCTCCTCGATCCCGAGCAGGATGCGCGAACCGGCGTCCACGGCGGCGGCCGCCTAGCCGCCGGCCTTGCGCGACTTGTCGCCGGCCTTCGCGCCGTTCTCGGCGAGCGCTTCGACCTCGGCCTTCGCCTCGCCGTTCTTCTTGCGCCGGACCCCGAAGTGATCGTAGACCGCGCCGGCGATCTTCTCGTACAGGTCCGGATTCTCCTTCAGGAAGACCCGCACGTTCTCGCGTCCCTGGCCGAGCCGCTCGCCGCCGTAGCTGTACCAGGCGCCGCTCTTCTCGATCAGGTTCGCCGTCACGCCGAGGTCGATCAGGTCGCCTTCCTTGCTGATGCCCTCGCCGTAGAGGATGTCGAATTCGGCCTTCTTGAACGGCGGGGCGACCTTGTTCTTGACCACCTTGACGCGGACCTGGTTGCCGAGGACCTCCTCGCCCTGGGTGATGGCGCCCGTGCGCCGGATGTCCAGGCGGATCGAGCTGTAGAACTTGAGCGCGTTGCCGCCCGACGTGGTCTCCGGGTTGCCGAACATCACGCCGATCTTCATGCGGATCTGGTTGGTGAAGATCACGAGCGTGTGCGTCTTGGAGATGGCGCCCGTGAGCTTGCGCAGGGCCTGGCTCATCAGCCGCGCCTGCAGACCCACGTGCTGGTCGCCCATCTCGCCCTCGATCTCCGCGCGCGGCACCAGGGCGGCGACCGAGTCGATCACCACGATGTCGACCGCGCCCGAGCGCACGAGCATCTCGGTGATCTCCAGGGCTTGCTCGCCGGTGTCCGGCTGGGACACGAGCAGGTTGTCGATGTCCACGCCGAGCTTGCGCGCGTAGACCGGATCGAGCGCGTGCTCCGCGTCGACGAACGCCGCCACGCCGCCGGCCTTCTGCGCGTTCGCGACCGTGCTCAGAGCGACGGTGGTCTTGCCGCTGCCCTCGGGTCCGTAGATCTCGGTCACGCGCCCGCGAGGCAGACCGCCGACGCCCAGGGCGATGTCCAGCGCCAGGCTGCCGGTCGAGACGGCGTCGATCTCGTCGTAGACCTTGTTGTCGCCGAGGAGCATGATGGCGCCCTTGCCGAACTGCTTCTCGATCTGGGCGCGCGTGAGTTCCAGGGCCTTGGCCTTCTCGTCGTTCTTCTGCGCCATTCGGGTTCTCCTGTAGTCTCGAGACCGGGTGTGCGGGCGGCTTGGCTGCGCCGGACCGCAAGATAGCACGACTGTCGCGCGGGGAGCAAGGACTTTCGCAAAATTTTCGCCTGTCCGCGCCGAGCGCCGTCAGCCCCCGAGCGGCAGGGTCGCGCGGCACGCATAGCGGGCTCCCTGCCTGCCCAGCGCGCTCTCCATCAGGGCGACCGAATCGACCGAGAAAGGCTCCCAGGTGCCCAGATCGAGCGCCTGCAGACACGCAGCCTCGGATCCCGCGAGCGGGTGCTTGACCCGGGCCAGGGTCAGGTGGGGATGGAAGTCCTTGCGGTCCTGCGGCCCGTCCGGCCAGACCCCGTCCACGGCCGCGCGCACGTCGCGCGCGAGCTGACGCAACGGATCGCCGCCGTCCAGATGCAGGAACAGGACCCGCGGCCGCCGCAGGTCGGGGAAGGCGCCGATCCGGTCGGGCTGCAGCGCGAACGCGGGTCGCGCGCCGACGGCCGCCGCGAGCGCGTCCGCCGTCGGCTGGAGCCTCACCTCGGGCCAGTCGCCGAGGAAGGCGAGCGTGAGGTGCCACGACGGCGGCGTGGTCCAGGCGATCCGCACGCGCGGGCGAATGCTGTCCAGCCTCGTGTCCAGGTCGCGCCGGAACCGTTCCGGCGGGTTGACGGCGATGAAGAGCCTCATCGCGGCGATATCCTCCAGCTCAGGCGTTCGGCGTCGAAGACCCGGTCGCCCGTGAGCTCGCGGCGCAGGACGTCGAGCGCGGCGGCGACCGCGAGCCGCCGGTTGCGATCGCGGTCGCCGGCGAACCGGAAGCCGCCGGACCGGGCTCCGTCCGGCCCCGCGAGCGCGATCCAGGTCGTGCCGACCGGCTTCTCCTGGCTGCCGCCGCCCGGACCGGCGATGCCTGTCGTGGCGAGGGCCCAGTCCGCGCCGAGCCGCGCCCGCGCGCCGCGCGCCATCTGCTCGGCGACCGGTCCACAGACCGCGCCGTGGCGCCCGAGTTCGCCGGGGTCGACCCCGAGCAGCTCGATCTTCGCGGCGTCGGCGTAACTCACGACGCCGCCAAGGTAGTAGCCGCTGCTGCCGGCCTGGCCCGTGATCGCGGCGGCGAGCAAGCCGCCGGTGCAGCTCTCGGCGACGGCGAGCGTGGACCGCCGCGCGAGCATGAGATCCTGGACCACGAGCGGCAGCTCGCTGCGCTCGCGCGCATAGACCGTGTCGCCGAGGGCCGCGTCCACGTCGGCGGCCGCGGCGTCGAGGGCGGCGCGGTCGCGGGGTTCGGCGCCGATCCGCACGTCCACCCCCCACTCCCCGATCCACCACGACCAGCGGAGTCCGGGATGCCTCGCGCGCACCGGTTCGCACAGGCGGGCGACCGCCGCCTCGGTCATCTGCGCCGTGCGCCACAGGCGGGTCGGTCTTGGCTCCGCCAGCGCCCCCAGCCGCCGCAGGCCCTCGACGATGCCGGGCAAGAGCGCCTCGAGCTCGGCCGGGACGCCCGGCATCACGGCGACGCGACGGTCCCTGAGCACGCCGATCAGGCCCGGCGCCGAGCCCACCGGATTCGCGATCGGTTCGCAGCCGGCGGGAACCGCCGCCTGCTTGTCGCCCGCCGCGAGCGGCGGCAGGCCCCGCAGCCGCCGCCGTTCGGCGAGCTGGGCCGCCACGTCCTCGCGGTAGACGAGCGGCACCCCGGCCCAGGCGGCGATGGCCTCGCGCGTCAGGTCGTCGCGGGTCGCGCCCAGGCCGCCACAGACGAGCACGATGTCGCCAGCGCCGGTCCGGTCGAGCGCCGCGGCGATGTCCTCTGCGCGGTCCGCCACCACGGCGATGTCGCGCACCTGGACCGCATACACCCCGAGCGCGCGCTGCATGCGCGTCGAGTTGGTGTCGGACGTGCGCCCCTCGAGCAACTCGTCGCCGACGGCGATGATGCGCACCGTGGCCGCGGTCACGTCGGCCAGCCCAGCAGGCGGACCGTGAGCTGCGTGGCGACGGCCGCCAGCGCGCCGGCGCCCAGATCGTCGGCCATGATGCCCAGGCCGCCGCCGCCGCCCAGCCGCTCGAGCCGCCGCACGCCGAACGGTTTGAGGATGTCGAAGACGCGGAACCAGCAGAAACCCGCGAGCCAGCCCAGCGGTCCGGCCGCGAGCCCGAGGTAGGCGACCTGCATGCCGGCCACCTCGTCGATGACGCAGAGGCGCGGGTCCTCGCCGTGCTCGCGCTCGAGCAGGCCGGCGACCTTGATGCCGACCACGACGACCACGGCGAGCGCGCCGAGCTGTGCCCACAGCGGGATCGGCCCGAGCCAGGTCCACAGCCCCCACCACGCGAGCGCGTACAGGAGGCTGCCCGCCGTGGCCGGCGCGATCGGCGCGTAACCCGAGCCGAGGAACGTGCCGATGACGTGCACGAGGAAGCGCCGCATACGGGTCCTTTCGTCGCGAGAGTGCAGCGGGAAGATAGACGGGGAGCAAACGACGGTCAACGAGTCGGCGCGCACGGGCGCCCGCTCACCTCGCCGCCAGCCTGCAGCCTCAGTCCGCCGGAGTGAAGGCGTCTCGCCGCTGACACACCACGGCCGGTTCGAGACTCCGCAGCGAAGCGAGGACATTCGAACCGGCCGTGGTGAGTCAGCGGCGAGATACCTACACGCCCGCCGGCTGCGTCTGCAACTGGCGAAGCACTTGCTTGGCGACACACTTGAGCGTGTCGAACACGCCGTCGCCCTTGTAGGCGATGGCCTCGAAGTTCTCGAAACCCTCGGGGTTGAGCTCCTCGTTCAGCTCGGCCACGGGCATCGCGTCGGGCAGGTCGCGCTTGTTCCACTGCATCACGAAGGGGACCTTGCCCAGCTCGATGCTGTATTCCTTGAGGTTCTCGTGGAGGTTGTAGAGCGACTCCACGTTGGCGTCGAAACGGGCCTCGCTGGAATCGGCGACGAAGACCACGCCGTCGCACCCGCGCAGGATGAGCTTGCGGCTGGCGTTGTAGTAGACCTGGCCGGGAACCGTGTAGAGATGGAAACGGGTCTTGAAGCCCTTGACCTCGCCCAGCTCGAGCGGCAGGAAGTCGAAGAACAGGGTCCGGTCCATCTCGGTCGCGAGCGTCACGAGCTTGCCCTTGGTGTCGGGCGCGAGCTTGTCGTAGATGTACTGGATGTTCGTCGTCTTGCCGCCCAGACCGGGACCATAGTACACGATCTTGCAGTTGATCTCGCGGGACGAGTAGTTGATCAGCGACACGACCTTGCCCCTTCCGCGGCCGAACCCGGTGGTCCGACGCTCATTCCACGAACAGGTTGTCGATCTCCTGCTCGACCCCTTCGGAGAACTCCTGATCGAAGGGGTCGTATTCCTCGTTCCGGTACTGCAACTTGTCGAACAGCCCCTCGATGATCACGTTCAGTTCCTCGACCGCCTTGCGCACGCGCAGGCGCACGAGCCCCAGCGTCGTGCGCTTGTCGAAGACCACCGCGAGGACGACCCCCTTGATGATCTTGCCGAGGTACATGCTGTCCTGCGCGCCCTGGTGATAGAGGGTGGAGAAGTCGTCCTCGCCGATGAGCTTCGCCAGGGCGAAGTTGGCCTCGAAATCGGCCGCGCAGAGCGACGCGAAGCTCTGGGTATCGAACTGGGGATCGGCGCCGGCCTGGGCGATCATCTGCCCCGTGCGGTCCACCAGCAGCACGTGCTTGGACTGGCTGCTCTGGACCAGCGCCTCCAGGACGTTGCTGATGGCCCAGTAGTCCTCCTCGAAGATGGCCCATTCGGCTCTGACCATGGATCTTCTCCTGGCCGCAACGGCGGCCCGTCTCGGCTGGCAGACGGCGATTCAGGGGCATTATCGGCAGGCCGCGAAACAGCTTGAGCCCCGGACCCGCCGCCCTCAGCCGCCCTCGACGCCCGTCCGGTGCTGGAAGGCCCGCTGCAAGGTGGCCTCGTCGGTGTAGGCCAGGGCGCCGCCCACGGGAATCCCGGTCGCCAGGCGGGAGAGGTGAATCGCGCGGCCCGCCAGCAGACGCTGCACGTAGAGCGCGGTCGTCTCCCCCTCCACGCTCGTGTCGAGCGCCAGGATCACCTCGCGGACCTCGTCCTCGTCGATGCGCGCGCGCAGGCGGTCGAACGGCAGGTCCTCGGCGCGCACGCCGTCCAGCGGCGACAGGAGACGCCCGAGCACGAAGTACCGGCCGCGGAAGAACGCCGCCTTCTCGAAGGGCAGGATGTCGACCGGGCTCGCGACCACGCAGAGCAACGACGCGTCGCGGCCGGGATTCGTGCAGATCGCGCAGGGGTCGCTCTCGGTGATCGCGCCGCAGCGGCCGCAGCGGGTGACCTGGCGCCGCGCGTCGTCGACCGCCGTGGTGAGCTGCGCCGCGTCCTCGTGGTTCGCGAGGAGGTGCAACGCGATGCGGGTGGCCGACTTGCGGCCGAGGCCCGGCAGTTGCTGCAGGCTGCGGACCAGCCGCTCGAGCGCCGGCGACTGGAACTCGCCGCCGCTGGCCTGCCTGCCGCCGCCTGGCGCGCCGGGATGCATGCTACATCCCCGGCAGGTTGAGGCCCGGGATGCTCAGTCCGCCCATGGCGCCGCCCATCTCCTGCTGCACGAGCTCGTCGACCTTGCGGACCGCCTCGTTGATCGCCGAGAGCAGCATGTCCTGCAGGAACTCGACGTCGGCCGGGTCGACCGCCGCGGGATTGATCTTCAGGTCCACCAGCACGTGCTGGCCGTTCATGACGACCGTCACCTGGCCGCCGCCGACCTCGGCGGTCACCGTCTTGTTGGCCAGCTCGGCCTGCGCCTTCTGCATCTTGGCCTGCATCTGCTGGGCCTGCTTCATCAGCTTCTGGATGTCCATGCGTCCTTTCGCGGCCGCCGGACGGCCGCCCGGCTCGAGCGCCGGCGGTCAGTCCCGCTCCGGATCCTGCGGGTTCCGCCCCGGCGACCGCCACTTCGTTCGCTCGCTCTCGGGCAAGGGCTCGCCCTGCACCAGCTCCACGAGCCGGCCCAGCTCGGGATCCTGCGCGCACTGGCGCGCCAGCAGTTCGCGCTCCGTCGGCGCGACCTCGCGCCGGATGGCCTCCTGCGCCTCGGCCGAGGGACCCGCTCCGTCCGCGACCATCTGCAGCACGAGCCGCAGCGGGCGGCCGAAGAAGGCGGCGGCTTGACGCTCGATCTCGGCGCGCCCTTCCTCGAGCCGCTTCAGCATGAACCCGTTCTCGGGCGCGAAGGCGACCGTGAGCCGATCCTGCTCGGCCGCAATCTCGGGCAGGCCGGTCATCAGGCACGACGCGAGCAAGGGGTTCTGGCCCATGACCACGTCGACGAAGTTCGTCCAGCCTCCGACCGTGCCGGCCGCGTGCCGGGCGGACGCCGCCGGCGCCGGCGGCGCGGACTCCGGCGCCGACGCCGGCCGCAGCGGACGCGCCCGCGCACCACCGGATCGGCCGCGACCGGCCGGCGCCACGCCCGGCGGCGGCGACGACGCATCCGGCGCGCCGCCGGCGAGCGAACGCAACCGCTGGACGAGATCGGCGAGCAGCACTCGGCGCTCCCAGCGGCAGAACTCGACGATCGCCGCTTCGAGCAGGATCCGCGGCTGCGTGCTGCGGTGGATGCGGTCGTAGTGCACGCCGGCGCGGTCCAGCAGGGCGAGCAGGTCCTGCTCCGCGAAATGGTCGGCGATGGGCAAGAGCGCAGCGATCTGCTCGTTCGTCAGGTCGATCGCGTCGCGCAGGCCGGGGTCCACCTTGAGCACGAGGAGATTGCGGAAATTCGCGAGCAGGCCGCGCGCGAACCCGACGAGGTCCTGGCCCGCGGCGGCGAGCTCGTCGACCATCCGCAGCGCGCGCGCCGGGTCGCCGGCCACGATCGCCTCGTTCAGCTCGAGGTAGACCTCGGAGCGGACGAGACCGAACAGCCGCACGAGGGACGCCTCGTCGATCCGGTTCTCGCAGCTCGCGATCGCCTGGTCGAGCAGGCTGAGCCCATCGCGCATGCTGCCCTCCGCGAGCGAGGCGAGCACGCGCAGACCGCCCTCGTCGATCGCGACCCGCTCGGCCGCGCAGATCGCCCGCATGCGCGTCGTGAGCTGCTCGCGCGAGAGCAGGTGGAAATCGAATCGCTGGCAGCGCGACAGGATGGTCCGCGGGATCTTGCTCGGCTCGGTGGTCGCGAAGAAGAAGAAGACCTTGGTCGGCGGCTCCTCGAGGATCTTCAAGAGCGCGTTGAAGGCGCCCTTGGACAGCATGTGGACCTCGTCGATGATGAAGATGCGGCTGTGCCCCTCCGCCGGAGCGAGCTTGGCCATGTCGCGCAGGTCGCGGATGCTGTCGACGCCCGTATTGCTCGCGGCGTCGATCTCCAGCACGTCGAGGAAGGTGCCGCGCGCGATGGACAGGCAGGCCGGGCACTCTCCGCAGGGCTCGCCATCGCGGGTGTCGGTGCAGTTGAGCGCCTTCGCGAGCAGGCGGGCGACCGTCGTCTTGCCGCACCCGCGCGGGCCGCTGAAGAGGTAGCCGTGGCTGAGCTTGCCCAGGCGCAGGGCCGCGCGCAGGGTCAGGGTCACGTGGTCCTGACCGACCATCTGGGCGAAGGTCTCCGGCCGATACTTGCGGGCGATCGCCTGGTAGGACATGCGGCGCGGCTCCCGTGGCGCGGGTCACTGGGGCGAGACGCTTCCGGTCCGCAGCGCGGCCGCGCCAGGGGCTGGGAAGGGCCAGGCTGACGGCGCACACACCGGTTGAAGCGTACCGTTGCTGCCTTCCGGCCCTGGCGGGGTTAGCACGCCGGCGTCACACCGGGCCTGGCCCAGTCGTTGTCCCGGGACGGGTGTCCCGGAAGAAAGCTGGTGGAGATGATGGGGCTCGAACCCACGACCTCCTCGTTGCGAACGAGGCGCTCTCCCAAGCTGAGCTACATCCCCACCCGAGGATTGAGTTGTAAAGTAGCACCGGGCCGTACCGTTGCACAACGACCGCTTGCGCGGCCGGATGTCTGCTGGCGGAGAGGCAGGGATTCGAACCCTGGGAACTCTCGCGAGTTCAACGGTTTTCGAGACCGCCCCGTTCAACCGCTCCGGCACCTCTCCGCGAGCTCGTCGCCGCTTGCGGCGGCTGGCGGAGAGGGTGGGATTCGAACCCACGGTACCCGAGGGCACACACGATTTCCAATCGTGCCGATTCAACCGCTCTCGCACCTCTCCGCCGAATCGGACGGCGCAATATAACATCGACTTGCGGCGAAATCAACAATCGCCGGCCGGCGCCGGCCCGCTCGCCCGGCGCGCGCGGAAGAACGCGCGCAGCAGGTCCGCGCACTGGCCGGCGAGGATCCCGCCGACGACCTCGACCGGATGGCGGTACGGATTGCCCTGGAGCAAGCGCGCCGTCGAGACGACCGTTCCGGCGCGCGGATCGTGGGCGCCGAAGACCAGGGTCTGGATCCGGCCGAGCAGCAGGGCGCCGCAGCACATCGTGCACGGCTCCAGGGTCACGTACAGCGTCACGCCGTCGAGTCGCCACTGCCCGACCGCGCCGCTGGCCGCGCCCAGCGCGATGATCTCCGCGTGCGCGGTGGCGTCGCCGAGCTGCTCGACCTGGTTGCGGCCGCGGCCGAGGATCTGCCCGTCGCGCACCACGACGGCGCCGACGGGGACCTCCCCGGCCGCCGCCGCCGCTTCGGCCTCGCGCAGCGCCTCGCGCATCCAGTGCTCGTGGCTGCGCAAGCCGTCGAGCAGGCTCTCGCTCACCGCTGCACCGTCACGGCAGCACGCTCACCGCGTGAGCCAGGTTTCCCTGGCGGTCCCAGAAACGCGCCCGCACCGACCACGGCCGCGGCGCGGCCTCGCGCCGGGCGTGGGGATAGGCGACCGTCGCCGAGAACTGCTCGCGCGCGCTGTCGCAGATCCCGTCGACGGGATCCAGCCGCTCGAACGACCCGTCGGGCAGCTCGACGTCGGCGCCGCCGAGCGGTCCGAACGCGTCGGTCACCTTGCAGCGGATCGCGAAGCCGGCGCTGGTCGGCGCCACCTCCCAGTCCTCCACGACCGGCGCCGTGTTGTCGACCGGCACCGGCGGCAGGATCCTCTCGTCGCTGAGCGCGAGCGGCGCGGGATTGTCGGGCAGATCGCTGGCGGCGAGCTTCACCTCGTACCAGCCGTCCGCCAGCCGGGACGTGTCCCAGGTCTGCACCTGCTCGTTCGTGGCCTCGCCCACGGGGATCCAGGCGTCCGCGCCGAGCTCGCGGCAGGACAGCCGGAACTCGAGCCGGTCCTCGTTGGGATCGCCGACGTGCCAGGTCAGGGTACGCAGGGGGCGCAGCGTCGCGGCCCGGTCACGGTCGAGCCGCCGGTCCGCGCGACTCTGCGCGCTGTACTCCACCTGCAGGCCGTCGGCGAAGCGCTGCGTCGCGTTGTCGCTCGACTGCATCATGCCGCCCTGGAAGATCTCCCCGGCGGGCTCCATCGCGAAGTGCGTGATGGCCGGCCGGAGATTCGGCGCGAACGCGCTGACGGTCACCGCATCGACCCGGCAGCCGGCCGGCAGGGTGGCGCGCCACTGCAGGACGCGCGCCGCGCCGACCTCGGCGAGATCCAGATCCCGGCCGCGGCCGAGTTCGAGCCACTCCGTCCACGACTCGTCCGGCGCGGGACTCTCGCCCGTGCGCACGGCGAACCGGGGCTCGGCGTCGCCGGCCAGGCCGCGCCAGACGAGCCGACCCCACCGCACCGGGACCCGGCCGTCGAGGGGAGCGCCCCGCGCGACCGCGTCGCCGCCGGTCGCGGCGCGCAGCCGGGTGAGCCGGCCCGGATGGGCCTGCGCGGCGACGATCTCGTCGGGCGCCGAGCCGGCCTCGACCACGAGCAGATCCAGCACGTCGCCGCCGTCCCAGGTCGCGACGGGGCGGCGTCCGTTCGGCTCGCTGAGCGCATAGAGCGTGGTCGGGCCGCCGGTCTGGCGCGCGCCCGCGGCGAGCCAGCCGTGGTCGTCGCTCCAGGCGACGCACGTCAAGACGTCCTCGCCGGCCCACACGCGCGCCGGGGTCGGCGGGTCGAGGCGATAGAGCGCGGCGCGGACCGGCTGCACGTCGGCGTCGGCGGTGACCATGAAGTCGAACGGCCCCACGCCGAATCCCAGCGGCTCGACCGCTGCCGGGCTGCCGCCGTTGCCGCCGTCGCCGCCGTTGCCGTTGCCGCTGCCGCCGCCGTGGCCGGCGCCCGGCTCCGCCTGGTAGCCGAAGGCGTACCAGCCGTCCGGCCCGCGCAGCACTTGCCGTCCCTCGTCCTGGTCCATGGCGAGCAGGAGCGCCCACCGGCGCTCCGCGGGCCGGACCTGGAAGACGCGGCCCGGTCCCTGCGTGGCCACGAGCAACGTCGCGTCGTCGCGGCTCGCGAGGTCGAGCGCGTTGCTCGCCGGCAGCTCGACCACCAGCTCGGGGTCGCCGGTCGCGCCCAGCCGATAGACTGCGGCCGGGCTGCCGGCCGCGACGTAGACGTCGCCGTCCGGCGCGCGCTCGAGGTCCCAGGCATAGCCGCCGGGGACGGCTCCGCGCGGCGTGACCGTGCCGTCGGCAGCGATGGCGAAGAGCTGGCCGCCCGGGCCGCAGCCGGCGAGCACGCCCTCGCCGTCCGGAAGGAGCGCGAAGATCTCCTCCGCGGGCAGGTCCGCGAGCAACGACGCCTCGCCGCCGCGGTCCAGGCGCCACAACCGGCCCTCGTGTCCGCTCGCGACGTGGATCGCGCCGTCGCGGCCGGCGGCGGCGGTCCAGAGCACCAGGCTGCTGTCCGCGAGCGCGGTCTCGGCCGCGAGACCCGGCACGAGGCTGCCGCCCGCGTCGAGGCCGGCGCCCTCGAGCTCGCCGTCCGTGAACGGGATGTCCTGCGGGCTGTCCCAGAACGCGGGTCCCGCCGCCCGGGCGAGCGCTGCCGCCACGAGAACCGCCGTGATGACGAAGATCCGGGTCATGGACGTTCCCTCTCGGCTCGGGGTGCGGGCGGCCGGCGGACCTCGACATCCACCACGGCGTCTCCCTGCAGGAGCATGCCGACCGGGCGCGAGTCGCGCAGCAGGTAGCCGGCGAGCGTCGGCCGGGTCACCCCGGTCGGACCGGCGGCCAGGGTCCGGCGGACGGAGTCCGGCAGGTTGCCGAGCTCGCGACCGCCGGCGGTGAAGCCGGGCTCCGGCGAGATCAACGCCACGGTCAGCACGTCGAGGGACCGCGGGCGATTCAGGAGGTCGAACGTGGCTTCCAGGCTGTGGTCCTCGAACAGACCACTCGCGCGCATCGCGTCGAGCGCGAAGAACTCGCGCGCGCTCGCGGCGCCGAGCCGGATCGTCCCGGGCGCGAGACCGGCCGGCGCACGCATCGTGAACCGTTCGCGGCGGACCTGGCCGTACCTCGGCTCCACCTCCACCTCGACGGTGAACGGCTCGCCCGGCGTGATGACCGCGGGCGCGTACAGTGCGCGGATCATGGCCGACGGCACCGGCCGGCTCGCGCGCAGCTCCGCGCGCACCCGCGTCAGGCCGAGCGGCCGGTGCCGGTTGCCGAGCAGGATCTGCAGCGGCGCCTGCCAGTCCGCGGCCAGCGCGGCGACGCCGCCCGCGCCGCCGGTCGCGCCGGCGAGCGTGATCGTCGGCAGCGTCGCGCCGCCGCGCTCCGCGAGGTCGACCCCGATCTCGTACGTGACCATCTGCTCGCTGCGATCGTCGCCGTCGACGAGCAGCGCGTTGTACAGGCACCAGAAGACCAGGGCCGGCGTCAGCTCCGGCTGCACCGCGACCGCGAAGTCGAGCGTCCGCTGCCCCGAGGGCAGCGTCACCGCGACCTCGACCGGCACCGTGGCCGCCGCCTCGCCAAGGACGCCGACCAGCCCGGCGCGCAGATCGTGCGTGACGCGGCCGATCGCCGGGCCGGCCGACCCCATCTTGAAGCTGATGTCGCGGCTCGGAAAGAGCGTCACGACGTCCGCGGCGGCGAGCGGCAGATCGACGGGGCCGAGCTGCAGGAACGGATGCGCCATGCAGACCACGCGGTCGCCCTCGACCAGGCTGACCGTGCCGATGGCGCCGAGCTGCGCGTCGCCCGCCACCAGGGTCACCGCGCAGGCCGACCCCGGCACGAGGCGCGGCGCCGTCGCGGCGGTGGTCGCTCTCGCGGGATTCCCGGCGCCGGCCGGCAGCACGTACAGGCCCAGTTCCAGCGGCGCGAACGAACCCGCGGCGACGACCGACGCGCGAGGCAGGAGCATCGCCGCCAGCTCCTCCACGGTCGGCCAAGGCGGTTCGCCGGCGCGCGTCGCGCGCGGCGCGATCGGCGCCTCGACGCCCGGCAGCAACCTCGCCGCGAGCCGGCCGGCAGCCGGGCCTGCAAGAAGGGAAGCCGGGTCGAGCAGAGCGGCGGGCGCCGCGCCGGCGCTGGCCGCGACCTCGTCACGCCGGTCGCGCGCGAGGTCGAGCTCGCTCGCGGGTGTGAGACCGGCGATCGGACGCAGCGCGCCGGGCCAGCCGAAGGCGACCGCGCCGAGCAGGCGGCCGTCGTCGAGGTAGATCGGACTGCCGCTCATCCCCTGCGCGACCGCGGTGCGTTCGAGGTCGTGGCCGGCAAGCTCGACGAGGATGATGTCCCCCGCCGGCCGCGCGCCGCGCTGGACGCCGAGGACGGTGACGCCGAAGGTGTCCGGTTCGGTGCCGGCGAAGACCGTGAGGCCGAAGCCGGTCTGGCCGGCCTCGACCTCGCCGATCGCGACCCGCGCCGGCGGCGAGACCGCGGCGGCGAGCGCAGCCGCGACGGACAGCACGGCCACAAGTAGAACGATCCTGTTCCGAGGTGACACGATCGCCATCCAGGTCTGGGGGTACGCGGCGCCGGCCCGCCGGCGTCGCCAGGCGGACAGTAGGGACGGGCGCGGGAAATGGCAAGCGGCCGTCGCGCCGACCGCGGGCAGTGCGGGCGGCACCGCGTCCGGGTCCGGCTCGGGGTCGAACGGCCAATCATCGTCGCGACGCCGCACCGGGCGCGCCGTCCGCGGCGAAGAGGTCCTTGACCATCATCCACGTGCACGGTTCGAGCCCCTTGTCGCCGTACGTCTGATCCACGAGGCAGAGGATGCGGAAGTCCGAGGCTGCACCCGCTCCCTCGTCAGCGGCGTAGATCCGCACGGGCCCCTGGACGCGGTAGGTGAGGTCCTGACCGGAGAGGCGGAACCGGATGTCCACGGCGCCGGGAATCCGGCGGGATAGGCCTCGATCGTGATCGTCTCCGCGGCGGAAACCGTGATTCCGTCGCGGCACCCGGCGAGCGGGACGGCGACCAGGATGATCGCGGCCGGGACGACGAAGGCAGTGAGGGCTCGCGTCAAGGTGAGGACCGCCTGATCCTGGACCGCCCGCTACCTGAACACCTGCTTGACCCTTGTCCACGAGTGGTTCTCGGTGGCCTTGTTGCCGAAGGTGGCGTCCACCATGCCGAGCAGGCGGTAGTTCGCCTCGTCCTCGGTCCCCTCATCGAGCACGAAGAACAGCACCGGACCCTGCACGCGGTAGATCAGGTATAGGCCCTGCAAGGCGAACTTGATGTCCACGATGTAGATCCGGTACTGGCTGCCCTCGTAGTCGCCGAAGTTCGGATCGTCCTCCGGCGTCGGCTGCCAGATGCCCTGCGGATCGAGCTGGTCGACCGCGATGTCGGCGATGATCAGGTTGGCCTCGCCCGGCACGGCGTTGAACATCTTGTTCGCGACCTCGATCTCGACGTCGTAGCTGTAGATCTCGCCGTCCTGTGGGATCCACTGATAGTCGTGGCTCAGCACCACCTGGTAGACGTCCAGGTCTCGTTGCGAGTACGCCGAACGGAAGGTCTGCATCGCCGCGTCGGCCGAGGCCAGGACATACGCGCCGACGAACGTGATCGCTCCGCCCTCCACCAGATCGAGGACCTCCGCGGGCGGCGCGGTCCAGGCCCCGACCGCGCCCCAGACGATCGTGTAGACGCCGACCGCGCGATCGTCGAGTTCGCTCGCGCCGGTCCCGTTACTCGTAGAACCGTCCGGACCGCTCAGCGTCCACGGGGCTTCCAGCCCGTCCGCCGGTGCGATGATGATCGTCCCCGTCGGCGGCGGCGGGGATGTCTCGTCGTCCGAACAACCGGCGGCGAGGATAGCGAACAGGGCCAGGGTGACGGCGCAGGACCGCGCGAGGAATCCGAGAAGATGTTGCATGATGGGAACCTCCCCCATCACGATAACACGGATTCAACCTGGCAATCAACGCGCGACGACATCGACTGCGGTGGCTGCACCGCGCACGCTCGCCGCGAGCGCCAGCCAGGCGGACAGTCGGGACGGCCGGCGGAAATGGCAAGCGGATGCCGCCTTCGGCGACGGGTCTTGAATCTGGAGGGAAATCGATCTAGAATCACCAGACGCCCGGCGAGGAGGCCCGGTTCGAGAATCCAGGCTGAGACCAGGCCGGGACGTCAGGCCGGGAGGTCGTATCGTGCAACCGCGGACCTTGATGATGATCGTCCTGGCGGGCCTCGTGCCCGCGGCCGCGATGGCGGCCGATCCCGTGCTCACCGTCACCGAACCCGACATCGACACCTGGGTCTGGGAAGGCGTGGCGACCGCGCCGATCGCCGTGGAGGTCGCGTCGGGCGCGGACCTCGACTTCAGCTGGCTCGGGGACGCCAGCGGCTACGGCGGCACCATCCTCGGGTACCGGTACGGCTGGGACATCGTCGATCCCGACGATCCGGACGATCCCGGCTGGGCGACGCCCGGCTACGTCGCCGATCTGCTCGCCGCGCCGACCGTCGTCTTCGAATTCGGCGTGCACTCGCTGCACGTCGAGGTCGCTGACACCGACGGCGGCCTGACGCGTGCCTGGTACTCGCTGGTGATCGCCCCGCCGGTGTCCGCCGCGGCCACGAGCTGGGGAGGATTGAAGGCGGCATTCCGGCACTGACGCGACAGGAGCCGTCTCGACCGGTACGCCGGACGCGGTGAGCCGGGCGACCCGTCGCCGGCGCGCCGCCCGTCGAGCCAGGCTCGGCGAACGAGGAAGGGGTTCGGAATCCGCCTCGGGGTTTGCTGCAACGGTGCTGCACTGGAACGACGAAGGGGTTACGGTGTCGCCGTAACCCCTTGTCATTGTTGGTACGCCCAGAGGGACTCGAACCCCCAACCTTCTGGTCCGTAGCCAGATGCTCTATCCAATTGAGCTATGGGCGCACCCTGGCTGCGATCTAGCTGGCGGAGAGGGAGGGATTCGAACCCTCGGTGAGTTTTACCCCACACACACTTAGCAGGCGTGCGCCTTCAGCCACTCGGCCACCTCTCCAGAGACCTTGGCGGAGGGCGGGGGACTCGAACCCCCATGGGCTCTCACCCGGCGGTTTTCAAGACCGCTGCCTTACCTGTTAGGCTAGCCCTCCGGGACTTGTCCCGGGCACAGCCTGCCCGCCCTGCCGGGAAGATCGACGTAATCTGGCCGTGCGTGGCTGGTGCCCCTCCACGGCGAACGCACGATACTACTTGCCCTTGAGTCTGTCAAGCAGACCGCCCAACCCCTTCTTGACGCCCTCTTCCACCTCTTTCTTGACGGCGTCCGACTTCATCAATGCCTCCGGGTCGATGTCCAGGCCCACGGAGGGGCTCCTCGCGTCGCCCGTGATCGAGAAGTCGAGACCGATCCGGCCGTCCTCGCCCCGCAGGGCCTCGGCGACGGCGCTCAGGTCCCCCAGGTCCGGCGTGAAGCCAGCCGGCAGCTTGACGTGCACGGACAGGTCGAGCTGGCCGTCCAGGCCGATCGAACCGGCGCCGGTCCAGTCGGTGTCCTTGCCGCCGATCCGCAGGTCCTGCAGGTGGACCCGGCCGTCCTTCACCTCGAAGTGCTCGCGAGCCTCCGTGTAGACGACCCGCATGAGATCCTGGCGGTCGCCGAGGTACCGGCTGATCCCGCCGAGCGGCTGGCGCAGATCGATGATCCCGTTGGCGCCGGAGATCTCGCCGGCGAGGGTCAGCGAGGTGAGGATCGCGGCCGCGTCGGCGAGGCCGCAGCCGCCGGTCGCCTTCGCGTCGAGCTCGCCGGTCCACAGGTCGGCCAGAAGCGGCACATACGGCTTCAGGAGCAAACCGGCCGGCGCCTTCGTCACCGTGGCGTTCCAGGTCGCCTTGCCGGCTGCGTCGGCCGCGTAGTCCACGCGCGCGTTGCCGGAGATGGTCCCCTCGCCCAGGCGCGCGGTGAGGTTGGGCACGTCGAACACGCGGTTGCGCAGCGTGCCCGTGGCTTTCACGTCGGTGTAGACGGACTTCAGGAACACCAGCTCGCGCGCGGTGGCCGACATGTCCGCCGCGAGGTCGGGCGGGATCAACTCACCGGGCAGCGGCTTCGCGGGCGCCGCCGCCGACTGCGCCCAGGCCGGCGCCACGAGCGAGAAGCGCGCGCGGGACTGCTGCTGGCCGGCTGCGCCGGACGATCCGGCCGGCTGCGGCGGCGCCACCCGGTCGGCCTGCTGCGCGAGCGCGGCGAGCGCGTCGAGGTCGAACCGGTCCAGGGCGAGGCTCACCTGCATCACGCCGTTCGCGCCGGCGGGCACGATCTCCGCCACGGCTCCGCCCTGGACCACGGGATGCGAAAGCCCGGTCGCCTCGAGCCGGCTCTTGCCGGACCGCGACCGCAGGTCGCTCACCACGGACACCGTCTTCAGCCGGAGCGGCTCGCCGAGCTCGCGGACCGCGACCGTGACCGGTCCGCCCGTCGCCCGCAGGTCGGCGCGACCCGGCAGGCCGCGGCGCCAGGCGGCCGCCCAGGCCGCGGTATCGGCGAGCGACGGCGCGGCGGCGAGGTCCGCGTTCAGCGTCACGTCGAGCGCGCCCGTCAGCTCCGGCAGCGGCGCCGCGTCGGCCGGCCGCGGCGGCAGGAACGGGCCGACGAGCGCCATGACGCTCGCCAGGTCGACCTTGCCCGCGACGTCGGCCGAAAGCGGCCCGGCGCCCGGCGGCAGCACGACGACGGCCTGCGCGTCGAGACGTCCGGCCGCGACCTCGACGCCGGTCGCGTCGATGCGGGTCGCCCCGGCGGCCGATCGCAGATCGCTGGTCAGGTTGACGGCCTGGATGCGCACCGGCTCCGCGAGCTGGGGCGTGGTCACCGTGATCGGACCTGCGGTGGCCTGCAGCTCCGCGCGTCCCTCGAGCCCTCGCTCACGGGCCGCCTTCCACGCCGCCGCGTCGGCGAGCGACGGCGGCGACGGCAGGTCGACGACGATCGCGACCTCCGCCGTCCCGCCGAGCACCGGCAGCGGCGCCGAACCCTGGGGCCGGGGCGGCAGCCAGGGCTCGACCTGGGCGAGGATCAGGGCGAGATCGACCCTGCCGGTGAGGTCGGCCTTCAGGGGACCGGCAGCCGGCGGCGGCGCGAGCGATGCGGTGCCGGAGAAGGTCGCCGCCTCGCCGCCCGTCACCTCGAGCCGCTCGATCGCGAGCCGGCCGCGCGTCAGCTCGCCATCGGCGACGGCGAGCCAGCCCGGCAGCGAGAGCTCGGTCACCGCGAGGCTGGCGCGATCCGCCGACTTCGGCACGCTGAGCTCGGCGCGCAGGCGCACGTCGGTTAGCGGCGGCGGCGGGGTCTCGCCGAACCCGGCCAGCTCGATCGCGGCGATCCGGGTATCCAGCGTGAGGTTCGCCTCGCCCGACGACGCGTCGACCGGCAGGTCGGCGCCGCCGAGGCGCTGCAGGCGCGACGCGAGAACGCCGAGATCGGGCGCGGCGAGATCCTGCTGCCAGCCGCGGACGGTCATCTGGCGCCCCGTCCCTTCCTCGCGCCAGCGCACCTGACCGTCCCGCACCGAGACCGCGCCGAGCGCGAGCCCGAACACGGCCGGCGGCGCGGCGGGCGAGGCCCGGTCGCCGAGGGTCTCGGCGGCGGTCGAGTCGGCCGGCACTTCGGTGACGACGTCCACGACGGGCTCGATCAGGGTCACCTGGCCGAAATCCAGCTGCTTGCGCAACAGCGGCCAGAGCGCGAGGTCGACCTCGAGCCGCGCGAGCGAGACCTGCGCCGAGAGCAGCGGCCCCGGCTCCTTGCCCGCGCCGCGCAGGTCGTCGCGCGTGACCGCGAGCCGACTCTCCCCGAGCACCAGACGCAGGCGAGGAAACACCTTGAGCGAGAACTCGCCGAGCGCGACCTCGCCGCCGACCTGCTCCCGCACCGTCGTCTCGGCGAGCGTCCGCAGCGTGTCGTGCGGCACCAGCCGCGGGAGCAGCACCGCCGCCAGCAGGCAGAGAACGACGATCCCGCCCACGACACCCAGCGCAATCCGGATCCGTCGACGCGTCATCACGATCCTCCTCACGATCGCTGTTCGGACACGCTCGCGGCGCCGACGAGTCGGCCGCCGCCCAGGACTCGGTCGCCCTCGTAGAGCGTCAATCCCTGGCCGGGCGCCGCGCCGTAGACCGGCTCGGCCAGGTCGACCTGCAGGCGATCGTCACGGCGCCGCCAGCGGGCGACCCGCGCGCCGGCATGGCGGTGCCGCACGCGGGCGATGCAGGGCGCCGCGCCGTCGGCCGGCCCAGATTCGGCCAGGTCGGCGACCGCGGGCGCGAACCGGTCGCAGGCGAGGCTGCGCACGGCCAGCTGCTCGCGCGGTCCGACGATCAGTCGGTTGTCGGCCGCCTCCAGCGCCAGCACGTACAGCGGCTCGGGGTGCGCGATGTTCAGGCCCCGGCGCTGGCCGACCGTGTAGTGGATCAGGCCTCGATGTTCGCCGAGCACCCGGCCGCCGGTGTCGACGATCGGGCCGGGCCGGCTCGCCTCCTGCCCGGCGAAGAGGAATCCACGGTCCCGGTCGGGCACGAAGCAGATCTCCTGGCTCTCCGGCTTGTCGGCGACCGGCAGCCGCAGCGCTCGCGCGGCGGCGCGCACCTCGGTCTTGGTCGACCAGCCGAGCGGGAACACGATCCGTGGCCAGACTTCGCGCGCGACCTGCGACAGGAAGTACGACTGGTCCTTCTGCGGATCGACGCCGCGCAGCAACTCGGCGCCGCCGTCGCTCAGGCGCCGGGTCCGGGCGTAGTGGCCGGTCGCGACGAGATCGCAGCCCTGGGCGTCGGCCAGGCGCACGAGTTCGGGGAAGCGCACGCCGCTGTTGCACGCCAGGCAGGGGTTCGGCGTGCGCGCCACCGCGTACTCGGCGACGAACGGCTCGATCACCCGCGCGCTGAACAGCGCCGTGACGTCGTGCACCCAGTGCCGCGCGCCGAAACGCGCGGCGAGCGCGCGGGCGTCGGCGATGGCGTCGACGCTGCAGCAGGCCTGATCGCCGCCCGTCCGCTCCTGGTCCGCGTAGCAGAAGTTCTTGAAGGTGACGGCCAGGACGTCGCAGCCCAGCTCGCGCAGCACCGCCAGCGCGAGAGCGCTGTCGACGCCCCCGCTGAGCGCGAGCAGGACGGTCGAGCCGGGCGGCAGCGCCCGGCGCAGTTCGCCGGGGATGGGCACCGGGAAGGTCATGGCCACAATATACGGCGCGCCGGGACCGACGCCGTCAACTCGGCTTCTTGGGGCCGGCCGCCTCGCTCGCCATCAGGTCGTGGATGATGCGGATGTTGTCGCTCGAGCGCTGGCCGATATCGCCGTGCGGATCGTATTTCACCGCCAGCTCGAACTCCCGGATCGCCTCGCGGTAGATCTTCTGCGTCGCGAAGAGGATCGCCAGGTTGTAGTGGGCGAGAGAGCTCTTGGGATTCTGGTCGAGGACGGTCAGGTACTCGCGCATGGCCAGCTCGAAATTGTTCTGTCGTTTGTAGAGCGAGCCCAGGTTGCAGCGGGCCTTCTCGTCGTGCGGCCGCAGGGCGAGGGCATGCTCGTACATCTGCTTGGCCGTGGCGATCCGCGCCTCCCGCTCCGGCCGCGTCGCCATCATGTCGGCGCGGTCGTCCCACAGCGAGCCGAGGTTGACGTAGGCCTCGACGAACGTGCTGTCGGCGGCGATGGCGGCCTCGAACCACGTCTCCGCGGAATCCAGGTAGGCCGCGGCCTGCTGATCGTTCCAGCCGCGGGTGCGCGCCGAGTCGGCGGCCATCGCGTAGTAGATGTTGCCGAGCCCGTACCGCGCGAAGGCCGCCGTCGGGCTCGCCTGGGTGGACAGCTCGCGGAGCGTGTCCATGGCCGCCGGCGCCGGCAGCGCGTCGATCTGCGCGATGAAGCGATCGAGGTCGCTCTGCGGCACGTCCTTGTTGCAGCCCGTGAGCAGGGCGAGCGCGGCCAGGGTGGCGGCCAGGGGGATGGTGGGGAGCCGGCGCACGGCGTTCACGTCCTTTCGCGAGGGTGCGCGCCCAATGGCGCTTGGTCGCTAGAATATTAGCGGCTCGAGGCCGGTCAGGGAAACCCCCAGCCGCCAGGAGCGGCAGCGGTAGCCGTGATCGGCCTCGTCGCCGATCCAGCTGTAGGACAGGGACACGTCGATCATGCCCAGGCGGTCACGGAACGGCACGCCGGTGCCGATGCTGATCATGCGTTCGTCGAGCGGCTCTCCCGCGATGGTGTGCGCCCAGCGCCGCCAGCTGAACCCGCAGCGCAGAGGCAGCGTGTAGCCGCGCCCCTGCGGATTGCGGGACCACCGCCGCTCGAAACCGGTCGCGACCGTCCATTCGTCCCGCAGGCTGGGCGCCCAGTCCGGCCGTCCGGCGAACTCGCTGTACCGCATCAGCTGGCCGTCCGCGCCGAAGCGCCAGCCGCGCCCGAGCGCCACGAGCAGTCCGGCCTTGTACTCGGCGGGCATGCCGCAGGTGAACCGCTCGTCGTCCTTCGCGGCGACCCCGCCGACGCCGATCCGGCGGTCGAACTCGAGATCGTAGGCCGGCGTGTAGCTGGCGCCGACCTTGACGAAACCCAACCCGTCGGCGAGAACCGACGCGGTCACGCTCTGACCGCTGAGCTTGTCCAGCTGGTCGCGCGTGTTCGGGAGGTAGTAGTTGCCGAGCGGATCGGTGAAGACCTGGGTGATGGTCTCGTCGATCGACCCGCGCACGAGGTTGAGCGTCGCCCCCAGCGACAGGCCGCCGGTCGCTCGCCACGCCAGGCCGACCGGCACGTCGTACATCGTCCCGTCGCGGTTGTACCGTTCGTACCCCGAGACCGGCTCGCCGAAATGGTCGCTCGCGATGTCGACGAGGGTCTGGTACTGGAGCGAGCGGCGGATGTTGAAGCCCGCGTGCAGGGCCAGGCGGCCGCGCTCGAGCGGCACCGCGAGCCGGACGTTCGGCAAGAGAACGCGCCTGGTCGTGCGCGCCGCCACGGCGCCGCTCGTGTTCGTCGTCGTGCCGTAGCCGCTGAACCAGAGTGCCGTGAAACGCAGATCCGCGAGGGCGGCCGGGTTCAGCGTGCTCGGCGTCAAGGTGTCGCCGTCGGCCATCCCCCAGCCGCCGCGACCGGTGTCGCGCGCGGTGCCGGTCTCGACGTTCTGGCCGAGCGCCTGGAGCGCGAACGGCGTCTGGGCCGCCGCCGCGGCCGCGCCGAGCCAGAGAGCGGCCGCGAGGCCCAGGCGGGCGCCGGTGCGCGTCATGGCTGCACCCCCGCGTCGTCGAGTTCGCCGAGGCGGGTGTAGGAGATCTCGAGCCGCGGCCGCAGCGCGCTGTCGGCAGCGGCCCCGAAGAACACCCACTTGGTGAACCAGAAATCGGGATCGGGATCCGAGTTGAAACCGGGGAAGAAGTACTCGCCGGCGGCGAGCAGGAAGCCGCGGTCGCCCTCGTAGGCGTCGTTGACGCGGCGCTGGATCGACGCCGTGACGTTGAACTTCAGCTCGTGCTCGGTCAGGTGGGTCGGCTCCCAGGTGCCGTTGCCGTAGAGGAAGTAGATCTCGGGCTCGAGGTCGGCGAGGCCGACCGTCGTGCGCCCGGGCGGCGCGAACTCGGGCGGGATCTCGGAGCAGGTCAGGACGGTGCGGTGGCCGATGCTGCGCGTCGTGTCGTTCACGACGACGAGGTTCGCGCGGTTGATCCGCACGTTCGGCGGCAGGTTCCCCAGGTCGAACCGGATCACGGGATAGGACCGCAGGTGGGTGCGGACCATCACGGCCTGGTCCGGATCGGTCGACGGGTCCTCGATCTGGTGCCAGGTCGTGACGTCGGCGGCCGGACCGATCACGAGCGCCTGCCTGTCGGCGCTCCATGAATCCGGGGTGGTCTCGAGCCCGATGATGAGCGCGGGGCCGAGCTCGACCTGGGCGTTGAGGGTCGGCAGGGTGCTGCCGCCGTGGACCATCTCCTTGCTCGCGAATCCGAGCAGGCCGGGCTGGGAACCGATGCCCTCGCGGATGATGATGCCGACGCGGGCGCGCTGCGCGATCCAGGTGACGAAGCGATCGGGCACGCAGTCGATCTCGATCAGTCCGGACGTCCCCAGCAGCTCGGTCGTCGCGTTCAGGCGACCGGTCGCGAACGGCGGCTCCGCGGCCGGATACGTCAGGGTGTCGAACGGCGCCAGGAGCTCGTGGACGTCGTAGTACTTCGCGGCGCCGTACCAGTCCTTGACGATCGGCACGTAGGTCGAGTCGGACGTATCCGTCGCGGCGCCGTGAAACGGGCTGTACCAGTCGAGCATGATCAGGTCGACCTTCACCGAGCGGATGTTCTCCGCGGTGAGGTACGGCAGCAGGTAGGCCGAATCCGGATGGGCGAGCACGGAGAAGTCGTAGTTCGCGAGGATCGAGGTCGCCTCCGTGCCGTTGCTGCCGAAATACAGGACTTCGGTCGCGTCCAGCGGTGCGCCGGCCTCGGCGATGTCGAGGACGCCGTAGTGGACGATCTGGTCCTCGGTCAGGGCGCGCAGCGTGGTGTCGATCTCGGTCTCCGCCAGCTCGGCGCCGACCTGGTTGGGCGCATCGCTCGTGCAGCCGCCGCCGAGCGCGAGCAGCACGGCGCCGGCAGCCAGGGCGCAGACGACACCGCGCGCTGGGGGGCGCGGATCGGGACATCCAGTCAGCATCCGGGGCACGTCCTGCCGTCCTTCCCGCAGCGATCAGCTGCCGCCTTGCGGCCTGGCGGCGAGGCTGACCCGCCTGAACCCGCTTTCTTTGACGATATCGATGAGATCGACCACGGCGCCGTGCTCCGCGTGTTCGTCGGCGCGCAGGACCACCCGATCCTCGCCGGTCGCGGCCTGGAGCTCGCGCAGGCGACCGCCCAGGGCGGTCCGCTCGATCGCCTCGTCGTCCAGGAATAGCCGGCCGTCCCGGGTCAGGTAGATCACGGTCGGCGTGGTCGGCGACTCCTGCGCCGTCGACGAGCGCGGCAGCGAGAGGTCGATCGACGGCTGATTCTTGAAGGTGGTCGACACCAGGAAGAAGAGTACGAGCAGGAACATCACGTCGACCAGCGACGTGACGTTGAGGTACACCAGGCGGTCCTTCCTCGGCGGCAAGAACTGCATGATCAGCTCGCTCCGCGCGGCTCGCGGCTCAGTCGCCGCGCCCGGAGGGTGTCCAGGAGCTGGCTCGCGTAGACCTCGATGTCGAAGACGATGCTGTTCGCCCGCGACTCCAGCCAGTGGAACGCGACCAGGGCGGGGATGCCGACGATGAGCCCGGCCGCCGTCGTGATCATGGCCTCGCTGATGCCGCTCGACAGGGCCAGCGGATCGCCGAGACCGCCCTTGGCCGTGACGGCGAAGGTGCGGATCATGCCGGTGACCGTGCCCAGCAGGCCGAGCAGCGGCGAGACGGCGGCGATGGTCTCGAGCGCGCGCAGGTTGCGCATCAGGCGCACCGATTCCTGCCGGCCGGACTCCTGCAGCGCGTCGCGAGTGATCTGCCAGTCGCTCTCGGCGTGATCGAGCCCCGAGCGGATGACGTTGGCGAACGGGCCCGGGTGGCGATCGCAGACCGCGTAGGCGACCGAGAAGTCCGTCGCCCGCGGCAAGGTCACGACCGTGCTGATGATCTCCGGCACGACGATCCGCCGGCGCCTCAGCACGATCAATCGCTCGAGGAAGACGGCGAGCCCGACCAGCGAACACAGCGCGATCGGGATCATCATGATACGCCCGGCCAGGATCAGATCCCACATTGCGGTCTCAGACTCCCCGGAGCTGCGGCTCCCGCGGACGCGATTCAGACGCGCGAAAAATCGGTGGCCCTGCCGTCGTCGCGCAAGGCTCACCGCTTCCACGCAGGGTAGTGCAGCCCGAGGAGGATCACAAGCTGATCCTCGGGAAAATCGGGCGGCAACGGCGCGTACGGCGCGAAGGCCTGCAGTGCGGCGACGCTGGCCGTGTGCAGGGATTCGTGCCCCTGGCGTTCGAAGATCTCCATGCTGCTCGGTCGTCCGTCGCGCTCGACGACCAGTCGGATGCGCGTGTACCCGTCGATGACGCCCAGGCGGTAGGCGTACGGGGCGATCCAGCTGCGGTGGAGGTCGTTGACGAAGCGGCGCATCCACGGCGCGAAGTTCCACTCGTACGTGTTCAGGGAGAAGTCGCCGTCGAGGTCGACGTTGGTGCCGATCCGGCCCTGCTCGAGCTGAGAGAAGTCGAAGCCGCGATCGCCGGGCGCCTGCTGGCGCCCCTCCTTGAGCAGCGACGGCGTGCTCTGACCGGCCAGCCAGTCGTCGAAGGCCTGGGTCGGCGGCGCCGGCTCCGGCGCGGCCTCGCGCCGCGTCTCGCCGCCGTCCCGCGCCGGTGCCGGGAGCAGGTCGTCCCCCACCCCGGCGGCCTCCGCTCCCCGCTGGCGGGCCTCGGCCTCCGCCGGCGTTTCCGCCGGCTCGCGGAGATCCTCCGCGCGGGACGGCCGCGGCGGCGGCGTCAGCGCCGGCGGTTCGACCGTCACGCCCTCGGCCCCGGCGAGGTTCTCGGGAGCGATCGCCACCTGGGGAAATTCTCCCTCCCGCACGGTCCCGGGCTGGTCCCCGTCCTGGCCGCCCGGGAGGCGATCGGCCGCCCGGCTGTCGCGGGAAGAAAGGAAATCGGCGCGGTCCGGCCGCTCGCCGGCCAACCGGTCCGGAATCTCGGTGTACCGATCAGGCTGGTCGGGCTCCCGCTTGGCCGGCTCGTCCGCCTCGGCTCCCTCGAGCTCGGGAACCAGCACGAGCTCCACGCTCGGTTCCGCCGCCGCCGCCGCCATCGGCACGCCCGCCGAGAGGAAATCGAAATTCCAGGTGAGCACGGCGAGGATCGCGTGCACCACGAGGGACGCGAGCACGGTGTACCCTTGGATCTTCCGCTCGCTCACGATCCGGCCTTGATCCTGGTTAGACGGCGGATCACCATAGCCACGGCGAACGAAGCAGCCGGCAGCCCAGGTTGAATGTACCCTGTCCGGGCGGCTTGGCAAGCGCGGCCCCGCGGCCTGGACCGAACGGCCCGGTTCTCACGAACCAGCGAGGATCCCGGTGTCAGCACTCGATTCCACCCCCCAGGCCGACTGGCGCCGGCTGGCCGCTGACCTCGCCGCGGGACCGGACCTCGTCCGCGTCGCGCAACCCCTGGCGGATCTGACGACGTTCCGGATCGGCGGTCCGGCCGGTGCGGTCTGCCCGGTCGAGAACGCCGCCGCAGCCCGGAGGTTCCTCGAATTCGCCCACGGGCACGGGCTGCCGTGGACCTGTCTGGGCGGCGGCAGCAACATCCTGGCCGACGATGCCGGCTATGCCGGACTGGTGCTTGTGGTCCGCACGCGCCAGCTCGAGGTCGCCGGCGATGCGATCCGGGTCGGCGCCGGCTGGGACTTCGACACGCTGATCGTCGAGACCCTGCGGCGGGGATTGACCGGCCTCGAGTTCGCCTCGGGCATTCCCGGCACGGTCGGCGGCGCGCTCGTCGGGAACGCCGGCTGCTACGGCCGCGAGATCAGCGAGTTCCTGCGCGAGGCGACCGTCCTTCGCGCCGACGGCCGGCAGGAGATCGTCGGCCCCGACGACTTCGCGTTCGAATACCGGAGCTCGGCGCTCAAGGGACGCGGCGACGTCGTACTGGACCTGGTCCTCGCGCTCGCGCGAGGCGACCCGGCGGCCGCCGGCGAGGTCCGCGCCGCCCGCCTCGCCGATCGGCGCGCGAAACACCCCTGCAATCTCCCGTGCGCTGGGAGCTATTTCAAGAACCTGCCGCCGGCCCGCGCGGGCGAGCACCGGCGACCTGCCGGCCGGTTGCTCGAGGCCGCTGGGGCCAAGTCGATGCGCGAGGGCGGCGCGGCGGTGTTCGCCAAGCATGCCAACATCATCGTCAATATCGGCGGCGCGACGTCGGGCGACGTCCTCCGATTGGCGGCCCGCATGAAGCAGGCCGTGCGCGACCGGTTCGGCGAGGAGCTGTCCGAGGAGGTCCTCCACCTCGCGACGCCCGCCGCAAGCCAAGGTCCTGCCGTGGATTAAGTTCCGGTTGACACTCCTAATCGCGAACCTGATTTTAATGCGGTGTCGCCACGACCCCGCCCGGCCGGTGAGTCGCCGCCGCCCGCGACCCGGGGACCGGCTCGCGCCGCCAGGTCAGATCCGACAGGAGCAGTTCCATGGCCAGACAGTCCAGCGTCATCCTGTTCAGCGTTGCGGTCCTCCTCGCGGGCGGTCTGGCCTCGGCCCAGGACACGGGCGGGACCCAGGCGCCCAAGGAACCGGAACGGGTCTTCAACCTGGTGATCGGCGGGGAGGAGACCGAGGAGGTCGTCGAGGAGACCGTCGAGGAGGCGCGCTGGGAGCCCCAGCTGGCCCTGCGCGAAGTCGATGTGACGCTCACCCTCGGGTTCTTCGGCATGACCGAGACCGTCCTGGAACACGACAATCTCATCTACAAGGCGACCGACGAGGCGTTCAATTACGCCGACGTCGAATTGGTCGGCGATTCGGCGTTCAGCCCGGTCCTGCGCGGCGGTTACAACCTGAACTCGTGGTTCGGTCTCGAGGCCCAGTTCGGCGCGACGTTCGCGGAGTACAACGCCACGCTCACCGATGCGTTCTCGATCGACCCGGCGAACACCGGCAACCCGATCGCCGTCCCCAGCGTCGGTGAATTCGACGCCGAGCATCGGTCGATGCTGATCTTCATCTCGAGCCTCAACGCGCTGGTCTATCCGCTGAACCTGGACGGGGACCCCAGGGGCCGCGTACACCCCTATTTCACCGGTGGAGTCGGCTACGTCCTCTACAACCTCGATTCCAACTACGTCGACGAGTCCGCGACGGGCATCGACGCCAACGCCGGCATCGGCGTGAAGATCCTCGCCGACAAGCTGATCCACGTGCGCGCCGAGCTGGTCTACCACGTGCACAGCATCGAGATGTCGCCGGCCGAGAACTTCGATCAGCGCGACGAGGGGACGGTCACGGTGCCCGTGTACGAATTCGACGACTTCGGCAACTACCGCCCGGTCGAGAGCTTCTCGAGCCAGACCCTCGGCGGCCTCTCCTGGCAGATCGGTTTCGGCGTCACCTTCTGACCCGCCGCCCCCGTGCGCATCCACTCAGCCCTCGGCGGCGCGCCAGCAACCGAGGGCTTCGTGCCGGTAGAGCAGCGCCTCGCGGACGTCCGCTGCCGCGACCGTCCGGCGTCCTTCGAGCGCGGCGACCGTGCGCGCGACACGGCAGGTCCGCAGGACCCCGCGCACCGACAGGCCCAGCGGCTTCCGCGCGGCGTCGAGCTGCGCCACCGCGCCTGGATCGAGCCCGTAGGCGGCGACCCGCCGCGCCAGGCTCCAGGCGGCGGGCGGATCCTGGCACTCGCGGAGGATCGCGCCGGCTCGCGCGAGGCGTCCCGCGAGCTCGCCGGCCTCCGCGGTCTCCGCGAATCCCGCCCTGGCCAGCCCCTCCTGGCGCCCGTCCCCCATCTCCACGGCGAGGTCGAAGCGGTCCTTCAGCGGACCGGACAGCCTGGCCCGGTAGCGGACGAGGTCGCCGGGGCCGCAGGTGCACGCGCGCGTCCGGCTGCCCAGGAAACCGCAACGGCAGGGATTCGCGGCGGCGACCAGCTGGCACGCTGCCGGGAAGGTCCGCTGTCCCGCGTTGCGCGTGACCCGCACGACGCCTTCGGCAAGCGGTTCCCGGAGGGCGTCGAGGGCCCGGATGGGAAACTCGGCGAGCTCGTCGAGGAAGAGGATCCCCCGGTGCGCCAGGGTGACCTCCCCGGGCTGCAGGCGGTTGCCGCCGCCGAGCAGGCCGACCGTCGTGATCGTGTGGTGCGGAGCCCTCAGCGGCGGACGCGTCACGAGCCACGGACCGGCGAGCAGGCCGGCGGCGCTGTGGATCCGGGTCACCGCGAGCGCATCGGCGGCCTCGAGGTCCGGAAGCAGGTTCGCGAGCAGCCGAGCGAGGCGAGTCTTGCCCACGCCCGGCGGGCCGATCAGCAGCAGGTGGTGACGGCCGGCGGCGGCCAGGATCGCGGCCCGGGCGGCCAGCGGCTGCAGCGCGAGCTGCAAGCCGTCGATCGCGAGCCTCGGCGAGGGCGGCGGCGGCTCGGGCGCCTCGACCGGCTCCGGCCGTCGCCCGTGCAGGTACCACGCGACCGCCTCGCCGAGCGATCGCAGCGCGACGACTTCGACGCCGGGGACGAGCCTGGCCTCCCCGGCCTGTCCGGCCGGAACCGCGACGACGGTCTCGCCTCGTCCGCGCGCGTCGAGGACGATGGGCAAGAGCCCGCGGACCGGCTTCACCTCGCCGAAGAGGGAGAGCTCGCCGAGCAGCAGGCCGCGGTCCGGACCGGTTGCCACGCCGCCGCGGCGGGATTCTTCGGCCGCGATGACCGCGACCGCGATGGCGAGATCGTGTCCCGAGCCATCCTTGGGCACGTCCGCCGGGGCGAGGTTCACCGTGACCCGGCCCGCGGGCAGCCGATGACCGCTGTTGCGGATGGCCGCCAGGACGCGCTCGCGGCTCTCGCGGACCGCGGTGCTGGGCAGCCCGACGAGATGGAATGCGGGCAGACCGCGGCAGAGGTCGACCTCGACGCTGACCGGACAGCCTTCGATGCCCTGCAGCCCGCCCGTGCGCACGACGGTGCCCATCACCCACCTCCGCCGCCGCGAGTGCAAGGCGCGGGCCCCGGGCGATCCCGCCGGCGCCCGGCGCCGAGCGGAGCCGGGACCGACCGGGGCCAGCCGGTGAGTCGTCAACCGCCGGCGACAGCCGCGAGGCGAACGACGACCGGGCGAATCGGGTCGACCCCACGCGGGTGGAAAAGGAAGGACCCCCGGTCGGGGGTCCCTCGAAGCTCTCGGGCGGGCAGGACCTTCTCGCGCTCTACAGATCCTGCGGGCGAACCGTCTTGCGACCGTTGGCCAGGGCGCGCTTCTCGGCCTTCAGGATCAGGTCGCGGACCTTGGCGTCCAGGGCATCGTAGAACTCGCCGCTGACGTTGCATTCCTTGACGGCTTCCTTGGTCTTGGTCTTGCTGATGATCAGGTCGGCCATGAGGGGTCCTCCCTAACGCTCGGGTCATGGTTGGACGGCCGCAGCTCGCGGGAAGCCGACGGCCGCCACGATGGGCGCGAACTCCGGAAAGAGGGCGCTCCGGCCACGCGGAGCAGCCTCGAGCGTGCGGGCACACAATCGTCTCGACAGGAAACACTGTCAAGCATTAGTTTGATCGGGTATTTCCCGGTTGTTGCCCTCCGTTCGGCCGATTCTCGCCTGTTTCCGAGGAGTTCGTCCATGACGACCGACCGCGTGCTCGCCTACCTCGCGGCCAACCAGGACCGCCACCTCAAGCAGCTCCTGGAGTGGTTGCGGATGCCGTCCATCAGCTCGCAGCGCAAGCACCGCGCCGACGTCGTCCGGGCAGCGAGGTTCGTGGCCGACGAGCTGCGCGACCTCGGCCTGACCGTCGACGTCTGCCGCCGCGGCGGCCACCCGCTGGTCTACGCCGAGTCCGAGCAGCGCCCGGATCTCAAGACCCTGCTCTTCTACGGCCATTACGACGTGCAGCCGGTCGACCCGCTCGACCAGTGGACGAACCCGCCGTTCGAGCCCGTGATCGAGGACGGCAAGATCCGCGCCCGGGGCGCCTCCGACGACAAGGGCCAGGTCTACTGCCACCTGAAGGCTGTCGAGGCCTATGTCAAGCAGGGCCTCGCCTTGCCGGTGAACGTCAAGTTCATCATCGAGGGCGAGGAGGAATGCGGCGGCCGCAGCATCTACGATTACACCGAAGCGAACGCCGACCGGCTCGCCTGCGACGCGGTCGTGATCAGCGACACGACCCTGTACAACGAGACGACGCCGGCGATCTGCTACTCGCTCAAGGGAATCGCGTTCATGGAGATCCACGTGCGCGGTCCCGCCGCCGACCTCCACTCCGGCTCCTACGGGGGCACGGTGCAGAACCCCGCCAACGCGATCTGCGAGATCGTCGCGCAGCTGAAGGACCGCGACGGCCGCTGCCGCGTGCCGGGTTTCTACGACGATGTCGTGGAGCTCGACGCGGCGGAGCGCGCGGCGTTCGCCTCGCTGAACTACACCGACGAGGTCCTGCGGCGGGAGACCGGCGTCCCCGGCGCTTTCGGCGAGGCGGGCTACACGACCCTCGAGCGCATGTGGGCGCGACCGACCTGCGACGTCAACGGCATCACGAGCGGGTACGGCGGCGAGGGGGCCAAGACGATCATCCCCGCGTCCGCCGTCGCCAAGGTCTCGATGCGCCTGGTCCCCAACCAGGATCCGGCGAAGATCGCCCGGGCGTTCGCGGCGTACGTCGAGGCGATCTGCCCGACCGGCGTCTCCTGCGAGGTCGTGAACCTGCACAACGCGGCGCCGGTCCTCGTCCCGCGCGACTCGGCGATGGTGCAGGCCGGGCTGCACGCCCTCGAGGTCGGCTTCGGAGCCAGACCCGTGTTCATCCGCGAGGGCGGCTCGATCCCGATCGTCGGGACGTTCCAGCAGTACCTGAAGGCGCCCGTGCTGCTGCTGGGCTACGGACTGTCGACCGACAACATCCACAGCCCCAACGAGTCGTTCCACGTGCGCAACTTCGTCTGCGGCTGCCGGACCACCGCCGTGCTGCTCGCGAACGCCGGCTAGGCGCGGTTTGACAGACGCGCCCGATCCGGATAGCTTTCCGCGTCCGGCCGCGTCCCCTTCGTCTAGTGGTTAGGACACCGCCCTTTCACGGCGGCAACACGGGTTCGAACCCCGTAGGGGACGCCAGCGACGCCCGCCGTCCCTCGCTCGCGACGCGCCCGGCCGTCGCGCTCACGCGAGATCGAAGAGCATCACCTCCGCGCCCGCCGTCCCCGCGATCTCCAGCCGGGATACCTCGCTGACCGCCGCCCCGTCGCCCTCGCCGAGCGCGAGGCCGTTCAGCTCGATGCCTCCGCGCGCGACCTGCAACCAGGCGTGCCGGCCGGCGGCCAGCTCGTGAGCGACGCTCGCCCCCGGCGCGAGCAGCGACGCGAAGATCCGCGCGTCCTGGTGGATGCTCAGCGAGCCGTCGGCGCCGTCCGGCGACACGATGAGCCGCAGGCGGCCCTGCTTGTCCGCGTCGGCGAACCGCTTCTCCTCGTAGCTCGGATCGTCGCCGTCGCGCGCCGGCAGGATCCAGATCTGCAGGAGGCGCAGCGGCTCGGTCGCCGAGTGATTGAACTCGCTGTGCCGCACGCCGCGTCCCGCGCTCATGCGCTGCACGTCGCCGGGGCGCAGGACCGAACCGGTTCCCAGGCTGTCGCGATGTTCGAGCGCGCCGTCGAGCACGTACGTGACGATCTCCATGTCGCGGTGCCCGTGCATGCCGAAACCCTGACCGGGCGCGACCCGATCGTCGTTGAGCACGCGCAGACTCCGGAAGCCCATGTGCCGGGGATCGTGGTACTGCGCGAACGAGAACGTGTGCCACGTGTCGAGCCAGCCGTGGACGGCATGGCCGCGCTCGCCGGCGAGTCGCTTGGTGATCATGGCAAGGCTCCTGCGACGTCCGCGCGATGGCCGGACCGGTTGGATCGGTGGTGGTCCGTCAGCCATGGTAACGCGATCGGCCGCCCACGGCTCTTGCCAGATCGCCGGGAAGCGGCGACCTTGGACCGCCGTCGCGCCCGAACCCCGATCGTCAGGCCGCCATGCCCGCTGACCGCTCCTCGACCCACGGCGTCTGGTACGGACTCGCCGCCTACGTCTGGTGGGGACTCTGTCCGATCTACTTCAAGGCCGTCGCCCACGTCCCGCCCGGCGAGATCCTGGCGCACCGCATCGTCTGGTCGCTGGTGCTGCTCGTGCTCCTCCTGGGCCGCCGCGGCGACCTCGCGACGGCCTGGCGCACGGTCCGCGACCGGCGCACCCTCGCCGTGCTGGCCGCAACGACGGTGCTCGTCGCCGGCAACTGGTTTGCCTTCATCTACGCGATCGCGAACGACCGCCTCCTCGAGGCGAGCCTGGGCTACTTCGTCAATCCGCTCGTGAACGTGCTGCTGGGCCTGGTCTGCCTGCGCGAGCGGCTGCGCCGGCTGCAGTGGGCGAGCCTGGCGCTCGCGGCGGCGGGCGTCGCGGTGATGAGCCTGCGGCTGGGCGGGCTGCCCGCGATCTCGCTCTTCCTCGCGTTCAGCTTCGGCTTCTACGGACTGCTGCGGAAGGTCACGCCCGTGGGCGGCGTCGTGGGGCTCGCCGTCGAGACGGCGCTGCTCGCGCCGGCGGCGCTCGCGGCATTCTGGTTGTGGCACGGTCGCGGCGCGCTCGTGTTCGGGCACCTCGACCGGCGGACCGACCTGCTCCTGGCGGCGAGCGGCCTCGTCACCGCCCTGCCTCTGGTCTGGTTCGCCAACAGCGCCCGCCGGCTGCGGTACGCCACCCTGGGATTTCTGCAGTACGCGTCCCCCACGGGTCAGTTCCTGCTCGCCGTGCTGGTCTACGGCGAACCGTTCAGCGAGACCCAGCTCGCGAGCTTCGCCCTGATCTGGTGCGCGCTGGGCCTGTTCTCGGTGGACGCCCTGCGCGCGAGCCGGCGGCCGGCCGCCGCTACAACCAGCCCCGGCGCCGGAAGAACGCCAGCATCCCGCCGCCGATCGCCAGGATGACCAGCCAGAACCCGAGGTAGCCCCACTTCCAGCCCAGCTCCGGCAGGTAGCGGAAGTTCATGCCGTAGACGCCGGCCAGGAACGTCATCGGGATGAAGATCGTGCCGACGATGGTGAGCACCTTCATGACCTCGTTCATGTGGTTGCTCAGCGTGGAGAGGTAGAGGTCCTGCAGGCCCGACAGGATGTCCCGGTAGGACTCGACCGCGTCGGCGACCTGGATCGTGTGGTCGTGGAGGTCGCGGAAGTACACCTGCAGGTCCGGCTGCACGAGGTACGACTCGCCGCGCTGGAGTCCGCCGACCAGCTCGCGCAGCGGCCAGACCGCGCGGCGCATCAGGATCATCTCGCGCTTGAGCTCGTGGATCGAGGAGAGGCGGCTGTCCTGGGGACCGTCCAGCAGCCCCTCCTCGATCCCCTCGACGAGCTCGCCGATCCGCTCGATGATCGCGAAGTAGTTGTCCACCACGGCGTCGAGCAGCGCGTAGGCGAGGTAGCCGGCGCTCAGGTGCCGGACGCGTCCCTTGCCGTGACGGATGCGCTCGCGGACCCCGTCGAAGACGTCGCCCCCCTGTTCCTGGAACGACAGCACCCAGCGCGGGCCGACGACCAGGCTGACCTGCTCGCTCTCGACCCGCTGCGTCGCCTCGTTGAAGGTGAGCATGTGGCAGACGAGGTAGAGGTAGTCCTCGTAGTCCTCGAGCTTCGGCCGCTGGTGGGTGTTGACGATGTCTTCCTGGACCAGCGGGTGCAGGTGGAACGCCTCGCAGACGCGCCGCAGGTAGTCGACGTCCTGCAGGCCGTCGACGTTGAGCCACGAGATCGAGGTGGACTCGCGGTACGGCGTGGCGTCTTCCGGCGTCGGCAGCTCGCGTTCCTCGAACCGTTCGGGGCCGTAGTCGATCACCGTCACCGTGACCGGCTGCGGCCTGTCCTGGCCCACGTAGACCATCGTGCCCGGCGCCGCGCCGATCTTCTCCTGCCGACCGCGGAACATCTGCACCATGCCGCCACCTCCCTGACGCTCGCTGCCCGGGACCGCACTGGTCGCGATCCCGGGCATCATTGTTCAGCGTCGGTGGACCGGCGTCAATCGCCAGGCCGCGTTCAGTCGCGCGGCAACTCGTCCAGCTTGGCGGCCAGCACGAAGTCCGCCTCGGTCAGGCCGTCGACCTTGTGGGTCCAGATCTCGACCTCGACGCGGCCCCAGGCCAGGCTCAGGTTCGGGTGATGGCCCTCCCTCTCCGCGACCTCGCCGACGCGGTTGACGAACGCGAGAGCGGTCCGGAAATCCTTGAAGCCGAAGATCCGCCGCAGGTGGTGGCCCAGGACGAGCTCCCACTGGGGGACTTGCGACTGCAACGTCGCAGCGGCCGCAGCGTCCAGCCGGGGGACGCCGCCGCTGCAGGGGAGGCAACTCTTGCGGGCAAGTTCGGACATCGTCGCGAGACCTCTTCCTGGGTTGGGATCAATCGGCCACCGCGGCCGCGTCGGGGAACGCGGCGCGCAGCACGCGGGCGATCTGTTCCGCCGTGCGGCCTTCGATCCCGTGACGCGGCACGTGCGCGCGGACCTCGCCGCCCTGCAGGACGAGGAAGCACGGGCTGCTCGGCGGCAACTCCGGGAAACGGGACCGCAGGCGCGCCGTCGCCTCGACGTCCTGGCCGGCGAACACCGTCGCGCGCCGCGCCGGACACGCGGGATCCTGGGTCGCCAGGTACAGGGCCGGCCGGGCGTTGCCGGCCGCGCAGCCGCAGACCGAGTTGACGAAGACCAGCGCCCAGCCGGCGCGGTCGGCAAGGAAGTCGTCGACGGCCTCGCCGGTGCGCAACTCGGCGAGGCCGAGGCGGGTCACCTCGTCGCGCATCGGCTGGACCATCAGCGGTGAATAGGCCAAGATTCCGCCTCCGGGCTCGGTCCGTGGGACCACAGGTTACATGACTTATCTAGTCTTGTATTACCTGCCAAATCTAACGCCGTCCCGTGCGGCCGCAACCGGTCGCCTGGTCCCCGTCCTCACCGGGGCACCGGGACGGTCTCGAACATGAACTCGCCGTACATCGCCGCCTCGCGGGATTTCATGTCGGCATAGGCGCGCGCCCGCGCGATGGCCGTGAAGAGACCGTCGAGGTCGGTGAGCCTGAGCCGCTCCTCCTGCACGAGCTGCCAGAGCCGGGCCTCGACCACGCTGTCCGCCGCGGCGAGGATGAATTCACGGCTGGCCTCCAGGCCGAGCAGCCCGACCAGGACCGGCGGCACCAGGGTGTCCGGCAGCGCCGGCGCCGGCGCCGGCGCCGGCAGGCGATCGAAGACGATCCGGGCGTTCCAGGCCCGGGTCCACCAGTCGGGATCCAGGTGGCGGGCGGGTGGCGCCGGCTCCTCGCCGGCGCCGGCGATCTCGATCGCGGGCGGCGCCGGCCCGACCTCGAGGTCCTCGATCATGAAGTCGACCTCGGGCCCGGCCGCGACCGTCGCCCGCAGCGGCTGGTCCGGGACCAGCAGGGCCCACCACGAGGCCGGCACGAGGGTCGCGAGCCAGAGGAGGAGCAACGTCCCGAGCAGACTGGCCGGCCAGACTCCTCGGGATCGCTGGTGATGGCGCCATACCGGCATGAAAATCCTGACGTCGATCAGACAGCCGGCTCCCGGTCGTCCGGGCTGACCGGGTCGACCGGGCCGACGGGTCGATAGGCCAGCCGGCCGCGGGACAGCGGCCCGCTCGCCCCCTCGACGCGGAGCGCGAGGTCATCGTCGAGCGCGAGGACGCGCCCGCTCGCGATCGGCGGCGGGAGCGCGGCCACGTCACCGGCGTCCGGCAAGCCCTCCTCCCAGACCAGCACCTCGCGACCGATGTCGCCGCAGCGTTCGCGGTAGGTCTCGACCAGCGAGGCGGGGCCCGCGCGCTGCAGCTCGCGCAACCGCCGCTCGAGCGCGTCGAGGACGGCGAGGCACAGGTCTCCCAGGCCCACGGACCGGGCCGCGGCATGCGCGTGCAGGCACGTCACCCGGGGCACGAAGACCGTCGGGGCGACGGCGGGCGCAACCGCGAGGTTGATGCCCACCCCGAAGGCGAGGGACACGATCCTCGAGCCGCGGCTCTGCGACGCGGTCAGCGCGCCGGCGACCTTCTCGTCTCCGAGCAGGACGTCGTTGACCCACTTCAGCCGCGGCGCCAGAGACGGCGCGCAGGCCGCGATCGCGTCGGATACTGCGAGCGCTGGGACGGCCGGCAGGACCCGCGCGCTCGCCGCGGCGTCCAGATCCGCCGGGACGACGCAGCTGAGGTGCAGATTGCCGCGCTCGACGGACCACGGCCGGCCCCGATTGCCGTGAAATCCCCGGCCCGCGAGGGCGATCGCCGCGACCGGGGCCGGCACGCCGGCCGGCTGGCGAGCGGCGGCCGTGAGCTGGTCGTACTGGGACGAGTCGGCGCGGTCCACGACCGCGAGCGCTCGCCACCCGCGGCCCGCCGCCGAGGCGCCACCGGCGAGGACGGCCGGCGGCACGCGTCCCGGGAAGACCTGGCGGAGGAACGCGACCGCCGCCTCGTCCCGGCTCGCCAATCGGTGCTTGACGGGGGCGGCCCCCGCTAGCGACGCTAGCGGCTCCAGACTCCAGTCGGCGAGGTCGGTCAACACCAGCACGGCCGGTCTCCTTGCCAGGGGGCGTTCGGTCACCGCATCATGCACCCGGACCCGGACGCTGCCAAGGTCCCGCAGGCGCCGAGGCGCTCGAGGAGGAACCATGGACAGATCGTCAACGCGGATCTTGCTCGCGACGGGCGCGCTGCTGGCCGCCGCCGGACTCGCGCGGGCCGGCGGCTTCAGCATCTACGAGGCCGGCGCCAGGGCGACCGGGATGGGCTGCGCGGTCACCGCCTCGGTCGACGACGGCTCGGCGATGTTCTACAACATCGCCGGCCTCGGGTTCATGCCGGGAACCCTGGTCGACTTCAACCTGATCCCGGTCATGCCGAGCACGCGGTTCCAGCAGGTCAACCCGCCGACGCCAGGGCAGTTCAACGAGACGGTCGACCAGAGCTTCCTGATCCCGGGCCTCGGGCTGGCCCACAACCCTGGTGGGAGGTTCGCCTTCGGGCTCGGCGTCACGGCGCCCTTCGGCCTGGGCGTGGAGTGGGAGGACCCGGAGACCTGGGTCGGCCGCTTCACGAGCTACGACGTCGACCTCGCCACGATCTACGTGACGCCGGCCGTGAGCTACCAGGCGACGGCCGAACTCGCGATCGCGGTCGGCGCGGACGTCGCCTACCAGACGATCGAGCTGAACCGCTATTACTCGCAGCGCTACGGCGGTGGGTCCGAGCTGGTCAACGTCGTGGACGTGACCCTCGAGGGCCAGAGCGAGATCGACGTCACGCCGTGTTTCGGCGTCATGTACCGGCCGACGCCGGACCTGTCGCTCGGCGCGATGTACCACCACGAGAAGACGATGACGTACGAGGACCAGGACGCCACGCTCGTGAACGTGGCTCCGGACGAACTCCGCGACGCGGTCGACCAGTTCCTCGACCAGAGCGCAGGCACGCCGGGCCTGCGCGATTTCGCCGTCGATACCGAGCTCGGCTTGCCGCACCTGCTGAGCCTGGGCGCGGCGTATCGGTTCCATCCGCGCCTGCTCGTGGAGGTCGACCTGGTGCACTTCGGCTGGGCCAATTTCAACTCGCTCGAGCTCGCGTTCGACCCCGATCCCACCGGCGGCCTCTCGACGGTGATTCCCGAGAAGTACGAGGACCGGTGGCAGTACCGCGTCGGCGTGGACTTCGCCGCCACGCCCCGGCTCGACCTCTTCGCCGGCTACGCGTACGACGAGTCGCCACAACCCAAGGCCAGCATGAGCCCGCTGCTCCCCGACGCCACCCGCAACGACGTGTCGCTCGGCGCGCGGTACGCGACGGGTCCCTGGCGGTTCACGGCCAGCTACATGGTCGTGCTCAACGATTCCCGCGACAATCTCGAGAACGGCCAGCCGGCCTTGTTCCCCGAGGAACGGGACGACCTCGAGACGGTGGAGCTGAAGACCATGCAAGCCGGCTCCTACGAGACCGTGGTCAACATCCTGGCCTTCGGCGTCGGCTATCACTTCTAGAGGAGGTGCCGTGATGAAGACGATCCAGCTCACCCTCACCGGCGCCGTCCTGCTGGCCCTCGTCGGGGCCGGCTGCAGCCCGGACGATCCCGAGCAGCTGTCCCTGGCCATCACCCAGCCGGAGGGCGCCGCGGCGCTCGCTCGCTACGTGGCCATCGGCGACAATCTCACCGCCGGGTTCATGGACGGCGGGCTCATCCTCGACGGCCAGCTCGCGAGCTACCCGATGCAGATCGCGGTCCAGCTGGGGTATTCGTATGACAGCGGGAGCGACGAGTGGTTCGCGCAACCGCTCATCGCCTGGCCCGGCGTGGGCAGCAGCGCGCTGAGCAACCCGGCTTTCGCCGCGGGCGTCCTGCACTGGACCGGCTCCACGATCGCGGTCGTGGACTCGACGCCTCTCCTCGACGTGCAGGACGAGCTGCTGCTGGCGGCGCGATATCCGACTCCGTACGCCAACCTCGGCGTCCCGGGCGCGACGACGTTCGACGTCGCCAACGCGCTCGGCAGCACGACCAGCCAGGTGCCGGGCAACCGCTATTTCGATTTCATCCTGCGCAATCCGGCCTTCGGCGACGTCGCCATGCTGGGCCAGGCCATCGCCCAGGGCCCGACCCTCGCCTCGATCTGGATCGGCTACAGCGACGTGCTGGGCGGCGCCATGAGCGGACAGCCGCAGGTCGGTGTGAACGTGACCCCGCCCGTAGCGTACGCCGCGCTGCTCGAGGACGTGGTCGCCGGTCTCCAGGACGGGGTCCTGGCGAGATTCGGCTACCGGCCTCACCTGGTGGTCGGTGACATACCGTCGCTGACCGCAGCGCCGTACTTCATGCCCAAGGCGCTGTTCGATACCGTGGTCGGTGGCGCCTACCCCACGGACGAGGACGACGTCGCCATCGTCCTCTTCCCGGCGCTCGGCCTGGTGCAGGGTGGTTCCACCGACCCGCTGCCCGCGACGCTGACCCTGACCACGGCCGAGGTCACGGTGCTCGAGGAGACCGCGGTTGCCTACAACGACGCCATCGCCGACCTGGCGCTCGTCTACGAGTTCACGGTGGCCGGATTGAACGAGAGGATGGGCGGCCTGAGCGTGGCCGAGCGGACCCATTTCGTGCTTCTCCTGGGCCAGGGACTCACCGTCGAGCAGGCCGCGGCCACGACGGTCTACTCGCTCGATGGCATCCATCCGAACAACGGCGGCTATTCCCTGGTGGCGAACGCGTTCATCGAGGCGATCAACACCGAGCTCGAGCTCGCCGGGGACGACGCCGTGGAACCGGTGGCGCGGCGCCCGTGGGATCCGACCTATCCGGAATCGATCATCGGCTCCGGCGCCGCGTCCGTCGCGCGGTAGCCCGCGACCGATTCGCCGCGAGGCGGGGCAGCGTTCCACTGCCCCGCCTTGCCTTCCGGCGCGTCCAACGCTTACTCTGTGGTCGGATCGACAGGAGCGACCGACGGCGGGAAGCGAGCAAGGAGAGCGAGCGTGAGCGGTGTCGGCGGGCGGCGGATCGGCAACCTCGGGGCGCAGATGGGGCTGGGACCGGCCGTCACCGCGTTGCTGCTGGTCAATGTGGCCGTGTTCCTGGGGGATCTCCTCTTCGGCCGAGAGGTCCCCGTCGTCGGCCCCGGCGGCGGCCTCGTCAGGATCCGGGTGTCCCCGTTGCAGGAGTGGGGCGCATTCATCCCCTACCTCGCGATGGACCAGCTGCAGCTGTGGCGGTTCGTGACCTACATGTTCCTGCACGGAGGCTTCACGCACCTGCTCTTCAACATGCTCGGTCTGTGGCTCTTCGGCAATCGGATCGAGGAGCTCTGGGGCAGCCGCACGTTCACGTGGTACTACTTCGTCTCCGGCATCGGCGGCGCCGTCCTCTACGGCGCGCTCATCCTCGCCGGGATCAACGAGCCATCGGCGATGGTCGGGGCTTCGGGCGCCATCTACGGAATCCTGCTCGCCTTCGGCCTGGCCTTCCCCAACGCGATCATCTTCGTGTTCTTCATCCCGATGCCGGCCCGCATCGCCGTGGTCCTCTTCCTGGTGATGGCGTTGTTCGGGTTCGGCGCGACCAACGTGGCGCACATGGCGCACCTCGGTGGCATGGTCACCGGCTTCATCTTCCTGTGGACCTTCACCGGCGGCCACCCCTCTCGGGTTCCGCGCCTGCCGCGCGCCGGCGGAGCGCGCGGCGGCTATCGGACTCTCGGCGCCCGCCGGGATCCTCGGGATGCCTTCGGCGCCGGTTACGATCGTGGCCGGCCCGCGCGCGGCGGCCAACCGGCGGCGGGTGTTTCCGCCCTCCGGCAGCTCTTCCAGCGGTGGCGGACCCGCCTGCGGATGAAGGTGGTCGACGGGCAGCGCCGCGGCGGCCCCGCCGCCCGGCGGCCCGGCAACGGCCGCAACCTCGGCGGCGAGGACCCCACCCGCGTCGATCAGATCCTCGAGAAGATCTCGCGCGAGGGCCTGCGCAGCCTGACCGAGGAAGAGCAGGAGATCCTGCGGCGGGCGAGCCGGAAGGGCTGATGGTGGAACTCTCGGTCCTGCAGCGGATCGGCCTGCGCGGGCTGATGGCCGCCCGGATCTGGCCGCACCTGCATTTCACCTACAGCCCCTTCAAGATCCTCGAGTTCCGCGAGCTCGTGGACACGCTCGACTGGACGGGCCGCGAACGCGTGCTCGACATCGGTTGCGGCGCCGGGTTGCAGACCTTCCTCATCGGCAGGCGCGCCGGGCACACGACGGGCCTGGACACCGACCCCACGTTCATCGAGCAGGCGCGCTGGTCCGCCGGCCACGTGCGCGGCGCCGGCCGGGTGGATTTCGAGGTCCGCGACCTGCTCGCGGTCGGCTGGCCCGCCGCGACGTTCGACCGGATCTTCAGCATCTGCGTCCTGGAACACATCCCCCACCACCGGGCCATCGTGGCCGAGTGCGCCCGGCTGCTCAAGCCTGGCGGCGAGATCGTGTTCTCGGTCGACACGCTGGCCGCGATCGAGGACCCGGACCTGCGGCGCCGCCATCGCCAGGACCACGGCGTGGTGCAGTACTTCACGCCAGGCGAGCTGCGCGACCTGCTCGCGGCCACGGGTTTCGCCGACATCCGCCTCAAGACGCTGTTCCGCAGCGACCTCGCGCGATCGCTCTTCGCGAGAGGGATCCGGCGCGGCTTCAACTTCGGACGATTGCGCGCCAGTTCCCTCGCGTCGGCGCTCGCCGCGGCCGAGGCCGCCGCCCCGCCCGATGCTCCCGGCCTCTTCCTGGCGGCGCGTGCCCGCCGGCCGTGATCAGGCGTGGTCTCACGGCCCGTCGGCCGTTGATCTGCCCGCGCCCGCGACGTATCCTGGTGGCCTCATGACCTTCCCCGACCTCAGCATCGTGATCGTCAGCTGGAATACCCGGGACCTCCTGCGGGACTGCCTGGCCAGCCTGCCCGCGGCCACCGCCGGCCTCGCGCTCGAGGTCATCGTGGTCGACAATGCTTCCGGCGACGGGTCGGCCGCCATGGTCCGCGCCGAATTCCCGTCGGTCGCCCTGATCGAGGCCGGCGGCAACCTCGGGTTCGCCCGCGCCAACAACCTCGCGCTGCCGGTGACGCGGGGTCGCGCGATCCTGCTGCTGAATCCCGACACCGTCTGCCCGCCGGGATCGCTCGCCGCGCTCGTGGCCGCGGCCGATCGGCGCCCTGGCGCGGCCGGCTTCGGCCCCCTGCTGGTCGATCGCGACGGCGACCCGACCGTCAGCTGCGGCCAGTTCCCGTCGTCGCGGCTCCACCTGCTGCGGCCGCTCGCCGGTCTGCCGCTGGGCCGCCGCTGGCAGCGCTGGCTGCGCTTCGCCGACACGCCGCGACGCGGCGAACCGGACCGCGAGGTCGACTACGTGGCGGGAGCCTGCCTGCTGATCCCGCGGCCGGCGCTCGCGCGCGTGGGCCCGCTCGACGAACGGTTCTTCCTCTACTTCGAGGAGACCGACTGGTGCTTCCGCGCGTGGCGCGCCGGACTACCGGTCGTGCTCTGCAACGGGATCGAGGTGATCCACCTGGAGGGCCGCGCGGCGGAGCTGGTCTCGCGGTTCAGCTCGACCCAGTTCCAGCACAGCTACCGGCTGTTCCTGGCCAAGCACGCCGGCCGTCGCGCGATCGTCGCCATGCGGGCGGCCCAGTTCTGGGAGAAGAGCCTGCAGGCCGGCTGGCACGGGCTCCGCTGCTGGTCGCCCCGGCACCGGCGTCTGGCGGCGCGCTTCGCGTTCGAGGCGCGCCTGCAGCTGCGGGCGCGGCTCGCCCCCGTCCCCCCGGCCGCACCAGCGCGGCCGGCGTGAAGGCCCCGCGCCCCCCAGCGCGCGGGCGCGCTTCGCTCAGTGCCGCCGCTGACCCTTGGCCTTCTTCTCGAACTCCGCGATCAGGTCCTTCTCGGTCTCGAGCGAGACGATCTTGAATTCCTCGACGTGCAGGCCCGGGTCGTCCATCACGTTGAGCTCGAGATCGAACGACCGGCACAGCTCGCGGAAATGCTCCGAGCGCTCCTCGAGCAGGAAGAGCGCGAGCATCGGATTGGCCTGGATCTGCAGGCGCCGTTCCTTGGTGACGATCGCGATGCGGTGCACGAGGCGCTCGATGCTGTTGCTCTGGGTCTCGAGCGACATGACCTTGCCCGTGCCCGTGCAGTAGGGGCAGGGATCGCTCAGCTGGCTGAGGAGCGACGGCCGCACGCGCTGGCGGCTCATCTCCACGAGCCCGAGCCCCGAGATGCTGAAGACCTTGTTGCGCGCGCGGTCGCGCTTGAGGTGGTTGCGGAGCTCCTGGAGCACCCGGCGCTTGTTGGCCTCGTTCTCCATGTCGATGAAATCGATGACGATGATGCCGCCGATGTCGCGCAGGCGGAGCTGCCGGGCGACCTCGCGCGCCGCCAGCAGGTTGGTCTGCAGGATCGTGTCTTCCTGGTTGTGCCGGCCGGTGAAGCGGCCAGTGTTGACGTCGATCGAGACCAGCGCCTCGGTCGGCTCGACGATCAGATAGCCGCCCTTCTTCATCCACACGCGCTTCTCGAGGCTCTTCTTCAGCTCGGCCTCGATGTCGTAGTGATCGAAGATCGGCAGGTCGCCGTGGTAAAGGCGGATCCGCTTCTCCAGCTCCGGCGCGAAGATCCGCGCGTACTCCACCAGCTTGCGCTGGTCTTCCCGGTCGTCGAGGATCAGCTCCTCGACGTCCTCCTTGAAGACGTCCCGGATCAGGCCGACCACGAGCCCGACGTCCTCGTGCACGAGCGCCGGCGCCGTCACGGCCGCGGCCTTCTCGCGGATCTTCTGCATCAGGTCGTCGAGGTAGCGGACGTCGTTGCGGATCGAGTCCTCGTTGGCGCCTTCGGCGGCGGTGCGGATGATGAAGGCGCCCTTGTCCGGCCGGTGCTGCTGCAGGAACTGCTTGAGGCGCACGCGCTCGCGGCGGTCCGCGATCTTGCGGGAGACGCCGACGTGCCGGCCCTTGGGCATCATCACCAGGTACCGGCCCGGCAGCGAGAGGTCCGCCGTCAGGCGCGGCCCCTTGGTGCTGATCGGCTCCTTGGTGACCTGCACGACGATGTCGTCGCCCACCTTGAGCATGTCGGCGATGTCGGGCACCGGCTCGCCCCGGCCGCGCCGGCGATCCTCGCCTTCCTCGTCGTCCTCGTCGACATCGTCGCCGGCGCCGCCATGGACGATGTCGCTCGCGTGCAGGAAGCCGGCCTTCTCCATGCCGATGTCCACGAAGGCCGCCTGCAGCCCCGGTTTGACCGAGGTGACCTTGCCCTTGTAGAGATTGCCGACGATCCGCCGGGCTTCCGCTCGCTCGATGAGCAACTCGACGACCTCGCCATCTTCGAGGATGGCCACGCGCACCGCGTGCGGCGTCGAGTTGATGATGATGTCTTTACGCATGTCTCCGTATCCGTCGGGGCACTAGTCGTTCAGGCGGGCCCGCAACCACGTGCGCTCCTTCTCGACCTTGATCTCGTCGAACGGGGAGAGCCAGTGGCCGGCCTCGTCGCGGCCGAGGATCCCCGTGCGCGTCACGACACACCAGCGCGGCTCGGGCAGGTCCGCCCCGAACAGGGCGGCCAGGAAATCGTGCACCGGCAGGCCGGCGCCCTCGGCGTCCCGCACCAGGCTCAGGTGCAGGGCCAAAGGCAGCGACCCGTCCCGGGACTCTTCCCAGGCCAGCCCGCCGCCGAGCACGAGGCGGCGAGCATCGAGTTCGAGGTCGGGCTTGCCCTGGCGCCGGCGCAGCCACGGCCAGGCGTCGGCCGCCAGGAACGCGTCGACCGCGGCCCTCGCCGCGGGAAACGGCGGCCCGCCCTCGCCGGGCGCGGGCAGGACCACCCGGTAATCGAGACGATCGGCGCGCGCGTCGATGCTCGGCGGGGTGATCGACCCCACGACGATGCCACGCACCAGCTCCAGGCCCGCCGGCAGCGCCGCGTCGAGCCGCCGCTCCCAGTCGGGCTCCACCCACTGGAACGCGAGATCCATGACCTCGCGGTCCCCCGCCACGCCCACCGGCAGCGGCGGTCCGAACTTCACCAGCGGGTGTGGATGATAGCCCTTGCTGTACGCAACCGGCAAGCCGGAACGACGCAGGGCCAGCTGGAGCTGGCGCTGGAAGTCGAGATGGCCGAGGAACACCAGGCGGCCGCGCTTGGCGAATTCCACCCGGCACCAGGTCTTGGCCGAGGCCCGCTCGCGCCAGAACCGCCAGCGCGGATCCTCGCCGGCCGGCGCTCCCGCGTCCGGCATCTGCGCGCCCGCAGCCTGGTCGTCCGATTGATCCGCCGGCCGCAGCGCGGGCTCCGCCGCGAGCGCCGCGGCCACGTGCGCGATCCCGTGCCCGCAGGCAGCGCACGCGTCGCACGGCCCCGCGAGCCGGCAATCGGGTGTCGTCACGCCGGCCAGCGCCCGCTCCCACTCGCGGCGCAGGAATTCGCGGTCGACCGGCCCCTGGATCCGGTCCCACGGCAGCGGCGCCTGCGGATCGCGCGCCGCCACGATCGCCTCGCCGTCCACGCCGCAGTGCGTGAACGCCCGCACCCAGCGGTCCCAGCCGAAGCACTCCTCCCAGCCGTCGAACCGCGCGCCGTCCCGCCACGCCGCCTCCACCACGTCGGCCAGTCGGGCGTCGCCGAGGCCGAGCACCGCCTCGAGGAAGCTGACCTCCGGCTCGCGCAGGCTCACCTTCGCCCGGAATCGCTGCAGCCGCCGGGCGAGGTACTGGTTGCGCCGGTCGATCTCCGCGCGCGAGACCTGACCCGCCCACTGGAAGGGCGTGTGCGCCTTGGGCGCGAACGGCGAGATCGAGATGGTCACCTGGGAGCCCCCGGCGGGCGCCAGGCCGATGATCTTGCCGGCGAGCGCGACGATCCCGTCGAGATCCGCTCCCGTCTCGGTCGGCAACCCGATCATGAAGTAGAGCTTCACGCGCTTGATCCCGGCGCGGAACGCCCGGTCGGCGGCCAGGAGGATCTCGTCCTCGCTGATCTGCTTGTTGATGACGTCACGCAGCCGCTGCGTCCCCGCCTCCGGCGCGAAGGTGACGCTGGCGGGTCGCTCGCGGCTGACTCGCTCGTAGAGCTCGGGATCCAGGGAGTCCATCCGCAGGCTGGGCAGCACGAGATTCGTGCGGGTGCCGGCGAGGCCCGCCTGGATGCCGGAGACGACCGGCCCGAGGCCCGAGTAGTCGCCTGTCGACAGCGAGAGCAGGCTGACCTCGTCGTAGCCCGCGCCGAGCGAACCGTCGCGCGCCGCCGCCACGACTGGGGCCACGTCGCGCTCGCGCACCGGCCGCTGGATCATCCCGGCCTGACAGAACCGGCACCCGCGGACGCAGCCGCGCATGACCTCGACGGCCAGCCGGTCGTGGACCGGCTCGACGACCGGCACCAGTTCGCCCGGCGGCGGCGCCGCGTTGAGGTCGGGCACCACGCGCGCCACGACCGGTCCGGGCGTTCCGTCCCACCAGACGCCCCGCACCGCCCGGACCCGGGCGAGGGTCGCCGCCCGCCCCTCGCCGGCCGCCCGGGCGGCGGCGACCGCGCCCGCCACCTCGCCCACGACGTCCTCGCCGTCGCCGAGCACCACGGCGTCGCAGAAGGGTCCGATCACCGCGGGATTCATCGCACAGGAGCCGCCGCCGATCACCAGCGGGTCGAGGTCGGCGCGGTCGACGTGGCGCAGCGGCAGCCCCGCGAGGTCCAGCATGGTCAGGAGGTTGGTGTAGACCAGCTCGTAGCCAAGCGAGAACCCGATCACGTCGAACTGGTCGGCCGGACGGCGGGTTTCGAGGCCGAAGAGCGGCAGCCCTTCGCGGCGCTGGACCTCCTCGAGGTCCGGCCAGGGCGCGAACGCGAGGTCGCAGAACGTGTCGCCGCGGCGGTTGAGCACGTCATAGAGGATGCGCAGGCCGGTGTGCGACATCCCGACCTCGTAGACGTCGGGGAAGCAGAGCAGCACGTTGCAGCCGCGCTCGCGCCACCGCCCGGCCGGCGCCGCGCCCCGCTCGCCGCCGATGTAGCGCGCCGGTCGGCTCACCAGGGGCAGGACGCGCTGCTCGAGCACGCGCCCGAGGGTCGCGGGATCGGCGAAGCGGGCGTCGGGGCGCCAGGTGGCCGCACGCCGGTCGCTCATGCGCCCGGGCCGCCGGGCGAGCCGCCGGGCTTCGGCTTGAGGATCAGCTCGGCGCCCGCCGCGTGCCGGTCGAAGACCGCCTTGTCCGGCTCGGATTCGAACGGCACCGGGTAGTCGCCGGTGAAACAGGCGTTGCAGTACCGCTCGCCCTCGCCGGTGGCCTCGAGCAGTCCCGCGAGGCTGAGGTAGCACAAGCTGTCGACCCGCAGATACGCCGCGATCTCCTCGACCGTGTGGCTGCTCGCGATGAGCTCCTTGCGGACCGGCGTGTCGATGCCGTAGAAGCAGGGATTCGTGATCGGCGGCGACGCGATGCGCAGATGGACCTGCTCGGCGCCCGCCTGGCGCAGCAGCTTCACGAGCTTGCGCATCGTGGTGCCGCGCACGATCGAGTCGTCGACCACGACGACGCGCCGGCCGGTGAGGACCTCGGCGACCGGGTTGAACTTGATCCGCACGGACATGTCGCGCACCTGCTGGGCCGGCGAGATGAAGGTCCGCCCGATGTAGTGGTTGCGGATGAGCGCCATCTCGAACGGGATGCCGGTGGCGCGCGCGTAGCCCAGGGCGGCCGTGTTGCTGCTGTCGGGGACCGCCGTCACGAGGTCCGCGTCCGCGGGCGCCTCCCGCCCGAGGATCTCGCCGCTGCGGCGACGCGTGCGCTCGACGCTGGTGCCGAAGATCGTGCTGTCCGGCCGCGAGAAGTAGACGTGTTCGAACACACAGCGGCGCTCGCGCTCGGCCCGGGCGATCCGCCGGCTCGCCAGCTCGCCCCGCCCGATCACGACGATCTCGCCCGCCTCGACCTCGCGCAGGTAGCGGGCGCCGATGATGTCGAAGGCGCAGCTCTCGCTCGCCACGACGTAGCTGTCCTGGAACCGGCCGAGGCAGAGCGGCCGGAAGCCGAGCGGGTCGCGCGCGGCGATCAGGGTGTCGCCGCTGAGCAGGACGAGGCTGTAGGCGCCGTCGAGCCGGGGCAGCACGTTCTGCAGCGCGTCGGGAATGGACTCGGCCCGGTCGCGCGCCAGCAGGTGCAGGATGACCTCGCTGTCGCTGGTGGTCGAGAAGATCGACCCCTCCTGCTCCATCGTCCGCCGCAGCTGGGGCGCATTGACGAGATTCCCGTTGTGGGCGAGGCTGATCGCGCCGCGATGGCTCGCGACCTGGATGGGCTGGGCGTTGATCAGGTTGCTGCTGCCGCTGGTCGAGTAGCGCACGTGCCCGATGGCGAACGTCCCCGGCAAGCTCTTGACCGTGGTCTCGTCGAAGACGTCGGCCACGAGGCCCATGGCCTTGTGAGTCGTGATCAGATGGCCGTCCGAGACGGTGATGCCCGCCGACTCCTGTCCGCGGTGCTGGAGCGCGTGCAGGGCCATGCTGGCCAGCTCCGCGGCGCCCTGCACGCCGGCGATGCCGACCACGCCGCATTCCTCGCGCCAGTGCCTGGGTTCGCTCATGGCTCCACCTCGTACGCGTCCATCACGGACGCCGGATCGCGACGCGCCAGCCGTGCAGGTGAGGATTGACGAGCAACCCCTGGGCGCCGCTGCGGGTCACGGCGAGCCGGTCCGCCAGCCGCGCCGGATCGCGCCCGTCGTCGGCGAGCCAGAGCCGCCACACGACGCCCGACAGCAGGGCGCCCGGTTCCCCGAGCGGGAAGCTGGCGACGTCCGCCGCGACGCAGCCGGACGGCACGGGCCCGCCCAGCAGCGCCGTCAAGAGATTCTCGCCGAGCGGTTCGAGGTCGCTCGCGATCGCCCGCCCGGGCCAGGCGACGTCCAGCGCGCCGCCGCCCGGCGCAGCGTCCCGGCGCCAGTCCGCGCCCCGGTCCAGCTCGAAATGGCCGTAATGGTGCTTGTTCGGATTGTAGTAGCGCCCGATCCCGAGCAGGTCCGCGACCGCCTGTCCGCCGGCCCCGTTCCACCAGGTGTGAAGCTCGCACCGGTGGAGCGCCCGCAGGGCGTCGCCGCCGGCGAGCCGGTGCTGCATGACCCGCACGGCCGTCGCCGCGTGCAGGTCCACGCCCTTGTGGCTCGTCAGCAGGGTGGTCTGAGTCATCGGCTCCTCCTCCAACCCGCGCGGGTCAACAGAGTTCCACCAGCCGGCGGAAGAACCAGAAGCCCGGCCCGGCCGCCTCGAGCCGTTCGGGGTCGGCCGCGGCGTCGCGGCGCAGGCGGCCCCAGCCGTGCGGCAGGTCCTCGGGCACCGCGCGGAGCAGCAGGGCGCGCTCGGGGTGCGGCATCAGGGCCAGGACATTGCCGCCGGGGTTCGAGAGCCCGGCCGTATCGAACTGCGAGCCGTTCGGGTTGCCGCCCGCGCCACCGGCGAGCGGCCGGAAACGCAGGGCGACCAGGCCGGCCCGGCCGAGGCGGGCGTAGTAGTCGGGTTCCTTGTGGGTGAAGCGTCCCTCCGCGTGCGCCATCGGCAACGGGATCGACGCCGGCAACCCCTCGACGAACGCGCACCGGCTATCGGCCGCCGGCGCGAGAAACACCCATTGCGAATGGTAGCCGCGGCGTCCCGGGTACCGGTTCGCCGCCAGCGCGACCTCGACCGCCCCCGGCTCCTGGCCGGGCACGATGCCGCCCTCGACGAGGACCTGGCAGCCGTTGCAGATCCCGAGGATCGGCTTGCCGCCGGCCGCCGCCTCGCGGAGCACCTCCAGGAGCGGGTCCTTGGCGGCGACCGCGCCCGCGCGGACGCGGTCCTGGTAACTGAAACCGCCCGGCACGACGTAGCCGTCGAACCGCGCGAGATCGGCGGCCGGCCGGGTCCAGCGGAAGATCTCGGCCGAGCCGCCGGCGTGCTCGATCGCGCGCGCCGACTCGTCCTCGCAGTTGACGCCCGGCAGCTGCAGGACCGCGAGGCGCGGCCGGCGCCCGAGCACCGCGGGGCCCGGCTGCACGGGGAGCGGCCCGTCCACGGCCAGCGCCGGCGCGGGCACCGCCGCCGCCGCCGCCTCGGCGCCGAAGAGCCGCGGCACGGCGCGCTGCCACTCGTCGGCCAGCGCCGCGACCTCGACCGAGATCTCCGCGCCGCGCGCGCCGGCGATCCGGAATCGAGGGTCCGCGGTCACCTCGCCCAGCGGCCACCACTGGCAGCCGCTGAAGCTGAGGAGCTTCTCGACCTCGCCCGCGCTCGCCGCAGGACAGCTCGCCACGAACCCGCCCGCCTCGCTGAACAGGACCTCGCGGAGCGTCAGCTCGGCCAGGTCGGCCGGCACCTGCAGGCGGGCGCCGAGGCGGCGCTGGCCCTCGAGGCCGATCGCCATCTCCAGGAGCGCGACGGCGAGACCGCCGTCGGAGATGTCGTGCACCGCGTTCACGATTCCGGCGCGCACGAGCGACAGCACCCCGGCGAGTTCGGCGCGGACGGCCGCGAAATCGAGATCGGGCAACGCCGGCCGCCCCGCCGAGAATCCCGCGTCCAGATACAGGCTGGCGCCCAACTCGCGCGAGGGGCGGCCGACGAGGTAGAGCCGGTCGCCGGGCTCCTTGAAACGCTGGCTGCGGCAGCGCCGGTAGTCGTCGACCACGCCGACACAGGCCACGATCGGCGACGGCGCTACGGCGCGGCCGCTCGCCGACTGGTTGTAGAAGCTGACGTTTCCCGAGATCACCGGCAACGGCTCGCGAGGCGCCGAGAGCCGACCGAGCGCGCGGCAAGCCTCGCCGATCCCGCGTACGCTCTCCGCGAACTGCCACATCGCCCGCGGCACCTCCGGGCTGCCGAAGTTCAGGCAGTCGGTGATCGCCGCGGGCTCGCCGCCGACGCAGACCACGTTGCGACACGCCTCGACGACCGCGCGCGCGCCGGCGGCCCAGGGGTCCGCGAGGCCGACGAGCGGATTGCCGTCGCAGGTCATGGCGATCGCGCGGCGGCTGCCGGGGATCGGCGCCACGACGCCGGCGTCGGCCTCGCCCGGACGCAGGATCGTGGCGGCCTGGACCTCGGGGTCGTAGTGGCGGTACAGGAACTCGCGGCTCGCCGCGTTGGGGTGGCCGGCCAGCGCGATCCACTCCGCGGGGATCTCCGCGGCCGGCCGCTCGGGAAGCCGCGCGTCGGCCGCCACCGCGGCGCGCTCGGGCGCCGCGAGCGGGCGGTCGTAGCGGATCCCCTCGGTGATCGTGTCGATCGGCGCGTCGGCCAGGATCCGCGAGCCTCGACGCAGGACGTACCGGCGTTCGGCCGTGACCCGGCCGATGCGCTGCGCGCACGCGCCGTCGTAAACCGCGGGCAGCGCGAAATCCTCGTTGTAGATCTGCAGGACCCGCTCCGTGAGCCGCGCGGGGATCGCGAGCCCGTAGCGCTCCTGCGTCTCGCTGCAGGCGCAGACGCGCGCCGGCAGATCCGCGATCTGGTGCACCAGGGCGAGGTCGACGTCGCAGCCGAAGCCGCCGGCGTCGCACAGCTCGCTCGTGACGCAGGCGACGCCGCCCGCGCCGAGGTCCTTGAACCCGATCACGGCGCCCTGCTCGCGGCAGAAGGCGAGCGCGGCGCGGTTCGCCACGGTGAGCACGCGCTTGAGGAACGGGTCGGGAGTCTGCACCGAGCCCTTGTTCTCGGTCGCCGCCTGAGCGTCGAGATCCGCCGACGCGAACGCGGCGCCGCCCATGCCGGACCAGTCGGTCGGCTTGCCCACGAGGACGAGGTCGTAGGGCTCGCGCGCCGCTTCGGCGGGCACCCGGCTGTGCGTGATGTGGGCCTGGTCCACCAGCCCGATCGCGACGACGTTCACGAGGCAGTTCTCGTCGTACGAGCGGTGGAAGGCGACGTCGCCGCCGAGGTTCGGCACGCCGAGGGCGTTGCCGTACTCCCAGATGCCCGTGACGACCTGGTCGGCGATGTCGCGCCGGTGGCGGTCGCCGCGATCGTCGGGTCCCTCGGGCGCCGGCCAGCCGAAGCGCAGCGCGTCCATGACGGCGATGACCTCGCCGCCCATGCAGTACACGTCGCGCACGATGCCGCCGATCCCGGTCGCCGCGCCCTCGACGGGCATGACCTGGCTCGGATGATTGTGGCTCTCGTGCGCCATGATGACGCCCCAGCGGCGCCCGCCGACCTCGCCGAAGTCCACGATCCCCGAGTCCTCGACCGGGCCGATGATCACGTTGGCGGCGTCCCAGGGCAGGTGCTTCTTGAGATAGGGCCGGCTGCTCTTGTAGGAGCAGTGCTCGCTCCACATGGTGTCGAAGAGCGTCATCTCGGCGAGCGTCGGCGGACGGCCGAGCAGCTCGGCGACGCGGCGGGCCTCGCCGACCCGCAGGGTCAGGCCGCGGGCGCGCAGGTAGGCTCGCAGCGAGTCGTCGTTGAGCTCGCCGACCGGAATCGGCGAATAGCTTTCATCTCGGGATTCCACGCGTGACCCCCGGCCTCGTGCCGACACTGGATCTGGTTTGGACGATCGGGGTGCCGAGAAGGCAACAATGTAACGCCTGGTCCGGGAAACCAACAGCGGGAAACGAACTAGCTTGAGACACCGTCCGTGTCGCGCACGATCCTGTCGTACTCGACGCCGGCCGCGGCGAGCGCCGCCGCGATCGCCGGCTCGGGCGCCTCCACCACCCGCACGCAGTAGCCGCAGTCGCTGCTGTATCGCCGCGGTACGGCCACGACCCTGGCCGTCATCCCCGCCGTCCGCAGGACCTCCTCCGCCCATAGCGCGTGATGGGTCGAGAAGAAGAGTACGTGCAGGGTGGTCATGGCGAGGGTCTCCGTTCGCCGATCGCGGCGAGCGCGGCCACCGCCGCCTCGACCTGCTCCCCGGTATTGAAGGCGCCGAACGCGAAGCGAAGCGTGCCTGCGGGGAAGGTCCCCAGCGCCCGGTGCGCCGCCGGCGCGCAGTGCAGCCCCGACCGGCCGAGCACGCCGTGCTCGTCGTCGAGCCGCTGCGCGAGATCGCTCACCGACTGACCGGCCACCCGGAAGCTGACGACGCCCGTGAGGTCGCCGCCGCGCGGGCCCACGAGCTGGAAGCCCGGCACGGTCGCCTCGGCCAGGGCGACGAATTCCGCGCGCAACCCGGCCTCGCGGCGGCCGATCGCCTCCGGCCCGCCGCCCTCGCCGAGCAGCCACTCGACGCTCGCCGCGAGACCGGCGAGCCCGGCCACGTTCAGGGTCCCGCTCTCGAAGCGGTCCGGCAGCACGGCCGGCTGTTCGAGGCTGTCCGAGCGGCTGCCCGTGCCGCCCAGCAGGAGCGGTCGCAGCCGGTCAGGTTCGAAATCGTCGGCCAGGACCAGGGCGCCGGTGCCGGTGGGCCCGAGCAGGCCCTTGTGTCCAGCGACGGCGCAGAGGGCGATCCCCTGGCGGGTGAGATCGAGTGGGACCGCGCCCGCGGACTGTGCCGCGTCCACCAGCAGCGGCACCGCGCGCTCGCGGCAGCGGTGGCCGATCTCGGCGACCGGCTGCACGGCGCCACACACGTTCGACGCGTGATTCACGACGACCAGTGCGGTCCTGGCGGTGATCGCGGCCGCGACCGCGTCCGGATCGACGCGCCCGTCCGCCGAGCCGGGCACGACCGTGAGCGTGATCGTTCCCGCCCCGGCGAGTGCCGTCAGCGGCCGCAGGACCGAGTTGTGCTCGAAGCTGGTCGTCACGACGTGGTCGCCGTCCTGCAGGAGGCCGGCGATCGCCTGGTTGAGGGCCCAGGTCGCGTTGGGGCCCAGCAGCACGCGCATCGGGCTCTGGACGCCGCAGAGCGCTGCCACCGCCCGCCGCGCGGCGAGGACGATCCGCCCCGCCTCGGCGGAACGATGATGGCCCGAGCGGCCGGGATTGGCCCCGACCGCCTCGAGGTAGTGGACCATGGCCGCCACGACTCCCGGCGGTTTGGGCCAGGACGTGGCCGCATTGTCCAGGTAGACCACCTCCCGGCGCGCGCCAGCGCGCTCGCTACCGGCTGACCTGGAAGACGGTGCCATCAGCCGCCTGCGTCTCCTCGATCCGGAAACCCCTGCTGCCGAGCAGCCGGCGCACGTTCTCGCACGCCACCTCGCTGTCGAGCAGCACCTCGAACATCTGATCGCCCTGCTGGATCGCGCGCAACACGAGGACCACCGGCTGAGGGCAGCTCAGACCGCGGGTGTCGACTTGCTTGCTCATCGAACACTCCTTTCAGGCCGGCCGCCGGCGCGTCATGATCGCGGCCACGACGAGGGCGAACACCAGGCCGATCACGACCGCCGCCGGACCGAATTGCCCGGCGCCCTTGCCGCTGCTCGCCAGCGCGAAGTTGTGGGCGAAGGCCGCCCCGGCGAACATCCCGAGCACGAAGACCGCGCTGTCGGAGTCCCCCTCGCCGGCGAGGATCAGCTGCCGCCCCGGGCAGCCGCCCGCGAGCGCGAACGACAGGCCGGCGAGCACCATGCCGAGGAAGTTCCAGAGCTGCTGCGTGTGAGCCGCGGGCTGCCCGGCGAACCCGGCGTGGAACTGGCCGAAGGCGAGATTGAGCGCGAACGCCGCGACCGCGAACCCCGCGACGCCGAGCAGCAGGTGAACGTCCCGCACGATGAAGAGGTCGCGCAGGGCGCCCATGGTGCAGAAGCGGCTCCGCTGCGCGAGGCCGCCGATCACCAGGCCCGCGCCGAGGCTGATCCACAGCGGCGCGTGGGGCGCCACCTTGTCGGTCACGTCCGGCGCGAGCGGGCCGAAATCGGCCAGCGCGAGCGCGAGCAGGCCGACCATCGCGGCCGGCAGGACCCAGCCCGGCGCCGCGCCCTCGGCCGGTCGCGAGCGGCCGAGGCTGAACCCGCGCTTGAGGAACTGCGCACCCACGAAGACCCCGGCCGCGAGGCCGAGGATGCCGGCGATCGCGTTGAGGTCGCCGCCCGCCAGGCGCAGGAACGCGCGCCAGGGGCAGCCCAGGAACACGAGCGCGCCGATCATCGCGAAGGCGCCGAGGAAGAACCGGACGACGGCGGACGAGCCGCCGCGGCTTCTGAACTCTCCGCGTCTGAGCGACACGGCGCAAGCGCCCAGCAGGATGCCGATGATCTCCGGCCGGATGTATTGCAGGGCGCCGGCGCGATGCAGGGCCAGAGCGCCCGCGGTGTCACGCTCGAAACAGGCCATGCAGAGACCCATGTTGGCCGGGTTGCCGACCTTCTGCAGCACGGCGGCGAAGCTTCCGATCACGACGCCGGCCGTGACGATGCCCGTGCGGGTCGCGAAGAAGTTCTTCACTCCCTCACTCCTTCCGTAGGTGGTTGGAAACGGCTGTGGAAACGGGAACGTCGCCGCGCGCCGGTCGGCGCGGGCGGGTCTAGCGGGCGGGCGGCGGGCCTGACTCCCCGGACCGGGAGCCTCCGGCCCGGCGTCACGTGCGGCCCTGCCTCAGCAGGCGGTAGGATCGGGTGCGTCGAGTCATGGCCGCTCGATGATAATGCGCCGGACGAGTTGGGTCAAAGCCGACGTGCGCCGCCGCCGGCGCGGCGTCAGACGTCCACGCCTAGCCACCGCTTGACCAGGATCCCGAGAGCGAAGCTCAGCGCGGCGACGCCCAGGCTGATGCCCGCCATCTCGAGGAAACGCCGCCGGAACGGCAGGTCCTTCGCCACCGCGACGTAGAACGTGAAGAGCAGGATGATCATCACGGCGGTCGCGAGCGCGAGTCCGAGGCACAGGCGGTAGTCGTCGAACAGCAGGTACGGCAGGATCAGCAGGGCCACCGTCGCCAGATAGGCCAGCCCCGTGAAGAGCGCCGAGCGGCCGGCGTGCGGCGCCGCCTCGGCGCGGCGGGAGAGGAACTCGCTCGCGGCCATCGAGAGGGAGGCGGCGACCCCCGTGATCATTCCGGTCAGCGCCACCAGCCGGGTGTCCTGGAACGCGAACGTGAGGCCCGCCAGCGCCCCGGTCAGCTCCACGAGAGCGTCGTTCAGGCCGAGCACGATCGAGCCCACGTTGCCGAGGACCTGGTCGTCGAGCAGGTCCAGAAGCTCGTTCTCATGCGCGCTCTCCTCGTCGGCGACCTGCGCGGCCTGCGGGATCAGCCCGGCGAGGAGCCGGTAGTCGACCTGAGCCTTCTGCTCGGCCTTCTCCATGAGCTTGACCCCGAACGTCAGGCCGAAGACGCGGGCGCAGGCCACGTAGAGCGCGGCGAGCAGCCAGTCCGGCCGGACGTTCAGCCCCGTGAAGCTCCGCCAGAGGTCGTAATGCCGCTTCTCGTCGGCGGCGATGCGCGCGAAGACCTCGCGGTTGCGCCGGTTCGACGCCCGCCCGGCCAGCTGCCGGTAGACGTGGTGCTCGGTGATCTCGGCGCGCTGGGCGCGTACGAGTTCCCGCCTGGTCTCGGGCGACATGTCGGGCATGCGCGGACCCTCCCGGGCCTAGAAATCCTTGCCGGCCAGGGTCCGGGCGAAGAGGTGCGGGACGTGGCGGAGCTGGTGAGCGAGGTCGAAGCAGCGGTCGAGCGTCGCCCCGTCGAGCCGCGACGTGATCCGGGGATCGGCGTCGATCGCCTCGCGCAGCGGCACGTCCTCGTCCCAGACCCGCATGGCGCAGCTCTGGACCCACGCGTACGCGTCCTCGCGCGAGACTCCGGCCTCGGTCAGGGCGAGCATCACGACCTGGCTGAAATGCATGCCCCGGACTTTCGCCATGTTCGCCAGCATCTGGTCGGGGAACACGACGAGGCCGTCGACGAGCCAGCGCATCTTGAGCAGCATGTGGTGCAGGGTGTGGCAGGCGTCCGGGAAGACGATCCGCTCGACCGAGCTGTGGCTGATGTCCCGCTCGTGCCAGAGCGCAACGTTCTCGGCGGCCGTGTGGGCGTAGCCGCGCAGCAGGCGCGCCAGGCCGGTGATCTTCTCCGAGACGATGGGATTCTTCTTGTGCGGCATGGCGCTCGAGCCCTTCTGGCCCTTGCCGAACGGCTCCTCGACCTCGTGGACGTCGGTCCGCTGGAGATTGCGGATCTCGACGGCCATCTGCTCGAGCGTGGCGCCCACCAGGGCCACCGCCGCCAGGAACGCTGCGTGCCGATCGCGCTGCAGGATCTGGGTCGAGACCGGCGCCGCCGCCAGCCCGAGCCGCGCGCAGGTCGCCGCCTCGATCTCGGGAGCCAGGTGCGCGTGCGTGCCGACGGCGCCCGAGATCTTGCCATAGCTGCACTCGGCGATCCCGGCGTCGAGGCGCGCGAGGCCGCGCCGCAACGCCTCCCAGTACACGAGCAGCTTCAGGCCGAACGTCGTGGGCTCGGCGTGGACGCCGTGGCTGCGGCCCATCATCACCGTGTCGCGATGGGCGATCGCCTTCGCCTCGACCGCGTCCAGGAGGTCGACCAGCGCCGCCCGCAGCACGCCGCCCGCCGTGCGGATCTGCAGCGCGAAGGCCGTGTCCAAAAGGTCGCTGCTGGTCATGCCCTGGTGGACGAAGCGGCTCGCGGGGCCGACGTGCTCGGCGAGATTCGTGAGGAACGCGATCACGTCGTGCTGGACGGTGCGCTCGATCTCGAGGACGCGCGCGGTCTCGAAGGTCGCCCGCGCGCGGATCTCGCGCGCCGCGTCCGGAGGGATCTCGCCGCGGTCGGCGCGGACCTCGCACACCGTGACCTCGATCTCCTGCCAGTGGCGGAAGCGGGCCTCGTCGGACCAGATGGCGGTCATCTCGGGCGTGGCGTAGCGGTCGATCATCGGTCGCGGCCTCCGCGGTCGGGTCCCGGTGGGTCGTCTGGCGTCGAGCGCCAGCGGCATGATGCCCGATCCCGCGCGTCGGCGCAAGACTCCCGCGATGCGCAGGTTGTTGGCGGGCGCGTAACGTCCTATCATGGCACTGCCATGCCTTCCCCGAGCCTGCGAGGTCCGCGATGATCCGCTGTCTGGCCGCCCTGTGCTGCTGTGTCCTGGTCACCGGCTGCGGCGGCCCCGAAGCGCCGCACTCGCCTGCCTCGCGCGGCGCCGTGATCCTCGGGATCGATGCCCTCGACTGGCGGGTGCTCGACGAGGTGATCGCCGCCGGGCGGGCGCCCGCGTTCGCGCGGCTGCGCGACGAATCCGCGTCCGGGGTCAACCTGAGCTTCGTGCCGCTCGAGAAGTCGCCCCTGATCTGGGCCTCCATCGCGACCGGCCTCGAGCCCGACCAGCACGGCGTCGGCGGTTTCCTGAAGGACCGCGGTGACGGCTACGAGGTGCTCAGCTCGGCCGCCGACTGGCGCGCGCCCGCGTTCTGGGACATCGCCGGCGCGGCGGGACTGTCGAGCTGCGTCATCGGCTGGTGGGTCACCTTTCCGGCCCGCGAGATCGAGGGCGTCATGGTCGCCGACCACGTCACGTTCACCGAGGCCGGGTCCCGCAATCCCGACGGGCTGGTCCGCCCGGCGGCGCTGGCGGGCGAGCTGGCCGCGCTGACGGTCACGTGGCGGGACGTCCCCGTCGAGCTGCTGCAGGCGCTCCTGCCCCAGGCCGACCCCGCCGGGCTCGCCGACGTCGAGAACCCGCGCCTGCTCAGCCTGCGGCTGGCGCTCGCCGGCGACCTCACCTACCTCGCCACCGCCAAGCTGCTGGCCGCGCGCCAGCACCACGACGTCTTCGCCCTGTACCTGCGCGGCCTCGACCTCGTGTGCCACCACTACTGGCAGTACTACGATCCGGGCGACGGGCCGGCCGGGTCGGCCGCCGACCGCGCCCTGTACGGCCAGGTCGTCCCGGGGTACGTCGAGCTGCTGGACCGCTGGATCGGCGAGCTGCTGCCGCTCGTGGGAACCGACCGGAACCTGGTCGTCGTCTCCGACCACGGCTTCCACGGCCCTCGCGTCGACCGTACGGGTACGCTGCACAAGGGCGTCGCCGAGCACCGGCCCGAGGGCGTGCTCATCGTGCGCAGCCCGCTCTATGCGCCGGGCACCCGGATCGCCCCCAGCTTCGTCCTCAACGTCACGCCCACGGTCCTCGCGCTGCTCGGTCTGCCGGCCAGCCAGGACATGCCTGGCCGGGTCCTCCGCGATGGCCTGACGCCGCCCGGAGCAGCCTGGGTCCAGCACCTCGAGGCGCACCGGCTGGCCACCTACGCGAGCCTCGCCCCGGCGCCGCCGCCCGAGGTCGCGGACGATCCCTCGCTGGACGCCGCGGTCAAGAAGCAGCTCAAGTCGCTGGGCTACGTCGACTAGCGGACGAGGGCCAGCTTCCCGGTCCGCGACTCCGCGCCGGCCGTCACGCGGTAGAAGTACAGGCCGCTCGCGAGCGGTCGCCCCTCGCGATCGGCTCCGTCCCAGGCGAACACGTGCTCGCCCGCACCCAGCTCGCCCGCACCCAGCTCGCGCAGCAGGCGACCCGCGAGGTCGACCACGGTCACGCTCACCCGGCCGGGTCGCGTCAGCTCGAGCCGGATGTCCACGCGCGGGTTGAACGGATTGGGGAACGCCGTCACCGCGGCGATGGCGCCGGCGGTGGGAACCTCTTCGCCGACACCGGCGATCTCGAGGAAATAGTCGTAGTCGACCAGGCCGAGCGCCGGATCGTCGACCTGGTGCCAGATGGCGTCCTCGACGACGGTCTCGTTGTACGCGCCCCACCAGTTGCCCTGGGCCATCTGCGAGAGCGGCGTGTTGTTGTAGAACCCGTACACCTGGTCGCCCAGTCCGTTGCCAGTGATGAGATTGCCGCCGTCGTCGCCGTCGAGCCCGTTGGTCAGGTCGCCCAGGTTCGGCCGGCCGCCGTTGATGGCGGCCACCCCGTACCAGTGTCCGTGGATCCGGTTGCCCGCGACGATGGGCGCGTTGTCGCCGTTGCAGGCGATGCCGAAGCCCCAGTTCAAGGTGTCCGGATGGATGTTGTTGTCGACGATGAGATTGTCCCGGATGACCGGATTCGCTCCGGCGGAGTAGCACAGGATGCCGTAGCCGCAGCCCTGGATGGTGTTGTACTCGATGACGGCGTTGCTCAGGGCCCAGACCGAGATTCCGCCGCTCAGATGGTGGCCGCTGCCGATGATCGTGTTGCCGCGGATCGTCGGCGAGTTCACGCCCTGCAGGCCGATGTTGATGTAGGGGTAGGGCGAGGCGTTGTCGAGGTTGTTGTTCTCGAGGTGGCAGGCCTCGATCGTCGGCGACGAGGACAACGTCATCGTGATCGTCCGCTGGCGATTGTCGCGGAAGCTGCAGCTTGTGATCGTGCCGTCGCCCGACGAGATGTCGAGGGCTTTGCTCGAGCTCGCGCGCACCTCGCAGGCATGGATGTCGACGTCGCCGCCGACCACGTCGATCGCCTCGACGGCGTAGGCGATGTCGCACATGCGGAGATGGAATTCGGAGCCGGCGCCCGTGTCGGCGTAGTCGAGGCCGCGCCACGCGCCCGGGGTGGCGACGACGCCGGTGAAGACGATGGGCTGCGGGGCGGTGCCTTCCGCCCGCAGGGCGCCGTTGATGGTCAGACCGATCGCTCCAGCCGTGCCCTGGAAAACCAGGGTCGAGCCGGGCGCGATCGTGAGCCGGTCGCCCAGCGAGACGACGACCGTCTGGTGGACCTGGTACGAGCCGGCGGCGCCGGTGACGGCGCCCGCCGAGTTGGCGACCAGATCGTCCATGGTCCAGGCGACGCCGGTGCCCGGGGTTGCGTAGTCGGCCAGCGCCGGCGCGACGCCGGTCAGGATCACGAACGCGGCGAACGCGCCGGCTGCGGCGCGGCGGAAAGGCGGAATGACGTGCACCATGACGACCCCCGATCGACGGACGGACAGCTCGGCTCTGCGGGACCGGAGGCGATGATACCACGAGGCGGGGCCGGCGAGTGGATCAGATCTCGACCCGCAGCGACCGGCGCAACAGGAGCCCGGCGGCGAGCGACAGGACCGTGAACGCGACGAGCCATGGAACGGCGACGCCGGCGAATCGCAGGTCGCGCGGCGGCAGCGCGACGGCGAACCGCGTGACCCGGCTCGTCGCGGGCAGCGCGGTTCCGGCCGGGTCCCTGAGCAGCTGCTCGAGCGCCGTCCGCTGGCGGGCCGAGGTCAAGGCGGGCAAGCCGGCGACGGCCACGGGCACGGCGAGATCCAGCGCGGGTCCGCCGGCATCCAGCCGCAGGTGGTGCGCTCCCGGCGCCGTCGCCCGGACGCGCCACACCAGCTCGCCGCGCGCCGCGTCACGGACCGGGCCGGCTTCGACGGCGACGCCGCGATCGGCCGTCAGCGTCGCGCGCACCTCGCCCGGCAACGCGGCGGCCACGAGCGCGGCTTCCCCCACCGCGAGCGGTCGCCGGCCCAGCCGGGCCTCGAGCTGGGGCAGGACCAGAACGAGCGGCACGACGAGCGCCGCGACGGCCGGCAGCGCGCACGCGAGATAGCGCAAATTGGCGACGAGGACTCCGCGCTGCACCCGCAGGATCACCGGCAGGCTCGTCTGGTAGAGCGCGGCCTCGTAGAGCCGGCCGACGAGCTGGCCGCGCTCCCGCGCGAGCCGCCGCTGCGGCGTCGCGACCTTGAAGAGCAGCAGCGCCGCGAGGCCGAACCCGACCGAGGCGCCGGCCAGCGCCCAGCCGGCATGATCGCCGAAGGGCGCGACCAGAAGATCGCCGAGGCGGCTCGCCGCCTGTCCGATCCGGGTCACGCGATGTACCCCAGACCCTGCATCCGCTTGCGGATCTCCTCCTCGTCGGCCGCGCCCTTGTCGAACTTGTCGAGTTCCCGCTCGAGCACGTGCGCGACGAACTCCTCGACGGAGGCGTAACCCGCGGCCTTGCTCGCGCGTTCGGCGCGCGCGAGCAGGTCCCGGTCGAGCTTGATCTTGCCGCCAGAGAACATCAAAGCTCCTTCCGGCAGGTCAGCGACCCGCGGTCTCGAGTCCAAAGAGGTCGCGTCCCGTCATCTCGGGCGCCGGAGCGACCCCGAAGAGCCGCAGGATCGTCGGCGCGAGGTCGGCGAGGCCGGGATCCGCCACGGCGAGCGGCCGCGTGGACAGCAGGATGCCCGGCACCTCGTCGGCGGCCTGGCAGTGGTCGCCGCTCCACTTCTGCTCGTTGTCGACGAACACCTCGGGCGGGACCTCGCCGAGCGCCGACTCGTTGCTGCCCCGCCAGCCGCGATGGTAGCCGAGCACGATGTCGGGCCCGCTCGTCGCGTACTCGCCGTGATAGACCGCGGACGCCCGGTAGGCGTACTTGATCGCCGGCGCCTGGAGGGCGGGATCGATGGCGGCTTCGAGCCGGGAGGCCAGCTCGGCGAGCAGCGCCTCGGCCTCCGCGCCCGGCGCCACGATCCCGCGCATCTCGCGCCCGCGCAGGTTGAGGTACAGGCCGTTGATCCCGATCGCGTAGGCGCGCGTGCGGGACCAGTCGATGCCCTCGAGGTAGGCGACGTCCCCGCGCGCGACGCCCGGCTGCAGCGCGAGGTAGCCCTGCTCGAGGAGCCACGTGTTCACGTGGAAGCTGCGATGGTACGGCGCGAACCCGTGGTCGCTCATGACCATCACCAGCGTCTCGGGCCCCACCGTGTCGAGGACACCGCCGAGCACGCCGTCGAGCGCCTGGTAGATCTCGGGGATCCGCCCGTGGTGCTCGGCGGCGCAGGCGGCGTGGAGCGGCGACCGCGGATCGATGCCGCGCCACCACATGTGGCAGTCCTGGTCGGGGTAGTTGAAGTAGAAGAACAGGAATCCCTCGTCGCGGCCGGCAAGGCGGGCGAGTTCGTGCGCGAGCTGCCGCTTGCGCTCGGCGAACACGAGGTCCGACTGCGAGAGGTAGTCCTCGTCCGTGAACGCGCCCTCCTCGAGCGCCTTGGTGTCGGCCGGCAGGCCCTGGGTGAAGAACGGGCCGAGCGCCGCCGCGAGCTCCCGCGCGTAGCCGGCGGGCGTCGAGATCGGCATCTCGGGGGCGGCCGGGTCGATCTGCACCGGGGTCACGTAGAGGCGCAGATTGGGCGCGATCTCCATCAGGAAGACGCGCGCCACCCCCCGGACCGATTTCAGCCACGGCACGAGCGTGAACTCCAGTCGCACCCAGTCGCTCCACTCGCCCTCGCAGAGCAGCAGGCGTTCGCCGCCCAGCTCGACCAGCGCCGCGCGGCTCGCGGGGTCGACCGTGATCGCGAGCGGCACCGTGACCGCCGGTTCGCCCTCGCGGTAGACGTTCGCCGGGCCCTCGACCACCGTCTCGCAGCGGCCGTCGACGAGGTAGACCGCGCGCAACGCGCCGCCGGAGCGGTCGCGCGCGGCGAGCGGGTCGTCGGTGACGTAGGTGTACTGACCGTACGTGCCCTGGATGTCGGGCGTGCCCATGCCGCTGAGCGTGCGCGCGCCGGTGGCAACGGGCGGGAAGTTGGCGGGCACCTTGAAGACTGTCGCGTCGACCTCCGCGAGGTCGAGCAGCTGCCAGAAGGCCGTGCCGTGGCGCAGGTTCGTCACCGCGCCGCCGCCGCGCGGCAGGCGCCAGGAGCCCAGGTCCCAGAACGCCGACGGCCCGACCGCCTCGCTGGTCGACAGGTACGGCGCGAGCGTGGCCGGGTCGCGGTGGATGAAGTCGAAGATGCCGTGGCCGCCGGGGTCCCGGCCCGTGATGAAGGTCGACCACGCGACCGGCGACTGCGGCGGGATCGCGGTGCTCAGCGGCACGAGCTGGCCGCCGCCCGCGATCACGCGATCGAACGACGGCATCAGACCGCGCGCGCGGTACTCGGCCACGAGCCGGGGGTCCATGCCGTCGAAGCCGAGCACGACGACCCTGGCCGCCGCGGCCGGCGTCGCGAACAGCGCCATCAGCGCGAGGAAGTACGACAGGCTTCGCTTCATGTCCCGTCCACCAGGCTGCTGCCGTGCATGTGCGCGGGCACCGGCACGCCGCAGAGATCGAGGATCGTCGGCGCCAGGTCGGCGAGCCCGGGCGCGTCGCCGCGCAGTCGACGGTTGCTGAACAGCACGCCGGGGACCTGGCGCGGATCCATGCAATGGTCGGCCGACCACGGCTTGGCGTTGTCCCGGAACACGTCGCCGAGGACCGCGCCGAGGGCCATGTCCCAGTCGGCGCGCCAGCCCGGATTGTAGCCCACGATCACGTCCGGAGCCTCGTCTCGGTACGGTCCGCGGTACGCGTCGGCGCTCGCCCAGAGCTCGGCGATGGCGACGCCGCCCTGGGGATCGACGAGTCCACGCAGCCGGTCCATCAGTTCCGTCCGCAGCGCAGGCGCCGCGGCGGGGTCGACGATTCCCTGCTGTTCGCGTTCGCGGAGATTCAGATAAAAACCCGCCAACCCGTTGGCGTACGCGCGGGTACGCGACCAGTCGATCCGTCCCGGCGGCACCGCCTCGCCCGCCGCGAGCGGGGCCGGTGGTCCGTCCGCCGGATCGTCCAGCAAGGCAAGATAGCCGTGTTGCCGGAACCACGCATTGAGGTTCACCGCGCGCCGGAACGGCTTGAAGCCGTGGTCGCTCATCACCAGCAGGACGTCCTCGGGGCCCAGGCAGGACGCCGTGCGGCCCACCAGCTCGTCGGCTCGGCGATAGAGGTCGCGGATCACGTCCTGATGGCGCTCGACGTCCGCGCCGCGATTGGCGGGATGGCCCGGATCGCGGAAGCGCAGGAAGGTGTGCTGCAGGCGGTCGGTCGCGTCGAAGACGCAGACCACGACGCCCTCGCGTTGCCGGTCGAGGGCGTGGAAGAACTGGCGCTCGCGCTCGGCGTGGATGTCCCAGACCTGCGCGAGGAACGCCTCCTCGTCGAGCACGCGCTCGTTGAGGGCCCAGGTATCCTCGGCGAGGCCGAGCGTCGCGTACGGCCCGTGCAGCCGCGCGAGCATCATCGCGTAGTGCGGGGGCTGGCTGATCGGCATCGCGGGCGCCTGCGGATCGATGTTCACGGGCGTGACGTAGAGCGCGAACGGGTCCCAGCCGACGACGCGCAGGCGAGCGATCCCGTGGACCGTCGCGCGCCCGGCGCGGAACTCGAGGCGCAGCCACGGCGAGGTCTCGCCGTCGCGGAGGGTGAAGGTCGCCTCGCCCACGCGGATCCGCGCGCGGCGTTCGCCCGGATCGACCTCGCAGCGGAGCGGCAGCTCGATCGGTCCGCGGCCGTCGGGCCGTTCCGGGCCGGGCAGGCGGCCGACCCAGCCCCCCCGGCCATCGCGCTCGAGAGTCCGCCGGTCGCCGCCAGTGAACGCGCCGGACGCCGCTTGCGGCTCGCTGAAGTACGTGAAGGTCCCCTGCGTGCCGCGCAGGTCCGGCAAGCACATCGCCGAGAGCAGGCGGCCCCGGAACTTCTCGGGCGGAAACGTGAGCGGCACGCGGATGATCGTGGTCTCGACGCCGTGTTCGCCGAGGATCGACCAGAAGCTGCGGCTTCGGCGGCGGAGCTGCATGCGGTCGGGGCCGCGGCCGAACCGCAGCGGTCCGAGCCGCCGCTCGCGTCCCGGCACCAGGCGCGTGCTCGACAGCTCGGGCAGGTGGGTGCGCGGATCCCGGCGCAGGAAGTCGAAGATGCCGTGGCCGCCGGGGTCGACCCCGGTCGCGAACGTGGACCAGGCGACGGGCGAGACGGCCGGCAGGGTCGTGCCCAGGTCGCGGAACCAGCCGGTGGCGGCGAGCGACGCGAAGTTCGGCAGGTCGCCGGCGGCCATGAATTCGCGGGCGAGCGCCGGGTCGAGGCCGTCGAGACCGAGCACCACCACGCGCCGCGCCCGCGCGCGCGCGCGGATCCGGCGGTGGCGGACCATCCTGACGACGAGCCGGAACGGCCAGGTGAGGATGCCGACCAGCGCGAGCAGGATCCCGGCCAGCGCGAAGAGCAGGGACCCCCCGAGGGCGAAGCCGGCGCCCGGGCCGATGTAGGCCAGGGCCGGCGCCGCCGCCGCCAGGAGCACGGCGAGCGCGGCGAGCGCACTGCGGCGGAGGAAGGACGCGGTCGGTCTACTCATGGTCCAGCGGGCTCGGGTGAAGGTGATTCCGCTCATGGTCGGATCGTGAGCGGGCGTTCGCAAGGAGAAATCCCGGCGCGCGGCGGTCGCGAGATCGGGATTCCGGGTCGCCGTCGCGCCGCCGGCTGCGCTCAGGAGCCGAGATGGCGGCCGGGAACCAGGTGCTCGACCACGTATTCGCGCACGGCTTCGCCCACGGGCGTGATCGGGACGTCGCAACCGGCTCGCCGCAGCTTGGCCATCTCGGCCTTCGTGAAGTACTGGTACTTGCCCCGCAGCTGCTCCGGCAGGTCGATGTACTCGATCGCGGCGTCGCGCTCGAGCGCCGCGAAGATCGCCCCGATGAGCGTGTTCCACGCCGTGGCCTGGCCGGTGCCGATGTTGAAGACACCGTTCGCGGCCGCGTGGTCCATGAGCCACAGCGTCATCGCCGCGGCATCCTTCACGTAGACGAAATCCCGGCGCTGGCCGCCGTCCGGGTACTCGGGCCGGTCGCTCTTGAACAGCCGGACCACGCCGTGGTCGCGCACCTGCTCGTACCCCTTGCAGACCATCGACCGCATCTCGCCCTTGTGCCATTCGTTGGGGCCGAAGACGTTGAAGTACTTGAGGCAGCAGATCTCTTCGAGCAGACCCTCAGCCCGCGCCCACAGGTCGAACTCGTGCTTGGACTTGCCGTACAGGTTGAGGGGCCGCAGACGGTCGAGGGCCGCGTGGTCGTCGCTGTAGCCCTGGGAACCGTCGCCGTAGGTCGCCGCGCTCGACGCGTGCACGAACCGGGCGCCGAGGCGCCGGGCGGAGAGGCAGAGGTCCTGGCTGTACCGGACGTTGTTCCGCACGAGGTAGTCCCAGTCCGTCTCCGTGGTCGACGAGCAGGCGCCCAGGTGCAGGATCGCGCGCAGCCGGCCGTCGAACTTGCCCGCCAGCAGGTCGTCGCGGAACTGCTCGTGGTGCTCGTAGCCGTGGTCGTACCGCACGGGCTCCAGATTGGGCTCGCCCGCGTCGGAGGGGTGGACGTCCACCGCCAGGATGCCCGTCTCGCCCCGCTGGTTCAGCAGCCAGATCAGGACCGAACCGATGAAGCCGGCCGCGCCGGTCACCACGATCATCGCTGGGCCTCCTCGAGGACGATGTCGCCGGAGAACGGCTTGCCGTCGCGTTCGGCGGTGAAGTGGATGCGGTCACCCACCATCGCCTCGTACACGAGGCGGGTCACGGTGTCGCGGCTGTCCAGGGGCACCCCGTTGATGGTCCGGATGACGTCGTAGACGCGCAGGCCGCCGCGCCAGGCGGGCGAGTCCTCGACGACGTCGCGCACGATGAAGCCCACGGGGTTCGAGATGCTCAGCTCGCTCATGATCTCGTTGGTCAGCGGGTAGAGCATCACGCCCCAGTTGGCCTGCCGGTAATGGCCGAATTCGCGCACCTCCTCGAGGACCCAGCGCACGCGGTTGGCGGGCACCGCGAAACCGATCCCGATCGAGCCGCCGCTCTCGGTGAAGATGAACGTGTTGATGCCGACGACCTCGCCGCGCGCGTTCACGAGCGCGCCGCCGCTGTTGCCGGGGTTGATCGCGGCGTCGGTCTGGATCATCCCGAGGTAGTAGCGGTCGCTCTGCGTCTGGCGCACGATGTCGCGGTTGAGGGCGCTGATCACGCCGACCGTGACCGTGGGCTGCGTGTCCGCCAGCAGCTGTCCGAACGGCGAGCCGATCGCGATCGCCCATTCGCCGATCATCAGGTCGTCGCTGTCGGCGAGGTCGGCGACGGGCAGGTCCTTGCCGTCGACCTTCAGCAAGGCGAGGTCGAACCGGTCGACGACCTCGACCAGCTCGGCGCCGTAGTTCGTGCCGTCGGACAGGGTGACCGTGATTTGCGTCGGGCTCTGGCCCACGACGTGCGCATTCGTGACGATGTAGCCGTCCGCCCCGACGATCACCCCCGAGCCGTAGCTCTGCCGCTCGCCGTACCGCAGGCGCGGCAGGCTGCGCTCGGGGTAGAAGAAATCGAAGAAGGTGAGCCGCGGGTCGCGCACCGCCACGCGCTGCGACACCGTGACCGTGACCACCGTCGGCGCCACCTGGCGGGTCGCCGCAACGATGGCGTTGGCCCGCTGGCGGTCGATCGCGGCGGCAGTCCCCTCGGCCGGCTCGGACTGGCCGCCGGCTTCCACGACGCGCACCGTGTCGCGCGCCGCGTCCGCGAGCAGGCGATCGATCGCCGCCTGCCGCTGGGATTCCCAGTCATGCCGCCAGGACCGCTCGCGCACGAGCAGAAAGAGCGCGCCCAGGAGAGCTCCGGCGAGCAGGCCGATGACGGCGGCGCTCCAGGTCGACACGCGGCGGTCCGGCATGACGCGTCACTTCCCTTGCAGGCGGTCCCAGTCGGCCAGGAACGAGGCGAGACCCTTGTCGGTCAGCGGATGCTGGACCAGTTGCTTGATGACCTTGGGCGGGATGGTGGCGATGTGCGCGCCCAGGAGGGCGCTCTCGACCACGTGGTTCGGGTGCCGCACGCTCGCCACGATGACCTCGGTCTCGAGGTCGTAGTTGTCGTAGATCGTCACGATCTGCTCGACCAGGGCGATGCCGTCGTGGCTGACGTCGTCGAGCCGGCCCACGAACGGCGAGCAGTAGGCGGCGCCGGCCTTCGCCACGAGCAGCGCCTGGCTCGCGGAGAACACGAGCGTGGCGTTCACCGGGATGCCCCGGCCGCTGAGGGCGGCGATCGCCCGGAGGCCCGCGTAGGTCGTCGGGATCTTGACCACGATGTGCTCCGACAGCTTCGCGAGCCGGACGCCCTCCTGGATCATCCCCTCGGCGTCGGTCGCCACGACCTCGCCGGACACCGGTCCCTGGACCAGGTCGCAGATCTCGCGCAGGAGCGCATCGGTGTCCCGGCGGCCGGCCTGCGCCATCAGCGACGGATTCGTGGTCACGCCGTCGCACATGCCCAGGGCCTTGATCTCGGCGATGGCGGCGAGATCGGCGGTATCGATGAAGAACTTCATCGTCGGTCTCCTTCGGCGGCCGCATCGCGCCGCGGGGTGTCGTGCGCCGGCAGGAAGCCGGGGTCCAAAAGCGCATCCGGATAGACGACCTCCTCGAGGAAGAGGCCGTGGGCCGGAGCCATCGGGCCGGCCGCGCGCCGATCCCGCGCGGCCAGGATGCCGGCGAGATCCTCGGGCCGTCGGGCGCCGCGGCCGATCTCCACCAGCAGGCCGACCAGGTTGCGCACCATGTGGTGCAGGAAGCGATCGGCCCGGATCTGGAATATACCGCCCTGCTCTTTCCATTCAAGCTCGCAGAGGTCGACCGTGCAGTGGTTGTCGTCCTTCAACGAGCTCGCGCGGCAGAAACTCGTGAAATCGTGCCGGCCGGCGAGCGGGGCGCAGGCCGCGGCCATGGCTGCCGGATCGAGCCGCCACGGCACGTGGAAGGCGTGGGGGTCGAAAAGGTTCCGGCGCTGCGTGATCCGGTAGGCATACCGGCGCGACACGGCCGACAGCCGCGCGTTGAACGCCGGCGAGACCTCGCGCACGGCGAGGACCTGGACGTCGGCGGGCACGAGGTGCGAGAGCGCGCCGACCACCCGGGCCACCTCGCGCCGGTCGCGCAGCTCGGCGTGCGCGACCTGGCCGCGCGCGTGGACGCCCGCGTCCGTGCGCCCCGCGCCGACCGGCACGCACGGCCGCTGCAGCAGGCGCGCGAGCGCGGCAGCCAGCTCGCCCTGGACCGTGCGCAGGTCCGGCTGGATCTGCCAGCCGTGGAAGTCGGTGCCCACGTAGGCGAGGTCGATCTTGACGCGTGGCGGCGGGTTCGAATCGATCGCGGTCACCAGCATGGTCCTTTGCGTCAGGCGAGCAGGACGAGCCCGACGAACGTGCCCGCCCAGGCGATCAAGAGCAGCCCCTGCGCCCACGGCAGGCGCGGCGGCCGCGTCGGCTCAGCCGGCAGGCGGCCGGCCAGAGCGAGCGGGAGCGTCTCCGCGCGCCGCGCGAGCCCCTCCATGACCGGCGGCACGACCAGCAGCAGCTCGCGAAGGTGCAGGCCGCGACGTCGCCGCCGCGGGTCGGCCCGCCGCAGGCGCAGGCACGCGCGGATGCGCGCGGCCTCGGCGTGGGTCCGCGGCGCGGTGCCCAGCGCCACCGCGAGGGTCACGCCGAGATGTCCGGTGTCGACGCCCAGCGGCTCGAGCGGCCGCAGCCACCAGGTCAGGGCGACGGTCAGGTCCGGCAGCGGCAGCAGGCGCAACAAGAGCGCGCCCGCGGCGATCACGAGGGCGAGCCGGCAGAGTGCGAGCACGCCGCGGGACAGGCCGAGCCACGTCGGTCGACCGAGGGGCGCCGCGTCGACCGCGCTCACGGTGTGCGCGACGAGCACGACCAGGACCACCGGCAACCACGCCCGCAGCAGCGAGGCGGCGCCGGCCGGACGCCAGCCGGACCGCCACAGGCAGGCGCCGAGCAGGCAGGCGAGCGGCACGAGCGCCAGGGGCGGCCAGAACAGAGCCGAGAGCACGGCCAAAAGCCCGGCCGCGAGCCGGGCCGCGGGATGGCTCCGTCGCAGCGGCAGCGAGGCGACCGGTCGCCAGGCGCGTCCAGCGGCCGGGATCATCGCGCCTCGGCGCCGGCGAGCCGCGCGGCGATCTGCACCGCGTTCCAGGCGGCGCCCTTGAGCAGATTGTCGGCCACCACCCAGAAGAGCAGCACGTCGCGACGTCCCGGCTCGTGGCGGAGGCGGCCGACGTGGACGCGCGCGTCGCCGCTGACCTCCGCCGGCGTCCGGTAGTCGGCCGGCGTCGCGCCGCAGGTCACGCCCGGGAATCCGCCGAGGACCGCGACCGCCTCGTCCCGCTCGAGCGGACGCGACAGCACCGCGCGGACCGCCGCCGAATGTCCCGTCCAGACCGGGACGCGCGTCGCGGTGCAGGTGACCGCGAGGTCGGGCCGGGCCAGGATCTTGCGCAGCTCGTCGTGGACCTTCCGCTCTTCCTCGAAGAAGCCGTCGTCGCCCGGCCCGCCGATCTCGGGAATCACGTTGGCCGCGATCCGGCGGGGAAAGACCGGACCGGGCCGGTCGGCGCCGGCGAGCTCCCCCGCGGCCAGCGCCGCGGACTGGCCGGCCAGCTCGTCTCGGCCTTTCTGGCCCGCGCCGCTGACCGACTGCATGGTCGTCACGTGGACCTCGCGCAGGCCGGCCGCGCGATCCAGGGCCGCGCACGGCAGGGCGATCTGGATGGTCGAACAGTTCGGATTGGCGATGATCCCGCCCGCCGCCTCCCCCTCCTCGAGCCGGGGCACGAGCCGACCGTTGACCTCGGGCACGACCAGCGGTACGGAGGCCTCGCGGCGCCAGGCCGAGCTGTTGTCCACGACCCAGGCTCCGCTCGCGGCAGCGACGGGAGCCCAGCGGCGACTGGCGGTCGCGCCCGCCGAGAACAGGGCGACCCTGACGCTCGCGAAGCTCTCCGCCGCGACCTCGCGGCAGATGAGCTCGCTCCCGCGAAACCGCAGCGGCTGGCCGGCCGAGCGTGCGCTGGTCAAGAGAAGGGGCGGCATCTCGATCCAGCTCTGGCGCGCCAGCAGGTCCAGCATCGTCCGGCCGACGAGGCCGCTGGCGCCGAGGATGGCGGATCGCATGGGCAGCTGTCCTTTCGGCGTGGTCCGGCGTTCGTATGGTAGCAGCGCGCCCGATGGCGGTCAAAGGCCGCCGTCGGCGCGGCGACCGTGCATGGACGCCCGGCGGCGGGGGTGCTAAGCTCCGCGAGGACCCTAGCCGAGGAGTGCCCATGCGCCGCGTTGCCGTCGTCTCGCTGTCCGTCCTCGCCCTGACCGTGCTGGCCGCCTGCGCTCCGGAGGATCGCGAGCCCCAGCTCGAGGCGCTCTCCCGCTGGGAAGACCAGCGTCTCGCGCCGACGGACTCGCTGCTGTCCCTGCTCGGCAGCCGCGACGCGATCGTCCGCCGCGCCGCGCTGCGGACGGCCGGCCTGATCGGCCGCACCGACGTGCTGCCGGCGATGATCGACGCGCTCGGCGACCGCAGCCAGGCCATCCGTTGCCAGGCCGCGTTCAGCCTCGGCCTGCTCGGCGGCGACATCGCCGTGCCGCCGTTGCAGCAGCTGCTGGCGGACAGCCACCTGGCCGTCCGCGTGGCGGCCTGCGAGGGCCTCGCTCAGCAGCGCCACGATGGAACCGGGCTGTTCCGGCTGGCCATGCACGGCGAGCGCCGCGAGGCCGAGGCGGCGTGGACGGCCCTGCGCAACGTCGCCGGCGAGGCCGACCACGACAGCCTGGTCGCGGCCATCGGCGCCGGCCTCGCCCGCCCCGACGCATCGATCCGCTGGCGAGCGCTGCGCTGCGCCGAGCGGTCGCCCGATCCGACTCTGGTCGAGCTGATCCGGCCCTTCGCGACCGACCGGGACGTCCAGGTCCGGGTCCACGCGCTCCGCGCCCTCGGCCAGCACGCCGGCACCGAGGCGCTCGAGGCCGTGCTGGAAAGCTGCCTCGATCATGACCGGTTGAAAAAGCGCGACCTGCACCGCGTCCAGATCGCCGAGCTGCGGGCTCTCGGGACCCTGGCGGCGCCGGTGTTCGCGGCGGACCCCGAAGGCGAACACACCTCGCCGGCGGGTCGCTCGGTCGCCGCGATCACGAGCGGCGCGGCGAGCGAGGACCCGTACGTCGCGACGTCGGCGCTGGACGCCATGACCGCTGCCGTCGGCGAGCTGCCGCTGCCGCCGGAAGCCGCCGAGCGCGAGAGCCTGGTGCCTCGCTGGCGGGCGCGGCTGGTCGACGCCGCCCGCGAGCGTCTCCAGGACCCGGCCCCCGCCGTCCGGGCCGCTGCCGCCGCGGCATTCGGCGCGCTGTTCGGCCACGGCGCCGTCTCCGCGCTGGAACCGATGCTCGCGGACGCCGACCCGGCCGTCGCCGCCGCGGCCTGCGCCGCGCTGCTCGCGAACCAGCCCCGGCACGGTCAAGCCTGCCAGTGGTGCCGGACATTGACCGAGCGTCACGGCCGGACCGGAGAGGCCGGCGTCCTCGCCGCGATGCCGCGTCTGATCGCGCGCCTCCGCGAGACCGGCGCGCTCTGGACGCCCATCACCAGGTTCCCGCGCACCGACGACCCCGCCTGCCTGCCGAGCCTGGCGTGGTGGCGCGCGGTGCGCGGCCTCGAGAACGACGACTTCGTCGTACGCGCCCAGGCGGCGGCCGTGCTCGGTCAGCTACCCGGCGAGAGGTCGCGCGACGCCCTCGTCACCGCGTGGGAGCGCGAGCGACGCCGAGGCAACGTCGACGTCCAGCTGGCGCTCCTGGAAGCCCTGGGGGCGCTCTTCGACGCCGAGCCGCAGGACCGCCTCGATTTCGAGCCGCGGTGTGTCGAATGCGTCTACTTCGAGGCCGTGGGCGAAGAGCACCCCGACGGCCTCGAACCGGCGGCCGCGGACCCGCCCGCGCCAGAGGTGAGCCGCACCGCCGCCGCAGCCGCGCTCGCCGAGGCGTTCGACCATCCCGAGCTGCGGGTCCGCCTGGCCGCCAGGGAGGCGGCCCTCGCCACCGACCTGTTGACCGACGACCTGATCCCCAGCCGGGCGAGCCTCCGGGAGACCGCGCCCGCCGTCCGGCGGGATCCCGCGCAACCGGCGCGGCGTCTGCCGTTCAAGGCGCCTCGCGTGCGCTGCGTCACGGATCGGGGCGCGTTCGTGATCGAACTCGACGCCGAGACTGCGCCGAACACGTGCGCCGCGTTCCTGGGCCTGATCGAGTGGGGATTTCACGACGCCCTGACCTTCCACCGCGTCGTGCCCGATTTCGTGATCCAGGGCGGCTGTCCGCGCGGCGATGGCTGGGGCGATCCGGGCTGGACCATCCGCGAGGAGTGGTCGCGCACGCCGTTCACCCGCGGCACGGTCGGCCTCGCCACCTCGGGCAAGGACACCGGCGGTAGCCAGTGGTTCGTCTGCCATTCGCCGCAACCGCACCTCGACGCCCGGTACACCGCGTTCGGTCAGGTCAGCGAGGGGATCGAAGTGATCGACGATATCCAGCGCGGCGACGCCTATCGCCTGGAAATCCTGGCGGATTGAGCCGGCGAGGATTGCTCCGGGTCCCCGCCGGCAGTACCATTGCAGGGACGGGCCTGAAACCGGCGCCTGCCGGCCGGTCCGCAGAAGACCAACCGGGAGCATGGCGATGATCCGCCGCGCCGTCCGCCTCAACCTCGCAGCCAGCATGCTGGCGCTCGCCCCGGCCGCCGTGGCCGCGGAACAGGTCGGCGAGGGCGTGACGTTCCTGGGCGCCGGGTTCACGGGCAAGCCGTTCGCGCTCGCCGGCGAGGTCATCCTCGAGACCGACGGCTCCTTCAACTGCGCCCGCGACTACACCGACCCCGAGCACCCCGTCTGGATCTCCTGGCACGACGTCTCCACCGGGACCGGATTCTGGGACACGGTCCTCTACGAGGACGGCCTGGTCGTGGCCTTGCTCGAGAACCTGGCGGCGGGCGCCTACTTCGTCGACTTCAGCGATCCGGCGTCGCCGCGCGACCTGGGCGGCTTCGCCGGCAACACCTACACGTCGGGCTTGCTCCACCGGCAGCACCTGTACCTGAGCCTGTCCAACCTGATCATCGTCTACGACATGACGGTCCCCGACGACCCCCAGTTCCGCGCGGCCTTCCTGGCGACCCCGCGCGGCGAACCCCGCTGGTTCGCCGCCAGCGGCGACCATGTCTACTTCATCGAGGCCGCCAACGTGGTCCGGTGCCTCGACGCGAGCGAGCCGGACGCGCCGGCGGACCTGGGCACGTTCGTGGTCGCGGGCGACGACGTCGACGCCCTGGTCGCCGGCCGGGGCGCCCTCTACGCAATCGTCACGTCCGCGATCGGCGACGCCGCCAACCGCGTCGACCTCGTCACGCTGCGCCTCGACGCGCCCACCCAGCCCGTCGAGACCGCCCGCCGGCCGCTCGCGACGGGCCTCGACGCGAGGGGATTGCGCCTCGTGGCCGACGGCGATCTCCTGCTGGCCGCCGAAAGCGGCGGCACGGTCCACGCCTTCGACCTGGCGGAACCGCTCGAGCCCGAACCCGTCTGGACGCTGCCGGTCTGGGCCGACCACCTCACCGTGACCGGGGACCATATCTTCCTGGTGTCCGGCGACGAGCTGCGGATCCACGCCCGCGCGGGCCGCGAGCCGCCTCCCCTGGCCGCCGTCCGGCAGTACCTGCCGGCCCTGGAGACCGTGACCGGCGAGGGGACGCTGCAGATCGCCCAGGCCGAGAAGGACCTGTCGCTGCTCCTCTGCCTCGACCTCACGAATCCGACCTGCCCGCGCCTGGTCAGCGAGTTCGACGCCGGCCTGGACGGCAGGCTCTTCGTCCGAGACGACCTCGCCGTCCTCGTCGACGCGACGGATTTCCGGATCGTCGACGTCGCCGACCCCGCCGCGCCCCGGCTGCGCGGCACGGCCCGGTTCGCGGTGGAAGGGCTCACGAATCACGTGGCCCTCTCGCGCAAGCTCGCCGCCTTCGGGCGCCTCAACGCCTACGCGACGGATCTCTACGACGTGGTCGACCCCGATCGGCCGACCCTCCTGAGCCGGATTCCGGGGCAGGTCTTCCCGATCGCGGTCGACCGTTCCACCCTGCTCTTCTTCGACTTCGGCCAGATCCGGATCTTCGATGTCTCCGACCCGTACAAGCCGCACGACTACGGCGACCTGCCGCTCGACGGCCAGAGCACCGATGCCGTGATCGTCGACGACCTCGCGTACGTGGTGAGCGTCGAGGAGACCGGGCCGAAGCTCTACGTGCTGGACGTCGGCGATCCCGCGAGCGCGCGCGTGCTCGCGTCGATCCGTCTCGACGCCAGCGGCTCGCTCGTGACCTACGGCGACCGCCTCTACACGCGCAGCTACTCTAGGGTGCAGGTCATCGACATCTCCGCAAGGCTGCAGCCCGTCTACACGGCCTGGTTCCAGCCGGCCTTTCCCCCCACCACCGGCCTGGCCGCCGACCGCGACGTGATCACGGTGAGCAACCGTCTGATCACGGTGCGCGACGATTCCTGGTTGCCCGCCGCCGTGGACGAGGATGGTCCGCGCGCGGCCTGCCGTCTCGAGGACGCCTATCCCAATCCTGGCAATCCCGGCACGACGTTCGCGTTCAGCGTCGACCGCCCCCGCGAACTCACGCTCGCCATTCACGACCTGCGCGGCCGCCGCGTGGCCGACCTGGCCAGGGGGACGTTCGGACCCGGCCGCCACACCGTCGCCTGGCGCGGCCTCGACGCCGGGGGCCGCCCCGTCGCCAGCGGCGTCTACGTCGTCCGCCTCCACGGCCCCGGGGTCGAGGCGACGGGCACCGTGACCCTGGTGAAATAGCCGCGAAATAGCCGCGCCGCGGTCGCGCCGCCTACCCGCGCAGAGCCTTCGCCAGGGACCCCCAGGTCGGCGTGGCGCCGTACAGGAGGATCCCCGCCCGGAAGAGCTGACCGGCGACCTTGTTCGCGAGCCAGATCGTGCCGGCCAACAGCACCCAGGACGTGACCACCTGCCACAGCGGCGGATTGCTCACGCTGATGCGCATGAACATCAGGATGGGCGAGAAGAACGGCACCAGCGAGAGGATCGTCGCCAGGGGCTGGTCCGGCGCCTTGATGACCACCGTCATCAGGAGGATGGGCACGACCATTCCCATCGTCAAGACGACGCTGAACTGCTGGGAGTCCTGGACCGAGTTGCACATGGCGCCGATCCCGGCGTAGAGGCTGGCGTAGAGGAAATAACCGAGCAGGAAGAACACGAAGAAGTTGAGCCAGAACCACGGGCCGAAGAGCGACAGGCTGATCTCCGCGCCGGCGACCACCAGCCCCTGGGCCGAGACCGCCGCCCCGGCCACGGTCCACACCGCGACCTGGGTGAGCGCCGCCAGCCCGATCCCGAGCACCTTGCCGAGCATGAGCTGTTCCGGACGCAGGCTGGCGAGCAGGACCTCGACCATGCGGCTGGTCTTCTCCTCGATGACCACCGTGAGGTTCTGCTGACCGTAGACCAGGACCATGATGTAGATGATCATCACCATCATGAAACCGCCGATGATCCCGACCTCCGCATTCTGGGCGGACTCGGCGTCGGCGGTCAGCTTCAGCGTATTCCAGCCGGTGCGCGCGAAGAGCTTGGCCCGCAGTGCCGGGTCGAGGTTCTCGCGGCGGAACCGTTCGTCCTGCAGGACCTGGTTCAGCGCGGGTCCGAGGGCGTCGTCGCGCAGGACGACCGCGCCGACGGCGGTGTTGTAGAACGTCGCCTCGGGGTTGGCGAAGAAGTCGGCGGGGATCACGAGCCCGGCGTCCGCTTCCTCGGCGAGGACCATCGCCTTGAGGTCTTCCAGGCACGCCGCCTCGCCGGAGGCGCAGTCGAGCTCGGTCAGGGTGACGTAGCTGTCCTCGCGCTCCGCCAGCGCCGTCTCGAGCGGCCCGACCACGCGGCCCGTGCGATCGACGACGGCGACGGTCCGCGCCTGGTCGCCCGTGGCGTCAGCGAGGAGGCTCGGGCCGATGACGAGCGCGCCCATGAAGAGCGGCCCGAGCAGCGTGCCGATCAGGAACGCCTTGCTGTGGACGCGTTCGATGTACTCCTTGCGGATCACCGTCAGGACCTTGCTCATGCCTGGCTCCTCTCGTCGCGGCGGGTGGCCCGCTGCCGGCGGACCGCGACCAGGAAGATCTCGCTGAGGGTGGGCCGGTTGGCGGCGAACAGCGAGAGCGAACCCGCGGCCGCCAGGGGAGCGAGGAGCGCCTGCGGATCGAGACCCGGCGCCAGCTCGAGGCGCCAGGCGCCGTCCTCCATCCGGCGCTCCGAGACGCCCGGCAGACCGGCCGGCGGCTCGCCGCCGTCGCGGTAGGCCACCCGCACCATCTGGAACGGGTACGCCGCCCGCACGGAGTCCAGGGATCCGTCGAGGATCTTCACGCCACCCTCGATCAGGCAGACGGCATCGCAGAGGCGTTCCGCCTCGGCGAGCATGTGCGTGGAGAACAGGATCGTCGTCCCGCGCTGCCGCTCGGCGAGGATCAGATCGCGCATCAGCTCGATGTTGAGCGGATCGAGCCCGCTGAACACCTCGTCCAGGATGACCAGGTCGGGACCGAAGATGAAGGTCGCCGCGAATTGCACCTTCTGCTGCATGCCCTTCGACAGGCTGTCGACCTTGCGCTTCGCGTAATCTCCCAGCTCGAGGCGATCGAGCCATTGCGCGGCCCGCGCCAGCGCCTCCCGCCGCGGCACGCCCTTGAGCTGCGCGAGGTAGGCAAGCTGCTCCTGGCACGTCATCTTCCGGTAGAGTCCCCGCTCCTCGGGCAGGTAGCCGATCCGGTCGCGCAGCGAGCGTACGAGGGGCCGCCCCCCGAGCGTCATCGCGCCGTGGTCCGGCAGGATGATGTCCATCAGGCAGCGGATGGTCGTGGTCTTGCCGGCTCCATTGGGCCCGAGGAACCCGTAGATGGCTCCCCGCGGGATGCTTAGGCTCACGCCGTCGACGGCGAGCTTGTCGCCGTAGCGCTTGCGCAGTTCGCGCACCTCGAGGAACGGCTCGCCCACCTCGGGGAGGTCCAGCTTCGCAGCGGTCATGATTCGCGGTCCATCCTTCCGACGGCGTCGGGAACGCTCGAGACAGCGGGGCCGGACCGGGTCGGCGGGGAACGCCGCAGGGCCGACCGGTCGGGGAACGCTCGCGCTGCATGATAAACGAGACGCCCGGATCGCCGCGAGTGCAATCCGGGCGTCGATTCAACCTGCGACACGCCCTCGTGCCGGGGGCTACCGCGAGATCCTCAGGAAGAGTTGGTGACGATCCATCGGTCTGCGGTGTTATCCGCGGCGGAAGCCGGCCGCAGGTTAATGCCGTTCGGCTGGCGCCCCGAGTCGGAAGGTATGATCGCAAGCATCCGTCACATTTTCGTCACGAGTAGATTCTATTTATAGGAACATTTAGATTTTTAACATAAAATACTGTTTTTTTCGTATAATCCGGTCCCGATTTCGCCATAATAGAGGCCTTGGTTCTCACTCTAGTTCCGTGATAAAATTGAGCTTAGCGCAAAGTATCACGGCCGGTCCTCGGCCCGGCGCACCCGGAGCGGTTACCATGAACGAGTCGGTGCCGACGAGCAAACGACTCCTGATCATCGAAGACGATCAGGAGCTCATCGACCTGCTCTCCCTGCACCTGGAGAGCGAAGGATTCCAGGTGGTCGCCGCCGCGGACGGCGAGGCGGGGCTCCATGCGTTCCAGGACGGGACCTACGCGATCGTGATCCTGGACTGGATGCTGCCGTCGATGTCCGGACTCGAGGTGCTGCGCGAGATCCGGTCCCAGGACAGCCGCACGCCGGTCCTCATGCTGACCGCGCGCACCGAGGAAGCCGACAAGGTCCTCGGGCTGGAGCTCGGCTGCGACGACTACATGACCAAGCCGTTCTCGGTCCGCGAGCTCGCAGCTCGCGTCAAGGTCCTGCGGCGTCGCATCGAACGCGCCGAGGAGCTGGCGCGCATCGCGGCCGGCGATCAGATCCTCGATCTCGGGCCGCTGAAGATCGACCACGGCAAACGCAAGGTGGAGGTCCGGGGCGAGCCCATCCAGCTGACCGTCAAGGAGTACGACCTGCTGCACACGCTGGCGGCGCGGCCGGGCCGCACCTTCAGCCGCCGTCAACTTCTCGACCTGGTCTGGGACCAGGATTCGGACATCTACGAGCACACGGTCAACAGCCACATCAACCGCCTGCGCAACAAGATCGAGGAGAATCCGAACCGGCCGCGCCTCATCCTCACGGTCTGGGGCATCGGCTACCGCTTTACCGAGGACTACCTGTAGGTCCATGCGATGAGCTGGCCACGCGGCACGAACTCGCTCCACTTCCGGGTCTCGGCCCTGTTCCTGATTTTGCTCGTGCTGGTCGGCGCGGTCTACTACGTCTGGATGGAGCGCACGGTGTTCTCGCCGCCGCGGCAGGACGCGATCGAAGAGCATTGGTACGCCGAGCTGGCCGACGCCGAGCTCGATAGCCTCGCGGCGCTGGCGCGCGGCGCGCCGCCGGAGCGCCTGCAGGAGCTGGCGAGCGAGTACGGCGCCAGCATCGAATCCTTCCGCGCCGAAATCGTCTTCTTCGACGCCGCCGCCGGGCAGGTCCTCGCCAGCAGCCGCCCGGACAGCCTGCCCGCCGCGGTCGGCGCGGTCGAGCCGGCGTTGCTCGCGGACATGGTCCAGCCGGACTGGAACTTCGACGAGGTCTATCCCGACCCGACCAACATCGACGCCTACGTGAACCGCATCTTCCACGTCGCCGCCGTCCGGGATCCGCAAGGGAACGTCACGGCGTATCTGGCCGGCAGCTGGCAGCCGCTGATCTTCTCGGAAGCGGACGTCGCGCTGGACCCGCACCGGCTCTGGCTGCAGACGGCCTTGATCGGGGTGTCCGCCAGCTTCGTGATCGGCTGGCTGGTCATGGCGTGGCTGACCCGCCGCCTCCGTTCGCTCTCCGCCGCGACCGAGGCTCTTGCCGCTGGCGAGCTCACGCGGCGCGTCCGGGCCACGAGCCCGGACGAGATCGGCCGGCTCGGCCGCGATTTCAACACGATGGCCGCCAGGCTGGAGTCGCTGGTCGACGAGCTGCGCACCAAGGAGCTGTTCCAGCGCCGGCTCATCGCGAACATCTCGCACGACCTGCGCACTCCGCTGGCGAGCGTGCGCGGGTACGTCGATACCCTCAGCCTGCGCGGCGACGGCATGACGACGTCGGAATCGCAACGGTACCTGACGATCATCGGCGACAACCTCGCCCACCTGGACCGGTTGGTCGACCATCTGCTGCAGCTGTCGCGCCTCGATGCCGGCCAGGCGCGGTTCCAGTTCGAGGACTTCCCGCTGCCCGAGCTCGTCGACAGCGTGCTGGCGCGGTGCCAGGTGCCGGCGGAAGCCAAGCGCATCCGCGTGGGCAGCGACTGTCCGGACGGGCTGCCGATGGTCAACGCCGATCCGCTGCAGATCGCCCAGGTGCTGCAGAACCTGATCGAGAACGGGATCAAATTCGGGCACGAAGAAGGCGAGGTCTTGGTCATCGCGCGCGCGCAGGCCGATGGCCGCGTCGAGGTCGCCGTGCGTGACGACGGTCCCGGCATCGCCGTCGCCGACCAGCCGCACATCTTCGAGCGCTTCTTCTCCGGCGACCGCAGCCGCAGTCGCAAGGGCCACAGCAGCGGGCTCGGCCTCGCGATCAGCGCGAAGATCGTCGAGGAGCACGGCAGCCAGTTGACGGTCGAGAGTCAACCCGGTCACGGCGCGTGCTTCCGATTCCGTCTGCAAGCCGCGCAGTCCTCCGCGCAGGCGTCCCAGACCTGATTCCGACCCGCGCGCCATTCCCCGCGGCGCCGGCTGTTTTTCGGTGGACAGATCCGGCCGGACGTGGTTCACCTTGATCCGGCGTCCGCGTTCCGAACCATCGGTCCGAGGTCGAGCGATGAAGAACCTCTACGCGTGCCCCCATTGCCGGACGAACCTCAACCCGAACGTGAAGATCATCCTGGTGGCCAGCTACCGGCAACGGAGGGGGCTGATCCTGCTGAGTCCCCGTCCGGGCAACTTCAAGTTCATCTGCGATCGGCCGCTGGCCGAGACGATCACCCCGGGCGCCCGGGTGACGTTCTCCTGTCCGGTCTGCGCCGAGGATCTGACCGCGCCCGGCAACCAGGAATTCGTCGAGCTGCACCTCGCGGCTCCCGGCGTCAACCTGCGGCGGCTCTACTTCAGCCGCACCTACGGCACCCACGCCACGTTCGTGGACACGGGCGAGGAGATCCTGGCCTACGGCGAGGACTCGCGGGAATTCGATCGCGTCAACTTCTTCGGCGTCTGAGCGAGGCCGGCCGCGTCAGGCGCCGGGCGGCGGCGTGCGGAGCGGAGATTCGCCGGCGAGTTCCTCCAGCTGGCGCAGCAGGTGCTCCAGGTCGCCCATCGTCGTCGGCAACTCCAGACCTCGGTAGCGCGCCGGCGACGGCAAGAGGTGATGGGCCGCCGCGTCGTAGGCGTCCTCCACTCCGTCGGCGGCGAGCTGGAAGCTGAGGTCCACGTGATCGTGGATCGACTGCTCCCTGCCGGCGAGGGCGGGTTCCCGGCGGAGCCGCTCGCAGATCAGGCCGCTGACGGTGGTGAGAAAATCCTGCATCCGGCTCGCCGCGATCCCTTCCCGCTGGCGCCGGATCGCGACGATCTGGGCGAAATCGCGGAGAATCTGCCGGTCGCGGGCGCGCACCGACGCGAGCAGCACCTCGTAGAGCACGCGGACGAACCACACCGCGACGTCCGGCGGCATGAGATGGAAGTTGCAGAAGCGGTTGGCGTTCGCGGGGTCGGTCGCCGTCTCGACGATCTCCTCGACAAGATCCTCGCGCAGCTTCGCCAGCACCTCGGCCACGAGCAGGTGCGGCCGCTCGGCGACCCGGTGCAGCGCCGCCTCGTTGCGCTGCTCCCAGACCTCGCCCTGGGATTTCAGGTGCCCGATCATCAGCAGCAGGCGCCGCTGCACGGCGAGTCGCGGCGTCGGACGCCAGTCGAGCGCCTCGTACGTGCGGGAGGCGCTGACCCGGAGCTGCTTGTCGATGTAGGCCGCCATCCACGGCGCTTCGAACGGGACCGCCCCCCGCAGCCGCCCCAGCCGCCAGCGCAGGTGGATGCCGATGGCCGCGAGGAGCCGCGGCAGGCAGATCGGCTGGACCTCCCGGCCGTAGAAGTCGCGCGTCGCGACCTGGAACAGCTCGCGGTGCGTCGCCCACTGCTCCGGCGACGCATTGCAGACCAGGACCCGTGGCAGCTCGTCGCTCTTCTCGATGATCCGGTGATAGAGCGCGACCAGGTCGGCGACATGCAGGTAGGTGACCGCCGACTCGCCCTTGCCGCCGAGGATCCGCGCATTCCACGAGGTCGACAGCCACGTGCGCAGGAACACGTAGAGGGGCGGGTACTCGCACCAATCGCTGTAGATCGCCGCCATGCGCACGATCGCCGCCGGGATGTACTCGGCATGTTCGCGGATCAATTCCTCGCCGCGGCGCTTGCTGCGGGCGTAGGCGTAATCGGCGTCGCACGGCGAGTCCTCGTCGACGATCACGTCGCCCTTCGAGAAGCGGCAGCCCGCCAGGGAGCTGGCGAAGATGAAGCGCGCGACGCCGAGCTGGCGCGCGAGCTTGAGCACGTTGCGGGTGCCCAGCACGTTGGTCCGCTCGTACTCCGGGTGCTCCATGTAGCGGAAGTCGTAGTAGCCGGCGAGGTGGAGCACGAAGCTCGCGCCGCCCTGATTCTTGATCGAGGTCACCACCTCGCGGAGCGTCTCCCAGCGGGCGATGTCCGCCTGGAACCACTGCATGTTCTCGTGGGCCGGGATCCCGACCTCGCGAGGCAGGCGCCGGGCCACGCAGAACAGGCGGTAGCGTCCGGCGGCGCTGGTCACGAAGTGCCGGCCCACGAATCCCGACGCTCCGGTCACGACGATGCCGGGCAGGCTCGTGTCCATCACCGTCTCCCCGCGGCCGACGCCTGCCGGCAACGGGCGTGAGCCGCCGCGATCACGAGCGCCATGAGCCCGTCGACCACGCCGGACGCGAGCACGCTCCACTGGCGCGAGACGAACAGCCAGTAGACGAAGAGGAAGAGCGCCGCCGCGGTCTTGACGAACACGGCGTAGACGACCAGGGCCCGCCGGCCGACCGGATCCTGCGCGCCGAGACCGTAGCCGGCGGCCAGGATGAGGTGCATCATCCCGCCCTGGGCCGGGAAGAAGGGCTCGGACACGGGCGCGAAGCCGAGCAGCGCGAAGAACGCCGGCGGCTGCAGGCAAAGGCCGAGACCGATCGCCGCCGAGTGAGCCGCGACCAGGCCCAGCACGAGCCGGAGAGAGGCGCAAGGCGTTCCGCGCGATCGCGGCATGGTCGTCTCCTGTCAGGCGCGGCTCTCGGCGCCCGCGGCCGGCGCCTCGAGTTCCTGGTCTCGGTCGTAACAGTACGTTCCGCAGTTGAGGCACCGGCCCGCCTCGTAGCGCGCGTCTTCCTCGTCGATCGTGCCCTCGACCTCCTTGAACGTGCCGAGGCGGTCGTCCAGGGTCACCAGCGGCTCGTGCACGCGCGGCTTGGCCGAGACGCCGGCGATCGAATCGAAGAGGGACTCCGAGATCAGCTCGGTCTGCCGCTCCTCGATCGGCGGGACGGCGCCGGTCGTGACGTAGTAGTGGATCGAACGGGCGGCGTAGCGGCCGGCGGCGACGGCGCTGATCACCAGGGCGGGCCCGGTGAAGCAATCGCCGCCCGTGAAGATGTCGGGGACCTCCGTCTGCAGCGTCTGCTCGCACGCTTCGATCGTGTTCCAGCGCGTCACCCTCAGGGGCGGCATTCCGGGCAGGTTCAGGAAATCGAGGTCCGGCAGCTGGCCGACCGCCTCGACGACCAGATCGCAGGCGAGCAGCTCTTCGGTGTCCGGAACCGCCACCGGGCGCCGGCGGCCGACCGGATCCGCCGCGTCCAGCTCCATGCGCTGGACCGCGAGGCCGGTGATCCTGCCGGACTCGGCAACGTAGCGAGTCGGTGCGGTGAGGAAGCGGAAGACGACTCCCTCCTGCTCCGCCGCCCGGACCTCGGCCGGGTTCGCGGGCATCTGATCGCGGCCGCGGCGATAGACGACCGTGACCCGGTCGGCTCCGGCGCGGAGGGAGGTCCGCGCGGCGTCGATCGCCGGGTTGCCGCCGCCGACGACGACGACGTGGCCGCGCACCGCGACGTCGCCGCCGCGGAAGCTCCCGAGGTACCTCGTGGCACTGACGACGCCCGCCGGGTCCCGCCCGGCTGGGCGCAGCTCGAGCCGGCGATCGCGCCACGCGCCCACCGTCAGCAAGATCGCGTCGAAGCCCTGGCGGCGAAGGTCGTCGCAGCTGAAATCACCGCCGAGGGCGACGCCGGTCCTCGCGGCGATGCCCAGGGCGAGGATGCCCTCGATCTCCCAGTCCAGGATCCGCTTGGGCAAGCGATACTCCGGGATGCCGTACCGGAGCATGCCGCCGAGCGCCGGCATCCGCTCGTGGATCGTCACCGCGTGGCCGAGGCGGCGCAGGAAATACGCAGCCGACAGGCCCGCCGGGCCGCCGCCCACGACCGCGATCCGCTTGCCCGTGTCCGGCGCCACCGGCACGTGCAGGCGACGGCCGGAACCCATCTCCCAGTCCGCCACGAAGCGCTTCAGGTAGTTGATCGCCACGGGCTCGTCCTCGATCTGGCGGCGACAGGCGAGATTGCAGGGTTCGGGGCACACGCGCCCCGTGCTCAACGGCAGCGGATTGCTCTCCTTGATCGTCAGCAGGGCCTCGGCGTACTCGCCGAGCTTGATGTGCGCGACGTACTTCGGGATGTTGATCTGCGCCGGACACCCCTGCCGGCACGGCGACAAGCATTCCGTATAGCGATTCCAGTGCAGGATCTTCGTGGTCTCGGAGATGATCGAGATGATGCCCTTGGGGCAGGACCGCGCGCAGGTCCCGCAACCGACGCAGCGTTCCGGGTCGAACACCGGCAGTCCGAGGTCGCCCATCCGGATCGCCCCGAACCGGCAGACCTTGACGCACGTGCCGAGGCCGAGGCAGCCGTGGTCGCAGCTGATCGGGCCGTGGAAGTAGAGCATCGCCGCGCGGCAATCCTCGAAGCCGTGATAGTCGTACTTGCGCGCGGCCCGCTCGCCGCCCCGGCACTCGCGGCAGGCGACCTGCGGTTCGCTCTCGATGAGGTCCATGCCGAGATAGGAGGCGACGGCGCGCGCCGTCTCGGTCTGGCCGAGAACGCACGCGTTCGGCTCGACCTCGCGGCGCACGATGGCCTCCGCGCAGGCCGCGCACCCCGCGAATCCACAGCCGCCGCAGTTGGCGCCGGGCAGGAGGCCGAGGACGCCCCGGAAACGGGAATCCTCGTCGACGCGGAAGATCCGCGCGGCGACGCCGAGACCCGCGGCCGACAAGGCTGCGATGCCGCCCAGGACGATCGCTGGCGTCCAGATCACCACGCGCGACTCCTCATTCGACCATGCCCGCGAAGCCCAGAAACGCCAGCGACATGACGCCCGCCGTGACCAGCGCGATGGCCGTGCCCCGCATCGCCGGCGGCACCGGCGACAGGAGCAGGCGTTCCCGGACGCCGGCGAACAGGACGATCGCCAGGGCGAACCCGGCGGCGCTCGAGGTCGCGTAGATCAGCATGGTCGCGAAATCGAGCTCGTGCTTGATGTTCAAGAGCGCGATGCCCAGCACCGCGCAATTCGTCGTGATCAGCGGCAGGTAGATGCCGAGCGAACGGTACAGCGCCTGGCTCTTCTTCTTGAGGAAGATCTCGACCAGCTGCACGAGCGCGGCGATGAGCAGGACGAAGACCAGCGTCTGCAGGTACTCGAGGTCGAGAGGCACGAGGACGAAGTAGTGGGCGACCCAGGTCAGGACCGACGCGAGGACGGCGACGAAGATCACCGCCAGGCCCATGCCGGCCGCCGTGTCCAGCTTCTTCGAGACGCCGCAGAACGGGCAGTTCCCGAGATACTGCGCCAGCAGGACGTTGTTGACGAAGATCGCGCCGATCACCAGCAGGAGCAGGTCCACGATCGACTCCTACGTCTGGACGAAGATCTCGCCGCGCCGGCGGCTCCACGCGTTCATCACGCCGAGCAGCAGACCGAGGCAGAGGAACGCGCCCGGCGCCTTGACCATGAAGCCGAACGGCTCGAAACCGTCGCCGAACACCGGCCGGCCGAACCAGGTGCCGGCGCCGAGGATCTCCCGCAACGAGCCGACCACGATCAGCGAGATCGTGTAGCCGAGGCCGACGCCCAGCCCGTCGGCCGCCGACACCAGCACCGGGTTGCGGGAGGCGAACGCCTCGGCGCGGCCGAGGATGATGCAGTTCACCACGATCAGCGGCACGTAGATGCCGAGAGTCCGCGACAGCGGATAGAAGTACGCCTTCATGGCGAGCTCGACGAGCACGACCAGCGTCGCGATCACCACGATGAAGCTGGCGATCCGGACCTCGTCGGGTATCACGCGCCGCAACAGCGAGACGAGCGCGTTGCTGAAGACGAGCACGAACGTCACGGCGAGGCCCATGCCCAGCCCGTACTCCGCGGCGGTGGTGATCGCCAGCGCCGGGCAGAGTCCGAGGACCAGCCGGAACGGCGGCAGGTTGCGCCAGAAGCCGTGGGTCAGGGCCCGCACCGCCGTCATGATCCGCCTTTCGCGCGCGCCGGCCGCTCGCCGCCGGCGGCCAGCTCCACGATCTCGTCCGCATGATCGCGGAGCAGCTCGATCACCTGGTTCGTGCCATCGACCATCGCCCGGGAGGAGAACGTGGCGCCGCTGATCGCGTCCAGGTCGCCGCCGGCCGACCGCAGCGCCACCGGCTCGTCCAGCGCCAGGCCGGTCCACTGGGCACGGAACGACTCCCGCTCGATCCGCGCGCCCACGCCCGGGGTTTCGTGGTGGGACACGATCTCGACCCCGATCAGCGTCCGCCGCGCCAGGTCGAGTCCGATCATCACCACGACGTCGCCGCCGTAGCCCCCCCGCCCCGCGGCCTCGACCGCGAGCCGGTCGACCTGGCCGCCGTCGTCCAGGTAGAACACGGGGTACTCGCGGCCGCCCGCGCGGAACGCGAGCTTGTTGGCCAGCAGGTCCGGCGCCGGGCGCGCGAAGAGCCGCGACAGCGCCGGACCGCGCACGTGGAGATCCTCCTGGTGCTCGATGCGCGCGTCCAGGGCGGCGCGGACGTAGGCGAGCGTCCCCGCGCTGATCACCCCGATCAGGCTCAGCACCAGCACCAGTCGCCCGATGTCACGCATCGCGCGCCACCTCCAGGCCCCGGGCGCGCGGCGCGAGGCGGTCGAGCAGCGGCGCGGCGAGGTTCGCCAGCATGACGGCGAAGATCGCCTCCTCGGGGTTGGTCGAGAAGACGCGGATCAGGACGAGCAGGAGGCCGCCGAGCATCCCGTAGATCGCCATCGGCCAGGGATTGACCGGCGACGTGGTCACCTCCGTCAGCAGGAAGCAGCCGGTGAGCACGGTGCTGCCGGCCAGCAGATGGAAGAGCGGGGTCGCGCCCATCGCCGGCGCCGCGAGCCTCACCACCACTGCGCCCAGCACCACGCCGGCGAGGGCGCCCGCCGGGATCTGCCACGAGATCTGCCGCACGAGCAGCAGGAAGAACCCGCCCAAGAGCAGCCAGAGCACGAGCGCGTTGCCGATGCCGCCGACCTGGATGCCCAGAAGCAGATCGACCTTGGCGTAGGCGGCCTCGGCGGCGGCGCCCTGCGTCTTGAGCAGGCGGACCGGCTCGATCATCGTCGTGTCCCACGCCTGGCCCACCAGCGACGCCGTCCGGTCCAGCCGCTCCGGCCAGGACACCGCCAGCATCGCGTAGCCGAGCGCCACCGGGTGCACCGGGTAGCCGCCCCAGCCGCCGTAGAGCTTCTTGCCCACGACCACGGTGAGGAAGCAGCCGACGACGACCAGCCACCACGGCGCGCCGACCGGCAGCAACAGCGCGAGGAGCAGGCCGAGCGTGACGCTGCTCCAGTTGGTGGCGGAGTCCTTCGCGCCGAGCACGCGGTTCGCCGCAACATCCAGCGCGACCGATGCGCCGACCGCGAGCGCGATCACGCGCAGGGCGCTCTGGCCGAAGAGGGTCACGCTCGCGATCGCGGCCGGCGACAGCGCGACCAGCCAGAGGACCTGCATCTGGGCGAGCGAGCTCGCATCCCGCCAGTGCGGCGCCTCGGCGACGTTCAGCCTCGCTCCGGCCGGCGTCTCGTTCATGCGGCCACCCCCCCGTACCGCTTCGCCATCTTCACGAGCTGGACGAGCGGCCGGCGCGCGGGGCACACGAACGCGCAGAGTCCGCACTCCAGGCACGCTTCCGGATGGAACCGGCACGCGTCGCCGAGCTGGTCGTACTCGACGTAGCGGGCGAGCAGGTGCACCTGCAGCCTTGCCGGACAGGCGCGGGTGCATCGCCCGCAATTGACGCAGGCCAGGTTGACCTCGGCCGGCAGCTCGTCGCGGCCGAGCAGGAACACGCCGTGCTGGAACTTGCTCAGCGGAGTCTCGTCGGTGTAGAGCGCGTGGCCCATCATCGGGCCGCCCATGACGACCCGACCGAACTGTGCCGCGTCGACCCCCTGGCTCGCGAGTATCTGCCGGACCGTGATCCCCAGCGGCGCCCGCACCGTGAGCGGTCGCGCGAACGGCCGGCCGGCCAGGGTGACCGTCTTGCGGACGAAGCACCGGCCGTGCATCGCGTCCAGCGCCGCCAGGGCGAATTCCGTGGGCAACACGGCCACGCCGTGCTGGCGGTACGCGGCCGTGCGGGGGATGGGGATCCCCGTCAGCCGCGAGATCCGCGGCCGCGCGAGGCGGCGGCGATAGTCGTCGGGGACGCCGACGACGGTCACGGCCGCGCCGAAGACCTTGTGCGCCCACGCCTTGAGCGGCCGCCTCACGGTCAGCCAGATCCGGGCCTGCGGCGCGAGGTCGGTCAACCGCGGCAGGCCGTCGCGCAGCGCCTCGGCGTTCGCGAGCAGGAGCTGCTCGAAGCCGCAGATCGTGGGCTCCTCGTGGAAACCCTCGATCACCAGGTGGCGAACGTCGGGGAACTCGCCGGGGTCGGACTCGCAGTGGTTCCGGCCCGGCGTGGTCCAGGGCGAGATGACCCCGCAGGCGCGCATGGCGTCGATCCGGCTCGCGGTCCCGGACTCGAGGCCGCAGCGGACGAGCACCTCGGCCGGCGTGAGGTCCGCGACCGCGCCGCGCCGGATCACGACCGCGGGCACGTGGAAGCTCCGCGCCGTCCAGACCGCGCGGATCTCCTGGACGCGGCCGCCGATCGAGGCGTGCACGACGTTGCCGCGCTCGGAACGGCCGATCGGCTGGTAGCGGGCGACCTGGTCGCCGGCCTGCACGAGCGGACGGAACAGGATCTGGCCGGGGTACTCGAGAGGGATCACGACCTCGTCGGGATCCGGCAACTCCACGATGCCGGGCGTGCCCTCGGGGCAGCGTGGGACCCGGGCGGCGGGAGTTTTCCAGAGGCTCGACCAGGTCATGGCCACCCTCCGCGGGACGCTACTTCAAGTGACAGGCCGAGCAGGCAGCGGTGCCGTCCGGCTCCCGGAATCGCGCCGAGGCCTGCGCCAGGTGGCAGGCGTTGCAGTGGGCGTGGTAGCAGTCCTCCACGGCCCGCGCCGCCCGATCTCCGGCGTCCTCGTTCGCCCTGTCCGGGTGGCAGGTGCGACAGTTCGCGGGCTGGCGACCCGCCGCGGTCTCGTGGTGGCAGTCCGCGCAGCCGGCCGACGCCGCGGCGTGGCGCGCGTGATCGAAGAGCACGGGTCCGTTGCGGCTGCGCAGGTAGACCCGGCCGGCGTGCGGCGCCGGTCCGGCCCGCAGGTAACCGATGACGCCGACGGCGAGGGCCAGCGCGGCCAGCGACGCCAGCGGCAGGACCTTGCGCGGATTCCGGTCGGGACTCACCACCGCATCACCATTCCTGACTGTCGTCCAGGATGATCCGCTGCACGTCCTCCGGATCGAGGCGATGCCAGCCGCAACCCCGCGCCAGGCAGAAGTAGAACGGAACGCGGACGCTCGAGACGCCGACCAGGACGCTCGCGACCCGATCGTCGCCGAGGCCGCAGGCGAGTCCTTCGACCCGCAGCGAGCGGTGGCAGTGCCAGCAGCGCAGGTCAGCGAGCTCCTCGCCCTCGGGGATCCGGATGTCGCTGCGCCGCTCGAAGACGTTGAGGTACGGACTCAGCTCGACCCACCCGTCCTGGCCGCCCAGCGTCGTGGACTCCAGCCGGATCATGCCGCCGCGTATCAAGCTGGCGTCGCAGTGGGGACAGTAAGCGCGCAGGTAGGATCCCGACTTCAGGGCGGTGCGGTCGTTGTAGTGGTGCTTCTGCCAGAGCAGGTCTTCCCAGCGCTCGCCTCGAGGCGGCCGGTCCGGGCTCATGGGATCACCTCGTCTTCCGCCTGGGATCGCGCCGCCGCCACGGCCGCCGCGACGGCGGTCACCGAGATGAAAGATAGGACGTCGAGAGAGCGGCAACAAATGATAACTGTTTGGAGGAAGCCAATTTAACACTATTTTACTGTGATTTATCGATCGGCGGAGAGCCGGCGATCAGCGGGCTTGACCATCTATACCAGTGTAGTATAGTCCTGTTTCCTGGGGATGCAGCCCTGCTCCCCACGTCCACCCCACGCCGGCGGCGCCAGGCCAGCCCTCCAGGTCTCGACAGCGGCGTTCGCGGGACAGCGGCGGATTTCGGCAGGCATTCACGCGCTGATCGCCCGCGCACCGGCTCGCCCCCTGACGAAACGAGGTGTCCGATGACCCCCCATACACCATTCCGACGCGCCACCGTCGCGACCGTGGCCACGTTGGCCGTGCTCGCCCTTCTCGCGCGGATCGACGGCGCCGCCGCCGAACCCGCCCGCAGCCGCGGTGAGCCGATCCCGCTCGACAAACTCGCGACCCACGCGGAAGCCCGCTCCGTCAACCACGTCCTCGGCTCCAGGTTGACCGACCCGACCTGGTCGGCGGCCCTCGTCGACGGCGACGACGCCACGCTCGTGGCCGAACGGCAGCTCGGCGTCCGGTACGCGGGCGCCGCCGAGTTCACCAACGAGATCGAGGTCCGCTACCGGGGCGAAGGCACGGTGACCGTGGACCTGCTCCTGCCCCATGAACGCTGGCAACGCGGCGCCGCCAGTGCCGACCTGCCGGCGGCGACCGAATGGACGACGATCGTGATCACCGTACCGGCGGATCGCTACCAGGGATTCTCCCTGGTCATCGAACCGAGGGCGGGCCGCGGCACCCCGGAGGTGTCCGAACTCGGCGCCTTCTGGTTCGAGGAGGAGCTGACGCGCGACCCGGCCGAGGTCGCCGACGAGTGGTGCGAGGACTATCCCGGCACCGGCAACGACCTCACCTCGCCGAACGAGACGGCCCAGCGATTCGCGTCGTATCTCGACAGCCACGGCTGGACCTGGGCCTTCGACTACGGCAACAGCAACGTCTGGGAGACCGATTACAAGCGCGTGGATCTCGGCGGCGACAACAACAGCTGGGTCGACGCCGTCGACGCGTTCCTCTACTGCGGCCACGGCTCGACCAACGTGCTCTCCCTGGCCAACTCCTCCCACGACGACGGCACGGTCTCCGCGTCCGACATCAACGCGGCCTGGGGCAACCCCGACATGGAGTGGTCCTGGTTCCACTGCTGCCTGAACCTCAGCGGCACCAACTGGCATTCGGCGCTCGCCGGCGCGCACACGATCGCCGGCGCCATCAGCGTCATCAACGGCTCGAGCAACTGGGGCAAGACGATCGCGAAGAGGCTGATCGACACCGGCATCTTCGACTCGCCCGAGACGATCTACCAGTCCTGGTGGCACGCCAACGACAGCAACCAGCCGGCCGGCAACAAGTTTCGCCTGCTGGCGGAGGACCAGGCCCACTACAACGAGTACATCTGGGGCCAGGGCACGGTCCAGCCGGACAGTCCGGACGCCACGCACTGGACTGTCTCGCACACCGTGAGCAAGGCCGCGGGCGGTCTCGCCGTCTTCGATCCCGCGGCCGTCCGGCGCGCGAGCGAGCCGATCCTGTGGCAAGCGCCGCCCGACCTCGGCGAACCGGGCGCGCCCGCCCTCGTCGTGCGCGTGCACCCCGAGGTGCTCGCCAAGAGCCTGCCCGTCGCCGCGTGGGTGCACGACGTGCTCCCGTCGAACCTGGACGACGGCATGACGGCCGAGATGTTCGACCGCCTGTGCGGAGCGCTGGGCCTCGCGTGCGCCGACGCTGCCGTCGGTCGCGAGGACGAGGACGGGTACGCGGCCGCCGCCGGTCTCGCGACCCTCTCGGGCTACGTCGCGTCGGGCGGCTGGCAGTTCACCAACCAGGAAATCCAGCTCGTGCCGGAGGTCCCGCCCGAGATCGCCCTGACGCCCGACGAGGCGGGGGAACGCGCGCTGGGCTTCCTGCAGCAACTCGGCCTGGTCGACAACACCCACTTCCTGGCCGGCGTCAACGTCTACGAAGCAGCCGAGCTCGCCGAGGACGGCACCGTCCTGCAGTCGTACCCGTTCGCCTACGACGCCGTCATCGGGCACAGCCAGGGTCCGGGCGGCGAGTCGTTCCCGGTGGTCGGCAACGGCGGCCGCACGCACGTGGCGGTCGGCGTCGACGGCTCGATCCAGGCCTTCAACCAGGTCAGCCGTCGCGTCCAGGCCCGGTCGCTGGTCGAGGTGATCTCCGTGCAGGCGGCGCTGGACCAGCTCGCTGCGTTCGGCTACGCCGCGTTGCAGGGCGCGCCCGAATTCCCGGCCGAGGAGGTCGTGGTGCGCGACGCGAACATCGGCTACTTCGAGCAGGGCATCAGCGACCAGCAGACGCGCATGGGGCCGGTGTACTACTTGGACGTCGACCTCATCGGCGCCGACCCGGGCCGCGAGGGCGAGCGCCTGAGCGTCCCCGGGCGGCTATTCCTCGCGTCCGACACGCTGCCCGTGCACGGCGAGATCCTCGCGCCGGGCGACGGCGACATGTTCGCCTACGGCGACCCGGTCTCGTTCCGCAGCGGCGTGGTCAACGGAACGCCGCCGTACGATTTCGCGTGGTACTCCGACATCCACGGCCTGCTCTCGACCGACCAGAACTTCACCACCGACCAACTCCTGCCGTCGTTCCGCGAGGCGGGCGTGCCGGGGCCGATCACGATCGAGTTGCGCGTCACCGACGCCAACGGCCACTCGTCGACCGATCAGATCGCGATCAACATCACCGGCGTGATCGGCGTCGACGACGTCCCGGCGGTGTTCGAGCTGGCCGGCAACCGACCCAACCCGTTCAACCCGCGCACGACGATCTCGTTCGGCCTGCCCGCCGCGGGCCACGCGACCCTGCGCGTGATGGACGTCCGCGGACGGCTCGTGCAGACCCTGGTCGACGAGTCGCTCCCCGCCGGCCGCCACGCGCGGATCTGGAGCGGTACGGACGACGGCGGCCGCCCCGTCGCGTCCGGCGTCTACCTGTACCGGCTCGAGTTCCGCGGCGAGGACGGCTCGACGCGGACCGAGACGAAGCGCATGGTGCTCGTCCGCTGATCGCGGCGACGTCCGGCGATCACGACGGCGCCAGGCAACGAAAGGCGCCGCCGGCCCGACCGGGCCGGCGGCGCCAGATCGACCCTGGCGGCGGTCAGCCCATCCGCTCGACGATCGCCTTCCCGAATCCCGAGCAGCTCACCTCCACCACGTCCGGCCGGCCTTCGGCGCGCATCAGGCGCGCGAGGTCGTAGGTCACGCGACCGTCCCGGATCGCCGCCTCCATGCCGCGCAGCACGCGATCGGCCGCCTCCGGCCAGCCCAGGTGCCGCAGCATCATCTCCGCCGAGAGGATGAGCGAGCCCGGGTTGACCTTGTCCAGGCCGGTGTACTTCGGCGCGGTCCCGTGGGTCGCCTCGAAGAGCGCGACCTCGTCGCCCAGATTGGCGCCCGGGCCGAGTCCGAGGCCGCCCACGAGCGCGATCGCCGCGTCGGAGAGGTAGTCGCCGTTGAGGTTGGGCAGCGCCAGCACGCGGTACTCGCCGGGGCGGGTCTGGATCTGCTGGAAGATGTTGTCGGCGATCCGGTCCTTGAGCAGGATCCGCCCCTGCGGCAGCTCGCCGCCGTATTCCTCGAGGAGAGCCTTCTCGGTGACGAAGGTGCCGGCATACTCGCGGGCCGCCAGCTCGTAGCCCCATTTGCAGAAGCTGCCCTCGGTGAACTTCATGATGTTGCCCTTGTGGACGAGGGTCACCGACTCGAGGCCGTTCAGGATCGCCCAGTCGAAGGCCTTGCGCACGAGCCGCGCGGTGCCGAACTCGCTCATGGCCTTGACGCCGATGCCCGAGTCGCGACGGATCTCGCGTCCGGTCTTCGCCTGGATCAGGTCGATGATCGCGAGCGCGACCTCGCTGCCGCGCTCGAAGTCATGGCCGGCGTAGACGTCCTCGGTGTTCTCGCGAAAGATCACGAAGTCGACCTGGTCGGCGTACTTGTTCGGACTCGGCACGCCCGGGAAGTAACGGACCGGACGCACGCAGGCGTAGAGGTCCAGGTGCTGGCGGAAGCGGACGTTGATCGAGCGGAAGCGCGCGGTCACGTCCTCGGGCCGGCAGCCGTGCTTGCCGATCAGCTCCTCGCGCGTGCCCTGGCGACCCGTCGCGAGGCAGACATGGGTCTCCTCGCCGACCGGAGTGGTGAACGGTCCCTTGATCGCGACCTTCAGGTGCCGGATCGCCGCGACCGTTTCCGGCGGGAACTCGGACCCGTACTTGTGCAGACCCTCGAGTCCGGCGTACAGTGGACACCAGGCGATCCGCCGCCGGCCTCCGTACGCTTGCGCGACGGCCGCGTCGACCACGAACTGCATCGCCGGCGTGATGTCGATGCCGACGCCGTCGCCGCGCAAGAGACCGATCACCGGGCGCTCGCCGATCACCAGCCGGCCTCCCTCGGTGCGGATCAGATCGCCCGCGGGGACCTGGACGTGCTGGAACTCCATCCGGCGCCTCCTCGTCTGGCTCGGGTTGGGGGTGAAGCAGCGGGAAGATACCAGTGATTCCAAGGACCAACAACCTTGACCCAGATCAAGTCCGCCGTGATCCGGCCTTGAGCCGGACGGTCCGTCGGCCGTTTCATCCGCGAACGACCGTCACCCCACGTCCTTGACCGGGAGTCCGAAGCCATGAAGCGAGTCATCCTACTGATCGGCCTCTGCTCGGTGGTGGCTGGCGCCATCGCCGCCGAAGCGGACAGCCCCGCCGGCAAGTGCATGACCTGCCACAAGGAGAAGACACCGGGGCTCTACAAGCAGTGGTTCGCCAGCAACCACGGCTCGGCCGGGGTCACCTGCCTCGACTGCCACGGCGCCGCCGCCGGCGAGAGCGACGCGTTCCCGCACGAGGGCGCCCACATCGCGACCCTCGTGACCCCGCGCGACTGCGGCCAGTGCCACGCGAAGGAGGCCGAGCAGGTCCAGAAGAGCCATCACGCGACCGCCGGCGAGATCCTCGACTCCAACGACGCCTACCTCGCCCATGCGACCGGCGGCCAGCCCGCGGCCGTCGCCGGCTGCGAGAGCTGTCACGGCGGCAAGGTCAAGATCGACCCCGCCTCGCCCAACAAGCTGAGCCGCCTGAGCTGGCCGAACTCGGGCATCGGCCGCCTCAACCCCGACGGGAGCAAGGGATCCTGCACCGCCTGCCACGCGCGGCACTCCTTCGACGTCGCGCAGGCCCGCAAGCCCGAGGCGTGCGCCAAGTGCCACCTCGGCCCGGATCACCCGCAGAAGGAGATCTACGAGGAGAGCAAGCACGGCAACGCCTACTACACCCACCTCGACGAGATGAACATCGAGAGCGACCGCTGGGTCGTCGGCGTCGACTATTTCGAGGCCCCCACCTGCGCGACCTGCCACATGTCCGCGACGCGCACGCAGCCGGTGACGCACGAGGTCGGCGAGCGGATCAGCTGGACCCTGCGGCCGCCCGTGTCCAAGACGCTGCCGAACTGGCAGGTCCGGCGCCAGAACATGCAGGACGTCTGCCGCGCCTGCCACGGCCAGGGTTTCATCGACGGCCACTACGCGCAGTACGACGGCCTGGTCAACCTCTACAACGAGAAATTCGCCAAGCCGGCAGGCCGCCTGTACGACATCGCCAAGCGCAAGGGCCTCGGCGGCGGCAAGGCCGAGTTCAGCAACGAGTACGAGTGGACGTACTGGGAGATCTGGCATCACGAGGGCCGCCGCGCCCGCCACGGCGCGGCGATGATGGGCCCGGACTACACCTGGTGGCACGGCATCTACGAGGTCGGCAAGCACTTCTATTTCGAGTTCATCCCCGAGCTGCGCGAGTTCCACGACGCGGAGCTCGACCAGGCCATCGCGGAGGTCCTGGCCGACGAGTTCCACGTCTGGCTGAACCGGCCGACCGCCGACATCAAGGCCGACATCAAGTCCGGGGCCATGGCGAAGCTCTACGCCGACATGTTCGAGGGACCGCTCGGCCAGTAGCCGCACGAGAGGAACCGACCATGCTGTGGCGGATGCGCGCGTTCCTGAAAGGTCTGTCCACGACCCGGACGGGAACCCTCGGCGTGGCGTTGACGACCAGCTCGTTCCTGCTGCTCGTCTTCCTGCTGCTCTTGCAGGCGGCCGGGGTGCTCGGCAACAGCTACGCCGGGCTGCTCACCTTCCTCGCGCTGCCTGGCGTCTTCGTGGCCGGGTTGCTCCTGATCCCCGTGGGCTGGCGGCGTCTCCAGCGGCGCACCGGACTGTCGACCGCCGAGTTGCTGCGGACGCAGTTCCCGCCGGGCCTGGTCCAGGCCAGCCCATTCGGCTCGAGCCTGGCCCTGACGATCGCCGGGCTGACCGTGGTCAACCTGCTGTTCCTCGGGTTCGGCGGCGCGGCGATCCTGCATCACATGGACACGCCCGAGTTCTGCGGCACGACCTGCCACGCGGTCATGAACCCGGAATGGGTCACCTACCAGTCGAGCCCGCACGCCCACGTGCCATGCGTGGAGTGCCACGTCGGCGAGGGCGCCGACGCGTTGATCGACGCGAAGCTCAACGGGCTGCGCCAGATGTGGCTCGTGACCGTCGGCGGCTACCGCCGGCCCATCCCGACCCCCGTCACCACGTTGCGGCCCGCGCGCGAGACCTGCGAGAAGTGTCACTGGCCGGACAAGTTCTACGGCGACCGCATCAAGACCATCGCCCGGTTCGCCGCGGACGAGCAGTCGACCCCGCGATTCACGACCCTCGCCTTGAAGGTGGGCGCCGGCGGGCAGGCCGGGAAGATCCACTGGCACGTGGCCGCCGACAACGAGGTCCGCTACCAGGCGCTCGACGAGAGCCGGCTCGTGATCGACTGGGTCGAGGTCAAGCGTGGCGATCGCTACCACCGCTTCACGAACCGGCGGGCGATCCCCCGGGACGCGGCACCGCCGGCCGCGCGCACCCTGGACTGCATCGATTGCCACAATCGGGCGACGCACGTCTACCGGCAGGCCGAGGACGTGGTCGACGAGCTCCTGGCCGACGGTACGCTCGACCGCACGTTGCCCTGGGCCAAGGCGGCGGCGCTCGCGGCGATCGCGACGACGGTCCCCCGCGACGCGGATCGCGAGGCCGCCATCGCCGGGGCCCTGCGCGCCTTCTACCGGCGCCAGGATCCCCGCGCGCTCGCGCGGCATCCGGCCGGTCTGGACGAGATGGCGCGCGCGCTCGCGGCTGCGCACGCGCGGAACGTGCATCCGCAGATGAACGTCGACTGGGGCACCTACCCCAGCCACCTGGGCCACCGCCAGGGCCGGGCGGGGTGCTTCCGCTGCCACAACCAGGACCTGGTCGACGATTCGGGTCGAGCGATCAGCTCCGACTGCACGCTCTGCCACTCGCTGCTGGCGTTCGAGAGCCCCTCGCCGTTCCAGTACCTCGAGCCCGTGCGCCCGGCGCAGCCCGACTCGGCGATGCACGTCTATCTGCAGGCGGAGTTCACCGGCCGGGCGCCGTGATCCCGGCGAGCCCGCTGGGCGGAACGGTCGGCTCGCGCTAGGTTGTCCGCGGAACCCGCGAGCGGAGGCCTGCCATGTCGACTCTCACCGCGCTCGTGCCCGTCGCCGACGGCACGGAGGAGATCGAGGCCGTCACGGTCGTCGACACGCTGCGCCGTGCCGGCATCACGGTCACGGTCGCCGCGGTCGGCGCCGACCTCGCGGTCACCTGCTCGCGCGGCGTGCGCCTGGTCGCCGACCGGCTGCTCGACGATCTCGCCGGCCAGACCTTCGACCTGATCGCGTTGCCGGGCGGCCTGCCCGGCGCCGCCCACCTGCGCGACTCGCCGGCGCTGACGGCGCTCCTGCGCGGCCAGCACGCGCGTGGCGCCCTCATCGGCGCGATCTGCGCCGCGCCGGTCGTGGTGCTGCTGCACCACGGCCTGCTCGACGGGCGCGCGGCGACGTGCTTCCCGGCCCTGGCGGACCGCCTGCCGGCAGGGCAGCTGCGCCGCGATCCCGTCGTGGTGGACGGGTCGCTGGTCACGAGCCGCGGGCCGGGGACCGCGCTCGAGTTCGCCCTCGCCCTGGTCGAACAGCTCGCGGGCGCGAGCGTCCGGGCGCGCGTCGCCGGCCCGCTGCTGGCGGCCGACTGAGAGCCGTCGCTCGAGAAAACACTTCAACGATCGGCGCCATCCGTGCTAGTTTGCACGCTGTTGTCTTCTCTCGCCCGGTCGATGGGAGATCCTTGGCGGCGATGCGTGCAAGACCGTCAAACGTGCCGGTGAGCTGGCGCTTGCTCGTCCTGACGGGAGTGGGGCTGTTATACCTGCTGCCTCACCAGCACATGTTCACGATCGACAGCCTCTACTACCTCTGGGGCGCCGAATTCGCGCACTGGCGCAGCCTCCTGCACCCGCATCACGTCGCGCTCGAACTGCTCTGGCGCGGCTGGTGGCGGACCTGGGAGTGGTTCGGCTGGCCCGGGCGCGCGGTTATCCCCTTCCAGGCGCTCAACCTCGTCGTCAGCCTGGGCGCGCTCGGCGTCGCGCTGCGTCTCTTCGAGACGCTGGCCCGCGATCGGCTGCAGGCGCTGCTCTGGTGGTCCGTGCTCGCCGTCAGCTTCCTGCCCTGGTTCTACGCGACCCAGGCCGAGGGCGTGCCGCTGTATGCGTTCTTCGGATCCGCCAGCCTGCTGTGGGCCGCCGCGCTGCCCGGACGCGGCCGGACCAACCCGCCGGCGGCGCGCACGGCTGTCGCCCTGGCCGCGACGATCGTCGGCGGCGTGGCGGTGCACCAGTCGCTGGTCCTCTGGGCGCCGCTTCTGGCCTGGATGCTCGCCCGCGAGGCTCGACCTGGACGGCGCCTGCGACTCGGCGCGCTCACCCTGGGGCTCGCGGCGGGCGGGGTCCTCGGCTGCTACCTGGTGGCCGGCGCCTGGGCTGCCGCCGACCTTTCGCCGGGCGCCCTCGGCCACTGGTTCACCAGTTACGCCGAGGAGTTCGCGGGACGGTGCGGATCGTTGCGACTGCTCGTCTCTGCGGACGTGCCGCGGGGCCTGGCGTCGGCGCTGCTGACGGGGACGCCGCTCAAGCCGTACCTGTTCGGCGAGCGGCCGCGCGATCTCGCCCTCGCCGTCCGGCTCGCGCCATACGCCCTGGCGGGGCTGATCTTCCTGCTCGCGATCGTGCGGACGCCCGGCGCGTGGCGGGCGCGCGAGGCGCCCCAGCGCCGGGCGCTCGTGAACGTGGCCCTGCTCGTGCTGGTCGCCTCGCTCTTCGCCGGGTGGTGGGAGCCGTCCAACCGGAAGTTCTGGGCGCCGGTGCTGCCCGGCCTGCTGGCGCTCGCGTCCGTCGGCTGGGGCGCGATCGCCGAGCGCCGGCCGCGCGTGGCCGGCGCCGGGATGGCCCTGCTCATCGCGACCATCGCCGCCTTCAACCTCGCCGGCGGCATCCTGCCCCGGCACCACGAGCACGACGATCGCCAGCCGTTGCTCGTGTTCCTCGCGCGGCGGACCGGGCCCGCCGACGCCGTGGTCCTGCGGGAAGACCGGGTGTGGCAGTGCGCGGTCTACTTCCAGAATGCGCGCCTGGTCCATGGAATCCCCGGCGAGCGGTCCGACCGCGACGATCCCGAGCACTCGGTCTTCCTGGCCGCCGTGGCGGACGCGCGCCGGGCCCTGGAGAAAGGCGCGACCCTGTACGTCGCGGCGTCGGAGTGGCCGCGCTTGCGGACAGCGCTCGCCGCCGAGCTGGGCGCGTTGCCCGAGCCGGTCGAGGCGCTGCGCTACGGCGACCTGGAACTGCACGGCGACGAGCAGATCCTGCTGGCGCTCCGCCTGCCCGTCGGGTAGCGGGAGCCGGCACGGAAGAGCCAGCTACCGCGTCCGCGCGGCGAGGACCTCGCCGGCCGCGGCCAGGGCCACGGCGACCGACGCCGCGTCGGGCAGCCCGGCCTGGGCGGTGTTGGGCTTGCCGCCGCCGCGGCCGCCGGCGCGCGACGCCAGCTCCTTCACGAGATCGCCCGCGTGCAGGTCGCCGCGCTCGACCAGGTCCGGCGTGAGCGTCACGAGCAGCGACCCCTTTCCGTCCCAGGTCGCGCCCAGCACGACGACCCCCCGCGCTCCCAGTCGGTCGCGGACGTGGTCCCCCAGCTGCAGGAGAGCGTCGCGGTTCTCGGCCGGCACCGCGACCGCGACGAGGCGCACATCGCCCACCTGTTGCGGCCGAGCGAGGGCGTCCGCCAGCCCGTCCTGGGCCGACGCGTGCCGCGCCCGCTGGAGCTCGCGGCGGAGCTGGTCGCGCTCGGCCTGCAGGGCCTGGACCTGCGTCGCGTAGGCGCCGCCCTCGCGGCGGAGCACGTCGCCGAGCGCGGCGAGCTGAGCGCGATCGGCGCCGGTCAACGCGATCGCCGCCTCGCCAGCCACGGCCTCGATTCGCCGCACGCCCGCCGCGACCGAGCCCTCGCTCGTGATGCGGAACGGTCCGACGTCGCCGGTGGCGTCGCAGTGGGTGCCGCCGCAGAGCTCGAGGCTGAAGGTGTCCCCGTCCGGCAACCCGAGCTCCCGCGCGAGCGCGAAGCCGCCCGGGATCTCGATCATGCGGACCCGGTCCCCGTACTTCTCGCCGAAGAGCGCCATCGCGCCCGCCGCCCTGGCCTGCGCGAGGGGCACGTCGTCGCGACGCAGCACGGGCTGGTTGTCGAGGACGGCTCGGTTCACGAGGTCCTCGACCCGCGCGATCTGGTCGCGCGTCAGCGGCCGGTCGTGCCGGAAGTCGAAGCGCAGCCGCTCGGGCGTGACCTCGCTGCCGGCCTGCTCGACGTGGGGCCCCAGCACGCGGCGCAGCGCGGCGTGCAGGAGGTGGGTCGCCGTGTGATGCCGCATGGTGGGCAAGCGCCGCGCCGCGTCGACCGCGAGGGTGACGGGACCGCCGGCGCCCAGCCGGGCTCGCAGCTCGTCCAGCTCGCCGCGCACGACCAGCGCCGGTCCCTCCTCCGACTTCACCGTCTGGATCACCGCGAGCTCGCTGCCGTCCGCGAGACGGACCGCGCCGGTGTCGCCGACCTGGCCGCCGCCCTCGGGATAGAACGGCGTGACCTCGCAGAGCAGGTGCGCGAGCGGTCCGCAGCCGTCGTCGCCGCCGGCCCGGATCGCCAGGACCTCGCTCGTCTCGCACAGCTCGTCGTAGCCCGTGAAGCGGCCGCGGAGCGCCGAGCCCGCGCGCAGCGGCTGCCAGGCGCCGATCCCCTGCATGAAGGTCCGCTCCTTGCCGCTCTGGGCGCGTTGCAGCTCCATGCAGGCGGCGAACCCCTCGGTGTCGACGCCGAATCCGTCCTCGGCAGCCATCACCGCCGTGAGGTCGACCGGAAAACCGTAGGTGTCGTGGAGCTTGAACGCCTCCTCGCCCGAGACGACGGCGCGCTTCTCGGCGCGCATCCGGTCGCGGATCTCGCCGTAGATCTTCAGGCCGGCCGAGAGCGTGCGCAGGAACCGCTCCTCCTCCTGGCGGATCACCGGCAGGACGCGGTCGCGGCGATCGCGCAGCTCCGGGTAGGCGTCGCCCATCTCGTCGATGACCGTCTCCGCCACGCTGTGGAGGAACGGTCGCTCGACGCCGAGCCGGTGGCCGTGGCGGGCGGCGCGTCGCAGGATGCGGCGCACGACGTAGCCCCGGCCCTCGTTGCTCGGCACGGCGCCGTCGGTGATCGTGAAGACCACGGCCCGGGCGTGGTCCGCGATGACCTGCATGCTGATCAGGTCCTCGCCGCGCGGCTCGCGGCCGCAGATCGCCGCCATCCGGCGGATGATGGCCTGGAAGAGGTCCGTCTGGTAGTTGCTCTGGACGCCCTGCAGCACAGCCGCGAGGCGCTCGAGGCCGAGGCCGGTATCGACGCTCTGCATCGGCAGGGGCGTGAGCGCGCCCTGCGCGTCGCGGTCGAACTGCATGAAGACGTGGTTCCACAGCTCGAGCCAGCGGTCGCAGTCGCAGACACCGACCGCGCAGCCGGCCGGATTGGCGCAGCGCATCGACTCGCCCTGGTCGTAGTACATCTCGGCACAGGGACCGCACGGACCGGTGTCGCCCATCGACCAGAAATTCTCCTCGTCGCCCTGCGCGAGGTCGCCGAGGCGCCGGATGCGCGCCGCCGGGACGCCGAGCTGCTCGTGGATCACCGCGAAGGCCTCGTCGTCGTCCTTGTAGACCGCGAACCAGAGCCGATCGGGATCGAGGCCCAGGTCCCTCACCAGGAACTCGTGGCCCCAGCGCAGCGATTCGGCCTTGCCGTAGTCGCCGAAGCTCCAGTTGCCGAGCATCTCGAAGAACGTGTGGTGGCGGGCGTCCTTGCCCACCTCCTCGAGGTCGTTGTGCTTGCCCGAGACGCGCATGCACTTCTGGCAGCTCGCGGCGCGCTTGTACCCGCGGGTCTCGATCCCGGTGAACACCGCCTTGAACTGGTTCATGCCCGCGTTGGTGAACAGCAGGGTCGGGTCGTCCTGGGGCACCAGGGTGCTCGAGGCGACGATCGTGTGGTCATGAGCGGCGAAGAACGCCAGGAAGCGCGCGCGGATCTCGCTGATCTTCACGGGTCGCTACCTCGATTCTCAGTCTCGAATCGGCGGCCGCGCGCCGGGAGGCGGCGGGCCCACAGGGAAGCGGAAGTCTAACGACGCGGCGGGCGGGGGTCAACCCGCGGCGGCGTCTGGGGGTTCCGCGATCGTGAGAACGTGGTAGCGTTCCATCCGGCCAAGACGGGCTTGTGCCGGAGCGCGCTAAAGGCGAGCTTTGCGCTGCCGATCCCGGGAGAAACGTGGGGATCCCGGCCGCGCCGGCCGGGCTCGCCGTGGTCGCGCTCGCGAGGGGTGACGATGCGCCCGCTCCTGCACCTGATCCTGTCCGCCGCCATGTGGTGCCTCTTCGGCTACTACTGGTACGTCGTGCTCGGCCGCGAGATCGGACCGGGCACCATGCGCGCGGTGCAGACGCTCCTGATCCTGGTCGTCGCGGGCCTCGTGGTCACGGTCGTCTGGGTCGCCCACAACCTCCGGCTCGCGCGCAAGTTCGCCGGCCGGCGGTGCGGCGCCGCCGGGACCGACGCGCCGAAGCTCGAGCGCGATACGATCGGCCGTCCCATCACGCACCCCGCTCTCGGCGAGCTGCGCGCCGCGGGCGTGATCGACATCGAGGCCGACGCCGGCGCCAAGCGCTACCGGGTGGCCGAGGCGGTGCGCCGGCCATGAACCTCTACGATCTGATCGTCGAATTCGAGAGCACCTGGGTGTACCTCGCCTTGCTGGTGTACTTCGCCTGGTATCCGATCGGCACCAGCGCGATGTGGATCTACACGGCGATCATCTACTACCGCCGCCGCGAGCAGGAACCGGCGGAGGAGCGCGAGGCGTTCTACCACCTCGATCGGCTGCCCCCCGTGAGCTTCGTGATTCCCGCCTACAACGAGGAGGCGAACATCGAGGCCACGGTTCGCGGCGTCCTCGCGGTCGACTACCCGGATTACGAGGTCGTCGTGATCGACGACTGCTCGACCGACGCGACGCTCGCGCTGCTCGAGCCCTTCGCCGCCCGCGGCGAGATCCGGCTCGTCCGCAAGCGGGTGAACGAGGGCAAGGCGATGGCGCTCAACGACGCGCTGCCGGTGTGCAACGGCGAGCTGCTGTTCGTGATGGACGCCGACGCCGTCCCGGATCCGGACATCCTGAAGGCCATGGTCCCCCACTTCCAGTCGCCGCGAGTCGGCGGGGTGACCGGCAACCCGCGCGTCGCCAACCGCACGAGCTTCCTCGCCAAGCTGCAGGCCATCGAATTCGCCAGCATCATCTCCCTCATGCGCCGCGCCCAGCGGGTCTGGGGCCGGATCATGACCATGTCGGGCGTGGTCGGCATCTTCAGGCGCGAGGCGCTGCAGGACGTGGGGTACTACAGCCCCGAGATGGCGACCGAGGACATCGACCTGACCTGGCGGCTCCAGATCCGCCACTGGGACATCCGCTACGAGTCGCGCGCCTTGATGTGGATGCACGTGCCGCAGTCGCTGCAGGGGTTGTGGCGACAGCGCCGGCGGTGGGCGCTCGGGCTCAGCCAGGTCCTGCACCGCCACTGGCGCACGGTCCTGCGCTGGGAGCACCGCCGCTTCTGGCCCGTCCTCATCGAGGCGAATCTCTCGGTGTTCTGGGCGTACACGTACGTGTTCCTCAGCGTGGTCTGGCTCGTGAGCTACGCCCTCGGCTATCCGCCGGTGGGCGCGAGCCCGATCCCGAACTTCTGGGGCATGTTCATCGCCACGGTCTGCGTGCTGCAGCTCGTCACGGGAGTCCTGCTCGACCGCAGCTACGACCGGACCTTGCCCCGCTACTTCGTCCACGCGGTGTTCTACCCGCTGATCTACTGGATCCTCATGGCCGTGATCACCGTCGTGACCCATCCGCGCGGCGCGGGCGTGAATCGCCAGAGGTTGCGCTACACGCTCTGGAAACCGGTGAGGGAGTGACCGTGCGCCAGGTTCTCGTCGTCGCCATGCTCAGCGCCGCGACCGCGCTCGCGGCCCCCTCCGCGGACGAACCCGCCCCGCCCCGGCGGGCCATCGACACCGCGGCCGCCTGGGCGGACGCCGACACGGCGCGCGCACTCGCCGCCGCGGAACGCCATCGCGAGTCGGCGCGCGCGTTCATCGCGGCCCTGAACCACGACGCCCGCCTCGTGGGAGAGATCTGCGACGAGCTCGCCTTCCAGAAGCTCTGGAACGACGAGCATGACCGGGCCATCTTCTACTTCCGCCGCTACCTGGCCCGCCGTCCCGGCGAGGCGAACCGCGACGCGCGCAGGGGCCTCGCCCTCGCCTGCAGCTGGAGCGGCCGCCAGGGGCAGGCCATCCAGCTCTACCGCGGCCTGGTGCGCGAGGACTCGACCGATCTCGACGCCCGCTTCGGCCTCGGCCGGTCGCTGATCTGGGACAACCGCCTGCGCGAGGGCCACGGAGTGCTGCGCGACCTCGAGGTCGGGCATCCCGGCACGGGCCCCGGCCGGGACGCCCGCGATTTCCTGCTGGTGGTCCTCGACGAGTACGAGCCCCACCTCGACGTCCGCTGGGACGGCATCTGGGACAGCGACGAGCTCACGATCCACCGCCTCACGGCGCGCGGCCGCACGAACCTCGGCAGCGTCCTGCCCGAGGTCGGCGCCGGCGTCGCGTTCTACAGCCAGCCCGGCCGCCCCTCGCTCACGGCGCCGCGCCTGTCGCTGGGCGTGGTCGCGCCGCTCGCCCACGACTGGGCGGTGCACGCCTACGGCTGGGTCGACCGCTTCACGAGCGACGGACCGCTCGCGGCGGGCGACGGCGACCTCGACTGGACCCGCCTCGGCGGCGACGCCTGGCTCACCTGGCTCGCGTCCCCGCGCCTGCGCGTCGACCTGGGCGCGGCGAGCCAGGTCGTCGAGACCTACGACGCCTTCGCCGACCACCTGCACTACGAGCCCGTGACGCTCTCGGCGGACTGGCGCTTCGCCCCGCGCTGGACGCTCTCCGGCGCCGCCCAGTCCGCGAGCTACAGCGACGGCAACCTGCGCCGGCGCGGGTCCGCGCAGCTCTGGTGGCGGCGGCCCGGGACCTGGGAGATCGCCCTGGGGCCGACGGCCTACGCCATGGACTACGAGGAACCCTACCCCGGCGGCTACTGGGCGCCCGACTGGGTGCGCAACGGCAGCCTCGCGGCGCGGATCGGACGCCGCTGGCCGCGCCTCGCGCTGGCGATCGACGGCAGCTACGGCCTGGAGAAGGAGCTGGGCTCGGACGCGATCGGCGTGGGCGGCGTGCACGGCCACCTCGGCTGGCGGTTCGCGCCGGCCTGGCTCGTGGGGGCCGACCTCTCCCATTCCCGCAGCCGCTTCACGAGCGACAGCGGCTACAACCGCACCGCCGCGAGCATCCGCGTGCGGGTGCTCCTCTGACGTGGCCACGGCCCGGCAGCCGCGGCGCCGCGGCACGATCGCTCTGCTCGCCGTCCTCGGACTCGCCGCGATCGCGGCGACTCTACTCGCCCTGCGCGGTCGCGCCCTGGACCGCCCGGCCGAGCACAGCCCCGGCTACCACCTCGACCCCACCGAGCTCGCGGCGCTCGAGGTGGGCGAGGCGGGTCCCGGCGTGCGCATCCTCTGCTACCATTACTTCCGTCCCGGGTTCGACCCCGGCTACCTGCTGCGGGTCGCGGGCGCAGTCATCCTGGGCATGCCCACCCTCGGCCCGCAGGAATTCTGGACCACGCCCATCGGCCAGTTCGAGCGGCACCTGCGCTACTTCCGCGACGCGGGCGTCGCCGTGCTCTCGCTCGACGAGATCGCGGAGCGCCAGGCGCGCGGCGAGCCGCTGCCCGACCCCGCCGTCGTGATCACCATCGACGACGCCGACCGCAGCGTGTACGAGCTGGCCTGGCCGCTCCTGCAGCAGTACGGTGTGCGGGCGCACCTCTTCGTGCCCACCAGCCGGGTGGGCGGCCGCTGGAGCGGCATCCACGTCTGCGACTGGACGGAGCTGAGGGAGATGGCGGATTCGGGGACGATCCTCGTCGGCTCGCACACCCACGACCTCCACTACAAGGTGGGGACCGACCTCGGCCGGCAGCCCGTGTTCTGGAACCCCGACCGCATCGACGCGGCCGCGCACGGCGGCTTGCGCCGCACCCTGCGGGAGCTCGCGCCGGACGCCGTGGACGCGGCGGGGGACGGCTCGGCCGGCGCCGACCTGGCGGCCCTGGACGATCCCGTCGCGGCCGATCTCTTGCTGAGCCGGCGCCTCGTCGAGCGCCACACCGGCCACCCCTGCCGCTGGCTCGCCTGGCCTTACGGGTTCGGCAGCGGCGCCCTCGACCGCACGGCGGCCCGCGCCGGGTTCGCGGGCACGCTCAGCCTGCGGCCGGTCGTGGTCATGGACGCGACGCCGACCTGGCATCTCGGCCGCTTCGCCCTCACCGCCAAGACCACGCCGCAGGACGTCGCCGCCCTCTTCCCCGCGGCCGGCGAGCGCTGACGTGGCGCCGCAGGGCGACCTCGCGGTCGAGCCGGGCCTCACGATCCCCGCCGCGGAATTGCAGGTCGTGGCGAGCCGGTCGTCGGGCCCGGGCGGGCAGCACGTCAACACCACCGAGACGCGCGTGCAGCTGCGCTGGAACGTGCTGGAGAGTCAGGTCCTCGCCGAAGAGCAGAAGGAGCGGCTCGCGCGGCGACTCGCGGCGCGCCTGTCCGCCGAGGGGGTGCTGACGGTCGCTTGCGACACCCACCGCAGCCAGCGCCGCAACCGCGACGAGGCGCGCGAGAGGCTGGCCGCCCTCGTGCGCGCGTCGCTCCACACGCCGCGACCGCGCCGCCCCACGCAGGTCCCGCGCGCCGCGCGCGAGGCGCGACTCGAGCGCAAGCGCCGGCAGGCGGCGGTCAAGCGCCGGCGCCGGCGTCTCGACGACGACTGAGCGACCGCCCGGTTCAGCTCAGCAGGAAGACCCCGAACATCACCAACCAGACGACGTCCAGGAAGTGCCAGTAGCGCGCGCTCAAACGCACGGTCGCGCCGTCGCGGTCCGGATTGAGCGGTCGCCGCCACGAGCGGCCGGCGACCACGACGAGCGCCGCCAATCCGCCGAGCACGTGCAGCGCGTGCAACAGGACGAGGAAGAAGACGAAGCCGAGCAGGGGGTTCCCCGCCGACACGGCGGCGCGATGGCCGGCGAGCAGCTGCAGGAGGGCGGGCGTCTGCACGGCGAGGAAGGCGACGACCGCGAGCGCGCCCAGGCGCAGCCAGCGGCGCGCCGGGCCCGACGCCGCACGCCGCAGGCGCCGCCAGGCGAGCTCGACGCAGAGGCTCGTCGCGAGCAGGGCCGCTATGCTCAGGTACATCAGGCGCGGGATCTCGACCGCGAGGTCCGCGCCGAGTCGCTGGCGGGTGATCACGTAGCCGAGGAGCCCGGCGAGGAAGAGCACGCCGAGCGAGAACAGCAGCAGCCGCAGACCGAAGGTCGTCGGACCGCCCGCCGCGAGTTCGCCGCCCCGGGTCATCGCTTCGTCCCCGGCTCGCCGGCCGTCACCCAGGGCACGAACCGCTCGTCGATGAAATGGTGCCAGGTCGCCTCGACGACCTGATCCCAGCCGGGATGGATCTCGCCGGACGCGTGCACGGTCACCGTGAGGCGCGAGCGCCCGCCGTCGAGCGGCGCGAGCTCCCACGTGGTCACCATGTGGATGGCGTGGCCGGCGAGCCCGAGCGGGCCGACCATCTGCAGCTTCTCGCCGCGCCTGGCATAGGTGACGGTGGCGTGGACCACACCGTCGCCGGAGTCGTCGAACGTCTCGAGGAAGCGGCCGCCCGGCCTGGGCTCGATCACCAGCGCGAGCGGAGCGCCGCTCATCGTGTGGTCCCACCAGCCGGAGATGTCGCCGGTCAGGGCGTCGTACATGGCGTCCGGCGAACCCGGCAGGTCGGCGGCGAAGGAGAAGGCGAAGGAGCCGGTGGGGGGCGGGTCGGCGGCGACCTGCTCGGTCGCGCCACCGGCCAGGATCAAGGCCAGCAGGACCAGGCCGGATCGGAGTCCGTGGGTGTACAGGCGATCGGGCATGAGGCCTCCGTTTCGTTCGGCCGAGCGGCGACTCGCTGGACCCATGAAAACGACGATCGGCAACCGGAGCAAGCGGGAACCGCGGCGAGCCCTCCGGCGCGGAAGACGCGGGTCCGCCGCCTGCCGGCACGACGTCGGGGTCCGGGGGGTTCCTAGCCCGCTTTGTCCCGGACCGCGAACACCTGCACCCGCCGCCGCCGCGGCCCGTCGAACTCGCAGAAGAACACGGCCTGCCAGGTGCCGAGCGCGAGCTTGCCGCCGACGACCGGCAACACGGAGGAGCAACCCACCAGCGAGCTCTTGAAGTGCGCCGCGCTGTTGCCCTCGTCGTGGCTGTCGGCGGGATCGCGCCAGGGCACGAGCGCGTCGAAGCGCCGCAGGAGATCGGCGGCGACGTCGGGATCGGCGCCCTCGTTCACGGTCACGGCGGCGGTGGTGTGGGGCACGTGGACGAGGACCGCGCCGTCCGTGACGCCGAGCGCCGCGACCGCGGCCTGCACCTCGGGCGTGATGGGGATCAGCTGCGCGTGCGCATCGCTGGCGACGGCGAACTCGTGCACCGCGTCCTCCCTCCGGCGGCGTGCGCGCGATGCCGCCGCGCGCCGCCTACAGGTCGAAGTACATCGTGAACTCGTAGGGGTGCGGCCGCTGGTTGATCTTGCCGATCTCGTCGCGCTTGACCTCCAGCCACCGCCGGATCAGCGCCTCGGGGAACACGTCGCCGTAGAGCAGGAACTGGTGGTCCCCCGCCAGAGCGTCGAGCGCGTCGTCGAGGCTGCGGGGCAGGAACTCGACGTCCTTGCGCGACTCCTGGCTGGGCGCGTCGGCCGGCTGCCAGCCGTGGGCCACCGGGTCGATCTGGTGCACGATGCCGTCGAGGCCGGCCATCAGGATCGCGGCCGTGCAGAGGTACGGGTTGCAGGTGAAGTCGGGCGGGCGGTACTCGACGCGGCGCAGGTCGGGATCGCTCACGTAGCTCGGGATGCGGATCGCCGCGCCGCGATTGCTGCGGCCGAAGGTGCGGACCGTGGGCGCCTCGAAGCCGGGGACCAGGCGCTTGTAGCTGTTGGTGCTCGGATTCGTGATCGCGCAGAGCGCGTCGGTGTGCGCCAGGATGCCGCCGATGTAGTAGAGGGCGGTCTGCGAGAGGCTCGCGTAGCCCTTGGGATCATCGAAGACATTGCGGCCGTTCTTGGTCAGGAACTGGTGCAGGTGGAAGCCGTTGCCCGCGTTCTCGTAGAGCGGCTTGGGCATGAACGTGACCCGCAGCCCGGCGCGGCGCGCGGCGTTGTGCAGGATGTACTTCGTGAGGACCGCGTTGTCGCCGGTCGTCAGGATGTCGGCGAACCAGCCCTCGATCTCCTGCTGGCCGTGCTTGCCGACCTCATGGTGGTGGTAGCGCACCGGGATCCCGAACGCCTTCATCAGGCGGCAGACCTCGTCGCGGAAGTCGTCGTAGAGGTCGAACGGGTTGCAGGCGTGGTAGGCGTTCTGATGGAAGCGCTCGTTGCTCTCCACGGAGAAGAAGCTGTCGGCCTTGTTGGAGGCGTAGTCAGCCTCCTCGAAGATGTAGAATTCGTACTCCGGACCCCACTGCGAGCAGTCGGCGACGCCGGCCTGCGCCAGCGCTCGTTCCGCCTTCCGCGCGATGTGGCGTCCGTCCTGGGCGAACGGCGTGCGCTGAGGATCGGTCAGGTGAGCCGACGCGAACATGTGCAGCGTCGGCCGCTCCCGGAACGGGTCCGGGACCGCGGTCGCGAGGTCGGGCAACAGGACCATGTCGCTGTTCTCGACCTTGAGGAATCCGTAGCTCGAGCCGTCGAAGCCGATCCCCTCGCTGCAGATGTCCTGGGTGAAGCGGTCGAAGGGCAGGGACAGATGGTGCAGGCGGCCGCCGAGATCGACGGATTTCAGGTCGACGAACTCGATTCCCTTGGCGGCGGCTTCCTGACGCACCTGCGCGAACTTCTCGGGCACCATGGGCAACCTCGCATCTGGCGGCACGCGACTCGCGACGCCGGCGATCGGCGCCGGCGATGGGTTGTCGGAATATAAACAACGGGCCGCAGGAAAGGAAACGCGGCCTTCAGGCGCGGGGAACGAGGTCGGCCAGGGCGCGGTCCAGCTCCGGGAACTCCCAGCGGAATCCCAGCGCCTTCAGCCGGTTGGGAACCGCTCGCTGGCTGAGCAGCAGGACCTGGGCCTTGGGGCCGAGGGCGAGGCGCAGCGCCCAGTCCGGCGCCGGCATCCGGGCCCACGTGCCGAGCGCGCTGGCGAGCGTCCGGGCGAACTCCACTTGCGGCAACGGATTGGGCGTGGTCACGTTGAGAGGTCCCCGGATCGCCGGCGTATCCAGCGCGAACACGATCGCGCGGATCGCGTCGCGCAGGTGGATCCACGGGAAGTACTGGCGCCCCGAGCCGAGCGGCCCGCCGAGGCCGCGCCGATACAGGGCAACGAGCTTCGGGAGCGCGCCGCCTTCGGCCGCCAGGATCACGCCGAAGCGCAGGCAGACGACCCGGCAGCGCTCGTTGTCGGCGCGGACGGCCTGCCGCTCCCATTCGTAGCAGAGCATGGCGAGATAGCCGTCGCCCGGTTCGGCGTCCTCGCCGAGCGCGCGGTCGCCGCCGTCGCCGTAATAGCCGGTGGCCGATGCGCTCAGCAGGACTGCGGGCCGATCGCGCCGGCGCAGGACGTCGGCGAGGTGGCTCGTCGGGCGCAGCCGGCTGCGGCGGAGCCGCCGCTTCTTGCGGGTCGTCCAGATCCCGTCGGCGAGGCTCTCGCCGGCCAGGTTCACGACCGCGTCGGCCTCGACGGCCCGGTCCAGCCACGGGCCGGCCTGGGTGGGGTCCGCCTCGACCAGGTCGACGCCGGACGGGAAGGCGCCGGCGGACTTGACCGCGTCGCGGGTCACCACGACCGCCGTGTCGCCGCGCGCGGTGAGCTCGCGGATGAGAGCCCGACCCACCAGGCCGGAGCCCCCGGTCACCAGGACCTGCATGGAGCCTCCTCGAATCCCGCCACTGTAACCGCGGCGCCGGGCGTTGTCCACGCTCGAACCGGGGAGTTGGCCAGGCGGCGGACGGGACTTATTATTCCCACGAGACTCCCGAAGGAAAGGACCCCCATGCAGTACGAGCACTTCGATTGCGACATCCGCGACGGCGCCGCCCGGGTGACCCTGCTGGGTCCCGGCAATCCGCTCCTGAGCGAGGTCTGCGACGAGTTCGTCGACCTGATGTTGCGCCTGCAGGAGGACCAGGCCGTCCGCGCGATCCTGGTGACCGACGGCGACCACGCCTTCGACCTGCAGCCCGACCTGGACGCAGCGAGCCGGAAGATCGGCACGGACGGCAGCTTCGCGCCGATCGCGGCCGGGCTCGAGATCGCGGAGCGCATGGTCAACGTGATCCAGGAATGCAGCAGGCCCGTGGTCACCGCCACGCGCGGCGACATCCGCGCCACCGGACTGGGCTTCTACATGGCCGGCGACGTGCGCCTCGCCGGGGCGACGGCCAGCTTCACGGCGCCGGACCTCGCCGTCGGCCTGATGCCCGAATGGGGCCTCACCTTCACGCTGCCGCGCGTGCTCGGCCCGAGCCGCGCGCTCGAGTTCCTCTGGTCGGGCCGGACGCTGTCGGCGGGCGAGGCGTACGCCGCCGGACTGGTCGACCGCGTCATCGCCGACGCCCACTGGGACGACGAGCTCGAGACGATCCTCGAGCGCCTGACGCGCCTGCCCCAGCCGCTGATCCGCCTGACGAAGCTCGCGGCCCAGCAATCCGGGCAGTTCGACCTGACGAGCATGCTCAGCTTCGAGTTCGAGGCCCAGCAGCAGTGCTGGGACAGCGTCGAGACCGCCGAGTGTCTCGACGCCTGGGTGCAGAACCGCAAACCGGTCTTCCGCGCCCCGCTGGCGCCGGAGGACGACGAGTAGGACCTTCGCCGGGAGGCAGGACGTGGGCCAGACCCTCATCGAGAAGATCATCGCCGACCATGCCCGGGGGCCGGTCTCGCCCGGGCAGATCGTGGACGTGGAGATCGACGTCCGCGCGGCGCGCGACTTCGGCGGCGCCAACGTGGTCAAGAACCTCCAGTCCGCCGGCCTCGCCGTGCGCGACCCCGACCGCACTCTCTTCACGTTCGACTGCAACCCCGGCGGCAGCGACCAGGGCTACGCGGCGAACCAGCAGCGCTGCCGGGTGTTCGCCCGCGAGGCGGGCGTCGCGGTGCGCGACATCGACCAGGGGATCGGCACGCACCTCGCGATCGAGGATGGCCTGGTCGGCCCGGGCTCGACCTTCGTGTCCACCGACAGCCACGCCAACATCATGGGCGCGGTCGGCGCGTTCGGGCAGGGCATGGGCGACCAGGACATCGCAGCCGCGTGGGCTCACGGCAAGATCTGGTTCAAGGTGCCGCCGACCCGGAAGATCATCCTCGCGGGCCGCCCCGGCCCGGCCGCCACGGCCAAGGACATCGCGCTGAAGATGGCCCGGGACCTGGGCGCGGCGGGCCTCCTGGGTTGTGCCGCCGAGATGTACGGCGACGCGGTCGATCGGCTGTCGGTCGCGGACCGCGTGACCATCGCCTCGATGGCCACGGAGATGGGCGGCATCACGATCCTCTTTCCGCCGAACCGCGCCGTGCTCGACTTCTGCTGCGAGGCGAGCGGCCGGCCCTGGCAGCCGGTCCTCGCCGATCCGGACGCCGTCTACCTCGACACGGTCACGGTCGACGTCGAGGGGCTCGGGCCGCAGATCGCCCGGCCCGGCCACCCCGAGGACGTGGTGCCGGTTGCCGACGTCGCCGGCAAGCGCGTGGACTCGGTGTTCATCGGCAGCTGCACCAACGGCCGGATCGAAGATCTGCGCGCCGCCGCGGGCGTGCTGCGGGGTCGCCGCATCGCTCCCGGCGTCGTCCTGAAGATCGTGCCGGCCACCCGGCGCGTCTGGGCCGAGGCGCTGGCCGAGGGCCTGATCGAGGAATTGATGCGGGCGGGCGCCCTGATCGGCAACGCCGGCTGCGGCGGCTGCGCGGCGGGACAGATCGGCCAGAACGGCCCGGGCGAGGTCACGATCTCGAGCGGCAACCGCAACTTCGCCGGCAAGCAGGGCAAGGGCGAGGTCTACCTCGCGAGTCCCGAGACCTGCGCCGCCAGCGCCGTCGCCGGGGTGATCGCGAGCGCGGACGCGATCCCGGTCGCTGCTGCGGCTCCGCGTCGCGCAGCGCCGAGCGCCGCGGCCCCGGCGCGGGCGGCCGCCGCCGTCCGACCGGCCGCGAAGCCGACGGTGGTGACCGGCCGGGTCTGGCTCGTCCGCCACGACAACATCGACACCGACATGATCTTCCACAACCGCCACCTGGCGATCACCGACCTCGCCGAGATGGGACCGCACACGTTCGGCAATCTGCCCGGCTGGGAGGACTTCCCCCGCAACGCGCGGCCCGGCGACATCGTCGTCGTCGGCGCCAACTTCGGCTGCGGCTCATCGCGCCAGCAGGCCGTCGACTGCTTCCAGGCCCTCGGGATCGCCCTGCTGATCGCGCGCAGCTACGGCGCCATCTACGAGCGCAACGCGATCAACGCGGGCATGCCGATGATGACCGCCGACCTGCTCGATGCGGGGCTCGCGGATGGTCAGGACGTGACCGTCGACTTCACCACGGGCCGGATCACGTGGGCCGGCGGCTCGCTGCAGGGCGAGCCGTTCAACCCGGTCCAGCTCGAGATCTACCAGCGCGGCGGATTGCTCCGCTAGGCGGCGACGGACTCGCGGGTGACCGACAGGAGGGGCCCGGTCGACCGACCGGGCCCCTCCTCGCGTCCGTTGCGGCCCGGTTGGTCAGAACACGTACCACCAGGAGCCGGTGAAGCGCTGGCCGGCCAGCTCGTCGGCCCCGCCGGTGTCGGTGATCAGGTGCATGACCTCGACGCCCCAGCCGAAGTTCTTGGTGACCTTGTACTTGAGGTTGCCGAAGATGCTCGAGTTCTCGAGATACGGCGCGGCGATGCCCGCGAGATCCTCGTCCGTCGGATCGTCCAGGCCGTAACCGGCGTTGATCTCGATCCTGGGCGAGGCGGGGATCATCAGGCTCAGGAAGCCGCCCTTGCTCTCGATCTCCTTGGCGCCGTCGGGATGCCACGGGTTGTAGTCGAAGCCGTAGTGCACGAACTCGCGGCCGATGCCCGTGCCGATGTAGGCTTCGCCGGTGAGCACGACGCCGGTTTCGCCGAACGGCACCTTCAGCTCGAGGGCGGCCAGGTACGACGAGTAGTCGGCGGTGGAGATCTGCGTCTCCTCTTCGACGATCCGGCTGAAGACGACCTCGTTCGCGGAACGGACGCCGCCGCCAATGGCGATGAGGCTGCCCTCGCCGATCGCGTCGCAGAGGCCGATCCGACCCAGCAGCCAGGGCATCGTCTCCTGCATCTCCTGATCCGTGGAGATGCGGTGCTTCATCGCGCTCACCAGGTACTCGGCGTCGCCGCTCTGGTAGCGCACGGTGAACTGGGGCACGCGCCACCAGAGGTCGCCGGACCAGGACTGGATGCCGAAATCGATCGTGCCCGGATTCTGCTGCGCGACGGGGATCCAGTCCTGACCGCCGCGGATCGTCAGGCCCTTCGCATTCTTCGCCTCGGCGTAGCCCAGACGGAGGCGCGGCAGCAGGTTGTTGCTGGCGTTGTCGCCGTAGAAGTCGATCTCGAGGGTCGCGCCATAGGTCCAGTCGCCCTCGGTCTGCGTGGCGGCGAAGCCGAACCGGGTATCGCGCGGATTGAAATTGAGCTCCTCGGTCTGGTCGTCGGTGAGGTACGACATGAAGTCCTGGGCCTGGATCGCCGTATCGTAGTGCACGTTGAACACGGCGCGTCCCCAGAACTTCAGATCCGTGCCGCTCGAGATCTCGGCCGCCTCGCCCGCGCCGGCCATCGCGATGACCGTGAGCGCCAGGACGGCGCCGGCGCCGGCCGTCGCGACGCCGCTCCAGAATCCGTTCTGCATTGCCAACCTCCGATTCCTTGGTCTCGCTGGAAGCCCCCTCGGCATTCCCGCTGGCGGCCAATAGCAAGCAGCAGGCCGAGTCGAGCCGCATCGGTCTGAATATTCAATGGTGGATCGATAGATTTTCCGTGGAATGAGCGGCGCGACGCGCCGTCGCTGAATATCGATTCCAATTGATCGGTCTGCGACCCGGTCAACCGAGCGCCCAGAACTCGCGCTGGATCCTCAGCACCTTCTTGAGCCCGGGCACCCCGTCGAGCCCCGCTTCGCGGAGGCGATCGACCGTCTCCGGATCCAGCGCATCGAGGCCGGCCAGTCGCCGGATCACGCGCCGGCCGGCGTCCTTGATGCCCTCGACGCCGTAGCCGCCCTCCAGCACGAACGCCGTCTTGCCGGCGCAGACGTCGTCCGCCAGTCGCAGCACGAGATCGGTGATGAGGCGGTAGCCCTCGGCGGTGAGCGCGAGCTGTCCGAGAGGATCCTGGTGGTGGAGGTCGAATCCGCAGCTCACCAGGAGGATCTGCGGGCGGAACTGGCGCGCGATCGGATCGAGCAGACTGGCGAGGATGCGCGCGTAATCGCGGTCGCCGACGCGGCGGTCGATCGGAACGTTGACGGTGAAGCCGGCGCCGGCGCCGGCGCCCACCTCGTCGGCCGCGCCCGTGAACGGATAGGAGCCATCCCGGTGGATCGAGAAGTAGAGGACGCCCGGGTCCTCCCAGAACACCTTCTGCGTGCCGTTGCCGTGGTGCGCGTCGATGTCCAGCAGCAGGATGCGCTCGAAACCGCACGTACGCTGCAGGTGCCGCGCCCCGATCGCCGCGTTGTTGAAGAAGCAGAAACCCATGGCCTGGTCGGGCTCAGCGTGGTGGCCCGGCGGGCGCACGAGCGCGAAGCCGTGGTCGGCCCGGTCCGCGACGATCGCGTCGAGCAGCTCGAGCACGCCCCCGACGGCGTACCTCGCCGTGTCCTGCACCTTGACGGTCTCGGCGACGGCGTGGCCGTCGGGTTGGAGCGTCGGACCCATCGCGCCGATCGTCCGCACGACGTGCTCGTGCGTGTGGACGAGCATCAGCTCCGCGACGGTCGCCGGCCGGGGCGGCAGTTTGCGCCAGCGGTCGGCCAGCTCGGGATCCTCGAGGACGGTCAGCAGGGCCCGCAGCCGCTTGCCGCTCTCGAAGCTCGTGATCTGCTCGAGGTGGCCGCCGAAGCGATCGTCGATCACGAGCAGCAGCGGCTTGCGCGGCACCGGAGCGCCCAGCGGCTGCACGAGACCGTACTCGTGGGCGCAGCGCAGCAGCTCCTGTCCCCAGGACAGGTCCTGGCCGCGCTCCACGAGGACCGCCGCCGCCTCGCCCGCCCACGGCCGCGTGCGCCTCGCCCGGAAGCACTCCTCGAAGAAGAAGGCGCCGGCGAGGCGCCGCGACTCGGTATCCGGCAGCGGGAGCGGATTCGAGAGCTCGGCGGCGATGAGCGCGCGGGCCTGGCGGCGCACGAGGTGGCTGATCTCGCGCTGGACCTCGCCGGGCAGGTCGTCGATGCGGTTGGCCATCGCCACGATGTTGCGCAGGATGGAACCCCGCGGGTCGTCGAGGTGGAACACGTGGGGCTTGGCGTGGACGAAGCCCAGCGATTCATAGAAGTCCACCGCCGCCGGCTCGGACTGCACGACGAGTCCGGCCAGGCGCGGCTCGTAGAGTTTCCAGAGCAGCCAGGCTCCCGCGAGCAGCATCGCCCCCGCTCCCCGGTGGACCCACTCGCCGCGGGCAGGCGCGCCGGTCGGTCCGCCGCGGGCGGTCGCGAGCCACTCCACTTCCAGTTCGCGCCGGCCGTGTTCGTTGACCGCGCGCACGGTCATCATGCCGGCGAGTCGGCCGTGCACGACGCAGCAGAACAGGTTGCGGTGCTCGCCGCGCCGGAGGTAGCCGAGCACGAAGTGCAGGTTGAAGAACTCCAGATTGCGGTCGATCAGCTGCAGGAGACTGTCGCGCGTGAAGGGGAAGCGGCAGAACAGGGCCGCCGTGTCCACGTCCACCACGCCCTCGAAAAACGCCTCGGGATGCGCCGGATTCCACGGCAGCGCGGAGCCGGGAAACTCGCTGCGCAGGTCCTCGAGCAGGGTCAACCGCGCCGCCAGCTCGCCGTCCGCCGGATCCGCCTCGACCAGCGCCCGGCAATCGGCTTCGGCCTCGGCCAGGCGGTAGTCGAGCAGGTACTCCTCGCCGGCCCGCCGCGCGAGCCGGCGGCTGCGGTCGCGCCGGAAGCCGGCGGGCAGCTCCGCCTGCGCCTGCCGCTCGCGCCACTCGCCGTAGGCCAGCACGAGCCGCTCCACGAGCGCGGGCACGCCCTGGTGGATCCACTGGTGGCGCCGAACGTCGACCGTCTCGCCATCGAGCGTGAACGACGGGATCGCGCCGCCGGGGGCCGGCCCGAGCCGTCCGGCCGCGACCAGGTCGCGGAGCGTCCCGGCCGCCGAGGGATCGCGAACGGCGATCGCCGCGATGGCCGCCTGCAGCTGCGCGCCGCTGATCATCCGCCGATCACCGCGCGCAGGTCCGGCAGGATCTTCCAGACGCAGATCCCGGCGACGACCAGGCAATACGCGGGGACCACGCCTCGCCAGAAGCGCTCCGGAAACACCCGGGTCAGGTACGGCGCGGCGATGGCCGACACCATCGTCGCCAGCATCAGGCTCGGCACCAGCACGAAGTCGACCTGGACGCCCTTCGCCGTCCACAGCGTCCAGACCACGGCGCCCAGCATGCTGACGGTGCCCTCGGCGAGGGCGGTCACGGCGAGCATGCTCTTGACCGGCACCCCCGAGATCAGGCCGCCCACGGTCACCACCGGGCCGAAGCCGCCCCCGCCGACCCCCTTGTTGAAGCCCGCGAGCAGGCCGAAGCCGAGCATGCGGCGCGGGTGATAATCGCGCTCGCGGTGCGCCTGCACGAGGGAGGCCACCCCCATGCCGAGTAACAGGAGGGCGACGTAGAGCTTGATCCAGAACCTGGCGACCTGGAGGACGCCGTAGACGGCGCTGATCGAGATCGTCGCGGCGAAGCCGCCCGCGCCGGCCACGATCAGCCAGAGCCGGACGGTCTCGCTCAACGGGCGCAATCGCCATTCCACGTTCTGGAACTCGCGGTGCAGGAAGCCGCCGACGAGCCCCGCGGCCGCCTGCTGGATCATCACCGCCGGCACGATCTGCAGCGGCTCGAAGCCGAGCAGGAGCAGCAGCGGCGTCAACGCGGTCCCGAACCCCATGCCCGCCGCGGCGTCCATGAACTCGAAGACCATCGCGAGCACGACGACCGTCCAGAGAATGCCCCACTCGGTGGAGCCCTCCCAGCCGCGAGCGACCATCGCCCGTCCGTCCAGCCGCGTCGTCTCTCCGGCGAGCCAGGAGCCCAGGAGGAACACGAGGAAGAAGACGACCACGGCGCCCGCCGCCGCCTGGACCTGCCGGCGCTCGGGGATGATCCGGGCGAGGATCGAGGATTTCTCGCGCTCGAGGTCGCGCGCGACTTCCCAGCCCATGCGCTTCTCGGGGGGAGTCGGTGTCATCCAGTCCCTCTGCCGCGGCGGCGGTGGTTCAGGGCGCGGCCAGTTCCTGCTCGATCGCGGCGCGCAACTCCTCGCTGTCGGGAGCAGTCTTCGGCCCGAATCGCGCGACGACCCGGCCGTCCCGGGCCACCAGGTATTTCGTGAAGTTCCAGCTGGGCTCCGCCAGCTCGGCGCAGAGCAGCCTGTAGACGTCACACTTCCGGTCGCCCTTGACCACGGCCTTCGCGAAGAGCGGGAAGGTCACGTCGTAGTTCACGCTGCAGAACTCGGCGATCTCGTCGGCCGAGCCGGGCTCCTGGCCAAGGAAGTCGTTGGACGGGAACCCGAGGAGCACGAAGCCGCGCGCGGCCAGCTCGCGATAGAGCGCCTCCAGCCCCGCGTACTGCGGCGTGAGACCGCACTTGCTCGCGGTGTTGACGACCAGCGCCACCTTGCCGCGGTAGATGCCCAGCGAGACCGGCTCGCCGGCGAGCGTCCGGGTCGACAGATCGAAGAGCGAGCCGGCGTTGCCGCCCGACGCGCGTTGTACGTCGCCAGCCAGCGCGTGGCGGACCCAGAGCACCCCGGCCGCCGCCAGGGTCGCCGCCAGCACCACCGCGATCATCCAGAGCATCCGCATCCTCACCTCCGATCGAGCGCGATCAGCTCCTGCCGGAGCACCTTGCCCGACGAGTTCTTGGGCAACGCCGCCAGGAAGTGCACCGCGCGCGGCACCTTGTAGAGAGCCAGGTTCTCGCGGCAATGCTGCTGGACGGAGTTCGCCGCGAGCGCGCTTCCCGGCCGCAGCACCACGTACGCCTCGATCGCTTCGCCGAGCAGCTCGTCCGGCACGCCCACGACGCACACCTCCTGCACGCCCGCGACCTCCGCGATCGTCTCCTCGACTTCCTTCGCGCTGACCCGGTTGGCGCCGGTCTTGATCATGTTCTTGATCCGGTCGACGAGCCAGATGTACCCGTCCTCGTCCCGCCGGCCCAGGTCGCCGGTGTGCAGGCCGTCCGGGAAGAGCACCAGCGCGGTCTCCGCCGGGTCGTTCCAGTAGCCTTGCATGATATTGTCGCCCTGCGCGACGACCTCGCCGACCTCGCCCGTCGCGCACTCGCTCCCGTCGGCGCGCCGGACGGTGAGCGAGACGCCCGGGATACCCACGCCGATCGAGCCGTACTTCTCGGGCAGCCGCTCGGGAGGCACCCAGCTCAGGCGCGCCGAGGCCTCGGTCTGGCCGTACATGACGAAGAGCCGGATCCGCGCCGGCAACGTCTCGCGCAGCTGTCGTTGCAGCGCGGGAGTCATCGCGCCGCCGGCCTGGGTCAGGTAGCGCAGGTCGGGCCAGGGACGATCGAGGAAATTCGTGCGGGCGACCAGGATGGCGTAGGTCGAGGGCACGCCCGAAAACCCCGTGACGCGGCTCCGCTCGAGGTTGTCGACCACGGTCGCCGGGTAGGCGAAGCGGTTGTCGACGACCACGCGCCCGCCGACGGCGACGTGCGTCAAGAGCAGGCTGTTGCCGAAGCTGTAGTGGAACGGCAGCACGCTGAGCACGCTGTCCTCGCCGGTCAGCTCGAGGTAGGCGAGGATCTGGCGGGTGTTCGCCGCGAGGTTGCGGTGGCTGAGCGTCGCGCCGCGGGGCTTGCCGGTCGAGCCGCTGGTGTAGAGGATGGCGCAGAGATCGTCGGGGCCGACCGGGACGGCCGGACGCGCGTCGGGCGATGCGGCCACGTCGCCGGCCGTCACCACGGCGACCTGCGGCGGCAGCTGCCATTGCGGCGCCGCACGGTCGCAGACGACGAAGCGCAGGTCCGGCGCGCCAGCCACGAGCTCGGGCAGGTCGTGCCGGACCTGCGACGCCCGCGTGACGAGGCCCACGGCGCCGCTGTCGGCCAGCAGCAGGGCGGTCGTGCGGGTCTTGTTCGCGCTGTTGAGCGCGACGCAGCAGGCGCCGGCCTTGAGGATGCCGAAGAACCCCACGACGTACTCGCGGCCGTTGTCGAGATACAGCGCGACGCGGTCGCCGCGTTCGACGCCCAGCTCGCGGAGGCGATTCGCGAGGCGATCGGCGTCGGCTTCGAGCTCCGCGTACCGCAGTCGCGTCGCGCCGTGTTCGAGGACCACGGCGTCGGGTACGCGGTCGGCGCTGACCTCCAGCAATCGGTGGACCGGCAGGTAGGGGACCATGGCGACGACTCCCGGATTCAGGCGGCGGCTTGCTTGCGGGTGATGAACGCGACCAGGTTGTCGACCGAGTCGAGGTTCTCGGGTACGAGGTCCTCGTCGGCGATGCTCAGGCCGAAGTCGCCCTCGAGGAACGCGACCAGCTCCATGACGCCGGTCGAATCGATGATCCCGTTATCGAGCAGCGACATGCCGTCGCTCGCGAGCGGCGCGGTGTCGCCGAACAGGAAGTTCTCGACGATGTAGTCCTTGATCTTCGCGCGCAGGTCCATGGCGCTAGCAGGTCCTTTCCGGTTGGTCCACGTGCGACGAGCGCCAGACGAGCTCGCCCGGCGCCAGGGTCGACTGCTCGAGCCGCGCGGGGAAGGTCGCCCCGAACGCCTGCGCGAGCAGCTGGGTGCTGAGCACCCCGATGAAGGCCATGTTCTCGCGGGCGCTCGTCAGACGCCCGGTCTCCCACTTCCGCGCCAGGCTCGCGACGCGTTCGGGCAGCCAGAATCCCGCGGCCGCGACCGCCTCCGGAGCGAGGGCGGCCTCGGCGATCGCCCGGCCCGGCCGGTCCTGGAAGCTCGCCGCGTCGGGCGCCCGGTACGGCTGCTTCGGCCGCTGCAGGATGGCGGCCGGCAGCAGATCGCCCACCGCCTCCTTCAACAGGTCCTTCTCCTTGAGCGCCGGCAGGCGCGCCGCTGCGGGCGTCGCGAGCGCGATCCTGGCCAGCTCGTGATCGAGGAAGGGAAAACGCCCCTCCACCGAGTTGCCCATCAGCATGCGGTCGCCCTGGCTGCTGAGCAGGTAGCCGGCCAGGAACGTCGTCATCTCGAGATACTGGGCCCGCGCGACCGGTCCCCAGCCCGCGAACTCGCGGGGCAGATCGGCCAGCAGCCGCGCCTCCGGCTGCCCGGCCGCGAGGGGAGCGAGCGCGTCGGGGACCAGGAAGGTCGTCATCATCCCGGTATTCTGCCAGCGCGGGCGGTGGCTGAACAGCGGATCCTCAGGCTGGTCGAGGCCCTGGCCGTAGAAGCGCGCCAGGAACTGCGGCGGGGATTGCTCGAGGTACGGGTAGAGCCGGGTCAAGAGCAGGGGACGGCGCGGCGACCGCGGCTGGCGCGCCCAGAAACGGCGGACCTTGGCCTCGCGGAAGATGTTGTAACCGCAGAAGACCTCGTCAGCGCCCTCGCCGGTCAGCACGACCTTCCAGCCGTGGCGCCTCACCAGTCCGGAGAGCGCGAAGAGCGGCGCCGGGGCGGTGCGCAGCACCGGGCTCTCGGTATGCCAGACGACCTCCGCGAATCGGCCGGCGATGTCGGCCGGCCCGACTTCGAGGGAGCTGTGCTCGGTGCCGAGGTGTGCGACCATCGCCCGCTGCCACTGGCTCTCGTCGTACGCGCGGTCCCGGAAGCCGACGGAGAAGGTCCGCAGCCGGTTGCGCGTGCAGGACTGGATCAGGGCCGTCGTGGCCGAACTGTCGAGTCCGCCCGAGAGGTAGGCGCCGACCGGCACGTCCGCGCGCAGGCGGATGACCGCCGCGGCCTCGAGCCCCTCGCGGATCTCGCGCGCCATCCGCCGCCGCGCGACCGGGTCCGGATGCTGGGCGTCCTCGCGCGCGGGCAGGAATTCCGGCCGCCAGTACCGTCGAACGCGCAGGCACGCCGGCAGGGGCGCGGGCGGCGGCGATGCGACCGCCTCGCCGCTCGCGCAGACCGCGGAGGTGCCTGGCGGCAGCTGGGCGACGCCGGCGAACGGCGTCGCCGGCGCGATGCACGCCCAGTACGTGAAGACCTCCGCGAGGCGATCCGGTGCGAGCCTCCGGTCGAGGCCGGGCCAGGCGAAGAGAGCCTTGGCTTCCGAGGCGAAGAGCAGGACCCGGCCGGCCCGCGCCACGTAGAGCGGCAGGATGCCGAAGCGATCGCGCGCCAGGAAGAGCGAGCGCGCGGCGCGGTCCCAGATCGCGAAGGCGAACTGGCCGTTGAACCGCTCGACGCAGGTCTCGCCCCACTCCTCGTAAGCGTGGACGATCACCTCGGTGTCGCTGCGCGTGCGGAAGGCGTGTCCGCGCGCTTCCAGCTCGGCCGTCAGCTCCGGGTAGTTGAAGATCTCGCCGTTGAAGACGATCCAGTGCCGGCCGTCCTCGCCGGTCAGGGGTTGCTGGCCGGTCACGAGGTCGACGATGCTCAGCCGGGAGTGCCCGAGGAAGCACGACTCGTCGCGCCACGCCGCGAACTCGTCCGGCCCTCGGTGGCGCAGGCTGCCGATCATGCGCTCGGGCAGACGATCGGGCAGCTGGAGGGGTCCCTCGAGCGCGATGGCGCCGCAGATTCCGCACATGTCTTCGTGTTCCCCGTTCGCCGGCCTTCGGACGAGCGCACCCCGACACTCGGTCGTCCCGGTTCGTTATCGGCCCAGATCCCGATCGTCTTGACGCGAGCAGTCCCTACAAAATGGCATCATCCCGGATCCCCGCACCCCCGGCCAGACTCCCGGCGCGGCCGCGACCCGGCTCGTGGAGACTATCGCGGCCTTTCCCGCGGCACCATCGCGAGCTCGCTCCCGGCTCGACGGAGTCGACGGCGCCTGGCCGGGAACCCGCGCCGAGCGATCAGGGCAAGATCATGATTGTCAATGACATAGACATCGCGACGCCCGAGGCGTCACGGCGCCGGCGCGACCCGCCGCCGGCTGAGCGGCGGGATCGCGGCCCCGTCCCGCCGGCGGCGCCCGCCCGCCGGCGGGCCGCGCGCGAATCGCCTCCGCGCGCCAGGAAGTCATTGCTTCCGCCCAGGCCGCCGCTTAGGTTCGTGGCGCGCCAGAATCGCCGGAGCGGGCCTGCGGTGGGCCCGTCGCGATCCCGGTCACGACCCGAAAGGACCGTCCATGAAGCACGTCACCACGCTGGCCCTGATGCTCGCCGGCTGCCTCGCCCTGGCCGTCGTCGCCGGCTGCGGGCAAGGCAAGGAGAAGCCGCTGACCTCGCTCGAGCCCGGCATGCAGGAGGTCAGTTACGCCCTCGGTATGGACATGGCGCGGCAGATCGGCGGCATGCCCGGCGCCGACGATTCCGAACAGCTCGTCACCGGCCTGCGCGAACGCCTCCGCGGCGCCGCCAGGTTCGCCGACGACCGGGCTCGCGAGATCATGCAATCCCACTTCCAGGGAGGCGCCGATTCGACGGCGGCCGACGCGGGCTTCGCCACGATGGCCGAGGAACGCAGCTACGCGGTCGGCGTCAGTGTCGGCTCGTTCTGCGAGAAGCAGTTCCCCGGCCTGGATCAGCGGGCGCTCGTCCAGGGCCTCCAGGACAAGCTCGCCGGCGGCACGACGCTGCTCGCCGACGACCAGGTCCGCACCATCGTCGGCGATTTCCAGAAGGAACAGCAGGCGAAGAAGGCGACCGAGAACCAGGCCGCCGGCGAGAAGTTCCTCGCCGAGAACGCGCAGCGCCCCGGCGTCGCCGTCACGGCCAGCGGGCTGCAGTACGAGGTGCTCCAGGAAGGCGCCGGCGCCAGGCCCGTGGCGACCGATACCGTCAAGGTCAACTACCGCGGCACGTTGATCGATGGGACCCAGTTCGACAGCAGCTACGACCGCGGCGAGCCCATCAGCTTCCCGCTGAATCGGGTCATCCCCGGCTGGACCGAGGGCCTGCAGCTGATGTCCGTCGGCAGCAAGTACAAGTTCTTCATCCCCGGGAGCCTCGCCTACGGCGAGCGGGGCGCCGGGGCGGACATCGGCCCCAACGCGACGCTCATCTTCGAAGTCGAGCTGCTCGCCATCAACGAATAGCGGCGCTCGCGAACGAAGTCCGCGTCATCCTCGACCTTCGATCAGGCGCCGCGGCTCGGCGCAGTGGCTGGGCCGCGGCGCCTGACCGGGTTCAAGGACGGACGGATCGGCGGGATCACCCGCGCGCCGAGCAGGCCTGCCGGAACCGCTCCAGGGCCAGCACCACGCGCGCGTGGGTGGTGCCGAAGTTGAGCCGCACGAATCCCGGCAGGCCGAATTCGTCGCCGCCCTGCACCCCGAGGCCGCCCTTCTCGAAATGACCCGCCAGGTCGGCGACCTGCAGGTCCCGGCAGTCGATCCACGCCAGGTACGTCGCCTCCACGTGGGCCATGGCCACGCCGGGAATCTCGGCGACGGCGGCCTCGACGAGGTCGCGGCCGCGGCGAAGGTAGGCGAGCTGGGCAGCGAGCCAGGCGTCGCCGTGGCGATAGGCCGCCAGGGCCGCCGTGTAGGCCAGCGCGCCGACGTGCGGCACGATCATCGCCGCCGCGCGCTCGAAGCGCCGGCGCAGGTGGTCGTCCGGGATGATTGCGAAGCTGCAGCCGAGGCCGGGGATGTTGTAGGTCTTGCTCGGCGCCATCAGCGTGACCGTGCGCGCGGCAACGTCGGGTCCGAGGCACGCTGTCGGCACGTGCGGACCCTGGTCGAGCAGCAGCTGGTTGTGGATCTCGTCGCTGCAGATCACCAGGTCGTGGCGCCCGCAGAGATTCGCCAGGCGTTCGAGTTCCGCCCGCTCCCAGATCCGGCCGCACGGATTGTGCGGCGAGCAGAAGAGGAACAGGCGCGTGCGGGAGTCGATCGCCGCCTCGAGCGCGTCCCAGTCGAATCGCCAGCGGCCGTCGCGCAGCGCGAGGGGCGCCGTCTGCAAGCCGCGCTCCATGGCGGCCGGACACCGCAGAAACGGCGGGTAGATGGGTGTCGACGTGAGGACGGCCTCGCCCGGCGCGGCAAACGCGCGGCAGCACGCCGCGAGCCCCGAAACGAGGCCGGGCAGCCACACCAGCCAGCGCCCCTCGACCCGCCAGCCCAGGCTGCGCCCGAGGAACCGGACGACCTCCGCCTCGAGCTCGCGCGGCGGCAGCGTGTAGCCGAAGACCCCGTGGTCGACGCGCTCGCGCAGCGCCGCGAGGACCGCCGGCGGACTGGCGAAATCCGTGTCCGCCACCCAGAGCGGCAGGATGTCCGGGTCGCCGTACCGGTCCCACTTGACGCTGGCCGTGCCGCGGCGGTCGATGTCGCGATCGAAATTGAAACCCGGTGCGGGGTCGGTCATGGGCGGCCCATCTCCTCGAGCAGCGACGCGACCCGCGCGACGGCGTCGGCCGGCGTGCCGGCCAGGAACCACCGGCCGGCGCCGCAGGCGCCGAGGAAGGCCTCGCCCGGATCGAAATCCAGGAGCACGACCGGCCGCCCGAACCTGAGCGCGAGCGCGACCTCGCTCAGCGTCCCGCCTGCGCCGCGGCAGGCGACGACGACGTCGCTCGCCAGCACGTTGACGATGTTGCGCGCGGCGCCCAGCCCCGTCGGGATGACGATGTCGAGGTGGGCGCAGGCAGCCTCGCGCTCGGCATCGAAGAGGATGCCGACGCTCAGGCCGCCAGCCTCGCGGCAGCCGCGCGCCGACGCGTCCATGACGCCGGACGGGCGCCCGCCGTTGAGCAGGACCCAGCCGCGTTCGGCGATCAGCCGTCCGAGCTCGTAGGCGTTCCCGGCGGTGCGCGAGTCGGCCGCGCTGCCGCCCATGACTCCGATGACCGTGCGTCGCATCGTGCTCCTCGCCGGGTCCGAAAGGACGGTCGCCCCCGGTGGGCGACCGCCCGGGAGGATGCCATATGCCGGCGCGCGGCGCAAGCCGCCGGCCGGTCAGGCGGATGCCCGCGGCGACGCCGCGGCGAGGAGGTCCTGCCGCGAGAAGACGTACGGCAACACGGGGTGGGTCTCGGCGAGCCGGTCCGCGAGCGGACTCTCGCCGCTGTCCTTGAGCACGCAGGTGACCGCCGGCTGCTGGTCGAGGAACGGCAGGATCCTGGCCAGCTGCTGCGAGGTCATGCAGTTCGGATCCAGGATCACGAGCTGGACCTCGGCGCTGCCCGGCTCGCGATCGAAGTACGCCTTCAACGGGAACGTCCGGCAGCCGAAGTGCTCGAGCAGGCCGCTCACCCACGCGACGCGGTCCTGATCGGTGCTCAGCACCACGGCGACGCCCGCGGGCTCGCCGCCGCCGGCGACGGGCGACTGCAGGTCGCCGCATTCGTCGGCGATCCTCAGGAAGACCTTCATCTCCTCGATCTTCCGGTCCATCTGCGCGAGTGCCGCGCGCACCTGCTTGGTCTCGAGGCAGTGCAGGCGGAGCAACCTGCCCAGGTCGTCCTCCGCGACAGGCCGCTCGAAGCCGCCGCCGTGGATGCAGGCCAGGATGTCGCCGAAGGCGACCAGCGTCGTCAGCGGCTGGTCGCGCCCCGCCGCGGTCTTGAGGTCGTGGTGGTGGCGCACCGCCTCCTGCAGCGGCGTCGGCAGCCGCCAGTATTCGAGGAGACGCTGCCCGACGGCCGCGTGGCTCATGCCGAGCGTCTCTTTCTCGAGCGCGATGAGCTCGGCGCCCGCGAGCCACGCCGTCTGGGTGGAGCGCCAGGCTTCCGGGGCGGCGCTCGCCAGGACCACGTGCCCGATGTCGTGCATCAAGCCGGCGATGAACGCTTCCTCCGGGTCCTTGTGGCCGCCGAGCTGCTCCGCCATCGCCTGGGCGCCGGCGCCGGCGGCGAGCGCGTGGTCCCAGAACGCCGCCATCGACGCGCCGCCCAGCCTCGCCATCGCCGAGACCATGCCGAAACCCATCGCGACGTTGCGAACGCCGCTGAAGCCCAGGACCACCACGGCCCGGGTGATCGTGGAGACCTCGCCGCTCAGGCCGTAGTAGCCGCTGTTGACGAGCTTGAGGACCTTGCCCGCCAGAGCCTGATCGCTCGAGAGGACCTGGGTCACGTCGTCGGCCGAGCTCGTCTCGTCGTTCATCACGGCCAGGAGCTTCTCGACCGCGACCGGCAACGGCGGCAGGCTGCGCATGGCCTGCATGACCTTGTCCTTGAGGTCGGGCACGGACGGCCTCCGGTGGGAGCGTTCCGGGCCGCCGGGCTGGTGGTCGTGGCGCCGGCGGCCGCTGGATCGACCTGGACCTGGAATCGACCGTCTGAAAACGGACTTGAGCATCGACCGCCGAGCAGGGTCATTCGGGCGAGTCCGGCCGGGGCGGGCCTCCCCGGCGCAAGACCTTGCCGAACCGCTCGTTGATGCGGTCCACGATCCGGTCGAGCGCCTCCTCGCGGGCGCGGGTCGGGTCGCCGAAGAGCTGGCCCTGGACGGCCGCCGTCTCGTCGAACTGGCTCACCGTGACGCCGATCAGCCGCAACGGCCGCCCGCGGCGGCCGAGCTGCCGCTCGAGCAGCTCGCGGGCGGCGGCCCGGATCGCCGTGGTCGACTGGGTCGACTGCGGCAGCGTCCGGCTCCGGGTGTGCGTCGAGAAATCCGGGTAGCGCGCCTTGAGGGTGACCGTGCGGCCGCGCAGCCCATGACGGCGCAGCCGCCAGGCGACCTTCTCGGCGAGCAGGTCGAGGATCCCGCAAAGCTCGCTGGCGTCCGCGATGTCCTCGGCGAAGGTGATCTCGTTGCCCAGCGATTTCGCCTCGTGCACCGGCACGACCGGCCGCTCGTCGCGGCCCGCGGCGAGCTCGAGCAGGTGCGCCGCGTGGTCGCCGAAGCAACGGTCGAGCACCGCGCGGGGAGCCCGGACGAGGTCGCCGATCGAGTGGACCCCGAGACCGTGCAGCTCGCGCTCGGTGACCTTGCCCACGCCCCACAGCTTGCCCACCGGCAGGCCAGCGAGCCGTTCGCGAGCCTCGTCGGCGCGGATGACCACGAAGCCGTCCGGCTTCTCCAGCTCCGAGGCGAGCTTCGCGAGGAACTTGTTGGCGGCCACGCCGACCGAAGCGGTCAGGCCGACCTCGTCGCGGATGCGCTGCTTGAGCGCCCGACCGATGGTCTCCGCGCTGCCGAACAGGCGTTCCGAGCCGGTCACGTCGAGGAACGCCTCGTCGATGCTGAGCGGCTCCACGAGCGGCGTGTACTCGCGCATGATGGCGAAGATCCGTTCGCTGACCTCGACGTACCGCGCCATGCGAGGTCGCAGGAAGACCCCGTGCGGGCAGCGCTGGATCGCCTGGGCCGCGGGCATGGCGCTGCGGATGCCGTAACGGCGAGCTTCGTAGCTCGCCGCCGCCACCACGCCGCGCCCCTCCGGCGTGCCGCCCACGATGACCGGCTGGCCCGCCAGGCGCGGCTCGTCGAGGACCTCGACGGCCGCGTAGAACGCGTCCATGTCCACGTGCAGGATCGCGCGCGCGGTCACGGCGCCGGCTGCTCCCGGAAAACGCGTTCGACGTAGGCGAGCTTGTCGCGAACGCTCGCGTTCCAGGACCGGTTGAGCGGCGTCTCCTTGCGCAGGCGCCAGAGGGGCGAGGCGGCGGCCAGGGCGTCCGCGAACTGCCAGCGATGCTCGTACCGCTGGCCGGCGAGCGTGGCCAGCGCCCGGGTCTCGACGACGCCGAGGTAGTCGCGGTCCAGGTCCAGACCGGCGCGGCCGAGATCCACGACGATCGGCGCGAGCTCCGCGAGTTCGAGCAACCGCTGCGCCTCGTCCCGCGTGAGCGCCGCCTCCCTCTCGAGCTCGTTCTGCAGCCTCAGCGCGTTGGCGCCCTCGCGGCCGCTCCAGGCGGCGACTCGGGCGGCCGGTCGCCCTTCCAGCTCGTACCTGGCGAGGACCGTGTCGTCGATCCGGTAGTGCACGACGCGGGCGACCTGCTGGTCGAAGACGTTGTCGACGAAGAACAGCAGGAAGAACGCCACCAGCCCGGCCACCACGGGCGTCGCCACCCAGCCGAGGCCGACGCTGCCCAGGGGCCGCAACTGGATGCCGCGTCCGCCGCGCATCAGACCCAGCCCGACGATGGCGCCGATCACCACCTGCGTGCTGCTGACGGGGACCAGAGGGAACGTCGGCAACCCATGGGACGCGAGCCAGAACTCCAGCCGCTCGCTGGCGAAGAGGAACAGCACCAGGGCCTGGGCGCCGACGATGACCAGCGCCGCCTCCGGCGAGAGCCGCATGAGCCCGCTGCCGATCATGCGGACCGTCCGCTCCGAGTAGGTCATGACGCCGATCGCGATCGCCGTCCCGCCGAGCAGGAACAGCTGCTGGGTCCCGCTGAAGGTCACGCCGAGGACCGTCACGTCGCGGAACGGATTGTCAGGCAGGAACACGCCCATGACGTTGGCGATGTTGTTCGCGCCCAGGCTGTAGGAGGCGAAGGCCCCCACGAGCAGCAGCCCCCACCGCACGAGCGCATCCTGGCGAAGCAGATGGAGGTGGCCGCGCCGCAGGATCTGACGCATCACGATGTAGAGGGCCACGGCCACGACCGCGGCGAGCAACGGGCAGAGGATCCAGGAGGCGACGATCGTCGAGAGCGTTCGCGTTCCCGTGACCATGCCCGCGTAGAGGTTCCAGCCGATGATCGCGCCGACGATCGCCTGGCTGGTCGAGATCGGCATCCCGAGCCGGGTCATGGCGAAGGTCGCCAGCGCGGCGGCGAGCGCCACCGTGAACGCGCCAGCGAGCGTGTTCACCGAGCCGAGGCGATCCAGGGTGTTCGCCGCGCCGGCGCCCCCCAGGACCGCGCCGAGGATCACGAAGACGGAGCACACCGTGGCCGCGGTGCGGAACCTGACCATGCGGCTGCCCACGGCCGTGCCGAACACGTTGGCCGCGTCGTTGGCGCCCAGGCTCCAGCCCAGGAACAGGCCGCTCGACAGGAAGAACAGGATCCCCAGGCCCATCACAGCCGCCGCTTGAGGGAGTAGATCGCCAGGCGGTCCGCGACGTCCTCGGCCATGTCCGCGACGCGATCGATCCCGTCGGCGAAGTAGCGCAGGTGCTGGCGGTGGCCGAGCTCGAGATCGGGATCGGCGAAGATCTGGCGACGCAGCTCGAGGCCGATCTGGTCGGCTTCGCCCTCGTAGTGGTGCACCTGGTAGAGGAAATCGGAGACGGACTCGGCCTCGCGGAAGAACCGCCGCGACGCCATCACCACGGCTTCCACGCAGCGGAAGACGGCCTCCGCGAGACGGCGGTAGTGGTCGTGCCATTGCTGCGGGATGACCGGCCTTTCGACGTCGAAGCGCTGCAGGCAGTTCTTGGCGCGGTCGATGATGTCGTCGGAATGCTCGAGCAGCGCGAGCACGTCGCCGCGGTGCTCCGGGATCAGGGACTGGCTGTAGAGCGAGGACTCCACGTCGCGGCTCAGACGGTCGGCGCGCGTCTCGAGCTCCTCGAGGATCCTGAGCTTCTGGGCGAAGTCGGTGCCGTTGCCCGCGAGGTAAGCGGCGACGGCGTCCCGGAAGACGAGGGCGCCCTTGCTGAGCGCATCGAGGAACTCGTCGATCTGGCGTTCGATCTCCCGGGTGGTGCGGAAGATGGGCATCGCGACCTCCTGGCGGCGCAGGTACAGGTGGTAAAGGACGATAACCTGCCGCGACGGTCGGGCCAAGTCCGAACCGACCCTGGCGCCGCGACCGGCGCGGTCCTACCCTGGAACGGCCAGGAGGACCCCGACGTGTGCGGACGCATCGTGCTGAAGGCGCCGGCCAGCCAGGTCGCCGCGGAACTCGAGCTCGAGCAGGTGCCCGAGCTCGTCCCGCGGTACAACATCGCTCCCACCCAGCCGGTGCTCGCGGTCCGCGCCGACACGGGCGGCCGGCGGGTCGCGGACTTCCTCGGCTGGGGCGTCGTCCCTCCGTGGTCCAGCGACGCGCGGATCGGCGGCAGGCTGTTCAACGCCCGCAGCGAGACGGTTGCGACCACGCCGGCGTTCCGCGACGCGTTCGCGCGGCGGCGCTGCCTGGTCCCGGTCGACGGATTCTACGAGTGGCTTCGCGAAGGCCGGTCGCGGCAGCCCTTCTACTTCTCGGCGGCCAGCCAGCGGCTGCTCGCCCTGGCCGGCGTCTGGGAGCGGTGGACGGACCCGAGCGGCCGCGTCCTCGAGACGTGCAGCGTCTTGACGACCGGCGCCAACCGCCTCGTCGGCCGCGTGCACGACCGGATGCCGGTGATCCTGGCGCCGGAGTCTCACGGCGAGTGGCTCGCCGCGACCCCGGAGCGGGCGGCCGGACTGGCCGCACTGCTCGCGCCGGCCGGCGAGGACCTGCTGCGCGCCTGGCCTGTCTCGCCCCGGGTCGGCCGCTCGTCCGCCGAAGGGCCGGATCTCATCGCTCCGCTGCGCGACGAACGGTCCGGGCAGCTGCCGCTGTTCTGAACGAGGCGCGGCCGCCGAGTCTCCTTGAATGCGCACGGTTTCATTCTTGTATAGGTTGTTCCACCCGACAGGGGCGACGTGGTTGCGCGTGCTTCGCGCCGCCGCCCCGCGACACCGGGATCTCTGGAACGGATGCAATCGATGAAACGAACCTGCGAGCTGCGGGCGCCGCGCGGATCGGCATCGGCGCTGGTCTGGGCGACCTGGCTGGCCGCCTCGGCGGTCGCGGCCCAACCGCTGGCCGACCCCGGCGACGTCCCGGCGAATCCGGACAGCGCTCTCGCCGTCGCGCTCGCGGCCCTGCCGGGCGAGCCGATCTCGCTCGAGACCGCCCTCGCCCAGGCCGTGGCCAACGACACCGCGCTCGAGATCGCGCGGGCCGGGCTCCTGGCCGCGAGCGGGGTCGAGCGGCGGGAGCGCGGCGCGTTCGCGCCCGAGCTCTTCGGCGAAGCCGAGCGGGCTGGCGACAGCCAGCCGACCGCGTCCTTCTTCTCCGGCGCCGACGTGCTCGAGACCGAGTCCACGCGCCTCGGCGCCGGCGCTCGCGTGCGCTTGCCGCTGGGCACGGAGCTGTCGGCCTCGCTGAACGCGGTCCGGCTCGAGAGCAATTCCGCGTTCGCCACGCTGTCGCCGCAGATCGACAGCTACGGCGAGCTCGAGCTGGTCCAGCCGCTCCTGAAGGGCTTCGGCCCCGGCGCGCGCGGCGAACGCGATGCCGCCGCGCTCGAGCGCGAGGGCGCCGAGGCCGGCTACGAGGAAGCGCGGCTGGCGACCCGGGCCGACGTCGAGCTCATCTACTGGGCGCTCCACGCGGCCGAGCGCGATTACGCCGTGCAGCGCCTGATCCGCGACCAGGCGATCCGCTTCCTCGAGGAGGTCCGCCTGAGGGCGCGAGCCGGCCTCGTCGGGCCCGCCGAGGAAGCCAACGCCCGCGTCTTCCTGGCTGACCAGGAGCAGCAGGTCCTCGACGGCGAGGAGGTCCTCGACAGCCTGTCCGACCGGCTGGTCACGCTGATCGGGCGCCGTCCCGCCGGCGGAGCGCCCCGGTTCCGGCCCGCGGACTCGCCGCCGGCCGATCAGCCCGCGATCGACCTCGACCGGTTGCTCGCCTTGACCCTGGAACGGAGCCCGCGGATCGCCGCCGCCGAGCGCCGGCTCGCCGCCGCCCGCGCCCGGCTGGCCGGCGCGACCTGGAACGCGCGTCCCCAGCTCGACCTGGTCGGCAACCTCGGCGGGCGGGGCCTGGCGGGCACCGGCCAGGACGTCATCCTGGATTTCGGCGGCGGACCGGACACGCTAAGGACAGATCTGAATACGGGTTATAGCGACGGTTTCAAGCAGGTTTTCAAGCGAGATTTCCCGACCTGGGCCGTCGGTCTGCGGTTCAGCGTGCCGATCGGCGGCGGCGGCGACGCCGGCGAGCGGGACCGGCTCGCCGCCGAGGTCGTGTTCGCCGAGCAAGAGCTCGAGGCGCTGCGGCGCGCCCTCGTCGAGGACGTCCGCGCCCGGCACCGGGAGCTCGCTCGCAGCCGGAACCGCCTCGAGTTCGCCGCGCGCGGCGTCGATGCCTCTTATGAGCAGGTCCGCATCGGGACCCTGCAGTTCCGCAGCGGCCGCACGACCGCGTTCGAACTCGTGCGCCTGGGCGCCGACTTCGCCGACGCCCAGCGACGATACTCCGGCGCCCTGGTGCGCACCGCCCGCGCCACCGCAGATCTGCGGCGCCTCACGGCCGGCGCGTATCCCGGGCTCGACCTCGCGCCGCCACCCTCGAAGGAGTCCCGACCGTGACCACGCGTGCTCGCGTCTGCTCGCTCCGCTTGCCTGTCCTGGCCGCGGCCTCGCTCGCGCTCGGCCTTGCCGGCTGCGGCGATTCTGGGCCGGAAGGAGGCTTCACGATGCCGCCGATGGCCATCGAGGTCGCCGAGGCCACGGCCGGCACTGTCGTCGACCGGTTCACGGCCGTGGGCTCGCTGGAGGCCAGCGAGGCGATCACCGTGGTGTCGGAGATCGACGGGACGGTGATCGACGTGCCGTTCGCCGAAGGCCAGGCGATCGCGGCCGGCGGGCTCATCGCGCAGCTCGACCGGTCGGAGCTGGCGGCGCAGGTCGACCGCGCCGAGGCCGTCCGCGACCAGCGGCGCGTCACCTACGAGCGCGTCAGCGACGTCGTCGAGCAGGGCGCCGGGGCTCCCCAGGATCTCGACGACGCGGCCGCCGCCCTGAAGGTCGCGGACGCCGAGCTGGCGCTCGCGCGCGCGCGCCTGGCGAAGACCCGCATCGCCGCGCCCTTCGCCGGCATCACCGGCGTCCGCCAGGTGAGCCAGGGAGCGTTCGTGCGCGCCGGCGGCGCCATCACCGACCTGACGCGCATCGACCTCCTGCGCGTCCACTTCACGGCTCCCGAACGCGTGCTGCCGCAGCTCGCGGTCGGCTCCGAGGTGAGGGTGCACACGAGCGCCTATCCCGACCTCGAACTCGTCGGCGCGATCGACGTCATCTCACCGGTCCTGGATCCCGCCACTCGCACCGCCCGCATCGTCGCCGAGGTGAACAACCGCGACGACCTGCTGCGACCGGGGATGTCGGCCGACGTCGGGGTCGTGCTGGCGTCGCGCGAGAACGCCGTCACCGTCCCCAGCGAGGCCGTCTTCGTCCAGAGCGGGCAGACCCTGGTGTACGTGGTCCAGGCCGACAGCACGGTCGCGCCGCAACCGGTCACCCTCGGCCTGCGCCAGACGGACGTGGTCGAGGTCGCAGCCGGACTCGCCCCCGGCGCCAAGGTGGTCCGCGCCGGCCACCAGAAGCTCTTCCCCGGCGCGCGGGTCCTGCCGGTCGGCGGCGATCCGGGTCCCGGCGGCGCGGCGGCCGGCCCGGCGGGCGCGCCGCCCGCGGCCGCGCAGGAGGACGGCCGATGAAGCTCAGCGAACTGAGCATCCGACGCCCGGTCTTCTCGACCGTGATGAGCCTCGCGGTCATCCTGCTCGGCGTGATCAGCTTCACGCGCCTGCCGGTCCGCGAGTATCCCGACGTCGAACCGCCGATCGTGTCGGTCTCCACGCTGTATCGCGGGGCGAGCCCCAGCGTCGTCGAGACGGAGATCACGGACGTCCTCGAGGAGCAGTTCTCGACCATCGAAGGCGTCAAGTCGATCAGCAGCTCGAGTCAGGAACAGGGATCGGTCATCACCATCGAGTTCGAGCTCGCCCGCGACGTCGACGTCGCCGCCAACGACGTGCGCGACCGCGTCGCGCGCGTGCGCGGCGAGCTGCCGCGCGAGGCCGACGACCCGATCATCGCGAAGGTCGACGTCAATGCGCAACCGATCATCTGGATCGCGTTCAGCAGCGACCGCTACACGACCCTCGAGCTCTCCGACGTGGCCGACCGCATCCTCAAGGAGCATCTGCAGCGGCTCGAGGGCGTCGGCTCGGTGTTCATCGGCGGCGAGCGCCGCTATTCGATGCGCGTGTGGCTGGATCCCCAGCGGCTCGCCGGTCGCGGCCTCACGACCCAGGACGTCGAGCAGGCGATCCGCGCCGAGAACGCCGAGATCCCGGGCGGCCGGGTCGAGGGCGCCGAGCGCGAGTTCGCCGTGCGCACGCGCGGCGAACTGCAGACGGCCGACGAGTTCGCCGCGATCGTCGTCGCGCAGCGCGGCAACGACGTCGTGCGGCTCGGCGACGTCGCGACCGTCGAGGTCGGGCCGGAGGACGAGCGCACGGTGACTCGCTACAACGGCCGGCCCGCGATCGGCCTGGGCATCGTCAAGCAGAAGCAGGCGAGCACCGTGGACGTCGCCGAGGCCGTGCGCGAAGCCTTGCCACAGCTGCAGGCGTCCGTGCCGGCCGGCATGATCCTCGACACGGCGTACGATTCGGCGACGTTCATCGAGGAGTCCCTCGACGAGGTCGCGTCGACCCTGCTGCTCGCGACGGGACTCGTGGTGCTCGTGGTCCTGCTCTTCCTCAAGAGCTTCCGGGCCACGGTCATCCCCATCGTGGCGATCCCGATCGCGATCATCGGCGCCTTCACCGTCGCCTTCGCCCTGGGTTTCACGGTGAACATCATCACGCTGCTGGCGCTGGTCCTGGCGATCGGCCTGGTGGTGGACGACGCGATCGTCGTGCTGGAGAACTGCTTCCGGCACCTGGAGATGGGCAAGCACCGCCTGCTCGCCGCGCGCGACGGCGTGAACGAGATCGCGTTCGCGGTGATCGCGACCACCGTGGCGCTGGTCGCCGTGTTCGTGCCGGTCGCGTTCCTGACGGGATCGGTCGGCCGGCTGTTCCGCGAGTTCGGCATCACGCTGGCCGTGGCGGTGCTGATCTCGGCGTTCGTCGCGTTGACCCTGACGCCCGCGCTCTGCTCGCTGATGCTGCGGCGCGCCGCCGGCCACTCGCGCTCGCTCGCCGATCGCTCGTTCGCCGCGTTCTTCACCGGGCTCGACCGCGCCTACTGCGCGACGCTGGACTTCGTGCTGCGGCGGCGCCTGTTCGTGCTGGCGGTGACGGCGGCGCTCCTGGTCGCGTCCGGCTGGTTCTACACGAGGCTGCCGCGCGAGCTGGTCCCCACCGAGGACCGCGGCATCGGCTTCGGGATCGTGATCGCCCCCGAGGGCGCGACCCTCGAGTACACCGACCGCTATCAGCGGCAGATCGAGGAGATCCTCCTGAACCTGCCCGAGCGGCGCGGTCTGTTCAGCGCGATCGGCCTCGGCTTCGGCGGGCCGGGGCGGGTCACGAACGGCTTCATGTTCCTGAATCTCAAGCCCCGCGAGGAGCGCGAGCGGACCCAGCAGGAGATCGTCGACTCGTTGTTCCCGCAGCTCTTCGCGATCCCGGGGGTCCTGGCCTTCGTCGTCAACCCGCCGAGCCTCGGCGGCCGGTTCAGCAGCACGCCGATCGAGTACGTCCTGCAGGGCGAGAACTACGACTCGCTCAACGAGGCCGTGCAGATATTCCTGAACAAGGCCGGCGCGCTCGGCTACCTCGTGAACCTCGACAGCGACCTGAAGCTGAACAAGCCGCAGCTCGACGTCGCGATCGACCGCGACCGCGCGTCGGCCCTCGGCGTCTCCGTCACCGACATCGGCACGACGCTGGAGACCTTCCTGGGCGGCCGCGTGGTGGGCGAGTTCAAGCGGGGCTCCAAGAAGTACGACATCATCGCCCAGCTGCGACCCGCCAACCGCGCGACTCCGGACGTGATCCGCGAGATCTACCTGCGGTCGGGCGGCGGCGAGCTCGTCCAGCTCGCGAACCTGGTCAACGTCCGGGAATCGGTCGCCCCCAAGGAGCTGAACCACTACAACCGCGTGCGTTCGGCGACGATCTCGGCCAACCTCGCGCCGGGCGTGGACCTGGGCAGGGCTCTCGACGCCCTCGACCGGATCGTCCGCGACGACCTGCCCGCCGGGATCCACCGCGAGCTGGCCGGCCAGTCGCGGGAGTACCGCGAGACGAGCGGGACGCTCACCTTCATGTTCCTGCTGGCCGTCGCGTTCATCTACCTGGTCCTGGCGGCCCAGTTCGAGAGCTTCGTGCACCCCTTCGTGATCCTGCTCTCGGTCCCGCTCGCGGTGGTGGGCGCGCTCGCCTCGCTGTTCCTGCTGAAGCAGAGCATGAACATCTACTCGCAGATCGGGCTGGTGATGCTGATCGGCCTCGTGACCAAGAACGCGATCCTCATCGTGGAGTTCAGCAATCAGCTGCGCGCGCGAGGGCATTCGATCCGGGAGGCGGTGCGCGAGGCGTCCCGCATCCGGTTGCGACCGATCCTGATGACCTCGCTGTCGACCGTGTTCGGCATCCTGCCGATCGCCATCGGCGTCGGCGCCGGCGCGGAGTCGCGCCAGCCGCTCGGCGTGGCCATCGTGGGCGGCGTGCTGTTCTCGACGTTCCTGACGCTGCTGCTCGTGCCGGTCGTCTACTCGCTGCTCGCCCGGTTCACGGCGGTCGAGCTGGGCCGCGATTTCGCGGCGGCGGCCGGCGAGACGACGGGCGCGGAGGCGCCGCCGCCCGCGGCGGCGATGCCCGGGACCGCGACGTCGCCGCTAGCTGCGCCCCGCGTACTGGGCGAGTAGCGCGGCGAGCAGCGGCGGCACGAGCCGCATGTTCTGCGGCGACTCGACGTAGGCCACGCGCATCTGGGTGCGCCCCGGGTTGGGCACGCCCGCGGGCAGGCTGTAGAAACCGCCCATGGGCGCGGTCAGCAGGGTGAGGCTGCGGCCGCCCACCTCGCAGCGCCCCTCGCGCGCGCAGTAGTACACGAACTGCAGCGCGTCGAACTCGGGGCCGGTGATATCGCGCACGTCGACCACCGAGTAGATGCTCGCGTCGGGGCTCGAGACGACGACGCCCGGCAGCCGCCGGCGCGTACTCTCGGTGAAGTCGTTCAGCATGGCGCGATAGTAGTCGCGCTGCCGGGCGAACCAGGTCCGCAGGGCGTCGTGGCTCTCCTGCGCGATGGAGCCGAAGATCCACTGGCCGATGTGGTTCGTGCACAGGGACGCGGTGTTCTCGTACGTGGCGCGCGAGTGGAACTCGGCGTTGTCGGTGATCAGCGCGCCGACCCGCAGGCCGCAGCCGTTCCAGACCTTGCTCGTGGTCTCGATGCTGATGCGCCGGCCGGTGATCCCGGGCACGTCGGCCTCGGAGATCCCCCAAACGCTGACGGCGCGGTCGCCCTTGTAGTAGAGCTCGCGGTAGGCCTCGTCACTGATCAGCCACAGGCCGTATTTCACGCAGAGCCGCGCCAGGTCCGCGAGCTGCGCCTGGCTGTAGAGCTGTCCCGTCGGGTTGTCGTACGGGATGACGACCATGGCGCCGGGCCGGTTCGCGGCGATGACCTGCTCGATCTCCGCGAGGTCGGGCAGCGTGAACTGGCCGTCGTCGCCGAGCCGGCGCGTGATCGAGACCGTACGACGGCCGAGGCGCTCGGCGAAGCTCTTGTAGTTGGGGTAGGCCGCGTCGATCATCAACAGCGGCCTCTCGCCGGAGCCCGCCGCGCCGCAGCAGCCCACGACCACCAGCTCCATGGCCTGGCTGCCCCCATCGGTGATCTGGGCGTGCAGGAACGACGTGTCGAATCCGCTGGCGGCGATGATGTTGAGGAACGCCTGGATCGTCTCCTTGAGGCCGAGCGTGGTGGTGTACCGCACGACGCCGTCGGCGAACGGGCTACCCGGATGCCCCACCTTGCGCAGGCGTTCGATCATCGCCGGATGCATCGGCAGGGAGACGTCGCCGATCGCCACGTTGATCGCCTCGATCGGATCCTTGCGCTTGGCGAATTCGAACTGCGCGGCGCGAATCACGCTGGGCTTGCGGGAGGCGAAGTGGGCCGACAGCTGGGGATCCATCCAGGGCTCCTTTGGTCGTCGATCTGCCGGGGCTGGGTCGGGATGTAAACTGGTCATCGGACGGCGCCCTGGCAAGCCGGAGGTGGGTCGGCTGCGCCTCGCGCACGCCGCGGGGAAGCGGGGAGATCGCGACGCGGGGCCGATCGACCGGCACCTTGCGGCGGTGCCGTCGATGCGACAGATTCAACGGCATGCGCGCCTCCGCACTCGAGGTCAAGATCCACTGGGTGGCCCGGAGAATCGCCCGGGCGCAACGGGAGTTCGGGCTGTTCACGGCCGGCGACCGGGTGCTCGTCGCCTTCTCCGGCGGCAAGGACAGCCTGGCCCTCCTCCACGCGCTGCCGGCCTGGGCGCGCGCGACGGGGACGCCGATCGAGATCGGCGCCGTCCACGTCGAGATCGAGGGCAGACCCTGCCGGCGCGAGGCGCTCGCGGCGATGGCCGCCGCGGCGAACGTGCCCATCCACTTCACCTCGTTCGCGCCGGACGCGGCCGGGCCGGGTCCGGACGGCCGGGTCACCCACCCCTGCTTCCGCTGCAGCCGCCTGCGGCGCGAGGCGCTCCTGCGTCTCGCCGTCGCCGGAGGCTGGACGAAGGTCGCCCTCGGCCACCACCTGGACGACGACGCCGCCACGGTGCTCATGAACCTGCTGTACCGGGGCCGGGTCGAGGGCCTCGCGCCGGTTCGCTCCTACTTCGACGGGAAGGTCGTCGTGGTGCGCCCGCTGATCCTGGCAGCCGAGAAGGAGCTCGCCGCGATCGGGCGCCTCCTCGGCGCCGCGATCGCGCCGTGCGCCTGCTCTGACGGGAGGCCGCAGCCGCCGTCCTCGTCGCGCGAGCGGATGAAGGCCGTGCTCGATGCGCTGGGGCGGGACGCCCTCGCCGCCAAGCGACACCTGCAGCGGGCAGGTCGCGGGGCTCGCTAGACCGCGCCCGGGGTCTGCGCGTCCCCGGCGACCTGCACGAAGATCCGCCGCTCGCGCGGCCGGTTGTCGTGGTCGACCAGCACGATCTGCTGCCAGGTGCCCAGGACGATCTCGCCGCCGTGCACCGGGACGACGACGCTCGGCCCCAGGATCGACGCCCGCAGGTGGCTGAACCCGTTGTCGTCGCCCCAGGTCTGGCTGTGGTGCGATCGCATCGTCCGCGGCCAGAGCTGCTCGAGCGCCTCGGCCAGGTCCCGCACCAGGGCTGGCTCGAATTCGAGGGTCGTGATCGACGCGGTCGAGCCGACCGCGAAGACGGTGACCGAGCCCTCGCCCACCCCGGCGCGCTCGACGATTGCCTGGATGTCGTTGGTGAGGTCGTGGACATCGCTGAAGCCGCGCGTGTGACGCGTGACGTATTCGCCGTGGAACATCGCTGTCGCCCTCGGTAAGATGGAGTGGATCGTCGCGCCTAGACCGCAAGCGCGGGAACGGCCGCAGCCATCGGCCGACCCGCGATCGTGGCGCTGGCCCCCGCCGGTCCGGGCGCCGATCATAGCCGCGACGCCGACCGGAGGTCACTCCTTGCTTCGCCTGTCCGCCGCACTCGTGATCCTGTTGTCTGTCGCGACTTCGTGCGGCGCCGACGGCGAGCCGCCGACCCGCCTGCCGGCTACGCCCCGCGTGGTGGCGATGGGCGACTGGCACGGCGATCTCGCGGCGGCTCGCCGGGCGCTGCGCCTGGCCGGGGCCGTCGACGATCGGGACTGCTGGATCGGCGGCGATCTGGTCGTCGTCCAGACCGGCGACGTGCTGGACCGCGGCGACCACGAGCAGGCCATCCTCGACCTGCTCGACCGGCTCGCGGTCGAGGCCGCCGCGCAGGGGGGCGCCGTGCACGCGCTGCTCGGCAACCACGAGCTCCTGAACGTGGTCGGCGACTTCCGATACGTGAGCGCGTCGGGTTGGTCCGATTTCGCGGACGCCGGGATCGTGGTCGACCCCTCCGATACGGCGCTGGCTCGCCTGCCGGCCGAGCAACGCGCGCGCGCGGCCGCGTTCCGTCCGGGTGGGCACTACGCCAGGCGCCTGGCGGGCCGCAATGTGGCCGTCATCATCGGCCGCGACCTCTTCGTCCACGGCGGTATCCTGCCCGAGCACGTCGCCTACGGTCTCGAGCGACTGAACCGCGAGACCCGCGCCTGGCTGCGCGGCGACGGCCCCGCTCCGGCCATTCTCTCCCTGAAGGACAATCCGGTCTGGGCCAGGCAGTACTCCGACGCACCCGACTCGAGCGACTGCGCCGCGCTCGCGACGGTGCTCGCCGCCCTCGACTGCGACCGCCTGTTCGTCGGCCACACGATCCAGGCCGCCGGCATCACGCCGGCCTGCGACGCGCGCGTGTGGTGCCTGGACACCGGGGCCGCCGCGCACTACGGCGGCCCGGTGCAGGTGCTCGAGATCACGGCGGACGAGGTCACGGTGCGGTGGTGAACGACGAGGGCCGCAGCGGGCACCGGGTTGAGCGGCGAGCCGGGCCGCGGGCTGACGGGCATCGCACCGGACCGGCCGCTCAGTCGAACAGCCCCTTCACCTCCGTCCAGCTGCGATGCTCGACCGCCACCGGATCGAACGTGAGCTGCAGGACGTAGTCGTACTCGTGGCCGACGAAGCCCGGCGGCGCCTCGAAGGTCGCCGAGCCGACCCAGAACCACACGGTGGCGCCGGCCGTGCCGGTGAGCGTCATGGTCGCCTCGGCGCACGGTCCGATGGCCAGGTATTGCAGGATATCGACGGAGGCGCAGTCCTGCGGCCCCAGCTCCATCATCTGGCTCGCCCACTCGGCGTCGCCGGTGATCTCGAGCACGCCGGAGGGGGGCAGGACGAGCACGAACCAGTCGGTGTCCCGATACGGCACGCCGCCGGACCCGAGGTACCAGCCGGCGCGGCCGCAGAACAGCGGCTGGGTGATCGCCTGCATCGGCGTGCCGCTCGCGCCGCCGCAGCCGGAATTGTACAGGTCCTCGTACCCGTCGAAGAGCGGCGGTTCGCCCTCGAGCACGGCGCCGGCGGGACAGTCCAGCTCGCAGGGCACGAACTCGGTGACGTTGAGGACGTAGTCGCCCCATTGGCCGGCGTAGCCGTCGACCACGACGTAGTGGATCTCACCCGCGGCGAGCGCGACGTTCTCGAGGCGCGACGTGAAGTCCTCGTAGTAATCGTCATTGCAGCCGAGCAGGTTCAGGCCGGCGTCGTAGACGTAGATCTTGGTGTCGTAGGCGGAGCCGTAGAGGTCGAGGTCGATGGCGACGTCGGCCGGCGGGGTCACGCTGTAGACCACGTCATGGGCGTCGGAGCCGATGTACGGGCACACCTCGTCGTAATCGTCGATGTACGGAGCGGTCGTACCGGTCAGGGAGGCAGGCACGGTGATCGCGACCGCAGTGGCGATGGTGTCGCCGCCTTGCCGCGGCACGTCGCCCGCGGGCGGCGGCGCGAACGGAACGGTCGGCTTGGACGGCGCCTGGTTGCCGGGATCAAGGGCGGACGCGGGCAGGATCAGTCCGGCGCAGAGCGCGATCGCGAGAGCAAGACGCATGATCAGACCTCCTCGGGGGCTCGAGCGAACAGGAATTCACAGCGCGCCGACGGCGATCCTCGACGGCGATCGCCGCCGGCGCCGCCATCACGTCGAAGCGGTCGCCAGGTCAGGCGCCCGCGCGCGTTCGCGCGGCGGCGGCAAGCGGACCACGGCGCCCGAACAGCCGTTATCATTATACCACGAACCATTCGAACGATCGCCAGCCTCAACTGCGCCTGGACGCGGTCGATACCTGATGCGATCTTTTGCTGTTCCGCTGCCGGATCAACCCGCTTGCGAGGTACCGTCCATGCGCGTCGCCTTCGTCGACCTCAAAGCCCAGTACGCGAGTATCAAACCGGAGATCGACCAGGCCCTGGCCGAGGTCATCGCCGATTGCGCCTTCATCGGCGGCAAGTACGCCGCGCGATTCGAGCAGGAGTTCGCCGCCTACCTGGGCCGCGAGCACTGCGTCGGCGTCGCCAACGGGACGGACGCCCTCTACACCGCCATGAAGGGTCTCGGCCTCGGCCCGGGCGACGAGGTCATCACGGCGGCGAACACGTTCATCGCCACGGCCGAGGGCATCACGGCGACGGGCGCCGAGGTCGTGTTCGTCGACAACGACCCGCTCTACTACAACCTCGATCCCGCCGGGATCGAGGCCGCGATCACCCCGCGGACCCGGGCGATCGTGCCGGTGCACCTGTACGGCCAGCCCTGCGCCATGGACCGAATCCTGGAGATCGCGGCCGCGCACGACCTCATCGTGATCGAGGACGCGGCCCAGGCCCACGGCGCCCTGTGGCGCGGCAAGCGCGCGGGGACCTTCGGCCGCTGCGCGTGCTTCAGCTTCTATCCCGGCAAGAACCTGGGGGCCTACGGCGACGCCGGCGGCGTCGTGACCGACGACTCGGCGCTCGCCGAGTTCATCCGTAGCTTCGCCAACCACGGCCGCCACGACACGCTGGTGCACAGCCGCGAAGGCGTGAACAGCCGGCTCGACGGCTTCCAGGCCGCCGTGCTCTCGGTCAAGCTCCGCCACCTCGAAGCCTGGACCGCGGCGCGCATCGCGGCGGCGGCCCGCTACACGGAGGCGCTCGCCGGAGTCTGTGTGCCCCCCGCAGTGCACCCGGAGGCGCGTCACGTCTTCCACCTGTACGTCATCCGCGTCGCGAACCGCGACGCGGTGCGCAAGCACCTGCAGGCCGCCGGCGTGCCCACGGGCATCCACTACCAGAAGGCGCTGCCGTACCTGGCCGCGTTCGAGCGCCTTGGGCATGCACCCGCGGATTTCCCGCACGCCTTCAGGTTCCAGGACGAGATCCTGAGCCTGCCCATGCACGGCGACCTGACCGCGGACCAGATCGACTTCGTGGCCGACACGGTGCGCGGGGTCGCGCGGCCGCCGGAGGCCTGATCGGCCCACCCGCATGCTCACCGAACGCGAAGAGGCCGGGGATCGCTCCCCGGCCTCTTGGGACCCTAACCCGCCAAGGTCAAGCGAGGACTAGTTGAACAGGCTCTTGACGCCGGTCCAGCTGTGGTTCTCGACTGCGATCGGGCCGATGTTCGACACGAGGATGTACTCGTACTCGTACGTGTCGCCTTCCCAGAAGTGGGTCGGGCCAGCCCAGTACCAGGCGATCGAGCCAGCGGTGCCCAGGATCGTCAGCGTCCCAGGAGCGCACGGGCCGACGATGAGGCTCTGGATCACGGCGACCGAGCCGCAATTCTGGGGACCGAGCTCGAACATGTACAGATTCTCTTCGGCGTCGCCGGTCACCTCGAGCACGCCGCCATCGGGGATCTCGATGTAGAACCAGTCGGTGTCACGCGAGGAGGCACCGCTGGCGCTCATGTAGTAGCCGGTCTTGCCGCAGAACTGCGGGTTGTCGATGGTCTGGAACGGGAAAGCAGGCGACGTGTTGCAGCCGCCGTTGTAGTTGTCGACGTAGCCGTCGACGAGCGCGGGCTCGCCCTCGATCTGAGCGCCGGCCGGGCAGATGAGATCGCAGGGGAAGTACTCCTGGATATACCCGGTGTAGACGCCACTCGAAGAGCCGTACCCGTCGATGATGACGTAGTACTGGACACCAGCCACCACGGGAACCATGAGGCGCGAGGTCCAGTCGCTGTAGAAGTCGTCGTTGCAGCCGACCAGGTTCAGGTCCTGATCGTAGATGTAGGTCTTGGTGTCATAGGACGAGCCGCCGAGGTCGACCACGACGTCCATGTTGTAAGCCGGGGTGATCACGTACACGACGTCCGGAGCGGTCGAGCCGGTGTAGGGGCAGACCTCATCGTAGTCGTTGACGTAGCCGGAGGTCGTGCCGTTGATGGCGTTGCCGATCACGGCCGGCACGGCGCTGAGGATGGTGTCGCCGCCCTGGAGCAGCGGATTCGGAACGTTCTCGGGATAATTGATCGCAGGCTTGGCCGGCTTCTCGGTGCCGAGATCGATGGCCATCGCCGTGCCGACCAGGGTCAGCATCAGGGCGAACACTAGCAGTTTCCGCATGGTGAGGTTCCCTTCCTCTGGTCCTCCTCGCGGGAGGACGGCCTTGGGATTTCCGGGCCACCGTGGCCCAGGCGCGGTGAGGTGGGGACGGTGCAGCGCATCTCTGTGTCGCATCTGACCGGGAGCAGGGCGGGTCTGCTATGATCCCGGTTCCCCTCGTAACCATAGTCACGATAGCACAAATCAAAGCACGCTTCTAGGCCGAAATTATACAGAAATCTTTTTAATGTCCTGAAGGGCTCGGGCCTTGAGCGGATCGGTCTGGTTCATTTTGTTAACTAGTATGTAAATTAATCAAATACACCATTCGAACGCGCTCCCGAACCCGGCTGCCGGCGGCTGGTCGCGAGGGGAATCATCGTCCGGATCCGCCGTCCCCGTTCCGGTTCGCAGTTCCGATTTCAGTGGAGCCGTCGCCGGCCTCGCCCCGCGCGAGGCCGGACGGGTCGGTACGCGACGCGCTCGCCTCGCTCTACAGCATCGGCGCGATCACTACCGAGATCACCGACATCAGCTTGATCAGGATGTTGAGGCTGGGGCCGCTCGTGTCCTTGAACGGATCGCCGACGGTGTCGCCGACCACGGCCGCCTTGTGGGCCGCGCTCCCCTTGCCTCCCAGACGGCCGCCCTCGATGTGCTTCTTGGCGTTGTCCCAGGCGCCGCCGGCGTTGCTCTGGAACAGCGCGAGCAGCACGCCGCTCACCGTCACGCCCGCGAGCAGGCCTCCGAGCATGTGGGTCCCGCCGAGGAACCCGACGACGACCGGCGTCACGACCGCGATCAGCCCCGGCAGGATCATCTCCCGGATCGCTGCGGCCGTCGAGATCGAGACGCAGCGGCGGTAATCCGCCTTCGCCTCGCCCGCGAGGAGGCCCGGGATCTCGCGGAACTGGCGGCGCACTTCCTCGATCATCGAGAACGCCGCGCGGCCGACCGCGTTCATCGCCAGCGCCGTGAACAGGAACGGTAGCATGCTGCCCAGGAAGACGCCGACCAGGACGGAGGGATCGAGCAGGTCGATCGCCTCGAGCTTCACGGCGTGCTGGTAGGCCGAGAACATGGCGAGGGCCGTGAGCGCCGCGGAGCCGATCGCGAAGCCCTTGCCGATCGCGGCGGTGGTGTTGCCCACCGCGTCGAGGCGGTCGGTGCGCGCCCGCACCTCGGGGCCGAGCCCCGCCATCTCGCTGATGCCGCCGGCGTTGTCGGCGATCGGCCCGTAGGCGTCGACCGCGAGCTGGATGCCCGTGGTCGACAGCATGCCGAGCGCCGCAATCCCGATGCCGTAGAGTCCGGCGGTCGCGTGCGCCACGAGGACCACCGCCCCGAGCACGACGATCGACGGCGCGGTCGAGAGCATGCCGTTCGCCAGTCCCGCGATGATGTTGGTCGCGGCGCCGGTCTCGCTCGCCCGCGCGATGGCGTGGGCGGGTCCGCGGTTCTCCGCCGTGAAGTACTCGGTGATCCCGCCGATCGCGATGCCGCCGACCAGGCCGGCGATCGTCGCGTAGAACACGCCCATGGCGTGGCTCGCCGGCAGCATGGCGCGCACCAGCAGGAACGTGACGAACAGCATGATGATGCCCGCGCCGAACGATCCCGTGTTCAGGGCGGTCTGGGGATTCCCGCCTTCCTTGACGCGCACCAGGAACGTCCCCGCGATCGAGACGACGATGCCGGCGCCGGCGATCGCGAGCGGCAGGATCACCGCGTTGACGTCGCCGGGCAGGAACGCGGTCGCCAGGATCATCGTGCCGATGATCGCTCCCACGTAGCTCTCGAACAGGTCCGCGCCCATGCCCGCGACGTCGCCCACGTTGTCGCCCACGTTGTCGGCGATCACGGCGGGGTTGCGGGGATCGTCCTCGGGGATGCCGGCCTCGACCTTGCCCACGAGGTCGGCGCCCACGTCGGCGGCCTTGGTGTAGATCCCGCCGCCCACGCGGGCGAACAGGGCGATCGAACTGGCGCCGAGCGAAAAGCCGCTGAGCACCTGCAGGACGCGATCCGGGCCCCACGCGGCGCCGTAGGTCCTGTCGTAGACCATGAAGAGCAGGCTGAGCCCGAGCACGCCCAGGCCGACCACGCACATGCCCATCACCGTGCCGCCGCTGAAGGCGACGGCGAGCGCGCGATTCAGGCCGGCGCGGGCCGCGTTCGTCGTCCGCACGTTCGCCACGGTCGCGATGCGCATGCCGAAATAGCCCGCGAGCGCGGAGCAGAGCGCGCCGATCACGAAGCTCAGTCCGATCAGCGCGTGGGATTCCGCCTGCCCGGAGCTGCTCACACCGAGCAGGATCGCGACCGCGATCACGAAGATCGCGAGCACCCGGTATTCCCGCGCCAGGAAGGCCATCGCGCCTTCCCGGATGTGGGACGCGATCGTGGTCATGGCCTCATGGCCCGGATCCTGGCGGCGGACCCAGGCAGCCTTGAATCCGGCGAAGAGCAGGGCGACAGCGCCCGCGAGGGGGATCAAATAGATCATGAGTCGGAGCTCCTTGATCGGACGGGAACCGTTCCGCGCCGCCGCAAGCCGCCACGAACGCGGCCGTAAGCGCGCGGCCAGCTGCGCCGCGTCGGGGTCTCGACGCCCCGCGCGCTGCTGCCGCGCCGCGTACGGCCTCACGCCACGGCGAACAAGGATTAGCAGAATTCGGCGCTTCGGCCAGACCGAAACTCGAAAAAAAGCGAGCCGGGACCCGGCGGGTCCCGGTCAGCGCGGCGGCTGCGAGGGGTCGATGCGCTCGACCTCGTAGATCACGTCCGTATCCGGCGGGACGATCACGCGGTCGGCGCGGTACCAGCCGCTCTTGCCGAACGCGAGAGGCGCCGGCACGTCGAGCTCGCGGAGTTCGCCGGGCCGCATGCCCCGGATCCCGAGCTCCAGCCCCGGCTGGATCTTGAAGCTGCCCAGGAAGATCGCGAGCGGCTGGCCGAACTTGCGGCTGTCCTGGAACGGCTCGCCCCGGCTGCCGTCGGGTTGCCGGATCCACCCGGACAGGTGGATCAGCAAGCGCTCGCCGGTGCCCGCGGGCTCGCCCGTGCCCTCGCGCAGGGTCTTCACGCCGACGGTCGGCCGCGAGACCACCGCCACCTCGTAGATCAGGGTGGCGTCGGGCGGGACCTGTGCGCGACCCTGATCGCCGTAGGCCAGCTGGGGCGGGACCGTGATCTCGCGCCGGCCGCCGACCCGCATGCCCGCGACTCCCAGCTCGAGGCCCCGGTTCAACATGCCCGCCCCGACCATCACGCCCGCCGGCCCGCCCGTGCTGCCGCTGCTGACGAACTGCTCGCCCCGCTGGTCGCCGGCCGCCTGCCAGCCGGTATATTCGAGGAACACGTAATCGCCGACGCCGATCGGCGGCCCGTCGCCCGGCGCCAGATCGCGCACGCCGATCCGCGCGGTCTCGAGCAGCTCGATCTCGTAGCGCAGGTACTCGTCCGCCGCGACCGCGCGCGGCCGGAACGGCCCGGTGATCTTCTGCGGGCCGACGATCAGCACGCGGCGCCCGCCGACGCGCATGCCCGCGATCCCCTCGTCCCACCCGGGCATGACCTCCGCGGCGCCGAGCACGAATCTGCGCGGGTCGTCGCCGGTGTTCTCGACCTCGAGCCCCAGCTCGCCGTCCGCGTAGACCGCGCCGCGCACGCCGACCCTGACGAAGTCGCCGGCCACCGCCTCGGCGCCGGTTCCGACCTGCAGATCCTCGACGTAGAGCTGGTCGCGCTCGAGCGCGCGCTGGACCGGATCGCCGCAGCCGCCGATTGCGACTGCCAGGAGAATCGGCAGGAGAATGGGCAACACCGTTCGCATCTCGATTCACCTTTCCGGGCAGAGGGACGATCGTCCGAATCGGCGTAGTCTGCACCGACGTCCCCGCGCCTTGTCAAGACCGGAGCGCGCCGCGCCTTGACGTTCTCGCCCCGTCCAGCGAATACTCGGGGCCGGCGGGCCCTTGCCGGCGGTCCCGCAGCGAACCCACCCCGCTCCCGGGATGTTCCATGAATCGTGCCCCGCACCGCCGCGTCGCCTGGGTCGCCGGACTCATCCTGATGGCCAACCTCTACCTCCTGCCGACCGTCCCCGCGTCCCCGCGCGCCACGGACGTCGGCGGGATCGCGCTGGCGGGCTGGGTCCTCTGGCGCGTGGTCCGCGGCCGGCAAGCGGTCGGGCCGCTGGCTCTGCTCGCCTTCGCCGCACTCTGGCCGCTCGGCTGGCTGGTGATGAGCCTGTTCGACGGCGATGCCGCCACGACCTCGCAGGCCGCGAGGTGGCTGGTGGCCGTGCCGTGGGCCGCCGCCCTGTCCGCGCTGCTGACCGACCAGGACTGCCGGCGCAGCTTCGCGTGGGGTCTGGTCTGGGGCGGCGCGGTGAACGTGGCGGTGGTTCTCCTGCAGGCCATGGGCTTCGAGGGCGCGCTGCAGATCGTCGGCCTGTCCACGAGCGACTCGGCCTACTACCACTACGTCGGCCAGATGGTGCGCATTCCCGGCCTGCACGGCCAGCACAACGCGAGCAGCACGGTCGTCAGCCTGGTCGTCCCCGCCACGCTGTATCTCTACTTCCGGCACCGGTGCCCGCTCGCGGTGCCGCTCGGCGCTCTGGCCGGCTTCCTCGTCGTGCTGCACCTGACGAGCACGCGCAGTCCGCTGGTGGTCGCGATCCTGACCGTCGGCTACGCGTTCGTCGCCGCCCGCGCGTTCGGCCGCGGGTTCGTGATCGCGACGGTGCTGCTGGCCGTGGCGGTGCCGCTGGTCGTGGCCTACGGGCCGCCGGGCGGCTGGAGCCGCTGGCGAGACGCCCAGGCGATCAACGTCAACGCCGACGAGCGGCTCGCTAGTACGGTCAATGCCGCCGCGCTCAGCCTGGACCACCCGCTGGGCCTCGGCGTCACGCGCGGCAAGGAGGCGCTCTACGACCGGTCGGGCATCCGCGCCACTCACAATGCCTTCCTCCAGGCAGCGGTCTACCTGGGGCTGCCTCTCGGCCTGCTGATCCTGGTCTCCTCGATCACCGTCACGATCCGGAGCCTCTCCGCCGGCAGCGGTCCTCTGTTCCTGCCCGGGCTGCTGGCGTTCCATACCGCCGGAGTCTTCATGTTCGAGGAACACCTGAACAATCCCACCTTCGTGATCCTCGCGGCCTGGTTCCTGGTCGTGGCGGTCGCGCGCCCGCCCCGCGACCCTGGATCCGCGCTCCGCGGCTGAACGGCGCTAGAGACCCGTCCTTCGCGCCTCGCGCCTGAGCCACGGCAGACCCAGCGGCACGACGATGCCTGCGTACAGGACGGACCCGAGCGCCACGCGCGCGAGCAGCGGCCAGGCGGGAAGGATCGCGAGCACGGCGCCGAGGGCGATGCTGCCGAGCGCCGCAACCAGGACCGGGCGCACCAGGTTGTGGACCAGCAGATCGCGGCCGACCCAGGTGGTCGCGACCATCAGGATCAGGTGGGCGGCCAGCATCCCGAGCGCCGCGCCGCCGCCGCCGCGCGGCGCGAGCCCGACGACGCCGACGACCGCGGCCGCGGCGCCCGCCGCGACCGGCAGGAAGGACTGTCGCTGACGATCGGTCGCGATCAGGCCGTTGCCGAAGAACTGTCCGATCGCGAGCGCGACGTAGGAGACGCTCAGGATCCGGCAGACCAGCCCCGCCTCGGGGAAGCGGTCGCCGTAGAGCATCGCCATGACGTCGTTGCCGAGTAGCGCCCCGCCCACGGCGAGCGGCAGGAATCCCAGCATCACGAGGCCGAGGTACAGGCAGAACCGGCGGCGGCAGAGGTCCGGCGACTCGCGCCAGGCGCGGGAGAGCCGGGGCAGCAGCGCCTTCCACACGACCTCCACCGCGATCGTGAGCACGAAGACGACCTTGGCCGCGGCCGCGTAGTTGCCGACCGCGGCCGGCGTCGCCAGCACGCCGAGCAGGATCACGTCGACGTTCAACAGCACGCGGAGGGTGAGCGCGCCTGCCCCGATGGGTCCGGCGGCGACCAGGCGCCGGCGCCATTCGCCGAACGGCCCGGCGCGCGGCACGATCGACCGGCCGAGCCAGCGCCGCGCGCGCCAGGCCATCACCATCGCCGACACCAGCCAGGCGACCCAGAAGAAGACCGGCACCCAGCGAGGCGCCGGCCAGCCGGCCAGGCCGTCGATCCCGCGCAGCAGCGCGAGGACGGCCGCGGCGTAGAGCAGGCTCCGCAGCGTCTTGACCACGCTCACGGTGCCGAGGCGTTCGAGCCCGATGCCGACCCAGTCGAGCGACAGCGCGAACGGCACGACCGTCGCGAGGTACCCGAGCGCGATGACCGGGTCGGTGCGGTACATCGCGAAGAGCGGCAGGGCGAGCGCGCCGGCCACCAGGACCGCGGCGCCCAGGGCGAGCATGAGGCCGAGGTGGGTACCCGCATAGCGCCGGACCGCGTCCGGCGCGTCCAGGCGCGAGATCTCGCGGACCGCCAGCGTGGCGAGACCCCACTCGCCGACGATCAGCGCGTAGCTGCTGAAGGCCACCCCCCACTGCAGGACGCCGAACCAGGTCTCGCCCACGGTGCGCGCGATGTGCACGAGGGCGACCACGTTCAGCAGCATGGTCGCGACCTGCGCGATGCCGAGGATGCCGATGTTGCGCAGAACCGTCCGCTGGCTCCCGATCGCGCGCGCGCCGGGGGCGCCGTTGCCGGGCGCGGGGCTCAAGTGCGGAAGATCTCCCGGCGGTGCGCTGCCAGGTAGTCCCAGGTCACTCCCAGGGCCAGCCCGCCGGCGGCGCCCAGGAACACCAGGATCACGATCGCCCGCAGCGTGCGCGGCCGGACCGGGTCGTCCGAGGTCACCGTCGCGCCGACGCGCTGCAGCGGGGCGATGGTCCCCAGCTTCACTCGCCGTTCTTCGATGCTGTTCTGCAGGGCCAGGCGCTTGGCCGGCAGGTCGTAGTCGCGCTCGAGGTGCAGGTCCCCGATCTTGCGTCGCACGTCCTGGACCTTCGAGCGGATCGCGGCTTCGCGCTCGATCTCCAGCCGGGCGCGTTCGAGCCGGGAGACCTCGGCCGCGAGCGCCAGGCTGTCCTGCAGCGCCTGATTCGCGGCGAGCGCGTTCTGGACCTGCAGCTTGGCGCCGCTGAGCGCCTCGAGCACGTTGCCGCCGTCGAGCACCGCGTCCCGGCGCACCCAGCTCGGAATCTCCTGGGGATCGACCGACTCCACCTCGCCGGCCGCGAGCCGGCGGACGGCGACGTCGAGCTGGGCGAGGTCCTCGGCGAGGGTCGGCTTCAGGTCCTTCAGGTCTTGCAGCCGGCGCTCGTAGTAGGCTTCCTGGCGGACCAGCTTGTCGAGGTCCAGCCCGAGCTGCTTGTTCTCGGCGACCACGTGAAGCGATTCGGCGAGGGCCGACTGGAGCCGCAGGTCGAGCGCGGCGAGGTCCTTCTCGACAGCGTCCAGCTGGATCTCGAGATTGCGGATCTGGATCAGCAGTCCGTCCCGGGTCAGCTTGAGGTTGCTGGAGATCGTGTCGACTTCGGCGTACTGGGAGAAGATCGCGACCGACGTGTCGAGGATCGCCGCCGCGAGGTCCGGGCTGGTGGCCGTCGTCCAGAGCGTGATGAGGTCGCCGCCAGCCAGGTTCTGCAACCCCTGAGCGATGAACTCGGCGCGGATGACCGGCCTCGCTTTCGCCGGCAGGCCCAGGCGTCGGACGAGCTCCTTGCGATAGAGCTTCTGGTCGTACCAGCGCGTGATGTCCTTGAGACGCCACTCCCGGACCGGGCCGCCGTCGGGGCCGAACGCCGTGATGCCCGGGCGGATCGTGACCGTCGCCTCCCAGCGGCGGGTGCCGAAGATCCCGTAGCCCAGGCCCACGAGCAGGCCGAGCGCCGGCAATCCGATCACGATCAGCCGCCGGCGCCAGAGGATGTTGAGGATCCCGGCCAGGTTGAGCTCCTGGGCGGGCGCCGATCGTTCCTGATTCAACGGTGCCTCCTTGCGCGCCGGGCCCGGCCGCGATCGTCGTCTAGAGCAAGCGCGCGAGCGCCTCCTGCGACGCCGCCAGCACGTCCCGGTGGAGCGAGCGGCCGTGCGAATCCATGGTCACGACCACGGGGAACCGCTCGACCCGGAATTCCCAGATCGCTTCCGGCGATCCGAACTCCTCCATCAGGTGGACGCCCTCCACCGCGACGACTCGCTCGGCGAGCACCTGGGCCGCGCCGCCGATCGCGTGGAGGTAGACTCCCCCCACCTTCTGGCAGTACTCCAGGGTCTTGGGGCCCATACCGCCCTTCCCGATGACGCCGCGGATCTTGTACCGCTCCATCAGCGGACCCTGAAAGGGCTCCTCACGGATGCTCGTGGTGGGGCCGGCCGCCTTGACGACCCAGCGGCCCTTCTCCTGCACGACGACCGGGCCGCAGTGGTAGATGATGCTGTCGGTCAGGTCCACCGGCGGCTTGCCGCCGTCGTGCAGGTACTTGTGGACCGCATCGCGGCCGGTGAAGACCAGGCCGCTGATCTCGACCATCTCGCCGACCGCGAGGGCGCGGATCTTGGCCTCGGTGAACGGGGCTTCGAGCAGCATGGCCGGACCTCCTAGGCGTAGAGCCAGCGGGTGATCTTGCCTGACTCGGACAGGGCGAACCCGTCGCGGCGATACGCCCAGCACATGTAGGAAATGGACACGAAGAACGACGCCGGCAGCCGGTTGCGATGGGCGATCTTGCAGCCGAGCAGGGTGGTCGCGCCGCCGAAGCCCATCGGACCGATGCCGAGGGTGTTGGCCTCCTGGACGATCTGCTTCTCCAGCTTCGCGAGCGAAGGCTCGGGATTCTGATCGTCGAGAGTCCGCAGCAGCGCCTCCTTGCTCGCCACGTAGCCGCTGCCGCGATCGCCGCCGATGCAGACGCCGAGGATGCCGGGCCCGCAGCCCTTCCCCTGCGCCTGGTGGACCGCATCGAGGATGCACCGGCGGACGCCCGCGAGGTCGCGACCGGCGCCCAGCTTCGTGTCGGGCAGGCTGTACTGCGCGCCGACGTTCTCGCAGCCGCCGCCCTTGAGGATCAGGCGGACCAGGAGGGAGCGGCCCCGCGTCTGGTGCAGATGGTAGCTGGGACTGCCGGGCCCCAGGTTGGTGCCCGAGTTCTTGCCGGTCAGCGAATCCACGGAGTTCTGGCGCAGGTAACCCAGCTTCGTGGCCTGGGCGACCGCGCGGGAGAACGAGGTCGCGAACGCCGACTCGTCGAGCCACGCCGGCAGATCCGCGTAGCAGATGATCGTGCCGGTGTCCTGGCACAGCGGCAGGGACTTGTCCCGGGCCATGGCGATGTTGTCCAGGATCACCTGCAGGGCGTACTCCGCCGTCGAGCCGGGCTGTTCCCGGCGCCGGCCGCGCTCGATGACCCGCACGACATCGTCCGGCAGCCGCGAGGAGGTGCGCCGGATCAGTTCCAGCAGCCGGCTCTGCATGACCTTCGCTTGCATGGTCGCTCCTTGGCGAAGTGCCGCGAGGACCGCGCCGGCGTGGGCACGGCGCCGCTGTCGTCGGCGATGGTAGACGCCCGCTGGTCCGCGGTCAAATCCGATATCGGCGGCGCGCCTTGCCACCAGGGCCGGGCGCTGTTAGGCTGCCGCGGTCGGTCGCTCGCGGCGACCGGCGGAAAGGAGACCGCGTGAGGTACCTGCTGCTCGGCGCCGGGCTCCAGGGCACGGCGATCGCCTGGGACCTCCTGCGCCAGGTCGACGACACGGCCTCGCTCGCGGTCGTCGATCGCGACCCGGGCGCGCTGGCGCGCCTGCGCGCGCGATTCGGCGACGACCCCCGGCTCAGCCTCCATGAGGACGACGTCGAGGATCTGACGCGGCTGGGCCCGCGCCTCGACGCCGCCGACGTCGTGATCAGCGCGGTCAACTACTGGTTCAACGACGACCTGACGGCCCTGGCGATCGCCCACCGCGCCCACTTCCTGGACCTCGGCGGGAACAACGCCATCGTCGCCAGGCAGCTGGCCCGCGACTCGCAGGCCCGCCAGGCCGGCGTCACGGTCGTGCCCGATACCGGCCTCGCCCCTGGACTCGCCGGCATCCTCGGCTGGCATCTCGCCGCCGGTCTCGACCCCTGCGACGCGGTCCGCCTGCGCGTGGGCGGCCTGCCCCTCGAGCCGCGCCCGCCCCTGAACTACCAGCTGGTCTTCTCGGTCCAGGGCTTGATCAACGAGTACATCGAGGGGTGCCTCGTGATCCGCGACGGCGAGATCCGCACGGTGCCCGGGCTCTCGGAGCTCGAGACGCTGATCTTTCCCGAGCCGTTCGGGGAGCTCGAAGCGTTCCAGACCAGCGGCGGCACCTCCACCTTGCCGCAGTCGCTGCTCGGGCGCGTCCGCAGCCTCGACTACAAGACCATCCGGTACCGTGGACACTGCGAACAGATCCGGCTGCTGCGCGACCTCGGCCTGACGAGCAGCGAGCCCGTCGAGGTCGACGGCGCCTGGGTGGCGCCGCGCAGCCTGCTCGCCGGTCGGCTCGAAGCGGTCGTGCCGCGCGACGGCGACGACGTCGTGCTCCTGCTCGCCGAGGCGGAAGGGTTCGCGGCCGAGACGGCTGGCCGCCCGCCCTCGCCGCTCCGCCGGAGCATCCGCATCATCGACCGCAACGACCGTTCGACCGGCCTGTCGGCGATGATGCGGATGACCGGTTTCCCGGCGGCGATCATCGCGCGGATGCTGGCCCGGGGCGAGATCGAAGCCCCCGGCGCCGTGCCCCAGGAGACGATCGTCCCGGCCGAGCGCCTGCTCGCGGAGCTGGCGCGGCGCGGCGTCCGCGTCGAGTGCTGGGACAGCGACCCCACCCGGCCGAATCCCGGCCCGACCAAGGAGTGACCGTGACCCGCCTCGTGACCATCCTGCTCGTGTCGTCGCTCGCCTGCTCGGCGTCCTGCGCGGCCGATGGCGACCTCCCCCGCGCGTACGACCCCGACCCGCGCGAGGTCCACCTCGGCCGGCTCACCATGCTCACCAACGGCGCCGAGAACGCCGAGGCGTACTGGAGCGGCGACGGCACCCGGCTGGTCCTGCAGAGCAACCGGCCGCCCTTCGCCTGCGACCAGATCTACGTGCAGCCGGCCGCCGGCGGGCCGGCCGAGCTGGTCTCCACGGGGCTGGGCCGCACCACCTGCGCCTACTTCGCGGGCGACGGCGACCGCTACATCATCTACGCCACGACCCACCTGGCGGACCCGGCCTGCCCGCCGCCGGCCGACCTGAGCCAGGGCTACGTCTGGGCGATCCACGCGGAGTACGACATCGTGCGCCTCGACACGCAGACCGGCGAGCTCGTCCAGCTGACCGAGACGCCCGGCTACGACGCCGAGGCCACCGTGGCGCCGGATGGCCGCACGATCGTCTTCACGTCGGCGCGCGACGGCGACCTGGACATCTACACGATGAACCTCGACGGCGGCGACGTGCGCCGGCTCACCGACACCCCGGGCTACGACGGCGGACCGTTCTTCAGCCCCGACGGCACGCGCATCTGCTACCGCGCGCACCACCCCGAGGACGAGGACCTCGCCGACTACCAGCGGCTGCTCGCGAACCACCTCGTCCGCCCGGGACGGCTCGAGATCTGGATCATGAACGCCAACGGCACCGGGCAGCGGCCGGTGACGGCGCTCGGCTGCGCGTCGTTCGCGCCGTTCTTCCACCCCTCCGGCCGGTCGATCATCTTCTCGAGCAACCATCCCGATCCGCGCGGCCGCGAGTTCGACCTCTGGCTCGTCGGCCTCGACGGCAGCGGGCTCGAGCGCGTGACCTTCAGCGAGGGTTTCGACGGCTTCCCGATGTTCAGCCCCGACGGCAAGCGGCTCGCCTTCGGCTCCAACCGGCACAACGGCAAGCCGGGCGAGACGAACGTCTTCGTCGCACAGTGGCGCGACTAGAGCAAGCGCGCCGGCGCGACCGAGCCGCCGGTCGCGCATTCACCGGGCCAGGAACGCGAGGCCGAGCCGCACGCCGAACAGCGTGTGGACGTCGTCGCCATATCCCAGATCGAGGTTCACCACCTGCGTGGCCCGGGCGCCGAGGTCGAGGGCGACGGCCGCGCCGAGCGGCACCAGGAAGCCGAGCCCGCCGTGGTACCCCAGGTACGCGTCGGCCGGGCGCCGGACGTCCAGGCCATCCGTCGTGTAGCGACCGATGCCCCCCTCGAGGTAGAAGCGCGCCGCCTCGTCGTCCTCGCCGCGCGCGATGAGCGACAGCCCCGCCCAGACGCCGGCGATCCGGGCGTCCGCCGCCGGCGGCAGCCCGGCGGATCCCGGCTCCTCTCCCGGGTCCGGAATCGATGGCGCCAGGCCGGTCGACACGCGGTCGATCGCGTGCCACGAATAACCGCCCGCCAGGTAGATCGGTCCGGCGAGCCGCACGCGGGCCTGCGCATCGAGACCGAGTCCACCATCGCTGTCGAGCAGGTCCAGGTCGTGCGGCCGGGAATACCCCGCCTCGACTCCCCAGACGGCGCGCCAGTCGCCGGACGGCGGTCCGGGCGGACCTCCGCGATCGTCGCTCGCAGATCCCGCCGGTTGCGGACCAGCTGCGGGCGGCGCGAACGCGGTTTCGCCGCGAGGCGCCGCCGGCGGCGCCTCGATCGCCAGCCGCTGCAGCGCCCACGGGGGCAGCACCTCGGCGGTGACGTCCCGGCCCGACGCGTCGCGAAGGCGTACGATCTCCTCCGGCTGGTAGAGCCGCCGCGCGCCGTCGGCGCGCGTGACCCACAGGCCGGCGTCGGCGTCGGACCAGCGGACGGCCACGCCGGGGAACTCCCAGCCGCCGACGAGGACGACCGTCGCGGTGTCGATCGAGCGGGGTACGATGATCTTGGCGCCGGCCAGCGTCGGGGAGCAGACTCCGAGGAAGAGACACAGGGCGCCGGTCGCGAGCGAACAGGGGCGAATCCTGGTCATGATCGTGGTCCCGGGTCGCGATCAGGGGCGGCGATCGGGCATCGTCAAGGTACGAACGACCACGGCCTCACCACAAGGCGCCCCGCCGATTCCCTTTCGAGGCGGCTCGCCGCATGCTAATTTGACTCGTGAAGACCATCATTCGGGAGGCCTCGCGGTGACCGATCTCAGCCGATCCGAATTCCAGGCGCACATCCGCCGCGGGATCCCGGCGACCCTGCCGGCCGCTCCGCCGGCCGACCCGGCGGTGAGCCGGGCGCCGGCGCGTCCGCTCCTCTTGACCGCCGCGGAGAAGCGTCTCGCCCTGCACAACGCCCTGCGCTACTTCCCGCGGCAGCTCCACGCGGCGCTCGCGCCCGAGTTCGCGGCGGAGCTGGCCGCGCACGGTCGCATCTACATGCACCGCTTCCGGCCGCCCTACGCGATGCACGCCCGGCCGATCGATGCCTATCCCGCGCGCACGCCCCAGGCCGCGGCGATCATGCTCATGATCCAGAACAACCTCGACCCGGCCATTGCGCAGCACCCCTACGAGCTGATCACGTACGGCGGCAACGGCACGGTCTTCCAGAACTGGGCGCAGTACCTGCTCGCCATGCGGTACCTGAGCGAGGTCACCGACAGGCAGACGCTCGTGATCTACTCGGGGCATCCGCTCGGCCTGTTCCCCTCTCATCCCGACGCGCCGCGCGTGGTCGTCACGAACGGCATGGTCGTGCCGAACCACAGTTCGGGCGACGACTACACGCGGCTGGCCGCCCTCGGCGTCACGAGCTACGGCCAGATGACCGCCGGCAGCTACATGTACATCGGCCCGCAGGGCATCGTCCACGGCACGACGATCACGATTCTCGGCGCCGGCCGCCTCTACCTCGCCGGCGCGGGCGAGAATCCGCTCGCCGGCAAGCTCTACGTGACGAGCGGCCTGGGCGGCATGAGCGGCGCCCAGGGCAAGGCCGCGGTCATCGCCGGCTGCGTCGGCGTGATCGCCGAGATCAACCCGGCCGCCGCGCAGAAGCGTCACCGGCAGGGCTGGGTCGACGAGATCCACGCCGACCTCGACGCCCTGCTCGCGCGCATCGAGCGCGCCAAGAAGGGCCGCGAGGCGACCGCGCTGGCCTATCTCGGCAACGTGGTCGATCTCTGGGAGGCGTTGCTGCGCAGCGACATCGAGGTCGAGCTGGGCAGCGACCAGACGTCGCTGCACATCCCGTTCACCGGCGGCTACTATCCCGTCGGCATGGCGCTCGCTGAGGCCAACGCGATGATGACCCGCGATCCGGCGGGATTCAAGGATCGGGTCCAGGCCTCGCTGCGCCGCCAGTTCAGCGCGATCGACCGCCTCGCCAGGACCCGCCGCCTGAATTTCTGGGACTACGGCAACGCATTCCTGCTCGAATGCTCCCGCGCCGGCCTCGACATCGCGCGGCCCGGCGGCGGATTCGTCTATCCGAGCTACGTCGAGCACATCATGGGTCCGCTCTGCTTCGACTACGGCTTCGGCCCCTTCCGCTGGGTCTGCACGAGCGGGCGCGCGGAGGACCTCGCGGTGAGCGACCGGCTCGCCGGCGACGTCATCGCGGAGCTGGCCGCCGCCGCTCCGCCGGAGACGCGCCAGCAGTACCTCGACAACCTCCGCTGGATCCGCCAGGCAGGAGCCAACCGCCTGGTCGTCGGCTCGCAGGCGCGCATCCTCTACAGCGACGAGGAAGGCCGCCGCCGGATCGCCGAGGCGTTCAACCGCGCGATCGGGGCGGGCGAGATCTCGGCGCCGATCGTCCTGGGCCGCGACCACCACGACGTCTCGGGCACCGACAGCCCCTACCGCGAGACCGCGAACGTCCGCGACGGCAGCATGTTCACCGCCGACATGGCGGTCCAGAACTGCATCGGCGACAGCTTCCGCGGCGCCACCTGGGTCTCGCTGCACAACGGCGGCGGCGTGGGCTGGGGCGAGGCGATCAACGGCGGATTCGGGATGCTGCTCGACGGCACGGCCGATGCCGAGCGGCGGCTCCACCTGATGCTGAACTGGGACGTGAACAACGGCATCGCCCGGCGGGCCTGGGCGCGCAATGCGCCGGCCGCCTTCGCGATCCGGCGAGCCATGGCGCGCGACCCGCTGCTCGCGGTCACGCTGCCGGAGACCGCGGACCCCGCCCTGGTCGACGGCGCGATCGATTCCGCGTTCGCCTAGGCCGGACGGCGGGCCGCCGGCGGCTCGCGGCCGGCGATCTCGCCCAGTGGCCAGCGATCCCGGACTGTGCTATCGTCCCGCGGGCGAGCGCGGTTCGAGCGTACCGACTACTCTATCCTCTTCGAGGTCCCCCCGATGTCGCAACCCCAGGCTGAACGCCTCCAGCGTCCCCGGGTCGACGCCCTCGACGCGATCCTCGGCGAGGTCATGCCGGTCCTCGACGACGGGTTCGTGCGGGTCGTGGACTACATGGGCGACGACGCGGCGATCGTGCAGGCGGCGCGGGTGAGCTACGGCGAGGGCACGAAGCACGTCTCGGACGATCGCAGCCTGATCCGGTACCTGCTGCAGCGCCGGCACAGCACGCCGTTCGAGATGTGCGAGCTGAAGCTCCACGTGCGGGTGCCGATGGACGCCTGGCGCCAGTGGATCCGCCACCGCATGGCGTCGGTGAACGAGACGAGCACGCGGTACTCGATCGCCATCGACTCCGCCCAGCGGACCCCGGCCGCTCGGTGGCGCCGGCAGGCCAAATCGAACCGGCAGGGCAGCGACGGTCTGTTGCAGCCGGCGAAGGGCGCCGAGCTGTCGCGCCGGGAGGCCGAACTGCACGAGCACGCCCGCGCGGTATACCGCGACCGCCTGGACCAGGGCGTCGCGCGCGAGCAGGCTCGCAAGGACCTCCCGCTCAGCACGTACACCGAGGCCTACTGGAAGATGGACCTGCACAACCTGCTGCACTTCCTGTCGCTGCGCATGGACAGCCACGCCCAGGAGGAGATCCGCGCCTACGCGACGTTGATCGGCGAGCAGATCGTCGCGCGGTGGGTGCCGGCGACCTGGGAGGCGTTCCAGGACTTCCGGTCCGGCGCGCTGAGCCTGTCGCGGCTCGAGCGCCGGATCTTCGCGGCGGTCGGCCGCGGCGACCCCGACGAGGCACGACGGGTCGCGGCCGAAGCCGGCTGGCTGAAGGTCTCGAGCAGGACGGGCGCGCTCGTGCGCAGCCGCGAGCGGAGCGAATGCGAGGCCAGCGCCGCCGAGCTCGGCATCCGGTTGCCGTGGCAGGTCCAGGAGGCGGTCGCGGAGGCGGATTGAGCGGCGGCCGCTACGGCAGCGCGCTCTCCGGCAGGATCAACGCGACCGGCACGTGGTCGCTCACGCGCGTCGCGTACTGCCCGTCCAGCGCCAGGTCGATCCGCAGCGTGCGGCAGCCGCCGCCGGACGCCGCCAGCGCGCCGAACAGCTCGTCGGTCACCAGGATGTGGTCGAGGTGGCTCCGGCCGGGCCCCCACGACCAGCCGAACGCCGGACCCGTCGCGATCGCCAGGTCGGCGAACGCGTAGCTGTCCGGCAGGTCGGAGAACGGCGTGAAGACGTTGTCGGCGGGCGGGTCGTCCAGGAGGTCGTTGAGGTCGCCGAGCAGGATGACCGCGTCGTCCGGGTGCTCGGAGGCGATCCAGGCCTCCAGCAGCTGGCAGGCGACGAGGCGGCGATTCTCCTCGTCGTCGGGATCGTCGAGGTCCAGCTCACCGTCGCCGCAGCACTTCAGGTGGTTGTCGATCACCACCAGCGGGTGGCCGCGCCAGGTGAGCTCGATCACGAGCGGGCTGCGCGGGAGCGCTCGCCACTCGTCCGTGAGGATCTCGTCGACGCCCTGCACCGCGACCGTGCTGTCGAGCCAGACGTAGCCGAGATTCTGGAACGCGTCGGAGACCGCCTGGTACCCGGAACGGCCGGGCAGCCGCGCGAGCAGCGCGCTGAAGCGGTCGGCCTGGGCGATCTCCTGGACGGCGACCAGGTCGGCGCCGAGCCCCTCGATCGCCGCGGCCACCAGGGCGACCTCGGTCGAGCCGGCGTCCTCCGCGAAGTTGCGCAGGTTCCAGGTCACGACCTCGAAGGTCGTGTCGGCGCCCACGGCGAAGGGCGTGAACGGATTGCCGTCATCGGGCTCGAGCGGCGTGGTCTCCGACCCGCCGCAGCCACCGAGCGCGACCAGGGCGGCAAGGGCCGGCGCGAGAACCACGACGACGACACGCGGAAGCAACCGGCACCACAGCACTGCGGACACCCCTCAAGACCCGCCATTCCGATTCGATCCTGTTCGCGCCTCAAGTATCGCGATCGCGGGCGGAGGGCGCCAGTGCTGAACGATGCCAAGGCGAACGGCAGGCGCAGCGGCGACCGACGAGACCCGCGCTTGCCGCCGCGCAGGGTGGAGACCATAATGCGGTCAACCGTCGCGCCGGCCGGGCGCCGGCCTGCGATCGGTCCCGGGCTCGCGCCCGCCGTCGTCGCGGCGGAGGACATCCGCCGCCAAGGAGACTCGATGAGCCGCCTGCCCAGGCCGGACATCGGCATCATGGCCGTGATCGTGCCGCTGGTGATCCTGCTCCTGCTCTTGATCGCGTTCGAGCCGGCGCGCGCGATGGGCGCCCCGACCGATCGGGCGCCCCGCGTCGTCGCCGGAGTCGACCCCGATGGCAACCCGACTCTCGCCCTCGTCAACCCTCAGCTCGCCTGCACGATCACCTTCGGCGGCGACGGTCGGCTCAGACGCGAGGTCGTTCGAGCCGAGCCCGCGTGGCTCGCCGGGTACGGCGCCGCGCAGGCCGGCATCGAGCTGGACGGCGGTTTCGCCTGGGAACTCCGGTGGAATTCCGGGCGCCCGCCGGAGGCGGGACGCGGGGACGGGGACACGGTGCTGGTCGACCAGCGCGGATTCCGGTACGTCGGCCACGCGACGAGCGGCGACACGCTGTCGGTCCGCCTGCGCGACGACGAGCTCGACCTCGAGGCTGATGCCGTCTGGACGCTCGCCGAGGCCGATTTCTTCGTGCGCCGGCGTGTCGCGCTGCGCGACCCGGACGAGCGCGGTCACCGGCTGCTCCGGGTCTGGCAGCGGCGCGGCGCGATCTTCGACACGGCGCGCCTCGTGAAGTCGGGCGAGCGCGACCAGCCGGTCGCCTTCACGGTGCAGGACGGCGGCGCCTTCCTGGGACTCGACGGGGCGGCGGCGACCAACACGATCGAGCCCGCGGGCTGCGGCGCCGTCAAGCTCGAGTGCTGGGAGATCCTCGAGGCGCCCGTCCTCGCGACCGCCGCGACCGGAGCCTGGTGCGTCGCCGCCGTCACGCCCGCGGCGGACGTCCTGGCCTGGCTCGGCCGCTATCGCGCCACGGCCGGAGTCGCACCTCGCGAGCCGTGACGGCCGGGATCCCCGCCTCCCGCAGATCGGTCGACCTGACGGCCCGCGCAGGCGCCGGCGGGTGCCGGCGCCGCGACCGGCGTCTATATTGTGCGCGAGTCAATCCCGTCACCGCCCTCCGGGGATCCACGGTGGACGATGCGGTTGCCAGCGACCAGATCCTCGACTGCATCTGCCGGCTCGACCTGGACTTGCGGATCACGTACGCGAGCCCGGCCTCCGAGTCCATGTTCGGCATCCCGCCGCAGGCCCTCGTCGGCACGCCCCTCGCGGACCATTGTCCGCCGGCGGATTTCGCGCGGGCCCGGGAGATCCTGTCCCACGCCCAGGCGCAGACCGATCGTACGGTCGGCCAGCTCTTCGAACTGAACGTCCGCCACGCGGACGGCAGGCTCGTGCCGATCGAGGTGCACAGCCACCTGGTGCTGGACCGCGAGGGCGAGCCGGTCGCCGCGATCGCCGTCGCCCGCGACATCACGGCCCGCGCGGCCGCCGATCGCGAGCGCCGCGAGCGGGAGGCGCAGCGCCTCGAGTTCCAGAAGATGGCCGCGGTCGCGCAGCTGGCCGGCGGCGTCGTCGATGACCTGCAGGCGCTGCTGGACGCTCTGCGCAACTGTCCCGAGGCCGCGGAGCACGCGGACCTCGCGCCGCTGTGCGAGCAGGCCGCCCGGCGCATCGCGCAGCTGCGGACCCTCGCCGGCCGGCAGGACCTGCACCGGCGCGATGTCGACGTCGACGTTTTCGTGGCCGGCGTGGCCGACGCGTTGCGGCCGATCCTGCCGGACAACCTCGCGCTCCTGCATCGGCCGGGCGCCGCCGGCTCGACGATCTGGGTCGATCCCGATCAGATCGGCGAGGTGCTGCGCAACCTCGTCGCGAACTCCCGCGACGCGATGCCGGAGGGCGGCGTCATCACCCTCGCGACCGGGTTGCGCGAGGCCGCGCCGGCGGTCGGCAGGGCGCCGGCGGTCGCGCCCCCGCCGTGGATCACGATCGACGTGCGCGACACCGGCATGGGCCTCGACGCCGCCACGCGCGAGCGGATCCTGGAGCCGTTCTTCACGACCAAGACGGACGGCACCGGCGCCGGGCTCGGACTCGCGCTCGCGCACGGCATCGTCGACCAGCACGGCGGTCGGCTCGAAGTGGAAAGCGACCTCGGGCGCGGCAGCACGTTCCGCGTCGTGTTGCCGTCGCGCTACGCCGGCGACGTCGCGGCTGCCGGCCGGGACGCGGAGGGGGGCGCGGGCACGGTCCTGCTCGTGGACGACGACCTCGAGATCCGTCTCTACTGCGCCAAGATCCTGGAATCGGCCGGACTACGCGTGGTGGCCTGCGAGGACGGCGTCGAGGCGCTGGCGTACCTGGCCGGCCCCGATCCGGTGGATCTGCTGCTTCTCGACTGGGCGTTGCCGGGCCTCGAGGGGCGCCGCGTCCACGAGCAGATCTCGCGCCGCCGGCCGAACCTGCCCGTCCTGGTCATCAGCGGTCGCCGGCGCGAGGAATTCGCGGCGCTCGGCGGCATCGGCAGCGACATGCCCTGGCTCACCAAGCCGTTCACGCCGAAGGCGTTGCTGGCCGCGGTGCGCCGGCTGCTGCCGGCGCGGGCGATGGAATCCTGATCCGCAGACACACGCCGAGGCCGGCGAGCGCGATCGCGGCGGCCGTCACGAACACCCAGGCATAGCCGACGTGCACCCAGAGCCAGCCCGAGAAGATCGGCAGGCTCATCGCGACGGCGTGGTCGATCGTGACGCCGAGCGACATGGTCGGCGTGATGTCGGCCGGATCGACCGCGATCTTCTTGAGATACGTGGTGCGCGCAATGCGCAGCGCGAAGAGGGTCTGGTCGAGGACGTACGCCGTGTAGAGCGCCCAGAGGGCCGCTCCCGGCGCGAACACGCGGTCGGCGAACGCGTACACGAGGCAGATCAAGGCGAGGATCGCCTCGTCGAGCGAGAGCACGAGCCGCTCGCCGATCCAGTCGATCACATCGCCCAAGAGTGGCCGCGCCACGACGCCGAGGCCCGCGCCGAGGAACATCAGGGTTGCGATCGTCGAGACCCGCACGTGGTGGATGTCCACCAGGACCCAGGTCCCGAACACGTAGAAGATCTGCTTGCGAATGCCGAAGAGCGCCGAGATCGCGTAGAAGACGCCGTATTCGCGACGCCAGACGAAGTGTCGCGGCGCCTGGTCGCGCCGGCCGGTCTCCATGCGGAAGAAATTCCACGCCGCCACGACCACGAACGCCGCCGCGACGAGGAAGAACACGCGGTAGTCGTCGCCCAGCGCTCTCGCGATCAGGTAGACCGCGCCCGCTCCCAGCAGGCCGCCGAGGTTCTTGGCGCCGCCGAACTGGCCGAGCCGGCGACCCTCGCCTCCCTGCTTCGCCAGCTTGAGGCCGAGCGGGCCCTCGAGGGCGAAGTTCATGTGGTCGCCGGCGCTCCAGACGAAGATCCAGACCACGGCGAGCCAGGCCGTCGGGGCGAAGAGCGCGAGGCCGACCGCACCGGTCATCGTCACCAGCATCGCGACGGCCATCGTGCGGCTCTCGCGGTAGCGAACGGCGAGGAATCCCGCCGTGAAGACGACGAGGAAACCGGGCAGCTCGCGCGGGAACTCGAGCCAGCCGCGGGCGCTGGCGCCGAACGCGTGCACATCGTGAAGGTAGTTGCCGAGCGCGGTATTGAAGATGCCGGCGGTGGCGCCGAAGGCCACGCTCGCCAGGAGCATGCGGCGGATGTCGAGGCGTTGCTGCGCGGACACGGGGCGGCCTCCTCGGAAAACTCGCCGCAATGTCGTCGCGTCGCCCGCGGACCGCAAGCTCAGCGACGCCGGCCGCGGCCGCGACCGGCGAGCCAGGCGGGCCGCCACAGGGCGATCAGCGCGAGGGTGCCGCCGACCAGGACGATCGCGCGGCCGGCCGGCTCCAGGCCGAGCGCCTTGTTGACGACCGTGCCGGCCGCCGCGATCAAGACGCCGATCAGCACGCCGCGATGCCGCCAGCGCGCGTCATCCTGCCGCTCTGCGGCCATGCGCACCCGTCCTTCCGCTCACCGGGCGCCGCCGCGCGCCCGCCGCCACGACCTTGCATCGCGATCCCGGGTAGGCTAACCTGCCCGCGTCACGCCGCTCGCCCCCGCCGACCCGAGCCAAGGACCGACCGATGCTCCACAAACCCAGCCTGATCACCATCCTCGCGACGGACCCCGACCGCGCCGAGCAGGTCGTCACGCTGAAAGGCAAGCTGATCGGGACCCCCGAGTGCTACGCGTTCCTCGACGAGACGCGCGAGCGGATCCAGGACGGCCTCATCCGGGTCATCCTGGACCTGAGCCAGGTCGAGCTGATCAACAGCACCGGGGCCGGAATCCTGGCTGCCCTCCTGATCTCGGCGCGCCGTCAGAACGGCGGGCTCGCGCTGGTGGGTCTGTCCGATCGCTGCCTGCAGGTGCTCGAGTTCATGCACCTCCATCACTTCGCGGCCATCTGCGACTCGATCGACGTCGCCCGCGACATCCTCGCCTGACTGGGCGTCCGCCCTCCGGCGGGTTGCGTGACGGCCCCGGAGGCGGCGCCGCCTAGTCGCCGGTCCGCGGAGCGGCCTCGTCCGCGGCTCGCCGCGCGCGCTCGTCGCGCTCGCGCGCGTCCTCGTAGAGCGACTTGCGCTGGTCCGGCCGCCGCCGGCCGAGCCAGGTCAGGTGCGCGAGGCGCTCGCGGGCCGGGTGCGCGGGGTCGAGCCCCCACCCCGGCAGGCGCCAGTCCCAGTTCCCGGACTCGGACCCGGGGCGGTTCATCCGCGCTTCCCGCCCCAGGCCGAAGACATCCTGCATCGGCATCACGAACGTGTGGGCCACCGACAGCATGCCCAGCCGGATCAGGGCCCAGTTCGGCTCGTCGACGGGATGGCCCACGTAGTCGCGGACGCGGTCCCGCGTCGGCTCGTCGCACTCGTGCGCCCACCAGCCGTTCGTGGGGTCGTTGTCGTGGGTCCCCGAGTAGACCACGCAGTTGAACGCGTGGTTGTGCGGCTGGAAAGGATTGCGCGGCTCGTCCCAGGCGAACTGCAGGACCTTCATGCCGGGCATGGCGAACGCGTCGCGGAGCTCCTCGACCGCCTCGGTGATCACGCCGAGGTCCTCCGCGACGATCGGCAGCACCCCGAGGTGGCGCCGCAGGGATTCGAAGAAGCCGAGACCAGGACCCTTGACCCAGCGGCCGTCGACCGCCGTCTCCGCGCTCGCCGGCACCTCCCAGTAGGCCTCGAAGCCCCGGAAATGGTCGATGCGCACGAGGTCCGTCTGGCGCAACGCGAGGCGCAGCCGGCGGACCCACCAGGCGTAGTCCTCGCGGGCCATCGCGTTCCAGTCGTAGAGCGGATTGCCCCAGAGCTGTCCCGTCGTCGAGAAGTAGTCCGGCGGCACTCCGGCCACCACGGTCGGCGCTCCTTCGGCGTCGAGGTGGAAGAGCCGCGGACGGGCCCAGACGTCGCAGCTGTCGTGGGCGACGAAGATGGGCAGGTCGCCGAGCACCCGGACCTCGCGGGAGGCCGCGTACTCGCGCAGCGCCGACCACTGCCGCGCGAAGAGCCACTGCCGGAAGGCGTGGGCGGCGATCCGGTCGTCCAGACGCGCCGCCGCCATCGCGATCGCCTCCGGCGCGCGGTCGCGAAGCGCCGGCGGCCACGCGGTCCACGGCCGGCCGCCGTGCTCTTCCTTGAGCGCCGCGAAGAGCGCGAACTCGCGCAGCCAGTCCTCCTCCTGCCGGCGAAACGCCGCGAACGCCGCCCGGTCCGCCGCGGCGGCCTGCGCCTGGAACCGCCGCCACGCGCGATCGAGCAGCCCCATCTTCCAGGGGATGACCGCGCCGAAGTCGACCCGCTCGCTCGACGAGGCCGGCGGCGACGCGAGGTCGCCGGGCTCGAGCCAGCCGGCGCCGGCCAGCTCGTCCAGGCTGATCAGCAGCGGGTTGCCGGCCAGGGCGCTGAGCGTCTGGTACGGCGAGTTGCCGTAGCTCGTCGGGCCCAGAGGCAGCACCTGCCAGAGGCTCTGGCCGGCCGCGACGAGCCAGTCGACCAACCGGTAGGCAGCCGCGCCGAGATCGCCGATCCCGTGCGGTCCAGGCAGGCACGTCGGGTGCAAGAGGACGCCGCTCGCGCGGGGAAACAGCTGAGAGTTCCGGTTCATCGTCCCACTTCCGTCGAGGTCATCCCGGCCGGCGGGCGCCGCGAACGCGACCGCTGCCAGATAATCAGGCGCGGCAGCGGTTGGCAACCCCGGATCAGCGGACCGACGCGAGAATGTCCCGCAGGGCCGGCAGGTCGGGCGGCGCGTAGGCCGAATCGGCCGGCGCCGGCGCGCGGTCCAGGACGGCTCGCAAGCCGGACACCGCGGCGCCGATGTGCGCCAGGAACGCCGTGCGGCCCTTCACGTGACCGAGGAACCCGTAGGCGCCGAGAGACTGCATCAGCCGCTGCAGGGCCGCCGCGCTGGCCATCGCGTGCCAGTCGGCCGGCGCGATCCGCGGGCCGCCGCGCGCGGCGAGGCGCTGCGGGAAGCCTGCCAGCAGGTCCTCGCGCAGCGGCCAGGCGAGGTCGACGTACGGGTCGTGCACCAGCGACACGACGTCGTAGGCCTGCGGACCCCAGCGCATGCCCTGCACGTCGACCAGGCGCACGACGCCGTCCTTGACGAGGATGTTCTGCGACTGGAAGTCGCGGTGCACGAGCGTGCGAGGCTGGCGCAGGCAGACCTCCGCGAGCGCCGCGAACTCGCGGTCGAGCCCAGCGAGCGCAGCGGGCGCGAGGCCGCAGTGTCCCACCAGGAAGCGCTCGCGGAAGTAGGCGGTCTCCCAGCGCAGGTGGTCGCGGTCGAAGGTGCGCTCCCACGCCGCCGGGCAGAGCGCGCGAGCGTCCGCGCCGAAGGTCTGCAGGTCGGCGAGGCGATCGAGGACCCGGTCGTAGAGGTCGGCCGCGCGGTGAGGTTCGCGCGCGACCAGCCGCTCCAGGGTCGCGTCCCCGAGATCCTCGAGCAGGATCGAGCGCGAGGCGGGGTCGTGCGCCAGGACGACCGGCGCGCCGAGACCGCGCTCGTAGAGGAAGGTCGCGATCGCGAGGTAACGGTCGTAGTCGGGATCGGCCGGCGTGGTCCGCATGAGCACGGCGCGACGCTCGCCGCGGCAAAGGCGCACGAACCGGCGGTCGCTGCCGTGGCCTTCGATCCACTCCAGCTGCGTCACGTCGTCGAAGCCCGCGGTCGCGGCGAGCCGCAGGTCGCCGCCCTCGTCCGACGGCTCGACCACGGCCCAGCCCGGGCCGATCACCGCGCGGCGCAGGCGCGTCGCGGGCGGCACGGTTGCCCCGGGCAGCACCACGCACTCGGCGAGGTCCGCGTCGAGCGGCAGCGAGGTCGACGGCGGCACGCTCACGAAGCCGGGCCCGAGCCGGGACCGGTGCGCATCGAGGTAGCGCGCGAGGGTGCCGATGTCCTCCCACGCGCCCGCGTGCACGTGGCCGCGGACCGCGCCGGCGTCGGCGTCGAGCGCGGCCACGAGGAGCGTCACGAGGTCGCTGCGCCCCTCCGGCACGCGCTCGAGGAACGCCCGGTCGTAGCAGGCGAGGCCGGTGAAGGTGAGGCGGCGGTCGCCGGCGGCGGGGGCGATCCGGCGGCGATCGGCCAGATCGCGGATCCCGCCGTCATGGCCCAGGACGACCGAGTTGACCGCGGGCCGGTCCACGAGCGCCAGGGTCGCGAGCGCGCCGCCGCGGCGGTGGACGGCGAGCAGCTCGCCGACGTCCAGGTCGCACAGCACGTCGCCGTTGTGGACCACGATCGTGTCGGCCGCGGCGAGGAACTCCCGCGCGCCGGCGAAGGCGCCGCCGGTGCCCAGGATCGCCGGCTCCACGCTGAGGTGGAAGCGCGCCTGGTCGGGCCGGCAGGCGAGGCGCGCGGCGATGCGATCGGCGCGGTGGTGCGCGTTGATCGCGATCCGCTCGATCCCGGCCGCGGTGAGGGCGGCGACGGCGCGGTCGAGCAGGGTCACGCCGGCGATCGGCAGGAGCGGCTTGGGCACGTAATCCGTGAGCGGCGCGAGGCGCGTGCCCAGGCCCGCCGCGAGCACGAATCCGCGCACCTCAGGCATAGAGTCTCGCCGCCGCCGCGGCCGCCGCGAACGCGCCGGCCTCCGCCTGCCACGAATCGGCGACCGCGCGCGGGTCGTCTCCGCGCTCGACCGCTTCGCGCAGCGCGGGTCCCCCCGCGAGGATGTCGATCGGCAGCTTCTCGCGCTCGTACTCGTACGGCGGCTCCTTCCAGGCGAAATCGGCGGGCCAGAGGCGGCGGATCTCCACGAGCAGCGCCAGGTACGCGAGCACCGGCCGGAACCGGTTTCGCTCGGTGACGTGGACCTGGACGCCGCCGCAGAGCCGCCCGGCATGCTTCTGGAACGTGGGCAGGAAGTGCAGCGGGCGCAGGACCGCTCCCGGCAGGTCGTGGCGGGCCATCGACTCGACCAGGCGCTCGGGGTCGACGAACGGCGCGCCGACGATCTCGAACGGCCGGGTCGTGCCTCGCCCCTCGCTCAGGCTCGTGCCCTCGAAGAGGCACGCGCCGGGGTAGACCACCGCGCTGTCCACCGTCGGCAGGTTGGGCGACGGCAGGACCCACGGCAGGCCGGTCGCCTCGAAGTACCGGTCGCCGCGCCAGTTTCCGAGCGGGACGACGTCGAGGTCGACGTCCAGTCCGCCGTGGGCGCGCAGCCAGCGCGCCAGCTCGCCGAGCGTCAACCCGTGCCGCATCGGCACCGGCGCGAGACCGACGAAGCTGCGCCACGCGGGGTCGAGCACGTTGCCCTCGACGGCGCGGCCGAGCGGGTTGGGTCGATCCAGCACGAGCACCTGCTTGCCGGCCTTGGCGCAGGCCTCGAGGCACAGCAGCAGGGTCCAGGCGAAGGTGTAGTAGCGGGCGCCCACGTCCTGCAGATCGACCACGAGGACGTCGAGATCCGCGAGCATCTCCGGCGTCGGCTGGCGGTGCTCGCCGTACAGCGAATGGACGGGCAGGCGGGTCGCGGGGTCCCGGTAGCTCCGCCACTCGACCATGTTGTCCTGGGTCTCGCCGCGCAGGCCGTGCTGCGGCCCGAACAGGACGCGCAGATCGCGGCCGAGCGCGGCGGCCAGCAGCGGCACCGCGTGGCGCAGCCGGCGGTCCACGCTCGCGGGATGGGCGAGCAGTCCGACCCGCCGTCCGCGCAGGCGCCGCGCGTCCTCCGCCACGAGTCGATCCAGACCGGTTGCGACCGGGTCCATGCGCACCTCCCTGGTTCGCGGCAGTGTACGGCAGGGGCCGGCGCTACGCGAGACCGAGGCCCGGTTGATCTAGGCCCCGGCGACGAGGTCCTCGATGGCTTTCGCCTGATTCTCCCACGAGTACTCGACCTTCTCGGCACCGATCGCGCCGGCCATCGCGGCGGCGTGGCCCTCGTCGAAGAACCGGATGCACGCCTCGGCGAGCGCCGCCGGGTCGCCCGGCGGCACGAGGAAGCCGGTCTGTCCGTCCCGCACGACCTCGGGCAAGCCGCCCACCCGGGTGGTCACCACCGGCCTGTCGTAGTTCCACGCGATCTGCACGATGCCGCTCTGGGTCGCCGACACGTAGGGCAGCACGACCAGATCGGCCGCGACGAACCAGCGCTCGACGTCCTCGTCCGGCACGTAGTCGGCGTGGAAGCGGATCACGTCGGCGGCGCCCGAGCGCGCGATGCGGTCGATGTACGGCTGGCGGTCGCCGTAGACGTCGCCGACGATCAGGATGCGCACGCCGTCGGGGCCGAAGCGATCCCGCAGTCGCGGCGCCGCGTCGATGAGATGCACGAGCCCCTTGTACGGCTTGATGAAGCCGAAGAAGAGGATCACGCGGGCGGCTGCCGGCACGTCGAGCGTTCGCCGCGCCTCGCCCACCGTCGGCCGCGGCCGCTCGGGAGCTCCGTAGTCGTAGAGCGGATGGGGGACCACCCGGATCGCGGCGGCTTCGATCTCGGGGACGAGCGCGACGAGGTCGCGGCGGACCTGCTCGCTCTGGGCGATGAAGCCGTGGCCCTGGCGCAGGGCCCGGCGGGTGAGCCAGGGGCCCAGCGGATACCGCTCGTGAGGCACGACGTTGTCCAGCACCCACACGACGCGCGTCCGGCGGCGGACCCGCCGCAGCACGTCGCGAAAGCCCGGGGCGAAGAACGGAATCCACCAGCGGGCGATGACCCCATCCGGCGCGAAGGCGAGCAGATCGCGGGCCGCGGCGCGCCAGGAGAGCGGATCCCACGGGACGAACACGCGGTGGCTCGGACACTGCAGCCAGGTCGCGGTCGGACCCTCCTGCGCTGAACCGGGAAACAGGATATCCGGGTACTGCCGGCGGAAGCTGGTCCAGTGGAGCGCGTGGCCCCTGGCCTGCAGGGTCCGGTAGAGGTTGGCCTGGGCGGCCACGATCCCCCCGCGCAGCGGCGGAGCCGGGCCGAACAAGGCGAGACGCATCGCGGCCTCCGCTTGGGTCCCGCCAGGGTAGGGCATGCCGCAGCCGTCGCCAAGCGCAAAAGGCCCAGTGACTCGGCTGGTTGGATCCCGTATCGTCAGCGGGAGGGGACATCGCGGAGGGAGTCCATGCGACCCGGTACCTGCGCCACGTTCGCACCGATCGGGTTGACCCTGGTCGTCGTCGCCGGTTGCGGGGGACCGCCGGCGAGCGAATTCGCGGCCGACGAGCCCTCCCCTGCCGGCCTCTACGTGGATTGGGACCGGGCCGACTGGCTGGTCGATCGCTCCATCCTCGTCAACGTGCGCGACTTCACGGTCGCGCAGAACCTGGGGCGGCGCGACCCCGTCGCCGAGTACCGGGTCGCGATCACCTACGCGGCAGAGTGGGACTCCCTCGGCCTGATCCCCTTCCTCGCGCTGAACGAGGACGAGCAGGCCGACCGGCGCCGGCTCGCGCGCAAGCACCTGGCGGAGGCCCGGCGCGTCGCGCTCGGCACGCTCGGCCACTATCGGGAAGCCGCGTCGCGCGGCTTCCTGCCCAACCTCAACCTGGTCGACAACGCCCCGATCCCGCCGGGCGCCGAGACGGCGGTCACGACCGCGATCCGCCACCTCACGACCGCCGCCGGCCTCGACCCGTCCCACCCGGCAGCCTGGCGCGATCTGGCCTACTTCTCCGGCGTCGTCGGCGATCGCCGGCGCCAGCAGCGCGCCCTCGACGCTGCGCTCGCCGCCCTGGACCGCGTCGATTCGGATCACCCCGCCGAGGGCGACCTCGGCCGGCTGCGCCGCGACATCGTCCTGGACCTCGCCTGGCTGGCCCGCGACCTCGGCCAGCCTCAATTGACGCTCGCCTATCTCGACCACGTGGAGCCCTGGCTCGCGACGCCGTCGCCCGAACGCGACCTTCGCCGGTTCGAGGCGCGGCTCCTTCGCGGCCTCGCCCTCGCCGATCGGGGCGACTGGCTCGCCGCGATCGGGGTGGCCCGCGACCTGCCGCGCACCGAGGTCCTGAGCCGGACTCCGCGCGGCGGCGCGCGCGAGAGCCTGCGCTGGTTCCTCGGCGCCCCCAACCTGCTGGCGCTCGGCTACGACCGCGCGAACTGGCCGCGCCAGGTCTCCGACTTCGGCCGCCGCTGGATCAAGGCCCTGGCCGGCGCGCCGTCCGGCGACAGTCGCCACACGCTCTGGCTCCTGGGCTCCCCTCCCACGGATCTCGAGTTCCCGCCCCGCCTCGCGGCGCGTTACTGGCAGGATCAGGGCCGCGTCTACGCCCGGGCCGGCGACCACGAATCGGCGCGACACTGCTTCGAGTGGTCCGCGATGTACCGCCCGTTCCTGGCGTTCTTCCCGATCGCCGGCTCCCGGGGCCCCTCGCGGCTGGGCGCGGCCGAGGCGAGCCAGCGGTATTTCACCGCCTACGGCATGTTCTTCCTGTGCGGGGATCGAGGCGCGTACGACCGCGACGCGGCGGCGACGGTCGCCGAGCGCCCGCGACCCGCCGCCGCGACCGGCTTCTGAACCCCTCAGGGCTCCAGCAGGCGCCGCAGCTCGATCAGCGCGGTGTCGGGCAACCCGAGCGCCGCGGCGGCCTCGAACGCGGCCGCGGCCTGCGCGCGATTGCCGAGATCCAGGTAGAGGGCGGCCAGGTCGCCGTAGACGCTGGCGAGGATCTCGCGACCGGGTTGGCGCTCGACGCAGGCGTGCAGGGTATCGATCGCGGCATAGAGCCGACCCTCGCGGCGCAGCGCGGCCGCGTGCCGCCGCGCCGACCCGACCCGGGCGCTGTCTGCCGGATCCGGAGCGAACGCGACCGCCGGCGGCGCGTCGCTCGAGAGAGCGCCGCCGGCCGCGATGCTCTGCAGCAGGGCCCGGGCGACGGCGTCGGTGGAGTCGGCGAGTTGCGCCGCCGCCAGGTGGACCTGGGCGAGACCGCGCTGGCCGGCCGCCAGCGCCTCGAGCGCGCGATTCACCTCGTAGCCATACGCGCGCAGGTAATGGTCGCGCGGCGGGCCCCAGAGGGAGATCGCGAAGGCGCCGCCCGAGCCGGCGGTCAGCACCGCGGAGAGCGACTCGCCGACACCCCACGGGATCTCGACCTGGTGGCGGGACTCGTCGCGCTGGTCGTAGACGAGCCGGCCGTCCGCGACGCGGCGAAGGTTGAGATGGCTCAGGCGCACGTCGCCCTCGACCAGAAGCAACCACCGGCGCACCGGGATCTGCTCGAAATCGACGCGGAGCTGCAGCGCTTCGCCGGGCTGCAGGGTGTAGGTCTCGGTGCCCCACACGACGTAGCCCGGCGGCGGCTGGACCGCCGCGGCCGCGGCTGCCAGGCAGACCACCGCCAGAGAGCAGTGGACACGGACGCGCACGGTATCGATACTCCTGAGCCAGGGCCCGCGAACGTGGCCCGGTCACCATACAGCATCGCCCGGCGGGCCGGCAAGCGGCTCACCCATCGTGGAGGTCGTGCGGCATGCGGCGGTTCCCCAAGGTCCTGGCCTCCCTGGCATGCCTGATGGCTCCGGCAGGCCTGGCGATCCCGGCCGGGTCGCTCGCCCAGGACGCCATCCTCGAGAAGCAGGCCGCCGTCATCGTCGTACGGGTCGTCGACGCCACGAGCGGGGAATCCGTCCGCGCCGAGCGCGTCCTCGTGCGCGAGGTGGGAGCGCTCATGCCCGCGGTCGCGGAGTCGACCGATGTCGAGGGCGAGGTCCGGTTCGAGAACCAGGGCGTCTTCAATTTCAAGCCGTACATCGTGTCGGCCTGGGTGGACGGGGTCGGGTACCATATCCAGCGCACCGGCCAGACCTTCCTCGACGGAGAGCCGGCCGTCGTCCGCGTCTTCGAACAGACCGACCTGCTCGAGGGCCTCGTCGCGACCGGCATGAACGTGGTGGTGCGGTCGCGCGAGCGCGGCTACGAGCTCGAGTACGTCGTGACCGTGGACAACCAGTCCCGCCCGCAGCGCACCCTGCGAGGCTCGGCTCTGCCGGTGCGCGTCGCGCTGCCGGCGTCGATCGGCGAGATCGAGGTCGAGGTCGACAACGGACCGGACCCGCTCACGGCCGAGCTCCGGCCGACCGAGGACGGCCTGATGGGCGTGGCGGCCAGCCTGACTCCGGGCGAGGCGAGAATCACGATCCGCGGGTTGCTGCCCCCGGGCAGCCGGACGGAATTCGCCGTGGCGACCAATCTCGCCGTCGACCAGTGGAGCCTCCTCGCCTGGCCCGCCGACCTCGACGTGCGCAGCGTCGCTCTGACCCTGGACCGCGACAACACCTATCCGGAATTCAGCCGCTGGCTCGGCCGGCCGCTCGGCGCGGGCGAGCGCGTGGACGTGACGGTCAGCGGTCCGGAGCGAGCCGGCGCGGTCCGGGACCCGGCGACCGTGGCCGGCCCCGCCCCCGAGCGTCTGGACGGTCCGCAGCCTGGCCGGCGCCGGACCTTCCCCTGGGCGACGGTGATTGCGGCCGTGGTCCTCCTGGGCGCCTACGCGATGTGGCGCCTGCGCCGGTAACGGCGTCCAGTCCAGACTTTCCTGGTGTTGGTTGAAAAAATCTGATTTATAATCAGATGTGTCGCCTTATCCTGCAGATCCCTCCCTTCCCCCAGGGGGCCCCATGAATCGCCTGACCGTCACGATCCTCGCGGCCTGCTGCGCGCTGCTGGTTGCGCTGCCAGGCCTGGCTGCCGTTCAGCCGACCTCATCCCTCCAGACCGTCCGTCCGCTTTCCGCCGTCTCCCGCCTCGTCCTCGCGCCGATCGACCTCGCCGCGGTCGCCGAGGAAGACGCGGCCCGCGAGCTCGCGGGCGAGCCCGCGCGGTTCGCGGTTCCCGAGCGTCTCGAGGTGACCCCGGAGACTCACGGAACCTGGGAAGACCTGCCCGACCCGCGGTTCCTCCTCTGGCGCCTGGTCGTCGAGGCGCCCGGCGCGTTGTCGCTGAACGCCGGCTTCGACGAGTTCCGCCTGCCCAAGGGCGCGCGCCTCGTGATCCACCCGGCGGGCGGCACCGACCTCGCCCGCGAGTTCACCAGCCTCGACAACCGCCCGCACCGCCAGCTCTGGACGCCGGTCGTCCTGGGCCCGGCGATGGTGATCGAGCTGACCATCCCGGCCGAGAGCCGGCACGATTACGAGCTGCGCCTCGCCCAGGTCGGCAAGGGCTACCGGTTCTTCGGCGAGGACCTCGGCGACAAGTCCGGCGCCTGCAACATCGACGTGGTCTGCCCCGAGGGCGACTCGTGGCGCGGCGAGATCAACAGCGTCGCCGTCTACACCCTCAACGGCTCGTGGACCTGCACCGGCGCCATGGTGAACAACACCGCGGAGAACGCCACGCCGTACTTCCTGACCGCCTATCACTGCGGCATCAACGGCACCAACGACGCCACGATGGTGGTCTACTGGAACTTCCAGAGCCCGACCTGCGGCCAGCACGGCGGTGGCTCGCTCGCCGACAGCCAGACCGGCGCCGTCTTCCGCGCCAACTACAGCACGAGCGATTTCTGCCTCGTCGAGCTGGAGGAGCTGCCGGATCCGAGCTGGAACGTGACGTACGCGGGATGGGACCGCACGAGCGCGGACGCGCCGTCCGCGGTGGCGATCCACCACCCGTCGACCGACGAGAAATCGATCAGCTTCGAGAACGACCCGACCTTCACGACGAGCTACCTGAGCAACACGGTCCCGGGCAACGGCACGCACATCCGGATCGTCGACTGGGACCTGGGCACGACCGAGCCCGGCTCGAGCGGCTCGCCGCTCTTCGACCCCGACCACCACATCGTCGGCCAGCTCCACGGCGGCTACGCGGCCTGCGGCAACGACCAGAGCGACTGGTACGGCCGCGTCTCGGTGAGCTGGGCCGGCGGCGGCAGCGCCGCGAACCGCCTCAGCGACTGGCTCGACCCCCTGGGCCAGGCTCCGGCGAGCCTCGATCTCTACGACCCGAACGCCTCGGGATTGAGCGTGACCCCGTACGTCGGCCTCGCCTCCCAGGGCCAGCCGGGCGGACCGTTCGCGCCGGCCAGCCTCGACTACACGCTCGAGAACCGCAGCGCGGCGAACCTGCTCTTCTCGGTCAGCGCCGACCGGCCCTGGATCTCGATCGCCGGCGGCGGCGGCAATCTCGCTCCCGGCGGCACGACCGTGGTCACGGTCGCGATCGGCGCGGGCGCCGCGAGCCTGCCGGCGGGGCTCTACGCCGGCACCGTGAGCTTCACGAACCTCACCAACGGCGATGGCGACACGGTGCGGCCGGTCACGCTGCAGGTGGGCAGCGTCGCGACGGTCCACTCCTGGACCATGGACACCGATCCGGGCTGGACCCGCCAGGGCCAGTGGGCGTTCGGCGATCCCACCGGCGGCGGCGGCGAACACGGCAACCCCGACCCGAACGCCGGGTACACGGGCACGAACGTCCTGGGCTACAACCTGAGCGGCGACTACGCCAACAACATGCCCGAGTACTCGCTCACGACCGGCGCGATCGACTGCACGGACCTGCAGGCCGTCTCGCTGAGGTTCCGCCGCTACCTCAACGTGGAGCAGCCGGCGTACGACCATGCGTACATCCGCGCGAGCGCCGACGGCTCCAGCTGGACCACGATCTGGCAGAATGGCTCCGAGGTGGCCGACAGCAGCTGGCAGCTCGTCGAGTATGATCTGAGCGCGATCGCGGACGGCCAGCCGACCGTCTACGTCCGGTGGGTCATGGGCACCACGGACTCGAGCTGGCTGTATAGCGGCTGGAATCTCGACGACGTCGAGATCCGCGGCCTGCTGGCCGGCCAGGTCGCGACGCCCGAGTCCCCGGCCGCGGCGACCGCGCTGCACGGCGCCGCGCCGAACCCCTTCAACCCCGCGACGGAGATCCGGTTCACGCTGGCGCGCGCCGGCGCAGCTCGCCTCGCGGTGTTCGACGCGCGCGGGCAGCTCGTCAGGACGCTGAACGACGGCTCCCTGCCGGCCGGACCGCAGGCGATCGCCTGGGACGGCAAGGACGCGGCCGGCCGCCGCGCCGGCAGCGGCGTCTACTTCGCGCGCCTCGAGGCCGACGGCGCCGCCTGGACCACCAAGCTGGTCATGATCAAATAGCAGGACGGCGTGGTTCCGTCCCTCCCGAGGTCGTCTCCCCGCGGAGACGACCTCGCCGTTTACACCGCTGCGGGCCGGCGGGTATGATCCCGCCCGGAATCGTGGGCTCCGAGGACCGAAGGGAGTGTCATGGGCATCCGCACGCTCGCCATCGCGGGGCTGGTCCTGCTGGCCGTCGGCGCCGCGTTGATCCTCGTGATCGGCCGCCAGGACGCGGGCGAAGCGCCGCCGCCGGAGCCGGGGATCGACGCCTCGCTGCCGCTGCCGACGGTCGAGGAAGCCGCCGCGTTCCTCGACGAGTACAACGCCAGGTACCGGCACCTCTGGACGGCGGCCGAGGGCGCCAAATGGCAGGCCAACGTCGACATCACCGAGGCGAACAGCGCGGCGGAGGTCCAGGCGGCCCAGGCCCTCGCCGACTACGTCGGCAGCCGGCAGGTCATCGATCGGCTGGTCCGGCTGCGCCGGATTCCGGACCTGAGCGAGCTGCTCCGGCGCCAGATCGACAAGGCCTGGGAGCTGGCCGCCCATTACCCCGGCACCGCGCCGGCGACCGTGTCCAAGCTGCTCCAGGCCGAGGCCGCGCAGAGCGCCCGCCTCCACTCGTTCCGCTACTCGCTGGCGGTGCCCGGCCGCGAGCCCCGCGAGGTCACGACCAACGAGATCGACCGCCTGCTGCTCGAGAGCCGCGACCTGGCCGAGCGGCGCGCGGTCTGGGAATGCAGCAAGCTGGTGGGCCCCCCGCTCAAGGACGGCCTCGCCGAGCTGCAGACCCTGCGCAACGCCGTCGCCGAGAAGATGGACTACAGCTCGTTCTTCGCGCTCGAATGCGCGGACTACGGCCTGACGAGCGCCGAGATGATGATGCTGATGGATGACCTGCTGGCGGGGATCCAGCCGCTCTACGAACAGCTCCATTGCTGGGTCCGCCACGAGCTCGCGGCCCGCTACGGCGAGCCGGTGCCGCCGCGCCTGATCCCCGCGCACTGGCTCGCGAACCGCTGGGGCCAGGAATGGCCGGGCATCGTCGCGGGCGTCGACCTCGACGGCATGTTCCGGGACGTCTCCCCGCAGTGGCTCATCGAACAGGGCGAGCGTTTCTACACGAGCCTCGGCTTCCCGAACCTCCCGTTGACCTTCTGGGGACGCAGCGACCTCTACGAGTTGCCCGCGGACGCTAACCGAAGCAAGAACACCCACGCTTCAGCGTGGCACATCGACCTCGACCAGGACGTGCGGTCGCTCATGAACGTCCGCAACGACTTCCAGTGGTTCAGCACGGTCCACCACGAGCTGGGGCACGTGTACTACTACCTGAGCTACGCGCGCCCCGAGGTCCCGCCCATCCTGCGTCGCGGCGCCAACCGCGGATTCCACGAGGCCGTGGGCACCCTGGTGGAGCTCGCGAGCAACCAGGTCCCCTACCTCGAGGAGATCGCCCTGTTGAAACCGGGTGAGGCGCCGGACCAGGTCCGCTGGCTGCTCAACCAGGCGCTCACCGGTCCGGTCGTGTTCCTGCCCTTCGCCTGCGGCACGATGACCCACTGGGAGCACGATTTCTACGAGAACGACCTGCCGCGCCACCTCTACAACGAGCGCTGGTGGCGCTACGCGGCGCATTACCAGGGCATCGCGCCGCCCGCCGAACGAGGCGAGGAGTGGTGCGACGCGGCCACCAAGACCCACATCAGCGACGATCCCGCTCAGTACTACGACTACGCGTTGAGCTACGTGATCCTCCACCAGCTGCACCGGTACATCTGCCAGGAGCTGCTCCACCAGGACGTGCACGGGGTCAACTACTACGGGAGCGCGCAGGTCGGCATCTACCTCGAGTCGATCCTCTCGGCCGGCGCCACCCGCGACTGGAACCGCCTGCTGTTCGAGGCGACCGGCGAGCCGTTGAGCGCCTCGGCGCTGCTCGACTATTTCGAGCCGCTGCAAGCCTGGCTGCAGGAACAGAACGCCGGACGCGCGGTCGGCTTCCGCTGAGCGCCTGCCCGCCGGCGACGTGTGGAATTGCTCGATCCGGTCAATTTCCATAATATTGCGCGATTCCAGCAATCAACGAGATATTGCGTGAATATGGCAATCTTCGCTTGACGCCGCCTGCCGGCTCGTGGACCCTGCCCCCCATGGAGACCGGTCGGGCATCCCGCTGTTACCTGGCCCTCAGCGGCGATCTGCGCAAGTCGAGGCACCTGCGCGACCGCGCCGCGGTGCAGGAACGCCTCGAGACGGCCCTGCACCAGGCCAACCGGCGCTTCACCGGCAGTCTCGCCGTCCCGCTGGGCGTGGTCCAGGGGGACGCATTCCAGGCGCTGATCGCCGAGCCGGCCGTCACGATCGCGCTGCTCGTGGCCCTGGAGCAGGATCTCCAGCCCGCCAGGTTCCGGGTCGGCCTGGGGTGGGGTCCGCTCACCACGCCGCTGCGGGCGTCGACCGCCAGCATGGACGGACCGGCGTTCCACCTGGCGAGCGCCGCGCTCGAGTCGGCGAGGACGGATGACGCCTGGCTCGCGATTCGCGGCGTCGCGCCCGCCGACGCGGAGGCGGTCGACGGCGTGGCGGCGCTCCTGGGGGCGGTCCGCTTCGCCTGGTCGGTCGCCCAGTCGCGGGCCGTCGCCGCGAGGAGATTGCACAGCACCAGCAAGGCCGCCGCAGAGAGCGCGGGCGTCAGCCCATCGGCCATCAGCCGCGCCCTCAAGGCAGCCCACTACCCGGCGGTCCTGCGGGCCGAGGCCGTCCTGGCCGGCCTGCTGCAGGCAGCCGTGACGAGGTCGCCATGCTCGTGACCTGGACCGCGGACGTCCAGTGGCGCTTCGCGCTGCTGCTCGCAGCCGGCCAGCTGCTCGCCGCGACGGTGCTCTTGCCCGCCCGCCCGCGGCCCCTCCGCGCGTTCCTGGCGCGCGGCGTGGTCGCCTGCGCGATCCAGGTCCTGGTCCTCGTGCCCCTGCTCGGGCCGGCGACCCTGGCCCTGGCCGTGGCCGCCTTCGCCGGCCAGCGCGCGGCGAGCTGGCTGTTGAACCGCGGCGCGGAGGCGAACGTCCGCAGGGTGGCGATCGACTACGGCGTGCAGCTCGCCGTGCTCGTCGCGGCGTGGGCCATCGCCGTCGGCGCTCCCCGGACCGTGTGGCTGCCCCGGGGACACTGGCTCGCGCTCGGGCCCTGGACGACCGCGGCCGGCGTGCTCGCGGTCTGCGGATTCACCTGGTCGGGCGGGGCCACGCTCACGGCGCTCGTCCTGCGTGGATTCCCGAACCTGCCGGCGAGCGGCGCCGAGGCGCGCATGGGCCGCACGATCGGCATCCTCGAGCGGACCCTCGTCCTCTTGATGGTGGCGTTCGACCAGTGGGGGGCGGTCGGCCTCGTGGTCGCCGCCAAGAGCCTCGCGCGCTTCAAGGCACTCGACAGGCGCCACTATGCCGAGTACTACCTCATCGGCACCCTCACCAGCCTGCTCATCGCCTGCCTGGCCGGACTCGCCCTCAAGTTCCTGCTCGACCTGTGACCTCGCCGGCGATCGACGCCGCGAGCGGCGGCGACGCCAGCGGGTCCTGGCGGAGCTCGAGCCGGGTCTGGATCTGACCGCCGGTCTCCCAGTCGTGGGTGGACCCGTGCAGGCTGTGGGGGATCATGAAGACGACGAAGGTCACCGCGCTCGCCACGACGGTCCAGGCCGTGTGGTCCCGGCGCAGGCGCCACGCCGCGACGGCCCAGAACAGGACGGCCAGGGCGAGCTTGTTGTCGGTGAGGTCCTCGCCCACGGGCCAGCCGGTCCAGTAGGCGTCGAAAGCGTACTTCTGGACCACCGGCCCGAGCAGCAGCCCGCCGGCGCCCAGGCAGACCAGGGTCGCCGCGACCTGCCGGCGCAGGCCGGGCCCGTGCGCGAGCGCCTCGAGACCCGCCCGCAGGCTGAAGAGCATGCCGAGGAACATGGCGGCCACGTGCACGACGACCACGGGCAGCGGGACCGCTCCTTTGAACCGGGCCGTCACCGGGAACAGAGCGCTGTCGCCGGCGGTGTCGAAGATCCAGACCGCGTACTCGACCTTGGCCGCGGGCGCCGTCTGTGCCGGCAGCTCGCCCACGAGCCGGTCGCCCGCCCGCCGCAGCGGCGCCGTCTGCCACGGGTCGTCCGTCGGGAACCTCCGCCAGCGGATCTCTCCCCCGAGCTGCGGCGCCGCCTCGAGCGAGATCGCGACCGGCTCGTGCACGATCCCGGACCGCGGCAGCTTGCCCGACACCGCCAGCCCCCCGACCTCCGCGCGCACGCGCCGCGGATAGGTCGGGCCCGTGGCGCGCTGCCAGACCGCGCTGCCGAGCGTCACGACGATCGCGATGAGCCAGAGCACGCTGCTACGCCGCAAATCTCCCCTCCCGAGTCCTAGGGATCGCTCGCGAGGCAAGTCGCCCTCCGGCGGAAGCCCCGCGCCTGCAGCGTCGGGGATTCCGCCGGACGGGCCGACCCGCCTCAGCCTCCGTACTGCTTGATGGCGCGATCGAGCTTCGGCAGCAGGACCAGGATGAGCAGCGCCACCAGCAGGGTCGCCATCGCGAGGACGAAGAACATCAAGGCCGTGGGCGCGAGTCCGCTGATGAACCCGGACAGCTTGTTGCCGACCGAGGTCGACAGGAACCAGCCGCCCATCATCAGGCCGACGTACCGCTTGGGCGCGAGCTTGGTCACCAGGCTCAGGCCCATCGGCGACAGGCACAGCTCGCCGAACGTGATCACCAGGTAGTAGACGAGCAGCCACATCACCGAGACCTTGATCGCGCCGTTGCCGCCGACCTTGGCCGACCACGACATGATCAGCAGCGAGACGGTGGTCAGGACCATGCCGATGAAGATCTTGCGCGCCGTGGAGACCGCGCGGCCGCGGGTGGCGAGGCGGCCGAAGATGAAGACCACGACCGGCGTCAACAGGACCACGAAGACCGGGTTGAACAGCGCCGTGATCATCTCCGCGTTCACGAGACCGAGGAATTTGCCGGGCTCCAGCCGCGCCGGGCCCGCCAGACGGTAGACGTCGGCGTAGGTCGCTTCGCTGACGAGCAGGGCGGGCACCTGGCGGTCGTCGACCGCCTTCAGGAAGACGACCTCGCCGGTCGCGCTCGCCGTCTCCGGATCGAGCCCGACCGAGGTCACCGGGACGCCGTGCGCATCCTTCTTGGTCTCGACCTTGACGTTGACGTCCGGATAGACCTTGCAGGCGAGGAAGCGCCAGCCTGACTCGACGTCGGGGGAATCCGGCGCGGCCGCCGTCACTCCGCCGCCAGCCGAGAGCTGCGCGACCGCCGACTCGTTGACCCGCCGGGCGCCGAACATGGCCTCCTGGTCCGCGGTCGTCCGCACCAGCGTCCGTTCGTCCGGCCGCGGCACGTCTCTCGCAGCATTGTCGAAGTAGCCCGGCATGGCCTGCTGGCTGTAGGGGCCGATCGCCAGGGCCGGCACTTCGCGATTGGTCTCGTGCTCGGCGTAGATGGTCATCAGGCCGCCCGACAGGTGCAGGATCATGAAGAAGGTGCCGCCGGCCACGAAGACCGGGATCAGGGCGCCGAAGCCCGGCTTCTCCGCGGGCTTGGCGCGCAGCCAGAGGCTGAGGAAGTAACCCATGATCGGCAGCATGCCGATCAGGAAACCGAAGGTCACCGGGCCGATATTGCCCTGGATGAACGCCCAGCGCGTGCCGATGTAGTAGCCCGCGGCGCCGCACACCGCCGCCGGGACCAGGATCCGCACGATGACCTGTTTGAACGTCACGTCCTCGGGATCGGGCGCCGAGCGCCGGTCCGCCCGCTCGAGCTTCTTCCAGTTGAACGACAGGATCGTGACGCCGATCAAGAGTCCCACGCCGGCCGCGACGAACGCCAGGTTGAAGCTGAACAGGTTGCGCAGCGGCGCCGAGAGCAGCGCCGAAGCGGCGGCGCCGATGTTGATGCCCATGTAGAAGATGTTGAAGCCCGCGTCGCGCTTGGGATCGCCCGCCTCGTACAGGTTGCCGACCATCGCCGAGATGTTCGGCTTGAAGAGGCCGTTGCCCAGGCAGAGCAGGGTCAGACCGGCATACAGGGTCGGCAGGCTGCGGACGCCCAGCAGGAACAGGCCCGTGGCCATGAACAGGCCGCCGATGAAGATCGACCGCCGGAAGCCGAGGAAGCGATCGGCGATCATCCCGCCGAGGAAGGGCGTGAAGTAGACGAAGGCCATGTAGGTGCCGTAGATCTCCACGGCCCGCGAGAGGGGCAGCCCGAGCCCGCCGCGCTCGGTGTCGGAGGCATAGAGCACGAGGATGCCGAGCATCAGGTAGAAGGCCAACCGTTCCCACATCTCCGTGAAGAAGAGCGGGAAGAGCCCCTTGGGGTGACCGGTTCTGCTCACGGGAACCTTCCTTTGCGGGTTCGGACGGGACGGGCGCACGCGAGTGCAGAATCTACCATCGGCGCGGCCGGCGAGGCAAGCGCCGCCCGGTTCACACCTCGGCCGCCACGCGCGCGAACACGGACGCCAGGTCGTCGTAGCGCAGGTCGGCGTACCGGTCCAGCGGCGTCGCGCCGTGGTTGACGATGACCAGCCGGCCGCCGCAGCGGCAGGTGATCAGGGGAATCGAGGCTGCCGGCTGCACGACGAGCGACGAGCCGAGGACCAGCAACAGGTCGGCGGCGGCGGCGAGGTCGCCGGCCCGTTCGAGCGCGCCGTCGGGCAGCAGCTCCCCGAAGAAGGTGATGTCGGGCTTGACGACCCCGCCGCAGCCGGCGCAGCGGGGGATCTCGCCGCGGGCGACCCGCTCGCGCGCCCACGCGAAGTCGTAGCGCCGGTCGCAGCCGAGGCAGGAGTGCCGGGCGGGCGACCCGTGCAACTCGACGACCGTGCGCGAGCCGGCCCGCTGGTGCAGCATGTCGATGTTCTGGGTGATGACTCCCGCGACCTTGCCCGCCGCCTCCAGGCGCGCGCACTCCGTGTGGACGATGCTCGGCGCGTGGTCCGCCGCGCCGTAGACCAGGTCGCGGCCGTGGGTGTAGAAGATGCCCGGATCGCGCAGGAACACGCCCAGGTCGAAGACGAGGTCGCCGTCGACCCGGCGGTAGATCCCCTGCTCGCCGCGGAAGTCCGGGATCCCCGACAGCGTGGAGACGCCGGCGCCCGTGAAGACCACCGTGTGGCGGCTCTCGCGCAGGAGGTCGATCAACGCCCGCATGGACGCTCCCCACAGCTCGTGTCCGGCGGCGATGGTAATCCACGGCGGCCGCGGGTCGAAGCGGAAAGAATTGCCGCGTCGGCCGCGCGGGCCGTCGGGCCGCCGCTCGCGTCAGGGCGGCGGTGGCGGCCATATCGTGAAATCACGCAACGGATTGGACGTGATGATGACGACGACGACGCTGGTGGCGCCAGGCGGCGGACCCTGGCACGCCATCTGCAGCCGACCGCCGAGCGGAGCGCCCGGTGGTCCGTGAACGAGGTGTCCCCACCGCGATGAGGATCAGGCCCGCCATCGTCGTCGGCAGCGCCGGACTGGCAGGACTCGCCATGGTCATCGGCGCGGTCTGCCTGTTCCTGCAGGCACGCTGGACCGCGGGACCGCTCGCCGACGCCGGACGCGGCATCGCCGGGCTCGAGCACCGGGCGGAGCTGGAGCGCGCGGTCCGGCGCACGACCGACGCCGGGGACGCATACTTCCGCACGATGGACCTCGCCCAGCTCGAGATCGCGGGAGCCGGCCTGAAGGACGTGACCCGGGCGCTCGAGGGGCTCGACCGCGAGGGCATCGCCGTCGAGGCGGACAGCCTGCACCAGTCGGCGCTGCGGTACGGCGCGGTCCTCGCCGGCGCCCAGGATGCGGCCCGGGACCTCGTCGGCGCCGAACGCGCGGCCGAGTGCGCCGCCGCCGCGTGCCGCGCCAAGCTCCGGGCGCTGCTGGCGGCGCAGGCGCAGCACCAGAAGACCATGAACAGCCGCGACGGCCTCGACTTCTTCACGCGCACCACGACGGCCGAGCGCATCTACGTCGCCACCCAGGCCGATCGCTGGACGCTCGAGCTCGAGCTCGCCCGGCGCGACCTCGCCGTCGCGCGGAGCCTGGACGCGCTCCGCGGCGTCCGCAGCCACCATGCCTACATCCGGGACCTCCTGCAGCCCTGGGCCGAGAAGGGCGACCCCGAGTCGCAACGACTCGCGAGCGCTCTCGCGGACGTGGACGGCCACGCCGCGGCGATGGCGCAGATCGAGCTGGCGTGGACGCAGCTGCTCGATCTCGAGGCGGACGGTCTGGCGGCCGCCCGCACGCTGCGCCGGACGGCCGAAGGGCTCGCCCTCGCCAGCCGCCACGAGGCCGCATCGCGTACCCGGAGCGCTCGCGCGGCGGCTCTCGGCGGGATCCGCTGGACGGTCCTGCTCGTGGTCGTGGCGGCGGCCGGCTCGCTGGCGCTCGTGTCGTGGAGCGACCGGAAGGTCGGCCGTCCGCTCGCCGTCCTGCAACGCGACATGGCGAACGCCGTGGCCGATCTGCGCGGGGGGGCCCAGACGGTACTGGACCGGCTGGCGGCGCTCGACGGCGCGCGCCGCGACGACGGCGGGTCCTGGGAACAGGCGCGACGGCACGCCGGGCAATGGCGCCGGGCCGCGGCCGGCGGCCGAGCCGCCGCCGACGCGGTGGCGACTGCCACGCTGGGTCTCGAGCGAGGCCGCGCCGACTGCCGCCGCTGGCTCGAGAACCTGGGCGCGGCCATGGTCGGCGTCCAGGACGCGACCAGGCAGACTGACCGGCTCCTGCAGGAGATCCGCGCGATCGCGACCCAGACGAACCTGCTCGCGCTCAACGCGAGCGTCGAGGCCGCTCGGGCAGGCCAGGCCGGCGCCGGCTTCGCCGTCGTCGCGGAGGAGGTCCGCAAGCTCGCGCAGCGGTCGACCGAGGCGGTCGCGAATTCGGCCGGAACGCTCGAGGCCTCCCGCAAGAGCAACCAGTGCGCGGACGACGCGTGCAAGAAGCTGAACCGCAGCCTCGCCGCGGGAGACGAGTCCCAGCAGGCACTCCAGGCGAACGCCGCGATGCTCGACCAGATCGTCGCCCAGGCGACCGAGGCGGCCGACCAGATCGCCGAGCTCGCGCGCCGTGAGCGGACCTCGCGCCGCGCCGGCCGCTTGCCCGCGGGTGAACCCGACGCGGCCGGGCGGCTGGCGGACGCAGTGTCCCGGATCGAACAGCTCGGCCAGGTCCTCGGCAAGCTCGAGGCGCCTGCGGACGTGGCGTCGCCGCCGGCGCGCAGGGGGCCGGCGGCGGACCCGGCGCCCGCCCCCGACCTCCTCGAACCCTGGCGAGCGGTTCCTCAGTCGGAACCGGCGATGGTCTCGAGGTCTTCCCAGCGCGTGTAGAGACTCGCGAGCTCCGAGGCGAGGACCTGCAGGCGCGACTGCACGGCGGCGATCCCCTCGCCGCCGTTGCGGTACAGGCCGGGATCGGCAAGCCTGGCGTGGAGCGCGCGCTGCTCGCGCTCGAGCGTCTCGATGCGCCCCGGCAGCCCCTCCAGCTCGCGCTCTTCCTTCCACTTCAGCTTCCGGCGGCGCGTCGCGGGCGCAACCGGAACGGCGCCGCCGCCCGGCTCCGGGCGGCCGGGCCGCGCCTTCACCGCCTGGGCGGCCGGCCAGCCGCCCGACTGGCGCTCCCAGTCGGCATATCCTCCCACGTACTCCCGCACGCGGCCGCGGCCGTCGAACGCCAGCGTGCTCGTGACGACCTCGTCGAGGAATTGCCGGTCGTGGCTCACGACGAGGACCGTGCCCGTGTACTCGGCGAGCAGGTTCTCCAGCAGTTCGAGGGTCTCGAGGTCGAGGTCGTTCGTGGGCTCGTCGAGCACGAGCACGTTCGCGGGCCGGGTGAACAGGCGCGCCAGCAAGAGGCGATTGCGCTCGCCGCCGGACAGCGACCGCACGGGTTGCGCCGCCCGCTCGGGCGTGAACAGGAAATCCTCGAGGTAGCCGATCACGTGGCGCGGCCGGCCGGCGACGGTGAGCGTATCGAGTCCTTCGCTCACGTTCCAGCGCACGGAACGATCGGGATCGAGGACCTCGCGCAGCTGGTCGAAGTAGGCCGGCTGGACGTTCGCGCCCCGGCGAAGCTCGCCCCGGGTCGGCGCCAGCTCGCCGAGCAGCACCTTCAGGAGCGAGGTCTTGCCGGCTCCGTTGGGGCCGATGATCCCGATCCGGTCGCCCCGCAGGACGGTCAGGTCGAGATCGGCGAACAGCTCGCGGCCACCGCGCACGAGCTGGAGACCGCGGGCTGCCGCCACCAGCCTGCCCGAGCGTTCGGCGTCGTTGGCCTGCAGGCGGACCTCACCCTCGCGGCCGCGCCTCTCGTCTCGCTCGCGGCGCAGCGCCTCGAGGCGCCGGACCCGTCCCTCGTTCCGCGTGCGGCGCGCCCGGATCCCCTTGCGGAGCCACGCCTCCTCGACGGCCAGACGCCGGTCGAACTCGCGTTCGCGGGACTCCTCCTCCGCGAGCAATGCCTCCTTGCGGCGCACCCAGGTGTCGTAGTCGCAGGTCCAGTCGACCAGACGGCCGCGATCCAGCTCGACGATCCGGCGAGCGAAGCGGCGCAGGAACGAGCGGTCATGCGTCACGAAGAAGAGGGTGCCCGACCATCGCGCCAGGTACGACTCGAGCCAGGCGATGGTCGGCAGATCGAGGTGGTTGGTCGGTTCGTCCAGCAGCAGCAGGTCCGGCCGCCGGGCGAGTGCCCGCGCCAGAAGAGCGCGCCGTTTCTGGCCGACCGAGAGCGTCTCGACGGCGAGGTCGCCGTCCAGCTCCACCTCGGCCAGGACGCGCTCGACCTCGAGATCCGTCCGCCACGGCTCGTCCAGGCCGGCGCCCGCGGCGACCACCAGGCGCACCGGACCGGCGAGGTCGGCCGGCACGTCCTGGGGCAGCAGGGCGACGCGGGCACCGCGCGGCAGGACCCGCTCGCCCGAGTCGGGGGCGCGCACGCCGGCGAGTATCTCGAGCAGGCAGGTCTTGCCGGTGCCGTTGCGCCCGATCAGGCACACCCGTTCGGCCGGCTCAAGGCGCAGGTCGACGCCGTCGAGCAGGGTCGGCGCGCCGAACGCCAGGCGCACGTTGCGCAGTTCCAGGAGAGCCATGTCCAGGTCCGTCGGGATCCGATTGTTTCACTCAAGGTTACGGCCGTCTGGAACGATAATGACGAGCGAGGAGGGCGGAAAGGCTGAATCCGGGGTTCCGTCCCGGCAGCATCGAGGACTGCGCCCATGGATTGCGACCTGGCGACGAATGTTGACGCTCCCCCGGCCTTCGGCGTGAGGCTGAGCGACGACAAGCTGACGCTGCACGTCAGCGTCGCCGATCCGCACGCCGATCTCGCGGGCGCCGCCGCCCGCGTCGCGCGGGAGCTGGCGCCGCTCGGTCTCGCAGTCGAGGTCGGCGAGGACGTGCTCGGCGACCTGCTCGCGGCGGCTTGCCGGCCAGGCGAGCACCTCGTCGACCATCCGCTGTTGACCGGCGACCTGCCCGTGCCCCAGCGCGACGGCGAGGTCCAGTGGCAGGGCGACTACTTCGCCACGGGTTTCGTCTGCGACGAGGACCGGGACCGGGTCGACTACTGGGAACGCGCCGAGAGGCGGGCCGTGGTCCAGGACCAGCTCGTCGCCGTGCTCCTGTTGCCGCGCGAGGGCAAGCCCGGCCGCACGCTGCAGGGCGACGCGGTGCCGGTCCCGAAACCGCGGCCGGCCAAGCTGCGCGCCGGCAAGGGCGTGCGCACCGAGAAGCTGGACGACCGCGTGAATTTCTTCGCGGCGATCCCGGGTCGTCTGAACGTCAAGGACGGCCAGGTCGCCGTGGACGAGGTCTACCTGATCCGCGGGAACGTCGGCCTGGCGACCGGCAACATCCACCACACGGGCGCCCTGGTCGTGCAGGGCGACGTCGAGGGGGGCGCCGAGATCACGTGCGACGGCGACATCCTGATCAAGGGCATGGTCGAGCCGTCGACCATCGTCTGCGGCGCCAATCTGACCGTGGGCGGCGGCATCGTCGGCGCCAAGGACCACCGGATCGAGGTCGCCGGCGAGGTCCAGGCGCGGTACCTCAACGAGGTGACGCTGCGCTGCGGCGGCGACGTCACGATCGTCAGCCAGATCGACCACTGCGATCTGGCGACCCGCGGCAGGGTCGTGATCCCCCGGGGCCGCATCGCGGGCGGGACGACGAAGGCGTACCGCGGCATCCAGGTCGGCCACGCCGGGTCGGCGAGCGCCACGGGCACCCTGCTCGTCGCCGGGGCCGACTGGCGGTTCGAGCAGACCCAGCTCGAACGACGCGCCCGCCTGCAGAAGCTGCACGAGGCGCACGAGCTGCTCGCCAAGTCCGTCGCCAACGCGCTGGGCCAGGGTGTCCTGAATGCGGAGCAGTCGGCCTCGGTCAGGCACCTGAAGGCCAAGATCGCGCAGGTCGAACAGGCGCTCAAGGTCGAGGCCGAGACGGACAAGCGCGAGACCGATGAGTCGAACTGCGGCGCCCTTCGCGAGATCGCGGTGTTCCTCAAGCTGTGGACCGGCGTGACGTTCCGGCTCGGCGCCTGCCAGGCCGTGAGCAACTGCACCTACGAGATGCCCCGCCTGGTCGCCGTCCGCCGCGACGAGGTCCGGATCCTCCCCATGGGCGACCTCAATACGCCCGACGAGCCGACCCACCGGTAGATCCGCCGCGGCGGAGCCGGCGGACCCCGGTGGACCAGCCAATCCCTGGTCCGGTCACCGGCCGGCGCCCGCGATGCGCTGCAGCGCCGTTGCGTCCGCCTGCAGGAACTCCGCCGCGACGAGTCGCGGCACGAGCTCGCGCCAGTTGTCGCCGCGCGCGAAGACGTCGGCGAAGATGGGCAACGCCTCCTCCAGCCGCCCGGCGTTCGCCAGGGCGACGGCGTGCCAGAATCGCGCTTCCAGGTTGTCGCCGAGGATGCGTTCGGCCTCGGCATAGGCCGCCTGGGCCGCCGCGAGGTCGCCCCGCTCCACCGCGAGATCGCCGGCGTTCATCTGCTCGTAGCCCCGATGCACGCGGACGAGGCGCGCGAGCTCGGCCACGGGGTCGGGATGGTCCTCGACGCGCAGGTCGACCAGGACGTCATCCCAGACCCGGCCGGTGGCCTCGCCGCGCACGACGAGGATCGCCGCCGATTGCCGGCCGCGGATGTCGCCGCCCGCCGCTTCGGCCGCCGCAAGAGCGGCGAGCAGCCGCTCCGCGAGCGGTCCGGTCGTTCCGGCGAAGGCGCTCGCCATCGCGTCGGGCACGGTCGGCGGGCCCATGAGGTTGGCCTGCACGGCGTAACCGTCGCCCGTGCGGTGGCCCGCCTCCGGGATGCACCGGACGCCGGTGTGCGCGGCGACCCGGCCGGCGGCGTCGACCATCCCGACCTGGCGGATGTCCAGGTGCGGATCGGCGGCGAGCAGGCCCCCAAGAGCGGTCGGCGCGTCCTTGCCGGCAGCCATCAGTTCCAATCCCAACGGACCATAACTCGGATCGACCATCGACTGGGTCGCGACCGCTCCCACGCCGGCGCGCGCCCACGGCACCAGTGCGCCGACCGAGAACCAGTGTGATTGCACCGCCACGCCGAGATCGCCAGTCGCCGGATCGCGGGCCACGATGGAATACGTCGTGACGGCGCGGACCGGCGAGACGGTCGCGGCGGCGGTCACCGCCGGAAACAGGATCGCGATCGCCAGCAGGCATCGGGCGGAACGCATCGGCATCTCCTTCCTGGTTGCGACGACGACGGCGGCGCGAGGCCCGACCGCGCTCGCCATCCCGGCCGGCGCGGCGGGCCAGGCGCCCGCGGTCGCGAGCGCGGCCGAGAGCACGATCCCGTTGCCGGACCGGGCGGAGCGTCCTACTGTGACCTGGACCACACCAGGTCGTACCCGTGTGAACACCGCGCAAAGGAGATCGTCATGACTTCTCTCTTCGCCCTGTGGCTGCCGATCCTGGTCTCCGCCGTGCTCGTCTTCCTCGCCAGCGCGATCATCCACATGTCGAAGCTCTGGCACAAGAACGACTATCCGTCTGTGCCCGACCAGGACCGACTGATGGCCGCCGTGCGCCCGTTCGCGATCCCCCCGGGCGAGTACATGGTCCCGCGGGCCGCGACCATGAAGGAGATGAGCTCGCCCGAGTTCGTGGAGAAGCTGAACGCGGGACCGGTGATGCTGCTCAGCGTGCTGCCCAACGGACGGATCACCATGGGCAAGAGCCTGACCCTGTGGTTCGTGTACGTCCTCGTGGTCGGGATCTTCGCCGCCTACATCGCGAGCCGCGCGCTGGCGCCCGGCGCGGACTACCTGCGCGTGTTCCAGTTCGCCGGCGCGACGTCCTTCCTGGGCTACGCCGTCGCGCTCTGGCAGATGTCCATCTGGTTCAACCGGTCCTGCAAGCTCTCGCTCACCGCCACGCTCGACGGCCTCATCTACGCGCTCTTGACCGCCGGCGTCTTCGGCTGGCTGTGGCCAAGCGTCTGACGATTCTGCCTTCCGTCGAGCACCGGGCCGGCGGGATGCTCGCCGGCCCGGTGCTCGACGATCACCCCGCGTGCCCCTCCATGAACTTGTCCATGCGCGCCTTGATCTCCTCGGGGCTGACGTCCTCGATGTGGGTCGCCACGGTCCAGACGTGGCCGAACGGATCGGTCAGCGTGCCGGAGCGGTCGCCGTAGAACTGGTCCTGCACGGGCCGGACGATCCGGGCGCCATGGTCGACCGCGCGCTGGCACGTGGCGTCGACGTCAGCGACGTAGATCAGCAGGGATACCGGGCTGCCGCCGAGCGACTGCGGTCCCTTCCAGCCGTCCTGGGCGCAAGCCTCGGCCAGCATGACGATGCCGCCGCCGATCTTCAATTCGGCATGGCCGACGGTCCCGCCCGGTCCTGCGATCCGCATCACCTCCCTGGCGCCGAAGGCGTTCTTGTAGAAATCGATAGCCGCTGCGGCATTCTCTAGGATGAGGTAGGGAGTCACTCCCTCGTAGTTCTGGGGAACGGGATTGGTGGCCATGGCCGGTCCTTTCGCCCAAGTCGGGTGAATCGAGCCTGCCGCGTAATTTAGGCGTGGGCAGGCGAGAGCGCCCCCGGCGACTCGGCGCCTCGCCACGCTGATTGCGGGCGATCAGTTCCGGCGCGGCCGCCCCGGGAGATTTCTGGCATATCTCAGAACAACGCTTCTTCCCGGCGAGGATCTGTGAGATAATCGAGGTTACATTCCGCCCTCGGCGTCGTCTGCAAACCCGGAGACCCATCATGCGAACGAGTCCGAAACGCGCTGCGCGTCCCGCCAGCCTGGCGTTCCTCTGCCTGCTGGTCGCGTCCCCCCTTGCGACCGGTGGATCGGATCAGCCCGCCAGCGATCCCGCCACCATGGCGATGGCGAGCGTCGTCGGGCAGGCCGTCGCCCGCGACGCTGCGAGGATCTTCGGGGAGGACTCGGCTCAATACTGCGTCGTCACCGACGCACTCGCCCTGTGCATCCATCCCGATACGCCGCCTGAGCAGGTCGAGGAGATCCTCCGCAGACTGCCCACCTGGAGCGGCGACAAGTACTCGCTGAATGCGCGCTGGACCAACACGGCCGTGAACGGCACGACGGGCGGCAACAGTCCGATCACCCTCACCTACAGCTTCCTCGACGACGGCGTGTACATTCCCGGCGGCGCCGGCGAAGCCGGTTCGACGAGCCGGCTCTACGCCGAGCTGAACGGTCACTTCGGCAGCGAGGCCGTCTGGAAGGCGATGTTCGCCGGGATGTTCAACGACTGGGGTAAGCATATCGGAGTCAGTTACCAGGAGGTCGCGGACGACGGCGCGGACTTCCCCAGCGCCGGGGGCGTCCTCGGCTCGCGCGGCGACGTCCGCATCGGCGCGCACAACATCGACGGTACGAACGGGACGCTGGCCTACAATTTCTTCCCCAACGTCGGCGACATGGTCCTGGACACCTCCGAGTACTGGAGCGCCGCGACCGGGAACTTCGTCTTCATGCGGAACATCTGCCGGCACGAGCACGGGCACGGGATCGGGCTGAACCATGTCGTTCCGGAGAACTGCCAGAAGCTCATGGAAGCCTACATCTGCACCGGCTTCGACGGCCCCCAGGACGACGACATCCGCGGCGGCATGCGGTTCTACGGAGACGCCTTCGAGCTGAACAACAACGCCGCCGCCGCCACGGACCTGGGCACGTTGAGCGGCAGCTACAGCCCCGAGTGGCCCGTATCGTTGACGACGTCCGTCGATTTCGACTACTTCCGGTTCTCGACCAGCGGCCCCGCCGAGCTCGACGTGACGATCGATCCGGTGGGCGGCCGCTACCTCCTCGACGGAGTCATGGTCCAGACGGACGAGGTCATCGACCTCGCGTTCCGCGTGCTCGGCGGCTTGAACGGCGCCGACATCCTGATCGACGTCAACGACACCGGGCTCGGCCTGAACGAGACGGTCGTCGACTTCCCCTTGCCCGCAGCGGGCGACTACTGGCTGCTCGTCTACCGTGCGGCCGGCACGCATGACGTGCAGCGCTACGACTTCACGCTCGACGTCACGCCCACCGACATCCTCGCCGCCGGCGACGGCTTCACGCCGCCGCAGGACCTCGGGCTGAGCCTCTACCCCAATCCCTTCAATCCCCGGACGACTGCGCGCTTCTACGTCGCCGTGCCCGGGCCGATCGCGGTGGACGTCTACGACGTGGCGGGCAGGCTCGTGCGCCGCCTCCGCGACCGGGCGGAGAGCGTCGGCTGGACGTCCCTGGCCTGGGATGGACGCGACGATGCCGGCGCGTCGGCGCCCAGCGGCGCCTACCTGATGCAGGTCCGGGCGGGGAACCGGCTCCAGAGCATCCGGGGGTTGTTGCTGGAGTAAGCCGGCCGGCCGGCGCGCGGCCCGCGCCGGGTCCCTCAGCCGACCGACCTCACGAGGCGCAGCCCGATGCTGCGGATCGGCCAGGCGACGTAATACGGGAACCGGTGGGCCGAGCGGCAGTCGCGGGCCGGGCTCGAGAAGTCCCCCCCGCGAATCACCCGGTAGTACCCGGTCTCTGGTCCGACCGGATCCGTCACGGCGCCGGGCGAATAGCCGCCGTACCAGTCCCAGCACCATTCACAGACGTTGCCATGCATGTCGTACAGGCCCCACGCGTTCGCCTGCTTCTGGCCCACGGTGTGCCGAACGTACGCGGCGCCGACCTCGGAGTTGCCGCAGTACCAGCCCATCGCGTCGAGATTCGCATCCACCGGCTCGCAATCCGCGCTCGTGAGCTGCCCGTTCGCGAGCGCCGCGTCACTGCCGGCGCGGCACGCGAATTCCCATTCCGCCTCGGTCGGCAGCCGGAAGCCGTTGGCGGCCTGGTCCCACGTCCACGTCTCGTCCACCATCCGATACGCCGGGACCAGACCCTGCTGGACCGAGAGCAGGTTGCAGAATTCGAGCGCCTGCTCCCAGGTCACGTTCGTCGCCGGCAACCGGGATTGCGTCGAACCGCCACCCATCATCGAGGACCAGAGCTCCTCCGACACCTCGTACATCGAGATCCAAAAGCCGCGGGTCAGCGTCACGTCGTGGGCGACCTCGTCGTCGCCGCGCTCGGGCTCGCCCGGAGGGCTGCCCATCACGAACGACCCGGGGGGCACGTACACGAACTCGAGCCGCGCGATGTAGACTCCGTGGAACGTCAGGGTGCCGTCCTCCGCCAGGGTCTGCGTCACGGTGCCCGGATCCGGCGTGGCCCAGCCGGGCACGTCCCCCCAAGTCAGCGTGTAGTCGCCGGCGTCCCGGTCGGGCAGCGTCGCGTTGCCGCGACCAGCCAGATCGAATCCGGCCGGGCCGGCGAGTTGCCACGGCGCGTCGATGGAGTCCGGTTCCGGATCGATCGTGATCGTATGCGGCTCGACGTCGTACTGCGCGGTGAACGTCAGCGCCGAGCCCGCGATCAGGGCCTGGGACTGGCTGGCCGGCGTGGCATAGCCGTCGACGGCGCCCCAGGTGACCGTGTATTCGCCCGGCGAGAGGCCGTCCAGCGTGTGATCGCCGGCGCCGCTCTCGCTGAAGAGATCCGGGCCGACAAGCAGCCACGGCGCCTGGATGGAGTCGGGAGACGGATCGAGCACGACGGTCCCGACGTTTCCGGCGGGCGGGGTCAGCCCGAGGTTGTCGCCGCAGCCCGCGCCCACGATGGACACGACCACGAGGATCAGCCCGATCAGCCGTGTCGATCGCCGGACCATGGCGGCCCTCCTGGCTATTCGAGACCACGAATGACGTCGCCAGTGAGACGGCGACATGATACCACAGGGCCGGTTCCCACCATAGACCACTTCCGCGACGCGTCAAACCTGCGGCCGCAATCCATCCGCGTCGATGCCGCGGATCAGGAACGCGGGATCGGCAAGGAAGCTCGAGAAGACCGCCGCGAACGCGGTCGCCACCTCGACCATCAGCGCCTTGTCGGCATAGAGGGCCGCGAGCGCCGCGTCGAGCTCGGCCTTGCTCTTGAGATCGAAGCGCGCGGTGAACAGCCCGTCGAGGCGGTGCATCCCGCCGGGTGAGGTCAGGCGATGGATGGCTCCGGACTCGCTGTAGCGCATGACGTCGAGCAGCAGCTCGCGCTGCTCCTTGACATCGCGCACGTGGTACATGAACAGGTGGACCAGAGTGCGCTGCGACTCGTTGAGGCTCGCCTCGGCCACGGAGTGGAACAGCCGATCCGTCGCCTCGTCCATCGCGTCCAGGTGCCGCTGGCGCAGCAGGGACAGGAAGACAGCGTTCTTGAAGAGCTGGAAGAGGCGTTTGGCGCCATTCATCTGGCCCGGAGTCCGGTGGGGCACCGCTTGCGCGAGGCTTGCGCAGGTGCCGGAGTAGAGGATGTTGAAGATCATCTGGAAGCAGTTGATCTGCGCGGTCTCGTTCGCGATGTCGACCCGCATGTCGAGCGTGTTGTCCAGGCGATCGGCGAGCTTCACGCGCACGATCTCGGGCGTCACCGCCGCGCGGTCGAGCACGCGCCCGAGGTAATGATGGTAGGTCTCGTCGGCGCGCCGGGTGAGGACCTCGATGCGTTCGTTCAGGTACCAGCGGTCGCTCTCGTCGAGGGCCGCGAGCAACCGCGCGTAATGCCGCTCCAGGTCCTTCCACACGTCCCCGCGGAACTTCGCCTCGACGAGGTCCTCGTTCTTGTCGTGCATCAAGGTGGTCAGCAGATCGAGGAGCGGGGCGCGACCGCACGCGAGTTCGACGAGCGCCGCAGCGCGAATCGGGTGCAGGACGGCCACCGGTCCCAGGCGACGTTTCGTCTGGCCGTACGCCTTGCCGAGGTAGTCGAGCGCGTCGAGGAGCAGGTCCTCTTCCTGGCGCCGCCGCAAGGTCGGAGCGATCAGCGCGAGCACGGCCCGCCAGCTGACCGGATCGGCCGAGAGCTGGTAGTTGACGAGAGCGGAGAGGCTCAGGTATTCCTGCGACGAGATGACCGGCTTCACCAGGAACGCCTCCTCTCCCCGCGCGATCCCCCCACTCGGGCTTCGATTGTCGCTGGCGCGGACGGCACTGTCAACCCACCGCACCCGCCGCGAGCGAGCCGCGCGGCGAGCGGCGCCGGGAGTCACGCCGCCGACCGCCCTCCCCTCGCGAGCGAGGCGAAGACTCCCAGGAGGCAGAGCGCGGCGAACACGGTGAAGGTGACCCGCACGCTGTGCATGAAGCTCGCGATGTTCGCCGCGGCGATCGCGGCGTCGCCGATGAAGATGTGGATGACCATGGCGGCGATCGCCATGCTGAACATCTGACCCGTGAGTCGCATGGTGCCCAGGGTCGCCGAGGCGGTTCCCAGGAAGCGTTGCTCGACGGAACTCATCACCGCGTTGGTGTTGGGCGATGAGAACAACCCGAATCCGAAGCCGAGGATCAGCAACGTCACGACCACGTACGGCTCGCGCGTGGTCGTGGACAGGAACGCGAGCAGCACGAGGCCGGCGACGATGACCGCCATGCCCAGCGACGAGAGGATCCGCGGTTCGATGCGGTCCGACAGCCGTCCCGAGATCGCGGCGACGACGGCCATCGTCGCCGGCTGGGTGAGCATGATCATCCCGGCGTCGCGCGGGCTCAGCCCCTTGACGCTCTGCAGGTAGAGGCTGAGGAGAAAGGTGATCCCGAAGGTGGCGGCGTAATTGATGAGCGCGGCCAGGTTGGAATACGCGAAGATCCGGTTGTCACGGAAGAGCTTCATGTCGAGCACCGGCACCGCCGAGCGAAGCTCCAGCGCGACGAAATAGACGAGGCCGGCGCTCCCGGCCAGGGTCAGAACCACGGCGAGTCGGCCGGGCAGCTGCGAGAAGCCGTACATCAGCATCGACATGCTCGCGATGTAGACCAGCGAACCCGTGACGTCGAACCGGTCGTCCCTGGCCTCGGCCCACTCGGCCCGGACGCCCCACGCGATTCCCGCGACGACCAGCAGGCCCACGGCGGCGTTGATGAAGAAGAGGCTTTGCCAGCCCAGGCTCTGGGTGAGCAGACCGCCCAGAAGCGGCGCGGCCGACAGGCCCACGTAGACCGCGGTGGTGTTCAAGCCGATGATGGCGCCGCGCTTCTCCGCCGGAAACGCGGAGATGACGATGGCCATGCCCGAGCTCAGGATCATGGCGCTACCGGCGCCCTGGAGACAGCGTGCGCCGATGAGCAGTGCGGACGACGTCGCGAAGCCGCAGAGGAGCGTGGCGCCGGCGAAGCCGACGTTGCCCCAGAGGAGCATCTTGCGGCGCCCCACGATGTCCGCGAGCTTGCCGAACGGCACCAGCATGACGGCCGCGAGCAGCAGGAAGCCCATGGGGATCCAGCTCATGGCCACCGCGGTCATCGCCAGGTCCTTGCCGATCGAGGGCAAGGCGATGTTGACCGCCGATCCCATGAAGGGATTGAAGAAGGACGAGATCAGGATGACGGCCAGGAGGATGCCGCGGTTGACCGGTCGATCAGCGACTGCGTGCATGGTCCCTCACGCTACGCCGGACCGCCGGTCGGGCAGCACCAGCCAGGCGACGGCGCCGAGCACCACGACCATCGCCGCGGTCACGGCCAGCGGCCGGCGCCGCAGCCACGTCGAGCCGAGGAAGCGCTCCGTGAACCAGGGGTTCGGCTCGGGAGCGCCCAGGCCAACCGGGCTCAGCTCGGCGACGCGCTCGAGGCGGTCGCGAGGCAGTCCCGGCGGCGCGGGCACCGGGTGCTCTCCGTAGACCAGCCAGACGGGACGGCGCACGTCCGCGGCGAAGGCGAACGCCGGCGGCAGGACCTCGACCCCGGTCACCGTGAACGGCGGATTCGGCGGATCGGCCGCCGCGGCGCCGAGACGCAACTTCTGCGCCGGCAAGAGGTCGCCGGTTGCCTCGAGGACGCCCTCGCGAGCGGTCGCGTCGAGGCGCTCCCAGCGGCCGTCCGGGGTCCGCACGTCGACGTGCGCCGGGACCTCCTGCGCCTCGGCCCGATACGCCAGGGTCACCGCGACCACCGGGTGCGGCCCCGCCGGCAGATCGACGACCTGCTCGAAGTCGGTCCCTCGGAAGACGCCGTCGCGCGCGACGAACGGGACGCGGCGAAGCCGGTCCTGTCGCAACGTGAGGCGGTCCAGGCTCAGCGCAGGCGGCGCGCTGCGCGAGGTCGTGACGGTCAGGCGGAGACTGTCGCCGGGCGCGACCCAGGTCACGCTCGGCGTCGCGCGGTCGATCTCGCCCCACTGCCAGGTGGGGGCGACCTCGGCGTTCGCGGAAACGTCGGCCACGCCATCGCCGCGCCACGACGCGCGCAGGTAGCGGCCGGGCGGCAGCGCGACCGTCGCGGTGAAGGTCCGCGGTTCGTCGGCGACCTGTCGCCAGGCGAGCGTGTCGAGCGGCAACGCCACGGCGTGCAGCTCGGGCCAGCGCGCGGCGAGCACGACCGCCGGGATCGGCTCGCCGGCATCGTCCACGAGCCGCAGCCGGGCCAGGTCGCCCGCGGTCACGGCCGAGAGCAGCGAGTCCAGCTCGACCAGGCACCACGCCTCGGCGGCCGCGGCCGCGGGCAGGATGACCTCGCGTCGCCACGGCAGCTGCCGCACGGCGTCCGGCACGGCGGACCGCGCGTCCGCGACGAGGCTCGCCAGGATGGCGAGGAGCGTCACCAGCTTCATCGTCACTCCGGCCGCCTCCTCTGGTAGAGCACCGAGATCGCGAGCAGCACGACGCCGGCGCCGCCGAAGGCCGCGACGCGATAGCCGCCCGACAGGGCCCGCCAGTCGAGCACGAAGACCTTCGCCACGAGCAGGACGACGAGCACGATCGCGAGGATCCGCAGCACGCGCAGTCGCAGCGCGAACCCCCCCGCCATCACGGCCAGGATGTAGATCGCCCAGGCCAAAGTCACGGTCAGCAGCGCGGCGGGCTCGAGGTCGACCCGCAGCGCGGCCGTCCGCGCGGCGTAGGCGAGCACGATCTCCACCGTGATCTTCTCGAGGAGCAGCAGAACTGCGGCGACGAGCAGCGCGGTCCCGAACGCGCGCGATCCGCGGCGCCGGTACAGCGCGCTGAGGCAGCCAATCAGCGCGGTCAGCGCGATTCCCGCGACGAAGGCGCCGCTGGTCGCGAGGTCCCACCGGTCGAGCTCCGTCGCGGCATCCGCGGGATCGACGAGCGCCGACTTGATCACGGCGATCGCGAGCACGCCGGCGCCCATGAGCCGGTACGGGAGGCCGCCACCTCGCAGGTCGGTCCACAGCAGCGCCGCAGCGAGCGCGGTCCAGCCGAAGGTCACCCAGGCGTGGTCGAGCTGCGCGGGGATGGCGAGCGCGGCGATGGCGATCCCCGCCACGCGCGTGAACGTGAGGCCGGGACCCGGCGCCAGCCGGCGCTCGCCGAGCCGCGCGCCGCCGACGTACGCGAGCGCGAGGACGGCGAGCGCGAGTCCGCGCAGGTGGGTGAGGTCGGGAGCGAGGAGCCACCAGACGACGAGGGTGAACAGCAGGCCATTCACGAGCACGACGGCGCCGCGCGCGGCGCTCCAGAATCCCCAGGAGGCCGCGCCGAGCAGCGGTCTCACGGCGTGCAACAGCCAGAGGATCGTCGTGACCGCGAGGGTCGCCAGGCGGCGGTCGAGCCCATAGAACTTCTCCGCCCAGACCGCGAGCAGGATCGCGCTGCCCGCGAACGCCGCGAGCGGCAGGCCGGCCCAGCCCGCGCGCCGGCCGACGAGCACCGCGCCGAAGTTGACCGCGACGAGGTAGGGGAAGAGCGCAGCGGCCGGGTCGCCCGGCGGCGAGAGCAGCAGGGGCGCGAGCAGCGCGCCGGCGAGCGTGAGGCCCGCGATGGTCGCGGACGTCCGCCGCAGCGCGAGCAGGGAACCGATCACCGCGACCACGACGAGAAACAGGTAGACCGTGGCGCCCGCCACGAGCCGGTGGAATCCGTAGGCGCCGTACGCCACCAGGTAGAGCAGCGCGATGCCGCCGCCGAGCAGGCCGAGGCCGAGCATGCGTTCGCGCCGCGGCATCAGCCAGCGCCCGGCGACCACGAAGAGGAGGGCGACCGCCAGCCCGACCAGCACCTGGAAGACGCCGGACAGCGCACTGCCGCGCAGGTCCATCGCCACGAAGAACGCGGTGCCGAAGAAGATGGCGAGGATGCCGACCCAGGTGAGCCAGCGGCCGCCGATCAGGACCTCGAGCCCCGGCATCGCCGCGCGAGGCCGCGGCGCCGGGCCTGGGGCCAGGTGCGCCGGCGCCGGCATCGGCGTCGCCGCCGCGCCGATGGTCGCGCCCGGCCCGGCCTCGCCGACCGGCGGCCGGCCCTCGAGCGCGCGCACTCGGCGCCGCAGGTTCCAGATGAGAATCAAGGCCGCGGGCAGGCCGACGGCGTAGAAGAGCAGGACGATGATCCCGAGGACCCAGGCCATGGGCGGATCATAGACCCGCGGGCGGCCTCGAGGCTATCGGGAATCGCGGCGCTCGACTACTCGTGGATCAGGGCGAGCACCTTCCCCTTGTCGACGTTGTTCGCCCACTCGGTCACGGCCGCCTCGGGGCCGACCAGCTCGACGACGATCGCCCGGACCGCGGTCTTCTGGCCGGCGGGGCCGCGGATCGTCTCGTGCAGGCTGATGCGCGAGACTTTCTGCGTATCCGCGAGGGTCTTCGGATCGAACACGAGCAGGACCTCGGTCTGGGGATCGGCGCCGCCCTTGCGCAGCGCGATCGCGCCCGGGGTCTCCCAGATGACGCCCTCGGGGTCGATCGTCTGGTACGGATCGTGGTTCAGCCAGACCCTGACGGTGATCTTCGCCATCTCGGCGCTCGCCGCCGCCATCATGGTCTGCTGGAACTCCGTCGAGAGGCGCTGCATCTCGGTATAGTCGCCCCGAGCCTGCGCGTCCATGATCTTCTGCTGGTACTCCTGGCCGAGCTGCTCGCCGCTCTTGCCCTTCAGGTACTCGAACTCGGCCTCGGTCGACGCCAGCCAGAACTGCTTGCTGTCGCCGTCCATCCCCATCTCGGTCGGCAGGCGGTAGTCCTCGCTGGTCTTGTCGTAGCCGGCCGGCGGCGTCCCCAGCGCCTCGACGACGGATTTCACGGCGGTCTTGAGTGCGAGCGCCTCGTTGCGCGCAACGGGATCGCTCGTGCCGCCGCCGTCGGCCGCGAGCCAGACGGGCGTCGCCAGCAGCAGCACGACGACGCAGGGTAAGGTTCTTCTCATGGTTCACTCCTTCGAAGTCACCGAGGTCTATGCGCTCCGACCGGATCCCGATCCGGATGTTATTGAATAACCGACGTCGGAACATCCCGCAACAACCGCCGTCGATCGACCCCGCCGACGGCGCGGGCGCAGGATCGGAGACCGCGCGCTCGGGTTGTGATAGGATGGCGTTCTCTCTCGGCGCGAGCCGACGTCGAGGCCGGCCGTCGCCGACCGGCCAAGGAGGCAGCCCATGGGCACGGAGATCGAGCGCAAGTACCTGGTGCGAGACGGCCGCTACCGGGATCTCGGCGAGGGCACGCTCATCAGGCAAGGCTACCTCAGCTCCGACCCCGAGCGCGTGGTGCGCGTGCGGGCGATGGGCCGCCGGGCGTTCCTGACGGTCAAGGGTGTCGCCGCCGGCGCGACGCGGATCGAGTTCGAATACGAGATCCCGCTCGAGGATGGCCTGCGGCTGCTGGACCTGTGCGGGCGACGCCTGATCGAGAAGACCCGCTACCGCGTCGCCGCGCCCGACGGCCTCGTCTGGGAGGTCGACGAGTTCCACGGCGCGAACGAGGGCCTGACCGTGGCCGAGTGCGAGCTCGCCACCGAGGACCAGCGGGTGACGAAACCCACCTGGGTCGGCGAGGAGGTGACGGGGGACCCTCGTTATTTCAACAGCAACCTCGCGGCGAGGCCGTTCACGACCTGGTAGGCGGGCGCCGGGCGCCGCAGGTTGGCTCAGGCGGCGACCGTGCGCGGATTCGGCACGTAATCGAAATTGCGACAAAAGGTTATACGTATCGATCGCGGACGTTCGTCCTGGCCGGTTGACTTGAGGGAATTTGATCTTGTATGCTCGCGGTTGTACGGCTCCGCAAAGGAACGTACAACATCGACACCGAAGATCTCGCGGGCAACGGATCAGATCGTGCCGATGGTCCGGCAATGCAGCTCGTCCAGTCCGGAAGGCTCGCGTTCCGGAGCTACTCTAGCGAAGGGGGATCCCATGCGCTCCGTTGTCATCGCCATCCTGCTCCTCGCGCTCGCCGGCGGAGTCTCGGCCGCCGATCGCGCGACCATGCCCGACAACCCGAACGCCTACCAGCAACCAGTCGACTGGAGCGTCGGGCTGCAGGGCGACGACCCGATCATCGAGATCGGCCGGTTCGCGACGGTCTACACCAACCTCGCGGACTTCCTCGATGACATCAGCCCGATCTACTACTTCGACGACTTCTCCTGGGCGAACTGGGGCGTGCCCAATGCCCCGTCCTACGATTTCGGGCCCGTGAACGGCTACGGCTACACGGCCACGGCCACGAACGGCATCTTCGGCATCCCGGGCGCCATCTCCACGAACTCCGCCCTCGATCCCATCGTCATCACCTTCACCGGCGCCCCGATCACGGCGCTCGCGGGCGACTTCTACGGCACCGACTTCGACGGCGTCCCGGTGCCGGCCAACACGATCGTCACCCTGTCCGACGGCACGGTCGTCTCGCTGCCCTACCCGACGGTCTTCGCCGGGTTCACGAGCGGCGTGCCCATCGCCTCCCTGACGATCTCGACCGACTCGACGGCGAGCGTGTGGGTGACCTTCGACAACTTCTACTGCGGCGAGATGGGCTCCGTGGCCACCCAGGCCGCGACCCTGAGCGACGTCAAGGCGTTGTTCCGCTAGTCGGCGCCGCGATCCCGGCGGCCGGCCGCCGGGCGACCGCCGCGAGGAGCCGGGGACACGCCCCGGCTCCTCTGTTTTCCCGGCCGTTCGCCGGCGCGCGATCGACGCCGGCGCGGTCAGCCACGGACGAAGTGCGGCACGGTCTCGGGCATCACGAGGGAGAGCTCGACGAAGCCGCGGTAGCGCCCCTCCACGAACCAGGGCGACTGGTAGATCAGCTTGCGCACGCCGTTCTTCTCGATGGTGTAGACGTTGCGGGTGCCCGCCGCCATCATCGCCGCGAGCCGCGAACGCGCGGGCTCCCGATGGCAGTCGAGCACGTTGCGGCCGATCAGGTCGGCGCCGCCGTCGCCGGCGAACGTCTCGATCGCGCGGGCGTTCATCTCGAGGATCACGCCGGCGGGGTCGCAGACAGTGACCGCGCCGGGAAACTCGTCGATCCAGGCGTGAGGCGCCACGGCGGTCCTCCTTGCAGTTCGTTGCGGCGGGCCAGGGATGCCGGACGCGCCCCGCCCCGGGCCGATCGCGCGCGAGCTGCGGATCATACCTGGTCAGGCCGCGGTCAGCGGCGGTAGCGGACCCGCGTGCCGAGCTCGACCGAGAGCCGGATCTCCTCGGCCGCCAGCTCCGCGGGGAAGTAGGTCCCGCTGATCTTGGCTCCGTAGAAGCTGCAGCCCTCGACGACCGCCTGGCGCAGATCGACGCCGCGCAGGTCCGCGTCGCGGAAGTAGCTGCCGGTGAAGTCGAGGCCGTCGGCGTCGAGTCCGCGCAGGTCGAGACTGCGGAAGTCCACCCCGCGCAGATCGCACGCACCACCCTGGGCCCGCCGCTTGTTGAAACCCTGAATGTCGTCGGTCCGCAGCAACTGGTAGAGGGGGTCCTTGGCGATCCGGGGACGTTCGGCCTTCATCGCGGTCTCCTTGGGACATCAGACCTCACTCGACGCCTGGATGATCGGCAGCCGGACGCTCGACTTGACCGTCGCGTTCCTCCACGATCCGCGCCTGCCGGCGCCCGGCCTCCAGGTCGACCCGCAAGAGGAGCCACGCCCCGGACGCGAACAGCCCGATCAAGAGGAGGATGCTCAGGCGGCTCTGGCCCGTCAGGTGGCTGACGGCCGCGAACGCCAGCGGGCCGAAGATCCCCGCGAGCTTGCCGCTGGTGGAGTAGAAGCCGAAGAATTCGGCGCTCTTGTGCCGGGGGACCATCGTGCCGAACAGCGAGCGGCTGAGGGCCTGGCAGGCGCCCTGAACCGTCCCCACGAGCGCGGCGAGCAGGAAGAAATGCCAGGCCGCGCTCATGAAGAACCCCAGGACGCAGACCACGGCGTAGACCGCCAGGCCGCCGGCGAGAACCGGCCGCGCGCCGGCCCGCGCGGCGAGGCGGCCGCACAGGAGCGTGCTCGGCACGCCGATGAGCTGCGTCACGACGAGGGCCTGGATCATGGACGCCGTCCCGATCCCGATCTCGCCGCCGTAGGCGGTCGCCATCTTGATGATCGTGCCGATGCCGTCGTTGTAGAGCCAGTAGGCGAGCAAAAGCAGCAGGAGCGGCCGGTAGCCCCGCAGGTCGCGCCAGGTGCGGCCGAGCTGCCCGAAACCGTCGCGCCACACGCGACTGGCCGGCCCGCGGCGAACCGGCGCCGGCTCGGCGACGTACCGGAACAGCGGCACCGAGAAGATGGCCCACCAGCCGGCCACGCTGAGGAAGCTCGCCTTGACGGCGGCACCCGCGCCGGCGAAGCCGAACGCGCCGGGCATCGTCACCCAGAGCATGTTGACGATCAAGAGGAGGCCGCCGCCGAGGTAGCCCCAGGCGTAGCCGCGAGCGCTGATCGTGTCGAGCTGGCCCCGGGGCGCGACGTGCAGGAGCAGCGATTCGTAGAACACGAGCGAACCGGCGAAACCCAGGTTCGCGAGGGCGAAGGCGCCGCCCGCAAGCCGCCAGTTGGTGGGCGGCAGAAGTGCGAAGCCCGCCGTGGCGAGGACGCCGGAGGCCATGAACGCCGCCAACAGTCGCTTCCGGGCGCCGAGCGCGTCGCCGAGAGCGCCGAGGACCGGCCCGCCGAGGGCGACCACCAGGAGCGCCAGTCCCGTCACCAGGCCCCAGCGAGCCGTCACGGCGGCGGGCGCGAGCCCATCGGCCTCGGCGATCGCACGGAAGAACGGCGGGAAGAGAGCCGCCATCACCGTGCAGGCGAACGCGCTGTTGGCCCAGTCGTAGAGGCACCAGGCGCGGACCGCGCGCGGGTCGGCCATGGCTACCAGTAGAAGAGGATGCCGGCCTGCGGCCAGAGGGTGATGGTCTCGTCGTCGCCCTGGTAGGTGAAGTCAGCGTCCACCTGGCAGGCCCAGCGCTCGTGCAGGAGGTACTCGACGCCCACGCCGAAGCCGGTGTTCCAGGAGGTGCTCGTGCTCCAGGTCTCGACGCCGCCGTCGCGCTGGTGGCGTTCCTTGTGGTAGGTCCTTCCCACGCCCGTCACGAGGTAGAGGCGCAGGCGGGGATCCTGGCGAAGGAGGTACTGGAGTTCGACGCCGAGATTGTGCCGCTTGTCGGACGACGTGTTCCAGATGCCGCCGGCGACCTGCAGCTGCAGGAACCACTGCAGGGGCCCCTTGAACGCGAGCCCCGAGCCGCCGATCTTCCCGGCGTGCACGCCGACGGCGCCCTGCATCGGGTCGTCGACGCGATTCCAGTCCGACTCCGCCGCGGCCGAGCGGGCCGATGCCAGGATCGCCAGGGTCGCCGCCAGGGCGAGCCAGCCGAGTGTCCGCAGACCAGCCATGTCTTCGCGCTCCTGTGGTGATCGACCGGTTTGGCGGCGTCATCCTGGCACATCCGGCGCGCCGATTCCAGCGCGGCTTGCGCAAAAAAACCGGGCCGACCTTCCTGGTCGGCCCGGCCGGGGTGTCCTGCGAGTCCGTTCGCGACCCCGTCAGCTACAGCCGGTGGTGGCGCCGCAGTTGTTGCACTTGTAGCACGAACCGTTGCGCACCGTCACCGACCCGCACTCGGGACACGGCGGGCTGTCGGCCTGGGTCTCGAAGATCCGGTGCTCCTGGGCGACGAGGCTGCCGGACGCCGCGACCATGGCCCTGCGAGCCGGCGCCGCAGCGGCGTCGGGTGCAGCGGCCGCCTCCGCTTCGGCCGCGGCGGCGTGGTCGCCGAACTTCCGATCCAACCAGCGGAAGATATAATCCATGACGGACTTCGCCAGCGGAATCTCAGGGTTGCTCGTCATGCCGCTGGGTTCGAATCGCATGTGGCTGAACTTGTTCACGAGCACGTGCAGCGGCACGCCGTACTGCAGCATGATGGACACCGCGGTGGCGAAACTGTCCATCAGCCCGGAAACGACCGAGCCCTCCTTGGCCATGCTGATGAACATCTCGCCGGGCTTGCCGTTGGGATACAGGCCGACCGTGATGTATCCCTCGTGGCCTGCGATGGAGAACTTGTGGGTGATCGCCTGGCGTTCGTCCGGCAAGCGCACCCGGTGCGGTTCCGGCGGCGACAGCAACGGCGCCGGGGCCGGCGCGGCATCCTTGGTCGTGTTCAGCGGCTGCAATCGCTTGGAGCCGTCGCGATAGATCGCGATCGCCTTGAGGCCGAGCTTCCAGCCCTCCAGGTAGGTCTGCATGATCTCCTCGACGGTCACGTCGTTCGGCATGTTGACCGTCTTGGAGATCGCGCCCGAGAGGAACGGCTGCACGGCCGCCATCATGCGGATGTGCCCCATGTAGTGGATCGAGCGGCGGCCGTTGGCCGGCCGGAACGCGCAGTCGAAGACCGGCAGATGGTCGTCGGCGAGGTGCGGGGCGCCCTCGATCGTCTCGCGTCCGTCGATGTACTCGAGGATGTCGCGGATCTGGCCGTTCTCGTAGCCGAGTCGCTCCAGGGCCTCCGGCACGGTGTTGTTGACGATCTTCATGACGCCGCCGTCCACCAGCTTCTTGTACTTGACGAGCGCGATGTCGGGTTCGACGCCCATGGTGTCGCAATCCATCATGAAGCCGATGGTCCCCGTCGGCGCGAGGACGGTGACCTGCGCGTTGCGGTAGCCGTAGTCGTGGCCGACGACGAACGCGCGGCGCCAGACCTCGTCGGCCGCTTCGATCAGTTCCAGCGGCGTCCGGTTGCGGTTGATGCCGCCGAGCGCGGCGCGGTGCTTGCGGACGACCGCGAGCATCGGCTCGCGATTCTCCTCGTAGCCGGCGAACGGGCCGAGCTCCTTGGCGATCTCCGCGGAGGTCAGGTAGGCCTCGCCGCACATGAGGGCGGTGATCACCGCGGCATAGTCGCGCCCCTCGTCGCTGTCGTACGGGAGGCCGCGGTGCATCAGCAGCGCGCCCAGGTTCGCGTAGCCCAGACCGAGCGGCCGGAAGCGCTTGCTGTTCTGCGTGATCTCCTCGCGGGGGTAGCTGCTGTTGTCGACGATGATCTCCATCGCGCAGAGCATGATGCGGACGGCGTGGCGGAAGCCGGCGATGTCGAATTCGCCGTCGGCGCGCCGGAACTTCATGAGGTTGAGCGAGGCGAGATTGCACGCCGAGTTGTCGAGGAACATGTACTCGCTGCAGGGATTCGACGCATGGATCCGGTCGGTGTTCTTGCACGTGTGCCAGTCGTTGATGGTCGTGTCGAACTGCATGCCGGGATCGCCGCAGACGTGGGTCCCCTCGGCAATCTTGCGCATGAGGTCGCGAGCGCGGTAGGTGCCCATCGGGCGGCCGTCGGTGACGGCGTGCGTGGTCCAGCCGCGGTCGTCGACGACGGCGCGCATGAACTCGTTGGTCACCCGTACCGAATTGTTGCTGTTCTGGAAGAAGACCGAGCTGTAGGCCTCGCCGTTGAACGAGCCGTCGTAACCGTGATCGATCAGGGCCCAGGCCTTCCGCTCCTCGTTGACCTTGCAGTTGATGAAATCCTCGATGTCGGGATGGTCGGCGTTGAGGATCACCATCTTGGCCGCGCGACGGGTCTTGCCGCCGGACTTGATCACGCCGGCGAATGCGTCGAAACCCCGCATGAAGCTCACGGGGCCCGAGGCCTGGCCGCCGGCCGAGAGCTGCTCGCGACTCGAGCGCAGGGTCGACAGGTTCGTGCCCGTCCCGCTGCCGTACTTGAAGAGCAGGCCCTCGGTCTTGGCCAGGTCCAGGATGCTGGCCATGCTGTCGTCGACCGCGTTGATGAAGCAGGCCGAGCACTGGGGCCGTTTCTCGACGCCGACGTTGAACCACACCGGACTGTTGAACGCGGCATACTGGTGGAGCAGGAGGTGCTTGAGTTCGTCGCGGAACGCGTCGCAGTCCTCGACCGACGCGAAATAACCGTCCGCGAGGCCCCAGCCGGTGATGGTGTCGGTCACGCGGCCGATGAGCTGGCGGACCGAGCGCTCGCGATCGGGAGTGCCGAGTCCGCCCCGAAAATACTTGCTGACGACCACGTTCGTGGCCATCTGACTCCAGCCGGCGGGGATCTCCACGTCGTCTTGCTGGAAGATGACCTCGCCGCGGTTGCTCACGATGGACGCGGAGCGGAGCTCCCACTTGACCCGGTCGAAGGGATCGTGACCGGCGGTGGTGTAGCGCCGCGGCATGGGCAGCCCCGCCACGGTGTCGGCGGGACTCGCGAGGAGAGGCTCCTCGCGGGGCCCGGCCGGGTCGCCGCCGAAGAGGACGCTCTCGGACACGGCTCGCAGCTGCTTGTTCTCGAATTGTTCCTTCATGGTCGCTGGGCTCCTTCTGCCTGCCGGGGGATGAGGACGCGATCCATCGCGCCCCGGGTCACCAACCATCCCCCGCTGTCCTGTTGCAGACCGTAACTTGCGCTCTATGGCTCCAGATCCTCGAAAATGATCGATGTTCACGGGCTGCCCAAGATGTTGGGCCGGATTTCGCTACCCGACACATTCCCTTGGGGAGCCACAATATCTCGCGCGGATTCCGGGACGTCCAAGGGGATTTTCCGCGGCATCCCCGGCGACCACGGACATCCATTTCCCAACGCCGCGTTAACGCCGTGCTAACCTGCGCTTGCCGATCGTTTGGGAGTCACGAAAAAAATCGGTGGCCACCGCCCGGGTCGCCCCCGCGCAACCCTTCCGGCAGTCGGGAGCGATCCGCACCCCATGCGGGACATCACCTGTAACTGAATCATTATCAATGAGATCAGCGACTGGCCGCGGGCTCACGAAACGACGCCGGTTCCGGGGTCGCAACCGTACGCGGCCAGGACCTCGACGACGATGGCCCCGGCGCGCCGCCGGCCGGCGCGAAAAGCCTCGCGCACCTCCCCCGGCGAACCCGTCGCCTCCATCGGGTCGTCGATCGGCCGGCGCCAGTGGCGGCCGGGATCCCGCAGGGTCGGGAGGTAGCGGCCGGCCTCGTCGCTGAGGGTGACGACGAGGTCGAAGGCGTCGAGGTCGAAGGTGTCGATGGGTTTGGGATGCTGCTCGGAGAGGTCCAGACCGACCTCCGCCATGATCGCGCGGGTACGCCGGCCGATCGGATGGACGACCAGTCCGGCGCTCGCCGCCTCCCAGCCGGCGGGAAACAGGCGGCGGGCCCAGGCCTCCGCCATCTGGCTGCGGCACGAGTTGGCGGTGCACACGAACAGGACCTTCACGCGTCCGCCCCCAGCAGGACGAGCAATCCGTCGAGATCCCGCAGCGACTGGTCCACCAGCTCGCCGGTGCGCGCGGGGTCGAGGCCGGCAGCCTCGATCGCCTGCGCGAGCTGGCCGTCGGACACGCGCGGCGCGCCGCCGTCGTGTCCGTTCCGCGACGCGATCAGGTCGGCGGCCCGGACGACCGCGGTCATGCCGCCGGCCGGCGCCGGCGCGTGATGTCCGGCGATCACGTCGACCAGGTCCGTGGGAAAATTCCAGGCCGCGGCCAGCTTGGCCCCCGCCTCGGCGTGATCGAAGCCGAGCAGCTGCCGCTCGGCCCGGACGAGCCCGTCCGCGTCGAGGTCCTGCGGCAGCACCTCCAGGCGCTCGCGCAGCGGCCGGTCCAGGAGCAGCTTGCCGAGGTCGTGGACCACGCCGGCCGTGAACACCCGGTTGCGGCCGCCCGCGCCTCCCCCGCCGGGCACGAGCCGGGTCGCGAGGAGCCCGACCGCCAGGCAGTGGCGCCAGAGCTGTCCGCGCGGCAGGCGATACGCCGTCACCGGCATCTGCAGCAAGCGACCCATGCTCGCCGCGAACGCCATGGTGAGGACCGTGCGGCTGCCGAGCATGACGAGCGCATCCCGGGCGCTCGCGACCTCGCGGCGCAGGCCGTAGTAAGCCGAGTTGGCGAGCTTCAGCAGGTTGGCGGTCAGGCCAGGGTCCTTCTCGATGACCGCAACGATGTCGGCGCCCGGGGTGTCGGGCTCCTCTAGGAGCTTCAGGAGCTGGGCGCTGGTCGCCGGCATCGCCGCCAGCTCGGGTGTCGCGGCGACGAGTGAAGCGAGGTCCTTGGGCATGGCACGACTCCCGTGAGGTTGGGCCGGGATCGGTGACGGTGCGGCGATCATGCCACAGCGCGGGCGACCCGCCAACCGCCATGAATGGACTTGGTGACCGGCCCGCCCGCCGTTAGCCTTTCGCCATGGCGAATGCCGAGACCCGAAACACCCCGTCCTGGCCCCTCCTCGCCATCGTCGGCTGGACCGCGGCGTGCATGCTGGCCGCGGTGGTCTGGCGGCTGTGCCCGGCCGAGCGGACCTACGCCTGGCCGTGGCCCGGTCCGTGGCCGTCGTCCGCCCCGGCGCTGGTCGCGATCGCCTGGGCCGCGGCAGGCGCCGCCCTGGCCGTCGCCTGGTGGCGCCGGCCGGAGGCGGATGAGCGGCGAGCGCTCGTCGCCCTGGCGCTCTGGCCGGCTGGACCGCTCGCCCTCGCGTGGTCGGTCCTGCCGGCCAGCGGTCTGCCGAACGCCGGCGCGGCGGTCGCGCTCGCCGCCAGCGCCGGCGCCGGCTGGGCGCTCGCCCGCGGCGCGCAGGCAAGGGCGGCGCTCGGCCGCGGCCGGCGGGGCTGGCTCGAGGGCAAGATCTGGATCGGCTGCCATGCCGCAGCGCTCGCGGGCATCGCGGCGGCCGGCCTCTGGACCGGCAGTCTCGCCGCGCCGGGGTCCTTCCTGCTGTCCCTCGCGCTCTATCCTCTCTACGCGCTGGTCCAGCTCTACTTGCTGCTCGCCATCCCCTGGCCCTGGTTGCGCGCGCTGTCGGCCGGGCGGCGGCGCGCGGCGACCGCTGCGGCCGCGTGCCTCTTCGCTCTCGCGCACTGGCCCAATCCCGTGGTCATGGCGCTCTGCGCGATCGGCATGTCCGTCTGGGCCCGGGAGTACGACCGGGGGCGCGGTCTCGTGCCGCTCGCGCTCTCGATGGGAGTGCTGGCGACCCTGGTGACGCAGAATCTGCCGGACCGGTGGACCGAGCACATGCGCGTGGGTCCGGGATGCGTGCGGCTGCGCGCGGTGCCGGCGCTGGCCGCCGGCGCGGCCGAGCGCACGATCCATCTGCCCGCCGGCAAGCCGCGCACCCAAGCGTTCCTGGCCGACCTCTATCCCGGCATCGCCGGGCGGTCGCCCGCGCCGGCGGAGCTCGACCGCTGGTGGCTCTCGCTCACCGCCTGCCGGCGAGGCGTCCTGGCATGGAGCTTCTTCATCAGCGAGGAGTACCACCGGAAATTCGGCTCGCCGGCCGGCGAACCGCCGCTGCCGGGCAACACGCACTGGACCCAGCTGCCGGATCCGTGGCCGGCGCGGATCGGCGCCTTCACCGAGCCCGATCCGGCGTTGCCGCCGGACGAGTGGGACGGGTTCCTGCAGCGGCTGTATCGGGAGATCCTGCACCGGACCTCGACGGCCGGCGAGCGGGCGGCCTGGTCGGTGGACCTGAGCCCGCGCCAGCAGCAGCGGCTGGTCGAGGTGCTCCTCGAGCGGCGCCTCGAGCTTGGCCGGGCGCCTTTCGACACGCTCGATTGCCGCGCCATGCGCCTGCATGACTGAGGCCGCCGATCGGCGGGGCTAGGGGGCGAAGACCCGGCGGCTGACGAAGGTCCAGTCCCCGGCGCGCACGGTCACCGGCGCCAGCGTCTCGGAACCGATCGCCTGACCGGTCGCGTCCAGCAGTTCCAGCGAGAGGTTGTGGACCCCCGCGGGCAGGCTGAGCCTGATCAGCTGGACCTGCTCCGGCAACGTCAGCCAGCCCCGGGTGTCGGCCGACTCGGTCGCCGCGGTGAACAGGTTGGCGAGGAACCCGAACGTCTCGTTCTCGCCGGCGACCGCGTCGACCGCCAGGTACTTGGCCAGACCGCGCACGATCGTCTTGACGAGGATGGTCCCGTACTCGGCGTCGAAGGTGATCCCGGCGGCGGCGGCCGGATGGTGCGCGCGGACGCCGGCGACGGAACCGCCGCCGGCAACGTCCACGCGCACGTTCTGGACCGGGCCCGGCGAGGCCTTCAGGCTCGGCACCGCGATCGCCAGCCAGTACGCGATCTCGGCGCCGCCGAGGTTCGCGCGGGAGTAGGCGGAGCGTTCCGCGATCCGGTAGGCCCAGTCTTCCTCGTCGTCGTAGTCGTCGGACTCGAGGATCGGCAGGTCGAGCCGCGCCTCGCTCTTGGCCGGGACGAAGCCGGTCTCGACCAGCAGGACGACCTCGCCCCGACCCGCCACCCAGGCCCAGTCCTCGCGTCCCGCCGGCGCCTCGCCCGCGGCCGCGAAGACGTCGGGACACGCGTCGCGCAGCTGCGCCAGCTCCTCCGGGAAGCCGAGGCGCGCGGCGCAGCGCGCGAGATCCCGGCCGAGCCACGGCGGGATCTCGAGGCCGAGCAGGTCGTGCACGTCCTGGTAGGCCGTCGCGGCGTTGCGGTAGGCGATGAACGCGTCATTCAGCTCGCCGTCCCAGTCGTAGAGCATGCCGGCGAAGTAGAGCATGAAGGGATCGTTCTTCGTGCGGGCGAGATCGCCGGTCTCGCCCCGCTCGACGCCCTTGATCGAGGCGTCGACGTAGGCCGCAAGAAGCAGGCTGGACTTGCGCGCCTCCACCAGGGCGTCGTCGCGCAGGCCGAGCGCCACGTAGTTCAGGGCGCGGTAGTAGGGCACCATCGCCAGCTCGAAGGGTCGGGCGCGGTAACTGATCGACAGGTCGTTGGTCAGGAGCGAGAACGCGCCCTCGCTGAGGCTCTTGGCGTAGAGCTCGTCGGCGGTGCGCTCGGCGGCAGCGAACGCGTCGTTGCTCTCGGTCCAGCGCCCCGCGTAGTGCAGGATCAGGCCGCGCTCGAGGAACGCCAGCAGCACATCCTTGCCGCCGGCGTGCTTCTCGACCGTGGCGAGGGCGTCATCGTAGGCCCCCGCGGCGAGTTGCGGCCGCAGATCGGCGAGCCTGGCGGTGTAGGTCGCGCAGCCGGCGGCCAGGATCACGAGGACCCCGGCTGCGCCGGCCAGGGCGCGCGGGCGGATCATCGGCGCCCCTACCCGCGGTACTTCTTGTTGCTGACGACCTTCTTGGTCTTCGTCTGGCCGGCCCACACCTTCACGTTGTTCTCGAGGTTCACCAGGTAGGTGTCGGTCTGGTAGTACTTCACCTGGTCCTTGCCCTCCTGGTCGACGATCGTGTTCAGCTCGCCCAGGAGCATGTAGTCGGCGCCGTGCTCGCGACCCCACTGGGCCATGGACTCGGCCGAGGCGTAGTCCTGCTGATCGGCCCGTTCCTCGCGGATCTGGTCGCGCTCCTCGGGGCTGGCGACGACCTCGACCCGACCACTGCCGATGAAGGTGCGCTCGAGATCCGCGGTCAGGGTCTTCATCGGGATGTGCTCGACCGTCTTGTTGCGGATCACCCCGACGATGAGGGTCGGCCGCTCGCCCTTCTCCTCGAGGTGCCGCTCGACCCAGTCGGCGGAGGTGATCTGGCTGACCAGATCCTGCGCCACGTTCTGGCTGTCGATGTCGTTCCAGTTCCCGCTGAGGTCGATCTGCTCGCCGGGATCGACGCGGGTGACGGTCTTGCCGCCGCAGCCGACGAGGACCACGGCCAGCAGGGCCAGGCTGGCGACGTACACACGGGTGGTCATGGACGACTCCTTCCTTGCGCCGGCGCCCAGGCGAGATTGCAGCCGGGCGCGATCGATTGATAACGCGAAGACCTCCGCGAGGTTCCCCGCTCCCACCGGCGCGATTGTGGCACCGGGCGGCGATTCGTCAACCTGGATCGTCGGCGGAGGCGCCCCGGATTCCGGCCGCCTCCGGCAGCCCGGGCTTGACCTGGAGAACCGTCTCCCGCCGGATCGACACCGTGCCCGGCGGCGCCCCGCGCGGCTTGGTCACGTAGCGGGCCCGGGTCGCGGTCACGGCCACCGATCGCGCCGCCCGCTTCCTGGAGTGCCAGGCGGCGACGGCCGCCGCCGCCCGCACCGTGTCGCGGTCCGGCTCCTCGCCGGACGGGACCTGCAGGACGACGTGGCTGCCCGGCAGACCCTTGACGTGGAACCACCAGTCGTTGGGGCGGGCCAGCTTGAGGCTCAAGAGGTCGTTGTCGCGATCGGTGCGGCCGGCGAGCACCACCCAGCCGCCCGGCAGCGTGTACCGGAAGAGACGGGCCGCGGACTCGGGGGACGCTGGCATGGACCCTCCAAAAACCTGGAACTGACGCGCCCGCTTGCAGTATATTGCCAGTTTCGCATACTCTATGCGGCCGGCCCCGACCTGCCAAGGGGCCGCTTCGACGGTTGACCGGACCCCCAGCCCTGCAAGGAGAGCTTCGGAGATGATCGAAGTACGCGACGTCACGAAGCGCTTCGGGAGCACGGTCGCGCTGGATCGGGTGTCGTTCGCGGTCGAGAAGGGGAAGATCCTCGGCTTCCTCGGCCCCAACGGCGCCGGCAAGAGCACGACCATGAAGATCATCACGACCTTCCTGGCGCCTGACGGCGGCCAGGTCACGGTCGATGGGATCGACGTCCTGGAGCAGCCCCTGTCCGTACGGCGCAGGATCGGTTACCTGCCCGAGAACGTCCCCCTCTACCATGACATGAGCGTGGAAGAGTACCTGGTCTTCGTGGGTCGCGCGCGCGGTCTGGCCAACCCCCGCCTGCGCGAGCGCCTCGCCTGGTGCGTCGAGGCCTGCGGGCTGCGCACCGAGTACAAGAAGCGTATCCAGGAGCTGTCCAAGGGATTCCGGCAGCGCACGGGCCTGGCGCAGGCGTTGATCCACGACCCGGACATCTTGATCCTGGACGAGCCCACCAGCGGCCTCGACCCGTTGCAGATCATCGGGATCCGCCAGCTGATCGCGAGCCTGGCCGGCCACAAGACGGTGATCTTCTCCACGCATATCCTGCAGGAGGTCGGCCCGGTCACCGACCGCGTGGCGATCGTCAACGAGGGCCGCATCGTGGCGGACGGGCGGATCGGCGAGCTCACGGAACGGGCCATGGGCGAGAACCGCGTGTTCCTCACGCTGCGGCGCCCGGCGACCGAGGTGGAGCCGGCGCTGCGCGGCCTGCCGGCGCTCTCGAGCCTGCGGGCCCTGGGCGAGGCGCCGAACGGCGCTTGCCGCTTCGAGCTGCGCGCGCCCTTCCGCCACGACCTCCTCGGCGCGATCGCCGGCCTGGCCAGCGAGCGCGGCTGGCCGCTGACCGAGCTGCAGGAGTCGCGGTACTCGCTCGAGGACACCTTCATCGCCCTGACCCGCGCCGCCGGGTCGCAGCGGGAGGTGGCCTGACATGCGCAACGCCTTGGTGATCTTCCGGCGCGAGTTCGCCAGCTACTTCAACAGCCCGATCGCCTACATCTTCATCATCGTCTTCCTGCTGCTGACGGGCCTGCTGTTCATGCTGAACTTCTTCCTGGTCGGCCAGGCGGACATGCGGGGCTTCTTCGGCGCCCTGCCCCTCCTGCTCACGTTCTTCATTCCCGCGATCAGCATGCGCCTGTGGGCCGAGGACCGCCGGCAAGGGACCTTCGAGCTCTTGATGACCCTGCCCATGCGCCCCCACGAGGTGATGGCCGGCAAGTACCTGGCCGCGCTCGCCTTCTTCGGGGTGACCCTGGTAGGGACCCTCCCCATCCCGATCATGCTCAATGCGCTCGGCAACCCGGACAACGGCACGCTCGTGACCGGCTATCTCGGCACGCTCCTGATGGGGGCGCTCTACCTCAGCGTCGGCATCTTCACGAGTGGCCTCATGCGCGACCAGATCTCGGCCTTCATCCTGGGGGTGATGGCCTGCCTCATCATGTGGCTGCTGGGCCAGACCTTCGTCGCCGCGGTGTTCGACGGCTGGATCGACGGCTTCGGCCGGCTGCTCCAGCAGTACCTCGGCATGACCAGCCATTTCGAACCGATGTTGCGCGGCGTGGTCGCCCTCGGTGATCTGGTCTATTTCCTGGCCCTGACGTCTCTCTTCCTCGCGCTCAACGCGCTCTGGCTGGAAGGGAGGAAGTATTGATGAGCTACAAGCGACGCAATTTCCGTCTGACCTTCGCGGTGGCGACCGTGCTGCTCGCCGCCGTGGCGGTCTTCCTCGTGGCGGTGCTCGGCAACATCCAGGGCGCCCGCCTCGACCTCACGGCCGACCGGCTGTTCACCATGTCGCCCGCCGCGGTCCGCATCCTCGAGGGGCTCAAGGTGCCGGTGCTCGTGAAGCTCTACATCACCCCCGAGAGCAAGATGCCGACGGAGTTCAAGAACCTCGAGCGGGACATCTCCGAGCAGCTCCGCAACTACGAGCGGATCTCGAACGGGAAGCTCCAGTTCTCGGTCCACAATCCGCAGGACGACGAGGCGATGCAGCAGGAGCTCACCCAGAAGGGCATCCAGCCGTTCCAGGTGCAGTCCGTCGACAAGGATGAGATCGGCGTCAAGCTCATCTGGAGCGGTCTGACGATCGCCTACAAGGACAAGCCCGAGGAGGTCGTCCCGCGCATCTTGCCCCAGTCGCTGACGAACCTCGAGACCATGGTCATCGGGCCGGTCCATCGCCTGACCCGCGAGCGTGACCCCAAGGTGGCGCTCTACGCCCCCAAGAAGGAGGTCAACCAGCAGCTCGCGATGATGTACCTGCAGCAAGGCATGCAGCCGCCCGAACCGCAGGACCAGTTCTCGATGGTCAGCCAGCTGCTCCAGCAGGAGCACTATCAGGTCGTCCCCGTCGAGCTGACCGCCGCCAGCGCGATCCCCGACGACGCCGACGTGCTCGTCGTGCTCGGCCCGCAGGATCTCGAGCCGCGCCAGGCGTGGGAGATCAACCGCGCGCTGAGCAACGGCATGCCGGTCATGGTCGCGGTCCAGGCTCACGAGTACAACTACCAGCCGGGCGGCCGCGGCAACTGGATGATCAACGGGACGGCGGCGGCGAGCGGACTCGAGGACCTGCTCGGCGGGATCGGCCTGACGGTGGTGGGAGACCACTTCCTGGACGAGAACAGCCAGATGCTCGAGCTGCCGCGCGAGGTGAACCTGGGCGGCCTGCGGATGCAGGTGCGGGAGCCCGTGGACGCGCCCGTCCAGATCCGGATCACCCAGGACCAGGTCAACCAGGATCAGCCGGTGACCAACCACATCGGGCAGCTCCTCTACCTCTGGGGCACGCCCCTGGACCTCGACAAGGCGAAGTTGTCCGAGCACGGCCTGAGCGCGGAGACGTTGATCTCCTCGAGCGGCCGCAGCTGGCGCACGGCCTTCGGCAGCGGCATGCTGACCGCCGAGCAGACCGATCCCGCCGGGAAGGCGATGGCGGGTCCCCAGCCCCTGGCGGTGCTCGTCAGCGGCGAGTTCCCGGACACGTTCGGCGGCAAGGAGCCGCCGGCGTGGATCAGCTCCGGCGAGGCGGAAGCCGAGGCCGGTGCGGCCCCGGCGGCGACGCCCGCGCCGCTGCACCCGGCGCCGTCGCGCCTGCTCGTGGTGGGCTGCGCCAAGATGTTCGACGACATGGTGCTGCAGGGCGCGCAGAACGCATTGCTGATGCTCAACGCCGTCGACTACCTCGCCGGCAGCGAGGATCTCCTGACGATCCGCAGCAAGCAGCTCACCGAGCGCACGATCCGCCCGGTCGCGGCCGGCGAGAAGGTCGCCTGGCAGGTCTTCGTGCTCGCGCTCATGCCGGCCGTGTTCATCATCGTCGGGATCGTCCGTTCGGCGCAGCGACGAGGCGGCGCCGCCCGCTACCGTCGCGAACTGCGTGGCGACGCCTAGGAAGGAGGTCACGATGCTCAACCGCAACATCCTGATGGTCCTGGGCGGGATCCTCATCGTGCTGATCGTGATCTCGGTGGCCCAGACACGGTGCCATCGCGAGGCGACGAGCCGCCCGAGCAGCGAGGTGCTGCTGCCCGGCGAGTTCGCGCGCGCGGATCTCGGCCGGCTCGTGATCGGGTACGGCGCCGAGTCCGACGCGGTCGTGCTCGAACAGACCCCCGAGGGCTGGCGAGTCGCGACGGCCTGGAACGCGCGCGCCGCCGATCAGCGCCTCGACACGCTCCTGCAGAGCCTGAGCGACCTGCGCGGCGAGTTCCGCAGCAGCAGCGAGGAGGTCCTGGCCGATTACGGCTTCACCGATACGACCACGATCACGATCTCCGGCTTCCACCCGGACGGCGGCGAGGCCTTCGCCATCGAGCTCGGCGGCGCGCCGTCGGGCAGCCAGGGCAACTTCGTCAAGAAGCCTGGTGCGAGCGACGTCTACCTGACGACCCAGAACGTGCGGGGCAACCTGGGCCTGTGGGGCGCCAGCGGCCGGCCCGCGAGCCGGCACTTCCTCGAGCTGCAGGCCTACAAGGTGGACCGCCAGGAGGTCGACGCGATCCAGCTGCGCGGCGAGGAAGCGGTGGACCTCGTGAAGGAATTCGCGATGGTCGAGCCGGCGCCGGACGATTCCGTCCATACCGGACCATACTCGGACCGCAGCCAGTGGGAGTGGCGACTCGAGCGACCCGGCGGCAAGACCCTGGGCCAGGCGGTCAAGACCAAGGCGGACGGCGTCCTCGGCGCGGCCGTGAACCTGCGGGCTCAGGACGTGGCCGATCCCGGCGCGGGTCCGGCCGCCTATGGTCTGGACGCGCCCGAGCGGCAGGTCACCCTCGTGCTCGCCGGCGGCCAGCGGGCGACTCTCGCCTTCGGCGCCACCCGCGAGGCTGAGGGAACGGCCCCGGGCGGCTGCTACGCGCAGGTCGAGGGCGACCCGACGATCTGGGTCGTGGGCGAGTACGCCGTGAACAACCTCTTCAAGACTCCGAAGGACTTGCTGCCCGAGTGACGGCGCCGGCGCCGGCGCGACCGGAGCCCCCGCCCCCGAGGGCGGGGGCTCCGCGCGTCAGGCGCGCCGCGGCGAGAGGCCGGGCAGCCCGTGGCGACCGATCCGCCTCGCGAGCGACCAGCGCACGCCCGCGAGCGAACCGGCGAGCAGCGCCGCCGTCAGCGCCAGCCCCCACCGCGTTCGCGCGATCACGAGCGCGTTCCAGACCAGGCACGCCGGCGCGACCAGCAGGAGGAGCCAGAAGACGGCTCGGTTCGCGCCGCCGCCGTCGCGCCGCCACGCGCGGCTGAACGGCGCCGCGGGTCCGACCAGCTGGGTGAGCGTGAGGGTGAGCTCGAAGGCCAGCCACGGGATGCCGAGCACGGCCGGCAGGTCCGCCGGTCGGACGAGGTCCGCCGCCCACAGGGCGATGCCGATCGCGAGGAGCGCCGGCGCCGGCAGGAGGGCGCGGGCGAGGCGCCGTTCGAGCGACAGCAACCGCCGCGGATCGCCCACGCCGCCGGCGGGCAGCCAGGCCGCGGCCGCCTCGCTGCTACAGGTGAACGCGCCGCCCAGGCTTGCGCCCAGCAGCGCCATCCACAGCGCCAGCCGGCCGGCGATCGCTTCCGTCCCGGCGGTCGCTCCGGCCAGCCGGTCGCCGCTGACCGCCAGGTACGCCAGGAGCAAGACTGGCAGGAACAGGACCCCGCCCGTCAACCGCCAGTCCTCGCGCAGGTGCGCGCGCGCCAGCAGCCCGAGCGCCCGCCCGTCGCGACCGCGCAGCCAGGGCGCGAGCCACCATCCCAGCGGGCGGGTCCAGTCGACGGCGCGCCGGCTGCGGGCGGTCGATTCGCGGTCGCCGCGCCCCCGCGAGCCGAGCGCCCGCAGGCCCCACGCCGGCACGGCGATCGCCGCGGCCAGCCCCATCCCGGCCGCGGCGACCTCCGGCCAACCCGGCTGCGCGAGCGCACCCCAGGCGCCGAACCACGCGGTCGGCACTGCGGCCAGCGCCCAGCCGCCGGCGAGTCGGCTCTCGCCGGCCAGCGTGCCGAGACGCCGCGCCGCCAGGTTGATCACGATGACGATCAGCAGGGTGCCGGCGACCTCGACCAGGCGTCGAGCCCGCGCGCGGCCGATCAGGCGCGCGAGACCCTGGACCAGGATCGCGAGCACGGCGGCCAGGACCACCGCGTGCAGACCGAGCCCGACCAGGGTGCCGAGACCGGCCGCGACCGGCGGCGCGCCCGCCACGAGCAGCACGACGAGCGGCGCGGCGGTCATCGCCGCCGAAGCCTCCAGGACGGCCCTGAGCAGCAGGCCGCTGCGGGCCAGGAGCAACTCGCGTTCGCTGACCGGCCACCAGCCGAGCACCCGCCTGTCCTCCTGGCCCAGGATCAGGGGAACCGCGTCACGGGCCGCGGTCAAGAACACCGCGCCGCCCTGGCAGAGCACGAGGAGCGACGCGGCGACCCAGGCTCGTTCGCGCAGCGCGCCGACCGCGGCGGCCACGGCGATCGACATCGCGCCGAGCACACCGAGCATGACCCAGCGTCCGGCATCCGGACCCAGCCTCCCGCCAGTGCCCGCCTCATGCGCCAGCTGCAGCTGCACCTGCGCCTCGCGCCGCAGCGCGCGAGCCAGGCCGAGGACCCGGACCGGATCGCCGCCGGCGAGCCGGACCAGCGGGCCGAGCCACCGCGCGCTCACGCGCCGCCGCCCAGCAGGTCGGCCCAGGCCACGGTCGAACCGCTGTCTTGGTGGGTCATGCGCAGGAAGATATCGGTCAGCGGGGCGCCACCGTGTTCGCGCCGCAGGTCGGCCACCTCGCCGTGCCACAGCAGCCGGCCCTCGTGGATGAGCACCAGGCGCTGGCAGATCTCCTCGACCTGTTGCAGCACGTGGCTCGAATAGACCACCGTCTTGCCGCCGGCCGCGAGCTGGACCAGCAGGTCGGCCAGGCGGCGCTGGCTCGCCACGTCGAGGCCGTCCATCGGCTCGTCCAGCAAGAGGACCGGCGGATCGTGCAGGAGAGCCGCGGTCACGAGGACCTTGCGGCGCATGCCTTTCGAGAAGCTGGCAAGGCGGTCGTCGAGGACGCCGGTGAGCGCGAAGTGCGCGAGGATGCGCTCCGCGCGGCCCAGGCCGACCTGCGGGTCCAGGTCATGGAGCAGCGCGGCCAGCTCGAGGTATTCGCGCGCCGTGAGCCCCTCGTAGACCGCGCCGTGCTCGGGCACGTAGCCGAGCTTGCGCCTCACGGCCATCACCTCGGTGCGGATGTCGTGCCCGGCGACGCGCGCCGTGCCCGCGGTCGGCGCGAGCAGCGTGGCGAGCAGGTCGAGCGTCGTGGTCTTGCCCGCCCCGTTGGCCCCCAAGAGTCCCACGAGGCAGCCGGCCGGCAGGGCGAGGTCCAGCCGATCGACGGCCACGACGTCGTCGAAGCACCGGCGAAGCCCGGCGAGCTCGAGCATCATCATTGGCTATCTCCCTTCCCCGCGAGGATGTATGATGCCCGGGAGCGTGACGCCATAGTTTTCTTATCATGACGGATCATTCGCCAAGAAGGAGCCGACTTGAACAGCAACCGGAATTCTGGCGGGGGCGATCGCGGCACCCGGCTGCTCGTCAAGGGCGGCCGCGTGCTCGACTATTTTCCGGCCGATCTCGCAGCCCAGCCCGACCCGCTGGTCGAGGACGTCGACCTCCGCATCACCGAATGTCGAATCAGCGAACGCGGCCGCGACCTCGCCGCGCAGCCCGGCGAGCAGGTCCTCGAGCTGAACGGGGCGACGGTCCTGCCCGGCAACGTGAACGGCCACATGCATCTCTACATGTCGCTCACGGCCGGCGCGCCCCAGCCCCCTCGCCAGCCCTCGGATTACAAGGAGACCCTCAGCGAGGTCTGGTGGAACCTCGACCGCTCGCTCGACAAGGACGCCGTCTACCTCAGCGCCGCGGCCGGCGCCTGGGATGCCGTGCGCTGCGGGACGACGGTGCTCTTCGACAACCACTCGAGCCTCACCTTCGTACGCGGCGCGCTCGACGAGGTCGAACGCGCGATCGCTCTCGTGGGGCTGCGGGCGAACCTGTGTTACGAGGTCACCGATCGCGCCGGCAAGGGCCTGCGCGACACCGCGCTCGAGGAGACCGACCGGTACCTCTCCCGCCGCAGGGACACTCCCGACGGCTGCGTGGCGCAATTCCGCGGCGCCGTGGGCGCCCACGCCAGCTTCACGCTCGAGGACCGCACGCTCGAGCGGCTCGCCGCGATCTGCGACCGCTACGGCGTGGCGACCCACCTGCACGTCGGCGAGAGCGCCGAGGATCGCGAGATCAGCCGCAAGCGCGGCTGGCAGGATCCCGTCGAGCGGCTTCTCAAGAGCGGGTTGATCCGCGCCGGCTCCGTGCTCGCCCATGGCGTGGACCTGAACGAGACCGAGTTCGCGGCTGTCGATCGGGCCGGCGCCTGGCTGATCCACTGCGGTCGCTCGAACATGCAGACCGGGATCGGTCGGGCGCGACTGCGCCACTGGGGCGAACGCGCGGCCCTCGGGACCAACGCGCTGGACGAGAACATGTGGGGCGAACTCAGGACCACGTACTTCCGCGGACGCGAGTCGTCCCCGCCGGACCTCGACCGGCGGGCCGCCGCCCGGCTGTGGTTCGGCGGCTACCAGCTCGCCCGGCACCACTTCGGCGAGGCGTTCGGCAGCCTCCGGCCCGGCGCGCCCGCCGACTTCATCGTCCTCGACAATTTCCAGAAGACGCCGCTCGTGACCGAGACCTGGCTCGACCACCTCCTGTACGATTTCCACCCGTGGGACATCGGATCGGTCTGGGTCGGCGGACGGCGTGTCTACGCCAGCGGGGACGGGCCGCCGGTCGACCCCAAGGTGCTCCAGGCGACGGCCATGCGCCTGTGGCGCGCGATGGGCTGGCTCTGACGCGCGACGCCTCGACTTTTTACGGCGAGCCGTGATCGGATCGGCTAAGCTCGCGGCATGCGATCCGTGGCGAACAGCTGGCGGCGAGGCGGTTCCTGGGCGTGGGCGGCGGTCGGGTCGGTCGTCCTGGTTGCGTCCGCGTCGGGCGCGTCGTTGACCTTCCCGCCCCACCAGCAGGCGATCATCGACAGCCTGCAGGCGATCAACCGCACGCAAGGCGCCGACAGCGTGGCGGCCCGCGTCGGCCAGCTCCTGCCGGCCGCCCGCCTGGCCGGCGACTCGCTCTTCGTCATGCGGTTGGTCGGGATTCGCGGCGCGTCGCGGGTCTGGCACCGGCAGACCAAGGACGCTCGCGAGGATCTGGACGAAGCCCTGGCGCTGGCGCGGGCGCTCGGCGACAGCGCGACGGTCGCGCGGACGCTGCTGTGGCTGACCCGCACCCTCGAGGACGAGGGTGACCAGGCGCGATCGGGCGAGGGCTACCGGCAGCTCGAAGCGGTCGGCCGGCACCTGGAGAGCCCGTATTACCGGGGACGCGGCCTGATCGGGATGGCCTGGGATCGGGCCTACGTCGCGGACTACGCGCGGGCGGAATCCCTCTACGCCGTCGGCTGCCGGTTCGCGATCGCCGCGCGCGATACCTTCGGCTTGCTCTGGGCCCAGAACGGCCTGGGCCTGTGCGCATGGAGCACCGGCCGGATCGCCGATGCGGACTCGCTCTTTCAGCTCGTGTGGCGGCAGTGCCAGGGCCGGGACATGGCAGTCATCGAGACCGCGGTCCTGAACAACCGGGCCGGCTTGATGGAGGTGCTGGGGCGGCCGGACGAGGCGTTGCGCGGGTACCAGGCCGCGCATGCCCTGCACGAACGGGCCGGCCGGGCCCGCGAGACGGTGCCGGCGGCGCTCAACATCGTGCGCTGCCTGAGACAGCTCGGTCAGGTGGACGCGGCGGGCGAGACGATCGCGGAGGTGCGGGATCTCTGCCTCGCGTCCGGGTTCCTCGGCTACCTGCCCATCACGATGGACCAGCTCGCCCAGATCCAGCAGGACCAGGGCCGTCCCGCCCTCGCCGCCCGGACCTGCCGCGAGGCGCTCGCGATGCGCGACGTCCTGCGCCCTCGCTCGGCGGTCCAGCTCCTGTTGACCCTGGCCGCCGCCATGGCCGAGCAGGACAGTCTCGAGGTCGCCCTGGCTCTGGCTCGCCGGGCGGCCGCCTACCCGGAGGCGCGCGCGAACGTCGGTCTCCACGCCGAGGTCGCGCTGCTGCAGGGCGACCTGCTCCGCCGGACCGGGGACCCGGCCGCCGCCGCCGCCGTCCTCGACGATGCGACCGGTGGGGTCGCCGCCGCCCGGCTCGTGTCCCCGCGGATCGCGCTCTTGACCGGCGCCGGCGAAGCCTACCTGCTCGCCGGCCGGCCGGCGCTCGCGCGCGACCGGCTGCTGGCAGCGATGCGCGCCTGGGAAGACGCCCGGGTCCTCCTCGACGAGCCGGTGTGGCGGGAACGCCGCAGCGGCAGCGCGCGACGGCTGTTCGAGGCCCTGGCCGAGCTGACGCTCGCCGCGGCGGATTCCCTCCCGCCAGCCGCCCGCCTCGCGAGCTGCTTCGACCTCCTGCAGCATTTCAAGGCCCGCACGCTCCTGGAGCGCGCGCTCGGCCCGGGTCGCGCCGCGGCGGGTCCCCGGCCCGTGACCGCCGCCGAGCTGCAGGCCGAGGTGCTCCGCCCGGGCGAGGTCTTCGGCGACCTGTACCTCGGCGAGCGGCGCAGCCTGCTGTTCGTCGCGACGCGGGACACGTTGCTCGTCCTGCCGCTGCGCGAGCGTGCGGCCGTCGTCGCGGCGCTCTCCGTGCTCGAGGGCCTCATCGCCGACCGCGCGTACCGGCGCGACGACGACGCCCTCGCACGGCTCGTGGCCGGCGTGGTCGACCGGCGCCACGACGATCTGCCGCCGGTCGACCTCGCGGCGGTCCTCGACTCCGCCACCTCGATCTGCTGGTCGCCGGACAGCGATCTGCACCGGTTGCCCCTCGGGTTGCTGCTGGAGTCCCGGGAACTGCCGGTCGCGCGCGCGCCTTCGGCGACCTTCCTGGCGGAGCTGCGCCGCCGCCCGGTCGCGGCTCGCGCGGCGTCGACCTCGATCCTGGCCGCGGCCGGTCTGGCGGACGGCGAGGGTCGACCGTTGCCTGGCGCCGCCGCGGAGATCGCCTGGCTCGCCGGCCACTTCGAGGGCGTGACGGCGATCGTCGATTCCACGGAGGCCGCGCCGTTCGGCGGGCACGACCCGGCCGGGTTCGACCTGCTGCACATCGCCGCTCACGCCGAGACCGACGCAGAGCGGCCGTGGAACAGCGCCCTAGTCTTCGGCGCGCCCGGGTCGCCGTCGCGCCTGCGCGCGGGCGACGTGGCCGAACTCCGGCTCGCGGCGCGGCTCGCGGTCCTCACCAGCTGCGGCAGCGCGAGCGGCGCCGTCATCTCCGGCGAGGGCATGGTCGGGCCGGCGTCGGGGTTCGTGTCGGCCGGCGTCGGGACGGTCGTGGCGACGTTGTGGCCGATCGAGGACCGCGACGCGCCGGCGTTCTCCCGGCGGTTCTACCGGGAGCTGGCTCAGGGACGGACCGCCGCGGAGGCGCTCCAGCGCACCCAGCAATGGCTCCGGGGGCGCCCCGAGACCGCCCACCCGGCGAGTTGGGCCGGTTACGTCCTGCTCGGCGAGGGCCGGCAGACCGTCGCGCTGGCCGAGCGCACGGGCATCGCCGGCCGACTCGCCGCGACGGCGGGAGCCGTCGGGGCGGCGGCGTCGATCGTCGCCGCGCTCCGGCGGCGCCGTCAGCGCAGCAGGGTGAAGCCGCAGGTCCGCTCCTCGCCCAGCGCCTCGAGCCTGCAGAAGTAGCGGCCGGACGCGGCGCCGGCGCCGAACTCGAGCGGCGTCTGGTCGCCCACCCCGAGGTCGGCGTCGAGCAGCACCACGACCCGCCGCCCGCGCAGGTCGTAGACCGACAGCTTGGCGTGGCCGGCCCGCGCGAGTCGGAAGTGGATCTGCGCGCTGCCGACCGCTGGATTCGGCCGGGCGCCGTCCAGCTGCGCGAGTTGGTCGCCATCCGGCTCGACGGGCGGTTCCTGGGGACCGTACGGATCGTAGATGTCGAGGGTCTCGGCGCCGCTGCCGGTGGGGTCGAGCCAGGGCGCGAGCTGGGACGCCGCGTCTCCCCCGCCCTCCCAGGACAGCGCGAACCGGCCGTACCAGTCGCTCTCGTCGTTGCCGCACGCGGCGTCGCCGCCGTGCAGCTGGCCGATGATGCGCCTGGCCTGGTCGAACAGCGGGCTGCCGCTCGACCCGGGTTCCGTCGTGCCGAGGTCCCAGTCCACGACCCGCCAGTGCGTGCCGTTGCCCGGCACGACCTGGCTCAGGTACGAGGTGATCTCGAGCGGATCGTGCTCGAAACTGATCGCCTTCTCGTCCGTGCTGGGGTGATGGATCGCGACCGCCTGCGCGACGTCGATCCCGCGGCGGTCCCACCCCGCATAGCTGACCCGCGACGCGGTGTCCGGCAGGGCCGACAGCTCGAGCAGGGTCATGTCGGTGGCGACGTACGACGCTCGCCAGATCGCTCCCGTCTGGGTCTCCTCCAGGCTGCCCCCGGCGAGCTGGCCGCACTCCGGGCTCATGAAGTTCCAGTAGACCGTGACCGTCGCGGCGTTCTCGCTGGTCACGCCACAGTGGTTCGCGGTCAGGAAGTACGGGGTGCCGTCCTGTCCGGTGTTGTTGATCATGGCGCCCGAGCATCGCCAGGAGCCGCCGACCGTGTAGACCGCCACGCTGCGGATCTGCCGCCGCCAGGGATCGCCTTCCGGGCAGACCACGTCGATGTTGCAGACGCCTTGCTTCGACTGGTCCGTGTCGCCGAAGTAGCGATAGCCACGACTCACCCGTTGCAGTTCGAGCGCGAACCGATCGCGATCGCCGGGCGGCAGGACGAGGGTGACCAGGGCCGTGTCGCCAAGGACGACCGGCGTCCAGAGCTGTCCGTCCTCGCGGTTGTCGGCCGCGGTGAACGTGCGCTCCGGGCCCTGGCGGCCGGCGATCACGAGTCGCGCGCCCCACGGCAGGTCGAACCGGCGGAAGCCGAAGTTGAGGCTGAGCGAACCCGGCGCGCTGACCAGCAGCCGCCAGCGGTGGCTCCCGTCCGGCAGACGGTCCCAGCCGTCGCCGTCGTCGGGGGCGAGCGAGAGGTCGTACGGCGAGGCGAAACGCTCCGGGCCGCCGCCGCCGCGCGCCGCGGCGTCCTCGGCCGCCAGGGTGGCGACATCGGGGCCCGGCAGGTCCAGGGATCGCGGCCCGGCGGCCAGGGCGCCCGCGGCGGGGCCGGCGAGCAGCAACAGGATCATCGCGGTACGCAGCATCGCAGACCTCGCGGTCGAGGGTCCGGGGTCGGGCTCGCGTGAACATACGCCACGTCCAGGTCCCGGCGCCAGCACGGGTTGACGGCGGGCCGGCCGTTCTGTTCCTTCAGGAGTCGCCCTGGCCGGGGTGACGTCGTCGACCGGAAACCGGTCCCCTCCAAGGACGGTCGCCGCTTCCCCCCGACAGAACCGGCGATGGTAACGGCGGCTCCAGCGCGACTGGAGCCGCTGTGCCGTCAGGTCGGCCGGACGCCTAGGCGTGGTACCGCAGGGCGAGCTCGGCCGGCGCCGGATGCAGGTATTCCTGGTCGAGCAGGTAGGTCACCTGCCGGATCCTGAGGTGGTGCTCCAGCAGGGTCACCGGCACGATCAGCGGGACCTCTTGCGCGCGATAGGCGTCGATGGCCCGCAGGATGTCCTCCCGCTCCGCTGGGCCGAGCGAGTTCCTCAGGTAGCCGAGGAGATGGTGCAGCACGTTGACGTGCTTGCGCACGGTCGCCGGGTGCTGCAGGGTGTCCAGGTAGGCGCGCACGTACCGATCGCGGAAGTCGGCCGGCGAGAAATCCCCGACCCGCGCCACGAGCCGGCCGAGCTCGCGGTAGCCCTCGGTACGGTGCGCGAGCAGCAGGTACTTCTCACGGGCGTGAAACGCCACGATCTCGCCGCGACCCGGTCGGGCCGCGAAGAACGCGTGCACGCGGTGGTGGGCGAACACGCGCACGATGAAGTGCTCGCGCAGACGGGGATCGCCGAGGCGCTCCGCCTCCTCGACCGGCAAGAGGGGCAGCCGTCGCCGCAGCTCCGCGGCGAACACGCCGACGCCCGCCCGGCGAGGTCGACCGCCACCGCCGGGCGCCGCCACTTCCACGCGCTCCAGCCCGCAGCTCGGCGACCGGCTCTTGAGCACGTAGCCGGACAGGCCGAGCCGGGCGAGCTCGCGGACCCGCCGCCGACAGGAACGCCGCATGCGGGCCGTCCAGTCGGTCCGGCTGCGATTGCCGACCAGGCGCGGCGCCGCGAGGTCGCCCTCCAGGTGGACCGGTTCGCGCGGGATGCCCATGCCCGCCTCCGCCTCCGGACAGACCGGCACGAACTCGACGAACCGGCCGAGCACGTCGCAGAGGTAGCGGTCCTGCCGGTGGCCGCCGTCCCAGCGCACCGGCTCGCCCAGCAGACAGGAGCTGACTCCCACGAGGATCCGGCCGCTCATGCGGAGACCTCCGGGTCGCCGAGACGCGCCATCCGCTCGACGTAGCGGTCGACTCGGAACTTGCGGCGGCAACCGGCCAGGTTCATGAAGCGGATCTTGCCGAAGACCGGGCGCTCGGACCACGGACGGTCGTGCAGGCCGCCGATCGACCAGGCGCAACCGGCGTAGCCGCTCGGATCGCGTCCGTCGAGCGAGTAGCGATCGTTCAGGGCGATCGCCGCGTCGAGCGCCTCGCCGGGGTCGCGGGTCCACTCGAGGATCTTCTTCGCCCAGTACATGCGGAGGTACCCGTGCATCTTGCCGCGCGCGACCAGCTCCGTCTGCGCAGCGTTCCAGAGCGGATCGTGGGTCGCGGCCGCCGCGAGCTCGCCGACGTCGTAGACATGTTCGCGCGGGTCGTCCGCGTGGTCCTCGAGCGTGCGGCGTCCCCAGGCTGGCAGACCCTCGAACCGGTCGTAATCGTGGTTGTAGTGGCAGAAATTGTCGGCCAGCTCCCGGCGGACGATCAGCTCCTCCAGGAACGCGTCCCGGCCCGCGTCGGCCGGCGACCGCGCCGCGTCCAGCGCGACGCGCTGCGGCGCCAGCTGACCGAAGTGCAGGTACGGGGAGAGGTCGGACTGGCCGGCGACGGTGGGATCGTTGCGCGCCGTGTCGTAGGCGGCGATCCGCGTGGACAGGAACCGCGCGAGCGCGGCGCGCGCGGCGGCCTCGCCGGGGTCGCACCACGCGATCGCCGGCCCCGCGGCGGGCGCCGCGAGCGACCAGTCGGCTGGCGGCGGATCCGCAGGCCACGGATATGGATGCCGGCGCAGCCGGGGAAATTCCCCGAGAAAGGTCGGCAGGAGGCGCTGCAGCTTCGGCCGGATCGTCCGCGCCGCGTACTCCTCTTTGCCGCTCGCGCGCCAGGCCGGCACCACGTTGTGCGCATCGACCTGGCGGACGGGCACGCGGACCCGCGCCGCCACGGCGTCCTCCCACGCGCGGCTCGGGCGCAGCGGGTTGAAGTCCGTCACCAGGCAGCCAGCGCCCGCGCGCGCGACGAGCCGCGGGATCTCGCGGCCCGGATCGCCGCGCACGAGCAGGAACGGGATGCCCAGGGCCTGCAGGTCGCGAGCGACCTGCCGCAGGCCGGCCAGCATGAAGGCGAACGTCCGGCGCGTCGCGCCCAGGAACTCGGGCACGAGGCAGAACGCGACCGCGAGCGGCTGCGCCGACGCGAGGGCCAGGTCCTGCGCGTAGAGCAACGCCCAGTTGTCGCGGACGCGCTGGTCGCGGCGCAGCCAGCAGACGACCGGACCGGTGCCGACGTCGCCGGCGCGCAGCGCGCGGACCCGATCGGGATGGACGCGGTCAACGGCGGTCACGGCGATTCCTCCGCGGCGAGGTCGCGCCAACGATAGCGCGCTCAGGTCCGCCTGACCAGTTCGCGCGCGAGCGCGGAGACCAGATCGCCGGCCGTCACGAGCAGGCCGCCCGCCGCCATCACGAGCACCATCTCGTCGTAATGGTTGCGAGCCCGGGCGTCCTGGATCCAGAAGCCGAGCGATGCGAGCCCCAGCATCCCGAGGACCGTGGCCTCGCGGACGCAGGTCTCCCAGCGGTAGAAGAGGTACAGCAGGAATCGGTTCACCGAGAGCGGGAAGATCCCGGCGAAGACGATCTGCCGGCGCCTGGCGCCGAGCCCGCGCAGGGCCGCGAGGGTCGGCTGTTCGAGGTGCTCGACGAGGTCGGCCGTGAGCTTGCCGAGGATGCCGGCGTTGTGCAGCGCCAGCGCCAGCACCAGGGGCCAGGCGGTCGGACCGTAGAGCGCGATCAGGAGGAAGGCCCACACGTACTCCGGGATCGAGCGCAGCAGGGTCAGCAGGGCCCGCGCGACGACCACGACGGCACCCCAGGCGAGCCGGACCGGCCACCGCGGCGCGACGGGATCGGTCAGGAAGGGTTCCGGGCACGCGAAGCCGCGCGCGGCCCACGGCACGAGGAACGCGCCGAGCGATCCGGCGAGCAGGATCGCCGCCACGCTCGTGGCGAGGGTGCTGAAGGTGGCCTCCCCGAGGTAGTCGCGCCAGATGCCGCCCAGCCAGGTCGCGGCGACCGACCAGCTCCAATCGGCGCCCTGCAGCGGATAGGGGACGACCTCGTGGAGCAGCCGCCGCAGGTTGGCGGCGCGGCCCGCCGACCAGGCGGGTTCGGCGAGGAATCCGCCGAGGGCCCAGCTGACGGCGACGAGACCGACGACCGCCCAGCCGCTCGCCCGCAAGAACCGGCTGCGGGGGCGCTCGGCGCGCAGGCGGCGGATCGTGGCCTCGCGCGCCGTCATCGCCCGAGCCTCCGGCGGATCGCGCCGCTCCACCAGTCCACGCCGGCCACCAGCGCGAGCAAGACGTACAGGTAGAACCATACCTCGCCGTAGTAGAGATTCTCGAAGCTGGCCGAGATGTAGTAGCCGAGGGTCGGGAATCCGAAGAAACCCAGGACCGCGGCCGACCGGAGCGCGCATTCGAAGCGGTAGAGCGAGTACGCGGTCATGTCGGGCAGGGCGCGCGGCAGGAGGCCGAACAGGAAGACCTGGACGGGGAGGGCGCCCGCGTCGCGGAGCGCGCCGGCCGGCCCCCGGGGCGCCTCGTCGATCAGCTCCGCGAAGATCTTCCCCAGGGTGCCGGCGTACGGCAGGGCGAGCGCGACCACGGCCGCCAGCGGCGTCACCCCGAAGACCGCCAGGAGCAGCACCGCCCAGAGCAGCTCGTGCACGGAGCGCAGGCCGACGGAAGCCAGGCGGCACGCGGCGGTCACGGCCGGGCCGAGCCAGGAACGCCGGCCGCCGGCCCACCAGGCGGTCGCGCCGCCGAATCCGAGCAGGAGGCCGCCCGCGAGCGCCGGCAGCATCGCGGCGGCGGCGAAGGAGACCGTCCGCCAGGCCGCGCGCGTCGCTTGCCACCACAGGGGCGGCAGGTCGGGCGGCAGATCGGCGCCTTCACGCGCGAGCGCGGGACGCAGGGCGCGGCCGAAGAACTCGGCCCCCAGCTGCCAGCCTTCGCGGCCTGGCCAGAGCCGGCGCGGATCCAGGTCCAGGACGAGCGCGGCCCAGAGTCCCGCGGCCGCCAGCAGGAGGAAGACCGCCAGCCGGGCTCCACCTGGTCCGGACCCGCGGACCACGAGAGCGCGTTCAGGTGCCATCGAGCGACCTCGCGAGGGGCGGCAGCCGGTAGAGGTCCCGGTACGATTCTCCGCCCAGCGCCGCGGGCGGGCCGTCGAAGATGACGGCGCCCTCCCGCAGCCCGACCAGCCGCGGGAAGAATTCGCGGGCGAGGTCGAGATTGTGCAGGCTCATCACCAGGGTGAGTTCGCGCTCGCGACAGACGTCGGTCAACAGGGCGACGGTATCGCGCGCGCGGGCGGGGTCGACGCTCGCGACCGGCTCGTCGGCGAGCAGGACGTGCGGTTCCTGGTAGAGCGCGCGGGCGATCGCGACCCGTTGCTGCTGGCCGCCCGAGAGGCGGTCGACGCGCTGGAACAGGGCCTCGCCGATGCCCACGCGCTCGAGGATGGCGTGTGCCCGGGCGAGGTCCTGGCGCCGAGGCCGGACCATCGCCCGTACGGAGCCCCAGAATCCCTGGCGCCCGAAGCCGCCGGCCAGGACGTTCTGGCTCACGCGCAGGTTGTCGACCAGGCGCAGGTCCTGGTGCACGACGCCGATCGCCGCCCGCAATCGGCGCAGGTCGGCTCGCGCCAGCCCGGCGAGGTCGCGGCCGTCGGCCGACACCCGGCCCGCGGTCGCGCGGGCGCTCCCGTTCAGCAGGCGCAGGAGGGTCGTCTTGCCCGCTCCGCTCGGTCCGACCAGCGCGATCCGCTCGGCGGCGCGGATCGTGAGCGTGACCGCCCGGAGCGCCGTCTGGCTCCCGTAGCGGACGGTCACGTCGGCGAGCGCGAAACGTCCGGTCATGCTAGCGCAGCATCCCCAGATCGCGGGCCACCGCCTCGATGCCCGCGTACTCCTCGTCGCTCGCCGGGATCAGCCGATCCCGCGGCAGCGCCCGCAACAGCGCCGGGTCGTCGATCGCGACGAGCGCCTGCTGCAGGCGGCCGGTGAAGCCGGCGCCGAACACCGTCTCGATCGCGGGGTGCGCGGTGAAGTTGTAATCGGCGTAGCGCGGCGTCTGCCAGATGACCTCGACCTTCGTCGAATCCGTCATACCCGCCGCGATGCGCTGGTCGAAGACCTTGAAGTTGACCACGCCGGCCTGGTAACGGCCCGCCTCGACCAGCTCGCACGTCTTGTCATGGCTGCCGGAGAATCCGATCGGCTGGCTGAAGAACTCCGGCGGGGACTGGCCCGTGTTCTCCTTGATGAAGTACTCCGGCATCAGGCGACCGCTCGTGCTGCTCTCCGACCCGAACGTGAAGGCGAGGTCCTTGATGGCGAACGGGAACGTCTCGCCGGGTTCGAGGCCGGCGCTCGCGTTGCAGATGAAGTACGAGAAGTACGTCGGGTCGTCGGACCCCTGGGCGATCGCCTTCGCCCCCGGAACGGCCGCCCGCGCCTGCACCCCCGTCAGGCCGCCGAACCAGGCGAAATGGACGTCGCCGTTGCGGAACATCTCGACGGAGGCCTGGTAGTCGCGAGCCGGGACATATTCGACCGGCACGCCGAGCACCTGGCCGAGGTGCGCGCTGAGCGGCGCGAACTTCGCGATGAGCTCGGTCGTGTTCTGGTCGGGGATCGCCGTGTACTTCAGGACCGGTCGGGACGTCGGCTGCCCGCTGCAGCCGGCTACCGCGATGACGAGGGCGAGTACGATCAGGCGGCGCATCTTTGAAGGCTCCTCGGCAAGGGACGTGCGTCTCGTGACCGAGGAAAGCCTATATTTAAACTAGCTATTTAGCAACGACAGGCTCCGCCGCACCCAGATATCGCTCGAGCAGGGCGACCAGCGACTTCTGGTCGATCGGCTTGGCGAGGTAGTCGTCCATCCCGGCGTCCAGGCAGCGCTGCCGGTCGCCCTTCATCGCGTGCGCCGTCAGCGCGATGATCGGAACACGGGGCTCCAGCACGCCGTCCTCGCCCGCTCGGATCCGCCGGACAGCCTCGTACCCGTCCATCACCGGCATCTGGACGTCCATGAACACCAGGGCGAACCGCCGCTGCGCGAGCGCGGCCAGCGCCTCCGCTCCATTGCCGACCACCTCGACCTGGTGACCCTGCTTGCGCAGCAGGATGCTGGCGACCTTCTGGTTGACCGGGTTGTCCTCGGCGAGGAGCAGCGGCAGTTGGGTCGCCGTGCCGGCCGACGCCGCCGGGCGGACCGCGGGCGCCGGCGCCGCCGGACGCCGGGGAACGAGCAGCTCCTGAGGCGCGGTCCGACCCGCGGCGATCGCCAGCAGCGCGTCGCGGAGCTTGCGGTGGCGCACCGGGCGGCTGACCCACCCGGCGAATCCGGCGGCGCGCAGGTCGTCGCCGTCCAGCGGCTCGCCGAGGCAGAACAGCGTCAGGCAGGGCGGGATCGGCAGCCCCCGGGCCGCCCGGAGCTTGCGGGGAACCTCGCGGGTCGCGGGATCCTGGCTCCAGGCGCCCGCGATCACCGCGAGGACGTCCGGTTGCCGGTCGAGGGCCGCGAGCGCCGCTTCGCCGGCGTCGCCGTCGATCGACGGGGCGATGCACTCGCAGCCGAGGAAGCGGACGGTCTCCGCGACCACGTCGCGCGTCCGGGAATCCGGGATGATCAGGAGCACGCGACCACCGATGGGCTCGTCGGCCGCTGGCTGGGCGCTCTGGCCGAAGTCGATCCGGTACCAGAACGTGGTGCCCTGGTCCACCGCGCTCTCGACGCCGATCTCGCCGTGCATCAGGTCGATCAGCTGCTTGCAGATCGCGAGGCCGAGCCCGGTGCCGCCGTACTGGCGCGTCGTCGACGTATCCACCTGGGAGAACGACTCGAAGAGCCGGTCCATCCGATCGGCGGGAATGCCCACGCCCGTGTCGGCGACCTCGAAGCGCAGGCTGACGCCTCCTTCGTTCTGGCCGTCGAGGGTGACCTTGACCTCGACGTGTCCCTTGTCCGTGAACTTCACCGCGTTGTTCACCAGGTTGACCAGGATCTGGCGCGTGCGGACGGGATCGCCCCGCACGCTGGCCGGGACGTCGTGGCCGACGAGCAGGTGGAACTGCAGCCCCCGGTCGCGCGCCCGCGGCGCCAGCATCTCGGCGACCTCCTCCACGATGCAGCGCAGGTCGAAGTCGATGGACTCGAGCTCGAGCTTGCCGGCCTCGATCTTCGAGAAGTCGAGGATGTCGTTGATGATGCTCAGCAGGTTCCGCGCGCTCGCGTACACGACCTCCAGGTGCTCGCGATGCTCCGGCGCGAGGTCGCCTTCCAGGAGGACCGAGGTCATGCCGAGGACGCCGTTCATGGGCGTCCGGATCTCGTGGCTCATGTTGGCGAGGAATTCACTCTTGGCGCGCGTCGCCTCCTCCGCCTGCTCCTTGGCGATCCGCAGCGCCTCCTCGACCCGGCGGCGCTCGGTGATCTCCTGCTGCAGGAAGTGATTGGCGCGCGTGAGGTCGGCGGTCCGCCGGGCAACCCGCTTCTCGAGGTCCTGGGTGCGCACCTTCATCAGGCGCGTGCGGTAGCGGATGATCCCGTTGATCGCGCTCAGGCCGGCCAGCGCCGCCAGGGTGAGGAACCACGGCGTCTGCCAGAAGGGCGGGCTGATCGTGACGGCGACCGCGGCGCCCTCCTCGTTCCAGACGCCGTCGCTGTTCGTGCCGCGGACGCGGAAGATGTAGTGGCCGGCCGGCAGGTTCGTGTAGGTGGCGTGGGTCCGGTTGCCGGCGTCGGTCCAGTCCAGGTCGAAGCCCTCGAGCAGATAGGCGTAGCGGTTCTTCTCGGGCGCCGCGAAGTGCAGCGAGGTGAAGGCGAACGAGATGACGTGGTCCCGGTAGTCCAGGGCGAGCTGGTCGGTCAGGTAGATCGGCCGCGTGAGCAGTTCGCGCCCGCGGTTCGGCTTGCCGACCTCGACGCTATGGTTGTTGATCTGGAAGTCGGTGATCACGACCGGCGGCACGTACTGGTTGGCCTTGATCTGTCCCGGGTAGAAGACGTTGAAGCCGTTGATGCCGCCGAAGTACATTCGGCCGCTCGCGCCGTACGAGGCGGCGCCCATGTTGAACTCGTTGCTCTGGCAGCCGTCCTTGGCCTGGTAGTGGTCGAAGACGAGCGTCTCGGGATCCAGGCAGACCAGCCCGAAGTTGCTGCTGGCCCAGATGCGCCCGTCCTGGTCTTCGCTCAGCGCGTAGATCGTGTTGTTGGGCAACCCGTCCTTCTCGGTCAGCCGGACGCAAAGCCCGGTCGCCGGATCGAGGCGATTGAGCCCGGAGCCCGTCCCGACCCAGATGCGGCCGTGCCGATCGCGCAGCAGGGCCGTCACGGTGTCGCTCGAGAGGGTCTGGCGGTCCGTCGATTCGTGCCGGTAGTGGCGGCGGCTCTGGGTGAGGGGATCGATCCGCATCACGCCGATGCCCCAGGTGCCCAGCCACAGTGCGCCGTCGGGCTCGATCTCGAGCGTCTTGCACGCGTTGCCGCCGAGGTCGAAGATGCCGCCCGGGGCCAGGAAGTAGCCGGTGAAACGGCCGGTGCGGGGATCCCAGGCCTGCACGCCGTCGAAGGTGGCCATCCAGATCGTGCCGTCGCGACTCTCCTCGACATCGTAGACGCGCAGGCTCGGCGCGCCGTCGACTCCGGTCGAATCCTGCCGGAATTTCTCGAAGCGACCCGTCTCGGGCGAGTAGCAGTTCAACGCGCCCTGGGAGTTGCCCAGCCAGATCCGGCCCTGGCTGTCCTCGCGCAGGGCGGTCGTCCGGTCGTTCTCGGGCCGCAGGGGATTGCCCGGCTCAGCCATCAACCGCTCGACCCGGCCTGTCGTGGGATCGAAGCGGTTGAGGCCGTGGTTGGTCGCCACCCAGACGAGGCCGCGGCGGTCCTCGATGATCGACCAGACGGTATTGTCGCTGATCGAGTTGGCGTCGCTCGGCTCGTGGCGGAAGTGATAGAACTGCTTGGCGTTGGCGTCGAGGAGGCTCGCGCCGAGGTCATGGCCCGTCCAGACCACGCCGGCCTGGTCGACCATGACCGCCTTGACGTTGGCCGTCTGTAACGCGGTCGAGTTGATCAGATCCGGCGCGAAGATCTGCCGTTCGCCGGTCTCGGGCACGTACTTCATCAGACCGGCGCCCTCGCCGCCGAGCCACAGGGCACCCGTCGGATCCTCGGCGATGGCCCTGACTCCCCCCGGGGCCAGTGCGCCCGCCGCCACGTGCGTCTCGAACGTCCCGGTCTCGGCCACCCAGCGATCGAGCCCGCGGTCCGTGCCGACCCAGAGATCACCCGTCGAGGATTCCCGGAGAGCCGTGATGCGCCGGGAGCTGAGGGTCGTCCGATCGATCACCTGCAGCTCGCCGGTCCCCAGATCGAGGCAGGCGAGACCGTCGACCGTCCCGATCCAGAGCCGACCGACCCGGTCGACCTCGAGGGCCGACACTTCCGTCGACGGCAGACCGGGCCACGGCCGCTGCGTGCCGGTCTGGGGATCGTGCCGCAGCAGACCGTGGGACCGCGTCCCGACCCACACGGCGCCGCCGGGATCGATCGTCAGCGCCAGGACCTCGTAGTTGGTCCCCGTCTCGCTCGCCGAACGAAGGGGCCCCGGGCAGAGGTAGGTGAAGCGCCAGAGGACCCGGTCGAAGAGGGCGAATCCCGAGGACTCCGAGCCGACCCAGAGGTTCCCCGTCTCGTCCTCGGCGACGCAGGTGATGTAGGCGTCCGAGAGGGTCAGCGGATCGTCGGCATCGGTCTTCCAGACCTTGAAGCTGTGACCGTCGTAGCGGTTGAGGCCGTCCTGGGTCCCCAGCCACACGAAGCCATAACGGTCCTGGAGCAGGCAGTTGACCGAACTCTGCGAGAGCCCGTCCTCGATGGTCAGGTGGCGGAACATGTGCCGCACGCGGAGCGAGTCCGCCGCGGTGGCGGGAACGGCGAATACCAGGATCCAGCCGACGCACGTGCCCAGGAGCCGCTTCATCGTCGCCTCTTTTGACCATGGGCCGATCACGGCGCCGGCGGCGTCGCGGACGGCATCCGCGGGCCGCAGGCTCCGACCTATAGATCGGCAATGGCGGAAACGACTTTCGCGAAAAAACTGCGGGTGACCTTTAGAGACTCCAGACCGACCCCGCGGGGCCGTCCTTGACCGCCACCCCCAACGCGGCCAGCTCGTCGCGGAGTCGGTCGGCGGCCGCCCAGTCGCGGGCGGCGCGGGCGGCGCCGCGCTCGGCGACGAGGCGCTCCACGCGCGCGGTGTCGAGGCCCATCCGCGCGGCCTTCAGGTCACGCCGCGTGGCGAGGAAGGTTGCCGGGGCCTGTCCGAAACACCCCAGCACCGCGGACACCGTCCGCAGGTCGGCCAAAAAGCGCGCGAGGGTCCGCCGCCGCACGTCCCGCGCGACGCCCTTGCCGGAACCGATCAGGCCGTTGACCTCGGCGAGCGGCTTGCTGAGGACACCCAGGGCGGCAGGCGTGTTGAAGTCGTTGCGCATGGCCTCGGCGAACGCCGCCGCCAGGTCGGCGACACCCGGAGTGACCTCGCCCGGCGAGATTCCCCCCGCGGCGTCGCTCCCCGAGGCGACGCCGAGCTCGCCGCGGGCGCCGGCAAGCGTCTCGTACACGTACGCCACCCGGTCGTCGGCGTCCTCGAGTCCCGGGAACCGCACGCCGGTCGCCCGCTCCTCGATCTCGAAATTCAAGCCGGTCCGGTAGTGCACGGTCAGCAGGAAGTAGCGCAGGGTCTCGGCCGGGTAGAGGTCGAGAACCTGCCGGATCGTCCAGACATTGCCGAGACTCTTGGACATCTTCTCGCCGGCGAAGTTGATGAACCCGTTGTGGACCCAGTAGCGGGCGAACGTGTGCTCGCCGTACGCGCCCTGGCTCTGCGCGATCTCGTTCTCGTGATGCGGGAAGATCAGGTCGCGCCCTCCGCAGTGGATGTCGAACGACGTGCCCAGGTGGGTCGAGCTCATGACCGAGCACTCGATGTGCCAGCCCGGCCGACCGGGTCCCCACGGGCTGTCCCACGCGGGCTCGCCGGGCTTGGCGGCCTTCCAGAGCGCGAAATCGAGCGGGCTCTCCTTGCGCTCGTCCACCTCGACGCGGCTGCCGGCGCCGTCGAGCAGCTCGGCGCGGTTGCGGCCGCTCAGGCGTCCGTAGAGGTGGAATGCGGCGACCCGGTAATAGACGTCCCCGCCGACCACGTAGGCCAGGCCCTTCGCGACCAGGTTCTCGACCAGCGCGACGATCTCGGGCAGGTGCTCGCTCACGCGCGGCTCGACATCGGGCCGCAGCATACCGAGCGCGTCGAGATCCCGGTGGTACTCGGCGGCGAAGCGCTCCGCGACGTCCGCAGCGGCGATGCCGTCGCGCTGCGCGCGGGCGATGATCTTGTCGTCGATGTCGGTGATGTTCCGCACGTACTTGACCCGGTAGCCCTGCGCGCGCAGGAAACGCACGATCACGTCCGGCACGAGCGCGGCGCGCGCGTGGCCGACGTGGCTCAGGTCGTAGACCGTGGGGCCGCAGCAGTAGATCCCGACCGCGCCGGGCACGAGCGTGGCGAGCGGCACTTTCTTGCCGCTGAACGTGTCGGTCAGCAGGATCTCGGGGAGATTCAGGACGGTACCAGGCATCGCGGCAGCCTCGCAGTCTCGGCCAGGTTCCAGGCGAAGCGGGAAATCTAGGTCAAGGAGCCGAACGCGTCCAGTAACCGGCGCGCCGCCGTGACCGCCGGGATCTCGCCGCGCTCGACGGCCGTCTCGAGCCCGGGCAGAAGGCGCGCGACCTCGGGGTGGCCCAGGAACACCTCTTCCAGCCGGTCGCGCACCAGCTGCCGCACCCACTGGCGCTCCTGCCGCCGCCGTCGTTCCTCGAGCCCGCCGCTCTGCCTCGTCCGATCCAGGAACGTCTCGACCACGCGCCAGACCTCGCGGACCCCCTCGCCCGTGAGCGCCGACGCCGTGAACGCCCGCGTCTGCCAGCCGGCCGTCGCCGGCCGCAGGTAGTGCAGCGCCTGTTCGTACTCCGCGCGCGCGAGGTCGGCCGCCTGACGGTTCGCGCCGTCGGCCTTGTTGACCACGATCGCGTCGGCGAGCTCGATCACGCCCTTCTTGATCCCCTGCAACTCGTCGCCGCCGCCCGCGATCAGCAGGAGCAGGAAGAAGTCGACCATCTCCCGGACCACGGTCTCGCCCTGGCCCACGCCCATCGTCTCCACCACGACGATGTCGTAACCCGCCGCCTCGAAGAGCAGGATCGTCTCCCGGGTCTTGCGGGTCACGCCGCCGAGCGTGCCGCCCGACGGCGACGGTCTCACGAACGCCCGCGGGTCGGTGGCGAGCCTCGTCATGCGGGTCTTGTCGCCGAGGACGCTGCCGCCGGTCACGGTGCTGCTGGGATCGACCGCCGCGACCGCGAGGCGGTGGCCCGCGCCGGTCAGGAGGGTGCCGAGGGTCTCGATGAAGGTGCTCTTGCCGGCGCCGGGCGTGCCGGTGATCCCCACCCGCACGGCCCGGCCGCGATAGGGCAGGAGCGCCTGCACGATCTCCTGCGCCTGGTCGAAATGCGCCGGCGCGTTGCTCTCGATCAGGGTGATCGCGCGCGCGAGCAGGGCGCGGTCGCCGGACAGGACCCCGGCCACGTACTCATCGGTCGCCAGGCGGCGCCGCCGCCCGCCGGGTTGATCGTCGCTGTCCTGCTCGCGCATCGGGCCTCCTGCCGGCAAGACTAGCGCGGATCGGCGCGGGGCCCAAGCGAGAACCGCACGGCGATCGATTCAGGTCCTTGACTCGCGCGGTCCGGCTTCCTTTGCTTCAAGCGAGGAGGCCGCCATGGACCACGAGATCGCCCGGCTGACTGGCGTGGAGTTTCAGGTCGCGAGCTGGGACGTCGACGCGCGCGGGCTCCTGACGACCGCCGCCATGGGCCGGTTCATGCAGGAAGCGGCCGAAACGAACGCCCGGACCCTCGGCGCGGGTTTCGACGACCTGCAGCGGGCCGGCCAGACCTGGGTGCTCTCCGGCCTCCTGATCCGCGTCGACCGCTATCCCCGCTTCCGCGACCGCATCCGGATCGAGACCTGGCCGCGCGACATCGTCCGCCGGCGCGCCTTGCGGGATTTCCGGCTGCGCGCCGAGACCGGCGCGGTCTTCGCCGCCGCGGCCAGCGCCTGGTTCTGCCTCGACCTCGCCGACCGCCGGCCCGTCTCGCCCGAACGCTGGCGCACACGCCCGTGGCAGGCTGACGAGCGCGCCCTCGACGGCGACTGCGGCCGCCTGCCCGCGATCGCCGACGCCGACGCCGAGGTCGCCGTGCCGCTGCGCTGGGGGGACCTCGACCTCGTCGGCCACGTCACGAACACCCGGTACCAGGAATTGCTGATGGAGTCGTACTCGGCCGAATGGCTGCGCAACCACGAGATCGCCGAGATCGAACTGAACTTCCTGGCCGAGGGGCAGTACCCGGACACCCTCGTCAGCCGGCGTCTCGCCGAATCGGGCCGGCCGCACGCCTGGCTGCACGCGCTGGTGCGCCAGAGCGACGGCAAGGACGTGTGCCGGGCGCGGGTCGCGTGGCGCTGACATCTCCCGTTGCCGCCGCGCCCGCCGATACCCCATATTGGACCCCGCTCGCCGCCTCGTCCACCCCAGCTTCAGGAGAGAGCCATGCCGGCCAACCCCGCCGCCGTCCAGGAGAGCAGGCCCATCCCCCGGTCGTACCGCTGGCTGGTCCTGATCGTCATCAGCCTGGCGATGTTCGGGAACTACTACGTCTACGACAGCATCGCGCCGATCGCGGACCTCCTGAAGAAGGACCTCGGCTACTCGGACGCGGACATCGGCAGCCTCTACTCGATCTACAGCATCGCCGCCGTGATCGTGCTCATGTTCGGCGGCGTGTTCATCGACCGCTACGGGACGGTCAAATCGACCATCATCTTCGGCGCGCTGTGCACCGTGGCCGGCGTGGTCAACGCCGTGACCGACAGCTTCTCGGTGATGATGGCGGCGCGCTTCATCCTCGGCCTCGGCGCCGAACCGCTCATCGTGGCCATCACCACGGCGCTCGCCAAGTGGTTCAAGGGGCGCGAGCTCAGCTTCGCCTTCGGCATCAACCTGACGGTGGCTCGCCTGGGCTCGGTCGCGGCCGACTGGTCCCCGACCTGGGCCAAGTTCGCCTACACGAGCTGGCAGGCGCCCCTCGTCGTGGCCGCCGTGATCGGCGCGTTCTGTGTCGTCTCGTCTCTCGGCTACGGCGCGCTCGAGGCCAACGCCAGGCGCCGTTTCGGACTCGGCCAGGCCGGCGCGACCGACAAGTTCACCTGGAGCGACCTCTTCCGGTTCGACCGCTCGTTCTGGTTCGTCGTGGCGCTCTGCGTGACGTTCTACTCGGCGATCTTCCCGTTCCGCAGCTTCGCCATCAAGTTCTTCATCGAGGCCTGGGGCATGACCCGCGAAGCCGCCGGCCAGGCCAATAGCGTGCTGCCCCTGTCGGCGATGATCGTGACCCCGCTCTTCGGGCTGCTCGTCGACAAGGTCGGCCGGCGCACCCACCTGATGCTGCTCGGAGCGTTCCTCCTGATGCCGGTGTACCTGCTGCTCGCCTACCAGCTCCTGCCCCTGGGCGTGCCGATCGCGCTCATGGGCGTCGCGTTCTCCCTGATCCCCGCGATCATGTGGCCGTCGGTCGCGTACATCGTGGACCAGAAGCGGCTGGGCACCGCCTACTCGCTGATGACGCTGGTGCAGCAGATCGGCGTGGCGGGCATGAACTGGCTCATCGGCAAGGCCAACGACGTGGCGGGCGCGAGCGCGGCCGACCCCGGCGGCTACATCCCGGGGATGTGGATCTTCAGCGTCCTCGGGTTCCTGGCGCTCTTCTTCGCCATCATGCTGCGACGCGCCGAGGCCGGACCGGGCGGCCACGGACTGGACACGATCAAGGCCTGAGCGCCGCCGCGCGCGAGACACGAGGGCCCCGGCCGTCGCCAGCCGGGGCCCTTCCTTGCTTACCGCTCGCGGCTCGGGCCGCCAGCGGATTATTTCACCAGCAGCATCCGCCGCTCGGCCGTCTGGCCGTTCGCCTCGAGGCGATAGAAGTAGACGCCGGACGCGACCGGGCGGCCGCCATTGTCGTCGCCGTTCCAGGTGATCGTATGAGCTCCGGCCGCCAGGTTCTCGTTCACCAGGGTCTTGACGAGATGGCCGCGGGCGTCGAAGACCCGCAGGCTCGCCGCGCCGGCCCGGTCGAGGCTGAACTTGACCTGCGTGGTCGGGTTGAACGGATTGGGGCGGTTCTGATCGAGCCCGAAGACGAGCTGCAGCTCGGGGCTGCCCTCGACGGGCGTCGGATCGACGAATTCGCCGACGAGCATGAAGTCGTCGACCTGGGCTTCGACGAGCGAGCCGTCGCCGGCGTCCTCGGCGATGAAACGCAGGCGCACGACGCCGGGCACCGGGAAATAGGTGCTCAGCGCGTAGGTCTTCTGCTGCCACGCCGTGTCCGAAACGGTCGAGTTCTCGAGCGCGGTCCAGGTCGCGCCGCCGTCGTTCGAGATGTCGGCGCGCCAGTAGTCCAGGTTGGGCGAGTTGCCCAGCGCGTTGGTGTAGTGGCGCCAGTAGCTGATCTGGATGTTCTGGCCGCCGGTCAGGTCGAACAGCGGGCTCAGCAGCGTCGTGCGGCCGCCGTCCACGTCGTTGGAGCCCGCGGCGCTGCCGGCCGCGGCACCGGTGACCCAGCAGGCGACGCCGGGATCCGGCGTATGGTCCGCGCCGAGCTGGACCGGCGTGCCGTTGTACGTGGTCCCCTGGGGCACCGCCCGCTCCCAGGTCCCGGATCCGGCGGTGTCGCCGGGAACGCCGCCCACCCACGCCGTGGCGATCTCCATCGCGTCGTCGAACTGGTCGTTGACCTCGAAATAGTGCAGCACCGCCGGCGCCTCGCGCGGGCTGGTGCCGACCATGCCGAGGGTGTTCTGCGCCGAGATGTAGTACCGCACCACCGAGCCGTAGATCTGGCTCGGGATGAAACCGACGAACTCGTCGCCGCTCGCCGTCATGGACACCGTGGTCATGGCGCCGCCGTCGATCTCATAATGCAGCTCGAAGCTGCCGGCGTCGACCTCGCCGCCGCCGAGCGATGCGCCCGTGCACTTGATCTGGTAATTGCCGACCGATGCCGTCTGATACGGCGCGCCGTCATGGTAGACGAACATGCCGACCAGGATCTCGGGCACCAGGTAGCTGTGGTTCTCAGCCGCCTCGGCCAGGATGTCGTAGTTCGGCGTGCCGTCGTCGAGGTCGCCGTTGTCGTCGTCGGCGATGAAGGTCGCGAACACCTGGTCGTCCTGGTACATCGGGTGCATCAGCACGCGGCCGAAGTGCCAGCGCTCCGCCGACATGACCGTGCCGGGATCGCGGCCGAAGGCGGCCTGGAACAGGACCATGCTGTCCCAGTTGAAGCCGGCGATGATCTGACCGTCGTTGTGCACGCTGCCGTTGAGGTCTTCCGGGTACTGCATGGTGTTCAGCGCATCGCGGATGCCGCTCGTGCAGTTGTTGAGGTAGAAGCCGAGGCCGATGATGTGGTCCTGGGTGATGAGGTTGCCCAGGATGTCGCTGTTGCCCTCGCCCAGGCCCTCGTTGCCCTGAGTGCCGCCCAGGATCGCGTCCTGGACGCCATGGCCGAACTCGTGTTCGACGACCTGCTGGATCTCGCCCGTGTTGCCGTAGGTCGAGGTGCCGGCGCAGAAGTTGATCGTGCCGTTCCACCAGGCGTTGCCCGGGCAATAGCCGTCGGTGCGGTTGACGTAGGCGTTGATCGGCACGTTGACGTAGTTGAAGGTCGGGTCGAACGCCTGGAAGAACGTGTGGATGCGGTTGACCGCGTCGAACACGTCGCGCTCGTCCTGGCGGGCGTTGAGATCGTTCCAGCTGAGGGTGAAGGGCACCCCGGCGAAGGCCGTCCCGGAGAACGCCGCGCTCGTCCCGTTCTGGTTGTAGACCCGCACGTAGGGGCCCTGCAGCGTCGACGTCACGGTCGCCGAGGCGCCGCCGCCGGCCACGCTCCAGGCTCCCGCAGCGTTCGTCGTCGTCGAGCCGACGCCGCTGACCGTGAGGTTCAGGTAGGGGGCGGCGGTGAATTCATCGGGATTGCAGTAGGTGTGCGGCTGGATCTCGTGCTCGGCGTCGCCGCCGAAATCGAAGTGGACGTCGTTGTAACGCCACACGACATCGCCGGTGTGGGCGTCCACGTGGGTGACCCACTCGCCGAGCGGCTCGGCGGTCGATACGCGCACCCGGTAGACCAGGTGGTACTCCAGGTCGGACTCGGACACGGGCACCGGCAGCACCATCAGCTCGGGCTCGACCTCGTAGCTGTCGCCCAGCTCGGGCTGGTACGGCAGGTCGCGGCGAGCCTGGTCCGCAGCGGCGCCCGGGGTCAGGGCAGGTCGCGGATCGAGGTCGATGTTGCGGTGGAAGTCCGAACCCATGAGCATCAGGTTGCCGTTCTCGTGGAAGACCAGGCGGACCTTGCCCTGCCACACCGGATAGCCGTTCCAGTACTGCTGCAGGTGGGCGGCCCACTTGCCCATCGCCCGCGGCGTGGCGACGACCTCGAGGTCATCCACATCCGCGCCCAGCACGTCGTAGTTCGCCGCCACCGTCTGTCGGGCGAGCTGCTCGACCTGGGCGGCCGACGTGATCGCCGGCGCGAGGCGGGGGGCGGAACCGTACACCCAGCGAGGAGTCTCGGTCTGGGCACTCCAGGCATGGACGGTCCAGGTGCCGCCGTACCGGGCGGCCAGGGTCGCCTCGGCGCGCTGGCTGGCTGCCAGGCCGCCGAAGTCCTTCGCGTGGTCGCCGCGGAAGGCGGGCAGCCGGACCTCGTAGCGCTGATTGACGTCGTCGGCGGGGTTGAAGGCGGAGGCCGACGCCGCGGCGAGCACGAGCGCCAGGGCGCCCAGCAGAGCCACGCTTCTGATGGCAGATTTCACGGTGGGCATTCGCAACACTCCTCGGTTGGTGGCGACAGGAAGCAGCCAGAGCGGGGTCAGGGGTGACGGCTGACGCTCCCCGCCCGGCCGGTCAGCGGGCGCCGGACCAGACGCGGCAGATCGACTCGCATTATATCACGAATCAGATTTGCCTGCCTAGCATCAGATTGCTTGAGACTTTCTGAGGTGAATCGCAGATGCGTCAGGCGCGGCCATTCTCCCGGGGTGGCGCCCAGGCGAACGGGGCTCCGGCCACCTGGCCGGAGCCCCCGCGAACCGTCGCCCGCGCCCGCGCTAGCCGTGCTTCCTGGCGAACTTGTCCATGAAGTCGGCGAGCGCGGCCGCGCCTTCCACCGGCATCGCGTTGTAGATGCTGGCTCGGCACCCGCCGACCGACCGGTGACCCTTGAGCCCGTCCATGCCCGCAGCCTTGGCCTCGGTGATGAACTGCTTCTCGAGGTCCTCGGTCGGCAGCCGCCAGACCACGTTCATCTTGCTGCGGCAGTGGGCGTCCACCGGGCAGCGATAGAAGTTCGGGTGCTTGGCGATCATCGAGTAGAGCAGGCTGCTGCGCTCCTGGGCCAGCGTCTCCACCCAGGGCAGGCCGCCGTTGCCGTTCAGGTAGTCGATCACCAGGCGCGACACCCAGATCGGGAACACCGGCGGCGTGTTGTACAGCGAATCCTCGCCGGCGTGGACCTTGTAGCTGAGATACGCCGTGAGCTCCTCGCTGCACTGCGCGAGCATGTCGTCGCGGATGATCACCACGGCGAGCCCGGCCGGACCGAGGTTCTTCTGGGCGCCGGCGTAGATCAGGCCGAACTTCTCGAGCGGGATCCGCCGGCTCAGGAAGTCGCTGCTCATGTCGCAGACGATGGGCACGCCCACCTGCGGCCATTCCTGCCACTGGACGCCGCCGATCGTCTCGTTGCTCGTCAGGTGCAGGTACGTGGCGCCCGCCGTGGCCTTGACCGCGGACGCCTTGGGCAGGGTCATGAACTTCTGCTCGGTCCCGTCGAAGACGACGGTGACCTTGCCGACCTTCTTGGCGTCGGCGATCGCCTTCTTGGCCCAGGTGCCGGTGAGCGTGTAGTCCGCCGGCTTGCCGCCCGCGAGCAGGTTCAAGGGGACCATGCTGAACTGCAACGTGGCGCCGCCCTGCAGCCACAGGACCTTGTAGTTGTCCGGCAGGCCGAGCAGCTTGCGCAGACCCGCGCCGGCAGCCGCGTGGACCTCGCTGTAGTGCGAACCGCGATGGCTGGCCTCGATCAGCGAGAAGCCGGCGCTCTTGTAGTTGACCAGGTCCTTCTGGACCTGCTCGAGCACGGGCAGGGGCAGCGTCGACGGGCCGGCCGCGAAGTTGAAGATGCGCGCCATGACTATTTCCCCTCCTTGACGAAGGCTTCGATGATCTGCTCGACCTCGGCGCCGATGCGCAGCAGGTTCTCCTTGGTGCTCGCGCCCAGGTGCGGCGCCATGAGCACGTTGGGCGCTTTCAGGAGTTCGTAGTCCGCCGGCGGCGGGTCGCTCGGCCAGACGTCGGTGGCGTAGGCGGCGACCTGGCCGCTCTTGAGGGCGGCGGCCATCGCCTTGGCGTCCACGGTCTTGCCGCGGCCGGTGTTCACGACGACGATTCCCTTCTTGGCCCCGGCGAGGATGTCCGCGTTGACCAGGTTCTCGGTCTCCGGGGTCAGTGGCAGGTGCATGCTGATGTAGTCGCTCGTCCGGAACAGCTCGGCCAGGGTCGCGACCTTGGCCGCGAGCGGGCTCTTGGCCACGTAGGGGTCGTAGTACTTCACGACCATGCCGAAGGCGGCGGCGCGCCTGGCCACCTCCTGAGCGATGTTGCCGATGCCGACAAGGCCCAGAGTCTTGCCGAACAGCTCGGTCCGCTTGAGCTCCTTCTTGAGGAACTCGCCCGCGACCATCGAGTTGTGCGCCTTGATGAGCTGGTTGGGCACGGCGAGCATCATCGCGAAGGCGAGCTCGGCGACCGCGATGCTCGAGGCCTTCGGCGTGTTCGTGGCGCGGATGCCCCTTTCCTTGGCCGCCGCCTTGTCGATGTTGTCCATGCCCACGCCGCCGCGAATGATGAGTTTGAGGCTGTTCGCGCCGGCGAGCCATTCCCGGGTCGCCTTGGTCTTGGAGCGGATCAGGGCCACGTCGGCCTGGCCGAGGCGTCCCATGTCGTCGGTGACCTCGCCGAAGCGGGCCAGCTTCGCGGGCAGACCCGGGTCGAAGGCATCGCAGATCAGGATCAGCATCTCGTGCTCCTTTCGCACTCAGTCGAGCGTGCGGACGACGACGCCCGAACGCAGCTTCGGCTCGAACCAGGTACTCTTCGGCGGCATGATCTCGCCCGCGTCGGCGATGGCCATCAGCTGGGCGACGCTCACCGGATAGAGAGCGAATGCGATCTTCATGTCCGTGCGGCAACGCCGTTCGAGCTCGCCGGTGCCGCGGATCCCGCCCACGAAGTCGATGCGATTGCTCGTGCGCGGGTCGTCGATGCCGAGCACCGGCGCGAGCAGGTTGTCCTGCAGGATCGCGGCGTCGAGGCTCCGGACGGGATGGTCGGCCGGAAACGTCCCCGGCCGCGCCGTGAGCGTGGTCCACCGCCCGTCGAGGTACATCGAGAACGACCGCGCTCGGCGCGGCTCGGGCGACGTCGTCGCGGCGACGTCGAATCTCTGCTCGACCCGCGCCAGGAACTCGGCGGCGGACAGGCCGTTGAGGTCCTGCACGACCCGGTGGTAGCCCATGATCTTCAGCTCGTCGTCGGGGAACGCAACCGCGAGGAAGTGGTTGTAGCCCTCCTGCCCGCTGTGGCGCGGGTTGCGGGCGCGCAGGTTGTTGCGCACGCGGAAGGCGGAAGCCGACCGGTGGTGACCGTCGGCGACGTAGGTCGCCGGGACCGCCGCGAACGCCTCGCGCAGCTCCTTCACCGCTGCCGCGTCCTTCACCACCCAGAGCGCGTGCCCGATCCCGTCCTTCGCGGTGAAATCGACCGCCGGGGCCGTGGCGATCGTGCGCGCGACGAAGGCGCGGATCTGCGGGCGGTTGCGGAAGGTCAACAGGACCGGCCCGGCATTCGCCATCAGCTTCTCGACGTGGCGGGCGCGGTCGTCCTCCTTCTCGCGGCGCGTCAACTCGTGCTTCTTGATCAGGCCGTCCTCGTATTCCTGGACGCTGAAGCCGGCCACGATGCCGTGCTGGACGTGGCCGCCCATGCGCAGGCGATAGACGTAGAAGCACTCCTGGGGGTCGCGCACGAAGATCCCGTCCGCGATGAAGCGCCGGAAGTTCTCCGCGCTCCGCTCGTAGACCGCGTCGCTGTGGACGTCGACGTCCTCGGGCAGATCGATCTCGGCCTTGTTGATGTGCAGGAAACTGTGGGGGTTGCCGGCGGCCTGCACGCGCGCCTCGGCGCTGCTGAGGACGTCGTACGGCGGGCTGGCGACCTGAGCGACGAGATCGGGCCGGGGACGCAGGCCCCGGAACGGACGAATGTCGGACAAGAGAGACCTCCCTGGTTGCCGGCGCCGTCCGGCAGACCGCCGCCCCCGGCGGGCGGCGATCGCGGCGCTCCGGCAAGGATAGCCAATCCGACACGGATTTTCCAATTCCGCGAGGATCAAAATTGGGGCCCCCGGCGACGCCGGCGGCACGGCGCCGCCCGTCGGAGGGGTGGACTCCAGGTCCACGGCCACCGCCGCCGTGAACGCGGACGCCCGCCTCGTTCGATCGAGGCGGGCGTCGCAACCGGACCGAGTGTCGAAACGACGGGTCTACGGGCAGGTCGTGCCGATGCCCTGGGTCATCAGGGTGATATCGGACAGGTTGACCACGCCGTCGTTGTTGAAGTCAGCGATGGCGTTGTAGACGCTCAGCGCCTGGGTGAAGACCGTGATGTCGGAAAGGTTGACGGTGAGGTCACCGTTGATGTCCGCGCTCACGAAGTGCACCGCGGCCGTGTTCGGGACCGGATCGCCGAAGATGATCGCCTGAGCGTCCTCGGTGAGGCTGTGCCCGCCGCCATTGAGCGGCTGCTGCCACACCGTCATCCCGTTGACGTCGGTCGCCGCGTCGGCAACGGCGTTGCCGCAGGTGACGAGTCCACCGGCGGTCGAGACCAGCCACATGTCCTCGGCCGGGTAGTCGGCGATGGCGTTGCCATCGGAGTTGACCACGGTCAGGGTCAGCGTGGCGTCAACGGTCGAACCGGCCAGCTTGGCGTTCGTGAACGCCGCACCCGCGCCGTTGGGCAGGGTGAATACCGTCGCCCCGTCGGTACCGACCGGGTTGTCCAGCACGCACAGGTCAGGGAACGGAATGTTCGCCAGGGCCGGCACTGCGGCGAGGATGAGCGCGAAAACGAGGCAAGCGCAACGATTCATGACGACCTCCACCAATCGGATCACTTCAGGTGTAACATGCTGCGGCGCCCCGGTCATGGCGCACCACTGCTTGAGGCTTGGTGAGATTATAACATAGGGTCCGCCGGACAGGCAATGCTCCATGTGCAAGAATATTCCTAGCCCGCAAAACTCCCGGAAGCCCCCGGGGACGGCCCCGTCCCTCGGTCCCGGGCGGCCGCCGGGCTGGCCGCCGGCCGGGGCGTCCGGCGCCCGCGGGCCCGGCCCCGGGCCACGGCTCAGGCGACCTGAGGTTCGCCGGCCATCGCCGCGGCCATCGCCGCGACCAGCTGATCCCGCGCCACGGGCTTCGCGACGAAGCCGTCCATGCCGGCCGCCTGGCAAGCCTGCGTGTCGTCGCGCATCGCGCGCGCCGTGAGCGCCACGACCGGCAGACGGCGGCCCCCGCCGGCCGCCTCGCGCGCGCGGATCGCCGTCGTCGCCTCGAGACCGTCCATCACCGGCATCTGCAGGTCCATCAGCACCAGGTCGATCGACGGGTCCGCGCTGCGCTCGAGGGCCTCGCGACCGTCGCCGACCACGACCACCTGGTGGCCGAGGCGCTCCAGCACCAGGCGGATCACCTTCTGATTCACCGGATTGTCCTCCGCCACGAGCACCTTCCACGACGCATGGCCCGCCGCCGCGGACGTGGCCACCTCGCGCTCGGGAACGCCGCTCTCGGCGGCCAGCGCGAACGCGGCCTCGAAGTAGAACGTGCTGCCCTCGCCCTCGCGACTGGTGACACTCAGCTCGCCGCCCATCAGCCGCACCAGGCTGGCGGAGATGGACAGGCCCAGCCCGGTGCCGCCGAACCGGCGGGTCGTCGAGCCGTCGGCCTGCCGGAAAGCTTCGAAGATCACCTTCTGCTTGGCCGGAGGGATCCCGATGCCCGTGTCGGCGACGGCGAGATGCAGCCGCGCGAGATCGCCCGCACGCCAGAACGGGCCGGCCGCGGGCGTGACCCGGAGCGTGACCCGCCCCCGCTCCGTGAACTTGAGCGCGTTGCCGAGCAGATTGACCAGCACCTGCTGCAGGCGGACCGCGTCCCCCACCAGACCATCCGGACACACGTCGTCGACGCTGCCCTGCAGGTCCAGGCCGCGGGCTTCCGCCTTGACCCGCAGGAGCGCGAGCGTGCGGTCCACGCACTGCCGCAGGCTGAACGGCGCCTGCTCGAGCTCCAGGCGGCCGGCGTCGATCTTCGAGAAGTCGAGGATGTCGTTGATCAGAGCGAGGAGGGTGCGCCCCGACGACTGGACCGTCGCCAGGCATTCGCGTTGATCGGCGTCGAGGTCGGTCTCCAGCACGAGCTCCGTCATGCCCATGACCGCGTTGAGGGGCGTCCGGATCTCGTGGCTCATGTTGGCCAGGAACTCGCCGCGGGATCGATTCGCCGCCTCGGCCAGTTCCTTCGCCTCCTGCAGTTCGCGCGTGCGGGCGGTGACCTGCGCCTCGAGCTCGCGCTCGCGGAGGAGCCGCCGGCGCTCGCGCTGCACCAGCACGCCGACGAGCAACACTCCGCCGCTGAAAAGGACCGCCGCGTAGAACCACACCGACTGGTAGAAGTACGGCTGCAGGCGGAACGAGAGCGTGGTCTCGGCCCGGCCCACCTGTCCGCCGAGGTCGGTGACCTGGACGCGGAAGCGATAGTCGCCCGGCGGGATGTTCGTGTAGATGGCTTGCCGCCGGGTGCCGGCCTGGGTCCATTCCTCGTCGTAGCCCTCGAGCATGTAGCGGAAGCGAACCTCTTCGGCCTCGTTGAGCGCGATGGCCGTGTAGGTGAAGACCAGATCGCCGCTGCCCGGCCTGACCTGGACCGGCTGATCGACCGGATACGGCGCGCCGCTGAGCGACGCCTCCTGGAGCAGCACGGGCGGGCTGGGCGGCCGTTCGGCGACCAGGCGCGGATCCACCGCCGCGACCCCGCCGTTGGTCGCGAACCAGAGGACGCCGGAACGGTCGGCCGCCACGGCGGGCGTGCAGCCGCCGTTGCACTCGCTGTTCTTGAGTCCGTCGCCGCGGCCGTAGAGACGACACGAGATCGTGGCCTTCTCGCCGCTGGCGAAGCGATCGAAGCTCTCGCGATGGAAGCTGAACACGCCGCTGTTGCTCGCGACCCAGAGCCGCCCGCTCTCGTCCTCGAGGAAACCGAACAGCGCGTCGTCGATCAGGCCGTCCTTCAGTCCGAACACTTGCCCGCGACCGCCGCGCAGGCGCACCAGGCCGGCGCCGGGGCCGCCGATCCACACGTCGCCCCGCGAATCCCGGTACATGCAGAGGATCAGGCCTTCCGGTACGCCCTGGGCCGGCCCCAGAACCTCGACCCGATCCCCGCGGATCACATTCACGCCGCCGTCGGTGCCGACCAGGATCGCGCCGTCGTCGAGCTCGAGCAGACCGCCCCGGGCGACCTCGCTCGAGAGTCCGTCGGCGCTCGTGAACTGGCGGACGCCGGTGGGCGAGATCCGGAAGACTCCCTGCATCCGGGTGCCGAACCAGAGATTCCCGCGGCTGTCCTCGAGCATGGAGCGCACGCCGCCGTACGCGAGATTCTCCGGGACCTTGACGGGATGGAACCGCCCATCCTCTTCCAGGACCGCGATCCCCTCGCTGACGCCGACCCACAGCCGGCCCCGGCGGTCTTCCATGAGGGCGCCGACGTTGCCCGGGGGCACACCCTCCGCGACCCCGTAGCGGGTCAACACGCCGTCGCGCAGGTGATCGAGCCCGGCGCCGTACGTCGAAATCCAGACGCCGCCGTCGTGCGCGGCGCACACGACGCGGACCGCGTCCCCGGACAGGCCTTCCGCCTCGGCCCACGACACGAACGGGCCGGCCCGGAACCGGTGGAGGCCGCTGCCGAAGCTGCCGATCCAGAGGGTGCCCTGGGGATCCTCGTACGCGGTGATCGCATCGACCAGGCCGCCGTCGTCGGTGACGCTCTCCAGCTGGCCGCCGAGCAGGCGGAAGAGCCCGCGATTCTCCGCGCAGATCCAGAGCACGCCCTGGCTGTCCTCCATGATCGACCAGATCATCCCGCCCGGATACGGATCGCCACGGATCTCCACGCGGACCAGCAGCCCTCCCTCGGTGCGCCAGAGTCCGACCGCCGTCGCGACCCACATGCGGCCGTCCCGCCCCTGGGCCAGCCCCAGCACTCCCTCGGGAGTGAGCCAGGGGCCGTCGCCGTGCGTCGTGACCCCTGCCGGACCGATGATGGCCAGGCCGCCCCGCGTGCCGACCCAGACGCGGCCGGCGCCGTCGCAGGCGAGCGCCCGCACCTCGGAGCCCAGGACCGGATCCTGCTGGTCGAGCAAGCTGAACCGGCCGCCGATCAGTTGCGCGAGTCCGTTGGTCGTCCCGGCGTAGACCCGACCATCGCTGGTCGCCGCCAGGATCTGGACCGGGGCCGCCGGCGCGGTCTCGCCCCGGTTCCAGCACTCGACCCGGCCGTCGTGCAGCAGCGCCACGCCGTTGCTGCCGCCGATCCACAGGCTGTCGCCCTGCGCGAACACCGTCTCGGCCTGCTTGTGCGGGTAGGCCGGCGTGCTGAGCGCGTCATAGACGGTGAACGCCAGTCCGTCGTAACGGGCGACGCCCTGCTGGGTCGCGAGCCAGAGGTAGCCGTCGGACGTCTGCTGGACGGCGCCGACCATGTCGAGCGGAAGACCGTCCTCCTTGTCCCAGCGGTCGTGGACGTACTGGGACGGCCGGCGATCGGCCGGCAGGCCGAGCGCTCCGGAGGCGAGGGCGAGGAACGCGCAGACGGCGATAGAGAGGCGCTCGCGGGTCATGGTCCAGTCCAGCGTGTCGGGTCCGAACTGAGGGCTTGACCAACCCTATCGGCACCTTTCGGGAAACATTGAGAACTTCCCGCCAAAACCGCGAAACCGGCCCCCCCGGGGACCGGTTCCGTCCGGACGATCGGCGCCGCCGCGGGCGCGGTGTCAGCGAGGCGAGGCGTGCCGGCCGCGGCCGGCGGATCGATAGCTGCGGAAGTCGCCGCGACGCGGGCGGGACTTCGGCGCCGGAGCCGGCGTCCGCGTCCGCTCGCTGCAGGCGGCGATCGCCTCGTCGTGGTAGGCGTGACCATCGACCACGGTCAGCGAGGTGCCGGTCAGCTTCTCGATGCTGCGCAGCAGCGGGATCTCCTCCAGATCGCAGAGCGAGACCGCGACCCCCAGGTTGCCGGCGCGAGCCGTCCGCCCGATCCGGTGCACGTAGGCCTCGGGTTCGTGGGGCAGATCGTAGTTGATGACGTGGGAGATGCCGTCGACGTCGATGCCGCGCGCCACGATATCGGTCGCGACCAGGACCTTGACCAGGCCGCCGTCGAAATCGGCCAGCGCGCGCTGGCGGGCGTTCTGGGACTTGTTCGCGTGGATCGCGTCGCAGTTGACGCCGTGCTGCGCGAGCTGCCGGGCGAGGCCGTTGGCGCCGTGCTTGGTCCGGGTGAACACGAGGGCGCGCGTCACGCCGCGGTCGCGCAGCAGGTCGCGCAGGAGCGACCGCTTGTCGGCCTTGGCGACGAACATGACCCTCTGCTCGACGTTGACCGGCACGGCCGCGGGCGGCGCGACCGAGACCGTCAGCGGATCGCGGCACATGCTCGACGCCAGGCTCGCGACGGCCGGCGAGATGGTCGCCGAGAAGAACAGCGTCTGCCGCCGGGCGGGCAGCTCGCGGACGATCGCGCGGACCGCCTGGACGAACCCCATGTCGAGCATGCGGTCGGCCTCGTCGAGGACGAAAGTCTCCAGGCGATCGAGCGCGACGAATCCCTGGTCGATCAGGTCGAGCAGCCGGCCCGGCGTCGCGACGACGATGTCGGCGCCCTGGCGCAGGGCGCGCACCTGCGGATCCTGCGCGACCCCGCCGACGAGCACGGTCGACCGCAGCCGCAGATGGCGGCCGTAGACGCGCAGGCTCTCGTCGATCTGCAGGGCGAGCTCGCGGGTTGGGGTGAGCACGAGGGCGCGGATCGCGCGCGGTCCCTTGACGGACCGGGCGGACAGCCGCTCGAGGATGGGCAGCGCGAACGCTGCGGTCTTGCCGGTGCCGGTCTGCGCCGTGGCGATCAGATCGCCGCCCGCGAGGGCCGGCGGGATCGCGGCGGACTGGATGGGGGTCGGGATCTGGTAGCCTGCGTCGCCGATGGCGCGGAGGAGGGACTGACTCAGTCCCAGATTCGCGAAGTGTTGACTAGACATGAACTCCTGTTTCGCTGACCCGAGATCTACGGCTGCTTCGTCTCGGATCGCGCTCAAACAGGCTTGGGTGCCGAGATTGGATGCAGGAAATCGTCGGTAGTGGACGGCCGCGAGCAGTTCTTCGCCCGCGGCCTGCTTAGCAACAATAGTACCAAACTCGCAGATCTGCAACCTGCAAGGCTCCCGGTCAGGGCGCCGCGGGGCGGATCACCTCGGGCAGCGGCTCGCCGTCCGGCACGAAGGCGAGCGAGATCGAATTGACGCAGTGCCGCGTGTCCTTGGCGGTGAATCCCTCGCCGAGGAACACGTGGCCGAGATGTCCCCCGCAGTTCGCGCAGAGGATCTCGGTGCGATGCCCGTCCCGATCCGTGCGGCGGTTGACCGCGCCGGCGATCTCATCGTCGAAACTCGGCCAGCCGCAGCGGGCGTCGAACTTGTCGCTCGATCGGTACAGCGGCGCGTTGCACTGCTTGCAGAGGTACGTGCCCGCCTGCCAGTGCGCTTCGTACTCGCCGGAGAAGGGACGTTCGGTGCCCTTGTCCAGGATGACGCGCCGCTCCTCCGGGGTCAGGGCGTTGTATTCCACCGCTGGCTCCTCCGGCGGCTGCGGCCCGGCGGCGGCGCCCGCCGTCGCGAGCAGCATCACCGCGAATGGAATCGATCTTTTCATTCGGCAGCCTCCTCGCACGACGACAAGATACGCCGGTCGCGCGAAGGCCGCCGCCGCCGGAGGCCACCCCCTACGGCGCGTCGTCCCGAGGCGCCGGGCGAGGCGCGTCCGCCGACGGCGCCGCCGGGCCGCCGCCGCTCGACCGCTGCTCGCTCAGCTTGCCCAGATACTGCGGCAGGTCGATCCCGACGTTGCGCGTGAGCTCGTGCAGCGGCGGCAGCGAGCCGATCATCCCGGACAGGAAGTCCGCGGTCGACGTGCGGCCGTCCGCCTTGCGCCCGCCCTCCCAGACCGTGATCTGGTCGATCTTGAGATTGGCGATGGCCTTGACCTGCTCCTCGATCAATTTCGGCATCTGCTCGGTGATCAGGAGCAGGGCCGCCAGCTCCGCCTTGTCCTCGGCGGACTTGACGATGTCCGCGAAGCCAGCGGCCTTGCGGGTGAGGATGGCCTTGAGGCCGTCCGCCTCGGCGGTCATGACCGACAGGATGCCGTCGGCCTCGCCGCGCTTGGTGCGGCGGATGCGTTCGGCCTCGGCCTCGGCGATCGTCTCGATCCGCCGCTTCTCGATCTGGGCGGGCACGATGATGTTGGCGACCTGGGTCGCCTCTTCCCGCTGGGCGCGCTCCCGCTCGGCCAGCCCTTCGGCGGTGTAGGCTTCCTGGAGCGCCTGGGCCGATTGCACCTTCTCGGCGGCGGTCGCCCGGCGTTCGGCCTCCGCCGTCCGCTCGCGCCGCTCGGCGTCCGAGTTCGCGATCGTGACCTTGGCGACGTTCTCCCCCTCGACCGCCGTCGCGTGGGCGGCCGCGACCTTGATGCGCTGCTCCCGCTCGGCCTCCGCCTTGCCGATCTCGCCGTCGCGCAGCTGCTCGGCCACCTTCTTCTTGGCCTCGTTGATCGCGCGCGCGGCGGCTTCCTTGCCGAGCGCTTCGATGTAGCCGGACTCGTCGGTGATGTCCTGGACGTTCACGTTGATCAGCCGCAGGCCGACCTTCTGCAGCTCCGATTCGACGCCCTTGGTGATGTTGTCGATCAGCTTCTCGCGGTCCGCGTTGATCTCCTCGATGGACATCGTCGCGATGACGACGCGCATCTGGCCGAAGATGATGTCGCGCGCCAGCTCCTGGACGTTCTGGAGAGTGAGGCCCAGCAACCGCTCGGCGGCGTTCTGCATCACGCCCGGCTCGGTCGCGATGCCCACCGTGAAGGTCGACGGCGTGTTGACGCGGATGTTCTGCTGCGAGAGCGCGCCCTCGAGCTTGATGTCGATCGGGATCGGCGTCAGGTCGAGGAAGGCGTGGTCCTGCAGGACCGGCCAGACGAAGGTCGCGCCGCCGTGGATGCACTTCGCCGACTGGTTGGCGCCCTTGCCGCCGATCTTGCCGTAGACGACGAGGATCTTGTCCGAGGGACATCGCTTGAAGCGGGTCGCGAAACTGATCAGGGTCACGAAGAAGATCAGGACGACGGTGGCGATCAGAATCAGGAATTCGAATCCGCCCATGACGAGTCCCCCTCATGGCCGCCGCGATCCGGCCGGCCGCGTTCAGATGGCTTCGACCAGGACCGTGTTGCCGGCGAGCAGCTTGACGACCTTGACCTGGCGGCCGCTCGCGATCGCCGCCGCGCCCTCGGTGGCCGCGGCGACGGTCGCCAGGCGGCCCTGGACCACGACCTGGATCTGCCCCGTGCCCTCGCCGGCGGCCGGGACCTTCACGTAGACCGTACCGACCGCCCCCACGGCGTTGCGGTAATCCAGGGTGCCGCTCTGCCGCAACGAGTAGAGGCCGCGCATCAGCCAGAAGATCAGGAGCATCAGCCCGAAGCCGACGACGAGCGCGGCGAGCACCGACGGCAGCAGTCCCAGGCCGCCCGTGCGCGCGAGCGCGCCGGTCCAGCCGAATCCGGCGAGGAAGGCGATGACCGTGCGCGCGGACACGAGCCCGAGACCGCTTCCGTGCTCGAGATCGGGGGCGCCGTCGAGGATCGCGTGATCGCCGCCGCCGAGGTCGAGACCGCCGCCGTCGTCGCCCGCGCCCACCATGTTCATGATCAGCTGGATGACGAGCAGGACCGTCGCCAGGATGCCGACGCCGTAGAAGATCTGCAGCTCGAGCGTCAAGGCGCCCCACCATTCCATCATGTCCCCCACCTCGCTGCGCTCGGGTCCGCGAACGGGTTCACGATCCGACCACTCTAGATCAGACGCGGATCGTCCGGAACAGAAAACCCGGAATCGGCGGGGATTATTCGCGTGGCGGCGGGCGGTGTCCCGACCGGGCGGCTCTGCCGGGCGGTGTCGCGCTACCGCACCAGGAGCATCCGTCCGGATTGCACGATGCCGGGCGTGACGAGCCGCGCGAGGTAGACGCCGGCCGCGCACGGTCGCGCCGCCTGGTCGCGGCCGTCCCACGCGACCTCGTGAGGTCCGGCCGCAAGGTCGGCCGCCACGAGATCGCGGACCAGCCGCCCGCGCGCGTCGAAGATGCGCAGCGAGACCGGGCCCGCGGCGCCGACCTCGAAGCGCACGAGCGTCCGGGGATTGAACGGATTCGGATACGCGACCAGGTCGCGCACCGGCGCGGGCGCGCCCTCCTCGACGGCGATTACGGTGCCGACGAGGAGGGTGACCGGCAGGGACGCGGGAGTGGCCGGATCGTTGGAGTCGAATCTCAGATCCGTGAAGTAAGCGCCTTCCGAAAGGCCACTTGCGTCCCAGGAGACGGCCAGCCTGAGGGAGTCGCCGGGCGCGACGATGCCGGCCGCCGGCGCGACGGACAGCCATGCCGCCGCCGTCGTGACGCCGGCGATCACCAGCGGGGCGCCGCCCGTGTTGCGGACGTGCACGAACGCCGCCTGGCTCGCGGGCAGCGCGGCCACGGCGGCCGGCGCGTCGACGAGTCCGGCCCCGGTGTCGTAGTCGCGTCCGGCCGCACCCAGATCCGCCGCGGTCTGCTCCAGCGCCGCGGCGAGCTCCACCGGCGTGAGCGTCGGGTTGGCCTCGAGCAGGATCGCCGCGCACCCGGCCACCAGCGGCGTCGCCATGCTGGTGCCGCTGTAGGCGGCGTAACCGGCGTCGCCGATCGTCGAGACGATCTCCGCGCCGGGCGCCGCGAGGTCCGGCTTCCCCAGTCCCGGCGGATACTGGTAGTCGTCGAATCCGCTGTCGCCGGCCAGGTCCCAGGCGGCCGGACCGCGGCTCGACGGAGCCCAGACCTCGCCCGTCTGGGTCACCGCGCCGACGGCGATCGCCGCCGTGTGGCCGGCCGCCCCGAACCACGGATGCGGACAATCCGCCGGCGACCCTATGTCGTGGGGGATCGCGAGGTGGCCGCCGTAGTTGTCGCCGTTGCCGGCGGCGACGAACCAGGCGACGCCCAGCGCGAGCAGGACCTCGGCGTTGATCCGGTTCGCGGTCCTGAGCGGCTCGCTCGCCTGGGTCCAGCCCGCGCTGGTCGTGATGACGCGGCAGCCGTGGTCCAGGCAGAACTGCAGCGCCTGCACCATGTCCTCGTAATAGCCGGGCACGCAGCGCGTGATCAGCAGCCGGGCGCCCGGCGCCGCCCCGTGGCTCGCGCTCACCACGAGGCCGGCGGTGTGGGTGCCGTGCCAGAAGTCGCCGGTGCCGGGATCGTAGGGATCGTCGTCCTCGTCGAGGAAGTCGTAGCCGTGGTGCGGGAACTCGGGGCCGCCGTCCCAGAGGCGGCCGGCGAGATCCGGGTGGTCGTACGCCACGCCGCTGTCCGTGTGGCCGACCAGGATGCCGCTGCCGTCCAGGCCCTGGCTCCAGGTGCCGGGCACGTTCAGCATCTCCAGCGGCCACGTCGCGCGCGACGGCTCGTCCATCGCCAGCGGGTCGAGCAGGGGGTCGCCCGGCCCGCCGAGGTACTCGCTGCGCCGGTCGTCGAGCCAAAGGCTGCCGACCTCGGGCAGGACCGCGAGCGCCGCCACCTCGTCCGCCGACAGCTCGCCCACCAGCTCGCCGGAAAGCCATAGCGGCCGCAGGGAAACGTCGGCGCGGCTCGTGAGCTCGGCGCCGGTACGCGCCGCGTGGCGCTTGAGCGCCGCGACGGCGGCCGCTCGCCCCAGGGACGCGAGCGCGGCCGGGTCGAGCCGGTCCACCGGACCCACGACCACGCGCAGCCGCTCGCCGGCGCCGGCGCGCGCCAGCGCCTCGTCGAGCCGCAGCTCGATGACGCGCTCGGCGACGACGCGGCGGGACGGCGGCGGCGCGGTCGCGGGCGCCGCGGCGTCGAAGCGCAGGCTCGCCGGCGAGAGCTCGAGGCGCGGTTCCGCGGTCGTGACCCAGATGTCCTTGACCAGCTCGTTGTCCGTTTCGTCGCTCTCGGCGATGCGGCCGGCGGGGTCGATCCGCAGGGTCAAAATGTGGGCGCCGGCCGCGAGGTCGAGCGCGTGGTCGGTCACCGTCGCGCAGGTCGCCGGGGGCAGGCCGCTGGCGAGCGTCCACGACCCGACGCGCGCGCCGTCGAGCCACAGCTCGGTCTCGACGGGCGCCGCCGCGCCGGTGTGGCCGAGGTTCGCGATCGCCAGGCTCGCGTACGCCGGGAATCCGGCCGCGAGGATCCCGTCCGCCCGCTCGCCCTCCACCATCGACACCACGAGCGGCTGCTCCCAGCCGGCCGGCGCGTACGGCGCGAGGTCCGGCGACAGGCCACGCCCGCTCGTGTAGACGTTGAAGCCCTGGGTCGCGAAATCGCGCCGGTCGATCCACGCGGCGACCAGCCCGGGACCGCCCGCGACGCCGGCGGCCGACCGGAATTGCGGCGCGACCATGGGCAGGTCGGTGACGGTCTCCGGCTCGCTCCAGAAGTCGGGATGGCCGTCGAGCGACGCCAGGCGGGCCGCGAGATCGAACTCGTCGCCGCCGGACGGCGCCTCGAGCCACAGGCACCCCACGAGGCCGTCGCGCGCGAACACGACCGGCCCCACGCTCTCGCTCGGCGTGGCCATCAGGTCGTAGGGGCCGTAGACCGTGGCGAGCCCGTCCCAGGAAAAGCAGTACATGACGTCGCCGTCGAGGTTGCCGAGGCCGTCGTCCCAGTCCAGCTGGTAGACGAGGTAGACCTTCTCGCCGTCGGCCGCGACGGCCGGAAAGCCGCTGGACATCGGCGTGGACTGCGTCAGGTCGACGTAGTCGACGAACGTGCCCGAGATCGCGTCGGCCGCCGCGAGGATGCGGATGCGCCCGGTGCCGGGATCCTGCTCGCCGTTGACGAGGTAGACCGTGGCTTCGTCGATCGCGACGTCCGGCCAGAGATCCTGGTAGCCGTCCGGCACGAGGTAGTCGTAGGCGACGGTCTGCGCGCCGTTCGTCGAGAAGAGCCACAGCAGCGTGTACTCGTGCTGGTACCAGTCCCAGTTGACCGTGTACCACGAACAGGCGATGAACACGCGCGCGAAGTCGCCGCTGCCGGACACGGCGATCGACGGCACGGCGACGGGCTCGCCGACCTCGAAGACGCGCGTGAACGCCCAGTGCTCGATGTCCCCGGGTCCGGCCGACCGCGCGCGCACGAGCGCGCCGTCCGCGCGGACCCAGACCGCGTGGAGGTAGCCCGCGTCGTCGAGGGCGAGATCGGGCTGGGCCTCGTCGAGGCTCGAGGACGGCAACTCCCGCACGGTCCAGGTCGCGCCGTGGTCGGCGCTGCTCGCGATGTGGATGTCGCGGTCGCTGCCGCCGAGGTCGTAGGACGCGAACGCGGCGAACAGGCGTCCGGTCACGGGATCCGCGACGAGCGCAACGTGCTCGTCGTTCATGTGCGTGGGATCCGCGAGCAGCCGGTTCGCGGACCAGGGCGCAAGGCGCGACGGTCCGGCCCGGCGAGGGACCGTGCCGGCGGATTGCCGCAGGGCAAGCGGGATCGTCGCCGCCGCGACGAGCGGGGCGCGGACGCCCGCGCCCGCGAGCGTGGTGTCGCGCCAGGCGCGCGAAGCGGCCGCGTCCCGGGCCGCGCGCCGGCCTCCCGCCGTCGCCGGCAGGGTCCCTCCCGGCGCGTGGCGCGGCGCCGGGGCTCGCGGCGGCTCGGTCCAGGAGATCGTCAGCAGGAGCGCGCCGGCCAGCAGCGCGAACCCGGCGTAGACGAGACGCCGCACCACCGCCCGGGTTCCGGCGCGCAGCCCTGCCGGGCGACCCCGCGCGTTCTCGGCCGCCCGCGGCTGATTCTGGCCGGCCGCCGGCGCCGGACGGCGACGTCCGAAATCGTCCAACAGCCGGCGAACGACGGTGTATATTGGCGCCATGAGCCTCGACCACGAAATCTGCTATCGAGCGGTCGCGAGCCGCGATCCACGCTTCGACGGCCGCTTCTTCACCGGGGTGCGCAGCACGGGCGTCTACTGCCGGCCCGTGTGCCCGGCGCGGACTCCTCAACGCAAGAACTGTGCCTTCTTCCCGAGCGCGGCGGGCGCCGAGGAGGCGGGTTTCCGCCCGTGCCGCCGCTGCCGCCCGGAGACGTCGCCCGGCACCCCGGCCTGGCTCGGCACGTCGGCCACCGTGTCGCGGGCTCTGCGCCTGATCGCCGAGGGCGCGCTCGACGACGGCCGCATCGAGGATCTCGCGGATCGTCTCGGGCTGACCGACCGCCACGTGCGGCGCCTGTTCGCGGAGCACCTCGGCGCGTCGCCGCACGCTGTCGCCTCGCTGCGACGCGTCCACTTCGCGCGTCACCTCATCGCGGAGACGGACCTGCCGCTCGGGCAGATCGCGCTGAGCGCCGGCTTCGGCTCGGTGCGGCGGTTCAACGCCGCCGTCCAGCGCAGTTTCCACGAGACGCCGACCGCGTTGCGCCGGCGGCTTCGCCACGAACCGGGCACGGCGCCGCACGGGCACCACGTCCTGCGCCTGCCGTACCGGCCGCCCTACGACTGGGACGCGCTCATCGCGTACCTCGTGCCGCGCGCGCTGCCCAAAGTGGAGCGCGTGACCGCGGCGGTGTACCGGCGCGCGGTATGCATCGCCGGCGCCGCCGGCGTGATCGAGGTCGGGCCCGACCCGCGGGACTCCTGCTTGCTGCTCCGCGTGCCGACCGCGCTGACGCCCCACCTGCTCGCCGTCACCGAGCGCGTGCGGTCGATGTTCGACGTCGGCGCGGACCCCGAGGCGATCGCGGATCGCCTCGCCCGCGACCGCCGGCTGGCCCGGCTCGCGCGGCGGGGCGCCGGCCTGCGCCTGCCCGGCGCCTGGGACCGTTTCGAGCTCGCGGTCCGCGCGGTGCTCGGCCAGCAGGTCACCGTCCAGGGCGCGACGACGCTGGCCGGCCGGCTCGTCGCGGCGTACGGCGAGCGATTGACCGGCGCGGACGGGGGCGACGGGGGCGATGGGCCCGACCGGATCTTCCCGGCGCCGGCGGTGCTGGCCGAGGCCGACCTGCAGCCGCTCGGACTGACGCGCGCGCGGGCCGCCACCGTGCGGGCTCTCGCCGCGGCCATAGCTGCCGACGGGACGCTCCTGGACGCCTCCGGCGGCCTCGAGGACGCCGCCGCCCGCCTGCGGCGCATCCCGGGCATCGGCGACTGGACCGCGCAGTACGTGTGCCTCCGCGCGCTCCGGGAACCGGACGCGTTCCCCGCGGGCGACCTCGCGCTGCGTCGCGCGTGGTCGCGTGGCGGCGCGCTGCCCCGTCCGGTCGACCTCACGCGGCGGGCCGAAGCCTGGCGACCCTGGCGAGGCTACGCCGCCCTGTGGCTCTGGCAGCTCGGGCTGCCGCGCCTGGACAGTTCGAAAGGAGCATCCGCATGACCGGAACCTCGACCGCGACCGTGGACAGCCCGGTCGGCCCCCTCCTGCTCGCCGCCACCGCCGACGGCCTCACGGACATCCGCTTCGCCGGCGATGCCGGCCCCGCGCCCGCGGACTCGCTGACCGGCGAGGCGGCGGCGCGGGCGCGGTCGATCCTCGCCGCGGCGGCCGCCCAGCTCGCGGAGTACTTCGCGGGCGAGCGCCGCACGTTCGATCTGCCCCTCGCGTTCGCGGGTACGCCGTTCCAGCGCGACGTCTGGCGAGCCCTGCAATCGATCCCGCACGGCGAGACGATCAGCTACGCCGAGCTGGCCCGGCGCGTCGGCCGGCCGCGCGCGGTCCGCGCCGTCGGCGCCGCCAACGGCCGCAACCCCCTGCCGATCGTGCTGCCCTGCCACCGGGTGATCGGCGCGGACGGCAGCCTGACGGGCTACGGAGGCGGACTCGCGATCAAGCGCACCCTGCTCGACCTCGAGGCCCGGGCAGCCGGCCGTCGAGGCTGATCGCCCGGCGCGGCTACCTCGCGAGCACCACGGTCTCGCGACCGAGCACGCGGCCGTCGACCAGGACGCGCGCGAGGTACACCCCCGCGGCGGCGGGCCGGCCGCCGCCGTCGCGGCCGTCCCAGAACAGCGAGCCCGGACCCGCGGCGCGGCCGCCGGCGCCGGCCTGCCACACGCGCCGCCCGCTCACGGTGAAGACCTCGACCGTGACCTCGCCCCCGCGAGCGAGGTCCCAGGCGAACATGGTGCCGCCGCTCGCGGGATTCGGGAACGCCGGACGCAGGCGGCCCAGGGCAGCGAGGTCGACCTGGTCGGGCGCGGGCGTGGGATCGACTACCGCCACCGCGTAGACGCTGCGGCCGTAGGTGCCGGCGAGGAGCTCGTCGCGCGCGGCGTTCCAGGCCAGGTGGGTGACGACCACGTTGGGTAGACCGTCGGCCACGAGGCTCCAGACCGACCCGCCCTGGGTCGTCTGGTACACGCCGAGGTCGGTCGCCACGAACAGGAGCCCCGGACGCTCCGGACAGGCGAGCAGATCGTTGACCGGCGCCTCGGGCAGGTTGCCGGCGATCGGGGACCACGTCAGGCCGAGGTCGTCCGTCATGAGGACGTGCGGGAGCGGCTCGTCCCAGCGGAATCCGCTCACCGTCACGTACGCCGTCTCGCGGTCGAAGGGATCGGCCCGCACGCTCGTGATCCAGCGCTCGGGCAGGCCGGCCGAGACGTCGGTCCAGGCGAGGCCGCCGCTGGTGGTCACGTGGACGCGGCCGTCGTCGCTGCCGGTCCAGATCACGTCCGGGTCCTGCGCGGACACGCCGATCGTGGTCAGCGTGCCGTCGACCTGCCCGCCCTGGCCCTGATGCGGGCCGCCGGTGAGGTCGCCGCTGATCGGGGCCCAGCCCGTGGGGCCGCTGTTGCGGTACAGCTTGTTGGTGCCGAAGTAGCGGCGGTCGGCGATGGTCGGGTCCTGCGCGTGGGGCGCGTTCCAGGCGATGCGGTCGGCGCTGCCGATGCCGTTGCCGGCCCAGCTGAACGTGCTGCCGCCGTTGCTCGAGTAGTAGACCGCGCCGTACTGGTACTGCGCCCAGATGCGGCTGCTCAGGAGCGGGTGGACGAGCGGCTGGAAGCCGTCGCCGCCGAGGATCGTCGTCCAGTCGTCGAGCGCCCCGGTGAGGGTGCGCACGGTCGAGATGTCCTGGCCGCCGAGGTAGATGGCGTCGGGGTTCTGCGCATCGAGCCCGAGGCGGTAGACCTGGGTGATGGGCTGGTCGGGCAACATCGTCCAGACCGTGCCGCCGTTCGTGGAGCGATAGACGCCGCCGTCGCTCCCCTCGTAGAGGACACGGGCCGGCGCGGGGCCCCAGGCCATCGCGTGGTGATCGACGTGCACGCCGCTGCTCGCCAAGGACCAGCTCGCGCCGCCGTTCGTGGACCGGTAGAATTCGAGGCCGAGCACGAAGACGACGTCCGGGTTGTCCGGATGGCAGCGGACGTTGCCGAACCACCAGCCGTAGCTCGCGAACACCGAGGCGAGCGCGTCGTCATTGGTCGGCGCCCAGTTCGCGCCGCCGTTGTCGCTGCGGAAGAGACCGGCGAAGTAGCCGGTGCGGTCGGCGTAGACGGCGTACATGCGGTTGGGCTGGGCCTGACAGAGCGCGAGCCCGATGCGCCCGGAGTTCACCTGTGGCGTCGGCAGCGACCCGGTCACCTGTCCCCAGGTGTTGCCGCCGTCGTCGGTGCGCCAGATCGAGCAGCCCGGACCGCCGTAGTCGTAGCGCTCGGGCGTGCGGATGCGCTGCCACATCGCGGCCAGGATGATCCACGGGTTGTCGGGACGGATGACGAGGTCGACGCAGCCGATCGTGTCGCCGAGGTACAGGGCGAGATCCCACGTCGCGCCGCCGTCCGTGCTGCGGTAGACGCCGCGGTCGGGCCCCGGCGCCCAGAGATTGCCCATCGCGGCCGCGTAGATGCGGTCGGGATTGGCCGGATCGATCACGATGCGGCCGATCGAGCCGCAGTTCTCGAGGCCGAGCCCGGTCCAGGTGTCGCCCTGGTCGAGCGACCGGTAGATGCCCGTGCCGCCGTACGCCACGCTGCCGCCGCCAGGGTTCACCTCGCCGGTGCCGACGTAGACGATGTCCGGGTTGACGGGGTCCAGCGCGACCGCGCCGACCGCGAGCGAGGGCTGGTCGTCGAACACGAGGTCCCAGTGCTGGCCGGCGTCGTGCGTGCGCATGAGCCCGCCCTCGGCCGCGCCGGCGTAGACCACGGCCTGGTCGCGCGGGTCGACGGCGAGGTCCGTGATGCGGCCGCCGACGTTGGTGGGACCGCGCGGAGCCCACCCTGTCGTGACGTCGCGCTCGTGAGCCGCGGCGAAGTCGTCGGCCAGCGCGCGAGCCTGCAGCTGCGCGGCGCGCCAGACGTCGAGGGGGATCGACATCTGCGGCCAGGCGCGCTCGGTGAAGAACCTCTGGTTCGGCTCGCGCACCGGCTTGCCGTCGCCGGGCAGGCGCGACCACCGCGTTCCTTCCTGCGGGACGAAGACGTCCGTCCCCTCGGGCGAAACGAGGCGGTCGCGGATCACGACGACCGCGACGGTGGCGAGGATCGCGGCCGTGACGGCCAGGCGCTGGCGGCGGGACGGGCGGATCATGGGCGACCTCCGGCTCGTGGAATCGCTTTCCGCCCATTATAGCATGTCGGCCCCTTCGCCGAACCGCCGCACCGCCTCGAGCACCACGAACTTCGGCTCTGTCGCCAACGTCCGGCAGTTGCCGAAGAGCCGCGCGAGCTTCGCGCCGTAGCCGAGGTGGCGGTTGCCGACCACGAGCAGCCGGCCGCCATCGCACAGGGTCCGTCGCGCGTGCATGAACATCGACCAGGCGACCACGTCGCCGAGGGCCTGCGCCTGGTGAAACGGCGGGTTCACCACGACCAGGTCGAGCGAGTCGGCCGCCGTGTCCTCCAGCCCGTCGCCGACCGCGAACGCGACCCGTGCCGGGTCGAGCCCCGCGCGCTCCGCGTTCGCGCGCGCGCAGGCGACCGCCTGGTACGACTCGTCGACGCCGAGGATCTCGGCACGCGGATTGCGCGCCGCGAGGGCGAGGCTCACCGCGCCGTTGCCGCAGCCGAGGTCGGCGGCGCGCAGCTCGCCCGCGGCGGCCGGCAGGTGCGCGAGCAGGCAGCGCGTGCCGACGTCCAGGTGCTCGCGCGCGAAGACGTTCGGCCCATTGCGCAACGTGAGGTCCGTGCCCGGTAGCGGGTACTCCGTGTCGGCAAGGCGGTCGGGCAGGGCGCGGTCAGGATCGAGGCGGGCGACGGCGAGGCGGGCCTTCTTCCGGCCGAGGCTCGTGCGGGTCTCGCCCAGGATCGTCTCCATCAGGCGATACGCGCGGGCGGGCGTGTGCTTGATCATGCCGCCGGCGAGCACCTGCGACCCGTCGTGCAGGAGCGGCCGCAGGCGCAGCAGCATGTCCTCCCAGAACGCGAGCGACTTCGGGAACTTCGCCGCGACCACGTCGAACGGCCCGGCCGGCGCCTCGTCGGCCGGCACGAAGGCGACCGCGTCCGGCGAGAGGCCGTTGCGGGCGAGGTTGTCCCGCAGAGCGAGCCGCGCGAGGTGCGAGTCGCTCCACAGGACAGGCCGGCGGTCGCACAGGGCCACGGCGAGGGCGCCGAACGCGTCGTTGACGAGCAGCGTGCGGCCGGCCGGCGCCGGCAGCTCGGCGAGCAGGTACTCGTCGGCGGCGTCCCAGGCGCGCAGCGCCTGGTCGCGCACCGGCGGCCGGCGCTCGAGGCGATAGTCCCGGCCGTTGTAATGCAGGCGCTCCATTGCTACGGTCCCCCGGGGCACGAGGCGCGATCCTCTACTCTCGCGGCGGCGTGCGCGCGCGGCCGCTCCAGGAGGCGACATGCACGGACCCGCGAACGGTCGGCGCCGGGGTGGACGTTCCTCGCTCATCACCGCGCTCGGCCTGGCTGCCGCGATCGCGTTCGCCGAGGAGCCGGCGCCGGCGCCGCGCGACCTCGTCGATCCGTTCATCGGGACCGCCGAGATGGGCCACACGTATCCCGGCGCCACGGCGCCGTTCGGGCTCGTGCAGCTCAGCCCGGAGACCGACATCGTACCCTACAGCCTCGGCGAGGGCTACAACGCGGCCGCGTACCGGTACTGCAGCGGCTACCAGTACGGCGACTCGACGATCGTGGGGTTCGCCCACACCCACTTCAACGGCACCGGCCACAGCGACCTCGGCGACCTGCTCATCGCCCCCACGATCGGCGACCTCGTGCTCGAACCGGGCCCCGCCGCGCAGCCCGACCTCGGCTACCGCTCGCGCTTCTCGCACGCGCAGGAGTCGGCGAGTCCCGGCTACTATCGCGTCACGCTGCTCGACCACGACATCGAGGCCGAGCTGACGGCGACCGAGCGGGTCGGCCTGCACCGCTACACGTTCCCGGCCACCGACGAGGCTCACCTGATCCTCGACCTCACGTCGAACATCTACGACTACCCCGGCAAGACCGTGTGGTCGTACGTGCGCATGGAGAACGACACGTTGCTCACCGGCTCGCGGCAGACGAGCGGCTGGGCGCGGACGCGCACGCTCTACTTCGCGATCGCGTTCAGCAAGCCGGTTGCGTCCTTCGGCCTACGCAACGAGGAGCCGATCGTCTACCGCGGCTTCTGGCGCAAGTTCGACGAGGACCGCGGATTCCCGGAGCGCGCCGGCCGGCGCGTGAAATGCCATTTCGACTTCGCGACCGAGGCCGGCGAGCAGATCCTCGTGAAGGTAGCGCTCTCTGGCACGAGCACGGCGGGCGCGCTCGCGAACCTCGCCGCCGAGGCCCCCGGCTGGGACTTCGACGGCGCGCGCCGGCGGACCGCCGCGGCCTGGGACCGGGCGCTCGGCGCGATCGTGGTCGAGGCCGACCCCGCGGGCCTCGTCAACTTCTACACCGCGCTCTACCACTGTCACCTGGGCCCGGTCGTCTGGAGCGATGTCGATGGCCAGTACCGCGGCCTCGACCAGAACGTGCACCGCGCCGAGGGCTATACGAACCACACGATCTTCTCGCTGTGGGACACCTACCGCGCGTTGCACCCGTTGCTCACGCTCCTGCAACCGGCCCGCACGGGCGACTTCGTGCAGTCGATGCTCGCCCACCGGCGCGAGAGCGTGCACGGCATCCTGCCGGTGTGGTCCCATCACGGCGCCGAGAACTGGTGCATGATCGGCTACCACGCGGTGCCGGTGATCGCGGACGCCTGGGTCAAGGGCGTGCGCGGCTTCGACCCCGCGGAGGCGCTCGACGCGATGCTGGCGAGCGCCACCTACGACCGCTACGACGGCCTCGGCGCGTACCGCCGCCTCGGCTGGGTGCCGGCCGACAGCAGCCGCTACGCGGCCTCGCAGACCCTCGAGTACGCGTTCGACGACTGGACGATCGCGCGGATGGCGGAGTCGCTGGGGCGCGCCGACGTGGCGGCGGAGTACGATCGCCGCGCCGGGTCGTGGCGCGCGCTGTGGGATCCGTCGAGCGGCTTCCTGCGCGCGCGCAACGCCGACGGGTCGTTCCCCGCGGGGTTCGATCCGCTCGACACGCACGGCCAGGGCTACATCGAGGGCAACGCCTGGAACTACTCGCTGTATGTGCCGCACGATGTGGCCGGCTTCGCAGAGCTGATCGGCGGCCGCGAGCGCCTCGCCGCCTGGCTCGACACGCTGTTCGTGATGCAGGTCGCGGACGAGACCTTCGCCGCGAACGAGGACATCACGCGCGCGGGGATGATCGGCAACTACGTCCACGGCAACGAGCCGAGCCACCACGTGCCGTACCTCGACGCGTTCATCGAGCGGCCGTGGCGGACGCAGGCGCGGGTGCGCGAGATCCTGGACACGATGTACCGGCCGGCGCCGGACGGGCTATGCGGCAACGACGACTGCGGGCAGATGTCGGCGTGGTACATCTTCAGCGCACTCGGCTTCTACCCCGTGGCGCCGGGGAGCGACCAGTACGTGCTCGGCAGCCCGTGCGTGCGGCGGGCGGAGATCGCGCTTCCGGGCGGGCGGACGTTCACGGTGGTCGCGGAGAACCAGGGGGCGGCGAACATGTACGTGCGGGAAGTCTCGTTGAATGGCGTCGCGCTCGAGCGGAACTGGATCACGCACGAGGAGGTCGCGCGGGGCGGAACGTTGCGGTTCGTGATGGGTGCGGAGGCGGATCGGGGGCGGGCGACAGGCGACGCGGCGGCGCCGTACTCGATGTCGCGGTAGCGCGGTGCGGACCTCCCGGAAACGGTTGCGGCTCGGCCGAAGCCGAGCCGCAGAGCCTGCGGATCTGAGTCCTTGGTATGGATGGGACCACAGACCCTGATCGGTTACACTGGTGACAGCTTAGGGGCTGGATTTCGCATTGTCAAGATAGTATGCTGCTTGAGTTGGGGCCGATCGGTGACTTCTGGGGAGGATCATCCAAATGAAAGCGTACATCCTCGGGCTTGATCTCGGGCCGAACTCCGTCGGTTGGGCGATGCTCGAAGCCAACCCGAATTCGTTTGAGCCTGTAGGTTTCGCCGACACCGACAGTGCTGGCCATCCCCCCTTGGGCGTCCGGGTATTCGAGGCGGGATTGCACAATTTCGGGACCGCGAAGGAGATGTCTCTCAACCAGTCTCGGCGGACTGCGAGATGCATGCGGCGGAACCACGCGCGGCGGAATGCCCGTCGTAACCGCCTGAAGGCGCAGTTGCGAGAAGGCGGGCTTCTGCCTGTCGATGACAAGTTGCTCGAAGACCTTTTTCGAAGCGATCCGTACGAACTGCGTGCACGCGCGTTGACGGAAGATCTCGAGCCGTACGAGATCGGTCGCGCAGTTTTCCACCTTGGCCAGCGCCGGGGCTTCCAGTCCAACCGCAAGAGTGGGAAGGCGAAAGAGGATGAGGGGATCCTCGAGGAGATCGGCGTGCTCGAACGTGCGATCAAGGATTCTGGCTGCCGATCCCTCGGTGAGTACCTCCACACCCTCGCACGAGGCACCGGTCCTGTCGACCAGCCGCGGCTGCGAAATCGCCACACGCGGCGAGACATGTACCTTGCCGAGTTCGAAGCGATCGTCGCCCGCCAGCAGACGTGCCATCCGGATCTGCTATCCGCTCCACTCGTGTCGCGGTTGCGTCACACGATCTTCTTCCAGCACCCGTTCGAGGTGACGGAAGAGAGGCGGTTGGCCGCGCCATCACGCGCCAATCTGCATCGCGCGCCGTCGGTACGATTATGCCCGTTGGAGCCCGGCCAGTACTGCTGCCCGCGAGGGCTCTGGGAGGCCCAACAGTTTCGCATCCACAAGGAGACTGCGAACCTCCGCGTGAGTGAGCACCTCGGGCGCGAGCGGGTGCTCACCGCGGGCGAGCGACAGGTCGTTCTCGATCTTCTCATGTCGAAGGACCGCGTGAAATTCGACGACATCCGCAAAGCCCTGGCCAAGACCGGCGTCGACCCCGACGCACAGTTCAACCTGGAGCGCGGCGGGCGGTCGGCGTTGCTCGGCAACTCCGTGGAACACAAGCTCGCGACCACGGTTGGCCGCCCGGCCTGGCGAAAGGTCGCCGAGCAAACGCGACAGCGTTTGCGCGACCACCTCGTCCAGGCGGATGATCCGACAGACCTCATCGCTGTTCTGCAAGGCCTCGGTGTCGAACCGGAATCGATCGAGAAACTCGTCCGGTGGACCCCGGCCGACGGCTATCTGGGCTATTCGCTCGAAGCGATTCGGAAGTTGATGCCGCTCCTCGCCGACGGGTTGGACGAATTCGAGGCGATCCAGAAAGCCTACCCGCAACGGCCCGGGAGTTCGCGTTTCGCGACGCTGCCGCCGTTGTCGTCGAGCGATCTGCCGACCGATCTCGAGAATCTCACGAACCCCGTCGTTCGTCGCGCATTGGTCGAAGTACGCAAGGTCGTGAATGCGCTGATCCGAGAACACGGTTGCCCGGCCAGGATCGTCGTCGAGCTCGCCCGGGATATGAAGGACGGCGCGGAACGGCGACGCGAAGAGGCCAAGACGCTCAGGGACCGGGAACGGGTGCGCGAAGAGGCGGCGAGCCGTGTGGCCGAGTTTGGCGGCAACCCGCGAAGTCGCGATGACGTGAATCGGTGGCTGATCTGGGAGGAACAGGGGCGGCACTGCCTCTATACCGGCCAGCCGATCCCTGTTTCCGAATTGTTCGCGGGCGGCGAGTGGGAGATCGACCACATCCTACCGCGGTGGCGCAGTCTCGACGACTCGCAGGCGAACAAGGTGCTCGTCCATCGACTCGCCAACAAGGAGAAGGGCGACAGGACGCCGATGGAGTGGCTCGGCGAGAGTTCCGAGGCTTTCCGTCAACTCCTGCGGCGGGCAGCCGGCCTGCAGCACTCCGGTGCGCTTTCACGTGGAAAGTTCGAACGCCTCAAACGCGCCGAACTCGACACCGAGGATTTCGCGGCCCGCCAGCTCAACGATACGCGTTATCTCACGCGAGCCGTCGTGGAGTACTTGTCATTGCTCTTCCCGCCGGAGTTGCGCACTGGCGAAAAGGCCATCCAGTCGTGCCGCGGCGGCTTGACCGCCGAATTGAGGCGACAGTGGGGCTTGAACAACATCCTGCCGGACCTGTACGACGCCAAGGGTGAACCGCTCCTTTCGGATCGCGTCGACGACGATGGAAAACCCTACAAGTCTCGTGATGACCACCGACACCACGCGATCGACGCCTTGGTGATCGCCCTCTCCTCGCGAGCGCTTCTAAAGAGATATCAGGATTACTGGAAATCTCGCGATCACCACCCAGAGCCGGGCCGGCCCCCGTTCCCGGTTCCTTGGGACACGTTACGCGATACGGCGCGCGACCTCGCGTCGCGCATAACGGTCTCACACCGAGCCCTGCGGAAGATCAGCGGCGCGTTCCACGAAGAGACCTTCTATGGGCCTGCCCGCAATCGTGACGGCGAGATCGCTGCTGACCGCTACGTCACGCGAAAACGGCTCGATACGCTCACTGGGTCGAACATCGCCACGATCCGCGATGACACGTGTCGTCGCTTGATCGAGGATCGCTTGCGCATCCATGGCTGGGATGGCCAGAGCAACACGCTGCCCAAGAATTGGCACGCCGAGCCGATCCTCATGGCGAACGGCATCCCGATTCGGAAAGTCAGGATCGAGGTCGCCATCAAGAACGCGCGTCAGCTGAAACACCGGTTCGCGATCCTGGGCAACAACCATCATCTCGAGATCGTCGCCTCCGCAGAGACCGACGACCAGGGCGCACCCAGGGCCATGTGGGCTACTGCAGTCTCGACCATGGCTGCGGCCGATCGGGTCCGTCGACAGGGGCTTCCCGCGGTAAATCGAGATCACGGAGGGGGGAAGGTGTTCGTGATGTCGCTGGCGCGGAAAGAGTCGGTCTGGATCGTAAACCCCGTCACGGGAGAACGTATCATAGGAGTAGTCCAGAAATTAACCGGCGAGCCAACACCCTCTAGCCGGTTCGATATCACAATTCGTGATTGTCGAGACAGTCGACCGGCCACTCATGGAAACAAGCAGCCATTCCGACGTATTTCTTCTTTCGTAGACTGGCGCAAGCACTCAATTACGAAGGTCCAGGTGGACCCGATCGGTAGGATTCGACAGGCCAGGGATTAAAGTCGGCAATACCGGCGTCGATCTTCATGGGGCCAGGGGCTGGAGGCCTCATGAAACGCACGATCTCGGTCGCTACGCGCGGCACGCAATTGGCGCTCCGCAATACCAGGATCACGATCACTCGTGATGACGAGACTCTCGCGGACATCCCCGCCGAGGATCTCGGTCTCATCGTCCTGGAGTCGACCGGGATCTCGATCTCGTCCGGCGTCATGGCAGCGCTCGGCAAGACCGGTGGCGCGATCCTCGCCTGCGACGAGACGTTTCACCCGTGCGGCATGTTCATCCCGCTCGACGTGCACTCTCTGCACAGTGAACGAGTGCGCCTGCAGTCGGAGATGTCGGCGCCTCTCAAGAAGAACCTCTGGGCTAGGATCGTCGGAGCGAAGATCGCCAACCAGGCGGCTCTGCTGCGGGGCGATGATGCGGTCCCGTTACGTAGGCTGGCTGAAACGACCCGCAGTGGCAACATCGGCGCTCACGAGAGTCAGGCCTCCCGGATCTACTGGCCCCTCGTGTTTCGAGAATGCGCCGCCATCACCAAGCATCCGTTCCGGCGACATCGCGAAGGAGCACCGCCCAACAACCTGTTGAACTACGGTTACGCGGTCCTCCGCGCGGCGACAGCACGAGCACTCTGCATGGCCGGCCTGCAGCCGGTGATCGGGCTTCACCACCGGAACAGATACAGCGGATTCTGCCTCGCCGACGATGTCATGGAGCCGTATAGGCCCGTCGTCGACTCGGTCGTTCGCGAGTTCGCGGTCCAAGGCAGGCTGGAGATCGACAAAGACGTCAAGCAGGGGTTGATCGGGGTGCTCTATCGCGAGGTATCCATCCTGGGAGAAAGCACCTCGCTCGCCGTTGCCCTGGAGTCGACCGCAAGTTCCCTCGCGCACGCGATCGAGGAACAGGTCAAGAACGGAGCCTCGGCACCGGTCGCGGCGAAGGAACTCCAACTACCGGAGATCCAGCCGTCGTGAAACTGAGCGGGATGAGAGCCATGTGGGTACTGGTGATGTTCGATCTACCCGTGATCACGAAGCCTCAGCGCAAGGCTGCGACGGAATTCCGGAAATCCCTGATCCAGGACGGGTTCGACATGCTACAATACTCGGTGTATTCGAGACCGTGCCCGAGCGACGAGAACGCCGCTGTCCACGTCGGGCGAGTAAAATCCATCATGCCACCAAACGGGCAGGTGCGGATCCTGAAATTCACCGACAAGCAATACGCGAGAATGGAATGCTACCTCAGCAGAACCGCGACGAAACCAGAATCCCAGCCCTCGCAGATCCAGCTTTTCTGACCCTGGATCCCTCTCAACCAGTGGTAATCCAACCGGTTGAGAGGGAGGTAGTGTAACCGATCAGGGTCCGTAGGCCACCCACAACGTCCTCCGCTCTCGGTTTTGGCTGTCGTCTAGTGTAACCGATCAGGGTCCGTAGGCCACCCACAACCGTGAGCATCCGCTCGAAGCGATCGGCCTGAGTGTAACCGATCAGGGTCCGTAGGCCACCCACAACTCTCCGAGCTCGCTAGCGAACTCGCGCAGTAGTGTAACCGATCAGGGTCCGTAGGCCACCCACAACTCCCATACCGCACGGTCGCGATCGTGCGCGAGTGTAACCGATCAGGGTCCGTAGGCCACCCACAACTGCGAGTGATCACGGCCTCGGTCGCCGCGGAGTGTAACCGATCAGGGTCCGTAGGCCACCCACAACTTCCCAGCCTTTCTGACGTCTCCGATTACAAGTGTAACCGATCAGGGTCCGTAGGCCACCCACAACTGCGCGACGCATATCGCCGCCGCGCGTTGAAGTGTAACCGATCAGGGTCCGTAGGCCACCCACAACTGCCCTGGATGGACCCACGAGGATGGCTGCAGTGTAACCGATCAGGGTCCGTAGGCCACCCACAACTGTCCGCCACCAATGCCTGGCACGACTTCGAGTGTAACCGATCAGGGTCCGTAGGCCACCCACAACTGCCCTGGGGTCCAGAATTTCGCGTAGACGAGTGTAACCGATCAGGGTCCGTAGGCCACCCACAACGGCGACCGGGTTACCCGCGTCGAGGCCAGGAGTGTAACCGATCAGGGTCCGTAGGCCACCCACAACTTGAGTGCCACGCGGTCGAGCTCCACGGCCAGTGTAACCGATCAGGGTCCGTAGGCCACCCACAACAGGCTCGCGGTGCTCATGCAGGGAGGCATAGTGTAACCGATCAGGGTCCGTAGGCCACCCACAACTTCGCCGGGCGCAGGGCATCATCGTGCGAAGTGTAACCGATCAGGGTCCGTAGGCCACCCACAACACCAGCCACGACGACTAGGAGGTCTGTCAAGTGTAGCCGATCAGGGTCCGTAGGCCACCCACAACCAGCGCGCGGCTGCCAGCAAAGCAGGCGCAAGTGTAGCCGATCAGGGTCCGTAGGCCACCCACAACTCATCAGGCCAGTGGTCGTGTGGATCTGCTAGTGTAGCCGATCAGGGTCCGTAGGCCACCCACAACTCGGGCGTCGAGATGAACACCGCGCCGCCCAGTGTAGCCGATCAGGGTCCGTAGGCCACCCACAACAGTCCCCGATTCGCGGCCGAGCGGCGGCGGAGTGTAGCCGATCAGGGTCCGTAGGCCACCCACAACTACCAGGACATTCTCATCAAAGCGGCCGACAGTGTAGCCGATCAGGGTCCGTAGGCCACCCACAACTATCCCGCCGCCTGGGGGAACCTCGTCGATAGTGTAGCCGATCAGGGTCCGTAGGCCACCCACAACAGAAGTCTCTACTCGAGAAACGCACGGCGAAGTGTAGCCGATCAGGGTCCGTAGGCCACCCACAACTTCAGCCAGATCGACAGCCGCACCGTGCCGAGTGTAGCCGATCAGGGTCCGTAGGCCACCCACAACGTCTTCGGTCGTGAGGATCAGGTCCCCGGCAGTGTAGCCGATCAGGGTCCGTAGGCCACCCACAACAACCTTGACGACCTGGCGGTCCGACCATCCAGTGTAGCCGATCAGGGTCCGTAGGCCACCCACAACGGCGCCGCCTCATACGCTGCAGGCGACGGAAGTGTAGCCGATCAGGGTCCGTAGGCCACCCACAACTCTGCGTGAAACGCACGGTGAGCCCGGCCGAGTGTAGCCGATCAGGGTCCGTAGGCCACCCACAACATACGGACTCACCAGGCATCAGCTCCAAGGAGTGTAGCCGATCAGGGTCCGTAGGCCACCCACAACAAGCCCATCACGCAGTATCGCGAGCGATTCAGTGTAGCCGATCAGGGTCCGTAGGCCACCCACAACTGTCGCGTCTTGCTCCTTTTCTTGGTGATAAGTGTGGCCGATCAGGGTCCGTAGGCCACCCACAACCTCAATTCTCGGTCCTAGCCTCCGGCGAGCAGTGTAGCCGATCAGGGTCCGTAGGCCACCCACAACAAGGGGAGATTCAGCGACGCGGCGACTCTGAGTGTAGCCGATCAGGGTCCGTAGGCTACCCACAACTGGCAAGAACGATTGAGCAAGTGGTGTACGAGTGTAGCCGATCAGGGTCCGTAGGCCACCCACAACTTTTTGGGCAATTGTGGTATTGTTCAGACAAGTGTAGCCGATCAGGGTCCGTAGGCCACCCACAACCCTTTGGGGGGTGTCAGTGGGGGCGGTCAGAGTGTAGCCGATCAGGGTCCGTAGGCCACCCACAACGGCATGTGCTGATTCGGCAGACGGCCGTTCAGTGTAACCGATCAGGGTCCGTAGGCCACCCACAACTGGTACGGCGACCAGCGCCTAGCGCCCCCGAGTGTAACCGATCAGGGTCCGTAGGCCACCCACAACCTCGCCGTACTCGGCGCGGTAGCGCCTCTAGTGTAACCGATCAGGGTCCGTAGGCCACCCACAACTGGAGGACTGACGTGGACACCAGGCGGAAAAGTGTAACCGATCAGGGTCCGTAGGCTACCCACAACCGGCCCGTCCACCCCCTGTGGCAGGTACTCTCGTCCACATGGAGATTTCGTCTCTGACGCCCGCCAAAGGGAAGTGAACGGGCCGGTCCTAGTGTAGTTGCTGTTGAGCGACTCCCGGTTTCAGGTGTCGGGTTGAGTAGCCTCGCGGGACATGCTAGGTTCGACGCCAACGGACCGTAATATTTCGAGGAGGCCCCGATGCGATCTTCCATGCGCACGGCACCAGCAATCGTCGTCGCGATTGCACTCACCGCCCTAGCCGGCTGCAGCAGCAACGGCGACGCCGGCAAGTCCGCCGACACCCCCCGCGCGCCCGGTACGCCCGCGGCCGTGATCGGCGTCTCCCTCCTCACCCGCACCCACCCCTTCTACCAGGACCTCGAGGCCGGCCTGCAGCAGGCCGCCAACGAGCGCGGCTACCAGCTCCTCGTCCAGGCGGGCGAGTTCGACGTCGCGAAGCAGAAGGACCAGCTCGAGAACTTCCTCGTGCGAAAGGTCGACGCGATCGTGCTCTCCCCCTGCGACTCGCGTTCGATCGGCACCTCGGTCACCGCGGCCAACGCGGCGGGCATCCCGGTGTTCACCGCGGACATCGCAGTCCTCGCCGACAACGCGCAGATCGTCTGCCACACCGCGAGCGACAACGTGGCTGGCGGCCGCCTCGCCGCCCAGGCGCTCGTGGAGGCGATCGGCGGTTCAGGCGAGGTCGCGATCATCGACCATCCCGAGGTCGAGTCGGTGATCCAGCGCGTGGCGGGCTTCGAGGAGGAGCTCGCGAAGCACGCCGGCGTCACGATCGTCGCCAAGCTGCCCGGCCGCGGCACGAAGGACATCGCCTTCCGCACCGCCGAGGACATCCTGCAATCGCAGCCGGGTCTCGACGCGATCTTCGGCATCAACGACGACAGCGCCCTCGGCGCCCTGGCGGCGGTCGAGAAGGCGGGCAAGCTCGGCCAGATCGTGATCGTCGGCTTCGATGCGGTGCCCGAGGCGCGCGCGGCGATCAACGCCGGCAAGATCCACGCCGACGTCGTGCAGCAGCCGCGCGAGATCGGCCGCATGACGATCGAGGCGGTGGCCGCGTACCTCAGCGGTCAGTCCGTGCCCCCGCAGCAGCTCATCCCCTGCCAGCTCTACGCGGGCGACGATGCCGCCGGCCGTTGACACCCCGCTGTTGAGCCTGCGCGGCGTGCGCAAGACGTTCCCCGGCGTGGTCGCCGTGGCGGGCGCCGACCTCGACGTCCGCGCTGGCGAGGTCCTCGCGCTCGTCGGCGAGAACGGCGCGGGCAAGAGCACGCTCATCAAGGTCGTCTCGGGCGCGCACGCGCCGGACGCGGGCACGGTCGAGATCGACGGCCGCGACCTCACCGGATTTGCGCCGGCGCAAATGGCCCGCGCCGGCGTGGCGGTGATCTATCAGGAGCTGAGCCAGGTCCCGGGCCTCACCGTGCGCGACAACCTCTTCCTCGGCCGCGAGCCGCGGCTCCTGCGTCCGCTCAACCGCGCCGCAGAACGCCAGCGCGCTCGCGAGGTCCTCGCCCGTCTCGGCTGCGACGTCGACCCCGACGTGCCCGTCGCCCAGCTCGACCTCGCCCACCGCCAGCTCGTCGAGATCGCCCGCGCGCTGCTGGCCGACGCCCGCGTCCTGATCCTCGACGAGCCCACCGCGGCCCTCACGCCCCGCGAGACCGAGCGCCTGTTCGCGGTGCTCGGCGAGCTGAAGGCCCAGGGCCTGGGCCTCGTGTTCATCAGCCACCGCCTCGACGAGGTCGCGCGCCTCGCCGACCGCATCGCCGTGATGCGGGATGGCGAGCTGCTCGGCGTCTGGGCCGCCTCCGCGCTGGACCGCGGCCGGCTCATCGAGCTGATGGTGGGCCGACCCCTCGATCGCGAGTTCCCCCCGCGCGCGGCCGTGCGTGGCGAGGTCGTGCTCGCGGTCGACGGCCTGTGCGGCGGCCGCGTCAAGCCGGTGACCTTCACCGTCCGCGCCGGCGAGGTGCTCGGCCTCGCCGGCCTCGTGGGCGCGGGCCGCACCGACCTCGCGCGCCTCGTGTTCGGCGCCGACCGCCCGCGCGCGGGCACCGTGCGCGTCGACGGTCGCGCGGTCCGGCCGGGCTCGCCGCGCGCCGCGATCCGGGCTGGCATCGCGCTCTTGACCGAGGACCGCAAGGGCCAGGGTCTCGTGCTCGGCCTCGGCGCCCGCGAGAACTTCGCGCTCGGCAACCTCGACCGCTGGTCACGCGCCGGCTGGCTGGACCGGACGACGGAGGCCGACCGCTTCGCCGGCCACGTCGCGCGCCTGCGCATCAAGGTCGCCGGCCCCGACCAGCGCGCCGGCCAGCTCTCGGGCGGCAATCAGCAGAAGCTGCTCGTCGCGCGCTGGCTCGAGCGCGACGCCCGCGTCGTGATCTTCGACGAGCCCACGCGCGGCATCGACGTCGGCGCCAAGTACGAGATCTACGAGCTGATCAACGACCTCGCCGCCCGCGGCAAGGCCGTCGTGATGATCTCGAGCGAGCTGCCGGAAGTGCTCGGCATGGCCGACCGCATCCTCGTGATGCACGAGGGTCGCCTCGCCGGCGAGATCCCCGATCCCCGCGCCGCGAGCCAGGCCGACGTGCTGGCCCTGGCCGTGGCCAAGGAGCCTCATGGCGCCTGACGCGACGAACCTGACCGGCGCCCTGCGCCGCCGCTTCGCGGGCTACGGCATGCTCGGCGTGCTGCTGTTGCTCTGCGTACTCTTCTCCGTGCTGACCATGCAGGACCAGCACCCCACGGGCGCCCGCGCCGCCGCCGAGCTGGCGACCGAGCTCATCGGCCACGCCGAGCCCGATGCGGCCATCCTGATCCTGATCCGCGACAGCGAGCAGGACCGCGGATTCTCCGACGACCTCGCCGCTCGGCTGCGCGCGGCAGGCTTCACCGCCGTCGCGACAGCCGCCGGCGGTCCGCCCGAGCTGCGCGCGGCCTGCGAGCGTCTCGTCGACGACGGCCCGGCCGACATCTGGCTCGCCACCCTCACGTCCGGCCTGCCGGCGGCGCGATCGATCGCTGCCGCGGTGCCGGGCCTCGCCGGCGCCACGGTCCTCGCGCCCGCGTCGTACCGCTGGCCGACCTTCCTGCTCGCCGACAACCTGCGCAACGTCGCGAACCAGATCGCGGTGATCGCCATCGTCGCGGTCGGCATGACGCTCGTGATCATCACCGCGGGGATCGACCTCTCGGTGGGGTCGCTCATCGCGCTGTCGGCGGTCGTGTGCGCCTGGCTCGTGCGCGCGCTGGGCGGAGCGGGCGCGGGCGCGGGCGCGCTGTTCGCGGCCGGGTTCGGCGCCATCGCGCTCTGCGCGCTCGCGGGGCTCTTCTCGGGCGCCATGATCGTGCGGTTCCGGCTGCCGCCGTTCATCGCCACGCTCGCGATGATGCAGGTCGCGAGCGGGGTCGCCTACATCGTCGCCCGCGGCCGGCCCATCTACGACGCGCCGGAGTCGATCACGACGCTGGGGCGCGGCGTCGATCCGCTCGCGGGCGTGCCGTGGGCCGTGTGGCTCATGCTCCTCCTCTACGCCGTCGCCCATCTGCTGATGAGCCGCACCGCGCTGGGGCGGTACGTCTACGCGGTCGGCGGCAATCCGGAGGCGGCGCGGCTCGCCGGGGTGCGCACGGGCGCGGTGCTGCTCTTCGCCTACGCGCTGTGCGGCGCGCTCGCGGGGCTCGGCGGGGTCTTGATGGCGAGCCAGCTCAAGAGCGGCGCGCCGACCTACGGCCTGATGTACGAGCTGTACGTCATCGCCGCGGTGGTGGTCGGCGGCACGAGCCTCTCGGGCGGCGAGGGGCGGGTGCTCGGCACGCTGATCGGCGCGTTCATCATCGCTGTCATCCAGAACGGCATGAACCTGACCAACGTGGAGAGCTACACGCAGAAGGTCGTGCTCGGGCTCGTGATCCTCGGCGCCGTGCTGATCGACCGGTTGCGCCGGCGCAACTAGCGCCGGCGCCAGCGCGGGTCAAATAACGTAATCCATTATCAGTCTGTCGTTTATCCAGTATTTATGGGCGTTGCGCGTAGGGAAAGATATGGCTAGTCGAACGCTTGGTTTACATATGATCACATATTTCGTCACGCCCGGGGTGTACTTCTCTTACGAATCGTGATAAAATAGCGCAGTCGCGTGAGCGGCCTGGGGAACCTCGAGCGGTGGTCCCGGATGCCGCGTTGCCTCGAGTTCTAGACCTGAGAGGAGTTCACCATGAAGGCCTTGTTCACGTTGTTCGCGGCGGTGTGCCTGATGGCTGGCGTCGCCGTGGCGCAGGATACCTGGTGCTACGGCTGGGAAGATGGCGGCACGATGCTCGGCGCCTACCTGCCCGATGACATGTATATCGCCAACACCGAAGCCCAGGCGTTCGAGGGCACCCATTCGTTGGAGATCTACGAAATCGGAGCGACCGGCACACCTCAGGCGTACGTGGCCTGGATCACCGGTCTGCACGAGGGTGACCAGGTGACGGCGTCGATCATGACCCTCGATATGATCACCGGCAACCCGTCGTGCCGCATCTGGGGCCACTGGACCACCGCCGGCGGCACCATCGACGATTACGCCGGCAGTGCCAGCGGCAACAGTACCTACAGCGGCACCGGCGAGGAGTGGATCGAGCTGAGCTACACCTGGACCGCCGGCGCGGCCCAGGAAGGCCAGGGCCTCGTGGTCGAGATCCGTCCGTACAACGCGAGTCCCTGGGCCGGCTCGAACTGGATCGACAATCTCTGCGTGACCAAGCCGGTCGACGCGTGGCTGTACTTCCCGGGCACGGGCCCCGTGGGCACCGACAACCAGAGCTGGTCGAGCGTCAAGGCGCTGTTCGACTAGGCTCGCGACCAGCGCCGGTCCACCGGCGCAGTCCTTCCGCCAGCCAGCCGGACGGCTCCCCGTGAGCCGTCCGGTTCTTCTTCTTGCGCACCGGTTGCCGCGCGGCGTCGAGCTGCCGGACCCGGCGCCCGGTGACGCCCGCGTGATTCTACGATCGACCGGGGCGGGTCCGATTTCGCGGTCCGGGGCGGACTGACCGGGAACGGGCGGCGCTCAGCCGACTGATACCGTAGATTCAGTCATGCGAGGTTCGAGAACCCCCGTCGGGAGGGCTGGTCATGACGAGACGCTGGTTCTGGCTCGGTCTCTGCGTCCTCTGGTCCATCGGCGCGTCCGCGGCCGGCGGGCCGGACACGCCGGTTCGGGTCCGCGCCGATCCCGGCGACATCCGCCACGGCGGCGTCGCCGGCGGCGCCAGGGCCGAGGTCGACACCCTGGACCTGCTCGGCGGACCCGCTCGCCTCGACGGCCGCTTCGAGGACGCCGGCGGCCAGCCGTCCTGGCACGGTTGGGCCCACGAGGACCTCTGGGAGCAGCCGAGCTACTGGCAGGTGAGCCCGTTCCTGGCGCCCCACGGCCAGAACGCCATGTGGTGCGGTACGGTGTTCCCGGACGGCGATCCGGGCTACGGCAACGACTGGCGCCAGAACCTCGTCTTCAGCCACGCCGTCGCCGACCCGTCCGTCCCCGTCAGCGTGCGCTGGACGGCGACCCTGCGCAACGACACCGAGCCGCGCTACGACTACACGTACCTGCAGGTGAACCGCGGCGGCTCGTGGGAGTCGCTCCGGTCCTACGACGGCGAGTGTACGATCCTGGTCGACGAGACCGTCGTCCTCGCGGCGGGCGAGCTGGTCGGCCCGGGCGGCGACGAGGTGCAGCTGCGGGTGCGATTCTCCTCCGACGGCGCCTGGTCGGACGAGGACGGCCTCTGGGACACCGACGGCGCCTGCCAGCTCGACGACGTGACGGTCACCGTCGACGGCAGCGTCGTCGATGACGAGGACTTCGAGGACGGCGTGAGCGACCGCTGGCGGCCTGTCGCCGAGGCGGTCGGCGATTTCGCGGCTCTCTGGATCCACCTGGTCGATCTCGACCCCTGCGTGTCGAATTCGTCGGCCCAGGTCGCGTTCATCGACGACGGCCTGGTCGTCCCGGGCACCGGCGGCACGCCGTGCATCAACTGGTGCTACGGGCCGGGCGGCTACATCGTGAACCATTCCGGCGGATTGCTCGGCGACCCCTACTATCTCGCCAACCGGATCACGAGCCCCGTGCTGGCGTGGCCGGCGGGCGCCGACGCCGCCTCCTTCGAGTTCGGCGTGTACCGGCACGAGACGCTATCGCCCGAATCCCCGGGGATCGTCTATCAATGGCACGTCCGCTCCGTGAACACCGGCGACCCCGCCGATCTCGCCGGCGCCTCCTGGCGAACGCGGTACTTCCTCTACTACGGCAGCCCCGCGTACCTCCGCCAGCACGAGGTCATCTCCGACCTGCTCGTCCCGAATCCCACGCACGTCCAGGTCTCCCTGCTCGTGATCGACGATTCGCCGGGCTGGTGGGAGGGCGACGACGGCACCCCCGCCCCCTACTTCGACAATGTCCGGGTCACCGCGTGGACGACGGCCGGCCCCAGCCTCTCCGCCCGCAGCGTCGACCTCTTCAACGACGGCTTCCCCGCCGCCGGCGCGATCGACCCGACGGACCTCGCGCGCAACGCGGTCCGCCTGGACATGGCCGGCAACATCAGCCCCGCCGCGCACCTGCGCAACGACCCCGGCGACTCGGTCGTCGTCACCGCGACCACGATCCGCCCGGGCGCCGTCCTCGCCGGGCCGCCGCAGATGCACGTGCGGATGAAGGCCAATTCGCTCTTCGACGCGGTCCGCGAACTGCCGGCCGGATTGGTCCAGACCGGAGCCGTCGTCACGGGCTGGGTCGACGGCGATTCGACCTTCAACGCCGCCGGCGAGCCGGTGCCCGACCGCTGGCACTTCGACCTGCCCGACAGCGACTTCTTCTACCCCGGCGACGTGCTCCACTACCGCTTCGAGGTCCGCGACGATCAGGCCGGCGAGATCGGTCTCGCGCTGCTGCCCGCCGACACCGCCGGCTTCGCGAGCTTCCACCACGACCTCCTCTACGACAGCGACTTCATCGTGCGCGCCCTGCCGACCATGGTCTCACCCGCGCCCGACGACCAGCCGGAGGTCCTCTTCTGGAATGACTTCGGCACCGGACCCGGCGAGAACCACTGGCACCACGCCCTGCGGAACCTGGGCTTCACGGCGGGCGTCTCCTACGACCTCTACACCACGCGCAGCCCCACCTCCGGCGTCGGCAACGGCCTGGGCGGCCGGGCCACGTCCGCGGTCCTCAGCGGCTACCGGGTGCTGCTCTACTCCGCGGGCGACCTCGCGCTGTCGGTCCTGGGGAACGGCGACTTCTACGACGATCCGTCGAACGACCTCGCGGTCCTCACCCAGTGGTTCGGCCAGGGCGGCAAGCGCGCCTTCCTGACCGGCGACCACCTCGTATCCGCGCTGCTCGACGCGGGCGCTCAGGGCGCCGCGTTCGTGAGCACATACCTCGACGTGAGCTACCACGGCCCGGATGTCTCCACCTTCATCGGCAACCAGGTCTCGCCGCGGGTCGCCTCGATCGCCGGTAACGGCGTGATCTCGAGCGTACCGGTGTGGATCGCCTACGGCGGCTGTCCCTCCCGCAGCGCGTTCGACGCGATCACGGGCGCCGGATCCGCGGTCCGCCTGGCCGAGTTCACCGGTCCGGACGGACAACCCGGGGTCTATCCGTTCGCGGCTGCTGTCTACGCCTGCCACGCCGCGGAGGACGCACAGGTCGTGCTGATGCCCGTCGACTTCCGCTATCTCCTCAACGCGCCGGGCTGGACGCCGCCGGCCGGCTCCGCCGGCAAGGCGGCGCGCACGATCATCCTCGACGACGTGCTGACCCGCTTCAGCGTCTGGTTCGGTCCGCCAATCGCCGTCGCGCCGGACGCTGTCCTGCGCGTGAGCCACCACCCGAACCCGTTCAACCCCGCGACCACGATCGCGCTCGACCTGCCGCGCGACGGCGACGTGAGCGTCCGGATCTTCGACCTGCGCGGCGCGCTGGTTCGGACGCTCGTCGACGAGCGGCTCGCGACCGGCCGCCACGAGGTCGCCTGGCACGGGACCGACGACCGGGGCGCCGCCGTGCCCTCGGGCGTGTACTTCTGCGAGACCCGCGCCGCGGGCGAAGTGAAGGTGCACAAACTCGCGCTCGTGAAGTAGACTCTGCGGGCGCGTTCGGGATCCCCCGGACGGCATCGTCGATGCTCCGGAGGTGTCCCGTTGCGCCCGCTCTTCATCGCTCTCGTCGCACTCGCCGCCCTCGCCGGATCCGCGCTCGCCGCCGACCCGACGCCGAAGGTCTACACGGTCGCCACCAGCCACCTCGACACGCAGTGGCGCTGGACCATCCAGACCACGATCGACGAGTACCTGCGGGCGACTCTCGATGACAACTTCGCGTTGCTCGAGCGCTACCCGGACTACGTCTTCAACTTCGAGGGCGCGTTCCGCTACCAGCTCATGCGGGAATACTACCCCGAGAAGTTCGAGCGCCTGCGCGAGTACGTGCGGCAGGGCCGCTGGCGCGTCTGCGGCTCCTGGCTCGACGCGGTCGACACCAACCTGCCCTCGCCCGAGTCGCTCTTCCGCCACGCGCTCTACGGCAACGGCTGGTTCGCGCGCGAGCTGGGCGTGCGCTCGGTCGACGTCTTCCTGCCCGACTGCTTCGGCTTCGGCTGGGCGCTGCCGTCGGTCATGGCGCACTCGGGCCTCACGGGCTTCTCCACCCAGAAGCTCGCCTGGGGCTCGGCCTACGGCACGCCGTTCGACATCGGCCGCTGGCGCGGCGTGGACGGCAGCGAGGTCGTCGCGGCCGTGAACCCGGGCGCCTACGTGAGCGACCTCGAGGGCGACGTCTCCCGCGACTCCACGGTGACGGCCGCCATCGAGCGCACCGTGGCCGCCGGCGGGCCGCCCGTCGCGTTCAGGTACTACGGGACCGGCGACACCGGCGGCGCGCCCACCGAAGCGTCGGTGCAGTGGCTCGAGAAGAGCATTGCGTCGGACGGACCGATCGAGGTCGTCTCGGCGGGCGCCGACCAGATCTTCCGCGAGCTGACGCCCGGGCAGGCGGCCGCACTCCCCGTCCACGACGGCGAGCTCGTCATGACCCGTCACGGCGCCGGCTGCTACACCTCGCAGGCCGCGATGAAGCGCTGGTACCGGCGCTGCGAGGTGCTGGCCGACGCGGCCGAGCGCGCCGCGGCGCTGGCCTGGTGGCTCGGCGGCAAGGAGTATCCGCACGCCGAGCTGGAGCGCGCGTGGACCCGGTTCCTGTGGCACGGCTTCCACGACGACCTCACCGGCACCAGCATCCCCGAGGCCTACGCCTTCAGCTGGAACGACCTGTTGCTGAGCCAGCAGGAGTTCGCGCAGGTGCTGGAGAGCTCGCTCGAGTCCGTCTCGCGCGGCCTCGCGACCGACGTCGCCGGTGAGCCGCTCGTCGTGTTCAACTCGCTGGCGCACCCGCGCACGGACGTCGTGACCGTCGAGGGCGAGTTCGCGCCCGGCACCGGCGTCTTCGGCCCGGACGGCCGCGAGGTGCCAGCGCAAGCGTGGCGCTCGCAGGGCGACCGGGGGCCGGTCGACCGCCTCGCCTTCGCGGCCGCGGTCCGCGGCAACGGCTGCGCGGTCTACGAGCTGCGCGCGCGGACCCCCGGCGCGGGCCTCCCGCCGAGCGCGACCTGGGACCCCGCGACCGGGCTGATCGAGAACGCCGCCTATCGCGTTCGCCTCGGCGCCGAGGGCGTCACGTCCCTCGTCGACAAGGCGACCGGCCGCGAGCTGCTCGCCGCGCCGCCCCGCCTGCAACTCCTGCGCGACGATCCCGAGCGGTGGCCCGCCTGGGAGATCGACTTCGACGACGTGATGGCCGCGCCCTACGCCGAGGTCCCGCTCGGCGGGCTGCCCGACGCGGTGGAGCTTGGTCCGGCGTTCGCGCGCCTCTTTTTCACCCACGAGGCGGCAGGCTCGGTCTTCCGCGAGACGCTGACCCTGGTCGACGACCGCCTCGACTGGACGCTCGACATCGACTGGGCGACCAAGGGCACGCTGCTCAAGGCCGCCTTCTTCACGACCGCGCGCGACACCGCGGTCACGTACGACCTGGGCCTCGGCGCGATCCGCCGCGGCGTGAACCGGCCGGCGCTCTACGAGGTGCCCGCGCAGCGCTGGGCCGACCTCACCGACGCGACCGGCGCGTTCGGGCTCACGGTGATGAACGACGGCCGCTTCGGCTGGGACCACCCGGACGCGGGCGCCCTGCGGCTGTCGCTGATCCACACGCCGGCCGTCAACGAGCGCTGGTCCTGGGTCGACGACGAGAAGAGCCAGGACCTCGGCCGCCACCGCGTGACCGTGAGCCTCCGCGGGCACGGCCCCGAGTGGCGGACCGCGAGCGTGCGGGCGGCCGACGAGCTGAACCAGCCGCTCCTCGCGTTCGCGACGGACCGCCACCCGGGCCCCTGGGGCCGCAGCCTGTCGCTCCTCGAGGTCGACCACCCTCAGGTCGCGGTGCGCGCGCTCAAGAAGAGCGAGGAGAGCGACTGGCTGGTCGTGCGGCTGCAGGAGACGACCGGCCGGCCGGCGGCCGGCGTCAGGCTCGCCCCGCCGGCGGCGGTCACCGCGTTCCGGGAGCTGCGCGCGGACGAGGTCGAGCTGCCCGCGGGCGCCGGCGCGACGCTGGCTGACGGCGCGCTCCGCTGCGACCTCGCGCCCTACCGGCCGCGCACGGTCGCGCTGCAGCTCGCGGCGCCGCCGGCCGCAAGGCGCCTGCAGCCCCTCCGGTCGGCGCCCCTCGAGCTGCCCTGGGACCTCGACGGCATCAGCACGCGCGAGCAGCCGGCCGACGGCGACCTCGACGGCGCCGGCCACAGCCTGCCCGGCGCGCTGGTCCCCGGGGAATTCGTGCGGGACGGCGTACGGTTCCGCACCGGCCCGCAGTCGCCGGGCGCTGCGAACCTCGTGCGCTGCGCCGGGCAGTCGGTGGCGCTGCCCGAGCCGGATCTGCCGGCCGTGCAGCTTCTGATGTGCGCCGTGGCCGCGCCGCGCGAGGCGGCGTTCCCGCTGGCCGACGGCACCGTCCACCATGCGTGGATCCCGGATGGCCGCGCGTACTTCGGCCAGTGGGACAGCCGGCTGGCGGGCGACGACCTGGCGCACGATGCGGCGGCACTCGTCCCCGCCTACACGACCGAGGCCGACGTCGGCTGGGTCGTCACCCACCGCCACGACGGCGAGGGCCGCCAGGAGCCGTACGTCTTCACGCACTTCTACCGCGTCGAGATCCCGGCCGGCGCGGGCGCCCGGACGCTCACGCTGCCGGATGATCCGGCACTGATCGTCCTCGCCGCGAGTCAGACCGAGTCCGGCCGCGCCCTGAGGCCCGCGCACTCGTTCGTGGACCGGCCGGTCCGCCCGAGCCTGCGCATCGAGGCGCCGCGCCTGGCGTTCGTCGACACGCTGAGCTTCCGGGTCACCAGCCCCGACCGCGGCGCGACCATCCGCTACGGCGAGCGCGGAGGCGCGCTGCGTGCGTACGCCGGCGGCCCCATCGCGCTGTCCGCGTCGGCCGACCTGGTGCTCGAGGTCGCGGCTCCCGGCTTCCCGGAGACGACGGTCCGAGCTGCGTCGTTCACGCGCCTCGAGCCGTGGCCTGCGGCCGCCGGCGGCGGCGGCGCGCGCGCCGCCGGCCTCGCCGCGCGGGGCTATGTCGGGGCCTGGACCGCCCTGCCGGACTTCGCCGCGCTCTCGCCGGTGACGCAGCTCGCGAGCCCCACCGTCGCCGGCTTGCCCGGGCTTCCCGACGAGGACGTGGGCATCGTGTTCACCGGCTTCGTCGAGGCTGGACGCCGCGGCATCTATCGTTTCTGGCTCACGAGCGACGACGGCAGCCGCCTCTGGATCGACGACCGGCTCGTGCTCGACCATGACGGCGTCCACGGCAGCAGCGCGGTCCAGGCGGACCTGCCCCTGGCCGCGGGCCCCCACGCGATCAAGGTCGAGTACTTCCAGCACCTCGGCGGCCGCGACCTGAAGCTCGAGTGGAGCGGCCCGGGGTTCGCGCGGCAGGAGGTCCCGGCGAGCGCCTTCTCGCACTGAGGCCGCGCGCGGTCGTGGCGCTGGAGCGCCGCCGGGTGTTGTCGGCTCGGTCCCGGCTGGTCCTCGCTTCGCTGCGGAGACGCCGGGACCGAGCCGACAACACCCGGCGGCATCTCCGTCTGCGCGGCGGCGCGCGGAGAGGGAAGAGTGGCGGCGAACGCCCGACACGCCCTCTGGACCCCTTCGACAGGCCGGCGATCGACGGGAGACCGCCCTGCGGCAGACACGGGGTCCGGGCGTCTCCGCAGCGAAGCGAGGACCAGCCCGGACCTCGTGTCTGCCGCAGGGCGGCCCCGCGCCGGCCGCCAGCCTACCCCAGCGCCACGTCGAGCGTCATCATCACCACGAATCCCAGGATCGTCCCCATCGTGGCCGCGTCCTGGTGCCCGCCGGTCTGCGATTCCGGGATGGCCTCCTCCACGACGACGTAGATCATGGCGCCGGCCGCGAACGCCAGGGCGTATGGCAGGACGTACTGCGCCGTCAAGGCCGCGACGGCGCCGACCACCCCCGCGATCGGTTCGACGACCCCCGAGAGTTGACCGTAGAAGAACGCCTTGGCCCGGGAGAATCCCTCGCGCCGGATCGGAAACGACACCGCCGCGCCCTCGGGGAAGTTCTGCAGGCCGATGCCGATCGCCAGGGCGATCGCCGCGCCGATCGTCGCCGACGGCAGGCCGGCCGCCGCGGCGCCGAACGCGACGCCGACCGCCAGCCCCTCCGGGATGTTGTGGAGGGTGATCGCGAACACGAGCAGGATCGTCTTCTTGAGGCGGGTCTTCCGCCCCTCGGCGTGCTCGATCTCGGTGTAGAGATGCAGGTGGGGGATCATCATGTCCGCCACGCGCAGGAAGAGCGCGCCGCACAGGAAACCGACGGCGGGCGGCAGCCACGGGATCATGCCCAGGTTCTCGGACATCGTGATCGCCGGCGCGAGCAACGACCAGTAGCTGGCGGCGATCATCACGCCGGCCGCGAAGCCGAGCATGATGTCCATGATCCGGCGGTCGAATTCCTTGACCATGAAGATGGTCGCGGCGCCGAGGGCGGTGACTCCCCAGGTGAAGAGAGTCCCGATCAGGGCTTGCAGGATCGGCGGCTGCGCGGCGAGCCAGGTCGTCACGAGCGTCTCCTCGAATGGGTCTCGAGCGGGTCCGGGCGGGAGCATCCCGCGCGTCATGATAGGCGACCAGATTACCCGCGCGACGGTCATTTGACCAGGGGCGGCGGCGTCTCGCTGGACATTCCCCCCTCGCGGGCTATGCTCCCGGCGTCGGCCCCAACCCATTCGTCCGGGAGGCGTCCATGTCCGGCGGCCGCGAACACTGGCTCGATCTGCTCCTCCAGGCCAACGCGCTCAAGACCACTCCGCGGACGGGGTGGCATCTGCGCGGCGTCCCCTGCCCCGAGGACGTCGCCGCGCACAGCTGGGGCACGGCGCTCGTCGCGCTGGTCCTGGCCGAGCTGTCCGGCGACCGTCTCGACCGCGGACGCCTGCTCAGTCTGGCGATCCTGCACGACCTCGCGGAAAGCCAGGTCTCGGACATCCCCCACCAGGCGGCGCGTTTCTTCCCGCAGGGAGCCAAGCACGACGCGGAAGCCTGGGCGCTCGCCGAGATGCTCGGCGCCGTGCCCGTGATCGGCGCCTGGACGGCGCTGCTCGAGGACTACAACCGCGAGGGGAGCCCGGAGGCCCGCCTCGTCCGCGACGCCGACCGGCTCGAATTCCTGCTCCAGGCCTGGATCTACCGCCAAACGACCGGCAACGAGCGCCTCGAGGCCGTGCGCCGGGACTACCGGGAGAAGCGATTCGCCACCGCGGCGGCGCAGGACCTCGCCGACGAGATCCTGGCGCGCTGGGAGGCCGGGGCGGACTAGCGGCCGGACCGCTCGATGCGAGGGCGGTCCGACCACCGGCGGACCGCCCTCGTCGCGCGCGCCTCAGGGGTGAAGCGACGCTATCGCGAATCCCGCTCTCGATACGCCGCGCGAGTCCGCGCCGGGACCGGCCCGAACTCGGGCTCGACCGGCGGCTCGGCGGCGTGCAGCCGCAGGACTTCCTGGATTCCGCGGTCGAGCTGCGCGTCGACCCCGCGGGCGAGGTCCTGCGGCAGGTTGTCGACCTCGATGTCCGGGTCCACGCCGTGATTCTCCACGCCCCAGCCCTTGCGCGCGTCCCACCACGCCGCCACAGGCTGCGTCACGAGCCCGCCGTCCTGCAGCGGCCGCACGGCGTTGATGCCGATCACGCCGCCCCAGCTCCGCTTGCCGATCACCGGGGCGAGGCCCTCGAGCTGGATCGCCTGCGGGAAGATGTCGCCGTCGCTGCCCGCCTCCTCGTTCGTCAGGACCACGAACGGGCCGTTGAGAACGCGGTACGGGTAGGTGAGGCTCTCGCCGTTGCGCATCCGGTCGAACGCGAGCACCGGGCGGCGCAGCCGCTCGACCAGCATCTGGCTGACGAAGCCGCCGCCGTTCCAGCGCACGTCGACGATCAGGCCCTCCTTGTCGAGCTGCGGATAGAACCACCGGTTGAACGCCACGAGCCCGCTCGTGCCCATGTCCGGCACGTGGACGTAACCGATCCGGCCGCCGGTCTTCGCGGCGACGTACTCCCGATTGCGGCGCACCCAGTCGGCGTAGCGCAGGTCGCTCTCGGAGGAGAGGGGCGTGACGAGCGCCTCCCGGCTGTTCTTGCCGTCACGGTCGTCCGCCACCGTCAGGAGGATCTGCTTGCCGGCGAATCCCGCGAGCAATGCGTGCAGGTTCGGCGCGCCGGCGACGAGCTGCCGGTTCACCGCCAGGATGTAGTCGCCCTCGCCGGCGTCGACACCCGGCTCGTCCAGGGGCGAGCGCACGCAGTCGGCGGGATCGCCGCGCAGGATGCTGGCGATCCGGTAGGCGTCGCCGTCGCGCACCACCTCGGCGCCGAGCAGCCCCGTCGCGACCCGGGGCACCTGCACGCCGGGGTCACCGCCGAAGACGTACGTGTGGCTCGTGCTGGCCTCGCCGTAGACCTGTCCGATCAGATCGCTGAGGTCCGCCCGGCTGGACAGCCGCTCGAGCAACGTGGCGTACTGCGCTCCGATCGCCGGCCAGTCGAGCCCCGCCAGGTCGGGATCCCAGTAGAACGCCCGCATCTGGCGCCAGGCCTCCCCGTACACCTGGGACCACTCGGCGCGCGGATCGAGCTCGACCACGGCGTCCCCGAGCTCGACCTTGCCCTTCTCGAGCGCCTCGGCCGGCGGAGCGCCCGCATCGACGACGTAGATCTGACCGGGCTGGGTCATCACCGCGACCTTGCCCGCCTTGGCCTCCAGATCGTAGGCCGAGACGCCGGGGACGAAGGCGGCGGCCTCGCGGTCCTCGAGGCTGTAGGTCATGAGCACCGCCTTGGATTCGGCTTCCTCGAAGAAGTCCGGGCCCTCGGCCATGCCGGCGATGGGCGAGCTCACGTAGAACACGTGGGTCGCGGTGGCGGCGAGGCCGCCGTAGCTGCCGCGCTCGACCGGCAGCTCGACGACGCGCTCGGCGAGGCCATCGAAATCGATCTCGACCGGCTTCGGCTTCTCGTCCTTCTTCTCGTCGTCCTTCTGGTCCTTGCCGCCCTTCTCGGCCTTGTCGTCCTTCTCGGCCTTGTCGCCCCCGCCGTCCTTCGCGTCGCCATCCTCCGGCGGCAGTCCGGCTTCGCGGCGCAGCGGGTGCTCGACATCCGGCCGCAGCATGAGGCAGTACAGCCGCTCGTTCTTGATCTCGACGTTCTGCAGATCGACGGTGTCGAGCACGGGATTCGTCGCCCGCGACGACACGAACCAGAGGTACCGGCCGTCCGGGTCCCAGGCCGGGCTGTGGTCGGCGGTCCAGCGGCCGGTCGCTTCGCGAGTGACGCCGTCGCGCGTGTCGTAGATGAAGAGCGACGAGAAGTCGTTCGTCAGATCCTTGACGTAGGCGAGCCAGCGGCCGTCGGGGCTCCAGGCGAGGCCGCGGATGCCGCCGCGCGTTCCGCGATCGGCCTCTCGCTCGCCGCCCCCGTCGGCGTCGGTCACCACGAGGCGGAAATCGCTGTCCGTCCAGGCGAGCCGTTTCCCGTCGGGAGACGGCTGGACCGCGAAGGGCCACGGCCCTGATGTCCCCTCGCGTAGGACCTTGGCCTCGCCGCGCCCCCAGGCGTCTTTGCGGTGCAGGGCGTCCTCTCCCGTCGCGTCGCACCAGTAGTACACGCGCTTGCCCTCATGGTCGAACGAGCCGCCGCGCTCGCGTTCGCCGGTGCCGCGCGTGATCGGCAGGGTGACGCCCTTCTCGACCGGCACCGAGAACAGCTCCCCGCGGACCTCCACCAGCAAGCGCTCGCCGTCGGGCGACAGATCCAGGCCCTGGAGATCCCGGCTCGCTGCTCGGTAGCGCGTACGGGTCAGCGGACGGTCGCTCGGCAGGTCGACCGCGACCTTCGCGACGCCGCCGCTCGCGGGCTCGAACAGCTGCAGATCGGCGCCGAGCGTGAAGACGATCGTGCCGTCCGGCCCCATCGCCGGCCAGCGCGCGTCCCAGCGCTCGAAATCCGTCAGACGCACCCGGCCGCTGCCGTCGGGCTCGCAGCGCCAGAGGTTCGCGGTGCCGCCCTCGTCGCTCAGGAAGTAGATGCGGCCGTCATGCCACATCGGGAACTCGTCGGCGCCGGCGAAGTCGGTGACCTGGCGGAAATCGGCGCGGTCCGGCCGGCCGACCCAGATGTCGGCGGCGGTGCCGCCGCGATAGCGCTTCCAGGTCGCGCGTTCCCGGTCGGTCCGGTTCAGGGCCCACTGCCCGCTCTGCGGGTCGACGTCCAGGCGCGCGGCGGGTCCCAGGGCCAGCTCCTGCGGATCGCCGCCGGCGGGATCGATCGCGAAGAGGCGCCAGTCGCCGTGGGGATCGCTGCGCCGGCTACGCAGGACGATCCTCCCGTCCCCGAGCCAGCCGACGACCTCGTCGGCGTCCGGGTGCCAGGTCAGGCGCTCCGGCTCGCCGCCGGTCGCGGGGATGACGAACACGTCGCGGTTGCCGTCGTACTCGCCGGTGAAGGCGATCCGGTCGCCGTCCGGCGAGAAGTGCGGGAAGTACTCCACGCCTTCGAAGCGGGTCAGCCGCCGGACGTCCTGCCCCTGGCGGTCGCAGGACCACAGATCGCTCTCGGCGGTGAAGACGATCCGCCCGCCGTGGACGTCGGCTTGCCCGACGTACGGGGCGATCGCCCGGGCGGATCCAGCGGCCGCCAGGAGCAGGCCGAGGCACACGAGCGACCGCGCGGGCCGCAACGCTGATGCGGACATGGGAACCTCCTGAGGGGACGGTTGACGGTACGATCATCGACATACGGACGCGGCCGCGCCGGGTTTCCCCGGCGCGGCAGGTCGGCACCCTTGGCGGTCGGTCGTCAGGCGGACACGGCGACCGCGCCCGCCTGGCGGCGATCCTGGGGAGCCGGGCGGTACCGCGCGTACGCCGCGTCGACGGCCTGGATGTGCCGCACCAGCCAGGACCGCAGGTAGAGCACCAGGTCCAGGAGATCGTCCCGCTGCCCGGACTGGCACCGGCGCTGCAGGGTCTGGATCTCGCCGAGGAACTCCGCGTGCTGCCGCTGGTGCGCTTCGAGGCTCGGATAGCCCAGACGCGCCATGTGCAGCTCCTCGTCCCGGAAGTGGTTCGCGAGGTCGTCCACCAGCTCCCGACTCGACGACGCCGCCGCCTGGACGTCCTCGTCGCGGTAGGCGCGATAGAGGTCGTTCAGCAGCGCGACCGCGCGCTGGTGCTGCTGGTCCATCGCGGGGACGCCGATGTTCAGATCGCCGTCCCACCGGAGGAACTCGAGCGAGGGGTCCGTCAACATGGCCAGGACGCGCGCCATGCTGTTGAGCTCGAGCGCGTCGATCTCGAGGCGCAGCGCCGATTTCCGCTGCTCGCGGGTGATGTCGGTGTCGCGTTCGACAGCCTGGATCGCCGCCTCGACCGCGCCGCGCACCGTCTGCGTGCTGCCGGTCGTGCCCTCGATGGCCGCCTCCAGCTCGCCGAAGGTCGATTCGGCCCGGCGGGTGCCGTCGCGACCGGCAGCCACCTGTCTGGCGCAAGCGTCCATGAGGCGCAGGATCTCGGTCGCTGCGCCGCCGCTGCGCGTGGCGAGCTCCTTGACCTCGGCCGCCACGACCGCGAAGCCGCGGCCGGCCTCGCCGGCTCGCGCCGCCTCGACGGTGGCGTTCAGCGCCAGCAGGTTGGTGCGGGTCGCGATCTCGGTGATGACGCCGAGCGCCGCGGTCATCTCGCTGAAGCTCGCGTCGATCGCGTCCATGCCCCCCGCGGTGGCGTCGAGCGCCTCGTGGCCCCGGCGGGCGCTGTCGAGGACGGTGGCCGACTGCTCGTCCATGGCCCGCACGCGCTCGCCGATCTCGCGCATCTCGGCCGCGAGGTGGTCGAAGGACCGGGTCAGCCGGCCGTTGCCGGCGCTCAGCCGCTTGATCTGGTTGAAGACCTCGACCGTGGTCCGGTCCAGCCGGTTGGACGCGGTGCGGACCTGGCCGTAGAGCTCCTGATGGCGAGGCGCGCCGGCCCCGGTGCCTGGTTTGTGGCGACGTAGGTCCATGATCCCCTCGGGCGTTCGGGTGGCAATGCCCTCTCAATTCGCGCCCACTTGATCGGCACCGGCTGCTGTGGGTTGAGCGCGGAACGAAGGCGGCCGGCGCTCCCCGGGGAACGCCGGCCGTCTCGCGTCGACAGTCTCGTCTGTCTACTTCTTGTAGGTCGCTTTGTGCTCGGCGGGGATCGGATGAGCGACCACCTTGATCGCTTCCTCGAAGTTGAAGGCCTTGAACGTCGGGCTCTCCTCGTTGTGGCACTGCACGCAGAGTTCCTTGGTCGGCTTCACGAGCCCGACCGTCGCCGGGTCGACCTTGCCCGCCGTGAGGTCCTTCATGACCGTCATCTTCCAGTACGCGCCGCCGGCCCCATGACAGGATTCGCAGCCGACGCCGTCTTCCTTCGCGAACTTCGCGTTGACGAACTTGGCATCGACGCCGTGCGCGGTCACGTGGCACTTCAGGCACGCGTCGGCCTGCTGGGGGTCGGCGATGCCCTTCTCCTTGGCGATCGCCAGGGCAGCCTCGCTCGCGAGCACCGTGAACGCCTGGGCGTGCGGGGTCTTCGACCACTGGTCCCACTGCATGCCGGAACTCGCCTTGTTGTGGCACGTCTTGCACTTGGCGACGCCGACGAACTCATTCTGCTCGGCGGCCGCACCCGCCACCACGAACCAGGTGAGGGCCAGGGCCGTCAACACGAGGAACAGCTTCGCCTGCGGATACTGCTTCATGGGTTCTCCCCTCGTTGATCAAGGTCCGCCGACTCACGAGCCCAAGTTTACCTCATTTCGGCTCGCTTGTCAGCAATCAGTCGCAATTCAGACCGGGCTCTCGTCGCCCGGTTTGCGGACCGCCGATTCGCCCTCCTGGGCGAACTCGGCCGGATGCATGGTCTTCCACTCGTGGGCCGGCAGGCGGCCATCCAGCCAGATCGTGCTCATCGGGTATTCCGACGGCATGAACACGACGTAGAAGAGATGCCAGATCACGATCGCGCTCACCGCGAGGATCGCCTCGTAGTAGTGGACGACCTCGGAGACGCGGACCGCCCACGCCGGCAACCACCCCGTCACCAGGTCGGGGAACCACAGGATCGCGCCGGTCAGGGCCATGACGACGGTACCCCAGATCACCGCCCAGTATTCGGCCTTCTGGGTGTAGTCGAAGCGGTGGAAATGCGGCCGCTCCCGCCGCAGTCCCAGGTGGAACAGCATGTTCTGCGGGAAGTGCAGGAAGTCGCTGCCCTTCGGCACGATCTGCCGGATGTTCATCCGGCCGCGCCGGGTCAGGAGGATCCAGCCGACGTGGTAGAAGCTGGCCACGGTCAGGATGATGGCGAGCGCGCGGTGCAGGGTCGCCCGGAGGGCCTCGTTGCCCGAGAGGCCGAGCAGGTGGACCCACCAGGCGTCCGGCATCCGCAGCGCGAATCCGGTGACCGCGAGGCCCGTGAAGCTCGTCAACAGGACGATGTGCTGGATGCGTTCCGCCTTGATCCAGCGTACCACGTAATCCTCGCTCCGGCGGCGGGCGCGGTGCTTGCGGAGCTCGTAGCGGGCGACGATCAGGTTGTGGAGCGCCATGCCGCCGAGCACGACCCCGATGAGGACCAGGTAGATCAGCTTGGCCCACTCGTGGGGGCCGCGCGCCGCGAGGGCGGACGCGTGGGTGTAGCTGCGGGCGAAGGTCTCGTTGGATCGTTCGTGGCACTTGCCGCAGGTATCGGTCACGTGTTCCTGGTGGATCGAGGACGCGGGGTCGAGCGGGCTGCGGATGTCGTGGACCGTATGGCAGTCCACGCAGGTCGCGACGAGGGTGCCGCCGCGGTCCACGGCCCAGCCATGGTAACTGTCGAGATAGCTCTCCACGACGCCGGCCGTGATCCCGTACTTGGCGGCCATCTCCGGATCGGTGTGGCAGGACCCGCAGAGCTTGCGCGAGACCTGGTTCGGGGTGGTCAGCGCCTGCGGGTCGTCCGGACTGCGGATCAGGTGCTCGTCGTGACAGTCATTGCACGTGGGCGCGTCGGCGATGCCGATCGCGACCGCCTGGCCGTGGATCGAGTTCTGGTACTGATCGGCGACCGCGGAGTGGCACTTCCCGCAGGTCCGCGAGAGGTTGAAGTGGTTGATCGACGACTCGGCATGCTGCGCGTGCTGGAGGTCGTGGACGCCGTGGCAGTCGGTACAGGTCGCGGCGTGGATCTGCGTCTTGTCCGCCTTGCCATGGACCGACTCCTGATACTGCGCGAGCGTGATGGGCAGCCGCACGAAGTTGGCCGCCACGACGGTCTCCTCCCCGTGGCACTGGCCGCACATCGCCGGGATGTTGGTCGGATGGATCGGAGCGGCCGGATCGCCGGCCGCGAGCACGTGGTGTCCCTGGTGGCAGTTCGCGCAGGTGGCCGCGCCTTCGTTGCCGTGCAGGCGGCCGAAGCGGTGGACGCTGCTGCGGTAGGTCTGCTCCACGTCGTCATGGCAGCTGCCGCAGCCGCCGTCGAAGCGACCGACCGCCTCCTCGTCCTTGTGCGTGCTGTGGCACGAGAGGCAGTTCAGCTCGCCCGACTCGAGCAGGTCCGCGTGGACGGAGCCGGCGAACTCGGCGCGCTCCGCCGCGTGGCACGCCGTACAGGCCTGCGCCACCCGCGACGACATGTGGGGTCGGTGCGTCCCGTGGACGTCGTGGCACGACGCGCAGTTGAGGGCGCCCTGGTCCTGGCCGCCGAGATTCGCGTGGCCCCCGCGCTCGACGTCCGCCATCGCGCCCCGGTGGCACGACTCGCAGAGATTGCTCACCGCGCCTGCCGCCGGCGGCAGTCCCGGCCCGTGCGACTGATGGCAAGTGACACAGCCGGGGCGGGACGTGGACGCGCCCGGGCGAGCCGCATGGACGCCGGCATCGTAGAGGTCGGTCTCGGCCTGGTGGCAGCGCCGGCATGACTCCTCGGCCACGGCGTCGCCCAGGCCGTGCAGCCGGTGCGGGTCGCCGGCTGTCGCGTGGCAGTCGACGCAACGGGGCGCATTCCGGTTGCCGTCGGCGCGGGCCTTGAAGTGGAAATTCTGCCGATGGGAGGCGACGCTTCCGGCGTGGCACCGGGCGCAGTCGACAGGCTCGTAGCGGTCGTAGTGGGGCGTGGTCTCGTAGTCGCCGGTCTGAGCGTGACAATCGACGCAGCCGAGCGCGCCGTGGACGCTGGCCGCGAATCCGTCGGCCGACACGCCGGCGCTGCGACCGTCGCTCGTCGTGAGCTCCGCATCCTCGTGGCAGCCGAGGCAGGTCTCGTTGTCCATCTGCGCGGACGCCGTCACGGGGAACCAGAGCGCCAGCACGAGCGCGAACGAGTTCACAACCAGCCGGGTGCTGCCGCGGTCGTCGTGCGTCGTTCTCATGCGCTCTCCTCGGGGTCGCTCTGGTCGCCTCGATCGTGCGGCAACGATAATATTCGACCCGGGAGGAACGAAGATATAAATGACTGGTTCCCTATGACTTACTGGATGTGATTGATATCAAAAACCAGGATCAACCAGTTGTCCGGCCGCGCCGATCTGACGGCGCCGGCCCGCGGTCCCGTCACCTGCCAGACTTCTGCTGATACGGGTTGGACCCGCCGCCCGCCGCGTCGAGCCTGGCCCTCAACTGCGCGTTCCGCTGCCGATACATGCGCAGGCTGTCCGTCAGCGCCGCGTTGATGGTCCAGAGTTCTCGCTGGGGCTTGGCATCCTCGACGGCGTTGGGGAGACGCTGCGCCGCGGCGTGGTCCTGGATCAACGCCGTGAGGAAACCCCGCGGCACCACGAGGACCTTCTCGATCTCGTTCGCCTGAGTGTTGTGGAGATCGCCCACGCCCCAGTTGGCCCGGCTCAGCTCCGGATAGCCCGCGGCGAGACTCTTGGCGACATCGTCCGGTCGTTCGAGTCGCGGCGCGAGGCGCAGGAATTCGACGGCGGACTGCTCCGTCTCCCCCGAGGCGATCCTGCGCGCGAGGGCTTCCTGGAGCGCCAGTTCGGTCGCCTCGTTGCGCGCCTTCCAGTCCCGGATCTCCGCGAGGCGGCTCTCGGCCTCCGCCTTCGCCGTCTCGGCGATGGTCTGGAATTCCCAGGCCAACTTCTCCCCCTCGACGGCGCGCTTGCGGAGCGCGTTGGCGTTCAGGAACATCCCGGCCGCGACCAGGAACAGGACGCCGATGACCGCGGCGGTCCAGCGCGCGCGGACGAGCTCGCGCCGCCGCCGCCGTTCGACCTCGGCGAGCTCCGCGTCGCGCTGCTGGACGCTCCGGTCGAGGTAGTCCATCGCCGCGGCGAATCCTGGATGATACCGGCGCGCCCAGACCTCGGTGGGACGCTCCTTCTCGCGCCATTCGAGCAGGGCCGTCAGGCGCGGCTCGGTGATCGCGCCGCGCTGGCCGCCGGCCGCCTCCTCGGCCTCCTCGGCGAGCCGCCGGTAGATTCGCGCCGACCGGGTCTCCTCGTCCACGAGCGCGTGGAGGCGCGGCCACTGGCGGATCAGGCTCTCGTGGGAGATGTCCAGGAGCGAGTCCCCCTCGGTCGGGCCCGGATACTCGATCAGGAACTCGCGGCGATCGCGGCGGAAGGCCGCGACGACCGAGCGCACGTCGGCGGGCGACGCGCCCGAGAGATCGACGAGTTCGCCGAAGGTCGCGGGCCGCCGGGTGCGGCGGTTGTCGCGATCAGTGGCGGTGAGGGCCTTGAGCATCCGTTCGGCGAGCGGCAGCCTGGCCGGACCCAGCTCGGCGAGCGCCTCCTCGGCGTGCTGGGACAGCGCGCCGTGCGCCGTGCCGATGGCCTCGTAGTCGGCGAGGTCCAGGCGGTTCTCGCCCCGCCGCCGGGCGGAGTCCCACAGCCTCAGCAGGGCGTGCTGCATCACCGGCAGCTGGTCGGTGTCGTCGCCGATGTCGTTGAGGATGCGGTCGACGAGGCGCGGCGCGAGGTGGATCCCGAACAGCCGGCACGGTCCTTCGATCGCTTGCCGCCGCTGGTCGCGCCGGAGCCGCGGTACGAGGTACTGGCACTTGTTGAGCGCCTCCGGCAGGCCGGGAAACGCGTCGCAGTCGCTGAGGAAGTCCGACCGCATGGTCAGGCAGAGATAGACGGGCAGCCGGCGCGACGCCACGAGGTCGAGCAGCACCGCGACGAAGTCCGTCGCCTCGGCCCGGCGCCGCGGATCCCCGCTCTCGAGCCCGAACCGGAACAGCTCCTCGAACTGGTCCACCAGGATCAGCAGGTTCGCGTCCGCGCTCCGCAGGACCGGCTCGAGCCAGCGGATCAGGGCGTCGATCCCGGTCTCGGCGAGTTCGTCGAGGATGCCGGGGGGCGCCGTCGTGTGCCCGTCGAACGCGCCGGCCAGGGCCTGGACCAGGTTGCGGCGCGGCGCATCGCCCGGTCTCAGCACCGCGGTCGCCCAGCGGTCTCGCTCGTCGACCAGGAAGCCCGCCTGCAGTTTCGGGATGAGGCCGGCGCGGACCAGCGACGACTTGCCGCACCCCGAGCTGCCGACCACGGCCAGCATGCGGTGGCGATGGAGATTCTCCAGCAGCTCGATCGTCTGGTGCGTGCGGCCAAAGAAGATCAAGGCCTCCTGGCTCTCGAACGGCCGCAGGCCGACGAACGGGATCTCGGGCAAGGTCAACACCTGGGCCCTCACGCCGTCCCCTCCCGGATCCGCGCCACGAGCGGCGCGAGGATCTGCGGATCGAACGCCCGGCGATTGTCGATCGCGTCGACCTGCAGCAGCGGGAACTGCAGCCGGAGGTCCTCCTTGTCCCGGTCCGGCGGCACGAGGTACACCGCGCAGTGACGCACCGGACAGTCCTTGGTGACGATGATCTTGAGCGCCTCGGCCAGGCGCGCGCGAACCCAGTCGAACCCGACCTGGCCGAAGAAGACGATGAGCGACGTGGTCTGCTGCAAGCGCGTCGTGAGGATGTCGATGTTCTGCCGGGGATCGTCCTCCTCGGGATTGATGAAGGTCCGGACCCCGTTCTGCACGAGGTACTGGCCGGCCTGCAGCGCGAAGAGTTCGTCCTTCACGTGGGTGTCCAGCAGCACGGCCTGGCCGGCGACCCTGGCGGCGGCCTGGTTGCGCAGGGCCGCGAGCCGGGCGAGGACCTGGCCGGGGATCTCCTGGGGCGTGCCCCGGACGAACTCGTAGCGGCCAGCCTCCCGCAGACCGGCCTCGAGCTTCTGCAGCAGCCCCCGCAGGTCGGCGTCGGCGATCGCGTCGACGTCGAGCTGCTTCGGGATCCAGATCAGCTGCGCCGGTGCTTCGCACTGGCCGAGCTGGAGCTGCTCGAGCGGGTAGGTGGCGTCCTCGCGTTCGGGCAGCTCCCGGCCGCGAAGGTCATCGAGCAGGTGGACCGAGAGACGCGAGCGCCGCATCGCCGCCGTCGCCGCCGCCGCGTGCTCGCGCGCCTCGTGAGGAGGCGGCACCCGCGGGTGGACCTTCACCTTCGCTCGTTCCAGCTCGCTCGTCACTCGCTTCGCGTCGCGGCGCAGGGAGTCCGCGACGTCGGCGATGTAGACGTCGTAGTCCGCGGGCCCGCGAGCGTCGCCGGCCGGCTCGTCGCGCGCGGCCGCGCCGGCGCCCAGATCCTCGAGCAGCTCCCGCAAGCTGTCGGTGAGCCGCTTCAACTGCCGCCGGAACGCGCTCTCCCCGGCGGAGATCGGCAGGCCGAGATCCTCGTCGCTCTCGGCCTCGAAGAACGGGAAACCGGTGCGGCCCGCAAGTTCGGCGGGCCATTCCGCCGGCGGCAGATTGAAGAGCCGGATGTTGACGAGCCGGCTGCGATTGCCGACGACCAGGCCGTGCTTGCTGGCGGCGGCGGCCCGGGTGAAGCACGCGAGCTCCTGGCGGCAATAGTCGGAGTTGAAGTAGCTCGGCGAGGTCAGCGCGAGGAACACGGCCGCCTGCTCGATCCGCTCGCGGATCTCCCGGTCGAACAGGGTCGCGCCATCGAGCCGCGGGTCGCGCCAGATGTCCGCGGCGCACATGTGTCCGAGCACCTTGGAGAGACCCACCTCGAGGTGGTCGTGGAAATCCGAGACCCAGCCCTTGCGGCCAGGCTGGGGCGTTCGCTCGTCGAGGTGGGCGTAACTGATGAAGAGGTCGTACCGGTAACCAGAGGTGAGCGCCACGGCCGCCTCCGGGATCGGGGCCGCCCGGCGCGACCCCTGGAACCTGCGACACGCTCGAACGGGCCAGAGCTTAGCAAGCGGATTCGCTCGCGTCCATAATTAAAGGACTGTTATTATCGCATTTTTGTCGGCCCGCACCGTGGAGTCTCGCCACCTCCGGCTTGCCGCGGCGCGCGGCCGCGGCGTACCATCAGCCGGTGGACAGGATCGCCGGCCGCCAACGAGGGAGCCGCAGCCATGGATCCGGAGCGCCGCCGCTTCATCGAAGAGACCCTCCGCCTCGCGGAGGCGAACGTCAGCGAGGGCCGCGGCGGGCCGTTCGGCGCGATCGTGGTCAAGGGCGGCGAGATCATCGCCCGCGGCACGAACCTGGTCACCGCGACGGGCGACCCCACGGCTCACGCCGAGGTCGTCGCGATCCGCGAGGCCTGCCGCGTCCTCGGGACGTTCCAGCTCGCGGGATGCGACGTCTACGCGAGTTGCGAGCCGTGTCCCATGTGCCTGGGCGCCGTGTACTGGGCGCGCCCGGACCGCCTCTTCTTCGCCGGTACGCGCGCCGACGCCGCAGCCGCCGGTTTCGACGACTCGCTGATCTACGACGAGATCCCGCTGCCGCCGGCCGCGCGCTCCCTGCCCACCGAGCAGGTCACACATGCCGACCGCCTGCGGCCGTTCGCGGCCTGGAACGCGCGCGCCGACCGCGTCGACTACTGAGCCCGGGCCAGCTCCACCGACCGCCGCGGATTGAGCAGGCGCAGCTCGGGATGCTCCGGGTGCGGATCCGCGCCGGTCTCGATGAGCCGGATCAGGTCCGGCGGCGCGAGGTCGGGCGCCACCGCCAGGAGCTTGCCGGCCAGGTTGCAGACCTGCGGCGACGCCATCGAGGTGCCCGACATCGACATGGAGTCGCCGCCGGGGATCGTGCTCGTGACCTCGAAGCCGTTCGCATAGACCACGACGTTGCGGCCGCTGCTCGTGAAGTCGGTCGGATCGCCGGCCTGGTCCACCGCGCCCACGACGATCTGGTTGGGCAGGTCGAAGTCGGCGGGGATCGACACCTCGAACTCGACGTCGGCGTCGCTGTTGCCGGCCGCGACGCAATAGAGGATCTGCGGCGTCGAGGCCATCGCCTCGTGCAGGCCCTCGCGCAGGACGCCGAGCATCTCCCGCGCCATGGCCGCTCGCTCGGTCGCGTCCTGGCCCACGCCGTTGGCCTCGAGCGAGGCTTCGATCTCCTTGAAGGTCCAGCCCCAGCTCATGTTCACCACGCGGACGCCATGCGTCGTGAAGTACTGAGCGGTGCGCCGGTAGCTCTCCGCGTGGTTGCGCGCGGTCTCGAGCGTCATCGCCTGCGGCGGGTTGTGATAGTCGAACGTGATGCGGGCGGTCAGCACCTTGGCGAAGGGATTGCCGGCCAGGGCGATGCCCGCGACGTGGGTGCCGTGCGCGTAAAGGCCGTAGAAGTTCAGGCCGGTCAGGAACGCCTCGACCTGAGCGGGCGGGATCGAGCTGAGCTTGTCGCGCACGGCCGCGGCCGCCGGGGTGTCGAGATTGGCCTGCAGATCCTGGAAGCCCTGCATGGATGCCCGGGAGTCCTCGACCAGACCCGCCTGGTCGCCGAACGGATGCAGCAGGTCGGCGGAGTACACGCCGTCCACGTCGAACGCGATGCCGTGGACATCGTCCACGAATCCGTTGCCGTCGTCGTCGACCCCGTCGCGTCGCTCGGCGGGGTTGGTGAAGACCCGGCCGGCGAAGGCGTCGGTGTCCACACCCGAGTCCCAGATGCCGATCATGACCGGAGCGAGCGGCTCGCCGGCCGCGAGCGCGATCTCGCGCTCGGGCCAGATGTTCCGCTTCTCGACCCGGTTGGCCGCGATGTAGTCCGCATAGACGCCGGCGATCTCGTCCTTCACCGGCAGGACGACGTCCAGCGAGGACTTCAGGTTGACCAGATTGCGGGCCAGATCGCTGCCGAGCTGTCCCGACTGCGCGACGACCGGATCGAAATTCGTCTGGGCGATCCCGAGCAGCAGGTTGGGGCTGAGATACTCCGCCTGGGCCTTGTTCCTCTCCACGGCGTCCTGGACGACGTCCCACGGCAGCCCGTCGATCCGCAGGGCGAACTGCCGCTTGAACTCCGCCCGCAGCTCCGCCGGGTCAGCACCGACGCCGACCTGCGCGTGGGCTGCAGCGAGCGCACGACCGACCTGGCCGCCGACGAGCCGCGCGGCTTCCTTCGTCTCGAGCGCCGTCACCTGATCGAGGTACCCGACCGCTTCGCTCCAGCGCCCGTCGAGCATGGCGAGACTCGCGAGGGTCCCGTACCAACCCTGCAGGGTGGCCGCATCCTCGATCTGGTAGCGGGCCAGATCGGCCTCCAGGTCCGCGCGCACCTGGCCGGCGAACTCGGCGAACGCGGCGTCGTCCTGCAGCAAGGCGGTGGCGCTGCCCGCGACGGGATACGTGTGTTGCGGCAGCTGGTCGAGCGAGGTGACGACGGTCCTGGCCGGGGCCGGCGGTGTCGTGGCCTGAGCCGGCGGCGCGTCGGCGACCGGCGGCTGGGACCCGCCGCAGCTCGTGAGGAGGAGGGCCGCGACCGCGGCCAGCGACAGCGAGCGTAGGGTCGACATACATTCACTCCTTGGACCAGGTGGATCGCGGCTGGAATGCGGTCGCACCATGATACGCGGCCACCGCGGCGGCAGCCAAGCCCCGTTCCGCGCCGCCGATGCCCTGACCCGGCGCCGACGCGCCGCTCGAAGCCGAATGACAATGATTTAACAGGGCACTCGGAATACCCGCGATCAGCACGAGACGCCGACCGGTCCGGCGTGGTAGAATCATTCCTCAAATCGCCGATGCGTCGCCGGTCGCGGCGCGGGCTGGCGCCTCCAGCCTTCTTTGGCGTCTGCGGCCATCCGTTCGGTTCCGTCGTCCGCTGCCCTCTCGGAAGGAGTTCCCCGTGCGCCAAGCTAAATTCGTCGCGCTCGCAGCGATCGCGCTGTTCGCAGCAGCCGCCGCCCAGGCGGGCACCATGTCCCCATCGCTCCAGGAGCTGCTCGCCGCCACGCCGGCCGACCAGCCGGTGAGCGTCATCGTGCACCTCGAAGACCAGGCGCCCGTCGCGGCCATCTCGCGGGACCTCGACCAGCGTCGCGCGACCTTGCGGACCCGGCACGAGGAGATCGTGCGGGCGCTCAAGGATGCGGCGCTGAACCAGGAACCGCTGCTCGCCGACCTCGGCGCGTCGCGCGCGCGGGGCGGCGTGCTGGGCTTCACGAGCTACTGGATCTCGAACCTGGTCGTCGTCCTGGCCCTGCCCGGGGAGATCGAGCGCCTGGCCGACCGTCCCGACGTGGCCTGGATCGAGCCGAACTTCGAGCCCGAGCTCATCGAACCGGTCGAGGCCCGTTCGCCCGCGGCGAGCGAGGAGGAGACGGGTGACCGCGGCATCGGCGTCGCGCCGGGCATCACGGCCATCCGCGCACCCGAGGTCTGGAGCGAGCTCGGCATCAACGGCACCGGCGCGTTGATCGGCTCGCTCGACACGGGCGTCGACGGCGACCATCCCGCCCTGGCGGCGCGCTGGCGCGGCAACTTCGCACCGTACGGCGAGTGCTGGCTCGACGTCATCGGCAGCGATCCCACCTTCCCCTCCGACTTCAACAGCCACGGCACCCACACCGTCGGCACGATGTGCGGCCTCGCGCCCGACGACACGATCGGCGTCTCTCCCGGCTCCCTGTGGATCTCCTGCAACGCGATCGACCAGGGCGCCAGCTCCGGTTTCGACAGCGACATCATCCAGGCCTTCCAGTGGTTCGCCGACCCTGACGGCGACCCCTTCACGAACGACGACGTGCCGGACGTCGTGCAGAACTCCTGGGGCGTGAACGAGAATTTCACGGGCTACGTCGACTGCGACAGTCGCTGGTGGGCCGTGATCGACAACTGCGAGGCGGCCGGCGTCGTGGTGACCTGGTCGGCCGGCAACGAGGGCCCGTCCGCCGGGACCCTGCGGTCGCCCGCCGACCGCGCGGCCAGCTTCTACAACACCTTCTCGGTCGGCTCGACGATCTACAGTCCTCCCTACACGATCAGCAGCTTCTCGAGCCGCGGTCCGAGCACGTGCCTGAACATTCCCGACCCGGCGTTCGCCATCAAGCCCGAGGTCTCCGCGCCCGGCAGCGACATCTACAGCTCGGTGCCCGGCGGCAGCTACGGCTACAAGAGCGGCACCTCGATGGCCGGCCCCCACGTGGCCGGCGTGGTCGCCCTCATGCGCTCGGCGAATCCGGACCTGCCGGTCGACCTGGTCAAGCAGATCCTGATGGACACCGCCGTCGACCTGGGAACGGCGGGCGAGGACAACACCTACGGCTGGGGCTTCATCGACGCCTACGCCGCGGTCCTGGCCGCGATGGAGGGCTTCGGCACCCTGGAGGGGCACGTCACCAACGCGTCGTTCGGCAACCAGCCGCTGGCGGGCGCCCGGGTCGAGCTGCCCGCGCGCGGCTACACCTACAACACCGACCAGGACGGCTTCTATAGCGGGCTCGCCGCACCCGAGACCTACCAGGCGATCTGCTCGCTGCCCGGTTTCGCCGACGTCGAGGTCACCGTCGTGATCAACCCGGACGAGGTGACCACGCAGGACTTCCAGCTCACCGACATCGCCGGCCCCGCGATCAGCAACGTGACGGAGCCGCTCACCACGACCGACACCGCGGGCCCGTACGCGATCGCCGCCAGGATCACCGACCCGAGCACGGTGGTCTCGGCCTCGCTGATCTGGCGCGCCGGCGACGGGAGCTACACGACGGCGGCGATGGCGCCGATCGGCGGTGACGTCTACGAGGCGGAGATCCCCGGCCAGCCGGCCAACTCGGCGATCCAGTACTACGTGACCGCGACCGACGGCGTGGGGCTCGAGAGCGCCTCCCCGCTGTTCGAGCTGCTCGTCACGCAGAGCGCGTACCTCACCGACGCCGAGGATCCGGGCGACCCGGCCTGGCAGCTCGGACAGGCGGGCGACGCGGCGGATGCCGGTCTCTGGGTCCGGGCCGACCCGGTCGGCACGAACTACAACGGCTTGATCGTCCAGCCCGAGGACGACCACACCCTGGCGCCCGGCGTCGCCTGCTTCGTCACGGCGAACGGGACGGCGGGCGGGGCGGCCGGCGACGCCGACGTGGATCACGGCTGCACCACGCTGCGCAGTCCCACCTTCGACCTCAGCCAGGCGGACCGCGCGTTCGTCACCTACTGGCGCTGGTACGGCGAGGGCGGGAACTCGACCGACGACGACTGGGTGGTCGAGGCCTCCGATGACGGCGGCACGACCTGGGTCGAGCTGGAGCGCGTGCCCGGCAACGCGAATGCCTGGCAGCAGGTCGCGGTCGAGCTGGGCGCCCTGGACGGCGGCTCGTTCTCCCTCACCGACCAGGTGGTCCTGCGCTTCCTGGCCTGCGACCTGAATACCCAGGGTCTCGTCGAGGCGGCGATCGACGACGTCGAGCTGACCGTTTTCAACGGCGACATCTCGACGCCGGTCGAAGACGTGCCTGCCGGCCCGCTGGCGGTCCTGCTGCACCAGAACATCCCCAACCCCTTCAACCCGGCGACCACCATCGCCTTCGCGCTGCCCGCGGCATCCGAGGTCGAGCTCGCGGTCTTCGCGATCGACGGACGGCGAGTCGCGACGCTGCTGCGGGAGAACCTCTCCGCAGGCGAGCATCAGGCGACGTGGGACGGCCGCGACGCGAGCGGTCGTCAGGTCGCCTCGGGCGCGTACTTCTATCGCCTGACCGCGAACGGTCGCGATCAGGTCAAACGGATGGTGCTGGTGAAGTAGCTCGCCGCCTTCACGAGCGTCATGAAGCCCCCGGGATGCCCGCTTCCCGGGGGCTTCTGTCACGTGTTAGACTGGCCCCGCCTCGCCCGGAACGACCGCACGCAAAGGAACGCCATGAGACCTGTGAGCTGCCTGATGGTCCTCGCGCTGGCGATGGGCGGCGCGAGCGCCGCCGGCGCCTGCACGAACCTGGTCTGCAGCCCCGGCTCGACCGCCGACGGCTCGACCATCGTCACCTACACCTGCGACGGGGAGTTCCATCCGATCCTGCTCAGCCTGGCGGCCGGCGACCACGAACCGGGCGCGATGCAGGAGGTTCGGCACTGGGACGGCACGGTCGTGGCCCGGATCCCCTATCCGCCGCACACCTGGGCGGTCGTGAACCTGATGAACGAGCGCCAGGTCTCGATCGCCGAGACCACGACCGGCGGCCGCGAGGAGCTGATCAACCCGGACGGCATGCTGCACTACTGGCACCTCATGCGTTTGGCGCTGCAGCGGGCGGCGACCGCGCGCGAGTGCGTGGAGGTGATGGGCCGGCTGGTCGCGGACCACGGCTACCGCAGCTCCGGCGAATCGTTCTGCATCGGCGACCCGCGCGAGGCCTGGATCATCGAGATGGTCGGACCGGGCCCCGGCGGCCAGGGCGCGCACTGGGTCGCCCTGCGCGTGCCGGACGGCTCGATCTCCGCGTTCGCCAACCTGGGCCGCATCGGCACCTTTCCCCGCGACGACCCCGCGCGCTGCCTCCACTCCGCGGGCATGGAGGAATTCGCCCGGGAACGCGGCTGGTGGGACCCGGCCAGCGGTCCCTTCAGCTGGCGAGACGCGTTCCACCCCGCCACGCCGCAGCAGCTGCGGTACACCGAGACGCGCGTCTGGAGCCTCTTTTGCCGCGCCGCGCCGTCGCTCGCGCTCGACAGCGACCGCCATCGCGGCGTCCCCGGCGCCGAGCCCTATCCCCTCTTCATCGAGCCCGACCACAAGCTCTCGGCGGCCGAGGTCTTCGCCCTCATGCGCGACCACTACGAGGGCATGCCGTGGGACATGACCCAGGGCGTGGACGCCGGTCCGTTCGGCTATCCCCTGCGGTGGCGCCCGATGGCGTTCGCGATCGGCGGGGCGCAGTACTCCTGGGAGCGTCCGATCTCGACCCAGCAGACCGGATTCTCGATGGTCTGCCAGTCGCGCGCGTGGCTGCCGGACGCGGTCGGCGGCGTCACCTGGTACGGGGTCGACGACACCGATTTCACCTGCTACACGCCGCTCTATTGCTGCGCGACCGCGGTGCCGCCGGCCTTCGCCACGGGCAGCCTCGATCGCTTCAGCTGGGACAGCGCCTGGTGGGTCTTCAACTTCGTGTCGAATTACGCGGCCCTGCGGTACCGCGACATGATCCAGGATGTCCGCGCGGTGCAGGCGGAGCTGGAGGGCGACCTGCTGGCACGGCAGCCGGCCGTCGAGCGCACCGCGGCAGCGCTCTTCGCGGACGAGCCCGCGCTCGCCGTCGGCTACCTCACCGACTACACGCTCCAGAACGCCGAGAACGTCGTGCGCCGCTGGCGCGCGCTGGGCGAAGCGCTGCTGGTCAAGTACAACGACGGATTCGTGAAGGACGCCGCGGGCGAGCCCCAGGAGACGGGCTATCCCGACACCTGGCTGCAGACCGTCGTCAAGGAGCGGCCCGACCAGTTCCGGCTGCCCGAGGACAGCCCGGCGCAGGAGCCGATCGACTACTGAACCGCCGCTCGGCGCGAGGCGCGCGGGCGGAACCCCGGCCGCGCCCGCGCCCGCGACCCTCTATTCCGGCTGCCGCTTCGCCTGGAGGAACGGCGCGAGCAGGTCGATCGGCACCGGGAAGATGGTCGTGCTGTTGTTCTCGGCCGCGATCTCCTTGAGCGATTGCAGATACCGCAGCTGCAAGGCGGTCGGGTGCACCTCGATGATCTTGGCCGCCTCGCTGAGCCGCTGCGCCGCCTGGAATTCACCGTCCGCGTGGATCACCTTGGCCCGCCGCTCGCGCTCGGCCTCGGCCTGCCGGGCCATCGCGCGCTTCATCTCCACCGGCAGGTCGACGTCCTTCATCTCGACCAGCATGACCTTGATGCCCCAGGGGTCGGTCGCCTCGTCGAGGATCGTCTGCATCTTGGCGTTGAGCTTGTCGCGGGCGGACAGCAGATCGTCGAGCTCGGCCTGACCGACCACGCTGCGCAGCGTGGTCTGCGAGAGCTGGCTGGTCGCGAAGAGGAATTCCTCGACCTCGATGATGGCTTTTTCGGGCTCCATCACGCGGAAGTAGACCACGGCGTTCACGCGGACCGAGACGTTGTCGCGGGTGATCACGTCCTGCGGCGCGACGTCCATGGCGACAGTGCGCAGGCTGACCTTCACCATCCGCTCGATGAAGGGGACCAGGATGATGAGGCCGGGGCCGCGGCTGCCCACGTACCGCCCGAGGCGGAACACGACGGCGCGTTCGTACTCGCGCATCACGCGCAACGAGTTGGACAGGATGACGAGGACAAAGAAGATGATCGTCGCGGGGAACAGATACGGCATGGTCAATCCTCCCGTTCGGGCGGCAGGGGGCGGACGCGAGCCAACCGACCGCTGACGCCGATCACCTCGATCCGCGTGCCGGCCGCGAGCGCCGCGTCGGCCACCGCATCCCACATCTCGCCGTGGAACACCACCTTGCCCGGTCGATCGCCGCCGCCGATCGCCTCGACGACGCGGCCGCGGTCGCCAGCGAGCGCCGATTTGCCGCCCAGCGCCGGCCGGCGCTGGGCGCGCACGACGAGCCAGACGCAGAGGACGAAGAAGCCGGCGAAGACCGCGATCCCGGGCACCATCACGGAGAGGCTGAGGCGCGCCCACGGCTCCGGCGAGTCGAAGAGCAGCAGCGAACCCAGCACGAGCGAGGCCAGTCCGCCGATCGTCAGGCCGCCGTAACTGTGCACCTTGACCTCCAGGATCAGCATCACCATCCCCAGCAGGATCAGGCCGATGCCGGCATAGTTGACCGGCAGCGCCTGGAAGGCGAAGAGGGCGAGCAGGAGGGAGATGCCGCCCAGGATTCCGGGCACGAGCGCGCCGGGATTGCTCAGCTCGAAGAACAGGCCGTAGATCCCCAGCAGCATCAGGATGTACGCGACGTTGGGATCGGCGAGCCACTTGAGGAACCGCTGCCGCGGCCCCATCGGGAGCGCCTCGATCGAGGCTCCGGCCAGGTCGAGCACGCGTTCCGCATCCCCGACGGTCACCAGCCGGCCGTGGAGGCTGTCGAGGAGCGCGGGCACCGTCTCGGCGATCACGTCGATCAGGCCGGCAGCCCGCGCCTCGGTGGCCGTGAGGTTGATCGCCTCGGTGACGAACCGTCGCGCCAGGGCCTCGTCCCGTCCCCGCTGGTGCGCGAGCGCCGCGATGTACGCCGCGGCGTCGTTGGTCACCTTGTGGCTCATCGTCGAATCCTGGATCGCGCCGCCGATCTGCACGGGGCTCGCCGAACCGATGTTCGTGCCCGGCGCCATCGCCGCCACGTGGGCGGCGATGGTGATGAACGCTCCCGCGGACGCGGCGCGCGCGCCCGGCGGAGCCACGAAGACGACCACCGGCAGCGGGGCGGCGAGGATCGCCTTGACGATGGTGCGCATGGCGACATCGAGACCGCCGGGCGTGTCCAGCTCGATCACCACGGCGTCGGCGCCCGCGTCTGCGGCCTGCTCGAGCCGGGCGGTGACGTACTCGGAGGCGACGGGGGTGATCGGACCGTCGAAGGGAACCAGGTGGACCAGGGGACGGCGGGAGTCGGGCGGCGTCTCCTGCGCCGAGGCGGTTGCGACCAGCACCAGCCCCAGGCCGCAGCTCAGCCACGGCAGGGCGCGAAGGCGAGCATGGCACATGCGCATCACCGCTCCTCAGGACCTCCGAAGGGGCCGTCGCGATCCGCCCACAGCATAGCAGAAAACGACGCTCGAACCAGCCATTCCTGCTCGCTCGTGCGTCTCGACGCCGTCCGCCGGCGGCTTACGGCGTTCACTCCCTGGTCGAGGCGCGCGTCCGCTGCTCGCTCTCGTGCCAGTGCTTGGCGAGGCCGGAGCGCGAGGTCTCCTTGTAGGCGGCCTGCATGTCGGCGCCGGTGTCCTTCATGGTCGCCACGACCTCATCGAAGCTGATGCGGTGGCGTCCGTCCGAGAGGATGGCGAACGACGCGCTCTGCAACGCGCGGCTCGCCGCCACCGAGTTGCGTTCGATGCACGGGATCTGGACGTATCCTTCGACCGGATCGCAGGTCAATCCGAGGTGATGCTCGATGCCGGCCTCGGCGGCGTACTCGATCTGCGCGACCGATCCGCCCAGGAGCTGCGCCGCCGCGGCCGCCGCCATCGCGCAGGCTGTCCCGACCTCGCCCTGGCACCCGACCTCGGCGCCGCTGATCGAAGCGTTCTCCTTGACCAGGTTGCCGATCAGACCCGCGGTGGCGAGCGCGCGCAGGATCCGTTGGTTGGAGAACGCGTAATGGTCCTGCAGGAACCGCAGCACCGCCGGCACCACGCCGCACGATCCGCAGGTGGGCGCGGTCACGACGCGCCCGCCCGCCGCGTTCTCTTCCGCGACCGCGAGCGCGTAGGCGAAGATCCGGCCGCTCTCCTCCAGATACTCGCCCGAGTTGGCCGCCTTGATCCGGTACGCGGCAGCCTTGCGTGCCAGGTTCAGGGTGCCCGGCAGCCGGCCCTCGGCCTCGGTGCCGCGCGCGATCGCGTCCTGCATGACCCGCCAGACCTCGGTCAAAAAATCCCAGATCGCCGGCCCCTCGTGCTCGGCGACGAATTCCCAGAAGCTCGCCCCCTCGTCCGCCGCCCAGGCCAGGATGTCGTCCATGCAGGTCAGCGGATAGACCCGCGGCGGCGCCGACTCCCAGTGCTCCTCGTCCCGGATCGCGCCGCCGCCCGGACTGTAGACGGTCCACGACTCGAGCGGCGCGCCGGCCGCGTCGAACGCCTCGAAGACCATCCCGTTGGTGTGGCACGGCAGCAGTTCGCCCGGGTGCCAGGCCACTGTCGTCCGCGCCGCGCCGAGGGTCTCCCGGAGCACCACGTCGGTGAGGTGTCCCCGCCCGGTCGACGCCAGTGCGCCGTAGAGGTGGACGATGACGCGCGCCGCGCCGGAGTGGCGCGCCGAGAACTGCGCCGCCGCCCGCGCCGGGCCCATCGTGTGGCTGCTCGATGGACCGTGGCCGATTCGGTAGATCTCGCGGATCGAGTCCATGCCGCCGACCTCCTGCCGGCCATTGAACCACGGCGGGCGAGGTGCGGGCAAGCGCGGGCCGTAATGCGCTAGCGTGCCGCGGGCGCATCGGTTAGGGTCGAGTCGCCGGCGCATCCGTCGTTTCGCCTCTTCCCGGGAGGATCCTGCATGAACTGGACCCGTCGCGACTTCCTGAAGACCTCCGCCGCCGCCGGGGCTGCCGCCACGGCGAGCGCCTGGTTCGCCCCCCGCGCCCTCGCGGACTTCACGCACACGCGCAGCGATCAGGAGCTGCGCTTCCTGATCCTGGGCGGCACGGCGTTCCTGGGCCCGGCCGTCGTGGACCAGGCGCTCGCGCGCGGGCACACGGTCACCCTCTTCAACCGCGGCAAGACCAATCCGCAGCTCTATCCCGACCTCGAGAAGCTCCAGGGCGACCGCGACGGCGACCTCGCGGCCCTCGCCGGCCGCGAGTGGGACGTCGTCCTCGATACGAGCGCCTACTACCCGAGGGTCGTGGACGCGTCGGCCGGACTGCTACGCGACCACGCGCGGCAGTACATCTTCATCTCCTCCATCTCGGTGTACGCGGATTTCGCACAGCGAGGCATCGACGAGACCTCGCCCGTCGGCACGGTCACGGCCGAGGAGGTCGCCGCGGTCGACTCGGTCCAGAAGATCACGGGAACCAACTACGGACCGCTGAAGGCGCTCTGCGAGCAGGCGGCCGAGCGCGCCATGCCCGGGCGGACCTGTTCGATCCGGCCGGGCCTGATCGTCGGTCCCCTGGACCGCAGCGGCCGTTTCACCTACTGGCCCGTGCGCGTCGCCAAGGGCGGCGAGGTGCTAGCTCCGGACGGCCCCGGCGTGCCGACCGAGATCATCGACGTCCGCGACCTGGCCGAGTTCATCGTACACTGCGCCGAGCGGAACATCTGCGGCGTGTTCAACGCCACGTCGCCTCCGGAGGAGCTGACCATCGGCGAGATGCTCGACGCTTGCCGCGCGGTATCCGGCAGCGACGCCGCGTTCACCTGGGTCGACAAGGCGTTCCTCGCCGAGCACGAGGTCGCGGCGTGGTCCGACCTGCCGGTGTGGGTGCCGCTCGACGGCGAGGATGCGGGCCACCCCTTTGTGCGGGTCGACCGCGCGATCGCGGCGGGCTTGCGGTTCCGGCCGATCCGCGAGACCGTGCGCGGCACGCTCGAATGGTGGGCGACCCTCTCGGCGGAGGACCAGGAGAAGTTCGGGCTCGCCCGCGCCGGCCTCAGACCCGAGCGCGAGGCGGAGCTCCTCGCGGCCTGGCACGCCCGCAACGGCTAGCCGGGGCGCGCGGGCGCGGAGGCCGGCGCGGTCGGGCGCGCCGGCCTCGACTTGACAGGGGCCGCCGCCCGGCGCGTTCTTCCCGGCAGGACCCCCGCGGCGGCGACCGCCGCGCCGAGCGAGGTGACGATGAACTCCCAGGATAGGCGCCAGCCGCGCCGGCGTGACGAGTTCCCCGTCACGAGTTGTGACTGCGCCGCCTGCCGGGCGGCCTGCCTCAATTCCCCCGGCTGGTTCACGCCCGACCAGATCGAACCGCTGGCCCGCCACCTCGACCTCGGCGTCGAGGAGACCTTCGCGCGCTACCTGGCCGTCGGGGTGACGAAGCTCGCCGACGGGTCGCTGCACCACGGGATCATGCCGCACAAGCTGCGCGACGGGAAGAAGCCGGGATCGGTCTGGACCCTGCCCGAGCTCGCCCAGCCCGGCCGCTGCGTCTTCTTCGATCGCGGGCGCTGCCGCATCTACCCGGTGCGCCCCTACGAGTGCGCCCGCATGCTCCACGACCGTCATCGCGAGGCGATCCGGCTGCGCCGGCGGATCCTGACCCACTGGACCGCCGCCGCGCTGAAGCCCTTCGCGCAGCTCGCCGGCCACCGGCTGTTCAGCGGGCCGGCGCGCCGGCGCGGCGCTCGTTGACCGTCAGTGCGTCAGCACGGTCGAGACGATGATCTCGGCGAGCATGATCTTCGCGACCATGGCGGCCGGATAGACCGTCGCGTACCAGGTGTTCGGCACGTCCGACTGCGATTGCTGATTGGCGTACACCAGCACGGCGGGCTGCGTCTGGAGGCCGGCCATCATGCCGCACGCCGCCGCGAACGGCAGCCGCAAGAAGCGGACCCCGATCGAGAGCACGGACAGGGTGGTCACGGTCGTCACGAGCGCGCCGGCGGCCATGAGGGTCCAGCCCCCCGTGCGCACGGTGTCCAGGAAGCCGAGACCCGCGCGGGTGCCGATCGCCGCGAGGAAGAAGACCAGGCCGACCTGGCGCAGCACGAAGTTCGCGTTGGTCGGCATGGCCCAGATGATCGGACCGGTCCGGCCGAGGCGGCCGAGCACGAGACCGGCGATGAGCGGGCCGCCGGCGAAGCCGAGGCGGAATTCCATCCCGTTCGGCAACGGGATCGACACCATGCCCAGGAACGCGCCGAGGACGATGCCGAGCGACAGCGAGAGGAAATCGGTCTCGGCGATGGACAGGACGGAATCGCCGAAATACCGCGAGATGGTGTCCATGTTCTCGCGATAGGTCACGACGCGGATGCGGTCGCCCATCTCGAGGATCGTGTCGGGCGACGGAACGATGTCGACGTCGCCGCGCCGCAGCCGGGTGATCGTGGCGTGATGGGTGCGGCCGAGGTGCAGTTCGCGGATGGTCCTGCCCACCACGTCCTTGTTCGAGACGAAGAGCCGCCGGTAGGTGATGCCGTCGACGCCCTCGGCGAGATGCTCGGGCACGAGCTCGCCGAAGAGCAGTCGGGCGCGCACGAGGCCTTCGGGGATGCCGACCGCCACGACCACGTCGCCGCTCTCCAGGACGGTCTCGTCCTCGACGACGATCGATCGATCTCCCTTGCGGATCCGGCTGAGGGTGAATCCGGGATCCTTCATCGAGGCGAACAGCTCGCCGACGGTCTGGCCGATGACCCCGGGATTGCGCACCCTCAAGGTCACGCTCGCGATCAGCGGGACACCGCCGGCCTCGTCGCTGATCTCGACGACCGGTTTGCGATGGAATCGCGAGTAGACGTACATCCAGAGGATGACGCCGAAGACCCCGAAGGGATAGGCGAGCCCGTAGCTGACGACGGGACTCGCCGCCAGCTGCTCGCGCGCCGCCGGTTCCAGGTTCGCCGCGAAGCCCGTCGTCGCCTCGACCGCCGCCGCGAGCGCCGGCGTGTTCGTGAGCGCGCCGCAGAAGAGGCCGGCCGCGCTCGGCGCCGAGATCCCCATCAGCAGCGACAAGGCGCCGGTGAGCAGCGCGGCGCCGGTCAGGAAGATGATCGTGATCAGACTGAAACGCAGCCCGCGTCGCTGAAACGAGCGGAAGAAGGACGGTCCGGACTGCAGGCCGATCGCGTAGACGAACATCACGAGGCCGATGACGTAGATGTGCTCCGGCAGCACGAGGCGCGCGTCCAGCGCGCCGAAGCCGATGCCGGCGAACAGGACCGCGGCGGCGCCGAGCCGGAATCCGCCGATACTGAGGCTGCCGACGAGGTAGCCGACCCCGATGACCGTGAAGAGCAGGAGCAGCGAATTGCCGGCCAGGATGTCTAGCATGCGCGTAAGTGTCGCCAACGCCCTGCTCGTTGGCAAGATCGCAGTTCGCGGACCGCGCGGCTCCTGGATGACAGGAGTGGCGCGACCGTGGGGCGAGGTGCTAGGATGCGCGGCGCCTGGCTGCGCGGCGCCCGCGGACCGTCGACCTGAAAGGTCTGCGACCCGGCCGCCTGACCCGATCCGGAGGTGATCGCATGAGTCGTCTGCGCTTGGGCCTGCTGTTGACCCTGATCGGTAGCCTCGCCCTCGGTGTGATCTTCGGGATCATCTTCCACCGGCTGTTCCTGTCCAACGTGCCGCAGCAGTGGCTCTCCAGCTTCCAGGCCAACACGGCCCCGTTCTCCTTCATCGGCACCGGCCTCGTGCTCGGGGTCCTGATCTGGGGCTGGGCGGTGCTCGTGGCGTCGCTCGCGCCGCGCTTCCGGCGACGTCCCGACAAGCCCTGAGTGCGCCGACGGCGGCCGCGCCGGATCCCGCTACTCGCCGTACCCGAGCCGCCGGTTCAGCTCCTGCAGGATGACCCGCGCCGCCTCCGGGATCACGGTCCCCGGTCCGAAGACCGCGGCGGCGCCGTGGCGCTCGAGGAACGCGCGATCTTGCGGCGGAACGACGCCGCCCACGACGACCAGGATGTCCTCGCGGCCGAGCTTCTTCAGCTCGGTGACCAGCTGCGGCAGCAGCGTCTTGTGTCCGCCGGCGAGCGATGACATGCCGACGATGTGCACGTCGTTCTCGACGGCCTGGCGGGCCGTCTCCTCCGGCGTCTGGAACAGCGGTCCCACGTCCACGTCGAAGCCCAGGTCGGCGTAGGCGGTCGCGACCACCTTGGCGCCGCGGTCGTGGCCGTCCTGCCCCATCTTGGCGATCAGGATGCGGGGACGCCGCCCCTCGCGCAGCGTGAACGCCTCGATCATCGCCTGGACGTCGGCCACCTCGCCCTCCTTGCCGTATTCGGCGCCGTAGACGCCAGTGATGGTCCTGGTCTCCGCGCGGTGCCGGCCCACCACCGTCTCGCAGGCCGCCGAGATCTCGCCCAGGGTGGCGCGGGCCCGGGCCGCCTCGATCGCAGCCTCCAGCAGATTGCCCTCGCCGGTCTCCGCGCACCGCGTCAGGGCATCCAAGGTCGCCGCCACGGCCGCCCCGTCGCGCTCGGCCTTCAAGGTCGCGAGGCGCGCGATCTGCCGCCGCCGCACCTCGGTGTTGTCGACCTCGAGGATGGGCAGCGGATCCTCGCGGTCGAGCCGATACCGGTTCACGCCGACGATCGTCTCCTGGCCGCTGTCGATGCGGGCCTGGCGCCGCGCCGCCGCGGCTTCGATCCGCAGCTTCGGCAGCCCCGAGGCGATCGCCCGCGCCATGCCGCCGAGTTTCTCCACCTCCTGGATGTGGCCCCACGCGCGCCGGAGCAGGGCGCCGGTGAGGCTCTCCAGATAGTAGCTGCCGCCCCAGGGATCGACCACCCGGCAGATCCGGGTCTCGTCCCGCAGGTACAGCTGCGTGTTGCGGGCGATGCGCGCCGAGAAGTCGGTCGGCAGGGCGATCGCCTCGTCGAGTGCATTGGTGTGGAGGGACTGGGTGTGGCCGAGCACCGCGGCCATCGCTTCCACGCACGTCCGCGCCACGTTGTTGAACGGGTCCTGCGCGGCGAGGGACCAGCCCGAAGTCTGGCTGTGCGTGCGCAGCGCCAGCGACTTGGGATTCTGCGGCGCGAACGGCTTGAGCAGCGCCGCCCAGAGCACGCGGCCCGCGCGCAGCTTCGCGATCTCCATGAAGTAGTTCATGCCCTCGCCCCAGAAGAACGAGAGGCGAGGCGCGAAGGCGTCGATCGCGAGGCCGGCGGCGATCCCCGTACGCACGTACTCCAGGCCGTCGGCGAGCGTGTACGCGAGTTCGAGATCGGCGGTCGCGCCGGCTTCCTGCATGTGGTAGCCCGAGATCGAGATCGAATTGAACCGCGGCAGGTGCCGGGCCGTGTACGCGAAGATGTCGCCGATGATCCGCATCGAGAATTCGGGTGGATAGATGTAGGTATTGCGGACCATGTACTCCTTGAGGATGTCGTTCTGGATCGTGCCGGCGAGCCGGTCCAGCGTGGCGCCCTGCTCGAGCGCCGCCACGACGTAGAACGCCATGATCGGCAGGACCGCTCCATTCATGGTCATCGACACCGACATCCGATCGAGCGGGATGCCGTCGAACAGGAGCTTCATGTCGAGGACCGAATCGATCGCCACCCCGGCCTTGCCCACGTCCCCGACGACGCGCGGGTGATCGCTGTCGTAGCCGCGGTGCGTGGCGAGGTCGAACGCGACGGAGAGGCCTTTCTGGCCGGCGGCGAGGTTGCGCCGGTAGAAGGCGTTGGATTCCTCGGCGGTCGAGAATCCGGCGTACTGCCGCACGGTCCACGGCTGCAGCGCGTACATCGTGGCGTAAGGGCCTCGCAGGAACGGCGGCAGGCCGGCCGTGTAGTCGAGGTGCTCGAGGCCCGCGTAATCGTCGCGGGTGTAGACCGGACACACGTCGATCTGCTCGTTGGTGCACCAGGCTCGCGCGACGTCCGCATCTCCGCCAGGTCGCGCCCGATCTCCTGGCGCGGCGCCGCCGCCGGCCGCCTCCGCCGCGAACGGGACCTTCGTGAAGTCGGGAATCCGGCTCACAGCTCGACCCCCTTGCTTCGCGCGAGGTCGCTCAGGACGGCGTGGGCATCGGCGCGGACGTGGATGTACTGATCGACCCCGGCGGCGTCGAGGCTCGCGACGAGGTCTCCGGGCTGCCCTGCCACCACGACCGTCTCGGCGCCGGCCGCCTTGAGCGCGCGGGCCGTGTCGGCCGCCAGCGCCGCGTACGTCTCGTCGAGACCCACGATCACGGCCGTCCGGGCGCCGCCGGCCGCGAAGCCGGCGGCCGCGGCGGCCGGTGTCTCGTACCGGCCGTCGGCCAGCGTCGCGAAGCCGCCGACCTGGAAGAAGCCGCGCGCGAAATCGAGGCGCGGCATGTAGCGCGCGACGTCGCCGAGGTTCGCGAAGAACACGGTGACCGCCGCCCGGTCGGCGTGAGCGGCGACCGCGGCGCGCAGCCGTTCGAACATCGCGGCGGCGCGCCAGGGCGAGATCAGCTCGACCTGCAGCCGCGGGTCGGCCTCGTGGTGGAGCGCCCGGCACAGGTCGCCCACGGTGGCGCCGGCCGCGGCGGCGTCGACGAGCGCCGTGAAGACCCGCTGGCCCCCGCGCGCGCGGACCTTCGCCAGATGGGCGAGCGCAGCTTGCCGGGCGGCCGGATCGCCGGCGCTGCGCAGAGCCTGGACTGCCTTCGCGCGGGTCGCCTGCAGCGCGGCCCGGTCGACCGGGCGCAACGGCAGCGGAGTCTCGCCGGCGTCAGGGTACTGGTTGGTGCCAATCAGGACGTCCCGTCGCTGGGCGAGATTGCGCCGTCGCTCGGCGGCCGTCGCGGCGATCCGCGCCTGGATCGTGCCCGCCTGGAACGCCGCCGGCGCGCCGCCCGCGGCCTCGATCTCCTGGAAGACGCGCCAGGCCGCCGCGGCGACCTCGCCGGTGAGCGCCTCGACGAACCAGCTGCCGCCGGCGGGGTCGACGACCAGGTCGAGGTGGCTCTCGTCGCGCAGGACGAGCTGCGTGTTGCGCGCCAGCCGGCGACTGAACTCGTCGGGCAGGCCGAGCGGCTCGTCGAACGGCGACACGTGCAGGCTGTCGACCTGGCCGAGGATCGCGGCCATGGCCTCGGTCGTCGCGCGCAGGAGGTTCACGTGCGGGTCGAGCGCGGACTTGGTGAAGCGGCTCGTCCGCGCGCCGATCACGAGGCGCTGGGCCCGGTCGTCGCCGCCCGCCGCGCCGACGATCCGCGCCCACACGAGGCGAGCCGCGCGCAGGCGCGCGATCTCCATGAAGAAGTGGGTGCCCACCGAGAGCTCGCAGCGCACGCGCGGCGCCACGAGCTCGATCGGCAGACCGCGCTGTTCCAGCTCGCGCAGGTGGTGGACCGCGACCGCGAGCGCCACGCCCAGTTCCTGGACCGCGCTCGCGCCGCCGTCGTGATAGACGTGGCCGCGAACGGCGAGCGTCGCGAGATCGGGCGCCTGCGCGGCGGCCCAGTCGGTCAGGACGGCCAGCTCGTCGTAGGCCTGCGCGAGCCGCACGGGCACGCGGCCGAGCTCGGCCAGGCCGGCCAGGGGATCGAACCCGATGCTGCCGCGCAACCGGCTGGGCTCGACGCCGCGCCGGCTCGCCAACGCCACCAGCATCGCCGCGTAGGCGAGCGCCGCCGAGCCGGATTCGAGGTAAAGCGGAACCTGCGCGAGGTCGACGCCAGCGAGCGCCAGGTCCAGCTCGTCGAGGGCGGCGATCGAGGTCCCACCGCTGCCGACCTGTTCGGGCCGGGCCAGGTCGGGATCCAGTCCCGCCTGGCCGGCGCGATCGATGACGAGGACGACCGCGGTCTGGCCGACCGCGAGGTCGTGGCGCAACGCCTTGCCGAACTCCTCGCAGGTCGGATACGGCAGCTCCTGTGCGACCTCCCAGGGCCGCTCGCGGTAGCCGAGCGGCAGGCCGCCGCGCACGTAGGGCGCGCAGCCGGGCCGACTGTCCAGGTGGGGAAGTCCCGCGAGGTCCGCGCGCGTGTAGAGCGGACGCAGGGTGATCCCCTCGTAGGTCGGCGTCAGCATCTGCTTCTCGAAGGGGATCCCGTCGAGCAGGCGCAGGCACTCGGCGTGCCATTGCTCCAGCGTGGGAACCGGGAAGAGGTCGGCGAGGCCCAGCGAGGCCGTTGGGTCGTGCCTTTGGTCGTCCATGCCCGTCCTTCGCGTGCCGCCGGACCGCACGGTCCGACACGTCCTCGTCGGCGCCGCCGGTCGCTTCGCCGCCCTGGGGGAGTGTACGGTGGACGCCGCCGGGAGCCCAGGCAAGATTCAGCGGACGAGCGTGCAGCGGGCGGTCCGCGGACCGTCCGGCGTCGAGAGCCGCAGCAGATAGGTGCCGCTCGGCAGGGCTCGCCCGGCGTCGTCGGTCCCGTCCCACTCGAGGCGGGCCTCGCCGGCCGTCGCCGTGGTGCGCAGCGTGCGCACGCGGCCGCCGCGCGCGTCCAGGATGTCGACCGTTACGGCGCCGGCCCGCCGCAAGGCCAGCGTGATCGCCGTCAGCGGGTTGAACGGATTGGGGACGGCGCGGACCGCCGCCGCGGCCGGCGCCGCGGGAACGGCGACCTGGATCGGATCCGAGAGGGTCAACACGTCGAGGCGCTGGGCGGTGAGCACCAGGAGTCGGTTGCCGGCAGCCGCGAGCTCGTGGACCGCGCCGGGCGCGGTCCAGGTCACGAGGAGATCCAGGGCGGCGGGGTCGCCGGCGTACCGATACACGTTCACTTCGGCGCCGCGGTAACTCACGTGGCAACCGACGAGCTCGGCCGGCAGGTCGTCGACGACGACCGCGAGGTCCTCGTCGACGCCGGGCGTGAAGCACCAGAAATCGGCGGTGACGTCGCCGAAGCTCGCCTGAGGGTGGGCGGGGTCGGCGAGGGACACGACCAGCGTCGCGGCGACGAGCCTCGCGGTCGCGCCGGGGCGCCACGCCATGATCAGCGCCTGATCTCCGCGCCGGACCATCGGCCCGCCCCACCATGGGCCGTTCGCGTCGTACGCGAGGGAGAAGGTCGCGACCAGGACCGGCGCCGCGGGATCCGCGAGGTCGACCACGTGGACGAGGCTCGAGGCGGACGCAAGGTCGGCGGCGACGATCGCCGTCTGGTCGATCACGAGCACGCGCCGCGGCGCGCCGTCCAGTGCGAGAGCGCCCACCGGCGCCGGCGCAGCCGGATCGCTCACGTCGTAGAGCACGAGACCGTTCGCGTCGGTGGTCGCGAGCAGGTCGCCGGCCGGGTCGGCCGCGATCACGGGCGGATCGGGGTCGAGAACCGCCAGGACGACCGGCTCGTACGGGTCGGCGAGGCTCTCGATGCTCACGCCGGCGCTCTCGTCGTTGTAGTAGAGCGTTCCGTGGTCCGCCTCGAGCGAGCAGAGGCCCCCGGCGGCGCCGGCGCCGCGCTGGAGAGCCGTCACGGTCTCGTACCCCAGGGAGATCACGTAGCGGCGGCCCGCGTCCTGCAGCCACGCCGCGGGACCAGCCGTCGCGAGCAGGCCGCCGGCGAGGACAGGCCAGGCGTCACCCGCGCCGGCGATCGGCGACGAGCCGGCGGGAATGGTCCAGCTCGACAGATCGTCGCCCGACCGCACCAGGATGCGGTCACCGTGGACGCGCACGTCGTCGGGATCCAGCAACGCGCGTGCCGTGAACGAGCCGCGGATCGCGAGCGCCGCGGGATCGGCCGCAGCGAGGACGGTGACGAGCAGGTCCTGGTCCCGCCACGTCGCGAGCCAACGCGATCCCAGCGCGAGCTGGTCCGCGTCGGACGCGATCTCGTCGAGCAGGACCGGCAGATGCGGCAGCTCCAGGTCCCAGGTCTGGATCCGGTCGCCCCAGCGCAGGAAGAGCACGCGGTCGCGCATCGCGAGGTCGGCGGCGATCCAGCCCGGCACCGGCGGATCGATCGTCGCCTGGATCACCGGCAGCTGCGGGCTCTCGAGATTCACGATGTGGACGCCGTCGGCGTTGCTCAGCGCCGCACGGTCGCTCGCGAACGCCCAGTGGTCGCAATGGCCGATGGTCTCCTCGAAATCGAGCAGGCCGAGGATTCCGCCCGGCCCCGGCGCCGTGTAGACGAGCAGGTAGAACTCGGGATCGACGAAGATGCGGTACCGGACGCCGGCGATCGTCACGTTGGGCAGATGCCAGTTGGCGGGCTTGATCGTGTACGACGCTGCATCGCCGCCGGCGTTCTCCAGCAGGCGGCACTCCAGCGGCGGGATGCGGATCAAGACCGAGTCGCTCCACGCCTCGAGACCCGACGGCCCGGCCGGCAGGTCGAACAGGATCTGCGCGCGGTCCGGCTCGACGACCGGCCAGCGCACCAGTCGCGCGTCCAATCCGGTCACGGCGACCGTGTGCACGCCCCACGGCGCCCAGTCGACGGCGGCGGGCGTCACGATCGTCCCGACCGTCTGCAGGACGGGGTCGGCGCCGGCCGTGGCGGTCAACGCGGTCAGGGCGACGCAGAACTGCAGCAGGCGGGCGCGCATGAGTCGATCCCCCGAGGTCGAACGGACAGGGCGGCGTGTGCTTCAGTATACGGATCGCGCCGACGGCGGAGCAAGGCGCGCGAACCGCCGGTCTCAGAGGCGCCGCAGGGAGCGCAACAGCCTCGCCAGGTCGTCCGGCAGCGGCGACGTGAACGAAACCGGCCGGCCACTCTGCGGATGCCGGAACCCGAGCGTCACGGCGTGCAGTGCTTGCCGGTCGAACGCCGGCAATCCTGCCGGCTCCCGGTCCGCGCCGAACCGGTACCGCCGCTCGCCCACCAGGGGATGGCCCCGCAGGCCGGCCTGCACGCGGATCTGGTTGCGCTTGCCCGTGACCAGCGAGACCTCGACCAGCGTGGCGACGCTGCCGAAGCGCTCGAGCACGCGCACCCGCGAGATCGCCTCCTTGGCCCCCGCGTCGGTGCCGTGCGCCCGGCGCTGGCGGTCGGCGGCCGCGTCGAACGCCAGCTCGTCGCGCCACTCGGCCGACTCCGCCGCGAGCGCACCCTGCAGGACCGCCTGGTAGACGCGCTCGGGGGTCCGCTGCTTGAACTGAGCCTTCAGGTCGTCCCGCGCCGCCGGCGTACGGGCGAAGAGGACGAGTCCGCTAGTGTTGCGGTCGATGCGGTGGACCACGTAGACGCGCGCCCGCGGCAGGCGGCGATACGCGTCCGCCAGCAGGTCCAGCACCGAGGGCTCCGTCGCGGGTCCGTCCGACCGCGGCTCGACGAGCAGACCGGCCGGCTTGTCCACGACCACGATCGCGGGGTCCTCGTGGACGATGCGCAGGGCGTCGCGCAGGCCGGCGAGGGCAGGATCGACGGGTCTCGCGGATCCCGGGCGATCGAGCCAGACGCCCACGCGGTCGCCGGCCGCGACGCGGCGCGCCGCGTCGGCAAGCCCGACCTCGGCGCCGTTGACGGAGATTTTTCCGCGCTCGAGCCAGGTCGCGGCGCGACGGCGCGACCCGGCGCCGCCGCGACGGGCCAGCCACGCGTCGAGCCGCAGCGGCGCATCCTCCGCCGCGACGGTCCAGACCTGCATGTGCTTCGCTCCGTGGCGCGGCGCCGTCGTCGCGCGCGTGCCGTCAGGAAACCGGCTCCTCGAAGGGTTCGATGTGGACGAGCATGCTGCCGACGACGCCGACGGCCGCGCGGACCCGCTCCTCGACCGCGTGCGCCAGCGAGTGGGCCTCCTCGACCGTCAATTCGGGATTCGCCTGGCAATAGAGAATGACATCGAGACCGTTCTCGCCGGCGCTCAGGCGGCAGTCGGTGCACCCGCGCACCCCGGCCACGCCCGCGGTCAGCCCGATGATCCGCTCTCGCCACTCGCCCGCCGCGTCGGTATCCAGAGGCAGGATCTGTCCCACCGGCCGGGCGACCGGCTCGATGTGCGTGTGGATCGTCAGGATCTCCGGCAGCTCCTCGCGGATCGCCCGCTCGAGACGATCGACGCTGTCGTGAGCGTCGCGCAGGGTGACGTGCGCCGGCAGCTCCACGTGCAGGTCGAGGACCGCTTGATCGCGCACCTCGTGCAGGGAGATCGAGTGCGCGCGCAGGCCCAGCCGCGCGGCGATCGCGATGACCGTGTCGGGCAGGAGTTCGTCCTGCGGCCGAACGGGGTCGACGTGCACCACGACGTCGGCGCGCGGCACGAATCGCTCGATCGCCTCCTGGGCGTCGGTCGCGATCCGGTGGGCTTCCTCCAGCGAGGCCGCGCGGTCGACGGCGATCGTGAGGTCGACGAACACGGCGGCGCCGCTCTGGCGCACCCGCGGCGGTGTGGCGCTGCGCACTCCCGGCACGGTCACGACCAGGTCGCCGATGCGCTCGCCCAGACCGACCGGGGCCGCGTCGAGCAGGGCTGCGATCGATCGCCAGCCGAGTCGCGCGCTGATCACGACCACGATCATCGCGACCCCGAGCGCGGCGACCGCGTCAGCGCGCGCGAGCCACGACCACTGCGGACCCAGGACCCTGCTCACCGCGACCAGGCCGAGGCCGACGAACACCACGACCGAGCTCCAGATGTCCGTCGAGAAGTGGAGCGCGTCGGCCTCGAGAGCCTGGCTGTGGTGCTTGCGGGCGGCGGCGTAGAGCGTGCGCGAGCGATGCACGTCGACGATGATCGAGATCGCGACCACCAGGAACGCCCAGATCGTGGTCTCGATCTCGACGTGCCGGTGCACGAGCCGGCGGACCGCCTCCCACACGATCCAGGCGCACGTCCCGAGCAGCAGGACCGTCTCGAAGAGCGCCGAGAGGTTCTCGATCTTGCCGTGTCCGAAGGGGTGCTCGCGGTCGGCCGGCTGGTCCGACCAGCGCACGGCGAACCAGGTGACCGAGGCGGCGACCAGGTCGAGGCCCGAGTGAGCGGCCTCGGCCAGCAGACCCAGGCTGCCGGTCATGACCCCGACGACGGCTTTCATGACCGTCAGGAACACGGCCGCCACGACCGAGCTCAGCGCCGCGCTCTTCTTCTCGTGAACGGCGGTCTGCGACGCGTATGCCAAGCCCCTACCTCTGGCGACGGCCGGCGCTCCCCCCGCCAAGATGATGGTATTGACGCCAGCAGTTCAAGCGGGAAATCGGCGCGGCCGCCGCTAGGCCTGGGGCGCTCCCGCCGGCCACAGTTCGAGCAGGACCAGTTCCGGCGGGCAGCCGAGCCGGAACGGGAACCACTGCCCGAGCCCGCAGGTCACGTGCATCACCGTCGAGCGTTCGCGGTACACGCCCCAGGGCCAGCGCGCCGCGCCGTTGAGCTGCAGCACGGAGCGGCCGGCGACGGCGAGCTGGCCGCCGTGCGTGTGCCCGGCGAGGACCAGGTCGACCCCGGCCGCGGCCGCGTACGGCATCACGCTCGGCCGGTGGCTCAGCAGGACGCTGAACGCGTCCGGCGCGGTCGGACCCAGCGCCCGGCGCAGCTGATCCGGGTAGAACGACCCCTGACCTGCGCGCGGCACCGAGCGCGGGTCGTCGATGCCCGCGACGACGAAGGAGTGGCCGCCGCGCTGCAAGACCGCGCCGCTGCCTCGCAACAGCCGCACCCGGCTCGCGGCGAACGCGTCGAGCGCGGCGGACAATCCGCGCGCGTGCTCGTGGTTGCCGAGGCAGGCGAAGTGGCCGAGCGGGGCGTCGAGCGCCGCGATCAGCTCGAGCGCCGGCGGCAGCTGATCGAGATCGTCCGCCAGGTCGCCGGTCACGCACACGCAATCGTACTCGCCGCGCGGCGCTTGCCGCAGCGCCGCCTCGAGGTCGGGCAGGCGGACGAGGTTCCACAGATGGACATCCGAGAAGTGGAGGATCCGCAGGCCAGCGAGTCCCGGCGGCAGGCCCGCCAGCTCCAGCGAACGCCGGCGCAGCCGGGCCGGGCTCGCCGACTCCACGACGCCGCCGAGACCCGCGGCGCCGGCCGCGACCGGAAGCGCCACGGCCGCGCCCTGGATCAGGAATCTCCGTCGATCGAGGCGCGCCTCGACGTGCGGCGGCAACCGCCTCCGGCCTGCGGCGCGCAGCAGCGCGACCACCGCGAGCGCGCCGCCGAGCCCGCACTGGCCGAAGAACAGCGCGAGCTGCACGGTCACCATGCCGTCGGCGGGATCGGTCCAGCCCGCGCGCCTGAGCGCGAACCAGATGGACGGCACGAGGGCGTCGAGCCCGAGGACCACGGCGCCGGCCCGGCGCACGAGCCGGCGCCGCCACCAGTCGCACAGCGCGAACCGGACGAACAGGTTGAGTCCCCCGCCGAGAACGAGGAAGGCCGAAAGGAGCAGCAGGAATTCGCGCCAGCGAACCATGCGGGCGAAGGTACGAGCCCGGCCGACATCCGCCAAGGTCGCGCTTGCATTTGCAATAGGATTGCGTTAAATGTCGACGGACGGCCCCCGACCCCGAGCAGGAGAGACCGTGAATTCCGCTACGACCGACCAGACCCTGCGCGCCGAGCTGCGTCAGGCCGGACTCCGCGCCACCGCGCCGCGGGTCGCCGTGCTGCGCCTCCTGCGCCGCGCGCGGCTGCCGCTGAGCCACCCCGAGGTCGTCGCGGCCCTGGACAGCAACGGTTGGGACCGCGTCACGCTCTACCGCAACCTCGTCGACCTGGCCAGCCGCGGACTCGCCCGCCGGACCGATCTCGGCGACCGCGTCTGGCGCTTCGCCGCGACCGGTCGCGCGGCCGCCCACGCGCACCCTCACTTCGTCTGCCGGGACTGCGGCGGCGTGTTCTGCCTGACGGACGTCCGCATCGACCTCAGCCCCGGCCCCACCGCCCCGGCCGCGCTGCGCGCCGACCAGTACGAGGTCCAGCTCGCCGGCCTCTGCGACCGCTGCCGCCAGGAGGACCGATGAGCACGCGATGCGCCGCGGTGGGCGTCCTCTGGCTCGTCCTCGTCGCCGGCGCGCCCGCGACGGCGAACCAGCTCGACGTGCTGGTGACGATCCTGCCGCACGCCTCGCTGGTCGAGCGCCTCGGCGGCGACGCCGTGCGCGTCCACGTGCTGGTCGGGCCGGGCCAGACCCCCGAGACCTTCGACCCGGCGCCGCGCGAGCTCGCGCGGTTCAGCGAGGCGGTCGTGTGGTTCACGACCGGCGCGCCGATCGAACCGCTGCTCGCGCCGCGGCTGGAGACCCTGCGACCCGACCTCCTCACCGTCCCGACCGCCGAGGGGCTCGCCGGCCTCGCGGCCGACGAGCACGCCGGACACGACCACGGGGACGTCGACCCGCACGTCTGGGTCAGCGCGCGCAACACCGCCCAGCAGGTGCGCGCGATGACCGCGGCTCTCGTGCGCCTCCTGCCCGACCGCGCCGACTCGATCGGGGCCGCCGAGGCCGAACTGCTCGAGGACCTCGCGGCGATCGATCGCGAGCTGGCGGCCCTGCTCGAGCCGGTCCGTGGCCGCACGTTCTTCGTCTTCCACCCGGCGTTCGGGTACCTCGCGCGCGACTACGGGCTCAGGCAGGTCGCGGTCGAGAGCGGCGGCCTCTCGCCGAGCCCTCGTCACCTCGGCGGCGTCCTGCGGGCCGCCCGCGACCAGGGGGCGACCACGATCTTCGTGCAGCCGCAGCAATCCGACCGCCTCGTGCGTTCGATCGCCCGCGAGACCGGCCTCGCGGTCGAGGTCCTCGACCCGCTCGCCCCCGACCACCTCGCGAACCTGCTTCGGGTCGGCCAGGCGATCCGCGCCGCCCTGGAGCCGCGGCGATGACCCCGGCCCTCGTCCTGCGCGACGTCGATTTCGCCTTCGGGCGCCGGCCGGTCCTGCGCGGCGTGAACCTCGTCGTCCCGGCGGGCGTCTTCACGGCGATCATCGGACCCAACGGCGGCGGCAAGTCGACGATCCTGAAGCTCGCCCTCGGGCTTCTCGAACCCGACCGCGGCGAGGTCGAGTTGCTGGGCGAGCGGCCGGCGCGCTCGCGCCGGCGAGTCGGCTATCTGCCGCAGGCGTCCTTCCAGGATCCCGAGTTCCCGATCACCGTGCGCGACGCGGTCGGCCACGGCCGGCTCGGGCGCGGCCGGAACTGGGGACCGCTCTCCCGACTCGACCGCGCCGCCGCGCTCGCCGCGCTCGCCGAGACGGACTGCGCCGACCTCGCCGATCGCCCCCTGTCCCGGCTCTCCGGCGGCCAGCGGCAGCGCGTCCTCATCGCCCGCGCGCTCGCCACGGAACCCGAGCTGCTGGTGCTCGACGAGCCGGCGGCCGGCCTCGACCCCACGAGCCAGACCGATCTCTACGACCTGCTCTCCCGGCTCTCCCGCCGCCTGACCGTGCTCGTGGTGAGCCACCAGGTGAGCCTCGTGTCGCGCCACGTCGCGCAGGTGGTGTGCGTGCACGACGGACACCTGCATCTGCCCAGCACCGCGGAGATCGCGCCCGAGCTGGCGGACTTCTTCCCGGACGTGCACAACATGGTCCTCGTGCGCCACGAACACGACGAGTGCCCCGAACACCGGACGCCGCGCGATGCGTGACTTCTGGCAGGCGCTCGGCGAATTCGCGTTCCTGCGCCACGCGCTCGTGGCGGGCCTCGTCGCGAGCGTCGCCTGCGGCGTGGTCGGCAGCTTCGTCGTCACGCGGCGCATCAGCGCCGCCGCGGGCGGCCTCGCCCACGCCGTGCTCGGCGGCATGGGCCTCGCGCTGTGGCTGCAGGGCGCGCGGGGCGTCGGCTGGGTCCATCCGCTGCTGGGCGCCCTGGTCTTCGCCCTGCTGGGCGCGTTGATCCTCGGCCGCGTGGAGTCCCGCGGCCACGAGCGGTCCGACACCGCGATCAGCGCGCTGTGGGCGGTCGGCATGGCCCTCGGCGTGATCTTCCTGTTCCGCACGCCGGGCTACAAGGTCGACCTCACCAGCTACCTCTTCGGCAACATCATGCTCGTGGACCCGCAGGCGTTGCGGCTCCTGATCCTGCTCGACGGGATCGTCCTCCTTGTCGTGTGGTTATTTTACCACCAGCTAGTCGCGGTGTGTTTCGACCCGGAATTCACCCGCTTGCGGGGCCTGAACGCGGACGCCTGGTCCACCTTGCTCCTGGTCCTCGTCGCGTTGACCGTGGTGAGCCTGATCTACGTCGTCGGCATCGTGATGGTGATCGCGCTGCTGTCGCTCCCCGCCGCCGCCGTGGGCCGGTTCACAGCTCGCCTGGGCGTGATGATGGCCGCGGCCGCCGGGCTCTGCGCCGTGACGACCACGACGGGCCTCGTCCTCAGCTATCGCTGGGACCTGCCGGCCGGCGCGGTCACGATCCTGGTCGCGGCCGCGTTCTACCTGGCCGCGATCGGGCTGCGCCTGAAGCCCCTGCGCCGGCGCCTGCCCGGGAGCGACTGACGTGACCGCGCGCGCGATCACCGTCGGCGGGGGCGCGGCCGGGATCTTCGCGGCGATCCGCGCCGCGGAGCTCGCCCCGGACAGGCCGGTCGTCGTGCTCGAGAAAGGTCGCGATCTCCTGCAGAAGGTCGCGATCTCGGGCGGCGGCCGCTGCAACGTCACCCACGACTGCCGCGACCCGCGCGAGCTGGTGCGCTTCTACCCGCGCGGCGGCCGCGAGCTGCGCGGGCCGTTCAGCCGCTTCGCCGCGCAGGAGACCATCGACTGGTTCGCCGCGCGCGGCGTCCAGCTCAAGACCGAGGACGACGGCCGCATGTTCCCGGTCACCGACGACTCGGCGACCGTGACCCGGACCCTCCTCGACGCCGCGCGCCAGGCCGGCGTCGAGATCCTCACGCGCCGCGCGGTGCGCAGCGCCCGCCGCGAGGGCGACGGCTTCGTGGTCACGACCGAGGACGGCGAGGTGTTCGGCGGCCGCTGCCTGCTCATCGCCACGGGCGGCATGCGCGGCGGCGGCGGCCGCGAGCTCGCCGCCGGCTTCGGCCATTCGATCGTCGAGCCGGTGCCGTCGCTCTTCACGTTCCACATCGATGATCCGCGCCTCGCCGATCTCGCCGGCCTCAGCGTCCCGGACACCGCCGTGCGCGTCGCCGGCGAGAAGGACCTCGCCCAGCGCGGCCCCCTCCTCGTCACCCACTGGGGCGTGAGCGGTCCGGGCGTCCTCAAGCTCTCCGCGTGGGGCGCTCGCCGCCTCGCCGAGCTCGACTACACGTTCGAACTGGTCGTGGACTGGCTGCCGCACCTTCCGCCCGACGGCACGACCTCCCTGTTCGCCGGCGCCCGCGTCGAGCACCCGAAGCGCCACGTTGCGACCACGCCGCTGGGCGGCCTGCCCAAGCGCCTCTGGGAGCGCGTGGTCGCGGCGGCCGGCATCCCCGGCGACCGTCCCTGGGCGGAGCTGCGCCGCGAGGAGTCGCGGACGCTGGCCCGTGAGCTTCGCGAAGGTGCGTACCGGGTGACCGGCAAGTCGCTCAACAAGGACGAGTTCGTGACCTGCGGCGGGGTGCCGCTCCAGGAGGTCGACCTGCGGCGGATGGAGAGCCGACTCGTGCCGGGGCTGTTCTTCGCCGGCGAGGTGCTCGACATCGACGGGGTCACCGGGGGATTCAACCTGCAGGCGGCGTGGACTGGGGGGTGGATTGCGGGGGAGGCGATGGTTCGCAGCGAACCGTGACGCGGCGAACGACGGGGAGCGGTCGATCCGGGAGCATTCAGTCCAGGCCGAGCTTGGTCAGACGCCGATAAAGAGTGGCCCGCGCGACACCGAGCCGTTCGGCCGCTGCCGTGCGGTTCCCGCCGGCCTCCTCGAGGGCGAGCAGGATGCGCGCGCGGCTCAGGGGCGCCGGGTCCCCGCTGCGGCCGCCGGCAACTCCCGCCAGTCCCGGTCCACCGAGGACCATGGTATCCTCGCCCGTTCCCACCTCGACCTCCACGTGGCCGAACGTTTGCTGCGAGATGAACGCGCGCCGCGCGACCAGCGCCACCTCGCGAACGTTGCCGGGCCAGCCGTAGCCGGCCAGCAGTCGCAGGCTCTGGTCGTTGAAGTACTGGTCGGCGGTGACGCGGCGACCGGCGGACAGGCTAAGGAAATGGTCCAGCAGCGGACGGATGTCCTCCGGACGCTCCCGCAGCGGCGGAATCGGGATCGCGAGGAACGCGAGCCGGAAGTAGAGGTCTTCGCGGAAGCGGCCCTCCGACACGGCCCGCTCGAGATCGATGTTCGTCGCGGCGATCACGCGCAGGTCCGCACGCCGTTCGACCGGATCGCCGAGACAGAAGTACGACCCGTCCTGCAGGAGTCGCAGCAGCTTGGCCTGGGTCGCCGACGGCAGCTCGCCGATCTCGTCGAGGAAGAGCGTGCCGGTGTCGGCCCTGGCGGCGAGTCCCTGCCGATCGTGGTCGGCGCCGCTGAAGGCGCCCTTGACATTCCCGAAGAACTCGCGCTCGAACATCGTCTGCGGCACCGCCGTGACGTTGACCGCCACGAACGGCTTGTCCTTGCGCAGGCTCTCGCGGTGGATCCGCTGGGCGATGACCTCCTTGCCGGTGCCGGTCTCCCCCGTCAGGAGGAGCGCTTCGTCGTACGGCGCGAACGCGCGGACCGCCTGCATCACCTCCTGCATGCCCCGCGATTCGGCGATGATCACGTCTCCGGGCTTGTAGGTCTCGCCAGGCTTGGTCTTCTCGCGCGCGCCGGCGTACCGCAACTCCTCCGCACGGCGCTTCGCGATCCGCGATTGGACCCGTTTGACCGCGTCGGTCCAGTGCTCGATCGCAAGGCTGCGACAGATCCCCTGCGCGACCAGCGAGTGCTCCCAGGCGCCGTCAAGGGCGTCGCGCGGTTCCGCGACGGACGGGCTCTCGCTGAGCCGCAGCATGATCTCCGCCGCCGCGAGCCGGGCGATCGCGTGCTCGTGGCGAGCGTCGATCTCCTCGAGCTTGCCACACGCCTCGTCGGCGTATTCCCGCGCGTGCTCGACATCGCCCGCCTGGAGCAGGCCCCGCGCGAGACACCGCAAGGTGACGCCCTCCTCGAATCGATCGCCGAGCTTGCGCGTATGGCTCAACGCTCGCGCCAGGACCTCGAGGCCCTCGCCGGTGCGACCTTCGTCCACGAGGCACTCGCCCTCGCGGCGTAGGAGTTCCATGACAAGGTCACCCTCTGGCGCGATCTCGCGAGCGATGGCCAGCCCACGCTGGTAGTACCGCCGGGCCTCCTCGGGTTTGCCCTCGTCGCGGAAAACGTCACCGAGGAACTCGAGCGAGAGGCACTCCTCGCGCGGGATCTTGAGGTCGCACGCCATCGTGTACGCATGCATGAGGTTCTTGCGCGCACTGTTGAAGTCACGGGTGAGGCGGTGGACGTTGCCCAGGGCTATGTGGGTGCGGCAGAGATTTTTCGCATCGGATCGATCCGAAAACACACTACACGCTTTGCATAGAGTTGAATGAGCATTCGTATATTTACCAGACTTGTAGTATGCAATCCCGAGATTCTGTAAACAGTAGCCGAATTGAACTTGCGTATTGTCAATATCGTTTCGTGTGAGACATTCACCGAGCCATTTTATAGCCTCAGTATATCGACCGCATTGATTGCACGAAACGCCGAGATAGTTCGCAAACTCCAATCGGAGTACTCGATGAGTTTGCAGCCGCGAGAGAGAATACCCAGCTTCGAAATCGTGAATAGCAGAATCGAGGTATCCGAGATATAGCGCAGCGCATCCTCTGCATAGCAGGATTTCTAAATCTAGCGGGCTAAAACAATTGACTACGGATTCCAGCGCTTCACTCGAAATCACCAGCGCAGATTGATAGCTGCCCTCAATCATAAGCAGAGATGCATGGATAGCGCTCAACCGGTGTGCGCTTAGGCGATCTAACTCAAATGCGGAGAGCCAATCCGATACTAGCCGGCATTCCGCAACACGACCTGATCGCCGAAGACACCACGTATAGAGCAACCAAGCGTCGAATGCTGGTCGTGAGTTCTCAGTGCAGTCGTCCGAAGTGAGAACACCTTCTAGTAAATTGGCAGACGCAGAATACTCTCCGACCACGTAGTGCCCGTATGCGTCGGAATATTTCTCTTCCTCAATCCAATAGTTAAGATCGTTTCTCGCGAATTCAGGTATTTTCATCGCCCCACTCCCGTGAACAGGAATCCCAGGCACTGACGTAGGAAGTGGGAATTCAGCAATGTTCCAATCACAGGGCCAATTGGGCCAACGGTCAGTACAGGAACGTGAGTGTACGCTGGGACCTTCGGGGCTGGACTTGGCGGTGGCGGCGGCGCCCCTCCGCCCGAGGTGATTTCCTCTGTTCCGTAAAATCCGCCGTTGGGATCCCCCTGAAAGACTGGCGGGAACGCGGATCCGTTAATTCGTTCAAACTCTCGCGCGTGGCTACCACTCGGCAGCCCGCAAACGACAGCCAGAAGGCATGACAGGATTACCAGCACCAACCAGCGGTTCTTCATTGGGAGGTCTCCCCGCTGTGGGAATGGGATTCCCGGCCGCATAACGCTAGCACTACCGGCGGTCTCTTGACAACTCATTTTCAATCGATCGTGCAGGCTCCCCGACCGCCACGCTGACCGACGCGAAATCGCCCCGGGTTGACTAACCCACCGATTTCGGCGATCATTGCCCCTCCGATTCCGCCCGGACCGCGTCCGGGGCGCCTCTCAAACGTCCCTGCTGGAGGATGATCCGTGGACTGGCATGAGCTGAACAAGCACCGCGTCGCCGACCTGCGCGAGATGATGAAGCAGCACCGCCCCGAGGTGCAGGGCGTGATGTCTATGAAGAAAGAGCAGATCGTCCAGTTGCTGGCCGAGACGCTCGGCATCGAGCCGCCGCACAAGGTCGTCGAGGGCATCGACAAGACGGCGGTCAAGGCCAAGATACGAGCCCACAAGGACTTGCGACAGAAGGCCCTCGAGGCCGGCAACCACGCCCAGCTGCGCGCCGAACGGCGCAAGATCCATCGCCTGAAGCGCGGGCTGCGCCGGTCGATGGACCTCAAGTAGCCACCGCGGGACTGCGATCCGTTCGATCGTCGACCGGAGCAGGCCTCCGCCGCCTGCTCCGGTTTTCCGTGCCCCGTCCAGCCCGATTGAAGACCTCGCGTCGAGCGTACGCCGCGCGCGCCGCATGCCCCACCACCCCGAATATCTTGTGAAGAAAAATTCCCCGAGTGCGTCTTCACGGGTGACACTGAGTCCGTGAACCCGCGAGGTCGCCGATGCTCAGCGCCCATCTCCCGCAACCACCCGCCAGCTTGACCGCACTCGTCGAGAACCACGGGGCGGGAGTCTTCCGGTACCTGCGGTCACTCGTGGGCGACGCGGACCTGGCGCGCGACCTCGCGCAAGACACATTCCTCAAGCTCCACGCTCATGCCGACAAAGCTGGCGCGGCGCTCTTCTTCACCGTCGCGCGGTCGTGCGCGCTCGACCATCTGCGCCGGCAGCGGGTGCGGCGCGGGCGCGAGACCGCAGCAGGCGAGCCGTTGCTTGCGGCTGCGCCGGCGCCGGCGAGCGACCGGCCTGATCGCAACCTCGAGAACCGCGAGCTCCGCGACGACCTTCTCGCGGCGCTCGCGACGCTGCCCGAGGACCAGCGGTCGGTCTTCCATCTCAGCGAGATCGAGGGTCTGTCCTACGCGGAGATCGCCGGGATCCTCGCGGTGAGCCCGGGAACCATCGCCTCTCGCAAGCACCACGCCGTGCGCAAGCTGCGGGAGGAACTCAGGAGGCGCGGCCATGGGGTATGACGACTGGTCCGAGCGGCTCGAAATGTACCTCGACGGCGAACTCGACGACGCCGCCCACGCCGCGTTTGAAGCCGAGACGGCAGCCAACCCCGCCCTTGCAACCGCGCTCGCCCAACGCCGCGCATTCCGCGACGAAGCGCGCCTGGCGCTCACCGGCGGAGCGGTCCCTACCCTCGCCGACCACGCCCACGTTGCCGCCAGGCAGCCGGCTCCTCCGAAGACGAAGACCCAGGCGGCTCGCCCGCGCCTGGAGCGTGGCTGGCCGCTCTTGGCGGCGGCGGCCACCCTGGCGCTGGCGATCCTGGCGCCCACGGTATTGCGCGACGACCGAGGAGCGGAGGGCCCCCGCTCCGCCATCACCCGCGCCGGCCAGGTCGCGGCCGTCCGCTTCGGCGAAGAGCCGGGCAAGACGGTGATGCTCGAAGCTGGCTGGTACGACCGATCTCCGGACCTACCGAACTGATGGAGGCACTGTCATGCCATTGCGATTCGCAATTCCGGGACTAGCCGCGTTCCTGCTCGGCGCCGCGCTGGCGAGCGCCGGTGAGCCTTGGACGGTCACCCTCTCCGACGGCCGAACCTACGAGGGGACGCTCGTGCGACTGACGGCAGGTCGCTATTTGCTACAGACGGACACGACGCTGCTCGAGCTCAGCGAAGACGACCTCGATCCTCGCACGTTCGCCGTGCGCGCGCGGCAGGACGCGGTGCCGGAGCGACCGGTGGGCGAGATCCGCCACTACGACGAGGTGAACGCCAACCTCACAGTGACTCGCTGGTGGACTCGCCACCACGTGAACGAAGGCCGGCAAGCGATCACCGAGTACCGGTTTGGCCTCGCTCCGCACGAGCGAGCGCTCGCCGATCGGCGCACCTACCGCGACTGGTTCGGCAACGAACTCGTGCCCAGCTACGATCCGCCGCGCGAGCGCTGGAACGAGGCGCCGGACGCGCGCGTGCAGGTGACGATTCCGCTCGCAGTGCCCGTGGCGCCAGGCGAAGAATGGCCGCTCACCGGCTCCGAGACCTCACCGCTGATCGAGCGGCGCGGCGCCGACCTGATCTACCGGCACGCGGGCAACTACGCGGAGGACAACCTCGTCTGGCTGAAGGTGCGGCTGCCGCGCGGAGCGACGATCAGGTCGATCACCCCCCAGCCCTCGGCGCGGTTCACGCAGGACGGCCAGGAGTACGTGATGTGGCGGCGCTTCTACCGCCAGGGCGAGCGGTTCCCGCTCGAGATCGTCTACGCAATCGACTGAGCCATCACCGGCCACCGATCCGCCAGGGCCGCCGTTTCCTCGGGAAAGTCACGGCGGCTCTGGCGATCGTTCGATCCGCGTGGGCCTGCGCCGGCGCCGTCACTTGACGAGCATCACCTTCACGGCCGCCGTCGCGCCGGCTGCAGCCATGCGGGCGACGTAGACGCCGCTACCCGCGCGGAAGCCCTGGTCGGTCGATCCGTCCCATCTCACCTCGTGCTCGCCCCTCTCCAGCTCGCCGCGGTACAGGTCGCGCACCAGGCGGCCCTGCAGGTCGTAGACCGCGAGGGCGACCTGGCCGTCGCGCGGGTTCGCGAGGCGAAACGTGGTCGTCGGGTTGAACGGGTTCGGATAGGCGCGGACGCTGGCGATCACGTCGGGCACGGAGTCGACGGGAGTCGTGCCGCCCTCGGTCGTGATCCGCACCTTGAAGTCGTCCAGGTAGAAGCCGTCGTAGACCTGGCTGCTGTCCGTCGCCAGGCGGAACCGGAAGCGGACGTCGGCCTCGCCGATGAAGGGCGTCAGGTCGACCGCGCAGGTGACCCAGCTGGCCTGCGTGCCGTCGAAGCACGGCGTGCCGGCCGGCCGCTGCGTGCCCTGGCCGCTCGCCGCGTTGGTCCGCCCCGGGACCTCCACCGCGGTCCAGCTCGTACCGCCGTCGGTCGAGACCTCGAAGAACACCGCGTCCCAGCTGTTCTCGATGCTCCACTTGGCGAAGAAGCTGACCTGCGGCTCCATCACGGCGGCAAGGTCGACGCCGGTCGTCATGGTCGCGAGCAACGTCGCGTTGTTGGGGTAGCTGCCCTCGCTGTCGGTGAGGCACTGGGTGCTGTTGTAGCCGGGCGTCGCGAGGATCCAGTCGCCGACGAACGCGCCCATGCCGATCTCGAAGTCCTCGTCGACCGGGTAGCTGGTGGTCATGCCGCCCAGCACGAATTCGACCACGGCCGGCGCCGCCGAGACGGTCACCTGCTGCGACTCGGTGAAGTGGTCGACCGCGCTGGCGGTGAACGTATAATCGCCGTAGAACAGGTCCACGCTGAAGGCGCCGCCGTTCGCGCCGTCGCTCGTGATCGAGTCGACCAGCTCGTCGCCCGGCCAGGTGCGGATCTCGATGAAGGCGTCGAGGCCCTGGCCCTGCGGGTCGGTGACCGTTCCGGAGACGTGGCCCTCGGCGAGCGGCTGCATCTGGACGTCGACCACGTTCTCGATGCCCCACACGTTGACGACGCCGGCGACCGTCTGCGTGACGTAGCCGGTCGCCTCGAACGTCAGGCTGAAGGTGCCGTCCGGCAGCAGCTTGTAGTAGTCGCCGTTCGCGGGGTCCGTGTGGGTCGTCTTCGCGTTGCCGACCACCGTGACCGTGGCGGCCAGCGGCTCGCCGGTCGTGGCGCTCGTCACCACGCCCGTCACACCCCAGCGTGCGGACCGCGCGTAGGCGATCATGCTCTCGCGGTTGTCGTTCCAGAACCCAGGCAACAGCGAGCCGCTCGGCCACTTGGTGTTCGACACCTCGCAGGTGATGTCGACGCAGTCGGTCTGGTCGTAGCACCAGTCCTGCAGCGAACCCGTGATGACGTACCACTGGGCGCCGTTGGTGATCCCTTGGGGGAACGCGCCGTTGTACATCGGCAGGTTGCGCGTCGAGTACTCGAGGGCCAGCAGCTGGATCGCGGCGTCGTCCGGAGTCAGCGCGTAGGTGTAGTCCCAGGGGTAGTTCATCACCAGCGAGCCGCCGTGGTAGTTGATGCTGATCACGAAGTGGTTCGCGTTCGTGTAGTTGCTGAACAGGACGTTCTCCTGCTCGAGGACCAGGTGCGTGCCGGCGGGCTCCAGGAAGTTCCGGTTGAGGTCGACGCCGTTGGCGTTGTAGCGCTGGTTCAGGTAGGTGCCGTCCGGATTGTACGCGGGCACGAGGTGCAGCTCGTAATTGTCCACGAGGTCGGTGACGTTCTCGTACCCTGCCTGCCCGTAGTGCTCGACGAGGTAGTAGGCGAGGTCGAGGCAGAGGACCATGCCGGTGATCTCGTCGCCGTGCATGGACGACGAATAGCGGACCTGGGGTTCGGGCTCGTTGAGCTGGACGTTGTCCGAGATGACGAGGCCGTGGATCGTGCGGCCCTGGATCGAGCTGCCCCAGCTGAAGTAGCGCGCGAGCGACGGGTACGCCGTCGCGATGCCGTGCAGCATGGTATTGATCTGGTCGTTGGTCGGCACGTAGTTGAGAGGGTCGGTGCGCAGGCCTTCGGATTTGCCCCGGGCCATCTGCCGCCAGAGCAGCTCGCTCTCGGTGCGGCCCTCGCGATCGAGGTCGGGCAGCCGCTCGGGACGGTAGCCGGCGTTCACGAGCGCGGCGAACTCGGCCTCGGTGACGCGCGGTTCGAAGACGATCCGCGCGACCTTGCCGCCGGCGAATTCCGGCCGCACCTGCTCCCGCTGGACGTCGGCGATCCCGACCCTGTCGAGCAGAGCGTCGAGCGCCGCGCGGTCCGCGAGCACGATGCGCACCGGGAAGTCGGTCCACACCTTGACCGACCACGCCGGCAAGCCGTCGCTGTCGAGGGGGATCGCCGGATCGTCGGCCGCCGTCGAGTGGACGGGGAGCACGACCAGCGTCAGGGCGAGCAGCGCGGCTGCGCGGAGCGGGAACCTCTGCATGACGGATCACTCCTGCGGTAGGTCACGACGACGTGGAGCCGTGCCTTGGCTCCGGAATTCGCACCTTTAATGATATCACATGACGAGGCGTAAAATCCAGGCGGCAAGCAGAATAGCTCGGGCCGCGGGCGGAATGAACCGGCCCCGCCCCCAATGGGGCGGGGCCGGTCGGGTCGTCGGCGGAACGACGGCTATTTCACCAGGGTCATCTTCCTGGTCGCCGCTCCGTCATCGGTGATCAAGCGGTAGTAGTACACGCCGCTGGCCAGGCGATGTCCGCCGTCGTCGGTGCCGTCCCACACCACGGCGTGCGAGGCCGCGGCGCGGTTCTCGTCGAGCAGCGTGCGGACCAGCCGGCCCAGGACGTCGTAGACGCGCAGGTCGACGTGCCCGGCGCGCGGCAGGTCGAATTTGATCGTGGTCAGCGGATTGAACGGGTTCGGGGCGTTCTGGTACGTGCGGAAGGCCAGGGGCACGGTGTCGTCGCCCGCGACCTCGGTGACGTCGCCGATGTTGTGGGTGATCCGCAGGCACCACTCGTTGAGCATCCCGGTGTCGCCGCCGGCCTGGTCGGACACGGTCAGGGTCCACGTGCCGGCCATGTGCTGGCCGATGAAGGTGTCGAGGTTGCCAACCGGCGTGATCTGCGAGGGGTACCAGCCGACGATGTTCTCGGTCGTGCCGCCCGACCGGCTGTGCAGGACGACCGTGGTCCCCGCCGGCGACTGGATCGACACCACGAGGTCGCCGATGTAGGTGTGCGAGATGTTCAGGTACACCTCGAGCTGGCTGATGATCGCGTCGTCGCCGGCCGGGATGACGCAGGTGTCCGTGACCGTCTGGTTGTCCAGGATCGCCACGGCCGGCTGCTCGCAGTAGTCGCTGACGGCGATCGGCGTGAGCACCATGTCGACGCCCGTGAGGATCTGGCCCTCGGCGAGCGTCACCTCGGCGGCGCCAACCGACCAGCCCTCCTTGCTGGCGAGGATGGTGTATGCGCCGGCGTACAGGCCCTCGAGCGAGTACGAGCCGTCGGCGGCCGTCGAGGTGCTCGCGCCGCCGGGAACGGCGCGCACGGTGATGCCGCCGTGGTTGGCCTCGCCCTGCAACTGGACGGTGCCCTGGACCCCGCTCGTGCCGAACTCGGGCGTGAGCAGCCAGTTGACCGCGTTCTGCAGCAGTTCCACGCGCCCGGTGCCCGCGGCGCTGTAGTTGAAGCTGAAGTAGACGATCTGGCCCCCGATCGGGCTCGGATTGGGGTCGAATGCGATGACGCTGGCGTCGGTCGGGTACGTGGTCCAGCTCGAGACCTTCACCGCGTCTGCGAGCGGCACCATGGCGTCGGCGTCGCCGTACACGGAGTAGGCGAGGGTGATCGTGCCGCCCTCCAGGTTGTTGGGGTGCGACGCCACGTAGTGGCCGTTCGTGCCGATCTGGATGTTTCCGCTGGAATCGTGGTTCCAGTCGTTGGAATGCATCACGTAGGTGGCGAAATCGCCCGAACCGTACTGGTCGTAGCCGAGCTCGCCGCCCTCCAGCAGGATATGTCCGCCGTCCTGCGCGAACTGGATCAATCCGTTCCTGACGGCGGCATTGCCCAGGGTCGAGCCGTTCGTGCCGCACGCCAGGATGACGAGGTCGTAGTCCCAGAACGTGGCCGGGTCGACGCTGCCGATCGGCTCGACGCTCACGAAGTAGCCGAGCTCCTCCAGGTCGGCGGCGAGATCGACCGCGCTCTTGGCCTCCACCAGCTCGTAGCCCTCGGCCAGCAGCTCGCCCTTCTCGCTGTACTTGGCCGGCGCGGCGGCAGTCGCGTCGTCGTCGATCAGCAGGAGGTCGCCGTTGGTGGGATCGAGGACCCAGTCCTTCTCGACCACCGGCAGGTCGATCGTGCAGTCGGCCGTCACCGGCACGTGGTGCCAAGCGCGGACGCTCACGACGTAGTCGAAGTACGGCAGGCTGCCGGTCGTGTAGAGGCCGGTCTCGTCGCAGACGACCTCGTTGTAGAGGGCGTTGTTGTCGCCGCGGTAGACCTTCACGGTCGCCTGCAGCGGCTCCATCGTGATGGAATCGTAGACGTGGCCCGTGAGCACGCCCGCGGGCGCCGGCACGAGCGCGACGTCGAACGTGTTGGCGCCGTAGTTGACGAACACGTCCTGCTCGAAGTGCAGGTAGCCGAAGTGGTCGATCACGATCGTGTAGTCGTCGACGAGGATTTCGTCGGGACCCGCGTAGGTGCCGTTGGCGGCCGTCACGACCGTGAACACAGGCTCGCCCAGCTCGTCGAGCAGATTGACGCTCACTCCCGCCAGCGGCGAACCGCCGCTCGTGACCGTGCCCGCGACCGTGCCGTAGGCCTCGACCACGTCGAAGACCTCGGTATACAGGTCGTAGCCGCTGATCGCGACGATGCCCGTCACTTGACCGATCTCGCCGGCGGTGACGACCAGGGGATCGCCGCCGGTGACCAGCGTCCCGTCCGGCAGCCGCGCGAACAGGGTGTAGCCCGGGACGGCGCAGTCGGTGTGGAGGGTGCCCGGCAGATTCAGCGGGAACAGGTCGTTCATGCCGATGTCGGTGGTCACCCAGAGGTCGCAGCTCAGGTCGTTCGCGTAGACGGTGAGCGGCGTCGAGAACAGGCGGTAGCTCTCGTCGGGATCCTGGCCCACGATGTCGAGCGACGGCCCGTAGGGGTAGATGAGGCTGAGGACGGCCACGCCGCTGGCGTTGGTCATCACCGGCGTCGTCGCGTATTCGATCCCCTCGGCCCAGACGTTGATGCCGGGCTTCGGCGTCACGCCGTCCTCCTCCATCACGGTGACCGTGACGCTGGTCAGGACGTTGGCCGGGATCGCCCGCGGCACCAACGTCACGACTGCCGGCACGATGACGTTCAGCTCGGCGACCACGGGCTCCAGGTTCTGGGCCATGGCGACGAGCTTGAGGGGCACGCCGGGCGTCAGGACGCGGCTGAAGGTGACCTCGACCGAGCCGGTCTCGCCGACGTAGCCGGTGCCGACGAGCTCGCCGGCTTGCGTCAGGCCCACGTAGGTGCCGTGGGCGGCGGTGATGGTCATGGTCGGCACGCCGACGAACACGGTCGGCGGGTAGCCGACCGGATTGGTCCCGGGCACGCCGAAGTACATGCAGAGCGACGGGTCGCCGAGCAGGTTGTAGATGTTCCAGTAGTACGTGATGCGGCTGGATCCCGCCTCGGTCACGGCCAGGTTGCCGCAGATGTTGAGGGCGCCGTTGGTGATGTACCAGTCGTCCTCGGTCTCGTTGGCCCCGTCGTGGAACAGGGCGTCGTAGACGCCGAGACCCGTCATCTCGTAGAGCATGCCGTCGTCGATGTAGCTGCTCGGGCAGCTGCCGACGGCCCACCACACGTCCTCGTCCCAGTACGTCGAGTTCGAGCCGCCGATGTAGCCCACGGCGCCCTTGTTGGCGGCGCGCAGGAACGTCTCGCCGAAGCACTCGGCCACGTCGTAGCTCGACGTCAAGCAGCAGTTGCCGACCGCGAGGAAGTACTTCCCGGCGTTGGTCATCGCGTTGATGTTGGCCTGGGTCATCGTCGGGTCGGACCAGCTCGTCTCGCTGCCGTGCGCCGTGTAGTTGATGTAACCGATGCCGTTGTTGCAGTTCGCGAGGATCGCCGCCTCGCTGCTGCCGCTCGCCGGGTAGTAGTACATGTAGCCGGTGATCCCGTGCGCGGCGTTGAAGTAGTAGTCCTCGCCGTAGCGGACCTGACCGTTGCCGTGGCTGTAGCCGAAACCGCTGTCGACGCCCGCGATCAGGACGTCGCCCGCCAGGTAGCTCGGATCCGGCATCGTGAACTGGTCGTACATCATCGTCTTGTCGAGGATCGCCTGCAGCTGGGCCGGGTTGGTCGCCGACATGCGCCCGTAGTACATGTCGGGCACGAGGTCCGCGCCCACCGCGCAGTACAGCCGGTCCGTCGGATCGCCGCTCTGCGTGAAGGTCGGGCACTGGGCGACGTCGCCGACGAACAGGACGAAGCTCGGCGCAGGGTCCTCGGGCGTGCCGGCGTTGTAGAGACCGTGCAGGTAGGCCTGGATCGTCGCGGTCGTCGAGCCCACCTCGGGCGAGCCAATGACGCCGACGATCATCTCGAAGCCGCGCTCGGTCTTCCACGCGATGTAGTCCGCGAGCTGCGCCTCGAATTCGGCCGGCGTGATCACGACCATCTTCACCGGGTCCTTGACCAGGTCGGCCTTGCCGCCGAGTGCGGGGTGGCCGTCGATGCGCGCGTACACCGCGTCGAAGAAGGGGCTGTCGGTGGCCGCGAGCATGGCCTCGGTCTGGGCCCAGTCGCCGTCGAAGGTGACCGTGACGTCGAGGCTCTCGACGATCTCCAGCTCGCCGCTGGCAGGCAGGTAGCGCACCGGGGCGATCTCGAGGCGCGCGAAGTCCATGGCGCGCAGCCGGCCCTGGTAGATCACCCGCGCGAGCGGGGCCTCGACCCTGGCCTGCGCGTAGGCCGCCGCGTCGTACGCGAACGGCACGTCCTCGGCGCGCTGGCTCTTGCTGAGGCCCGGCTGGTGGGGAAACAGCGGATTCGCGAGCCCGTGGTCCGCCAGGCGAATGATCCGTGTCGTCAGCCCCGAGACCGTGACCTTCGGCTCCGCGCCGAAGGGCACCGCGATGAGGCGGTTCATCTGAGGCAGCTCGGGCGCGCCCTCGGTCATGGACGAGTGGAAGCCCGGAATGAACAGCTGCGTGAATTCTCCGCCCTTCGTGCTGACATCCAGCGCGCTGAGCTGCCCCACCTCGATATGGTAGGTCAGACCCGCCTTGCCCTGATCGAGCAAGGTCATGCGCGGCTGGTCGCCGCTGAGGGCAATCGTCGTGGCGGCCTGGGCGCCCGCCACGAGGGCAAACGCCAGCGCGGCGACCATGAGCATTCGCAAACGCATCACTCGATCCTTTCGCTTGGACGGCACGGAGGGGCCCGGGCCAGGGAAGCACTGGTCGGGCGACTTCCAGCAGGTCGCTGTTGATGATATCACATACACGGCGCGAAGTCGAACTTGAGGTTCCAATATTGTTGTAGATGTTATGGATTTTACTGGATTAATTTATAGGAATCGTTGCCAATACAATCCAAAGACGCGACATTTCAGGACATTTTCTATGTTAACGACTAGACAACTACCGGATCATCAGCTCCCAGCGGCGAGCCTGGAACCGGGCGACCTCCAGGCTGGAATCCTCTATCAATTCGGTCGGTTTGACTCGCGGGGATGGCGGGTGATATACTCGACGACGCCGTCGCCCGGTCGGGACGCCCGCCGCCGGGCCGTGCGTTGGGCCGCGATGACGCCGTCACCCAGGGGGTTGCAGCGTGCGACGGACCGCGACGTTTGCCGCCTTGATCATCGGTGCTGTCTGGTTCTCCGGCTGCGGCAGCGAGCCGCCCGCGCCGGGCGATCTCGCCGTCACGTCGGCTCCCGACGGCGCGACCATCACCATCGACGGCGTCCTGACCGATCGGGTCACGCCCGCGGTGTTCACCGGGCTCGAGGGCGGGACGTACCGGGTCGGCGTCTCCCGTGACGACATCGTCTATCGGCCCGATGTCCAGGACGTCGACGTCCCCTACGGCGGGCGCGTGGATCTCCACTTCGCGACCGAGGCCGGCATCCTCAGCGTCACCTCCGCTCCCGCGGGCGGCGCCATCGTCCTGGACGGCGTCGACACCGGGTTCACGACGCCCCACACCTTCGGGGACCTCGACCCCGGCCAGTACACGGTCGACGTCGTGCTGCGGCATCACCGCAGCGAGCCGGCCGAACACACGGTCATCGTCGAACGCAGCGAGGAGACGGTCGCCGACTTCGAACTCCTGGTCGCGAGCGTCGTCCTGTTCGAGGGTTTCTCCAACGTTCGCTGCACCGGCTGCCCCGACCTGGTCGCGGCGATCGACTATCTCATGCACGGCGGCGGCTACGGATTCGACCGTTTCGTCTACGTGAAGTACGCCGGGCCGGTCCCCTTCGCTCTCGACCCGCTGTACCGCAGCAACATGGCCATGGTCAACGCCAGGTCGCAGTACTACGCGGGCGTGAACAGCTTCGCGCTGCCGACCCTCTTCACGCTCGGCCGGCTGTCCGGTGCGTTCGGTTCGCCGGCGTTCAGCGCGCTCGCGGGGGCCATCGAGGCCGGCAACTTGGCGCCGATCGACTTCTACCTGACGGTCGAGGCGCCCAACGTCGGCGACCTGGCCGAGCGCAACGTGCCCTGCGAGATCACCCTGATCGCGCCCTACACGGCCGTCGACCTCGCGGCCTACGAGCTGCGCGCGGTTCTCGTCTACTCCGAGGTCACGACCGCGATCGAGTACGACCCGGGCGGCGATGAATACCACTGGGTGGCGCGACAGGACGCGGCGGTCGCGACGAGCCTGGGTACGGTTGCGCCGGAAGCGCCGCTCGTGGTCGACGTCGCCCTCGACGATCCCGACCCAGCCACCAACGGCCTCACGCCCCACGGTCGCGAGGTCATCGTCTTCGTCCAGCACACGTCCAGCAAGTCGATCATCCAGGCCGGTTCGACCATGACCTGGGACCCGGATGACGCCCTCTCCACCCGCCGCCCGCATTCCGGAGGTACCCGATGAACACCCTGCGCAAGAAGATCGTTTGCCTCTGTACCCTGGCCAGCTGCCTGCTGGCCGTCGGCCTCACCGCCCAGGCGCTGGCCGATCCGTACGATTTCTCGTTCCGGCAGGGACCCTGCAGCCTGGTCATCCCCGTCGACGACTACCGGCAGTTCCACAGCCATCTGACCAACACCGGCGACTACGCCGACAGCTATACCTTGACGGTCACCAGCCAGCAGCCGGCGAACTGGGTCTTCAACGTCTGCTACGGGGGCGTCTGCTACCCGCCGTACCAGACGTCGTTCCAGGTTCCCGTGGTCGGCGACGTGCCGCCCGGCGGGACCGTCGATTTCGACTTCGACATCACGTCGCTCACCGACAGCGGCCACGCGATCCACACGATCGTGATCACGAGCAACGGCGATGGGGCCGTCGCCGGCACCTGGACCTTCGACGCGTGGACTCCGACGGCGCCCCACGGGATCCTCTTCGCGCCGGGCGAGGGCGTGATTGCGACCACGGTCGACAACTACGTCCAGTTCCATCCGATGCTCTACAACGCCGGCACCGAGCCGGACAGCTTCCACCTCTCGATCACCCGCGACATCCCGGCGAACTGGCTGGTGTCGTACTGCTACGACGGCGTCTGCTACCCGCCGGACCTCGCCGGCGGCGACATCCCCGCCGCTCCCGGCTCGACGGTTCCCGCTGCCGGCGTCGTCCCGATCGACATCGATTTCACGACCCTCTCCGACGCGGGCACCGGCACGGTCACGATCGCGATCGTCAGCAACACGGACGGATCGATCTTCAGCGCGGCGTCCTTCACCGTGACGACCGGCAGCGCGGTCGCAGTCGGCGACGTCCCGGACGGCGCGCTCGTGTCGAACGCCCACGCCGCGCCCAACCCGTTCAACCCCGCGACGGAGATCGCCTTCACGGTGGGCGGCGCGGTCGCCCGCGACGCCGTGATCGACATCTACGACGCGAGCGGCCGGCGCGTCCGGACCCTGGTCGCCGGCGATCTCGCGCCCGGTCGTCAAGGCGTTGCCTGGAACGGCCGCGCCGACGACGGGCAGGCGCTCGCCGCCGGCGTCTACCTGGCGAACGTCCAGATCGGCGGAGAGCAGCAGACCGTCAAGATGTCCCTCGTCAAATAGAGGCCCGCACGTTCGTGACCCCGCTCTCCGGCAGGCACGGAGAGCGGGGTCGACTCATGATCGGCGAGCCGCGCGACTCGCCACCGCCACGCGAAGGAGCGCCGATGCCCCGCCGGCCCCGGAACCTGCCGCGGATCGCCCTCGTCGCGATCCTGCTGGTCGCCCTTGCCGTCCTTGCCGCCCCCGCCTCCGCCGCCGGGTTCGCCGCGCCCGACTGGACCCTGCCGACGCCCGACGGCGGCCAGGTCTCCCTGCACGAGAAGCTGGCCGAAGGCCCGGTGGTCGTGTCGTTCTGGGCCACCTGGTGCATTCCGTGCCTCAAGGAGATGCCGCGCCTGAACGAGCTCGCCGGCGAGTTCGCCGGCCGGGTGTCGTTCATCGCCGTCAGCGTCGACAACTCGAAGAGCATGGCCAAGGTGGGTCCGCTCGTCCGCGCCAAGGGATGGGACGACCTCACGATCGCCCAGGACGCTGGCGGCACGGTCCAGCAGTTGCTGCAGGTCGTGAGCCCGCCGTTCGTGGTCGTCTACGACGGCGCGGGCAGCGTGGTCTACCAGCACGAGGGCTACAAGGACGGCGACGAGGTGGAGCTGCGGCACGCCGTCGAGCGGGCGCTGCAGGCAGGCGCCGCGGCCGCCGAAGCGGGGCCGGCGCCCGGCGGGCTCGCCTGGCGCGACGCGATCACCGCCCGCGACCAGTTCGAGTACAGCTACAGCTTCGAGACCGAGCGCGAGATCGTCGAGAACTGGCTCGACGTCGCCTACCAGTTCGGCGATTTCCGGACCGGCGTGCTGCTGAACCACCAGTCGCCCAGCGAGGAGGGGAATCGGCGCAACGAGGTCGTGCACCGGTTCTTCGAGTACGGCACGGGCCGCTTCGACCTGCGCGTCGGACACTTCTACGGCATGTTCGGCCGCGGCCTGGTCTGGAACAGCTACGAGGACCGCTTCATCCGGATCGACACCGCCCTCGACGGCCTCCTCGCGCGCGGCACGTTCGGCGCCGCCACGCTGCAGGTGATGTCGGGAACGACCGGCACGACGCCGACAGTCAGCGACACCGCGGGCACGATCGCGACCAGCGTCGACGTGCGCGGAGTCGACGTCGAGTACAAGCCGGCGCCGTGGGCGATGGTCGGCGCCGCGGGGCTCACCTACCTGCCGGACATGCTGGCCGACAACGGGGACACCCTGCGCGAGTGGGTCGGCTCCGGCCGGCTGGGACTCAACACCGCTCACGCGAGCGCCTACGTCGAGTACGGCAAGAAGTCGGGTTACGAGTACGATCTGGCGACGGCGGACCGGGACGAGGGCTATGCGTTCTACGCCAACGTCGCGGCGTTCGGCGGCCCGCTCACCGTCTCGCTCGAGCGCAGCGACTACCAGCGGTTCGCCGTGCTCACGCGCGTCGACGGCAAGCAACCCCTGAACCGGCCGCCGGCTCTCGTGCGCGAGCACATCTACACGCTGCTGGGCCGCAAGCCGCACAACCTGAATCCCGACGGCGAGAAGGGCTGGCAGATCGAGGCGAACGCGGACCTCGGCCGCGGCTGGACGGCTCTCGGCAACGTCAGCCGCATCGAGAACCGCAACCGCGAGACGTTGTTCGAGGAGGCCTACGCGCACGTCGAGCAGGCGCGGGTCGGCCAGTTCCGCGTCCGCGGCGGCCTCGGCTACCAGGACAGCGAGGGCGCGATCCGTCAGACCGCCGTCGGCGACGCGACCTGGTACCAGAGCGACCTGATGGCCTGGACCCTGCAGGCGGAGCACCAGCACGTGCGCCTCGGCGTGCTCGGCGAGTACGACCAGGAGTGGTTCAAGCTCGAGCTCGAGCTGCCGCCGCGCTGGACGATCGACGGCATCATCGAGGTGAACAACAAGTACGACGCGCAGTTCGACCCCAGCGAGATCAAGGGCGACACGTTCCCGTCGGCCCAGATCACCTACACGCTCGCGGGCGGCGGCAACCTGAACCTCTGGTTCGGCAAGCGGCAGTGGGGCCAGCTCTGCGTGGGCGGGGTCTGCAAGACCGAGCCGGCGTTCGAGGGTGTGGAGTTCTACGGAGCCTTCCGGTACTAGGCCCCCGCCGGCGACCGCCCGGATAAGGCTCCGGCCCACGATCGGCCGGCGATCCAAGATATCAATAATCCTAATTCATAAACCATTGTCGTTTATGGTTTTGATAATGGCTAGATAATAACTATGAGATTGCTTTTCCTCTGATCGTCCCGTTAGAATCTCCGAGTCCGTCGCTCGGGGTGGTCCACCCCCACCTGCCAACCTCGGAGGATGTCATGAAGCGTCTGATCACGCTGATGGCGCTGGCGAGCCTGCTCGTGTCCCTGCAGGCCACGGCCCAGGTGCCGCGCACCGCGCTCGTCGAGCTGGGTTCCGCCACCTGGTGAGTGTACTGTCCCCGCGCTCACGCGGGTCTCGCCGTGTGCGAAGACCACTACCTGCCCAACGAATTCAACTACATCTCCTACGAGGCCTCGAGCGGCGGCCTGAGCTGCCCCGATTCCGACGCCCGGATGAACTACTACGGGATGAGCGGAATCCCCGACCTGCGGTTCGACGGCAACTGGCACATCCAGGTGGGCGCGCCGGAGTCCGACGCCAACGGGCAGGCCTACATCGCCATCATCGACAGCCACCGGGCGGTCGAGGCGCCGCTCGCAGTGGTCGTCTCCGACTACAGCTACGAGATCGGCTCCGCGTTCGTCGAGGTGAAGGTCAAGATGTTCGCGGACATCGGCAGCCCGGCCAACCACTACATCCGGGTCGCCGTGATCGAGGACAACCTCGTCTACAACGGCGTCACCTACGACAACACCTGCCGCGACGTGCTCCCCCAGCAGGCGCTCACGATCAGCGCGCCCGGCGAGGAACAGATCGTCAACCTCCCCATCCCGATGAGCGCCGCGTGGCACCCCGAGGACCTGATGCTCATCGCGTTCGTGCAGCGCGACACCGACAGGTACATCATCAACTCCGGCAACAGCAAGGTCGGCGAGTACGCGGCCATCGCGGGCGCGACCGGCCCGCAGCAGGTCATGGCCGACGGCGGCCAGATCGTCTTCGACGAGACGACGGTGCTGAACATCGGCCTCTTGACCGACACCTTCGACATCTCGATCGACACCTCCAACCTGCGGGGCGGCTGGGGCGCGCAACTCCTCCGCGACGGCTCCGAGACCAGCACCTTCTCGGTCACCCTCGCGCCGTTCGAGTCGGCCTCGTTCAACGTGGTCATGGACACCGGCACGACCGGCTCCGGCTCGGTCGCCGTGAACGTCTACAGCCAGGGCGCCGGCGAGAACGTCCAGACCCTGATCTTCGCGGGGATCGCCGGCGGGACCGACCTTCTGGTCGTCGCCGACGACGACGGCTCCGGACTGGGCTACACGGCATACGGGCCGTCCCTCGCCGCGGCCGGCGCGACCTACTCCGTCTGGGAGCGCAGCCTCGCGCCGATCACGGGCAGCGACCTGCTGGCCTATGACGCCGTGATCTGGGAATCGGGCGCCAAGAGCAACTCGATGCTCGCGGCCGATCGCTCCGCGATCGACGCCTACCTCGCGGCGGGCGGCCGCTTGATCCTCGCCGGTGAAGACCTGCTGCAGGGCGCGGTCGCCAACGGCGGCTCCGCCTGGATCCAGCTCAAGCTGCGGCTCAGCTACGGCAGCGGCGACAGCGGCAACCTGCAGGTCAATGGCGTCGCGGGCGATCCGATCGGCGACGGCCAGAGCTTCACGCTCACCGGCGGCGACCCCGATCAGGTCAACCTGATCACGGGCCAGCCGGTCGAGGCGTGCTACCGGTTCGGCAATCCGGCGACGACCCCGGCCGGGACGCGCACGACGTACGGCACGTACCTCGTCGTGTACCTGCCGTTCGGCCTCGAGCGGATGCCGGCCGACGGCGATCGCGAGATCTTCCTCGCGCGCGCCCTGCAGTGGCTCGGCCTGCTCGAGACGGTCGCGGTCGAGGACGTGCCCGGCGCGGGCCCCGCGCTCGCGCAGAACGCGCCCAATCCGTTCAACCCCACGACGAAGATCAGCTTCCGGACCGGACGGAGCGGCCCGGCGAGGCTGGACGTCTTCAACGCGCGCGGGCAGCTGGTGCGCGTCCTGGTGGACGGCGTGCTCGCGGCCGGCGTGCACGAGGCGATCTGGGACGGCACGACCCAGACCGGCCAGCAGGCCGCCTCGGGCACGTACTTCTACCGCCTCAGAACGACGGATGACGAATTGACCAGGAAGATGTCATTAGTGAAATAATCGTCGCCGAGGCCGGAGCTTTGCGAGGCTGAACGCCCGCCGGTCGGGTTCACCATCGATCCGACCGGCGGGCGATCTATCGTAAACCATTGCGAATAAAGACAATCCATCATCACCACACATTTTTCGTGAAAAACCCATGAATTTGCCTGTATAATTTCTTTAATCACCTGGGCTTCGATGGCAACTCGTGGCGAAGCGGTGCCCGCAGGCGTCCGTCCAACAGATCCAAGGCCCAGAGGACCAACCCCGGAGGCTAACATGAAGCGTCTGTTCTCGTTCCTTGCCATGGCGACCCTGCTGGTGTCGCTGAATGCAACAGCCCAGGTGCCGCGCACGGTCATCGCCGAGCTCTTCACTTCCACTGGCTGAACCTACTGCCCCAACGCGGAAGCGGGCCTCGCCGTGTGCGAAGCCGTCTATGAGGCGTATCAGTTCAACCACCTCGCTTATCACCAGAGTTCTTTCGGCGACGTGCTCTACACCGCCGAGACCGTTGCCCGGGCGTCCTACTACGCGGTCAGCGGCATCCCCCAGATCAATTTCGACGGTTCGACTGTTGAGTATCCCGGCGGCGGCGAGTTCGTCGGTGCGGGAGCCGACGCCGCCGACGGTCACTATTATATCGCCTACACCAATGCCCATCTGACCGACTCGGTCCCCCTGGCCGTCGGCATCACGGATTACAGTTACGAGTCCGGCTCCGCCTTCGTGACCGTCAAGGTCATGATGGTGGGCGACCTCGGCGCGAGCCCCACGAACACGTACATCCGGGTCGTGCTCGCCGAGGATCAGGTCACCTCCGGCGGCAACCGGTACGACAAGGTCGTCCGCGACGTGCTGCCGCAGACGGCATTGACGGTCAGCATGGCCGGTCAGGTGCAGGAATTCACCCTGCCGATGACGATCAACGCCGCCTGGAACGTCGACGAGCTCTCCCTCGTCGCCTTCGTCCAGCGAGACAGTGACAAGTACATCTACAACAGCGGCAGCAGCCTCGTGGGCGAGTACGCCGCCGTCGCGGGCGCCAGCGGCCCGCAGCAGGTCATCGCCGACGGCAGCCAGATCGTCTTCGACCCGGCGACCGTGCTGAACGTCGGCATGGCGACCGACACGTTCGACGTCTCGATCGACACCGCCAACCTGCCCGACGGCTGGGACGCCCATCTGGTCTACAACGGCGCCGACTACGCCACCTTCACGGTGACCCTCGCGCCGTTCGAGTCGGCGTCCTTCAACGTGGTCATGGACACCGGCACCACCGGCTCCGGCGCCGTGGATGTCGACGTCTTCAGCCAGGGTGGCGGCGAGATCGTGGACACGCTGGTCTTCGCGGGTCTCGCCGGCGGCACCGACTTCCTGGTGGTCGCCGACGATGGCGGCGCCGGCTTCGGCTATACCGCGTACGGCCCGGCCATCACCGGCGCCGGCAAGACCTTCGCGGTCTGGGACCGCGGCCTCGCCGTGGTCACTGGCGCCGACCTGCTCGACTACGACGCGGTGATCTGGGAGACCGGCGCCAACAGCAACGTGATCGCGGCGACCGACAAGACCGCGATCGACGCCTACCTCGCGGCGGGCGGCCGGCTGATCCTGGCCGGCGAGGATCTCCTGCAGGGCGCGGTCGCCAACGGCTACTCCGCCTGGATCCAGCTCAAGCTGCGGTTCAGCTACGGCAGCGCGGACAGCGGCAACCGCCAGGTCAACGGCGTCGCGGGCGACCCGATCGGCAACGGCCTGAGCTTCACGCTCTCCGCGGGTGACCCCGACCAGATCAACCTGATCGCCGGCCAGCCCGCCGAGGCGTGCTTCCGCTTCGGCAACACCGGCACGACCCCGGCCGGCATCCGCACGACGTACAGCACCTACATGGTGGTGACCCTGCCGTGGGGTCTCGAGCGCGTGCCGCTGGAGGCCGACCGCAACGAGGTCCTGGTACGGTCGCTGCAGTGGCTGGGCGTGCTCGACGCGCTGCCGGTCGAGGAGCTGCCGGGCGCGGGCCTGGCGCTCGCGCAGAACGCGCCGAATCCGTTCAACCCCGCGACGAAGATCAGCTTCCGGACCGGGCAGAACGGCCCGGCCCGGCTGGACGTCTTCAACGCCCGCGGGCAGCTGGTGCGCGTGCTGGTGGACGGCGAGCTCGCGGCCGGCCAGTACGAGGCGATCTGGGACGGCAAGACCCAGACCGGCCAGCAGGCCGCCTCGGGCACGTACTTCTACCGGCTGAGCACGACGGATGAACGCCTGACCAGGAAGATGACCCTGGTCAAGTAGTAGCCGCCGAGGCTACGGCCGGATGGAGGGTGACAGGGCCCGCCGGACAGATGCTCCGCGAGCACGTCCGGCGGGCCTTCGTTCGTCTCGCGCGGCGAGGGATCCGGCGGAGGCGAGGGTCGGCGATGGCGCCGGCCGGGAACGCGAACGAAACCGCCGACTCATCATGGCGTTCCCCACGAACCCAAGGGAGACAGCCATGAAATACCTGATCGCCACTCTGGCCGTCGCGCTCGCCTGCGCCGCCCCCGCGGTCGCCGGTCCGTTCTTCCCGCTCGAGCCCGGCGTGACCTGGACGCTGGAGAACGACGCTGGCGCCGCGTGGACCTTCACGCTGGGCAGTCCCGTGCTCTGGCACGGCGCGCTGTGCCATCCCCGGCTGGAGATGTCCGGCAGCTTCGTCGGGCGCACGTACTGGAGCGAGGATCCGGACGGACGGATCCTGCTCCATGGCCTCGAACACCTCACGACGGAAGGCGGCGTCTGGTATTTCGCTCCCCCGGCCGTGTACCTCGACCCGGCCCTCGTTCCCGGCGGGCAGACCGTGTCCCAGGCCGGAGTCTACGAGGTCGTCGACGGTGCGGATCAGTGGTACGGCCTCGAGGCCGTGACGCTGACCTGCGTGGACCGCGACCCCGTCACGACGCCGTTCGGCACCTTCACGGCCATCGCGGTCAGCCCCACCTGGGATGCGCCCGGCGGGGCGCCGTGGACCTACGGCCGCGGCGCCGTGCAGGTCTACGGCTGGGCCGTCGGCCCGGCTCGCCTCTACCGGACCGACCTGCCCAGCGAGGACTACCGGCTGACCGCTCTCGACGGCCTGACCCCGGCCGGCGCGCCGCCCGCGCCGCCCGCGCTCGCGCTCGCGGCAGCCCCCAATCCGTTCAACCCCGCGACCGTCGTCAGCTTCTCGCTCGCCCGGTCCGGCCGCGTCCGGCTGGACGTCTTCGACCTGGCGGGCCGCCGGATCGCGTCGCTGATCGACGGCGACCTCGGCGCGGGCCCCCACCAGGTCACGTGGCAGCCGCGGAACCTGGGCTCGGGCGTCTACCTCGCCCGGCTCGCGACCCCGGACGGCGCCGCGGTCGCGAGGTTGACGCTGCTGGAGTGAAGGGCGCCTGGATCGACGTTCCGGCCTGGTCGTCGAGTCCGGACGGACGAGGCGACCGGGCTACCGGTCGAGCCCGTGACGACCGCCGAGCGGCGCGGGTCTCTTGATCAGGCGATCGGCCACGCGGTATCATCGTGGCCTGACGAAAGAGGGAGTGATGTCGACTCGACTCATCATGGTTCTCGCGCTCGGTGCGACGCTGCCGGCCCTCGCGGCGAACGCCGACATTCCCGCCATCTACGTCGTCGATCTGAGCCTGCAGCTGTCGGAACCCGCCTGCCTGTTCGTCGTTCCGGACGGATCCGGGCCGGGGTTTGCCGGCGCGACAGTATTCGGCGGCGACACCGTCGACGCGTCGTTCACGTTCCGGCTCGTGGACCAGTATGGCGATCCGATCCCGCATTACCCGTACGAGGACCTCTGGCTGGCCGGTTCCTCGCTCCTCGTCGATTGCTTCGGCCGGCCGTGCATCGTCGCGGACGCGGATACCGACCTCGAGGGTCGCACGTCGTTCTCGCTCCCGGTCCGCGGCGGCGGATGGTCGACCGAGCCGATGGGGCTGTTCGTGGCCGGCTCGGCCGCCCAGGATCCGGAAGGCGCGTTCCTCGAGCCGCTGCCCATTCTCGTGCACGGTCCGGACCTCGATGGCGATCGCGCCATCAACCTCGCCGACATCGTATTGTTCACGATCGACCTCGCTGAGGGAACGGGCTTCCGCAGCGATCTACGCTGGGACGGCGTCATCAACCTGTCGGACATCGCCATCTTCGCGCAGCATCTGGGCGCGAGCTGCGAATGAAGGAGGCGGAGTCACACGACGCGCGGGGCGATCGGCGAACGGCCCGCGCCGAGCAGGCTTGCGAAGCACCTGTCCGACGCGGGCCGTTCGCTGGTCGCCCCACCCCGTGGGCCTACGGATGGTACGGCAGCTTCCGCAGGAACTTCGTCTTGAGGTACCGGCTCTCGGGAAATTCGAGGTGCACCGGGTGGTCCGGCGCCTGCCCGCCCTCGGCGAGCAGCTCGACGCGTTGCGACGACTGGAAGACCGCCCGGTCGACGATCTCCGCGAACATCGCGGCGCTCACGTGGAACGAGCAGGTGCTGGTCGCGAGCAAGCCGCCCTCGTCGAGCCGCTGCAGGCCGACCCGGTTGAGGTCCACGTACGCCTTGGCCGCCGCCGGCAGGTCCTTCTTGGTCTTGGCGAAGGCCGGCGGATCGAGCACCAGCACGTCCACCGAGTTGCGGGGCATCTCGCGCAGCGCGTCGAAGGCGCTCGCCTGGACGACCTCGGCCGACGCGAAACCGTTGAGCTCGAGGTTCGCCCGGATCTGCGCGCACGCCGCGGCGCTGCTGTCGACGAACGTGACGTGGCGGGCGCCGGCGGCGAGCGCGTGCAACCCCCAGCCGCCCGAGTAGGCGAACACGTCCCAGACCGTGGCGTCCCGGCACCACCGCCGCAGCGCGCGGCGATTCTCCTTCTGGTCGAGGAAGAGCCCGGTCTTCTGCCCCACGAGCGGGTCGACCAGGTACTTCACCCCCCACTCCGAGACGACTACCGGCCCCGTCGATGTTCCCCGCAGGATCTCGGTGCGCGGCTCGAGCTGTTCGTAGGTCAGCGCGGTCGAGGTGTTGCGCAGGACGATGGCCCGCGGCGCGAACAGCGCCTCGAGCGCGTCGAGGATCTCCTCCAGGAAGAGGAAGATCCCCTGCGTGTTCAGCTCGAGGACCAGCACGTCGGCGTACCGGTCGACGACGAGGCCCGGCAGGCCGTCGCACTCGCCGTGCACGAGGCGCAGGCAGTCGAGGTCCAGGTAGATCGCGCGGCGGCGATCGGCGGCGATCTGCAGCCGGCGGCGGAAGAGGTCGGCATCGACGCGTTCGTCGCGCCGGGTCAGCACGCGCACCTGGATCAGCGAGTGCTTGAAGTAGGTGCCCGTGGCGATCGGCCTGCCGGCGGGATCGTGGACGAGCACGAGGTCCACGTCGGCCAGGTCGTCCGCGCGCTTGACGACCTCGTTCGCGTACAGCCACGGGTGGCCGGCCGCGACCTTGCGCGCCGCGCGCGCCTCGACGGTCACGGGCTTGGGCTGCGGCAGGGGACGGGACTCGCTCATGGCCTCGGCTCCGTTCGGTCCTCGGCGATGCGCAGGCGGGTGAAGGCCTCGTTGAGCGCAGCGACGCGGTCGCGGTCCTCGCCTTCCAGGTAGTAGCGCAGGACCGCGTCGGTGCCGCTCGCGCGCAGCTCGAACCAGAACCCGTCGAGCTCGAGCAGGGTGCCGTCGCCTGCCCGGAAAGAGCGGCGGACGGCCGGCAGGGCGACCCCCGCGGGCAGGCGCTCGCCGAGCGCGGCGGCGACGGCGGCCGGCTCGCGGCCCTCGAGGCCGGCGAAGAACGCGACCGTGGCGTCCTTGCGCCGGTTGGCCGCGGCGCGCGCTTCCTCGCGCGCGACTCCCTTGAGGGACTCGTCGTAGAGGGTCACGTCGCGGCGATCGTAGAACCGCCAGCGGACCCGGTACGCCGCGAGGAAATCCTGGTAGCAGCGGGCCCAGCTGCGACCTTCGCGATGCAATCGCGCGGCGAGGCACAGGGCCAGCACCCCGATCTGCATCGCGTCCTTCTCCTTGGGCGCCAGGCTGGTGCGCGCGCCGCGGCGGCTCTGAACCGGCTCGGCCGCTCCGAGCGCCGCTCCCCCGCTCTCCTCGGCCATGATCAGGAGCCGCGGCCGCGGTCCGAATTCGGTGCGGGCGCCGGTCGCGTCCACGGCGCCGCAGGCCCGCTGACCGGTCGCAATCTGCCGCTCGAGATCGCCGACCAGCGCGGCGAAGTGCTTGAAGCCGACCGGCGTCCGGAACGTGGCGAGCCGCGCGCCGCCGCGCTCGTTGAACCGCTCGGCGACCTCCCCGATCGAGCGGCTGGTGGGCCAGGTGGTGGCGACGATCCAGTCGTAGCGGTCCAGCTCGCGCGCCTGCTGCAGCGCGGCGATCTTGGCCGCGGTCAAGAGGAAGTAGATCTGGTTGGGCTTGAAGTAGACGAGGCAGCGCTCGCCGTCGAGCGGGTCGATCTCGAGGCCCGCCGCCGCGGCCGAGGTCGCCTGGTCCGCCGGCGCGGTCGTCACCATGTTGAAGCGATCGCCATCGGGGTCCCAGATGAAGAAGACGTCGGCCTTGCGATCGCGCAGGAGCGCCTGGGCGCCGACGTGCTTGTAGACCTGCCACTTGCCCGGGTCCACGCCGTGATCGACGCCGTCGACGATTCCGATGCCGTGGTAATCGCGGCTCTCCTCTTCGTGGGTGAGGAACGCCGGCCCCGCGGCGTCCAGGCCGATGCCCAGGGCCGCGAACACGCGCCGCGCCGCCGGCGCCATCGAGCCGCCCTCGGTGCAGAACGCGGCGCGGAAGCCGCGCGCGCCGGCCGCCGGGACCTCGTCGAGCAGCTCGGCCGGGATCGTCTCGCGCAGCACCGCGACGTAGGCGTCGAGCGGATCGAAGTCGCGCTGGATGCGCGGGTCGTTCGCCGCCGCGAGCGCGACCGACAGCCCCTCGCGCGCAGCGCGCGCCGCCAGGCTGCGGACGCGGTCCGCGATCAGCGGCGCCAGCTCGATCAGCTGCCCGCCCGAACCGTCCATCGGCTTCCAGCCGCCCTTGTAGCTCTGGCTGTGGCTCGCGGTGAAGTTCTCGCCGCCGTCCAGCTCCTCGTAGAAGACGCCGAAGCTCGACAGCCAGATCGGCGTGGTCCGCACGCCGGCCGGTCGCAGATGTACCGTGAGGCCGGACCCGGCGTACACGCGCGCGGCGAGGTCGATGAACTCCTGGGTGTGCGGCCGGACCTCGCCGCCGACGTGCAGGCGGCGCAGGCCGCGCTCGACCGCGAGCTCGGCGCGCGCGGCGAGCATCACCGCCATGGTGACCGCGTTGAACGGGACGTCGGGGTTGAACAGGTCGTCCGGATCCAGCAGGTCACGGTAGCCGGCGGTGCCGAGCGCGAAACCGTCGGCCCAGCGGGCGAGGCGATAGCGCGCGGCCAGGTCGGGCGAGATGACGAGCGCCTCCGGCCAGTCGGCGAACGGAGTATAGAGCGGCGGCGTCACGACGACGGCTCCTGCGCGAAGGCGGGATCACGCGGGCGGCGAGGATCGCCGCCCCGGGGTTCGCAGGCAAGCCTACAGGATTTCCCCGGGGTTGCAAGCCGCGGCCGAAACGCCCGGCGGATCACCTGGCGAGGGTCATCTTGACGACGTCGGCGCCGTGCGACGTCTCGAGCCGCGCGAGGTAGATCCCGCTCGCGACCGGTCGACCGCCGCCGTCGCGGCCGTCCCAGGCGACGACGTGGCTGCCCGCGGCCAGGGTCCCGTCCACGAGGATGCGGACGAGGCGGCCGCGCGCGTCGTGGATCGCGAGGCGAACGGGTCCGCCCGCAGCCAGGGAGAAGCCCACGGAGGTCGTCGGGTTGAACGGATTGGGCCAGTTGCCCTGGAGGCTGGCGGCCGCGGGCAGGCTGTCGGCTGCGGCCAGCGGAGCGTTCGCGACGGGCAGCACGATCCGGTACGGCAGCGCGTTGCGCGCCGTCACGGTCAGGCGGACCGTCTCGCCGTCGCTGAGCGGCCGGCACGGCACGAGGCGCACGTCCGCGCCATCGACGTTCTCGGCGCGCGCGAGGACCTCCTCGCCGGCCGTGAGCACGGCGCGCGCGCCGGCGGGCAGGTCGACGCGGCACGCGGCGGTTCCGGCCGCGAGGGCGGCCGGGTGCGACACGGCGAGGACCTGAGGGGTGCGGGTCCGCACGACGAACGAGCCGTCGCCCAGCAGGTTGTACTGCTCCATCAGCTTGTTCGCCTGGATCGTGCCCTCGTACTGCACGAGGACCGCGGCCACGCCCGCGGCGAAGAGGGCGCCCAGTTCGGCCTCGGCGTCGCCGGCGAGGTGCTCGACGATGGCCGACTGCATGACGCACGGCGGCACCCACGAGGTCGCGGTGGAGGCCGCGATGATCGCGATCGCACCGGCCGGCGAGCCGCCGTGCGCCGATCTCAGCCAGGCCTCGGCGAAGCACTCGTCCTGCGAGAAGTCGCCATTGCTGCAGGACACGTCGATGATCCAGGGCCACGCCGCCGTGTTCGTGAGCTGGTGCACGTCGTCGTTCGTGAACGGCACGCTCAGCCAGGCCGTGCCGGAACCGTGGCCGAGGTAGTTCACGAGGCTCGCGCCGCCGTTGATCGCGGCCGCGATGCCCTCCCGGGTGCCGCCGAATCCCTGGTAGATCCGGGCGACGTCGGTGAAGTCGCCGGCCAAGAGCGTGTCCCGCAGCAGCTCGGCGCGCTCGTAGTCGGCGGGATCGCCCTCGTCGCTGGCGATGCCGCCGGCGACGCTGTACCAGCCGGTGTCCAGGCGGGGGTCGCGCTCGCAGGCGATCGTCCGGTCGATCATGAGCCGCGCCTCGGTCGCGTTGCGCGCCGGCAGCCGCGAGACGAGGACGTCGACGTAGAGGTCGTCGCCCGCGAGCAGACCGAAGACGCCGTCCGAATCGGCGCCCTGGTAGCTGCCGGCGTTGGTCGGGACCTGGGCCACATCGCCGATCAACAGCAGATGCGCGAGGCCGTCGTCCGAGAAATACCGCGCGCGCACGGCGTCGCGGATTCCGACCAGCCCGCCGCCCAGCGCCTGCACGTCGGCCACCTCGACGGTGTACCCGCACTCGCGCTTCCAGGCGGCTAGGTCGGCGGCGACCGGTCGGATCGCGGCGGTCGTGACGATGAGCATCCGCTCCGACACTCCGTAGCCGTTGCCCTCCGCGGGCTCGTCGCCGGCCTTGCCGGCGCCGGCGTCCGCCGCGAAGAGCGACCGGAAGATCGGCGAGAAGGTCCGGCCGGCCGGCCAGGCCGGCTCGCGGAGCGGATTGACGCCGCCGGTCCCCTCGGTCTGGACGCGCACGGCGAGCCGGACGAGGACCTCGAGGCAGCCGCGCGTCCTGTCCCAGCGCACCGGGTGGATCCTCAGCGCGACGCCGCGCCGATCGCGGACCACGAACGGCCGGCCGAGTTCGACGGCCGGGTCGGGCCACGTACCGGATTGCTCGTAGACCGCAGCGAACGTGTAGGGGACCGCGGCCGGGTCCTGCTCGCGCGACAGCGCGCCGCGCGAGGGCACCGGGCGGTGGGCGGGAACGGTGCGCCAGTCCTCGGCGGTCACGATGACGCGCGGCGTTCCCTGGCCCGGCAGCTCGAGCGCCCGCGCCAGCAGCGGCAGCTCGGGATGGCCGGCCTCGAGCCCCGGCGCGCAGCCGGGCATGGTCACCCGGGTCAGGGTCTCGCCGTCGATCCGGACGTCCTGGAGATCCACGCCCGGCACGGTCACCGCGACCTCGACGAGGCCGGGCTCGATCGCGCGGACCGTGACCGCCGGCGCCGAGCGCTCCGGTCCCCCGGCCAGCGGCAGCCAGGCGGCCGCGGCGGTGGACGAGACCAGGACGGACATCAGTGCGAGGTGCAATCCTGCGAGGCGTTGACGGTGCAACATGAACGACCCCTTTTGAGTTCGGTTGCAATCAGCCATGATTATAACATACAAATACATACTATATAACAATAAAATACATCGCATGCTATTGTTTTGATCTTTTGTAACCAGACACTCAACCCCTTCCTGTTCCACGGTTTCCGCCAAGCGGCTTGATCTCGCGTGCGCAGTTGCGCACAATGGCCGCTGCAGCGCTCGCCCGCAACGCCCGGAGGTCACGCCACCATGCCATCGATCCTGCGCGGTCGCGGATCGTCCGCCTGCCTCCCGCCGTACGTGTTCGCCGCGTGCGTCCTGACCCTGGCGGTCGCCGGCGCCGGCGCCCAGCCGGCTCCCGCCGAGGATGTCCGCGCTCTCATCGCCGCGGCCGGCACGGCCCAGGACAATGCCGGCGCCGACCTCGTCGCGGTCTTCGACCGCACCGAGACCACGGTCGAGGCGAGCGGGCTCGCCCACGTCGTGAACCGGCGGCTCGTCAAGGTCCTGTCCGAGGCCGGCGCCCGTGAACTGGCCTTCCAGCGGTTCGACTACGATCCGGTCACGCAGCTCATCGAGATCCGCGTCGTGCGGGTCCACCGCGCCGGCGGCGGCGTCACCGACGTCGATCCGCTCGGCGCGGTCGACACGACGCAGCCCATGCACGCGATCTACTGGGGCGCCCGCATGCGCTGCGTCCAGCTGCCCCGCCTCGCGGTCGGCGACGCGGTCGAACTGGAGACCTACCGCAAGGGCTTCATGCTCGCTTACCTGGGCGCCGGCGACGCTCCCGCCGGCGACGCTCCCGCCGGCGACGCCCCCGACGAGGGCCGCTACATCCCCCCGATGCGCGGACACTGGTACGACGTGCAGCTCTTCGCCGACCGCTACCCGATGCGCGAGAAGTCCGTCACCGTGCGCACGCCGCGCGACAAGCCGCTGCAGTTCCGCATCTACAACGACGCGGTCTTCGCGGAGACGACCTACGACGAGGACGGCCTCTGCTACCGCTTCTGGCGGCACGATTGTCCGACCGCCGTCTCCGAGTGGCGGACCGGCGATCGCCAGGACTACGTCGCCAAGGTCGTGATGGCGACGGTCGAGAACTGGCAGGCCAAGTCGCGGTGGTTCTGGGAGGTGAACCAGCGCCAGTTCGACAGCACGCCCGAGATCGACGCGGTGGTCGCGCGCGTCACCAGGGGCCTCGAGACCGACGAGGAGAAGGTGCACGCGCTGAACCACTGGGCCGCCCAGAACATCCGCTACTGCGGCCTCAACATGGGCGAGGGCGAGGGCTACGTCCTGCATCCGGGCGACATGATCCTGCGCGAGCGCAGCGGCGTCTGCAAGGACATCGCCGGCATGGCCATCACGCTCTGCCGCGCGGCGGGCTACGAGGTCTACCCGGCGATGACCATGGCCGGGGCGCGCGTCGAGCGCATTCCCGCCGACCAGTTCAACCACTGCGTCGGCGCCTGGAAGAAGCCCGACGGCACCTGGCACCTGATCGATCCGACCTGGATTCCGTTCAGCCGCTACGACTGGTCCCGCTCGGAAGGCGAGCAGCACTACGTCATCGGCACGCCCTGGGGCGAGGACCTCGCGAACATCCGCGCGTACACGCCGCAGGAGAACCACGCGACGCTCGAGCTCCGCGGCCGGATCGAGCGCGATGGCGCCGTCGTCGCGTCCCTGGCGGTGGTCGGAGACGGGGAGGCCGACACGCGCCTGCGGCGGACCCTGGGGCAATCGGTCCTCGCCGATCGCGAGGACGGGCTGCGCGCCTGGCTCGCGAACCTCGCGCCCGACGCCGAGCTCACCGCCTGGCGCATGGGCGATCCGGAAGACTGGAGCAAGCCGATGACGCTGTCGCTCGAGTTCCGGCTGCCGGGCTATGCCAGCGTCGGCGAGCGGGTCTGCACCTGGAGACCCGTGACCGCCGGCCTCGCGCTCGCCGGCTACGGGGGCGCGATCCGGCTCGCGGCGCCGCCGACCCTCCCGGAGGATCGCGAGACGCCCGCCATGCTCTGGTGGCCGCAAGCCGTGGTCCTCGACGAGAGGCTCGACCTGCCGAAGGGATTCGAGCCCAGGCTCGACGACGCGGCCTGGACCGCCGGCGGCGACGGCGATTTCGCCGCGTGCGACCTGCGCGCCGAGGCGGACGGCCGGACGGTGACCTACCGCGGGACCTTCCGCTACGACCGTCGCGAGGTGCCGGTCGACGACTGGCCCGCCCTGCGCGCCGCCGTCAACACGTTCCAGGACGCCGGCGAGGCTCGGCTCGTGGCGCGCCGGAAGGGGGCCTGACATGCGCCGTCTCGCGCTCTTGCTCTGGCCGGTCATCCTGCTGGCGGCCTCGCCGGCTCTGGCCGAGGTCGACGTTCGTGCGCTCATCGCCACCGCGCCGCCTGCCGCGTCGTTCCCGGGCGACGACATCGTGGTGCTGCTGCAGGAGGAATCGATCGACGTCGCGCCGGACGGCCGGGTCGTCCGGCGCGTCCATACGGTGCAGCGGTTGCAGACCCAGTGGGCGATGCGCAGCCGCAGCGACGTCCGCGTGGCGTGGGACTCGCAGCGGCAGGATCTCGAGGTCCTCGTCGCGCGCACGTTCATGCGCGACGGCACCGAGGTCGCGACGCCTCCCAACGGATTCAACGAGGTCACTCCGGACGCGGTCAGCCGCGCGGCGCCGTTCCTGGACATCCGCGAGCTGGTGATCAGCCACGTCGGCACCGAGCCCGGCTGCGTGGTCGAGCTCGCGTACGAGATCCGCGACCGCCAGGGGCCGCCGTTGCCGCCGAGCGGCATCTGCTGGCTGGGGGGCGAGCACCCCGTACTCGAGGCCCGGGTCACGATCGCCGGCGCCCGCGCGCGGCGCGGCGATCTCGAGACGGACGGCGACGGCACGACCGCGTGGACCGTACGCGACCTGCCGGCCTTCCGCGCCGAGGGATCGGAACCCTGGCGCCGAGAGTTCACGCCCCACGTGGTCTGGACGACCCTCGCGAGCACGGCCGACCTCGCCCGGGAGCTTCGCCGGACGAGCGAGGCCGCCGCCGGCGCGGCGGGCTGTCTGTCGAGCTGGCTGGACCGGACGCGCGCCGACCCGCAGACGCTCACGGACGCGGACCTGATCCAGCGCATCGCGGCGTTCAGCCACGACGGGCATGCGGAGGTCCAGCTGCCCGGCGGCGCCTGGGCGCGGGCGCCCAGGCTGGCCGAGGACGTCTGCGAGACTGCGGTCGCGACGGCCTGGGAGCGCGCGGTCGTGACGGTCGCGCTCCTGCGCCTCGCCGGACACGAGCCCGAGCTCGGCGTCTTCCGGCGGACCCCGTACGGCGAGGCTCAGCTCGTCGACGCCGGTTCGTACGAGCGCCTGCGGGTCGTCGTCCGGATCGGCGACGAGAACTGGTGGCTCGCGCCCGAACGGTCCGACGCCTGGGTCGGCTCGAGCGACCTGCCCGGCTGGACCGGCCTCTTCCTCGCGAACGACGGCGGGCACCGCAGCTACACCGTCCCGGTCCAGGCCGGCTCGTGCGGCTGGTCGGTGACGATGGCTCCCGCCCAGGGCGGCGACGGCTGGACCGCGACCGGCGACCTCGTCGTGCGCGGCCCCTTCCGGGACCCCGCCGTGGAGCCGGCGAAGCTGGCGGCCGAGATCGCGGCCGCGCTGTTCGACGACGGCGAGGTGACCGACCTCGCCGTCAGGATCGCCACGCCCGAGGAGCTGTCGCTCCGCTTGACGGCGAAGGGCACCCTCGCGGTCGCGCCGGGCGAGCAGCCGACCGTCCGCGAGCTGCCCTGGCCCGCCGGCGGCGTGCTCGACCACCTTCCCCGCGGTTTCCACGCCGAACGGCCGGCGCGATCGGCGCCGCTGTGGGTCGAAGCCCCAGGCCGCGAGCAGGCGACGATCCGCATCGAGGTGCCGGCCGGCTGGCACGTCGACGGGCCGGCCGAGCAGGCGACCTCGGTCGAGGCGGAGACCGCGAGCTTCACCTGGGAGTGCAAGCGCGAGGGGACGATCCTCGAGATCTCGCGGACGATCGACCTGAGGCCCGGCCGCGTTGATCCGCCGGCGTACCCCGCGCTGCGGGAGGTGCTGGCCGCCGCGCTGCAGACCGCGGAGCGGCCCCTGGTGATCCTCGCGGACGAGTGACGCGGGGTCTGCCGATGGAGGCCGCCGCCGTCGCCGGACCTACCAGGCGTTGCGGTGGACCTTGCCCGGATCGAACCGGTCCTCGGCCGGCTTCGTCTCCGCGGGATGCCCGACCGCGACCAGGGACAGGGGTTCGACTCCGGCCGGCAGCCCGAGCAGCTGGGCGACGCGGCGCGCGCGGTCGCCGCCCGGCATGATCCCCAGCCACACCGCGCCCAGGCCGAGCGAGTGCGCGGCGAGCAGGATGTTCTGGGTCGTCGCGCTGCAGTCCTGGACCCAGAACCCGGCGTAGCGCTCGCGCGAGAGGTCGGCGCAGACCGCGAGGCAGAGCGGCGCCTCGCGGCACATCTGCGCGTAGGGGTGGATCTCGGGGATCGCGTCCAGGACCCGCCGGTCGTCGACGACCATGAACTCCCACGCTTGCTGATTGCCGGCCGAGGGCGCGGCCATGCCTGCGCGCAGGAGGGTCTCGACGAGTTCGTCGCGGATCGGTTCGGCGGTATAGTGACGGATGCTGCGGCGCGTGAAGATGGCGGCGAGTGCGTCCATGAGGTCCTCCGGGGTCCGGCAGGCTTCGACGATCGCGACTCGATGTTATCATGGACCCCACACCCTCGACCAGGAGAACGCCCATGGCCGCGTCCGATCGCCGACTCGCCGCCCGCTACGACCGCATCCGCGAGCAGCTCGCCGAGCTCTTCGCCTACATCGAGGACCCGATCGCGCGCATGGCCACGATCGCGGCGATCGTCCACCACAAGATGCCTCACTACTTCTGGACGGGATTCTACCGCTTGCTCGACGGCAAACTCGTGGTGGGGCCGTACCAGGGACCGCTCGCCTGCGCCGTCCTCGACGGTCCCGAGGGCGTCTGCTGGGCCGGCGTCCAGCGCGCCCAGCCTGTCCTGGTCCCCGACGTCCACGCCTTTCCCGGGCACGTGGCCTGCGACAGCCGCTCGCAAAGCGAGGTCGTCGTCCCGGTCCGCGACGGTTCCGGGGCGATCGTCGCCGTCCTCGACGTCGACAGCGACCGGCTCGACGCCTTCAGCCAGACCGACGTCGACGCCCTGACGGCCATCGTCGCCCTGGTCTACGCCGCGGCGTGACCCCGCCTCGCCGAGCGCGGCGACGGCCCCGGCGCTCGCCAGGAGTCGTCACGCGATCTGCAGCCAGTGGAACCAGAGCGGGTGGTGCTCCTTGTACCACTCGAGCACTTCCCGGAGAACGACCTGCTGCTCGGGGAAGATGACGTCGCCGCTGATGCGGTCGAAGTGGATCCGCATGCCGTTCTCGCCGAAGTGCTCGAGGGCCTCGGAGCAGAGGGTCTGCAGCTCGTTGCGGATCCGGCCGGAGTCGGAGATCTTGACCGGCCGCCGGCGGTAGTCCTCGCCGCGGAAGAACCGCGTGAGCAGCGGATTGCACACGAGCGGCCGGACCCGCGAATCCTCCATGAAGCGGAGCGTCAGCTTCACCTGTTTGCGGCCGCGCGGCGTCGACAGGCGGACGGTGACGCGGTACGTGTCGGGGTCGATCGGTTCGACGCCCTGCGACCCCGTGTAGGGATCGTCGAGCATGAAGCCGGCGAGCGCCATGACGTCCCATTTCTTGCGGGGCAGGAAATCCTCGGCCGCCAGGGTCGCCTTGTCCAGCGGTATGCCCGCGTCCCGAGCCTCGCGGACGCAGGTCCGGTACTGCTCGGCAACCCCGGGCGAGGGCGGCGCGCCGAGAACGTCGGCGAGCTGCTGGGCGAAATCCGGCGCGTCGGCGTCCAGATGCATGATCCTCGCCTCGACGTCCCAGGGCAGGTCGAAGCGCGAGCTGAACACGGCCAGGGACGCGTCGAGACCGAGGATCGGCGCCAGGCTCGCCTGCTGCATCGCCTCCGCGCTGGCGGCGTAGCCGTCGACGAGGAAGAGGTGGCGGTTGCCGGAGCGGTCGAGCCACGTGCCGACCTCGTAGGTCGGCGCGTAGGTGCCGGAATCGTTGAACAGGGTCATCCCCGACGGCAGCTTCCAGCCGTCCTCCGCGACGTGCGCGCCGACCGCGCGCCACTGCTCCCAGAGGCCGCCGATGCGCGGTTCGCGGCTGGGTCCGGCCAGGGTCCAGACATGGACGTTGCCGGGCTCGAGGTCGGGCCAGGCGAGGCGGATGGCCGCCATGACCTTGGCGCGCGGCGTATGGTAGTCGACCAGGAGCGATTCGCGGGCCGCCGCCTCGCGGACCTCGCGCGGCAGGATGAGGTGGCCCATGTAGCCTTCGTACGGCCGGGTCACCGACAGCGGCTGGTCGAACAGGTGCAGGACGGCCATCGGCCCGGTCGGCGCGCCCTTGGCGAATCGAGTCGTGTTCTCGAGCGTGTCGATCGCGGCGCCCCAGATCGTGATCCCGGCCTGGTCGATCCTCTTCTGGAAGTCCTCCCAGCCGAAGGTCGGGCTGTTGATGAGCTTCTGGACCTGGCGGTCGAGGAACTTCGCGACCTGCGGCCGCGCGTAGATGCGTCCGAAGCCGAGCAGGGGATTGCTGCCCATGTCCGGGGTCTCGCCGCCCTTCGGCATCAGGCCCTCGCCCAGGCAGACCATGACCGCGTGGTTCTCGGGCAGCTGGCGCGTCAGGTACCAGAGGCACTCGCTCATCAGGTAGGCGCTGATCGCGTCCGCGTCCTTCTTGACCCGATTCAGCTCCTTCTTGTCCTGCCCCTTGCCTTCCCCGTAGCGGCCGAACAGGCGCGTGCCGAGCGCGGCCACCCCCGTGGTCATGATGAACAACCGCTCCATGGCGCCGCCGACGAACGCGATCTCGTGACGCAGCTCCACGTTGCTGTTGCCGTCGAGCCACGCGACCTGGACGTCCTCGAGCCAGAGATGGAAGCGGCCCAGGATGGGGCGCGTATCGAAGGCCCACTGGGCGATCAGGTTGCGCCTCTCCATGGCTTCGGTCGTCGGCATCGGGTAACCTCCAGGCGGCGGCGAGGACAGCGGTCCGCAAGCGGCACAGCCCGTTCAATGTAACATCATCGCCGTCCGGAGAAAAACCCCAAACCTGGCGGGATTCGCCTCGACCCGGCCTCGCGGCCGGCGCGGCGCGAGGCCTGCGGGCCCGATCTTGCAGATTCACGCCGGTAGGGTACCCTGATCCCCGGACCCAGCGACCCGACCCGAGGACCCAGGCGAGGACGGAGTCCACCGTGGCCACCCGGAATCTCGAGGACCTGCTGCACCGCTACTTCCCCTTCGGGTTCCAGACGTCGCAGGAGGGCTGGGACCGATTCGCCGTCCGCACGCTCCTGGCCCACGAGGCGCCCCTCGCCGAACAGAACCTCCGCTACACGATCCGCCGCCTGGCCGAAGCCTACAACACCCGGATCCCGAGCCCGCGCTTCCCGGCCGTGACGATCTACGCGGAGCAGCTCCTCTGCCTGGGGATCCTGAACGATGCGCTCCGCTACGTCATGTTGCACTACGCGCTGAACGAGCGCCCGGGCATCCTGCTCGACGGCTTCGCGTGGGTCCGCCAGCGGCTCGGCGAGGACCGCGTGGATCGGTTCCCGCCCACCTTCGCCCGCCTCTTCCCGCCGCAGCCGGTCCTGCTCGCGGAGCTGGACCTGCCGCGCTGGCTCGCCGCCGGCGAGCCGGAACTGCCGGTCGCCGCCAGGGTCACGTGCGAATCGATCCTCCTCTATCTGATGATGCGCAATCCGGCGACCCGGCCGTTTCGCGAGCTCTTCGACGACGAGGAGCTGCAGCGCCAGGCCGGCTACGTTCCCTTCGTGGTCGGGCTCGAGGAGTTCTTCGACGCCCAGGCGCCCTCCGGCCTGACCGGGCAGACCCTGTTCCACCTGCTGCGCTCGCCGATCCTGGCCAGCCCCGACGACCTCGCCGGTCAACTCGCCTACATCCGCGAGCACTGGGCCGGCGTCCTGCCGGAGTCGATGCTCGCGCGACTGGACCTGATCCGGGACCTGCTCAAGGAAATGGCGCTGGCGCGCAGCCCGGAGTACGGGCCGCCGCCGGTCATGGAGTTCGCCGGCGCCGACTGGCTGCGCGCCGAACCGGTGGCCTTCAGCCGGGACGCCGACTGGATGAGTAATGCGGTCCTGATCGCCAAGAGCACGTACGTGTGGATGGACCAGCTCTCGCGCCGGCACGGGTACGAGATCCGGACCCTGGCGGACATCCCGGTGCAGGAACTGGATCGGCTGGCGCGCTGGGGGTTCACCGGCCTGTGGCTCATCGGCCTGTGGGAACGGTCGACGGCGTCGCGCATGATCAAGCAGTACTCGGGCAATCCGGAGGCCGTCGCCTCGGCCTACTCGCTCGACGACTACCGCATCGCGCGCGATCTCGGCGGCGAGGAGGCGTTCCAGATCCTCCGCGATCGCGCGTGGCAGCGCGGCATACGCCTCGCGAGCGACATGGTGCCGAACCACATGGGGATCGACAGTCGCTGGGTCGTCGAGCACCCGCAGTGGTTCTTGCAGCTCGCGCGCCCGCCCTATCCCGGCTACCGCTTCACGGGTGGCGACCTCTGCAGCCACCCCGACGTCGAGGTGCGCATCGAGGAGGGCTACTGGCGGCGCACCGACGCGGCCGTGGTGTTCGAGCGGCGGGATTCGCGCAGCGGCGAGACGCGGTACATCTACCACGGCAACGACGGCACGAGCATGCCCTGGAACGACACCGCCCAACTGGACTTCACGAATCCCGCCGTCCGGGAGGCGGTGATCCAGACCATCCTGCACGTGGCGCGGCAGTTCCCCATCATCCGCTTCGACGCCGCGATGACCCTGGCCAGGAAACACTACCAGCGCCTGTGGTTCCCCGCGCCCGGCGACGCCGGCGCGATCCCGTCTCGCGCCGAGCATGGCCTCTCGCGCGAGCAGTTCCTCGCGCTGATGCCCAAGGAGTTCTGGCGGGAGGTCGTCGATCGGGTCGCCGCCGAGGTGCCCGACACGCTCCTGCTGGCCGAGGCGTTCTGGTTGATGGAGGGCTACTTCGTCCGGACGCTCGGCATGCACCGCGTCTACAACAGCGCGTTCATGAACATGCTCAAGATGGAGGAGAACCAGAAGTACCGGCAGACGGTCAAGAACGTGCTCGAGTTCTCGCCCGAAGTGCTCAAGCGCTTCGTGAACTTCATGAACAACCCGGACGAGCGAACGGCGGTCGAGCAGTTCGGCAAGGGCGACAAGTACTTCGGCGTCGCGGTGATGATGGTCACCATGCCCGGCCTGCCGATGTTCGGGCACGGGCAGGTCGAGGGACTGGCCGAGAAGTACGGCATGGAATACCGCCGCGCGTACTGGGACGAGCCGGTCGACGACGCCATGGTGGACCGGCACGAGCGCGAGATCTTCCCTCTGCTGCGGCGGCGTGCGCTCTTCTCCGGCGCCGATCATTTCGCGCTGTACGACTTCGTGACCGAGGACGGACGGGTCGACGAGAACGTCTTCGCGTACTCGAACCGTCACCGCGACGAACGCGCACTGATCCTCTACAACAACGTCTACGGCAGCACGGCCGGGCGGATCCATACGAGCAGCGCCATCAACGTCGCGGCCGCCGAAGCCGACCCGTTCCTGGCGCGGCACAGTCTGGCCGAGGCGCTGCAGCTGGCGACCGATCCGGGCGTCTACTACGCGTTCCGCGACTTCGTCACCGGCCTCGAGTACCTGCACAGCGGCGCCGCCCTCGCCCGTGACGGCCTCTGGGCCGAGCTGCGCGGCTATCAGTGCCACACGTTCCTGGACTGGCGCGAGCTGCGGGATACCGACGGCAGCTGGCACGCCCTCGACCGCAACCTCGCCGGCCGTCCGGTCCCCTCGCTCCGGCGGGCGCGGCGCGAGTGCGAGCTCGCCGGGATCCTCGACGTTCTGGCCGAGGCGAACCGCGAGTCCGCGTGGCGGGATCTGCAGAGCGGTGACGTGGCCGGCCTCGCGCGGACGTGGACGGAGGTCTTGAAGACCGCTCGCCGTCTCGCCCCCGACGGACCGGCGCGACCGGAGGCGACCGTCCAGGCATTGACGGAGGACCTGGCGAGGATCGCCGCCGCGGCGACCGATCCGGACGCGCGACCGGCGGGCCTCGCGGCGGCGTACCTGTCCTGGCAGCAGCGTCGCCTCGCCGCCGCGCTGGGCAGCCCGATCACGCCGGAACCGGGCGCGACCGTCGATCCCCGGATCGAAAGCGCGTTCCGGCTCGACGCGGACGACCTCGCGATCTTCCGGGACCGGACGCGGGCGGGCCTCGCCGCCGCGGCGCCCGGTGTTGGCGGATCCGACCTGATCTTCGCGGTCGCGGACCTCCTGACCCGACACGGCGACCTCCTCGGCCCGCGTGCGAGGACCGCGCTGCGGCGGCTCTTCGCCGACGTCGCCGCGCAGAGGTTCCTGCAGGCGAACCAGTTCGACGGGACCTGGTACTTCAACCAGGAACGGCACCAGTTCCTCCTGGATTGCGCTGCGGTCGCCCTGCCCGCCCTGGGATCGGTCGGGCCGGCGGCCGCCCGGGCGGCGGCGTCCCGGTTGAGCCGCCTGGCAGCGGCGGCCGGCTTTCGCCAGCAGGTCATGATCGAGCGACTGGCGGTCGAAGATCCGGCTATTCAGTCCGACGATTCGACCGTACCCTGATCTCGTGGACTCGAGCACCACACCAGCCCCCCGACGGCCCCGGCTGGTGCGCGTGTCGCCGGCCGTGCGGGCGGTTTGCCTGCGCGCCACCGCGTCCGTCGAGTGCGCTGAACCGCGGAGCCGCCGACCATGAAGCGCGACGACGACGAACGGGCGCGGATCGAGCGCGACGCCCGGCTCCACCTCCGCGCCAGCCTGACCGCGGCGCTCGCCGGACGTGACGGAGGCGGGCATCTCCGCGGCGCCAGCCCCACGCCGGTGATCACGCGCGCCCTGCTGGAGATCGACCTCTGGCTGCGCGACGCACTCGTCGATCCCGCGGGTTGCCTGAGGATCGTCATCCTGCGGCGGCTGGAAGGGCTGCCTGACCTCCTGGAGGCTGGTCTGGGCCAGCCGGCGGCGACGGTCGCGGTGTGGCTGGAGCGGTTGCTCGCCCTGCCTGGCGCCATGACGGACCTGGTTCGGGAGACGGACATGACCTGGGGCCAGCGGTTCGCCGAGCGGCCTCGCTTCGAGCGCGACGGGCAACAGCCGGAGCCGGACGACGAGTACACGATCGCCGGGGTGACCCGGCTCTTGACCGACCTGCACCGGCGGGCAGCCGCCGCGTCCTGAACCCGTCAGGTCCCGGCGCCGAGCTCGCGGCCCAGCGCCGCGACATCATCCACGAGGGCATCCGGGCTCTCGGCCGCCAGCCGGGCCGGTTCGACCAGTCCCCAGCCCACGGCCACCGCCCGCGCGTGCAGGGCGCGAGCCGCGCGGATGTCATGGGTGCTGTCGCCCACGACGATCGCGTGCTCGGCCGCGAGGCCGGTGCCCGCCAGGCAGGCCAGCAGATGAGCCGGATCGGGTTTCCGCTCCGCGACGTCGTCGCCGGCCACGACGCGACGGAAGCAGCCGGCGACGCCCAGCCCGCTCAGGATCGCCAGCGTGAAGCGGCGCGGCTTGTTCGTCGCCACGAACAGCGGTCGGCCGGCCAGAGCCGTCAGCAGATCGGCGATGCCGGGGTACAGACGCGTGGTATCGAGCAGGTGGTCGCCGTAGTACTCGGCGAAGCGAGCGAGCCCAGCGGAGAGAGCCGCCGCCGCCGCCAGTCCGATCGGCTGATCGGCATCCCGATCGTGGGCAAGCACCCGTTCCATGAGCCGCGCGACGCCGTCGCCGACATAGCGGGTCACGACCTCGGTGGGCAGAGGCTGCAACCCGGCCGCGATCCGCGCGTGATTGGCCGCCGCCGCGATGTCGACCCGAGAGTCGACCAACGTACCGTCGAGATCGAAGATGACCGCCCGGCGGGCCAGCGGACCGTGCGGGTTCATGGGCGCTCCCGGAGTCGGCCGTGAACCTCGGGCTTGCAAGCCCGGCCACCCTCGCCATAATGGAGGCAGCAAGGAAGGTGAGCCATGCCGGAAATGAAGGAGCCGGGCACGCCGGGAGCAAGGGGAACCGTCCGGCGCCGGGGCCGCTACTCGCGGGAGACCCGTAGCGGCCGCGTCTCGCGGCCGCTCCTCGTGGCGCTGATCATCGTCCTGGCGGGCGGCGCCTACCTCTTCTGGCCGCGGGGCGGCAGCGCGCCGACCGGGATCGGCGACCAGCTTTCCGTGGTCACCGCGGACAGCGCCCTCGCGCAGGCGCCGCGCTCCGGCAGCGTCGACATCCAGCAGGAGCGGCAGCCGCTCGTTCCCGAGCGACCGGCGGGCGAGCGGCAGTCGACCGCGGTCGACGCCGATCGGTCCTCGCTGCCGGAGTCCATGGCCTCGGCAGTCGAGCAGCGCCCCGACCTCGTCCCCGAATCACCCGGCCCGACCGGACCGGACTCGCGGCCGGACGACGCCGTCACCACGGCCCCGCAGCCCCGGACGATCACGCCGGCGATCAAGCCACGGGAGACGGGTCCCTGGGCCGTGCAGATCGATGCGTTCGAGGTCGAAGCGAACGCCGACAAGAAGGTGACGGATCTGGCGGCGAAGGGCGTCACGGCGCACGTCCGGGCCATCAGCACCGCATCGGGGGGAATGATCTACCGGGTCTGGATCGGCTGGTTCGACAGCCGCCAGGAGGCGATCGCCTACGCCGAACAGGCCAAGGGCCAGATCGGCGAGGCCTACCCGGTCCACCGGTGACGTCTCAGGCCGCCGGCCTCACGCGGATCCCGCCAGGGGTCCCGGTTCGTTCCCCGCCGCGGATCGCGCGAGAGCCCCGCACTTCACCTTGAAGCTCAGGGCCATGATCCCGACCGTGAGGCGCTCGTGGCGCACGGAGACGTGGCCGGGCACCTTGAGCTCGGTCGGCGCGAAGTTGAGCAGGCCGGTCACACCGGCGGCGACCAGCCGGTTGACCACCTCCTGCGCGCTGCTGGCAGGGACCGTGATCACGCCGATCTTGATCCCCTCGCGACGGCAGACCGGCTCCAGGTCGTCGAGGTCCCGGACCGGCTGGCCGCGGATCTCGAGTCCCAGGAGCTTGGGATTGACGTCGAAGATCGCGCGAATCGGGAATCCCTGCAGCTGCAGACCCGGATAGTTCGCGAGCGCCTGGCCAAGATGTCCGGCGCCGACGATCGCGGTCGGCACGGGTCGATCGACGCCGATGATCTGCTCGAGCGCCGTGACGAGCTTCTCCACCCGGTACGGCCGACCGGGGCGGCTGAAGCCGCCGAAGTAGTGGAAATCGTGCCGGAGCTGGCTGGCCTTGATGTCAAGCGACTCCGCCAGCTGGCGGGAGGACACGTCCTCCACGCCGATCGCCTGCAACAGCTTGAGCTTCTCGAGATAGAGAGGCAGGCGCTGGACCGTGGCGTCCGGGACCTCGCAGGTCTGCAGGTTGCGCTCGCTACTGGCCATGGACACCTCCGCGCGAACCGCGATTGTTCGCGGAATAACACTTATGCGAGGGAAGTCGAGAGTCCTGTGAATACGTAAACAGGTTACGGCCTGGCGCGGGTTCTCGCAACACGGATTCGAAGGCGCCGCCCCGCCGCCCTTTTTTCCATGGACCTCACTGGCGCGAAACCTATATTTGACCCCGCCGCTGGCGGCCGCGAGCCGCCCGCCACGATCCGAGTCGCCTCCTCCAGCCACGGTGGCCTTCATGAATCCACGCAATGCTCTGACCGAACCCTGGCTGTTGAATCCACTGCCCCATTTCGGGGAGCTCGATCCGGCCGGATACGCCGATCTGGGGCTGAAATCCGGTCTGGAGGTCCATCAGCAGCTGCTGACGCAGCGCAAGCTCTTCTGCCGCTGTCCCGCCGGCCGGTACAGCCTCGAGCACCAGGCGGAAGTCCTCCGTCACATGCGGCCGACCCTGTCCGAGATGGGCGAGTACGACGGGACGGCGCTGATGGAATTCAAGACCCGCAAGGACATCGTCTACCTGCTGAACAACGAGACGGTCTGCACCTACGAGATGGACGATGCGCCGCCCTTCGAGATCGACGATCTGGCGCTCGACCGGAGCATCGCCATTGCGCGGCTGCTCGGCTGCAACATCGTCAGCGAGGTCCACATCACCCGCAAACAGTACCTGGACGGCAGCATCCCGACCGGATTCCAGCGCACCGCCATCGTCGGCACCGACGGCGCCATCCCCTACCGCGGCCGATCGATCCGCATCCGCCAGATCTCCCTCGAGGAAGACAGTTGCCGCGAGGTCGCCGACCGCGGTCATCTGCGCACCTACCGGACCGACCGCCTCGGCATGCCCCTGATCGAGACGGTGACCGATCCCGACATGCGGACCCCGTTCGAGGTCATGGAGGTGGGCCAGATCATCCGCTGGCTCGCCCGCGTCTCCGGTCTCGTGCGCACCGGGCCCGGCGCCGCCCGGCAGGACGTCAACGTCTCGGTCACCGGCGGCACCCGGATCGAGATCAAGGGCGTTCCCAGCCTGCGCGACATTCCCCGCCTGGTCCACAACGAGGGACTGCGCCAGACGAGTCTCGTCGCGATCCAGCGCGAGCTGCAGCGCCGCGGCGTCCGGGAACAGGACCTCCCGGAACGATTCGTCGACGTGACCACGTTCGTCCGCAGCACGGAATTCCAGAACGTGCGCCGCGCCGTCGAGAAGGGCGCGACCGTGCTGGCCGTGCCCCTCCCCGGTTTCGAGAACCTCCCCGGCGCCCCGACCCAGCCGCGGACGACCTTCCTCAAGGAATTCAGCGATCGAATCCGCGTCATCGCCTGCATCGACGAGCTGCCCAACCTGGCCTGCTCCACGCAGGACGCTCCGACGTTCTCCGGCGGCGAGTGGGACCGGATCACCAAGGCCTGCGGCGTCGAGGGATCCGTCCCGGTGCTCGTGGTCTGGGGCCGCCAGCGGGACGCCGAGACCGCCGCGCGCGAGATCGTGCTGCGCGCCCGGGACGCCGTCCAGGGCGTGCCCAGCGAGACCCGCCAGGCCCTCGACGACGGCACCAACGGATTCGAGCGGATCCTGCCGGGCGCCGACCGCATGTACCCGGACACGGACCTGCCGCCGATCCCGCTCGAGGACGCGCGGCTGGACCGGATCTTCGCCGCCCTCCCCGAGCGCCCCTGGGAGCGACGCGAAGGCCTGGAGCGTCAGGGAGTCGGAGCCGACCTCGCCGATCGCCTGAGCCGCCACCCCGCGTACGACCTCTTCCAGGCGCTCGTCGGCGAATGCGGCGACGGCCTGTCCGCGACGGGGCTCGCGAGCCTGCTGCTGGATCGCAGCTGCCCGCGGCCGGCGAGCCTCAAGGTCGCCGGCGACTGGTGGCGCGCGACGATCCGCCGGCTCGCGGCCGGCGAGATCGTCGCCGAGGGGATCTACCTCGCCGAGGGTGATCCGCCGGCGGTCGAGCGCGAGTCCGCGGCGCGCCGCCGCTTCGCGGCCGCGCTGGCGACCGTCCCCGAGGGTCCGCGCGAGGGCCGGCGGGGCGAGGACTTCGTCATGGGACACGTGATGCCCGGCCTGCGCGGTCGGATCGCCGGCCGCACGGTCCGCACCTGGGTCAAGGAGGCGCTGGCGTGAGCGACGCGAACGATTTCCCCGGTTATCGCTCCCCGGCCCTCGACGTGCTCGAGCAGCAGAAGGCGCCGGTCTGGAGCCAGGCGACCCTGCACACGAGCCGCGGCGATTTCTCGGGATTGATCCTGCCGCGCAGCGAGACCGCCGACGCCGCCCACATCGTGCTCAAGCTCGACACCGGCTACAACATCGGCGTGCGCGCGGACACGGTCCGGCGCATCACCGTGCATGGCCGCAAGGTCGCCCACTACAAGATCCCGGAGAAGGCGTTCCCCTACGATCCGGTCAAGCCGCGCGTGAAGCTGATCGGCACCGGCGGCACCATCGCCAGCCGGCTCGACTATCGCACGGGTGCCGTGATCCCGGCGTTCAGCCCCGGCGAGCTGTACGGATCGGTGCCGGAGCTCGCCGACGTCTGCAATCTCGAGACGGAGAAGCTGTACGGCGTCTTCAGCGAGAACATGGGTCCGGAGCAGTGGATGGGCACCGCGCGCGCGATCGCGGCGGAGATCGAGAAGGGCGTCGCCGGCATCGTGGTCGGCCACGGCACCGACACCATGCATCACACGGCGGCCGCGTTGACGTTCATGCTCCAGGAGCTGCCGGTGCCCGTGGTCATGGTCGGCAGCCAGCGCTCGAGCGACCGTCCCAGCTCCGATGCCGCGATCAACCTCATCAACGCCGCCCGCACCGCGGCGACCAGCGACATCGCCGAGGTCATGGTCTGCATGTTCGGCCCGACCAGCGACCAGTACGGCCTGCTGCACCGGGGCACGCGGGTGCGCAAGATGCACTCGTCGTACCGCTCGACGTTCCGCACGATCAGCGACATCCCGCTGGCGCGCGTGGACAGCGAGGGCGTCAAGCCGTTCCGCGGCGACTACAACCGGCGCCGCGACGTGAAGCAGGTCGCGCTCAAGGCGTGCTTCGACGACCGGGTCGCGATCGTCTACTACTATCCCAACATGAAGCCCGACATCATCGACAGCCTGATCGATCACGGCTATCGCGGCATCATCATCGCCGGCACCGGGCTCGGCCACGTGAACAAGCCGCTCTACCCGGCGCTCGAGCGCGCGCGTACGGCCGGCGCCCACGTCTACATGACGGTGCAGACGCTCTGGGGCTACGTGCAGATGTACGTCTACGAGACCGGCCGCGAGATCATGGAGCTGGGGGTGATCCCGGCCGCCAACATGATGCCCGAGGTCGCGTACGTGAAGCTGGGCTGGGCGCTCGGCCAGAGCCAGGACCACGACGAGGTCAAGCGCCTCATGCTCACGCCGGTCAACGGCGAGATCACCGAGCGCGAACCGCACAACGGCTACCTGGTCATGCAGGGCGGCATCCCCGAGGTGGATGCGTTCATCTCCGAGCACTGGAAGTGACCGGCGCCGCCGGCGCCCGCTCGCGGCGGCCGGCCCTGGTCCGTGAGCTCTCGCCGAAGGAGGATCGTCGTGCGCCACGGGGTAGGGCTCGCTCTCGCGGTCCTGGGATCGATCGGCGCGCTCGGCGCCTGCCAGCGCGGGTCCAGCGACGAGGTGAGCCGCGGAGTCGCGGCGATCGAGGCCGAGGCGATGCTGGCGGACGTCGCCACGCTCGCCGGGCCGCACTTCTCCGGGCGCCTCGCGGGCGACGCCGGCTTCGAAGCGGCCGCTCGCTGGGCCGCCCGGCGCTTCGACCGTCTCGGGCTCGAGCCCGGGGGCGACGACGGCTACCTCCAGCACCTGCCGATCGAGACCAACATCATCCGCGGAACGCCGGCGCTCCGCGTCGTGACGGCGGATGGCGCGGTGGTCGACGCCGTGCTGGGCCGCGACTTCACCTGCCGCGGTTTCACGGGGTCCGGCGCCGCCGACACGACCGTCGTCTTCGCCGGCTACGGCCTGAGCGCGCCGGAACGCGGCTATGACGATTACGCCGGGCTCGACGTCGCCGGCAAGATCGTGCTCGTGTTCAAGCAGAATCCCGGCTGGTCCCCCGACACGACCGGCTGGGCCTGGCCGAGCGGCACGCCACGCGTCAAGGGCGGCACCGCGCGCGCCCACGGCGCGGTCGCGATGCTGTGGTTCCAGGTCCCCGGCGAGGATGACCTGCCGGGCCGCGGTCCCATCGGCAGCGTGCTGCACGGCGACGGCGACCATCTGTCCGATCTGCCCCAGCTCGAACTGGACGCCTCCTTGGCCGACCGCCTGCTCGGCGGCGCCGGCGAGTCCCGTCACCTCAAGGCCGCCATCGACTCGCTGCACGCGCCCCGGTCGCGCGCCCTCACGAGCCGCGCGGCCCTCGCGGTCGACGCGGACTACAATCCGGCCCGCGACACCTGCAACGTCGTCGCGGTCCTCCCCGGCTCTGACCCGGCGTACCGGGACGAGGCGCTCGTGATCGGCGGCCATCTCGATCATGTCGGCCGCCAGTCGCCCGGGCTCTACTTCCCGGGCGCCAACGACAACGCGAGCGGCGCGGCCGCGGTCCTGCGCCTGGCCGAAGCGTTCACGTCGACCGGCCGCGCGCCGCGGCGCAGCGTCGTGTTCGTGCTCTTCACGGGCGAGGAATCCGGCCTGGTCGGCGCCAGCTTCCACGCCGCGCATCCGGCCTTCCCGCCCGAGCGCACGACGGCGATGTTCAACCTCGATTGCGTCGCCTGCGGCGACTCGATCCAGGTCGGCAACGGCAAGTCCGCGCCTCGGTTGTGGGAGCTCGCGCGCTCGCTCGACGCGGCGGCCGCGCGCCTCACGGTCGAGCGCACCTGGAGCGGGGGCGGCGCGGACGCCACGCCGTTCCACGACGCGGGAATCCCCTGCCTCTACTGGGCGGCGGCCAACGGGTACGGCCACCTCCACGCGCCGGACGACCTGCCGGAATCGCTCAACGCGCCGCTCTACGAGGAGCTGGTCAGACTCGCCTTCCGCACGGCGTGGACCGTCGCCGACTCGCCCGACCGCTTCGAGTAGTCGCCGGCGATCACGGCCACGGCCCGGCTCGCCGGTCCCGCTTGGCACCCGGCGGATTCGCCTCTATGATTGGCCGATCCGTTTCCGCCAAAGGACCGCTGCGATGCCGTCCGCCGTCTTCCGTCGCCGTACACCCGGCATCTGCCTCTTCTGCGGTCTCGTCGCGACCGCCGCGGCCGCAGCCGGGGAGATCGACGTCACCGCACTCGCCCCGTGGCAGGGGCGCTCCGTCGCCTCGCTCGAGTTGGCGGGACTGGCCCCCGATCTCGACAGCACCGCGCGCGCCGGGCTCTCCCTCACGCCGCGGCGCAAGCTGCTCAGCGTGCGCAAGGCTGTCCTCACGCTGCGCGCCGCCGAGACGGACGCGCGCCGGCTCCGACTTCTGCTCGCCCGCCACGGTTTCCCCGACGCCGCCGTCGACGCGCGTGGCGAGGCGGTCGGCGACGACGAGGTCGCGGTCACCTTCGCGATCGCACCCGGTCCCGCCGTCACGTACGGCACGGTCGACTGCCACGGGCTGCCGGCCGACCTGGCGGCGGCCGTCGACTCGGTCCGGATCTCGCTTGCCGCCGGCGCGCGCTTCGACGAGGACGCCGTGTCTCGCGCGCGCGACGATCTGATCCTCGCGTTGCAGCGAGCCGGCCACGCCCAGCCGGCGGTGGATCTCTCCCTGGTCCGGACGGACTCGGCGACCTGCGATCTCAGGTTCACCTGCCGGCCGGGTCCGCTGTTCGTCTATCGAGGACTTCTCGTCGAGGGCGCGCCCGCGGATCTCGAGCCCCTGACCCGGCGCGTGATCGGCCTGCGGCCGGGGGCGCCGTTCGCGCCCGCCGTCGCGCGCGATGCCCGGCGCTATCTGCGAGATCTCGATCTCTATCGGCAGATCAGCCTGAGCAGCGTCGCCCGCGACAGCACGGCCCTCGATCTGCGGGCCGACCTGGCGCCGCGGCGCATGCTCACGGCGACGGCCAGCGTCGGGACATTCTCCGACAACCCGCTCGTCGTCGGCGCCTCGGTGATCCACCGGAACCTCCTTCACCGCGGGCGTGGTCTCGGCATCGCCGGTTCCTACGCCGAGCACCTGCAGGACGCGGAGGTCCGCACGTGGTGGCCCGCGCTGATCGCCGCCCGCTCGCGCACCGACCTCCGGCTTCGCTACGAGATCCAGGACGAGGACAGCTACCGCCTCGAGACGGGCGAGGCCGAACTGTCGACGCTGTTCCGCCCCTGGCGCCACAGCTCGTTCCGCCTCGGCCTTGCGATCAGCAACGGGCTCTTCGAGAACCGGTCGGCGGACGCGAGCGCGTTCGAGAGCGACGTGGGCCTGCAGACGGTGATCGCCGCCATGTGGTTCCGCGACACCAGCGACAACCCCGTCGACCCGCTGACCGGCCAGCGGCTCACCGTGCAATCCGAGGTGTCGGTGCCGGGATTCCTGGCCGACACCCCGTTCGCCTCGCTGCGGGCGTTCGGTTCGCGCTACCTCCACTTCGGCGGCGCGCGCGTGCTCGCCGTCCGGCTCGACGCGGCCGTGGCCGTGCCGCTCGGCGACGCGCCGGACGTCACCCCGGATCGACGCTGGTTCGCCGGCGGCGTGAGCACGATGCGAGGCTATCGACGGCACGGGCTGGGACCTCTCGACAGCTCCGGCCGGCCCATCGGCGGCGAGACCCGCCTGCTGGCCGGCGCCGAGTTCCGCATCCCGCTCGCCTGGATCCTCGGGGCCGCGCTGTTCGTCGACAGCGGTCAGGTCTGGCGCGATCGCGACGAGACGGACCTCGGCGATCTGGCGGTCGCCGGCGGCGCGGGCCTCCTCGTCCGCACTCCGGTCGGCCCCGTGCGCATCGACGTCGCGCAGAACGTCACGCGGCCGCCGGACGGCGAACCGCGCACGGTCGTTCACTTCGCGATCGGTCACCCGTTCTAGGAGTTCGCATGGACCGCTCTCGCCTCGCCGACCGCCTGCGCCGCTGGCGCCATGCGTTGCGGGTCGTGAGCTCGATCGCGGCCGGGACTGTCGCGGCGCTGCTCGTCGTGCTCGCCCTCGTCGTCCTCGTGCCCGCCGGCCGGCGGGCGGTGCTGCGGGCCGGACTGGAGACCGCCGGCCGGACCCTGCCGGGCGACCTCGCCGCGGCCCGCGTCGATTGGCCGGCTCTCGGCCGGCTGCAGCTCGAAGGCGTCGTCTGGAGCGACGGCCCCGACACGCTCGTCCGGGCGGACACGCTGAGCCTCGCGCTGGACGTGTCGGACCTGCGCCGGCGCGACCTGACGATCCGGCGGCTCCTCGCCGCCGGCCTGGCTGTCGATCCGGCGGCGATCCGGCGACGCCTCGCGCCGGCGTCCGCGTCCGCCGCCCCTGCGCGATCGGCGCCGTCACCCGAACGGTCGCCGTTGTTGCGGGTCGGCTCGCTGCCTCCCCTGCCGTCGATCGCGATCGAACAGCTCACGCTGCGCCGGGCGCGCGTGGCGACCGGCGCGACGGGGTCGATCCGGGTCGCGAACGCCAGCGTGGCGGTCGAACTGCGCCGGGACAGACCGCCGACGTTCGCGGCTGCCGTGCGCGGCTCGCTGCTGCCGGATGTCGGCGCGTCGTGGCGCCTCGCCGGCAACCTCGGACCCGACTCGCTCACCGTGGATCTGGCCGCCGTTCACCTCGATGCGCCGCCGGAGCTTCCCGAGCCCGGCGGCCTGCCGCTCACCGGCCGGCTGGCGGTGCCGATCGCCTGGGTCCGCGCCGCGCTCTCCGGCCGCCTCGACTGGCCCGTCCTGGACCTGCGCGGGCTGGCGATCACCGGCGCCTACGGCGACGGGCGGCTGGACGCGCGTCTCGAGGGGCGCGCACCGGGCCGCCTGATCCTGGACGCGCGCTGGCGCCAGGTCCCCTCCGCGCTGCTCGCGCGCGTCCGCGCTCGGGGCGCCGGCGGCGTCGCGTCCGGCCTGGTCGACTCGCTCGCGGCCCGCTGGGGGCGCCCGGCCACGCCGGGCCTGGTCTTGCGGGTCGACGTCACGCCTCCGCCGGCGCCGGCGCCGCTCGCGGCGGTCGGCCTGGCCGCACACGGCGACCTGCGCCTGCCCGCTCCCGCGGCCGTCTCCCCCCTGCTGCCGCCGCAGCTCAGGGTGGACGACCTCGGCCCCATCCTCGCCACCCTCGACCTCCGGTACGACGGCGGCGCGTCGCCGCCGCGCTACGCGGCGCGCGTCGATCTCGGCGCCACGGCGTGGCTCGACGCCGGCTTCATCGAGGCGGATGGCGACACGGCCTCCGTCCGCCTCGATACGCTCGCGGTGGCGTTGCCCGGGCTGTCGATCACCGGCGCCGGCGCCGCGGATCGCGATTCCGTCCTGGCGCGCTTCCGGTTGCAGGTACCGGACGGCCGCCTGCTCGAACGCTGGCGGGACCCGCGGCTCGCGGACCTGGAGATCAGCCTCGCCGCCGACCTGAACGTGGCCGGCTCCTGGCCGTTTCCGCGGGTCGAGGTGGCGGCCGCCGGTGCGATCGCCGCGCCGCAGATCGCGATCCCCGACTGGTCGCTGGCGGCGGTCGTCGCCGCGGATACCCTGCAGCTGGCGCTGGCGCTCCCCGCCGGACTGCGCAGCGCGCGCCAGGACTTCGTCGCGGCCTCGCTCGATTTCGCCGGCGCCGCCGTCGATACGCTGCATGACCTGCACGGCGCCGTCCGGCTCGCCTTGCGGGGGCCGCGAGCCGGCGTGGTCCTCGCGGGCCGGCTCCAGGTCGAAGATCTCCCGACGGCGCCGTCCGGTTCCCTGGCCGGCGACATGCTCGTGGTCGACCTCTCCGGTCGTGGTCTCGCCAACCGCGGACCCTGGCGCGCGACGTTCTCGCTGGCCGACTCGACCGTGAGCGTGACCGGCCTGCGGCTCGAGGGCTACCTCGGCGAACTCGACCTGGCTCTCGACGCCACCCCGGACAGCCTCACGGCGGACCTCATGCTCGCGCTGCGGGTGGCCGTCGATGCGTTCGCCGCCATCGTTCCGGCGCGGGCGCGCGCCTACCTGCCGGACGGCACGCTCGCCGTCGCCGGTGGTCTCGAGGTCGCCGGCCCTCTGGCGGCACCCTGGGCCGCCGGCGAGCTGCGCGTCAGCCTCGCCGACAACCCGGACCTCGCCGGATTGAGCGCCGAGTCGCAGCTCACGCTCGGCGGTGCCGGCTCGCCGCCCGCGGGACTCGCTCCCGGCCGGGCCGGCTGGCGGGAGCACAGTGCGCGGGTGGACCTCGTCCTGAACGACGCCGATTCGCTCCTGGCCCGGGTGTCCGCACTCGTGCCCTTGCCGCGACCGGGGGCCGCGGCTGATTCCGTCGACATCCGCCTGGTCGTCGACGGCCTGGACCTGCACCGCCTCGAACCGTTCCTGCCCGGCGGATCGGCGATCTCCGGCCGCCTCGACGCCGCAATCCGGGCGGCCGGCTTGACGCCCCCGGGCGAGGCCGCAGGAGACGTGGATCTGTCGGGCCGGCTCGGCGCGGCCGACCTGCGGCTCAGGACTCCGGACGGATCTTGGCTATCGATGGGCGGCAGCGTGGAATTCGCCGGGACGTCGCGGGCGCCGATCGTCCGCGGCGGCCTCGAGATCGACGCCGGTCTGATCCGACTGCCGGATCGGCCGCCCACGTTGCTGCCCGCCAGCGGCGACGCCCTGCTCTGGCAGTCCGCGACCGGGCGAGCGGACAGCCTGGCGAACGCCGCTGCCGATTCGTTGCCGCCGCCTGCCGCGGGACCGTCCTTCCTGCCCGATCTGGTCTTCACGGTCTTCTGCCCCGGCGCCCTCTGGTTGCGGGGCAATGGTCTCGATGCGGAGCTGGAGGGCGATCTCACCGTGCGCCTGAGCGGCGGGCGACCCACCATCGAGGGCGAACTCGACGCCAAGCAGGGCACGCTGCAGCAGCTCGGCCGCGTGTTCCGGCTCCGCCGCGGCCGCGTGATCTTCTCCGCCGACGAGTCGAAGCTCGATCCCGAGCTCGATCTCAGCCTCGACACGGCGGTCAGCGGGTACCTGATCACGGTGACGCTGTCCGGAACGGCCAGCCGGCCGGTCCTGGAATTCACGAGCTCGCCCGATCTCGGCGAGGGCGACATCGTCTCGGTCCTCCTCTTCGGCAAGACCTCGTCCGAGCTGAACGAGGGGCAGGCGAACCTGATGGCCGAGCGCGCCGGCCAGATCGCGACCGCCTACGGCTCCACCAGGCTGCAGGAGGCGGTCGGACGGGAGCTGGGCGTCGACGTGCTGACGATCGCCCCCCGCGAGGACGACAGCGAGACGAACGCATTGACGATCGGCAAGTACCTCAGCCCGAAGGTCATGGTGAGCTACGAGCAGCTGATGCGGCAGGAGAGCGCGTTCCTGGTCCACCTGAACTTCAGCCTGTCCGCGAACCAGGACTGGAAGCTCCACACCCAGGTGAGCCAGGGCGAGGCATCCGGCGTGGAGATCAAGTGGGAGAAGGACTGGTGAGGCGGGACGGCGCCGCCACCGCCGCCTGCCGCCGGTTCACCGCAGCACCGTGAACGTCCGGACCGTGCGGTGGCCGTTGATCTCGAGCGCGGCCCAGAAGACTCCCGAGGCCGCTCGGCCGTGATCCGTCCGGCAATCCCAGGCATAGCGATTGCCGGCCACGTCCGGCACCACGCGGCCGAGGTCGCGCCGGAAGACCTGTCGGCCCATCGCGTCGTAGACGGCGATCGCGACCGACGACGTCGACTCCAGGCGATACGCGAACGAGACCCACCCGTCGCGCACCGGATTGGGCGAGATCCTCGCGAGACCGACCGGCTCCTGGGCCGCGACGCCGCCCTGCCAGAGGACCCACCAGTCGGGATCGATCGCGATGTCGCTGATCGTGACGTCCGCCGAGGGCAACACGACCGTGGCGGTGGTCGCTCTCTCGGCCAGGCGCACGCGCGTCACGAGTCGCTCGCCGCCCGCTTCCAGGTGGATCGGATAGACGTTGTCGAACAGCGTCGCCTGCGTCTGGCGCAGCTCGAGATGGACCGTATCGGGCGCCGCGCCGCCCTCGGCCACGGCGTACCTCAGCTGCAGGCGCGGCACCTCGTCGGTCGTGAGATAAGGCCAAAAGAAGCCGGCGAGGTCCTCGCCGGCGTACGTCTCGCAGTGGGCGATGAACTGCTCGGTGGTCACGGTGCCATACGGGCGGTCGCCGTCCTGCGCCCACGCTTCGAGCAGCGCGAAGAACGCGTCGTCGTCGTCGAGGCGTCCGCGCACCATGTGCACGATCCAGGCGCCCTTGTCGTAGATGATGCGGCCCGGGAACACGGGGACCGGATCGTACACCGGGCCCTGACCCGACCAGTCGTCCTGGCCGGAACGCGCCAGCGCGAGGTAGGTCCGGTAACCGGCGGCGCCGCCCTCGTGTTCGGCCCAGAGCGCCTCGCTGTAGGTCGCCAGGCCTTCGTTGAGCCAGATGTCCGCCCAGGTGCGCGGGGTGAGGCTGTCGCCGACCCACTGGTGGGCGAGCTCGTGGACCACGTACGGATGCGTCCAGCCCTGGCCGGTCATGAAGCCGCTGCCCCAGCTCGTGCACGTCTGGTGCTCCATGGCGCCGCCCCACTCGAACTCCGCGTGACCGTACTTCTCGGCGCTGAACGGGTACGGACCGAACCAGGCCTCGCCGGCGGCGATCATCTCGCAGGTGCGGCCGAAGTCCACGCGCGACCAGGCGTCGTGCTCGGGGTAGACGAAGTGCTGGAGCAGCACGTTAGTCCCGCCCGGGGTCGAGCAGTCCTCCTGCCAGACCACGTAGTCGCTGACGGCGACCGAGACGAGGTAGGTGGCGATCGGATAGCTGGAGACCCACTCGAAGGTGGTCCAGCCGGGCTCCGGCGCGGTCTCGGCCACGAGCAGACCCGGCGCCGCGGCGACCAGTCCGTCGGGCACGGTGTAGCGCATGGTCACGCGGTCGATCTTGTCGTCGGGGCGGTCCTTGCACGGCCACCAGTACCGCGAATAGGCAGGCTCGCACATCGTGGCGAAGACCGGCGCCGTCGCGTCCCCGGTGCCGTGGTCCTCGAGCCACAGGCCGCGGCGCTCGGTGGGCGCGTCGGGAACGCCGGCGTAGGCGACGACCAGGGAATCGACCGCGCCCTCGGCGAGCGCCGCGGGCAGCCGCACGAGGAGCGCGTCGGACTCGTGGCGGAACGGCAGCGCGCCGGACGTGCCGGTGACCGCGGACACGGCGAGCCCCCAGCCGGTCGCCAGGTCCAGCACGACCGTGCGCAGCGTGTCATCCCGGCTCGCGAACACGTGCTTGACCTCGCCGGCCAGCGAACCGTCGCCGGTGTCGAGCCGCAGGTCGAGCTCGCTGCGCAGCACGTCGTAGCGTTCGCTGCCCGGAGCGAAGTCCCCCTCGTCCGGACCCTTCACGGCCGAGTGCTTGCCTTCCCAGTCGAGGCGGGTGAGGTCGCGGTGCGGGACGGCCGGCTGGGCAAGGACGGCGGTCGCAAGGCCGCCGGCCAGCAGGCAACAGACGATCGCTCGGGTCATGGACGCTCCTCGGGATGCGATGGTGGGCGGCGTCGTTGCGGCCGCGTGGAGGGACGATACCACGGCCGCCGGTCAGCGCGCCACCGAAACGCCCGGACGTCCGCCCTGGATCCGGGCGCCCGCCGGCACCGATTCGGTGATCCAGGCTCCCCCGCCGATCACGGCGCCACGCCCGATCACGGTCGCGCCGCCGAGGATCGTGGCGCCCGCGTAGATCGTGGCGTCGTCCTCGACCGTCGGGTGGCGGCGCCCGCCCTTGACGAGGCTGCCGTCGGGGTTACGCGGGAAGCTGAGCGCGCCGAGGGTCACGCCCTGATAGAGCTTGACCCGATCGCCGATCACGGTCGTCTCGCCGATCACCGTACCCGTGCCGTGGTCGATGAAGAACGAGCCGCCGATCTCTGCCCCGGGGTGGATATCGACGCCGGACCGGTGGTGCGCCCATTCGCTCATGATCCGCGGCACCAGCGGCACGCCCAGCCGGTGGAGCGGGTGCGCGAGGCGATGCACGGCGATCGCGAGCAGGCCGGGATAGCAGAGCACGACCTCGTCGGTGCTCGCGGCGGCGGGGTCTCCCTCGTACGCGGCCTGCGCGTCCGCGCGCAGCGTCGTGCGGATCGCGGGCAGGTTTTCGAGGTATTCGAAGGCCAGCCGGTGGGCGACACGCGCCAGGTCGCTCTCCGGCTGCCCGCCGGCGGGTTCCGTCCAGAGGCTCGCGCAGGTGCAGCCGTGGCGCCGCGAGAAGCGGAGGGTCTGGTCCAGGACCGCCGTCAGGTCCCCCTGGAGGCGATCGAGATTCGTCGCGGCGAACAGGCAGAGGTCGGTGTCCCGCGGCACCGGGTCGCCGAAGTAGCCGGGAAAGACCACGGACAGCAGGCGGTCGAGGATCCGCACGATCGTCGCCTGCGACGGCAGGTCCTTCTCGCCGATCCGGTTGATGACCCCGTCGTGCCGATACGTCGCGGCCAGACGCTCGGCCAGGTTCCAGAGGCGCTCGTTGCGTTCGTTGTCGGTCATGGTCACCTGCGTCGCGCGTTCGCGTCGTCGCCCGCGCGGATTGGCGCCTGCGCGGCGGTCAATCGACGAGATCCGCGTACAGGGCGCTCGACAGGTACCGCTCGCCGAAGCTCGGGATGATCACGACCAGGCGCTTGCCCGCCAGCTCCGGCCGCGCGCCCACGCGGAGGGCGGCCGCGATCGCCGCGCCGCTGCTGATGCCCACGAAGAGACCTTCCTGCCTCGCGGCCGCGCGCGCCGTCGCCATGGCTTCGTCGTCGGTCACGGTGACGACCTCGTCGATGAGCTGCGTCTCGAGGACCTCCGGCACGAAGCCCGCGCCGATGCCCTGGATCTTGTGCGGTCCCGCCGCGCCGCCCGAGAGCACCGGCGAGGCGGCCGGCTCGACCGCGACGGTCAGGAAATCGGGGTTGCGGGCCTTGAGGACGCGGCTCACTCCGGTCAGGGTCCCCCCGGTGCCGACGCCGGACACGAGCCCGTCCACCGCGCCGCCCGTGTCCCGCCAGATCTCCTCGGCGGTCGTCCGCTCGTGGATCTCCGGGTTGGCGGGGTTCGCGAACTGCTGCGGCATGAACGAACCGGGTCGCGAGGCGTGCAGGGCCTCCGCCTCGGCGATGGCGGTCTTCATGCCGCCGGCGGCGGGCGTCAGGACGAGCTCGGCGCCGAGCGCTCGCAGGATGGCCCGGCGCTCGCGGGACATGCTGTCGGGCATGGTGAGCGTGAGCCGGTAGCCTTTCGCGGCGGCGACGAATGCCAGGCCGATGCCGGTGTTGCCGCTGGTGGGCTCGATGATCTCGCCGCCCGGCGCGAGGCGTCCGTCGCGCTCGGCGGCCTCGACCATCGCCAGGGCGATGCGGTCCTTCACGCTGGACATCGGGTTGAAATATTCGAGTTTCAGCACCAGGTCGCAGCCGGTGGTGTTCAGGCGCTGCAGGCGGACCAGGGGCGTGCCCCCGACGGTCTCCAGGATGCTCTGGTGGATCCGCGGGGCGGCCGGATCGGCGGCGGCGGGGGCCGGGGCGCGGAAGCGTTGGTCCATGGCTGGCTCCTCGGGTCCGGTGGATCGCGACTATTCATGACTAATGATGTCATGTATTAGCCGCAGCATAACAACGACGAGCGTGGACAGCCAGAGGGCAGCCCGGAGAATCGCGGCCGAGCCGCCGCCGCCGGGGCTTGCCGGCCGGCCGGTTCGGGGCAATGTTGTCGGCGAACCCGCGGGGACGGCGACGCGGAAGTCCGGAACTCCGTGCCACCCCCGTTGTTAGCGTTTCGTTCGCCCGAACCGAGACCCCGGCCCGAGGACACGTCCCATGCGCTCCGCGATCGCCTCCCTGCTGTTCCTGCTGATGCCCGTGCTCGTCGCTGCCCAACCGCGCCTGGAGGTCGAGCCCGAGGAACTCGACTTCGGCGACCTGCAGGGGCACGAGATCCGCGAGGCGGTGGTCACGATCCGCAACGCCGGCACCGAGCCGCTCGAGATCCGCGACATCGAGAGCACCTGCGGCTGCACGGTCCCCGCGCTCGAGGTCCGCGAGATCGCGCCCGGCGAGAGCACGCGGATGACAGTCGAATTCAACAGCAAGACCTTCCAGGGAGCGCAGGTCAAGTATATCCACATCTACACGAACGACCCCGCGCGGCCCTCGTTCGACCTCTTGGTCTCGGCCGACATCAAGGTCCCGCTGTCCATGGATCCGCCCAAGTCCACGGTCGAGTTCAAGACGGTCAAGATCGGCGAGACCAGCACCGTGACGTACACCTTCCGGACCGAGGACGTGCCGAAGCTCGAGCTGAGGCCGACCGACTGGCCGAAGGAGTGGCTCGACATCGCGGTTCGGCCGGGCCAGGACCCGCGGTCCGTTCTCGTGGACTTCACGGTCCGGCCCGACAGTCCGGCCGGTCGCCACCGCGGGTCCCTGAAACTCGCGACCAATCTGCCGACCGTCCCGGTCGTGGATCTCGAGGCCGACGTCAAGCTCGTCACCGATCTCGTCGTGACGCCGGAGCGGCTGAACCTCGCCACCCTGCCTCCGGGTGGACCGGTCAAGTCGAAGATCCGCGTCGCGCCCTACCGGCCCGGCACGCCGTTCGAACTGACGCGCGCGGAGATCGACATTCCCGGGCTCAAGGTGCGGGTGGAGAACGGCGCGCGGGAGTGCTTCGCGCTGATCGACGGCGCGGCGCTCGCGGCGGACGACCCGCTGGCCGTCAAGGAAAACGGCCGCATCAGGGGAACGCTCCGCATCTTCACGAGCCTGGCCTCCTCGCCGGAGCTCGAGATCCCGGTCACCTACATGATCCGGCGTTGATCGGCGCCCGGGAGAACCCATGGCCGGCACCATCCGCGGCTCGCTGACGATCGCCTGGCGCCAGGCTGCGTGGCTCGCAGCGCTGGCGATCGGCCTGGCGGTCGCGCTGTGGATCGTGCGGCCTGACCGCCTGCCGCTGCGGGCCGACGCCGAGACCTACGCGCTCGATCTGCCGGTGCCGCAGGTCGCGGTGGCCGCCGCGCGCGAGTTCTACGACGCCGGCGACCACATCTTCGTCGACACGCGGGCAGGCGACCCCGCCGGCCGCCCGGCCATCCCGGGCGCGTTCGTGATCCGGGCGAACTCGTTCGGCGACGACCTGGCGGGGGTCATGGATTTCATCTACCCCGAGGATTCGCTGGTCCTGTACGGCGAGCGCTCGCCGCTGCCGGTGGCGGCCGTGGCCGCTCGCTTCCTCGAGCGCGGCTACGAGAACGTCGTCATCCTCCAGGGCGGCCTCGACGCCTGGCGACGGGGCGGCGGTCCGCTCGACGAACGCGGGGTCTCGCCATGAGCGCCCGCGGAACGTGGCGCGACCTGATCGTGGTCGCCAGCCGCTGGGCGGTCGGCGTGGTCTTCCTGGTCGCCTCGATCGACAAGCTGGCGCATCCGGGCGCGTTCGCCCAGAACATCGCGAACTACCGGCTGATCCCCCTGGTGCTGCTGCATCCGTTCGCCTGGCTCCTGCCCGTGGTCGAGGCGGTGGTGGGCCTGGCCCTGATCGTCGGGTGGCAACGCCGCGGCGCCGCCTTGCTCGCGACCATCATGACAGCGGTGTTCATCGCCGCCATCGCGTCCGCTCTCGCGCGCGATCTGGACATCTCGTGCGGGTGCTTCCACACGACCGGCGGCCACGCCGTGGGGCGCGACCTGCTGGTGCGCGACCTCCTGCTGCTCGGGGCGGCGCTGGTCGCGGTTCTCGGCCCGCCCGACCGGCTGGCGCTGGACGGGCGGCGCGGTCGAGGACGTTGAGAATCGACGCCGGTCACCCCGGGAAAAAGTCGCCGCGATGGGGAGGCCGGGTTTGACTTGCCGCGTCGACGTGGCGATTATTGCCGCGTGAAGCCGCCCCGGCGGCAACCAACATCTCGTCGAGGAGGAGTACCATGCCTGCGTTCGTCGATTCCGCCAAGTGCACTGCCTGCGAGGACTGCATCTCCACCTGCCCGACCGAGTGCATCAGCCTCATCGACGGCAAGGCCAAGGTCAATCCCGACGAGTGCACGGACTGCGAGGCCTGCGTGGACGTCTGCCCCGAGACCGCCATCTCGATGAAGTAACGACCGGGTCCGCCGAGACGCCGTCGCTTCGCCCACCTCCGAGAAACCGCCCGCGCCGCCGCGGGCGGTCTTCTCGTCAAGGCCCCCGCCGGACCGCTCCGCCCATGCCGCGGGCGCTCGCCTGCCGACCCGAACGACCGGTCACTCGTCGGCGAGCACGACCGCGGTGCCGTACGCCAGGATCTCGGCGGCCTGGTTGAGGATCTCGCAGGTGGCGAACCGCACGCCGACGACCGCGTTGGCGCCGTTCGTCCGCGCTTGCTCGATCATGCGGTCGAGCGCCTGCTCGCGACTCTCGGCGATCACCTTCGTGTAGTCCGTGATCTCGCCGCCCACCATGGCCCTCAGCCCGGCCAGGAGGTCGTGCCCCACGCCTCGGGCCCGGATCGTGTTGCCGCGCACCATCCCCAGGACCTTGACGATCCGCTTGCCCGGCACGTGCTCGAGCGTCACGACCAACATCGCAGGCCTCCGTCAGCGGACCACGTCATCGTAGCGGTCGCGCTTGCGAACGAACCAGCGCTCGCGCACAACGGACACGAGCAGCACGAGCAGGCCGATGCCGCCGAGCACGACGCCCAGCCGCACGACCAGGGGAATCGCCGCAGTGATCAGGACCAGCGCGAGCCGCAGGAGCGCATAGCCGCCGATCACCAGCCCGCCGAACAGGAGCAGCGTCCAGCCGAGACTGCGCTCGCGGCGATTCACGACCCGCCGGCGGAAATCGTCCCAGGCCTCGCGGGGCGGTTCCCGCAGGCGCAGGTGGTCGGTGAAGGCCTTCAGGCGCACGAGGCGCCCGATCTCCTCGCGCACGCGCGCGTCGTCGTCCAGCCAGTGCTCGACGAGCTCCCGTTGCTCGTCGTCGAGCTCGCCGTCCACGTAGGCCGACAGGAGCGGTCCGTCCGTCTCGGGGGCGAAGGGTCGCCGGGCTGTCACGCGGGCACCTCCTCCTCGCCCAGGTGTTGCCTGATCCGGCGCCGTGCGCTGTGCAGGCGCGACATGACCGTTCCCAGCGGGATGTCCAGCACGTCCGCGATCTCGCGGTACTTCAGGCCCTGGAAGGTGTAGAGCAGGAACACCTCGCGCAGGTCCTGGGCGAGCGCCTCGACGGCGGCCCACAGGCGCACGCGCAGCTCCTCCGCCTCCGCGACCTGCAGCGGCGACGGCAGGCGGTCCGGCTCCGTGACCCACTCGAGAGGGCAATCGCCCCGGTGGCGGCGCTCGTCGCGCCGCTGGTTCAGCGCGGTGTTGCGCACGATGCGGTAGAACCACGGGAAGAACGGCTCCCCCGCGCGGAACCGGTCCAGCGAGCGGTGGATCCGGATGAACGACTTCTGGACCGCATCCATGGCGTCGTCGTGGTTGCCGACGAATCCCAGCGCCAGGCCGTAGGCCCGCTGGCGATACCGTTCCATGAGGGCCTCGAATCCTTCCGCGTCGCCACGCTGAAAGCGGGCGATGTCCCGCTGGTCATGGTCGCCGCCCTGATCCTCGACGGCGGGCCTCTCGCGCGGCACGTCTACCCGCGGCCTGGTCGGGCTATTCGCTGCCGATCGGGAGCTGCGGGGAGGGATGAGGCTGCTCAGGAACACGGTCACTCCGGCGGGCGGCCGGCCTGGCGGCCGGACCAGGGCACGTCGTCGCGGCCCGCGGCGTGGTTCACGTGCCGCGCGGCCGTGAACAGCAGATCGCTCAGGCGGTTCAGGTAGACGATCACGCCGGCGGGAATGGCGAGCCCGGTCGCCCGGCGCTCGACCGCCCTGCGCTCGACGCGGCGGCAGACCGCGCGGGCCACGTGCAACGCCGCGGCGGCCGGCGCGCCGCCCGGCAGGATGAAGGTCCGCAGCGCGACGAGCGGCGCCTCCAACCGATCGATGACCGGTTCGAGCGCGGCGCCGTCGATGCCCAGGTCCGCGCCGGCGGTCGCGGCGAGCCGCTCGCAGCGCCCGGGGTCGGCGAGCAGGGCGCCGAGCTCGAAGAGGTCCGACTGGATCCGGGCCAGATCTGCCGCCAGCGGCGACAACGTCGGCAACGGGAGCAGCGCCACGGCCGCGCCGAGCGCGCTGTTCAGCTCATCGACGTCGCCGTAGAGATCCACGCGCGGGTCGGCCTTGCTCGTCCGGGTCCCGTCGACCAGGCCGGTCTCGCCGCGATCGCCGGTGCGGGTGTAGATACGGGGCACGGTCGTTCCTCCGGGGTCGCCGCCGCTCATGATAGCACCGAACGCGGCCCGCCTGGCAAGATCTTGGTTGGCGCGGCGGGAACGACCGCCGTCGCGCGATCAGCGGACGAGCGTCAGGCTGCACGCGGCGAAATCGGCGCCGGAGGTCGCGATCACCCGATAGACGCCGCTCGCCACGGGTCGTCCCGCGGCGTCCAGGCCGGAGAATTCCCAGCGGCCGCGGCCGGCGGCGTCGGCCTCGACCGATCCGCGCTGCACGAGACGGCCCCGCAGATCGACCACGCGAAGCTCCACGCGCGCCGCTGGCGCCGCCGTGAACGCCACCTGGCAGCCCGGGTTGGCCGGATTGGGCCAGGGCGCGGCGAGGGAGAGCCCGGCCGGGGGCGACTCGCCGACCGCGATCGGCGCGTTCGCCGGCAGGACGAACGAGGCCGGCGGCAAGCCGGTCGCGAGCGGACCCGCGGTGAGCTGGACGCCGGACGCGGCGTCGAAGACGCGCACGCCGGCGGCGCCGAGCCGCCGGTCGGCCACGAAGAGCTGGACGTCGCCGTCGTACGCCAGGTCGGCGTGATCGTAGGCGACGCCCTCGTGGATCGACACCACGCCCTCGCCGGGGCGATAGGCCTTGACCGCCGTCCGGAAGTCCGCGTCGGCGACGACGACGTGGCGGCGCCCGGCCGCGCCGCCGGCCACGTCGACCACGTCGCCGCCCAGCTCGTCTTCCGTGATCTCGAGCCCGAGGGAGCGGAGCCCGACGAGGTCCACCACGTCGACGCCGCCATCGGCGAGGCCGAAGAAGGCCGAACAGCCGACCAGGAGGCGCGAGCCGTTCCGGACCGGTTCGCAGTACGGGTTGGTCGCGGCGAGCTGGATGCCCTGGACGCCGGCGCGGTCCGGATCGCAATCGACCCATTCGCGCGTCGCCAGGTCGAGGACCAGGAGATAGCTGTCGCCGACCGGGCTGTACCAGGCGCCGCGATCCAGCCGTTCGCAGGTCACGAACAGGCGATCGCCGTCGCGCAGGAGCCAGCCGGTCTCCGGCAGGCCGTCGCCGTCCGCGAAGGCGAGCGTCGAGACGACGTGCAGGATCGTATGGGTCGTTAGGTCGACGTGCAGGAGCTCCGCCCTGTCGTAGCAGCTGACGTAGGCCGTGCCGTCGTCGAGGAACGCCAGGTGCTTGAGCCCGCGGTCGGGACCCAGCTCGACCACTTGGTCCACCGTCGTGAAATCCCGCGCCGGATCGAGGATCTGGATGTTGTCCGCGCCCCTGCGGTTGACGATGTAGACCAGGTCGCCGTGCCAGACGCCGATCGCGTCGGGATACGTCGGCTCGAGGTCCGGCGTGATCGTCCAGGGCGCCGCGAGCTGGATCCGGCCGATCGCGGCGCTCGAATAGTAGTCCGACGTGAGCACGCCGCCGAAGCTCCAGGCCGCGGCGGGAGTGGCGACCGCCGCGACGAGCCCGGCGAGGAGAGTGAGTCGGCGCATCGTGGTTCCTCCGTCCTTGCGGATCAGTGCCAGTGGATGGACAGCCTGGCGCTGCGGCCCGGCAGCGGGTAGCCCTCCACGTCGTAGACATCGTCGCCGGTGAGGTTGAGGACCTCGACCGTGACCGTGGACTCGTGCCCCGCACCCCAGATGCCGCCCGGCCAACGTCGAGCGAGGCCGAGGCTGACGAGCGTTCGCTCGGGCGCGAGGTGGATCGGCTGGTTGTAGCGGTCGCGATAGTTCTCGGATTCGTAGAGCACGGTGACCCGGGGCCGCCAGGCGCCGAACCGGCAGCCCAGCTCCAGGCCGGCCGTCCGGTCGCTGAGGAACGGCAACGCCTTGCCCTCGTAGGTCGGATCCGCGCCGCCGCGGTCCTCGGCATCCTGCCAGGTCAGGCTCACCGCCAGGTCGACCGGCCCGCGCGCGAACGCGCCTTCCACCTCGACGCCGCGCGTGCGCGAGCGGCCGATGTTCAGTGGTTCGGCGAGGCCGGGGCCGGCCGCGGTGTAGATGATCGTGCCGTCGCTGCGCTGGTCGAAGCCGGTCACACGCAGCTGCGTCCCCTGGGCGGGAAGCGTGAGGCGGACGCCGAGATCGCGGCCGCGGATCTCCTCGGGCGCCAGCTCGCGGTTGCCGACCAGGCCGCCCGGCTGGCCGAAGAGCTCGACCCACGTGGGCTGCCGCACCGACTCGTGCCAGTGGGCCTCGACGACGAGCCGGCGGGGCAGCGGCTGCCAGGCGATCCCGATCGACGGCGAGACCGCGTCCTGGACGTGCTCGACGCCCTCCTCCTCGGGCAGCCACGGCAGCGGCGGCACCGGGGGCAGATCGTCCCGGAAGCGCTGCCAGCGCCAGGCGGAGCTGACGGTCAGCCGCGGGCCGACGAGCTGGAGATCGAGGCCGCCGAAGGCCGACACCGTCCGCCGGTGGCGCCGGGGAGCGTCGACGCCGTCGTTGGTCTCACGGTACCACTGGTCGCGCCAATCGCTGCCGGCGGTCAGGCCCAGGCCGCCGGCCGGCAGCCAGCCCGCGAGCCGCGCCAGGTCCAGGCGCGGCGTCCAGACGAGCCGCCCGAGCACGTCCTCCGCGAAGGCGCGCGTCCGTTCGTACGGATCCAGCCCGACCTCGCGGTGCGGATCGTAGAGCCAATCCACCCGGCGATTCACGGCGAGGTCGGCCGTGAGCGCCTCGCCGGCCGTGATCGCGCCGAGGCGCCCGTCCCACCCCTCGTACCGCACCCGGGCAGTCGGCGAGAGATCGTTCTGCGGACCCGGCCGGCCGCCGTCGCGGCGGAATCCTCCCAGGGACACCCGCGCCCGGCCGTTGCGGCCGGACACCTCGCCGAGCCCGAACCAGCCCCACTCCTCGAGGTCGGCGTTCGCGCGGGTGCGCGGCGAGAGCTCGACCGGATCGCCGGCCCACGCCGGGATCCAGGGCGTGTACTCGTACCGGTTGTCGAGCCGCCGCCCGTGAACGAGGACCTGGGCGCGGCGACCCCCGTCGCGCGACGAGAGCGTCTGGCCGACCCGCCCGCCGACGTCGCCGAAGCTCCCGGTGAAGAGGCGAACCTCCGCGCCCTCGGCGCCCTCGCGGGTCTGGAGGTTCACGGCGCCGGCGGCGCCGATGCCGCCCAGGCCGGCCGGCACGATACCGCGGTGGATCTCGGCGCGGTCGAACCGCTCCAGCGGCAGGCGGGCGATGTCGACCGCGCCGTTCTGCGCGTCCGCGAGGGGCAGTCCGTCGACGAGCACCTGGACCTGGGCGCCGGTCGAGCCGCGCAGCGAGGGCACCGCCTGGGCGCCCAGGCCGCCGTAGCGGCGGATCTGGAGCCCGGCCACGGTCGCGAGCAGCTCGGCGAGGTCGGCGCCCCCGCGCTCCGGCTCGAGCTCGACCACGGTGACCACGCTCGAGGCGGCGGGCAACGTCGGATCGACGACCGCAGGGCCGTACACGACCAGCGTATCGAGGACGGTGACGATCGCGGGGATCTCGGCGGGCTCCGACGCGACGGCCCGCCCGCCGACGGCCAGCATCGCCCAGGCAAGCCAAACCGCCGGCCGGCCGCGCGATCGCCGCCTGCGTCTTCCGTCTCGAGTCGATGCCGGCGAAGGGGACGCGGGACGCCCCGTGCCCTCGATCCTGGGGACCGCCACTGCCGTACCTCTCCCACGAAGGTGACGGGCGTGGGCTCGCAACCGGTCTCCTGGCTCGCGGGTCGTCCTACTCTCCGCGCCTTCCCAGAACCGCCGACTCACGCGCCGGCAGGCACTCCAGTGGCATGGTACGGATTTCGTCGCCGCTCACAGTGGCGGGGCCGCGCCGGATTCACACCGGACTTCCGCTGGTCGTCGAGCCGCCGTTCTCTCGCTGTCGTCGAACGCTGCGACCGGAGGTTCCCGGGACGCCGCCCGGGACCCGCACCGACATCCTAGGCGCCCGGGAAGTCCCCGTCAACCAGGCGGTTCCAGATGCGCTCGTGATCGGCCTCGTCCGCGCTCGCGAGCAGGGCGGCCTCGGGGTCGCCGGCCGCCGGGTCCTCGCGCTTCTGGATCAGCGACTCCGGCAGGTGCGCGTGGAAATCGGCCTCCGTATACGGCCGCCAGCGGTGCCAGAAGTGCAGGTGCCAGATCACGAAGCGGCGCGCGCGCTCACGACCCTTGCCGTCGTCGCCGAGGTGCTCGAGCGCGTAGTCCAGGTACCGCCGCATGATCGCCCAGCGCTCGGCGACCGTGGGGTACCACGGTCGGCCCTCGCGCATCTCCCGGAAGACCCACGGCTTGATCAGGCAGCCGCGCGCGATCAGGAACGAGCGCACCGGCGTCTCGGCGCGCCGGCGGGCCAGGTCCCACGGCGTCAGCAGATCGCCGTTGCCCAGGACCGGCACGTCGATCGCCGTCGCGACCTCGGCGACGATCCGCCAGTCGGCGCTGCGCTTGTAGCGCTGCGCGCGGGTCCGCCCGTGGACCGCGATCGCGTCGGCGCCCGCGGCCGCGGCCAGGACGGCCACCTCGACGGCGTTGAGCCTGTCCTCCGAGTAGCCGGAGCGGATCTTGACCGACAGCGGCACGTCGACCGCGGCCCGCACGGCGGCGACCAGCTCGGCCAGCTTCCGCGGCCGCTTCAGGAGCGCCGCGCCGCCGCCGCGGCTCACGATCAGGTCGATGGGACAGCCGAAGTTGAGGTCGATGAAGCGCGCGCCCCGGTCGACCGCGATCCGGGCGCCCTCGGCCAGGGTCTCCGCATGTTTGCCGCAGAGCTGGACGCCGAACCGATCCTCGGTCGGATGGTGTCGCAGGAGCGCCCGCTCGCCCCCCTTGACCAGCTTGTCCGCGACGACCATCTCGCTGCAGGTGAGGTCGGCACCGAATTCCCGGCAGAGCCGGCGGTACGGCAGGTTGCCGCCGAGCGCCATCGGCGCCATGGCGATCACGTCGCTGAAGAAGCCGCGGTCGGCGGCAGAGGCGGCGAACACGCGAGGGGCCTCCGGGAGTTCACACGAGCGGCCGCCCGCACGTGGAGCGGCCGCCTCAGGACGCTGGAACCGTGCGGGTCGACCTAGCCGCCGTCGAGCATCGGACTCTCGTCGAAGCCGTGCCAGCCCTCGGGGTCGGCCATGTAGTCGTAGGTGTTCTTGAGCAGGGTGTAGTGGTTCTGCTCCTCGCGCGCCAGCTCCTGGAAGATCTCCTTGGCGCGAGCCGACCGGACGGACGCGACCGCGCGAGTGTACATGGCGTACCCCTTGCGCTCGACCTCCATGGCGCCCTTGAGGATCTCGAGCTCGGCGGGTTCCGCCGCGTAGGGGTCGCTGGCGTGCTCCAGCGCCGATTCGAAGATCTGCCGCGCGCTGCGGTGGTCAGCGTCGCCCTCGGGCTGCATGTCGTTCGGATCGTGGTTCGCGAGCAGCTGCGACCTCAGCTTGAGCAGATACGCCTTGTGCCCCTTCTCGTCCTCGGCCAACGAGCGGAACAGGTTGCGCTCGAGCTCGCCGGGGGCGTTTGCGGCGCGGTCCAGGAAGAAAGCCATCCCCGTCTCCTCGAAGCTCACGGCCCGGGCGAGGATGTCCAGACACTCCCGTACGTCGTCATTCATCCACGGTCCTCCTCGTGTCGGCGTTGATCGTCCTTCATCCGCAAACATGTTACACAGGAGGCCGCAGGGCCACCACCGCGCCGCCCGGCAGTTGCCCCGGTCCGCAAGGAAATCTAACATGTTCGGATCGACGACGTCGATGCACGGGGTTGCGGACGGTTCCCTGGGGCAGGGAGGAGTGGACGGAATGGCGAATCTACACGATCGACTGGCCGCCAAGATCCCGATCTGGCGGGACGAGCTGCACGACCTGGTCAAGAACCACGGCGACAAGGTCATCAGTCAGGTGACGGTGGCCCAGGCGCTGGGCGGGATGCGCGGCGTCAAGGGCATGATCTGCGACACGAGCGAGGTCCCGCCCGAGCGGGGTCTGCTCATCCGCGGCATCCCTCTCGCGGACCTCACGGGGCACACCCCGGAAGACATCTTCTACCTGCTCTGCACGGGCGACCTGCCGGGCGACGCGGCGCGCGAGGATCTGCGGGCCGAGCTGGCCCGGCGCGCCCGGGTGCCCCGGTACGTCTGGCAGGTCCTCGAGAGCCTGCCGCCCCAGTCCCATCCCATGTGCATGCTCGACACGGCGGTCCTCGCGATGCAGGGCGAGAGCAGGTTCGTCCAGGCCTATCACGAGGGGGTCGCCAGGAACGAGCTCTGGCGGTCCATGCTCGAAGACTGCCTGACGCTGCTCGCGCGCATGCCGACCATCGCGGCCGGGATCTATCGCCTGCGCTTCCGCAAGGGCGATCCCATCGAGCCCGACCCCGCCCTGGACTACTCGAGCAACTTCGCGCACATGCTGGGCCTGCGCGATCTGCACGCGGAGGCCGCCGACGCCCTGCGCCTCTACCTCGTCCTCCATTGCGACCACGAGGGCGGCAACGTCTCGGCCCACACCTGCAGCCTGGTGGGCTCCGCGCTCAGCGACGCGTACTACTCGGTTTCGGCCGGGCTCAACGGCCTGAGCGGCCCGCTCCACGGCCTCGCCAACCAGGAGTGCCTGAGCTGGGTCCTCGAGGTGCGCGACCAGTTCGGCGGCGTGCCCACCGAGGCCCAGCTGCGCCAGTTCGCGTGGGACACGCTCAACAGCGGCCGGGTGATCCCGGGCTACGGACACGCCGTCCTGCGCGTCACCGACCCGCGCTTCACGGCGCTGCTCGAGTTCGGCAAGGCGCACTTCCCGCAGGACGAGATCGTCCAGCTCGTAGCCCGCGTCTTCGAGGTCGTACCCAAGGTGCTCGAGGAGCAGGGCAAGGCCAAGAACCCGTGGCCCAACGTCGACGCCGCCAGCGGCGCGGTCCTCCACCACTACGGCATGACGGAGTTCTCGTACTACACGGTGATGTTCTCGGTGTCGCGGACCATGGGCATGTGCGCCCAGCTGATCTGGAATCGCGCGATGGGCATGCCCATCGAACGGCCCAAGTCGGTGACGTACGCCTGGCTCAAGCAGCAGGTCTCCGGCGCCTAGGCCGGGGCGGCGATCACCCTCGCCGCGACCGGCCGCCTTTCCCGGCGGCCGGTCTTCTGTTATAATTGTGGTCGCACGACAACCTGACCGGCTGTCGCCCCAAGCCGGCTCGAAAGGACCGCCATGCGCCGGTGCCCGCTCTGGCTCGCGCTCGCCGCGCTCTCGTGTCCCGCCGTCGCGATCGCCGGCGTGACCATCACCATCCTGGACGTGGGGCAGGGCGACGCCACCCTGGTCGAATCCACGAGCGGGCAGACCCTGCTGTTCGACGGAGGTCCCAACGGGACCGGCGCGAGCGTGATCCTCCCCTTCCTCGCGGACGAGGGCATCGCGGCGCTCGACTTCATCGTCACCAGCCACTACCACGAGGACCACATCGGCGGCGTCGACGAGGTCTACTCGCACACCGGCGCCAGCGGCGGCGTCTGGGACCGCGGCTGGAGCTACACGACGGCGACCTACACCGCCTACGCGAACGCCGTCGCCGCCGACCGGCACACCCTCGCCGACGGGCAGGTCTTCGACCTCGGCGACGGCGTGACCGCCACGTGCGTCTGTCTCAACGGCAACGGCGAGGTGAACGCGCCGTACAACGACAGCGACCTCGAGAACGAGTACTGCGTCGGCCTTCTGATCGAGTGCGGCGATTTCGATTTCTTCCAGGCGGGCGACCTGATCGGCACGAACGACGGCGGCCACGTCGACATCGAGACCGGGCTCGGGCAGGAGCTGCTCGCGCTCGGGAAGGCCGACCTCGAGATCTACCGGGTCAGCCACCACGGCAGCTACACCAGCAGCAACGCCGCCTTCCTCAACGCGATCACGCCCGAGGTCGCCCTGATCTCGGTCGGCGCGGACAATACCTACGGCCACCCCCACCTCGAACCGCTGCAGCGGCTGCAGACCCGCGACGTGTTCGTCTACATGACCAGCGAGGGCAACGGCGCCACGCTGCCGCCGGCGGACCTGGCCGTCGTCGGCGGCCACATCGTCGTCGCAACCACCGGCACACAGACCTACACCGTCGACGGCGACGTGTGGGAGATGGACGAACAGGGCGTTTCGCCGGTCGCGATCGTGCCGGCGACCTTCGCGCTGCTGGGCAATCACCCCAACCCGTTCAATCCCGCCACGATCCTCAGTTTCCGCTCCGAGCGGGGCGGCGCCGGCCGCCTCGAGATCTTCGACGTGGCCGGACGGCGAACCTGGGATGAGCGGTTCGTCGCCCCGGCCGGCCCGTACCAGCTGACCTGGCGGGGCGTCGATCACCGCGGGGACGCCGTCCCCGCCGGCGTCTATCTCTACCGGTTGACCATGCCCGACGGTCAGGGAACCGGACGGATGACCCTCGCGAAATGACCCGGCCGCGACCGCTGGATCCCGCGCCGTCGCGCGTTGAGTCCGGTGTCCGGGTCCGTGGGCTGCGCCGGGCAGGAGGTTTCTGGATTGAAGCGAGCGATCCTGGTGGTCGTCGTCCTGGCGGCCGCTGCCGCCGTGGTCTGGGCCGTTCGCGGCAAGGGTGACGGCGAGGCTCTGAAGTACCGCCTGGTCACCGTCGAGCGCGGCGACGTCGAATCGGTGGTCTCGTCCACCGGCAGCCTCGAGCCGGTCACGACCGTGCGGGTCGGCACCCAGGTCAGCGGCATCGTCGACCAGATCTACGTCGACTTCAACGACCCGGTCCGCGCGGGCCAGGTCATCGCGCGGATCGACACCACGCTGCTCGCGAACGCCGTGGCGGCGGCCGAAGCCCAGCGCGAGCGCAGCGAGGCCGAACTGCGCCAGGCCGAGCGCGAGCACGCGCGGCTGAGCGCCCTCTTCCGCGAAGGCATGGTGGCGGAGAGCGAGTACAACGCGGCCCAGTACGCGCTGGACGTCGCCCGCGCCGCCGTCCACGCCGACCGGGTCAGCCTGACCCGGGCCGAGCAGAACCTGTCTTACGCGATCATCACGGCCCCCATCTCCGGCACGGTCGTGTCCCGCGCCGTCGACCGCGGTCAGACGGTGCAGGCCAGCTTCTCGGCGCCCGAGCTGTTCCTGATCGCGGGCGATCTGCAGCAGATGCAGATCCTGGCCGCGGTCGACGAGAGCGACGTCGGCCAGATCCGGGAGGGCCAGACGGTCCGCTTCACCGTGCAGGCGTACCCGGATGCCACGTTTTCCGGCACGGTGCGGCAGCTGCGCCTGCAGGGCGCGACGACCGAGAACGTGGTCAGCTACACGGCGGTGATTGACGTCGCGAATCCCGACCGCCGCCTGCTGCCGGGCATGACCGCGACCGTGGATTTCCTCGTGGAGACGGCGACCGGCGCGCTCCACGTTCCCAACGCCGCGCTGCGCTTCCGCCCGGATCAGTCCGTGATGCAGGCCGCGCTCGCGCGGGCGCGCGCCGGGCGCGAACCGCAGCGCGGTTCCGGGGACACCTCCCGCCCGCCCTCGCCGCGCGGCGGCGGCGGCGGCGCCGCGAACGGCGGCGGCGCGGCGAACGGCGACGGCGGCGCGGGCTCGCGCGAGCGGGGCATGCTCTGGATCGTCGGCCCCGACGGCGCGCTGGACGTGATCATGGTCCAGACCGGCATCAGCGACGGCACGAACACGGTCGTCTCGGGCCGCGACCTTGCGGAGGGCCAGCAGGTGGTCGCGGGAATCGCCAGCTCGTCGACGGCGGAGGCCGCCGCGTCGCCGTTCCAGCAGCAGCGCCAGCAACCCGGCCCGCCGCGGCCCGGCGGATTCTAGCCATGGCCACCGGTCCGGTCATCCGCCTGCGCGATCTCCAGCGGACGTACGCGATGGGCCGCAACGAAGTCCGCGCCCTCGCCGGGATCGACCTCGAGGTCGCGCCCGGCGAGATGATCGCGATCATGGGCGCGTCCGGCTCGGGCAAATCCACGTTGATGAACATCCTCGGCTGCCTCGACCGGCCGACCGCGGGCACCTACGAGCTGGACGGCCGGCGGGTCGACCAGCTGGGCGGCAAGGAGCTGGCCGACATTCGCAACCAGCGCATCGGCTTCGTCTTCCAGGGCTTCAATCTCCTCCCGCGCACGAGCGCCCAGGAGAACGTCGAGCTGCCGCTGCTCTACGACCGCGCTCACCACCACCGGGACATCGGCCGCGCCGCGACGGCCGCCCTCGAGCGCGTCGGCCTCGGCGACCGCCGCGACCACGTGCCGAACGAGCTGTCGGGCGGCCAGCAGCAGCGAGTCGCGATCGCGCGCGCCCTGGTGACCGAGCCGGCCCTGCTGTTGGCCGACGAGCCGACCGGCAATCTGGACACCCACACCAGCATCGAGATCCTCGCGCTGTTCCAGGCGCTCAACGACCGCGGCCTGACGGTCGTCATGGTCACCCACGAGCTCGACCTCGCGCGGTACGTTCGCCGGGTGGTCGAGCTGCGCGACGGCCGGCTCGTCCGCGACGAGGCGGTGCGGGACCGCCGCGATGCCGCCGCCGATCTGGCCGCGGGCGCCGCGAGCGCCGCGAGCTGAAAGGACGCCATGCGCCACGCCAGGCTCTTCCGCATCGCGGTCCGCAGCATCGCGCGCACCAAGCTGCGCAGCGCGTTGACGATGCTCGGCGTCATCATCGGCGTGGGCGCCGTCATGGTCATGGTCGCCATCGGCCAGGGCGCTCGGTCGCGCATCGAGGCGAGCATCCAGAACCTGGGCACCAACCTCGTCGTGATCACCCCGGGGGCGAGCAACGCCGGCGGGGTGAGCCGCGGGGCGGGGAGCTTCAACCGGCTCACGATCGACGACGCGGAGAAGCTGGCGCGCGAGAGCCTGCTCTTGAGCAACGTCTCGCCGGTGATCATGGCCGGCGCGCGGATCCGCGGCGGCGGCGCCAACTGGTTCGCGCCGATCTTCGGCGTCGACGTCGCGTACCCGGTGATCCGGGACTGGGCCACGAGCAGCGGGCAGTTCTTCGGCGCGGCCGACGTGCGCGCCATGCGCAAGGTGTGCGTGCTGGGCGCGACCGTGGCCGGGAACATCTTCCCCGGCCAGGATCCGGTCGGCGAGCAGGTGATCCTGCGCGGCGTGCCCTTCAAGGTGATCGGCGTCTTGGCCGCCAAGGGCCAGACGGCCGACGGGTCGGACCAGGACGACTGCATCCTGGCGCCCTATACGACGGTGAGGACGCGGCTCGCGGGCCGGCAGTTCATCGCGCAGATCCTGGGCTCGGCCTGGTCGGCGGCCGACGTGGAGGCCGCGAAGTCCGAGGTCTCGGCCATCATGCGCGAGAGCCACGGTCTGGGCGACTGGGAGGAGGACGACTTCACGGTCCGCAACCAGGCCGACCTCGCCGAGACCGCCACCGGCACCACGCGGGTGATGTCGATGCTCCTGGCGGCGATCGCGGCCATCTCCCTGTTCGTCGGCGGCATCGGCATCATGAACATCATGCTGGTATCGGTGACCGAGCGCACCCGGGAGATCGGGATCCGCATGGCGATCGGCGCCCGGCCGGGTGACGTGCTGGCGCAATTCCTGGTCGAGGCCGTGGTCCTGTCGACGTTGGGCGGGCTCGTCGGCGTCGCGATCGGCTACGGCAGCTCGTGGCTCGTGGGCCGCCTGACGGGCTGGCCGACCACGATCGCCCCGGCCATGGCGGGGCTCGCGCTCGGCTTCTCGGCGGCCGTCGGCGTGTTCTTCGGCTTCTGGCCGGCGCGCAAGGCCGCGGCTCTGGACCCGATCGCGGCGCTCCGCTACGAGTGATCGCCGCCGCGCCGGACCGCCGGCCGGGCGCGCTCAGCCGACGAGCCGGCCGAAGACGTGCAGGTCAAGCCACTGATCCTCCTTGCGGACGGCCTGGCGCAGCACGCCTTCGCGCACGAAGCCGCATTTCTCCACGACCCGCATCGAGGCGACGTTGCCGGCGTAGACCCTCGCGGTCAGGCGGCGCAGTCCGTGGATCGCCGCGGCCCAGGGCACGAACGCGCGCACGGCCGCGGTCATCAGACCCAGGCCCCAGTACTCGCGGCCGAGCCAGTAGCCCAGCTCGCCGTCGTGCGCGAAGTTCGGCACGTTCGAGAGCAGCAGCCCGACGCCGCCCACGAGCCCCGTGGGCCCCGCGATGGCGAGATTGCGCGGCGGATCCTGCTCCGCCAGCGCGTCGAGCCACCGCAGCGCCGCCGCCTCGTCGTACGGGTGCGGGAAGAGATCGGTCACGCGGCGCCAGATCTCGTAGTCGCCGGCGAGGAGGCAGAGGCGAGGCAGGTCGTCTTCGCTGAACTCCCGCAGGTAGAAGCCGTTGATCTCGAGCGGCACGCGAACGTCCATCACCCGGCCTCCCGGGGATCGCCCGCCTCGGCCGCAGGACGCACCGCCTCGACCGCGTTCCAGGCGACGGTCCAGCCGAGCAGGATCTGCGACGGGTAGTGCTTGCGGTCGTTCAGACGCGACCAGCCCGTCAGGAGGCCCAGTCCCCGGGCGGCCGCCCGCGCGGAGCCGGGACGGCAGCGATCGGCCAGCGTCCACCAGGGGATGGCGCCGATGAACGCGTGACCGCTGGCGCCGTGGGCGTGCCGCAGCGGCCGCCACCGCGGCGACGCGCCGGCGACCGAGGGACGATCGGAACCGATTCCGCGCTGCAGCGTCCACAGCACGGGCAACCCCACGCAGACGGCTTCGAAGTTCGCGCGGCCCCAGCGCGAGAACGCGCTCGACTTCCAGAGCCAGTCGCCGAGCGCGGCCAGGCCCCAGACCAGGACCATGTCCCGCTCCCCGGCGGGCTTCACCCCTGCGGCCACGCGATCGGACGCGCTCGCGGGAAACGACTCGGCGCGCAACCGGTCGGCCTCGTCCGCGCGTCCGCCGGCGCGCAGCACCTCGCGGACGGCCGCGGCCCGGCCCTCGCGCGGGTCGAGCTGCCGCGTGTGGGCCGCCTCCAGCTCGGCGTCGGCGCCGCTGTAGGCCAGGACCGCCGCCGCGCCCAGCGCGAGGCCGAGGCGCAGGAAGGCGCGGCGCCCGTAGTTGCGGCGCCACTGTCCACCCGTGTGCCGGAACGGCGGGCGTCCCCGCGAGCGCGTCGAGCCGGTCGGCCAGACCAGAACGAGGATCAGCACGACGAGCGCCGCCAGCCACATGGTCAGGCCTCCCCGGCGAGGTAACCGACCACCTGGCGAGCGATGGCCGGCGCGGCGGTCACGCCCGGCGACTCGATGCCGACCAGGTTGACGAGCCCCTCGAGGTCGCCCGTCTCGCGCCGGATCACGAAGTCGGCGAACCCGTCGGTCCACCAGGCGATCCGCCGGGGCCGCAGCCCGCACATGTCCGGGCTCAGGTCCCTGCGCGCCAGGAACGGCAGGAATCGATGGGCGCCCAGGTAGAAGGATTCCAGGCGATCGGGGTCGACCGTGTAGTCCTCGGCGGCGCGGGGCGCGAGCGGCGGCTCGACGTCCGGACCCAGCCGCATCCGGCCGGCGAGGTCCAGGCAGAGATGGACGCCCAGGCTCGAGCCGTCGGCCGGCGGCACCGGGTAGACCAGCCGTTCGACCCGGCCGTCGTGGCGCGGCGAGATCGCGAAGTAATTGCCCTTGACCCAGCGCAGGCGCCAGCCCTCGCGGTCGATGTCCACGCCGGCGAACTCGGCGATGCGGTCGCTGTACAGGCCCGCGGCGTTGACGACCCAACGGCTGGTGTGCCGCCAGCCCTCGCGGGTCGCGCCGGTCGGGGGCCGGACTTCCAGGCGCCAGCCGTCGCGCTGCCGGTCGAGGCCCACGCAGTCGGCGCCGGTCAGGATCTGCGCGCCGGCGAGGCCGGCCAGCCGGCCGAAGGCGCGGGTACAGCCCTCGACGTCGAGGATCGCGGACCGGGGCGACCAGAGCGCCGCGAGCGCGCGCACGGCCGGCGCGAGGCTCGCGACCTCCGCGCTCTCGATCAGGCGCAGGTCCTCGACCCCGTTGGCCTCGCCGAGCGCGTGGAGCCGCTCGAGCTCGCCGAGGTCCGCCTGGCTCGTGGCGACGACGAGCTTGCCGCACTCGCGGTAGCGCACGCCGTGGTGCTCGCAGAAGGTCTTCAGCAGGCGGCGCCCCTCGACGCAGAGGCGGGCCTTGAGCGAGCCCGGCGGGTAGTACATCCCGGCGTGCGCGACCCCGCTGTTGCGGCTGGAGATCCCGCCGCCGAGGAGCGGGCCGCGCTCGACGAGCGCCGTCGCGAAGCCGGCCGCGGCGGCCCGCGCCGCGACGGCGCAGCCGACGATGCCGCCGCCGATGACGGTCACCTCGACGTCGGGCATGCTAGCCCTCGGCTGCCCGGTACTGCTCGAACGACTGGGACGCGTAGGCGCCGCTCGCGATCCACTGCAGCACCGACCGGAACGTGGCCGCGTCGACGAAACCCGGGATGTAGGTGATGCCCTTCCCGTCGCTGGTGACGAACCAGATCGTCGGCAGGCCCTGCACGCCGTACCTGGCCTTGAGCTGCGGGTTGCGGTCCGCATCGACCAGGATGGGCACGAACGCCTCGTTCATCAGGCGGGCCACGTCCGGCTGCGTGTAGGTCTCCCGCTTCATCTTCGTGCACCAGCCGCACCAGTCGGCGGTGAAATGGATGAGCACGGGCTTGCCGGTCTGGCTGGCCTCGCTGATGGCGGCGTCGTAGGCGCGCCAGACGATGGGGTCGGCGATCGCCGGCTCCGCGGCGCCGGCCGCTCCCGCGAGCAGGCTGCAGATCGTCACCAAGGCCAGGCTACGCATCATGGTCGCACCTCGCTGTCTCAGGTCGCCGGCCAGGGCCATTCCGCGGGCGGGGACGCCTCGAGGACGACCGGCTCGCCGCTCACGGGGTGAACCACCCCTAGCCGCCACGCGTGCAGTCCGATGCCCGCCGTGGACGCGCGCGGGCGGGCTCCGTACTTCGCGTCGCCCCACACCGGCCAGCCCGCCAGGGCGAGCTGGGCCCGGATCTGGTGGCGGCGGCCCGTGATCAGCTCGATCTCGAGCCGGCTGCGATCCGCCGCGCGATCCGTGACATGATAGCGCAAACGCGCCAGCTTCGAGCCGGGAAATGCGGCCAGAGCGGCCCGGGTGACGCCCCGGGCATCGCCCGTGGACGCCAGGTAGTGGACGAGCTCGCCGGCCGGCGGTTCGCATCCGCCTTCGACGACGGCCAGGTAGATCTTGCGGACCGTGCCCTCGCGGAACTGCCGCGACAGCCGCGCCGCCGCCTTGCTGGTCCGGGCGAAGAGGACGACCCCGCTGACCGGCCGGTCGAGCCGGTGCACGAGGCCGAGGTAGACGTTGCCCGGCTTGGCATACTCCGCCTTCAGGTAGGTCCGCGCCGCCTCGAGCAGCGTCGGATCGCCGGTGCTGTCGCCCTGGACCAGGAGATTCGCCGGCTTGACCACGGCCAGCAGGTGGTTGTCCTCGAACAGGATCTGCAGTGCGCCGGTCGTCATGGCCGAAACGTAGCAGCCGGCCGCGGCCGCGCCAAGCGCGAGCGGGTCAACGGGACCCGCGGTCCGGCCGATCGTCGAGCAGCAGCGGCGGCTGCCCGGTGTTCTCGACGACGTCGTTCCACAGCAGTCCGTCCGGGTCCAGCCGCTTGCGCCGGGCGATCGCCACGCGGATCGGCACGTGCACGAAACGGTCGTGCATCAGTCCGACCAGGCAGGCCGTGCGGCCGGTCATCGCCGCGTGCACCGCGTGCGCGCCCAGCCGGGCGCAGTAGACGGCGTCGCTCGGAGCCGCCGGCAGGCTGCGGATCTGGTAGCTGGGGTCGATGTACTTGACGTTGGCGGTCCGGTTGCGCTGCGTGAGGTGGTCGCGGATCGCCCGGGCGAGGAAGACCCCGATGTCGCCGAGCTGCGGGTTGCCGGACGCGTCGACGCCGGTCGCGGGCACGAGGCCCTGTCCGGCCCCCTCGGCCACGACCACCACCGCGTGGTGGCGCTGCGCGAGCCGTTGTTCCAGGTACCGCAGCAGACCGTGCTCGCCGTCGAGCGCGAAGGGCACCTCCGGCACGAGGACCACGTTGACCTCGTTGGTCGCGAGCACCGTGTGCGCCGCGATGAATCCCGATTCGCGTCCCATGAGCTTCACGAGCCCGACGCCGTCGTGCGCTCCCCAGGCCTCGGCATGCGCTCCCGCCACGGCGCGCACCGCCTCCGCCACCGCGGTTTCGAATCCGAAGGAGCGCTCCACGAAGCTCAGGTCGTTGTCGATCGTCTTGGGGACGCCGACGACCGCGATCGCGAGTCCCCGCCGCTCGATCTCCCCGGCGAGCGCCAGGGCGCCCTTCTGGGTGCCGTCGCCCCCGATCGCGAAGAGCATGTCGAGCTGGAGCGTCTGCAGCGCGTCGACCAGCTCCGCGGTCCGTTCGCCGTCGCCTCGCGACGTGCCGAGGATCGTCCCTCCCAGGTGATGCGCATGCCGGACCACGGACGGATCGAGCGCCACGACGTCCGGTCCGCCCTCGTTCAGGAGCCCGCGGAATCCATAGCGGACCCCGCTGATCCGGCGCACGCCGTAGCGATGCCAGAGCGTCATCACCAGGGCGCGGATGACGTTGTTCAGACCGGGGCAGAGGCCGCCGCAGGTGACGATGCCCGCATGGACGCCGGGCGGATCGAAGTAGATGTGCTCGCGCGGCCCGGCGAGCTCCAGCCAGCCGATCCGGTCCGGCGGCGGCATCGCCGCGCCCACGTCCGCCTCGATCGAATACAGCAGCCGCTGGTCGTCGCGGACGTAGTCGGCCAGGCAATCGCCGAATCGGCGGGACAGGACGATGGGCGAGGTCCGGGTGGCGGGCCCCAGGCGGTCGACGCCGAAATCGGGCGCGGATTCTGCCATGACTCCCTCCCTGAACGTTCGTCGGGCCGGCTCGCGCCGCTGGCCGCGATCCTCACCTGTCCCTGCGGCGCCGCGCCGCCGGGAGCTGCCCGCCGTACAGACCAATATCGTAAGTCAAAATCATGATTCGAGATGCTCGACGGGTTGCTGTTATCCACCATAAAGTAGCGATCCGGCAGAAGAATCTTCGTGAATTTTTCCGCGAGATGTCGTCTACTTCAGGACCCACCCCAGTGTTGGCCGGCACACCGAGAACCAGCTGACCCTGCGGGCAGGGGGGCGGTCAAGGGTGCCGATTCGCCCTCTCGCATTGGCGCCACGACCCCGCTGACGACCGGGACCCCGGACCCTCGGGCCCGGGGTCTCAGTCTACCTGGCCGCGATCACGCTCACCCCCGACCACGCCGAGCGCCACGACGAGCACGACCAGCCCCGCCACGGCGCGCAGCGACGCTGCCGGCTCGCCGAACACGCTCCACGCCACCAGCACCGCGAGCGGCACCTTGAGGTTGTTCGCCACGGCGAGCCGGCCCGGATTCGTGCGCGCGGCGCCCTTGTTCCAGAGCCAGAACCCGAGCGCGGTCGGCGCGACGCCCAGGTACGCGAGGACGGCGACCGTGCGGCCGGACCACTCCGCCGGCGCGCGAGCCTCGGCCAGGCCGAGCCCCGCCAGCGTCACGACGGCGCCGCCGAGGTACATCCAGCCGACCAGCCCGGCCTCACCGCCGCGGCCGCCCGCGCCGAGCGCGCCCGACCGCACGGCGAGCGCGCGGTAGCCGAGCTGGCCGATCGCGAAGAGGGCGTTGCTCGCCTGCACGAGCAGCACGCCTTGCAGGGTCTGCCCCTGCGGCAGCCGGCCCTCGGCCACGATCGCGCCGCCGACCGCCAGCAACGCTCCCAGGAGCGGGCGCGTGTGCGCGCGTCCCCGCCGCGCGACGGCCAGGAGCGCCACCATGATCGGCGTGAAGACCGTCCAGAGCGCGACCTGCCACGCCGCGAGGTACCGGAAGCTCGCGACGTAGCAGACGTACATCGCGCCGAACTGGACCGCGCCGAGCCCGAGCACGCGCCAGCGCCAGGACGCCGCCGGAGCTCGCCGGATGATCCACGGCAGGAACACGACCGCGGCCACGACCAGGCGCGCGGCCGACACCAGCCACGGGTCGAGCCCGGAAAGCTGGTGCTTGATGAACCCGAAGGAGAACGCCCACAGCGTCGATGCCGCGAACAGCCAGATCATGCGCGCCAGTATGGGCGGCGCGCGACGGACGCGGCAAGCTGGTTCCTGGCCCGCCCGGCGGACGGGAGGAAGGCACGGGGAATCGCCGACCCGCTGGTCCTATCGCACCAGGGTCAGCCGCGCCGTGCTCCGGCCACCGGCGACCTCCGCGACCGCGAAGTACACTCCGGCCGGCGCGGCGCGTCCCGCCCCGTCGAGGCCGTCCCAGACGACCTCGCGGCTCCCCGCCGGGACGTCGCCCGCCAGCAGGGACCGGACCCGGCGTCCGGCGGCGTCGAAGACGTCGAGGCGCGCCGGCCCCGCCGCCGGCGCCGAGAGCCGCAGGGTGGCGCGGGGGTTGAACGGGTTGGGGTACACGGCGAGGGACACCCCGGCGCCCGCGTCCGGGACGTCCACGGTGCCGCCGCCCAGCATCTGGCGCAGGATCCACTTCTCCGGGTCGAGCTGGACCTGGTAGACGGGGCCCGGCCAGGTGAAGCTGTAGTTCTGCACGCGCCGGTCGTTCTCGACCGTCGTCCACGCGGCGCCGACATCGGTCGTGAGGCGGACCTTGATCGGCATGACGAAGACGTCCTCGTCCTGGATCTGATCGATCCTCAGCTGCACCAGGGTATGGTCACCCTGGGGCGTCAACACCGCGTTGTAGTAGTACCGCGGATAGCCCTCGCGGTAGATCCACTGCTGGAAGAACGGACCGAGGTCGCGGCCGGAGACCTCTTCCATGACCGCCTGGAGGTCCTCGGTGGTGGCGGCGCCGTAGGCGAAGCGTTCGCGGTAGAGCGCGAGACCGGCGAAGAAGTCCCCGTCGCCGAGGGCGCCGCGCAGCATGTGGACGACCCAGCTCGCCTTGTTGTAGCTCAGATTCCCGTCGAAGATCGAGTTGAAGTCGGCGGGGTTCTCCACGTAGATCGTGCCGGGGCCGAGGTACTCGGCGCCCGCCATCTCCTGGTGGTAGGCGGCCATTCCGGAGGATTGTTCCTTCCAGTAGGCCTCGGCCCAGGTGGCGAAACCCTCGTTGAGCCAGATGTGGTGGAACGTCTTGCAGGTCACGAGGTCGCCCCACCACTGGTGGGCGAGCTCGTGGGCGATGATGCCCTGTCCGTAGAACCAGTAGAGCAGGCTCGTGCAGGTCTGGTGCTCCATGCCGCCGCCCCAGATGAAGTGGGCGTGGCCGTACTTCTCGTCGAGGAACGGGTACTCGCCGAAGCCCTCGGCGAACGCCGCGATCATGTCGGCCGTGATCGCGTAACCGGCGCGCGCCTGGCTCTCGTAGGTCGGGATCACGTAGTTGACGATGGGCATCGCCTGCCCTGACTGGGCCGTGTAGGTGTCGGTGAAGACGACGTAGTCGCACGCGGTGACCGAGACCAGGTACGTGCAGATCGGGTAGCGCTCCTGCCAGTGGTAGATCTTGCGGTCGCCGACCGTCTCCTCGCCCGCCAGCAGGCCGTTGCTCGCCACCTTCATCGCCGCGGGCACAGCGACGTGCAGGTCGACCGAATCGGCCTTGTCCTCGTTCAGGTCCTTGCAGGGCCACCAGGTGCGCGCTCCGAACGGCTCGCTCAGGGTCCAGACCATCCGGTAGCTGTCCGCCCACGCCCAGCCGAACGAGCCGCCGGCGAGGGCCGGGTTGCCGTGGTAGTCGACGGCGACCGTGACGGTCTCGCCCTGCAGGTAGTCCCGCGGCAGGGTCACGCGGAGACGGTCGAGCTCGTGCGTGAACGTGGTCGCCGCCCCGTCGGCCCGGACCCCGTCGACCACGAGCACGCTCGAGAGGTCGAGGTCCACGAACGGCAGCACGGCGCCCGTGACCGTCGCCCGCACCGCGACCGTGCCCGTGAGCAGCTCGGCCGCCGGATCGAGGTCCAGGGCGAGGTCGTAGAAATGGACGTCGTACAGGAACTGCGCCGGGCTGGCCTGGGCCGGCGCCGGCTGCTCGGCCGCCCGCCGCGCCGCCTCCGTCTTGGCGGCGGCCTCCCAGGCGCGCCAGAAATGCGGCGAGTCCGGGATCTCGCCGGGCGCCGGCCGCGACGCCGGCGGCGGCGAGGTCAGGGCGGCGACCGGGACCAGGACGAGCAACGCGACGACGGCGAGGTGTTTCACGGACGGCGCTCCTCGGTCAGGCGGCGGGACAGCGGGCGACCCAGGTGAATCTACCGACGGCGGGCGACGGCGGCCAGCCGCGCCGCCGGATCCGGCCTCGATCATACCACATCGGGCGGGGTCCGGACGCGGCGAACCCGGAGTCCGCGGACCCCGGGTTCGGCGCCGGCGCGGTCGCGCCGCGAGCGGTCAGCCCACCTTGTGCAGCAGGTGCAGCAGGTCGCACACGCGGCAGCTGTAGCCCCACTCGTTGTCGTACCAGGCGATCAGCTTGACCAGGTTGCCGTCGACGACGAAGGTCGAATCGGCGTCGAAGATGCAGCTGTGCGGATCGCCCGCGATGTCGATCGAGACGATCGGATCCGTGCAGTAGGACAGGATCGCCTTGAGCTCGCCGTCGGCGTACTTCTTGACCGCCGCGTTGACCTCGTCCTTGGTGACCTTCCGCTTCAGCGTCGCGACCAGGTCCACGACCGAGCCGGTGGGCACGGGCACGCGCAGGGACATGCCGTCGAGCTTGCCGTTCAGGTGCGGCAGCACCTTGCCGACCGCGCGAGCGGCGCCGGTCGTGGTCGGGATGATGTTCATGGCGGCGGCGCGGGCCCGCCGCAGGTCGCTGTGCGGCATGTCCACGAGCCGCTGGTCGTTCGTGTACGCGTGCACCGTCGTCATCAGACCGCGCTCGATGCCGAATTCCTTGTCGACCAGGTAGGCGAGCGGCGCGAGGCAGTTCGTCGTGCAGGACGCGTTGGAGATGATCTTGTGCTCGGGCTTGAGCTGCGCGTTGTTCACGCCGTACACGATGGTGGCGTCGATCTCGTCCTTCGCGGGCACCGTCAGGATGACCTTCCGGGCGCCCGCCTCCAGGTGCAGGGCGCACTGCGCGCGCTTGCGGAAGACGCCGGTCGACTCGACGACGTAGTCGACGCCGAGCGCCTTCCACGGCAGTTCCTTGGGGTCCTTGACCGCCAGGAGCTTGGACCGGAAGCGGTCGGTCTTCAGGCTGTCGCCGTCCAGGCTCGCCGGCCGGCTCCACCGGCCCATCACCGAGTCGTACCGGAACATATGGACGAGGGACGCCGGATCGAACAGGTCGTTGATGGCGACGACGTCGATCTCCTCGTGGTCGTGCAGGATGCGGTAGACCGCGCGGCCGATGCGCCCGAAACCGTTGATGGCGACCTTCATCTTGGCACCGTCCTTCTGGCTCGAGATCCGCACCCCGCCGCGGCCCGCGCTGGCGCGCGGGCGGGCGCGGGTGCATCTTATCCGCTCGATGCGGGCATGATAACAGGTCGAGGACAAAGGGCAAGGCCGACCGGCGGCCGCCCCAGCCTGCGGAGGATCGGCGCGATGGCCGTCAGCGTGACCTGGGTGGAACTGGACGGGAAACAGGTCGAGGTCCCGGCCGGACAGACGCTCATCGAGCTGTTGCGCAGCCGGGGCGCGGTCGACCCGCAGGCGCCGGATCCCGTCGTCATGGCCTCGATCAACGGCCGGCGCACCGACCTCTACGAACCCCTGTTCCACCAGGACCAGGTCCGCCTGTACCGCCTGCGCGAGCGGCGCACCGCCCCCACGATCCAGCGGACCGTGAGCTTCATCCTCGACGCGGCGTGCGAACAGCTCTTTCCCGGCTGCGAGCTGCGCATGGAATTCAGCTACGGCCGCGGCGTCTACTGCCGGCTCCTGGGCCTCAAGGAGGGCCTGAACACGGCCGAGATCGAGGCCATCGAGCAGCGGATGCGGGACCTCGTGGCGGCGGACCTGCCGATCACGCCGCACGTCTTCGGCCTGCGCACGCTGATCAGCAAGGCGCGCGCGCGGGGCAAGCCGGCCGAGACCAACCTCGCCCAGTACCTGCGCCGCGACTCGCTCAAGCTCTACCGCCTGCAGGGCACCGACCATCTCTTCTACGGGCGCCAGCTGCCCTCCACCGGGTTCGTGCGCGCCTTCCGCCTGGTCCCCGAGCCGCCGGGCTTCATCATGCAGGTCGGCCCCGCCGGCGCGCCCGAGAAGCTCCTCGACTCGGTCCGCCAGCCCAAGCTCCTGCACACGATGCGCACCTACGCCGATTGGCTCGTCTCGCTCGAGCTGCAGGACATCGGCCATCTCAACCGGGTCATCGTGCAGGGCAAGGTGCAGGAGCTCGTCCAGCTCTGCGAGGCCCGCCACGGCCGCGTCTTCGTCGACGCCGCCAATCAGGTGGTCGCCTTGCCCGAGGACGGCCGGCTCGTCCTCGTCGCCGGGCCGTCGAGCAGCGGCAAGACCACGTTCGCGAAGCGGCTGTCCATCCAGTTGCGCGTGCTCGGCTACGCCCCGTTCGCCTTGAGCCTCGACGACTACTTCGTGGACCGCGAGAAGACACCGAAGAGCCCCGATGGCGACTACGACTACGAGTCGCTCGAGGCGATCCGGCTCGACCTGTTCAACCAGCACCTGAAGGCGCTGCTCGCGGGCGAACCGGTGCACCTGCCGGCGTACGACTTCCATACCGGCACGAGCCGGCTGCGCGAGGAACCGACGGTGCTGGGGCGCGGCCAGCCCCTGATCGTCGAGGGCATCCACGCGCTCAATCCCCGGCTGTCGCGCTCGGTCGCGCGCCGCCACAAGCTGCTCGCGTACGTCTCGGCGCTCTGCCACATGAACGTCGACAACACGAGCTACATCCGCACGTCGCGGACCCGTCTCTTCCGCCGCATCGTCCGGGACGCGCAGTTCCGCGGCTACACCGCGAGCGCGACCCTCGCGCGCTGGCCGAAGGTCCGCGCCGGCGAGGAACGCCACATCTTCCCGTTCCAGAACGAGGCCGACATCTTCTTCAACTCGGGCCTCGCCTACGAGCTGAGCGTCCTGAAGCTGTGGGCGGAGCCGCGGCTCGCGGCGGTGGGGATCGACGACCCCAACTACGGCACTGCGCGCAGTCTCATCGACCTGCTGGCGACGCTGCTGCCGATCGATGCGAGCGTGGTCCCGCCGACGTCGCTGCTGCGGGAGTTCATCGGCGGCTCGAGCTTCAACTACTAGCCGGCGGCCGGCCCGGGCGGGTCAGGGGGCGACGAACGTCTCGCGCAGGCCGGCCAGCGCCGGCTCGGCGCAGTCGGTGTCGATCAGGATCGCCACCGTGGTGAACGAGGTGCTGATCATCTGCACCTCGATCCCGGCGCGGTCGGTGGCGTCGAAGATGCGGCCGGCGATCGCGGGACTCGAGCTGAACTGCGGGCCGTAGATCGCGATGGCGCTGCAACGCCGCCGGACCTCGATCCGTTCGGCGCCGATCTCCTCGCGGATGCCCTGGAGCAAGCCCAGCGCCTGGTCCAGGTCCTGGCGGTGGATCGCCATGGCGAGGTTCTGGCGGTCGCGGTCGTCCGAGAAGCACGCGCAGCAGGTGATGTTGATCCCCGCCTTGCCCAGGGTATTGAGCGTGCGGCCGGCGAAGCGGTCGCTCGAGCGCGCCCCGAGCACGCGGACCACCACGAGGTCGTCCGTCCTCGTGATGCCGCCGACGGCGATCTTACCGGTCATGGGCCGCTCGCTCCTTCCTGGGATCCGCGCCGGGGCCAAGGGGGCCTGCCGGTAATATGGTCCACGCCGGGCGGCGGGACAAATCCGGAGCCGCCGGCTCCCCGCGGCGGTCGCGCGCGCCGCCGTCCGGCGCCGGGAGTTTCGTCGACCCGAGGTGGTTTTTTGCTTCCTGAACGCATTTTCTCGTTGATTCGCAGTCGCCAAGTCGGCTACATTGCGCCGTCGAACCCGGCGGACCGCAGGCCTCGTCGCCCAACCTCCCACGAATCATCCAAGGAGAGGCACCGATGGAGCACGCCAGCGCGACACCAGAGCCGTCCCGACCCAAGAACCGCACTCCCTGGAACACCCTCTCGGCCCGCGTGATCAGCCTCGTCAGCCGCAAGGGGGGCGTGGGCAAGACGACGTCGGCGGTGAACCTCGGCGCCGCCTTCGCGCTGTCGGGCCACACGGTCCTCATCGTCGGCGTCGATCCCCAGTGCGGCGTGGCGCGCACCCTCGGCTGCGGGCCCGAGGACCTCGACGGCGGCCTGCTCGATCTCTGGGACCACGACGTCTCGCTCACCCACCTCGCCCAGACCAGCCCCCTGAAGAACCTCTTCTTCGCCTCGTCGCGGGTGCGCGGGCTCGAGGAGGAGGAGCGCTACCTGGCGTTGATGGCCAGCCGGACGGACCTGTTCATCCAGCAGGTCGACCGGGCGCGGGACCTCTACGACACGATCCTGATCGATTGCCCGCCCCACCTCGGCGCTCCCACGCGGGCGGCGCTGCAGGCTTCCGACGGCGTCCTGGTGCCGGTTCAGGCCGAGGAGCTGTGCCGGGATTCGCTGGGCACGCTGCTCGGCGCCCTCGACACGTTCAACGAGGCGCGCGGCGGCGAGGTCGTGGTCGGGCCGGAGCTGGAAGGCATCTTCCTGACCATGCTCAACGAGCGGACCAAGATGGGCCGGCACGTCGCCGCGAAGGTCGCCGAGGAGTTCGGCCCGATCCTGCTGGACACGACCGTGCCGCGCACCACCCGCCTCAGCGAGATGGCGCTGCGCGGCAAGCCGAGCGTCATCTACGACCGCCGGTCCAGCGGCAGCCGGGCGTACTTCAACCTGGCCGACGAGATCATGAGCCGTTACTGCGAGCGCGAAGGCCTCGCGGCGGCCGGCAGCGCCGGGGGCGCTCCTCGCGCGTGGCGCGACGTCCCGGCGGCCCTCGGGGCGCTGGCGTGGGATGAGCCCGGACGGGCGGCGCCCTCGGAGAGCGGCGCGGACAGCGGCGGGTTCGGTCTGGCGAGCGGGCTCGAGACCCTGCTGGGCGCCCTGCGCGCGGGTGGCGGCCTGGACCTGCCCCCTCGCCCCTCGCCCGCCGAGCCGGCCAGTCCCGAGCTGGTGTCGCTCGAGGACCTGATCGCCGAGGAGGAGCTGGACGGCGGCGAGACCTGGGACGAGCCCTGGCTGCGCGACGACGGCTCCCGCGACCGGTTCCACTGAACGGACCGCGCCCGGCGGGACGCGGTTTGCCCGGCCACGCGCGGTCACCTACATTGGCCCTGCCCGCGGGCAGGGCCAACGCCTATCCGGCGCACGCGAACCCGTGGCTTCCCCGGAGGTCGATCCGTGAAACCCGAACAGATGCTCGCGCTGGTCTACGACAAGTCCACGATGCCATGGGACCAGACCCGCGGGTTCGAGAAGCGGGCCATGCCGCGCCCGACGCTCGATCCGCAGCAGGACCCCCAGGACGCCGACCGGGTCATCGTCAAGGTGATCTACGCCGGCTTCTGCGGCAGCGACCGGGGCATCTGGAACCGGAACGCGTTCAAGGGGATGATCTTCGACAGCCTCAAGCGCGAGGACAAGACGGTCCGCATCATCGGCCACGAGATGGTCGGCGAGCTGGTGGAGGTCGGGGACCGCGCCGCGCGCACGTACGGCTACCGGCGCAAGGACATCGTCTCGACCGAGAGCCACATCATCTGCAACGTGTGCTACCAGTGCCGGATCGGCCAGACCCACATCTGCGCCAACGACATCATCATCGGCATCGCCCAGGACGGCTGCTTCGCCGAGTACCTGAAGCTCCCGGCGCAGACGCTCTGGCCCACCGACCAGCGCAAGATCAAGCTGAAGGTGGCGGCCATCCAGGAGCCGTTCGGCAACGCCGTGCACGCGGCGACGACCGCCGACCTTCGCGGCAAGACGGTGGCGGTGTTCGGCTGCGGGACCATCGGCCTGTTCGTCGTGATGGTCGCCCGGTCGCTCGGCGCCACCCGCGTCATCGGCATCGAGCCCAATCCGAAGAACGCCGAGATGGCGCGCCGGCTCGGCGCGGACGACGTGATCGTGCTCGACGCCCAGCGCCTGGCCGCCTCGGACTGGCGAGCCGACGACGAACTCGTCAAGCAGGTCCGCGAGGCCTTCGGCGGCATCGGCGCCGACGTGAGCCTCGAGATGGCGGGCTACAACTCGTCGGTGAACAACGCGATCCAGTCGACGCGCCGCGGCGGCGACGTCATCTTGTTCGGGCTCAAGCAGGGCGACGCCCAGATCCAGGCCATGGATCGCCTGATCGTCAACGGCATCTCGCTGCACTCCGTCATCGGCAGGCGCATCTTCGCCGACTGGTACGTCACGCGGAATCTCCTCGAGGACCAGAGCAACGGCATCCAGGCGCGGATCCACGACGTGATCCTGGGCGGCGGCGAGGAAGCCGTCGTGCACATCGAGGACTTCGCTCTGGCCGGCTTCGAGCGGACGCTCGCGGACTGGCCGAAACCGCTCATCCAGTTCTAGCGAGCCGGTCCCCGCGCCGTCCGCCACGAAGGACATCGACATGAAGGTGACCATCGAGTACTGTCGAGTCTGAAACTACGAGCCGCACGCGACCGGTCTGGCCGCGCGGATCGAGGATCGCTTCGGCTGCGAGGTCGTTTTGATCGCCTCCAGCGGGGGCGTGTTCGAGGTCACGGTCGACGGCGAATTGATCTTCTCGAAGCGGGCCCAGGGCCGTTTCCCGGAGGACCGCGAGGTCATGGAGCCGCTGGCCAGGCACGAGGAGCGTCCATGACGAGTTCCGGCAGAGTCGTCATCTTCGACACCGACGGGACCCTGATGGACGGCCGACACGCCGTCATCGACGCCGTGGCGGAGGCCCTGATCGCGACCTACGAGCACTTCGAGCTGCCGGTCCCCGCGATCGACCGCGAGCGGATCAGCCTCGCGATGGGCTTGCCGAGCACCACGTTCTTCCGGGCCGCCTTCGACGCCGCGACGGTCGCGGCGGAGCTGCGCGACGCGTTCGCGAGCGAATTCGAGGTCCTGTCGGTGCGCGCGGAGGTGGCGGCGCTCCGGCGGGGCGAATCGCAGCTCTACGACGGCGCGCAGGAGACGTTGACCGCGCTGCGGGAGCGCGGCCACGATCTCGCCCTCTTCAGCAACGCGAGCGAGCCGTACTTCCAGGCGGTCATCGAGGTGCACGGGCTCGAACGCTGGTTCAGCCGCACGCTGTCGCTCGAGTTCGCGGTCCGGCGCCGGCTGGCCCGCCACAAGACCGGCATGGTCCGCCACCTCGCCCGGGGCTACGCGGACGTCGTCGTGGTCGGCGACCGGGTGCACGATATCGAGGCGGGCCGCGCCCTGGGCGCCCGGACGATCGGCTGCCGATTCGGGTTCGGCGAGCCCGACGAGCTCGATCGCGCGGACTGGACGATCGGCGACCTGCGCGAGATCCTCGCGCTGCCCCTCGACGTCGCAGGGCGTCCGGGGACGAACGACGCGCGTGAGGAAGCGCGCGGCTGACCGGCTCCCTCCCGGCTCCGGCGGATCGCGGACCGACGCTTCGCAGGGCGAGGACGAGGGTTCAGGGCAGCAGCGAAGGCAACGCGAGCGCCTCCCAGTACGGCGCGGTCAGGTACCAGGACAACCGCACGCCGTTGCCGGCGTCCATGCCGCCGAGCCGATGGGGCTGCCAATCCTCGAGCCAGCCGTCGCTGCCGGCCGCCGTCACGACCGCTCCGTCGTCCGCCGCAAGCACTCGCACCGCGAGCCGGGCGCCGGTCGTCAGGCGCACCGTCCAGCCGAGGTTGACCGTCCCGACCCAGCCGGATCCGGCCGGCGCCGCCGGCCCGAGCTCGATCCGGGCCGACCGCCACGGCGGGGCATCGCCCACCCGCAGCTCCACGATCAGGTCGGGCGGCTGCCGTCCGGGCGCTCCGTCGATACGGACCGTCACGGCGGACAGGGACAGGATCGGCGGTTCGCGGAGCGCCGCCGTCAACGCGGCCACGCGCTGCCAGGCGGCGGCCTCCGGGCTGCCGGCCGAGAGCGCGCCCGCATAGGCGTCGCGGACGCGGGTCGCGGCAGCGGCCAGCTCGAGCCACGATTCGGCGCCCTCACCGCCGCCCGCGACCAGCCGCAGCAGCTCGGCGCGCTGCTGGTCGAGGGCGGCCAGCTCCTCGGCGAACGCCGATTCCCGCGTGTGTCGCGACGATTCGACGGCCCGGGCGCGTCGAACGGCCCAGCGCGCGAGGAACGGCTCGTTCAGCGATCCCGCCAGGCGGCGCCAGCCGACCGCGTCGAGGCCGGCCGCCGACGCGGCATGGTAGTCCAGGAACTCCTGGGCGACGCCGCCGGCGAAGCAGACCTCGGGCAATGCGTCCGGCAGCATACCGGCCGCCAGGCAGCGTTCGAGCAGCAGGTAGCGCACGCGGGCGACATGGTCCGCGTACACCGCCGGATCGAAGCTCACCGCGCGGTTGCCCGCCAGCGACGTCGCGAGCCGGACCTGGCGGTCCACGGTGGCGTCGGCGGCGACGGCCTGCTCGAGCTCGGTGTAGAAGTCGGCCGTCGCGCGCAGCAGCGCCGGCAGTTCCTCCGCGCGCACCGCGCGAACCTGGGCGTAGAGAGCCGGCAGGATATCGGCGACCGCCGGCGTCGACCAGGTCGCGGCTCCGTAATCCTCCGCGTAGGCGCGCTCGCCGAAGGAGGTCGCGTGTTCGGCGCGCTTGAGCCTCAGCAGCGCCTCCGCGCAGTTCCGGAGGTCATGGGCGCGGGACTGATGGGCCGCGCCGAGATCGTCGATGGCGGTCTCACAGCGGTGATTCCACTGCGGCTCCCACCTCGCCGCGCCGAGCAGCCGCTCCAGCGCGGTCAGCCCGCCGATCTGGCGGAGCCGCGCATTGACGCCGCGCAGGAGATCGTCGACCTGCAGCAGGGCCGGCTCCAGCCTGGCCTGCTGGTGGCGCCGGGTCAGCAAGGAGTCGTAACGCGCCTTGAGCGCGTCCTGCTCGAGGTCGGGCAGGTCGGCCCAGTCGACCGATTCACGGACCGACACCTGGGCCAGCGCCAGCCGCCGCAGCTCGCGCGCCAGGACCTGTCCGCGCTCGTGCAGGCGCTCGACCGGCGGCAGCGGGACGCCCCCGACGGTGGTGCCCTCGAGCGTCCGGTCCGCGTCGCGCAGGTAGCCCTGGCCCTGGGTCTCCAGGAGGTGGCCGGCCTGCTGGAGGATCTCGAGCCCCCGCCGGCGGCTGGACCCGTCGAGGTTCACCAGGTCGGCCATCCCGCCTTCATGGATGCCGTTGAGGACGCCTTGATAGAGGGCCGCGACGTCGACGACCCCGAGGTTCGGATCGGTCGGCAGGCGGACGTCGCCGATCGCGAAACCGGGCAGGCGGCTCCAGTGCCCCGACGACCAGAGGTAGCCGGCTCCGGCGGCCAGGGCGCCGAGCGCGAGGATCAGGGCCACCCGGAACCGCAACGGCCGGCGGGTCCGCCGCCGCGGCGGGCTCGGTCTCGCCCAGCGAGGGGATGCGTCGCCCTGGACCGCCGCCGTCACCGGCGCCGGACGCGGGCGGGTCGCCGGACGCGAGCGCGCCGCCGCCGGCCCGGCCGGCGCCCGGGGCGACTCGATCGGATCGACCGGCGCCGGCGAGAGCTTGCGGCCGGTGTCCTCGTCGACCGTCGCCGTCACGACCTTCTTCCTGGGACGCAGCGAGCCGGAGCGCGCGCGCGCGAGGTCGACCCGCGCGCTGGAGCTGAGCCGTTCGAGCCCGGAGAGGTCGCCGGTCCGCAGGCAGCGCTGCACCTGCTGGACATAGTCCTCGCAGGTCTCGTGGAGCTGACCCAGAACGGACGTCATCAGGTAGGGCTGCCACGACGTGAACGGCGCCATCTCCTTGAACGTCGCAGCCAGCGTGTAGCGGTTGGCGCTCGCCGGCGCCCAGGACGCGAACCGCAGTTCCTGCCGCAACGCCCGCGGCAGACCGGCGATGGTCAGGGCGAGGAAGCGATCGCTGTCGCTGCTCGCCCGCTCGAGCGGCAGGAGCAGCCGATGGTTGGCGAGGATCTGGCGGATCGCCTCGTCGACACCGCCGGCGTCGGCCGCGCCCGGCGGCGGCGACACCAGCGGCGCGAGCGAGCCGGGGCGGACCTCCCGGCGCGGCAGCTCGTGGTCGGGGTTCCAGGCGGAGAGGAACACGTCCTCCTGCGCCAGGCAGTACGGATTGAGCTCGAATTCCTGGTAGTCGCTGCGGCTGAGGATCAGGACGTGGTAGATCGGCTTGAGTCCCTCCGCGATGCGGATCACCGCATACAGGGGGCCGGTCAGCACGGAGACGCGCACGGCGAGCGGGAACGACAGGAACGCCGGCCGGCGCAGCCCATCCGCCGGGACGGCGCCCCAGCCCTCGCAGAGCCTGACGACCTCGTCCGCGCAGGGCCGCGAGACGCCGGGCGAGACGGCCAGGACGGCGCGACCCTGCTCACCGTCCGGACGCGGGCCGAATACGAGTTGCTCGAGAACCGCCATGCCAGCCACTCCGCCGATTCAGGTCCCTTTCGAAGGATATCGGCAGGTCGGCCGAGAAGTTGAGCGCCAAGCAGCGGCCCGACGGCCCCGGCGAGCGGGCAGACGTCGCGCGTGGCGTCAGCGGCCGGCGTCCGGTCGCGGAAGCAGGACCGCAGCCGTCTCGTCGAGCATGCGCCGGGCGTCCAGGCGCGCCTCGGCGAGCCGGCGGGCGCGCCGGCCCATGGCGTCGAGCGCGGCGCGGTCGGCCAGCAGTCCGGCGATCGCGGTCGCGAGGCCCGGGGCATCGCGGACCGGCACGACCCGGCCGGTCTCGCCGTGCTCGACGCAGTGGAGCGCGCCGGCCACGTCGGTCGTCACGATCGGCAGACCGGTGGCGGCGGCCTCCATGAGCACCCAGGCCATGCCCTCGTTGTCCGACGAGAGCACGAAGAGGTCGGCCGCGGCCAGCGCGGGCGCCACGTCGGGCAGGAAACCCGCGAGGATGACCCGGCCGTCGAGGCCGCGCTCGCGGATGTCCCGCTCGAGCCGCGGCCGCAGCGCGCCGTCGCCGACGATCACGGCCCGCAAGCCGGGCAGCCGCTGCCGCGCCAGCGCGCAGGCCGCGATCAGATTCGCCTGGTCCTTCTGCGCCGTGAGGTTGCCGACGTTGACCACGAGCGGAGCCTCGGCCGGCACGCCGAGCGAGCGGCGGAACTCGCGGCCGGCCCGCTGCCGGTCGGGCTCCCAGCGCGGGCGCCAGCGGTCGAGGTCGACGCCGTTGATCACGACCGCGACCTTGGCGGCGGCAATCCACGGCCGGGTGCAGAGGGCCTCGCGGATCTCCGGCGCGTTCACGAGCACGCGGTCCGCCAGGCGGAAGATCAGGCGACGCTTCGGGTCGTCGCGCGGGACGACCCGCAAACCGAGACCGAGGGCGACCCGCGGTCGCCGCGCGGCGTCGATGAGGCGGGACGCCAGCCCGCCCAGCCAGTATTCCCGCCACCTCGTCAAGAGCACGGCGCCGGCCTCGAGCCGGAGCATCTCGCGGCGCAGCGCGAACAATCCGGCCACGTCGTTCTCGGAGCGGAGCCGGACCCGGATCCCGGCGAGACCGGCCGCGGCCACGCGCTCGCCGACGACGGGGTGGTCCCAGGCGAAGCCGACGCGCCAGCCGCGGTCCGCCAGTCCGCGCGCGATCCGCACGCTCCAGAACTCGTTGCCGCCCCAGGTCGTGCTGGAGTTCACGATCAGGACGGCCGGCGGCGTCACCCGCGGGTCTCCTGGGCGCGGAACTGGAGGTTGTAGAGATCGGCGTAGACACCGCCGGCCGCGAGCAGCTCGGCATGGGTCCCCGACTCGACGATCCGGCCGTCCTTGAGGGTGTAGATCCGGCTGGCGCTGCGGATCGTGCTCAGCCGGTGGGCGATCACGAACGTCGTGCGGTTGCGCACGAGCCGGTCGATCGCCTCCTGCACGAGCTGCTCGCTCTCGGTGTCGAGCGCGCTCGTGGCCTCGTCGAGGATCAGGATGGGCGGGTCCTTGAGGACGGCGCGAGCGATGCTCAGACGCTGGCGCTGGCCGCCCGAGAGCTTGGTGCCGCGGTCGCCGATGACGGTGTCGTAGCCGTCGGGCAGGCGCTGGATGAACTCGTGGGCATTGGCCGCGCGGGCGGCCGCCTCGAGCCGGTCGCGCGAGACGTCCGCGAGGCCGTACGCGATGTTCGCGCGCACCGTGTCGTTGAACAGGATGACCTCCTGCGTCACGATGCCCAGGCTGCGGCGTAGCGAGGCCAGGGTCACCTCCCGCACGTCGCGGCCGTCGATCAGCACCTGGCCCGCCTGAGGATCGTAGAAGCGCGGGATGAGATCGACGAGCGTTGACTTGCCGGCGCCGCTGCTGCCCACCAGGGCGACGACCTCCCCCGGCTCCGCCACGAGGTCGATCCCCCGCAGCACCGGCTCGGTCGGCAGGTACGCGAAATCGACGCCGCGAAGCTCGACGCGGCCCCGCACAGGCGGCAACTCGGCCTTGACGCCCTCGTCGCCCGTCTCCCCCGGGCTGTCGATGATCTCGAACAGGCGGTCGGCGGCCGCCATGCCCTCCTGGATGCCGTTGTTGACCCCGGTCAGCTCCTTGATGGGATGGACCATCGAGAACAGCGCGCCGAGAAACGTCAGGAACGCTTCCGGCGGCAGGCTCTGCGCGACGAAGACCTCGCGTCCGCCGAACCAGAGGATGACCGCGCCGACCCCGGCCGAGAGCACCTCGGTGAGCGGCGAGGTCAGCCGCTGCATGCGCGCGATCTTGAACATCTCGCGCAAGAGCCGCTTGCTCTCGCGCAGGTACCGGTCGCGCTCGAAGCGCTCCATGGCGAAGGCCTTGACGACCCGGATGCCGTAGACGGTCTCCTGCAAGACGCTCGTGAGATCGGCGAGGCGCTCCTGCTGGCGGTGGCTGTAGCGGCGCAGGTGCTTGCCGACGGTCACGATCATCACGAAGGTCAGGGGCAGGATCACGAGGGCGAGCAGGGTCAGGGTGACGCTGATCCACAGGCAGATGACCACGTAGCCCAGGATCTGCGCCGGGTCGCGGACCAGGTTGGTGAAGCTGACGTTGATCGTCTTGTTGGCGATCTGCACGTCGTTGGTGGCGCGGCTGATCAGCTCGCCGGCCCGGTAGCGATGGTAGAACCCGAGCGGCAGCTCGAGGAACTTCGCGTAGACGTCGTCCCGCAGGTCCTTGATGAGGCGCAGGCCGATCCAGTCGGTGAGCACCGTGCTGAAGTAGAGCAGCAGGTTCTTCAGCAGCAGGATCGCCAGGACCGTACCGACCACGCGGTGGAGCGCGTCGACCGGCTCGCCCGCCAGAAGCCAGGCCTCGACACTTCCGTAGACACGGTCGAGCCGGGCCTTGAGCCCGTAGTCCCGCAGCGAATCGAGCGCGCCGCCCGCGACGCTCGCCGCCTCGCCGGCAGCGCCCGAGGTGAACAGCGCCTTGAAGGTCGGCATCACGAGCAGGATGGTGAGGCTCGAGACGACCGCGAACAGGAGGGTCAGGATCACCGAGGCCACGACCTGGGGCAGGTAGGGCCGGAGGCGTCGCAGCATGCGGGCGTAGGTGCTCAATGCGGGAGCGGCCGGTGACCGCGGGACAGGGACCAGCGACTCGACGGTGCGAATCCTCCGTCAACCAACACTGGGCCCAAACGTCCCGGCGGTCAAGGGATCGCGGCGGCGGTCGCGAGGGCGCCGCGCGCCACCTCGTAGCGCCCGGAGGGATTCCAGAGGCACCAGCCGGCGGCCCCGGCATCGGCGGCGGCCGCGATCTGGGCGCTGACGTACCCGCGGTCGTAATCCGCGACCCGCCACGGGAACGCCTGCAGCCAGGGCCGGATCAGCAGATCGGGGCCCGCCTGCTCGCGGAACCGGGCGATCCCCTCGGCGACGATCGCGGCGGGGTGGTCGCCGGGGTTGGCGAGCCCCGCGAAGCCCGGGCCGAAGTGGGACGGATAGATCATCGGGCAGATGACGTCGAGGTGCAGCGCCAGGCTCGGGACGTGCTGGCCGGTGAGCGCCAGATCGACCGTGCGGTCCCAGGCCATGATCCCGAAGAGATCGGCCGAGAGCCGGCAGCCGACCCCGCCGAGCGTGTCGTGCAGGGCCGCGACGAATCCGGTGATCACGGCGCGCCGCCGGGCGGCGGTGGTCTCGAGGTCGCCCTGCCAGTCGCCCCGCCAGCCGTTGGTCGGGAAGCGCACGTAGTCGATCTGGACCTCGTCGACCCCGGCGCGCGCGAGCTCGAGCGCGAGCCCGGCGTTGTACGCCCGCACATCGGCCAGGGCCGGATCCATCCAGGCGCAGCCCCGTTCGGTCCAGGGCGAACCGTCGGGGGCGGAGAGGGCGAGGTCCGGCCGGTCGCGGCCCAGCCGGCCGTCGAGGAACAGGGCCAGGCGCGCCACGACCCACAGGTCGCGCTCGTGGAGCTTCTCGATCAGCATCCGGAGGTCCGGGATCACGGCTCCGCGCGGCTCCCGACCGAGGATCGCGGCCGCCGTCGCGCTGGGAAAATTGATCCCGCCGTCGATGTCCTTGGCGTCGAAGACGACGCCGTTGCCGCCGGCCAGGGTGAAGCTGTCGACGCGCGCGAACACCGCCCGGCTGCCCCAGAGCGCCCCCGGCAGGTAGAGCCCCCGCAGGTCGGCGCCGTCGCGGGTGGGTCGCGCGGCGCGCGGCGGCGCCGGCTCGGCCGGCACGGGGATCACGAGCCGCTGGCCCGGGCGCAGCAGGTTGCTCGTCGCGAGGCCGTTGGCCTCGCGGATGGCCGCGAGGCAGTCGGCCTGGCCGTACCAGCCGGCCCGCTCGCGGTAGCGGCTCGCGATCCGGTTCAGCGAGTCGCCCGACTCGACCGTGTGGCGCAGCGTGTCGCCGGACGCCGACTCGAGCGCGTAGCCGGCGACGGCGGTCGCCGCCGAGGCGGAGGGGGAGGCCGCCGTCAGGACGACCGCCGTTGCGCCGAGTACGAGGAGCGTGGCCGTGGCGTTCTGCATGGTCCCCAGCCGGCCGCGGGAACGACTGGCGTCCCGGTTGCAATGATCGCGAGCGACGACGCCGGGATCTGCAAGTTCCGGACCGGTCCGGGGACATCAGCGGAGGCGGATCGACACGGGGCAGTGGTCCGAGCCCAGGACCTGGGGATGGATCGCCGCGGCGAGCAGGCGCGGCCGCAGGCGCCGGGAGAGCAGGACGTAGTCGATCCGCCACCCGACGTTCTTCTCGCGGACGCCCTTGCGGTTGCTCCACCAAGTGTAGTGGCCGCCGGCAGGCTCGAACTCGCGGAAGCTGTCGAGGAAACCGGCCGCGAGGATGCGGTCGAAACCGGCGCGCTCCTCGTCCGTGAAGCCCGCGTTGCCGCGGTTCTGGCGCGGATTCGCGAGGTCGATCTCCCGGTGCGCCACGTTGAGGTCGCCGCAGAAGACGACGGGCTTGCGCGCGTCGAGGGCCTGGACGTGCGCGAGGAACGCCGGATCCCAGAGGTCGGCCCGGTAGGCGAGGCGAGCCAGTTCGCGCCCGGCGTTCGGCGTGTAGACCGTGACCACGAACAGGTCCGGGAACTCCACGGTGAGCACCCGGCCCTCGCCGTCCAGCCCGGGCTCGCCCAGATCGCGCGCGACGTCGAGCGGGCTCGGCCCGGTGAAGACCGCCACGCCGCTGTAGCCCGGCTGCCGGGCCGGGTTCCACCACGCCGTGTGGCCGGGAAGCTCCAGCGCGGCCTGTTCCGGCGATGCGCGCGTCTCCTGCAGGCAGATCACGTCGGCGCCGCACGCGCGCAGCCACTCGCCGCCCCCCTTGCGCAGGCAGGCGCGGATGCCGTTGACGTTCCAGGACACCAGGTGCACCGTCGCTCCCCTTCGCCGCCGTCCGGACCCTGAATATCCGCTCGCCTCGCGGTCCGTCAAGTCCTGCCGCGAGGTCGACGGCCCGGTTGCGCGGGCGCTGGTTCCGTGCCACAATTCGCGGCGTAGGCCACACGGAGGTGGACATGCCCAGGCGGTTCCTGCTGACCGGAGGCGGCACCGGCGGCCACGTGACCCCGGCGCTCGCCGCGGCCGGCGCGCTCGCGGAACGGTATCCGGACGCCCAGTTCCGCTACGTCGGCCTCGCCGACAAGGCCGAAGGCGTCATGGCGCCGCAGGCGGGCTACCCGCTGTCGCGCGTGCACAGCCGCGGCCTGCCGCCGCCGGGGCCGGGGCTGCTCTGTTTCGCCTGGCACCTCGGGCGCGGCATCCTCGCCGGGCTCGGCATCCTCCTGCGCGACCGGCCGTCGTTGATCATCGCGACCGGCGGGTACGTCGCGGCGCCGCTCGTGCTCGCGAACGCGCTGCTGCGGCGGCTCCGCCTCTCGCGCGCGCCGCTGCTCGTCCACGAGCAGAATTCGCACCTCGGCCGGCTCAACCGGGTGGCGGCCGGCGTCGCCGACCTCGTCGCCGTCTCCTTCCCCGAGACGTTGCGGGAGCTGCCGAACGGGAAGGGCGTCTACGTCGGCTACCCGGTCCGCGCCAGCTGCGCGCGCGGCGACCGCGACCCGGCCCGGCGCGCGCTCGGCATCCCGCGCGACGCCCTGGTCGTCTTCGCGTTCGGCGGCAGCCAGGGCGCCCGCTCGCTCAACCACGCGGTCGCCGACGCGGCGCCCGCCCTGCTCGGCGACGATCGACTGTGGCTCATCCACGGCTGCGGCCGCCCGTTCGGCAAGCGGCCGGCGCGCGACGCCTACCACGGCTACCGCGACGTCGAGGCTCGCCTCCGCGAGCGCGATCCGGCGTTGCTCGAGCACCCGCGCTACCGGCGACTCGACTTCATCGACGGCATGGCGGACTGCTACGCCGCGAGCGATCTCGTCGTCTGCCGGGCCGGCGCCGGCTCGCTCATGGAGGTCTGCGCCCAGGGACGGCCGGCGGTGGTGATCCCGAAGGCGAACCTGCCGGGCGACCACCAGGTCCGCAACGCGCGGCTGCTCGAGCGCGCCGGCGCCTGCCGAGTGCTCTACGAGCGGATCGACCCCCGCGACGCGGGACGGCACGAACCCGCGGTGAGCGGCGAGCGCCTGGCCGCGCTCGTCACGGACCTCCTGGACGACGGCGCGCGGCGCGAGCGCATGGCTGCCGCCGCCGCGAACCTGATCACGACCGACGCCCGCCGCCTGCTGGGCGACTGCGCGGTCTACCTGCTCGGGGACGGACCTCGCCCCGCGGCCGCCACTCCGCCCCCGTTCCCGGACGACCGGGTCATGGGCCTGGACGCCTCCGGCATGGAGAGGCTGCTGCAGCAGGTCGCGAGCGAGTTCGCCCCGCCGCTCGACGCCGCCGAGCGGGAGCTGTTGCTGAGCAAGATCGACGCCCTGCTCGCCAGCCGGTCGTGGCTGGACCGCGCCCGCGGCTGCCGGGTCGCGGGCTTCGCGGGGTACGGCGACGCGGCGCCGGCCCTGCGGCGCCTCGCGGCGAGCGACCTGCCCCTGGTCCGGCGCGATGCGCTCAAGGGCTTGCGCGGACTCGGTCCCGCGGCGCTCTCGGCCGACGCGCGCCTCGAGACGCTCCTCGGCGGCCTGAACGACCCCTACTACGAGGCGCGCGTGGAGGCGGCGCTGACCGCCGCGGCCGGCGCCGGCAAGCTCGGCGCCGAGGCGCGCCGGCAACTCACCGAGCGTCTGGCGCAGCTCTGCCGCGATTCCAGCTTCGAGGTCCGCATGGCGGCCGTGCGCGCGCTCGGCCGCCTCGCCGACGCGCCGGAGCCGGTGATGACCGCCCTCGAGCGAGTCCAGTTCGACCCGGTCTGGAAGGTGCGAGGCGCGTTGTTCCAGGCGTACGCCGAGCTCGCCGACCGACAGGTGATCTCGCCGACCGCCGCCCACGCCGCCCTCGACGCGGTCCTGATCACCGCCAACGGATACCTGACCGATTACGAGATCCGCCACCGTCGCAACGAGGCGCTGCGCCGGATCCGCCGCCGGGAGGCGTGACATGCTCTACGAGTTGATGCACGCGCTGGAGCGAATCGGCGGCCCGGCGGTCTTCCGCTACGTGACGACGCGCGCGGCCCTCGCGTTCATCTGCGGCTTCGTCGTCGTGCTCGCGGTCGGCCGGCCGCTCATCAACTGGCTGTACCGTCACGGCATCCGGTCCTTCGAACGCACCTACGGCGACATCAACACGACCGCCAAGACCGGCACGCCGATCATGGGCGGCCTCCTGATGGCCCTCGGCGGCCTCGGCGCGGCGCTCCTCTGGTGCGACCTCACGAACCCGTTCGTCTGGGTCCTCTTCGCCTCGGCCATCTACTTCGCCGGCTTCGGCATCCTGGACGACTGGCTCAAGATCCGCCACCGCGATCCCGACCGCGGCCTCTCGCGCCCGCTGAAGCTCGCGAGCCAGGCGCTGTTCGGGCTGGCTCTGGGTCTCTACCTCGCCTGGCCGGAGATCTCCCCGTTCCCCGAGCGGGTCGGCACGCAGATCCAGATCCCGTTCCTCAAGGGCGCCCGCCTCGACCTGGGGTACTGGATCCTCGCCTGGAGCGCGTTCTACATCGCGTACCACGTCAACGCGGTCAACATCACCGACGGCATGGACGGCCTGGCCACGGTCCCCGCGATCCTCGTCTTCTCGGTGATCGCGGTCTTCGCCTACATCGCCGGCAACGTCCAGCTCTCCGGGCACTACATCTACGCGTTCATCCCGCGCTCCTCGGAGATCACGGTCTTCTGCGCCGCGATCATCGGCGCCGGACTGGGCTTCCTGTGGTATGTCTGCCACCCGGCGAGCGTGTTCCTCGGCGACACGGGGTCGCTGTTCATCGGCGGGGTGCTGGGGACCGCGGCCCTGATGATCCGCCAGGAGCTGGTCTGCCTCTTCGCGGGGCTGATCTTCCTGCTCGAGCTGCTGTCGACCTTCGTGCAGGAGCAGGTCGGCTTCAAGCTGCTCCAGCGTCGCCTGCTCCCGCGGGCTCCGCTGCACCACGTCTTCCAGCACCGCGGCATGGCGGAGAGCAAGATCGTCGTGCGGTTCTGGATCGTGTCGCTGATCTGCGCGGCCGGATCGTTGCTGACGATCAAGTTCCGCTGAGCCGGATCGCTCCCCCGCGGCCGTCCGTCGCCTCGGATTGGCGAGAAATTCGACCGGCGATCCCGAGTTTGTGATACAGTCCAGCCTGCCGCGTTCTCGCAGGGAACACCTTCGCGGAGACGCCGGCGACCGACCCCAGCGGGATGGAGGGTTCCCGGGCCGCGATGCCGGCGCGCTCCCCAACCGATCAGGAGGTCACCCATGTCTCGCCCCAGCCGATCCGTCCCATGGGTTGCCGGCGCCGTGGCCCTGCTCCTCGCCCTCTTCCTCGCCGGCACCGTCCACGCCGAGTACCTCGGCAACATCACCTTCGGCCACCCCTCGCCGAGCTTCCTGCCCAACGGCCTGCAGGTCACGGTCAGCGTCGACTACAAGATCGACGACCCCGCCGGCCGGCGGATCTACGTGCTCCCCTACACGGACGGCGCGCCCTCGCCCGGCTACGGCGTCTCCGGCTCCCCCATCTACCCGGCGGGCACCGGCACGGCGACCAATTTCTTCACCATCCTGTCCGGCACGGTCGCCATCGACGAGGTCCGCGTGTACACGCGCGACCCCGACTTCACCGTCACGCCCCTCGAGGTCTTCGTGCCGGTGATCTACCGCTACGGTCCGCACGGTCTCTGGAACGTGCAACCGGACCATTCCCAGCACAGCCACCTGCGCCACGGCATGCAGCTGTCGATGACCTTCGACTACGAGGTCGACGCGCCGGGCTGCAAGATCTACGCGCGGCCGTTCAACAGCGGCCACCTGGAGCCGGGCTACTTCGCCAGCGGCTCGGCCGACCTGCCGCCGAGCGGCAGCTACAGCCAGGACTTCTACTTCAACGACGACGCCGACATGACCCACATCCGCTTCCAGATCTTCGCGCTCGACAACACGACGCTCCTGCAGGAGATCTTCGTGCCGTGGGACTGCCACTGGCGCGAGTGGGGCGTCTACGACATCTCGCTCGACTGGCCCGACCTCACCTCGCTGCACAACACCCAGAACCTGGTCTCGTCGTTCACGGTCGATCATCTGGACCCGGCGGGGCTGTACGCGTGGATGCTGCTCGTCAAGGACGGCGGGCTGGCGGTTCCCCAGAACTACCAGGGCAGCGTCCTCTTGGGGGCGGGGACCCATGCGATCACCCGCTTCGCTCGCATCAACGCCGGGACCGTGCAGACGGATGCGGTGCGCTTCATCATCGGCCAGCCCGGCGACAGCTACCTCGAGTTCGACGTGCCCCGCCTGATCGATTACGGACCGCACGCGCTGCAGAACTTCGCCTTCACGCCCGCGGCGCCCGCGATCCTCTCGAACGGCGAGCACCTGCAGATGACGTTCGACTACATCACGGATCACGGCGCCAACGTGCTGATCTTCGGGCGACCGGCCTACGACGGGACGCCGCTGTTCGGCATGACCAGCTCGGGCTCGCCGTACTACGCGCCGCCGTCGGGCAGCGGCAGCTTCTGGTGCACGTTCGCCTCCGGGAACCACCTCGCCGACAGCATCCGCTTCCAGATGGTGAACGCCGACCAGTCGGTCGTGCTGCTCGAGCACCACGCGCACGGCTCGTGGGCCTGGGGCACGCCGGCCACGATCACGCCGGTCGCGGAGGCGCCGCCCGCGGCGCTCGCCTCGCTCGGCCATTGCTACCCGAACCCCTTCAACCCGACGACGACGATCCCGGTCACGCTCGGGCGCGGCATGCAGGTGAAGCTCGCGGTCTACGACCTGCGCGGCCACCTGGTGCGCACGCTGCAGGACGGGGTCCTCGCCGCGGGCGAGCACGCGTTCACGTTCGACGGGAAGGGACTCGCGAGCGGCGCGTATCTCTGCCGGCTGGAGAGCCCGGTCGGGGTGGCGACAGAGCGGCTGACGCTCGTCAAATAACGCGCGACCGCCGGGCCGACCGCTCGGCGGCTCCTGCCGGGGCGGTCGGCGAGACCGCTCCGGCAGAGGCGGCCGCGCGGCCCGCCCCGACGTGCAAACTGTTGCCGATCACTGTCTTGCGATTTCCCCGGGGCGGCCTGGAGAATATTCTCCATCTTGTCCGGACCGCTGCTGGAGACTATTCTCCAACCCCCGGGGAGGCCCGCCGGTGATCCGCTTCGGTCGCACCTACGGCCTGGTCGCGCTGATGGTGCTCGTCGTCACCCTGATGCACTACAACACGGCGATCCACATCCACGCCGCGCACGGCATCTACCGGCGTCTCTATTACTTCCCGATCATCGTCGCCGCGTTTCGCGGCGGCCGCCGGGCCGGTTGGTGGACCGCGGTCGCGGTCTGCCTCCTCTACATCCCCCACGCCTTCGGGCTGATCGGCTTCGACCCCGCGCCCGCGCTCGAGAAGGTGCTGGAGATGGTCCTCTACCTCGCCGTCGGTCTCGTGACCGGCCTCTTGGAGGACCGCGGCCGCAGGGTCCGCGACCGCCTGCGCCACGCGCTCGCGGAGCGCGAGCGCCTCGAGCGCGAACTCGTCCGCCGCGAGCGGCTCGCCGCCGTCGGCCAGCTCTCCGCCGGCCTCGCTCACGAGATCCGCAATCCGCTCGCGAGCATCAAGGGCGCGACCGAGATCCTCGGCGACCTCAACGGCCTCGACCAGGGCCGCTCGCGCATGCTGGCGATCCTGCGCGAGGAGACCACGCGCCTGAACGAGGTGCTCACGCAGTTCCTGGACTTCGCGCGTCCGGCCGAATCGGGACGCACCCGCTTCGACCTCGGCGGCGAGCTCGCGCGGCTCGCCGAGCTGCTCGCTCACCGGAGCGACGCGCCGCGCGTGCGCGTGGACGTGCCGGCAGCGCCCGTCGAATGCGAGGCCGACCGCGCGCAGGTGCGCCAGCTCCTGTTGAACCTGGGCCTGAACGCGGCGCAGGCCGCGGGACCCGCCCCCGCCGGCGAGGTCGCGCTCGGCCTGCGGCGCGACGGCCTGCGCCTCGTGGTCTCGGTGACCGACAACGGTCCGGGGTTTTCGCCCGAGGCGCTGCGCAACCTGGGCACCCCGTTCTTCACCACCCGCAGCGGCGGCACCGGCCTCGGGCTCGCGACCAGCCTCCGGTTCGCCCGCGACCACGGCGGCGACCTCGCCGTCGACGAGGAGTACACCGGCGGCGCGCGCGTGACCGTGTGGCTGCCGGCCGCCCAGGGAGGCGCGTGATGACGCGAGTGCTCCTGATCGACGACGATCGCAACCTCCGCGAGGTCGTGGGCTTCATCCTGCGCGAGGCGGGTTACGCGGTGAGCGACGCGGGCTCGGCGGAGGAAGGGCTCGTCCTCTTCGAACGCCAGGGCGCGGATCTCGTGCTCACGGACATGAAGATGCCGGGCCGGGACGGTCTCGACGTCCTGCGCGCCGTGCAGCCGTCGGGCACTCCAGTCATCGTGCTCACGGCGCACGGCACGGTCGCCCAGGCCGTCGAGGCGATGCGCCTCGGCGCGTCGTCGTACCTCCTGAAGCCGTTCGAGCGCGCCGAGCTGCTGGTGACCGTGGCGAAGGCGCTCGGCGAGGGCGCGCTGCGGCGCGAGAACCAGAACCTGCGCGACCTGCTGCAGCGGCGCCAGGGCGAGAGCGGCCTCGTGTACCGTTCCGCCGCCATGGCGCACCTGATCGAGCAGGCCCGCCAGGTCGCAGCGAGCGAGGCGCCGGTGCTGATCACCGGCGAGAGCGGCACCGGCAAGGAGCTGATCGCGCGCCTCGTGCACGACGCGAGCCCGCGGTGGGACGGGCCGTTCGTCGCGGTCAATTGCGGCGCCATCCCGGACGACCTCGCGCCGAGCGAGCTGTTCGGCCACGTGCGCGGCGCCTTCACGGGTGCCGAGCGCGAGCACACGGGCCGCATCCGCGCGGCGGCCGGCGGCACGCTCCTGCTCGACGAGATCGGCGAGCTGCCGCTCGCCCTGCAGCCCAAGCTCCTGCGCGCGCTCGAGACGCGGCAGGTCGACCCCGTCGGCGCGGTCGCGCCCGTCGACGTCGACTTCCGCCTCGTCTGCTCCACGAACCGCGACCTCGTCGCGGCCGGCCGCGACGGCCGTTTCCGCGAGGACCTCTACTACCGGATCGCCATCGTGGTCCTGCACGTGCCGCCGCTGAGGGAGCGGCGCGAGGACGTGGCCCCGCTCTGGGAGCATTTCACCCGGCTGCACGGCGACGAGCGCGTCGCGAGCACGCCGCGGCTCGTGGCGGCGCTCGCCGAGCGGCCGTGGCCGGGCAACGTGCGCCAGCTGCGCAACCTGAACCAGCGCCTCGTGGTGCTGAGGAGCGGCGACCGGCTCGACCTCGCGGACCTCGCGCGCGCCGAGGCCGCGGCAGGCAACGCGCCGGCGACCGGCGCGGCAGGGTCGCCGCTCGTGGGCGAGCTGCCGCCCGACCGGCTCGACCTGGGCGCGCTCGAGGAGGAGATCATCCGGCGGACCCTCGAGCGGTTCGGCGGCAACAAGACGCGTACGGCCGAGTACCTGGGAATCCCGCGTCACGTGCTCGTCTACCGCCTGAAGAAGTTCGACGCCTGAGCGGCGGGCCGTGGTATCCTCGAGCCATCACCGTCCTCGACCAAGGAGACCGTCCATGCGCTCGAGAATCGCCCCGCTGATCGTCGTCCTGCTGGCGCTTGGCGCGTCGCCCGCGGCCGCCGGCCAGATCCTCCTCGCGATCCAGGACCCGACCCTGCTCGAGACCCGCGCCGATCGACCTCTCGCCGCCGATCCCGCGCTCGCCGGCACGCTCGCCCGCCACGGGCTCGCGGCTCGCTGGGTCACGCCGCCGGCGCCCGGCCTCGACCTCACGCGCCGGTACCTGCTCCTCGACGGCGCCGCCGATCCCCGCGCCGCGGCGGCCGCGCTGCGCGCCGTGCCGGGCGTCGCCGCGGCGGCGGTCGCCGGCACGCGCGAGCTGTTCCTCGTGCCGAACGACCCCTACTTCACGACCCAGTGGCACCTGCGCGGGCCGGCCGTCGAGCCCGCGTCCTTCGATTTCCCGGCCGCCTGGGACCTCGAGTGGGGCGCGGCGGACGTCGTGATCGCGATCATCGACACCGGCGTCGACTGGTCCCACCCCGACCTCGCCGCGACGGCCTGGACGAACGCCGGCGAGACGCCGGGCAACGGCGTCGACGACGACCTCAACGGCCGCATCGACGACGTGCACGGCTGGGATTGCGGCAACAACGACGCCGATGCGCGCCCCGAGACCTACCTCGAGATGGGGCTCGACGTCGGCTTCCACGGCTCCCACTGCGCCGGCATCGCGGCCGCCGCGACGAACAACGCGGTCGGCGTCGCGGGCGCGGCGCCCGGCTGCCGCGTGATGCCGCTGAAGGTGAACAACGCGGCGAGCCAGATCACCGACGCGGCCATCACCGCCGCCTTCGTCTACGCGATCACCAACGGCGCCCGCGTCATCAGCATGAGCTTCGGCGGACCGGACGAGGGCGGCGCCGCGGCCTTCTACCAGGACCTCGTCGACCAGGCGCTCGCGGCCGGCATCGCCTGCGTGGCCGCGGCCGGCAACAACAACGACCCGTCGCTGATGTATCCGGCCGCGTGCGCGGGCGTGATCTCGGTGGGCGCCACCAACCAGGCCGGCGCGCGCGCGAGCTTCTCCAGCTACGGCGCCTGGGTCACGGTCAACGCGCCGGGCGAGCACATCTGGTCCACGATCCAGAACAACTACGAGTTCGACTTCCTGACCGGGCTGCTCTACCAGCTCACGTACGGCTGGGACGGCGTGAACCCGTACATGTACTGCGACGGCACCAGCATGGCCTGCCCACTCGTCGCCGGCGTCTGTGGACTCGTGGCGAGCCGCGACCCCACGCTCACGCCGGCCGAGGTGCGGCAGCTCCTGATCGACACCGGCGAGCAGGTCGCGTACGACCAGCCGCTCGGCGTGCGGGTCGACCCCGTCGCCGCGCTCCTCGCGCTCGAGACGACGGCGGCGCCGGACCTGCCGGCCGCGCTCGCGATCGCGGCCGCGCCCAACCCGTTCAATCCGCGGACCGTGGTGCGCTTCTCGCTCGCCGAGGCGGGCCCGGCGACGGTCGAGATCCTCGACCTGCGCGGCCTCCGCGTGCGCACGCTCGCGGCCGGCGAGGTCTTCCCGCGCGGCTGGTCGAGCGTGGTCTGGAACGGCGCCGACGAGGCGGGTCGGCCGACTCCGAGCGGCGTCTACGTGGGACGCGTCGCCACGGCGGACGGGACGGCGACCGTGAAGCTGCTGCTGGCCAGGTAGCGGCGCCCCCCAAGAAAAACGAAGATCGGCGGCCGCTTGGGCGGCCGCCGATCGCCTTCGTGGTCAGCGGGCCCGGGCCCGCGGCGGGCGTCAGCGCTGTGGCCGGGCCTGGCTGCCGGAACGCTGGACGACGGTCCGGTAGCCGCGCACGTAGAGGACCGAGAGCCCGAGCAGGGCCGGCAGGGTCATCAGGAGGACCAGCGACGACTGCAAGACCGCCGCGCCCACGAGGAGCACGCCCAGGGCCACGGCGAACACGAGGAAGAACCCCAGGAAGAGCAGCAGGTGACCGATCGCGCGCATGGCATCCCTCCGGCTGGAAATCGGCATACCATTTGTGCATAAAAATCATACTGTACTGCAATACGTCACGTCAACGCATAAAACAACAAAATAAAATTTGATAAGTCATCGCCGGGAACGCCGGGTCACGATCCGCCGCGACGAGGCTCGCGAGCTACCAGCTCAGGCCCAGTGCGGCCCCGCCGGTCGGCTCGAAGCCTTCTTCCGTGACGAGCGGCGTGAAGGCGAGGCGCATGAACAGACCGTAGTCGCCCATGTAGCGGTAGCCCAGGATGCCGGCGGCGGCGATCTGGCTGCCGTCCATCTCGTAGAGCGGATCGTCGAGCTGCTCGTTGAAGTCGTCCGGCAGGGCGAAGAACGACATGCCGGCGCCGATCTCGACGAAGTTGTTCTTCGTGCCCACCAGGTAGCTCACCGTGGCCGGGACGACCAGCGACTCGGCGAACCACCAGAACGTGCCGCCGACGCCGATGCGGACGCCGACGTGGTCCGCCACGAGCTTCTCGAAGTTGAGCGAGACCATGCCGCCCGAGCCCACGGCCTCGACGTAGAGGGTGCTCGTGCGGATGAAGTACTGCTGGCCGGCGGCCGGCGCCGCGACCAGGGCGCTCAACAGCAGGAACGTGAACACGGCGATTGCACGGCGCATGAACGGAGCCTCCCGGCTGGTGACCATCGCGTGGGACCGCGGAGGCGAGGGTAGCAGAGATCGCGCGCGCCGTCAGCAGGAGTCCGGCGAATGAGGGGTGGCAACGCGCGGGGTCCCTTGGCATACTGGTGCGGCAGATCCGCCCCGTTCGCGCCGTGCCCGGGAGGTTCCACCGTGCGCCATGTCCGTCTCGTCGCGGCCGGCCTGATCGCCGCGACCGCCCTTGGCCTGGTCGCCGCCGGCTGTTCCGACGACGCCGAGATCCCCACCGCGACGGGACGCAACCGGCCGCTCGCCGTCATCGAGCTGCCGGTCGCGGGCGACGCCACGCTGACGACGGCCCGGCCGTGCACGCTCGAGGGCCACGGCGAGGGCAGCAGCGGCGAGGACCTCTATCCCGAACACCTGCGGTGGTACCTCGACGAGATCGCGGCGGACGGCCTGCTCGGCACCGGCGAGCGGCTCGAGCGGTTCCTGCCGGCGGGCGACCGCACGATCTACCTGGTCGCGGACGAGGCGCCCGACCGCGCCGACACGGCGAGCGTCGAGGTCACGATCGCTCTGGCGGCGAACCACCCACCGACCTGCCGGCTCCTCGAGCCGCTCGATGGCGACGACTTCCTGCCCGCCCACGTCCCGACGACGCTGCGCGGCGAGGCGGCGGATCTCGAATCGGGCGCGCTCGACGGCGCGCAGCTCAGCTGGCGCAGCAGCCTGGACGGCGAGCTGGGCACGGGCGCGGAGCTCGCGATCGTCCTGTCCCCCGGCGAGCACCGGCTGATCGTCACCGCGACCGATCCCGACGACGCGTCCCTCGTCGCCGCGGACACGGTCACGGTCGTGCTGCAGCATCGCCCGGGCGAGCCGGTCGCGGGCGGCGAGGTCTTCCTCGACGCGAGCGGGTTCGCGGCGGTCGGCGACTGCGCGGCGGTGGGCGTGGTGGTCGGCGCGGGCACGCTCGCCGTGGACGGCGGAGCCGGCACGGCCGCGTTCGCGATCGTCGATGTCGCGGGTCCGCTCGCGTGCGATCCGGGCTCGCTGTGCGCGCTCGACGGCGTCAGCGCGAACGGCAACGTGATGGTCTCGGCGGCGGGGATCGGCGGCGACGGCGTGCAGCGCGAGCTGGCGATCTCGCTCTACCGGAAGGGGCCGGGCGTGGCCGAGGGCCTGCTGCGCCTGGTCGAGACGGAGCCCGGCCAGGAGCCCTGCGTCCAGCGCAGCCGGGTCGTCCTGCTCGCCACCACGATCTGAGCGGCGGAAGGACCGGCGGGTCATGCGGTACAGCTGCGACATCGTGGTCGTCGACCTGGAAGCGTCGTGCCCCGTCGAGGACGAGGGCGACAACTCGGTCGAGCGCAGCAACATCATCGAGATCGGCGCGGTGCGGCTGGATCGCCGCAGCCTCGCGATCACGGCGACGTTCAGCGAGCTGGTCCGGCCCGCCGACTACCCGGTCACCCCGTTCATCACCCGGCTGACCGGGATCACCCCGGAGATGGTCACCGACCGCGAGACCTTCGCCGAGGCGGGGCGCCGCTTCCTCGACTGGTACGGCGAGCGCAACAAGGCGATCATCGCCGCCTGGGGCGCCTACTACGACGTCCCGCTCCTGCGCAAGGAGTGCCTGCGCTTCAGCCTGCCGTTCCGGGAGCGCATCGTGGGCGGCGCCTTCGACCTGCGCGCCATCGGCATGGCCTGGCTCGCCGCGCACGACCTGCGGACGAGCGGGGCCACGCTCGAGGTCGTGCTCGACCGGATGGGCCTCGGCGGGCGGTTCGCGACCCACCGCGCCGTCGAGGACGCCCGCGCGGCGGCCGCCGTGCTGCAGGTCCACCACCTCGGCCGCGCCCTCCTGGACTGACCACGGCGTATCACTTGAAAGACCCGGCGGGTTCTGCGACATTAGCCCGGCGCGCGCCGGCGGCCGCCCACGCCGGAGAGGATTCGACCCCGCCACGGAGGAGGTCCCGTGTCCCAGCCCCGCCAGCTCCTCGCCGCTCAGCAGCCGAATTTCGCCCACTGGGAGATCATCAAGGACGTCGTCGACCAGCTCATCGACCTGATGCTCGACGCGCGCCAGAGCGGCCATCCCGGCGGCAGCCGGTCGAAGGCCCACATGCTCCTGAGCCTGCTCTTGGGCGGCGCGATGCGCTGGGACGTCCGCGACCCGAGCAAGCGTTTCGCCGACCGCTTCGTGCTCGTGGCGGGACACTGCTCGCCCCTGATCTACGCGGTCCTGGCGACCTTCCACGAGGCGCTCCGCGTCGCGCACGCCGAGAGCGGCGATCCGAGGTACACGGTCCACGGCGGCCGCGCCCGGACGCTCACCTGGGAGGACCTGCACACCCTGCGGCATCGCCGCGGCCTGCCCGGCCACGTCGAGATGGCGGGCAAGAACCTGTTCTGCAAGTGGAACACGGGGCCGAGCGGCCACGGCGCCCCGGCCGCGGTCGGCCAGGCCCTCGCCCTGAAGAAGGCGGGCTGCGACGGCGTCAAGGTCTTCGCGATGGAGGGCGAGGGCGGCCACACGGCGGGCGTCTGGCACGAGTCCAAGAACGCCGCCTACGGCCTGGGCCTGGACAACCTGAACCTGCTGCTGGACTGGAACGACTTCGGCATCGATCCCCGCCCCTACTCGAGCGTCGTGCACGGCGACCCGCGGCAGTGGTTCGAGCCCTACGGCTGGCACGTCCACGCGGCTCCCGACGGCAGCGACTGGACGGCGGTGACGCGCGCGATCTTCGAGCTCACCGCCGGCGCGAATCCCGCGGGCCGGCCCGGCCTGATGTACGGGCGCACGCGCAAGGGCCGCGGCTACCACACCTACGACGAGGCGAGCCACGGCGCGGCGCACAAGTACCACAGCGAGAAGTTCTGGCGGTGCCGGCGCGACTTCGCGGAGAAGTACGGCGTCGAGTGGGAGGGCGAGGGCCAGGACGCGCCGGCGACCGCGCAGGCGAAGCGCGACCGCCTCGCGTCCCACCTGAACACGGCGCTCGACGTGCTGCGCGGCCGCGAGGTCACGCTGCGTTACCTCGCCGACCGCCTCGTCGAGCTGGGCGAGTCGGTCCCGCGCGAGCTCGCGACGTTCAAGCTGCCCGACGCGCACAACCCGCTCGAGGACCCCGACCTGTTCGACGTCAAGCGCTACCCCGCCGACCTGTGGGCCAAGCCCGGCGCGAAGCAGCCCAACCGCGCCGGCTTCGCGCGGTGGGGCAGCTGGGTCAACAGCACCTGCCTGAAGCGCTACGGGCGGCCGCTCTTCGTCGTCACCTCGGCCGACCTCGCCGGCTCCACGAACATCGAGGGATTCGGCAAGGATTACTCGGCCGAGCTGAAGAACGTGGGCTGGTACGACCGCGACGCCAACGTCGACGGCGTGGTCCTGCCCCAGCCGATCACCGAGTTCGCGAACGCGGGCATCACGGCGGGCTGCGCGTCGGTGAACCTCGCGGCCGACCCGGAGAGCGACTTCAACGGCTGGTACACGGCGTGCTCCACCTACGGGTCGTTCAGCTACCTCAAGTACGGCGCCTTCCGTCTGTTCTCGCAGCTCGCCCAGGAATGCGAGCTGCGCGTCGGCAAGGCGATCTGGGTCGCCGGCCACAGCGGCCCAGAGACGGCCGAGGACAGCCGCACGCACTTCGGCGTGTTCTCTCCCGGGGTCACGCAGCTCTTCCCCGAGGGCCACGTCCTGAACCTCGTGCCGTGGGAGTACAACGAGGTCGCGCCGATGCTCGCCGCGGCGATGCGGTGCCCGCAGCCGATCGTGATCCTGCACCTGACCCGGCCGGCGGTCGAGATCCCGGACCGCGCTGCGCTCGGGCTCGGGTCGCACCTGCTCGCGGCGCGGGGCGCCTACATCCTGCGGCCCTACCGGCCCGGGCTGCCCCGGCAGGGGTGCGTCTTCGTGCAGGGGACGATGAGCACAACGAACCTCGTGAAGGCGCTCGCCGCCGTGGACGCGGCCGGCGTGAACCTGAAGATCGTGGCCGTGCCGAGCCGCGACCTGTTCCGGATGCAGGACCAGGAGTACCAGGACACCGTCGTCACCAAGGGCGACCGGCTCAACAGCACGTACGCGACGAACATGGCGAGGCGGTGCCTCGTCGACTGGTCGCTCAATCCGCTCGCCGACGACTGGGCGCTCAGCAGCGACCGCGACAACCGGTGGCGCGACGGCGGGTCGGTGGACGAGGTCATGCTAGACGCGCAGCTCGACCCGGAGTCGATCGCCACGGCGCTGATCGAGTTCGGCCAGGCGTACGAGCAGCGGATGAAGACGCTGGGACACCTGCTCGCGCACGCCCGGGGCGAGAGCCACTGACGGGGATGCGGCGCTGGTCGCTGCCGGGCGCGGCCGGTCCGATCAACCGCGCCGATCCCGCAGGCCCTTGAGCGCGCCGCTCCAGGCGATGACCTGATCGAGCATCCGGTGAACGGACTTCGCGTGAGGCTCGGCCGGCTTGAAGACGGTGAAGTTCTCGAAGTCCGTGAACAGCGACAGCGCCACCTGGTTGCGCACCGTCGCGACCTGCACCTCGGCCATCACCAGGCGCAGCTGCTCCACCGCCCGGACGCCGCCGGCGCTGCCGTAGCCGACGAAGCCCGCCGCCTTGTCGTTCCACTCGCGGTAGACGAAATCGATGGCGTTCTTGAGCGCCCCGTTGATGCCGTGGTTGTACTCGGGCGTGACGAAGACGTAGCCGTCGAACGAGGCGACCTTCGCCGCCCAGGCCTTGGTGTGCGGCTGCGAGTACTGCCCCCGGGAGGGCGGCACCGGCTCGTCGAGGAGCGGCAGCCGGACGTCCGCGAGGTCGACCAGCTCGAACTCGGCGTCCTGGCGCGTACGCGCGAGATCATGCACCCACCGGGCGACCGCTGGGCCGACCCGTCCGGGGCGGGTGCTGCCGACGATGATCGCGATCTTGACCATGAACGTTGACCTCCTGAGGCGGCGACAGGTCCACCCGCCCCCCGCGGCACGGGGTCGTCAGGGCGCGTCGAGGAACTCCTCGATCAGCCCGGCGGTCAGCTCCGGCCGGCGCGTCGCTTCCGGCGCGGCCACGATCTCGCCCAGGTAATCGCCGTGTCCGCCGGGCAGGATCAGCAGGCGAGCGCCCGGGATCAGGCGCGCGAGCGCGAGCGCGTGCTCCGGCGTCACGATGTCCCGGTCGCCGATCACGATCAGGGTCGGCGCCCGGACCGAGGCGACCAGGGAGTCGGGGACGTCCGTGAAGGCCCGCATCCGGGCGGCGTCCTTGTCGTGCATGGTCCGGAGCTGCCGGGCGTCGGGATTGACGCGCAGGAACGCGTCCTTGAGCGGCTGGGGCATGTTCCCGAACTCCGCCTGAGCGATCCAGGCCCAGAACTCGGGGCGGGCGCCGTCCCGCCGGGTCAGCGACGAGGCGAAGACTAGCTTGCGGACGAGCCGCGGATGCCGGACGGCGAGCTGGAGCGCGACGCTCGCGCCGTTGCTGAAGCCCAGGACGTCCGCCTGGTCGACCGCGAGGAAGCGCAGGAGCGCCGCCACGTCGTCGGCCGAGGTCTCGAACGTGACGGGCGCGTCGCGGTCGGACGTGCGGCCGTGGCCCTGCTCCTCCACGGCGATGACGCGACGACTCGCGGCGAAGAGCGGCAGGATCCGGCCGAACGTGACTTCGATCGTGGACCCGCCGCCGTGCAGGAGGACGAGCGGAACGCCGTCCGGCCGGCCGTGCACCTCGTAGTACATCTCGATGCCGTTGACCGGGGCACGGCCGCTCGCGAGCAGCGACGGCGCCGCGGACGATCCAGCGACGCCGGCCGCCGGGCCGACCGGGCCGACAGGCTCGCCAGGCACGTCGGCGGCAAGGACGGTCGCCAGTGCGAGCGAAACGACGCAGGGATTCATGGCACGCTCCAGCAAATCCTGGCGGCCGCGCCGATCGAGTTGCCTGGACACCAGGCAGTCAGGGTGGCGATACGAGCGCGACGGCCGGCTCCGTCCTGTCCTCCATGACCACGTTCGTCAATGATCGACCTACAAACCCTGGTCCGCCAGGTCGTGCACGATACGGTCATCGGCGACCACGCGACCACAGACTTCGACGACCCGTTTGGCCACGAGCGCAGGGCTGGCACGGAATAGATCGTGACCATCTCTGCGCTTCTCCGCCGGCCGGTACAACTCGAACCCCAATCTCTTGAGCAGCCTCTTGCCCGGAACGGTCGCGGCGATGGCGTAGATCGATTCGACGGATTTCAACTCGGCGATGTGTTCGAGGATCTTCACGGAGCTCGAAAGCACTGCGAGCATGGCAGCGCCTTTCGAGCAGGACCTGTTTGGACACAAGATGACACTCTCGATGTACAGGTGCTTGATCTGGTGGCGATCGGCCGGCGGGAACAGGGAATCGCCACGGATCTCGCGCTCCACGATGTCACCATCGAGAAACCGCTCGAGGGTTTGCGGCCGGATGGGCAGGACGTCAAGGTGCCCTACGGGATTGCCACCGGGGGACCTCACGATGAAGAACCCGGATGGATTGACGCCATACCACTCCCGCAACACGGATTCCGGCACGGCATCTGCGGACGAGTACACAGACGCTTGGAGGTCGGCGATCCAACCGATCTCGTCGGGCGTCGCCGGCTCGACTCGATACGCGGCGCCGATCCTGTCCAACTCTCGATTCGACGGCAGCGACTGACTCGTTCGCCACAGCCGGCGTGCCTCTGGCAAGATCAGAAAAACGCCCAGAGACAATGCTGCCACGACGATGGCAAGGGTCGCGCCAGTGCGGATCGTGGTCTGCGCGTCGAGAATCGTCACCAGCGCCGAGATCACCCCGATGACCAGGCATAACGCCGACAACGCCCTACGTAGCAGCTGCCTCGTGCGGAGTTCGCCGTTCATTCCGTCCTCCTCGAAGATGTGCACCGTTCCGGTATTGAAGAGCGTTCGCCGTCTTGGCCGCCACGACCAAGATCTCCATCTCGTCCAGATCGAAGCGGCCCGCAGCCGACGTCGAGGATCGCGGCGCCCGGGGCGAGTGCCAGTTCGGCGAGGAGGAAGTCGACCTCGGCGAGCGTGTTCTTCGCGAACACGTTCTCGTCGTAGCTCGGGGCGTGGGCGTCGAAGAAGCGCTCCCAGGCGCGGGGCTCGGTCATGGGGTCGTCCTTCCTGATCCGGGGTCGCCGGTTGCGGCCCGAGCGCCTATTCCGCGGTCGTGGCGGCGCGCCGGAAGAGGACGGCGAGCGACCACGTCGAGGCCGGGAAGGTCACCGCCCAGAGCGCCGCGACCCAGATCATCCAGTGCCAGTACATCTGCAGCGCGATGAACGGTAGCAGAAGCCCGTTGGCGATCAAGCACCGGCGCGCGATCCGGTCGACGCCGCGGCCGTCGAACACCGCCGCCGCGAACAGGGTGGCCACGCTCATGAAGCTGTAGCCGAGGATGTCGACAGAGTAGAGGAACGAGTCGAAGGGCACGAAGAGGAACGACTCCATGCCCGCCGTGCGACCCGCCGCCAGGCGCGGCGTGACCCAGGTGAGCTGCACGAAGTAGTTGATGCTGATCAGGACCATGTACGCCGTCGCGAAGGCGACGGCCGCGTGGCTCCAGACCTTCCGGCCGGGCGCCGCCAGCTGGTGGATGCTCACGGTGAGCACGAGGAACGCCGAGCCCAGGAACAGGGATGGCGTCAGGAGCACGACCAGTCCCAGGGGCGTGCTCGCGGCGTCGGGGCCGCCGGCCGAGCCCAGCCAGCCGAGCCACTCGCCGATCTGCGCGAGCACGTAGACGAGGCTGAAGACCGTGGCGAGGACGGCGGACCAGAAGCCGGCGGTCCTGGTCGAGGCAGAGACCGTGGTTGGCATGGGTCATCTCCGGGGACAGGGTTGCGTTGTTCGACCGGCGGGCCGCAGCCGGCGGACCCGCCGCGACGGCGGCCGCCTGAACGGTCACTCCCCCCGCTCGGTCTCCGGCCATTCCGGCAGGCTCTCCGGTTGCTCGAGGAGGTGAGCCAGCGCCTCGCGGTCGACCTCGTCGGCCAGCATCGGGACGATGACGACGTACCCATCTTGATAGAGCGTCGCATCGTTCGCGCCGGCGTCCGGCGCGATCGGCTGCGGGCGCTGGATGGCCCAGAGCGCCGTGCGCGTCCCGGACGTGTCCGCATCGACCTGGCTGAAGCGGAAGTCGAGGAGGATCCCGGCGCGCTCGGCGACGCGCACACCCTTGAACTCCGTGGGGTCGGTGCGCGGCAGGCTCACCGTCAGGTACTGGCCGGCGCGCAGGCCGCGCGCCAGCTCGCTGCGCGCGAGCCCGACCACCCACTCGGCCACCGCGGCCGCGGCGTCCGGCGAATCGGCGGCCAGGCCCGAGACCGCGATCGCGGGCACGCCCCAGACCGTGGCCAGGCGCGCGGCGCCGATCGTGCCCGAGGCCAGCCAGTCGAACCCCAGGTTCGGGCCGCCGTTGATCCCCGCGACGACCAGGTCCGGCGGGTTGTCGGCCAGGAGGCCCTGGAGCGCCAGGAGCACGCAGTCGCCCGGGTAGCCGTCCACGGCGTAGGCCTCGATCCCGGCGCCCAGATCGCGCTCCTGCACCTGGAGGACGTGCTTCGAGTACACCGAGACGTAGTGGGTGCTGCCGCTGCGATCGCCCAGGGGCGCCACGACGATGGTCTCGGCGACCGGCGCGAACGCCCGCGCGAGGGCGAGGAGGCCCGGATCGTCGATGCCGTCGTCGTTCGTCAGGAGCACGGTGCGGGGCCAGTCTTCGGCCTGGCTCGCCGGCGGCAGGGCGAGGGCGCAGCGCGGGGCGGAGCTCAGGATCGAGGCCAGCAGCGACAAGGCGAGGATCGAGGTGTAGGCAAGAGGACGGAGAGTCACATCGTACCTGCTTTGGTTGGTCGGGACCATCGGCCGGCTGTCATGATAGATAGCGTCCTCGAGAGGGGCTCGCTGCGGACTCCCATGGGGAGCCCCGTTCACTCCCACCCCTTCGCCGCGATCCACCGCGCGTCCAGCTCTCCGGTAGAGAATTCGAGGCTCGTGAGTACTGGCCTGAGGAACTCCTCCACGTCCGTCACGACATCGCGAAATGATCCTGGCGCCTGCTCGATCCTGGCCCGTCTTCGAAACGCGTCCCATTGATTCTGTTTCGTCTCGATGAACGACGGCGAGAAGGCCGCCAGTGACCGGGAGACCGGGCTCCCCCTTCTCTCGAAGGTCAGGCGAACGGCCGTCGCCAGAGTCTCCCCGACGAAGTCGTATTGCCTCGACAGCAGCCAGAGATCATAGAAATCCTTCATCCGGCTGTTCAGCTCGCCGTGCCGGACCATGGCCTCGAGCTTCTCCGCGATGACGCTCTCGCGGCTGTAGCACAACAACCGCGGCGCCCGGTCGCCCAGGATCGTCGGCAGCTCGGCTGCGACTGGCTCTGGATAGACCGCGTCGCCGAACCCGATATCGATCTGCATGAAGGCCGTCGCCGTCCCAAGCCGCGCTTCGAAACGGATCCGGATCCCGTCATATTCCGCATCCTCGGTGATCCGCTCGGCCCGAACCGAGGCCGGATCGTAGACCAGTCCGTCCGCCTCTACTTCGACGGCGATGATCTCTCGGATGACATCGACGACATCCTCGGGGCGATTGCTCGTCCTGCCGAGCAGATCGATGTCCATGGTCGGCCGCTGCACGGGGGAGTTCCAGATCCGCAGCAGCAATGCCCCCTTGAGGATGAACCGCTCCGCATGGTCCGATCGGGACAGACGGTAGAGGAATCGCTCCATGGCGTAGTACTGGAGCAGCTCATTGAATGGGCGCTCGTCCGCGCGGGCCCGGTTCAGAAGCCTCTGACGGACAGACGCCGCGAGGTTCGCAGGCGCCCTCAAATCAACGCCTCCAGATAGGGGCGCATCACCCGGTCGACGCGACAGATCCTGGCATAGTGGAGCACGGCGTCGAAGTCTGGTCTGCGACGCGCTCTGTAGAACTTCAGCGCCTCCTGGACGAGGTCCATACCGATCCGGTTGCGAAATTTGAAGGCGTCGGCCAGGGTCTTTTCGGGGCAATAGACCCGGACCGGCACCTCGTCGAGACGGTGCTCCTCGACACCCGCGGCGAAGGCCTCGGCACCGAAGCGGTAGACTCGCGTCGGTGGATGATCGAGCCTGGGAGGCCGTGAGCCCCTAGGAATCGCGAGGGATACTTCGTGCGGCACCTGGGTCGTCAGTTCATGGAACGCGAGGGCGGACACCAGGCAAACGACTCCGCGAGGGACACGCAGCGCGACCGTCACCAGATCGGGGTAGCCGATGGGGGGCAGGTCGACGAGTCGGTAGATTCCGCGACTCACCTGCTCGATGACGCCGCGGGCCCTCAGCTCGTAGAGCATGTAGCGGGACATACCTAGGCGAATGGCCTCGCTCATGCGGAGCTGACCGCCGTGGTCGCGAAAGAGGTCCTCTGGTCGCCTGGCCATCGTCATCCAGACGTTGTGTCGCCATTTATCGACATGTGCGGGCATTATGTCTGATCTCGGAAGATGACGCAAGTCAGGATTCCGGCATGCGATCCCGATCTCCATTAGATCGCCACCAGGTAGAACCTGGGATCCTTGAGGTTCCGGAGGCCCTGCTCTCGCCAGATTCGACGCCGCCCGACCACGTCGTGGACGGGATCGCCGACGGGCGCGGCATCACCGCTTTCACTTGCGCGCGATCACCGCCGCCCGAGCGCGGGCAATCGCTTCCACGCACCGGTCAACGTCCTCCTCCGTCGTCGACCAGTTGGAGACCGAGACCCGCAACAGGCGCTCGCCGCGCCATGACGTCGCGCCGAGCCAGAGCGTGCCTTCGTCCTGCACCAAGCGGTTGATCCGGTTCGTCGTGTCCTCGTCACCAACGCGGACAAGCACCTGGTTGAGCACCACGTCATTGACGATGGTGACGCCGTCGATGGCGCGCAGCCCGTCCGCGAACCGCCGGGCGAGCGCACACGAGCGGTCGACGAGGTCGGCGACGCCGGAGCGGCCGAGTGACCGGATCGCGGCCCAGGTCGCGAAGCCCCGCGCGCGGCGCGACGACTCGGCCACGAAGTCGCCGCCGCCAAACTCCCGGCCCACGACCTGTCCCGTGAGGTACGAGGCCGTGTACCCCATGGCCGTCGCGTGAACGTCCGGGTGCGCGCAGATCCCGTAACCCGAGTCGTAGGGCACGTTGAGCCACTTGTGTCCGTCGCACGCCCAGGAGTCGGCGCGCTCGATCCCGCCGACCAGTTCGCGAGTGCGCGGACTCGCCGCAGCCCACATACCGAACGCGCCGTCCACATGCAGCCAGGCGTTCGCCCCGCGAGCAGCGTCCGCCGCTGCTCCGAGGTCGTCGCACGCACCCGTGTTCACGTTGCCGGCCTGCGCGCAGACGATCGTCGGGCTACCTGAATCGCGCGAGAGGGCCAGGGCCAGCGCGTCCGTATCCATCGCGCCATCCGGCAGCGCCGGGACCTCCTCGATCGCGTGTTCCCCGAACCCGAGCAACCGGACGGCGCGATCGATCGTGGCGTGGCGCTCGGCACCCGCGAGCAGGCGCACGCGGGGCGCGCCAAACAGGCCGTTGCGCCCGACGTCCCAGCCGGCCTGGTGCAGCACCCACCAACGCGCCGCCGCCAGACCAACGGTGTTCGCACCTTGTGCCCCGGTGACGAAGCCCACCGAGGCCGAGGCCGGCAGGCCGAGCAACTCCTTCAGCCAGCGGCCCGCGACGTCCTCGACCGCCATCGCCGCGGGCGAGAGGGCTTCGTTGAACGCATTCTGGTCCCAGCCCGTGGTGAGGACATCCGCGACGAGCGCCGCGTCGAGCGAGCCGCCGACGACGAATCCGAAGTAGCGCGGTCCCGCCGACCCCATCAGACCCGGTGTCGCCGCGGCGACGAGCTCGTCGATGACCTGTGAAAGCGGGGTCGGCGAGCCAGGCAGCTCGCCGCCGAACGCACTACGCAACTCGGCGCGGCCGGCGACCGGCGCCACGCGCGCGCCGCGCAGACGCTCGCGGTAGTCCGCGACGAGCTGGGCGACACGGCTCAACTCGCCGCGGAGACCGCCCACCGCGCGATATTCGCCCGAGGGCTGGGCGGGAGAGGCCGGTCCACCGGTCTTCCGGCGATTGCGAGTCACGTTCGATCTGCACTTTCTATCGCGGCCCTACGACCGCGTTTCACCAGCGGCCGGCGCCGGCTGCTCCGCCGCGGTTGACCTGAGCACTACAAGATATGGAACGGCAGGATGACCGCCCGGGTCCTGAAACGAGTGATACGGTTCCGCGTTGATCCCGATCGCGTAGACCGTTCGCAAAACCAGTGAGACATCTCACAAGCATCGGCTCTCCACGGAAGGGCTGGCGAGCCCATCGGAGTCGTCGTCAAGCGCCGCGCGCAGACTGCGACCGAGACGTGTCATGCGCGGAACTGGCGCAGGTGATGGTCCAGGTGCTTCCAGCACAGCCGGCCCCACTCCGCGGGCGAGAGCGGCCCGAACGTCGGGTGAACCGCGTTTGCGAGACCGCGTCCGACCCGTTCGACCAGCTCGAGACAAGCGGCGAGATCCGCGTCCCACGACGTCGGCTTCGACGTCAACATCTCCGGCGCCGTCCGGATCTTCGCCCGAGGCGGCTTCAAGGGCGTGTTGACGACCAGGGACTTGACGAGCGTCCGGGTCACGAACGTGTGGACCGGTCTGCTCGGAGCGTCGCCGAGCGCGACCCGCATCTGGTCGGCAACATGGCAGAGCATTCGCGGCGCGTCCAGAGTTCCCCACGCTGCGCCGGCATCGGGGCGGAGGCGGCGTAGACGGTCGCGCAGGTCTTCACGTTCGGTGTCGTCCAGTACAGATCTGATGGCCAACGTTGGTCTCCTTGTTCGGAATACCGGCCACGAACGGCGTCTACCTGCCGGCGAGCGCGTCAAACGCCAGCGCGGCCACAACAAGGCCAGCCGGCTGCGTGGAGCGACCTACCGGCGGCGATTCGTTGCGACTATGGTCCCGAAGTGACTTGCCAGGCTTTTCTCTACTGGTGCGCGCGAAGCGGAGTCGAGCTGAAGTACATCCAATCTGGCAAGGCGAGTCTGGGGGCTGTTCTATCTAAACACCTCGTCCAACCGCCAGACAAGACGCAGAGCCTCAGGCCATCCAACCGCGGCAAAGATGTCGAGCAGCCCCAAAAGGTCGTCGAGACATTCGCCGTCACCAACCTCCGCACGATGGTTCGCCAGAGTCGATTCGACAAGTTTCACAACTTCATTCACGGCCATCGAATCGAAATGGTACCTGCCGGCCTGCGAAATAGCCGCTAGCCGATGCGCCATGTGCAACACACCGCGCGGGTCATATTCCAGAACCCCGTTCAGTAGTTCCATGAAATGATGGGCCGTCCGGGCAAAGAAAACGCCTCCGCCTTCTCCGTCTGACACCCTGATCACCTGCTCGAGCAGCGGCTTGATAAAGCGGTAGAATACTCCTCGCTCCTCACTTGTGACCGGCTCGCCATCCCGCGATCCCTTGAATAGCCCTGAGCTGAAGTAGAACCGCATTACGACCTCATCGATGACCCTATACACATTATGGGCAACCGACTGGATATCCTCTGTGATCTCTTCTGGCGCGAGACTCTGAATTCGCTGCAACTCCAACGCCGCCGCATCAATCGCCCGGCCCAACCACTCACGTGCCTGTTCTGCATGCACACGCTTTTCTTCGCCCGTAAGGAATGCAGGAGTCACGTACGAAAGCGCATCCAAAGTCGAACGATGAAGTGCCTTGCTATGACGATACGGATTCGCCAGAAACTCGTCTGCTGTAGCCCTGGCCCATTCGTTTCTACGAACTATGCTTAGCCACATAACCATGTTAACGTATGTACCAAGGAGTTCCGCTTCCTCCCCGGCCTGGAGAGTGGCGACCTTTAGCTTGTCGAGGATGCGGCAGGTCTTCTCCTCATCGCGGGCAACGACGTATGTCAAAGTCCGGCAGAGTGCTTGTTGGACAACCCGGTTGGTTTCCTGCTCGGCAACGCGATCTACGAGCCGCCAGAACAGATCCTCATAATGCCGTCTCAACCGAAAGAGATCACTTGTCACCAAGTACCTGACCGACGGCTTCGGATCACTCACAAGGGCCTCGATCGCCAACGCCACTTCTGTGTCACCCCCAGTCCAGACGGCGATCCAAGGGAGACCTTGGGCCGCTTCGTTCCTTGGAGCCGGCGACCAACCTGCGTGCTCAAACTTGTCGTCGTACTTAGGATCGGGCTTAGGTTCTGGATGGCCCGAGCATTCAAGGAGTACGCGCCTACACAGCCGGAATTCTTCGCTTCCTTCGTCTTCGGTTGCCTTGGCCATCGTTTCCGCGCATTCACCGATCTTCGTCCACAGGGAATTCTCCACCGGCTTGTCCGCGCCGTGGTCTTCATGCAGCAATGCAAATGCACCTTGAAGAGTTGGCGCGATGCCTTTTGCCGCTTCTTTTGTAGGCCGCTTGTTCCTCCACTCGGATACGAAGCCATCAAGGGGCGCAAAGAAAGCATGCAACGTTGCATTCTCTTCCTTCTCTAAATTTGCGCCTTGGTCCTCAAGCCACTCCGCTTCGCTATAGGGGCGAGATTCGGTCGTAAACTTCACAAGGGGTTCATTCCCAGGAACTCTTCCCGCGGCCTCAAGTTCGGCCATGACCGCCCGTGCCTCATCGGTCTGGAGTTGGCCACGGGGAATTCTAGCCAGAAGCAAATTCCTGCGACTCTCCAGTAACGCACGAGTATTGTGTTCGTCGGCTTTGGCCGGTAACGCGATCAACGACTCTTCCATTTCACGTAGCATATCCGAGTCAAAGTGAGGCACTGCTGCCTCAACGAACCCGGCTAGTTCGTGAATCGTATCATTGCCCGTTTGAATTGGAAACGCCGTGCAAAGCTCGAAGAGCGGAGTTGCGAATCGGTCGGGGGCTCGAGCACCAAGATCAAGGAGCCCCGCCCAAAAATAGCCCACCATCGCATTATCTCGGAAGATATCCAGCGCCGACTCTATGAATGCAACGCTCCCTGGGTCCTGTCCTGCCTTTTCCAAGAACTCGAATAACGTCGATGCGATAGCCATGGGCTCATCGGGATAATGCGATTCACCCCAGATCCAACTCAAATCTGCCATGATGCATGCCTGTTTCCCACGGAATGGGAACTCCTGGATGAGATCGCTCAGCTTGGCTCCTTCATTTAAGTGGGGAACGACGTGGGCCCCCAAGATGAAAGCCCCGAGGCAGTGAATCGCGGTCTCTATTGCGACTTCAGGCGCGGCTTCAATGAATGCAAGATACTGCTCTTTCAGATTGTAGTGGCACATCTGGTAATCTTGGCGTCGTGTACTGGACATGGGCAGAATTGGAGTGCCCATCTCGGTCTTTTCATCGCTCGTTTCCGGATTCTCGAATACGGCCCTGTAGACCATACCGACGAACTCGGGGTCCGACGACACGATGAATTTGAGGTCATGGGTGAGCCGGTAAAGGAAGTCTATGGGGAACCCATTCTCCTTTACGATCGCCAGAATCGGCTCTAGAATGCGCCGCGACTCTTGAGGCGCGGAGGAGAATGATTGTGCGATGATGGGAAGAACCCACCCGCTGCCTAGACGGTCGAAACGCTTACCCTCTACGGTCCCGCGCTGGCGCCACACCCATTCCAGTACTTTCCGAGCCGTACTGCCACAAGCAGCGACGAGTGCCGGATCCTCCGACTTCTTCGCACGATCGAATACCGTCGAAAGATAGGTTACGAGATCTGCCACAAAGGATTGACTCAGATTCCGAGATAGATGATGCAGGATTGGGCACCACACCTCATCCCGTTGGATGTTCAAAGCGCGAAGCGCTTGAAGCAGACGCAGAATAGCCTCATCCCCAAGTTCGCGATCTACGCCGCAATGGTCAAAGAGGGGCTGCAACTCCTCTGCATGCTTGAGTTCGTTTGCAACAACGGCCATCGGAAGCAAACGGGCAAACAGCCGAATTTGTACTGCAGCGTTTGGCAGAATGTGCCAGAGAATAGTCCAGAATGATTCCGGCTTCGCGTACCACAAACGTGTAAAGAAGTAGTCCAAGCTGCGCCGCAGGAATAGTGGACGCGACGGGTCCGCACCTATAAATCGCTCGAAATCACCCGGTGTATCCTCGATGAGGAGCACGCTCACCGCGTAGTCGAACAGGATATTGTGGCGGAATGCAACGCGTTGTCCCTCTGGTGGGACGTCCTGCAATATCTCCAAGCTCATCAATTCCTGCCACGCGTCCGTCAGTTTTGGGTCGTAGACCTCCTCACGTCGAATGGCCAGAGACCGAGTGCCTACCATTAACCGAGTTGCTTTGAGCAGAAGAAGTCGCAGATTTTCGTTGCGACTGCTCGCCTCGACTCGCCGCGTCCAGTATACATCCAGTAATTCGACCTCAGATTGAACATTGCTCAAACCAGAAATGTCATGACTAGACGAAGCTATACGCTCGATGAGCCAGATGTTGAATGGTATTCGAAGAAGGGTTTGCAGACCAGGTGAGCTATGCTCATAGAGATTCCAGAGGCCCGGCACGTCTGCCTTCTGAATTTCGTCTACCGTGAGCTCAGGGATAAAAAAGTGACGGCAGTTGACATCCCCAGAGGGAACAGTGAAGGTATCACCTTCTTCGTTTTCCTGTTTGGAAAACAAATCAATCAGATCCATGCACTTCTTCGCATCATATAGGCGAGCACTTACGACAACCGTCCAAGATTCACCCAGCTCTCTAATCACTTGCCGAATCACGCGGAGGTAAACACGACGTGCTTGCTCTGAACGCGCCGCATCAAAAGCATCAAAAATGAGGATGCCTTTCTCACCCTTCCCCAGCGCTTGACTTGTGAGGAACCCCACAAAATCGGCACTCTTAAACCCGAGTTCTGATTTAAGGTCCTCCTCAGTGCTTACGATTAAATTGTCAATGGGAACGAACACGCATTTACGTTCGGCTTCCAGCAGCTGCTGAGCGAACTGGACCAGGGTGTGGGACTTCCCTACACCAGGAGCACCGAGTACAACAACATGCCCGCCTTCAACAAAGGTCGCCAGGGAGCGCATCAATTGAGTTCGTTCTATGTTCATCGCCTGTCCAACATTCGCTTAGTGACCTCTCTTGCGGAAATCTCACCGTGCAATTGATCTCTGTGGCCTGCTATCTCTGGCTCGCGCGCTGGGGGATGCTCCGCAGGGGGCTTCCTAAAGTCACCCAGGCGAATGCTTAGAGAGCATAAGAAGTCAGACAAACCCCGCCGGTATCGGGTCTCAACATCCTCAAAATCTTCCGGCAGATCGTATGGAACTGGCAAAATAGCTGACTGCATCAGTTCCTTATTGAGATCGGGTGTGACTTCGTGGCTGGGTATTACTGCAAAATGCCTTGCCTGAATGTAGCCTGTTCCTAATCGGAACTCAGCTCGGATAATCTCCTGCATCTTCATGAAGTAAGGGTCTTCCATCCCGAAGCCAACGAACACAAACGGATGGCTGACAAGTAGCGACCAGATCACCTTGTGGTGAAATGGTACATTTCCGCTAGGTTCAGTCTTCCCACCGGGAAGTAACGGGCCATATTTCGCCAAGTAGTCCGAGTACGTAAGAATAATGCTATTTGGAGTGTCATAGTGGCCGTGGAGGTGAAGTACTTCATTCCGATACGGGCGAGCCTCAGGACATGCAAATCGCCGAAGGAGGTCAAAGACTGGTGTACGGTGATTCTGGTTGCACAGGTCCGTAGGCTGGCAATTCAGCCGACTTAGCTCCGTGTTGCCGGCATCAATTCCAGATGGAATTTCTTGCGCTAGGTGCGCGGTTGCCGCATGCTCCAAGACACTGTCATAGTTCGTGGTCACAACACCGCAGAATGGCAATTCCAACAGTGGCAAATGGACATCAGGGTCGAAAAGCGGCGAGCCATCTTGCGGGCCGAACCGCTTCCTGATAAATGGGACAAGATCTTCGGGACGTTTCGCCAGCCTTATGAGTTCGTCCGCATAGCGATCATATAGCTTGCCAACAAGAAATTCGTGATTCCTAGCCACAGAAGAATCGAGCGCGCATTTTAATTCGTCTAGCAATTCCCTCCATAGCGGATAATCGACGAGCTTACTTAGCCCGGCACCCACCATTAGAAGTGGCTTCTCGCTCGCCAGGCATTTAGCAAGTGTCACGAGCGCCGTATCACTGGGAGTAGCGTGTTCCACGTATTGACTCCGTCAACTATTCCCACCTTTGAACGCCTATCCACATTGGGAGCCAAAATCACTTCGAGTGCACTTCTGATCTTGCATTAACGTGCTTAGCTCATGTCCACACCCTGTCATGCGCAGCATTGACAGGGAGGTGATCTGTCTGCGGGCAGCCCTCGACGAGTTGATCCGGCAACCCAAGGAATCGCGCCCTCGCACCCATCCCGAATTGAATCTGTACCGAACTGCACGCGCTTCCGGAGTTGCCCTTTACCGTTTCCCTGAGGCAGACACCGACGCCTTCTTCGGGTCCGATTTCGTGACGAACTAGTCCGAGGTCGTATTGATCGAGGGCGAGCGACCGCTCGCCTGGGCAGACCTGCCGGTATTCGTAATGCGGCCGCCGGCAGGGAGACCGGGTCTCTCCAGAGAATACCGTACGGGAGAACGTGATCGGTCATTGGCGGCGGTGGAATGTGCCTTAGACAATCCGGAGTCGCTGGCGGCCCTCCTCCTCGGCAGCTTGGGGGCAAGGTCGTCTGGAATCGCCCCGTACCGTCGACGCCGGAAGGATCTGCCCCCACCCGCGATGACCGGGCGGGTTCACACAGCCGATCGCCGCCAGACGCGCCGCCCCCGCTCGCCCCGACCGCCTCTGCCAGTGTCATGAATTTCCCCCTCCCGACTCGCGGACCGTGGGAGCATACCAGAGCCGCGAGCGAGGGGCAACCCGTTCCTTGGCAGGCGTTTGGCAGGCGGTCGGCCGGTCGCGCGGGTGGGATCAGCGGGCGGGCGCCCCGTCGGCGCCCGCCGCGTCGTCCGATCCGGCAGGGGTCACTTGGCCGGCTTGATCGGCTTCTTCTTGATGAGCCGGTAGAGGATCAACAGCAGGATGGCGCCGGCGATCGAGAGCAGGAAGCTGCCGAAATTGAAGCCCGTGATCGTCCCCAGCCCCAGGGCCGAGCCGATGAATCCGCCCACGAAGGCGCCCGCGATGCCGAGCAGGATGGTGACGATGATGCCGCCGGGGTCCTTGCCGGGCATGATGAACTTCGCGATCACACCGACGATCAAGCCCATGACGATCCAGGAGAGGATACCCATCGTTCGGTCTCCTTTGCAGGTTCAGGCCCGGATTCGCGGTCTGTGGTGACTCGCGCTGCGACCGTACCGCATGGACCGCCGCCGGGCAAGCAGGACCTGGCCGGGGGCGCCGGCCGTCGTCGCGGCCGCTCGCCGCGCGGTCGCGACCGGGACCGGCGCCGCGACGATCGCTACTCGCAGGCCATCCCCATCGCCTGCGCCATGGTGACCATGTCCGACAGGTTCACGTGCCCGTCCCAGTTGAAATCGCTGCGATAGGCGCCGCCGTCCAGATCCTGGATGAATAGCACGATGTCGGTGAGGTTCACGACGAGATCGCCGTTCAGGTCGGGGCTGTTGGCCCGAAACGGCACCGGATCGTGGGGGTCCAGGTTCATGTCTGTGGCCGGCCAGCCGTTGATGTACAGGGTGGCCGGACCCGCCGACCAGCCGCCGCCGCGCCAGGGCTGCGAGAACGTCGTGTAGCCGTCGGCATCGGTCGGGCCGTCGGGCAGGAAGACGCCGCCGGGGCAGTCCGGGTACTGCAGGCAGCCGGCGGCCGTGCCGGGCTCGACGGCGAGCTGGAACCAGAGGTCCTCCGGCGGGAAGCCCTGGATCACGTATCCGAAGTTGCTGCCGATGCGGACGGTGATCGCGGCGTCGACGACGACCCCGCCGGGCCCGCGCGCCTCGGTCAGCGCCGGACCGGACCCGTCCGGCATCATGAGGACCGAGAACTCGTAATCGTACGCGGGTTCGATGGTCCAGACGGTCGGGATCTCGAGCTGCGCGCTCGCCGTTCCAGCCAGAAGCAGGATCGCGCCGATCAGCCGGCCACGGTTTCGAGGTGTCATGGTATCGCTCCCCTCTTACAGCTCCACACATCGACTCGGCCGCCGCACGGCCGTCCTGTCGTTAAGCATACCGCACCGGTGAGTTGGCTACAATCCACCTCGTCGCTCGACTGCCCCCTTGGGCCCGGTCGCGATCGATGCTACCTTCTGGCGCAGACCGGAGGTCCCGCGTGCCCTACCGCCTGCCCGCCCCGCCAGTCCGCGCCTGCGCGCGCGCGCCGCGCCTGGCCGCCGTCGCCGCCGCCGCCGTGCTCGCCGCCTGGTCCGTCGCCGTGGCGGCCGTCGGCGGCGCCGAGATCCCGACCGGCACGATCGTCTTCGCCGAGTCGGTCCCGGTCGAGACGGAGCTCGGCCTGCCCGAGCTGCCCGACGCCCCCGCCGTCTGGCTCGACCTCGTCGACGGGGCCGAGCGCACGATCGACGTCTTCACCTTCTACTTCTCGCCCAACCCCGACGGGGTGGACCACCTGCAGCCCGTGCTCGCGGCGCTCGAGGCGAAGGCGCGTGGCGGGGTCGCGGTGCGCCTCTTGAGCGAGCGCAAGTTCCACGAGACCTATCCCGAGACCCACGACCGGCTCGGCCAGGTGCCCGGCATCCAGGCCCGCCTGTTCGACGGCGAGGCGCTCTGGGGCGGCATCCTGCACGCCAAGGGCATGATCCTGGACGACCGGCGCTTCTTCCTCGGCAGCCAGAACTGGGACTGGCGCGCGCTCGAGCACATCCACGAGCTGGGCGCCGTGGTCGCCGACGACTCGCTCACGGCCGACCTCGCCCGCATCTACGCGCTCGACTGGGCGCTCGCCGGCGGCGAGGCCCCGCCGCCCGTGCGCGCGAGCGTCCCGGCGACCCCCGAGTGGCGCCGCCCGCGCGCGCTCCTTGCGCCCGGCGAGGTCCCCTGCGCGGCCGTCCTCGCCGCGAGCCCGCCGCAGGCCCTGCCGCCCGGCGTGCCGTGGGACCTGCCGCTGCTGGTGGACCAGATCGACCGCGCCCGCGAGCGCGTTCGCCTGCAGATGCTGTCCTACAGCCCCGGCGACCGCGACGTCGCCTGGTGGGGCGACCTCGACGCCGCGCTGCGCCGCGCCGCCGGCCGCGGCTGCGAGGTCCAGCTCATCTTCAGCAACTGGGCGAAGCGCGCCTCGTCGCTCGCGCACATCCAGAGCCTCGCGCTGGTGCCGAACGTCGCCGTGCGGTTCACGAACGTCCCCGCGTGGAGCGGCGGCTTCGTGCCGTTCGCGCGGGTCGAGCACGCCAAGTACCTGACCTGCGACCGCGACGCTCTCTGGCTCGGCACGAGCAACGGCTCGCGCGACTACTTCTTCGACTCGCGCAACGTGAGCCTCTTTTTGCGCGGCGAGGGCTGCGCGGCGGCGGCCGACGCGTTCTTCGAGCGCAGCTGGTCGAGCCCCTACGCCGAACCCGTGGACCCCTGCGGCGAGTACGCGCCGCCGCGAACCCGCTGAACCCTGGAGCCGCCATGATCCCCTTCCACGCCGTCCCCGACCGCCTCGAGAAGCACCGGCTTGCGCTCGTCGTCATCGACATCCAGGAGCGCTTCCGCAACCTGCTGTACGACCAGGCGCGCCTGATCAGGAACACGAGCCGCCTCGTCCGCGCCTTCCGCGAGCTGGACCTGCCCATCCTCGTGACCGAGCACTACAGCAAGGGCCTCGGCGCCACCATGTCCGAGATCCGCGGCCTGCTGGGCGGCCTCCAGCCGCTCGAGAAGATCACGTTCTCCTGCGACGGCGACCCCGGCTTCCGCAGGGCGTTCGACGGGCTCAACCGCGACCAGGTCGTGCTCTGCGGCATCGAGTCCCACATCTGCGTCTACCAGACCGCGCGCGACCTGATGGATCGCGGCCGGCAGGTCGCGATCGCCGCCGACGCCGTCACCTCGCGCAACGCCGCCGACCGCGAGATCGCCCTCGGCCACCTCAGGCGCATCGGCGTGCAGGTCATGAACGTGGAGATGATCCTCTTCGAGATCCTGCGCGAGGCGAAGACCGCGGACTTCCAGCGGATCGCGCCGCTGTTGAAGGGCGATTGATCCGTCGCGTTCGCGCCGGCGCGGGAATGACCACTCGCCGCGACGACGGGATCGTGTAGATTCTCCAGGCGCGTTCCACCCTAGCCTGGAGGTCGATCATGACACGATGCTTTCGCTTGTTGCTGGCCTGCGCGCTGCTCGCGGCCGTCCCGGCCCTCGGCGCGCCGCTCGACGCCCTGACCGGCGAACCGATCCCCGCCGCCGCCGAGGTCCCGGCGATCGGCGACCTGCCGCCCGACGACGCCGGACGCGACGGCGACCTCGAACTCATCAGCTACCTCGCCGAGGGCACGAGCAAGAACGTGCGCGCGCTGCCCGGCGGCTACGTGGTCTGGCAGAACGGCGCCTGGCTCGAGGTCCACGACGTCGCGGATCCCACGAACCCGGTCCCCGTGGGCCGCTACCTCCTGCCCGCCCAGCCGTCCGACCTCCTGGTCGACGGCACCTGGCTCTACGTCGCCCTGCGCAAGAATCACGGCCTGTTGATCCTCGACTACGCCAATCCCGCGAGCCCGACCCTGATCGGCGCCCTCCCCGGCTACGACCTGCTCTCGGTCGCGGTCGGCAATCAGCGCGCCTACTGCGGCGTCGGCAGCGCGGGCTTCCTGATCGTCGACCTCGCCGATCCCGCGAACCCGACGGCCGGCGTCACCTTCGACACGCCGGGCTCGGCGAACGGCACGGCGATCGCCGGCAACCTGCTCGCGGTCGCGCTCGGCGCGTCGGGCCTCGGCCTCTACGACGTCGCGAATCCGGCCGCGCCTGTGGCCCTCGCCACCGCTGCCACCAGCGGGTTCTGCACCTTCGTCCAGATCTTCGGCGACCGCGTGTACGCCGCCGAGAACACGGGCCTGCGCATCTTCGACGTCGCCGTGCCCGCCGCGCCGGTCGTGCTCGGCTCGTACAACGCCGGCGGCTCGTGCTACGAGCTCGTGATCGGCAGCAACCCGCAGTACGTCTACCTGGCCGGCCTGCCCGGCCTCTTCTTCATCTCGGTCGCCGACCCGACCAACCCCGCGCTCGTCGCCTCGGTCGCGGTCGCCAACGGCATGAGCTGCCACGCGACCGGCAACCTCGCGTTCCTCGCCGCGCGCTACGACGGCCTGCGCGTCTTCGACGCCGCCGACCTCGCCCCGCGGTCGGCGCTGCCCAACGCCGGCTTCGCCAACAAGCTGCACCTCGACGACGGCCAGCTCTACGTGGCCGACCTCTCCGGCGGCGTCCGCATCTACGACCTGAGCGACCCGCTGGCGCCGGTGTTCCTCGCCGAGGTCGCGACCGACCCCAGCTGCCAGGACCTGCGGATCGCCGGCGACGTCCTCTACTCGGTCAACAGCAACAACTCGGGCGCCGGCCTCGTGCTCACCGACGTGTCCGCGCCCGCGGCGCCGGTGCCGCTGAGCACCTTCGACACGACCAACAGCACGGCTGGCCTCGACGTCGCGGGCGGCCTGGCCATCCTCGCCAACGGGTTCGGCGGCCTGCGCGCGGTCGACGTCGGCGACCCGCTCGCGCCGGCGCTTCTGGGCGACCTCGTGATCGGGTCGAACGCCGTCGACGTCCAGACCAGCGGTGCGGTCGCGTTCGCGACGTCCTTCGGCGGCGGCATGCTCGCCGTCGACATCGCGGATCCCGCCGCCATGACGATCCTCGACCAGGAGGCCTGGGGCTTCCTCAACGCGCTCGACCTGACCGGCACCTACGCGTGGGTCGCCGACGGCCAGGCCGGCCTGCGGGTGGTCGACGTCACCGACCCGGCGAACCTCGCGTCCATCGTGACCTTCGCGATCGGCGGCCAGCCCCGCGACGTCGTGAAGTCGCCGTGGGGCGGTCCGTACGTCTACCTCGGCGACGACTTCTACGGTCTGCGCCAGGTCGACGTCTCGGATCCCGCCAATCCGATCCTCTTCGGCAGCTACCCCTCCGCGGATCGCGGCATGGGCGTCGACGCCCAGGGCGGCCTCGTGGTGCTCGCGGCCGGGGAGACCGGCGTCTACATCTACCGCGATCCGGCCGTCGTGGCGATCGACGACGAGCCCGGACCGCGGCCCGACGACACGCCCGCGCGGCCGGATGCCCTCGCCCTGGCGGCGGCCCCGAACCCGTTCAACCCGCGGCTCGAGGTCTCGTGGGCGCTGCCCCGCGCGGGCGCCGTGCGCCTGGACGTGTTCGACGCCCGCGGTCGTCTCGTGCGCACCCTGCTCGCCGGCCAGGCGCCGGCGGGCGCCGGCTCGCTGGTCTGGAACGGCGACGACGACGGCGGCCGCGCCGTCCCGAGCGGCGTCTACCACCTGCGCCTGTCGACCGGCGACCGCGAGACGAGCCGCAGCGTGACCCTCGTGCGCTGAGTCCCCGCGGCGCCGCCATGCCGATCAGGCCCGGGTCGATCGCGACCCGGGCCTTCGCGTCGCGGGCGCCGCGCCGGGCCGCGCCGTCAGCCGCCCAGGTGCTCGACCACGATCTTCAGCCCCACGAGCACCAGGGCCGCGCCGCCGGCGACCTCGAGGCGCCGGCCCACGGCGACGCCCAGCCGGTGGCCGAGCAGGCAGCCGGCGAGCGAGAACGCGGCCGCGACGGCGCCGATCACGAGCGCCGGCCGCCAGACCTCGAGCCCGAGGCAGGCGAAGCTGAAGCCGACGGCGAGGGCGTCGATGCTGGTCGCGACCGCCAGGCCCAGGAGGGTGCGGCCGCGCGTGGGGTCGGGCCCCGAGCGCGAGTGCGTCTCGCCGCCGCGCAGCCCGCCGCGGATCATGCGCGCGCCGATCCAGGCGAGCAGCGCGAACGCGAGCCAGTGGTCCCAGGCCGCGACCAGCGCGGCGACCCGCGCGCCGGCGAGCCAGCCCGCGACGGGCATCAACGCCTGGAAGAGCCCGAAGTGGAACCACAGGCGGAAGCGGGCGCGCGGGCGATCCGCCCAGCCGGCCGCGCCCGCCGCGAGCGAGACCGCGAACGCGTCCATCGCGAGCCCGACCGCGATCAGGAGCGTCTCGACGAACGCCACCTCATTCCACCGGCGCGATCACGATGTCGATGCGGCGGTTGCGGGCCCGCCCCTCGGCGGTGCTGTTGGGCGCGATCGGACGGTCCGGACCGACCCCCGCCGTGGCGATCGAGCCCTGCGCCAGCTTGAGCCTCCGCTCGATCCCGCCCGCGACGGTCGCGGCCCGGCGCTCGGAGAGCGTGAGGTTCGCCGCGCGGCTGCCCGTGTCGTCGGTGTGCCCCTCGACGCGCACCGCGGCGCCCGGGAAGCGCGCGACCGCCGCGGCGAGCTGTTTCATCAGCTCCGCCTGGCCGGGCTCGAGGCTCGCGCTGCCGACCCCGAAGGTCAGCCCGTGGACCTGCAGGATGATCGTGCCGTCCGGCCTCGTGACGGCCGTGGCCTTGTCGCCCAGCGCGTCGAGGATCTCGCGGACGGCCTCCTCGCGCGCCTGCCGCACCGAGAGCGCCGATTCGGCCGCCGACCGGTCCGCCTCCGCGACGCCGGCGCGCAGCTCGGTCTCCCAGAGGCGCTTGCGGACCGCGCTCAGCTCGACCTGCAGCGCGGTGATGAGCGAGTCGCGCGCCGCGACTCCCGAGCCGATCAGCTCCTTGAACTTGCGGTTCTCCACGCGCAGGCTGTCGGCCGCGAGCTGCTGCTGCAGGCGCGTCCGGGTCGCCTGGTCGAGCAGCCGGGCCGCCGCCTCGTCGCCGCTGAGCGCCGGGTCGACCGGGATGTCCAGGACCGCCGCCAGCTCGCGCAGCGCGCGGTCGTAGCGGCCGAGCAGATTTTCCAGGGGTTCGCGGTTGTCCCGGACCTCGCGCAGGAAGGCGGCGCGGTTGACGAGGCGCCGGCCCTCCAGCTCGAGCGCCTCGATCGCCGCCGCGTCGAGGGTGTCGCGCTCCGCGGCCTCGAGGTTCTTCACGAAGGCCTGCCAGGCGGCCGGCACCGTCCCCTTGGCGCCGAGCTGGCTCGCGCGCGACTTGTAAACCCGGGCGGCGGCCAGCGGATCCGACGGGGCGCTCGCGCCCTCGTCCTGCCCGCGAACCGGTCCGGCGAGGCAGACCACGAGGGCGACCAGCAACCAGGAACGTACAGGCGCAGGGATCGTCATGGCACGGTCCTCCTCGGCTTCAGACGAGACGAGCGGCGCCGGCCGCCGCCGCCTGCCGCTGGGCGACCAGCTCGGTCGCCGCCTCGATCACGTGCGAGGGTACGATCCCCTCCAGGCAATTGAACAGCAGACAATGGTGGTACAGGCAGTGACGCCGCGCCGGACAGTCGGCGTCCGGCGTCAACGCCCGCGCCCACTCGCCGAGCGGCCCCCAGCGGCGCGCGCTCACCGTCGGCGCGGGCGGGTAGAGTCCGACCGCGCCGAGCCCCAGCGCCGCCGCGAGGTGCAACGGTCCGGTGCTGGGCGCGATCATCACGTCGCCGGCCGCGAGGACGCCCAGGAAGTCGCGCAGCGGGAAGCGCTCGGCCACCACCGAGACCGCCGGATCGAGGTGGGGCGCCAGGGCGTCGATCACGAGCCGATCGAAGTGGCTGCCGGTGACGAACACGCGCCAGCCGCGGCGGCGCGCCAGCGCGTTGGCGACGGACGCGAAGCCGGCCGCCGGCCAGTCCAGCGCCGAACCGCCGCTGCCCGGGTGCACGAACGCGACGACCGCGGCGCCGGGGGCCTCCTCCCGCCGGAAGCGCCGGCCGATCTCCCGCTGGACGTCGCCGATGTGCAGCCGCGGCTCCGGCACCGGGACCGCCCGCGCCGCCCGGCCGGCGAGCCTGCGGACGAGGTCCACGTTGTAGTCGCGCTCGTGGCGGGCCACCCGCGACCGCCCCTGCCAGCAGCCGCGGTTCAACAGCAGCCAGCTCGCCGGCTTGGACCACGGGCCGTAGCGGCGCCGGACCCCGGCCCGGCGCAGCATCATCGCGAGCGGGGTCTGGTACTGGAGGAGGACCCCGGCGTCGTAGCGCTCGGCGGCCAGCTGCGCCGTGAGGTCGCGGCCGAGCCCGCCGTCCCAGGCGTGGTACGCGGCGATCGCCGGATCGTGCTCCACCAGCGGCGCCGCGTCGGCGCTCACGAGCGCGTGGATCTCCCAGTCGGGCCGCGCCGCGTGCAGCCAGGCGAACGCGGGCAGCGCGAGGACGAGGTCGCCGAGCCGGTCGCAGCGCGCCAGCAGGACCTTCATGGACGGTCCAGTCGCCAGAGCTTGACGTACTTGCTCAGCACGTAGAAGGACGAGCACGCGCACAGGACGGTGCCCGGCCAGCCGTCGCGGAACCCGCCCTGCAGGAGCCACATCCGCCAGAACGCGGCCTGGGAGCGGACCCACGCGCCGCCCAGGCCGCTGCGCCGGCCCTGCTGGTGCAGCTCGGCCGCGGCCGCGGTGGTGTATCGGTCCAGCCTCGCGATGTACGCCTCGAGGGTCTCGTACGCGTCGTGCAGGAGCAGGCCGCCCAGCCGCTCGACCGGCCCGCGCGCGTGGACGGCCTCGTGGACGGGCTTCGCGTCGAAGGCGGCGCGCTCGCGATCGAAGAGCCGCACGACCCAGTCCGGGTGCCAGCCGCAGTGACGGATCCAGTGCCCGAGGAAGCGGCTGAGCCGGTTGACCGCGAAGGCCGCGGCCGCGGGTTCGTCCGGCAGGGCGAGGATCGCCGCGCGCAGCTCGGCGGAGACCTGCTCGTCCGAATCGATGCTGAGCACCCAGCGGTTCCGGCAGAGGTCGACCGCCTTCTGCTTCGTGGGTCCGAAGCCGAGCCACTCGGTCTGCACGAGCCGGGCGCCGCGGCGCGCGCAGACGGCGGCCGTCTGGTCGGCGCTGTGCTGGTCGAGCACCACGACCTCGTCGCAGAAATCGAGCGACGCGAGGCAGCGGTCGAGAGCCGCCGCCGCGTCGCGGGTGATGATCGCGGCCGAGATCTTCACGCCGCGCCCCCCGCGCGAAAGTCGAGCAGGACCTTGCCCACGTTGCGGCGCTCCTCCAGCCGCCGGTACGCCGCGGCCGCTTCTTCCGGCGTGAAGATCCGGTCGACGACCGGCGCGATGTCCCCCGCCGAGAGCCAGCCCAGGAGCACGTGCATCCAGGCGACCAGGCGATCGGCGCGGTGCCACAGCCGGCCGAGGTTCACGCCGCCGACCGATCTCGTGTCGTTCATCAGCCGCAGCGGATTGAGCGTGAGCCAGGGCACCCGGGCCAGGGTCCGGATCGCGCCGGCCACCCCGCCGCCGCCCTCGGCGGCGCTCGAGAATCCGTGCAGGATCAACCGGCCGCCCTCGCCGAGCGCGCGGTAGCTCTCCATGATCCAGCGTCCGTGGCGCGGCTCGAGGGCGATGTCGCAGCCGCGGCCCTCGGTGGCCTCCTTCACGAGCGCGGCGAACGACGCGGCGCGGCTGTCGAACACGAGCCGGCAGCCCTGCGCGCGCAGCAGGTCGTGCTTGGCCGGCGACGCGGAGGCCAGGACCTCGCCGCCGCCCAGCCGCGCGAGCTGGCACGCGGCCTGGCCGACGCCGCCGGCCGCGGAGTGCACGAGCACGCGGTCGCCCGGCTGCACCGGCGCCAGCACCCGCAGCATGACGTGTGCGGTGAGGTAGTTGACCGGCAGCGCGGCCGCGCGCTCCAGATCGATCCCGGCGGGCAGCGCGAAGGCCTGGGCCGCGGGCACGCAGACCTGCTCGCTGAAGGCGCCGAAGCGGCACAGCGCCACCACGCGCTCGCCGATGCGCGACACCGGCACGCCGTCGCCGACGGCGTCGATCTCGCCGCTCGCCTCGTGGCCGAGGACCGCCGGCAGGGCTGGGCCGTCGGGATACAGGCCGAGGCGGACCATGACGTCCGCGAAGTTGAGGCCGGCCAGGGCCGTCCGGACGCGGACCTCGCCGGGCGACGGCGCCGGGGCCGGCACGTCCCGGACCACGAGCGCGTCCGGACCGCCGCGGCGGGTGGTCACGAGCTGGCGCATCGGGACTCCTTCCGGCGGGTAACATACCCGCTGAGTGCCGGCCTTGCCAAGGACCGCCGGTCACTGGTACGCGAGCGTCGAGGGTCGCGGCGTGGGCAGGTCGCCGCCCAGGAACTTGACCTCGCCCATGCGCACGGTCGCCACGGGGTCCCAGCCGCTCTCGTCGTGGAGCGCGCCCAGCCGCAGCTCGATCGTCGGCAGCACGAGGCTCGGGTTGTTGAGCCGCAGGCCGAGACCCAGATCCGTCGCCAGGGAGAGCCCGGAGATCGCCTCCGTCTCGGCGCCGATCAGCGCTCCCGCCGCGTAGCCGAACGCGGCGAGCTTGAAGCCGAAGAACGCCAGCGGCGTGAACAGGATCGACTCCGCGCCCAGCACGAGGCGCTGGTCGCCGGTCTTCTCGTGGTCGCCCAGATCGCGCAGGGCGCCCGGATCGAGGCGGAGGCCGTCCGCCTGCGTGCGGTTGATCCCGAGCGTGTAGCTCGCCGTGTAGAAGTGGCGCCAGTAGCCGTAATCCCGGCGCGCCAGCGGTCCGAATCCCGTCGCGCGGACGTCGAGGACCCCGTCCTCGAGGCGCCCGGCGTCGCGGAAGCCGCCGAACGACGCCCCGACGGAGACGAAGCGGCGGTTCTGGAGGAAGCGCGGCCAGATCACCTGGACGCCGTGGTAGGGACGGTCGGCGACCTCGCCGGTCTCGAAGCCGCCGACGAGCCCCGCCCACAGCCCCGCCGGGATGTCCTCGGTCTCGCCGTAGCTGTAGACGAGGTTCGTCGTGTAGTAGTCGAGCCCGGCCAGGCTGACCTGGGCGAGCGCGCGCGTGCGGTCCCGCCACTGGTCCTCGCTCGTCGCGAGGTCGCGCGGCGGGTTCCGGTAATCGACGCGCTCGAGGCCCGCGGCCGGGATCACCCGCACGCGCCCGCGGCTGCTCTGATCGAGCTGGCGCACGGGGATGCCCCAGCCCAGCCAGAGGTTCCGGGTCGTGGTCCGCAGCGTCGTGGCGGGCGGCAGGTCCGGGTCGTCCTTGTCCCGGTGGGCGATCGACCCCGCGCCGCCGATGATCCGCAGGTCGGGATGCGCGAAGCCGCGATCGGCGACGACGGCGAACCGGTCCTCCTCCCAGGTGCTCCGGTTCTCGACGCCGACGTCCACGAAGGTGCCCCCGACGTTGGTCGTCGACAGCCGGCCGCGCCAGCCGACCTCCGGCGAGGTGTCCCGCGTGTAGATCGCCTCAGCCTCGAGGTTCAGGCCCAGCCCGCCGAGGTTCCGGTGGAAGATCTCGCCGTTGGACTCGTCGGCCGACCGGACCCTCGCCCGGACGCCCCACGGCCAGCGGTCGCGCAGCAGGACGAGGACGTCGACCTCGCCCGGCCGGTCCTCCCACTGGACGACCTCGATCTTGGCGTCCTGGACGTACGACTGCTGGCGGAGCAGCCGCTCGCTGTCGGCCAGGGCGAAGGGGTCGAGCCGGTCGCCCTCGCGGAAGAGCAGGAACTGGCGCACGCGGGTCGGGGTCGTCCGCCGCGCCAGCGCGTTGAGGAGGCGGCCCAAGGGGGACGCCCGGGTCACGTATTCGTCCGCCGGATCCTCCACGAAGGAGATCGTCGTGTCGCGGGTCACCTCGCCGAACGCCTCGCGGCCCAGCAGGTGGATGTTGCGGATGACGAGCCCCTCGAACGGCAGGAACGGCTCGACCGCGCGGCGCGGGTCGCCGCCGTACGCGGCGTCGGCGCGCGGGTCCTTGCGCGCGACGAGCGAGCTGATGCCGCGCGCGTACCACTCGTCGCGCTCGAGCAGCGAGAGGCTGCCGATGTTGCGGGTCGCGAGGGCCGAGTCCGGATCGGCCGCGTTCGCGGCGGCGGCGGCCGCGACCAGGCAGATCGCGATCAGGCTCCGGCTGAACCGCAGCACTTCTTGTACTTCTTGCCGCTGCCGCAGGGACAGGGATCGTTGCGGCCGACCTTCGGCGCCTCGCGCACGAAGGGCCGGCTCTTGACCGGTTCGCCGGACACGAAGTACCAGCGGCCCTCGTGCCGCTCGAAGCTGGCGTGCTCGTGATGGCGCCGCCGCTCGCCCTCGTAGGTGTACTCGCAGGCGAATTCCACGCGGCCGGTCGCATCGTCGGCGCCGCCCAGCTCCGCGCCCAGGATCTCGAGACCGTGCCACTCGCTCCCGGTCGCCCACTTGCGGACGCCCTCGGGATCGTGGTCCGCCCGATGATCCGGATGGAGCGACTCGAGCAGGAAGTCGACCTCGGCGAGCGCGTACGCCGAGTAGCGGGCCCGCATCAACGCCTCGGCGGTCGGGGCGGGCTGCTCGCCGGCGATGATCGGACGGCAGCAGACCTCGTGCTGCCGGCCCGAACCGCAGGGACAGTCCATGGCGCACCTCCCGGTTCGCGACGGTCCGGCCCGCCGCGGGCGGGCCGCTGGAATCGTCCGGAACAATAGGGTCGCGCGGTCGCGGGTTCAACCGCATGTCGCTCCTGCCGGCCGGAAGTCCACGAGCTCGCCCAGGCGCGCCCGCAGGATGTCCGCGAAGCGCTCCGCCGGCCGCTCGCGGGTGCGCCCCGCCCGCCAGGCGAGCGCGATCTCGCGCCGCGGACCCGACCGCCGCAGCGGCAGGTAGCACCGCTCGGGCGACTCGTCGCGCCGCGCCGCCATCGCCGGGACCAGCGAGACGCCGAGTCCCAGGCGGACCAGCTCGAGCACCGTCGCGATCTGCGCAGCCTGACAGGCCACGACCGACGCGATGCGCCTGGCGGCGCAGAACTCGTTGATCTGGCGGCCGAGGCAGTGGACGTCCTGCAGGCTGACCCGGGGATAGTGGCCGAGCTCCGCCACGGTGATGGTCCCGGCCCGGCTGAGCCGATGGTAGGCCGGCAGGACCGCCAGGAACGCCTCGTCCCCGATCACCTCGACCTCCACGTGCGCCTGGTCGATGGGGGTCGAGACGACGGCGACGTCGATCACGCAATCGACGAGCAGCTCCAGGAGATTCTCCGTGAGGTCCTCCCGCACCTGGACCTCGCACGCGGGGAGGACCTCGCGCAACTCCGCGAGCACCGGCGGCAGCAGGTACGGCGCCATGGTCGGGATGGCGCCGACGATGAGCCGCCCGCCGCGAACGGCTCCGTCGGCCGCGAGCCGGCTCTCGACCTCGCCGACCTCGGCCAGGATCCGGCGAGCCCGCGGCACCAGCGCGAGGCCGGCCTCCGTCAGGACGACGCCGCGGCCGAATCGGTCGAACAGGCGCACGCCGAGCTCCTCCTCGAGTTTCTTGATCTGCTGGCTGAGCGATGGCTGGGCCACGTTGCAGCGGCCGGCGGCGCGGCTCATCGATCCGGCCTCGGCGGCGGCCAGGAAGTAGCGGAGCTGGTGCAATTCCATAGGTAGATCCTATCGAAAGGATTGATCATCGATATTGGACAGTTATACACGCCGCGCCTATGCTCTGGGAAGAGGGAAGCGAGGGCGCCGCCTGCCTGACCGGTCCGGCGTCTCGCGAACGGAATTCCGCCAGCGATAGGGAGCATGCCATGACCAAGAAGCGCCCCCCGCTCACGACGGCCGACGGCGCCCCCCTGGGCCGCCAGCACGCCCTGACCGCCGGCCCGCGCGGTCCCCTGCTCATGCAGGACGTCCAGCTGCTGGAGCAGATGCAGCACTTCAACCGCGAGCGCGTCCCCGAGCGCGTCGTCCACGCCAAGGGGTCCGGCGCCTACGGGACGTTCACCGTCACGAGGGACGTCACGCGCTACACCAAGGCGGCGTTCCTCGGCAAGGTCGGCAAGACGACGGAGACGTTCCTGCGGTTCAGCACCGTCGCCGGCGAGCGCGGCGCCGCCGACGCCGAGCGCGACGTGCGGGGCTTCGCCCTGAAGTTCTACACCGAGGAGGGCAACTGGGACATGGTGGGCAACAACACCCCCGTGTTCTTCGTGCGCGACCCCCACAAGTTCGCGAATTTCATCCACACCCAGAAGCGCGACCCGCGCACCAACCTGCGCGACAACGACATGCAGTGGGACTTCTGGAGCCAGTGCCCCGAGTCGCTGCACCAGGTGACGATCCTCTTCTCGGACCGCGGCATCCCCGCGAGCCTCCGCCACCTGCACGGCTTCGGCAGCCACACCTACTCGCTGATCAACGCCAAGGGCGAGCGCGTCTGGTGCAAGTTCCACTTCAAGACGAAGCAGGGCATCAAGAACCTGATGGACGACGAGGCCGCCGCGCTCATCGCCCAGGATCGCGAGACGCACCAGCGCGACCTCTTCGGCGCCATCGAGCGCCGTGAGTTCCCGCAGTGGACCTTCTACATCCAGGTCATGACCCAGGCGCAGGCCGACACGTTCCGCTGGAACCCGTTCGACCTCACCAAGGTCTGGCCGCACGCCGAGTACCCGCTCATCGAGGTCGGCACGCTCGAGCTGAACCGCAATCCCGAGAACTACCACGCCGAGGTCGAGCTGAGCGCATTCAGCCCGTCGGCCCTGGTGCCCGGCATCGGCGTGAGCCCCGACAAGATGCTGCAGGCCCGCCTGATGTCCTACGCCGACGCCCACCGGTACCGCATCGGCAACAACTACCAGCAGCTGCCGGTGAACAAGCCGCGCTGCCCGGTCCATCACTACCAGCGCGACGGCGCCATGGCGACGGCCGAGGGCTATGGCGGCCGCACCAACTACTGGCCCAACACGCGGGAAGGCGCGCCGGCGCCGGACGACCGCTACAACGACCCGGTCTGGGACCTCGGGCACGCCGTCGTCGATCGCTACGACTCGACCGTCGACCATGACGACTACACCCAGGCCGGCAACCTCTACCGGCTCTTCGACGACGCGCACCGGGACCGCCTGACGACCCGCATCGCCGGCGCGCTCGGCGACGCCAGGGCGGAAATCCAGGAGTTGCAGACTCGACATTTCTACCGGGCGGATCCAGATTATGGCCAGCGGGTCGCGAAGAAGCTCGGGCTCGCGCTGAAGGACCTCGGCAAGTAGCGCCGGTTGCGGGGCAGGCGAGGACTATGGCCAGGACATCGAACGGCTCACCGTGGCCGCGCGGGCGGGGGGCGCTCGGGGAGCGACCCCTGCCCGTCGAGCGCGCCCCGACTCCCTCCGTCGCCGCCGTCGCCGCCGCCGGCGCGACGGCGGCCCGGCTCCGCCGCTGGCTGCTCGTGGCGCTCGGGTTCCTCTGCGTGGGCCTCGCCGCGATCGGCGCGGTCGTCCCGGGTCTACCGACCACGGTGTTCCTGCTCGCCGCCGCCTGGTGCTTCACGCGGAGCTGCCCGTGGCTCGAGGAGCGCGTCCTCGGCTGCGCGGTGTTCCGTCCGTTCCGCCCGTATCTCGCGCCGGGGACGCGCATGCCGCGACGGGCGCAGATCGCGGCGCTCGTCCTGATGTGGGCGGCGATCGCGACCAGCGTCGTCACCGTCGGCAACGCCGGCGCCGGCGCCGCGATCTGGCTGGTGCGGGTCGCGATCGTCGTCGCCGGAGCGGTCGGGACCTACTTCATCGTGCGGGCGGGCCGGGCGGCGGCCTGAGCGCCGGCCCGGCTCGCCCGGCACGCCCCGCCGCTCTCACCGGTTGCCAGCCCACGGAGATTGCCCTTATCGTCTGCTCCGCAGCGAAGCGTCGTCCCACCACCCAGACCGAAAGACGAGACCATGGCCGAGTACTCTGTCAGCCCCGTCGGTGAGAAGTTCCCGCTACCCGGTCCGCAGGAAGCCGCCGCCGAGATGACGCGCCTGCGCGCGCTGGTCCAGGCGGCCCGGGACCGCGGCCAGGAGATCGTCGTCGTGATGGGCGTCGGCTTCGTCGGCGCGGTGATGGCGGCGATCATCGCCGACACGGTCCACAAGAAGGGCAAGCAGAAGGGTCAGCCCAGCAAGTTCGTGATCGGCTGCCAGCGGCCCAGCGTGCGCAGTTACTGGAAGATCCCGCTCCTGCAGCGCGGCGAGTCGCCGGTGAAGGCCGAGGACCCCGAGGTCGACCCGATGATCGCGCGCACGGTCCTCGAGAAGAAGACCCTGACGGCGACCTTCAATCCGGACTGCCTCGAGCTGGCCGATTGCGTCGTCGTCGACGTGCAGTGCGACTACCTCAAGCGCCATCTCGGCAACATGCGCTCCGGCGAGGCGGACATGGCGGCGCTCGAGGCGACGATGCGCACGATCGGCGAGAAGATCCAGCCCGGCTGCCTCGTGCTCATCGAGACGACGGTGGCGCCGGGCACCACGGAGTTCGTCGCCTGGCCCATCCTGAAGAAGGCGTTCGCCGAGCGCGGCATCGCGACCGTTCCGCTGCTCGCCCACAGCTTCGAGCGCGTCATGCCGGGCCGCGACTACGTGTCGTCGATCCGCGATTTCTGGCGCGTCTGCGCCGGCTGCGATACGGCCGCGCGCAAGCGGGTCGAGCAGTTCCTGCACGAGGTCCTCAACACCGCCGAGTTCCCGCTCACGGTGATGGACCGGCCGATCGAGTCGGAGACCTGCAAGATCGTCGAGAACTCCTACCGGGCGACGATCCTCGCGTTCCTGAACGAGTGGAGCCTCTTCGCCGAGCGCAACGGCGTCGACCTGATCAAGGTCATCAAGGCCATCAAGATGCGCCCGACGCACGACAACCTGATCTTCCCCGGTCCGGGCATCGGCGGCTACTGCCTGCCCAAGGACGGCGGGCTCGGCTACTGGTCCTACAAGCACATCCTCGGCTTCGAGGACGGCGACGACGTCTTCAAGCTCAGCACGACCGCGATCGACATCAACGACACCCGCGGCCTGCACGTGGCGACCCTCACCCGCGACGCCCTGCGCAACCTCGGCCGCTACATCGCCGGCGCCAAGGTCGTCATCTGCGGCGCGAGCTACCGCCAGGACGTCGGCGACACGCGGTACAGCGGCTCGGAGCTGGTGGTGCGCCGCCTGACCGAGATGGGCGCCGAGATGCGGGTCCACGACCCCTACGTCGAGCGCTGGTTCGAGCTCGAGCTGCAGGACACCTATCCGGCGCCCGGCCACTCCTGGGCCCGGTTCTTCCGCAACCAGGCCGGTCTGAAGGACCTGCGCGTCGAGAAGGACCTCGGCGCGATGCTCGCGCACGCCGAGGCCCTGATCCTCGCCGTGCCCCATGCCCCCTACCGGGACCTCGACCCCGACTGGGTCGTCGAGGCGGCCGGCGGCCGCCTGGCGGTGATCGACTGCTTCGGCCTCCTGGACGACGCGAAGATCCGGCGGTACTTCGAGCTGGGCTGCGAGGTCAAGGCCCTCGGCCGCGGCCACATCCAGCGCATCAAGGAAGAGGTCCGGTCGGGCGAGAAGTCGTAGGACCGCGGCGGCGAAAACGCGACGGCGGCCCCGCGCAGGGCCGCCGTCGCGTCGAGATTCCCCGGCGGACGACCGCGTCTACTTGCCGCGCTTGGCCGCCATCTCCCACCTGGCGCCGAGCCGCGCGAGCGCGAAGCAGACGAACGCCAGCAAGAGGAGCATCAACAGCCCGATCATCTGCCCGGTGAAGCCCTCGTACCAGTGGGCGGCCTCGCTGATCAGCTCGCCGTCCTGGTTCAGCGAGAACCTCTCGCCGACGCTGATGTAGCGGATGAGCGCCCCGAAGTCCTTGGTGCGCAGGGCCGCCGTGATCACCCCGAAGATGGCCGCGCCGGCCATCAGGCCGGAGGCGATGAGGGTGCCCTGCTCCTTTCGCGCCTCGCGGACCGCCGGCGTGCCGCCAGTCTTGCCCACGATCCAGGCCGCGACCGCGCCGGCGAGCACCGCCACGTTGATGGCGATGGGCAGGTAGATGCCCAGCGCGAACGCCAGCATGGGGACGCCGGCCATCAGCAGCATGAACGCCACGGCGCCGCCCAGGCCGTAGAGCAGCCAGGGTTGATTGGCCGGGTTCTCCATCAGGCCGCGCGAGACCGCCGCGATCATGTTCGCCTGCGGCGCCGGCAGCTCCCGCTCGTTGGAGATCATCTGTCCGGTCGCCGGATCCTCGACCACGAAGTGGTAGGCGTTGTCCATCAGCGGGATCACCGCCGCCACCACCAGCGCGGCGACGGCCAGGCCCAGATACTTCCACTTCTCCTGATTGCGGGGCGTGGAGCCGAGCCAGTAGCCGATCTTGAAGTCGGAGATCAGCGCGCCGGAGGTCGAGAGCGCCGTGCAGACCGCCGTGCCGATGACCAGCGCGATCAGCATGCCGGCCGTGCCCTTCAGGCCGATCGCGATCATCACGCCGATCGCGAGCACCACGGTGATCAGGGTCATGCCCGAGACGGGGTTGACGCCGACGATCGCGATCGCCTGGGCCGCGACGGGCGTGAAGAGGAAGCTGAGGAAGAAGCCGACGACCATGCCGACGACGCCGAACTTGAGGCTGGCGCCGAACGAGTAGTCGGCCATCAGGCCCATGACCAGGAACAGCAGCCCCAGGCCGAGCGACGAGGCGATCTGGATCGCGAGGACGCTGCTCGGCTTGAGGTCGCGCTGGGTGCGGATCTCCTCGACGCCCTGGCCGCCGCCCCGGAACGCCTTGAAGCCCAGGGTGATCGACCCGGCCACGATCTTCCACATGCGCAGGATGCCGATCAGGCCCGAGATGGCGATGGCGCCGATGCCGACCGGCTTGACGAACGCGCTGAAGATCTCCGTGGCGCTCATCTCGCCGATCTCGTAGGTCGCGCCGGCGAACTCGAACACCGCGAGTCCCTTGCCGAACAGGTACACCGCCGGCACCATCACGAGCATGGAGAGCACCGAGCCGGCCGCGATGATCGACGCGTAGCGGATGCCGATGATGTAGCCGAGCCCGAACAGCGCCGCGATCGCGGTCAGCTGCACCTCCACGCGGGCGCCCGCGCCGGCGCCGCCGAGCAGCGTGGAGCTGGAGAGGCCCGCGTTCCACAGGTGCAGTCCTTCCACGCAGAAGTCGAACAGGGCGCCCACGACGAACGCCATGATCAGGATCTTCCCCGCGCCGCCGCCCGAGCTCTCGCCGGTCACCAGGATGTTGTTGATGGCCGTGGCTTCCGGGAACGGCAGCTTGCCGTGCAGGTCCTTCACGAAGTACTTGCGCAGCGGGATGATCAGCGCCACGCCGAGCGAACCGCCGATGAACGTCGCGAGAAAGATCTGCCACCAGCTCGCCGACACGCCGTTGATGTACATGGCCGGCACCACGAACGTGGCGCCGGCGGCCACCACGCCGGCGGCCTGTCCGACGGACTGGACCATCACGTTCTCGAGGATCGTCGAGCGCACGGCGCGGAGCCTGCCGAACGAGATCGCCAGGATCGCGATGGGGATGGACGCCTCGATGGCGTTGCCGGCCCGCAGCGCCATGTAGGAGCAGGCGACCGTGAACAGCACCACCATCGCCATACCCACGCCGATGGACCACGGCGTGACCTCGGCGCGGAGGTCGCCGGCCGGCACCACCGGTTTGTACTCCTCCCCGGGCGCCAGCTCGGTATAGGCGTTCGACGGCAGGAGCTTGGAGTCCGTGGGTCTGGCATCGTGCATCATGTCGCCTCCTCGTACACGCTCGACGTCCCTCGCGGGGTCGCCCGCTCAGCCGCTCGCGAACCGGGGTAACGTATCAGACGAGGCGGACCTAAACAAGCCGCAGTTGAGCGCCGGCGCCGTCTCCGGAGCCGATCCCGCCTTGCTCGCGCCCGGCCCGCTCGCTATCATGGATTCTTCGCGCACGTCTCGGCGCGCGTGCCCCGGCGAGCCGGAGCCGCACCGCACCTGATTCGATCCGGAGGCCCGACATGCTCAAGCGACACGCCGACTCGCCTTTCCCCTCCCTCGTCGACCGCTTCGTCGCCTACGTCAAGGTCCACACCCAGAGCGACGACGCGAGCGAGACCTATCCCTCGACCGCGCGCCAGTTCGACCTCGCCAGGATCCTGGTCGACGAGCTCAAGGCGCTCGGCCTCAAGGACGCGGCCGTCGACGAGCATTGTTACGTGACCGCGACGCTGCCCGCCTCCCGCGGCTTCGAACAGGTGCCGGCGATCGCGTTCATCGCGCACATGGACACCTATCCCGAGGTGTCCGGCGAGAACGTGATCCCCACGTTCCACGAGAACTACCGGGGTGGCGACATCGCCCTGCCGCAGAACGGGATCGTGATCAAGGTGAGCGAGAATCCGTACCTCGAGTCGTGCGTCGGCGAGACCATCATCACGGCTGACGGCACCACGCTCCTGGGCGCGGACGACAAGGCCGGCATCGCCGAGATCATGGAGGCGCTGACCCGCATCCACGAGAATCCCGGCTGGAAGCACGGCCCCGTGAAGATCGCCTTCACGCCCGACGAGGAGGTGGGCCAGGGCGTCAAGCACTTCGATGTCGAGGCGTTCGGCGCCAAGGTGGCCTACACCATGGACGGCGGCCAGCGCGGCGAGGTCGAGGACGAGACCTTCTGCGCCGACACGGCCATCGTGAAGTTCAGCGGCCGCGACATCCACCCCGGCTACGCCAAGGGGAAGCTGGTCTCGTCGATCAAGGCGGCCGGCACCTTCCTGGCGAGCCTGCCGCGCGAGGGCTCGCCCGAGACCACCGACGGGCGGCAGGGCTACATCCACCCGATCGGCATCAAGGGCAACACGAGCGCGACCGAGGTCTCCCTGCTGATCCGCGATTTCTCGGTCGACGAGCTGCCGGTCAAGGCCGCCATGATCCGCGAGTACGCGGAGAAGGCCTGCGCCGCGTGGCCCGGCTCGCGGTGCGAGGTCGAGATCAAGCAGTACTACCGCAACATGAAGTACGACCTGGCCAAGGAGCCGCGGGCGGTCGAGTACGCGATGGAGGCCATCCGGCGCGCCGGCCTCACGCCGCACCGCGGCTCGATCCGCGGCGGCACCGACGGGTCCAACCTCTCGGCGCGCGGCTTGCCGACGCCGAACCTCTTCACCGGCGAGCAGGCGTTCCACGGGCACACCGAGTGGATCTGCGCGAAGGACATGGAATACGCGACCCAGACGATCCTGCACCTGATCGAGGTCTGGCGGGAGAAGGGAGCCTGACGTCGGTTCGATCGTCGAACGCGAGGCCGCGCAAGGAGTTACGCGCGGCCTCGCGTTTTCGCGCCGGCCGTCAGGTGGCACCGGTATATCGTCCTGGTGTTGAGCTGCGGGCGGCCCTGGCGCGGGCCGTGCTCTGCACGGACCGTGACAGGGGCGATCCGTCAGCTTCAACGGTCTGTTAGCAGATCAACCTACCTGAATCCCAATCGACGGATGCGCACGGAGTCGCGCGCCAAATTCTGACCGCAGACCTACCTGGCGATCAGGACACTTTCCGTTCGAGTCTATCAGCAATCCAGACTTTGATGATCGACTGGCGAGTGACGCCGAGACGCTTCGCCTCCCGGTCGAGAGACTCGATCATCCACGTTGGAAAGTCGACATTCACCCGGCGCTGCTCCTGACCGGGACGACGGGCCTGGGAGAGATCGAGGTCGCCGGTGACATCCGCACCGTCATCGAACTTGCGGTCGAACTCGCTAGCTTTCATAGATCGCGACCTCCTCTACGCGCGATCGTCGAACCGAGATCAGCCGGATTCGCCCCTCGCGATAGCTGATGACTGCGGACCAGTGTTTGTCGCCAATCCTGCCGATGACGAGGAATCGAGGCTCGTCTTGCGTGCGAGCTGGGACCTCAACGCGCATTTCATCGAGCCAGAGAGCCTGAACTTCAACGAAGTCTATGCCATGCTTAGTCTTATTCGCCATGCTCTTAGCCTCGTCGAACTCAAACTCCATCGCAACCTCCGACCTATCTGGTATATATAGTATACCTTTTTGGCGGTCGGCTGGCAACCAGTTTCACGGCTCGATTATCTGCTAACAGGATTATATATGTCTTTATTTGATCGGGCTCATTCTTCTTCCTGTTGCCGGACGCCTCCGTGACCTATACTTCCCTCCTCGGAGATACCCTCACCCCAACTCGAGGTCCGTCATGATGCGTATCGCCACCACGCTCCTGTGCACGCTTGCCCTGATCGCCTTCCTCGCCGCCGGCGCGGTCGCCGACGACAAGAACCCCGCCGCCCCGCAGAACGCGGCCGGCCAGAGTGACCCGGTCAAGTGCGATCCGGCCAAGTGCGACCCCGCCAAGTGCGACCCGAGCAAGTGCCCGCAGGCCAAGGCCAAGGCCGAGGGCGCAACCGCCGAGGGCGCCAAGGCCGCCGGATGCGATCCTGCGCAGTGCCCGCACGCCAAGGCCGAGGCCGCGAAGGCCGCCGAGGGCGCGGCGGCGGAGTGCCCGCACGCCAAGGCCGGGGCCGCGAAGGCCGCCGAGGGCGCCGCGGCGGAGTGCCCGCACGCCAAGGCCGAGGCCGCGAAGGCTGCCGAGGGCGCGGCGGCGCCGTGCCCGCACGCCAAGGCCGAGGCCGCCAAGGCCGAGGCCGCCAAGGCCGCCGAGGGCGCTCCCGCCGCCGGGGTCGCTCCCGCCGCCGGGGCCGCCCAGTCCGCGGAGAAGGCGGCAGAGCAGGCGGCGGACAAGGCCAAGGCCGGCTGCACCGTCAAGAGCTGCGACCCGCTGAAGTGCGATCCTGCCCAGTTCAAGCAGAACCACGAGCAGAAGCAGCCGAAGACCGAGGCGACGGAGACCAAGGCGACGGAGACCAAGCAATCCGGGACCAAGTAGCCGATCGCGCAACGTTCCTGACGAGCGCCCGGCCCCGCGCGGACCGGGCGCGTCTCGTTGATCCACGGAATCAGCCGAATCATTACGCCCGCCGCGGGTAGACAGGCGTCGATCCGCGGCGGAGTCGTCGGCCGCGTCCGTCCGGGAATCGGACCTGCGAGGAGGTCGAGATGCATCGCGAGAACACCGTCCGCACGCATTCCGGCTGGGGCTGGCTCTGCCTGAACCTGGTTCTCTACGTGGCGATCGTGGTCCTGCTCGTGCAGGCGATCCGCAGCCGGGACGTGACGCTGCTCCTGGTGTCGCTCGGCGGGCTGGTCGCCAACGTCGTCGTGACGGCGGGCTTCTTCGTCGTCAACCCGAACGAGGCCGCGGTGATCCTGCTCTTCGGCGAATACAAAGGCACGTGCAAGACGAACGGCTTCCGGTTCGCCAACCCCTTCTTCACGAAGAAGAAGATCTCGCTGAAGGCCCGCAACCTCAACGGCGACCGCCTCAAGGTCAACGACAAGTCGGGCAACCCCGTCGACATCGCGGTCGTGGTGGTCTGGCAGGTCGAGAACACGGCCCAGGCGATGTTCGACGTCGACAACTTCGAAGCGTACGTCACCACCCAGAGCGAGTCGGCGTTGCGCCACCTCGCGAGCCGCTACGCCTACGACGGCGGCGACGAGCACGAGATCACGCTGCGCGGCGCGACGGACGAGGTGAACCTGGACCTGCAGAAGGAACTCCAGGAGCGGCTCGACCGCGCCGGAGTCAACGTCATCGAGGCCCGTCTGAGCCACCTCGCCTACGCGCCGGAGATCGCCCACGCGATGCTGCAGAGGCAGCAGGCCAGCGCCGTGGTCGCCGCCCGCCGCAAGATCGTCGACGGCGCGGTCGGCATGGTCGAGATGGCGCTGGCCGAGCTCGCGGAGAAGCGCATCGTCGACCTCTCGCCCGAGGCCAAGGCCCAGCTCGTGAGCAACCTGCTCGTCGTCCTCTGCAGCGAGCACTCGACGCAGCCGATCCTCAACGCCGGCGCCGGCAAGTGACGTCCAGGCCCGGCCGCGGACCCGGGACGGAGCCCGGGTCCAGCCCGGCCTCGCCCGCCGCTCAGATCGCCTCGCGGCGTTCGCGCGGCTCTTCGGCGTCCTCGGCCGTGCCGTCCTCCGCTCCGTCATCGAGGAACATCAACTCGAACGGGTTGCAGGACGCGCACCACGCGTCGTCCAGCCGGTCGCGCCAGGGCTGCAGAACGGCGGCGAGGTGCTCCGGCAGCCCCTGTTCCCAGGCCACGGCAGTGGTGGAGCCGGCGAGGCGCTCGGCCTCGGCCGCGACGAGCGCGCGGCGCGCGTCCGCCCCGGGACCCGACTCGGGGGGCGTCTGCGCCAGCATGGCCGCGAACCAGCGCTGCTGGAGCTCGTTGAGCCGCCGGCGGACGGCACGCTGCCGCCGCGAGCGCGATTGGCGTTCGTCGGAGTCGTCGCTCTCGTAGTGGATACCTCCGCCGCGGCCCCCGAACGACATCTCGACGTGCTCGGGGCCGGCGCCCGGTTCCTGGCCGAGCCAGCCGATGTACACGAGCGAGTAGAGGTACGCGTACTCGCCCAGCCCCATGCCGCGCTCGAGCAGCGCCGCCGTGCGCGCCGCCAGGAAATCGGCCAGCAACGTGCCCAGGCGAGGTCCCGCCCGCAGGACACGCCAAGCCTTCTCGAGCCCGGTCGCCGCGGTGTCGACTCCGGCGGCGGCGGCAGGCAGCGCGGCAGCGAGCTCGCCGCGGCGCTCCGCCAGGTCGTCGCGCACCGCGACGAAGATCTCGATCCGCTCGGGCGTGACCGAGCCGTCCCAGGCGGGCCGGAAGTCGGCGACGGCGCCATGGACACGGATCAGCTCGGACTCCGACTCCGTCGCCGTGTTCCAGCTCGAGACGATGTCCTTGAAGAAGAGAGCGGCGCCGCCGACGAGCGCGACCACGATCAGGACCGTCGCGAGGCAGCCGATCCCGCAGCCGATCAACCACTTCTTGCCTGCGCTTGCCATGTCGCTCCTCGGGGATCGCCGGGGCGGCGGTCACGGTTCAGGTTCAGGTTCGAGCTCGTGTTCCTTGAGCTTGCGCCAGAGGGTCGTGCGATCGATCCCGAGCCGGCGCGCCGCCCGGGTCCGGTTCCAGCCCGTCGCGCGCAGCGTGTCGCGCAGCAATTCCCGTTCTGCGGCGCTGCCGCGGGCGACCGCTGCGAGTCCCGCCGTGGGGCCGCGCGCCACCCCGGCGCCGATCTCCGGCGGCAGGTGCTCGGCGTGGATGGTCCGATCGCGGCTGAGGACCAGGGCGTGCTCGAGCGCGTTCTCCAGCTCTCGCACGTTTCCGGGCCAGTCATGTTGCATCAGCCGCGCGAGAGCGTCCGGCGCGATCGTGACCGGACCGACGCCGCGGCGCGCGAGGAGGTGCTCCGCCAGCAGGGGGATGTCCTCCCGCCGCTGCCGCAGCGGCGGCAGGTCCAGCCGCACGACCTTCAGGCGGTAGTAGAAGTCCTCGCGGAGGCGTCCGGTCGCCAGCAGCGCCTCGAGATTTTGGTTGGTGGCCGAGATCACGCGGACGTCGACCGCGATCGGCTGACTCGCGCCGACCCGCTCGATCACGCGCTCCTGCAGGACGCGCAGCAGCTTGACCTGCACGGCCGAGCTCACGTCGCCGATCTCGTCGAGGAAGATCGTGCCGCCGCTGGCCTCCTCGAAGCGGCCGCGGCGATCGCCGGCAGCGCCGGTGTAGGCGCCGCGGACGTGGCCGAAGAGCTCGCTCTCGAGCAGGGTCTCGGCGAGGGCGGAGCAATTGACCGAGATGAACGGACCCTCGGCGCGGTGGCTGCCGGCGTGCAGCGCCCTCGCCACGAGCTCCTTGCCGGTCCCGCTCTCGCCCCGGATCAGCACGGTGACGTCGCTCGGCGCGACGCGCTCGATCAGGTTGTAGAGCTCGCGCATCCGGCGGTCGCGACCCACGAGGTCCCCGAGCCGCGCGCGGACCTCGGTCTCGCGCCGCAGCCGGGTCTCCTCGGTCACGTCGCCGATGATCAGGGCGATCCCGCCGGCAGCGCCGTCGCGACCCGCAAGGGGCGCGCTGCGCAGCAGGACCGAGCCCCGCCGGTCGCCCGGCAATCGAACGGTCGTCTGGAAGTCGAGGATCGCGCGGCTGCCGCCGAGGCTCGCGGCCAGCGTGTCCTGCGGGCAGTCGCCCTCGCCGAAGAGCGAGCAGACGGGCTGGCCGATCAGGTCGCCGGCGTCGCGGTCGAGGATGCGCGCCGCGGCCGGGTTCAGGTCCCGGATCCGCAGGTCCCGGTCCAGGAGGATCACGCCCTCGCGCAGGATCGCCGCGATGGCGCGGAAGCCCGCGAGGTCGAGACCCGCGAGCAGGCTGGCGTATCGGGGCGGCCGTTCGGACATGATCACCTCTGCGGCGGGAGATTAGCGCAAAAGACTGTTGCGTGCAACATTTTTGTTGCCACGAAAGTGCTGCACACAACACCGACCAGGCCGGCGCGACCGCGCCACTCGATCGCTCCACCCCAGGATTATCTATATAAAATATTATATACCAATGTTTTATAAAATATTAGAAAAACAAACTCGATTTTCGCCATCTGGCACTTATCGTGCAGTGGACGTCATCGAATCGAACGACGCAGGCGACGCCTGCATCACCCGCCGCCCCGGGGCGGCAAGCCAAGGCAGGTCGAGATGGCGGAGGTCACCCAGCTGAGTGCGAGCAATTTCCAGCAGGAGGTCCTCGACAGCGCCACGCCGGTGCTGGTGGACTTCTGGGCCCCCTGGTGCGGCCCCTGCAAGATGATCGGGCCGGTGGTCGAGCAGCTGGCGGCCGACTACGCGGGCAAGGTGAAGGTCGTCAAGGTCAACGTCGACGACAACCAGCAGCTGGCGGCCCAGTTCGGGATCCGCGGCATCCCCACGGTGATGATCTTCAAGGGCGGGGAGATGGTCGAGAGCTTCGTCGGCCTGCAGCAGAAGGCCGACCTCGCCGCCGCGCTCGACAAGCTCGTCTGAGCGATCGCCGGCGCATCACCGTCACGGCAGACACGCGACCCGACCGCCGGCGCGCCCCGCGCCGGCGGTCTTGCGTTTCGCGGCGGCCGGCCGCAGATTGGCACCGAGAGTCGGGCGGACCCAGACCAGGAGCGGCGACCATGGCAGGGATCATCGACGGCATCCGCCGGGCGTTCGGCGGCGGGCAACCACGGCCGAACAACGTCGTGTTCGTGGTGTTCGACAGCTGCCGCTGGGACGCGTACGAAGCGGCGCGGACGCCCAATCTCGACCGGATCGGCCGCGCCGAGCGGCGCTACAGCTACGCGAGCTGGACCAGCCCCAGCCACTACACCTTCCTGATGGGCATGGTCCCCCATCTCAGCCCCAAGGGCGTGTTCGCTTCCAACGTCTACCGGGAGGAGTTCGCGGCCTGGTCGCAGCGCCTCGGCATCCCGGACGTGGAGTTCAAGAAATTCGTGCCCGAGCTGAGCCTGGTCGCGTTCCTGAAGGCGGCGGGCTACTGGTGCGAGGGCTGGGTCTCGCTGCCGGTGCTCAATCCGCGGACGAGCCTGTCCGCCCACTTCGACCGCTACGAGCTGGCCCCCTCGCACAACGACCTGCAGGCCATCCTGGATCGCCTGGAATTCCGGCCCGACCAGCCGACCTTCTTCTTCATCAACACCGGCGAGACCCACTACCCGTACCTGCTGCCGGGCGAGACCGCGGCCGACTTGCCGCACCTCTCGGGCGTCCACGGCATCTTCAAGTCCCTCGACGAGTTCCTCAAGAACCCCGGCGAGTTCGTCAAGGACCGCCACGAGGACGAGTTCTTCACGCCCTCGCAATTCCAGGCCTTCCGCGCCAAGCAGGTCGCCTGCGTGGAGCACCTCGACGCCGTGATGGGTCGCTTCTTCGAGCGGTGCCCCGCCAACACGTACTTCCTGATCATGAGCGACCACGGCGAGCTGTTCGGCGAGGACGGGTACTTCGGCCACGGACCGATCTTCCACGAGAAGGTCTTCGAGGTCTTCTACCTCGAGGGGCAGCGGCCCTAGGCGAGCCGGCCGGCGTCACGAGAGCAGCGCGAGGATCGCCGGCGCGACCTGGTCGAGCCGATCCACCCTGGCCGTGATCGACCCGGCGCCGCGACCCCAGGCCAAGAGCGGCACCGGATTGCGCGTGTGCGTCTTGACCGAGACGTCCTCGAGATTGCCGTGGTCCGAGCACACGATCAGGAGCGCGTCGGCCGGCAGCTCCGCGAGGGCCGCGCCGAGGAACGCATCGAGCCGGCGCAGCTCGTGCTCGGCCGCCTCGCGGTCTCCCGTGTGCCCGGCCTTGTCGGTCAGGAAGTACTCGTACAGGAGGAAATCGTAGAGCGGGAGATTGCGGGCCAGGATCCCGCCGGCCGCCTCGGGCGTGAACAGGGGCACGTCGAAGCCGAGGTCTCGCAGCGCCTGGCCGGTGAACTCCTGGTAGAGGGAACGGCCTCGGGCCATGTCCGGCACGTCGAAGAACGGCAGGTCGGCGGCCAGGTTGGCGATGGTGGTCGCGGACATCCGCAGGTGGCGTTCGCGCGGCAACTGGAAGAAGGGGCTGCGATAGGTGTTGAAGAACACCGGCCGGCGGCCGGCCTCGCGCAGTCGCTTCAGCAGCGAGTGCTCGAGCAGGATCGCGCGCAGGGTCGGGCCCGGGAACCCGGAGAGGTGCGCGCCCTGCGCCGCCTGGGCGTTCACGCCCGTCAGGAGCGTGGTCTGGCCGGTGGCGCTCTGGGGCAGGCCCGCGACGCCGAGGCACGCGTCGACCGCTCGAGCCCAGGCGTCCGTCGAGAGGCGCAGCGGCGCGCCGCCCGCGGGGGGATCGGGCAGGCGGAACAGCCGGCCCCCGTAGGTCCAGCCCGGGTTCGTGGCCGGATCGGCCGGCCCCCAGCCGAGGCCGTCGATGAAGATCAGTGCCACGCGGGCGGGAGCGTCCATCGGCCGCCTCCCGAGACGGCAAGAGGCCCCCCTCCGCGGGGAGCCTCTCGAGACACTGGTAGCCCCTACGGGACTCGAACCCGTGTTACCGCCGTGAGAGGGCGGCGTCCTAGGCCACTAGACGAAGGGGCCGCGATGCTGCGCCTGGTTGCCCGGGGAGGATTCGAACCCCCATTAACTGATCCAGAGTCAGCTGTCCTACCCTTGAACGACCGGGCAATCGAGGCGCCGAATATAAAAAGCCCCCCGTGGTCTTGCAAGTTCTTATATCGGGTTCTGCAAGGCCGGGATCTGCGGCAGATGGGCGCGAAAATAGTGATACAGCGCCTCGGGGCTGCGCAGATCGGAGCCCGCTGTCCGCCACGAGGTCGGCACCAGGAGGAAGGGCTCCGTCTGGGGCCCGCCCAGACCGCCGTGGCTGCTGGTCTGCTCCTCGAACACGACCACCTTGCGCCGGTCCGCGAGCCAGGCCCCGTTGAGGACGAGGTCGCCGCTGGAGGCGCCCGCCACGACGCGCGCGAGCTCGGGCCCCCAGACCGCGGGCTCCCCGTACGGACGCAGCGGATCCTGGCCGACCGTCTCGCCGGTGGCCAGGTTGCGGAGGCCGGCGCTCCCGATGGCCACCGCGTCGCCGCTCGCGAGGACCGCCCCCACCAGACCGATCCCGCCGTGGGCCGCCAGCGCCTCGACGAGCCCCGGCAGCCGCTCGCGGACCTCCTCCAGGGACAGCCGCGCCGTCGTGCCGCGCACGTAGAGGTGGGCGAGGCAGCCGGATACGCAGACGGCGATCTCGGGCGCCGTCTCGCGGGCCGACGCCGACCGGTCCGCCGGGACCGCGCGCTCGGCGCGCGCCTCCTGGTCGGCGCCGCTGCCGCGGCGGTCCCGGATCCGGGTGAGCGTGCGCTGGCCCCGGCGCACGGCCCAGCTGCGCCGCTCCTGTCCCGGCTCCATTTCGCGCAGGAGCACGTCGAGGTAGGCGGCGTCCCCGGCCGAGGCGCCCAGGTCCACGACCTGACCCGCGAGGTCGGCCACGACCTGCCCGAGCGAGCGGCCGTAGAGCAGGCGGAACGGCGTCGACGCGGTCTGGCCGTGGTCGCTGAACACCACGATCTCGTACTCGCCGACCGCGTGGCGCCGGGCGAAGCGGCGCAGCTTGTGCAGCCCGCGGTCGAACGCTGCGAGCACGACGTGCGCCTCGTAGTCGTCGGGCCCGGAGAAATGAGCGACGTCGTCGTAGCCGACGAAGTTGCTGAAGATCACCGGCACGCCGCGGACCAGGTCCTGCTGGATCCAGAAGAACGAGGCCTGCCGCAGGACCGAGTTGGTGACCGCGCCCTGGGCGAGCTTCATGGGGTGGCCGAGCAGGCGCGGCCGGTTGCGGCGGAGCCGGCCGAACGTCCCGAGGACGAGACCCGACAGGTAGTTCCAGATCCCCATCAGGACCGCCCGGCTGTAGGCGGTCGGGCTGAGGTAGAAGAGGTTGAGGTCGGCTTGCTCGTCCCGCCGGCTCGCGCGCAGCTCCGCCATCGCGCTCACCGTGAGCAGCCGCTTGGCCGCCCCGCCCGAGAGCAGCGAGCTGATGCACGACCCGCCGGTCAACAGCGGCGGCAGATCGCTCGCCACGCGGCGCTCGAGCTCCCGCGCGGTCGCCGGGCTGCTGACCACCTTGAAGGTCTGCGTCGCCCGGTCGTACCAGCGGTAACCCGGCACGTCGTCGCGACGGCCGTAGAGGATGCCCGCCTGGACCGCCGGCGTGTTCGACGGCAGCCCGCAGTGCCAGCGGTGCAGCCGATGGGTGCGGCTCGCGAGCAGCGCCGACAGGGTGGGGACGCGCCCGCGGCGGATCGCGCGGATCAGCGACCGCGTCGACAGCCCGTCGATCTGCAGGATGATCACGCCGCGCCGCACGCCGCGCGGCCGGCGGGGTCCCCAACGCCGGCCGATCCGGTAGAGGAACGTCTGCACGAGGGGATACGCTTCGTCGAGGCCCAGCCAGCCGACGATCGAGGTCGCGACCACGGTCATCACCAGCGTGGCGTACATGGCCTCGCCGTAGCTGGTGATCTCGAGGCTCGTGTTCATGTCCGCCGTCCACTTGAGGATCAGCGCGTTGAAGAGCAGCGACGGCACGCCGAGGGTGACCACGTTGAGCGGCAGGGTCAGGAAGAGCAGCAACGGCCGCAGCAGGATCACCAGGATCGCGAACTCCACGGGGATGAGGAGCATCACGACCCACCAGTGGCGCGCGGCGGTGTCCAGGTAGACGCCCGGGAAGATGCTCGTCGCCAGGAGCAGCGCGAGCAGGTAGACCAGCCAGACCAGGACGTAGCGGCCGAGGATACTCCAGAAGCGTCTCACGACCCTCGCATCCCGTGGCGGTGACGACCCGCCGGCGGCAGCGTTCAGCCGGCGGCGCGGCGCAGGCGCCCGACGACCCGCGGCCGTCCCAGCGCCTCCATGACCTCGAAGATGCCGGCGCTGCGTCCCTGGCCCGTGAGCGCGACGCGAGCCGGATGGATCAGCTCACCCGCGGCGAGCTGGCTTCGCTCGGCCAGCTCGCGCACGACCTCCTCGTAGGCGGCGGCCCCGGCCGGACGATCGGCGGGCAGCGCGCGGTCCATGGCCTCGGCCAGGGCCGCCAGCCGCTCGCGCCCGGCCGCGCCGGCCACCTGCTGTCGCCAGGCCTCGGCATCGACGGGGAAATCCTCGCGGAAGAAGAAGACGAGCTGATCGGGCAGGGTCCGCAGGCTGCTGAAGCGGCCGCCGAGCAGCGCGAGCAGGCGATCGACGTAGGTGTGCTGGTCGCTCGCGCCGGGGACCTGCCAGGCCGGGTCGTAGCTCCAGCCGCGCGCGGCCAGGATCGGCAGCGCGAGCGCCCGCCGATGGTCGGGGTCCATGCGCTTGAGGTGCTGGCTGTTGATGTGCTCGAGCTTGTCGTAGTCGAAGGCCGCGGGGCTCGAATTGACCTTCTTGAGCGAGAACTTCTTGATCAGCCCTTCGCTGGTCATCACCTCGTCGCCGCTCGCGCCGATCGACCAGCCGAGGAGCGCCAGGTAGTTGACCATCGCCTGCGGGATGATGCCCTGGTCGCGGAATTCCTCCACGGACACCGCGCCGTGGCGCTTGCTCAGGCGCTTGCGGTCCGGCCCCAGGATCATCGGCATGTGGCCGAACTTGGGCGGGGTCCAGCCGAGCGCGTCGTAGATCATGAGCTGGAACGGCGTGTTGCTGACGTGGTCGTCGCCGCGCAGGACGTGCGTGATGCCCATCGTGTGGTCGTCGACCACGACGGCGAAGTTGTAGGTCGGGAAACCGTCCGCCTTGACGACCACGCGATCGGTGATCACCTCGTTCTGGAACTCGCGCTTGCCGACCACGATGTCGTACCAGAAGGTCACGCCGGTCGGCGGCGTGCGCAGGCGCCAGCAGGCCGGACGGCCCGCCGCCTCGTAGGCGGCGATCTGCGCGGCCGGAAGGCGGCGGCAGTGCCCGTCGTAACCGTCCCAGGCGCGGCCCTCGTCCTTGGCCGCCTGCATGCGCCGCTCGAGTTCCTCGTCGCTGCAGAAGCAGCGGTAGACCCGGTCGCGGTCCTGGAGCTCGCGGAGCGCGGCCCGGTAGACGGGCAGCCGCTCGCTCTGCGCGTAGGGGCCGCACGGTCCGCCCTTGCCCGGCCCCTCGTCCCAGTCGAGCCCCAGCCACTCGAGGCCGCGGATGATCGCGTCGAGCGACGCCGCGGTGCTCCGCTCCCGGTCCGTGTCCTCGATGCGCAGGACGAACACTCCCTGCTGGTTGCGGGCATAGAGCCAGTTGAACAGCGCAGTGCGGGCGCCGCCCACGTGCAGGTAGCCGGTTGGGCTCGGCGCGAAGCGGACTCGGACCAGGTTCTCGCTCATCGGCCTGGGGACCTCTCGACTGGGCGGCCGCGCGGCGCCGGCTGCCGTGGGACGCTGAGGGGGCGCCCCCGCGACCGGCCGAGGGCGACTCCATTCATAGTATACGGCGGCGGCGGCAGCAATCGAATCGTCAGCGGCGGGGCGGTCGCTGCGGCGACCGGCTGTGCACGGCGGCGCCCACGGGCTCGGGCCGCCCGGTGGGATCGAGACTCGCGGCGAGGGCGGCGAGCTCGGCGCCGTAGAGCTCGCGGCAGACCGCATCCGGATCCTCGCCGCGGCCCGCCCGCGTGAACATCTCGCGAACCGCGGCGAGGCCGCCGCGATTCTCGACGAGTTCCCAGACCATGAGGAAAGCGGAGTAGCCCGCGGTCCGGTAGCGGACCACGTCGGTCGCCAGGTCGGCCTCCGGCGGACTCGCGAGGATGGTCTCGGCCTCGCCCGGCGCCAGGATCACGGGCCGGTCGGCGCGGTGCATGAAGAGGTAGTTGAGGAAGTGCGTGCCGTCCTCCGCCAGATACGAGGCCAGGCCCTGCACGAGCCAGGCCGGCAACGTCGCCCCGGCGGCGAGATCCTGCAGCAGCCAGACCGCGACCAGGTGGTGGGCGGCATGCGCGGCGAGCCCCCGGGCCATCAGGATCGGCGCCGGCTCGATCACGACCGAGTCCTCGAGCATGCGGTACAGGCGGTGGAAGCCGTAGCCGGTCCGCAGGCCGTACGCCTCCAGGTCGTCGGGACTCTCGACCCGCAGGGTGTCGCCGCGGTCGTGGCCGAGCAGGACGGCGAGATCACGGCGGGCCCAGTCGAGCAGCTCGACCATCGGGAGCATCTGGTGCGCCTCGTACCCGGGATTGAAGCGCAGGCTCAGTCCCCGGTACCGGATCTCGCCCGGCGCGCAGACGAGTCCCGCGCGCTCGAGCACCCGCGTCCCGCTCGCGAGGCTGAGAGGACCGTACGTCTCGCCGGCGGCGTCGGTCAGCGGGGCGTAACCCGGGTAGGTGAAGGCGTGCAGGTGGTCGGGATAGCCGGCCGCCTCGAGCTCGGCCGCCGTGAAGCGGGGGAACGTGCTCGCCGGCGACAGGGGCGCGAGCAGGGCCGGATGGTTCGGGACGTCCGCCGTCGCTCCCGCCGCCGTCGTGTCGGACGCGGCCGCCATCGCCGCCGCGGTCGCGAGTACCGCCACGATGAGGCCGTGCTTCAACTCTTGCCCCGCAACGACTTCGCCACCTTGAAGCACGACTGCGCCTTCTCCTTCTTGCCGCTGCCTTGATACGCGAGACCCAGGTTGTCCCACGCTTCCGCGGTCTCCTCGATCTCGAGCGCGGCGTCGAAGGCGGAGACGGCGTCGTCGAATCGCTTCAACTTGTAGAGCGTGACGCCGTGGTTGAGATTCGCCTTGTAATCGTCCGGATATCGCGCGAGGAACGCCGTGAACGCCCGGTCCGCGTCCTCGAGCCGCCCGGCCTGCATGAGCGCGACCGCCTGGTTGTAGGCCGCCTCGCGGTGATCGGGATCCAGGGCGAGCGCCTGATCGTACGCCGCCAGGGCCGCGTCCCACATCCCGGCGCGTCCGGCGGTCACCCCGAGGATGTGGGCGATGTTCGCATCGGGCTGCAGCGCCAGCGCCTGCTGGTACGCCTCCACGGCCTGCGGGTACTGTCCCTTCTCCCGGTAGCAGAGTCCGAGCGCCTGCCACCCGTTCGCGAAGTCGGGCGCCTGGCGCGTCACGCGCAGAAGCGGCGCGAGGGCCGCCGAGTACTTCTGCTCGCGCGCCAGGCTCACTCCGTACTGGTAGACGACCTCGATCGGCGCATCGGGATCCTCGATCGCCACCGCCAGGTACTCGCGACCCGCGGCCTCGTCGCCGAGGCTCATGTAGAGGGTGCCGACCTTCAGGCGCAGCCCCGGCGTCTCGGGAGCGATCTCGAGGGCCCGTCGATACGCATCCAGGGCGTCCTGCGTCTGGCCTTCCGATTCGTGGATCTTGGCCGAGGCGATCCACGACCCGGCCTGATCGGGATGGTCCTGGCGCGCCAGCCGCGCCGTGACCTTGGCCTGCATGGGGTCACCCGCCGCGAGATGGGCCGCCACGAGCCGCGGCAGCAGCTCGTCGCGCTCGGGCGCCATCGCGTACGCCTTCTGGTAGACCGCGACCGCCTCGCCGGCCAGCCCCGACTCCTCGAGGATCTGTCCGTTCTCGAGATAGATCGCCAGCAGATTCTCCTCGATGGCCTCGCTCTCCGCCACGCCGTCCTCGACGCCCTGGCTCGCCGCCTGGTCCCGCCATTTGCGTGCGATCGGCTGCCACTCCTCGAGCACCGCCTGGACCTGGTCCTCGCGCCCCTGGGCGTGCTCCAGGCCGGCGAAGCCGAGCACGAGCCGGCAGACCTCGGCCGACGGCGTCCTGCCGAGCTGCTGCAGCCCTTCGCGATAGGCGCCGCGCGCGGCTTCCGGATCGCCGGCCTTGGTGTGGGCCTGGGCCAGCAGACGATGGACGTCCAGCGCGGTGGGGCCGCCGGCGTTGCGGTACGCCGTCAGCTCCGAGATCGCGAGGTCGTAATCCTCGAGGTTCAGGAAGACCAGGCTGAGGTTGCGGTGGAAATCCGGATCGTAGGGCTTGACCTGGACGGCGCGGATGAACGCGTCGCGCGCCGCCGGCCAGTCCTCGCGCTGCGCGTGGACGACGCCGAGGTCGTTGTAGAGGTCGCCCAGCTGTGGACCGGTCGAGCCCTTCGCCTGCATCGCCATGATCTGCCGGTCGAGCTCGGCAATCTTCTCCAGCGGCGACAGCTCGACCGGGACGCCGGCGTCGGCCGGGTCTCCCTGGGCCGCGGCGGCGCCGGCGAGGGCGATCACGAGCGACGCCGCGAGCACACCGGATGACAGCGATCGGGGCATGGTCCCTCCTCGTCTCGATCAACGAAGGCGCCGCAGCCCGCGGCGCCCGGCCCCGAATTCTAGTGAGGCGCCGCCGCGCTGTCCAGCGTGTCGCTTGAACGACGCCGCCGCCTTGACGTTCCCGCCGGAATCGATGTCCTTTGACCGCATGATCCGCCTGCACGTCCTCGGCGCCGGCGGCGCCGTCCCCACGGCGACCCACGGTCCGGCGGCCTACTGGCTGGAGATCGACGGCCACGGCCTGCTGCTCGACCCCGGGCCAGGCGCCCTCGTGCGCCTGGTCCGCCAGCGGGGCGCGCCCGATTCGGTGGACGCGATCCCGGCAGTCCTCCTCTCCCACCTGCACCTCGATCACACGGCGGACCTCACGGCCCTGCTCTTCGCGCTCCATTCGGTCGTCGCCCGGGCGGCGGACCCGCTCGTGATCGCCGGACCGCCGGGCACCGCAGCCTACCTGGACCGCCTGCGCGACCTCTATGGGCACTGGGTCGAACCGCGCCAGCGCGAGCTCCGGGTCCGCGAGCTCGCACCGCGCGGCGCGCTGGACCTGCCCGGCGGCGGACGCGTCGAGGCCTTCGGCGTCGCCCATGCCGAGGACCGTTTCGGCGCCGGCTGCCTCGGCTACGTCTTCCTGGACGCGGCCGGCCGCCGCCTGGTCTACTCGGGCGACACCGGACCGAGCCCGGACCTGACCGCCGCCGCCCGGGCGTGCGACCTGCTGCTCGTCGAGTGCACGACGCCGGACGACCTCGCCGTCGACGGGCACCTGAGCCCGGCCCGGGTTGCCGATCTCGCCCGGAACACGCGACCCGGTCGCGTGGTTCTGACGCACCAGTTCCCGCTCGTCGTCGCCCTCGACCCCGCCCGCACCGTCGCGGCGCGGTCCGGCGTGCCCTGCGCAGCCGCGCGCGACGGCGACGTGTTCGTCATCGACGGAGAAACGGAGATGCGATCGTGATCTGCACCTGGGCTCGCCGCGCGCCGGCGCTTTTCTGCCTGCTCCTGCTCGCCGCGGTCCGGCCCGCGGGCGCCGCGGCCGCCGATCGCGCCGACACGACCGGGTCCGCGCCGGCGTGGATCGAGGGGCGCGGCGAGAACGAGATCGTGCTGATCCACGGGCTCGGCGCCAACGCGTCGATCTGGGACGACCTGTACCCGTTCCTGAGCGGCTCGTTCCGGGTCTACCGCTACGAGCTCCACGGCCACGGCAGCACGGCGCCGCTGCCCCACGCCACGGTCGCGGCCGAGGTCGCGGCGCTGCGCGAATGGATCGTCGCGCAGGACCTCGTCTACCCGACGCTCGTGGGCCACGGCCTCGGCGGCATGATCGCGATGCAGTACACGTTCGATCATCCGGCCGACGTGCAGCGCCTCATCATGATCGACGCCGGCCCCCGGCAGCTCGCGGACCAGCAACAGAAGGTGGAGGTCGCGACGAGACTGGTCGAAGAGTACGACCGGTTCGTGGCCTCCCAGTTCATCAACCTGAGTCCCCTGCCCGAGGTCAACGAGCGCGCGGTGGACATGGCGCTGCGCACCGACAGCACGACGTTCGCGTCGCTTTTGCTCAGCAGCTTCGACTGGGACCTCACCGAGGAACTGCCGCGCCAGTCGGTCCCGATGCTCGTGATCGGCAGCCAGTTCTACCTGCCGGAGGAGGGCTCCGAGCGGCAATACCTCGAGCAGTACGGATTCGGCGCGGCGCGGGTGCTCAACTTCAAGCGCATCGCGCAGACCGGTCACTACCTCATGCTGGAGAAGCCGGCCTACCTCGCGTCGGTGATCGCGGTATGGGTGCGTCAGGAAGAGCTGGAGTAGGCCGACCCGTCTAACCGCCGAGCAGCTCCAGGTCGGCGTCGACCATCATCCTGACGAGCTCCTCGAACGGGACGGTCGGCTTCCAGCCCAGCTTCTCGCGGGCCTTCGTGGCGTCCCCCACGAGCTGGTCGACCTCGGCGGGCCGCAGGAACCGGGGATCCTGGACGACGTAGTCCTGCCAGTGCAGCTGGACGTGATCGAACGCGATCTCGAGGAACTGGCGTACCGAGTGGGTCTGACCGGTCGCGATGACGAAATCCTCCGGAGTCGCCTGCTGGAGCATGCTCCACATCGCCCGCACGTAATCGCCGGCGTAACCCCAATCGCGCTGGGCGTCGAGCGTACCGAGGCGCAGCTCGCGCGCGAGCCCCAGCTTGATGCGCGCGACCCCGTCGGAGATCTTGCGCGTGACGAATTCGCGGCCGCGTCGCGGGCTCTCGTGGTTGAAGAGGATCCCGGAGACGGCGAACAGCCCGTAGCTCTCGCGGTAGTTGACCGTGATGTAGTGGCCGAACGTCTTGGCCACCGCGTACGGGCTGCGCGGATGGAACGCGGTCAGCTCGTTCTGGGGGACCTCGCGCACCTTGCCGAACATCTCGCTGCTGCTGGCCTGGTAGAAGCGCGCCTCGGGGCAGACCTCGCGCACGGCCTCCAGCATCCGGACCACGCCCAGGCCCGTGAATTCGCCCGTGAGCACCGGCTGGCTCCAGCTCGTCGGCACGAAGCTCTGAGCCGCGAGGTTGTAGATCTCCGCGGGGCGGACCTCGCGCAACGCCTGGACGAGGCTCGTGGGGTCCAGGAGGTCGGCCTGGACCAGCTGGAGCCGGTCGCGGATGTGGCCGATGCGCTCGAAGGTCTCGGTGCTCGAACGGCGCACCATACCGCAAACCTGGTAGCCCTTGGCGAGGAGGAGATCCGCCAGGTAGGACCCATCCTGACCGGTGATGCCGGTGATCAGCGCCTTCACGTTTCGCACCTCGCGGGTTGCAGGGCCGGCGGGGCGCGCAACGGCCCCGGCCCCACCACGTTACCAGCCTCGCCGGCGCCGGACAAGCCCAGACCGGCCGCGGGCCACATCCTGGTTGGTGGTCGAACCGGTTCCTGGTATCCTGGAATCCTGTAGCCCGTGTGATCCGCGACCCTCAACCGCGTCCAACCTGAACGGAAGCCAGAGACCATGTGGCTGACCGCCCAGAGCAGGGCCCCCGCGCCGACCGACGAAGCCCTGCTGGAGGCCTACCGCCGGGATCCCCGGGGGACCGGCGGGCAACGAGCGGTCTCGCAGTTGCTCGAACGGTACCGGGACCGGGTCTACGCCTGGTGCTGGCGGCTCGTCCGGGAGCGGGAGCTGGCCCTCGATCTGGCGCAGGAATCCCTGGTTGCGGCCTACCGCAACCTGGACGCCTTCGGGGAGCGGGCGCAGTTCAGCTCCTGGCTGTTCGCGATCGCGCGGAACCGGTGCCTCAGCGAGCTGCGCAGGCGCCGGCCGCCGCAGGAGGACGCCGAGATCCTGGAGCTGATGGCCGACCCGCGCCCGACACCCGACCAGGATCTCGAGGACCGGCTGGATGAATCGCGGCTGCTGGATCTGATCCGGCGCCACCTCACGCAGCAGGAGCAGGACGCGCTCTGGCTGCGGTGCCTCGAGAAGCTGTCGGTGGAGGACATCACGCGTCTGCTCGACATCCAGGAGGAATCCGGCGCCCGCGCGGTCCTGCAGCGGGCCCGCCGCCACCTGCGGGCGGCCCTGGACGCGCCAGACGAAGGGCGAATGGAACAGTCATGACGGATCACCGCTGTCTGCCGCCAGAGGAGCTGGAAACGATCGCCGCGCTGGCGCCGGGCGACCACCGTCGGGCCCACCTCGAGCATTGCCCCCGTTGCCGCAATCTCGTTCGTCTCTACCAGGATTTCGTCTCGCCGCCGCCGCTGCCGCCCGAGGCGCAGGCGGCCGAGGCCGGCCGCGAGCTGCGGCGGCGGCTTGCAGCAGCCCTGCCCGGTCTGTCGCTCGTCGCCGGAGAGGGCCGTGGCGGCCAGAACGGGGGAGCGCCCGACCGCGCCCGCTTCTGGCGTCGATCGGCGCGGCCGCTGATCGCCCTCGCGGCGGTCTTCGTCTGCTGCCTCGGACTGTTCGCGCTCCGGCAGCAGCTCCTCGAGCCGGCCGATCGGGTGCCGGGCAGCGCGCCGGCTCTCCTGCGCGGCGCAGCCGAACCCTCGTCCACCACGCTCGCGGTCGGCCGCAGCCCCGACGGCGTCCGCCTGAGCTGGCAGCGACCTGCGGACGCCGACCGGACCGTGGTCGTGCTCCTGGATGAGGCCTGGCAAGAGGTCGCGCGCGTCGTGGCCGCCGACGGCGACACGTACCTCCTGAGCGCCGCCGAGACCGCGCGCGCCCGGTACGCCCGCGTGCTCTTCGAAGACCGGGGCGACGTGGTCGCTACGACCCGGACCGTCGTGCTGCCCTGAACGGCGACCCGCCAGGAACCCACGACCCCGCGCGCGCGTATCAAGCCCCGTCGCAACCCCGAACCACCGGTCTCTGGGAGGTCTCCATGACTGCCTTCCTTCGCTTCCGCCACGCTGTCGCGTGCCTCGCCCTGCCGGCCGCCGCCGCGATGGCCGCGCCACCCGTGATCGAGAACCCCGCCGAGCCACCGGTCCGTGAAACCGTCGAGCTGCGAGAGTCCTGGCGCGCCGGCGGCGAGAACGAGAGCGACGTCCTGCTGGGGCAGGTCGGGGTCGCGATTTCCGGACCGGCGGGCGAGGTCTACGCGCTCGACACCCAGCTCTCGCAGGTGCTCGTCTTCGACTCCGCGGGCAAGCACCTGCGCACCCTCGGCCGTCAAGGCGATGGTCCCGGCGAGTTCCGGCAACCCGTGGGCCTGTTCCTCCCGGGCGACGGCAGCGTGGCCGTGCAGCAGGCGTTCCCGGGCCGCATCACCTACCTGGATGCCGCGACCGGCACGCCCCGGGGCACCTGGGAGCTGGGCAAGAGCGACCCCACGGCCGGCGGCCTCGGCTTCGTCGAGACGGCGCGCAGCCGCAACGGCACGTTCGTGATCTCCGCCGCGACCGCCGCGTTCGACCAGGCCGGCGGGGAGATTCACAACCTCAACTACCTGGCCATGCTCGGAGCCGACGGCGGCGAGATCAAGCGTCTCGCGCAGGTCGAGACCACCCGGTCCCTGACCCAGTTCACCATCGACGAGCTGGCGAGCTTCTTCCCGGGCGACCGCGGCCTCTGGGACGTCGGCCCGGACGGCCGGGTCTGCCTCGCGACCCGTTACGACGCGTACTCGATCGCGGTCTATGGCCCGGACGGCGCGCTCGTGCGCGAGATCACCCGCGCCCACGACGCGCGGGTGCGCACCGAGGAAGAGAAGGAAGAGCAGCGCACCGGCATGCAGGTCAACATCAACGGCCAGGTGCCCCGGATCGACTGGAAACTGGAGGATCGCGCCCCGTGCATCGATCGGTTGCAGATCCTGGACGACGGTTCGCTGTGGGTCCGCAACAGCCATGGCGCCGACGCGTGGGAGAGCGCGGGCCGGCAGGTCTTCGACGTGTACGGCCCGGACGGCCGGCTCGCCCGCGAGGTGACGGTCGCGGTCCCCGCCGGAGGGAAGGGCAACCGCCTGATCCTGCTCGACGACGGCCGCTTCCTCCTGATCAAGGGCATGGACCGGCTCTCGATCTCGATCTCGGCCGGCAACGACGAGGAGCTCGCGCCGCTCGACCAGGAGCTCGGCGACACCCTGCTCGAGCTGATCTGCTACGAGAGCTAGCCCAGGGCGCGGATCACCGAGAGGACGGGCCGCGCGTCGTTCATGACGTAGAAGTGGATGCACGGGACCCCGTGCGCGATCAGCTCCGCCACCTGGCTGCGAGCCCAGCGCGCGCCGATCTCCGCGGCGTGGCGCGGGCTCGCGGCCACCTCGTCGGCGAGGGACTCCGGCACGGTCACGTGGAAGTGGCGCGGCAGGGTCGCGAGCTGGCGATCGTTCTCGAGCAGCTTGATTCCCGGGATGATCGGCACGTCGATCCCCGCCTCCCGGCAGCGCCGCTCGAACTCGAAGAACGCGCGGTTGTCGAGGAACAGCTGGCTCACGACATAGTCGGCCCCCGCCGCCACCTTCTCCTTGAGGCGCTGGATGTCCACCTTGAGGTTGGGCGCCTCGAAGTGCTTCTCGGGATAGCCGCCGACCCCCACGCACATGTCGATCGGCGCGCTGTTCTGCAGATCGTCCAGGTACCGGCCTTGCCGCAGGTCGGCGAGCTGGGTCACGAGATCGGCAGCGGTGCGGTTCCGCGTGCGGTGCGGGTCGGGTCGCGCGACGAAGTTCGGCACGTCGCCGCGGATCGCGAGCACGTTCGAGATGCCCAGGTAATTCAGCTCGATGACGGCGTCCTCGGTCTCCTCCCGCGTGAAGCCCGCGCAGAGCAGGTGCGGCACCGTGTCGATGCCCCAGCGGTTCTGGATGATGCCGCAGATCGAGAGCGTGCCCGGCCGCTTCTTGCTCACTCGGCGGCGGATCGTCCCGTCGGGAAGCTCCTCGTAGGACGCCTCGGCCGCGTGGCTCGTGACGTCGATGAAGGGCGGTGCGAAGGGGACGATCTGCTCGACGATGTCGATGATGTCGCGGAGCTGGCCGCCGCGCTTGGGCGGGATGATCTCGTAACTGAACAGGGTCGAGGTGGCTCGGTCCAGGTGCTCCGTCACGCGCATCGCGGTCACTCTTTCGCGGCGGGCCGGTAGGCGAGCTGCGGCGCCAGCCAGCGCTCGGCCGTGGCCAGGTCCCAGCCCTTGCGGGCGGCGTAGTCGACGACCTGGTCCCTGCCCAGGCGGCCGACCCCGAAGTAGGCGGCCTGGGGGTGGCTGAAATACCAGCCGCACACCGAGGCGCCGGGAATCATCATCCAGTTCTCGGTCAACTCCACGCCGAGGTGGTCGCGGGCCTCGAGGAGGTCGAAGAGAGCCACCTTCTCCGAATGGTCCGGACAGGCGGGATATCCCGGCGCCGGGCGGATCCCCCGGTACTCCTCGCGGATGAGCGCCTGGTTGTCCGGCGCGGCGTCGGGCTCGTATCCCCAGAGTTCGTGCCGGACCGCCCAGTGCAGCCGCTCGGCGAACGCCTCGGCGAGGCGGTCGGCCAGCGACTTCACGAGGATCGCCCGGTAATCGTCGCCGTCGCGGGCCAGGCAAGCGGCAAGCTCGGCGACCCCGAAGCCGGCCGACACCGCGAAGACTCCGATCCAGTCCGCGACGCCGCTGTCCTCCGGCGCGATGAGGTCCGCGAGGCAGGGACACCCCCCGTTCGCGGCATCCGCGCGCTGGCGGCGCAGATGGTGCAGGATGACGCGGATCGCCAGCCGGTTCTCGCCGGTGTAGACCACGATGTCGTCGCCGCGGCTGGCGGCGGGGAAGATCCCTGCCGCGCCGCGGGCTTCGACCGATCCGTCGGCCGACAGCTGATCGAGCAACGCCTCGGCGTCCGCCAGCAGCCGCCGCGCCTCCGGGCCGACCTGCGGTCGCTCCAGGATCTCCGGGTAGCGTCCCCGGAGCTGCCAGGTCTGGAAGAACGGAGTCCAGTCGATGAAGGGACGCAGCAGGCCGAGGTCCAGCTGGGGCAGCACCGTCAGACCCGGCAGGCGCGGCCGCGGCGGCGCATACCTGGACCAGTCGGTCGCGAGCGCCTGGGCGCGTGCGTCCGCGATCGGCACGAGATCGCGCGCCGCCTGCTCCTGTTCGCGGTCCGCGCGGACCGCGGCGTAAGCCTGTTTGGTCTCGGCCGCGAACACGGCGGCCGTCGCGGGATCGAGCAGGCGTCCGACCACGCCGGGCGCCCGCGACGCGTCGCTCACGTGCACGACCGCGCCCGCGTACGCGGGATCGATCCGCACCGCGGTGTGGGTCCGGCTGGTGGTGGCCCCGCCGATCAGGAGCGGCGTCGTGAAGCCCTCGCGCTGCAGCTCGCCGGCCACGTGGACCATCTCGTCGAGCGACGGCGTGATCAGACCGCTGAGGCCGATGACGTCCGCGGCCTCGCGGCGGGCGGCCGCGATGATCCTGTCCGCGGGCGCCATCACGCCGAGATCCACCACCTCGTAGTTGTTGCAGCCGAGGACCACGCCCACGATGTTCTTGCCGATGTCGTGGACGTCGCCCTTGACCGTCGCGAGGAGGATCTTCCCCTGGCTGCGGCCGGTCTGGCGCGCGGCGAGCAGCGCCGGCTCCAGCACCTTCACCGCCCGCTTCATCACGCGCGCCGACCGGATGACCTGGGGCAGGAACATCTTGCCCGCCCCGAAGAGGTCGCCGACCGCGTTCATGCCGCTCATCAGCGGGCCCTCGATCACCCGGAGCGGCTCCGCCAGCTCGGCGAGCGCCTCGCGCGTGTCGGCCTCGATGAAGTCGTCGAGCCCGTGGACGAGCGCGTACGCGAGCCTGCCGTCGATCGGCTGCGTTCGCCAGGCCAGGGCCTCGGCGTGATCGGCGGCGCGTCCCTGAAAGCGTTGAGCCAGCGCGGTCAGCCGCTCCGCGGCGTCGGGGCGGCGGGCGAGGATCACGTCCTCGACTGCGTCGCGGAGGAACGGCTCGAGGTCGGCGTACCCCGGCAGACGGCCGGCATTGACGATCGCGAGGTCGAGCCCCGCGGCGACGGCGTGATAGAGGAAGGCCGCGTGCATCGCCTCGCGGAGGGTGGCGTTGCCGCGGAAGCTGAAGCTGAGGTTGGAGATGCCGCCGCTCGTGAGGCAACCCGGCAAGTTGGCCTTGATCCAGCGCACGGTCTCGAGGTAGTCCAGCGCGTACCGGTCGTGCTCGGGCAGGCCGGTCGCGACGGCGAACACGTTGGCGTCGAGGATCACGTCGCCCGGATCCCAGCCCTCCTGATCGACGAGCAGGCGATACGCGCGCTCGCAGACCTCGCGCCGCCTCGCCGGCGTGTCGGCCTGGCCCCGCTCGTCGAACGCCATGACGACGGCAGCCGCGCCGAAGCGCCGGACCTGCCGCGCCTGGTCGCGGAACCGCTCCTCGCCCTCCTTGAGCGAGATCGAGTTGACCACGCACTTGCCCTGCAGGCACTCGAGCCCGGCCGCGAGCACCTCCCAGCGGCTGCTGTCGATCATCACCGGGACGCGCGCGACCTCCGGGTCGCTCGCCATGAGCAGCAGGAACCGGCGCATGGCGGCCACGCCGTCGAGCAGCGGATCGTCCACGTTCACGTCGATCATCTGCGCGCCGCCCCGTACCTGCTGGCGCGCCACCTGGAGCGCCTCCTCGAACCTGTCCTCGCGGATCAGCCGGGCGAACTGGCGGCTGCCCGCCACGTTCGTGCGCTCACCGACGTTCACGAGGAGACTGTCGTCGCGGATCACCAGCGGCTCGAGGCCCGCGAGCGCGGTGCCGGCGGACGCGGGCGGCACCCGGCGCGGCGGCACGCCGGCGACCGCGTCGGCGATCGCCGCCACGAAGTCGGGCGTGGTGCCGCAGCAGCCGCCGACGATGTTCACGAGTCCGTCGCGCGCGAACTCGCCGAGAAGGCGGGCCATCTCGCCGGGCGTCTGGTCGTAGCCGCCCAGCTCGTTGGGCAGGCCCGCGTTGGGATAGGCCGAGACCAGCGTGTCCGCGCAGCGCGCCAGCTCCGCCACGTGGGGGCGCAGCTGCGCGGCCCCGAGCGCGCAGTTCAGCCCGACCGCGAACGGCCGCGCGTGCCGCACGGAGATCCAGAACGCCTCGGGCGTCTGGCCGCTGAGCGTGCGGCCGCTCCGGTCGGTGATGGTCCCGGACACCCAGACCGGAACGTCCTGCCCGCGCGCGGCGAGCTCCTCGGCCGCCGCCCAGAGCGCCGCCTTCGCGTTGAGGGTGTCGAAGACCGTTTCCACGAGCAGGATCTGGACGCCGCCGTCGAGGAGGGCCCGCACCTGCTCCCGGTAGGCCGCTGCCAGCTCCCCGAACGTCACGTTGCGGAGCCCCGGGCGCTCGACGTCGGGCGAGAGGCTCGCCGTCCGGTTCGTGGGCGGGATGCTCCCGGCCGCGAACCGTGGGCGGTCCGGCGTGCGCGCCGTCCAGGCGTCGGCCGCCGCGCGCGCGAGCCGGGCTGCAGCGAGGTTGAGATCGCGCACCAGGTGGGTCGTGCCGTACTCCCGCTGCGAGATCGCGGTGCCGTTGAACGTATTCGTGGTGACGATGTCCGCGCCCGCGGCGAGGTAGGCGTCGTGGATGTCGGCGATCAGCCCCGGTTTCGTCAGGCAGAGCAGGTCGTTGTCGCCCTTGACGTCGCACGGGTGGTCACGCAGCAGCGCGCCGCGGTAGTCGGCCTCGTCGAGGCGGGCGGCCTGGATCATGGTCCCCATGGCCCCGTCGAGCACCAGGATCCGCCGATCCGCGATGGCTTGCAGCTGCATGCGTACGGGATTCATAGCATCCATCGGACCTTGGAACCGTTGGCCAACGTCTCCAGCCGCGACCGCCCGCGCAGCCGGATCCTACAGTGTCTCAACAGGTCGCGAATACCGCCACCGCAAGCGCACGACCCGCGAGCCGTGCGCGCCGGCCGGCTCAGGTCTTCTGGGGCTTCTTGCGAGCCGCCGGGAACAGGACGTTGTTCAGGATCAGACGGTAGCCCGGCGAGGTCGGATAGAGGTCCAGCACGGTCGGCGGGTCGCCCACCCGGTGCTGGTAGTCCTCGGGGTCGTGTCCGCCCAGGAACGTGTAGGTGCCCTGACCGCGCTTGCCGTGCAGGTACTTCACCTCATCGGTGCCGTCGACCTTGGCGAGCTGGATGACCGCGCGCTTGAGGAAGCGCTCGTGGAAGCCGGTCGTCTGGCCGAGGAATCCGTTGATCACCGCGACGTGGTTCTGGGTGAGCATCGCCGGGACCGGGTCGTACTTCGCCGCGAAATCGAAGAGCGTGAAGTAGTCGGCCTCGGGACCGCGCATGGTCGCGTAATCGCTGGTGTCGAGGTCGCTGAACTCGTAGCGCAGGGGATTGGTGTAGAGGTTGAAATTCTCGAAGGCGAAGGTCGCCTCGAAATCGGCGTGGGCGCGCCAGTTGGGATCCACGGGCGAGCCATCCATCTGCTCCGGCACGATGTCCGTGTCCAGGAATGCGAGCGCGATGTCGATCGTGTCGACCGCCGAGCACATCGCGAACAGGAATCCGCCCTGTTCCACGTAGTCCCGGATGCTCAGCGCGACGGCGTGCTTGAGCTGCCATACGGTCGGGTAGCCCAGCTCCTGCGCGAGCCGCTCGTTCAGCTCCTGCTGCTCGATGTACCAGGGCTCGAGCCCGAAGCTGCCCCAGAACTTGCCGTACTGTCCCGTGAAGTCCTCGTGGTGCAGGTGGAGCCAGTCGTACTCGAAGAGCCTGCCCCGCAACACCTCCACGTCGTAGACCGTGTCGAAGGGGATCTCCGCGAACTCGAGCGCGAGCGTCACCGCGTCGTCCCAGGGCTGCATGTTGGGCGGCGAGTAGACGGCGATCCGCGGCGGCTTCTCGAGCAGCACCTCGTCCATGTTCTCCTGCTGCACGACCTGCCGCAGCTGCTGCACCGCCGCCTCCCCCAGTTCTTCGAACCGGACCCCGAGCAGTCGCGCGTCGAGGCGGGCGCGGGGCGTGTCCAGCATCAGGAAGCTGCCGCCGCGGTAGTTCAGCAGCCAGGTCACCTTCTCGCCCGCCTGCAGGGCGTGGTAGGTGTGGCCATACGCCTTCAGGTGCTGGTCCTGGGCCAGATCCATCGGCACGAGCAGGTGCGAGGCGGCCGCGGCGCCCGCGGCCGCGACCAGCACGGCGGACAGCAGCAGCAGGCGGCGCGTCATGGCAGATCTTTCAGGCGCTGGCGGACCTCGGTCGCGAAGAGGTAGTCGGGGTACTGCAGCAGCAGGCGCTCATACTCCCGCCGCGCCGCGACCGTGTCGTGCCGATCCGCGGCCAGGATCTCGCCGCGCCTGGCGAGCGCCGCCGCGGCGAGACGACCGGCGGGCTGATCGAGGACGATGCGGTCCAGCTCGGCGAGCGCCTCGTCGATCCGGCCGGCCTCGCGCTCCAGCTCGGCCAGCTCCCACCGGGCTCGCTCGAGCAGCGGCTGGGCGGCGGTCAGGTCCGCCTGGACCGCGGCCCGCGTGATGTACCGCTGCAGCGCCACGCGCTGCGAGTCCGGTTCGGCGGCCAGCTCCCACCAGACGGCGCGGGCGTAGCGAGCGAGCAGGTCCGGTCCGCCGGTGTCGTTCTGCAGTTCCTCCGCGATCACCAGGCCGAGCTCGAGCGCGTCGTTGGCGTACGGCGCGGCGGGGCTGTCCAGCGCCACGGCGGCGAAGCGGTCGCGCGCCGTCGCGAAGTGGCCCTCGGCGAGATCCAGCCTGGCGAGCAGGAAGTGCGCGTGGCCGGCCGGCGCGCGGAACGTGGTGTCCCGCCCGAGACTGGTCAGCACCTGGCGCGCGCGGACCGTGTCGCGGCCGGCCAGGTAGGTCTCGCCCAGCGCCAGCCGCACGAGGGCGACGCCCTCGACCGGCAGATCGAGATCGAGGAGCATCCGCTCGAGGCGCCCGGCCGCGGCTCCGGGATCGTGCAGGCGGTCGCGGGTGAACCGCGCGAGCTGGATCTGGGCCGCGAAGAGGTGCTCGGAGTCGGGATTGCCTGCCCGCACGCGGTCGAGCAGCTCGCCGAAGCGCGCCGCCGCCGCCGCAGGCGTCCCGGCCAGCAGGTCGTGCTCGAGAGCGAACGCGCAGGTCGCCGCGAGGTCGTCCAGCCCCCGCTGGCGCAGCCGCACCGGCAGGTCCGCGCGATCGCCGAGCGCCGGCAGGATCGCGAGCAGGTAATCCGTCACGGCGACTCGCTCCAGGTCCTCCTCCAGCAGGGGCAGCTCGCGCACGAGCGTGCCGGCGTTGTGCAGCACGGCGAGCGCGGCGCCGGTCTGGTCGAGCCGGGGTTCGACCACCTTCCGCGCCGCCTCGCCCCGGCCGCCGGCCAGCGCGAGATTGGCGGCCAGCACCGCCAGTTCCGGTCGCGCGGCCGGCGATGCGGCCAGCCGTTCGAGCTCGGTCGCGAACGCCGGCGACAGCGGCGGCGACTCCGCGTCCAGCAGGTCGCGACGCAGCAGCTGGAGGTTGAACGGGCTCGCGTCCAGTTCGAGCTGGACCTCGCCCGCCGCCTCCTCGACGCGCTCGAGGCGCAGGAGGCAGAGCGCGCGCGGGCGCGCCAGGAACGCGGGGCCTTCGACGACGGTCCGCGCGGAGTCCACGAGGGCGACCGCGCCGCGCCAGTCGCCCGCGGTCCGCAGGATGTCGACGGCGGCGGCGAAACCGCTGGCCGGCTCGCCGACCAGCGCCAGGAAGCGGTCGAGCGCCGCCCTCGCCTCAGCGCGCTGGCCCCGCGCGGTCAAGGCCACGGCCAGCTCGCGCCAGAGGCCGACGTCGTCCGGCCGTCCCTCCAGAGCCTCGCGGCACAGCGACACGGCCAGCTCGTGCTCCCCGACGGCGAGCGCGATCGCGATGCGGCGGTTCAGGATCTCGGCGGTCGGGCCGCCGCCCGACGCCAGCTCCTCGAGCAGCGCGTTCGCGCGACTGTGGTAGCCGAGGCGGATGAGCTGGTCGATCTGCGCCAGCTGGCGCTCGTAGAAACCGACCATGCCCTGGTCCAGGCGCGGGACCGGGAGCGTGCGCAGGTCGAGCTCCGACCGCGGTCCCTCCTCCGGCAGGCCCTGCGCGCGCGCCGGCGCGACGCCGGCTACGAGCGCGAGGACCAGCGCGCCCCACAGGCTGCCGGCGTGCCGATCGCGGTTCACGGCCGGCCCCCCGCCGCGTCGCGCCCGCCGTCCGTGGCGCGACCGGTCGATTCGTGCAGGAGCTGGATCTCGCGGAAATACTCGCGGACGAGGTCGCGATACGCCGGTGGCGCCTCCTCGACCGGCCGCCAGCGCCGCGCCTCCGGCTGCAGCTCGTCGAGCAGGTCGCGGGCGCGCCCGTCCTGGCCGGCGTAGAGCTCGTCGGCGGTCCGGCTCTCGCGCCGGCGCGCCCAGTCGCGCTCGCGCGAGGCATTGTGCATGTCGAGCAGCCGCGAGAGGATCCGGTCCTGGCGGCGCAGGGTCTCCTCGGTGACCAGGCCGCCGCCGAGGTCGTCGCCGACGCGTTCCATGTCGCGGGTGAGCTCGTCGAGGTCGCCCAGCAACCGGTCGCCGTCCTGTTGCTGCTGCAGGCGCTGTTCCTCCGCCAGCTCCCGCGCCCGGCCGGCGAGGCCCTGCTGGCCCTGCTGGAGCCGCTGCATGCCCGAGCGGAACTCCTCGCTGAGCCGGCCCTGCTGCTGGCGCATCTGCTCGGCCAGCGCGTTGAGCCCGGATTGCTCCTGGGCCATCTGCTGGAGCTGCTGGCTCAGCATCATCTGGGAGCTGGAGGAGCCGCCGCCCTGGCCCGTCATCTGCGCCTGGGTCAGGATCCCGATCACGAGTCGGTTCATCTCGGAGAGCGTGTGCTCCGACGCCTGGCGGGCATTCGGCGCCCGGCCCTCCTCGAGCTGGTCGAGGGCGCGACCGATCCCGGCGAGCAGCTCGTCGAGCTGGTCGAGCATCCGCAGGATCTCGCGCGGCGCGGCGCCGGCCACGGCCTCGAGTCCCTCGCGCACGGCGATGGCGCCCTGGAGGATCTCGTGCTGGCGGCGGGCCAGGTCGTCCGCCCTCACGTCGTGCAGCGTGGTGGGAAGATCGAGACCGAGCCGCTCCTGACGGTCCGAGAGCGTGAGCAGGTCGGCCGCGAGGTCGCGCATCTGGCCGGACTGCTCGGCCTGCATCGCCATCTGCATGGCGACCTGGCTGCGCAAGAGGACGTGATAGAGGCCCGCGAGGTCGTTGAGCGCCTGCTGCATCTGCTCGGTCGCTTCCTGGGAGAGTTGCTGCTGCAGCTTCTGGCCGGCCTGGTCCATCTTCTGGCCGGTCTGCTGCTGGTTCAACTGCTCGAGCGCTTCGGCGAGCGCCTCCTGCATCTCCTGCTCGGCGGCCGTGGGCTCCTCCTGCTGACCCTCCTGGGCGTCCTGACCCGCCTGCAATTCGTCGAGCGCCTCCTGGAGACGCTTCTCGAGCGCGTCCAGCTCGCGCCGCACGGCATCCTGGCGGCGCGCCAGCTCCTCCGCGTCCGGCTGCGCCGCCGGCGTGTCCTTCCGCTCGGCGCCGTTCTCTTCGGAACCCTCGCGGCCGTCCTGGGGATCGCGCTCGGATTCCGCCGCGGGGTCGGCGTTCCGGCTGGCCTCGGTCAGCTCCTGCTGCTTGCTGATCATCTCGGCGACGAGGTTCGCGAGGCCCTCCATCTCCTGCTCGCGGGCGAGATCCCGCAGCATGTCCATGGCCGTGTCCAGACGCCGCAGCATCTCCAGCTGGTTGCGGTTGAGCTCGTCCATGGACAGCTGGAGTTCCTTGGCCGACATCTGCGCGAGGGTTTCCCGCAGCTTCTCGAGCATCTGCTCCAGCTCGTCGGAACGCGCCTCTTTCATGAGCTCGGCGATCCGGTCCATCTTCTCCATCAGCTCCGGGCTGGTGAGCCGGTTCTCGGCCAGGGACTCGAGGTCCTGCTGCATGGCCTCGGCGAGCCGGGACAGCTCGGCCTGCAGCTCCCGCTGGCGCTCGATCGCCGCCTGGATTTCCTGCTGGCGGTCCCAGTCCGGCGCCGGGTCCTTCAGCAGCTCGCGGCGCAACCGCTCGAGGTCCGCGTTGAGCGACTCCGTGCGCCGGCGCACCTCCGCCAGGTCGCCGCGCCGCTCGGTCTCGTCGGCGTCGAGGTTCTCGAGCAGCTCCAGGCTCGACGGCACCTCGAGCCGCAGCACCGCCGAGCGGCCGACGCCCGCCGGACCGGGTCGTCGATTGTCGCGAGCCTCGAGCATCAGCTCGAGCACGTCGCCGGGGACGAGCGCAAGCCCGCCGGCCGCGAGGTCGAGGTCCAGGCGGAGGCCGGCGCCGTCCGTCGCCTCGCGCGGCGCGACGGCCAGCGGCAGCGGGCCCAGGCTGGTCGCGTGCTCGCGTCGCCCGGCCGGCGAGGCGGCGCCGCCGGCGACGAGCGGCAAGCGTTCCCAGCCCGATCCGTCGGCGTCGACCGCACCGTCGCCAGGCAGGCCGGCGGTCCAGGCGCCTCCGTCGGCGTCGCCGCGGCGCAGGAGCAGATCGACGCCGGCGAGCCCGTAGTCATCGTCGGCGCCCGCCTGCAGGTACAGCGGCGCGCTCAGCGGCAACCGGCCGTCGTCCTCGGGCCGGACGAGCCGGGCCACCGGGATTCGGTCCGGGATGACCGCGACCTCGTACATCAGCTCGCTCTGGCCGGCCAGTCCGCGCTCGTCCTCGAGCGCGAGGCGGAACCGCCGCGGCCCGGTCAGCGGGAGGTCGCCGGCGAGGGTGTCCCCGCGGACCGCCAGCGCGAGGGTGTCGGCTCCTTCGCTCACCGCCGCCGCCGCACGCAGCGGCCGGCTGGCGCGACCCGCGAGCGACAGGCGGCTTCCCGCGGGCGCTTCGAGGTACGCCGGCAGCCTCGACAGGCCCTGCGCGCGCAAGCCCGTGTAGGCCGGCGGCTGGACCCGGGCCGCGAGGTCGACCAGCAGCGGCGGGTGCCAGACCTCGATCGCCCGCTCCTCGGACACCCGGTCGCCGGCCCGGAACCGGTAGCGGAGGTCCTCGCGAATGTCCTCGAGCACGGTTTCCCAGCGCAGGAACGGCGCCCCCAGGACCGGATCGCCGCCGGGCTGCGGCACGCGCCGCGCCATCAGCGGGTGCCAGAGGCCCGTTCCCGCGCGGACCTCGCAGACGACCGGGTCGGGCCCACCGATGAGATCCAGGGACGCGACCGCGAGCGTCGTCCCGGCGACGACGTGCCCGGGCCCCGGGACCAGGCGCAGGGTGCCCGCACGCGCGGGTTCGACCCGAGCCCAGGGATCGCCGAGCCGCCGCGCGCCGCGGTCCAGCGCCTCGGGCTCGGCGAGCGCGAACCAGCCGCCGGCGCCGACGACCGCAGCCAGGAGCGCGAAGACGAGCGCGGGGCGCTCGACCGGAAGCAACCGCCACAGCGGCAGCTCGTCGAGCACGCGCGCCGCCCGCCCGAGAAGCCGCTCGACCAGCGTCGCGCGCACCGGCGTGTCGGCGCGCCAGCGATCCGGCATCCGGAGCGCCTCCTCGGCGGCCGCGAGGGTGTCGGCGTAGTCGCCGGCGCGATCGAGGCGGCGCGCCAGGTCGGCGCGGCGGCGCAGCGCCGACCAGGGCCGACCGACGAGGGCGCCGGCAAGGAGCAGCAGGATCACGGCGCCGCTGAGGACGACGCCGAGGCGCACCACCCGCGGCGGATCGGCGAACCCGAGGACCGCGAGCTGGGCCAGGCCGACCGCGCCGGCCGCAGCGAGCCACGCCACGAGCCCGTGCACGAGGACCCGCCGGCGGGCAGCCCGGTGGAGACGCTCGAAACGGGCGTCGCAGCGCTGGCGGAGGTTCGGGTCCATGGCACACATTTCGGTCGCCGGTCAGGGATGGGTTAGCGCATACATCAAGATATTGCAGGCCATGCGGGCCGCCGCCTCGCGCACCTCGGGAGGATCCCCGTGGACGTCGGGATCCTCGAGGCCGTCGCCGATGTCGCTCGACCAGGTGTAGAACAGAACAAGGCGACCGTCCCGCTGGATCCCGAAACCTTGCGCCGGATCGCCGTCGTGGACGTGGATCTTCGGCAATCCCGGCAGGTCGTAGAAGGCGGCGTAGATCGGATGATCGCTGCCGATCGCCTCGAGCGGCTGCTCCGGGTAGAGCTGGGCGATGAGCTCCCGGAACGACGGGTCCAGACCGTAGTTGTCGTCCGCCCACAGGAACCCGCCCGCGTCGAGCCAGCGCCGCAGCTCGCCCACCTCGAGGTCGTCCAGCGCAATGCGGCCGTGGCCGGACAGGTAGAGCAGCGGATAGCGGTAGAGGTCCTCGCTGTCGAGGGACACGACCGCCTCGGTCGCGGCGGTCGGCACGCCCGTGCGGCGGCGGAATTCCTCCAGCCAGTTGGGCAGGCTGCTGGGGTTGCAGTACCAATCTCCGCCGCCGGGATAGCGGAGACGGGCGACGCGGATCTCGGCCTCGTCTCCGCTGGTCTCCGGCCGTTGCGCGGCGTCGGGCGCGGCAGGCGCGCCGGCGCCGAGCGCCAGCATCGCGAGGACGGCGGCGATGAGCGGTTGGCGGACGCGGTCGGCTCGCCGCATCGATCCCTCATTCCTGCGGAAGATCGCCACCGGCCGGGGTCTTCGCCGCGTCGGCTCGCGGCAGGGTGATCACCGCCATGGCGCCGCGCGCGCCGTCCCGATTGGTCAGGGTCATCGATCCGCCCATCTTGTCCAGCAGGTTGCGGCAGATCGCGAGCCCGAGGCCGGTCCCCTTGCTCTTGGTGGAAAAATAGGGGTTGAACAGGCGACCGGCCACGTCCGGCGCGATACCCGGCCCGTTGTCCGCCCAAACCAGCGAGACGGCGGTCGGTTCCAGCCGCCAGGTCACGTCGACCACGAGGCCGTCGGGCGCGCCGACCGCGTCCAGGCTGTTCTGCATGAGGTTGCCGAGCACCTTGAGCAGCGATTCTCGATGGGCCAGCACCGGCGGGACCCGGGTGTCGGCGATCGCGACGCGCGGCCCGCCGGCGACCTCCCCGCTGCGATAGCCGGCGGCCACGTCGCGCACCAGGGACGGCAGGTCGAGCGGCTCGCAGGGGAACTCGCCGGGTCGGCCCAGCAGCGAGAACTCGCTCGCGATGGAGCGCAGCAGGCGGACCTGCTCGAGGATCCGCTGGACGGCGTCGGCCACGATGGCGTCGAGTCGGGGATGGCGATCGGCGAACGCCTGTTGCAGGAGCTGGACCGAGAGCTGGATCGGAGTCAGGGGGTTCTTGATCTCGTGGGCGACCTGGCGCGCGAGCTCGGCGTTGAGCGCGAGCTTCTTGGCCGCCAGGAACTGGGTCAGGTCCTCGCAGACGACCAGCTCGTGCGGTCGCTCCGCGCCGAGAGCGAGCGGCGCCAGCGCGACCCTCAAGGTCCGCCGCCCGTCGCCGCTGCTCAACTCGCCGCCGCCGGGAGGCAGCTGCGCGGCGACGTCGTTCCGGAAGTCGTCCGACCAGGCCGCGGCATCGGCGCCGCTGGCCTGCCCGCGATAGAAGCGGGCCAGGATCTGGTTCGCGGCCGGATTCGCGACGGCGAGCCGGCCCTCGGCGTCCCACACCAGGACCCCGACCGGGACCTGGTCGAGGACCGCCTGCAGGAACCGCTCGCGCGCCTCGAGGACAGCCTGAGCCTCGCCGAGGCGGTCGCGCATGATCTGGAACCCCGCCGAGAGGCGGCCGACCTCGTCGCCGCCCGCCGGCGGCAACGGGGCCTGGAAATCCCCGGCCGCGAGCCGCCGCGTCGCGCCGAGCAGCACGCGCAGCGGCTCGAAGATGTTCCAGGTCAGCACCATGGCGAGTCCGAACGCCGTGAGCAGCAGCAACGTGATCAGCCCGGCCAGGAAGAGCGCCATGCGGCGTCGCTGAGCGGTGTAGTCACGCTCGCGATCGGGAAAGTCCACCGCGAGGACAGCGGGCAGCGCCCGGCGCGCGAGCCGGCCGTCCGGGCCGAACGACAGGGACGGCAGCGCCATCCCGGCCGTGAATCCGAGTCCCGCCGCTCGGGGCCGCAGCCGCGCCTGTAAGGGATGGGCGCGGAACCAGGCCATGAGGTCGGGGAGCTCGAGGAGCTGGCTCTCGCCGCTGAAGACCCGGCCGGGATGGCTCGCGTCGAAGACCTCGCCGTCCACCCGCAGCGTGATCTCGGCGCCGACCACGTCCGCGAGGCCGGGAAGCAGCTGGTCGTCGACGAGCTGGCGGTAGAAGAACGTCCCGACCGCGAGCGGCTCGGCCAGCACGCCGCCGAGGTCGATCGGGATCAGGACGCCGAGATACAGGCCGTCCGGTTCATCCATCACCACGAGCGGCCCCTCGCGGGCGGCTTGCAGGAGCTCGCGGACCTCGCCGTGGTCGAGGTCGCTGAGGGTCTCGTCGAGCAGCAGCTCGTCGGCGGGCCCGAAGACGATGCCCTGGCGCGCCGCGAGCGGTCCGAGCGGACGCTCACTCGGGAGATTGCCCGCCAGGAGTTCGGACAGGTAGTCGCTGGCGGCCAGGGAGCGGGCCTGCTCCGCCAGCAGCCCGCGGAGCTGGCCGAGGGTCGTGACCAGGCCGTCGCGGGCTCGATCGCGCGCCTCGCGATCGATGCTCTGGAACGTCTGGCGATCGGCGAGGCCGCCGGCGACCACCAGCAGCACCACTCCGATGGCGAGGTACCCGAGCAGGAAGCGACCCTGGAACCCCGGCAGCCATCGCCAGCGCCGCCGGATCAGGATCCACGCGCCGGACCAGATCGCCAGGAGCGCCACGTCCAGCAGGAGCAGTCGGCCGACATCCAGCAGCACCTCGACGGCGCCCCGGCGCTGCAATCCCAGCAGGAAGCCCTCGCCACCCCCGGAATCGCCGGGCAGCGGCGCCCACCGGCAGAGCCACTCGCTGCGATCCAGGTCGATGACCGCCCAGTCGCGGGTCCCCGCGCGCAGCTCGGCGATCGCGCGCTCGCCCGCGGCGTCGGGCAATTCGCCGAAGCCGGCGTCGAGCCACCGCTGCGAGTCGCCGCGCAACAGCCGCAGCGGGCGGTCCACCTCGAGGCGCGGCCGGTAGCCGCCGCCCGTCCCCACGTCCTGCGCCCCGGCGAGCCGGCTGCTGAGGGTCGTGATGCGGAGCGATTGGACGGGCAGCTCGAGCCTCAGCCAACCTCGTCCGCCCTCGCGCGCGATCTCTCCGCGCAGGATGCGCTCCCGGCCCGTCGGGTAGCGGCGCACCTCATCCTGCAGCAGCACACCGATGCGACCGCCGCCCTCCTCGCCCGCCTCCGCCAGACTCCACCAGTCGCCCCGTTCGACGATCTCGTAACCGAAGTCCCGCAGGAAGCCGGTTGCATAGAGGCTGGTCGTCCGGCCGTCGGCGTCGAGGACTTCCACGAGGCACGGCAAGCCCAGATCGGCGATGGCGGACCGCCGCCAGAGCCGGTACGCCGGCAGGTCGGCGCGCAGGGAGCCTCGCCCGCCGCCGACCTCGGCGGGGTCGAGACCGGCGGTGTCCTCGCCCACCAGCTCGCCCAGCACGTCCTCGATGAGGAAGCTGATCCAGTCGTCCTGCGGCTGGACGATTTCCTCGGCCTTGCGGTGAAGCCAGTCGCGTTCCGCCTCGCCGTACACGCCCGACAGCACGGAGTAGTTGAAGAGCACGGTCACGAGCAGGCCGCCGGCGAGCCAGAACGGGCGGGCCGTACCGGTCAGGCGCGCCGGCAGGCCGCCGCCGAGTCGCGCGGCGAGCACGACGAGGCCCGTGAGGACCGAGAGCGACAGCATCAGGATGACCGCGTGCAACGCCCAGAAGGTCCAGGCCTCGAGCGGCACCTCCAGACCGATGAGGCGCGCGTTCGCGTTCTCGGCCAGCTCGCGCCAGAGCCGGTGCAGCCCGAAGACCGCGGCGGCCGCGACCGGCAGGACCAGGGCGAACCTCGCCTGTCGGCGGCCTTCGCCCGCGGGGGCCGCCGCGACCGGCCGACGCGACCACAGCCAGGCCACGGTGCCCGCGCCGAGGACCGCGGTCAGCAGAGCGTCCGCGCCGGAGGCGAACCACCCGCCGGCGAAGGTGGTGGCGAAGTAGGCCGGGTCCAGCAAGCTGGCCGGCTGCTGCGGGGCGGCCGGCAAGCGATCGGCGGGGATCGCCGCCGCCAGCCAGCGGAACAGATCGGTCTGTGCCCAGAAACCACGGACGAGCCAGGCGGCCAGCCAGAATCCGACCCAGCCCGCCAGGGCTGCCCCCAGCGCGAGGGCGGCCAGACCGACCAGGAAGCCGCGCGCCATGGCGACCGCGGCGAGGGAACGGTCGGTCTGCAGCGACCGTGGCGGGATCTGCACGGTCAGCCGCAGCCGCGGGCGCTCGGTCCGCGGTTCCCCCGGGCCGAGGACCACGTCCTCCACCAGCCGCAGCCCGCGCTGGGCGTCCCCCCAGATCCGCCGGCTCGGCACTCGCGTGTCCAGGACCACCGTCCGCTGGACGGACCGCGCGACCCCGCCGGCGGCGCCGCCGCGATGCTCGACGGCCGCCAGCCGCAGCTGGCATTCGAGACCGACGTTCGTCGAGCCCGGCAGGAGCGCGACCTCGCGCAGGACCCACCAGTGATCGTCGTGGAGCAGGCGCTGGTCCGAGGCGAACGGCTCCTCGCTGCCGGGAATGACCGGTCCCGCCCAGCCCAGGCGCTGGCCGCCGGCCCAGAGCGCGACCGCCAGGCTGTCGGGGCCGTCGCCGCCGAAATCCCGACGCCAGGTTTCCGTCCAGGTGGAACAGAGCGCGAACGGGTCCTTCAGGGGGAGGCTGTCGACCGGACATCCCGCCGCGGCCGCGGCCGCGAAACGCGCCAGGGCCTCCAGGCGGTTTCCTGCCTCGGCGGCGGCCGCGTCGAGGCGGGCGCTCCCCCGCGATTCCGCCGCACGGACCCAGGCGTCGTCGTCGGGTCCGCGCAGGAACGACGGCGCGAGCGCCGTCGCGGCCAGCAGGGCGACCAGGACGGCGAACGACCACCAGAAGAACCGCCGATCCCGGCGCCGCAGCGCCTGCAGACCCGTGTCCACGAGCGACCAGCCGAGGCGCACACGCGGCATCGAACCGGGTCCTTTCGAACGGTCAGTCTCCCCGCAGGTCCGCGATCTCCGTCACCCACCAGTCCGCGCCGGTGCGGGCCAGGGTGAACAGCAGCCGCCGGGTCTCGACGGTCCCGCGATCGGTCCGCTCGCAGCGCCAGGCGCTCACGGCCAGGAGCCGATCGTCGCCGCTGTACTGGCGCTTCTGGTACGCGAAGCGGATCGTCCGGCGCACCTGGAAGAGGTTCTTGAAATAGTAGTAGGCCTGCGCGGGCGTCAACTCGCTCGCCCGGTCCTGCTGCGGCGCGAGGTTGAGGCGGACCCCGTCCGGGTGCATCGCCGCCGCCAGCGTCTCGTAGTCGCCGTTCTCGACCGCCGCGGCGATCCGATCGAGTGCGCTCCGCGCCGCGCCGTCCAGCTCCCCGGCAGGCACGACGACCCCGCCGTCCGCCCGCGCGCTCAGGGCGGCCAGCGCGACCAGGCCGACCAGGACGGCCTCGATCCGACCGATCGCGCGGGTGGTCAGGCGGCGCGCCATTGGACTCTCCTCGCAGGGGGGCGGCGGGCTCGGTCGCATCCGTGGACCGAGCGGAGGGGCAAACCCCGTGCCAGCGCCGGTCGCGGCGCCCCGGCGCCATCCTAGCCGGAAACGCCGCGGCGATCCAGTGCCGTGTCCGCTCGCGGCGGCAGACTGATCCCTCCGGGAGACAGGCCCAGACGCGCCGCCCCCGGCCGCGGCGGCCGGGGGCGGCGGGGGATGGCGGGCGCGGCGGGCGCGGCGCTACATCGTGGCGCTGGCGCGCTTCTTGTCCGTGCCGACTCGCTCGTACCACCAGACGATGAGCGCGCCCGCGATGAAGATCGACGAGTAGGTGCCGATGATGATCCCGAAGCAGAGCGCGAAGGCGAAGTCGTGGATCACCGGTCCGCCGACCAGCCACAGGGTGGTCGTCACGAACAGGGTCGTGAGCGCCGTGAGGATCGTGCGGCTGAAGGTCTGGTTGATCGACCGGTTCACGACCTCGCGGTAGCTCTCCTTGCGGCGGAACCTCATGTTCTCGCGGATGCGGTCGAAGACCACGACCGTGTCGTTCACCGAATAGCCGATGATCGTCAGGAACGCGGCCACGATCGACAGCGAGACCTCGAGGTTCAGGAGCTTGAACATGCCCAGGGTGAGGGTCACGTCGTGCACGAGGGCGACGACCGCGGCGAGCCCGTAGCGGAGCACGAAGCGGAACCACATATAGATCGCGATCAGGACCAGCGAGAGCGCGATGGCATTGGTCGCCGTCGCGCGGAGTTCCTTGCCGACCTTGGGGCCGACGGATTCGTTGCGCCGCAGCTCGATCTGCGATCCGGGCAGGCTGTCGCGCAGGCTGTCCACCATCGCGCGCGAGGCGTTCGCGATCTCGGTCGCCGTGCTCGGGAACGTGATCAGGAACTCGCCCGGCGCGCCGAACTCCTGGACCTCGGCGCCGGCGAAACCGCTCGCGGCCAGCGCCGAACGGACCGCGCTGATCTCGGGGATCGGCGCGATCCGCACCTGCACGATCGTGCCGCCCGTGAAGTCGATGCTCAGGCGCGGGCCGCCGGCGACCAAAAGCCAGATCAGCGTCGCCGCCACCAGGACGGCCGAGATCGCGAGGACCGGCTTCATCACGCCGACCACGTTGATATTGCTGTCGCGGAAGAATTCCATGTTCGGATTCAGCCTTTCCTCGGCTCAGATGCTGAGTGTCTGCTTGGCCGGATCACGGGTCGCCCACTCGATGATGACGCGAGCCAGGACCAGCGCGGCGAACACGCTGGTCACGATGCCGATGCTCATCGTCACCGCGAAGCCCAGGATCGGGCCCGTGCCGAAATTCCAGAGGACCAGACCGACGATCAGGGTCGTGACGTTGGCGTCCAGGATCGTCCGCATGGCATTCTGGTAGCCGGTCTGGACCGCGGCGCGCACCGTCTTGGCCTTGCGCAGCTCCTCGCGGATGCGCTCGTTGATCAGCACGTTGGCGTCCACGGCCATGCCCATCGTCAGGGCGACGCCCGCGAGGCCGGGCAGGGTGAGCACGAGACCGAACTGCGCCAGCACGGCCATCAGGATGAGGATGTTGCACGCGAGCGCGATATCCGCGATCAGGCCGCAGAACCGGTAGTAGATCGCCATGAAGATGACGACGACGATGGCGCCGATCATCGCCGCGCGCAGCCCTTGCCGGATCGAGTCGGACCCGAGGCTCGGCCCCACGGTCCGCTCCTCGGCGATCCTCACGTCGGCCGGCAGCGCGCCCGCGCGCAGCAGCAGCGCCAGGTCGGCGGCCTGCGCGGCGGTGAACGTCCCCTCGATCACGCCGGAGCCGCCCGGGATCCGGCTGTTGATCCGCGGTGCGCTCTTGACGCGGCCGTCCAGCGAGATGGCGAGGAACTCGCCGACGTTGTCGCCGGTCACCTTGGCGAACTGGTGCGCCCCCTTGCGGTCGATCTCGAACGAGACGGTCCAGTTGGCCGGGGTGTCCGGATCCGGCCGCTCGCGGGCGTTCGTGAGGCGGTCGCCGGCCAGCGCGACGGTGGACTCGACCGGATAGAGGAACCGGCCCATCGTGCCGTCCTGGAGCGGCTCGACGTCCATGCCGAGCTGGAACTCGATGTCGCGCCCCAGGACCTTGGCCTCCGGCGCCGCGAGCATCGCCTCGATCCTCGCGACGTCCTTCTCCTGGACCATGAAATAAGGCCACGGCGTCGGGATCAGGTACGAGCTGAACGGGTTGCGGGCCCGCTGCTCGTCAAGCGCGGGATCCTCGGCGAGATCCGCGGCGTCCGGGTCCGGCAGCTCCGCGTAGGGACCGGCGGCGGTGTCGCCGTCCGCGGCGGCCGTCTCGATCGCCTCGGACGCTGCGGCGGACGCCGTCGAGTCGGGCACGGTCACCTTGCGGAAGGTCTCGTCGAGCTTCGCGACCGCCGCCTGGACGACCTCCGGGCTCTGGAGCAGGCGGAATTCGAGGCGCGCGGTGCTGCCGATCAGGCCCTTGGCGCGCTCGGCGTCCTGCAGGCCGGGCAACTGGACGATGATCCGGCGATCGCCGATGGCCTGGATGACCGGCTCGCTCACGCCGAACTGGTTCACGCGGTTGGTGATGATCTCGAGGACCCGGGCGCGCGCATCGTGCGCCTGGTCGGCGGTCATGCCCTCGGTGTCGATCTCCAGCACCAGGTACATGCCCCCCTGCAGGTCGAGGCCGCGCCGGATCGCCTTGGCGTCCACGGCGGCGATCTCGGCCTTGAGCGCCGGATCCGTCTCGGCCCGCTCGCGCTCGGCCTTGGAGATTGTCGTCGCCTTGTACGTGGGCCACAACAGGTAGACGGAGAACAGGACGATGACGAGGCAGAGACCGGTCCGGATCTGCAGGGATCGATTCATCGCATCTCTCCTGGCGCCAGCCGCGCCCGGTCCGCCGGCGGTCCCGGGGCAAAAAAAAACGTCCCGGCGCTTGGGCGCCCGGCCGCCGCCGGCCGGACCGCGCCGAAAATACCGGGGGGAATGATAACACACGGCCCAGCGCCATGCCAGAACGAGCTGGCGCGTGGCGCAGGCGCCTCACGACTCCTCGTCAGGACGGCTCGTTCGTGGGCGCGCGGCCTTGCAGGGCCAGCAGCTCGGACAGGGTGACGAAGCAGACTCCCGCCGCCTCCAGGCGAGGCAACTCCTCCTGCAGCACCGCCAGGGTCTCCGGGTGGGGATGGCCGATGCCGACGGCGAAGCCGGACGTCCGGGCGCTCCGGACCAGGGACCGCAGCCGGCTCCGCACCGATTCGGGATCCTGGTGGTCGTCGTCGAGGAAGATCCGGTTCCGCGCGGCCGGCACGCCCGCCGCGAGCGCCGCCTCGTAGGCCACGGATGCGGCCGCGGTCAGGCTGTCGAGGAACGTCAGGTCGCGGGCCTTCAGCGCCGCCATCAGGTCCGCCATCGTGCCGCGATCGGCGGTCGCGGCGCTGCCCATGTGGTTGTTGACGCCCCGCACGCCGGGCAGGTCCGCCAGGGCCACGTCCAGGAGTTCGGCGATCCGCTCGCGCGGCATGCCGATGAGCACCGCGCGCGGGCCGGGATCGACCTCGGGGTAGCCCTCGGGCTGCATCGGCAGGTGCAGGAAGATCTCTCGGCGGCGCGCGTCGAGCCGCTCGTCCCCACCCTCGAGCGTGAACGTCACCGGGCACCCCGCGGCGCGCCGGCGGTCGGCGATGGCGGAGCCGGGACCGCCGGCCTGGTCGCTAGCGCGCGGCGGCAGAGCCAGCTCGGTTCCCTCGGCGGCGAACCGCCGGGAATGGGCGAGGCCCGGCAGGATCGACAGGGTCAACGGGACATCGAGCGCGAGCAGGCCGCGGGTGGTGTCGTCGTTCCGGTAGCCCCAGTCGTCGATGACCAGGGCGACGACCGGCGTCGTGGCCCGCGCCTGGAGCTGGCGCCACGCGGTCGCGGCGGGGCCGTTGCCCCACCGCACGCGGGGCCGGGAGTCACCGGCGCGGTACAGGACCAGCGTATGGGTGGGAAGACCCGGCAGTCCGACGTCGAGCCGCAGACCCGCGTCCCCGGCGCCGGGGGTCGCCGGCCGCTCGGCCGAGCCGCGAGCCGCAATCGGCTCGCTCCAGAGCAGCCGGCCGCCGGCGGTCTCCGCCGCGCTCGCGACCCAGTCCCGGACCTCGCCCCAGGGCGTCGCCCGATCGACGGGCACGACCCGGCAGAACACCGTGGCGCCCGCCCCGCCGGCGGGCAGCGGCCAGGCGTGGGCGTCGGCCGCCGCCGCCGCGCCGGCCAGACCCGGCAGGCACTCGCCCAGAGCTTCGTCCACGCGGGCCTGGACCTCGCCGTGGCGCGGACCGGCCTCTTGTCCGGAGCACGCGCCGAGGATCGAGCAGGCGCCGACGATCGCGGCAATCGCCGCCGGACCCCCGAGCATGGCCCGGCGGCGCCGGGATCGCGGGCTTCGAGTCGAGCTGACGGAAGCCAGGGGAATCCCTCCCGCGCGCGGGCGCAGGCCGGCGCCGCCGGCCGAAATGGACGGAGGAGCCCCGCGGGGCTCCTCCCGATTCAGACGACCCGCACGCAAGCGGTCAGGTGCCGAAGGTGGCGTCCACCATGCCGAGGATCTTGTAGCAGGTCTCGCCGTCCACGTCTTCGGCCATCACGTAGTAGAGCACCGGCCCTTGCACGCGGTAGACCAGGTTCTGGCCGGAAATCTGGAATTTGATGTCCACGATGTAGTTGCGGTACTGGCTGCCGGGGAAGCCGCCGAAGTTCGGGTCATCCTCCGGCGTCGGCTGCCAGATACCCTGGGGCTGCAGCAGGTCGACGGAGATGTCCGAGATCGAGACGCCGCCCTCGCCCGGCAGCGCGTTGAACATCTTCCTCGCGACCTCGATCTCCACGTCGTACGTGTAGATCTCGCCTTCCTGCGGGATCCACTTGTACTCGCGGCTCAGCAGCTCGCCATACGCGTCGAGGTTCCGCGCGGAGTAGATCTGCTGGAATCTGAGCATCGCGGTGTCGGGCGCGGCAGCGCAGACATCCACCGGCGGCGGCGCCGGCGGCTCGGGATCGTCGCCAGGCGAGAAGATGCATCCCGATGCGGCGAACGCGACGAGCAGCATCGTGAACAGCAGGTGCCGGAGCCTCATGGTTTCCTCCTCGGATCGCGGTGCAGAAGCGGCACGTGGCCGGTTCGTCTCGTCCGGCTGGTGTCGATCAGTGGGTGGAAGTCGATCGAAACACGTTAGCCAAGGGTCTACCGCGATCCTCCCCGGAGCAAGGCAGGGACTGGCACACTTGACGGATCCGCATCATTATAGCACTGCCGAACGCCGCGTGGCCAGTGGAAAAACGAGATCAAGGCGCGAACGCCGCGCGCAGGGCGCCCATCGTCGGCAGGGTGGATCCCGGATTGTCCGGATCGGGCTCGCCGTTCTGGTCGCGCCAATAGGTCAGGAACCAGTAGCTGCCCTCCACGGTGAACCTCAGGACGGCGTTGCCGCGGTAGCGGGTGGTCGAGCCCGATTGGTTGTCCACCACGCTCAGCAGGTAGATGATCTCCCACTCCGCGACCCCGCCGGACCCGTCCGGCGTGTTGATGTCCGTGTCCCGCAGATTCGCCGAGATCGTGACGTCGGTGGCGAACCAGCTGTTGATGAAATTCATCTCGGCGTCCTTGCCCCAGCTGTCCCAGTCCACCGAGGGGTTCGCCTGCTCGGTGTCCGAATCCGGCTCGTAGACGAAGCCTTCGAAGACGGCGGTGTCCCAGCCGCCCGTATCCTTGTTGATCAGGGCGAGGCGGCAGTTCTCCCAGACGTTGGCCGCATTCGAGCGGGGCAGGTAGTCGATCGCGCCGGACGTGGGCGGCTCCGGATCCCGCGTGTCGAAGAGGCAGCCGCCCAGGTGCGCGATCAGCGCCGCGAGGGCCAAGGCTGAACATCGTCTCGATCGCATCGGTCCTTCCCTCCTCAGAACGCCCAGCTCGCCAGGACATCCGCCTCCCAGTAGTCGTCGCTCGTATCCGTCACGTTAGGTCCGTACGCGAGGTAGCGCTTGACCCTCGCGTTCAGGTTCACGGCCCCGCCGGGCGGACCCAGGCTGCGGTTGATCACGGCGCCGATCCACAGCTCGCCGCTGTAGTTGCTCGTCACGCGGCTGGGCGTGCCGAAGCGCGTCACCTCGTCCTTGGTCCGGTAGGTGGCGGTCTGGATCTTGAGCGTCTGGTCCTTGGTCCAGGCGATCGCGGTCCAGGACAGGCCCAGCTCGATCCGGTTGATCGCCTGGTCCTGGTCGCGCCGGTAGAACGTGTTGCCCGCCGAGTCCTTGCTCGTGCGGGTGCCGTTGTACTTCTGGCTGAAGTCGTGCTTCACGACGGCCTCGAGCCGTTCGCTCGGGCTCCACCGGACCGTCGTCCCGAGGATGCCGCGCTTGTTGTAGGTGTCGTCCTTGTTCGACGCCGGCAGATCGGCGAAGTCGTAGTCCTGGTACTGGATGTACATCCGGAAGACCTGCGAGAACTGCAGGCCCGGACGGAGGGCCACGCTGTAGCTCGGGGCGACCTCGTAGGTGCGCTTCGTGTTGTTGTTGACCGAGCGGGTGTTGCGGATCGCAACGTCGTCGATCACCTGATACTCCGCCAGCAGGGAGGTGGAGAATCCCCGGCGCCAGTCCGAATCGAGCCGCAGCCGGAGGTCCTGGGTCAGCCGGTCGCGGTCGTTCTCGTTGAACTGGTTCTCCGCGATGTCCTGCGTCAGCTCGGCATGGTAGCGACCGCTCAGTTCGGTGTCCCGCGAGAGGGTGTGGAACCAATCGAACGCGAGGTCGCGCGACTTCAGGTACTGCCGGCCGCGCGACGACGTGGCGTCGGCGAACTGCTGGTCGTCCCAGTTCCACTGGTACTTGTACGCGACCGCGAACGAGTCGCGGCCGGCCGGGACCGCCACCACGAGGTCCATCAGATCCTCGCTGCGGTCCTTGCGTCCGACCAGGCTGAGGTCGTACTGCTGCTTGGCGAACTTGTGCTCGAACTTGGACGAGACCCTGGCCCACCCCAGCTGCAAGATGTTGTCCCACCGGAGCGACCAGGCGTCCTGCTCCTCGAGCTCCCGGATGACCTTGCTCGCGCCCTCCGGCAGGTTGGTCGTGTCGATGAGGCCGTTGCTGTTGCGGCGGTAGTCCAGGTACCGCCGGTCGAACGCGCTCTGGCTGAGGGTGATCTGGCCGGTCGCCACGCGCCGCACGTAGTAGGCGTCCGCGCCGAGGGTGTCGCCCGAGGTGGACGACGGGCTCGCGAAGCCGGCCAGGTTGCTGTCGCCGTCGCGCTTGATGCCGTACAGGCGGGCGGCGCAGCTCAGGCCCTCGGCGATCGCGAGCTTGCTGCGCACCGCCGCGCTGACCTCGCCCTCGTTGGTGTCGTTGCGTTGCTGCTGGTTGATCGAGCGGAAGTCGTTCACGTACCCGCCTGCGCGGATGCTGTGGGTGACGCGGCCGGTCGCGACCCCGCTCTTGCCGATCGAGAAGCCGCCGCGACGGGTCTCGCGCTTGTTCTGGTTCGTGCTGCCGCCCGTGTTGGTGGTGAGATCGTTGGCCCAATCGACGCTGGCCTGCAAGGTCAGCGTGAACGGCAGCAACTCGCCGCTGTCGTAGGCGGCGAGCGCCGAGCGGGTCTCGACCGTCTTGACCTGGCGGCGGTAGGTGTCCCAGCCCCAGCGGTAGGTGTCGGTGATCTTGCCGCCGCTGGCCGCCAGGACCGAGTTGGCGAGGGATCCGAAATAGCTCACCTTGGTCACGTCGGCCTTGATCCCGGCCTCCGGTCGGTTCGTGCAATCGCGGAACCAGGCGCTCGACAGGGTATCGAGGCCTGCCGCCGCGGGGAGCGTGCCGGCCTTGCGCAGCTTGGCGATGTGCCGGTCGACCAGGTCGGGATCGTTGCCGGCCGCCTTGAGGCTGTCCGCCATCGCGGCGTAGGGATCGCGGGCCGCCGTCGTGTCGCCGGCGGCCGCGGCGAGGCTATCGGCCGCGGCCGTCCCCGGCGAGACCGCCGGCCCGGCCGGCTCCTGCGCGATCGCGATGGCGGCGAGAGCCAGCAGGCAGGTCAGGGGCAGGACGGTTCGCCGGCGCATCAGGCGACCCCCTCGGCCGAGAGCGCCTCGGCCAGCCGCCGCCAACCGGCGAGGTCCAGCTGCTCCGGCCGGCACGCCGGCGCGAAGCCCACGCGGGTCGAGAGGTCGTTGATCGCCGCCTCGTCGAGCCCGTAGCGCCGGCGAAGCGCCGAACCGAGCTGCTTGCGGCGCTGCTGGAAGAGCGTCTTGACCACGCCGAGAAAGGCGTGGTACCGGGCCGCCGGCCAGGGGTCCCGCGGCGACAGCCGGACGAGGGCCGACGCCACGTCGGGCTGGGGCCAGAACACCGTGGCGGGCACCGTGCGCAGCATCGTCACCTCGAAGAGCGTACCCATGACGACCGCCAGGACGCCGAAGTCCCGGCCGCCCGGCGCGGCGGTCAGACGATCGGCGACCTCCTTCTGGACCATGAGCACGGCGCCCCGGACCCGGGCCTGGTGCTCGGCCACGGCGAACAGGACGGCGCTCGTGAGCACGTACGGCAGGTTTCCCGCGACCACCGGCCGCGGCCCCGCCGCGTCGAGGACCGCGGCCCAGTCGAGCCGGGCGAGGTCCGTCTCGATCAACTCGAATCCGTCGCGACCGCCGAACTCGTCGCGCAGGATCGCACAGAGCCGGCGGTCCACCTCCACGCAGGCGACCCGCTCGCAGAGGTCGAGCAGGTGGACGGTCAAGGCGCCGCCGCCGGCGCCGAGCTCCAGGATCCGCGGCCCCAGCGCCGCGACATCGGCGGCGATGGCCCGGGCCAGGTTGCCGTCCACCAGGAAGTTCTGCCCGCGCCGCTTGACCGGTCGGATCCCGTGGCGCCGCAGCAGGGCGAGCTGGCTCTCGGTCACGGGCGCTCCCGTCGCGCACGCCGGCGCGGACACATGGGGTCCCGATCGGCGACTCGCGGCCGGCGGGTTCCCGCTCAAGATCGTCCAGGACTGTCACGGCATTAGCGATGCGGCGCGGCGGAGTCCTCCTGGAGGGAAGGTCTAGGGCGCCGTCATTCTATCGGCGGTCCGGCGGAGACGTCAAGCGCGGCGGGGATCCGGCCGAACAACCGCGCGAAGTTCCGGCGCGCCTGCACGGTCAGCGCCGCGGGGTCCACGCCGAGGACGGCGGCCAGCGCGTCCCGGGTGTGCGCGAGGTACGCCGGCTCGTTGCGCCGGCCGCGGTGGGGCTCCGGCGGCAGCCACGGCGCATCGGTCTCGAGCAGCACGTCGCGATCGGTCACGCCGGCCGCGCGCAAGGCGGCCGGCAGCGCGCTGCGCCGATAGGTCACCGGACCGCCGATCCCCACGAGGCAGCCCCGCTCGCGAGCCCAGGCCGCGTGCTCGGGCCCTCCCGCGAAACTGTGCAGGACCGCGCCGCGCGGCGGCAACCCCGCCTGGGCGACCAGTCCCAGGGTCTCCGGATACGCGTCGCGGATGTGGAAGACGACCGGCAGGCCGAGGTCGGCCGCAAGGTCGAGCTGCAGGCACAGCGCCGTGCGCTGGGCCGGCCGCGGCGAGAGGTCCCGGTAGAAGTCGAGGCCGATCTCGCCGATCGCAACGACGCCCGGCGCGGAGGCGAGATCGCGCAGCTCGGCGAGAGCGTCGCGGCCGGAAGCTGACGGACGGCCGGCTGGATCGGCCAGCAGCGAGGCGTCGTGAGGGTGGACGCCGACCGTCGCCAGGATCCTCGGATCGACGCCGGCCAGGTCGACCGATTCGCGGCTGCTCGCCAGATCGTAGCCGACGTTCAGGAAGCCGCGGACCCCCGCGGCGGCGGCCCGGGCCAGCACGTCGGCGCGATCGTGCGCGAACTCGCGCCGGTTCAGGTGGACGTGGCTGTCGATCACTGGTCAGACCCTCCCGGCGACCGGGCGCCGGATCGCCGGCGGCCGCCGCGACGCCGCGGGCGCCGCCCCCGGCCGTCCGACCCGCCATCATCCCCGCCCGCAGCCGGCCGCTCGCTCTCGACCGCCTCGTACGCCGCCCGCGCGAACGTGAGCTGGGCGCCGGGCACCTCCACCAGCTCGCCGTCTCCGTCGAAGAACTGGACGGTCACGCTCGCCCGCAAAGGGTCGAGCTTGCGGGCTTTGCCCTCCCGCCCGCGCCAGGTCACCTCGCTGCCGAGCCGCGGCAGGGTCGAGAGGACGTCCTGGTAAGCCTGATGCTCATAGGCGAGGCAGCAGCGCAGCCGTCCGCACGGCCCCGAGAGCTTCGCCGGATTCAGGGGCAGCTGCTGGTCCTTGGCCATCCTCAGCGCCACCGACGCGAAGTCGACGAGGAAGCTGGCGCAGCAGAACTCGCGGCCGCAGATGCCCAGGCCACCCTTGAGCTTGGTCTCGTCGCGGACGCCGATCTGGCGCAACTCGATGCGGGTGCGGAAGATCCCGGCGAGATCGCGGACCAGGGCGCGGAAATCGATCCGCTCGTCGGCGAGGAAGTAGAAGGTGAGCTTGCCGCGGTCCCAGCGGCGCTCGCAACCGACCAGGTGCATGGCGAGCCCGTGCTCCTGGATCTTCTCGCGGGCGATGTCCCAGGCCTGGTTCTCCTCGCTCCGCAGCTCGGGTAGCCGGGCGAGGTCGCCCGGCTGGGCGATCGCCAGCACCCCCTGGTAGACCGCTTCGTCCCACCAGTCGGCCGTTCCTGGACCGAGATACGCGATCCGACCGAGGTCGCGGCCGCGGTCTGCCTCCACGAGACAGTACTGGCCCACGCGCAGCTCGAGCCGGCGACGGTTGTGGAAGCAGCTCTTGCGGTGGTCCTTGAACCGGACGACGGCCAGGGCCTCGCCCTCGGCCGGCGGTTGCGGCGGGCGCTGGGACCCGGCCGCCGGCGCGCCGTCGAGGCGCGGCGGGCCGGACCTGGGTCGCCGGCTGTCAGGTTGGTCGGACATGCTCGCTCAGGTCCTGCAGGAGGACGGCCATCACCAGGCCGATGCTCAGGTTGCCATCGATCTCATGCTTCGCCCGCTCCACCCTCGCGATGTCGGCGAGCAGGGTCGCGGTGTCGCGCCGCGCCGCCGCGCGGCGGACCAGCGGCGCGGCCGCGGTGGCGCGGGGTCGCCACTGCGATCCGCGCTCGCGGCAGGCCACGGTCTCGGACAGCAGCAGGGCGAGGATCTCGCAGAACAGGAGCGCCCGCTTGCGCTGATCGGCGAACTCCGGCTTGTCCTTCTTGTCCGTCTTTTGCTCCGCGAGTCCCTTCACCCGACCGGCGTGCAGGAGTTCGGCCGCCAGCTGGGCTTCGCCCTGGCGCCCGTCCGCGAGGCCGGCGAAGACCGATTCGGCCCAGCCGCGCAAGGCCACCGGAATCGGTTCGAGCAGGGTCACGGCCTTGCGGGCGTTGCCGTCGGCGAGCCGCGCCGCCTCGGCTCGCGACGCCGGATCGCGGTCGGGCGCCACCTCGGCGAGGATCGCCGCGAGATCCTCCTCCCGGTACGGCTCGAACGGGACCTTCTGACAGCGGGAGAGGATCGTCGGCAGCACGCTGGCCGCGTTGCTGGTCAACAGGACGATGAGCGAATCCGGCGGAGGCTCCTCGAGCGTCTTGAGGAATGCGTTGGCCGCGGCGGTGTTCAGCCGGTGGGCGTCGGCCACGATCGCGACCTTCCACCGCGCCTGGAACGACTGGCGACGCAGGAACTGCAGGAGCGCCCGCACCGTGAGCGGCCCGGGATGCTCGGGATCGCCGATGATGATCTGGCTGCTGGCGGCGTGGTCCGGGTTGGCGAACGGATTCGCCATCTTCTTCACGAAGATCTCCCGCACCTCGTCGGCCTTCCTCGGGTCCTCGAGGCTCGCGGGCGCCGGCCCGATCCACCGGATGTCCGGATGCTGGAACGACGCCGCCTTCTGGCAGCTCTCGCAGCGCGAGCGCGGCGCGCAGCGCTCCGGCGCGACGCAGTTGACGCGCCGGGCGATCTCGAGCGCGGTGACCTCCTTGCCGCTCCCCTCCGGTCCCACGAAGAGGAACGGCTGCCCGGCCTGTCGGCCGGCGATGAGGCGGCCGAGGCGGTCGGCGATGTCGGCGCGTCCGAGGAAGCGGTCCGTGCTCAAGGAGGTCTCCCGCGATGGGGCGGGCCATCACGCTCAACGGGGCGGGCGAAGCCAGGTCCGAGGATCCCGGGCGTCGCGCCCTTCCCGGATCTCGAAATAGAGTTCGGGCCGACCGCTCTCTCCGTCGTCGCCGAGCTCGGCCAGGATCTGACCGCCGGCGACCTGGCTCTCCCGGCTGACAAAGATGGCCGCCAGGTTGGCATAGAGCGTGTAGTGGCCCGCGCCGTGGTCAAGGATAACGCATCGGCCGAACCCGGGCAAATGATCGGCGAACTCGACCTGACCGGGCGCCACGGCCGTGACCGGCGCGCCGGCTGACGCGGCGATCGACAGACCGTTGTGCATGGTGACCGTGCCGAACCGCGGATGGACGCTGCGTCCGAACTCCCGCACGACCGGGCCGTCCGCCGGCCAGGGCAGGTCGCCCTTGCGGTCGGCGAAAGCCACGCCCAACTGCGCCGGCGTGCGCCCGGTCTCGCCCTCTTCCTGCCGCCGGGCCTCGAACTGCGCCAGCAGGTCGGTCAGCTGCTGCTCCTGCCGGCGCAGCCGCTCGAGTTCGCCCTGGGTGCGATCCTGCGCCGCCGTGACCTCCCGCAGCAGCCCCCGCCGCTCGGCTTCGAGCACCTCGAGCCGTTCCCGCTCGCGCCGCGCCTCCTCGCGGGCCTCCCAGATCCCGGCCAGCGCGGACCGCAGCTGGGCCTGCTCGGCCTCGATCCGCCGGGCCTGCGCCCGGGTGCGCTCGACGAGACTGCCGTCGATCCGCGCCAGGATCGCCGCGAACTTGAGCCGCGCGACCAGGGTGGAGACGCTCTCGGAGGTGACGATCAGCTCCAGGTCCCGGTGCGGGCCCAGCTCGTAGAGGGCGCGCAGGCGCGCCGCCAGGGTCTGCTTGCGCAGCCCGTAGATCTCCTGCTGGGCGTCCAGGCTCACCTGCAGGCTGTCGCGCTGCGTGGCGAGCGAGACCTCGCGCTGGTCGAGCGCCGCCAGGAGCTCCCGGACCAGCGTCGCCTCCCGGGCGACCTGCGCGAGCGAACGGTCGGCGTCCTGGTGGCGATCGGCGAGCTCGGCAAGTTCCCCGCGAACCCCGGCGATCTCGGCTCGCAGCGCCCTCAGCTCCTCGGCGCTCCCGGCCGTCTGCTGCGCGGGCGCCGGATCGCGCGGCTGCGCCGCGACCAGCGCCGGGGCGAGCCAGAGCGCAACCAGCCACCGGCGCGACGCCGGCCGCGGTCTCATCCGACCCTCCGCACCCGCAGGTACTGTCCGATCGCGGCGAGGCTCCCGAGCAGCCCGAGGACCGCGCAGAACAGTACGAAGCCGGCGATCTGGGCGGCCGAGTAGAATTCGATCCCTTCCAGCCGCAGCGATAGCAGGCGGAAGCCGATCGCGAGCGCTCCCATGGCCAGGATCCCCGCCAGGAGGCCGTGCAGCACGCCCTCGATCACGAACGGCAGGCGGATGAATCCGTCGGTCGCGCCCACCAGGATCTGGATCTCGATGATGCGACGCGACCCCGCCATGGTCAGCCGCACGGTGTTGCTGATCACGAAGACCGCCGCGACGAGCACGATCACGCAGATGACGAGGCTGCCCCAGCGGAAGAGCCGGGTCCACGTCTCCAGCGCGCCGACCCACGCCTGGCTGTAGACCACGTCCGCGACCTCCGGCCAGCGCCGCAGGTCCGTCGCGATCGCCTCGACGGAGGCCGTGCTGCGGTAGGCCGGCGCCAGCTCGAGGTGGTAGGACGCCGGCAGGGGATTGTCGTCGAGGACGCCGAGGATGTCGCCGTCGTCGCCGAGATCCCGGCGCAGCTCGGCGAGCGCCTGGTCCTTGCTGATGAAACGCGCCTCGCGAACGCCCGGCAGCGCCAGGAACGGCGGCTGCAAGGCGGCCACCCGCTGGTCGTCCAGGCCGTCGACCAGGAAGACTCTGAGGTCGACGCTCGCCTGGGCCCGCTCGAGCACGATCCCGAGGTTGAGCGCGACCAGGACGAACAGCGCCAGGACCAGCAGCGCCGACCCCATGATCAGGACGGTCACGCCAGTCGTGAGTTTGCGGCGGCTGAAGCCGGCCACGGACTCGCGGGCGAGGTGCCCGATCTGGGCGCGCCTAAGCATCGCTCCCTCCCGGCCGGTACATGTGGTCGGTCAACCGCGGCCCGCGGTCGCGGTCCGGCACGCGACGCTCCTCGTCGGATACGAGTCGGCCGTCCTTGATGACCATCACCCGCTGGCCGAACGTCTTGACGATCTCGTGGTCGTGCGTGGAGAAGACCACGCAGGTGCCACCGTCGTTGATGCGGAACACGAGGTCGATGATCTCCTGGGCCGTGACGGGGTCGAGGTTGCCGGTCGGCTCGTCGGCGAGCAGGATCTTCGGGCTGTTGACCATCGCCCTCGCGATCGCGACCCGCTGCTGCTCCCCGCCCGAGAGCTGCTGGGGCAGACGGTCGCGCTTGTCCCAGAGTCCGACCTGCGTGAGGACGCGCATCACGTTCTTCTTGATCGCCGGCTGGGGCACGCCGACCACGAGCTGCGCGAACGCGACGTTGGCGTAGATGCTGCGGTCGTCGAGCAGCCGGAAATCCTGGAACACGAACCCGATCTCGCGCCGCAGGAGCGGGATCCGGCTGCGCTTCATCGTGGTGGAGACCATCCCCCGGACGACGACCTGACCGTGGGTCGGGAACAGGTCCATCGTGATCAGTCGCAGCACGCTGCTCTTGCCGGCGCCGCTCGGCCCGGTGATGCACACGAATTCGCCGTTGCTGATCGAGAACGAGACGTCTGCCAGGGCCGTCTGGTCGCGATACCGCAGGTCGACGTGATAGAAGGCGATGATGGTCCGGGGGTCCAGCGGACCCCTGGGAATCGCCGGTTCGGCCTTCAAACGCGCCTCCCTCGACCGGCCACGGCCGGCGGGAATCCTCCCGGCGGCGTGGCGTTTCTCGAATATTTGCACGAATCGTGCCGGTGCGCCAGGATTTACCAGGTTGCGCGGAGCCGCGGCTTCGTGGCAATTTGACGCCAGCTCTGGAGGTGTCCATGCCCGTCAAGATCTGCCAGGAATGCGGCGCCGAGTACCTGCCCGCGGCGCAGGTCTGCGCCGATTGCGGCGGCAAGCTCGTTCTGAAGCCGGAGGGCGATCCGAACCTGGTCGCGGGCGCCTCCGGCGGCGCGCGCGATCAGACCATCCTGCTGGGTCCCCACCGCGAAGCCCTCCGCCTGCAGCAGGTGCTCGACAGCTACGAGATCGAGGCCGTGGTCCAGGAACGCGCCGATCTCGTCCGGGAGGGGTTCCGCAAGATCGATCCCGACGCCGTGATCGAGCCGGGGATCTTCGAAGTGCTGGTGCGGCCCGACGTTCGCCAGCGGGCGGAGGAGATTCGCGATTCGCTCGGCCTGGCCGCGAGCATCGAGTACGAGGTCGAGGAATTCGTCGAGGGACAGTGCCCGGCCTGCGGCGCGCCGCTCGCCGAGGAAGACCTCGAGGAGTGCCCCGATTGCGGCTTGAGCCTGGCCGGCCATACCCCGGCCGAGGCGACCGAGCCACCAGACGACGACGACGCAGCGGGCCGGCCGGATCGCGCGGACCGCCCGTGACCGGAGGAGAGGATACCCCGGGGTGATCCGACTGAGCCTTTGCTTGATCGTCCGCGACGAGGCGGCGATGCTGCCGGATTTCCTCGCCACGACCGGCGGCCTCCGCGACGAGCTGATCGCGGTCGACACCGGATCCCGCGACGCGTCCGTGGCCTTGCTCGAGGCCGCTGGCGCCCGGGTCGTCGCGCGGCCCTGGGACGACGACTTCGCCGCCGCGCGGAACGCGGCGCTGGCGCTCGCGACCGGCGAATGGGTCCTCTGCCTCGACGCCGACGAACGTCCCTCGGCGGAACTGCGCGAGCAGATCGGCCGGCTGGTCGATGATCCGACCGCCGGCGCCGCGACCATCCGCATGCGCAACCTCCTGCCGCACGGCGACGCGCGCGAGAGCGACCTGCTGCGCCTGTGGCGGCACGACCCGGCCATCCGCTTCCGGCACCGCATCCACGAGGAAGCCGTGACGGACGTGACCGCGAGCCTCCGGCGCACCGGCCGCCGCCTGGTCAACCTGCCGGGCCGTTGCGAACACCTGGGCTACAGCCGGACGGTCGCCGCGGGTCGAGCCAAGAAGGATCGCGACCGGGCCCTGCTCGAGGCCTGCGTCGCCGCCGATCGTCGAGACTGGTACAGCTGGTTCAAGCTGCTCGAGCTCGCGCGCTTCTGGCACGACCGCCGCCTCTGGCGGCAGACAGCCGAGCGAGTGGCGCCGTTGCTCGACGAGGAATCGGCCGCCGCCCTCCGCTCGGCGGCCTGGGCCGGCGAACTGCTCGCCCTGACGGTCCAGGGGCTGTTCAGCGCTCCCCGCGACCAGATCGCCTGGCTCGACCGCTGGGACGGCCGGATCCCGGCGTCACCGGCGTTCTACCTGCGGCGCGGCGTCGCCCACGAGCAGGCGGGAGATCTGGACGCCGCCGGTCGGGACTTCGAGCGCTGTCGCGACCTGCCGGCCGGACCGCTGCCGATGCTGGTCACCGTGCGCCCGCTGCTGGGCCTCTGCCGCCTCGCCGCGCGGCGGGGCGACCTGCTCGAGGCAGGCGACTTCATCCACCAGGCCCTCGGCTACAACCCGCGCGATCCCGAGGCCCTGCTGGCCGCGGTGAGCTTCGCCTGGCTGCACGGCGGGCGGGAGGCGCGGGACGCGTTCACCGACGAGCACCGCCGGCTCCACGGCGACAGCGAAGAACTCGCGATCGCGATCGCGGACCACGCGCTGGCGGCGGGGCTCGCGGCCGACGCCGTGGCGGCGCTGCGTCCGGCCGTCGGGCGGCCGCCGCGCGGCAAGACCGCGCTTTTGCTCGCCCAGGCGCTCCTCGCGACCGGCCAGGTCACGGACGCGCGCGACCTCTGCCGCGAGCTGATGGCGACGCTCCCGGCCGCGGGCCTCGGGTTCCTGACCTGCTGCCTCGTGCTCGGGGAACACGCGGATTTCTCCGTGGACCTCGAGCAGGCCGAGGCCGATCTCGCGTTCAAGGAGTGGATCCGGATCCTCTGGCGAAGCCGGCAGGCGCCGCTGCTGACCGCGTTCATCGACAACTTCGGGCTGGTCGGCGCGACCTTCCCGTGGCTGCCCGCGTTCCTGACGGAGGAGACGGCGGCGCTCAGGCGCGGGGCGACGTGAGCGTCCGACTCAGGGCTTGATGTCCACGAAGAAGATCCCCTCGAGCTCGTCGATGTACTCCGCGAGCGCGACCTCGATCTTCTGGTTCTCCACGTAGCGCCGCAGGTCGTCCTTCAGCTCGTCGTACGTGTAGCGGTGTCCCTCGAACCGCTCGACGACCTGGAAGGCGTAATAGCCGCCGGGAACCTCGACGGGCTCCGTGACCGTCCCCACCGCGGCCCCCGCGAGCGCCTCCTGGAACGCGGGGGAGAGCTCGTCGAGCTGGAAGGTCCCCATCAAGCCGCCGGCCGCCGCCGATGCAGGATCCTCGCTCACCTCGGCCGCCACGAGGCTGAACGGCTCGCCCGCGAGCACGCGGTCGCGGGCAGCCTCGATCCGCTGGCGCGCGGCCGCCCGGTCGGCATCGCCGATCTCGATGGGGAAGAAGATCTGGCTGATGACCCTCGCGCCGTCGGGCTCCACCCGATCCACCTTCAGGAGGTGCACGCCGCGCGCGCTGATCACCGGCTGGCTGATCTCGCCGGCCTGGAGCCCGAGGACCGCCTGGTCCAGCGCGCGGTCGAAGAGATCGCCCGGGCGCACGGCGCCGATGCGGCCGCCGCGGCTGGCATTGGGCTCCTCGCTGAACTCGCGGGCGACGTCGGCGAAATCGCGACCCGCCGCCAGGGCCTGCTGCGCCGCGGCGACCTTGGCCTGCACGAGCCGCCGGGTCTCCGCCCCGGGTTGCACCCGCACCAGGATGCTCGCCAGCGTCACGCTGTCCGGCTCGGCCGGCATCTCCGCGAGGTGATCGAGGTAGTACTGCTCCACCTCGTTGGCCATGACCTCGATGCCGGGCCGGATGAAGCGCCCGACCACGAGCCGCAGGTACTGCTGGTTGCGCAGCTGGGTCCCGTACCGGAAGCGGAAATCCTCGAGGGTGAGCTGCGACTGTTCGAGGGCGCGCTCGAGCGCCTCGAGCGAACCGTACTGCTCGACCAGCTGATCCACGCGCTCCTGCACCCGCGCCTCGACCTCAGACTCCTCCACGACCATCTCGTTCTGCTTGGCGGCCGCGATGATCAGCTTGTTCTCGATGAGGTTGGTGAGCACCTGCTTCCGCAGCTCCGGCGTGACCGGTTCCGGCTCGGCGCCCGCGAGCTGCCGATCGAGCTGATAGAGCTCGATGGCGAGCTCGAGATCGCTCTGCAGGATCATCTCCTCGTCCACGATCGCGACGATCCGCTCGAGGAGGACCGGCTCCTGGGCGATCGCGGGACTGGCGGCGACGCCCAGCGCGTGGCAGGCGAGACACGCCAGGCAAGCGACAGTCCGGCCGGCGAACCGGATGGACGGCGCCGGGATCATCTCACTTCCCGGCCGCGGGGATCTGCGCCTGCATGGCTTCCTGGACGGCAGCCTCCCGGGACGGCATCGCGGCCAGCAGATCCTCGTTCACGGTCACGCCGAACTCGGTCCGCCACTCGTCGAGCGCATTGCGCAGGGCCGCGTCCATCCGGTTCATCCGGATGCGCTGGCCGACGATCTCGGCCGACGCCTCCATCGTCGGCTGCTCCGGCGGCAGGACGGCATCGAGCTGCACGACGGCCCAGCCCCCCGGCACCTCGAAAGGCTCGGTCACCTCGCCGACCGTCATCGCGAACAGACGCTCGCGGATCGGGCTCGGGTCGTCGGGACGCATCTGGACGATCTTGCCGAAGAGCTTCTCGATCTCGGGATCGTTCCCGAAACGGACGTTCATCTGCTTCCAGGTGAGGCCTTCGTCCTTGAGCGCCCGCAGGGCCTTGTGCGCGGTCTCCCGATCCGCGCAGCGGACCATCTGGCCGGAGCGCCGCTCGGGCTTGTAGTATTCCTGGCCGTGCTCCTGCCAGAACGTCGCGAGCTCCTCCGGCGAGACGTACTCCTCGTAGGTGATGACCTCTCGCTGCACCCGGTCGACGAGCATCTCCTCGATCTTCCGGAACGATTCCGCGTGGACCCGCTTGTCCTCGAAGTAGCCGCGCTTGCGGGCCTCGTCGACCATCATCGCGCGCTCCGCATTGTTCGTGAGCTTGGTGCGCAGGCCGCCGAGCAGTTCCTGCTTCTTGGGCCGCTCGAAGGCGCTCTGGCGGTCGAACGTCGCCTTGAAGTCGGCGATCGTCATCTGGTACGGACCGCTCGTGAGGTCGTAGCTGAGCAGCACCTGGTCCAGGGCCTCGCTCGGCACCTGCAGCGACAGGAGCTGCTCCTGCTTGAGCGGCTGGTTGGTCTGCGGATCGACGATGGGCTCATTCTCGGGCAGGCCGTCGTACACGATCTTCAAGGCCGCCTCGTCGAGCTGGAAGTTGCGCTGCTGGCGAACCTTGGCGATGAGGTCCTCGCGGCGGAGGTTCTCGTTCCGCTTGGCGATGCTCAGGAGCACCTTGGCCTTGATCGACTCGAGGTCCGGCTTCGGATCGATCACGACGTCGTTGACGCGCAGCAACCACCAGCCGTATTCCGTCGGGATCGGCGCGGTGATCCCGCCCTTCTCCGTGGAGAATACCGGGTTCTCGAACTCGTCGCGGTACTGGCCCCAGGGCACCGAGATCGTGGGTTCCCGCGAATTCTTGTTCGGCGCCGAGTGGTACTTCGCGACGAGCTCCGACCACGGCATGCCCGCGAGCGCGTCCGCGCGAGCCGCCTCGGCCTGCGCGGCGAAATCGGTGATGAGATAATCGCACTCCCGCCGCTCGCCGAGCCGCGAGTAGTAGTAGTCGACGTCCGCGTCCGTCACGTACTTGCTCGGATCGCCGATCTCGTCCATCCAGAAGTAACCCATGGCGTTGGCTTCATCCAGGCTCTTCCGCGCCGCGTCGATCTGCGTGTCCTGGTCGTAGCCCATCTGCAGGGCCTTCGCCACCATCAACTCCTTGTCGATGATGACGTCGAGGAAGCGCCGCTTGCCGGCCAGGGTCGCCATGTCGACGGTCTGTCCGTTCTCGTCGCGGGGCAGCTGGGTCTCCTCGAGCTTGATCAGCCGGTCCTTGTAGTACTTCGCGGTGACCTCGCGGTCGCCGACCTTGGCGAGAACGCCGCCCTCGTCGTCGCCCTTGTCACCGCATCCGGTCACGAGCGGCAGGCAGGACAGCAGCAGCAGGACGGCGATGGACACGGTGGCGCGGGGCAGGGACATGATCGTCAACTCCTGTCGGGTACCGGCTCGCGGAGGCGCAGCGCCTCCAGTTGCTCGAGGACGTTGGTCGCGGCGGCGAGGTGCTGGTCCCTCGCGGCCGGAACGTGCATGCTGAACTGGTCGACGGCCTTGAACTGCAGACCCTGCAGGGAAGTGGCCATCAAGCCTCGAATTATAGCCGGCGTCGGTTCGTGGCCGCCAGCGAAAAACAGGTCGAGCCCGCGGCGCCCGGCGCGGACCTCCTCCACGCCGTTGCGGCTCGCGAGGCAGCGGATCCGGTGGACCGCCAGCAGGTTGGCGACCGGCACCGGCAGCGGCCCGTAGCGGTCGCGGAACTCGTCGCCCAGGGACTCCGCCTGCGCGGGACTGCGCAGGCGCGCGAGCCTGCGGTAGAGATCCATCTTGAGCTGGGGATCCCCCACGTACTCGTCTGGCAGGAACGCGGGCACCCGCAGGTCGACCTTCACGGCGACGGGTGCAACACCACGGCCGTCGCGGAGTTCCGCCACGGTCTCCTCGAGCAGCCGGCAGTAGAGGTCGAAGCCGATGGCTTCCATGTGCCCGGACTGCTCCTCGCCGAGCAGGTTGCCGGCGCCGCGGATCTCCAGGTCCCGCATGGCGATGTGATAGCCGGAGCCCAGCGCCTGGAATTCCTCGAGCGCGGCCAGGCGGCGCCGGGCCTCCGGCGTCAGCTGCTCGCCCGGCGGCGTCATGAGGTAGGCGAACGCCCGCTGGTTCGAGCGGCCGACCCGGCCGCGCAGCTGGTAGAGCTGGGCCAGGCCGAAACGGTCGGCGCGATCGACGACCAGCGTGTTGACCCGGGGCATGTCCAGGCCGGACTCGATGATCGTGGTCGTCACGAGCACGTCGAACTCATGGTCGAGGAAACGCCGCATGATCGTCTCGAGCTGGTGCTCCGGCATCTGGCCGTGGGCCAGCCCGACCCGCACCGAGGGCAGGAGCTGCTGCAGGCGCGCCGCCATGTGCTCGATCGTCTGGACGCGGTTGTGCACGAAGAACACCTGGCCGCCGCGGTGCAGCTCGCGCAGGATCGCCTCCGTCATCACCTCGTCGCTGTACATGCAGAGCTCGGTGTGGATCGGCAGGCGGTCGCGCGGCGGCGTGTTGATGAGCGACATGTCGCGGGCGCCCATCAGCGCGAGGTAGAGCGTGCGCGGGATCGGCGTCGCGGAGAGGGTCATCACGTCGACGGACCTCTTGAGCTCCTTCAGCCGCTCCTTGTGCCGCACGCCGAACCGCTGCTCCTCGTCGACCACCAGAAGGCCGAGCGACTTGAAGCGCACGTCGCGCGACAGCAGACGGTGCGTGCCGATCAGGATGTCCAGCGTGCCGTCGCGGGCGCGGCGGGTGATTTCGCGCGCCTGGGCGGGCGTCTGGAACCGGCTGAGCGCCGCCACCGAGACCGGGAAGTCGCGGAAGCGCTCGGCGAAGGTCTCGCCGTGCTGATGCGCGAGCAGCGTCGTCGGGCAGAGCACCGCGACCTGCCGGCCCGCCATGACCGCCTTGAAGGCGGCGCGCATCGCGACCTCGGTCTTGCCGAAGCCGACGTCGCCGCAGACCAGGCGATCCATCGGCCTCGGGCGTTCCATGTCCCGCTTGACCTCGACGATGGTGGTCAGCTGGTCCGGCGTCGGCTCGTAGAGGAAGCTGTCCTCCAGCCCCCGTTGCAGGGTGCCGTCGGGCGGAAACGCGTAGCCTGGCATGGCCTCGCGCGCGGCGTAGAGCTCGAGGAGGTCGGCAGCCATGGCGCGGATCGCCTTGCGCGCCTTCTTCGTGACCTTCAGCCAGACGCCCGAGCCCAGCTTCGCGAGCGGCGGCGCGGCGTCCTTGTCGCTGGTGTACCGTTCGACCTGGTCGATGTTCTCGACCGGCACGTAGACCTTGCCCTGGTCCGCGTACTCGATCTCCAGGCACTCGCGCTCGGCGCCCTCGACGGTGATGCGCGTGAGGCCGCGGTACCGGCCGATGCCGTACTCGAGATGGGCCACGTACTCGCCGGGCCGCAGGCTCGCCCGGTCCTTGACGATGCCCGAACCCTTGTGGCGGACGCGGCCCTGCCGCCGGTATCGCTCGAAGAACTCGTGGTCGGTGACCACGGTCAGGCGCCGCTCGGACCACACGAAGCCGCCGGTGAGGTGACCGACCAGCGGGCGCTGGGCGGGTGGTCCGAGCGGATGCTCGTCGAGCAGGTCGGCGAGCCGGTCGGCCTGGCCTCGGTTGTCGCAGAGCAGGAGCACGGTCGCTCCAAGCGCTTCCTCGTCGGCGATGTAGCGGCGCAGGCGATCGACGTCGCCGCCCTTGAGGTTCGGGCGCGTCGTGCCGAAGTCGATGAGCGGATCGGGGTCCCGGCCGAGCCACCGCCCGGACTCGTCCCCCCGGATCCAGGCCTCGGCGACCCAGAGGTGCCGGAGGCGGGCGTCGCCGAGGTCGGCCGCCTCGCAGATCAGCTCCGACTGGGCCGGCAGGACCGGGTCGCGTTTGAGCCGGGTCTCCCGGAGGCGGGGCAGCTCCTCGTCGAGCAGCTCCATCTGCACGCCGAGCTTCACCGGCTCGAACCAGATCACCGGCGACCCGTCGGGCAGGTAGTCCAGCAGCCGAGCGGTGGGCCCGAACCACGGCAGGTAGCTCTCGAGGCCGTCGTCCGGCCGCCCCTCCTCGATCCTCGCCTCCAGGTCCCAGTACTCGTCCTCGTCGAGGTTGCCGCGCGTCCGCTCGTCCTCGAGGCGGCCGAGGCAGGCGAGCTGAGCTTCGTCCCCGCGCAGCAGGTGGCTCACCGGATAGACCAGCGCGCGGGACAGCCGCTTCTGGTCGCCCCGCTGGCTCTCGGGATCGAACGTGCGGAGCGAGACGATCGCGTCGTCGAAGAGCTCCACGCGCAGGGGAAGGTCGCCGGGAGCGTAGATGTCGATCAGACCGCCGCGCCGCGCGAAATCCCCGGGCCGGGCGACCATGCCGGCGGGCCGGTAGCCGCGCCGGACGAGCTCGGCGCCGAACGCCTCGACGTCCAGCGCCTGGCCCGGCTCCAGACGCAGGATCGAGCGCGTGAGGGTCTGCGGCGCGATCACGCGCTGGCGCGCGGCGTAGAGGCTCGTCACCGCCAGCACCGGCTGCGGGCCGCGCAACCGGTCGAGCCCCAGCAGGAGGTCGCCCACGATCGCCGGATCCGGCGACTTGCGGTCGTAGACGAGGACCTCCGGCTGCGGCAGGTAGACGACCTCGTCCTGGCCGAGCCAGGCCTCGAGATCGTCGGCGAGCTGGAGAGCGCCGTCGCGCGTGGGCACCACGCAGAGCGCGGTCGCGCGGCGCGTCCGGAACCAGGCGGCGGCCAGGACCGCCGGCGCGCTCGCCTGCAGGCCGTGGCAGAGCGGCGGCCGGCCGGCGGTGGACTCGCGCAGCGGCGCGTCCAGGCGCCCGGCGAGTTCCGCCACGAACTCGTCGCCGCGCTGCTGAGCCAGCACGTCCAGGAGCTTCACGCCGTCACCGGTCATTCCAGGTTACCGAGGTCGTCGACCCGCAGCAGGTCCACGTCGTAGGCGGATCCGTCGTCGGTGCGCACGCCGGCCGCCCACCAGCCGCCACCCGGATGGGCGGCCAGGGTCCAGCCCTGCGACTCCAGGCCGGCCGCGAGCCGGCTCTCCCAGAGCGAGGCGCCGAACGCGTCGAAACCCCGCAGCGCCAGGTCGTTCGTCCAGTGGGAGTCGTCGATGGCGCGCCGGCGCGCGCCGACCGTGACCCACCGATCGCCGACCGCGGGAGCGATGCCGGCGAAGAGATGCCACTCGCTGTCGCGGAACTGCCAGCGCACCCGACCGCGCTCGTCGAATCCCACCAGGAATCCGTAGCGCGAGGCCCCCTCGTCTCTGAGGGCGATCCCGCCGAGCGCGTAGTCGCCGGCGCCGTCCGCGCCGCCGCCTCGCAGCAGCCACCGGTCGCCGGTCCCGAGCCGGATGTTCCAGAGGACCGCGCCAGCCGGGTCCAGTCCGAGCGCCCAGATACCCTCCGGCCGATCCGCGTTTGGGTCGGCCAGGCTGCCGGCGAGGACCCAGCCGCCCGCCGGCCGCGGCCAGGCCAGCAGCACCTCGCGGCCGGCCTCGAGCGGGAACCCCGTGCCCGGCGTGAGCTCGCCGGCGGCGCCGACCGCCGCGAAGACGCCGCCCGCCTGCCCGTCGCGACGATCCGCGCCGACGGCGAGCAGCGACCCGTCGGGCGCGGCCACGAGCGCCGTCGGCGCCATGACGTCCGTCGTGACCGACCACAGCAGGGCGCCGTCGAGCCCGGCCGCCGCCAGGAAGCCGCTCGATCCTTCGGCGAGCAGCCCGGCGAGCACGAGGCTGCCGTCTTCCCGCTGCGCGCTGCACGTCGGCAGGTACTCGTCGGACAGGATCACCGGCGCGGCCACGAGGGCCTGGACCTCATCCAGGATGAGCAGCTGCACGGGCGCTCGGCTCACGCGATGGTGCTCGACGGCGTGGCTCAGGACGCGCAGGGTGCCGTCGCCGGCCCGGTAGATGGCGGCGCCGAGTTGCGGCTCCGCGAGGCCGTAGCGCTGCCGCCAGGTCGCGAGCCCGCTGAAGCGGGCCGGCCGGCTCCAGTCGCTGGTTCCAGTCGGCGCAACCGTACGGACCCGCGCGTACGCCACGCGGTCGAGGTCGAGCCCCGTCGCCGCCAGCGTGTCGGACGCGGCGCCGCCGGCGACGACCACGACGAAGCCGTCGTCGCTCGCGACCTCCCACTCGTAACGCGTCACGGCCGCTGGCCACTGCAGCCAGACGAGCCGGAGGGTACCGGGGTCGGCCGGTCCCTCGGCGAACTCGACGATCTGGGGCACGGTCTGCAGCGACGGGTCGATCGTGACCACGACCGGGCCCGCCGTGCCCGTCGCCCCGCGGCTGTCCCGCGCCGTCGCGTCCAGGACGTGCTCGCGGCCGTCCGCGTAGATTCCCAGGGGCAGGCGCGTCGAGTACGGCGACCTGCGGGCCGTGGCGACCACCACGCCGTCGAGGCGGAATTCCACCGACGAGATCCCGCGGTCGTCCACCGCGTCGACGACCATCGAGTCGGGCGCGGTCGTGTACCGGTAGCCTGGGTCCGGATAGACGATCTCCGCGCGAGGCGGCTCGTCGGTATCGTCGCCGGAGCACGCGGCGAGAGTCAGCACGGTCGAGAGCACCAGGAGCCAGGGGATCAACCGGTTCATCTGCGATTCCCTCACGCGTCGTTCGCGACCAGGACGGGACCGTGTCCAGTGTTGGAGCATTGGACGTCCGGATCAAGCGTTAGTTCCGGCCGCCGCCCGCGCGGCCGCCGCTCAGCCGAGCGACATCGCGATCTCGACGGCCGAGAATCCCCCGATCACCCAGAGCATCGGGTGGACCCGCCGCGCGTTCCCGGCCGCCGCCGCGGCCGCGATCGCCGCGAGGAAACCGAACGCGAGGCCCATGGAGATGCTGTAGGTCAGCGGCATGAGCACGATCATCAGGAACGCCGGGATGCCGATCTCGAGCCGGGCGAAGTCGATCCGGCTCGCGCTCTTGAACATGAAGACCCCCACCATGATCAGGGCCGGGGCCGTCGCGAATCCCGGGACCATGCCGATGAACGGGGTCAGCACGAGGGTCGCGAGGAGCAGCAGCGTCGTGAAGACGCTCGCGAGCCCGGTCCGGCCGCCGGCGGCGATCCCGGCGCCCGACTCGATGTAGGTCGTCGTCGTGCTCGTGCCCAGCGCCGCGCCGACCATCGTCGCGAGCGCGTCGGCGCCGAGGACGCGGTCGAGCCGCTCGATGGTGCCGTCCTCGCGCACCAGGTTCGCCTCGTAGCTGCAGGCGACGATCGTGCCGACCGAGTCGAAGAGGTCGAGGAACATGAAGGTGAAGATGGCGCCCGCCATGCCCCACTGAAGGGCGGCGCCGAGATCGAGCTGCAGGAAGATCGGCGCCGGGCTCGGCGGAGCCGCGACCAGCCGCGACGGCAGGTCGACCTCGCCCCAGACCATCCCCAGCAGCGTGGTCGCCACGATGCCGAGGAGGATGGCGCCAGGCACCCGCCGGATCGTGAGGACGATCGTCAGGGCCAGGCCGGCGAGCCCGAGCAGGAGGGAGGCGGAGGCCTCGCCGAGCTGGACGAGGGTCGTCGGGCTCGCGACGATCAAGCCCAGCTTCTGCAGCCCGACCACGGTGATGAACAGGCCGATCCCGGCGGCGATCGCCAGGCGCAGCTCGACCGGGATGGCCTCCACGATCAGGCGCCGCACGCCGATGATCGTGAGGATCAGGAAGATCAGGCCGGAGAAGAAGACGACGCCGAGCGCCGTCTGCCACGCGACGCCCTGACCGATCACGAGGCTGTAGGCGAAGTACGCGTTGAGGCCCATCCCCGGCGCCATCGCGTACGGCACGTTGGCCCACAGGCCGGCCATCAGCGTTCCGGCGGCCGCCGCGAGGATCGTCACGGTGATGAGCGCGCCGCGGTCCATGCCGGCATCGGCCAGGATGTCCGGATTGACGAAAACGATGTATGCCATCGTCAGGTAGGTCGTCAGGCCGGCCGCGGCCTCGCGGCCGACGGTGGTCCCGCTGGCCGTGAGCTTGAACAGGCGATCCAGCACCGGCACCGACCTCGGCGTTGGCGGACGACCCGGGTCAGAAGGTCGCCCGCGACCGGTTGAACGGCGTGATCTGACGCAGCCGTTCCACGACTCGTGGGACGACCTGCGCCACGTAGTCGATCTCGGCCTCGGTATTGTACCGCGACAGCGAGAAGCGGATCGAGCCGTGGGCGGCGATGAACGGGACGCCCATGGCCTTCAGCACGTGCGACGGCTCCAGCGAGCCGCTCGTGCACGCCGACCCCGAGGAGGCGGCGATCCCGGCCCGGTCCAGGAGCAGGAGGATCCCCTCTCCCTCGATGAAGTCGAAGCTGAGGTTCGTGGTGTTGGGCAGGCGCTGGTCCGCGACGCCGTTGCGCCGGCTGTCGGAGACCGCGGCGAGGGTCCGCTGCTCGAGGCGGTCGCGCAGCGCCCTCACCCGGGTGTTCTCCTCCTCGCGGTTCGCGGCGGCGAGCCGGCAGGCGGCGCCCAGCGCCACGCAGGACGCGACGTTCTCGGTGCCGGCCCGGCGGCCGCGCTCCTGGTGGCCGCCCACGATCAGCGGCCGCAGCCGCACCCCCTTGCGGACGTAGAGCGCACCCACTCCCTTGGGCGCGTGGAGCTTGTGGCCGCTGAGCGAGAGCATGTCCACGGTGTCCAGCCGGGTCAGGTCGATCGGGAGCTTGCCGACGGCCTGCACCGCGTCCACGTGGAAGACCGAGCCCTGCGCCTTGACGATCTCGCCGATCGCCTGGCTGTCGAAGAGCACCCCCGTCTCGTTGTTCGCCATCATGATCGAGACGATCGCCGTGTCCGGGCGGACCTTGGCGCGCAGCTCGTCCAGGTCCAGCCGGCCCTCGCCGTCGACGCCCACGAAGTCGACCTCGTAGCCCTGGCGTTTCTGGAGGTCGCGGCACAGGCCGAGCACCGCCGGGTGCTCGACCGCGGAGGTGACCACGTGCTTCTTCTCCGGGTAGGCCCGCAGGGTGCCGACGATCCCGAGGTTGTCGCTCTCGCTGCCGCCCGCCGTGAAGATGATCTCGCTCGCGGCGCGCGCGCCGAGCAGCTCGGCGACCTGCTCGCGCGCCTCGCCGAGCCCGCGCCCGGCCGCCGCGCCGAATTGATGCATGCTCGACGGGTTGCCGTAGTGCTCCGCGAGGTACGGCATCATCGCCTCGATGACCTCGGGAGCGACCCGGGTCGTGGCGTTGTTGTCGAGGTAGATGCCGCCCGCGTGCGGCGGCACGAGGCCGGCCAACAGATCGAAACCGCCGTCGCCGTGAGTCATGTCGTCACCTCGATCACCTGCAGGTCGCCCCGGACGAGCCGGCGCAACTCCGCCTCGACGTAGTCCTTGAGGGTCACGTCGGCGACGCGGCAGGCGGCGCAGGCGCCCTTGAGCCGCACGAAGACCTTGCCGTCGTTGTAGCGCACGAGCTCGATGTCGCCGCCGTCGTTACGGAGCGCGACCGCGACGTCGTTCTCGAGCACGTCCTGGATGCGCTTGACGAGCGCGCGCTCGGCGGCGGCCGCCGCCGCGTCGGGCGGCTCGGCGAGCTGCACGGGGGCCGGCCGACCCCGCCCCGCGCGCTGGCTCCTCACCTCCGCGATGATGTGCTCGATGTCGTGATGGCAGTCGCCGCAGCCGCCGCCGGCCTTCGTGAAGTTCGTGACGTCCTCGACCGTCGCCAGGTCGTGCTGCAGGACCGCCTCGCGGATCGTGTCCCGGGTGACCGAGTAGCAATGGCAGATCAGGACGCCCTGGCTCAGCAGGTGGCACGGCACGCCGCGGCCGAGGCGCTTGTAGTGGTCGATCATCGCCGCCTCGAGCGCCTCGCGGCCCATGACCGAACAGTGCATCTTCTCGCGCGGCAGCCCGCCCAGCTCGCGCGCGATGTCCTCGTTGGTGACCTGCGCCGCCTCTTCGAGGGTCTTGCCCTTGATCATCTCGGTGAGGATCGAGCTGGACGCGATGGCGCTGCCGCAGCCGAAGGTCTGGAACTTGACGTCGGCGATCCGGCCGAGCTGGTCCAGCCGGAAGCTCAGGCGCAGCGCGTCGCCGCACGCCATCGAGCCGACCTCGCCGACCCCGTCGGGATTCTCGACCAGCCCGACGTTGCGGGGATTGAGGAAATGGTCCATGACCTTCTCGGAGTAGTTCCACATGGTCACCCGGCCTTTCGAGCGCCGCCGCGCCCGTCAAACTCGAACGGTCCTGTATTCTGCAAATCTAACCGCTGCGAGCCGCGATTCAAGCTCGCGACGCGCCGGCGCGGACCCGGCGGCCCAGCCAGAGCTCGGCGCCGAGCAGCCCGAGCGCGAGCCCCAGCAGCCAGCGCGCGAGGTCGCGGCCCGCCAGAGCCCGCACGAATCCGGCGGCGCTCGTCTGGCCGAGGTCGACGACCTGCGTGAGCCCCGCTTCGCGCAGCCGCCGGGCGAGCTCGTCGGGAGTCTCGACCCGGGGCTCGGACTCGCTCGCCGGGACCGCGACCGCGACGGCGCCGAGCGTGTCGCCGGCGGCGCGGAAGACGTAGAACCCGGACCGCTCGCTCGGCGGCGCCGACAGGACCGGCACCGCGTCGTGCCAGGCGAGGGCGGCCGGCCCGGGGCGCCCGTCCGGCGGCGCGAGCACGTCGATCTGCGCGGCGGTGGCGCCCGGGCGCAGGCGCAGCCGATGCGGCGTGAGGCGCAGGACCGGCGCGTGTCCGACCTCGAGGTTCGCCGCGGGCTCGGCGCCGGTCGCCAGGCGCGCCGCGACCCGCTGGACGAGGGGCAGGAACAACGGATTCAGCATGAGGTCGGTGGCGTCCCGCCGCAGGTGGAATGGCAGCAGAGCCCAGCGACCGTTGTCGAGCTCGCCCTCCAGCAACAGCGGCGCGCCGGAATCCGCGGCCAGCAGGACGCGCGCCTCGCCCTCGGCCAGCGTCCAGTAGCGCCACCAGCGAGCCGCGCCGAGCGCCTCGAGCGAAGCGTCGCCGAGGCCCGCGAGGACCGGATGCCCCGGATCGACGACCCGAGCCCGCTCGGCCTGCGCGTCCTCACGCACTGTCCAGGCCGCCTGGCGCGGCAGGTCCACCAGCGGCAGGAGGCTCGCGCCGAGGTCCGGCCCGTGCTCCGGATCGCCGTCGACCACGAAGATCGCGCCGCCGCCGGCGAGCCACTGACGCAGGCTCTCGCCGAGGCGGCGGCCCAGCGCGCCGGTGTCGACCAGCACGAGCAGGTCGACGCCCCCGAGGTCGCCGTCGAGCAGGCTGTCCGCCACCACCGATCGCACGCGGAACAGGCCCCGCGAGTCGCCGGCCGGGTCGAGCGCGCGGGCGAGGTAACGCCAGCCGCCGCGGCCGAGCGCGTCGCGGTCCGCGCCGTGGGCCAGCAGCACCTCCAGGCGGTCGGGAACCACGAGCACGAACGGCCGGGCGTCGTCGACCGGCAGGCGGTCCGGGTCCTTGCCGAGCCGGCCGGTGTGCAGGCCGGGCAGCGGCACGGTCACCGGGAAGGTCACGGTCACGCTGCCCGAGGCGGTCGCCGGCGTCGGGGCCACCGATTCGGCGACGCGGCGGCCGTCGAGCTCCAGCCAGAACGACTGCCCGGCGCGCTCCGGGCGGACCACCGCCGCGATCTCGGCCGTCTCGCCGGGACGCAGGGCGCGGCCCGGCAGCTCGACGCTCACGACGCCGCCGCCGGGCACTCCGTCGCCGAGCCGCCGGATCAACAGGCGCGCGCCGGCCTGTTCGAGCTCGGCGCACGCGGCCGCGAGCTGCGGGTGTTCGCCTGCCTGCAGGTCGGACAGCAGCACGACCTCCACCGGCCGCACGGGCGCCTCGCGAACCTGGCGCGCGCTCTCGCGCAACGCGGCGGCGAGGTCGCCGGGGCCGTCCAGGACCGTGGCCACGGAGAGCGCGGCCCGCGCCGCGGACCCGGCCGGCAGCCAGGTCGCGAAGAGCGGGCGCGCCGCCGCGCCCGCGAGGATCGCCTGCACGGACGATCCGTCGGGCAGGGCCTGCAACAGGTCGCCGGCGAGCTCGACCGCGGCCGCGAAGCGGGTGCGGCCGTCCTCCTGCTGCGCCTGCATGCTCGCGCTCGCGTCGATCACGAAGAGCGTCGCGCGGCCGGCGCCGCCCGGCAGCCCGCCCCAGTGCGGCCGCGCCGCGGCCAGGGCCAGGCACGAGACGGCGAGCACGCGCAAGAGCAGCAGCAGCCAGCGCTGGACGCCGCGGCGCCGGGCCTGCCGGACCTCCTCCTCCATCAGGAAGCGCAGGTCGCTGAACTCGACGCGCCGCGTCCGGCGGCGGCTCAGGAAGTGGATGATGACCGGAACCGCGGCGGCGACGAGGCCCAGGAGCAGCGCGGGATTCAGGAAGGTCACTGGCATCAGTGCAAGCGCCCCCGTTTCATGAGGTAGGCGCCCAGGGCGGGTCCCACCGGGCGGTCCGTCGAGAGCTCGACCAGGTCCACCAGGTGGCGCCGGCACTCGCGGCGCAGGCGCCCGCGCCAGGTCTCGAGCCGCTCGCGATAGCCCGCGCGCACGTGCGCCGGCTCGGTCCGCAGGCGGACCGCCGGCGACTCGAGCGCCGTGAACTCCACCTCGCCGGCGTAGTCGAGGTCGACCTCGCGCGGGTCGAGGACCTGGAACACCAGCACCTCGTGGCCGCGGTGGCGGAAGTGCTTGAGCCCCGAGAGGACCTCGTCCGGGTCGTCGAAGAGGTCGCTCACCAGCACGATCAGCCCGCGCCGCGGGAGTCGCTCGGCCACGTCGTGCAGGACCGGCCCGAGCCGGGTGCCGGTGCCGGCCGGCGCGTCCCGCAATCCCTGGAGCACCTGGAAGAGCTGGCGGCGGACCGACCGCGCCGGCACCCGCAGCAGGGGCTGCTCGTCGAAGGCGACCAGGCCGACCGCGTCGTTCTGCCGCAGCAGGAGATAGGCGAGGCAGGCGGCGAGGACCCGACCGTACGCCAGCTTGCTCGGGCGGGTCTTCGCGTCGCCGCAGAAGCGCATGCTCGCCGAGCAGTCCATGAGCAGCGTGCAGCGCAGGTTGGTCTCCTCGGCGAAGACCTTCTGGTAGGCGCGGTCGCTGCGCGCGAAGACGCGCCAGTCGATGTGCGTGGTGGGCTCTCCCGGCTGATAGCGGCGGTACTCCGCGAATTCGGCCGAGAAGCCGTGGTACGGGCTGCGGTGCAGGCCGGTCAGGAAGCCCTCGACGAGCAGGCGCGCGAGCAGGTCGAGCCGGTCGAGCTGGCTCGCGAGCTCCGGCGTGATGAGGTCGTCGACCCTGGTCACGCGCCGACCTCGGCCAGGATGCGGTCGATGATCGTGTCCTTGGCCACGTTCTCCGCCTCGGCGTGGAAGTTCGTGACCAGACGGTGCCGCAGCACCGGATGCGCCAGCCGCTGCACGTCCTCGAGCGACGGCGTCTCCCGGCCGGCGAGCAGCGCCCTGGTCTTGGCGCCGCGCACGAGGTCCTGCGCGGCCCGGGGACCGGCGCCCCACGCGAGGTACTCCGCCGCGGCCGACACCGCTTCGGGGGTGCCCACGCGGGTGGCGCGCACGAGCCGGACCGCGTACGACGTGACCTGCTCCTGGGGCTGCACCTCGCGGACCAGGTCCTGGTACGCGAGCACGTCCGCGCGAGCCAGCACGACCGCGGGAACCTGCGCCGAGAGGCCGGTGGTCTCCTCGACGATGCGGACCTCGTCGGCCAGATCGGGGTAGCCGATGAGCACGTTGAACATGAACCGGTCGAGCTGCGCCTCGGGCAGCGGGTAGGTGCCCTCCTGCTCGATGGGATTCTGGGTGGCGAGCACGAAGAACGGAGCCTCGAGCGCGTGCGTCGTCCCGGCGGCGGTGACCTGCTTCTCCTGCATCGCCTGCAGGAGCGCCGCCTGGGTCTTGGGCGGCGTGCGGTTGATCTCGTCGGCGAGGATCACGTTGGCGAAGACCGGACCGCGCAGGAAGCGGAACTCGCGGCGCTTGGTGGCCGGGTCCTCCTCCATGACCTCGGACCCGGTGATGTCCGCCGGCATGAGGTCGGGGGTGAACTGGATGCGGCCGAAGGAGAGGTCCATGACCCGGGCGAGCGTGCTGATCAGCATGGTCTTCGCGAGGCCCGGCACGCCCTCCAGAAGCACGTGGCCGTTGGAGAACAGCGCGATGAGCATCTCCTCGATCACGCGGTCCTGGCCGACGATGGCGCGCGCGATCTCGCGGCGCATGGCCTGGTGAGCGGACTGGATCTGGTCGATGCGGGCAGGGTCGGACACGGCTGCCTCCCGGGTTGGCGGACGCCCGGGACGTCCGGGTGTTCCGGCGGAAGTCTAAGGCAACGCGGCGGGACGCACAACGCACACGCAGGGAAATCGCCTTGGCCCCCGACCGGTTCCTCTTTTATCCTGCCCACGAATGGGAGGTGGCCGGGTGCACAAGAAATTCTACCGCGCGCTCGAACGATTGCTGCGCGACATCGACGACTCGGCAGGCGACGAGCTCATGCTCCACGTGGTGGTGCAGGCGCTCGTGTCCGGCGATTACGCCCGGCTGTTCGGCATCGCCAGCGGGCGCATCTACCGAGAGCGGTCGCTCGATTTCGTCCTCATCGAGAGCGTCGGGGAGTACGGCGAGTCCATCGAGGGCAAGACCGTGAGCAAGGACTACGCGCTCGTGGGCCACCTCATGGAGCACCGCCTCTGGATCTTCCGGCCCGACACGCCCGGCTACGATCCCGAGGTCGAGGCGCAGTTCAGCCACATGGTCAACGCGGCGATCGCCGTCGGCCAGAATCCCGCCTACATCATCAGCTTCAGCGTGGAGAACGCGGACCGCGACGACCTGCTGGTCATGCTCGAGGCCATCCGCGCCGCCATCGGCCTCAAGCTGCGCCAGACGCTGCTGGAGAACCAGATGCGGCAGGCGCAGGCCATCCAGAGCTCGCTCCTGCCCCGCCGCCTGCCCGAGCTGGCCGGGTTCGACCTCGCGGCCCGGACCGTGGCCGCCGACGAGGTCGGCGGCGACGTCTACGACGTACAGCGGCTGGAGCCGGGCATGCTCGGCCTGTTGATCGCCGACGCCAGCGGCCACGGGCTGCCGGCCGCGTTGCAGGCCCGCGACGTCGTGATCGGCATGCGCATGAGCCAGTCCCACAACGAGAAGATCACGTCGCAGATCGAACGGCTGAACCGGGTGGTCCACCACACGCTCCTGTCGAGCCGCTTCATCACGCTCTTCTACGCCGAGATCGAGGACACCGGGAACATCACCTACGTCAACGCCGGGCACTGCCTGCCGCTCTTGATCACTCCGGGCGGCGAGGTCTTCCGGCTGCAGACCAGCGGGCCGGTGCTCGGCCCGCTCCCCGACGCGATGTACCGCCGCTGCTACATGACCTTGCGGCCGGGCGAGCTGCTCATCCTCTACACCGACGGGATCCTCGAGCGGCCGGCCCCCGGCGAGGAGGCGGACGACGAGCGGGAGGCGATCGAGTTCGGGGAGGCGAACCTGGTGAGGGTCTGCCTCGAGCATCGAGACGAGGAGGTCGGCGACATCGTCGACGCCGTGATCGCGGCCGCGCGCGCCTTCGGCGGCGATGCGCCGCTGGCCGACGACACGACGGTGGTCGCGGTCAAGCGGCACCTGGCCGTCGGCGAGCACCTCCAGGAATCGCTGACGCCGGTCAATCCACCGCGGCCCGAGCCCGACTAGCCGCCGCCGGCCGCCGGGCGCAGGCGGTAGGTCGCCACCGTCCAGTCCTGCTGCTCGCGCAGGCCGACCCCGTGGATGACGCAGGTGTCGACCAGCTCGAACGTGACGCCGCGGACGGTCCGGCCGGTCCAGCGCGGCGGGCCCTCGGTGCGGTCGACGAACCAGGTCGGCGCCCGGGCGCCCGCGCGATCGCCCGCGCGCAGCCAGAGGCCGCTCTCGACCAGGGGCGCGAAACCGTACTGCCGGCCCAGGGCCATGATCTCGGGACTCACCAGCCCCATCAGGTCGAGCACGCGACGCTGGCTGCCGTAGGCCAGAGCGCCGATGTCGACGGCGGCGATCACGTCGTCGGGAGCCGAGTGCTCGCCGATCCAGGCCCCCTTGTCCAGGTAGCACGCTACCACGCCGGCGGAGAACTCGCGGGCGTGCGGCCGGACCACCAGGGCGACGAGCGCCAGGTTCCCGGCCACGGTCACGCCGCAGACGGCGGCGGCCACCGCGCGTCCCAGCGCCCGGCGACCGCGGTACTCCGTCGTGAAGTTGAGCAACCAGTAGGCGAGGACCGCGCCGCTCAAGAGCAGCGCGGGCGAGAGCGGCGACAGGTACCGGCTGATCGTCCAGACGCCCTTGAGCGCGTAGCCGCCGAGCAGGACGGCGGTCCAGGTCCCGACGACGAGCACGATCGCGACGGCCTGCCAGAACTGCCAGGGCGTCTCGGGCAGGGTATCGACGTCGCCGTCGCCGGCGTGTTCCTGCTGGAACCGCTCGACGAGAACGACGACCACCAGCACGGCGAAGAAGAGCCAGAGCAGACCCTGGGTCGTCCCGAGCTGCACGAGCGACCGACCGAGCGAGCCCGCGACCTCGCCGGGCGCCAGCGTCAGCGCATTGCTCTTGGCGGTCGCCGTCCCCGGGGTCCAGCGGCCGAACGCGAGCTGCGCGTAGGCGAGCCAGGGACCGACGGTCGCGAGCCAGCCCAGGCCGGCGGCGAGGGCCGGACCCTGAGGTCGCGCCCGGTAGCGGCCCGCGGCGCCCGCGAGCGAATCGCCCTGACGGTATTCGCAGAGCAGCAGGCCAGGCAGCGCCGCCGGCGCAAGCACGAGGAACTCCGGGCGGGTGAGGCCGGCGAGGCCCGCGGCCACGCCCCAGGCCAGGTACCGCGGCCAGAGCCGCCCGGGCGACTGCGGAGCGCCGCGGACCGGCGAGGGCATCACGACCGGCCAGAGCAGCACCAGCAGGACGAGGGTGGCGAGCGGCGTCTCCATCCCGGATGCGGTCCAGCGCAGGAACCAGGCGTCGGTGGCCGCCAGCAGGAAGAGCCACCACCGCCAGGCCTCCGGAAACGGCAGCCGGCGCAGCAGGCCCGCCAGCACCACGAGGGTCAGCACGCCGCAGGCGAGGCCGAGCGCCCAGCCCGCCGGCGGACCGGCGATGCCGAGCTTCGCGAGCAGCACCAGGCCCAGGATCCACAGCGGGCTGGTCGCGCCGTAGGTGCTCTCCCCCGGGTTGAAGGCGAACTCGCCGCGCGCCGCGAGGTTCTCGGCGTAGCGCAGGTGGATGTAGGTGTCGTCGGTGACGTAGCCGCGCAGGAGAGCGTGCGAACCGAGCAGGATCACGACGCCGGCCGCGAGACGCAACCAGTGGTGGCGGGCAGGAGTCATCGGCAGCTGGTCATCCTCCCGGACGTCCGGTCACGCGGGCAGGATACCCCGGGACGCGAGCGGTGCCCAGGCTCTTCTTCCCGGCCTACCTCAGGAACATCGGCAACTGGGCGACCCGGCTCACCGCGGGCCGGTAATTCTCCCGATCGTAGAACCGGTCGACGTCCACGTGCTTCTTCCCGCTGCTCACGGAGTTGAGGCCGACCGTGGTGTACTTCCCGTCCTGCAGGGCGACCATCAGGCCGCTCGCGCCGTCCAGGAGCATGTCCATCGCGAGGTTGCCGAAGTTCATCGCCACCATGCGGTCGAGCGCATCGGGCTTGCCGCAACGCATCATGTAGCCGAGGTCCTGGTACGTGACCTTGTGGCCGGTGACGTCCGTGATCTGGTCCGCCAGCATCAGTCCCACGCCGCCGAGCTTCCGGTGACCGTAGGCGTCGGCCTCGCCGCGCTGGATGATGCTGCCCTGCGTCTCGGTCGCCCCCTCGCTGATGGTCATGATGCTGTATTTGCTGGGATTGCCGAGCTTGTCCTCGAGCAGGAACTTCGCGAGCCTGTCGACGTCGAACGGGACCTCGCTGATGACGACCCGGTCGACGCCCGCCAGGTAGCCCGAGATGAGCGCCGTCTCGCCGCTGTGCCGGCCGAAGACCTCGACGATGCCGATCCGCTCGTGGCTGCCGATCGGCGTGCGGAGCTGGTCGATGGCGTCGACCGCGCGCGTGATCGCGGTCGAGAAACCGATGCAGTAATCCGTCCCGAAGACGTCGTTGTCCATCGTCTTCGGCAGTGCGATCTGCGGGTAGCCGGCCTGGTTGAGCACGGCGGCATAGCTCAGGGTGTCGTCGCCGCCGATCGGGATCAGGGCGTCGATCTTCAGGTCCTCGAGGTTGGCGATCACGTCATCGGTGATGTCGAGCGGGAAGGTCGCCTGCCGGTACTTCTCGCGCAGGTGGACCGGGAGGTCGTTCTCGCGCATGCTGGCCGGGTTGGTGCGCGACGTGTGCAGGAAGGTGCCGCCGGTGCGGTCGATCCGCCGCACGTGTTCCCAGTCCAGCTCGATCACCCACTGCTTGTTGTGGTCGGGATCGCCGATCTTGTAGTTCGCGAGCCCGGCCCACCCGCGGCGGAACCCGACGACCTGGATGCCCGCCTTCATGGCCCGGTAGAACACCTGCTTCATCGCGTTGTTCAGCCCCGGCACGTCGCCGCCGCCGGTCAGGATGGCGATCCGCCTGATCTTGTGGGTCATCGTTCGCCTCCCGCCGGAAAGGTGCCGGCCTCGGCCACGAAACTGCCTTCCCACCCCTGGCGGGCGATCCGGCGCATGTCGTTCTCGCTGAATCCGAAGGTCGTCATCGCGATCTCGTATTCCCGGACCAGGTCCGTGTTGGACACGGTCGGGTTGTCGGTGCACAGCGCGACGCGGACGCCGGCGTCCAGGAACTTCGGCAGCGGGTGGTCCAGGTAGCGGTCGATCGCGCCCGTGTGGACGTTGGACGTCAGGCAGCACTCGACCACGATCCCGTCGGCCGCGAGCCGCTTCAGCAGCTCCGGATCCCGGCCGGCGCTGGTGCCGTGGCCGATGCGTCGCGGGCCGAGGTTCTCCACGGCCTCCCAGACGCGCTCAGGGCCGGCCGCCTCGCCGGCGTGCACCGTCAGCCCCAATCCCATCTTCGCCGCCAGCTCGTAGGCCTTGACGAAGAGGATCGGCGGGAACGGCGCCTCGGCGCCGGCGATGTCGAAGCCGATGACGCCCGGACCGCCGTGCCACTCCGCCTTCTCGCCGATGACCTCCCTAAGCAGGATTCGCGCCAGGTTTCCGCCGTGGTTGCGCATGGCGATGATGTTGATGCCCGCGCGAAAGTCGGGGTGCTCCTCGCCGAACCGGGCGAGGCCCTTGCGGGTCGCGTGCACGACCTGCCGCGTGGAGAGCCCGGCGCGCCGGTGGATGATCGGATTGGTGCGCAGCTCGAGCACGCGGATGCCCTCGGCGTACGCGTCAGCGGCGATCTCATAGGCGATGCGCTTGATGTTCTCGTAGAACTGGGTGTACTGGAGCGGCACGTCGAACTTGCTGAGGTAGTCGAGCAGGTTGCGGTCCTTGGCGTCGTCCCACTGCAGGTAGTGGCGGAACTCCTCGAAATCCAGGCCCGGCACCGCGCGATAGTATTGTTCGGAATACTCCCAGAGGGTCGCCGGACGGCACGCGCCGTCGAAGTGGCGGTGCAGCTCCGCGAGGGGCAGCGAGCGGAGGAAGCGGCGGCGGTCGTCCCGGTTCATGCGCGGACTCCTTTCGGGCCGACAGGATAGAGCCCCCGGCGGCCGATGTCCATGACGGTCCGCCACTGGACGCCGGCGGCAAGCCGGACTACCCTGACCGGGACTTTTCGCGCCCAGCCGGCCCGCACCAAGGAGCGACCATGTTCAGCCGCGACGTCCTGAAACTCGATCTCGAACGGGAGGCGGCGGACATCTGCGCCGCCCTCCGCGAGAAGGTGACCAAGGTCCTGCTGCGGCGGGGTCTCGTCGTCGGCGTCTCGGGCGGGATCGACAGCAGCACGACCCTCGGCCTGGCCGTCGAGGCCTTCGGTCCCCAGCGCGTCTTCGGGTTGCTGATGCCCGAGCGGGACTCGAGCGGCGCGAGCGTCGAGCTCGGAACCGAGCTCTGCGAGCACCTGGGAGTCGAGTACGCCGTGGAGAACATCCAGCCGACCCTGGCGGCGATCGGCTGCTACAAGCGCTACGACGAGGCCATCCGGCGCGTCTTCCCGCAATACGGACCCGGCTGGAAGTCGAAGATCGTGCTTCCCGGCGACCTGCTGAACAGCGACCGGATCAACGTGTACCGCGTGGTGGTCGAGGATCCCGAAGGCCAGCGGCACGACGCTCGCCTGCCGGTCCAGGCCTACCTCGAGATCGTGGCCGCCACGAACTTCAAGCAGCGCATCCGCAAGACCCTCGAGTACTACCACGCCGACCGGCTGAACTACGCCGTGGCGGGCACTCCCAATCGCCTGGAATACGACCAGGGGTTCTTCGTGAAGAACGGCGACGGGTCGGCCGACGTGAAGCCCATCGCCCACCTCTACAAGTCGCAGGTCTACGCCATGGCCTGGCATCTGGGGCTGCCCAGGCGCATCTGCGACTCGACGCCGACCACGGACACCTACAGCCTCGCCCAGGGCCAGGACGAGTTCTATTTCGTGCTTCCCTACGCCGAGATGGACCTCCTGCTCTGGGCCCGCAATCACGGCGTGGCGCCGCAGGACGCGGCCGGCGCGCTCGGCCTGACGGCCGACCAGGTCCAGCGGGTCTACCGGGACATCGACCGCAAGCGGGCCACGACGCGCCCCTTGCAGCTGCCGCCCCTCCTGGTGAAGGACGTGCCGGAAATCGATAAAGGTTGATCAATAGCGGATCTCCTTGAATCCAGACGTCGAATTACCTTTAATTGATAGCGAAGTAGTCGAGTTGGAGCCCAGGCACCGGATGCGGGACCCGAGCCCAAGGAGTGTGCCATGAAGGTCAATACCCGAGTGCGTTACGGCCTGCGCGCCATCCTGCGCATCGCCGAAGGATATGGCGGGGCTCCCGTATCGATCACGACCATCTCCGAGGAGCAGGAGATCAGCGGGAAGTACCTGGAGCAGGTCGTGAGCCCCCTGCGTCGAGCCGGGCTGCTCGAGAGCGTGAAGGGCGTCAAGGGCGGATACGTGCTCGCGCGGTCGCCGCGCGACATCACCCTCTGGGACGTGATCCAGGCGCTCGATACCCATCCGCACCTGGTCGAGTGCGTCGAGGACCCCGCAGTCTGCGCGCGATCGGACGGGTGCGTGGCGCACCAGGTCTGGACGCTGCTCGATTCGCGGCTGCGGGACTTCTGGTGCGGCTTCACCGTCGCCGATCTGCTCGGCGCGGCCGGCAGTGGCGACCGCCCGGTCGCGCTCGAGGTCTGACCGAGCCGCGAGCATGCCGCGACGGCGACCACGGCCCCGCGCGATTCCCGAGCACTGACAGCCGACCGCTCCGGCGGGATTTCCCGTTGCCGACCTCGACCGCCACGACCGGCCGTGGACCGGCCGCCGGTTTGACTTAGCCCCGGCCGTGGTCCATTTTCGGGTGGCTGCGTTCCCCTCGAATACCTCACCCGCAACGACGAGAGGTCTCGGCGTGGAGTTCATTCACAGTCTGCGCGGCAAGGCCGCCGCGCTGGGCAAGGCGATCGTGTTGCCCGAGTCCGGCGACGAACGCATGTTGCGCGCCGCCGCGGCGATCCGCGACGAGGGCATCGCCAGGGTGACGTTGCTGGGGTCCGCCGACACGATCGCGGCCGCCGCCGCCAGGCACGGCGTGAGGCTCGCGGGCGTCGCGATCGTCGATCCTCAGGCCGACCCGGAACGGTCCGCCTACGTCGACGCCTACTTCGAGAAGCGCCGCGCCAAGGGCATGACCCCCGAGCTGGCGCGCGAGACCATGGCGAACCCGCTGTTCTACGGCGCGATGATGGTCGCCCGCGGCCGCGCCGACGGCATGGTGGCCGGCGCGGTCAACAGCACCGGTGACGTCCTGCGCGCCGCCTTCCACATCATCGGCACCGCTGCGGGCACGAGCATCGTCTCGAGCTGCTTCGTCATGGTCAAGGAGGGCTGGACTTGCGGCGAGAACGGCATGATCGTCTTCGCCGACTGCGCCGTGAACCCCCAGCCGAACAGCGAGCAGCTGGCGGACATCGCCTGGGCCACGGCCCGCACCGCCCGCGCCCTGTGCGGTTTCGAGCCCCGCGTCGCCCTGCTCAGCTACAGCACCATGGCCAGTGGCGCCGGTCCCGACGTGGAGAAGGTCGAGGCCGCCCTGGCGATCCTCCAGCATCGGCATCCCGAGCTGCTCGCGGACGGACCCCTGCAGGCGGACGCCGCTCTCTTGCCGGACATCGGCCGCCGCAAGGCGCCCGACAGCCCGGTCGCGGGGCGCGCCAACGTCCTCGTGTTCCCGGACCTCGACGCCGGGAACATCGGCTACAAGCTGGTCCAGCGCCTCGCCGGCGCCGAGGCCGTCGGCCCGGTCATGCAGGGTCTCGCCAAGGGTGTCAACGACCTGAGCCGCGGCTGCAGCGTGGACGACATCGTGAACGTGGCGGCGATCACGGTCCTGCAGAGCCAGGGCTGAGGAAGGACCGCACCCGTGGACAACGTCCTCGTCATCAACTGCGGCAGCAGTTCGCTGAAGTACCAGCTCCTGGACATGACGAGCGAGACGCTCCTCGCGAAGGGGCTCGTCGAGCGCATCGGTCTCGAGGTCGGCAAGCACACGTACGCCCGCCCCCAGCACGACAAGCTCGTCGAGGAGCTGCCGGTGCCGGATCACGCGCGCGCCATCGAGCTGGTGGTCGCCGCCGTCACGTCGCCCAGGCACGGCGTGATCCCGGACATGAAGGCGATCAGCGCGGTCGGCCACCGCACGGTGCACGCCGGCGAGAAGTTCTCCAACTCGGTGCTCATCACCCCGGAGGTGCTGGCCTATCTCGAGGAGTGCATCCCGCTCGCGCCCCTGCACAATCCCGCCAACATCGTGGGCATCAAGGCCGCGCAGCAGGTGATGCCCGACGTCCCGATGGTCGGCGTCTTCGACACCGCGTTCCACCAGACCATGCCCGACTGGGCGTACGTCTACCCGCTGCCCTACGAGTTCTACCGGTCGTACAAGGTCCGCCGCTACGGATTCCACGGGACGAGCCACCGGTACGTCTCGCTCCGCGCCGCGCAACTGCTCGAGCGGCCGCTCGACGCGTGCAACTTCATCTCCTGCCACCTGGGCAACGGCGCTTCCGTGTGCGCGGTCAAGAACGGGCGATCGGTGGACACGAGCATGGGATTCACGCCCCTCGAGGGCCTGGTCATGGGCACCCGCTGCGGCGACATCGATCCGGCCATCGTGGGATTCCTCGCGAAGCGGCTGGACGTCGGGCTCGACGAGATCGACCGCATCCTCAACAAGGAAAGCGGCATCTACGGCATCACGGGCATCAGCAGCGACCTGCGGGACGTCGAGCGCGAGTACGCCGCGGGCAACGACCGCGCCCGCCTCGGCCTCGAGGTCTACTGCTACCACATCCGCAAGTACATCGGCGCCTACGCCGTGGCGCTCGGCCGCGTCGACGCGATCATCTTCACGGCCGGCGTCGGCGAGAACGCCTCGATGATCCGCGAGTGGTCCTGTCGCGGCCTGGAGATCATCGGCGCCGAGCTCGACCCCTTCGAGAACGGCGTGCGCCACGACGAGGCCGTGATCAGCAAGATCTCGTCGCCCATCAAGATCATCGTGATCCCGACCAACGAGGAGCTGATGATCGCGCGCGACACGCGCGACGTCGTCCTCGCCGCGAATCCCCAGAAAGCCTGAGCCCGGCGGGCGCCTCGATCCGGGCAGGCTCGCCGCGGTCACACCCGCGCGGTCGCGCCGGCGAACCGGTTGAACTGGAGCGATCCGCGCATCACGACCGCGCCCGTGCCGGACAGCTGGATCCGGTGGATCCTGTCGCCCAGACACCGGACCTCGATCTCGGCGATGGTCGGCCGCCCCAGCAGGTGGCCCTGCTCGGTGACCACGCGCACGACTTCCGCCGGCGGCAGCAGCCCGTGATGCACGGCGTAGGCCCCGATCGCCGCGAGGCAGATTCCGCTCGCGATGTCCTCGCACCGGCGGTCGCCCGGGTGGATGAACCGGCACTGGAAATCGGCGTATTCCCGGACCGTCTCCGGACAGAACAGCGCCACCCCGGCGGCGCCCCGCTCGTCGAGCAGGACGCGGATTCCCGCCATGCCGGGCAGGCTGGCGCGCATGATCGTGCGGTCGGCCACCGGCACCAGGATCTGATCGAACCCGCAGGAGACCCGCTGCGGGCCGTGCCCGGCGATGCGCAGGAACTCGGCGGGCGCGCCCAGCGCCCGCGCGACCTCGTCGACCGGCACGTACTCGCCGAAGCGGGGGTTCGGCATCTCGAAGACCACGCGGGTGAGGCCGTCGGCCTCGGCGATCAGCCGGACCTCGAGCACCCCGGCCAGGGTCTCCACGTGCAGCAGGACTCCCGCCGGGGTGGGCCGGAAGATGCCGCGGTCGACCATGCTCGTGAACGCCGCCAGGAGCACGTGTCCGCTCAACGAGTCCTCACGCCGATCGACGAAGAACCGCAGGCGGACATCCGCGCCCGAGACGTCGGGAGGCAGGACGAATCCCACCTCCATGCCGAGTTCCTCGGAGATCTTGGCCATCTCCTCGTCGCCGAGGTTGGCCGCGTTCGGGATGATCGCGGCCGGATTGCCGGCGAACGGGCGATCGGTGAAGGCGTCCACGATGTGGAGGGGGATGACAGCCATGGTCGCTCCTTCCGGTCGAGGCGGCGCTCCCGCCGGACGAAGGGACCCGGCAGGATGGCGTGGCCGGTGGAGATCCAGCTACCTGACACCATCGTAGCGAAGATCCCGGCACCGATCCAGTCCCATCACTCCGCCTGCCACCGCAGGCGGCCGCCGACGATCGTGGCGAGCGCGCGCATGGCCAGCAGCGAGGCCGGATCACCGCCGGTCGGGTCGCCGCTCAGCACGGTCACGTCCGCCAGCCGACCCGGCGCGAGGATGCCGGATTCGCCGTCCTGGAACGCCGCGTACGCGCCGGCCAGGGTGTAGCAGCGCAGGGCGGTCCGCCCGTCGAGGCATTCGTGGGGCTGCCAGCCGCCGGCGGGGCTGCCGTCCGGGTGCGCGCGCGTGCGCGCGGCGTAGAGCCCCGCGAGCGGGTCGACCGCCTCGACCGGAGCATCCGTCCCGAAGCAGACGACCGCTCCCGACGCGAGCAGCGAGCGCCACGCGTAGGCGCCGGCGAGCCGTTCGGGACCGAGCCGACCGGTCGCCCAGTCCATGTCGCTCGTGCAGTGGACCGGCTGCATCGCGGCGATGACGCCGAGCCGGCCGAACCTCGGCAGGTCGGTCGGGTCGAGGATCTGCGCGTGCTCGATCCGCCAGCGCGCGGACACCAGCCGGTCGCCGAGCGACTCGGCGTAAAGACCGAGCACCAGGCGATTCGCGGCGTCGCCGATCGCGTGCGTGGCCACCTGGAAACCGGCCGCGGCGGCCCGCCGGCAGACGTCGCGCAGGTGCTCGACGGTGGAGACGGGCAGTCCCCGCGTCCCCGGCTCGTCGGCGTAGTCGTCGAGCAGCAGCGCGCCGCGACTCCCGAGGGCGCCGTCCGCGTAGAGCTTCACGGCGCGGACCTGCAGCAGACCGTCGGCGGACCCGAAGGGCCCGGCCGCCAGCCCGGCGTCGAGAGTCGCCGGCTGGTCGTCCAGCAGGCAATACAGCCGCAGGTCCAGCTCGCCCGAGTCCGCCAGCTCGCGGTACAGCTGGACGCGGCTCCAGGGCGCGCCGGCCTCGTGGACCGCGACCAGCCCGTGCCGAAGGCAGTGGTCGATCGCGAGCCGAATCCGGCGCCGCTCTTCGGCCGGCGCCGGGTCGGGAACGACGGCGGTCACCAGGTCGACCGCGTTGTCGACGAGCAGGCCGGTCGGCTCGCCGGCCGCGTCGCGCCCGATCGCGCCGCCGGCGGGATCGGGCGTCGCCGCCGTGATCCCCGCCAGGCGCAACGCCTCCGTGCTCGCCCAGGCGGCGTGGCCGTCCACCCGGCGCAGCAGCACGGCCCGGCCAGCAACCGCAGCGTCCAGGAGCTGGCGGGTCGGCCAGGCCGTGCCGGGCCAGTCGTTCTGGTCCCAGCCGCGTCCTTGCAGCCAGCCGTCAGGCTGGTCCGCCGCCGCCGCCGCGACACGCTCGACGCAGTCCGCCGCGCTCGACGTGCCCACGAGGTCGATCTCCGCCAGCGCCTTGCCGAGCCCGTAGAGGTGGGCGTGGCTATCGACCAGCCCCGGCACCGCGACGGCGCCCTCGAGATCGACGACCCGCGTCCGGGGCCCGGCGAGCGCGAGCACGGTCCGATCGTCGCCGACCCACACGATGCGGTCGCCCCGGCAGGCGAGACCCGTGGGCGCGGGAGACGGCTCCGGCTCGAGCATCGTGACCACGCGGCCGCCGTGCAGGACCAGATCGACCGGCCCGTCCGGCGGATCGGTCGGCAGGCTGTCGGGGCCGGGCACGGCGACGAGGGCGGTGAGCGCGAGGATCGGCATCATCGAGAGCCTCCAGGGACCGGGTGGCCGGGCAGCGGCCGATCACCACTGGGGTGCGGGACCGCCGCGCTGTAGATTATCATCGGTCACGTCCGACGACACGCTCGATCCCGTTTTCGAAGGACCCGCCCGATGCGACCCTCCGCCGGCGCCGTGCTCGGACTGCTGCTCGTGGCGGTCGCCCCTGCGAGCGGCGACGAGGCCCGCGACCTGCTGCGCACGCTCCAGGAGCAGCTGGCGGACGGTCGCCGGGAGGCCGCGCTCGCGACGGCGCGGCGCTACGTCGCGATCGCACCGGGCAATCCCGCGGTCTGGTACAACCTCGCAGGCCTGGAGGAATGGACAGGGCGGCGCCCGGCCGCCGTCGCCGCGTTCCGCCGGGCGGTGTCGCTCGGGTTCGACGACTTCCGCCACGCGGACGAGGATCGCGACCTCGGCGACCTGCGCGGTGATCCGGCCTACGCCGAGCTGAGGCGGGCCTGGCTCGCGGGACTCGCGACGCGCGCGCGCGAGCGCGCCCTCGCGCTCGTGGCCGGCGAATGGTCCGAGTCCCGGGAGCTCGTCGACCGGCGGGGCGGCCTCGACCCGCCGCGCGCGACCGCTCGCCTGCGGGCGACGGCCGACAACCTCGAGGTCGAGCTCATCCTGGACGGCGCGGAGATCTCGCCCGATCCGCCGTGGCAGGGCGGCAGCGGGGTCGTCGCCGCCGTCGTCCTGCCGGAGGCGGCAGGCGCCGCCGACGGCCGGCATCACGCGGAGTTCGGCTTCGGACTCGCCGACGGCGTGCCGGCCGGGGCCGTCCGGCTGGGCCCGCGCTGGCAGCGCCTCGCCGAGCTCACCCCCAAGCTGCGTCGCGAGCCCGCGACCGGCCGGACCCGCGTGACCTTCGCGATCCCGTGGGTGGTCTGCCGGTCCCTCCACCCTCTGGTCGACGACGTGCTGGACCTGAACCTGATCTACGTCCGGCGGGACGGCGACGGCGCCGCCGCGGCCGCGTGGCTCGGCGACCCGGCCGCGGGCCGCTTCGACCGCCCCTGGCGGCGGGGGATCCCCTGCCGGGTCCAGTGGCCCGCCGCGGCGGGACCGGCCGTTCACGGCCGCCTCGCCGATCTGGTGGTCCGCGGGGACGGGCTCGACCTGCGCCCCCTCGCGGCGGTCGCGCGCGACGACCGACCCGCCGAGGTCCGCCTCGTCGTCCGCGACCATGCGGGCGGCGTCGCCGTCCAGACCGCGTGGACCCTGACCGGCCGGGCCGGGCGCCGCCAGCGGGACGGCGTCCTCGCCGCGCGGCTCGACCCCGGCTCGGCGCGCCTCGGCGCCACCTTGACCGCGTCCGGCGCCGACCTGCCGGCGACCTGGGAAACGAACCTGGTCGTCCTGCCGCCGGGCTGGGAGCAGGCGACGTCGTCGCGGATCGGTCGCGCCCCGGCTCGCGAACAACCGGCGCTGCGCCTGCGGCTCGACGCGGTCGAGACCGCCCTCGCCGCGCGCCATCCGCTCGACGATCCGGCCGCACTCGGCTCGACCGTGGACGAGCTGGAGACGCTCCTGGACCGGATCGCCGCCACGGGCACGAGCGTCCCGGCCGGCGGCACTTACCTGGCCCTGGTCCCGGGCGGGGGCGGCCGGCCCGATCTGCCGTGCAGCCTGGCCTTGCCCGCCGGCTGGCGGCGCGGGGCGGCGGTCCCCGTGCTCCTGCTGCTCGCCGGCGCGAACGGCGGCGAGCAGCGAGCCGTGAACCTCGCGCCGCGCCTCCTCGCCGAGCGGTCGGCCGACCGGCAGGGCGGGACGGCGCCCCTCGCCCTGGTCGTGCCGCACCTTCCGGCCGATCTCGAGCCGGACGCCGCGGCCGCGACCGCCGCGCGCCTGGTCGACTGGACCCGGAATTTCCTGGCCTGCGGACCCGTCCACCTCTGCGGCGTGGACCGGTTCGCGGCGGCGGCCCTCGAACTCGCGGCGACGCGTCGCGCCGATCTGGCCGGGCTCCTGCTCATCACGGGCATGGACTTCGCTCCCTACCCGGATCCGTCCGACGCCGGACTCGGCGGACAGGTGAGCGGCCTCGATCCGGGACTGCGCGCCGGCTGGATCTGGTTTCCCGACGAGCAGCGGCGGGGCGACCAGTCCGAGGGCCTGCGCCGCGCTCTCGAGCGCCGAGGTCTGCGGCTCGAGCCCGCGCAGGCGGTGCCCGGCGGCCTCGACTACAATCAGGCCTGGACCCGCGCCGTGCTCTGGGCCGCGGGCCTGGCTGTCGAACCGGCCGCAACCGCCGGGCGACCGTCCCCGTAGGGTGGCGGGACTCGCGGCCGGTCGCTGCGCGGCGACATGGATCCGAATACTCGACCGACCCCGAGGGTACCGCGCGCAACCCCCGACCGGCAGAACCCAGGAGAGAACCCATGAACGCTCGCTCCCGAATCCTCGCGGCGCCTCGCCCGCGCAGTGCCGACGCCGCCTGGCTGGTCGTCGTCACCGCCGCCCTGGCGCTGATCCTGGCAGCCCGACCCGCCGGCGCCAGGACCGTCGTCAAGGACGGGGTCCCCCACGTCGAGAACGGCCCCACGCCTCGCGACGGAGTCCAGGCCCTCCAGCTCGAGGAAGCGTGGCGCCGGGGCGGGGAGGACGACGACGAGGTCCTGCTCGGCATCGTCACCAGCGTCCTGACCGACTCCGAGCGCAATCTGTACGTCCTCGACGCGCAGCTGATGGACATCAAGGTCTTCAACGCCGAGGGCGAGCTCACCGGTACGCTCGGTCGCCAGGGCGAAGGGCCCGGCGAGTTCCAGAACGCCCAGCAGATGACCTTCCTGCCCGGCCGCAAGTCGCTCGGCGTGGCGCAGACGTTTCCTGGCAAACTGGTCGGTATCAACCTCGACGGGACGCCGGGACCGCAGATCGCGATCGGCGGCGATCCCGCCGCCGGCGGCTTCTCGGTGCTCATCAACGCCACGATGGGTGGCGACAACCTCGTCGTGTCGGGCATCGAGATCGCGTTCGACCAGGCCAGCATGGCGATGGACCGCCACCACTACGTGCGGAGCTACGACCAGGCCGGCGCCCGGCTGCACGAGTTCTGCGCGAAGGACGTGCACTGGGTCTTCGACAGCTCGTTCACCTTGCGCGAGGCCGAGAGCGATTTCGTGTGGTGGCGCCTCGCGGTCGACGGCCAGGGGCGGGTCCTGATCGGCGAGCCCCGCGAGGACTACGTGATCAGCGTCTACGGACGCGACGGCAAGCTCGAGCGGGTCTTCGGCCGCGAGTACGAGACGTTCCCTCGCCCGGCGCCGCTGCTGGCCCGCTACGAGGCCATGATGGAGGCCCAGTCGGCGCAGTTGCCGCCGGGAACCCGCCGCGAGGTGGCGGCGAACGAGCAGGACATCTGGGGCATCCACTGCCACGGCGACGGGACGTACTGGGTCGCGACGAGCCGCGGGATGTACGATCCCCCGGCCGGCGCGTTCACGGCGTGGGATGTCTTCTCGCCCGAAGGCGAGTATCTGAGGCAGGTCACCGCCGCAGTCCCCGGCACGCCAGGCACCGACTTCCTGTTCATGACCGACCACGGCTACGCGGTGATGGTCACCGGCTTCTGGGACGCCGTGCTCTCGATCATGGGCGCCGGCCAGCAGGACGAGGCCGCCGAACCGATGCAGCTCGTCTGTTACCGAATTCGCTAGCGGGCCGGGCGGGGCGGTGGTCTATGATCCCCGGCGGTCGCTCCGGCCGCCCGGATCATCCGAGCAACTTCAGTCCCCGGCTCGCGTAAGCTCGGGCGACCTGACGGCGCCACACCCGGGGAATCCGCCGGCCCGCCGGCCGGCGAGCACTTGACAGGAGTCGACGACCATGGCCCTGCGCGCACACAGCCCCGCGCTTCTCGCCCCGTGCCTGCTCTTCGCCGCGGCCTCCGTCGCGGCGGTCGTGGAGAATCCCGCCCAGGCGCCGCAGCCGTCGCGCACGGTGACCCTGAAGGAGGTCTGGCGGGCCGGCGGCGAGGACGACGAGATCTTCTTCGGCAACGTCGGTCGCGTCCTGTCCGGCCCCGACGGGACCGTCCTGGTGCTCGACAACCAGCAGTCCCAGGTCCAGGTCTACGACGCCGGAGGGACCTGGCTGCGCACCCTCGGCCACGAGGGCGAGGGCCCCGGCGAGGTCCGCCAGCCGGCCGACGCCTTCCCGCTGCCGGACGGCCGCCTCTGCCTCGCGCAGTCGTTCCCGGGTCGCCTGGTCTTCCTCGACCGGGACGGCTTGCCCGCCGGTCAGGGCCAGTACCAGCCGAAAGGCGCCGCGGCGACCTTCTGCGTGATGGTGTCGGGCCGTCCCGCCCCGGGCGGGATGCTGCTCGCGGGGATCCGGTTCAATCAGAGCGGCGGACCGCTGGCGCGGCAGACCTTCTTCCTCTCGCTCTGTGACGAGGGCGGCGCCGAGCAGGTGGTCTACCTGGAGAAGCAGTACGAGGTGAACTACGCCGACTTCCGCCTCGACGAGGCCAGCATGGATTTCGTCTGGCTGAGCCGCATGGACGTCGATCGGCAAGGCCGGGTCTACACGGCGCCGGAGCGGGACCGCTATCTCGTCCGCGTCCAGTCGGCCGACGGGAAGGTCGAGCGCGAGTTCACCCGCGCGGTGTCGATCCCGGACCGCACCGCGGAGGAACGCGACATCGCCGTCAAGATCCACCGGGCCATCGGCGCCAACTACGGCGGCATCCCCCTGCAGGGCGTCACCGTCGAGGACAGGCAGGCGGCCGTGAGCTCCCTGGTCGCGAGGCCGGACGGCACGGTCTGGGTGAGCTCGCCGGCCAACCCGGTCCCGCCCGGGGCCATCGCCGTCTACGACGTCTACGATGCGGCCGGCCGGTACACCCACCAGGTCGTGCTGAACGCGCCGGGCGATCCCGATCGGGACAGCCTGTACATCCTCGACGACGGCCGGATCGCGCTCGTCTGCGGCGGCCTGGACGCCTGGCTGAGCCAGCAGGGCGTCGAGAGCACCAGCGACGACGCGCCGGTGCTGGAAATCGTCTGTTACGAGGGGATCTGACCGACCGAGGTGCTCCATGACCGTCGATTCGACATTCCCGACCACCGGGCGCGGCCGGCGCGCCGGCGTTTCGCCGGCCGTCACCCTCCTCTCCGCCGGCGTCGTGGTCCTCGCCGGCCTGATCGGCGCGTGTGCCGGCAAGGGCGGCGACGGCGCCGCGGCCGACTCCGCCGCGGCCGACTCCACCGCGACCGCCGAAGCCGACACAGGCGCGAACGCCAAGCAGGAGAAGGCGATCAAGGTCGACGTGGGCTTCGTCGTCCGCGGCGACCTCGTCGAGAGCATCTTCGCCGACGGCGAGATCCGCACTCCCCGGATGCTCGAGGTCAAGGCCAAGATCGGCGGCCAGCTCGTCGAGGTCCTCGTCCGCGATGGCGACCACGTCGCCAGGAATCAGCTCCTGGCGCGCATCGACCCGCGCGAGTATCGCCTCGACCTCGAGCAGAGCCGCTACGAGCACCTCCGGGCGCTCAGCCAGGTCGCCGCCGAGCAGGACACCTACAGCGTCGACCTCGACGCGGTGCGCGAATTCGCGGCGCGCCGCGCCGAGCTCGAGGCGCAGCGCGACCGCGGCGCGCTGAGCGACGTCGAGTACCAGACGCGCCTGCTCGAGCTGGAGATGGCGGCGCTCGAGCAGGGCGCGTTCCGCCAGGAGGTGTTCCAGCAGCGGACGGGTCTGGCCGACGCACGGGTGAGCGAGGAGCGCGCGCGCCTGAACCTGGAGTACACCGAGATCCGGGCGCCGTTCGCCGCCACGGTCCAGGGCCGTCAGGTGGTGGTCGGCGAGAACATCGCAGCCGGCCAGACGATCTGCACTCTGTTCGACAACGAGCACCTCGAGGCGGTGGTGAACGTGCTCGAGGCCGACCTCGCCGACCTCGAGCCCGGGCGCGCGGTGCGCGTCGCCGTTCCCGCGGTGCGCGACACGCTGCTCGCGAAGGTGGACGTCATCTCGCCCAGCCTGGACCCCGCGAGCCGCACCTGCGAGATCCTGATCCGCTTCGCGAACCCGAGCGGACGCTTCCGGCCCGGCATGTTCTGCCGGGCCGAGATCGCCGGCGTCGTGCATCCCGATCGCCTCGAAGTTCCCAAGGCGGCGGTCCTCGTGCGCGACGACCGGCCGCTCGTGTTCAAGCGCGCCGGCGACCGCGCGCAGTGGCTCTACGTGACGACCGGCCTCGAAAACGACAGCTGGGTGGAGATCCTCGAGGTGCACTCCGGCGGCAGCCTCGCCCCGGGCGACGAGGTCGTGGTGAGCGATCACCTCACCCTCTCGCACGAAGCGCTCATCGACGTGCGCCGGCAGGTGCCGGCGTCGAGCCGCTGGGATTTCCGGCACGAGGGCGGAGGGAACGGTCGATGATCGGTCAGGCCGTCAGGCGGCCCGTCGCGGTCCTGATGATCTTCGCCGGCCTCGTGATCCTGGGCTGGCAAGGCCAGCGCCGGCTGGCGCTCGACTTCCTGCCGGCGATCAACTACCCCAATCTGACCGTGATCACCAACTACGCGGACACGCCGGCGGACGACCTGGTGCGCCTCGTGACCGAACCGCTCGAGGAGGTCATCGCGGGCCAGGAAGGCGTGCGCCGCATCGTCTCCCGGACACGCGAGGGCGTCTCCACGATCACGGTGCAGTACGACTGGGGCACCGACATGGACTTCGCCAACCTGCACCTGCGCGAGGCGGTGGACCAGGTGGCGTACCGCGACGACTTCCCGGTCGTCGCCGATCGCCCGCTGATCCTGCGCTGGGACCCCTCGGCGCGGCCGATCGCCATCCTGGTGCTGGAAGGCGACGGCCCGCTCCGCGAGATGACCGACTTCGCCCGCGAGGTGGTCAAACCGGCCATGGAGCAGATCGAGGGCATCAGCCAGGCCGAGGTCATCGGGGGCGCCGAGCGGGAGATCCTGGTGCAGCCGGACTTCGAGCGCCTGCGGCTGTACGGGCTCACCGTCGACGATCTCGTGACCGCGCTGCGCGTGTCCAACGTGAACTTCCCGGGCGGTCGCATCCGCCGCGGTCCCCTCTACCTGCCGCTGCGCATCCTCGGCGAGTTCGAGAACCTCGACGAGATCCGGAGCACCGAGATCCCCGCCGCCGGCCCCGGCATCACCCTTGCCGACGTGGCGGACGTGGTGGACACGACCCAGGAGCCCGAGGGCCTGACCTACCTCGGCGCGGACGAGGTCGTGGCGCTGCACCTCTACAAGGAGGTCGGCAAGAACACCATCGACGCGACGCGCGAGGTCGACGACATCCTCGGGGTGCTGAAGGACCAGTACCCCGACTTCAACGCCTCGTTCGTCTACCGCGACGCCGACTACGTGGCGCAGTCGGTCGCCGGCCTCCAGGAATCGCTGCTCTACGGCGCGCTGCTCGCGTTCGGCGTGCTGTTCATCTTCCTCGCCGACTGGCGCACCCCCATCGTGGTGGGCGTGGCGATCCCCGTCTCGATCATGACCACGTTCGCGCTCCTCGACTTCGGCAAGGTGAACCTGAACCTCATGTCCCTCGGCGGGCTCTCGCTCGCCGCGGGCATGCTGGTCGACAACTCCATCGTCGTGCTGGAGAACATCACCCGTCGGCTGGAAGAACGCCGCGGCAAGGCGTCGCCGGAGAGCATGGCCGCCCTCTGCACGGACGCGACCAGGGAGGTGGCGTCGCCGGTGTTCGCGTCCACGCTGACGACCATCGCCGTGTTCTTCCCCGTGATCTACGTGCCCGGGATCGCCGGCGAGCTGTTCCGCGATCAGGCGCTGACGGTGACGTTCTCGCTCCTCGTCTCGATCCTCGCCGCCCTCATCCTGCAGCCCATGCTCTCGGCGTACGTGCTGCGGCCCGTCGGGCGACCGGGTTGGCTGTTCCGCCCCGGACTCGCGCTCGCCGACTGGTCCCGCGACGCCTATCACCGCCGGCTGCCCTGGGTCCTCGACCACAAGGCGGTCTTCCTGTCCGTGATCGTCGTGCTGCTCGTCGTGACCGCCTGGCTCGGCGCCGGCATGCGCAAGACCTTCCTGCCGGACCGCAACCAGGGCGACTTCTCGGTGCACCTCGAGCTGCCGGCCGGCACGCCCGTCGAGGCCACCGGCGCGATCGCCAGCGAGCTCGCCGCGTTCGTCCAGGCGCAACCCCGGGTGGCCACGGTGTACACGCAGGTCGGCCAGACCGAGAAGACGCTCGCCAGCCTCAAGGAGTACACCGCCCCCAACGTCGCGCGGATCCGCGTGCTCCTGGAGCCGTCGCGCCATGGCCGACACGACATGACGGTGGTCAAGGACGCCCTGGAGGCGCGGCTCGCGCGCCTCGCCGGCGCCGTCTGGACGTATCGCGACGAGGGCATCGGACTCAGCGAGGTCCTCGCCAGCGGCGAGGCGCCGTTCACCCTCGGCGTCGTCTCGGAGGATCCCGAGGACGCGCGGCGCGTCGCCGAAGAGCTGCTGGCGAACCTCGCCGGCGTGCCGGGCCTCTCCGGCCTCGAGATGGACCGCGTGCTCGGCAACCCGATCCTCCGGCTGAGCCTGGACCGCGAGCGGGCCCTGCGCTTCGGCATCGAGCCGGAGTTCGTCGCCGGCGAGCTGCGCGGCCGCATCCGGGGCACCGTCGCGACCCAGTTCAACGAGATCGACCGCCGGATCGACATCGCCGTGCGGCTGCCCCGGGACCAGCGCCAGAACCTCGACGAGGTCCTCGCCTCGCCGATCGCCCTGCCCGGAGGCAAGACGGTCAATCTCGGCGCCTTCGTGACCCAGCAGGTCGAGCGACCCGTGCGCGAGATTGTGCGGCGCGATCAGCGGCGCCAGATCACGATCTCGGGCGACGTGCTGGGCCGGGCCGTGGACGAGGTCTGGCGGGACGTGCAGCCGATCCTGGCGGCGGTCGAGCGGCCGGCGGGGCTCGCGTTCGTCGGCGGCGGCGAGCAGGAGGAGATCCACCGCAGCTTCCGCGACCTCGCCTGGGCGCTCGTGCTGTCGGCCCTCCTGATCTACATGATCCTGGCGGCGCAGTTCGAGAGTTTCGTCGACCCGCTGATCATCGCGGCCGTGCTGCCGGTCGGCGTGATGGGCGCCGTGCTCACGCTGCTCGCAGTCGGCGAGACGCTCAACATCATCTCGATCATCGGCTTGATCTCGCTGCTGGGGATCGCCGTCAACGACGCGATCGTCAAGGTCGCGACGATCCGCCGCATGCGCGAGGAGGACGGACTGAGCGTCCGGCAGGCGATCCTCGACGCGGGGCATCTCCGGTACCGCCCGATCGTCATGAACACCCTGACCACCGTGATCGGCCTCGCGCCCACGGCCATCGGCTTGGGGACCGGCGAGCAGATGCAGCGCCCGCTCGCGCTCGTCATCATCGGCGGCCTGGTCCTGGCGACCGTGCTCACGCTCTACCTGACTCCCTGCATCTACGAGCTCGTGCACGCGGGAGCGGAGCGGCGCGCCGCGCGGAAGGCGGGCCAGGCGTGATCCGGTTCTTCGTCGATCACCCGGTCACCACGTGGATGGTCTTCACCGCGCTCCTGGTCTGCGGCGTGTACGCCGTGCCGCGACTGAACATCGAAGCCATGCCGGAGACCGACCTGCCCAAGCTCACCGTCCACACGCGCTGGAACGGCGGCAGTCCGTCGGCGATCCAGCGCGCGATCACCCTGCCGGTCGAGGAAGCGGCCGCCCAGTGCCGCGGCATCGAGAAGATCGAGTCGGCCAGCCGCCACGGCCAGTCGACCGTCGAGATCAGCTACCAGCGCGGCATCGACATCGAGTTCGCCCGCCTCGAGCTGAACGAGCAGCTCGGCAACGTGCGCCGCAATCTACCCGCCCAGGCGAGCCAGCCGGTGGTGGTGCCGGAGATCCCCGAGGAGATGCAGGCGCAGGAGTTCTTCACCGTCAACCTCATCTCGCCCTTGCCGGTCAACGAGCTGCGCGAGGAGGCCGAGGACTGGCTCAAGCCCCGCTTCCTCGCGATTCCCGGCGTGGCCGAGGCCCAGCTGCAGGGCGGCGCCCTGCCGCTGTTGAAGGTGAACCTGTCGCTCGAGAAGATGGACCGCTACGGCTTGACCGCCGACTTCATCTACTCCCGCCTGGACGCCCGCGACGACATCGTCCCCTCCGGCGCGATCCGCCGGCGCGGCCAGGAGCTGACGGTGACGGTGCAGGACTCGGTCACCGTGACGCTCCTCGCGGACACGGTCCTGAAGAACGTGGGCGGCCAGCCGATCCTGCTGTCGCACGTCGCGGAGATCGAGCGCGGCTTCGAAGACGTGAACTACTTCCGGCGCACGAACGGCCAGAACGTCATCACGCTGCGCATCACCAAGCGCAGCGGCGAGAACTCGGTCGGCGTGAGCCGCCGCCTGCGCGCGGCGATCCCCGTGATCCAGGCGGAGATGCCGTTTCCCGTGGCCCTGGAGATCGACCAGGACGAGGGTGAGGAGCTGCAGGAAAAGCTGACGGAGCTGGTCTGGCGGTCCGTCTTCATCCTGGCGCTCCTCTTCGTCCTGCTGTCGATCGCGCTGCGCCGGGTCGAGCTGGTCGGAATCGTGCTCGGCAGCATCCTGTTCGCGATCGTGATCTGCCTGAGCCTCTTCTATTTCTTCGACTACTCCGTGAACTTCATCACGATCAGCGGCCTGACGATCTGCTTCGGCATGTTGCTGGACAACAGCATCCTCGTGCTGGACTCCGTGCACCGGCACCTCACGGTGCGGCGCCGCGGCGACGCCAGGGCCGCCCTGGTCCGCGGCACCGGCGAGGTCGCCTTCCCGATCGTCGCCACCACCGTCACCACCGTGATCGCGTTCCTCAGCTTCATCTACCTGACCGGCCGCCTCGCCCTGACCTACACGCCGCTCGCGGTGAGCGTGACGTTCGCGACGGTCGCGTCCGTCTTCGTCGCGTTCTGCTGGATGCCCGTCGCCCTGCGCCGCACCGCCGAGCGCGAAGCGAGCCTCGCCGGAGGCGCCCCGACCGCGCGCAGCGGCTGGCGGCTGGTGGCGGCCTGGAGCGCCGTCAGCGTGATCGCGGGCGCGGTGTTCGCTGTCGCGGTCCTGGCCGTCAAGAACCAGCGCGCGCTCCAGGACCTCGCGCCGTGGATCGGCGCCACGGTCGGCCTGCTCATCCTGATCGGGATCTTCGTCGCCTTCGTCGAGCGCCTCACCTGGCTGCACCTCCGGTTCTGGCCCTACCCGGTAGCCGTGATGCTGCTCCTGTTCGCGGGGTCGTGGTGGGCGTTCGAGCACCGGGTGGAGAAGGGCGGCTGGTGGCAGCCCAGCAACGAGGAAGAGCTCATCCTCTACCTGTCGCGTCCGTTGGGCACCGACGTGCAGCTCGCCTCCGAGACGATGAAACTCTTCGAGTCCGAATTGCTGCCGTTGCCGCCGGACGTCACGATGAGCACGCAGGCCTGGGCCAACAACGCCTTCATGCGCGTGGAATTCACCACCGAGGCGGTGCTCTACTCGGCCTATCCCGAGCTGTTCCGCAACCGGCTCATCCTGCTCGCCGAGGAACTCGGCGGCATGTTCATCTACATCGGCGGCTTCGGCGACCCCTATCTGAAGGGCGGGCGCGGCGGGATCAACAGCAACTCGACGATCCTGCTCTCCGGCTACAACAGCAAGGACCTCAAGAGGCTGTCCGACGGCATCGTCGCCCGCCTCGAGCGCAACCGTCGCGCGCGCAACGTGCGCCTGTCGAGCGGCGCCAGCTTCGAGCAGGCGGGGGTCGACGAGACGGTGATCCTCGTCGATCGCGAAGCGCTGGCCCAGCATCGGCTGTCGATGGTCGAGGTGCTCGGCCACCTGCGGCGGCTACTCGGCGTCGACACGCCGTGGAACATGACCATCGAAGGCGAGAACAAGCAGATCCAGCTGAACTTCGCCGAGGCGAGCACGATCCAGTACGACGCGGTCCTCGCCAAGACCTTCACGACCAGCCGCGGCGAGCGGATCGGCCTGGGCGAGCTCATCCGGCTCGAGACCCGGCCAGAGCTGTCCGCCATCACGCGGACCGACCAGCGCTACGCTCAGCGCATCAACTGGGAGTACATCGGCACCGACCGCATGCGGCAGGCCTACATCCGGGAGCTGCTGGACGGGCTCGACCTGCCCTACGGGTTCACGGCGGAGGACCTCTCCGGCCAGCAGATCAGCGAGGAAGAGGTGGAAGAGCTCGGCCGCACCCTGTGGCTGACGGTCCTCTTCATCTACATGAGCATGGCCGCGCTCATGGAGTGCTTCGCGCTGTCGGCGCTCATGCTGCTGGCGGTGCCGATGGCGCTGGTCGGCGTGGTCGGCGTGTTCTGGGGAGCCGGCGCCTCCTTCGACAGTTCCGCGCAGATCGGCCTCGTGCTGATGTTCGGCGTGGTCGTGAACAACGCGGTCCTGCTCGTGAACCGGTTCCGCCTGATGGTCCGCGAGATCGTGGCGGACCGCTCGCTCGCCGGCCGCGGCGTACCCGCCAAGGCGCGCCTCGGCGGGATCGACCTGTGGCGCCTCGAGCCTGCCGAACGTCGCGCGATTCTCGCGCAGGCCGTCGTCGAGGGAACCAGCATCCAGTTGCGCTCGATCCTGCTCGCGACGGGAACCACGGTCGCCGGTCTCCTGCCGCTCCTGTACCAGGTCGAGAAGGTCGGCAACCAGGGCGGCAAGGACATCTGGGAGAACCTCGCGCTGGCGACGATCGGCGGGGTGACGAGCAGCACCATCCTGATCCTGATGGTCATGCCCGCGCTGTACTGGGTGTTCACCCGGCTCGGCTGGTCGCTGATTCGGCTGCGGCACCGGGGCGCGCGGCGGAGCGCTCCGGCCGGCGGCGCGCTGGAGCCGCCGCCCGCCGGGTGACCCTGCCGGGGCCGTTTTTGGTCGCGACCGGGCGCTCCGCTTTCTGCTATCCTCGCGCCATGAGCGGTTCCCGCCCCAGCGGCGGCCCGGCCGTCTCCGGTCCACTGGACCGTGTGGTCGCCCTCCGCCGCGAGCTGCACGCGCACCCGGAACTCAGCGGCGAGGAGGCCGGTACCGCCGCCTGCCTGCGGGAGTTCCTGCTGCCCAGCGGCCCGGCGCGCTTGCTGGACGGGCTCGGTGGCCACGGCCTGGCGGCGGTCTTCCAGGCCCCCGGCCAGGCCAGCGGCCCCACCGTGGCGTTGCGCGCGGAGCTGGACGCCCTGCCGATTCAGGAGACCGGCGGGCTCCCCCACGCCTCAGTGCTGGACGGGGTCGCGCATCTCTGCGGGCACGACGGCCACCTGGCGATGCTCGCCGGAGTCGCGCTCTCGCTGCGGGAGCAGCCGCTGCGGCGCGGGCGGCTGGTCCTGTTGTTCCAGCCGGCGGAGGAGACCGGCGAGGGCGCCCGCGCGGTCGCCGCGGACCGGCGGTGGCGGGACCTCGACGTCGACTACGTCTTCGCGCTCCACAACCTGCCGGGCTACCCGCTGGGTCAGGTCCTGCTGAAGGAAGGGCCCTTCGCCGCCGGCAGCGTCGGCCTGGTGATCCGGCTGCACGGCCGCACCGCGCACGCCGCGTACCCCGAGCAGGGACTCAGCCCGGCCCTGGCGCTGAGCCGCCTGGTGCCGGCCCTCGTGAGCCTGCCCGTGGATCTCGAAGCGGCGGGAGCGCTGGCGCTGGTGACGGTGGTCCACGCGCGCCTGGGCGCCGTCGCCTTCGGCACGAGCCCCGGCGACGCGGAGATCATGGCCACCTTGCGGTCCGACAGCGATGCGGTGCTCGACGCGCTCCGTGAGCGCGCCGTCACGCTCGCGCGCCGGGAGGCGGTCCGCGATGACCTCGGGTGCGAAGTGTCCTGGGTCGAGGAGTTCCCGGTGACGGAGAACGACAGCCTCGCGGTCGCGACCGCGCGCCGCGCGGCGGCGGCGGCGGGGCTCACGGTCACCTCGCCGGGGGCCAGCCCGTTCCGGTGGTCCGAGGACTTCGGCTGGTTCACGCAGGAAGCCACGGGCGCGCTGGTCGGCCTCGGCTCAGGGGTCGGCCAGCCGGGGCTGCACGCGCCGGACTTCGACTTCCCGGACCAGCTGCTGCCCCTGGGAATCCGGTTCTACGCGGGGCTGCTCGCCGAGCTGGGACTGCGCTAGAGGGCGCCCTGCGGCGACCTGGACAGCAGGACGCCCAGGTAGTACGGCCAGAGCGCCAGGCCCAGGAGCGCCTTGGTCACCCCCAGATGCGCGAATCCGATCGTGAAGAGCCAGCCGGTCAGCCACAGCGGGCCCATCACGCCCGCGACCTCCATCTTGCCAGTGAACTTCTGCTCGTTGCCCATCCGCTGTCTCCTTCCTGGACCCGCACCGTCAGCCCAGCGCCTGGCGCACGACCCGGCAGAACCGCCGCACGCCCTCCTCGATCCGGTCGAGCGACATGAAGCTGAAGTTCAGGCGCGCCGTGTTCTCGTGACCGCCGTTGGGGAAGAATGCGCCGCCCGGCACGAAGGCGACGTCGTGCTCGAGGCACCTCTCGAGCAAGGCGCGCCCATTGACGTGCTCGGGGAACGTGACCCACAGGAAGAGGCCGCCCTGCGGGCGCGTGAACCGCACGCCGGCGGGCAGCTCGCGCGCCAGCACCTCGACCATCCGGTCGCGCCGCTCGCGATAGACGCCGATCACCTTGCCCACGTTGGCATCGAGGTCGTGCCGCTCGAGGTAGGTCGCGATCTGCCGCTGAACCAGCGTGCTCGTGTGCAGGTCGGCGCCCTGCTTGATCAGGACGAACTTCCGCTGCAACTCGCGCGGCGCCGCGAGCCAGGCGCAGCGCAGACCCGGGCAGAAGATCTTGGAAAAGGTGCCCAGGTAGATCACGTTGTCGCCACGGTCGAGCGCCTTGAGCGAGGGCAGGGGTTCTCCTTCGAAGCGCAGCTCGGAGTACGGACCATCCTCGACGATCGGTACGCCGCGCAGCCGGGCGAGGTCCACGAGCGCCTGGCGCCGGGCCAGCGACCACGTGCGTCCGCTCGGATTCTGGAAATCAGGGATGACGTAGATGAACTTGACCCTCGGGTTCTGCTCGAGCGCCTGCGCGAGCGCCTCGGGGATCATGCCCTCGTCGTCGGTCGCGACGTCCACGAAGCGCGGCTGGTAAGCGAGGAAGGCGTTGATGGCGCCGAGGTAGGTCGGGCTCTCGGTCAGCACGACGTCGCCTTCGTCCAGCAGGGCCTTGCCGGCGAAGTCGAGGCCCTGCTGGGAACCGCTCGTGATCAGGAGGTCGTCGGCCTCGACCCGCGCGCCCTGCTTGGCGTTCATGCGTCCGGCGATCTGGCGGCGCAGCGCGGGATCCCCTTCCGTCGTGGAGTATTGAAGGGCCCGGCCGCCCTCGGTCTGTAGCACCTGGCGGGTGACCTCTGCGAGCTCGGCGGCGGGGAAGAGTTCCGCGGCCGGCAGCCCGCCGGCGAACGAGATGATCTCGGGTTTCTGCGTGAACTTGAGCAGCTCGCGGATCTCCGAGGCTTTCAGGAACTGCATCCGTTTGGCCAGTTTGATCTTGCCGGGCTCCATGTGAGGACCGCCTTCCGGGGTGCAAGACGACGGATCGGGCGCGGGGTCGCCCGGCTAAGATGGGCGCCCGGATCGGAGATGTAAAGAGTCGGGACCGGGTCTCGCCGCCGCGCCGTCGCGCGGTCCGCAGCACGCCATTGGCAAAGCGCCGCCGCGGGTGTTATCGTCCCCGGCGTTGTCAGGTCGCCCCCGGCTCCGTCCACTCAGGGAAGGAAGGTGTCCATGACCTCGATTGCGACCTTTGCCGGCTCCAGCGTGGGCAAGAAGGTCTTCGTCGCGGTCACGGGCCTGATGCTCTTCGGGTTCGTGGTCGTCCACCTGCTCGGCAACTTGACCTTGTTGATTCCCGACGGCGGGAAAGCCTTCAACGAGTACGCGCACTTCCTGGAGAGTCTCCTGCACGGCTGGCTGATCATCGCGTTCGAGGTGTGCCTCGTCGCGATGTTCCTCGTGCACGCGATCTTCGCGATCACCGTCGCCCTCGTCGACAAGCAGAAGGCCCGGCCGCAGAAATACTCGCTCGTCCGCGCCGCGGGCGGCAAGAGCCACAAGACCCTGGCGTCGCGCTCGATGATCCTGACGGGGCCCGTCATCCTGATTTTCGTGGTCCTGCACGTGAAGATGTTCAAATTCGCGGATCATCCCCTGGTCACCTACCACGGCACCGAGATGAAGGACCTCTACTCGGTCGTCGTCGACGCCTTCAAGACCCCCTGGATCGCGATCGCGTACATGGTCGTGATGGCCCTGCTCGGCACGCACCTGTGGCACGGGGTGTGGAGCGCGTTCCAGTCGCTCGGCTGGAACAGCGACCGGCACGTCACCTTCCTGACGCGCCTGTCGGTCGTGGCGGGCGTGGTGCTGGGAGTGGGCTTCCTCGGACTGCCCCCCTACGTCTACTTCTTCGCCGCCACGGGAGGTCACTAGGATGAGCACGACGAAGGTCCTCGACGCCCGGATTCCCGGCGGCCCGCTGGCGGCGAAGTGGGATCGCCACGCGATGGACAATCCGCTGGTGGCGCCCGCGAACCGCCGCAAGTTCACGGTCATCGTCGTGGGCACCGGCCTCGCGGGCGGCGGCGCCGCGGCGACGCTCGGCGAGCTGGGTTTCAACGTCCTCAACGTCTGCATCCAGGACACGCCACGGCGCGCGCACTCGGTCGCCGCGCAGGGCGGCATCAACGCGGCCAAGAATTACCAGAACGACGGCGACAGCATCGAGCGCCTGTTCTACGACACGATCAAGGGCGGCGACTACCGCTCGCGCGAGGCCAACGTCTACCGTCTCGCGCAGCTCTCGACCGCGATCATCGACCAGTGCGTCGCCATGGGCGTGCCGTTCGCGCGCGAGTACGGCGGGACCCTCGCCAACCGGTCGTTCGGCGGCGTCCAGGTCTCGCGCACGTTCTACGCGCGCGGCCAGACCGGCCAGCAGCTGCTGCTCGGCGTGTACAGCGCCCTGTCGCGCCAGGTCAAGGCGGGCACGGTCACGATGATCCCGCGGCAGGAGATGCTCGACCTGGTCGTGGACGGCGGCCGCGCCGTCGGCATCGTCTGCCGCGACCTGGTGACGGGCGAGCTCAAGCGCTACGCCGGCGACGCGGTCGTGCTCGCCACGGGCGGCTACTCGCCGGTCTACTTCCTGTCGACCAACGCCGTGAACTGCAACACGACGGCGATCTGGCGCAGCTTCCGGCGCGGCGCCTTCTTCGCGAATCCCTGCTACACGCAGATCCACCCGACGGCGATCCCCCAGGCGGGCGACTACCAGTCCAAGCTCACCCTGATGAGCGAATCGCTGCGCAACGACGGCCGCGTCTGGGTGCCGAAGCAGCCCGGCGACAAGCGGCGCCCGAGCGACATCCCCGAGAGCGAGCGCGACTACTACCTCGAACGGCGTTATCCGGCCTTCGGCAACCTGGTGCCGCGCGACATCGCGGCGCGGGCCGCCAAGGTCGAGTGCGACGCCGGCAAGGGCGTGGGCAACACGGGCTTCGCGGTGTACCTCGATTTCGCCGACGCGATCAAGCGCCTCGGTCGCGACGTGGTGGCCGACCGGTACGGCAACCTCTTCGACATGTACGAGGAGATCACGGCCGACGACCCGTATCACACGCCGATGCGCATCTACCCCGCGCCGCACTACACCATGGGCGGCCTCTGGGTGGACTACAACCTGATGTCCACGATCCCCGGGCTGTTCGTGGCCGGCGAGGCCAACTTCTCCGACCACGGCGCGAACCGCCTCGGCGCGAGCGCGCTGATGCAGGGTCTCGCCGACGGGTACTTCGTCGTGCCGCGCGTGGTCGCGAGCTACCTGGCCGGCGCCGGCAAGGCCAAGACGAAGACCGAGTCGGACGCGTTCGCCGCGGTCGAGCGCGACGTCCAGACCCGGTACGAGCGGCTGCTGGCGATCCGGGGCGGCAAGACCGTGCGCGAGTACTGGTGGGACCTCGGCCGCGTGATGTGGGACAAGGTCGGCATGGCGCGCTCGCGGCCCAATCTCGAGGAGGCCATCACGAGGATCCGCGCGCTGCGCGAGGAGTACTGGCAGAACGTGCGGGTGCCCGGCGGCGCCCGCGACCTCAACAAGCACCTCGAGATGGCGGGTCGGGTCGCCGACTTCCTCGAGCTGGGCGAGCTGATCGCCCGCGACGCGTTGATGCGCGAGGAATCCTGCGGCGGTCATTTCCGCGAGGAGCATCAGACCCCGGAGGGCGAAGCCAGGCGTGACGACGAGAACTTCGCCTTCGTCTCGGCGTGGGAGTACGCCGGCGAGAACCAGCCGGCGGCGATGCACAAGGAGCGCCTCGTGTTCGAGAACGTCGAGCTCAAGACCCGTAGCTACAAGTGAGGAGGTGGCCCCATGGCTGAAACGACGAGCGGCAAGTCGATCCACCTGAGGATCTGGCGTCAGAAGCGCGGCGAGCAGAAGGGCCGCTTCGAGAACTACACCGTCAAGAACGTGCTCGACGAGATGTCGTTCCTCGAGGTGCTCGACCTTCTCAACGAGGACCTCGCCCGCCAGGGCCAGGAGCCGGTGGAGTTCGACAGCGACTGCCGCGAGGGCATCTGCGGCACCTGCGGCCTCGTGATCAAGGGCGTCGCCCACGGCCCGGGTTCGGGCTGCACGACGTGCGAGATCCGGATGCGCCCGTTCCGGGACGGCGAGACCGTCACCGTCGAGCCGTTCCGCGCGGGGCCGTTTCCCGTGATCAAGGATCTGGTCGTCGACCGCACGCCGTTCGACCGCATCCAGCAGGCTGGCGGATTCGTCGCCGCCAACGTGGGCTCGGCTCCCGACGGCAACGCCGTGCCGATTCCCAAGGAAGACGCGGACAAGGCGATGGACGCGGCGTCGTGCATCGGTTGCGGCGCCTGCGTGGCGGCCTGTCCGAACGGGTCGGCGTCGCTGTTCGTGTCGGCCAAGATCGCCCAGCTCGCGCGCCTGCCCCAGGGCGAGCCTGAGCGCAAGCGCCGCGCCTGGGCGATGGTCAACCAGATGGACGCCGAGGGTTTCGGCGACTGCTCGAATCACGGCGAGTGCGAGGCGGTCTGCCCCAAGGCGATCTCCATCGAGAACATCGCCGTCATGCGCCGGGAGTACCTGAAGGCCTTCATCGGAGGATCCGACTAGCGGCTCCTCGGCTCGGCCTGCGCAGACCGATGGGACCGGCCCGGCGGTGCGGCGCCGCGGCGCCGGGCGGCGCCGTCGGCGGCGTGGCGTTGCCGATCCTCGCCGTCGTTGCCCGCGCGGCGCCGATCCGTTATCATCGGTCGGTCCCACGGGAGGTCGCCAGCGGTGGTCCAGGACCTGCGGCCGAAGCGCCTGCGTCTCGTCGTGATCCCGCTCGCCGTCATCGTCGCGGCGTGGATCGGCATCGGCTTGTGGATCGGCGGCGACGTGCGCGTCGCCGCCCGTGACGCGCAAGCGCGGTTCGGCGGCGGCGCCGTCGCGGCGCTCTCCGCCGTGGCCACGAGCGTGGACGCGCCGCTGGACGAGCGGAATCGCGCCATCTGGGCGCTCGGCCAGCTCGGCGATCCCGCCGCCCTGCCCGTCCTCGAGCGCCTGCAGACCGGCGCCGGCTGCCAGCACGATCGCGCGGTCTGCCAGCGCGAGGTCCACAAGGCGATCGCCGCTTGCCGGGGCGGTTTCAACGTGTCCGCGGTCCTCTGGCGCCACACGATCTCCGGCTGATCGCGGCGCCAGGCGCGCCGGGTGTACGATCGTGCTCGCGCCGTCGACGCCACGACGACCTGGAACCGGGAGAACGCGCACGTGAGCCGCCAGGCCGCTGATCGCCACCGTGAGCCTCCCGGCGCTCCTCGGTCCGCCCATCGACTCGCGCACGCCGCGCTGCTCGCCGCGGTCCTCTTGGGCGGCCTGCTCGCCGTCTTCCCCGAACCGGACCGCGACGTCTGGTGGCACCTCGAGGCCGGCGAGCTGATCGTCGCGGAAGGTCACATCCCCACCACCGACCCCTTCACGTTCACCGCGGCCGGCAGGCGCTGGGTGACCCACGAGTGGCTCGCCGAGGTGGTGTTCTACGCCGTGGCGCGGCTGGGCGGGCTCGACTTGCTCATCCTCTTCAAGGCCTTGCTCGCGATGGCCGCCCTCGCGCTCGCCGCCGGCGCCGCGCTGGTCGGCGACCGCTGGCGGGAGCGCCTGGCGCCGGTCGCGGTGGGCGTCCTTCTGGCCGGACCTCTGCTCGCCACCCGCGCGTTCGTCCGTCCGCACATGTTCACCGCCGTGCTCCTCGCGGCCGTGCTCCTCCTGCTCCGCCTCGAGCAGATCACGGGGAAACGCCGCTACCTGGTCGCCCTGGCGCCGGTCTTCCTGGTCTGGGCCAACCTGCACGCCGGATTCGGGCTCGGCTTGATGCTGGTCGCGTTGTTCTGGCTGGGCGAACGGCTGGCGCGCGGTCCGGCGCCAGGCGCGCCAAGCCTGCGGTCGCGGCTCGCCGCGCTCGGCGCACTCGTCCTCGTGACCCTGCTCAATCCCAACCACGTCCACGCGCTCCTCTACCCGCTCCAGCTCGTGGCCCGCGCCGAGATCCGCGATGCGATCCAGGAGCTGCGCAGCGCGCTGCACCCGGGCTATCGCGGCGCGTTGTTCCGGCTGGACCTCGGCGTCGTGGCGTTCATCGTGGCGGCGGCGCTCGCCGGTTCGCGGCGCCGTCTCGTCTGGCCGGTGCTGGCGCCCGCCGCGGCATTCGCCGCGCTCGCGCTGCGGAACGTGCGGGGGGTCTCGGAGTTCGCGATCATGGTCCCGGTCGTGATCGGGCTCCACGGAGCCTGGACCGGCCGGTGGCGCGCGGCCAAGATCGCGGTGCCGGCGCTGGTCCTGGCCGTGGCCCTCGCGAGCGTCCCGGCCGTCTTCCGCTGGGGCGTCCCCATGGGGCAGGGCCAGGTGCGCCGGCCCGGCCTCGGCGTGGCGGCCGACCTGCAGCTCGCGAGCGTGACGACGTTCCTGCGCTCGATCGGCCCGGAGGGCCGCCTCTTCAACCCGCTCGGCTACGGCGGCTACCTCATCCACGATCTCTGGCCCGAACGGCAGGTGTTCATCGACGGCCGGCTCGACATCTACCCGCCGGGATTCCTCGCGGCCTACGGGCGATTGATGAGCACGGGCGAGGGCTGGGACGAACTCTGCGAGCGGTGGGACCTCGATCTCGCCGTCGTGGACCGGCGTTCCGCCCCTGGCGGCGACTATGGTCTGCGGCGCCGGCTTCGCGGCGATCCCGACTGGATCTGCGTGTTCTTCTGCCGCAACGCGGTCGTCTACGCCCGGCGCGGACCGAGGATGGAGGACGTCGTCGCGCGCTACGGCAGCCCCTTCGATCCCGAGACGGCGACCACGGCCGCCATCCTGGAGTTCGCGGCCGGAGCATCCCCCGCGGAGGTGACGCGGGCCGCCGCGGCGCTCGCCGCCTGGTGCGAGGTCGTGCCCGACGACGCGCTCCTGCCGGCCATGCTCGGACAGCTTCTCGAGGTCACCGGGCGCGCTGCCGAGGCGGTGCCGCGGCTCCGGCAGTCCGTGCGGCAGGACCCGACGGCGTTCGGCGTGCGGGTGCTGCTCGTGCGCGCGCTCATCCGAGCCGATTCCCTCGCCGCAGCGCGCGCCGAGCTGGACGCTCTGCGCCGGGATCAGCCCGAGCGGGTCGAGCCGCTGCTGCTCCTCGCCGCCATCCAGCAGCAGCAGGGCGACCTCGCCGGCGCCCTCGGCACGGTGCGCCGGGCACAGGCGCTGAATCCGGGCGACCCGGCGGTGGTGCGCAGCCTGGAGATTCTCGGGCGGTTGATCCGCGAGCGCCGGGAATAGCCCGCTATCGCAGCACGATGACGCGCCCGACCACGCTGGCGTGACCGTCGCTCGCACGCGCGAGGTAGACCCCGGCGCTGACCGGCTGTCCAGCCGCGTCGCGGCGGTCCCAGCCGACGAGGCGCCGGCCCGCGGGCTGGAACGAGCCGCTCAGCAACCAGCGCACCAGACGGCCCCGCAGGTCGTAGATCGCGAGGTCGACCGTCGCGTCGCGAAGCGAGGTCAGCGCGAGCCGCGCGGCCGAACCGTCGGGCGCCCCGAGCACGTCGAAGCCGAGGCCGCCCGACACCGCCGCGTCCGGCGCCACCGCCGTCGGATCCGCCGCGACGACGCGGTCGCAATACACGTCCGCTTCGTACAGCGCGTCTCGGTCGTCGGTCCAGGCGGCGATCAGGCCGCCCGCGCCCGCCACGACGTCTGGCCTCTGCTGATTGCCCGGCGCGGTGCACACGGCCGCTCCGTCGATCGTCCACCGAGGTTGACCGTTCGCATCGACGTGCTGGGCGTAGACATCCTCGAGTCCCGTTCCCGCGCGGTTGTCCTCCCAGGCGCAGAACACCCCGCCGGCCCCGTCGCTGGCGAGATCGACGTCGCGCTGCGCGTCGGGCGCCAGGCACACCGGCGCGCCGTTCGCCGGCCAGGCCGCGGTTCCGCCGGTCGTGATCCGCTGCGCGTAGATGTTCAGGTTCCAGGGCGGACCGCTCGCGTCGCGATAGTCGAACCACGCCACGATGGCGCCGCCGGCGGCGTCGCTCGCCAGCGCCGGCCGGTACTGCGACTCGGGGGCCGTGCAGACGGCGCGCCCACCCGCGGTCCAGCGGGAGGCGCCGGTGGCGGCAACCAGCTTCTGGGCGTAGATGTCGGGCGAGCCCGTGCGCCGGTCGACCCAGGCGAGCAACGGGTCGCCGTCCGCGGCGAGCGTGATCGTGATCGCGTCCTGCCCGTCCTCGCCGGTCGCCACGGGCACGCCGTGGAGCGTCCAGAGCGCGACGCCGTCGGGATCGACGCGTTGCGCGTAGACGTCGCCCACGTCGTCGCGGCTGTCGCTCCAGGCGACGAAAGCGCCGCCGTGTCCGTCCGCGCAGACCGTCGGCCCGTCCTGGTCCCACGCCCAGACCACGATCGCGACCGGCGCGCCGCCGTTCCAGAGCGGCCGGCCGCTCCCATCGAGCCGCTGGCCGTAGAGGTTGGCGAACACGGGATCGTCGTTCTTGTCCTGCCAGACCACGATCAGCCCGCCGGCGGCGTCGAGACAGGCGGTCGGCTGGTCCTCCATGCCGGCGCCTGTCGCAACCGGCGCGCCGTTCGCCGCCAGCAGCGGCACTCCGTTCGCGTCGAGCCGCTGGACGTACACGTCGCGCGCTCGCGTCGCGAACGCGCGCTCGTCCTGCCAGACGATCCAGGCGCCGCCCGCCGGGTCGGCGACGAGCGGCGTGAATCCGGTCGTCCCCGTCGAGGAGTGGTAGAGCGCCTGGTCGCCCGCGGACGTGCACACCGGCACGCCGTCGCTCTGCCAGAGGACCGAGCCGTCGGCCGCGACGCGCTGCGCATAGAGGTCGCGCCCGCCCGAGCGCTCATCCTCCCAGGCGACGATCGCGCCGCCCGCGCCGTCGGTCACGGCGAAGACATCGCTCTTCGCGCCCGGCGCGAGACTCAACGGGACATTGACGGTCGGGTCGCCCGGCCAGGCGGCCATCGCGGCGGCGACGCCGGCGACCAGGAAGACGAGCGCGCCGAGGGCGCGGGCTGGCGATGTCATCACGGCGTTCCTCGAGGTTCGTGCACGGGTCCCTGCCATCCTGGCGCGCGCTGGCCGGAACCGATCCCCGGCCGGGCCAGCGTTTGCGCGTCGAGTATACCACGGGACCCGCCCGGATTCGGACCCGACTGGCCCGATCGCTCCGCCGGTACGGATTCATCGGACGCTGCCGCCAGGTCGCTTCAGGCGCCGCCGGGTTCTGCGACGATCTATCCTAAAGATTTTACGCAGACGCCCTCACAAGGAGGTAAGCTCTATATCGCTAATAGTTACCATATAAACTAGAATATTAGCCTTATCGCCGTATATATTAACAATATAGAAAATATATGAAATTCGAATTCTGTTCGCTAAAGGCGAGTCGTCAGCGGCTGTTATTTTTTTCTTGGGCGTCGTTGTAATGCGTAAAATCTTTATTCCGCCAACGGCATCCGCTTCAGCTGCTCCCGCGCCAGCACCTGCCGATTTCGAATAGATCCGCTTCGCTGGAGGCCCACCAATGCCACGAATCCGTTCCGGCGTGACCGCCCTGCTGCTGGTCGCGACGTTCCTCGGTCAGGGTCTGGCCGCCGACCTTCGCGTCCCGTCGGCCTACCCGACCATCGCCGCCGCCCTCGCCGCCACCGATCCCGGTGACCGGATCATCATCGCGCCCGGCATCTACCACGAGCACGACCTCGACCTCGCGGCCGGGGTCACGCTGTACGGCGATCCGGGGGCGCCCGGTTCGGTCGTCATCGACGCCGACGGGCAGGGCCGCGTGATGCGCGCGGAGAGCCTGGACGCGGCGGTCCACATCAAGGGCGTCACCCTGTCCGGCGGTCTCGCTCAAGGCGAGAACTCGTACCGGCGAAGCGGCGGCGGCCTGCTCGTGAGCAGCGCCGAGGTCCACCTCGAAGACGCCCGCATCGTGGAAAACGCGGCCGAAGCGAGCGGTGGCGGCATGCGCGTCATCAATGGCGTCGTGGACCTCGCGCGATGCGCGGTCCGCAACAACGTGGCCGGCTTGGGCGGCGGCGGGGTGGACGTGAGCTACGACTCGGAGGGCTACGTCGACGACACCGTCGTCGCCGGCAACGAGGCCGCCTGGGGCGGCGGCATGTCGATCCGCGCCGGGTCGGTCGTGGCGCTCGTCGACAGCCGTCTCGAGGACAACCTCGCCGGCGGCGCCCCCGGCGCCGGCGGCGCCGTGATGGGCGACTTCGGCGCCGCTCCGACCTTGCTGCGGTGCGTGGTCGCGAACAACGACGCGTCGCGCGGGGGTGCGGTCTACTTCGCGACCGGCGCCACGCCGCAGCTGACGTCGGTGACGGTCGACCGCAACGCGGCGGCCGTCGCCGGGGGCGGCCTCTATTGCACCGATTCCGACGCCGCCATCGACCACACGATCGTCTCGTACAACACGCCGTCCGGATTCACCTGCCTCAACGGCGGACACCCCACGCTGGCGGCCAGCGACGTCTACGGCAACGCGGGCGGCGACTGGGTCGGCGAACTCGCGACGCAGATCGGCGTGAACGGGAACTTCAGCGACGACCCGCTCTACTGCGACATCACCGACCGCCACCTGCAGGACGGATCGCCCTGTTCCGCCGCGCACAGCGGGGTCGGCCTCGTCGGCGCGCTCGACGTCGGCTGTCAGATCTCGACCGACGTGCCCGTCTCGCTCGAGGCCGTGCAACTCGGCGCCCGGCCCAATCCCTTCAACCCGCGCACCGAGATCACGTTCACCTTGCCGGTCGCCGGCCACGTGCGGCTGGCAGTGTACGACATCCGCGGCCACCGCGTCGCCGCGCTGGTCGACGGGCTCCAGCCCGCCGGGCAGTCACGCGTGCCCTGGGACGCCCGCGACGACGGCGGGCGAGCCCTCGGGTCCGGCATGTACCTCCTGGTGCTGGAGACCGGCGGGCAGCGCTACACGTCGAAGATCATGCTCGCGCGGTGACGCGCCAGGCCGGCGACCACCGCCGATCAGCGAGCGCCCTCGCCCGGCGCGATGTCGATCCACTCGGCGAAACGCCGCAGGCCTTCCCGCAGGTCGACCGTCGGCGCGAACCCCCGCGCGCGCAGGCGCGTGACGTCGGCCACCAGACGCGAGATGTCCCCGGGCCAGCTCTGGCCCGTGTAGTACGGCTCCGTGTCCGCGAGACCCAGCGTCTCGAGGATGAGCGCGACCAGTTCGCGGATCGACACCGGCTGGCCGCCGGCGATGTTGTAGACCTCGCCGATGGTGCCCTCGTCGCCGGCCACCGCGAGGAACGCCGTCGCCGTGTCGGCGACATAGCAGTAGTCGCGCACCTGCTCGCCCGTGCCGAGGACCTCCAGTCGCCGGCGGTCGCGCTCGAGCTTGCGGAAGAGGTCGTAGATCACGTAGCGCGGCTGGCGCGGCCCGTAGGTGTTGAAGATGCGCAGGGCGGTGAACGGCAATCCGTACGTGTGGTGGTAGGCGAAGCCGAGGGCCTCCGCGCCCAGCTTGGACGCGCCGTACGGCGAGATCGGCCGCAGCGGGTGCTCCTCGTCCATCGGCGTGTAGCGCGGCTCGCCGTAGACCGCGGCCGTGCTTGCCTGCACCACGCGCCCAACGCCGTGACGCCGGCACGCGTCGAAGACGTGGTGGGCGCCCAGGGCGTTGCTCGTGAAGTCGGTATCCGGATGCTTGACCGAGCGCGGCACGTCGGCGTTGGCGGCGAAGTTGAAGACCCACTCCTGCCCGGCGACGACGCGGTCGACGAGGTCCCGGTCCGCGACCGAGCCTTCCACGAACTCGATCGCGCCCGCCACACGCGCGAGGTTCTCGCGGGTGCCCGCCGAGAGGTCGTCGAGCACCGTGACCCGCGCGCCGCGGGCGACCAGGAGATCGACGAGGTGGCTCGGGATGAAGCCGGCGCCGCCGGTGACGAGGACACGGATACTGGAGAGGTCGTTCATCGCGCGGAGGTCTCCTCGAGGATCTGCCGGTAGACGTCGACCGTCTGGCGGGCCACGGCGGCCGGGTGGAAGTCGCGGCGGGCGCGCGCGGCGGCGCGCTCGCCGAGCTGGCGGCGATGCGCTGCGTCGGCGAGCAGGCGGACCAGCGCGTCGGCCGTGCCGGCGACGTCGCCGTGCTCGACGAGGTAGCCGGTTTCGCCGGCGGTCACGAGATCCGGGACGCCGCCGACGCGGGTGGCGACGACCGGCTTGCCAAGCGTCATCGCCTCGGCGATCGACACGGGCGAGCTCTCCTCGAGCGAACCGAGCGCGAACACGGCGCAGGTCTGCAACGCGTGGTCGAGCTCGTCGTCCGGCACGAAACCGACGAGCTCGACCGCATCCCGCAAGCCCAGCTCGACCGCGCGCCGGCGCACGGCCGCCGCGTAGGCGGGCTCGAGGATCTTGCCGAGGCAGACCAGGCGCGCGCCCGGCACCTCGCGGCGCACCCGCGCCATCGCCTCGACCAGGTGAAGCTGGCCCTTGCGTTCCTGCACCGTCGCGACGGTGAGCACCGTCTGGCCGTCGTCGTGGGCCGTCAGGTCGAAGCAGCGCCGGTCGACCGGATTGGCGACACGATGGAAACGCGCGCGCGTGAGGTGCGCGATCGCGTCCCGCACGTAGTCCGCGATCACCAGGATGTGGCGCGACCGCCGCAGCACGCGCCGCTCGAGGCTCGCGAGCGCCTGGCGGCGCACGGCGCCCGGCAGTCCCCGGTAGAGTCGCACTTCCTTGTAGAGGATGCCGTGCACGGTCACGACCTGCGGCCAGCTCGTGTCGACCACGGCGGCCGAGTACGCGTCCGTCCCGTGGCCGTGGACGATGTCCGGCCTCAACCGCGCGAGGGCTCGGCCGAGGGCGCGCCGGTCGCGCAGATGCCGGGTGAGATTACCGAGCGCGGGCTGTCCGGGCAGGTAGTGGAGCGTGACACTGCGGTAGCCCGTCTCGCGCGTCGCGGTCGCGCCGCGCACGCAGGTCAGGATGTGCACGTCGAGCCCCGGCACACGCGCCAACTCGGTCGCCAGGTTGCGGATCACGGCCTCCACGCCGCCGGGCATGCGCTCGGGATCGGCGGGGAAGTTGCCGAGCATGGCCACTCTCATCCGGTCGTCTCTCCTGGGCTGCGGGCGGATCCGGGCCCCGGGCGGTCGCGGAATGATATCAGATGGGACCGCCACGGGCCAGCGCGGTTGAGTCGAGCCGGGGTGACGATTGCAACAATCGCGGCGGACGATCCGTCGTTGATCGCCGACGGAGGTGTCGCCATGTTCCGGACCCTGCACGCGATCAAGTTCCTCTTCGTCGCTCCCTTCATCCTGGCGCTCTGCTTCGCCATCAATCTGATGACCTCGCCGGGCGACTGGTGGGTCCAGTGGGTCGCTCTCGGGCTCGGCATCGCCTGGGTCATCAACCTCTTCCGGGTGCTCCGCGATCTCGTCGTGATCGGCGGCCTCGCGGCGCTGGGCGCCTACCTGTGGCGCCGGCGGCGTCCTTCCACCGGTTCGTGACCCTCTCTTCCGCCAGGCCACCCGCCAGAGGCGACCGTCACCGCCATTGCCCCGGAGCAGGCGGTCACCTTCGACGAGCAGACCGTTCGGCTGCACGACCACCGGACCGCCGAGCCCGCGAGTGATCTCCCCGTCCGCGTCGCAGGGGATGCAGTTGCCTCACGAGGCCCGTGACCCACGGGGGATCGAGCACCTCGCCGTCGAGCCACACGCGCGCGGCCGCGGTTGGTTGTCGGCCGCGCCGAATTCCGGCTCGGAATCAAGACCAGGCTTGGCGATCTCGACGCGGGCTGGCAGGATGGGCACCGGTCCTTCGCGATCGTCTCGCCCGGGAGGTCCCGTTGCCACGTCAATCGTTCACGCTCGTCCGGTATCCCGCGCCGGGCCCCCACCGGAACCTGATGCTCGGCGGCACCGCCGGGCGCGATGGCGACGATCTCGTGGTCCGCTGGTCGCTGCGCGGCGACGTCGACGCGATCGCGGTCCCGGCGCCCGCCGCCGGGCCGGCGCGACGCGACGCGCTGTGGACGGACACCTGCTTCGAGGTCTTTGCCGCCCGCCTGGGCGACCCCGGATACTGGGAGCTGAACCTCGCGCCGTCCGGCGACTGGAACGTCTACCGATTCGCCGGTTACCGGCAGCAGATGCGTCCGGAGGCCGCCGCGGCGGCGCTCGGTTGCGCGGTCGCGCAGAACTCGCGGGCGCTCACGGTCCAGCTTCGCTGCCCGCTCGCGGGGTTCGCGGTCGACGGCGCCCTCGAACTCGGGGTCGGCGTCGTGCTCCGCTCGCCCACGGGGGCGCTCAGCCACTGGGCGCTCGCGCACGCGCCCGGACGGCCCGATTTCCACTGGCGGCCGGGGTTCAAGCTGCGTATCTGACGCGCTCTCCCCGATTCACAGCGCCCGGTAACGGTCCGGCTGCGCGAAGAAGGCGACCGAGCGGTAGCCGGCCTTGACCACGGCGCTGTGCAACGCTCCCGCCGGGATGTGGAACGACTCACCGACGCGGTACGTGCGCGTCGCGCCGCCGGCCGTCAGGACGACCTCGCCGGCCACCACCAGCTCCCATTGTTCGCCGTGACTGTGCTCGGGAACCACGACCTCCTGGTCGAAGCTCATCAGGGCGGCCTGCTGCGTCGCGCCCTGGAGCAAGCGCCCCCGGAAACCCGGCAGCCCGAGGTCGAATTCGGGCAGGCGATCAAGGAAGGCAGGAAATTCGAACATGCGGACCTCCCGGAGGTTGGCGACCGGTCGCCGGCCCGGATCGGGCAGCGTCCGATTCCGCAGCGCCCGCGCTGCGCTCGGGAATCTCCCGAATCCACGTTGAGCCCCGGCCCCGACCTGATTACCATGGAGCGATCGCGTGCGCCAGCCTTCGACCCACAGGACCACCATGGTTAGCTACAGTCTATCCCATCTGAAGCAGCTCGAGGCCGAGTCGATCCACATCCTGCGCGAGGTCGCCGCCGAGTTCCAGAATCCGGTGATGCTCTACTCGATCGGCAAGGACTCGTCCGTGATGCTCGACCTGGCGAGCAAGGCGTTCGCGCCCGGCAGGATCCCCTTCCCGCTCCTGCACGTCGACACGCAGTGGAAATTCCAGGATATGTACCGGTTCCGCGAGCAGGTCGCCAGGCGCTACGACGTCGAGATCCGGGTCTGGATCAACCCCGAGGGCCGCGATCGGGTGGGCCCCTTCAGCCACGGCTCAGAGAAACACACCCAGATCATGAAGACCGAGGCGCTCAAGCAAGCCCTCGACCACTGGGAGCACGACGCCGTCTTCGGCGGCGCCCGGCGCGACGAGGAGAAATCCCGGGCCAAGGAGCGCGTGTACAGCTTCCGCAATCGCTTCCATCAGTGGGACCCGAAGAACCAGCGGCCCGAACTGTGGAACCTCTACAACGCCAAGGTCGACAAGGGCGAGTCGATCCGCGTCTTTCCGCTCTCGAACTGGACCGAGCTGGACGTCTGGCTCTACTTGATGCGCGAGAAGGTACCCATCGTACCGCTCTATTTCGCGGCCGTGCGGCCGGTCGTCGAGCGCGCCGGCGTGCTCATCATGGTCGACGACGACCGGATGCCGCTCGAGCCGGGCGAGGTCGTCCAGCAGCGCAAGGTCCGCTTCCGGACGCTCGGCTGCTACCCGCTCACGGGCGCGATCGAATCAGAGGCGGCGACGATCGAGGACATCGTGCAGGAGATGCTCCTGGCCACCACCAGCGAACGCCAGGGGCGCGTCATCGATTACGATGGCGCCTCGTCGATGGAGGAGAAGAAGAAGGACGGCTATTTCTGACCGCACGCGGCGGCGAAGGGCGATCATGGGCGACCACGACTACCGGGTCCAGGACGAGGACCTGATCCGCGACGACATCGCGGGCTACCTGCGCAAGCACGAGACGAAGGATCTCCTGCGCCTCTTGACCTGCGGGTCGGTGGACGACGGCAAGTCCACGCTGATCGGGCGGCTCCTCTACGATTCGAAGATGATCTACGAAGACCAGCTCGCCGCGGTCACCCGCGACTCCAAGATCCACGGCACCGTCGGCGGCGACTTCGACCCCGCGTTGTTGACCGACGGCCTGAAGGCCGAGCGCGAACAGGGCATCACCATCGACGTCGCCTATCGCTACTTCTCCACGGCGAAGCGGAAGTTCATCATCGCCGACTGCCCCGGCCACGAGCAGTACACGCGCAACATGGCGACCGGCGCCTCGACCGCCGACCTCGCCGTGATCATCATCGACGCGCGGCACGGCGTCGTCACCCAGACCAAGCGCCACGCGTTCATCTGCTCGCTGCTGGGCATCAAGCACGTGGCGGTCGCGATCAACAAGCTCGACCTCGTGGGCTGGTCGGAGGCCGTCTACGACCGGATCCGCGAGGATTTCAACGCGTTCGTGTCGCGCCTGGCGTTCGCCGACATCCACTTCTTCCCGATCTGCGCGCTCAGGGGCGACAACGTCGTCGACCCGAGCGAGCATACGCCGTGGTACGACGGGGCCACCCTGCTGCACCACATGGAGAACGTGAACATCGCGAGCGACCGCAACCTCATCGACATGCGCCTGCCGGTCCAGTACGTGATGCGGCCGCACCTCGACTTCCGCGGCTTCGCGGGCACCATCGCCTCGGGCGTGGTCCGCGCCGGCGACTCGGTCGTGAGCCTGCCGTCGCGACGCCACTCGCGGATCAAGGCCGTCTACGTCGACGGCGAACCGATCGCCGAGGCGTTCGCCCCGATGGCCGTCACGGTGACGCTCGCGGACGAGATCGACGTCTCGCGCGGCGACCTGCTGGCGCCGGTCCACAACGTCCCGACGATCGGCCACGATCTCGAGGCCATGGTCGTCTGGATGCACGAGATCCCGGCCGAGCCGGGCCGCACGTACCTGATCAAGCACACCACCAACCTCGTGCCCGGGGTCCTCGGGGCCGTGCGTTACAAGATGGACGTCGACAACCTGCGCAAGGCGCCGGGCGAGGCCCACGCCCTGCGCCTGAACGAGATCGGGCGCGTGCACCTGACCATGCACCGTCCGATCGCCTTCGATCCGTACGACCGCAACCGCGCGACCGGCGCCTTCATCATCATCGACCGGGTGACCAACGTCACGGTCGGCGCCGGCATGATCATCGACCGCGTCGTGCGCGAGCCCGTCCAGGGGCCCAAGAGCCGGCACATCGCCGAGGCCCGCGGCTCCGTGAGCCGCCGGGACCGGGAGCGGCGGCTCGGCCAGAGGGGTTTCACCGTCTGGCTCACGGGCCTCAGCGGCAGCGGCAAGTCGACGATCGCCTACGAGCTCGAGCGCCAGCTCGCCGCCGAGGGCAGGCTCTGCTACGTGCTCGACGGCGACAACATCCGCCATGGCCTCAACAGCGACCTCGCCTTCAGCGCCGACGACCGCGCGGAGAACATCCGCCGCATCGCCGAGGTCGCGCGGCTCATGAACGAGGTCGGCGTGATCGTCATCTCGGCCTTCATCAGCCCGTACCGCGCGGACCGGCGGCGCGCGCGCGACATCGTCGGCGACGGCGCCTTCCTCGAGGTCCACCTCGATACGCCGCTCGCGGTCTGCGAGGCCCGCGACCCGAAGGGGCTGTACCGGAAGGTGCGCGCCGGCGAGATCCCCCAGTTCACCGGGATCACCGACCCGTACGAGGCGCCGGAAGCGCCCGAGCTCAGGCTCGAGACCGCGACGCTCAGCGCCGAGAGGTGCGCCGGCGAGATCGTCGCGGCGTTGCGCGGGCGCGAGGTCCTGCCATGACCGCGTCCGCCGCGCGACCCGGCGCGTCCGTCGCCGCGCTGGCCGCCGCGCTCGCGGTGGTGGCCGCGGCGGCGGCGGGCGAGCCCGTCCGGGTCGGCATCGACGCCGGCCACGGCAACTACCACACGGCTGCCGGTCGGTACGCGCCGTTCGCAGAGCTCGTGCGCGCCGACGGGGGCGAGGTCACGGACGTCACGGCCACCTTCACCGCCGCCGGCCTGGCCGACCTCGACCTCCTCGTGATCGCCAACGCCCTGGCGCCCGCCAACCGCGACCGGTGGTCCCTGCCCACGCCGTCCGCCTTCACCGCCGGGGAGATCGCTGCGGTCGCCGCCTGGGTCGCGGCGGGCGGCCGGCTCTTGTTGATTGCCGACCACATGCCGTTTCCGGGCGCGGCCGGCGCACTGGCCGCCGCATTCGGGATCGTCATGGACAACGGTTTCGTCGTCGGCGCGCGCGATGACGGCATCCTCCGCTTCGACGCCGGCGACAGCACGCTGGCCGCTCATCCCATCGTCCGCGGCGGCGATGGCGACGCGCCGATCCCCTTCGTGCTCTCGTTCACCGGCCACGCATTCCGGGTCGAGGCGGGTCGTGACGCACAACCTCTCCTGGTCGTGCCCGCCGGCGCCGTGATGCTGCTGCCCGAGACCGCCTGGGAGTTCTCGGAGACGACTCCGCGCCGGGACGCCGCCGGCCTCTGGCAGGGAGCCGCGCTGATCGTGGGCGACGGCCGGGTGGCCGTCTTCGGCGAAGCTGCCATGTTCACCTCGCAGGCGACGCGTCCGGGCCATGCTGCGATCGGATTCGACCATCCGGAGGCGACCTGGAACCGGCAGTTCGCGCGGAACGTGATCCGGTGGCTCGTCGGCGAGCTACCTGCCCGGTGAGTTCCCACGACCTAGGGTGACTCGGCGCGGGGCGAGGTCGCGAGCTGGCGCAGCCGCAGCTCGGCCTGCGGCCCGACCAGGTTGTAGTCCTCGGCGATCGCCTGGCGATAGAATCGGCGGGCGGCCGCGGGATCGCCGAGCCGGACGCAGAGATCGCCTCGCAGCACCGCCACGCGGCCGTCGCCCGGCGCGAGTTCCGCGTACCGGTCGAGCACGGCCCGCGCTTCGTCCAGGCGATTCTCGAGGATGAGCAGCTGCGCGAGCGCCCGGCCGAGGTACGGCCGCGGCCGGCGGTTGAAGGCGCGGTCCAGCAGGTCCAGGGCCTGGTTGGCGCGTCCCAGCCGGTGCTCGGAGAACGCCACGAGACGGATGGCCGGCTCGTGGTCCGGAGCTTCGTGCAGGACGTCGTTCGCGAGGGCCAGCGCCTCCGCGAAGCGGCTCTGCGTGTACGCCGTTTCCGCGCGCAGGAGGCGGTTGTAGAGCGGCAGCATGGCCTTGGGGTCGGGCCGTTCCGCCGCCTCGTCTCCGCTCGCCAGGACGTAACCGAGCGAGGCCAGGCGTCGCGCCTCGAGGTCGTCGATCGCGCGACGCCCGCGGATCTCCTCCCCCTGGCTCGCCAGCCTGTCGCGGAGCATTCGCTCGAGGCCCGCGCTCGGATGGCCGCCGGCCGTCCACCGGTTGCGCGTCTCGCCGGCGTCGGCCGCCAGGTCGTAGCTCTCCGGCTGCGGCGCCAGCACGAACTTCTCGGTCCGCGTGCGCAGGGCGAAGAGCGGGCTCCAGCCGGCGAGCCCGAGCGGCAGCTCCGTCTCGAGGTAGACGGCGCGGTCGGCCGCCGGCGGCGCAAACAGGCTGATCCCGTCGCACGGCTCGCTGCGGGCCAGGCCGAGGAGATCCTCGAGCGTGGGGCGCAGGTCGACGATGCTCACCACCCGGTCGTCGAGGCGTCGCGCTCGACCATCCAGGGCGGCGCCGGCGAAGATCAACGGGATGCGGACCGTGCTGTCGTAGAGAAACAGCCCGTGCGTGGGCTCGCCGTGCTCGCCGAGGCTCTCGCCGTGGTCCCCGACCACCACGATCACGGTCCGGTCGCGCAGGCCCGCCTCAGCGAAGCGGGCGAGGAGGCGCCCCAGCTCGGCGTCGACGTGGGCGATCTCGGCGTCGTAGGGACGGTCGCGGAACGCCGGGCTCGCGGCGAGCGGCGAACGGTACGGCAGGTGCGGATCGAAGTAGTGGACCCAGAGGAAGAACGGACGCGCGTCACGGTCGGTCTCGCGCCGGCTCAGCCAGAGCAGCGCCGCGTCGGTCACCTCGCGCGCATCGCGCTCGTTGAACTCGGGCCTCAGCGGCTGGAACCCGTCAGCGGTCGCCCGGAAGTCGTAGTGCTCGAAGCCGCGATCGAGGCCGAACCGCCGGTCGAGCACGAAACAGCCCAGGATCGCGGCCGTCGCGTAGCCGGCGTCGCGCAGCTCCTCGGCCAGCGTCCGGGCGCCGTCGGCGGGCAGCCGGTAGCGGCCGTTGTCGCGCACGCCGTGGCGCGGCGGCTCGAGGCCGGTCAGCAGCGACGCGTGCGCCGGCAGGGTCACCGGGCAGCAGGTGACGGCTCCGTCCACCCGGAGTCCTCGCCTCGCCAGCTCATCGAGGACCGGCGTACGCGCCCGCGCGTCGCCGTAGCAGCCGAGATGATCGGGACGCGTGGTGTCCAGGGTCACGAGCAGCAGGTGATGGCCGGCAAGGGCGCCCGGGGCGACGAGCTCGGCCAGCGACGAGGCCGGGGCGTCCGCGCGCTCGCCGCAGCCGGCGAGCAACGCGAGGAGCGCGGCCAGGACCAGCGTCGCGACCCAGTGCGCGGCCGGAGGCGCGACGCCGATCCGAGCGCGGCTCATCGGCCGGTCCTGGCGATCCGGAACCCGGCGTGGTTGGCGGCGCCTGCTGGCGCGAAGCAATCGCGGCTCGTGGAGCGGACGTTCAGGGCCTGGCACACCCACCCGCCGCCGCGCAGGACCCGGCGGCTGCCGTCGGCCGGGCCGCGAGGATCGACCTGCGCGGCCCACCCGAGATCGCACTCGTGCCAGTCGTTGCACCACTCGAACACGTTGCCGGCGAGGTCCGCGAGCCCCAGGAACGACTGGCCGGCCGGATAGGCGCCGGCGATCGTGGTCCAGCCCACGCATGGTCCGTCCGCCGGCGCGAAGTTGGCGAGCGCGCAGGCGGGGTCCTGGCCGCCCCAGGGATACGGGCGTCCGTCCGGATACCGCGCGACGTATTCCCACTCGGCGTCCGTGAGCAGGCGGAAGCCGGCGGCGCCGTAGGGATCGCCGCCGTTGCAGGGCCAGTCTCCCACGTGCAGGTAGGCGCGCGGCAGGCCGTCGCGCAGGCTCGACCAGTCGCAGAAGCAGACCGCGCCGAACCAGCGGACCTCGACCACCGGGTGCTGGGGATTGACGCCCCAGCCGGCGTCGCGCAGCACGAATCCGCCGTCCGCGAACGCGATCTCGCAATCGGCGTCGTCGAGATCGAGGAGCACCTCGTCGCTGCCATCGAGGGTGTCGCGCACCTGGCCGTCGACGACGGCAACGTGGCCCCGCGCGAACGCCCAGCGCAGACCGTCGAGAAACTCCTGGTTCGTGACCTCGTGCTGGCCGACCAGGATGCCGCGGGTGAGGGTGACCTGGTGCGTGTTGAAGCCGCAGTAGCCGTCATACCCGCCCATCGCGAACGACCCGGCCGGCACGGCCACCAGCGGCGGCGGCGTGAACTCCACCGGCACGAAGGTGATGCTGTCGATCGCCGCGACGTCGTACTCGTCGACCGCACCGTCGTGGTGGACCTGCAGGCGCCAGGAATCCTGCGCCAGCAGACCCGTCGCGCCGGCGAACCCGACGAGGACGACCAGGGCGATCACGGTCCGCGAGCGTCCCGGCATGGCCGCGTTCCCTCCTCTCGCCGCCGGTTCAGCGGACGAGCAGCAGCTTGCGACTCTCATCGATGCCGATCGCCTCGAGGCGATAAACATAGACCCCGCTCGGCGCCGGCCGGCCCGCGTCGTCACGGGCGTCCCAGCGGACGCTGTGACGCCCTGCGTCGCGCGCCTCATTGACGAGCGAGCGCACGAGCCGGCCGTCGACGCCGTAGATCCGCAGCCTGACGGCGCCGGCGCGGGGCAGTTCGAAGGCGATCCTCGTCTCGGGGCCGCCGGGATTCGGCTGGTTCGGCAGCAGGTGAGCGATGCGGGTGAGCGCCTCGCCGTCGCCGGGGTCCACCACGCCCGTCGGGTGCCACGCGAACGCGAGCGACACGATGTCGCCAACCGCGAAGCTCTGGTCGCCGGCATCCAGGCGAATGCGCAAGCTGTCGCCGGCGAACTCGAGATAGCGAACCACCTCGAGCGCGAAGGCGCGCGACGACCCGTCGTCCAGACGGATCACGAGGTCGGGCGACGTCGCGCGGGCAGGTCCGCCCGGCGAGAAGACCATCCACGCGATCGCGGCGACCGTGATGGCTCGGAGGCACATCCTGAACTCGCCTCTCGATTGCGCGAGCCAGATCCAGGACTCCCGCCGTCGATTCTACCACGGGACGCCGCCGGCGGTCCACCCGGCGCGCCCTCAGTGGAAGTCCCGCGCCGCCGTCGCGATCGGCTGCCGCCGCAGCGACGGCTCCCACAGCGTCTCGACGATCAGGTGCACGACGCCGTCCTCGCTCTGGATCCTCCCCGAGACCCCCAGGAACGACCGCGTCCGCGCCAGCATCCGGTACTGCTCGTACACCCTGGCCCACAGCACCAGGTTCACGAAGCCGGTCTCGTCCTCCAGGGTCATGAAGGTGACCTCCTTCGCCGTGGCCGGCCGCTGCCGGCAGATCACGACGCCGGCGTAGTGGACGCGGGCGCCGTCGCCGAGCGCGCCCACCTCGCGCGCCGTGGGCAGGCCGGCCGCCTGCAGATCCCCGCGCAGCGGCTCGAGCAGGTGGCCGCGCGCCGAATGGTCGGTGCGCTGCCAGTCCCAGGTGATCGCCTCGTGGGCGGACAGGGCGGCGAGAGCCGGCGCCGGCGCGGGGTCCCCGAGGTCGAGCACGAGCTGCTCCGGGCGTTCGCCCCGCGCGAGCGCGTGGACCTGCCACAGCGCCTGGCGGCGGTCGGGCACGAGCGAGGCGAGCCCGCCGGCCTCCGCGACGGCGAGCAGCGCGTCGTGCGGCGGGCGCGCGCGGCGGGCGAGGTCGGCGATCGAGGCGAAGGGGCGCTCGGCGCGCGTGGCGAGCAGGCGCTCGACGTCGCGCCGCGCGAGACCGTTCACGTAGCGCAGCCCCATGCGCACGGCGAGCGGCCGGCGCGCGTAGGCGGCCACGCTCCCCGACAGGAAGGCGGTGTCGTCGACCTCCTCGAGCGTGCAGTCCCACTCCGAGCAGGCGACGTCGAGCGGGCGGATCGCGATCCCGTGGCGGCGCGCGTCCTCGACGATCGTGCCGGGCAGGTAGAAGCCCATGGGCAGGGCGTTCAACAGCGCGCAGGTGAACTCGGCCGGGTAGTGGCACTTGAGCCAGGCCGTGGCGTAGGCGATGAGCGCGAAGCTCGCTGCGTGGCTCTCGGGGAAGCCGTACTCGCCGAAGCCGCGGATCTGGTCGAAGACGCGCTCGGCGAAGGCGGGGTCGATGCCCTTCTGGACCATGCGCGAGACGAGGCGGTCGTGGTGCTGCTCGATGGGGCCGTTGCGGCGCCAGCGTGCCATGTCGCGGCGCAGCTGGTCGGCCTCGCCGGGCGTGTAGTCGGCCGCCGCCATCGCCAGGCGCATCACCTGCTCCTGGAAGAGCGGCACGCCGAGGGTCTTGCGCAGGATCGGCTCCAGCGACGGGTGCGGATAGACCACGGGCTCCTTGCCGTGCCGCCGCGCGATGAACGGATGGACCATGCCGCCGGTGATCGGCCCCGGCCGGATGATCGCGACCTGGATCACGAGGTCGTAGTAGTTCGCCGGGCGCAGGCGCGGCAGCATCGCCATCTGCGCGCGGCTCTCGATCTGGAACACGCCGACCGTGTCGGCGCGCTGCGCCATGGCGAAGGTCGCGGCGTCCCGGCGCGGGATGTCGGCGAGCGTGAGCGCGCGGCCGCGGTGCCGCCGCAAGAGGTCGAAGGCGCGGTGCAGGTGGTTCAGCGCGCCGAGGCCGAGCAGGTCGACCTTGAACAGGCCGAGCGCCTCGACGTCGTGCTTGTCCCACTGGATCACGGTGCGGCCGGGCATGGTCGCGTTCTCGATGGGCACGAGGTCCGAGACCGGCTCGTGGCCCAGGAGGAAGCCGCCGGGGTGGATGCCGAGGTGGCGCGGCGTGTCCTGGATCTCGGCGACCAGCCGCACGAGGTGCGCGTGGGCCGGCGCGGCGGGGTCGAGGCCGGCCGCCCGCAGGGTCTCGGGACCGAGGTCGCCGCCCCGGCCCGCGTACTTCGCGAGGCGGTCGAGCTGGACGGCGGGCAGGCCGAGCACGGCGCCCACCTCGCGGATCGCCGAGCGCGGCCGGAAGCGGATCACGTTGGCGACCATGGCGGCGCGGTCGCGGCCGTACTTCGCGTAGACGTGCTGGATCACCTCCTCGCGGCGGTCGTGCTCGATGTCGAGGTCGATGTCGGGCGGCTCGGCGCGCTCGCGCGAGATGAAGCGCTCGAAGAGCAGGTCCACCTCCTGCGGATTCACCGCCGTGACGCCGAGGCAGTAGCAGACCACCGAGTTGGCGGCCGAGCCGCGGCCCTGGCAGAGGATGTCCGTCTCGCGGCAGAAGCGGACGATCTCCCACATGGTCAGGAAGTAGCCGTCGTAGTCGAGCTCGTGGATCAGGTCGAGCTCCTGGCGGATGCGCCGGCGCAGGTGCTCCGGCACGGGGTCGCCGAAACGCTCGCGGGCGCCCTTCCAGGCGAGGTGCTCGAGCCAGCGGCCGGTGGTCATCCCGAGCGGCAGGTGCTCGGTGGGGTAGCGGTAGCGCAGCTCGGCGAGGGTGAAGGTGCAGCGCGCGGCGACCTCGCGGGTGCGCGCGACCGCGTCCGGCAGGTCGCGGAAGAGGCGCGCGAACGCCGCCGGGTCGCGCAGCGCGTGGCGGTCGTTGGGGCGAAGCAGACGGCCCGCCGCGGCGAGCGTCGTGCGGTGGCGGATGCAGGTGACGACGTCCTGCAGCGGCCGGCGCGCCCGGTCGTGGTAGAGGACCTCGACCGCGGCCACGAGCGAGAGACCGAAGCGCGCAGCGCGGCGGCGCAGGCGCGCCTCGACCGCGGGCTCGCCGGCCGCCTCGTGGCGCGCGACCAGGGCGTGGAGGCGGTCGCCGAACGCGTCGCGCAGCGTGCCCGCGACGGCCGGCAGCCCCGCGTTCGCCGGGGCGGCGAGGCGGCTGCGCGCGCCGCCCCACAGCGCCACGAGGCCCGCGGCGTGCGCCGCCACCTCGTCCCAGCCGACGCGGCTCTCCCCCTTCGCGCAACGGCGGCGACCCGCGGTCACCAGGCGGCAGAGGTTGCGGTAGCCGTCGTGATCGGCGGCGAGCAGCACCAGGGTGGTGCCGTCGTCCAGGGTGACCTCGCTGCCGGTCAGGAGGCGCGGCGCCGGACTGCGGCTGGCGCCGCCCTCGTCGCCGTCGCCCGCCTCGCCGGACCGCGCGGCCAGCCCGCGCGCGGCGAGGTACGCCGACGGGGCGCCCTGGACGCCGTCGCGGTCGGTGATCGCCACGGCGTCGAGGCCGAGCGCCGCGGCCCGCTCGACCAGCTCGGCCGGCGCGCTCGCCCCCTCGAGGAACGAGAAGTGGGACTTGCACCAGAGGGCGGCGTGGCTCATTCCACCCTCCCCTGCAAGAGCCACCGCCGCCGCCGCCGATCGCGGAAGACCCAGCGCAGCTCACGGCCGCCGACCTTGACGAAGCAGTACGCGCGCCGGATCTCGCCGCGCCACCAGCCGCCCGAGAGGTGGAACGGTCCGGCACACACGAACTCGGGACGCGGCGCCGGCACCGGGCGCGGCCGGGCGAGCAGGCGGCGCACCAGCGGCGGCGGCCCGATCTCGAGCGGCGGCAGGGCCGCGGCGGGCGGCGCGGCCGGTGGCGCATCCAGCGGCGCCCACCGCACGCGCGCCTCCGGCAGGTGCCCGGACCCCAGTTCCGCCCGCACGACCGCCGCGTCGCCCAGCTCGGCGCGCACCCGGGCGAGGGCGCGCGCCGCGGCCGCGGGATCGCGGCGGCGCTGCTGCGCGAAGAGGTCGAGGCACTCGGCGGTGGCCGCGGTGTCGTCGAGGGCGAGGACCACGCGCTCGACGCCGGCGGTGAGCGCGAGCCGTTCCAGGCGCAGGCGGATCAGCTCGAGCAGGAGCACCGCGTCGAGCGTCGGCGCGGCGGGGCGCAGCGTCTCGCGCAGGCGGGTGCCGGCACGGTCGGCGAGCCACAGCTCGAGGTGCGCGGCCGTCACGGCGCGCAGGCGGTCGGCCAGGCGATCGAGCAGCGGATGCAGCGCGCGCTTGACGAGGAACAGCAGGCGCCAGGCATCGCTCTCCGGCTCGTCGAGGACCTCCTCCGCGCGCTCGGGCTCGACCGGGCACGAGGCCTGCAGCGGCGCGAACGCGGCGCCGCGCGCCAGGCGGTGCAGCTCGACGGCGGCCGCGCCGAAGCGCGCGCCGACGCCCTGCTCGGGCAGGTCGCAGAGCGCGCCAACCGTGCGCACGCCGAGACGGGCGAGGTGGTCGCGCAGCCGCGGCTCGAGCTGCAGGCGAACGAGGGGCACCCGGCGCAGCACGGCCAGCTCGTCGCGCGCGGTGGCCGCCACGGTCACGCCGCGGCAGGTGCGCGCGAGGCCGTAGCTGCCGAAGCGGGTGAAACCGACGGCGACGCTCGCCGCCAGGTCGGCGCGGACGAGCGAGCTGTGCAGGCGCCCGGCCCAGGCGCCCGGCGACCCGTACAGCCGGTCCAACCCCTGCGCGTCGAGCCAGAACACGCCCGGCTCGTGGCCGGCCGCCTCGACGCGCGGGCTGTAGCGCCGCAGGTGCCGGTGCAGCCGCTCGCCGGCCGCGGCGAGCTCGCGCGCCGCCACCGTGCCCGCCCGCAGGTCGTGCGCGAGCGACAGCGCCGCCGCGTACCGCAGGCCGGGCAGGATGCCGCGGCGCCGCGCCGCGCCGTTGACCCACACGAGCGGCGCCTGGGGGCTGTCCTCGGCGACCACGGCCGCGGGGCCCTCGCGCCAGTCCGGATGCCGGCGCAGCAGCAGCTGCAGCGGCCAGGCCGGCAGATCGACGCAGGCGATGCGCGCGGGCGACCCGGCGCCCGCGCCGCCGCCGCCGGAGCGCTCAGGACAGCCCGTCGGGTCCACGGCACACCTCCCGCCAGCGCCAGCCGGGACCGTGGCGCTTGTCCTTGACGGCCGTGACCTCGCACGCGTACCGCCCCTCGCCCACGCGCCGGCGCGTGGCGACCGCGCGCAGCGAGACGAGCGAGCCCAGCGACGGCCGGTCCGGCGGCGTCGCGGTCAGGCAGAGCACGGCCGCGTCGTGCCGCAGCGCGAGCTGGACGAGGCGGCTCTGCAGGGGCAGGGGCAGCTCGGCCGGACGGCCCGCCGCCGCGAGGTCCACAACCACCAGTCCGAACGCGCCCGAGCGCAGCAGCAGGTCGGCCGCACGGCCGGCCGCCGCCGCGTCGGGCGCCCGCACGACCGGGAGGGCGGCGAGGTCGACCCCGCCGGCCGCGACGTCGGGCGCGAAGAAGAGGTCGGGGCCGACGGCCACCCATGCCGCGGGCTCGCCGGCCAGCTGGGCGTCACGCACCAGGGCGAAGGCGACGCTCAGCACGGCGGGCGCAGCCCCCGGCCCCAGTTCACAGAGACGCCCGGCCAGCTCGGCGCGCGACCAGAGCCGACCGTCCGCCGGCTGGACCGCCGGTTGGACCGCCGAGACTCGCAGGCGCACCAGCGCGGGATGTTCGCGGATGACGGCGAGCGCATCGAGCGCCCGGGCTGGCTCGGCCACGAAGCACCTCCTTCACCAGGCGAGCAGGCGCTTCCCAGCATAGCAGACATTTGTCTGGATTGGCAAGGGGATTTTCGCCTGCCGGGCGAAAATCCGGGGCGGCGGATCAGCCGAGCCGGCGCCGCACCTCGACGACCTGGCCGAGGATGCGCACGTCGCTCCCCGCGCCGGGCACGATGGGTGCGAACGCCGGGTTCTCGGCGTGCAGTTCGACCCGCCGGGCGCGCAGACGCAGGCGCTTGACCGTGGCCTCGCCGCCCACCAGCGCGACCACGATCGCGCCGTCCGGGGCCCGCTCCTGCCGCCGCACCACCACCAGGTCGCCGGGCAGGATCCCGGCGCCGGTCATGCTCTCGCCGCGCACCGTGAGGGCGAAGAGCGTCTCCTGGTCGGGCCGGCCCTCGACCGCGAGCCAGCCGTCAGGCGCCTCGAACGCCTCGCTCAGCTTGCCCGCCGCGACGCGGCCCAGGATCGGCACCGGCCGCGCGACCGCCGACGTGCCGGCGGGCAGCCGGTAGCCGCGGGCGCGGCCCGGCTGCTTGGAGAGCTTGCCCTCCGCGACGAGCGCCTCGAGGTGCTGCCGCGCCGACTGCACGGCGGCGAAGCCCAGGTGCTCCTGGACCTCCCGGGTGGTGGGCGGCGCGCCGGCGAGGATGCGCTCGCGAACGAAGGCGAGCACGCGGCGGCGGGTCTCGCCAGCTGGCGTCCGGGACACGGCGGCTCCTTTCGCTGCGGTCACGATAGCAGACATGCGTCTGCAACGTCAAGTCCGGCGCGCCCCGGAACCGCCCCCGAGAAACCGGGCCGCGACCAGGTGCTGAACCATCCACATTTCCGTATGTTCTTGCCAGGGACCACCGGTTCGCAGTACGCGCCCACTCCTTGATAAATCGCCACTTCCGGTTCCGGCACGGCCCTTGCCTGACATGCATGTCGCGTGTCGGCGTCCAGACGGCAACGATGTTCATCCGGGATCCGATCCAGGGACGGTGGCGATCATGACCAACGGCAAGGAAAACACGCTGCAGAACCACCTGCTCGCGTTGAAGACCGGCGACCGGGTCTTCGAGAACGCCTTCGCGGGCATCAGCCGCATGATCCTGGAGGGCGAGATCGAGAAGGTCGTGGTGAACGGAAAGTCCACCTATGACTTCAAGATCTTCCGCCACGGCAAGAAGCACATCGTCGGCATGTACGACGAGATCAACAGCTTCGTCTCGTACGTCAAGGACGCCGCCGAGGGCGGGTCCTCGAAGGAGATGGCGTACGTCCTCGTGGGCGAGCCCGGCAACGGCAAGACGTTCTTCGTCGAATACGTGAGCCGCCTGTACCGCGAGTTCCTCGCCCGGCCGCGCAACCGGAAGTACACGTTCCGTTTCACCGACCTGACCGGAATCGGATCATACGGCAAGATCGCGACCATCGAGAGCCAGACGTACGAGGACCCCGCCATCCTGGCGATGAACCTCCTGGAGACGCCCGAGGCGAGCCGGGACTACCTCGCCCGCAAGGTCGGATTCACGCCGGCGCAGCTGGATCGACTCTGGGACGACTACCGGCCCCTGGGCGCGTGCTCCAGCTACATCTGGAACGACCTGCGCGAGTTCTGCGACGGCAAGCTCGACCAGATGCTCACCCACATCGAGATCGTGCCGGTGCCCTTGACCGAGAGCCTGGGCACCGTGACGGGCAAGTACCCCGCGAAGGACAAGATCACCTCGAGCGCGGTCGACCTCCTCGGCGAGGAGTCGATCCAGCGCCTGCTGCACATAGCCGACACCAACAACCCCTATCGCTTCGACCTGCGGCGCGGCGCCCTGGCGCGGGTCGCCGGCGGCGGCATCCACTTCTCGGACGAGATGTTCAAGAACAAGAAGGACCTCGTCCAGGTCTACCTCGGCGTGATCCAGAACCGCACGATCGAGATCGACGGCTACAAGTGGCCGATCGACACGCTGATCATCGCCACCAGCAACAACAACGAGTTCAACCGCTTCCTCGCCGAAAAGGAGGAGGCGCCGATCGTCGACCGGTGCCGCATCTGCTATATCTCGCACAACACGAACTACCTGCTGCAGCACCAGCTCACCCAGTACGCGATCGGCAGCGAGACCAAGACCACGCTCAACCGCGACGACCTGCACCAGGATCCGAACCTCAACTACGCGGCCAGCGTCACGGTCATCCTCTCGCGGCTGCCGCACACCGAGAAGCTCACGCCGATCGAGACCATGAAGCTCGCGGCGGGCGAGATCGCCGGCGAGAAATCGATCAAGACCCTGGCCGAGGTCATCGACACCCTGAGCCAGGACACGGACATCACCCACCGCTTCGGTCAGAAGGGCCTGGGCCAGCGCAATCTCGGGCGCGCCATCCAGCTCATGGTCGAGAGCTCGGAGACCAACGAGGGCCGCTGCATGTTCGCGCACGACGTCTTCAAGACGCTCGAGCGCGTGATCCTCGACTACGTCCACGACAACAACGACCGCGCGAAGTACCTCGAGGACCTCAAGACCGCGCGCGGCCTCTACCGCGAGCGCATCCTCACCGAGATGTTCAACGCGTACATGGACGAGCCGCAGGCGATCCGCAAGGATGTGATGAACTACGTCAACATGATCATCGGCATCGACGCCGAGCATCTCGGCCCGGACAAGATGTGGAAGTACAAGGACCCGCAGACCGGCGAGCTGCGGGCGCTCAAGGTCGACGAGCGGTTCATCAAGAGCATCGAGGAACGGCTGCAGCTGAAGACCGACGAGCAACGCGAGAGCTTCCGCACGTCGATCCGCAAGATCTACGGCCAGAAGATCGGCGTCGACCCCAACTACGACTTCATGGACAACCTGGAGCTCGTCAAGGCCGTCACGGACGTCCGCCTCAAGAGCGACATCGCGGGCGCCGGCAGCCTGATCGGCGCGCTCGCGAACCGGACCAACGAGGAGAACCAGAACCTGTACGACCGCATGATCGACACGATGCTGCACAAGCTGGGCTACTGCCAGACCTGCGCCCAGAAGACGATCGAGTACTTCTGCACGCAGGAGGATGAGACCTAGGATGGAGCGGCGGCCGCGGTACACGCCTGGAATCCGGATCGTCCGGCGGATCGGCAACGACCCGTACGCCCACGCGGACCCGAGCTGGCAGCTGACCCTGAGCGCCGCGCGCGGCAGCTACGCGGTGCGGATCGGCTCGCTCGACGACCTGATGGAGCGCGACAAGCAGCGCGAGGCCGATGGCTTTCCCCGCAAGATCCGCATCGGCCGCCTGGTGAAGCCCGGCCGCGGCGGGCAGCACAAGGTCGTCGTCGTCCCGACCACGGTCGAGGAGAAGCTCCTGCACGACAACAAGTTCGCCGATCGGCCCGAGGGTTCCGGCGGCGCGGGCGGCAGCGGCGAGGGCGAAGAAGGCGAGATCATCGGCGAGCAGCCCGTGCGGCCCGAGGCCGGCGAGGACGACGGCAGCGGGCCCGGGCAGGGCGAAGGCGGCCCCCACGAGCTGGAGAGCAACGCCTACGACCTCGGCCGCATCCTGACCGAGCAGTTCCAGCTGCCCAACCTCGAGGACAAGGGCAAGCGGCGCTCGCTCACCCGCTACGTCTTCGACTTCACCGATCGGCACCGGGGCGCCGGCCAGCTGCTCGACAAGAAGGCCACGCTGCGCCAGATCGTCGAGACCAACATCGCGCTCGGCAACGTGAAGGGCGACGAGGCCGTCGACCCCGCCGGACTGATGATCGCGCCTCGCGACAAGGTCTACCGCGTCCTGGCGAAGGAACGCGATTTCGAGTCGCAGGCGGTGGTCTTCTTCCTCCGCGACTACTCCGGCTCGATGAGCGGCCGGCCGACCGAGCAGGTCGTCAGCCAGCATGTCCTGATCTACAGCTGGATCCTCTACCAGTACGCCGGTCAGATCGACCCGCGGTTCATCCTGCACGACACGGACGCCAGGGAGGTCGACGACTTCTACACCTACTACAACAGCCGCGTCGCCGGCGGGACCAAGGTCGCCTCCGCCTTCCAGCTCGTGAACGAGATCGTGGCGCGCGAGAACCTCGCGCAGGACAACAACATCTACGTGTTCCACGGCACCGACGGCGACGACTGGGACACCGACGGCAAGGAGTGCCTGCCGGCGATCGAGACGATGCTCGGTTACGCCGCGCGCGTCGGCGTGACGGTCGTCGCGAGCGAGCACGGCGCCGCGGACTCGACCGCGGTCGTGCGGTACCTGACGGATTCCGGACTGCTCGCCGAGCAGCGGCGCCGGCTGCGGCTGGACGTGATGCCCGAGGCGGCCGACGAGCAGCGGCTCATCGACGGCATCCGCGAGCTCATCAGCGCCTAGAAGGGGCGGCCATGCAGCTGATCGACCAGCACGCCAAACGCATCATGGAAGGTTGCAAGGAGCGCGCCCGCGACGCCGGACTCCGCTTCGACGACGAGACGCTCGAGTACGTCGTCACCAACCGCGATCTGGTCGAGCTGTCGCCCAAGGTCATGATCCCGACGCTGTACGACTACTGGGTCCACGACCTCGAGGTCCTCCAGGGCCGCGGCCGCTACGAGCTCTACCCCAGCAACCCCTACGAGACGGTCATCAACACCCGGCCCGCGATCAGCTTCTACAACGACAACAACCCCGACTGGCTGAACGTGATGATCTTCTACCACGTCCTCGGCCATATCGACTTCTTCCAGAACAACCTCTTCTTCCGCCACACCTGGGACGACGACTTCGCGGGCCAAGCCCTCGCGAACAAGCGCGCCCTGGCCCGGCTGCGCTCCGAGCACGGCCGCTGGGTCGATTACGTGATCGAGTTCGCCCGCGCGATGGACAACCTCGTCGATTTCCACGGCCTGATCTCGGACCTGTACCGGCCCCCGCGCGGCGACTGGAGCCGGCGGCTGGACTGGTACTTCGACGTCTTCCTGCAGGAGATCAAGCAGCTCAGGATCAGCGACTACGTCAAGGAAGTCACGCGGTTCAACGAGTGTCAGCGCGAGGCGGGAACGGCCGGCGAGGACGTATTCTTCAAGGCGGTTCAGCGCAAGTACCCCGAGTTCGCCGCCATGTACGAGCGGTCCGGCCGCACGCCGGCGCCGCGCCATCGCGACGTCATGCAGTTCGTGCTCGACCACAGCCGCTTCCTGAACCAGGAAGAGAACAAGTGGATGCAGCAGGTCGTCCAGATCGTGCGCCAGACCTCGCTCTACTTCCAGCCGCAGATTCGCACCAAGATCATGAACGAGGGCTGGTCGAGCTACTGGCACGAGACCCTCTTCATGCGCGACGACCGCATCGCCGGCCACGAGGTCGACTTCGCTCGCGTCAACGCCGCGGTCACCAGCATGCCCCGGATCGGCCTGAATCCCTACGCGCTCGGCATGCGGCTCTTCTACTGGATCGAAGCGGCCGCCGACAAGGGACGCTACAGCCGCGCGTTCCTCTCGCTGCTCGACGCGGACCGCCGCCGCCGCTTCGACCGCAAGTCCGGCGCCGGTCGCGAATACCTCTTCGCGGTGCGGGAGAACCTCAACGACTACCTGTTCGCGAGCACCTTCCTCGAGCAGGATTTCGTCGACGCGCACAAGCTCTTCGTCGCCGATCGGCGGCTCGACGAGTCGCGCCTGGTCTGGCAGTGGTACGTCAAGAGCCGGTCCGCGGACCAGTACAAACAGATGGTCCTCGACCAGCTCTATCACCCGCCGCACGTCACGATCGACGTCGCCCGGACCAGGGGCGGCGCGCTGCACCTCGTCCATCACTTCGAGGGCAAGCCGCTGGTGCGTGAATTCGTCCAGAACACGCTGCTCGGGATCGAGTATCTCTGGGGCAATCCGGTGGTGCTCGAGACCTCGGAAGTCGAGTCCATCGAGCGGCCGGGCAGGGACGACGGCGCCGCGGCGGGCGCCGGCGACACCGCCGGGGCGCTGGACATCACCTGGGCGCGCGTCCGCTACACGATGAAGGACCGCCAGCTCGAGCGAGAGGTGATCTAGGCATGGACCCGATCCACAAGGCGCTGAGCGACCTCGCCGACAGCCAGCGCGGACTCGAGGCCGGCCGCACCCTCGCCTTCGAGGACTTCCTGGCGCAGCTCCGCTGGCGACCCGACCGCCTGATCCGCAACGTCCACCAGGTCTTCCACGACATGGTGCGCGCGTACGTCGGCCGGGGCCGCGACGAGTATCCCGACGACCCCGAGTCGATCAATTTCATCGCCTACGATTTCGGGCCGCTCCTCGTCGAGGGCAGCGATCAGCCGTTCTTCGCCGACCGCATCTTCGCGAACCGTTTCATGAGCGTGATCGCCGGCTTCCGCGGCGGCGCCCAGCAGAACAAGATCTACCTGTTCGAGGGCCCGCCGGGCAGCGGCAAGTCGATCTTCCTCAACAACCTCCTCAAACGATTCGAGGAGTACGCCAACAGCCCCGAGGGCTGCCGCTACGAGACGGTCTGGCGTCTGGACCGTTCGCTGCTCGCCGACGGCGGCGGCGCGGACGCCTCGGAGCAGCTGGTCCGGCTGCTCGGCGACCGCCGCACGACGAAGCTGCTGCAGGACCTCGCCGGCAATCGCCAGGCGCAGCCGCGGCAGAACTACCTGGAAGTGCCCTGCCCGAGCCACGACAACCCCCTCCTCTTGATCCCCAAGGAGCAGCGGGCGCGATTCCTCGACGAGCTCTTCCAGAGCGATCAGTTCAAGTGGAACCTGTCGACGGGCAAGGAATACGACTGGGTCTTCCGCGACGAGCCCTGCACGATCTGCACCTCGCTCTACCAGGCGCTGCTGTTCAAGCTCGACGACCCCGCCGCGGTCTTCCGCATGATCCACGCGCGGCCGTACCATTTCAACCGGCGCCTCGGGGAGGGGATCACGGTCTTCAACCCCGGCGACCGGCTGACCCGCCAGCCCGTGCAGACCAACCCCGAGCTCCAGCAGCGGCTCGACGCGCTGCTCGGCTCCAGCCAGGTCCGCTACATCTTCTCGCGCTACGCGCGCACGAACAACGGCGTCTTCGCGCTGATGGACCTCAAAGGCCACAACAAAGACCGGCTCCTCGAGCTGCACAACATGATCAGCGACGGCGTGCACAAGGTCGACGAGGTCGAGGAGCGCGTGTACTCGCTCTTCCTCGGCGTGATGAACCCCGAGGACGAGCAGAACATCAGCGGATTCCAGTCGCTGACCGACCGCATCGAGCGCATCAACATCAACTACGTCCTCGACTCCGCCACGGAAGTGGCGATCTACGAGAACATCTTCGGCCGCCACATCCACGAGAGCTTCCTGCCGCGCGTGCTCGAGAACTTCGCGCGCGTGATCATCTCGAGCCGGCTGAACGAATCGTCGCCCGCGCTGCTCGACTGGATCGGCGACGGCCGCAAGTACCTCCTGTACTGCGACGAGAACCTCCACCTGCTGAAGATGGCCATCTACACCGGCGTGATCCCCACCTGGCTCGACGAGGAGGACCGCAAAGCCTTCACTGCGCGCCGGCGGCGACAGATCATCGCCGAGGCGGAGACCGAGGGCGGCCGGGGATTCAGCGGCCGCGACGCCCTCGACATCTTCCAGGACCTCTACGCCTCGCAATCGCGCGACGGCCAGCTGATCACGATGGACACCCTGGTGAACTTCTTCACGAAGACCCGTCCCGAGCTCGGCAAGAAGCTGCCGAAGGGCTTCCTCGACGCCCTGCGCAGCATGTACAACTACCAGACGCTGCAGGAGGTCAAGGAGTCGCTCTTCGACTACAACGAACAGCAGATCACCCGCGACGTGCAGAACTACCTGTTCGCCTTGAACTTCGAGATCGGTACCAGCGTCACCTGCTCGTACACGCACGACAAGCTGGTGGTCACCGAGGCGTTCCTGTCCGGCATCGAAGACCGCCTCCTGGGCGCCGACACCAGCGCGCGGCGGCGGCGCGAGTTCCGCGCGGAGACCCAGCGCACCTACACCTCCCGCACGCTCACCCAGGAGATCATGGTCGGCGGCAAGGCGATCACCGAAACCGAGCTCTACCTCGCGCTGCGGGACCGCTACGTCTTCCACCTGAAGGCCAAGGTCCTCGAGCCCCTGCTGCAGAACGCGAACTTCCGGCGCGCGCTGAAGGACTACGGGACCGAGGACTTCAAGACCTACGACCACAAGATCCAGACCGACGTCCGCTTCCTCATCGCCAACCTCGGCGACCGCTACGGCTACAACGAGTCGAGCGCGCGCGAGGTCTGCCTGTACGTGATCGACCACAACCTGGCCGAGGAATTCGCGGAGTGAGCGGGCCTAGCGCGCGCCCGCCGGGGCCGCGCCGTTTCGGTCGCGAGGATCGATCTGCAGCCAGTCGAAGCCGACGCCGAGCCGGCGCCGGTCCCCGGACGACGCTCCCGGCCGATCCGCCGGGCGTCCGGCGGCGCGAGGCGTGATCGTCAACCGGTTGCCCGCCTGCGCGTTCACGAGGTCGCCCGGGATCGTCCAGCGCACGACCTGCCAGCGCGTCGCGAGCGGGATGGCTCCGAGCGAGTGGTCGTTGACGCCGAGGTCGACGGTCTGGTCGGGCACCCCGTCGAACGCCCTGGCTCTCAGCGCGACGAGGAACGTGTCCGCGCGGGCCGGACCGAGGCGGACCTCGACTCGGTCCGCGACGCTCCAGCGCATCGTGAGGTTGCCGTTCCAGATCTCGTAGTCGCCGAGCCCGTGCCAGACCGGCGCGGTCCGGTCCGCGGGGTCGGGCCGGGCGAACTCCTCCCGGTAGGGCGCGAAATCGAGCCTCGACCTGGGCGCCCCGAGGTCCACGACGGACACGGTCGGCCCGGTCATGGTCACGACCCCAGGGCGCAGGGGCGCGATCACCGGCACCGGGCTCGTGAATTCGAGCGATCCCGGGCGCTCGATCCTCAGGTCGTGCTCGCGCACGAATCGCGTGTCGAAGAGCGCGATCTGACTGGCGTCCGGCGAGACGTCGCCGGGGCCGAGCAGGCCCAGCGCGACGCCTTCGTCGCGCCAGCGGAAGGGACCGTAGTTGAGCGGCCGCGTCGCGTCCGGGTACCAGTACGGCCAGGTCGTCAGCACCTCGACGTTGCGGGCCTTGGCCAGCGCGATCGCCTCGCGCACGCCGAGCAGCTGATCGTTCGTGTAGGTCGCGGCCTGCCGCACGTAGTTCGTGCCGGCGACGAGGTTCGCGCCCATCAGCAACGCCGGCGCGAGGCAGGCGAGCGCGAGCGCCGGCCGGCCCCGCGCTCGACCGAGGGCCACGAGCCGGACGGCGCATTCTCCGGCGAGGACCGCCAGGAAGGCGTAAGCAAAGAGCGGATAGCGCCAGTCGAGGAACGCCTGCAGCGTCCCGTCGATCTTCGTCACCTTGGCGACGAGCGAGAAGTAGACGATCGCCACGCCGGTGCTCGCGAGCATGACGGCCTGCCAGCCGCTCACCCGGAAGGACACCAGGCCGCCGAGGCGCAGCGCGCCCATCAGGACGAGGACGGCCGGGGCGAGCCACTCCAGCGCCTCGCCCCAGTTCCACAGCCGATTCAAGGGCGCCGGCTCGAGCTGGAAATGCGGCCAGATCGCGAGCGCGCACGCGCCCGACAGCACCAGCCAGGCAACCGCGCGCCGGTGGGGCCGCACCTCGATCAGGCCCAGCAGCGCGAAACCGAGCAGTCCCGATCCCGCGAGCTGGGCCAGGTTCTGGCGGAGGAGATCGGCGAACAGCCGCAGCTGATCGGCGACCGGCACGTGCGGATTGCCGGGTATGATCACCAGGGGCCAGAGGCCCCAGGCCGGCCCGCCCGGCGGATAGAGGCCTCGCCAGAAACTCAGGTAGAGCCTCCAGAAGGCGAAGCCGAGCCCGCCGAGGACGACGCCGACGGCGACGAGCATCGCGCCGCGCCTGGCGCCGGCGATGCCGCGCCAGATCCGCGCGGCGGCCGCTCGCCGCCGCAGCCACCAGATCCCCCCGCACACCGGGAGGGCGAGCAGGGCGTACTCCTTGGTCAGGAGGCTGGCCGCCAGCAGCGCCGCCAGCAGCGCGAATCCCGGACCGGTCGGCCGGCGGCAGACGATGTCGCACTGGACGAGCAGCCCCATGCAGATCGCCAGCAGGAACATGTCGATGTACAGCCAGTGGCTCAGGCAGAACAGGGGGGGCGCGCCGATCGCCAGGCACGCGGCGGCGACGCCCGCGCCGCGCCCGCCCTGGCGGGCGGCGACCAGGCCGAGCCCGACGAACGCGCTCATGGCCACCAGACCGGCACCGAGCCGGACGACGGCGACGGCGTCGTCGCCGAGCGTCTGGAGAAACGCCACGAAGTAGTAGAACAGGGAGAAGCGTTCGTGGCTGGCGACCAGGCTCTGCCCCTCCCGCACCAGCGCGGCGCGGGCCGCGCTCGTCAGTCCGTCCCAGAAATAGGGATCGTTCCGGCGACTGCAGAGCGAGATCGCCAGGCACGCGAGGACGATCGCCGCGATGAACGACAGGCGGATGCGCCTGGGAGCCCCCTCTGCGGCCGCGCAGCGGTACGCCAGGATCGCGAGCGCCGCCACGAACCCGTATTGCAGCGGCGCCAGGAGATCCCAGGGCACGACCGGCCGGCTGGCGTCGCCGCTGAGGAACCAGACGAATCCCCCGACGAGCAGGACCAGGACCAGGTCCGGCGCGAACCGCCGCACGTTTCCGCGAGGCATGAGTTCCTCCGTTGGCGCCGTCGTTTGCGTCCACTCTCGGCGGCGTCCCAGGGCGCGCCGATCGGTCCGGCGCCAACGCCGTCGCGGTCTGGTTTCCGATCGGCGAGTGTCCGTGTCGCGAGAGGTTCCCGCAACCGAAAACAGCCGGCGGCGCGAGCCCGTCCCGGCCCGGCCCGCTGTCGAGGTTCAAGCCCGCTTTCGGGCCGCCGATAGGACACCGGATCGACCCTTGCCGCCGTCTCTCCCCGGGAGGCCCTCATGCGCCGGACCGCCGTCGTCGTCCTCGCGTTCTTCTGCTTGCTCGATCTCGGCGCCGGTCCGGCCGCCGCGCAGCCGGCTCCTCAGCGCGCGCCGACGATCGCCCGCACCGATCCCGGGGCCGGATTCGTGCCTCCCGCGCTCGAGCTGTCTCACCTCGTGCTGCCGGCCGTGTCGCCGGCCAAGGCTCGCGACCTTCCCGCGCGCCACGACTGGCGGGAGCAGGGCCAGGTGTCGCCCGCGAAGGACCAGGGAAGCTGCGGCTCGTGCTACGCGTTCGCGGCCGTCGGCGACCTCGAATCCCGCGTGCTGCGTGACTGGCTCCAGCTGGTCGACCTCTCGGAAAACCAGGTCAAGGAATGCCACTACGAGGCGAACAGCTGCAACGGCGGCAACGCGCAGATCGCCATGAACCTGCTGACCCTGCGCGGCGCTTCGCTCGAGAGCTGCGATCCGTACGTCGCCGCCGACGTCGCCTGCGACCTCGGCTGCGAGCCAGGCTTCGCCGTCCTCGCCTGGCACTGGCTGAGCGGCGGCCTCCAGCCGGCGACCGCCGACCTCAAGCAAGCGCTCCTCGACCACGGTCCGCTGTCGACCACGGTCTACGCCGGCGACTCGAGCAATCCGTCCTGGTGGCAGACGTTCACCGAGTGGGACGGCGGACCCGGGCTCTACTACGCGGGCGGCGAGCAGACGAACCACGCCGTGATGCTCGTCGGCTGGGACGACGATCAGCCGCACGCCGGCGGCGGCGCGGGCTGCTGGATCGTCAAGAACAGCTGGGGCGCGAGCTGGGGCGACGTCTGCGGCTATGGCTCGGCGGAGGGGTACTGCTACCTCGCGTACGGTTCGGCGGGATTCGGCAAGTGGTCGAGCGCGATCGTCGAGCTGATGCCGAGCTACCCGGAGCTCACGGTCGCCGCCTGGGACGAGGGCGGCTGGACCGGCGCCTACGGCTACAACCAGACCGCCGCCTGGGGCCTCGCGCGGCATACCGTGCCGGACGAGACCAACCTGCACCGCGTCGAGTTCTGGACCACCGACGCGACCGTCGATGTCGACGTCTACGTCTATGCGGACTTCGACGGGACGACGCTCGGCGGCTTGCTAGCGTCGGCGCTGAATCGGAGCTTCCCGGCCGCCGGCTACCACTCGGTCGAGCTGACCTCGCCGCTCGCGCTCTCGCCCGGCGTCGATTACTACGTGGCCGTGCGCTTCCAGAACGCGAGCTATGTCTACCCGGTGGCGATCGACGGCCAGGGGTCCCGGGGCGCGGGGCACACCTGGCTGAGCTACAGCGGCTCCGCCTGGGTCGACCTCGGCGGCACCGCGAACTGCGAAGCCGGCATCCGCATCCGGACGAGCCCGCACGCGACGCTCGCGGTCGAGGATCCCGGATCGCCGCCGGCGCCCGGGGCGCCCCACGCCGCCCGCTTCGAGCTCGCGGCGCCGTGGCCGAATCCGTTCAACCCGAGCACGAACGTGGCGTTCACGCTCGGCGCCGCCGCCCGCGTCCGGTTGCGGATCCACGACCTGCAGGGACGCGCGCTGCGCACCCTGGTCGACGCGGCGCTCGACGCCGGCCGGCACCAGGAGGTCTGGGACGGGCGCGACGACGCCGGCCGCAGTCTGCCCGCCGGGGTCTACGTCTGCCGCCTGGACGACGGCTGGCAGTCGCGCAGCCAACGGGTCGTGCTGATCAAGTGACGCCCGGGCGCGAGCGCCGGGACGTCGACCTCGACTGGCACTGGCGCCGCCGATGCGCTACCGTGGTCGCGCCATGATCCGCCGGTCGCGTTGCGTCTGCCTCGCCGTCCTTCCGCTCGCGGGATTGATCGCGGCGTGCACGGTCGACCGCGAGTTCCAGCCGGGGCCGCAGCACCTGACCGCCAACCTGCGCGGCATCGCGCCCGGCGCGGCGGGCGCGCCCGACAGCCTCCTGGTCGTCAGCTACAACATCCAGTACGGTGAGCGACTCGCGGACGCCCTGGCCGATCTGCGGGCCGGCGGGCTCGATCGACCGGACATCCTCCTGCTGCAGGAGATGACTCCGGCCGGCGTGGAGACCCTCGCGGCAGCGTTGCGCTTGAACTACGTCTACCAGCCCGCCTCGGTGCATCCGCACCACCAGCAGCCGTTCGGGAACGCGGTCCTCTCGCGCTGGCCGATCCTGGCCCAGCGGCTCCTGGTCCTGCCGCACGCCCAGCCGTGGACCGGACAGCGCCGCGTCGCCGTCGCGTGCGATCTCGACGTCGCCGGCCAGCCGCTCCGCGCGATCAGCCTGCACCTCGCGACACCCGTGGTGTCAGCCGAGCGGCGCCTGGCGCAGGCGGCGGCGGTCCTGGACAGCCTGGTCGCCGGCTGGCACGGCCCGGTCGTCCTGGGCGGCGACTTCAACACCGCCATGACCAGCGAGGTCGCCGCGGTGCGCCGGTATTACCGCCGCGCCGGGAGGCTCTTGCCCGCCCGGTTGCCGCCCGGCTGCACGATCCGCTGGCAGCCGGGGCGCCTGGTGGATGCCGGTTGCCGGCTCGACCACCTGTTCTTGCGCGGACTCCAGGCCGGCGCGAGCGGGATCACGCGCGACGCCACCGCGAGCGACCACTTCCCGATCTGGGTCCGCACCGGCCGCCCGGTTCCCGGCGCCTCCGGCTGACGCGCCCGGCTCCCGCGGCGCTGGCCGCGGCGCCGGCCCCGCCGTATCCTTGAGCGGATCGTCCTCGCTGCCGCGACCGCGAAAGGACCCGCTCGATGTCCGCCAGTTCCCCGCCCGCGCACGACGCCCTCGCCGGCCGCCGCCGGGTCCTCGGATTCACGACCGGGTACTGGATGCTCAACGGCATCGAGATGTTCGAGCGGCTGGCCTACTACCTGGTGCGGTCGGTGGTGGCCGTCTACATCATGCAGGCCGACGAGACTCACGGCTTGCACTTCACCGCCGCCGACAAGGGGATGATCTACAGCCTCTGGTTCATCTTCCAGTCGCTCCTGCCCACCTTCACCGGCGGCTACGCCGACCGCTACGGCTACAAGAAGACCCTCGCGTTCTCGATCACCCTGAACGTCCTCGGCTACGTGCTCATGGCGACGCAGCGGTCGCTCGTCGGCTTCACCGGCGGCGTCGTCGTGCTCGCCACCGGCACGGCGTTCTTCAAGCCGTCGCTCCAGGGCTCCCTGGCCCAGAACGTCACGAGCCGGAACTCGTCGCTGGGTTGGGGCATCTTCTACTGGGTCGTGAACGTGGGCGCCGCGATCGGCCCGATGCTCGCGAACTTCGTGCGTCACGAGGTGAGCTGGACCGCGCTGTTCCTCGTCGCCGCCGCGGTCACGTCGCTCAACTACCTCATGCTGCTGACCTTCCGGGACTTCGCCTCGGGGGCCGACAAGACCGAGGGGCCGGGCCGGGTCTTCCTGCGCACCATCCGCAATCTGGGCGACCCGCGGCTGATCGCCTGGCTGCTGATCATGAGCTGCTTCTGGCTCATGATGTACACGCTGTGGGACCTGCAACCGAATTTCCTCACGGACTGGAACGACTCGGGGAGCATCGCCCGGTACGTCCGCGCCTCCTTCCTCCCCGACCAGTGGGCCGTCGCGACCGACCGCGGCCTGCAGGTGCCCCAGGAGATCCTGCTCAACCTGAACGCCGCGCTCATCGTGCTCTTGATGATCCCGATCTCCTGGCTCGTGCGGAAGCTGCGCACGCTCGAGTGCATGGTGATCGGCATGGCGCTGGCGACGGCCGGCGTGATCGTGGCCGGATTCACGAACCTGGGCGGCGTCTTCCTGCTCGGCGTGGTCGGCTTCTCGCTGGGCGAGATGCTCACCGGCCCCAAGAAGAACGAGTACCTGGGCCTGATCTCGCCGCCCGACAAGAAGGGTCTGTACCTGGGATACGTGAACATCCCGGTCGGCCTGGGCGGCTGGGTCGGCTCGGCGCTCCAGGGTCACGTCTACGGCCACTATGGCGAGAAGGCGGTGCTCGCCCAGAAGTACCTCGCCCAGCACACGGACGCGCTCGGCGGTCGCGTCTGGGACGGCGCGATCGGTTCGCTGGACGCGGCGACGGGCGTCGCCCGCACCGAGGCCTTCGCGCGTCTGCAGGAGGTGACGGGGCTGGACGCCGTCCGCGCCACCGCGCTACTGTGGGACACCTACCAGCCGCAGTACGCGGTGTGGATCCCGTTCGCGGCGATCGGCGTGGCGGCGATCATCGCCCTCGTGGTGTTCACGCGCCTCGCCAGACGCTGGAGCGATCTGAACGTCTGACGCGGAGCGGTCGGGAATGCCGAGCGGACGGCGCTGGATGCTCTGGGCGGCGGGTGCCTACCTCGGCATCCTCGTCGTCGTCGCCGGCGGACTCTGGCTCCTGTACCGCGCCGCCCGCCAGCAGCTCGACGAAGCCCTGGGCCTGCGCCTCCAGGCGATTGCGAGCACCACGGTCGAGCTGATCGACGGCGACGCGCTCGCGGACTGGGCCATCGAAGCCAGCGAGCCGACGGACCTGATCTGGCTGGCGAGCCGGCTGGACCGGATCCACCGCGAGAGCGACCTCGCCGAGCTGACGCTCTGCGATCCCGACGGCTTCGTGCTGGCTTCGGCCACGGCTCGCCTGGGTCGCGGCGAGCTCAACGTCTACTGGGATCTCGACCGCGCCGCCGTGGAGCTCGCTCGCGAGGGGTTCCCGGCGGTGTCGCGGCTCTACCGCGCCGGTCCGCTGTACCAGAAGTCGGCGCACGCCCCGGTCTTCGACAGCCGGGGCGAGGTGGCCGGCGTCCTGACGGTCGACGGGAACGCCGATTTCTTCGGCACGCTGGCCGCCTGGCGCCGCGGGGCCACCGCGACGATCGCGAGCGTGCTCGTCTTCCTCGCGCTGCTCGGGCTCCTCCTCTACCGGAGCCAGCGGTCGCTCGAAGCCGCTCGCGCGACGCTCCTGCGCCAGGAGAACCTGGCCGCGATGGGCCGGATGACGGCCGGCATCGCGCACGAGATCCGCAACCCGCTGGGCATCATCCGCGGCGCCGGCGAGCACCTGCAACGGGTCCTGCGCGACCACGGCATCGACGACGAGACCGCCGCGTTCATCCCGGACGAGGTCGACCGCCTCGACCGCATCCTCGCCGGCTATCTGGCCTTCGGCACGGACAGCGAGAGCGAACCCGAGGATCTCGACCTGACCGTGCTCGCCCGCCGCACTGCGCGCCTCGCGGCCGGCGAGCTCGCGCACGCCGCGATCGCGGTCGACCTCGCCGAACCGCTGCCGTCCTGCCCGGTTCGCGGCGACCCTCGCCGCCTGCAACAGGTCCTGCTCAACCTGCTCTGGAACGCCCGCGACGCCATGCCGGACGGCGGGCGGATCGCGATCCGGCTCGCGACGGACGGGGACCGCCATCGCCTCTCCGTCGTGGACACTGGCCGCGGCCTGCAGGACATTGATCCCGAGCGGGTGTTCGCGCCGTTCTGGACGACGAAGGACAAGGGCAGCGGCCTCGGGCTCGCCGTCTCGCGGCGCATCGCCCGCGCGCACGGCGGCGACCTGACCGTCGCCGACCGCACCGACGGCCGCGGCTGCGAGGCCACGCTGAGCCTGCCGCGGCGGCCGACTTGAGGAAAGGCCATGGGCAAGATCCTGCTGGTAGACGACGAGCCTAGACTCGTGACCCTGCTGAGGTCGGCCCTCGCCGGCCGGGGTCACTCGGTCACCGGGGTGAGCGATGGACGGGCAGCGCTCGACCTCGTGGCCGCCGAGGCGTTCGACCTCGTGCTGACGGATCTGCGCATGGAACCGGTCGACGGCCTCGCCGTGATCGCCGGCGTGAAGGAGCAGTCGCCGGATACCGCGGTCGTGGTGCTCACGGCCTATGGGGACGTGGCGACGGCCGTCGCGGCGCTGCGACAGGGCGCCTTCCACTACCTCACCAAGCCGATCCACTTCGACGAGGTCGCCCACGTGGTCGAGCAGGCGCTCGGCGCGGCCAGCCTGCAGCGCGAGAACCGGGCGCTGCGCCACGTGGTCCGTCACCTCGGGCGCGACTGCGGCCTGATCGGCGAATCGGCAGCGGTGCGCCGGCTGCGGGAACTGATCGCCAAGGTTGCTCCGAGCGAGGCGACCGTGCTCATCCGGGGCGAAAGCGGCGTCGGCAAGGAGGTCGTCGCGCGGGCGCTCCACGCGGCGAGCCGGCGCGCGCAGGGTCCGTTCGTCGCGGTGAACTGCGCGGCGATCGCCGAGACCCTGCTCGAGAGCGAGCTGTTCGGCTACCGCAAGGGCGCCTTCACCGGCGCCGACACCGACCGGGAGGGACTCTTCGAGGCTGCGCGGGGCGGCACCCTGCTGCTCGACGAGATCGGCGAGGCCGGCGCTGCGGTCCAGGCCAAGTTGCTGCGCGTGCTCGAGGAACGGAAGCTCAACCGCGTCGGCGACCCCCGCGAACGCGAGGTCGACGTGCGCGTGCTCGCCGCCACGAACCGGCCGCTCGAGTCGGCGATCGCCCGCGGCGCGTTCCGCGAGGATCTCTACTACCGCCTCCTGGTCTTCCCGATCGACGTGCCGCCGCTGCGCGAGCGCCTGGACGACCTCGACGCGCTGGCGCGGCATTTCCTCGAGCGACTCGGCCGCCGCGGCGACTCGCTGCCGGCGTCCGCGGTCAGACGGCTGCGCGCCTACCCGTGGCCGGGCAACGTCCGCGAGCTCCGGAACCTGATCGAGCGCGCCCACATCCTGGCCGGCGGCGGTCCGGTCAGCGACGCGCACGTGGTGCTGCAGGTCGGCGAGCCGGGCGCCGCCAGGGACCCGGGCGCCGGCGATCCCGGAGCCGACCTGAATCTGGACGCCCAGGCGCGCCGGCTGATCCGGACCGCTATCGCCCGCGCCGGCGGGAACAAGACGCTCGCGGCCGAGCTGCTCGGGATCACTCGCCGCACCCTCTACTCGAGGCTCAAGCTGCTGGGTCTCGAGGACCTTTCCGGTCCGGCGGACGAGGCCTGACGATGTGTACGCGTCGGTACGGCCGCGAACGCCACGGGGCGTGGCCGCCGAACCGATTCGTGGGTTATCTTGTTGATTCCAGGTTCGTTGGTACCCGAGGCCGGTCGTGGCACGGGCCGTGCTGCAGACCATTCGCGCATCCCGATTGCCCCGACCGCCACCCCCTGACCTGGAAGGTCGCCATGCGCGGAGCCGACCGCCTCACCTGCTTCCCGACGATCATCCTGCTCGGCCTGGCGGTGCTCGCCGCGGCGCCGCCGGCGTCGGCTCAGGACGACGCGACTCTCGAAGAATACATCGAGCAGACCGGGGAAATCGTCGCGTGGGCGGACGAGCAGGTCCGCGAATCCGAGAGTACCCGGGCCCGTCAGGTCCTGGACGAGGCGCGTCACCTGCACCTGCAGTCGCAGCAGCTGCAGCACGGCGGCCAGGGTCGTGCGGCGTTCGCCACCTCGCGCCGCGCGCGCACCGCCGCGCAGCAAGCGGTCAAGATCGCGCGTGAGGCGCTCGGCTTGCAGGAACGCGCGCGCGTCCGCCTCGACCGCTACGCGGACTTCCGCGATCAGATCCTCGACCGTGCCCGCGAAGCCGACGACGATCGGGTGTTGCGGTTCGTTCACGAGTCGGAACAGCAGGCGCTCCGGGCGCGCGACCAGTTCGGGCAGGGCAACTTCGAGATGGCCCTGCAACTCATCGAGCCCGCCGAGGACCTGCTCGGCCGCGCCGCTCGCCTCCTCTTCGAGGGCAGCGGCGCCGAGCGCCTCGAACGCGAGGTCGAACGGACCCGTACGCTGATCGACCGCACCGCGGAACGCATCGACAGCGGCACGAGCGTGGGCGTCGAGACCGCGCGCGACCTGCTCGAGTCCGCCCGCGAGGCCCTCCGGCACGCGGAGGAATTCCAGCTTCGCGAGCAGCCGTTGCGCGCGCTCCACTCGCTGGAGCTCGCGCGCAAGCTGGCGGGGCAGGCGGCCTCGGCCACCGGCGATCGCATCGACCCCGAGACGGTGGCCGACGAGATCGCCCGCTGGGACGATCGCCAGGCGGCGGTCGCCGACGCCGTGGACGCTGCCGAGTCACCCCAGGCGGAGGCGGCGCTCGCCAGGGCCCGCCACCACCGCGATCGCGCCGGCCGCCTGCAGGGAAGCGGCGACTGCGCACAAGCCTTGCGTCAGATCAAGGCGGCGTTCGATCTCCTGAACGAGGCGAGTGAATTGACCCGGTGAGGAAGTCCAGCGCCCGCGCGGTTCGGCTGACGGCGGCGATCTTCGGCACCGCCGTCGTCGTGTCGTCGGCGGCGCCCGCCGCGACGGGGACCGCGCCGTCCGCCGTGTGGCGGTCCCGCATCTCGGTCGGCCACGACACCTACGTCCAATCCTACTACCTCGCGAACAGCGACACGACGGCGATCCTCAACGAGTTTAACCTGACGGCCGCGCTCGACGGCCGGTCCCACGGCCGCACCGATCACCAGTGGTCCCTGCGCGCGGAAGTGTCGGGCGGCAGCGAGGTCTATCGCGAACAGGTCGACGCCGGCTACCGGTGGCGGCCGGATGCTGGCGATCCGCGACTGCGCGCCGACGTCGCCTGGTTCGGCCGGCAGTACCGCAGGAGCAGCGACTACTCGCTCACCAGCGACAACCAGGAAGGCCGCGCGGGCCTGCGGATCTACCCCTGGCTCGGTCGCCGGGCCGCGCTCGACCTGAGAGTCGCGGGTCGCCGGGTCGACTTCCGCGTCCCGTCCACGCTCGAGCAGGACTTCCACGAGGCGAGCGCCGCCGGATTTCTCGCCTCGCGCGGCGACGTCGCCGGCGTCTGGCGGATCGGCCTGCGCGCCGCCCGGCGGGCGTATCCCGACTCGACGGCCATCGACCGCGACACCTACGCCGCCGAGGGTGAGCTCGAACGCGGCGGCGAGGCCGGCGAACTCTGGATATTCCACCGCAGCGAGCGCCGCCTGATCGCCGACGAGACCGTGCGCCCCTCCGCGTGGTCGCACTGGACCGAGATCAGCGTCGCGGCGCCCGCGGGCGAGGGTCACCTGGTCGCCGACGTGACGAGCGAGGTCTGGCGATATGACGCGCCGACCGCGGTCTGGTTCGACTCGTGGCGAGCCGACGCGGAGGTCGGCTACCGCTGGGGGGACCTGCTCGGCGACCTCTGGCACGCGCTCGTGACGGTCGAGAACCTCGAAGCCGGCGATTCGCCCGAAGCCTACACGCAGGTCGGCCTGCGCGGCAGCCTCGCGTCCTACGGCCACGCGGTGACCGGGGTCGTCGCGCTCGAAGCCGGGCGGCGCTGGTATCGCGGCGCCGATTCCGCTGACTCCACCAGCGAATTCGACGTCCTCGTGGACTACTCCGACTTCGACTACGTCGAGCTCTGGATCATGGCGAACTGGGCATTCGCGGCCCGGATGTCCCTCGAGCTGACGGCCAGCTACCAGCCGGAGCGGCACACCGAGCAGGACGACGATGCGGCGCTCGGCTACGCCAGCGCCCGCCTCGTGTGGCGACCCTGACGGGCCGACCGTGTTCCTCCAGGTACAATCGGATCGTGATCGCCGGCTTGCAGCTCAAGCCTAACTCGGCCCGCAGCAACCACCTGCTCCGGATCGCCGTGGTTGGCCTTGACCCTGCATGGTCGGCGGCACGCGTGGTCCATCGACTTCGGATGCCAACCTGGAGGAGCCGTCATGAGAGACAGGCGACATCTGCTGGCCCCGGCGAGCCTCGCCCTGGCGAGCCTGCTCGTCGCCGGCTGCAGCAGCGACGACGCCACGCCGATCGGCGCCCGCGAGATCGGCGTGGACGATTACGACGCCATCGATTTCGACCAGCCGTTCGGCGGCCTCACGATCACCGACGAGGCGCCGGCCTTCGGCGATGACTACCTGATCCAGCTGGACGCCCAGGCCGATCTCGAGCGGTATACCGACGAGCTCGCGGACGACCCGGAAGTGCGCGAGATGCACCGGCGCGGTGAAGCAGCCGGCGACCCCGACGACCCGACCCGCCCCCGCTTCACCTTCCTGCGAGTCGTGTGGGGGGCCCTCGACGGCGCGATCGACGAGATCGACGGCCGCCCCGAGGACGGCGACCTGGTGGACTGGTCCGGCCGGCTCTCCGTCGACCGCGGCATCGTGCTCGTCCGCCGCGTCATCCTCTTCGAACGCCCTCTGGATGCGATCGTCGGGCCTCGCGTGGACCGCCAGTCGATCGCCTGGCGCAGCCACACGGGCCGACATTACGACGGGCTGGTCATCGAGATCATCGAACCGCCGCACGTCGGCGACGATCCGCCCCGACCCAACGTGCTCCACTTCGAGACCGGACCGTTCACGCGCGACATCGCCATCGACGAGCTGTCCGGCCTCGATGAGGTCTTCGCGGTCGAGCCCGCGGGCAACGCGATCCACTTCGCCGGTTTCACGCTGGGTGACATCGGCTACTGCCCGAAGGGATTCCTCGCCGGGCACTGGCGTGACGCGCCGGACGGCGACCGGACCAGCGGCCAGTTCCGCGGCCGCTGGGTCGACCTCTACGGCCTCGTGCGCGGCTACCTGCTGGGCGCGTACGGTCTGAACGACGACGGCGAGCGCGTGCTGTTCGGCAAGTTCGTCGGCCGCGACGGCCGGTTCGAGGGAATCATCGCGGGGACCTGGTCGCCCGACGAGCGCGAGGGTCACGGGACCTTCGAGGCCCAGTGGACCGGCGAGAGCGGCCAGGTCGAGGGCGTCCTCGGCGGCCGCTACGTCAACGAGCCGGACCGCCCGGACGGGTTCTTCCACGGGCGCTGGTCGGCGCTCTGCGACGAGGAGGCGGTCGGCGAGATCCAGTGAGCGCGGTGAGGTGTGGTGAGGGAAGGCCCGCCCCCCCGCAAGGGGCGGGCCTTCGCGTCCGCGCCCGGGCCGCTCCGCGCCGCGGGACCTTGACGGTCGGCCGCTCGCCGCTGATACTGTCCATTCGGCCCGCTGACCTGGCGCGCCGCCGGCCATCATCCCGGAGGGATCCCGTGCCCACGCATCTGGACGTCCTGTTGTTGTTGGCCCTGCCCGCGTCCGGCAAGAGCGAGGTTCGGACCTATCTCGGTCGCCTCAGCCCCGCGGAGTGCGAGAAGAACTTCGGCATCGGCAAGACCGTCCAGCTCGACGATTTCCCCTACGTGCATCTCATGCGCCGGATCAGCGACGAGCTGGTCGCCCGCGGCCGCGAAGGCCCGTACTTCCGGAGCGCCGCCCTGCCGTTCCGCGAGCCGCTCGACTGGGGAACCCTGATCGAGCTCTTGAACGAGGACTACGCCGACCTCGTCGCCGACCGCCAGCCGACGCCGGCCAGCGCCTCCGGCTGGCTCTTCGACCGGTTCGACCGGGCACGGGCGAAGGTCGGCGCCCCGCTCGTGTTCGCGGGGATGGACGCCGGCCTGCAGCGGGAGCTCGAGCGAGCCCTTGAGGGCGAGTGCCGCGCTCTGCTGGGCAAGAAGAACGCCGCGCACCCGAGCACGCTCGCCGGCAAGACGGTCGTCATCGAGTTCGCGCGCGGCGGCGCCGACCAGTCGCCGATGCCCCTGCCCGTCCCGTACGGCTACCGCTACAGCCTCGCGCGCCTGAGCCCGGAGATCCTCGACCGCGCCGCCATCCTCTACATCTGGGTCACGCCCGAGGACTCGCGCCGCAAGAACCGCGAGCGCACCGATCCCAACGACCCCGGCAGCATCCTCGCCCATGGCGTGCCCAATGCCGTGATGTACGGCGACTATGGCTGCGACGATTTCCAGTGGCTGCTGGACCGGTCGGACCGCCCGCACGCGATCAGGGTCGAGAAGGGCGGCCGGACCTGGTACCTGCCGGTCGCCCGCTTCGACAACCGCGCGGACCTCACGACCTTCGTGCGCGGCGACGAGCTCGACTGGTCGCCGGCCGACGTCGAGGGCCTGCGGGCGGGACTCGAAACTGCATTCCGCGAACTGCACGCGGCGCGGCGCGGCTGACGCCCGGCGCGGAGGGCCCTCAACCGGCAGGCGCGAACCGGTCGCGACCGCCGGACCGTCCGAACCGTGCTCCCAGGACGCACGCCCCGATCGCCAGCACCCACGCCGCGAACCGCACCGACACCTGGTCGTCCAGCCCCGGCACGCTGACCCAGGCCACGGTCGACACCGCGCCCGTCACCATGCCCGCGAGGACTCCCGCCCCGTTCATGCCGCGCCAGTGCAGCACGAGCAGGAGCGCCGGCCCGAAGCTCGAGCCGAGCCCCGCCCAGGCCATCGACACCACGTCGTAGATGAGGTCGTCGCTGGTCGCCGCGAGCGCGTACGCCGCGAGACCCACCCCGAGCGTGACCAGTCGCCCCGCGCGCACCGACTTCGCCGGCCGCAACTCGCGGCCGCGCGCGCGGCACCAGTAATCCTCGACGAGGGTCGAGGTCGCGACGAGCAACTGGCTGTCTGCGGTCGACATCATCGCGGCGATCGCGCCGGCGATCAGGATCCCCGCGAGCCAGGCCGGGAACAGCAGACCGGCGAGCACGGGCAGGATGCGCTCCTGGTCGGCCGCGACGGCTGCCGCGTCGCCCGCGCCGACCAGGCCGCCGTGAACGAGCGCGATCCCCACGATGCCGACCAGCGTGGCGCCGCCGTAGGCGAGCGCGGTCCAGATCATGGCCACGCGGCGGCTTGCCGTGACCGCCGCCGCCGAGCGCAGCGCCATGAACTTGGTCACCAGGTGCGGCTGACCGATGTTGTGCAGGCCCCAGGAGAGCCCGCCCACGACCGCCGCGACCGCCGGCCAGCCGGTCTTGCCGCCGAGCACCGAGGCCGCGTGACCCTTGGCGGCGAGCGCTCCGGCCACGTCCAGCCCCTGCTGCGCGACCAGCACCAGGCCGACGACCGGCAGCACGACGAGGGTGACGACCATCAGCACGGCCTGCACGACGTCCGTGTAGCAGACGGCGAGGAACCCGCCCATGAGCGTGTACGCGACGACCACCGCCGCGGCGAGCGGCATCCCCAGCGCCGGTTCGAGCCCGAAGGTGACCTTGAGCACCTTCCCCGCGCCGATGAACTGCGCGGCGATGTAGAACGCGAAGAAGAACACGATGATCAGCATCGCGACCACCCGCACCTCGCGGGCGAACGGTCCGCTCGCCTGGGCGAAGACCTCGGGCAGGGTGAGCGACTGCTGCGCGCCGCTCAGCTCCCGCAATGGGCGCGCGACCACCCACCAGGAGGCGACGATACCGGCGCAGCAGCCGAGCGCCGTCCAGACCTCGACGAGTCCGGTCGCGAAGAAGGCGCCGCTCAGCCCGAGGATGAGCCAGCTGGACTCCGCGGCCGTTCGCTCCGAGAACGCGATCACCCAGCCACCGAGGCGGCGGCCGCCGAGGATGAAGTCCTCCTTCGTGCGGTTGCGGCCCCAGGTCGCGACGCCGACCGCGGCGATGACGACGAGGTAGAGGACGAGCCCGAAGAGGGGCGAGTTCATGGCATCTCCGCCTGGTGGCCGCGTCCGGCCCGCCTATCCGCGCGCCACCTGCGTGACGAGGTACACGAGCCCGAAGCCGATCAGGTAGACGAAGCCGGCCCAGGTCAGCCAGGTGAGCCGCCTGCCCGGACGGTCCGCCGGCGGCACGGGCTCCCGGCGTACAGCCGCGAAGCTCAGCCAGCCGACGACCGGCGCCGTGAGGAAGGCCGTGATCGTGGCCACGTCGATCAGGGCGCGGAGCCCGCTCAACCAGAGGGCGATGATCAACCAGCCCGCGAGCATCAGCGCGCCCAGGACGCCGAGGTAGCCGGCCCGTCCGCCCGTCGCGTCGGTCTCCGGCCAGAGCCGGCCCGCGCGCAGCAGGCGCCAGCAGCCGACCAGCGTCCGCGCATAGCCGTCGCACACGGTGAGGGACGTCGAGAACATGGTGATGAAGGCGACCGTCGCGATGAGCCAGCGGGTCCATTCGCCGAGCGTCCGCGCGTACATGCTGGCGAGCTGGTTCGCGAACACGATGCCGTTGTCCGCGAACGCCTCGCCCGTGCCGAACATCACGAGGGCGCCGAAGCTGACGAACGCGACCGCCAGGACGCCGGTGACGACGTACCCGACGTGATAGTCGAAACGGGAATCGGCGACGCTCACCTGCCGGTGGTCGGCACGGTTCTTGGCCAGGGTCCACAGCGACGACCAGACGGCGATGTCGAGCGGCGCCGGCATCCAGCCCATGAGGGCCAGCAGGAACGCGACGCCGGCCGCGTCCCAGACCGCCGGGCGCGGCGCCGCCGCCAGGTCGCCTGCCGGACCGTGCCGCAAAGCGACGGCGACGCCGGCCAGGGTGAGCACGGCGAGGACCGAGATCATCGCCTTCATCGCCCGGTCGAGGGTGCGGTAGCGGCCGCCCACGAGGATCACCGCGACGAGGCCGAAGACGAGCGCCGCCAGGTTCGGCAGCGTCCAGGAGAGGCCGAGCAGGCCGCCGAGGAGGCTCGCCGAGACGATCGTCACCGCCGCCGCGTTGATCACCGCGCTCACGAGCGCGATCGCGAAGAAGACCCCCAGGGCCCAGGCGCCTAGGCGCCGGTAGCCGTGGAGGAGGCTCTCCCCCGTGCTCGCGGTGTACCGGTGGGCGAACTCGAAGAACGGATACTTCAAGATCAGGATCAGGACGACGGCCCAGAGCAGGTCGAAGCCCCACCCCGCGCCGGCGCGCGTCGATTGAACCAGATGGGAGCCGCCGATGGCGGCTCCGGCCCACAGCAGCCCGGGACCGACGGCTTGCCAGCGACTGCTCAACCCAGGTCCTTTCGAGGTTGCCGGTACGGCTCGAACGCCGCGCGCGCGTCGCCCGCCAGGGGGAGCGGGCGGCCGCTGCCGAGATCGAAGAGCACGAAGGTGACGTCGGCGTCGACCAGGCGCTCGCCGCTGATTTTGCGCACGACCTCCTGGCGGCACACCGCGCTGCGGCCGCCGAGCTTGGTGATCCAGCAGCGGAATTCCAGCTCGTCGTGGGCGCGGGCCGGCCGGCGGTAGTTGACGTCGAGATTCACGACCGCGATGCCCTGCCCGCGGGCATCCCACGCCGGAAGATCGACGTCCTGATCGAGCCAGCGCCAGCGCGCCTCCTCGAGCAGCTCGATCCAGCGCGCGTTGTTCACGTGGCCGTAGGCATCGAGGTGATAGCCGCGGATCTTGATGTCCGTCTTGAAGATCAACGTTTCGCGCCTCCGGAGTCTCGGGCCGGGCGATGATGACCGGATCCGCGGGAGGCTGTCAAGATCGGCGCTCGGCGGGGGCCTCCGGCGGCGTTCAACGGGCCGGCTGCCAGGGCAGCTGCCCCAGATCGACGTTGCCGCCGGAGATGACGATGCCGATCCGCCGCCCCGGCACCTCCTGCCGCTTTTCCAGGAGCGCCGCGAGGCCGACCACCGCCGACGGCTCGACCACCAGCTTCATGCGTTCCATCACCAGCCGCATGGCCTCGCGGACCGCGTCGTCGCTGACCGTGACGATCGTCGAGACGTGCGCCCGGATCGCCGTGAACGTCCGCTCGCTGAGGCTCGTCAGCAGGCCGTCGCAGATCGTGTGCGGCTCGCACGAGGGGATGAGGCGCCCCGCCGCGAGCGACCGGGCCGCGTCGTCGGCGCCGGCCGGCTCCGCCGCGAGCACGCGGGTCGCCGGCGCGAGCGCCGCGACCGCGAGCGCCGTCCCGCTCAGCAGTCCTCCGCCGCCCACCGGGGTGATGACGGCGTCGAGCGCGCCGGCGTCCTCGAGCAGCTCGACCACCGCCGTGCCCTGGCCCGCGATGACCCGCGGGTCGTCGTACGGGTGGACGAAGTGGGCGCCGGTCCTCGCGACGACCTCCGCGAGGGTCCGCTCGCGGGCCTGCAGCGTCGGTTCGCAGGGCACGATCTCGGCGCCATAGCCGGCGACGGCAGCTTTCTTCACCAGGGGCGCCGTGCGCGGCATGACCACGTAGGCAGGAATGCCGCGCGTGCGGGCCGCCAGGGCCAGCGCCTGGGCGTGGTTGCCGCTGCTGTGGGTCGCGACGCCGCGGCGCGCGCTCTCGTCGTCGAGCGATTGGACCGCGTTCGTCGCGCCGCGGTACTTGAAGGCGCCGACTCGCTGCAGATTCTCGCACTTGAAGAACAGCTCGGCGTCGACCAGGCGATCGAGGGTCCGGCAGGTCAAGACCGGCGTGCGGTGGATGTACGGCCGGATGCGGGCGTGGGCCTCGCGGATCGCGGCGAGGTCGGGCAGGTCATGGTTCATGGGACCACGGCACCTTTCGCGCTTCCGAAGAACCGGTCGTCCTTCAAGAGCTGCGCCATTGCGCGGACCAGGGCGTCCGCGTCCGCGCGCGTGTTGTATCCCTGGATGCTGACGCGCAGGAGCGGCCGGGAGCGCCACTCGGTCAACGGGACCTCGATCCGGTATCGCTCGCGCAGCTCGCGCTGCACGCGCGCGCGGTCGCACGGGGGAAGCGGCAGGGCGTGCATCTGCGCGTACCACCGGTCGTCGTCCGGGCAGATGGACGAACGTCCGGTCAGACGGCCGATCTCCTGCCGCACGTCCCGCAGCAGCGCGTGGCAGCGCCGGCCGACGCGCGGCCAATCGTGCGCCGCGCGAAACGCGAGCGCGGCGGGCACGGCGAGGCAGGCGGCCGGGTCGCGGGTCCCGGTCCATTCGTGCTCGTCGACGAAGCGGCTCGGACCGGGCCGGTCGCTGCGCCAGCCCCAGCTCACCACCAGCGGCTCGAGCTGCGGCTGGATGTCCGGACGGGCCCAGAGGAACCCCGCGCCCTTGGGCGCCAGGAGCCACTTGTGGCAGTTGCCGACGTACACGTCCGCGCCCAGGTCGCCAACGTCGAGGTCGATCTGCCCCGGCGCGTGCGCGCCGTCGACGACCGTCAGGATCCCCTCCCGGCGCGCCCGCTGCGCGAGCTCTCCGACGGGCACAACCAGCGCCGTCGAGCTGGTCAGATGATCGAGGCAGAGCACCCGCGTGCGCTCGGTCACGTTCGACCAGACGGCCTCGACGACCTGGGCCGCCGAGGTGACGGGCAGGTCGATCGGGGCCCGCACCAGCCGCGCGCCCCGGCGCTCGCAGACGAACTGCCACGTGCGGTCGACGGCGCCGTACGCGTGGTCGGTCACCAGGACCTCGTCGCCGCGGCCGAGCGGCAGCGAGCGGGCGACCAGGTTCACGCCGAAGGTGGCGTTCGGCACGAAGACCAGGTCGTCGCGCCGGGCGCCCAGGACGTCCGCGAGCGCCTGGCGCGCGGCGCGCATGCGTTCAGGGAACTCACGGTCCTCGGCGAGGAACGCGACCGGGTTGCGCTCCAGTTCGCGCTGCAGCTCCTGGTACCGGTCGTGGACCGGCTTCGGACAGGCGCCGAAGGAGCCGTGGTTGAGGAAGACCCAGTCGTGGTCCAGGAGGAAGAGGTCGCGCAGGGCTGGATCGCCGCTCATGAGGCGAATCTAGCATCACGCCGGCCTCGAGACAATGCGCGGGAAGGCCGGCCGGGGCCGGGTCGACCCGCTCGCTCGGAACGCCCTGATCCTCGCGCCTCGCGGCGTTCCGGGCGCCACCGGTCAGGACGGCCGCGCCCGGCCGGCCTGCCGGACCACGAGCCAGCAGAGCCCGGCCAGCAGCACGATGGCGATGCCCTCGCCGACCCGTCCCTCGAACGCGGGGTCCGCGAGCACGTGGAGCCTGTCCATGGCCGGCGTCCCGAATCCCACGTTGAGCCCGGCGTTGAGCACTCCCATGAGGGCGCCGCCCGCGATCAGGCCCGACGCGATCAGGATGCCCTGCTGGTGGCGCGCCGCGGGGGCCTCGGCCGGGTCGCCCTTCCGTCGCCGCTGGACGACCCAGGACAGGACGCCGCCCAGGAGCACCGGCGTGTTGATCTCCATGGGCAGGTACATGCCGAGCGCGAAGGCCAGCGCCGGCACTCCCGCCACCCTCAGCACCACCGCGAAGACCGCCCCCAGCCCGAACAGCAGCCACTGCAGCGGCTGATCCGCCGTCCCGAAGATGCCCACCAGGATGGTCTTCATCGCCGACGCCTGCGGCGCCGGGATGTCGCGGCTGCCGAAGCCGTCGCCCTGTTTCGCGAGCAGCCACATCGCGAGGCCGCAGAAGACGGCGGCGACGAGCGTCCCGACGAACTTCAGCGCGAGCTGCTTGGCCGGGGTGGCCCCGATCCAGTGGCCGACCTTGAGGTCGCTGGCGAGCGCGCCCGCCGCGGCGAGCGCGGTGCACACGACGCCGCCGACCATCATCGTCACGAACATGCCGTCGCCACCGGTCAGTCCCAGCTTCTTCATCACGAGCCCGGTGACGATCAGGGTCAGCATGGTCATGCCCGAGACCGGGTTGGTCCCGACGATCGCGATCGCCCGCGCCGAGACCGGCGCGAACAGGAACGCAATCGCGACGACCAGCACGGTGCCGGCCAGCGCGAAGCCGGCGGCGTGCGGGATCCCGAGACCGAACGTGAAGAAGGCGACCGCGCAGACCGCGAAGAGGACGACCCCGAGCCCGGTCGTCGCGCCCGGCAGGGTCCGGTCGGTCCGCGGCACGGCGGCGCGGGCGCGCTCGTCCCGGCTCCGCAGGCCCTTGAGATTCGCCCCGATCGACCGGATCATCGCCGGCAGCGACTGCAGGATGCCCAGCAGGCCCGCCCCCGCGATCCCCCCCACGCCGATGATGCGCACGTAGTGCTTGAAGACGTCGTCGATCCCCATCTCGCCGATGGGGATCGGACCGGGCGGCAACGCGACGGGAACGTGCTTGCCGATGGCGTACACCATGGGCACGAGCAGCCACGACGCGAGGAACGATCCCGCGCAGATGATCGCCGCGTAGCGCAAGCCGATGATGTAGCCCACGCCGACCACGGCCGCGTTGTTGAGCAGCGAGAACTTGAGGAAGTGCCGCTCCATGAACTGGCCGATCCAGAGGACGCGGAAGTTGATCTGCTCGGCCATCGCGTGCAGCGTGAGGACGAGGCCGTCGTAGAGCGCGCCGAGTCCGGCCGCCAGCGCGAGCACGCGCGCCTGGCCACCGGCGCGTTCCCCCGAGAGCACGATCTCCGTGGTCGCCGTCGCCTCGGGCCACGGGAACTTGCCGTGCATCTCGACCATGAAGTGATGGCGCAGCGGGATCAGGAAGAGGATGCCCAGGCACCCACCGAGGAACGAGACTACGATGACCTGCCAGACCGCCGGCTCGGCGACGCCGCCGCCGGCCTCGGCGGTCGCGCCAGCCTCGGCCGCCAGCATGTAGAGTGCAGGGATCGTGAACACGGCCCCGGACACGACGTGGCTCGAGTTCGCGCCGATCGACTGCACGAACACGTTCTCGAGCATCGTGCTGCGGCGACGGACGAGGCCGGAGTAGCCGATGCCCAGGATCGCGATGGGGATCGCCGCCTCGATCCCCTGGCCGAGCTTGAGCGCCACGTACGCCGCGGAGACCGCGAAGACAGCGCACAGGACCAGGCCGAGGGTGACCGATCGGCCGGTGACCTCCAGGACGTGTTCGTCGGGAACGACGGGGACGTAGCGCTCGCCGGGCTCCAGAGGGCGCCGGGCGTTGGCGGGCAGGCCCGCGATCGTATCCTTGGATTCGTGTGTCATGGACGATCCTCTTGGAGCAGATTTTGCGCCCGCGCCGGCCGGCCGGCCAGGACGCGCCGGATCGCGTCATCCTAGCCTGGAGCGCGCCACGGTTCAACTGCTCGTGCCGCGCGATCCCTGCTGCAGGGCATAGAGATTCGCGTAGAGACCGCCGAGCGCGAGCAGGTCGCGATGGGACCCCACCTCGGTCACCCGGCCGCCGTCGAGGACCAGGATGCGGTCGAGATCGCGCACCAGCGAGAGGCGATGCGCGATGACGATCGTCGAGCGCCCCTGCATGAGCTCGGCGATCGCCCCGCGGACCGCGGCCTCGCTCGCGGCGTCGAGGGCGCTCGTAGGCTCGTCGAGCACCAGGATGTCCGGGTTGCGCAGGAACGCCCGCGCGAGAGCCAGCCGCTGGCGCTCGCCGCCGCTCAGACGCACGCCGCGATCGCCGACCCGGGCGGCGAACCCTCCGGGCAGGCGCTCGACGAAGTCGAGGGCCTGGGCCCGGGCCGCCGCCTGGCGCACGGCCTGGTCGGTGGCGTCGTCGAGCCCGAAGCGGATGTTGTCGGCGACCGAGGCGTCGTAGAGCACGGCGTCCTGCGGCACGTAGGCCATGCGGCTGCGCAGCTGCCTGAGATCGTGGTCGGGATACGGCAGGCCGTCGAGCACGAGCCGCCCGCCCTGCGGGTCGAAGAGCCGCAGGATCAGCCCGGCCAGCGTCGTCTTGCCCGCGCCGCTGGGGCCGACGAGCGCGAGCCGCTCGTTTGGTGCAAGCACGAAGGAGACGTCTTGCAGGGTCCACGGACTGTCGGCGTCGACGTCGTAGCGGAAGCACAGGGCCTCCGCCCTCAGGCCGCGGCTCGCGATCGGCGCCGCCGGCGCCGTCACCGTCGTGCGCGCGCGAGTCCCCGGCCCGGCGAGGGCGACCGTCTCCGGCGGCGACCGGAACACATCGTCCAGGCGACCTGCCGCCGCGACCGCGCTCTGGGCCGAGGCATAGAGTCCGGTGAGCGCCCCCATCGGCGTCGCGACCCGGAAGGCCAGCAGCATGAACGTCACGAGCTCGCCGTACGAGGCACGACCCTGGCTCGTGAGGTAGAACCCGTAGACCACGATCGTGATCAGGCAGATCCACAGCAGGATCTGCGCGCCGGAGTCGAGCGCCGACGACAGGAGCGCGCGCCGCACCCCGGCGGCCTGGAAACCCGCCAGCCGGCCGTCGAACCGGCGCTGCTCATGGTCCTGGCTGCCGAACACCTTGATCGCCCGGATCGCCCCGGCGACTTCCTGGACGTGGTTGCTGAGCTCGCCGAGATCGTCGTACATGCGCCGGGACAGGCGTCGCAGGTGGCGGCCGAAGAACGAGACGAGCAGGATCGTGCTCGGCACGACGAGGAGCACGACGAGGGTGAGCCGCACGTTGAGCTGGACCATGAGAATGAGCGCGCCGATGAACGTCACGACCGCCCGGATGAACGAGACCACGCCGGACGTCAGGAGATACTGGATGTTGCCGACGTCGCTGGTCACGCGGCTCGAGAGGTCGCCCGCCTTCATGTCCGTGAAGTAGAGGCTGGGCAGGCCGAGGAGGTGCGCGAAGAGCCGTCGGCGCAGCCGGGTCACGGTCTCGAGGCCGAGGCGCGCGCTCAGGTACTGGAACAGGAAGTTGCCGACCAGCTGCGCGACGAGGAGGGCGCCGAGGACGACCATGGCGCGCGGGTCCGCGCCGAGCCCCCGGCCGCGGGTGAGCACGTCCACGAAGCGTCCCGCCTGCACCGGGACCGCGAGGCTGATCGCGGTCGCCACGAGCATGAGCGCGATGACGACCGTCAGGATCCGCCCCTGGCCCTCCAGCAGGGACCAGTACGGGCGCAGGGTGGTCCAGGTGGTTCGCACCAAGGGCTTGGCATCCTATCGACGCTGGTTGACGGCCGGGCGCGGCGAGGCTAAACAAAGGGGGGATCGGCGTCAAGCGCAGGCGTCGGACGGGCGCGCTGCCGGCGAAAGTTGGTTCGCATGCGAATCGTGCGCGAGAGCGGGGCTCGGTGTCGCTGGCTGGCGGCGGCCCTCGCCCTCGGCGTGCTCGCCGGGTGCGCCGGACACGGCGCTGGCGATGGGCCGCCGAACCTGGTCATCGTGCTCGTCGACACCGTGCGCGCCGATCACCTGGGCTACCACGGCTATGGGCGCGAGACGTCGCCGCGGATCGACGCCTTCGCCGCACGATCCCAGGCGTTCCTGCAGCACTACTCGACCTCCTCGCGGACCGAACCCGCCGTCGCGAGCATCTTCACCGGGCTGTTTCCGCGCAGCCACGGGGTCCTGAACCCGCTGACCAGGATCGACGCCAAGGGTATCCTGCGGGACGAGCACACGACGCTCGCGGAGATCCTCACGGCGTCCGGTTACGATTGCTACGGCTACGTCGCGAACTTCAACGTCTCCGACCGCTTCGGTTTCGCCCAGGGCTTCGCGGACTATGCGTTCTGCGAATCCGCGGCAGCGCCGGACCTCCGCCAGCGCGCCAGCGCCGTGCTGGCCGCCGCCCGCGAGCGGCCGTTCTTCCTCTACCTGCACTACATGGAACCCCACAGCCACTACGCCGCCCCCGCGAAGTACCGTTCATTGTGGGTCGACCCGGACTACCGCGGCGCCACGGACGGCAGCCAGGGGCAGCTCAACGAGATCGTCACCGGCCGGCGGACCCTCGCCGCGGCCGACCTCGCCCAGCTCGAGGCCTATTACGACCAGGAGATCCGCTACGTCGACGACGAATTCGCCATGCTTCTGGACGAGATCGAGGCGCGCGGCCTTCACGGCCGGACCATCGTCGTCTTCGTCGCCGACCACGGCGAAGAGTTCTTGGACCACGGATCCGCCCTGCACGGCTACACGCTCTACGAGGAACAGTTGCACGTGCCCCTCGTGATCCATGATCCGCGGCGACGCGACGCGCGCCGGATCGAGGCCACGAGCCGCCACGTCGACCTCCTGCCGACGCTGCTCGACCTGCTCGGCCTGCCGCGGCCGGCGCTCTGCCAGGGCCAGAGCCTCGTGCCGTTGCTGGACGAGCGGCCCGCCGCGCCGGGCGAGGTCGCGGTGCTCGCCGAAGGCAGCCTCCGCGCCGCCAAGACCGTGCGCCTGCAGTCGCTCGCGGCCGGCGGCTGGAAGGTCATCCGCAACGTCCTTCCGGCTGCGACGGTCGAGCTCTACCACCTCGCGGAGGACCCTGCCGAGCGGAACGACCTGGCCGCCCGCGAACCGCAGGTCACCCAGCGGATGCTCGCCCGGCTGGACGAGGTGCTGGCGGGACTGCCCGCCGCCGAGGGCAAGACGACGGCGCTCAGCGACGACGAGATCCGCCGGTTGCGCTCCCTGGGCTACGTCCGCTGACCCGCCGCCCCTGGCCGGAGGGTCACCGCACGAGCATCACCTTCTCGATCACCACGCCGGCGGCCGTCTCGAGCCTCGCCAGGTACGTCCCCGAGGGCAGCCCTCGGCCGGCCTCGTCCCGGCCCGTCCACGCGCTGCGGTGCTCGCCGGCCGGGAGGTCGGCGTCGTCGACGAGCGTACGCACCAGGCTCCCGTCGGCGGTGTAGAGCCGTAGCCGCGCGGGCCCCGCCGCCGGCAGCGTGAAGATCAGCTCGGTGCGCGGATTGAATGGATTGGGGTACGCCCGCACCGCGGGCGCCGGCGAGACCACCTCGCCGATCGCCGTCGACCCGACCTCGACCGAGTAGGTGTAGATGCCGCTGCTCGTCAGGTGCACGTTGGCGATCGAGATCACGACCTCCTGGTAGCCGGCGGCGGCCCCGAAGCTCAGGCTGCCGTCGCCGGCCGCGTCGAGCGGGACCTCGACGACCAGCTTCGGCTGCAGCGGATCGCGCGCGATCAAGCTGACGCGCCACTGGCGCGTGTCGGCCCCGTTGAAGGTCACGGTGGGCGTGTCCGGCGGCGCGACGAGGCGGACGTAGTCCGTCGCGTGGGCCTGCACGCCGCTCGAGCCGCTGGCCGGGAACGTGGTGTGGGTGCGCCAGGCGGTGAACGGCGGCAGGTCGTCGCCCTGGTAGCCGTACTGGCCGCCGGCGACGGTGGGGTCGTCGAGGAAATTCGCGACCGACCAGTCGTCGTAGACGTCCTGCGTGCTCACGAGGTGGCCGAGCCCGTCGAGGGTCTGCTGGTAGCCGATCATGCCGTTGGACGGGTTGTGGATGAGGTTCCAGATCAGGGGCTGACCGCCGTACCGCTCGTAGCAGTAGAGCGACCACAGATAGGTCTGGATGTAGTCGGCCCACTGGCTGCCCCACAGGACCAGGCTGTCATCGGGATTCGTGTTGAAGCCGGAGATCGTGTCGGGCCGACCGTAGAGCCACATCGCGAACTCGCCGAGGCCCTCGTCGACCCAGGTGGTCTCGTCCGCGTCGCGTGCGAAGTGGATCATGTGCTGGAACTCGTGGGCCATCACGCCGATCATGTAATCGCTCGCGGGCTGGCCGCTGTCGGTGGCCAGGTAGACCACGTCGCACTCGTTGCTGGCGAAATCCTGCGTGCCGTCGGGGAACTGGTCGTAGATCCAGAAGAATCCGTCCGCGGAGATGTCGAAGCGGTAATAGAACAGGAACACGCGATCCAGGCCGTCGAGCGGGTTCGGCGGATCGCCGAAGTGCGCCGTCTCGAGGTCCCAGATCCCCTGCGTGGGGAAGCTGCCGACGCTCGCCGCGTCGAACGCGTGGATGATCCGGTCCACGTCGGCCTGGTCCATCGAGACGTTCCACTCGTCGTCGTCAACGACCACGTAGCAGTGATCGCCGCGGCCGCGGACCGTGGCGGGCTTGAGGTTCGCGACCGGAAAGCCGCCGAGGTCCCACACGTACCAGAGCCAGGAGTCGCCGACCTGAGGGTCCGGCGGCGGCGTGCGGGCAGGGTCGCCGCTCGCGTGCCAGAGACCCCGAGCCTCGAGGCCGGCGCGAAACGCCGCCAGGTCCCCGGCGGGACGCGGCAGGTCGGGGACGGGACATTCGATGCCCGCCGCGAGCGACGGGAGGCAGGCGAGGCAGGCGACGACGATTGCAGCGAGCGACCGCCCGCGGTGTGCGGGTCGTGCGTTCGGGGTCATGGCGGGATCCTTCCAGGCTGGAGTTGGCGGGAGGATGGCGGACCCCGACATGGTAGCTAAAAATCGACAAATGTCGTCCGTATTCCACCGCCGAGCGGCGGGATATCGGCGCGGCTGAACGAGGACGCGGCCCCGGGGCGCAGCTCGCGCCGGCCCGCGGGGCCGCCGGCGGACACGGCGGGAACGACCCGGGTCGAAGCGGCGACCGCCGCGAGGTCACGGATTCGGCGCCGGCGGAAGCAGCTGCGGCGTCGCCCGCGGCGCGAACGGCACCACCCACAGCTCGTAGACCACCCGCACCGTCAACGTCCCGCTGTCCCACCGCTCGATGGTCAGGAATTCGCTGCCGTTCAGGATGATCCGCTCCTCGGTCTGACAGTCGGCCGGACTGCCGCCGAGCGGGCCGCACCAGCCGGGGTCGTCGGCGTCATCGGGATCCTGGACGTTCCAGCCGTGGCGGTACGCGGGCGCGTCGCTGATCGACAGGTCGCACGCGCCGCGCCAGAAGAACTGGACGGCCTGGCCGGGCTCGAGGGGCACCAGCTGCTGCTCCTTGACGCCGGCTGCGGACCAGCGGCCGATCCCGGGGGCCGAGACGGTCAAGGTCACGGCATTCTCCCGCGTCGCTTCCGTCGAATCGGAGCCTCGCTTGGGAACGTCCCCGCCGTCGCCGACGACGGGCCCGACCGGATCGTCGCCCTGGCCACAGCCGCCCGAAAGCAGGACCATGGCGACAAGCACGCTGACGGCGACGAGCGCCTGCCAATCTGCAAGGTCGCCGCCGAGGAACCGCAGGGAACGCTGGGTCATGATCGAACCTCCCGCTCGCCCTCACGCCATCGCCGGAAACCGGCGCCACGTTCGACACGGGAAGCCCGAGCATATTGCGGACCCTGGCGATCTCAGTACCGCCGCCGCGGCGGTTTCTCCCCCTTGTTCCGCACGAGGTTGACCCGCACCACGTGGCCCCGCAACTCGAGGCCGTCGAGCGCGTCGACGGCGGCGAGCACCCGGTCGGCGGGCAGCTTGACGAACGCGAACCCGCGGCTCGTGCCGGTGGTCCCGTCGCGGACCACGGCGAGGTCGAGCACGTCGCCCCACGCCGCGAAGAGGCTCCGGACCTCGACCTCGTCGGCGTCCGGAGGCAGGTTCCCCACGTAGATGTTGCGGTCGAACGTCACTCCACCTTCACGACGGCCTTGACCGGAATGTCCGAGGGCTGCAGGCAGATCTTGTCGTCGCAGGCCTGGACGGTCAGGGTGAACGGCAGCTCGACCGTGCCGGTCGTCTCGGCCGGCAGCTTGACCGACACCAGGATGTCGGCTGCGTGGTGCAGCATGACGACCTTCTCGCCCATGAACTCGCCCGGCACGCCGTCGGGGAACTTCGCGGCGAAGCCGGCCAGATCGGCCCCCTCGGCGGGCAGGAGGTCCACGCCGATGTAGAAGCTCTCCTCGTCGGCCGCGTACTTGTGGTCGTAGAGGTGCCAGGTGTCGGCGATGTCCAGATGGACCGTGAAGGCCGCGTCGCCACCGGGCTGGGCGGCGATCTCGGCCGGCGTGACCGAGGCTTTCACGACATCGGCCGAGACCCGCGGCAGCTTGGGCTTCTCGGCCGGCGAGCCGGCGCTGGCGAGGTTCGCGACCAGCAGGCAGGTCGCCGCGAGCAGGATCATCTGGTACGGCCGCATCGGAATTCTCCTTGGGTTCATCAGGGGGTGGCGGCGTCCCGGGTCCGCAGGATGCGATCGGCGTTGCCGCGCAACACGCGCACCAGGCGCTCGATGTGTTCCCGGCGCATGCGCCGGTTCTCGACGTTCACTCGCAGCGCCACGCGGCCCTGCAGCATAGTGTAGCTGAACCAGGCGTCGCCTTCACGCTCGACTTGCTCCTGGAGCTGGCGATTCAGGTGATCCGTCTGGCGGTCGTTGAACAGCGGCCGGCCGTCCGCGTTCCGGGGAATCCAGCGGAAATTGCACACGCCGAGGGTATTGGGGCCCAAGAGCTCGAAATCCGGCTCCCGGCGCAAGAGCGCGGACAGGAGGCGGGCGAGGTAGATGTCGTTCTCGACCCAGGCTCCGAACTGGGCGCGGCCGACCAGCTTGAATGCCATCCAGACCTTGAGCGCGTTGAAGCGCCGGCTCCCCGCGATCCCGTACTGGAAGAAATTGACCTTGTCCCCCATGTGGAATCCGCGCGGATCAGGGATGATCCGCCGGCCGAACTCGTCGAATTCCTCCGCTTCGCCGTCCTCGCCCGCCACGACCTTCTGCATGTAGTACTCCGGGTGCACGAGGAAGCTCTGCCGCAGGAAATCACCCTCGCGGACGAGGATCCCGCCGGCCGAGAACGGCATGTAGAACCACTTGTGCGGGTCGACCGTGATCGAGTCCGCCAGCTCGATGCCGTGCAGCATGGTCCGGTACCGATCCGAGAGGGCGACCGCGCCGCCATAGGCCGCGTCGACGTGGTACCAGCAGTCGTGGCGACGGGCGATCGCCGCGAGCTCGGCCAGCTTGTCGATGCTGCCCGTGTTCGTCGTGCCGGCGATCCCGATCACGCAGCACGGTTTCAGTCCGGCGGCGAGATCGGCCTCGATCGCCCCCTCGAGCGCGCCCAGGTCGACCCGGAAGAGATCGTCGACGGGCAGCTTGCGCAGCTGGCCGCGGCCGAGGCCGAGCAGGTCCACGGCCTTGATGAAGCTGTAATGGCCCTGGTTCGACACGTAGAACGTGAGCCTGGCGATCGCCGGGGCGGGCGGGCCGCCGTCGTCGAGCTGCGCGAGGTGCCGGCCCAGCGCCCGGTTGATCGCGAGCTTCAGGCCCGTGATGTTCGCGAGCGAACCGCCGTCGACCAGGGTCCCGAAGCTCGTCTCCGGCAGGCCGAAGAGGTCGCAGAGCCAGCGGACGACCCGCTTCTCGATGGCCGTGGCCGCCGGCGCGTGCCGCCAGCTCGCGACGTTCTGGTTCATCGCCGCCGCGAGCGCCTCGGCCAGCACCGCGACCGGCAGCGGCGCCGGGTTCATCATGCCGAAGTACCGGCAGCTGCCGATCGCCATCGTATTCGGGAAGACCTTGGTGCGGCACTCCTGGACCAGCTCGGCGAAGTTGCAGCCCTCCTCGGGCAGGTCCTCGGCGAAGAGGTCGTCCAGCCCCATCGGCGAGACCGGACCGTAGACCCGGCGCCCTTCGAGGCCCCGGAGATAGTCGAGGACCAGGTCGACGAACGCGTAGCCGGTCTGGCGCAAGCGCTCGAGGCCGCTGTCCAGCTCCGGGTGCCGCAGGGAGTCGAGGCCGGATTCCGGCCGCGACGGGTCGGCATCCGGCGACCGGGATTCGGGGCGCTGGTACCCGCTCATGCCGTCTCCTTGCGCGGCGCATCGAGCGCGGGGAATCGCCCGGCGGCGATATCCTCCAGGACCGCGGCCGCACCGCTCTCGCCGACGGGATCGGCCACTCGGTGCGCGGCGGCTTGGACCTCGGCGGGCCCGCCCTGCATGGCGACCGCGAACGCCGCCACCTCGAACATGTCCAGGTCGTTGTAGTTGTCGCCGATCGCGACCACGCAGCCGGGCGCGATGCCCAGGGCGTCGACCAGCAGCCGGACGCCGTTGCCCTTGCTGCAGGTGTGGTGGTAGACCTCGGCCCAGTAGTACCGCCCGTCGCCGAGCAGCGACCGCGTGTTGATCACGCGCACGCGGTCCGCCAGGTCGCGCCGGATCGCCGCCGTGAGGGGGCGGATCACCGGCTCCGTGTCGATCGTGCCGACCTCGAGCGCCGCGTCGGGCAGCGCCTCGAGCAGATCGCCGTGGGCGCTCAGCGCGCCGACCTGCTCGCGCCGGTGCTCGAGGTAGTGCGCGAGCACCGGGTTGGTCGGACTCGCCTCGTACTGCAGGTGGCCGTTCGCCTCCTCGGTCGCGTAGATCAGGGGCACCGCGCCGTGCGCGCGGAACAGCGCGACCAGCCTCGCGAGCGCATCGCGCTCGACCACGCTCTGGGCGAGCCGGCCGAGGCGGCGGCCGCCGTGGACCACCGCGCCGTTGAGCGTGATCTTGGGAAGATCGTCCGGATGCCAGCCGCTGCGGTCGAGCAGCCGGTCGAGCGAGCGGGAGTTGCGCCCCGTGCAGATCACGACCGCGTGCCCCGCGGCGCGCACGGCCTCGAGCGCCGCGATCTCGCGCGCGCGCAGCCGGTCCTCGGTCTCGGTGTTCAGCAGGGTGCCGTCCATGTCGACGGCCACCAGCCAGCGCTCCTGCACGGATCGACTCCCTCCGGCGGTCAGCCCGCCACCTCGAATTCGGCGAACTCGCCGGTGGCCCCCTGCCAGGCGTGCCGGCACTCCTCGACCCGCGCGCGCTCGGGACCGCGACCCGCCCACGCCAGCAGGGTTTCGAGCTGGGCCCGCGGTCCCTCGGCCACGATGCGCACCGAACCGTCGGGCCGGTTGCGCACCCAGCCGACCAGACCCAGCCGGCGGGCCTGCTGGACGGTGTACCAGCGGAAAGCGACCCCCTGGACGCGGCCGGTGACGGTGAGGTCGAGGCGTTCCATCACTCCGGCCAAGGTATCGCGCCGGCGGGCCGATTGCCAGCGCGCCGGCGGCGGCCGGCGCGGCTACCGCCCGTACGCCCGCCACGCCTCGCGCGGGTCGGCGCCTTGCCCGCGGATCCAGGCGCGGCAGAACTGGCCGAGGCCCAGCGCCAGCGGCCGGCCGTGGTTCTCGATCTCGCCGGTCCGAAGGTCGAGCTCGCCGACAATGCGGCGGCCGTCGCGACCGCCGCTGGTCCCGATCCCCACCAGTTCCGCGCCGACCCAGCCCACCGCGAAACCCTCCGAGACGGCATCGTCGGCAGCCCTGCCGAGCAGCGTGTCCAGCCAGCCGTCGACGTCGAGGATGATCCAACCGTGGACGATCTCGAAGATCGTCAGCCCGCTGACCGCGCTCTGGCTGGTCTCGCCCCCGACGGTCACGTGCACCGACCGGTCGCCGAGGCGCCACTCGCGCAGCTCGAGCGGCGACTGGACGCTCAACCGTCCGGGGTGATAGCCCAGGATGCTGTACGGCATCGGAACTTCGACGCGCTCGGGCCGCAGGCGGATGACCCAGCGTCGGTCGCAGGTGAGGTCCCGCCGGCTCGCGAACTCGCCGGCGGGCGGGGACTCCCGGGTCAGGCGGTCGAGATGCTGCTCGAGCGGGAAGTCCGAGGCCTGGCCCCAGGACTCGGCGAACGCTGCGACATCCGCCGCGGTCCAGGTGCCCAGGCTGTCCCGCGCGACCATCGTGAACACGAAGGCGAACAGCGGTTCGCGGACCTGGTCGCGCAGCGCGGCCTCGTCGGGCACGAGACCGGATTCGCGATCCGCCGTGCGAACCGCGAGAAACGTCGCGCTGTCCGGCCGCGCGGCGGAGGCGCCCGAGGCCGGGTCGGGCGACGGCTGGGCGCGGACCGCGCCGCCGACGCAGATCGAGACGACCAGGGCTGGCCAGGCGAGTCGCGTGTTCATCGGCTGTCCCCACTCGGAAACCCGTCAACGTCGCCAACGACCGCGTGACAAGGGCCTCAATATACCATGAGCGGGCGCTCAAGGTCAGGGCAGTCCCGCGCGCACCTCGGCCGCGCGGGCCGCGAGCGAATCGGCGTCCCCCGGGCGACCTTGCCGGCGGGCGAGTTCCGCGCAGGCCTCGAGCGATTCCGCGACCCGCAGGTGCGCTCCGCCGAGCTTCTCCTCGCGGATCGCGAGCGCTCGCTCGAGCCGCGGCGCCGCCTCGTCGAGGCGGCCCGCGCGCAGATAGGCGACGCCGAGGTTGTGCAAGGGCAGCGCCGTCCGCGCGTCGTCGGGGCCGAACTGGGCCGTGCGGATCGCCAGGGCCTCGCCGAAGTGGGCGAACGCCGCGGTGAAGCGGCGCTGATCCAGCCGGACCTCCCCGAGGTTGTTCAACGCCGTCGCGACCGACGGGTGGCCGGCGTCGAGCCGCTTCCGCTTGATCGCGAGCGATCGCTCCAGCGCGGCCGCGGCCTCCGTGAGGCGGCCCTGCTTGTGGTAGAGCGTGCCGAGATTGTTGAGCGCGTACGAGACCTGGATGTCCTCGGCGCCCAGGCCGCGCTCGTAGATCCCGACCGCGCGTTCGAGCGCGCGCTCGGCCGCGGCGAAACGGCCGCGGTCCTGGTAGATCGCGGCCTCGTTCAAGAGCGCGAGCGCGAAATCGGGGTGGTCCGCGCCGAGGATCCTCTCCTGGATCGCGAGCGCCCGCTCGGCCAGCGGTTCGGCCTCGGCGAAGCGGTTCATGGTCCAGTAGAGGGCGGCGAGGTTGTTCAGGGTCTCCGCGATCTCGGGATGATCCGGCGGAAGCAGTCGCTCGCGCCGTTCCAGGGCGAGGATGAAGAGGGACTCCGCCGCCGCGAAATCGCGCTGCTCCTGGCGGACCTGGGCCAGGCTGTTCCAGGCGGCCGGAAGCTCGAGCGGGCCGGCGGCGGCGTTCGCCGAGAGGTTGGCCACCGCCCGCTCCAGCAGCCGCGACGCCTCGGGAAGGTCGCCCTGCACCGCGCGGATCCAGCCGAGGTTCGCCCCGGCGACTCCCACCAGGGGGTCGTCCGGCGGCAGCAGCGCCGCGCGGATCGCCAGCGCGGCCTGGTACGCCGTATCCGCGGCGGCGATCTCGCCGCGCGCGCGGTGGACGGCGCCGAGGTCGGTCAGCACCGCCGCCTCGGCGAGCGTGCCCGTGCCGGCCACCTCGCGGCGCCTCGCGAGCGCGGCCTGCAGGAGTTCGCCCGAGCGGTCGTAGAGACCGAGCCCCGAGTAGACGACGCCGAGGGTGTGCATCAGGCGCGCCTGCACCTCCGGCTGCGCGTCCAGCTCGGTCGAGATCTTCCGTGCGCCCGCGTCGAGGATCTCGCGCGCCGTGACCGCGTTGCCGCGCGCCTCGCTCGGGTGGGAGATCTCGAAGAGACCGGTGACGAAGTCCGTGACCTGGCGCGATTCGCCTTCCGCGGCGACGGCGCGGCTCAGATTGCGTGCCGACCGGACGTACAGCACGCTCATCCAGACGCCGAAACCGATGATCAACAGCACGATGCCGGCGATCAGCGCCGACGGCAAGCGGTTGCGCGCGATGAGTTTGCGTAGCTGGTACGAGGCGCTGGGCGGCCGGGCCAGGATGGGCTGCGACGCGAGGTACCGCTCGATGTCCTCGGCCAGGGCCGCGGCGCTCTGGTAGCGGTCGGCCGGGTCCTTCGCCAGGGCCTTGCCCACGATCGTCTCGAGATCGCCCGGCAGGCGGCGGCCGGCGGGCGCCGTCTCGCGAAACGGCCGGGGCGGCGCGGTGTGGATCAGGCGGATCTGCTCGAGCAGCGAGACGCCATCGCTCGCGTACGGCGGCGCGCCGGTCAACAGCTCGTAGAGGACCACGCCAAGCGCGTAGACGTCGCTGCGCACGTCGATCTCGCCGGAGATGCCGCGCGCCTGCTCCGGACTCATGTAGCGGACGGTGCCGATGGGCTGGCCTTCCCGGGTCAGCTGCGCCGCCTCGCCGCTCCCCTCGTCGAGCACCTTGGCGATACCGAAGTCGATGACCTTCGGCACCGGCGCGCCGTCCTGTTCGGACACGAGCAGGTTTGACGGTTTCAGGTCGCGGTGGATGACGCCCTTCTGGTGGGCGTGCTGCACGGCGCGGCAGACGGCGAGCAGAAGCGCGATCCGACCGGGGACCGGCACGGCCTGCCGCTCGCAGTACGTCGTGATCGGCACGCCGCGCACGAGGTCCATCACGAAGTAGGGCCGACCCAGCGCGTCCTGGCCGGCATCCAGCACCCTGGCGATGTGCGGATGATCCATGCGGGCGAGGACCTGACGCTCGGCCGCGAAGCGCGCCGCGACCTGACCGGAGCCGCATCCCCGGCGCACAAGCTTGAGGGCGACCTCGCGGCGGATCGGCTCCGACTGCTCGGCGCGATAGACCACCCCCATGCCGCCCTCGCCCAGCACCTCGACGATGCGATAGGGTCCGATCCGTTCCGGCTGCGGGTCGTCGCCGGACGCGAGGAAGCCCCGGCTCGACTCGGCCGCGAGCCGACGGCCGAGACCGGCGGTCGCGACCAGCGACAGCCCGTCCTGGTCGTGGCGCAGTAGCGCTGCGGCCTCCGCCCGCAGGTCGACGTCCCCGGCGCAGGCCTCGTCGAGATAGGCGTCCCGCGCCGCCGCCGGCAGTTCGACCGCTGCGAGCAGGATCGCGCGCAGCCTCCCGAAGCGGTCGTCGCTCATGCGCCGGCGTCCGTGGCGAGCGCACGTCCGAGCATCATCCGCGCGACCCGCCAGTCCTCGTCCACGGTCCGCTTGGAGACGCCCAGCACGTGAGCGGCCTCGCGCGCGAGCAGGCCACCGAAGACCCGCAGCTCGACGACCTTCGCCATGCGCTCGTCCTGGCGGGCGAGCGCCTCGAGCGCGTCGTTCACGGCGAGGATCTCCAGCGAGAGCTGCTCGGCATTCGCGACCTGCTCGTCCAGGGTGACGCGCCGCCAGTGGCCGCCGCGCTTCGCGGCCGCGTGCTTGCGGGCGTGGTCCACGAGGATCTGGCGCATCGCGCGAGCGGCGATGCCGTAGAAATGGGCGCGGTCCTGCCAGTCGGCCCGGGTCTGGTCGACGAGGCGCAGGTAGGCCTCGTGGACGAGGGCGGTCGGCTGCAGCGTGTGGTCAGGCCGCTCGCGCCGCATGAGGCCGGCGGCGATGTCCCGCAGCACCGGGTAGACGGCGGCGTAGAGACGATCGGCCGCGTCCCCGCGGTCGGCGTCTCCAGCCTCGAGGTCGTGCAGCCACCGCGTGATCTGGTCGCGGGGCGAATCGGTCATCGTCACCTCCCTGGGTCGCGCGTCGCCGTGATCGTTCAACGCACCAGCGTCATCTTGCGCGCGGCGACCGCGCCCGGCGCCTCGAGGCGCACGAGGTACACGCCGGCCGGCGCATCGCCGCCCTGACGGTTGCGACCGGACCAGGTGACCTCGTGCGAACCCGCCTCGCGGTTCCCGGACACGAGGGCCTGCACGAGCCGGCCGCGCAGATCGTAGACGGCCACGCGGACCGGACCGGCGCGCGGCGTGTCGAAGCGGATTCGCGTGATCGGATTGAAGGGATTGGGCGCGTTGGGATGCAGCCGATACGCCGGCGCCGGCGGCTCCACGCCGGTCTCGCCGAAATGGATGGCCACGCGCGCCGAGTCGACGGCGCCGGCGCAGTCGGTCACGAGGTAGTCGAGCTCGTCGAGGGCTGCGGACTCCGCCGGCGGCCAGTACGCGATGGTCTCGCCGCCGGGGGCGACGCGCGCCGTGCCCGCGGTCGCGTCCACGACGACGCTCACGATCGTCAGGGGATCCCCGTTGGGATCGACGTCGTTCACGAGCGGCGACAGGGTCGCGGGCGCGGTCGCCGACACGGTGACGTCGTCGTCCGCCGCGACGGGCGGCTGATTGTCCGGGCCGCCGGTCGTCGCGACGAGCAGCAGGCGATCGTACAGCGCGACCGGCTCGAGCCACAGATCCGGCCCGATCGCGAGCCCCGAGTAGCAATCGAACGCGACCTCGACGCCGCCGGCGCCCGCGGTGATCACCGTGAACGTGTCGCCGGGCGCCGGCGCGAAGCCGTCCGTCAGCGAGACGTGGAGCGAGCCCCCCAGCGCCGCGGAGCCGGTGACGGCGAGCTGATCGTGCTGGACGCCGGGAAGGGCGCCGCCGAGCTCGAAGAAGAGGCGACTCGTCGGGGTCGTCGTGTAGTCGCCGACCACGGTCAGGATGCCCAGCGACGACCCGGGCCGGACGCGGCCTGGATTCGCGAAGACCGCCGTGGCGACGTCGACGGTCCCGCCGCCCGCGAGGACGGCGTCGCTGTCGTTCGTCAGGTGTCCGGTCGCGGTGACGGTCGCGCCGCCGGCGACGGTGGTCACCCCGCCGTTGTCCAGGCCGGCGACGGTGAGCGCGCCGGTCAGGACGGCGAGGCGGCCGCGCTCGCCGGTCGCGGCGTCCGGCAGGTTCGCCAGCAGCCCGGCCACGCTGCTCGATCCCGGTCCGTTGCGCCGGACGAGGCCGAGATTCGCCAGGGTCCCGTTGCCGGCGATGTCCCCGCCGAGCGCGACGACACCGTCTGCGAGATTCCAGACCGTGCCTTCGCGCTGCAGGGTCGCGCCGGCCCCGATGGTCAGGACCCCCTCGTTCGTCAGAGCGCCGCCGGCCCGCCAGGTGCCCTCGCTCACCGTGATCGTCCCGGCGGCGCCGGGATCCGGGGTCCGCAGGTTGGCCACGGCGACCGCGACGTCGCTCACGGACGGGCCCGACTTCGTGACGGCGCCGAGGTTGGTCAGCGAGCCGGCGCCGGCGAGATGGCCGGCGAGCGCGAGCGAGGAGCCGACCTGGTTGTCCAGGACGCCATCGAGCTGCAACGTCGCGCCGGCAGCGATCGCGACCTCGCCCAGGTTCTGCAGCGTGCCCTCGACCGCCAGCGTGCCCGATTCGATCAGCAGCCCGCCCGGGGTTGCGGTCTTGGCCGCGAGGCCGCTCCCCCGGTTGATGACGGTGACGTCCGGGCCGAAGCTACCGCCGCCGTTCGCGGCGATGGTCCCGCCGCTGTCCACTGTCAGGAAACCGCGGACGCTGCCGCCGCGCAGGTCGAGCGTGCCCAGCAGCTCCCACGGATGCGGCAGTTCGTGCGGCGTGTTGCCGGTGCTCGCGTCACCGCCGTTCTCGATCACCGTCTTGTCCGAGGTCACCGTGGCGACCTCGATCGCCTTGGCGGGATCGGCGACGCCGTCGAGGCGCAGGTGACCGCCGGCGGCGATGGTCAGGACGAGCTCCGGCGCGTCGCTCTCGTTGCACTGGGTGAGCCAGCCGATCTCCGCCGTCGACGAGAGCACCACGTCGCCCGTCGTGATCTGCACGTTGTCCCCCGCCTCCGGCAGGCTGTGCGTGCTCCAGTTGAGGGGATTCTCCCAGGCCGTGGTGCCGGCGGCACCGGTCCACACGACCACGTCGCCGCAGCCCTGCGGCCAGGCGCCGATCAGCACGCCGCACGGGTTGTTGGCCGGCAGGCAGGGCGAGTTCGCCGCGAGGCCGTAGTCGCCGTCCTGCCAGGGCTCCGTCCGGCAGTAGGCGGGCTGACAGAAGTGGGGGTCGCCGGTCAAGACGCCCGCTCCGAAATCGATGGCGCCGGCGCCACCCGTCCCGCTGGCGTCGACGTCGCTGCAGCCGATCGCCGCGGAGGCCCCCGCGGCGACGAACAGATCGTCCACGACGTCGGCGCGGTTGCCCCAGACGATCGTCCTGGTCAAGGCGAGGTGGGCGCCGCCCGTGACGGCGATGCCGCCGCCGTTGAAGGCGCCCGCGCCGAGGTTCGCCGCGTTGCCGCTGATCGTACAGCCCGTGACGGTGACGCTGGCGGCGCCCTCGCACCAGACGGCGCCGCCGCGGCCGCCGGATCGGTTGCCCACGAACGTGCAGCCGGCGAAGACGGGCTCGCCGCCCTGGACGTGGACCGCTCCGGCGTGCTGGTCGCTCGAGTTGTCGACGAAGAGGCAATCCTCGAACACGGGCGACGAGCCCAGGCAGGACACGGCGCCGCCCGGCGCGCCGGCGACGGCGTTGCCCTCGAATCGGCAGTCGCGAATCGTCGGCGACGCGCCGCCGGCGATGCGCAGCGCGCTGCCCGCCGGCGCGCGGATGATCGTGAATCCGTCGACGGTGGCCGCACCCGACTCCCCCGAATCGAACGTGAACGCGCGGCCGGCGTTCTCGGCGTCGATGGTGGTGGCGGCGGCGCCGTTCGTGGACCGGAGCGTCAGGTCCTTCCCGCCGAAGTCGAGGTTCCGGTTGTCCGGTCCGGTGTAGGTGCCGGGGACGACCAGCACCAGGTCGCCCGGCGCCGCCGCCGCGAGCGCGGGCTGGATGGCCGTGAAGTCGCCGCCGCCGCCGGGATCGACGACACGGGTGGTCGCACGGGCGGTCGCGTACGGCAAGACGTTGGCGAGCAAGGCGAGGGCGATGAAGCGGCCAGTGGTCACGATCGAACTCCCTTTGTCCGGGAGATGCGCATTTCCCCGTCTCGATGTGCAGCGACTCGTCGCCGCCGTCCGGCAACACCGGATTAATATACTCCGATTTCTGTCGCCGTCTCCCCGGCGACGGACACGGCCCGTTCAACCGGCCGGGAGTTTCGGCACCGCCGACTGCACATCCGGCGACCGGCCTGCGCATGTCCCGGCACACGAGGATGAAGGAACGCGGGGACCAAGCCCCGGCCGCTCCAGGGAATCCTCAGCCGACAGGAGGAATGTCATGAGTACGTCCACCGAGATCCGTACGCCGCGAACCAGCGCCGTCGTCTTGATCGTGATCCTGGCCTTCGTCACCGGGGTGCCGTTCGCCGCCGACGCCTGCGAGGCCGAGGTGACGTTCGACACGCTCGTCGCCGGCACCGTCTTCAGCCCGGCCACCGGCGTCATGCCGGGCGACGTCCTGTTCGTCGAGGACGGCATCACCGTGTCCGCCAACCAGTTCATGTTCCCCGGCGGCGGGTCGGCGTTCGGCGGCGCCGGCATCGTTCCCGCGATCGTGGCGCCGTTCGTGTTCGGCAACGTCAACATCTGCCGCGAGAACAACGTCAATCTGACCTTCGATCTCAGCGGCCTGGGCATCGTCGTGACCACGGTGACGTTTCACTGGCTCGATCTCGGCGGTTTCGAGAACCTCCGCGTGAACGGCGCGCCGCTGTACGTCGGCGAGCTGGACCTGGCGCCGGCGGCGATCGCGCCCGGAGTCGCCTACAGCGTGATGGAGGTGGCCGTGCCAGGCGGGAAGAAGGGCATCAGCCGGCTGGTCGGTCACGTGGACCGGTTCACCGTCGGCGGTCAGGAGTTCGCGATCGACGAGATCTGCGTCGACGGTATCGTTCCGGGCAGCGGGCGCCGCGTGCACGTGTCGCTCGACGATCCCGCCAAGGGCCTGGTCGTGGTCGAGCAGGAGTCCTGGACCACGGTGAAGTCCCTGTTCCGTTGATCTGGAGTGACCCCCGGTCAAGGCCGTTTTCCTTCAGGGAGACGGCCTTTCTTCGTTCCTGTGCGGGCGAGCGGAGAGGGCGGACAAGAGGACGCTTCGACGACGAAGCGCTCCGGCACGACGCGGGTTGCTCCGCCAAGCCAGCGCGGTCAGCGGAATTGGCCCTTCGCTGCCGTCCAGGTGCGGGTCTCGATGGCGACCGGCGCCGCGGGCCCGGCCCACGGCGTGGTATCGGCGACGCCTGGACGATCGCGACGTTTCCGCATTCGCCCGGCGCCAGCTCCATCAGCCCGGCGGGTTCCTCCGCATCGCCGGTGATCTCGACAAGGCCGTCGACGACGAGGAAGGATTTCACGCTCGCAGCGAGCGGCAGCGCGTCGATCCGCGAGGTCCCTTCGCTCCAGTAGTCGCCGTTGCACGCCACCAGCTGGAAGTCGTCGCGGTAGACGTAGATCTTGGTGTCGAACTGCGATCCCCACGTGTCGATGTCGACCGTGACGTCGGCCTGCGGCGCGAACCGGTAGACCACGTCCGGCGAGCCGGATGCCAGCACGGGGCAGAGCTCGTCGTAGTCGTCCCCGTAGCCGACCGTCGTACGGTGAACGTGATGCGGACCATGACTCCCTCCCCTCTGAAGCCAGCAGGACGGACACAGCACCTCTCCCAAGGCCCTCGCCCGCCTCTCCTCGCCGCGGCTCACCGATCCCACCACATTGGCGCCACCGATTCGCGCTGGTTGTCACCGGATTCGCCGCGACGCCGCGTTGACCAGGTGGGCGGCGGGACCGCACGTCGATCGGCCCTGGAACGGCCCGGCATCCGCGAGATGGCGGACGCCGGGCCGTTGCGTGGAAACGCGGTCGCTACTTCACCAGCGTGAGCGGCACGCGCTCGCGGAGGCGACCGTCGACACGCAGCAGCGCCTGGTACACGCCGGAGGCCGCCGGGCACCCGGCCTCATCGGTCCCCTGCCAGGTGACCGCGTGCTCGCCCGCCGCGAGCGCCTCGCTCACGAGCTGCCGCACGCGGCGGCCGCGCAGATCGACGATGTCGAGCTGGACCCGACCCGCCTGCGGCAGCGTGAAGCGCAGCGCCGTCGCCGGATTGAACGGGTTGGGCGCCGCCCGGAACGTGGCCGGCAAGAGCGCGGGCGCGTCATCCTCCCGGACCGGGGTCAACGTGCCGTCCAGGGCGTCGACGTTGATCGCGTCCACCCGCATCTGGCCGTCGACATTGCCATCGAAGGACGCGCCGAAGAGGATCCCGCCGATGCCGCGGCCCGCGACCCCGTGCTCGCGGCGGTGCACCACGCGCTCGCCGTCCATCCAGACGCTGTACACGCCGAGAGCCGCGTAGTAGGCCAGCTCGACGTGGATCGGCTGCTGCGCGACGTACGACTCGGTGTGGTAGTGCGTGCCGGCGCTGGTCTCGTCGTCGAACAGCACGTCGCCTGTCGGGGTGAATTTGAGGGTGAGGAACTGGGCCGCGCTCGTGCCCTCCTCGCGGAGGTAGACGAAGTAGGATTCCAGGGATTCGAAGTACAGCCGGAACGAGATCGAGAGATCGCCGGTCGCCTCGATGTCGTTCAGGAACCCGAATCGCACGCGCGACGTGGTGGTCGTGGACTCGTCCTGGATCAGCAGCGCGGGCGTGGCGAAGCCGCCGTTCTCGACGGTCGGCGTGCAGCCGGAATATTCGATCGGCTGGCCGAGCGCCGCGCCGCCGGTGCCGATGGGCTGGCCGATCGGCTCGTCGTTGAAATTCGCCGTCAGCAGCTCGTCGGCGGTGCCCGGCGCCCAGTCGACCGACAGGTTGTCCAGCCGGACCGAGCCGGTGGCGTTGCCGTCGGACTGGTTGCCGACCACGATGAGCGCCGGGCCGTAGGCCGTCAGGCCGTGGGTCTCGTTGGTGAGGACGGGGACGCCGTTGAGGGTGAAATCGTAGGTCCCGTTGTTCAGGTTGAAGCTCAACTCGATCAGGAGCAGGTCGCCCGCGGCATAGGTGTCGAACGCGGCCAGCGGGAAATCGTCGGCGTCGGACAGGTACATGATGCCGGCGGCGTCGAGGGTGAGGTCGAAGAACCACATGGCGTTGGGATTCGGCCCCTCGATCGCGACCTTGTAGACGTCGACCGAGTCGAGCTGCAGTTCGAGCGAGATGTTGAGCTTGCCGTCAACGACCTCCCGGCCGTCGACCAGGGCGAAGGTGAGCTCGTCGCTGCCGGTGCTGGTCGTGTCCCAGATCTGCACGGAGCGGTCGCCGGGGCCGTCCTGGACGACGACCTCGCTGTGGTTGTCGCCGTCCGCCTCGATCGGCTCGCCGAAACGGGCGCCTCGCCGGTCGAGGCTCGAGCCGACGGCGCGATTGTCGAAGTGGGCGTCGAACATGATGAAGCGGGCCTCGGCGATCGAGGCGAGGTGGAGCGAGAGAACGCACGCGGCGATCAGGATCTTGCTAGTCATGGTCTGGACCTCCAGGGGTTCGGGTTCAGACCGCTATGCGCGAAACGGGATCGCGATGTGCAGGAGTTCCTGCCTGTCGCCCGCCCGGGTCCCATGGTATCATTGTTCAAATGAATCGCCGGCCAGCCAACTGACTGGAGCGCGCCATGCCCCGCTCGATCGCCGCCATGCTCTGCCTGACCGCCGTCGCGACCGCGGCCCTGGCGGACGACATCCGCTTCGTCGTCCCCTCGCCCGCGGCTCCGCCGGGCGTCCGCGTCCTCGACCGGCGCGGCGACCTCTGGCTGGTGGAGGGTCCGGCCGAGCTCGTCGACCGGTGGCCCGGCGCCCGGCCGGCACCGGTGCCCGCGCCGCGCGCCGCGGCGCGCGCCTGGACCCCGCTGCGCGACCCCGATCCGCGCGTGCAGAACCTCGCCGACCAGGTGGTCTGGGGCGATCTCCAGGCCGACCTCGAGTGGCTCGTGGGGCTCGGCGTCCGTCACAGCCTGAACGCGAACATCCACGTCGTGGCCGACCAGCTCGAGGCCAGGTTCGCGGCTCTGGGCCTCGCGACCGAGCAGCACGACTTCACGATCTCCGGGATCGTCGTGCCCAACGTCATCGCCACCCAGGTGGGCGAGGTCCAGCCCGATTCGATCGTGGTGGTCTGCGCGCACTACGACGCCACGAGCGAGGCGCCGGAGGTCGCGACTCCCGGCGCCGACGACAATGCGAGCGGCGCGATCGCGGTGCTGACTTGCGCCCGGCTGCTGGCCGGCCACCAGCTGGGCTATACCGTCCAGTACGCGCTCTTCGGCGGCGAGGAGCAGGGCCTGCGCGGCAGCCGCGCGTGGGTCCAGCTGCAGGCGTCGCAGGGCGCCGCCATCCTCGGCGCCCTGAACTTCGACATGGTCGGGTGGTGGGAGCCCGGCGTGCCGTTCGACCTCGAGATCGAGACCAACGCGCATTCGCAGTGCCTCGCGGCCGCGGTCGTCGACGCGGCGACCACCTACGCCGACATGCCCTTCGTCCTCCACGAGGCCGAGGACATCTGGTGGGGCGACTTCTACTCGTTCTGGCAGGAGGGGTATGCGGCCGTCAACCACGAGGAAGCCTGGGACTGGGGCGACCCCGACTTCAATCCCCGCTACCACACGACGGGCGACCTCGTGATCTACCTCGACCCGACCTTCACCACGCGGAACGTGCGGGTGGCCGTGACGGCGACCGCCACGGTGGCCGGCCTCGCCGGCGTGACGGCGGTCCCTTCGGCCGTTGCGCCGCCGGCCGCCAGGCTGACGGCGAGTCCGAACCCGTTCAACGGGCGGACGACCCTCGCGCTCGAGGCGCCCGGCGTCGGGGCGAACGCCGAGGCGGTGATCTACGATCTGCGCGGCCGCCGCGTGGACACGCTCGTGATGCCTCTGCGGGACGGCCGCGGGACGGTGGACTGGGATGCGGCCGACGCCCGGGGGCGGCCGCTCGCGACCGGCGCGTACGTCGCCCGGGTCGATCGCCCGGCGGGTCCGGCGACCTGTCGCCTCGCGTACGTGAAGTGACCGCGCCCGGCCGGCCGCCGGCCGGGGACACGGCCCGCACGCCCGCGCCCGGCGCCGTCGCCAACGCCAGGATCGCCAGACGGGCGTTTCGCTGCTAGATTCGCCGGCAACGAAAGGACGCGATCCATGCCTTCCCAATCCCTGCGCATCGCCGTGGTCGGCGCCGGCCATCTCGGCCGCTGGCACGCCCAGCAGCTGGCCGGCCTGTCGGGTATCGAACTGGTCGCGATCTGCGACCCCGATCCTTCGCGCAAGACCCTCGCCGACCTCTACGGCTGCCGGTGGGTGCCGCGGCACGAGGACCTCGAAGCGGGCGCGGTGGACGGCGTCACGATCGCCGCGCCGACGACCCTGCACCACCGCCTGGCGACCCACTTCCTCGAACAACGGATCCCGTGCCTGGTCGAGAAGCCCATGGCGGCGACCGCCGCCGAGGCGCGCTCGCTCTGCGAGCTCGCGGAGCGCCAGCAGACCCTGCTCCAGGTGGGCCATATCGAGCGGTTCAACCCCGCGCTGCGGGCTGTCACCCGGAAGATCGCCAATCCCCGCTTCCTCGAGGCGGTGCGCGTGGCGCCCTACCCGTTCCGCGCGACCGATGTCGGCGTCGTGCTCGACCTCATGATCCACGACCTCGAGATCATCCTGGCCCTCGTGCGCGACGAGATCGTCGAGGTGCGCGCGTGGGCGACGCCGGTCTTCTCCTCCACCGAGGACCTGGCCGCCGCCTGGATCGAGTTCAGGGGCGGCGCCTGCGCGCAGCTGAAGGCCGTGCGCACCGCGCTGCGTACCGAGCGGCGCCTGCGCATCTACCAACCGGACGCGTTCATCGAGGTCGATTTCATGGACCGGATCGCGACGGTGACCCGCCGCGACCCGCGGCTCGAATCCGGGGAGATCAAACCGGAAGCGCTGACGCCCCAGGACCTCGGCGGCCTGTCCCCGACCGATTTCGTGCAGAATAATCTGGTCTCGGTCGAGAAACCGCCGGTGGACCCGGACGCGAACCCGTTGCGCGACGAGCTCGCCGCATTCGCGCGGTGCATCCGGGAGGGCGTGGCGCCGCAGGTCGGCGGTCGCGACGGGCTGCGCGCGATGGAAGCGGCGGAGATGGTGCGCAAGGCGGCCGGTCTGCCCTGAACCCGCGACCCTGGTCAGCCGCCGGCCTCCGGTTCCGGGATCCGGCCGAGCAGCCGGAGCAGGCCGTCCAGGATGGTCAGCGGGTGGGGCGGACAGCCCGGGATGTGGAGGTCGACCGGCACCGTCGACGCGGCGCCGTCGTGCTGCTCGGCATGGCCGAGGAAGGGGCCGCCGCTGATCGCACACGCGCCGACGGCGATCACGATCTTGGGCTCGGGCACCGCCTCCCACGTCTTGCGCAGAGCCGGGCGCATGGCCGCGGTCACCGGTCCGGTGATCAGGAGCCCGTCGGCGTGGCGCGGCGACGCGACGAACTGGATGCCGAACCGGCCGAGATCCCAGCCGACGGTCGACAGGACGTTCGTGTCGGCCTCGCAAGCGTTGCAGCCCCCCGCGCTCACCACGCGCAGCTTCAGGGATCGGCCCAACAGGCGTCGCAGCCGGTCGCTCAGCTCGACCGCGAGGCGGGCGCCCTCGGGGCCGAGCACCAGGTCCTCGCGCCGGCTCGCGGCGAGCTGATGGTCGCGGCCGAACCGGATCGCCTGCGCCGGGCAGACCGCCTCGCACCTCGCGCAGAACAGGCACTTCCCGAGGTCCAGGCCCACGCTCCCCTCGAGCGTGATCGCGCCGGTCGGACATTCGTCCGCGCACTGCCGGCATCCCTCGGGGCAGGCGCCGGCCGCGATGACCGGCCGGCCGCGGTAGCGATCCGGCAACGACGGCGGCGGACCGTCCGGGTACCGGGTCGTCCGGTGTTTCTGCTGGAGCCTCGCCAGGGTCGTCTTGATCATAGGTCGTGTCCGCAGTAGCTGAGATTGAAGCTCTTGTTGCAGAGCGGGAAGTCGGAGATCTGCTGACCGCGCATCGCGAGCGCCAGCCCGAACCAGTTGTGGAACGAGGGGTCGACGACCTTGTAGCGCGCGAAGCGCCCATCGGCGCCCGTGAGCGCGACGTGGCAGATCTCGCCGCGCCAGCCTTCGACGAGGGCCACGGCGAGTCGGTCGGCCGCCGGCGGCGCCGGGCGCTCCAGCGCGACCGGTCCGCCCGGCAGGCTGTCGAGCAGCTCCTGGATGAAGGCGAACGACCGCTGGACCTCGATCGAGCGGACGTGAGCGCGCCCGAAGACGTCGCCCGTCGGCCAGGTGCAGATCGGGATGTGGACGAAGCGGTAGATGCCGTGGGGGTGGTTCTGGCGAACGTCGCGCTCGGCGCCGCAGGCGCGGGCGGCGGGGCCGACGAGTCCGATCTCGTCGCACACGTCCAGGGAGAGCAGGCCGGTGCCCTCGAATCGGGCCATCACCGACGGGGAGTCCCAGAGCAGGCGATCGGCGACCGCGAAGTCCTGGCGGGCGGCGGCGAGCCGGCGCTGGAGATCCTCGCGCAAGGCGTCGTCGACGTCGTGGTCGAGGCCGTAGGGGCGCACGAGACCGCGGCCGAAGCGGTTGCCGCAGAGCTGGGCGGTGGCGTTGAGCACGTCGCCGCGGATGCGCCCGCAGTAGGCGGCGGTCGGAAGGAACCCGACGTCGCCGGCGAGAGCGCCCAGGTCGCCGATGTGGTTGGCGAGGCGCTCGAGCTCGAGGGCGATGCCGGCGATCGCCAGGGCGCGGGGCGGCGCGCCGCCGCCGCCGAGCGCTTCCCTGACGAGCGCGTGGGCCAGGGCGTGCCCGATGGTGGTGTCGCCGGCGAGGGTCTCCATGTACGCCAGCGTGCGCCGGTCGGGTCCACCGACGAGCGCGCGCTCGACGCCGCGGTGCTGGTACCCGAGCGCGATCTCGAGATGCAGCACCTCCTCGCCGTGGCACTGGAAACGGAAGTGGCCGGGTTCGATGACGCCGGCATGGACCGGGCCCACGGCGACCTCGTGGACCTCCTCGCCGTCGACGCGGAAGAACGCGTCCGGGATGCGGCGGATCGGTTTGAGCCACGGGTGGCCGCGCGGCTCGACACCCCACTGCTCGGCCAGCTCGCGCTCGAACCAGTGCGCCTGGGGGCAGTCGGGCGTCAGCGCGTCGTAGCTGCCGGAAACGTCGGCCGCGCACGCGAGCAACTCGCCGTCGTCGTCCCCCGCGACGACGGCGACCACGCGCAGCGCGTCGCCCCGCCGGCCCGCGCCGAAGTACGCCGCCAGCCGCCGGCCGCGCGCGACGCCGCCGATCACCTCGTCGCGCAGCGCCGCCACGGACAGGACGGGAAGGTCACCAAGGGCGATCGATTCGCCGTTGCCCAAATGCGCACTCATGACAGCCCCAGGGCGCCCAGAGCGCGGGTGATGGCGTCGGCGAGGGGACGGGGCACGTAGACGCCGAGGATCAGCACGCCGATCCCCAGGCAGGCCGGCGGCACGACGGCCAGCCACGGCTCCCGCCGCCGGGCGACGTTCGTCTCCCCATGGGCCATGCCGGGCACGATCATCGCCATGCCGACGAACACCAGCAACAGGAGCACGAGGTAGACGACCGCGATGACCGGTCGCTGCGCCGCCAATCCGCCGCGCAGGATCGTGAACTCGCTCAGGAACGGTCCGAACGGCGGCGACCCGGTGACCGCGAGGAACCCCGCCAGCCACAGCAAGCCGCTGGCGGGCAGCGCGCGCAACAGGCCGGTGACCTCCGCGGAGGAGCGCGTGCGGTACGCCGCGAGTACGTTGCCCGCGATCAGGAACAGCATGCCCTTGGTCAACGAGTGGTTCACCACGTGGAGCAGCGCGCCGAAGCCCGCGGCGCCGCCGAGCCCCACGCCGAGGGCGGCAATGCCCATGTGCTCGACGCTGGAGTACGCCAGCATCCGCTTGTAGTCGCGCTGGCCGACGATGAAGACCGCGGCGAAGCCCATCGAGACCAGGCCGAAACCCACCAGGAGGTTCGCGCTGAACGCCGCCTGACCCGCGGCCACGCACACGCCGTGCAGGCGCAGGATCGCCAGGAACGCGCAGTTCAGCAGCGCACCCGAGAGCAGCGCCGAGACCACCGACGGCGCCTCGCTGTGCGCGTCGGGAAGCCACGTGTGCAGGGGCGCGAGGCCCATCTTGGTGCCGTAGCCGACGAGCAGGAGAAGGAACGCCGCGCGCAGCCAGGTGGGATCGAGCTGGCCGGCGTGTTCGGCCAGGGCCCGCACGGTCAGGCCGCCGAGCTGGTCGTCCAGCGCGGAGGTCGCCACCACGAGGAAGAAGTTCCCCAGCAGGGCGATCGCGATGCCGACCGAACAGATGACGAGGTACTTCCAGGCGGCCTCGAGGGACCGATGATGGCGGTGGAAGTGGATGAGGGGCGCGCTCGCCAGCGTGGTGCCCTCGACGGCGACCCACATCAGGCCGAAGTGCTGCGCGCCGATGACCAGGGTCATGGCGCCGAGGAAGAGCAGCAGACAGCCAGTGAAGGTGGCCTCCGGCGCGTTGACGAAGAGGAAACCCTCCGTGTAGTCCTCCCGCTGGTCCCGGCCCTCGCGGCGCAGATAGCCCACCGCGTAGACGGCCGCGACCAGGAAGAGCAGGCTGGTGACCGCCAGGATGAGCAGCTCGAGGTCGTCCAGTTCCAGCCAGCCGCCCAGCTCGGCCAGCGGCCGCCGCAGCCACGCCGCGACCGTGAGCCCGGAGTGGGCGAGCGCGGTCGCGACCAGCAGACCGCGGCGCAGCCCGTCGCTGCGCAGGAAGAACGCCAGCGCGCCGGCCGTGAGGGGCAACAGGACGAGGGCGACGATCATCGCGCTCCGCGGGCGTCAGTCCGTCAGGTTCGACAGCCGTTCGGTGTCGAGGTGACGGAACTCCCGGTTGATGTTGTAGACCATCAGGCCCATGACGAAGACCGCCATGAACGCGTCGAGGAAGATGCCCATCTCCACCAGGAGCGGTTCCCGCTCGGCGAAGACCAGGCCGAAGGTGGTGATTCCGTTCTCCATTGCGAGGTAGCCGAGCACCTGGGTGATCGCCATCCGCCGCGCGATGATGAGGAAGAGACCGACCATCGTCGTGTTCAGCGCGACCGCGACCAGGAATTCCGATTCGGCGTCGCCGGGCAGCGGCAGGCGCCCGCCCAGCCACAGCGCGAGGCCGAGCAGCGCGCCGCCGATCAACAGCGACGGCGTGTAGCCGACCACGGGCGCGACCTCGCGCCGCTCGTCCGCGCCGCGCACCGCGCGGGTCAGCAGCCAGGGGAAGACGATGCCCTTGCTGATCGTGCTCGCGGTGACCTGGAGGACGACCCGCAGGGTGAGGTCGTCCGCGTGGAAGAAGAGGGGAAGCAGGCCCAGCAAGAGGCCCTGCAGCGCCAGGATCCGGATGCAGGCGACGAGGCGGCTCGTCCCGAGCAAGCTCAGGTTGCCGAGCACGACGAGCGCGATCGCCGCGTCGATCCAGTCGTTCATCTCCGCCATCGCCTCCCGGATACCACGCGCTCCTCCTACCGCAGCGTCAGCCCGAAGCCGACTCCGGCCAGGACCGTCGCGGCCACCAGCAACTGGGGCACCCCCGTCAGGCGCACCCTGGCCTTCGTCGATTCGACACAACCCGTCGCCACGGCCAGCACCGCCATGGCGGCCAGGCCGAACCCGAAGTCGAGGGCGACGAAGCCGGTGCGCAGCGGCAGCAGGATTCCCACCACCAGGGCGCCGAGCACCCACAGCTTCAGCGCCGCCGCGTACTGCACGAACGCGAGGTCCGGCCCGCCGTGGTCCAGGACCATCACCTCGTGGATCATCGTCAATTCGAGGTGCGTGTTCGGATCGTCGAACGGGATCCGCGCGTTCTCCGCCAGGAAGACGACGAAGAAGGCTGCGCCGATCAAGAGCAGCGGCAAGCCGCCGTTCGGTCCGAAGTCGAAGAGCCGCACCGCCTCGTAGCAGTCCGACAGAGACGCGCCGCCGGCGCGCCTGGCCAGGGCCGCGAGCCCGACGAGGAGGGCGGGCTCGGCCAGCGCGGAGAAGGCGACCTCGCGGCTCGCGCCCATCCCCTCGAAACTCGAACCGGTGTCGAGCGCGGCGATCACGGTGAAGAAGCGGGCGACGGCGAGCAGGTAGGCAAAGAGCACGAAGTCGCCCGGGAAGGCCCCCACGGCGCGCACGCCGGCGAACGGCACGACGAGCAGGGACACGGTGACCGCCGCCAGGGTCACGAGCGGTCCCGCCCGGAACACCCAGGTCGTCGTGCCGCTGTAGACGGCTCCCTTGCGCAGGAGCTTGGCGAGGTCGGCGTAGAGCTGCAGCAGCGGCTGCCCTCGCCGTCCGGCGAAGACGGCCTTGGTCCGGTTGATGACGCCGAGCAGCAGCGGCGCCAGGAGCAGCGCGACCAGCAGGTGGATGACGGCGGCGATGGCCATGATCACGAGAGCTCCCAGACGAGGAGCACCAGGAGCGTCAGGACGATGTACAGGACGTAGAGCTGCGTCTGACCGCCCTGCACCCACCGCCGTTTCGCGAACAGCCGGCCGACCGCCGCGAAGACCGGCTCGTAGATCTCGCGGTGCATCGGATCCGGGGTCGAGGTCGCGAGCGACGCTCGCGCCGGGAACAGACCCCGCACGGGCTCGCCCTCGCGCCGCGTCCGAAGGGCGAACCGGAACAGGCTGGTCAGCGGCTGGGCGAAGCCGGCGGCGGTGTACTGCATCCGCCGATCGGGCGCCGCGTAACCGCAATCCCAGGTCAGGGCGGTCGTGATGGTCCGTCTCGCCAGCAGACCCCGGCGAGCCAGGACGAGCGCGCCGACCAGCGCGAGGAGGACGGCGCTGCCGAGCGCGACCATGCGCAGCGGCGGTCCCGCCAGCGCTCGGCCGGCCGGGTCGTGCGGCGGCAACCCGGCGGCCGCGACGACGACGCTGTCCAGGCCGGCGACCACGAACGGAGCGCCGAGGCCGATCGCGAGGCACGCCGCGGCCAGCACGACGAGCGGCACGCGCAGCGACCGGCCCACCTCGGTCGCATCCGCCGCGTGACGGCTGCGCGGCTCGCCGAGGAACATGATGCCGAAGGCCTTCGCGAAGCACGCGGCCGCCAGGCCGCCGATCAGGCCGAGCGCGCCCGTCGTGACCGCCCCGACCGCGGCGCCGGCGCCGCCGAGCGTGACGGCGCCGGTCAGCGCGCCCAGGAAGATGAGGAACTCGCTCACGAAACCGTTGAACGGCGGCAGCCCGCTGATCGCCGCGGAGCCGGCCAGGAAGGTCGTTCCGGTCCAGGGCATCCGCTTCAGCAGGCCGCCCAGGTGATCGATCTCGCGCGTGTGCGTGGCGTGCGCGACGGCGCCGGCGCCCAGGAAGAGCAGCCCCTTGAACAGCGCGTGGTTCGCGACGTGGAGCAGCGCCCCGGCGAACCCGAGGTACGCCATCGCCGGCTGGTCGTAGCTTCGGCCCAGCAGGCCCACGCCGAGCCCGAGCGCGATGATGCCGATGTTCTCGACGCTGTGATAGGCGAGCAGCCGCTTGACGTCGTGCTGGGCCAGCGCGAAGAGCACGCCGAGCACGCCGGAGGTCGCGCCGATCGCGACCATCGTCCAGCCCCAGGCCGGCGGCGGCGCCCCGAGGACCATGAGGATGCGCAGCAGCCCGTAGATGCCGGTCTTGATCATCACGCCGGACATCAGCGCCGAGACGTGGCTCGGCGACGCGGGGTGGGCCTCCGGCAACCAGACGTGCAGCGGCATGAACCCGGCCTTGGTGCCGAAACCAATCACGGCCAGCGCGAAGAGGAGCGACAGCGATCCCGCGCCGGCGCCCAGGTCGGCGAAGTCGAGCGAGCCCGCGGGCTGGCCCAGCAGGACGAAGAGCACGAAGAGGGCGCCCGTCCCGAGGTGCGTCGCGACGAGATAGGTGCGGCCGGCGCCGCGCACGTCGCCTCGCTCGTCCTCGAACACCACCAGCGCGTACGACGCGAGCGCCATGGCCTCCCAGGCGACCAGGAAGAGCACGGCGTTGCGCGCCACGACCACCAGCATCATGCAGGCGACCAGGACGTTGAAGAAGAACCACGAGGCGCCCAGATTCTTGCGGCCCTGCCACGCGCGCAGGTAACCGACGCCGTAGATCCCCGCGAGCGGTGCCAGCACCAGGATCGGCAGGAGGAAGAAGGCGGACAGCGGATCCAGGCCCAGGGCGAACGACCCCAGCGGTACGCTCCACGGCCACTGCAGCGCCAGCGATTCGCCGCGCGCGATCGTCACGATGGCCACGGGCAGCGACGCGAGCGAGGCGCCGACCAGGCTGCCGAGCACGATCCCGTTCCTCAGCCGATCCCGGCGTGACGCGGCCAGCGCCGCGGCGCCGCCGCCGAGCAGCAGGGCGAGCGACGCGATCAGCAGGATCACGGCGCCTCCCGCGGCGCCGCCGGCGGCTCCGTGACCGCCCTCGCCTCGGCCCGGCGCACCGTGGCCAGGATCTCGTCGCGGGAGGCCTGACGGGCGAGCTGGTCGCGCAGCGTCAGGTCGCGCAGGATGAAGACGAGGCGCGAGAGGATATGCAGGTGCGCCCGGACCGCCGGGCTCACGATCGTGAACAGCGTGCTGACCGGCTTGCCGTCGATCGCGCCGAAATCGATCGGCCGCTCCAGGAAACAGAGCGTCACCGTCGGCCGCGGGACGTGCAGGACGATCGGATTGCGAACGTGCGGGATCGCGATGCCGTCGCCCACGCCGGTCGAGCCGAGCGACTCCCGGGCGAGCAGGACCTGGTGCAGAAAGGTCCGGTCGACCTCGTCGGGCAGCCGCATCAATTCCACGATCGCCATCAGCACCGCGGACGTGTCCTTGCCGGCGACGCGATAGTGGATGCCACCGGCCTCGAGCGCCTCGCTGACCGCGGGGAGCGTCACGCGGTCGGCGTCCGGCGGCTCCTCGAAGATCTGGGGCGACACGTTGATCTTGCGGCCCGTGGCCCATTCGAGCAGCTCCGCCTTGTTGAAGCGGTACTGCTCGTTGATCAGGTAGGCGGGCAGCCGGCCGTCCTTGATCCACCGGTAGATCGTCTTCTCGGAAACGGTCAGGAGGCGGGCAGCCTCACGGACGCCGATCTGCATCTGTCGCCTCGATTCCCACCCGGAGACACCCGGTCTCGACGATGGACAGCCACGACATAATGTCCGCCGAAGTCCACGAGCGCAAGGCGTAGTTCGACCCGGCGCGGCGCCGCGGGACTACCTCCCTTTCACGAGGGACTTGAGGGCCGGCCGGACGTGGAAGACCGCGAGCTTGTGCGGCAGGAACAGCGGATTGCGGGGAAAGACCACGAGGCGGCAGTTCTGTTCGAGGCGCGGGCGCCAGTTGCGCTTGACGTCGCTGGCGCCGCGCAACAGGTCCAGGCCGCGCAACCCATGCTCGAACGCGTACTTGAAAGTCTGGTGGATCAGCCACTTGCCGCAGTTGCCCGCCTCGTAGCCACGGCGGTAGGCCATGTTGTAGCCGAAGTAGACCCCGCCGTGGATGAACCCGAGGGTATAGGCGACGACCTCGTCCCCGATGACCAGCTCGCACAGGAGAGGATCGAGCGGCGGGCTGGAGCGCAGGAGGGCGCGCGCGAACTCGACGTTGGTCGCCGAGGCGAAGAACGCATAACCGCCCGCCGCCTTCGCGCTGTCCAGCTCGACGGCGACGAGCTGATCCAGGTGGTCGATCGTCTCACAGCCGCGGACGACGCGCAGCGTCCAGTCCCCCCAGTGGGCGAACGTCTTCTCCTTGTTGCGGAGCTTGGACCGGAATTTCGGCGCCAGCGACTTCTCGAAGTCCTCCCAGCTGCCGGCGATGTCGATGAAGGGCAGCGACGAGGTCGGCTCGCAGCCCACGCGGCAACCGCGCACGGGGCGGCGCGTCACCGTGGGCGCCGTGGCCGGGACCTGCTCCAGGCGGACGATCCGCCACTGTCCGCACTCGGCCAGGATGGCCCGCCAGAGCGTCTCGCAGAGATCCTCGTGGTCGGGCTGGACGAGGAACTGGACGCGATCGCTGGTGTGGTTGCCGATCAGGACGATCTCCTCGACCGGCAGCCCGTAGTACCGGCCGCGCCGCCGGACCAGCGGGGCGGCCGCCAGGATCGCGCCGCCGTCCGCGACGACCGGCACGAACAACTCGGCCCCGCGGCCCTGATGCTCGAGCCACGCCGCGAGCCACTCGTGCGTGAGGAAGAGATGCGCGCCCGGCATCGTGGCGAGGCACTCGTTCCAGGCCCGCCGCAGGCGGGCGAACTCGGCGCGAGATCGGATGACCGAGAGGCCGCTCGGCAAGCGACGGCCATCGTTCCCGGGCGGGGAGTCGGCGAGACCCGGCCGGGTCCCCGGGCTCACAGCCGGACGCGGCGCAGCCGCAGGGCGTTGGCGACGACCGAAACGGAGCTGAAACTCATGGCTGCCGCCGCGATCATCGGCGACAGCAGGATCCCGAAGGCCGGGTACAGGACCCCAGCCGCCACGGGTACGCCGAGCGCGTTGTAGACGAACGCGAAGAAGAGGTTCTCGCGGATGTTGCGCATGGTCGCCCGGCTGAGTGCGTACGCGCGCGCGATCGCTCGCAGGTCTCCCCGCACGAGCGTCACCGGAGCGCTCTGGATCGCCACGTCGGTCCCCGTTCCCATCGCGATCCCCACGTCGGCGCGCGCCAGCGCGGGCGCATCGTTGATCCCGTCGCCGGCCATCGCGACGATGCGGCCCTCGCCCTGTAGGCGCGCGACCATCGCCGCCTTCTGCTCCGGCAGGACCCCCGCGACGACGTCCGACAGCGCGAGCCTCGACCCGACCGCTCGCGCCGTCGCCTCGCTGTCGCCCGTCACCATCACGATCCGCAGTCCCAGGGCCCGCAGCCGCTCGAGCGCGTCGGGCGTGCTCGCCTTGATCGGGTCGGCGATCGCGAGCAGACCCGCGAGCCGGCCGTCGACGGCCACGTGGACGACCGTGCTGGCCATGGCTCTCAGGTCCTCGGCCCGCGACGCGAGCGCGCCGCCGTCGACGCCGTGCTCGGCGAGCAGGTCCGCGGTGCCCACGAGGACGGTCCGCCCGCCGACCTCGCCGGTGACTCCCTTGCCGGCGTACGACGCGAAATCGCGGGCGGCCGCCGCCTGCCCGGCGTTCCGCTCGCGCGCGCCGGCGACGACCGCGGCGGCGAGCGGGTGCTCGCTCCCCACCTCCACCGCCGCCGCCAGGCTCACCACCTCGGCCGCGTCCCAGCCTTCGGCGACGACCACGTCGGCCAGGCGCGGCTTGCCCTCGGTGAGGGTGCCGGTCTTGTCGACGACGATCGTATCGACGCGCCTGAGGTTCTCGATCGCCTCGGCGTTGCGGAACAGCACGCCCGCCAGGGCTCCGCGGCCGGTGGCGACCATGATCGACATCGGCGTCGCGAGGCCGAGCGCGCACGGACAGGCGACGATCAGGACGGACACCGCGGCGACGAGCGCGTGGGCGAGCCGCGGCTGCGGGCCCCAGATCAGCCACGCCGCGAACGCCGCGGCCGCGATCGCGACCACCGCCGGCACGAACCACGCGGCCACCGCGTCGGCCAGCCGCTGGATCGGCGCCCGGCTGCGCTGCGCTTCCGCCACCATCTGGACGATCCGCGCGAGCAGGGTGTCGGCGCCGACCCGGTCCGCCCTCATCACGAAGGAGCCGGAGCCGTTCACCGTGCCGCCGGTGACCTGGTCCGCCGTCGACTTCGCGACCGGCGCCGGTTCGCCCGTGAGCATCGATTCGTCGACGCGGCTGTTCCCCTCGAGGACGACCCCGTCGACCGGGATCTTCTCGCCCGGACGGACGCGGAGTCGATCGCCCGGCTGGATGGCGGACAGCGCCACCTCCGACTCCGTGCCGTCCCCGCCGATCCGCCGCGCCGTCCGCGGCGCGAGCTGCAATAGCGACCGGATCGCGGCGCCCGTGCGGCCGCGCGCGCGCAGCTCGAACACCTGGCCCAGGAGGACCAGCGTGACGATCACCGCGGCAGCCTCGAAGTACAGGCCGACCGAGCCGTCGTCCAGGCGCGCCGACGCGGGGAACGCCCCGGGGGCGACGACGCCGGCCACGCTGTACGCGTAGGCCACGCCGGTCCCGAGCCCGATCAGCGTGAACATGTTCGGGCTGCGGAGCCGCAGCGATCGCCAGGCCCGCGCGTGCAGGACCCAGCCGGCCCACACGACGACCGGCGTCGCGAGGAGCAGTTCGAGCCAGGGCCACACCCGCGCCGGCAACGCGTGCGCCAGCGAACCGAGCCCGAGCATGTGGCGCATGGCGACCAGGACCAGCGGCAGGGTGAGCGCGGCGGCGAGTCGCAACCGCCGGGCGAAGTCGTGCAGCTCGGGGTCCGCAGCGGCCTCGTCGTCGGACTCGGCCAGGACCGGTTCGAGCGCCATCCCGCACTTCGGGCACGACCCCGGCCCGAGCTGGCGCACCTCGGGATGCATCGGACAGGTATAGAGTCGCCCGGCAGCGGCGGGTCCGGGCTCTGGCGCGCGGGGGCCGGCGGCATCGTGCCCCGGCGCGGACCCGTACGCCTCGGGGTCGCGCAGGAACCTCTCGCGGCAGCCGCCGCTGCAGAAATAGTGGATTCGGCCGGCGTGCTCCTGCGCGAGCCAGCGGGACGGCTCGGTCGTGGTCATCCCGCAGACCGGATCCCGGACTTCGCGGCCGCTGGACGGTGGGGCGCCGACGGGCATCTCGAGCTCCTCTTTATAGACTGGGATTTTTCAGGCACACGAATAGCCAAATTGCCGGCATCCGCACGCGCGCCGGCTCCCGGCCCCCCGTGGATGGTCAGGTCAGCAGCGCGTGAAAGCGCCCGTCGTCGGTCAATTCGGGATGGAAGGTGAGTCCGACCACGCGCCCCTGACGCACTCCCACGACCTCGCCGCCCGGCCGGCGGCAGATCACGGCGGCGGTCGGTCCGACTGCCGTGATCCGCGGCGCCCGGATGTAAACGGCCGCGAAGCGCGCGCCGGGCGCCGCGAGACCGTCGAGGTCGAGATCCTCGGTGAAGCTGTCCACCTGGCGCCCGAAACCGTTGCGCTGGACGCGCACGTCGAGCAGGCCCAGCGGCTGCACGCCGTGCCAGTCGGGCCGGGTCTCGCCGTCGAGTCCGCTCGAGAGCATGATGAGCCCGGCGCAGGTGCCCAGGATCGGCCGGCCGCCGGCGGCGAAGTCCGCGAGCGGAACGCGCAGGCCGGCGCGATCGATGAGGCGCGAGAGGGTCGTCGACTCGCCGCCCGGGATCACGAGACCGCTCACCGCGGCGAGCTCCGCCGGCCGGCGCACGGGCATGGTCGCGCGTCCCAGCGAGGCCAGCGCGCGTCGATGCAGTTCGAAATCGCCCTGCAGCGCCAGCAATCCGATCGGGAGCGTCATCGTGTCACCAGCCGCGGCTCGCCATCTTCTTCTCGTCGGGGATCGCGGCGACGTCGATGCCCGCCATGGCCTCGCCCAGCTCCATCGAGATCTCGAGCAGCTTCCGCGGGTCGTCGTGGTAGGTCACCGCCTGCACGATCGCCTCGGCGCGCGGCTTGGGGTCGTTGCTCTTGAAGATGCCGGAACCGACGAACACGGTCTCGGCGCCGAGCTGCATCATCAGCGCTGCGTCGGCCGGCGTCGCGACGCCGCCCGCCGCGAAGTTCGGCACCGGCAGCTTGCCCAGGCGCTTGACTTCGAAGAGCAGCGACACCGGCGCGCCCAGGTTCTTGGCCTCCGCCATCAGCTCGTCGTCGCGCAGCACGGTCAGGCGCCTGATCCCCTCCTGGACCATCCGCATGTGGCGCACCGCCTCGACGATGTTGCCCGAACCGGCCTCGCCCTTGGTCCGGATCATCGCGGCGCCCTCGCCGATGCGGCGCAGGGCCTCGCCGAGATCCCGGCAGCCGCAGACGAACGGCACCTTGAAGTCCCACTTCCAGACGTGGTTGTGCTCGTCGGCGGGAGTGAGGACCTCCGATTCGTCGACGAAATCCACGCCGAGGGCCTCGAGGACCTGCGCCTCGGCGAAGTGGCCGATCCGGCACTTGGCCATGACCGGGATCGACACCCGGTCCTGGATCTCCTTGATCATGCGCGGCTGGCTCATGCGGGCGATGCCGCCGTCGGCGCGGATGTCGGCGGGAATGCGCTCGAGCGCCATCACCGCGACCGCGCCGGCCTCCTCGGCGACCTTCGCCTGGTCGGCATTGGTCACGTCCATGATCGTGCCGCCCTTGAGCATGTCGGCGAGGCCGATCTTCTGGCGCATCAGCTCCTGCGCCTCGGTGCTGACCCAGGGGAACATCATCGCTCCATGCCTCCTCGGGATCGCCGCCGCTGCGCGGCGCGCCCCCGCTTGCGTCAGGTCTGCAGCGCCCGACCCGGCCGGGCGCCCCGCAGCTTCGCGCGAGGGGGCAAGATAAGTCCTCCCTCGCGACGGCGAAAGCTCACGGCCACCGCGGCCCGGCCGGCTTGCCGGGTCAGACGATGGCCGGTTCGGGGGCCGGGCCCCGCTCCAGCATCCCGGCCAGGGTGCGCAGCCCGTGTTCGAGCTCGCCGCGGCCGGCCGGCGAGCTCAGGCTCACGCGCACCGCGGGCGGCGGCGGCGTCCGCCCCGCGGCGAACGCCTCGGCCGGCGAAACCACGACGCCGAGGTCGCGCGCCGCGCGGGCGAAGCGGTCGCTGCGCCACGGCTCGGGCAGCTCGAGCCACAGGAAGTACGAGCGTTCGGTGCGCCGGAATCGCGCTTCCGGCAGCACTCGCCGCGCCAGCTCCTGCCGGGCCGCTGCTTCGCTGCGCTTGCGGCCGGTCACCGCTGCGGCCGTGCCGTCGGCGATCCACAGCGTCGCCACCTCGACGCTCAGCGCCGGCAGCGCCCACAGCGACGCCGCCACCGCGAACGCCAGCCGCTCGACGAGCGCCGGCGGCGCCGCCACGAAGGCCACGCGGAGGCCGCCCGCCAGCACCTTCGACGTGCTCGCGATGTACAGCGCGCGCTCGGGCACGAGACCCGCGAGCGGCGGTTCCGGCTCGGCCGCGAGCAGTCCGTGGACGTCGTCCTCGATGACCTGCAGCTGCCGCCGCGCGACGACCTCGGCGACCGCGTCGCGCCGCGCCCGGCTCATCGTTGCGGTGGTCGGGTTGTGCAGGGTCGGCATGCAGTAGACCACGCGCGCTCCGGTCTCCTGCGCCGCGCGGTCGAGCGCCGCCGGCAGGATCCCCTCGCCGTCCATCGCGACCGGCGCGACCTCGACGCCCAGCAGCTTGGCCGCGGTCTTGAGGCCGGGATAGGTGAGCGCCTCGGTGAGGACCAGATCCCCGGCGCGGCACAGCGCGCTGAGGGCGACCGTGATCGCATGCTGGGCGCCGCCGGTGATCACGATCTGCTCGGGCTCAACCGCAAGGCCGTGCCGCCCGATCCACTCCACGCCGGCGCGGCGGTACCGCTCGTTGCCGGTGAACGGCTGGTACGAGAGCAGGCCCGCCAGGTCTCGCCGCTTGCTCAGCCCGCGCAACGCGCCCGCGAGGTCCGGGTCCTCGGCATACAGCGGGAGGTTCAGTCCGAGGTCGATCATCCCGGCAGGTTCGCGGCCCGGCTCGAGGAGCGGATCGTGGTGGTCGCGCTCGGCGCACACGAAGGTGCCCCGGCCGACCTCGCCCTGGATCAGTCCGCGGCGCTCGGCCTCCTTGTAGGCGCGGGTCACCGTGCCAAGCGTCAGATCGAGGTACTCGGCCAGGTCGCGCTGGGTCGGCAACTGGTCGCCGGGCCTGAGCTTGCCGAGGCTGACATCGTCGCCGATCGCGTCCGCGATCGATTTGTAGCGAGGACCCGGCCTCTCGCTGATCTCCGGTCGCCATATTGTCATAGTGACAATAATTAAATTGCATCGATTGTACCCGTCAAGTTAATTGTGGCAATCGCGTCGTTACACTCCTCTTTCCCGGAGACCGACCATGGCCCGCGCCTCGACCGCCAGCACCACTGACGCTCCCGGCCGCGCACTGGCTGCTCGCTCTACCCGCCTGAATTCATCGCGAGGAGGTTCCCTGTGATTTCCTACTACCAGGTCCAGGCCTTCACCCGTGACCCGCACGGCGGCAATCCTGCGGGCGTGTGCCTGCTTGACGCCTGGCTGCCGGACGCTCGCCTGCAGGGGATCGCCGGCGAGGTCGGCCTGTCCGAGACGGCGTTCCTCGTGCCGCGGTCCGACGGCGCCTGGAACCTGCGCTGGTTCACGCCAGCCGTCGAGGTCGACCTCTGCGGGCACGCGACGCTCGCCTCGGCCCACGTGCTGTGGCGCGAGCGCGGCGTGTCGGCGGAGAGCCTGGTGTTCCACACGCAGAGCGGACGGCTCGAGGTGACGCGGGACGAGCCGCGGCTCGTGCTCGATCTGCCGTCGTGCCCGGCCTCGGCGTGCGCCGAGCCGCGGGGGCTCGCCGCGGCGCTCGGCGCCGAACCGCTCGCGGTTGCGCGCGGTCGGGACCTGCTCGTCGAACTCGGCGACGAGGGCGCCGTGCGCGCGCTGCGGCCGGATTTCGCGGCGATCGCCCGTCTCGACGATGCCGGGGTCTGCGTCACGGCGCGCGGCGGCGACGTCGACTTCGTCTCGCGGTACTTCACGCCGCGCGCGGGGATCGACGAGGACCCGGTGACCGGATCGGCGCACTGCACGCTGGTGCCGTGGTGGGCGGCGAGGCTGGGACGCGTCGAGCTCGCGGCGCGCCAGGTCTCGACGCGCGGCGGCGAGCTGCGGTGCAAGCTCGCGGGCGACCGCGTGCTCGTGGCCGGGGAAGCGGTGACCTGGCTCGCGGGCGAACTGCGGAGTTGACGGCGCACCGCCCGGCACGCGCCCGATCCGCGCCAGCGACCGCTCAGACCCGCCGAGCCGCGAGGAGGGTCAGGTCGTCGTCGCGCGGGACGCCGCGCAGGAACTCCGCGAGGTCGTCCCGGCAGGCGGCGATCAGGTCCGGCAAGAGCAGGTCCCGCGCGCGGCTCAGGACGGCGGCCGCCCGGCCGGCTCCGTACTCCTTGCCGTCGCGCTCCGGCTCCGTCCACCCGTCGGTGTAGAGCAGCAGGGTCTCACCGGCCTTCAGCTGGAGGTCCCGGACCTCGTAGGTCGACTCGCAGAAGAGCCCGAGCGGCACCCCGGCGCCCTCGACCGGCCGCACCCCCCGCGCATCGGCGAGCAGCGGCCGCGGGTGGCCGGCGTTGCCGAATTCGACCCGCCCGTCGGGATGGAGCCTCAGCACGACCAGGGTCGCGTAGTTGGCCGCCGGCGTCGCCTCGCAGAAGAAGCGGTTCGTGCGCGCGAGCAGCTCGGCGACCGAACATTCGGCCGCGGCGACGACGCGGACGAGGGCATGCAGGTGCGACTGAAGGTAGGACGCCGCCACCCCCTTGCCGGCGACGTCGCCGAGCAGCAGGTGCAGGGGCATTCCGTCGCCGCGCGGCTGCAGGATATCCACGTGATCGCCGGACACCACGCCGTGGGGGTCCCAGGCGAACGCGACCTCCCAGCCGTCGCGGCGCAGGAGCGGCGCCGGCAGCAGCGTTCGCTGCACGCGCGCGGCCGCCTCGAGGTCGCGCTCGAGCGCGCGGCGATCGTCCTCGGAGAGGCATTCCAGGCAGACGGTGACCAGCGGATCGTTCGCCAGCCGCGCGGGCGAGATCGGGTCGTGGCACACCGAGCATTTTCCCCACTCGCCGACGTCCAGCGCGCCGAGAGCGGCGTCGACCCGCCGGAGCAGGTCGATGAGGCTCTCTTCGCGACGCGACCGCGTCAGGTCGACGAGTTGCGCGCGGCGGGCGAGCAAGTGCTCGCGGGCGTGAATTTCGAGAGTGGTCATGCCTTGCCTCCCGCGCTCGCGCGCGCCGGTCGGTCGAGTTCACACCGCCTAACCCTCTAACCTATATAATGGGGTTAGTATAGTCCGAATATTCTAACCTGTCAACCGGCCTTTTATGGGTTATCATGGTGACCATGAGCGTCACCGATCCGAATCCGCCCCAGGAGCCCTTCGATCTGTCCAGCGGCTCGCTGTGCCTCGACTTCGCGAATACCTGGAGTGATCGCGGCCGGCCCGAGACCGACCGGCTGGCGTCGTACGACCAGCTCGTCGCCTTCGCGGTCCAGTCCGAGGCTGTCGGCCGGCAGGCGGGAGAGGGACTCCGCGACCTCGCGGCGGGCGACCCGGCCGGCGCCTACCGCGCGCTGGCGCGAGCGCGCGGGCTGCGCGACGTCCTCTACCGCCTGTTCTCGAACCTGGCCGCCGGTCGTCCCATCGCGGCAGCGGACCTGGCACGGCTCAACGAGGCGCTCGGCCCCGCCCTGGCGCGGCTGCGCATCGCGCCCGAGGATGGTGCGTTCGCCTGGCACTGGAACGATGCCGCGCCCGGAGACCTGGATCGGCCGCTGGCGCCGATCGTGCGGTCGGCCGCCGAGTTGTTGACCGGCGAGCGCCGGGCCCGCGTGCGCGAATGCGACGCCGACGGCTGTACCTGGCTGTTCATCGACACGAGCCGCAACCGCTCGCGCCGCTGGTGCTCCATGGCGAGTTGCGGCAACCGCGCCAAGGCTCGCCGGCACTATCAGCGTCGCCGCGGTCCCTGATCGCAGACCATCGCTCCGCGATGATCGTGGCCGGTGGTCCCGACGATGGCGACCGGCTGGTCGCCGGCGAGGTCGCTTTCACCGCGGCGCCGCCGCCTCCCGGGCCGCCTGGATCATCGCCAGGTCCGCCAGCACCAGCGCCGCCATCGCCTCGACGATCGGCACGGCGCGCGGCACCACGCACGGGTCGTGGCGACCCCGCGCGGCGAGGGTCACCGGCCGGCCGGCGTAGTCGGCGGTCACCTGCTCGCGGCCGATCGTGGCCGGCGGCTTGAACGCGATCCTGAAGACGATCGGCTCGCTGTTGGTGATCCCGCCCTGGATGCCGCCACTGCGATTCGTGGCCGTGCCGAGAGTACCGTCCGCGCGCGCCACGAATGCGTCGTTGTGCGCGCTGCCGCGCAGGCGCGCGCCCGCAAACCCGCTGCCGACCTCGAAGCCCTTGGTCGCCGGGATCGACAGCATCGCGCCGGCGAGCTGCGCTTCGCACTTGCCGAAGACGGGTTCGCCCCAGCCGGCTGGCACGCCGCGCGCGACGCAGGCGACGACGCCGCCCACCGAGTCCGCGTCCGCCTTCGCCGCGACGATCGCCGCGGTGAATCGCTCGGCCGCCGCGAGGTCCGGACAGCGCACCGGATTCCCATCGACCGCGGCGACGGTCACCGATTCGGGGTCGACCGCCGCGGGCGCGACGTCGCCGACCGCGTCCACCCAGGCGACGATCTCCACGTTCCACCGTACGCGCAGCAGCTTCGCCGCGATCGCGCCCGCCGCCACGCGCATCGCCGTCTCGCGCGCGCTGGCCCGGCCGCCGCCGCTGCGGGCGCGCAGACCATACTTCGCCTGGTAGGTGAAGTCGGCGTGGCTGGGGCGCGGCACCGTGTCGAGGTTCCCGTAGTCGCCGGGCCGCTGATCGGCGTTGCGCACGATGAGGCCGATCGGCGTGCCGAGGGTGACGCCGTCCTGGACGCCCGAGAGGATCTCGACCCGGTCGGTCTCCTGGCGCGGCGTCGTGAGGTCGCTCTGGCCGGGGCGGCGGCGGTCGAGCGCGGCCTGGATGTCGGCGGCCGCGAGCGCCAGCCGCGGCGGACAGCCGTCGACCACCGCGCCGAGTCCAGCGCCGTGGCTCTCGCCGAAGGTGGTCACGCGGAAGAGCGTACCGAACGAGCTGGACACGGCGGACTCCTTCAGGTTCGGGCGCCCGGGCCGCGCAGGTGCTCGACGAGACCCGCGAGCGCTTCGAGGTAACCGTCGGCGCCGCGACCGGCGGTGTGGCCGACGCAGACGTCGCGCACGTACGAGACGCGACGGAAGCCCTCGCGCGTCGCGGGGTCGGAGAGGTGGACCTCCCACGCCGGGAGCGCGACGGCGGCGATCGCGTCGCGGATCGCGACGCTGGTGTGCGTGTACGCAGCCGGGTTGATCACGAGACCGTCGGCGTGCGGCTCGGCGAGCACGGCCGCCTGGATCCGGTCCACGATCGCGCCCTCGTGGTTGCTCTGGAAGGTATCGAGGTCGACCGCGAGCTCGCCGGCGCGCGCCCGCAGGCGCACTTCGATGTCGGCGAGGGTGTCGTAGCCGTAGATCGCGGGCTCGCGACGGCCGAGCAGGTTGAGGTTGGGGCCATGGATCACGAGGATGCGCATGCCTGCTCCTTCGCGAGGGCCGCGAGCGCCTCGTCCTCCGAGACGTCCGCGGCGACCGTGACCCGGCCGACGTCCAGCGGCATCACGAAGCGCAGCCGGCCGTCGCGGTTCTTCTTGTCGAGGCGCAGGCGGGCGCGAAGGTCGACGGGGTCGAAGGCCGGGATCACGGTCGGCAGGCCGCAGGCGCGCAGCACCCGCCGCGTCCGGGCGAGCAACTCGGGCGCGGCCGCGCCGCGCTCCACGGCGAGCCGCAGCGCGGCCACCAGCCCGAGCGACACCGCCTCGCCGTGGCTCAATCCGAACTCGCTCTGCGCCTCGAGGGCGTGGCCGAGCGTGTGGCCGAGGTTCAGAAGCCGTCGCTCGCCCAGCTCCCAGGGGTCGCGACCCACGATGCCGCCCTTGACCGCCGCGCAGGCCGCGACGCAGGCCTCGAGCAGCGCGGGCGCGCGACGCGGGTCGACCGCGCCCGCCCTCTCCCCCGCCAGCTCGCTCTCGAGGCGCGCGAAGAGGGCGGGATCGCCGATCAGCGCCGTCTTCACGACCTCGGCGTAGCCGTTCGCCAGCTCGCGGTCGGGCAGGGTCGCGAGCACGCTCGGATCGGCCGCGACGAGCACCGGCGGGTGGAACGCCCCGGCCAGGTTCTTGACGCGCGCGCCGTTCACCCCGGTCTTGCCGCCGAGGTGCGCGTCGACCATCGCGAGCAGCGTGGTCGGCACCATCGCGAGCGTGATGCCGCGCATGTAGACCGCGGCGGCGAAGCCGACGAGGTCGCCCGTGACGCCGCCGCCCGCGGCGACGACGCAGGTCCCTCGATCGGCGCCGAGAGCCGCGAGTTCCTCGACCAGCTCCGCGACCTGCGCGAAGGTCTTCTCGGCGTCGCCGTCGCGGACCGTGACGGCGGCCCACGGCAGGCCCGCCGCCGCGAGGGACGCGCCGAGGCGCGGCTGGTAGTGACGCCGGACGACCTCCGGCAGCATCACGACCACGCGACCCTCGACCCCGCAGCGCCGCAGGTCGAGGCCGAGCCGGCAGGCCGCGCCCCGGCCGGTGATCACGCGCGTCGCGTCGAGGTCGCGCGCCGCGAGCGCGGGATGACCGGCCGCGCCGGGAATCGGGATGGCGCGCTCGCCGAGTCCGAGCGGCACCATCGCCGCGATGCGAACCGCGGCCTCGTTCGGCGCGAGCTCGCTCGTGTCGAGCGTATACGGGCAGCCCGTGTACGCCCGCTCGCGGGCGGCGAGCAGGTCCTCGATGCGCGCGCGCAGGTCGGTCGCGCCGCGCAGGAGCGGGCGGTCGCGGTCGGCGGCGAGCCGCTCGGCGAGCACCGCCGGGGCGGCGCGAAGCAGCACGAGGTCGCCGCCGGCGGCGAGCAGGTCGCGGTTGCGCGGGTCGAGCAGGACGCCGCCGCCCGTGGCGAGCACGCATCCGCACGGTTCCGCGAAACCCGCGACCGCCGCGCGCTCCCGATCGCGGAACCCGGCCTCGCCCTCGGCGGCGAAGATCCCGGAGATCGAGCGACCGGCGCGCTCGGCGATCACGTCGTCGAGGTCGATGAACGGGCGTTCCAGGAGCGCGGCCAGCTCGCGCCCCACGGCGGTCTTGCCGGTGCCCATGAAGCCCACGACGACGAGGTTGCGGGCAGCGTCGCTCATGCCGGGATCTCCCGGTCCGCGATGATTTTCCGCATGTCCGCGAGATCGGGCGCCATTCCGAGCCACACGCGGAGCGTCAGGTGCGCCTGCGCGGCAAGGAGGTCGCGACCGTCGAGGCAGACGCGCCCGGCCCGGCGCCAGGCCGCGGCGAAGGACGTGGGCTGCGCACCGTACACGAGCTCGAAGCCGACGGCGCGCGGCGCCGCGTCGGGATCGACGAGCAGCGCGGCGCCGGGGCCGTCGAGGCCGATCGGCGTGGCCTGGACCACGAGGTCCGCGTCCGCCAGGGCCGCGGCCCCGGCGCCGAGCGCCACGACCGCCAGCGGCCGGCCGGGCAGGGCCGCGCGAAGGCTCGCGAGATCGGCCGCCGCTCGCTCCGGCGACCGCGCAAGAAACGTGACCGACGCCACGCCGGCATCACACAGACCGTGGGCCGCGGCCCGCGCCGCGCCACCCGCGCCGACGATTGCGACGCGGCAGCCGCCGGGTTCCCAGCCGAGGGCCTGGCGCAGGGCCAGGACCAGGCCGCCGCCGTCGGTGTTCTCGCCGCGGAAGCCGCCGGCGGGCTCGCGGCTCAGCACGTTGACCGCGCCGATCGCCCGCGCTGCCGGAGCGACCACGACCAGGTCGGGCATCACGGCGGCCTTGAGCGGGTAGGTGACGTTGGCCCCGGCGACGCCGAGCGCATCGAGGCCCGCGAGCAGCTCCCGCGGTCGCGCCGGATCCGCAGGGAACGCGACGTACACCGCGTCGAGGCCGAGCCGCGCGAAGGCGTCGTTCATCAGGCGCGGCGAGAGGCTGTGGGCGATGGGCCGGCCGACGAGTCCGAAGACGCGGGTCGCGCCGCCGATGGTCATGCCGCCGTCTCCGGGGTCCGCACGATGCCGGGGCCGGCGAGTTGCGCGAGGTCCTCCCAGAAGGCCGGGTACGAGACCGCGGCTGCCTCCGCGCCCGTGATCACGGTCTCGCCGGTGGCGACGAGACCCGCCACCGCGAGCGCCATCGCGAGCCGGTGATCGCCGTCGGCCGTGACCTCACCGCCGTGCAGCGGGGTGGGACCGTGGATCGAGAAACCGTCGCGATGCTCGTCGATCTCCGCGCCGAGTTGCCGGAGCTGGCTCACGGTGGTCGCGATGCGGTCGGACTCCTTGTGCCGCAGCTCGGCCGCGTCGCGCACCAGGGTCGTGCCCCAGGCCTGGGTCGCGAGCACCGCGAGGACCGGCAGCTCGTCGATGAGGCGCGGCACGAGCGCGCCCTCGACCGTGGTCGCCCGCAGGGGCGCGGTCTTGACGGTCAGGTCAGCGACCGGCTCGCCGCCGGCATCCCGCTTGCCCGTGATCTTGATCCGCGCGCCCATCGCCGCGAGCGCGTCGAGCACGCCGGTCCGCGTGGGATTCGTGCCGACGCCGCGCAGCGTGACTCGCGCGTCGGGGACGAGGGTGGCGGCCACGAGGAAGAACGCAGCCGTCGAGATGTCGCCCGGCAGATCGAGGTCGAGACCGCGCAGGTTCGCGCCCGACTCGTTGCCGCGCACGGTGATGGCGAGGCCGTCGCGCCGCACGTCCGCACCCATCGCGGCGAGCAGCCGCTCGGTATGGTCGCGAGTCGGGGCCGGCTCGACGACCGTCGTCTCGCCCTCGGCGAAGAGCCCCGCCAGGAGGATCGCGCTCTTGACCTGGGCGCTCGCCACCGCGACGTCGATGCGGGCACCGCGCAGGGGACCGTCGCCGGCTTCGATCCGCAGGGGCAGCAGCCCGTCGGGATTGCTCGTGACGCGGGCGCCGAGCCGCGCCAGCGGCTCCGTCACCCGGCTCATCGGCCGGCGGCGCAGCGACGCGTCGCCGTCGAGCACGGCCGGCACGCCCAGCCCCGCGAGGACGCCCGCGAGCAGGCGGGTCGTCGTGCCCGAGTTGCCGCAGTCCAGCCGGACGTCGCGCCGCCAGGAGTCCGGCGGGACGACGCGCAGGCCGCCGGCCTCCGCCACGAAGCCGGCGCCGAGCGCCTCGAGGCAACGCCGGGTGCTCGCCACGTCGCCGCCCTGGGGCAACCCGCGAATCCGCATCGCTCCGTCGGCGAGAGCGCCGAGGATCAACACCCGGTGCGCCACCGACTTGTCCCCGGGCATCCTCAGCTCGCCGGCCAGGCGTTCGCACTGCTTCACGACCAGTCTCAAGCCGTCACCTCCAGGCCGCCTCGGGACCTCCCGTGCGCCGTTGGCCGACCCAGCGCCGGACGCATCTTCACCATAATCCCGTCCTGACCTGCGGCCAGCGCTGACAGCGCGAGGGCGGGAGCGCACGAGCGCGCGCCGCCGGCGGGCGGCGCCGGCTCCTGGCGACCGAAACCGCGCCGATGTCCGGCGGGACGAAGGTCGCCGTCGCGAACGTCGGGATTCCTCGCTCGCAGAGTATCACCTGTCGACTGCCTGCCGCCAGGACGGACTCGGCCGCCGAGCCGGACGGCGTCGCAGTGCTCGCCCGCGAGAGAGCGCGAACGTTGCCCCGGTCATGCCCGGCTTTCCGCCGCCAGCCCGCAGAGCCGCAGCCAGTTGGCGAACAGCAGTCGACCTTCCCCGGTCATCACCGACTCGGGATGGAACTGCACGCCCTCGACCGGCAGCACGCGGTGCCGCACGCCCATGACCTCGCCCTCGGCGGTGCGGGCCGAGATCTCTAGGCTCGCCGGCACGTCCTGCTCGCGGGCGATCAGGGAGTGGTAGCGGGTCGCGGTGAACGGATTGCCGAGGCCGGCGTAGACCGTGCGCCCGTCGTGGTAAACGGGGCTCGTCTTGCCGTGCATCACGCGGTCGGCCCGCGCCACGCGGCCGCCGAAGACCTCGACGATCGCCTGGTGGCCGAGGCAGACGCCGAGGATCGGCACGCGGCCCGCGAAGCGTTCGATGAGGACCGCCGACACCCCGGCGTCGGCGGGCGCGCCGGGACCGGGCGAGATCACGAGGCCGGCCGTAGCGAGGGCCGCGGCCTCGTCGGGCGTGATCGCGTCGTTGCGCCGGACCGCGACCTCCGCCCCCAGCTCGCTCAACGCCTGCACGACGTTGTACGTGAAGCTGTCGTAGTTGTCGACCATGAGCAATCTCACGGGCGGCCTCCCTCGGCGACGGCGACCGCCTCGGGGAGGAAGGCGGTCCAGACAGGACGGGCGGGCAGCGCCGGACAGACGACGGTAGCGAGCGCCGCGCCAACCCGCAACCGTCGGACGTCGCCGGCCCTACTTCCTTGTTCCCTGTTCCTCATCGCCGCCGAGGATGCAGGATGTCAGGTTCGCCTCCTATGGCGAATGCCCGTATTAGCCGATGTTTCTCCTTATCGCACCATCGTCATCTTCGTCGTTCGAGACTCCCGGCCCGCACGGAGGCTGCAGAAATAGACACCCGATGCGACTGTCCGACCCTTGTCGTCCCGTCCATTCCAGAACACTTCTTGCTCACCGGCAGGCAGGTCGCCAGTCCAGAGTGTACGCACGAGGCGGCCCTGAACGTCATAGATCCTCAGAACCACGGGACAAGGGGATGGCAGGCCGAAGCGGATTGTAGTCACAGGGTTGAACGGATTCGGGTAGTTGGTCTCAAGCCATAATACTGCCGGGAGACTCTCTTCCGCACCACTGGGGGGTTCGACGACCAGAGCGACGGGTAAGACGGTAGGGCTGCTCTGCCCGTTATGGTCGATGACGATCCACGCTTGGTACTGTCCCTCCGTCAGCCCAGTGGTATCCACGTTGAGATCAAGCACATGGCTCTGCCCGTGCTCAAGTATCCCGCTTGACGGATTCACCTGTAGCCAGGGTGCCGGGTCATGAATCGCGAAGACGCCGTCACTCTGATCGCTGACGGTCTGATCGGGGCTCGAGACCCGGAAAAGGCACTGATTCGCGCTCGATCCACTGACCTCCCAAGGGTAAATGCCGCCATTGGGTATGCTGGCTACTACGGGTTCCCAGTTGCCACCCGAATTGCGACTGAGATCGATCCTCACCGCCGGCAGGCTGCCCGTGGTTGTCCAGAGCACGTCGTACAGCGACCCGATGGCAAGTCTCTCTCCGCCATTGGGCGCCAGAACCGCGATACTCGACCCACCATATTGTAGCGCGATCATGCCGGATACCGTGTGCGGGGCATCGCCCCACTGATCGCCGGTAATCGTGTACGCTATCTGCTGCAGGCCCGCGAGGTCCGCGGCGAAACTGACGTTGACGGTGGCCGTCGCCGATTCGCCCATTCGGACCACACCGTAGTAATCCGGTGCGCCGCTGTCGCCGTGCCAAGCAACGATTGCACCGTTTCCCGATGCTCCATTGGAAACCATCGGCCCGACGGAGCCACCAACAAAGTTCGTGGACAAATTGACGAACATCCCCGGCGGGAAATCGAGCGTCACGTCCGTCAGCCATTCGTCATCCGCGCTGCCATTGTAGACTGTGAAGTGCAGATTAACCGTGCTTGCTGGCATATAGACGGTTTCCGCGCAGGTAACCGTCGAGCCCGCGATGTTTTTTGCGCCGTGTCCGGCTTGTCGCAGCGCGTTCCCCTGAACCGTCAAAACGTACAGAAGTACCGACGCCTCTTCACCCGTGTTACTGACCGTCACGGTTGCAGCCTGCTGCGAATCCGGCTGCATCGTCAACTGAACCGTATCTGGTTCCACCGTACATGCCGGCTCTTCTGAGGTCAGTCCAACAACTAAGGCTACCGGGATAGAATCAGGCTCCGATTCTCCGACGTTTGTCGCAACGTGAACGCTCCCGAGATGGATACCTTCCTCCAGACCAACAGCCGAAACACTTACGATCACATCCAACTGACCGCCAGGAATAACGCTCCCGAAGTTCGGGACGACGCACAACCACATGCTTTCCGTTGTTATACGCTGGTAGTAATTCGCGGTGTAGAAAGCCGGGCTGGGTACCGTACCTGGCAGTGGATATCCATCCCACCGGAAGCCGTAGTGTTTCTGACCAAAACTGACCGCGTGGGGCATGCTAGCCGTATCCCAGTAGTATGTGATATTACCGCCCGTCCAGCCGACACCTACGATGTAGAACTTCCCCTCAGCTAGCGGCACGCTCAACGGCTGCGAATCGTAGAACCCTTCGCCGTTGCCAACGACGTCGACGACCTGACTGCAGATCTCCTGGTAGGGGCCAGCCTGAACCGGCGCTTCGAGGATCACGAAATTCAGCTGGCGGCTACCCGTAAAGTTCAGATATGCACCGATTTGCAGAATACTGGTGCTCTCCGCAACCTCGAAGACATTGCCGATATAGCGTCCATTGGCATAGTTTGCCAGCGCAGTGCTTCCTTCGACGTCCACACTGCTCCCCGCGCCACCCTGCACGGCCGTGGTGATCGAGAACTCCAACGGCTGGCACGCATCGAGATCGTTACCGATCTGGAGGACAGCCTCACCGCTACCTCCGACAGGAGTTTCGATCACAACGTTATCGCACAAGGGTAGCGGAGAGGGGGGACACAACTCTACGTATAGTTGATACTTACGGGTGAACGAATAGCCGGCCGTAACATCCGTAAACGTGAGGATCCCCTCGTGTACGCCCAAGGTGAGTGCGTCCGCGCCACTGTTGAGACAGAGGTCTAGCATGACCTCTTGGCCGGCCGATAGGATTCCATAATCCGGCCCTATCTCTAGCCACGGCGCATCGAGCGCTACGCGCCACTCCAACCCCGCTGCGGTGTTGTTCCGGACTGTATAACCTACACAAGTCGTGTCAAACGGTCCGCCCTGAAAGCCGTCTACGTACCACGGCAATTCCGGCACAACACCGAGACCGGCCGCCTCAACGTCTACCCATTGATACGTTTTAGCCTCGTCAACTAGCACGCCGCTATTATAATATCGCATTCTCACCTTCGCGTGCTCACGGGATGTCGCGAAAGCGTGGCCGTAGATGTCATCAACCCACTCCTCCTCCCCCACGTAAGCAAACGGCATATAGAGGCTGTCATCTTGGCTAATGGCCAACTCATAAATTGTATCGCGTATTCTTGCGCGAGCGATTTCTGCGTGTGTAACCTCCTTCGACTTACCACCGCTAGGAATCGGTTGGCAGCTACAACGGCCGAGGTGAATTGTGTGAGGACCGTCTAGATAGTACCACATATCTACGCTGACATTCTGACCTGGGCACTCACCCCATCCGTATATGCAATGGAGCGCGGTCAGCGTGATTGGATCGATGAATCGATTCTGGTACATCTCACAATTTAAATACGCGTTACACATTAGTTGGTCGTCGAGACAAGAAAGATCATCCGGATGATCGCCAAGCCCCAGCACATGTCCCAATTCATGAAGCGCTACCGCACGCAACATCGCCGGGCAGCTTCTATCCCACCCGTCACTGATTTCAACGACGTTCCAGTCCATTGCGCCGCAGACATTCCGTGGGCTGTAGTAAGTCCACCCAAAGAGGTCTGGCTGTCCATCTTCGTCCATATAGTGCGTCCCATAACTAAACACAACTCCATGAAATGCGGGACTAGGCAAGCTACCGCCGAGGTACATCTCAGCGTTATTGCGATGGAAACTCAGCCACGCCCCTGCTTCTAGCAACTCGAAGTTCCACTCTTCAATAGCCTGTTCGATCGCCGCGCGCACCGTAGCGGGATCACCGAACGGATTGCTTTGTGAGCTTATTGTTTCGTCGTAGTAGACTTCTATTGATTGTGGTATCGACCATTCCACCGGCAATATAGGCGGCAAATCCATCGGCGAGGGCGTCTGTGCGACTACGGCTAGCGCGAACCAGAAGTACCCGAATCCTACGCTTAAAGAACCGCAGGGAACGATGCTTCGACGTGACATCTTAGTACCTCTCATTAATTACATAAGTACAATTCCGTACCCAGCGCCCATTTCGTATATCTCGAAAGCTCAACAAACGCACACGCGCCATTAAACAACTCCTGGTACGTTCCAATCAGTCGCTCATACCACAACAGCAAACGGCGGAAGCCTCCAAACCAAGTGACCGTTGGCTTCGCGATTCAACGATAGCGGTATCTCCTTAGTTCTCGGCTGTTTCGGTGACTGGATGTGAGATGTATCGAACGAGCGGGAATGGTCAGCTCGATAAGCCGCCTGTCCAAGTTTGTACGACGCGGATTACTTTCGTAAGTGCGATTCGCAGTCATTCAAATTAAATTCGTCATGGTCGGCTTGGCGTATGCGTTCGCCTCATGGAGACGTTTTGGATCGTCCGCTTTTCGAGTTTCACTATCGCCGGGCACTTTGCGTCCACGTGTGCTCCAAGCGAAGTACTCGCGCCATCGACCAGAACCATCCATTTCGTGCCTCTTCCTCGCTTTGTTTACTGCCTTTGCGCCCCTCTTCTTCTCCGGCGCGAAGTCTCTCATAGATCACCATCTGACGTGTCTCATCAGATCTGATTTGCCTACCGGGCCTGGAGTACTGCTTCTCCAGGCCCGGGAAGGAGAGGATTACTCGATCGACTCTGATATCGGTGCGTTACTTCAACAACACCATTCTTCCGGTCACGGACTCCCCGTTCGCGACACACCGGTAGAAATACACTCCCGAAGGCACGGTTTGGCCCTCGGCGTTACGCCCCAACCACTGCACCTGATGCCGGCCCGCAGCGTAGCGTTCCCCGGTGAGCAGCGCGCTCACCAGCCTCCCGCGCGCATCGAGGATCTGCAGATCGACGCGCGAAGCCCGTGGCAGCGCGAACTCGATCGTCGTGCTCGGGTTGAACGGGTTCGGGTAGTTCACAACCTCCAGGAGAGTCGGCACCGGCAGCTCGCCGACCGGCAACGCACCGGCCTGCTCCGGCACGACCAGCCGCTGGTTCACCGGCACCTGCTGCAGCTCCTGCACCAGGCCCGACGGCCAGACGATCGTGACGTCGACGCGCGTCGCCGCCGCCACGCCGTAGCTCGCCGTCAGCGGCGCCTGGCTCAGGTAGTTGCCGCTCGCGGACACCTCGCGCAGCTGGGTGAACTCGCCGTTGTCGACGAAGATCTTCGCCCCCACGCCGAAGCGGTTCGACGCGACGCCGCGTAGATCGATCTGCAGCCAGTTCGCGATCGGCACTTCGTAGCGGTCATTGCGGAACAGCTTGCTCGGATCAGCGAGGCTGGCGACCGCCATCGCCAGGTCCTGGTCGCCGTCTGCATCGTAGTCCGCGAACGCACAGCCCCACGACGGTAGGTCCGCGGTCACGGCCAGCGCGCCGCACGTGCTGTCCGCGAAGGCGCCCTCGATGTTCTCGAACAGGCGGTTCCAGCCGGAGATGTTGGTCAGGAACAGGTCGAGCCAACCGTCGTTGTCATAGTCGACCCAGGCGCAGGCCCGGCCGTTGTTCGCGTCGCCCGTGAGGTCGTCCGTCACGTCGGTGAAGAACTCCGGCAGGTCGTTGCGGAACAGCTTGTTGGCACCGCCCGTGTTGACCAGGTACAGGTCCAGGTCGCCATCGTTGTCGTAGTCGCCCCAGGCCACGCCCTTGCCCTGGCCCAGGTCGTTCACCGGCGGCGCCGACACATCGACGTACACCCCGCCATCGTTGCGGAACAGGTAGTTGGCGCCCAGCATGCTCACGTAGAGGTCCTGGTCCTGGTCGTTGTCGTAGTCCGCGAACGCGCAGCCACGGCTGGTGCCGCTGACTGCGGTCACGCCGCCCCAGTCTACGAACGCGCCTCCATCGTTGCGGTAAAGGTGGTTCGTGCCGTCGCGGTTGCAGAGATAAAGGTCGAGATCGCCGTCGTTGTCGACGTCGGCCCAGGCTGCGTCGTAACCGTCGCCGGTGTCTGCGGCATCCCCGGCATCGACGCGCACGAAAGCGCCACCTTCGTTGCGATACAGCGCGTTTGCGACCAGCGCGTTGACCACGTAGAGATCGAGGTCGCCGTCGCTGTCGTAGTCGCCCCACACCGCGCCGAACGAGGGCTCGGCGTCGTCGCACCAACCGACGACCTCCACCATCACGCCGCCGACGTTCTCGTAGAGCCGGTTGAGCCCCGAGCCGGCGATCAAGAGGTCCTGATCGCCGTCGTTGTCATAGTCGCCCCAGGCGGTGGCGTGGGATACCGCGTGCTCGGCGAGGTCGGTCCACTCCTGCCAGACGCATTCGTCGGGTACCGGGGTCGCGCAGGTGTGGACGATGGTCTCGGCGTGCCCCCACTCGTACCAGGGGACATTGCTCGCGCTCACGTCCGCCAAGGTGCGCAGGTCAGCATCCGGTGGCGCCGTATCCGCGATCACGCAAGATACGGATTCGAAGCCCTCGCTGCCGTCCGGCAACTGGCCCACCTCCCACGTGACGGTATGGGTGGCGGGATCGTAATCGCCCGCGCCGCTCGCGGCCACGAATGTCATGTGTTCGTTGAGCGTGACGACGACCTCGACGTCCTCGGCCGGCGGTACCTCGGGATCGGGGTTTCCCGGCGTTCCATAGAAGTAGTGGACATCGTGCAGAATCGGGTCGCCATGCCACGGGCAGGGACCTGCGAAGGTCGAGGTCATCTCGATGTAGGGATTGCCGGGCGGCGGGATGTTGCCGCCGGCGTTGAGGATGTTGATGTACCACGCCGAGGCGAGATAACCGGTCCAGTAATCGTAACCGTTCCAGCTCCCATTGGCGTTCTGGATGCTCACCAGGTAATCGGAGTAATGGGAGTACCAGTCGCCGGCCAGAGACAAGGAGGGATCCTGCTCGTAGCCGATCGTGAAACCGCCGGGAGCCGCCGGCATGTCCGTGCCGATCATGACGAGATGGTTGAAGGACATGATGACGTCCGTCAGACCATAGATCTCGAGTCCCTTGTAGACTGCCCACATCGCGTACGGGTGATTCAGGTTTCCGTACCACGTCCCGCTCGGATACGTGTTCCAGTAGCTGTTGATGTAGTTGATCGCGGCCTGGACCCGCTCATGCTCGAGCGGCCTGCCGATCGCCCGCATCTGGAGGAGCAAGCCGCCCGTCTTGGACACGTTGACGTACTCCCAGGGGTAGGAATAACCGGAGCCGCCGTTGGCGTTCTGGATGTAGTTCACCCAGAGTTCGAGTTCAGCGAAGACGTAGTTCGGCGTGCCCAGACCCCAGGAGATACCGTACAGGAGCGGTAGCGCTCCCCACTGCGCCGTCGAATTGTCCGAACTCGAGTAGTTGGCGTCGTAGCGCCAGCCGCCGCGCCAGTTGCCCAGGTTCGGTTCGACCTGCGCGAAGCTGAACCAGTCGATGAGGTCCTGCATGGCCTCGGCATAGGTCATGTTCTCGACGACTGCCGTCCCGCGGCCGATGACCGTATCGCGACCCAGCGCGACGCCGAGCGCGTAGACGACGGGCGTGCAGATGCCGGTCGTGTAGAGCCGGCGATTGGAATCGCCAGGTTCGAAGTAGATCGCCTGGTCGTTGCCCTCGCCGTAGATCCCGTCGTTGTTGTAGTCCTCGGCATAACGCTCATAAACCGCATACTCCACGCCGAACCGCGTGTCGACGAGGGCACGGTTGAACATGTAGTTGAGGGCGTAGCCGACGACGTCGCCATAGTTGACTTCGTTGATCACGACGTCGGCGCCCGGCAGGTATCCTTCCTCGATGAAGGCAAGCGCCGCGGCAGCGGTGGCCGCCAGGGTGCCGGTGTTTTCATAGGGCCAGTATCCTTCGTCGCCAGCGCGGGTCTGGTTGACGGCGAGCCAGACGAGGCCGGAATCGATGGCTTGGCGCTTGACCTGTTCCGTCGCGGCCATGGCTGGCAGGTTGGAGATGACGACCATGACGGTGAGAACAAGAAGTAGTCTCGTGATCTTGGTATGGTGATTCATGGGCGATCCTCCTCGATCGATGAACTGGATCTCGGATTGAACGACGCAACGAAGAGGCCGGGGTCATTGCGCGAATCGGCACCTCCTTGGCATGGCGAATCGGTTCACGAGTGCGGACCGGAGACCGGCGCGGCGGTGCCGGCAACTCGGTCGGATCTCGGTGGAAAAGGAAGGTGACTGTAGATCATTGATTATCGCCAGTCAATTTAGCGGTATCTGTATCGAACGACGGAAAGATCGGATTCGGGTTCATTGCGAGAGGTAAATAGTCCGGAATATGCGCCCGAGGATCGCCACCCGCGGCCGCGCCCTCCTTGGAGCGACGCGTCGCGGCCCCAGGCCGTCGTGGACTTGCCCCCGCGATGTCGCTAGAATCGACGCCTACGCCCCCGGCGGGTTTCCCCTGATGTCCCTCCATCGCCCGCGGGCGATCAGCGAAGGCGGATCCCATGCTGCGACCCACTCGGCGCGAGTTCCTCAAGACGGCGGCCGTCCTCGGCGGCGGGTTGGCGCTCGGCGATGCCCTGGCGCTGCCCCGCGCGGCGCTGGCCCAGGATCCCATGGCGCTGAGCGTCGCCCGCTGGGACCCGGCTGCGCTCGCGACGGCCGACCTCGCCGCGGCCGCAGGCAGGCTCACCGAGGCGGCGATCGCCGGTCTCGGCGGCATGGGCCGGTTCGTGAGCAAGGGCGACGTGGTCTGGGTCAAGCCCAACATCGGCTGGAACCGGGCGCCCGCGCTCGCGGCCGACACCAATCCCGACGTGGTCGGCGCCCTCGTGCGCCTGTGTTACGAGGCCGGCGCGAAGACCGTCAAGGTCGGCGACAATCCGTGCCACCCCGCGCGGCATTGCTACGCCACGAGCGGCATCGCGGCGGCCGCCGAGGCCCAGGGAGCCCAGGTCGTCTTCCTGGACGACCGCCGTTTCCGTGACCTGAAACTCGGCGGCGAACGGCTCGACTCCTGGCCGCTGTATCCCGAGATCGTCGAGGCCGACCTCGTCATCAACGTCCCGATCGCCAAGCACCACGGTCTGACCGACGTCTCGCTCGGCATGAAGAACCTCATGGGCGTCGCCGGCGGCCAGCGCAGCGCCTGGCACCAGCAGATGGCGGACTGCCTCTGCGACGTCACGGCGTTCCTGCGCCCGCGGCTCGTCGTGCTCGACGCCGTTCGCGTGCTCACCGCCCACGGACCGACCGGGGGCGACCCCGCCGACGTGACGCTCGTGGGCACCGTCGCGGCCGGCACCGACCTCGTGGCGATCGACGCGCTGGGCGCCACCCTCCTGGGCCACCAGCCGGCGGCGATCGCCAGCCTGGGCGCCGCGGCGGCGCGGGGCCTCGGCACCCTCGACTTCCGCTCGCTGCCGCAGGTCGAGCGCACGCTGTCGTGACGGTCCGCGCGCGGGCCCGCCGCCTGATCTGGACGCGCCGGGCTGTGCAGACGGGAGCATTGCTCCTGTTCCTCGTCCTTGTCGTGGCCAACCGGCCGACCTCGGGTGAGGGCCCGACCGGCCCGGTCAGCCTGTTCTTCGACCTCGATCCGCTCGCGCTCGCCGCCACCTGGCTCGCCACCCGCACGCTGGCCGGCCTCGCGTTGCTCGGTCTGGTGACCCTCGCCGTGACCGCCGTACTCGGCCGCTGGTTCTGCGGCTGGTTCTGTCCGCTCGGGACCCTGCACAACGCGGTCGGTTCGCTTCGCGGCGGCTGGCGGCGACTGACGCCGCGGTCCGAGGGGTCCAGCCGCTGGCAGCGCGCCAAGTACTACCTCCTGATCGCGCTCCTGCTGATGGCGATCGGCGGCGTGCACTGGATCGGCGTGTTCGACCCGTTCTCCTTGCTCTACCGCAGCCTGGCGCTGACGGTGCTGCCGGCCTGCGACGTCGCGCTGAGCGAGGTGGCCAACGCGGTCTATCTCGGCGACCCGCAGCTCGGCCCGCTCCACCTGCGGGACCTCACCGAGCCGATCGACCGGTGGTGGCAGGCCCGGGTCGCCGGTTCCGAGCTGCGCGTCTTCACCGGCGCCGGCGTGATCCTCCTGGTCTTCGCCGCGGCGCTCGGCGCGAACCTCGTCCGCAACCGCTTCTGGTGCCGCTACGTGTGCCCGCTCGGCGCCCTGCTCGGCTTCGCGGCGGTCCGTCCGCTGCTGCGCCTGCGCAGCCGGACGGACGCCTGCAATAGCTGCGGCCGCTGCACGTTGAGGTGCCCGGCGGCCGCCCAGCCCGAGAAGCCGGACCAGTGGCTCGCGACGGAGTGCTTCGGCTGCTGGAATTGCGTCGCTGCCTGCGGAAACGAGGGTCTCGATTTCCGCTGGACCCTTCCCTGGCGCGCGACCTCGCGAGGCTCCGTGGACCTCGGCAAGCGCCGCTCGCTCGCCGCGCTCGCGGCCGGCGCGGTCGCGGTCGCGCTCATGAGGATCACCCCGGCCGCTCACGGCAAGACGTTCCACCCGCTCCTGATCCGCCCGCCCGGCGCTCGCGCGGAGCGGGAGTTCCTGCAGCGCTGCATCCAGTGCGGCCTCTGCCTGCAGACCTGTCCCACCGGCGGCCTGCAACCCACCTGGCACGAGGCCGGCCTCGAAGGCGTCTGGACGCCGATGCTGGTGCCGGCGATCGGCTACTGCGAGTTCGAGTGCCACGCCTGCGGCCAGGTCTGTCCGACCCAGGCCATCCGGCCGCTGGCGCTCGCCGAGAAGAAGCAGGTCAGGATCGGGCTCGCCGTGATCGACACCTCGCGCTGCCTGCCGTACGCCCACGGCCGCGAGTGCATCGTCTGCGAGGAGCACTGCCCGATCCCGGACAAGGCCATCACCTTCGAGCGGCGCGAGTCGGTCCAGCGCGACGCGAGCGTGCGGACCCTGAAGTTCCCCCGGGTCGACCCCGACCGCTGCACCGGTTGCGGCATCTGCGAGACCAAGTGTCCGTTCCAGGATGTCGCCGCGATCCGCGTCACCAGCGCCGGCGAGGACCGCCATCCGGCGAACCAGCCCCTGCTCGGCGGCCGCGCGGGCGCCGGCACGGATTGAATCAGCCCGGCCCGATCGAGGAGGTTTCGGATGCGTTGCTGGATCCCCGCCGTCGCGACGTCCACCGTCCTGTTGGCCGTCGCCTGTCCGGCGACGGCGCTGCCGCCGGCCGGCGACGGCGCGCCCGTCGACGTCCCGGTGCCCGCCGGCTGGCAGGCGGTCGCCCCCGCCGTCCGCTACCCGGCCGATCGCCTCTCGACCTGCATCGGCGGCGCCGCGGCGCTGTTCCTCGACTACGGCTGCCGCGAGCTCGTCGCGCTCGACGCCGCCCGTGGCGACACGACGATCTCGCTCCACGTCTACGACATGGGTCGCCCCCTCGACGCGTTCGGGATCTTCGCGCTCGAGCGTCCGGCCGGCGACGAGGGCACGGTTCGCGCGGGCGCGGCCGCGGTGCTGCAACCGCCTTACCGCGCGCTGCTGCTCAAGGACCGCTTCTACGTGAAGGTCGAGGCCACGCGCGGCGACCTCGATGCGCAGGCGCTGCGGGCGATCGTCGAGGCGCTGGCCGCGGGGCTGCCCGGCGGCGACGAGCTGCCGCCGGAGCTATCCTGGCTCCCGGACGCCGGCCGCATACCCGGCTCGACCGGCTACGCGAGTCGTGACTACCTCGGCCTCGGCGAGCTGCGCGGGTGCGTGCACGCGACGTACCGCGACCCCGCGACGAGCATCCGGTACCGGCTCTTCGCCTTCGCGCCGCCGGCCGGGTTCTTCGAGACCCTCGGCCGCAGCTGGCACCTGCAGGAGCGCGGCGGCGAGCGGGTCGCGTGGCGTGAGGTTCCCTCCGCCGGGGTCGTCGTGCTGGTCGGCGACGAGCACCGCCTGGACGGCGTCGCGGACCTGACCGACCTCGAGGCGGCTCTGGCGGCGCTCGGCCGCGCGCGGGTGCGCTGAGCCAGTCGGCCCGCCAAGGAAGGAGCATCATGAGCGAGACGTTCCCGGTCGACGTGCGCTCGGAGGTCGGCCGCCTCACCGGCGTGATCCTGCACCGCCCGGGTCCCGAGGTCGCCCTGATGACGCCGGCCACGGCCGAGCGCGCGCTCTACAGCGACATCCTCAATCGGCGGGTCGCCGCCCAGGAGTACGCGCAGCTGCAGGGCGTGCTCGAGCGCTGGACCCGCACCTTCGCGGTCCGCGACCTGCTCGCGGACATCCTCGCCGAGCGGAGCGTGCGCGAGGTCCTGGTGGAGCGGGTCTGCGCCCGCGAGCGGGTGCCGGAGCTGGCGCCGTCGCTGCTGGGCCTGGAGCCGGCGGAGCTGACCCGCGCGCTGATCGAGGGCGTGCCCCTGGTGCGCGACACCCTGACCCGCTTCCTGAGCCCCGACCGCTTCGCCCTGCCGCCCCTGCACAACTTCTTCTTCATGCGCGACGCCGCCGCCGCGCTCGGCGACCGCGTCCTCATCGGCCGCATGGCGAGCCCCGTGCGCGCCCGCGAGGCGCTGATCATGGACGCCGTCTTCACCCACCATCCGCAGCTGCGGACCGAGACCATCGACCCGGTCCGGCTGGGCGCTGACCGCCCCGAGGTCACGATCGAGGGCGGCGACGTGCTGGTGATCCGCGACGACGTGCTGCTCGTCGGGGTCGGCCGGCGCACGAGCACTCACGCGGTCGACTTCCTGCTCGAGCGGCTCGCGGGCGACCACGCCGTCCGCCACGTCTTCGTGCAGGAACTGCCGCCCGAGCCCGAGTCGTTCATCCACCTCGACATGGCGTTCACCCAGCTCGACCGCGATCTCTGCATGGTCTACGCCCCGCTCATCCTGGAGCACAATCACTACGAGACCGTGCAGATCCGCCTCGCGGGCGGCAGGGTCGAGCGGATCCGCGAGGTCGACTCGCTGCTCGCGGGGCTGCGCGAGATCGGCATCGACCTCGCGCCCGCAGTCTGCGGCGGGCCGGCCGATCGCTGGACGCAGGAGCGGGAGCAGTGGCATTCCGGCACGAACTTCTTCGCGCTGGCCCCCGGCAAGGTCATCGGCTACGCTCGCAACGAGCACACGCTCGCCGAGCTCGACCGGCACGGTTTCGCGATCCTCGCCGCCGGCGACGTCATCGCCGGCAGGGCCGACCCGGACGCGCACGCGCGCTGCGTGATCACCATCGACGGTTCGGAGCTCGCCCGCGGCGGCGGCGGCTGTCGCTGCCTGACCCTGCCGATCGGGCGCGAGGCGGTGAGCTGAACGATGGACATGGTCCTACTGTCGCGGATCCAGTTCGCCGTCACCATCGGTTTCCACTACTTCTACCCGCCGCTCAGCATCGGCCTGGGGCTCGTGCTCGTGCTGATGGAAGGGCTCTACCTGCGCACGCGCAACCCGCTCTATCACCAGCTCACGCGGTTCTGGGTGCGCATATTCGGCCTGATCTTCGCGTTCGGCGTGGGCACGGGCATCGTCATGGAGTTCGAGTTCGGCACCAACTGGTCCCGCTACGCGCGCTTCGTGGGGGACATCTTCGGCAGCCCTCTCGCCGCCGAGGGCATCTTCGCGTTCTTCCTCGAATCCGGCTTCCTCGCCGTCCTGCTGTTCGGCTGGGAGCGGGTGAGCCCGCGCCTGCACTTCTTCTCGACCGTGATGGTCTGCCTGGGCGCGCACTTCAGCGCGATCTGGATCATCGTCGCCAACAGCTGGATGCAGACCCCGACCGCGTACCGCATCGTCGAGACCGCGGTCGGACCGCGCGCCGAGATCACGAGCTTCTGGGGCGCGGTGCTCAATCCCTCCACCGGCGACCGCCTCGTCCACACGCTGCTCGGCGCCTGGCAGGCCGGCGCGTTCTTCGTCATCTCGGTGGCGGCGTACTACCTGCTCAAGCGCCGTCACGAGGCGTTCGCGCGCGCCTCGATCCGGGTCGCGCTGGCCGTCGCCGCGGTCGCCTCGCTCGGCCAGCTCGTGAGCGGCCACAGCAACGCCGTGATGGTCGCCGAGCACCAGCCCGCCAAGCTCGCGGCCTTCGAGGGGATCTACGAGACCGGCGCCAGCGCCGACCTGACGATCGTCGGCTGGGTCGACGAGGAGAACCGGACGGTCCGCGGCATCAAGATCCCCGGCCTCTTGAGCTGGCTCGTGGGCGGCGGCACGGACACCGTGATCCGCGGCCTCGACGAGTGGCCGGCGTCCGACCGGCCGCCCGTCCAGCTCACGTTCCAGAGCTACCACTGGATGGTCGCGATCGGGATGGTCCTGATCGCACTCGCCTGGGGGGGCGCGCTGCTCGCGTGGCGCGGCCAGTTGTTCCGCTGGCGCTGGCTCCTGTGGATCTACGTCCTGGCGGTGCTGCTGCCCCAGGCCGCCAACCAGCTCGGCTGGGCCGCCGCCGAGGTCGGCCGCCAGCCGTGGATCGTCTACGAGCTGATGCGCACCGCCGACGCCACCAGCGACACGGTCACCGCCGGGCAGGTCCTGTTCTCCCTGATCCTGTTCACGGTGATCTACCTCGCGCTCTTCGTCGTCTTCATCGTGCTGCTGGACCAGAAGGTCCGCAAGGGCCCCCTGCCCGAAGACCTGCCCCCGGTCGCGGAGGTGCGCTGATGGGCAGCGAGCTCTACAACGTGATCTGGTACGCCCTCGTGGGCATCCTGCTCACCGGTTACGCGATCCTGGATGGGTTCGACCTCGGCACCGGCGCGCTCCACCTGCTGGCGCGAAGCGATCGCGATCGCCGGGTCTTCCTCAACGCGATCGGCCCGTTCTGGGACGGCAACCAGGTCTGGCTCGTGACCGGCGGCGGCGCGCTCTTCGCCGCGTTCCCGCACGTATACGCGACGGCGTTCAGCGGCTTCTACGTCGCGTTCATCCTCTTGCTGTTCATGTTGATCTTCCGCGGGGTGTCGATCCACGTGCGCAGCCTGCGCGCCGGCCGCGCCTGGCGGGCGTTCTGGGACTGGGCGTTCAGCGCCTCGAGCGTGATCGCGTCGCTCTTGATCGGCGTCGCGCTGGGGAACGTCGCCTGGGGCGTGCCGATCGAGGCCGGGTTCCGCTACCGCGGCGACCTGCTCCAGCAGATCCATCCCTACTCGCTGCTCACCGGGATCATGGTGGTCGCGGTCTTCATGATGCACGGCGCGATCTACCTGGTCATGAAGACCGAGGGCGACCTCAACCAGCGCGTGCGCGGCTGGGTCCGCCCCTGCATCATCTTCTTCGTCCTCATGTACGCCGTGACCACGCTCGCCACGCTGCTCTACCTCGAGCACATGGCCGAGCCGTTCCGCCGGCAGCCGTTGCTGTTCCTGGTGCCCGCGCTGAACGTGCTCGCGATCGCGAACATCCCGCGGGAGATGCACCTGGGCCGCGAGGTCCGCGCGTTCACCTCGTCGGCGGTGGCGATGGCGTTGCTCTTGCTGCTCTTCGGGCTCGGCATGTTCCCCGAGCTGATCCACTCGCGGCCGGACGTCGCCAACAGCTTGACCGCGTACAACGCGTCCAGCTCGCCGCTCACGCTCAAGACGATGCTGGTCATGGCCGCGATCGGGATGCCGCTCGTGATCGGCTACACGATTCACATCTACCGGGTGTTCAAGGGCAAGGTGAAGCTGGACTCGATGTCCTACTAGCCTACCGCAAGTACGTGTACGTGTTGAACACCGCCTCGTACTTCCGCTGCAGCACCGCCGACTCGCGCGCCGTGAGCTGGTCCTCGCTCACCGCCCGCTCGAGGGCGTGGCGCCACCGCTCGACGAGGTCGGCCTTCTCGTACTGCACGTAGCGCAGCACCTGGCCCACCGAGTCGCCGCGCACCACGTGCGCGAAGGTCACCTGGCCGCTGCCGTTGACGTCGACGTGGACCGCGTTGGTGTCGCCGAAGAGGTTGTGCAGGTCGCCGAGGATCTCCTGGTAGGCCCCGACCAGGAACACGGCGAAGCAGTATTGCTCGCCGTCGCGCAGATCGTGCGCCGGCAGGTAGTGCTTGACCTCGCGCAGGTCGGCGAAGCGGTCGATCTTGCCGTCGGAGTCGCAGGTGATGTCGGCGAGGACGACGCGGCGGCGCGGCTCCTCGCCCAGCCGGGTGATCGGGGTGATCGGGAAGATCTGGTCCACCGCCCAGCTGTCGGGCATCGACTGGAAGATCGACAGGTTGCAGAAGTAGGTGTCGGTCAGCAGCGCCGGCAGCTTCTGCAGGTCCTCCGGCACGTAATGCAGGTCGCCGGTCATGCCGTTGATCGCGTTGAGCAGGGCCCAGTAGCACTGGTCGCCGAGGGCGCGGTCCTCGATCGGGATGAGCCCGAGGCTGAACTGCTGGAGCATGTCCTGCCGCAGCTCGTTGGCGTCGTGCAGGGTCTCCTGGCAGTTCTTCGGAGTCAGCTCCTGCAGCATCTGCGCCATGGTCACGATCGTCGGCGAGTCCGACGCGGCGAGCACTGCCCGCGGGTCGCACGGCGCCGAGAACGTGTTCGCGAGGCCGAGGACCTCCATCACGAGCACCGAGTTGAAGGCGACCATCGCGCGGCCGCACTCCGTGACGATCGTGGGGTGGGTGACCTGGGCCGCGTCGCAGGCCTCCATCAGGATCCACACGACGTCGCGGGCGTACTCCTCGACCGTGTAGTTCATCGAGGATTCGAAGGCGGTCTTCGAGCCGTCGTAGTCGACGGCGAGGCCGCCGCCCACGTCGAAGAGCGCGATCTGCGGGCAGTGCCGCGAAAGCTGGACGTAGACCTGCGAGGCCTCGCGGACCGCGCGCTTGAGCGACGAGATGTTGGTGAGCTGGCTGCCGATGTGGAAGTGGAGCAGCTTGACCCAGTGGAGCTTGCCGTGCTCGCGCAGGACCTGCAGCGCGGCGGCGATCTCCGAGACGGTCAGGCCGAACTTCGCCCGCTCGCCGCCGCTGCGCTCCCAGCGACCGGCGCCGCGGCCCGCCAGGCGCAGCCGGAACCCGATCTCCGGCTCGACCCCCATCTCCTCGCTGAGCTTCAGGAGCAGGTCGATCTCCGACGGCTTCTCGATGACCACGATCGACCGCCGGCCGACCCGGCGCGCCATCAGGGCCAGCTCGAGGTACTGCCGGTCCTTGTAGCCGTTGCAGATCAGAAGAGCATCGGGGTTGTCCTGGATCGCGAGGACCGCGATCAGCTCGGGCTTGCTGCCGACCTCCAGGCCGAGGTTGAACGCGCGGCCGGCTTCGCTCAGCTCGTTCACGACGTGCCGCTGCTGGTTGACCTTGATCGGGTAGACCGGCCGGTACTCGCCCCGGTACTTGTATTCGGCGATCGCCGCGGTGAAGGCGCCGTGGATCATGCGCAGGCGGTGGCGGAGGATGCCGTTGAAGCGGAAGAGCACCGGCAGCTGGATGTCCCGCTGCCGCACCGCCTCGACCAGCTCCTGCAGGTCGATCGCGGAGCCGTCCGGGCCGTTCGGCCACACGCTGACGTTGCCGCGCGCGTTGACGCGGAAGTACCCCGCTCCCCAGTGCTCGAAACCATAGAGCTGTTCGCTCTTGGCCACCGTCCAGGGCTCGCCAGGCATCATGGCCGTACCTCCCGTGCCCGCACCGGCGCCGCGCCGCCCGCCCGGGCGGCGGCGACCGCGAAGGAAGCTAGTACCCCTGCGCGAACAGCACGCGGCCGCGGCTCGGCTTACCGCAGTGCACGCACGCGCCGGGAGTCTCGTCCCGCTCGAACGGGATGTTGCGAATCGTGACCTTGGTCTTGTCCTGCACCATCTGCTCGCAGTGGCCGTCACCGCACCAGTGGCACATCGCGAAGCCGCCGCCGCGGTTCTCGAAGAGGTCGACGAAATCGTCCCAGGTGTCGACCCGGCACGTGTTGGCGACCAGGCGCCGCCGGGCGCGCGCGAGCAGGTCGTCCTGGATGCGCGCCAGCTCGGCCTCGACGCCGGCCACGATCCCCGCAAAGGGCACGGTGGTCTTGGCGCGGTCGTGGCGCGACTTCAAGACGGCGGTCTGGCCGGCGACGTCGCGCGGCCCGATCTCCAGGCGCAGCGGCACGCCCTTGCGCTCCCACTCGCTGTACTTCCAGCCGGGGCGCAGGTTGTCGCGGTCGTCGACGTGGACCGGGCCGATCGCCGGGCGCAGCTCGGCGGCGAGCCGGCGGGCGGCCTCGCAGACCGCCGCCTTCTCCTCGTCGTTCTTCCAGATCGGCACGACGACCGCCTTGGCGCGCGCGATCCGCGGCGGCAGCACCAGGCCATCGTCGTCGCTGTGCGTCATGATGAGGGCGCCGACGATGCGCGTCGACATGCCCCAGCTCGTGGCCCACACGTGGTCGACCTGGCCTTCGGCCGACTGGAACTTGACGTCGAAAGCCTTCGCGAAGTTCTGGCCGAGGTCGTGGCTCGTCGCCGCCTGCAGCGCCTTGTTGTCCTGCATCATCGCCTCGATCGAGTAGGTCTCGACCGCGCCGGCGAAGCGCTCGTTGGCGGTCTTCGTGCCCGCGACGACCGGCATCGCCAGGGCTTCCTCGGCGAACCGGCGGTAGGTCTCGAGCATCTGCAAGGTCTCCTGGCGCCCCTCGGCGGCCGTCGCATGGGCGGTGTGCCCCTCCTGCCAGAGGAATTCCGTCGTGCGCAGGAACATCCGCGTGCGCAGCTCCCAGCGCATCACGTTGGCCCACTGGTTGATCAGCAGGGGCAGGTCCCGGTAGCTCTGGATCCACTTGCGGTACATGTCCCAGATCACGGTCTCGCTGGTGGGGCGGATGACGTACTCCTCCTCCAGCTTCGACTCGGGGTCCGGGACCACGTCGACCCTGCCGTCCGGGTGCGTCACCTGCTTGAGCCGGTGATGCGTGACGATGGCGCATTCCTTGGCGAAGCCCTCGACGTGTTCGGCCTCCTTGGCGAGGAAGCTCTTGGGGATCAACAGCGGGAAGTACGCGTTGACGTGGCCGAGCGCCTTGAACCGGTCGTCGAGATCGCGCTGGATGTTCTCCCAGATCGCGTAGCCGTTCGGCCGGATGACCATGCAGCCGCGCACGGGCGAGTTGTCCGCCAGCTCGGCTTCACGGATGACGTCCAGGTACCAGCGGCTGTAGTCCTCCGAGCGCTTGGTGATCTCGGCCATGGTCCTCGAGGTCCTTTCCGGGCGTGCCCAGGGCGGCACCGACAGTCGCGCGGGCCGGGCCCGCAAGGACCTCGCAAGATAACACAGCGCACCGTGGGCGGAAAGTCGGTTGCGCCGGGGGGCGAGCCCGCCGGTCCGGGCGGCGGCCGCGCCCGGGTTGACGCGCGCGGCGGACGCGTGTTCAATCATGGTGTCCCAGGAGGTCTGCCATGTCCCACCGCGAACTGCTGGCGACCGCGGCCGCGGTCGCCGTCGCCCTGGTCCTCGCGGGCTGCGACGACGAGGACGAGATCGCGACCGACCGCGACACCCTGACCGACCCGATCGCCGACGTGGCGGCGCTGGGCGGCTATCTGTTCACGACCAACGAGGATCGGTCCGGCCACGGCGGCAGCCAGATCGACCTCTTCAAGTTCGCGCCGGGGGGCTTCCCGGAGGGCCGCTTCGGCCTCGGCTTGAACGGGATGGGGTACCTCGCCGCCTGCAGCGACGGCGAGTCGCTCTATCTCCAGGCGCGCGGCACCGGCCAGCTCTTCGCCGTCTCGCCGGTCGGCGAGATCGGCTGGACCCGGGCGGACCCCTTCGTCGGCAGCCACGCGCTGGCTTGCGGGATCGCCTGGCGCGCCGACGTCGACTCCTTCGTGGTCATCTACCGCGACCCCGGCACGACGACCTACACGACCGTGCAGTACGGGCCGGGATTCGCCGGCGAATCGAGCCTGCCGGAGACTCACGAGCTCAGCCTGTTCGACCCGGCGACCGGCGTGCGGGCCGTGACCTGGCTCGACGGCTGGCTCTGGGCGCTCGGCGCGGACACCACCGGCGCGGCCGTGGTCCAGGGCTTCGCCGGCGGCGTCGTCACGCGGTACTTCACGCTGCCGGACGAGACCGCCTGCGGCCTGACCGCGGTGGACGGCACGCTGGTCGTCGCCTACCCGGACCGCCGCTTCGAGGCGATCGACGACGAGAAGGAGCCCTGACCGCATGGCCAGACCGTACTTCACGCCCGCGCTCTTCGCGTTCCTCGAGGATCTCGCCGCGCATAACGACCGCGACTGGTTCCAGCGGAACCGCGACCGTTACGAGGAGCACGTCAAGACGCCGGCGCTGCGCTTCATCGTGGACTTCGGCCCGCATCTGCGCGCGGTGAGCCCCCACTTCGACGCCGACCCGCGGCCGAGCGGCGGCTCGCTCTTCCGCATCCACCGCGACGTCCGCTTCAGCGCGGACAAGAGCCCCTACAAGACGCACGCCGGCATCCACTTCCGCCACGAGAACGGACGCGACGCGCACGCGCCCGGCTTCTACGTCCACCTCGAACCACGCGGGTGCCTGGCCGCCGCCGGCGTCTGGCAGCCGGACGCGCCCGCGCTGAGCCGGATCCGCGAGGCGATCGCCGCGCGGCCCGCCCGCTGGCAGGCCGTGCTCGACGACCCCGGCGTGGCGAGCCTGGAGCGATTCGGCGAGCAGCTGCAGCGCGTGCCCGCCGGTTACGCCAAGGACCACCCGCAGGCCGGCGAGCTGCGCTGGAAGGAATACGGGGTCTGGCGATCGCTCACGCACCGCGACGTGCTCGCCGCGGACGCGCTCGAGCGCGTCGCGACGGTCTTCCGCCGCTCGGCGCCGTTCGTGAAGTTCCTCTGCGAAGCGCTGGGGCAGCCGTTCTAGCGGCGGGCCGTCACCTGGCCAGCACGATCTTGCCGCCGGCGACCGCGGACCCTGCCGCGACCCGGTACAGGTATACGCCGCTGGCGAGTCCGCGCGGCCGCCACTCGAACCGGTGCGCGCCCTCGCCGAGCGGTCCCGCTTGGACCGTGTCGACCAGGCGCCCCCGCAGATCGTAGACGCGGACGCTCGCTTCGGGCGTCGCGGCGGCGAGCCGGAAGCCGAGCGTCGTGTTCGGGTTGAAGGGATTGGGCCATGCCCTCAGCTCGCCGATCGCCGCGGCGGGCACGGCGGCGGGAGCCGCCGTCGGCCGCAGGTCGTGGAAGACGAACGTGGCCTGGTCCCAGTTGCTGATCGCGAGGTCGGTCGCGTCGGACACCCGGTAGGCGACGGTGACCGGACCAGCCGCCGCGTTCGCGAGCGAGACCCAGCCGTCGCGCAGACTGGCGCACCAGCCGGCCGCCGGCAGCTCGCTGCCCGCCACGGATACCGAGGTCACGGCCTGAAGGTGCCGGTCCGGCAGCGGCAGCAGGCGCGAGCCGGCCGGGAACGCGGCCGTCGCCTGCCGCGCGTGCGACTCGTCGAAGTCCGCGAAGCAGAGGTTCTCGACCACGGACTCCCAGGCGGCGTCCGTCTGCCACTCCGGGTCGCGCCCGAAGCCGCCCGTCCCGTGGTTCAGGTAGATGCGCACCGGCTCCCACCAGCCGCCGCAGACGAGGTCCGGCCCGTTCTCGCCGTCGACGTCGCAGCAGACCACGGCGGAGGCGTAGCCGCTGAAGGCGCTCGTCCAGGTCGGCGTCGTGGGCAGCGCGCCGCCCGCAGTCAGGTACACGGCGAATTTGCCGCTGCCGCCCAGTTGCGAGTTGAACCCGACGAGCAGGTCGGGTCGGCCGTCTCCGTCGAGGTCGTCGAAGTCGAAGGTGTTGCCGTTGTCGATGGCGGTCGTGGTCCAGCCGGCGACGGTCGCGATCACCCCGCCGTCGTTCAGGTAGATCCGGACCCTGCCGGTCGAGCCGCCACCGAGGCAGGCCAGGTCCTGATCGCCGTCCACGTCGACGTCGACGAACTTGATGTCGTACGACGCATCCGCGACCGCGCTCGTCCAGCCCGGCGCGGTGGCGAGCGCGCCGCCCGTGTTGAAATAGATCCGGTTGGTCTCGTAGTACCCGTTGTACGCCTCGCCCGTGGCGACGGCGAGGTCGAGATCGCCGTCCTGGTCGGGGTCGCCGAAGGCGGCGCGGAAGCTGTGGATCGTCGGGGGAGTCTCCCACGTCGGCGTGGTCGCCAGCGCCCCGCCCACGTTGTCGTACAGCTGCACCTGCGCCGGCCCCCAGCCGGCGGCGATGTAGTTGGCGACCATCAGCTCGGGGAATCCGTCGTGGTCGACGTCCGCAAGCTGGCAGTGGCCGCTGAAGCGCTCGTCGTCGCTCAGCCACGAGGCCTGGGTGGGCAGCGTGCCGTCCCGGCTCAGGTAGACGAAGTTCGGCGACGCGGTGATGTCGTTGCCGTTGCTCACGGCGAGGTCGAGCCAGCCGTCGCCGTCGACGTCGCCGACGTCGAGGCCCGTGCCGTTGAAGTCGGTCTCGACCGACATCCAGGTGGGGATCGTCGACAACGTCACGTCGGCGGCAGCGACCGCGGGCGCGAGCAGGGCGCAGAGAACCAGACAGGCACGCATGGGACCGCTCCTCATGGGTTGGCGGGCGTCAGTCAACCAGGATTATCCCGCTTCCAGGCGATGCAGACAAGGGGCTCGCGCGAACCAGCCGGTCGACCGGAGCCGTCAGCCGAGCTTGCGCGCGAGCCAGTAGCGCTCGACCGGGTGGATGCCGTGGCGCTGGCGCACCGCGGGCGCCAGGAACGACGCCTCGACTGTCGTCACCTGCCAGCCCGGCCGGCCCAGCCGCACCGCGAAATCCTGGCCGAACCGCCACGCGTGGGCGTCGAAGTCGCGGGGATCGAGGGGAATCCGCCGGCTTTCGGCCAGGTGTTCCTGGTACGCGACCTGGATCCAGGCCAGGCCGCCCGGCCGCAGGATGCGGACCAGCTCGTCGACCGCGGCGTCGAAGTCCGGAACGTGCTCGAGCACGTGGCTGCAGAGGATCCAGTCGAAGGCGTCCGTGCGAAAACCGGCGCGGGCGATGTCGATGATCGCGTCGGGCTCGTAACGCGGGTCGCGGCGGTCGTAGTCCGAGCGGAAACAGCGGCCGAGGCCCTCGTGCGCGACCAGGTAGCTCATCGCCTGGGAGAGCGACAGCCCGAGCAGGGTCCGCGGCACCCGCGCGGGGTTCGCGAGCACCTCGCGCATGCCGAGCACCACGTGGCGCTGGCGGTCGAACGAGCCGCATTCGGGACAGATGCTGGCGGGGATGACGATGTCGGGCGCGACGAAGGTCCGGAATCGCCGCCCTTGCCAGCGGCAGACCGGACAGGTCTGGTCGGCGGCCGGCAGGATCGTCTCGCTCAGGCCGAGCAGGTGGTTCACGCCCACGCCGACGATCATCCGCGTCGCCTGGACCGGATGCTTCCAGAGGCACGCGCGAGAATGCGGATTCAAGATCGTCTGCCGGGCGTAGGACCAGGCTGGCAAGGCGCGGCCTCCGCGGCTGGAATTCGCAGTCGACGGCCGATACTGGACCGGCGCCGTGGATCTGGCAAGCGTCAGAATCCGGCGATGATCGACCGCAGCCGGTCGCGGCGCCGCGCGGCCAGCGGGCTGTCGTCCTGCTCGGGATCGACGCTCTCCGCCACGGAGGAGAACGCGAAGATCGACCACCCGCCCGCGCCGGCGCAGGCGGCGAGCTGCGGCGCCAGGTCCGCCGGCTCCTGCAGGTGGACGCCGATCCCCGCGACCAGCCGGGACGGCGGCGCCGCGAGCCGCCACGCCGCGAGGTCGTCGGCGAACGACGACGCGTCGCGGGTGTAGATCATCGGCAGGAGGCGGTCGACGTGGCCGGCCGCGAGCCAGGCGGCCGCGTCTTGCAGGTAGAGATCGCGCGCGCGGTCGGGCCGCCGGATCACCGCCGCCGACACCGCCAGCCCGGGGCGCGCCGCCCGCCCCTCGCGCGCCACGCGGGCGACCAGGCGCGTGATCTCGTCGCGGATCCAGGCGCGGTAGGCGGTTCGCCCGGCGGCCGTCGTCGGGTCGCCGCTCGCGCCGGCTGCCCGCCAGCGGTCGAAGCTCGCCGGATCGCCGGGCCAGACGCGCGCCGTGTCGAGGCCCTCGCTCACGAATCGCACGTAATCCAGGTGCAGGCCGTCGATCTCGAATCGAGCGCAGAGATCGCGCAGGACCGCGGCGATGTGGTCCTGGACCGCCGGGTCGGTCGGATTCGCGACGACGTAGTGATCGTTGAGCGGCTGGGGCGAGCCGGTCTCGTCGTGCAGTCGCCAGGAGGGATGGCGGTTCAGGGGGTGCGTCGCGGCCGCCGGCGGCGCGAGCCCCTTCCACAGCGGGTAGACGTTGACCCAGGCGTGCAGGCGCAGCCCGCGCCGGTGCGCGCGCGCGATGGCGTGGTCGAGGGGATCGAAGCCCGGATCGCCAACGCCGAGCAGGTCGCTCCACGGCTCGAGATCGCTGCGGTAGAGCGCGTCCGCCTGGCCGCGCACCTGCCAGAACACGTCGGTCGCGCCGAGCTCGGCGGCGGCGTCGAGGCAGCGGTCGACGTCGTCCGCCGTGCGGTAGTCCCAGCGGGTGATCCAGAGCCCGCGGCACGTCGCGGGCGCGCGCGGCTCAGGGTGGGCCCGGTCGCAGCCCGCGAGCGCGCACACGGTGGCCGCGACGGACCACGCCACGAGCTTCGCGGACACGGTCACGAGCCGCCCAGCGCCTCGCTCTGCTCGCGGGCGTGGTAGCTGGACCGCACCATCGGCCCCGCTTCCACCCAGGCGAGCCCCAGCTCGCGCCCGATCGCCGCGAGCTCGGTGAACTCGGCGGGCTCCACGTAACGCGCCACCGGGTGGTGGGTCGCCGTGGGTTGCAGGTACTGCCCGATCGTCATGACCTCGACCCCGTGCTCGACCGCGTCCCGCAGGACCTGGACCACCTCGTCTCGCGTCTCGCCGACCCCGACCATGATGCCGGTCTTGACGGTCATGGCGTGATCTTCGGCGTCCGACCACTGGCGCGCTCGCCGCAGGACCTGGAGCGAGGTCAGGTACCGCGCCTGAGGGCGCATCGCCGGGTAGAGCCGCGGCACGGTCTCCAGGTTGTGGTTGAGGACCTCCGGCGCGGCCGTGAAGATCGTCTCGAGCGCGACCGGGTCGCCGCGCAGGTCGGGGATCAGCACCTCGACGCCGCAGCCAGGGTTGAGCCGCCGGATCTCGCGGATCGTGGCGGCGATGTGCGCGGCGCCGCCGTCGGGCAGGTCGTCACGGGTCACGCTGGTGACGACCGCGAATCCCAGGCCGAGGTGGCGGACGGTCTCCGCGACGCGGCGCGGCTCGCCGCGATCGAGCGCCGAGACCCGGCCGCCCGGGATGTTGCAGAACGTGCAATGGCGGGTGCAGGTGTGCCCCATGAGCAGGAAGGTGGCCGTGCCGCTGGCGAAGCATTCCCCGCGGTTGGGGCAGTTCGCCGACTCGCAGACCGTGTGCAGCGACGCCGTCCGAAGGAGGCGCTTCATGCGGTTGTAGTCCTCGCCGCCCTGACGCGGCATCACCAGCCAGCGAGGCTTGCGCGCTACGGTCCGGGGGCTCATCGCGGAGTCCTTCCTACGAGGCGGTCGCCGTCGTCAGCTGGCAGATCTCGCGCGCCCGGAACCGCCCGTCCTGGAACGTGACGCGGCAGGCTTCGTGCACGGGATCGTGCTGGAACACGAGCAGATAGTCGTCCTCGACCGCCCGGCTCAGCAGCTGGCGCTTCTCGCTGAGCGTGAGCAGCGGATTCAGGTCCCAGCCCGCGACCCAGGGCAGATGGACGTGGGACACCGAGGGGATGAGGTCGGCGAGGAAGACCAGCGTGCCCTCGTCGGTGTGGAATTCCGGGATCTGCATGCCGGGCGTGTGGCCGCTCGCCGGAGCGACCCGCAGCCCGGGCAGGATCTCCACGTGGCCCTCGACCAGCTCGAGGCGGCCGGTCGCGGCCAGCGCTTCGAAGTCCTCGGGACGGAAGCTGGCGCGGTCCCGCTCGCTGGGGTGATGCGCCCATTCCCAGTGCTGCCGCTGCAGCCACCAGCGCGCGTTCGGGAAGGCCGGGGTCATGCCGCCCGCCAGGTCGAGGCAGGCGCCGCCGGCGTGGTCGAAGTGCAGGTGCGTCAGGATGACGTCGGTGATGCTGTCGCGCGCGATGCCGGCCGCGTCGAGCTCGGTCAACAGCTGCCCGGCGCGCCGCTCCATGCCGTAGATCTCGCGCTGGCGGGCATCCCAGCGGTCGCCGATCCCGGTGTCGACCAGGACGCGGCAGTCGTGACCCTCGGCGAGCAGGCACCGCAGCGCCACCGGAACGCGGTTCAGGCTGTCGGCCGCGAGCTGCTTCTCCCACATCGGCTTGGGGACGATTCCGAAGGTCGCGCCGCCGTCCAGGCGGAAGCGGCCGTCACTGAAGAGCTTGAAGGTCCAGTCGCCTAATCGCATAGTTCTCGCCATGGGGATCGCGCGACGATGTGCCGGCCCGGAAGGCCGGCGCTGATCGCTGGAAGGTAATCCAGATGGAGCCGCCGCACAACCGGCCGCTCGCTTGACGGGAGACGCCATGAACCGCCATTTCGGTCTCAGCCTCGCCCTCGGCGCCTGGCTGGCCGGGTCCGCGACCGCCGCCGACCCGGGCACCCTGGCGCGCGACCTGCAGGCCGTCGTCGCCCAGTACCTGGCGGAGAATCCGCTCGCGCCGGGCGTGGTCGCCCACGTGGAGGCGCCGGGGGTCGATCTGGTCTGGACCGGCGCGGCGGGCGCCGAGGCGCACGGATCGACGGTCCCCCTCACGCCGGACCACACCTTTCGCATCGCCAGCAACACCAAGACGTACGTGGCCGCCGCGGTGCTCCGGCTCGCCGAGCAGGGCCGGCTCTCCCTGGACGACCTCCTCGGCCGCTACCTCTCCGCCGATCAGCGGGCGCTCCTCGCTGGCGACCGCTACGACCTGGACGCGATCACCCTGCGCCACGTCCTCAGCCACACCGCGGGACTCGGCGACCACACCGCCGATCCGCGATTCGCCGAGGCGATCCTCGCCGATCCGCAGCACGAATGGACCCCGGCCGAGGACCTCCGGCTCTGCGTCGAATGGCAGGACCCGGTGGGCGCTCCCGGCGAGCGGTTCGTCTACTCGGACACCGGATACGTCTTGCTGGGCGGCGTCGTCGAACGGGTCGCCGGGCGCGGCCTCGGCCCCGCCGTGCGGGAGCTGCTCGACTTCGCCTCGCTGGACCTGGACGCGACCTGGTGGGAGGTCGCGGAGACCCCGCCCCGGGCCGCCGGCCCCCGCGCCCACCAGTACTTCGGCGAGCTCGACACGACCGACTGGAATCCGTCGCTGGACCTCTACGGCGGCGGCGGACTGGTGTCCGACGCCCGTGATCTGGCCGTCTTCATGCGCGCGTTGCTCGGCGGCCGGGTCCTGCGCGAGGCGTCCTCCCTCGCGGCCATGACCGGCGGCGGCACCGCGACCTACCGCCTCGGTCTGATGTGCGTGGATCTGGACGGACACCTCGCCTGGGGCCATCAGGGCTTCTGGAACACCTTCGCCTTCCACGTGCCAGCGCTCGACGTGACGGTGGCCGGTTCCATCCTGAACCACGACGCCCAGAACGGCCGCGAGCTGGCCCGGCGGCTGGTGGCGGTCCTGGCCGCGGCGCTCCCCGGACGATCTTGACCGCCCGCGAGACCGACCAATCGGACAAGAAAATGCTACAGTTTGTCGGCGCGACTCCGAAAACGACGTCGATCGTTCTGTGCGCCGGGGAGTTCTGAGGGGAGCGCCTGGCCTTGCTCGCGAAAGGACGTCGCACATGTGGTCGCGTCTCTCCCTGCGGAGTCGCCTGCTCCTGATCGGCATCTCCATCACGGTGGTCCCCCTGGCGGTCATCATCGGCGTCGTGATCACGAAGCAGAACCAGATGAAGGTGGCTGCGGCCGAGGAATGCCGGACGCTGGCGTTCGCCGACCTGGACCACATCGTCACGGGCATCCGGGCGATGTGCACCACCCAGCAGGCCGTCCTCGAGGACAACGTCCGTGACGGCCTCGCCGTGGCTCGCGATGCGATCGCCTCCCGCGGCGTGGTCACCTTCGCTGCCGATTACGCGACCTGGAACGCCGTCAACCAGGCCACCAAGCAGGCCACGCAGGTGCAACTGCCCAAGCTGCTGGTCGGCGACGAATGGCTGGGCCAGAACGAGAGCCCCGGCGTCGAAAGCCCGATCGTCGACGAGGTGCGCGATCTCGTCGGCGGCACGGCGACGATCTTCCAGCGCATGAACGTCCAGGGCGACATGCTCCGCGTGTGCACGTCCGTCCTCAAGGAGGACGGCACCCGCGCGATCGGCACCTACATCCCCGCGGTGAATCCCGACGGCGCGCCCAACCCCGTGGTCCAGTCCGTCCTGGGCGGCAAGACCTTCATCGGCAAGGCGTACGTGGTGGACCGCTGGTACATCACCGCCTACGAGCCCATCAAGGACGCGACCGGCGACGTGGTCGGCATCAACTACTTCGGCGTGCCGCTGGAGTCCGCGACGGCGCTGCGCCAGTCCATCATGGACGTCAAGGTCGGCCAGACCGGTTACGTGTTCGTCCTCGACAGCCAGGGCAACTACGTGATCTCGAAGGGCGGCGCTCGTGACGGCGAGAACGTCTGGCAGGCGAAGGACGAGGACGGCGCTCTGTTCATCCAGGAGATGATCACCAAGGCCAAGGCTCAGCCCGAAGGGACCCTCGCCGAGCAGTGGTACCCCTGGAAGAACGAGGGCGAATCCGCGGCGCGCATGAAGGTGGCGCGAGTCGCCTACTTCGCGCCCTGGGACTGGATCATCGGCGCCGGCTCCTACGAAGCCGAGTTCATGGCCGCCGAGCACAAGGTGACCGCCCTCGGCCGCGCCAACACCGTCGCGGCACTGGTCACCGCCGGCGTCGCGCTCGTGCTCGCCGGCCTCCTCTGGTACCTGGTCGCCTCCGGGGTCACGCGCCAGATCGGCCACCTGTCCGGGGAACTGAACCGCGCGTCGGCCCAGGTCGGCAACTCGTCGATCGAGGTCGCGAGCTCGAGCCAGATGATGGCCGACGGCGCCTGCGAGCAGGCTGCGGCGCTCGAGGAGATCGCCGCGTCGCTCCAGGAGATGTCCTCGGTCACCCAGCAGACCGCGACCAACGCCACCGCGACGGACCAGGTGACCGCCAATGCCGCGGCGGCCGCCCGCAAGGGCGTCGAGGCGATGGACCGCCTCTCGAAGGTGATCGGCGAGATCAAGAGCAGCAGCGACGAGACGGCGCGCATCCTCAAGACCATCGACGAGATCGCGTTCCAGACGAATCTGCTCGCCCTGAACGCCGCGGTCGAGGCGGCGCGCGCCGGCGAGGCCGGCAAGGGCTTCGCCGTGGTGGCGGAAGAGGTCCGCAACCTGGCCCAGCGCAGCGCCGAGGCGGCGCGCAACACCGCCCAGCTGATCGAGGCGAGCCAGCAGAGCGCCGACGGCGGGGTCAAGGCGACCGAGCAGGTCGGCGAGATCCTCGCCGAGATCACGACCAGCGTCGACGAGGTCAAGCGCCTGGTCGGCGAGGTCGCGTCGGCGAGCCACGAGCAGGCCGAGGGCATCGGCGAGATCAATACCGCCATGACCCGCCTCGACCAGCTGACCCAGACCAACGCGGCCAGCGCCGAGGAGTCGGCTGCCGCGAGCAAGGATCTGGAGAGCCAGGCGCGCCTGGTGCAGACCTCGGTCGAGGGCCTGCGCCAGCTGACCTACGGCGAAGCCGCCAAGGTTCGCGACGTGGTCGCGAAAGCGCCCGCGTCGCACGGCGCGCCCCAGGCGACCAGGTCCCCGGCGAACAAGGCACGGCGCCCCTCGGCCGCGGCGCACCGGTCCGTCGTGACGCACAAGCCGGCCGCCGCGGCTCACGCGGCCATGGCCAAGGCCCCGGCGAAGCCGGCGGCCAAGGCCGCGCCCCGGCAGGTCGCAGTCGGCGTGACCGCGTCCGACGTGCTGCCGCTGGACGACGACGACCTGGCCGAGATCTGATCGACCCGGTCGGACCACCGCGCGCCGCCTTCCCCGCAGAAGGCGGCGCGCGCGTTCTCCTGAGACCGGCCTACAACACACCTAAAGGTTTCCCGAAAATCAACATCTCGTTCTTGATCGCGGCGATCCGGCGCGTAAATTCCCGCTAGGTCGTGGCGATCGCGCCCTCGGCGCGTCTCACGCTCGTGGGGAGACTGTCCCGGCAACTCGACGGTGCATCGGCAAGCGTGGGGTGAAGACCATGGCGCCCAGAGTCGTCCTGCCCCTGGTGAGGTTCGTCCTCGCGGTGATCGGGCAGGCGAGGTGCGAGTGGACCGGACCTGTACGCGTCGCCGTCCGCGTGGGCGACGACGAGGACCCGGATCGCGTGCGCCCTCACGGCGTCCGCGAGTGACCGCAGCGTAGCCGCCCGGCGCCGTCGCGCTCGCGCCGCCGGCGGCCCGGCGGTCCAGGAAGGTTCGACATGCTCGCGTTCGTGCTGCTGTCGCTGTCGTCGCTGTTCGCGGTCATCGACCCCCTCGGCTGCCTTCCCTTCTTCAGCGGACTCACGGCCCACCAGACGGAGCGCCAGAAGCGCCGGACGCTGTACCGGGCGCTCGTGGTGTCGTTCTGCGTGCTCGCGCTCTTCACGTGGCTCGGCAATGCCCTGCTGGCGCTCTTCGGAATCACGATCGACGCCTTCCGCATCGCGGGCGGCGTGATCTTCTTCGGCATCGGGTTGGACATGATCCAGAGCCAGCCCCGTCGTTGGCGGACGGGCATCAGCCGCAGCGCCGAGCCGGCGCCGCAGGAAGCGGACGCGCCCCATCAGGACGACGATCCTTCGATCACCCCGCTCGCGATTCCCCTGCTGGCCGGCCCGGGCTCGATCACGACCGTGATGGTCCTGCGGCCGGAGATCCCCGGTCCCACCGGCGCCATCCTCGTGACGGCCGCGCTCGTGGTGATCCTGTCGCTGACCGGGCTGATCGTCGCGGGTGCCGATCGCGTGCTCGGACGCCTCGGGCGGACCGGCATGCGCATCATCGAGAAGCTGATGGGCCTCCTGCTGACCGTGATCGCGGTCCAGCTGATCATCGACGGACTCGTGCCGGTGGTCGTGGATCTCGCCGAGCGCCTCTAGCGCCCCGCCCCGGCGCCGGTGAGCCTGGTCTCGCCGGCGGTTGCCGGCGCGACCGGCGGCCACCCCGCCATCGCGGCCGCGTAGACCCTCTCCGTCAACAGGCACTGGCGGGCCAGGGTGAAGCGGGCGGCCACGCGGGCGGCGCCGGACCTCCGGCATCGCTCCCGCAGCAGGGAATCGGCGAGCATCCGGTGGAGCGCCGCCGCCAGCGCCTCCGGGTCGTCCGGCGGCACCAGGAGACCGTCCCGGCCGTCCCTCACGATCTCGCCGCTGCCGCCGGAGCGAGTCGCCACGACGGGCACACCGCGCGCCAGCGCCTCGACGGTCACCAGACCGAATGGCTCGGCCCGCGACGGCACCGCGAGCACGTCCAGCGCCGGCAGCAGCCGCGCCGCCGACTCCCGGTAGCCGCAGAACCTCGCATCCACGCGCAGGTCGGCGGCCAGCTCGCGCAGGCGGCGCGCGTAGCCGCCGTTCCCGCTGTCGCCGCCGATCAACACGACCTGCAAGCCCGGCCAGCGCCGGCGCAGGAGCGCCGCCGCCCAGAGCAGCCGGTGGGGCCCCTTGGCAGGACTCAGCCGGCCGACGCAGCCGACCACCGGACCGGCCGCGGCGTCCACGCCCAGCTCCCGCCGCAGGTCCGTCGCGCACGCGGTCTCGACGGGCAGGCGGACGCCGTTGGGAATGGTCACCACGCGGCGGGCCGGCAGACCCGCGGCGAGCAGGCTGCCGCGCACGGCCTCGCTCACGGCGATCATCGCGGCGAAGCGGCGCAAGAAGGGCCGCTTGAGGCGCGCGCAGGCGATCGGCCGCAGATGATGGCGCGTGCCGACGTTCGCCGTCCGTAGATTGACGGTGGCCGCGCCCGCGATGTAGTAGTCGCGCGGATTGTGCGTGTGCAGGATGTCGGGCCGCCAGTCGCGGAGGCGACGGGCGAGCGCCACCATGCCGACGGGCTCGTACCAGTCGACGAGCGGCAGCGCCGCGACCTCGAGATCCGCCGCGACGAGGCGGCGGCGCAGCTCGCTGTCCGGTCGCACGAAGCACGCCACGCGATGCCCGCGGTCGCGCAACGCCACGGCCAGGTCCAGCAGGTGGACCTCTCCCCCGTAGAACTCCCGCTGCGAGCTGAGCATCGCGATGCGCAAGACCGGTTGCCTCCGTGGGACGCCGGCGAGGCGCGGTCGAGCGAAATTGACTTCGCCGGGAACGTACCGTAGCTTCTCGCTCGGCGCCAGCACGCAGCCGAAGAACCCGATCCGGTCGCTCCCGCTCCCGTCGCGCACCGGCCGTCACTCCCGCACGGAGGCCGTATGACATCGACCCGGGCCTTGGCGACCAGGTTGCTCGCGTGGGGGGTCCTGGCCGCGGCCGTGCTGTGCGGCTGCGCGGCGCCGGCCGGCGCGCAACCCGGCGCACCGCCGGACCAGGCGGCTGCCGGGGACGCGGCGAGCGGGCACCTCGATCCCGTCGGCCAGCTGCCCCTGTGGACGGTCCTGCCGTTCGTGGGCATCCTGCTGAGCATCGCGCTCTTCCCGCTGCTCGCGCCCCACTTCTGGCACCGCCATTTCCCGAAGGTGAGCTTCGCCTGGGCTGCGATCTTCGCCGTGCCGTTCGTGATCGCGCTCGGAAGCGCCGCGGTCCAGTCGCTCCTGCACATCCTGCTTGCGGACTACGTGCCGTTCATCATCCTGCTGTGGGCGCTCTTCACGATCAGCGGCGGCATCGTGCTCGAAGGCGACCTGCGCGGCACGCCGGCCGCGAACGTGCTCGTCCTGTCGATCGGCACCCTCCTGGCGTCCTGGATCGGGACGACCGGCGCCGCGATGCTCATGATCCGCCCGCTCATGCGCGCCAACGCCTGGCGCCAGAACAAGGTCCACCTGATCTGCTTCTTCATCTTCCTGGTCGCCAACATCGGCGGCAGCCTCACGCCGCTCGGCGATCCACCGCTGTTCCTCGGTTTTCTGCACGGCGTCCCGTTCTTCTGGGTCACGAAGGGGATGATCCGGGAGACCCTCCTCGCCGCCGTGATCCTGCTCGCCGTCTTCTATCTCCTGGACCGCCGCTGCTATGCTGCCGAGCCCAGCAAGCCGGTCCCGGCCGGCAAGGGCGGCGTCGCGCTCCGCGGCGCGCACAACGGCCTGTTCCTGGCCGGCGTGATGGCGGGCGTGGTCTTCAGCGGCACCGCGGCCGCGAAGGGCCTCGGCGACGTCCACGTCTACGGGCACGTGACCCTGCACGCGGGCAATCTGATCAAGGACGCTGTCCTGATCGCCATGGGCGTCTTGAGCCTCGTGACCACGAAGCAGGACCTGCGCAAGGCCAACGGGTTCAGCTGGGGACCGATCCAGGAGGTCGCTTACCTATTCTTCGGCATCTTCGTGACGATCATCCCCGCGCTCGCGATCCTGCAGGCCGGCGAGCACGGCGCCCTGGCCGGTCTCGTGCGCGCAGTGCGCGAACCGGCGCACTACTTCTGGGCAACCGGCGCGCTCTCGTCGTTCCTCGACAACGCGCCGACCTACCTGACGTTCTTCAACGCTGCGCTCGGCCAGATCGGCGCGCCCGAGAGCCACGTCGCTGGCATGCTCGGCTACGCCAACGCGCTCGGCGTCGCGCCCAGCCCCGAGTTCGTCAGGATCCTCACGGCGATCTCCGCCGGCGCGGTCTTCATGGGCGCCAACACCTACATCGGCAACGCGCCCAACTTCATGGTCAAGTCGATCGCCGAGGAGCAGGGGATCCTGATGCCGAGCTTCTTCGGCTACATCGTGAAGTACTCGCTGATCTACCTGATCCCCACGTTCGTGGTGACGACGTTGGTCTTCTTCCTCTAGAGGAGCGGCGCCATGGCCCCCGACCAGAATGCCGGCAACGCGACCCCGACCTTCCACGAGGCGGTGTTCAAGGGGTCGCCCAAGGCCCTCCGCGGCCTCCTGACCGGGCTCGCGCTCGGCAGCGGCGTCGCCTCGCCGTACTGGTTCCACGACGAGGCGGACATCGCCGACCCCGGCGCTCCGAAGCGCGCGCGCCGCGTCGTCGAGAAGCTGCGCCTGGTGCCTGCCGCCGAGGTCCGCGTGGTCGTGGGCGGCGGTCTGGCGGCGCTGCTGCGGCGATTGCGCAGGCAGATCGCCGCCAGCGGCGTCTGCGAGCTGGACTCGCTCCGCCGGATCAAGACCGCGCGCGCCGCGCTGCGGTACCATACGTACGCGAAGCGCTACGACGACGAGGTCCAGATCCTGCTGCGGGACCTGCCGCGAGGCGTGACGCTCGAGGCGCCGACCCGCACGGTCCGGACCGACCCACACGCGCAGGGTGTCGAGGTCTACTCGCCGGCCCATGAGTTCGAGTCGCGGGGCGGCGGCGTGCTCGCCGGCCGCTTCGACCTGGTCATCGGCCTGCGGGACCGCCTCGACGTGCATCCGCTGATCGAATGCGACCAGGTGGACATCGTCGTGGACTGAGACGCCAGGCGGCGCCGCGACTGCTCGAACCAGGGCCCGCTCCCAGGCCGAGAGCGGGCCCGCGTCGTCATGGCCGGCGCGTGCGGCGGCTACTCGAACATCGCCTTCACGTTCGACCAGGTCGTCGTCTCGACGGCGACCGCCGGGTTGATCAGGAACACCGGCTCGTCGAGGCTCTGGCCCTCGTTGTCGGGCCGCATCGCGAGCAGGATCTCCGGGGTCACGTAATCGGCGTAGACCATCTCGCCGGGGATCGATTCGATCGACGACGGCTGCAGCCTGATCGAGGCGCTCGCGGGCGACTCGGTGAACATCAGGGTCAGCGTGAACAGGTGGATCGCCTGGCCGTAGAACGACGTCGGCAGGCGGAATCCCACGAGCAGGTCATGTTCGTCGCCGTAGTTGTAGGCTTCGAGGACGCCGAACTCCAGGTCGAGCACCAGGTAGTCGAGCCCGGCCGGCAGCAGCTCCCAGCTGCACTCGAAACCGCCGAGGTTCTGGCTCGGCAGGCGATGGTACGACATCACGAAATGCACCTGGAACGGCACTCCGGCCTCGACGCCTTCCAGGTAGTCCTGGGAATGCCAGTAGATCCGCGGCTCTGTGTACGCGCCGAGCACGGCGTAACCGAGATCCTCGGGCGGATCGACGGCCAGGGCGGCGGTGCACAGCAGGGGGACGGCGAGCAGGAACAGGACGCAGCAGCGCATGGTGGAACCTCTCCGGGTTGGGGATGGACGAGGGCGGCACCTACTGGGCCGCCCTCGGGGCGTGAGGCGCGGTAATGATCATGAAAAACCAAATCCCAGGCAACCCACGGATGCGATATTTTTTGAAAAAAAGAGCCCCGGCCGCGGACGGACGGGGCTCGGATCGGCGGCCAGCTTCGAGCGGCCGGCCGTCTCGGTCTACTTCAGCAGCACCAGCCTGCCGACCAGGCTCTCGCCGCCGCCCGTGAGACGGTAGAAGTACGTGCCGCTCGCGACCTGGCGGCCGGCATCGTCCAGGCCCCGCCACGTCGCCTCGTGGACGCCTGCCGGGACGACGTCTCGCACGAGAGTGCGGATCTTCTGGCCGCGCAGGTCGAAGATCGCCAGCTCGATGTCCTGCGTGGCCGGCACACGATACCGGATCACGGTCATCGGGTTGAACGGGTTGGGGAAGTTGCCGTCGAGCGCCAGCGCCGTCGGCACCACGTCCTCGACCACGGGCGTCGGATCGACGACCTCGGAGGCGATCAGCCAGCTGACCGCGTTGTGCAGCAGCTCCTTCCGGCCCGCGCCCATCGCGCTGTAATTGAAGAGGAAGAACACGAACTGCCCCGCCACGGGGTTGTCGTTGTCGTCGTCGGTGATGACGCTCGCCTCGGTCGGATAGCTCGACCAGGCGCCGACGCGGTGGCCCGCCGCCGTCGGGACGACGTGGTCCGCATCGCCGTAGCCGCTGTAGGTGCACGTGATCGGGCCGGTGATCGGGTTGGGGACGCTCATCACGGGGTGGTCGGGATCGGTCACGGTCACGTTGCCGCTGCTGTCGCCGTTCCAGTCGAGCACGCGCAGCACGTTCTGGAGGAACGTCACGTCGGAGTACTGCAGGTCGTACGCGATCTCGCCGCCCTCGACGAACAGCTTGCCGCCCGCGGCGTTGAAGGCCGTGAGATTCGCCCGCAGCGTCGTATTGCCGAGCGGGCCCGTGTTGGCGCCGCTCGAGACGAAGACGAGGTCGTACAGCGGCCAGTCCGCCGGGTCGCTCACCGCCGCGGGCTCGAGGGTCGTCGTGAAGCCGAGATCCTCGAGATCCGCCACGATCGCGGCGGCGGCCCGGCCCGCCGGCACCTCGTAACCCGGCGCGATCAGGACGCCGTCCTCGTCGTACTTGTCGGGCACGGTGAGCAGGGCCGTGCTGTTGTCGTCGAGGATCAGCACGTCGCCCTCGGTGGGTTCGAGCGCGAAGAGCTGCTGCACCGAGGCGTCGTCGATGGTCACGTCCACGGTCTGCGGGATCCGCCGGTACGAACGCACGGTGACCTGGTAGTCGAAGTACGGCAGCGCGCCCGTCGTGTAGACGCCGGTCTCGGGATCGGACGTGACCTCGTTGAAGAGGGTCCCGGTGTCGGACCGGAAGACCCGGATCGTCGCCTCGAGCGGACTGCCGTCCTCGGACGCCGTCACGGTGCCGGTCAGGACACCGCTCGGCGCCTGGCCGACCGCGATCTGGTGACTGTTGGTCCCGAACAGCAGGAAGTACGTCTCCTGCAGCGGCAGGTAACCGAACTTCGTGACGTAGAGGTCGTAGTAGCCGACCGCGAGGTCCTCGCCCCAGGCGTACGAGCCGTCGGCGCCGGTCACCAGATCGAAGAGCGGCGGGCCGCTCGGATCGGCGCCCTGCTCGAAGCAGACCACGCGCGCGCCGGCCAGCGGCGCGTTCGCCGCGTCCTCGTCGACGACCGTGCCCGCCAGCGTCCCGTAGGCCGCGACCACGGGAATGTCCTGCGTGTACACGTAGTATCCCGCCTTCATGAGGACGGCCTGGACGGTGGACAGCTCGGTCGGCGTCACGTGGACGGTCACGCTGGTGCCGACGACGTCCTGGGTGAAGTCGAGTCCGCCGCCGATGAGCCGCAGCGTGAAGTCCGCGTTGCGGAGGGACGCTGTGATCTCGCCCTCCAGGTGCGGCGTCAGAGTGCCGGTCATCCCGATCGACGGCACGCCGGCGACGACCGTCGGATTGCCGAGCGCCGGGGCGCCGGTCACCGGGAGATGGTGGGTGAAGAGATCGTAACCCGCGCCGATCTCCTGGCCGCGCACCGTGAGGTTCTCGCCGACGGCGGCGGTCACGGTGATCGTGACCTGGCCCGCCGCGTCGGTCTGCACCGGGTCGCAGCTGAATCCGAAGCCCACGATGTCGATGAGCACGTCGTCCATGCCGCCGCCGGTGTCCGGATCCGTGACCGTGACCGTGACGGGCGTCGCGACGCCCACCGGCACCGAGATCGGCTCGACCGTGACGTTCGCCGGCACCACGGCCGGCAGCACGATCCGGTAGGTCTCCTGGTTGTAGCCGAACGCGGTCAGGGTGAGGTCGCCGACGGTGTCGACGGGATTGGCCATGACCAGGTCGACGTGGCCGCCGGCGTCGGTGGTGCCGGTGCCGTAGATCACGCCATTGCCCGACAGCGTGACGACGACGTCCGCGACGCCCGTGTCCACGGCGAAGCTCGGGGTGAACAGGGGCACGACGGGCGCATGGGCGACCGCCATCTGGTGCGGGCTCGCGGTGCGGACCATCAGCGAGCAGTCGCCGAACAGGTTGTACTGCTCGACCAGCTGCAGGCCGGTGCCCGTGGTGCCGTACTGGTCGAGGACGGCCATGATGCCGGCGTGGCAGAGCACGCCGAGCAGGTTGGCGGATTCGGCGCACAGGAGCTCGACGGCCTCCGCCTGCATCACGCACGGCGGGACCCAGGGGGTGCTCGTCGAGGCGGAGTACATGCCGACCGCGCCGTAAGGTTGCGCCGGCGAACCCGCGCGCATCCACGCCTCGGCGAAGCTCACGCCGATCGCCGAGATGCCCCCGTTGAGGCAGGAGACGTCGATGATCCACGGCCAGGCCGTGTTCGTCAGGGCCGTCACGTGAGAGTTCGCGAAGTAGACGCTCGACCAGGACGTGCCCGAACCGTGGCCGATGTAGTTGATCAGCGAGCGGCCCGCGTTGACGGCGGTGGAGATGCCGGCCGTGGTGCCGCCCTGGCCCTGGTAGATCCGGTCGACGTCGGTGAAGTTGTAGGCGAGCAGGTCGTCGCGCAGCCAGTCGCAGCGCACGGCGTCCGTCGGCGACCCCTCGTTGCTGGCGATGCCGGTCGCCATGTGCGTCCAGTCGGCCGGCCCCGCGACGTCGCGCTCGTAGGACACGAACTTCGTGACCTGCGTCGAGACCTCGGTCGCGTTGACCGCCGAGATGCGGCTGATCAGGGCGTCCGGATAGACGTCGCCGCCTTCGAGGCGCACGTAGTGCGTGTCGTCGTTGGCGCCCTCGTAGGCGCCGCTGTAATGCGGGCACTGGGCGCCGTCGCCCACCAGCACCACGAACGCGAGCCCCTCGGCGCTGTCGTACCGTTGCTGGATCGCCGCCTGGATCCCGGCGACCGTGCCGCCGACGCTGCTCGTGGTGATCAGCTCGACATCGAGCCCGCGTTGCTGCTTCCAGTCGGCGAACGGCTGCATCGCGCCGACGAACGCGTCGTAGCAGACGATGAGCATCGGGCCCTCGGAGGGATTGAGCAGGTACTTCGCGCCCCGATCGTAGTTCGCGAACTTGCCCGCGTAGATGGCGTCGAACGCCGGGGTGATCTCGTCGAAGCTGGTCTTCTTGGCGTTGATGCCGCCGGAGCCCTCGGTCACGACCTCGTAAGTCGCGCTCGTGAGCACGCGCAGCACGCCGCGATCGGCGTCCCACTGGACAGGATAGAGGCGCACGTTCACCCCGCGAAAATCGCGCACGATGTACGGTTCGCCGAGCACGGTCGTCTCGGCGGGGAACACGCCGCCCCGGTACGCGGGGCCGAACTCGTAAGCGACCGTCCGCGGATCGACGCTACGCAGGATGACGCCCTTCGAGGGCTCGACGGGGTCGGACGCGTACTCGCGGTACTCCGTGGCGAGGACCCGGACTCGCGGCGTGCCGCCGTCGGCGATGATCAGGCTCGTCGTGATGTACGGCAGCTGCGGGGAACCCCGCTCGAGCAGCTGCACGTGGCCGGGCAGCATGACCTTCGCATAGCTGCGTCCGTCGATCACCACGGTCTCGGTCTCGACGCCCGGCACCACGATCTCGACCAGCGTCCGGCCGCCACCGGCGTCGGTCGTCGTGACGCTCGGTTCCGCCGGCTGGGTCCCAGCCGCTCCGAGCCAGGCTGCCTGCGCCACCGCGGCGGCGCCAAGCAGCGCCAGCGCGACCAGGGTCATCCGCATGAACCTCGTGTCCATCGTGTTCCTCCAGGGAATGGAATGGCAGCCGGACCGGGCAAAGAACCCGCAGATTTTACCACGACTTACGGCGCGTCGACAATGGTCAGCCAGGCGGGCCGGCGATCGGCGGGCGCTGCGGTCGCCGGGAGATCTCGACCAACGTGGTCACCAAGACTTAAAAAATCAAACACTTATCGCATCCTGGTGATCGACGCGCAGCGGCAACAGCGCGCCGGCGGGAACTCGCCCGGACAAGTCCGACGAACCCGCTCGCCGTTGCGGGAAAGGTCGCGGTCCCTCGACCCTCACGATCCGGAGAGGTCCTTGCGGGCCGCGAGCTTCGTCGCGATGAGCTCGTGGTGAGGAATGTCGAGAAGGTGGGCGATCCGGTGCATGAGCGCATCTTCCCGCGCTTCGAGCCGGCCATCGCTGAAGACGACGCGCCACAGGAGCGAGAGGACGGACCTCCGCTCGTCTCGACCGAGCCGCTGGGTGAGCAGGCGGGTCACCGGGAAGAGTTCCTGCGGCTCGTCGCCGGCCGCGATCGCAACGAGCTCGGCGGTGTCCGCCGGGGACAGGTCGAAATGGGCGCCCACCAGACGAGCGATCTCGCGCGCCTCGTCGCCCGCGAACTGGCCGTCGGCCCGGGCCGCCGCGATCAACAGCACGCAGACCGCGCGCTCGGTGGCAACGACGGTCGCCGCCTCGTCCGTCGGCCGCGTCTCGAACCAGCCGAGGATGCGCTCAAGCACGACCGGCCTCCACGAACCGCCACGTCGCGCGCGGCAGGGTGAGCACCTCGTAGGTGATCGTGCCGAGCCAGTCGGCGAGCTGCTCGACCGTGATCGCGTCGTCGCCCTGGCGGCCCAGCAGCACCGCGGGGTCGCCCGCCGCCGCGGCGGGGATCCGCGTGACGTCCGCCATGCAGAGGTTCATGCAGATGCGCCCGCAGATCGGCGCACGCCGGCCGTGGATGAGCACGTGCGCCCGGCCGGAAAGGCTCCGCGGATAACCGTCCGAGTACCCGACCGGCAGCACCGCGATGCGGCTGTCGACCGGCGCGAGCCAGGTCCGGCCGTAACCGACCGTCTCGCCGGCCGGCACGTCGCGCACCTGCGAGACGCGCACTTCCCAGCTCAGCGCCTGGCGGAGCGCGAGGTCCGCGTGTCCGGACTGGCGAGCCGAGACGAGCGTCTCGCGACTCGGCCAGATCCCGTACGCGGAGATGCCGACCCGGACGAGGTCGCGATGCAGGTCCGGCCAGAGCACCGCGGCGGCGCTGCAGCTCATGTGGCGCAAGAGGTCCGGATATCCCGCCGCCCCCAGCTGCGCGAGCCAGGCATCGAAGCGCTCGCGCTGCCGCCGGGCGAAGGCGTGATCCGTCGTGTCCTCGATGTCGGCGAAATGGCTCGAGACGCCGACCAGCGCGACGCGCGGCGCTCCCGCGAGCACGGACAGCGCGTCACGCAGCTCCGCCTCGACGATGCCCTGGCGGTTCACCCCGGTCTCGACCTTGAGGTGGACCCGGCCGCGGCCGGCCGCAGCGACCGCGCGCAGGCCCGCGAGCGAACCGACCGTGAGGTCGCAGTCAAGTTCGGCCGCGAGCGCCGCCTCGGCCGGAGTGGCCGGGCCGAGGACGAGCACGGGCGTGGTGAATCCGCCGTCGCGCAGCCGGCGCGCCTCCGCGACGGAGTGCACCGCGAACCAGTCGGCGCCGCCGGCGAGGAACGCGCGGGCCGCGATGAGCAGGCCGTGACCGTAGCCGTCGGCCTTGACGACGGGCATCAGCCGCGCCGGCGGGCGGACCAGTCGCCGGAACTCGGCCAGGTTGGCGCGCAGCGCGGCAGTGTCGACGACGACCTGCAGCCAGGCGTGGCCGGCAAGCGAGAGGTCGGTGGAGGGCGTCATGCCGGGCATTGTCGACAGGGCTTGCGCAGGTGTCAAGCCGTGGGGCCTCCCCGGTCAGGGAAGCCCCGCGACCGGACGGTGCGGCGGGAACCGCTCAGGCGCGCCCCTTCATCTCCTGGTGCGACTTGCAGTCGGCGGGGTCCTCGCAAGCGCCGTAGAGCTCGAGACGGTGCCGGTAGATCTTGAAGCCGTTCTCCTCCGCCAGCTTCTCCTGCAGCGCGAGCAGCCCCGGATTCGAGAACTCGCGGATCTTGCCGCACTCGAGGCAGATCATGTGGTCGTGATGCTCGACCTCGTTGCGGCCCTCGTAGCGGGCCAGGCCGTCGCCGAACCTGCGCTCCTCCACCAGGCCGCTCTCCACGAGCAGGTGCAAGGTGCGATAGACCGTGGCGTACCCGATGCGCGGGTTGACCCTCTTGACCTCCCGGAGCAGTTCCTCCACGGATATGTGGCCCCGCAGGCGGAAAAAGACCTGGACGATCGTGCCGCGCTGACGCGTGGTCTTCAGCCCCTTGGACTGGATGAACTCGAGGAAGGCAGCTTCCTTTTCCTTGACGAACGAATCGTCCGCCAATTGGGTCCTATTTTCCACGACTGCCATGTCGACCTCGCTCTCGAGTGGTAAAGGAGCCGAACGCTCCGGAGAATTCATGATAACGATAATCGGCAATTGACTATCTAACCAAGCCAGTGCCAAGCCGCAAGGGATGACTTCGGATGTCCTGCGCTAAACGAATACGTTTCGCAAATAGTGCACCCGCTCACCATTTGTCTACGAAAATTCTTTAGGGCGTCATTCGAGGCCGAGCCGGCGCAGGTGAGAGTCCCCGTTCGTGAGCAGCCAGAGGCTGCGGCCGTCCCAGGCCAACAGGGTCTCGCGGCCGCGCTGGAACCACGCCGACGCCGCGACCGGGTCCTGCTGCTCGAAGCGGGCGCCGCGCAGGCGGAAGAGTCGTCCCGTCGCGGGATCGGTCACCCACATCGACTGGCCGTCCCACGCCAGGCCGACCGGCGAGAAGCCGGGTGCCGGCAGCGATCTGGTCACGTCGCCGGTGGCAGGATCGATCCGGTCGATGCGGGCGCGGTCGCGATCGCTCAACCAGAGCCAGCGCCCATCGTAGGCGAGGTCCATCGGCCGGTGGCCGGTCGTCGGATAGGCGTCCGTGATCCGCAGGGTGTCGGCATCGATCCGATAGAGGACCGAACCGCCGCCGGGGTCGTCGCCGCAGCTCCAGAAGCTCGTCCCGTCCCACGCGAGTCCGCGGGCCAGGATCCCCGTGAAGTCCTCCTGCCGGTACACGGTACCCGCCGTGTCGCCGACCGCGAGGACCAGGCGCGACGACGCTCCGGCCCCGGCGCCGTCGTCCGGTGCGATCAAGAGCGCGAGGGTATCGCCGCCCGCCCACGTCAAGCCCGTGACGCGGCCCGGCGGCAGCGCGAGGCTGTCGGCCAGGACGGCCGCGACGGCGGCGGCGGCCGGGCCGGCCGCGACGAGCAGCAGCAACGCGATCGTCAGGCGACGCAAGATCACCCCTCCCCGGAGCGGTCGCCGCGGCGACGCGCGGTGAGCGCGGCCGCGTCCGCGAGAAGCCGTCGCAAGAGCGGCAGGTCGAGCGGCTTGATGCCGGTCGAATCCACGCACGTCCGGTCGAGGGCTTCGAGTTCGCTCTCCCGGCCCCAGCCCGTCAGAACCACGATCGCAAGCGGCGGGTCCGCCCGGCGCAGCGCCGCCGCGAGCGCAGGCCCGGTTCCGCCAGGCAGGCTCAGATCGATCAGGGCCGCATCGTAGCGCGCCGCGGCGAATCCGGCCAGCGCCGAGTCGTGGTCGGCGGCGACGGTGACGCGATGTCCCTCGACGGCGAGCAGTTCCTCCAGCATCCCGAGCACGGCGGGCTCGTCGTCCACCGCGAGGATCCGCAATGCGGTCGCCTCCGCGCCGCGCGCCGATCCGGCGACCGCCGGCGCCCCGGCGCCAGCTGCCGGCACGGTCAGGACGAAACGGCCCCCGGTCGTGGTTGCGTCCCAGACGAGATCGCCGCCGCTCTGCCTGGCCAGCGCGCGCGCACCGGCGAGGCCCAGACCGTGGCCGCCCTCCCGGTCGGTCGTCGCGCCGATCTCGAAGAGCCGCGCGCCGAGCGAGGCGGGCACGCCCGGCCCCTGGTCCTCGATCCGCAAGCGGATCTCGTGGGGCGTACCGTCGATCGCGCACACGACCTCGCCGCCGGCGGGCATCGCGGCGACGGCGTTCGCGAAGAGATTGCCGAGGATGCGGCGAAGCGCGGCAGCCGGCATCGCGACCGCCGGCGCCTCGGCGGGCGCGCGCAGACCGAAGCGGTCGATCGGGAGCCCTCGCGTCGAGGCGTGATCGAGAGCCTGGCGCCACGCGGCGAGGATCACCGGCACGGGCTCGGCGCGCGGCGCCTCGCTCGCAGTCAGCATCGCGGCGGCGGCGGCGGCGTCCTCGGCGATGCTCTCGGCGGCCCGCGCGGCGTCCGGCCCGAGCCGCCCGGCGAGCGCCCGCGCCCGCCCCTGGATCGCCCACAACAGCTGACACAGATCGTGGGCTAGGAACGCGAACTCGGGATCGCGGTGGGCCACGGCGGTCTCCTCGACGGGTCGAGCCGGCGGCAAGCTGGCCCGCGGTGAGGCTACCATCGCGGTCGCGCGGCGTCCAGCAGGCGGTCAGGCGATGAGGACCGCGCCCTCGGCGCACGCGAGGGGCATCATCAGGCGCAGGCGCAGATGATCGGAGAGGCGGACCACGTCGTAGCGCAGTTCGATCCGTCGCGCCAGCTCCGGGCTCACCGTGAACGCCAGCAGGCGCCGCAGCTGCTCGGCCTCGTCCCCCACGCCCGTGCGCTGGACCCGCTCGGTCTCGCCGTCGCAGGTCACGTCGACCGCGATCAGGAGTCCCTGTGCGGGCCCGCCGGCGATCGGGCTCACGAGGTTGAGGTCGAGGTGGAGCGGGCGCCCCGGCGCCAGGTAGGCCACCGCCCTCAGGACCTGGCGCAGCAGTTGCCGCCAGCTGGACCGGTCCAGGTTGGCGGGCGCCTGCCAGTCGCCGGCTCCGGTCGCCCAGGTCAAGGGCTGCGGCGAATCCAGGTCGTCGAGGTCCTCGAGGAGGTCGGTCAGCGTCACGCCTTCGGTGGACGACGCGGTGGTCTGGTTCGGGTATTCCGACACGTAATCGCAGGCCCAGTCGACAGCCTGTTCGAGCCGGCGGAGGTTGCGCAGCGCGATGTCGACGAGCTCGAGGGACTGGCCGCCGGCCCGCTCCATTTGCAGGGCCAGCGTCTGCAGAGCGGTGCCGGCGGCCGTCAGGGGCGTCCTCAGCTCGTGGTTCAGGAAATCGCGAAAACCGACCGTGCCGTTCCCGGCGGCCGTCGCGGCGTCGAGACACGGGCGCAGCGCCGCGGCGAGCGCCGCCCCCTCGGGCCCGGGATCCGGCAGCCGGAGCCAGGGTGACGGACCCAGGTCGTCAGCCGGCGAGGTCCCCACGACGACGAGGGGCGCGACGGCCACGCTCGCACGGGGCGCCTGGGGCAGCGGCGGGGCATCCGGACCGCACGCGTAGAGGACGGCCCGGGCCCGGTCCGCCGGCACGCAGGCCGGGTGATCGCAGGGATCGAGGCGGGCCGTCTGGAATCCCCAGAGGTCGAGCCAGCCGGCCAGCCGGGCACCCTGTCGCTCGTCGCCGCCGATCAGGAACTGGACCATCGAGTTGCCGACCTCTCGTTGCCGATCGCGAAATCCCTGGCGTTCGCGGGATCGATCAATCAAGCGGTATGCCATCCATCGCCCTGCGTGGTGCCGCCCGGCAATACGGTCCGCCCGTATCCACGGCGGAGGATCACGGGAAACGACGAGGAACGGCCGGCCGGTGGTTCAGCGGCTCGTGGAATCGAGCGGGGAGCTGGCAAATTGCCTGCGGGAAGCTGCGGATGGCTCCAGGTCGCGCGGCAGGCCGGCCAGCCGCCACCCGAGGCCGACGATCCACACGGCGTACCGATCGGCTTTCCCGCCGAGCTCGCGCGCCACCTGGAGCTGCACCGCGTGGCCGCCGGCGACCGGCAGCCAGCCCGTGATTTGCAGGCGGCGCGAATGGGGCCCGCCGGCGAGCTCCCGCGCGGACCACGCCACGGTCAATCCCCGCCGCGCGGCGAGTCGGCTGCCCAGCTCGACGCCGAACCGGGGCCCGTCGGGATAGGCCGACGACGCGAGCTGTTCGCCGTTGGCGGCGCTGGTGCCTTCCCAGCCGATTCGCAGCGCGCCCTGCAGGTCGGCGACGAGGTCGATCGGCCGGCGCCAGTCCACCCGCGCGGCGAGACAGGACGCGGACATCGGGTACAGCTCGTCGCGGCCGATGGGCAGGCCGACCAGGAGGCCGAGATCGCCGCGGCCGAGAAGCGGGAGGCGCAGCGGCGCGACGAGCCCGAGCTCCGGCCGTCCGAACCCGGCGATCATGGTCTCGCCGGGCCAGTCGGGATCGACGGCCTCCGGATCCTCGAGGTCGATCTCGCGGGCGTGCGGCCACCGCTCGAGGGCCGCGAATCCCGCGGTATCGAACCGCCAGTAGTCCTCCTTGACGAAGAACGCGCCCCGTTCGCCGAAGGGCAGCAGGAAGCACAGGCCGACGCGGTCGGCGCGCCAGTGCGTGTCGGGGTCCCGGAACTGGTCGTAGCTGAAGGACGCGCCTCGCCGGCTCGCGGTGTCCGCGGCCGCGTACCAGGGGACCTCGTCGGCGTGGTGGATCTGCGCCAGCGCGGGCGTCGACTCCAGCGAGGCCAGGGTCAAAAGAACGATACCCAGCCAGTCGCGGGCGGGTCGCGCCATCAGGGCCGGTCCGACGCCTGCTCGATCAGGCGCACGACGCCGGTTTCCTCGAAGTAGACCTTCACGGCCCGGCGACCGCCCGGAAGTTCCTCCTTGGCCACGACGATGCCGACATCGTCGTTCGCCAGGTGGTGGATCACATCGCCCACGGCGAATTCCGCGGTCGGCCGATACGGTTTGGCGCGCGTGAGATCGGCCTGGGCGAGCATGGCGGCATACTCCGCGACGGGTTCGCGAGGAGCCGCGGGCGCATCGTCCGGTTCCGCGCGATCGTCTTCGTCGACATCCGGAGCCGCCTCGTCGAGCAGGGGATCCGCCTCGGCGACGCGGTCCGGGCCGGCGATCTGGCCGGGCTCGACCTCCCTGGGCGCGCGTGCGCTCGCCGGCGCCGCGGTCGCGGGATCGAGATCCTGGGGCTTGCCGCTGTACTTGGGCAGGAATCCCTGGCATTCGGGACAGCGCAGCCAGATCACGCCATCGTCGCCGACGTCATCGGTAGGAATGACCTCCATGTCCAGGTGTTTCTTGCAGACCGAGCAGTACTGGTTGATCTTCACGTTTCACCCGAACGGACGCTCAGGCCTCCCGGCGTCAATTGGCGGCCCGGCAGCAGCTTTCCGCGTCTTCCTTGTCGCGGTAGCGCATGCCGCAGACCAGACAGCTGTATTTCCCGTCGATGCGTCCCTCCGCCTCCGCCTGAATCAACAACCGCTCGTATTTGACGTAGTTGGGATCCCGCACGAGCACGTCGTCGTCCTTGAGCTTCATCAGCACTCCTCCTTGAGCGCACGGATCCGACACGCAAATCGCGAACGGGAAGCATCTTAGGCAATTGTCCCGATCCCGTCAAGCTGGTCGGTGGGATTCTGGCGCGACCAGGTCAGGATTCTGCGGACTGCCGGGCGCCCGGCGCAGCCGCCAGATCGAGCTCCATCAGCTCGCCGAGGGTCCGCCGTCCCAGCCCCCGCGCCGCCTCGAGCGCCTGCAGCAGGACGCCGGCCGCCGCCAGCGCGTCGTCGCCGGCCCGATGGGGGTTGTGGTGGTCGAGGCCGAGGCTGGCGGCCAGCTCGCCGAGGCTGTGGCTGGGCAGGTCCGGCCAGAGGCCGCGCGAGAGCTGCAGGGTGCACAGCCCTGTCTCGCAGGGGAACGCGTGGTCTCGCTGCGTCAGCTCCCAGCGAAGAAAAGGCATATCGAACCTGATGTCGTGGGCGACGAAGATCGCGCCCGCCAGCAGCTCGGAGATCTGCGCCCCGGTCTCCTCCAGGGTCGGCGCGCCGGCGAGGTCCCGATCGCTGAGACCGGTGAGGCGGCTGACCCAGGGCGGGATGTCGCGCGAGGTGCGCAATCGAGTCGTGAATCGCTGGTGGATCCGACCCTTCTCCAGGCGGACGAGGCCGATCTCCATGATCTCGTCGACGCCGATCACGCTCCCCGTGGTTTCCAGGTCGACGACCGCGAAGGCGGCGCGGGCGAGGTCCTGCTGCAGGTGGGGCGCCCAGCGCGCCGACCAGCGCCGGCAATGGGTCCGCAGGAACCGCGGATCGGATTCCATCAAGGAACGCACCACGACCTGGGCCTCCGGCATCTCGTGACGCTGGGGGCCGAAGAGGTGGCGCGCGATCAGCTGTGTATCGACCGGTCGATCGACCTCGAGCAGAAAGCTATGGGCCAGATCCCGGAGTTCGTTCAACTCGTTGTACGGCATCGATTCATTATACCATGCGCCGTCGGCGCCGTTCAATCGCTCCCCATCGGAACCGGCCCGAGCGCGGGGCGAGCGCCAGAGCCGAAATCGATGCATTCGAGGATCTCCACGCGGATCTGCGGCGGCGGCGGCGACAGTCGATCGCTCGGCGGGTCGAGCCGCGACTCCGCCCGCAGGCGCTCCGTCACGTAGGCCAGCCCCAGCAGAGGGATCGACGGATTCACGGCCGCCGAGACCTCCTGGCTGGAGGTCTGGGTCATCGTGCTGTTGGGCAATCGCGCGACCTGGGTGTCGGCAGCCGCGAACACCATCTGCCGGCAGGTCAGCTCGCGTCCCGAGATCACCCGCACGGTCGCCTCGCGTTCCTCGACGAGTTCGGGCCGGAATTCCCCGCTGAACGACGCGGTCACCAGCGGGTCCCGGCGCCATTCGCGGCGGTCCAGCACCTGCTCCTCGCCGTCTCTCCACAGGCGGACCTCGTCCACGGCGTCCACGATCGAACCTGTCCGCTCGGCCAGGGCGCCGCTGAACCACAGGCGCAGCCCTTCGCCGGGAACCACCGCGAAGACCGCCGGGTCCGTTTCCACGAGGGGCAGGACCTCGAGCAGCCAGCGCCCCTGGGCATCCTGGCCGAGGCACTGGATGCGCAGCAGATCGTCGGTTCGCCGGCCCTCGGTGAGAGCCTGGCGGCGGTAGTCCGCCCACTGCCCGGCGGCGAGGTCCAGCGGCAGCTCCGGGCGCTGCCAGAGCGTGAAGAGATCGAGCGCCGACGCGGCCGCCGGCGCGAGCGCGAGCCAGCAGGCGACGAGAACGGCCGGCGGCTGCCGCCGCCGGCCCCCGACCTCGCCGCCGCGACCGCTGCCGGCGGTCTCAGTGCGCGATCTTCTCCCAGGCCTTCGCATACTCGAAGACTGCCTCCTGATTGCCGTCGAAACAGGGACGATTGTCGTTATCGTGGCACTGCACGCAGGACTCCCGGGCGGTCTTCAGCATCGCGCCGCTGCGGTCGTGCTGGGTGCCGTAGCCGTGGCAAGCTTCACACTGGATGTGGCTGAGCTGGGATTGCTGCTGCTCGTCGTAGCCGTTGTGGTGGCGGTAGCCCGTGGTGTGGCACGCCAGACATTCCGGTTCGAACTGCATCTCCTTGGCGCGCAGCGAGGTGAAGGCGCGGGCGTGATCGGTCTTGCGCCACTCCTCGTAGATCTGCTTGTGGCAGGAGCTGCAGTTGGCGTTGCCCAGGAAGGACTCGTCGGGCGAGCCGAGATCGCGCGGGAAGGCGGCGCGCTGGGCGAGCCGCTCGGCCTCGAGACCCTCCAGGAACTGGTTCACGGACTCCAGCATCGCCGGATCGTCGGCGACGGCGTCGTCGAGCGACGTGACGGCGACGTCCACCGCCATCACCTTGCCGCTCTCGGGGCTCACGCGAACGTCGGCCCGGCCGATCACGCGTCCGTCGTAGACCGCCGAGAGCAGGATCGCGTCGGCCACGATCTTCTCGCGGTTGTACGGTTTGAACGAATGCCCGACCACCACCAGGTCGATGCCCTGGACCTCCTGGACGATGGCCTCGGTCGGCTGGTCGCCGAGATGGCTCAGGAGCACGACCGTGTCGCACTGCTCGCGCAGCCGGGGGAGCAGGTCCCGCAGGGTGGCGATGGGTTCGGCGACCTCGTACTCGCCGTCCTTCGCGGCCATGCTGATGATCTTGTGGGCGGGGTCCATCACGCTGCAGACGCCGAACCGGACGCCCGCCCGCTCGATCACCAGGAACTCCGGCAGGATGAGCTCGCCGGTCGCCGCATCCCGCACGTTCGCGTTCGTGTAGGGCAGCTTGTGCTCCTGGATCATCCGCCTCAGGAACTCGAGGCCGAAGTTCAGGTCGCGCTCGCCCAGGCCGATGGCGTCGTAGCCGAACTTGGCCGTGTGCCCGGCCAGGAACTCGGCCGTCTTCAGGTCCTTCTTGGTGCGGTTGCCGAAGAGGTCCCCGGCGTCGAGCACCAGGGTGGTCACGCCTCTGTCCCAGATCTCGTTGAAGTAGGTGGCCCTCCGGGCCAGCCCGCCGCGGCGCTTGGTCTTTCACCCACAGGGTTCGATCTGGCCCTTGATGTCGCTGGTGAAGACGACCGTCACCGCCGCCCAGGACTCGTCGGCGGCGCGCACCTCGCCGGGCAGCGAGCCGGCGACGAATCCGAGCGTCCCCAACCACAGGGCCGCCATTGGCGCTCGGCCCCGCCGTGATCCGAAGGTGACCTTCATGGCCTCGCCTTTCCTTATGGAAACCGCCGCCGTGAATGGCCGGCGGCAGAGGTACCGTCGCAACGAACAGCAGACAGGTGATTCCAACAACCAATCGTGTGATTATATCCGGAAAAAAGTTCGCCAGGCAAGCGCCGTCCCCTTCGCTCAGAAGCCGAACGAATCGAAACCCTCCGCACTGCCGAGCAGGCCCTCCCGGCCGCGAGTCAGCTTCAGCTCCGGGATCGCCTTGAGGTAGAAGCGAAAACCGAATTCCGAATTCGCGGCCGAGACGGTCCTCGAGAACTCGAGCCGCCAGCAGTGGAGGTCGCGCTGGAGCCGGTACTCCTGGCGCGTCGTCGTGCCCGCCGCCAGGTCGAAGGACGCGGTGTAGCTGAAGTCCCAGTCTCGGGTGAGCTTCGCGCCCACGTTGATATTCGCGCGGGTCGTGGTCACCGGGTCGCCGGTCCGGCGGTTGAGCGAGAGGCTGCCGCCGAGGCTCCAGGGCAGGAACCGTCCGCCGGCGGTGTCGTCGCGACCCGGCGCACCGGCGCCGTCGGCCGGTCCGCCCAGCCTGCCGAAGCCGCTCCCGTAGTAACCCTCGTCCTCGACCTGTCCGTCTTCACCCGGCCAGGCGCCGTCGCCGGCCGCCGTGTCGGCCCCCGCGGCCGCGAGGGAGTCCGCCGCGGACGGGCCGAGACGCGCGATCGCCGCGCTGCGTTCGTCCACGCGCGCGCTGCCCTCGTAGCCCTTGTCGAACCTGCCGTTGAATGCGAAACCGTAGGTGAACTGGGTGTTCACGACGTGCCAGACGTAGGGGTCGATGGTCTGGTTGAGCTTGAACGCGAGGTTGCGGCTGGCACCCGGCTTGAAGGAAACGGTGCTGCCGACGTTGCTCCACTGGCGCTCGGCATCGGGATTGTAGCTGGTGTTGAGTCCCCAGTCGACGAGGCCGTCCAGCTTCTTGACCGTGGCTGTCGAGTCGCGGGCGCCCTGGCCGAGGTACTTCACGTCGAAGCGGTTGCCGATCCCGAAGCTGTAGGAATTCCCGCGCGCCTGCTTGCTGCCGAGCTGGGGGCGGTAGCTCGTGCTCGCAGTCACGCTCAGCGTGTGGCGGATCGCTTGCAGAGCGCCGACCTCCAGCGGGAAGAGACCGTAGAGAGTCGTCGACACGCCGCTGGTGAACGACAGGCTGGGGCGGGAGGTCTCGACCACGTCGCTGATGTCGGACCACGTGGAATCGCTGGCGTCGTACCGCAGGCCGTCCAGATCCCGGCGGGTCCATTGCCAGGCCGAGCTGGCGCCGAAGTTCACGTTGAAGATCGCGATCCGGGGCGGACGCACCGTCAGGCCCCAGTTGCCGCTGGCCGCCTGGTTCGTCGCTCGGGTCTCCTCGGTCCCGCTCCGCTGGCTGGACAGGCTGTAGCCCTGCGAGAAATAGGTGTTGCGGCCGAGATCGCCGAGCAGCGAGCCGTCCTCGCCGGGACCGAGCGCGCGCCCGAGGGTCAGCTGCTTGAAACTCAAGGAAAGCGACGGCAGGGTCATCGAGTAGAGGGTCTCGTCCGTCCTCGGATCGGCGTCGCTGGCGTTGATGTACTCGGTCCGGTCGGCGCTGAGGCTCGCCCCGCCGAACGACCAGTTGCGGCTGACGTAGGCGTTCGACTTCAGGTAGCTGTCGATCACGTCGCGCCCCGTATCCTGGGCCAGGTTGTTCCGGGACAGCTTCGTGCTGGCCATCTTCACGCTGGCGGCGACCTTGTAGTCGTCGAAGAGCTTGGGCTGGTTGTGGTCCCAGTTCAGCTGCCACTCGCCCTCGACCGCGCTTTCGTCGCCGAGCTTCTTGAGGCGGTTGTACTCGAATCCGCCGGTGAAGGAGTACCGCTTGACGTACCGGTTCGTGACGCGCCAGGCCAGCTCGCGGCGCTCGTTGTAGTCGATCTCGAACGTGAAGTCCGTGTAGTCGTTGGTCGCCCAGTAGTAGCCCAGATCGCGGATGTACCGGCCCTCGCGGGAAGACCAGCCGAAATTGAAGTTCGGGAACAGGATGCCGGAGCGCCGGCCCTCCTTCAGCGACTTGAAGTAGAACGGCAGGGCGAAGATCGGCACGCGCCCGACGTGCAAGACGATGGGCGCGGCGACGACGCGGTCGTCGAGCCGCATCTTCATCTTGTCGGACCAGAAGTGGTAGTGGGGCGTCTCCCGATCGCAGGACGTCATCCGGCCCGAGTGGATCTTGAGGCTGCCGTCAGGGTAGCGATTGATCGCGTCGCCGGTGTAGTAGTAGCCGTCGAAGGTCGTCACGCCGCGCTGGACCGCGCCCGTCTTGCTGCCGAAATCGTAGCCCATCTGCTTGCCGACGATCGTCTCCTTGTCCTCGAGGATCGGATCGCCGTCGGCGTAGAGCTCGCGGCTCTCGGTGTCGAGGATCACGTCGCGGGCCGTCAGCGTCATGGTGCCGTAGACCAGCTTGGCGTCGCCGGCGACCGCGATGGTCCGGCCGCTCAGATCGAAGAGCACGCGCTGGCCGGAATAATCGACGCGCTCCGCGCGACCCGCGAAATCGAGCGTGTCGGTCGCCGCCGCGGCGAGCGAGTCGCGCCGCGCGGCGCTGTCCGCGACCGAGAGGCCGCTGTCCGCGCGCGCGGCGAAGCTGTCCGCCAGCGCCGAGTCGAGTGCGGCCGCCCGCGGCCCGAGCAGCTGCGCCAGCCGGGCGAAGTGGTAGGCGCCCACCATGCTGCCCCGGACCTCGACCTCGCGCACCCGCTCGCCGGCGAAGCGGAGGATCAGGGTGTCGCCCTTGACGTCGTTGTAGGCGACCTCGTCGCCCAGATCGATCGGCACGTAGACGCTGTGCGCCTGGCCGACGACGTCCGTGCGGTGGATCTTCCCCTCGCGGAAGTGGACGGTGATGCTGTCGCCCTCGATGACGTCGAGCGCAGGCAACCCGCGGTAGAGCGCCGCGAGGCTCTCCGGCTCGGCGTCGTCCATGCGCGCGTGGCCGACCAGGATCACGCGATAGAGCGCGCCGTCGCGGTAGAAGAACTCGATCTCGTCGCCGAACATGCGGCTGCGCTCCCCCTGCGCGAGGCGCGGCGACCCGCGCAGCACCATCCGCTCCTTGCCGTAGCTGATGGCGGTGTCGGCGATGGCGCTCAAGCGACCCTGCGAGATCCGCACCGAGTCGGTCATGACCGCCCGTTCCTCGGCCCGGAAGAAGCGCATGTCGCGGGCGGCGCTGTGGACCGGCTCGCCGTCCGCCTCGCGGGTCTCGAGCGTCGGATCGCGGTCGACTTCGGCCCAGGTCCCGTCCGCGGCGAACAGGCCGTGGGCGCCGGTCACCAGGCTGCCGCCGCCGGAATCCATGATGCGGACGTTGCCGAACGCCTCGCCGTGGTCGAGCCGCCGGTCGCGCAGCAGGGTGTCGGCGCGCACCGTGTATTCGGGAGAGACCAGCAGCGCGTCGCCGAACAGCCGCGTCAGCTGCAGACCGTCGCGCAGCTCGCCGAACGCCCCCGTGGCCACGGTCCCGGCCTCGTCGATCCGCACACGGCCGCGCAGATCGGCCTCGCCCCGGTCGCGCCGGTACTCGGCCCAGTCGCTGGCGGCGACGGAGACGCCCTGGCGGATCCGCACGTTGGCGAACAGGCGCACGACGTCGCGGTCGCGATGGACGTGGGCCGAGTCGGCGCGCACGACGACGCTGTCGCGATCGAGGTAGACGTTGCCGTAATAGAAGGAGACGGCCTCGCCGTCGATGACCCGGTAGACGGTCCGGTCGGCGACGAGCAGCGAAGCAGGCCGGCGCGGGTGCTCCACCTGCCAGCGCAGCGCCGCCTGGCCCGTGGTGTCGCTGGCCGCCGCCGGCGGCGGGGGCGCCGGATCGTCGGCGGGCATCGCGGCGCCCAGCGGCAGCGAGCCCAGGGCAGCGAGGGCCAGCGCGCCGGCCAGCATCAGCCCCGCCGCCCGGCGGCAAGAGCGGCACCGCCGCGCGGCTTTCAAGGGACGGTCCCCGCTTCCGCCGCCAGCGCCGCCGCGCCCATCGCCGCGGCGAACGGCCCGAGCTCGGCCGGCACGACCGGCGTGAGACGCCCGGCGTCGCTCATGACCTGGGTCGCGACCATCGCGCGGCACGGCGCGAGCAAGAGGTCGCCGGCCTGGGCGACCCCGCCGCCGATGATCACGCGGTCGGGCGCCAACACGTTGACCAGGCTCGCCACCGCCTGTCCCAGCCGTTGCCCCGCGGCGTGGAAGAGCCCGAGGGCCGTCCGATCCTGCCGCGCCGCGAGCTCGTGGCAATCGCGGGTCGTGAGCTGGTCGCCGCGTCGTTCGACCATCGCTCGCCAGGCGGGGCTCGCGTCCGGATCGCGACCCAGGCGCCGCGCTTCGCGCAGGAGGCCGACGCTGCCGCAATACGACTCGAGGCAGCCGCGATTGCCGCAGGGACAGGGCGGTCCGTCGAGCTGCAGGGTCATGTGCCCGATCTCGCCGGCGCCGTCGCCGTGGCCGGTCACGAGTTGCCGGTCGACGATCACGCCGCCGCCGACGCCGGTCCCCAGCGCGATCATCACGAGATGACGGCAGCCCCGGCCGGCGCCGAAGCGGAATTCCCCGTAGAGCGCGGCGTTGACGTCGTTCGCGACGATGAAGGCGAGCGGGCCGAACGTCGCGCGCAGCGCACCGAACAGGTCGCTGTTCTGCCAGCCGGGGAGATTGGGCGAACGCCCGAGCGTGCCGTTCGCACGTGAGACGATGCCGGCGCACGCCAGTCCGACGCCAGCCAGCGCCGACGAGCCCTCGCCCGGGCGCGAGCGGAGAGTGTCGGCGAGCCGCGCGATGGTCCCCTGGGGGTCCGCCGGGTCGGTCGGGATCTCATCCTGCGCCAGACATTGCCGATCGGAGTCGACCAGCACGTACTTGACGTTGGTGCCGCCGACGTCGGCGCCGACCACCAGGTTCTTCGTCACGAACGTCTCCTCGGCGCCGCCCGGTCACCGGCGGAGAACGGCGCCGGCCGGACGCGGCTGGCGCGTCTCGTCGAGATCCCGGAACCCGAGATGGTACAGGACCTCGGCCACCATGAAGCACGAGCCGGTGACCAGGACCGCGTCGTCGGAACGAAGCCGGGCAGCCCAGTATGACAACGCCGCCGGGACACTGTCCACGATGGAATGCCCACCATCGACCGGCAGTTCCAGGACCGACGCCAGCGCCCCCAGTTCGTCCCGGTTGCGCGCGCGCGGCAGGGCGACCGGCGCGAGCGTGACCGCGTCGCAGGCGCGCAGGAGCGGACCCAGCCCGGGATCGACCGTCTTGTCGCGCATGCAGCCGAAGAGCACGATCCGGCGGCCCCCCACCGGCCGGTCGAGGAACGTCCGGAGGGCGCCGAGCAGAGCCTGCGGATTGTGCGCCGTGTCGACGATCCAGTCCGGTCCGGCGAGCACCAGCTGGAACCGCCCGGGCAGGAAGAGGTCGGTCAGGGCCGCGCCGGGATCGACCGGCAGGGGCAACACGCCGCGACGGTCGAGTTCGTCCAGGCAGAGCAGAGCGAGCGCGAGGTTGCGCCGCAGGCTGGGCGCGGCCAGGGCCGGCAGACCGCCGATCTCCCTGTCCCGCAGCGCCAGACGCCAGGTATCGCCGTCCTGGTGCGCGCGCGCGAGCTCGTCGACGAAATACGCGGGGCTGCCGGCCTGGACGGCGGCAGCGAACGCCTGTGCGCGCAGGTCGGGGTCGACGGCGCAGAAGAACGGCACGTCGGGTTTCAGCAGGCCCAGCTTCTCGGCCAGGATCGCCTCGCGCGTGCCGCCCAGCAGCTGTTCGTGATCGAGCGCGATCGTGGTCAGGAGCGTGGCCGCGGCCGGCAGCGTGTTGGTCGCGTCGAGGCGGCCGCCGAGTCCCACCTCGGCGCACAGCACGTCCACGCGAAGGTCGGCGCAGATCTGCAACGCGACCGCGGTGAGCGACTCGAACCAGCTGGCCTCGTGGCGCTCGATGAGGGGTCGCAGCGCCTCGACTTGCGCCGCGAAACGAGCCGGGTCGACGGCGCGGTCGTCGATCGCGAGTCGTTCGTGGACCCGCAGCAGGTGGGGACTGGTGTACGCCGCGACCTTCAAGCCCGCCTTGCGCAGGAGATGAGCCAGGATCCGCGTCGTGCTGCCCTTGCCGTTGGTCCCGGCGATGACCAGCGACGGCATCGCGCGTTCGGGATGGCCGAGATCGGCGAGCAGGTTCTCGATCCGGCCGAGCCCCGGACGGATCCCGAGCCGGTTGAGGCCGAAGAGCCAGCGGGTCGGCTCGTCCTCGGCGACGAAGGGCGGGGCGAGGTCCACCCCGATACCCGGTTCGCCGGGGTAGGCGGGACCATTGGCGATCACGGAGAACTCCTCGGTTCAGGCCGGCGCGCCGCGGCGCGGGACCTACTCGCGAACCGGCCCGGGAATCGAGACGTCGCGGTCCTCGCAGAACCAGCGCAGGATCGTGGCCAGGGTCGCCTTGAGCCGGCGCCGCTCCACGACCTGGTCGAGCTGGCCCTTCTCCAGCAGGAATTCCGCCGACTGGAATCCCTCGGGCAGGTCGCCCCCGATCGTCTGCTTGATGACCCGCGGTCCGGCGAAACCGATCATCGCGCCCGGTTCGCCCAGGTTCAGGTCTCCGAGCATCGCGAAGCTGGCCGTCACCCCGCCGTAGGTCGGATTGACGCAGAGGCTGATGAACGGCACGCCCTCCTCGCGGAGCCGGGCGAGCACGGCTGCGGTCTTGGCCATCTGCATCAGCGAGAACAGCGACTCCTGCATGCGCGCGCCTCCGGACCGGGAGACCACGATGGCCGAACGCCGTTGCGAGCTCGCGTCCAGCAGCAGCCGCGCGATCTTCTCGCCCATCGCCGAACCGAGACTGCCGCCCATGAAGGCGAAGTCGAGGACGGCCAGGTTGACCGGCAGGCCGTCCAGGCGACCGCGCCCGGTGATCACTGCGTCCTCGCGACCGGTCTGCCGGCGGGCCACGCGGAGGCGATCGGGATAACGCCGGCTGTCCCGGAAGCCGAGGGGGTCGACGCTAGTGACCCCGGCGTAGAGTTCCTCCCAGGAATCGGCGTCGAGCAGGAGGTCGATGTAGCGGACAGCGTCGAGCGGGAGATGGAATCCGCACGCGCCGCAGACGTACCAGCTTCGTTCCAGCTCGCGCCGGTAGAGGATCTCCCCGCAACCGGGGCACTTCTGCCAGAGGTTGTCGGGGACGTCCTTCTGCTTGGCCAGCGACTGGATCCCGCGCGCCGCGCGGTTCAGCCATGACACGGCGGTGACTCCTCGGCTCGGGTCCGCGCGCGCCGCCGGGGCCGGCCGGCGGCTGCCGTCAATGTGATGCCAGCGGACGCCGCTGACAAGTCGTCGTTCAGGTCTCCGCGAGCGCCAGGGTGAGGATCAGCGCGTCCTCCCCGGTGTCGGCGTAGTATCCCGGCCGGACCCCTTCCTCCCGGAACCCGAAGGCGCGGTAGAGCGCTCGCGCGGCCAGGTTCCCCGGTCGCACCTCCAGCGTGACCTCGACCAGGCCCGCGCGGCGGGCCTCGGCGACGGCGGCGGCCAGCAGCGCCGCGCCGACCCGCGATCGCCGGCACGCGGGCGCGACCGCGAGGTTCAGGACGTGCAGCTGGTCGACGACGCGCCAGGCCATGAGGTAGCCCGCCACGGCGCCGTCGCGCTCGGCGACCAGCGACAGGCGCATCCCCCCGGCGACCAGCTCCTGGAGCAGCGCGGACCGCGACCAGGGATCGCCGAAGCTGGCGCGTTCGATCCGCTCGACCGCGATCAGGTCGGCCGGCGTGCCGGCGCGGACGCGGACCTCGGCGCTCACGAGCGGTCTTCCGCCTGGTCGAGCCCGGAATGGATGTCGACCCCTGGCGACGGGGCGGCCGGCGTCGCGTCGACGTGGCGGATCACCTCGGCGTCCGAGCCGCGCAGGTAGCGGGGCACCAGCCGGAACGGCGAGATCGCGGTCGCGTCGCGCAACGCGGGGTCGGCGAGCGCCAGCGCGAGCGCGCGCGCCGTGGCGGGATGCGTCGGGATCCAGCTCCGCGGCGCCGGCACGCCGCGCGCCGCGAGCTCGGGCCGCAGCCGCTCGCCCTCGCCCACCAGCAGCGCGACCCCGTCGCCGACGTACGCCGGCGCCTCGAGGTCGGCGATCGCCTGCCGCAGGCACGCCCACCAGTCGTCGGGCGACAGGCAGGCGGGCGCGGCCACCTCCGCGACCCAGCGGCCGGCGCGGCGGAACACGCCGGCGAAGATCTCGCCGCGCCGCGCGTCGAGCACCGGTACCGCGAGGTGCCGGTCGGGCTCGGCCGCGAGGCGGTCGGCCGCCATCGCCGCCAGGGTCGAGACCGCGCACAGACGGGCGCCGAGGGCCCACGCCAGCGTCTTGGCCGTCGCCACGCCGATCCGCACGCCCGTGAAGCTCCCCGGCCCGTCGGTCACGGCGACGACGTCGACGTCGCCGAGCCGCCGGCCGGCCGCCGCGAGCAGGCCGTCGATGACCGGAAGCAGGGCGTCCGCGTAGCTGCCGGTGACGTTGTGGGGCTGGTACCCGAGCAGCTCGCCATCCGCCGCCAGGGCGAACCGTCCCCAGGGCGTGGCGGTGTCGATCGCCAGGATCAGCATGGCGCGGTCGCCTCCGGGAACAACGCCGCCCACGCCGGCGGCAGCGCGGGCATTCCGCGCGCGAACCACCGCCGATCGGTCGGACCGGGGCCGGCCACCGCGAGCAGCTCGATCCGTCTCGCCAGCAGCGGGACGAGTCGCGCCGGCCACTCCGCGACCAGCAGCGTGCGGCCCTCGGCCAGCTCGTCGAGGACCTCGAACAACCCGATGTCCCCCAGGTCGTCTCCCGGCCGGATCCGGTAGAAGTCGAGGTGATCGACGGTGAGCGAGCCGGGATAGCGATTGATCAAGGTGAACGTGGGGCTGGTGACGTTCTCGGTGACCCCGAGCGCCGCGCAGAGTCCCTGGACCAGACAGGTCTTGCCGGCGCCCAGCTCGCCGAAGAGCAGGAGCGCGTCGCCCGCCCGCGCCACGCCGGCGAGCGCCGCGCCGAGCGCGCGCGTGCCCGCCGGTCCGGCGACGCGGCAGGAGCGCGGGAACTCCGCGGGATCGGGCACCATCAGGGGATCCATGCCTGTTCCTGCCTCGCCCGGCTAGCGCGGCCGCAGCACCGCGAACGGGCAGATCAGCTCCTCGAGGCTGATGCCGCCGTGCTGGAAACTGTCGCGGTAGAGCCGCTCGTACTCGTGGTAGTTGGTCGGGTAGACGAGGTAGTAGTTCTCGGTCGTGATGGCGTAGGTCTCGATGGCGCTGTTCGGCGGCAGCTTGTAGTCGGCGGGGTTCTTGATCAGGAGCACCCGCTTCTCGTCGACGGTCAGGTTGTCGCCGAACTTGTACCGCACGTTGGTCGACGCTTCCCGGTTGCCGCGGATCTTGGTCGCCCGCCGGCAGAACAGCGAGCCGTGGTCGGTCGTCACGACGACCGTGGAGCCCCGTCGCGCCGCTTCCTTGAGCAGATCGAAGAGAGAGCTGTGTTCGAACCAGGTCCGCATCAGCGTCCGGAAAGCCGCCTCGTCCGGCGCCAGCTCCTTGAGGATGGCGCTCTGGCTGCGCCCGTGCGCCATGATGTCCAGGAAGTTGTAGACGCCGGCCACGAGCCGCACGTCGCCGAGCGACGCGAAGTCGCGGCGCAGGCTGTCCGTGTCCCGCGCGTCGGAGATCTTGAAATAACGGAAGCGGCCCGCCGCCGGACTCGCCAGCCGCTCGAGCTGCGCGGCGAGCAGCTTGTCCTCGTAGGCGTTGCGACTGGAGTCGTCCTGCTGCCCGGTATGCCAGAGGGCCGGATAGCCCCTGGCGATGTCGAGCGGATAGAGCCCCGCGAAGAGCGCGTTGCGCGCGTACGGCGTGGCCGAAGGGAGGATCGACCAGTACAGGCGGCGCTCGAGATGGAAGAACGGCTCGAGGACCGGCTCGACCATGCGCCACTGGTCGAGGCGCATGCAATCGACGACGACCCACAGGACCTGGTCGTGGCCGCGGACCTCGGGCTCGACCAGCTCGCGATAGACCTCGGGGCTGAGGAGCGGCGCGTCGGCGGCGCCGTTGACCCAGTCGCGGTAGCGTTCGCGCACGTACTTGCCGAGGACCAGGTTGGCGGCGGCCATCTGCTCGGCCTGCGTCGACAGGAGGCCGTGGTCGCTGTAGCGGAAGAGGTCCATGCCCCAGGCGACGAGGTCGCTGTAGATGCCTTCCCAGTCGCCGGGCGTCCGCGCGGCGGCGATCCGGTCGCCCACGGCGTTGAAATCAGTCAGGTAGTCGTGGGTGACCTGCTGCTCGGTCAGCTTGCGCGCCTCGACCTGCTTCTTGAGCGCAGCCTGGATCTGCAGCGGGGAGACCGGCTTGACGAGATAGTCGTCGATGCGCCGGCCGATCGCCTTGGTCATCAGGTCGTCGGCCTCGCTCTTGGTGATCATGATCACGGGCACGTGCGCATGCTTCTTGCGGATCTCCTCGAGCGTCTCCAGGCCGCCGAGGCCGGGCATCATCTCGTCCAGGAGCACCGCGTCGTAGTTGATCTTGCCGAGCATCGCGAGCCCGTCGCGGCCGTTCGCGGCACCGTCGACCCGGTAGCCCTTCTGGGTCAGGAAGAGGATGTGCGAGCGCAACTCGTCGATGTTGTCGTCGATCCAGAGAACCCGATAACCCACGTCACCTGTCCTTCCCCGGCAGCGAGATCGCGAAGACCGTGCCCTGCGGGCCGGTGCTCTCGACGCGGATCCTCCCGCCGTGGTACTGGGTCACGATCCGCTTCACCAGTGCGAGGCCCATGCCCCAGCCGCGGGCCTTGGTGCTGAATCCCGGCTCGAAGATCTTGGCGCGATACGACGGCTTGATGCCGCGCCCGGTGTCACAGACCCGGATCATGACGCCGCCGTCGGCCAGGTCGTTCAACCGGATCGAGACCGTGCCCTTGCCGTCCTCGAGGGCGTCGATGCCGTTCTTGATCAGGTTCTCCAGCACCCACTCGAGGAGATCGCGGTTGAAGACCACCGGGTTGCGGGCCGCTCCCTCGGCACGCAGCTCCACCCGTCCGCCCAGGTGCGGCAGGCGCCTGCGGAAGTAGGTGATCGTATCCTCGACCACCGCCACCAGGTCGCTGTCGTCCAGCTTGGGCAGCGACCCGATCTGGCTGAACCGAGCCGAGACCTTGTTGAGACGCTCGACGTCCTTCGCGAGTTCCGGAAGCGTGTCGTCGCCCGCCGGCGCCCGGTCCTGGAGCAGGGCGAGCCAGCCCATGATCGACGTGAGCGGCGTTCCCAGCTGGTGCGCGGTCTCCTTGGCCATGCCGGCGAACAGGAGGTTCTGCTCGTTCTCCTTCTTGACCTGCAATCCCCAGAGGATGGCCAGGAAGAAGAGGACCATGATCGCGAGTTCGAGGTACGGCATGATCCGGATCTGCTGGTCGAGCGCCGACTGGCCGTAGTGCAGGGTCGCGATCCGGCGACCTTGCGGGTCCAGGATCGCGTAGGGCTGCGCGTGCTCGTCGAGCTCCGCCGCGAGGGCGAGGGCGCTCGACACCGCCGGCTCGGTCGGCGCCCGCGGGTCCTGCCTCATCAGGAGCGCGAAGTCGTCGATCTTGGGGATCCCCGTGACGCCGGAGTTCCAGAAGATCGGCCGCCCGGCGTTGTCGGTGACGATCAGCGGGATCTTGATGTCGTTGATGATCTCGATGACCCGTCCGGCCTCGCTGGAGTCGCCGGCGAACAGCAGGCGGCTGACCATCCCGCTGAAGAGATCGGTGATCAGGCGGGTCTGGACCTCGACCTCGCGCGTGATGCGGAGGGTGTACGCGGTGATGCCGACCACGATGAGCACGCTGCCCAGCAGCAGGTAGGCCGTGAAGAGCTGCCGCCGCTTGAGTCCGAACAGGCCGCGGGGCAAGGGATCCATGCGCGCTCCCGGGCCGCCGGCCGCGGCCGGTCAGCCGATCACGTCCTGGCCGCCGAGGTAGGGCCTCAAGACGGCGGGCACCAAGACCTTCCCGTCGGCGGTCTGGTAATTCTCCAGGATCGCCACCAGGGTCCGGGGCAAGGCGAGCCCGGAGCCGTTGAGGGTGTGGACGAATCCCTTGCCCGAGGCGCCTTTCCAGCGGATCTGGGCGCGGCGAGCCTGGAAATCGGTGAACGAGCTGCAGCTCGAGACCTCGAGCCACTGTCCGACGCCCGGCGACCAGACCTCCAGGTCGTAGCACCGCGAGGCCGCGAAGCTGAGGTCGCCGGTCGCGAGCAGGACGACACGGTACGGCAGCTCGAGCTTCCGGAGCAGTCCCTCGGCCTGGGCCGTGAGCTCCTCGTGCGCCTCGCGCGACCGGTCCGGGTGTTCGAAGTGCACGATCTCGACCTTGTGGAACTGGTGCATGCGCAGCAGGCCCCGCGTGTCCTTGCCGGCGGCGCCGGCTTCGCGGCGGAAGCACGGCGAGAAGGCGCAATAGCGGATGGGCAGATCGCTCTCCGCAAGCGTGCTCTCGCGGTGGATGTTGGTCACCGAGACCTCGGCGGTCGGGATCAGGTAGAGGTCGTCGACCTGGCAGCGGTACATGTCCTCGGCCAGCTTGGGCAGCTGCCCCGTCCCCACCATGGCCGCGGGGCTGACAAGGTAGGGAACGGCGACCTCGACGTAACCGGCCGCGCGGTGGGTGTCGAGGAACCAGCCGATGAGGGCGCGCTCGAGGCGGGCGAGGTCGCCCTTGAGGAGGGAGAAACCGGAACCGGACATCCGCGCGGGCGCTTCGACGTCGAGCATGCCCAGCTCGGCGCCGAGGTCCCAGTGCGGCACGGCGGGATGATCCAGACGCCGCGGCTCGCCCCACGAGCGAACGACCTGGTTCGCGTTCTCGCCGCCGATCGGCACGCCGGCATCGGGGAGGTTGGGGATGCGCAGGTAGAGAGCCTCGACCTCGGCGTCCAGCTCCGCCGCGCGGGCGTTCAGCTCCTTGAGCCGCTGCCCGGTGGCGCGCATCCCGGCGATGGCCGCCGCGGTATCCAGACCGGCCTTCTTCGCCTCGCTGATCGCGCGGTTCGCGCGGTTGACCTCGGCCTGGAGCGACTCGGATTCTTGCAGGGCGGCGCGGCGTTCGGCGTCCTTCTCGTAGTAAGCACCGATGTCCACGGCCTCGCGCTTGGCGGCCACCGCGGCGGCCACCAGATCCCTGTGTTCCCTCAGGAATTTACGATCGAGCAACGGCGGTGCCTTCCTTCGGTCGGCCCGGGTAACGCGCCCGCGCTTGCAAACCCCCGCGACGGCTGCTAGAACGGTATAATCAACGGTTCCGGGGGCGGCAAGGTAAATCGCCGCCCCGCAGAAAGGACACCATGCGACGCGAGGACTTGCTGGCCGCCCTGCGCGCGCTGCCGGCGACCGACCGGGTAATCACCGCCCTCGACGTGCCCTCGGCCGAGGCCGCCCTGGCCCTGACGGGACGCCTGGGCGACCGGGCCCGCTTCGTCAAGGTCGGCCTGGAGCTCTTCTCGGCGGGCGGCCCCACGGTCGTGCAGCTCCTTCAGGGCAGGGGCAAGCGGATCTTCCTCGACCTGAAATACGCCGATATCCCCAACACCGTGGCTGGAGCCGCGCGGGTCGCCGCCGCCCTCGGCGTCTCGCTGGTGACGATGCACGCGAGCTGCGGACGGGCCGCGATCGCCGCTGCCGCGGCGGCCCTCGCCGACGCGCCCGAGAACGAGATGCGCTTGCGTCCGGCGCTCCTGGCGGTGACCGTGTTGACGAGCCTGGGCCCCGACGACCTCGCCGAGACGGCGCCGGGGCCCGACACCATCCCGGCGCGGGTGAGCCGGCTCGCTCGCCTCGCCTGGACGGCCGGATGCGACGGGCTGGTCTGCAGCCCCACGGACCTGCCGGCCGTGCGGGCCGAACTGGGTGGACAGCCCCTCGTGGTCACCCCGGGCATCCGGCCACCGGGCGCCGATCAGGCCGATCAGAAGCGCATTGCCACCCCGCGCGCGGCCTTCGCCGCCGGCGCCGATTTCCTCGTGGTGGGCCGCCCGATCACCGGCGCGGAGGATCCTGCCGGCGCCCACGCGGCGATCGCGGCGGAGTTGGAGGTCCGACCTTGAAGCAAGCCGATATCCTGGAGCTGATGACGGAGCTGGGCGCCCTGCACCGGGGCCATTTCCTGCTGAGCAGCGGGTTGCACAGCGACACCTACTTCCAGTGCGCCCGCCTCCTGCAGTTCCCCGACCTGGCCCGGGAGCTGGGCGCCGCGATCGCCGAGTTCTTTCGCGACGAGACCTACGACGTCGTCGTGAGCCCGGCGCTCGGCGGGATCCTGATCGGTCACGAGGTGGCACGGGCGCTGGGGCGCCGGTTCCTCTTCACCGAGCGCAAGGACGGCGAGATGCAGCTGCGACGGGGCTTCTACCTGGAAAAGGGCGAGAAAGCGCTGGTCGTCGAGGACGTCGTCACCCGCGGCACCTCGGTTCGCGAGGTCTGCCGCGCGGTCGAGGCTGCCGGCGGTGTCGTCGCCGGCGTGGGCGCGATCGTCGACCGCACGTCCGACCAGACGGATCTGCCGGGTCCGCTGCAGGCGCTCGCTCGCGTGACGGTCGAGAACTGGGAACCGGCGAACTGCCCGCTCTGCCGCGAGGGAATCCCGGTCGTCAAACCCGGGAGTCGAGGCAACTAGGTGCGCACGACCGCGACAATCGTGATCCTGACTCTGGCGTTCACCGCCGCGTGGCTGGCGTTTCACCCGACGTTGCCTCAGCTGCCCACCGGTGACGTCTACACGAGCCTGAGCGTCGCTCGCCACCTGAGCCGCGGCGAGGGCTTCGTGAACGACACGATTTATCCCCTGTTCACCGCGCACGCCTGGGGTCGCGAGATCCCGCAGCCGCTGCTGCACCGGCCGCCAGGACTCGCCGTGCTCCTGCTGCCGGCCTGGCTGCTGGCGGGAGGCGATCCCGTGAGCGCCGAATCGCTCGTGCGCCCGACCATGGCCGTGATCCTCGGACTGCTCGCCCTGCTCGGCCTCGCCGGACTGCGCCGCCAGCAGTGCCTGCACGGCGGCGTCGCCTGGCTCCTGATCCTGCTCGTGAACCCGTTGTTCGCGCTCGCGGCGCTCTGGGGCTGGGGCGAGATCCCGGCCGCCTGTCTGCTGATGGCGCTCTGGCTCCTGGCGCGCCGGCGCCATCCGGCAGACTTCTCGCCGGCCGCCGCAGCCGCCTACGCGGCGCTCGCCGGCTTGCTGGCCCTGTTGCGCAGCGACCTGCTCTGGATCCCGGTCCTCTGGTGGGTCGTGGCCGCGCTCGTCGATCGCCGCCGTCGCCTGCGTCGCGCCGTGCGGCGCACGGCGCTCGCCGCGGCGGTCGGTGTCGCCCTGCTGCTGCCCTGGTGGATCCACGTCGCCGGGCATCTCGGCTCGCCGTTCGCGAATCCGCTCACCGACGCCATCCAGCTCGACCTCCGGGAGCCGTGGTGGGACTATCCCCTGTTGCGCAGCCGGACGCCGATCCCCCTCGGCGAGAACCTGCAGGCGAGGGCCTGGCCGGCGCTGTTGAAGGTCGGCGCCGGCGCGCGCAACTACGCCCGCACGCTGGGCTGCTGGCTGCCGTGGCTGATCTGGCTCGGCTGCAGCGCCCTCTGGGGACTGCGGACCTGGGAGCGGACCCGCCGAGGGCGGGACTGGGTCCGGGCCGCGGGGCCCCCGGGATTGCTCGCCCTCACCACCTGCTTGATGGTCCTGCAGTATGCGTTCTTCTCGCCGGAGACGCGGCACATGCTGCCGCTCATGCCGTTGCTGGCCTGGGAAGGGGTCCTGATGGCCGACGCGCGGCTTCGCCGGTTGCTGCCGGCCGCGCTGTTGCGCGGCATCGGGCTGGCGGCTGCCGTCGGGATCGCGCTCGTCGTCACGCCGGCCCGGCTCGGCGGCGAATGGGGCAACGTCGATCAGGCCCGCACCCTGGCGGCCCAGGTGGACGAACTGACGGCCGCCGCCGCCGCCCTGCCGCCGGGCCCGGTCTTCAGCGACAACGCCGTGGTGCCGTGGCGCACCGATCGCGCCTACATCTGGAAACCTCTCGACGCGGCGGTCGAGGCCGAGATCCGCGCCGTCATGCCGGCGATGCGCGACGCTCCGTACCTGCGTCTCCTCCCGGCGAGCCGCGACGCCGGCGGCGGTCAGTAGCCGGCCGCGTGACCGTCCTTGCGCGACTCGCTCGCGCCGATGAAGATCCCGCGCTCGCGGTCCCACATCACCGCCTGGTAGCCCCCGAAGTCGCCGGCCGAGGTCTGGATCCGGTGGCCGCGCGAGACCAGCTCCCGCACGGCTTCCCAGGCGAAGCCCGTTTCCAGGTGGACCACGCCGCCGTCCGTCATGATCTCCCCGGTCGGTTCGCTGCTTCCGTCGTGGATCGCGCGCGGCGCGTCGCCGGCCTCCTGCAGGTTCATGCCGAAGTCGAGGAGGTTCATCACGACCCAGGCGTGCGCCTGCGGCTGGACCGCGCCGCCCATGACGCCGAACGCGCACCAGGGCTCGCCGCCCCGGGTGAGGAACCCGGGAATGATCGTGTGGAAGGGCCGCTTGCCCGGCGCGTACGAGTTGGCGCGACCCGGCGCGAGGTCGAACAGCTCGCCGCGGTCCTGCAGCCCGAAGCCGAGCCCCGGCGGACAGAGCCCGCAACCCATGCCGCGGTAGTTGCTCTGGATGAGACTCACCATCAGGCCGCTCTCGTCGGCGGCCGCCAGGTAGACGGTGTCGCCGTCCTGCAGTGACGGATTGCCGGCGTCCACCGCGCGCGCGGCCCGGTCGGGCCGGATCCGGAGGCGCTGCCGATCGGCGTAGGCCTGGTCGATCAGGCCCGCGACGGGGATCGCCGCGAAATCGGGATCCGCGTAGTAACGCGCGCGGTCGGCGAAGGCCAGCTTCTTGGCTTCGACGAACCAGTGCAGGTGGTCGGCGCTGCCGAAGCCGGCGCCGGCGAGGTCGAATCCCTCGAGGACGTTGAGGATCTGCAGCGCCGCGATGCCCTGGCCGTTGGGCGGCAGCTCCCACACGTCCACGCCGCGGTAGCTCGCGCACACCGGCTCGACCCACTCGCTGCGATGGGCGGCGAGATCCTCGCGGGTCAAGAAGCCGCCGGCGTCCGCCACGAAGTCGGCGATGACCCCGGCGATGCGGCCCTCGTAGAACGCGTCCCGGCCGCCGGCCGCGATCTCCTCCAGGGTCGCCGCCAGATCCGGATTGCGGAAGATGTCTCCCTTGGCGGGCGCGGCTCCGCCCGGCAGGAACGTGGCGGCGAATCCGGGCTGGTCGCGGCGGGCCGCCGCGTTGAGGGCCCAGCCCTGGGCGATGACCTCGGTCACCGGGAACCCCTCGCGGGCGTACCGGATCGCCGCGGCAAGCACCTGCGCGATGGGCAGGCGGCCGAACTCGGCGTGCAGGGTGAACCAGCCGTCGACGCAACCCGGCACGGTCACCGGGAGCGGGCCGTACGCCGGCATGCGCGAGAGACCGCGTCGCTGCAGCTCCGCCAGGGTGAGCGTGCGCGGGGACCGACCGCTGCCGTTGAGGCCGCGCAGGCGCTGCCGGGTCGGATCCCAGACCAGGGCGAAGAGGTCGCCGCCGAGGCCGCAGCCGGTGGGCTCGGTGAGGGCGAGGACCGCATTGGCGGCGATGGCGGCGTCGACCGCGTTGCCGCCGGCGCGCAGGACCTCGAGACCGGCCTGCGTCGCGAGGGGCTGGCTCGTGGCGACCATGCCGTGCCGCGCCAGCACCTCGGAGCGCGTGGCGAACGCTCTGCCAGTGACCCGATCCATGGCGACCCCTTCGGTGACGGGTTGGGCGGCGCCGAGAACGACGAGCAGGACGATCAGCGCGCGCGGCATGGCGAACCTCCTCGCGGATTTCAGAAACGACACTCGGCCCGGGCCTGCAACCAGTCGGCTCGTCCGGTCGCGACGTCCTCCGCCAGCCAGCTCGCGGCCAGGATCCACTCGCGGCCGCCGGCGGCTATGGAGCGCCAGCCGACGCTCAGCTCGCGGACCTCCGCTCGCGACGGCAGGCGCCCCGCCATGTCCCAGGCGCTCGTCCGGCCGCGCAGCTCCCACTCGCAGGCGCCCGATCGGGGCCGAAGCCGCACCACCGCGGTCCAGCTCTCGGCCGCACCGCCGAGGGGGTGGCCGAGGACGACCCCGTCGTGGCTGTAGCCACGGTCGAACCCGGAGTTACCGTACCATAGCACCAGCGGGTGGCGAGTCTCGAGGTACTCGAGGCCGAGATCCCAGCGCTCGTCGACCAGCTCGCAGCCCACCAGCGACGCCGGCGCGCTGATCTCGGGGACGACCGGCACGCTGTCGTACGGCCGGAAATCCTCGCCGCCGTACTCCCAGAAGAGCCGCCCGGCCCCCCGCGGCAACAGCGGCCAGGGCGCGGCGCGGAAGCGCGCCTCCATCGTCGCGGTGAAGATCCGGTCGGTGACCGGGCCGTAGTCGACCTCGTTCCACGTCGCCGAGAGCAGAGGGGCGTTGATCTGCAGGAGGTCGCCCCACAGGGTCTGGCCGGCGCGCGGCGCCGCCAGCGACGCGTGGGTCAGCGTGGTGCGCCACCAGGAGGTGTGGTTCCAGGTCAGCAACCACTGGCAGAAGAGCGGCCGGTCGCGCCGCGACTGGCGGCCCCACTCGTCTTCGTACGCGATGGTCTGTTCGGACGCGAGTCCCACCCGCAGGAGCAGGTGATCCGGATCGAGCGGCCCCATGGCCCCGGACCAGGCAAACGGAGCCGTGCGGCGCAGGACGACCTGCGGCAGGCTCGCCGACTGGCTCGTCAGGGTCAGGCCGTCGCCCGCCAGGCCGGGCCCCACCGCCGCCGGGAACACGCCGGCGGCGATCGCCCACGAACCGAACGCCACCCCGCCCGCGGCGCGAGGCACGGTGACGCGCCAGGCCTCGTCGCGGCGCGCGGCGGCCAGCGCTGGGCGGTTCGTCGGCGGCGGCCAGTTGCCATCGAGCAGGGCGCCGGGAACGGTCGGGCCCGAGCGCGCCAGCCGTCCGCCGAGCCGCGGGACGAATCCGGCCCACCAGCGGCCGTTCGTGACCTCGAGGTCAGCTTCGGCCACGAGGACCAGACCGTTGCCCGCCAGCCCGGACTCAGCGGCGACCAGGTTGCCCGGTCCGAGCTCCCACAGCGCGACCCGGCCGCCCGCCGCGAGTTCGAATCCGGACCATTCGCCACGGATCGCTCCGCGGCGCGCTCGAGCGCCGGCGCGCTCCAGCAATCGCGCGAGCTCGCGCTCGCTGACGGGGCGGTAGGGCGCGACGAACTCGCCGCCCAGCAGGGCCGCTCGTCTCAGACTGTGCCAGGGGACGACGCGCAGGTCGGACTCGACGGCCGGCGCGGCCGGTCCGGCCGACGGCGAGACCAGCGCGAGCATCACGAGCCAGGAGGCGACCGTCGGGCGCGTCAGGCCAGGAGCGCGCAGAGCAGCCCACCGAGGAGCAGCGCGGGAGCCAGCAGGAGAAGCAGGACCAGGGGAAGGACGGCGCCGAACACCAGCCCGACCACCAGGAGGGGCAACCCGACGACGAGCGCGAGCAATCCGGCGGCAAGCGCAGCGAACAACTTGAGCGGCAGCAACACCAGGCCGAAGACGAGCTTCACCAGCCCGACCACGATCGCGCCGGCGAAGATCAACAGGGCGAGAACCAGGATTCCTTCGATCATCGGTCGTCCTCCTCCGTCTCCGCGCGGCCGCAAGGTCGAGGTCGCAAGAGATCACTACGGACACGCTCGCCGCGGGTTGCGGGTGCGACCGCGCCGCGCCGGCGAGGCAAGGTACCCGGCGCGGACCCGACTTATTCGGTTGATCTTGCCGCAACAAATTCTACCCCATTGTGGGTGTTTTTTTGTGCTATAATGATTACGGCTGCTTCTTTGGCGACAATCCCGGGGCCCGTGGAACGCGCGCAATTCCTCCAAGTCACCCGGGTGGACCTTGAAGCAGCCAATTTTCTTCCACCGGACACGGCGACGGGCGGCGCCCCGCGGCGCCGCCCGCTGTCCGGCCGAGAGCTCGTTCCGGAGACTACTTCTCGAACAGCGCCGGGTCCACCGCCGGATTGACCTCGAAGGACTTGACCGTGACGTCGGCGAAGTCCTCGTCGTCGTGAGTGATCTTGAGGGTCCCCGGCAGCGTGAACCCGCTCAGGTCCTGATACCCCTGGACGTAGACCTTCTGGGTGACCGGACTGCCGGTCATCGGGCTGGTCGCCGGACTCTGGACCATCACCAGGAGATCCGTCTCGGCGTCCAGGTACATGATCGTCGCCTCGTCATCGAACTCGACGACGACCGGGTTGCACAGCTTGCCGCCGACCTCCAGCGGCGCGAGCGCCTGGAACTCGAGTTCATCGACGCGGCGCAGGATGCCGAAGGTCTCCTGGTCGATCGCCTTGCGCAACTCGGCGACCTCGCCCGCGGTCAGGTCCTTCTGCTGCCCCATGCCGACGGCCCACCCCTGGTCGCCGGCGACGACCTGGACCTGCTCGCCGAACGGCAGCTTGGTCACGATGCGCAGGTGATCCGGCAGCTGGACGGTCTGGTCGATCGTGATGGCGAGCGCGCCCATCTGGGTCTGGACGGTCATCTCGCTGGATTCGTGCCAGCCCTTGACGTTCGCGAACGCCTTGCCGCCCGTCCGGTCGCGGAGCTTCAGCATGCGCGCCTTGCCTTGCGCCAGGCTCTCCGCCGTCGCCTCGGGAATGACCAGCGTCGCCTTGGGCGCGGGAATGGTGATGTCGATCTGGTTGACGGGGCCGAAGGTGCTCAGGTCTCCGTCGAACTCGGACGGCGTGCCGACGACCAGGACGCTCAGCTCGGCCGGTTTCCACACGCGCTGGCAGGCGGCCTGCATCGCCGCCGGCGTCAGCGCCTTGACCGCCTCCTGGTAGGTCTGCAGGAAGTCCGGCGCGTAACCGTACATCTCGAAGAGGACCAGCCGATCGAGGACCTCGCGCTTGGTGTCGTAGTTGAACACCTCGCTGTTGAGGATCAGGTCCTTGGCCGCCTGCAGCTCGTCCTCCGTCACCGGCTCGTTCAGCATCTTGTCGATCTCGCCGAGGATGCCCTTCGCCGCCGCCTCGACCGCGTCGTTCCTGGTCATCGTGTACGCCAGGAACGCGCCGGGATAGCGCCAGCCAGTGCCGGGCGAGGAGCCGACCGAGTACGCGAGGCCCCGGTTGGACCGGATCTCCTTGAACAGCCGGCTGTTGAACCCGCCGCCCAGGATCTCGGCCGCGACCTGGATCGCCGCGTAATCGGGATCGTCGTTGCGGATGCCCTTGTGTCCGAGCAGAACCGTGGCCTGGGACAGGCCGTCCTTGGCCGCCACGTTCACCGTGCGCGGCAGCCGCGGGATCTCGGGATCGGCGGGCAGCGGCGCCGGCGCCGCCGGCCACCCCGCGAACGCCGCCTCGATCCGACCGGCCATCTCGTCCGCGGCGAAGTCGCCGATCACGACCAGGTACATCCGCTCCGGATGGAAGTAGGCGTCATGGAATTCCTGCAGGTTGGCGCGCGTCACGGCGGCGATCGAGGCGTACTCCGGGTGCCGCGCCAGCGGATGGTCGGCGCCGAAGAGGACCTTGGGCAACTCGCGCATGGCGATCGACAGCGGTTCGTCGTTGCGGCGGGCGATGGCCGCCTTCTGCATCTGCTTCGCCAGCTCGATCTTGTCGTCGGCGAATCGAGGCCGCATCAGGACGTCCGCGAGCAGGGCCAGGCCGAGGTCGATGTCCTCCGTCAGGCAGCTCAGGTAGGCGCCGCCCGTCGTCTGGCCGACCCAGGTCTCGAGGTCCATGCCGCGAGCCTCGACGAGGCTGTCGATCTCGTCGCCGCTGCGCTCTCCGGCGCCGCCGGTGCGGAGCACGCTGCCGGCCATCGCGGCCAGTCCGACCTTGTCCGCGTCCTCGTAGATCGAGCCGACCATGATCTGGGCCGAGAGCTCGATCATGGGCACGAAGTGGTCTTCGGCCAGATACAGGACCATGCCACTAGGCAGCTCCACGCGCTCGTAGGCCGGCATCTCGAAGGTGTCGAGCTCGGGGATCTTGATCTTCTCCCAGGGCGCCTTGGCGCTGGCGACGCCAGCCGCGAGTGCGATCGCGCCGATCGCCACGAGGAGCTTGAGGATCATCCGCGTCGTCATCATCGCCTGTCCTTTCTCTGCTCGCTCGCGGCGGCTAGGACTCCACGTTCTCGCTCAGAGCGACGGTTCGGTTCTGTTCCGTGAAGATCTGCGCGGCGACGCGCTGGATGTCCTCGAGGGTCACCGCTTCCAGACGCGCGACCTCCGTGAACAGGTCTCGCCAGTCGCCGGACATGGCCTGGGTCATCGCCAGCTGGCTCGCGAGCCCGTTGTTGCCCTCGAGCCCGCGCAGGAAGTCGGCCCGGGCGCGGCGCTTGACGCCGGCCAGCTCGTCGGCCGTCGCGCCCTCGTCCACCAGCCGCTGGATCTCCGCCAGCGCGATCGTCTCGAGCTCGGCCGCCGTGACGTCCTTCGCCGGCACGCCGAGCACGGTGAGCAGCGTCCGGTAGCGCAACCCCGGATACCCGGCGAACGCGGCGCACTGCACGGCTTTCTGCTGCTTCTTGACCGCTTCCGCGTAGAGCCGGCTCGTCCGCCCCTGGCCGAGAATATCGGCGATCGCCTGGTAGACCGGCCAGTCGGGGTGGTTGATCCCCTCGATCTTGTAACCGATCAAAAGCAGGGGCTGAGCATCCTGCTTGACCACCAGCCGCTTCTCGCCCAGTTGTTCGGGCTCGATGGTCTCCATGAACTCGGGAGTGCCCGTGGGGATCTTCGCGAAGTACTTCCTGGCGTACTTCTCGACGTCGGCTGCCGCCACGTCGCCGACCACGGCCACGGTGATGTTGGGCCCGATGTAGTGCCGGTCGTAGTACTCCTGCGCGTCCTGGCGCGTCATGGTGTTCAGATCGGACATGTAGCCGATCGTCGAGTGGTGGTAGCCGTTCGCTTCGAAGGCCAGGTTCTGGAACTGCTCCATGAAGAGCTTGCCCATCGGGCTGTCGTCCACGCGCATCCGGCGCTCCTCGGTCACCGGTCCGTCCTTCTCCGTGTAGAACTCGCGCAGCACGATGTCGGCCATGCGGCTGCCCTCGAGGTAGGCCCAGAGCTCGAGGCGGTTGCTGGGCAGGCTGTAATGATACTCGGTGTAGTCGGTCCAGGTGCTCGCGTTCAGCCCCACGCCGCCGTGGCTCTCGACGATCTGGCCGTACTGGTTGCTGATCACGAACTGGCGGGCGGCGTCCCTGGCCTTGGCGAATTCCGCCTCGAGGGCGGCGAGCTGATCGGGATCGGTGTCGGCGCCCCGGGCGCGTTCGGCCTTGAGCGCCGCGTAGGCGCGGTCCTCGGCCGCCATGGCTTCGCGCTCCTTCTTGATGTCCGTCGTGCCGATCACGCTCGTCCCCTTGAAGGCCATGTGCTCGAGCACGTGCGAGATCCCCGTGATCCCGCGCACCTCGTTGGCGCTGCCGATCCGCACCACCGTGAAGAAGGAAAACACGGGCACCGCGTGGTCCTCGCGAACGATGAAGCGAACGCCGTTCTCGAGGGTGAATTCCTTGATCTCGTCCTGGAGCTCCAGATAGGTCCCGGCGAAGGCGGGCAGGATCCCCACCAGCAGGACCGCGGCCGCGAGGGCCGCCCGGCGCATGAATACTCGCATGGGCGTGAAGCCTCCGTACTGATGGCCCCCGCGCCGCGCGAGGACCGGTAATCGCGTCCCCGGCGGCGCGGACGCGTGACGCTCGATCACGATGGCGCAACCCGCGCCCGCAACGCTAGTGCCAGGCCGGGGCGCTGTCAAAGGATCCCCGGTCCCGGAGGCCGGCTCAGGCTCGGGCTGTCCGGATCGCAGAAGCGGTAGGGCGCTTCGACCGCTCGCCGGATCCCGATGCGAGGTCCGGCCGCGAGCCGTCCTGGCGCTCGACCGGCGGCGATCCATACGCGGCGGCCGGCCGGATTGTTCGCGGCAGATTCGAGCCGGCCCGCGAGCGGCAGGCCGTTCCAGGCCAGGTCGATGCCCAGCGCCCGGCACAGGCGGCCGGGACCGGCGCAGACCAGGGCGTCGGGTCCGCGGCCGCGACGCTCGCCCATGGCGGCGAGCCCGACGAGCGGTTCGAGCGCTCGCAGGAGCACGGCGCCCGCTCGGCCCTCCGGCTCGGTCACGGCGTTGAGGCAGTGATGGACGCCGTAGGACAGGTAGACGTACGCCACGCCCGGCGGACCGAACATGATGCCGCTGCGCGGGGTCGGACCCCGCCCGGCATGGCTCGCGGGGTCGCGCTCGCCGAGGTACGCCTCCACTTCCACGATGCGGCCGGCGCAGACCCGGCCGCGCACGACCGTCCAGAGCGTGCAGCCGACCAGCTCGCGCGCCACCGTGAGCGTGTCGCGGGCGAAGAACCTGCGGGCGAGGGGCCGGCGGGGCGGCGGCGGCATGGTCAGCCCTGCCGGTCGAGCTGCCGGCGGCGCAGGAGCACGACGCCCGCCGCCGTCGAGACCGCGATCACGAGCACGAGCACCAGGATCGAGTGCCAGACCGGGACCGGATCGCGCGAGAGCGCCCGGTTGAGCAGGGTCTCGAGGAAACCGCGGATGTCGGTCGTCTGTTCCGCCGGCCAGTGCACGAGGTTGCGCAGGTGGAAACGGAGCGTCCACTCCTGGATCCGCTGCGGGATGTTCGCGACCAGCGGCTCCCAGCCGAACGCGAACAGGATGGCCGGCACGAGCGGCCTCTTGAAACCGGCGCCGAAGCACCCGAAGAGCGCGGTGTAGCCCACCGCGCCCAGCAGGGTGACCACGGTCATCTCGGCGTGCAGGCGCACCAGGGCAAGATCGACGCCGCCGAAATCCGCGGACAGGAGGGTCGCGAAGACCGCCGCCTGCGAGAGGAGGACCATCGCGCACGCCACCAGCGCCGCGGCCAGGATGCGGCCCAGGTAGAGCGCCGGCCGGTTGAGCGGCCGGGTCCAGAAATAGACGAGCGTACCCTCGGCGATGGGCTCGCTGATGGCCGGCGCGCCGAGCGCCATCGCGACGATGGGCAGCAGGAACGGAATGTAGATCTCGCCGGCCAGGAGTGCGAGCAAGAGACCGGCCGGCGCCTCGCCGGGATACCAGAGGCTGACCGCGACCAGCAGGAGCACAGGCAGCAGCAGCAGGACGCCCAGGCTCAGCAGGCGGCGGCGCCGGAGCAGCTCGCGCCAGGTGGCGGCGGCCACGATCCGGGCCGCGGTGAGGTCGGGCAGCGGGGCGGGCACGATGGCGTCGGCGTCGCGGGACATGGCGGCCCTCCGGTCAGTCGTCGGTCAGGTAGCTGAAGACCGACTCGAGGTTGTCGTCGAGCGTGTGGATCTCCTCCACCGCGAGGCCCGAGGCCAGCAGCTGGCCGGGGAGCGCTCGATAGAAGGCGAGCGCATGGTCGGTCCGCACGACGACGCGGTCCTGGCCGTCGCACTCGACGCCCATCACGTGGTCCTGCCGGACGAGGAACGACGCGAGCTCGCGCGGACGCTCGCAGCGCAGGGACACCACCGTGGGGTGCTCGGGGATCAGGTCGCGGATCTCGGTGACGTCGCCCTCGGCGAGGACCTTGCCGCGATGGATCAGCACGATGCGGCGGGTCATCTCCTCGACCTCGGGCAGGATGTGGCTGGAGACGAGCACGGTCCGGCCCTCGTCGCCGAGCGCGTGGATCGCGCCGATCGCGTCGCGCCGGCTCACCGGGTCCATGCCGTTGAGCGGTTCGTCCATGAACAGGATGTCCGGATCGTGAGCGAGGGCCTGGGCCAGCTTGAGCTTCTGACGCATGCCCTTGGAGTAGCCGCCGAGCCGCCGGTTCGCGGCGCCCGTGAGCGCGAAGCGCTCGAGCAGCTCGCCCACCCGCGGCTTGACCCGTTCGCTCGGCACGCCGGCCAGGCGGACCAGCATCGTCAGGAACTCCCGGCCGGTGAGCCAGCCCGGCAACGCGTCGCTCTCCGGACAGAAACCGACGCGGCGGTACAGGCCCACGTGGTCGCGCAACGGCAGTCCGTCGAGCCGCACCACGCCGCGGCTCGGCGTGATGAGTCCGGCCAGCAGCTTGAAGAGGGTCGTCTTGCCCGCCCCGTTCTGCCCGAGCAGCCCGACCACGCCGCGGCCGACCTCCAGCGAACAGCGACCCACCGCGACCACCTCGCCGAACCACTTGCCGACCTCGTCGGCCTCGAGGCGCACCGGAGGCGAGCCGATCATGTCACCACCTCCACCGGACGGATTCGCGACCGCAGGACGGCCAGCGAGCCGGCGACGACCAGGATGCAGATCGCGAGGCTCGCCCACGGCGAGACCGGCAGGCGTTGATCAGCCCCGAGGATCAGCGCACCCGCATTGTGCCAGTGGCCCAGGAAGTTCGCGTACTGCAGGCCGGGAACACCCACGGCCTCGCCGATGCCGCCCACGGCGTCGCCCCCCAGGCAGATGACCGTCCACCAGACCACGACCAGCACGGTGCGCGTCGCGAGGCTCGAGAGGGCGAGCATCACGAGCGCGATCCCGGTTCCGGCGAGCAGGCAGAAGACGACCAGGCGCAGCGGCGTCAGCACCAGCAACTCGAGTCCGGCCGCCTCCGGATCGACGAGGTACGCGAACAGGCAGAGCACGAGCACCGGCGCCAGGGTCACCGCGAGGTAGCCGCCGAGGACGATGAGCGACTTGCCCGCCAGGTAGTCGACCAGGCCGAGCGGCCTGGCGAAGTAGAGCGCGAGCCCGTTCTCGCGCCGGTCGCGGGCGATCAGACCCGCGCCCAGGATCACGGTCGCCAGGAACACGAAGAACCGCTGCCCCTCGACGAACGCGAGGAATCCGGCCGCGTTGATGCTGGTCCAGGCGCCGCCGGCCGCCAGGTCGATGATCTGACCGGCCTTGGCCTTGAAGAAGATGATGCCGCCCTTGACCACGGCCGGGACCCAGGCCATGAACAGCAGCATCAGCGTCCAGCGGCGCTTGAGCGGTCCGACGAGACCCCGCTTCGCGATCACCCACCACGCCGGGTCCGCGTGCAGGCCCGACGGCTGCCAGTGGGTGTAGCCTCGCTCGTGGACAGGCATTAGCGTGCCTCCGGATTGACCAGCGCGTGGAACTCGTCCGCCAGGGTCACCGGCCGCCGGCGCAGGCGACGCGGCGAGTAATCGCACGCGACCGCCAGCTCGAGCACGGCCCGCATGGCGCGCGCGGTCGGATTGCCCGGGCCGGCCGGGAGCGTGTCGAGGTCCAGCACGGCGGTGATGTGGCGGCCATCACGCTTGACGCTCAGCGCCAGCCGGGCCAGCGCCTCGACGAACGCCTCCTCGCCGCCGAACCCGGAGATCTCGAAGACCTGCTGGCCGCCCCGATCGTGGCCGGCGACCGGCTGCCGGTCGAGCAGCCGCCCCTCGCGCAGCACCAGGATCTCGCGGCAGACAGCCTCGACGTCGGCGAGCAGGTGCGTCGAGAGGATCACGCCGAGGCCCTTGCGCCCGGCGAGATCCGCGACCAGATCGAGCATGTCGACGCGACCGCCGGGGTCCAGCCCGCTCGTCGGTTCGTCGAGCAGGAGCCACCGCGGATCGTGGACGAGCGCGCCGGCCAGCTTCAGTCGCTGCCGCATGCCCTGACTGTAGGTCTCGCAGGAGCGATAGCGTTCGTCACGCAGGCCGACGAAGTGCAGGACCTCGTGCGCGCGCTGCATCGCGTCCTGGCGCGCCATGCCCGAGAGCTCGCCGAGATACGCCGTGAGCGCAACGCCGCTGAGGCCCGGGATGATCCCGCCGCGCTCGGGCATCCAGCCCAGGCTGCGTCGTCCGAGCCGGGCCTCGTGCGCCATGTCGTGGCCCTGCACCCGGACCTGGCCGGGTCGTACCGGAACCTGGCCCAGCAGGGCGCGCAAGAGAGTGGTCTTGCCCGAACCGTTCGGTCCGAGCAGGCCCACGGCGCCGCGCTCGAGCACGAAGGAGACGTCGCGCAGCACCGGCTCGCGCCGGTAGGCGAACGTCAGGTGCTCCACCTGCAGGTTGCTGCTGTCGGCGGTCATGACATCTCCGCTGGGCTGGCGGTCGACTGGCGGCGGACCGCGTACCTACGACGCGACGCCGGCGAGGTTGCAGGTCGAGGCTCTCCGATCAGACGCGCGCCGCCACGGTCGGGTTGCCGTCGGCCGGCGATGATCGCGCCCCGGCGGGCGGCTGGAGGTAGCGGATGTCCGCCAGGATCATAACTTGGTAGGGCTGAGGCGCAAGCCGAGCCTGACCCGGCGCTGGATTCGCGGTTGCCGCGATGCGCGCGGTCCGGCTATGCTCGGACGACTCCCCGACCGACCGAACGGAGGTCGTTGAACCATGGCGAGCATCCTCGTCATCGAAGACGATCAGGAAGTCCGCGAGTACCTCGTCGCGGTGCTCAGCCGCGCGGGCCATACCGTGGCCGCAGCCTGCAACGGTCGTGACGGTGTGTCCATGTTTCGCGAGCGTCCGACGCAGGTCGTGATCACCGACATCATCATGCCCGAGAAGGACGGGATCGAGACCCTGCTCGATCTCCGTCGCGACCACCCTCGGCTCAAGGTCATCGCCATCAGCGGCGGCGGGCGCAGCACGCCGGAGAACTACCTCCACTCGGCGCGCCTCCTGGGCGCCGACCGCGCCATCCGCAAACCGTTCAAGAACGAGGAGATCCTCGCGGCGGTCGCCGAGCTCGCCGGCGAGTAGCGCCGCGGGCGGCGGGGCCGGTCCCGGATCCAGGCCATGGATTTCTCCCACTTCCTGCCTCGCCTCGATGCCGCGCGCCGCGCCGAGCTCGAGCGCCAGCTCCGCGCGGTGATCCGGCCGCGACGCCTCGACCGCATGGAGCAGGTCCTGGCGCGCCGCACGCGACGCCTGACGGTGCTCTTCGAGGATCTCTACGACCCCCACAACGCGAGCGCGGTGATGCGGTCGGCCGAGTGCTTCGGCGTGCAGGACATCCACGTCGTCGAGCGCGAGCGGCGGTTCCGACCGCACACGCGCGTCGTCCGCGGCGCGGCTCGCTGGCTCACCGTTCTGCGCTACGGCTCGATCGATGAGGCCGCGGCAGCGCTCCGCGCGGGCGGGTATGCGCTCGTGGCCACCACCGTCGACCCCGCCAGTCCGCCCATCGACGCGGTCTCGCTCGACCGGCCGCTCGCCGTCTGCTTCGGCACCGAGGAGGTCGGCCTCAGCCCGGCGGCCCTCGCCGCCGCCGACCTCCGCGTGCACGTGCCCATGGTCGGGTTCACCGAGAGTCTCAATGTCTCGGTCACCGCGGCGCTGTGCCTGCGCGCGCTCACCGAACGGCTCCGGGCAGGCGCCGGCTGGGAGCTGGACGCCGTCGAGCGCGACGCGTTGCGGCTCTGCTGGCTCATGCAGGAGGGCGCCAAGGCGCGGGCGCTCACGGTGAAGCTCCTGCAGGAATGGGCGTCGCCGTGCTGATCGTCGCGGCCGGCCGTGAGGCGTCGCTCGCAGGGCCTTCGCTCTGGCTCGATCCGTTCAGGTCCCTCGCGAGCCCGATCCTCCGGAACGGTCGAGGGACCCGCAGGCGACGAAGAAGGGATTCCGCAGGTCGTCCTTGTTGTACCGCAGCGAGCGCAGTCGGCCCGGCGCTGCGGCGGGGTCGAGGTAGTCGATGGCGGTGAGCGCGGGATCGTATTCGTACACGTTGCCGCCCGCCGCCTCGACCACCGCCTGCGCGGCCGCGGTGTCCCACTCCATGGTCGGCGCGATGCGCGGGTAGACGTGAGCCGAGCCCTCGGCGACCAGGCAGAGCTTGAGCGAGCTGCCGAGGCTCACGCGCTCTCCGGCGCCGAATCGGGCCTCCAGCTGCTCGATGAACGCCACCGTCCGCTCGCCGCAGTGGGAGCGCGACGCCACGATCCGGAGGCTCTCGCCCGGCCGCCCCGGCGCGGCGACGGACAGCGGCACGGCGGCGTCGAGGACCTGCGCCGCGGTGCGGCCGGCGCAACCGGTCGCTTTCCACGCGCCCTCGCCGGGTCCGGCGGCGCCCGAGCCCCAGTAGAGGATGTCCAAAACCGGCGCGTAGACCACGCCCAGCCAGGGGCGTCCGCCGGCGACGAGCGCGACGTTGACCGTGAACTCGCCGTTCTTCTTGACGAATTCCTTCGTCCCGTCGAGCGGATCGACGAGCCAGAATCTCCGCCAGGCGGCGCGCTCGACGACCAGGACGTCCTCGCTCTCCTCGGACAGGATCGGCAGTCCCAGCGGCTGGAGACGCTCGACGATGGTCTCGTGGGCGGCCGTGTCCGCCGCGGTGAGCGGGGAGCAATCCGCCTTGTACTCGACCGCGAAGTCTCGGCGGTACACCTCGAGGATCGCCGAGCCGGCGCGCAGGGCGGCCTCGATCGCAGGGAACAGGGGCAACGCGGTACTCCCAAGTCTAGTGCCCGCCGCGGCGGCCGGTGCGCGGTCTGATCTTGCCGCGGATCCGCCGCGATGTCGAGAGCGGCCTCGCGCCGTCCGCGAGGCGCCGCCGTCAGTGCCGCAACTCGTCCAGGTCGCGGAAGTGGTCCAACGATTCCGGATTCGCGAGCGCGTCGCGATTCTCGACCGTCTCCCCGTGGATCACCCGCCGCACCGCGAGTTCGACGGTCTTGCCCGAGAGCGTCCGCGGGATCGCCGGCACCTGCACGATCTTCGCCGGCACGTGCCGCGGCGTCGTCTCGCGGCGGATCTGCTGGCGGATGCGCTCGCCGAGCGGATCGTCGAGGTCGAGACCGTCGCGGAGGTGCACGAAGAGGACGATCCGCTCGTCCCCGGCCCAGCGCTGGACCGTCACCAGCGACTCCACGACCTCGGTGAACCGGTCCACGACCCGGTAGATCTCGGCCGTGCCGATGCGCACGCCGCCGGGGTTAAGCGTGGCGTCGCTGCGACCGTGGATGAGCAGGCCGCCGCCGGGCCGCACCTCGGCCCAGTCGCCGTGGTGCCAGACGCCCGGGAAGCGTTCGAAGTACGTCGCGCGGTAGCGCGAGCCGTCGGGGTCGTTCCAGAGCCCGGTCGGCAGGCTGGGGAAGCTCTTCGTGCAGACCAGCTCGCCGGGCCGGCCGATCACCTCGCGACCCTCGTCGTCGAAGACGGCGACCGCCATGCCGAGTCCGCGGCACTGCAGCTCGCCCCTGCGCACCGGCAGGACGGGACTGCCCAGGGCGAAGCAGCTGACGATGTCGGTGCCGCCGGAGATGCTGCTCAGCTGCAGGTCGCTCTTGACCTCGCGGTAGACCCAGTCGAAGCTCGCGGGGGCGAGCGGCGAGCCGGTCGACAGCAGCGTCCGGAGTGTCGAGAGGTCGCGCGCGGCGCCCGGACGCAGGCCGAATTTCTCGCAGGCGGCCAGGTAGCGGGCGCTCACGCCGAAGACCGTGACCCGCTCGGCGTCGGCGAGCCGCCAGAGCACGTCCCGGGGCGCCGTCGCCGAGCCGTCGTACAGCACGAGCGTCGCGCCGGACGCAAGCCCGCTCGCCAGCCAGTTCCACATCATCCAGCCGCAGGTCGTGTAGTAGAACAGGCGGTCGCCGGGTCCGAGGTCGCAGTGCAGCTGGTGCTCCTTGACGTGCTGCAGCAGCGTGCCGCCGGCGCCATGGACCAGACACTTGGGCAGGCCGGTGGTCCCGGACGAGAACAGGATGAACAGCGGGTGGTCGAACGGCGCCTGGTGGAACGCGAGCGGGCGGTCGGGCGCGGCATCGAGCCAGTCGCGCCAGGCCACGGCGCCCGGAAGGCCGGCGAGGTCCGGCGGGGCCGGATGGTTCGGCACGATGACCGTCGCGACGAGGCCCGCAAGGACGGCGCGGAGGCGCGCCACGGTCGGCAGCACGTCGCCGGACTTCCCGCCGTACAGGTAGCCGTCGGTCGCGATGAGCACCTTCGGCGAGATCTGGCCGAACCGGTCGGACACGCCCTGCGCCCCGAAGTCCGGCGAGCAGCTCGACCAGATCGCGCCCAGGCTCGCCGCGCCGAGCATCGCGATCACGGTCTCCGGGACGTTGGGCAGGAAACCCGCGACGCGATCGCCCGCGCCGACGCCGGCGGCGGCGAGGGCGGCCGCGCAGCGCGCGACCTCGCGGCGCAGCTCGTCCCAGCTCAGCTCGCGCCGCGGCGCACGCTCCCCCAGGGCGATCAACGCGGGCTCCGGTCCGGCGCGGCGCAGCAGGTTCTCGGCGAAGTTGAGCCGCGCGCCGACGAACCACCGACTGCCGGGCATCCGGTCGGGATCGACGAGGACCTGATCGCAGCCGCGGCTCGCCCGCACGCCGCCGAAGTCCCAGACCGAGGCCCAGAACTCCTCGCGGTGGTCGACCGACCAGCGGTACAGCGCGTCCCAGTCGGCGAGATCGCGATGCCAGCGCGCCGCCGCCTCGCGGCGGAAGCGCTCGACCGCGGTCGCGGCGCGGCGCGCGGGATCGGGTTGCCAGAGGACCTCGGCCATCGTCGCTCCCGGCTCGCGGCCTCAGTCTGGACGGGCGGGCAGGACGTCGCCGCGCACCTCGCCGAAGCCGACGCGATAGCCGTCGCCCTGGCTCCAGCCGGTCATGATCACCGTGTCGCCATCCTCGAGGAACCGGCGCTCCTCGCCCGACGGCAGGCGGATCGGCTCGGAGCCGCGCCAGGTCAACTCGAGGAGGCTCCCCCGGCTGTCCCGGTCCGGTCCGCTGATCGTCCCCGAGGCCATCAGGTCGCCCGGCCTCACGTTGCAGCCGGTGACCGTGTGGTGCGCGAGCTGCTGCTGCATGGTCCAGTAGAGGTGCCGGAAATTCGTCCGGCAGACCGGATGGGGCGCCGTCTGACGCGGGGTCGCCAGCGCTACCTCGAGCGCGATGTCGAACGACGCGTTGCGCTCGCCGCGCAGGTAGGGCAACGGCGCCGGGTCCTGCGGCGGCGGCTCGCGGCGGAATGGCTGCAGCGCCTCCCACGGCACGACCCACGGCGAGATGCTGGTCGCGAAGTTCTTCGCCGTGAACGGTCCGAGCGGCTGGTACTCCCACGCCTGGACGTCGCGGGCCGACCAGTCGTTCACGAGGACCAGACCGAAGATCCGGTCGTCCGCCGCGTCCACGCTCAGCGTCGAACCGAGCTCGGTCGGCGGGCCGCCGTAGAAGAAACCAACCTCGAGCTCGAAGTCCAGCAGGCGACTCGGGCCGAAGACCGGCGGCTCCCCGGCGTTCGGCTGCAGCTGGCCGCGCGGTCGCCGCACCGCGGTGCCGCTCGGCACGATCGAGCTCGCCCGCCCGTGGTAGCCCACCGGCAGGTGCAGCCAGTTGGGCATCAGCGCGTTCTGGCGGCCGCGGAACATGATGCCGACGTTGGTCGCATGGTCCCGGCTCGAGTAGAAGTCGGTGTAGTCGCCGATCCTGACCGGCGCCAGCACCGTGACGTCCGCCAGCGGGAGCAGGACCCGCCGGCGCAGCGCCGGGTCGTCGCGCAGCTGGGGTGCGTCCCGCCGCAGGAGCGCGCCGAGCCGCGCGCGGACAGCCCGGCGTACGGACGCCGGCAGCGCCATGAAGTCATTGAGCGCATCGCGCTCGAAGACCCCGTTGGGCAGCCCGGCCACGGCGAGCAGGTCCGACGCCTGCAGGCGGGCGAGGTCGATGGCCCAATCGCCGAGCCGCACCGCGCAGCGGGGCTCCTCGCCGGGCCGCGCGACGACGCCCCAGGGGAGGTTCTGCAGCGAGAAATGGGAATCAGCAGCCACCTCGAGGAAGCTCTGCGCAGCCGGTGTGCCAGTCGAGTCCATGCGGGCCATCCCGGGTCGGGGGTTCAGGTCAAGATGGCGAGGGACCGCAGGTCCGCCAGCGGTTCCGCGAACGAGCAGCTGCCGTAGCCGCCGATCAGCCCCGAGCGCAGCGCCGCGACGCGATCGGCCGCCACGAACCGGTCCCGCCAGGCGAACCCGTCGCGGTCCACGCGGAACGACGCGGGCTCCGTGTCGGCCACGACGTTCGTGAGGTCGGCCGCCTCCAGCCCGTGGTCGTGCGCCAGGAGCGCCGCGCCGTAGACGTTCAGGAAGCCGTGCATCGGCGCGTGACCGGTCGCCCCCATGCCCCGCAACGGGTGGTGAAGCCCCGCCGTGAACTTGAGCGGCACCGCCGCGTCGCGGGCAGCCGCCACCACGGCAGCCACGCGCTCGACCGGGGGGACCTGGTCGGACGCGACCCCTCCGCACCGGAGCTTGGCCCCCAGGCGACCCACCCCGGGTCGTCCCTGGCGCCCGCCCAGGGCGGCGAGCAGATCGCGGTCGCGACCAGGCGACAGCTCCACGTGGATCTCGACGCCGCCGAGGCGGGCTTGCGCGACGACGGCGAGGACCCCGTCGAGCCAGACGGCGGGCGAGACGTCGCGGGGCAGGGAGAGGTCCAGCGCCTCGATCCGGGCGGCCGGCGCCGACGCCGCGAAGTCCGCCACGGCGCCGACGTTCCCCAGCGCGGTCACGACCGCGAGACGCAGGGGACGCCCGGGGCGCCAGGTCCCGGCCAGCCACGGCCGGAGCTCCTCGAGGCGCGCGGCCGGCGCCACGAAGCGGCCCAGGAGGGCCGAATCCGGCCCGTGCAGGTGGCCATCGTAGGTCACGAGCGCCTCGCCCAGGTCCAGGTCCGCCGGCGGGAAGAGCCCGGCGTAATCGATCAGACCGCCGAACAGGGCAGCCCGCGCGTCGGCGGTCACGACTCCTCCAGCCAGGAGCGAGGATATTCCGGATCCTCGCACGACAGCGCGGCGGTCGCCACGCGCAGCGGCGCGAAGGCGTCGATCATCACGGCGAGTTCCCTGGTCTCCTTCTGCCCGATCGAGGCCTCCGTCCGGCCAGGTTGCGGCCCGTGCGGCAGGCCGTCGGGGTGCAGGGTGAGCGAGCCGAACTCGATGCCGGACCGGCTCATGAACTCGTCGTTGCAGTAGTAGAGGACCTCGTCCGACATCACGTTGCTGTGGTTGTACGGAGCCGGGACGGCCTGCGGGTGGTAGTCGTAGAGGCGCGGCACGAACGAGCAGAGGACCCAGCCGTCGCCGGCGAAGGTCTGGTGCACCGGCGGCGGCTGGTGGAGCCGCCCGGTGATCGGCTCGAAATCGTGGATCGACAGCGCCCACGGAAAATAGTAGCCGTCCCAGCCGACAGTGTCGCAGGGGTGGTGGTCCACCGTCACCAGGTGGAACTCGTTGTCCTTCTTGACCACCACCGCGAACTCGCCCGTTTCGTCGACCGTCACGAGGCGGCTCGGCGGCCGGATGTCGCGCTCGCAGTACGGGCTGTGCTCGAGCAGCTGGCCGTGCTCGTTGCGATACCGCGACGGCGTGCGCACATGCCCCCGGCTCTCGACGCAGAGCAGGATCGGCTCGTCGCGCAGGTCCAGCCGCCACCGGTGGACGATTCCGCGCGGGATCACGACGTAATCGCCCTGGCGGACGTCCAGCTCGCCGAACTGCGATTCCAGCACGCCCTGGCCGCGGCTCAAAAACACGATCTCGTCGCCCTGGCTGTTGCGATAGAAGAACCTGTCGTCGGCCCGCGGCCGCGCCAGACTCAGCGCCAGGTCGTGGTTGAAGAGCAGCGGGATCCGATCGGTGACCGCGCTGGGGCCAGGCGTTTCCAGCCGGTGCGTGCGCAGGTGCCGCATGCGGAGGGTCGAGTCGCTGTCGGCGTCCCAGCGGCGCGGCCGGACCTTCTCCGTGCGCACGACGGCCGTCGGCCGCCGCAACGTGTAGAGGAGCGATTGCAGGCCCGTGAAGCCCAGGTTCCCCATCAGGTGCTCGTAGTGGATCCCGCCGCCGGGCTTCGCGAAGACCGTGTGGCGCTTGGGCGGAACCTCGCCCAGCCGGTGGTAGTACGGCATCGTCGTCGCTCCCTTCCCGGGCGGGTGGCGGCCGCTCGCGCGCCTCAGACGTTTCCGCGCCGGATCTGCTCGCGCTCGATCGCCTCGAAGAGCGCCTGGAAGTTGCCCTTGCCGAAGCTGTCGCTACCGCAGCGCTGGATGACCTCGAGGAAGAGGGTCGGCCGGTCCTGCAGAGGCCGCGTGAAGAGCTGCAGCAGGTAACCGTTGTCGTCACGGTCGACCAGGATGCGCAGGTCGCGGATCCGGTCCGGGTCCTGGTCGATGCGGCCGACGCGCTTCCAGATCGCCTCGTAATACGAGTCGGGCACGTCGAGGAATTCGGCGCCGTTCGCCCGCAGGTGCGAGATCGTCTCGATGATGTCGTCGGTCCGCAGCGCGATGTGCTGGACGCCGGCCGTCAGGTTGAAATCGAGGTACTCCTGGATCTGGCTCTTCAGCTTGCCCGGAGCCGGTTCGTTGATCGGCAACTTGATGTTGCGCTCGCGATCGGCCATGACCTTGCTGCGCAGCGCCGTGTAGTCGGTGCAAATGTCCTTGTCGTCGTAGCTGACGAACTGCGAGAAATCGAAGACCTGCGCGTAGAAGTCGCACCAGTACTGCATGCGGTCGTGGTCGACGTTGCCGACCACGTGATCGATGCAGTGCACGCCCACGTTGCCGCCGCGGACCGTGTCGAGCGCGTAGCCGGGCAGGAACCCCTCGTAGTCGCCGCGCTCGATGAAGCTGTGGATCGTGTCGCCGTAGGTGCGGACCGCCGCCCGGCGCACCGCGCCGTCGGCGGCCTCGACGTCGTGGGGTCCGGCCACGGGGATCGCGCCGCGCGCCACGGCGCCCGCGAAGGCGTCCGTCGCGTCGCCGACTTCGAAGGCGAGGTCGCGGACGCCGTCGCCATGACAGCTCAGCCAGACATTCAGCGGGCTGAGGTGCGAGAGCGGCGAGGTCAGGACCAGGAAGATCTCGCCCTGGCGGAGGCAGTAGCTCGCTCGGTCGTGGTTCCCGGTCTCCGGCCCCAGGTAGGCGACCTGGTCGAAGCCGAAGCACTTGCGGTAGAAGTACGCCGCCTGCCTGGCATTGCCGACCCAGAGCTCGACGTGGTGGATCCGTCGCAGGTCGACCGCCGGGACCGTGGCGGTCCGACCGTGCGCAGCGATCGGTTTGAGCATGGCTGATCACCTCTCGCGGGGCGCTGACGCGGCGCAGGCCGTGGCGGGCGATACTGAACCAAAACACACGGGTAGCAGCGTTGGCGGCGGATGTCAACGGGACCTTCCCGCGGAGCCGGCGGGTCGACTATCCTGCAACCGGGCGCGTCGCGACGCGTATTCGTCGCCCGGCCCCGCGACCCCGGCGCAAGGACGTCTCGTTGTCCCGCAGCTACCTGCGCGAACTCGTCGGCCTCCGGCCCGGCGAAGGAGTTCCCGCCCTGCTCGCGGGAACGATGTTCTTCTGCCTGATGACGTCCTATTTCATCCTCAAGCCCGTGCGCGACGAGATGGGCATCGCGGGCGGCGTCGAGAACCTGCCGCACCTCTACCTCTTCACGCTCGGATCCATGCTCGCCATCGCGCCGCTCTTCGGGTGGGCCAGCCGCGGGCGCGACCGTGAGGTCTTCCTGCCGCTCGTCTACCGCTTCTTCGCGGTCAACCTCGTCGGGTTCTATCTCGCTCTCCAGTTCGCGCCGGCCAGCGAACGGTGGCTCGGTCGCGTGTTCTTCGTCTGGGTGAGCGTGTTCGACCTCTTCTGCCTGTCCCTCTTCTGGGGATTCATGGCTGACGGGCTGGGGTACCGCCGCGGCCGCCGGATCTTCGGCGTCATCGCCGTCGGCGGGACCGCCGGCGCCGTGTTCGGCGCGAGCCTCACGGACCTCCTGGTGGCCCAGCTCGGCCGGCTGCCCCTGCTCCTGGTCTCGCTCGGCTTCCTCGAGGTCGCCGTCCGCCATGTCCGGCCGCTTTCGACGCGCCTGCGGCGGTACGCCGCGGACCAGCCCCGGCCGCCGGCCGCCGCGACCATGCCGCGCGATTCGGCGTGGAGCGGCATCTCCCTGGTCCTGCGTTCGCGGTACCTGCAGGCGGTCTGCGGCTATCTCGTCCTCTATAGCCTGAGCTCCACGTTCATCTACCTGGCTCAAGCGACGATCGTCGCCGCCGCCGAGGCAGGGCGGACCGGCCGGACCCAGCTGCTCGCGAGAATCGAGATCTGGGTCCAGACCGCCACGCTGCTGACCCAACTCGTGATCACCGGCCGGGTGATGCGCCGTTTCGGGGCCGGCCTCCTGCTGGCGACCTTGCCGGTCATCACGGCGCTCGGCTTCGCCGTCCTCGGCCGCTGGCCGGGCTTCAACGCGCTGGTCGCCGTCCAGGTCCTCCGCCGCACCCTCAACTACGCCCTGGTCAAACCGGCCCGGGAGAGCCTCTACACGCCGCTGACCGCCGCGTCCCAGTACCGCGCCAAGAGTTTCATCGACACGTTCGTGTATCGCGGTGGTGACGCCGTCGGCGCGCTCACGTACGATGCGCTGATCGGCGTTGGCCTCGGCCTGTCCCCAATCGCGTTCGGCGCGGTGCCCGTGTGCCTGGCCTGGGCTCTGCTCGCCCTCCACCTCGGCCGGCGCCAGCGGGCCCTGGCGGCGGGCGCGGTGAGCCTGGATCCGGCCGTCGTGGCCGTCGCGCCGCCGGTCGAGCCGACGATTGCCGGGAGGTAACCATGAACCTCGATCGTCGCCAGTTCCTGAAGGCCGCCGCCGCCGCGGGCGCCGCCCTCGGACTGGGCCTGCCCCTGGGCGGCTGCACGCGCGACCGCGCCCAGACCGCCGCCGGTTACCGCGCCGAGCGGGCGGACCATCCCCTGGATGTCCTGATCCTGGGCGGCACCTCGTTCCTCGGACCCGCCTGCGTCGAGGCGGCGCTGGCCCGCGGTCACACCCTGACCCTCTTCAACCGGGGCCGCACGAATCCGCACCTCTTCCCCGACCTCGAGAAGCTCCAGGGCGATCGCGACGGCGATCTCGAGGCGCTGGCAGGCCGCCGCTGGGACGCGGTCATCGACACCTCGGGTTACGTGCCGCGGCAGGTCAGGCTCTCCGCCGGCTTGCTGGGCCCGAACGTCGGTCACTACGTGTTCATCTCCTCGATCTCGGTCTACCGGGACCTCAGCGTGCCGGGCATGGACGAGTCCGCCCCCCTCGCCTCGCTCGCCGACCCCGCGAGCGAGGACATCACCGACGCGACCTACGGCGCGCTGAAGGCGCTGTGCGAGCAGGCGGCCGAGGACGCCATGCCCGGGCGCGTGACCGCCATCCGTCCGGGGCTGATCGCCGGCCCCCGGGACCGCAGCGACCGCTTCACGTACTGGCCCGTGCGGGTGGAGCGCGGCGGCGAGGTGCTGGCGCCGGGGACTCCCGCCGACCCGATCCAGTTCATCGACGTGCGCGACCTGGCCGAATTCGTCGTCCACGCGCTCGAACGGCGCCTTGCCGGCGCGTACAATTGCGACTCTCCCGCCGGTCTCTACACCATGGGAACGCTGCTCGGCGCCTGTCGAGAGGTCACCGGCAGCGACGCCGTGTTCACCTGGTGCGACGCGCGATTCCTCGCCGAACACCGCGTGGCGCCGTGGACCGACCTGCCGTGCTGGGTCCCCGCCGAGGGGGCCGATCGGGGGTTCGGCCAGGTCAGCACCGAGCGGGCCCGCGCCGCCGGGCTCGGCCGCCGGCCGCTGGCGACCACCGCCCGGGATACGCTCGCCTGGTGGAAGCAGCAGCCTGCCGATCGCCGCGAGCACCTGCTCGCGGGTCTCTCGCCGGAGCGCGAAGTCGCGGTCCTGCGGGCCTGGCGCAACCGCCGTTGACCGGTCCGGCGCCGGCCGCGCGCCCCGCCGGCGACCGCCGCGACAAGGCGTTCAAGTCCCCCCCCGCAGCGGTCGATACCATCGCAGAGCGATCGCCCGTACCCCTCCTGCAGCCAGAGGTTGGCGTCCATGCATAACAATCGGAGCCAGCAACGTCCCAACAGCCCTCACCGCATCAACGTCCTCTCGGCCGTGGACGACGCGGTCCTGGGCCGGCTGGTGAACATCACGTCGGGTGGCCTGATGTTCCTGGCGCCCAAGACCTACGAACGCGGGACCATCCTGAGCCTGAGGATCCCGTTGCCGACCATGGCGAACGGGAAGACCGCCGTCGAAGCGGACGGACTCGTGATCTGGACTCAGCCGGACGACAATCCCCGGTTCCAGAGGATCGGGATCCAGTTCCCGAGCCTGGGAGCCGAGGAAGGCTACCTGATCGAGACGGTCTTGCAGAGGCTCCACCTCGTGGGCTGAGTCCCCGGTCGTCCGAACGGAAGCGATGCCATGCGTGACAAGGAAGGGATCCTCCTCGAATCCGGCACCAACGAGGTCGAGATGCTGGAGTTCGAACTGGACGGCCAGGGATTTGGCGTGAACGTCCTGAAGGTCCAGGCCATCGAGCAGTTCGACGCCGACAAGGTCACCGAGATCCAGCTCGCCCACCCCGCGGTGATCGGAACCTACAACTTCCGCAACGGGGTCATCACGCTGATCGACCTGGGCCGGCACCTGGCGGTCCATGACGCCGGCGTCCAGGCGCTGCCGCCCACCGACGCGGCCGCGGTCGAGCGGGTCCTCGCGGCGATGCCCGCCGCGGCGGTCGATCCGGACCAGCCGGCGCCGGCGGCAGCCGCCGGGAGCGAGATCGAGACCCGCATCGTGCTGGTCATGGAGTTCAACGAGACCATCACCGGATTCCTGGTCGACGGGGTCCGGCGGATCCACCGCGTGAGCTGGGAGGCCATCAGCCCGCTCAGCCCGTACCTCGCCGCCGTCGCCACGAAGTTCACCGGATCCTTGAGCATCGCCGGTCACGAGGTCCTGGTCGTGGACATGGAGCGCATCGTGACGGAGGTCCTGCCGCGCACCTGCCGTGAGTTCGTGGCGACGGCGCCCGTATCGGCCGAGCTCCTGCAACGCCGCGCGACCGTCCCGGTCTTCGTCGCCGAGGATTCGGTGACCATCCGCGAGGTCGTCGCGAGTGAGCTGCGCCGCGGCGGCTACAGCCAGCTGCGCACGTTCGACAACGGGGAGTCCTGCTACCAGGCGATCCAGGATCTGGCGGCCCACGCCCACACCGAGGGCCGGCCGCTGCAGTCCGTGCTCGGCGCCGTGATCACCGACATCGAGATGCCGCGCATGGACGGGATGACCCTCTGCCGGCGCGCCAAGGCCGATCCCGATACGCGGGACCTGCCCGTGATCCTCTTCTCCTCGCTGATCAACGAGCAGATCGCGCGCAAGTGCGAAGCGGTGGGCGCGGACGGCTACATCAGCAAGCCCAGATTCAACGAACTGGTCGCGATGGTCGACCGGCACGCGCTCGGCCAAGGTCGGTGAGGACCACGGCGATCGCGGCTAGCTGCCCTGATAGAGCCGGGCGATGACGTCCTTGTAATGCTCCTGGATCACCTTGCGCTTGAGCTTGAGGGTCGGCGTGATCTCGCCTCGGGCCAGGCTGAAACCCTTCTCCAGCAAGTGGAAGCGCTTGATCCGCTCGAAGCCCGCGAGGTCGATCGACTGGCGGTGGATGCGCTCGCGGATGAATTCGATCACGCGGTGATTGCGCAGGAGCTCCGCCCGGTCAGCGAAGCGGATCCGTTGCTCGGCCGCCCAGGCTTCGAGAGCCTCGAAGCTCGGCAGGATGAGCGCGCCGACGAAGCGCTGGCCGTCGCCGACCACCGCGATCTGCTCGATGTAGTGATCCTTGCCCACCTGCATCTCGATGCTGGCCGGCGCGATGTTCTTGCCGCCGCTCGTGACGATGAGGTCCTTGAGACGATCGGTGATCCGCAGGAATCCGTCCGCGTCCAGCACACCCACGTCGCCGGTGCGCAGCCAGCCGTCGGCCGTGAAGGCGGCCGCGGTGTCGTCGGGCCGGTTCCAGTAGCCGAGCATGACGTTGGGCCCCCGCACCTGGACCTCGCTCTCCTCCCCGATGCGGACCTCGCACTCGCGCACCGGCCGGCCCACCGTGCCGAAGCGGAGGTCGGCGGCGCTGTTGCAGGTGATCATGGGCGACGTCTCGGTCAACCCGTAGCCCTGGCACACCAGCAAGCCGGCCGAAAGGAAGGTCTCCTCGATCTCCCGCGCGAGCGCCGCCCCGCCGGCCGCGAAGAAGTTCTTGGGGCCGCCGACCACCGCACGGATCCGCTTCAGCGCGAGCTGGTCGGCCAGGGCGTACCGCCAGCGGAGCCAGGGCGAGATCGCGCGTCCCCGCAGACGCCGCTCGTGGAACTCGCGGCCGATCCGCAGGGCCCAGCCGAAGATCCGGCGCCGGACGGCGCCGGCGCGCTCGACCTTGTCGAACATCGTCGCGTGGATCTTCTCGTACAGGCGCGGCACGCCGGTCATCGCAGTCGGCTTGACCTCGGCCATGGCCGGGACGATCCGCTTGGGGTCCTGCAGGTAGTAGTTGGTCGCGCCCTGGTGCAGGATGTAGTAGGTCCAGGTGCGCTCGAAGCAGTGACTGAGGGGCAGGAAACAGAGCGAGCGGTCGTCGGGGCCAACGGTGAAGCGGTCGTTCACGGCCCGGATCTGGTGGAAGATGTTGGCGTGGCTGAGCATCACGCCCTTGGGCTCGCCCGTCGTGCCGCTCGTATAGATGATCGTCGCGAGATCGCGCGGCTGGATGGCCGCCTGCCGGCGCGCCAGCTCGTCGTCGCCCGGCAGTCCGGCGGCCGCCGTCGCCCACTCGGCGAAACTCGTCTCCCCCGGGGCCGGATCGACGCCGGTCCAATCGAAGACCAGGACGTGCCGCAACTCGGGCAACGACCGGCGCGCGTCGCGCAGCGCCGCGAGTTCCGGCGCGCCGCCCGCGAAGAGGATCGCGATCCCCGCGTCGCGCACGATGTGCCCGACCTGCGCGGCCGTGCTGGTCGGGTAGAGGGGGACGACCACGCCCTGCGCCCTCAGGATCCCGAAATCGGCGATCGACCAGTCGGGGCGGTTGCCGGCCATGATGCCGACCCGATCGCCAGGCCGCACCCCGAGCGCCAGCAAGCCCCGGGCGACGGCCTGGACCGATCGGTCCATCTCCCGGTAGGAGATTCCGCGCCAGCCCGCCTCCGTTCGCGCGCGCAGCGCCGGGTGGTCGCCGAGCGCGCGCGCCCGATCAGCTAGCATGGCGGGCAAGTTGTCGGGCATGGAAACCTCGAATCGCCGGCGGACGCCGCGATCAATATAGACCGCCGGCGCCGGCGGTCACAACCAGAACCGAGCGCCGCGACGGAGCGCCCGCTCAGCGCACGTCCCGGTAGACCAGGGTCGCCCGGACCTGGCCGACGATGCCCGGCGCCGACACCGCGACGTCGACGATGAGCTGGTGGTCGTCCGGCGACCGGCGCAAGCGACGCGTCACCTGCAGGGGTCCGCCGGCGGACTCCAGGACGAGGGTGTCCCCATCCCACCAGGCGCGCTCGCGCACGATGCCCCCCGCCGGGTGCGGTTCCACCCGCGGTTCGCCGCCCGGAGTCCAGACCTGCGTGCGGTCGGTCCCGTCCATGATCTCGAGGTTCGCGCCGTCGATCGTGATCAAGAGCTGGCTGACCGCGAGGGCGAGGTCGCGGGCGCCGTCGCGCGCGAGGAGGTCGCGGTCGGCTGCAGCGGCGCCGGCCGCAGCCCCGTCGCGGCGCTCGGGCATCGGCAGGCCGCGCCGGTTCACCGGGCCGGGTCCGCCGTCCCCAGCGGAACCGAGCCTGTCGGCGGGGTCGCCGTGCCCGCCGCGGGCGGCAGCGCCCGGCGCCTCGCGCAGCGTCTCGAGCAGGGGCTGCAGTTCCGCCAGCAGGTCGTCGCTGGCCTGCCGATCGAGGTTCCAGATCCCCGCGAGATCGGCCAGCGACGCCGGCGAGCTCGCCGGTTCCTGCGCGCCGAGACCGGCGGCGACCACGAGCAGGCTGACGGCGGCGATCGATCGGGTCGCCACGACTGGACTCCTTCCCTTCCGTCCCGCCGCCGGGTCAGTGCACCTCGACGGTCTCGGGACTGGCCGCCGCCGCGGAATCGGCGGCCGCCTTGGCCATCGCCTCCCGGTTCCACTCCACGGCGAGCTCGAGCAGCGCGGCGAGGGTCGGCGCCTTCCGGAAGAGCGCCAGCGCCTCGTGCAGCTGCGTGTCCTCCTCGATGGCGACCTCGTAGGCCGCCTGGGCGCCGTGGACGCGGCGCAGGACCTCGCGCCGGATCCCCCAGTCGAGGAAGTCCCGGTTGGCGTCCAGGAGCGAATCGCTGAGCGTGAGGTTGAAGACGCCGAGATACTCCTCGATGTTCTCCCGGCCGGAGAGGTACTTGCCGAACTCCTCCAGCACGGCATCGTCGGCGCGCCAGCCGCGGGGCAGGTCGGGGTGCGCGTTGGCGTAGTCCACGGCGAAGCCGAAGAGCGCGCCGTCGCGCTCGATCGCGACCTCGAAATCCGTCAAGAACGTCTGCTCGATCTCGATGTCGGGCGTCACGCCGCCGCCGCCGTAGACGATGCGGCCGCTGTCGGTCCGGAACGCCTCCTTCTGGAACCGGGGCACCTCCAGATCGGCCGGATCCGGCTCGAGCTCGGCCGGCGGGCTCTCGAGATCGGGCTGCTCGGCGTTCAGGTGATGCCCCTCGTCCTCGCGGTCCCGGTGGATGCTGCGGCCGGACGGCGTGTAGTACCGCGCGGTCGTCAGCTTCAGCGCCTCCTCCTCGTTGAGGCGGAAGACCGTCTGCACCGAGCCCTTGCCGAAGGTGGTCTTGCCCACGACCACCGCCGCGTCGTGGTCCTGCAGGGCGGCGGCCACGATCTCGCTGGCCGAGGCCGACGAGCCGTTGACGAGCACGATCATCGGCACCTTCTGGTACGGCTCGCCGCGCCGATCCGCGTAGAAGCTCATGCTGTTGGCGGGCAGCCGGCCCTTCGTGTAGACCAGCAGGGTTCCGTGCTCGAGGAACAGCTCGCTGACCCGCTTCGCCGCCTCGAGCAGTCCGCCCGGGTTGAAGCGCAGGTCGAGGATCAGCCCGCGCATCTGGCGGGAACTGAGGTCGTCGAGCTTCGCCTGCAGCTCCTCGGTCGTGGTGCGCGAGAAATTCTGGATCCGGATGTAGCCGATGTCGCCGATCATGAACGCGTACTGCACGCTCTCCACCTTGATGATGTCCCGCGTGATCGTCAGCGGGATCGGCGACTCGCGACCGGGTCGCTTGATCGTGAGGTTGACCTTGGTGCCCTTGGGGCCGCGAAGTTTCTGGACCGCATCCTGGCTCGAGTAGTCGTAGGTCGATTCGCCCTCGATCTCGATGATCTGGTCGCCGCCCTGGATGCCCATGTAGTAGGCGGGCGTGCCCTCGATGGGCGACATGACCGTCGGGTAGTGGTCGCGCGGCTGGATGGTGATACCCAGTCCTCCGAACTCGCCCTCCGTCGACATCATCAGGTCGTCATAGTTGACTGGCGGCAGGAACACCGAGTGCTCGTCGAGCTCGCGCAGCATGCCCTCGATGGCGGCCTCGGCGATCGTGCGCGGCTCCATCTCATCGACGTAGTTGAGCATCACGCGGTCGAAGACGTCCATCATCAGGGCAGCCGCCTCGAGCTGCTGCTCGCGCCGTGTCCCCGGCGCCGTCTGGTCTTCCTCGAGCGCGCCGGCGGCCACCCAGCCGCCCGCCGCACCGAGGACCACCGCCAGCACCAGGGTGAAGATCAGCTGTCGTGGAAGTCGCTGCATGCCTGCCGTCCTTGGTTGCCGAACGCCTCGACGGGGATCCCGACGAACCGTCGCGGGCGTTCAGAGAAACTTGAGCAAACCGTGTTCCAGTTTCGCGAGCTGCCCGAGCGCGTCCTCGCGGAGGGCTTCCGGCGAGCGGGTCGCATCGAGCACGACGAACCGCGGCAGCCCCGTCGACGCCAGCGCCAGGTAGCCCTCGTAGACGCGTTCGTGGAACTCGGGGTCCTCGCGGTCGAGCCGATCCGTCTTCCGCTGCTTGAGCCGCGCGCGCCCTTCGGCAGGCGGCAGCAGACAGAGGAACGTCAGGTCCGGCTCGAGGCCTCCGGTCGCGAACTCGTTGAATCGTTCGACCAGCTTGTCGCCGAGCCCCCGCCCGAATCCCTGGTAGGCGATCGAGGCATCGGCGAAGCGATCGCAGAGCACGACGATGCCCGCTTCGAGAGCCGGCACGATCTTCTCGCGCACGAGCTGGGCCCGGCTCGCCTCCATGAGCAGCAGCTCGGTCTCCGCGCACATTTCCCGCGACGAGTGATCCAGCAGGACCGCGCGCAACCGCTCGCCGATGCTCGTGCCGCCAGGCTCGCGCACCACGAGGGCCTCGCAGCCGCGGGTCGCCAGCTCCGAGACCAGGCCCTCGATGAGCGTGGACTTGCCGCTGCCCTCCGGTCCCTCGAAGGTGATCAAGAGGCCCCGGCGGGGCTTGTCGCTGCGCGGGTTGGCGGTCACGGACGTTCCTTTGGTTCGAGGCCCCCGCCGCCGCGCGCGGCCGCATGAGCGCGCCGCGCCGCCGGGTCCGGCCCCGGCAGCTTGGCGGCGACGTGGACGATCCGCTGCAGCGTGGTCAGCAGCGTGAGGACCGCGAGGATCGCCAGGACGACCACCAGCACGCCGCCACCGAGCAAACCGCCCAGTCCGAGCAGGAGCACGCGCTCGGTCCGCTGCAGCACTCCGACCTGGCAGGTCTCGCCCACGCCCTCGGCGCGCGCCCGCACGTAGCTGGTCGCGAGCGAGCCGAACATCGTCACCAGGACCAGGACGACCGCCGGCCTCCAGTTCGCAGGTTGCTCGCTCATGAACCAGACGGCCAGGCCGGTCAGGTAGACCGCCTCGCCGAATCGGTCGAACACCGAGTCGAGGAACGCGCCGCGCCGCGACGCCGTTCCCTGCCAGCGTGCGAGGCCGCCGTCGAACATGTCGAACCCCGAACCCGCGAGGAAGACGGCCGTGCCCCAGAGCAGCCGCCCCCCCGCGACGAGCCAGGCGCCCAGCAGGCTGATGCCCAGGCCCGTCAAGGTCACCGCGAGCGGACTGAACCCCAGCCGATCGAATGCCCGGACCACGGGGTGGAGCCAGGCGCGCGCCGTCTCCTTCCAGCTCGTCCGTGCCATCTTCTAGTCTCCCGGCTCGGGCGGGACCTCACGACGACCCCGCAGGAGCAGAACGAGTTCACCGCGCAGGCGCTGGCCCGTCAGCCGATCCAGGAGCGCCGCCGCGGAGCCGCGCAGCGTCTCCTCGTGCACCTTGGTGATCTCCCGGCAGACCGCTAGCTCGCGCGCGGGCGCGAGTTCGGCCAGGGCCTCCAGGGTCGAACGGATCCGGTGCACGCTCTCCAACAGGATCACCGTGCACTCGAGTTCCAGCAACTCGCCAAGCCAGCGCGTCCGCGCCCCCGGTTTGCGCGGCGGGTAACCGGCGAAAACGAAGCGGTCCGGTTCGAATCCGGCCAGCACCAGGGCCGCCAGCGGGCTCGAGGCTCCCGGCGCGACGCTCCACGGCAAGCCCGCTTCCCGCAACGCCCGCACGAGGACGAAGCCGGGGTCCGACACGCACGGCGTGCCGGCGTCCGAGACCACGGCGACCCGCTGGCCGGCGCGCAGCCGCTCGATGATCCGCGGCACCGTCCGCGCCTTGTTGTGGTCGTGGTACGCCTCCAGCGGCTTCGCGAGCCCGAAGTGCGTCAAGAGGCGCCGGGTCTGCCGCGTGTCCTCGGCGTAGACCACGTCGCAGGCGGCCAGGATCGCCAGCGCGCGCAGCGTGATGTCGCCCAGGTTGCCGATCGGAGTGGCCACCAGCCAGCAACTGCCGGCGGGCAGATCCACGTCCGGAACGGTCACGACGCGCTCGCTCATCCCGAGTCCGGAACCGGCCGGCCGAAATCGCACGTCGGCGGCAGCCTGCGCTTGAACGCCTGCGCTCGCAGCCGCCCGGCGACCTTGTCGACGAGCGCCGGCGCGAAGCCGAGCGACGCCAGCTGGCGCGGCCGCAGACCCTCGTCCACCAGATGGTGCAGCAGTCGATCGGCGTCGGCGTACGTGAAGCCGAGCTCGTCCTCGTCTGCCTGACCGTTCCAGAGATCCGCGCTCGGCGCCTTGTCGAGCACCTGGCGCGGCAGATCCAGGTGGTCGCCCAGCAGACGGATTTCCGTCTTGTAGAGTTGCCCGATCGGATTGAGCCCGCAGGCCGCGTCGCCGTGCAGCGTCGTGTAGCCGAGCAACCACTCGGTCCGATTGCCGGTGCCGAGCACGAGGGAACCCTCGGCTCGCGAGATGTCGAAGAGCACGATCATGCGAGAACGGGCCATCACGTTGCCGCGCCGGATCGGATCGGCACCCGGCCGCAGCGCGTCGAAGGCGTCGACGAACGGGGTGATCGAGACGGTCTCGGTCGCGATCCCGAGGACGTCGGCCACGGCCAGGGCGTCCGCCAGACTGGCGGGGTTGCTCGTCCGGTAGGGCAGGCAGATCGCGCGCACCTGCCGCGGTCCGAGCGCGCGCACGGCGATCGCAGCGCTCACGGCCGAATCGATGCCGCCGGACAGACCGACCACGACCCCGCCGGCGCCGGCGCGGGCGACGGTCTCGGCGACGAAGGCCGCGCCCCGATCGGCGACCTCGCCGGGAGCGATCGCCCACACCGGAGGTTCCCTGGAACCCTCCCGCATCACAGTGACCTCACCTTGGAGTATTGGCGGCGAAATCTCACCGAAAGATACGTTCCTGCCGGCGAAAAGTCCCGACCATTCTCCCCGGCCCCGGCCCCGGCGCCGGCGCCGGTCCGCGCCGCGCCGCGCCGCGCTAGGAGCGCCGCCAGGCTTCCGGGAAGAACAGCACCAGGACCGTGAAGATCTCGAGGCGACCGACCAGCATGAAGACGATGAGGAGCCACTTCTCCCAGGCGAGCAGGAACCCGTAGTTGTACGCCGGCCCCACGTCGCCCAGACCGGGGCCGACATTGCCCAGGGTCGCCGCCGTCGCGCCGGTCGCCGTGAGGAGGTCGCGACCGCCGAGCGTGAGGGCCACCACGCCGAAGACGAAGACCAGGCCGTAGAGCAACACGAAGCCGAGCACGTTCATGGCGAGCTGCGGCGACACGGCGCGGTCGTTGAACCACAGGGTGGTCACCGCGCGCGGATGCAGGAGCTTCCTCAGCTCGGATTTGCCGACCTTGAGGAGGACCAGGAGCCGCACCACCTTGATGCCGCCGCTGGTGGAGCCGGTGCAGCCGCCCACGACCATGAGCAACAGCAGGATCACGTGCGCGACCGGCGGCCAGAGCAGGTAATCGGCGGTGCTGAACCCGGTCGTCGTGATGATGGTCACGACCTGGAACGCGGCGTGCCGGATCGTGGCGTGCAGGTCTGGATAGTACTCGATCGCGAGCAGGGCCACGGCCAGGACCGCCGTCGCAACCGCGATCAGGTACAGGAAGAAGCGGAACTCGTCGTCGCGCACGTACGCGCGAAACCGCCCGTGCAGGGCCAGATAGTGCAGCGCGAAGTTCAAGCCCGCCCCGAGCGAGAAGACGATGATGATCCACTCGACGGCGGGATTCGCATAGGCGCCGACGCTCGCGTTGCGCGTGGAGTACCCGCCCGTCGCCAGCGTCGCGAACGAGTGGCACACGGCGTCGAAGAACGAAAGACCGGCGATCATGAGGGCGGCGGTCTCGGCCGCGGTCAGCAGGACGTAGACGCCCCAGAGCAGCTTCGCGGTCTGCCGGATCCGCGGCGTCAGGCGCTCGGCGACGGGCCCGGGGACCTCGGCCCGGAAGAGCTGCATGCCGCCGACCCCCAGCAAGGGCAGGATGGCCAGCGCCAGCACCACGATGCCCATCCCGCCGAGCCAATGGGTCAGCGCGCGCCAGAACAGCACGCCGTGGCTGCGGCTCTCGATGTCGGTGAGGATCGTGGCGCCCGTCGTGGTGAAACCGCTGACGGCCTCGAAGACCGCGTCGGTGTAGCCGGGAATCTGCCCCGAAAGGCAGAGCGGCAGACCGCCGAGCAGGCCGACGGCGAACCACCCCAGGGCGACGACCGCGAAGCCCTCGCGGGCCCCGATGTTGCTGGCGCGCGCGCCGGCGAAATGGAGCGCGGCGCCGACGGCTCCCCCGATCGCGGCGGACACGAGGAAGGACCAGGCGTCGCCGTCGCCGTAGATCGCCGAGACCGCGGCCGGCAGGAGCAGGCTCGCCGCCGTCCCCCCCAGGAGGAAGCCGAGCACCCGGATGACGCTGCGCAGGTTCACGACGGCCTGGGCCCCGCCGAGAAGAACCGTTCGATCGCCGGCAGGCTCGAGGACAGGGCGAAGACCAGCACGTCGTCGCCGGCCCGCAGGACCGTCTGCCCGCTCGGCGTCTCCACGCCCTCCGGCCGGATCACCGCGCCGATCACGGCGTCGGCGGGGAATCCGAGCTTCTTCAGGGGGATCCCGACGGCGGGATGCCCGGCGGGCAGGTGGTACTGCTGGACCTCGGCGCCGCTGAAGCCGAGCTGCGCGGACGAGACGACCGCGCCACGCTTGACGAAGCGCGCGATCGACGCCGACGTCGCGCGGCGCGGCGAGACCGCTGCGTCGATCCCCAGCTGAGGCAGCAGCTCGACGTAATCGTTCCGGTTCACGAGGCAGACCGTGCGGGTGGCTCCCTGCCGCCTCGCGAGCAGGCAGCTGAGGATGTTCACCTCCTCGTCGACGCCCACGGCCACGAATCCGTCCATCTCGCCGATGCCCTCGTCCATCAGTGGAGCGGTGTCGACCGGGTCGACGTTCAGGACCAGCGCATGGTGGAGTTGCTCGCTGGCGATCCGGCAGCGTTCCGGATCTCCGTCCACCACCTTGACGCGGACCTTGGCCGCGACCAGGTCGCGGGCGAGCTCGATCCCCATGGGGTTCGCCCCGACGATCATCACCTTCTGCAGGGGCTCCTGCTGGGTATGGACGTAGTAGAGCGAGCGATCGACCAGCCGGCGGGTTCCCGTGAAGTAGACCGTATCGTCGGGCTGCAGGACGGTCGCGCCGTGGGGGATCAGCGTCTCGCCGTCCCGCACGACCGCCGCCACGAGCGCGATCGAATCGCCCAGTTCGCGGTTGAGGTCCCGCAGGCTCTTCCCGGCGACGTAACTGTCGGACTCCACCGTCGCGGCGACCACCCGCACGCGGCCGCCCAGGAAGCGATAGGCCTCGCGGGCCCCGGACCGGAACAGGATCTCGCGAATGCTGTGCGCCGCCTCGTGGTCGGGGTTGATCGCGAGGTCGATGCTGCGAAAGGCGATGTGCCCGCTGACGTAATAGTCCTCGTCGCGGACGCGCGCCACCTTCACGCGGGCGCCCCGCCGGTCCGCCGTGAGGCACGCGATGATGTTGATCTCGTCGCGATCCGTGACGGCGGCGAAGAGGTCGCAGTCCTTCATGCCGATGCGCTCGAGCACGGCAGGGCTGACGCCGCTGGCGTGCTCGAAGCGGCAGTCGAGCGACTCCTGGACCGCGGCGAGGACCTCGGCGTCGCGCTCGACGAGGATCACGTCGTGGTCCGAAGCGCTCAGGTTGCGCGCGAGGTCGTACCCGACCGCGCCGGCGCCGATGATCACGATCTTCACGCGCCGTCTCCCGCAAATCCGTTGAGCGCGGCCAGGACCGTGTCCAGGTCCCTGGCGGCGACCCCGAGGTTGGGGATCAGCCGCACGCGCTGCGGACCGACGCTCAGCGCCAGGACCCCGGCGGCGGCGAGCCAGGCGATCAGGCCGGCTGCGGTGGCGGGCGGGGCGACCTCGATCACGACGATGTTCGTCTCGACCGCGTGCCCGACCTCGAGGCGGGGATTGACGAGCTCGGCGGCGATCCGGCGCGCGTGGGCGTGGTCCTCGGCGAGGCGATCCAGGTGGTGCTCCAGGGCGTAGAGACAGGCGGCGGCCAGCAGACCGGACTGGCGCATCCCGCCGCCGAGGCGCTTGCGCAGGCGGCGCGCGAGCGCGAGCGTGGCCCGGTCACCGGCGAGGCAGGATCCGACCGGCGCCCCGAGCCCCTTGCTGAAGCAGACGGAGACCGTGTCGGCCGGCGCGCAGAGCTCGCGCAGGGGCCGGCCGGTCGCGACGTGGGCGTTCCAGAGCCGCGCGCCGTCCAGATGCACTCGCAACCCGCGCGCGTGCGCCTCGCGACCGATCTCGGCGACGAGGTCCTGCGGCAGGATGCGGCCTCCGGCTCGATTGTGCGTGTTCTCCAGGCAGACCAGGGCCGGTGCCGGGAAATGGACGTCGTCCGGGGGCAGGGCGGCAGCCACCTGGTCCCACGCGAGCGCGCCGCCGCGGCCGGGCACCAGCGCGGTCTGAACGCCCCAGAGCGCGCCGCACGCGGCGCATTCGTAGTGGTAGATGTGGGCATCGGCTTCCAGGATGACCTGGTCTCCCGGTCGCGTCTGGGCGCCGACCGCGATCTGGTTCGCCATCGTGCCGCTCGGCACGAAGAGCGCGTCGTCCTTGCCGAGCAACCCCGCGACGTGGTCCTGCAGACGCAGCACCGTCGGGTCGTCGCCGAGGACGTCGTCGCCCACCGGAGCGGCGACCATGGCCTCGTACATGCCGCGGGTCGGCTTGGTCACGGTATCGCTGCGCAAATCGATCAAAACCATGCGCCTCCGCTGAATCGGCGGGCAAGAAGAAGCCGGCGTGACCGCCCCCGCGGACCGTCCAGCCGGTCTGGTCGTCCGAGTCCGGCTTCCCCTCCCTCCGGACCGCGCGCTGATCGAGGCTGATCGATCTAGTCCGTGGCCACCCGGTCCTTCAGCATCTTCGAGACCTTGAAGACCGGCACGCGCCGCGACGGTACGGGCACGGCGTCGCCGGTGCGCGGGTTCCGCGCCATCCGCTCCTTGCGTTCCTTCACCTTGAAGGTGCCGAAGCCGCGGATCTCGAGGTGCTGCCCCTCGACCAGGAGGTCGCCGATCTTCTTGAGAAACAGATCCACCGTTTCGCCGACTTCCTTCTTCGTCAGCCCAGTCCGTTGAGCGATGTCCTCCACGATATCGGCCTTCGTCATCCGGCTACCGTCCTTCGCTGAGGTCTCGGTCCGTTCCTGCAGGCGCGGACTCGGAGGCCTGATCGTGGCCCATAACCACAAACGCGTCAAGGGCTTTGTGGCTTGGAGCCGGTGCCGCCGGCGCCCGCGCCCGGCGGCCGCGACAAGGCGCAGGCACATTGCAAGGTCGCGCCGCCGCGCCCGTGGCAGGACACAACGTGCCCGACCGGGGTCGCCGATTCCCGCCGATGCCTCCGGCGATCCGGCGTTCGCGGCAACTCAAAGAAGAACAAGGAATTACACGCCACGACCGGGCGTCCTGAAACCGTGGCACCCGCTTTGCAGTCAGGCCGGCGGAGTCGGCCGGAGGAGCGTTCAGCTCAAAGCAACCGTGCCACTGCAACCGAGTCGCTTCTCCGACCGCTCCCTTGCAATCGAGCCATCGGGCAACCAGCGATCAAAGGAGGACCAGACCATGGCCAGCAAGAAGCTCATCCTCATCCTCGTCGGCCTGGCGGCGCTCGGTTTCGGCGCGGCCGGCTGCGGCAGCGACGACGACAATCCCGCGGCCCCGCCCGTGGACACCGCTCCGCCGGCGCTGCCCAGCGGTCTGGCCGTGAGCTACGTCCCCGCTGACCAGACCGTCACCGTCACGTGGGACGCGAACGTCACCGACCACGACCTGGAAGGCTACCTGGTCTCCCGCAGCAACTACGATCTGGCCCCGGTCGATCTGACGGCCGAGCCCCAGGAAGAGACCAGCTACGAGGACGCGAACCTGTCCGGATGCGGCCGGTACGTGACCTACTACGTCTACTGCGTCGACCATCACGGCAACGTGAGCGCTGGCGCCACCATCTCGGTGGAACTGTACACCGGGGCCGAGCCGGCCAACCGCGCGCAACAGCAGTTCTAGTCGCGGCAAGAGGGCCTGGTTCCCTATCGCTTCGCTGCTCGAGGGACCTGCCGCCGCCGGCGGCAGGTCCCGAGCATGTCCGCGTCAGCCGCCGATCCGCTGGGCCAGTGCGAAGAACGGTCTCAAGACACGTTCGAAGCCCGCCTCGAGCCAGGCGCCCAGCGGCGTCCGGTTCGCCAGGATGAGGAAGGCGAGGAGCGGCAGGAAACCGAAGCGTCGCAGATGGCCCCACGCGGGCCGCGCGGACGCTGGCAGGAAACGCGCGGCGAGCCAGCTGCCGTCCAGGGGCGGAATCGGCAGCAGGTTGAACATCCCCAGCAGCACGTTGATCACCAGCCCCCGCACCGCGAGCTGCACCATCCAGGGCGGCTCCGGCGCCGGCATCGCGCGCACGATCAGGCCCAGCCCCACGGCCCAGAGGATCGCCTGCAGCGCGTTGCTCGCCGGTCCCGCGAGCGCGACCAGCGGCCCGTGGTTCCGGGGGTCGCGGAGCCGGCGCACGTCCACCGGCACCGGCCGCGCCCATCCGAACACGAATCCGCCGACCATGGCCAGCAAGAGCGGCACGACGATGCTGCCCAGGGGATCGATGTGGCGAATGGGGTTGAGGGTCAAGCGCCCCTGCTCGCGCGCCGTCGGGTCGCCGAGTCGCCAGGCCGCCCAGCCGTGAGCGACCTCGTGGACCACCACCGCCGGCACCAGAACCGCGACCGTCAGCAGCACGTTCATGGCGTCCTTCCTGGCAAGCTGGACCAGGTGGACCAGACCAGGTCCGCGGCGAGCGTCTCGAGCCACCCGTATTCGGGACCTCGGGGATCCTCCCGGCGCGACTTCGCGCGCAGAGCGACGACCCGCTCGGATGGCGGCTTCCAGAGCGCGGGATCGGTCGCGCCGAAGAGCGCCACGGTCGGCACGCCCAGAGCGCCGGCGACGTGCATGACGCCGGTGTCGTTGCAGAGGAACCGGTCGGCCAGCTCCAGGACGGCCGCGCCGGCGCCCACCGAGAGCGGCGGGGCGATCACGATCGGCGCCGGCGCAGCCTCGGCCGCGACGGCCGCCCGGAACGCCGCGACGGCCTCCTGATCAGCCGGGCCGTGCAGGACCAGCATGGGCCGGCCGGACCGTGCCGCGCGCCCCGCCAGGTCGGCGAACCGTTCGGCCGGCCAGCGATTCTGGCGCTTGCCCGCGCCGGGGTGAAGCGACCAGAACGGTCCCGGCGGCAACAGGCGCGCGACGAGCGCCGACGCTTCCTGCCGCTCGGCCCGGGAGGGCACGACCACGGGGGAGAGGTCCGCGGTGGTGATGCCCACCGCCTGCAGCGGCGCGAGGCTGTGCTGCACGGCGTGGCGGTCCAGGCACGGCGATGCCGGCAGGCGAAGGCTGTAGGCGGCGGCGACCTCGGAACCGAACGGCGCGCTGTCGCCGCCGACGACGTGGCGCGCGCCGGACCAGAGGCCGAGGAACGCGCTCGTGGTCGAGAACGACACGCTGTTGAGGACCAGCGCGAGCTCGGCGCCGAAACCGCGCAGTTCGCGCAGGAAACGAGCCAGGGCGACCGGTCGTCGCCAGAGTCTCTGCTCGAACAGGAAGAGGCGATCGAGGTGCGGGTTGTTCGCCACGACCTGCCGGTTCACCGGCGCGGTGACGAGCGCCGTCTCCGCCGCGGGCCAGGTCTCGCGAACGGCGCGAAAGCACGGCGTCGCGCAGACCATGTCGCCCATCTGATTGTGCTGGCGCACGAGCAGGATGCGGCGCGGCCTCAGGGCGAGGAGCTCCCCCGCCGACAGCGGCGGCCGGCGCCATCGCCGCGCCGCCCCGGCGGCCAGCCGTCGTTTCAGGTCCCGATTCACCGCGGGTCAGACCCCGGCTCAAGGCCCGGCGGCGGCGTGCCGATCCTCGCAGCGTGTGCTGCCGCCGTCCGCGGTCCGCCGGCGCGGCCGGTCGTCGGGACCTCACCGGGAGAATCCATGCAGCGCCTGCGCACGTTCGTCATTCTCCTCTTGTGCCTGGCCGCCGGCGGTCTCGGCAGCTACGAGCTCGTGCAGAAATCCGCCCAGACGCCGCTCGGCCCGCTCCCCGGCTCGGACCTCGCGACCCGCGCGGACAGGAGCGTCCACTGGCGCGCGACCACCGGCATCGCGCCGCTGGATCTCGTGCTGCACGAGAGCCAGGAGGCTTGCCTCTACTACCGGCAACTGGCGACCGGTCGCATCCGGTCCGCCGCGCCGGCATCGGCCCCGGTTCAGTAGCCCTGGACCTCGCGCCGACGATCTTCCAGATCGCGCAGGATGTCCAGATAGGCCTCGTGACGCCAGCCGGGCAGCCGGCCTGCCGCGACGGCTTGCTTGACGCCGCAATCCGGCTCGTCGCGATGCAGGCAGGTCCGGAACCGGCATCCCGCCGCAAGCGGCGTGAAATCCGCGAAGCACTCCCGCAGTTCGGCCGGCGCGAGGTCCCACGGGTCGAATCCGCGCAGGCCCGGCGAATCGGCGAGGAAGCCGCCGTCTGGCAGCGGGAACAGCTCGGTGTGCGTGGTCGTGTGACGGCCGAGTCCGGTCCTGCCGGTCACCTCGCCCGTGCGCAGCGTCAGCCCGGGCTGGATCGCGTTGAGCAACGCGCTCTTGCCCACTCCGGACGCGCCGAGGAAGATGGAGATCCGGTCGCGCAACAGCGCCCGCAGATCGTCGAGGCCCTCGCCCGTCACGGCCGAGGTCCGCACGACGGCCACCCCCAGGCTCCGGTAGTAGTCCCAGCGCGTCCAGGCGGCCGTGACCGGATCGAGGTCGATCTTGTTCAGGCAGATCGCCGGCGCAGCACCGTAACGGGAGGCTGCCACGAGCAGGCGATCGACGAAACAACCCTGGGGCGCCGGCTCGGCCACGGACTGCACCGCCACCGCCTGGTCGAGGTTGGCCATCAGGACCTGCTCGCGGCGTCCGCCCGTGCGCCGGGATGCCCGCCGGGAGAGCCGCGATCGCCGCGGGAGAACGTCCTCGACCACTCCGGCCGGGTCGGCGCCCTCGGCGTCGGGCCGCAGGACGCGCACGCGGACGCGGTCGCCCGCGACGACGACGTTCTGGGCCTGTTGCCGGTCCCGTTTGAGGCGCCCGCGCAGCCGGCAGAGGAGGATCAGGGGGCCGGCCGCCACGCGGCAGGTGCCGGCTCCGGCGCGAATCACCACGCCGTCGCGGATGTCGTCGTTCGCCGTCGCAACGGTCGCCGCCACGCTTCCTCCGGTCCGCTGTGATCCGTTCTTGCCCCGAACCCGGCGTTTGTCTAGGTTACCCCTGCCTAGCAGTAATACAGATTCAACGCGATCTCAAGGTGGTGCAACGCCATGGTCATTGCCGAGGTCCTCCAGCACACCTCGCCTGAACTCTTCCTCTCCGATCTCAAAGCCCGCAACAAACCAGGCGTCCTCAGCGAACTCGTCGACAAGCTCGTCGCCGGCAGTCCCAACATCACGAAGCGCGACGCGGTCCTGCAGATGCTCGAGAGCCGCGAGGCCCTCGGCAGCACTGCCGTCGGGCCGGGCGTGGCGTTCCCCCACGGCCGGACCCTCGCCGTCCAGCGGCTGACGGTCCTGATCGCGCGCTCCCGCAAGGGCGTCGATTTCGATTCGGTCGACGGCGAACCCACCCACCTCTTCTTCGTCCTCATCGCGCCGCCGCAGGACAGCGGCCACAAGTACATCAAGAGCCTGGCCGCGCTGACCGAGAAGCTGCAGGACGCGAATTTGCGCAAGACGCTCCTGGCCGCCGAGGATTTCGCGACCTTCTGCGCCGCGCTCAGGGAGGATTGACATGCACCCGCAATTGCAGAAGCTCGTCGCTCTCCAGGACATCGAGCAGATGATCGCCGAGACCCAGGACCAGGGGAAGGAGCTCGAGGGCATGGGCTTCAGCATCGCCGGTCTCGAGGCGCTCAAGGAGAAGGCGACGAAGCTCGCGGGCGAGATCGAGGTCCGGAATCTCAACTACTATCGCCGCCTCACGGGTCGTTTCGGCCACGCCGTCGTGCCCGTGGTCGACAACCTCTGCACGGGCTGCTTCGCGAACATCCCGGCGAGCTTCGTCTCGGCGACGAACGAGAACAAGCTGCAGAAGTGCGAGAGCTGCGGGCGGATCCTCTACTGGCCGTAGGCCTCCCCGCCCGTCCCGGCGCCGGGGCGCCCCGGATCCGAGCCCGCGCTGCCTCCGAGAGGCCAGCCGTCGCCGTTCGCGGGGCCGGCATTGATCGCCGGTCGCCAATATCGCATGCAGATTCTCCTCATTCCGGGTTGACATCTCAGGAGAAAACGCCGAAAATACCAGCCTTATGTAAATTCAACGCATTCGCACCCACCGGCCCGGGAGACCCCGACACATGCGCTCACTGGACCGATACGCATTGACGACGATGTCCTGCCTCCTCGCGCTTGCTCTCGCCGCCAACGCCTCGATCGTGGGGGTCGAGCCGCCCGTGATGGTGAACTCGACGGGTGGCGAGAGCGCGACGATGGCGATCCCCCGCTGGAAGGGCTACCTCGACCCGACCCATCCCGAGCGGTTCTGGATCGTGCACTCCAGCTTCTCGTCGAGCGCCACGAACATCGTCTTCACCGACGACAGCGGCGACACCTGGCATGACACCGGGATGCAGGCGTTCGAGAACGGATACCTCGATTTCCACGCGTCGGTGTTCGGCCGCGGCAGCGACTTCTACATCTCGGGGCCGTGGGGCGACGCGATCCTCGCCAGCCGCTGGGCCGCGCCGGCCGAGAGCAACGACGACCGCCGCGTGCTCGTCACGATCCCCAACACGACCGGCGGACACCGGTCCAACACGATGGTCGACGGGAACGGCCGGTGGTGGATCTTCACGCGCCTGGCCGGCTCGCCGGCGCAGAATGTCCGGTATACGTACTCCGACAACCAGGGCGGGAGCTGGACCTCCGGCGTCGCGTTCTCGACCGGCGTGGACGACGTGCGCATCGGCTCCATGCCCTACGCGGACGGTCGCGCGCTGCTCTTCGTCCTCTACCTGCAGAGCGACCGCGGCTACGAGTACTACAAGTGGAGCGGCACGCGCTTCGTCGCGCTGGCGGACCACTCGATCTGGCCCGAGTACATCGGCTGGGAGCGGCGCTTCACGCACACGATCGTCGGCGACGCCATCCACCTGATCTTCCGGGACGGCGACCGCCTGCGGCACGTCTGGAAGCACCACAACAACGGTCAGGGGACCTGGAACACGAACATCGTGCCGACCACTCCGTCTGCCGAGATCGATCCGGTCGCCGCCGTGCGTGACGGGGAGCTGTACCTGTTCTACTCGCTGCGCACCAACGACAGCAACGCCGCCTCCGCCGTGATCCGCGTGATCGTCTGGAACCAGGTCACCGCGACCTGGGGGCAGGAGCTCGCGGTGTCGGACGGCTCGACCACGCACAACGTCCTGCCCAACACGTGCTTCAACGTACCCGCGACGGCCGATTACGTCCCCGTGGTCTGGAACGCCGGCTCCGACGGCTCGCAGATCATCTTCAGCAAGCTGCTGATCGGCACGACCGGCACGCCCGTGGGCGAGGACGCGCCGGCGCACCCCCAGCTCCTCGCGAATTACCCGAATCCGTTCAACCCGCGGACCGTCATCCCCTGCGTGCTGCCCCGTGCCGGCGCCGTCCGGCTGACGGTCCACGACCTGGCCGGGCGGCTCGTCGCCGTCCTCGCCGACGGCGACCTGCCCGCGGGCCGTCACGAGTTCACGTGGTCAGGCGCCGCCCAGGACGGCAGCGAGATGCCGTCGGGGGTCTACCACGTCCGGCTGCACGCCGGCGCCGACACGAGCTCGCGCCGCATCACCCTCGTCCGCTGACTCGTCGGCAAACACACGGGCGGGCGACCCCAGCGGTCGCCCGCCCGTTGCTCCCTGGCCGCTGCGGCCGCGCGGCACCGCCCCTCAGTCCTGATACACCCCGGTCGCGGTCAGCGCGTGGGCCGTCTCTTCCTTGACCCGGGCCTTCTCGCCGCCGTCGTCCTTGACGCCGAGGTCGCTCCCGGCCCAACGATCCTGCGGGAACGGCCCGAGCGCCTCGAGCTCGTCCCAGTCGGCGCCGCCGGTCTCCTTCTGGAACACGAGCCCGCTGTCCTCGAGGTCCACGGTGATGAGGTCGCCCTTGCGGATCTGGTCGCTGCAGATCAGGTGGCTGATCTGGGTCACCACTTCCTTCTCGACGAGCCGGCGCAGCGGCCGCGCCCCGTACTGGACGTCCGTGCCCTCCTCCACCAGCCAGGCCTTGGCCTTCGGGGTGACCTCGAGCAGGAACGGCTCGGAGCAGCGCAGGCTGCGGTGGTGGATCTGCGTCAGCAGGATGTCCAGGATCTCGTAGAGGTGCGGCTCCTTCAGGGTGTGGAACGTCACGATCTCGTCGAAGCGGTTGAGGAACTCGAAGGGGAACACCTTCTTCGCCTCGCGCATCGCCGCTTCCTCGACGTCGTGGTCGAGCCGCTCGGCGCTCGAGCCGGGGTCGAACCCGATCGTGTTCTGCGCGAGGTGCTGGCCCATGGCGGCGCTGCCCACGTTCGTCGTCAGGACGATGATCGACTGGCGGAAGTCGACCTCCTCGTTGTTGCCCAGCACGACCGTGCCGTCCTCGAGCACGCCCAGAAGCAGGTTCCAGAGCTTGGGATGCGCCTTCTCGATCTCGTCGAAGAGGACGATCGAGAGGTTGCGGTCGCTCTCGGGCGGGAAGAGCCGCGCGAGCTTGCCGCCGGGTTCAGTGATCAGTCCGGTCTGGTTCTCGATCGCCTTGCGATGATGCCGGTCGATGTTCTCCTGGGCGAGGAGCGGACGGATCTCGCCGCCCACGTAGCCCGGCGGCGATCCCAGCAGCTTGCTGATGTTGTAATGGGCCGAGTACTCCTGGCAATTGATCCGGGTGAAGGCGCGGCGGTTGCCGAAGACGGCCTCGGCCAGCGCCCGCACGGTCTCGGTCTTGCCCACCCCGGTGGGACCCATGAACATCATGGTCAGCAGCGGACTCTCGGGATCGTGGATTCCGGCGATCAGCCGGCTGAAGCTGTCGGTGACCTTCTCGATGGCCGTCGGCTGCCCGACCACCATCTTGCGCATGCGGTTGGCGAAACGGGCGAGCTGTTCGTTCTGCTTGCCGGGGGCCAGGGTCTTCACGATGAACCACCTCGCAGTCCCGCGAATCCAGGGACGTCCGTTGCAGGGTGTCCGAGTCCGGTGACATGGGATCGGCCGGCGGCACGGCGCCTTGAGCGCCAGTTTTCGGGGCGAGTCGCCAACAACTTGATGGGAATGATCAGGTTACCGCGCCAGTCCGAACGCGCGGATCCGGCGCGCCCGGTTCGACCCGGTGCGCGAACGGTCGGGCGCGAAGTGGGCCGGCTCAGGGCAGGTAGTCGACCTGCAGGTAGGGCGCCTGCGCCTTGCCGGGGGCCTCGAGCCAGCGGTCGTCGATCCGCGGGCGGACCGGGCTGTTCGCGGCGAGGTACCATTCGAGCGCTTCCTCGATCCGCACCTGGGTCGGCATGACCGCCTCGGCGGGGACGGCGGTCAGGAAGTCGAGGCCGCTGTTGCCCTCGAGCAGGAAGTTCGTCGTGACGACCTTGTAGATCCGGTCGGGCTGCCACGGCTCCCCGGCCACCTCGAGGGTCACGACGCGGTCCCAGTCCGGGCGTTCGGGATCGTACTCCATGCGCACGCCGGAGACGCAGAGCCCGCCGCTCGTGCCCGTGACCTTGCGCTCGAGGACCCGGCGCACCATGCGGCCGTCCATCTCGACCACGACCAGCTCGTTGCCGAACGGCAGCACGCTGAACACGTCGCCGGCCGTGATCGCGCCGGCCGGCAGGTCGGCCCGCAAGCCGCCCAGGTTCTGGAACGAGAAGTCGGCGTCGAAGCGCTCCCGCATCGCGTCGGTGACGAGGTTGCCCATGACGCTCGCGCCCGCCGAGCCGCGCGGCAGCGGGACCGCCGACTCGCCGACCACGCGCGCCAGCTCGCGCTCGGTCTGCTCGCGATACGGCGCGATGAGCGCGGTGACGGACGTGTCGGGCAGGATCTCGTCCTCGAAGAGGGTCACGAGGGTGCCCTGGTCGTGGCTGGGTTCCCACCCGACGAGCTGGCGCGTGGCGCGGTCCACGATCAGGATCGCGTGGCCCAGGCTCGAACCGTTGCCGAAGGACTCGAAGCAGAGCGTGTGATGGACGGGGTCGATCCAGGGTTCCTGGTAACCGCGATGGGTGTGCCCGCCGACGGCGATGTCGACGCCGGGCACCCGGTTCATCAGCTCCATCAGGTTCTCGCCGCCGCCGGAGTAGTTGGCGCCGTAGCCGGCCGCGATCTCGCCTTCCGCGTCGGTCTGCTCGCTGCCGGCGATCCGCCGCCAGCCTTCGGCGGGATCGAAGGGCAGTCCCTCGTGGATCCCGAGGAAGATCAGGTCGGCGCCCTGCGCGCGCAGCGCGTCGCGGTACCTGGCGATCGTCGGCGCCATGGGCAGGAAGTCGAGGCCGGCGATGTTCTCGGGAAAGCTCATCACCTTCGTGCCCGGCGTGATGATGCCGATGACGCCGATCTTCACTCCCTGCACGTCGAGCATGAGGGTGGGCACACACCACGGGACGACCTCGCCCGTGGCGGTCTCGACCAGGTTGGCCGCGACCCAGGGGAATTCCGACTGCTTCGCGCGAGCCTCGGCGACCTCGCGGCCGAAGTCGAAGTCGTGGTTGCCGGGCACCGCGAAGTCGTAGCCGATCTCGTTGAAGTACGCGATGACCGCCTCGCCCTTGGTCTTGTTGCCGATGGGCGTGCCCTGGAACATGTCGCCGACGTCCACCAGGAGCACCGCTTCGCCCGCGGCGGCCGCCTCGGCGCGCACGCGCTTGATGTAGCCGGCGGCGCTGGCCGCGCCGCCGAGGGGCGGCGGGAACTCGGGATTCATGAACCGCGCTTCCTCGGGCGCGATGTGGCCGTGCAGGTCGTTGGTCCAGAGCAGGTGGATCCGCAGGAGATCGGGCGTGCCGAGCGCGTCGGCGCGGCCGCCAGCGATCGCGAGGGCGAGCAGGCCCAGACCGAGGCCGAGTCCGCCGAATCGAGGCAGTGATCGCACGATCGATCTCCTTCCACGCGTGGCTCGCCCGCCGCGGCCGCGCGCCGCGCGCCTAGAACTCGCGCGACCAGCCGAGGCCGAAGCGGGTGCGGCTGTCCTCCACCCGGGCCTCGGGATACGCGACGTAGTCCGCCGGATAGCCGAAGATGTGCGGCTCGTGGCTCGCCACCTTGTTCAACTCCAGGGACACCGAGAGCTCGCCCGCCAGGAGCGGGAAGCCGGCGCCGGCGGAGTAGACCGAATTGCCGCCCTCGCTCGTGGCGTAACTGTCGTAGCGGCGGAAGCCGAAACGCAGGCGCGTGTCGCTCAGGAAGGTGTGCTCGAGGCCGATCCGCACGTCGACGACGTCCTCCAGGGCGAGCTGCTCGTCGCTGCGGCTGTCCGCGAGCTTCGTCCAGTCCGTATAGACCACGTCCACCAGGAACGTGGTCCGCGGATCGCTCCGCGGATAGAACGCCGCGCCGAACCGCCATTCGGCAGGATATTTCAACGTCTCCTCCGTGGCCACCTCGGTCGGCTGGGCCTCGCCGGCGTTCTGCTCGGTCACCACGTAATCGCCGTCCGCCGACAGTCGCGTTTCGTACGCCACGCCCAGGGCCAGGCGCTCGTGGACCTTGCCCTGCACCCCGAAGGTCGCGGCGACGCCGCTGAGGGTCCATTCCTGGCGCCGATCGTAGCTCTGGTCGCCATCCGCCAGCGCGTTGTCCCGCACGAGCCAGGTCTCGTTGTGGTCGCCGAACCCGTAGTGGACGGCGGCGCCGACCGCGAGGCGGCCCGCGACGGGCTCCGTCGCGATCCCGAGGCTCAGGAACTGGAGCGCGCCGGTGACCTCGTATTCGCGCTCCTCGAGGATCCGGTCGCGCGGATCGCTGAACGGGCTCGGATCCCGCAGTTCCTCGTCGAAGCGGTACTGGTAGGGATACCGGTCCGCCAGCGAGAGGCCCACGACGGCCGGCAACCGGTCGAGGTCGAGCGGAACCGCCAGGCCGAAGCTGCCGCCGAGCCAGCTGTGCTGGTTGCTCGCGATCGCCATGTCGGTGACGTAGCTCTCGAAGCTGTCGAAGACCGGCACGAACCGGTTCTCCTCGTGCCGGGTCGTCGTGAACCCGGCGTCGAGGCGCCTGCCGGCGGTCCACGCCAGCCCGGCCGGATTCAGGAGATTCGAGAGGCCGCCGCGACCGGCGGCCGTGCCGGCGCCGGCCATCGCATTCAACTCCGCGGCGTACCAGGGGCTCTGGCCGCCGTAGGTGGACTCGATCTGCGGAACGGCGCCGGCCGGGACGGTCGACGCCAGCAGCGTGAGCCCCGCCAGGACGGGGAGCGCGGCCAGGGGTCGGATCCTGTTCACTCGCATGGTCATCGCTCTCATCTCCTCGCAGGCCTAGCCGTCAGAAGCTGTGATCGATCTGCAGGCGGACGTACAGGTCGTCGCGCGGAACGTAGGTCGCGTCCGGGGTGGGCGGCAGCTCGTCGCCGAAGTCGCGAATGTCGAGGTACGTGCCCGGCAAGCCGTGGTCCCGGGTCACCTTGAGCTGGAAGAGCGTGCGATCCGAGATGCGGCTCTCCACCTTGAACCAGTTGCGGAAGCCGAGGTTGTCGAGCAACACGAACTCGTTGCCCTCGAAGTTCCAGAGGAAACCGTCGTAGACCGAGGTCGCTGCGGACAGCTTCAACCACGGCGTGACGTTGTGCTCGTAGCGGGCCTCGACCGCGTGGGCCGGGTCGGCGCGCATGCCGACGCCGCTGAGGTCGTCGGCGTTCGGATCGCCGGGATCGGGCGGATACGCCAGCCGCTGCCGGGCCGGGAAGTTCACGTTGCTGGTGCTGTAGGTCAGGACGAACCGGTTGTAGTGCGACAGGAGCGCGATCATCTGCAGGCGATTCTCCCAGCTGCGGAACGTGCGCACGTCCTCGGTGTTGTGCTCGGTGCGGCTCGAGACCCGGTGCCGCAGGCGGAACCGCAGGTTGAACTTCGGCTGGTACTCCAGGTTGGCGGTGTAGCGCATCTGGTCGGCGCCGTCGGCCTTGCGTTCCCACTGGTCGTACTGGAGTCCGTTGATGATCAGCTGGCGGCTGAGCCGGTACCGCATGTCGAAGAACAGGCCGCGCTCGCCCTTGGGCTGCGGATTGTCGGTGCTCAGCCAGCCGTAGAGGTCGTCCTCGAGACGGTAGGGGCTGTCGAGGATCGTCTGCTCGTACTTGCTGTCGTTGCTGAACGACCGCATGTAGGGGTTGTCGAAGCCGACGTCGTAGTCGCGGTAGATCGCCAGCAGGTGCAGGTTCTCCCACTGCGCGAACGAGTTGAGGATCCAGGCGTCGTGGTTCTGGCCGTGCAGGAACGCGGCGCGCGGATCCTGCAGCCAGGCGTACTCGCCCTGGACCGCGACGTTGCCGTAGACCGCCTGCGCCTCGGCGCCGTAGATGCGCCGCCACTTGTACTCGGTGCGGGTGCCGGCGGCGGCGTCCTCGACCACGCTGGTGTAGCCCGCGGCGAGCTCGCTGTCGCGCGCCTCCCAGTAATCCGACTCGCTCCCGCCCGCGATCAGGGTCGCCGGGCGCGCGTCGAAGGCGCGGTCGTAGCTGCTGTGCAGCGCGGTCGCCCCCACGTAGGTCCCGGGCGCCAGGAGGTACTTCAGGTTGGCGCCGAGCAGGTCCTCGCGGAACGCGTCGCGCCGGAGGCCGGTCGGCGTGCCGCTCTCGGTGAGCCAGTCGTCGAGGAACATCTGGGTCGGCCGGGGATTCATCGTGACGTACCGGTTGACCGTGCCGTCGGGATTGAGGATCCCGTCGCGGCGGTCCGACGACCCCAGCAGGATCACGTTCACGTCGCCCAGGCTGCCCTCGACGGCGCCGCCGGTGAGCGCGTACTCGTGGGTGCGGCTGAGGTCGCCCCGGATCCCCAGCGGCCGCACGTTCCAGCCGTAGCCGGTCTTCCGGAAGTGGATGAAGTCCGTGTTGTCCATCACGAGACCCTGGCCGAACGCCGCGCGGAAGCTGCCCGCGACCGCGCGCTTGAGACGGAAGGGGCCGAGGTCCTTGCCCTTGACCTCGACGAAGGCCTTGAGGGTCTCGTCCCACTCCGCCTCGCCCAGGCCGCGGAACGAGCGCGCGCCGGCGCGGACGCCGTACGGCAGGTCGACCCGCACCTTGTGCGACATGTTGGGATTGAGCAGCTGCACGTTGCGGGTCAGGAAATCCGCGCCGATGTCCACGTCGAGCTGCGTGAATTCGGTGTCGGCGTTGAAGATCGGCGTGTCGTAATAGCGCACCTGGTAGTCGCCGCGCACCTGGTCGTCCGGACCGAAGTCGCGATCGTCGTACACGACGAAATCCCGCATCGTCCGGAACGAGTAGTAACGCAGCCCCTCGGCGCCGCGCAGCTGCCGGGCGTCGGCGAAGCCCCCCAGCCGGTCGCGCGCGCGCAGGATCGCCGTCGCGTCGACGGGCGAGACGTTCTGGAAGCTCATCAGCTCGAAGAGGTCGAGGTCGTTCACGTTCACGGGTTCCTGGAGCAGGTCCAGGTACTCGTCGACCAGGCCCTCGTTCGACCCCTCCTGGCCCAGGTAGTTGCTCACCTGGAGGTTGCTCGCCGTCATGCGCGCGATCGCCTGGTCGGCCACCGTCGGCGGCAGCACGGCCACGAGCGGCTTGAGCGCGGCGAGCACGTCCGGCGTGACGCCCTCGACGTCGCCGAGGTCGTACACGTTCTCGAAGTAGCGCACGTAGGTCCGGAACTCGTGGATGGCGCGCGCCACGGGCTCCGGGATGGGCAGGGCCAGGATCTCCTCCAGCGAGGCGCTGTTGAGATCCAGCTTGCCCTGGGTCGGAGCCGATCGACCGGAGCCGTCTGCGGCCGCCGCAGCGGCGGGCGGCCAGGCGAGTCCCGCGCAGCCCGCGACGAGGAGGCCCAGCCAGAGGGCCATTGCCTGCGGGCCGCTCGTGTGCGCGCGCGGCCTCACTTCGTATCACCACCCCAGGCCGCGGTCACGCCGAACTGGTGCGTCGTGTCGAGCACGCCCCCGCCGGTCGAGAAACCGTAGTTGAGCGCCCAGCCGCGCAGCGAGTAGCCGAAGCCCGCCGTGAGCTTGTTGGGCTCGGTGACGACGCCCGCGCGCAGCGCGAAGCCCGTGACCACCTCCAGCTCGAGCCCGCCGTGCCATTGCACCGGCTCGTCCTGCAGGGTCTCGAGCTCGAACGTGGTCGTCACGCCGGGGTACGGCGCGTAGGCGACGCCCGCGTGCAGGCGCTGCGGGATCTCCTCCTCGTCCTGGCCGATCTTGGGCGCGTTGAGGTTGTGGACGAGCACCCCGATCTGCGTGCGGTCGTGCAGGGTCGCCATCAGGCCGACGTCCACGCCGACCACCGTGTCGTCGCCGGGATCGAAGCCCGTCACGGTCTCGCCGAACTCGAGGCGGTAGACGCTCAGCCCGTAGCCCGCGGCCACCGAGGAGTGGAGGTCCTGGTAGAGGTAGAGCCCGTGGGAGAAGCTGAACGTCGACTCCGTCTGCAGGTCGACGTCCTCGTACTCGACCTTGAACTGGCGGAACCCGAAACCGAGGCTGCCGGCGCCGCCGGGCAGCCGGTGGGCGCCGCCGAGGAAGTAGAGCCGGTTGAAGTCCAGACCGTAGGGCTGCACGTAGCTCAGGCCGACCGCGCCGCCGGCCGGGGCCACGGCCAGGCCGGCGGGATTCAGGTTGCTGGCGAAGGGAGCGTCGGGCACCGCCACGCTCGCGTCGCCCATGGCCCGGGCGCGCGGGCTGACCATCACGTTCTCGAACGCCGCCCGGGCGGGCAAGGCGGCGAGCGCGGCGATGGTCGAGATCAGGATCGCTGCGAATTTCCGGTCCATCGCTCGTCTCCCGCTAATTGAGGCGCGTGGCCACGACCACGGGCGCGGTCTTGGTGGTCTTCTTGCCGGTCACTCGATCCACCGCCTGCAGGTGGACCACGTACATGCCGGCGCGGACGCGTTGGAAGGTGTCGTCGCGGCCGTCCCATTCGACCCGCGTGGGGAACTCGGGGATCCCGGAGACCGGCCCGTCGAAACGACTGTCCCAGAGCGAGATCACGAGCCGTCCCTCGAGGTCCAGGATCCGGAGCTTCGTCTCGCTATCCGCGAGCGAGACCATCTCGATCGCGAAGGTCTCGCCGAGAACCGGCAGGAAGGTGCGAGCCGGCACTCGCAGCGAGACGTCCTGCGCCGGCTCGAGCCCGGCCAGGAACAGTCCGGGCGTCGAGTAGACGAGCGAGAACGTCGCCGTCCAGTTCTCGCCGGTCTCGTCGCGGCCGTCGACCCCGTTGCTGCCGCTGGCCGGCTGGGTCCCCTCCTCGGCATCGACGCGGGTGTAGGATAGACTCCCGCTCGTCTCCACCTCGGTGAACCAGTCCTGGCTCGCGACCGGCGTGTCCGGATCGTAGCCAGGCACGGCGGTCTTGTCGAAGCTGTAGCGGAAGTTGCCCGTCTTCTCGTCGCCCCAGATGAAGACATCGATGTCGGTGACGGTCGGATCTCCCGCCCTCCAGTGGTAGAGGATGAGGGGCTCCCCGTAGAATTCTTCCATCTCCGGGATGCCCTTCGGGAGCTCGTCCGCGGAGCCGCCGTACGGGCGGTCGGGGGTGTAGATGCTGTTGCCGGGCAGGTCGCCCGGCGGATTGACGAAGACCGGTCGCATGGCCGGCACGTCGGCGACCGACAGCGAATCCGCGTACATCTCGAGATCGGGCAGGCTGTGGTACTGGCGTTCGAACCAGCCGCTGCTGGCCATCGAGACGACGAGGGTCTGGCCCGGACCGATGGTGGAGCCGTCAGGAAATCGGGCCGTGAAATCGTTGTAGTGTCCCCCGCCCACCGTCTGCTGCGTGGGGTCGCCGGCCGTGATCGCCCAGTAGACCTGCTGCCCGGACACGTAGCTGATGGCGTCGGTCAGGTAGTAGTCGCCGAGCGCGACGGCGTACGGGTTGGGATTGTGGATCTCGATGAACTCCGGCGCGATCTGCATCATGCTCTCGAACGGATAGATGTTGGCGCCGGCGTTGACCTCGGTGATGAGCAGCTTGGCCGCGCCGTCGTAGACTCCGGAGAACACGATCTGCTCGAGCACCTCCGGGGCGCCCTCGGGATACACGTCCCGCCGCTCCTCGCTGTCGACGACCTCCAGGTACCAGTCCACCACGGCGCCGTCGGGCTGGCTGGGGATCTCCCCCGTGAGCTCGAGACCGTCGGCGGTCATCGGTTCGCTCGTGAACGCACCACCGTCGACGGCGTAGTGGAGCGTGCCGGACAGGACGGGATCCACCGCCTCGACGGACGCGGTGATCACGCACGGGAGCCCCGTGAAGGCGGCGCCGACCGCGACGCCGGTGATCGTCGGCGGGGGTACGTCGGCGACGACCGCCGTCCGCGGCCGCCGATCGCCGCCGGCCGGCCAGACGGCCACGCCGTCGCCGGAGCCGGTCACGGTCGCGTACCATTCGAGAGCCGCGCCGGTGACCTGGCCGGGAATCGCGGCGCTCCAGGTGTCGCCGCCCTGATCGGCGCCGGTCGCGGTCTGCCAGGCTCCGCCATCCACGCGGTACCGGACCTCCATCCCGGTGATCTCGTCGTAGGCGACGGCGGTGACCGTGATGACGGTCGGCAGGTCCGCGTAGGAGGGTCCCACGGATCCGGCGAGCACGATGGGCGCCGGCGGGAACCAGGTCGCGGGCGGTGTCGCGGGCTCCTGCGCGGCGATGTCGTCCCAGCTCGCCAGGAGATTCTCGCCGGTCTCGTCGTGACCGGTCGCGCCGTTGCCGCCCGACTGCGGCTCGCCCGACTCGACGGCGTTGACGCGCCGCAGGGCGTGCCCGAACGTCGGCGCCGTGCCGGCGGCGGCGACCTGCGCGCCGACCGCGGTGTCCGGCAGGTACGTGCTCTCGCCGACCGCCACTCCGGTCTTGTCGATGCGCACGCGCTGATCCGCGCCATAGATCAGGTAGTCGAGATCCTCGACGAGATCGCCGCCGGTCCAACGGTACAGCACGATGCTGTCTGCGGTCGTGCTCAGCGCGGGCGTGTTGGTCCCGCTCGATCCGAGCCCGGCGCCGATCGAGCCGGTGGCGACCTCGACCATCTCCGGCACCTGGTCGGGCGCCAGCCCGTCCTCGAACAGCTCGAGGTCCGGCAGGCGGCCGTAGGCGTCCTCGTACTGGCCGGTGCCGTTCAAGGCGATCACGAGCGTGTCGCCGGCCGCGAGCCTCAGGCCCGCGGGGAAGCGGCAGTGCACGTTGCCGGACGAGCCACCGCCGGAGTTCTCGCCCACCGCCACGTTCCAGTAGAACTGGCCGAGCTGGGTGTCGTGCGCCGTGGACAGGTACACGTCCGACAGGTCCGCCTCCACGCCCGTCGGATTGACGACCTCGATGAACGGGCTCCCGAACGGCGCATCCTCGATCACGCGCGTGCGCACCACGACCTCGCTGAGCAGGAGGTGGTCAGCGTCCTGAGCGGGGACCGCGGCAGGCACCACCAGCAGGGCGAGAACCGGCAGCAGACCGGGACGCCGGGACTGGTTCCTCCGGACTTGAGACATGGAGACACTCTCCCGTGGAAGGCGTCGTCAGCGCGCGCCGGAGCGCTCGGATCCCCCGGTCGCGGCCGGGGAACGGTCACGGACGATGGGTGCGACAGATTAAGCCCATCGGCGGCCGGAAATCAAGGAAACGGTTGTCGGCGGACTTCCCGTGCACAAACCGCTCGCGCCGGGGCCGCGGCTGCGGTTGAATAGACCCGCAGGTCGCCGGCGGGGGCGGGTGTTCCGCCCACGGCCGCGCGGTCCGGGCAGGAGCTCGACGACCCATGGCCCGCGATCCGTTCGCACCGCTCTGCCGCCGGCAACGCGCCCGCGGTCGCGCGCGCGCCGCCCGGCGGGCGCTGTCCCGGCTCGTCCTGCCTGGCCGTCCGCGCGCCCGGCGCGAAGGTCCGCCCAGCGTCGTGCTCATCGGCGTCGATACCCTGCGGCGCGATCACGTGGGCCCCGAGTTGACCCCGTCCCTGCACGCGCTCGCCGCCGCCGGGCTCGACCTCACCGACGTGACTGCGCCCGCGCCCTGGACGCTTCCGTCCTTCGCCGGCGCGCTGACCGGCCTGATGCCGTCGCTGCACGGCGCGCGCCTGACCGGTCAGGTCCGCAACATGGACGCCCAGCCGCCCCGGCGCCTGCGGGACGGCACCGTCACCCTGGCGCGACACCTGGCCGCCCGCGGTTACGCGACCTGCGCCCTCTACGCGAACCAGTTCTTCGGCTTCGGGCTCGCCGAGACCTTCCAGCGGCACCAGTACCTCAACCTGACCGCGGACCACCTCCTGGCGGAAGCCGCGGAGTGGATCCGGCGGAACGCCGGACGCCCGTTCTTCTGCTTCGTGCTCGTGAACGACCCTCACGAGCCCACGACGCCGCCGGTCGACCTGCTCGTCTCCGAGCTGGCTGCCCTCGACGTGGCGCCGCCCTCGAGCCGGGAGCTGCAGCAGCTGGCGGCCTGGGGCGACCCGGACCGGCCCGACGCTCATCTGGGCCTCTGCGGCTGGCCGCTCCCCGAGCCGGCCAGGCGGACGCGCGAGCTCAAGCGCGCGGTCTACCGCGCCTGCGTCCGCGAGATCGACCGCGCGATCGGCCGCTTCGTCGAGCGCCTGGAGCGCCGGGGGCTCGCCGACCACGTGCTCTGCACGGTGTTCAGCGACCACGGCGAGGAGTTCTGCGACCACGGCGCCGAGGCCCACGCCTGGGACCACGACCCCCGCCGGGTCCGCGGCATCGGCCACGGACACTCGCAGTTCCAGGAGCTGCTGCACGTGCCCTGGCTGAGCTGGGGCGCCGGCGTGCCGGCGCTCGGCCAGGTCGGCACGCCGGTCTCGCTGCTCGACCTCGCGCCGACCGTGGCCGACTGGCTCGCCGCGGGTGCGTTCCCGCTGCCCGCGCCGGCGGTCCCGGGGATGGTCGGCCGGCCGCTGGCGACCGCCGGCCCGGATCCCGATCGCGTGCTGCTCGCCGAGTCCATCGCCTTCGGACCCGACCTGGTGTCCGTCCGCCAGGGTCCCTGGAAGCTGATCGCCCACCGCGAGGGCCGGCCGCTGGGGCTCTACGACCTCGCCGCCGATCCGCGCGAGCGCGACGACCGGCACACCGCCCAGCCCGAGCGGCTGCGCGCGTTCCAGGCCGTGCTCGCGCGCTGGCGCCAGGCCGTCCCGCCGGCCGTGGAGCGGGGCAAGGGCGACGGCGGCTCGGGCTGGTCGTCGATCGACGACGAGGTCCGGAAGCGCCTGAAGGACCTGGGGTACGGCGAGTAGCCCCGCCCGCCGGACGATCGCGATCCCGCTCCTCGAACCGCGATCCCGCCGCCGTGTGATTCTCGGTGTTCGATTTCGTCCGAACCGATGAGTGGCTCCCCCCAAACCCGATCACCTTCGCCCCGAGGTGCGCCATGCGTGAAATCCTCCGCTGTCTCGCCCTGGTCGCGCTCGCGACCGCCGTGTCCCTCGCCCTGGCCGCCGAACCAGAGCCCCAGCTGCCGGCGGCCCCGCCCGCTCGCGAGAACCCGTCCGCCGCGCCCGACCTGGACGTCAACCAGGCCGAGATCGAGGCCGGCGTGGCGCTCGACCCGCTCAAGGCGGAGTCCGGCGCCGTTGGCGCCGACGCCGCCTCGCCGATGATCGCGGAGATCGAGGCCGTGCTCGCCGCGAGCCGCGCCGCGGTCGCCGAGCTCTCGGCGCGCGCCGCCACCGCCGACCCCGCGACTGCGCACGCTCTGCAGGAGCAGATCGCGGGCCTCAAGCAGCAGGCCGAGCTGGACATCCTGGGGATCCAGGTCCGCCACGCCCGCGCCGCCGGCGACGTCGAGCTGGCCGCGCGGATCGAGGCCGACATCGCCGCGATCCTCGATCCCCCGGCGCCGACCGCGCCGGCCGAACCCCGTCCGGCGCCCGCCGAGCAGAACTAGGAGGTCGCCGCCATGCGCAGAATCGCCCCCTGCCTGCTCGCGCTGGCAATCCTCGCCGGCATGACCGGCACGGCCCTCGCCGACGTCTCGCCGTCGATCGAGGTCCGCCTCGTCTCCCCCTTCGTCGCGGTCCAGGCCGGCGAGACCTATGCCGGTCGGTTCGAGATCTCCTGCGGGGAGGCCGGCACGCTATCCGGCTTCAGCCTCGCGAGCGCGGGCTGGTCCGCCAGCCTGCGGCCGACCGCGACGTCCGTCGCCGTCGCCGCCGGCGACCGGGTCACGCTCGAGTTCACCGCGCAGGCGCTCGATCCCGGCCAGCGTCTCGAGTTCGCCTGCGACTTCAACGGCTACCGCGTGCTCCACGCGATCGACCTCTCCGAGCGGAACGTCCGCAATCTCACCGAGGGCGCCGCGACGCGGCCATTGCCCGCGTTCCTCGACACACCCGGCGACCGCACCTACGGCGAGCTGGACGTGCTGCTCGGCGGCGAGCTGCCGCCCGAGCCGCGGGGCGCGCGCCGCACCGTCACCGTGACCGGGCGTTTCGGCTGCACGCGCAGCGACGGCGCCTTCCATCCGGCCCACTCGATCCTGATCGAGGTCATGGACCAGGACCCGATCGGCGACGACGTGCTGGCCACCACCTCGACGAACTACGACGGCTACTATACCGTCACGTTCAACAGCGACGACGCCGGTTGGCTCGACGAGCCGGACGTCTACGTGCGGTTCACCCTGGAGAACGGCCGCGTCCGGGTCTACGAGCCGTCGAGCGGCGACAATTACGTCTTCGCCACGGGCGTGACCAACGACTACACGGGGACCTACCTCGACTACGGCACGCTGCTGCCGGCCGATCCCGACCTCCAGGCGTGCGTCTTCCTGCATACCCAGGCCAGCCGCTCCTGGGTCCACGACAACAACATGGGCTACGACGTCCCCGCCTGCCGCGTCGAGTGGCCGTCGGCCGCCTGGCCCAACTGCAGCGGGGACGGGCGCATCCAGATGCGCAGCGACTTCAGCTGGAACGACGGCTGCCTCTGGCACGAGTACGGCCACTGGTTCGACCACGAGCTCGCGAGCTGGGAGCCGTGGAACTACTGCAACGGCATCTGCGACAACTCCCCGAGCGACTGCGGGCACTGCTTCTGGTGCGAGGAGAGCCAGGCCGTCGCGTGGCTCGAGGGCTGGGCGCAGTTCCACTCCTACGCGGTCGGCGCCTGGTATCCGGGCTACTACGGCACGTCGCCGCTGGATGCGGTCAGCGCCGAGAACCTCAACGACTGCGGCGGCGCCTACGACGACCCCCTGCTCACCGAGGGCTTCATCGCCGCCCTGACCCAGGACATCGCCGACAATCTCCAGGATAGCCACGGCGTGTACGGCGACTACACCGACCGCCTGGCCACGGGCGCGCTCGCGGTCTTCACGGTCAACGACCTGGACAACCCGACCGGGTCGCTCGACTTCACGACGAAGTATCTCGCGCGGAACCCCGGCCAGCGCGAGGCGTTCTGGGAGACCGCCGCCAACTGCGGGTTCATGCTGGACACGACGCCGCCGGGTGTCGTGACGAACCTGAACTCGACCGACCACACCGCGGGCGTGGCGTCGCCTGACCCGACGGTCCGGATGGTCTGGACGCGCGCTTCGGACAACCTGTCCGGCATCGCCGGCTACGGGCTCTACATCGCGTCCGGCGGTCCCGGGATGCCGTCGGCGGTCCAGGACATCGGCGACGTGACCACCTACACGACCGCCGCGCTCTCCCCCGGCACGTACTACTTCTGCATCCGCGCGGTCGACAACGCCGGCTACTGGAGCGCGGACTACGCGTCCTGGGGGCCGATCGTGATCCGCGAGCCGGACCCGGCCGATCTACTGCCGTACCTGCACGCCGGCTGGGACTACCCGCTGGTGCCGCGGTCGACGGACGACGCGACCCTGAACTCGGCCGTCGTGCCGCCGACCCTGCCCGGCGACGCGACCGGCACGTACTGGAACATCTTCGGCCACAACCAGGGCGAGGCGTCGACCGGCGTCGGCTTCTACGCCTGGCTGAACATCGACGGCGTCTACACCGGGAACGCCTACTGGACCGCGGTCGGCGCGGGCGGCTATTACTACGGCCCCAACCGCGGGCCCGTCTTCGTGCAACCGGGCCGCCACTCGTTCACGTGCCGCCACGACGCCACCGATCTCGTCGCCGAGACGATCGAGTCCAACAATCCCTTCGGCCGGCAGTTCATCTGGACGCCGTCCACGATCGTCCCCGGCGCGATCGCGCTGCGCCCCGCTCCGCCGGAGGAGATGGGCGGTTGGGACGAGGTCACCTCGGGAGTGAGCTACTACAACTGCGACGGCCTGCGCATGGCGACGAGCAACGGGTGGTGGCATGCGCTGGCGGTATGGGCCGAATCCGACGACGATGATTTCGACTGTCGGATCCACACGGCATCGACCGGCGCGCAGGACGGGTTCAGCAGCTACCTGGCCTTCAGCTCCCAGGGCTACGGCAGCCTCGACGCGGTGATCGCCAACCGGAACGTGGCCGGCGACGCGAACTGGGACGTCGGCGTGCTGCGCTGGAACGGCGACGGCGCCTACCGGGCTTACCACGCCTACAGCCAGACCATGGCCTTCGGCGACTCGATCACCGTGGCCATGGACGTGAACCAGCCGATCCTGCTGCGCGAGTTCTACGTGTCCGAGTCCCACTACGGCCCGGTCAGCGTGACGGCGAGTTGCGACCCGACCGAAGGTCCGCTGCGCCTGCTCGTCCTGCACCGGGACTTCGCCCAGGGCACCCTCACGAGCGGCAGCCAGGTCGGCGCGGCGTGGACCGGCAGCGACGGCTTCGCGCGCGTCTCGGCCGACCTGACGGTCGCGGGCTGGTACGGCATCGCCGTCTACCGCGACCAGTCCAGCGGTCTGGACGCGCTCGACGTGACCATCGAGGTCTCGACGACGCCGCCCGACCTCCTGCCCTGGACGCCGGCCGGCTGGCACGCGGGCATCACGCCGCGGCCCGCCCTCGACGGCACGAACGTCTGGTGCCCCGCGCCAGACACGCTGTTCAGCACGCCCGGCGCGACCTACCTGAACATCGCCGCCACCAATGCCGGCCCGGTGCCGTCGAGCCTCCCGACGAACGAGTTCTTCGACGGGAACTACCTCGGCTACGTGAGCTGGGGCGAGCTGCCGGCCGGCGCGACCGTGAGCTACAACTGGAACCACGCGTTCGCGTTCGCCCCCGGCCGCCACGTCCTCTCGATGCGCGTCGACCCAGCCCAGGAGATCGAGGAGACCAACGAGGGGAACAACGTCCGGGGCGAGCAGTGGATCTGGAGCCCCGTCGCGATCACGCCGCCGCAGGCGCTCGTCCGCAGCGCGCCGCCGGTGAGCAACGCCGGCTGGAGCGACATCACGACCGGCGAGGGCCTCTGGTACAACTGCGACGGCCTGCGCCTCGTCGGCACCGGCAGCGGCTACTGGAAGGCGGTGGCCATCCTGCCGGCGGCGGGCTCGGACTTCGACTTGCGCCTGCACGCCCGCGGCGTCGGCGCCAAGACCGGGTTCGCCACGTCCCTCGTGGGGTCCTTCGAGGGCGGCACGAAGACCGAGTACGTCCTCGTCGACTACAACGTTGTCTCGTGGCGTGACTTCGACGTGGGCATCCTGCGCTGGAGCGGCGCCGGCACCTACCAGGTGCACGCCGGCGCCTCGATCTACCACGGCTCGCATCCCACGGGTTACTGGGGACCGTTCTCGGTGCCCGCGGGGGGCCTGGTCGAGATGCACGAATTCCTCTTCGCTCCCGAGACCTACACCGTCACCGTGGAGAACCTCTCGGACGCCGACCTCGGGGTGGCCGTCCACCGCTCGGGGCAGGCGTACCAGAACCGCGCCGGCGCGGTCGCGTTCGCGGCCGGCGGCGGCGCCGGCGAGGGCGAGAGCTTGAGCTTCGCGGTCGACGCGCCCGCCTACTACTGCCTGATCGTGTACCGGGACGACCAGGCCGGCGACCCGGCGCCCTTCCGGCTGCACATCGCCAACAGCCTGACGCCGGTCGTCGAGGACGGGCTGCCGCGGGCGACCCGCCTGGCCGGAGCGTGGCCGAACCCCTTCAACCCGCAGACCACGATCGCGTTCGAGCTGGCGCGCGCGGACCATGCCCGTGTCGCCGTCTTCGACCTGCAGGGTCGGGTCGTGCGGACGCTGGTCGACGAGGATCTGCCGGCCGGACGCCACACGGCGGTCTGGCAGGGCTGCGACGACGGCGGCCGCGCCGTCGCGAGCGGCGTGTACTTCGTCCGCCTGCAGGCCGAGAGCGGCGGGGGGATGGCGAAGGTGGTCCTGGTGAAATAGCGGCTCCGGCCGACCGGAGCCGGCGTGGCGACCGGCGCGCGCAGGGCGGGATCCCCGCCCGGCGTGCGCCGGTCGCTCGCTCCGGTCAGCGCTTCAGGAACGCCTGCGGGTCGATCCCCTGCAGGCCCGCCCAGCCCGGCTCCTCCATGGCCAGGACCGAGTGACAGAGCTCGCAGTCCTGCGAGATCGTCTCGCCGCTCTCGGCGACGTGCGCCTCGTCGTGGCAGCGGAAGCAGCCGCCGCTCGAGATCTCGCCGTCCGCGTCGAAGTGGGAGAGGTTGCTGCGGTAGGTGCCCCACCCGAGGTTCATCTGCGGCCAGACGTTGCGTTCCAGGACCTGCGCGAGCCGGGCCGCCGTCGGCTCGAGGCCGGCCTCCAGCGCGGCGAGGTCCTCGGGATGTTCCTCCGCGTAGATCTCCCGGAGCCGCGTCGCGAGGAGCGCGGCGGTGTCGTCCCCCGGCTGGACCTCGCGAAGGACCCGCTCGCCCTCCTTGCGCAACCAGGGGACCGCGGGGTCGAGCGCGCCGACGGCGAGCGCGAGGTCCACGGCGCGATGCGGCAGATCGTAGATGTGCGTGGGGCGGTTGTGGCAGTCGAGGCAATCCATCACGCGCCAGGTGCCGGCCGTGGAATCGGCCTCGGCACCGTCGCGCAGGTAACGGATCTCGCCGTCCGGCGTGGTCTGCACGACCTCCACGATGTCCTCGCGCTCGCGGTCGAGGTGACGGTAGCGGACCTGGTTGCCCGGATCGATGTGCCAGTGGATCCCGCTCGCGCCGCCGGCGGCGCCGGGCGTGTCCGGACCGCCGACGTGCAGGACGAGCGCGGTCGTGGTCGCCGTGTTGTCGCGGTCCTGCTGGTACCGCTCGTGGGCGACCAGGCGCGAGCCATGGAAGCGCGCCGGCCAGTGACAGACCTCGCAGGTCTCGCGGGCCGGTCGCAGGTTCTCGACGGGCGTCGGGATCGGCCGGTGGAAATCGTCGGTGAGGACGGCGTAGACCTGGCGGATGCCCGAGAGCTTCGCCCGCACGAACCACGACGCGCCGGGGCCGATGTGGCAATCGACGCACCGGACGTTCGCGTGGGGCGAGCTGGCGTGGGCCGTCGCCTCGGGCGCCATCACCTCGTGGCAGACGTAGGAGCAGAACTGATTCGAATCGGTGTAGTGGTAGGCCTCGAAGCTGAAGAGGCCGAGCCCGATCAGGATCGCGAACGTCCCCACGCCGACCGCCAGGACCCGGCGCAGTTGCGCCGGCTCGAGGAGATCGCCGATCACGTGGGGAGCGCCTTCGCGCTTCTCGCGGGACCGCCGCACCAGGTTGCCGACGAGGATCAACGCCAGGCCGAGCAGCAGGAACGCCGGCAGGAGCATGAACCCGATGAGATCGACGTAGGGGTTCGACTCCCGGCCCACGATCGCGTTGTAGAGGTACACGAAGAACATCAGGATCAGCAGGAAGACGGTCACCACCACCAGCATGCTGCCGGATGCCGCAAGCCAGTTGTCCCAGAAGATCGGCAGCCGTCGCGTGAACCAACCCCTCAACCGCCCGAGCATCGGTTCGCGCCCGCCACCATTCGCCTGCATCGCGACAACCTCCGGCCAGTGACCGTGAAAACCAGAGCACCGGGCCATGATATCAGGGCGCCTGCGCCTAGGCCAGGACCGATCACGCGACCGGCGTCCGTCCGGCGGCGGGCTCGCGCCCGAGTCCCATGCCCACGACGAGCCAGAAGAGCAGCGCCACCTCGGCGTCGCCGAAGTTCCACTCGAAGAGCCCTGCCACCATGAGCCCGCACCACGCGCCCAGCGCGCCCAGGCACCAGGCCTGGGCCAGGTCTTCCTCGCCGGGCGGCCCCCGCCGGCGGCTCCAGCCCGGCGATCGCCAGCGGCGCAGCAGCTGCACCAGGACCGCGGTCAGGAAGCCGAGCGCCAGCACGAGGCCCGGGAGGCCCCAGATCACGGCGAACATCACGAGGTTGCTGTGCAGGTGCCCCTGGACCTCGATGGCCGGCTGGTCGCCGTGGTGCTCGCGGTACAGGGTCGAAAGATCGCGGTCGCCGACGCCGACGAGCGGGTGCTCGCGCACCCAGTCCCAGCCCGTGCGCCACATGAGGACCCGTTGCGTATTCGTGGGGTCGGCGGGATCGAACGCGGAGGCGAGGCGCGTCCTGAGCGCGCCGGGCAGGACCAGCGCCGCGAGCGCCGCGGCGGCCGCGAGGACGAGCAGCCAGCGCGGCCGCCAGAGCGCCGTGATCAGCGCCGCGCCGGCCAGGAAGCCGAGCCACGCGCTGCGCGTGAGCGTGAGCAGCAAGCAGGCGAGCACCACGGCGAGCGCGGCCGCCGCCCACCAGCGATGCCGCCGCGCGCGGGCGACGAGCACCACCGCGACGAGCACAAGGGCGGCGATCATGAGCAGGCCGCCGCCGGTCATGTACCCGCTCAGCGGCGCCGCGCGGCCGGCGAGCTGGCCGCCGGCCTCGTAGCGCGCGCCGCCCTCGCGCGCGAACCGGACCATCCCGACCAGGGCCGAGACGACCGCCCCGGACGTCAGGGCCACCAGGACCGCGAGCCGCCATCGCCGCGGCGCGCCAAGGGATGCCGCCGCCCAGATCGGCGCGAGCAGGTACCAGCGGCGGGCATAGACGAGGCTCTGGCCGGGGTCGCCCGAGAAGGGGATCACGAGCAGGGCCCAGCCGGCGAGCGCGAGCGCGGGCCATTCGAGGCCCGTGCGCTGTGGCGCTCGTCCCCGCAGCCAGCGCCAGACCAGGACGGCCGCGAGCAACCCGAGCACGCTCTGGCTCGCCGCGATCGAGAGGGTCGCCACGAAGGCGAGGAGCACCAGCAGGAGTCGGGCCGCCTGGTCGAGGGAGCGCGGCACGGCTCAGACCACGACGCGGTCGGCCAGCGCGTGCACCCGGCCGGCGAGGTCGAGGAAGGTGCGGCGCGCCGGCGAATCCTGGTGGGGCAGCATGACGGGCCGCCCGGTGTCGCCGCCCTCGCGGATCTGCGGCTCGATCGGGATCTGCGCGAGCAGCGGCAGGCCGAACTGGTCGGCGACCCGCTGGCCGCCGCCCGTGCCGAAGATGTCGTAGCGCTTGCCGTTGTCGGGACAGAGGAAGTAGCTCATGTTCTCGACGATCCCCAGCACCGGCACGTCGACCTGGCGGAACATCTGGACGCCGCGCCGCACGTCCGCCAGCGCCATCTCCTGGGGCGTCGTCACCATGACGACGCCCGCCAGCGGCACCTGCTGCACGAGGGTCAGCTGGGCGTCGCCGGTGCCGGGCGGCATGTCGACGACGAGGTAGTCGAGGTCCTCCCAGGCGGTGTCCTTGAGGAACTGCTTGACCGCCGAGAAGACCATCGGTCCGCGCCAGATGACGGCCTGGTTGGGGTCGATCAGCAGCCCCATGCTCAGCACCTGCAGACCGGCGGCGCGGCCGGGAATGATCCGGCGCTCCTCGGTGACCTCGGGCGGGGTGTCCACGCGGAGCATCGTCGGCAGCGACGGGCCGTAGATGTCGGCGTCGAGCAGGCCGACGCGATGTCCGTGCTCGGCGAGCGCGAGCGCCAGGTTCACCGCGACCGAGCTCTTGCCGACCCCGCCCTTGGCGCTGGCCACGGCGACGACCCGGCGTACGCCCGGCAGCTTCCCCCGGTCGGCCCAGGGATCCGGCGACTGGCCGTGCGGACCGGCCGGCGCCGCCTTCCGCTTGCCCTCGCCGCCGGAGCGGTCGTCGACCTCGACCGAGAGCGAGCGAATGCCCGGCAACGCGCGCAGGCGATCCAGCGCGGCGGCGCGGACCGCTTCGATCGTCTCTTCCTTCTCGCTGGTGCGGACGATCTCCACCAGGACCTCGCCCCCGTCGACCTGCACCTTGCCGACCAGGTCGATCTTCACGATGTCGACCTTGGTGCCCGGCACCTTCACCTCGCGCAATGCGGCGAGGATGTCGTCGCGGGTCAGACTCACGTCGATTCCTCCGGGTTGATCGGCGCCACCGCCGGACAGGCCAACAGTGCACCGGGCTTGCTCCCTTGGCAACTGCCCGTCACAATACCGCCGGCTGGCTGGACCTGCCCTTCGCGTCCCGGGAGCCGCCCATGGATCGGATCACCGCCGTGATCATCGTCCGCGACGAGGCGGACCGCCTGCCCGCCTGCCTCGCGAGCCTGCGCGCAGCGGTGGACCAGATCGCCGTCCTCGACACCGGCAGCACCGACGGCACCCGCGACCTGCTCGCGCGGCTGGCCGCCGATCCCGACCAGGTGCCGCCCCTGGAATGGGCGGCTCGCCCGTTCGATGATTTCTCCAGCAGCCGCACGGCCGCGCTGGCCCTGGTCGAGACGCCGTTCTGGCTCTGGATCGACGCCGACGAGCGGCTGTCGGCGGACCTCGCCGCCGAGATCGCCGACCGCCGCCGGCGCGACGAGCTCGGCGAACACGACCTGTGGCTCGTCCGGCGGGAGAACCGCGTCCTCGGCCGGATCATGCGTGCGCGGAGCCTGTCCGGCCAGACAGTCGCGCGGCTGGGCCGCACCGGGCGGATCCGCCTGTCCGGGGACCCGGTGCACGAGGGGCTCGTGCCGGTCGACCCGGACGCGACCGTCGGCCGCCTCGTGGCTCCGCTCGAGCACGAGGCCCTCACGGCGATCCGGCCGTACCTGCGCAAGATCGATCTCTACACCACGCTGGAAGCGCGGGCGGGGCGCAGCCGCTACGGCTGGCGGCAGCCCTTGCACCTGGTGGCGACGCCCCCCGCTGCCTTCTGGCGCGAATACGTGTGGCGCGGCTGCTGGCGCGACGGCCGCGCCGGGCTGGCCTGGGCCGCGCTGGGAGCCTGGTCCACCTTGCTGCGCTCGTGGAAGGTCCTGCGGGCCCGGCGTTAGCGCAGGCCGAGGCCAGTGACCACCATGTCCAGGATCCGGTCGTGGTCGAACGCCAGCGGCGGCTGCTCGTGGATCGGGAACCAGCAGACCTTGGCCGCGTCGTCCCCGGCCTTGACGGCCGGCGGCTCGCCGACCAGTTCGGCCACGTACACGATGGACACCGTGTGGCCGCGCGGGTCGCGGTCCGGTCGGCCGAAGGCGCGGAACTGCCGGAACGGCAGCCCCTCCAGGCCGGTCTCCTCGGCGACCTCCCGGCAGACCGCCTGGTCCGGGTCCTCGCCGTATTCCACGAAGCCGCCGGGCAGCGCCCAGGCCCCCGCGAACGGCTCCTCGCGGCGCTCGACGAGCAGGACGACGTGGCGCGGGGCCCCGCCGTGCCGGTGCCGGCGCACCAGCACGACGCCGTCCACGGTGAGCGCGGGATTGCGGAAGCGCGGCCGGAGACAGTCGTCGCCCGCCATCGCGCTACTTGGCGGACTGGTAGGAGGCGAGCGCAGCCTTCTGCGTCTCGTAGGTTTCGAATACCAGTTTCAGCTGCGTGACGTTCAGGATGTTGTCGATCCGCGGCGAGACCTCGCAGATCTTCATCGATCCGGCGTTCTTGCGCAGCGTGTGGAAGGCCGAGACCAGGATCCCGAGACCGGTCGAGTTGATCCAGGTGACCTTGGACATGTTCAGCAGGATATCCACGTAGCCTTCGTTGATCAGGGTCTTGATCTCGCCGTGGAACTTGTCGTAGTCAGGGCCACCCATGATCTTCCCCGACAGGGCCAGGACCATGACCTCGCCCTCGGGCGACTTCTGGATGTTCATCGGCGACTCCCGCGCAAGGGTGCTGGGCGGCCGCGGTCGCGCGGCCCGGATTCGAGTTCGGTCATGAGAATGCCCCGCGACGGGCGCCGAAGCAAGCGCCGACTGGACCGCGACCGGGATCTGCTGATAGATTCGTCTCGAATCCCGCGCACCAGACAGACCGACCCGTGAGGTCATGGCATGGCCACCGTCCGCCCCCCCGTTCTCGCCGGCACGTGGTATCCGGCGGATCCCCGACGCCTGCGCGATCTGGTCGCGAACTACCTCGCCGGCGCCGATCGCCGCCAGGCTCCGGCCGGGGTGCCGGTGATCGCGCTCGCGCCCCACGCCGGCTACGAGTACAGCGGGAGGGTGGCGGGCAAGGCCCACGGACTTCTCGCCGGCATCCCCTACGCGGCGGTGTTCATCCTCGCACCCAGCCATCGTGCGCACCTGGATCGGCCGGCGCTCTCGGGTCTGGACGCGTTCGCGACGCCGCTGGGCGAGGTCCGGGTGGCCACGGACATCGTCCGCGAGCTGGCCGCGTCGGGCGCGTTCTGCGTGAACGACCGGGCCCACGCGTTCGAGCACGCCATCGAGATCCAGCTGCCGTTCCTCCAGTGTGCGCTGCCGGCGGAGACCCCGATCGTGCCGATCCTGGTCCCGCACCTCACGGCGCGCCGCCGCGCGGATGCGGCGCGGGCCCTGGACCGCTGGCGGGACGGACGGCACCTGTTCCTCGTGTCCAGCGACCTGACCCACTACGGGGCGGAGTACGGCTACGTGCCGTTCGCCGATGACATCCCGGAGCGCCTCGAGAAGCTGGACTCCGGCGCGATCCTGAGATTCCTCGCGCACGACGGGCCGGGCCTGGCGGCCTACGGCCTCGAGACTGGGATCACGATGTGCGGCCTGGAAGCGGCGGTCCTGGCCCTGGACGCGCCGGCCCCCTCCGGGCACCAGTCGGTCCTGGCCGGATACGAACGCAGCGCCGACCGGTCCGGCGATTACTCCCTCTCGGTGAGCTACGCCGCGGCCGTGATCAGCGACCCGGGGGCAGTCCTGGCGACCGGGCCGGCCGCGACCGAGGCGGCCGCGACGCTGGCGTCCGGAGGTACTTCCGACCCGGCGGCGCGGGCGGCGCCGGCGGACGCGCCGCTCGCGTCCGGCAGCCTCGACGACGCCGAACGCAGGTTCCTCGCGCACCTCGCGCGCGAGGCCGTGGTCGCCGCGGTCTGCGGCGGGCCGCCGCCGGTCGCCGCCCGGTCGGCGACGGCCGCGGGCATCTCGCTCTCGCCGCGCCTGCGGGCGAATCGGGGCGCGTTCGTGACCCTCACGAGGCGCGGACACCTGCGCGGTTGCATCGGCTACATCGAGGGGATCAAGCCGCTCGTGGAGGCCGTCGTCGACAACGGCGGCAGCGCCGCCGTGAACGACCCCCGTTTCGCCCCCGTCCGCGAGGACGAGCTGAACGATCTGCACGTCGAGGTCTCGGCCCTGACGCCTCTGCGCGCGGTCGCCGGACCCCAGGACATCGAGATCGGCAGGCACGGCGTCGTGCTCGCCAAGGGCCGGCGGCGGGCTGTCTTTCTGCCGCAGGTCGCCCCCGAACAGGGCTGGGATCTCGCGACGACCCTCGAGCATCTCGCGTGCAAGGCCGGACTGCCGGCCGACGCCTGGCGCGAGGACTGCGAGTTCCAGGTCTTCGAGGCGGAGATCTGCACGGAGTGACCCGGTTGCCGCCGTGACGAAAAGCAGTTGTTCAAAGGAGTTCGCGAGACTATTGTTTCGGGTCGTGCTGCCGGCGCCGCGCCGGAGTCGTCCAACCCTGTCAACGACCGGGAGATCATGGGGCTTCTAGACAAGGTTCATCAGTTCAAGACCGCGCGCCAGCTGATGGATGCGGGGCTCTACAACTACTTCCGCCCGATCGAATCGGCCCAGGAGAACACGGTCCGATACAACGGGCGCGAAGTCATCATGCTCGGCAGCAACAACTACCTGGGGCTGACGAACCACCCGAAGGTGAAGGAGGCGGCCAAGGCGGCGCTCGAGAAGTACGGCAGCGGCTGCGCCGGGTCTCGCTTCCTCAACGGGACCCTCGACGTCCACGTGGCGCTCGAGGAGAAGCTCGCCGACCTCGTCGGCAAGGAGAAGGCGCTGGTCTTCTCGACCGGCTTCTTCGCGAATCTGGGAACGATCTCCACCATGGTCGGCCGCAACGAGACGGTGATCGTCGACCGCACCGACCACGCCTCGATCATCGACGGCTGCCGCATGAGCTACGGCAACGTGCGGAAGTACAAGCACCAGGACATGGCGCACCTCGCCTACTGCCTCGAGCAGGAGCCGGACACGGACAAGCTGATCGTCGTGGACGGCGTCTTCTCGATGGAAGGCGACATCGCGAAGCTGCCCGAGATCGCGGCGCTCGGGCGGAAACACAAGACCCTGGTGATGGTGGACGACGCGCACGGCATCGGGGTGATGGGCGCCCAGGGTCGCGGCACCTGCAACCACTTCGGGGTGACCGACGACGTCCACCTGATCGTGGGCACGTTCAGCAAGAGCCTCGCCTCGGTCGGCGGCTTCGTCGCGTCGGACGCCGAGACGATCCACTACATCCAGCACCTCGCGCGCGTGATGATCTTCTCGGCGAGCCCGCCGCCCGCCTCCGTCGCGTCGGTCGCGGCCGCGGTCGACGTCATGCTCGAGGAGCAGTGGCGGCATTCCGCGCTCTGGCGGAACACCCGGATCATGCGCGAGCGCCTGCAGAGCGCCGGCTTCGACACCGGTCCCAGCGAGACGCCGATCATCCCGGTCGTGGTCGGCGAGGACACGACCGCCTACAAGATGTGCGTCCGGTGCTGGGAAGAGGGCGTGTTCGTCAACCCCATCGTCTCGCCGGCCGTCGACCCCGGCCACGCCCTCCTGCGGCTGTCGCTGATGGCGACCCACACCGAGGACGAGATCCACAAGGCGATGGATGTGCTGACCGGGGTGGGCAAGAAGCTCGGGGTCGTCTAGGGCATCGCCCGGGGTCCGCCCCCTCCTGCAAACGATCGCGCCGTGGGTCCCGCAAGCGACGCCCCATGGCGCGATCGTTTGCAGGAGGGGGCGGGCGTCGGGCGAAGGCCGGGCGACGAGAGTGACGTGCGCACCGGTGGGGGGGTGGCGGGAGCTGGGGGCAGCGCCGGCGGTGGCGAATCGGGGGCGGCCGCTAGCGCTCCGGCGTGCGGAAGAGGGACTTCACGGCGGACCAGCTCACTGGTTCGGTGGCCGTCATGCCCTTGAAGGGGATGTAGTCGACCGCGCAGCAGTACTCCGAGCCATCGTTCACGTCGTAGATCCAGGCGTCGATCTGAGCGGCCGAGTCGGTGCCCCAGTCGCAGTTGGTGATGTCGACGTGGCAGTCGCTGGTGCCGTTATAATCGCAATATACGGAATAGCCGCCGCCGTTGATGATCTCGCAGTCGTTGAAGCGGCTGATGCCTTCACTATTGATCCGGATATTCGAATCAGATTGACCTCTCAATGCCGAACGCTCACACATCACCCCTGCACCATCCGAGATGACCGCCCAAAGACCACCTTCGAACGTACTATCATAAACCTGCGCAAAGCCGCCCAGAGAGAGCACCAGGCCACACGTATTGAACTGCGAAGCCACCACGTTCGAAATGATCCCCGTCGTGCCTTGTTGGAAATCGATCGCCCCGCCTCCGCCGACGAATGAGCAGTCATTCACCGAAACGTTCTGTGAATCGATACATGCACAGCCTCGAACGGGCAGATGTTCGTCCATTTCGAACGTACAGGCAGAGATCGTCAGATTCGCAGTCGGATAGAACGTGTGGACGCCAGTGTAGCAATTTACGAACGTACAGCCATCGATCGTGCAGTGCGACGCTGTGAACAACCGCACCCCATCGACCGCCATCCCCTCGAACCGGCAATTCGCCATGTCGCAGGCAGGGCAAGCGATGTACGTGCCGTAGCGCACATTCTCGACGGCGAGGTCACGGATCGTCAGCGAGGCGGCCTCGTTGTAGGTGACACTGATCCCAGTGTAGTTCGGATCCGGGGTATTCGGCAGCTCGGTCGGTCCAATGATCGTTGCCCCGAGACCGTCGCCTTGCAGGGTCAGGTCGTCCTTCGTGATCACGACGTGACAATCCGCGAACGACGTGCCGTTTCCCCAGACGTCCCAGCCCTCGGTCAGTTCCTCGTATCGCCCCGCGTGGATCCAGATCACATCCCCGGGCGCGGCCGCGTCGATCGCGTCTTGAATGACCGCGAAGTCGCCGCTGCCGTCCTTCGCGACGTGCCACGTCGCCGCCCCGCCGTCCGTCGCCCCGACGCACAGCACCCCCAGCAGCACGACGACCGATCGAACGTGCACGGCTATCCCCCGTCTGGACTCCGTCTCCGGCATCGACCTGATTCTACCACACCGCCCCCCGCCCCCTCCAAGGGCGCAACCTCGCGGATCCCTGGGACGTGCGCCCGCCGCGTCACGCCGCGGCGCCGGGGCGTCGCTTGCGGGACCCGGCGCCGCGGCGTGACGCGGCGGGCGCCCCCCAGGGACCGCCGAGATTCGGCCCTTGCCACCGCGGGGAAGTGAATGCACCCTAGCGGAGGTCCACCGCCGAAGGAGTCCCGATGCCGGTCACCGTCGCCCCCGTCCGCGACAAGAACGATCTCGCGAGCTTCCTGCGGGTCCCCCATCGCATCTACGGCCGGAACCACCCGCAGTACGTGCACCCGCTGCTCGCCCAGACGAAGGCGTTCCTGGACAAGGGCAAGAACCCGTTCTTCCGCCACGCGGATGCCGAGCTCTGGCTCGCCCGCGACGGGCGGATCCCCGTCGGGAGGATCGCGGCGGCGGTCGACCGGATCGCCAACGATTACAACCAGGAACAGGTCGGCTACTTCGGCTTCTACGAGGCGCCCAACGACCCCGAGGTCGCCCTCGCGCTGCTCGAGGCGGCCCGCGCGTGGATCGCCGGGCAGGGCATGGCCGTGATGCGCGGTCCGGGCTGCTTCACGACCAACCACGAGTACCTGGGGCTGCTGATCCAGGGTCACGAGCGCCGGCCGGCGATCGGCATGCCGTGGCAGCCTCCGTACTACCTGTCGCAGCTCGAGGCCTTCGGCCTGCGCAAGATCAAGGACCTGTTCGCCCGCGAGTTCGCTGCTCCCGGCGGCCGGCCGCCCGAGCGCATCAGCCGCTTCGCCGAGCGCATCGCGTCGCGCCGGGAGTTCACGATCCGGACGTTTCGCATGGACCGCTTCTGGGACGAGGTCGACATCGTCCGCGGGCTGTACTTCGACGCCTGGAAGGACAACTGGGGCTTCGTGCCCATGGACGAGGTGGAATTCCGCCACTCGGCCAGGGACATGAAGAGCATGGTGGACCCCGGATTCCTGCTGATCGCGGAGATCGCCGGCAAGCCGATCGGTTTCGCGATGACGACCCAGGACTTCAACGAGGCGCTGCGGCCGCTGGGCGGCGCCCTCCTGCCGTTCGGCTGGCTCAAGTTCCTGGTCGCCAAGCGGAGGATCCGCGGCGCGCGGACGATGCTGCTCGGCGTCAAGCCCGAGCATCGCCAGAAGGGCGTGGACGTGGCGCTGATCCACGAGACGATCCGGTACGCCGCCACGCGCGGCATTCACCGCGGCGAGTGCTCCTGGATCCTCGAGGACAACACGGCCATGAATCGCAGCCTCGAGAAGTACGGGGCCACGGTCAAGTGCGTCTACCGAATCCTCGAGCGGTCCGTGTGATGGCCGGCGGATTGATCGCGGTCACCGGGGCGACCGGTTTCCTGGGCAGCCACGTCTGCGAGGCGCTGGCCGCCTCCGGCCACGCGGTGCGCGCCGCCCGGCGCGCGACCAGCGACCTGGCCTGGCTGCGCGATCAGGCGGTCGACGTGGCCGTCGTCGACCTCGCCGACCCGGCCTCGCTCGACGCGCTCGTCGACGGCTGCCGCGGCGTGATCCACTGCGCCGGCGCGGTGATGGCCGACCCGGCGACCTACGCGCGCGTCAACGTCGCCGGGACACGGGCGCTCCTCGAGGCGGCCGCGCGGTCGCGGTCCGTCGAGACGTTCGTGCTGATCAGCTCGCTCGCCGCCGGCGGCCCGGGCTCGCTCGACGCGCCGCGCGGCGAGGCCGCGCCCGACGCGCCGGTCTCCGCCTACGGGCGCAGCAAGCTCGCGGCCGAGGCGCAGCTCGCCGCCGGGCCCTGGCCGTTCCGCACGGTCGCGCTACGGCCGCCGTCGCTGTACGGCCCGCGCGATCGCGAGTTCCTGCCGCTGTTGCGCGCGGCCGCCCGCGGGTGGACGGCTCGCCTCGGCGCGCGGCTGACCGGTTTCAGCCTCGTCCACGGTCGCGACGCCGCCACCGCCGCGGTCGCCCTGCTCGAGACGGCGACCGCGCGAGGGCGCTACTATCTCGACGACGGCCCGGGGCCGGCGGAACCGGCGGGGCCGGGCCGACGCTGGCCATGGGGCTACGACTGGGACGAGGTGCGCCAGGCGCTGGCCGGCCTGTTCCAGCGTCCGGTGCGCTCGTTCCGGCTGCCGGTGGGCGCGCTGCGCCTGGCGAGCCGGCTCGCCGGCGAGCGCCTGCGGCACGCCTCGCCGGTGTTGAATCCCGACCGGCTTGCCGACCTGGACGCGGTCGGCTGGGTCTGCGCCGCGACGAAGCTGCGCGAGGAGACGGCCTGGCGCCCCGCGTACGACCTCGCGTCGGGCCTGCGCGACACGCTGGCGTTCTATCGCCGGCAGGGGTGGCTGGGATGAGACGCTTCCTCGCGAGCCTGCAGCCCTGGCGCCAGGGTTACGACTGGCTGGGCATCCTCTACGTCGTGCTCAGCGGTTTCCTGCCCCTGCTCAACCCGGCGTGCTTCGCCGCGCTGTCCGAACGAGGCCCGCTGCACGCGCTGGGACCGCATCTCGCCCTGCACGCGGTGGTCGCCGCCGCGATCTACGTCGTGCCGCCGGTGTTGCGGCGCAGCACGGCGCCCGGCGCGCGCCTGCTCGGCGTGATCTACCTGCCGCTCCTCTTTCCGTGGCTCTACGGCGAGCTCGCGTTCCTCGGCGTCGTGTTCCGCGACTTCGGCCAGTCCTTCGACCCGCTGCTCATCGACCTCGAGCAGCGCGTCTTCGGCCTGCAACCGAGCCTGGCGTGGTCCCGAGCCTGGCCCTGGCGGTGGCTCCTCGAGGTGATGGAGTTCGCGTACTTCACCTACTACTTCTTCGCGATCATCGGCCTCGTCCTGATCTGGCGGACCGGCGGCCGCGGCCGCGACCGCAACTGGGCGCTCTCGGCCGCGTTGATCCGCGACCTCGGCGCCGTGATGCTGTCGTGTTACGCCTGGTACGCGGTCTTTCCCGTGTGGGGCCCCAAGTACTTCGAGTACCTCGGCGTGGCCGGTTCCGTCGAGTCCGAAGGACTGCGCGGCTGGCTCTTCAGCGACGTCATGCGCTGGATCCATGCCAACGGCGCCCTGTGCGGCGCGGCGTTCCCGTCGAGCCACGTCGCCGGCAGCATGGTGTCCTGGTGGTGGGGCTGGAAGGTCGCGCCGCGTCATCGCTGGTGGTTCACCACCCTCTGGGCCATGCTCACCCTGAGCATCGTCTATTGCCGCTACCATTACGTGGTGGATCTCGTCGGCGGGGTCGCCTGGGCCGCGTTCGTGATGTGGCTCACGGCGCGCTACATGGCAGCGCCGGCGGACGGTTTGCGGCGCGACACCGGGTCGCCGGCCGGTCGCTAGGGCGCCGGGATCGCCGGCCGCGTGAGATTCCGCGACCCACCGGGCCGGGTCTTTCGCAACGCCCCCGCCGTCGGCGTCGCACGATCCGGGCGGAGTCGTGCCGCGTCGTTCCCGCCGCCGCCTCGTCGTTCCGCGGATGATTGCGCACGTGTCTTGCCTCGTGCCAGGGGGCGGCGCAACGATGAGCGGTCAGGAGCCGGCCGCCGGCCGACCAGGACGCCGCCCGACCACGCCACGGTTGGTGAACGACATGGCACAGGAAGACCGGACATACGTCATCACCCCCGCCGACACCGATCCCGGCCTCCTGCGGAGCTTGACGCCGCTCGGCGACGCGGTCGGCGCGCCGGCCGGTCGCCGCCAGCGCCGGCGCCGGGCCAGTGGGACGGCGAACCGGACTGCGGCCCGCGTGGCGCCGCCCGCTCACCCCGCTCTCCTGCTCGTCGCCGCGTACCTGCTCGGGCCGGCTGCCTTGCTCGTCGCCTCGGCGGATCGCCGCCATCGCTGGTGCCGGATCGCCATCGCGGTCGCCGCCGCAAGCGCCGCCGTGGCCGCGATCGCCTGGTGGAAGGCCGCGATCCTGTTCGGCCCGCGCGACGCCGCGACGCTCGTCCAGGTGGCGACCGCCGCCGTCGCGACGATCGCCTGGGTAACGGTCTGGTCAGCCGGGATCTGGCGAGCCGCCGGGCGCTGCGGCGAGGGCCCCTGGTCGCTCCCGGGCAGGCGGCGCCCCGTCGCCGCGGCCGCCATCGGCTTCGTGGCGCCGGGTCTCGGGCTGCTGCTCACCGGCCACGCCCGGCGGGCGATCGCGACGATCGTGCTGGTGGGCGTCGCGGTCCTGGCTGGCCTCGCCTGCCTGCAGGTCGACACCTGGTGGTCGTGGCACCGCCGGTGGTCGCCGGCTCCGGCAACCGACCTGCATTTCGAGTACGGGGTGCTGGTCGCGGTCGGGCTCGCGGCCGCCGGCTCGCTCGCCTGGCTCGTGTCCGCCCTCGACGGCGCTCGCCTGGCGACCGGCCCGCAGGCGATGCGCCGCGTCGCGGTCGCGAACCGCGCGCCCGCGGCGCTCCTGGCCGCGCTGATCGCGTTCGTCGCGTTCTACCGCCCCGCCGGGATCGCCGGCGACCTCGACCTCGCGACCCAGCGATTCGCCGACCGCGGCTTCCGGGTCCTGCCCCTCTGCACGGCGGTCGCCGCGACCTACCTCGACCCCGCCGAGCCCCTGTTCGCGTGGCGCCTCGCCGAACGGCTGGACGCCCTCGGGCGGACGGCGGACGCCGCCGTCGCCCGCGACGCGCTCGCGGATCGCTGGCGGCGATACGTCGCCTCGGTCGGACCCGCGGAGATGTCGGCCAGGTGACCGGCGGCCCGGACGACCGCCGGGCCATCATGCCGGCGGCGCGGCCTTTCGGCGAAGCCAGGCCGCCCACGCCCAGCCCGCGACGGCGCCGATCGCGTAGTAGAGGAAATCCGAGATGACGAACGTGCTGCCGACCAGGACTCGGCCGAGGTAGTTGCGGCGAAGCGCGACGAGCGGCGCCAGGTCCACCAGCTGCAGGACCTCGAGGGCGCAGGTCGCCGCAAGGACGATTCCCGCGATCAACCCCGGCCGCGCCCGGGGCGCGAGCGCGAGGCCGACGAGGATCCAGAACACGACGTACAGCGCGCCCGCGAAGGAGTCGTTGAGCCAGACGTGGCCCCAGCCGGCGTAGTGCTTGGCGGCGAACCCGGCGGGGACGAGCACCGCGAGCGAGAGGGCGGTCAGGGCGCGGATGCGCGTCATGGGCGGACAGACGGCGTCCAGGGCCGCGAGGTCGTCAATTCCAGTGGATCCCGTACCGGTCCCGCAGGACCTCGAGGTGATGCCGCTCGTGGCCGGCGATGATCCAGGGCACCGCGCGCACGATGAGCACGTTGTCGTTCGCGACGCCGCGCCGCGACCAGGCTTCCGCCGGCAGCGAGGCGAAGACCTCGAGGGTCAGTTCGCGCAGCGCCGTCAGCTCGCGACCGATCCCGGCCACGGAGCGTCCGTCGGCGCCGGCGGTCCGGCCCCACAGGTTCTCGTCCATCCCCGGCAGCGCCGACTCCTCGCCGCGGGCGAACCAGACGGCGCGAAAGGCGAACACACGCTCCGAATCGGCCAGGTGTCCGAGGACCTGCTTCACGCTCCACTTGTCCGGCGCGTAGCGGAAGGCGGCGCGGTCCTCGCTGAGGCCGGCGACCAGATGATCGACCAGCCGGCCCTGCCGTTCCAGCAGGTCGAACACGTCATCGGTGGGAGGGACGTGCTGCAGATAGGATTCGTACGACGGGGCGTATTCGCCGGGCGCAGGGCGGGTGAGGTTGATCATGCCAGGCTCCTCGGGATGTGGCGATCCGCGACCACGCACGCGATCGCGCCAGGCGGCAGGCGGCACCCGGCCGCCTCGACGCTAGACGCTTCAGCCGAAGCCGCTGCTGCCGCAGCTGTCCCTGCCGCAGGCGGGGCCGCTCGTCGCGCGGCCGCTGCCGGTCGCGAAGGCGGAGAGGCTGCGCTCGACCTCGCGAGACCCGCAATCCGGACACGCCGCCTCCCCAGCCTCGAGCTGGGCGAGGGACATCAAGTCCTCGAACTGGCGGCCGCAGCCGCGACAGACGAACTCGAAGATCGGCATCGCTGACATCCTCCCGCACGAACCCGGCCGCCGCAACCGGGAGATTCACTCGACCTCGTCGTCGGCCTTCTCGGCGCCGTGTCCAACCCCGCCCCGGGGGTCTGCGACCTCGCAGACATCGGCCGCTCAGCCGCCACGGATCCCGAACCGCGGCAACACAACGTTGACGACCAGGAGGTAGGCCGCGATGACAACCAGGATCTCGATCAACCGCCGCCTCCCGCGTTGTTTATTATCTGCATAACTCCTTGATTAAAGATAGGCGCGTCCGGCCGCGCGTCAAGGACCGGCGGCGCCGCTTGCCGCGCTGCGCGTCGTGGAGTTAACTTCGGCGCCGATGTCCGTCGGCCGAGCCCCAGTCCGGAGGCCCTCCGTGACCGAAACCAGCGCCCGCTTCGAACGCACCCTCGTGACCGCCGCCCTGCCCTACGCCAATGGCGAGATCCACCTCGGCCACCTGGCCGGCGCCTACCTGCCGGCCGACATCTACGCGCGCTACCTGCGCCTGCGAGGGCGGCCGGTGCTGTTCATCTGCGGCACCGATGAATACGGCGTCCCGATCACCCTCGCGGCGGAGCGCCAGGGCGTCTCGCCGAAGGAGCTGGTCGACCGCAACTACGTCTCGATCAGGGCGAGCTTCGCCGGGCTCGGCATCGAGTTCGACAACTTCTCGCAGACCAGCCGTCCGATCCACGCCGAGACCAGCCAGTCCTTCTTCAGGGACCTCCACGCCCAGGGACGCCTCAAGCAGAAGACTACGCAGCAGTTCTACAGCCCGAGCCAGCAGCGCTTCCTGGCGGACCGCTACATCGAGGGCACCTGCCCCCACTGCGAGCGCGACGGCGCCCGGGGCGACCAGTGCGAGACCTGCGGCAGGTCGCTCAATCCCACCGACCTCATCGATCCGCACGATGCCCTGAAGGGCGAGCCCCTGGAGCTGCGCGAGACCACGCACTGGTTCCTCCCGCTCGGCGACTGGCAGCCGCAGCTCGAGTCGTTCATCGGCGCCCATCCGGAATGGAAGGAGAACGTCCTGCAATTCTGCCGCGCGTGGTTCAAGGACGGTCTGGACGACCGCGCCGTCACCCGCGACATCGACTGGGGCGTGCCCGTGCCGCTGCCCGACCACGCCGGCAAGGTCCTCTACGTCTGGTTCGACGCGCCGATCGGCTACATCTCGTCGACCCGCGAGTGGGCGATCGAGCAGGGCGACCCCGAGGCGTGGCGCGTCTGGTGGCAGGACCCCACGACCCGGCTCGTCCACTTCATCGGCAAGGACAACGTGGTCTTCCACGCGCTCATGTTCCCGGCCATGCTGCTGGCTCACAGCGAGCCCTTCATCCTGCCCGACAACGTGCCCGCGAACGAATTCCTCAACCTCGAGGGACGCAAGCTCTCGACGAGTCGCGGTTTCGCCGTCTGGCTGCCCGACTACCTCGCGAAGTTCAAGCCCGACCCGCTGCGCTACGCGATGGCGAGGAACCTGCCCGAGACCCGCGACATGAACTTCACCTGGGAGGGATTCCTCGCGCGCAACGACAACGAGCTCGGCAACAACTTCGGCAACCTGTTCAACCGCGTCCTCACGTTCATCCACAAGTACTTCGACGGCGCGGTGCCCGCCTGGTCGCCGGACGAGCTGCAGGACGCCGATCGCGCGGTGCTGGCCGAGGTGGCCGCGCTGCGCGACCGCTGGGCCGAGCACCTGGAGCGATTCGAGATCAAGGCCGCGATGGAATGTGCGTTCGCGGCCGGCCAGGCCGGCAATCGCTACTTCGACGAGGCGGCGCCCTTCAACACGCGCAAGACCGACCTCGCGCGGTGCGGGCAGAGCCTCGGCGTGTCGGTCCAGATCGTGCGCCAGCTCTGCGCGATGCTGGCGCCGGTCGTGCCGTTCGGCATGGCCAGGCTCTGGGGCTGGCTCGGCATGGAGACCCCTCTATTCCATGGCGGCTGGGACGAGGCGCTGCGGGACGTGCCGGCGGGGCGGCCGCTCGGCCGCCCCGAGATCCTCTTCCCGCGTCTGGATCCGGAGGCGATCGAGGCCGAGGTCGCGCGGCTGCAGCGTCTGGTCGAGGATCGACCGGCGTAGCGCCGCGCGGATCCCCGGCCGGTCAGTGCGCGCCGGTACCCCGCACGACGACGCCGAAGGTCCGCACCAGGATCTTCAGGTCGGTCCACAGGCCGATCTCGCGAATATAGTGGCGATCGAGAGCCACCTTGCGCCGGACCGACTCGAGATCCTGGTCGTACCCGTTCTCGATCTGGGCCAGGCCGGTGATTCCCGGCCGGACGATCAGCCGCTCGCGGTAGAGGGGCACCTCCTGCTCGAGCAGGTTGATGAAGCAGAGACGCTCCGGGCGCGGTCCCACCACGCTCATCTCGCCGCGCAACACGTTCCAGAACTGGGGCACCTCGTCCAGGCGGCTCGTCCGCAGGATGCGCCCGACGCGGGTCACGCGGTCGTCGTTGCGGGCGGCCCAGCGCGGACCGTGCCGCTCGGCGTCGCTGACCATCGTGCGCAGCTTCCAGACCCGGAACGGCCGACCCGGCTGGACCATCCTGCGGCGATCGCCTCCCGGGCGCGCCGCCGGCTCGCGGCGGCGGTTCAGGCCGATGCGGATCTGCGAGTAGAATACCGGACCCCTCGCGTCGAGCTTGATCGCGAGGGCGATCGCCGGCAGGAGCACGGCGAAGATCGCGAGCGCCACCACGGCGATCCCGAGGTCGAGCGCGCGCTGCAAGCCCCTGACATAGCTCAGGTTGGCGACGTCACGCAACGGCCTGTCGACGGCCGGCTGGCGTTCCTTTGCCGGACGATAGGGTTCGACGGCGGGCGTCGCACGGTGGCTGGCGAGTGCGTTCATGAGCGTCCTGACCATGGAAGGCGTCTCCCGGATCGGCATCGACGTTGGTTCCGACATTCACTGACACCAGATGTTTGGGCCGGCCGCGTAGCCTTACGCAAAGAATTCGACAGCGCCGGCGAGAGGAAATCACAGGGAATTTTTACCGCTCGCGGCGACGAGGTCGAGAGCGGCGATCATGGCGCGGCGGGCGGCGGCTACCATCGCGGCGGTGGGAACGACTGGCATCGGCGGCTCCTCGGCACGGGTTCCGCGATGTACGTCCGGCAATGGCGATGGTTTCAATCTGATCTATCAGAGGGCCAGGTCGCCGCGGCAGAGCACGGTCACCCGCTGGCCGTCCGCGCGCTCGATCTCCACGGTGGGGAGGTGGATCAGGCAGTCCACGTGCAGGCCCGAGCAGTTGCACCCGCCCGGGAAGCCGCGGTTGTCCCCGAACGCGACGTGGGCGGTGCGCAGCGCCTTCTCGTCCTCGAGCATGCGGCCCATCAGGCGGGCGCCCGGATTCAACCCCATGCCGACCTCGCAGACCGCCGCCGAACCGTCGTCGTGCGCCAGGTGGCGCTCGATCCGCTCCCGCCAGACGAGGTCCGCGCAGTCGACCGCGACCGCGCGGCCCCCGCGCACCACGAAGCGCACCGGCATCGGCGCCACGCCATCGTCGCCGATGGGTCCGTCGCTCACCAGGACGCCCTCGGCCGACCCCTCGACGGGTGCGCAGTAGATCTCGCCGCACGGCAGGTTCACGCAGCAGTCGGGCCGGGCCTTCAGGTCCGAGATGAACGGGCGGCCCCGCACGTCGACGGCGAGATCCGTCCCCAGATCCGTGCGCACGATCAGGCGGACCGCTCCCTCGAGCAGGTCGAGCATCAGGCTCTCGCGCAGGCGCATGCGCCGGTAGTCGACGTCGAGCGAGCCGCCGGTCATCATGTCCTCGCTGATTCCCGGCGCATGGCCCATCCGGATCGTGCCCACGCCTTCCACCAGGCGCAGCCACTCGATGCGGAACGGCGTCTCGGCCGTGTGGCCCGGGATCGCGTTCACGACGACGGTGGGTCCGGGCACCAGCGCGGCCAGCTCGCGCGGCACGCCCGCGAGCGGCCGGCCGTGCGGCGGCAGCTCGAAGACGGTCACCTTGCATCCATAGTACCGAGCGGCGGCCGCGAACGCGCCGGGGCACGCGCCACAGGCCTCGTCGCCGACGATGAGCACCTGATCGTCCGGGCGCAGGTCGAGCGCCGACTCCATGGCGCGCAGCGCTGCCGAGATCATCGCGGGGGTGGGTCGCTGGACGACGCCGAAGTTCATCATCGGTCCTCGCTCGGTCCGGCTGAACGACCGCTGCCGCATCCGGGGCGGACGGCAGCGACCGCTGACAAAGATCATGCGCACCCCGGGGGAATGCAAAGCAGTTCCGCCGGACCGGCGCGCCGGGCTTGTCGATCCCGCCGGCCGAGTCTATGCTCATCCTGAACGGCGCCTCTCACTTGCCGCGCCGTCCTCTCCCGCGCCGGAGGTCACCCTCATGGAGCGATTCGACAAGCTGGGGATGCTGGTCATTCCGAATCCGCGGTCGCGGACGCCGCGCCCGCGCGCGACGACGCTGATCGCCACGCGGCTCTACTGTCAGCACGGCCACGACCTCGTGAGCAGCCGCGCGGTCTTCGACGGTCACCCGGGAATCCTGATCGCCGCCCGTGACCAGAGGGATCACCCGGGACTCGTCGCCCTGAGTCCGGTCTTCGGCGACAAGCGACGGATCTCGCTCGACCTGGACCTCGTGCCCGGCGAACGCGCCACCCTGAGCTGCCCGAGCTGCGGCGCAGCGCTGCCCGTCCACTCTCCGTGCGAATGCGGGGCGGACCTCGTCGCCCTGTTCCTGACGGCCAGCGGCGACTTCGCCGAGTGCATCGGGATCTGCGACCGCGTCGACTGCGTCCACGCGCGGATCACCACGAGCAGCGAGCTGATCGCCCGCGCCGCGGCATTTCCCCGGTCCTGACGCGACCGCCGCGTCACTTGGCCAGGACGATTCGACTGGTCCGCACGGCCTGGTCCGCCACGAGCCGCACCAGGTATACGCCGGCTGCCAGCTCGGTGCCGCGGCCGTCCCGTCCGTCCCAGGCGACCGACTGCCACGCGCCGGTCGCGACGCCGTCGACCAGGTCCTGGATTCGCCGGCCTCGCAGATCGAAGACGCGAACGGTCACGGCCGTGCCGGCCGCGGCCCGGTACGTGATCGTCGTGCGCGGGTTGAACGGATTCGGGTGGGCCTGCCCGAGGCGGGCCGGCGCGGCCGGCGGCTCGCTGCCGGGGCCTGCGAGCGCGAGCGGCGCCAGCCGCGGGAAGCCGGTCAGCTCGAGCTCGAGCAGATAGGAGGGTCCGCCTGCCGCCTGATACGCCGCGTCGGCGTCGCGCAGCCGGAGGAGCCCGCTCTCGACGAAGGCGGCCGAGTTCGCCCGGGGTGGACCGTCGTGGAGCACCGCGAGCCGCCCTGCAGCGTCGCGGCGGCAGAACCTGACCCGCGCGAGCGCGCTCTCCGGCGCGAACAGCTCGATCGCTCCGGCCGCCCCGCCGTCGTCGGTCCAGCTGCACGACCAGGCGCCCACCAGCACGGGCACCACCGTGCTGCTGCTGTCGACGCAACGCACCCATCCCGCGACGGCCACGCTGGTGACGTTGCCCGCGGTCGCCCCCACGGCGTAGTCGGCGAGCAGGTCGCCGTCGATGTCGCCGATCGTCGCGCACCAGCCGCCGAAGCCGTCGTTCGCCTCGGTGCCCGCCGCGAGCCCGCTGCCCCGGTCGACCTCGGGCAGGCTGTCCGCGTCATCCACGTTCCCGGTGCCGCCGGCCAGGAGGAAGGCCCGCCCCGCGTTCGCGGCCGTCTGGTCATCGAACGGAGCGCCGACCAGGACGTCCGGCGCGCCGCTGGCGGTCACGTCACCGACGCCCGCCACGGACCAGCCGAAGTTGCTGTTGCCCGCGGGACCGTTCGCGTAGCGATCGCTGTCCGCGTCGGCATCCAGGCCGCCGAAGAAGACCTCCACGCGCCCGGCATTGAGCGCGCTGCCGCTGAAGTACGGGATGCCGACCGCCAGGTCGGGATCGCTGTCGCCGTCGTAGCTGCCGATGCCGGCGATGCTGTATCCGAACTCGTTGTTGGCGAACGAGGGCGAGCTGCTCTCGAGGGTCAGGTCGACCGTCGCGTCGGGGCCTGGACTGGGCGACGTCGAGCCCTCGAAGACGTAGACGCGTCCTGCGATCGCGGTGCCGGCGGTGTCGTGACTGGGAGCTCCCACCGCGACGCAGTTCGCGCTGCCGCCGAGGAAGTCCGCGACTCCGGCCACGGACCAGCCGAAGTGCTCGTAGGCGCGGCTGCCCGCGAGGGTGAGGCTGGGCGTCGTGAGGGGACCGCCGCTGCGCCCGAAGTAGACGTAGGCGGCGCCGGCCTCGATCCCGTAGGTGTTGGTCCGGGGCGCGCCGACGGCGAAGTCGTCGCGGCCGTCGCCGTCGAGATCGCCGAGGGCCGCGATGGCCCACCCGAATTGACCGTTCGCCGCGGGGCCCTCGAGCGTGACGTCGGGCGCGGTGGGCAACGGGTCGCCGCCATAGAAGAGATAGACCCGCCCCGCCTCGCTGCCCGCGTTGTCGGCGTACGGCGCGCCGATCGCGATATCCGGCGTGCCGTCGCCGTTGACGTCGCCGATCCGGCTCACGGAGTGACCGAAGTGCTCGCCGGCGTGGCCGGCGAAGACACGATTGGCGTTCAAGTCGAGAGCGGTCCCGCCGAACCAGAGGTAGGCGCGACCGGCGTCCTGGCCCGCCGCCTGGTATCCCGGCGCGCCCACGAGCACTTCCCAGGCGCCGTCGCCGTTCTGGTCCTCGAGTCCACTCACGGCCGCGCCGAATTGCAGACCGGCCACGCCGGCCTCGTCACGGAGGTAGACGGCGGCCGGAGCGGACGCGATGCTAAATGCGAGAATGAGCAGCGTGAGGATCGCAGGACGCACGAGGGACCTCCCAGTCTCCGCCGCCAGCGGCTGGATCCGGCCGGATCCGACCGCACTGCTGGTCCGGTATTGAACACCCGTTGCCGCCCGGCGTCGAAAAAACGCTTGATCGCCGGACGCGGCTGGACTCATCTTTGCAAGTCTTCGGCCAACCGCGAGACTGCCACCGACAGGGGTTCCATGCGACGTCTTTTCCTCGTGACCACGGTGCTAGCCCTGGCCCTCGCCGCGATCGGCTGGCTCGGCCGTCAGGCCACGCTCGACCCCGTCCACAGTCCCGCGGCCGCCGCGCTCGGGGCCGGCGGACCGGTGGAACACCTGACCAGTGCGCTACCCTTGGTGTCCGAAACTCCGCCAGCCGTCACCGAGACCGGACCGGCGGGCCCTGCCCTGCCCAGCCGGCTCGAGCTGCGCGTCCAGCGGCATCAGACCTTCTACGACGCCATGTCCGCGCTCGGCGTGCCGCACGAGGACGTCATGGCCCTCGTCAAGGCGGTCAAGCCGTTCCGCGATCTCCGCAAGATCCGCACCGGCGAGCTGTTCCGCGTCGAGATGTCCGTGAGCAACGAGCTCGCCGCGTTCGGGTTCGATCTGGACCTCGAGAGCTGGGTCCGCTACGTCCGCCAGGAGAACGGCGCCTTCGCCCAGGAGCAGGGCACCTACCCGGTCGAGCGCCGCTCCGTCGGAGTCGCCGGCACGATCCAGTCCAGCCTCTACGAGAGCCTCCAGGCGTGCGGCGCGCCCGTGGACCTCGCCGCCAAGATCAATGACATCCTGGGCTGGGACCTCGACTTCAGCCGCGACGCGCGCCGCGGCGACCGTTTCCGCATCGTCTACGAGGAAGTCTACAAGGACGGCGCGTTCGTGCGCGCCGGTCCGATCCTGGCCTGCACGTACGAGGGCGGCAACCGCGACCTGGCCGCCTATCGCTACACGCTGCCGGACGGCAAGTCGGGCTACTATGATCGCAGCGGCCGCAACCTGCAGAAGCAGCTCATGCGCGCGCCGCTGAACTACTCCCGCATCTCGAGCGGCTTCAGCTACAACCGCCGGCACCCGGTCCTCGGCCGCAACATGCCGCACCTGGGCATCGACTACGCGGCGCCAGTCGGCACGCCGGTCTGGGCCGCCGGCGACGGCGTCGTCACCGAGCTGGGGAGCAAGGAAGGCAACGGCCGGTACGTGCGCATTCGCCACACGAACCGCGAGTACGAGACGCTCTACCTGCACTTCTCCCGGTTCGCCAAGGGTCTGCGGCGCGGCGCGAGCGTGCGCCAGGGCGAGGTCATCGGCTACGTGGGCGCGACCGGTTACGCGACCGGCCCCCATCTGGACTTCCGCGTGCAGAAGAGCGGCAAGTACGTCAATCCGCGCACGCTCACGCTGCCGCCGTCCGACCCGATCCCCGCCGCCGAGACCGCGAGCTACCTCGCCGTGCGGCAGGCCCTCGACCTGGCTCTCGTCGAGATCGGCGCGCCGGTCGCCGAGCCGGCCATGGTCGCGGCGCTGCAGACGGCGCCGCCGCCGTGGTGGGATCCGCGGCAGCAGGCGGCTAGGGTCCTGCCCCCGACGCTGCGTTCGGTCGACTGAGGTCGCCCCGCAGGTTGTGGAGCGAGACGAGGATCTCCTCCGGCACCACGAGGACCTTGCCGTCGCGCGGCTCCCAGACGGCTGCCCGGCCGTCCGAACCGAGACGCCCGAGCCAGACCTCGTGGTCCCGGCCGCCGGGCAGCCAGGCCCGGACGCGCCAGCGCCCGTCTCGCCGCAGCGGGTCGCCCAGCGCAGGTTCGCGAACCTCGACGCACTCGAGTCGATCGAGGTAGATCTGCACGTCGGCGAGGTGATCGGCCGTCGTCTCGAGGCCGTAGACGGCGCGCCAGCCCGCGGGCACGACCGGATCCCAGACGCTCTGTAGGGCGCGGCGGCGCGCGGCGGGATCGGCGGCCTTGTCGCCCCAGAGGAGCGGGCCGTCGACCGCGTCGATCCGGAAGCTGTCGGCGAATTCCACCCGGAAGCTCAGCGCGCCGAGGTCGAGGAATCCGGAGACCGGGCCTTCGAGCTGCCGCAGCGCCTCGCTACGGGTCACGACGTAGGCGCCCAGCCGGCGGGCCGCGACCAGCTTGCGATCGCCGACCTGCTCCTCCCCGAACTCGACCTGCCACGGCGTGCCGCCGGTGCGGAAGAGCGTCAGCGTCCGGTAGGGCGGCGACAGGCCAACCTCGGCGAGGTCCGCGGGGTCGAAGGCGGCGGCAACGGGAAACTCGACCACGGCGGTGTCCGAGGCGCGGAAGACGATCTCGCGCAGCCGGGACAGATCGGCCAGGCCCCAGTCGACGCCGTCGCGCACCTCGCGGCGATCGCCGTAGAGCTGGTGGTACCGCGCGGCCTTGCCCGTCAGCGCCGCCGCACCGCCCGGCAAGCGGAGCCACCACCGGCCGTCCGGCGCCGGGGCGAAGGCGAGGCGCGCGTCGTCGCGCCGATCGAGGTGCAGCGAGTCCAGCGCCGCCGCCGCGACCGGCGGCAACAGGCGCGCCTGCCGGACGCTGTCGGGCAGGCGCGCGGCGATCGCGTACATGCCGCCGCCCACGCCGAAGACGCCGCGTCGCCCCGCGCCGCTGGCGTAGATCATCTCCGAGACCGGATTGACGTCGCCCAGCGCGAGGCGATCGCGACCGCCGTCGCGGAGGTGGAAGACCAGTTCCACGGAGTCATCGCCGCCCAGGCCGAAGCGGCGCTCGTCGGGCTCGGTCCCGGCGAGCACCGGCAATCCGGCGCCCGCGGTGAGCTGGTCGAGGGCCTGGACGACGCGGGCGGAATCCACGAGATCCTCGACCAGGCCGGTCAGCGCCCAGGTGCCATCGGCCGCTCGCTCGAGCCGGCTCGTGCCCTGCGGGCGTCGGATCTCCAGCGCGACGACCTGATCGGTCGTGAAGGAGAACAGCGGTCCGCCGCGCAGGCCGCGGCTCTCGTCGCGCTGCGCGCCGGACCAGGACCACAGCCAGAACCCGGCCGCCGCCGCCGCGACCACGATTGCCGCACGGATCGTCCAGCGCCGCATCTAGTGCCTCCGCCCGTACCAGAAGACGAATCCGGACCAGACCGCGCCCACGAGGCCGGGCCAGACCAGCACCGACAGCCAGCCGAGCCGGTCCTTCGTCCGGCCGTCGAGCAGGAGCGGCTGGAAGCTGGCGCGCCGGCCGCGGATGTCCAGCAGCTCCTCTTCCTGCGCGAGCCAGCCGAGGAGATTCAACGCCAGATCGCGGTTGCCGTAGAGGCTGACGTTGGCGTTGGACACGAATCCGCTGCTGCCGACCAGCACGAGGCGGCCGGTCGCGAGGGAGTCGCCCGGCGCAGGCGCGAGCTCGAGCGCGACGCCGAAGGGCAGCGGTCCCGCGCGGTCGGCGGGCGGGTCGAAGCTGGGCTCGCCGCTGTAGCGGGTGAGCGAGTCGGTTTCGGCCCACGTGTCGGGGCCCGTCAACAGCAGGTACTCGCCGGTCGCCCGCTGCGCCGCCTCGGGGATCAGGCGGAACGTCTGCACGAGCGGAAACGTGGTCGCCACGGCCTGCAGGCGCGCGACGGCGGGATGGGTCCCGTACTCGACCACGGTCACCGTGCGCAGGCCGACCCCCGCGAGCGCGCTGGCGCGATCGCGCGCGACGACCACGTCGTTCTTCTGCCGGATGCCGAAGGTCGCGGTCCAGTCGCGCAGGCGCGGCGGCGTGTCCGGGCCGAAGAAGCACGCCATGGCGCCGCCCGATTCGAGATACCGGTCGAGCAGCGCGACGGTCTCCGGCGACGGGTCGACTTTCGGGCCGGCCCAGACGATCACGGCCGCATCGTCCGGCAGCCGCCGCCGCTCGGGCAGGACGAGCGGGCGGACCTCGTAGCCCGCATCGCCGAGCAGTCCCGCGAGCTGCGAGGCGCCGCCGCTCTCGTCGAGGTCCGGCCGCGCCTCGCCGTGGCCGAGCAGCCAGTAGACCACGGGCCGGGTGTCGGTCGCGAGCCGGTAGACCGCGGAAGCGAGCTGACCCTCGTCCGGCTCGAGCAGCTGCCAGCGCCGGTCCTCGCAGATCACGATCACGGTGCGCGCGACCGTCACCCCGTGCTCCCGGACCAGGTCGGGATTGTTGTCGGGATCGACGACCTCGAAGCGGAAGCGAGGCGACTGATCGGCGAACGACTGCAGGAGAGCCTGGATCGACTGGCGGGCGCCGTCCAGGTTCTGGTAGAAGGCGAGGACGGTCACGGTCGGCGCCGGCCGCGTCCCGCCGCCGGCGGGGTCCGGGCGCTCGCGGTCGAGCACGTCGAGGATCCGCTCGGTCTGGGGCGCCAGACTGTAGAGGCGGTCCGGGGTGATGTCGACCCGCACCGGCCGCCGCACGGCGACCGCCTGCAGGAAGACCGCCACCGCGAGCACGACGAGCACGCCGAGCCACGGCCGCACGCGGCGGCCGGGCGGCAAGCGGCGCTGCGCCAGCGCCGCCGTCGCGGCCGCGAGGCCCACGGCGCCGAGCCCCGCGAAGTAGACGAGGTCGCGGCTGTCGAGCACGCCGGCCGCGAAGCGCAGGAAGTGATCGCCGAGCGCGAGCTGCGCGGCGATGCCGGCGAGCGCGCCGGGCAGGAACGGTGCGAGCTGGCCGACCAGGAACAGGGCGAGGTTCGCGGCGAAGGCGAGGAAGTAGGCGCCGCCCTGGTGCGACAGCAGCGCCGACGCGCAGAGCCCCCAGGCCGCGATCGCTCCGGCCAGCAGGAGCAAACCCAGCAGCGCGGTTGCCATCGGCTGCCAGTCCGGCGCGACGGGCGGATCCGCCCGCAGGCCGAGGACCAGGGTGAGTCCGAAATAGAACGCCGTGCCCGCGAGCAGCGCGGCCGCGACCGCGACCGCGGAGACCCACTTGCCCAGGATCCAGTGGCGTTCAGGCACCGGCCAGCTGGCGATCAGGTCGTAGCGGCCGCTCCGGTACTCGCCGCTCACCAGCCGCATGGTCACGGCCGGCATCAGGAAGATCAGGAACAGGACCACGTAGCCGTACAGCTTGTGGAAGATCCCGGCGTGCAGGTTCAGATAGCGCGGTCGCAGGCTCTGCGTCATCGCCAGGCTGGTGTCGGCGTACCCGAGCACCAGGAGGTAATAGAAGAGACCCGTCAGGACGAGGAAGGCGGCCGCGATCACCGGCGCCTGCGTGCTCCGGCCGAACGCGCACGCCTCGCGCCGGGCGATGGCGAGGATCTGCCTCACGGCTGGACCTCCGGCGGCGCGGGCCGTTCCCCCGCCGCGCCCGGCTCGGCCGGAGCCGCCCCCGTCAGGCGCAGGAACAGGTCTTCCAGCGTCGGGCCGCGGTCCTCCAGGCCCTGCAGCCGGCCTCCGGCGCGCAGGACGGATTCGACCAGTCGCGGCTTGATCTCCACGGCGCTGCCGGCGATCGCGATCTCGGCGCCCTGCGCGGTCAACCGGACGGCGCCCTCGCCGGCCACCTCGGTCAACGCCCGCGCGACTTCCTCGCGGTTGCCCTCCCAGGTCAGGACGATCGTCGAGGCGCCGTCCTGGTCCTTCAGGTTCTCCGCGCGCTCCTCGCACACGAGCCGGCCGCGATCGAGGATCAGGACCCGCTCGCAGACCTGGCTCACCTCGGCGAGGAGGTGGCTCGAGAGCAGCACGGTCTTGTGGCCGCGAAAACCGCGGATGAGCTCGCGGATCTCGACGATCTGGTGCGGGTCGAGTCCGCTCGTGGGCTCGTCCAGGACCAGCACCGGCGGATCCCCCACCAGCGCCTGGGCGAGACCCGTGCGCTGCCGGTAGCCCTTGGAGAGGTGCCCGACCAGACGGTCGGCCATGCCGTCGAGCCCGCAGCGCGCCATGATGTCGTCGAGCTGCGCGTCGCGCCCGGCGCGCGGGACGTGCTTGAGGTCGGCCACGAAGCGCAGGAGCTCGCGGACCGTGCCCTCCGGATAGAGCGGCACGTTCTCGGGCAAAAACCCGACGTGACGTCGCGCCGCGAGCGGATCGGCGACCACGTCGAGGCCGCCGACGCGCGCGCCGCCGGCGCCCGGCGCCAGACTGCCCGTGAGGATCTTCAGGCAGGTGGATTTGCCCGCGCCGTTGGGCCCGAGGAAGCCGGCGATCTCGCCCTGGGCGACGTGGAAGCTCACGTCGTCCAGGGCGAGGATCGTGCCGTAGTGTCGGGTCAGGTTGCGGACCTCGATCATGGCGCCCCTCGGTCTCGGCCCGCGCGGGGCCCGCGATCAGGCTCCGACGGTCCAGCGCAGGAGCGTGGCGCCCCAGGTGAAACCGGCGCCGAACGCGCAGAGGACGACGACGTCCCCCGGCTGCAGCACGCCGCGCTCGCGGTAGATGTGCAGCGCCGAGGGAATCGTCGCGCTGGTGGTGTTGCCGAAGCGATCGATGGTGACCGCGACCTGCTCGTCGGCGAGACCGACGCGCCTGGCGACACCCTCGATGATGCGCAAGTTCGCCTGGTGGGGGACGAAGAGCTTGACGTCGCGGCCGGTCAGCTGGTTGCGCGCGAGGATCTGCTCGGTGGCGCTGGCCATGCCCTTCACCGCGAACTTGTAGACCTCGCGGCCCTCCTGCTTGATGTAGTGCATCCGCCGCGCGACCGTCTCGGCCGACGCGGGATGGAGGCTGCCGCCCGCCGGCATGTACAGGAACTGTCCACCGGTGCCGTCGATGAAATGGAGATGGTCGAGGATGCCCTGGCGCCCGGCGGGCAGGCGCTCGACGACGACGGCGCCGGCGCCGTCGCCGAAGAGGATGCAGGTGTTGCGGTCGGTGTAGTCGGTGATCGACGACATGACCTCGGTGCCGATCACCAGCGCCTTCCGGACCGCGCCCGCCTCGATCTGCGCGCGCACGGTCTGCAGCGCGAAGATGAAGCTGCTGCAGGCGGCCACGAGGTCGTAGCCCCAGGCATTCTTGCAGCCGAGCGCGTTCTGGATGATGCAGCACGTGCTCGGGAACATCATGTCCGGAGTGACCGTCGGCACGACGATGAGGTCGATCTCGGCCGGATCCGCCTTGGCCATCGCGAGCGCCTGCCGCGCGGCCGCGATGCCGTGGACCGAGGCGGGCACGCCGGGCTCGCAGATTCGCCGTTCCTTGATGCCCGTGCGCTCGACGATCCAGTCGTCGTTGGTTTCGACCATCTGCTCGAGAGCCCGGTTGGTGAGGACCTTGTCGGGGAAGGACATGCCGGTGCCGGTGATGCCGGCGGCGTAGAGCGTCCGTGCCGTCATGGCGTCCTTTCGGTTCGGGTCCGCGACTGCGCGCGATGCCCGTCAAAGATGACCCCGCACGCGGTGATTGTCCAGCCTCGCCTGGCGCTCGCGGCGCGGGACGCCGTGGCCCGGCCGGCCGCCGGGCGCGCAAAGGACCCCGGTCTTCCGATCGGGGTCCTCGCCTGCCGGGCCGCCGCGTCGCGCGGCGGACGGAACCAGCTATTTCTGCTCGTCTTCGGGTTCGGACGCCCCCGTCTCGGCCTCCGGCTCCTCGGCGGCGTGCTCGCGCTCCTCGGCGGCCTCGAGCAGGGCGGCCTTGGCCTCCGCCTTCTCCTCGGCCTTGAGGATCCGCCGCGCTTGCTTCCGCTTCCGGGTGTCCAGGGACTTGGGCCGCACCGAGCTGTCGACCAGCTCGAGGATCGCCATCTCCGCGTTGTCGCCCTTGCGCCCGCCGCTGAGCCGGAGGATGCGCGTGTAGCCGCCCGGGCGCTCCGCGTACCGCGGCGCGATCTCGTCGAACAGCTTGCGCAGGACCTGCGGATCGTTGACCTTGCGCGCGGCCTGGCGGCGCGCGTGCAGGTCGCCACGCTTGGCGAAGGTGATCAGCTTCTCGGCGAGCGACCGCGCTTCCTTGGCCTTGATGGCCGTCGTCTGGATGCGCTCGTGCTCGAAGAGGGCGGTCACCAGGTTGCGGTACAGCATCTTGCGATGCGCGGACGTGCGGCTCAGTTTACGGCCGCTGTAGTTGTGTCGCATGACTCTCCGTCCTTAAGCCCCGACCCTGGTCTTGACTTGCTCGGCGATCTCCTCGGCGAAGGTCATGCCGAAGCCGAGGTTCATGCCCTCCAGGATCTCCGCGATCTCGTTCAGACTCTTGCGGCCGAAGTTCCGGAACTTCAGCATCTCGCTCTCGGTCTTCGTGACCAGATCGTAGATGGTCTGGATGTTGCCGCTCTTCAGGCAGTTCGCCGAGCGGACCGACAGCTCCAGTTCCTCCACGCTGCGCGCGAGCAGCTCGATCTGGCGCTCCTGCTCCTCGTCGACCTCGATCTCCTGGGCGTCGATCGGCGCCTCGTCGAAGTTGATGAAGACCTGGAAATGATCCTTGAGCAGCTTGGCGGCGAAGCCGATGGCGTCTTCCGGCCGGATCGCCCCGTTGGTGGTGATCTCGAGGATCAGCTTGTCGTAGTCCGTCCGCTGGCCGACGCGCGTGTCCTGCACCCGGTAGGCCACCTTCTTGATCGGCGAGAAATTGGCGTCGAGCCGGATGACGCCGATCGCCTCGTCCGGGATCTCGTGCGCCTCGCGATCGACGTAGCCCCGGCCCAGGTCGATGTAGACGCGGGCCGCGAACCGGCCGGCCTCGGTCAGGTGGCAGATCACGAGGTCCGGATTGCAGATGACCAGGTCGGGGTGCCCCTGGATCATGCCCGCGGTCACCGGGCCGGGATTGGCCGCCTCGATGGTCGCCCAGCCGGACGGCGCGTCGGACAGGGCGAAGACCACCTGCTTGAGGTTCAGGACGATGTCCGTCACGTCCTCGAGGACGTTCGGGAGGGTGCTCATCTCGTGCGGCACGCCCTCGATGTGGACCGCGGTGATGGCGTGGCCGTGAATGCTCGAAAGCAAGGTCCGCCGCAAGGCCGTGCCCAGCGTGTGTCCGAAGCCGCCTTCCAGGGGAGCGACCTCCAACTCGGCGAAGGTCGCCGTCTGGGATTCCGTTTTCACCTTCACCCCGTCGGGCATCAACATGTTGACCCAGCGCATGTCCATTCCATCCCTTCCGCTCAGCGATCAGGCTAGACCTTCGAGTAGAGCTCCACGATCAGGTTCTCCTGGATCGGGACCGGCAGGTCGCTGAGCCGAGGCTCGGCGACGAGCTGACCCGCCAGGTTCTGCTCGTCCACCATCACGAAGGGCAGACGCTCGCGCCGGGCGGTGTTCTTGACCGCCTCGAGGATCATGGGGATGTTCCGGCTCAGGGGCCGGATGCTCACCTGCTGGCCCAGCCGCAGCTGCGCGCTGGGGATGTCGCACACCTGGCCCTCCACGAGCACGTGCTTGTGGCGGACGAGCTGCCGGGCGGCGTCCCGCGAGGGGGCCAGGCCCAGCCGATAAACGACGTTGTCGAGCCGCTTCTCGAGGAGGTTGAAGAGGTTCTCGCCAGTCGGACCACTGCGACGGTTCGCCTCGGCGTAGTAGAGGCGGAACTGGCGCTCCAGGATGCCGTAGATCGAGCGCACTTTCTGCTTCTCGCGCAACTGGAGCTTGTAGTCCGAGGGTTTACGCCCACGGCGACGGCCATGGTGCCCCGGCGCGTACGGCCGGCGCTCCATGGCGCAGCTGCTGGAGTAGCAGCGCTCGCCCTTGAGGAACAGCTTCATCCCCTCGCGGCGGCAAAGCTTGCACTTCGCCTCGGTGTACCTTGCCATTGAAAGAAACCTCCGTGGCGCGCTCCGGCCGGCGGCCGCAGCGCCCTCTCGTCGAAGTTACATCCGGCGCCGCTTGGTCGGACGGCAGCCGTTGTGAGGGATCGAGGTGCAGTCCTTGATCCGGATCACGTCGAGGCCCTCGGCCTTGAGGCTGCGCACGGCCGCCTCGCGACCCGAGCCCGGCCCCTTGATCCAGCACTCGACCTTCTTCATCCCGCCCTGGATCGCTTCCTGCGCGCAGAAGCGCGCCGCGAGCTGGGCGGCGAACGCCGTCGACTTGCGGCTGCCCTTGTAGCGACCCTGGTGGCCGCCGCTGGACCACGTGATGACGTTGCCCTGCAGGTCGGTCAGCGTGATGATCGTGTTGTTGAAGCTCGACTTGATGTGGGCGACGCCCACGCTGTCGTACTTCCGCTTCTTCGTCTTGCGCGCTTTCGTGCGCTTGTCCTTGGCCGTCGCCACTCGACACCTCCCGTTTCTTCCTTCTCGGCGCCGTCTACCGCCCGGCCGCTACTTCTTCTTCGCGCCGGGCCGCGAGCGCGGGCCTTTCCGGGTGCGCGCGTTGTTCTTGGTGTTCTGGCCCCGGCAAGGCAGCTTGCGGCGGTGCCGCAGGCCGCGGTAGCTCCCGATGTCCATCAGTCGCTGGACGTTCATCGAGAGCTCCGTGCGCAGGGAACCTTCCACCTGGTAATCCTTGTCGATGATCCCGATGATCCGGCGGGTCTGGTCCTCGTTGAGGTCCCTGGTCTTCAGTTCCGGATCGATGTCCGCCTTGCGGCAGATCTCGCGGGCCCGATACGGGCCGATCCCGAAGATGTAGGTCAGGGACGTCGAGATCCGCTTCTCGTTCGGGATGTCGACGCCGGCAATGCGTGCCACTTCCTGGCTCCTTTCGTCATCCGATCAGCGGGCCGCCCGGGCTGACTGCGCCGCCGCCCGGCCGTCCGCCCCAGGCTCTACCCCTGCCGCTGCTTGTGCCGACGGTTGATGCAGATCACGCGAACCACACCCTTGCGGCGGATGATCTTGCACTTGGGGCAGATTTTCTTCACGGAACTGCGAACCTTCATGATGCCTCCTAGGGCCGCCTACTTGTACCGGTAGGTGATGCGCCCGCGGGTCAGGTCGTAGGGCGACAGCTCCACGGTCACCTTGTCGCCGGGCAGGATGCGGATGAAGTGCATGCGCATCTTGCCGGAGACATGGGCGAGCACCACGTGGCCGTTCTCGAGCTCGACCCGGAACATGGCGTTGGGCAGAGCTTCGATCACGATTCCCTCGACGCTGATTCCCTCTTCCTTCGCCATGCTATCGTTCTCCTTGGGACGCCCACCGGGGCCGGTCGGTCAGGATCCGGGGCCCGGCGGCCGTCACGGCCACCGTGTGCTCGAAATGAGCCGACAGCTTGCGATCGGCGGTCACGACCGTCCAGCCATCCGGCAAGGTCACGACCCGCTTCCCACCCGCGTTGATCATCGGCTCGATGGCGATGACCAGCCCCTCGTCCATGACGGGGTCGGGCATGCTGAAGCAGCGGTAGTTCGGCACCTGGGGGTCCTCGTGCATCTGCTGTCCGATGCCGTGTCCCACCAGGGTCTCCACCACGGCGAAACCCTGCGCGCGCGCCAGGGTCTCCACCGCCGTCCCGATCACCGACAACCGCTTGCCGGGAGCGATCGCCGCGATGGCCCGCCAGAGCGCCTCCTCGGTCACCCGCAGGAGCCGCTGCGCCTCGCTGTCGACCTCGCCCACCGGCAGCGTCTCGGCACTGTCCGCGTGCCAGCCGTCCTTGATCAGGCCGATGTCGAGGCCGACGATGTCGCCGGCCACGAGCTTCCGGTCGCCCGGGATCCCGTGGACGACCTCCTCGTTCACCGAGATGCAAGCCGACGCCGGGAAACCGTGGTACCCCTTGAACGACGGCGTGCAGCCCGCATCGCGAATCATGGCGTCCAGAGCCCGATCGAGTTCGCCCGTGGTCACCCCGGGGGCGACGAGGTTGCGCGCCTCCAGGAAGACCGCAGCCAGGATCCTGCCGCTGGCCGCCATGTGCTCTATCTGCTCCGGCGACTTGCGCCGGATCTTCAACTTAGTCCAGGACACCGTGCCGCCTCTCGGCCGCGTCCCGCCGCTCGCCGGTCCTGCGCGGCGACCGGCTTCCTCCGAACGATGCAGGCACCTCAGGTTCTCCGGGCCCGCAGGCGACCCTTGTTCATGAACCCGTCGTAATGGCGCATGAGCAGGTGCGACTCGATTTGCTGCAGGGTGTCCAGCGCCACGCCGACGACGATCAGGAGGCCCGTGCCGCCGAAATAGAACGGCACGTTGAGGTAGTAGATCATGAGGTCCGGGAGAATGGCGATGGCGGCCAGGAAGATCGCGCCCGGCAGCGTCACGCGGGTTAGGACACGGTCGATGTACTCGGCGGTCTTCGGGCCGGGCCGCACGCCCGGGATGAAGCCGCTGTTCTTCTTCAGGTTGTCCGCCACGTCCCGGGGGTTCAGGATCACCGCCGTGTAGAAGTAGGCGAACAGGATGATCAGGGCCGAGTAGACCACGACGTACACGGCGTGCGGCGGCGAGAAGATCCGGCTGAGCGACGTCCAGAATTCGCTGTTCTGGAAGAAGTTGCCGAGGGTCGCCGGGAACATGATGATCGATTGGGCGAAGATGATGGGGATCACGCCGGCGGTGTTCACGCGCATCGGGATGTGCGTGCTCGCGCCGCCGAGGACGCGCCGGCCCACGATCTTCTTCGCGTACTGCACCGGGATCTTCCGCTGTCCCTGCGTGATCGCGATGATGCCGCCGATCACGGCGAGCATGAAGGCCATGATCAAGAGCAGCTTGAACCAGGGGAGGTTCCCGTCCTTCATCTGGGTGATCGTGCGCAGGACGTCGGTGGGATAGCGCGCGACGATCCCGATGAAGATGATCAAGGAGATGCCGTTGCCGATGCCCCGCTCGGTGATCTGCTCGCCGAGCCACATCACGAACAGCGTGCCGGTCGTGAGCGTCAGGATGAACATGAGTTTGAAGCCGAACGGATTCATCAGCGGGTCGACCACGCCCATGGCCTGGACCGCGAAGCTCATGCCGAAGGCCTGGATGAGCGCCAGGAGGACCGTGCCGTAGCGAGTCATCTGGGTGATCTTCTTGCGGCCCTCCTCGCCTTCCTTGGCCAGCTTCTCGAAATACGGGACCACCGCCTGCAGGAGCTGCAGGATGATCGAGGCGCTGATGTAGGGCATGATCCCGAGGGCGAAGATCGTCGCGTTGCCCAGGTTGCCGCCGGAGAACATGTCGTAGAGTCCGGCGAACGTGCCCTGCAGCTGCTCGAACGCGTCCGCCATCGCCTGGCGGTCGATGCCGGGCACGGGGATGTGGCTGCCAAGGCGGTAGACCACGAGGATGGCCGCCGTGAACAGGATCCGCCGCTTCAACTCGGGGATCTTGAACATCGATTGGTAGCTGCCGGCGATATTCAAGGCTGTTTCCTTTGCTGGTTCGTGCGCGCTTGCAGGTCCATTCCTATTGTTCCTGGACGGTCACCGAGCCGCCGGCGGCCTCGATGGCCTTGATGGCTGCCTGGCTGGCCCGGGTCACCTCGACGGTGAGCGCCTTGGCGATCGCCCCGCGGCCCAGCAGCTTCACCGGCCGGTCGGGGTGACGGACCAGGCCGGCCTCGGCCAGCGCGAGGGCGTCGACCTTCTGTCCGGCCGCGAACCGGTCCTCGAGCTGATCGAGGTTCACGAGCTGGAACTGCGTCTTGAAGATGTTCGTGAAGCCGCGCTTGGGCAGCCGGCGGTTCAGCGGCATCTGGCCACCCTCGAACCAGGGCGGCACGCCGCCGCCGGACCGGGCCTTCTGACCCTTGTTGCCGCGCCCGCCGGTCTTGCCCTGTCCGGACCCGATGCCGCGGCCGCGGCGCTTCGTATCGCGGTTGGCGCCGCGGGGCATCCCGATCTCGTTCAGCTTCAGCATGTCACTTCACCTCTTCGACCCGGACCAGGTGCCGCACCTTCTGCAGCATCCCGCGGATCGTCGGCGTGTCCTCGTGAATGACGGTCATCTGGTGATGCCGCAGCCCCAGCGCCGCGATCACGCGCCGGTGCGGATGCGGCCGGCCGACCGTGCTCTTGATCTGGGTGACCTTCAGCTTACTCATGGCCGTCGGCCTCCTTCGCCGCCGCGGTCGCCACCGGTTCCTGCGCCTGCGGGCGCGGTCCGACGCCGAGCACCTCGCCGACCGAGAGACCGCGCTTGGCGGCGACGTCCTTGGCGGTGCGCAGCTGGCGCAAGCCGTCCAGGGTCGCCTTGACCACATTGTTGGGGTTCCGCGAGCCGAGCTGCTTGGTCAGGATGTTGCGGATGCCCGCCGCCTCGAGGATCGCGCGCACGCCGCCGGCGGCGATGATCCCGGTGCCGGGGGTCGCCGGCCGCAGCAGGACGCGGCTGGCCCCGAATCGGCCGATCACCTCGTAGGGGATCGTGTCCTTCTGCAGGGGAACCCGCGTCATCGACGTCCGCGCGGATTCGCCGGCCTTGCGGATCGCGTCGCTGATCTCGTTCGCCTTGCCGAGCGCGACGCCGACGCGGCCCTTGCCGTCGCCGACGGTCACGATCGCGCTGAAGCTGAACCGCCGGCCGCCCTTGACCACCTTGGCGACGCGGTTGATGCTGATCACGTTCTCGAGCAGGTCAGACTGCTCGCGATCGCGCCGATCGCCGCGGTCGCCGCGGTCGCCGCGCGGGCCGCCCATGCCGCTCTGGCCGCCGGGACCGCCAGGGCCGCGGCGCCCGTCGCGCGCGCCGCCGCCAGGGCCACGACCGCCGCCGCCAGGACCACGCCCGCCGCCGCCGGGACCACGACCGCCGCCACGTCCACCCCGGGGGGGGCCCCCCGGCCGAGTGTTGTTGTTCATGTCCGCCATCGGGTTCCTGCTCCTGTCTGCGTGCGCCCGGACCTGTCCGGGCAATGGCACTCTAGAACTCGAGACCGCCGTCGCGGGCGCCCTGGGCGAGCGCGGCGACGCGACCATGGTAGAGGTAACCGTTACGGTCGAAGACGACCCGTGCCACGCCCTTGGCCTTGGCCTGTTCGGCCAGCGCGTGACCCACCCGGTACGCCAGCGCCCGCTTGCCGGCGAGTCCCTCCGGCAGCTTGCAGTCGCCCGCGCGCGCGGCGTCCGACCAGGCCAGCGTGTGGCCGCGATCGTCGTCCACGAGCTGCGCGTAGATGCTGCGGTGGCTGCGGAATACCGTCAGCCGCGGCTTGTCGGCGGTGCCGTGCAGGCGCCGCCCGACACGCTGCTTGCGCTTGAGCCAGGCAGTGCGCCTGGTCTTGCTGAACTCGCTCATCGTTCACCTCCGGAGGGCGCTACTTGCCCGCCGCCTTGCCAGCCTTGCGAATGATGGTCTCGCCCTCGTAGCGGATGCCCTTGCCCTTGTAGGGCTCCGGCTTGCGGTACGCGCGGATCTCTGCCGCCACCTGGCCGACCTGCTGCTTGTCGAGGCCCTTGACGACGATCTTCGTCGGTTCCGGGCACTCGATGGTCACGCCGGCCGGGATCCGGTACTCCGCCGGGTGGCTGAACTGCAGCTGCAGGTCCAGGACCGCGCCCTTGACCGCGGCGCGGTAGCCCACACCCTCGATCAGGAGCACCTTCTGCCAGCCCGTGGTGACGCCAACGATCTGGTTGGCGATCAGCGCGCGCACCAGGCCGTGCCGGGCCTTCATGGGCTTGGATTCGTCGGGGCGCTTGATCGTCAGCCGGCCGTCGGCCAGGTCGTACTGCAAGCCAGGCGGGACGTGCTGGCTCAGCTCGCCCTTGGGCCCCTTGACCACGGCCATGTTCTCCGCGAACGTGACGGTCACGCCGGCGGGAATCACGATGGGTTTGTTGCCGATGCGGGACATTGCTCTTCCTCCGCGGCCCGACCGTTTACCAGACTTCGCAGAGCACCTCGCCGCCGATGCCGCGCGAACGGCACTGGTGACCGGTGAGGATGCCCTGGTTCGTGCTCAGGATGGAGATGCCGTAGCCGCCGCAGACCTTGGGTATCCGGTCCTTGCCGGCGAAAACCCGGCGCCCGGGACGGCTCACGCGGCGGATGCCCTCGATCACGCCGGTCCGCTGGCCGTCGCGATCGTAGTACTTCAGGTAGACCCGCAGCGTGCCTTGGCTGCCGTCGGCGATCTCCTCGATCTTCTGGATATACCCCTGCTCCTTGAGCACCTCGGCGATGGCCCGCTTCGTCGTCGACGTCGGCATGTCGACCTTGCGGTGTCCGGCCTGGAGGCCGTTCCGGATCCGGGTCAGCATATCCGCGATGGGATCGGTCATGCTCATCTTCTCGTCTCCTCGTACGCTACCAGCTGGACTTCGTGACGCCGGGGATCATGCCCTGCAGGGCCAGTTCCCGGAAACAGATGCGGCAGATGCCGAAGCGCCGCAGGTAAGCCCGCGAGCGGCCGCACCGCCGGCAGCGGTTGTAGGCCCGAACCTTAAACTTGGGCGGCCGGTTGGCCTTGGCAATCAGCGACTTGCGCGCCAAATCGATTCCTCCCTTACGAGCGCCGGAACGGCATGCCGAGCAGGCTCAGGAGCTCCCGGCCCTCTTCGTCCGTCTTGGCAGTGGTCACGATGGTCACGTTCATGCCCCGAGGCGCGTCGACCTTGTCGTAGTCGATCTCGGGGAAGATGAGCTGGTCCTTCAGGCCCAGGGTGTAGTCCCCGCTGCCGCTGAGGCGGGCCGGCACGCCGCGGAAGTCGCGGATGCGCGGCAGCGCCACGTTGATGAACCGGTCCAGGAACTCCCACATGTGGTCCTGGCGCAGGGTCACCCGGGCGCCGATCGTCATGCCCTCGCGGACCTTGAAGTTCGAGATGGACTTGCGCGCCCGGGTCGGCACCGCTTTCTGCCCGGTGATGGTCTCGAGCTCGCCGATGGCGACCTCGAGCAGCTTCGGGTTCTGCGGCGCGGAACCGAGGCCCATGTTGAGGACCACCTTGACGGGCTTCGGGATCTCCATCGCGCTGCCGTACGCGAACTTCTCGAGCAGGGCGGGCCTGATCGCCTGCTCGTAGGTCTCGCGCAGCCGGGGTTTCGTCCGGGCCGCTCCGTGGGCGGTCGCCTTCGCGGGCGTCTTCGCGGTCGTCTTGGCGCTCATCGGGCCTTCCTCCGTCGTCCTGCGGTCGAGGACGCAGCTAGTCGCTCAGCATGTCGCCGCTCTTCTTGCTCACGCGAGCGCGGCTGCCGTCCGACAGGATCGCCTTACCGATCCTGGTCGGCTCCTTCTTGGTCGGGCACACCAGCATCACGTTCGAGGCGTGGATCGGCGCCTCCTTCTCGATGATGCCGCCCCGGGGATTGATCTGGGTCGGGCGCTGGTGCCGTTTGATCAGATTGACCTTCTCGACGATGACCCGGCCGGCCTCCGGCAGGACCTTGAGGATCCTGCCCTCCTTGCCGCGGTCGTTGCCCGCCATCACGCGGACCAGGTCGCCCTTCTTGAGCCGCATCACAGCACCTCCGGCGCCAGGCTGACGATCTTCATGAACCGCTTCTCGCGCAGCTCGCGGGCCACGGGGCCGAAGATGCGCGTGCCGATCGGCTCCTGGTTCTCGGCATTGATGATGACGGCCGCATTCTCGCTGAAGCGGATATAGCTGCCGTCCTTGCGCCCGATCTCCTTCTTGGTGCGCACGATGACGCACTTGACGACCTGCCCCTTCTTCACGGTGCCGTTGGGGATGGCCGACTTGATCGAGGCGACGACGACGTCGCCGACGCGGGCGTACCGGCGACCGCTGCCCCCGAGGACACGGATGCACATGGCTGTCTTGGCGCCGGAGTTGTCCGCGATGTTGAGACGCGTGTATTCCTGGATCATTGCTCCTGCCTCCGGGGCCTACTTGGCCTTCTCGAGAATCTCCGTGACCCGCCAGCGCTTGGTCTTCGAGAGGGGTCGGGTACTCATCAGCTTGACCACGTCGCCGACGCCGCACTCGTTCGCCTCGTCGTGGGCCACCAGCTTGGCCGACCGCGTGATGATCCGCTTGTAGAGCGGGTGCGGGAAACGCCGGTTGATCTTCACGACCACGGTCTTGTCCATCTTCGTGGACACCACCGTGCCGATCCGGACCGCCCTCGGGTTGCGCGCGTTGCTCTCCATCTTTCCTTCTCCTCAGCCCCCGCCGCGGAGGGCGTGACCGGCGCTAGTTCGCCGACTTCCGCTTCTGGGTGATGACCGTCTTGATGGTCGCCAGCTCCCGCCGCGCGTTCCGGACCGACAGGGGGTTGTCGACCTGGCGCAGCCGGAGCCGCAACTTCAGGTTCATCAGCTCTTCGGCCCGCTCCCGCTCGAGGCTCACGAGGTCCTCGAGGGACAGGTCCCGCAGATCGTGCGCTTTCTTCTTCTTGGCCATGGCCTAGTCTCCCTGCCGGCTGACGACGCGAGTCTTGAACGGGAGCTTGGACGCCCCGAGGCGCAAGGCCTCCTTGGCCAGCTCGGGCGTGACCCCGTTGATCTCGTAGATGATGCGCCCGGGCTTGATCACCGCGACCCAGTACTCCGGCGCGCCCTTGCCCTTGCCCATGCGGGTCTCGGCGGGCTTCAGGGTGATGGGCTTGTCCGGGAACACGCGAATCCAGACCTTGCCCATGCGCTTGATCTTGCGGGTGATGGCAACGCGGGCGGACTCGATCTGGCGGCTCTTGACCCAGCCGGGCTCGACCGCCTGCAGACCGTAGTCGCCGAAAGAGACCTTGGAGCCGCGATAGGCGGTGCCCGTGCGGCGGCCCTTCATCATCTTCCGGAACTTCGTGCGCTTCGGCATCAACATGATTCTCGTTCCTCTGCTGTCGACGGGCGCCGCTCGGCGCCCCGTACTCCGGACGGACCGGGCGGGCGGTCAGCTCCGGTCCCGCGCCACCTGGTTCCGCAGCTGCTCCTTGAACTCGGACGGGAAGATCTCGCCCTTGCAGATCCACACCTTCACCCCGATCGCGCCGTACTGGGAGCGTCCGGTCGCCGTCCCGTAGTCGATGTCCGCCCGCAGCGTGTGCAGGGGCACGCTACCCTCGGCGTAGCTCTCCACCCGCGCCATCTCGGCGCCGCCGAGCCGGCCGGCGCAGCGGACCTTGACGCCCTTGGCGCCCATCCGCATCGCGGTCGAAATGGCCTTTTTCATGGCCCGCCGGAACGACACGCGGCTCGCCAGCTGCACGGCGATGTGCTCGGCCACGAGCGGCGCGCAGAGCTCGGGCTTCTTCACCTCGTCCACGTCCAGCTTGACCTTCTTGCCGGTCAGCTTCTCCAGCTCCTGGCGCAGCGACTCCGCCTGGGCGCCGCGGCGGCCGATGACGACGCCGGGCCGGCTGGTGGCGATGATGACGTGCACGCGCTCGCGGAACCGGCGGATCTTCACCGAGGCGATGCCGGCGCTCCCGACCCGGGCATTCACGTACCGGCGGACCTTCAGATCCTCGTTCAACCAGTCGGCGAAGCTGCGCTCGTTGAACCAGGTCGAACTCCAGTCCTTGACGATCCCCAGACGAAATCCGATCGGGTGAGTTTTCTGACCCATGGTCTTCCTTCCACTTCTCAGTCGAGGGTCTCGACCGTCACCTTGATGTGGCTCGTCCGCTTGAAGATCCGGAACGCGCGCCCCTGCGCCCGCGGCCGGATCCGCTTGAGGGTCGGTCCCTCGTCGACGCGAATGTCCTTGACCCGCAGGTTGCTGTCCTGCAGGTCCACGCCGGCCTCGTGGCGCACCTGCGCGTTGGCCTTGGCCGAGAGGATGGCCTTGCGCACGAGCGGCGAGGCCTTCTTCGGCGTCAACGCCAGGATGCTCAGGGCTTCCTGCACGGTCCTGCCGCGCACCAGGTCGGCGACGATCCGGGCCTTGCGCGGGGCGATCCGGATGTAGCGGGAGACGGCCATTGCCTCCATCACATATCCTCCAGCGGCTACTTCTTCTTGTTCTTGCTCGTGTGACCGCGGTAGGTCCGCGTCGGCGCGAACTCGCCCAGCTTGTGCCCCACCATGTTCTCCTGGACGTAGACCGGCACGAACTGCTTGCCGTTGTGCACGGCGATGGTGTGCCCCAGGAACTCCGGGACGATCGTCGTGCGGCGGGACCAGGTCTTGATGACCCGCTTCTCGCTCCGGGAGTTGAGAGTCTCGACCTTGTTGAGCAGGTGGCCGTCGACGAAGGGCCCCTTCTTGATCGATCGCGTCATGCCTCTGCGTACCTCCGTTCGTCCCGCCGCGGCGGGACGCGGGACCTACTTCTGCTTGCGCCGGCGCACGATGAACGTGTCGGACGGCTGCTTCTTGCGCGTCTTGGCACCCTTGGTCGGCTTGCCCCAGGGCGTGCACGGGTGCCGGCCGCCGCTGGTGCGGCCCTCGCCGCCGCCGTGCGGGTGGTCGATGGGGTTCATCGCGACGCCGCGGACCCGGGGCCGCTGGCCGAGCCAGCGGGTGCGCCCGGCCTTGCCGCTGACGATGTTCTCGTGCTCCGCGTTCCCGACCTCGCCGATGGTGGCGTAGCAGTTGCGGTGCACCATGCGCACCTCGCCGCTGGGCAGCCGCAGCGTGACCCGGTCGCCCTCCTTCGCCATCACCTGGGCGTAGGCGCCCGCCGACCGCACGATCTGGCCGCCGCGGCCGATCGTCAGCTCGACGTTGTGCACCAGGGTGCCCAGCGGGATCCGCGACAACGGCAGCGCGTTGCCGGTGTTGAACGCCGCTTCCGCGCTGCAGACCACGGTGTCACCGACCTGCAGGCCCTTCGGCCAGAGGATGTAGCGCTTCTCGCCGTCGGCGTAGTGCAGGAGGGCGATGCGCGCGGTCCGGTTGGGATCGTACTCGATCGCCGCCACCTTCGCCGGCACGTCGAGCTTGTTGAAGCGCTTGAAGTCGATCTTCCGGTACCGACGCTTGTGGCCGCCGCCCCGGTGGCGACTCGTGATCCGGCCCAGGTTGTTGCGGCCGCCGGTCTTCGTCAGCGGCTCGAGCAGCGACTTCTCGGGCTGAGTCTTGGTGATCTCGCTGAAGTCGGCGACCGTCCGGAATCGCTGCGTCGGAGTCACCGGCTTGAGTTTCCTGATGGCCATCTCGTCCTGTCTCCTCGGGGTCGGCGGGCGCCGCGCGCCTCACCTGCCTCGTCTGCGTAGCCGGCGTTCGCCGGCTGCCCATCGTTGGCGCTCGCGCGCCGTTGCGGTCGGGCCGGGCAGCTCAGACCTGGTCGAACAGGTCGATGCTGTCCCCGGCGGCCAGGGTCACGATGGCCTTCTTCCAATCCGACCGCCGGCCCTGGTACCGGCCCAGGCGCTTGGCCTTGCCGCTCACGTTCATGGTGCGCACGGCGGTGACCTTGACGCCGAAATAGTGTTCGATCGCCCGCTGGATCTCGTGCTTGTTGGCGTGCGGATGCACCTCGAAGATGACCTTGTTGTCGCGAGCGTTCAGCTTGGTGAACCTCTCGGTCACCAGCGGCTTGCGCACGACCTGGCTGAGGTCCTTCATGCGAACACCTCCTCGGCCACCTGGAGGGCCGACTGGGTGAACACCAGGTTGTCCGCCCAGAGGATCGTGTAGGCGTTCAGGTCGTTGCTGCGCAGCACCCGGACGCCCTGCAGGTTGCGCAGGCTCTTGAAGAGCAGATCGGCGTCGACCGGCAGGACGAACAGGGTGTGGCGACCCGCGAGGGGCAGCCGGCCGAGCAGGTCGGCCATGGTCCGCGTCTTCGGCGCGTCGAGCGCGAAGTCCTCGACCACGCTCACCCGCGCGCTCGCCGCGCGGTCGCTGAGGGCGGACTTGAGGGCGAGCCGCTTCACCTTGCGCGGCAGCTGGTAGCCGTAATCCCGCGGATGCGGCCCGTGGGCGCGACCGCCGCCGACCCGGCTGGCGCTCATGATCTGACCCATGCGCGCGCGACCGGTGCCCTTCTGGCGGAACATCTTCTTCTTGCTGCCCACGACCTCGGCCCGCGTCTTGGTGTCGTGGGTCCCCTGGCGCTGATTGGCCAGGTAGCACCGCACGGCCTCGTACAGGGCCTGCCGATGCACGGGCTGCGCGAAGAGCGCGGCGGGCAGATCCACCGTCCCCTTCTCGTCGCCGGTGCGGCTGTAAAGCTTCGCGGTAGCCATGCTCTTGACCTCGTCTCTCTACGGTCCCGCCGGACCCGCTTACCGGCTCCGCCGGATGAACACGATCCCGTTGCGGTGGCCGGGCACGGACCCGCGCACCAGCAGCAGGTTCCGCTCCTTGTCGATGGCCACGATCTTCAGGTTCTTCTTGGTCTCCTGCTTGTTCCCGTACTGGCCGGGCATCGGATGCCCCGGCAGGACGCGACCCGGCTCCTCGTGCATGCCGGTGCCGCCGGATTCGCGCACGTTCTTGGAACCGTGGGCGGCCGGCCCGCGCTGCTGGCCGTGGCGGCGGATCCGGCCGGAGAAGCCGCGACCCCTGGTCGTCCCGGTCACGTCGACCTTCTCGGCGCCCTCGAAGACGTCCAGGCCGACGGTCTGGCCGAGCGCGAACTCGGGCTTGGCGTCGAGCCGGTACTCGCAGAGGGTCCGCAGAGGGTCGCAACCGGCCTTGCGGAAATGCCCCTGCATCGGCAGGGGAGTGTTCTTGGCCTTCTTGGCGCCGAAGCCGACCTGGACCGCGTTGTACCCGTCGTGCTGCGCGGTCTTGACCTGCGTCACGACGCAGGGGCCGGCCTGGATCACCGTCACGGGCACGCTGCGTCCCTCGTCGTCGAACCGGCGCGTCATGCCGAGCTTCTTGCCGATCAGTCCGATCATGAGTGTTGCTCCCTAAGCTCGCGAATCTCCCGGGCGCCGGCCGCTCAGGAGGCGACGATCTCCACGTCGACGCTGGCCGGCAGGGCCAGCTTGCGCAGGAACTCCATGGTCTGCGGGGTCGAGTTCTCGATCTCGATCAGCCGCTTGTGGATCCGCATCTCGAACTGCTCGCGGGACTTCTTGTCCACGTGCGGCGAGCGCAGCACCGTGTAGAACGACCGCTTGGTGGGCAGGGGAATCGGCCCACGCACCAGGGCGCCGGTCCGCAGGACCGTCGAGACGATGACTTCGGCCGACTTGTCGAGGACGGCCGGCTCGTAAGCCCGCAGCTTGATCTGTACCTTCTGACGAGCCACTCCTGCTCCTTCCGCGAGGCTACCCCAGCTTCGCCCGCCGATCGGGCCGGCGGCGCCTGCTCACCTTGCGCGTTGGCGGGCCGGCGCTCGCGGCGCCGGTCCTGGTTGCCGACAGCTACTCGAGGATCTTGGCCACGACGCCCGCGCCCACGGTCCGGCCGCCCTCGCGGATCGCGAAGCGCAGCCCCTCCTCCATGGCGATGGGCGTGATCAGCTCGATCGTCATCTTGATGTTGTCACCGGGCATCACCATCTCCACACCCGCCGGCAGGTGCGCCGCCCCCGTCACGTCCGTCGTCCGGAAGTAGAACTGCGGCCGATACCCGTTGAAGAACGGCGTGTGCCGACCGCCCTCCTCCTTCGTCAGCACGTACACCTCGCACTCGAACTTCGTGTGCGGCGTCACCGACTTCGGCTTGCAGACCACCATCCCCCGCTCGATGTCTTCCTTCTTCATCCCACGCAGCAGCAGCCCCACGTTGTCCCCGGCCTGACCCCGGTCCAGGATCTTCCGGAACATCTCCACGCCCGTGCACACCGTCTCCTGCGTCGCCCGGATCCCCACCAACTCCACCTTGTCGTTCATGTTCACCACGCCGCGCTCGATCCGGCCCGTCGCCACCGTGCCCCGGCCCGAAATCGAGAACACGTCCTCCACCGGCATCAGGAACGGCTTCTCCAGATCCCGCTGCGGCAACGGAATGTACGTGTCCAGCGCCTTCAACAACTCGAAGATGCACTGCGCCTCCGGACTGTCCGGATCCCCGCTCTCCAGCGCCCGCAGCGCCGAGCCCCGGATGATCGGCGTGTCGTTGCCAGGGAACTCGTACTGGTCCAGCAGCTCCCGCACCTCCAGCTCCACCAGGTCCAGCAGCTCCTCGTCGTCCACCATGTCGCACTTGTTCAGGAACACGATGATGTACGGCACGCCCACCTGCCGCGCCAGCAGGATGTGCTCCCGCGTCTGCGGCATCGGTCCGTCCGCCGCCGACACCACCAGCACCGCCCCGTCCATCTGCGCCGCGCCCGTGATCATGTTCTTCACGTAGTCCGCGTGCCCCGGACAGTCCACGTGCGCGTAGTGACGCGTCTCGCTCGAATACTCCACGTGCGCCGTCGCGATCGTGATCCCCCGCTCGCGCTCCTCCGGCGCCTTGTCGATCTGGTCGAACGGCACATAGTCCGCCAGCCCCCTCTTCGACAGCACCTCCGTGATCGCCGCCGTCAGGGTCGTCTTCCCGTGATCCACGTGACCGATCGTACCGACGTTCACGTGGTCCTTGGTTCGTTCGAACTTAGCGCGTGCCATCAGCTGGCGACCTCCTGAAAGAGGGGCGTGTGCTACGCTCCGACGTAATGCCGCGTCAGGTTGGCGGCGATCTTTTCCGGCACGCGCTCGTAGCGTGCCAACTGCATGCTGAACACTCCGCGTCCCTGGGTGAGGGAGCGCAACTGCGTGGCGTACCCGAACATCTCGATCAGGGGCACCACCGCCTTGATGATGCGGTCGTTGCGGACCTGCTCCATGCCCGTGATCTTGCCCCGACGGCTGCTGAGGTGGCCGGTGACGTCCCCCAGATGCTGCTCCGGAACGACGACCTCCACGTCCATGACCGGCTCGAGCAGGACCGGCTTCGCGTCGCGGGCGCCGTTCCACAGCGCCTCGCTCGCGGCGTAGGCGAAATCGGGTTCCGCGGTCTCTCCGTCGATCATCGCCGCGTCCTGCAGCGTGATCCCGAGGTCGACGAGCGAGTAGCCGGCCAGCACGCCGGTGTCGCAGGCCATGCGCACGCCGTTCTCGACCGCGGCCAGGAACGCCGGCGGCAGCAGCGCGCCGCGCGGACCCGCGGTGAAGACGATCCCGCTGCCGTAGGCGCCCGGGACGAGGGCCAGGACGACCTTGGCGAAGTTACCGTGCCCGGACTGGTCCTTGCGCCGCTCGAACTCCGCGACGCACTCGGCCGTGATCGTCTCGCGGTAGGCGACCTGCGGACGGCCGACGTTGCAGGCCACGTTGAACTCGCGCCGCAGGCGGTCGGCGATGATCTCGAGGTGCAGCTCGCCCATGCCCCAGATCACGGTCTGGCCGCTGTCGGGGTCCTCCTTCACCTGGAAGGTCGGATCCTCGATGCTGAGCGCCGCCAAGGCGTCCTTGAGCTTGTCGCCGTCGGCCTTCGTGCGCGGTTCGATGGCCACGTAGATCACCGGCTCCGGGAAGGACATCGCCTCCAGCAGCAGCGGCGCGTCGAGGTCGGTCAGGCTGGTGCCGGTGCGCAGCTCCTTGGGGCCGACCAGCGCGACGATGTCCCCGGTGCAGGTGTCCTTGAGCTCCTCGCGCTTGTCGGCGTGCATGCGGAAGATCCGCTGGATCCGCTCGCGCTTGTTCGCGTTCACGTTCAGCACGACCTTGCCGGCCTCGACGCTGCCGCTGTAGACGCGGGCGAAGGCCAGGGTGCCGGCGTGCCGGTCGGCGACGATCTTGAAGACCAGGGCGCTGAACGGAGCCTCGTCGCTCGGCTCACGGCGCCCGATCTCGCCGCTCTTGGGATCGTGGCCGGTCACGGCCTGCCGATCGGCCGGCGAGGGCAGGAAGTCGACGATGCCGTCGAGGAGCCGCTGCACGCCCTTGTTCTTGAGGGCCGAGCCGCAGAAGACCGGGACGAACGTCTGGTCGATCGTGCCGCGGCGCAGCGCCCGGACGAGCAGCTCGGGCGAGGGCTCCTGGTCGGCCAGGAACAGTTCCATGACCTCCTCGTCGACCTCGGCCGCGGCCTCCACCAGCTTGGCGCGGGCAGCCGCCGCCGCCTCGCTCAGCTCGGCCGGGATGTCGGTCTCCGTCCAGGTCGTGCCGAGATCGTCCTCGTGGAAGAGCCGCGCCTTCCGGCTCAAGAGATCGACGATCCCGCGGAAGGTGTCCTCGCACCCGATGGGCAGGCACACCGGCAGCGGGCGGGCGCCCAGGCGTTCCTCGATCATGCCGACCGCGCGCGGGAAATCCGCGCCCAGCCGGTCGAGCTTGTTGATGAAGGCGATGCGCGGGACCCCGTAGCGGTCGGCCTGCTTCCAGACCGTCTCGCTCTGGGGCTCGACGCCACCGACGGCGCAGAACACGGCCACCGCGCCGTCCAGCACCCGCAGGCTGCGCTCGACCTCGACCGTGAAGTCGACGTGGCCCGGGGTATCGATGAGGTTGATCCGGCAGTCCCGCCAGGAGATCGTGGTCGCGGCGCTCGTGATCGTGATGCCGCGCTCCCGCTCCTGCTCGAGGTAGTCCATCTGGGTGGCGCCGTCGTCGACCTCGCCGGGGCGGTGCACGCGACCGGTATAGAACAGGATCCGCTCCGTCGTCGTGGTCTTACCCGCGTCGATATGAGCCATGATCCCGATGTTCCGTACCTGGGTGAGGGCCACCTGGCGCGACACGGCACATACTCCCGGAAAGCCGGTCCGACCCCGCGGGCGGACCAGGACGTCACGCGCGTGCAGGACCCGTGGTCTGCACGATTCGCCATTGCCTCTAGCCCCCGCAGCCTCCGTGCGCGGGGACGCAATCAGGCTATTCGGTTGTGCGATCCATCTTGGTTCTGGCGCTGCAGGAACGAACGAGAGGGACCATTACCAGCGGCAGTGGGCGAACGCCTTGTTCGCTTCAGCCATGCGGTGGGTATCCTCGCGCTTTTTGATAGACGGTCCTTCGTTCTTACTTGCCATGGCCAGCTCGGCCGCGAGACGCTCCGCGAAGGTGTGCTCGGGCCGGCTCCTGGCGAAACCGATGATCCACCGCATGGCCAGCTGGGTCCGCCGTTCGGGACGGATCTCGACCGGCACCTGGTAGGTGGCGCCACCGATTCGCCGTGATTTCACCTCGACGCTCGGCTTGACATTGTTCAGGGCGGCCCGGAAGACGTCGACGCCTTCCTGGCCGGTCTTGTCCTTGATGATGTCGAACGCCTGGTAGATCTCCCGCTCGGCCACGCTCTTCTTGCCGTTGCGCATGGCGTAGTTGATGAACTTGGTCACCATCAGGTCACCGTGCCGGGGATCGACCGGCAGCTCACGCTTCACGGGGGATCGACGTCGCGACATTCTCTAGCTCCTTGGCGGTCCAGCCGCCGACTCCGGTTCGCCGGCTCGCCGGCGTCCGTGGCAATCTACTTCTTGGGCCGCTTGGACCCGTACTTGGAGCGCCCGCGCCGGCGGCCGTCGACGCCGGAGGCGTCCTGCGTGCCGCGGATGATGTGGTACCGGACGCCCGGCAGGTCCTTGACGCGGCCCCCGCGCACGAGCACGATGCTGTGTTCCTGCAGGTTGTGACCCTCGCCCGGGATGTAGGCCGTGACCTCGATGCCGTTCGTCAGGCGGACGCGCGCGATCTTCCGCAGGGCGGAGTTGGGCTTCTTGGGCGTCTGGGTATAGACGCGGGTGCAGACACCCTTGCGCTGCGGGCAGGCCTGCAGAGCCGGACACTTGCTCTTCCACTTGACCGTCTGGCGGCCCTTGCGGACCAGCTGGCTGAGAGTCGGCAAATCGGCATCTCCTGGGTCCGGCTCCGGCACGTCCGGAGCTGATCTCTCGCGCGGACAGGGACAATGACGGCAGCTCCGGACAGTCCGGGGCTGCCGCGCGAAGGGGGAATATTATATGCGCCGCAGAGGCTTGTCAAGCCGCTGATACGCCATTCCCACCGACGCTGGCCCTACTCCGCGGCCATCTCCGCTTCCTGATCGCCCATGGCCTCCTGGGTCACCGCCAGGGCCCGGAGCTGTTCGACCGCCTCGAGGATGGCGTCGTCCTCATCCTCGGGGTCTTCCACCGCCAGGTTCTTGTACCGGGTGAGCCCGGTCCCGGCCGAGATGAGGTGCCCCATGATGACGTTTTCCTTGAGGCTGTGCAGCTCGTCACGCTTGCTGCGGGTCGCCGCCTCGGTCAGGACCCGCGTCGTCTCCTGGAAGCTCGCCGCAGAGATGAAGCTGTCGGTCGTCAGGCTGGCCTTGGTGATGCCCAGGAGGAGCGGCTCGAAGGTCGCCGGCTCCAGCTCGGGCTCGCCCTTCTCGCGCAGCATCACGTTCTGCCGCTGGGTCTCACGGTTCGCCTCCTCCACGCCCTTCTTCGGCACCTGGTCGCCCTCGAGGAACGGGGTGTCGCCGGGCGTGAGGATCTGCACCTTCTGCAGCATCCGGGAGACGATGATCTCGATGTGCTTGTCGTTGATCCTCACCCCCTGGAGCCGGTAGACCTCCTGGATCGCGTTCACCAGGTAGGTCTGGACGGCGCCGACGCCCTTGATCGACAGGATGTCCATCGGGTTGATGGGACCCTCGGTCAGCCGGTCGCCCGCCAGCACGCGCTCGCCATCGTAGGTCCGCACGTGGCGGCCATGGGGGATCAGGTATTCCTTCTCCGCGCCGGAGTCGGCCTGGACGACGACCTTGCGCATGCCGCGGGTCGTGCCGCGGAACTGGACCGTGCCGTCGATCTCCGTGACGGTCGCGGTATCGCGCGGGCGCCGCGCCTCGAACAGTTCGGCCACGCGCGGCAGGCCGCCGGTGATGTCGCCCGACTGCGCGACCTCGCGGGGGATCTTCACGAGGTGCCGGCCGGGCCCGACCTCTTCGCCGTCCTCGACGAGGAGCATGGCGCCGGTCGGGATGATGTATTCCGCCAGCGGCCGACCCGTCTTGGCGCTGAGGATCTGGATCGACGGGTGGACGTTCTTCTCCGTCGGCTCCATGATCATCGGCTGCTTGCGGCGGGTCTTCTCGTCGACCGTCTCGGACAGGCTCACTCCCGGGATGATGTCCACGTACTGGACGACACCCGACTTCTCGGACAGCACGAAGTCGGCGAACGGGTCCCACTCGAAGATCGGATCGCTCGCGGCCACCTTCTGGTTGTTCTTGACCAACACGCGCGCGCCGTAGGGCACGATCATCTGGCTGCGCGTGCGGCCGTTCTCGAGCACCAGGTTGATCTCGCCGCGGCGGCCGATGGAGACGACGTCGCCCTGGTCGTTCTTGACCAGCTTGACCTCGTCGTTGAAGACGATCTTGCCCGGCGCGGCCGCGGTCTTGATGTTCTGCTCGACGATACGGCTCGCGGTGCCGCCGATGTGGAAGGTCCGCAGCGTGAGCTGGGTGCCGGGCTCGCCGATGGACTGCGCCGCCATGACGCCGACCGGCTCGCCGATGTCCACCAGCTTGTCCTCGGCGAGGTTGAAGCCGTAGCAGAGCGCGCAGACGCCGCGCCGCGACTCGCAGGTGAGCACCGAGCGGGTGATCACCGACTGCAGGCCCATCTCCTCGATGTTGTGCGCCACGTCCTTGGTGATCAGCTCGCCGGCCTCCACGATCAGCTCGTCGTTCGGATCGTAGACGTCCTCGGCCGCGGCTCGACCGACGATGCGTTCGGCGAGCGTCTCGATCGTCTTCTCGCCCTCCTTCAACGCCGTCATCTCGATGCCGCGCAGCGTGCCGCAGTCGTGCTCCGAGATCACGATGTCCTGCGCCACGTCCACCAGCCGGCGGGTCAGGTAGCCGGCGTCCGCGGTCTTGAGCGCCGTGTCGGCCAGACCCTTGCGGGCGCCGTGGGTGGAGATGAAGTACTCGAGCATCGTCAACCCCTCGCGGAAGTTCGCGATGATCGGCTGCTCGATGATCTCGCCGATGCCGCCGGTGATCTTCTTCTGCGGCTTGGCCATCAGGCCGCGCATGCCGGCGAGCTGCTTGATCTGATCGGCGGAACCGCGCGCGCCCGACGCGTTCATCATGTAGACCGGGTTGAAGCCGGAGTCGTAGGTCGCGAGGTGGTCGAACATGCGGTCGCGGACTTCGTTGGTGACTTGGGTCCACTTGTCGATGACCTTGTTGTAGCGCTCGCGGTTGGTGATGATGCCCTTGCGGTGCTGGTCCACGATGCCGGTGACCACGGCCTGGGCCTCGGCGATGATCGCCTCTTTCTCCGGCGGGATGATGATGTCGTCGATCCCGATGGAGATGCCGCCCTCGGTCGCGTGGTAGAAGCCGAGCTCCTTGAGCTGGTCGAGGAAGTTCATGCACTTCGTCACGCCGAGGCGGTGGTGCACCTCCGCCACGATCTTCGCCAGCTGCTTCTTGCCGAGCGGCTGGTTCACGTAGCCGAGTTCCTCCGGGAGGATCCGGTTGAACAGGATCCGCCCCGGGGTGGTTTCGATCCGGCCGTGCTCCGGGAACCGCACCCGGATGCGCGCGTGCTTGCTCACCAGGCCGGCCTCGAAGGCCGCCAGGGCGTCTTCCGGGCTCGCGAACGCCTTGCCCTCGCCCCGGTCGCCGGGGCGGTCGAGCGTGAGGTAGTAGCAGCCGAGCACCATGTCCTGGCTCGGCGTGGCGATCGGCTCCCCGCTGGCCGGCGACAGGATGTTCAGCGGCGACAGCATCAGCAGGCGCGCCTCGAGCTGCGCCTCGTAACCCAGCGGCACGTGCACGGCCATCTGGTCGCCGTCGAAGTCCGCGTTGAAGGCGGTGCACACGAGCGGGTGGATCCGGATGGCCTTGCCCTCGATCAGCACCGGTTCGAACGCCTGGATGCCGAGGCGGTGCAGGGTCGGCGCGCGGTTCAGCAGCACCGGGTGGTCCTGGATGATCTCCTCCAGGATGTCCCACACCTCGGGGCTCTCCTTCTCCACCAGCTTCTTGGCGCTCTTGACCGTCTGGACGTAGCCCTTCTCCTCCAGCTTGCGGATGATGAAGGGCTTGAACAACTCCAGGGCCATGCTCTTGGGCAGGCCGCACTGGTAGAGCCGGAGTTCCGGGCCGACCACGATGACCGAGCGGCCGGAGTAGTCGACGCGCTTGCCGAGCAGGTTCTGCCGGAAGCGCCCCTTCTTGCCCTTGATCATGTCGCTGAGCGACTTGAGCGGCCGGTTGCCCTGGCCCTTGACGGCGCGCGAGCGGCGGCCGTTGTCGAACAGGGCGTCGACCGCCTCCTGCAACATGCGCTTCTCGTTGCGCAGGATCACGCCGGGCGCCTTGATCTCGATGAGCTTCTTGAGGCGGTTGTTCCGGTTGATGACCCGGCGGTAGAGATCGTTCAAGTCGCTGGTGGCGAAGCGGCCGCCGTCCAGGGGCACCAGGGGCCGCAGGTCGGGCGGCAGGACCGGCAAGCAGTCGAGGATCATCCACTGCGGCTGGTTGTTGGACTGGCGGAAGGCGTCGACCACCTTCAGCCGCTTCAGGAGCGACTTCTTGCGCTGGATGGAGGACTCGGTCTTGATCTGCGCGCGCAACTCGCGGTCCATCTCCTCGAGGTCGAGACCGGCCAGCAGCTTGCGGATCGCCTCCGCGCCCATCTCCATCTTGCAGTCCCACTCGGGGTGCTCGTCCTTGAGCTCCCACCACTCGTCGTCGCTGACGATGTCGCCGACCTTGAACTCGGTGTTGCCCGGATCGATGACCACGCTGGACTCGTAGTAGAGCACGCGCTCGAGATCCTTGACGCGGATGTCCAGCAGCTGGCCGATGCGGCTCGGCAGGCCCTTGAAGAACCAGATGTGGGCGATCGGCACCGCCAGCTCGATGTGGCCGAGGCGCTCGCGGCGGACCTTGCTCTGGGTGACCTCGACGCCGCATTTGTCGCAGACGATCCCCCGGAAACGGATTCGCTTGTACTTGCCGCAGTTGCACTCCCAGTCCTTGACCGGACCGAAGATGCGCTCGCAGAACAGGCCGTCCTTCTCGGGCTTGAACGTCCGGTAATTGATGGTCTCCGGCTTGGTCACCTCGCCGTAGCTCCAGTCGCGGATCTTGTCCGGCGAGGCCAGCTGGATCAGGATGGACTTGAAGTCCTGGCTGACCTTTTCTTCACGCTGCCGAGTACCGAGCATTTCGTCCTCCTGGCCGCACGTGGGGCGGCCGCCTGGGGGTCCCCCGGATCAGATCTTGGGCTCCTTGCCGTCGGGTTCCTCGACCTGGACGTCCAGGCAGAGGCTCTGGAGCTCGCGCATGAGCACGTTGAACGACTCCGGGGTACCCGGCTCGGGTGGATTCTCGCCCTTGACGATGGCCTCGTAGATCCGCGAACGACCGGCCACGTCGTCCGATTTCACGGTCAGCATCTCCTGCAGGCAGTTGGCGGCGCCGTAGGCCTCGAGGGCCCACACTTCCATCTCGCCGAAGCGCTGGCCGCCGAACTGCGCCTTGCCGCCCAGCGGCTGCTGGGTCACGAGGCTGTAGGGGCCGATGGACCGCGCGTGGATCTTCTCCTCGACCAGGTGGTGCAGCTTCAGCATGTAGATGACGCCGACCGTGACCTCCTTGTCGAACGGGCGGCCGGTGCGGCCGTCGAACAGGAGGGCCTTGCCGGACCGCGGCAGGCCGGCTTGGTCGAGCGCGTCCTTGATCTCGTCGATCCGGGCGCCGTCGAACACGGGGGTCATCACCTTGAAGCCGAGGGTCTGCGCGGCCCAGCCCAGATGCGTCTCGAGGATCTGTCCGAGGTTCATGCGGCTCGGCACGCCCAGCGGATTGAGCACGACGTCGACCGGCGTCCCGTCCGCCAGGTACGGCATGTCCTCCTCGGCCATGATCTTCGAGACCACGCCCTTGTTGCCGTGGCGGCCCGCCATCTTGTCGCCGACCTGCAGCTTGCGCCGCCGGGCGACGTAGACCTTGACCAGCTTGACGACGCCGGGCGGCAGCTCGTCTCCGCGCAGCGCCCGCTCGCATTCCTTGTCGTACTCGACTTCGATGCGCTCGCGCTCGCGGCTGGCGGCCTCGAAGACCGCGCGGATCCGCGCGTCCTTCTTCTCGTCCTTCACGAGCGAGAGGCCCCAGTGGACCGTCGCGAAATCGACCTCGGCGAGCACGCTCTCCGTGAGCTTGCGGCCGCTCTTGACGAGCACCTCGCCGGTGTTCGCGTCGATGAGGTGATGCGCGATCTCGCCGAGGAACAGCTCGCGCAGCCGCTCGGCGCAGACCTGGTCGACCTTCTCGCGCTTGCGGTTGCGCCGCCGGCGCAGCGCGTCGAGCTGCCGCTTCTCTTCCTTCTTCGAGCGGTTGCCGCGGTCCTGCCGGCTGAACACGCGCACGCCGACCACGATCCCGTCCATGCCCGGAGGCGCCTTGAGGCTGGCGTCCTTCACGTCGCCGGCCTTCTCGCCGAAGATGGCGCGCAGCAGCTTCTCCTCGGGGGACAGCTCCGTCTCGCCCTTCGGGGTGACCTTGCCGACCATGATGTCGCCGGCCCGCACGCGGGCGCCGATGTAGATCACCCCGTCCTCGTCGAGGTTGCGCAGGGCTTCCTCGCCGACGTTCGGGATCTCGCGGGTGATCTCCTCGACGCCGCGCTTGGTGTCGCGGACCTGGAGTTCGAACTCCTCGATGTGCAGCGACGTGTAGATGTCCTCGGAGACGCAGCGTTCGCTGACCAGGATGGCGTCCTCGAAGTTGTAGCCGCCCCAGGGCATGAAGGCCACGAGCAGGTTGCGGCCGAGCGCCAGCTCGCCGTCCGCCGTGCAGGGCCCGTCGGCGAGGATGTCGCCCGCCTCGACGCGCTGGCCGGGCATGACCAGGGGCTTCTGGTTGTAGCAGGTGTCCTGGTTGGACCGCTTGAACTTCTTGAGCCGGTACTCGACCAGGCCGCCGCTCTTGAAGAAGTCGTCCGACTTGACCACGTCCTCCTCGTCGTAGCGCACGACGACGGCGTCGGCGGTCGACGAGACCACCTGGCCGGCGGCCTGGGCCACGATCACCGCGCCCGAGTCGATGGCGATCTTCTTCTCCATGCCGGTGCCGATCACCGGCGCCTCCGTGCGCAGCAAGGGGACCGCCTGGCGCTGCATGTTGCAGCCCATCAGCGCGCGGTTGGCGTCGTCGTGCTCGAGGAACGGGATCAGCGACGCCGCCGCCGAGACGATCTGCTTCGGCGAGACGTCCATGTACTCGACCTCGGACGGCTCGGCCAGCGGATACTCGCCCTTGTAGCGGCAGAGCACCCGGGCCCGTTCGAACTGGCCCTTCTGGTCGACGGGCGCATTCGCCTGGGCGATGGTGACGCCGTCCTCCTGGTCCGCCGTCAGGTAGACCACCGCCGGCGAGACCTTGCCGTTCTTGACCATCCGGTACGGCGATTCGATGAAGCCGAACCGGTTGATGCGCGCGTAGGTCGCGAGGCTGGCGATCAGGCCGATGTTCGGGCCTTCCGGCGTCTCGATCGGGCACATGCGGCCGTAATGCGTGTAGTGCACGTCGCGGACCTCGAAGCCGGCGCGGTCGCGATGCAGGCCGCCCGGGCCGAGGGCGGACAGCCGTCGCTTGTGGGTCATCTCGCTGAGCGGGTTGGTCTGGTCCATGAACTGGCTCAGCTGGCTGGAGCCGAAGAAGCTCTGGATCACGGCCGAGACGGTGCGCGCGTTCACGAGGTCGACCGGCGTCAACGGCTTGTCCCGATCCGACAGGTTCATCCGCTCCTTGATGATCCGGGCCATGCGCGAGAGTCCCACCGAGAACTGGTTGGCGAGGAGCTCGCCGACCGAACGAATGCGCCGGTTGCCGAAGTGGTCGATGTCGTCGATCTCGCCAGTGCCGCGGAACAGTCCGATCATCTCCTTGATGATCGCCAGGAAGTCATCGCGGGTCAGCGTCGTCGTGAGCTTGTCGACCTTCAGGTCCAGCCGCCGGTTCATCTTGTAGCGGCCGACCTCGGCCAGGTCGTAGCGCTTCTCGTGGAAGAAGAGCCGCTCGAAGAGCTGCGCGGCGACCTCCTCGCTCGGCGGCTCGCCGGGGCGCAGGAGCTGGTAGAAGCGGCGCAGGGCCTCGTCGCGCGTGTGCGTGGAGTCCTTGCGCAGGGTGTTGAGGATGAGGCTCGGCCGATTGACCGAGACCTCGTCCGCGGCGATGAGCTTGATCTCGGCGACGCCGCTCTGCAGGATCTCCTCCTTGAGCAGCGGATCGATGACCTGGCCGGCCTTGGCGAACGGGTGCTCCGCATCGGCCTTGAAGAGCTCGGCCGCCAGCACGCGCCCCTCGAGCTCGTCGCCGACCGCGGCGAGCTTCTTGCCGCCCCGGCGCGGGAGCTTCACGGTCTCGATCTTGTGGAACTGGGCGATGATCTCCTCGTTGTTCTCGAACCCGAGCGCGCGGAGCAGCATCGTGACCGGCTGCTTCCGCTTGCGGTCGATGTGCACGTAGAGGACGTCGTTGATGTCGGTCGTGAACTCGACCCAGGAGCCGCGGTAGGGGATGATCCTGGCGCGGAAGAGCCGGCGGCCGTTGGGGTGCGTCTCGTCGCTGAAGAAGACGCCCGGCGACCGGTGCAGCTGCGACACGATCACGCGCTCGGCCCCGTTGATCACGAACGTGCCCTTGTCGGTGATCATCGGCAGCTCGCCGAGGTAGACGTCGTCTTCCTGGATGTCGCGCAGCTGGGGCTCGGCATCCGTGGCGCCTTCCTCGATCTCCTTGACGACCAGCCGCAGCTTGACCTTGAGCGGCACGCTGAAGGTCAGGCCGCGTTCCTGGCACTCCTCGATCCCGTACTTCGGCTCGCCCGTGTTGTAGCTGATGTACTCCATCACGAGGTGCCCGCGCGTCGACTCGATGGGGAAGACCGTGCGGAAGACGGACTCGAGTCCGTGGTCGTCCCGCTGGTCCGGGCTGCGTCCGATCTGCAGGAAGTCGTGGTACGACTCCAGCTGGACCGCCAGCAGGTTGGGCATCTCCTCTTCGCGATGGAGCTTGGAGTAGTTGACCCGACCCGTGAAACTGTCGACTGGGATGTTCACGCTCACGAGATCACTTCCTCGCGCCAAAGGGGGTTCGTCGTTCTCGCTGGCGCCGTCCCCGCGGCGCCGTCGGGCCGCCGTCCCGCGGGCGCACGGGCCCGCGGGACGGCGGCTGACAGCGGTCACGGGCCGGAGGGTCCGGCCCGCCTCGCTACTTCAGGTCGATGATGGCGCCGACTTCCTCGAGCTTGGCCTTGATCTGCTCGGCCTCGGCCTTGGTGACGCCCTCCTTGACGGCGCAGGGCGCGCTCTCGACCAGCTCCTTGGCTTCCTTCAGACCCAGGCTGGTGATCGCGCGGATCTCCTTGATGACCTGGATCTTCTTGTCGCCGACTCCGGTCAGCATGACGGTGAACTCGTCCTTGACTTCCTCGACGACCGCGGCGGCGCCGGGCATCGCGGCCATCGCCACGGGCGCGGCGGCGCTCACGCCGAAGCGCTCCTCCATCGCCTTCACGAGGTCGGCGGCCTCGAGGATCGACATGCTGGCGATCAGGTCCATCACCTTCTGGGCGTTGTCGCTGAGCTTGATTCCCTCGGACATGGTCCTCACTCCTCTTGTGTCTGGGTACGGCTAGGCGGCTGCGGCCTTCTGCTTGCCGACCGCGTCGATGGCCCTGGCCAGCGCCGCGATGACACCGTTGACGGTGCCCACGATGCCGGTGAGCGGCGAGTTGATGCTGCCCATCATCTTGGCGATCAATTCGTCCTTGCTCGGGACCTTCGACAGCGCGACGACCTGCGCGGCGGTCAACAGTTGTCCGTCGACCATGCCGCCCTTGACCTTCAGCGCCTCGTTGTTCTTGGCGAATTCGACGGCGATCTTGGCCGGATCGACCTGGCTCGCGGCCCCCAGCACGAGGGCCGTCGGGCCCTTGAGCTGGTCGCGCAAGGCGCCCAGGTCGGCGTTGTCCGCGGCGATCATCGCCAGCCGGTTCTTGACGACCCGGCACTCGACGTTCGCGGCGCGGCACTGCGACCGAAAAGCCGTCATCTGCGCCACCGTCAGGCCGGTGTAGTCGGCCAGCACACACGACTGCGCCGACTTCAGCCTCTCGGTGATCGCCTGGACTTCCGCCATCTTCTCGGGACGTGCCATGAGGCACCCTCCTTCTATATCGCGGAACCGCCGGAGCGGATCCTCCACGCTGCTCAGGCGAGACTGTTCGCATCCAGACGGAGCGACGGGGTCATGGTGCCGCTGATGAAGATGGACTTCACGTAGATGCCCTTGACCGCCGCCGGCTTCACCCGGATGAGCTCCCGGTAGAGCGCCTTGACGTTCTCCTCGAGCTTCTCGGGACCGAAGGACCGCTTGCCCACCGGAGCGTGCACGATCCCGGCCTTGTCGACGCGGTACTCGATCCGACCCGCCTTGGCCTCCTTGACGGCCTTGGCGATGTCCATGGTAACGGTGCCGACCTTGGGGTTCGGCATCAGACCACGGGGACCGAGGATCCGACCCAGCTTGCCGAGTTCGCCCATCATGTCCGGCGTGGCGATGATCACGTCCACGTCCGTCCAGCCATCCTTGATCTTGGGCAGATACTCGTCGGCGCCGACCATGTCCGCCCCGGCGTTCTTCGCCTCCTGCTCCTTGGGGCCGCGCGTGATCACGAGGACGCGCACGGTCTTGCCGGTGCCGTTGGGCATGACGACGGTGCCGCGGACCATCTGGTCCGCGTGGCGGGGATTGACGTTGAGCCGGACTGCGCAGTCGATCGTCTCGTCGAATTTCGCCTTGGGGAAGGAATCCAGGATCCGCAGGGCGTCGCCGACCGGAAGCTCGGTGTTCTTGTCGGCGCGGGCCCTGGCGGTGCGATAGTTCTTGCCTCGTTTCATGGACGGTGACTCCATTCGACTGTGATGGTTCGATCTGGCTGGCCGCGGATCAGCATCCGCGCGCCGCGACCTCCGGCACCCGATCCGACCCGCCCCGAGGGCTCGTCTGGGTCGCGGCGCCGTGTGATCCCAGTCTGGGACCGCCTCAGACGACCTCCAGCCCCATGCTCCTCGCCGTACCGGCGATGATCTTCATGGCGGCTTCGACGGACCCGGCGTTGAGGTCCTCCATCTTCATCACGGCGATCTCGCGCAGCTTGTCGCGGGTCACCGAGCCGACGACGGTCTTGCCGGGCTCCTTGCTGCCTGACTGGAGATTAGCGGCCTTCTTCAGGAGAACCGAGGCCGGCGGGGTCTTGGTGATGAAGCTGAAACTCCGGTCCTGGAAGACCGTGATGACAACCGGGATCACCATTCCCAACTGGTCCTTGGTCCGCTCGTTGAAGGTGCTGCAGAATTCCTGGATGTTGACGCCATGCTGACCGAGTGCAGGCCCTACCGGCGGCGCCGGATTGGCCACCCCAGCCTTGATCTGCAGCTTGATCTGCGTCATGACTTTTTTTGCCATGAACGACGACTCCTTCAATCAGTGTCCGGACCCGGTCCGCCGGCCGCCGCCTCGTCGCGGGGAGTCCACCACCCGCAGGCTCGACGCCGTCCGGGACCGCGTCCCGTCTCTATGAACGCCCGCCGACGCTGAGAGGGTGCGTCGACGGCAGCCGGCCCGGTACCCAGACAAGCCCGGACCGGCGAACCACGGCCGCCATCAGACCTGCTTGACCTGCAGGAAATCCAGCTCGACCGGTGTTTCCTTGCCGAAGATCGAGATCATGACCTTCAGCTTGCCCTTCTCGTGATTGATCTCGTTGATGACGCCCACCCAGTCGCTGAATGGACCGTCCATCACCTGGACGCTCTCGCCCACCTTGTAGGGGATCTCCAGCGTCTCCTTGGTGTCGTCCGGCTCCTTGATGCGGCCCAGGATCCGGTCCACCTCGTCCTTGGGGACAGCCTGCGGTTTCAGCGGCGTGCCGCCGATGAACCCGGTGACGCCCGGCACGGAGTTGATGAAATGGTGGGTCTCCTTGGTCATCAGCATCTCGACCAGGATGTAACCCGGCAGGAACTTGCGCTTGGTCGTGACCCGCTTGCCGTTCTTCATCTCCGTGACTTCCTGGATCGGCACCAGGACGTCGCCGAAATACGCCTCCATGTGGTTCGACCGGATGGCCATCTCGATGTTGCGCTTGACCTTGTTCTCGTGGCCGGTGTTCGCGTGGAGGGTGTACCACTCCAGCCGCGACTTGCGTTCGATCTCCGCCTCGTCCGCGGCCGGGATCTCGAGGTCGATCGCCGCGAGCAGATCGAGCTCGCTCGCCTCGGTGTCGTCCGCCCCGGCGGTCTGCGGGGCCGGGCGATCGTCGCCGGCGGCGGCCGCCGCGGCGGTCTCGCCGGCTTCGTCCGCCTCGCCGGTGTCGCCGGCCTCGCCGGCCTCGTCGGCTTCGTCGGGAAGGTCGAGGAAGAGGTCCTCCGGGCGCGCCGGCCCCGGCGAGGTCGGCTCGTCAGCGTCGTCGCCGGCCTCTGCCGCCGCCTCGTCATCGGTCTCCGGAAGGTCCGCGAACAGATCTTCCGCTCGTTTTTCCTTGTCGTCGAACATCGCGCCCTCGGATCGGCTACTACGCATAAATGCGCCCCGGCAAGCGGGGACACCTCCCCGCCTCCAGGGTCGCTGGTTCCGGCATCCTGTTGCGATCGCCCGGTTTCCGGCTCCGTCGCCCGAGCGGTCGACGCGATCAGATGATCAGGTTGACGGCCGAGTTCAGGATCCAATCGACCACGAACAGACAGACCGTGATGATCGCCACCGTCACGATCACCACGACCGTCGTCTCCCAGAGCTGCGTGCGATTCGGCCAGGACACCCGCTTCATCTCCTGGCGGGTCTCGCTGAAGTACTGCACCAAGCTAGCCATCACTGAACCTCTTCCCGACTCGATCGGGCGAACTGGCAGGGGCGGCAGGATTCGAACCCGCGACCCTCGGTTTTGGAGACCGATGCTCTACCAACTGAGCTACACCCCTGCCACGCTGGCGCCCGGCGCCTCCTGAGGCCGCCGGCCGATGCCCTAGCGGGTTTCCTTGTGCGGCGTGTGCTTGTTGCAACGCGGGCAGAACTTCTTGTACTCCACCCGGTCCGGATGCAGCCGCTTGTTCTTCTTCGTCGTGTAGTTCCTCTCCTTGCACTGGGTGCAGGCGAGGGTGATGATGTCCCGCATGATCGCACGCCTTCCGCTCGCTCGAGGCCTCGCGCGGGGCCTCGAGATCCCGCTTACTCGAGGATCTTGGCCACGACGCCCGCGCCCACGGTCCGGCCGCCCTCGCGGATCGCGAAGCGCAGCCCCTCCTCCATGGCGATGGGCGTGATCAGCTCGATCGTCATCTTGATGTTGTCACCGGGCATCACCATCTCCACACCCGCCGGCAGGTGCGCCGCCCCCGTCACGTCCGTCGTCCGGAAGTAGAACTGCGGCCGATACCCGTTGAAGAACGGCGTGTGCCGACCGCCCTCCTCCTTCGTCAGCACGTACACCTCGCACTCGAACTTCGTGTGCGGCGTCACCGACTTCGGCTTGCAGACCACCATCCCCCGCTCGATGTCTTCCTTCTTCATCCCACGCAGCAGCAGCCCCACGTTGTCCCCGGCCTGACCCCGGTCCAGGATCTTCCGGAACATCTCCACGCCCGTGCACACCGTCTCCTGCGTCGCCCGGATCCCCACCAACTCCACCTTGTCGTTCATGTTCACCACGCCGCGCTCGATCCGGCCCGTCGCCACCGTGCCCCGGCCCGAAATCGAGAACACGTCCTCCACCGGCATCAGGAACGGCTTCTCCAGATCCCGCTGCGGCAACGGAATGTACGTGTCCAGCGCCTTCAACAACTCGAAGATGCACTGCGCCTCCGGACTGTCCGGATCCCCGCTCTCCAGCGCCCGCAGCGCCGAGCCCCGGATGATCGGCGTGTCGTTGCCAGGGAACTCGTACTGGTCCAGCAGCTCCCGCACCTCCAGCTCCACCAGGTCCAGCAGCTCCTCGTCGTCCACCATGTCGCACTTGTTCAGGAACACGATGATGTACGGCACGCCCACCTGCCGCGCCAGCAGGATGTGCTCCCGCGTCTGCGGCATCGGTCCGTCCGCCGCCGACACCACCAGCACCGCCCCGTCCATCTGCGCCGCGCCCGTGATCATGTTCTTCACGTAGTCCGCGTGCCCCGGACAGTCCACGTGCGCGTAGTGACGCGTCTCGCTCGAATACTCCACGTGCGCCGTCGCGATCGTGATCCCCCGCTCGCGCTCCTCCGGCGCCTTGTCGATCTGGTCGAACGGCACATAGTCCGCCAGCCCCCTCTTCGACAGCACCTCCGTGATCGCCGCCGTCAGGGTCGTCTTCCCGTGATCCACGTGACCGATCGTACCGACGTTCACGTGGTCCTTGGTTCGTTCGAACTTCTGGCGCGCCATCTGGGGCATCCTCCCGGGTCGTAGACTTCCGTCGAGTGACTTACGCGGGACCGCGCCGCCCGAGCCGCCGGACCGTCCCCGGTCCCGCGGCCGGCGAGGCCGTCATCGCGCCGATGATGCTGGAGCCCACGAGCAGAATTGAACTGCTGACCGCTTGCTTACCATGCAAGTGCTCTACCGCCTGAGCTACGTGGGCTCCGGTCCTCAACTCTTTCCAGGCCCAAGCTGGAGCGGGAAACGGGGCTCGAACCCGCGACCCTCAGCTTGGAAGGCTGATGCTCTGCCAACTGAGCTATTCCCGCTCCGATTCATCCTTCCCGCAGCCGAAGGCCCTCGCTCGGGAGGGTTGGTGGGGGGGGGTGGATTCGAACCACCGAAGGCGTTCGCCGACAGATTTACAGTCTGTTCCCTTTGTCCACTCGGGAACCCCCCCACACGAACCGTGCGGGTCGGCCCCGAATGGCGGGGCCCATACACATGGAGCTGGCGAGAGGACTTGAACCCCCAACCCCCTCATTACAAGTGAGGAGCTCTACCAGTTGAGCTACGCCAGCTCAAGATCCGCAAGCCGACCGAGGGTCGTCAGATCAAGTCCTCTCGTCAGGCTTCCGCCTGCCCTGGCATGGGAATACGACGCTGTCGCCCCCAGACAGGGAGGGGGAATATAAACGAGCCGGTCGAGGACTGTCAAGGCCAGATCCCGGCGACGGTTCCCTCAGGGCGCCGGGGGCCGGGGCGACAGGCGGGGTCCGCCGGGCGTGTCGATGACCTCCCAGCCGATCTCGCGAATCTGCGCGCGGAGGCTGTCCGCCCCCGCCCAGTCCCGGCGCGCGCGCGCCTGTTCGCGGGCCTCACAGAGTGCGGCGACCGCCTCCGGCGCCGGCGAGCGCGTTTCGGTGAGCCCGCCGAGACCCTGCGGAAAAATCCCCAGGATCCCGTCCGCCTCGACGAGCAGGTCGCGGACCGCGCCGAGCGGGCCGGCGTCGAGCCCCCGGCCGCCGGTCTCCGCCAGGTACTGGTTGAGGTCGCGGACCAGGCCGAAGAGCTCGCCGATCGCCGCGCCGGAATTGAAGTCGTCGTCCATGGCGGCGAAGAACCGGCGCCGCCGGGAGGCGGCCGCCTCGGCGAGCGCGCCGCCCGCCGCCGACGCCAATCCCGCCGGCAGCGGCCGGTCGCGACCCGCGTCGATGGCCGCGAGGACCGCGAGGAGCCGCCGCGCGCCTCGCTGCAGCCGATCGAAGCCGGCTGTCGCCTCGCGCAGCCGTTCCTCGCTGAAGTCGAGCTGGCTGCGGAAATGGGCGTTCAGGAGGAAGAACCGCAGCACGGCCGCCGGATGGCTGCGCAGCAGCTCGTCCATGCTGAGGAAATTGCCGTCGGATTTGGACATCTTGCTCTTGCCCAGACAGAGCAGCCCGTTGTGCAGCCAGTGGTTGACGAACGGCTGGCCGGTGGCGCAGCGACTCTGGGCCAGCTCGTTCTCGTGGTGGGGGAACAGCAGGTCGCGGCCGCCGCCGTGGAAGTCGAAGTGGTCGCCGAGGTAGCGCGCGGCCATCGCCGAGCACTCGATGTGCCAGCCCGGACGGCCGCGACCCCAGGGCGACGGCCAGCCCGGCTCGTGATCGGGCGCGGCCTTCCACAGCGCGAAGTCGAGCGGATCCTCCTTGTGGTCGCCGATCGCGATGCGCACGCCGCTGCGCATGGCGTCGACATCGCGACCCGACAGCTGACCGTATCCCGTCCAGGACCGCACGCGGAAATAGACGTCGCCGCCCGCCGCGTACGCGAAGCCCTTCTCGAGGAGACGACCGACGAAACGCACGATGTCCGGCACGTGCTCGGTGACCCGCGGATAGTGATGGGCCGGCTCGATCCGCAGGGCCGCCGCCGCCTCGTGGTAGGCGGTCATGTTGCGCTCGGCGACCGCCGCGACCGTCGACCCCTCGCGACGCGCGCGCTCGATGATCTTGTCGTCGATGTCCGTGAAATTCTGGACGTGGGTGACCTCGTAACCGAGGTGCTCGAGATAGCGGCGGACCATGTCGCAGGCCACGAACGCATACATATGGCCGAGGTGCGGCTGGTCCTGGACCGTCAGCCCGCAGACGTACATGCCGACCCGCCCGGGACGGACGGGCGCGAACGGGCGCTTCGTGCGCGTGAGGTGGTCGTAGACTCGGAGCGACATGCCGGCTTCCTTCGAGCGGCCCTAGGGCGCGCCGCCGGACCGCAGGAGCGCGTCCTGGCACAGGTCCTCGACCAGGTCCTCGAAGGCGATCCCCACCGCGGCGGCGGCCATGGGCACGAGGCTCAGCGCGGTCATGCCGGGAATCGTGTTGAGTTCCAGGCAGTAGTGGCGCTCGCCGTCGAACCGGAAATCGACGCGGGCGGTTCCCTGGCACCCGAGCAGGTCGTACAGGTGCAGGGCGTCCGCGCACATGGACTCGTAGTGCGGCGAATGGACGGGCGCCGGGCAGAGGTACTCGCAGGCGCCCTTGGTGTACTTGTTGCCGAAGTCGTAGAACCCGTCGGCCGGACGGATCTCCAAGAGCGGCAGGCGGCGCCCCAGCAGGATCGTGGCCGTGAGCTCGCGGCCGGGGATGTATTGCTCGAGCAGGATGCTGGCCTGCTGGCCGGTCGCGGTCGCGGCGACCCGGGCGAACGCCGCCGCGAAATCCGCAGGATCCCGCACGATCTCGACGCCCACGCTGCTGCCGCCGTCGTTGAGCTTGACGACCAGGGGGAAGCCGGGCTCGGCGATGACGCGGTCCAGGATGTGGTCGAGGCTGAGCGCGGCGCCGTGGCCTGCCCGCTTGCCGTCTTTCGACCCCTGGCGCTTGAGCGCGACCGGTCCGCTGGCGGCGCGATCCCAGGCGACCTGCAGCCACTGCGGCGTCGCGATGCCGGCGCCGATCATCACGCGCTTGGTGGTCGCCTTGTCCATCGCGATGGCGCTCGCGACGAAGCCGGACATCGCGTACGGCACGCCGAGCAGGTCGAGCAGCGCCTGGACGTGACCGTCCTCGCCGTCGCCGCCGTGCAGCGCGGGGAACACGACGTCGGCCTGCGTCACGGAGGCCAGCGTCGCGACCTCGCGGACGTTCGCGATGGTCTCGCGGGTGACCCGGTGGCCGGATCGTTCGAGAGCGTCCGCGATCGCCGCGCCGCTGCGCAGCGAGACATCGCGCTCGGCGGAATCTCCGCCCATGAGAACCGTGACGTGCATGACCGCTCCCGGATTGGCTGGGTCGCCGCGATCGTCCGGCGGGACTGCCGGCGAGGCGACATCTTAGTCCGCCAGCCGGAGCCCCGACAAGGGGAAGCGACGGCCGCCCGTCAGCTGCCGGCGGCGCCGTCGGGGTGGCAGAGCTCGATCGCCCGCCGCACGAGGATGTCGGTGACGTCGACCAGCGGTACCGGCAGGTCCTCGGGGTGAACCACGACCGGCACCTCGGTGCAGCCGGCGATCACGAGCTCGGCGCCGCGCGCAACGAGTTCCCGGCCCGCTCCGACCAGGCGCTCGCGAGCTTGACCGCCCGTGTGGCCCGCCTTGACGCCCCACTCGCTGTAGACGGCCTCCATGAAGTGATGGGTCTGGTCCGGCCCCGTGAAATTCAGGGATTCGAGCCCGGCGGCGGCCAGCGCGCGGTGGAAGATCCCGCTCTCGAGGGACCCCGTCGTGGCGAGGATGCCGGCCCGCCTGCGCTCGGGCCAGGTGCGCCGGCAGTAGGCGGCCGTCTCGGCGATCCCGTCGACGATGGTGGCACGGGTCGCCGCCGCCAGATCGGGCAGGAACGCGTGGCTCGTGATGCAGGCGATCACGATGACGTCGGCGCCGGCCTCGTCGAGCAACCGGCACGAGCGCAGCAGCTCGGGCCGCGGATCGGTCCCGTGGCCGAGCAAGGCGGCCGTGCGGTCCGGCACGTGGTTGTTGTTGTGCAGGACGACCTCCAGGTAGTCCTGGTCCCGGCTGGCCGGCGTGAGCGCGACGAGCCGCTGGAAGAAGTGCGCGGCCGCGACCGAGCCCATTCCGCCGATGATACCGAGCACCTTGCGCCGATCGGTCATGTCGCCTCCTGCCGCGCCGCCCGTGTCCCCGCGCCGAACTCCCCCGGTGTCCTTCGCCGCGAGAATGCGCTACACGATACACGGAGTCACGCGATTCGCGAGGGCCGGCTCCGGCCGGGAGGTTGGGGCGCGTCGCCAGTTGTGTTATATATGCGGGCGGCTTTCCAACGCCGGATGGAGCATGACCGGACAGCGCCGCACCGCCCTCATCGTGACCTACGCATTCCCCCCGAACGGGGCGGTGGGTTCCATGCGGCCCCTCCGCTGGTGCCGCTGGCTGCCGCGCGTGAGCGCCTGGTCGTGCGCGGTGCTCACGGTCGACCGGGAACCGGCGCGGCGCGACGGCACGCTGCTCGAGAGCCTGCCGCCGGACGTGCCGGTCGTCCGCACGCCCGTGAGCGAGCCGTGGTACCGCCTCAACCCGCCCGACCGTTCGCCCGGCGTCCTGCGGCGCGCCGCATTGCGTTGCCTGGCGCCCGCGCTCGAGCCGCTCGCCACGCCGGACCCCCAGGTCTTCTGGCGGCGGACCATGGTGCCGGCCGGCTGCCGGCTCGCCCGCGAGCTCGGCGTCGACGTCGTGGTCGTGACCGCGCCGCCCTGGTCGAGCCTCCTCGGCGCCGCGAGTCTGGCGCGCCGCGCTCGCCGGCCGCTCGTCATCGACTTCCGCGACCCCTGGACCGAGATCGACCGCGGCCCCATGTCGGCCTGGCGTAGCCGCTGGGAGCGCCGCGCCGAGCGGCAGGTCTGCGCCCAGGCCGCGGTGGCGATCAGCACGAGCGACACCTACAGCGCGAACCTGCGCGCCCGGTGCCCCGGGGTTCCGGCCGACCGGTTCGTCACCCTGCACAACGGCTTCGACGAAGAAGCGTTCGCGGCCGCGCCCGACCCGGGGGTCGCCCCGACCGGCCTGACGGTCGTCCATCTGGGTTCGCTCTACGCGCGCCGGCAGCCCTTCGCCGCGCTGGCCGGGATGCGGCGCTGGCTCGACACCCACCCCGAGCGCGCCGCCCAGTTCCGCCTCGTCTTCGTCGGCACTCCCGACGGCGCGACTCGCCGCGCGGTCGCCGACAACGGACTGGAGCCGGTCTGCGAGATGACCGGCCACGTGCCGCACGCCGAGGCCATCGCGCGCTGCCGCGCCGCCGACCTGCTGCTGCTCGCGATGGGCGACACGACCTTGACGCCGGCCGGTTGGCTGCCATCGAAGCTCTTCGAGTACCTGGCGATCCACCGGCCGGTCCTCGCGCACACGGTCGAGGGGGAAGCCGCCGGCCTGTTGCGCGCCGCCGGGGCCGCCGCGGTCGTCGCCGGCTGCGACCCGGCCGCGTTCGCCGATGCTCTCGAGCGACACTGGCAGGCCAAGCATCAGCTGGGGCACGCCGTGCCGCACCGCAACCTGGACGCGGTCGTGGGCCAGCTGCGGCAGGAGTCCCTGGCGAGCCGCCTGGCCGGGATCCTGGACCGCGCCGCGGGGACGCCGGCATGAAGGCGATGGCGGCGGCGGCGCGGCGCTGGCTGATCGCACGGGCGGGACTCGCCGGCCGCCTGCCGTTCGAGGCGGCGATCCTGATGTACCACCGCTTCGCGACGGCTCCGGGCGAGAGCGGCCTCGCGCGCCGCGACTTCGCGCAGCAGCTCGACTACCTCGTCCGGCACTTCCACGTGGTCCCGTTGGCCGAGGCGCTCGGCGGAGCGCCGGGGCGAAGACGGCTGATCTCGATCACCGTCGACGACGGCTACCGCAGCTTCGCCGATGTCGCCTGGCCGGAGCTCCGCTCGCGGGGTCTGACGGCCGCCGTCTTCCTGCCGACCGGATTCATCGACGACGGCGGCTGGATGTGGCAGGACCGGAACATCTACCTGCTCCGCACGGCGCCGGCGGCCCGGTATCGCGTGCCGTGGCGCGGCCGGGACCTGACGCTCGACACGACCGGCCACGCCGGCCTGATGGCCGCTCTCCTTTCAGTCTACGAGATCGGCCGCCGCCTCGACCACGCCGGCCGGCTCGAGCTCACCGCCACGCTGGAACGGGGCCTGGCCACGGTCCTGCCCTCCGTGCCGCCGACCCTCTACGCGCCGCTGACCTGGGATCAGGTCCGCGAGTTGCAGGACCAGGGGGTGACGTTCGGCTCGCACACGGTCAACCACGCGATCCTGACCACGCTGCCGGTCGCCGAAGCGCGGCGCGAGATCGAGGATTCCCGCGCCCTCCTCGCGGCGCGCCTCGGCCGCCAGGTCGACTACTTCGTCTATCCCAACGGGGATCTCGACGCGACCGTCCGCGAGCTGACTCGCCGCGCGGGCTATGCTGGCGCGCTGTCCACGATCGCCGGCTACTGGTCGGCCCGGGGCGACCCCTTCGCCGTCCCCCGCTTGCCGGGACCGGTCCGCGGCGGCGCCTGGCTCGCCGGCGATCTCTGGAACTGGTGGCGGCGGTTCGGCGCCCCCACCGGTCAGTTCACCTCGACGTCGCCGTAGGTCACGTGGCAATCGCCGCGGCCGAGGCCGGCGGCGAGGCGCTCGCGCCCCGGCGCGAAGCGGACCAGCAGCGGCAATCCCCGTGCCCGCGGGCTGCGCAGGAAGCCGCGGCGCCAGGCGGCCGGACAGGTCGACCAGACGCCCGCCCAGCCGACGTCCAGGTCGGCGGCGAGCCGGGGCAGGTACGCGGCGAAGCGCCCGCCGTCCGGGCGGTAGACCACCAGGTCCACCAGGAAGAGCCGCCGGCGTTCGGCGTCCACCCGGACGACCAGGAGATCCCGGATCCCGGCGGCATCCCGGCGGGCGAACACGCGGTAGCGCTGGAGCGGCGACCGGCAGTAACGCCAGGTCAGGAACGCGGCGGTCCGGTCCACCGCGAACCGGCGGCCGGCGGGAGCGAGCGGAGCCGGCAGGGCGGCGATCTCGGCCGGAGCCAGCTCATCGATGCCGGCGCGGTCGCCGTGCGGCAGGACGAGCCGGCTCGCCGCCCACAACAGCCCCTCGCGGCTCGCCAGCCGGCGGTAGCCAAGTTGCGCGGCGTGGTCCACGAGCGTATCGGTCACGGACCAGCCCCGCTTGAGGAAACCGGGCGCCGACGCCGCGTTCGCGAAGTTGTAGTAGACGTCGACGCCGTCGCCGTGGGCCAGCATCCATTCCAGCATGCGCGTGAACAGCCCGCGGCCCCGCCAGGCGGGATCCACGACCGGGTCCACGTCGCGGCCGGCGACGATCGGACGACCGTCGAGCACCGCCGGGCGCGGCAGGACGGCGTAGAGCCCGACGACCCGGCCGTCGGACTCGAAGACGACCGCGTGCGATCGCCCGCCCGGCCCCTCCTCGTGCAGCCACCGGAAGCGTTCCTCGCTGAAGCGGGGATCGTGGCCGCGGCGCAGCAGTCCGAGGCAGGCCTCGCGGTCGGCGTCCTGATACGCGCGGCATCCGTTCATCGGTGACCGTCCTTTCGCCTCCACTCGCCGATCCCGGCGGCGATCTGCCCGACCCTTGCGAAATCCCGGCGGCGCCGCGACCATGTCGCCGTGATTCCGACGACCCTGGACCGGTCGGATGCCGCGGCCCCGGGGCGACGCGCCGCCCGGCCCCCGCGCAGACGAAGGGGACCCGACATGCCGGGCAAGATAGAGTTCCTGACCACCGACGGCAGCCTGCACCTGTTCAAGCTGGGGCGCAACTGGAAGCGTGACCTGGAGGTCAGGGTCAGGCCGCAAGGCAACGGCGAGCTGCTGAAGCTGCCGTTTCCCGCCGACCGCGACCGGCTGGAGGTGCCCGGGCTGGACCCGGATCGACACTACGAGGTCCGGGTGAGCTACCGGCGGCCCTGGCACCGCGTTCGCCACGCTCCCGAGGAGCTGACCGTGACCCCCCGCACGCGCGGCCTGCGCGTGATCATCACCGGTTCGGGGCGGTCGGGGACCAAGACGCTCGCCCACTTCCTCGACGGCCTGTCCTTCGTCGACGGCGAGCCGGTCGTCGCGCGGCACGAGCCGCTCAGCGAGTGGGTCGTGCCCGCCCTGGCCGACCGCGACTTCGAGCTGGCGCTGCTCCAGCAGCGCGGCGCGCTGCACAACGTCGAGACCGCGCCATACTACAGCCTCTATCCGCAGTTGCTCCGCGCCGACAAGGTCCTCCTCGTGATCCGCGACGGGCGGCGCGTGGTGCAGTCGGGCCTGAACCGGAACTGGTACGGGAACGACAACCCCTGGAACCGGATCAAACCGGCCTACGAGGGCACGCAGTTCGAGAAGTGCTGCCGCCTCTGGCGCGACGCCAACACCGAGGTGGCGAAGGTCGCCCACGCCGTGTTCCGGCTCGAGGACCTCACCGCCGACCCCGCGCACCTGGACGCGTTCTGCGCCGCGGCCGGCATCGTCAACCGCGGCCGCGAGCTGCCGCACTCCAATCGCGGCAAGCAGCCCTCCACGACCTTCACCGAGTGGACCGCAGAGCAGGAGCGCCAGTTCGAGACGATTTGCGGCGGGGTGATGGACCGCCACTATCCAGGCTGGCGCCTGGACTCCTCCCGGGGTTGATCCGCGCGGGACGCTGACCGGAAGGAGACGGAGCGACGGCCGCCTGGGCGGCGGCCGTCGTGGTGGCGAATCGTGTCCGGTCGGGTGGCGGACCGGGCGGTCAGGGACCGTTCGGGGTCATCACGACCGGCGACGGCGCTCCCGGAGGTCCGTCGTCGTCGCCCCCGCCGCCGGCCGTGATCGTGACCGGCTCCATGTCGGCGGGCGAGCCGTTGGGACCGACGTAGTACAGGTAGCCCTGCTGGCCGTCCTGGAAGGACGGCGTGTTGACCGTCACGACGATGGTGTCGTCGGTCCAGGTCGTGTACGGCTGGATGTCGCGGACCGTGCAGGCGTCCCAGGTCGGACGGTCTCCGATCACCACGCGTTGCCAGCCCATGTCGAAGTAGAAGTCGTCGTAGTACTGCGTGGTGCTGCGGCCGAAGCTGTCGATCCAGTCGCCGAGCGAGACCTTGTTGAAACCGGGCTGCCCGGGCTGGTGGGTCGTCGCGTTGGTCTCGTTGACGATCCTCGCCGATTTCCCGTTGCGCGCGATCCACACGATGTTGGCGCCGTCGTTCACGCCCGGCGAGGACTGGCGGATCATCACCTCCCACAGGATCCACGTGTGGTGCGGGAGGGTATGCTCGTAGCCGCCGTTGCCGTCCGCGAAGACCCGGGAGTACCAGGTCGTCACGTTGATGTCGGTGCAGAGGTACCGCGGGGTGAATTCGGGGGTGCCCCAGTCGTTGCAGTCGCTCTGGGCCGTGTGGACGATGTCCGGCGGCGTGACGTAGTGCGAGCCGGACGACACGCGCCAGTTCTTGATCTGGTAGCTCTGGGTCGCCGGCCCCTCCCACTGGGAGTTCTCCGGATCGTCGCACCACCAGCAGCCCCAGCTCCAGCGTTCCCAGAACATCATGAAGATCTCGTCGCCGCCCTGGAGTTCGCGCGGGAACCGGTAGTACGCCCAGCCCTGCCGCTCCGCGGGCGACTCCGTCTCGATGTCCGGGTCGCCGTGGCGCAGTTCGATCGACTGGTTGCCGGAGTACGCCTGCAGCTGCGACAACCGCCCCTGGTAGAGCCCGACGTTGTTCGCGGTGGTGTCCAGCTGGCAGCTCGCCCCCTCGAAGTCTTCCCAGCAGTACGGCTGCTGGTGATCGCGGTCGCCGAAACCGCTGCCGTGGATGGTGATCGAGTTGCCGTTCGACACGACGCCCGCCACGTCATCGATGCTCTGCGCCGGCGCCTGTCCCACGAGGGCGACAGCCAGGACCGTCGCGACCGTGAGGACCGAGTACACACGCTTGATTGACATGCCTGTCCCACCTTGGAATAACGAAGACCGCTCCCGCCGGCGGTGCGTATGACGGATCGTCAAGGCATCGGCCAGCTCCCCCTCAGCAATTACCATACCGCCGTCGTCGCGTTACGCTCAGTGCACGCAAGTGCTTGTCGCAAGGCGGGTTGGTCTGCGGTCAACCGGGTGTTTCGAGAGCGGTTCGGGCAATCCGCACAACCGCGATGGACAATCTACGAAGAATCCCGCGGTGAGGCAATCGGAGCCTCCCGCGCCGCCTCCAGACTCCGGTCAGCTGGCGCCGGCTGATCGTCGGCGCCGAGGATCACGTCGAGATAGATCACCAGAGCGAGCAGCTTGTGCAGCAGCCAGCCCTGATCGACGCCGCGGTCCTGCCTGCGCAGCACGATCTCGAGGTAGGCTGGGTCGAAGAACCCGCGCCGCGCGACGGCCGGATCCAGCAGGATCGAACGGTAGAACTCCCGGATCGCCGGGTGCTTGCGATACCACTGATCGTAATGGAGGTAGACCTCGGGATCGTACATTCGGATCAGTCCCAGCGAACCTCGTTCCAGGATCCGGCTCACGCGGTGGCGAACGGCGAGGCGGCGCTTGCGCCCGGCCGACGGTCGCGAGTGCAGATCGACGCCGGTCGACTTGTACGGCACGCGGCTGAGCTCGGGCAGCTGCCGCCGGATGTACTCGCTGAAGAAGCGACGACCGAGCTTCAGCCGCGCGGGCAGCCGCTTGCTGAGCGCGAGCAGCCGGCGATCGACGAGCGCGAAGTGGTCGTGCCAGCCGTACCGGTTGACGTCGACCGCGTTCATCATGCGGAACAGGCGGTTGTGAATGAAGAAGCTGTCCTTTTGCTGGTAGAAATGCGGCCCGGCCTGGCGGTGGCGCGCCAGCTCCTCCTCGACGGCCGGACGCAGCCGGCCGCGCACGTAGTCACGGAATTCCGGCCGCAGGCAGCGCCAGAATGGACTGTCCGGCTCGACGGCGAACAGCGACCGGAGCATGACGTCGAGCTCGCGCCGTTCGTCGTCGCCGTAGCCGTCCAGGTCGCGCGCATTGAAGTATCCGGACCCGAAATTTACCGGGCCGCCGAAGATCCCGTTGAGGAAGCAGGTCTCGGTCGGCGGGAGTCCATACTGCCGCCCGACGCCCAGCAGGAGCGCCGGCCTCAGGCTGGACTGCCCTTCGGTGTACCGCACGAACTCGAGCGCGCAATCGGGTAGCCAGAGCGGGTCGATCTCGATCAGGTCGTGACGCGCGCCGACTGCCGCCGCGAGCCGGCTCGCGAGCTTGTACTCGGTGCACCACCGCTGTCCGTGGGTGAAGCAACGCGGCGCGAGACCGGCGCGAACCGCCTGGCCAAGCACGAAGCGCGAGTCGAGCCCGCCCGTGAGCGTCACGAGGACGTTCGCATGGCCGCGCGCCATGCGCCGCAGGAGATCCGGATAGACCTCGTCGACGGTTCCGAAATACGGCGCTGGATCGTCGCCGGGCTCCTCGACGTACCGGAAGGGCCCGAACGGCTGGAGGACCGTCAGCGCGCCCGCCTCGTAGCGGAGCAGCGTCCCGGGGCGCATCAGCTTGATCTCGCGATGGTAGGTCCGGTCGCCGAGCCCGTAGCCGTAATTGAGGTAGTCGGCCACGCCGTCGAGATCGAGGTGGCAGCTCCGGCGCTTGACGGCGAGGATCGCTTTCGCCTCCGGCGCGAACATCAGCCCTTCCGCGTCGACGTGGTAGTAGAGGTGCCGATAGCCGAATTCGTCGACCCAGATCCAGGCCGCTCCGTCCTGCGGTTCGACCACCGCCGCGTGGTAGGAGCCGGAAAGCGCCAGGGGATCCGGACCGCCGCGGTCGTCGCGCGTGCCCAGCAGGAAGCCCAGGGGATCGGGCGCGGCGGCGGCGGATGCGGAACCGGGATAATCGTAGACGTAGCCGCCCAGGACACCGACCCGACCGCGGTGAGGGTCGGCGGCCAGCCGGCGCTCCCGGCCGCCGCGCAGCCAGGCGACCCCGAGCCCCGCGCCCTCGCCGACCCACGACTGGATCTCGTAGACCTCGTGATGGGCGAGCGCCGCCTTCATCGCGGCGAGGTGGCGAGCGGCGGTGTCCGCCGGTTGCCCCGGCGCGGCGATGAATCCGAACACACCAGGCATCTCTGCTCCTGCGGGGCCGTCGTCCCGGACGGACCGCGACGGCAGCCGTGACTCTAGGACGGGTCCTCGCCATGCGGCTGGGCGCGACGCGAGCCGATCACGCGCGCGGGGTTGCCCATCAGCATGCAGTGATCCGGGTAGTGCTTCGCTCCGACCACGGCCCCGGCCCCGACCACGCAGCCGCGTCCGAGGACGGTCCCCGGCATGATGAAGCAGTTGGCGCCCAGCCAGCAATCGTCGCCGATCTTGACCGGCTTGTAGACGGCGCCCTGGCGCCAGATCGGGGTGTCCGGATCGTCGATCCGGTGGTTTTGCGTCCAGATCTTGACGCCGGGTCCGATCAGGACGTCATCGCCCAGCTCGATGCCGCCCCCGGCCTGGAAGAAGGCCTGTTCGCCGATGTTCACGTCCCGCCCCACCTTGACGAGGTGGACGTTGCGGATGCGGACGCCTTCGAAGATCACCAGCCCCTCGCCGGCCGCGGCGAACGCCCGCCGGTAGAGCCGCTCGCGAATGAGGTAGCCCGGCTTCCCCGGCATGTCGCGATACAGCGAGATCGCGAGCGCCTGCCGGCCCTCGCGGGTCTTGATCATCCGCCACAGTTCGCGCAGAAACATCCACACGTCCGCGTACTCCCTCGCCGGCGGTCAGCTCTCCAGCTCGTTCACCGTGAACCGATACTTCCCGGACGCCGTGCGCTCGATGGTCCGAGGATACTCGAAATCCACCTGCATGGCCGCGCCCAGGATCTTCCGGGCGATCCGGCCGAGACGCGCCTCGTCGGCCTGCCGTTCGAAGCTCGGGCCCGGGACGATCCGCACCAGGATGGCGCCGCGCTGCAACTGACGGAATTGCAGCTGCAGGAACGCGTCGCTGCCGCATACGTGGGTCTGCTCGTCGATATACGCCTCGTGGAACGTCATGCCGGACACCCGCGAGCCGTCCAGCGCGATGAGGAAATCGGTCTGGCGACCCGTGAGCGAGCCGAGGACCGGCAGCCCGCGCCCGGCTGGCGATTCCGGCGGCAATACCGCCGTGTCGCCGATCCGGTAGCGGATGAAGGGGAAGGCCCGGTTCCAGAAGTCCGTGACGAGGACGTCGCCCGGCGCACCCGGCGCGCCATCGATCTCCAGCAGCATGCTGTTGGCGAAGTAACGCAAACGGCCCTCGTCGTCCTGCTGGGCCATCGGACCGTTCTCGCGGGATCCGTACCGATCGCGCACGCGGCAGGCGAACGCGCGCTCGATGAGCTCGCGGTCTGATGGATACAGCGGCTCGGCGGTGGTCACGACGAGGCGGACGGCGGGCAGCCGGCGTCCGGTCGCCTGGAGGTACGCGGCGATCTCCTTGATGCTGAGCGCGTAGCCGTACACGACCTCGATTCCCTGGCTCGCCATCCGGTCGCACCAGGCGGCCAGCCGGGGCTCGTCGATGTGCGTGGCGTCGATGTACAGATGGCGCCAACTCAACCAGTTGCGGAGGCGCGCCTTGAGGTCCGCCGCGCGCGTCGGCAGGTCCTGGTGCGCGTTCCAGACCACGGCCGTCGGGTCGCCCGGCCGCCACCCGTAAGCCTCGTTGGCGAGGACGGTCATCCCGTCGCGGCGGGCGGCGCACGGACGGTCGTACCAGAACCTGAACGAGTTGCCGGTCGTGCCGCCGGTCGCGGTCGGAATCAGCTGGGTGTCGGCGAACCCCTCGGCCCGGATCGCGTCCTGGCGGCCGATGATCTCGCCCTTGTCCAACACCGGCACCCCGCCGAGATCGGCCAGATCGCGGAACCGCTCCGGGTGGAAGCCGGCCGCGTCGAACCGGTCGCGATAGAATCGCGAGCGATGGTACGCGTGGGTGAGGATCGCCTGCGTGCGCTCGGTCTGGAGCCGGCGACGCGCAGCGGGGTCCTCGACCAGCGCGAGTTCCCGGCGCAGAGAGGCCAGCTCGGGCCCGTAGGGCTTCCCGTTGCGAGCCGCGATCCAGGGGCAGAAGACCGTTCGCCGCAGCCAGGGCATCATCACGCGAACTCCGGGGGCAGGATTCCCACCGTCGCCGGGCCGTAGCACTCGATGAGCTCGGGTTCGCCGCTGCGGCCGGTCCGGCGGTGTTCGAGGCGCAGCGCGTAGTTGTAGATCGACTGCATGTGCTGCGCCGTCCCGTAGAGCGGATCGGCGAGCCGCGTCCGACCCGCCTCGGCCATGCGGGCGCGCCGCTCGCGATCGGCGAGCAGTTCCTTGACCGCCGCGGCCAGCCCGGCCGCGTCCCCGGCCGCCACGACCAGCCCTTCGCGACCGTGCTCGAGATAGCCGGGCGCGCTGCGGCGATCCGCCATGACGATCGGTTTGCCCAGGCTCATGGCGTTCAGCAGCGTCTGATGGCCCGCCGTGCGGATGAAATCGGGCGGGTGCGCTTCGACCAGGAGAGTGCAGCGCGCGAGCAGTCGACGGAACTCCTCGGGCGACACTCCCTTGACCGTGACGTGCGGCAGGCCGCGGGCGAGCGGCGGGACGTCCGGATTCGTCGTGGCCACGATCGCGGGATATTCGACCTCCCGCAGCGCCGCGATCAGCGTCGCGTAGTCGCGTCCGTTGTTGCCGCCGGCGAAGAGGAAGCCGTCGTCGCCCGGGTCGACCGCGAATCCGTCGAGCGTCGTGTGGTAGGGATGAAACTGGAAACGGTCCCGCGGCACGTCGTACTCGCGGGCGAAGACGTCGCCGTCATCCATGCCCCAGACCATCGCGCGCACGCCGGCCTCGCGGAAGGCGACCATCTTGAGGCGGTCGAACAGGCCCGCGAGGCCCCGGCGGCGGCGCTCGAGCAGGAGGTCGAACATGACGTGGGTTCGCGGCGCGATCAGAGGCTTGAGGATGGTCTGGATCCACGCAAGGGCGAAGCCGGTCATGCCGCCGTAGGTCACGAAGGCCGCCAGTCCGCGATGGCGACGGGCTCGGCTCCACAGGACCAGCGCCTGGACCACGGTGCGCGGCACCCGCGGCAGACGAGCGAAGCCGACGTTCCGCCGGAAGGGCTGGAAATTCGCCGGCTCGCCGTGCTCGGTGAAGATTCGGCTGGGCTCGATCCGCGTCGTCATGGTCCACCCTTCGCGAGCAGTGTTACAGGATAAACACTCGATTGTCACTGGCAAGCTCGGTGCGGATCCCGCGGCGCCGGCGCTGGCCTCGGCGCGGATCGCCGCGCGACCGCCCGAAAAACGGCTCTTGACCGTGAACCGGATTTGACCGATCTAGCATGACGCGACGGCCGGCGAGCGACCACCGGTCGCCGGGGCGCCGGACCGAACCGCGGAGCGTGTCGATGCCCAGCATCGTCAAGGAATCGAAGCTGCTCGCCAGGCATTCGTCCGTCTACGCGGTGGGCATCCTCCTGCAGCGCGCGACGGCTCTCGTCCTGTTGCCCCTGTACACGACGCGCCTGACGCCGCAGGACTTCGGCATCAAGGAACTCGTCGGCCTCTCGGTCGACGTGGCCGACATCCTGCTCGCGACCGCGATCTCGTCCGCGATCTACCGGTTCTACTTCCGGACCACCGACCTCAAGCAGCGCAACCTGGTGATCAGCACGTCGATCATCGCGCTGGGCGCCGGCGGCATCCTCGCGCTGGTCGGTCTGATCCCGCTGTCGGCGCCTCTGGCCGGGCTCGTGCTCGACGACATCGGCCTCGCCCATTTCTTCATGCTGTCCTTCGCGGCCCTGTGGTTCCAGACGGTCAACAAGGTCTCGTTCGCCTGGCTGCGCGCCCAGCAGAAGTCGGTCCAGTTCGTGGCGATCTCGCTGCTGAGATTCGTCATCAACGTCGGCTTGAACATCTGGTTCATCGTCGGGCTCGACCTCGGCGTGCTCGGGATCATCCTGGCGACCCTGGTCACCGCGGTCGTCGTCTTCCTGTTCATGACCGTGCCGCTGTGCGCGCGGCTCGGCCTGCGATTCGACCGCGGCATGCTGCGCGAGATGTGGACCTTCGGCTGGCCCATGATCTTCTCGCAGGCCGGCGGCTTCGTCGTGCACCTCTCGGATCGCCTGTTCTTGAAGGCCTACTGCAGCGTCGCGGCGGCCGGCATCTACTCGCTCGGTTACCGGTTCGGCACGCTGCCGAGCGTGTTCCTGTCCGAGCCCTTCAACCAGACCTGGATGCCGCGCCGGTTCGAGGTCGCCAAGGAACCCGGGAGCGAGAGGGTCTTCGGACGCATCTTCACCTACTATCTCGTGCTGATCGCGTTCGCGGGACTGCTCGTGGCTTGCCTCACGACCGACATCCTGCGCCTGATGTCCGACCCCTCCTACTGGACCGCCGCCTCGGTGGTGCCGGTGATCGTGCTCGCGAACATCATCTTCACCTTCCACTACCACTTCAACATCGGCCTGATGCTCGCGGACAAGACCAAGTACCTGGGCTACATCAACGTCGCCAACGCGGCTCTGGTCCTGCTGCTGAACTGGCTATTGATCCCGCGTTACGCGAGCATGGGCGCCGCGATCGCGACCCTGATCGCGTTCGTGGCCAAGTCCGGCGCGACGTTCGTGCTCGGCCGCCGGTTCTACCGCATCCACTTCGAGGGAGTGCGCGCCGCCAAGCTGGTCGCCGTGGCGGCCGTCGTGTACGTGGGAGTCAACCGGCTCGAGCTGGCGACTCCGCTCGCGTCGCTGATCCTCAAGGGGAGCGTGATCGTGGCCGCCTACCCGCTGCTGCTTGTCGCGGTGGGTTTCGTGAACAGCGAGGAGCGGGCCCGCGCCGGGCGGTACCTCCGGCGGCGGCTCGGACGCAGCGCCGCCTGACCAGGAACCACCGAGAATCCGCGCCGTGGCGGGCCCAGCGATCGGACAGGAGTCCATGGAACATCCCGAGACGAACTGGCCGCCGGTGACGATCGTCATCCCCGCCTTCAACGAGGAGCGGCACCTGGAGGCGTGCCTGTCGAGCCTGCGGGATCTCGACTATCCGCGCGACCGGCTCGAGATCATCGTCGTGGACAACGGCTCGACCGACCGGACCGGCACGATCGCGCGCGGCGGGGGCGCCCGGGTGCTCGAGCTGCCGCGCGGATTCGTCGGCGCGGTCCGCAACCTCGGCGCGGCCTCCGCCTCGGGGGAGTTCGTCGCGTTCCTCGACGCCGACTGCGTCCCCCTCTCGACCTGGCTGCGCGACGGTGTCCGCGCGCTGCTCGACGATCCGGGCCTCGGCGCGGTGGGCGGGATCTACCTGGCGCCGGCCCAGGCGACCTGGCTGGAGAAAGCCTGGGCCCAGCGCCCGCAGACCCGGCCCGGTCGCGTGCTCGGCCTGGCGGGCAGCAGCCTGGTGGTGTCCCGCGCGACGTTCAGCGCTCTCGGCGGGTTCGACGAGACGATGACCGCCGGCGAGGACTACGAGTTCTGCCGGCGCGTCCGCGCCGCCGGCCTGGCCCTGCTCTCGCTCCCCGGCTGCGCCGTCTACCATCTCGGCTGGCCGAAATCGTTCCGGGAGATCTACCGGCGCCAGGTCTGGCAGGGGTCCAACCAGCTCCAGGCCGCCAGCGGCGTCCTCGACCGCGCCCTGATCCTGGTCCACCTGTTCGCGCTGGCGCCGTTCGGGGTGCTCGGGCTGGGACTGGCGCGGGGCTTCGCCTCGCCCTGGACCTGGTCCCCCCTGCTCCTCATGGCGGCGGTCCCGCTGCTCGCCAGCTTCCACCGCGGCCGAACGTACACCGGGTTGCGCGCCCAGCTCGGCAAGACCGCGGCTCTCTACCCGATCTTCGTCTGCTACTACCTCGGCCGCGTCGTCGGTCTGGCCTTGAACTACCGCGACCTGCTGTTCGGCCGATCCGGGCGTTCGACCAAGACCTGGACGCGAAGTCAGCGGGGTTGACCGCCGACAATCCGGCTCACTCGACCACGGTCACCGGACGCACCTGCGTGCCGGCGGCCGTCCGCAGTCGGCAGAGGTAGACGCCGGCCGGCGCGGGCCGCTCCTCGCGGTCTCGACCGTGCCAGGTCCGCCGGTGCAGCCCCTGGTCGAGGGACTCGCCGGCCGCCAGCGTGCTGACGAGCCGGCCGTGCAGGTCGAAGATCCGCAGGTCGACGATCTGCCGTTCGTCGAGGCGGAACTCGATCGTGGTCGCCGGATTGCAGGGATTCGGATAGACCGCGACCCGACCCGCGCCGCCCGGTCCCGGCACCTCCGTCTGCAGGTCGATCAGGGCCGCCGCCTCGACGAAGAATGCCGCGAGCAGCGGTCCGACGATCGCGTTGGCCGTCTCGTTCGGGTGGGAGTCGCTCGAGGAGTGGCTCTCCTCATACTCGTAGCGGAGCATGTTGCGCACGCTGCTGCCGTCGTCGGCATGCGCCAGCTGGTCGAACAGATCGAAGCAGACGACGTTGGGATGGCCTTGCAGGTACGCGGGGCTCGCCAGCCAGCTCGCGAACGACCGGGCCCGATCGGCATCGTCGAGATCGGTGGCGAGACGATGGAGCGGCGGCGTCGACATCACGATGAAGACCTTGTCCGGGCGCTGGTCGAAGACATCGCGCATGGCGAGGTACCAGTCCCGGTACTGCTGCAGCTGGGCGTCGGAGGCGATCCCGCTGGCCGGGAAGCAGGACTTGAAGGCGATCACGTCGTGCCGGTTCAGGATCGAGTCCCTGGCCGCGTTTGCGGTCGTCCAGAGGATGTGCAGGCCGTCCGGGTCGGTGTTGCCCGTCTCGTGACCGTAGTAGTAGCCGAGATTCTCGCCCTCGGCGTTGTTCAGGCCGATGTAGTTGTAGTCGTGGTCCCAGAAGCGGATCGCGGTGCCGTGGTGGGCGTCGTAGGCCGCGAACCAGGCGCGCATGGAGCCCTCGCTGATGAGGTTGCGGCCGGTGGAATGGTGGAGGAGGAAGAAATTGTCCAGGGTCTCGGAGGCCTGGGCGGCTCCGGCGAGCCAGAGCGACGCGAGGACTGCGAACAGGCGGAACCTGCGGTTCGGCATGGAGGGACCTCCCGATGGCTGCTGTCTATGTCGATCGGCGCCCGGGCGGCGCCGTGATGGAGCAGGGTGACGACGAGTCTCGCTAACTAAGTATTATCTTTAAGTAATCTCAAGCAAAAATTATTCCATTACCAGGATCACGGAATGGTGGGATGGGAGCAGGCGGAGCCGCGAGCGGCTGAGACGACCGCGGACGTCACGTGGCGACGAGGCTGGCGGTGGTGATCGTCTCCTGGGCAGCGCGCCTTCGCGCGTGATCCAGGAGCTGCCGGCTCATCTCGCCGAGCACGCAGGCTTGCGCGAGCACGAACCACCAGGACACCAGATAGAGCGTGTGCGCGAAGAGACCGTTGACGAGCATGAAGAAGAGGAACATCCGGGTCCCCATCGCGGCGGCGCGCAGGATCCGCATCTGTCCGAAGTAGATGCCGAGCTGCCGTCGGGCGGCGCGATCGTCCGCGACCCGGTTCGCCGCGTCGCGCACCTCGCGGAGGATGGCGTCGAGGCGGCGGATGGTGCCGTTGAGGGACTGGAACATGGAGACGATCAGGAAGAGCCAGGCGACCATCCCCTGGATACCCAGATGGGTCAGGATCTGCAGGTAGAGGTTGTGGGTATCCTGGACCTTGCCGAACATCTGCGCGCGGACGATCTGGAACCCGTCGATGCCTGTCCCCAGGGGATGGAGTTTGAAGACCGCCCACGCATCCTCCATGATCTGGAGTCGCGCCTCGCGCGAGTGGCCCGCGGCCTCCTCCTCGGCGCCGATGCTCTCGAAGCGACCCTTGTACTGCTCCGGCATCACGAGGACGATCACGAGGAGCATCCCGGCCATGATCATCAGGTTGCGCCCCCGGTTGGGCCGGGTCAGAGCCCAGAACGGGAGCATCCCCAGCACGCCCACGTAGCCCGCGCGCGACCCGGTGTAGAGGATGCAGAGCGCGGCCAGCCCGCCGGTGGCGAGCAGCCAGAGCAGGAACACGCGCATCCGCCGGAATACCGGCACGAGGTGGAACAGGAACGGCAGGCACGTGCACGCGATCAGGCTGAGCCCGTTGGGGTGACGATAGAGTTCCACCGAGCCGTGCAACCGCCGGATGCCCTGGTTGTACCACATCAGCGAGCCGGAGATCAGGCCGCGAACCGCCTCCTGGTAGAGCCAGAAGAGCGAGAACAGCCACGCCCCGTAGAGACCGATCATGTGGCGCGGGCTGCGGACGATCACGATGACGAAGAACGCGAACACGATGTGCTTGAACACCGAGTCCATGAAGGTCTGCTGGGCGACGCTGGGCACGACCGCCATCGGGATCTGGTACAGCAGGACCAGGACGTAGATCCCGGCCGCCGTGATCAGCCTCCCCTCCCCCCGCAGGCGGGGCGGGTTGGCCATCATGAACATGGCGCACAGGCCGAGCATCACGACCGCGAGCACGAGCTCGTGGCGAATGGCGGAGAGAATGCTCAGGCGTTCGCCGAGCGCGGCGTAGAGCGAGACGGTGTAGAAGAGCAGCAGGAGATAGAGCCAGACCGGCGCCTCGGCGACGGCGAAACGCGGCGCCAGCGAACAGCGGGGATTGGTCCACAGCCACCGGTAGCTCGCGAACATGGTCGCGGATCCTCGCGTCCCGTTGCGGTGCCTAGAAGAGCTCCGTCGGATCCAGCTCGCAGACGCTGAACCGGTGCTTGCCGGAAGCCGCGAGCGGGATCTCCGCCACCTCGTCCACTCCGAACGACATCTCCTCACCGAAGTACCGCGGCAGCTCGCGCAACAGCCATTCCCGGGTCTGGGGGCCGTAGCCCTCGCCCGGGACGACGCGGATGCGCACCTCGTCGCGGGTCCGCTGCACGAGCTGCGCCTGGGCGACGCCCGGAGCGTTGGCCGCGAGGAAGATCGTCAGCGACGCGCCGGACACGATCCGCCCGTCGCGCGCGAGCAGGAAGTCCGTCACCCGGCCGCCGGCCATGCGCAGCCTCGGCAAACCGCGGCCGCAGGCGCAGGTTACGGCGACCGCCTCGGCCATGTCGCGGATCTCGTAACGGATCAAAGGCATCCCGTGGTTCATCAGGTCGGTGACAACCACGCGGCCGCGCTCGCCCGGCGATGCCGCGGCGCCGTCCGGCCGCAGGATCTCCACGAGGACGCTCTCGCCAGCCACGTGCATCGCGTCGCCCCGGCCGCACTCGGACGCGACAAGCCCGGTTTCGCGCGAGCCGTAGCGGTCGTAGACCCGGCAGCCGAACACCGACTCGATGACCTCCCGCCGCTCGGGCGCCAGGAACTCCGCCGACGACACGATCGACCGCGGCCGCTGGTAGTCGCCGCCGCGTTTCTGGAGGAATCGCGCGTAGAGATAGAGCGCGTTCGCGTAACCGACGTAGATCGCCGGATCGTGCTCGAGCAGGCGCCGCCGGAATCGCTCCATGGCGTCGGCGGTGATGCTCGAGGTATCGAGCACGATCCGCCGGTCCATCACCTTCAAGCGAAGCCGCGTCAACCTGCTCGCGGGGCGCGCGACGTCGCGGCGATGCCCCCAGAAATACGCGGCCTTGTCGCCGACGTCCCAGCCGGTCCAGCGATCATGCCGGATCTCGACGGCCCGCCGGTAGTAGAACCGCCGCTCGTCCAGGTCGAAACGGACCGGTTCGCCCGTCGAGCCGCCGGTCTTGTCCGGGATCAGTCGACCCGCGTGGCCCGGCGCCCGCATCTCCTCGTGGTGGCTCTGGAGGCCTCGCTTGTCGAGCGTGGGCAACCGGCGCAGGTCGGTCACGTCGCGGACTCCGGCGGGATCGAAACCCGCTTCGGCGAACACGCGGCGCCAGTAGATGCTCTGCATGCCGGCGTGGGTCAACAGCTCGCGCAGCCGCCGCACTTGCAGCTCGGCGAGCTCGGCCGGCTCCAGCCACTGGGAGCGTTCCAGGTCGCGCAGGTAGGACGGGATGTGGTTGTGTTCTCGGCGGCATTGCAGGGGAAAGAGCACGTGTCGAGCGAACAGGGTCCCGGGATTCATCTGCCCTCTCTCTCGATGTCCACTCGTCGTTCCGCAGGTCGCGGACTCGCACCAGTATAGGCGCGTCCTCTCCGCCAGGCGAGCCTCAACCGCCGACCGGCGGCGGGATCGACCGTGCCGCGAGCGGGGTCGATCCTGTATGGCCCTTTTCGTTGAAATCAGGAATCATCGAAATTACTGTTTGAGCTGAAACGGCAGATTCTAACAAAATAGTTTGATGTTTTGCATTATCGTATATTGACTCGCGCCGATATCCGCGTTACCATTGATCGCGTACTGGGGGCACAAGCTTCTTCGGACATTGCCAGTTGGAGGACAGAGAGATCATGCGGAAGCCCTACACGAAGCCCGTGTTGAGCTGCGAGAATGTCCAGCTCGGAGTCTTTGGCAATTACGGCGAGGACGACAACGGGCCGACCACGGACATCACGCCCATCAAGGTCATCGACCGGTTCCAGCGGAGGCTGGACTGATCTGACGCCACCGGAATCCCGAGGTTTCGACGCTCGAGCAAACCGAACTCCGATCACGGAGTTCGGCTTGTTTTCGCCGAGGCGCCGCGCTCCGGCGTGGCGTCGCGGACGTCGCGGGACCGGCGGTCGTCACGCCGGACTGGCGGCGATCAGTCCGGCCAGGGTCTCCGCCAGCAGCGTCACGTCGGCCGGCTGCATCGCGGCGTTCAGGAATCCCACCTCCCAGCCGGACGGCGCCAGGTAGACGCCCCGACCGAGCGCCGCCGCGTGCAGGGCGCCGTAGCGCGCCATGCCCTCGCGCCGGACGCTTTCGACCCGGCGGGGCGGATCCGGCTGCATCGCGAGCCAGAAGACAGAACCCTGGCGCACCAGCGCGCACCCGGCGGCGGCGGCGGCGGGCTGCAGGGTCCGCGACAGGATCTGCCCGAGTCCTTCCAGCCGGGCGTGGACGCCCTCGTCCCGCAACACCGTCAGCGCGGCCGCGCCGGCCGCCATGGCCACCGGGTTGCCGCTGAGCGTGCCTGCCTGGTAGACGTCGCCCAGGGGAGCCAGCCGCTGCATGACTTCCCGCCGCCCGCCGAACGCGCCGACCGGCATGCCGCCCCCGATGATCTTGCCGAAGGTGGCCAGATCCGGCGTGATGCCATACAGGCCGGCCGCGCCGTCCATCCCCAGGCGGAAGCCGGAGATCACCTCGTCGAAGATGAGCAAGGCGCCATGCCGCGAGGCGAGGTCGCGGAGCGTGCGCAGGAACTCCGGCCGCTGCACGAGCAGTCCGGAGTTCGCAGGCACCGGCTCGATCAGGATCGCGGCGATGTCCCGGCCGCGCTCGGCGAACAGCGTCTGGACGAGCGCCTCGTCGTCCAGGGGCAAGACGACCGTGTCCGCCACGGTCCCCCGCGGGACGCCGGCGGAACTGGACACGCCGAAGGTCGCCAGGCCGCTGCCGCCGGACACGAGCAACCCGTCGCTGTGGCCGTGATAGCACCCGCTGAATTTCAGGACCAGATCGCGCCCGGTGAATCCCCGGGCGAGGCGGACCGCCGACATGACCGCCTCGGTGCCGCTGCTCACGAAGCGGACGAGTTCCAGGCCGGGATAGGCGGCGACGACCAGCTCGGCCAGCGCGATCTCGCCCGCGCAGGGGGCGCCGAAGGTCAGGCCGCGGCGCGCTGCCCGTTCGACCGCCTCGAGGACGCGCGGGTGCCCGTGACCGAGGATCAGCGGGCCCCACGAGCCGCAGCAGTCGAGATACCGGTGGCCGTCCACGTCCCAGAGATGGGCGCCCTCGCCGCGGTCGATGAACAGCGGATCGCCGGGCACGGCGCCGAACGCCCGCACCGGCGAGTTCACGCCGCCGGGCATCAGTGAGCAGGCGCGGCGGTAGAGCGCCGACGAGCCAGTTCGGGACGGCGCCGCGCCGCTCACAGCCACCCCTCGGCCAGGACCTCGCGCCCGTGATAGGAGATCAGGACGTCTGCGCCCGCGCGCGCCATCGCGTGCAGGTTCTCCATCACGATGCGGGGCAGGTCGACGAGGCCGGCGGCCGCGGCCGCCTTCACCATCGAGTACTCGCCGCTCACGTTGTAGCACGCCACCGGGACGTGGACCGCCTCGCGCACCCGGCGGATCACGTCAAGGTAGGCGAGGGCCGGCTTGACCATGACGATGTCCGCGCCCTCGTCCAGGTCCAGCTGCACCTCGCGCAGAGCCTCCCGCGCATTGCGCGGATCCATCTGGTAGCTCCGCCGGTCCCCGAAGGCGGGAGCGCTGTCCGCCGCCTCCCGGAACGGTCCGTAGTAGGCCGACGCGTACTTGGCGGCGTAGCTCATGATGGCGACGTGCTCGAGCCCCTGCAGGTCGAGCGCGACCCGGATCGCGCCGACGCGTCCGTCCATCATGTCCGACGGCGCGACGATGTCGACGCCTGACAGGGCGCAGGCCGACGCCATGCCGGCCAGGATCGGCAGGGTCTTGTCGTTGTCGACCGTCTCGCCCTCGATCACGCCGCAGTGGCCGTGGTCGGTGTAGGCGCACAGGCAGATGTCCGCCGAGACGAGCAGATCCTGACCGAACGCGTCCTTGAGGGTCCGGATGGCGACCGGGACCGGGCCGTCCAGATCGAGGGCGCTCTCGGCGGTCGGGGATTTTTCGGCCGGCAGGCCGAAGAGCAGCACGTGCCGCAACCCCAGCTTCAGATCGGCCTCGACCGTCTTCACCAGCATGTCGGCCGTCTCGCGGACGATGCCCGGCATCGAGCCGATGTCCTCCCGCCGATGCTCGCCGGGCAGCACGAAGTGCGGCTGGCAGAACATGTCGGGGTGCAGCCGGGTCTCGGCGACCAGGTCCCGCAGCACGCCGCTGCGGCGCAGGCGCCGGGGCCGGTGCAGGCCGGGCGCCGGAATCTCGAGGTCGTCATCGAGGTCGTGATCGTGGTCGGGCCCTTCGTGGTGAGTCATCGGGTCTCCTTGCTCGGTTGCGGGTCGGCGCTCGGATCGCGGCCGTTCTGGAATCGGGACAGGACCGCGGCGGCCGCGGCCGCGGGATCGGGTGCCAGGGCCGTCGCGTGCACGAGGCCGCGTCCGGGCCGCTCGAGGACCGCGCGGAGGTAGATCCCATCGGACCGCAAGGTCGCCAGGCAGCCGAGCGGCAGGTTGCAGCCGCCGGGAAGCGCCGCCAGCACGGCGCGCTCGGCCGCGACGCAGGCGGCGGTCTCGGCGTCGTGCAACGCCGACAGGGCGCGCGGCAGCGCCGAATCAGGTTCGGCGAGATCCGCGGCCCGGACCTGCACCGCCAGCGCGCCCTGGGCCGGCGCCGGGAGGAAGAGCTCCGTGGCCATGGGCTCGACCAGCAAGGGCGCGGGATCGATCGCCAGGCGCGCGAGTCCGGCCTCCGCCAGGACGATGGCGTCGTACGCGAAGTCTCCGGGGTGGGTGCGCGCGAGCTTCGCGAGGCGCGTCGGCACGTTGCCGCGCAGGTCGCGGACCTCGAGGTCCGGCCGCAGGGCGCGGAGCTGGCACCGCCGTCGCGCCGAGCCCGTCCCGACCACTGCCCCGCGCCGCAGGGGGAGACCGGGCGCCCCCACGTCGTGAGCGTCCGGGCGGATCACGAGCACGTCGCGAACCGGTCCCCGAGCGGGAACCGCGCCGACCACCAGGCCGGCCGGCTGGATCGTCGGCAAGTCCTTGTGCGAGTGCACGGCAAGGTCCACCCGCCCGTCCAGCAGAGCCGACTCGATCTCGCGCGTGAAGGCTCCCACGCCCCCGAGGTCGGCCAGACTGCTGACGGGGTCGCGGTCGCCGCTCGATTCGAGGACGACGAGGGTCGCGTCCAGCCCGGCCCGGTCCCGCAGGAGTTGCTGGACGTGCCGGGCCTGCCAGAGCGCCAGATCACTGCCACGGGTGCCGATGCGCATCCGCGCGACCTCCCTTCCGCGGCAATCTAGTACCCGTTTCGGGATCTGGAAAGCCGCCTCCGTCGCGGGTATTGCCAAAGCAAGCTCAGCGCATTACGATCGCCGCGTTTCGCGATGGGTCATTGATCTTCGTCTTTCGCCGGAGGAGTCCTGGACATGCATCGCTTCCTGTCGCTGCTGGTCGTTGCGCTGCTCCTGGCCCTGGCCGCCGAGCCGGGCGCCGCCGCCGAGGTCGCGGGGCGCTGGGGAGTCCAGCTCGAAGGTGGCGTCTGGAAGCTCGTCGAAGGCTACTGGGACCACTCGAACGTCGACAATTTCACCGGTCTGTCCGTGCGCCGCGGCCTGTCGCCGTACTGGCGGGTCGAGCTCGGCTACCGCTACGGGACCGTGCGCCCGGGCGTGGAGAGCCCGGACCAGGACGCCGGCCTGACGTTCGATCACTTCACGACCCTCTACACGGAGATCCACAACCCGACGTTCGGCCTGCAGTACGTCGTCCTGCCCAGCGCGCGCCTGACGCCGTTCCTCGGCTTCGGCTTGGGCCTCGCGTCCTGGCGCGTCCTCGCCGCCGATGCGGAGGCGGAGTTCTTCCCCGAGGGCACGACGGTCCAGGGCTTCGGGACCGACGACGGCGAGTACCACAAGCTCCAGCGCAACGATCTGACGCTCGACTTCGAGCTGGGCGCCGAGTGGTTCCTGGCCGAGGGTTTCAGCCTCCGTCTCGGCGGCCGCTACCAGGTCCTTCCCGGCAACGACCTGGACAACGTCGGCCTCAGCAGCTGGAACGTGACCGACGATCCGGCCTACGTCGACGCCAACAAGGGCCTCGCGCAGGCCTTCCTGGGCGCCACGCTCTGGTTCGGCGGCCCCGGCGACGCCGACCGCGACGGGCTGGAGGATCGCGTCGACCGTTGCCCGCGCGTCGCCGAGGATTACGACGGCTTCGCCGACGACGACGGCTGCCCCGACTACGACAACGACAACGACTCCATCGCTGACGGCGACGATCCCTGCCCTATGGATGCCGAGGATCGGGACGGCTACCTGGACGACGACGGCTGCCCCGATCCGGACAACGACAACGACGGCGTGCTCGACAGCGCCGACCAGTGTCCCGACGAAGCCGAGGATTTCGACGGCGTCCGCGACGACGACGGGTGCCCGGATCGCGACGACGACGGCGACGGCGTGCTCGACGGCGCCGACCAGTGCCCCGGCACGCCGGCCGGAGTGGCGGTCGACGCCTCCGGCTGTCCGCTCCCGGAACCTCCGGTCGCGCCGGAGGTCCAGGCGATCGAGGCCGGACTCGTCCTCGAGGGCGTGTCGTTCCGGACCGGCAGCGCGCAGCTCACGCCCGAGTCGATCAGCGTGTTGACCCGGATGGCCGGTCTCCTCCAGCAGCATCCCGACGTGCGCATCGAGGTCCGTGGCCACACCGACTCGATGGGAACGGCCGAGAACAACCGGGATCTCTCGCAGCGCCGTGCCATGGCCGTCCGCGACGTGCTGATCCAGCTCGGCGTGAGCCCGAGCCGGGTCACCGCGGTCGGTTACGGCGAGGACCATCCGACCGATTCCAACGACACGGTCGAGGGCCGGGCCCGGAATCGCCGCGTGGAGCTGCACCGGATCAAGTAGCCGGCCCCGCCGCCGCGTCGCGGGTGAGGCGCTTGAGCCGCGGACGCACGTCGAACACGACGACCTTGAGCAGGCGCAACAGCGGGTTGCTCGGGAACACGACGATGCGGACGTTGTGGTCGTTCTGCGAGCGATAGCGCTGCTTGAGGATCGACGCGCCGCGAGAGAAGTCGAAGCCCGCGAGTCCGTGCTCGTGCGCCCAGCGAAGCGTCTGGTGCACGACCCACTTGCCCGGCGAACCCTTCTCGTATCCCGGCCGGAACGCCAGGTTGTAGCCGCAGAAGACCCCGTGGTGGATGAAGCCGAGCGAATGAGCCACCGGCGCGCCGTCGACCAGCAGCCGCGTCAGGAGCGGTTCCGGCGGCGGGCCCAGCGCGAGGAGCCGGCGCATGAAGTCCAGGTTGACCGGGTCGGCGAAGAAGGCATGGCCTGCCGCGCGCTTGGCGCTCGCGGTCTCCAGCTCGGCCATCGCGTCGACGAGCGCAGCCACCTCGGCGCCGCGATGGAAGGTCAGTTCCCAGGCGCCCCAGCCGGCGAAGATCCTGGGACGGGTCCGCATCTCGTGCCGGAACTTGCCCGGCAGCGTCCCCTCGAAATCGTCCCAGCTTTCCGCGACCGCCACGAACGGCAGGGTCGACGACTGCTCGCGACCGCGGGTGAGCGCGCCAGCGGGCGCAGTGCGGTCGGTCGGGCTGCCGGCGGGGATCTCCTCGAGCCGGGCGATCGTCCGCCAATCGAGCGCCGCCCTGATCGAACGCCACAGCGCGGCGTGCGCCTCTGCGTCGGCGCGGTCGGCGATGAACTGGAGCCGGTCACTCGTCGCATCGCCGGCGAAGATCAGCTCGCGGACCATCGCCCCGTAGTACCGGGCGGGCCGGCAGACGAGGGGCGCCGCGGCGCGGATCCGCGAACCGTCCCGCACGACGTGGCAACGGAGCTCGCACCGCCGGCCCACCGTCTCGAGCCAGGCCGTGAGCCACTCGTGGGTCAGATAGGGATTGGCGCCCGGCATGCGATCGACGGCCTCGTTCCAGGCCGACCGCATTCCGGCGAATTCCTCGCGCGAACGGACGACTTCCGCTGCGAGGGTCACGACGTCTCCTCTCGAGCCCGGCGGACGATCTCGAGCGGCCGGCCGGACTCCTGGCGCCGCCACCGCCAGAGCGCCCGCAGCAGCTGGAACCTCAGGACCGCCGGGGAGTCGAAGCCGCCCACGGCCACCCGAGGCAATGCCAGCGCGTCCCGCCGGCCGGCCACGAGGCCGGGTCGCGTCGTGTAGGCGAGCGTGTAGCCGGCGGCCGCGACGGCCCCGGTCACCCGCGGGTCGTGGTCGCCGTTGGGATAGGCGAGCTGGGTCACGGGCGCGCCGGTCGCCTCCTCGAGCAGGCGCCGCGAGCCGACGAGGCTCTCCCGGAGGGCCGCGTCGTCGAGGCGCGTCAGGATCCGGTGCTCGTGCCCGTGAGAGGCGAACGCGAACCCGCCGTCGGCCGCCAGGCTCCTGATCTCCTGCGGATCGAGCGGGCGGAAACGCGGCAGGTGGGTCCGCAGGTCGCCGGCGAACGTCTCGCGGAACCACGCGAGCACCGCCGCCACCGGGGGCTGGTCCTCGTTGCCCAGGGCCTTGATCGCGACGAGCAGGCGCTGGATGTCGTCCCAGCGCCCGGCGGCCGGCGCTGCGCGGAACCGGAACTCGCCGAGGCCGAGCGGACCGAGGTCGAGCCGCGTCAGCCGGCGCGCCTGCAGGGGGGTCACGACGACGTCGGTCCAGAACGGATCGCCGCGGCTGACCGGTCCGGTCGAGACGCAGAACAGCGCGGGGATGCCGCGCGCGCGCAGCAGCGGCGCCGCGAGCCGGGCGTTGTTGACGTAGCCGTCGTCGAAGGTCAACAGGAACGACAGGCGATCGCGCGGGAGGCGCTCGGGCGCCTCCAGGTCTGCCGGCGCCACGAACGCGCCGACCTCGGCGCACGCGCTCAGCTGGGCCAGGAACCGCGACACCGGGACGCGCATCCAGTTGTCGAGGTCGCCGTCCTCGCAGAGGTCGTGGTACATCAGGACCGCGACCCGCGGCGTGTCCGCGCGCTGCGCCCACGCGAGCACGCGGGACGAGCCCAGCCAGTCCTTGAGCAACGCTTTCGTCATGGCATCCGCCGTCCGAGACGCTGACTGTAGTAGGCCTCGTGATCGCGCCGGCAGCGCTCCCAGGAGAACCGGGACAAAACATCCGCGCGGGCCTGCCGCCGGCAGCGCGCCGCGAGCTCCGGATCGGCGAGCAGCTCGGCGATGGCGCCCGCGAGCGCCCCGGCGTCGCCCGGCGCCACCAGAAGCCCCGTCTCGCGGTCGCGCACGACCTCGCGATTGCCGCCAACGGCGGTTGCCACGACCACGGCGCCGGCGAGCATGTACTCGAGGACGGCGTTGGACAGCCCCTCGGAATCGGAGCAGTTCACGCCGATCGCCGCACCGGCGAGCAGGTCCGGGATGTCGTGACGGCGGCCGAGGAACTGCATCGACTCCGCGAGGCCGAGCTCGGCCGCGCGGCGCGCCAGCGGCGCCCGGCGATCGCCGTCCCCGACGCAGACCCAGCGTACCCGCGGCCAGCGCGTCGCGACCAGGCCCGCGGCTTCGACGAAGAGGTCCGGCCGCTTGACCTCGCGATTCAGGTTGCCCACGTAGACGACCGTCGGCGGATCGAGCGGGCCGCCGTCGTCGAACCGGTACCCGGCGGTGTCGATGCCGTTGGGTATCACGGCGACGGCGGCGGGCGGGATCCGGTCGCGCTCGACGACGACGTCCTTGACGGCCTGGGAGTTCGCGAGGAATCCCGTCGCGAAGCGGTAGGCCCGCCGCATCAGGAACTCGGTCTTCGGCGTCCGCCAGAACCCGAGATCCCGGAAGGACACCACCCGCACCGGGACCTTCGCCAGGGCCGCAACCGGCATGGCGAGGATCGTCGAGTCCTGGAAGAAGGAGTGCACGATGCGCACGTCGTGGTCGCGCAGGTAGCGGTAGAGCCGGCGCGCCTCGGTCAGCGCGCGCGGCGAGTTGATGACCGGCACGTCGAGACCGAGGTGCGGGCAATCGGCGAGGTCGCGCAGCGGGAGCGTGCGCTTCAGCGTGCACAGGTGCGGCCGCAGGCGCGTCCGATCGAGTCCGTCGATCAACCCGGCCAGCTGGTTCTCCGTGCCGCCGCCCGCCGGCAGATAGTCGATGCAGTAGAGGAGGTCGACCGGCGCCGCCGTCATGGCGCCTCACGCGGGACGAGGTGGTGGTGCCGCTTCTTGCCGAGCTGCAGCCGGATCCGTCCGTCGGCGACGTCGCTGGCCGTGAGCCGCCGCGTCTCATCGGCGACGACCGCGTCGTTGACCTTGACGCCACCCTGGCGCACGAGCCGCCGCGCCTCGCCCTTGCTCTTGCACAGCCCGGTCTCGGTCAGCGCCTCGAGCAGCTCGAGGCCCGCGCCCGCGAGCCGGCCGGGGTCGATGGCGGTGCCCGGCACCGTCGATTCGTCGCCGCCGCCCACGAACAAGGCGACCGCCGCCTTCGCGGCCGCGTCCGCCGCCTCCGGCCCGTGCACGAGCGCCGTGGCGGCTCGCGCGAGCGCGCGCTTCGCCTCGCGGATGTCGGCGCCCTCGAGCGCCTCCAGTTCCTCGATGCGCTCGCGGTCGAGCAGCGTGTACAGACGCAGGAACCGCGACACGTCGCGGTCGTCGACGTTGACCCAGTACTGGAAGAAATCGTAGGGCGAGGTGCGTTCGGGGCTGATCCAGACGGCGCCCGCCGCGGTCTTGCCCATCTTGGCGCCCGTCGCGGTCGCCAGCAACGGGAAGGTGAGGCCGTAGACCTCCTGCTGGTTCAGCCGCCGGCAGAGATCCACGCCCGAGCAGATGTTGCCCCACTGGTCGTTGCCGCCCATCTGCAGCCGGCAGCCGTGGTCGCGGTTGAGCACGTAGAAGTCGTAGGCCTGCAGGATCATGTAGTTGAATTCGATGAAGGACAAGCCCACCTCGAGGCGGGTCTTCACCGAGTCGCGCGCGAGCATCTGGTTGACCGAGAAGTGGCGGCCGACGTCGCGCAGGAACTCGATGTAGTTCTTGTCGGCGAGCCAGTCGGCGTTGTTCAGCAGGATCCCGCGGTTGTCGGGCCCCGCCTGCACCACCGGGCCGTGCGGCAGGTCGGCGAGGCCGGGCTCACCGAAGTCGACGAAGCGGGCGAGCTGGGCCTTGATGCCCCGCAGGTTGGCTTCGATCTGCTCCACGGTCAGCAGCTGGCGCAGCTCGGTCTTGCCGCTCGGATCGCCGACCATCGCGGTCCCGCCGCCGGCGATCGCGATCGGCTTGTGGCCATGCCGCTGGAGGTGCACGAGGCCCATGATCGGCAGCATCGAGCCGACGTGAAGGCTGTCGGCGGTCGGATCGAAGCCGATGTACGCGGTGACCGTCTCGCGCGCGAGCAGGTCGGCGAGACCGGCCTCGTCGGTGCACTGCTGGAAGAAGCCGCGCCAGCGCAATTCCTCGAGGAACGCGTCGCGCGGACGTGAGGCTTCGGACATGGTCGCTCCCGGGCTCAGTGGAGTGAGGGCGCGGACGAACGCGGATCCGTCGGTTCGCGACGGGGCCGGCGGTCCGACGCGCTAGGATAGGTCCAAGTCGGTCGCAGGTCCAGTGGAGCCACGGATCGCCGATTGCCGCGCGGGCCATTTCGGCTATCGTCTGGGGGCTCCCGGTCGCCGCCGCCCGCAACGAGGACGCGAACGTGCCGAACCGCCTGCCCGCCATCAACCGGCTCTGCGCGCTGCCCGTCGTGACCGGCCTCGGCGGCGCCGGCCGCCGGTTCCGCCGCGCCGTGCGCGAGGTCGAACGACTCGAGCCGGCGGCGCTCGCCGCGTGGCAGCTGGCGCGACTGAACGCGCTCCTCGCCCACGCGGTCCGTGCGCCGGGCCACCGCGACCGCCTGGCCGCCGCGGGCTGCTTACCGGGCTCTCTGCGTTCGCTCGACGACCTCGCCCGGCTGCCGCTGCTCGAGAAGGCGGATCTCGCCGACGCTCCCGCCGCCACCTGGCTCACGCGCCGACCTCGCTGGCGCCACACGGTGCGCACCTCGGGCACGACGGGTCGTCCGCTCACGTTGCAGCTGGACTTCGCGTGGTGGGCGCGCTCGCTCGCCCGGCGCCAGATCCTCTTCGCGCGCCACGGCCTGCGGTACGGCGACCGCGAGGGCCGCTTCTGGGGCCGCGCGAACGGAACCCGCGGCCCCACGATCCGGGACCGCCTCGGCAACCGCCTGACCTTCCAGTTCATGGGCGAGACGGCGAACGAACTCGCCGCCGAGGCCCGCGCCCTGCGCGAGTTCGCGCCGAGCTACCTCTACGGCTACCCGAGCCTCGTCCGCCAGGCGGCGCGCGCCTGGATCGAGCTCGGCCTGCCGCCGCTGCCGGGATTGCGCGGCATCGTCCTGACCGCGGAGCGCGTGTCGGCGCACGACCTGCGGACGTTGGCCGACGCGTTCGGCTGCCCCGTCCATCGCGAATACGGTTGCAGCGAGGCCGATATCCTCGCCTTCGACTGCGAGCACGGGGCCTGCCACGTCGCCTCCGACCACGTCATCGTCGAGGCGCTCGACCCGTGCGACGGCCTCGGCGAGTGCGTGGTCACCGATCTGGACAACACTCTCATGCCGCTGGTGCGCTACCGGCTCGGCGACCGCATCCGGTTCGCGGCGGGACCCTGCGCTTGCGGCCGCACGACGCCGGTGATCGCGGCGATCGAGGGGCGGACCGGCGACGCCCGCTATCTCTACCTGCCCGACGGCCGCCGCGTGCACACGGTGCTGTTCGCCTACCTGTTCGAGGACCTCGCCGCCGGCGGCGTTCCGGTCCGGCAGTTCAAGGTCCGCCAGACGGAGCGCGACCGGGTCGTCGTGCACCTGGATACCGGCGACCGTGTGCCGCCGCCCGGCCTCGCCGCGACGATCGCGGACGCCGTGCGCACCCGGGTCGGCCACCGTCTCGCCGTCGAGGTCGCGTTCGGCAAGATCGACCGTGTCCCCGGCACGAAGTGGAACTATTTCGACCCCTTGCCCCCGCACCTGCGCCCGGCCGGGCGCACGGCCGACCGCCCCGCCGATCAGCCCGCCGATTGATCCTGGCGGAACGCCGGTTTCCGCGCCACCATTCTGCGGCCATGGAGACGACCGCGACGCCCCGCTACCCCGAGATCGACACCACGCCCAGCGCCACCGCGCTGGGCGCCCTGCGCGTGCGGGAAGCCCGGCAGATCACCCAGCTCGCGTGGCCCACCGTGATCGCCATGCTCTCCCACACCTTCATGTGGTGGGTCGACTCGGCGCTCCTCGGCCACTACGACAAGATCGACCTCGCCGCTTCCGGTCTCGGCGGCGGGATCGCCTGGACCGCCTACTGCCTCTTCAACAACCTGAGCCGCATCAACGGCACCTTCGTGAGCCAGGCCCACGGCCGCCGCGACGACCGCGCGATCGGCGACTACACCTGGCAGGGCCTGTACATCGCGATCGCGGCCGGCCTCCTGCTACAGGCGTTCGGCTACTTCTCCTTCTACCTGCTGTCCTTCACGCGCAACGACCCCCTCGTGCTCGAGCATGCCTACCAGTACATCAGATGGCGCACAGCAAGCGCCGTGTTCACCCAGGTCGGCTTCTGTCTCATGGGCTTCTACACCGGCCGCCGCCGGGTGATGGTCCCGATGTGGGCGGGCGTGGTCGGCAACGTCGCCAACGTGGTCCTCGACATCTGGCTGATCTTCGGGTGGAGCGGCTTCACGCTGGCCGGTCGCACCTGGCTCGCCGTCGGGCCGATGGGCGTCGAGGGAGCCGCGATCGCCACCAGCATCGGCACCGCGTTGACCGCATTCGTCCAGATCGCGCTGTTCGTGGGTCCCCGGGAGCACCGGCGCCGTTACCTCGTCCACCGGCCGCGCCGCCCGGACTGGCGCCAGCTCGGCCGAATCGTCCGCGTCGGTTCGCCGGCCGCGTGGGAGAACTTCGTGGACATGAGCGGCTTTACCGCGTTCACCATCATCGTGGGCACGACGGGCGCGGCGGCCCTCGCCGCCAACACGATCTCGCTGCACCTGTTGAGCCTGGTGTTCATGCCGATGTGGGGCCTGACCATCGCGGGCAGCGTGCTCACCGGCAACTGGATCGGCGCCGGCCGTCCCGATCAGGCCGCAGCCTACGCGCGGCAGGTCTACAAGCTGGGGATCTACTACATGCTGGCCCTGGGTTCGGTCTACCTCGCGTTCGGCGGCCGTCTCTTCCGGGTCTTCAGCGACGACCCCGCCGTGCTCGCGTTCGGCGGCGGCCTCGTCGCCGTGATCGCGATCTTCCAGCTGCCGGACGGGCTGCGCATGGTCTCGGTCGGCATCCTGCAGGGCGCCGGCGACACGCGCTACCCTATGATCGCGAGCATGGTGGTCCTGTGGCTCGGGTTCGTGCCGCTCACGGCGTGGCTCATGATCGGCCGGCAGGCCACGCTGGTTCAGGCCTGGCTCGGCGCGACGGCCTGCTACGCGGTCATCGCGCTCGCGCTGTACCTGCGGTTTCGCAGCGACAGGTGGCAGCAGGCGCGGATCTTCGGGCGGGACGAGGCGGCGGCGCGGCACGGCGCCGGGTCAGGGGAGGAGTAAGCAAGCTCGCCGGGCGATTCACGGCGACGCGGCGGCCCGGACGGCTGCGAATGCTGCCGGATTGACACCGGATTCTCGCCGAGATACGCTCTCGCCGCCCGGCGCGACCGGGTCCCGCTCCCCGACCCCATCCTCGGAGGATCGCCATGAGATCGAGAACCGGAAGGCTCACAGCGTTGTTGCTCCTGGCTGCGGCCGCCCTGCTGGCGCTCGTGATGTGGGGCTGCAGCCGCGAGGAATCGCCGCTGGCCCCCACCGTCGCGCAGCTCGACGTCGACAAGAGCGCCGCGAACCCGGACGTTCGCGCCGTCATGGACGTCCAGGACCGGCACACCCAGAACCTGATGGCTGATCCGACGGTGACCGGCACCGCCACCACCTTCACCGACGACGGCCGGCCGGCGATCATGGTGCTCATCCTGGAGGAGGGCACTGCCGCCACGCTGCCGCAGGAGATCGAGGGCGTGCCGGTCGTGGTCGTTGTCACCGATCGGATCGTCGCGATGGGCAAGCCGGGCAGCGGGGTCAGCCACGTCGCGAAGCAGACGCCGCCCATCCAGCTCGGCACCTCGGGCGGCTGGCGCTACGACCTAGCCAACGGTTATTGCTGCGGCGGTACGCTCGGCGCGCTGATCAGTGTCGGCGGCCAGAAGCGCATCCTCAGCAACTACCACGTTTTCGAGGCGGACATCGTCAGCGGCGGCAACAGCCGGGTCGCGGCGACGGGCGATTTCATCATCCAGCCCGGCCTGATCGACGTGAGCTGCAACGCGTCCAGCGCCCAGAACGTGGCGACGCTGGTGAAGACCAGTTCCTTGCCGGGCGCCAATGTCGACTGCTCCAGCGCCGCCATCATCAGCGGCATGGTGAACGAGTCCGGCGCGATCCTGGAGATCGGAACGATCTCCGCGTCGACCGTCGCCGCGGCGGTCAACCAGTCCGTCAAGAAGAGCGGCCGCACGACCGGCCTGACTCGCAGCTCGGTCAGCGGCTTGAACGCCACGATCAGCGTCGCCTACGAGAACGAGTGCGCGGGCGGAACTGCGTTCACCAAGACCTTCACTGGGCAGATCCTCGTCAGCAACAAAGCCGGCAAGTTCCTGGCTGGCGGCGACTCGGGCTCGCTGATGGTCGAAAACGTCACCACGAATCCTCGCGCCGTCGGCCTGCTGTTTGCGGGCAGCAGCAGCATCGCGGTGGCCAACCCGATCAACGCGGTGCTGTCGTTCCTGAACGCCTCGATGGTCGGCAACTAGAGAGCCCTCGTCCGGCGGCGCCGCCAGGCGCCGCCGCGGAGCGGGTCGCAACCGGAGCCGGCCGTGGTCCCCGTGGCCGCGGCCGGTTCGCGTTTCCGCCCGGACCGCAGACCGGAGGCGACATGCCGAAACGCGAAGCGCCCCGCCGCGCCATCAACGACGTCATGGCGGACCACGTCCAGGAACTGATGGCGAGGGACGGGGTCACCGGCGTCGCGATCGGCGAGACCGCGGACGGCAATCCCTGCATCCTGATCCTGCTGCGCGAGCTGACCGAGGCGCACCGGCTCGCCTTGCCGGACCAGCTCGAAGGCCATCCCGTCTGCCTGTTCGAGAGCGGCGAGATCCGGCCGCTGGGCCGCCAGGACGAGTGAGGGTCTAGCTGCCGTGCAGCAGGCGGCGCGCAGCTAAGTTGATCCGCTCCGACCAGAGATCGACCGGATTGCGGTCGTCCGTGACGATGGGCGCGCGCGCCGCCTCGGGGTCGAACCGGTTGTCCCAGGCATGGGCGCGGTTGTACTCGGGGCTGAAGCGGTCCGCCGGGTGAGGCAGCTCGACCAGCAGCTCGAGAGCGCGGTCGGAAGCCAGCAGGATGAGGTTGTCCAGCTGGTCGGGCGGCTCGGCGATCGGCAGCGCCAGCACATGCGCGAACTGGGTGCGCAGCGTGGCCGCCAGCGCGTGGACGATGTCGTCGTGCCAGCCGATGGCCCAGATGTTCAGCGCGAGGATCCCGCCGGGTTTCAGCCGATCGCGAGCGAGCGCGAAGGCCTCCCGCGTAACCAGGTGGAAGGGGACCGAGCTGCTGCCGAAAGCGTCCAGGATCACGAGGTCATAGGCGCGGTCGGTCTCCAGCAGATAGCGGCGGCCGTCCCCGTGGTAGACTCGAGCGTCGCGTGTCCGGAGGAAGAAGTGAGCGCGCGCCAGGCGCGTGACGGCGGGATCGATCTCCACGGCATCGACTCGCCAGCCGCGCGCGGTATAGTCGGAGGCGAGCGAGCCGCCGCCCAGGCCGACGAGCAGCAGTTCCCCAGGCCGGGCGAAGAACTCCGCCGGCAGGTTCAGCACGTCCACGTAGGGGAGCGGCGACCGCAGGGTCACGGGATCGACGGCCGAGTGGATCACGCCATCGATGATCAAGGAGCGCAGGCCGTCCTGCTCGAACACCCGCAGATGGGCATAAGCGCTCTCTTCGACCGCGAGCAATCCCCGCTCGGGATCGGGACGCGGCGGCGGCAAGGCCACGAAAGCTGCGCCCGCGCCCAGGACCAGCACGACTCCGACCGCCCTCGTCGTCCGCCCGCTCCTCGCGAGCGCGAGCCCCAGGACCGAGACCAGAACGAGCGAGCAGCCGATTGCGAGCGTCAGCCGGCCGACGCCCAGGTGCGGGATCAGGTAGAATCCGGTCGCCAGCGCGGCGACCACGCTGGCGACCGTCGACACGGCGTAGAGATTGCCCGCCGTACGCCCGACTTCCTCCACGCGGGCAGCTCGTAAGCGGATCGCGAAGGGGCTCACCATCCCCAGGAGCATGAGGGGCGGGAAGAAGAGCACGGTGGCGGTCAGCAGCACCGCGGCTCGCAATCCCAGCGACGAGGCGACCGCGAGCACGGGCTGACGCAACCACGGCACGGCGACGACCCATAGCCCCGCCAGGCCCGGCAAGAGGGCGAAGCGGTCCAACCGCGGCGACCGGTCGGCCCAGCGGCCGCCGATCGCGTAGCCGGCCGCCAGCGCCGCAAGCGTCACCCCGATCAGCGCCGACCAGAGGTAAAGGCTGACGCCGTAGAATGGGCCGATGATGCGAGTACCGAGGATCTCGAGGGCGAGGATCGAGGCTCCGCTCACGACGACGGCCAAGAAGACGAAGAAGCGATTCACGGGCGCGGACCTCGCGAGCTGGGGCCGCCCGGCATCCTACCGCAGCTGGACGGCCGGCGCCACCAGGCAGGCGCCGCCTCGCCGGCGCCCTCGCGCTCGACGGCCCCCGGCTTTCGCCGGGGGCCGTTCGTCCCCCGGGTCTTGCAGGTACCCGGGGCAGGCCGAGTTGCGTTGCACGTGCCGACCAGCGACTGGCCTGTGCAATCGAAAATAATGATTCCCCGCACAAAGTCCATCTCGAATCCGCCGCGACGGCCGGAAAGACGCCGGCGCTCCTAGTGCGCCGCCGCCTTGCCCTTCGGCATCGCGCCCCGGATCCGCCAGGCGAGAACCAGCCCGGCGATCGCCGGCGGCACCATGCTCAACGGCCAGGCGAGCCAGTTCGCGGGGTCGGTCGCGGGACCCGTGAGCTGCCCAGCCGCGTCGAGCTGCTCCTGGGGCAGGATGACGGCATAGGTGAAGCTCATCGCCGCGGTGCCCAGGTAGACGAACCCGTCGATCAACCCGACCGCGACGCCGGCGTTCTTCGAGCCGCCGAAGTCCATGCTCGCCGTGCCCGAGAGCATGCCGTGCACGCCGATCACCGCCAGCGACATCACGAGCACGAGCCAGCCGACCCACGGCTGCGTGTAGGTGAAGACCATCACGACCGCCCCGACGAGCATCACCGCGTAGAGCAGCGCCGCCACCGGCCCGCGGCGCGATCCGAAGACGTGGTCGGAGATCGTGCCCGCGACCACGCCGCCCAGGATGCCGGCCGCGCAGAGCAGCATGCCCCAGTGGTCGTCGACGAAGCTGCTCGCGAGCCCGAGCGTGGCGTCGGTCTGGCTGGCGAACGTCCGGAACCACTGCATGATCGACTGCCGCAGCCAGCCGCTGCAGAACTCGATGCAGGCGATGGTCACGATGATCGGGTTGCGCAGCATGAGCGCGAAGACCTTGAGCGGGCCGAGGCGCGGCCCCGTGTCGCCGTCGGTGGCGTCGCCGAGCGGGATGTCGGGGAATCCCGCGTCGCTCGGCTTGTCGCGCACCCAGGACAGGTCGATCAGCCAGAACGCGAGCAGCAAGGCGGCCGGCACCAGGAACACCCAGGCCAGCCCGAAATGCGTGAGGATCAGGCCGCCCCAGTCGAACGCGAAATAGATGCCGAGCGAGATCAGGATGCCGAAGAGGGCGCCGAACACGCCCCGCTCGCGCACGTGGAACCAGCCGGAGTTGACCTTGACGATCGCGACGGCGCCGAAGCTCTGGAAGTACATGTTGGCGCCGTAGAGCACGGAGAAGATCGGCACGAAGTAACGGGCGAACGTCTCGCAGCCGGGGCCTTGCTTCCAGAGCGACCAGCTGATCAGCCCCATGATCAGGTTCGCCGCGGCCGCGCCGAAGGCGCCGAGCAGGATCGAGAAGCGGCCGCCCAGCCTGTCGGTCAACGGACCGTTGATCACGAACGAGACGCCGTAGATGACCGTACCCACGCCGAAGATCACGCCGAAGGCCTCGTTGCCCATCATCACCCCGCCGTCGGCGCCGATGAGGCGCTCGAACGCTCCCTTGCTCACGGTGAGGTTGTAGCGACCCATGTAGAGGAACGCGTACGTCAGCCCCAGCGGCAGCCAGTTCCGCCGGCGGCGCGCGAGGTACTGCGGACCGTGCCCCAGGTCGATCTTGGGCAAGGTGGCGAAGACGATGGCGACGGCGACGAGCAGGACGACGATCGGCACGATTTCCCTGAGCCAGGCTGCCATGGGCTTGCTCCGCGGCGGTGAGAGTCGAGGGTCCACCCGCCCGTGACGGCGGTTCGTCCGCCCGGGAATGTAACAGGCGGACCGCGCCGGGGAAACCTCGCAGCCGCGCCCGCGATCGCCGGCGCGGATCAGTCCGCCGGCGCCTGCGTTCGCTTGACCACCACCAGCGTGATGTCGTCGCCCTGTGGGCGCCCCGCCAGGTGGGCCTGCACCGCGGCGAGCACCGCCTCCCGGATCCCGACGGCCGACCTGGCGCGCGCCGCGACGATCACCTCGGCCAGCTGCTCGTCGCCGAACATGGCGTCCTCGGCAGCGTCCTGCGGTGCGAGATCGGCGGCCGCCTCGTCGTCGTCCTCCTCCGCCGACGCGTCGCCCGGCAGGATGAGCGGCGCCCCGGCCTCGCTGATGCCGTCGGTGTAGAGCACGAGGACGTCGCCCGGCGCGAGGACGATCTCGACCTGGGCGTAGTCGAGGCCGCCGAACATGCCGAGCAGCAACCCGCCCGAGGAGACCCGCTCGACCGTCCCGTCCTGGCGCACGACGATGGCGGGGTCGTGCCCGGCGCTCGTGCAGGTGAAGCGGCCGCTCGCGCCGTCGAGCTCGCCGTAGAAGAAGGTGGCGAACACGTGCGGTTCGGTCGATTCGCTGAGCAGGTCGTTGATGCGCGTCACCGTCTCGGCGACCGAGGCGGGGTGCAGGACCTGGCCCTTGAGGCAGGCCTGCAGGTTCGACATGAGCAGGGCCGCCGGCACGCCCTTGCCCGAGACGTCGCCGATCGCGATGCCGAGACGGCCCGGGAGCACCGTGATGAAATCGAAATAGTCGCCGCCCACCTGGAGGCTCGGGATGCTCACGCCGGTGATGTCCCAGCCCGAGAGCAGCGGCTGCTCGTGCGGCAGGAGCCGCTGCTGGATCCGGCGCGCGGTCGCCATCTCCGCCGTGAGGCGCTCGCGCGCGAGCGCATCCTCGCGGCCCTGCTTCACCGCGACGGCCATCTCGTTGAAGCTCTGGGCGAGGTCGCCGAACTCGTCCTCGTTGGGGATCTCGATCCGCGTGTCGAGGTCGCCGGCCGCCAGCCGCCGCGTGCCCAGGTGGAGGGCCGCCACGGCGCCGGTGATGCCGCCGGTGATGCGGAAGCTGAAGATCAGCGCCACCAGTCCGGCGAACATCAGGAGCACGGCGAGCGCGCCGAGCACCACCATGATCCCGATGTTGGCGGCGTTGTCGCGGCTGAAGAACTCGCGCGCGAGGTCGGCGAAACTCGTCTTGAGGGCGAGCACGAGCTGGCCCTCCGAAAGGGTCCGCCCCTCGAGCCTCGGCGCCGGCACCAGCGCCGCGCCGAAGAACCGCGAGCTGCTCCAGAACCCGGCCGCCGAATCCACCGGCGCATGCGTGAAGCTGCCTGCCAGCGCCGGCGACAGGGGCTGCGCGACCGCCGTCGAATCCGCCTCGCCGTCCTCGCCGCCGTTGACGGACCTGGGCAGCACGACGTCGACCCGCAGCATCTTCGCCAGCCGATCGAGCACCGCGACGTCGAGATTCAGCGCGTCAACCCGCGCCTGGCCCGGCCCCGGATCCCGCAGGCGCACGAGCCAGACCTCGCCGTCCCGCTTGAGCCACGCCGAGGTGTCGGCCGCGGCCACGAGCCTCGGCAGCCAGGGCTCGTCGTCGGCTGCGCCCGTCAGCCGGACCTCGCCGTCGTCGTCGTCCCGGTAGACCACGAGGTCGTCCTCGCCGCGCGGCAACTCGGCGCCCAGCGCCAGCTCGCGCCGGCTCGTCCGCGCCGCCGCCACCAGATCGGCGGCCCAGACCGGACCCGCGTCCTGCTGCGCCTCGTCCCAGATCACCGGCGCCGACGTGAACGCTTCCGGGACGCGCCCCTGGCCGAACGTCTCCGCCCACACGGCGAGCACGTCGCGCGCGCGGTTGGCGCGGCTGCCGCCGAGGCTGCCGTAGAGCAGGGTCAGGCCGAAGAGAGAGAGGAGCACCAGGGGGACCACGCCCACCAGCACGCCGGCGACGAGGAGCTTGGGCCGCAACCGCAGGAAATGGAGGCGCATGCCGAAGAGCATGGTCAGGATCGCGCTCACCCAGAACAGCTCCACGCCCGTGCGGCCCATCACGACGACGCCGCGCGCGGCGCCGCCGGGGGCGTGCATGCCAGCGACGAAGGTCAAGACCAGGATCGGCAGGCCGAGCAGGAACGCGAGGACTCGCTGGCGGCCCACGAGCAAGCGGAAACCGAGCTGGTGGCGCAGCATGAACACGCCGCCCACGATGACGGCCGGAATCAGGCCGCCCAACCGGCCGAAGGTCGCGGCGGCCCAGGCGAGACCGAGAAGGACGAGCCAGGCGACGCGGCGCCTCGTCGTGGCCCAGCGGAACCGCGCGGCCACCAGCCAGGCCACGAACCACGAGATGGCCGCCGCCCAGACCGCGGTCGCGCCCGAGTCGGGGCCGGCTCGCCAGCCGACCAGGGCTGCGCCGGCGGTCGCGAGCATGCAGACCACGAGGGTCCGCCAGACGAGGCGACTGCGGGGATCGCTCTCGAGTCTCATCGGATACCGTGTTCCTTTTTGTACTCGACCCAGGTCGCCTTGAGGTGCTCGAACGCCGCCAGGTCGGCGCAGAGCAGGAATGGATTGTGCCGGCGCTCGTGCCCGACGGTCGAGGCGGGCAGCTCGCCCAGACCGCCGTAATAGTCGTGGCCGGGGAAGATCCGGACATCGTCGGGCAGGGTAAGGATCCGCTTCAGGGACGCCCATTCGGCTGCGGCCGAGCTGCCGGCGAACGACGGCCCCGTCCCGCCGACCTTGCCGCAGAACAGGAGGTCGCCGGTCAGCAGAGCGTCGCCACAACGGTAAGCGACGTGGTCGGGCGCGTGACCCGGCGTCAGCAGGGCCTGAATCCGCAGCCGGCCCACGGCGATCGTCTCGCCATCGTGAACGACCGTGGCGCCCGGCACGACGCCCGCGCGGCCGGCGCGCACGGCCGCTCGAGTCAGCGCGGCCAGCTCGACGGCGCCACCGGTATGATCGCCGTGCCCGTGGGTGATCAGGATCACGCGGATCGCCACGCCCCGCCGTTGGGCGAGGTCGGCCAGCTCGCGCGGCGCGTGGCCGGGGTCGACCGCGCAGGCGTCGCCGGTCGCGGGGTCGGCGATCAGGTACTGCCAGTTGCGGTCCCCGCCGAGATGGACCTGCAGCAGGGTCAGTTCCTCGTTCGAGTGGTCGAGCACGCGCATGGCGGTCCCCTCGGTCAGAGCCCGTCCCAGAATCGGACGGTGAGCAGGATCCAGGTGTCGCGGCCGGTCGCTTCGAAGGTGGCTGGTTCGTCCGTCCAGAAGATCCACGGATCGGCGCGCGAGGTCTGCAGGCCGACCCCGACGTCGATGAAGCGGGGCCGCCGCGGGTGGTCGCGAGCAACGAGCCAGCCCGCGCGGAGGTTCCAGCCGAAATTCTGCTGCTCGAGCACGCGGCCCTCGGAGACCGTCCCGGTCCGCGGGTCGACGAACAGGCCGCCCCAGTACAGCGAACGGATGAAGTAGCCGCCACCTCCCTCGACGTAGAGCGAATGCCGCTCGCTCACGGGGAGGCGCACCAGCGTGTCCAGCGTGAAGCCGAACGCGTTCGCACGGCCGTCGCCGAAGGCGTCCTCGAAATCGCTGCGCATGTCGCCGAACCCGGCGTGAAAGCCCAGGAAGGGGACCAGCCGGCTGCTCACGGAGTAACCGAAGGCGAGCCCGATCTGGGCCATCGGCGTGAAGAACTGGTTGTAGCCGGAAAGGTTCACCCGCGCGCCCGCGTCGACGAGCGCGAGCCAGTGGCCGCCCAGGGGCGCGATCCCCCGCGCGACGAGCTGCCCGGCGGGCAGCGCGGCCGGCGGGGGCGGCGTCTCGGGCCAGGAGCGCACCGCGGCGAGCGGATCCTCGCCCGCCGGCAGCGGTTCGCGTTCCGGCGACAGGGGCGGCGGTGTCTCTCCCGCCATGATCGCCGCGGCGCGCGCCTGCATCGCCTGCCAGCGCTCGCTGGTCAGGTTCCGGACGATCACCCGCGGACCCCGGTCGGGGTCCTCCAGCTCGAGCCGGGCCAGGACGGCGCCCCAGGGCGCCAGCTCGAAACGCACGCTCACCAGCCCGACCTCGCCGGTGAAGAGGTCGAGGCGCGCGAGCCACTCGCGGTCGAGGATCTCCGGGAGACCCGGATTGAGACGCAGGAGTTCGCCGGGCGGCGGCGCCGCCGCCAGCGCCGCACGGGCCGAGCAGAGAACGGCGGCGACGATCAGCAGCTGGCGCGGGCGAGGTGCGAACATGCCGGTCATGATACGCGTCCGGCATGGCAGGATCCACCCCGGGCTTGCCCCGCGAGCCGGACGGCCCTAACCTGCGCTCGGGCATACGGACGGAGGATCACGGCTTGAACCTGGACTCGCTTCCCCAGCTGCCCCGCCTCCAGGAGATCATCGACCGGGTGATCGACGCCTGGCACGCGCGGGAACGCACGCTGGTCGACTGGGAGACCACGGAACGCGTGCTGGCCGGCCCGACCGAGCCGGAGTGGGAGCGCCTCGCCTGGCGACTTCAGCTGATCAATGCTTTTCAGTGGCACGAGGAGGACCGCAGCCGGGTCCACGACGCCAATGACGCGGTCCTCGCCGCCGTGAAGCGTTCGATCGATGCGTCGAACGCCCGCCGGGTCCAGACCATCGACGCGCTCGACGTGCACCTGGTGGACGCCGCGGCGATGGACGCCGTCCCGGCCCCGGACGCCCTGCTGCATAGCGAGACTCCCGGCAGCATCATCGACCGTCTGACCGTCCTCGCGCTAAAGCGATACCACGTCGCCGAGGCCCTCGCCGCCGGCGACCCCGCCGACCGCCCGGCCATGCAGGCGCGCCTGGCCACCCTCGACGAGCAATACGCCGACCTCGCGAGCTGCCTCGACCGCCTGTTCTCGGACGTGCGCTCGGGCCGGGTCCGCCTGAAGCTCTACCGCCAGGTGAAGGTCTACCGAGACCCGGTCAGCGGCAGGCTGCGCGCGGACGTCTCCTGATCGGGACGGTTGCTTGTCGCCGCCGGGCCGCCGGCGGCGTATCTTTATATCAGACTGAAACTATGGGAATAATCCGCCGCGCTCTCGCTCGCGACGGTGGATCACGACGAAAGGACCGCCCCATGTCCGCGCCCTCCCCGTTGCGACCCCCCGCCGGACCGCGCCGGACCCGGTTCGCCCGCTCGGCCCTGACCGCGGTCGTGGTCGCCGCCTCGGCCGCCGGGGCGCTCGCCCAGGCCCAGCTCGGCTCCCCCGCGCCGGACTTCACTCTGCTTGGCAACGACGGCCAGATGCACACGCTCAGCGACGGCTTCGGCAGCACGGTCCAGTTCCTGTTCATGGTGGGCTACGCCTGAGGACCGTGCATCACTGAGGGCCCCAGTGTGGAGGCCCTTCGTCAGAGCTTCGATCCGACCAGGACGCGCTTCCTCGCGTGCGACTTCTGGCAGGGCAGCGACGCCAACTGCGACCTGTTCCAGTCGCTCGCGGGCATCGGCTTCCCGGTGCTCCTGAACGCCCATGTCCTCGGCGCTCCGTCGATGTACAACTGCAGCTACCACTACTGCTTCGTCATCGACGGCGAGGGCGTCGTCCAGTACCGGGGCAGCGTGAACATCCCCGCGCTGACGATCGTGCTCCAGCAGGCGATCGACCGCCTGCCGACCGGCACCCCGGTCGAGGACGTGCCGGCCAGCGCGACCCTGCTCGGGGCGAACTTCCCTAACCCGTTCAACCCTTCGACCAGCATCCCGTACGAGGTGCCGGCCGATCGCGACGGCGGGTTGGTCCGCCTCGACGTCCTCGACCTGCGCGGGCGCGTCGTGCGCACGCTCGTTTCCGGCGCTGGCGCGGTCGGCCGCCACGTGGCCGCCTTCGACGGGCTAGACGCCCGCGGCAACCGACTGCCGAGCGGCAGTTACCTGTCGCGGCTGCGGGTCGGCGACCTCGAGGCGACCAGGGTCATGACCATGATCAAATAGAGCGGCATCAACCGCGCAACCGGAACGACCAGGCCGGGGCTCACATTTCGCGGGGCCCCGGCTACTGTTGCGGCGGATGTCGACCCATCAACCAGCCATCTTGGCTCGCATGTGGTCGATGACCTCGCAGTGCTCCTTCTGCGGGCTGAACAGGATGATCTCGGCATCTTCGCCGACACGGACCGTGTGTCCAGGCGGCCAATAGAAGAGGTCGCCCCGGGTGACCACCTCCTGGGTGCCATCCGCGTAGGTGACGGTGAGTTCACCCTGGAGCAGGTAGCCCCAGTGCGGCGAATGGCACAGGTCGCCCTCGAGTCCCCGGAGCAGCGGCGAGATATCCGTGCCGGATCCGAGCGAGAAGAACTCGCCGCTGATCTTGCCGTAGCCACTCGCGTCGCCGAAATCCGTCATCTGCCGGGCCACGGCACCCGGGGCGTCGATCCTCACGGGTAGGTCGTATTTCGCGATCCGCATGGATTGTTCCTCCGTCTTGGTTCTCGGGATCGGAAGCCCACGATCACAAGGCTTTGCCGACCGCGCCGACCCTATCGTGGTTCGACGAATGCGGCCCGGACGACGAGGTCCTCTGGTTCTCAACTCCGGTCAAGGCCGTCGCGATCGAGCAGTCGATCCGGATCTCGGTCGAGGCACTCTGTCGCCAGGACGCCGAGATCGGCCTAGTCGCCGCGTCTCGCCTACCGTCACCTACCGGAACAGGCTCTTGACCTCGCTCCAGCTCGACGGCTCGACCGGCGTCGTGTCCGCGACGTAGGTCACGTAGACCATCATGTCGGTCATCACGACGCCATCCAAGTTGCAGGTGTACGCGAGGGAGAGCGGGCCGGCGATGATGAAGTACTGGCCCGACAGGTCGACGGTCATCTGGAGGGTGAGCCGGCATAGCTCGATGACGTCGCCGGACCCGCATTCCTGGGCCGACGAGACGATGCCGAACAGGATGTCGCCCTCGTGCTGGTAGAGCGGCGAGTAGTCCTGCGCGACGATCCGCGCGGCGCCCCCGCAGCAGGCCTCGAGCACCGCCCAGTGGAAGCTGCCGTACTCGTTGCCGAGCATCGCCTCGCCCTCGGGCGGCAGGACGAGGACCCAGAGGTCGAAGGGATCGTCGCCGTGGACCTCGATGTTCGGTTCGTAGCGGTCCGGGGCCGCCGACAGGCCGAGACGCGGAAAGACGACGTACTGGGCGGCAGCCGGCGCGGCCAGACCGAGGATCGCGAGCGTCACCGCCAGCGTCGAACCGAGCGATCGATGGAGCCCGAGGGACACGGCGTCACTCCCGGTTGAAAGCCTATCATTTCACTGTGTTATCATGGTAACGGAACGCCGCCGGCAAGGCAAGCGGCGCGGCGCGGCGCGTCAGCGGACCGCTTCGCGCCGCAGCTGCGCCACCGCGCGCTGCCAGTCGTCCTCCGTGGTGATCTTCCAGTTCGCGCGCTCCCCCATCACCACGACGGGCACGACGCCGCGCGCCGCGACGAGGCCGCCGTCGTCGGTGAAGCTCAGGCGCTCGGCCGCCGCCCAGGCGTGGGCCGCGTACAGCTCCCGCCAGCGGCAGACCTGCGGGGTCTGCACGGCGACCAGGAGCCGGCGCTCGAGGTACGCTCCGACCGGCACCTCGAGCCCGGCGTCCTCGTCGAATCCGGCCGGGTCGGCCGCCACCGCCTCGGCGTCGAGCTGAACGATCGTGTCGGTCACCGGCACACCGGGCACGGCGGCGCCGCTGCGCGCGGCGGCGCGGGCCAGGCGCCCCAGGAGGTGTCGGGTGGCGAAGGGCCGCGCCGCGTCATGGACCGCAACGAGGTCGCTCGGGGCTGGCGTCTGGCCGGCCGGCAGGCCGGCGAGGGCCTGCAGCGCCCGCCAGGCCGACTCCGTGCGGTGGCGGCCCGCCGGAGCCAGGGTCACGGGCAGGGGAAGCGCGGCAGCCTCGAGCGATTGCTCGGCGATCGGCCGCCACGCGTCGGGCACGACCACGACCGCACGGGCGATGCCCGGCGCGTGCGCGAGCTCGCGCAGGCCGTGGAGGAAGAGCGCCTCGCCGGCGACCTCGCGGAACTGCTTGGGCGCGCTGCTGTCGCCGCGGCGGGCGCGGGTCGACTGGCCGCCGGCGAGGATGGCCAGGTAGAGCCGGGGCTGCAGGATCTGGGTCATGGCCGGCGGCTCATCCTTCCTCCGCGTCGTGGTGCGCGCTCAGGGCCAGGGCGACCGCCTCCTCCACGCTCTCGGCCGCGGCGACCGAGAGACCGCGCGGCGGTCGGGGCCGATCGCGCCCATCCGCGGGCCGCGCGCACACTGCGCGCGTGAATCCGTGGCGGGAGGCTTCGCGCAGGCGCTCGCTCTCGGCGGTGGCGGGCCTCACCTCGCCCGTCAGGCCGACCTCGCCCAGGATCAGCGTTCCCGCGGGAACCGGCCGCTCGCGCAGGCTCGAGGCGATCGCGGCGAGGATCGCGAGGTCGGCGGCGGGGTCGTCGAGGCGGCCGCCGCCCGCGACCTTGACGAACACGTCGCAACCGGAGAGGTCAAGCCCGGCCCGCTTCTCCAGGATAGCGGCGAGCAGGGCCACGCGCTTGCCGTCCACGCCCTGGACGACGCGCTGCGGCGTGCCGTAACGCGACCCTGCCACGAGCGCCTGCACCTCCACGAGGAAGATCCGGGACCCGTTGCGCACGGCGCACACCGCGGCGCCCGGCTCGCGGCCCTCGCGGCCGCCGAGGAAGAGCACGCCCGCGTCGTCGACCGGCACCAGGCCATCCTGCCGCATCTCGAGCACGGCCAGCTCGCCGGTCGTCCCGAAGCGGTTCTTGACCGCGCGGACGAGGCGGATCGCGCCGCCGCCCGAGCCCTCGAAGTACAGGACCGTGTCGACCATGTGCTCGAGGAGCTTGGGGCCGGCGAGGTCGCCCGTCTTGGTCACGTGGCCCACCAGGAACACGGGACAGCCGTGGCGGCGGGCGAAGTCGGCGAGCGTGCCGCCGCAGTAGCGGATCTGGGTCGGCGAGCCGGGGTAGGCGTCGACCTGCTCGCCGTGCAGGGTCTGCACCGAGTCGGCGATGATCACCGCGGGGCCGGCCTGGCCCGCGAGCGCGTCCTCGAGCGCCGCCAGCAGCGGCTCGAGCCGGACCTCGGCCAGGATCTCGAAACCGGCCTCCTCGTCCGGCTTGAATCCCAGCCGTTCGGCCCGCAGGCGGATCTGCGGCGGCGATTCCTCGCCGGCGACGTACAGGACCCGCACGCCGCGCCGCGACCAGTTCAGCGCGAGCCCCGTCAGGAGGGTCGACTTGCCGACGCCGGGCTCGCCGCCCAGCAGCACGACCGACCCCTCCACCAGCCCGCCCCCAAGCACGCGGGCGATCTCGGCCGGCTCGACCGGCAGCCGCGCCGCGCGGGCGGCGTCGACCTCGCGCAGCGGCACGGGGCGCAGGTTCGCCGGATCGGCGCCGGACGACCGGAACCCCCGCGAGCCGCGGCCCGCGCTCGCCGGCGACGCCTCGCGGAACTCCCGGAACGTCCCGAACGCCCCGCAGGACGGACAGCGCCCGTACCAGCGGACCTCCGCGTGGCCGCAGTCGCCGCAGACGTAGTTCGTGCTGGCCCGGGCCATGGTGTCGCTCTCCGTTCCCGCCGGACGGCATCCGGCGCCGCGAGGTGACAGGTTACCGGGCGGGGGGACGGCGGTCAATCCGCCGGGAACAATCGCCGCCCGCGCCGGGTAGTCGCGATGCTCGGCCCCCGACCGACGCCCACGCACGATGGAGATCGCCCATGGACCGTCGCCACCTCGCCAGCCTGGCCTTCGGGGTGTCCGTCGCGCTCGGCCTCTGCCACACCCTCTGCTCCTCCATCCAGCTGCCCGACGAGGTCGCGAGCCGTTTCGACCTGACCGGAGTCCCCGTCGCCTTGACCGCCCGCGACACCCTCATCGACGTCCACCTCACCGTGATCGTCGCGGTCGCGGCCGCGTTCCTGATCCTGGCCGGGCTCGTCCTGAAGACGCCCGCGCGCTGGCTCAACCTGCCGCATCGAGCGTGGTGGTTCGCCGCCGAGCGCGAGCGCCTGACCCGCCTCGATCTGACGGCCCGGCTGCTCTGGCTCGGCGCCGCGTCCCAGCTGCTGATCTTCGACTACTTCCACCGCACCGTGCGCGTGAACCTGGGCCGCGCGGCGAGCCTGGAGGGTTTCTGGCTCGACCTCGCGGTCTACGCCGGGTTCGTGCTGGGCTGGCTCGCACTCGTCACGTTGCGCTACCGCAAGGTGCCGGCTGACGCGCGGTAGGCGGCGAGGTATCCTTCGCCCATCGCCTGCAGGGTATAGTCTCGGCGCTGGCGGAGCGCGGCGTTCCGGCCCAGGCGCCGGCGTAGCTCGGCGTCGCGGCCGAGCCGGGCGAGCGCCGCCGCGAGGCCAGCGACATCGCCCACCGGCACGAGGAGACCCGTTTCCTCGTGGCGCAACACCTCGGCGAGTCCGCCGACGTCGGAGGCGAGGGTCGGCAAGCCGAGCGACATCGCCTCCAGCAGCGTATAGGGCAGCCCCTCGTGATGCGACGACATCACCAGGAGGTCGCTGTGGGCGAGCACCGCGTAGACGTCCCGGCGGAACCCGTGGAACGTGACGCGATCGCCCACGCCCAGCTCGCGCGCCTGGGCTTCCAGCGCGTCGCGGAGCTTCCCGTCGCCGATCACGTCCAGGTGCCACGGCACCTCGGGTGGCGCGGCCGCCAGGGCGGCGAGCGCAAGATCGATGCCCTTCACCGGCGTGAGCCGGCCGACCATCACCGCGTGCAACCGGTCGGGCGGCAGGTCCGGCGGCCGTTGCGGGTAATCCTCGGGTTCGAGCGGCGCGATGCCGTTGGGGACCGTGAAGAGCGGCAACGCGCCGTACCGCCGGCCGTGCCGCCGCCGCAGATCCTCGGTCACGAAGCATACCGCGGCGCGCCGACGTCGGCAGGCCTGGACCTCGAGGTTGCGGTACAGACGGTCCCGGAGGAATTCCCGCGGCCGGCGCCAGTCGGGCTCGCCCTGGCCGTGCAGGGTCGAGACCATCGCGAAGCGTCCCGGCGCGAGCGCCGCGTTGGCTGCGGCCTTGTAGCCGTGCACGTGGACGAGGCGAACGCCGAGGTCCGCGCAGAGCGCCCCGAGCCGGCGCGGTCCCGCCGGATCCAGCGCCGAGGTCGCCGGCAGCACGTCGACCGGCAATCCCCCGTCCCGGCAGCGCGCCGCGAGCTCGCGGTCGTGGAACAGGATGACGCGCGGGTCGAGGCCGGCGCCGCGCAGGAAGGCGCCGAGGCCCAGGACGTGGCGCTCGGCACCGCCGAAGAGCTCGCCGGCGGCGATGATGGCGACCGGCCCGGTCACGGGGTCGGCCAGCCCATCGCCGACACCGCCGAGGCGAGGAACGGCACGAACGCCGCCGCGGCCTGCCGGTTGCCATCGCTGCTGGGATGGCTGTCGCGGCCGCCGTGCGTCGCGAACGCCGCGTAGTCGGTCGCGCCGTGCCGGGTCAGGACGTCGTAGTGGTCGAAGACGACGACGTTGGGCAGGTCGTAGCCCGCCAGCCAGCCCCGCTGGGGATCGGCGAGCCAGGTGGCGAACTCGCGAGCGAGCTCGCCGCTCCTGTCCTTGCCCTTGAACCAGCTCTTGATCGTCGCGCCCAGACCGGCCGGCTTCGGCTCGGCGAGCGGCGGCGCCGTGAACGCGACGAACAGCACGTCCGGCCGCTCGCGCAGCAGGGGCAGCACCGCTCGGTAGGCGGCTTTCGCGTTGGCGACGGTCCGCTCGCAGGCGTCGGGGTCGCCGGGCTCCTCGCCGCGGGCCGTGAAGCCGTTGTTGGGGAAGCAGCTCTTGAAGCAGACGATCCGGTTGGTCCTGCCCTCGGGCAACAGACTGTCCTGCCGTTCGGTGCGCAGGATGCGGTCCATCTGCGTGGCGAACTTGTCGCGCCAGTGGCAGACGTCGGTGTCCTCGCCGATCACGGACCCGTAACTCGCCTCGTGGACCCGGTACCCGGCCTGCTCGAGCTGCGCGCGCAGGCCGCCGCCGTTGGGGTGGCTCTCGTGGATGCAGCGCTCGGCGGAATCGCGCCCGCCACCGGCGAGCGGTCCCTGGTCGGCGAGCAGCTGGCCGCCGCAGGAGTGGTGGATGAACAGGAGGTCCAACGCCGCTCCTTCCCCGCCGACCTGGGCGCCGCAGATCCCGGCGGCGGCGGTCGACAGAGCGATCACGATCAGGATCTTCTCGCTGCGGGTCACGGTCAACCTCCCGCTGGGCGTCTCGCGTCCCGGCAGGATACGGCCGCCGCGCGCGGCCGTCTACCCGTCGACGAGATCTCGCTACCGCACCAGCGTCAGCTTGTACCGCTCGGTCGTGCCATCCCCGCGGAACCGGCAGACGTAGACCCCGCTCGGCGTCTCGCGGCCGCCCTCGTCGCGGCCGTCCCAGCGCAGGCGATGGCGGCCCGGCTCGACCGCATCGTCCAGCAGCCGGCGCACGAGGCGACCACGCAGGTCGTAGACGGCGAGCTGGACCGGACCGCCGCGGGCCAGGTCGAAGACGACCTCGGTCAGCGGATTGAACGGATTGGGGACGCAACCCACCAGCCGCGTCGCCGACGGCAGGGTCTCGGTCGGCGACACCGGCGGCTGCGGCACCAGGAAGTTCAGGCCCCAGACGTGGAGCGTGCCGGTGTCGTTGCTCGCCTGGTCGCTGACCAGGAGCGTCCAGAGACCGTGGATCTCCTCGCCGAGGTAATCCGCGAGCGTGCCGGGGCCGTCGACCGAGAGCGTGGTCGGCCAGGTGCCGACGATGTCGTTCATGCTGCCGCCGGACCGGTTGTGCAGCGTGACCTCGGTGCCGGCCGGGCTCGTCAGGCGCACGACGAGGTCGCCGATCCAGGTATGCGCCAGCTCGATGTCGACCGTGACGTCGACCAGCTCGCCGCTCACGTCGACCATGATCTGGCTCGTCAGACCGGGTCCGCTGTTGTCGGGGATCTCCTGATGAGGCGCGGCCGCCACGTGGACCTCGGCGACCGGCACGAGCATGAAGTCGACCCCGGCGAGCTGCTCCCCCTCGTCGAGGCTGACGGCAGCGGTCCCCGTGGCGTAGCCCGGCCTGCTCGCGGTGACGACGTAGTCGCCGCCGTAGAGCGAATCGAGCAGGTACGAGCCGTCCGGTCCGGTCACGACGCTGTGGCCAGGCCCGCAGCTCACGACCACGCCCGCCGCGTCGCCGGCGCCCGGCAGCTCGACCGTACCGGCGATCGAGGCCGTCGGCGGCGCCTCCGCCGCCAGGAGGTAAGCGACGGCGTTCTCGGCGAGCTGGCGGCCCGTCTCCGCGCCGATCGCGCGCACGTTGAACGCGAAGTAGACGACCTGACCGGCGGCCGGAGCCTCGTTGTCGTCGTGGATGAGCACGCCCGCGGACGCCGGATGGACCACCGGCGCGAAGACCACCGTCGCGCCGGCCGCGGGGTCGACCGCGTCCTGGTCGCCGTAGCCGCCGTAACTGAGCGGAATGGCGGCCGGCAGCGCGTGCGGCAGGTTCAGCAGCGGGTGGCCCGCCTGAGCCGGCACGACCTGCAGGGCCCCGGCGGCGTCGGTCCGCCAGGCGCCCGCGTGGAGGACGGAATCGGCGAACGCGGGGTAGCCAGGGAAGCTGAGCACGTCGTAGCCGACCTCGCCGCCCTCGACGAGGATGCGGCCGCCGCCGGCGGTCCAGCCGATGAGCGCCTCGCGCAGGGCCGGGCTCGCCAGCGGCGCGGGCGAATTGCCGGCCGAATGGACCACGACCTCGAAGCCGGCGAAGCTCTCCGGCGTGACCGCACCGGCCGGGATCACCTCCACCGTGTAACCGGCCTCGACCAGCCATTGCGCGAACTCGGCCGCCGAGGATCGGCCGACCTGCGCGGACACCACGGCCTTCCGCTCGTCGACCTTCTCGTCGCGAACGCCCGCGTCGCTGTCGTCGATCACGAGGACGACGCCCCGGGTCGAGACGACGGAGAACGCGTGCGGGCCGCTCGTCGTGCGGTTGGGGACCTCCGCGCGGTCCCAGGCGTCCACCCGGTAGCTGATCGCGTCGCCGACCGCGACCTGGCCGGCGGCGAGCGGGAACGCGCGCGCGTAGACGTCGCCGGCGCCGGCGAGCGGGTACGGTCCCTGCTCAGCGCCGCCATTGCGCGTGAAATGCAGCTCGACGCGCTCGACCCCCAGGTTGTCCGTGACGATCGCCGACACCAGGGGCGGCCAGATCGCGAGGGGCTGATCGCCGAGCGGCGCGTGCGCGACCGCCGGCGGCGTCTCATCCGGCCCGACCGTGAAGACGAGAGGGGCCGCGGCGCCCGCCGCGGGCGACCGCATCGTGATGCCGGCGCTGTCGGTGACCTCGAGGTAGTACGCGACCTCGGTCCCGCCCGGCTGGCCAGGCAACAGGGCGTGCCAGCGCCCGCCGCTGGACTCGACGAGCGGCGCCGACTGCCACGCCCCGTCGCCCGCGCGCCAGGCCGCGAACATCCGCGCGGGGTCGACCGGCAGGCGGCCGGTGATCCTGGCCGCGACGACGTACGGTCCCACCGTATCCTCGGTGTCCGCGAGCGGGGCGTGGTCGATCGACGCGCCCCAGTAGGTCACGGCGGCGAGCGCGTCGAGAACGCCCCAGCCGTAGTCGTTGTCGGGAGCGTCCGCGCGGTCGGCGGTCATCCGCAGCGCCTCGTGGACCTGCAGGGGCGTCAGCTGCGGCACGCGCGCGAGGACGAGGGCCGCGACCCCCGCGGCCAGGGGGCACGAGTAGCTCGTGCCGTCGGCCGTCGCGTAGTCGTCGTCGGTGATCGCGGAGGCGACGTGGTTGGCGACGCCTTGCGCCACGACGTCCGGCTTGATGCGGCCGTCGAAGGTCGGGCCCGGCGAGCTGAAGTTCGCGACCGCGCCGGCCAGGTTGACCGCGCCGACCGCGATCACGCTGTCGCCGTCGGCCGGCGCGATGAGGTGTCCGAAGCTGGTGCGGCGCTCGTTGCCGGCGGCGTTTACCACGACCAGGCCGCGGCCCGCGGCGAGGTCGGCGGCGATCGTGGTCACGGCGGTGTTGCCGTCCAGGTCGGCGAACTCGTACCAGTCGTGGTAGCCGAGGCTGCTGGTCACCACGTCCGCCCCGAGCCGCTCGACCCATTCCAGGCCCGCCACCCACCGGTCCTCCTCGATCGGCGCCTCGTGCGAGACGTCCTCCGTCTTGGCCAGGATCACGCTGGCCCCGAAGGCCGCGCCCGCGAGCCTGCCGGCGCGGAATCCCGCCACGAGAGACAGGGTCCTGGTGCCGTGGTCGTGCTGGTTCGGCCCGTCGCCGGGCTCGTTCTCGACCACGTCGTCGTCCTGGACGAAATCGTGCCGCGCGAGCACGGAGATCCCCGCGAGCGCCTCGTGGGTGGTCCGGAACCCCGAGTCGAGCAGGCCGATCACGACACCCTGGCCGGTCACGCCGAGCTCGTGCACCGGCGGCACGTTGATCTGCTCGAGACCGGCGAGGCTGCCGCCATAGCCCAGGGTCCAGTGTTCACTGGACGCGGCCCTCGCCGTCTCGGCCGCCTGCCGCGCCGCTTCGCGCTCCGCGGGTTCGGCCGGGGGGGCCGGCCGGCGGAAGCGCGCGACGAGGTCGACCGAGGCGACGAACGGCAACCGCGCGATGGCCGCGATCTGGTCGCGATCCGCGTCGACGCTCGCGGCGTTCAGCCAGCGCGACTCGTGCCGCAACCGTGCGCCCGTGGCCGCGACCGCCGCCAGGTACGCGGGCGCGACCGGCAGGTCTCGCGCGTCGACGGTCCGTTCACCGGGGCGCGCCACCTTGGCGCGGCGCGCCAGGGTGCGCGCGGGCAGCGCCGCCTCGGCGGCGGCGAGGGCGCCGGCCAGCCGGTCGGCCGCGATCGCCCTGTCGGTGAAGCGGACCCAGACCGCGTACGAGCCATCCGCGTGCCGCATGGTCCCGCCGGGGTCGGCGAGCGCCCGCGCGAGGCGTCCGGCGACGCCGGCCGGCAACTCCTGGGCCAGCGCCGGCACGACCACGGAGGCGAGCGCGCACGCGAGCAAGAACCTCTTCACGGCCAGGGTCTCCGGCGACGGGGACATCGTCCACCCCCCTCGATGGATCATTATACTAAAGAACGGGCGGGCGCGGCTGCCCTTGGCAATCGCGGCCGGCGGCTGTACCATCCTCGCCAAGCGTCCCAGCCCCGGAGCACCCCCGATGAACCGACCCCTCCTCGGCCTTGCGCTCGGCAGCGGCGGCGCTCGCGGCCTCGCTCATTGCGGCGTGTTGCAGGCGATCCACGAGGCCGGCCTGCCGGTCGACGCCATCGCGGGCACGAGCATGGGCGCGATCGTCGGGGCGCTCTACGCCCGGGATCCCGACCCGGCCGCCACGTGGCAGCACCTCGTCGCCTACGTCGAGGACCGCGAGTTCGCCGACCACTGGGCGACCTTCCTGCCCCGCCGCACGGCCGAGGACCGCGAAGGCGCCCGCCGCTGGGACGGCCTCTTCGACTTCATGCACCGCGGCCGCATCGCGGTCAAGGCCGTGGCCCTGCGCGCCGCCGAGTCCCGCGCGCGCCTGTACGACCCGCTGGCCCGCCTGTTCGCCGGCACCGGGTCGTTCGCGGAGTTGAAGGTACCGTTCGCGGCGGTGGCCCTGGACCTCACCACGGGCAGGATGGTCGCCCAGCGCGAAGGCTCGCTGCTCGAGGGCCTGTATGCGAGCTGCGCGATCCCCGGGGTGTTCCCGCCCGTCGTGCGCGGCGCGATGGTGATCGTCGACGGCGGCGGGCCTTTCCGCGTCCCGGTCGAGGCGGTGCGCGACCTCGGCGCGGACTTCGTGGTCGCGGTCGACATCCCCGCCTATCACGAGCACGAGTTGCGCACGGGCTTCGACCTGGGTATGCGCAGCAACGCGGTCGCGCTGGATCGGCTCAACGATTTCGTGTGCGCGCAGGCCGACCTGCTCATCCGACCCGGCCTCGAGCTCTACCACTGGGCCGATTTCCGGTCGGGCGAAGCGATTCGCGACATCGGGTACGAGGCCGCCCGGGCCGCGCTCCCGGAACTCGAGCGGCTCTGGGCGCTGCGGCAATCGCCGGTCGCGCAGGCGATCCGCCGGGTGGGCAGCCTCTTCGGCGGCGGCATCTAGCCTCCCGCCGGGCCCCGTCCCGCCGACGATCGATACCGACCCTGTCAATGGAACGCGATTCGACCTTGCGAACCCGCCGCCAGCGATTAATCTATCGCCCCCGGGTCACGATTCGCCCCGGACCCCGGTGTTTTCCAGGAGGAGCCATGGACAAGAGAAACCTGGCGAAGTTCCGCGAGATCCTCTTGAACGAGCGCGCGCGCTTGCTCAAGGACGTGCAGCGGAACGAGAAGGCCATTCGCCATGCCGACGGCGAGTCGGAGAGTGGCGCCGGGCGCGCCCACAGCAATCACCTCGCGGACCAGGGCAGCGACGAGGCCGAGTACGAGACCAAGCTGCTGCTCTCGGCGACCCAGATGGAATACCTGCGCGAGATCGACGAGGCGCTCCAGCGCATCGAGGACGGCACGTACGGGATCTGCGAGATGACCGGCGAACCGATCGGGCTCGACCGCCTGCGCGCCCTGCCCACGGCGCGCCTGAGCGTGAAGGCCCAGGAGAAGCTGGAGAGCAGCCAGGGCTGGTAGGGACGACGACCTCGCCTCGAATCCGACCGCCGCTCCCTCGGGGGCGGCGGTTCGCATTGCGCGGCGGGGCCGTCACGGCTCAGGGATTGTCGCCGACCTTCGCCCCCAGGCCCACCGGCACCATCGGCACGCTGCCGAACGTGACGCCCGCGATCAGGTCGTTCTGCCGGCTCACGATGAAGGTCAGGCCCGGGCGCAGCGGCCCCACCTCCAGGACTCCCGGATACAGGTTGAAACGCCAGCGGTTGTCTTTCTCGCGCGAGTAGAGCGCCGAGGCCAGCAGGCTCCCGTCGCGGTCCCAGAAGAGGCCGAAGGTCGTCGCGAGGTCCACGGTCTCGCTGATGCCGTCGACGTCCCGCAGGTTCTTGGCGACGAAGCCCGCGCCGCCGCTGAGGTGGTGGCCGCCGCCGAGCCGGCGCGAGAGACCCAGCTCGCCGCTGTTGCCCCAGTGATAGAACAGGTACCACGGCGACTCGCGGCGCAGGCCGAGGCGGATCATGTAGTTCTGGCCGGCGTTCTCGAGCCTCCCGCGCCGCGGGTCGTAGAACGGCTGCAGCGACCAGTCCGCCAGGTGCAGCGTCCGGGCGAAGAAACGACAGACGCCGTCGGAGGAGAAGACCAGGACGCCCGCCACGTTGAAGATGTACATGTCCGCGATGGGGTCGACCCGCCAGCCCGTCTTGTCGTCCATCTCGACCGTCTCGTTCAGGACGTGGTAGGCGGCGAGCGTGGCCAGGGCCCAGGGGACCTCGCCGCGGACTCCGTGGTAACGGTACCACTCGCGCATCAGGCGATAGCTCATGCCGCCGCCGAGCAGGTGGTTCATGTAGTTCGGCCAGTACTGGGCGTTCCCGCCGTTGATGCTGACCGGGATGACCTCGGTCGAGAGGAAGTCCCACCAGCCCTTCTGCTCGATCGCCGCGAGCGGGCTGCCGAGGTTCTTCCAGAGATTCCGCCAGCCGTCGCGCCAGTGGATCTCATCGAGCTGGTTCGAGCGGCTCTCGATCTGCAGGATGCCGAAGCCGCCGTTCGTGATCAGGCGCAGGGGGTTGACCAGGCTCTCGGAGCCGTAATCCCGGGCGTGGTAGAAGTAGTATTCCTCGACGGGAACAGCCGCGTCCGCCGCCGGTTGCGCGCGGACACAGGGCGCCGTCGCCCCGGCGGCCAGGGCGAGGAGGCAGACGGATCCGAGGCGAGCGATCGTCATCGACATCTTCGCGGGAATGGTGAATCCGGCCGCGGTCGGCGCGGGACGGGTCGTCGCGGCGAATCTGGAGGATCGGCCGCCGCCTGTCAAAGGACGAATCGCTTACGCGCCGCCGCGGTGCTCAGAATCTCGTGACCATGCGCACGCTCCCGCCGCCGAACCGGTCGAGCGAGACCTCGTGGCTCAGGGAGACCTCGAGCACCGACTCGCCGCGCAGGCCGCAGACCACGGCCATCTCGACCTTGTCCGCGAAACCCGACCGTTCGTCCTCGCCGTCGTACCGCCAGCGGTAGCGCGTGCCGAGGTAGCCGACCTCGATCCAGTGGCGGCCGCCCCAGTGCCACTCGGCGCGGACCGCGGGCATGATCTCGGTGCGGCGGTAGGCGAAGGCGCGCCAGCCGGACGCCGTCGCCCGGCGGCGGAGATCGTGCAGCTCGGCGCGCAGGCGCCAGCGCCCGCCGAGCGGCATCACGCCGCGGGCGGACGCCACGCGATACCAGCCGCCGTAGTCGTGGTCGTGGACCGAGTCGGCTCCCCGGTAGGCACGCGCCTCGGCGTCCTCGACCTGGCGCCAGGCGAGTTCCAGCTGCGCGCGCGCGTTCGGCTGCCAGCGCGCCCGCACGGCGAGATCGTTCGCGGCGCGGTCGTGGGCCGCGAGGTCGGGCGAGCGGACCGGATCCGGGTACGTGCGGGCGAAGGCGCGCACCCAGTGCCCCTGGCTGAACAGGGACCATGGTCCGCGGGCGAGCCGCAGGAGCCAGTCGACCCCCCGCGGCGCGGCGAGGGTCTCGCCGCGGCGTTCGTCCTTCTCGTCGTGGACCAGGTCCTCCAGGACGTACAGGACCTGCACGTAGCTGGTGCGGTCGGCGGCCGTCCACAGTCCGCCCAGCCGCAGGTCGATGGTCTCCTTGTCCTCGGCGGGAGCCACCTGGACGACCACGCCGATGGACCGGCAGGCGCGCTGCTCGAATCCCAGCCAGAGGTCGCGCCGCTCCGTCGGCAGGTGGCGCTGCTCCTGCCAGAGGAGGTCGCTGCGGAACCGCAAGCCCGGCGCGAGCTCGGGATCGAGCGCCCACTGGGCATCCACGAGCAGCTCGTCGGTCGCGGTGCTGCCGAAGGCGCCGCGGAAGGCGCCGGTCCCGAGCCGGTCCCGTTCCCAGGCGGCGAGCCAGTCGGGGTGCAGCGCGTAGTTCACCTCGGGATGGACGTGCAGCAGGTCCTCGGTGAAGCCGTCCTCGTAGGGCCAGGCCGGTTCGGCGGCCTGGGCCACCCAGCGGACGGGGACGCCGGCCGCCAGGCACGCGGCGAGCGCGATGGCGCGGACCGATGGCGAGCGCATCATCCCATCCTTCCGGCGGCGCCCGCGCGCCGCCGCGTCCATGGTCGGCGGACCCGCCGGCGGCGTCCACCCCGGGCCGAAAAAAGTTCGGGCCGGAGGCAATTTATTACTACCAATTTAGTCCGAGTTCGTATATCTCTGGCGCGACGTTGCGCGCCATCGGTGTCCAACCGGAAGGAGTCAGACGATGAAGCCACGGACCCAGCGTGCCGCGAATCCCGCTGGCGGCGGCGCCCAGAGCGTCGCCGATGTCCCGTCCGCCGCGGCGGAGGAGCCTCCTTCGTCAGCCCTGCTCGACCTCGCAATCCCCCCGGCGCTCAAGCCGGCCGTCGCCGTGGCGGACCTCGGCCACCGCGACTTCCCGGAGGACCCGTTCTGGCAACGGATCCCCCGGTTCGCCTCGATCGACCTCGACACGTTCCTCGATCCCGCCTTCCAGAACCGGCACACCGTCACGAGCGCCGCGGGCCTGCGCGAGGCGGTGGGCTCCCTCGTCGCCGAGGCGTTCCTCGACGACGTGGAGGCCGGTCTCCGCGAGGCGCCGATGAACATGCGGCTGTCGCCGTACGTTCTCTCGCGGATCGACTGGCGCGAGCCCTACGGGGACCCAGTCCGCCGGCAGTTCCTGCCGACGGCGTCGACGCGCGTGCCGGACCACCCGCGGCTCGCCTTCGACTCGCTTCACGAGCAGGCGGACTCGCCGACCCCGGGACTCGTGCACCGGTACCCCGACAAGGCCCTCTTCCTGGCGCTGGACGTCTGCCCGGTCTACTGCCGGTTCTGCACCCGCAGCTATGCGATCGGCGGCAGCACGTCCACCGTGCGCAAACAGGGCTTCAAACCGCAGCCGAGCCGGTGGCAGGCCGGCCTGGCGTACGTGGCCTCGCGGCCGGAGATCGAGGACGTCGTCCTCTCCGGAGGCGACGCCTTCATGCTGCCCGCCCGGATGCTGAGCGAGCTGCTGATGGCGCTTTTGGCGATCCCCCACGTCCGGCGCGTCCGGGTGGCGAGCAAGGGTCCGGCGGTCATGCCGATGAAGATCCTGCGCGACCGCGCGTGGACCGACGCGCTGTGCGACGCCGTGGACCACGGCCGCGCGCACGGCCAGGAGGTCTGCCTGCACACGCACGTCAACTCGCCCGAGGAGATGACCTTCATCACGCGGCAGGCGATGAACCTGCTGTTCAGCCGGGGCGTGAAGGTCCGCAACCAGACCGTGCTGATCCGCGGCGTCAACGACGACGCGCGGCGTATGATCCACCTCGTGCGCCGGCTGTCCGCAATCAACGTGCAGCCGTACTACGTCTACCAGCACGACATGGTCAAGGGAGTGGAGGAGCTGCGCACGAGCCTCGCCGAGTCGATCGAGCTGGAACGCTGGGTCCGCGGCGCGACGGCCGGCTTCAACACGCCGACCTTCGTGATGGACGCCCCTGGCGGCGGCGGCAAGCGGGACCTGCACAGCTACGAGCGCTACGACGAGACGACGGGCATCAGCGTCTACCGCAGCCCGAGCGTCGACCCCGGGCGCTACTACGTCTACTTCGACCCGCTGGACCGGCTGCCCGCCGAGGGCCGCCGCCGGTGGGCGGACCCCGCCGAGCACGCGCGCATGATCAAGGAGGTGGTCCTGGCGGCCGGGCTGGCCGCGCTCGAGCCGGCGATCCCGGTCTAGCTCGAGCGGTCTCAGCCGACCACGAGCCCCACGAGCTTGCCCGGCACGAAGACCGTCTTGCGGACCTGCTTGCCCTCGAGCCACTTCTGGACCCGCTCGCTCGCGAGGGCCAGCGCGCGCACCTCGTCCTCGCCCGCGTCGGCGGGCGCCTCGAGCCGCTCGCGGACCTTGCCGTTGATCTGGACCACGTAGGTCACGGTCGCCTGGACGAGGTACCGCTCGTCGCTCCGGGGCCACGGCGCATAGGCCAGGGACTCGCCGTGGCCCAGCAGGCGCCACAGCTCCTCGGCCAGGTGCGGCGCGTAGGGTGCCAGCAGCAACACGCACGGCTCGAGCACGGCGCGCGGCCGCGCGTCGCGCTGGGTCAGCTCGTTGACGAGGATCATCATCGCGCTGATCGCGGTGTTGAAGTTCAGCTTCTCGGTCCGCTCCGTGACGTCGGCGATGCAGCGATGGAGGGCGCGCAGCGACGCGTCGTCGGGCGCAACGTCCTGCACCCGCGCCGAGAGGGTCTCGCCCTCGTCGCAGAACAGCCGCCAGACCCGGTCCAGGAACCGGTGCAGGCCCTCGATGCCGCGCGGGTTCCACGGCTTGTCGCGGTCCAGGGGTCCCAGGAACATCAGGAACATGCGCAGCGCGTCGGCGCCGTGGTCCGCGATGACGTCGTCCGGATTCACGACGTTGCCGCGGCTCTTGGACATCTTCTCCCCGTTCTCGCCGAGGATCATGCCCTGGTTGCGCAGGCACTGGAACGGCTCGTTCGTCGACACGAGGCCGAGATCGTAGAGGACCTTGTGCCAGAAACGCGCGTAGAGCAGGTGCAGGACCGCGTGCTCGGTGCCGCCGAGGTAGAGGTCGACCGGCAACCAGTAGCGTTCCCTGTCCGGGTCCCAGGCCCGCTGCCGGTTGCGCGGATCGACGAAGCGCAGGTAGTACCAGCACGACCCGGCCCACTGCGGCATCGTGTTGCTCTCGCGCGAGGCCGTCTGGCCGGTCACCGGATCGGTCGTGTGGATCCAGTCCGCGATCGTCGCCAGCGGACCCTCGCCGGTGCCCGCCGGCTTGTAGGTGTCGACCTGCGGGAGCATGAGCGGCAGCTCGTCCGGCTCGAGCACGCGGACGGTGCCGTCCGCCAGCTTCAAGAGCGGGAACGGTTCGCCCCAGTAGCGCTGCCGGCTGAACAGCCAGTCGCGCAGCTTGTAGTTGATCTTGCGCTCGCCGACGCCCTGCGCCTCGACCCAGGCGGTCATCCGCTCCTTGGCCTCGGCGACGCCGAGGCCGTCGAGGAAGCCGCTGTTGATCGCGGGACCGTCGCCGACGTAGGCCTTGCCCGTGAAGTCGGTGGGCGGCTGCACCGTCCGCACGATCGGCAGGCCGTGGACCTCGGCGAACTCCCAGTCGCGCTCGTCCTGCCCGGGCACCGCCATGATCGCGCCGGTTCCGTAGCCCATCATCACGTAGTCGGCGACCCAGATCGGGATCCGCTGGCCGTTGGCCGGGTTGCGGCAGTAGGTACCGGTGAAGACGCCGGTCTTCTCCTTCGCGGTCTGGCGATCGCGGTCGCTCTTGGCGGCGGATTCGGCCCGGTAGGCCGCGACGGACTGGCGGGCGCCGGCCGTCGCGAGCTCGTCGACCCAGGGGTGCTCGGGGCTGATCACCATGTAGGTCGCCCCGAACATGGTGTCCGGCCGGGTCGTGAAGATCCGCAGCTTGCGCCCGGAGCCGACGACGGGGAAGTCGACCTCGGCGCCCTCGCTGCGGCCGATCCAGTTGCGCTGGAGGTCCTTGATCGATTCGGGCCAGTCGAGGCCCTCGAGGTCGGCAAGGAGGCGCTCGGCGTAGGCGGTGATCCGCAGCATCCACTGCTTCATCGGCTTGCGGATCACCGGGTGGCCGCCGATCTCGCTCTTGCCGTCGGTGACCTCCTCGTTGGCGAGGACGGTGCCCAGTTCCGGGCACCAGTTCACCGGAACCTCCGCCTCGTACGCCAGCCCCTGGCGGTAGAGCAGGGTAAAGATCCACTGGGTCCAGCGGTAGTACTCGGGATGGGTCGTCGCGATCTCGCGCTCCCAGTCGTAGCTGAACCCGAACATCTTGAGCTGGCGCTTGAAGGTCTCGATGTTCCGCCGCGTGGTGATCGCCGGGTGGGTTCCCGTGCGCACCGCGTAGTTCTCCGCCGGCAGGCCGAAAGCGTCCCAACCCATCGGGTGCAGCACGTTGAAGCCGCGCATCCGCTTGTAGCGCGCCAGGATGTCGGTCGCCGTGTACCCTTCGGGATGGCCGACGTGTAGGCCCTGTCCCGACGGATAGGGGAACATGTCGAGGACGTAGTACTTGGGCCGATCGCTCGAGTCGGGCGTGCGGAACGTCCCGTGCTCGTCCCAGTAGCGTTGCCACCGGGGCTCGATGGCGGAGGGGTCGTAGGCCATGGCTCTTCCTCGCAGAGGCCGGGTCGCGGCGGTGGAATCGCTGGAACGGGAATGATAGCGGTCGCGGACGAAAACACAATGCCGGGCATGGTCCAAGCCGCTTGTCGGGGGCGCGTGCAGCAAAGCTACCGCGCGCGCAAAGCGCGGCTGGCGATCGCGGCGCGGAAGCTGGTATCAAGCCGGTATCGCGGGCGTCTTGACAGCCCGCTCTATGGAAGGGAAGGAGACGTTGGCCGCGCCCCGCCCTACCTCCCGGACGGCCTGAACATCTGCTTCACCTCGGTCCACGTGTGAGACTCGACAGGGGTTGATTCGCTCGCGTACGGATCGTAGCGCACTGTCACGTACCACCAGAGCTCCATAGGGCCGTGGTCACCGTAATCCTCAATCCACTCCGAGATCTGAGCTGGGTTATCCGTCCCCCAGTAGTTACCAGTGAGGTCGAGATCGTAGGGTACGTCGAGGGATCCCCGTTCCCATTTCGCGATGACCGACAGACCGCCGCCGTTGATGATGTCGTTCTGGTGGAAGTCCATCGGCGTACGGTTGATCTCTATTGTCGTGCCCGTTCCGCCAATGAAGACGTTGTTTCTTGCCGTAACTGTTGTTCCGCCCGTGGCAAAACCTGCCGCCCACGTTTCACCTTGAAATTCGTTATCGTGAAGAACAAAACACGTTCCATCGAGAAGGCCGATCGCCGGCGGATTCCCCCCGGCAACTCGAACGCAGCATCTTTCAACAATCCCCGTGGCTCCTTGCTCAAACTGTATGCCCCCGCTACCGTCGTGGAACTGTGTATCGCGGACTACCCATCCTACTCCTCCAACGCCCGTTATTGCATACCTGGATACATTCGTAAATTCGCACTCAGAAACCGATACTCCGTTAGCGTGGGCACCAAAGAGTCCATTATGTACAGTGCCGATAAAGCGGCACCGATTGACTGTGGTCTCCGAAACACTCCACGTAACGACACCGCCGTCGCAATCGACAAAGTCGCAATGCTGGACATACAAATTCGATCCTTCGAAATGGACTCCCTCGAAGACACCATTCACCGCTAAATTCTCAATATTGACGTCTACCTCAAGACTGGAGATTCCTATTACGTAGTATTCGTAATGCGGGTCGAAGTAATCCAGCCCGATCGTGGTTGCCTCCGCACCACTACCGATGAGCGTTAGATCGGACGTCGTAACGTGCACACAGCAGTAGGTCTCAGAGGCATAATCCGGTTCGAGACGGTATTCTTCGAATCTCCCCGGTCCAATCAGGATCGTGTCCCCGGCGGCGGCGGCGTCCACTGCCTCGTAGATAACCGTGTAGTCCCCGGAACCGTCCTTTTCCACGTGCCATGTCCGCGCGGCTGTCGGGGCCGCCGCTATCGACAGCACCCCCACCAGCACCGCGGTCAACCTGGCAATCACGGGAATTCTCTCCCCTATTCGACCTCGAAGTCCTATAGCAGTCTGATGATATCACGCCTGCGGCCGCAGCGGGAGGATCTGTTCAGCGGGAGGCGGGGGAGCCGGCGCGGAGTTGCAGTTGAGTGGTCGAATCCGCGGTCATCGTCGTACTCGAGGTCGGCCGCGCCTCGCCCTATCGTTCGGAGAGTCGGACGGTGGGCTCCGACGACCGATTGACGCGCCACCTGTCATCCGGTGGTGCGCAAATGCGAATGTGCGTGCTGTGCTGCTGCAATTCCGTTTGTGGATGAGCGACGTCGGACCGCTCCGTTGGCGCTGACCGCTCGGAACCCGCGCATACCCCGGCTAGAACGCCTCCGCGAAACGGACGTAGACGCCGCTATCCCCGTCGCCGAACCCGACGTCGAGGCGCAGGTTGGCCCGCTGCTCGCCCCCCAGGTTGTAGCGGACGCCGCAGCCGGCCGCCGGGTAGACCTCATCCAGGCGCAGCCGGTCGAGGCGCGCGGCAAGCTCACCGGCGCCCACGAAGACCGCGGCGCCGAGGCGGCGCCAGACCGGGGTCCGGAACTCGAGCTGGGCCCGCACGGCGTGGCGCTCGAGGTAGCGTTCCTCGAAGTAGCCGCGCAGTCGGAGCCGGCTCAGCTCGTAGAACGGCACGGGGTCGCCGGCGAGCGACGCTCCGGCGAGGTTCAGGGCGAGGACGCGGGCCCCGCCCAGCGACCAGTAGCGAGTGAGCGTCAGGTCGACCGCCGTGTAGGTGAAGTCGCTGCCGAGACCGTCCAGATAACGGACGCAGGCCAGGCGGTGGTACCAGCCCCGGGTCGGGTAGTGCACGGCGTCGCGCGTGTCCCAGGCGGCCGAGATGCCGGCGCCGACGAGGGCGCCACCTTCCGCGCCGGCGATGCCGCCCGCGGCGAGCAGGCCGCCATCCGCGAGGTCCCGAAGGGTCGTGTGCTTGGCATTCACGATCGCGCCCAGGTAGAACGCGCCCGACAGCGCGCGCGAGACATCCACGAACAGCTCGGCCGTGCGCGGCGTGTAGTCCTCCTCCGCGGACGCCGGCGTGTCGTCGCCGATCCCGTAGAATTGCGTCGGGTACTTGCTGAAGCTCAGGTTCGTGGCGAGGTGCCAGCGATCGTCCGACCACCACAGGTCGCCGAACAGGCCGAGTATGATCTGGCTGTTGGTCGTCACCATCGCGAGCGGCGAGATGGTGGTCGGCCGCGCGTCAGGCTCGTCGCTCAAGCGGTAGTAGCGCGCCGCGGTCGCCCCGAACGCGAACTTCGTCTCCGGCGAATAGGCGACGACCGGCAGCACGTAGTACCAACCGCTGCGCGGCGGCGTCTCGGCGACGTCGGCGGCCGAATCGGCCGGCACCGCGCGCATGGCCTCGCTGGGTTCCGGCGTCTGGGCTCGGGCGGGCGCGGTCGTGCCGGCGAGCGGGACGAGCGCGAGCCAGGTCAAAAGCAGGCGGAGTCGGCGCATCGGTCCCTCTCGGCGAAGCGACCGCCGCAAGGGCGCGGCGGTCGCCGGTCGTGGTGGGGATCAAGATACGGCGGCGGCGCGGCGGCGCCAGCGTCAGGTCGTGGTCACGAAGAAGACCGGTATGATGGCGGCGACCGCGAGGGCGGCCTGCATCGCCTCGATGGCCTCGCGGGTCATGGCGCCGGCCGCGTCGCTGGTGGTGATCCGCTGGAGGCGTTCCTTGCGGTCCTTGAGCCGCCGCTTCGCGAAGACGTTCGGCAAGAGGCCGGCGGCGTTCGCGAGCGCCACCAGCACGACCGTGCGCGGGGCGAGTTCGCGCGTTTCGGTGAAGATGGCCCGCTCGAGCCGCGCCACGACCTCCGTTTCCGGCCGGCCGTCGCGCGCGGGATACTGCGTCCGGGGGAAGACTCCCAGCACCTTGCCCTCGCGCTCGGCGAGCACGCCGCGCACGACGAGGCCGGCCGTGAGGCGCTCCTTCAGGTCGCGGCGGCCGCCCAGCTTGCTGACCCAGTCGGCGCCTGCTTTCGGCTTGCGGGCGGCGCCGATCTCGCGCAGCGCGTCGTCGAGGACCGGGTCGCCGAGCGGCGTCGCGTCGACGACCTCGAGCCGGGGTCGCTTGTGGTCGCTCGTACGCAGGCGGCCGCCGAGCAGGAGCTCGGCGACGATGGCGCCGCCGGCGGCGTGCTGCCACAGGCTCCCGAACTCGATGGTGCCCTTCGCGTCGTCGAGGGCCAAGAGCAGGATCTCCTCCGGCAGTCGCAGCGCGGGATCGGTCATGGCGAGAACCTCCGGTGTTGCGGGGGCGAACGCGCGAGGTACCCGGGAAGGGCCGCCGGGATTCGCCGCCGGTCAGAACACCGAGACCTTGAACATCGACTTCGGATTGCGCCGCATCTGGTCCAGCAGGCGATCGAGCGAATCGAGGGTGCTGTCCGCCCGGTCGTAGAGGCCGGGATCGTTGAGGAGGCGCCCGACGGTGCCCTCGCCCCGCTCGAGTCCGGCGAGCAGGGTGCGCGCGTGGCCGGTCGTCGCGCGCAGCTCGACCATGGTGCTGTCGAGGCTGGTCGCGGCCTGCCGGGTGGTGACGAGGAGGCTGTCGAGCTGCCCATCGCCCAGCGCGCCCTCGAGGGCGCGGACCAGGGTGTTCAGGTTCAGGAGCAGGTGCCGGATCTCCTCGCGATTCTCCTTCAGCATGCCCTCGGTCTCGAGGAAGGTGCGCTCGGCGGCCGCGAGCGGGCCGACGAGCTGGCCCTCCGCCCGCATCTCCGAGATGAACAGGCGCACCTCCTCGCTGAGCGCCGACATCTGGCCGAGCGATTCGTTGACCCGGTCGCCCAGGGCCATCATGGACGCCGTGTTGCGGCCCGTGAAGACGTAGTCGGGCGCGACCCGGGAGCCGTCGCCCGGCTCGATCTCCAGGAGCACCTCGCCCACGAGGCCCTTCATGACCAGGGTCACCACGGCGTCGTTGTGCAGCTCGACCCAGTCCTCGACCTCGATGAACACGCGGACCGTGTTGGGCATGATCTCGAAACGCGTGACCTGGCCGACCCGGATGCCGCGGACCTGGACGCGGTCGCCCTTGCGCAGGCCCTCGACGACGGGGATGTCCACCGCGTAGGACACCATGTCGGACCTCAGGCTGATCCGCTTGAAGAACATCAGGCCCCCGATCAGGACCAGCACGGCGACCACGACCATCACGCCCACCTGGATCTCGCGCTTGCGTTCCCTGTCCATGCCTCTCTCCGTGTCCGCGCCCGCGCGCGCCGTCAGAAGACCCCCAGCGGCCCCTCGGCCCGGCCCTCGATGAACTGCCGCACGGCCGGGTGGTCCGTCCCGCGGACCTCGTCCACCGTGCCGTCGAAGATGATGCGCCCGTCGTTGAGCATGACCATGCGGTCGGCGACCTTGTAGGCGCTCTGCATGTCGTGGGTGACGACGATGCTGGTGACTCGCAGCTCCCGTTGCAGCTTGATGATCAGGTCGTTGATCGCGTCGGCGGTGATGGGATCGAGCCCCGTCGTCGGCTCGTCGTAGAGGATGTACTGCGGCTGCATGACGATGGCGCGCGCCAGGCCGGCCCGCTTCTTCATGCCCCCCGACAGCGCGCTCGGCAGCTTGTCGTCGGTCCCGACCAGGCCGACCAGCTCCAGGCACTCGCGGGCGCGGGCGCGGATCCGCTCCTCGCTCCAGTCCCGGTGCTCCTGGAGGATCAACCCGACGTTCTCGCCGACGGTCATCGAGTCGAACAGCGCCGCGCCCTGGAACAGCATCCCGAAGTTCTTGCGCAGCTCCATGAGCGGCCGGCGCCCGAGCGCCGTGAGTTCCTGGCCTTCCACCCAGACCCGGCCGGCGTCGGGCTCCAGGAGCCGGACCATCAGCTTCAGCAGCACGGACTTGCCCTGGCCGCTGCGGCCGATGATGACCAGGGTCTCGCCCTTGCGGATCGTCAGATCGCAGCGGTCGAGCACGACCTTGGGGCCGAAACTCTTGCTGAGACCCTGCACGGCGATGCCCGCAAACGCGGCGGGATCCGCGAGTCGCAGGTCGACTGTCGAATGTTCGCGCGCGTCCATCGATCTCAGCCCTTGAAGATGATCTGCATGAAGACCGTGTTGAGCAGGTAGTCGGCGATCAGCACGCTCAGGCAGGTGCCCACCACCGCCTGCATCGTCGCCCGGCCGACGCCCTCGGCGCCGCCCTGCGTGTTGAAACCGTGGTAGATGCCGCTCATGGCGATGATGCCGCCGAAGAAGAAGGTCTTGCCGACGCCGGTGATCACGTCGCCGACCGTCCAGAACATGCGCATGCCCTCGGCGAACGTCTGCACGGTGACGTCGAGGGTGATCACCGAGACCACGAGGCCGCCCAGGATGGCGATCAGGTCGGCGATCACGGTGATCACGGGCATCATCAGGACCGCCGCCACGAACCGCGGCAGGCCGAGGTACTGGATCGGCTCGATGGCCATGATCTCCATGGCGTCGAGCTGCTCGGTCACCTTCATCGTGCCCAGCTCGGCGGCGTAGTTGGCCGATAGGCGGCTGCCCACGACGAGCGCCGCCAGCACCGGCCCCATCTCGAGGATCACGCTCTTGGTCACGACGGTGCCCAGGAAGATCATCGGCACGTAGGCCTTCATCTGGTAGCCGGTCTGCACCGCCGTGATCGCGCCCGTGAACGCCGCGGTCGTCGCGACGAGCGGCAGCGAGCCGATCACCAGGATGTGCATCTGCTCGATGACCTCGCGGTGGCGCTTCCAGGTGGCCTGCAGGTTGCACACGACGCCGCAGAGCATGAGGAATCCCCGGCCCATGCCCGCGACCATGCCGAGCGTCGCCTCGCCGATCCTGCGGAACACGTCCATCCTCACCCCGTCCTCGATCCCGAGCCTAGCGGCCCGCGCACTCGGCAACGTACTGGACCATACCCCGGAGAGTCTGAGTCGTGAAGGCCTCTTCGCGCGCCCGGATGTCCGGCGGCAATTCCGCGCGCAGCGCGAAATGGGGATCGGCCGCGGCGAGCCGCGCCACGACCGTCTCCCGCAACGCCGCGAATTCCGCCCGCGGCGCCTCGGCGAGCGCGTGGCGCACGGCCTGCACCCACTGCGCCAGCTGCTCGCCGGCGAGCCGCAAAAGATCGCGGACCCGGCCCTCGTGCAGCCCGTGATGGGCGAAGGCGAGTCGAGCCGGCTCCGGGGTCAGGGCCACCATCCGGTCGAGGCTCGCCAGCGCCGTCTCGAGGAAGAAGCGCGGCGGCGTCGCCGGCCGCAAGTACCAGAGTCCGCGCGCAAGCTCGAGGTAGGTGCCGGCGGCCTCGCCGGCGAAGAGCGTGCCCTCGTGAAGGAAGCTCAGGTGATGCGGCGCGTGGCCGGGGGTCGGGACCACCGCGATGCCGGCGGACGTGAGATCGGCCTGGCTGGCGAACGCCCGGTCGGGGACCGGTCGCGGCGCCCCGAAGTGGTCGGCCACCTCGCCGAGCACCGCGCGCGACCCCTCCCAGAGCCGGGCCGGCTCGACGAGGTGCTGCCGGCCGTTCTGGTGACAGAAGACCCGCGCGTCCGGAAACGCGTCGACGAGCAGCGCGGTCCCGCCGGCGTGGTCGAGGTGGATGTGGGTGAGCAGGATGAAGTCCAGGCGAGCCACGCCGAGCGCCCGGAGCCGCTCGATCAACCGCGGCGCCGTCGAGGTCGGACCCGGATCGACGAGGAACGCGGGGCCCTCGCCTCGGCTCAGCCAGCAGGAGACGAAGCGACGGTATCCCTCGAGCGCGGGCTGATCGAGGTCGATGAGATCGAGCTGCGGGAGCATGGTCCTCCGGGACGGCGCGAGCGCCGGGTGGCCGGGCCAAGATAGGCCGCCGGCGCCGCAACTCCAAGGCGGACCGCGCGGTTCGCGACGCCGCCGACCTCCATCTGTAGGGCCGAGCTGCCGATCTCGCCACTGGCGCCCGCCGGCCGGCGTCCGCCGCCGGACCCCGCCGGGCCGATTGATTAAATCGGATAAATATGGTACGATATCGCGGCCCCGGCCGGATCTTCCCAGGCAGACCACCAGAACCAGGGGGAAGACCATGGCGCACGCGCGTATCCTTCCGTTAGCCCTCGTCCTCGCGTTCGGAGCAACCGTCGCCGCGGCGGCGACCATCACCTCGACCGCCGCGGGCGGCCTCTGGTCCGCGAACGCGACGTGGATCGGCGGCATCGTTCCCGGCAGCGGCGACGACGTCGTGCTCGCCGGGCCCGTCACGATCGCCGGCACGGCAATCTGCCGGAGCCTCGCCGTCAACCAGTCCGGATCCCTGGCCGGCGCGTTCGCCGGCCCCAGCAACAAGCTCCAGGTGAGCGGCGCGGTCACGAACGACGGCGTGATCGACGACGGTTCGTTCAATCTGTTCCTCGAAGTGGGCGGCGACCTGCACAACGCGGGCGTCTGGGCCAATTACCAGACGACGCTCACGGGCCCCGCGCCGCGGTCCGTGAGCCATGAGCCGACCCACGGGTTCGCCACCGACTTCGCGTACGGCCCGGGCTCGTCGGGCGATCTGATCGCCACCACGCCGCTGTCCGTGACCGGCGACGTGGACATGACCGGCGGCCGCCTGGTCCTCGAGCCGGGCTGCCCGTTCAGCCTCGACATCGGCGCGTTCAGCGGCAGCCTGGCGGCCGGCGGCAACACGATGCATGTCCTCGGCTGGTCCTACCTCCAGGGCTGCACGATCGACGACGTGGTGCTCGCCGGCGAGGTCAACGTCGCCTCGGCGACGTTCACGACCCGCGTCACGGTCGAGGACATCCTGCAGAACACGACGTTCACCGGCGGCGGCTCCGTCACGGTCGAGGGCGATCTCATCAATCACGGCACGATCCGCAACGTCCAGTACAGCTTCCCGATCCGCGTCCACGGGAACATCGAGAACGACGGTTCGATCACCAATCCCCAGCTCGAGCTCGTCGGCGTCGGCGCCGTCCACCACCTGAGCATGGGACCCAGCGCGGTCATCAGCGCCACGATCTTCCTGCCCGAATTCCAGGCCGCCACGCTCGTCGCCGACACGCCGGTGCGATTCGCCGGCGGGCTGGGCCTCGGCGTGGGCTCGCTCGTCCTGCAGCCGGGCTGCTCGCTGCGGTTCACGGGGTACGGCGCGATCGGGTCGGGAACGATCCTCGCGAACGGCAACGCGATCAGCGTCGACGGGACCGGCTATGTCCAGTTCGTGACGATCGACCGCGGGGTGATCGCCGACCAGGTCGCCATGGCCGGCGACGTCCTGTGCACCGACGGACTCACCGTGACCGGCACGTTGACGAGCTGGACCTACGACGAGGCGGACGTCGTCGTCGAGGGCCTGCTCCGCAACGAGGGCACCATCCAGGACGGCGCGCATCCGGTCCGGATCACGGCCCTGGGCGACCTCGCGAACACCGGCACCTTCAAGAACCTGCGGGTCGTGCTCGCGGGCACGGCGGACCAGGCCGTGGGCACGGGCGCCACGGGCCTGGCTGTCGCGGAGTTCGTCCTGGAATCCGGCCTCGACGCGGCGAGCTACCAGTGGTACCGGGACGGCCAGCCGATCCCCGGCGCGACCGCGGCGAGCCTCCTCTTCGCGACCGTGGGCGCCGACGACTGGGGAACCTACCACTGCGTGGGCGACGGCCTCGTCTCGCGCGCCGTCCTCATCGCCGAGACGATCGCGACCACCGGAGCGCCCGACGCGCCCGCGGCCGTCGCGCTCGCGCAGAACAGCCCCAATCCGTTCAACCCGGCGACCGACATCGCGTTCGGCCTCGAGCAGGCGGCGCGGGTGTCGCTCACGGTCTACGACCTCGCCGGACGCGAGGTCGCGCGGCTGGTGGACGGCGACTTGCCGGCCGGCCCGCACCGCGTCGCATGGCAGCCGCGGGACCTGCCGTCGGGGACGTACGTCTACCGCCTGCGCGCGGGCGCGGTCGAGCTGAGCCGGAAGTGCACGCTGCTGAAGTAGCGCGCCGCCCGGGCGACCGGCCATGGACCAACGGGGCGCGGCCTCAAGCCGCGCCCCGCCACGGATCCCACCCTCTCGCGTTCGCCCTCAGATCCCCGGCGGCGGCGCCTCCTGCGCCGCGGGCGCAAGATCGCTGAACCGGGTGAACTCCTTGTGGAAATGAAGGTCGAACTCGCCTGTGGGACCGTTTCTCTGCTTGCCGACGATGATCGTCGCCAGGTTCTGGACCGACGGGTCGTCGGGGTTGTAGTACTCCTCGCGGAAGATGAACATCACGACGTCGGCGTCCTGCTCGATCGACCCCGACTCGCGCAGGTCGCTGAGCATGGGCTTGTGGTCGCTGCGCGCCTCGACGGCGCGCGAGAGCTGGCTCAGGGCGAGGACCGGCACGTCGAGGTCCTTGGCCATGCCCTTGAGCGAGCGGCTGATCTGGCTGATCTCCTGCTGCCGGTTCTCCGCCCGCGCCGAGCCGGTCATCATCTGCAGGTAGTCGATGATCACGAGCCCGATCCCGTGCTGCTGCTGCAGACGGCGCGCCTTCGACTTCATCTCGAGGACCGTGATCCCCGGCGAGTCGTCGATGTAGATCGGCGTGCGCGAGAGCTGATCGCACGCGCGGGTCAGGCGCGGCCAGTCTTCGGGCCGCAGCTTGCCGCGGCGCACGTGGTGCAGGTTGAAGCCGGTGGCCGAGCAGAGCAGGCGCAGCACGAGTTGCTCCTTGCTCATCTCCAGCGAGAAGAGCGCCACGCCGACGTCGGACTTGGCCGCGATGTTGTAGGCCACGTTGAGCGCGAGGCTGGTCTTGCCCATCGAGGGCCGCGCGGCGAGCACGAGCAGGTCGCCCTTCTGCAGGCCGCTCGTCATGTAGTCCATCTGCGCGAAGCCCGTGCGCAGCCCGGTCACGTCGCTCTGGTTGCGGAACGCGGCCTCGATCGACTGGAAGGTCTTCGGCACGACGGCGTCCAGGCCGACGAATCCGCCCCGGCGCGCCTCCTCGCCGATCGCGAAGAAGCGGCCCTGAGCGCGGTCGAGGATCTCGGCCGCCTCGCCCTCGCCGGCCATCGCGTCGGTGACGGTCTCGCCGGCGGCGGAGATCAGCTCGCGCAGCACCGCCTTCTCGCGCACGATGCCCGCGTGATAGGTCACGTGGGCCGCCGTGGCGACCATGGCCTGCAGATCGGTCACGTAGTCCAGGCCGCCCGCCGCCTCGAGCGTGCCCGATTTGCGCAGCCGGTCGCCGACCGTGATCGGGTCGATGGCCTGATCGCCCTCGTAGAGCTCGAGCATGGCCTGGAAGAGCAAGCGGTGTTCCTTGAGGTAGAACTCGTCGCCCTGCAGCACCTCGCGGGCCAGGCCGATCGCTTCGCGATCGAGCAGCGCGGCGCCGAGGATGGCGCGCTCGGCGTCCAGGTTGCACGGCGGCCGCCGCCCGGCCGGAGCGGATTGCGGTTGCAGGCTGGCTTCCAAGGAATCGCACCTCGCGAGGACTCGAGCCGCGGTCGTGGGTGGGAAGATCGGACACTGTAGCACATCCGGCATGCGCGAGCAGGCGCGATGTCGCGTCGCGACGCCGATTCCCGTGGATAGACCGGGGACATCCTGAGAACAACCCGGTGGACAACTCGCGCCGGCGGTGGAAAACTCGGCGGCGGCCGGCGCCGCTCGTCCGCAAGCCCGCGCTGGATCGGGCGGAGCGCGGGGTCGCCCGCCGTGGATAACTGGGAACACCAGCAACCGGAAGACCCGCCATGACCGATGCGTGGATCCGCGACGCCCTGCGCCGGATCGCCGACCGCCCCCGGCCCCCGCGGCCCTGGCGCGACGGACGGCAGATCCCCTGGAACGACCCCGAGTTCAGCCGCCGCGTCCTGTCCGTGCACCTCGATCCCTCGACGCACATGGCGAGCCGCACCCCGGACGTCATCGCCGAGCACGTGACCTGGCTCCGCGAGCTGCTCAGCGCCGAGCCGCCGCCGGTCGGCCGCCCTCGCCACGTGCTCGACCTCGGCTGCGGGCCCGGACTCTACGCGGTGCCCCTCGCCCAGGCCGGCCTGCGCGTGACCGGCATCGACTTCTCCCCCGCCGCGGTGGCCCACGCCCGGCGCCTGGCCGCTGACGCCGGGCTGGACTCGGTCGCGATCCTGGAGGCCGACCTGACCAGCCTGGCGAGCGACCTCATCGACCGCCTCGGCCCCGTCGACGTCGTGACCTTCTGGTTCGGCGAGTTCTCCAGCTTCCCGCCGGAGGTGGCGCGCGCCATGGTGAGCGCCGTCGCCGCCGCGGTGCCGGCGGACGGCCTGCTCGTGATCGAGTACCAGCCCTGGGACCTCTTCCCCCGCGAGAACTCGACCAGCTGGTCGGTCGCCGAGGACTCGGTGTTCGCGACCGGACCGCACCTCTGGCTCCAGGAATTCGCCTGGGACGAGGAGGCGCGCGCCGAGATCACGGTCCACTGGATCCTCGACCCTGCGAGCGGCCGACTCGACCGGTACGCGCAGTGCCACCAGGCGTACACCGACCGCGAGCTGGCCGAGTTGCTCGCGGCGGCCGGATTCGACCGTGCGCGGTTCTTCCCGCCGATCACCGGCGTGGACGAGCGCTTCGAGTTCCCGATGGTCGTGGCGCGCCGGCGTCTCTAGCGGCGAACGTTTCGCGGCGGACCGTCTTGGCCGTGACCGCCGGTTGTCGGCGGCGCCGCGATCGTCAGGCGAGGGTCACGCATCGATCGCGGCCAGCGCGTCGTAGAGCGCGCGGACCTTGCGGACGTCGTCCCAGGTATCCCGCTTCTGGCCCGGATTGCGCAGCAGCGAGGCCGGGTGGAACGTCGCCATGACCGGCACGCCGGCATAGAAATGGATCGTCCGGCGCAGGGCGCCGAGCGGCGCCGAGGTGCCGAGCAGGGTGTGGGCGGCGACCCGCCCGAGGCAGAGGACGAGCCGCGGCCGGATCACCGCGAGCTGCCGGCGCAGGTACGGCTCGCAGGCCGTGACCTCCTGGCGCTCGGGATCGCGGTTGCCGGGCGGGCGGCACTTCAGGATGTTGCAGATGAAGACCTCGTCCCGCGTGAAGCCGATGGCCCGCAGGATGTCGGTCAGGAGCTGGCCGCTGCGTCCGACGAACGGCAGACCCTGACGGTCTTCCTCCTGGCCGGGAGCCTCGCCGATCAGCACCAGGCCGGCGCCCGGATTGCCGGCGCCCGGCACCGCGTTGGTGCGGCCCGCGTGCAGTGGACAGCGGGTGCAGGCGCGCGCCTCGGCCGCGATCGCCTCGAGGGCGGCGGTCTTCTCGGCCACGGTCTCGTACACCGGCGGCGGCGGCGGGAGCGCGACCGCCGGCGCGGAGCCGAACATCTCCGACTGGGCCGATCCCGTCGGCTCGGCGGCATGCGCGCGCGTCCGGGCGATCAGCGCGAGGCTGTCCCGCACGAAGCCGGCGCACTCGCGCTGGAACAGCAACTCGCGTTCCTGCTTCGTCCCGGGCGTCTGCCGTGGCGGCGGTGCAGCCGGCGATGGCGCCGGAGCCGGAGTCGGCGCGGCCGCCGGAGCCGGCGCGGCCGCCGAACTCGACTCGGGCTCGCGCCAGATGAACGTCGAGCCGGCTGCCTGCTGCTGGACGAGGTAGCGGGCGAGGTCGTCCAGCAACGCCTGGAGCCCGGCCGTCACGCGGCGCCCTCCGCGGCGGCCGCGAGCCGATCGAGCAGCTCGCCGGCGAGGTCGTCCTTGCCGAGTGGCCGCTCGTTCGCCCAGACCTCGCCGCCGGGGCCCAGGAGGTGCACCGAGTGCGGCGCGTCGCCGAAACCGGAGCCGGCGGCGGTGGGGTCGTTCGCGACGACCCAGTCCATGCCCTTGCGGGCGAGCTTGGCAGCGGCGCGCTCGAGCAGCCGGTCCGTTTCCAGCGCGAACCCCACGACCGTGAGCCCGGCGCGACGCGGCGCGACGACCTCGCGCAGGATGTCCGGCGTGCGCACGAGCTCGAGGGTCCAGGTGTCGCCCTGGTCTTCCTTCTTGATCTTGCCCGGCGCGACCTCGCGCGGCGCGTAGTCGGCGACGGCGGCCGCCATGAAGAGCCAGTCGCAGCCGCGGTCGAGGACCGCCGCCACCGCGCGCGCCATCTCCGCCGCCGACACGACCGGCAGGTAGTCCACGAGCCCGGCCGGCCTGGGCGCGGCGCCCGGCCCCGCGATGAGCGTGACCTCCGCGCCGAGCGCGGCGAGCCGGCGAGCGATCGCCGCGCCCATCGTCCCCGTCGACCGGTTGCTGAGGAAGCGGACGGCGTCGACCGCCTCGCAGGTCGGTCCCGCGGTCACGGCCACCTTCTTGCCCGCCCAGAAACGGCGCGCCGGCCGGTCGGCACGGCGCTCGTCGAGCACGCGCCGGACCTCGGCGAGGATCGTCTCCGGCTCGGCAAGCCGCCCCTTGCTCTCGATGCCGCAGGCGAGCCAGCCCTCGCCCGGCTCGATGAGGTGCACGCCGCGCGCCCGCAGGACGGCGAGGTTGGCCTGGGTCGCCGGGTGGGCCCACATGTTGTCGTTCATGGCCGGCGCGGCGATCAGGGGCCCCGGATGCGCGAGCAGGAGGGTCGAGACGATGTCGTCCGCGATGCCGTGCGCGAGCTTCGCCAGGACGTTCGCGGTCGCGGGCGCGATCACCGCCACGTCGGCCCAGCGGGCGTACTCGATGTGATCGAGGGCGCGGCTCTGGCCTTCGCCCCAGAGGTCGCTGGCCACGGGATTCTCGCTGAGGACCTGGAACGTCATCGGCGTGACGAAGCGCTGCGCGGCGTCCGTCATCGCCACCTTGACGTCAAGACCCGCCTGCCGGAGCAGGCGGGTCAGGTAGCAGGCCTTGTAGGCAGCGATCCCACCGGAGACCAGGAGCAGTACGCGGCCGCCGGCCATGGGATCACTCTCCCTGTTCCTGCGCGGCCTCCTGCTTGAGCTGGGCTTCGCGCTCGCGCTTGTCGAACCAGCTCACCTTGCCGGTGAGCAGGCGCTTGACGGCGAGGCTCGTGATCTTGCCGGGCAGGCTCACGTCGAGGGTCCGCGCGCGGGCGTTCAGCCGGCGCGCCTCGAGGGCGGCCACCCGGATGGCCTCGAACTTGTTGGGGATGAGGTCGGTCACCTTCTGACGCGGAATGTAGGTCATTGGCGCAGAACCTTTTCCAGGGGATGTGACGCGACGGCCGGAGCGTACGGCGACCCCGACCCTGGCGGGCAACCGATGAAGTATAGTCGACTTCGCGGAATTTTCAAGGGCGGATCGAGGAGGGCAATCCCAAGGATCTCGCCGCAGGCCGACACTGCGGGAAGGGTGGAGGTTGGCACCCGGGTGGGAGGGGGTCGGCGAATGAGTCTCCCGGCGGGAGGCACGGAGGAGCCGTTCGATCCGCCAGCCAGGCGCCTAGCTGCAGGACGCGAGGAAGATCCGGCGGCCGTCCTTCGCGTCCAGCACGTAGGCCCGAGTGTGGCCCAGGACCTCGCGCAACGATGCGTCCGCCCATTCCCACTTCACGAGGATCACCCACACCGGCTCGCCGCGGAGCACCGCCCGGCTCGCGCCGATCGGCAGGTAGGCGTTGCGCCCGACATCGTCACGGACCGCGGCCAGACAGGTCCGCAACGACGCTCCGTCGAGTCCGGCCGCTTCCGCCCGGACCACCAGCGTCTCCGCGTACGCCGGCCACAGCTCGCGCCAGCGGTGGACGAGGCAGTCGAACCGGCCGCAGAGGTCGCTGCCGATGAAATGGTCCCAGAGGTAGGTTTCGAGGGCGGTGCTGTCGGCCGGCAGCGGCTCGAGCATGGTCTGGACCGTCACGCTGTCGGGCCCGAGGCAGGTGAAGCCGTTCTCGGCCGGGGATTCCGGCGGAGACTCGGCCGCCGTCGTCGCGGCGTGGGCGATGAGCCAGGCGACCACCGCGATCGCGGCCCGGATTCTCATCCCGACCATCCCGATTCCTCCCTGGGCTCGCTCTCCGTCTCTCGTCGGCCTCCGGAGTGCTGTCTGTGTCAGATCGCCTGGCCGACGATACCATACCGGACCGCGGCCGAGGTAGTATCCCCGCGCCGATTCGTGGTATCATCGAATTCCCACTCGACGCCGGGAGTTGTCGCTGGATGCGTCTGACCGCGATCGACCGCCACGTCCTGCTGCTGGCCGCCTGCCTGGCGGTTTCGGCTGCGGCGCCCGCCGCCGCCCCGCCGCTCACCCCGGCGCAGGCCGCCGAGCTCGCCCGCATCCAGGCGAACATCGAGCGTCTCGATCTGCCCTGGCAGGCCGGCGACAACCCCATCTTCCGCCTCCCTCCCGGCGAGCGCAGCCGCCGCAACGGCTCGCCCGCGCCCGTCGGCTGGCGCGGTCCCGAGCGAAGCGGCCTCGCGCGCGACCTCCCCGTGCTCCTGGACTGGCGGGACCTGGGCGGCGACTGGGTCACGCCGATCCGCAACCAGGAGGATTGCGGCTCGTGCTGGGACTTCTCGGCCGTCGCGGCGATGGAATCGTGGTTGATGATCACGAGCGGCGAGCCTGGCCAGGACGACCTCGACCTCTCCGAGCAGTGGGTCCTCTCCTGCATCACGGCCGGCAGCTGCTTCGGCGGGTGGTGCGACCGCGCGCTCGCGTTCCTCACGACCGACGGGATCTGCGACGAGGCCTGCTTCCCCTACCAGGCCGACCACGCGGTGCCCTGCGACGCCGCCTGCCCCGACGTCCTGGGCCGGCTCGTCTACCTCGGCGACTACGCGCAGGTCACGGCCGGCGCGATCGACCCGGACGCGATCAACCTGGCGCTGCAGGACGGCCCGCTGGTCACGAACTTCCAGGTCTACACGGATTTCTACGCCTACGCCGAGGGCATCTACGTCTGGGACGGCGTGAGCCCGCCCGACGGCGGCCACTCGGTCGCGATCGTGGGCTACGACGACGCGCGCCAGGCCTGGCTCGCCAAGAACAGCTGGGGCGAGCGTTTCGGCCTCTTCGGTTACTTCTGGATCGCCTACGACAGCGGGACCGGCTTCGGCTCGGACACCTGGCAGCCCCGCGAGCTCAACCTGCGACCGCAGCTCGACGCCGCCGGCTGCGAGCCCGCCGTGGCGAGCCCCGGCGGCACGGTCGCCTGGACCGTGACCTACAGCGACGCCGAGGCGGACGCGCCGGTCACGGCCACCCTCGTGCTGCGCGACCCCGGCGGCCGCGAGACCGTGCACGCGCTCGCCGCGGGCGAGGGCGACCTCACCGTGGGCCGCCCTTACACCGTGAGCCTCGTCGTCCTCGAGGTCGGCCAGTGGGGATCGCGGTTCCGGTTCGTGAACGAGGCGGAGCAGGAGGTGTCGTGGCCCGTGAGCGGGTTCGCGAGCTGGCCCCTGGTCGAGGCCCCGACGGCGGTGCCGCTTGCGGGCGTGACGGCGCTCGGCGACCCCGCGCCGAATCCGGCCAGTCCGGGGTGCGCGGTGAGCTTCTCGCTGGCGCGCGCCGGCCCGGTCGACCTCGGCGTGTACGACCTCGCGGGCCGGCTCGTCGCGCGGCTCGTGAGCGGATGGCGCGACGGCGGTCCGCAGCCTGCGGTCTGGGACGGCCGGGACGCGGCGGGGCGGGCGGCGCCCGCCGGAACGTACCTGCTGCGCCTGCGGGCCGGCAGGGTCGAGATCACGCGGAAGGTGAGCCTGGTGCGGTGACCCGGGACCGTCGGGAGCGACGGCGGCGGGGCCGGCCGGCGAACGAAACGAGGATGTCATGCAGAGGATCTTCGGCGCGCTGGGTCTGGTCTCCCTGGTCGGCCTGGCGGCCGCGGCGACCCGCGCGGCCAACGTGGCGGAGGAACTGCCGGCCCTTCTCGAATCGGGGCCGCGGCCGGTCTGGGTCTTCTTCGCCGACAAGGGCGACCTCGAGCGCGATCCCGCCGCCCTCGTCGCTGCGGGCGAGCGGCTGAGCGAACGGTCGCTCGAGCGTCGCGCGCGTGCGCGGGGCGACCTGCCGCTCGTCACCGCGATCGACCTGCCGAACGACCCGGACTACCTCGCCGGGCTGCGCGCGCTCGGCCTCGAGATCCGCGCCGAGAGCCGCTGGCTCGCGGCGGCGAGCGTGATCCTCGGCGCCGACGAGCTGGCGCGCGTGGCCGCCCTTCCGTTCGTCGCGCGGCTCGAGCCGGTCAGGGGCGCCGCGCCGCGCGAGCCGCTCCCGGTCCTCGAGCCCGCGGCGCCCGCGAGCCCCCGTGCCGATCGCCTCGAGTACGGCGAGAGCCTGCCGGAGCTCGCGCAGGTCAACGTCCCGCCCGTCCACGACCTGGGGTTCCACGGCGAGGGCGTGGTGATCGGCATGCTCGATTCGGGGTTCGACACCAGCCACCTGGCCTTCGCCAGCCTCGATCTGCGGGGCGCCTGGGATTTCGTCAACGACGACCCGGTCGTGGTCGACGAGCCGGGCGACCCCAGCGGCCAGGACAACCACGGCACGATGACGCTCTCGACGATCGGCGGCTACGCGCCCGGCTCGCTCATCGGGCCCGCCTACGCCGCGGCCTTCTACCTCGCCAAGACCGAGGACATCGGCCAGGAGGTGCCCGCGGAGGAGGACTTCTGGGTCGAGGGCCTCGAATGGCTCGAGGCCAACGGCTGCGACCTCGTGAGCTCGAGCCTCGCGTACGACGACTGGTACACGTTCGCGGACTTCGACGGCAACACCTGCACGACCACCATCGCCGCCGACCAGGCCGCGGCTCTCGGCGTCGCCGTGTTCAACAGCGCCGGCAACTACCGCCAGTCGACCGGCACGATCGCCGCGCCGGCCGACGGGGACAGCGTGATCGCCGTCGGCGCGGTCGACCTCTCGGGTAACATCGCCTACTTCAGCTCGCCGGGCCCGACGGCCGATGGCCGCATCAAGCCGGACGTCAGCGCCCTGGGCGTGAACAACCACGTCGTGTTGCCGGGGTCGCTCAGCGAGTACGGGAACGCGTCGGGCACCAGCTTCTCGTGCCCGCTCGCCGCGGGCGTCGGCGCGCTCGTGCTGTGCGCCCATCCCGGAACCAGCCCCTTCCGGCTGCGCGAGGCCCTGCGCAGCACGGCCGACCACGCGGGCGCGCCGGACAACGACTACGGCTGGGGAATCCTCGACGCGCTGGCCGCGGTCCAGTACCTGGACGTCACGGCGGCGCCGGCCGGCCCGGTCGCCGCGGCGCCCATCGCCCTGGCTCCGGCGTGGCCGAATCCGTTCAACCCCCTGACGCGGCTCGCGTTCTCGGTGGCGCGCCCGCTCGCGGTCGACCTCGAGGTCCTGGACGTGCGGGGGCGCTGCGTGCGGCGGCTGCAGTCGGGCGTCCTCGCGATCGGCCGGCACTCGGCGACGTGGGACGGACGCGATCAGGCCGGCCGCGAGATGCCGAGCGGGGTGTACCTGGCGCGGCTGAGCGGCGGAGGGACGAGCCGGCAGGTGAAGCTGGTGCTGGTGCGGTGACGCCGCCGGGCCGGCGCGCGCGCCGGCGGCCGCCCACCTGACTGAATGCCGGGCCGCCTCCCTGGTGGGAGACGGCCCGCGCCACGAGATCGCTCCGGATCAGCGGTACAGGGATTTGACCGTTCCCCAGCTGACCGTCTCGACGGGCGTGTTGCCGCACGGGACCGGCTCGGGCGCGGTCCGCGTGCCCGTGGTCTCCACGCGGTCGCAGGAATCGGGCAGGAATTCGCACTCCGCGCCGTCGTAGGTCGTGTTGATGGTCGAGACGGACTCGTAGGTGTCGCCGGTGCGCGTCGTCGTGGACTGCAGGTCGAAATTCATCGTGCAGTCGTCGCTCAGCGCGAGCGAGCCCGTGCAATGGGACGTGATGGTGTTGCCGTCGGCGGAGCCGGTGCAGGTGATCTCGAAGCCGGGGTCGCCGAAATCGAGGACGGTGCCGGCGCAGAGCGTGTCGGCGTAGGCGTCGGAACCGGTCACGGCGTTCGTCTCGCAGTCGTAGGTCGTGCTGGTGACGTCCCAGATGCCACCCCATTCGGCGGGGATGACGATGTCCGGGACGAGGCGGCTGAGCGCGATCCGCCCGCCGATCGCACCGTCCGGCGCAGCCTGGGCGGTCGCGGCGGCGGCGGCGGCGGCGGCGAGCAGCAGAGTCACCGTTCTCGAAATGCGCATGGGGATCCTCCTGGCCAGGGTCGATCCGGGTCGCCGGCTGGCGTTCCGGCTGACGCGGGGATGATGGGAATTGCCGGAAAAGATATTCAGATAAATATTATCCGCTATGCGGGCGGCCAGGGACGCGGGCGGCTACCCTGCCGGAAACGGCGACGATCGGCGACCAGGGGGACCCATGACGATCGACAGGGGCACGCGACCGGACCCGGGCGCCGGCCGGGCGAGACCGGATCGCCTCGCGCTCGTCCTGCGCCCGTTCGCGCGCGTGGAGCCGGGCGAGGGCGGCACCGTGCTCCTGCTCATGGCGGCCCTGTTCCTGCTGTTGACGTCCTACTACCTCCTGAAGACCGTGCGGGAGCCGCTCGTCCTCGTCAGCGGCGGCGCCGAGGTGAAGAGCTACGCGTCGGCGGTGCAGACGCTCCTGCTGCTGTTGATCGTCCCGACGTACAGCGCGCTCGTGAATCGCGTCGGCCGCGTGCGCCTGATCAACCGCATCGGGCTCTTCTTCGTCGGCAACATCGCGCTCTTCTACGCGCTGGCGCGGCTCGACGTGCCGTACCTCGGCGTCCCGTTCTTCATCTGGGTGGGGATCTTCAGCCTGATGGTGATCTCCCAGCTCTGGTCCTTCGCGAACGACCTCTACACCCCCGAGCAGGGCAAGCGGCTGTTCGCCCTGATCGCGATCGGCAGCTCGGTCGGGGCCATCGCCGGCGCCTGGTTCGCGGGCTGGCTGCTCGATGCCGGGATCGGCGTGCACGAGCTGATGCTGATCGCGGCCGTGGCCTTGCTGGCCAGCGTCGCGATCACCGCGGTCGTGCAGCGGCGCGAGCGGGCGCGGCTCGCGGCGGTCGCGGCGAACCGACGGCTGCGGCCTCTGCACGACGAGAGCGCGCGCTCCGGCTTCGCCCTCGTCCTGCGCAGCCGCTACCTGCTGCTGATCGGCCTGATGCTGCTGGTGTTGAACCTCGTGAACTCCACGGGCGAGTACATCCTCGGCCGGACAGTCCGCCAGGCGGCGGCGGTCGCGGTCCCGGCGGGCACGGAGGCGGAGCTCAACGCCTTCGTCGGCTCGTTCTACGCCCACTACTTCACCCTGGTCAACGTGCTCGCCGCCGCGCTGCAGTTCTTCGTCGTCTCGCGGGCCATCGGCTGGCTCGGCGTCCGGGGCGCCATCCTCGTGCTGCCGGTCCTCGCGCTGGCCGGCTACGCGGTGCTCGCGGCCGCCCCCGCCCTGCTGCTGATCCGCCTGGTGAAGGCCGTCGAGAACGCGACCGACTACTCGCTGCAGAACACGGTGCGCCACGCGCTGTTCCTGCCGACGCCGGCGGAGATCAAGTACAAGGGGAAGCAGGCCGTCGACACCTTCTTCGTGCGCGCCGGCGACGTGGCATCGGCCGGCGTCGTCGTGGGCGGGACGGCCGTCGGGCTCTCGACCCAAGCGTTCGCGGTGGTAAACGCCGCGTTCGTCGCCGTCTGGCTCGCGCTGTCCGTGGCGGTCGGGCGCCGCCACCACGCCATGAGACGCGCCCGGCGGGTCGAGGCCGTCGAGATCGCCGGCGATCTCAGAAAGGAAGCGCGAATGTGACGAGCGGCACGGGCTGCGGGCTGGACCTGCGGGAATCCTCGCGTCCGTCGTCGAAGGACGCGAAGAGCGCCGCGGCGGCCGCCCCGACCCCCGCGCCAACGAGCACGTCGGTCAGGTAATGCTGGTGAGCGTGGATCCGGCTGTAGCCGACCCACGACGCCCACGTGAAGAGCACCGCCGGCGGCACCCAGTTCCAGGACTTCCACTGTCCGGCCGACAGCTCCCCGCGCATCACCGCGCGCAGGCGGAGGTTCAGGAAGGTCGCCCCGTAGAACGCGCCCGCGGCGTGTCCCGACCAGAACGACTGGCGGTGGTGGCTCGGCGAGACGTCGCGACGAAGGGCGGCGACCTCGGGCGCCTGGCGCCACAGCGGCCGCTGGCGCCCGACCAGGGACTTCACTCCCTCCTGCACACCCACCATGCTGCCGTAGCCCGACCAGTACACGAGTTGACCCTGCAGGAAGTCGCGACCGGGATCGTCCCACGGATAGGTCGCGTCCAGCCAGCCGACCGCGGCGCCCATGGCGACGACGTCGATCGCGCCGGCCAGGTCCGAGTCCATGAAGTTCGCCGGCGTCGCGCGCGGCGCTGGCGCCAGGTGGACGGCTGCCCACCGATCGATGCCCGGAGGCTCGGTCCAGCGGGGCGGCCGATCGGCCTGGGACCCGTGGATCGCCGAGCCGAGCCAGAGCAGCGCGGCCGGCGCGGCCGCCAGGGCAGCCACCTCCCCGGCCTCGAGGTGGCCATCGGCGCGCGCGCCCGGCGCGTCGGCGAGGGCCAGGACCGCGACGAGGACGGCGGCCAGCAGGCGCGGCTGCGGCGTTCGCGACATGACGACTCCTGCCCGGGCGGGATCTCCGGATGCCATCAGAAACCGAAACCGCCCTGGAAGTAAAGGACCGTGCGCTCCTCGCTGCCGGCCAGGGCGAGGCTGATGGTGTTGGCGCGGTCCAGGATCGCGACCCACACGCCGCCGCCGGTCGCGGTGTGCCAGCGTCGCGATCGTTCGCCCTCGAGATAGACGCGTCCCGTATCCACCAGGCCGAAGACCCCGACGTCCGACGGCGCGCCCAGGAACACCCGGCCGAGCGTGAGGCGCAGCTCGCCGGATCCGTAGCTCGACGCGTCGCCCGCGTACCGGTTCTGGCGGCCGAGGCGGACGGTGCCCTGGTCGCCGATGAACGCGGCGTCGAAGAAGGGATACGGACCCCAGAGGATCTTGCCGCCGGCCCGCAGGCGCAATGCGGGATCGAGGGGCGCCGTGAAGGGGAGCGTTCCGGCGGCCTCGGCGTGGACCTCGCCGTAGCTGCGCGAGACGTCCCACCACGGTGGATAGACGCTGCCCCCGACGTCGACCCGCAATTTCGGCCAGGCGGCGTCGGATCGGCCGGCGCCGCCCAGCGAGACGTCCAGCCGGGCGCCGATCTGCCCGAACCGGCCCGCTCCGTAGGGGTCGAGCGTCGCCAGGAAGCGGTCGGGCCGATCGTCGGTCGTCAGGTACCGGGCGACCGGACCGGCCGTCATCTCGCCGAGACGCCCGAGCGGCGCCACGACCGACAACCACATCCCGTAGTGCTCGTGGGTGACGCGGTAGTACCGCTCGTCGCCGGTCGCGGGCGCCTCGTTCCCGAAGCCATGGAAGCGGAGGACCTCGAAGCCGGAGGCCCGCAGCGCGAGCTGGGTCACCCGGGACGAATGGGCGCGCCGCAGCCGGAGGCGATAGTCAGCCCGGAAGGTCGCCGGCTCGGTCGCGAACCCGAGCCGGAGCCGTTGCTCGCTCGCGTAAGGGTGCTTGCGGAACCCGTACGTCGTGTAGGTCCGACCGACGCCGAAGAGGACGCCGATGTCCGGCCCCGCGGCGAGCAGACCCGCCGGCTGCCAGGCGTGGCCCCAGTCGCGGGGCGGGATCTCGTTGGCGTGGCGTTTCGGCGGCGGCGAGTAGGGCCGGCTGTCCAGCGGCGCCCCGCCGGTCACGACCGTGCCCGGGTCCTCGTCGTACATCCGCAGGCCGCCGAGCGCGCCCGGGTCCAGCACGACGTCCGCGCCGGCGCCGCCGATCACCCGCAGCTCGAGGTCCGGTCGCGACCGGCCTTCGACCCGGACGGTATCCTGCCCGCCGCCCAGGAAGAGCCGGACCTCCCGCGAGTCGTCGCGGGAGAACCGCCGTGCGAAGTACGGGATGCCGCGCGCCGCGCCAGGTTCGCCGGCCCGGAAGAGCTGGACGGCGACGGTCCGCCGGTCGATCACGGTGACGACGGCGGTCTCGTCGACGTCGGTCGCGTGGATCTCGGCCTCGGCGGACAGCATCGCGTAGAACTGCCGCGCCACGGCGCCGAGAGCGTCGCGCCGCCGCTCGAGCGCGTCGGCCAGGCGGGCCCCGCGAAGCGCCTGGAACGGCAGCGGCAGCCGGCGCACGGCGTCCGCGATGACCTCGTCGGTGATCGCCGCCTGGACCTCGGCCACGACGGCGTTCCAGGTCGCCGCGTCCGCCCCGGCCAGGAGCCGGCGGTCGAGCTCGCGGCCGTTCCAGGTCAGCCCCAGCACGTCCGGATACTCGGCTTCGAACCTGATCAGCTGGGGCAAGCGGATGCGCGCCGCCGCGAGCACCAGCCCCTCGTAGTGGACCAGGGCGAAGTCGCGGTCGCGCGGGACCGGCAGCCACCGACGGGGGCGCTCGTCCCCGAACCGGGCCCACGACCACTGGTCGCGGTGACGGTCCCAGTCGCCGACCAGGATGTCCAGCAGGCGCGCCTTCAGGAACGCCCGCGCGTCGACCCGGTCGTCGGGACTCGCCGCCAGGCGGCGGAGCAGCTCGTCGCCGCCGATGACCTCGGTCGCGCCGCCCCATCCGTCCGCGATGCGCGGCTCGAGGATCCCGGCGAGTCCGGCCAGGTCGCGAAACTCGCCGAGGCGTTCGTCGTCCGGCAGGACGTACAGGCGCGGCTCGCCATGCAGCACGCCGGCCGCCGCGAGCAGGGGAGCCACCAGCAGGGCTCCGGCTGGAAACGTCGCGCACGTCTGATCCTGGACCACCGAGGCGACGACGGTGTCGACCAGCTCCGGCGGCAAGCCCGCGGCTGGATTCTTGTCGATCGAACGGAAGTAGTACTCCTGGCCGTCGGCCGCGCGCAGTCGCAGGGACGTCGTCTGCTGACCGCCCCCGCGCGAGATGGGCACGACGCCGCCGCCGAAGGTCGCGAGGTCGAGGACCGGCACCGCGATCGGCGCCGTCCAGAGGTCGCGATAGTCGCTGCCGAACAGCGCGCGGTGCAGCCAGCCCGCGGCGTACCGATCCGCGATCGGCCGCACCACGACCGAATCCGCCGGCGAGGGCAGCGGCTCCCGGCCGGGCGCGCCGGGCGGCGACACCGATCCGCACAGGGCCGCGAACGCCAGGCAACCGACCGGGAAGCGAAGCATGGATCGGACTCTCGGGGTTGGCGAGGTTCGGGCCTCGACGACAGCGCAACGTCACCTCGAACGGCCGCGCGGCGATCCCGCGCCCGCCGAGGATAGCTTCGCCCACCGGACGCCGCCATCGCGGCCGACGGCGCCGGACCCGTGAGCCGTTTGCTCGATTCGCGTTCCCTGCGTAACCTGGCGACCAACGCCGGCGCGCCGCCCCGGGCGCGGCCGACGGAACGATGGGGTGCTCAGCGTGGTCGTGCCGATCGCCATCCGACCCAGGGCCGAGTCGAACGAGACCAGCGGCCCGTCCCGCTTCGTCGAACTGGACCGCGAGACGCAGGCGAGCGCCCTGCGGGCCCTCGCCGCGGCCGCCACGACCTACGCCGTGGGCTATGCCGTCGTGTTCCTGTCGAGCTGGCTCATCTCGCTGGCGGCGGTCCGCGAGTTCCAGCTCCCGCCGGCGTTCGACGCCGTGATCGCGCTGGGCGCGATCGGGTGCGCGTCCTTCGTCGCGTTCCGGTGCCGGTGCGACCGCTGCTCGAGCCTCGCTTACTGCCGCCTGGCGACGATCTTCCTGATCGTGTCATCCCTCGGGATCGCGGCCCGGTCCTGGCGCTGGGAAAGCACGTTCACGAACCACGCGTTCGAGTTCGGCGTCAGCTGGCTCGGCGTGTGGATCGTCATGTACGCCAGCGTGGTGACCCTGCCGCCCCGGCAGATCCTCGTGGCGTCGCTCCTCGCCGCGGCGACGCTGCCGGCCACGGCCACCCTGTCGGTCCTCGTCCACGGCACTCCGGCCGAGTTCGTGGGATCGCCGTACATCGCGCTGGCGCGGCTCGCCACGACCGTCTTCATCTGCGTCGGCATCGGCTACGCGTGCGCATCCCGCGTGTTCCACCTCGCCCGGAGCGTGTCCAAGGCACAGCGCCTGGGCGCCTATCAGCTCGTCCGCAAGATCGGCGCGGGCGGGATGGGCGAGGTCTGGACGGCCAAGCACCGGATGCTCCGGCGGCCCGCCGCCGTCAAGCTGATCCGGCCCGATCGCGCCGGCGCCAACGGCGACGACGGCGGGGCGACGGGGCTGCGGCGCTTCGAGCGCGAGGCGCAGGCGACGGCGATGCTCTCGTCTCCGCATTCCATCGTGCTCTACGACTTCGGCACCGGCGACGACGGCGTGTTCTACTACGTCATGGAACTCCTCGAGGGGCGCGACCTCAAGACGCTCGTACAGGAGAACGGACCCGTGCCGGCGGAGCGGGCGATCCACTTCCTGCGGGCCGCCTGCGATTCCCTCGCCGACGCCCACCATCGGGGCCTGATCCACCGCGACGTCAAGCCGGCGAACCTGTTCACCTGCCGGCGGGGCCGCGAGTTCGACGTCCTGAAGGTGCTCGACTTCGGACTCGTCCGGAACGTCGGGGAATCGACCGACGCGACCACCCGGTTCGGCGGCGCCGGACTCACCAGCGGCACTCCCGGATTCATGGCGCCGGAGGCGATCCTCGGCGACCACGCGGCCGGCCCGCGCGCCGACATCTACGGACTGGGCTGTGTCGCTTACTGGCTCTTGACCGGTCAGATGGTGTTCTCGGGCACCCCCGTGTCGGTCCTCGTGCAGCACGTGAAGGAGACGCCGCCGGCCATGAGCGCGCGCAGCGAGATCGAGGTCCCGCCGCGCCTGGAGGCGATCGTGCGGGCTTGCCTGGCCAAGGATCCGGACGACCGGCCGGGTTCGGCCGAAGAACTCAGCGTGATGCTCGCCGAGGTGGCGGCGACGCTGCCGCCGTGGACGCGAGAGCGCGCCGAGCAGTGGTGGCGGGTCAACCTGCCGCATCTCTACGCCGGTTCCGCGGACGGCGCGTTCGCGGCCGTCGAATCCGCGGCGCTCGACCCATGAGCGGGCGCCGGTCAGCCGCCGCCCCACCGGTCGTCACGGCGTCGGCGTGCGCCGCGGTCATGATCGCCACCCAGATCGCCGGCAAGGCCGTGCGGGACGCGCTGTTCCTGTCCAACTACCCGATCTCGACCTTGCCGCTGGTCCTGGTCATCTCGGCGGTGCTCTCCATCGGAGCCGTGCTGGTCGCGGCGCGGTGGGTCGCGCGGTACGGACCGGCGCGCGTCATCCCGCCGTTCTTCATCGCGAGCGGGCTGCTCCTTCTCGGCGAGTGGCTCCTGGCGACGGTGACCATCCGGATCGCGGCTGTCGTCGTCTACCTGCACGTCGCGGTCATCAGCTCGATCCTCATCTCGGGATTCTGGTCGACCATCAACGAGAGCTTCGACCCGCGGACCGCCAAGCGGAACATCGGCCGGATCGCCGGCGGCGCCACGGCGGGCGGACTGTTCGGCGGCATGATCGCCGACCGGGTCAGCGCGTCGCTCGGCATCCTCTGGGTGCTGCCCATCATCGCCGGCTTCCACCTGGTCTGCGCGGCCCTCCTGCGGCAACTGCCCTCGCATCACGCGACCGCCAGGCCGCGGTCGGACCGGCCGGCGGCCCGCGCCGACCGGCCCCCGGCGAGCGAGTCCGGCTTCCAGGTGCTGCGCCGGGTCCCCTACCTGCGCAACCTGGCCCTGGTCGTCCTGCTCGGCAACGCGGCGGCGACGCTCGTGGACTTCCTGTTCAAGGCCCGGGCGACGCAGACCTACGCGACCAGCGCCGAGCTCGTGCGGTTCTTCGCGATCTTCTACACGGTCGTGTCGCTCGTCACGCTCGCCGTGCAGGCCGGCGTCACGCGCCGCCTCATCGAACGGATCGGGATCGCGCCGGGCATGGCGGTCCGGCCGGCCCTGCTGTCGGTGGGCGGGCTGATCGTCGCGCCCTTCGTGAGCCTCGCCAGCCTGGGCTTCCTGCGCGGCCTCGAGGCCGTGGTCCAGGGATCGCTGCATCGGTCCAGCTACGAGCTCCTCTTCACGCCGGTCGTTCCGGGCGATCGCCGCGCCACCCGGACGATCATCGACGTCGGCGCCGACCGCGTCGGCGACATCGTCGGCGGCGTGCTCGTCCGCGCCGTCATCCTGTTGCCGGCGGCGGCCTCCGGCCAGGTGCTCCTGCTGCTCGCGGTCGCGATCTCGGTCCTCGGGTTTCTCGTGACGCGCGCGCTGCGCCCCGGTTACGTCCGCGCGCTCGAGGCGAGCCTGATCAACCGCGCCAAGGTCCTCGAGCTCGACCCCGGCGAGGCGCACGCCATGCCGAGCCTGATGGAGACGTTCAGCGGTCTCGACCTCTCCATGACCCTCGACGACCTCAAGCTGGGCGACGTCCGCCGGACGGTCCTTGCGGCGACGGCGAACGTCGACGAGGCCGACCGGAAGACCGCCGCCCTGCACCCGCCGCCGCCGGACAGGTCCGCGCGGGCCGTGGATCCCGAGGTCGCGGCCCTGGTCGAGCTGCGCTCGGGCGACGCGCGCCGCGTCCGCGCGCATTTGCGGCAGCTATCCGTCGTGAGCCCCGTCATCGCCGGCCAGGTTACCACGCTGCTCGCGTGGGACGACGTCACCGCCTGGGCGTCGCGAGCGCTCGCGAGAGCGGCGCCGGCGATCACCGGCCAGCTGATCGACCGGCTGATCGACCCCGCCGAGGATTTCGCCGTCCGCCGGCGCATCCCCCGGATCCTCGCCACCTGTGCCACGGCGCGCGCGTGCGCCGGATTGACGGCGGCTCTGGACGACCAGCGTTTCGAGGTCCGCTTCCGGGCGGCCGCCGCGCTCGCGAGCCTGCGCGAGCGCGAGCCGTCCCTCGCCGTCGACGGCAGGTCCGTCTACGCGGCGGTCTTGCGGGAAGCGCGCGTCGAGAAGGGCCTGTGGGAGAACCGGCGGCTCATCGACGACCCGCCGCCGGCGGAATCGACCATCGCCGGCGACGCGACGCTTCGCGCGCGCAGCAGCCGCAGCCTCGAATACGTCTTCACGCTGCTCTCGCTGGTGCTGCCGCGCGAGCCGCTGCAGATCTCCTACAAGGGCCTGCTCACCAGCGACGTCGTGCTGCGCGGGACCAGCCTGGAGTATCTCGAGAGCGTGCTGCCTCGGGACGTCTGGGAGAGCCTGAACCGCCGCCTGGGCGATCTGCCGCCGGGCGAGGCGAGCCGCCGCCCGCCGGACGAGGTCCTCGAGAACCTGTTGCGATCCCGCACGTCCATCGATCTGAACCTGGACGAGCTGCGCAAGCGGGTCGGCGAGGCCTGACCGCGGGCACGACGGTACCGCCGGCTACCCGAGGTGCGCGCGGGTCGTCGGTCCAAGGCCGCGCCGGCCGCGGGGAGTCGCGAGAGTCCGTTGACAAGCAAATAGGATTGAAATATTCTAATTTCGGCTCAGCCAGCATCTTCGACGCACGTGCAGGAGCCGGATCGGCGTTCAGGTGGCCGTGGGGACTCGCCCGTTTCGATGGCCCTCGTCGGAACCTCCCGCACCCGAGAAGATCGCTGCGCTTCCCACCGGATCTCCTCGAATCGTCAGCTTCGGCTCGGCTCGCGTCCGGCGCGGCGCCGCCGCGTCATAGACCAACACGGAAGCTACCCCGAGGAGTGTGTGCCATGCCCGAGAAGAACCCGTCGGCGGGGCGCGGAGACAAGCCGTTCGCCGACTACCTGCGCCAGGCGCCCGAGGCGCGCGAGGTCACGGGCCCGGTGACCATGGTCGGCGCCGTCATGAGATCGTCCAAGAACGACCAGTTCATCCTGATGACCGGCGGCCAGACCATCGAGCTGCCGGTCGCCGCGGTCGAGTCGTACCGCATCGTCCAGGAGACCGGGACGCAGAAGATCCTCGAGCTCAAGCTGGATCCGGCGCGGATTCGCGATCTCATCGCCAAGGGGCCGATCGACACCATCAAGGAAGCGCCGATCGACACAATCAAGGAACAGCCCAAGGATCCGATCATCGACACGATCAAGGAACAGCCCTGGGACACGATCAAGGAGCAGCCCTTCGACACGGTCAAGGAATTGACGAAGGACCCGATCCAGGATCCGATCACGATCCAGGAGGTGATCGGCCCCGGCAAGCAACTCGGCGATCCCATCGATCCGGGTCAGTTTGGCACGATCCCGTTCGTGATGGCCACGCCGCATCACGCGCCGCCGGAGGTGATCGCGCGGCAAGCGGCGGCCGCCGGCCTGCCGCAGTTCCAGGCGCAGGCCCAGGCCCAGGCCGCGACAGCCGTGGCGCTCGACATGGTCGCCACGATCCCGACGCTGGATCAGCCGCAGACGGTCCACTTCTTCGACCAGCCGCACACGACACCGCTGGTCGACATCCGCACGTTCCCTTACTTCGACCAGCAGCCCACCATCAAGGAACTCACCAAGGACCCGATCCAGGACCCGATCACCTGGGTCGAGGTCGGCGGCGGCACGCTCGTCGAGCAGCCCGGGGGCGGCTATCAACCGCCTCAGTGGAACCTCCCCGGCATGATGTTCTGATCGAGCGGGGCGCCTCGGCGGAGGCGCCCCCCGCTTCACCGGAAAGGCCGTCATGATCCTCATCATCTCCGCCCCCGAGGACATCCACGCGCAGGCCGTCATGCGGGAGCTGGCCCTCCTGGGCGAGACCCGCGTGCGGATCCTCGACCTCGGCGAATTCCCCCTGCGTATGAGCCTCGGCATGCGGTTCGGCCGCAACGGTACCCGCGACCTCTCCCTGACGTTCCCCGACGGGATGCGGGTGGGGCTCGACGAGGTGAAGGCGTTCTGGTGGCGCCGGCCCCAGGGATTCGGGATCCCTGCCGCGGTGTCGGATCCGGCGATGCGCCACTTCGCGATGAGCGAAGCCGCCACCGCGTTCCAGGGGATGTGGCAGACCAGCGCCGCGCTCTGGGTGAACGACATCTTCGCGGACACCGCGGCCGCCCACAAGCCGTGGCAGCTGGCGGTCGCCAAGGAGGTCGGGCTCGCCATTCCCGAGACGCTCATGACCAACGACCCGGAGGCGGCCCGCGCCTTTTGGCGCGACCGCCCGGGCCAGGTCGTCTACAAGCAGTTCCTCGCGAACTTCCACGCCTGGCGCGAGACCAGGATCCTGCGCGATGAAGAGGAGGCGTACGCCGAGGCGATCCGCCTCGCGCCTGTCATCTTCCAGGAGTACATCCCGGCCGTCGTCGACCTGCGGGTCACGGCCGTCGGCGAGGAGCTCCTGGCCGCCGAGGCCCACTCCCAGACCGGCGAGTACAAGGTGGACGTGCGGTTCAACTCGCAGATCGAGTACCGGGCGCACGAATTGCCGCCGGCGGTCTCGGCGCGGCTGCTCGCCCTCATGCGCCGGCTCGGCCTCGAGTACGGCGCCATCGATCTGCGGCTCACTCCCGGCGGCGAATACGTGTTCCTGGAGATCAACCCCGCGGGCCAGTTCCTCTACGTGGAGATGGCGACCGGCCTGCCGATCGCCGCCACGCTCGCGCGCCATCTCGCGCGCGGGGTGGCGACGCCACGGCCCGACCGCGCGGCGGTGCCGGCGGCGCGGTGACCGACGGCTCGTGCCGGTGGTCGCTGACAGCGAAGCGCGGACGCCAGGGGCTCGGTCCGTGCGTCGCCGTTCACTCCAGCTCGCGCGCCGGCGCCTGCACCGGCGCTGCGCCCCACCGCTCCCGGCGGCACCCTTCCGCCACCAGGATCGCCTCCAGCCGCCGGACCGCAGCCTCGACCTCGTCGTTCACGACCCAGTACGCGTACCGGTCGGCGTACCCGATCTCCCACCGCGCGTTCTTCAGGCGCGTCGCGATCACGGCGTCGCTGTCGGTCCCGCGCTCCCGCAGCCGCGCCTCGAGCGCCGCCCAGGACGGCGGCCAGACGAAGACCGACACCACCTCGACGCCGACCTGGTCGAGCACCTGCACGCCGCCCTGCACGTCGATGTCCAGCAGGGGGATCCTGCCGGCCGCCTCCAGCGCGGCCACCTGGTCGCGGCGCGTGCCGTAACGGCGGTCGTGGACGCGAGCCCATTCGAGGAAGGCGCCGGCCGCCACCAGGCGGTCGAACTCCGCGTCGTCGACGAAGTCGTAGTCGACGCCGTCCTTCTCCCCGGCGCGCGCGGGCCGCGTGGTCGTCGACACCGAGAAGCCGAGCCGCGGGTCGCGCCGCAACAGCTCGTGGTAGACGGTGCTCTTGCCGGCGCCCGAGGGCCCCGAGATCAGCAGGATCATCGCCCTACTCCAGGTTCTGGACCTGCTCGCGCAGCGATTCCACCTCGTCCTTCATGCCGATCACGAGCTGGGTGATCTCCATGAGGTTGGTCTTCGCGCCCATCGTGTTGACCTCGCGGTGCATCTCCTGCAGCAGGAAATTGAGCCGCTTCGCGACCTGGCCGCCGGCCGCGAGGTCGTCGCGCGCGTGCTGCAGGTGGATCGCGAGCCGCTCGCACTCCTCGTTGATGTTGGCCTTGTCGGCGAGGAAGGCGGCCTCCTGCGCGAGCCGCTGCGGGTCGACCTCGCTGCCGATCAGCTCCATCAGCCGCTCGCTGAGCTTGCGGTGGGCCTCCTCGGCCGCGCGGGGAGCGAGCGCGCGGACCTCGACCAGCCCGTCGGCGATGGCCGCGAGGCGATCCTGCATCTCCGTCACCAGCTTCGACCCTTCCTGCCGCTTCATCGCCTGCAGTCCGGCGAGCGCCCGGTCGAATGCCGTGAAGAACGCCGCCTGCAGGTCGTCGCGGGACAGCTCCGCCTGCGCGGGCGTGAAGAGGTCGGGCACCCGCAGGAGGTGATCGAGCGTCACGTCCTGGGGCTCGCCGGTCTGCCGCTCCACGCGGGCGGCGGCGTCGAGCAGGAGTGCCAGCGCCGCGTCGAGCCGGCCGGGCTCGAGGCGGGGAGCGGAGGCGGCGGGATCGATGGTCGCCGTCGCCGCGCAGGTCACGCGGCCGCGGGCGATGCCGTCCTTGAGCCGGTTGCGCAGGTCGATTTCGAGGAACTGCAGCGAACCGGGCAGCTTGATCGACGCGTCGAGAAAACGGTGATTCACCGACCGCAGCTCCACCGTCACGGTCACGGGACCGGCCACGGCCTCGCCGCTGCCGAATCCGGTCATGCTCATCATGGCGGGGTCCTTTCCCCGGCCCGCGCGCCCGAAAGCGCGTCTCGCCTGCCGCGCGGCGCCGGCAGGCTAACCTTAGGCGACCTGCCCGCGGCCAGCAAGCGAAGGCTAGCTGACGGAACCGGCAGGCTGGAGTATCTTGTGCGCAGCGACAGTCCTGTCGATCGTGAAAGGAGGCCTCCATGCGCCAGAAGATCGGCCTCTGGCTCGACCGCAAGCGCGCCGTCCTCGTCACCGTCCGCGACCAGACCTTCTCCTCCGAAACCATCGAACTGGAAGTCCCGCCGCCAGCGCATTCCGGAGGAGGCCTGCGCGCCGCACCAGGACAGTCGGCTCACGGCGTGGGCCCCGACGATCGCCAGGACGCGCGACTGTCCCACTACCTCGACCGCTTCTACGACGCCATCATCGCGCGCCTCGGCGACGCCGAGCAGATCCACATCCTCGGTCCAGGCCAGGCCAAGCACGAGCTCAAGCGCAAGATCGCCTCGCACAAGGCGCTCGCCTCCCGCCCGCTCTCGCTGGAGAACGCCGACCGGCTCACGGACCCGCAAATCGTCGCTCGGGTGCGCGAGGTCTTCGGCGTGCCGGCGCGACGAGCCGTCCGCGGTTGAACCATCGATGGGCGGACGGAGCCGCCCGCCACCCGCCGCCGCGCGGAAACCTCGTTGCCCGGCTCCGCGTTCCAGGACATGATCTCCCGCGCCGACCCCGAGTCCGACCAGGAGGAGCCATGAAAACCGTCTGCACCTGCCTCGCGACCCTGCTGATCGCCGCGGCGACGGCGACCGCCGCCGACGTCGCCTTCGGACCGCGCGCGGGCTTCACCCACGATTCCGGCTTCGACCAGTTCCATTTCGGCGGGCACGCGATGCTCGCCAACCTGACGGCCAACGTGCACATCGTCCCGTCGCTCGAGGTGGGCGTCGGCGACGGCACCCTGTTCGCCGCCAACGGCGACGTCGTCTACGAATTCACCGAGTACGCCAGCAACGGCTGGAGTTTCTACGCCGGCGGCGGTCCGATGCTGGGCCACTACACGAAAGACGGTCACGATTCCACCGACTTCGCGCTGAACCTGGTCGTCGGCGCCACCTACGACCTGACGCAGTCTCGCGAGCTTCTGACCGAGATCCGCCTGGGCGTCGAGGACGCGCCGACCGTGAAGCTCACCGCGGGTCTCACGTTCTTCTAGCCGGCGATCGGAATCCTGGCATGCCCGCCACCTGGCGCGACCGCGATCGGCTGGCCCCTCTCTTGGCGGCCTGGCGGGAACGGGCCGCCGGGAGGGCGCTGCACCGCGCCGTGACCGGCCCGGGCTGGGCGAACCTGCAGCTCGCGGGCGACCCTCGCGACAGTCTCTTCCTCGGCGCGCTGCCGGGCGCGGTGCTCGTCTTCCCCTGCCCGGGGCCCCTGCCCGGGCCGCTGCGCGAGGCGCTGCCGGCCCGCCGCGGCGATCCGCTCGCCGACCTGCTGAGCGACGCCCGGCTCGCCGACGTCGGGCTGCTGAGCGGCGACCTGGTCGTGCATCTCGAGTTCGCGACCGCGGCGGGGCCGCGCTACCTGCGACATCAGCTCTTCGGCAGCCGGGGCGGCGCGGTCGTCATCGAGGACTCGGGCCGCCTGCTGTGGACCCTGCACCCGTCGCCGCATCCCTGCCTGCTCGACGTCGCCGCGCCGCTCGCTGCGCCCGCCTCGCCCGCGCCGGCCGGGCTCGCCGACTGGACCGCGCTCGGCCTGGCCCGGCTGGCGAGGCAGCGCGAGACCGCGCTCGGCGATCAGCTCGAACGCGCTCTCGCGCGACGCCTCGCCGCCGCCGACCGACTCGTCGCCAACCTGGCCGGCGACCTCGCGCGCGCCGACGACGGCGAGGCGAGGCGCCGCGACGCCGAGACCCTCGCGGCCCACCTGTCCACCGTGAAGCGCGGCACGTCGATGATCACGCTGACCGACCCGCGCGACGGTCGCCCGCGCACGCTCGCGCTCGACCCGGCGCTGGCGCCGCACGCCAACCTCGAGCGGCTGTTCCGGCTCGCGCGCAAGGCGGCGCGCGGCCGCAGCGTCATCGCCGAGCGGCTAGAGGCCGCGCGGGCCGAGCAAGCGAGCGCGGCGGGCGCCCTGGCCGACCTCGCGCCGCTGCGCGCAGGGCCGCGTCCCGGCTCCCCCGACGCTGAGCTCCCGGCGGTCGTCCTGGCGCGCCTCGCCGCCCTCCAGGCGTTCGCCGCGGCCGGCGCCGATCTGCTGCGCGAGACGAACGGCCCCGGCGGACGAGCGCCCGACGAGCCGAGCCGGCCGTTCCGTCGCTACCGCATCGACGATCGTTGGGAGGTGTGGGTCGGCCGCAGCAGCGAGGAGAACGACGAGCTGACGCACCGGGCGAGCCACCCGCGCGACCTCTGGCTGCACGCCCAGGGCGTGGCCGGCAGCCACGTCGTGCTGCGGACCGGCGGCCGGCCCGACGCCGTGCCTCGCGCGGTGCTGGCGAGAGCCGCGGCCCTGGCGGCCCTGCACAGCAAGGCGCGTCACAGCGGTCTGGTCCCGGTGGTCTACACCGAACGCCGCTACGTCCGCCGTCCGCGCAAGGCGGCGCCGGGCATCGCCGTGTGCCTGAGAGAAGAGAGCCTGTTCGTGGAGCCGGGGGTGGCTCCGGGGGTGGAGCCCGCGTAGCGCCGCCCGGCGAGGTCAGTCGGGGAATCGCCGCTGGATCTGCAGCAATTCGTCGGTGTCCTGCAGAAACGCTCGCACGAGGTCCGGGTCGAAGTGCGAGCCGGCGAGCCCCAACACCTGGGCGATGGTGTCCTTCTGCGACCAGGCCGCTTTGTAGACCCGGGCGCTCGTGAGGGCGTCATAGACGTCGGTCACCGCGACGATCCGCGCCGACAGCGGGATCCGCTTCCCGCCGACGCCGTTGGGATAGCCGGAACCGTCCCAGCGCTCGTGGTGCCCGAGGGCGACCTCCATTCCCATCTCCAGCATCGGGAACGTGCCGTGGCTGACCATCAGGTCCTGCAGGATCTCGCCGCCGAGCCGGGCATGCGTGCGCATGACCTCGAACTCGTCCTCGTCCAGCGCGCCGGGCTTCAGCAGGATGCGGTCGGGGATGCCGACCTTGCCGATGTCGTGCAAGGCGGCCGCTCGGGTCAGGGTCGCGATCCACTCGTCGGTGACCACGCCCACGTAGCCCGGCCGGCCCTGCAGCGTCCTCGCCAGCCGCTGCGAGTACGCGCAGATGCGGTCGAGGTGGCCGCCGATGTTCCCGCCGCGCGATTCCGCGAGCCGCGCCATGCCGTGGATCACCGCGTCGCGGCTGGTCGACAGCTGCCGGACGAGCCGGTAGTTCTCGAGCTGGTAGGACATCTGGTCGACCAGCATGGTCGCCAGGTCGATCTCCGCGGTCGCGAAGCCGCCGGCCGCGCGGCGCGCGAACTCGAACGCCCCGACCGGACCTTCGCGACCCATGATGGGCATGGCGAGCAGGCTGCGGTGTCCGCCCACGAGCGATTGCGCCCCCTGGACCGAGTCGGTGTCGGGCACGTGGACGAGGTATTCCTCGAGGAAAGCCTGGACGGCCGGCCGCTGCAGCTCGTCCAGCCCGAGCAAGCAGCGGCCGGCCGGCCTCGCCGCTCCGGCGATGCCTTCCAGCACGAGGTGCGCGCCGGCCGGTTCGCGCATGAACAGGGCGCACATATCGATGTTGAGGATCCGACTGATGCCGCGGACCATCTCGCCGTAGACCGGATGGTCCGCCTCCATGCAGATCAGGCGTGCGTTCAGCGAGCTGAGCGCGCGCAGCTGCTGGGAGAAGCGGACCAGATCGGGAACCGCCGGTTCGAGCACGGTCGCGGCGGCGACGCGGTCTCGCTCGGCGATGAAGCCTGGCAGCTGGTCGGGAAGGATGACGTCCATCGATACCCCGGACAGCGGTGCGGGTCCCCGCAGTCGTTGCTGGACCTGGGCGAGGTTCCGGGGTAGGGATCGGCCGGATCGGCCGGGACCTGAGGCTTCATCGACGCAGGCGCGCGATCTCCTCGAGCAGGACCGCCTCGAGGTCCTCCTTGTCGATATTGCGGTGCAGCTCGCCCTGCCGGTAGATCGCCACCTTGCTCTTGCCGGCGGCGATCCCGAGGTCGGCGCTCTTGGCCTCGCCGGGTCCGTTGACGATGCAGCCCATGACCGAGATGACCTTGTCGGGCGGCAGGTCCTTCGCGAGCTCCTCGACCTTAGCGGCGAGGCTCATCACGTCCACCTCGACCCGCCCGCAGGTCGGGCAGGCGACCACCCGGGCGTAGCCTTCCCGCAGGCCGAGCGCCTGGAGCATGTGGAACGCGGCCCGGACCTCGTGCACCGGGTCGGCGGCGAGGCTGATCCGCAGAGTGTCGCCGATGCCCTCGCTCAACAGCACGCCCAGGGTGGCGGTGCTGCGCGCCGTGCCGGCGTGCAGCGTGCCGGCCTCGGTCACGCCCAGGTGCTGCGGCACGTCGCAGACCTCGCTGAAGCGGCGGCAGGCCTCGATGACCTCGTGCGGTTCGCTGCTCTTGAGGCTCACGACCACGTCGTCGAAGCCGACCGACGCGAGCACCTCGAGTTCGTCGAGCGCGCTCTGCACCAGGGCGCCCGCGGGGTCGATCATGCGCAGGTCGCGGTATCGCTTGTGCAGGCTGCCGCGGTTGACCCCGACGCGGATCGGCACCCCGCGGTCCTTCGCCGCGCGCGCGACCTCGCGCACCTTGTCTTCGCCGCCGATGTTGCCGGGATTGATGCGCAGCTTGGCGATCCCCGCGGCGAGCGCGGCCAGCGCCATCTTGTGGTCGTAGTGGATATCCGCCACGAGCGGCACGTTCGCCTCGCGGACGATGGCCGGCAGGGCGGCCGCGGCGGCCTCGTCGTTCACCGTGACGCGCACGAGATCGGCGCCCGCCGACGCGAGCTCGCGGATCTGCCCGAGCGTGCCCTCGACGTCGTGGGTGCGGGTGCAGGTCATCGACTGCACGGCGACCGGCGCCAGGCCGCCGATCTGCACGCGGCCGACCTGCACGGACCGGGTCGGGCGGCGCGGGCGGCAGGTGGGCCGGTGCTGGCCGGTGTCCCGGGGGGTGAACTCGCTCATGGCCGGTCGGTGGTCTCCGCGAGCGCCGGCCCCGCCACGCGCAGATCGCCCGTGCGCAGCGTGCGGCCGGTCTGGTCCAGGTACTCGAGCATCGGGATGCCGAGCTTGCGCGTCAGGCCGCTCAGCTCCCGGAACTCGGCGAAGGTCAGCTCCGCCTTGGCGGCGAAGTGCCGGCGCAGGCGATGGAGCAGGTCGTCCAGCGCCTCGCGGTGGACAAGGTAGTCGGAGGCGATCTGGACCGCCCGGCCGTGGTCCACGAGGTGGCGGAGATACTCCTCCTCGCCCTGGCCCGTGGGCGGCGGCGGCGCTGAGCGGACCTTGTCCGCGAACGCGTCGAGGCCAGGCCAGTCGAGCCCGCACGCGCGCAGGGCGGCCTCGCGCGCCGCGGCGCCGGCCGCGAGGCCGGCCCCGAGAGGCGGCCCGTCCGGGGTCACGGCGATGCGGTCGGCCACGACCGCCCAGCCGCCCAGCGGGGCCAGCACCTGCAGGAGGGCGTTCCACTCGGGCGTGGTCCCGCCGAACTTGCGCCGGCGGCGGACCTCCTCGCGCGGCATGCCCAGGCGCAGCGGGAACTTCTCGGCGTAGGCCCGCACGGCCTCGCCGACCGCGGCCGCCTCCGCCTCGAGCAGCGCGCGCTCGTACACGCGCCTGCCCACCACGAGCGCGGCCGGATCGCCCTCTCGACCCAGCGCGTCCGCGACGGCGAGGCCCTGCAACCCCGCCGCGTGCAGGCTCTGGCGGAACAGCGCGACCGGGTCGCCCTCCTCCATGACCTCGAGGCGCTCGACCACCTCGTCCTGGAACCGCTTGTGCCGCCGCGGGGCCGGGTCGAGGACCGTGCCGCCGGCCATGCTCGTGACCGGAGAATAGAAGCGCAGCACGAGGCGGTCGCCGCGCCGCGGGACGAGCGGCTCCTCGAGGTGCAGCTGGCACAGGCCCGAGCGGGGGCCGTCGCCGCCGAGCTCCTCCATGTCCAGGAGCACGATCCGGCCGAGCACCTCGCGGCCGGCGTGGTGCACGTGCAGGCGTTGCCGGTTCTTGAGGACGCCCGGATAGTGCGGGAAGAGGTCGACGCGCACGTCCACCAGGCGCGTCACGGGCGCCGAATCCGGGGCCAGCACCTGGTGGCCGCGCTCGACGTCGTCCTTCTTGACGCCGTGCAGCGCGAGCGCGAGGCGCTGGCCGGCGCCGCCGGCAGCGACCTTGCGGCCGTGGGCCTGGACCTCGCGCACGCGAACCTTGAAGCCGCCCGGCTCGAGGGCGAGCTGGTCGCCGACCGCCACGCGCCCGCCCCAGCAGGTCCCCGTGACCACGACGCCGGCGCCGGGCATGGTGAAGATGCGATCGACCGGCAGCCGGAACGGCTCGCTTTCGCTCCGGACCGGCAGCGCCGCGGCCTCGGCGCGCAGCGCGTCCTGGAGCGCCTCGAGCCCGATCCGCTGGTGGGCCGAGACCGGCACGATAGGCCGGCCTTCGAGGAAGGTGCCCTTGACGAGCTCGCGCGCCTCCTCGGTCGCGAGCTCCTGCATCTCGTCGTCGACCATGTCGATCTTGGCGATCACCACGACGCCACCGCGCACGCCGAGGGTGTCGAGGATCGCCAGGTGCTCGACGGTCTGCGGCATCACGCCCTCGTCGGCCGCCACCAGCAGGAACGCCAGGTCGACGCCGCCCGCGCCGGCGACCATCTGCTTGACGAAGCGCTCGTGGCCGGGCATGTCCACGACGCCGAGGGTGAGTCCATCGCCCAGGTCCAGCTCGGCGAAGCCCAGCTCGATGCTGATGCCGCGCTCCTGCTCCTCCTTGAGGCGGTCGGTGTTGGTGCCGGTCAGGGCCGTGATCAGGGCGGTCTTGCCGTGATCGACGTGGCCGGCGGCGCCGAGGATGTAGTGGCGGGGGTCGGACATGGGGAACCTCGCGGCGGGGACCGGGTTGGGGAACGGACCGAAGATAACACGGCGGCAGCGGGAGCAGCCAGGGCGGGGATGGACGCGCGGCCGCGCCGGCGCCGGGGCGCGGAGAGGACAGCCAGACCCCCGTCGCGCGGATCCGCGACGGTGCGGGCGCGGACCACCCGGCGTCGAATGCGAGGAACAGCAAGCGCCGCCGCACCGCGCGCCGGGCCGGCCGACGCCGTCACCCCGCGACCCTCTCGATCCGAGCTCCCAGCGCCGCCAAACGCTCCTCGATCCGCTCGTAGCCGCGATCGATGTGGTAGACCCGCCGCACCTCGGTCCGCCCGCGCGCCGCGATGCCCGCGAGCACCAGCGCCGCCGACGCCCGCAGGTCCGTCGCCATCACCGGCGCCCCCTGCAGGGCCGCGACGCCGATCACGGTCGCCGTGCCGTTCTTGACCTCGATGTTCGCGCCCAGGCGTTCCAGCTCCGCCGCGTGCGTGAAGCGGTCGGGGTAGATCGTGTCGGTGATGAAGCTGACTCCATCGGCGAGCGCGGCCGCGGCCATGACCTGGGCCTGCATGTCGGTCGGGAAGCCCGGGAACGGCTCGGTCTCCACCTTCACCGGCCGCAGCGGCCCCGACCGCTCGGCCACGAGCAGGTCGCCTTCGGCGCGGATCTCGCAGCCGAGGTCGCGCAGCACGCCGAGAATCGGCGCGACGTGGTCCAGCCGGCAGCCGGCCAGGCGGATCCGCCCACCCGCCACGGCGACCGCGGCGAGGAACGTGCCGGCCTCGATGCGGTCCGGGATCACGGCGCAGCGCAGGGGCTGCAGCTCGTCGACGCCCTGGATGTGCAGCGTCCGCGTGCCGAGGCCCTCGACGCGCGCGCCGGCGCCGACCAGCGCCTCGCCGAGCTGCACGACCTCCGGCTCGCAGGCGCAGTTCTCGAGCGTCGTCTCGCCGCGCGCGAGCGCCGCGGCCATGAGCACGTTGCAGGTCGCGCCCACGGAGACCGGCTCGAAGCGGTAACGCCCCCCGCGCAGGCCGCCGGGCGCGCGGGCTACGATGTAGCCGTGCTCCTCGCTCATCTCCGCGCCGAGGGCGGCGAGGCCCGCCACGTGCAGGTCGACCGGCCGCGGACCCCAAGCGCAGCCGCCCGGCTTGGACACGCGCGCCTCGCCGCACGCGGCGAGCAGGGGACCGAGCACGTAGATGCTCGCGCGCATCTTGCGGACGATGTCGTAGGGCGCGGTCACCGACCGGACGCCGCTCGCGGTCTCGAGCCGCAGGGTGCCCGCACCGAGCTCGCCGGCGACGCCGAGCTCGCGCAGGAGGTCCAGAAAGAACCGCGTGTCGCGCAGGTCGGGGACGTTGGTGATGACCGACTCGCCGCGGCACAGCAGGGCGGCCGCCATGAGCGGCAGCACGGCGTTCTTGGCGCCCGCCACGCGGACGTCGCCGTCAAGCGGGGTCGGCCCCTCGATCACGAAATAGTCCATGTCAGGCGTCGCCTCCTGGCCAGCGGCCCACGACCACCCGGGGCAGGTCGTTGTAATCGCGCGTCATGGTCACCTCGGCCAGGCCGGCCGCGGCGAAGAGCCGAGGCACCGTCTCGCCCTGGTCGGCCCCGATCTCCACGGCGAGCCAGCCGCCCGGCGCGAGCCAGCGCGGGGCCGCGGCGGCCAGGGCGCGGTGGACGTCGAGCCCGTCGTCCCCGCCGTCGAGCGCGTCGGCAGGGTCGTGCCGGACCTCGGCCGGCAGGCCCGCCAGCTCGTCGCGGCGCACGTACGGCGGGTTGCTCACGAGCACGTCGATCTTGCCGCGCAGGTGGGCGGGCACCGGGTGCAGCAGCTCGCCGTGCAGGACGTGGACCCGGGCGTCGACGCCGTGCCGGTGGGCGTTGCGGCGGGTCAGCTCCACCGCCCGCGGATTCGGGTCGGTCGCCCACGCCTCCACGGTCGGAATCTCGACCGCGAGGCTCACCGCGATCACGCCGCTGCCGCAACCCACCTCGGCCACGCGGGGCGCGATCAGGCGGCGGTCCGGTGGCGTCAACAGCCCGATCACGGTCTCGACGAGACGCTCCGTCTCCGGGCGCGGGATGAACACGCCCTCCTCGACCTTGAACTCGCGGGAGTAGAAACCGGTCGTGCCGATGATGGTCTGCAAGGGCTCGCCCGCGCCCCGGCGGCGGACGAGATCGCGGTAGCGGTCCAGCTCGGCGCCCGCGACCGGGCGATCGGCCTGCAGGTAGAGCTCGATGCGCGAGAGGCCCAGGACGTCGCCGAGCAGCCGTTCCGCGTTGAGGCGGGCGGACTCGATGCCCTTCTCGGCGAGATACTCGCCGGAAAGCGCGATGAGTTCGCGGACGGTCTTCACGCGGTCTCCGCCGGGGTGAGGGGAGCCGGGGCCGCTAGTTCCCGCGGCTGGCCGCCAAGGCCTCGTTGCGGCGGTACTCCTGGATCGCGGCCACCACCGGGTCGAGCTCGCCCTGCATGATCGCATCGAGGTTGTGGACGGTCAACCCGATGCGATGGTCGGTGACCCGGCTCTGCGGGAAGTTGTACGTGCGGATCTTGGCGGAGCGATCGCCGCTGCCGACCTGGCTCTTGCGCTCGGCGGCGATCGCCGCCTCCTGCTCCCGGATGGCCTGCTCGAGCAGGCGCGAGCGCAGGACCTGCAGGGCCTTCGCCTTGTTCTTGTGCTGCGACTTCTCGTCCTGGCACTGCACCACGAGGCCGGTAGGCAAGTGGGTGACGCGGACGGCGCTGTCGGTCGTGTTCACCGACTGCCCGCCGGGCCCGCTCGACCGGAAGACGTCGATGCGCAGGTCGCTCTCGTTGAGGTCGATGTCGACCTCCTCGGCCTCCGGCAGGACCGCCACCGAGGCGGCCGAGGTGTGGATGCGGCCCTGGCTCTCCGTGGCCGGCACCCTCTGCACGCGGTGCACGCCGCTCTCCCAGCGCAGCACGCCGAAGACGCCCTCGCCGCGGACGGCGTAGATGGCCTCCTTGTAGCCGCCGGCCGGACCCGCCGTGGCGTCGATGAGCTCCGTCCGCCAGCCTCGACTCTCGGCGAAGCGGAGGTACATGCGGACGAGGTCCTCGGCGAACAGCGCCGCCTCGTCGCCGCCCGTGCCGGCGCGCACCTCGAGGATGGCGTCCCGGTCGTCGTTGGGATCGTGCGGCAGCAGAGCGTCCTCGAAGGCCGCGGTCGCGTCCTCGAGACGCGGTTCGAGCGCCGCCAGCTCCTCGCGCACCATGACCAGCATGTCGGGGTCCTTCTCGGTCCGCAACAGCTCACGGTTCTGGTCGACCTGCGTGTCGAGTCCGGCCCAGAGCTCGCCGGCTTCCAGCTGCTTCTGGACGCGGCGGTGCTCCCGCGCGAACTCGCGATACCGCCGCTGGTCCTTGATGATCGCGGGATCGCTCAGCTGGGCGCTCAGCTCGGCGTGGCGCCGGCGCAGGGCCTCGAGATTGTCCCTCACACCTGGCCTCCGCCGCTGCCGGTGGGCGCGGCGGCCTCCGATTCACCCTCCGGCAGCTCGTAGTAGATCCGCGTCTTGAAACCCTCGGCCTCGGGGGTGAGGACCGCGCGCAGGGCGGCCATCGCCACCTCGAGCTGCGAATCGTCCGGCTGGCTCGTGGTGATCTTCTGCAGCCAGAGCCCCGGCTGGATGGCCGGCTTGAGCCACCAGGCGTTGCAGTACTTGCCCGACAGCTTGATCGCCTCGTACGCGAGGCCGCCGATCACGGGGACGAACGCGAGGCGCAACAGCCGTTCGCCGATCGTCTCGGGCTTGCCCAGGAAGACGAAGACCAGGATCGAGATGATCATCACGAAGAACAGGAAGCTGGTGCCGCAACGAGGATGCAGCGTCGTGAAGGGCCGCGCGCCGTCGGCGTCGAGCGAGCGTCCGTTCTCGAAGGCGTGGATCGACTTGTGCTCGGCCCCGTGGTACTCGAAGACGCGGGCCATGTCCTTCATCAGGCTGATCGCCCACAGGTAGAGCACGAAGAGCGCGACCCGGATGACGCCATCGACCACGTTGAACCAGATCGAGCCCTCGACGCCGAGCCAGTGGGTCAGCATCAGCGGCAGGTAGAAGAACAGGCCGAGGCTGAGCAGGAACGCGATCCCGATCGTCCCCCACATCCAGACCTGATCCTTGAGCGACGACTTCTTGTCCTTGATCCGCTCCTCGCTCACGGCCTGGTCGGCCGAGAACATGAGCGCGTCGATGCCCAGGCCCATGGTCTCGATCAGGTGGACACCGCCGCGGAAGACCGGGACGCTGAGCCAGCGGTGCCGCGCGACGATGCTGTGGAACGGTTTCTTCCGGATGACGATGCGGCCCTCGGGGTTGCGGACGGCGGTCGCGATCGCGGTCGGGCTGCGCATCATCACGCCTTCGATGACGGCCTGGCCGCCGACGGCGAGGTCGAGCTTCCGCGCGACCTCGATGCCTGGCCGGTCGAGGTCGGCGGCGGGCTGCGCGACGGGGCGAAGGTCCTTCATACGGTGCTCCAGATCACGAACGTCGGACGCCGGCCGACCGTCCGGCAAAGACACGAGGGCACCGGGTCAGCAGCCCGGCGCCCTCGCGGAAAACTCAGAGGGGCGGCGGTCCGGCCCGGCGCCGCGGGCCGCGGCCTACTTCTTCTTGCCGCCGTACTTGACCCCTTCGTACCGCTTGCGGAAGCGCTCCACGCGGCCGGCGGTGTCGACGATCTTCTGCTGTCCCGTGAAGAACGGGTGGCAATTCGAGCAGATTTCGACGTTGATCTTGGGCTTCGTTGACTTCGTCTTGATCACGTTGCCGCAGAGGCAAGTGATGTCGCAGTCGACGTACTTGGGGTGGATGTTCTGCTTCATCGTCCTCTGACCTCGGTTGCTGACCTGTTCCCAGGAAGCCACAAGGAAATCAACCGGGAGCCCGAGAGCAAGGGCGAATTTCGGGATCGATCGCCAGGCGCCCCGGCTCAGGCGTTCATCGCTGCCAGGAATTGCTTGTTGTCCTTGGTCTTGCCGAGCTTGTCGAGCAGGAATTCCATGGCCTCGACCGGCGAGTAGTCGCTCAGGTACTTGCGCAGGACCCAGATCTTCGAGAGGTCCTTGGGATCGAGCAGCAACTCGTCCTTGCGGGTGCCGCTCTTGAAGATGTCGATGGCCGGATAGATGCGCCGGTCGGCGATCTTGCGGTCCAGGACGAGCTCCATGTTGCCCGTGCCCTTGAATTCCTCGAAGATCACCTCGTCCATGCGGCTGCCCGTCTCGATGAGCGCGGTCGCGATGATCGTGAGCGAGCCGCCGTCCTCGATGTTGCGGGCCGCGCCGAAGAACCGCTTGGGCTTCTGCAGGGCGTTGGAATCGACGCCGCCGGAGAGGATCTTGCCGGAATGGGGCACCACCGCGTTGTGGGCGCGCGCGAGGCGGGTGATGGAATCGAGGAGGATCACCACGTCCTTGCCGCTCTCGACGAGCCGGCGGCTCTTGGCCAGCACCATGTTCGCCACCTGGACGTGGCGCTCGGCGGGTTCGTCGAAGGTCGAGCTGATGACCTCGCCGTGGACCGACCGGGCCATGTCCGTGACTTCCTCGGGCCGCTCGTCGATCAACAGCACGATGAGGTGGACTTCGGGGTGGTTCTCGGTGATCGCGTTGGCGATCTTCTGCAGGATCACAGTCTTGCCGGCACGGGGCGGTGAGACGATCAGTCCGCGCTGGCCTTTGCCGATGGGCGTCAGCAGGTTGATCAGGCGCGTGGTGAGATTGGTCGCCTTGTGCTCGAGGTTGATGAGCTGGTCCGGGTACAGCGGCGTGAGGTTGTCGAAGAGGGTGACCTTCTTCGCCTCCTCAGGGTCCATGTAGTTCACGGACTCGACCTTCAACAGCGCGAAGTACCGCTCGTTCTCCTTCGGCGGCCGCACCTGGCCGCTGATCGTATCGCCGGTCTTCAGGTCGAATTTCTTGATCTGCGACGGCGACAGGTAGATGTCGTCCGGACCCGGCAGGTAATTGTATTTCGCGGCCCGCAGGAACCCGTAGCCCTCGGCCAGGATCTGCAGCACGCCTTCGGCGTAGATGAAGCCGTTCTTCTCGGTCTGACCCTCGAGGATCTTGAAGATCAGCTCGCTCTTGCGCAGGGTGCTGACCGCCTCGATGTTCATGCCGCGAGCCACCGTGACCAGTTCCCGGATGTTCATCTCCTGCAGTTCCTTGATATCCATCAATGCTCCTCGAAGGCCCGTGGTCCGGGCGTGGGGCGGCAGGGAACGTGGTCGACGGCGGACCGAGCGGAGTTCCGTGCCCAGGACGTGGCAGCTCTGGAAGGGTGGATTCGCCAACAGGTCTTGCGCGACTCCGGCGACCGCGGGGTGTCCGGTCGAAGACGCCGGTCGAGGTCACCGACAAGGTAAACCGCACCGGTCGTGCTCAGCAAGGGGCGTACCAGTCCGGGCCATCGCGCACCGCCCGAGCCGCCGCCCGTCTTCTATTGATTCCCCGAAAGCTCCTGGTAAGTCTTCATGTTCTCAGTGTAGCCGGTCTCGTCGCCCAGCAACCCCTGGGTGTTGGCCAGGAACAGGAAGGCATCCGCGTTGTTCGGCGCCAGGTTCGTCAGCGCGACACCCACCTCGACCCCGCGCTGGAGGACCGCCATGCCGTCGGTCTTCAGCCGGGCGGCGGCGGCGGGATCGCTGGTCATGGTCTCGGTCGACTTCATCAGCAGATCCTGGCCGTACTGCAGGTAAAGCTGCTGCCGTTCGAGCATGATCTGCACGTCGGTGACGTCCTGCTCGCTCGCGAGCCCGTAGGCGTCGATGGCGCGCTCGTAATCCGACGCCAGCCGGAAATTGTAGCCCGCCTCGGCGTACAGGCCTTTCAGCTGCTCGTCGTTGTCCGGCTGCGTGTCGTTGAGGTAGAGGTCGGCGATCCGCAGGAACAGCTGACCGGCGTCGGCATAGCGCTGCTGCTTGTTGTACAGGCCGACCACGTCGAGCAGGAGCTCGGCGTCATCGCCGTGCTCGGTGAGCAGCTGATCGTAGATGACCTGGGCTTCGTCCGTACGGTCCAGCTGGGTCAGCACGTAGGCCTTGTCCGCCAGCAGCCGGTAGGCTTCGGGCTTCGTGACCAGGACCTGGTCGAGCAGGGTCAGGGCCTCGTTGCGCAGCAGGGAGGCGCTGTCGGGAGTCGCGACCTCCGCTTGCTGGATCTTCATGCCGGCCAGGCTCTTGACGGATTCGAGGGAGTCCGGCAGAGCGGCGTAGGCGAGGCGGAAGAAGCCCTCGGCCTCCTCGTAGTGCCGCTCCCGCCACATGGTCTGGCCCTCGCGCAGGGTGTTGCGGTAGTTGATGTCGAGGGATTCGGCGACGCGATCCGTCAAGCCCTCGGGATCCATCTGGCGGGCTTGCATGAACTTCCCGTACGCGCTCGTGAACGAGTTCTTGGCGAGCAGGTAGTCGTTCTCGTCGATGGCCTGCTGCGCCATGCGACTGTACGCCTCCCCCTGGTAGTAGTATCCCTCGGCGTCGTCGGGCTGGAAGTACAGTCCCTCGGTGATGACGTCGATGGCTTTCTGATACTGCTCCTGCTCGATGTAGAGGATGGCGCTCGTGGTGTGAGCGGACCGACAGCCGCCGAAGACGGCGAGGGCGATCAGGGCCGCGAGAGCTGCGAGCAGGGTGACGCGCGTCTTGGTCATCAGAGACTCCCTCTCGGGGTCGTTCCAGGTTCCCGAGACTGATTGCGGAATGGTCCGGGGCTGGGTGGGGATCCGCTTTCAATACCGGGAAAACGGCTGGGGCGTGCAGGTTATGCCGAGTCCTGCCAGGACACCAGATACGTAAGAGATTCGCGGTCGCGCTGTCAAGGAAAATGGCCGCGCTACTGCGCCTCTCCGGGGACGCGCGGGTCAGCCCGGCGCTCGCGGACGTGGCCGCGCCGGCCGCGGTCCGGACCCTCCGGGAACAGGCCGCGGTAGAGCTGTCGCTGCTCGGGCGTCAGGATCTCGCGCTCCTTGACCATGATCTCGACGACCATGGAGTCCAGCTCGGCCTGCAGCGCGCTGATCCGCCGCTGAGCGGCATGGAACTGCGCCGGAGCGGGTTCGGTCGAGGCGAAGATCCGGTGGAGCTCCGCCCGAGCCGCCCGCATCGCCCGCCGGCGCTCGAAGACCCGCTCGCCGGCCTCGGCGTGGACGGCCCACAGAGCCTCTTGCTGCTCCGCCGAGAGGCCGAGTTCCCCGGAGAGGTGGTCGAGGCGGCGGCGCAGGAAGCCCTCGACGCGGACCCGGTCCGGTTGCGCGCCGGCATCGTCTGCTTCGGGAGCGTCCGGCAGGGGCGGCGCGCCTGCGTCCCGGCGCAGCAGGTTGACGCCGAGGCCAACGTTCAGGCCCAGCGACAGGAGCAGGACGATCAGCCAGCCTCGTTTCATGATTCCGCGTCCTCCGCCTGGTCGCCCAGCTGGAGCCACAGCTGGTCCAGCGTGGGCAGACTCGCCTCGAGGTAATCCGTCGCGCCGTCGCCGGCGTACCGGACGTCCGGGTCGTCGGTCGCGGCCGGCTCGCCGAGCTGCATACCCAGCACGACGCCGGCGGCGGCGGCCGTGGCGGCGAGACCGCGCTGCGGCCACGACCAGGCCCGGAGTCCGCGCCGCCGGGCGACGACCGCCTCGACGCGCGGCCAGACCGATCGGCGCAGAGGCGGGGCGACCGCGATGTCGACGAGCTGCCAGCACCGGCGCGCAGCCTCGAGCCGCTGCCGGCAGTCGGCGCACTCGCGGAGGTGCTCCTGCAGCTCGGCCGCCGCCGCCGGTGCCAGCTCGCCGTCCAGATAGGCCTGGATCCGCTGATCCACGTGCTTCATGACGATTCCTTTCGGGCCTGTGGACCGAGGTCCCCTGCCAGCTCTCGCCGCAGGGCGTCGCCGGCGCGTTGTAGCAGGGACTCCACCGCCGGGACCGTCGTCTCGAGGACCTCGGCGATCTCCTGGTAGCTGAGCCCCTGGAACCGCTTGAGCGCCACGGCCGCCCGCTGGCGCTCCGGCAGGCTCGCCACCGCCGCGCGCACGCGCGCCGTGGCCTCGCGCCGTTCGAGGTCCTGCAGCGGGTCGTCGCCGCCCGCGCCGCGATCGTGACTCGCCGGGTCGAACGTAACCCACCGCACAATCCGGCGCCGTCTCAGCGCGCTCCGGGCCCGGTTGCCCGCGATGCGCAGCAACCAGCTGCGGAATCGACCTTCCGGCCGGTAGCGGCCCGCCCGGTCGTAGACCGCCAGGAACGTATCCTGAGTCATGTCTTCGGCATCCTCCGCCGAGCCGAGCATGTGCGCGAGGAACGCGTGCACGGGGCGCTCCCAGCGGGCGACGAGCTGCCGGAATGCCTGCTCGTCGCCCGCCGCCGTGCGTTCCATCAGGATGTCGTCGTCGTGCGTCACGCCTCGGTCCCGTGCGGCAAGGTCCTAGCGCGTCGTGTCCTGCGGCCGCGGGGCGCGGCGGCAGCTCCCGTCCCACATCCAACACCCGCCGTGGCGACCGTGCCGGCCCTCGCGCGGCCGCGCCGACAACCACTGGTCCCGCTGCTCCGGCGTGAGCTGAGCGTGGACCGCGAGACGGGTCTTGACCCGCAGGACCTGCAGCCTGGTCCGCAGCTCGCCGAGGTCCTCGGTTAGCTCGAGGACGCGGCCCTCATCCGGCTCGTCTTCGAGCCACTCGCCCTGCAGCTCGTGGCGCGTCCGCGCGATCTGCTTGCGCAGCTCCGCGCGCTCGGCCCGGGCCTTCTCGTGCAGCTCCTCGATCGCAGCCTTCTGCTCGTCGGTGAGATCCAGGGCTTCCGCCAGGGGACCAAGCCGATCCTCGCCCCACTCCGCAGGCGGGCCGTCCCAGTGGCCGCCGCCGGCACGCGGCGCGCGCGGACTGCAATCCGGCTGGGCCAGCGCCGCCGTGGCCAGGACGGTCACCAGGACCACGGTCAGGATCATCGCGATCATCCCTTGCTTCATGTCTCGTCCTCCTCGAGGGTGGTGGCGGCTGGCGAGGCGACCGCCGCAGGCAACGAACCGTTCTTGGCCCCAGAACGCGGGAGCCCGCGGAAACCAGCGGCCGCCATCGCCCGCGACGTCGTCAACGCGGTCGAGCCGGCGGCAATCGCCGGAGGTTCGCCTCCAGCCTGGCGCGCGCGGGATCGGCAGGGAATCGTCGCAGACCGTCGCGCAGGACGTCGCCTGCCTCGGCGTTCCGATCCTGCCGCGCGAGAGCCACGCCCAGGTCCAGCCATCCCCGATGGTCGTCGGGGGCGGCCGCCATGAGGCGCCGCGCCGTCGCCTCGGCCGCCGCCCAGCGGCCGCGCTGGCCTTGCAGCACGGCGAGGTCGTGGAGCATGTCCGCGTCGCCGGGCTCGTCCCTCAGGTAGGCCTGCATGAGCGCCTCGGCGGCGTCGAGCCGGCCGATCTCGCGCAACAGGCCGATCCGCGCCCCCTCGAGCGTGCGCGGCTGGTCGGCCGCCATCACGCCGCGCGACAGGATCTCCAGCGCCTCGTCCGTCCGTCCGATCGCGGCGAGGTTGAGCGCCCGCAGCCGCCAGGGCCCGGCGAGATGCGGGACGACGCCGCAGGTCTCGGCGAGGAGCCCGTCCGCCCGCTCGCGCGCGTCCGGCGGCGCACCAGGCTGACCGGCGACCACGAGCAACCGGCGCGCGAGGTTGTACGACTCCTGCGCCGACCATTCCTGCCGCGTCCGGCCGAGCCCCCAGGGCACGACCAGGCAGGCGACCAGCGGCAGGATCGCCGCGAGCCGCCCGAGGCGGCGGCGGTGCCCCGAACGCCACAGCTGGCAGGCCGCCGCCACGCCGAGGCCCGCCAGCACGGCCCAGATCGGCGCGAGCACGAGACGATAGCGGCTCACCACGAAGAATGCGCTCTGGACCGCCACGAGGAGCGCGCCGCTCGCCGCCCAGACCAGCGCGACCGATCGCAGCCCCGGGGTCGCGGGCGGCCACGCGCGGCTCGACCGTCCGCCCGGCTGCGCGACGACCACGGCGAGTCCCTGGATCGCGACGAGGCTCAACAGACCCCACGGAACGACCAGCAGCCGCAGCACCGGCGCGTCGGCAGCCCAGTGGCCGAGCGGCGTCACCTGCGAGATCTCCCAGGCCTGGAGGTGCAGCCAGCACTTGCGAAGCCAGCGCGCCGCGGCGCCGCCGGGGTCCGCCGCCACGAGCCGCCGCGCCTCCGCCAGCCAGGCGCGGTCGACCGCCCCCGGACCGTCGAGCGCGCGGCCGAGCCGCCGTTCGAGGTAGGCTTCGCCCGACGGATCCTGCTCCAGCGCGAGTCCGTCGAGCACGGTGAATAGCCCGTGCGATTCGGCGAGTTGCCCGAGGTAGAGGTTGATGCCGGCATTGAGGGTCGGCCCCGCCAATCGGCCGGTCGCCCGCGTGTTGTGCCATGCGGCGAGCCCGGGCGGCAGGAGCGCGAGGCCGAGCAGGATCCCCACCGCCAGCGCGCGTCGCCGACCGGGGTCCGGCGCGCGCGCCAGGGCCACGCCCACCGGCGCCAGGAGGACCAGCACATGCGCCCTCAGGAGCGCGGCGGCGCCCAGGAGCAGTCCCGCGAGGATCGCGCGGCGAACGAGCCGGCGCGGCCCGCAGGTCGCCGCCGCGAGCGAGGCGGTCGCGCAGAACGCGAGCGGGATCTCGAGCAGGACCGTGCGGGCGTAGATCGCAGCCGGCCGGTAGAGCAGGAACAGCGATGCCGCCAGGACGCCGGCCGCGGTTGCCGCTCGCTCGGAAAGGCCGGCGCGCCGGCCGGTCGAATGCACGACCGCGCCCGCGAGCAGGCCGGCGGCCAGCCAGGCCGCGGCCTGCAGCGCGAGAAGAGCGCGGGGCGACGTCGTCAGCACGCCGGTCTCGCCGGGAGGTCGACCGCCAGCGGCGGCGACGACGAGCGGGTATCCCGGCGACATCAGGAAGATCTGCCCCTGCCTGCATCCCTCGGCGCGCAGCTGCGCGGCGCGGTCCAAGTACCAGCGCTCGTCGAGGACGGGAACGCGCACCAGCGCACTGTCCGCCGACTGGCGCCAGAACACGATCCAGAACGCCGACGCGAAAAGACTCAGCGCGAGCGCCGCGACCAGCCAGGCGCGGCGGCCGGTGCCGGCAAGGTCGGTCCCGGCCGTCATCAGACGTTGAAGCGGATCTCGATGATGTCGCCGTCGCGCACCTCGTACCCCTTCCCCTCGAGCCGGACCTTCCCGGCCGCCTTGGCCGCCGCGTGGCCGCCGGCCGCGATCAGGTCGGCGAAGGCGCAGACCTCGGCGCGGATGAAGCCGCGCTCGAGATCGGTATGGATGATCCCGGCTGCGGCCGGCGCCAGGGCGCCGCGCCGCACGGTCCAGGCCCGGCACTCGTCCGGGCCGACCGTGAAGAAGCTGTGCTGGTCGAGCGCCGCGTACGAGGCGCGGATCATCCGGTGGGCCGCGGGCTCGGTCACGCCGAGATCGGCGAGGAACTCGCGCGCTTCCTCCGGCGCCAGCTCCGCCAGCTCGGCTTCCACGGCCGCGCACAGGGCGACCACCTCGGCGCCGGCCGCCCGGGCCGCGGCGAGGTCGTCCGCGGACGGCGGTCCGCCCTCGGCGTGGTTCAGCACGACGATGAGCGGCTTGAGGGTCAGGAAGGCATAACCGGCGACGGCCCGGCGCTCGTCGGCGGTGAGCGCGAGCTCGCGGAGCGGCCGCTCCGACTCCAGCTGCCGCTTGAAGCGCTCGAAGAGCGCGGGTTCGAGAGGCTGCTCGAGCTTGCCCTTCAGCTTCTGTTCCCGCTGGAGCCGGTCGAGCCGTTTGTCGACCACCTGGAGGTCCGCGAGGATCAGCTCGAGCGACACCGTCGTGAGCTCGCCGGCGGGATCGGGATCGCCGTAGCCGCCGTCGTAGCAGCGCACGACCTGCGCGAGCGCGTCGACGCGGCGGGCATGCTCGAGGAAGCGGGTGGCCTCGCGAGCGCCGTCGAGGCCAGGGCCGGGATTGAACCCGGGCACGTCGACCCATTCGATCTGGGCATGGACCGTCCGCCGGGGCTTGTACATGGCGGCGAGCGTGTCGAGGCGCGGATCGGGAACCGTTCCCATCGCCCGGTGCGGGTCGACGCCGCCCTGGCCCGTGGGCAGCCTGGCACCCGTGATGACGTTGAAGAGCGTCGTCTTCCCGGCGAACTTGAGCCCGATGAGCCCGACCTGCACGGTCCGCTCCTTGGACGGCGACGAAAACCGCCGCGCGGCGGCGGCGGAACCTACCGCGCTAATACTCGCGCCGTCCAGGGCGCGAGGTCAAGGTTCGGGAACCTCGAACACGTAGACGACCGACCAGGTGGACCAGGGACCGGCGCGATTCTGGTCATCGAGCGCCCGGACTCTCGCCCGGTACTCCCGACCGTACAGCCCCTCCGTGAAGACGAACTCCTGGAGGATGTGCGCATCTCCGCCCTGATGAGGGACCGAGTAGGTGAAGGTGTCGCCGTTGTTGACGTCCTCGACGACCAGATTGTATCGGTCCGCCGCGGACCCGGACTGAGGCGGCCACCACTGGCATCGGATCTCGAGGGGGCTCTGCGCCTCCGCCGCGGGGACTTGGAGCAGCACCGCGAGAAAAATGCTGAGACCGACTACGAGTTTACGCCACATAGAGTTAACCTGCCGCTGGACGGAAAGGTGAAAATTCTTTGCTTCCCGATCGCCCTCCGCTCCTTATCGTAAGGGCTAGGCAGGGTCGATCGCCAGCGATTTGTTCCTCGGTTTCGAACCTGCCATCGCTCGTGCCCGTGTTCGGACACGCCTCACCTGGATTGGTATCCGATTTGCATCTCGGATCACGGGGGATTGACACGGAGGTCCAGATGTTGAAAATACAGATCGTTTCTCTGGTGGTTGCCTGCCTCCTGGCGACCGTCGGCGTGGGATCGGCTCGTGACATCCTCGTTCCCGTCGACGCGGCGACCCTCGGAGACGCTCTCGACCAAGCTGCCAGCGGCGACCGCATCCTGCTGTCCCCGGGACATTACGACGGCGCCGATCTCGATCTCGTCGACGGTATCACCATCCTCGGCAGTCCGGACGACCCGGAGTCCGTCGTCGTCGACGGCGCGACGCTGGGTCGCGTCTTCCGCGCCGAGAGCATCCAGTCGGTCAGCCTGATCGGCCTGACCATCTCCAGCGGCGACGCCAAGGGCGGCACGAGCTACGACACGAGCGGCGGCGGCCTCTTCGTCAGCAACGCCATGGTCACGCTGCGTCACGTCCGGTTCGTCGGCAACGAAGCCGACTACAGCGGTGGCGCGCTGCGGATCAGCCACGGCCAGGTCGACGCCGAGGACTGCGTCTTCAGCGGCAACCGCGCGATCAAAGGCGGCGGCGCCCTCGACCTCAGCTACGACAGCGTGGCCGAGCTCACCCGCTGCGTGTTTCGCGACAACACCGCCGCCTGGGGCGGCGCCATCTCCGCCCGCGCCTCCTCTTCATGCTGGCTCTACGATTCGGTGCTGAGCGGCAACACGACGATCGCGCCCCAGGAACTCGGCGGCGCGTTCTTCGCCGACTTCGCGTCCTCGGTCGTGTTCACCCGCTGCGTCCTCGCCGCCAACGCCGCTCGGCAAGGCGGCGCCGTCAGGATGACGGGCGCTCACACGGGCTTCGTCAACTGCACGGTGGACAGCAACGAGGCGTGGGAATCTGGTGCGGCATTCATGGTCATCGGCGGCAGTCTCTACATCGACCATTCCATCGTGAGCTTCAATCAAGGCGAGGCGCTCGCGAGCGACGACTGTTGGTTGAGCGTCATGAGCTCGGACGTCTTCGGCAATCTCGGCGGCAACTGGGTCGGCGATCTGGCGCCGATGCGCTACGCCGACAACAACCTCGAGGCGGACCCGCTGTTCTGCGACCTGAATCCCTACTTCCTGCAGGACGAATCGCCGTGCGCGGAGGCGAACAGTCCCGTGGGCCTGATCGGCGCTCAGCCGGCCGGGTGCGAGGACGTCGGCGTCGTCCTGCAGAACTTCACCGCCGTCACGCACGTCGACGAGGTCGTCCTCACCTGGACCGTGGTCAGCGTTCCCGAGATCGAGTTCCGCATGTGGGGCCGTTCCCACGCCGATCCTGATGGCGATGCGTGGCCGGTCGAGTGCGAGGCCATGAACTCGCCGGGCCGCTACCGGGCAGTCGACAAGCCCGCGGCGGCCATCGCCGAGGTCGATTACAGCCTCGAGGCGCGTTTCGGCGGCGGCGAGTGGTTCGTCCTCGGCGAACTCCTGGTCGAGACCACGCCGATCAGCCCGACCCAGGGTCTCAGGCTGGGCACGGTGTTCCCGAATCCCTTCAATCCTCAGGTCAACATCGAGTTCTACCTCGCCCGCGATGCGCGGGTGCTCGCGCAGGTCTACGACGTGCACGGGCGCCTGGTGCGCACGCTGGCCGACGAGTCGCTGGGCTCGGGCGCTCACTCGCTGAGCTGGGACAGCCGCAACGACCAGGGCCGCCAGCAGTCCACCGGCACGTATCTGCTGCGCCTCACCGCCGGCGGCGAGAGCCAGACGGCGAAGCTCCAGCTGGTGAAGTAGGACCCTACCGCGATCGACCCGCCGGCCCCGTCCAGCGAACGACGGCGCCGGCGGTCGGCTTGCCGTCCGGATCGAAACCCTCGACGTGCACGAGGATCTCGGCCGACCCGGGCGGCCACAACGTCGCCGCCTCGTCCCGCGCGAGCCGGTAGCGCGGTCGCGGGTTGCCGACGTACCCCGGCGCATCGCGGAACGTGGTCAGCATCACGATCGACCCCGGCCGCAGAAGCCGCGAGAGCCGAGCGACGAGCGGCCGCTCGAGGAACCGGAACATCAGGATCCCCGCCCAGGGGCCGGCCGGGAGATCCGCCGGCTGCCGCAGGTCGGCCAGGCGCAGGTCCACCCGCGCGCCGGCGCTGCGGGCCAGGCGCGCCGCCAGATCGAGCGCGTCCGGCTGGTGGTCGATGCCGGTGACTCGCCAGCCGCGCCGGGCGAGCCAGACCGTCGCGCGCCCGCTGCCGCAGGCGAGGTCGAGGAGCGGCCCGGCCGCGGGCGGCGGCAGGAGGTGCGCCCACCGCTGGAGAAACTCGGGAGGCCGCCAGAGGACGACGGGCGACACGCCGCACGACCGCAGGTCGGACGGCAGGCGGGCGAGGTCGTCCGCGCCGAGAGCGACCGCGGCGACCGGCGGACGGCCGCGATTCGTCAGGTGGTTCGCGACCGCCTGGGCGAGCGCGGGGTCCTCGGCGACCACGGTGAGCGGCTGGTGGCGAGGCGGCAGGAAGATCGACGGCAGGTTCTCCGCCAGCCAGGCGGCTCGCCGCGGTTCCGGCACGGCCGCGAGCGCGCGCTCCAGCGGCAGCGAGGCGCACCCCCGCAGGTGGCCGGCCGCGTGGCTCGCCGCCTCCCGGAGGTCGAGCACGTTGCCGGCGGCGACCAGGGATCGCAGCCGGACCTCGTCCGGCTTCACCGGGACCGCGCTTGGCTCGACCGGCGGCATCTGCTAGCATGCAGCCGGTTGCCATCGCCGTAGCGGAGTGCGCTGTGGAATTTCGCCATGCTCTCCTGTCCACTCTCGCGGGTCCGCTGCTGGCCGTGGCCGACGCGGACGGGTTGCGCCACCTCCTGATCCTGACCGAGGCGGATGCATGGCGCACCGAGCTGGCGCGGCTGGCGGCGGCAGACGCGCCGGACCTGTCCCGGCAAGACATCATCCTGACCGAGGACGCGGCGTGGTTCAAGCCCCTCGCCTGCCAACTGGGAGAGTATTTCGTCGGTGAACGCCGACGCTTCGAGCTGCCGCTCGCGCCCCGGGGAACCCAGTTCCAGCTGCGCGTCTGGAGTCGCTTGCAGGACATCCCCTTCGGTCAACTCCGCTCCTACAGCCGCCTCGCCGCGGACATCGGCGAGCCGCGGGCCGCCCGTGCCGTGGGCCAGGCCGCCGCCCAGAATCCCCTGCCGATCGTGATTCCCTGCCACCGGCTCCTCGGCACCGACGGCAGCCTCGTCGGCTTCACCGGGGGCACCGAGCTCAAGGCGCGCCTGCTGCGCCTGGAAGGACACACGCTCGCCGCGGGCTCTCGCGTCCGCCCGCCGCGCCTCTTCTAGTCCGGAACGCCGCGCTTGATGCGTGACCCTCCGGGATTACATTTGGACCCGATTCGCGCCCGGTCGCCTGCTGCGCGGGAGAGAGCCATGCCGAAGATCCGCAAGTTCACCGTCACGCCCAGCCTGCCGCCCAAGCTCCAGCCGCTGCTCGAGATCGCCCGCAACCTCTGGTGGGTCTGGAATCCGGAGGCCATCAACCTCCTGCGGCGGGTCGATCCGGACCTCTGGGAGGAGCATCGCAACAACCCCATCGCGGTTCTGGGCAGCCTCTCCTCCGACCGCATCAGCGACCTCACCCGCGACCAGGCCTTCCTCGCGCACCTGGAGGCCGTGCACGACGATCTCCAGCGCTACCTCACCCAGACGTCATGGTTCGAGACGGAGCACGAGCACCTCGCGAAACCGATGGTCGCCTACTTCTCCTTCGAGTTCGGCCTGCACGAATGCCTGCCGCTGTACTCCGGCGGCCTCGGCATCCTCGCCGGCGACCACCTCAAGTCGGCGACCGATCTCGGCGTGCCCCTCGTCGGGGTCGGGCTCGCCTACCAGTACGGTTACTTCCGGCAGTACCTGAACCATGACGGCTGGCAGCAGGAGGACTATCCGGTCAACGATTTCTTCAACATGGCGATGACGCCGGAACGCCAGGCGGACGGCAACCCGGCGACGATCGAGATCGACTATCCCGGCCGCAAGGTCGCGGCCCGGATCTGGCGCGTCCAGGTCGGGCGCAACCCGCTCTTCCTGCTCGACACCAACCTGAGCGCGAACCGCCCCGAGGATCGCGAGCTCACGAGCCGGCTGTACGGCGGCGACATCGACATGCGCATCCGGCAGGAGATCCTGCTCGGCATCGGCGGGATGCGCGCCCTGCGCGCGCTGGGCATCAAGCCGGACGTCTTCCACCTGAACGAGGGCCATTCGGCGTTCCTCTGCCTCGAGCGCATCCGGCTCCTGATGCTCGAGAACAAGCTGCCCTACGACGTGGCCTTCGAGCTGGTGAGGTCGTCCAGCGTCTTCACGACCCACACGCCGGTGCCCGCCGGCAACGACCACTTCGATCCGCAGCTCGTGCGCACCTACCTCAAACCGCTCGCCGACCAGCTCGGCATCGGCATCGAGAACCTCATCAACCTCGGTCGTCAGGACCCGTCGGACAAGAGCGAGACCTTCTGCATGACCGTGCTCGCCCTGCGCCTCGCGCAGTTCGCCAACGGCGTGAGCGAGCTGCACGGCCACGTGTCGCGCAAGATGTGGCAGCGAATCTGGCCGGGCGTGCCGGTCGACGAGCTGCCGATCAGCCACATCACCAACGGCATCCACACCCGGACCTGGCAGTGCATGGAGCTGGCGCGTCTCTACGAGCGGTACCTCGGCCCGCGTTGGTACGACAAGCCGACCAACCACATGGTGTGGGAACGGGTCGCCCGGATCCCCGACGCCGAGTTGTGGCGCGCCCACGAGCGCATGCGCGAGCGGCTGGTCGGCTTCGTGCGCCGTCGGCTGCACAAGCAGCTCGAGGCCCGCGGCGCCAACCGCGCGAACATCACGGCCGCGCGCGAGGTCCTGGACCCGGAAGCCCTGACGATCGGCTTCGCGCGCCGCTTCGCCACCTACAAGCGGGCGAACCTGATCCTGAGCGATCCGACCCGTCTCGCCCGCATCCTCAACAATCCGGCGCGCCCGGTCCAGATCATCTTCGCCGGCAAGGCGCACCCCAAGGATCATCCCGGCAAGGAGCTCATCCGGCAGATCGTGCACCTCGCCCAGCGCGACGAGTTCCGCAAGCGCATCGTCTTCCTCGAGGACTACAACATCGAGGTGGCCCGCTACATGGTGCAGGGCGTCGACATCTGGCTGAACAACCCGCGGCGGCCGCTCGAAGCCTCCGGCACCAGCGGCATGAAGGTCCCGGTCAACGGCGGCATCAACGTCTCGGTGCTCGACGGCTGGTGGTGCGAGGGTTACAACAAGGAGAACGGCTGGGCGATCGGCGCCGGCGAGGACTACGAGGACCCCGGCTACCAGGACCAGATCGAGAGCACTGCGCTCTACGAGCTGCTGGAGAACGAGATCGCGCCGATCTACTACGAGCGGTCCAGCGACGACGTGCCGCGCGAGTGGGTGCGGGTGATGAAGAACTCGATGCGGACCGTGAATGCCGAGTTCAACACCAACCGCATGGTGGAGGAATACACCCAGCGCTTCTACGTGCCCTGCATCGAGCAGTCGCGCAAGCTCTGGGAGAACGACGCGGCGGCGGCGCGCGAGCTGGCGGCCTGGCGCGAGATGGTCGTCAAGCGCTGGAGCACCGTCCAGGTCGTCGACATCGCCGCCGAGGACAAGGAAGCGCAGCCGATGGGCTCGCGGTTCCCGGTGCAGGCGACCGTGAACCTCGGCCAGCTCAGCGCCGACGACGTCCTCGTCGAGATCTACCACGGACTCCTCGACACCCAGGGCCGGATCGTCGGCGGCGAGACCGAGACGATGACGCCGGTCGGGGACGTCAAGCTCGGGCAGATCACCTTCACCGGCGAGATCCCCTGCCGGCGTTCGGGCCAGCGCGGATTCACCGCGCGCGTGACGCCGCGCAATTCCCGGTTCCCCCTGAACCGCTTCGAGACCGGCTTGATCCGCTGGTTCGGCGACGACGGCGACGGAGCGTCGCGGCCGCAGGGCTTCTGAGCCGAGTTCGCCGGCGTCCCGTGTGAGCGAGCCCGCGCTCGAGGCGGGTTCGCCGGCGTCATGCGCCAGCGGGTCCGTCCAGGCCCGGTACGAGCCGCCGCAAATCCGCCACGTAGGCTGCGAACTCGCGCCGGCCGGCGGCGGTCATCCGCACCAGCGTCTGGGGCTTCCTGCCCAGGAATTCCTTGCGGATCTCGACCAGGCCGCCCGCTGCCAGCCTGGTCAGGTGCGCGGACAGCGTGCCGTCCGTCAGGCCGAGCGCGTCGCGCAGCTCGGTGAAGACGGATCCGCCCGGCCGGACCATCAGCGCGCAGAGGATGAGGAGACGCACTCGTCCGTGGATGAGCGGCGGCAGCGGAACGCGTGCGCCGGAACCCGGCGCCGACGGCGAGGAGTCTGCCACGCCCCTGGCCTCCCTGCCGGGCTTGGCTGTTGAACGCGGCCGGCGGCCGCCAGGCCGCGGCACCGCGGGACTGCATTGCGGTCGCCGCGCTCCGTCGCGGCGACCAGGTCGACGAGGGGGGGTGGCCAGCACCCAGGACCGGTTCAGCACACCCCCCCGATTGCCGCCCGAACCTCCTGTTCGGCCCCGAGTGGGGGTCGTCGCTCCGTCCGACCCGGCTGTCCTCCTCCAGACAGGCCGCCCTCGTGGCGCCGGGATCCGCTTCCGTGCGAATGCCCGCCTGCTGGATGACATCTACTTTATAATCTCAAGTACTTTGTTCTGTCAAGTAGAAATCTGCAGGTCCCAACCGCGCCGTCGCCGCGGCGGGGATTGAGGTTGGCCCGGCCGATCGCGGTCTCTATCTTTGGGCGGTCATTGCGAGCTTGCCGAGGCCAGGGACGTCCGCCGCGCAGGCGGAGGAGGTGGGTCGATGAAGACCGGGAAGTACATCGAGATCGAGGACCAGTTCGGCGCGCACAACTACCACCCGCTGGACATCGTCGTCCGCAAGGCCGAAGGCGTGTGGGTGGAGGACGTCGACGGCAAGCGGTACATCGACTTCCTCGCCGCCTACAGCGCCGTCAACCAGGGCCACTGCCATCCGCGCCTCCTGAAGGCGCTGCGGGCCCAGGCCGCGCGCGTGACGCTCACGAGCCGCGCCTTCCGCAACGACCAGCTGCCGCACTTCTGCCGGGAGATCTGCGAGCTGACCGGTTTCCCCCGGGTGCTGCCCATGAACTCGGGCGCCGAAGCGGTCGAGACCGCGCTCAAGGCGGCGCGCAAGTGGGGCGAGAAGGTCAAGGGCGTACCGGCGGGCCAGGGCGAGATCATCGCCTGCGCCGACAACTTCCACGGCCGCACGATCACGATCGTGAGCTTCAGCACCGACGAGCAGTACCGCGACGGGTTCGGTCCCTTCACGCCCGGATTCAAGATCATCCCGTATGGCGACGCCGACGCGCTCGCCGCCGCGATCAACGAGCGTACGGTCGCCTTCCTGGTCGAGCCGATCCAGGGCGAGTCGGGGATCGTCGTGCCGCCCGCGGGCTTCCTCGCTCGTGCGCGCCGGCTCTGCTCCCAGCACAACGTGCTGTTGATCTGCGACGAGATCCAGTCGGGGCTCGGCCGGACAGGCAAGCTCTTCGCTTACGAGTGGGAGAACGTCCGACCCGACGGCGTGATCGTCGGCAAGGCGCTCAGCGGCGGCTTCTATCCCGTGAGCGCCTTCCTGAGCAGCGATGAAGTCATGAGCGTCTTCCATCCCGGCGACCACGGCTCGACGTTCGGCGGCAACCCGCTCGGCATGGCCGTCGCGCGCGAGGCGATGCGCGTGCTCGTCGAGGAGAAGCTGGTCGAGCGCAGCGCTGAGCTCGGTCCCTGGTTCATGGAGAAGCTCGCCGCCATCAAGTCGCCGAGCATCGTCAAGGTTCGCGGCAAGGGCCTGTGGGTGGGCCTGGTGCTCGACCGCAAGGCCCGCCCGTATTGCGAGGCGCTCATGCAGGAAGGGCTGCTCTGCAAGGAGACCCACGACACCGTGATCCGCTTCGCGCCGCCGCTCTGCATCACCAGGAAGGACCTCAACCTGGCGTTGCGGCGCGTGGCGAAGGTCTTCAAGAAGCTCGACGGCTGAGCCCGGCGCGAGTGCCGACCTCGCGACCTCGGCGGACTCACGGGCCCGCCGACGAGTCCCGCGCGTCCAGCGCCGCCACTTCTTCCTCGCGCAGCACGCGCTTGACCTTCAGCCGCGGCGAGCCGGTGATCAGCCGGGCGCCCTTCGCGTAGAAGACGTAGTTCCAGAGCCAGTCCCACATGACGGCGACCTTCGCGCGGAAGCTGATGAGGAACAGGATGTGCACGAGGCCCCAGAGCACCCAGGCCGGCCACCCGGCGAGGCGCAGGCGGCCGATCTCCGCCACCGCGCGGTTGCGGCCGATCGTCGCGAGCGTGCCCTTGTCCCGGTAGCGGAACGCCGGCCGCGCGCCCCCGCGGGCGTCGCCGCCGACCTCGCGCGCGATGATCCGGGCCACGTGCCGGCCGCCCTGGATCGCCACCTGGGCCACCCCGGGCAAGCCGTCGGGATAGCGCGGATCCGGGATCTTCGCGAGGTCTCCGATCACGAAGACCTCGGGGTGGCCCGGCAGCGAGAGGTCCGGCCCGACCGGCACGCGTCCGCGCCGATCGAGCTGGACGCCCAGGCTCCGTCCGAGCGGCGAGGCCTGCACGCCGGCCGCCCAGAGCACGTTCTCGGCGAGCAGGAACTGGTCGCCGATGCGCACTCCGCCCGCCTCGACGCCGGTGACCACGGCGCCGGTCCGCACCTCGACCCCCAGGCGCTCGAGGTCGCGACGCGCTCGCGCGGACAGCACGGGATCCATCCCCGGCAGCACGCGAGCGGCGCCCTCGAGCAGCACGACGCGAGCGGTCGACGTGTCGATGTTGCGGAAATCGCGGGGGATGGTGCGCGCCGCGATCTCCTGGAGCGCGCCGGCCAGCTCCACGCCGGTCGGGCCGGCGCCCACGACCACGAAGGTGAGCTTGGCGCGCCGCGCTTCCGCATCGGCCTCCTGCTCGGCCTCCTCGTACGAGAGCAGCACGCGACGGCGGATCTCGACGGCGTCGTCGATGGTCTTGAGACCGGGCGCGTGCGCCGCCCATTCCTCGCGGCCGAAGTAGCTGTGGGTTGCGCCGGTCGCGACGACGAGGTAATCGTAGCCCGCCTCGCCGCCCTCGTGCGCGACCAGGCGCCGCTCGACGTCGACCGCCCGCACCCCGTTCAGGTAGACGCGGATGTTGCGGTGCCGGCTGAGGATCCGCCGGATCGGCTCGGCGATCTCCGCCGGCGACAGCGCCGCCGTCGCGACCTGGTAGAGCAGCGGCTGGAAGAGGTGGTAGTTGGTGCGATCGAAGAGGGCGACGTCGACCGGCGCGCCGCCGAGCACCTTCGCGGCGTTGAGCCCCCCGAACCCCCCGCCGACGATGACGACGCGGGGACGCTGGCGGGCCGGGAACTCGAGACGACGGACCATCGGCGGCCTCCTCAAATACCTGACATATACGGTCATGATAAACTCGAAACCGCCGGCGTCGCCCGGCCGGCGCGAGATTTCCGGCGCGACAGCGCCGGCGGCCGGCGTTATCGTGCCTCGCAACCCGTCCCTCGCCCGCGGCCCGTCGCCAAGGAGCTGGTGCACCTCATGAGCCTGTCCCGCCCACGCGCTCTCCGCCGCGCGCCGTTCGCCATCGCCGCGGCCGCCGCCGGTCTGGTCGCCGTGTGCGCCGGCGCCGCCGGACCGACGGAACGTGGCGCCGGCCCGGTCGCCGAGGCGATCATCACCCACGCCCTCGCCGACACCTTCGCGCGCGACATCCTGCGCGAGCTGTGCGACGAGGTCGGCCCGCGCCTGGCCGGCAGCGAGGGCATGCGCCGGGCTCACGCGTGGGCGCTGCGAAGCCTCCGCGAGGCGGGCGCCGATTCCGTCTGGACCGAGCCCGTGACCGTGCCGCGATGGGAACGCGGTCGCGAGTCGGCGCGGCTCGTCGCGCCGTACGAGGCCCCGCTCGCGATGCTCGGCCTCGGCCGCAGCGAGGGCACCGGCCCCGAGGGGATCGAGGCCGAGGTGCTTGCGGTCCGCGACTGGGCCGAATTCGCGGCGCGCGCCGCCGAGGCCGAAGGCAAGATCGTGCTCTTCGCGCCGCCGTGGCAGGACTACGGCACGAACGTGGAGTACCGCAGCCGGGCGGCGAGCCGGGCCGCGCGACACGGCGCCCTGGCAGTGCTCATCCGGCCGGCCGGGTTCGGCCACAACACGCCGCATACGGGGGTCATGCGCTACGAGGACGACGCCCCGCGCATCCCGGCCGCCTCGCTCACCGAGGAGGGCGCGGCGCTGCTGGCGCGCCTGTCCCGCGCGGGCCTCGCGCCGCGCGTCGAGCTGGTCATGGAGGCCCGCAATCTCGAGGACGGCCCGTGCGCCAACGTGGTCGGCGAGCTGAGGGGACGCGAACGGCCCGAGGAGATCGTCCTGGTCGGAGCCCACCTGGACGCCTGGGACACCGGCGGCGGCGCGCACGACGACGGCGGCGGCTGCGCGATCATGGTCGCCGCGCTCGCGACGCTGCGCGATCTCGACCTGCGGCCTCGCCGCACGGTGAGGGTCGTGCTCTTCACGAGCGAAGAGTACGGCGGACACGGCGGCCGCGCCTACGTGGAGGCGCACGCCGGCGAGGTCGCCCGTCACGTGCTGGCGCTCGAGAGCGACTCCGGCACCTTCGCGCCCGCCGGCTTCTCGGTGCGGGCCGACTCGCTCACGATCGCGGCCCTCGAGTCCTATGCGGCGTCTCTCGCCCGGCTCGGAGCCGATTCGCTCTACGCGGGCTGGGCCGGCGTGGACATCGGTCCCCTGGTCGAGCAGGGCGTGCTCGGCGTGGGCCATCGCGTTCACGGCGACGAGTACTTCCGCTACCATCACAGCCCGGCCGACACCTGGGATGCCGTGCGTCCGGACGACCTCGCCGCGAACGTGGCGGCGGTCGCGGCGTTCGTCTACGCTGTCGCCGATTCGCCCGATCCGCTGCCCCGTCCGAAGGACCGCTGATCCCGTGCCTGCCTGGCTCGACCGCGCCCGCGCGCCTGGCCGGCGTTCCAGCGCCGGCGGCCCCAACGCCATCCTCGAGGGACCGATCGCGCCCACCCTGCTGGGCCTGAGCGTCCCCATGATCATGGCGATGTTCCTGGTCACGGCCTTCGGGCTGGTCGACATGATCTACCTCGGCCGGTTCAGCCGGGAAGCGATGGCCGCGGTGAGCCTCGCCTTTCCCGTCACGTACCTGCTCCACACGTTCGGCGGCGCCCTCGGCTCGGCCACCACGAGCACGTGCGCGCGGTTGATCGGCGCGGGCCGCGGCCGTGACGTGCCGAATCTCGTGCTGCACGTGATCGCGCTGTCGGTCGGACTCGCCCTGCTCCTGATCCCGGTCGGCATCCTGCTGCTCGAGCCCGCGCTGCGCGCGCCCGGTACGGAACCGCTGGTGCGCGACCTCGCCCGCCAGTACGGCGTGATCACCTTCGCCGGCGGCGTCTTCAGCCTCTTCGCGATGAACGCGAGCGCGCTCTTCCGCGGCGAGGGCGATACGGTCTTCCCGTTCAAGGTCATGGCGATCGGGCTGGTCCTGAACATCGGGCTCGACCCGCTGTTCATCTTCGGACCGGGACCGTTCCCTCGCCTCGGCGTGCTCGGCGCCGCGGTGACGACGGTCGCGAGCTTCGCGGTCGTCTCGCTCGTCGTGCTGCGGGAGCTCGCCGTGGCCCGCGACCGTCAGGTCAAGCTCGTGCGCGGCGCCTGGCGCTGGGATCCGGCGCTCGTGCGCGACCTCGGCAACGTGGCCGTGCCGGCCGCGCTCGCCAACCTGGCGTTGCCCGTGTCGGTCTTCCTGATCAATCGGATGATCGCGCCGCTCGGCACCACCGCCGTGGCGGCGTTCGGAGCAGGGCTGCGGCTGCTGAGCTTCGTGTTCCTGCCGACCCTGGGCCTGAGCCTCAGCATGATGATCATGGTCGGTCAGAACCACGGCGCCGGGCGACGCGATCGGGTCCGCACGATCACGCTCACGACCCTCAAGTACGCGCTGACCCTGCTCGCCGCGCTCGCACTGCCGGTGATGCTCTTCCCGCGCTGGGCCATGGGGCTGCTGACCGACGACCAGGCGGTGATCGAGGCCGGCTGGCGGCTGGCGCGCTGGGCCACGGTGGCGCGGCCGATGATCAGCATCGTCAACATCGCCGCCTTCTGGTTCCAGGCGAAAGGCAACGGACCCGCGGGCATGGTGCCCAACACGGTGCTGCGCGTGGTGCTCGAGCCGCTCGGCGTGTGGATCGGCCTCGCGCTGGGCGGCCTGGCGGGCGGCTGGTATGGATTCGCGATCGGCGACGCGGTCGGTGGCGTGATCTTCCTGATAATCCTGCTCTGGCGGCTGCGCGTGTACGTCCAGGCCGGCCGGCCGCCGGTCGTCCTGCAGACCTCGACCTAGGAGTCGCCCATGCGCCGACACGAGTTGCAGAGCCGGGAACCGGACCTGTTCCAGGAGGCCGCGCGCTGCGAGGTCGGCTACCTCGGGCTGGTCACGCCGGATGGCACCCCGCGCGTCGTGCCGCTGAACTTCGCCGCCGTCGGCCAGGCGCTCTACTTCCACGGCGCCCTCGCGGGGGAGAAGTGGGACCTCCTGAAGGACGGCGCTCGCGTCAGCTTCATGATGGCCCTGCCCTACAGCGTGATCCCGTCGTACTGGACGGCGAAGGAGTATGCGTGTCCGGCCACCCACTTCTTCAAGTCGGTCGACGCCCGCGGGGTCTGCGGTCCGGTCGCGGAGCCGGCGGAGAAAGCGCGCGGTCTGCAGGCCCTGATGGAGAAGTACCAGCCCGAAGGCGGCTTTCGGACCATCACTGCCGCGGACCCGCAGTACGCGAAGGCGCTGCGGGCCGTCGGTGTCTTCCGCATCGACGTCGAGAGCTGGACCGGCAAGGTCAAGTTCGGGATCAACGAGCCCGCGCGCCTGCGTCGCGTCTGGATCGCGAGGTTGCGTGAGCGCGGCCAGCCCCGCGACCTCGCGACGGCGATCGAGATCGAGAAGCAGCTGCCCCCCGGGTAGCCGCCGCGCCGGCGCCGCCCCGCGCCAGGCCGGCAACCGGCCGGCCGTTTTGGCGTATACTGGGCCTGGCCCGGCGAGCGCCGGGCCGCCGGCTTGTCTCGCGACACCAGCCGATCGCCGAATACCCGCGGAGGATTGTCATGCGACGTTTCGCGACTCTCACGTCTCTGCTGCTTGCCGCGAGCGCGGCCCTCGCGGCCGGCGACCAGCCGAACCTCGACGATATGCGCCTGCTGCGCATGCCTGACCTCCACGGGGACGCCGTCGTCTTCGTCTACGCCGGCGACCTCTGGACCGTCTCCGCGCGGGGCGGCGAGGCCCGGCGCCTCACGAGCTCGGTCGGCCAGGAGACGTATCCCAAGTTCAGCCCCGACGGCGCGTGGCTCGCCTTCAGCGGCGAGTACGACGGCAACAACGACGTCTACGTGATGCCCGCAGGGGGCGGCGAACCCGTGCGCCTGACCTTCCACCCCGGCTGGGACCGCGTCATCGACTGGGAACCTGACGGCCGGCGCGTCCGCTTCCAGACGCCGCGCGCGAGCCACACCGGCCGCGACCTGCAGCTCTTCACGGTCGACCGCGAGGGCGGCCTGCCCGAGCCGCTGATCCTGCCCACGGCGGGACTGTCGAGCTGGAGCGGGGACGGCCAGCGGATCGCTTACAACCGCATGACCGTCGAGAACCGCACCTGGAAGCGTTACAAGGGCGGCATGGCGCAGGACATCTGGATCTACGACTTCGCGAAGAACGACACGCGGCGCATCACCGACTGGGTCGGCACCGACAACTTCCCGATGTGGCACGGCGGGTCCATCTACTACACGAGCGACCGCCAGGCCGGCAAGCTCAACCTCTGGGCCTGGGACGAGGCCGCGAACGAGCACCGTCAGGTCACCTTCCACGACGAGTACGACGTCAAGTTCCCGAGCCTCGGCCCCGACGCGATCGTCTACGAGAACGGCGGCTGGCTTTACGTGCTCGATCTCGCGCAACCAGGCGGCGAGCCGCGCCGGTTGACGGTCGGCTTGCACAGCGACAACGTGTGGGCGCGGCCGGCCCTGCGCGGCGTCGACGCCTGGCTGCGCGGCGCCGACATCTCCCCCGACGGCAACCGCGCCGTCGCCGCGGCCCGCGGCGACCTGTTCAGCCTGCCGGCGAAGAAGGGCCCGGTCGTGAACCTCACCGCGACCCCCGGCATCCGCGAGCGCGAGGCGCGGTGGTCGCCCGACGGCACGACGCTCGCCTACCTCAGCGACCGCACCGGCGAGTACGAGCTCTACCTGCGACCCGCCGACGGCGGCGGCGAGGAGAAGCGTCTGACCGACGGCCTCGACGGCTGGGTCTACGACCTGCGCTGGTCGCCAGACGGCAAGCGGCTGTTGGTGAGCAACGCGGCCCTCGAGCTGCTCGTGGTGGATGCGGCGAGCGGGGATCGCCGGCGCATCGACCAGGGAGTCACCGACGCGATCACCATGACCGCCTGGAGCCCCGCCGGCGACTGGGTGGCCTACACGCGGCCCGAGAGCAACGGCTTCAACTCGCTTCGCCTCTACGAGGTCGCGACGGGCCAGGTCCACCCGGTGACCGACGACCTCACCGACGAGACCCATCCCTGCTTCGACGGCGACGGCAAGTACCTGTTCTTCGCCTCCGCGCGACACTTCAACCCCACGCTCGGCGGCTTCGACCTCCACCCGCTGTGGGAGGACCGCGACGGCCTCTACCTGGTCACGCTGCGCGAGGACGTGCCGCATCCGTTCCCATTCGAGGCGGACACGGTCGCGATCAGGGTCGACGGCGAGAACGAGGACGAAGACGAGGACGCCGACCGGAAGGACGACGACGACGAGGCCGCGACGAAGCAGCCGCTCGTGATCGACCTCGACGGCCTCGCCGACCGCATGGTGGCGCTGGACGTCGAGCCGGGCAGGTACTACGACCTGCGGTTCGCGGACGGCAAGCTCTTCTTCCTGAGCCGGCCGTTCGCGCCGGGCGGCGGCCGCGGCGACCGCGACGCGCGCGCCTCGCTCGAGGTCTACGACCTCGAGGAGCGCGAGCAGAAGACGGTGCTCGAGGAGGTCGACGGCTACGCGCTCTCGCACGACGGCCAGAAGATCCTGTACTTCCAGGAGGGCAAGCTCGGCATCGTGGACGCCAAGGCCGACCAGAAGCCGGCCGAGAAGCCGCTGCGCACGGCCGAGATGAAGGCCGTGGTCGACCCGCGCGCCGAGTACCGGCAGATGCTGCGCGACGCCTGGCGGCTCGAGCGCGACTTCTTCTACGACCCCGACCTGCACGGAGTCGACTGGGACCGCATGTGGACCCGCTACAGCGCGCTCGTGCCCTACGTGAGCCACGGAGCCGACTTCACCTACGTCGTGGGCGAGCTGATCTCCGAGCTCAACGCGGGGCACGCCTACGCGCGCCCGGGCGACCAGCCGCGCGCCGAGGAGATCGGCACCGGCCTCTTGGGCTGCGACTTCGCGCTCGACCCGGCGTCCGGCCGCTACCGTTTCGCCCGCGTCTTCACCGAGCGGGACTGGAACGGCGAGACCGACACGCCGCTGCACGGACCGGGGCGCGACGTCGCCGCGGGCGAGTACCTGCTCGAGGTCGACGGGGTCGAGCTCGCCGCGCCGCTGAATCCCTACAGCCTGTTCGTGGACAAGGTCGGCCGGCAGGTCAACCTGGTCGTGGGGCCGCGCGCCGACGGCAAGATCAGCCGCGAGATCGTGGTCGAGCCGGTCCGCGACGAGGGCGAATTGCGCTACACGGCCTGGGTCGAACGAAACCGGCGGCGCGTCGAGGAACTGTCGGGCGGCACGATCGGCTACCTGCACCTGCCGAACACCGCGATCGCCGGCCAACAGGGCTTCGCGCGCGGCTACTACGCGCAACTGCGCAAGGACGGCCTGATCATCGACGAGCGGTTCAACAGCGGCGGCTTCATCCCCGACTTCATCATGAACATCCTGCGCCAGCGGCTTGTGAATCTCTGGCGGCCCCGCTACGGCCAGGACTACCGGACGCCCGGCACCGCGTTCCTCGGACACCTGGCGATGCTCAGCAACTCCTACGCCGGCAGCGGCGGCGACGCACTGCCGTATTACTTCAAGTTCTACGAGCTGGGCCCGGTCATCGGCACGCGGACCTGGGGCGGCCTGGTGGGGATCGCCCGCAACATACCGCTCATGGACGGCGGCAACGTGACCTTCCCCGAGTTCGGCATCTACAGCCTCGACGGCCAGTGGGTCGTCGAGAACCACGGGGTCGACCCCGACATCCTGATCGACAACCTGCCGCACGAGGAGATTGCGGGCCGCGACCCGCAGCTCGAGAAGGCGGTCGACGTGCTGCTCGAGAAGATCCGCCAGGACCCGATCGAGCTGCCCGACGTCCGGCGGTATCCGTTGGATCGGAAGTAGCGGGGACCGCGTCAGGGCTCCGGATCCGAGATTGGCCTGGCCGGGGACGCGGCCGGTTCCTCCGGTCTGATGTCCCCGAGGTCCCGCTCGCCGATCTGCTGCCGCCACATGGCGAAATACAGTCCGAGCCGCTCGAGCAGATCCTCGTGCGTCCCCGTCTCCACGACGCGCCCTTTCTCGAGCACGTAGATCGTGTCGGCGTGGGCGATCGTGCTCAGGCGGTGGGCGATGAGCAGGACGATGCGCCGGCGATCGGCCGACAGCCCGCGGATGACGGCCGTGATGTCCTTCTCGGTCAGCGAGTCCAGCGCCGACGTCGCCTCGTCGAAGATCAACAGACGCGGATCGCGCAGCAGGGCGCGGGCGATGGCGACGCGCTGGCGCTCGCCGCCCGACAACCGCGTGCCGCCCTCGCCCAGCCGGCTGTCCAGCCCGTTGGCCGCCCGCTCCAGGATGCCCAGCGCCGACGCCTTCGCCAGCGCGGCCAGCAGGTCCTCGTCGGTGGCGTCCGGCTTCACGAACTGCAGGTTCTCGCGGATGGTGCCGGAGAACAGCTGCGGATCCTGGGTGACGAAGCCGATCTGCCGGCGAACCGGATTGTAGCGCAACGCGTTGACCGGCACGTCGTCGATGTAGATCGTGCCCTCGATCGGCGTGTAGAGGCCGACCAGCAACTTGACCAAGGTCGACTTGCCGGAGCCCGACGGCCCGACGAAGGCGATGGTGTCGCCGAGCTTCGCCCCGAACGAGATGCCATCGATCGCGTTCGCCAGCGCCTTCCGGTGCCGGAAGACGACCTTCTCGAAGCGCAGGCTCTCCAGCTCGCCGATCTCCACCGGCTCGTCCGGCCTCCGCTCGATCGACTTCTGCATCAGCAGCTCGAACGACTGGAGCGCCGCCTCGGCCTCGCGATACTGCAGGATGAAGCTGCCGATCTGCTGCAGCGGACCGAAGATGGCGTTGATGATGATCTGGAGCGAGACCAGCTCGCCCGCGGAGAGGACGGCGCGGAAGATGAGCCACAACAGGATGAAGAGGATCGATTGCTTGAGGAGGTTGATGATCGCTCCCTGGAGGTAGGCGAGCGTCCGCACGCGGCGCACTTTCTCCATCTCCAGGTCGAAGATCCGCTGGGTGTATCCCTGCATCCGCCTGATCTCGGGAAAGGTCAGGCCCAGGCTCTTGACGAGCTCCACGTTGCGCAGCGACTCGGTCATCGTGCCGTACATCCGTCGCGTCTCGCGCACGATGGCCCGCTGCGTCGTCCGGATCTGCCGGCTGAGCAGACCGGTCAGCCCGCCCAGCACCAGGACGCCGATGAAGAACACGGGGATGAGCAGCCAGTGCTTGGCGACCGCGTACCAGATCAGGAAGCCCATGCCGACGATGGTCGAGAAGAGGACGTTGACGCCCGCGTTGATGAAGCGCTCGGTGTCGTTGCGGACCTTCTGCAACAGCGCCACCGTCTCCCCGCTGCTGCTGTCCTCGTACTCCTGATAGGTGAGGCGCAGCGTCTGGCGCAAGCCGTCGTCGAAGAGCTGCCTGCCCGACGACTGCACGACGTAAGCCAGCACGTAGTCCTGGCACGTCTTGGCCAGGCGCGCGGCCAGAGCGATGCCGACCGCGATGCCGAGCCAGCCCAGGGCGCCGCGCACCAGCTCCCCTTCCGGTCGCCCCGCCGGGTCGAGGACGTAGTCGTCGATGATCCGCCCCAGGATGAGCGGGTCGACCAGCTCCAGGATCTGCGCCGCTCCCGCCAGCAGGAGGGAGATCGCGATCCGCCCGCGCAGGGGGCGGAGGTAGCGCCAGAGGATCTTCATCGTCACCCTTCCCTCTCGAGCCATCGCGGAGCCGACCAGCCGGGAGTGAGCGTACCACCGCGGCCTCCGCCTTGCCTCGGTCGGAAGCAGAATCCTCCGCCGCCCGTCTCGCCGGCAGGCGGCGGCACGCTCGTCCCCTGGCCGCCCACGGCCGTCTCGAGTATCCTCCGCCCGGAACCCAACCGCAGGAGCCGCCCATGAACACCACTTCCCTCGACCTCGCCGGCCGCCGCGCCCTCGTGACGGGTGCGAGCCGCGGCCTTGGCCGCCACATCGCGATCCTGCTCGCGCAGCACGGCGCTCGCGTCGCGCTCCACTGCCGCGCCGTCGAGCACCCGGCGCGCCTGATCGCGGACCACCTGCCGGGCAAGGGCCACGCCGTCGTGACCGCCGACCTCGCCGACCTCGACCAGGCTGCGGCCCTCCCCGGCCGCGCCGCGGCGGCGCTCGGCGGCCTGGATATCCTGGTCAACAACGCGGGGATCTACGAGCGCATGCCCGCGGCGGGCGAGGACCTCGTGCGCTGGCGCGACCTCTGGGAGCGCACGATCGCCGTCAACCTCACGGCGCCGGCCCTGATCTCGGCCGCCGCGGTCCCGCTGCTCGCCGAGCGACAGGGTTACATCGTGAACGTGTCGAGCCGCGGCGCCTTCCGCGGCGAGCCCGAGGCTCCCGCTTACGGCGCGAGCAAGAGCGGCCTGAACGCCCTCGGCCAGTCGATGGCCGTGGCGCTCGCGCGCCGCGGCATCAAGGTGATCACGGTGGCGCCCGCCTGGGTGGAGACGGACATGACCCGCGACTACCTCGCGAGCCCGGAGGGCGACCAGATCCGCGCGCAGTTCCCCGGTGGCCAGGTCGTCGATCCGGACGACCTCGCCTGGACCGTCCTGCTCGCGGTGAGCGGCCGCGCCGACGCGCTCACCGGCGCGGTGATCGACCTCAACAGCGCGAGCTATCTGCGCTGAGCGCGGCGCGGCCCCGGATCGCGAGATCCAGGGCCGCGCGGTGGTCAGCCGGGCGGGAGATCAGAACACGAAGCCCGCCATGGCGCTGAACGTGCGGTCCTTGAGGTCGTCGTCGATGTCGATCAGGTCGTCGACGACCGCCTTGTTGAGCGCGCTCATCCCGATATCGTAGCGGAGATCGACGATCAGCCGCTCCGCGATGGTCACGTCGACGCCCACGATCAGGCTCCAGGACACGTTCTCGGTCTCGTCCTTGACATCGAAGGTCTCGCCGTTCTCGTCCTCGTACTCGGCTTTCATCGTGAAGGACACCGCAGGGCCCGCGTAGATCGAGGGCGCGATCGCGGGGACGGGCAGCCGGAACTTGGCGAGGATCGGGACCTCGATGGCGTGCACGCTGAAATCATACTCCTCTGTCGCGGTACTCAGAGGCTTGCCGTCGGCGTAGCCTTTCGTGGTGTAGAGGATCTCCCCCTGCACGTTCAGGCCGGGATACCAGAGGTTCACGAACAGGCCGCCCACGAAACCCGTGCGATTCGACGAATCGAGGTCGTCCAGGTTGACGTTCGAGAGGTTGACGCCGCCCTTCACGCCGAACGCTGGCATGGTCTGGGCGGCCGCGATACCGGCGGTCAGCGAGACGCCGACCAGGACGATCAGGAGCTTGCGAAGCATGGTTCCACCTCCGTGAGGGATCGAAGCTATCGGTGCGGCCGGGGGATCCACCGGCCAGTTGCCGTCGGTCGAGGTCGCTCGCTGGAGAGCGTACCAGCGTGAGCCCGGGCGGCAACGGAAATCGTCCCGGCAAGGTCAAGGTTAGAACCACCAACCGGCCGTCAGGATCCAGGTCCGGTCGAACGCCGACGCGCGTTCTTGCATCTGGGAGATCAGGTCGTCGAATTCGGGGTAGGCGAAACGCGTCAACCGCGTGAAACCATGCTGGTAGCGCACCTCGAGATCGACGCGGCCCAGCCGCGCGCCGCCGCCCACGACGAGACTCCAGGACAGGGTCTCGTCATGATCGGTGACGTCCGCCCAGCTCTCGGCGCCGAGTTCGCGGATCTCCGCTTTCAGGAGGATGTCCGCCGCCAGGCCGGCGAACACGCGGGAGTCCAGGCGCTCGGCGGTCAGCCAGTAGCTCACGAGCACGGGGAACGACAGGACGTGCCGCCGGCCGTCGAGGTCGATCGACTCCCAGAGCGTGCCCCCCTCGAAGCCCTTCCGCAGGTACCAGGCCTCGGGCTGGAGCGAGAAATCGTCGCCGAGCGGGACCCGCGCGCCGGCGCCGAGCGCCAGGCCCTCGCGGGCGTCGCTGTAGAGATCGTCCTGGTGCACGGTGGCCGAGGTCAGGCCGGCGTGCAGCACGAGCTCGCGAGACGTCGCCGAAGCGGCGCCGCCGGCGAACAGGCAGACCGCAGCGAGGATGGACAAGCGACGCATGGACGGAGCACCTCCGGGAATCGGCGCCGGACAGACCCGCCGGCGCCCTGCCTGTTTCTGCGCGTCAGGACGCCGCCGAGTCTAGCAGCCGGAGATCACGGGCGCATCACGAAGATTCCCGGCGATCACCGCGCGAGCCGCCGCCGGACTTCCTCGAGGAGCGTGGCGATCTCCCGGTTCTGCGGCGCCAGCGCCCGCGCCTGCTCCAGGTCGGCGACCGCGCCCGGCAGATCCTCCAGATGGAATCGCAGCAGGCCGCGGTTGTACCAGGCGACCGCCAGGGTCGGATCGAGTCGGAGCGCCCGCGCGAGCGAGGCCATGGCCAGCTCGGGCTCGCCGAGGTGGATGTGCGCGAGGCCGAGATCGCTCCAGATGGTCGGGTCGGCGGGCGCGAGCCGCGACGCCCGCTCGAGCACGGGGCGGGCGCGAGCCGGTCGCTCGGCCACGAGGTAGAGGTGGCCGAGGGCGCGCAGGGTCGCCACGTCGTCGCGCCGCTGGAGGTCGAACCAGCGAAGCGCCGTCTCGAGATCGAGGCGGGCCTGGGCGAGCTGATCCGGCGCCTCGGCGAGCACCAGGCCGCGGTCGCGCCGGGCCCAGGCGGCGTCGATGTCGAGCCGCACGCAGGTGCCCGCCGCGTCGACGGTCGCCGAGGCCCAGAATTCCCGCTGCGCCGGCGTCTCGGCCTGCTGGAAGCGCGCGAACGCGAGCGCCGTGTAGGCGCTCACCGAACCGGTCACGTAGTATCGATCGAAGGCGAGCCAGACCGGCAGGGCCTCGTCGGAATCCCGGCCGCTCAGGACCGGGCCGTCGACCCGCTTCACGACGGTCCGGTCCAGGTTCGGTACGAACGCGGCAGCGAACTCGTACTGACGCTCGGCCAGCCACCAGTTCTCGAGCACCTCCTCGACCGCGCCGAAGTCCCGATAGCATTCCGAGGCGCGGACGGTCGCCATCCGCATCCCGCCCTTGACGAAATCCTCGGTGCCGTAGCTCGCCGCTCCGCCCGCGCCCGTGAAGATGCCGTGTGCCGATTGCGGCCCGCCGCGGCGCCAGAACGAGACGGCGTAGATCCAGTGGGCGCGATGGTCGCGCTGGGCGAAGCGGAAGGCGATGTCCTCGGCGCGCCGATTGCGGCCCAGACCCGCCAGGTGCAGCGCCCGCAGCAACTGCACCTCGTCCTGGTCGCCGCCCCAGGCGTCGGCGCTGTCGGTCCAGGCCAGGCCTCGCTTCCATTCGCCGCGGTCGTAGCGCAGCCAGGCCTCGCAGATCGCCGCGCCGACCGCCACCGGCTGCCGCCGATCCGACAGGTACGGCAGCGCGGCGCGGCAACCGGCAAGGGCATCCTCGGTCTGCTGGTAGTCGCCGAACCAGCGGGTCCGCTCGGCGAGCCAAAGCCACGCATCGGCGCGGGTCGGATCCAGCCCGACCGTCGTGCGGAGCGTCTGGAGCTCGGTCGCGAGACCCGCCGGCGAGGCCAGGCGCGCGGCCCACCGCGCCGCCTCGTCGACGCGATCGGCGCGCTCGTCGGCGGGCAGCTCGAGGAACTCGGCGAGTCCCAGGGAATCGGCCCCGGCCGCGAAACGCAGGGATTCCAGATCATCGCCGGCGACCCTGGCCCGGTGCTGGCAACCGGCGAGCACCGCGAGGGCGAGGACGCCGGCGAAGGTCGCCGCCAGCCGCGGGCGCGCCGCTCGCCGGCTCGAAGAACGCGCCCGGCGAGACCGGTCGGTCATCCGATACCCCTCCGCGAAGCGGCGCGGCCCTCTCAGCGGAACAGGCGCTGGAGCCAGCTGCCCTTCTCGACCGCGGTCGCCGCCAGGAGATCGACGCGGCCCAGTTCGTAGCCGTCCAGGAGCACGACCAGCTGCCCGAGCTTGTCGCCCTTCCCGATCGGAGCGTTCACCGGCGCGTTGATCTCGCGACGCTGGTCGAGGTCACCCTCGCGGCCGCGGGGCACGGCGACGTCCAGGGCCGCAGCGTAGACGATCCCGACGTCGGGTTCCTTGCCGCCCCGCACCGCCACGGTCCCCTCGGCGACCTGTCCCGCGGCGGCGATCACCGGGACCTGGCGATACAGGTTGAATCCGTAGGTCAACAGGCGCGTCGTCTCGGTGGCGCGGCCGCGATCGGTCGGACAGCCCATGACCACCGAGAGGAGGCGCACGTCCTTCTGGACCGCGGTCGCGGTGACGCAGTAGCCGGCCTGCTCGGTGTAGCCGGTCTTCAGGCCGTCGAGCCCGCGGAACTTGCCGACCAGATGATTGGGGTTGTAGAGCGTGAACGCGCCGCCGCGGAACGGCGCCGAACCCTGGCTCGACCATTCCAGCGACTTGGGATGCTGGAGCAGAGCGCGGCCGAGGATCGCCAGGTCGCGCGCGGTGGTCACGTCGGGCGACTGGCCGCGGCCGGCCGGCAGGCCGTGGACGCTGTGGAACTCCGTCCTGGTCATGCCCAGGTCGCGGGCCTTGTAGTTCATGAGGTCGACGAACGCCTCGATCGTGCCGGCGACGTGCTCGGCCAGCGCCGCGGTGGCGTCGTTGGCCGAGTGGATCGCGAGCGCGGCGAGGAGCTCCTCGACCGTGAACCGCTCCCCCTGCTTCAGGTAGACCTGGGAGCCGCCCATGCGGCTCGCGCGGGCCGAGACGGTGACGGTGTCGGTGAACGCGAGCTCGCCCTCTTCGATGCGCTCGAGCAGGATCAGCTCGGTCATCATCTTGAGCATCGAAGCCGGCTGTCGGGGCAGATCGATGTTCTTGCCGGCCAGCGGGACGCCGGTGCGGGTGTCCACGAGGATGGCGGCGACGAAGTCGCCGTCGACCGGCAGCAGGGGCGGGTCCTCGGCCGCCGGCGCGATCGCGACGAGCCCGCAGGCGAGAACGACGGGGAGCAGTACGCAAGTCCGATTGGCTCGGGTGACCAGATCCATCTGATTCATGCCGTCCTTTTGTGCTGGGGTGAGAACCCGTTCGACGTTAACGTCGCGAAGGGGAATGTCAAGATCCACTGCCGCCGCCGCCGACCGGGATCGCGGGCGCCGCGGCGCCCCACGCCAGGACCCGCGCCGGGAAGTCGGTGAAGATGCCGTCGACGCCGAGGCGGACCATGAGGTCGTACTCCCACTGGGAGTTGATCGGGAACACCCGGACGGCCAGGCCGCGCGCGTGGGCGGCCTCGACCAGGCGCGCGCGCGCCGACCAGCGCGAGACGTGAATGGCCTCGGCGCCGAGCCGGTCCGCGGTCTCGAGGACCTCGCCGCCGGCGCCCTTGCCCGCGAGCGGAGCGACCGGAATCGCGGGCTCGCGCTGGCGCGCCTCGTCGAGGACGTCCCAGTCGAAGCAGGAGAGCAGGAACTGATCGGGTCGCCAGGCGCCGCCCGCGACGGCGTCCCGCACGATGGCCAGGACGGGCGCGAGCGTGCCGGCGCCCTTGAGCTCCACGTTGATCCGCGCGCGGCCGACGGCCAGCTCCAGGACCTCCTCGAGGAACGGGATCCGCTGGCCCTTGCCGGCGTCGAGCGCCCGCAACTCGGCCAGCGTGTGCGCGGTCAACGGTCCCGTGCCGTTGGTCGTACGTTCGAGCGTCGCGTCGTGGATGACCAGCAGCCGGCCGTGGACGAGGTGCACGTCCAGCTCGAACCAGGTCGCGCCCTGCTCGAGAGCGCGCGCGAACGCCCGCAGGGTATTCTCGGGCTCCTGGCCGCTAGCGCCTCGATGGGCGATGCAGACGGGCGTCTCGGCGCCTCGCGACAAGCGGGATACGGCGGGCATGGAACTCCGGTCTCCAGCAGAGCGCGGTCACGGCCGGACCGCCGGAGGGCCGACGGCGGCCATCGAGCCTACGCTCTCAAGAAACCGCCGCCGGCGCAAGTCCGAAGGACGAAAACGGACCGATCGGCGCTCCCGAGGCCCCTGCGGCGAACCTAGCGCCTGCTCAGGCGACCGCCGGCCATCCTCACGAGGACCGGATCGAAGCGCGCGACCCGGCGCACGAGCTCGGTCTGCGCCGCCATCACGCGTTCGATGTCCTTGTAGGCCTGCGGCGCCTCGTCGAGGTCGGCGCCCAGGACCTCGACGCCGCGCAACCGCAGCAGGTCCGCGACCTCGTCCGGCTGCAACCGCCGCCTGGCCTCGGCGCGCCCCATGGCCCGGCCGGCGCCGTGGCTCGCCGAACGCAGGCTCGTCGACTCGCCCAGCCCGCGCACGACCCAGCCCGGCGTGGCCATGGAGCCGGGGATGACAGCGAGCTGGTTCAGGCCGGCCGGCGTGGCGCCCTTGCGGTGCACGATGACCTCGCGGCCGCCGTGTTCCTCGCGCCAGGCGAAGTTGTGGTGGTTCTCGACCCCGGCGATCGCGCGCGCACCGAGCGCGGCCAGCACGTGGCGGTGGATGAGCTCGTGGTTGGCCGCCGCGTAGTGGCCCATGAGCTCCATGGCGCGCCAGTATTCCTGGCCGGCGTCGCTGCGCAGGTCGAGCCAGGCCAGACGGCGCAGGCGCGGCGGCAGCTCGGGATGCAGATCCGCCGCCAGGCGAGAGTAATGCTCGGCGACCTTGAGACCGGGGTGGCGGCTGCCGGAATGGCTGAGCAGCGCCAGGTAGACCCCAGGCTGCAGGCCGAGATCGGCCCGCTCGAGCACGAGCCGGCCGAACTCCACGAAATGGTTGCCGCTGCCGCTGGTGGCGAGCTGAGACCAGGCGTCGTCCTTCAGCCGCGCGGTGACCGGGCTGACCGTCCAGTCCTCGTCGAGGACGTCGTGCGTACGCCGGCGGCCGGGCTCGAAGGCCGCCCCGGTGCCGAACCGCGTCTCGCGTTCGAGCGCCTCGCGCAGCGCGTCCCGGCGGGTGTCCAGGGTCGCGGGATGCCAGTCGAGGACCGTCAGGCGCATGCGGCAGGCGATGTCGACCCCCACCGCGTAGGGAATGACTGCCTGCTCGGTCGCGAGCACGCCGCCGATCGGCAGTCCATAGCCGACGTGCGCGTCCGGCATGAGCGCGCCGGCGGACGCGACGGGCAGGCCGGCCGCGTCGCGCATCTGCTCGATCGCGGCCGCGTCGATCTCGGCGCCCCACTGGCGCCACGGCGCCGGCCCGCCGGAGCGCTGCGGACCGCGCCGGGACGCGCCGGCGCCTCGCCGCACGGCCGGCGACCGGACAGGGTCCGCGGCCAGCATCCTGGCCGGCGGTCCCCATACCTCGTCGGCCGCGAGCGCCGCCGGGTCGCGCAGCAGGCGCTCGATCGCAACCTGCTGCGCCTCGCGTCCGGCGCCGCGGCGGACGGCCTCGCGGCAGGCGTACCGGACCGCCTGCTGCACACGGGGATCGCGCAGGCCGAGCTTGCGGAGGTCCCTGGCTTTCAGGGGTTTCGGCATGAGGATGTCATAAACAGGATTGCGGCGCGGGGCAAGCGTCCAGGCTCCGTCGCCGGCTCGGCGCGAGGATCGCCGCGAGCGGACGCCCTCCTCGCGCCGCCCGGTCATCCTCGCGCCGCGAACTCGGGGACGAGCCCCTCGATTTCCGCCTGCAACTGGTCCAGCCGGGCCAGGAAGGCGGTGCGCCGATCGGCGACCAGCTCGCGGGCGAGCTCCCGGTAATGCGCGACGCCCGACCGGAGATTCTCGAAGCACTCGCCGACGCTCCTCGCGATGCCGCCGTCCGGAGCGGTGGCCAGCCGGCGGACGTCGTCGCGCAACCGGTCCACGTGGAGCGACAGTTCCTTGAGCAGCATGTGGGGCCGGTCGGCATCGAGCGGCAGCTCGCCGCGCCCGTAGATGTGGTCGACCATCTCGGCCAGGGACGCCGCGCGCCGGAAGTAAGCCAGGTTCGGACCGCAGCAGACCGCGGTCCGGGCGTCGGGGTCGATCCCGCGGGGTCCGGTCGCGCCGCCGGCCAGGTCGTGACAGATGCAGGCCTTGGCGACGACAGCAGCTTCCCGGCGCGCGCGCTCGGCGGCCGAGCAGGCGAGGGTCGCGATCTCCGCGAGCTTGTGGCGCTGGTAGATGCGGCTCGCCGTGCAGATCGGTTTGGCCGTGAACTCCGTGTTCGAGACCAGGTAACCCTTCGGACAGCGGCTGCCGGGTTCGCCGAGCGCGATCCGGCGCCGCCGCGCGACTTCGCTCGGGGACGTCACGAGCGACCAGAACGGAACGCCGAGCGGCGACGAGTCGCTCAGCCTGATGTCTTCCTCGCCAGCCTGCTCGAGTCGCGCCAGGGTCTCGGCGTCGATGTTGACCACCTCGGGGACGAGTAGAAACGGGGTGCCCCAGCCGGTGCCGTCGACGCCGTAGCGGGTCCTCAACAGCGCGTCCTCCTCGGCCGTGCCGATCCCTCCCTGGACGGTGATGCGTGCCGGCGCGGGCTCCGGCCGATCGCCGCGACCGAGCGCCGCCAGGGCCTTGGCGCGCACCGCGCGCAGATTCTCCGCCAGGTTTCCGCGCTCGCGCTGGAACTCCGCGAGGATCGGTCCCAGGAGCTGGCCCTTGCCGCCGAATGCGTGGCCTCCGCAGTTCAGGCCCGATTCGATCCGGAACTCGGAGACGTGGAGGCCGAGCCGGGCCAGCAGGTTTCCCTGGATCATCGCGGATCGGAAGTCGTTCACCTTCAAGATGATGCGCTTGCGCAGGTCACCCCGCTCGTCGGGGAAGACATCCGAGAATTCGGCCAGGTAGGAGAACAGGCGCCGGTTCAAGCCGGCCGAGAAGACGACCGAGCTTCGCAGGCGGCTGTTCATGAATCCGCGCAGCGCGGCGAGCGCATCCGAGCCACGCTCGGGCAGCGGCCGTCCTTGGCGGTCCCGATCTCGGTCCAGCTTGGTCATGATGTTCACGTCGATGGAGCCGGACACCACCCGGCGGCGTAGCTCCGCCTGCAACGCCGCGCGCCGGTCGGGATCCGCCAGGGTCTGCATGTGGCGGTAGAGGTCCCTCAACGGGGACGGCGGCAGCAGCTCGAAGTACCGGACGATGTCGCTGCCCGCCTCGAACCGGGCCTCGCGCACGCGGGCGATCTGCCGTTCGACCAGGCGGTCCAGCAGGTCGAGATAGCCGGTGATGCGGCGGGCGCGGGCGTCGGGCTCGCGATCGCCGATGGGCTCGCACGGTTCGCCCTGATCGGCGCTGATCCGCTGCCTCATCTGCTCGATCAAGACGTCGTCCACCAGCGAGATCACCGAGGAGATGCCGAAGCGCGCCACCTTCAGCGGCGCGTCGATCGTGAATCCGGTGCCCATGACGGGAATGTGGAAGGAATGGACTGCGGCGGCCTGATCCACGGCGGCTCCTCGGTCTGGGTGGCGCGACTGAACGACGCGGAGCGCAGGTCAGGTCGGTGTCACGTGAGTTCAAAGTACTCGCCAAACCCCAGGAACGCCAGCGCCGTCGCTCCCGCCGGCGGCGTGGCGAGGCGCGACCGGCTCATTCGGCGCGGTAGGCGCCGGTGCCGCGAACGGCGAGGACTTCGCCGAAGTAGACGCGATGGTAGTCGTCCTGCGGGTAGTGGGACGCGATCGCCGGATCGAGGAAATGCGCCGGATCGAGATCGTCCCGGTAGATCTTCCGGCACTCGACGATCAGATCGGCCTCGGCGAATCCCGGCGCCGCCACGACCAGCGACGGGACGGGCGTCAGTCCCGACTCCCGCACCTTGTCGACGTCGCGTCCGGATCGCGCGCCCAGGTACTCGAGGATCGGGCGGCACGCCTCGGGCAGGGCGCAGAGGGTGAACGTGTCGTACGCCTCCATGTACTCGAAGGTATGGCGGGAAGGCCGCACGACGACCTGGGCGAACGGGCGGTTCCAGATCGTCCCGAAGCTGCCCCAGGAGACGGTCATCATGTTGAAGCGCCCCGCGGACAGGTCGCCGGCCGTCAGGAGCAGCCACCCGGTGTCCCACAGGAGATGGCAGCGAACCTGGAAATCGTCGATCGGGATGCGTGGCAATTCCATGGAGATTCCTCGCGGCAGTCGTTGGAGTCGCCGGACGGCGCGAGGATAGCAGATCGGCCGCGACGGAGCCAGCCGCAGATCAGCGCGCGCCCTCGAGGTGGACGAGCAAGGAGTCGTACTCGGCGACGAGCTCCCGCTCGCGGTACGCGAACGTGCCGATGACCATCGCGAGGTTGCCCTGGTTGGCCACGATCGCCTCCGTGCCGCCGCGGAACAGCTCCGCGTAGATCAGCTCGCCGGCGGTGCGCGCCTGGTGCTCGTAGCGATCCTGACTGGCGTAGACCCGCGACAACGCGAGCACCTTCGCGTAGTCGAGGTGTTCGAGCGCCCCCGTTTCGCCGGCCGTGTCCCAGGCTGTCCGGAACACCCGCGCCGGCGAGATGAAGCCGCGCGGGAAATCGCGGGCCTCCAGCCGGGGTTCCTGCGGGCCGCGGCCGTAGATGCGGCTCATCCGCTCCTCGTGGTACTCGCCCGCGGCGAGGACGCCCTCCCGGTTGCTCCGCAGCTCCTCGGCGATCGCGGCCAGCGCGCGGTCGGCGTGGGCCCGATCCGCGCGGTCCTGCCGCCATTCGTTCGCTGCGAGCGCCAGCACGACGCCGAGCACCACGAAGAACGCCTCGAACAGCGCGGTGGTGACGATCTGACGGCGAGGGCTGGGCACGCCGGCTCCCTGGGAACGGGTGTGCGACCGGCGGTCCCGGGCGACCGCCATCGCGAGGTTCGAGGCTCCCGGATGCGCCGCGTCAGGACGCGGCGATCACGCGTGGTCGTTCCTGCCGAACGTCCGATAGACCGCGGCCCCGATCACGCCGCCGACGATGGGCGCCACCCAGAATAGCCAGAGCTGCTCGAGCGCCCAGCCGCCGCCGAAGACGGCCACGCCCGTCGAACGCGCCGGGTTGACCGAGGTGTTCGTGACCGGGATCGAGATCAGGTGGATCAGGGTCAGGGCGAGGCCGATCGCGAGACCGGCGAATCCCTGCGGGGCGCGCTTGTCGGTCGCGCCCATGATGACGATCAGGAACATCGCCGTCATCACGATCTCGCAGACGAGCGCCGCCAGGAGACCATAGCCGCCCGGCGAGTGCGCGCCGTAACCGTTGCACGCGAAACCCGCGCTCGCCGAGAACCCGGCCTTGCCGCTCGCGATGACCAGGAGGATCCCGCCGGCCACGACGCCGCCGAGCACCTGGGCGACGACGTAGCCGGGCACGTCCTTGGCCGCGAACCGTCCGCCTGCCCACAGGCCGCAGGTCACCGCGGGATTGAGGTGGCAGCCGGAGATGTGGCCGATGGCGTAGGCCATCGTCAGGACGGTCAGACCGAAGGCGAGTGCGACGCCCAGTAGACCGATCCCGACCTGCGGGAACGCGGCGGCCAGGACAGCGCTGCCGCAGCCGCCGAGGACGAGCCAGAACGTGCCGAAGAACTCAGCGAGAAGTCGTTTCGACATGAGCTACCCCCTTTGGCAAGCGTGAGCGACGGGGGTATGATCGAGGAAGGTCGCGAGCCTGTCTATCGATTAATGACAGGGACGCCGCGATCGAACCGGCCGATCGCAGCGGCGGCCCGGACGCCGGCAGGGGGCGACGCGCCTCGCCGCCGTCGCGCGCGCCGTCTCAGCGGTTCGTCTCCCGGTTCGACCGCCGGCGCCTCGCGATCAGCAGCCCGTAGATCGCCGCGTTCGCCAGGATCACACCGGCGCCGAGCGCGAGCTGAGCCGAGCGGGTCAGCCCCTCGGGGTAGATGATCGGCGACAGGTAGTGGGCGATGAAACCCTCCGCGTAGCCGGTCTGGCCGCCGAGGACCCGCCAGTGGTTCTCGAGCGGAGTCAGCGGACAGATCCAGCCCGTGAACTCGATCGCGATCCCCCACGCGGCGCACGGCAGGTGAACCCAGGCCGCTCGCGGCCAGCGCAGCGCGAGCAGGCCGCCCGCGATCACGAAGGCGATGAACAGGAGGTGCAGCACGACGGCGATGTCGGCGAGGAGACGGAGGGGCATTCGGTCCTTTCGACGCGCGGCGCTCAGGCTCTCGTCGCCCGCCTCATCGCGCGAACGCACTCCGAGCGCGCCGGCAGCTGCGCCCGCGCGGACTTCAGCTCGCGCTCGTCCAGGTACGAATAACGGCCGACGGTGCTGCGGCGTACGTTGTCGAAGGCGGCGGACACGCCGCAGCCTATGTCTGGACTGACGAAGCGCAGCTCCGTCGACAGATGGATCATCAGGTCGACCTGCCCGGAGCGAGGTCGGCCGCAGCCCGGCGCGCGGGGCCGAGTCGTTTGCGGCGGCAAGCTCCATCCCGACGCCGTGCTGGATGCCGGGATTGCGCGATCGAAGGACGGGCGGGAATGTAGAGACATCCGGCCGTTGCGACCACGGCCAGACTGCGAGGTTAAACAGGAACTCTTTTGGATACACCGCCATTGAAGGGTGGATTACAATGAACCAGATTCGCGATCGCTGCCCTGCCGGCGGTCGACCAGGCCTCCACGAGAGGAACTCGATGCGGCCTCTCCACCGCCAACTCGTGGTTCGCGCCGTCCTGCTGCAGATCGCGCTCGCGCTCCTCGCGAGCGTGGCGGGCCGCGCGGCGGAGACGCCTGACCGCGTTCTCGCCACTGAAGATTTCAGCTTGCGGAACTACGCCGGCAAGGTGGTCCTGGTCGATTTCTGGGCCTCCTGGTGCAAACCCTGCGCGCTGTCTTTGCCGTGGCTCTCGAAGCTCGCTGCGACGTATTGCGACGAGGGGCTGGTTGTCGTGGCCGTCAACGTCGACAAGAAGCTCGCGGCCGCCGAGTCCTTCCTCGCGGTCCTCGACCCCCGGGTCGTCGTGGTCCACGACTCCGAAGGCAAGCTGGCGGCCGCCCATGAACTCGAAGGAATGCCCAGCTCGTTCCTCTACGACCGCACGGGGAAGCTGCGCGCGCAGCACGTGGGATTCCTCCCGGCCGAGGCCGCGAACCGCGAGCAAGCCGTCACTGATCTCCTGCACGAGGAGGCGACTCCGGATGCGCATTAAGAGCGTGCTTGGCTTGAGCGCCCTGCTCGCGATCGGCCTCGGTGCCGTGGGTGGCTGTGCGAGCATGGGTGTCGAGCCGTGGGAGCGCGACCTGCTGGCCGAGCCCGGCATGCAAGTCGACCCCAATCCGCTCGTGACAGCCCTCGACGAGCACATCTACTTCAGCAAGGAAGCCGCGAGCGGCGGACTGGCTGGGGGCGGGGGCGGCTGTGGCTGCAATTGACGTGCGCAAGGCGCTGGTCGCCGCGTGCGCGGTCCTCGGTGTGTCCGGCCCGACCGCCCGCGCCACCGAGATCGAGACTGCGGTCCTCGGTTACACCGAACCGAGTCGCGTCTCGGCCCTGGAGGCGGTCACCGACCTGCGGCACGCGTTCGCGGACGGTAAGGAAGTGAACTTCCGCCTGGTCCTCGACGCCTTGACCGGCGCCTCGGCCAGTGGCGCCACGCCGAGCTCCCGGGTCCAGGTCTTCACGCGTCCATCGGGCAGCGGGTCGTACCAGACGGCGCCGAGCGAGACCCCTCTCGACGACACCTTCCGCGACACGCGGGTGGCGCTCAGCGGCGGATACGCGATGCCGCTGGGCCGGGTGACGACCTGGGACGCGGGCCTGTACGGCTCCACCGAGCACGATTACACGTCGCTCGGCGTCAACACCAGCCTGGCCCGCGATTTCGACAAGCGCAACACCTCGGTCGCGGTGCGCGCCGCCTACTTCGACGATACGATCAACCCGGAGGGCGGCCGGCCCGAACCGTTCGGCGCGATGCAACCGGCCGGGCAGGCGCAACCGCGCCTGACCGGCGATGGTGCGAAGCAGACCCTCGACCTCGGCGTGAGTCTCACCCAGGTCGTGGATCGCAAGACCGTGGTCCTTCTCGACTACACGTTCAGCCAGGTCGACGGCTACCAGACCGATCCGTACAAGTTCCTCAGCCTGGTCGACCCGGTGACCGGCGATCCCGGCGAGTATCTCTTCGAGAATCGTCCCGACGCCCGCAACAAGCACATCGCCTACGGCCGCTTCGTGCGCCACCTCGGCCGCGACAACCTGCGCCTCTCGTATCGCCTCACGGACGATGACTGGAACGTCACGTCGCACACCGTCGAGTTGCACTACCGCTGGAACCTCGGCGCCGGCCATTATCTCGAGCCTCATGGTCGCTACTACACGCAGACGGCGGCCGATTTCTACCGGCGCTACCTCGTCACCGGCAGCGACCTGCCGCAGCACGCTTCGGCGGACTATCGGCTGGGCGACATGCAGGCCTACACGGCGGGTCTCCTCTACGGCCGTCCTGTGGGTGACCGCAACGAGCTGACGGTGCGCTTCGAGTACTACTGGCAGACCGGAGAGAGCCACCCAGCCGATGCGATCGGCGTGCTACGCGACTACGACCTGTTCCCCACCGTGGATGCTTTCATCGTCCAGGTGGGCTATTCGCTGAGAATCTGACCGTGCCACTGGACATCGAACGCCGGGACGACCACTGGCGGGCCACATTCACCGCCATGGCCAGTCCCTGCGAGATCCTGCTGGACCTCGACGATCCCGCCCACGCCCGCCGGTGCGCCTCCGGCGCCCAGAGCGAAGCCCTGCGCGTGGAAGCGAAGTTCAGCCGTTACCGCGACGACAACGTGATCCACGCGATCAACCGCGCGGCGGGCCGCCCGGTCGTCGTGGACGACGAAACCGCCGATCTCCTCGATTTCGCCGCGCGCTGCCACGAGCTGAGCGGCGGCCGTTTCGACGTGACCTCGGGCGCGCTGCGCCGGCTCTGGCGCTTCGACGGCAGCGACCGCGTGCCTTCCCGCAAGCAAGTCAAGCAGCTCCTGCCGCTGATCGGCTGGACGAAGGTACACTGGGAGCGTCCGGTGATCACCATGCCCGCCGGGATGGAGATCGATCTCGGCGGCATTGCCAAGGAATACGCAGTCGACCGGGTCACGGGCCACCTCGCCGGCCGGGTCGGCGCCGCCACGCTGGTCAACTTCGGCGGTGATCTGAGGGCCTTCGGCATCCGTCGCGGCGGCGCACCCTGGGATGTCGGGGTCGAACGACCCGGCGCGCCGGACAGCGTCGCCTTGCATCTGCAACTCGCGGAGGGAGCGCTCGCCACGAGCGGCGACGCGAATCGCTTCCTCCTGCGCCGGGGAACCCGGTACCCGCACATCCTGAACCCCCGCACGGGATGGCCGGTCGTGCGAGCGCCGCGCTCGGTGACCGTCCTCGGCGACACCTGCACCGAGGCCGGCCTCCTGGCTACCCTGGCGATGCTATACGGCGACCGGGCCGAGGCGTTTCTGGAGGAATCGGGCGCGCGGCACTGGGTGATTCGGTGAATCAGTGAGGCCGGCTTCGCGCGCGCTCAACGCCGCCAGACGGTTTCCCGGAGCGGTGGATCGAACATCGCTCCGGGTTCGATGCCGTCTCGTCGAGCGGGATGGCCTCCCCGAATTGTCCGGAGAGCCTTTCCTGGACGACGGGATGCTAGACCGCGGCCCCCCGTCATATCGCTTCCCTCAACGCAGGACTCAACCGTACCGATTCGCCGGTGACGATGGGTTCCAGCCGCTCGAGCTTGCGGGTCTGGACGCAGAGGATGGCGGGTCGCGCGGCCAGGACGTCGACGCGGCCGGCGGCGATCATGGCACCGAGCTGCAAGTCTTCGCCCAGGAGACCAAACTCGACCCGGTCGGCGAGGTCGCGCTTGCGATGGTCGTGCGCGACGAGGGCGATCGTCTTCTGAGTGTGCACGGACGACCCCCGTCCGCCGATCAGGAGCGGATCTGGAAGCCGGGCTGCTTCTTCGCCTCGTACATCAGCCTGTCGGCACGCCCGATCAGGTCGTCCGCGGTGCCGTAATGGTCCGGCCCCGCCTGGGCGAGCCCGATGCTGACCGTGATCCCGGGCAGCTCCTCCCCGAGCGCCGCGATGAAGCGCTGGCTCAGCGACTCGGCGCTCGCCAGGTCGCCGTCGACCACGACGACGCAGAACTCGTCGCCGCCGTAGCGGCACGGCAGGTCCTCCTCGCGGCAAGTCCGGCGCAGCACCCCGGCGACGGCCTTCAGCACCTCGTCGCCCGCCTGGTGTCCCCGCGAATCGTTGACCAGCTTGAAGTCGTCGATATCGAAGTACATGAGCGAGAGCGGCCGGCCGCGGCGCTTGGCGTGGGCCAGGTCGCGCTTGAGGTTCTCGTGCAGGGCGCGCGGGTTGTAGAGGTCGGTCAGCGGATCGCGCCGCGCCAGCTCCTCGAGCTGGCGGGTGCGCCGGGCGACCTTGCGCTCGAGGTTCTGGGCGTAATCCTCGACCTGCCGGCGGCTCTGTTCGACCTCGTCGAGCAGGGTCGCGATGTAGGTGTCCATCACCAGGGACGTATCGAAGGACAGGAGGCGATCGAGCGCCCGCAGGGCGGCGGGCAGATCGGCCGGCGGCGGGCCGGCTCGGCGCGCGAGGTGATCGCCGATCGTCTCGCGCAGCTGATGCATCGCCGCGAGGTACAGCCGCGGCTCGATCCCGAGGCGCTCGTGGACGCAGCCGATGTGCAGGCGGTTCTCGACGTAACCGCAGTCGCAACGCCCCTCGAACAGGTCGAGGACGTACTTCCGCTGGGCCACGTGCAGGCGATGCAGCGTCGCGGGGTCGTCGATCACCGCGGCGACCTCGGGAATGGCCAGCTCATGCCGGTAGAAATCCGCGACGACGCCGTCGACCACGGCGGTTGCGACCTCGCGGAAGCGGGCGAGGGCCGCGAGCGATTCGTCGTCGACGCGGTGGAGTCGCCGTCGATGGGCGAGCTCGCGATCGGTGAGATTGACCGTGAGCCGTTGCAGTCGCTCGGCGTCGTGCAAGAGCGGCGACCTCCACTGGACCGGCTGCGATCCGTCCGGGCAAGCCATCGAGAGGATTGTCCCGGCAAGTTATCCGACTTCGCGCCGGACGTAAACAGAAGCCGGGACCGAGCCGTTCCCGCCCGGTCCCGACCATGCGGCCGTCACGGTTTCCAGTGCTGCCAGACCTTGCCGACCAGCTCGGGCCCGGGATCCAGCGTGGGGCGCCCCGGCTCCCAGCCGGACGGTGTCACCTCGCCGGTCTTCGCCACGTGCTGGAACGCCTTCACCTGCCGGAGCAGCTCGGCCGGATTGCGGCCGACCTCCGGAGTGAGGACCTCCATGGCGCGCACGTTGAAATCGGGGTCGATGATGAAGCGGCCGCGGATGTCCACGCCGGCCGCCTCTTCGTAGACGCCGTACACGGCACCGATCCTGCCACCGGCGTCCGAGAGCATCGGGAACGGCACGCCGCCGTCCACCATCTTCATCAGCTCTTCGGACTGCCAGATCTTGTGCACGAAGCGGCTGTCGGTGCTCATGGCGAACACCTGCACCCCGAGCTTCGCGAATTCCCCGTTGAGGGCTGCGACCGCAGCCAGCTCGGTGGGTCAGACGAACGTGAAGTCGCCCGGGTAGAAACAGAGGACGATCCATTTCCCCTTGTGGTCGCTCAGCTTGACCGGCACGAAACCCCGGCCCTCGACGTACGCCGTCGCCTCGAAATCGGGCGCCGGATGACCGACCCTGGCCTGCATACGGATCACCTCCGCGGCTGCGGCGGGCGCGGCGGCGGCCGGGGTCGCGCCCCCGGCGATGGGCCCGCGCGCCGGCTTGACGCAGCCGTCCTTCTGCTTGGTCATACTGGACTCCTTGCCGCCGGGCGAGGTTGTCTGGCCCGGCATTGAGCCGAACCTTAATGCGATTGATTGGCGATGTAAATTTGCAGCGATATGCTGGGATCTCCCGGTCGACCCCGCGCGGCGGTCGCCCGCGTTCGGCGCGACGGAGCGGGTTCGAACGGATCGAGCCTAGTAGTCGAAACCGCCCGCGCAAGCCCCGGCCAGATTGACCATGATCCAGAAGGCTCCGGCCCCGATCCCGACCCAGAGCCAGATCTTGGCAGCCTTCCGCTTCGCTGGACTCGGATCCCGGAGGTTGATCGCGCCCATGACGATCCCGATGAGCGGGATGATCAGGCTCCCGAGGATGATGCCGAGGTTCATCCCCTGGCCGAAGGCCGCGCCGCCGGTCGCCGCGTGGGCGCTGGCGGGCGCCGCCGCCGCCGCCGGCTGCGCGGTCGCGAACGCCGGGACCTCGGCGACCTTGCCGCCGCATTCGGGGCAGAACACGGAATCGTCGGGGATCTGCTTGCCGCATTCCTTGCAAAACATGGGGCTCTCCTCTATCGCGGCACCGACGTGCCGCACTGGCGACAGAACCGCGCTTCGGGTAGCAGGCGGGAACCGCACTTGCGGCAGAATGCCGGTCGGACCCGCTTGGCCGGCGGGGGATCGCCGGCCGGTCGTTCGGCGGCCCGTCCGGAACCCGCCGCGGCGGTCGCGGAGCGTTCCACCACCGCCACGTGGGGGCGAACCCACTCCTCGAGCTGGTTGAGGCCCCGTTCCATCTCGGGCGTGATCGCGTCGAGCCAGTGGGCCTCGGCGATCCAGTACTCGAGGCTGCCGGTGGGCTGGACCGCCTCGATGCGGAACGGGATCACGGTCAGTCCGCGCCGTACGGCCATCTCGACTTCGCGGCTGATGTGCTTCGAGCTGTTCGCGTGCGAGGACAGGACCAGGACCATGACCCGGCACTGGCCCATATACTCGGCGATGGTCTCGGCGAAGCTCTTGCCGGGAATGCCGTCCCGCGGGAAGATGCAGCAGCGGATGCCTCGCTGCTCCAGGGTCCCGCAGACGGCGTCCGCCGCCTTCTTGTCCGGACTGGCATATGAGATGAAGACTTCGTGCGCCAAGGCGTTACTCCAGGGTCATTTTCATCCTCTTTGCCGGCAGGATAGCAGGATTCGGCGCGACGCCAAGCGGGAATCTGGCGGCGCCGGAGTCCGACCGGACGAGGACAGGAGCCCGCGGGCGCCTGGGGAAGGCGTCCGACGGGCTCCTGCGCGAGGACGTTGATCCTGGCCGATCGGCTACCGGTGCTTGAGGAGGTCGCGGATCTCCTCCAGCAGGGTCTCCTGCCGGGGAGGCGCCGGCGGCGCGGCCGGCGCGGCCTCTTCCTTCTTCTTCATCGTGTTCATCGCCTTGACGACCATGAAGATCGCGAAGGCGATGATCACGAAGTCGACGACGGTCTGGATGAACTTGCCGTAGTTCAGGGTCACGGCCGCCACGTCTCCGCTCGCCTGCTTGAGAGTCACCGCCAGGTCCGTGAAGTTGACGTTGCCCAGCAACAGGCCGATGGGCGGCATGATCACGTCGGCCACGAACGAGGACACGATCTTGCCGAACGCGGCGCCGATCACGATACCCACGGCCATGTCGATCACGTTGCCGCGCATCGCGAAGGTCTTGAATTCCTTGATCATGCTCATGATTGAATCCTTTCACGCACGTCCATGTCACGAATCCTCGAGGATACCGATGACCTGCGGGCTCACGCCAGGATACTCGGCGACTGCCGGCTCAGGGAACTGGAATTTGCGCGGGTTCAGACGACGGTCCCACTGGCGCCGGACCGCTGCCGGACCGGCGCGCACGTGCGGCGCATGATCGGTCGGGTCGGCGAGCGGCGCGCCGCCTCCACGAAACCGGCCGCCAGGAAGGCGCTCGGCAGGCCGGTCCACACGAACGGGTCGGGCGTGCGTTCCATGGTCGCCTCAACGGGGTAGCCCTCGACGATCGTCGCGCCGCGGGCCGCGGCGAACTCGACCGCGGCCCGCAGCATGGCGACGGACAGCCCCTGCCGACGGAACGCCTTCTTCACGAACAGGCAGGAGACCGACCAGACCGGCGCGTCATCGATTGGCTTGAGCACCCGCGACCGGGCGAGATGGACGTAATCCGTCCGCGGCGCGATCGCGCACCAGGCGACGGGCTCGTCGCCGACGTAGCCGAGGATCCCCGGCTCCGCACCCGCCCGGACGATCTTCTGGAGAGCCCGCCGGTTCCGGTCGCCCTTGCCCGCTTCCCAGTCCTTCCGAGGCAACCGCCAGGCCATGCACCAGCAGCCGCCGCAGGCACCGCGCTCGCCGAAGAGCGCGGCCAGGTCCGCCCAGCGATCGGCCGTCGCGGGGTGCCAGCGGAAGGCGGCGCTCATAGCACGCCCCCCCGCGTGAGCAGGAGGCCGATCAGTGCCGTGAGCAGGATCAGCCCGGCGAGGGCGATGCCGCCGCCGATCACCAGGAGCTTGAGCCGGGCCCGCTCGCGGGCCGCGTCGAGCAGACGTCGCTCGGCGTCTGGCGAGAGCTGCAGTGCCGGCATCACGCCCGCCGGGACGCGGCTCGCCCGCATCGCCGCGGCGAAACCGGGGTCGTCCGCGCAGAACGCCTCGATCAGCGTCCGGCTATCCTGGGTCGCCTCGCCACCCCGGTAGAGCGGCCACAGGTCGCTCACCACGTCGCGCGTCACGTCGTACTTCATGGTCATCTCCCTTGCTCGTCCAGCGCGCTTGCCAGTCGCAAGCGGGCGCGGTGAACCCTCACCTTGGCGGCAGCGATCGAGATCGCGAGCGCTGCGGCGATGTCCTCGTAGGACAGGTTGTGATCGACGCGCAGCAGAAGGGCTGCCCGCTCGCCCTCGGACAGGTCGTCGAGGGCACGCAGGACCGTCTCGAGGCGGGTCTGCTGGTCCAGGTCCCCGCAGAGATCGCGGGCAGGTGAAGGCAGATCCTCGTCGAGCGGGACCTCGCGACGGCGACGGCGCTGGCCGGTGAGGTAGGTGTTGCGGACCACGGCCAGCAGGTAGGCGAGCGCGGTCCGGGTCTCGATGCGGGGAGCCCGCACGAGGAGGCGCACGAAGGTCTCCGAGACGAGGTCCTCGGCGGTGCTGCGGTCTCCGCACAGACCCCACGCGAAGCGCAGGAGTTCTGCGGCATGCTGGCGGTAGAGGATCTCGAAATCGTTCATGGCTGCCTCCGCGCGGAAGACTCGGAGGCAGCCATTTGGTTACACGGTCTCTTGCTCGACGCCAGGACGCGCGTCGCTGGTCAATGCTGTTGTCCCTCGTGCTCGCCGCCGGACATCAGCAGGGCCATCTCCTTCTGGTTGCGCGCGACCAGGTCGTGCATCTGGGCGATCACCTGGGGATCGTCGTGCGTCACGATCGTGACCTCGGCGGCGTCTCCCTTGATCGTCTCCATCTTGACGCCGGCCATCATCAGCTGCCCGAACGCCTGGCAGCTGCCGCACATCTTGACCTCCGCCGGGTTGATCTGGCCGGAATGCATCTTCGTGCCGAGCTCCTCCATGGCGGCGCTCGCCTTGGCCATGGACTCGGCGTACTCCGGCTCGACCGTCATGATGTACAGCATGCCCTTCTCGAGGTTGTGGCTCTCCCAGGTCGCGTGCTCGAGCAGGCCGGGATCCGTGAGCAGGTTCTTGCAGAAGGCGCAGTTCTCCATGTCGAACCAGCCGGACTCGGTCTTCATGGCGTGGCCGCCCGCCAGGACGGGCAGGGCGAGCGCGAGCAGACCGGCGATCAACGTGGCTCTCTTCATCGGGATCCTCCTTCGAGCTGGGGTCCATGGCGGCGCGGGTACCGCCGTCTACTCTAATCGCGGACGTCGCGGGCCGCATCGTCCGCGCTTCACCTAGAAGAAATGCCTCGCGAGCCCGAGCACTCCCTGGCTCCAGGGTACGCGGTGGGTCCGGTCGCCCCGCGCGTGCTGGAATCGCTCGCGATTCGCGAGATACCACTCGTAATTGCGAAGGAGCGCGTCCTGGTTGGAGAAGCGGGGCGTGAAGCCGAGCGCCCGTTCGGCCTTCTCGACCGACACGAAGGAATCCCTGGTCGCGGTCTTGTAGACCCAGGGGTAGAGCGGCGACAGATGCAGCAGCTCGAGGACCTCGAGCGCGAACACGACCAGGTTGCCGGGCGAGCTGCGGATCTTGCGGCCGAAACCCGCGCGATCGAGGACCGCCTGGTAGTCCTCGCGCATCGTCGAGAAGACCTTGGCGCCGATGTTGAACTCCGTGTTGACCGCCGCCGGGTCGGGATGCTCGGCGACCCGGACCAGCGCCTCGCAGAGGTCCTCGACGTCGAGCAGCTGATAGAGGTTCCGGCCCCGGCCGATCATCGGGAACGAACGGCCCTCGCTCGCCCACTCGTAGAAGATCGCGAACACGCCCAGGCGCTCGGGGCCGACGAAGGATTTCGGGCGGATCGTCGTGACGGTCAGGCCGCGTTCGCGCAGCGTCCGGACGTAATGCTCGCACTCGACCTTGCTGATCCCGTAGGGCCCCACGCCGGTCGTGGCGTCGGTCTCGAACAGCGGGTGCTTGTCCGGCAGACCGTAGACGGCGGTCGACGAGATGTAGATCGACCGCGGGACCCGGTTCGTGAACGCCGCCTCGAGCACGTTGCGGGTACCGTCGATATTGGTCGTGAGGATGTCCCGCTTCGAGTAGAGGGGCAGCGCGGCGGCGCCGTGCATGACGACGTCGAAACCGCCGGCGGCGAGGCAGGATTCGATGCCCGCTCGGTCGCGCACGTCGATCTGGGCGTGCGTGATCCGTCCCTGCAGGTCCGGATAGTCGAAGGGCTCCTTGTCCAGCGTCGTCACCGCGTGTCCGCGCGCGACGAGGAACCGCGCCAGGTTGACGCCGAGGAATCCCGAACCGCCCGTCACGAGCCATCGCGCCATCGTTCGACCTGCATTTCGTCGCATCGCCCCAGGCGTCGCATCACGCCGACGCAAACTAATACGACCGCGTCCCGGCGTCGAGGGTGCGATCGCCGCGCGTCAGGGCCGGCGGATCGACCCCGAACAGGCTCACGAGCAGCTCGGCCGACGGCGCCGGGGCGTTATCGGACCGGATTCCCCGGCGTACGGCGAGGCCGAGGATCAGCGTCCAGAAGACGCTCGCGAGCTCCGCCGGCTCGCCCGGGCGGACCGAACCGTCCGCCTGGCCGGCCTCCACGATGCGCGCGATGGACGCCTGGAGCTCCAGCTGTCCGTCCTCGAGCGCCTGGAGCGCGTCCGCCGGTACGTTCGCCGACACCGCTGCCGACGCGACGAGCACGAGAGCGTTCGCCGCGTCCCCTCGCCGCGCAAGGTCGCGGCGGACTCCTCCCAGCGCCAGCTTGAGCCTGTCCCGCGGCGAGACGGCGAGGTTCTCCAGCGCGTGCGCCGACGCGACCATCGCCGCCAGCGCCGAGCGGACCAGCTCGACGAAGATCGCGTCCTTGGAGTCGAAGTAGTGGTACACCAGCCCGTCGGAAATTCCGGCGGCCCACGCGATGTCCGAGATCCTCGTCGCAGCGAGGCCGCGATCCGCGAAGAGCTTCAACGCCGCCGACAGGACGAGCCGGCGACGCTGGTCCCTGATCCGCTGGTTTCCTTCGGGATTCCTGCCCACGATCGCCCGCAATCATTTGGCTGAATATTCATTCAATCTATATCACCATGATTTCACGACGGATGCGAGCCGTCAAGGTCCTTTCCCGCTCGACCGGACCGGCCGATTCACGAGCCAGACCCCGCCGAGAATGACCGTGCCGCCCGCGATCACGGCGACCGTCAGGGGCTCCCCCAGGATGACGGCGGCCACGCCCGAGGCCACCAGCGGCTCGAGATACAGGAATGCGCCCATCTCGGAGGCGGGAAGCGCCTTCAGCGCGTCGTACCAGAACACGTACGCGAGGCCCGAGCAGGCGACGCCGAGAAACACCACGCCAGCCCAGCCGGATGCGGTCAGCCGGCCGAGCTCGCCCAAGCCGGGACCGGCCAGGAGCGCGGCCGTGCTGAAGAGCCAGCCGAAGGCGACCAGGTGGAACGTCATGAGCGCGGCCTCGTGCCTCGCGAGCCAGCGCTTCGAGAGCGCCGAGACGACCGCCCAGTTGACCGCGCTCGCGAGGATCAGGGCATCCCCGGGAACGCCGAAGCTCCCGCGGAGCACCGCCGGGAGGTCGCCGTCGCTCACGACGACCAGGACGCCGGCGGTCGCCAGCGCGATCCCGAGCACCTGATCCGGCCGCAGACGCTCCTTCAGCACGGTCCACCCGAGGATCGCCATGAAGACGGGAATGGTCGCCACGATCCACGCGGTGGTCGTCGCGCGGGCCGTCACGAGCCCGTTCGACTGCAGCCACTGGTGGAAGGTGATGGCCAGGAACCCGAGCAGGGCGAATTCGGCGAGGTCCCTCCGGGCGACGCGGCGGCCTTGCCGGCGGACGGCGACCACCGCGCCGAGGACGACGACGCCGATCGCGAATCGCAGCCACACGACGGTGATCGGCGACACCTCGCGCAGCGCGACCTTGGTCGCGATGAACGAGGCGCCCCAGGCCACGACGGCCAGCGTGACCTTGGCGACGGCGACGAGTCGGCGGCGGTCCATGTCGCTGACCATGCAAGCCGGGAATCGCCGAGACGGCAAGGCGGCCGGTCCCAGGAAGGCTGTCAATCCCGGACCGCCGAAATCGAGCTTGGCGGATCGGCGCCGCCGACGCTAGGATGCCGACGCAAACAGGAGTTGTTGGAGCTGGTTACTCGCTCATCCCGGAGGTGCTCACCATGGAGGGTCTCGGTCTCCGGACGGCCCGTCTCCTGCGCGAACCGACGCTCGCCGCGGTGGTCGTCGCCGCGCTCGGCCTCTCGCTCGCGCCGATCGACAGCTCCGCGTCCCCGCCGCTCGAGAGCGGGAACCCGGAACCCCCGGCCGCCGGCGTTCTCAGGTTGACGTCCACCGCCGATTTCGCGGCCGGCACCTTCGACGGCGCCGGCGTGAGCGAGGTCGACAGTACCGCGACGGGCGGTCAGCTCCGCCTCGCGGCGCGATTCAGCGACCTCTTCCTCGCCCCGACTCTCGACCCCCAGTGGCACGTCACGCGACCGTCCGCCGGATTCGCGCCGCTGATCGCGGGCGGGATCCTCGACGTGCAGGAACGCGACGACGACACCTACCTCACCTCGGCGCTGGAGACCTGGGCGACCTGGGACGCCGGTGTCGTCTGCGAGGTGAGGGCGATGGTCCTGCCGGGCAGCGCGTTCGTGAATCTCGGTTTCACCTCGAGCACCTCCGAGACCGGACAGTGGGCGTTCTTCTCGACGCGCGGAACCGGCAACCAGCAGGTCCCGGTCATCAAGGCCAGCGTGCGCGCCGAGGCCGGCGGCACCGTCGACGTGCCGACCTCCGCGACGTTCGGCGAATGGCACGTCTTCAGGATCGAGTGGATGCCAAGCCGCCTCTCTTTCTTCGTGGACGGGGCGCTCGCTGACGAACGGACCGGGGTCGAGCTCACCCTGCCGCAGCGCGTCGCGCTCTACAAATCGGACGCGTCGGCGTCGCCGCTGCTCGTCGACTGGGTCCGCGTGACGCCGTACGCCGGATCACCGGGCCGCCACGAATCGGCGATCCTCGACGCCGGCGCGGCCGGCACGCCCTGGACGACGCTCGCCTGGGATGGCGAGTCGCCGGTCGGCACGGGGGTCGCGTTCCAGACCCGAACGGGCGAGACGCCGACTCCCGGCAGCGGCTGGTCGTCGTGGTCGGCGCCGGCCGGCGGCGCGATCACGAGCCCCCACGGCCGCTACCTGCAGTGCCGCTCGACGTTGACCACGACCGACCTGGACCGGAGCCCGCTGATCGACGAGATCCGGGTGGGCTACACCTATCCCGACGTCACCCGGCCGGTCGTCGTGGCGACCTCGCCGCCCGACGGGGCGGCGCAGGTCCCGGTCGGCGCCGCGGTCACGGCGACCTTCGACGAGGCCATCGATCCCGCCACGCTGACGGACGCGAGCTTCCGGCTCGACCGGACGGGCGGCGGAGCCGTCGCCGCGACCCTCGACTACGACCCGGTCTCGTTCACCGCGACGCTGGCACCGGACGCGCCGCTCGATCCCGAGACCGGTTACGAGGCGCGCCTCACGACCGATGTCGCCGACGGCGACGGCAACGGGCTCGCCGCCGCCGTCACCTGGTCGTTCACCACGGCGCCCGCGGACGAGACCCCGCCCGCGGTCCTGGCGACCGTCCCGGCCGCCGGCGCGGCCGGCGTCCTGGCCAATCGGACTCTGAGCGCGACCTTCAGCGAGGCCATCGACCCCGCATCCCTGACGGCCGAGAGCTTCACGGTCGCCCCGCTCGGCGGCTCGCCGGTCGACGCCACGGTCACCTGGGATCCCGCCGGCCTCCGCGCGATCCTCGACCCGGCGGCCAGTCTCGACTGGGGCGCCGTCCACGAGGTCCGCCTCGCCGACACGATCCGGGATCCGGCTGGCAACGAGCTCGGCACTCCGGGGTCGTGGACCTTCTCGACCCGGCTCGTGGCGCCGGCGGTCGCGACGGCGACCTCGGCCGCCGACTTCACGGCCGGCGACCGCACGGACCTCGCGGTCACCGAGATGGACCATGGTCCGGGCGGCGGCCAGCTCCGCCTGCCGGGGCAGCTGAACGACCTCTTCCGCGAACCGACCCTCGGCCCGGAGTGGCACGCGACGAACCCCGAGGGTTACACGCCGGTCATCGCCGACGGCATCCTCGACGTCCAGGAACGCAACGACGCGACCTTCGAGCTGTCGTCCATCGAGTCCGACCAGACCTGGGGACCGGGCGTCGTGCTCGAGGCGCGCGCGATGTTCATTCCCGGCAGCCGGTTCATCGACGTCGGCTTCGACGCGACCACCAACGGCAACACCCAGTACGCCTGGTTCTCCACGGGCGGCACCGGCGATCAGCCGGGAAACGAGCGGATCTATGCGCGGTATCGCGAGTGGGACCACAACACGATCGCGCTGGAGACGACCGCCACGTACAACGAGTGGCACGTCTTCAAGATCATCTGGACGCACGGACACCTGCAGTTCTTCGTCGATGGCGTCCTCGAGGCGGAAGCGTCCAACGTGCTGATCATCGCGCCGCTGCACGCGGCGTTCTACAAGTCGGCATACTCGGACACGCCGTTCTACATCGACTGGATCCGGGTGACTCCGTACACCGCGGCCGCCGGTACGTACGTATCGCCGGTCATCGACTCCGGCGAACCGGCGCTCGACTGGTACGACCTCGAATGGTCGGGGCTCTTGCCGGCCGCGACGAGCGTGCTCTTCGAGACCCGGACGGGCGAGACTCCGGCGCCGGGCGCGAGCTGGTCCGCCTGGGCGCCGCTCGACGGCATCGCCGTCGCGAGCCCGCCGGGCCGTTACGCGCAATACCGCGCGTTCCTCGCGAGCGACGATCCGCTCGCGAGCCCGGTCATCGATGAGATCCATCTCAGCCGCGACGGGATCCTGGACGCGATCGCGCCGGCGGTCACGACGACGTCGCCGGCCGCGGACGCGCAGAACGTCGCGATCGACGCGCAGGTCACGGCGACCTTCACCGAGCCGCTCGATCGCGCGACGCTGACGTCCGCGAGCTTCACCCTCGCGCCCGCGGGAAGGGCTGCCGTCCCGGCGGCGGTGACCTGGGACCCGACCAGATGGATGGCCATCCTCACGCCGGCGGAGGCGCTCGAGGCGACGGCGCTGTACGAGGCCTGCCTCACGACCGCGGTGACCGACACGGCGGACAACGCGCTTCTCGGCGGATACTGCTGGACGTTCACGACCGGCACGTCGTTCGGCGCCGGGGTCCCCGAGGCGACGCGGCTCGGACCGAACGTCCCGAATCCGTTCAATCCGCAGACCCGGATGACCTTCGACGTCGGGCAGTCGGACGAGGTGCGGCTGGCGATCTACGGGCTCGACGGGCGCCTGGTCCGGACGCTGTTCTCCGGCCGCCTCGGCCGCGGTCGGCACACGGCGGACTGGGACGGCCTGGACGACGCGGGCCGCGAGGTCGCCGCCGGCGCGTACGTGGCGAGGCTCGAGACGTCCCACGTCGCGCGGTCGCGCAAGATGACCCTGCTTCGCTGAGCTACTGCCAGCGGAAGATGCGGACGGCCACGACGTAGCTGCCGAGGCCCCAGGCGGTCAGGATCGCCAGCTCGGGGCCGGTCGCCCACAGCGACGCGCCGTCGTTCATCACGGCGCGCAGGGCGTCGTTCAGCGCCGTCAGCGGGAGCGCGCGGATGGCCGGCAGCACCGCGGCGGGAAAGCGCTCGTAGGAGAAGAAGGTCCCCGAGAGCAGCCACATCGGCAGCATGACCAGGTTCATCCAGCCGCTGACCGATTCGACGGTGCGCGGCCGCGCGGCCACGAGCAGGCCGAGGCCGGCGAAGCTCGCGGCGCCGACCAGCGACACGAGCGCCAGCGCTCCCAGCGAGCCGCGGACCGCCACGTCGAAGAACAGCCAGCCGAAGCCGATGACCGCGGCCACTTCCAGGCCGAGGAACAGCAATCGCGAGAGCGCGAAGGAAGCCAGGTAGTCGGAACGCCGCATCGGCGTGGCGGCGAAGCGCTTGAGGAGCTTGCGGGTGCGCGCCACGACGACCGAGAAGCCGATGCCCCACATGCCGCTGCCCATGAGGTTGAGGCCGACGAGGCCGGGAATCAGGAAATCGATGTACCGCGAACCGGGACGCGCCGTGGTCTCATCGCGGACGGCCACCACGTCGGCGCGGCCGAGCGCGCCCTGGATCGCGTCGTCGAGCGCCAGCCGCGCCGCGCGCCCCTCGACGCGGCTCGGCTCCCAGCGGTAGACGACGGCGAGGGAGTCCGCGACGGCGGTCAGCTCGGCCACCGCATCGACGTTGCCCTTGCGCAGCGCGAGCGCGGCGGCGTCCGGCGTGAGCAGCTCGACCAGCAGCCGATCGTCCTGCCGCAGGCGGATCGCCAGCTCGGTCGCGGCCGCCCCGCCATCCGTGATGACGGCGACCTTGGCGCGCTCGACCGGCTTGCTGCGGAACGCGATCCCCAGGGCGAACGCGAGCAGCACGGGGAAGACGAAGACCCAGAACACGGCCTCCGGCTCGCGCACGAACTCGAGCACGCGCGAGCGCGTCAGCTCCAGCAGCGCCTGGCCTCGCCAGGCCGGACGGGCCGGGTCATTCATCCTGGAGCGTCCGTCCGGTCAGGTGGATGAAGACATCCTCGAGCGTCGCCTGGCGGGTCTGCAGGTCGGCGAGCGCGATACGCCGGCTCCCGAGGAGCGCCAGGAGCGCCGGCAGGGTCTCGCCGATGCGGTCGGTGTGCAGCAGCTGGCGTCCGTTGCGGGTATCAGCGCCCTGGACGCCGGGCAGCGCCGACAGCTCCGCCGTGGGCAGGGACGCCGCCGCCTGGAAATCGACCACCTGGCTGGCCCCGAGCGACGCGACCAGCTCGTCGGGCGTGTCCAGCGCGATGATGCGGCCGTGGTCCATGACGGCGACGCGGTCGCAGAGGCGCGCCGCCTCCTCCATGTAGTGCGTGGTCAAGAGCACCGAGCCACCGCCCGCCCGGAACTCGCCGACGATCTCCCAGACGTTGCGGCGCGCCTGGGGATCGAGGCCGGTCGTCGGCTCGTCGAGGAAGAGGAGCTCGGGATCGCTGACCAGGGCGCAGGCGAGCGCGAGACGCTGCTTCTGACCGCCGGAGAGCTTGCCCACGCGCGCCTGGCGCTTTTCGACCAAGCCGGCGAGGTCGATGACCTGGTCGACAGCCCGACCGCGCCGGTAGAAGCTGCGGAACAGCCGGACCGTCTCCAGGACGGTGAGCTTCTCCGCGAGCTGGGTCTCCTGGAGCTGCACGCCGAGCCGCTCGCGCAACTCGCGATCGCGCCCGGCGCCCCAGCGGCTGGCGAGGATCTCGACCGTGCCGCCGTCGGCCGCGGTGAGCCCCTCGAGGATCTCCACGGTGGTGGTCTTGCCGGCGCCGTTGGGACCGAGCAGCCCGAAACATTCACCGCGGCGGACGTCGAGGTCGATGCCGGCGACGGCCGTGACGTCGGCGTAGCGCTTGACCAGATTCACGCAGTGTACGGCCAGGTCGGCCACCATGTCGATTCCCGCCATGGGAAGCGGCCCCCGGCAGGAACCGGGAGCCGCTCCGGCGCTCTCGCGCGTCGTGTTCGGTTCTAGCGGAACAGGCCCTTGATGGAGCTCCAGTCGGTCGCCTCGGCGCCGACGCCGCCGCAGAGCACCACGTTGGCGCTCGTGTCGATGGCGTAGCTGCCGGTGATGCCGCCACTGAAGGTGCTGATCACGAGCCAGTACGAGGTGCCCGGCGGCAGCACGATGTTGTCGCTGAGCATGAACGCGCTCAGCAGGCTGACGCCGTCGTCGTCATCGTAGAAGACGGCGTTCGCGAGCGGCGTGGCCGGATTGAACGGATCACAGTACAGGAACAGGGTCGTGTCGCCGATCGTCGTGCCGTTGCTGTTGACCACGATCTCGATGGGCGACTGGTCCGTGGCCTCGACGCAGTACACGTCGTAGTACTGCCCGTCGGCGCCGGAATCCGTCAGGGGGAACGCACAGGCCAGCGAATACAGGCCGGTGCCGAAACCGCGGTTCCACATCGGCGACGCGGTCGAAAGCGCGCCGGTGATCTGGATACGGCCCGGCTCCGGGATCGTGTACTCGTTCACGTCGATGGACTTCTCGTCGGCCGCGGCGGCGATCCCGGCGCCCAGGGCCAGGGCGAGGGCGAGGTAAATTACCAATTTCATGATATCGCTCCCTTCCGCGTGGTGAGCGCTCGTCCCGATGCGACGAGCGAGTGGCGAGCACGGAGTCTAGCACGGAACGAAGATCGATACCACTACCAAAACAGTCGCCTTGGCGGGGGAGCGGCCGGCGGCGGCCGCGGCCAGGCGCTCGCTCAGGAACCCACCTGCCGGACGCTGTCGATCACCGTCCCGTCCACCCACTTGATCGCGGCCACGACCTTGTCCGCGAACCTGGCGCGTTCCGGCTTGCCCCCGCAGATCTCCTCCACCTCGCCCTTGATGTCGGCGAGCGCGCGGATCGGCAGCGACGACCCGCGCACGGCGGCGAGCAGGTCCTGCCGCAGCGGGTTGATCGCGATCCCACGCTCGGTCACGACCACGTCGATCAGCTCGCCGGGGCCGCAGATCGTCGTGACCTCGTCGAGCAGCACCGGGATCCGGTCGCGGAAGCTGGGGATCGGCAGGATCGTGCACTTCGCGAACAGGCAGTTCTGCCAGCCGCCGATCCCGTGTTGCAGCAGACCGTCCGAGTGCGTCACCACGTTGGCGTTGAAGTTCAGGTCGACCTCGGTCGCCCCAAGCACCGTCACGTCCAGGATCGAGGCGAAGTTGCCCTTGCCGTGCCAGTTGTAGCTCGTGAACGGCGACGTGTTGACATGGCGCGGGTTCTCGCGCATCGAGCGCACGCCATCGAGGTCGAAGGTCTGGCCGTCGAGGATGTAGTCGGTCAGGCCCTCCTCGAGCATGTCGGTGAGGTACTTGTTGGAGCCACCGCGCACGAAGCGCGCCTTGATCTTGCGTTCGCGCATGATGTCGCGCAGGAAGATCGCGAACGACAGCGCCGTGCCGCCCGCGCCGGCCTGGAACGAGAAGCCGTCGTGGACGATGCCGACCTCGTCGCAGAAGCGCGCCGTGAGCTCGGCGATCAGCAGGCGATCGGGCGATTTCGTGATCTCGGTCGTGCCCGAGACGATCTTCGAGGCGTCGCCGATCGAGTCCATGACGACGACCTGGTCCACGTGGTTGCCCTGGATCTGCCAGGGAATGCACGGGAACGGCACGAGGTTGTCCGTGACCACGATGACGTGGTCGGCGTACATCGAGTCGGCGAGCGCGAACCCGAGCAGGCCGCACGCGGCGGGCCCCCGGTCGCCGGTCGCGTTGCCGAACGCGTCGGCCGTCGGCGCCGCGATCACGGCGATGTCGATGTGCACCTCGCCGTCCTGGATCGCCTGCCAGCGCCCCCCGTGGGAGCGCAGCACGGCCATGCCACGCATCTTGCCGCTGGAGCAGTAGTCGCCCAGCGGGCCGTTCATCGAGCCCTCGATGTGGTGGAGCACACCGCTCTCGAGGTGCGCGACCTGCGGCGCGTGGATCGGGAAGCTCGCCGACGGGAACCAGCGCAGGTCGCGGGCGCCCAGCTCGGCCGCCGCGGCGAACACCGCATTGGCGACGAAGTCGCCGTTCCGCAGGTGATGGTGCGTCGAGATGGTCATGCCGTCGCGCAGGCCGGCCGCGGCGAGCGCGGTCTTCAGGTCGGCCACGACCTTGTTGCCGTCGGCGGGATAGTCGACGCAGCTGCGGATGGGCGGCGCGGCCTTGCGCCCGGTCGGCCGGTGCTTGCGGACCCCCGGGAACGGAACGGCCGGCTCGCCGTTGATCTCGACGGGCACCAGGCGACCCAGGGCGTTGCGTTCGAGCTTGGTCATCCCCGCACCTCCGCGTCGCGCCAGTCGGCGCGCAACCGGCCGACCAGGACGGCGGTCTCGACGGTGGTGACCGCGCGCCTGACGACCGGCGCGTCGATCATCTTGCTGCCGAGAGCGACCACGCCGACGCCGCGTCTCTGCGCGTCCTCGAAGGCGCGCACGATCTTGAGCGCCTTGTCGATCTCCGCCGCGCTCGGCGCCAGCGCGTCGTGCACGACCGGGATCTGCCGCGGGTGGATGCAGCCCTTGCCCACGTAGCCGAGCGCCCTGGCCTCGAGCACCGACTGGCGCAGCCCCTCCATGTCGGTCACGTCCGAGAACACGGTGTCGATCGGCTGCACGCCCGCCGCGCGCGCGCCGTTGAGCACCTGCGACCGCGCCCAGAACGACTCCGTACCCTGCAGCGTCCGCTGGGTGCCGATGTCGGCGGTGTAGTCCTCGAGCCCGATCGAGAGCGCGACGACCGACGGGTGCGCGGTCGCGATCTCGTAGGCCCGCCAGGCGCCGAGCGCCGACTCGACGATCGGCATGAGGAAGACCTCCCGCGCGGGCACGAGCCGGCCGAGCTTCTCGGCGACCGCGACCACCTGCTCCGGCGACTCGACCTTGGGGATCAGCACGAGGTGGACGTTGTGCGGCGCGATCCAGTCGAGGTCCGCGAGGCCCAGCTCGCCCTGGTTGATGCGCACCATGCGCTCGGCGCCGCGGAAATCGACCGCGCGCAGCGCGTTGCGCACCAGGGCGCGCGCCGCGTCCTTCTCGCTCGGCGCCACGGCGTCCTCGAGGTCGAGGATGACCCCGTCCGGCTCGTGAAGCCCGGCATTGACGAAGAGCTTGGGCTGGGTGCCCGGCAGGTAGAGCCGGGTGCGGCGCAGCCGATCGCGCCGGCTGGCGTACCGGCACCGGTCCGCCATCGGCAGCAGGAACTCGGCGGCGCAATCGGGCAGGGCCCGCTTGACGGCCGTCTCGAGCCGCGCCGCGAGGGTGAACGGAAGCGCGCCCTGGTCCACGATCTCGATCCCGGCGTGCGCGACGCCGAGCGCCCGGCAGCCGCCGGCGACCAGGGTCCGGATGCTCTGGCCGTACAGGCCGGCGACCTTGCTCTCCAGCGCGATCTCGACGCCGCCGGCTTCGCGGATCTCGACCGCGATCCAGCAGTCGCTGCGGACCTTGGGCCCGCGATCGCCAGCCTCGCCTCGTGCCGCCATGCGTTCACCTCGTCCGTTGGTGGCTTCCTCAACCGGCGCCTCCGAGCGCCGGCTGGCAGCGGATCAGCGGTCGAAAGGTGGTCAGCGACGGGATTGGCCGCAAGGCAGCGCCCGCGCCGCCGCCCGCCAAGGCGGCGTTCCGGTCCGGGCGACCTTGTCCACAGATCGCGCCGGATCCGCCGCGCCGGCCGCGCACGGCAGGAACGGGTTCCTTTTTTGGGGTTTTGTGCGTATGCCAGTAAGACTATCGATATCAACCAGTTGCAGCGCTCGTCGTCATCGAGCCGGGATGCGTGGACAACCGGCCGGAAGCTGTGGACAACTTGGGGATATCTGGAACGCGTTCGGGGGGTCTCCGCACCGGACGCCACCGCCCCGCCCAGGCTCGGCGGCGCAGCGAGGCGGGAGGCGGGCTGTCAGCCGACCCGCCTCCCGCGAAACGCGGTCGCTACCTCGCCAGGTCCTCGACAACCGCCTTGAAGAGCGTCCAGACCTTCGCGACCGACGAGACCTGGACCCTCTCGTCCGGAGAATGCGCGCCGACGATGTTCGGCCCGAAGCTGACGATGTCGAGATCCGGATAGCTCCGCAGGAGCAGTCCGCACTCGAGGCCCGCGTGGACCGCCTTGAGCTCGGGCCTGGCGCCGAAGAGCCGCGCATACTGGTCGACGACGATGTGCAGCAGCGGCGACGCCGGATTGGGCTGCCAGCCCGGGTAGCCCGCCGGTTGCTCGATCTCGGCGCAGGCCAGGCTCGCCAGCGCCCGGTGCACGCCCGCCAGGTCGTCGAGGTGGCTCATGACCGAACTGCGGCTGCAGCAGACCATCACGACCTCGTTGCCCTCGGTGCGCACCACACCCAGATTGCTGCTGCTCTCGACCAGGTCCGGCAGGGCTCGACTCATGCCGAGCACGCCGCTCGGAATCGCGACCAGGAGGCTGAGCAGCCGGCGCGTGTCGCTCTCCGTCCAGGCCTTCTCGACCTTGCTGGAGCCGATCTGCCAGTTGAGGTCCGGGTCGGCGTCCTGGAGCTCCTCGGCCTTGACGCGCTCGAGGAATTCGTCGACGAGCTGCTTGAAGACGCGCGCCTTGGCCGCGGGCACGAGGACCCGCGCCTCCGCCTCGCGCGGGATCGCGTTGCGCAAGAGACCGCCGCCGATCTGCGCGACGCGCAGCGGCATCTGGCCAGCGACGTGATCCAGGGCGCGGGCGAGCAGCTTGTTCGCGTTGCCGCGACCGGTATTGATGTCGAGCCCGCTGTGGCCGCCCCGGAGGCCCTTGATCTCCTTGGGCCCGACCTTGATCCCCTTGATGGCGAGCTTGCGCCCGACCATCGATTGCGGGGCCTTGCCCGCGCGCAGCGACAGCGTCAGGATGCTGTCTCGACCGCCGGCGCAGCCCATGAAGATCGCGGCGTCCTCCTCGCTGTCGAGGTTGATCATCCGCCGGCTCCGGAAGAAGCCCGCCTCGATGCCAGCCGCGCCGGTCAGTCCACGTTCCTCGTCGACGGTCAGCAGGATCTCCACCGGCCCGTGCCGCACGCCGGCCTCGACGGCGAGCGCCAGACCCATCGACACCCCGATGCCGTTGTCCGCGCCGAGGGTCGTGCCGTCGGCCTTCACCCAGTCGCCGTCGACCTGGACCCGGATGGGGTCCTTGGCGAAGTCATGCTTCGTCGCCGCATCCTTTTCGCAGACCATGTCGACGTGGCCCTGGACCAGCACCGGGGAGGCGTGCTCGAGCCCCGGCGAGGCGGGGATCTCGACCAGGAGGTTGCCGACGCCGTCCTCGCGCCAGACGAGGCCGCGGCCGGTGGCCCAGGTCTTGAGCATGGCCATGACGGCCTTCTCGTTGCCGCTGCCGCGGGGGACCCGCGCCAGCTCGCCGAAGATCTGCCAGACGGACCGGGGCTGCAGTTCATCGAATGTGGCCATGGTGGCTCCTCGCTGTGAGTGGATGCGGTGGCGTGCGCCGTACAGGTATAGACCCCGGGTCCGGGGCCGTCAACGGTCCCGCGGCGCGAGCGCCGCCACGAGCGGACTTCCCGCCGGCGTCCAGTTGCCCTTGACGACCTCGCCGGCGCCGGCCGGGAACAGGAGCCAGCTGTACTTCCCGTAGTGGCCGAGCCGACCGCCCAGGTGCTCCAGTCGTTGCGCGCTGCGCGTGTGGATCACGAGGTCGGTCGCGTCCGCCTCGCCGGCGGCGGCATAGACGAGGTCCCACTCCTTCAGGTCGTAACGCGTGCCGGCGATGAAGACGAGGTCGCCATGGATGCTCAGCTCGGCCGGCTGCCGCACCTCGAGCACGCCGGGGTCGGGGTTCACGATCACGTTGACCGCCGCCGGATCGGGCCGGCCACGGTCGCGCAGGACGGGGTCGTCGCACTCGCAGAACTCGCGGGCGAAGGCGGCGGTGGCGGCGCGCACCATGGCGCCTGCGGCCGGCGGCACGAAGACGAACTGATCGGCCGCGAGCACGCGGCTCAGCGTGGGCTCGATCTCGGCGGGGTCGAGGCGGCGGAAGAGGTCGTTGTCCGGATCCACCGCCACGGACACCGCGCCGGCGACGTCGAGCGTGAACTGCTGCTCGGCGCGAGCGAAGCGCACTGTTCGGCGGACCGTCTCGCGCGCGGTGCCCACCGCGATGGGGACGAGCAGGTCGTACGGGGGCTGATCCTGCCGGATCGTGAAGCGGACCTGGTCGCCGTCGCGCGCGGCATCGGCGAGCTCCAGGCGCGGCGCGCCGGCGCGCTCGAGCCACTGCGCGCGAAACGTCTCGAGGTCGCGGCCGCTCACCGACTCGAGCGCGGCGAAGAAATCGCTCCAGGCCGCCGGCCTGCCGCGGAACTCGGCGTAGACGCTGCGGATCGCGGCCAGCACGGCGTCGCGACCGAGCTCCTGCTCGAGCATGTGCCAGACGGCCATGCTCTTGCCGTAGCCCACGGCCCGGGTCGCGCCGCTGTGGCGCGACTTGAAATCGACGAGCGCGAAATCGCGTGCGGGGTCGCCGCCCACGTACGCGGCGTAGTCCTTGAGTTGATTGCGCCGGTACTGCCACGCCGCCTCGGGCGACTCCGCGAGCTTGTAGAGGTAGTCGGCGAACCAGACGGTCAAGCCCTCGCACCAGTTGCCGCCCGCGCGATCGACAAAGACCGAGTTGCCCCACCAGTTGTGCGCGATCTCGTGGCCGAAGCTCGTGTAGGGAATGAACGGCAGGCGGAGGACCTGGGCGCCCAGCAACGTCCACCCCGGCATGCCGTAGCCGGTGGGGAACCAGTTCTCGACCGTGGTGAAGCTGCGGTAGGGGTAGGGCCCGATCAGGTCGGTGTAGAGGTCGAGATAGTGCGCGGTGCGCTCGAGGTAGAGGTCGCTCAGGCGTTGGTCCGGCTGCAGGAGGCACGTGCGGATCGTCACGCCAGCGTGCTCGCGCTCGGTGACCGTGAAGGTGTTGGCCACGAGGGAGATCCCGTCGACGGGCTCCGTGATCCGGTACGTCGTGCGCCGCCGACCGTCCGCTTCGCGCTGATCGACGATCTCGCCGCTCAGCACGGGGTACCAGCCGGCAGGCGTGTCGACCGTGAAGGCGCCGGCGTGCAGCGCGCCGTCGACGCGGGGCAGCCAGGCGGCGTCGCCGCTCAGCCAGATGCCCTCCTCGCCGACGGTGGCGGTGATCTCGCCGCCGACGTTCTCCCTGGAGAAGCGGACGTCGTCTGTGGGCTGATGGGCGGCAGCGAGCACGTTGACGACGGCGGGGCCTTCGCCTGGCCACGCATGGCCGGCCACGGTCCCCAGGAACGCGCCCGGCTCGGCGGCCTCGCCGCCCGCGTCCGGTCCCAGCCACAGCGTGACGCCCTGGTCGATCGTGAACGAGTCGGCGCCGGCCGGAAGGATCACCCGATCGGCGATCCGGACGGTGTGCGCGGCGAGGTCGAACACGATCTCGACGTCGTGGTGGACGACCGGCGGCGGTTCGGCGGCCAGAGCGGCGGCGCCGAGGACGGCGCCGAGGCCGAGGACGGTCGTGCCGAGGATCCTGTGCATGGGGTTCGCTCCCGGGCTGGGGGTCTCTTCGAGTCCTGCCAAGGATAATGGACGCCGGCCCCGCGGCAAGCGTCACCAGGCGGCCGCCGGCCGGCCCTCAGCGTCCGCGCAGCTGGAACGAGACCGGCATCGCCACCCACACCGCGATCGGCCGATCGTCGCTCGTGGCCGGCCGGAAGATCGCGGTCCGCGCGGCCGCGATGGCGGGATCGCGCAGGAGTTCCGGGCCCTCCACCACCTTGACGTCCCGCACGCGCCCCTGTTCATCGACGTGAACGTGGAGAACCACCGTTCCCTCGACTCCCGCCAGGCGCGCAGCCTCCGGGTACTCCGGCGGCTTCATGCTCACCTTGACCGGCAGGACTCGCACGGGCGCGCGCGCGACCGGGGCCTCGACCACGGCCGGAATCGAGGCTCCTTTCGATCCGGCGGGCCCGCCAGCCGTGCCGGCGCCCGCGGCGGACGCTGCGGACGCTGCGGACCGTACCTCGGCGACCTCCTGCCGGGTCATGATCGTCGGCTCCACGGCGACCTCGTCCGCCACGGGCTCCGGCGCGGCCACGGGCGGCGGCGGCGTCACGGAAACGCGCGGCGCGGCAACCCCGGGGCGTTCGCGGTCGATCGAGGGCGGCACGCCGAGCTCCGTGGAGCGGACGATCCTCACCTCGCGAGCGGCGACGGCGCCGTCCCCGCGGACGCTCCATCGCTGCCAGCCGAAGAAAGCCAGGAGTCCGAGCGCAACCGAGATCGCCGCCGCGCAGGCGAGGTCGCGCGCCGCTTGCTTCCGCAGGGGGTGGTCGTCGCCCGCGAGCGGCAACCGCACGGCGCCGGCGAGCGAGTAGGCCCCGCGGCTGGCGAGAAATCCACGTCGCGTCACGGATATCCCTCTCGGCGGAAGCGGCGCCGCTGAGCCTGTTCGCGTCTCTGAAGCCCTGCTACGTTGCACGACACGCAAGCTCAAGTCAAACGACTCACGGCGTGCTACTATCAAAGGGACACCAGCGATTCCCGGGACCCCTGCAATGTACGTCTGCCGGCACCGCTCCGCCGTGATTGCGCCCGGCCTGGCCCTCGCGGTCGGGCTCTCGGCGCCGCTCGTGGCTCTCGCGAGCATCCACGACTATTCGCCGCCGCCCGCGCCGGGCGAGACCTACGGCGTCGCGGACTTCCGCCTGTTCGTGCCCGACGACGCGGCCGTGGTCCGCGGCGTCCTCTGCCGCATCGCTCCGCATCTCGCCGACTCGCGACCCGAGGTCGGCGATCCCGCGCTGCAACAGCTCTGCGCAGGCGAGGACTTCGCCCTGCTGGGCGCCCGGCTCGACGACGTCGGCATGGAGACGGGGATCGGCGACGCCCTCCTGCGGACCCTCGCGGCCTTCGCCGCCGAGAGCGGCCACCCGGAGCTGGCGTTTACGACCTGCTACTTCGAGGGCTACTCCTGGGGCGGGCAGTTCGCCTATCACTTCACGGTCTGGCGGCCGGACCGCGTGATCGGCTTCGTGACGATGAAGGGCGGCTTCCACCGGACCGACCCCGCGGGCGACGCGATCCTGGTTCCCGGCTACCTGTTCATCGGCGAGAACGACCTGCCGTACCGCATCGAGAACCTCACCGCGATCTTCGAGGCCCACCGTCCGCTGGGAGCGCGCTGGGCGCTGGCCGTGCAGCCGGGCGCGGCGCACGAGCCGGTGACCGATCGCGGATTGCTCGACGGATACTTCCAGACGGTGAGCCGGCTGCGGCTGCCCGAGGCGATCCCGCCCGGCGAGGTCCCAGCGCTCGCGACGATTCCCGAGCCGGATAGCTGGCTCGGGGATCGCGCGCGCCTGGTGATCGGCTCCTGGGACTGCTACGACGCCGCGGCCGACTCGGCCTCCTGGCTGCCGTCTCGCGACACCGCCGGCGACTGGCAGACGTTCGTCACGGCCGGCGCCATGAACGACACCATCTCGTGCGCGACGCCCGTGGCGGCGGCGCCCCGGGCCGCGATCCGCCTGCTGCCGAATCGACCGAATCCCTTCAATCCCGCGACCGAGATCGCGTTTGCGCTGCCCGGCGAGGCGGGCGCGTCGCGACACGCCGTGCTGCAGATCGTCGACGCGCGAGGCCGCCTCGTGCGGACACTGGTCGACGGCGCGCTCGCCGCCGGCTGGCACCGCGTCACCTGGGACGGTCGCGACGGCGCGGGACGCGTCGTGACCGCCGGCATGTACGTCTACCGGGTCACGACGATCGGTCAGTCGGCGGCGGGGAAGATGGTCCTGTTGAAGTGATCGGTCCGGCCCGGCGGCCGTCGCGCGCCGGTCGCGGCCGGCGTCGCGTTCGCCCTCGCGCGGGCGACGGCGGCGCCTAGTCGAGCCACCCGCGAGCGATGATCTCCGCTGCGAGCCGCTCGCCCATCGCCCGGTGCGCCACGTGGTTCCAGTGGCCGCGCTCGCCCGTGGCCGGCCACGACCAGGGGTCCCTACCCGCCGCGATCAGCTCGGCCCAGAGCGGCGCGAGCTCCACCGTCGGGATGCCCGAGGCGAGGACCGCATCGCGGTAGGCCGCGCGGATCTCCCACTCGATGACGGCGGCGCAGCGGCCGCGGCGAGCGAGATCCTCGAGGATCAGCCGCGACGTCGCCGGAAACTCGCGCCCGCGCCGCGCGAGCGCCGCCGCCGGCAGCGGTCCCGGAACATCGCCGAGCTGGACATCGCCGGGGGCGGCCGCCGCCGGCGCGAACCGGCCGAGCACGAGCCGCCGCCACTCGCCGGTGTCGATCGCCTTGAGCACCTCGAAACCGAGGCGCGGCAGCGCGAGGCGAGTCAGGGCCGGCTCGAGGCGCAGGTACAGGCGGCGCTTCGCGCTGTCGCGGAAGTCGCGGTTGACGCGCAGCGAGTCGCCGGCCGCCTCGGTCCAGGGATACATGGCGGGATCGGCGGGATAGGCGGGCGCGAGATCGCCGTCGGCCACGAAGAACAGCGCGAGGTCGTGGTCCCACCGGCTCGCGTGATCGACGTAGTGCTGGTGCATGTTCCAGAGGCAGTAGTCGGCGCGCGCGAAGTTGAGCACGACGACCTCGCGGCCGAGGCGAGCGCCGAGATCGCGCGCGAGGGTCTCCTTGAAATGGTCGCGCTCGAAGACGGTATGGCCCAGCACGAACGAGTCGCCGAAGAGGAGCACGCGCAGCTCGCCGCGCTCGCGCGCGGGCGGCGCGCCGCGGCCAAGGAAGCCCCAGCGGTTCGCTCCGCCCAGGAAGAAGCCCTCGCTGAAGCGGCTGAAGCGGACGTTCGGCCGGTAGACCGGGCCCAGCTCCGGATCGCTGCGGTTCTCGAGGGGGCAGGCGATCTCGGCCGCCTGCAGCCAGAGGTCGAGCCCGACGAGAACGACGAGGAACGAACAGGCGCCGAGCAGGATGCTTCGGACGGCCTTCACGGGGCAGCCCCGACCGCGAGCCGCCTTCGCCCGAGGATCTCGCTCGCGAGCGCGTGGCCGATCTCGACGTGCGCCGCGTGGTTCCAGTGACCGTGCCTGTGCGTGACCGGCCACCAGCGCGGGTCCACGCCGCGCGCGCGCATCGCCGCGAACACGAGCTCCAGGTCGGCCGGGTCCGCGCCCAGGCTGTCGATGGCCGCGCGGTACGCCTCGGCGATCGGCTCCTTGTAGACGAGCAGGACTCGGGGATCGGCGGCCAGATCGCGCAGCAGGACCCGGCTGTTCACCGGTAGCGGCGGCGACTGCTCACGGACGAGAGCCGCACCCTCCTCTTCGGTCGCGGCCCGGCGCGCGGGCGCGAACTTGCCGAACAGCACGCGCGGCAGTTCGCCGCGCAGGCCGACCTTGTAGAGGTTGAACGCCAGCCTCGGGACGGCCAGCCGGGAAACCACCGGTTCCAGGATCTTGGCCTGGCGATACAGGCCGCTCGCGCGGAACGAGTAGTCGGCCGCGACGGTGTCGCCGGCGGCGTAGCTGAAAGGGTAGAGCGACGATCCGACCTGACGGCCGGGGACCAGGTCCGGCTCGCCCAGGAACAGCAGGGCGAGGTCGTGGTCCCACCGGCTCGCGAAGTCGCGGTAGTAGCGGTGCATGTTCCAGAGGTTGAAGTCGGCGCGCGCGAAGTTGAGCACCGCGACCGGACGGCCGAGCGCGGCGGTCAGGTCGCGCTCCATGACCCGCTTGAAGTGATGGCGCTCGAAGACGGTGTGGCCGAGCACGAAGGAGTCGCCGACGAGCAGGATCCGCAGCTCGCCGGACTCGTTGCGCGGCGGTCGCCCCTCGCCCAGGTAGCCCCAGCGATTGGTGCCGCCCAGGAAGAAGCTCTCGTTGAAGCGGCTGAACTCGCGGTCGGGGTAGTAGGCCGGCCCGTAGGCGGGGTCGATGTACGTCTCCAGCGGGCACTGGATCTCGGCGACCTGCAGCCAGGCGTCCAGCGCGAGCCCGGCCGCGAGACCGGTCGCGAGGAAGAGCAGGACGGCGAGCAGGCGTCGCACCCGGGGCCCCCTAGAACTGGAAGTAGACGAACGGCATGGGATCGACCGTGGCCAGGTAGAGCACGACCACCGCCATGGCCGCCGTGCAGATTCCCGCCGCGGCCGCCGGCCGCAGCTTCAGCAGCCAGGCGTGGCTGCCCGTCGCGTACTCGAGCGCGTCCAGCAGGAGCGTCATCGCGAGGAAGCTCGCGGTGATGACGGCGAATCGCCCGGTGAGCTCGCTGCCTCGCCAGCTCGCGAACTGGGCCAGGAAATACGAGACCTGGTCCAGGCTCTCGGCTCGGAAGAAGAGCCACGCGAATGCGACCAGGAGCTGGGTCGTCAGCAGTCCCGCGACGAGCCCGACGACGCTGCCCGGCCCGCGCAGCCGCGGCTTCAGCGGGATCGCCTTGCCGCGGTAGACGACCAGGCGCTCGAACGACAGGCACAGCCCGTGCAGCCCGCCCCAGACCAGGAACGTGACCCCCGCGCCGTGCCAGAGCCCGCACAGGAGCATCGTGACCATCGCCGCCGCCGGGTACGCGATCTGCATCTCGCGCTGGACCGTCGGCAGCCGCCACCGCCCGAGCCGGCGCAGGCAGGCGGACACCAAGGGATTGAAGACGTAGTCCCAGATCCAGGTCGACAGCGAGATGTGCCAGCGCCGCCAGAACTCGCTGAACGACCGCGACAGGTACGGCTGCTCGAAGTTCTGCATGAGGTGCACGCCGAACAGCTTGCCGATGCCGCGGGCGATGTCGCTGTAGCCGTTGAAGTCGGCGTAGATCTGGACCGCGAACAGGATCGCGGCGGCCAGCAGCTCGGGCGACCGGTAGAGCTCGGGCTGGCCGAAGACGGCGTCGACGATCCGGCCGGCGGCGTCGCCGATGAGCACCTTCTTGAAGTACCCCAGGGAGATCAGGACCAGGCCTTCGCCGATCTCGCCGCGGGTCGGCGACCGCAAGGCCGCGAGCTGCGGCAGCAGGCGCCCGGCGCGCTCGATGGGGCCGGCGACCAGCGTCGGGAAGAACGAGACGAACAGGGCGTAATCCAGGAGCGAGCGCGTGGGCTCCAGACGCCGGCGATAGACGTCGACCGTGTAGGTCAGGTCGCGGAAGGTCACGAACGAGATGCCGAGCGGCAGGATGACGCTCAGGTGCGCGACGTCGAGCCGTACGCCCGCCGCCGCCGCCACCGCCTGGGCGCCGTCGAGGAAGAAGTTGAAGTACTTGAAGAACGCGAGCGCGCCCAGGTTCGCGACGAGGCTCACGCCGAGCAGCAACCGGCGCCGCTGCGGCGACGCCGCGACCGCCAGCGCGCGGCCCACCGAGAAGTCGACGAGGGTCAAGGCAGCGAGCAGGAAGCAGAAGCGCCAGTCCCAGTATGCGTAGAAGGCGTAGCTCGCGGCCAGAAGCCACGCGGCCCGCAACCGCGGTCCGCGCATCGCGGCGTAGCCGGCGAGAACGATCGCCAGGAACGCGAAGAATACGAAGGAATTGAAGAGCATGGCTCAGTCAACCACCACGGTCACCAGGGGCAGTTCGCGAAAGAATTCGCCGACCCGCTGGAGGTCGGCCAGCGTCACCGCGTCGTACGCCGCCGTCTCGCGCAGGTACGCGGTCACGTCGCCGCCGAGTTCGGACATCGCCAGGTAGTAGGCGCGGCTGATGGAATCGAGCCGCCGCATGAGCAGGCGACCCTGGCGCGCGCTGCGCGCGGCGTCCAGCTCCGCCTGGGAGACCGACGCGGGGTCGAACGCGCGCAGCGCTTCGGCCAGCGCCGCCTCGCCTTCGGCCAGGCGCTCGACCGGCGGATTGAGCCAGGCGGTGAACACGGCGCGCTCGCCGGCGATGTCGATCGCCGCGCCCGCGCTGTAGCTGAGCCCGCGCGTCTCGCGCAGATCCATCACCAGGTGGTCCGCGAGGACGGCCACGAGCAGGTCGAGCGCCGGGGCGTCCACCGGCGGGAGCGCGCGGATGGCGCCCAGCCGAACCGCGCCCATCGGGCCGCCGACGTGCGCCGCGAGGCTGTCCGGAGCTTCCGTCACCGGAGGCGAAGGCGGCGGCGCGGCCGGCGGTTCGGCGCCCGCGTCGATGGCGGGGATCATGGCCCGCAGCTCGGCGACCGTGAACGGCGAGACGACGGCGAGGACGAGATTCGCCGGCAGGAACGCCCGGCGGTAGAGCTCGCGCAGCTCGTCCAGGCTGATCGCGGCGAGCGATTCCGTGGTTCCCTCGGCGGGGGCCGCCAGCGGATGGTCCCGGTAGAGTCCCTGGGCGAGGAGCCGTTGCGCCTGCCAGGTCGCCGTGCTCTCGCGCCGCCCGAGCAGGTCCTGCATGGCCGCGCGCTCCTGAGCGAACGCGGCGGCGTCGAACGTCGCGCGCTGGATCAGGTCCACGACGAGGGCGAGGACCTCGGCGCCGCTCGTGGCGGGACACTCGACGCGGATGAAGCTGAACCGGCCGTTGGTATAGTAGTCGTCCATCGGAAACCGCGGATCGTCAACCAGCTTGATCTCGGCGCCCAGACGCCGCAGCCGGCGCGCGAGGCAGTCCTCGTCGCAGCCGCCGGCCCCGTAGGGAAGCAATCGGTGCACGAGGTTCAGCGCCCCCGGCCGACCGTATCGCTGATCCAGGAGCGCGCGATCGCGCACCGTGAGGTGGATCGCCATGAGGTCGCTCGCGGCGGTCGTCTCGCTGACGAGGACCGCGCCGCCCGGCAGGACGGCGCGTTCGATCGCGGCGGCCGTCGAGGCCGCGGACGTTGCCGGCGCGTCGCCGTCCGTGATCGCCGGCTCGATCAGGACCGCGACGCACGGACGGTCCACGAGCCACGTTCGCAGCACGCGCTCCACGTCCGCGGGCGTGACGGCCGCGAGCCGCTGGGGGTAGCCGACGAGGTAGTCGGGACCGCCGAGCACCAGCGGCTCGGCGATATGGATCCCGGTCATGCGCAGCTGCTCGCGTTCCTTCAGGACGCCCGTGCGCGCCATGGCGACGACCTCGGCCAGGTCTTCGCGGCTCACGCCGGCCTCGAGGGTCGCGGCGATCGCGTCCTGCACGAGACCGTAGAGCGGGCCGGGGTCCGCGGCGGCCGGCAGATCGAACTCGAGCACGACGCGGGCGAAACCCGGCGCGCCCTGCGACCAGGCATCCGCAGCGGGTCGGCTCGCCTCGGGCAGCTCCGCGAACGCGCGCGCCAGGATCCCCGTCGACGGCGCGGCGAGCAGCTCGGTCGCGACCCGGAACGCCACGTGGTCGATCGACCGGTAATCGGGCGCCGCGAAGCCGAGCGCCAGCTTCCGCTGAGCGCCGCCCTTCCTCACGAAGGTGACCGTGCTCTCGATCGGCGCCGCGGGACGGAGGTCCGCCCGCGGCAGCGACCGCGGCGGCGCCTCGCCCCAGAAGCGCTGGACGAGCGCGAGCGCCTGGTCGCGATCGAAGCGTCCGGCAAGGGTCAGGACCATGTTGTTGGGGACGTACCAGCGCCGGTAGAACGCGTGCACGTCGTCGCGCTGCATCGCCGCGATCGTCGCGGTCGTGCCGAGGGCCGGCAGCTCGAGGCTCGAGCCGCCGTAGAGCGCCTGGCGCACGGCCTGCTCGGCGAAGGGGTCGTCGCGGTCGCGGCCCTGGACCAGCTCGCCGAGCACGATGCCCTGCTCCTTCGCGAAGGCCTCGGGCGGGATGACCGAGTGCAGGAGCATCTGCGACTGCAGGTCGAGCCCGGTCTCGAGGCGCTCCGCAGGCAGCACCATCATGAAATCGGTGTAGAAATCCGTGGTGTGGGCGTTGTTATAGGCGCCCGCGAGGTCGGCGGTCTCGTAGAGCTGCTCCTGGGTGTACTTCTCGGTGCCGTTGAACAGCAGATGCTCGAGCATGTGGGTCATGCCGCTGGTGGCGAAATCCTCCCACGCCGAGCCGACCTTGACCTGACAGTAGATCCCGACCATGGGCTGGGCCGGGTTCGGCAGCAGGACGACCTCGAGACCGTTGTCGAGGCGGAGGATCTCGACGCCGGCCGGCAGGTCGTGATAGACCGGCGCCAGCCGCCGGGCCGGCGGGGAATCGGCCGCGAATCCGCCCGCGGCGAGCGCGATGACCGCGATGGCCGCTACGAGGCAAGAGCTGAGGCGCATGGTCGCTCCCGTGGTCCGGCGTCACTTGACCCGTTCGGCGGCATCGATGATGCCCGCGAAGTCGTCGACCTTCAGGCTGGCGCCGCCGATGAGCCCCCCGTCGACGTCGGGCAGCGCGAAGAGCTCGGCGGCGTTGGCCGCCTTGCAGCTGCCGCCGTAGAGGATCCGCAGCTGCCGCGCCGTCTCGGCGCCCAGGAGGTCGGCGACGATCGCGCGGCTCGTCCGGTGCATCTGCTGGGCGATCTCGGGCGTCGCCGTCTCGCCGGTGCCGATCGCCCAGACAGGCTCGTACGCGAGGACCAGGTTGCCGCGGTCGGCGTGCGCGAGCCGCGGCAGCACACCGCGGAGCTGCGCCTCGACCACGTCCTCCGCCCGTCCCGCCCTGCGCTCCGCGAGCAGCTCGCCGTAGCAGAAGATCGCGGTGAGCCCCGCCGCGTGGACACGGTCGATCTTGGCCACGAACAGCGCGTCGGTCTCCCGCTGGTACTGCCGGCGCTCGCTGTGCGCGACGATCACGTGCGTGCAGCCCGCCTCCTTGAGCATGGCGGCCGACACCTGGCCGGTATACGCCCCCTGGTCCTGGTCCGAGCAGTCCTGCGCGCCGACCAAAAGCGGCGCTCCCTGCGCGAAGGCGGCAACGGCGGGAATCGTCACGTACGGCGGGCACACGAGCACGTCGCCCTTCAGCGCGCGCCCGGCGAGCCTGGCCTGCAGGGCGGCGGCCAGGTTCGCTCCCGCGGCGGGTCCCAGGTTCAGCTTCCAGTTGCCGGCGACCAGGTATCGGCGCATGGGACGGCTCCTCGCTCGGTTCCATCGCTGCAGGCGGCGGCGGACCGCGAGAATATGCCATCAGGAAACGGGCTTGTCCACACTCGTAGCGTCTGGTCGAGCGGGCCTCGCGCGCGCGTCGCTGGCGGGACGGCGACCATCCGCCTCGACCACGGCCGCAGCGACCGGTCCGGGCGCCCCGGAACGGCCGAGCCGACGGGCCAGCAGCACCGACCCCGCCGCCGAGGCCGCGAAGCACAGGGCCGACAGCACGAAGACCTCGCGGTAGCCGAACAGCCGCAGCATGCCGAAGCCGATCAAGGGGCCGGCGAGGCCGCGCAGGCCGACCATCGCGACGTGGATGCCCTGGTAATAGCCGCCCTGTCCCGGCGGCGCGAAGGCGATCGACCCCACGTTCCAGGTCACGTTGATTCCGGCCATGCCGATCGAGTAGATCGCGAACGCGGTGTAGGCGGCGGCGGCCGGCGACGCCGGCAACAGCCGGGGCAGGAACGCGAGCGTGAGCGGGAACAACGCGATCCAGGCGAACGACCAGGCGCACAGGCGCGCCGGATGGATGCGGTCCATGAGGACGCCCGCGAAAGGTCCGAGGACCGCCACGCCGAGCGAGGCGATCAGGACGCGCGAGTTGGCGATCTCGCGGTAGCCGAGGTGCAGCTCGTTCGCGAAGTACAGCGGGACCACCGGGCTGAGCATCATGATCGCGACGCCGTAGATCGTGAAGTTGGTCTCGAATCGGAAGAAGGCGCGGTCGACGCGGAACGTCGCGGCAGCCTCGCGGAACGGCGTCGCGAGCGCGCCGGCGAGCCGCCGCCAGCGGACCGGTCCCAGCGGCAGCCGCGGCACGACGAAGACGCGGTCCGGATCGTAGGCGAGGTCGCCCGCAGGCCGGGGTACGCGCGACAGCATGAGCGGGTAGCCGAAGCCGAGGACTCCCAGGACCGGGTAGACCCACCGGAAGAGATCCGGATCGCGCTCGAGGAAACCGCCGACCGCGAGGCTCGCCGCGGCGGCCGTGAGGAACTGCACGAGCGCCCCCCGGCCGTAGACGGCCCCGCGCCGCTCGGGCGACAGGTTGGCCTGCAGGATCCCGTTCTGCGCCGGATAGATGACCGCGCTGAAGAAGTACACCACCGCGAGCAGGAGCGAGAATTGCCCCGCCGTCTGCACGAGGGGCGTCGCGATCAGGACGGCGCGGCCGCCGAGGCCGCCCCACACCAGCCAGCGCCGCCTCCCCCCCGCGGCCATCAGCTGACCCCAGTAGAGCGCCAGCATCAACCCGGTCGTCTCCATGATCACGGTCACGGTGATCAGCCAGCCGGGCGCACCGAGCGACTTCGCGAGCACGAAGGGGAACAGGTAGAGCCCGGCGGTCCAGATGCCCTGGAAGACCATGGCTTGCAGGTAGCGCCGGGTGGTGATGCGTTCGAGGTCGGTCGTCATGGGGGCAAGTATCGCGCGCGGATCCTCGGCGGGCCAGGCGGGATCGTCCCGGCTCGTGGCTGCGGCGAGTCGGGACCGCGCGACGCGGCGCCGCGCCGCGAGTCGGGCGATTGGCGGCGGACGGCGACTCGGCTACCTTGCCGCCATGGACTTGAACGGCTCGGTGCCACCCACCCCCCGGCGCGACCGCGAACCGGCCGACCTCCGTCGTGACATCCTCGCCGCCGCCCTGTCGCTGTTCGCCACGAACGGCTATCACCAGACGACGATGCAGTTGATCGCGGACCGGTGCGGGTTCTCCGTGGGCTATCTCTACAAGCACTTCGCCGGCAAGGACGAGATGTACCGGGAGATGGTGCGCGACCAGCTCGCGGCGATCGCCGGATTCACCGCCGCCGCGCGATCGCAGGGCCTGACCCCGCTCGAGGAGCTGCGGCTGGTCCTGCGCGAGAACGCGGCTCACTTCAACCGGCAGCGCGACTTCATGCGCATCTTCCACCAGGACCTCGTCGCCGAGGCGCCGGAGGTCGCCGCGGCCAAGCGGCAGCACTTCGCGGACCTCGTCGAGATGCTCGCCAGGGCGCAGGCCGAGGGCGAGATCGCCGCGGTCGACCCCGAACTCCTGGCGGCCGCGATCATGGGCGCATCGGTCGCGCTGTTTCGCGAGATGGCGGCTCGACCCGGCGAGCATCCGTTCGACCAGTTGCCGGATCTCGTGTTCCGGCTGCTGATCGACCACATCCGTATCTAGATATCCAGCAACGAATTATATCGGTCGGCACCGTTGTCGCGCGCTCGCCTCGCGTTGGCTCAGCGAAAAATGAATTTGTGTTTCCCGCTGTGAATGACTATTTATGAACCGCCGTTCACGATCTGGTCCGGGGACTCCCGAGGCGTCCACATGCCGACTCGCGCATCCAGCCACTCCCAACTGCGCCGGTGTCGCCACCGCGACATCGTCGGCGCCGCGACGGACCTGTTCCTGTCGCGCGGCTACGCGCAGACGACGATGGCGATGGTCGCCAGGCACGCCGGCTGCTCCGTCGGCCACCTCTATCGGCACGCGGATGGCAAGCGGGAGCTCCTGGACGCGGTCATCGCCAGCCAGGTCGAGACCATCGACGGCCTGCGCCGGGCGGTCCGGTCCGAGCCCGGGCTGAGCCCGCTCGCCCGCCTGCGCCGCTTACTCCAGGTGCTCTGCAGCCATCTCTGCGAGCATCCGCAGCTGGTGGCGATCGTCACCACGACGGACCTCGTCTCGAGCATGGCTCAGCCGACCTTCCGCGAACGCGCGGAACGCGAGGATGCGGAACTCTTCCGGCTCGCCATCGAAGCCGGCGAGATCGCCGGCGAAGATCCCCGCCAGCTCGCCGCGGCGCTGTACGGCATCGCGAGCAGCCTGGTGTCGTTGACGGACGCGCGCAGGGTCCCCGAGCACTTCGCGGCCATCCCTGCCGTCGTCGATCGCCTCTTCCTGGAACCCCTGACTGCGAATGCGAAGCGGCCCGCGCCGGACGGCGCGACGGGGACACGACAATGAAACGAACGCCTGCCACGCCGCCTGGACCGGAACGCCGGCCGGAGCACTGCGCACACAGAAAGGACATGGTCATGGCAACGATCGCAAGAGCTGCGGCGAGGGCGCTGTCGATTGCCGCTCTGGCTGGCTTCCCGCTGCTTGCCGGCTGCGGCCGCGACGAACCGCCGGTCGCGCCCCCGCCCCCGGTGGTGTCCGTCGTGACGGTCACGACCGAGAGCGTGACCCTGACCACGGAGCTGGCCGGTCGCACCGCTCCCTATCGCGTCGCCGAGATCAGGCCACAGGTCAACGGCATCATCCTGAAGCGGCTCTTCGACGAGGGGTCGGACGTCAGGGCGGGTCAACCGCTCTACCAGATCGACCCCGCGCCATACCAGGCGGCGCTCGAGATCGCCCAGGCGGCCCTGGCCCGGGCGGAGGCCACGCTCGCGACGATGCGGCTGCGGAAGGCCCGCTTCGAGGAGCTGCTGCCGGATCGCGCGGTCAGCGAGCAGGATTACGACGACGCGGTGGCGGGCCTGAAGCAGGCCGAAGCCGAGGTCGCGTCCTGGACGGCGCAGGTGCGGAACGCGCGCATCAACCTGGGCTACACGGAGGTCCGGGCGCCCATCTCGGGTCGGATCGGACGCTCCAACGTGACCGAGGGCGCGGTGGTGACGGCGTACCAGCCCCTCCACCTCGCGACGATCCAGCAGCTCGACCCCATCTACGTCGACCTGCCCCAGTCCACCGCCGAGATGGCGCGCCTGAACCGCCGGCTGGCCGCGGGGAGCCTGCAGCGGGATCACACGGACACGGCCAACACGCGGCTGTTCGAGGAGGACGGCTCGGAGTACCACCTGGCGGGCACCCTGCTGTCCCGCGACGTCACGGTGGACCCGACCACGGGCTCGGTCGTGCTGCGAGCGATCTTCCCCAATCCGGATACCGAACTGCTGCCCGACATGTTCGTCCGCGGCGTGGTCACCGAGGGTGTCGATCCCAATGCGATCCTCGTCCCCCAGCAAGGCGTGGCCAGGACCGCGCGGGGCGATCCGTACGCCTGGATCGTGGACGGCGAAGGTCTGGCCCAGATGCGGCAGCTCGCCGTGGACCGCGCCATCGGCGACAAGTGGCTCGTGACCGGCGGGCTCGCTCCCGGGGACCGGGTGATCGTCGAGGGCCTCCTCGCGCTGCGGCGCCCCGGCACTGCGGTCCAGGCGACGGAGTTCGTCCCCGCCGCGGCGCCGCCCGGCGCGATCGAGGAGAACAAGGCACGGACCGACGCGGGCGCGACTCAACCGGAGTGACGGAGGCTCGAGATGTTATCCAGATTCTTCCTGCAGCGTCCGGTCTTCGCCTGGGTCATCGCCATCGCCATGATGGCGGGGGGCCTCCTCGCCATCTACAACATGCCCATTTCCCAGTACCCGGCGATGGCGCCGCCGTCCATTTCCATCATGGCGGCCTACCCCGGCGCCGACGCCTCGACCGTCGAGAACACGGTCACCCAGATCATCGAGCAGAAGATGACCGGCCTGGACGACATGATCTACATCTCCGCCCAGAGCGCCTCGTCGGGCATCGCGCGGCTCGAGCTCACCTTCGCTCCGGGGACCGACCCCGACCTGGCGTGGGCCAAGGTCCAGAACAAGCTGCAACTGGCCATGGCCTCGCTGCCCGACGCGGTCCAGCGCGGCGGCGTGGAGGTTGCCAAGTCCACGCGGAGCTACCTGATCATCATGGGTCTGGTGTCGCCGGACGGCACCCACGACGGGGACGCCCTGCGGGACTACACGGCGGCGAACATCGAGAAGGTCCTGTCCCGGGTGCCCGGCGTGGGCGAGGTCGAGCCGTTCGGGGCCGAGTTCGCCATGCGGATCTGGATCGACCCGCACAAGCTGACCAGCTACCACCTCACCTTCACGGACGTCGTCCTGGCGCTGCGGGCCTACAACGTCGAGGTCTCGGCGGGACAGTTCGGCGGCGCGCCCGCCGTGGAGGGACAGCGGCTGAACGCGTCCATCGTGGTGCAGCACATGTTGCAGACCCCCGCCGAATTCGCGGCGATCCCCATCGTCACGAACCCCGACGGCTCGACGGTCACGATCGGCGACATCGGCCGCGTCGCGGTCGGCGCCGAGCGCTACGACATCCAGCCCTATTATAACGGGATGCCCGCCGCGGGCATGGCCATCCGCCAGGCCGCGGGCGCCAACGCCCTGAGCACGGTCAACGCCGTCAAGGAAGCCCTGGCGACGATGAGCGAGAACTTCCCGCCCGGGATGGAGGTGGTCTATCCGTATGAGACCACGCCGTTCACGCTCGTGGCCATCGAGGAAGTGGTCAAGACCCTGATCCTCGCGATCCTGCTGGTGTTCCTCGTGATGTACCTCTTCATGGGCAACATCCGGGCGACGCTGATCCCGACCATCGCCGTGCCGGTGGTGATCCTCGGCACGTTCGGCTTCCTCGGCCTGTTCGGCTACTCGATCAACATGCTGACCATGTTCGCCATGGTGCTGTCGATCGGCCTGCTCGTCGACGATGCCATCGTCGTCGTCGAGAACGTCGAGCGGATCATGACCGAGAAGGGCCTGTCGGCGCGGGAGGCCGCCAAGCGGTCCATGGGCGAGATCTCCAGCGCCCTGGTCGGCATCGGCCTCGTCCTGGCCGCGGTCTTCGGGCCCATGGCGTTCTTCCCGGGGTCCACCGGCATCATCTACCGCCAGTTCTCGATCACGATCGCGACCTCGATGCTCCTGTCGGTCGTCGTCGCGTTGATCCTCACGCCGGTCCTCTGCGCCGCGCTGCTCAAGCCGGTTCCGGCGGGGCACAGCCCCTCGGACCAGTCGCTGCGGATCTTCCGGCCCTTCTTCCGCTGGTTCGACCGCACCTTCTTCGGCCTGCGGGACCGCTACGTCGGTCTGACGCGACGCACGCTCCGCCACCGGACGATCTCGCTGGTCGTGTTCCTGGCGATCGTCGCGGCGGGCGCGTATCTGTACCTGAGGATGCCGACCTCCTACCTCCCGGACGAGGACCAGGGCATGATGCTGGTCCAGGTCGTCCTGCCCTCCGGCTCGACCCTGGAGCAGACCGAAGCGGTGATGGCCCAGGTCAGGGACTACTACCAGACCGAGGAAACGGACGCCGTCGAGTCCATCATGGAAGTGTCCGGCATGAGCTTCGGCGGCATGGCCCAGAACATGGGCTTCGCCTTCATCAAGCTCAGGGACTGGGACCTGCGCCAGCGGCCGGAGCTCAAGGTCCAGGCGGTCGCCGGCCGGTCCATGCGCGCCTTCGCCGGCATCAAGTCCGCGATGATCTATGCCTTCCCGCCGCCGGCCGTCATGGAACTCGGCAGCGCCCTGGGCTTCGATTTCCAGCTGCAGGACCGCGGCGGCCTGGGGCACGCGGCGCTGATGGACGCGCGCAACCAGCTTCTCGGCATGGCCGCCCAGGATCCGCGCCTGACCAGCGTCCGCCCCAACGGCATGGACGACGTGTCGGTGTACCGGGTCGACGTGGACTGGGCCAAGGCCGGCGCCCTGGGCGTGCCGGTCTCGACGATCCACAGCACCATCGCGACCGCGTTCGGCGGCTCCTACGTCAACAACTTCATGATGAACGGACGCGTCAAGCGGGTCTACGCCCAGGCCGACACTCCCTACCGGATGGCGCCCGAGGACCTCGAGCATCTCCAGGTGCGGAACGCCGCCGGCCGGATGGTCCCCTTCACCTCCCTGGCGACCGGCTACTGGTCGTCCGGATCGCCCTCGCTGGAGCGCTTCAACGGCTTCCCCTCCCTGAACATCGTGGGCGAGCCCGCCCCGGGCGTGAGCTCGGGCGTCGCCATGGCGGCGATGGAGGAGCTGACGACGAAGCTGCCGCGAGGCATCGGCTCCGACTGGACCGGGCTCTCGTATCAGGAACGCCAGGCCTCGTCGAACACCGGCCTGCTCTACGCGTTCTCGATCTTCGTGGTCTTCCTGACCCTGGCGGCTCTCTACGAGAGCTGGCCCTTCCCCATCGCCGTGCTCCTGAGCATGCCGCTGGGCGCGATCGGCAGCGTGATCGCCACGGGCCTGAGAGGCTACGCCAACGACGTCTACTTCCAGATCGGCCTGTTGACGGTGCTGGGGCTCACCACGAAGAACGCCATCCTGATCATCCAGTTCGCCCGCGACAAGGTCGACCAGGGCATGGACCTGATCGACGCCACGCTCGAGGGCGCCCGCCTGCGGCTGCGGCCGATCATCATGACGTCGCTGGCGTTCGGCTTCGGCGTCCTGCCGCTCGCGTTCGCGAGCGGGGCCGGTTCGGGGGCGCAGACCGCCATCGGCACCGGCGTGCTGGGCGGCATGGTCACCTCCACCCTGCTCGTCATCTTCTTCGCGCCGTTATTCTTCGTGAGGATCTACCAGATCTTCCATCGCGGCGGCCGGTCGGCGGAGACGGTACCCGTCGAGCCGGACCCTGCGAAGGGGGAGCCGCTATGAACCGCGCCGCCCTATCCCTCCCGCTCGCGCTGGTCATCGCCGCCGCGGGCTGCACGATGGCTCCGCAGTACCTCCGACCCGCGGCGCAGGTGCCGCCGGCGTGGCCTGAAGGCGCGGCCTACGCGGACAGCCTGGCCGACCTGGCCCTGCCCGCGGCGCCCGGCGTGAGCCCGCAAGAGTTGTACCCCGACCCGCGCCTGCGGCAGGTCGTCGCTCTCGCGCTCGCGAACAACCTGGATCTGCGGCTGGCCGCCCTGAACGTCGAGAAGGTGCGGGCCTACTACAAGATCGAACGCGCCGACCTGTTCCCCGCGATCAGCGTCGCCGGATCCGCGACGCGGCACCACACGCCGGCCGACCTCTCGTTCTCCGGCGAGGAGATGACGAGCGAGGAGTACAGCATCGACGTGGGCGTCGCGTCCTGGGAGATCGACCTGTTCGGCCGCGTCCGCAGCGAGAAGAACAGGGCCTGGGAGCAGTACCTCGCGACCGAGGCGGGCCGGCGCGGCGCCGAGCTCTCGCTGGTGTCGGCCGTGGGCGAGTCATACCTGACGCTGGCCGCTTCCCGCGAACTGCTCCAGCTGGCGAAGTCCACGCTGGCGAGTCAGCAGGCCGTCTACGACCTCGGCCGCAAGCAGTACGACGCCGGTCTCGCGACCAGGCTGGACCTCCAGCGGATCCAGACCCAGGTGAACGTCGCCGAGGTGGACGTCGCCGGCTACACGCGCATGGTCGCGCAGGACGAGAACGCCCTGAACCTGCTGGTGGGCGCGCCGGTTCCGCCGGAACTGCTGCCCGAGGATCTGGGCAGCGTCGCGCCGCCGGCGGACGTCGCGGCCGGGTTGTCGTCCGCGATCCTGCTCGGCCGGCCGGACATCATGGCCGCCGAGCACCAGTTGAAGGCGGCCAACGCCTACATCGGCGTGGCCCGGGCCGCCTTCTTCCCCAGGATCTCCCTGACCGCCCTCGTGGGCACGGCGAGCGCCGCGCTCTCGGGTCTCTTCGCGGGGAACTCGGACACCTGGACGTTCAGCCCGCAGGCGAGCATGCCCCTCTTCGACCTGCGCACGCAGGGCGCGTTGCGGGCGAGCAAGGCGGACCAGCAGATCGTCCTGGCCCAGTACCAGCGGTCCATCCAGCGCGCCTTCCGCGAGGTGGCCGACGCACTGGCGGTCAGGGGCACCATCGGCGAGCAGGTCGCCGGGCAGACCGCGCTGGTCGAGGCCGCGCGAGAGATCTACGACCTGGCCCAGATGCGCTACGACAAGGGTATCGACAGCTACCTGAGCGTTCTCGACGCCCAGCGGTCGCTCTACCGCGCGCAGCACGGGATGGTTGCGCTGCGGCTGGCCGAGCTCACGAACAAGGTGCAGCTCTACGCAGTGCTGGGCGGAGGCAGCGGCGCCGTCGAGTGACCGCCGCCGCAGCGCCGCTCCGCTGACCGCCAGAGGCGGCGAGCGCGGCGCGGACATAAAGAAGATCATTATTGACCGATTTATGCCGGGGGCGCACAGTGTCGCCTCTGCAGGGATCGGCGACGACACCTTCCGGACCGACTCCGCCCGACCTGACCGATCCCCCCGGACCCACACTCGCGAGGTCGGAATCCATGGCGAAGAAACCCGTCAAGAAGCCGGCGTCCCGTTCCGCCGGCCGCACGCCGTCTTCCCGGGCCAGGAAGGCCGTCAAGAAGACTCCAGCCAGGCCCGCAGCCAGGAAGAAGGCCGCGTCGACGCCTCGCGCGAAGCCCTCCGGCGCCATCGTCCCTTTGCGGCGCCCGGCGTACGCACCCGCCGGCAACCGGATCCTCCAGGCCGTCGAAGGCAAGACCGCCAAGAGCCGGCGGTTCTTCGCGGACACCCTCGCCGGGACCGAGTATCGGACCGTCGAACTCGCGCCCGCCTTCGCGCTGCTCCACGCGCGCGACGCCGCGCGAGCCGGCAGGCTCGCCGAGGCGTATGCCACGACGCTCAAGGACTCCGGCGAGCACCGCGCCTTCTTCCAGGGCGTCGCGCAGCTCGACGCGACGCAGCGGGTCGCCGCCGTGCGCGGCTACCAGCGGGCCGGCCAGGGCCGGGGCGTCGTGCAGGCCATCGCCGAGCTGCCCCGGCGCCAGGGCCACACGATCATGCGCGACTTCGTCTACAAGGACGGCGACACGATCGATCGCGCCGCGCTGCAGGACGTGCTGTTCTGGCTGCGCGACGCGGGCGCCTCCCTGCGTGACGTCCAGGAACGCGACGGCCGCCGGCCCGACCCGGCGCACGACGAGGCGATCGGCGATATCCTCGAGGACATCGGCGACGCGCTCTCCGACGCCGTCAACGCGGTCGTCGACGCCGTGGTCAACGCCGTCGAGTCGCTGGGTCAGGCGATCGCCGACGTCGTCGCCTGGGCGGCGAGCGAGGTCGCCGATCTCGTCCACGCGCTGCTCGCGGCGGGCCAGACCATTCTCAACCTCCTCGAGGCGGCGCTCGAGACCGGTTACGAGCTGGTGCGGACCATCGTCAAGGGTCTGATCGACGTCGGCCAGTCGCTGTTCAGCGTGCTCGAGGATGCGTTCACGCTCGCGCTCGAGAGTCTCGTGACGGTCCTGCGCGCGATCGACAACCTGGGTCGCACGCTCGCCGAGCTCCTGCAGTGGCTCGCCCTCAAGACCTACGACGTCGTGCGCAAGGGCGTCGAGGCGCTCATCGAGATCGGCAAATCCATCGGCAACATCCTCGAGCAAGCGGTCGCGTTCGGGCTCACGCTCATCACGAACTCCGTGCGGGCCCTGCTCGAGCTGGGTCGCGCGATCGGCGAGATCCTGGTGGCGCTGGTGACCCGGCCGGCGAGCCTGTTCGACACGGTCGTCCGCGCGATGCTCGACCTCGGGCACGCCCTCGCCGAGCTGTTCGACGAGGTCATCGACGCCGGCGCGGACCTCGTCCGCGAAATCGCGCGCGCCGCGGCCAACGCCGGCGCCGCGCTGGTGGACTTCATGGCCTACGTCGTCGACGCGGCGATCGAGACGGCGACCAAGATCGTCCAGGGTCTGCTCGAGGTCGGCCGGACGCTCGCCGACCTGATCATCAGCATCGCCGAGCTGAGCGTGGCCGCGATCCGCAAGGTCGTCGAGGCGGCGTTCGCGATCGGCAAGACGCTCCTCGGCGTGCTCAAGGACGTCTTCAACCTGGCGATGGACCTGCTCCAGGAGGTGATCCGCGCGGCGTTCGAGCTGGGCCGGACCATCGTCGAGTTCACGGCCTCGCTCGTCGAGTTCACCTACCGCGCGGCGGCGCGGCTGATCGAAGCCGCCCTCGAGGTGGGCGCGACCGTGGCCGAGCTGCTCGAGACCGTGGCCGAGTCCACGTACTTCGTCTTCCGCAAGATCGTCAACGGCGTCCTGCAGGCGCTCGGTCCCGTGGGCGACGTCCTGGAATGGCTGCTCGACCGCGGCGAGGACCTCGCGTCGGCGCTGTGGCGCCACGCGGTCCTGGCGATCCGCTTCGTCAAGGACAGCGTCACCGAGGTCCTCGACTGGGCCCTGCAGCAGGCGGACGCGGTCTTCGACCGCATCCTCCTGATCATCGAGGACATCGGCAGCACGATCGCCGAGGCCATCGAGTGGGCGCAGACGGTCGGCGACGCGGCGCTGGAGCTGCTCGCGGAGGCCACGGTGCGGATCGGCAACTCGGTGGACTACCTGCTCAACTACGTGGAGAACGACTTCCTGCCCGGGGTCGCCAAGGTCGTGGAAGGGGTCCTGCGCGCCGGCTACGCGATCGCCGACCTCGTGAGCTGGATGGCGCGGCGCTCGGTCGAGGTCGTGCGGCAGGTCGTCCTCGGCGCCTTCGCGATCGGAGTCACCCTCGCCACCCTGATCGCCGAGACGATCGCCCACCCGGACCAGGCGCTGCAGAATCTCCTGCAAGCGGCCCAGGACGTCGGCCAGACGCTCACCGACGTCTTCAACGCGGCGATCGTCGAGACGGCCGAGCAGTTCCTCGCCGAGGTGGTCGAGGCGCTCGTCGAGATCGGCGAGGCTGCGCTCGATATCCTCGTGGCGGTGCTCGAGGTCGCCGGCGGCGCAATCGGCACGGTCGTCGTGCTGCTGTTCGAACTGCTGCCGTCGCGGCGGGCGCTCAACGCGAACGAGCGCGCGGACGCCGTCGCGGTGTTCGGCGATTCGATCGATCTGGACGAGGTCTCCATCTCGACCGAGAGCGTCGAGAACGACATCATCTTCGGCGTCCAGGACTTCTTCAGCCAGCTCTTCGCGGGCAACTTCAGCGACCTGACCGACGAGCGCGACTCGCGCGCGTTCGTCACCGGCAACCTCATCAACTTCGACACCGAGGACGGCACCTTCGACCGCCCGACCCTGATCCACGAGCTGACGCACGTGTGGCAAAACCAGCACGTCGGCCCGGTCTACCTGGCGCACGCCGTGGTCGGCGGGATCGCCGAGGGCTACAACTACGGCTACAGCGAGGCCGACGTCGACCTCACGATTCCCAACTGCTTCCACGACGGAACCTCGCGCGACTACAACGAGGGCTACATCACCGGAGAGGGCGGCCAGGACGAGTTGAACGCGGCGAACGGCGACCTGTCCGCCTTCAACCCCGAGCAGCAAGGCCAGATCACCATGCAGTGGTTCGTGCGCGCAATCCTGCTGGGGCAGGGCAGCCCGACCATCGATCCGTGGCAGCCGTACGTCGACGCCGCGCGCGCCGGCATGCCCGAACGTGCCGTCGCGTAGGCTGCTCTGCGCCGTCCCCCGCGGCCACGCGGCGGACCTCGCCCCGCTCTTCGCGGCGTACGCCGCGCGGCGGGTCGAGGTCCGCTCGTGGCTCTACGGCGGGGACGTGCCCGAGGAACCCGCGCTGGGCGCCGCCGCGGCCGATTGTGACGCCGTCCTCCTCGTCGGCCGCGGCGAGCGCGCCCCGGGCACGGTCCTCAGCGGGCCAGTGCTCGCGACCGCGTCCGGTCGCCGGATCCCGATCGGCTGGGTGCCCGTGGTCGACCGGGCGTCGCTCGCGCGCTTCGTGTCGACCGCCGTCCGGCTGCACGAGCGCGCCCACTCCGTGCCGAGCGTCGCCTTGCTCGCGCAGCGACACCCCCGCTTCCTGCGGCTCACCGACCGCATCGAGGCCATCCTCGACGGGGGCGAGCGCCGGCGCACCGTCTTCCGCTGGACGAGCGACGCGCTCGTGCGCGAGGACCTCATCCGGGCGCTCGCGTCCGGGCTCGGGTCCGCCATCTACGTCGGCCACGGCCGGCCGACCGGCTGGACCGGCTACTACGGCCTGCGGGCTCGCCACTTCGACGGCTTCACGGGCGAGCCGCTCGGCGCCCTGATCGCGCTCTGCTGCCGCACGGCCAGCCGGCGGCGCACGCGGCTCTCGTTCGCCGAGGCGTTGCCGCTCAAGGGAGTGTGCGGCGCGGTCTTCGGCGCCGTGAGCGCGACCCTGCACACGGACAACACCCGCTGGGCCGTGCGCCTGAGCGACGCGTACCTGCACGGCGCGCGCACGCTCGCCGACCTCGTCCTGGCGGCGCTGCCGGCCACCGCGAGGCAGGTCGCGCCGTACCGCATCCTGGGCGACCCGCTCTGTCCGCTGCGCGCGCCGGCGCGCGGCCTGCGCCGGGCGCGCGCGGTCGAGGTCTACGCATGACGGAGATCCCCGGCGTCCTGCAGGATCTGCTCCGGCGCACCAAGCCCGATCTCGCGGCGCCGCTGCCGCCGGCCGGCGACTGGGCCGACTGGGGGCTCGATTCCCTCGATCTCGCCGAACTGGCCGCGCGCATCGAGCAGCACTACCGCCTGGACATCCCGGACGAGGACTGGCGCGCGTTGCGCGACTTCGGCGCCCTGCGCGCCTACCTCGAGGCCCGGCTCGAGCGCGATGCGTGACCGGTCCGGCGTCGTGATCACCGGAGTCGGGGTCGTCACGCCGCTCGGCGACCGACTCGACGCGCTCTGGACGCGCCTGGCGGCCGGCGAGTCGGCGGCGCGGCCGTGGGACGACCTCGCGCGCGAGGAATTCCGCCATACGGTCGCCTGCCGCATCGACGGTCTGGACGACGGCGACGGCCGGGGACGGGCGCTCGGCGTGATCGCCGCCCGCCAGGCCGTGGTCGCGGCCGGCGTGGTCCTGCCGGCGCGCACGGCCGTCGTCGTCGGCAGCACGATGGGCGAGAGCGGTTCGTTCGAGCGCGCGGGCGCGGGCGAGCGGCTCGACCTCGGCGGCGAGACCTGTGCGGCGTTCCCGCGCGCGATCGCGGCGGACCTCGGCCTCGCCGGCCCCTGCCGGGCGTACGGCGCGGCGTGCGCCGCAGGCAACTACGCGCTCGGCGCGGCGGCGGACCTGCTGCGACGCGACGAGGCCGACGTCGTGCTCGCCGGCGGCGTCGAGCCGTTCTCGCGCATCGCGATGGTCGGGTTCAGCCGGTCGAGAGCCATGAGCGCGACCGGCGTCTGCCGGCCCTTCGACGCGCGCCGCGACGGGATGGTCCTCGGCGAGGGCGCGGCGATGTTCGTGCTCGAACGCGAGCGCGACGCGCGGGCCCGCGCCGCAACGCCGCTCGCGGTCGTCGGCGCGCTCGGCCTCGCGTGCGACGCGCACCACCCGACGGCGCCGCGTCCGGACGGCGAGGGAATCGCCGCGGCCTTCCGGGACGCGTTGGCCGAGCAGGACCTCGCCCCGCGCGACGTCGACTGGGTCTGCGCCCACGGCAGCGGCACGTTGCTCTCGGACGCGGCCGAGGCGGAGGCGATGCGGACGGTCTTCGGCGACCGGCAGCCGGCGCTCGCCGGGCTCAAGGGCGCGTTCGGCCACGCCCTGGGCGCCGCGACGGCGATCGAGGCCGCGGTGTGCGTCGCCGCGCTCGCGCGGCAGACGATCCCGCCCACGGTGGGTCTTGCCGAACCGGGATATCCGCTCGACCTCGTGCGCGAGCCGCGCGCGGCGCGGCTGCGGTGGGTCGCCAATGCCGGCTATGCGTTCGGCGGACTCGACTCGGTCCTGTTGCTGGGGGCGGCATGAACCCGCCTCTCTCGCCTCTCTCGACGATCCAGGATGTCGCGGCGGCGATCGCGCGAACGGCCGGCCCGCAGCTGGCCGCGGGCGTGCCGCCGGCCCGGCGCGGGCTGTACCTGGCGACCGGCGACGCCGGCGTCGACGTCGCGGTCGCGTTCTGGGCGGCGGCTCTCGAGGCCTCGCCGCGCTTCGCCAATCCCGCCGATTTCCCGTGGACGCTCGCGAACGCGCCGGCGGGCCTGGTCGCGCGCGCGCTGCAGATCCAGGGACCCTGCCACACCCTGGTCGGCGGCGCCGACGCGCTCGCTGCAGCCCTGGCGCACGCGGACGGCGACCTGGCGCGCGGGCGCGTGCGGGAGGCGCTCGTGGTCGCGTGCGATCTCGCGCACCCCTTGCGGGGATCGTTCCTGGTGTTGAACGAGACGCGGCGCGCGCGCCCGGCGCCGGCCGCTCCGGCGAGCGCGACCGCGGCGCTGCTGGCCTGCGGCGGCCAGCCGGTCGCGCGGTCGTCCGCGGCGCCGTAGACGGCGCGCCCGAGCGCGCCGCGACGCGCGACCGCCCCGCTCTAGGCGAGATCCCCCAGCACCGCGAGCAGCACCGCGGCCACCCGCTCCCGCACCCGGGCGCCCACCGCCACGACGTCCTGGTGCGACAACTCCGGCTGACCGGTCTCGCGCGCGGGATTGGTGATGCAGCTCAGCCCCGCCACGGCGACGCCCAGCGCGGAGAGCAGCGCGACCTCGGCGGCGGTCGACATGCCCACCGCGTCGCAGCCGGCGCGGCGCAACAGCCCGATCTCGGCCTTGGTCTCGTACGTCGGGCCCCACATGCTGGCGTACACTCCCTGGTGGACCGGCACGCCGGCACGAGCGGCGGCGGCGGCCAGGGCCGAGGCGAGCGCCGGGTCGTAGAGGTGCGCCGGCGGGGGCACGCGGCCGACCACGCGGCCGGCGGCGCCGAGCGGATCGGCGAGCAGGCCGCGCAGCGGGTCGTCCCAGTGCAGGTCGATCTGGTCGCGGATGACCATGAGATCGCCGGGAGCGTAGAAACGGTTCAGGCCGCCCGCGGCGTTCGTCACGACGACGGCGCGGACGCCGAGGCAGGCGAGCACCGCGGTCGGCAGGAGCAGGTCCGCCGGCGCGAGCCCCTCGTAGGGGTGCAGGCGACCCTGCATCGCCACCGTGCGCACTCCGGCGGCGATCCCGCCCACGAGGCGCCCCTGGTGGGCGGCGACGCTGGTCGCGTGGTAGCCGGGGATCTCGCCGTAGGGCGCCACGCGAGCGTCCGCGATGCGATCCACGAAGTTGCCGAGGCCGCTGCCGAGGATCACGCCGACGTCGCCCGCGAACCCGCGCGCGGTCAGGAAGGCGACCGCCGCGTCGACCCGGTCCCGCCAGGGTCTCGCCAGGAGGGCGAGCCGGCCGCTCATGGCGAGATCCCCTTGATCGCGATCTCGTCGAGGCGATGGACGTCGCGCACGCGCGCGAACGCGGCCAGCGCCTCCTCCACGAGCTCGCGCCGCGTGCGCTCGGGCAGGAACGCGCTCTTGAAGCCGGCCAGCAGGACGTCCTCGAGCTGCAGCAGGGTGAGGTCGAAGGTGTCGACCGCCAGGCGCAACTCCCGGACCATGTCGGTGTCCGCGAAGAGCGTGTTGTCGGTGTTCAGGCAGAGGCGCAGGCCCAGCTCGTGGTAGTGGCGCAGCGGGTGCTCGCCGGCCGACCGCACGACGCCGGTCTGCACGTTGCTCGAGAGGCAGATCTCGAGCGGGATGCGGTGGTCGGCGACGTACCTCAAGAGCCCGGGATCCTCCTCGAGCCGGATGCCGTGGCCGATGCGCACGGCGCCGCAGCGGTGGATCGCCATGTGGATCGACGCGGGGCCGAAATTCTCGCCCGCGTGGCAGGTGGCGGGCAGGTTGTTGTTCATCACGTGGTAGAACGCCTCGCGGTGGTCCGCGGCCGGGTGGTCCGCCTCGGCGCCGGCGAGGTCGAAACCCACCACGCCGCGACCCTTCCAGTTGACCGCGAGGCGGGCGAGCTCGAGGCTCTGCGCCGGGTCGATCGTGCGCAGTCCCGTCACGATGATGCCGCCGCGCAGACCCGTGCGTCGCGCCACGGTGTCGAGACCGCAGTGCACGGCGGCGACCGCGCCGTCGAGGTCGAGCCCCTGGCTGCGGTGCAGCAGCGGGCAGAACCGCGCCTCGAGGACGCGCACGCCGTGCGCGACCGCGTCCTCCGCCAGCTCCCGGGCGGCGCGCTCGAGGTTCTCGGCCGTTTGCAGGCAGGCGAGCGTGTGCTCGAAGAAGGTCAGGAATTCCGGCTGGTCGGTGGCCCGGTCGGCGGGAAAGAAGCGGCGTCGCGCCTCCCGGTGATCGTCCGGCACGTCGAGGCCGATCTGCCGGCCGAGATCCCGGAAGGTCTCGGGCCGCAGCGAGCCATCCAGGTGAACGTGCAGGTCGGTCTTGGGAAGGTCCTGCAGCACCGCGTCCGGGACGGCGCGCCCGCGCAACAGATCGCTGGGACGGTAGGTCACGCGGGCTCCTCCCCGGTCACCCGGACATGCTTCTCGCGGTGGTACTCGGCGATCAGCTGCAGCAGGCTCGTCTGGGCGGCCGCGTCGTCGCGCAGGTTGACCCGCTCCGTGTCGATCGTCTCGACCGGGCAGATCGCCGGCGCGCGCTCGATCCAGTCCTCGTACGCGGCGTGCAGGTCCTGCAGGAACTCGAGCGGGATGTCCAGCTCGCACCGCCGCCCGCGCTTCCGGATGCGGTCGAAGGTGACCTCCGGCTGGCTCCACAGGTAGACGATGAGGTCCGGCGCCTGCAGGAAGGCGACCATGTTGCGGAAGATCTCGCGGTAGTTCTCGTAGTCCCGCCGGTCCATGCAGCCGCGCCGGTGCAGGGTCGGCGCGAAGATCTCGACGTCCTCGTAGATCGTGCGGTCCTGGACCGCAGAACCGCCGTGATCCTGGATCTGCTTCTGCACGGCGAAGCGCTGGCTCAGGAAGTAGACCTGCAGGTGGAAGCTCCAGCGGGCCATGTCCTTGTAGTAGTCGTCGAGGTAGGGATTGTTGATGACCGGCTCGAAGTACATCGGCCAGCCCAGGCTCTGGCCCAGCAGGCGGGTGAGCATGCTCTTGCCCACGCCGATGTTGCCCGCGACAGCGACGTAGAACGGGGTGCGGGGTTGCTGGCGCAGGCCGAAGCGCTGGCGGAAGGTCTTGGCCATGCCGAGCATGATAACCGAGGGCCCGGTGGAAAACCAGTCGAGACGCCGGCCCGGGCGCCGACCGGCGGCGACGGGCAAGCGCCGATTGCCAACCACCGCCCGCGGCGCTAGAATCCCGGCGTCAGCGAATCCGACCATCGTCGCGGAGGCACCGTAATGTCCCGTCGTACCCTCGGCGCCCTCGTGGCGCTCCTCTTGCTCTGCCTGACGGCTCTGGCCGCCCAGCAGTTCAGCGTGCAGGTCCGTGAGACCCGCCTGCGTCAGACTCCGTCCTACCTCGGCGCCACGACGGCGTCGGTCACCTACGGCACCCGCGTGACCGTCCTCGAGACGCGCGGCCCCTGGCGCCGGGTCCAGGCGACCGACGGCCGCACCGGCTGGCTGCACGAATCGGCGCTCACGGAGCGGCAGCTCACGCTGGCGGCCGGAGACCGGGATGTCGCGACCGGCGCCGACACCGACGAGATCGCGCTCGCCGGCAAGGGCTTCAGCCCCGAGGTCGAGCGGGAGTTCAAGAAGCAGAACCGCGACGTCGACTTCGCCTGGGTCGACCGCATGGCGACCTGGAACGTGACGCCCGACGAAGCGCTCGCGTTCCTGGCCGAGGGCAAGGTCACGCCGCCGGGAGGTCAGCCATGAGCCGCATGCTGCTCGTGATCGCCCTCGGCGCCGCGGTGCTCGGCGCGGGCTGCTCGCAGGTCTCCAAGATCGCGACCCAGGTCGGCGTCTCCGAGGGGGCGATCACCCAGGAGGAGGCCGATTCCATCAACCGGTCGGTCGTCGCGATGGAGAAAGCCTGGACCGACATCACGCCCGAGCAGGAGCATTACATCGGGCGGGCCGTGGCGGCGACGCTGCTCGCCTCCTACCCGGCGCTCGACGACGCAGGCGCCAATGCGTACCTCAACCGCCTGGGCCAGACCCTCGCGCTGGCGAGCGACCGGCCCGAGACGTTCGGCGGCTACCATTTCCTGCTGCTGGACAGCGACGAGATCAACGCGTTCGCCTGTCCCGGCGGACTGGTGCTGGTCACGCGCGGTCTCGTCGCCTGCTGCGACAGCGAGGACGCGCTGGCCGCCGTGCTCGCGCACGAGATCGGCCACGTCGCCGGCAAGCACGGCCTGCGGGCCATCAAGGCGAGCCGGCTGACGAGCGCGCTCACCATCGTCGCCGCCGAGGGCGCCCGCAACCTGGGCGGCGAGGATCTGGCGAGGTTGTCCGACGACCTCGAGGGCACGATCGGCGACATCACCCAGACGCTCGTCAACAACGGGTACTCCCGCGATCTCGAACGCGCCGCGGACACGGCGGCGGTCGCGGTGCTCGGTCGCGTCGGCTACAATCCGCGCGGCCTCGAGTCCATGCTCGACCGGATGCAGGCGCGCTGGAAGCCGTCCGGCCCCGGCTTCATGCAGACCCACCCGTCCCCGCGCGACCGGCTGGCGGACGTGTCGGCGTCCCTGAAGGGCTTTGCGCCGCTGGAGGCATCGACCGTACGCCAGGCGCGTTTCGCAGCCGCCCTGGACGGGATCTGACGTGGCTCGCTGGCGCCTCGGCCTCGCGGCTGGCCTCGCGGCCGGAGTGCTCGCCGCCGGGCTGTGGCTTCTCGGCGCCCTCGACCGCGCCGAGAACCTGACCTGGGACTGGCGCGTACGGCGGGCCGCCGAGCCGTCGGCGGCGGCGAGCCGGATCAAGCTGATCCTCCTCGATCAGGCGAGTCTCGATTGGGGTCGCGAAACGGGGGGCTGGTCCTGGCCCTGGCCGCGCGAGGTCTACAGCGCGGTCCTCGACTTCTGCCGGCGCGGCGGCGCCCGCACCGTGTCCTTCGACCTGGTGTTCACGGAGCCGTCGGTCTATGGCGTCTGGGACGACGAGGCCCTTGGCGCCGCCCTCGCCGCGCGCAGCGACGCGATCGTGGCCTGCCACGTCGCGACGGACGGCACGATCACCTGGCCGGTTCCCGAGGTGCGGACCGGCTCGGCGCGACTCGGCAACGTGAGCGGCCAGCCCGACCCGGACGGCGTGTTCCGCCGCGTCCGCCCGGCCGTGGCCGCGCGCGACACGGTCATCGAGGGGCTCGGCCTCGCCGCCTACCGGCTCGCCGGCGGCGCCGCCGTCCCGGATTCGTCGGTCATCCTCCGCTTCGCGCCCGCCGGCACCTACGCGGTGTACAGCGCGGCGGCGGTCATCCAGTCGGAACTGCGATTGCGGGATGGCGAGAATCCGGTGCTCGACCCCGAGGTCCTGCGCGATGCCCACGTCTTCTTCGCGGGCTCTGCGCCCGGCCTGCTGGACCAGCGCCCGACGCCGCTCAGCCGGATCAGTCCGGGGGTCGTCGTGCACGCCACGGTGCTCGACAACCTGCTGGCCGGCCGCTTCATCGCGCCGGCGCCGCGGGCGATCGTCCTGGTGGCGACCCTGCTCGCGGGCGCCGTCGCGGGCTGGCTGGCCGTGCGCGTCAACCGGGCCTGGATCGCCGCGCTGCTCTTCGTGATCGGACTGCCGCTTCCGCTCGGCGCGGGACTCCTGCTCTACGGGAGCGCGGTCTGGTGGCCGGTGATGCCCGGCACTCTCGCCGTGGCCGGCGGGCTGGTCGGCGGGCTGGGCGCGAACTGGGCGACCGAAGGCCGCCAGCGCCGCTTCCTCAAGCAGGCGTTCCGCCATTACCTGAGCCCCGCCGTCGTCGACCGCCTTGTGCAGGACCCCGGTCGCCTGCGGCTGGGCGGCGAGCGGCGCGAGCTCACGATCTACTTCAGCGATCTCGCGGGTTTCACGGGCCTCGGCGAACGGCTCGACCCCGAGGCGCTCACGGCGCTGCTGAACGACTACCTCACCGCGATGACCGACATCGTGCTCGCCGAGGGCGGCACCCTCGACAAGTACGAGGGCGACGCGATCATCGCCTTCTGGAACGCGCCGCTCGACGTGCCCGATCACGCCGTTCGCGCCTGCCGCGCCGCGATCCTGTGCCAGCGTGAGCTCGCCGAGCACCGCGCCGAGCTGAGGGAGCGCTGCGGCCACGACCTGTCCATGCGCGTGGGCCTGCACACCGGTCCGGTCGTGGTCGGCAACCTCGGCAGCAAGCAGCGCTTCGACTACTCGATCCTCGGCGACGCCGCGAACCTGGCCTCGCGGCTCGAGGGAGTGAACAAGGTCTTCGGCACCGGCATCCTCGCGTCCGAGACCACGGTGCGCGCCGCTGGCGCCGCCATCCTGGCCCGCGAGCTCGGCCGCGTGAAGGTCGTGGGCCGCCGGGAGCCGGTGACCGTGTACGAGCTGGGCGGCCTCGCGGGCGAGGTCGAGCCCGCCCACTGGCGCACGTATCACGAGGCGCTCGATCTCTGCCGGGCCGGCAAGGGCGAGGTCGCGCATCGGTTGCTGGCCGGCCTCACGAGCGATCCGGCCGCGCGGGCGCTCGCGGCGCAGCTCGCGGCAGATCTCGACTTCCGCGGCCTCTGGGAGCTGGATCAGAAGTAGGCGTCGTGCGCCAGCAGCTCGGCCACGCTGCTCGCCGCGGCGCCCACGCACCGGCGGCAGACCGTGGCGCGAATCTCCTCGGATTCGTACCGCTGCCGGCCCGCGTCGGTCGTCAGGTCCAGCCCGATGAGATCCTGGCACGTCACCGCCCCGCACGCCTCGCGGAACCGGTCGACCAGCGCGCGCACGACCTCGTAACAGCGCTCCTTCGCCGCGTCGTCGGCGCTGTCGAGCCGGCCGAACCGGCCGTTCAACGCCATGACGGCGCCACTCAGGGCGCCGCACGTCTCGCCACGTCGTCCGAGTCCGCCGCCGAAGCCGGTCGCGAGCCGGACGACCCCGGCGTCGAGGCCCACCGCCGCGACGAACGTGCGCAGAACCGCCTCGGCGCAGTTGTCGCCGGCATCGAAATTCGCGATCGCCTGCTCGGCGAAGGCGACGGCGCCAGCGAGGTCGTCGGCATCGCCCGCTGCTCCAGCCTCGCCGGTCGCGACCGCCTCGAACGCCGCGAGCGCCTCGCGCGCGGCCTCGACGTCCTCGGCGCGGACGAGCAGGCGCACGCCTTTGCGGCCCAGGCTGATGCCGGCGAACATGTTGCCGGCGTCGTCGGCCTGCACCAGCGCGGCGACGCCCTGCTGCGCGAGGTATTGCTCGGCCTGCTCGGCCGCGAAGCGGGTGGGATAGGCGCGGATGAAGACCAGTTCCGACATGGTGGTTCTCCTCGACGAGCGGTACGAATTCCTGTGGCCAGTCTAACACCGTACGGGCAAAATGGTCTCCGGTCTTCACGAGGAGTGGCGATGCGCGTGTATTTCGCCGGCACGCGGGGTTCGGCGCCCGCGACCCAGCCCGACCGGGCCGTCTTCGGCGGCGACACGACCTGCCTGCTCGTCACCGGCCTGCGCGGCGCGCAGGTCGTGCTGGACTGCGGCAGCGGCCTGCCCGCCATCGCGCCTCGTCTCGCTCCCGCCGCCGAGCTGGTCCTCCTGCTGACCCACTTCCATGTTGACCACCTGATCGGGCTCGCGACCTTCGGGCCGTTGTACGCGTCGGGGTCGCGGTTGCGATTCGCCGCGCCGCGGGCGGGAGGAGCCACGGTGGAAGCCGCGTTGCGGGGCCTCCTGCGCGCGCCGTACTGGCCGGTGGAGCTCGACCGCGTCCCGGCCAGGCTCAGCTTCGCCGACCTGCCCCCCAGCTCGGGCGCCGAGCCCCTGCGAATCGGCGACCTGGAGGTGCGGTGGGCTCCGGTGCCCCACCCCGACGGCTGCACCGCGTATCGGCTCGACGACCGGGCCGACGGCACGAGCCTGGTCCTGGCGACGGACGCCGAGTGGCGCGACGCGCCGGCGGAGCTCCGCCTCGGCTTCCTGACGCTCTGCCGCGAGCCGTCGCCCTGCGACCTCCTGATCTGCGACGGCCAGTACGACGACACGACCGCGGCCGCGCGACACGGCTGGGGCCACAGTTCCCAGAGCCAGGCCGTGGAACTCGCGCGCGAGAGCGGCGCCCGGCGGCTGCTCTTGACCCACCACGATCCCGAGGCCGTCGACGCGACGCTCGCCGCGCGCGAGCGCGCGTTGCGGGCCGTCCTGTCCGGCGCCGCTTTCGCCCGCCAGGGCGACGAGATCGACCTCGCGCGAAAGGACGCACGTTGAGCACCTACCTGCCCCTGCTCACGGAGATCCTGGTGCTGATCCTGATCTTCGCGGCGGCGTCCGAGCTCTCGGCGCCGGTGCGGCGCCGGATCGCGCCTGACCGCACCGGCCTGGCGGGCCTGGTCCGCCACCTGCTCAGGCCAGGTCTCGTGCTGCTGCTGACGCCCGCCGTCGTCTGGCTCGTCCAGCGGTGGCCGGCCGGAGCAGCCTGGCTCGCGGCGAATCCCCGGCACGCGTCGGGGTGGGAGACGTTGTGGCTGGGCGTGCTCGTGCTCGCGCTCATCGAGGCGGTGGTGCGCCAGGCCGTCGCGTTGCGCGGGCGGGCGTGGCCGGTGCCGGACCTGCTCGAGAACATCCTGCGAGCGGTCCTGGTGATGCTGCTGGCGTTCCTCGTGTTGAAGGTCGAGCTGGGCTGGGACATCGGCCCTCTGCTCGCCTCCACCGCCCTCATCACGGCGGTGCTCGGTTTCGCCCTGCAGGGCGTGCTCGGCAACCTGCTCGCCGGCATGTCGCTGCACGTGACCCGCACGGTGAAGCCGGGCGACTGGATCGACATCGGCGGCCTCGAGGGTCAGGTCCAGCGCACCAACTGGCGCGAGACGAGGCTCACCACGGTCGGCGGCTACGAGATGGTCGTGCCCAACAGCAAGGTCGCCGAGGCGGTGGTGCACATCCTGAACCAACCGACGCCCCTGCGCCGGCACAGCATCGAGGTCGGCGCGAGCTACGCCGACGAGCCGGACGTCGTGATCGCCGCGCTCGAGGCCGCCGCGCGCGAGGTCGCCGAGGTGCTGGACGAGCCCGCGCCCGAAGCCCTCCTGAGCGCGTACCTGGATTTCGGCATCAACTACCAGCTCCGCTACTGGACCCGGCAGTACCACCGGCGCGCGTGGATCGACGCGCAGGTCGGCCGGCACGTCTGGTACAAGTTCAAACGCCGCGGCATCGAGATCCCCTTCCCGATGAGCGACAAGCTGCTCAACGACTTCATGGAGGTCGTGTATCACCAGCGCAAGCTCGGCGCCGAGACCGAGGACCTGGCCGCGATCGTGGACGACCTGCTCGCCAGCGACCTGCACACGAAGCTGTTCGCCGACGCCCAGGGCCGCCCGCTGCTCGAGCGCGCCGACTACGAGCGCCTCGCCCCGCTCGTGCGGCGCGAACGCTACACCCACGGCGAGACGCTCCTGAGCCAGGGCGACGACGGCGAGGACTTCTACGTGCTCGTGGACGGCAGGCTGGCCGGCCGGATCGACGCCGGCGCCGGCCGGTCGCCGGTCGTGTTCACGGTCGCCCCGGGGTCGGTCGTCGGCGAGATGAGCCTGCTCACCGGCGAACCGCGCTCCGCCACCCTCGAGACGGACACCGGCTGCGAGTTGCTCCGGCTCGACCGCAAGGCGTTCGTGACCCTGCTCGGCATGCGCGAGGAGATCCCCGGCCGTCTCGCGGACCTCGCCGCCGCCCGGGCGGCGGCCAACCGGGCGGCTGCCGACGCGCTGCGGGCGAGCGAGCATGACGCGGACGTTGGCCGCCGCGAGCACGCGGGCATCCTGCGCCGGCTGCTGGGCTTCCTCGGCCGGTGACGCGCGGGCGGAACGGTCATTCGTCGGCGGCCGCGCCGGCGGGAGCGACGGGCCAGCCGCCGCCGAGCGCCTTGTAGAGCTGGACGAAGCTCGCGATCTGATCGTCCATCGCCTGGATCTCGTCGAGCTCGGCCCCGAAGAGCGACCGCTGGGCGTCGAGGACCTCGAGGTAGCTGATCACCCCGCCGCTGTACGCCAGGTCGGCCAGGCGCAGGAGTTCCCGCACGGATTCGACGCGCAGCCGCTGCGATTCGCGCCGCTCGGTCTGCTTGCCGAAGGCGACCAGCGCGTCCTCCACCTCCCGGAAGGCCTGCAGGACCGCCTTCTCGTACGCGTAGAGGGACTGGCGCATGACGGACTCGCTGACCTCGACGCGCCGGCGGTTCTTGCCGGCATTGAAGATCGGCTGCAACAGGTTGCCGGCGAGCGAGAAGGTCCGCGACGGCACCTCGAAGAGCGTCTCGAGCTCGGTACTCTGCTCGCCGATGTCGCCCGTGAGCGCGATCCGCGGGAAGAGCAGCGCCTTGGCCTGGCCGATGTTGGCGTTGGTCGCGACGAGGGTCTGTTCCGCCGCGCGCAGGTCCGGGCGGCGGTCCAGCAGGTCGGAAGGCAGCCCCGTCGGGACCCGGGCGATGACGGGAATATCGGGCAAGGGGCGCCCCCGGAGGACCTCGCCGGGGAAGCGGCCGACGAGGACCGAGATCGCGTTCTCGAGCTGGCGCTGGAGCCGCTCGAGGTCCTGGACGATGCCCAGCGTGCGGTAGAACTCGGCTTCCGCCTGCCGCCAGTCCCGCTCGGAGGTGACGCCGCCTTCGAAGCGCATCCGCGCGAGCTCGATCGACTCCCGCCGCGATTCGACGGTCCGCCGGGCGACCTCGAGCTGGAGATCCGCCGCGCGCAGCGACGCGTACGCCGACGCGACCTGAGCCACGAGCGAGATCGCGACCGCCTGCCGTCCCGCCTCGGTCGCCAGGAACTCGGCGCGCGCGGCCGCGCTGGCGCTGCGGATGCGCCCGAAGAGATCGATCTCCCAGGTCACGGGCACCGAGACGTCGTAGAGCGTGACGAGGTTGGACTGCGCGTCGGGGATCGGCGTCGCGCCGCGGCGGCTCAGCTGGCTGCGGCCCGCGGTCGCCGAGAGGTCGACGCGCGGCCAGAGGTCGGCCCGGGCGAAGCCCAGGCGCGCCGCCGCCTCGACGGTGCGTTCGGCCGCGATCTGGAGATCCGGATTCTCGCGCAGCGCGGTCCGGATCAGATCCTGCAGCGCCGGGTCGCCGAAGAGGTCCCACCAGGGGAGGTTGGCCAGGGTCTCGGCCGAGGGAGCCGTCTCGTCGCGCCACTGCTCGGGCATCGCGATCTCGGGACGTCGATAGACCGGGCCCGGCGTGCAGGCCGGCAGCGCGAGCAGCAGTCCGATGATCGCCGGCAGGATCGCGCGTCGGGTCGACATCTCAGTGGCCTCCCTCGACGGGCACCGGGGCGGAGCCGGGGCCCGCGGGCTTCCGCTTGCTCGCAAGGCCTTCGATGAGCTTGAAGAACGCGGGCGTCAGGAAGACGCCCAGGAACGTGGCGATCGACATGCCGACGACCACGGCCGTCCCCATGACCTGGCGCGACGCCGCGCCGGAACCCGAGGCGAGCATGAGCGGAACGGCGCCCATGATGAAGGCGAAGGCCGTCATCAGGATCGGCCGGAAGCGCAGCCGCGCCGCCTCGGTCGCGGCGTCCAGCAGCGGCCGGCCCTGCTCGTGCCGCTGCTTCGCGAACTCCACGATGAGGATCGAGTTCTTCGCGGCCAGGCCCACGAGGGTGATCAGGCCGATCTGGACGTAGACGTTGTTGTCGAAACCGCGCGCCCACACGCCGAACAGCGCGCCCAGGATGACCGACGGCGTGCCGAGCAGCACCGCGAACGGCAACGTCCAGCTCTCGTAGAGCGCCGCCAGCAGCAGGAACACGCAGAGGACCGCGACCACGAAGATCGGCGTCGAGGAAGGCGCGTGCTTCTCCTGGTACGACATCCCCGAGTAGGCGATGTCCATCCCGCCGCCCAGCGTCGAGGCCGCGACCTCCTCGAGCGCCGCCATGGCCTCGCCCGAGGAATAGCCGGGCGCCGGCACGCCCGAGATCTCCACCGAGCGCAGGAGGTTGAACCGTGTGGTGATCTCGGTCCCCGACGTCGGCGAGACGGTCACCAGCGTCGCCAGCGGGACCATGTCGCCCGTGCTCCGGCTGCGGACGTAGAACGACCCGATGTCTTCGGGCTCCTGCCGGTACTCCGGCTCGGCCATCACGAACACGCGGTACAGGCGCCCGAACCGATTGAAATCGTTCACGTAGGCGCCGCCGAGGATGGCCTGCAGGGTCGCGAATACGTCGTTGATCGGGACGCCCAGCTTGCGCGCCTTCTCGCGGTCCAGCACGAGGGCGAGCTGCGGCACGCTGGGATCGAAGGACGTGAACAGGTTGGCCAGTTCCGGCCGTTTCCGCGCCGCGAGGAGAAAGTCCCGCGTCTGCAGTCCGAGCTCCAGGGTCGTCAGCGAACCGCTGCGGTCCTGGAGGAGGACGTTGAAGCCGCCGGCGGCGCCGAAGCCCGCGATCGTCGGCGGCGCGAAGGGGAAGGCGATGGCGTCCGGCAGCCGCGCCAGCTTCGCGCCGACCGTGGCCATGATCGCCTTGAGCCGGAGCCGGGCGGCGGTGCGCTCCTCCCACGGTTCGAGGCGCACGAAGAACGAGCCGTAGTTGGAATTGTAGGAGTTCGTCAGCATCCCCAGTCCGATGATCGCGTTGTACGCCTGGACGCCCTCCGTGTGGGCGAGGATCTCCTCGATCTGGCGCATGACCGCGTCCGTTCGCTGCAGGGACGAGGCGTTCGGCAGCTGCACGTTGATCATGAAGACGCCCTGGTCCTCTTCCGGCACGAAACCCTGGCGCAATCTGGAACCGATCGTGCCGCCGAGGAGGCCGACCCCCGCGATGATCACGAGGCTCAGCGCGGCGCGCCGGGCCAGGAGCTGCGCCCAGTGGGTGTAGCCGACCGTGACCCGGTCGAAACCTCGATTGAAGAGGCCGAATCCCCGGGCGAGCAGGCTGCGGCCGGCGTGCGGTCGCTTCGGCTCGAGCACGAGCGCGGCGAGCGCAGGACTCAGGGTCAACGCGTTGAACGCGGAGATGAGGACCGCGATCGCGATCGTGAGGGCGAACTGCCTGTACATCGAGCCGACCAGCCCGGGCATGAACGCCACGGGAATGAACACGGCGGAGAGCACCAGCGCGACGCCGATCACGGCGCCCGAGACCTCCTGCATCGCCTTCCGCGTCGCTTCCTTCGGCGCGAGTCCGCGCTCGATGTTGTGCATCACCGCCTCGACCACGACGATGGCGTCGTCCACCACGATGCCGATCGCGAGCACCAGGCCGAACATCGACAGGACGTTCACGCTGAAGCCGAGCAACGGATAGAAGATGAACGTGCCGATCAGGGACACCGGCACGGTCAAGAGGGGGATCAGCGTCGCCCGCCAGTTCTGCAAGAAGATGAAGACGACCAGCAGGACCAGCACGATCGCTTCCTGAAGCGTCTTGACGATCTCGTGGATCGACTCCTCGACGGCCGGTGTCGTGTCGTAGGAGATCTTGTAGTCGACGTCGGCCGGGAAGACGCTCTTGAGGTCGTCGAGCGTCCGGTAGATCCCCGCGGCCGCTTCGAGCTGATTGGCGCCGGGCAGCAGGTAGACGGCCAGGACCGCCGCCGGCTTGCCGTCGAGGCGACCGACCGACTTGTAGTTCTCGCTGCCCAGCTCCACCCTGGCCACGTCCTTGATCCGCACCTGGGCGCCGGCCGGCGTGGCGACCACGAGGATCTCGCCGAACTCCTCCGGCCGCGTGAGCTTGCCCGGCGCGCGGACCGTATACGTGAACTCCTGTCCCGGCGGAGACGGCGCGGCGCCGATCTGGCCGGCGGGCGCCTGGAGATTCTGCTCCTTGATGGCCTGGATGACGTCCGCCGGCGTCAGACCGAGCTTGGCGAGGCGGTCCGGCTGCAGCCAGATCCGCATGCCGTACTCGGAGCCGCCGAAGAGCTGCACGTCGGAGATGCCCGGCACCCGCAGGAGTGCGTCGCGCACGTTGATCATCGCGTAGTTGTTGAGGAACCGCGCGTCGTAGGTGCCGCCGGGCGAGTAGAGGGACGCCACGAGCAGGATGCTCGGGTTCATCTTCTGGACCGTGACGCCCTGCGCCACCACCTCCTGGGGCAGGCGGGCATTGGCCTGGGCGGCCCGGTTCTGGGTCAGCATGTTCGCCGTGTCGAGATCGGTGCCGACCTGGTAGGTCACGTCCACGAGCATGCGCCCGTCGCTCGTGTTCAGCGACTTCATGTAGATCAGGTTGTCGACGCCGTTGATCTGCTGCTCGATCGGCGTGGCGACCGATTGTTCGACCACCTCGGCGGAGGCGCCGGGATAGCTCGCCGTGACGCGCACGGTGGGGGGCGCGAGCGCCGGGTACTGCTCGATCGGCAGGCCGAGCAGTACCGCGACGCCGCCGAGCACCGTCAAGACGGACATCACGATGGCGACGATGGGCCGCCGGATGAAGAACTGCGCCATGACCTACTCCTCGATCGCGACGGGAATGGGATTCACGACGCTGCCTTCGCGCACCTTCTGACGCCCCTCGACCACGACCTGGTCCCCAGCCGCCAGGCCGTTCTCGATGATCCACAGGGACCCGATCCGCGCGCCGGGCGTGACCGTCCGCAGGGAGACCGTCCTGTCCGCGTTCACCACCGCGACCGTGGACATGGCCTGCAACTCGCTGACCGCTCGCTGCGGCACCAGGAGCGCGCCCGCGGCCACGTCGACCGCGGCCCGCACCCGCGCGAACTGGCCGGGCCGGACGATCCGCTCGGGATTGGGGAAGGCGGCCTCCAGCAGCAGCGTCCCGGTCGTCGGATCCACGAGGCGGTCGGCGAAGACGAGCTGGCCGGGGTGCGGGTGCGTGGAGCCATCGGCCAGGATCAGCGTGATCGGGCGGCCGCCGGGCCGGGCCGGGCTCTGCGGATCCGGCGTCCCTCGCCTGATGCGGAGGTACTCGCGCTCGCTGACGCTGAAGCGCACGTGGATCGGATCGACGTCCGAGATCCGCGTCAGCAAGGTGGTCTGGCCGCGGCCGACGAGGTTGCCGGGCTGCACCTCGACCTTGCCCGCGATGCCGTCGATGGGCGACGTGATCCGCGTGTAGCCGAGATCGATCTCGGCGCGAGCGGCTACGGCTTGCGCCGAGGCGACGCTGGCCTCCGCCGCCGCCGCGTTCGACAGAGCATTATCGTAGTCCTGGCGGGCGATCGCGTGTTGCTCGACGAGCGGCTTGAATCGGTCGACGTCCTGGCGGGCGCGCGCGAGACGAGCCTCCGCTTCCGCGAGCATGGCGCGCGCCTGGGCGAGATTCGCCTCGAACGTCCGGGGATCGATCGTGAACAGCAGCTGGCCGCGGCCAACCGGCATCCCTTCCTGGAAATTCACCGTCTCCAGGAACCCCTCGACGCGCGTTTGGATGTCGATCTCCGTCGATCCCCGCGTCTCGCCGATCGCCTCGGTCTCGATCGGCACGTCCCGCTGCAGGACCGTGGCGACCTTGACGTCGATCGGCGGCGGCGGCGGCGGTGCGCTCTTGTCGCCGCAGCCGGCGGCCAGAATGAGGATCGACACCGCCAGGACGGATCCCCTCGTGCACGTGTGCATGGGCGTATCCTCCGCGCTGGAGTAGCCTGGCCGGCCCAGATCGAGGTGTGATTGAATGAAGTGAATTTAACCGCGATTCTCAGTACCGGTAAAGCAGAATCAGCTTCGCGGCGGCCCGATGATCGCGCGGCGGGGGTGCCGAGCCGCGCGAGCGCCTAGGGGTCCGGCGGCAGGTTCGCGTTCACGTAGTCGTAATACTCGCCGGAGATGAATCGGCGGACCTGTCCGCCCGCGACGACGTAGACGTAGGCGCCATACTTCACACCGGTCTCCCCGACGCCGGTGCGGATGTCGACCGTGGTCAAGCCGCCGGGCGCCGGCGACCAGTCGGGATTGCCGAAGAGGACCCGGTAGCCGCCGTCCGGACCGAAGATCTGGATGCGGTCGTTGCCTGTATCGCTGACGAAGATGCGGCCGCTCCCGTCGACAGCCACGCCCTGCGGCGTGGTGAATTCGCCCTCCGCGTCGCTCGGGCCGCCGACCCAATCCGTCTCGTTGCATCCGGCCGCGTCGCCGAGCACGTATTCGTCGGCGGCGGGCGGGTTGCAGGCCGCCGGCGCGAACAAGGCGGCGTGCCCCCTCAGCGGGTCGGGGCCGACGCCGCCGGGCGCGGTATCCAGGAGGTCCGGCACGCTGTTGAAGCGGATCACCCAGTTCCGCAGAGTGTCCACGTCGCAGACCAGCAAGCTGTCCGCCGAGTCCCGCGCGAGGGCGCCCGGGTCGTGGACGAAGCGCGCCGCGTCGCCGCCCCGGCGGCAGAGGATGCCGTGCGCGACTAGCCCCGTGTACGGGTCGTACGCGTAGCGATGGACGACGCCGCTGTCTGGGTCGGCCAGGTAGAGGTACGTCGTCGCGCCGGGAACCTGCTCGATGCCGGCGCGGCACGCCGCCATCGCGACGCAGCGGCGGACGGCGGGCAGATCGGTGTGGCTCGGCTGGTCCAGCTGGACCGACAGGTCGCGGGTCCTGAACCAGCTCACCCGTCCGGGCCCCTGGTCCCAGACGAAGACCAGCGAGTCGTAGTCGCCGGCGCAGAGCGCGCGCGGATCGGCGAATCCCTCGATCCGCGCGAGCCGTTCGTAGCTCTGGTTCCGCTTGGTGAGCGTGCCGTCGGCCAGGACGAACAGGTTGCCCTGGCTGCTGATCAGCTGGCGCGGATCGTCGTCGTCGTAGATCTCGGAGAGCAGGTACGGCGCCACCGAGAACAGCCCCTCCGGCTGGGGGATGCCGATCTTCTCGCCACAGCCGGCGACGGCGGCCAGCAGGAGGCCGAGAGTCGGGGCGAGGGGGAACGCTCGGCGGAGGGTCATCAGCGCACCCTCCCGTGCCGGATCCGTTCCTTGTCCCACAGCGGCGAGAACTCCAGCGAGACGTAGTGCATGCCGCCGAAGGACCCCAGGTCGCTGTATCCGTAATCCACCCGCCAGAGAAGCTGCTTGCGCCGGAGCTGTAGCCCGAAACCCGCCCCGAGTCCGCCCTCGTCACGGCCCGTCTCGAAACCGGCGCGCAGGTAGAGGATCCGGCCGAGACCGAGCTCGCCGCCCATCCGGAAGCTCTCCTTCGCGTCGCTCGGGTGGTTGAAGTCGGCGGTCGTCAGCAGATCGACCCGGCGGGCGAGGTCCCAGGTGTAGGCGACGCCGAAGGACCCCTCCGTCGGCGCCGGGTGCTTCTGGAACTCGGATTGCACGTCGTAGCCGTCGCGCGCCGGCGGCGCGCCGCCCGGCTGCAACTCGGGCCCGAAGTTGCGCACCGAGAACCCGACGCTCAGGTCGCCGACGCCGACCAGGTACAGGATGCCGAGATCGAACAGCACCGCTCGGGTCTCCCACTCGTCCAGGTTCTCCTGGAAGTACTTGACCGTCGCGCCGATCGAGAACCGGTCGGTCATGGCGCGCGCGAGGCTGAAGCCCAGCAGGTACTGGTCGGCCCGGAAGGTATCGCCCGTCCCCTCCACGTGCATCTCGGTCGTGCGCGGGATCTCGCCCGAGCGCAGCATGGCGGCGGAGACCGCATAGCCGAAGTTCTGCGTGCGCCACTGGTAAGCGGCGTGATCCAGATCGATGTCGGCGGCCCACTCGGTATGGTTGACGAAGGCGCCGTGCAACCCGGGGGTCCGCAAGAGGCCCGCGGGATTCCAGAACGCCACCGGACCGTCGGACGCGCAGGCCACGTAGGCGCGGCCGAGGCCGATCGGCCGCGCGCCGACGGGGATCTTCAGGAACTGGCCGCTCGCGGTGCCGACGTTCTCCTCGCCGTACAGGCGGAGCGTGTCGCCGGCGTGCGCCGCCGCCGCGATGCCCAGCACCGCCGCCCAGAAGACCGCCGCGCCGCGCCGGGTCACCATTCGTAGCTCACCCCCCAGAGCAGCACGCGAGGATCCTCGACGTAGCTGGGGTCGACCACGCCCTTGGCGTATTCCTCGGAGTCCGTGGTGTACGGCTCCTGGTCCGGGCTCAAACCGCGGTTCCAGTCGTCGAGCCACTCCGGATTCGCGTCGCCGAGCCGATAGCCCTCGCCGGTGTACGGATTCACCCGCCGGAAATTGGCGTGGTTGAAGAGATTCCGGCCCTCGAAGAAGAGCGAGAGCTTCCCGTCGGCTCCGGCGCGCCACCACTTGCTGAACCGCAGATTCACGCTGGTGCGCACCGGCCCGAGCTCGCTGTAGAAGTCGCCGAGGGTGACCAGGCCGTCGGCGTACGAGCGGGGCGTGTAGCGCTGGCCGGACTCCGCGCTCACCAGCAGATTCACGCTCCAGTTCGGCGGCATCTGCCAGCCGAAGAGTGCGGGCCGGTCCCGGTCATACACGGCGAAATCCAGATTGAGGCCGAGCGACCACGGCCGATCCCAGAGCAGCGGCGAGCGGGTCAGGCCGCCGATACTCGCCGTCGGCGTATAGGATTCATCATAGAGGGCGCTCAGGTACGCCTCGTCGGCGGAGCTGTTCGTGCCGGTCGCGCGCGACAGCTCGAGGTTGGCCGACCCGCTCAGCCACCGCGTCGTCCGCTTGATGATCGACAGCTCGACGCCCAGGCTGCGGGCCGAATCGCCGTTGAAGTAACGGACCGGCTCGATGGTCGTCGTGCCCACGTCGTCGGGGTCCGGCGTCTCGTCCGCGCTGATGTTGACCGGAGCGAGCGCGACGCTCTTGGCGTAGCCGTAGATGTCCCGGTTGTAGAACGTCACGCCGACCGACCACAGGCCCCCGAACTCGTGCTGCCACCCCGCCTCGTACTCGACCGTGATCTTCGGATCGAGGTTCGGGTTGCCCAGCAACTGCACCGCGACCGCGCTCTGCGCCTCGAGCTGGGGATACACGTAGGCGAAGCGCGGCCACTGGCTGAAATGGCCGTAGTTGAAGAAGAACTTGTCCTGCCGCGTGACCGGGAAGCTGACGCCCAGGCGCGGCGAGATCCGGACCTTCCAGTTGCGGCCCAGCGCGCGGATGGTGCTCTCGTCGAAATCATCGACCAGGTCGTCGTAGATGAAGAGATAGTCGTCGGCGTTGGCCATCACGTGCTCGACCTCGCGACCCGGCGCCCAGAAATCGCCGCGCAGGCCCGCGTTCAGGATCAGCCCGTGGTACTCGATCGAATCCTGGAAGTAGGATGCGCCGACGATGGGGTGCGCCGTGAAGATGTCCTGGCGCACGGCCAGCCGGCCCGGCTGGGGAAAGCCGAGCGACGACTGCAGGTCGATCAGCTGCATCTCCGTGAAGCTGAGGTCGAAGCCGGTCTTGAACTGGTTGCCGGCGCCGCCGTAGAACGAGTACGCGCCGTTGACGGCGTAGGCCTCGGCGTAGTGATCGTGCCAGCGGTCGGCGCTGCCGTTCGCCTGGCGGGCCGGGTCGTCGTAGGGAATGTCGATGAGCGAGTAGGTCCGGAAATCGTCGTTGCCGTTCACGTTGGCGTGCATCCGCGACCAGTTGCGGCCGAACGTGAGCTCGTACCAGTTCTTGTCGCTGATCACGTGCCGCCAGTAGACGCTGGTCAGGATGCTCTCGTTGGTGAAGGTCAGGTAGTTGTCGAGCCCGAACGTCCGCTGCTCCCCCGTGTCGGGATCGATCCGGTCCGTCCAGTTGCCGATGAACGGCTGCGGGTAGCCCTCGCCCGCCAGGTCGAAGCCCTGGCTGATCGCGACCTGCCGGCTGGTCGAGACCGCGAGCTTCTTGGTCGGCGTCAGGTTCCAGGTCCACTTGGCGAGCCCGTTCCAGTCGTTCTGCTCGCGCGGCGACCAGACGCTCCCCGGGTAGAGCGGCGATTCGAGCCGGTTCTGGCGCGAGTAGATGGGCAGATAGCCGTCGCGGACATCCATGCTGCCGGACAACAGCAGGGACTGCGTCCCGGCCAGGTCGAGCCCCAACGCGCGCAACCCGGCCGCCAGCGGGTCGGGGCCGCTCAGCGAGAGCTTGACGACGTCGACGTTCTGCGGCTCGTCGAATCGCGTCAGATCGTCCCAGCCCTGGTAGTCGTCCTTGGGCACGGGCGAGGTGAGATAGTCGCGCTTGTACGAGATCTTGCCCTCCAGGACGTCGCCGCCCTCCTTCGTCGTCACGTTGACCACGCCGGACACGGCCTGGCCGTACTCGGCGTTGAATCCGCCGGTGAGGACCTCGATCTCGTTGATGATCGACGGGTCGATCTGGTAGCCGTAGCCGCCGCCGGCGAGCGGATCGTTGACCGACATGCCGTCGATGATGAACCGGGTGTCGTCGGCGCGGCCGCCGCGGATGTGGATCTCGTTGTCCTGCAGCGTCACGCCGGGCTGGTGGGCGATCATGTCGATCACCTGGTCGAGCGGCATGGCGTCCAGCTGGGCGCTCGACAGGAAGTGGCTCGTGCCGGTGCGTTCGACCTCGATCAGCTTGCGCTCGCCGACGACCGTGATGGGATCGACGTCGATCGCCTGCACGGCGAGCACGAAGTCGATCGCCACGACGCCGCCGGGCTCGAGGCGCACCGTCTCGGTGCCGACGGTGTACCCGATGTAGGTCGCCTTGACCGTGTAGGTGCCGGGACGCAGGCCACGCATGATGAAGTAGCCGTCCGTGTAGGCCATCGTCCCCAGGTTGGTGCCCGCGATGTAGACGTTCGTGTAGGGCATCGGCTCGCCGGACTCGGCGTCGACGACCCGACCCTTGATGATGCCGGTGCTCGTGACCTGCGCGGCGGCCGGAACGGCGAACAGCACGCAGAGCAGCCAGAGCCTCTTCACGGCGCGGTCACCCCCAGCTCGTACTGCAGGACCGCGGCGAGCGCGGCCCTGGCCTCGGCCTGGACCATCGTCTCGAGCTGGAACGAGAAGCCGGCCACGCGCGCGAACTCGCTGGTGGCGCGGTCGGGGCGCCGCACCCCGATGATCGGGTCGTGCGGCTCTCGGCTGCCGAAGCAGCGGATGCACTCCGCGAACTGGTAGAGGACCTCCGTCTGCTCGAGCGGCGAGAGGCCGATGCCCCGGCCGGTGCGGTTCTCGATCGTCATCGTCGGCAGCCAACTCGCGGTGCCGAGGGCCGGCGCGCCCACCGCCGAGGCGGCGGGCACCATCTGCGTCTGCGGACGCCCGGAAGGGCTCACGCCGAGCACGGTCTGGCGGAAGTAGGGCGTCAAGCCCGACGCCGTCCCCGTCAGGTTGCGGCTGATCATCAGCAGCTTGCCGGGTTCGGCGGAGTCGGTCGGCAACAGGTACTGCTCGAGGGCGCCGTCGCGGTCCGCCGCGGTCACGAGGATCTGGCTCGTGCTGCCGCCGTCGAACCAGAAGACGCCCTCGAACAGGCGCATGGTCTCCAGCAGCACGAACACGTCGTCGGGGAAGCCGAACCAGAAATCGTACTCGTCCCAGCCCCCCTCGCCGAAGTACTCGGCGAGGAAATCGCGGTAGAACTGGCGGGTGCCGGTGCCGGAATTGTCCGGCACCACCAGCAGCGGGCCGCGCGGAGCGCGCACCTCCCACTGCAGGCTCAGTCGGGTCTCGGCGTCGGCTTCGTCGCGGACGGCGATCGTGAGCTCGCGCTCGCCCGGTGGGATGTCCTTCAAGAGCAGCTCGAATTCGTAGATGTCGGCCACGCCCTCGAACGGCACGGCGAGCCAGTGCTGGAGGGGGTCTGCGGCGGGGTCGTCCCAGGGCAGCGTCACCTCGGGCTCGCCGTCCGCCAGCGTGTAGCGATAGAAGTGGTCCATGGTCGCGTTGCCGTCGAGGTCGAACGCGAAGCAGCGGACGTTCATCACGCCCCAGTTCCAGTAGGTGGTGTCGACCACCGCATCGCCGTCGTAGACGTACTCGCGCTGCAGGTTCACGAGCGGTTCGAAATCGCTCTGGAAATTGAGCGCCGGCGGGAAGTTCCGCAGCGGGATGTAGCGAACGAGCGTGTCGCTGACGGCGCCGAGGTCGTCCTGGCAGGCCAGCATGACCGTGGCCTGCGCCCGGCCCTCGTCGTCGGTCGTGAAGGACATCGTGGTATCGGTGTCGGTCGTGGTGTCCCAGGGCGCCGGCACCGCGGAATCCGGGCGGATCGACACGAAGTACGCCACCACCCGCCCGTCGACGTCGGATCCGCTCCAGTGGAACGTGCGCTGGAAGTAGCTCGTGGGGTTCAGCTCGCCCGTGGAATCGACGGGCTCGACGAAGAACCGCACGGTCGGCCGCTGGTTGGGAACCGTCGCGGGATCGAACGGGTCGTTCGTGCACGCAGCGAGGCCCAGAGCGATCAGGATCGCGACGAGGACGTGGCGGACGGCCCGGGTGGACGTCATTTGATGATCACCAGCTTTCCCCGCTGGATCTCGCCGGAATCGAGGTTCTCGACGACCCACACGTAGAGGCCCGTCGCGATCGCCCGCCCGTACTCGCTGAGCACGTCCCAGGCATGCTTGCCCTCGACGGGGTCCGCGTGGTCGAGCGTGCGCACGAGGTCGCCCGCCAGGGTGAAGATCTTGATGGTGCAGCGCGGCGGCAGGTTCATGAACCAGATCCGCCGGCCCAGCTCGACCTCGCCGCCCGGATTGTCGAAGGCGCTGCCCGCGCGGTAGGGGTTCGGTGCGACGCCGACCTTGCCCTCGCCGCTGCTCGCCCGCGCCGCCGGGCCGGGATAGACCAGCAGGGAGTTCTCGTTGAAGCCGCTCTGGAATTCCGGCAGGCCCTCCTCGACGTCGGGCGCGCTGAACGAGATCACCGAGTACCAGTAGGGGAAGCCGTCGAGCAGGCCGGCGTCCACGAACTCGCGCTGCCCGTCGGCGTTCAGGGGCGGCAGGCCCGTGTCGAAGCCGAACCCGTCGATCTTGTCGAATTCCGCCACCACCGTCGCCAGCTCGTAGGGATCGCGGTCGATGTTGAGGCCCTGGTAGCGGTAGATCCGGTACCCCTGGAAGTCGAGCTTGTCGGTGATCTCCGAGATGTGCTGCTCCGGCGACCGGCGGGGATCCTGCGGCGGCAGTTCGCCGCCGTCGGGGCCGAGGGAGTCGCCCGGCGCCCACCGCAGCTTGACGGTGTCCCACTCGTACGCGACGTCGAGAAGCGGAGACGGCGGACCGCCCGGCAGGTCGAAACCCTGGTCGTACGCGAGCTGCGCGACCCGGCTGTTCGCCAGGAGCGCCAGCGAATCCCCGCCGCAGACCACCGCGAAGGTGACGTGGACGGTGTCGTCGGGCGCCAGCGTGGGCCACGGGCCGGTGGACAGGAGCCCGACCCAGTCGCTGGCGGTCGTGTAGTCGGTCTCCTGGGTCTCGCCGACCGTGAAGGCGCCGTTGCTCATGATCTGGTACTTGCCGGGCTGCTGGAAGCCGTTGTCGTCGAGGTAGGTGTCGTCCTCGGCCGGCACGTGGCGGAACATCCAGGCGTTGTAGGAGACGGGCGGCTGTTCGAGCGGCGGTTGGACGGACGGACGGGTGCCGAGCAGGCGGACGCCGACCCAGCTCGGGGCGAGGCCCTCATCGGTATCGGCGTCGTGCTCGTGCATCATCCAGATGCCCGGGTCGGCGGCGACGCTGTACGCCGGGTCCACCCAGCCGTCGGCGCCCCAGGCGCCGTTCTTGTCGTCGTAGAAGTTCCAGCCCACAGGAGCATTGGGGTCGTACTGCGAGGGAACCGTATGCTCCGTGTTGCCGACGGAGCAGTCGTTCCAGAAGCCGACGTAGACGTCGCGCATCTCGACCCCGCTGACGTTGCTGATCGCGTAGTCGAGGATCACGAAGTCGTCGGCGTAGGGAGGCGCCCAGGCCAGGCCGCGGAGCGTCACCTCGAGGCCGAGCGGCAGGTATCCCACCGGCGGCGGATCGAGGTAGTCGGTCATGTAGACCTCGATGTGCTGGGTGGCGAGGGCGCGCGGATCGAAGTCGTCGCTGTTCTGGCTGTTGGACCAGACGTAGGCCTTGTTCCTGGGATCGGCGGGATCTGCGAGGTTGAAGTATTCCTTGAACTCGCGATCCGACTCCCCGTCCTCCAGGGTCGCCGAGTCCTGGGCGCCGGTGGTGACGCGGATGGTCCCGTCGGCGGTGACCGCGCCCACCCAGAGGCCGCCCAGGAACATGTGCTCCACGTTGCTGTTGAGCGGATACTCGCAGCTCGGCTGATTGGGGCTCGAGAAACCATTGCCGACGTACCCGAGGTTCGTGACGGTCAAGCCGATGATGCCGACGCCGGTGTAGAGGTTGGTGCTATTCTCCGCCGCCGCCGGACCGGCCACGAGCGACGCGCCGGCGAGCAGCGCCGCGACGGCGAGGCGGCGAGGACACCGGTCACGGACGCAGCGGGCGCCGAGCGAGGTCACGGGAACCTCCGGGGCAGGATCCAGGCGAGGTTGGTGGGGAACCATAGCGCCGGCCCGCGCGGGCTGTCAACCGACCCGACGGCGAGGCGGATTCCGCGCGCGCCGGCCGCTCGCGGCGCGCCGGGCCTGGCGGCCCGGACGCCCGCCGGTCCTTGACGGCGCGTGGCGTGATTCTATGGTGACCGGGGAGGCGCCATGGTCACCTGCCGGATCATCCTCGGCGGCGATCTGCCGGACCTCGCGGGCCGCCGCCGCGACATCCACCGCCGACTGCCGGCGCCGACGTCGATCCGCGACGCGCTCGAAGCCCTGGGCATACCTCACGGCGAGATCGGCCGGATCCTGCTCGACGGCGCGGCCGCGTCGCTTGCCGACCTCGTCGGCGACGGCTCCCGAGTCGAGGCCTGGCCCGCCGTCCCCGCCGACCTCGCCGATCCGCGTTTCCTGTGCGACCTGCACCTCGGCAAGCTCGTGCGCCTGCTCCGCTTCTGCGGCTTCGACACGCTCTGGGAACCGGGGCTGCGCGAGGCGGCGCTCGCCCGGCTCGCCGTCCGCGACCGGCGGACCGTCCTGTCGCGCCACCGCGCCCTGCTCAAGCGCAGCGCGATCGGCTCGTCCCTGCTGATCCGGTCGAATCGGCCCGACGCCCAGCTCGCCGAGGTCCTGCAGCGGTTCCGCCTCGCCGGGCGGATCCGCCGGCCCGGGCGCTGCGCGACCTGCAACGGGACGCTCGTCGCCACCGCGAAGGCGGACGTGCCCGCGCCGATCCCCCCGCGCACCGCCGCATGGCTCGACGAGTACTGGGTGTGCGCCGGCTGCGGCCAGGTGTTCTGGGAAGGGACCCACGTCCAGCGCCTACGCGACCGGGTGGCCCGGATCGTCGCGGCGATCGGCTGAACGCCGGCTACGTGCCGCCGATCGCCGTTCCCCCAGCGCGGCCGGCGCGGCGCTTCAGTTCCGCGAAATGGCGCTGCACCCCCGGCGCCTCGTAGCCCAGGAGTTCGGCCGGCGAGCCATCGACGGTCTTGCGCTGCCGCTGGACGTCTCCCCAGGCGTCGAATTCCAGCTCGAGTCGGACCGACTCGTAGTCCTGGCTGCGGTCACCGTTCACGACCTGCCGCTGTTCCTCGCAGCGGTAATAGGACAGTCGACCGTCGACGACCTCGTATTCGGCGTGGGCACGCCCGAGCTCGCCGTACGACTGATCCTCTGACACCGCGATCAGGGCCGTATCCTGGAAGGTCGCGGTGAACGTGAGGGTCGCGTCGCCGAGCTTGAATTCCCCGCGGATCTCGCGGCGGGCGTCGGCGCCGGGCGGGGGCGCGCCCCCGCACCCCGCGAGGGCGAGGAGGGAACCGAGCGCGCCGGCGAGGACGAGGACCAACATACAGGTCATCTCCAGTCCCGTATATCTTGGAAGAAGGGGTATTGTGCGGGCGGGGGATTCGCTTGTCTAGACCGGAGAAACCGCAATGCCCTTGCGGAAATCCGCAACGCCGGCCGGGCGCTAGCCGAGGGCGTGTCGAGTCCCGCAGCGCGGGCACTTGATCCGGGAGGCAGCGAGTCGGGGCGGGATCTTGAGCGTCGCGCCACACCCGCAATCGACGCGGCGCCAGCCGTCCTGCGCGTAGAACCAGTCGTCGACGGCGCGAGCGCGGCGGCGGGATTCCTGGGCGGACGGCGCCGCCGCCGGTCCCGCCGCCGCAGGTGCCGGCGCGGCCGTGGCCGTCGCCGTTGCCGCGATCCCCGCCGAACCCTCCTGCCACTGAGCGCCCTGGATCCGCAGGCCCGCGCCGGCGTGCGGGTCGGCGAGTGCCGAATTCGGGAGCACGCCGTTCTTGCCGGTGACCCTCGCGAAGCTCTGGTCGTAGTCCTGGTACGACGCGCCATGCATGGCGCGCAGGATGCGCACGCGCTCGGCGATCGGGGGATGGGTCGCCGTCAGCGACGTCGCGTCGCGCTTCTTCGCCGCGGCGGCCAGCGGGTTGACGATGTACATCGGCGCCGTCGCGCGGCTCGCTCCGCGCAGCGCGCCCGCCGCAGCGCCGCCGATCTTCTCCAGCGCGCGGGCCAGGCCATCCGGGAAGCGCGTGAAGGCGGCCGAGGAGGCGTCGGCCAGGTACTCGCGCTTGCGCGAGATGGCGAAGTAGATCAGCTGCGCCATGATCGGCGCCAGGATCATCAGCACGATCGCCAGGATCATGAGGAGCGCCTGGCCCTGGCCGCCGCCCTCGTTGCTCGAGGACCGCCGCGACCGGCCGCCGCCCCACAACCACGAGCGCAGCCCTACGTCCGCGAGCAGCACGATCGCGCCCATGAGGACCCCGGCGAAGAGCATGAGCAGGATGTCGCGGTTGCGGATGTGGCCCAGTTCGTGGGCGATCACGCCCTGCAGCTCGTCGCGATCGAGCAGCTTCAAGAGACCGCTGGTCACCGCGACCGACGCGGTCTCCGGGGACCGCCCCGTGGCGAACGCGTTGGGCGCCGGGTCGTCGATGACGTAGATCGCCGGCATCTTGGCCAGGCCCGAGGCGATGGTCATCTCCTCGACCACGTTCCAGAGCACCGGCAGGTCATCGGGGCCGACTTTGCGCGCCCCCGACATCGACAGGAAGATCTGATCGCCCTGGCTCCACGAGACGAGCGTGAGGATCAGCCAGAGGACCGCGGCGCCCGCCAGGCCGACGAGGCCGCCGCCCTGGGCGAAGTATTCGCCCAGGGCGTACCCCAGACCGCCCAGGAGGACCGCCATCAGGACCACGAGGGCCGCGCTCTTGCGCCGGTTGGCTGCGATCGCCTCGAACATCGTCTAGTTGAAGGAGACCTTCGGAGCCTCGCGCGCCGCCGAGTCCTTGAGCTCGAAGAACTCGCCCGTCTTGAAGCTGAACATGCCCGCGATGATGTTGCTCGGGAACATCTGGATCTTGTTGTTCAGGGTCATGACGGCCTGGTTGTAGTACTGCCGCGCGAACCCGATCTTGTTCTCCGTGCTGGACAGCTCCTCCTGCAGCGCGAGGAAGTTCTGGCTGGCCTTGAGATCGGGGTAGCTCTCGGCGACGGCGAAGAGCCGGCCCAGCGCCATGCCGAGCGCACCCTCGGCCTGCGCGCGGTCGCCGAGCGATCCGGCGCCCTGCACCGCGGTCCGCGCCTTCGTCACCGCCTCGAGCGTGTCCCGTTCGTGGTGCATGTAGCCCTTGACCGTCTCCATGAGGTTGGGGATCAGGTCGAATCGGCGCTTGAGCTGCACGTCCACCTGGGCCCAGGCTTCCTGCACCTGGTTGCGGACGCCGACCAGGGAGTTGTAGATGCCGATCAGCGCGCCCACGACGAGCACGATGATTCCCAGCACGACCAGCAACGCGATCATGTTTCCTCCGGATCGTTCGCCGCGAGATCGCGGCCGAGAACCCCGCCCAGGAACGCGCGGACGCGGGCGGGCAGATTGTCAGCGCCGATGTCCAGGTCGGCGACCAGGTCGGCGATCTCGCCCCGGTCGAAGAAGAAACCGTGGCCGCGACCGCAAGCGTCGACGAGTACCCCCCGGTTCGGTCCGATATTCACTTTGCGCATCCGGTGACGGCAAACGGGGCACCGGCGCGCCTTTTCGCCGGACTCGGCGTCCGGCAGGGCGGTCAGGACATCGGGGACCAGATCGTGCCGCGCCCGGCCGTCCGGGTCGGCGAACAGGAGCGCGAGCTCGCCGGCGTCGAACCAGGCCCCCGCGCACTGCGGGCAGTGGTCGAGCTCGAGGCGCTCGTATTCCATCACGAACATCCGGGTCTTGCAGGCAGGGCAGTTCATCGCGCGCTCCGATTGCGGATCATGCCGGATCCTAACCGCCGCTGGAGCGTGACGCCAAGCACAAAAGGCGCCGACCGCCTTTACGGCGCAGCCATCGCCGTCTACACTCGCGCCGGCGTGGCGCCCGCCTCACTACCGGCGCCGTTGTCACCAGCCAGCGCGGTCTCGCGACCGGAGGCCCCGACCGTGACGGATCTCGCCTCGACCAGCGATCGCCTCGGCGCCCTCGGACTGCGCCGCGCCACCTTGCTCGTGGACCCGCGCCGCGCGAGGGCCAACATCGCCCGGTTCGCCGCGAGCGCGCGCGCCGCCGGGGTCGTGCTGCGCCCGCACTTCAAGACTCACCAGTCCGCGGCCGTCGCCGCCTGGTTCCGCGACGCGGGCATCGACCGCGCCACCGTTAGCAGCGTCGCCCAGGCGGCCTACTTCGCCGACGCCGGCTGGGACGACCTCACCCTCGCCATACCCGCCAACCCCCGTGAGGTCGCCGATTACGACGCGCTCGCGGCGCGGATCCGCCTCCACCTGCTGGCCGACCACGCCCGCACGGTCGACGCCCTCGCGAGCGGTCTCTCCCGGCGGACGTCGGTCTGGGTCGAGGTCGACCCCGGCTACGGACGCACCGGCGTCCCCTGGCACGACAGCGCTCGCCTCGTGGAACTGGTCCGTCGCATCGCCGCCTCCGGCCGTCTCGACTACGCCGGCTTGCTGAGCCACGCCGGCCAGAGCTACGCGGCCCGGACCGCGAACGCCGCGGCGGCGGTCTTCGACGTCACCCTGCATCGATTGCGGCAAGCGCGTTCGGCGCTCGGCGAGGCCGGACTCGCTGGCGGGCTGCTCTCGGCCGGCGACACGCCGGGATTCGCCGCCTCGCCGGACTGGACGGGCCTCGACGAGGCCCGCCCCGGCAACTTCGTGTTCTACGACCTCATGCAGCTCGCCGCCGGGATCTGCGCGGAGTCCGACCTCGCCTGCGCGGTCGCCTGCCCCGTGATCGGCGTCTATCCAGACCGCGGCGAGGCCGCGCTCCATGCCGGGGCCGCGCACCTCTCGCGCGAGAACCTGGCGCGCGGCCGCACCGAGGAGTTCGGCCGGCTGATCACCCTCGACGAGAACGGCTTCGCCAGCCTGGTGGCCGGCTGGAGCGTGAGCCGCCTCTCGCAGGAGCACGGGCTCCTCAGCGCCCGCGGCGAATCGGCGCGCGCGCAACTCGCCAAGCTCGAGCCCGGTGACCTCGTGCTGGTCGTGCCGGTGCACGCGTGCCTCGCGTGCGAGCAGTTCGCGAGCTACCGGACGATCGACGGCGGCGAGCTGCCGCGATTGCGGCGCCTCTAGCTCCGGCAGTCCGGGCAGGCGCGGCCCTAGTGGTCCGGATCGGACTCGCCGCCAGCCTCCCGGCGGCGCAGGGGCAGAACGAATTTGGTCCCGCAGATCTGCCAGACGTATTCTCTCTCGGGATGCTCCGCCAGGATCCGGATCACGGCGCGGCAGACGGGGCAGTGAGCTTCGCGTTCCATGGCTTCCCCCGGTCACTGGGCGAAAACCCGGGCGGCAGCCGCCCGGATCAGCAACCAAACGCGCGGTCTGGCGTAGACACGCCAGTCCTGTCCTCCCCCGCGCCATTATCCACCAAAACGGTGACCTTATCGAGGAGACTTTTCATGCGCACTCACGACGTCGACTACGAGATCATCGGCCGCGACCTGCAGATCGTGGAGATCGAGCTCGATCCCGGCGAGACGGTGATCGCCGAAGCCGGCGCCCTGAACTACCTCGACGCGGGCATCGCCTTCGAGGCCCGCATGGGCGACGGCTCGCTGCCGAACGAGGGGCTCATGGACAAGCTGCTGAACGTCGGCAAGCGGGTGCTTACCGGGGAATCGATCTTCATGACCCATTTCACCAACCGAGCGCACGGCAAGCAGCGCGTCGCGTTCGCCGCGCCGTATCCCGGTCAGATCCTGCCCCTGGAGCTCGGCGCGCTCGGCGGCAGTTTCGTCTGCCAGAAGGACGCCTTCCTCGCCGCGGCGCTCGGCACGAAGGTGACGATCACGCTCCAGCGGCGGCTCGGCGCGGGCTTCTTCGGCGGCGAGGGGTTCATCCTGCAGAAGCTCGAGGGCGATGGCCGCGCGTTCGTGCACGCCGGCGGGACCGTGGTCACCAAGGTCCTGCAGGGCGAGTCCCTGCGCGTCGACACCGGCTGCCTGGTCGGTTTCACCCAGGGCATCGAGTACGACATCCAGCGCGCCGGCGACCTCAAGAGCATGGTCTTCGGCGGCGAAGGCCTGTTCCTCGCGACGCTGAGCGGCCACGGTACGGTCTATCTGCAGAGCCTGCCGTTCTCCCGCCTGGCCGACCGCGTCATCGCCCACGCTCCCCGCCAGGGCGGCCGGAGCCGGGGCGAGGGTTCGGTCCTCGGCGGGCTGGGCCGCCTGCTGGACGGCGACCGCCCCTGAGGCGTGGGGAGTCGTGCGACGCCGGGTGAGGCCGCGCCGCTGACACGCGCCCTGGCCGAGCGCGGCTCGCTCGATCGGCCGAGCGGCCTCAGCGCGCCGGCGGCGGCGAGAGCCGCGGCACGAATTCCTTCTGCAGCGCCTCGGCCAGCATCTGGGCGATTTCCTTGCGCTGGAAGCGGAACAGGTTCTCGCCGACCTCGAAGAGCAGCTCGATCTCCCGCTTCTCGAGACGGCGGTCGGCGAGGACCACCTGCACCATGAAGTTGAACATGGGAAAGCGCTCGCCGGGATTGGCCGCGAGGATCGCGCCGGCCGACTCGTGGAAGACCGTCTTCACGTCGCGGTCCTCCAGCACGTGGCGGAAGTACTCCGCCGGGAAGTGAGTGAAGTTCGCCAGCGGCTCGAGGATCGCGTCGAGCTCGTCGGGGTCCACCTGCCGGTCGGCGTTCGCCACGAGGAATCCAGCCGCGGCGAGGAAGCGCCGGCGTGCCGTGACGAGCGGCGAATGACCTTTGGTGAGCAGGATCTGCACGAGATCCTCGAGGGCGCTCGTCAGCGCGCGATCTTCCGACGCGTCCTTGCCCCTGGCGAGCTGCGCGTAGAGGCGGCTGCCGGCGAACATCTGCAGCGCCTTGACCCGAAGCGGATTGATCGGGTGCGACACGCCGACGTCGGCCATCTCGGTCCGGAATCGCTCGAGAACGCGGTCCATCTCCTGCAGGTAGGCGCCGGGATCGAAGCGGATCGCCTTGGTGTCGAGGCCGCTCGACAGCTTGAAGAACACGGCGAGGCACACGTCGAGATCCGGCTCGGCGAGGTAGCCGAAGCGGTCGGCGGACATCTCCGCCAGCTTCTCCCAGACCTCGACCTTGTCGCGGATCGCCAGAGGAATGCCGTCGCCGTCGGGGAAGATGAAGCGGACGATCCGCTGCAGCTCGCTGTTGCGGCTGACCAGGTGGCCCAGCTCGTGCCCCAGCACGAACCGCAGCTCCGCGTCGGTGAAGCGCTCGAGCAGACCGCTGTTGATGATCACCAGGTGCGGCTGGTCCGCCTCGAAGCGCGGCACGGCCGAGCAATTCAGGCTGCTGTCGCCCTGCACGAAGAACTCGACGCCGTCGGTGAAGCCGAGCGCCTTCTTCACCTGCTCGCAGATCTCGAATATCCGCGGGGCGAGCGCCGCGGTGATCTTCAGGCCGTGTCCGTGCATGAGGGCGAGCAACCAGTTCTCTTCGCCCTCGACCTTGCTCTCGCGGATGATGCCCTCGATGAGGTCGGCGTTGAAGAGCCCGCGCAGGTCGTCGCTGAATTCCGTCTCTCGACGGACCCGGATCTGGTCGTACTTCATCGCGTTTCCTCCGGAGATCGAGACCCGGGCCAGCGCCGTCGGCGGCCGGCCGATCGTAACACCGTCGGCGCGGCCCGCCAACCGCGGACGCGAGGCGCGGGAGCGGGGAGCCGGCCCGCGCGCCCGCCGCGAGCCTCCCGCTTGACGGTTCTGGCGAATTCGCAGACCATAGCCCGCGCACGACCACTCCAAGGAGCCGCCATGACCTTCCCCGTCAGCGAACGCCAGGTGATCCGGGACTGCAGGATCGGCGAGGGCACCAAGATCTGGAACTTCGTCAACCTCTACGAGTGCGAGATCGGCCGCGACTGCATGATCGGCACCTTCGTGGAGATCCAGGCCGGCGTGAAGGTCGGCGACCGGACCCGGATCCAGAGCCACAGCTTCGTCTGCGAGCTGGTCACCATCGGCAGCGACTGCTTCATCGCGCACGGCGTCATGTTCATCAACGACACCGAGCCGCCGCAGCCCGAGCGCGCGAAGTGGAAGCCCACGATCATCGAGGACGGGGTCTCGATCGGATCGAACGCCACGATCCTGCCCGTGCGCATCGGCAAGGGCGCCATGATCGGCGCCGGCGCCGTGGTGACCAAGGACGTGCCCCCGGGCGCGGTCGTCGCCGGCGTGCCGGCGCGGATCCTCCGCTACCGCAAGGCCTGAGACCCGCCGGCCGGGCGCGCCCGGCCTTGCCCGTGAAGGAAGATGCCGGTCTGGCGGATGCGGAATTCGCAGTTCATGCTGACCATATGGCGCGGCGCACCCTGATCGGCGGCCAGGCGGCCGCCGATTGCGTCGCCACGGCGCACCCTTGACCCGCCCCGCGATGGGGCTGGACGATGGACCCTGAGCAGCACGCTCCGAATACCCTCTCGCTGGCGTTCAGCGAGGACCTCTACGCTGCCTGGCGCAACGATCCTGGGTCCGTTCCGGCCAACTGGCGCGATTATTTCGCCTCGCTCAGCCTTGGCGCGAGCGTCACCCCCGCCGACGCGGCCCAGGTCGGCCGGCGCCAGCAGGAACTGGTCGAGCGGCAGAACAAGGTCGACCGGCTCATCCGCAACTACCGGGTTCGCGGCCACAACATCGCCCGCGTGAACCCGCTCGGACCGCCGCCCCCGCCGCCCGAGGAGCTGACCCTCGCCTACTACGGCTTCACCGAGGCCGACCTCGATCTGCCGTTCTCGGCCGGCAGCCTCGCGCCGGGCGAGATCCTGCCGCTGCGCGAGATCCTGCGGCGCCTGCAGGCCACCTACACGCGCTCGATCGGCGCCCAGTTCATGCACATCGACGACATCACGTGCCGGCGCTGGCTCTACCGTCGCATGGAAAGTTGCGAGAACCGCATCGTCGTCCCCCACGACGACCAGGTCGACATCCTGACGCGGCTGACGGATGCGGTCCTGCTCGAGGAGTTCATCCAGAAGAAATACATCGGGGCCAAGAGCTTCTCGCTCGAGGGCGCGGAGAGCCTGATCCCGCTGCTCGCCCAGTCGATCGAGTACGCCGGCAAGCTGGACGTCGAGGACATCTTCCTCGGCATGGCCCACCGCGGCCGACTCAACGTGATGGTCAACATCCTGGGCGAGAGCCCGGCCAGGATCTTCGCGCTGTTCGAGGACAAGGAGCCCGACCTCTACCTCGGCCAGGGCGACGTGAAGTACCACCTCGGCCACCACAGCGACTGGACCTGCCGCGACGGCCGTCAGGTCCACCTGGCGCTGTGCTTCAACCCCAGCCATCTCGAGTTCGTCAACGCCGTGGCGCTCGGCCGCACGCGCGCGAAGCAGGACCGGCTCGGCGACACCGAGCACGAACGCTGCATGGCGATCTTGATCCACGGAGACGCCGCCTTCATCGGCGAGGGCATCGTCCAGGAGACGCTCAACCTCTCCGAGCTGCGCGGCTACCGCACCGGCGGGACCCTGCACGTGGTGGTCAACAACCAGATCGGCTTCACGACCGATCCACGCGACGCGCGCTCCAGCCGCTATTGCACCGACGTCGCGAAGATGCTCCAGATCCCGGTCTTCCACGTCAACGGCGAGGACCCCGAGGCGGTCACGCAGGTCGTGACGCTCGCCCTGGACTACCGTCGCGCCTTCAAGCGCGATGTGGTCATCGACATGCTCTGCTACCGCCGCCGCGGCCACAACGAGGCCGACGAGCCCGCGTTCACCCAGCCCCTCCTCTACGAGCAGATCCGCCGCCGCAAGAACGTGCGCGAGGGGTACCTCGAGCATCTGGTCAAGCTCGGCGAGATCAATGTCGAGACCGCCGACCGCATCGCCGCGGAGAGGCGGGCGGTGCTGGAGGCCCACTTCGACGAGATCCACAACGGGACGCCTCACGATGCCGACCCCGGCAAGCGCCGCGTCACGAGCGTGGCCTGGCGCGAGTACGCGGGCGGCCCCGAGGCCGTGATTCCCGAAGCGTCGACCCGGGTCGCGCGCGAACGGCTCGTCCACCTGCTGCGGCGGCTCGCGGCGGTGCCGGCCGGATTCACGCCGCACCGCAAGATCCAGCGATTCCTGGACCAGCGGCTCGAGATGGCCGAAGGCAGGCAACCGCTGGACTGGTCCGCCGCCGAGGCCCTCGCCCTGGCGACCCTCGCCGTCGAGGGCTACCGCGTCCGCCTCGGCGGGCAGGACACCGAACGCGGCACGTTCAGCCATCGCCACGCGGTCCTGCACGACAGCGTGACGGGCGCCAGCCACCTCCCGCTGCAGCACCTCGCCCCGGATCAGGCGCCGGTCGAGATCTACAACAGCCCGCTCTCCGAGGCTGGCGTGGTCGGTTTCGATTACGGGTACAGCCTCAACGCGCCCGACGCGCTCGTGATCTGGGAAGCCCAGTTCGGCGACTTCGTGAACGCGGCGCAGGTGATCATCGACCAGTTCCTCGCCAGCGGAGAGAGCAAGTGGCGTTTCCTCTCGGGCCTGGTCCTGCTGCTGCCGCACGGTTTCGAGGGGATGGGGCCCGAACACAGCAGCGCGCGCCTCGAACGGTTCCTCGCCCTGGCCGCCGAGGACAACCTGCAGATCGCCCAGCCGACCACGCCGGCGCAGCTGTTCCACCTGTTGCGCAGGCAGGTCCTGCGCAAATGGCGCAAACCGCTGGTGGTCCTGACGCCGAAGAGCATGCTCCGCGCGGCGGAGGTGGTCAGCGACCTCGACGAACTCGCGAACGGCGGCTTCCAGCGCATCATCGCGGACCCGCGCCGCGACGAGAGCGCCGGCCGGGCGCGTGAGATCCTCGCCTGCACCGGCAAGATCTACTTCGAGCTGGAGCACCAGCGGCGGCGCCTCGGTCGGGGCGACGTCCATATCGTGCGGTTCGAGCAGCTCTACCCCTTGCCGGCGGCGGTCCTCGAAGCGGCGCTGGCGGGTTACCCGAGACATCTGCCGGTCCGCTGGGTCCAGGAGGAGCCCGAGAACATGGGTGCGTGGCCGCATCTGCGGATCCGTTTCGGCAGCCAGCTGCTGGGCACGCATCCGCTGAGCGCCGTGTGCCGCCCGGTCTCGGCCTCGCCGGCCACCGGCTCCTCGGCCAGCCACAGGCTGGAGAGCCTGCTCCTGCTCGAGCGGGTGTTCGGACCGGACGTTAGAAAATGACGTGCGTTCAGGATAGTTTTAATCTTATTTGTGGAGCGAAGGGGGTCGCGTGCCTGGTGTGCCTCCTTCATTCCGGGGCGCCGGGGTTCGGTCAGGGCTGACCGGACCCCGGCTTTTCCATGCCCGGCGTTCGGCGCCGGGCGGCACAGGGACGGTCGGCATGGCGGTCGAGGTCAGGATTCCGGAGCTTGGCGAGTCGATCAGCGAGGTGCAGGTCGCCGACTGGATCCGCCGCCTCGGCGAGGTCGTGGCGGCCGACGAGCCGCTGGCGGAGATCGACTCGGACAAGGCCACCGTCGAGCTGCCGGCCCCCGTCGCCGGCCGGCTCGTCGAGATCCGGGTGCCGGCCGGCACCTACTGCAAGGTTGGCGACGTCGTGGCGCTCATCGACGAGACCGCGTCCGGCGAACCTGGTGGGCCGGCAGCCCCGCGCGCGAGCGCGACTCCGGCGACCGGCCAGGCGCCGACCGGCCCGGCCGCGACCGACGCGACGGTCATGCCGGCGGCGCGAAGGGTCCTCGCCGAGCAGGGCCTGTCCGCCGCGCAGGTCACCGGGACCGGGCCGGGCGGCCGCGTGCTCAAGGAAGACGCGCTGCGCGCGACCGCGGCGACGCCGCCGCCACCCGCGCCGCGGCCCGCGGCCGGCTCGCGCGAGGAGCGCCTGCGGCCGATGAGCCCGATCCGCCGCCGCATCGCCGACCGCCTCGTCGCCGCGCAGAACAGCGCCGCCCTGCTCACGACCTTCAACGAGGTCGACATGAGCGCGGTCAAGGCCATGCGCGCGCGCCATCAGGAGGCGTTCCAGGCGCGTTACGGCGTCAAGCTCGGCTTCATGAGCTTCTTCACCAAGGCCGTGATCGACGCGCTCAGGCTCGTGCCGCAGCTCAACAGCGAGATCCGCGGCCAGGACATCGTCGAGCGCGACTACTACGACATCGGCATCGCCATCGGCAGCGGCAAGGGCCTCGTGGTACCGGTGATCCGCAACGCGGAGGCCCTCGGCTTCGGCGACCTCGAGCAGCGCATCGCCGACTTCGCCGGCCGGGCGCAGAACAAGAAGATCGACCTCGCCGAGCTCGAGGGCGGGACCTTCACGATCAGCAACGGCGGCGTCTACGGTTCGCTGCTCTCGACCCCGATCGTGAACCCGCCGCAGAGCGGCGTCCTCGGCCTGCACGCCATCCAGGACCGCGCGGTCGTGGTCGGCGGCGAGATCGTCGTGCGGCCGATGATGTACGTCGCGCTCACCTACGACCACCGGATCGTCGACGGACGCGAGGGCGTGACGTTCCTCAAGCACGTCAAGGAATGCATCGAGGCGCCCGAGCGACTGATGCTGGAGGTCTGACCGTGGCGGACAGGCAGCACGACCTCGTGGTGATCGGCGCCGGACCGGGCGGCTATGTGGCCGCGATCCGCGCCGCCCAGCTCGGCCTGGACGTGGCCTGCGTCGAACGGGAACCGCGGCTCGGCGGCACCTGCCTGCGCATCGGCTGCATACCCAGCAAGGCGCTGCTGGAGAGCAGCGAGAAGTACCACGAGCTGGTCGCCGGCCTCGATGGCCAGGGCATCAAGCTCGGCGGGGTCGCGCTCGACCTGCCCGCGATGCTCGCCCGCAAGGACCGGATCGTCGTCGATCTGACCGACGGGATCGCCGGCCTCTTCAAGAAGAACAAGGTGACCCGATACGAGGGCGCCGCGCGACTGGCCGGCCCCGGGAGGGTCGCGGTCGAGGGCAAGGACCGCGTCGACCTCGCCGCCAGGCACGTGCTCATCGCGACGGGCAGCGTGCCGGCGCCGCTGCCCGGGGTCGAGCTGGACGGCGACGTCGTCGGCGACTCGACGACGGCGCTCTCGTTCCCGACCGTGCCGCGGCACCTCGTCGTCATCGGCGCCGGCTACATCGGCCTCGAGCTGGGCAGCGTGTGGCGGCGGCTCGGCGCCGAGGTCACGGTCGTCGAGTACCTCGACCGCATCCTCCCCGGCACCGATCTCGAGATCGCCCGGGAGGCGCAGAAGCTCCTCAAGCGCCAGGGGCTCAGGTTCGTCCTGAAGGCTCGCGTCACGGGAGCGCGGCGCGACGGACAGGACGCGATCGTCGAGATCGAGGGCCAGGAGCCGTTGCGCGCCGACCGCGTGCTCGTCGCGGTCGGCCGCAAGCCGTACACCGAGGGCCTCGGCCTCGACTCGGTGGGGATCGCGCTCGACGAGCGGGGCCGGGTCCCGGTCGACGACCGCTTCCGCACGCGCGCCGCCGGCGTCTATGCCATCGGCGACGTGATCGCCGGGCCGATGCTCGCGCACAAGGCCGAGGAGGAGGGCATCGCCTGCGTCGAGCTGATCGCGACCGGGTGGGGCCACGCGGATCCGGCGATCATCCCGGGCGTCTGCTACACCGACCCCGAGATCGCCGGGGTCGGCCGGACCGAGGAGCAGCTCAAGGCTGAAGGCGTCGCGTACCGCAAGGGCGTCTTCTTCTTCCGGGCCAACAGCCGCGCCCGCGCCCTCGAGCGGATCGACGGGCGGGTCAAGATCCTCGCCCACGCGGAGACCGACCGCGTCCTCGGCGTGCACATGATCGGGCCGCGAGCCGGAGAGCTGATCGCCGAGGCCGTGCTGGCGATGGCGGTCGGCGCGAGCAGCGAGGACATCGCCCGCGTCTGCCACGCGCACCCGACGCTGGCCGAGACCGTGAAGGAAGCCGCGCTCGCGGTCGACGGCCGCTCGATCCACGCCTAGGCCGCGGTCACAGTCCGTACTTCGCTTCCAGGCGCGCGGTCTCGGCCGCGATGGCCGCCGGCTCTCCGTACCCCCGGTAGGCCACGATCTCGGCGAGCCACAGCGCGGCCGTATCGTAGCTGGTGTGCCCGAACCACCGGGCGCCGACGGTCGCGTGGTCGAAATCGATCAACGGGTAGAAGAGGAAATCGTCCCCGCCGATCCGATCCCCGTCCACGTAGATCGCCATGCCGCCCTCGACTCCGAACGCGAAGGCGTAGACGTGCCAGCCCATCTGATCCTCGAGGGTGAAATCCGCGACCTCGGGACCGTAGGGATCGTGCTGGAACACGAAGAAATCAGTGTCCGGCTGCCTCCCGATGAGCAGGTTGCTCTGCGCCACCTGGGCTTCGTCGCCGTGCAGGAAGTAGTCCGGCGTGTTCCGGTGGCTGAAGTTCTCGGGATCGGCGCCGGCGACCCGCAGCCGGATGTTGCCGGGCAGACCCATGACCAGGAAGATCGTGTAGTCGGTGCGCACGAGCGCCGATCCGTCGAATCGCAGATCGCAATGGAGGACGCCGCCGGGCAGGGCCAGCTGGTAGAACTCGAACACGGGGAATCCGTTCAGGGCGTCGTCGACGAGAAAGGGCTCGCGGCGGCCGGCCGTGGGCGTGGCCGGACCGCCGCCTCCCTTGAGATCCGGGACGGAGGTGACGAGGGTGCTCGTGAAGTTCTGCGTACCCCCCTCGTAGTTGTACCAGGCCCGCGCCGGGAAGTCGGCCAGCCCATCGCTATGGAGGTCGTCGGCCCGGCGGACCGTGCGCGCGTCGCGCGCCTCGTATCCCCAGAGCACGGTCTCGAACACGGGTTCGTAGACCTCGCATGCGACGAACGCGAAGGTCGCCGCGAACCCGAAGCTCACCGGGCCGCCGTTGCGCAGCGCCGCGAGCGATGCGGAGACCGGAGGCAGGTCCGCCGCGTTGCCCGGCGCCGCTTGCAGGAATGCCGTCAGGGACTGCTGGCCGGCGAGCGCGGCCGTCTCGGCTGCGTCGGCGTCGGCGCCCGAGGCGAAGACCTTCACGTCCAGGTCGGGCAGGTCGCCGATGAGCGGGCCGGCGGCAGGATCCTCGCCGGACACCGCGGCCCGGAAGGTCCGCTCCGCCGCAGCCACCACCTCGCCCGCCGGCGCTGAGGACTCGACCAGCACCAGCAACAGCTGCCCGTGCGCGACCGCATCCACCCAGACCGGCGGGTTGCCGAGCTCCATCTGGCCGGCCAGGTCCGCGCCCGTGACGTCGGGGGCGAAGGCCGCGCTCGGCGTGCCCGGCCAGGTCGCGCCCACCAGGTGGTGCACGCGCTCGAGCCGGACGATCGCCCGGCCCTGGGCCTGGTCGTCGAACGCGAGCCGTTCCGCCGCTTCCGCCGAAAGCGCCGCCGGCGCGACTCCGCCCAGCAGGGCGGCGTGCTGCTGCGAGTACGCGGCGCCGACCGCGACGGACCACGGACCCGGCGCCACGGCGCCGAGGTCGCCGAGCGCGGCGCGCCGCCACTCGTCGACCTCGGCCTCGCCGATCACCGGCACGCTCCCGGCCACCTCGCCGCCCGCCGGCGCGGCCAGTACGAGATTCGCGCCGGCGCGGTCGGCCACGACCGGCGTCGGGACGGCGCTCGCGAGCGTGGCGTACTGCAGGATGGCGCCCGGGAAGGCGAAGGTCGCCTGCGGATCGAGAATCATCAGGCGCTCCGCGTCCACGGTCTGGTCGCCCGAGAAGGTCCGGCAGCTCAGTTCCTCGCCGCCGCCGCCGGTCGAGTCGAAACGGACCACGGCAAACGCTGTCGAATCGGGATCGATGGTGGGAAACCAGCCGGCGTTCGCGACGGCCTGATTCACCGTCAAAACCGGCGACGGCACCGGCGGCGCGGTCTCATCGCCGCCGCAGGCAGTCAGCAGCAGCAGGCCGGCGAGCGGCAGCGAACCGAGCCGGCGAAGATTGCGCCCGTGAGCGGACATCGATGGCAACTCCCCGATCGAGACCCCAGCGGACTCGATTGGTACGCAATCCCCTGGCCTCAAGTTACGGCAACGTGCCCCCTGCTGGCCAGCCCGGCGCCTTTGACCGGAAACCGGCGGATCGGTAGATTGCTGCCGTACCTCGGCCCGGAGAGTTCCGGGTGATCGGCGCGATCGACCGCGGCGCCCCGACCACCGGCACCCGACCGGGCGGCGGAATCGGAGGTGGCGATCTGAGCGAGACCCTCCTGCGCGTCGTCGCGGCCGCGATCCAGGCCCTGCCCGAACCGGCTGCCCTGAGGCTCGGTCGCGGCCTCGGACTGGCGTGGTACTGCCTCGGCCGCCGCCGTCGCCGCACCGCCCTCGCCGGCCTGCGCCAGGCCTTCGGCGCGACCCGCGACGACCGCGAGCTGCGCCGACTCTGCCGCGCGAACTTCGCCCATTATGGTACGGTCCTCGCGGAGTTCCTCCGCCTGCCCCGGCTCGACGACCAGTCCCTGCGCGACCGCTTCACGGTGTCCGGACTCGAGCGCGTGCGCGCTGCGCGCGACCGCGGACGGGGTCTCATCGTGCTGACCGCTCACGTCGGCAACTGGGAGTACCTCGCCGCGGCGCAGGCGGCCTGGGGCCTCGACATCAGGGTCATCACCCGCCATGCGCACCACGCCGGGGTCGACCGATTCTGGCAGGGCGTCCGGCGCGACCGCGGCGTGCGCTTCCTCGACAGCTATCGCAGCCTCAAGGACGTGCTGCGCCACCTGCGCGCGGGGGGCGCCGTGGGCATGTCCATCGACCAGCACGAGGGCGGCACGACGGGCGCGCGCGTCGGCTTCTTCGGCCGCGAAGCCGGCACCGTGAAGGCGCCGGCCCTGCTCGCCGCGCGCACGGGCTGCCCCGTGATCCTGGCGCTCTCGTGGCGCGACCGCGCCGGCCGCCACCACGCGACCTTCAGCGAGGAGATCCCGCTCGCGGACGGGGGGGATCTCGCCGAGATCGTCGCCCGGACCACCCGGCGCTACACCGAGCTGCTCGAAGCGTTCGTCGCCGAGCATCCCGAGCAGTGGACCTGGGTGCACCGGCGGTGGAAGCCGGCTTGAGGCGCGACGACGGGACCCTCGCTATTTCAGCAGCAGGTTCTTGCTTCGCGCGCGCTGACCGTCCGCTTCGAGGATGAACACGTAGACGCCGCTCGCGACGGTCTCGCCGGAATCGTCCTCGCCGTTCCAGACCGTGGTGTGGCGGCCGGCGGGCATCACCTCCTGGACGAGCATCCGCACGAGCGCCCCGCGCAGATCGAAGACGGCGAGCCGCACCGGACCGGCCCGGGGCAGGTCGAACGCGATCTGCGTGCGCGGGTTGAACGGGTTCGGCACTCCGCCGTGAAGCCGGAACACCAGCGGGACGGCGTCCGGCGGCAAGATCTCGTCCTCGACGCCGACGACGATCCCGCCGCCAGGCCAGAAACCGCCCTGTAGCTCGTAGGATCCGCCGCTCGTCGCGCCGGCGTCGGGTTGACCGATCGTGCCGCCGAGGCTGTAGGCCCCGCCGGTCGACGGCGTCCCGCCGCCGCCATCGATGGTGCTCCAGCTCAGATCGTACGGACCTCCGACCTGGGCCTGCGCCGCGATCGCATAGACGACCACTGCGCCAAGCCAGACGAGAAACGCCGGCCGACCGCGGTCCTGCGGCGCGGCGCGGCGATCGCCATCGTGATCGTGCCTCATCCCACCACCTCTGTCATTTCAGGGTCACGAAGACCGGCACGGTGTCCGCACCGGAAGCCGCCGCCTCGAGCGCGATGCCCACGACCTGCGCGCCCTCGGCGACCGGCATGCCATTGAGACTCTCGGTCCGCAGCGCCCGGACCCGGCCGCCCGTGTCGGCAGCGGTGACCCGCGCCCCCCGCGCGACGACCTGGCCCCGCTCGACCCTGACGTCCGCCACTCCCAGGACCACGAGGGCGACGTAGTCGCCGTCGCGCGCCGCGCCCTCGACGCCCTGCAACGACCGCTCGCCCTCGGCCTCCTTGCCCGGAGCGATCTCCCAGACCATGCGGCTGTGTACGACGCCGACGATGCCGGGAGCGTCGGGCCCGGCGAGCCGGACGAGAGCCAGGCGTTCGGTGCTGCCCGGCACGGGATCGCCGACCCCGGCCGCCGCCACGACGTCGCCGGCTTGCAGGGCGTCGGGCCCGTTCACCCTGGCGACGATCGTCTGCGCCGCCGCGAAGACGTTGCCAGCCTGGATGTTGTCTACGGTATACAGCGCCCACTCGCCGGTCGCGCTGGCGGTGTTCGGCCACAGACCATACGTGGACACGCCGGGACTCGGGATGTAGACGCCGTAGTTGGAGACATCAGGGGGACTGCCGATCTGGATCGCGTCGTCGCCAGTGTCCAGGATCCGGATACCGTCGGCGCCCGTGGTGTTCTCGATCACCAGGCTGTAATCGGACGCCGGGCCGATCCGCAGTCCTCCGGTCGCCGGAACCTTCAGGCGGACGCCGCTGAGATAGAGCTGCCAGCTCTCTGGTTCCGGGATCGCGGGATCGGCGGCGTGGAGATAGGTCCAGGCCCGGAATGAGCCGTTCGTGGCGTAGCCGTAGAAGGGCCAGCCGTCCGGGTCGGACGTCTCCACGTACATGCCGCCGTACTGGTTGGGGAGGCCGTTATGGCGGATGCCGAAGACCTCGTTGCCGGAGATCCGGAAATCGCGTCCGACCCCGACGAAGTCGATCGATTCGTCCGTGTAGACGTTGGGCAGCGTGAGCGCATACGGCGCTCCGGTCAGCTTCTGTCTCGGCGTCAAAGCCGTGAACGCTCCGCTGGCTCCGGGCTTGACGCTGATCGCCAGCCACCGCGCGCCGCCTCCGAACGCGCCCGCCCCGAAGTCCAGCTCGATGGTGAACCGGCCGTCGGCGACGGCGATGTCGTCGACTGTCACCGTGACGCCGATCTGCGTCCCGGCGTCCGCGGCGTCGTAGAGCTGGAACTGGAGATCATAGACACCGTTGGCGGGGCTGCCGCCGTCCTTGAGCTGACCCTGGTAGGTGAAGCCCGTGCCGACGACGACCGGCGGAGTCGCTCCGCCACCGCCGTCGCGGAGGCTCACCACCGGACCGCCCGGTTCCATCGCGGCCGGATCAGGCGAGGCGCCCGCGACGGCAGCGAGCACGCTGGTGATGGCGAGCAAGGCCGCCGTGGCGGCGACTCCCGGCCGCCGCGGCGTGGCTGAGAAGCACTTGGTCATGGGCGATCCTCCGGTTGGGCGATGCGATCCCGATCCTGATCTCGGCATTCTCGCGGTTGAAAGACGATAGAATCAATCCATTTTAACTTTTATGAATGATGTTGTCAATAGCCTCACGATCCCGCCGCGGCGCAGGAGAATCCGGCACACCGCGCCGTTCGAGCGTTCGTAAGACCAGAGCCGATCGAGTCGTACTTCGCGGCGTGAAGTTCCGCCCGGAGGCGTTGGGTCCGGCCATCCTGGCAGGTATGGCCGGCAGGAACCGAAATACTGCTTGACGCGAACGAGGACTCCGCGTTATGACTTCACACCATGAAGTCAAAGTCCCAGTGGACGGTTCACTCGCACAATCACGAACACCGAGGCTAAACCTACTTCGCACCATGAAGGTAACTGACCTGGACGAGACCCTCGCAGCCCCCGCGCGCCTGGCGATCGTGGCGACCCTGGCCCGAGGTCACCGCCTGACGTTCACCGTGCTGCGAGAGGAAACGGGGCTCGCGGACGGCAACCTTCACGTCCAGACGCGCAAGCTGATCGAGGTGGGGTACCTGGCCCGCGAGCGTGTCCAGCAGGGCGGTCGCCCGGTCACCCGGTTCGAATTGACCGAGCGGGGCCGGCTGGGCTTCCTGGAGTACGTTCGCCGGCTGCGCGAGGCGGCGGAGGGTCCGTTCGCGGCCGCGCGGGCGGCCGGCGAATCCGAGGGACGGCGGTCAGCCGACCCCTCACGGGTCTGGTGAGCCGCGGCCGCGGCACTTCGCGAGGTGAAGGATGAGGATCGCGATCGGCGCCGACCACGGCGGATTCGAGCTGAAGCAGCGTCTGGCCGAGCACCTGCGAAGCCAGGGCCACGAGGTGCGCGACGTCGGCACCGGCTCGACCCAGGCGGTGGACTACCCGGTGTTCGCCCGGAAGGTCGCCGACGCCGTGGCCGCCGGCGAGGTCCAGCGGGGGATCATGATCGACGGCGCCGGCATCGGGTCCTCGATGGTCGCCAACCGGGCCCCCGGCGTGCGCGCCGCGATGGCCTACGACCTCTCGACGGCCCGCAACGCTCGCGAGCACAACGACGCGAACCTCTTGACCCTCGGCGCCGGCCTGATCGGCACCGCCCTCGCGGTCCAGATCGTCGACGTGTTCCTCGCGGCCGAGTGCACCGAGGCGCGCCACCGCAGACGGGTCGCCATGATCGACGCCGGCCCCGCCGGCAGCGCGAGAGCGGCCGCCGGTGCGCCGGTGGTCGGGCTCTCGGACGCCGACCTCTCGCGGATCGTCGAGCGCCTCGAGGGCCTGCTCGCCGAGGATGCGCGCGGCGCGGCGCCCGCCGGAATCGCCGCGGCCGGCGCGGGCGGCGTCCCCGCCGACCTGGCCGGTTTCATCGACCACACGATCCTCAAGCCGGACGCCACCGCGGCGATGGTCGACAAGGTCATCGCCGAAGCGCGGGAACACGGGTTCCGCGCGGTCTGCGTGAACCCCTGCTGGGTCCCGCGCGTGGCCGCCGGCCTGCGGGGATCTCCCGTCCTGACCTGCTCGGTCGTGGGGTTCCCCCTGGGCGCCTCCATGCCGGAGGTCAAGGGCCTGGAAGCGCGCCGCGCGATCCGAGACGGGGCGCAGGAGATCGACATGGTCATCAACGTCGGCCGCCTCAAGAGCGGCGACGACGCTTACGTCCTGAAGGACATCCGCGCGGTCGCCGAGGCCTGCCGCGACGGCGGCGCGGTGTGCAAAGTCATCATCGAGACCGCGCTGTTGACCGACGACGAGAAGGTGCGCGCCTGCGAGCTGGCGCGGCGCGCCCGCGCCGACTTCGTCAAGACCTCGACCGGCTTCGCCGCGAGCGGCGCGACGGCCGCGGACGTGGCGTTGATGGCCTCGGTGGTGCGGCCGGCGGGGCTCGAGGTCAAGGCGTCCGGCGGCATCCGGACCCTCGACGATGCCCGGCGCCTGATCGCGGCCGGCGCCACGCGCCTGGGCTTGAGCGCCAGCGTGGCGGTCGTGCAGGAGGCCCGGCGATCGCTCGCCACCCAAGGAGCGCGATGATGGTCGACCTGCGAGCCTACTGCGTGATCGACAGCCTGCAGCCCCAGTTCGCGTCGTTCCAGGCGACGGTGGCGCAGGGTTTCCTGCCCAAGGTCGGCCAGGCGAGCCTGTTCGTGGAGATCGCGCCGGGCATCGAGATCAACCGCGTGACCGACATCGCCTTGAAGTCGACCAGCGTGACGCCCGGCATGCAGATCGTCGAGCGCAACTTCGGCATGCTCGAGGTCCATGCGGACAGTCAGGCCGACGTCCGCCAGGCCGGCGCGGCGATCCTGGCGGCGCTCGAGCTGGCGGAGAACCAGCGCCTCCAGCCGCGCATCATCTCGGACCAGGTCGTGCGCCACCTCGACGACCACCAGTGCATGCTGATCAACCGCATGCGGCACGGCAACCTGATCCTGGCCGGGCAGACCCTCTTCGTGCTGGAGTGCGAACCCGCCGCGTACGCGGCGCTCGCCGCGAACGAGGCCGAGAAGGCCGCTCACATCAACATCCTCGAGGTGCGCGCGTTCGGCGCCTTCGGGCGCGTCTACATCGGCGGCGAGGAGCGCGACGTCGAGGTGGCGCGGCCGGCGGCGGTCGCGGCGCTGGCGACATTGACGGGTCGGACAGTCCATCGTTGAACGCAGGAGGAACGCAATGGCAGACGCGCTGGGAATGATCGAGTGCAGGTGCTTCGCGGCCACCGTCGAGGCGGCCGACGCGATGGTCAAGGCGGCCCGGGTCGACCTCGTCGGCTACGAGAAGACCGGCGGCGGCTACACGACGGCGATCGTGCGCGGCGACGTGGCCGCGGTGAAGGCGGCCTGCGAGGCCGGCCACAACGCCGCCTCCCGCGTGGGCGAGGTCGTGGCGGTCCACGTGATCGCGCGCCCCCACGCGAACGTCGACGCGGTGATCCCGCTCGGCCGCCAGGGCGAGGCGAAGGGCTCATGAACCTCGCGAAGGTCCTCGGCAGCGTGGTCGCGACCCGCAAGGAGGAGAGCCTCGAGGGGCTCAAGCTGCTCGTCCTGGGGATCGCCGGCCCGGACGGCAAGCTCGGGGGCGGCAGCGTGATCGCCGTCGATGCGGTCGGCGCCGGCGAGGGCGAGTTCGTGCTGTACGCCTCGGGTTCGTCGGCGCGCCAGACGCGGCTCACCGACTGCAAGCCGGTCGACGCCGTCGTGATGGCGATCGTCGACAGCTGGGACGTCGAGGGCGAGGTCCGCTACCGCAAGGGTGACACGGAATGAACCGGCTGTCGGACCAGGAGGTCGACCGGATCGCGCGCGAGCTGGCGGGGCGGTTGAGCCGGCGCGCGGCGGTCGCGCCGCCGGCCGTCGCGGCGTCCGGCGCCGCCGCATCCGGCGCCGCCGCGACCAGTGCCGGCGGCGGCGTCTTCGCCACCGTCGACGCGTGCATCGCGGCGGCGCGCAAGGCGTTCCAGGAACTGCAGGAACTCTCGTTGCAGAAACGGGGCGAGATCATCGCCGCGTACCGCGAGGCGATGCGCGCCAAGGGGGCCGACCTGGCGCGCGAGGCCTGGCAGGAGACGGGCCTCGGGCGCTATGAGGACAAGGTCGCGAAGAACCGGCTCGTCACGGACAAGACGCCGGGCACGGAGGCGTTGCGGCCGGTCGCCACTTCGGGTGACGACGGACTGTCGCTCACGGAGTGGGCCCCCTTCGGCGTGATCGGCGCGATCACCCCGACCACCAATCCCACCAGCACGATCATCTGCAACGCGATCGGGATGGTCGCCGCAGGCAACGCCGTGGTGTTCAACGCGCATCCCGGCGCCCGCCGCTGCTCGCTCTCGACGGTGCGCCACCTCGACGCGGCCGCGATCGCGGCCGGCGGACCACCCAACCTCGTCGTCGCGGTCGCCGAGCCGACGATCGAGTCCGCGACGGCGCTGATGCGCCACGCCGGGATCAACCTGCTCGTCGTGACCGGCGGTCCGGGCGTCGTCCAGGCCGCGATGACGTCGGGCAAGCGGGCGGTGTGCGCCGGCCCCGGCAATCCGCCGGTGGTCGTCGACGAGACGGCCGACCTCGCGAAGGCCGGCCGCGACGTGCTGCTCGGCGCGAGCTTCGACAACAACGTCATCTGCGTGGACGAGAAGGAGGTCTTCGTCACGGCCGCGGCCGCCGACCGCTTCCTGGAGTCGCTGCGCGCGGCGGGCGCCTACATCGCCGGCCCGACCGAGCTGCGGCGGCTCGAGACGCACATCTTCAAGGAGACGCGCGGTCCGCGCGCCCACGCGGTCATCAACAAGGAGTGCGTCGGCAGGAATGCGGACGTCCTGCTGGGTTTGATCAGCGTCAAGGTCGCCCCCGAGGTCCGGCTGATCGCGGCGGAGGTTCCGGAGGACCACCCGCTGGTGTGGACCGAGCAGCTGATGCCCGTGCTGCCGGTCGTCCGCGTCTCCCACGTCGCGCGCGCGATCAACCTCGCGAAGGAGGCCGAGCACGGGTTCGGTCACTCGGCGAGCATGCACTCGCACGACATCGCGGCGCTCAGCCGCATGGCGCGCGACATCAACACCAGCATCTTCGTCAAGAACGGCCCGATCATCGCCGGGCTCGGCGCCGGCGGCGAGGGATTCACGAGCTACACCATCGCGAGCCCGACCGGCGAGGGCATGACCTCGCCCTTGAGCTTCTCGCGGCAACGCCGCTGCGTGTTGGTCGACCATTTCCGGATCGTGTGACGATGCGACAGGCGCTGGCATTGCTCGAATTCTCCGGGGCGGCGGCCGGGATCCTCGCCGCCGACCGCCTGCTCAAGGCGGCGCCGATCGCGCTCCTGCGCTGCGGCACCGTGCACCCGGGCCGGTACCTCGTGCTGGTCGGCGGCACCGTCGCGGCGACCGCCGAGGCGCATGCGGCCGGACTCGACGCGGGCGGCGCCCTCGGCGCCGTCATCGACGAGGTCTGCCTGCCGGACCCGCATCCGCAGCTCGCGGGCGCGCTCGGCGGCGAGCGGCTCGCGCCGGCCGGCGAGGCGCTCGGCGTGGTCGAGGTCGGCACCTCGCCGGGACTGCTGCGAGCGATCGACGCCGCGCTCAAGGCCGTGCCGGTCGACCTCGTGGAGCTGCGACTCGCCGACGACCTGGGCGGCCGGGCGCTCGCCGTGGTGAGCGGCCGGCTGACCGACGTGCAGGAAGCGCTCGACCTCGCCCGGGCCCGCCGCGGCGAACGCGCCGAGTGGCTCGGCGGCACCGTGCTGCCGCGGCTCGACGACACGCTGCGCGAGGCGCTCGCGGAGAGCACGCGCTTCGGCGACTGCCGGGCGCGGCAGCCCGCCGGCGCCGAGACCGGGGAGGGCTAGACCGTGTTCCTGGGTCGCGTCATCGGGCGGGTGGTGCCGGCGGTCGTGGCGCCGGGTCTCGAGGGTGTCCCGCTGCTCTGGGTCCAGCCGCTCGACAAGGGCGGCGAGCCGGAGGGCTCACCGTTCGTCGGCGCCGACGGCACCCGCATGGCCGGCCCCGGCGAGACGGTCTACTGGGAGGCGAGCCGCGAGGCTGCGCTCACGCTCGACCCGAGCTTCGTGCCGGTCGACCACGCCGTCGTCGGGCTGGTCGACGACGTCCAGCTCGACGCGACGGCGGCCGCCCGGCGCAAGCGAGGCAAGCGATGATCCTCGCCCGCGTGTGCGGCCGGCTGGTCTCGACGATCCACCACCCGTCGATGACCGGTCGCACGCTGCTCGTGCTCGACAAGCTCGACGCGCGCGGCGAACCGACCGGCGGGTACGTGATCGCCGTCGACGCCGTGGGCGCCGGCGCGGGCGAGACGGTGCTGGTGCTCGACGAGGGGAACGGCGCGCGGCAGGTCCTCGGCGGCGCGGACCTCCCGGTGCGGTCCGTCGTGGTCGGGATCGTCGACGATCACCCGCTGTAGAGCCTCTCGCGGACGGCATCGCGGTGCCAGGCCGTTTCCCCTCCCGCCAGGTCCTCGCCGGCCGTGAGCGCCTCGACGAGCGCGACGCCGACCTCCGCCTCGCCGGCGGCCACGACGTCGGCGCCGGCTCGCCGGATCGCGGCGGCGTCGCGCAGGTGACTGCAGCGGACGAGGATGCGCAGCCCCGGATTGAGCTGCCGGGCCTGCCGGACGATCTCGACCGCGTCCTCGACGTCAGCGCTCAGGATGAGGCCTCCGGCCGAGGCGATGCCGGCGTCTTCGAGGGTCCCCTTCCGGAGAACGTCGCCGTACAGGGCGTTGAGGCCCTGGGCCTTCAGGCTCCGCACCGTATCCAGGTTGAGGTCGATGACCGTGACCGAGGTCCCGCGGTCGGTCAGCAGCCGATGGACGATCCGCCCGACCGGGCCGAAGCCGATCAGGATGCAGCGGTGGGGCTCGCTCGCGGGTCGCTCGCCTTCCGCGATCGGCGTGAGCGCCGGCGCCGCGGCGGACTTCTGGCGTGCCCAGCGATAGATGCTGGGATTGAGCGCGATCGAGATGATGGACCCGGCGACGAGAGCGTTCCAGCCAGCATCGTCGAGGATCCCGAGCTGCCGCGCCACGGTGCCGAGGATGAAGCTGAATTCGCCGACCTGCGAGAACGCCGCGCCGACGGGGATGGCGGTCGAGGCCGGCCTGCCCAGGAGCCGCACGGTGAACATGGCGGCAAGCGGTTTGCCGATGATCACCACGAAGAGCACCGCGGCGACCGCGAGCGGCGACTCGACGACGCTGCGCGGGTCGAAGAGCATGCCGACCGAGACGAAGAAGAGCACGGCGAAGGCGTCGCGCATGGGCATCGCATCGCCGGCGGCGCGGGCCGCGAACTCCGAGCGGCCGACGGCGAGTCCGGCCAGGAAGGCGCCGAGGGCCATCGACACGCCGAAGATCTCGGCCGAGCCCACGGCGACTCCGACCGCGAGTACCAGCACCGCGAGCGTGAACAGCTCCCGGGAGCGGGTCCTGGCGATCCGTTCGAGCGCCCAGGGAATCACCCAGCGGCCGAGAACCACCACGGCCGCCGCCAGCCCGGCGACCTTGAGCGCCGCGAGGCCGAGCGCCGCTCCCGCGCTCGTGCCCGCGCCGCCGTCCGGCCCGAACGCGATCGGCAGCAGGAGCAGCAGCGCCACGGTCAGGAGGTCCTCGACGACGGTCCAGCCGATGGCGATGTGGCCGATGGTCGCGTGGAGATCGTGCCGCTCGGCCAGCACCAGGGCCATGACGACCGTGCTGGCGACCGAGATCGCCATCCCCAGGATGAGTCCGGACGTCCAGCTCCAGCCCAGCAGGTGGAGCAGCAGCGCGAGCATGACCGTCGACAGCGTGCTCTGGATGAGCGCCCCCGGGATCGCCACCCGCCACACGGCGATCAGCTCGCGGAGGTGGAACCGCAGGCCGATGCCGAACAGCAGCAGGATGACCCCGATCTCGGCGAACTGCTCGGCGATCCCGCGGTCGACGACGAAGCCCGGCGTGTAGGGTCCGACCACGACGCCGGCCAGCAGGTAGCCGACGATGGGCGACACCTTCAATCGGTGGGCGAGGTAGCCGAACACCAGGGCGCCGGCGAGGCCGCCGACGAAGGTCAACAGGACTCCGAAACCATGCATCGCAGTCTCCCGCGCGACACGACTGCCGCCACTCACCACGTCCAGACGCCACATTCCGGCAGACGCGGCGCTCGCCCCGTCGTCGTCCCGGGATACTATCACGGATGATCAGGGAAACCGCACGCGAACCTGATCGATTGCCGGCGACCGCGCCGGCGACCGATCCGATCATCTACCCAACGAACACCGATTGTCGCAACTCGTTTATTTGATTTGCCTTGAATCGAACCACCGACCAATTTCACGCTCTGGATGCGTCGATACCAGTGTTCATTGTCGTCCACAGGAGGGACACTCGATGGCACGTCGCTCGCTCTCAAGCCAGGGGCCCGTGAGGGTCGCCACAGCTCTGCTCGCGGTCTTGCCGGCGCTCGCCGCGACGGCGCGGGAACCGCTCGCCGACGGGCGTGAGTTCACGTTCCTGTACCAGACCTCGACCCTGCCCCGGGCGGAGCACGAGTACGAGCAGTGGGTCACCTGGCAGACCAACCGCGAGTCCGACCCCGAGTACGACCGGCTCGAGTTCCGGCAGGAGTTCGAGCACGGGATCTCCGACCGCCTCCAGTTCGGCTTCTACCTCGCCACGTGGCGCTACACCCGCACGAGCAGCGGCGAGGACACCGCGGTCCACGACACCGCCGTGGAGCTCGTCTACAACCTCGCCGATCCGGCCGAGTCCGCGCTCGGCGCGGCGGTGTACGGCGAGGTCAAGCTGGATCGCGAGTTCTTCGAGGTGGAAGGGAAGCTCCTGCTCGAGAAACCCGTCGGCGCCTGGGTCCTCGCCTACAACGCCGTGATCGAATCCGAGTGGGAAGGGACGGACTGGGGGGAGGACAGCGGCGAGCTGGCCCAACTCCTCGGCGTGAGCCGGCGCCTGTCGCCCCGCCTGTCGATCGGCGGCGAGGTCCTCCACGAGGTCGGATTCGCGGACTGGAAGGACGCCGCCCAGAGCGCGCTCCACGCTGGACCGAACCTCGCGCTGCGGCACCGCGCCTGGTGGACCACGGCGACGGCGTTGGTCCAGGTCACGAGCGTCGACGCGGAGCCCGGACTCCAGCTCCGCGTGCTGGTCGGCAAGCCGTTCTAGGTCCGGCAGGCAGCTCGCGGACGCGTCACCGGGACGGGGCCGTGTCCGCGCCCGCGGTCGCCGGGCCGGCGGCGTCCCAGAGGATCCGGTACAGCGCCGCCGCGCCGCCGCGCAGGACCGGCGCGAAGCGATCGTCACCGTCGAATTCCGCGCGTTCGACCCGCAGGGGGGCGTCCGGCGGAAACTGCCGATCCGAAACGTAGAGGTACTGCACGCCCGCGTCGCGGAGCGCGGTGGCCGCGGGCGGCCACGGCCGCTCGCGCAGCGCCAGCGTCGCCTCGCGGAGATCCTGCCCGGCCGGGCCGTGCAGCGCCCAGGAGAGCGGCTGCAGGAAGGCGCGACCCGACACCTGGCTCGCCCAGGTGCTGCCGTCGTCCCAGTAGTTGGCGATCACGGCGCCGGCGGGGACGGCATCGGCGATCTGCCGCGCCAGCGCGTACTCCGCCGGCGTGAACGGGACCGTTCCGCGGTCGAGCCGGTGCTGCCTGAGAACCTGCGGCCAGGCGGGCCCGAGCGCCAGCAGCAGCGCGACCGCCAGGACTCCCGCGCGACCGATCTGCGCGGTCCACGCAGGTCGGCCGGACACCGCCCGGGATGGTATCCGCCGTCGTCCCAGCCATTGCCAGAGTGTGGCCAGCGGCAAGGCGGCGATCGCCGGCAGGAACAGACACTGCAGGTAGAGGACCCGCGGCGCCTGGCCGTAGAACGGCACCGTCAACAGCCCCGTGAGCGGATCGCGCCACGCAGCGCGGGCCACGAACACCGCGCCCAGGGCGAGCGAGACCAGCGCCAGGAACCGCCAGCGGCGTCCGGCGAGCGCTATCACCATCCCGAAGGCCGTCAGGAGCTGGAGACCCGGAGCGCGACCACCGGCCTTCCAGTACTTCTCCAGGGCGTAGCCGAAGCGCTCGGCCGGCTCGGAGACCCGGTGCACGATCGTCCCCGCATAGGCCCCGCCGAGCCTCCACGCGTCGGGCGCGATCAGCGCGGCGAGCGCGAGCACGGTCACGCCGATCGCCAGGATCAGCCGACCGCCGCCGATCCCCTCGTCCCGGCCGGGCGCCCGGCTCCAGGTCAGCGCCCCCAGGACCACGGCCGCGAAGGCCTCGCCCGCGTGGGCTCGCGCCAGCGCCGCCCAGATGACGCCGCACCACAATCCCGTCCAGACGCCGGGCCGGCGGCGCAGTCCGCGCACGGCGACCAGCATGGCCGGCAAACAGAACAGTCCGGCGATCTGACCGAAGCCGCCCCACTCCAGGATGCCGCCCGGCACGAGCGTGTTGCCCGTCAACAGGAGGGCCCCGCACGCGACCACGAGCGGCGGCAGGCCCCAGGATCGCCAGGCGACGCTGATCGACACGGGCAACAGGGCTGCCAGCATCAGCGGGAAAAACCAGGCGCTGACGTAGGGCGCCACGCCGGACGCGGACGCCACGAGCGCCGCTGTCGCGTGCCAGCCCGGCAGGTAGAGCAGGTCGGGGCGTCCGTACAGGCCGGCAAACACCGACCTTGCGTCGGCACGACCGCTCTCGACCACCCGCTGCACCAGGAACGCGTGGTTGGAAGCGTCATGCACGTGCGGTGGCGCGGCCAGCGCGCCGTATCCGGCGATCAGCAGCCACCCGCCGAGCAGGACCGTCACGAAGAGGAGCCAGCGGCCGGCCGCCGGCAACGTCGGGAAGTCACCGGTCCAGGCCGCGATCGCCCGGCGGTAGCCGGCGGCGCGGCCGGTTCCCCAGCCCGCGGCGAGAGCGAACACGAGGTAGGGAAGTGGTCGCCAGGGAACGCCGAGCACCGCGGCCAGCGGCGCCGCGACGACGGTCAGGGCGAGCCCGGCCGCGAGCGCGAGCGTGGCGCGGCTCACCTCGTCCAGCGCGCGCAGGTGTCTGCCGACGAGCAGGTGCCCGGGCAGCCAGACCACGAGCGCCATCGCCGCGAGCCAGCGACTCCACAACAAGACACTGCGCACGGGCAGCTCGGCGGACATCAAGGCGATCCTCACTCCATGACCCGGGAGGCGAACGCCGCCCGCGGCAGGACAGACTCGACCCGAGTGTCCGCGACGGTATCATCGCGCCGCGCCCGCATCGAGCGATTTGACGCCCCCGGCGCCGACCGCTCCGCGCGCTGGGCCGCGCTCGGCGGCGGCGTCAGGCCGACAACCGTCCGATCAGGTCGGCGGCGCCGAACGGACCGGGCTCGGCGATCAGATTCCTCGCGGCCTCGATCCGACCCCACGTGTTCCACAGCAGGACCCCGCGAACCCGGCCGTCGCTCAGGTAGTGGACGACACCTTTGCGGAACGGTTCCTGCCAGTCGGCCACCACCTCGCCCCGCGGGTCCAGCAGGCCGACCGCCTCGTAGCCGAGCTCGAACAGGTCCGAGTAGAAGTACGGCAGGTGGGCGTACGGCGTCGGGTCCCCGGCCATGGCGCGGCCGGCCGCGCGGCCCATGGTGACGGCATTGTCCTCGTGCTCGACCCGCAATCGGCCCAGCGACGGCGCTTCGAACCGGGCGACGTCGCCGGCGGCGAAGATCTCGGGATGGGACGACCGGAGCGACGCGTCGACGACGATGCCGTCGTCGACCGCGAGGCCGGCCATCGTGGCCAGCTCGGTGTTGGGGACGATGCCGATGCCTGCGACGATCACGTCGGCGGTGATCGGCGGACCGTTCCGGGTCTCGACGACGTGCCGGTCGCCGCTCGCGCCGATCCCGGTCACCTGCCGGCCGGGCAGCACCTCCACGCCCATCTCGCGGTAGTAGCCCACCAGGAAGCGCGCGAGATCCGCCGGGAAGAGGCCGGCGCCTATGCCGTCCTCGGGGAAGAGCAGCGTGACCTTGCTGCCGCGCATCGCCAGGGCGGCCGCGACCTCGGAGCCGATGAACCCGCCGCCGATCACCGCGAAGGTCTTGCCCGCGGCCGCGAGGGCGTGGAGCCGGCGGAAATCGGCGAGGGTCCGGAAATAGATGGTCTCGTCGCCGCCGAACGGGAAGCGGCGCGGCGTGCCGCCCGTGGCGAGGAGGAGCTTGTCGAACGTGTACCTGGCGCCGCGATCGTCGACGACCGTTCGGGTTCTCGGGTCGAGGGACACGGCGCGACGGCCCAGCAGGAGGTCGACCCCGCGGCCGGGAGTGTCCCGCCACACGCTCTCCACCGGCTTGCCCTTCCACAGACCCTTCGACAGCGGCGGCCGGGAGTACGGCGGGTCTGCCTCGTCGCCGAGCAGGCCGATCGCGCGATCCGCGTCGAGCTCCCGGATGCCGCGCACGGCGGCGTCCGCGGTCATGCCGCCGCCGATGATGAGGTAGGGAAAGTGGGTCATGTCCGCATCTCCTGTCCGTGACCGAGAAGGAACCGCCGCGATCACCGGCGTCGCGCCGGGCGGGGACCGGGCCGGCCGCCCCGCGGGGGCTGCGCGCGCCGCCGGCGACAGTCGATCCGACTATACCGGTTGTTTCTCATCCATTTTATGCTACCATACCTCCCCCTGCGGGCGGTACCTCGTGAGCGCGAGGCCATCCGAAGCTTGCTGAAAGGAGATTTCCATGAACGCGCCTCATCGTACCGTGGCCGTCGCCCTGGCGCTCGCCGTGGCCGCCGTCGCCTTCGCAGCCCCCGAACCGGCGCTCTACTTCGGCGATCAGGGCGTTCGCCACCATACCGTGACCACGACCTCGCCCGAGGCCCAGCGCTACTTCGACCAGGGCCTGACCCTATGCTACGGATTCAACCACCTCGAGGCCATCCGTTCCTTCGAGCAGGCCGCGAAGGCGGATCCCGCGTGCGCGATGGCCTACTGGGGCATCGCCTACGCCAACGGTCCCCACATCAACAACCCGGAGATGAGCGAGGAAGCGAACGGGACGGCGTTCGCGGCGCTCGCGCGGGCCCGCGAACTGAACGAACGCGTCACGCCGCTCGAACGCAGCCTGATCGAGGCGCTCTCGAAGCGCTACGCTGAGCAGCGGCCCGAGGACCTCAAGCCGCTGAACGAGGCCTACGCCGCCGCGATGCGCGAAGTCTGGCGGGCCCACCCGGGCGACCCCGACGTCGGCGTCATCTTCGCGGAATCGCTCATGAACCTCCGCCCGTGGGACCTCTGGACTCCCGACGGCCAGATGCAGCCGGGCACCGGCGAGCTCATCGCCACGCTCGACGCCGTGATCGCGATGGAGCCCGGACACCCGGCCGCCAATCATTTCTACATCCACGCGATCGAGGCCTCGCCAACGCCGGAGAAGGCGCTGGATGCGGCGAACCGGCTGCGCGACGCCGTGCCCTGGGCCGGCCATCTCGTCCACATGCCGAGCCACATCGACATCCGGCTCGGCCACTACGGGGACGCGGTCGCCGCGAACCAGAAGGGCATCGCCTCGGACGTGGCGTACGTCAGTCAGGCCGGTCGCGAAGGCTTCTACACGATCTACCGCGCCCACAACTATCACTTCCTGGCCTACGCCGCGATGTTCGACGGCCGCCGCGAGGTCGCGATGCAGGCCGCGCGCGACATGGTCAGCGAGATCCCGGCGGAGGTCGTGCGGGAGTTCCCCGACTTCCTCGAGAGCTTCCTCGGCGTGCCGTACCACGTCATGGTGCGCTTCGGCATGTGGGAGGAGTTGCTGGCGGAGCCCGAGCCCGCCGCGGACCTCCTCGCGACCCGCGCCATGTGGCACTACGGTCGGACCATGGCCCTGTCGTCGCTCGGCCGCACGGAGGAGGGCGCGCGGGAGTTCGCCGCGCTCGAGGCCGCCGCCGCCGCGGTGCCCGAGAGCAGGACCATCGGCAACAACCCGACGAGCGAGGTGCTGGAGATCGGCCGCAAGCTCGCCGAGGGCGAGCTCGAGTATCGGCGCGGCGAATACGAACGGGCGTTCGCGCTGCTGCGAGAAGCGGTCCGGCTCGACGAGACGCTCCGCTACGACGAGCCATGGGGCTGGATGCAACCCGTGCGGCACGCGCTCGGCGCACTGCTCCTGGAGCAGGGGCGCATCGAGGAGGCGGAGCAGGTCTACCGCGAAGACCTCGAGCTGCACCCGCGGAACGGCTGGGCGCTCGTCGGCCTCGCCGAATGCCTCGAACGGTCCGGCCGCTCCGAGGACGCGACGCGGATCCGCGGCGAGTTCCGGGACGCCTGGGCGCGCGCCGACATCCCGCTCCAGGTGTCGTGCCTCTGCCGGCGGGGCGCCTGAGCGGACACGGCCTCCCGGCAACGATCCGGCGGCCGCCGGCGCGCGCGATACCCGCGACCGCGCGCCGGCGGTCCGCCAACCTCCAGTGGCCATTCCCGCCGCCGGTGGTACACTCGCCACCGAGCGTGCGATCCGGCAGGATGCCGGACCCGAGCCGGGAGGATCCCATGCGGCGACTCGCGTGCTGCGTCTGCCTGCTGCTCGCCTCGGCTGCATCCGTCGCCCAGACCGAATACGAGACGATGCGTCTGCCCGCCCTCGGCCGCCTCGGCGCTCGGCTAGAGGCCGGTGAGTTCGACGCCGCGCGCGACGAGCTCGCCGCGTACCTCGCGGAACGTCCGGGCGACGCCGTCATGCAGTACAATCTGGCCTGCCTGCTCGCCCTCACGGGCGACCACGAGGGCGCGCTCGCGCGGCTCGACGTGGCTCTCGCGGCCGGCTATCGCGACCTCGACCGCATGCTCGCGGACCCTGACCTCATCTCGATCGCCGGCGATCCGCGGCTCGTCGATCGAGTCGACGCCGCGCGCGCCGACCGTCTCCGGCGCGCGCGGGACGCCGGGTTCCTGCTCGACGAGGGCGTCTGGAGCGGACCCTTGCCGCTCGCGCCCGACGCGTTCGTACCGGGGCCCGGCGGGCCGGCCGCCAGCGCGCGGTTCCGCTACGACCGCGACGCGCTCGTCTGCGAGGTCGACGCGCCGGGGTGCGCCGGCGGCGAGGTCGCGGGCGGCGAGGTCGTCGTCGTCGTCGCCCGGCCGCTCGACCTCGACCGCGACGAGTCCGACCGCTGGTTCGAGTTCCGCGCCGACATCGACCGGGGGACGGCGACGGTCACGGTCCCGTGGTCGAGCCTGCACCCGCACCGGCCGCCGATCGAGCTGCTGCTGGGCCTGAACGCGATCGTGCGCCAGCCGACCGCCGGCGGTCCCGCCGCGCGCTGGTCGCTGGTCGCGGACCCGTACGCGGGGTCGCCCAGCGAGCCGTGGCGACGGTTCGCTCTCGCGAGCCTCGACCCTGGCGGAGCGCCGGCGCCCCTGCTGGCCGGGCGCCTCGATCGCTACCTCGTGGTCGGCGACCGCCTGAGCGTCGAGCTGGGCATCCAGGGCCGCCCCGGCGGCGAGGCGCGCTGCACGCTGTGGACGGCCGCGGACGGCGGCGGCGACGGCCGCGACACCACGTTCACGACCGCGCTCGAACCCGATCTCGCGTACCTGACCGTCGACTACGATCTCGCGGACCTGCCGGCTGGCTGGTTCGAGGTCGGCGCCGAGATCTCGCTGGAGGGTTGCGACCCGCTCGCCTGGCGCGACCGTGGGTTCCGCCTGTCGCCGGACTGGTTCGTTCGCGAGCGTAGACGCGCGGCGGACCTGCGCCCGGAGGAGCGGTCGATCGTCGACTACCATCTCTTCCGCACGCTCCGCGGCCAGCAGGGATACCGGCCGCACTACGATCCGGGCGATATCGCCGCCGCCTCGCTCGCCGCCACGATCTTGCTCGATCGCGCGGAGGCGACGGGTTCGGTGCTGCCGGCGGAGCGGTGCGTGGCGGACGGCGCGTTCCCGAGCGGCGAGGACGCGCTGCAGGCGTGCCGGCTCGTGCTGCCCGCTGTAGAGCGGCGACGGGGCGCGCCGGTCGTCGTCGCGATCGCGGCCGACCAGGCGGAGGCCCTGGCGCTCGCCGACGCCCTCGCCGCGGAACGCGCCCCCGCTGATCCGCGCTGCTTCGTCACGGCGACCGCGAACGTGGTCGCCGGACAGCCGGCGGCGGCGGCCGACGTGGCCGGGGCCCTGCGCGACTGGCTCGTCGCGCTGCTCGCGCCGCGATCGGTCCAGCTGGTCGGGATCGGGGCGGCGGCCGAGATCGCGCGGTACGTGGCGGACCACGCGCCGGGCGGCTGGACGAGCATCGTTCCGCTCGCGAGCGCCGACCCGGGCGCGACCTGGTCGGCGCGGATCCTCGCCTCAGGTCAGTAGCCGAGGCTGCGCAGGCGTCGCTTGGCCGCCTCGTCGAGGGGAGCGCGGGATCGGTCGCCGCCGTCCAGCTCCCGGGCGATCGCGTCCCAGGTCGTCTTCAGTTCGCGCGCGCGACCGCACACCGCCTGCGAGTCGGCGGGCGCGGCGACCGGCTCCGTCGCCAGGGGGTCGGCGGCGAGGTCGTACCAGGTCGCGATCCCGGACTGCAGCTCGGCCACCTGGAAATCGGGCCAGCGCAGCAGGCCGGCCTGCGGCGGGCCGTAGAGCGTGTTCTCCAGGACGGTGGGCTCGCTCGGCGCGACGAGGCTGCCGTCCCGCCGCGGGACGAGGGAGGGTCGACCCGGCAGCGAGTCCACGGCCGACCAGCCCAGCATCGCGCGCAGGCTCGGCAGCAGGTCCAGCAGGCTGACCGCCCGCTCGTCCCGGACGCCCGCGGCGAGCCCGCCGGGCGGACAGACGAGCAGCGGGATGCCGGTGACCTCGGGCAGCAGGCTGTGCCCGTGCTCGCAACCGCCGTGCTCGAAGAACTCCTCGCCGTGGTCGGCGAACACCACGATCCAGGTGTCGTCCGCGTGGCCAGTCGCCGCCAGGGCCTCCAGCAGCTGCCCCACGCAGGCGTCGGCGCGGCGGACCTCGGCGTCGTAGAGGTCCTCGATCGCCTGGCGGACCGCCGGCGGCACCTCCGGCAGCATCGCGCGCAGGGCGGCGATGTCCTGGAACCCGTCGCCGTCGTCGAGGAGCGGATGGTCGGGCAGGTCGAGGCGTCGTCCCGCTGCGTCGGGATGATTGCGGTACGGGACGTGCGTCTCCATGAGGTGGATCCAGCAGAGGAACGGCTGCTCCTTCCGGTAGGCCTTCAGCCAGCGCGCCGTCTTCGCGACGAGCGCCTCGCCGTCGGCGGCGTCCGTCGCCGCGAGGAGGTGCCGGGTCAGCTCCTTCGCGAGGACCGTCGACCGGGCCGGCTCGAGCCCCTCGAGCGCGTCCGTGTGATCGAAGTCCGCGAAACCCCGGCTGAAGCCGAAATCCCCGGCCAGGTACGGGTTGGCGACCACGGCCGATGTCCACCAGCCCTCGCGCCAGGCCAGTTCGGCCAGGGTCGGGACCGTCCTCGGCAGCCCCAGGTAGCCCGTCACCGCGAGCGCCCGCGGCGGCAGACCGGTCATGACGGTCGCGACGCTCGGCAACGTCCAGCTGCTGACCGACCAGGCGTTGGCGAACAGCCGGCCGCGGGCGGCCAGCCGGTCCAGGTGCGGCGTCGGCGGCGCGTCCGCGGCGAGGCAGCCCAGCTTGTCGCGGCGCAGCGCGTCGATGCACACGAGGACCACGTTGGGCGCATCGGCCGGTGCGGTCCCGCTCGCGATGCCGCGCACGTGGCGCCGGCGGACCGCGGCGTTCTCGACGGGCCAGGCCAGGCTCGCCAGGACCAGGATCACGAGCGGGGCGACGACGAGCGCCCGGGAGCCCCTGACCAGGAACGCGGCGGCCCGGCGCAGCGGGATGGCGAGCAAAAACGTCAGGCCGATCGCCGCGAGCAGGATCGGCGGCCACGCCGGCCCCACCTGCTCGACCCACCAGGCGCCAGCCGGCGCGTCGAGCGCGAGGCGGCCGAGGCACACGGCGGATACGGCGGCCAGGCCGCCTGCCACCCCGTACGCGAAGGCCGCGCGCTGCGCGTCCCCGCGCGATCGCTCGAGCAGGGACACCGCCAGCGCCACGGGCACCGCGACCAGGAGCCCGCACCCGCCGTAAAGAGCGAATGCCGCGAGCGCGACGCCGGCCCGTCCCCACGGACCGGCCGCGGCCGGAACATCGGCGAAGAGCGTGTGGGCCGCGATGTCGGCCAGACCGATCAGGCCGACCAGCACGAAGGCCCACCCTCCCGTCGCGGCGTAGGTCCGCAGTCGGGCTCTCACCTGCCTCCGATCGGCGCCCGAGGCGCGCTATTTCACGAGCAGCATGCTCCGCTGCCTCGTCTGGCCCGCGGCCTCGAGCTGGTAGAGGTAGACGCCGCTCGCCGCCTGCGCGCCGCGGTCGTCGCGACCGTTCCAGTCCACCGCATGAGCGCCGGCCGCCCGTTCGCCGTCGACCAGCGTCCGCACCAGCCGCCCCCGGACGTCGAAGACCCGCAGGCTCACGCGGCCGCCGTGCGGCAGGGTGAAGGCGATCGTCGTCGACGGATTGAACGGGTTGGGCGTGTTCTGCGCGAGCGACACGGGAACCGCGGGCGCGCCGTCCGCCACGCCGACCGCCCCTTCCTGGATCGCGAGGTTGTCGATCGCCCAGCCCCAGCCGTTGACCGCGCCGTCGGCGTACAGGCGCAGGCGCAGCAGGATGGTCTCGTTCCAGCCGAAGACCTGGCGCAAGTCGAAGGTGCGCGGCCGCAGCAGCGCGCTGGTGCCCGGCGTGCCCGCATACCAGGCAGCCTCCCAGTCCGGATCGTCGCGGCAATCGTAACCGTCGGCGATCGGGATCCACACGACGCCGTCCCGCGACCCCTCGACGATCACGTAGTCCCAGAACTCCGGGTCGCCGTACACGGTCCCCGGCTCGCCGGGCTCCACGAGCACGACCTCGTCGAAGGTCACGGTCGCGTTCTGCTGCGCGACGCGGATCGGCACGGTGAGCAGGTAGGTCAGGTTGGCGTTGTCGGGGTAGTCGTGCGGCGAGTGGATGGCGCCGCTCGTGAAGCCCGCCTGGGCGCCGATCGTGAAGTCGCCGACGAAGTCGCCAGTGGCCTGGTCGAAGTTCGACGTGTACTCGGCGACCGGCGCCTGCATGACCACGACGTCGACGGACTTCGGCAGGGAATCGATCGACTGGCCGGCGCGGAAGCCCCTCGCGTACACGGTCCGCGTGCCGGCGCTCACGACCGGCACCTGCAGGACGGCGTCAGCCTGATACTCGTTGGCCGGGAGCGTCGCGACGCGGGCGGCGTCGACGAAGACGCGCGTCGAGTCGTACTCGGAGCGCAGGTTGAGGTCGATCGTCAGCAGGCCGTCCGGGCCCTGCGAGAGCCGGTCCACGAGCGGCCGGTAGAAGCTGCCCTCGACGAGCGCCGGCAGGGTCACGCTCCAGACGCCGCGGCCGTGCGTGCCGACCACGACCTGGTCCTCGAGCTCGTTCATGTCCCAGATCGACACCGCCGGGAATCCGTTGTCCGCGAGCGCCCACGTGGCGCCGCCGTCCAGCGATTCGACGAGGCCGATCTCGGTCCCGGCCCACAGGTGATCCGTGTCGTCGGAGAAGACGACGAGGTCGTAGACCGCGACGTCGGGGAACCCGTTGGTGCTCGGACCGCCGCCCGCGAATCCCGTGAGATCGGTCCAGGTCGAACCGTAGTCGACAGTCGCGAGGATCTTGGGCCGGCCCGCGAAGCTGAACAGGACGTACGCCGTCCCGGGATCGGTGGGATGCGTCGCGAGTCCGGAGATGCCGCCCATGGTCACGGCCGTGTAGTTGGGAACCGCCGCGAAGCTGCTTCCGCCGTCGGTCGACACGTGGATCCGGGCGCTCGCGTCCATCCGCGACCCCGCCCAGACGACGTCGGGATCGGCGCGCGAGATCTTCACGTCGTGGAAGGAGCTGATCGTGCCCCAGGTGCCCTGCGGGATCGGCGCGAGCGCCCAGTTCCCGCCGAAGTCCGTCGACCGCCAGACGCCGCTCGAGCCGACCGCGAAGAGCAGGTCGGGAGCGCGGTTGCTCTTGGCGATCTTGGTGATGAAGGGTGCGGCGCCCGAGCCCGTGTCGCCGAGGCCGTTGGCGGCGAAGCTCCACGTCAGGCCCCCGTCGAGCGACCGGCGGATGCCGTTGTACTGGTAGCCGCCGATCATCCGTTCGGGATCGTCGAAATGCCACGAGGTCTCGTAGCCGTCGCCGCCGATCGCGAAGGTCCACGGGTCGAGGCGGCCGGGGTCGAGGTCCGAGAACCAGGTGCCGTTGTCCTGCATGCCGCCGAAGTACGCGCTCGCGCCCGGCCGCTTGTCGATCCCGTAGAACTGGGTCGTCGCCATGCCGTCGATGGGAGCCGCCCAGTTCGTCGCGGCGGATCCCGAAACGCCGACGCCGCCGTCGTTCGTGTTCAGCAGGCGCCACGCGCCGGGTCCGTCGTGCAGGACCACGAGCCCGTGCTGGTCCACGTGCACCGGGCCCGTCGCGAGGGGTGTCGTCGTGCGCGACGTGCCGCTGACGGTGATCTTCCACAGCCGGATGCCGCCGACGTACACGATGTTCGCGTCCGCGGGGTCGCAGACGATCGTGTTGTCGTACCAGCCCTGGGCGCCCAGCCAGTTGGGTTCCGAGCCGGACTCGAAGGTCCGGGACCAGCTGTTGCCGCTCGTGGTCGAGACCCACAGTTCCGAGTGGTCGGCGCCCTCCGCCGACGCGTAGATCCGGCTCGGGTTGACCGGGGAGATGGCGAGCTCGAACCGACCGGTGAAATCCGTGATGCCCGTGTTGATGTAGTTCCAGGTCTCGCCGGTGTTGATCGACCTCAGGATGCCACCCTCGTCGACCGTCGCGTACAGGAGGTTGGACATCGTCGGGTGGGCCACGATCTGCTGGATCTTCTTGACGCGCCCGAAGCTGCCGACGTCGGTGATGCCGAGGACCTCGTACCAGGTCTGCCCGCCGTCGATCGACTTGAAGATGCTGGAGCGCGCCAGCACCGACTCCTTGTAGCGGCCCACCGTCGTCGCGGCGAGCACGACGTCCGGGTCGTTCGGGTCGACGACGATGCGCGCCACGTTGTTGAACGCCGGGTTGTCGACGGTCGCGGGCAGGTGGGTCCAGGTGAGGCCGCGATCGATCGTCTTGAGGATGCCGTTGCCGTTGATCGTGTCCACGTTGTAGAAGCTCTCGCCCGTGCCGGCGTACATGATGTCGGGATCGCTCGGCGCCATGGCGAGGGACTGGACCGACAGGACCGGAAACTCCTCGGTCAGGGGGATCCAGGCGGCGCCGGCGTCGCTCGTCTTCCACACGCCGCCGCCGGCCGTGCCGATGTACCAGGTGCTGTTCGAGGGATCGTCGGGGTCGACCACGATCGCGCGCGCGCGCCCGGCCACGTTGCCCGGGCCGCGCTCCTGCCAAGCCAGATCGACGCGGGGCGCCCGCTTCGCGGCCCGCGCCCGCTCCAGCTCGCGCACGCGGTACCCGGCGGAGTACTCGGACTCGGCGCGGTCGGCCGGGATGCGCATCTCGTTGAGGAGGCGCGCGAACTGGTCCGGCTCGTCGAATCCGGGACCGCCGTCGCGCCGGCGCTCGATCCGCGCGATCTTGCGCTCGGCCTTGGCTCGCACGTCCGAGCCGGGCGCCGCATGGTCGCGCACGCGTTCGAGGCGCGCGAGCTCGCGGCCGAAGGGATCGTCCTTTGCCTGCTTCCTGGGCGAATCGCCGACGGTCAGGGCGAGGACGACGAGCAGGCCGGCGGCGGCCGGCAACAGGAGGATCGCATCGCGGCGCATGGTTCGACCTCACGGTGAGCATCGCCTGGACGATCGCGACGGGAATCGCCACGACGGTGCCCGGGCGAATACGGTTGCGAGTATACACGGTAAGCGCGACGTCGGTCGACGTCTCGCTGGGTTGTTCTTGAACACTCGCGATCGGCGATGTGCTACAATCGATCCGGGAACGATCCGGCAGGAGGTCGCGACGTGATCAGGCGGATCTGGCAATCAGTTGCCCGGAAACGTGGTGTCGTGCTCGGCGGGTTCCTGGCGCTCGTGACGGCATGCGGCGGCGGCGGCGACGGAGGTGCGGGGCCCCAGCCGCCCGGCCAGTTGCCGCTCGAACACTTCGACGCGGGGTTCTTCGCGATCGACAAGCCGGCCGGCTGGGAGGTGATCGTCGCCGGCAGCTGCACCACGTTCGCCTTCCTGGTCCGCGACCCGCAGGACCCGCTCTGGCAGATCTTCTACTTCGGCACGGTAGGACCGGTCTACCTCTGCGAGGAGCAGAAGATCGTCGACGCGGACTACGTCGCCCACGGCGGGTTCCCGCACACCTGGCTCGATGCGCCGGTGGTCGACCCGTTGACGCCCTCCCACTACCTCGAGCACTGGCCCGAGATCGCGGCCATGGACGCAGCCGGCGATTTCATGGCGGAGTTCCCCGCGCTCGCCGACCTGGAGCTCGTCGCCACCGCGTCCCAGGCGGCGATGCTGCCGGACGCCGCCACGGGCAACGCGCGCGGGCTGTTCGGCCTCGACGGCGCGGTCGGCGAGGGCATGTTCCTCGCGACGGTCAAGTCCTTCTTCCCCTGCCAGGGCATCCCCGGCGGCGGCATCGGCTACGGCCATTTCATCTGCGGTGTCACGGCGCCCGAGGGGAGGTTCGCCTCCGTCGTCGATCGGCTGATCGCGTCGCTGGAGAGCTTCTCCATCACGCAGGGCTACGTGGACTTCTGCTTCGGCCAGCAGCAACAGATCTGGGGCGCGATCGCCGAGGCGGGTCAGACGCTGAGCGAGGCGTCCGACATCATCTGGGACGGCTGGCAGGCGCGCACGCACACCGAGGACATCTCGGCCGAGCAGTGGACCGACACCTATCGGGGCGTGGAGCGGGTCTACGACCCCGAGACCGGCGAGGTCTACGAGGTGCCGGCCGGCTGGTACGACGCCTACGACCTGCACCGCGGCGAGTACGACATGAGCGGGCTCCAGCAGCTGCCTGGCGACGCCTGGGAGCTGTGGATGCGCGCGGTGCTGGACGGGAACGCCGGGATCCACTGATCGCCGGTGCGCGTCGCGCCAGAGGAGGAACCTCCGCCATGCCTCGCACCTCGCACGTCATGACCGCGATCGCGTTCTTCTGGCTCGCCGTCGCGGCGGCCGGCGCCGTCACGTTCGACTACGGATCGATCTGGGCCCACCTCGCCGACGTCGAGGTTCCTAACACCTACGACTGCGGCGGGCTCGTCGACGTGGCCCTCAAGGACACCGTCGCCTACACGATCGACGACCACGACGGCCTGCAGGTGGTCGACTGCAGCGACGTCTCCTCCATCGTCTATCGCGGGTACGTTCCCGTGAGTGACCCGCGCCGCTGCGACGTCCGCGACCACTTCGTGTACGTGGTGTCCCAGGCGCCGCTGTTGAGCGTCGTCGACGTCGACGACCACGACCATCCGGTGGTCGTAGCCCAGCTGCCCCTGGGCGTCGCGGCGCGCGAGGTCCTCGTGATCGGACCGTGGCTGTGGCTTGCGATGAGCGACGACACGCTGCGGGTCTACAGCCTGGCGTCGCCGACCGCGCCCGCGTTCGTCGGCACCGTGAGCCTGCCAACCCAGGGCAACGAACGCCTCGTGCTCGCCGGCTCGCGCGTGGTGGCGGCGGGCGACGCGGCGCTGGTCGTGCTGTCGGCGGCCATCCCCGATCGGCCTACGATCCTCGGCACCCATCCCCTGTCCCTGCCGGGCAACACGCGGGACCTCGCGGCGCGCGACGACCTGGCCCTGGTGGGGCAAGACGCCCAGTGCCGGCTCGTCGACATCGCGGACCCCGCGGCCATGGTCGAGGTGGCGACCCTGCCCGATCGTGGCGAGGGAGTCCTGCTGACCAGCAACGCCCAGGCCTGGGTCGCGTGGCAGGATTGCTGGGAGTACGGCGGGCTGCGGATCTACGACGTGAGCGATCCGGCCGCCCCGTCCTGGCTGCACGACGAGTTCTTCGGCTTCCGCGGCGCACCGTTCGCGATGGTGGAGCACCAGGGCCAGGTCTTCGCTGCCGAGTGGAGGTGCTGGTGCGCGGGCGAGTGGCCGGGCTTCCATACGCTCCAGGTGGGCAGCCTGCCGCCGCCGGCGCCGCTTGCCGCCCGCCAGTGCAGCGGCGGCGGCGGGATCCTGGCGCGTGGCTCCCGGATCGACGTCGCGACCCTCATTGCCATCGAGACCTGGGATCTGGGCGATCCCGCCGACCCGCAGTTCGTGGCGACGGTCGGCGAGGGAACCCACGGATTCAGGCTGCTGGCCGAGGACGGCGACGTGGTCGTCGCCGACCGCTGGAAGCCCGAGTGGGAGGAGCACTGGTTCCAGGTGCTCACGCGCGCGGCCGACGGCTCCCTCGCGCTGCGCGGGTCGTTCCTGGCAACCGCACGGATCCGCGACCTCGCCGTGTCGGGCCCGCTCGCGCTCGCCGCGCTGAACGCGCCGAACGGCACCCTCGCGATCGACGTGACCGACCCGGACGCGCCGGTGGTCCTCGCCACGCTGCTGGTCGGCGAAGACGTGGGGAGCCTGGCGCTGCGCGAGAGGCTCGCCGTGGTCGCGACCGGCACCGAGCTCCGCGTGCTCGACCTGCAGGACCTCGCGAATCCGGTCGTGCTCGCGACCGTGCCGCACGGCGCGCACTGGGGGCGCCAGCACCTCGACCTCGTCGAGCGCGACGGCCGCCGCTGGCTCCTGGCCTCGCGCAACGAGTCCTTCAACTACAGCGGCGGCTTCGCCGAAATCTTCGACCTCGCCGATCCGGCGGCGCCGCGGCTCGTCCGCGCGTGGCGGCAGCTCGCGACGGACGACATCGGGCCCATCGTCTGGCGCGACGATCTGCTCGTCGTGCCGGGCACGAACCATCTCACGTTCTATCGCTGCGTCGATCCCGAGACCGACGCCGGTTTTCTCGGCCGCGTGCCGGTGGACGCGGGTTGGCCGACCTTCGTCGGTCGCTGGGTCGGCCCGGTCGCCACGGCCGTGGCGACCGTGGACGGCGCCGGCTTGCTGCAGACGTGGCCGTTGCCGGTCGGGACGCTCACCGCGGTCTCGCCGGAGGAGCCGGCGACGGTCCGCGCGCCGGCCGCGCTCGCGGCCACCGTCGCGCCCAATCCGTTCAATCCGGCTTGCGAGCTGCGGATCGCCGTGCCCGCGGCTGGCGAGCTCGCCGTCGCGGTCTACGACGCGCGCGGGCGGCGGGTGCGCGCGCTGCCGCCGAGGGTCGTGGCGCCGGGGTCGCACGGGGTGCGCTGGGACGGTCGCGACGATGACGGGCGGCCGGCGCCGGCGGGGATCTACCTTGCGCGGATCACGGTCGGTGCGAGCACGACGAGCGTGAAGTTGACCCTGGCGAAGTGACGGGTCGACGACGCGGGTTCAGACGGAGGCTGCAGCGTCGAGCTCGAGGATGAGCCCGGCGGCCTCGGCCATCGACCGGCCGAAGGCGATCATGCCCTCCGGATGCCCGCCCATGACGATCACGCCCTGCTTCGCGAGCGCGCCGCGGCGGTACAGGCGGATCATCTCGTAGCCCATCTCGGGCGTCCCGTACGCTGCCTCTTCCCGGGTGGTCGGCAACGTTCCGCGGTGCCGCTCCCATAGCCGCCGCGAGTGCACGTGGACCACGGCGCGGATCGCCGGGTCGGCCTGATACAGCGCGGCGTGCGTCATGGCCTCGGACGACGCCTGGACCTCGCCCGCGCACTTCAGGTAGTTGCGGGCGAGGTCCACGGCCGTGACCTCGGCGAAGTGGCCGGCGTGAACGGCCGCGAGCCCGCTCGTCTGGGTGCCGCTGATCAGGAAGCGCGGCGACGCGCGCAGCCGGACGCTGAGGTTGCCGTAGCCGAGCCCATCCTGGTCGGCGCCGATGAGCCGCCGCTCGTACAGGCGCGGGCGCCAGCGCAGCAGCTCGATCAGGCCGGCGGGCTCGTCGAGCGGGCGGCGGACGTGGTCCGCCGTGTACTTGATGACGCCTTCGCGGTCGCCGGGATGCTGCATGCGCGTCGCCTCCGCCGCGGAAAGCGGCGCGGGCATCCTAGCATGAGACGACGGCGAACGAAACCGCGGCGACGGCGCCGGTCACGCGGCGACCTGCACGCGCCCGACCGACGGCCTGTTCGGCGCGACGCACGTGCCGGAGTCCCGGATCGCTACGTCCTGGCGTCGATCCCGGTCGCCGCATCCGCGATCTGCAGCGCCCCGATCGCCGCGAGGTGCACGACGTCCTGCGCCGGCGCCCCGTACTGGATCACGTGGACCGGCCGCCGCGTGCCCATCAGGACCGGTCCCACCACGACCGCGTCGCCGAGCTTCTGCAACAGGTGCAGCGCGAGGTTGCCCGACTGCAGGTCCGGGAAGATCAGGATGTTCGCGTTCTGCGTGAGGTCCGAGAACGGGAAGTAGCGGCGGCGGATGTCGCCGTCCAGCGCGGTCTCGAGCTGCACCTCGCCCTCGATGACGAGGCTGGAGCTCAGCCGCCGCGCGAGGCGGGTCGCCTCGCGGACCTTGCGGACCTGCGGATTCTCGACGCTCCCGAAATTCGAGTACGAGAGCATCGCGACGCGCGGCTCGATCCCCAGGGACCGGACCATCTGGGCCGACAGCAGCGCGATCTCCGCGAGGTCCTCGGCGCTCGGCTCGATGTTGACGGCGCAGTCGGCCAGGAAGTAGACCTCCTTGGGCCGCAGCACGAGCTGCAGGCTCGAGATCCGCCGCACGCCGCTCGCCGGGCCGATGACCTCGATGACCGTGCGCATCGTCTCGGCGTAGTGGTCCGCGATGCCGCAGATCATCAGGTCGGCGTCGCCGGTGTGCAGCATCATCGTGCCGAAGTGCTTGGGCTGCAGGATGCGGTCCAGCGCGAGATCCATGGTCATGCCGCGCCGGCCGCGCAGCCGGAAGTAGGCCTCGGCGTAGGCGGCCTGCTGCGGGCTGTGGACCGGGTCGACGATCGCGGCGCCGCCCAGGTCGATCCCCAGCCGCTGCGCCGTGCGGCGGATCCGCCCGTCGTCGCCCAGCAGCACGGGGTGGGCGATGCCCTCGTCCATCAGCATGACCGACGCGCGCAGGATCGTCTCGTTCGCGCCCTCCGGCAACACGACCCGCGGACTCACGCGCCGGGCCTTGATGATGAGCTGGCGCAGCAGCTCGCGACCCGTGCCGAGGCGCACCGTCAGGCTCTCCTCCAGCGCGACCGCGTCCACGGGCCGCGCGGCGAGGCCCTCCTCCATCGCCTGGCGGGCGACCGCGGACGACTGCCGCACCAGGATGCGCGGGTCGATCGGCTTGGGCAGCAGGTACTCCGGCCCGAACGTGAAGGCCGCGTCGCCGTAGGCGCGGCTCACCTCCTCCGGCACCTCCTCTCGCGCGAGCTCGGCGAGGCTGCGCGCCGCGGCCAGCATCATCCCCTCGCTGATCGTCGAGGCCTGGACGTCCAGCGCGCCGCGGAAGATGTACGGGAAGCTGAGCAGGTCGACGATGGCGTTGGCGGACGTGTTGAGGCTCGTGCCGACGATGGCGTCGTGCCGGACCGCCCGCGCCGCGTCGTAGCCGATCTCCGGGTCGGGGGTCGCCATGGCGAAGATGATCGGGTAGCGGTTCATCGAGCGGACCAGCTCGGGGCCGACGACGCCGCCGGCCGAGGCGCCGAGGAACGCGTCGGCGCCGCGCATGCCCTCGGCGAGGGTCCGGGCGGACTCGGCGCGGGCGAATGCGCGCTGGTACGGGTTGAGGTCCTCGCGGTCCGGATGGACGAGCCCGTGGACGTCGTAGAGCAGCAGGTTCTCCCGCGGCACGCCGAGCGCCGCGACGAGGCGGGCGCAGCCGAGGCCGACCGTGCCGGCGCCGCAGATCACGATCCGCGCGTCCGCGATCGTCTTGTCGGCCAGCTCGAGCGCGTTGATCAGGGCCGCGATCGCGACGACGGCGGTGCTGTAGAGGTTCTCGTGGAAGACGGGGATCCGCAGGGCCTCGCGCAAGCGGTCGTAGACCGCGAGGCCCTCGGGAGCCCGGAGGTCCTTGAGGTTGATCCCGCCGAAGGTCGGCTCCAGGATCCGCACCGTCTCGACGATGCGTTCGGGATCGGTCGCGTCCAGCTCGAGATCGAAGACGTCGATGTCCGCGAGGCGCTTGAAGAGAACGGCCATCCCTTCCTGGATCGGCTTGGCGGCGGCCGGCCCCACGTTGCCGAGGCCGGGCACCGCGGTGCCGTTGGTGACCACGGCCACCAGGTTGCCGCGCGCCGTGTATCGCCAGGCCGCGGCGGGATCCTCGCCGATCTCCTGCGCGGCGAAGACGGCGCCGGGCAGGTAGGCCAGCCGCACCTCGCGAGGGCTGACGCAGGATTTGCTCGGCACGACGGCGATCTTGCCGGACCGGTCCCCAGCGTGGTACTGCAGCGCTTCCTCGCGGCGGATCATGGTCGGTCTCCTAGCCGGTCCGTGCGGACACGGGCCGGCGGCTCAGGTTCGGACCCAGGGAGAGTGCGCGCAGGTCTCCCGCAGCGCGTCCTGGAACGCGACGATCGGACGCGCCTGCAGGATCCACAGCGTATCCTCCTCGAACGCGAACTCCAGGTCCAGGGGATAGCCGAACGCGGCCTCCAGGCGGGCCGCCGCCCGTACGATCGCGCAGAGGTCGGGGTACTCGAGCGCGGGGCGCAGGCGCTGATGGTAGAGCGTGTCCTCGAGGCGGGTCCCCTGGCCGGTGCGACGGTCGAAGACGACCCGGCTGCGCTTGTCCCCCACCGTGTAGCGGAAACGCAGCGGGTCGATGTCGACCGGCACGGTCCGCGACACGACGACCTGATCGACTTCGACCGCGCCGGACACGACGCCCTCGCCGAGGCCGAGGCCGACGTTCAGGACCATCTCGCGCGGCTGGCCCGAGGCCGCCGCGAGGGTCTGCAGCACTCCCGCGACGCGGCTGTCGACGATCCGCTGGATGAGGATGCCGCCCCCGGGGTACGCCTCCAGCTCGAGGTCGACTCCCGCCGCGCGCAGCGCCTGGCGGTGCTGCAGGGCGCGCTCCGACCAGAGGCTGGCCCAGGCGAGCTTGAGGTGCTCGAGGACCGATTCCTCGCCGCGGATGTAGAGGAACGTGTCGAACTGGCCAGCCCACGAGGACTGCGTCGAATCTTCCTCGCGCGTCGAGGACCGGACCGCGACGAACGGCTCGGTCCCGGAACCGCTCGCCTCGCCCAGCGACCGGTAGCCGCCGGCGATCGCCTGCGCGAGGTCGACCGGCAGGACGAGCGACCGCCAGAGCTCGCGGATCGCGGCGGCCTGGTCGCGCACCTCCAGGTCCGGATGCTCCAGCACGCGATCGATGGCGATCAGGATCGGCGTTCCGGCGACGAGCCCGAGCGCCGGCTCGGCCGCCCCGATGCCGGCGCCGAGCGACCGGCGAAACGCGGCATCGCTCACCGCGAACCACGGCGGGACCGACGTCGCGCCGAGACAGCGCTCGATCTCGGCGAGCCCGGCGCCCTTGCCGCCGATCGCCAGCGCGAGCTCCAGGCCGCCGTCCCGGGACGTGACGAGCGCGCGATCGGCGAGGCGCGCGCGAGCCTTCTGCTCGCCGTCGACCAGGGCGGCGTGTGCGCGGCGGCGCGACGCGAACTGGACGTCGGCGGCGGGCGCGGGCCCCAGCAGCTGGTCGAGCGCCTCCGCCGTCGAGAGGAGCGACCGCAACCGCCACCACTGCTCGGGCGCGGCCGCGCCTCGGGCGAGGTCGGCCACGATCCGCGCGCGCAGCGTCTCGAGGCGCTCCCGCGCGCGCTGGTCGAGCCGCCCGCCCGTGGAGTCCGGATCCCCTGCCACGGGCGCGCCCGCCTGAGCGAGCGATCGGCTGGCTGCCGCGAGCATCCGCTGGAGCCGCCGCACGCCGAGCCTCAGGTACAGGACCTCGTGCACGGTCTCCGCCGTCGCGAGCGCGCGCTGCGTGTCCTCGCGCAGCGCGTCGAGGCGGCGCCCGAGCTCAGCCGCCTCGCGAATCGCGGCCTCGCGGGCGGTCGCCCCGCAGCGCCGATTGGCGAACAGGCGGCGCAACAGGTCGGACCGTCCAGTGGCCTCGAGGTCGGCGCCGTCCGTGTCGCCGTCCAGCCGGCGGCTCGAGAGCAGCTCGCGCGCGGCGTGGCGCGCGAGCGCCGGCTGATCGAGCCGGGCCAGGAGCTTGGCGAGCTGGTGGGTCGTGCGCAGGAATCGGCCGCGCAGCTCCAGCTTCCGCGGCCCCTCGGGCGAGTGCATCAGCTCGCTGGTCACCGTGTCGAGGCGGCTCAGCTCGCCCTGCAGCGCGAGCGCGTCCCGGTCCTGACCGAGGACGCCAAGGCAGCCCAGCTCGGCGTCGACGACCACGAGGTCGCCCGCGCGCAGGACCTCCTCGCGTTCGCGCAGGTCGCGGCGCAGCGCCACGCAGAAGACGCCGACCGATTGCTGGTCCTCGCGGTAGTCCACGGTCCGGCAGCCGAGCTCCGGCCGGCTCGCTTCGCCGAGCCGCCACGATCCCTCGACGAGGAGCGACGGTTTGCCCAGCTCGAGCGCGATCAAACCGGCGTGGCTGAGCACGCCGCCGCCCGTCGAGACGATCGCCGCGACCCGGCGCAAGAGCGGCGTGTCGGCGGGCCGGAGTGCGGGCGCGAACAGGACGCAGCCGTCCAGGTCGTCGGGGGTCAGGTCGGCGCGGTAGAACACGGCGACGCCGGCGGCTCTGCCCGGCGCCGCGACGATGCCGGCGACCGTCCGGTCGCCCGCGGCCGGCGCCGGCACGGCCAGCGGATCGGCCGCCGCGAAGAGCGACACGAGCGCCTCCTGCTCCGCCCGCAGCGCCTCGGCCGGCAGGTCGTGACTCGCAGCCAGGTAGTTGTCCCGCCGCAACCGGCAGAGCAGGTCCCTGTCGTCGATCGCGCGGCCGGCGCCACCTTCGGCGTCGCAGCGCGGCGGCGGTCCCGGCGTGTAGCGGAACGGCCGCTCCCTGGCCAGGGCGAGCCGGGCGATGCCGTTGCCGTCGCGAAGGACCGAAACCTCGACGACCTCTCCGGGCAACAGCAGGGAGGCCTGCTGCACGGGGTGGCCCTGGATGGAACCGACCGTCGTGAAGCGAAGGTGCCGCTCGACGGCCGCCACGACGCCGGCGAGCCGCGCGGCGCCGGCCAGGGCCTGGCTGCCCTCGGCCAGCATCGCCGCGAACCGCAGCGGCGCGTCCGGCTCGCCGGCCGCGCGCAGCGAGCCGGCCTCGCGCGCGGCCTGCACGCGCAACCAGACGGCGTCGCAGCGCGCCCCAAAGAAGCGGTCGACAACCTCGCCCCAGCCATCCCAGGCGACCTGCTCCGGTCCGGCCGGACCGTCGCGGATCTCGCGGAGGATCGCGCGCCGGTCGCTCGTCAAAAGGTCGTCCACGGGCAGGAGGCCCCACCGCGCGATCCAGTCGGCCCAGTGGTCGGCGATCGCGGCCTTCGCCGGCGGCGGGTAGCGGAGTCCGCCGAGGTTCCAGTCCAGATCCATGAGGTGAGGCAGCAGCGAGCAGAGCCGCCGCGTGCCGCGGACGAGGTCGGCGAAGTCGAACGCGCGCTCCTTGTCGTACCGGATATGCAGCCGCTGACCGTCCGCCGTGGCGTCGAAATCGAGTCGCCTGAAGGCGCGCTGGATCCACGGCAGCGACAGATCGGGATGGTGCTCGAGCTCGTACTGGCTGACGCCGAAGTACTCGAGGTCGACCATCCCGCCGCGCAGGGGCGGCGAGAAGTCGATCCGCAAGAAGGCCGGATGGTTGCGGAAGTTGACGAAGGTCTGGACCTCGTTGCCGTAGATCAGGATCTCGACGTCGGGCGCGTCCGTCCGGCCCTCGAGCAGGCGATGCGCGAACGCCTCGACGACGAGGGCCGGGAAGAACGGGATCGCCCCGGGGTGCGCCAGCGGCTCGAAATCGAGGTAGCGGATCTTGCGGAGCGTGTGAACGACCCGCTCGCCCGCGACGACGGCCAGGTCCACGGTCCGGTTCGCGGTGCGGCTCGAGCGGAACCGGCGGAACGCGAGGCGCAGCCCCTGCTGGTGGAGATAGCGCTTCAGCCCGTGCAGGGTGCGGACCTCGTCGAGGGTGCGCGGGTCCTCGAACATCTGGACGAGGCGCGTCAGCTCGGCGTCCAGCGCCTGGCCGGCGGGCACGCCGGCGATCCCCGCCGCGATGGGCGCCCGCAACGCGGCGTAGCGCTCGGCGACGCGCGCCGCGTCCTCGGTGTGACCCGCGAAGAGCGCGGCGAAGAGCGTGACCACCTCGTCCAGGCCGGCGAGGATGCGCGCCACCTTCGCGGGAGTCACCGGGGCGACCTCGAGGATCTCGCCCAGGAGCTCGGCGTGGACGAGGTTGTGCCGCCGGAACTGGCGGACGGCGACCGTCTCCTCGTCGCGAGCGACCCCGGTCTCGGCGGTCCCGCCGTGAGCGATCACGAGGAAGCGATCCCAGACGCGGCGGCCCTCGCCGCTCTGCTCGAGGATCTCCGCCTCGGCGGGGGTGACCAGTAACGGGTAGCTCCCGTCGACGCTCCACCCGATCCAGCGCTCGACCCACAGGCCCGTCGACACGGCGCGCCAGCCCAGCGCGCCGATCACCGCCCCCAGCGCGGTCGCGCCCAGGGTCGCCTGCGCGGCCGCGAACTGGGCGACGCGGGCCGGCGAGACGCCGCCGTCGGGCGTCAGGTCGACGAGATCGCGGTGGCTCGCCCGCGTGTACAGGCAGACGCCGCCCAGGACCGCGGCGGCCTCGACCCCCACGAGCCGTTCGAGGCGATCGGCCGGCAGCGGCTGCCCGCCGCGATCGAGCAGGCGCGCGGCGAGGCCACGGAGCGCTTCCGGAACGCCGGGGCGCAGCAGCTCCTCGAGGGACCGCTCCGGATCCGGCTCGACGCGGGCGTCGCCGGCCGCGAGCCGGCCCAGGAACGCGGCCGCACGATCGAGCAGGCTCGCCTCGGCGGCCGAGCCGCCGTCCGCCTCGCCGAGGCTCGCCAGCGCGGCCGCGAGAGCTTCCGCCAGCGCGACGTCCGGCGCGAGGTCTCCGGCGGTCCAGCGCCCGACGACCGCGTCGACGGCCTGCCGCCGTAGCGGCAGGTCGCGGGCTTGCAGGAGATCGAGGGCGAGTCCGATCGGATCCGCGGTCGCGAAGAGCTGGTCGCAGAGGAAGGGGAACAGGGCATGCGCGCGTTTGCCGTGGTGCGCGCGCAGCAGCGCCGCGAGGCGCCGGCCGCAGGCCAGGGCGAGTCCGGGGTCCCCGAGCGCGTTCAATCGCTCGCGCAGCGTCGCGCTTCCGTCGGCGACCTTGGCCGCGCTGCCGGCCACGATCGTGAACTGGGACTCGACCTTGCGCAGCAGGACCTCGATGGCGGGCGGCGACACGGCCGGCGGCGCGGCGCGCCCGGCGTCCCGCGCATCACCCGCGACCGAGCCGCGAATCAATGGGTCGAATCGATCCCCGTCGTCCACCATGGCTACCGGCCGTCGGCCGCTCCTCTCGCCGGACCGCCCGGACCGTCCGGGCCGCCGGACCTGCACGCCGGCCGAGCTACCTCGGCAGCAGCAGGGCCTTCTCGACGACGCCCAGAAGCGGTCCCCACCAGATCCCCAGCACGAGGGTCGGCACGGCGAGCGCGCCGAGCAGCGCCGCCGCCGGCGAGCCGACCCGGACGGGCGCCTGAGCGTCGGCCGGCTTCTCGAGGAAGCAGGCGCGGACGATGCGCGCGTAGTAATAGAGCGAGATGACGGAGTTTACCACACCGACGACCGCGACGGCGTAGAAGAACATGCTCTTGGTCTGCAACGCGGCGGCGAACAGGAAGAATTTCCCGATGAAGCCCGCGAGCGGCGGGATGCCCGTCAGCGAGAACAGGAAGACCGCCATCACGACCGCGAGGTAAGGCGCCCGCGCGCCGAGCCCGCGAAACCCGTCGACCGTCTCGGAGCCGGTCGCGTCGTGGACCGCCATGACGACGAGGAACGCGCCCATGTTCATCAGCAGGTAGATGGGCAGATAGAGCAGGACGCCGCGAATCGCCAGCGGGCTGCCCACGGCCACCGCCATGAGCAGGTAGCCCGCGTGCGCGATGCTCGAGTACGCGAGCAACCGTTTGACGTTGTCCTGCGTGATCGCCGCCAGGTTGCCGACCGTCATCGTCGCCATCGCGAGGACGCCGAGCACGAACGGCCACGGGAACTCGCCCGGCGCGGGAAAACCCAGCGGCGCGCCGAAGCCGGAGAGGAAGAACCGCAGCAGCGCGGCGAAGCCGGCCGCTTTGGGCGCGACCGACAGGAAGGCCACGAAGGGTGTCGGCGCGCCCTCGTAGACGTCCGGGCACCACATGTGGAACGGCACGGCGGCGACCTTGTAGGCGAATCCCGCCAGCGAGAGCAGGACTGCCACCACGACCAGCAGCTGGGCGTCGAGTCCGCCCTGCAGGCCGCGCGCCACGACGGCCGCGCCGATCCCGGGCAGGTCGAGGGTGCCGGCCAGGCCGTACAGGAGCGAGAACCCGAAGAGCATGAGCCCGGATGCGGCCGCTCCGAAGACGACGTACTTCAGCGCGGCCTCGCTCGACCTGCGGTCGCCGTGCCGGAATCCCGCCAGGATGTACGACGGCAGCGACACGAGCTCGAGCGCGAGGTAGAGCATGAGGAGGTTGCGCGCGCCGGCGAGCAGACACATTCCGAGGGTGAGGCACACGAGGAGGATCAGGTACTCGCCGAGCTGGTCGCGCCGGATCTCCGGCGACAGCGCCGCGAGAATCGCCCCCACCACCGCGGCCGCGATCACGACGCCCTTGACGAAGAGCGCGAATCCGTCGGCCACAAGCATGCCGTAGAACAGAGGCTGCGCGCCCGCGGAGACCCCCGCGATCGCGGTCGCCGCGGCGGCCAGGCCCAGGCAGGTGACGAGCAGCAGCACTCGCCCGCGACGCGCCGACCGCCGCAGCGCCAGGTCGAGGACCAGGACCGCGAAGACCGTGCCCGTCAGCACCAGCTCGGGCAGGATCGCGGCGCCGCCGCGCAGGCCGGCGAGGTCAGGCAGCATGGTCGTTCCTTTCTACCGGCCGGCGTGCAGCGTCACGGACACCACCGACAGCACCTGGTGCAGCGACGAGTTGATCAGGTTGAAGATCGGGGCGGGGTAGACGCCGAGAATGACCGTCGCCGCGGCCAGCGGGTACAACGTCAGGCGCTCGCGCCAGTTCATGTCCCACAACCCCGCCCACTTCTCGTTGAGCTTGCCCAGGAACATGCGCTGCATGGTCCAGAGGTAGTAGGCCGCGGTGATCACGACCGCGATCGCCGACACGGCGACCAGCACCCGGAAGCCCTGGTCGGCGGCGCCGAAGCCGCCGAGGAACACCAGGACCTCGCCCACGAAACCGGCGAGGCCAGGCAAGCCGAGGGAGGCCATGAAGGCCAGACCCGTGATCCCCGTGTACTCCGGCAGCCGCTCGGCGAGGCCGCCGAAGCCGTTGATCTCGCGAGTGTGGGCGCGGTCGTAGATGACCCCGGCGATGAGGAAGAGCATCGGCGAGATGATGCCGTGCGAGAACATCTGGAAGACGCAGCCGGTCAGCGCCTGTGGCGTCAGCGCGGCGAAACCGAGCAGGCAGAAGCCCATGTGGGACACCGACGAGTAGGCGATGAGCTTCTTGAGGTCCTTCTGCGCCATGCAGACGAAGGCGCCGTAGACGATGTTGATCACGCCGAGGATGCCGATGCCCCAGGCCGCCCAGACCATGGCCGGGGAGAGCATCTGCAGGTTGAACCGCAACATGCCGTACATGCCGGTCTTCAGGAGGATGCCGGCAAGGATGACGGAGATCGGGGTCGGCGCGTCCACGTGGGCGTCGGGCAGCCAGGTGTGGAACGGGAACATCGGGACCTTGATCGAGAAACCGATGAAGAGCGCCAGGAACATGGCCTGCGCGAAGGCGAGGCCGAAGATCGGCGACGCGCCGGCGAACGTGCCGTCGCGGAACATCTGCGTGAGCGCCATGACGTTGAAGCTGTGCGGGCTCGCCGTGCCGTCCGCCAGGGTCGAGGGGCCTGAGTTGTGGTAGATCGCGATCATCGCGAGCAGCATCAGGACCGAGCCGGCCAGCGTGTAGAGAAAGAACTTGATCGCCGCGTACGGGCCGCCGCGCACGCGGCCGTTGGCCTCGACGCGCGGAGGCGCGCCCCAGATGCCGATCAGGAAGTACATCGGCAGGAGCATGACTTCCCAGAAGATGTAGAAGAGGAAGAAGTCGAGCGCGCAGAACGTGCCGAGCACTCCGGTCTCGAGCAGCAGGAAGAGGATCCAGTAGCCCGGCACCTTCTTCTTGGAGAAATGCGGGTGATGCGCGTCGTCGAGGCGGCCCCACCAGGGGACCGAGGCGATCGCCGCGACCAGGAACACCGCCGCCGTGAGCAGCACCATGGAAATCGAGAGCCCGTCGACGCCGACGAAGTACTCGATGCTCCACTGCTTGATCCACACCAGGCGGTGGACGAACTGCAGGGCGCCGTCGGCGCCGCGGAAGCCGCCCCAGAGGATCAGACCCTGGCCGGTCACGACGGCGGTGCAGGCCACGCCGATCGCCCGCGCGAGGTTGTCCAGCAACGCCTGGCGCAGCAGCGGCCGCAGCGCGAGGAGCACCAGGATGGCCCCCGCCCCGATCAGCGGCGTGAAGATCATCCAGGTCAGCAGCGTGCTCGTCGTCGAGAAATCCATGCCGCCCCCTACGGGCCTGTCAGGCCAGCAGATAGCCAATCACCACGAGGATCACGAAGCCGGTCGTGAGACCGAAGACGTAGGACTGGATGCGCCCGGTCTGCAGCCGCCGCAGCGAGCGCCCGAGGCGCACCGAGCCCGCGCCGATCGCGTTGACCGCGCCATCGACGACGTGGGCGTCGATCATCCCCTGCACGTCGGACACCACGCGGCCGACCGAGCCCCAGAGGTTCACGAGCCCGTCGACCACGTCGCGATCCACGCGCGCCAGCAGCTCGGATAGCTGCCGCGTGCCGCGGACGAAGACGCGGCCGTAGAACTCGTCGACGTAGTACTTGTTGAAGACGGTGCGGTAGACGCCGCGCACCGCCGGGCGCGAGCTCGCCAGGAGGCGCGCGGGGATCGGATTCTTCCCGTCGCGGAAGAGCCAGCGGGCGGCGAACCAGCCCGCGATCGCGATCGCGACCGACAGCGCCATCAGCCCCCACTCGGCGCCGTGACCGCGGTGCGCGGACTCGATCAGGTGGTGCGAGCCCGCGAACGCCGGCTCCAGCCACTGCTCGAACCGGTTCGGCAGGCCCCACAGGATCGGCAGTCCGATCCAGCCCCCGCCGACCGCGAGAGCGGCCAGGACGACCAGCACGACCGTCATCGACCGCGGCGACTCGTGGGGCGCGTGCCCGTGGCCGTGGCCGTGCCCGGCGTCCTGGCCGCCGCGGTAGGTGCCGGTGAAGGTCAGGAAGTATGACCGGAACATGTAGAAGCTGGTGCACAGCGCGGCGGCCGCGGCGAGCGCCCACAGCGCGATGCCCTTGCCCGGCAAGAGCAGGTTGCCGCTGTCGAAGGCCTTCCAGAGGATCTCGTCCTTGGAGAAGAATCCCGAGAAGAACGGGAAGCCGGCTATGGCGCACGCGGCGAGCGCGTACGTCACCGCCGTGATCGGCATCAGCTTGCGCAGGCCGCCCATCTTGCGCATGTCCTGCTCGTGGTGGCAGCCCAGGATCACGCTGCCCGAGCCGAGGAAGAGGCAGGCCTTGAAGAACGCGTGGGTCATCAGGTGGAAGATCGCGACCCAGTAGGCGCCGACGCCCGCCGCCAGGAACATGAAGCCGAGCTGGCTCACGGTCGAGTAGGCGAGCACCTTCTTGATGTCGTACTGGAAGAGGCCGATCGTCGCGGCGAAGAGGGCGGTCAGCGCGCCGACGGTCGCCACGACGGTCATCGCGGCCGCGGACGCGGCGAAGAGGAAGTGCAGCCGCGCGACCAGGTAGACCCCGGCCGTGACCATCGTCGCGGCGTGGATGAGCGCCGAGACGGGCGTCGGGCCGGCCATGGCGTCGGGCAACCACACGTACAGGGGGATCTGGGCCGACTTGCCGGCCGCTCCCAGGAAGAACAGCAGGCAGACGACCGTGATGAGGCCCGCGCCGAGGACCCGCTGGCCGAGGATGCCGTCGCGCCGCGCGGGGTCCTCGACGATCGTCTGGACCTCGCGGAACGTGACGCTCGTCAGCGGCGCCCCGCCGTGGATCCCGGTGTCGGCCGCGGCGGGAGCGCCGGGTTCGGCAGCGTCCACGGCCGGCGCCGCGTGGGGACCGCCGGGCGCCGCCAACCGATCGCCGGGATCGCCGGTCGTCACGACCGGCGCCAGGAACAGGCCCCAGAAAAGCAGGAACAGCCCGAGCGAGAAGCCGTAATCGCCGATGCGGTTGACGATGAAGGCCTTCATGCCGGCGACGGCGTTCTTCGTCTCGCGGTACCAGAAGCCGATCAGGAGGTAGCTGCAGAGACCGACGCCCTCCCAGCCGACGAACATCAGCAGGAAGTTGTCGGCGAGCACGAGGACCAGCATCGCGAACATGAACAGGTTCATGTTCGAGAAGAAGCGCCAGAAGCCGGGGTCGTCCTTCATGTAGCCGCGCGAGTAGACGTGGATGAGGCTGCCGACGAGGGTCACCACCAGCGCCATCACCGCCGAGAGCCGGTCCATCTGGAAGGCGACGTCGACCTGGAGCGACCCCACGCTCAGCCAGGACCAGGCGCGGTGGTACAGCGCCGTGTGGTGCCCGGCGCCCGCGAGCTTCGCGACGGCCACGACCGTGATCACGAACGACGCCCAGGGCAGCACGATCGCGGGCCAGTAGATGACGGGCTCGCGCCAGCGCCGCTGCAGCCGTGCGCCGAAGAACCCCGCGTAAACCGCCCCGAGCAGCGGCAAGAGCGGGATCAGTCCGAGCGGGAAGTGCTCCAGATGCATCGTCTACCCCTTCAGCTCCGTCGTCTCGGCGGTGTCGACGGTCCGGAACGCGCGGTACAGCTGCAGCACGATCGCCAGCGCGACCACGGCCTCGGCCGCCGCCAGCACGATGCCGAACACCGCGAAGATCTGGCCGTCCGGCTGGCCGTGCAGGTAGCGCGAGAAGGCGGCGAGGTTCAGCAGCGCGGCGTTCAGGATCAGCTCGATGCCCATGAGGATCGCCACCGCGTTGCGGCGGGTGATCAGGCAGAAGAGGCCCAGCGAGAACAGGAGCGCCGACACCGCGACGAAGTGGCCCAGTCCGATGCTCACGGCCGCTCCTTCCCCGGCTTGCCTCCCGGCGCCGGCTTGCGGAGGCGGCCGCCGGCGATCGTGACCGCGCCCAGCAGCACCGCCAAAAGCAGCACGGAGATGACCTCGAACGGCAGGACATAGCGGCTCAGCAGCGCGTCGCCGATGCCCGCGGTCGTCGGTTCGCCCGGCGGCAGATCCGTCGTGCCGCCGAACTCCTTGACGCAGGCGTAGACGAGCAGGGCGCTCACCGCGATCAGGACGACCGCGCCCGGCACCAGCCCGATCGTCGGATTCGACACGCGCGCCTCCTCGATCCGCGACGTCAGCATCAGCGCGAAGAGGATGAGCACGAGCACGCCGCCGACGTAGATCATCAGCTGGACCACGGCGAGGAAGTCGGCGCTCAGGAAGGCGTACAGGCCCGCGACCCCGGCGAAGGTCGCGAGCAGCGCGAACGCGCTGTGCACGATGTTGCGGGCGAACGCCACCCAGCAGCCGCCGGCCAGAGCGAGTCCGGCGCAGAGATAGAACAGCAGGGCGCGGACGGGCTCGGGGATCATGCCGTTCCCTCCGGATTCTCGGGACCCTCGGCGCCGGCCGCCGGAGCCGGCGCAGGCGACGCCGGCGGTTCGGGCGGCGCGGCCCGGCGCCGCCGCCGGCCGAAGCCGGGGATCAATGCCGCCAGGATCGAGCCGCGCGGCCGGCGCGGCGGCAGGTCCTTGGCCTTGGCCACCAGGCGGCCCGGCCGGTCGACGAAGCGCACGGTGAGCTGCTCGGCCGAGGACACCGACGCCTCGAATTCCCTGGTGTGCGCGAGCGCGTCGAAGTTGCAGGCTTCGGCGCAGAGCCCGCAGAACATGCAGAGGCCGTTGTCGATGTCGAAGGTCTGGAACTCGCGGGCGCCGTCGGGGTGCTTGCAGGTCTCGATGCTGATGCAGCCGAGCGGACAGGTCTTCGCGCAGAGCAGGCAGGCCGTGCAGCGGGAGAGGTCGACCTCGAGCAGCCCGCGGTACGTCTCCGGCAGCATCTCGCGGACCGGCTTCTCGGTGCGGTCGGGGTACTGGATGGTGGACGGACGCCGGAACAACCAGCTCATGGTGACGGTCATGCCCTCGAACGTCGAGCTGACCGCCCGGCGGATGTTCCCGAAATACGCCCTCACCGGGTTCGGCCTCACGGGAGGCGGTACGGCGGGTACCATAGGTCCCGGCCCTCCATCTCGCGATAATGTTCGCGGTCGACCCGGAAGGTCCGCCGCACCCTGAGCGCGGAGACCAGGACGACGGCCAGCCCCAGGCCGACCATCGCACCGCGCAGGATCGTGTCGGCGCCACCGCCCTCCGGCACCAGGGCCAGGAGCACGAGCACGCCCAGCACCATGAGCATCGACAGCGGCACGAGGTACTTCCAGCAGGTGATCATCAGCTGGTCGACCCGCAGGCGCGGCAGGGTCCAGCGGATCTGGATGACGACGAAGACGAGGAACGTCGCCTTGACCAGGAAGATGGTCCAGGAGAGCGCCTGCCAGCCGACGAATTCCCAGCCCTTGGTCGCGGCGATCTGCTCGGGCGCGATGCCGGGGATCTGCCAGCCGCCGAGGAAGGCGAAGGCGGAGATCGCGGCCATGATCCAGATGTTCGCCCACTCCGCGAAGAGGAAGAACAGGAACCGCATGCCCGAGTACTCGATGTTGTAGCCGGCGACGATCTCGCTCTCGGCCTCCGGCAGGTCGAACGGGGTGCGGTTGCCCTCCGCGATGGCCGCGGTGAAGTAGAGGAAGAACGCGGCGAACATGAAGGGATTGCGGAAGATGAACCAGTCCCAGGGCCACCCGCCCTGCGCGGCGACGATGCCCTGCGTCGACAGGGTTCCCGCCAGCAGCACCACGCAGAGCAGCGAGAATGCGGACGGCACCTCGTAGGACACCAGCTGCGCCGCGCTGCGGACGCCGCCGAAGAGCGCCCACTTGGAGTTGCTGCCCCAGCCCGCCATCAAAAGCCCCACCACCACCAGCGAGGTGATCGCCAGGAGGTAGAGGATGCCGACGTTGAGGTCGGCAGCCACGACCTGGGCGCCGAACGGCAGCACCACGAAGGCGCCGAACATGCCGGTGAAGACCAGGTACGGCGCCGCGAGGAAGAGCGGCCTGTCCGCGGCGGCCGGGACGAGGTCCTCCTTCAGCCAGCACTTGACGCCGTCGGCGAGCCACTGCAGGACTCCCTGGGGTCCGACGCGGTTCGGCCCGATCCGGGACTGGATGCGGCCCGCGATGCGGCGCTCGATCCAGCTCACCGGGCCGGCGAAGATCGCCACGAAGGCGAACGCGAGGAACGCCGCGATCCCGATGACCACGGCCTGCACGAGCCAGGTCCAGGGCCAGCTGGCCGGATCCGCGTGGAAGACGGAGCGGATCAGGAGGTTGGCCACGTGCTGGATGATGTTCACCGATCGATCTCCGGTGCGATGACATCGAGCGAGCCGATGAGCGCGACGAGGTCGGCCAGCATCAGGCCGGGACTGAGGTGCTCGATGATCGTCATGGCGGTGAAGGAACCCGTGCGGAACCGCGCCCGGTACGGTTTCTCGGTTCCGTCGGACACGACGTAGAACCCGCATTCGCCGCGCGGCCCCTCGACCCGCGCGTAGACCTCGTTCGCCGCCGGCTTGGGCCTGGGCACCTTGACCCTGGCCTCGCCCTCGGGGATCGCCGCCATCGCCTGGCGCAGGATCTTGAGGCTCTCCTTGATCTCGCGCAGGCGGCAGTCGTAGCGATCGTAGGCGTCGCCGAGGGTGCCGTGGACGGCACGGCCGGTGACCACGTCGAAGGCGAATTCGGGGTAGATCGAGTACGGCTCGTCGCGCCGGGTGTCCCAGGCGACGCCGCTCGCGCGCAGGTTCGGACCCACGAGCCCGTAGGCGATGGCGTCCGCCGGCGAGATCACCGCCACGCCGGCGAGACGTCTCACGAAAATCTCGTTGCTGCTGATCAGGCGGTCGAACTCGTCCATCATCGGCTCGAAGTGGTCGATCCAGTGCTTGATCTTGTCGAGCGTCTCGGGGTCGATGTCGCGCGAGACGCCGCCGAATCGCAGGTAGTTGTAGGTCAAGCGCGCGCCGCAGATACGCTCCATGATGTCGTTGATGGTCTCGCGTTCGCGGATCCAGTGCAGGAACGGCGTGAAGGCGCCGAGGTCCATGGCCAGCGAACCGGTGGAGATGAGGTGGCTCGCGATGCGGTTCAGCTCGCTCGCGATCACGCGGCAGAACTCGGCGCGGCGCGGCACCTCGACGCCGAGCAGCTTCTCGACCGCCAGAGCCCAGCCGTGGTTGGTGAACATCGCGCCCAGGTAGTCGACGCGGTCGGTGTACGGCATGGTTCCCACGTACCCGACCTGCTCGGCCAGCTTCTCGATGCCGCGGTGCAGGTACCCGACGTCCGGCGTGGCTTTCTTGAGGATCTCGCCATCCGTTTCCAGAAGGAAGTTGATCACGCCGTGAGTGGCCGGGTGGTGCGGTCCCATGTTCAGGCGCAGGTACCCCTCGATCGGCTGCGCCTTGGTGTCATGCATCGCGGGCGCCACCTCGGCCGCGCGGCCCTCGGCGAGGACCGTCGCGCGCGAGGTCGGCAGGCCGTGGTACCGCTCGGGGCGCGCGTAATCCTTGCGCAGCGGGTGGCCGACCCAGTCGGCCGGCATCAGCAATCGGGTCAACCCCGGGTGGCCGGCGAAGGTCACGCCCAGCAGGTCGAAGCACTCGCGCTCGTACCAGTTCGCGTCGGGCCAGAGGTCGCTCACCGTCTCCACCACGGGATTCGCGCGGTCCAGCCGCACCCGCAGCTGGCAGCCGTGACGCAGCTCGTAGGACCACAGGTGGTAGACGACGTCGATGCCGCCCGGCGTCTCGCTGTCAGCGGCGGCTGGACGGTCGATCCCGGTCACGAGCCGCAGGTAGTGCAGGCGGAGGCCGGGATCGTCGCGCAGGAAGCGGCAGACCTCGCGCAGGCGGTCGGGTCGGAGGCGGAGGACCGGATCGAGCAGGTCCGCCTGGAACTCCTCGACCGCGCCGGGACAGGCGGCGCTCACCCGCTCGCGGATCTCGGCAGGCGTCACGGGTTCCCCCGTCCTTGGCGGCGGCTGGCCCAGTGCTCGCTCTTCATGAGGTCCTGCACGCGCAGGATCGCCTCGTTGAGCGCCTCCGGGCGCGGCGGGCAGCCCGGCAGATAGATGTCGACGGGGACGATGGCGTCGACCCCGGGCACGACCGAGTAGGATTGCTGGAAGAGGCCGCCGCAATTCGCGCAGCTGCCCATCGCCATGACGTACCTCGGCTCGGCCATCTGGGCGTAGATCAGGCGGACGCGGTCGGCCATCTTGTAGGTGATGGTGCCCGCCACGATGAGCAGGTCCGACTGGCGCGGCGACGACCGGAACACGGCGCCGAAGCGGTCGAGGTCGGTCCGCGGTCCGCCCGTCTGCATCAGCTCGATGCCGCAGCAGGCGGTGGCGAAGAGCAGGTACCAGATGGAGTTCTCGCGCGACCAGTTGACGAGGTCGTCGATGCGCGTGGTGACCACGAGCGGTGCGCTGTCGCCGCCCGTCGGACAGAGCGGAGCCTGAGCGGTCGGATCGCGGCCGGCTGGAGTGTCCGTCACGGCATCTCCTCCGGCCCCGCTAGGTCGCGGTTCCAGTCCAGCTCGCCCTTGCCCCACACGTACGCCAGCGCCGCCACCAGGATGGCGAGGAACAGCACGATCTCCGCGACGACGAGCCAGGCGCGGCCTTCGGCGATCCAGCGCCGCGCGACGGCCGCCGCCGGATACGTGAGCGCGATCTCGGCGTCGAACACGATGAAGACCAGGGCGAACAGGTAGAACCGCGGATTGAAGTTGAACCAGGCGCTGCCGATCGGCCGCTCGCCGCATTCGTAGGTGCTGGCCTTTTCGGCGCTAGGCAGGCGGGGGCGCAGGAAGCGCCCGAGCCAGAGCGCGATGCCGACGATGACGGCGCTGGTCGTCAGGAAGAGCAGGACGACGACGAATTCGAATCCCACGGGAAACCCTCCGTGGATCGTCGACTGGTGGAGCGAACGACACCTTGTCGCGAATGACTAGCGCAACGCTAGCCATCGCCTTCGGGCGAGTCAAGCGCGGGAAATCGCATTGAAATCGAGACTAGCGGTCGAAATCAGCGAACAGCGCGCTGTCGAAAAGCAACTCGTAGATGAGGTGCAGCGTGCGGACCTCGTCCGGGGCCGGGCGCGCCGGATGCGTCGCGGAGGGCGCCGTAGGTCGGGGTGCCGACGCCGTGGGCTGCGTCGCCGTGGGCTGCGTCGCCGGCGGCTGCGTCGCCGGGCGCGGCGTCAATCCCGGCGTCGATCGCGTCGCCGGCGGGATCGATCGCCGGACCACGTCGACCCCGCCGGCGACGACGGGTTCGCGCGCGGGCGGAACGACCGGCTCGCGCGCCACGACCGGGTCGGCCGCCTCGACGGGCTCGCGCGCCGCGACCGGAGCGACCGCCACGACCGGCGGCGCGTCGCCCGCGCTGCGCAGGATGATCGCCGGCCCGCGCACGTAGTCGCCGCCCGGCGGCACGGACACCGGCTGCGGCTCGGGCACGGCGTACGAGCGCCCGCGCAGCGTGCTGCCGACGACCGCGATCAGGTAGTCCCCGGGCAAGACGTTCTGGAAGAGGTAGAATCCGTCGAACTCGCTGACCGCTGTGTCGAGCCGGCGGCCCTCGAGGTCGGTCAGCTCGAGTCCGATGTTGCGCAGCGGATGAGCGAGCGCCGGATCCCGCGCGACCACGCCCTCGATCTCGCCGACGTACTGGAACGGGAACGAGAGGTCCGCGACGCCGCCGGGGTGTACCACCGTCACCAGTCCTCCGCAGGACGGCACGAGGTAAGGATCCTCGACGGTCGTGGCGTCGACCTCGACGTTCACGAACTGATTGGGCTGGATGCCGGGCAGGAACGCCTGGCCGTCCTCGTCGGTCCGGATGTCCCGCCAGGCATCGTTGCGACCGAAGCCGACGCCGGCCAGCGGCTCGTCGGCGCGGCCGAACGCGCCGTCGTGGTCGCGGTCGATGAACGCCGTCGCCAGGGCGGCGCCCTGGGCCGTGAGGTGGCGGCCCGAGACGACCCAGCCGCCGTCATCGGGCGACCGCACGAGCGAGGTCGTCGCCGAGACGCCGACGCTCGCGCCGTCGGCGGTGTCCCACCCCGCGCGCAGGCCGAGGCGGACCGGGCGCAGGTGCCAGTCGAGGTTGCCGAGAAGGTGCGTCGAACCCTCGCCGAGATAGCTGCGGCGGCCGGTGAACTGGCCGGTCAGGTTGTCGCGGAAGCTGCTGTTCGCGGTCACCCCGACCGATCGGACCGTCTGGTCGCCGTCGGCGCCGTACTCGACCTCGGCGCGCAGCCGGACGTCCCGCAGGTACCCGGCGAGCAGGAACTGCCCGAGATAGTCGTGGCGGGCCAGCGCGCCGCCGTCGACCACGTACCGGGCGTCGTGGCCCAGGCTCACACGGTCCACGCTGCTGCCGACGTAGAGGCTGACGTAGTCGCGGCGCAGATCGAGGTCCTCGACGTAGTCCTCCCCTTGCCACTTGAGCCGATAGTGGAGCGGCGGCTCGCCCCAGGGCTCGACCGCGCCGGTGAACCGCGCCTCCGTCCGGCGCACGAGGTCGCCGCGGCCTTCCGTCGTGTTGCTGAGGAAGTCCTGGAAGTCGGAGTAGGCGAGAAAGAGCGAGTGACGCCCGATCTGCGTCTGGGCCGACAGGCTGGCCGCCGACCCCTCGTCGAGGTCCTTGACGCCGACCGCCTGCAGGAACAGCGGGCCGAGCGAGTGCAACAGCCGCAGCTGGGCGTAGTCGTGGGTCCTGTCCTCCACGAACGCCTGCGCGTACGAGGCGCCGAGCGTGAGCGAGTGGCTGAGGCCGTACCCGAGGTCGATCTGGTGATGCCAGCTGCCTTCACCCTCGACGTTGGCGCCGATGGCGGGGGCGCCGAGGATCGACTCGCCGGCCTGCAGGCTCGCATAATCGTAATGCAGACGGCCGCGTTGCCACATGCCGGACCGGATGTTGTAGGAGCGGACCTGCTCGCGGGTCTGGCCGTTGGGCCCGTAGAGCACGACGCGGATGGTGTTCAGGCCGACATGCAGCGGGACCGCGGCGAAGAAGTAGTGACCGTCCGGCCCGGCGACCTGGATCGCCTGCAGCGATCCGTCCAGATAGAGCTCGGCTTCCCAGCCGGGCGGCGCGTCGCCCGTCACGTCGACCACGTCGAACTGCGAGACGCTGCCCAGGGGCCGGTTGGTGAGGGTCAGCCCGCGACCGCGCACCGCGCCGCCGACCAGGGGCAGCGCGTCGCCCGTGACGTCGCCGGCCGTGAACTGCGTGGCCTGGAGGGGGCCGAGCAGGTCGCCGTCGCGGTCGCTGCGGCCGGCGCGCAGCCAGGCCGTCCAGTCGTGGGTCGCGTCGTCGTCGTAGCCGACGAACGCGGAGACGCTGAGCCGGGCGAGATCGCCGCGGCTCAGCAACGAGCCTTGCCACTGCGGGCCGCGGCGGTCGGCGTCGAAGGCGACCGTCGCGTCGAGGAACGGCCAGGTCGCGAGGCGATAGGGCGCATCGCGGCGGGGATACTGGACGTCCTCGCGGTCGGCTGCGCCGAGTCGGCTCCACCGGGATTCGCGGTTCAGACGGCTGATCAGCGGCACCTCTTCCCGGGCCCGGATCTCGACGCGCAGGCCGCGCAGGTCGATCTCGAGGTCGATCGGCCACCAGCGGGCGAGCACGTCGCTCGCCACGAAGATGTCCTCGCCGTTCACGTACAGGCAGGGATCGCGGATCCCCTCCTGCCGGTCGGCGACGGTCACGCTGCGCGCGGCGACGTCCAGGCGGAAGGTGCGGTCCTCGTCGACGAGCCAGCCATCGGCCACGCCTCGTTCCGCGTCGGACACGACGGCGTACTCGAGAACGGCGGCCAGCTCGCCGACCGGCAGCAGCACACGGTCGCCGGACCGGTAGCCGATCAGGCCGTTGCTCGCCAGGTAGTGCTCGGCGCGGACCTCGAGGATCAGCTCGTCGGCCTCGTCCACGGGCAGGAGCACGCCGGGAGGTTCGCCAGCCGCCGAGCTCGCGGTCGCGAACCGCCCGAGGATCGCCAGGACGGCGAGCGTGCCCTGCCGCCGCGCCATCTATCGCTCGTCGGGGTGCGGCGGTCGGATCTCGATCCGCGCCTGCAGGTCGCCCCCTCCGTCCGGGGTCTCCTGGTAATCGACGATGACGCGGCCGGCGAGCAGGTCCACGCCGGGGTCCTCGGGCGCGATCGTGAAGACGCGACGCGGATTGGGCGTGTAGACCGCGATGCCCCGGCCGTAGTAGAGCCTGGTCTCGCGGCCCAGGGGATCGACGTGGGTCACGGTGAGGTCGCCGTAGAGCGAGCGCTGACCCGAGCGGTCGAGGCTGAAGGTGACGGCCCGGCGTTCCCCGGCGCCCTGGTCGAGGATGGTCGCGGCCGAGATGCCGAGCCGCGCCTCCGGATGGCCGAAGCGGATGATGACCGGCACGAGCGTCTCGACGGACGCCACCGGACGCGCCACGAAGCCGTCCTCGGGCACGTCGGGGATCACCTCCTCGATCTCCCGCAGCCGCGGCACCGTGGGCACCGAGCAGATCGAGAGGTGGGCGCGGAACTCCTGGTCGTCGACGTCGCGGTCCGCGGGCCGGCGCACCAGCAGGCGCACGGTCTGCGAACCACCCCCGGGGATCACGACCCGGCGCGGCGAGTAGCGCAGGACGCCGGCGGCGAAGTTCTCGGCTCCCGTGGCGAGCGAATCGACCCGCACCATCGTCCCGTCCTCCTCCATCCGGTAGAAGGCCAGCGAGATGCGGTAGGTCTCCGCCTCGTTGCTGCGGTTGGACAGGAAGACGGTGGCGGCCCGGGCGCTGCCGTCCAGCACGATGCGGCTGGGCGCCACGGAGACGCCCTGCGCGCTGGCGCCGCCTGCCAGGAGGAGACCGACCAGGCAGCACGGAATGGCCAGGTCCTTGCCAGTTTTTCCCGCGGGGACGAACATCGAGGGTCCTCCGGTGACACGCAAATGGTTGCGCGGCTGGAACTTGGCCCAGCCGTACGGTGCCTGCGCGGGAACCGTCGCAACCCCTGTGCCACCTGGGACTTAGCGAAAAAAACCGGGACGAGGGCGGCGGCCCTCGTCCCGGCTCGAATCCCGATCCGGGATGTGCGGTCTACTGGAAGGTCACGCTCACGGTGTAGGGCAGGTTCACGGGCGTGCCCTCGGTCGGCTCGGCCTGCGTGCGGTCGATCGTGATCGTCGCGCCGATCTCGAGCTGCTCGGTCGTGGCGGCCAGGGTGCGGGTCAGCGGCACGGCGGCCTCGCCGGCGGCGGCCCAGTCGGCGGTGAAGGCGTCCAGCGTGACACCGGTCGGCTGGACCCCGGCGGTGCAATTGACGGTGAGGTCGGCGCCCAGCGTACTGGTCACGTCGAACACGCCCTGGGCAATGTCGGTGGCATTGCTGATCAGGTTGTCGGCGTCGGTCGTGCTACCGTCGGCGGCAGCGACGGTGACCGAGCCGTTGTTCAGGACGAGCACACCAAAGTTCAGGGCCTGGGTCTGCAGGATCGTGATACCGGTGATGATGTCGACCTGGGCGTTGGTCACCAGGTCCACGGCTCCGGCGCTGCCGGCGAAGGCGAAGAGCACCACCGCCAGGATCGAGAAACGCGAGAAGTTCTTCATCGGTCACTCCTTTGCTCGAGCCGAAACGGCTAACGAACTTCCTCTGGTTCCTTACCAGTTTCTCCAGGGCTGGCTCCGATTGCGCTCTCAGCCCTTGCACGAGCAATGCATCGGATCGCCCAAGACCGGCTTTAGGGCTAATTGAAAAATCATTTGTAAGTCGGGATCGGCGAGGGCGTGCCCTAGTCGTACACGATGGAGACGGTGTACCCGATCTGCTGGCCGGATCCCTCCGCCACGCTGCTCGCAGAGACCTGGAGCCGCGCGCCGAGGCGGATCGTGCGTAGGCCGGTCTCATCGAGCGTGAGCCCGCTGAGCGGAAGCGCGCCGTGGTCGGATTCGAAATCGCCCAGGGTGAAGCCAGGCGGGCTGCCGGCCGTGACGCTCACGCCGACCGTCCAGTTCGCCTCGCCGTCGATCGAGATCTCGGCCGACTGCGGCGAGCCGCCGTAGACCAGATGGGCGGGATCCTCGGTGATCGCGTCGGCGGTTCCGAGCACCACGTAGCCGTCGTTGTCGCAGAGCGTGCCGAAGTGCATCGCGTAGACCAGGTAGACCGACAGGGCCCGCTCCTTCTCGCGGCCTTCGGCCGTGCCGATCGGCGCGAGCCGGCTGGCCCGGGCGCGATCCGTGCCGAGGGATCGCTCGACCGGCGGCGACGGGTCCGCCGTGCCGTCGGCCAGGTCCATGGCCGGCGCGGGGCCCGCCACGAGGAGCCAGCCCACGAGTCCGCCCGTTGCCATGATCCTGGCCGATCGGCGCCACGCATTTGGTCGCTGGCCGCGCATCGCCTCCCGCTCCACTACCGGCGGCCGCCTCCGGCCAGAACTGAAACCGGTTGTCAAGGATGCGGTTGCCGGCGCGGGTCGCACGATTCGACCGGCGGCCGGCGCCGTCCCTCGCCAGCGGCCGGCGCAATCGGCGTGCCGGAGGCTGGCTCGCGGCTTGCAGGCCGAACGTGACCCGGCCACGCCGTGACGCGGCCGCTTCCCGTCGACCTGCAACGAGGACACCGTTCGCCATGGCCGTTCCTGCCGCGCGTCCGAACGTACGCCGCATCCCCTGGTCCCCGCTCCTTGCCGGCGCGTTCGCCTGCGTCGCGATCGCTTCGTTCTACGACACGACGTTGGCCGATGCGGACCTCTGGTGGCACCTGGCCTATGGCCGTCACTGCGTGGAGCACCGGACGCTCACGGTGGACCACGCCTCGTACGCCTGGACGGACACCTCGGCGTCCTGGGTCTACGTGAGCTGGCTCGGCGATGTCATCCTCTACGCTGTCCACGACCTCGGCGGCGAGGTCGGCCTGAGGTTGCTGCAGCTCGCGGCCTACGCAGTCGTCGCCGTCCTGGTGTGGCGCAGCCGGCGCGATCGCGACGCGCGCGTCTGGCCGGTCCTGCTGCTGATGGGCCTCGCGGTCGCGCTCGTCATGAAGCCGGCGGCGGTCCAGGTCAAGAACTCGCTGTTCTCGGCGGCGTTCGCCGCGGCGGTCCTCGCGGTCTACTGCCACGCCCGGCGCGGCCGTGGCGACCGGTTCTGGGTGTTGCCCCCGCTGTACCTGGCGTGGGTGAACTGCCACGGAGAGGTCCTGCTGGGCGAGATCCTGCTCGGGTGCCTGACCGGCGGGGAGTTGCTGCTGTGGTGGTCGGGCCGACCGTCGAACCTGACCGCTCTTTCGCGTCGGCACCTGCTCGTCGGCGCCGGCCTCAGCCTCGCCGCGCTGGCCTGTACGCCTGAAGGGCTGCGGTTGCCGTTCTACTGGCTCGGCCGGCTCTCGGGCGACGGCCCGGCGCTCGCCGGGGCGGCGACCCTGCGCGACGTGGCGCCCACCCACGGGTTCCTCGCGGCCGACCGCCTGCAGGAGTGGCCGCGCGCGGCGACGACCTGGCTCTGGCTCGCGATGACCGCCACGCTCGGCGCGGCGCTCCTGGACGGGGTGCGCCGGCGCCGCTGGGTCGAGCTGCCGCTGGGACTCGCGGCGATCGCGTTCGTCGGCGCGTCGTGGTTCGTCGGGCGACTGATCCTGCTGGCGCCCCTCGTGTGGCTCTTCACGCTGGGCACGGCGCTGGACGGCTGGGCGCTCGCCAACCGCCCGCGCGCGCGGCGTATGGCGCTCGCCATGGTGGCGGTCCTCGGTGTGGGCTGCCTCGCGGCCAAGACGCTCGTCTACTACGAGGCCGATTTCGGCCGCAACCGGCTGACGCGCGGCCAGCCTGTCGCCGCCGCCCGCTTCGTGGCCGACCACGACCTCCCCGGCCCCCTGTTCAACGACTACCAGACGGGCGGCTACCTGATCTGGGCGCTCGGGCCGACCCGGCCGGTGTACATCGACCCCCGCTTCACGCTCTACCCGCCGGCGTTCCGCGACGCCTACGCGAGCGTCCAGCGCCACCCGACCGCAGCCGGTCTGGCGGCGCTCGCGGCGGCGCACCCCTTCCAGACGGCGATCGTCAGCAACGTCGAGGGCGCGGGGATCGCCGCCGTCCTGGCCGCCGACCCTGCCTGGACGCTCGTCTGCCTCGGTCCGGCTGCCTCGGTCTTCGTGCGCGCCTACCGGGTCACCCCGGAGCTGGCCGCCGCGGCCCGCGGCGAGGTCCTCGCCGACCGGTACGCCGGCGAGTCCGACCTGCGGACGCTGATCGGCCTCGTGAACGTGACCTCGGCCGCCGCGCCGGGCCAGGCCCTGCGGCTCCTGCGGACGCTCGAGCGCAACGTGCCCGACGTCAAGCTGCTCAAGCGCCCGACCACGACCGCGATCGAGCGGTCGTTCGAGGCCCGGGCGTTCGCGCCGGGCGGCGACGCCGGCCAGCGCGGCGAACGCCTCGCCCCGGAGCAGGTCCGGCAGCGTTTCGCGCTGTATTACCGCCAGGGCGATCTCGACGTCGCGCGGTTCGTGGCGACCGGCTACCTGGCCGCTCACCCGAGGGACGCCGCGATGCAGTACAACCTGGCGTGCGTCGAATCCCGCGCCGGCGACCTGCGCGCGGCGCGCCGGGCGCTCGCCGCCGCGCTCGCCGCCGGTTACGACCAGTACGACCGCATCGCCGCCGACGAGGACCTGGCGGCGCTGCGCGCCGCGCCGGGATTCCAGGAGCTGCTCGACCGGCACCGGCCGCGCGCGGCCGCCGGCTAGCTGGCCTGGCGATGGGCCAGCGCGAAGAGGACGTCCGCCTTGGCGACGCGGCCAAGCAACTGCCGCGTCTCGCGTTCCACAACCGGCAGCCGCTCGCCGTCGTGCCGCGCGAACGTCTCGAGCGCCTCGTCGAGGGTGCTGTCCGGGTACAGGATGGGGAATTCCTCCTGCATGATGTCGTGCGCGATGACCACGTCCGCGAGGTGAGGCTCGGTCAGGTAGGACTTCGTCTCCTGCAGGGGGACCACCCCGCGGAAGACGTCGGCGTCGTCCAGCACGTAGAGGTACTTGATGTTGTTCGCGATGAACGAGCGGGCGATCTCGGAGAAGTGCGAGCCGAGCCGCACGACGATGACCTCTGCCTTCATCAGATCGCTCACCAGGAGCGACGCGATCTGGCGCCGAACCTCCGGTCCCGTCTTGCGCGCCAGCGAGTGGCTGTAGATCGACCGCGGATCGATCGCGGTCGACGTGTAGTACGCGACGACGCAGCCGAGCATCAAGGGGACGACGACCTGGTAGTCGAGCGTCATCTCGAAGACGATCAGGATCGCCGTGAGGGGTGCCCGCGTGGTCGCGGCGATGAACATCCCCATGCCCACGAGCGCGTACGCGCCGGGGTTCGACCCGGCGCCCGCCAGCAGCGTGTCGCAAGCGCCGCCGAAGAGGTAGCCGATGCCGGCGCCGGCAAACAGCGTCGGCGTGAAGACGCCGCCCACCGCCCCCGATCCGAACGAGGCGCACGTCGCCGCGACCTTCAGCGCGAGCACCGCGAGCAGGGCCTGCCAGACCCACGCGTCGTTGAGGATCGACACGATGACGCTGTAGCCGTTGCCGCAGACCTCGGGGTAGCGGACGGCGATGGCGCCGACCGCCAGCCCGCCGAGTCCGAGGCTCACGAACGGCGGCATGCGCAGCGAGCCGAACAGCCGTTCGCTGCCCCGCAGGAGCCTCAGGAACACCGGCGCGAGCAGCCCGCAGACGACGCCCAGCACCAGGTAGAGGACCAGCTCCCAGCCGGACGCCATCGTGAACGGCGGGATCGTGTACAGCGGCTCGTGGCCGTGGACCTGGCGCACGACCTGCGTGGCGAGCACCGAGGAGAAGACGAGCGGCCCGAGCGTCTCCATGGCGATGGACTTCAGCATGATCTCGGACACGAAGAGGGCTCCGGCGATCGGCGCGTTGTACGCCGAGGCGATGCCGGCGGCCGCGCCGCAGGCCACGATCACCCGGCGCCGCGGCGGCGACCAGCTCCGCAGCCGCCCCGGCAGCGAGGACACGAGCGACGCGAGCTGGACGATCGGTCCCTCGCGGCCGATCGAGGCGCCCGAGGCCACCGAGAACGCGGACGAGACGACCTTCACGACGCTCGAGCGAACCGACAGGACGCCGGTGCCGAGCGCCACCGCCTCCATGTAGTCCGTCGTGGTGCCGTCCGTGCGCAGGCGGCGGCCGAAGTGGATCACGATCCCCGCCGCCACCGCGCCCGCGCTCGGGATCGCCAGCCGCTGCCACGTCCCGAGCCGCGCGAACGACTCGACGAGCTCGCCGGACTGGCCGGTCAGCAGCTGGTGGAGGTAGCCCATCGCGTCGCGAAGCAGGAGCGACGAGAAGCCGCCCGCCACGCCGACGATCCCCGCCCAGAACAGGATCTGCTGCACGTCGGTGAATCGAAAGCGGTCGAACAGCCAGATCCTCAGCCTGAGCAGGCGGAGGAGGCGCGGGCCCAGACGCCAGTGGCGCAGGGTGCGGTCGAGCTTGCCGGTGGTGATGCGCATGGGTGTCAGTCGGGTCCCCTCGTGCCGGAGCGATCGCGCGCGGGGCGGCGACGGCGGAGATCTCACCGCCGGCTGTATAGATAATCGGCCGGCGCGGGTTCCGATAGCTCCTCCGGCGACGGCTCCGGCAGAGGGCCGGGGTCGCCGGGAAGCGGCGGCCGGGCCGGCTGCGCGATCGCCGCGCGCCGCTCCACCGCCAGCAGCGCCCCGCCGGCCGCCGCCTGCACCAGCGTCGTCGCGAGCCACAGGCCCGCCGCCGCGAGCGCCGTTTCGCGCGACATCCCGGCCGCGGTCATCAGCGAGACGAATCCCGCCTCGCGCACCCCCAGGCCGCCGAGCGACACCGGCAGCAGGCTCACCAGCCACACGAGGGGCAGCACGACCGCGTAGACGGGCGCGGGCGTCCCATCGCCGACCGCTCGACCCAGGCAGACCATCGCCGCCACGGCGCCGAGGTGCGCGAGGAGCGCGGACGCGCCGATCGCCGCGAGCAGCCGCCCCGGTCGCCCCCCCGCGAGCGGCAGCCGGACTCGCCAGCCGGCAGGCAGCCAGCCCGGCCACATCACTGCGGCGAGCGCGAACGCGGCCGCGGGCGCCAGCGCGAGCGCGGTCCAGCGCACCCCGTCGCCCGGGACGCTGTCCCCTGCCCAGGGCACGGCGAGCGCGGTCAGCAATCCCAGGCCGCAGAGCCCGGCCAGCCGGTCCGCGATGACGCTCTGCGCGGCGAGGGTCCGCTCGAGGCGTCCGCGCGAGACGAGCGCCCAGCGAACCAGGTCTCCCCCGGCCGCGGTCGGCAGGAGCAGGGTGAAGAAACCGCCGATCATCACGAGACGCGTCAACGGACCGAGCGGCAACCGGCGGTCCCAGGCCTGCAGGACGAGCTGCCACCGCCAGGCCTGGATCACGTTGCGCGCGAACAGCAGCAGTAGCCCGGCGCCGACCAGCAGCGGATCCGCGGCGGCGAGGCGCCGCCCCACCAGCGTCAGGTCGGTGCGCGACGCGAGCGCGGCGAGCACGGCGAGCGAGAGGACGACCCTCGCGACGGTCCAGGCGCGGCGGCGCCCCGCGGCGGTCACGGCGCGGCGATCGGCTCGGGCGAGCCTGATCGAGATGGCGCGAGCGGCGCGAGCGACGCGCCGTCGCCGCGCACGAGCGGACCCGGCGCGAAGATGTCGCGGTGACGGCGGGTGGCCGGCGCGAGCAGCGCGACCACCTCGGGCGGGACCGGCGCCGCAGATCCGCCCGCGCCGGACGGCGCCGCCATGACGTGGTCCACCAGCGGCCGGGCCCGTCGCACCGCGGCGCGCAGGCCCGGCACGCCGGCGAGTCGGTCGATCGCGCCGCTTCGCGCCAGCTTGCCGACAAACGGCAGCGCACGCCCGCGCGACGCGTTGATCCGCCGATCGTCGAACCTCCCCGGCGCGAAGTAGGGCGGCAGCTCGAGGAAGCTCTCGAGCGCCTGCAGGGCGCCGAGCCGGTCGGCGGCGAACCAGGCGTAATCCACGACCAGCAGTTCGGGACCGAACGTGCGCCGCCAGCGTTCGACCAGCGCCTCGAGCACGCGCGGCGCGAACCGGTAGCGCAGGATTCCGCCGTCCTGGCGGCGGTCCCATCCCCGCAACACGAAGTCCCGAAGCGGCGGCACCGGCTCGCTCTGCCGCGCGAGGTGCGCGTGCACGGAGGCGATCCACGAGACCGGCTCGCGCAGGACGAGCACGACCCGGACGCCGGGCGCGGATTCACGCAGGCGGTCGGGTACCTCGGGGTCCAGGAAGTAGCCGGGTTCGACGTCGCCCACGCGCTGGCCGGAACGAGCGGCGCCGAGCTGGTCCGCGTACCAGCGGGGCCCGCGGTCCCGGTGCAGGTTCAGGTAGTTCAGCTCCTTGCGCCACGGCAGGTGGACGGCCGGGTGCCGCTGGAGATTGTGGTACAGGAAGGTCGTCCCGGCGCGGGGCATCCCGGCCACGACGAAGTGGGGCGTGCAAGTCCGGGTCAGCATCGCAGGGCCTCGCGGTCGACGCGGGGTCCGTCCGCGAGCGCGACCTCGCCGGCCGGCGCGCCGGCGTCCGCGGCGGTCGCGCCCGGGACGCCCGCCGCGCCCGCCGCGTGGACCGCGCGCACGAGCACGCTGGGGCGGCCCTTCACCTCGCGGAAGACGCGGCCGACGTAGAGCCCGGTCACCCCGATCGCGAACACCGAGAGGCCGCCGAGGAACCAGATCGAGATGAGCAGACTCGTGAAGCCCGGCACCGGCCGGCCGAGCGCGAAACGGGTGAGCAGGGCCCAGCCGAGGGCTGCGCCGGACAGGAGCAGGATCGCGAGGCCGAGCACGGCGAGCAGGGTCAGCGGACGGTCGCTGAACGAGGTGACCGCGCGCAGCGTGAGCGCGAGCTTGCGGGCGAACGTGTAGGTCGATCCGGGTCGCGAGCCCTTGACGACCGGCAGCGCGCGCTGGCGGAATCCGGCGTGCGCCGCGACCGGGCCGAAGCAGAACTCGCGCTCCCGGTACTGCAGCAGGGCGTCGACGTAGCGGCGCCGCATCAGGCGGACGGTCAACAGGCTGGGCGGCAGGTCGAGGCCGGACAGGCGGTTGAACAGCCGGTAGAAGACCGCGCCCGACCAGCGTTCCCATGTCCCGCCCTTGCGCCGCGCCTGCTGGCCGAAGACCACGTCCCAGTCGCCGCCGTCGAGCGCGGCCCAGAACGGCAGGAGCAGCTCGGGCGGCTCCTCGAGGTCGACGTCCACGAGGAAGACGCGCTCGCCTCGCGCCCGCGCGAGGCCGGCCATGATCGCCGGGTGGTGCCCGAAGTTGCGCGCCAGCTCGACGACCACGACGTGGGGATCGCCGGCCGCGACGCGGCAGGCCTCGCGCAGCGAACCGTCGGTCGCGCCGTCGACGACGTAGATCAGCTCCCAGCGGTCGCTGAGCGACCGCGCCGCCGCCGTGACGCGCGCGTGGAACGCGGCCACGAAGGCCTCGGACTGGTAGAGCGTCGTGACGATGGACAGGTCCATGCCGCCTCCCGGCGCGGGTCCGCGGCGGGCGCGCCCCGCCGCCGGGCCAGGCTGCAAGGAACACGCCACCAGCCGCCGTCGCTGGCCCTTCTCTTGCAACCCGCCCCGCGGATCACTCCGCCTGCGCCGCCGTCCAGGGAGTTGCCGGTCATGCTCGACCAGATCCCGTTCAACCGTCCCTTCATCGCCGGCAAGGAGTTGTTCTACATGGCGAACGCCGTGGTGGAAGGACACCTGGCCGGACGCGGCGCCTACGCCCGCCGCTGCGAGGCCTGGCTGCGGGAAAATTTTGCCGCCCCCCACGCGATGTTGACCCACACCTGCACCGCGGCGCTCGAGATGGCGGCGCTCCTGGCCGACGTGGGCGCCGGCGACGAGGTCATCCTGCCGTCGTTCACCTTCGTCTCGACGGCCAACGCGTTCGCGCTGCGCGGCGCCAGCCTGCGCTTCGTGGACATCCGCCCGGACACGCTGAACCTCGACGAGCGCCTGGTGGAGCGGGCGATCACCCCGCGGACCCGCGCCATCGTGCCCGTGCACTACGCCGGGGTCGCCTGCGCGATGGACGAGCTGGTCGCGATCGCCGCCGCGCACCGTCTACTCGTCATCGAGGACGCCGCTCAGGGCGTCGGCGCGACCTATCGAGGCCGCCACCTCGGCACCCTCGGCCATCTCGGCTGCTACAGCTTCCACGAAACCAAGAACCTGATCAGCGGCGAGGGCGGCGCTCTCCTCGTGAACGACCCCGCGCTCGTCGAGCGCGCCGAGATCGTCTACGAGAAGGGCACCAACCGCACCCGGTTCCTCGCCGGCGAGACCGACCGTTACGTGTGGGTCGGCCTCGGCTCGAGCTACGCGCCGAGCGAGCTGGTGGCGGCGTTCCTCTACGCCCAGCTCGAGGCGGTCGACCAGATCACGCGCGAACGCCGCGCGATCCACGACTGCTACCGGCAGGCCTTCGCGCCCTACGCCGCGCGCGGCCTGGTGCGCGTGCCCGAGACGCCGGCCGGCTGCCAGCACAACGCGCACATGTTCTACCTGATCCTGCCGACCGCGGCCGCCCGCGACCGGCTCATCGCCTCCCTGCGCGAGGTCGGCATCCAGGCGGTCTTCCACTTCGTCCCGCTGCACACGTCCCCCATGGCCGCGCGCCTGGGCTGCGGCGGCGGCTCGCTGCCAGTGACCGAGGACCTGAGCGCCCGCCTCGTGCGCCTGCCCTGCTACTACGGGATGACGCCACGGGAGCAGGACCGCGTCATCGCCGCGGTCATGGCCGCCCTCGCGGCCGCGCCGTGCCGGGAGCGGGTCCCGGCCGAGGCATGAGCGCCGGCGCGGCCCCCGCGGCCGCCACCCGCGAATTCCGCATATCCGTGGGCGGACCGCTCCCTCCGGCCGGCCGCGAATACCTCGAGGCGGCCCTCGGCCGCAGCTACGCGGTCCGGCGCCTCGGCTGGTCCGGCGACGACCTCGACCTCCAGCTCGCCGAGCCCGCGGCGATCGAACCGGTCCGCGCCCAGGTCGAGCGCCTCGCGTCGCTGGCGCGCACGCTCGCGCCCGACGTCCGCTACCTGCGCCGGGGCGCCGGCCGCCACGGCGCCGATCCGACGCCGGCCCTGCGCGCCCGCGGCGACGTCGCGCCGGTCGCCCCGGGCATGGTCGCCCTCGCGGGGCCGTTCCTCGCCCTCACCGAGCGCATCGACCGCTACTGGCGCCGCCTCGCCCGCGAGCGCGCGGCCCGGGAGGAGGAGTATCCCGCGCTCTGGCCCGTCGACCTCTGTCGTCGCATCGACTACCTCCGCGAGTTCCCGCAGCAGGTGCTCCTCGCGGCGCCCGTACGCCCGAGCTTCGCCGGGCGCGACGCGTTCGCCCGCGACCACGCGCGCTCGCGGCAGTTCTCGGCGATCGACGCCGGCGCCCACCTGGCCGCGAGCACCTTCGGCCTGCAGGGCGCGGTCTGCGACTGCTGCTACTGGCTGCGTCGCGACACCACCGGCCAGCCCGATCGATGGTACACGACCGCCGGCCGCGTCTTCCGCAACGAGGCCGCGCCCGACTCGGGCCTCGACCGCCTCACCAGCTTCCGCGTGCGCGACCTGATGGCCGTCGGCAGCGAGGAGTTCGTGCGCGAAGCGCACGCGCAGATGCTCGCGGACGCCGCCAGATTCCTCGCGCGCCTCGACCTCACGGCGGCCATCGAGACCGCGGGCGACCCCTTCTTCGCGAACGACAGCGTGCTGAAGAACGCCTTCCAGGCGAGCGCGCAGCTCAAGTACGAGCTGAAGGCGACGGTGCCGCACACCGGGCGCGACCTCGCGATCGGCTCGGTCAACCTGCACCAGGACTTCTTCGGCCGCAGCCTCGGCATCCGCCTCGCGGACGGCTCGCCGGCGTGGTCGGCCTGCGTGGGCGTCGGCTTCGAACGCACGGCCTACGCGATCTGCTGCCAGCACGGCCCCGATCCCGCCGGCTGGCCGGGCCTCGACGCGGCAGAGGACACGCCATGAGCTGGCGTTCGCATCAGGCGGAGCAGGAGCTGGCGACCTGGCTCGGACGCGACCACGCCGTCCTGACCGGCAACGGCACGACGGCCCTGTGGGCCGTGCTCAGCGCGCTGGGCCTGCCGGCCGGCGCGTCCGTCCTCTACCCCGATCTGACCTGCGCGACCGCGATCAACGCGGCGATCTTCGCGGACCTGCGGCCCCGGTTCGCGGACGTGCGCCCCGAGACAGCGGAGCCCACCCCGGGCGACCTCGCGGCCGCCGCCGCGGCCTGCGGCGCCGGCGCCTGCGTCCCCACCCGCCTCTTCGGTCGCTGCGGGCCGCTCGGACCCGACCTCGGCCGGTGCCCGCAGATCGTCGACGCCGCCCAGGGCGCGCCCGACGCGCGCGCCGCCGCGGGCGGACTCGCGGCGATCGTGAGCTTCGGACCCGGCAAGCAGCTCGACCTCGGCGGCGGCGGCGCGATCGCGACCGACGACGCCGAGCTCGCTCGCGACTGCCGCCTGCTCCTGTGCACGATCGGCGGCGATCGCCAGCGCGCCGCCGCGGCTCGCGACGAGCTGATGCGCGAGCTGGTCCTGCTCGGGCGCGAATCGCCGGCCGGGACGCCGGCGCACGCCTCCCGGCGGGCAGCGCTCTTGCGGCGCCACCGGTCCGGCTACCTCGCGCCGCCGCCGCCGGAGCTGCCGGCGCGCCTGCTCGCGGGCCTGGCCGGCCAGCCTGAACGGATGCGGCGCCGCCACGCCCGCGCGCGGGCGCTCGCCGACGCGCTCGGCCCCGTGCCGGGCGTGCGGCTCCTCGATCTCGGCAGCCGCGACGTCCCCTGGCGGGTCAGCTTCGCGGTGGCGGCGGACGCGCGCGATCCGGTGCTGTTGGCGCTCACCGCGCTCGACTGCGCGCCGGGCCGCCTCTTCGCGCCCGCCCACCGTCTCGCCGGTCTGCCCGACGGCGATTTCCCGATGGCGGCCGCGCTCGCGGACACCCTCGTCAACCTGGATCCCGACCGTCTCGGCGACGACGCCCCGACCGCGGCCCTGCGCGCCGCGGCCGCGACGGCGGCCGCGCTCGCCGGGCCCGTCCGAAAGGTCGAGCATGCCGGAACGTGAGCTGCGCGAGGTGTTCGCCGCGGTCTTCGGGGCCGCGGTGCCGGTGGGCGACTTCACCCGGGACGCGGTCCAGGAGTGGGATTCGCTCGGCCACGTCAAGCTCGTCCTCGAGCTCGAGGCGCGCCTCGGCGTGCGCGTCGCGCCCGCGGACATCGCCCGCCTGCACTCCGACTTCGCCGCCGTCCGCGCGTACGTCGAGCGCGCCCGCCGGGAGGTCGTCCGGTGAAGGCCCTACTCTACGGATCCGGACGCCTCGGCGAGCAGGTGCTGCACCTGGTGTCGACCCACTTCGCCGACCGTTACACCGTCGCCGGCTTCATCGACGACCTGAGGCCGGCGGCCGAACCGGTCATCGGCGGCTACCGCACCCTCGGCAGCCTGGCCGACGTCGCCGCCCACCCGGCGACCGGCCCCGCCCGCGCCGTCATCGTGCCGGCGATCGGCTACCGCGACCTGCCGGCCCGCGGTCGCTGCCTCGAGCTGGCGCGCGCGCTCGGCTACCGCCTGCCGGCCCTCGTGCACCCGCGCGCCTGGATCGAGCCCGGCGCCACGCTCGGCGACGGGGTGATCGTCCTGGCGGGGGTCCTCGTCGACCAGGCGGTCCAGGTCGGCGAATTCTGCTACCTCGACCAGGGCGTCAAGCTCGGCGAGGAATGCGTGCTCGGCGCGAACAACTACCTCGCGGCCGGCGTCACCCTCGGCGGCCGCGCGCGGCTCGGCCGGGACAACTTCCTCGGTCTCGACACCACGGTCACGGACCGCGTGACCGTCGGCGACGGCAACTTCGTGAACGCCAAGACGCTGGTCTACAAGGACCTGGGCGACCGCCAGCGCCTCATCGAATTCCACGAGCAGACCCGCCTGCCCTTCGGGACGGCGGAGGCTGCCAGCGAGGTGTCCCTTGGATAAGCCCGACCTGAGCAGGCTCGAACAGTACGTGCAGGCCTACGACTACCCGACCGACCTCCTGATCGAGACGGTCGCGCACTGCAACCTGTCCTGCGTGATGTGCCCGCAGAGGAGCTTGACGCGCCCCCGGGGTCGCATGGCGTACGAGCTGTGGACCAAGATCGTCGACGAGGTGGCCGAGGTCAGCCCGTCGACCCGCCTCTGGCCCGCGCTCATGGGCGAGCCGCTGGTGATGGCGCCGGAGATCTTCCGCTGGCTGCGCTATGCCAAGCACGCGGGCATCGAGCACATCGCGCTGAACACCAACCTGAACCTGCTGCGGCCGGACCACGCGGAATCGCTGGTCACGAGCGGCGTCGACGAGGTCATCGTGGGCATCGACGCCGCCACGGTCGACCTCTACCGCGAGATCCGCGTCGACGGGAACCTCGAGCGCGTGCGGCGCGCCGTCTCGTACCTCGCGAGCACGAAGGCGCGCCTCGCGTCGCGCACGCCGCGGATCGTGCTGCAGTTCGTCGTCATGGACGAGAACGAGCACGAGGAGGCGGCGTTCGTCGAGCAATGGCAGAAGTCCGGCCTCGAGGTCGACCTGAAGATCAAACCGCGCACGGGCTGGGGCGGTACGATGCCGGTCTGGCGCGGCATGACGGCCGGACGCGCCCCGCGGCGCATCCCGTGCACCTGGCTGCTGCGCCAGCTCACGGTCTTCTGGAACGGTCAGGTGCCGCAGTGCGACGGCGACTGGAACGGCCGTACCCGCCACGGCAACCTGAACCGGCAGTCCGTCGCCGAGGTCTGGTACGGCACGCTCGCGAAGCTGCGCCAGCGTCACCTGAGCGGCGACTACGCGTTCGCGCCGTGCCGCGACTGCCAGGACTGGTCCGCCGGGCTCTCGAACACCATCCACTGCGGCCGGCCGGCCGCGGCGGCGCGGGAGAGGTGACCATGGAAGAGCTGCTGCCGCCGGGCACCTGGTGCACCGACTGGGCCTTCCTGCGCGAGGTGGACCGGTGCGGGGCCCGCAGCTTCGTCGAGGTCGGCTGTGGCGAGGGCCGCCTCGGGGCGGTCCTCTGCGAGCGCGGGCTCGTCGGCGTCGGAGTCGAGCCGTCGCCGGAGGCCGCGGCGCGCTGCCGTCTCCGGCTGGCCGGCTGGCGAGCCGAACGCCGGTTCCGCCTGCACGAGGGACCCCTCGCCGACCTCGAGCTCGACCGCCCGGCGGACCTGGTGTTCTCGCAGATGGTGCTCGAGCACGTGGCGGACGACCTGGCCCTGGTGCGCTCGATGCTGCGGCACGTGCGGCCCGGCGGCACGGTCATCGCCGTCGTCCCGGGTCGCCCCGAACGCTGGGGAGCCGAGGACGAGTTGAGCGGCCACCTGCGTCGCTACGATCGCCTCGACCTCGCGCAGCTGTTCCTGGCGGCGGGCCTCGACGAGATCTCGGTGAAGTCGCTCAACGTCCCGGTCACGAACCTGCTTCACCGCGTCAGCGACGCCGTGGTCGCGCGCCACCTCGCGCCGCGCGCCGGCCTCGACCAGGCGACCCTGACCCGCCTCAGCGGTCTCAGCGAGACCCCCCTGAAGCACCGGTTCCCGGCGTGGTTCCGCCTCGTGCTCAACCCGGTCGCGATGTGGCCGTTCTGCCACCTGCAACGCGCGTTCTTCGACGGCGATCGCGGTCACGTGCTCATGGCGGTGGGCCGGCGCGCGGCCGCCGACCGCGAGGCCGCAGCGTGACCGCGCCCGCCGCGCCGGGCGGCGTCGTGGCCTGCGTCCAGTCCAATTACATCCCGTGGAAGGGCTACTTCGAGCTGATCGCCCGCAGCGACCTCTTGGTGCTGCTGGACGACGTGCAGTACACGCGCCGCGACTGGCGCAACCGCAATCTCATCAAGACCGACGCCGGCCTGCGCTGGCTCACGATCCCGGTCGAGACCAGAGGCCGGTACACGCAGCGCATTCGCGACACGCGCGTGAGCGATCGCGGCTGGGCCGCCTCGCACTGGGATCGCCTGCGGCAACATTACCGCCTGGCGCCGTGCTTCCGGCGGGAGCGCGAGTGGCTCGAGCCGCTCTACCGCGACGCCGCGCCCCGCCTCGCGTATCTCAGCGACGTCAACCGTCTGTTCCTCGCGGCGATCTGCCGGCGGCTCGCGATCACGACCCCTCTCGCCAGTTCCGCCGACTACGACCTCGAGCCGGGCAAGACCGGGCGCCTGCTCTCGATCTGCCGGCAGGCCGGCGCCGCGCGCTACCTTTCCGGCCCGGCAGCGCGCGCCTACCTGGACACCGGCCTCTTCGCGCGGCGCGGCATCGGGGTCGACTGGATGGATTACGAGGGGTATCCCGAGTACCCGCAGCTGCACCCGCCGTTCAGCCACGGGGTCACGGTCCTGGACGTGCTCCTGAACATGGGCGACCGGGCGGCGGAATGCCTCCGCCGCCCGGCGCCTGCGATCTCGCGATCGTGATGCCCGGCGGAACGCCGGCTCATCCCCCCGCGGCCTGGCGTTCCGCCGCCGCCTTCAGGTCGTCATTGGCGTAGACGGCGACCTCGACGCGGCGGTTCAGCGCGCGGCCCTCGGGTGTCGCGTTGTCGGCCACCGGCTGGGATTCGCCGTAGCCGACGACGGAGAAGCGCTCCGAAGCCACCTGGAGGAACGCGAGGTAGTTCGCGACCGCCTCGCCGCGGCGGACGGAGAGCTGGTCGTTGTAGGCCTCGTCGCCCGAGCTGTCGGTATGGCCCTCGACGAGGATGTTGGTGTCGTCGTACTTGTTGAGGATCGCGGCCAGGTCGCCCAGGTTCTGCTTGGCCTGGTCGTTGAGCGACGACTGATCGACCGCGAACAGCAGCCCCGACTCGAAGGTGATGATGATGCCTTCGCCGACGCGCTCGATCTTCGCGCCCTCGAGATCGCGGTCCATCTCCGCCGCCTGGTCGTCCATGTAGTTGCCGATGTAGGCGCCCGCCGCGCCGCCGACCGCGGCGCCGATCACCGCGCCGAGCGCCGTGTTGCCCGACTGGTGGCCGATGATCCCACCGATGACCGCGCCGGCGCCGGCGCCGATGGCGGTTCCCCGCTTCTGGTACTTGGCGCCGCACGCGGCGAGGGTGAGCACCAGGGTGAGAACCAGCAAGAAGACGAGTAGACGCTTCATGTTCGGCGTGCTCCTTGGTTATTGACTCCGCGAAGTGCGGGTCACGGGAACTCCCAGACGCGCAACGCTATCACGTATCGGCGCGATTGCCAAGCCGAGGTGCGGGTGCGGACCGGCGACGAACGACCCTTACCAATCCCGTAGCGGCTCGGCGTAGACCGAACCGGCGAGGTGGTTCATCTGGCGGAGGATCTCGTCCTGGCGGCTCAGGACGTAGGCCGAGGGCCGGTCGGCGCGCAGCCGCCGCGGACTGGGGAGCACCGCCGCCAGCCGGGCCGCGCGAGCCCGGTCGATCCGGTCGGCGCCGACCGCGAAGTGTCGCCGGCAGGCCGCCTCGGCGCCGAAGATCCCGTCCCCCCATTCGGCGACGTTCAGGTACACCTCGAGGATCCGCTCCTTGGGCCAGAGCTGCTCCAGCCAGAAGGTGAACCAGGTCTCGAGCCCCTTCCGGACCCAGCTGCGACCCGTCCACAGGAAAAGGTTCTTGGCGACCTGCTGGGAAATGGTCGAGGCGCCGCGCAGCTTCTTGCCGCTTCGGGCGTCCGCCACCGCGTCCGCGATGGCCTCTCGATCCCAGCCGTGGTGGAGGAAGAACCGCTGGTCTTCGGCGGCGATCACCGCGAGCGGTAGCGAACCCGCGAGGCGGTCGCGCGAACGCCACCGGTAATCCAACGCGAACTCCTGGCGTTGCCACCGCGCCGTCAGCCAGCGCTCGATCATCACGCCGGTGATCGGGGGCGGCACGAAGCGCAGCGCCAGCACCGCGAGCACCGTGGCCGCCAGCCAGCATGCCGCCACGCGCCAGACCAGACGCACGGCCGTGCGGCGGGCCCTGGCGAACCTGGATGGCGGGGCTGGCGGTTTCGCGTCGGTCACCATGCGGTCCCGGACTGAGGGGATGCCCGGCTGGGGGGCTCTGCGTGCGTCGTTGCCGACACCGACCGCCTGGGACGATAGCACTCGCCGACTGCAGGTCAAAACCGGCCGGAGAGTCCCCGGGGCCCGGGTCCATGGCCGGATATCGACCAGGTGGTCGAGCGTCCCGCCAAGACAGGGAGACCTCGCGTCATGCAAATTGCACGAAATGCCAACATATCATATAATATTGCAATGTCGCTGATTGCTTTTTGCATCGTCGACGGGAGGACGGCCTCAATGCGCGCAGTCGTCGCGATCGGTCTCGCCGGCATCGTCGCTCTCCTGGCGACGGACCGCGCGGCTGCGGTGACCCTGGCGACCGCGGCCGAGGTGCGGATCCTGCCCGCTGCCGGCGTCTCGTTCGACCCTGTCGCCGGATACGGCGCCGCCGGCTGGACTCTCCTCGGTGAGCCGGGGGACCGCATCCTCGTCACGTTCGAGGTGCGCGACCTGTCCGGACGCCGGCTCGCGTCGACGGCGGGGACGGTCCTCGCGCCGGATCCCGCGGTCCAACCCAGGTCCGTCTCGCCCGCCCCGACCGCTGTTCGCCACCTCGCCTGGCCGGTCTTGACCCTGGTCATCTGCCGCGAGTGAGGTCCGGACCGGATCCTGCATCGGATCGGCGAGACCCCCGCCGGAGGTGGCGCATGCGTACGTTTTTCGACCGTTCGGCCGTCCTGGCTGCCCTGCTCGTGGCCACCAGCGCGGTCGCCGCTTCCGCCGAGGTCTCGCTCCCGGCCCGCGGCGCCGATTTCCGGAACGTCGACTGGGGCGCCAGCCGCCAGCTGGTCCGCCAGAGCGAGCGCCCCGCGCCCGTCGTGAACGATGGCCCGCTGCTCGTCTTCCCGGCGACGGTGTGCGGCCAGCCGTGCCAGATCGTCTACTTCTTCCAGGACGACCGACTCTGCCTGGGCTTCTACCAGTGGTCCGACACCCATGACGACCTCGACGCCTACTTCGCCGACGCCGCAGCCCGCCGCGACGAGCTCGCCGCCGCCTGGGGCGAGCCGCAGATCGAGAAGTGGGACTGGGAGGACCCGATGTTCGCCGAGGATCCGAGCCTGCGGGCCGAGGCGCTCGGCCTCGGGCTCGTGCGCTACGAGCTGGGCTGGATGGCCGGCCGCAGCATCGTCGCGCTGCGCATGTCGGGCGGCAACCTCGAGGGCGACATCCTGGTCATGTATGCCGACCGCACCTGTTTCCCCACCGGCCAGGACGCGTTCGCCGACTTCTTCGCCAGACGGGTCGGGGTTCCCACGCCGTACTACCGCTGAACCGGGGTCGGGATCGGCGGTCGACGGGCGCCAATCGGCCAGACGCTACCGACCGAGCGTCACGGTCACCTCGGCCCCGGTCTCGGGATCGACAGCGGCCCAGCCGCTCGCCCCGACCGCGCCGGCCGCCGCGCTGAAGGCCCAGATCCGGACCTCGCGGGTGATGGTGCTGGTTCCGATGGGATCGCCGTTCTCGTCCAGCCGATCGAAGGTGAATCCGAAGGGCAGGCATTCCTGGCTCAGCGTGAACTCACCCTCGTCATCGGTGACGGCCAGGGGCGCGACCACCGCATCAGGATCGAGACCTTCATACCCGACGTGCAGGAGCGCCAGCTCCTGGTGGGTCTCCCCGGCTTCCGTACGGAGATGCATCCGATAAACACCGTCGGGCAGGACTCGACCGGCGTCATCCAGCCCATCCCACACGACCACGTGCTGGCCGGGCGGCAGCTCTCCATCCACGAGCATGCGCAGGGTGTCGCCGTCGCAGAAAGAGGCGATCCACATGGTCACCGGTCCAGCCTCGGGAAGGTCGAACTCGATGCCCGTCTGCGGTTTGTCGTGCGCGAACGGCAAGGGCGGGTCCACGTCGTGTTGCAGGATCACCGTCGCGCCGGCCACCGGCTCCCCCTGCGCGTCGACGACGTGTCCGCGAATGTCGCTGTCCATCGTGTCGGGTTCCGTGGAATCGTCGCAGGCGCCGAGCAGCGCCAAGCTCGCGAGCACGCCGAGGATGATCGTCAGTTTCATGACCGTGAAGCCTCTCCAGGGGTGGGACTGCAGAGCGGGCGACTCAGGGGATCTTGGCATCACGATATCATGAACGATGCCGGCGAGCAATCCAGCCGGACCTGTCCTCGACCGGCGCAACCAGACGCCGGCCAGCGACGTACTGCGCCGCATGTCGGTCCCGCCCGCGACCTGTCGCCGGCCGGGTGAACGCCACCATCGTGAGACGCTGGGGAGATCGCCATGACCCGAGACACGACCCGCCGCGAGTTCCTCCAGACCCTGACCCTGGCCGGCGCCGCGATCGGCCTCGGCGGCGTGACCGCGCCAGGGCTGCGCCCAGCCTGGGCCTCGACCGAGGCGCCCGCGCCGCTGAAGGTCCTCGTTCTGGGCGGCACCGGTCAGACGGGACCCCATCTCGTCGCCGACTTGCTGGCCCGCGGTCACACCGTGACCATGTTGAACCGCGGCAACCGCTCTGATGAGCTGTTCCCCGACGTGGAGTGCATCATCGGCGATCGGCAACCCGACAGCACCGAGGGACTCGCCGCGCTGCGGACCGAAATCGACGGCGGACGCGCCTGGGACGCCTGCGTCGACGTCTGGCCCCACATCCCGCGGATCGTCGAGAACACGGCGGCGCTGCTGCAGGGATCGGTCGGCCGCTACCTGTTCGTGTCCTCGATCTCCGTCTACACCGACAACTCCCAGCCGGGCCAGGACGAGACGGCGCCCGTCGGAGAGGCGCCCGACGCCGACACGACGGAGTACACCAACGAGGTGTTCGGCCCGTTCAAGGCCGAATGCGAGAACCGGGTGCGGCGGTACTACCCGGACAACCACACGATCATCCGCCCCGGGCTCATCGTCGGCCCGCGCGACTTCAGCTTCCGCGGCGGTTACTGGCCCGTGCGCGTGCGGCGAGGCGGCGAGGTCCTCGCGCCGGGCGACGGGACCGACCGCATCCAGGTCATCGACGGCCGCGACCTCACCGCGTTCGAGACCCGCTGCCTGGAGCAGGGGCTCGGCGGGACCTTCAACGTCATCGGACCCCATCCCAGTCGGCCGCTCACCATGCAGAGGTACCTGGAGACCTGCCGCGAGGCGTCCGCCTCGAGCGCGGAGCTCGTCTGGGTCGACGCGGACTTCCTCGAGGAGCAGGGCGTGGGCGCCTGGCGGGACATGCCGTGCTGGATCCCCGCGGAGGGCGACCACGCCGGCTTCGGCAGCCGCAGCGTCAACAAGGCGTTTGCCGCGGGACTCACCGTCCGGCCCCTGGTGGACACCCTCCGCGACACGCTGGCCTGGTACGACGAGTTGCCGGCGGAGCGCCGCGAGAGCGTGACCAATCGGGCCGGCCTCACGCCGGAGCGCGAGACCGCGGTCCTGGCGGCGTGGCGCGCGACGAAACGCTAGCGGCGGCTACGCGGCGCGGGGCGGTGTCGTTCAGTCCCCGCCGGTCAGGCGCCGCTCCGTCACGGCGTCGAAGAGGTGGAGGCGGTCGAGTTCGAGCAGGAGGTCGACCTCGGCGTCGATCGCGGGGGCGTCGTGCGGCTCCACCTTCGCGACGAGCGTCGTGTCGCCGAGGCGGCCGTGGACCTGGACCTCGTGCCCCAGGGTCTCCACCAGCGCCACCTTCAGGCGCAGGGTCGCCGTCGGCCCGCCGGACTCGCGGCGGTCGCCGCGCAGGTTCTCGGGCCGCACGCCGACCACCATATCGCGGCCGCCCATCCCCGCCGCGGCCGCTCGCGCCTTGCCGACCAGCTCCAGGTCGAATCCGTCCCCCGCGACGCGCGCACCGCCCGCGTCGAGGCGGCCGCGCAGGAAGTTCATCGGCGGCGTGCCGATGAACCGCGCCACGAAGAGATTCGCCGGCTTCTCGTAGAGTTCCAGGGGCGTGCCGACCTGCTGCAGGTCGCCCGCGTCGAGCACCGCGATGCGGTGGCCCATGGTCATCGCCTCGACCTGGTCGTGGGTGACGTAGACCGTGGTCGTGCGCAGCCGCCGCTGCAGGCTGGTGATCTCGGCGCGCATCTGCACGCGGAGCTTCGCATCGAGGTTCGACAGCGGCTCGTCGAAGAGGAACACCGCCGGCTGGCGCACGATCGCCCGGCCCACGGCCACGCGCTGCCGCTGTCCGCCCGAGAGCTGGCGCGGCTTGCGGTCCAGGTACGACCCGATGCCGAGGATGCGCGCCGCGTCGCCGACCCGGCGGTCGATCTCGGCCCGAGGCACCTTCTTGATCCGCAGGCCGAAGTCCAGGTTCTCGCGCACCGACATGTGCGGGTAGAGCGCGTAGCTCTGGAAAACCATGGCGATGTCGCGGTCCTTGGGCGGCAGGTCGTTGACGACCCGGTCGCCGATGCGGATCTCGCCGGCCGTGACCTCCTCCAGCCCGGCGATCATGCGCAGCGCCGTGGACTTGCCGCAACCGGACGGTCCGACGAGCACCATGAACTCCTCGTCGCGGATCTCGAGGCTCAGGTCGCGGATGACCTCCACGTCGCCGTAGCACTTCCGGATCTTGTCGAAGACGACCCCGGCCAAGGGATTCTCCTCGTACGGTCAGCGGCGCGGGCGGCGCCGCCGGACTCGCGGTCGACGGTCCGATCGACGGTCACGATCCACCGCGCGGCGCGTTCGGTCAAGACGTCATGAGGTTGCGCCGGCAGGCCGGTCGACCGGCGGGTAGGGTTGAAATTCGATTTCCAGGATGTCCCGGTGGGGATTATATATGCGCCGATCGCCGCGCGTCGTTTCGCGCCAATCGACGGGAGATCGCGGATCTGGTAGAGTCCGCTTGCGGACCACGGCGACGGCGTCCGGTCGTTTCGCTCGCCGCCGCGGCCGGGAATCGGGAGTCCCATGCGATTCCGCTGGTCATTCGCAATCGCGTTGCCTGGCTTGCTCGGCCTTGCCGGATGCGGCGACAACCTGGCGTTCGAAGCGCCGGGTGGGTCGTTCTCCCTGACCGTCCGGGTGACCGACCCCGACGGCGCGCCGGTCGCCGGCCTGCGGGCAAGCCTCAGCCCGCAGGTCCCCTTCGTGGACTATCCGTACGGTCGGTCGGCGGAGGGCTCGCCCCTGGCCGACATCGTCTACTCCCGGACCATCGTCGACGTGGCCGGCACCGTGGTGAAGCGCTCGCTCCCCTCCACGGAGTGGGACGGCCGTGACGACGACGGCGATCCCGTCCACGACGGCTGGTACCGGCTGCACACGGTCGGCCGCGACTCGGAAACCGGCGAGGTCGTCGCCGACGAGTCCACCCCCTTCCTGTTCATCGCCGCCGACCCCGACTGGCACGCGGCCGGCGTGACCGACGGGAACGGCGAGTTCACGGTCACCGACCGCACCTACGTGCCGGGCTTCTGGGACCTCGAGCCGATGGTCGCGCGGGACGAGGACGGCGAGCCGATCGGGGTGTTCGTGGTGACGACCGAGACGCGCCTGACCCTGCTCTCCGCCAGCGGAGAGGCGCAAACGGTCACCTTCGCTGCGGTCGACGAGCCGCAGATCGTCACCGTGATGTGGCTGCCGGCGCCGTAGTCGGCCCGCCACCGCCGTCCCCGGTGCCGCCGCGAAGATCAGCCGCCGAGCAGGGCGACCAGTTCGCCCAGCTCGTGATCCCAGCCTTCCGTGTTCTCGCCGAGGTGCTTCTCGGTGAGGAAGCCCGTCTCCCGGACCGTCACCCGCGTGCCTCCGTCGGGGCGGGTCTCGAGCGTCCACTCGACGCGGGTCGTGGGGCCGGCGTCGATCTCGCGGCCCGCTTCATGCGACCAGCGCCAGACGAGATGGCGGGGCGCCTCGGCCGACTCGACCGCGAACGCGAAGCGGCCGTACGCCTTCCAGGTGAGCCAGCCCCGGGTGCCCGGCGCCAGCGGTCCGGACTCGATGGCCTCGGGAAACCAGCGCGCGAGCTCGCTCGGCTGGGTGATCGCAGCCCAGACGTGGTCGATCGGCGCTTCGACGTCGATCTGCTTGGTCACCTCGAGCGTTCGGGATCCGGGTTTCATGTCTACCTCCAGGAGGAATCGTCGGGATCCGGCGCGGCGCCGGCCGCAGCATCGGACCCCTCGACGTGATCGCGAAGCGATGCCAGGCGCGCGTTCCAGAACTCGTGACGCTCGACAAGCCAGCGCTCGGCCGCGTCGAGAGCCTCGGGAACGACCTGACAGTGATGGACGCGCCCCTCCACTTGCCGCCGCATCAGTCCAGCCCGCTCGAGCACGCGCAGGTGCTTGCTGACGGCCGGAAGCGACATCGGAAACGGTCGCGCGAGCTCGGTCACGGTCGCCGATCCGCTGGCCAGACGGGTCAGGATCGCCCGCCGGGTCGGATCGGCGATGGCCGAGAAGATCCGGTCCAGGTCGACCGGGGCGGTGGCGCGCGGGGTGGTCATGCCGAATAAGTTAACCATCAAGTTAACTATCCGCAACGGGCCATCGCCGGGACATGGTCACGCGGACAGCCAGCCCGCGACCCGCCGCCCTTGCCGCAACCCGAGGCTCACCGCGACCAGCGCTCCCGCGACGACCAGTCGCCAGGTGACCGCCTCGGCGAGGAGCGTGACGGACAGCACGGTCGCCACCACCGGCTGCAGGAAGATGTACAGCGCGACCCGCGACGCGTGCGTGTGCTTGAGCGCCCAGAGGTTGAGGAAGTACGTCACGACGGTCGCGCCCACGACCGCGTAGGTCATCATCGCCCACATCGGCGCCGCGAGTCCGCCGAGCGGCGCCCGCAGCAGGTCGACGCCGCCGTAGAGCAGGTTCCCCGCCGCGCCGAAGAGGAACACGGCCGTCGTCGCTCCCAGCGGATCGTGCCGGCGCATGACGCGGCCGCTGAGCGCCACGTAGAGGCCGTAGCTCGCCGTGTTCCCCAGGGTGAGTAGGTCGCCGGCGAGGTACCGCGCGGACGGGTCGAAGCGGTCGACCTCGAGCAGGACCAGCACGCCGGCCAGTCCGACGACCAGCCCCGCGACCTTCGACCCGGTCAGCCGCTCGTCGCGCAGCGCGACGGCGCTGGCGAGCGTGAACAGCGGGATCAGGCTGCAGATCAGCGCCGAATGTCCGGGCGTGGTGCGCGCGAGGCCTTCGAGGAAGAGGATCTGGTTGAGGGTGATGCCGAGGACGGCGCAGCCGGCGAGGTAAGAGAGGTCGCGACCGCGCGGCAAGGGGTGTCGCCCGAACGCGGCGATCGCGGCGAGGATCGCGAGCGCCGTCACGGCGCGCAGGGCGGCCCAGGCCGCGGGGTCGAGCGCGCCAACGATCTGCTTGCTCACCAGGTAGTTGACGCCGAAGAGCAGCTGGACCGCCACCAGCCCGGCACGGATGCGGCCCGGACCCGGCGCCGGGGTCACGCGACGTCGCCGCCTCGCAGGAACGCCATCGCCCGCGCGACCGAGTCCTCGGGGCTCACCTTGATCTGCACGTCGGCGACCTTGCCGGCACCGTCGATGACGAAGTGGCTGCGGATCACGCCCTCGTACTTCTTCCCGTACATCGTCTTCTCGCCCCAGGCGCCGTACCTCGCGAGGACCTCGTGGTCGGGGTCGCTCAGCAGGTCGAACGGGAAGCCCTGCTTGGCGCGCCAGCGCCGGAGCGTCGCCGGCGGATCGGGGCTCAAGCCGAGCACGACGGCGCCGGCGGCCGCGACCTGCGACCAGTTGTCGCGGAATCCGCAAGCCTGCCGCGTGCAGCCCGACGTGGCGGCTTTCGGATAGGCGAAGAGGACGACAGTGCGGCCCCTGAACTGGGCGAGCTTGACGGTCGCTCCGTCCTGGTTCTTCAGGCTGAACGCGGGTGCGGTCTTGCCGATCTGGAGCATGGTGGATGCCTCCGCTGACCTCGGCCGGACGCCTCGGCTCACGCGCGCGACCACGCCGTTGAACGGCATCACGGCGTCGGATTCCGGCCGGACCGTATCACGGAGGCCGGCGACGCCGCAAGTCATGCCGGCCAGCGCGGCGCGGCGGCGGGGTCCCGACCGGACCCCGCGCGCTCATCGCCGGAGATCGGACCCGACCTTCACCGCTCGGCGCTGAGTTCCTGCAGATCCTCGCGCTCCGCGCCCGATCCGAGCGACCACGATCCGGACGAGGCGTCGAGCTTGTGGCAGTGGGTGCACTCGCCCTGGAACATCGCCACGAAATGGTTCGATTCCGAGCCGGCCAGGTGCAGGCCGTGCAGGAGCGTCGCGAAGGGAGGCGCCGAGGTCGAGTCCCGCCCGTGACACTCGAGGCAATCGTCCGGGACCCGCCCGAACGGCATCTCGACCTCGGGATGCCTGCCCGCGAGCGTCAGGCTCGCCGGCGAGAAGACGCGAACCCGCTCCAGCATCTCCGCGCTCACCCCTTGCTGCCACTGGCGCATCAGGGTGCTGAGCCGGACGTCCATCTGCAGGTCGGGACGGTCGACGTGACAGTCGACGCAGCCGCGCGGAAACTGATCGGGCGTCGTGATCCCGGGAATCGAGCGTGGCGGCGGCGGCGGCGGCATCATCGGGCCGCCCGGGTGCGGCTCCTGCGCGACGGCGGCGCCGATCGCGATGATCGCAGCCGCTGCCGCGATGAGATACGTCGCGAATCTGGCCATGGTGACTCCTCCCTGCGCTCGTGCGCAATTCGAGGGCGATCGGTCGCGCAATCGAGAATCGGATTGCAGCGCCCAATTGGCTAGCGATACGGTAGGAGGAGACTCTTGAACGTCAATATTCAGAAATCTTTAACAATCCCGTCGAGTTCACGTCGATCCGATCGGCTCGCGGGATGATCGGCTCGGTGGGCGCGCATCAGTCCCGAACCAGCGCGTCGCCCCAGTCCCGCCAGATCCTCAGATCGTGGGTGAACGTCTCGCCCAATCGCTTGCGATCGCGACCGCGGTAACTGACCTCCGCGCGCACGAGCTTCGGGCCGCGGCGCGCGAGCAGGTCGCGCGCGACGTCGACGAAGACGCGGATCTCCTTGCCGGACCGCAGGAGCGGGAGCTTGCGGAACACGGCGAGCGCGGCGATGTCGACGTCGCCGCCGGCGCCGCGCAGCGGCTGGCGGAACTCGACCCGCACGTCGAAGGCCGTCACCCAGCCGACGTTGGCGAGCACGAGGTAGAGGCACCCGCGCTCGTACTCGACGTCCAGCAGCACCTCGGGGTCGCCCGCGCCCGGCTCGAGGAGCCGCGACGGCGGCCGCGCTGTCCGGAGATGGCGCGTCACCATGGCTATTCGAGCTCCAGTCCCTCGTGGCAGATCTCGATCGTCTCGATGGCGACCTCGCCGGTCTTCGCCGACAGGCTCGGCCCGGCGTACCTGCATGGCCAGCCGCGCCGGAAACGCCAGCGCAGGACCGGTTCGCGGCTCTCGTTCAACAGCTCGATCGTGCCATCCACGCGCCGGACCTGGCCGTCCATCGCCGACCTGATCCACTGCCAGAACGCGAGGTCGCCGATCACGCCGCGCTTGAGCGTGAGGTTGGTGAACTTCTTGAGCCCCGGCAGCTTGCGGACCGTGATGTCCTCGTTGCCGTTGCGGTACTCGACGACCTCGATCCGGACCTCGAGGCCCGCGACCTCGCTGAAGGCGGCCCGCAGGCCTTCCTCGCCGACGCCGGGGATCGTGATCAGGAAATTGAAGTCGCCGTAGGGATCGTCGCGGAAGGTGGCCATGATCTGCTCCGCTGGTTGGGCGCCGCGCGAGCCGTGGGATGGCTGGTCGATAATCCGGTACATGCTTAGGCGCGGGCGCGTCGCGCGGCAAGGGACCGCCGGAATTCGTCGCGGTCGCATCCTGCCGGAGACCGGCCCGACTCCGGTAACACACGCTGCCGAAGATCTGGTATCATCGAGGCGACGATCAACGGAGGGATGGACGTCATGCGATTCCTGCTGATGCTCGCCGTGCTCGCGTCGGCGTTGCCGGCGCTCGGGTACGACCTCGGCACCCAGGCCCCCGCCAAGCCGCTCTCTGCGCCGCCAGCCCCACCGCCCGACCCGGCGGTCATCCGCCAGGGCGGCGACACGATGGCCGATGCGGTCTACATCCCGCAGCTGTCCGACTTCTCGACCACCGGCACCACGGCCGGCTACACGAACGACTACGACGAGGTCTGCCCGTACACCGGTTCGACCGCGCCCGACGTGGTCTACCGGTTCTCACCGCAGGCCGACATCGTCGTGGCCATCGACATGTACGGATCGAGCTACGACACGAAGATCTACGTCTACCGCGAGGACTTCGAGCTGGTCGCCTGCAACGACGACTTCTACAGCGACTGGACGTCGAAGATCGAGAACCTCGCGCTGTCCGCCGACACGAAGTACTTCCTGGTGATCGACGGGTATGGAACGAGCGCCGGTGCGTACATCCTGACGATCGTCGAGTACGTGCCGTGTATACTCGACTGTCCGGGCGGATTTCAGCACGAGAACGAGCCGCCGCTCGTGGACGGCTACGTCGACAACTGGAACGGCGGCTGCAATTCGCCGCCCGACTACCCGTTTCAGTGGCTCTCGCAGTGGTTCTGCGGTCGTTCCGGTTACTACCTGAGCGCGAGCGGTGGCAGCAGCCGCGACACGGACTGGTTCCTCGTCCCGATCCCGAGCGGGGGCGTCCTGGAAATCTTGGGCGACGCCGAAGAGGCCAGCTACATGTTCGAGCTCGGCCCCCAGGATTGCGGGTCGGTCGAGGTCATCCAGAGCGTGCCCATCGGACCGTGCGACGGCGGAGATTTGTGGATTACTGGGCCTGTCGGATCGACTGTGTGGTTCTGGGTGGGCCCGCAGCGCTTCTGGGAGGGGGCCACCTACGAGTACGACTACATCCTAATGTGCCCAATGCCAGGCAGAAGGGCCCCGGCGGTCGAGGTTGAGAACCGAAGCTGGACGGACGTGAAAGGGTTGTTCCGGTAGCCGCCGCGCCATCGCCGCGCAGCGGTCGCCCCGAGGGCCCTGCTTGCCTAGGCTCGACTGGTCGACCGCGCGGGCCGGTCCCTAGACGGCCGCGAACAAGCGCCCCCGTTCCGCGAGTGTCACGAGCGGCACCACCTCGACCCGCTCGGCCAACGCGTAACGCCGCGTCCCGGGATGGATCACGGCCACCTGTTCGAGGCCCAGGTCGTCCATGGCGATCCGGATCGACGGCGTCAGCCTCGGCGCGTCGGCCCGCTTGCATTCCACGCCCAGCAGGCGGTCGCCGCGACGCAGGATCAGGTCGATCTCCGCACCCTGGTGCGTGGCCCAGAACCAGGCCTCGTCGTGCTCCTCGGCGGCGAGGACCTGCTCGATGACGAAGCCCTCCCACGACGCCCCGACCTTGGGGTGCTCAAGCAGGGCCTTCTCGCTCTCCAGGCCGAGCAGCCGGTGTAATAGACCGCTGTCGCGCACGTAGACCTTGGGCGACTTGACCTGCCGCTTCTTGAGGTTGGCGTGCCAGGGCTGGAGCTGGCGCACGACCAGCGCATCGGTGAGGAGGTCGAGGTAGCTGCGTGCCGTCGGGCTGCTCACTCCCAGCGCACGGGCGGGCTCGGCGGCGTTCCAGATCTGACCATGGTAGTGCGCCACCATCGCCCAGAACCGCCGCAGCGACTCGGCTGGCACGCGCACGCCCCACTGGGGCAGGTCACGCTCGAGGAGCGTCTGCATGAACTGCCGGCGCCAGGCGACGCTGTCGGCCTCCGAGGGCGCCAGATACGCGCGCGGAAAGCCGCCGCGACGCCAGAGCGTAGTCGCGTCGTCAGGACCCACCTCGAGCAGCGTGAAGCCGCCGATGGCGATGGATTCCACCCGGCCGGCCAGGGATTCCGAACTCTGCCGCAGCAGGTCGCCCGACGCGCTGCCGAGGATCAGGAAGCGCGCCGATCGATCGGACCGGTCCGCCAGGACGCGCAGCACCGGGAAGAGGTCGGGCCGCCGCTGGACCTCGTCGATCACCACCAGGCCCTCGAGGGGGCGCAGCGCGGTGAGCGGCTCGTCGAGCCGCGCGAGGCTGACCGGATCCTCGAGGTCGAAGTAGTTCGGCGAATCCTCGGACACCAGCTCGCGGGCCAGGGTCGTCTTGCCGCTCTGGCGGGGGCCGGTGAGGACCACGATGGGGTGGCGCCCCAAAGCCGTCTCGATGGTGGTGAGGTGGTGTGGGCGTGGGACGAGCATGGGCCAAGCTTACCATGAATTATGTAAATGGCAATTGCTATTTTCTTGGTAACATGCAAGACGATCAAAGCACCTGTTCCCCGCACGTACGCAACGACCACGAGATCGGGCGGGGAATCGGAGGCTTCGCGCGGCAAGGGACCGCCGGACGTCAACGCGGTCCTATCCTGCCGGAAGACAGCCGCGATTCCGGTGACGCACGCTGCGGAAAACCTGGTATCATCGAGGCGACGATCAACGGAGGGATGGACGTCATGCGATTCCTGCTGATGCTCGCCGTGCTCGCGTCGGCGTTGCCGGCGCTCGGGTACGACCTCGGCACCCAGGCCCCCGCCAAGCCGCTCTCTGCGCCGCCAGCCCCACCGCCCGACCCGGCGGTCATCCGCCAGGGCGGCGACACGATGGCCGATGCGGTCTACATCCCGCAGCTGTCCGACTTCTCGACCACCGGCACCACGGCCGGCTACACGAACGACTACGACGAGGTCTGCCCGTACACCGGTTCGACCGCGCCCGACGTGGTCTACCGGTTCTCACCGCAGGCCGACATCGTCGTGGCCATCGACATGTACGGATCGAGCTACGACACGAAGATCTACGTCTACCGCGAGGACTTCGAGCTGGTCGCCTGCAACGACGACTTCTACAGCGACTGGACGTCGAAGATCGAGAACCTCGCGCTGTCCGCCGACACGAAGTACTTCCTGGTGATCGACGGGTATGGAACGAGCGCCGGTGCCTACATCCTGACGATCGTCGAGTACGTGCCGTGTATACTCGACTGTCCGGGCGGATTTCAGCACGAGAACGAGCCGCCGCTCGTGGACGGCTACGTCGACAACTGGAACGGTGGCTGCAATTCGCCGCCCGACTACCCGTTTCAGGCACTCCCCTCGTGGTTCTGCGGTCGTTCCGGATACTACCTGAGCGCGAGCGGCGGCTCCTCGCGTGACACCGACTGGTTCACGAGGGTGATCCCGTGGGGCGGCGTGCTCGAGGTGACCGGCGATGCCGAAGAGGCTACCTACATGTTCGAGCTCGGTCCCCAGAACTGCGGCTCGGTCGCCGTGGTCCAGAGCCTCATCGTCGGCCCCTGCGCTCCCGGCACGCTGACGATCGTGGGCGCTGCCGGCTCGACCGTTTGGTACTGGGCTGGCCCGACGTCCTTCTGGGACGGCGAGACCTACGAGTACGACTACATCCTGTACACAGACTACTGGGCCCCGGCGGTCGAGGTCGAGAACCGAAGCTGGACGGACGTGAAGGGGTTGTTCCGGTAGCCGCCGCGCCATCGCCGCGCAGCGGTCGCCGAGGCTCGACTGGCTGGCCGCGCGCGAACCCTGGTGTCTTGGCGGCGCGGTTCGGCGCCTACGCCGCCAGCTCCCGGTGCGCCTCGATCAGCTTCTCGACGACCGCCGGGTCCGCAAGCGTCGTCACGTCCCCGAGCCCCGTATACTCGCCGGCCGCGATCTGGCGCAGGATGCGGCGCATGATCTTGCCGCTGCGGGTCTTGGGCAGGCCGGGCACGATCATGATGGCGTCCGGCGTCGCGAACGGGCCGATCACGTGGCGGACCTGCTCCTTCAGGCCGCCCACCAGCTCGTCGTGCGTCGCGCCGTTGGTCGAGTTCGCGAGGATCACGTAGGCGAAGATGCCCTGGCCCTTGATCTCGTGCGGGAAGCCCACGACCGCGGCCTCGGCGACCGCCTCGTGCGCGACGAGCGCGGCCTCGACCTCGGCCGTGCCGAGGCGGTGGCCCGAGACGTTGATCACGTCGTCGACGCGGCCGGTGATCCAGTAGTAGCCGTCCGCGTCGCGGCGGCAGCCGTCGCCGGTGAAGTAGTAGCCGGGGTACTTGCTGAAGTAGGTCTCGTAGAACCGGTGGTGGTCGCCCCAGACGGTGCGCGCCTGACCCGGCCAGGACTGGGCAAGGCAGAGGTTGCCCTTGACGTCGTTGCCGTGCAGCGGCCTGCCCTCCTCGTCCATCACCACCGGCTTGACGCCGAAGAACGGCAGCGTGGCCGACCCGGGCTTGAGCGGCGTGATCCCGGGAAGCGGCGTGATGAGAATGCCGCCGGTCTCGGTCTGCCACCAGGTATCGACGACGCAGCACTTGCCCTTGCCGACCAGGTGGAAGTACCAGCGCCAGGTCTCGGGGCTGATCGGCTCGCCGACCGTGCCGAGGACGCGCAGCGAGTCGCGACTGCTGCGGTCGAGGATCTCGTCGCCCTCGCGGGCGATGGCGCGGATCGCCGTGGGCGCCGTGTAGAAGATGTTCACCCCGAGGTCGTCGACGATCTGCCAGTAGCGGCCCGCGTCGGGATAGGTCGGGATGGACTCGAACATCACGGTCGTCGCGCCGTTGGCGAGGGGGCCGTAGATGATGTAGGTGTGCCCGGTGATCCAGCCGACGTCGGCCGCGCAGAAGTAGATGTCGCCGGGGTGGTAGTCGAAGACGACACGGTGGGTCATCTGGGCGTACACGAGGTAGCCGCCGGTCGTGTGCATGACGCCCTTGGGCTTGCCGGTCGAGCCGCTGGTGTAGAGGACGAACAGCGGGTCCTCGGACCCCATCCACTCGACCGAGCAGGTCGACCGCTGCTTGCGGCACTCCTCGTCGAGCCAGAAATCGCGGCCCGGGACCATCTCGGTGGCGCCGTCCGTGCGCCGGGCGACGAGCACCGCGTCGATCTGGTCGAGCCCCTCGATCGCGCGGTCGACGGTCTGCTTGAGGTGCAGGACCTTGCCGCCGCGCAGACCCTCGTTGGCGGTGATGACGACGCGGCAGCCGGCGTCGAGGATGCGGTCGCGGATGGCCTCGCTCGAGAAACCGCCGAAGACGACGCTGTGGATGGCGCCGATGCGCGCGCAGGCGAGCATGGCGTAGGCGAGCTCGGGGATCATCGGCAGGTAGATGCAGACGCGGTCGCCCTTGTGCACGCCGTGGGCCTTCAGCACGTTCGCCACGCGCGCCACCTCGTGCTTGAGCTGCCGGTAGGTGATGCGCTGGTACTGTCCGGGCTCGTCCTTGGCCCAGATGATCGCGACCTGGTCGCCCCGCTCGACCAGGTGGCGGTCGACGCAGTTGTAGCACGCGTTGAGGCGGCCGCCGAGGAACCAGCCGAAGTCGACGTTCTCGTAGTCGCTGTCGAGGACCTGCCGCCAGGGGTGGAACCAGGAGAGCCGGTCGGCCTCCTTCGCCCAGAAGGTCTCGGGATCGTCGAGCGACAGCCGGTACAGCCGCTGGTACTCCTCCAGGGATCCGATGGTGGAGCCGGCGGCGACATCGGGGTTGGGTCCGTAGACCTCGGGGTGGTTGTCGGCCATGGCCTCGTGCCTCCTCGCGAGCGGGGTCGGACCCGGCGGGATCGGCGGGCGCCGTCCGCCACGCCGGGCCACCGGATGCGGCGATCGAATAGAAGACTATTTGATACTTGTATATTGGTTGCGCGACAAGGGGCCGGGACGCGCGCGCGGTCAGAGATCCGCGGCGTCGTCGGCGGCCAGGGACTGGCTGGCGTACTGCCCCACGCGGTGCTCGCGCAACGCGGCGCGGATCTCGGCGACGATCGCCGGGTCCTCGATCGCCGGCGGCGTGACGATCTGCTCCTCGACCGCGAGCCGGCGGATGGTCGCGCGCAGGATCGTGCCGGTGCGGGTCTTGGGCAGACGCGCGACCACGATCACCTGCCGGAGCGCCGCGACGGCGCCGATCTCGCGGCGGATCAGCTGCACGAGGTCCGCCTCGATCTGCGCGGCGCCGCCGGCCGTGCCGGCCCGGAGCACCACGAGGCCGATCGGCACCTGGCCCTTGAGCGGATCGTCGATGCCGACCACGGCGCACTCCGCGACGGCGGGATGGCTCGCGAGGATCTCCTCCATGCCGCCGGTCGACAGGCGGTGGCCGGCCACGGTGATCACGTCGTCGGTGCGGCCGGCGACGAACACGTAGCCGTCCTCGTCGAGGTGTCCGCCGTCCGCGGTCCGGACGTAGCCGGGGAACGCGGCGAGGTAGGTCTCGCGGAACCCGTCGCTGTCGTTCCAGAGGCCGGTGAGGCAACCCGGCGGCAGCGGCAGCTCGAGGCACAGGTGGCCGGGCTTGCCCGGCGCGACCGGCGTGCCGGCGTCGTCGAGCGCAGCCACCCGGAAGCCCGGCACGGGCAGGGTCACCGAGCCGGTCTTGACCGTGTGGGGTTCGAGACCCATGGGATTCGCGGCGACCGGCCAGCCGGTCTCGGTCTGCCACCAGTGGTCGACGATCGGCACGTCCAGCACGAGGTTCAGCCACTCGAAGGTGGCCGGGTCGAGCCGCTCGCCGGTCAGGAACACGGAGCGCAGCGTCGAGATGTCGTACCGCCGGCGCAGGTGGGCGTCGGGGTCGTCCAGGCGGATCGCGCGGAACGCCGTGGGCGCAGCGAGCAGCGCGCTCACGCCGTAGTCCTGGATGACCCGCCAGTACGCGCCGGCGTCGGGCGTGCGCACGGGTTTGCCCTCGAACAGCACGGTCGAGCAGCCGTGGATCAGCGGGCCGTAGACGATGTAGGAGTGCCCGACGACCCAGCCCACGTCCGAGGCCGCCCAGAACACCTCGCCCGGATTGGTGTTGTAGATCGCCTTGAGCGAGTACCGCAGCGCGACCGCGTGGCCGCCGTTGTCGCGGACCACGCCCTTGGGCCGGCCGGTCGTGCCGGCGGTGTAGAGGATGTAGAGCGGGTCGGTGGCGGCGACCGGCACGCAGGCCGCCGGCTCGGCGCGCTCGACCAGCTCGTGCCAGTCCAGGTCGCGGCCCGGCGCCAGCGCTGCGGCAACCTGCGGCCGCGCAAAGACGATCACCTGCGGCGGCGGGAAGCGCGCTTCCGCGAGCGCCGCGTCGACGAGCGGCTTGTACGCGACGACGCGCGAGGCTTCGAAGCCGCAGCTCGCCGTGATCAGCAGCCGGGGCTGGACGTCGTCGATGCGGACGGCGAGCTCGTGGGGCGCGAAGCCGCCGAAGACCACCGAGTGCACCGCGCCCAGGCGCGCGCAGGCCAGCATCGCGACCACGGCCTCGGGGATCATCGGCATGTAGACGACGACCCGGTCGCCCTTGGCGACGCCGAGTCCCTGGAGCGCGCCCGCGAACCTCGCGACGTCGTCCCGCAGCTCGCGGTAGGTGCGGCGGCGGCGCTCGCCGGCCGCGGGCGAGTCCCAGAACAGCGCCACCTGCTCGCCGCGGCCGCCGTCGACGTGGCGATCGAGCGCGAGGTGGCAGGTGTTGAGCAGGCCGCCCTCGTACCAGCGAGCAAGGCCGTTCACGTCCTCGGTGAGGATCTCCTGCGGCTTGCGGAACCACTCGATGAGGTCCGACTTCTGCCGCCAGAAGAACCGGGGGTTCGAGACCGACAGCTCGTGGATGTCCCGGTAGCGCATGGACCGCCCTTCCGCGGGTGCGGGCGGGGGCGGGCGCCGGATCGCGCGCGCCCCCGGGGCGGTCAACGTACGAGCATCAGGCGGGTGGTCGCCACCGTGCCGGTCGCGGTCCGCAACCGGCCGAGGTAGGCGCCCGAGGGCAGCGCGCGGCCGCCGGCGTCCACGCCGGACCAGCCGACCTCGGTCACGCCGGCCGGCGCCGGACCGTCCCAGATCGTAGCCACGCGGCGGCCGGCGAGGTCGAGGACGTCAAGGCGGACCGGCTGCGCCGCGTCCAGCCAGAACCCGAGGGTCGTCCGCGGATTGAACGGATTCGGATGGCAGGGCAGCAGCCGGGCGAGCGGCGCCGGCACGTCGCCCGGAACGCCCACGCCGGCCGGGCACTCGTAGGCGCCCACGTCGACGCGGTCCTCCAGGACGCGCACGTTGCCGGCGAGGTCGACCGCCGGCAGGTTCAGCCCGGACGCGTCGATGGCGCCGGCGTTGCGGCATGGCGAGGTCAGGCAGACGGCGTACGGATCGTCGCCGGAGCCCGTCCACTCGGGCGGCGCGTCGAGGTTACCGTCGCCCAGCACGACCGTGCCGGCGAGGCCCGCCCCCGCGAGATCCTCGACGTCGCTGTAGCTCAGCGTGGCTGAACAACCGGTGCCGCCGCTGTACTGCGGGCCGGTCGGCGCCACGTTGCCCCACAGGAGGTTGTCCACGAGGACCGGGTTGCTGGGAAAGGTCGCGCCGGAGACGACCTGACTCGCGTAGATCCCGCCGCCCTGGCTCGTGGCCAGGTTGTCGGCGATGGTGTTGTTCGTGATCTGCGGGCTCGAACCCTCGAGCCAGATGCCGGCTCCGGTCGAGGTCGCGTGCCCGACGATCAGGTTGCCGATGATCTTCGGGGCGTAGAGGTAGGTGTGGATCGCCCGGGTGTTGCCCGCGAAGCGATTGTTCACGACCCAGGCCGCGGCGCCGGAGAGATAGAGCGCCTCGCCGTCGTTGCCGTCGAACACGTTGCCGCGGATGTCGGCGGCCGAGTTCACGAAACAGGCGATGGCCGCGCCGCGGACGGCCGAGTTGCCGGTGAAGACGTTGTCGTAGATGTCCGGGGCGGCCCAGTAGCAGTAGATGCCGCCGCCGTCGTGGCCGGAGTAGTTGTCTGCGATCGTGTTGCGCTCGATGGTGACCTGGGTCGAGTAGTCGCAGGCGATGGCGCCGCCGCCCCACGAGCCAGCGCCGTAGGTCGCCTCGTTGCCCCTGATCAGGCAGTTCGCGATCACGGCCGTCGCGTGACCGAGATAGATCGCGCCGCCGCTGTTGTCGGGGCACGAGCCCGACGCCTTGCCGTCCTGGATCCGGCAGTAGCGGACCTCGCTGGCCGGCTGCGCGTACGTGTAGGTGTCGAGGAAGCGCAGGCTGTGCCACCCGGTGCTCGGCTGAGCGGCGTGGAACAGGATCGTATCGGCGGCGGTGCCGACCGCCATCAGGCAGCCGCGGACGGTCAGCGAGTAGTGGTCGAGGAACCGGACCTCGACGCCCGGCTCGATCACGAGCGTCTGACCGAGCGGGACCTCGATCTCCCCCTCGACCAGGTAGGGCGAGCCCGACAGGGTCCAGGTGCCGCTGACCTCCCCGGCCGGGACCGGATCGGAGCGGGCGGCGCCAACCGGCAGCAGGACCATGAGGACCGCGACGACCGCAGCGCGTACGGCGACGGGCGAGGCACACATATCCGAACCTCCCGGGGTCTCCGGCGATTGATGGACGTCAGGACGTCCGGCGCTCCTCGATACTAACGCCGACGAACGACCGGAATCACAGGAGACGGCGGATTGCGGGATCGGCCGTGGCGCCGCGGTCAACCGGCGCGCCGGCGGTCCAGGGCGGACCGCACCCGCGACAGCAGCTCCCGCGGCGTGAACGGCTTCTGGATCAGGTCCAGGTCCTCGCCGGCGTCGAGCCCCTCGGCCAGCGAGCTGTCGGTATAGCCCGACGTGTAGAGCACGCACAGCTGGGGACGCTCGGCCAGCAGCGCGCGCGCCAGCTCCCGCCCGCCGAGGCGCGGCATGACCATGTCGGTCACGAGCAGGTCGAAGTGCCGCGATCGCGCGACGGCCAGAGCCTCGGCGCCGTCGCGCGCGCGCAGGACTGTGTAGCCTTCCCGGCTCAGGACCCGCTCCACGAGGGACGCGACGCTCGCCTCGTCCTCCACCAGGAGGATCGTCTCGTGCGCGTCCGCCCGGCGTTCGACCGGCGAGGTCGGGGCGGCGGCGAGCGGCGTTTCGTCCGTACTCGGCAGGAAGATCCGGAAGACCGTGCCCACACCGACCTCGCTCTCGACCGTGACGTCACCGCCGCTCTGGCGGATGATCCCGTACACGGAGGACAGCCCGAGTCCGGTTCCCTTGCCCAGCTCCTTGGTCGTGAAGAACGGATCGAAGATCCGCTCGAGCACGTCCGGCGAGATGCCCTCGCCGGTGTCCCGGACCTCGAGGACGACGTAGCGGCCCGCCTCGAGCCGCGACGCGGCGCCGTTGACCGCTCCGCTCTCGTCGGCCAGGCTGGTCGCGAGCGTCAGGACCCCGCCGCCGGGCATGGCGTCGCGCGCGTTGGTCGCCAGGTTCAGGACCACCTGCTCGAGCTGGGCCGGATCGGCCTTGACGCAGAGGTCGTCCGGAGCGAGCCGCAGCTCGACCTCGATGCGCTCGCCGATCACCCGGACGAGGAGGCGGGTGAGGTCGCGAAGCAGCGCGTTCAGGTCGATCACCTGAGGCTGGAGATCCTGCTTGCGGCCGAAGGCCAGCAGCTGGCCGACGAGCTCGGCGGCGCGCTCGCCGGCGTGCTTGATCTCGGCGACCTGCTCGAGCAGGTCGGCCTGGTCCGCGAGCGCCCCCGCGAGCAGCTCGGCGTGGCCCAGGATGGAGACGAGCAGGTTGTTGAAATCGTGCGCGATCCCGCCGGCCAGCTTGCCGATCGCTTCAATCTTCTGCGCCTGCCGCAGCTCGGTCTCGAGGCGCTTGCGCTCGGTGATGTCCCGCCAGACCACGTGCAGGCGCGGCCGATCTCGCCCCGGAACCGCGGTCAGGAGCACCTCGACCGGGAAGATCTCGCCGTCCGCCCGCCGGTGGAGCCATTCGAACCGGTGGCTGCCGCGCGCGAGCGCGAGCGCGATCATCTCGTTCGCCTTCGCGAACGACGGGCAGCCGTCTGCCTGCAACGGCGGCGACAGGTCGGCGGGGTGGGTCTGGAGCAGCTCCTGTTTGTCCCGGTAGCGCAGCATGTCGACTGTCGCCTGGTTGCAGTCGACGAACGTCTCGTTCTCGATGATGAGGATCGCGTCGGCGGAGCGTTCGAAGAGCTCGCGGTAGGGATCGCCGCCGGCGTCGGGCCGGTCAGATTTCACGGCGTCCGCTGGCGAGCTATCCATCGCGTCCTCCTGCCAGAGTCGGCCGCCGCGGCTCGACGCGACCGGTCGTTCCGCGAGGCGCCCGCGCCGAGACCAGGGTCATTCGCAGTCATACTAGTCATACTATCGGGGATTGATTCAGTCGCCAACTATGCGGCGGCCGGCCCAGCCGACTTTGAACATCCGTTCTGGTTTTCACCGATCTTCGTCCCCGCGGCGCCAATAGATGTCGGCGCGTGGCCGCGGTCCCCGCGAACGGCCCGGCGGTCAGCGGGTGAGGAATCCGGCGACGGCGGCAGTCATCAGCGTCGCGATCGTGCCGGCGAACATCGCGCGCAGGCCGAGCCGCGCCACGTCGGCGCGCCGCTCGGGCGCGATCGCGGCGATGCCGCCGATCTGGATACCGATGCTGCCGAAGTTCGCGAAGCCGCAGAGCGCGTAGGTCGCGATCACGGTGGAGCGCGGACCCAGCCCGCCGGCGTGCACGACGTCCATCATCTGGACGTAGGCGACGAACTCGTTGACGGCGATCTTGGTGCCGAGCAGGTTGCCTACGATCCGCGCCTCGTGCCACGGCACGCCCAGGCACCAGGCGAGCGGCGCGAAGATCCAGCCGAAGATCTCCGCCAGCGACGTGCCGATCCAGCCGAGAGCGTAGTTGATCATCGCGACCAGGCCGATGAACACCAGCAGCATGACGGCCACGTTCGCGGCGAGTCGCAGGCCGACCGTGGCGCCGCCGGCCGCGGCGTCGAGCAGGTTCGCGTGCTCTCTCGGGATGTCCAGGCGCGCGCCTCCCGCGGTCGGCGCCGCCTCGGTCTGCGGGTACATGATCTTCGCGGTCAGCAACGCCGCCGGGGCCGCCATCACGCTGGCAGCCACGAGATGGCCGGCGTCCAGGCCGAAGCGCACGTAGGCGACCATCACGCCGCCCGCGATCGTCGCGAACCCCGCGGTCATGCAAGCCATGAGCTCGGAATTCGTGATCGACGCGATGTACGGGCGGATCACCAGCGGGGCTTCCGTCTGGCCCACGAAGATGTCGGCCGCGGTCGAGAGCGACTCGGCGCCGCTGGTGCCCATGGTCCGCCGCATCGCCCAGGCCATCGCGCGGATGACGCGCTGCATGACGCCCAGATGGTAGAGGATCGCCATCAGGCTGGAGAAGAAGACGATCGTCGGCAGCACGTGGATGACGAAGATGGTGCCGAGCGGGACGAGCGCGCCGGTCGCCGCGTCCGTGGCCTGCCACCAGGACAGCCCGCCGCCGGGTTCCAGGTTGGCGACCAGGTCCTCGCTGGTGCGGAACAGCCCGCCCCAGAGAAACGCGCTGCCGGCGTCGGTGAAGCTGAGCAAGCGGTTGACCGCGGCATTGGCCCACCCGAACGCGCGCTGGCCCCAGGGCGTGCGCAACAGCAGCAGGGCGAAACCGAGCTGCAGCGCGAGACCCCACAGCACCGTGCGCCACGGGAATCGCCGCCGGTCGAGCGACATCAACCAGGCCAGGGCGACGAGGATCACGAGCCCGCAGGCCGCGACGAGGTTGCCGGCGTTCATAGCGGCGCATTCTAGCGGGTCCGCCGGTCGATTGACAGCGCAAAGGACGAGCGGACGCGGGCCGGGTCCGCGCCACGCGCCGCGGCGCGAGGTCGCCGGTGTCCCTCCCCTCGCTCGCGTGGTACCATTGCCGTACACGGTGGACGGCCCAACCGCTTAGCCCGGAGGAATGCGCACGTGCGAACGACAGCGATCGGAATCGTGGCGGCGATCAGCGTCGGCCTGGCCGGCTGCGCCGCGATGGAGGACGTCGATCTGGGGACGGTGCTCGGAGGCGCCGGGCCGCTCGACGAGGCGACCGTCGCGCGCGGGCTCAAGGAGGCGCTGTCGGTGGGGACCGGGCGGGCCGTCGGCCAGGTCGGCCGGCTCGACGGGTATCTCGCGGACGCAGCCCTGAAGATCGTGCTGCCGCGGGAGCTGCAGGACGTCGCGGGGACGCTGCGGTCGGCCGGTCTCGGGAGCAAGATCGACGAGCTGGAGGTCGCGATGAACCGGGCCGCCGAGCAGGCGGCCGGCGAGGCTGTAACCGTGTTCGGCGACGCCATCCGCGGCATGACCCTCGCGGACGCCTGGGGCATCCTGCGCGGTCACGACACCGCCGTCACGGACTACTTCCGCCAGCGGACCGGCGTCGCGCTGGCCGCGCGCTACCGGCCGATCGTCGAGTCTCGGCTGCGCGCGGTCGGCGGCTACGGCCTGTACGAGACGCTCGTGGCCCAGCTCGAGAGCCTGCCGTTCGTCGATCCGCCCGATCTCGACCTGGTGGGTTACGTCACCGACCGCGCGCTCGGCGGTCTGTTCACGGTGCTCGCCCGCGAAGAGCAGCGGATCCGCCAGGATCCGCTGGCCCGCACGACCGCGCTCCTGCAGCGCGTGTTCGCGGCGCAATGAGCGCAGGGACCGGACGCTCCTCCCTGCCGAGGCTCTCGGTGCATCCTGGGCACCGCGGGTCGGGCGGGTAGGGTCCCCGGGCGACGGCGCGCCCGGTGGCGGCGCCGCGGGTGGATGCAACCTCGGCCCGGGCGTTCGCGTCCCACCAATCGTGCGAAGGAGGTCCGCCATGGTCACCCGGCGCGCGCTGACCACCGAGACCAAGTATCGGCTGCTGCTGCAGATCGCCAATCGGATCCGCGACACGCTCGACCTCGATCGGATCCTCGGCCACCTCCTCGAGGCCGTGCGGTCGGCCGTCGGATACGACGCGGCCGGGATCTTCGTCCGATACGAAGACCTGATCCCCGCGGCGCACCGGCGACCGGCGGCGATCATCGCGGGGGTCGCCCGACAGGGCTTCGATCTGAATCGCCCCCAGGGCGACCCCATGCTGAACCTGGGCCTCGGCATCGTCGGGGATGTGATCCGTACGGGTGAGCCCGCAATCGTCGCCGACGTCCGGCTCGACTCTCGGTACGTCGCCGGCCGCGCGGGCACGCGCTCGGAGATCGTCGTGCCGATCATCTGCGACGGCCGTGCGATCGGCGCGGTCAATCTCGAGAGCGACCAGCTGAAAGCCTACGACGAGGGTGACATCGAGATCCTGCGCTTCTTCGCCGACGCGGCGGCGATCGTGATCCAGCGCGCCGTCCTGCACCGGCGGCTTCTGGACCAGCGCCGGCTCGACGACCAGCTGCAACTCGCGCAGGAGGTGCAAGCTGGCCTGCTGCCGGCTGGTCCGCCCGCGGTGCCTGGCTATACATTGGCTGGCCGGTGCATCCCGACCTTCGAAATCGGCGGTGACTGCTTCGACTACATCCCGCTGCCTGACGGTCGCCTCGCCGTGGTCGTCGCCGACGTCTCCGGCAAGGGCATCCCAGCCGCCCTGGTGATGGCCTCTTTCCGCGCCCTCGTGCGCGCTCGCGCTCTCACCGACCCCGAGCCGAACGCTCTCGCCGAGTTCGCGAACCGCGAGCTGCCCCGCCACCATGCGCGCGCCACGTTCGTCACCGCGATCTACGGCATCCTCGATCCGGTCACCGGCACGTTCAGGTACGTCAACTGTGGTCACAACCCGCCGCTGCTCGTGCGCGCCGACGGCACCGTGGCCGAGCTCTTTACCGGCGACTTGCCGCTCGGCGCGTTCGGCGATGTGGCCTACCACGCCGACGCGACGCAGCTTGGCGAAGGCGACGTGCTGGCGATCTACACCGACGGCGTCGTCGAAAACAGCGATGACGAGTTCGGCGACTTCGGTACCGAGCGCCTCGTCGACGTCCTGCTCCGCCACCGCGACCGGCTCCCGCACGCGATCGTCGAATCCGTCGTTGCCGAGACACGCCAGTTCCACGGCATCTCGACCTACCCCGACGATTTCACCCTCATGGTGATCCGGCGCGAGCGGTCCCAGTCGCGCGCGTGAACACTGTCCGACTCACCCGCCATGGGAACCTCCATCGGCGTTCTGTCCCCCATCCCAACGACGAGTGCCGTCGTTCCTCGTTTTAATATTCCAGTAAACTGGTCGCCCTGATCTCGTGTTGAAGTTAGCGGGGTTACTCGGCCGCGACAGGCCTACCTCGAACGCCATGATCAAGACGCCCGCGTCCAATTCGCGGGCAGCGGATTCACGGCCGTAGATCGGCATAAAGAAGATAAAAACACTGCATGAAAGAGCGCGCAATGTGCTCGGAGCATCATTGGGACTGGCGACCATTTCCATTGCCCTGTCCCCCTGTGAATTCTAATCTCGAATCCTCGTCCCCTGCCAACTTCCTCCTGGTCCCTTGCGGGAGAAGTCGAGCAGTTGTGGTATATTCCATCCCGGCCGCCCGGTCGTGGTCAGGAGACAATCTCATGCGGAAGCTGGCCCTGGTCGTCCTGTGGGTTCTCATCACCTCTGCGTTCGGTACCGCCCCCTCCCTCGCCGAGGTCGGCGTCTCGAAGACTGCTTGCATCTCCTTGTTCGGCGGGAAGTACGCGACAGCCGACGACGCGCGGGACGTCCTGCTGGCGATGGCCAAGGAAGCCGCGGTCCAGGAGATATTCGGGGAATTCATCCGGTCGCGAAGCAAGGTCGAGGACTTCGCCTTATCGTCCATGGACATCGAGACGACGACCGTCGGTTTCGTCCGCGTCAGGGGCAATCCGAGGTTCTATCAGGGCGACGGGTTTGGCGAGATATGCATCGCCGTCGATGCCTACGTGAGCGACGAGGATCTGAAGACCCTCGAACCGCGGCTTCTGACCAAAACGGTCGTGGTTGCCGATCCCAATCTGACTCTGAAGGAGGTGGAGCAGAAGGCCAAGGAGCAGGCGTGCCTGACCGCGCTCATCGAATTCGATCCGAAACTGAAAGAAAACGATCCGGATGCCCTGCTGACCCTGCTGCACGAGGTCCAGTATTCGAACGGTCAGTTCATCGAGGGTACGACCGCCTACTCGATCCAGATGACTGGCACGATCTACCCGATTGAACTCCTCGCCCTGCAGCAGACGCAGCAAATACTCGGCACGCCGGAGCCGCTGGTCGTGAATCTGCCGGCCAGCGCCTTCACGGCATCCAGTGTCTGGATGAACGACGCCCAGCATGCATCCCACCAGGCGAAATTCACCGGCACGGCCGTTTCCAACTGGTCGGCGGCCGCGAACAACTTGGAGCAGTGGCTCCAGGTCGATCTTGGCGCCAAGGCCCGGATCCAGGCGGTTGGTACGAAGGGAAGATACCGGGGCGACCAGCAGTGGGTGACTTCGTACAGCCTTTCCTACAGCCTGGACGGGGCGAACTGGACTGACTGCTTGGATGCCAGCGGATCGCGGACATTCAGGGGGAATGCTGACACGCAGACCGAAGTGCGGCACACCCTCTCGCCCCCGATCGTGGCCAGGTACGTCCGGTTCCATCCCGCCGCCTGGAACAAACACATCACGATGCGGGTGGAGGTCTACGGATCGTACATTCGCTGAGAGGCCCAAGGTCCGCGTTCAATCGGAGAAGACCTCCCGGACGTCGACCTCCATGATCACCTCGGCGGTGCCGTCCGGCTGGAAGACGGTCTCGCCGACCTGATGCGCCCCGCGGATTCGGCCGCGCATCCTCTCCACGATGACCGAGGACTCGAGCACTCCGTCGCGCATCAGGACCTTGGACTCCACCTCGAAGGTGTCCACGAGCTTCAGGAGGTTATTCTTGGCATCTAGCTGAGCCGCCCTGACCGCGCTCTGCCGCTGCACGCCGGCCGGAAGGTCCTCGTTCGGCACGCCAATCCCGCTGGCCCGGATGAGCTTGCGAGACCAGTTGAATTCGCCGCTCTCCAGGACCTCGATCTTGTCCTTCGACGCCTCCATCTCCGTGAACAGGGTGGAGATCGATTGCTGCAACCCTTCGATCCGCGCGTCCTGGTCTCCCACCCGGGACTCGACCTGCTTCAACCGGTCCTCGATCTGCCGAATGCCGACCTCAACGACCTCTCGGAGGATCGCCTCCTCATGCTCGGCCCACGCCTCCATCTGACGGTTCGCCTCTGCCAGTCCGATGACCAGCAAGACATGGTAGCGCTTGCCGCGGGTATCCACCCACTCCTCCCGTATCCGGACGCCGCTGAGCGACGTCCTCGAGAATCTCTCGATCGTGGCGATGGTCTTCTCCTCGAGTGGAGCATCCGGGCCCACGCCGGTCTCCTGCTTGAAGCTCGAGAAGCTCGCGACGATTCGCTGCCCGATCATTGCCGAAAGCTCAGCGGCTGCATATCCGTAGGCGACCTGCTTCTCTTCGCCGGTCGGCAAGGAGTCGGCGAAGGCAACCTGGCCAATCCCCCAATAGGCATCGACGAGGTCCGGTCGTTGCAAGACCCAGTCGGGAGCGGCTGTTGCCGCCGCCTCGGCCAGCCGCGGGTGCGCGACCAGTAAAGTGGGGACGACGAGGAAAAACGTCGTGACGATACGCATCGTGGGTTTCATGGAGACTCTCCCCGGCTCGATCACTCGCCACGAAACGGGAAGTGCGCGCGGGAACATCGCGCAGTGAATGGTGCCCCGGCCCATCTCCTCGCGCGTCGACCCACCGATTCTAGCACGGCGGCGCCCGAGGTTGACGCGCAATCTTGCCGTGATCGCGATCGCGGGGCCGCTCTGGGCAAACTCGCGCGATCGTGGCGACCCGGACCGTCTCTGATGACCTGGAGTCCGCGGAATCTCGTCGACCAGTTCCGCCGTCCGATCCGCCTCCGCCCTCTCGCCCAGCCCGGCGCCGGCTGCTCTCGGGTCGAGGGATGGTCCTGCGCCAGCGCCGTCGGAACCGACCCGGCGGCTTCAGTGCGCGTGTCGGTCCTGGACGTCGGCAACACAGGCCGTGAATTCCTCGATCTCGATCTCGATGGTGGGCGAGGGAACCGCCGGCAGCAGGATGTTCTTCTTCACGTGCAGGATGTACGAAGCGTCGAACGCCAGATAGCGGAGCTGCGCGGGCTCGACCAGCGTCTCGTTGCCGGCGCCGAACAGCCAGCCGCCGTCGTTGGCCAGGACGTAGTCGCCGAAGATCCCCGTGGTCGAATACGCGACCCTGACGGCCGGGCCGGGCGCTCGATTGGTCCAGAAGAGGTAGAAGACGGCGCCGACCTGCACGATGCTGGCTGACTCCGCCACCCAGTCGGCGGTCACCGGGAAGTAGCCACGCCACTGCCAGTGGATCAGATCGCGGGAGGTCGCGAAGGCGATCGCCATGTACGACGCCCAGGGGGGCGCCAGGTCGGGGTGCAGGCGGATCGAGTTCAGCATCACGTACCGCAGGAGGCCGTACTCGGCGCCGCGGTCGAAGACGAACGGATCGCGGCAATCGTACTCCCAGGCGATTTCGAGATCGTCGGTGTCGTACGCGCTCCAGGGGAAGTTCTCGTGGTTCGGGCCGGCGAGGATCAGGCCGTCTTCGCCCGCCTCGTCGTAGCGCTGCCATTCCTTCAGGTCGGGCGACCTGGCCAGGCCCACCTTCTGGACCGCCTGGCTGGGCGGAGCGCCGGCCGGCCAGTCCACCCCGGTGTAGAACATGTAGTACAGGCCGTCCGCACCGTTGCGGATCACGTGCGGCGCCCACGTGAAGGATGGACTCCAGCCGTTCGAGCCCGTCCGCAGGTCGATCCGGGAATGGGTCGTCCAGTTGCGGAGGTCGGGCGAGGTCGCGTGCCCGAACGTCAATTCGCCCTGGCGCGAGGTCCAGCCCGTCTGCGGGTCGGTGATGTGGAACACGTGATAGCCCTCGTCCGTGCGGATGATGCAGAAATCCTTGATGCCGCCGGACCACGGGGCGTCGATGGTGTTCGGGTCCGAGTACGTCACCTCGATGTCGTGGCAGATGCTTTTCGCGAACGGGTCCGGCGCGGTGACGCCGGCGGGGTCCCGATCGCAACCGGCGAGCAGACTCGCGATCGACGCGGACGCCATTGCGACGAAACACGACCTGCGCATCGAACTGCTTACCCTCCGGCTGGAGCTGCTCCGGCGCTCCGGCGGCTCGGGCCGGGCGGCGATCGTCGCCGCCGGCATTCGGTCCGCATATCGCGTCCGTTCGAGTCGGAGCCCGCGCGGAGAAGTTAGGTCCGCCGCTCGCGGACGGCCACCGCGGTCCATGGATCTAGCCGCACCGGCGTTCACGGACCGGGCGGCGGTGGACGCGTCGTACCGGATCCGCTACGCTCGCCGCGATCGCCCCATCCGCCGAGGGAGTTGCCATGGGACGGCTGCGCTCGCCTGCGCTCTCCGCGCTCTCCGCCCTCGTCGCGGCGCTGTCCGCGTCGCTCGTCCTCGTCGCGTCGGTCCGTGCCGCCGCGCCGCCGGACCCGCGCCTCGACTGGTGGCGCGAGGCCCGCTTCGGCCTGTTCGTCCACTGGGGCCTGTACGCCGTCCCGGCCGGCGAATGGGCGGGCGAGACCGACTTCGGCGAGTGGATCCGCTCGTCGGCGCGGATCCCGCTCGCCGAGTACGACCGCTTCCGCGGCGGCTTCACCGCGCGCGACTTCGACCCCGACCTGTGGGCGCGGCTCGCCCGACAGGCCGGCATGGGCTATCTCGTCATCACGACCAAGCATCACGACGGCTTCTGCCTCTTCGCGAGCACCGAGACCGACTTCGACGTGCTGGCGACGCCGTGCGGCCGCGACGTGTTGCGGGAGCTCGCCCAGGCCTGCCGCCGCGAGGGGATCCGCATCGGCTGGTACCACTCGATCATGGACTGGCACCACCCCGACTACCTGCCGCGCCGCGACTGGGAGACGGACCGTCCCGTCGCGGACGCCGACTTCGCGCGCTACGTCGCCTACCTGAAGGCGCAGCTGCGCGAGCTGCTCACCGGCTTCGGGCCGATCGACGTGCTCTGGTTCGACGGCCAGTGGGAGGGCACCTGGACCGACGACCTCGGCCGCGAGCTCTACGCCTACGTCCGCTCCCTGCAGCCGGACATCCTCGTCAACAACCGCGTCGGTCGCGGCGGCGGCGACTTCGGCCTCGACGCGGCCCAGGGTCCGGTCGGCGACTTCGGCACGCCGGAGCTGCACGTGCCTCCGCAGGGCCTGCCGGGTGTCGACTGGGAGACCTGCCTCACGATGAACCGCCACTGGGGCTACAACCGCGCCGACCGCGACTACAAATCGGCGGCCGAGCTGATCCGGACCTTGGTCGACGTCGCCTCGAAGGGCGGCAACCTGCTGTTGAACGTCGGGCCCGACGCCGAGGGCCGCTTCCCTTCGGAGAGCGTCGAACGGCTCGAGGCGATCGGCCGGTGGATGGAGGCCAACGGCGAGGCGATCCGCGGCACGACGGCGAGCGCTCTGCCGGCGCAGGACTGGGGGCGGGTCACGCAGAAGACCGCGCCCGACGGGTCGTCGACGCTCTACCTGCACCTGTTCCGCCGGCCGGCCCACGGCACGCTCACCGTGAACGGTCTCCTGAACGAACCGGACGCGGCGTACCTGCTCGCGGACACCGCGCCGCGGCGATCGCTCTTGACGTGCTGCTCCGATCAGGCCCTCGTCGTCGAGCTTCCCGACGCTCCCTTCGACACGGTGGCCACGGTGGTCGCGCTCCGGTACCGCGCGGCGCCGGACGTCGCGGTGCCGCCGGCGATCGCCGCCGCGGCGCCGATCTTCGTCGACGCGCTCGACGTCGCGGTCAGCTCGCCGCAGGCGGACGTCGAGCTGCGCTACACGCTCGACGGCACGCCGCCCACCCGCGAGTCGGCCCTCGCCACCGCGCTCGTCTCCCTGCGCGACACCGCAACCGTGACCGTCCGCGCCTTCCGCGCCGGCCGGCCGGTGAGCCCCCCGGCGACGGCGACGTTCACGCGGGTCGCGCCGCGTCCCGCCGCGCCCGTGGCGGCGACGGCGCCGGGCCTCGACTGCGAGTGCCGCGAGGGCGAGTTCGAGGTGCTCCCCGACTTCGACGCTGGGTCCGCCTCGCCCGCCTCGCCCGCCTCGCCCGTTGCGGTCGCCCGCGCCGTCACCACGGCCTTCGAGCTCGACGCCCGCCCGCGCGAGGACCGCTTCGCTTGCCGCTTCCGCGGCCACGTGCGCGTCCCCGCGGACGGCGTCTACCGCTTCTTCCTGCGCTCGGACGACGGCAGCCGGCTGTGGCTCGGCGACACGCTGGTCATCGACAACGACGGCCTGCACTCCTCGCACGAGGAGTCGGGATGGGTCGCCCTCGCGGCCGGGCTGCATCCGCTCACGGTCGCCGTGTTCGAGCGGACGGGCGGGTTCGAGCTGGACGTGGGGTGGGAGGGGCCAGGCGTCCCGCGGCGACGGCTGGGGGCGGACGACCTCGTGCACGTGGCGGAGTAGGCGCGGCTCGGTTGACCGTCCTTTCTCCGAGTCACGCCCCTCTCCGCTCGCAGCCATTCGACCGCGCTCCCGCCCTCCCTCGTGCTATGATCGAGCCGTAGTGGTCACCGTGGGTGGTTGGCCGCGATGTCTCGCCGGTCCCCCGAGCAGCCGCGGGTGGCCTTCACGGCTGACATGGGGAGGGCAGTTCGATCTCTACGGGTCCGGTGCCGCGGCGACCGAGCAGGCTCAGCACCTCGAGTTCACCATCCAGGCCGGAGGGTCCGGGACCGAGTTCGGCGCCCGGGTGACGAGCGTCTTCCTGCTCCGCGGCGACTTCGACATCCAGGTCGACTTCGCCATGCTCCAGTGGCCGGACCACAACGGCGTGCGCACGGCGATCGCGCTCACCGACGCGCTGTTCGATGACGACGGCGTGGAACGCTCGAGCCTCTCGAGCGGCGATCCCCTCGGCGCGCAGGAGGCCTACATCGCCGACTTCGTCGCCGGACCCATCGTGCTCGTCGCGACACAGGACCTGACCGGGCGCTTGCGGCTGGTCCGTTCCGGCGCCACCCAGACCGGATACTACTGGAGCGGCAGCAACTGGATCCCGATCCTCACCGGCTCAGCGCCGATCGCGGACCAGTCCGTCCAGCTACACATCTGGAGCCATGACTACGCGTTCCAGCACCAGCTCGTCCGCGCGGCCTTCGACAACTTCACCGTGGTCTCCGGCGATATTGTCTGGGGTACGCCAGCAACGGCGACGACCTGGAGCAGGGTGAAAGCGCTGTTCGGCGACGCGCCGGAGATCGGGCGGTGAGCGATCAGACACGCCATGGTCCTTACTGTCTGGAAGACCTGCCTCGAGATTGCGCTGGGCAACGAGCAATCGATCTCCGAGTCCCGGGACCCCGAGATCCTCGCAAGCGACGACCTGGAGTTCAACGCCCCCGTCAAGGGGATCGCGAAGGACCAGGCGCGCCACGAGGACGTGCCGGCGGGGACGATCGCGACTGCCCGGGCGGAGCGGCAGCCGCACATCGCCGTCGCCGCGGCCGGATCGACCCGTCTTCCCGCGGTCGTCACCTGGGGCGACCTCCCTGCCTGGCGGGATCGAGATCTGCGAGGTGCGCGGCCTCTACCTCTGCCCGTCATGAGGCGCTCGATGCTCTGGCACCGGTGTTCCTCCTTGCCCCACGACCGTCGCTGTTCGTAGTCTATTCCCGTCACTCGACCCCTTCGCCTCGCGAAAGGACCGCTCATGTCGCGACTCGCCCGCGTCGCCGCATCGCTCGCGCTCGCGCTCGCGGTGATCATTGCCGCCTGCTCCGACGACGACCCCACCGGACCGGTCGCCGACCCGCCGGCCGGCCAGCCCGCGCCCGTCGCCGACCTGACCGTCGCCGCGGCCACCGAGTCGAGCATCACCCTGGGCTGGACCACGCCGGGCGTCCCCGGCGACGACCGGCGCCTCGCCGAGTACGACCTGCGCCGTGCCGCCCTCGGCCAGGACGAGGTCGACTGGGACCTCTGGCAGGCCGTGGCGCTGCCCGCGCCGGCCGCGCCGGGCACGCCCGCGACGGCCACCGTCACCGGCCTCGCAGCCGGCTCCACCTGGGTCTTCCGCGTTCGCTCGCGGGGAGCCGGACCGTGGTCCCCGCTCTCGGCGGCGGTGGTGGCGACCGCGCATCCCCAGTGGGACCAGACGCCGCCCGCGCCGGTCGACGACCTCACGCTGCGCTGGCGCAGCGCGAACGAGCTTTCGGTCGTCTGGTCCGCGACCGGCGACGACGCCGGCTACGGCGAGGCCGCGACCTACGAGGTCCGCCACGCCGACGCGCCCCTCGACGCCGCGAGCTGGGACGCGGCCACGGTCGGCCCGCCGCCCGTGTTCGATCAGGAGCTGGAGCTGTGGACCTGCCAGCTCGTCGGCCTCGGCGACTCCCAGACAGCCCACGTGGCGGTGCGGGCCGCCGACGACGCCGGCAACTGGTCCGACCTCTCGAACGGCGTCGTGTCCGAGCCGCCCGCCGGCCACGTCTGGGAGGTTCGGGAAGACGGCAGCGGCACCGTGCCCACCATCGCCGAGGGCATTCGCCAGGCCGGCTACCTCGACCTGATCCTCGTCCATCCCGGCCGCTACACCGCGACCAATCAGGGCTTCATGGACGACCTCGGGATGATCTACGTCGGCCGGGACACGACCGACTTCACGCTCGCCTCCGCCGAGGGCCCCGAGGTCACGATCCTCGACGCCGAGGGACAGGGCTGCGTGATCTTCATGCAGAGCTACAACGACGGGGTCGTGATCGACGGCTTCACGATCACCGGCGGTGCCAATCCCCCCACGGGCGATCCCGAATACCCGCTCGCCGGCGGCCTCACCTACCATCTCACCAGCCCGACCGTGCGCAACTGCATCTTCGAGGGCAACGACGGCGGCCAGGGCGGCGCGATCGGCTTCTTCGGCGTCGGCACGCCGCTCATCGAGCACTGCATCATCCGCAACAACCACGCGACGCGCTACGGCGGCGCCGTCTACGCCGTCAACGTCCACGGCATGGACGACGACACCGAGCACGGGATCGCGCTCGTCGACTGCGTGATCGAGAACAACACCAGCGACTACCTCGGCGGGGGCCTCTGCTTCGTCAACGCCGTGGCGCTGGTGGAAGACTGCGTGATCGCCGGCAACGCCGCGGCCACGAGCGGCGGCGGCGTCTTCGTCACCGGACGCTCGATCAGCAACGACGCCGATACGTGGGTCCAGTTCGTGCGCACGACGATCGCCGGCAACACGGCGCCCCAGGGCGCCGCGATCCGGCTCTCGTCCACCAGCAACGGGACCGACAGCCGGTGGGGTCACACGCGGTGGACCGCCTGCATCGTGGCCGACCACGAGGACGCGGAGTCCATCAGCCTCCGCGAGAACACCGTCCTGGAAATCGGCTGCAGCGACGTCTTCGCGAACGCCGGCAGCGCGGCGCTGCCCGACGGCGCCACCGACCTCGGCGGCAACTTCTGGCTCGATCCGCTCTTCTGCGGTCCGGGCGCCCCCGACCCCTGGACGCTCGATGCCGCGAGCGCGTGCCTGTCGGGCTCCCATCCCGACAGCGCCGACTGCGGCCGCATCGGCGCCCGCGACGAGGGCTGCAGCCGCTAGCCGCGCCGCGCGATCCGACGACTGGACATCGGCGCCCCTACTCCACGAGGGCCAGCTTGCACCATCGCGCCTTGCCGGCGCTCACCAGCCTCGCCAGGTACACCCTGGCTGGCAGCGCACGCCCTCGCTCGTCGCGACCATCCCAGCGCACGGAGTGTCGGCCACCCTCCAGGGCCTCGGCGACCAGGGTGCGCACGGTCCGTCCGCGCACATCGTACAGCGCGAGTTGCACGAATCCGGAGTGTGGAACTGAAAACGAAACCTCGGTGGTCGGATTGAACGGATTGGGATTGGCGCGCAGCGCCAGCTGCACCGGGGGAAGACCGTCCGTGGCGGTAACGTCGTAGCAATGCAGGGGGTACCGGCCCCGTGACGTGATGAGTTCCCCCGACTGTACGTAAACCTGTCCGTAGACGTCGGCTGCACGCCCCAGCAGCATCGGCGACGCGGGATCCTGGAGATCGAAGGCTTCGCCGGCGCCGGTGTAGAGCACGTCGCCATCCCAGACCAGCGCGCCCACGGGGTAGTCACCGAAGGGCGCGCTGATCGCGACGGGGACGCTCTGACTCACGTCGTAAACGCGCGTGATGCTGCCTGGACCCTGGTAAAATGAGAACACGGCGAAGTCTCCGTGGTATACGGCGGCCTCACCCGGGAGCGGAATCGTCCAGGCGATCTGCGGCGCCTCCAGTTCGCTCACGTCGACGGCGAACAGGGAGGAGTTGGTGCTGCCGATCACGAGATCTCCGTCGCGCAGGCGCCAGTGCCGCACCGTGCCGGGAACGCTGCCGTGAACCACGGGAGCGCTCGGAACGGTGAAGTCGATCACCTGCAGGAGACCGTCGTCTCTACCCACCAGTACGATCGTGTCGCTGAGCGCAAACGGCGCTGTGAAGGCGCAGTCGCTCGGGAGGATCGCGAGGGTCGTCACGACGCCCGGCACGCTGATGTCCAGGTAGACGAGCTGATTGCCAGCGAATTCGGCATCAGAATGAAAGGCGCGTTCCTCGCCCAGCGCGATCGGACCCACGACCGGTAAAGGGGCATCCTCGGCCCCGTCCGGCAAGGCAGTGACGAGACGCTGCACGTAGAGGGGGCCGGCGATGGACACCACGAGATGGTCGCCGCGGGCTGCGTCGATGCCGAAATAGGCCTCCTCGCCGGCGGCACCTTGGTGCGCATAATGCAGGATCTCCTGGGGCCACGCCGGATCTCTCACGTCCCATACCCAGAAATCCTGGTCGAACATGACACCCTGCCAGCGGATGACGCTGCGGCCCAGATAGCCCGACTCCAGCTGACCGCCAGTCGTCACGTGAAAGGGCGCTCCGGACCAGGATACGAGCGGCGGGACGGGCGTCTCCTCCGTCCAGTCGACGCAGGTGGCGACGGCCGGCACGGCGGTGTGGAATACGAGCAACAGCAACCCGGAAGCGCACATCGCGTGGAGAGGACGATTGCGCATGGCGTTTCACCATCCGTGTCTGCGGGCGGTTTCTCGGATTCCGCCACACCCGCGACCGACACGACGCAATCATACCACATCGTCACCGCCGAGCGAACGGCGCAGACGGGACGCCAGGGTGCCCGCATTCAGGCGGCCGAACAGCGGGCGCGCCGTTCTCCGGATCCGCCGCCGGACTCCCGGGCATACCATTCGGACGATCGGCCAAGCTCCGGCGGCCGGCGGACTCCCAGTCACAATTCCCGGAAACTGGATCATTGTACTCCTCTATCTCCATCCATAGACTTGGCTCGAATCCGCGACCTGCGTCGCCCATGCAGGCAAGAGTTCTTAACGAGTCGGTCGCGGTGCCCCCTACGACCGGAGGTGAATCCCGATGAAGAAGAACCTGCTCGAAGCCCTCCTGCCCGCCATGGCGGCCGCCGCGGTCCTGACGGCCGCGCCGGCCCTGGCGGATGTGAATCCGGTGCTCCACTGGAACGACGTGGCCACGAAGGTCTCGGCCGAGGTGAAGACCGATCCCCTGACCGAGTCGCGGGTCTTCGCCATCATGCACATCGCCGTGCATGACGCGCTGAACGCCATCGAACCCCGCTACGAGGGATATGGGCCGGCGCTCCGGCCGGCGGCCGGAGCCTCGGTGGATGCCGCAGTCGCCCAGGCGTCTCACGACGTGCTCGTGGCGCTTCTGCCGAACTGCGCCGCGGCCTACGAGGCGGCCTTCAAGGAGGCCATGGCCGCCATCCCGGACGGCAGCGCGAAGTCCCGCGGCATCGACACCGGCCGGGAGGCCGCGGCGAGAACGCTGGCGGCGCGGAGCGGAGACGGCGCGGAGCGCCAGGTGGACTACACGCCGGGGGACAAGCCGGGCGCCTACCGGCCCACGCCTCCGGACTTCACGCCGGCCTTCTGCGTGCAGTGGGGAGGCATCAAGCCGTTCGCGCTCGAGTCCTCCGACCAGTACCGGCCGGTGCCTCCGCCCGCCGTCGGCGGCGACCGCGCCCGATTCGACCTCGAGGAAGTGGACATGATGGGCGTCAAGGACGGCTCGGCGCGCTCGGAGGAGCAGAGCGAGATCGCCCGCTTCTGGTACGAGAACTCCACTGCCGGATGGAACAGGATCGCCCGGGTGGTCGCCTCCGACAAGGAGCTCGACGCCCTGGACAGCGCCCGGCTCATGGCGCTCGTGAACATCGCCATGGCCGACGGTTTCATCGCCGGGTTCGAGGCCAAGTACCACTACAAGTACTGGCGGCCGGCCACGGCGCTCCGCGAGACCGGATCTCCCGAGTGGCTGAGCTACCTCTGGACGCCTCCGGTGCCCGACTATCCGTCCACGCACACCGTTCTGGGCGCGTCGGCCGCCGCGGTGCTCGCCCGCTTCTTCGGATGCGACTACGTCACCTTCAGTTCGACGAGCGGCGGGGAGTATCCGGGAATCACGCGGGAGTTCTGGAGTTTCACGCAGGCGGCGCGTGAAAACGGCGCGTCCCGCGTGTTCGCCGGCCTGCACTTCACGTCGGCGGTCGAGGCCGGGTACGCGCAGGGGAACGCCGTCGGAACCTGGGCGTTCGACCACGTGCTCAAGCCCCTGAAAGCGGCCGCCGCGGTGACGTTAGGCGGTGCGGCGCGCTGATCGTGAGCGCGGCGACGTGGCCGGGCTCCGCGATGTTCGCGGAGTCCGGCCGCCGGCGCGCGAGTCGCCCCGCCAACGACTACCGGACCAGCATCAGCTTCTGCCGCGCCACGCGGCCGCCTGCCTCCAGGCGCGCCACGTAGGTGCCGGAGCCGGCGTCCTCGGGCCGCCAGATGACCTCGCCCGGCCCCGCCGCGACCTCGGCGTCGAGCAACGTCTCGACGAGGCGGCCGCCGAGGTCGTAGACGCACAGGGTCGCGCGGCCGGCGGCCGGGACGTCGTACCGCAGGACCGTCGCCGGATTGAACGGATTGGGCGCAGCGCCCAGCGAGAGCCCGGCGGCGGCGGGCACGTCGTCGACCGCGGTCGGGAGGCTGCTGAGCTGCCACAGGCCGTCGTCGGCGGTGGCCACCAGCGTCGAGGGCCCGAGCGGCAGGAAGGTGCTGCCGGCGAGCTCGCCCGTGATGTCGGCCCAGTCCCAGTCGAGGAAGTCCAGGAGGACACGCTGGTCGTCCGTGACGGCGAGGGCGCCGCCCAGGCCGTGGCCGAGGTAGAAGAAGCCGACCGAGAGAACCGGCTCGGCAATCAACGGCGTGGGCTGCCACGTGCAGGTTCCCGTCGCGCTGTCGTAGTAGCCCGCGAAGATGCCGGCATCGGTGCAGGCCCAGATCGCGCCGGCGAGCTTGTCGGGGATGTCGACCCACAGCGCGTCCTCGTGCAGGCGGCGCACGTGCGCCCCGGGCGGCAGCCCGGCCGTGATGTCGTGCCAGGTGAGCCCTCCGTCCGGGGTCGCCGCGACGCCGGCGTCGCCGACGACGATCAGGGTCTCGAGGGTGGTCTCGTCCCAGTAGAGATCGTACAGGTCCTGCTGCCCGTGCCCAGTCAGCACCGTCCAGGTCTGCGCGTGGTCGGTGGAGACCACGAGCTGGCCGGGCTCGTCGCCGGCGCGCGAGCAGGACCACAGCTTGGTGAAGCTGATGCCATCGTAGCCCGCGAAGTCGACGAACGGCCCGCACGCCGGGGCGTGCGCCACCTGCGGCGGCTGCTGCCAGAGGTCCCGTTCCAGGTAGCCATGGCCGTCCGCGTCGACACGGCCGGTCAGGAAGTTGTGGGATCCCCAGAGCGGGATCAGCGCGGTCACCTCGCGATGCTCCGCGCCCGGCTCCTCGGAGAGGATCCACTCGTTCCCGTTCAGGAAGCGGAAGCCGACATCGGTCCCGATCGCCCGCCGGATCGCGTTGAATGAGAGGACGTGGGCGTCGTCCGCGCCGATCGGCGTCCACGGATAGTCGGGCTGGGCGGCGGCGGGAGCGGCGGCGAGGACGGCCACGGCGAGGATGGCGGGCGCGATCGCGAGCCGGGCGAGAGCTAGGCACAACATCGGGCACCTCCTGGGCGGGCGCGCTCCGGCCGGCGCGCGGATACCAGAGATTATACCGTATCAACGCCGCCCGAGAAATTGGTTCCGCGCCGCCGCCGGCCCCGCGCGGCGTCACGCCAGCTCGGGTTCCGGAGCGTTGGCTGGCGCCGCCTGTTCGACGGCCCGCCGGCGCCGCGCGACGAGCAGGTAGATCGCCGGCACCACGCGGTCCGACACGGAACCATTCCGCCGACATCGTCGCCGTCGATTCGGCGCCCGGCGAACCTCGCCGGCAGATGATCATTCGTGTTTGTTTTCATTGACGGCCGGGGCCGACCGCGTCACGCTGATTCGTGCTGCCGCGTCGTTGACCGCCAACGGCTTCGCCGTGACACCATCACCGTCGCGAGGTCGGCCATGAACCGTCTCCGGGTGGCTTCCCCCGTCCTGCTCGCGCTCCTCGTGTTCGGCGCGTCGTCCCGGTCGTCCGGCGCGCCTCCCCCGGAGCCATTCGCGTTTCCCCTCGTCGATCACGGACGCGGCCTCAGGCTGCACAAGGAGATGTACCTCCTACCCTACACCTACGCGAATCTCTACCACGGCGCGGCGACCGAGGTCGCCTTCCAGCTGAGCGCGCGGCACGACCTCTTCGGCACCCCGCTCTACTTCGCGTACACGCAGATCTCGTTCTGGCAGGCCTACAACGCCGACGCATCGTCGCCGTTCCGCGAAACGGACTACAACCCCGAGATCTTCTACCGGCACCGGGAGTCCCGCGTGGGACCGGGATTCCTCGGCGTGGACGCGGGTGCCGAGCACGAATCCAACGGACAGCGCGTCCCGCTCTCGCGGAGCTGGAACCTGCTCTATGTGGCGCCCTTCTACCACGGCGACAACTGGCTGGCGTACTTGAAGCTGCGCTACCGGCTCCCCGAGGACGAGAAGGAGACGCCCGAGGACCCGCTCGGCGACGACAACCCGGACATCACGGACTACCTCGGTTACAGCGATATCCACCTCTACTACGCGCTGCCCCGTGGGCATCTGCTGCACTTCCTGATGCGCGGCTACATCGGCACGGACAAGGGGAACGTCAGCCTGAACTACAGCTTCCCGATCCCGGGCAATGCGGACTCCTTCCTCGTCGTGAGGCTGTTCAGCGGCTATGGCGAGTGCCTGGCCGACTACAACCGCTCCATCGACCGGATCGGCGTCGGTATCATGTTCAACCGCTAGGGGTCGGCCAGGTCCGCGTTCTTCGCCTGCTCGCTGGTCGTGCTCGTCACGACTGGCCTGGCCGGTCGTGGGGACGATTCGGTCAGCCTTGCCCTGAAGCTCGGGTCGTGGACCCCGGTTCCGCCGACCGGTCGACGGGCAGGAGGCGCGTGAGGCGACGCGCGCCTAACGTCCGCTCATGTAGCCCGCGAAGTCGACGAACGGCCCGCACGCCGGGGCGTGCGCCACCTGCGGCGGCGGCTGCCAGAGGTCCCGCTCCAGGTAGCCATGGCCGTCCGCGTCGACGCGGCCGGTCAGGAAGTCGTGGGATCCCCAGAGCGGGATCAGCGCGGTCACCTCGGGCTCAAGGTTGATCGCCACGATCCGCAGCGGCCCGCCATAACGCGAGCACGGCGGCTACCGGACGATGACGAGTTTCCTCGACGTCACGGCGCCCGCGCTCTCGAGACGCACCAGATAGACGCCCGCAGGCACCGCCCTTCCACTGCCGTCGCGCCCGTCCCAGCGCGCGCTGTGGCGGCCGCTCCCCTGCGGAGCATCGGCGAGTAGCGCGACCTGACGGCCGGCGATGTCGTAGACCGCCAGCCGCACCGTCCCCGCCGCGGGCAGCGTGTAGGCAATTTCGGTGCGCGCGCGTAGCGGATTCGGCCACGCGGGATCGAGGTGCGGCAGCGGGCCCAGCGGCCGGCCGCCGTCGGCGACGCCCACCGCAGCGTGAGCCGTGCGCAGATCGGCCTCGGCCGCTCCGTTTCCCGGGTGCGTGAGCCAGGGCGTATGGGGGAAGAACGGCGAGTCGGCAGCGATGCGCAGGCGCCAATGGTAGAGCGTCTCCGCGGCGAGTCCACCTGCGAGCGTGGCGAGGGGGACCGCGCTGCCGATGCCTTGCAGCGGCGCCCCGGTGTCGACGCTGCCGCCGGTCGTGAGCCCCGTGCCATCGAAGGGAACACCGGAGGGCTTCACCTCGGCCTCGAGCCGGACCCGGCCACGCCCGGCGGCGCTGCGGCCGAGCGCCTCGAGCAAGAAGGAGGCCGGAGAGTCGGACTCGCCCAGGAGCGCGATCAGCGCCGAGCCGTCGCTGCGCGCCTGGCGGGGCCGTCGATCGAGACCCCGGCCCTCGTTGCCGAGGAAGCACTCCGCGAGCCCCTCGTAACCCTGGTCCCCGGTGTAGCTGGGCGCACCGACGAGCACATCGCCGTACCCGTCGCCGTTCACGTCGCCCGCCGTCGCCACCGAGCTACCTAGGTCAGCATTCTGAAAGGTCCCCGGGGGGAGCCACGTGACCCAATCAGGTGCGACGCTCAGGCCGAGGGACGAACCGTGATAGACATGGACGCGACCATCGTTGATCGTGAAATGATCGTAGCCGAATGCGCCAACGATCACGTCAGAGTACCCGTCCCCGTTCAGGTCCCCGGCCGTCGCCACCGCAGCGCCGAAGAAAGCGTCTGCCTGATCGCTCTCGGCGGTCCAGGCGGGCGAGGAGGCGAGGCCGATGGACGAGCCGTGATAAACGAAAGCCCGTCCTTCGCGGATCTGCCCACCGTTGTACCACCAGGCTCCCACGATGACATCCGAATAGCCGTCGCCGTTCACGTCTCCAGCTGTCGCCACGGAGTGGCCGAATTGCGCTTCAGCCTGGTCGCCAGCCGCGGTCCAGGCGGGCGAGGCTGCGAGTCCCTCCGCCGAGCCATGGTAGACAGAGGCGATTCCCTCGACGCCGAAATCGGCACTGTACTTGTCGGCTCCGACGATGACATCGCTGAACCCGTCGCCGTTCACGTCGCCCGCCGTTGCCACCGAGGTGCCGAAGTAGGCTTGCGCCTGATCGCCCTCCGCGATCCACGCGGGCGAGGTGGCAAGCCCTGCGGCGGAGCCCATGTAGACGAACGCCGCCCCCTCATCCTCCTGACCGCTGTCGTAAGTCTGAGCGCCCACGATCACGTCGGAGTAGCCATCGCCGTTCACGTCCCCCGCCGTCGCGACCGAGCAGCCGAAGTAGGCGTAGACCTGATCGCTCTCCGCCGTCCAGGCGGGTGTGATCGCCAGCCCGTCAGGCGAGCCGAGGTAGACGAACGCCCGTCCCTCATCCTGCTGTCCCCCGTCGAACGCCCAGGCGCCGACGATCACGTCCGAGAAGCCGTCGCCATTCACGTCTCCCGCCGTGGCCACCGAGTTGCCGAAGTTGGCGCCGAGCTGGTTGCTCCCCGCGGTCCAATCGGGAGCAGAACCCAGGCCACTCGCCGAGCCGTGGTAGACGAAGGCCCGGCCTGCGTTCTCCTGGCCTTCGTCGAAGAGCCGAGCGCCGACGATGACATCGGAGTACCCATCCCCGTTGACGTCCCCCGCCGTCGCCACCGAGAAGCCCATGGCGGCGAGGTCCTGGTCGCCCTCCACGACCCAATGCGGCATGTCCAGCGGGTCTGCGAGTCCCCCGGCCGCGCCGTGATAGACGAAGGCGCGCCCCTCGTCGCTCTGCCCGTTGTCGTAGTTGTAGGCGCCCACGATCACGTCCGAGTACCCGTCGCCGTTCACGTCACCGGCCGTCGCCACCGAGGCGCCGAACTGGGCGCTGATCTGGTCGCTTTCCGCGGTCCACGCGGCCACGGTCGCAAGTCCCCCCACCGATCCCTGGTAGACGTAGCCCCGCCCCTCCGTGAACTGCCCGTTCGCGAAGTCCTTGGCGCCCACGATCACGTCCGCGTAGCCGTCGCCGTTCACATCGCCGGCCGTCGCCACCGCGCCGCCGAAGTGGGCGTCGGCCTGGTTGCTTTCCACCACCCAGGCGGCGGAGGCCGCCAGCCCGCTGGCCCCGCCGTGGTAAACGAAGGCTCGCCCCTCGTCGTTCTGCCCGCCCGTGAAGCTAGCAGCGCCGACGATCACGTCCCCATAGCCGTCCCCGTTCACGTCCCCCGCGCCGGCCACCGAGGAGCCGAAGGCGGCGGTCGCCTGGTCGCCCTCCGCTGTCCAGTTCGCGGCGAGGCCGAGGCCGCCGGCCGAACCGTGGTATACGAAGGCCCGGCCCTCGCTGCCCTGCCCGTTGCTGAAGCCCTGGGCGCCGACGATCACATCGCCGAACCCATCGCCATTCACGTCGCCGGCTGTCGCCACTGAGATGCCGAAGTTCGCGCCCGCCTGGTTGCTTTCCGCGGTCCAGTCTGCGGTGAGGCTGAGGCCGCCGGCCGAGCCTTGATAGACGAAGGCCCGGCCTTCGTTGTCCTCGCCGTTGTCGAAGAACTGAGCGCCGACGATGACGTCCGCGAAGCCGTCGCCGTTCACGTCCCCGGCCGTCGCCACCGCGCCGCCGAAGTTGGCGAACTCCTGATCGCTCTCCGCCGTCCAGGCGGGCGCAGGGCTGAGGCCGCTGGCTGAACCGTGATAGACGTAGGCTCGGCCCTCATTGGACTGCCCATTGTCGTAGTACCAGGCGCCGACGATCACGTCATCGTAGCCGTCGCCGTTGACGTCGCCGGCCGTCGACACGGCGTAGCCGAAGAGGGCCGTCGCTTGATCCCCCACCGCTGTCCAGTTCGGGACGACGCTCAGCCCGCTCGCCGAGCCGTGATAGACGAAGGCTCCCCCCTGCGCGCTGTTGTACCCCCAGGCCCCCACGATCACGTCCGAGTAGCCGTCCCCGTTCACGTCGCCCGCCGTCGACACCGAGCAGCCGAACAGGGCGCTAGCCTGATTCGGCTCCGCGGTCCATGCCGGCGAGGTCATGAGCGGGTCGATGGTGATCGGGTAGGCGGCGGACTGGTCGTGCACCACGATGGCAAGCTCCCTGCCTGCCACGACCAGCTCCGAGCGCAGGTCCACGCCCTCGGCGTCCCAGGCGTGCAGCTCGCCGTAGCGAATCAGGATGGCGCCGTGATCGTCGATGAAGTCGATCGCCCCGTCCCCGCGCGCGTCGGCTCGCAACCCGGCCGGGAAGCGGCCAGCGATCCGCAGCGGCCCTTCGCCCGCGGGCGGGCGTTCGATCGTGAAGCCCTGCTCGAGCCCCTTGGCCGTGTTCTCGTACCACTCGCTCCAACCGTCGCGCTGGTAGGTCACGCGGGCACCCGTGGACTCAGGCAATACAGGAGCGACCGCTTCCATCCGACCCGCCCGGCCGATGCCGCTCGTCTCCCAGGCGAAGCGCCAGGCGGGCACTTCGTCCTTCGCCGTACGGGGCAGTACCTCGATGCCGTTTTCGCCGAAGCGCGTGCTTAGGTTGTCGGCGCGGTTGGGCGCCTGGAGACCGGAGGCGGTCGGCGTCGCCGCGTACTCCTGGCGCGCTAGATCGGCGGTGACCACCTGCCACCAGATCGCGTCCACTCCTGCCGGGCGTTCGGTGGGAGCTGGGTCCGCAGGCAACGCGGCGTTCGCGCCGGCGGCGGCACCGGGTCCCGCTGCGGCGCTGCCGAAGAGGACGCCCGCGACGGCGATCGCCACGAGATCGACAGCCTTGCCGGTATGGATCGCTGCCGCGCGTCCAGCCCGCTTCGCGTTCATTGCTGACTCCGTCGTCCGGGACTTGGGGGATAGGACGATCAGACCAACGTTCCCGCAGGCCCTCCCCCTGCTCGCAACCGGCACGACGGCTTCTGATTTCCCGTTCGACCTCGTCGCGATCGGAACCCGCGCGGTGAAGGTAGGTTCGCTTCTTTCGAACGGCCAGCGAGGCCCATGGATCGAGTCGCACCGGCGTTCACGGACCGGCCGGAAGCTCCGGGCTGAAACTGCAATCTCGTTTCCGGCGAGCCGTTGACCAGTTCGCTCGATGAATGTCACGAGGATCAGGGACAGGGATTGAAGGGCCGATCCGCTCCTGCGGCCAGCCGTCCCGTGCCCCAGCCCGCCCATGTCCGCGCCGGCCACTGGGAGCCGGCAAGGGCCAGGCACATCGCGGCGATCGCGAGGGGGACTGTCATGTCAGCCTGGCGCAGGTCTCGATCACGGAGTGCGCGACCAGGTCCGGCGCCTGGATCTGCCGATCGACTGCGGACCGGAGACGAATCGCACTGCGGCAAGCTGACCCTGAAGGGGCTTGCGCTCACTTCGCGAGCCGGCACCCCAGCGCGATCGAGAAGTACTTCGACTCCTCGGTGTCCGCCCGCGACGTGAGCACGCACGGCGCCGTCGTGCCCACGACCGCGGCGGCGAGCCGCCCGCCGCCCAGGATCGTGGCGCCCTTGTAGAACACGTTGCCGGCCTCGATGTCGGGGAACAGGAGGCAGTCGGCCGCGCCCCCCACCGGCGACGCGAGACCCTTGATCGCGCACGCCTCGGGGCTGAGGGCCACGTCGAGGGCGAGCGGCCCGTCGACCGTGGCGCCCGCGATCTGGCCGCGGCGGTTCATCTGGGTGATGATGGCCGCGTCGACGCAGGCCGGCATCTTCGGGTTGACCTTCTCGGTCGCGGCGACGAGCGCCACCTTCGGGTCCTCGATGCCGAAGGCGTGGGCGGCATCGATCAGGTACTGCACGATCTGCACCTTGGTCGCGAGGTCGGGGTCCGGGATGATCGCGACGTCGCTGACGATCAGCAGCTTGCCGTGGAGCGCCTGGTAGGCCGGGATGTCGAGCACGGTGATGTGGCTGAGCACGGCCTTGGGCGGCAAGAGGCCCTGGTCCTTGTCGAGGATCAGGCGCATGTACTTCTCGGTGCCGATCAGACCCTTCATCAGCACGTCGGCTTCGCCCGCGCGCACCAGGCGCACGGCCTCGGCGCCCGCCTTCCCGTCGTTCCTCTCGTCGATGATCGTGAAGACGCCCGCGTCGAGCCCGTGCTCCCGGCAGAGGTCCTCGATGCGCGACCGGTCGCCGACGAGGGTGACCTTGGCGATGTCCTCGGCCGCGGCGCGCGCGGCGGCCTGGATCGTATTGGGGTCGTGGCCGGCCGCCACCGCGAGCCGGCGCGACGGCTGTCCCTTGGTCTCGGCGATGAGCTGGTCGAGGCTGCGGATGGCGAGCATGGTCGGCCTTTCGGTCACGCGCGCGTGTATTCCTTGACCGGCTCGCGGCCGTGGAGCACGCGCAGGGCCCCCATGGCCAGAGCCATCAGTTCGTTCTCGCCGGGGTAGACGCTCACGCCGCAGCCGAGCGGCCGGCAGCCCTCCTCGATGATCGCGACCAGCGCCTTGGCGCGGGCCAGGCCGCCGGTCAAGAGGACCCGATCGATCCGTTCACCAGCGAAGGCGGGCACGAGCGCGCAGATCGCCTTCGCGATCTGGTAGGCCATCGCCTCGAAGATCGGAACGACCGCGGGGTCCTGGTCGAGGTACCTCTGCTCCACGGCACGGAAGTCCGTCGTGCCCAGCAAATCGATCAGGCCGCCGCGGCCCTTGTTGAGCTTGAGCAGCTCCTCCCGGGTGTACTTGCCGCTGAAGCAGAGCCGGATCAGGTCGCCCACCGGCAGCGTGCCCGACCGCTGCGGCGAGAACGGGCCCTCGCCGTCGAGTGCGTTGTTGACGTCGCAGTAGCTGCCGTGGCGGTGGGCGCCGATCGAGATGCCGCCGCCCATGTGGGCGACGACGACGTTCAGGTGCTCGTAGAACGTCTCCCGGTCGTGAGCGAAGCGGTGGGCCGTCGCGATCTGGTTGAGCGCGTGGCTGATCGCTTTGCGGCGGATCTCCTTCAAGCCGGTGTAGCGAGCCCGCGCGTCCATCTCGTCGACCACGACCGGGTCCACGATGAACGCCGGCAGGTCGCGGCCGGCGACGAGCGCGCGGGCGATGAGCGCGCCCAGGTTCGAGGCATGGTCGCCCGCGGCGCCGGCGAGGAGGTCCTCGCACATCGCCTCGTTCACCGCGTAGGTGCCGTGCGGGATCGCGTGGACGAGGCCGCCCCGCGCGCTCACCGCGTCGAGATCTTCGAGCGAGAGCTCGTGGGCCGCGAGGAAGGTCTCGATCATCCGCTTCCGCATGTCGAACTGCGCCACGATCTTCTGGCCCTCGAACGGCTCGAGCTCCTCGGTGGAGTGCATCAGCTCCTCGGTCATCATCTCCTCGTCGCCCTCGTAGACCGCGAGCTTCGTCGAGGTCGAGCCGGGGTTGATCACGAGGATCCGCGGGCGGGGGAAGAAGGTGTCGCGCGGCGTGCGGGTCCAGTCGCCGAACCGCTGCAGGCGCAGGAGCGTCGCCTTGACGGCGAGCACGGCGTCTTCGGGCTCGACGTCCATCGGCAGGTCGACCCCGCGGAAGTGGATGCCGAACACGCAGCCGAACTTGTGGGCTTCGGGATAGCGGGTCGAGAAGAGGTGGAACAGGAGGTTTCCGGTGTCGAGGTTGGGCGTCACCAGGACGTTGGTGCCCGGGAAGCTCTCCGCTGCCATCCCCCCGCGCCGGTAGAGTTGCGCCGACCGCTTGCTCAAGGCGACGTTGATCTTGACCTCGCCCTCGATGTCGATCGTGCAGTAGCGCGCGCCGATCCGGCAGCGTTCGGCGAGCAGCTGCGGCAGGAGCCTGGACGCTCCCCGCACCAGTTCGGGCGACGGACCTTCGTCGCCGCCGCGGTTGGAGTAGCTCACGATCACGCCGTGGATCTTCGGCAGCTCCTCCATCGGGATCAGGTCGCGGGCCACCGCGCAGGTCCCGACCGCGCAGTGGGCCAGGATCTCGGGGTCCATGGTCGCGTTCACGCCCACGTCGCCCAGCACGAGGATGTTGTGGGGGTAGAGGTCCCGCGGGTGGTCGTCGGGCAGGACGATCACGCCCGCCTCGCAGACGACCGGGTTGGTCTGCATGACCCGGATCAGCGGCCGGAAGAAGTCGCGCGGCTCGTGCGTGGCTCCGCCGACCACGACGTCGCAGTGGCCCTCGCGCGCGGCCATGATGCCGAAGCCGGCCGGCGTGGCGACGAGGCGGCGGGCCTCCGCGAGGTCGTCGGTCAGACGCCGTTCGGCGGGCAGCTCGAGGACCGCCCGGGCCAGCTCCTCGCGCAACTCCACGCAGCGATCCAGCTCGCAGAAGGCGGACTCGTTCAGGGCGAACGCGATCCGGGCCGGCTCCACGTGCTGCAGGTGCTCGCGGATGACGGCCTCGACCTCGTCCCGGGTGCCGAGGAACACCGGGCGAGCGAAGCGCGGCAGCCGCAATGCGGCCTCCACGACGCGGGGGTCCCGGGACTCGATGAACAGGACCGTCGGCCGCTGCTTCATGACGGCCAGGAGTTCGCGGTCGAACGAGGCGCCGATATCGAACATGGGTCGCCGTCCTTTGGCAGCGGGCGCGCGGATCCGGCCGGGACCACCACCCGCGGCCAGCCGGAGTTCCTAAAGTGGTGCGCCCGCAGGGGGATTTCAAGCCGTTGCCGGCCGTCCGCCCTCGATGTTACCGTGGATCGCCGGAGGAGATCGAGAGATGATTGCTGCGATCGATATTGCGATAAAATTACTGGGACATGCCCCCGCGCGCTGGCTGCTCGTCGACACGGGACGCCAGCGATTGACGCTGATGCGCGGCGTGGCCCCCCAGGCTGACTGGCCGATCAGCACGGCGGCGGCCGGCCTCGACGCGCGCGAGAACAGCGGCGGCACGCCGCCCGGCGTGCACCGCATCGACCGCAAGATCGGCGCCGGCGCCGATCCGGGCGTGGTCTTCGTGGACCGTGAGCCGACCGGCGAGGTCTGGGACGGTCGCCCGGACCCTCGCGACCTCATCCTGGGTCGCATCCTTCCCCTCGCCGGCTGCCAGGACGGCGTGAACCGCGGCGCCGGCGTCGACTCTCTCGCTCGCTACATCTACCTGCACGGCACCAACCACGGCCACCGGATCGGCGAACCGTGCAGCCACGGCTGCGTCCGGCTGCGCCCGGCGGACGTGATCGAGGTGTTCGATCGCGTCGAGGCGGGCGATCCGGTCGTCATCGTCTGACCTGTCCGCGGGGCCGCCCTGACCGGGTCCGCCGGCGCCGGATCGCGCGCGCCTCGCCGCGGAACATTCGACAGCCGCCGTTCCCCGGGAGTAGAATGACGGCGACCGCCGATCGACCACCGCTCGCCGTGAGGACTCGCACCTTGTCGCGCCCGGTAGCGCCCGCCCTGTGCCTGCTCGTGTTCGCCCTGACCGGCGTCGCGGCGGAGGCCGCCGAACGACCGCTCTCGTTGCCGGAAGTCCAGCGCCTGATCGCCGTGAACCGCTATTCCTTCTCCGCGAAGCAGACGAAGGTGGCGGCACTGTACGCGACGGGTGCGCTCGAGCGGGACGGCCTCCGGTCACCGGAAGACCTGGACGAGTTGGAGGCCGACATCCCGGTGATCACCAGGCCGGCCGGCGTCCAGCTGCCGGACCGCTGGGACTGGCGCGAGGACGTCCCCGGGCTCCATCCCTTGGGCGTGACGCCGGTGAAGGACCAGGGGGCGTTCTCCTCGTGCTATGCGTTCGCCGGCGTGGCCCAGCTCGAATCCCACGCCCTGGTCGCGGAAGGAGTCCTGCTGGATCTGTCCGAGCAGCAGGTGGTGTCGTGCAGCCGCGTCGGCGGGGGCAGCGGCGGCTGGCATCTCGATGCCTACAGTGTCTTCCTGGCGCCGGGTTCGGTGACGGAGTCCTGCTTCCCGTACGAGGCGTATCCGATCGCCTGCGCGCAGGACGGATGCGCGCCGCAGGCCGCGATCACCGGCTTCAGCCGGGTGGACAGCGACGCGGAATCCGTCAAGTACGCCCTGATGGGCGGTCCCCTGTTCATCGCCATCGGCACGGGCGAGCTGTTCTATTTCTACGCGGGCGGGGTCTACGACGCCCAGGAACCGGAATCGCCGGCCGACCGCGTCCTGCATGCCGTCCTGCTCGTGGGCTGGGACGATACCCTGGAGCACGAGTCGGGTACCGGCGCGTGGATCATCAAGAACAGCTGGAGCGAGGACTGGGGGCTGGAGGGCTACGCGTACCTGTCCTACGCGACCACGTTCAGCGGCATGGGCCCGCGCCAGCTCCATTACGCGCCGTCCTCGGCGACGCCGCTCGCGCTGGCCGAACCGGAAGGCGCGCAGGCCTGGGCGACCGGCACCACCCGGATCGTATCCTGGATCACCGACCTGGTCCCGGCCCGCTTCGAGCTCGGCAGCGTGGCCGACGGCGTGTACGAAGCGCTGGACGTTGCGATCAACGGCGGCGAGCGGCAGACCACCGTGACGGTCCCGCCGACCGAGACCGCCGAGTTCTTCGTGAGGGTCACCGCCTACGCCGAGGACCAGACGGTCCTCGCGGTCGCCGAGAACCCGCGGCCGCTCACCGTCGTCGAGCACCGCGTCGCGTGGCCGCCGCACGGTGCGGTCTTCGCAACGCCGGATGGCGGCGGGACGGTCTGGGAACTCGTCGACGACGAGGCGGGCGGGAGCGTCGCGTTATGGAAGGACGATTCCGGCTGCCACGCGTCGCGCATGTCCGGTCAGGGCGTCCCGCTGTGGCCAGGCGGGACGATCGATCTGCCCGGGAGCGTCCGGGGCGCGGCCGTCGCCGACGGCATGGGCGGCATCTACTACGCGTACTTCGACTTCGCATCGACGAGCGCGTTCCTGTACCTCACGCGCGTCGCGGCCGACGGCCAGCGGCCATGGGGCGCCGGGGGCCTGCGCGTCGACAACGTCGGCGAGGGGCAGGAGTTCACGTCCGGCACGAGCGACACGCCGCTCGTGACGCGGTGCGCTGACGGCAGCGTGATCTGCGTGTGGAATTTCCAGTCCGGCTCGCACGAGACCGTCTATGCCCAGCGCATGGCGGCCGACGGCGCCAGGGTCTGGGATCCCGGCACGGCGCCCGGCGTCCGCGTGACGACGCGAAACCGAGCCGTACCGCTCGCGGCATGCCGGCTCCGAAGTGGCGATGTCGGCGTCGCCTTCAGCTGCGCGAGCGCCGGGTCTTACGATCGGCGCGACCTGCGCGTCCAGCTGCTCTCGCCCGCCGGCGAGCTGGTCTGGCAAGCCGAGGGCGTCCCGGTGCGGACCGACGTCGAAGGCGAGATCACCGGCGGCGGAGTCCAGCTCGCCGCCGGACCGGCCGACCGGACGGTCATCGGCTGGCTGGAAGCACGATCGCTCGGCCTGGACCTCCGGGCCCAGCAACTCGCGGCCGACGGCTCGCTGCAGTGGGGCGCGGAGGGCGTGCTGATCGACCGCGAGAACTCGACCCACGTCCTGTCGTTCGAGTTGCTCGAGGATCTGCGGGGCGGCCACCTGATCGCCTGGATCGACGAGACGCTGGGCTGGGAGCTCAGTGTCCGATCGCAGCGCATCGCACTGGACGGCAGTGTCCTCTGGGGTCCGGAGGGTGTCCTCGTGGCGGAGGCCTGGGGGATCTCCTTTCACGCCGCGACGAAGATCGCGGCGGTCGCCGATGGCGCGGGCGGCGCCATCGTGTTCTGGCCCGGGTGCGACGACGGCAACGTCACCAGCGTGCTCGCCCAGCGGGTCGACGCCGCCGGCGATCTCCGCTGGTGCGCCTGGGGCGAGCCCGTCGTCGTGGATCAGAGCGCGCGCATCCAGTTCCCGGCGGTCCATCGCGACCACGCCGGGCAGGTCAGCCTGGCCTGGGGATCCGATGCCTCGCCGGACGTCATGAACTACCAGCGACTGGCCGGCGACTTCCCGGCGCCGCCGCGCTGCGACGTGTCGGCGTTCCGCCTTCGCGGCGATGTCCTGACGCCGGCCGGCGGCCAGGTGGTCCGTGGCTGCCCCGGCGGCGACGCGGACGCGCTCGTCGTGGTGTGCGACTTCGTCGACGGCGACCTCGCCGGCGCGCCGAGCGTCCAGCCGGCCGACCTCGGCCTCGACACCTCGCGACTCGGCTTCGATGTCTGCGGCGCCTCGACCGAGGACGTGCCCGGAACAGCCGCCAACGGCTACCGGGTCACGCTGGTCCGCCGGGGCATCGTCGGCTGCAGCGGCTGCCTGGGCGACGGCTGCGATCCGGATCAAGTCGCCGCGGGACCGCTGTGGATCGAGTATCTGGGCGAGCGGCTCGACGCGGTGACGGGGCTGACCGTGCACAGCTACGACGTCAATGGCGATGGCGATGTCGACCTCGGCGAGATCGCGCGACTGGTCCGCAGGCTCGGCCGGTCGGCTGGGGAGCCGGGGTATCATGGGTGCTTCGACTTCACGGGCAACGGCACGGTCGATCGGGGCGACCTGATCCTGCTGATTCCGCACCTGGCGAGCTGCGTCCGGCCAGGCGGCGGGGCGGGCGAGCCACGGTTCCGTCCCGCCGGCGGCGAGGCCCTGGACGGCGACGGCCGGGTCGAGGTCATCGGGCAGACGGACGTACGGCCGACCGCGCCGGGGACGCCGACCCTGCGTGATCCGTTCCCCAATCCGTTCAACCCGGCCGCCACGATCGAATTCGCCCTGGCCGATCCGGGCCGGGTGACGCTGGCGGTCTTCGATATCTCAGGCCACCGAGTGAAGACCTTGATCGACGAGCGCCTCGACGCAAGCCGGGGCGGGTATCGCGTGGTCTGGCGGGGAGACGACGACGCGGGCCGGCCGGTCGCGAGCGGCGCCTATCTCGCCCGCCTGGAAACGGCCGGCGAATGCCTGACCCGGCGCCTGTTGCTCCTCAGATAGTCGGTGAGAACGCGACGCGGGGAACCGGCCGTCCGCCTCGCCGTCTCGACCGCCCGGGCGGTGGCTGCGCGGCGGTCCGATCTCGCGGGGTCCACCTGCCGTCTCCGGCCGCTGACCGCCGAGAAAAAAAAGTGCCGGTCGATCTTTTTCTTCAGTTGACATTCCCGTCGCCCGACATACATTCACGCCGCCACCACGGAAGGAGCCGGCCGGCTAACTGCCCGGACGGTGGCACTTTCGAGAGTTGTCGACAGGCATCGGCGGGGGTGGCTCGCCGAACCGCACCTCGGCACCGCATCGGTGACTGGCCCGATGCTTGCATGAGGACGGGCCTCACGCTCCGAGACTCGTGGAGGTGGACCGATGCAATTGGGTCCCCAGCCTGTGCTGAAGCTGCACGCGGCGCCAGAAATCGTCTTCCAGGAGGTGACGTCGGATCAGTCCGACGAGCCTCCGGTTACCAGCTCGGAGCCTCCGTCCCCGGAGGTCTCCGACCCACATCCCGCCGAGCTTCCCCTTCCTCCCTACTTTCTTCACCAGCGCTTGCCCCGCATGGGCGAGTCCACGCGCGCGTTCCGCCGGGCGCATTTCCCGGAGGCGACCGACGCGCAGTGGCACGACTGGCGCTGGCAGCTGCGCAACCGGATCCGCACGCTCGAGCAGCTCGAGTGCATGGTCGCGCTCGGCCCCGAGGAGCGGCGGGCGTTGCAGCCCGGCGGTTCGCTCCTGCCGTTCGCGGTCACCCCGTACTACATGAGCCTCGTCGACCCGGACGATCCCGAGCAGCCGCTGCGGCGCACGGTCATCCCGGTGCAGTCGGAGTTCCTGCGGACCTACGGCGAGGCGGACGATCCGCTCGGCGAGGACGGACACAGTCCGGTCGAGGGCGTCGTGCACCGGTACCCCGACCGCGTGCTGTTCCTGGTCCACGATTTCTGCTCCACGTTCTGCCGCTATTGCACGCGCTCGCGCGTGGTCGGCCAGGGAGAATTGCTCCCGAACCGCGAGCGGCTCCAGGCCGGGCTCGTCTACATCCGCAATCACCCCGAGATCCGCGACGTGCTCCTGTCGGGCGGCGATCCGTTGACCCTGGCGGACGACAAGCTCGACTGGATCCTCGGCGAATTGCGGCGCATCCCGCACGTCCAGTTCATCCGGATCGGCACGAAGGTCCCGACCGTGCTGCCCCAGCGCATCACGCCCGAGCTCGTGAAGATGCTGCGCAAGCACCACCCGCTCTTCATCAGCATCCACTTCACGCATCCCGACGAGTGCACGCCCGAGACCGTCAAGGCGTGCCGGCGCCTGGCCGACGCGGGCATTCCGCTCGGGTCGCAGACCGTGCTGCTGAAGGGCGTGAACGACGACGTCTCCGTGATGAAGTCGCTCATGCACCGCCTGCTGGTGATGCGCGTGCGCCCGTACTACCTGTACCAGTGCGACCCCATCTCGGGATCGGCGCACTTCCGGACGACGGTCGCGCGCGGTCTCGAGATCATCCGCGGCCTGCGCGGGTGGACGACGGGCTACGCCGTGCCTACCTATGTCATCGACGCCCCCGGAGGCGGCGGCAAGATCCCGCTGCAGCCGGATTTCCTGGCCGGCCGCGACGGCGACGACCTCTTGCTGCGCAACTTCACGGGCGAGGTCTACCGGTATCCCGACCCGCAGCCGGCGTAGGAGGCGGCGCGATGAAGATCGGTCTCACGTACGACCTGCGCGACGAGTACCTGAAGATGGGCTACGGCGAGGAGGAGACCGCGGAATTCGACCGCGCGTCGACCGTCGAGGCCATCGAGGGCGCTCTGCGGCGGCTCGGCCACCAACCGGATCGCATCGGACATGCGCGTCAGCTGATCGCCCGTCTCCTGGCGGGCGATCGCTGGAACCTCGTGTTCAACATCGCCGAGGGTCTGCACGGGATCGGCCGCGAAGCTCAGGTGCCGTGCCTGCTCGACCTCTACGACATCCCATACACCTTCAGCGATCCCATGGTGATGGCGCTCAGCCTCCACAAGGGGCACACCAAGCGCGTGCTGCGCGACGGCGGCCTGCCGACGCCGGCCTTCGCGGTCATCGATGACCTCGCGGCGCTCGCAGGCCTCGACCTGCCCTTCCCGCTCTTCGCCAAGCCCGTGGCCGAGGGCACCGGCAAGGGGATCGACGCCCACTCGGTCCTGCAGACCGCCGAGGAGCTGCACCGGCGGTGCGCCCTGCTCCTCGAACGGTACCGCCAGCCCGTGCTCGTCGAGCGCTATCTGCCCGGACGCGAGTTCACGGTCGGGATCGCCGGCACCGGCCCGCGCGCCGAGGTCCTCGGCACGCTCGAGGTCGTGCTCCTCGAGCATGCCGAGGCCGGGTCCTACGGCTACGAGAACAAGGAACGCTGCGAGGAGCTGGTCGAGTACCGGCCGGTCAGGCCCACGGACCCCGTCGTGCGGGCGGCCGAGGCGACGTCGCTGGCGGCCTGGCGCCTGCTCGGTTGCCGGGACGCCGGCCGCATCGACCTGCGCGCCGACGAGCGCGGCGAACCGCAGCTCATGGAGCTCAATCCCCTGGCCGGCCTGCATCCCGAACACTCCGACCTGCCCATGATCTGCACCGCCTTCGACGTCACGTACGACACGTTGATCGGCCGCATCGTCGCCTCGGCCGCCGAGCGTCTCGATTCGACGCCGGCCGCCTAGGAGGTGACGCCCCGTGGGCGTCTGGGTGCTCCACAACCGGATCCCGCTCGAGGCGAGTCCCGACGAGCGGGACGTCCTCGTCCAGGCGGCGGCGGTGGCCGCGGCGCTGCGATCGCTCGGCCACGCGGTCACGGTCACGGACGTCGGTCTCGACCTCGCCGACCTGGCCGCCCGCCTGCGTGCGGACCGGCCCGCCGCCGTCTTCAACCTCGTCGAGAGCCTCGAGGGACACGGCCGCCTCATCCACGTGGTTCCCGCCGTGCTCGACGCGCTCGGCGTGCCGGTGGTGGGCTGTCCCACCGAGGCGATGTTCCTGACCTCCCACAAGCTCCTGACCAAGGGATTGCTTCGCCGCGCAGGCCTGCCGACCCCGGACTGGCTCCTGCCGGAGGGCGCCGTGGCGGGCATCGCGCGCGGAGGCGGCTCGGGGTCTTGCGACCGGTGGATCGTCAAGTCGGTCTGGGAGGACGCCTCGCTCGGCATGGACGACGCCGCCGTCGTCGACACGGCGGAGGCGGCCCGGGACCTGCTCGCCCGCCGCGCCGGCACGCCCGGCGACCCCTGGTTCGCCGAGGCCTTCATCGAGGGCCGGGAGTTCAACCTGGCCCTGCTCGATGGTCCGGGCGGCCCGCAGGTGCTGCCGCCCGCCGAGATGCTCTTCGAGGACTACCCGGAGGGCAAGCCGCGCATCGTGGGTTACGCCGCGAAGTGGCACCCGGAGTCGTTCGAATACTCGCACACCAAGCGGACGTTCGATTTCGGTGGGGCCGACGCCGACCTCGTGGCGGACCTGACCCGGCTCGCCCGCGAATGCTGGGACCTCTGCGGGCTGCGCGGCTGGGCTCGCGTGGACTTCCGGGTCGACACGGTCGGCAACCCCTGGATCCTCGAGGTCAACGTCAACCCGTGCCTCGCCCCCGACGCCGGGTTCGCGGCGGCGCTCGCGCGCGCGGGCCTCTCGTTCGAGACCGCGATCGCGCGGATCCTCGCCGCCGCGCCGCCGCCGATTTCCGCGGCGGCGGCTCGCCGGCGGGACTCGTGAAAGGAGCGTCCGGATCGTGAGTGATGCGAACCTGCGCGACGACGTGCGCGCGACCGATGTGGCGGCCGTGCGCGACCTGGTGGCGGCCACGGGGTTCTTCAACGACGAGGAGATCGCCATCGCTGCCGAGCTGGTCCAGGAACGCCTCGACCGCGGCGAGGCCAGCGGCTACGAGTTCCTCTTCGCCGAGCGCGACGGCCGGCTGGTCGGCTACAGCTGCTATGGCCGGATCCCCTGCTCGTCGGTGAGCTGGGACCTCTACTGGATCGCGGTCCACCCCGATCTGCAGGGCTCGGGATTCGGCAAGCGGCTCCTTGCCGACACCGAGGATCGCGTGCGCGCGGCGGGCGGCCTGGCCGTCTACGCCGAGACGAGCGGGCGCGCGCAGTACCGGTCGACCCGCGGGTTCTACCTGCGCAGCGGCTACGCCGAGGGCGCCGTGTTCGCCGACTTCTACGCCCCCGGCGACGCGAAGTACGTCTTCGTCAAGCGGCTGGACCGCTGAGCCGTGTCTCGGCCCTGGCTGCACTTCGTCGGCGTCGCCGGCAGCGGCATGAGCGCGCTCGCCCAGTTCCACGCCGGGCGGGGCGGGCGGGCGACCGGCAGCGACCGCGCCTTCGACCACGGCGAGCATCCGTCGATCCGCACGGCCCTCGAGCGCGCCGGGGTCGAGATCGTGCCGCAGGACGGCTCCTGCCTCGCGCCGGCGTGCGCGGCCGTGATCCTGAGCACCGCCATCGAGGATTCGATCCCGGACGTCGCGCGGGCCCGGGCGCTCGGGATCCCGCTCAAGCACCGCTCGGACCTGCTCGCGGTCTACGTCGCGCAGCACCAGACCATCGCCGTCACCGGCACGAGCGGCAAGTCGACCGTGACGGCGCTCGTGTGGACCATCCTGCGCGCCGGCGGCCGCGACCCGCGGCTCTTGACCGGCGGCCCCGCCGCGGCGCTGGAGGCCGAGGGCCTCCTGGGCAACGCGTGGGGCGGCACCGGGCCCGACCCCGCCTTCCTCGTGATCGAGGCCGACGAGAGCGACGGCTCGGTCGTGCGCTACCACCCCTGGGCGGGCGTGGTCCTCAACCTCGGCCGCGACCACAAGGAGCCGGTCGAGGTCGCGGCGATGTTCAGCGAATTCCGCCTCAACTGCAGCGGACCGTTCGTCGTCGGCGAGGACCGCAACCTCGACTTCCTGCGACCGGGCGCCGTGACCTTCGGCCTCGGCGAACGCGCCGACGTGCGCGCCACCGACGTCGCGCTCGGGCCCCACGGCGTGGCGTTCACCGTAGAGAAGCGGCGATTCACGGTGCCGCAGCCGGGGCGCCACAGCGTGCTCAACGCGGCGGCGGCGATCGCGACCTGCCGCGCGGCCGGCGTGGATCTCGACGAGATGGTCGCGCCGCTGGCGACGTTCGCGGGCGTGGCTCGCCGGTTCACCTCGCTCGGCACGGCCGGCGGCGTCGAGGTGATCGACGACTTCGCGCACAATCCCGACAAGCTCTCGGCCGCCCTGGCCGCGGCGCGCGACCGTCTCGGCGGCGGGACCGGACGGGTGCTTGCGGTGTTCCAGCCGCACGGGTTCGGGCCGACGCGCTTCCTGCGAGACGACCTCGTGGCGACGCTCGCGGGGGCCCTGCGTCCCCAGGACGTGCTCTGGCTGCCGGAGATCTACTACGCCGGCGGAACCGTCACGCGCGACATCTCCAGCGCCGACCTGGCGACGGCGATCAGCGAGCGCGGGCGCGACGCGCGGTTCCGCGCCGAGCGCGACGCGCTGCCGGCGATGATCGCCGCCGAGGCCCGTCCGGGCGACCTCGTCCTGGTGATGGGTGCGCGCGATCCCGCGCTCACGGAGTTCGGCCGCGCCGTGCTCGCCGCCCTGGCGCGTCGGGCGCCCTAGGCGTCGGGACGCTCGCCGCCGGCGGGAGCTACCGGCGGGCTTCGACCGGCGACGCTTCGATGAGTTCGCTGCTGGGCGCGCAGCCGCGGCGATCCATGAAGAGATTGGAGCCGGGAACCGCCTTGGCCAGGTGCTTGACCTCGGCGCAGACGCTGGCGACCTCGAGGTAGCGCGTGAAGTTGTAGCGCTGCAGGCGTACCCCGCCCATGCTGATCGCGGCCAGGGGGAACCGGACGAGGTGGCCCAGGCGATCCTCGCCCTCGATGTAGCCGCGTTCCGCGTCCTCGTCGCGGTAGAAGGCGGGCGCGCCGAGATCGAACTGCCGCACGATCTCCGCGCCCAGCGCCTCGGCCTTGGCGGCATCCACCATCAGCACGAAGTCGTCGCCGCCGACGTGGCCGAGGAAGCCCTTGCCGCCGCAGACGGTCCGGATCGCCGTCTGCAGGGTCTCGGCGGTGAAGAGCAACAGGTCGTCGCCGTCGCTGAAGCCGTAGTGGTCGTTGTACGCCTTGAAATTGTCCAGATCCGCGTAGAGCACGGTCTGGTCCAGCTTCTGGTCGATGGCATCCTGGATGGTGGAGACGATCGTGTTGTTGCCAGGCAGGTGCGTCAGCGGATTCGCGTCGATCGCGATCTCCTCGAGACGGGCCACCTCGAGCAGCAGCCGGTGCAGGCGGATGTGCGTGCGCACGCGGGCCAGGAACTCGCTCAGGTGACAGGGCTTGCTGATGTAATCGACCGCCCCCGCCGCGTAGCCGCGGTCGATCGCCTCGCTGGTGGGATTGTCGGTGACGAAGATCACCGGCACGTTGATCAGCCGCGCGTCCTGCTTGAGCTGCTCGCAGAGCGCGAACCCGTCCATGCCCGTCATCTTCACGGTGATCAGGAAGAGGTCCGGCACGTCGGCCTCGACCCGCAGCAGGGCCTCCTCGCCGCTGCCCGCGGTCACGATCTCGAAGCCTTGCGACCTGAGCGTGGCGGCGTGGACGCGGAGATCCTGGTCCGCGTCGTCCACGATGAAGATCCTGGGTTTCGGCTCTTCCAAGCGCTTCGACCCCTCGGCGGCAACCGGTGACCTCGCCATCCCGGACAGAAGACGGCTCCTGCCTCAGGTATCGGCAGGAGCCGCGGGGAGTTGAGCCGGGAATGGCCGGGACATCAGGTTTGGTAGGGCGTCCTGGCCGCCTTGGCGGACTTCTCCTGGCGCGCCTTCCAGATCAGCCAGATCCCGAGACCCACCAGGCCGAGCGGCCACCACTCCTCGAGCCAGCTCAGGTCGAACTCGAAGCGGGTGTGCGCCACCAGGAGCAGCCCGAGGATCACCAGGAGCACGCCGCCGAACATCGAGCCGCCGGTGCCGGGAAGCTCGATGGTCTCGGGAAGGGCCTCGCTGCCGAAGCCGTCCAGCGCCCGGTTGACCGCCTGGGCCCGCCGGACGGCGTCGATGATCGCGTACACCCAGGTGAATCCAATCCCGAGGCCCAGCAGCGGCTCGATCCCCCTGACGTCGCCCCCGGCAAGCACGGTGATGATCCCCGCCAGGATGAGCGCCAGGGTGATGGCATGGCGGTAGTATCCCACGTAGAGCTGGCCGACCCCGGGGAAGACGCCCGAGAGGAAGCCCGCGAGGAACGGGATCTTGTAGGGCAGATCCCGGCGGCGCGCTTCCGCCGCGGATCGAGGGGCCGTCGATCCCGGCTCGACGATCTGCGGCCGGGGCTCGGTCTGGTAGGTGTCGTTCTGCATGGTCAGTCTCCTTCTCGATGGCGACCTCGCGGTCGCCCGTCAGGCCACGGTCCCGGCCGGGCCTAGGGATTCGTCGTCGTATCGCTCGCCTCGTCGCGGTCCAGCCGATCGCGCAGGGCGTCCGCCAGGGCGCTGAACCTCACCTCGAACGCAGCCAGCCCGGTCCGCGCCCACGCGACCGCCGGCTCCAGGTACTCGCGGCCCGTTGCGGCGGCGGCGGCGGCCGCGCGTCCGAGGCGCGCGTTCGCTTCCGGCACCACGCCGGCGCCGGCCTGGACGATCGCGTCCGCCCGACGCGACGCGGCCTCGGGCGCCAGGGGGCTCCAAACCAGCAGCGACACCAGCGCCGCCGCGGTCCAGGCCGCTTCCAGGGCGAACCGCGGCCGGCCCCACGCCTGCCGTAGCCCGGCCTGGAGGCGGATCGCCAGATCTTCGAGCCTCGCGACCAGCCGGCTCGTCCGGCGCGCCGCGCGCGGCCTGCGCCGGCTCGTCTGGTCCAGGACCCGGGCCGTGAACGACGGACCCGGCTCCCGTTCCGCGAGCGAAGGCAGCATCGGCTGCAACCGCTCGAGGATGGTCGCCAGCTCGCGGCACGCCGCGCAGTGCGCGAGGTGGCCGGCCAAAAGCTCCGCGTCCAGCCGGTCGAGCTCTCCGTCCCACCGCGCGCCCAGCAGCACCTCCGATCGCCCGCAGGCTCGGCCGCTGGTGCGGTCGAGGATGCGGCGCGTCAGGTCCGGATCGGCGAACCGGCGCTGGCGCTCGCGGGGATCGAAGGGGTTGCCGTTCACCGCGCCGCCTTCGCGTCCGGGCCTGGCGCGATCAGCCCGGCCACCACCTTCGCCAGCTCGACCCGCGCCCGGCTGCACCGCGACTTCACGGTCCCGATCGGCAGGTCGAGCATGGTCGCCATGTCCTCCAGGGTCAGCTCCTGGATGTCCTTCAGCAGGATCGCCTCGCGGCTGATCGGGCTGAGTCGCTGCATCGCGCGCTCGAGGACGTGGCGCTGGTCCTCCTGATCGATCCCGGCGTCGGGCCGCCTGCCCGGGTCCGCGAGCGTGAACAGCTCGTCGGCCGGAAGGTCCTGTGCGGGAGGCCGCGCCTTGCGGCGCCGCAGGTGGTCCAGGCAGGCGTTGCGCGCGATCTGCAGCAACCAGGCGCCCAAGCGCTCGGGTTCGCGGCAGGTGTCCAGCCGTCGCCAGACTCGCACGAAGACTTCCTGTGCCACGTCGAGAGCCTCCTCCTCGCTGCCCGTGTAGGTGTACGCCACGCTGCAGACCCTGGCCTGGTATCGAGAGACCAGCTGCTCCCAGGCCAGCTCGTCGCCGCGGCAGCAGCGTTCGTGCAGGATCCGGTCGTCCATCGTCTCGCTTCCGGGCTCGGTCCGCCGCGTCCGGGGACCGCTGGTCTCGCTCGCCACCCGCGCACAAAGGAGACGCGCCGGGGTTCGCCCGGGTTCGGTCGTCTCGGAAAAAATCTTGCAACTGCGTGCCGCTGGCGGCGTAAATCGCGTGTCTGCGGGCCGTCGACGGCCCGCTGTCATCTTGTGCCAGCGCCGCCAGCCCTGCAACCGGAGAGGTCGATCCCCTATGCTCCGGCCCCGCCGTCTCGTCGTGGCGACCCTGCTCGTGACCGGGTCGCTCGCCGCGCCCGCCTTCGCCGCGTTCGAGCAGGCGTTCGACCCCGCCGGCACCGGCCCGCTCTACCCCGCCATCGCCGACGGCCGGGTCACGCCCGTCCCGAGCCTGACCGCCTGCCGGCTCGCGCCGGGCGAGACTGTCGTCGTCGACGGCCGCCTCGATGACGCCGTCTGGACTCGCGCCGAGGCCGGCTTCGGCCTGGTCCGCCACGAGCCGGATCGCTGGGGCCAGGTGTCGGTAGAGACCGTCTTCAAGGTCGCCTACGACCTGGACGCCATCTACTTCGCCGCCGCCTGCTGGGAGGACGACATGAGCCGGGTGGCGCGGCGCCTCGCCCGGCGCGACAACATCCAGAGCAGCGACTTCGTCAGCTTCTACATCGACCCCTACCACGACCGCCTCACCGGCTACAACTTCCGCATCACCGCCGACGGCGTGAAGGCCGATCACTACCTCTACGACGACGTCGAGCGCGACACCGACTGGGAGGCGGTGTGGGACGCCGAGACCTGGGAGGACGACCGCGGCTGGTACGTGGAGGTGCGCGTCCCGTTCCAGGCCATCCGGTTCAGGCCTGCCGCGTCCATGACCTGGGGCCTGCAGTTCTACCGCTGGTTGCACGGCCGCGGCGAGGACACGGGCTGGGCCACCTGGGACCGGAACGAACAGGGCTTCGTGAGCCGCTGGGGCACGCTCACCGGGATCGACGGCGTCACGAATCCGCGCCGGCTCGAGGTCCTGCCCTACGTGGCGGGCGGGCTCGTGGACGAGGCGGACCCCGCCGACGAGGACGAGTCGTTCAGCCGCTACTTCAACTGGGGCGCCGACTTCAAGTACAACCTCACGAGCGCGCTCACGGCCCAGGCCACCGTGCAACCCGACTTCGGCCAGGTCGAGGCCGACCCGGCACTCTTGAATCTTTCGCCGTTCGAGACCTTCTACGAGGAGAAGCGGCCGTTCTTCGTCGAGGGCGCCCGCTTCTTCACGCACCCGCAGTTCAACCTCTTCTACTCGCGCCGCATCGGCACCGGCGACACGGGCAGCCGCATCCGCGCCGCGGGCAAGCTCACCGGCAAGATCGGCGGCCAGACCACCGTGGCGGCCCTCGGCGCCTTCACCGACGTCGCCCCGGCGAACCGCGCGCACAATCCGTTCGTCCGCGGCGGCCAGGAGACCGGCTACGGGGTCCTGCGCCTCGCGCGCGACCTCGACCGCGGCAACCACCGCGTGGGCCTGATGGCGACGGGAGTCTGGCGCCGGGACACCGGCCGCACCGACCCCGTCGTCGCGAACGGCCATCGCGACGCCTACAGCGGCGGCATCGACTGGAACTTCAGCTTCCTGGACAAGGCCTGGGGCGTGGCGGGCAGCACGGTCGGCACGGTCCTCGACCCGCATCCGGTCCGGGACGACCCCACGGTCGCGCACGACGCGGTGTCCGGCACCGCCGGCAATCTGGTGCTGAGCAAGACGTCCGGCGCGTGGCGCGCGCAAGCGTCGGGCAGCTGGGAGAGCGATCGCTTCGACCCCAACGACCTCGGCTACCTGTCGTCCAACGATGAGATCACGACCAACGTCTGGGTGCAGCACCGCTACGACGCCGAGGGCCGCGACAGCCTGCTGAAGTCGTCGTACCCGTTCCTGCAGGTGTGGCGGAACTGGCTCTACGGCGATCAGCGCCGCCTGACCGCGACCACGGGCGACGAGGTCTGGGCGCACGGCAAGGGGCACCGCCAGGACACCGGCGTGTACGCTGAGTGGTACCTCCAGACGCACTCGTACTGGAACCTGACGCTCGCTCTCGAACACGGTTTCGAGAGCACCTCGAAGTACCTGACGCGCTCGTTTGCCGGCGAGCGCGGCCCCCTGATGACGTCGAAACCGTACACCGGGACGTTCATCTACCTGCAGACCGACTGGCGCCGCGACCTGGTCCACGAGGGCGAGGCCCGGTACATCGTGAACGAGGTCGGCTCGCAGGTGTGGGAGCTCGAGTACGGCATCCAGTGGAACGCTGGCCGCCACCTGATCACGCAGCTGGACCTGTCGTACGAGGACCACGACGAGGATGCGCAGTGGCTCGACAACCTCGCCGACCCGGACACGGGCATCGACGGTGTGGCCTATGTCTTCGGCCGGCTCCGGCAGCAGATCGTCGACGCCACGCTGCGCGCGAGCTGGCTCTTCGACCGCGACCGCTCGCTCGAGCTATACCTGCAGCCGTACCTCACGACCGGCGAGTACGCGAGCCCGCGCTACCTCGCCCGGCCCGACTCGCGCGACCTGCGCCCCTACGTCCTCGACGCGAGCCAGTATGACTTCGACTTCGCCGCCCTGAACCTCAACCTGGTCTGGCGCTGGGAGTACCGGCCGGGATCGACGATCTTCCTCGTCTGGACTCATGGCCGCACGACGTACGACGAGCGCCAGTTCCACGGCGCGGTGGCCGATTTCGAGGGCGGGCTCGGGCCGGGCCGGCTCTTCGACCAGGAACCGCGGAACACGGTCCTCGTGAAGGTGAACTACTGGTTCTCGATCTAGCCGGCGTGACGGATTCCATCCGCGCCGAATATCTGGTATCATCACAGGGTCGTCCACGTGGGCCGGGTGGGGATACGCCGCCGCGCACCGGGTCCCGGCCCCGCCAACGAGGATCGGGGGATCCCATGGACAGCCCGCTCGCCCGCTCGCGCTTCGTCCCAGCGCTGCTCGCGCTGCTGCTCGGCGCCTCCTCCGCCGCCGCCGCCGACTGCGTCGACCACACGACCGCTCTCCGCTGGAGCGCCAGCACCATCCTGCCCGACTCGACCGCGCTCGATCTGGCCGTCCACCGGGGCTGCTTCCTGGTAGCCGGCGGGGCGTCGGACCTGCTCGTCCTGGAGCCGTCCGCGACGGGCGCTCCGGAGATCGTCGCCCAGCTCCCGCTGCCGGGCGAGGCGGTCGCGATCGACGTATCCGGCGATCTCGCCTTCGTCGGCTCCCGCGTGGCGAACCGCGTGTCGGTCGTCGACGTGAGCGATCCCCTGGCGCCCGTCCTGCTGGGATCGACGCCGGTCTCCCTCGCCGAGGATCTGGTCGCGGTCGACGGGTGCGTCTGGGTGTGCGCGGACCATTCGCTCGTCGTGTTCGACGTCGCGGACCCGGCGGCGCCGATCCCGGTCGACACGCTGGCCATCCATTATCCGCAGCGCGCGATCCGCGACGGGGACGTGGTCTGGGTCGGGGGCGGCAGCGCCCTGGTCGCCATCTCGGCGGCCGACCCGGCGCAACCGGCCGTCCTGTCCGAGCTGGCACCCGGCCTCGACTGGGCGCAGCTCGCGCTGGCCGGCGACTACCTGTTCGCCGCCGTCGGCGCCTGGGGCCTGCGGATCTTCGACGTCGCCGATCCCGGGGCGCCGGCCGTGTCCGGCAACCTCGACACGGGATTCGGCGTCGGCGTGGCGGTCGCGGACGGCGTGGCCTACGTGGCCGACAGCGACGCCCTCGTGGTCTGCGACGTCGCCGATCCCGCGGCGCCGCACGAGCTGCGCCGCCTGCCGATGCAGCTGTCCGACCAGGTCTGGCTGGAGGGCGACCGCCTCTACACGGGCGGCGAGTACCTCCGCGTACTCGACGGTCTCGCGGCCGACCCGCCGCCGCTGGGCAGCCGCCGCTTCCTCGCCGGCACGGGCTACGGCGCGGCCGTCACCGGCACCGTCGCGCTGGTCGCCGCGTACGACGGCGGCCTGCACGTGCTCGACGTGAGCGACCCCACGGCGCCTGGACTCTTCCCCACGATCCCGCTCACCGACTGGGTGTCGGACGTGGCGGTCGACGCCGACGGCAACGTCTATGCCGCGGCCTGGCGCTACGACGGGGTCCACGTGCTCGACGTCGCCGATCCCCACTCGCCGCTGGAGATCGGGTTCCTGCCCACGCCGGCCCACGTCATCGAGGCGCTGGCCGTGGCCGGCGACCGCCTCTACCTGGCGACGGGCATGGGCGGCGCCGACCTGGTCGTGGCCGACATCGCCGACCCGACGCAGCCCGCCGTGGCGGCGACGGCCAACACGCCGTACTCCGGCGAGGCCGTGGCCGGCGACGGCGACCTCATCGCCCTCGGGTGCACGAGCTCGCACCTGGTTCTTTTCACCTTCGCCGCGCCCGGCTCGCTCCTGATGCGTGGCGAACTCGCCTTCGCGGGCCGCATGGTCGCGGGCGTCGCCGTCACGGGCAAGACCGTCTACGTGGCCATCGACGGCTACGGGGCGTTCCCCAGCGGCGTGGCGGTGGTCGACGCCGCCGATCCCGACGCGCCGGTGGCGGTCGGCTTCGTCGAGACCGTCGGCAGGCCGTTCCGGGTCGCGGCCCACGATGGCTGGGTGTACCTGACGGGCGAGGCCGTGCACGTGATCGACGCCCGCGATCCGGCGGCGCCGGTCGTGGTCGCGAGCCTGCACACCGACTACGATTGCCGCGCCGTGGCGGTGGGGTCGGGACGCCTGGTCGCCGCGGACGAGTACGCGAATGTCACGGTCTCGCTGCCGCAGTGCGTCGGCGTGACGGACGTCGCCCCCGCTCGTTCGCCGCGCGCGGCGGCCGTCTTGCTGTCGCCGTATCCCAACCCGTGCAACCCGCAGGCGGTGATCGCCTTCACGCTCGCCGCGCCCGGCCCGGCCCGGCTGACCCTGCACGACGCGCGTGGTCGGCTCGTCGCGCGCCTGTGCGACGCGACGGTGGCGGCCGGCCGACACGCGTTCACCTGGACCGGGCGCGACGCCGCCGGCCGGACCGTGGCCTCGGGGATCTACTTCGCGCGGCTGGTAGCGGGGGGTGCGGTGCAGACGCGGGCGGTGAGTTTGGTGCGGTGACCGCCGGCGGCGCCGACACCGACGTGCGGTCGACGCCGACCAGGCCGGCCCGGCGACCGCTCGCGACGTCGGCTCAGGCGATGTTGGTGTAGACCGCCTGGACGTCGTCGTCGTCCTCGATGCGGTCGAGCAGCTTCTCGATCTCCTGCATCTCGGCCTCGCTGCACTCCTGCGGGCTTTGCGGGATGCGTTGCAGGCCGGCCTTGGCGACCTCGACCCCCTGCGCCTCGAGCGCGTGGGCGAGGCTGCCGAAATCGGTGTAGTCGCCGTAGACGTAGAGCGTGCCCGCGTTCTCGACCATCTCCTGCAGCCCGGCGTCGATCAGGGCGAGCTCCAGCTCGTCAAGCGCCACGCCTGCTGGTCGTGCGAACTCGAACACGGCCTTGCGGTCGAACAGGAACTCCAGCGAGCCGGTGGGCAGCAACTGGCCGCCGCACCTGTTGAAGTAGCTGCGGACGTTGGCGACGGTGCGGGTGGTGTTGTCGGTCGCGCATTCGATGAAGATCAGCACGCCGTGCGGCCCCTTGCCCTCGTAGTTGATCTCGGTGATGTCGGCCGCGTCCTTGCCGCTCGCCCGCCTGATCGCCGCCTCGATGTTGTCCTTGGGCATGTTCTGGGCCTTGGCGTTCAGGATCGCGGTGCGCAGCGGCGCGTTCATCTCCGGATCCGCTCCGCCCTTCTTCGCGGCGACGGTGATCGACTTGGCCAGCTTCGGGAAGAGCTTGGACATCTTGTCCCAGCGCTTCTCCTTGGCGGCGCGGCGGTATTCGAAGGCACGGCCCATGGTTCTCGTCCTCGTGTCGTGACGGCCGCTCTCGCACGGGTGGGGAGGATGGCGAGGCCCGCTCCGGCGTCGTTCCCGGCGCAGTATCGGGGAGAGCGGCCCGGCTGTCACGCGGGATCGTGCGCCGCCGGGGCGGGTCACCCCAGCTCTTTCTCCAGCGCCGACATCGTCTGGTGCGCGTCGCCGAAGAGCATCCGCGTGTTCTCCTGGTAGAACAGCGGATTGTCCACGCCGGCGTATCCGGCGGCGCGGCCGCGCTTGAGCACCACGACGCGCCTCGCCTTCCAGACCTCCAGCACCGGCATCCCCGCGATGGGGCTGTGCGGATCGGTCTGCGCGCTGGGGTTGACGATGTCGTTGGCGCCGATGATCAGGACGACGTCGGTGTCGGGGAAATCGCCGTTGATCTCGTCCATCTCGAGGACGAGGTCATAGGGCACGCTCGCCTCGGCCAAGAGGACGTTCATGTGCCCGGGCAGGCGGCCGGCGACGGGGTGGATCGCGAAGCGCACCTGGATGTTCCTCGCGCGCAGCCGGTCCGTCACCTCGTGCACGGAGTGCTGGGCGCGCGCCACGGCCATGCCGTAGCCCGGCACGATGATCACGGTGCGGGCGTCCAGCAGCTCGCGCGCGGTCTCGCCGACCGTGATCTCGTGGACCTCCCCGCCCGCCGCGGCCGCCGCGCCCGCCGCGGCCTGGCCGCCCCCGTTCGCGCCGAATCCGCCGAGGACGACGCTCCAGATGCTGCGGTTCATCGCGCGGCACATGATGTAGCTGAGGATCGCGCCGCTCGATCCCACGAGAGCGCCCGTGACGATGAGCGCGTCGTTGGCGAGCATGAAGCCGGCGGCGGCCGCGGTCCAGCCGCTGTAGCTGTTCAGGAGCGACACGACCACGGGCATGTCCGCGCCGCCGATCGCGAGCACCAGGTGCGCGCCCAGAATCAATGCGATCACCGTGGCCGCGACGAGCGCGCCGAGCGGCTCGCCGTTCCGCTCGGCGACGATCACGAGGCCCAGGGCCACGCTCGCCACGACGAGCGCCAGGTTCAACCCGTGGCGCCCGGGCAAAAGCAGCGGCTTGCCGGTCACCAGTCCGCGCAGCTTGAAGAACGCGACGACCGATCCGGTGAAGGTGATCGCGCCGATCCACACCGCGACGAAGATCTCGACCATGTGGATGGCATGGCCCACGTCGGTCAGGCCGTGCTTGCCGAAGAAGCTGCCGTACCCCACGAGCACCGCCGCCGCGCCGACGAAGCTGTGCAGCAGCGCCACGAGCTCGGGCATGGCGGTCATCGCGACGCGCGCGGCGAGCACCGTGCCGACCGCCGCGCCCACGAGCATCGCTACCACGACCCACATCCGGCTGATCGGGTGCACGCCCTCGGCCGCCAGTGTCGCGAGCAGCGCCGACGCCATGCCGACCATGCCCAGCAGGTTGCCGCGGCGGGCCGTGACCTGGCTCGCGAGTCCCTTGAGGCTCAGGATGAACAGCACGGCCGATGCGAGATAGGGAATCGAGAGCAGGACCTGGTTCACCGTGGAGACTCCCTAGTCCTTGCGGAACATCCGCAGCATGCGCTGGGTGACCAGGAAGCCCCCGGCCACGTTGATCATCGCGAGCAGGATCGCCGCGAGGCCGAACAGGACCGCCGGCTCGACCGACCCGTCCGGCCGCTGCCACGGCTGGCTGCCCTGCTGCAGGCCGCCCAGGATGATGATGCCGCTGATCGCGTTGGTGACCGACATGAGCGGCGTGTGCAGTGCGGGCTTCACGTTCCAGATCACGTGCCAGCCGACGAAGCAGGCCATCACGAACACGGTCAGGTGCTGCACGAAGGCCTGGGCTTCGTCGCCGGTGGCCTGGCCCTCGCCGCCGAACCGCCAGCGCAGGAACACCCACACGGCGGCGATGAGCAGGCCGACGACCGGCGGCCAGACCCGGCCGCGCGGCCTCGCCTCGCGCGGCGCCCGGGGTTCGACCCCGGTGGCGGGCGCCGCCGCGGGCGCGCCGGCGGACGCGGCGCCGGTCCCGGCCGCGGCAGGCAGAACGGCCGGCGGCGGCGGCGCGGCCGGCGGCGGCGGCGGCCAGATCACGGCGCCCTCGTGCGTGACGGTCATGCCGCGGGTGATCTCGTCGGACAGGTCGATGACCGCCGCGCCGCCGCCGAGGTGCTTGACCAGGTTCACCATCACGTTGGCGTAGAGCGTGCTCGCGGTGTCGGCCATGCGGCTCGGCAGGTCGGTGTAGCCCAGGATCGTGACGCCGTCGTCGGTGACCACCGCCGCGCCCGGCCGGGTCAGCTCGCAGTTGCCGCCCTGCTCGGCAGCGAGGTCGACCACCACGGCGCCTGGCTTCATGACCTGCACCATGTCGCGCAGCCAGAGCTTCGGCGCCGGCTTGCCGGGAATGAGCGCCGTCGTGATGACGATGTCCACCTCGCGGGCCTGGTCGCGGAACAGCGCGTATTCGGCGTCGATGAACGCCTGGCTCACTTCCTTCGCGTAGCCGCCCACGCCTTCGCCGGACTCGGCGATGTCCACGGTCAGGAACTCCCCGCCCATGCTCTGGACCTGCTCGCGGCAGGCCTCGCGGGTATCGAAGGCGCGCACGACGGCGCCCAGACTGCGCGCCGCGCCGAGCGCCGCCAGGCCGGCCACGCCGGCGCCGATCACCAGGACCTTCGCCGGCGGCACCCGGCCCGCAGCCGTCATCTGGCCGCCGAAGAACCGGCCGAACGCGTTCGTCGCCTCGACGACGGCGCGGTAGCCGGCGATGTTGGCCATCGCGCTGAGCGCGTCGAGGGACTGGGCCCGGGTGATCCGCGGAACCGCGTCCATCGCGAGCGCCGTGACGGAGGCCGCCGCGAGGCGTTCGAGCAGGCGCCCGCTGGTGGCGGGCTGCAGGTAGCACGCGAGGATGGCGCCCGGCTTCAGGCGCGCGATCTCGTCCTCGGTCGGGGGGCGGACCTTCAGAAGCAGGTCGGCCGACCAGACGGCCGCCGGATCGGCCTCGACCCGCGCGCCGCTGCGCCGGTAAACCTCAGCGGAAAAACCGGCTGCGGCGCCGGCGTCCTCCTCGATGACGACCTCGTGCCCGAGCTTGACGAGCTGGGCGATCGACGCGGGCGTCGCTGCCACGCGGCGTTCGCCGGGATGGGTTTCCTTGGGGATGCCGATACGCACCGTGACCTGGCCTTCGGGTTGGGTGACGCGGGGCCGAAGGTCAGACAGGATACGCAAAACCAGTATTCAACGCACCTGGTCGTCCGCGATCGAGCGAATCCGGCGGCGCCGGCCGTTCCCGCCTTGCACCCCGGCGATCGTCACCTTACCATCAGTCCAAGCTGCACGCCCCTCGGGGGCGTGACGGGTCCAGTAGGTCTGGGCGGCCGAACGGCCCGGGCGAGGTGGGTCTCGCCGTGCACGACTCGCCTGGAAGGGGGTGATCCAGTGGGCATATCCAGTTCCTGGTCGGTGGAGGTGGCGACCCCGTGATCGCGGGGTGACGTCAGCCTTGGCGGTACGGGACCCCGCGGGGTAACCCAGCGCCACCACCGCTGAACCAAACGGGCGCCGTCACCTCGCGTGGCGGCGCCCGTCTCGTTTGTCGGTCGCATGGCTCGGTCGCGACAGCCTCCGCGGCCCGGTGCGGCCTGACGGTGGTCGAATCCCGTCACCGGAAGAGCGCCTTGACCTCGCTCAACGTCCTGGCCTGCGTGGCGACCTCGCCGGTCGTGATCCGCGGGTTGTCGAGGCCGAGCTGCCACATCTGGAAGATGTAGAAGCCCGACGGGTCGCCGAACGAGAACATGAGCGACGCGACGTCGGCCACGAGAAGGTTCCAGTCCGGCGAGGGCGGCGAGCTGCCGCCGAAGACGAGCCATGACCAGCCGGCGGGCCAGTCCGTCTCGTTGACGGGAACGGCGAAATCGTACGAGAGCCAGCCGTCGTCGGGGGTCGGCGCGAGGGGGCCCAGGGTGTAGCCGGCCCAGTCGTCGTCGACGAACCCCGGCGTGCCGTTGTCGCTGTACAGCATCAGGGACAGCGCGCGGTCGTCCGCCGAGAAGTCGACGTAGAACGTCCGCAGGTCGACGCCGACCGACTCGACGCCGAGCGCGCGGTAGTCGCCCGTGTAGGGTGAATCGACGCCGAGCGTCGTGCGCGGCCAGGGCGCGAAGGTGTCGAGGCCCTCGGCCCGCAGATAGGCGCCGGGATTGCCGCCGGACGCGGGGATGGTCTCGACCGGGGCGCCGAAGGTCCAGCCGCCGACGTTGCTGCCACCGTCGAACGGTTCGACGAAGGTGTCGGCGAGCGCGGGGCCCGCGAGCGCGAGCGCGAGCGTGAGCGACAGGAACGTGAGCGAGGATTTCATGGTCGCAGCTCCGATTGGCAGGGTGTCCATGCGGTAGGGAGCCCCACGAGACTCCCGGGTACCGGGATTCTATAACTCCGATTCGCTCGGATGGCGACGGTGGATCCGGACGCGCCGAACCGCCTCGCACCCCGTCGTTGACGCCCGCCGGCGCCGGGTCCAGAGTCGGCCGCGGAGGCCCTCGATGCGCCGCGATCCTCCTGCCGGACCGCTGTCCCGCTTCCTCGCCACCGCCCGCCGGCGCCTGCGCGCGACCTGGCCTCGCCGCCCCCTGTCCGGCAGCCTCGACTTCGTCTTCCATCCCGATTACTGCGGCCACCAACCGAGCGGTCCCTACGATCTCCTGCGGCCGTACCGCATCCTCCACTACCTTCGCGATCAGGCCCTGCTGCGCCGGGGATCGCTCCATCGCCCGCGGCCGGCCAGCCTCAATCGTCTGCAGCTGATCCACACCCGCGAGTACCTCGACTCGCTGGAGCGGCCCGACGCCCTGACGATCATCCTGGGTTTCGCGGTCTCCGCCGACCTCCAGGACGCGATCCTCGCGGGATCGCGCGCCATGGTCGGCGGCACGATCAGGGCGACCAAGCTCGCGCTGCGCAACGGCGGGATCGCCGTGAACCTGGGCGGCGGCTTCCACCACGCCTTCGCCGACCGCGCCCACGGCTTCAGCTGCTTCAACGACGTGGCGATCGCGATCCGCACCTTCCGCAATCACGGCTTCGCCGCGCCGATCCTCGTCGTCGACCTCGACCTCCACGACGGCGACGGCACGCGCGCGATCTTCGCCGGGGACCCGACCGTCCACACCTTCAGCGTGCACAACCGGACCTTGCTGGAGATCCCCGCCGTGGCCGACACCTGCCTCGCGCTCGGCCCGGATATCGGCGACCGCGAGCTGATCGCCGCCGTCCGCGAGCACCTGCCGCCGGTGCTCGAGGCCGTCGCGCCGGGGCTGGTCTACTACCTGGCGGGCAGCGACCTGCACCGCCGCGACCGCCTCGGCGACTGGCGCCTGAGCCACGAGGGCCTGGTGGTACGCGACCGCGTGGTGATCGGACTCGTCCGCGCCCGGCCCGCGCCGCCGCCCTGCGTGTACCTGCTCGCCGGCGGCTACGGCCAGCACGCCTGGCGCCATCCTGCCGCCACGTTCTCCTGGCTCCTGACCGGGGACGCGACGATCGAGCCGCCCCTCGAGCTGGAGCTGCCGCTCGGCCACTATCGCCGGCTGCGCGACCTCTTCTCGCGGCCCGAACCCGGCGACGGCGAGCCGAGCGACGACAGCTGGGCGTTGACCGAGGCCGACCTGCCGGGCCACTCGGGCGCCGCCGGCACGCTCTTCCTGGACGCCATCCCGCACCACGGCCTCGAACTGGTGCTCGAGCGGTCGGGCCTGCTCGACCGGCTCCGCGCCAAGGGATTCCGCAAGCTGCGGATCGAATCCGACCTTCGCGACCCGATCGGACACCTGCTGCGCGTGCTCGACACCTCCGGCCGCGAGCCGCGGCCGCTCGTCGAGCTGAAGTTGCGCCGGTATGCGGCCGCCGCGCCGTACTCGCTGCTCTTCGTCGAGTGGCTGCTGCTGCAGCACGCCGGCGGCGCCTTCGGCGAGACCCAGCCGCCCCTCGCCGGTCAGACGTTTCCCGGCCTCGGCCTGCTGCGGGACCTCTCGGCCATGCTCGTCGTGATGTGCGAGCGCCTCGGCCTCGACGGATTGGCCTTCCGGCCCGCACACTTCCACATGGCCGAGATCGCCCGCAACGCGGCCGTGTTCTGGGACCCGACCGACGGCGCGCGCCACGAGTCCGTGCGGGCCGCGATGCCGGGGCTGCGCCTGACCGAGATGGACGCCGCACTCGCCGCGGGGCGGGTCGTCGACGTCTCGACCGGCGAACCCTACCGGCACATGCCGGCGCTCATGGTCGTGCCCGTGAGCCGGCGGCTGCGGGAAGGTCCCGAGCTCGCCAGGGACCGGGTGCGCCCGGAACGGACGTCGGCGCCGAGCTACCGGTTGCTCGCGACGTTGCCGCCCGGCGGACGGAGGTCCGCCGATTAGATCCGCCCGGGCGCGGCACTTTGTCATCGATTATTGCACAGTATTGTGATAGGATATCATCCCTAACCACGATTGACACGATTGCCGGCTGGAACGGGCCGGTTACCGGTCGATTCCCGATCGGTCGAATCCTGACAGCGTGCAGCCCGAAGGTCTCATCGTGCATCTCCGACGAATCCCGTTACGAAACCCAGCGTGTCGCCTCACCGGCGCCCTCGTGACGCTCGTCGCCCTGGCGGGCATGGCGACCGCGCAAGCGCTCCTCGATCCCCTGCCTCATCCGAAATTCGTCAACCCGCTCCCCATCCCGGACGTCATCGACGCGACGGCCGGCGGCGCGCTCACGATCGACGTCACCCAGTTCGAACAGCACCTCGGCCTCTTCGACCAGATGACCGGCGCGCCGCTGCCGACCACGGTCTGGGGCTATGGCGGCTCGTACCCGGGACCGACGATCGTCGCGCGCCGGGACGTGCCTCTCGACATCCTGTGGCGCAACCTGCTCGTCGATTCCCTGGGCCAGCCGCTGCAGCACCTCCTGCCGGTCGACACCTCGCTGCACATGGCCGAACCGGAAGGCTGGCCCGACAGCGGCGTGCCGATCGTCACCCACGTCCACGGGGGGCACTCGGAGTCCGCGAGCGACGGTCTACCGGATGCCTGGTTCACGCCGGGCTTCGCCCAGCTGGGCCCTGGCTTCGTGCAGCAGACGCTCCACTATGACAACGACCAGGAGGCCGGCACGGTCTGGTACCACGACCACGCGCTCGGGATCACCCGCCTGAATGTCTATGCCGGGCTCGCCGGGTTCTTCCTGATCCGCGACGCCAACGAGGACGCGCTCGCGGCCGCGGGCAACCTGCCGATCGGCGCCTACGAGGTCGGCCTGGCGATCCAGGACCGTATGTTCACGGCCGACGGCCAGCTGTATCGCCCGTCGTTCCCCGAGGTCCCCGGAGCGCCCGATCCGAGCATCCAACCCGAGTTCTTCGGCGATTTCATCCTCGTCAACGGCGAAGCCTGGCCGGTCCTCGACGTGGAGCCGCGCCAGTACCGGCTCCGTTTCCTCAATGGTTCCGATTCGCGCTTCTATAACCTGTGGCTCGTCGCGAAGTCGAACCCGGACGATCCGGACGGGCTCCTCACGGGAGCGCCGCCGATGTGGCAGATCGGCACGGATCTCGGACTGCTGGACGCCCCGGCGCTTTTGCGGCGGCTGCTGCTCGGACCGGGCGAGCGCGCCGACGTGGTCGTGGACTTCTCCGACCCCCAGTTCGCCGGCTGGACGTTCATCCTGCGCAACGACGCCAAGTCGCCGTTCCCCAACGGCGCGGTGGTCGACCCGCGCACGACCGGGCAGGTCATGGCGTTCCGCGTCTCGCTGCCGCTCGATCCCGCCTATCCCCCGACCTCGCTGCCGGCGAGTCTGCGGCCGGTCTACGGGCCGATCCAGCCGCTGGAGCCGACGCCCGAGGTCCCGCCCCGCCAGCTCATCCTGGCCGAGATGACGGACGAGTACGGCAGGCTGCGGCCGCAGCTCGGCACGGTCGTCGACGGCGCGTTGATGTGGGGCGACCCCGCCACCGAGAACCCCCTGCTCGGCGATACCGAGATCTGGGAGGTGTACAACTCGACGGCGGATGCGCACCCGATCCACCTGCACCTGGTGAGCTTCCAGGTCCTCGATCGGCAGAAGTACCGCGCCGACGTCGATCCGGCGACGAACGCGCTCGCCAACATCCGGCTCATCGGCCAGCGGCGGAGTCCGCCGCCGAGCGAGCAGGGCTGGAAGGACACGGCGATCATGTATCCCGGCGAGGTGACCCGCGTCGTCTCGCGGTTCGACCGCGAGGGCCTCTACGTCTGGCACTGCCACATCCTCTCGCACGAGGATCACGAGATGATGCGGCCGTACTACGTCGGCACGAACCCGGGCGCCGGCCGGACCGACCTGGCGGGAGGCGACGAGCTCACACCCACCAGCGCGCGAGGCCAGCGAGTGACCGCGGCCAGCGCCCCCAACCCGTTCAATCCACGCACGGAGATCCGTTTCCGGCTCCCGCTGGCGGCCGACGTGTCGCTGCGGATCTACGATGTTCGCGGCCAGGCCGTCCGGCAGCTCCCGGGCGGCCGCTACGTGGCCGGCGAGCATGCCGTCGTCTGGGACGGCACGAACGACGCCGGCCAGCGCGTCGCGAGCGGCACGTACGTCTACGAGCTGCGCGCTGGCGATCAGGTCGTTCGCAACCGGATGATGCTGGTGAAGTAGTTCCGTCGATCGCCGCGCAGCGGTGACGTGCGGAGATTGTCACGCGGGCGCCCGTCCTCGGTCGAGGGCGGGCGCCCGCTCACCTCGGGGGTCGCGCCGCTGACGGCGACCGTCACTCGATCGCGAACTTCGCGTGCACCACGGCCGTGATCTGCTTCTCGATCGACGAGTTGTCGTTCACCCCGTAGTCGGACACCACGGTGCTGTGGCGCGGGGTGACCTGCAGGACGCCCATGCGCGCATCCCGGATCGGTCCGAGCTTGGCGCCGGCGGCGGCGGCCACCTTCTGCGCGCGACGCATGGCGTCCTCGGCCGCCAGCGCCTGCACTTCTTCCTTCACGGCCGCGAGGTCGAGGTAGAGGTACTCGGGCATGCTGGTCTCGACCGCGACGCTCTCGGTCACGAGCCCGGCGAGGTCGAGCGAGAGCTGCTTGACCAGCTTCACGTCGGACAGCTCGACGAGGAAGCTCTGCGTGCTCACGTAGGAGATGATGCGCCCGGTGCGGTTGCCCCGCTCGTCGAACTCGTCGATCGCCCAGGAGTTCACCGGAAACGTCTCCAGGGCGGCCTCGGGAACGCCGCGGCCGTCGAGGAACCGCATCACGATCGGCAGCTGGCGCTGGAGGTCCCGCCACGCGTCTTCCGCGGTGGTACCCCGCCCCTGGATCGAGAATTGCAGCCGGCCGAGGTCGGAGACGAGGTCGATCTTCGCCGAGCCGGTCACCTGCAGGGTCTGCGCCACCTTGACGTTGCCGCGCCAGGTCGTCGCGAGGATGGCCGCGCCGCCGATGAAGCAAACGCCGAGGACAAGCGCCGCGAGAGCATTATTCCGCATGCCGCGTCCTTCCGTCGGGTCACGGGATCGTCCGCCGGAGGGTCGCGCATTTCGTCCCGGTTTGCAACCCCGAACGGGCGCCGCGGCCGGCGGTCGGCTAGGCGAGCCGGACGAAGGTGAACACTGTCTGGTAGACTGCGTAGACCGCGGTCGCGACCACGACGCGCCGGTCGGTGACGACCCGCCGCGCGGTCGCGAGGATGCGATTGACCGGATTGTCCCGCGCGAGATCGGCGATCACCCCCGGCCGGCGCTCGTCGTAGACCTCGAGGCCCCAGCGCAGGCGGGGGTCCTGCGGGTCGCGCCGGCGGCCTTCTTCGAGATAGCTGTATCCCTTGTCGATCCGCGACCCGAGCAGGTTCACGTACCCGAGCGCGAACCAGCCGCAGCCGCGCTGCGGGTCGAGGTTCCGGGCGTGGCGCGCGAGCTTCTCGGCGGTCGCGAACTGGCGGCGCCCGGCGGCGACACACACCGCCAGGCTCGCCAGGGGCTCGGGGTCCTTGGGATTGTCCTTCACCAGGCGGGTGAGGATCGGCCCGGCGCGGTCGTAGTCGTGTTGCTCGAGCAGGCGGTTGGCCTCGCGCAGGGCTCCGTTGCTGGCGGCCGGATTATCGGGGCCGACCTGAAGCAACTCGCCGGGGGCGCGCAGGCGATCACGGCGGACTGCACTCTCGGCTCGCATCGCGCAACTCCACTTGAAGGTCCGGCTGGTTCCGGGATTCCCCGATGGTTTCCCGGCGTTCCTGCTCGCCTCATCCAGCCGGCGATCGATCCCGGACGTTGCAACCGGCGGACCCGCCCGCGCCGGGTCAGGTCGGCGGGAGGTGCGCGCGTCGCCAACCTCGAGACTTGAGATCGCGGCCTCGGTGACGCATCCTGGAGCCCAACCACCCAACCGGAGGCGACGGTCGTGGTCGAGGTCGGACTGGTCCTGGGCGGCGGCGGCGCCCGCGGCTACGCGCACATCGGAGTGCTCAAGGCTCTCGAGGAGCGCGAGGTCGCGCCGGTGGCGATCGCGGCCTGCTCGATGGGCGCCATCGTCGGCGCACTCCACGGGGCCGGCCTCTCGGCCGACCAGATCCTCGCCCGCGCCCAGGCGTTCAAGCTCACCGAACTGCTCGACGTGGGCGACAGCGAGGCCCTGAACCGCGGCCGCCGCCTCGAGCGGACGCTGGGGCGTCACCTGCCCCGGACGTTCGAGGAACTGGAGGTCCCGCTGAAGATCACCGCCTGCGACATCCAGCAGGGCGTGCAGGTGGTCTTCGACGCGGGCGACCTGCGCGGCGCCGTCCGCGCCTCGATCGCGCTGCCCGGCGTGTTCCCCCCGGCGCGGGTCGCCGATCGCATCCTGCTCGACGGCGGCCTCGTGAACAACCTGCCCGTGGACATCATCCGCGCGATGACCCACCGGCCGGTCATCGCGGTGGACGTCGCGTCGCCCCCCGACCGGCAGCTCGAATTCGAGGACGACAGCTCGTGGTGGAGCACCCTCGCCCACCGCGCCTACCGCCGGCCGCTGATCCTCGAGATCGTCATGAAGGCGTACGACATCCCCCAGCGCCTGCTCACCGACGCCCGGGTGGCGTTGAATCCGCCGGACATCTTCGTGCGGCCGCCGATCGACCCCGCGATCAAGGTGGAGGACTTCGACGAGTGGCGCCAGCCCTTCGAGGCGGGGTACGAGGCCACGCACGTCGCACTCGAGGAGTTCGGTGAGCGGATCGGGCTGTGACGGTCCCTACGGGCAGTCGATGTATCCCGAGATCTGGGCCCAGTCGATCAGTTCCACCATGACCGTGCTCGCGAAGTACAATCCGAGCTGGACGTAGAAATCCACGTCCACGGCGTCCGCGAAGCACTCGAAGTCGCAGTCCAGCTGCTCGATGCAGTACTGCATGTACCCGCACATGATGAATCCGTAGATCTTGACGAGGAGGTTCCGCGACCCCCCCAGGAAGAAGTCGGCGATGTAGGTTCCCACCTGAAGTTTCAGGTACTCGCTGAGCTCGTCGTAGAAGGCCTCGGTCGTCGCGTCGCAGGTGCCGCACTGGCCGTGCAGAGCGTCCTGGATCTCGCGGACGTTGTCGGCCGCCGCCTCTCCCGCAGCCAGGAGCGCGCCGCCCCTAGTTGATGAGGAACCCGGCGTGGACGCCGGCGGTCAGGTTGGAATAATCCCAACCCTTCTCGAGCTCTTCCACCTCCTGCACTCCCTCCACGTCGCCGGTCAGCATGTACTTCAGGTGCGCACCCAGGATGAACCAGCCCAGCTTCAGGTGGGCGTTCGCCAGCGCCTGGGCGCCCAGCACCGAGTCGTCGATCTCGCCGTCGTCGTCCCAATCGAAGAGACCGGAGTCGTCGAAGTGGACGTTGTTGTAGGAGAAGCCCCCGCCGAGGTCGAACCGGAACGCGTCGCCCAGGGCGAACACGCGCTTGGCGTTCAGCTCCACCATGGTGATGTCCGAGCTGTCCGTGAGCATCGTCAGACTCCCGCCGGCGCCGAGCTCGACCCCCAGGTACCAGTCGCGCCCCAGGTGCTTGTAGCCGGCCAGCCCGATGTGGATTCCGGCATCGTCGGTGTCGAACGTGACGTGCTGCATCATCATCGCGCTGTACTCGAAGTAGACGTGATAGTCCCCGAGGTGCGGCGGCTCCTGGGACGCCGCTGCAGCGCAGGACGTGCAGGCAAGCAGGACCGCAAGTATCGTCAGCATCTTCATGCCCGACTCCCCTTCCTGTTGCGATCGGTGATGGTGCGCCCATCCGCACGGCGTCCGGTGGCGTGGTGCGCGAAAGGCGCCGCCGGGATGTTACCCGAGGGGGAGGGCTCGCGACCAGCGGAACCGTGGCCGCGCGCGGCCGGCAACGCGACGAACGGCTTGAATATACCCAACAAATCACGTACGATATCTGCCGGTCAAGCTCGCAGACATCCGACGCAGGTTGCCGGATCTCCACCCTCGGATCGCGAGATCGCGCCCGCTTGCATCAACGAGGAGGTATCGCGGTGCGAAAACTCTACGCTGCCATCGATCTCGTCGCGATCGTCGCCGTCGCCCTGGTGGGCTGCTCCGGCGACGACGGCACGACGCTCACCTCTCCCGCTTCTCTCGGCGACCAGTCGCGGTCATCGGTCAAGTCGATCGGCCCGAGTGAAATCGTCCTGTGCCTCGACGTCTCCGACGGCGTGGCGCAGGAGGAACTCCAGGCGGTCGTCGCCGCGTTGACGGCCGGCCTCGCCGACCCCGAGCTGATCCCGCAGGATGGCACGATCGCGGTCGCGGCCCTGGTCTACGGCGACACCTCGGCGGCCGCGCTGGACACGTTCGCCGCAGTGACGCCGGCCAGCCTCGACGGCGCCATCGAGCCGGCTCTCGAGGGTCTGTTGACCGATCGGCTGGTCACGACGGCGACGGCCGACCTCGCCGCCGCCCTCACGGCGGCGCTGCCCTATCTCGATCCCGGCAGCGTGGCCGATCGCCACGTCCTGATCGTCGGCAGCGGTGCCGCGGCCGACGTCGTCGCGGCCGAAGCGGCGAGCGCTGCACTCGCGAACGCGGGCGTGATGATCTCGGCCGTAGCCCTCGGCGCGGACGACGCCGCTGCCGCGACCTTCCGCGCCTGCGCCGAGCCGTCGGGCGGCTTCGTCGGCCTGGGCGGCGACGACCTTGCCGGCGTCTGCGGCGACGCCCTCGCCTACATGCTCCAGGTCGACCTCGACCTCGAGCCCGAGATTGCGAACCGCCTGCGCGGCGAAGAGCACACCGTGATGGCGACCTTGTACCGCGGGGCCGTCCTGGGCGACCTGCCGGTCGTCGGACAGGACGTCACGATCGCCGTGGTCGGCGGACCCAACCAGGGCGCCACGGCCACGGCCGGCACGGACACCAACGGGATCGTGACCTTCACCTACACCGGCGTCGGTGGCGCCGGGACCGACCTCATCGTGGCCACGAGCAGCCACCCGGGAACCGGTGTCGCGCTCGCCGACTCGGTCACCGTCACCTGGGCCAACGCCGTGCCCGTCTGCGACGCGGGCGGTCCCTACCTGGCCGCCGTGGACGCCGATACGGCGCGCGTCATCCTCGACGGCAGCCTCTCGGCCGACGCCGACGGAGACACCCTGAGCTTCCTCTGGTCAGTTGGCTGCGGCGAGGCCGCGTTCGACGATCCGACCGCGATCATGCCGGAGCTCGTGCTCAGTGGCGCCTGCCTGTGCGTCGATTCCCTGCTGGTCGACCTGATGGTCACCGACGGGATCGACACGTCGACCTGCCAGGCCGTCGTCCGCGTCGACGACAACCGTCCGCCGGTGATCGAGGTCCGCGAGGACCCGCTGGTCCTCTGGCCGCCGAACCACAAGACCGTCGAGGTCACGCCGGACATGATGATCGTCACGGCCGAGGACGCCTGCGGGCGGCCCATCGATCTGGAGGCGGTGTCCGTGGTCGAGGTCCGCAGCGACGAGCCGGAGGACGCGGTCGGCGAGGGCGACGGCCACACCGACCTTGACATCGTCGTCGACTGCCCGAAAACGGTCCGTGTGCGCGCCGAGCGCGCCGGCGGGGGGAACGGTCGCGTCTACACGATCGTCTATCGCTTCGCCACGGAGTCGGGCGAGACGCTGGACGTGGAGGCCCAGGTGGCGGTGCCGCACGACGCGTCGAGCGACGAGGCGGTCGAGGATGCCGGGGCGGGTTACGCGGTCGAACCAGGCTGCGACGAGACCGACTGACCCTTCCGGGTCGCGACGACATCGGCGGGCGGGACGGATCCCGGGACGGCGCGGTCCCGGGAGGCGTCCCGCCCGCCGTCTTCCACGAGCACGCTAGGCGATGGGCGGGCAGCCCGCGCAGTCCGTGTCCGTCATGCGCGATGCGCGGATCGGATCGGGTCCGGTCGGGCCGGGCTGGAATCCGGTCTGGAAGATCAGGAACGCGAGGACCCCGCTCAGGATCCGCAAGCGGCGGATGACGTCGGCCAACTGGCACTCCTCCTGCGCCCCGTCCGGCAGTTCCTCCGCCGGACCTCCGCGCCGGCAGGCAGCCGGCGCCTTGACGTGCGACACGTCTGCAATGTTGGATCTCGCGGACCGCATGTCAAACGCTGATTCGCCCGCCGGCGATCTAGACCGCGAATCCCTCGCCGAGCGCCGGAACGTGGACCGCCGCCGATCCGCGGCGGCGCAGCTCGTCCGCGAAATGGGCGGACGAGTCCGGTTCTCCGTGCACCACGAAGATCTGACCGGCGGCGCCGGCGCCGGTGTCCAGCCAGCGCAGCAGCTCGTCCTTGTCGGCGTGGCTCGACAGGCCCTGGATCGACTCGTGACGACACCGGACCGGCCAGTCCTCGCCGTGGATCCGCAGGACCTTGGCTCCTTCCTGCAGGGCCCGGCCGCGGGTGCCGGCGGCCTGGTAGCCCGCGAGCAGGATCAGGTTCTCCGGCCGGTCCATCCGGCGGGTGAGGTGGTGCAGGACGCGGCCGCCGGACAGCATGCCGCTCGCGGAGATGATCACGAGCGGGCCGGCGATCGTGTTGAGCTTCTTCGATTCGTGGACCGTCCGGCACAGGTGCACCTGCCGCGGGAACAGGCGGCTGCGGGCGCCCTCGACGAGATCGGCGTCGAGGTTCCCGTCGTTCAGGTGGCGGCCGTAGATGAGCGACGCGTCGACCGCCATCGGGCTGTCGACGTAGATCGGGACGTCCGCGAGCTCGCCCGACTCCATCAGATCCCGCAGGATCAGGGTCACCTGCTGGACGCGGCCGACCGCGAAGGCCGGGATCAGGACGACGCCGCGGCGCCGGATCGTCTCGCCGAACGCGCGGCGGATCTGGTCCGCGACCGGCTCGCGGTCGTGGCTGCGGTCGCCGTAGGTCGACTCGATCACCAGCGCGTCGCAGCGGGGCAGCGGCTCGGGATCCCTGTGCAGCGGCGCGTCGTAGCGGCCCACGTCGCCGCTGAAGACGATGGTCTTCTCGACGCCGCCGTCGGGCACCCGCAGCTCGAGGAAGCTCGCGCCGAGCAGGTGGCCGCTGTTCGCGAACCGCGCGCGGATGCCGTCGCCGAGGTCGAGCCAGCGGTCGAACGGATGGCTCTGGACCTTCTTGAGCGCGCGGAGCGCGTCGTGGCTCGTGTAGAGCGGCTCGGCCGGGTGATGCTTCGAGTAGCCCTTCTTGTTGGCCCAGGCCGCGTCTTCCTCCTGCAGGTGCGCGGAGTCGAGCAGGAGCAGCTCAAGGAGTTCCGCGGTGCCGTCGGTCGCGTGCACGGGCGCATCCAGTCCCAGCCGGACCGCCCGCGGCAACCAGCCCGAGTGGTCGATGTGCGCGTGGGTCAAGAGGACCGTGTCGACCGCCTCGAGGTCGAAATCCGGCCGGTCCCAGTTGCGCAAGCGCAGCTCCTTGAGGCCCTGGAACAGGCCGCAGTCGACCAGGATCTTGCGGTTGCCGACCTCGAGCAGGTGCCGGGAGCCGGTGACGCAGCCGGCGGCGCCGTGGAAGGAGATTCGCATGTCGTTCCTCGGATCGTGGTTGGCGGGACCGGTGGCTCGGGAACTCGAATCGTAGCACGTCGGTCCGCCCGGGCCAAGACGAGCCATTGCTTCGGCCGCGATGGTCGGCGACAATGGACCTCGCCGACCGTCTCCAGCGAAGGGGCCGACCATGGATCATCGTCGGGAACATCTCCGCCTGCTCGCGGTCTTCCACTTCGTCTACGCGGGGCTGGTGGTGCTGGCCACGCTGGCGCCGATCCTGTGGATGCTGCTGGCCTCGCTGTGGTGGCCGGAGCTGGCCGACCGGTCCGGCGGGGACGCGGAGACCCGGCTCGCCGCCGCGATGAAGGTCATGGGCCTCGCGTTCGGGCTCGGCGCCCTCGTCGTCACCTGGATCTGGGCCGGCGTGCTCGTGGTGGCCGGCCGCTGCCTGCTGGCGCCGCGCCGTCACACGTTCTGCATGGTGGTGGCGGGCATCGCCTGCCTCGGGGTGCCCCTGGGCACCGCGCTGGGGGTCTGCACGCTGGTGATCCTGAACCGGAACGACGTGCGCCAGCTCTTCGACGCTCCCGCGGGCGCGGCCTGACGGACCCCGGCGGCGGCGGACGCGAAGCGCCGCGCTCCCGGCGAGAGCGCGGCGCCGATCGCGGCCCGTCGAGACGGACGGCTAGCCCTCGCCGCCCTTGAACCGCTCCAGGGTCTTCTGGAAGGCGGCGCGCTCCGGCGCGAGCCGGATGGCCTCGGTCTCGTGCTCGATGGCCTTGTCGACCTGGCCGAGCTTGAAGGCGATCTCGGCCGCGGTATCGAGGATGTTGGCCCGGTCGCCCGGCACGGTGGCCAGCTCGGCGCCCTTGAGCGCCAGCGTGTAGGCCTCGTCGAGGTTGAGCTCGTTCTCGAAGCACCACCAGGCGAAGCCGTTCAGCGCGCCGGGATTCTCCTGCCAGCCGTCGTCCAGGGTCGCCCGCTTGAGGGCCAGCGCCTTCGGCTTGTCTCCCTGGATCAGGAGCGCCTCATCGACCAGGAGCTCCTGGCGATATCCGGCGACCTCGCCGTCGGCGGCGCCTTCGGTGATCGCGAGCGCACGCTTCAGGAAGGGAAGGTACTCGTCCGCCGGCGCCACCTGGCGGGCCACGCTCGCGACCATCAGGACCTGGTCGACGCCGGCCGCGGGATCGCCCACGATGGCCTCGCCCTCGGCGAGGAGCTGGCTGCCGTCGAAGGCCCCCGAGCCCAGGCCGTAGTACATGGCCATGAAGACCTTGCCGCGCAGCTCGCCGGTCAGCAACGGGTCGAGGGCCATGGCCTTCCGGTAGTAGTCGACCGCGTCCGCGCTGGCGAACACGGTCTCGCTGTACCGCCCGAGCCTCAGCGCAAGGTCGAGGGTGGGTTCCGCGGCGAAGCGCGCCTTCTTCTCGACGATCGTGGACCTGTCGGCGCGGGCCGCGTCCACTTGATCGATGAACGCGGCGACGCCGTCGTAGCCGATCCAGCAATCCGTGACCTCGCCACCGGCGTTGACCATGGCGAAGGTCGGGTAGCCCCGGACCCCGTACGTCTTCGCGAGGTCCACCCCCGCGCCCTTCTCGCAATCGTTCTTGAGCAGGATCACCTGCTCGAGGCAGGTCTTCAGCTCCGCGTTCTCGTTCGCCTCACGGGCGAAGGTCTTGCAGCCGCCTCACCATTCGGTGAAGAAGTCGATGAGAATCGGCTTGTCCTGCTGGCGGGACAGAGCCAGGGCCTCGTCCCAGGTGGTCGCGGTGGTCGCGGCGGCGGCGCCGGCGGCGACCGGCAAGATCAGCGCGAAGGCTGCGAGCGCCGGCCCCAGGAATCGCTTCGGCATGGATGACCTCCGGTTCGGGTGGATCTGCAATATACGCGCGGACGCCCGCCGGGATCCAAGCGCCGATCGAGCGGCGGTCCCGACGGACGGCAGGGATCGGTTGCGGATCGCCCGCCGAACCGTGTAACCTGTTACGGATAAAAAATCTATGACCACGATAGGAGATTGTAGCCCTCTCGATTCGACGGAGTTCGCGGGCGCCCGCACGGCGACCGCCGTCCCCTCCGGGACGCTCCCGTCCCCAACCCGGTGAGGTCGCCGGTCCATGGACTTCCCGATCTTCCACCTGGACGTCTTCGGCAACCGCCTGCTGATCGCCGCGATCGCCTCGCTGCACGTCGTGATCAATCACATGCTCGCGGTCGGCGCGGCTCCCTTGATCGCCTTCCTCGAGTGGCGCGGCTACGCCACCGGCGACGAGCGCTGGGACCGGCTCGCCTATCGGCTGCTCTTCATCTGCTTCATCGTCACCACCAGCCTCGGCGCGCTCACCGGCGTGGGGATCTGGCTGTCGACCAGCCTCGTGAATCCGCACGCGATCGGTTCGCTGATCCGGGTCTTCTTCTGGGCCTGGTTCAGCGAATGGATCGTGTTCGTCACTGAGGTCGCGCTGATCCTGATCTACACTCTCAGCTGGCGGACCGACTGGGCGCGGCGCCACAAGCGCGCGCACCTGGGGCTCGGCGTGGCGCTCGCCGTGGCGTCGTGGCTCACGATGGCGGTCATCGTGGCGATCCTCGGGTTCCAGATGGACACCGGGGTCTGGACCGTGGATCCGGGCTTCTGGACCGCGGTCCTGAATCCCCTCTACCTGCCGCAGCTCTTCTTCCGCACGCCATTCGCCCTGGTCGCGGCGGGGTTGTTCGCGCTCGCCGTCACCGGCCGCCTCACGCGCGGCGACCCCGAGTTTCGCGGGCGGGCGGTACGCACGATCAGCGCCTGGACGCTCCTCTTCTGCGTCCCCTGGCTCGCCGCCGCCTGGGGCTACTGGCAGGCCATCCCCGCGCGGATGCTGGACAATGTCTCGACCGCCCTGACGACCCTCGCCTTCCAGCAGTACCTGGATCCGCTGCGTTTGTTGATCGGGGCCTCCCTCGGTGCGGTCGTCCTGGCCTGCGCGTGGGGCGTGGGGGCGCCGCGGCGCCTCCCGTCGGCCGTGCTCGTCGTGCCGGCCGTGCTCGCCGTCTGGCAGCTCGCCTACTTCGAGCGGGTCCGCGAGTTCATCCGCAAGCCCGACATCGTCGCGGCGTACATGTATTCGAACGCCTTGCGGCCCGCGGACTACCCGCTCTACGCGCAGGACGGCCTGCTCGCCCACGCCACCTACGCGTCGGTGCGCGCGGTGACGGGCGAGAATCGCATCCAGGCCGGCCGCGAGGTGTTCCGCCTGGCCTGCAGCCGCTGCCATACCACCCGCGGCGTCAACGGCATCGTGGCGAAGCTGGCCGGGCTGTACGGCCCCGGCGCCTGGGATCCGGCGGTCCTCGACACCTACCTGGCCGGCATGCACAACGCGCGCCCCTTCATGCCGCCCCTGCCGGGCACCGCGACCGAGCGCGCCGCCCTCGCCGACTACCTGATCGCGCTGCGCCACGATCCTGCCGGGCTCGACGGCGCCCAGACCGCCGGCGCCGCCGGCAGCACCCGCTGACCAAAGGACCGCCGGACCATGGAGAGCACCGCCGCCACCACGCCCCTGCCCCTGGACATCCCGTTGCCGCTGCCGGCGGACCCGATCCTGCTGCAGGCCCTGCTGGTGGTCCTGTTCCTCTGGCACATCCTGTTCGTGAACCTGATGGTCGGCGGCTCGCTGCTCACCGTCGTCTTCGAGCTGATCGGGCGCCGGCGGCCGGAGTTCGACGCGCTCGCCAGGGCCACCGCGGGCACGGTCACGGTGAACAAGAGCCTCGCCGTGGTCCTCGGGGTCGGGCCGCTGCTCGGGCTCAACGTCCTCTACACGGTCCACTTCTACTCCGCCAACGCCTTGACGGGGGCAGCCTGGATCTCGCTCGTGCCGCTGGTCACGCTCGCGTTCCTGGTCACCTACGCCCACAAGTACAGCTGGGACCGGCTCGCCGGCCGCAAGGGCCTGCACCTCGCCATCGGGATGGCGGGCGCGGCCATGTTCCTCGCGATCCCGCTGATCTTCCTCGCCAACATCAACCTGATGCTCTTCCCGGCCCGCTGGCTCGAGGTCCGGGGATTCGCCTCGGCGCTCGCGCTCCCGAACGTCTGGCCCCGATATCTCCACTTCCTCGCCGCGAGCGTCGCCGTGACCGGCCTCTTCCTGCTGGTCTACTTCCTGCGACCCGGCGGCGGCGTCGCCGCGTCGCCCTCGGCGCTCGACCGGCTCGCGCTGCGCCGCCTGTTCTACGGCATCGCCCTGGGCGCCTCCGCGCTGCAGCTCATGTTCGGCCCGCTCGTGCTGATCACCCTGCCCCGACCCGGTCTCAGCTGGTTTCTGGCCGGCGTGATCGGCGTGGGTGTCGTCCTGGCGATCTTCGCCCTGGTCCTGATGTGGCGCGAGATCGCCGCGCCCCGCGCGAACGCGACGCCCCGCGCCGCGATCGTCGTCGCGCTGATCACCGCGACCGCCTTCACCATGGGCTACGGCCGCCACGTGTACCGCGAGACGGCGCTGCGGGACCACCGCGCGCAGATGGCCGTCCACACGCGGGACACGGGCTGGCTGGCCGCCGCCGCCCAGTGGCGCGAGGCCACGGGCCAGGGCGTCGCGCAGGTCCCGCTCGGGCAGCGGATCTTCGAGAGCACCTGCGCGGCCTGCCACGGGGTCGACCGGGTGCTGGTGGGGCCGTCGCTGCGGGAGATCGCCGGCATCTACGGCGGCGATCCGGGCGGGATCGCCGCCTGGGCCGCCGATCCGGGCCGCAAACGGCCCGAGCTCCCCCCGATGCCGGCGTTCCGGCTGGGCGAGGAGAAGCTCCGGGCCGTGGCCGATTACATGCTCCAGCTGGGATCCGGCGGATCCCCGGCGGAAGATGGTTGACCCCGGGGACGGAACCGATTACATAACTGTTGAAGCCAAGCGGCACACAACTCAGTACGCGGGCTTCGAGTGCCGGCTCGCCTGCCGCGCCGCCGATTGCCCGCGGACCGACACGATGGGGGTCGAACGCCATGAGTATCCAGAAGAAGTACCTGAAATCGAAGGCGGTGAGCAGAGTCACCTTCATGCTGCCGACCAAGATCGCCGGGGGCGCCCGCAAGGCCTCGCTGGTCGGCGAATTCAACGGCTGGGATCCGAAGGCGACCCGGATGCAGAAACTCAGGACCGGCGAGTTCAAGGTCACCGTCGACCTCGAGGTCGGCCGCGAGTATCAGTACCGCTACCTCCTCGACGACCGGACCTGGCAGAACGACGACGCGGCGGACCGCTACGTCCCGGCCGGGATCGCGGACGCCGAGAACAGCGTCGTCATCGTCTGAGCCGCCGCTCGTTCCGCGCGCTCTGGAGACCCTCCCGCCGCCAGCCGCCGGGAGGGTTTTTTCTTCCGCGCCGCGGGGCCGCTCTTGGCACGCCGCGCCCGATGTCCTAGACTCGTTGGAACCAGCTCCACACACGATCGCAACCTAAGGACCCCGGGATGTTCGAGCGCAAGCCTCTGCGGGCGGACGTCGGCGCCGAGATCCTCGGCCGGATCATCGATGGTCGACTCAAGTCCGGGACGCGCATCAACGAATCCCACCTGGCCGTCGAGCTCGGGATCAGCCGGACCCCGCTGCGCGAGGCGATGCTCTGCCTGACGACCGAGGGGGCACTGGCGTCGGACATGGGTCGCGGCTTCCGGGTTCCCAGGCTCGAGGGCCGAGAGGTGGCGGACGTCTTGCAGGCGCTCTCCGAGCTCCTGCCGGCCGCGATCCGCCACGGCCGGCAGCTCGAGCTGCGGGACCACGTGGAGGCCGGCAACCTTCTCGGCCGCGCCCGCCTGAACCAGGGCGACCCCAGCGTGTTCTGCGAGCAGGTCTATCTCTTGCTACGGTTACTCGCCCACGACTGCCCGAACGACGTCTTGCGCCGCGAGTGCACCCGCCTGGTGCGGCTGTCCCTGCGCTACCTGTTCGAGGCGCAGTCGCGCGGCTGGGAGCCCGCAGCGCTGCTCGGGAACCTGGAACGGGGGCTGGACGAGCTGCGGCGGGGTGACCGGACCGCGGCAGCGGTCTCGCTCGGCCGCACGTTCCGCGAGCTCGGCGACGAGTTGCCGTCACGGTTCCCGGCCGCGGTCGCGGACCACGCTTGACGTTTCGGGCCGGAGGACCGGGACAATGGCACTGCAGTTCACGGTCAACGGCGTGCGGATCGCTCCCGGTGAGCCGGCGGCGGAGGAGGACCTCGCCCGCGCCGGCCTGTCGCGCCTGGCGCAGTGGCACCGCCTGGTGCGCCGCCTCCCGAACGACTGCCAGTACTGGGAAGCCGCCGACCCTCGCGTGTCCTGCTTCGACGACGAGGTCGAGATCTATCCGTGCCGCCATTCGTACCTCGACGCCGATCGGCAGTGGGGTACGGGCTGCCTCGTGCGCGTGTGCGGCGGCCGGGTCGTCGGGATCGAGGTCCGGGTGATCGAGGGCGTCTACGCCGCCGGCAACCTCTTCGAGCGATTCGTGGACGCGGGACGCCAGCGTCTTGGCGACCCGGACCGCGGCGAGGGCCGCGAGTACGAATGGCGGCGCGAGTCGGTCCGCGTGGCGGCGATGCTGGCGGCGGAAGGGTTGACGGCGCTGTTCAAGGTCGACCTCGCCGAGTAGGGCGCCCGGCCCTCCGGCTCAGGGCACGCCGCGGTCCGCCAGCAGCTGGTCGAGATAGGCGAGCCCGCCGGTCAGATCCGCGAACCGGCCGTCGAGCTGGGCCTCGAAGCAGGCCCGCAGGATCCGGCTGTAGGCGGGGCCAGGCTTCAGACCGCGCGACGCGAGGTGCCGCCCGAGCACGAGCGGCTCCGGCCGCGCGTCGGCGACGGCGAGCGCCGCCGCCCGTTCCGCGAGCCAGGCCACGGCCGGCGGATGCATCTCCGCGGCCGATCCGCGCCCCCCCCGATCGGCGCTGACGACGCGCAGCAGGCGGTCGATGCGGCCGACGTCGCGCGCGAGCCGGCGCACGGCCGCATCCCCGGCGCCCTGCTCGTGGAGCTGGACGGGCCGCTGGTGGTCTCGCACCAGCGGCAGCACCTCGCGCACCAGGGCCGGCTGGCCGGTCAGCTGCTCGAGGAACTCCTGGACCAGGGGGAGCGACCGCTCGGCATGCCCCGGCGTGCGGATACGCCCGTCGGGATCCACCATCTGGACGACCGGCTTGCCGAGGTCGTGGCAGAGCACCGCGAGTCCGACGACCACGTCTTCGGCCTCGTCGCCGGTCCGCTGGGCGGCGAAGACGTCGAGGCACAGGCCGACGTGGGTGTAGACGTCGCCCTCGGGATGCTTGACCGGATCCTGGGGCAGCCCGTCCAGCGCGGCGAGCGGCGGGAAGTGCCGCAGCCAGCCCGTATCCTTCAGGAAACGAAGGCCGCGCGACGGCGTGCGGCCCAACACGAGGAGCTTGCGCCACTCGTGCCAGACCCGCTCGGTCGCCAGGCCCTCCGGCTCGATCGTGCGGCAGAGCGCGACCGTCGCGGGATCGGGCTCGAGGTCGAAGCGGGCCGTGAACTGCATGCCGCGCAGCACGCGCAGCGGGTCCTCCGCGAAGGCCGCGGAGCAGTGGCGCAGGCGGCGAGCCGCGAGGTCGGCCCGTCCACCGAGGGGATCGGCCAGCTCGCCGGCGAGCGGGTCGTAGGAGATCGCGTTGATCGTGAAGTCGCGCCGCCGGGCCGCCGCGGCCAGGCCGAGGTCGGGATCGCTGCTGACGAGGAATCCCCGGTGGCCGAGGCCGGACTTCGACTCGGTGCGCGGCAACGTGACGTCGAGCGGCACGCCCCGCAGCTTGAGCACTCCGAAGGCGCGGCCGACGGCGTCCAGCTCGTAGCGGGCGGCCAGCATGGCCTCGAGATCGACGGCGGCGATGCCGTGGACCTCGACGTCGAGGTCGGTGACCGGCCGCTCCAGAAGCGCGTCGCGCACCGCCCCGCCCACGACCCAGGCGCGGCCGCCCGCGTCGCGGCATAGCTGGCAGACGCCGCGCAGCGCGGCCTCGAGCGCAGGATCGGCGATCGGCAAGCGGACCATGGCGATGCTCCCGAGCTGGCCTCCGCAGCCAGTGTCGCCGCGTTGGCTGGCACGGTCAAGGCCACCGGCGCGGCGCGCGTGCCCGGGCGGGTCGTCCAGCCCGGCATCTTGAACTACTTTCGCGCGGTGATCTCGCGTATCCTCGGCCCCGCTGAACGAGCCGGCCTCGCCGCCGGCCACGCGCCGAGGTGAACTTGGAATTCAATCTGATCAACGCTCTGATCCTGCTGGCGGCCGGCGGCGTCGCGGGCGTCGCGGCCGGATTCGCCGGGGTCGGCGGCGGCATCGTCCTGGTGCCCGTGTTGCTCGAGCTGCTGCGCGCGTGGGGATTGCCTCGCGAGTCGGTCGTGCAGGCTGCGATGGGCACGAGCCTCGCGGTCGCCTTCGTGACGACCGTGTCGGCCGCCTGGCGCCATCACCGGCAGCGCCTCGTGCTGTGGAGGCTCGTCGTTCCGATCGTGCCCGCGAGCATGCTCGGCGGGTGGCTCGGCTCCGAACTGGCTGCACGGACGGACGGTCGCGTGCTCCAGGCCCTGCTCGCCGCCGCGCTCCTCTACGCGTCGGTCCGCCTCGTGCGCCAGCGGGAGCCGGGCGGGGACGCGACCGGGCTGCCGATCCGGTCGGTCTGGATCTGGGCGGCGATCGGGCTCGGCGTGGGCGTGTTTTCCGGGATGAGCGGGCTCGCGGGCGGCGTCGTGCTGATCCCGGCGCTCGCGCTGGTCGGAAAGGTGCCGGGACGCTACCTCGCCGCGACGTCGGCAGGCGTGATCCTGTTCACGGCGCTCGCGGCCGCGGTCGGCTACATGCGGCACGGTCCCGCCGCCGGGAGTCTCGGCGACGGGTTCGTGGGCTTCACCTGCCTGCCCGCCTCCGCCTGCCTCGCCGTCACGTCCGTCCCGTTCGCGCAGGTCGGCGCGCGGCTGAACAAACGGACGAGCGGAGTTGCGTTCAGGAGGGTGTTCGCGGCGATCATGGTCGTGGTCGTGGCGCGGCTGGTGGCGACGCTCTAGGGGCCTCGACCGGTTCGGCTCCCACCGGAGCCTCCCCCGTCATGCCGGCCTTTACACCCCGCCCCGCGCGGCACTACCATTGCCGGTGACCGGCGAAAGAGGCAGCGTGTTCGAGGGTGTCGTGCTCGCGGCCGGGCGGTCCCGCCGCGCCGGCCTGTTCAAGCCGGCGTTCCGCGTGGGCGGCGTGCCGCTCGTCCTGCGGGCCGTCGACTGCCTGCTGCCGTGGTGCTCGCGCGTCGTCGTCGTGGCGGGCCACCGCCGGGCCGACGTCGCGGAGCTGGTCGCCGGTCGCGCGGGCGTCGAGGTGGTCGTGAACGAGGACCACGACCGGGGCATGTTCACCTCGGTGCAGATCGGCGCGCGCGCGATCGCTCCCGGCAGCGAGGGCTTCTTCGTCCTTCCGGCCGACTGCCCGCTGGTCGGCACCGCGGTGGCCGGCGAGCTGATCGACGCGTTCGTGCGCCACGGCGGCCGGCGCGCCGTCGTCCCCGAGCACGGCGGCCGCGGCGGCCACCCCGTGCTCCTGCCGATCTCGGCGCGGGCGCGCGTGCTCGCCGCGCCGGCGACGGCGACGCTTCGCGAGATCGTCGCGGCGGTGGGCGCAGTCCGGCACGCGGTCGCCGACGCCGGCGTGCTGATGGATCTCGACACCCCCGCAGACCTCCGGGCCCTCGACCCCGAGCCCGCCCTGCGACCGAGCGAGGAGTGACGCGATGACCGCCAGACTGGATTCGCGGACCGTGATCCTGGCCGGCGTCTTCTGGGGCTCGGCGTGGGGCCTCTACGAAGCGACGGTTGGCTGGCTCGTGCACAACGTGGTCCGGTTCGCGGGCGCCTCGGGCGTTCTGCTGGTCCCGTTCGCCGTGTTCTGCCTGTACCGCGCGCTGCGCGCCGGCGGCAGCTACCGCAGCGTGGGCCTCGCGGCTGCGACCGCGGCCTCGCTCAAGCTCGCCGACTTCCTGCTGCCGGCGCCGAGACTGCACACGGTCTTCAATCCGGCCGTCGCCATCCTGCTCGAAGGTCTCGCCTTCGCGCTGGTCGCGCGCCGGCTCGCCGATCACCGGCGGCGGACCTCGCTCGCGGCCGTGGCGATCGGCGCCGTGGCGTTCAATACGGTCTGGCGCGTCCTCTTCCTCGTCTACTCGGCGGGGATCGCCGCCGGCTGGTCGATCGGACTCATGCTCGACGGCCTGCACACGCCCGCGGGCTTCCTGGTGCGCGATTCGCTGGCGAGCAGCGCGGTGATCGCGGGGGGCGCGGTCCTGGTCCACCGCGTGCCGGACCTCGCGGGCGTCGTTCGCCCGCAGCCCGGCCCGCTCGCGACCGGCAGCATCTTCGCGCTGGCCCTGCTCGTCGAGCTCGCCATGGGGCTGCTCGGTTGAACGTCCGCCGACGAGGGTGGTGACCGCATGCAGGACATCTACACCGAGATCATCAGCCTGCGCGCCCGCGGTCAAGCGGCCGTCCTCGTGACCGTCGTCGCGAGCGAGGGCCACGTCCCGACCGAGCTGCAGGCCAAGATGCTGGTCGACGCGCGCGGCCGGGTCGCCGGTACGGTCGGCGGCGGCAAGCTCGAGCATCGCGCGATCGCCGAGGCCCAGGGCGTACTCGCCGCCGGGCGGCCTTTGCTCAAGGAATACGCCCTCGAGGAGGGCGACGGCGGCGGCCGCGGAGAACCGCTCGGCATGATCTGCGGCGGCAGGGTCACGCTGTTCTACGAGGTCCTCGGCCCGGGAACGCGCGCCTACCTGTTCGGCGCGGGCCACGTCGGTCGCGCGCTGCGCGACTACCTGGCGCCGCTCGACTTCGCGGTCACCTTCATCGACAGCCGGCCCGACCAGCTCGCGGACCTCGCCGGCCCGCGTGCGCTCGCGGGTCCGGACTACGCCGAGTTGCCGCCGCTCGCGGACCTCGCCGTGAGCTACGTCGTGATCGCCACCCACTCCCACACCTGCGACGAGCGCGTCCTGGAGCACGTGCTGCGCGCGAACGAGCGGCCGCGGTACCTCGGCGTCGTGGCCTCGCGGCGCAAGCGGGTCGAGATGCTGGCGCGCGTGCGCGAGCAGCTCGGTGGGGACATCGACCTCGACTGGATCCACATGCCGGTCGGCCTTTATCTCGGCGGCAACTCGCCGGCCGCCGTCGCGCTCTCGATCGCGGCCGAGATGCAGGCCTGCCGCCACGGCGTGAGCGGCCACGTCCACCTGCGCGACCGCGCGCGGCCCGGCCGGCCGCGGGAGGGGTGACCATGGAGCGCCGCTTCCTCCTGAACGACCGCCTGGTCGAGCTCGGGCCCGACGAGCGGGGCCTCGCGCTCGCCTGGTTGCGGCAGCGTCAGGGGCTGTGCGGCACGAAGGAGGGCTGCGGCGAGGGCGAGTGCGGCGCGTGCACGGTGCTGCTCGGCGAGCTGTCGCCGCGCGGCGTCGTGTACCGCGCGGTCGCCTCGTGTCTCTTGCCGGTGGGCGAGCTGCCCGGCCGCCATCTCGTGACCATCGAAGGCCTGAATCCGCCGACCGGTCTCAATCCCATCCAGCAGCAGTTCGTCGACGAGGGCGCCCCCCAGTGCGGATTCTGCTTCCCCGGCATGGTGGTGTCGCTCACCGGGTTCTTCCTCGATAGCGCGGACCTCTCGGTGAACGACGGCCTCGCCGCCCTCGACGGCAACATCTGCCGCTGCACCGGCTACGCCGCGATCGTGCGCGCGGTGACCGCGCTCGCCGCAACCTATCGACCGCTTCTTGACCCGACCCGCGCGCGGGTGGATCAACTCGCCGAGTGGGGCATCCTCCCCGCCGCCTTCGCGACCGCCGCGGCACGCCTGTCGACCCTGGGCGCGCCGCCGATCGAGCGGTTCGACACCACCGCGCCGGCCGTGCTCTTCGCGGGCGGCACCGACCTGATCGTTCAGCAACCAGACCTGCCCGCCGCCGCCGACCTGGCCTACCTCTCTCGCCGGCCCGAGCTGCGGGTGATCGAGCGCGAGCTCGACGAGCTGGTGATCGGGGGCGCCGTCACGATCGAGGAGTTCGGGCACGCGCCGGAGTTCCGTGCGCTCGTGCCCGACGCGCCGGCGATCGTCGGCCGCTTCGGGTCGACCCTGATCCGCAACCGGGCGACCGTGGCCGGCAACCTCGTCAACGCCTCCCCGATCGGCGACGTGACCATCCTTCTGCTGGCCCTCGGCGCGAAGGTCGTCCTGAGCCGCGACGGACGGCGGCGTACCGTGCCGCTGAGCGAGTTCTTCCTCGGCTACAAGCAACTCGCGCGCGAGCCCGGCGAGTTGGTCGCGGCCGTAAGGGTCCCGGCGAGCGTGGCCGGCGACCTGGTTTCCTTCGAGAAGGTCTCGCAGCGCCGCTTCCTCGACATCGCGGGCGTGAACTCGGCCGCGCGGATCCGCTGCCGGGACGGCCTGCTGGAACGGGTGACCCTCGCGGTGGGCGGCGTCGCGCCGGTGCCGCTTTCCGCGAGCTCGACGGCGGCCTACCTCACGGGCCGCACGCTCGACGCGGCGACCGCGCTGGCCGCCGCCGACGTGCTGGAGTCCGAGATCGCCCCGATCAGCGACGTGCGGGGTTCAGCCGGGTACAAGCGAGAGCTCGCCCGCCGCGTCCTCTTCGCCCACCTCCTGCGGGTCGCGCCCGACCGGCTGCGCGTCGAGGAGCTCGTATGAGCCGCGAGGACGTCTACCTGCACGTGCGGGGCGAGTCGACCTTCGTCGACGACCTCGCCGCGCCGGCGGGTCAGCTCTTCGCCGCGGTGCTCGGCTCGCCGGTGGCCCACGGCACGATCACCCGTCTCGATGCGTCCGGTGCGCTGCAACACTCGGGCGTGGTCCGCGTGCTCACGGCGGCCGACATCCCCGGCGAGAACCAGATCGGCCCGATCCTGCCCGACGAGCCGCTCCTCGCCGACGGCACGGTCCACCACGTGGGACAGCCGGTCGCGGTCGTCCTGGCGGAGACTCTCGCCGCGGCGCGGCGGGCGCGACGGGACATCGCCCTCGAGATCGACCCGCTGCCGCCGGTGCTCGACGCGCGGGCGGCCGCGGCCCGCGGACAGCTCCTGTTGCCCGCGCGAACGTTCGCGCTCGGTGACGTCGACGCGGCGTGGTCGCGCTGCGCGCAGGTCGTGACCGGTCGCGCCGACAGCGGCGCCCAGGAACATTTCTACCTGGAGACGCAGGGCGCCCTCGCGGTGCCGGCGGAGAACGGCACGGTCGTGATCCACTCGTCGACGCAGTCGCCGACCGGGGTCCAGCGACAGGCCGCGCGCGTCCTGGGCGTGCCGATGCACGCGGTCGAGGTCGACGTGCGACGGCTCGGCGGGGGATTCGGCGGCAAGGAAGACCAGGCGACGCCGTGGGCCGTGATCTGCGCGCTCGGAGCGGCGCTCACGGGCTGCGCCGTGCGTCTCGTGCTCGACCGCCGCGACGACCTGGTGATGACCGGCAAGCGGCATCCGTACAGCTCGGACTTCAAGCTCGGGCTCGCCGAGGACGGCGAGTTCCTCGCCTACGAGGTCGTGTACTACCAGAACGCCGGCTCGGCGGCCGACCTCTCGCCGGCGATCCTCGAGCGCTCGCTGTTCCACGCGACTGGCAGCTACGCGATCGCGAACGTCCGCGCCACGGCCCTCAGCTGCCGCACCAACCTGGCGCCGTTCACGGCCTTCCGGGGCTTCGGCGGGCCGCAGGCGATGTTCGTGCTGGAGGCGGCGATCGACGCGGCGGCGCGCGGCATGGGCGTCGCGGCCCGCGACCTGCAGCGGCGCAACCTGCTGCGCGAGGGCTCGGTCTTCCCCTACGGACAGACGGCGGACGAATGCCACGCCGAGCGCTGCTGGAACGAGGCCGACCGCGCCTACGACTTCGCCGCCATCGCGAGCGCCGCGGCCGAGCACAACCGCAGCCACGCCGGGACGAAGAAGGGCACGGCGGTCATGCCCGTGTGCTTCGGCATCTCGTTCACCAACCCCTCGCTGAACCAGGCGGGCGCGCTCGTGCACGTCTACGCGGACGGCAGCGTCGGCGTCGCGACGGGCGCGGTCGAGATGGGCCAGGGAGTGAACCAGAAGATCCGCAGGATCGTCGCCGCCGCGCTCGGCGTCGCGACCGCTCGCGTGCGGCTCGACACCACGAACACGAGCCGCGTCGCCAACACCTCGCCGACCGCCGCGAGCGCCGGCGCCGACCTGAACGGCATGGCGACCCGCCTCGCGTGCCTGCAGATCCGCGGGCGACTGCAGCAGTTCGCGGCTGACCGGCTGGGCGGCGCCGAGCCGGCCCAGATCGGGTTCGCCGACGAGCGGGTCCTCCTCGCGGGTCAATCGACGCCGCTCGACTGGCCGGAGCTGATCCGGTCCGCCCAACTCGCACGGATCGACCTCTCCGCCCACGCGCACTACGCGACGCCGCGCATCGCCTTCGACAAGACCGCCGAGAAGGGCCGGCCGTTCGCGTACCACGTCTACGGCACCGCGATCACCGAGGTCACCCTCGACTGCCTGCGCGGCACGGCGACGATCGACGCTGTGCGACTCGTGCACGACGCCGGCAAGTCCATCGACCTCGCGACCGACCGCGGCCAGGTCGAGGGCGCGCTCGCGCAGGGGCTCGGCTGGATGCTCCTGGAGGACGTGACCTGGGATGAAGCGGGCCGCCTGCGGCAGGACACCGCCGGCAAGTACAAGGTCCCCGACCTCGGCTTCGTGCCGCCCGTGCTCGAGGTCGCATTCCTGGAAGACGCGGACAACCCGCACGCGGTGCTCGGCTCGAAGGGCATCGGCGAGCCGCCCCTGATGTACGGCATCGGCGCTTACTTCGCGCTGCGTGATGCGCTCGCCGCCGCGCGGGGCGACCTCGCCGCCGACTACACGGCGCCGCTCACCTGCGAGCGCACCCTGCAACTTCTGGCCGGTCGCGCCACCGGCCACGCGACCCCGAACCTTGAGGAGTCCCCCTCATGAGCTCCGCCCGTCAGGTGCTGCAGCTGGCGACGAAGTATCGCGACGAGACCGCGGCCAACCTCGGCCGGCTGGTGCGGATCCCCTCGCTCAGCGGCCAGGAGCGCGAGGTGAACGCCGAGCTGGCCCGCCAGCTCGACGCGGCGGGCTTCGACGAGGTCGCCATCGACCCACTGGGCAACGTGATCGGCCGCATCGGCAGCGGCCCGCGCGTGCTCGCGATCGACGCGCACATGGACACGGTCGACGTGGGCGACCCGGCGAACTGGGAGTTCGATCCCTTCAGCGGCGAGGTGCGCGGCGACCACGTGCTCGGCCGCGGCTCGGTCGATCAGGAGGGCGGGGCCGCCGCGTTCGTGACGGCGGGCAGGATCGTCAAGGAGCTGGGGCTCGGCGATCGCCTCACGCTGCTGTGCACCGGCACCGTGATGGAGGAAGACTGCGACGGCCTCTGCTGGAAGTACCTGATCGAGGAGGGCGGCCTGCGGCCCGACTTCGTGATCTGCACCGAGCCCACCAACCTGAACCTCTACCGCGGCCACCGCGGCCGCATGGAGATGGCGGCGTCGTTCCGCGGGCGGTCGGCGCACGGCTCGGCGCCCGAGCGCGGCGTGAACGCCGTGTACGCCGCGGCGCGCGCCTGCCGCGAGATCGAGCAGCTCCACGCGCGGCTCGCGAGCGACCCGTTCCTCGGCAAGGGCAGCGTCACGGTGACCGAGTTCCGCTCGAGCGGACCGTCCCTGTGCGCGGTGCCCGATTCCGCGCGGCTGCACCTCGACCGGCGCCTGACGGCCGGCGAGACGCGCGAGTCGGCGCTGGCGGAAGTGCGCGCGCTGCTCGACAGCGACCGGGGCGCGGTCGAGGTCCTCCACTACGACGGCGTGGCCTACACCGGGCTGCGCTACGGGATGGAGAAGTACTACCCGACCTGGACGATTCCCGCCGACCATCCCGCCGTTCGCGAGGGCGTGACCGTGGCGACCGAGCTGTTCGGCGAGGCGCCGCGAGTCGGCCGCTGGACGTTCTCGACCAACGCGATCGCCATCAACGGCCTGCACGGGATCCCGGTGATCGGCTTCGGCCCCGGCGACGAGACCCTCGCCCACGCTCCCAACGAGAAGGTGCCGGTGGACCACCTGGTCCGGGCCGCCGCCTTCTACGCTCACTTCGCCCTGCGCCTGGCGCGGGCTGGCTCGTGACCGGAGGATTCGCGACGATGCTCGAGGAGCTGAATCGACTCTGCGACCGCGTGGCCGGCCGCCGCAACGGCATGCACGGGCAGGATTTCCTGCTGACCTGGGACCGGAGCCTCGACGACCTGCACACGGTCCACGACGTCGCGGACGTCCTGCGCCAGCTGCGCGAGCGGAACATCTCCTGCCGCTGCTTCGACTCGGGCCTGGCGGTCTCCCAGTTCCGCGACAACTCGACCCGCACGCGCTTCTCGTTCGCCTCGGCCGCGAACCTGCTCGGGCTCGCGGTCCAGGACCTCGACGAAGGCAAGTCGCAGCTCTCGCACGGCGAGACCGTCCGCGAGACCGCGGTCATGGTCTCGTTCCTCAGCGAGGCGATCGGCATCCGCGACGACATGTACCTCGGCGCCGGCCACGCGTACATGCTCGAGGTCGCGGCCGCGCTCGACCAGGCTTGCCGGGAAGGCGTGCTGCCGTCGCGTCCGGCCATCGTGAACCTGCAGAGCGACGTCGACCACCCTACACAGACCATGGCCGACCTGCTCCACCTGGCGCACGAGTTCGGCTCGGTCTCGCAGTTGCGCGGCCGCAAGATCGTGATGAGCTGGGCCTACTCGCCGAGCTACGGCAAGCCGCTGTCGGTGCCGCAGGGCGTGCTCGGCCTGATGACCCGGCTCGGGATGGAGGTCGTCCTCGCGCATCCGCCCGGCTACGACCTGATCCCGAGCGTCCTCGAGCGGGCCGCCGCACAGTCGCGCCAGAGCGGCGGCAGCTTCCGGACGACCGACGATCTGGCCGACGCGTTCGCCGGCGCCGATATCGTCTACCCCAAGAGCTGGGCGCCGTACGCGGTCATGGAGCGCCGCACCGAGCTCCTGCGCGCCGGCGACCGTCAGGGCCTCGCGGACCTCGAGCGCGAGTGCCTCGCGACCAACGCCCGATTCGCCGATTGGACCTGCGGCCGCGCGCTCATGGACACGACCCGCGAGGGCCGCGCTCTCTACCTGCACTGCCTGCCGGCGGACATCTCCGGCGTGTCCTGCGAGCAGGGCGAGGTCGAGGCCGAGGTCTTCGAGCAGTACCGCGAGCCGCTCTACCGCCAGGCCGGCTACAAACCGTACGTGATCGCCGCGATGATCCTCTGCAGCCGCTTCCGCGACCCCGCGGCCCTGCTGCGCAACCTCGCGCGCCGCGCCGCGCCGCGCCTCCTGGGATGAGGCCATGACCGTCGAGCTCGCGCCCCTGTCCCTCGCCGGTCTGCTGGAGTGGATCCGGCGCGAGCGTGCGACGCGCGGCACGGTCTTCGGCCTCTGCGAGGACCTCTTCTGCACGGACCTGCGCGGCCGCCCGGACGCGCTCTGGCGGCGCGGCCACCGGCTCGACGCCCCGATCGGCGTCGCGGCCGGGCCCCACACCCAGCTCGCGCCGAATCTGGTCGCGGCCTGGCTGTGCGGCGCGCGCTACCTCGAGCTGAAGACCGTCCAGGCGCGGGACCGGCTCGCCATCGCGCGCCCGTGCATCGACATGCAGGACGCGGGCTACAACTGCGAGTGGTCCCAGGAGCTGTCGCTCGACGCGAGCGCCGGCCAGTACCTCGACGCGTGGACCGCGATCCGCGTCCTGCAGCTCGAGGTCGGGGCGCTCGACCCGGACGAGCCCGGCTTCGTGATGGACGTGAGCGTGGGCTACGACCTGGCCGGCATCACGAGCGCGCGCGTGCAGCGATGCCTCGACCGGCTCACCGCGTCGCGAGCCGAGCTGGACCAGCGATTGCGCGCCGCGGCGGCGGTCGCTCCCGCGGCGCTCGCGATTCCCGTTCCCGACCGCCTCGCCGACAGCGTCACCGTCTCGACGATGCACGGCTGCCCGCCCGAGGAGATCGAACGCATCGGCCGGTTCCTGCTCGACGAGCGCGGCCTGCACACGACGATCAAGCTCAACCCGACGCTGCTCGGCCGTGGCGAGGTCCGCGATCTCATCAACGGCACCCTCGGCTTCGCCGTCGACATTCCCGACGAGACGTTCGCGCAGGACCTCGCCTGGGACGCGGCCGTCGACCTCGTCCGTTCCCTCCAGGGGACGGCGGCGCGGGCGGGGCGCCAGTTCGCCGTCAAGCTCACCAACACGCTCGCCTGCCGGAACACGCGCGGCGTCTTCCCGGCGACCGAGCCCCTGATGTACCTGAGCGGCCGCGCCCTGCATCCGCTCGCCGTGCGCACGGCCGCGCGCCTGCAGGAAATCTTCGACGGCGACCTCGACATCTCGCTCGCCGGCGGGATCGACGCGCGCAACGTGGCGCGGGTCGTGGCGTGCGGGCTCGCCCCGGTCACGGTCTGCTCCGACCTCCTGCGCCCCGGCGGCTACCAGCGCCTGCGCCAGTACCTCGACGAGCTGGCGAGCGCCTGCGCCGAGGCGGGCGCCGGCAGCCTCGAGACCTTCGCGCAGCGCCGGGCCGGCCGGCTCGACCTCTCCCCCGCGGCGGCCGCGCTCGCGAACCTCCGCGCCTACGCGGACGCCGTGTCCAGCGAGGCCGCGTACCTCGAGTCGACCCACGCGGGCCGCACGATCAAGACCGGCCGCCGGCTCGACCCGTTCGACTGCATCCAGGCGCCGTGCGTCGTCACCTGTCCGGCGCACCAGGACGTCCCCGAGTACCTGTTCCAGACGGCCCACGGCGACCTCGCCTCGGCACTCGCGGTCGTCCTGCGCGACAATCCCTTCCCGACCGTGACCGGCATGGTCTGCGACCACCCCTGCGTCGAGCGCTGCACGCGCGTGAACTACGACGCGCCGCTCCGCATCCGCGACGTCAAGCGCACGCTCGCCCACACCGCGCGCGAGCTGCCGGCAGCCCTGCCGCCCGCCGCCGCGCCGACGGGACGCCGCGTCGCCGTCGTGGGCGCCGGACCCGCGGGGCTCGCCTGCGCCTGGGAGCTCGCGCGCGCGGGCGTCCAGGTCGCCGTTCTCGAGGCCAAGGGATTCTCCGGCGGCATGATCACCGACGCGATCCCGGCGTTCCGGCTCGCCGCGGCCGATTACCAGCGCGACCTGGCGCGCATCGCCGCGCTCGGCGTCGAGATCCGGACCGGTGAGACCGTCGACCGCGCGCGCCTGGGCGCCCTGCGGCGCGATCACGACGCGGTCTTCCTCGCGATCGGCGCCCAGCGGGACCACGCGCTCGACGTCGCGGGCGAGGATTGCCCGGGCGTGTGGCCGGCCCTGCGCTTCCTCGCCGCCGTGCGCCACGGCCGTGCCCCCGCGGTCGGCCGTGACGTCGTCGTCATCGGCGGCGGCAACACCGCGATGGACGCGGCGCGCACCGCGGCGCGCCTGGTCGATCCGGGCGGTCGCGTGATCGTCGTCTACCGGCGGACGGCGGCCGAGATGCCCGCCGCGCGCGAGGAAGTGCGCGCGATCCGCGAGGAAGGCGTCACGCTCCGCGAGCTGCTCGCGCCGCTGCGCATCGAGACGCGCGGCGACGGCCGGCTCGCGGTCGTCTGCGGGGTCAGGCGGCTCGGCGCACCCGACGCGTCGGGCCGGCCGCGTTCCGAGCCCGTTCCGGGCGAGGTCGAGACGATCGTCTGCAACACCGTCGTCCCCGCGATCGGCCAGCGCCTGGCCGGCGACCTCCTGAGCGACGCCGAGCTGCCGCGTGACGCCCGCGAGCTTCAGATCGCGCCGGGCCTCTTCGTGGGCGGCGACGCCCGGCGCGGCGCGGCGACCCTGATCGACGCGATCGGCGACGGCCGGCGCGCGGCGCGCGAGATGCTCGCGCTCTTCGGCCTCGTACCGGCGCCGCCGCCACCCCCGGCCGAACGCGATCTCGATGATGCAGCGTGGCAGGACCGCGCCGCCCGCCTCGTCCCGCCGGTCCTGCCGGACGTGCGCACGGGCGTGGCGGCGGACGACTTCTCGCTGGTGATCGGCGAGCTGACGGCCGCCCAGGCGAGCGCCGAGGCCGCGCGCTGTCTCGACTGCTCGGTGCGCTGCGACGTCTGCGTCTCGGTGTGTCCGAACCGGGCGAACCTGGCGTTCTCGGTCGCGCCGCGGCGGTGGCCGCTGGTGCGCGTCGAGCGAACGGACGACGGCCATCGCCGCGTGGCCGACGGCGTGTTCGAGGTCGTCCAGACTCGCCAGACCGCGAACCTCGTCGACTTCTGCAACGCCTGCGGCAACTGCGAGACCTTCTGCCCCACGGCTGGCGCGCCGCACCGCGACAAGCCGCGCGTCGCAGTCTCGCCCGCGGTCTACGCGCGCGAGGACGGCGTCTGCCGGCTGGAGCAGCGGGGCGACGAGCTCATGATCCGCCGCCGCGACCACGGACGCGAGACGACTCTGAGCCGGGCCGGCGGTCGTTTCGTGTACGTGACGCCCGACGGCCGCGTCGAACTGGACGCGGCGACCTTCGCGGTCCTCGCGGTCGCGTTCGCGGACGGCGCCAGCGGCCCGATCGAGCTGCACGCGGCCGCCGCGCTCGCCGTCCTGCTCGACGGCCTTGCCGACCACCCGCTCGTGGCCGAACGTCCGGAGGCGACCTGACGTGGCGCGCTTCGCGTTCAATCCCTTCCGCCGCGACCTGCCCGACTGGAGCGCGCCCGAGCTCGCCTTCGTCACGGCGATCCGTGACCGCGTACAGTTGCCGCTGCACCGCGCCCTCCCGGGCTACGCGCCGACCCCGCTGCGCGACCTCGCCGCGCTCGCGCGCGAGCTCGATCTCGGCGGCCTCCTCGTCAAGGACGAGGCGGATCGCTTCGGCCTCGGCGCCTTCAAGGGCCTCGGCGCGAGCTTCGCCGTGTACTCGGTCCTCCGCCGGCTCTGGCGGGACAAAACCGGCGCGGATCTGCCCCCCGAGCGTTTCGCCGACCCGACGTCGCGCACGCGGCTCGGCGCGCTCACCTTCGCCGCCGCGACCGACGGCAACCACGGCCGGGCAGTCGCCTGGACCGCCCGCCTGATCGGCCAGCGCGCGGTCATCTTCATGCCCGAGGACACTGCGCCGGCGCGGATCCGCGCGGTCGCGAACGAGGGCGCCGAGGTGCGTCGCGTCGCGGGCACCTTCGACGACTGCGTCGCCGAGTGCGCGCGCACCGCGGCGCGCGAGGGCTGGCAGGTCATCGCCGACACGGCCTACCCCGGCAATCTCGACCTGCCCGGCCGCATCATGACCGGCTACAGCACGATCTTCGCGGAGATCGCGGACGAGATCGATGAGCGGCCAGACGCGGTCTTCCTGCCGGCCGGCGTGGGCGGGATCGCAGCCGCGGGCGCGGCGAGCTGCGTCCTGCGCGACGGCGCCGCGCGGCCGCTGCTCGTGTGCGTCGAGCCGGTCGAATCCGCCGGCTTCCTCGAGTCGATCGTCTACGGCACCGGCGAGCCGATCGCGGCGCGCGGCAACCAACGATCGCTCATGGTGGGGCTGTGCTGCGGGATGCCGTCGCTGCTCGCCTGGCCCATCGTGCGCGACAGCGTGGACCTCTTCCTGGCGATCGAGGACGACGAGGTCCCGCTGGCGATGCGCGCCTACCGGCGCCACGGCGTCGTCGCCGGCGAGTCCGGCGCCGCCACCCTCGCCGGCCTGATCGCGCTGTTGCGGCGGGCCGACCTCGCTCCGGCGCGCGAGCGCCTCGGCCTCGGCCTCCGCAGCCGCGTCCTCGTGGTCAATACCGAGGGCGCCACCGATCCTGCGCGATATGCGCAGCTCGTGGACGCCGGCCCGCGCGAGGAGTCGCCATGACGCCGATCGTCTTCGAGCTCGACGGCCGCCGGGTCGCTTACCCGGGCGACCCCGAACGTACGCTGCTCGACTGGCTTCGCGAGGATGCGGGTGTGGTCGCGGTCAAGGACGGCTGCTCGGGCCAGGGCTTCTGCCGCGCCTGCACCGTGGAGATCGACGGGCGCGCGAAGCTGGCCTGCCGGACCGCGCTGAAGTCGCTCGCGGGGCGTTCCGTGACGACGCTCGCGGGTCTGCCCGCCGCCGTGCGCGAAATCCTCGCCGACGCGTTCGTGCGCCACGGCGCGGTCCAATGTGGCTTCTGCACGCCTGGCTACCTCGCGCGCACGCGCGTCCTGCTCGCCGCGAATCCCTCGCCGACGCGCGACGAGGTCGTCGCCGCGCTTCGCCACCACGTCTGCCGGTGCACCGGCTACCACGCGATCGTCGACGCGGTGCTCGACGCCGCGGCCGTGCTGCGCGGCAGCCAGCCGGCGGCGCCGTCCGACCCGGGCGCGGTCGGCCACAGCCAGCCGAGGTACCGGGGGCGAACGCGAGCGCTCGGCGAGGAGCCGTTCGTCGACGACCTGCGGTTCGCGGGGCTGCTGCACGGCGCCCTGCGCCTGAGCGATCACCCGCGCGCGGTCGTCCGCCGGCTCGACGTCGCGCGCGCCGCGGCGATGCCCGGCGTCCTGCGCATCCTGACCGCGGCCGACGTGCCCGGCGACCGCTTCACCGGGCTGATCGTCCGCGACTGGCCGCTGTTCGTGGCGATCGGCGAGACCACGCGCTACGTCGGCGACGCGCTCGCCATCGCCGTCGCCGCGACCGCCGCCGAGGCGCGCGCGGCCGCGACCGCGATCGCGGTCGACTACGAGGTCCTGACGCCGATCGGCGATCCCCCAACCGCGCTGGCGAGCGAGGTCGCGCTGCATCCCGGCGGCAACCTGCTCGAACGCAGCGCGGTGCGGCGGGGTGGCGACGTGGACGCGGCGCTCGCCGCGTCGGCCTTCGTGAGCCGCGGCACCTACCGCACGCAACGGGTCGAGCATGCGTTCCTCGAGGTCGAGGCGGCGCTCGCGCGGCCGTGGCGAGACGGCGGCGTCGAGGTCTTCTCGCCCGGGCAGGGCGTCTACGTCGACCGCGCGCAGATCGCGTCGCTGCTCGCGCTGCCGCTCGAGCGCGTCAAGGTCGACCAGGTCGCGGCAGGCGGCGCGTTCGGCGGCAAAGAGGATATGTCGATCCAGGGCCACGCCGCGCTCGCGGCGCATCTGCTGCAGCGACCGGTCAAGGTGAAGCTGGACCGCGCGGAGTCGATCCGCCTGCATCCGAAGCGCCACCCGCTCGTGATGGAGTACGCGCTCGGCTGCGACGCCGCCGGCCGGCTCACGGCGCTGCGCGCGCGGATCACGGGCGACACCGGCGCCTACGCCTCGGTCGGCGGCAAGGTCCTCGAGCGCGCCGCCGGCCACGCGACCGGCGCCTACCACGTGCCCTGCGTCGACATCGAGGCTTGCGCGCTCTACACGAACAACCTGCCCTGCGGGGCGATGCGCGGCTTCGGCGTGAACCAGGTCACGTTCGCGATGGAGGGCTCGATCGACGACCTCTGCGCCCAGGGCGGCTTCGACCGCTGGCAGTTCCGCTACGACAACGCGCTCGCGGCGGGCCGCCTGACCGCGACCGGCCAGGTGCTCGACGCGAGCTGCGGCGTGCGCGAGACGCTGCTCGCGGTGAAGGACGCCTACGACCGCGAGCGGTGCGTGGGCCTCGCCTGCGGCATCAAGAACTGCGGCATCGGCAACGGCATGGCGGACTGGTGCGAGGTCGAGCTCGTGGTCGAGGCGCCCGATCGCCTCGCGGTGCACCATGGCTGGACGGAGATGGGCCAGGGCGTGCACACGGTCGCGCAGCAGATGGTCGCCGAGGCGACCGGGCTCGACCCCGCGCTCGTGACGGTCACGGTGTCGACGGCCGACGGCGCCGAGGCCGGCATGACCACCTCGAGCCGCGGCTCGTCGCTCGTCGGCAACGCGCTGCTCGTGGCGGCGGGGGACCTGCGCCGCGACCTGGCCGGCCGCGGTCACGCCGGCCTCGCCGACCTCGTCGGTCGCCGCTACCGCGGCCGCTGGAGCTTCGACCGCTCGACCGTGCCGGGCGCGCCGGGCGAGGTCGTGACCCACTACTCGTACAGCTACGCGACGCAGCTCGTCGTGCTCGACGACGCGGGCGCGATCGCGCGCGTGATTGCCGCGCACGACGCGGGGCGCGTGATCAACCCGGCGCTGTTCCGCGGGCAGATCCAGGGCTCGGTGCACATGGGGCTCGGCTACGCGCTGAGCGAGGAGCTGCCGCAGGTGGACGCCGGCCTGCCGCCCCTGCAGATGAAGGACCTCGGCCTCGTGCCGATGGACCGCACGCCGCCGATCGAGGTGATCGCGGTCGAGGTGCCGGATCCGCTGGGGCCGCTCGGGGCGAAGGGCGTCGGCGAGGTCGGGCTCGTGCCCACGGCGGCGGCGGTGGCGGGCGCGCTGCGGGCCTTCGACGGGCGGGCGCGGTACGCGTTGCCGCTCGATCGGCCCGGGAAGAGCGCGGCGGGGGGCTAGCCCGGTACGCAGCGGACGGGACCGCGCTCGCGTCGCCGCCCGCGTCGCCGCGCCGCGCCAAAGCGGAGTTGCTTCGCGCTCGACCGCGTGCGAGAATGGCCGCGACACCGCCGCGGGAGGCTTCGCGATGGCCGATCGTCCGTCTTCGCGCCGGCGCTTGGCGCCTTGCCCCCGAGCGGCGGTGTGCGCCGTCCGCGGCCTCGTCGCCTGGGCGGCCGTCGCCGCCCTCGCGGCCGCGGCCGCCGCGCCGGCCCTCGCGGATGCGCCGACGACCGTGCCGCGTACGGGCGTTCTCGTGCTCCACTCCTATCACGAAGGGCTCACCTGGACGGACCGCGCGGACCAGGGGATCCGCGAGACCCTCGCCGCGCGCACGGACATCGAGGTCTACACCGAGTACCTCGACGCCAAGCGGTTCACGCAGGACGAACACCTGGATCTCTTCGTGCGATATCTGGCGCGCAAGTACGAGGCCTCCCGCATCGCGCTCGTCATCGTGAGCGACAACAACGCCCTCGCCTTCGCCACCCACTACCGGAAGGAGCTGTTCGCCGGCGTGCCGATCTCGTTCTGCGGGATCGACGACCTCCGGCCGTCGCTGCTCGCCGGGCTCGACGCCCCCGTGACCGGCGTGGTCCAGGCGCTGGATCCGCTCGGCACGATCGAGCTGATCCGGACCCTCCAGCCCGACCTGCGACGCCTCGTGGTCGTGTCGGGCATCGACACGACGGCGGTGGCGATCCGGCACCAGACCCGCGCGGCGACCGAGCAGCTGGTGAACCCGCCGGACATCGAGTGGCTCTCCGGCCCGTCCACCCGCGAGCTGGTGGAGCGCCTCCGCGAGCTCACGCCGGACGATGCGGCCCTGATCTGCAACTTCAACCACGACGCTGACGGCGTCTACTACTCGCACGAGGACGCCGCGCGCCTGATCAGCGGCGCGTCCGGTGCGCCGGTCTACGCCATGCAGGACCTCTACCTCGGGACCGGCGTGGTCGGCGGGAGCGTGATCTCGTCGCGCGACCAGGGTCGCCTCGCCGCCCGCCTCGGCCTCGAGACGCTGGACACGGGCGAGGTCCAGCCGATCTCGTGGGATTGCCCGAACGTCGTGGTCTGCGACCACTCGGCCATGGCGCGGTTCGATCTCGACGAGTCCCGGCTGCCCGCCGGCGTCGAGATCGTCAACCGGCCGACGTCGTTCTACGATCGGCACCGGCGGTTGATCTGGAGCGCGGCGCTCACGTTCGCCCTGCTGTGCCTCGCGCTCGCGGGCGTGACGTACGGGCTGGTGCGGGCACGGCAGATCGGGCGCGCCCTGCGGCGAAGCGAGGACAAGCTCCGGACCACGCTCAACTCGATCGGCGACGCGGTCGTCGCGACGGACGTGACCGGACGGATCGTCCACCTGAACCCGGTCGCCGAGCGCCTCACGGGCTGGACCGCGGCGGAGGCCCTGCACCAGCCGCTCGCCGCGGTCGTCAAGCTGGTCGACACGCAGACGGGCAGTCCGGTCGTCATCCCGGTCGCCGAGGTGCTCCAGAGCGGCGAGATCTTCGCCCATACGAGCCACACCGCCCTGATCGCCAGGGACGGCGCCGAGTACCGGATCGCGGAGACCGAGGCGCCCATCCGCGCCGACGACGACACGATCACCGGCGTCGTCCTGGTCTTCCGGGACGTGACCGACGAGGTCCGCATGCGCCGGCGCCTCGTGGAGAGCGACGAGCAGATGGAGCTCGCGCTGCGGGGCGCGGATCTGGGCACGTGGGACTGGGACGTCGGCGGGGACACCGTGGCGGTCAGCGCCCGCTCGGCGGAGATTCTCGGCGAATCGCGCGGCGGATTCAGCGCGCCGGCGGCCGACCTGTGGCAGCGGGTCCATCCCGCCGACCAGCTCCGGGTTCGCGCCGCTCTCGACGCCCACCTGCGCGGCGAGGCGGCGTCTTACGAATCGGAGCACCGACTGCGGCGCGGCGAAAACGAATGGACCTGGGTGCTCGACCGGGGGCGCGTGATCGCGCGCGCGCCGGACGGCACGCCGTTGCGCATGTGCGGCACCCACCTCGACATCACGGACCGCAAACGCGCGGAGTCCGAGCGCGAGAAGCTCGCCGCCCAGCTGCGGCAGGCACAACGCATGGAATCCATCGGGCTGCTCGCGGGAGGCATCGCGCACGATTTCAACAACATCCTGACGGCCATCTCCGGCAACGCCGAGCTGGCGGCCTCGGAGCTCGAGGCGCGGTTCCCGCTCGCGCTCGACGCGCGGGACAGCTTGCAGGAGATCGAGCACAGCGTGATCCGCGGCGCCAACCTCACGCGCCAGCTGCTCGCCTTCAGCCGCCGGCAGGTGATCCGGCCTGTCGTGCTGGACCTCAACGCGACGCTCCTCGACCTGAAGAAGATGCTCGACCGATTGATCTCCGAGAGCATCACGCTGCGGCTCCACTGCGCGCCCGAGCTCGCTCGCGTCGAGGCCGACCCGGGTCAGATCGAGCAGGTGATCGTCAACCTCGTCGTGAACGCGCGTGACGCGATGCCTGGCGGCGGCTGCCTCGACCTGGCGACCGGCAACGTCACGGTCGACGAGGCGCACGTGGCGGCTTACCCCGACTGCCGTCCCGGACGGTACGTGCTGCTGACCGTGAGCGACACGGGCTGCGGCATCGACGGCGCGACGCGAGAGCGCCTCTTCGATCCGTTCTTCACCACGAAATCCGTCGGGCAGGGCACGGGACTGGGTCTCGCCACGGTGTACGGCATCGTCAAACAGGCCGGCGGCTTCATCGCCGTCTACAGCGAACCCGGCCGGGGAGCGACCTTCAAGATCTACTGGCCGGCCACGTCCGCCCACGCGGTCGTGTCGGGGCAACGGGAGGCGATCGACACGTCGCCGTCCGGCACCGAGACCGTCCTCACCTGCGAGGACGATCCGGCAGTACGCGAGATCACGGCGCGAATCCTCAGGAACGCCGGCTACACGGTGCACGTCGCGCGCGACTCGGCCGATGCGCTCCAGCTTGCCGCCGCCGTGCCGGGTCGGCTCGACCTCTTGATCACGGACGTGATCATGCCCGGCCTGAACGGCCGCGAGCTCGCCGAGGCGCTCGTGGCGCAGCGTCCGACCCTCCGCACGCTCTTCGTCTCGGGCTACGCGTCGAACGTGATCGCCCACCACGGCATGCTGGAGCCGGGCGTGGAGTTCCTCGAGAAGCCGTTCAGCCGCCAGCAGCTCCTGCAGCGGGTCCGCGAGGTGATGAGCCGCGCCCCGGCCGGGCCGCGTGAGCTAATTTGAAGTCATATCTCGATATCCGGTCGCGTCGCGCCGTATTCGCAGGTTGAAAATCGCCTATCCGCTGACTACGTTCCGCTCCGGCGACGAGGGGGCGTTCGCCTGGTCCATGGATCACACTCACCAGGGAGAAGAGACATGTTCGCTCGCACGTGGATGGTGGCCGGCGCGATGGTTCTCGTCCTGAGCGCCGGGCTGTGGGTCGTCGCGGGTTGCTCGGACGAAGACGACGAGAAGATTGAACTCTCCTCCAGATCGTACCAGGGTCACGCGTCCGACGCCGACGTCAACAACTTCGTGCGCGTGTACCAGCATGCGGTCGGCACCCGCCTCGATGACTGCCAGACCTGCCACACCGGGGCCACCGTGCTGGACGACGACGCGGAGGAATTCCGCGCCAACCCGTGCGATTTCTGCCACTTCATCGAACATCCGCAGCAGGATTGGACCGGATTGCCGACCGAGTACTCGGAGACCCTCAATCCGTACGGCGCCGCCTACCTGGCGGCCGGCCGCGACGCCGACGCGGTCCGCGCCATCGCGGACGAGGACAGCGACGGCGACGACTTCACGAACGAGGAGGAGATCGAGGACCTGCGTTATCCCGGAGATCCCACCAGCAATCCGGGCCAGGAGCTCTGTCCGGTGCTGACCGTCAGCCTCGCGGAGATCCAGGCGCTGCCCCCGCACACCCAGTTCACCCTGGCCAACGCCAACAAGCAGCAATTCGACTTCTACGCCACCTACACGGGCGTGAAGATCGGCGATCTGCTCGCCGCTCTGGACGTGGACCTGACGGGCGCGACGAGCGTCGACCTGCTCGCTCCCGACGGCTTCGCGAAGAGCTTCGACATCGAGGAGATCACGGGTCAGTTCCCGTCGCACCGGTTCTTCGCCAATCTCGGCGTCGACGACCTCGGCCAGGACTGCGCGTTCGTGGATTATCCCGAGAATACCTATGAGTACGCGGACAACGACGTGATCGAGGATGAGCAGTGGCATCTCCTCGCCTACGCGCGGGAAGGCCAGGCCCTCGATCCCTGCTATCCCGAACCGGCGAGCGGCCGCATCGCTGGCGAGGGACCGTTCCGGAACGTCGTCCCGCCGGGCTCCGACGACGACGCGCTGAATCAGCCGGACCGCGGCTCGAACGAGATCCCGGGCAGCTGCCCGCTCCCCGAGTGGGATTACGACTTCGCCAAGGATCACAACGCCGGCGCCATGGTCAAGGGCGTGGTCATCATCCGGATCAACCCGATGCCCGGCGACTGCGAGGAGTTCGACATCATCAACGGCGGCTGGGCGATGATCGACGCCGGGGAGATCCTGGTCTATGGCCATGGCGTGCAGACGCGCTAGCCGGCGTCCCCAGCGCCCTTCGGCGAGCCGGCGCGGCGTTGTCCGCTCGCGCCGGCTCGCCCCGGTGGCGTGTGCCGCGCTCGCGCTCGTCGTCGGGCTGGCGCCGGCCCGCGCCGGGGCGGCGGACGACGCGGACCGGGCCGCCGACGCCAGCCCGGCTCCGGCCACTCCGGAGACGCCGGAGCCGCTTCTCGAGATCGGCGCGTCGATGAGCACCTGGGTCTTGCTCCACGAGCAGGTCGAGACCGGCCTGGTGCAGCCGGGGAGCGGGGACGACGCCGACGATGAAGCGTCCGGATTCAACCTCAAGCAGGGGCGCGCGACCCTCCACTTCCGCGACCCGCGACACAAGCTGACGGGCCTGCTCAAGTTCCGTCTCGAGGAACGTGCCGACCTGCTCGATCTCTGGGGCAGCTACCGCGTGGGGCCGGCGTTGGCGGTCGCTTTGGGCCTGATGAAGATCCCGGCGACGGCCGAGGTCCTGACGCTCGACGAGAATAGCGAGTTCATCACCCGCACCACGTTCGGCGAGCGCCTGGGCGACTACGCGCTCTTCCGCACGCCGTACATCTCGTCGATCATGGCGGCGAAGTCGTACGACCGGGATCTCGGCCTTGCGCTGCGCGGCGGATTCCTCGGCACCGCCACGTCGCCTCCGCGCGCGGCGTACTTCCTCATGGTCGGCAACGGTCTCGGCGGCAACCGCTATGTCAGCGCCTCCAGCGGAGAGTTCCTCTACACGAACAGCCCCGGCGACCTCTATTACGGCCTGCGCCTCGAGGGCTCGCCGATCGACGGCGCGACGGTCGGCCTGCACGGCAGCCTCAATCACCACAGCGACGTGGCGCTGGACGCGCGCGGGCCGGTGGTCGACATCGATCGCCAGGTCTGGACCGCCGACCTGAGCCTGCGCAAGGACGCCCTCGGCCGCCTGTACGGCTTCTACGGCGCTGGCCGGATGGAGGACTACTGGGAACGGACCGCCTACCGCTTCGACTTCGACGGCTGGGGACTGTGGGCGTTCTGGGAGCTGCGAGACGACCGCTTCGAGGTCGGCGCACGCTTCGACACGATGACGACCGAGTTCCAGCAGGACGGCAACACGACCGAGCAGCGCAACTGGACCGTGGGCGTGAACTGGCGGTTGCAGCCTCGCCTGCGCCTGCAGCTCGACTACGCGTGGAAAGAGACGATCGAGGTGCGCCAGCCTGATCTGCGCGACAATCTGCTCTGCCTCAACGTGCAGTTCTTCTTCGGCCGGCTGCCCGCCGATCCGGAAGCCGACAGGCCGCTCGCGACGTTCTGACGAGATCGGATCGGCGGCCTATTTGACGAGGGTCAGCTTGCGCTGGATCACCTGATCGCCGGCCGCCAGCCGGTACAGGTACACCCCCGTCGCCACCGCCGCGCCCCGCTCGTCCCGGCCGTCCCACCTCGCCTCGTGGTGGCCCGCCTCGCGGGTCCCCGCCACCAGCGTGCGCACCAGCCGACCCTGCAGGTCGTACACCCCCAGCCGCACCGCCCCGGCCCGCGGCAGGTCGTAGCCGATCACCGTCCCGGGGTTCAGCGGATTCGGCACGTTCTGCGCCAGCTGAACCGCCAACGCCGGCGCCGGCTCCCCGACGCCCACCAGCTCCGGACCCACCGTCACCGTCGGCTCCGCCGCCACGTAGCGGCGCACGTACGCGTCATCGAAGTAGCCCGTCCCGCCCCGGTAGCCCTCCACCGAAAACCGGTTGATCAGCGCCGGGTCCAGCACGTCGAGCGTCGCGATCGCCGCCCCGTCGATCCGCAGCTCGGACGTGCCGCCGGCCGCCGCGATCGACAGGTGACGCCACCCCGCCGCCCGCGACACCGCGCTCGGCGTGTAGATGAACCCCTCCGTGTGATGGCTGTAGTGGGTCGTCGACGAGCCGGTCCACACCCCGGTCCCGATGCAGTGGAACGGGTAGACGGAATTGTCCGAATCCCACAACCGCAACAGCGCCATGAAGTCCGTCGCCGCGCTCAGCGCCTCCCAGTACCAGACGTTGATGCACACGCCGTCGCCCGGCAGCCCTGCGAAGACCTGCGGGTACGTGCTCCCGCCGATCTGCCGCAGGCCGTGCGTCCCGGTGCGCGGGTGATCGGTCGTGGCCGCGACGTTCCCCCGCAGCTCGTCCCAGGTCGACACCGGCTCGATCAGGAAGTCGTCCAGGTCGCCCTCCGTGTACCCCACCCGCCACTGGCCCGACGTCGACATCGCCGAGTACCAGATCCGCAGCCACGTGTCCGCGATCGTGAACGACGCCCGGTAGATGTTGCCGCTGTCCCAGTGCGACGACACCGGCGTCAGCAGGGGCGAGGGCTCGGCCGTCCAGACCAGCCCGTCCGCGCTCTCGGCGTAGTAGAGCTGCGTGTCGCCGCAGTTCGATCCGTCGGGATACGAGATGAACACCATGACGTAGCGGTCGCCGTCGCGCTGCACGTCCAGGTGCCAGAGCACGCGGCCGGGATGGTCCAGGGTCGCGTCCTGCTCCGGACCCCAGCTGATGCCGTCCGTCGAGGTGCGCAGGTAGAAATCCTGATACGGCGAGGTGCACCCGCCCGGAGAATGGACGTACCACATCTTGTAGACGCCCTCGTCGAAGATCACCGTGGGCGACATGATGTAGTTCGGCACGACGATGACAGCCTGCGGCTCGCTCCAGTTGACGCCGTCGGTCGAGGACAGCCGCGTCAGGTACGTGGTCCCGTTGCTGTTGGTCTCGTTGTAGTAGAGGATCAACTCGCCGCCGACGAGCAGCAGGTCCGTGTCGTCGTTGTGACCCGGCGGCATCGGCACGAGCGGGTTGGTGAGGCCCGGCGGCACGACCCAGGTCAGGTTGTCGTGGCTCACCAGGATCGACGGGTTCTCGTAGTCGTTGTTGCTGTTGGGGTACGGCGTCATGCCCATCCAGTACTCGTAGCCGTTCCACCCGCCGGGGACGACCACCACGTCCGGATGCACCACCTGGCCCGAGCCGTCGTACGTCGGCGTCACCAGCGGCGCCGGCGCGTTCATCCCGCCCGCCCCGGCCAGCTCCTCGAAGCTGCTGTAGAACAGGAACGTCGCCGCCCCGTCGCTCGCGTCCGCCGCCGCCGGATTGCCGACGTGCAGCACGAGGTCCCGGGTCCCGCCGGCCGCCACGCCGGCCACCCGCACCCAGACCACCGCCCGCTCGGCGACCGGGTCCCACGTCTCGATCCAGTGCGGCACCAGGGTCTCGCGATCGGCCTCGGTCACGCGCAGGTCCGCACCGTCGGCCTCGGCCAGCGCGAAGTCGAAGTTGTCGCCGTCGAGGACGAACGAGACCTGGTAGTCGGCGAGCTCCCCGCCCGGATTGCTGACCGTCAACGGGAAGGCATGGCCCCAGCCGTCGAGGGCGGGAGCCCCCGGCGCGACCAGCAGCAGCGCGAGGCACGCGGACACTGGCAGGCCGGTCCGGCGAGAGACGCGATAGGCTGAATTCATCCTGATTCCCCCGGTCTCGATGTTGAACGACGTCGCCGCGTCTGAGGAGCCATCGGAGAGCCCGGTCGTCTCGCCCACCACTTCCGCGACGACCGGGCAGTCCCACGTCCGGTCGAGGGTCTATTTGACGAGGGTCAGCTTGCGCTGGATCACCTGATCGCCGGCCGCCAGCCGGTACAGGTACACCCCCGTCGCCACCGCCGCGCCCCGCTCGTCCCGGCCGTCCCACCTCGCCTCGTGGTGGCCCGCCTCGCGGGTCCCCGCCACCAGCGTGCGCACCAGCCGACCCTGCAGGTCGTACACCCCCAGCCGCACCGCCCCGGCCCGCGGCAGGTCGTAGCCGATCACCGTCCCGGGGTTCAGCGGATTCGGCACGTTCTGCGCCAGCTGAACCGCCAACGCCGGCGCCGGCTCCCCGACGCCCACCAGCTCCGGACCCACCGTCACCGTCGGCTCCGCCGCCACGTAGCGGCGCACGTACGCGTCATCGAAGTAGCCCGTCCCGCCCCGGTAGCCCTCCACCGAAAACCGGTTGATCAGCGCCGGGTCCAGCACGTCGAGCGTCGCGATCGCCGCCCCGTCGATCCGCAGCTCGGACGTGCCGCCGGCCGCCGCGATCGACAGGTGACGCCACCCCGCCGCCCGCGACACCGCGCTCGGCGTGTAGATGAACCCCTCCGTGTGATGGCTGTAGTGGGTCGTCGACGAGCCGGTCCACACCCCGGTCCCGATGCAGTGGAACGGGTAGACGGAATTGTCCGAATCCCACAACCGCAACAGCGCCATGAAGTCCGTCGCCGCGCTCAGCGCCTCCCAGTACCAGACGTTGATGCACACGCCGTCGCCCGGCAGCCCTGCGAAGACCTGCGGGTACGTGCTCCCGCCGATCTGCCGCAGGCCGTGCGTCCCGGTGCGCGGGTGATCGGTCGTGGCCGCGACGTTCCCCCGCAGCTCGTCCCAGGTCGACACCGGCTCGATCAGGAAGTCGTCCAGGTCGCCCTCCGTGTACCCCACCCGCCACTGGCCCGACGTCGACATCGCCGAGTACCAGATCCGCAGCCACGTGTCCGCGATCGTGAACGACGCCCGGTAGATGTTGCCGCTGTCCCAGTGCGACGACACCGGCGTCAGCAGGGGCGAGGGCTCGGCCGTCCAGACCAGCCCGTCCGCGCTCTCGGCGTAGTAGAGCTGCGTGTCGCCGCAGTTCGATCCGTCGGGATACGAGATGAACACCATGACGTAGCGGTCGCCGTCGCGCTGCACGTCCAGGTGCCAGAGCACGCGGCCGGGATGGTCCAGGGTCGCGTCCTGCTCCGGACCCCAGCTGATGCCGTCCGTCGAGGTGCGCAGGTAGAAATCCTGATACGGCGAGGTGCACCCGCCCGGAGAATGGACGTACCACATCTTGTAGACGCCCTCGTCGAAGATCACCGTGGGCGACATGATGTAGTTCGGCACGACGATGACAGCCTGCGGCTCGCTCCAGTTGACGCCGTCGGTCGAGGACAGCCGCGTCAGGTACGTGGTCCCGTTGCTGTTGGTCTCGTTGTAGTAGAGGATCAACTCGCCGCCGACGAGCAGCAGGTCCGTGTCGTCGTTGTGACCCGGCGGCATCGGCACGAGCGGGTTGGTGAGGCCCGGCGGCACGACCCAGGTCAGGTTGTCGTGGCTCACCAGGATCGACGGGTTCTCGTAGTCGTTGTTGCTGTTGGGGTACGGCGTCATGCCCATCCAGTACTCGTAGCCGTTCCACCCGCCGGGGACGACCACCACGTCCGGATGCACCACCTGGCCCGAGCCGTCGTACGTCGGCGTCACCAGCGGCGCCGGCGCGTTCATCCCGCCCGCCCCGGCCAGCTCCTCGAAGCTGCTGTAGAACAGGAACGTCGCCGCCCCGTCGCTCGCGTCCGCCGCCGCCGGATTGCCGACGTGCAGCACGAGGTCCCGGGTCCCGCCGGCCGCCACGCCGGCCACCCGCACCCAGACCACCGCCCGCTCGGCGACCGGGTCCCACGCCTCGATCCAGTGCGGCACCAGGGTCTCGCGATCGGCCTCGGTCACGCGCAGGTCCGCACCGTCGGCCTCGGCCAGAGCGAAGTCGAAATTGTCGCCGTCGAGGACGAACGAGACCTGGTAGTCGGCGAGCTCCTCGCCCGGATTGCTGACCGTCAACGGGAAGGCATGGCCCCAGCCGTCGAGGGCGGGAGCCGCCGGGGCGACCAGCAGCAGCGCGCCCGCTAATGCGAGCAGCTGCAGGCGGACGCCCCGGGTCATGGCGGTGATCGATGGGATTCGCATGGCATGACCTCGCGGATGCGGGGAGCCGCGCCGGCGCGCGGCCCCCCTTGGCAGGACCCTACTTCACGAGCATGAGCTTCTTGCCGATCACCCGTTCGGGCGTGACCAGCCGGTACAGGTAGGTTCCGCTGGCGGCCGGGCTGCCGCCGGCGTCGCGGCCATCCCAGATCACCTCGTGACGCCCGGACTCGCGCGGCCCTGCGACCAGCGTGCGGATCACCCGCCCGCGCAGATCGACGATCTGCAGGGTGACGAATTCCGGCCGCGGCAGGCTGAAGGCGATCGTGGTCCCGGGATTCAGCGGGTTGGGAATGTTCTGCTCGAGGATGACGACCGCCGCCGGCGTCTGCCCGGCAGGCTCGTCGCCGGGGAGATCCTCGATCTGGACCACGCCCACCTCGCCGACCAGGGCCGCCGGCTCGGGCACGGCATAGCGGCGCACGTAGGCGTCGTCGAAGTACCCGGTGCCGCCGAGGTAGCCCTCGACCGAGAAGCGGTTGATCAGGGCGGGATCGAGGTTCGTCGTGGTCGCCACCGGGGTGCCGTCGATCCGGAACTCGCAGCCGGCAGGGCTCGACGCGATCGACAGGTGCCGCCAGCCCGCCGAGCGCGGGACCGTGGTCGGGTGGTAGATGAATCCCTCGTTGTGGTAGATGTAGTAGGCGGTGGAGGTCCCGACCCAGATGCCGGTGCCGATGCAATGGTTGAGGTAGACCGAGTTGTCGGAATCCCACAAACGCAGCAGCGCCATGAAGTTGGTGGTCGTGCTCATCCCTTCCCAGTACCAGACGTTGATGCAGATGTCGCCGTTCGTCAGCGGCGCGAAGACCCGCGGATACGTCGAGGCGCCGATCTCGCGCAGGCCGTGGGTCCCGGTGCGCGGATGGTCCGTGGTCGCGGTCGCGTTGCCGGTGATCTGGGTCCAGGTCACGGGCGCCGGCGTCACGAATTCTTCGAGGTCGCCCTCGGTGTACCCCACCCGCCACTGGCCCGACGTGGACATCGCCGAGTACCAGATCCGCAGCCAGGTGCCGTCGATGATGTACGAGGCGCGGTAGATGTTGGCGCTGTCCCAGCGCGAAGCCACGGGCTTGAGCACCGGGTTGGGGTTGGCCGTCCAGGCCAGGCCGTCCGCGCTCTCGGCGTAGTAGAGCTGCGTGACGCCGCAGTTCGATCCGTTGGGATACGAGATGAACAGCATGGTGTAGAGCCCGGCGTTCCTCTGCACGTCCATGTGCCAGAGCACGCGACCGGCATGGTCCAGGGTGGCCACCTGCTCCGCATCCCAGGCGATGCCGTCGACGGAGGTGCGGAGGGAGAAGGCCTGGGAGGTCGCGCTGCAGCCGGCCGTCGAGCGCACGTACCACATCTTGTAGATGCCCTCGTCGTAGATCACCGTGGGCGACATGACGTAGTTGGGCAGCGTGATGACCGTCTGCGGCCCGTTCCAGGTGACGCCGTCCGAGGACGTCATGCGCTTGACGTACGTGGTCCCGTTGTTGTTGGTCTCGTTGAAGTAGAGGATCATCTGGCCGTCGACCAGGAGGATCTCCGTGTCGTCGTTGTGGCCCGGCGGCATCGGCACGAGCGGGTTGGTGAGGCCCGGCGGCACCACCCAGGTCGAGTTGTCGTGGCTCACCAGGATCGACGGGTTCTCGTAGTCGTCGTTGCCGTTGGGATAGGGCGTCATGCCCATCCAGTACTCGTAGCCGTTCCAGCCGCCCGGAACGTGCAGCACGTCCGGATGCACCACCTGGCCCGAGCCGTCGTACGTCGGCGTCACGAGCGGCGCCGGCGCGTTCATCCCGCCCGCCCCGGCCAGCTCCTCGAAGCTGCTGAAGAACAGGAAGGTCCCGGCGCCGTCGCTGCGCGCGGTCGCCGCCGGATTGCCGCAGAGCAGAGCGAAGATCGTGGTCGCTCCTCCCGGCAACTCGGGTACCCGGACCCAGACCACCGCGTGCTCGGCCGCGGGATTCCAGGTCTCGATCCAGTAGGGATAGAAGACATAGCCGTCGATGTCGGTGAACAGCAGATCGGCGCCGTCGGCCGCAGCCTGGGCGAAGTCGAAGTTGTCGCCGTCCAGGACGATCTTCACCTGGTAGTCCGTCAGGGTCGAACCGTCGTTGGTCACGGAGACGGGTCGCTGGTACGCCCAGTCGCCGATGTCCTGCGCCATGCCCGGACCGACCAGCAAGGCGAGGCAAACGGACACGATCGCCCAGGCCCGGCGCGTGAGAATCTGAGCTCGGTTCATCTTGGTTCCCCCGGTTTCGTGGACGAGGAAATCGTAGCCCTGGTGAATTTATGTGATGTAAAATCATAATCCATCCGGCAGATAAGAGTCAATCATCATCCGGCGGGGTTGCGAGGTCGCTACGATCCGCGGTGCTCGGCGGCGTGCAGCTGGAGATCGACATAGGTCTTCAGCAGGAGGAAGAGCGCCAGGACGGCTCCGTTCGCGCCGACGGCCAGGGTGAGCGGAAACCCCAGCAAGATCGTCAGGTGCATCGGGATGATGCGCGCGTACGGTCGCCTGAACGCCTCGCCCGGCCTCTCCGGCTCCCGTTCGCGCCAGACGTTGTAGAGGAAGCTGAAGAGGTGGTTGAAGAAGAACACGGCCGCCGCCCACGCGACCGACTCCCGATCCAGAGTCGCGGGCAGCCGTTTCAGGAACAGACTGTAGACGAAATGAAAGAGCCCGTAGTGAACGGCGAAGAAGACGGCCATGGCGACCGTGCCCGAGGTTGACCGCGTGGTCGCCGGACCCGCGGCGGCTCCGCGCAGCGGGAGGGTCAGGATCTTGAGGAACGCGAAGAACCCGATGATGACGCTCTGGCCCCAGTAGACCCACAACATCGTGGCGAGGTCCCAGCCCTGGACCAGGGCCAGGACCAGCGTCACGAGGTTGGAGCCCAGCAGGGACAGGCTCGACGGGTCGCCGCGCACGGCGGCGGACAGGCGGCGAAGCGAGACGAGTCCGGGCATGGACGCTCCCCAATCGACCAGGATCGCCGGTTCGCGGGGCCACCAGGCCGACTAGCGCACCTTGACGAGCCTCCCCGTCGCGACCTCGCCGCCGGCCTCGAGCCGGTACAGGTAGACGCCGCTGCCGGCGTCGCGACCGTCAGCCAGCTTCCCGTCCCAGGCCAGGCTGCGGACGCCGGCCGCTGCGCTCGACGCCTCGACGGTCCGCACGCGCCGTCCCGCGACATCGTAGACCGCGAGTCGCGCGGTCCCGGCCCGCTCCTGCTGGAACCGCACCTCGGTGCCTCCGCTGAACGGGCTCACCGCGGAGAGCAGCGCGAGGGTGCCGGGCTCGGTCGCCAGCGGTGCCTCGGTCGTGTCGATGAGCTGGGCTGCCGCGGCGCCCAGGTCGGGACGCGGGCCGATGAACTGCGTCCCCGCGTGGGGGATGCCGGTGTCGTGCAGCAGCGTCCGCAGCGCCAGGGGCGCCAGCGGCGATCCCAGGGTGGCCGTGGCGATGCCCTGCAGGCACAACGCGCCGCCGACGACCATCGGCGAAGCGCCGGAGGTGCCGCCGAAATCGCCGGTGTACAGCGTCTCCTCCGTACCGCCGTTGTAGAGGTCGCCATAGCCGGTGGTGACGATCTCCGAGCCCCAGGCGTGGACGTCCATCCGGCTGCCGTAGTTGGTGAACCATTCCGCGACCCGCCCCACCGGCGTCCCCGCGGCGACCATGATCGCGCCCGAGTCGCGCACGTCGCGGTCGAAGACGCCGCCCCAGACCGAAGAATCGAGGTCCTGCGAGCCGTTGGCGCCCGCCTCCACGCAGACCACGCCAAGCGACCAGCACGAGGTCCAGATGACGTCGAAGTTCACCTGGAGCCACTCCATGGGCGTGGCGTCGCGGCCGGGCGGGTACATCTGCAGCTCGATCAGCCACACGTCCCCCGCATCCAGCGCCTCGGCGGCCTCGAGGAAGTAGTGCGGTACGACCGGCCACTCCCCCAAGGTGATCCCGACAACACCCCACTGCACGTCGCTGGAGAATCCGGTCACGCCGTAGGCGTTCGGCACGCCGATCACCTCGCCGAGCACTGCCGTGCCGTGCGCCGCGGAGGACGGATCCAGGTTGGCTCCCTGGTAGAACCGGCGGCGAGGATCGAAATCCTCGTGGCCCAGCGTCCAGCCCAGCTCGACGTCGATGAACTTCATGCCGGCGCCGCGGCCGCCGTCGAGGGCCCACGCTGCCGGCGCGTCCAGGCCGACGGGTGGATCGTAGAGATAGCCCTGCAGGCCGGCGAAATCGGGCGTCGGCAGTGCGGGATCGGCAGCCGCGCGCGCGACCCCGGCGGCGATCACGGCCGGTTCGCAGACCGGGGCGGGATGCGCGATCTCGACCTCTGGCCTCGCGTTGAGCGCGTCGAGCGCGGACGCCAGGCCCGCGCGGTCGGCCGGCAGCTGCACGTCGAACCAGAGCGAGAGGTCGGGACCGGTCCGGCCGCTGGCCTCCTCGCCGCGCCGCTTCCACTCCCGGTAGGTCTCGCGGTCGCCGGGGAAGGTCCGGCGCACGGTCAAGGCGCCGGCGATCGCGGCGTTGACCGTCGCGAGGTCGGAGCGATCGGCCGCCACGAAGCGGCCGTCCACGAGATCGACGCCAGAGTCCTCGACGAATTTCACGTGCAGCCAGGCGGGATCGAATCGGGCGAGATCGCCGGCGGACCAGTCGTGGACCGGGCCGATCGGACGGGTGTCCAGGTCGATGGCCGCCGCCGGCAGGGCCAGGAGCGCGACTGCGAGCGGCCAGAATCGAAACATCCGGGTGACGGCGCGCATGGGCAACCTCCGGGTGGTGGTGGCGCGGGGAATCGCCGGGACAGTATACGGGAAATCGCGGGCGAAGTCGCGCGCGTGTCCGGGGCCGTCGCCGGAGCGCGCGGCGCCGCCCCGGTTGACGCGCTGCCGCCCGTCGGGGACAATCCGCGAGACGGCGGCGGCGCCGTGGCCGGCGGCTCCGGGCCCGCTCCTGGCTGCTGCCGCCGAACCGCCACCGAGGGTGCCATGAGCCTCTACCTTCGCGGCCTCGCCTACTGGGACACGGACGCCGGCACGCTCCGGCACGGCGACCTCGTCGTGGAGCCGGGACCCCGCGGACGCCTGCGCCTCGCCGCCGAGCCTCCCGCCCCCGGCGACACCGTGCGCGACTGCCACGGCCTGCTGGCGCTCGAGGGCCTGACCTGCGGCCACCACCACCTCTACTCGTCGCTCGCCCGCGGCATGCCGGCGCCCCCGCGCTCGCCGCGGGATTTCGCGGAGATCCTCGAGCTGGTGTGGTGGCGACTCGACCGCGCGCTCGACGCGGAGCTGGTGCGGGCCTCGGCGCTCGCCGGGGCGATCGAGTGTCTGCGCTGCGGCGTGACGCGCGTGATCGACCACCACGCCTCGCCGAACGCCGCCGCCTCCTCGCTCGCGACCATCGCCGCCGCCCTCGACGAGGTCGGCCTTGCGCACGTGCTCTGCTACGAGCTGAGCGACCGCGACGGTCCCGCCGCGGCAGCCGCGGGGCTCGCCGCGACGGACGCCTACCTCGCCTCGGGGCGGCCGGGAATGGTCGGCCTGCACGCGTCCTTCACGGTGGGCGACGGGTTGCTCCGGGACGCCGTCGAGCTGGCGCGCAGACGCGGCGTGGGAATCCACGCGCACGTCGCCGAAAGCGACCTCGACCAGGAGCGCTGCCTGGCGCAGCACGGCCGGCGCGTGATCGAACGGTTCGCCGACGCAGGCGTGCTCGACCTCGAGGGCAGTCTGCTCGTGCACTGCCTGCACCTGAGCGAACACGAGCGCGGGCTGGTGCGGCGTTCCCGGGCCTGGGTCGCGCACAACCCCGAGAGCAACCAGAACAACGGGGTCGGCGCGTTCCGGTGGCAGGGGCTCGACCCCGACCGCGTCGTGATCGGCACCGACGGCCTGCACTCGGACGTGCTGCGCAGCGCGCGGGCCGCATTCCTCGCCGGACAGGCGGGCGGCGGCCTCTCCCCCGCGCAGGCCTGGCGGACGCTCTGGAACGGACAGCGCTATCTCGAGGCCCATCATCCGACCGCCGCGCGCCGCAATGACGTGGTCCTCTTGGACTACCGCTCGCCGACCCCCATCTTTGCCGAGAATCTCGCCGGGCACGCCTGGTTCGGGCTCGACGCCCGGCACGTGCGCACGGTGATCGCCGGCGGCCGCGTCGTTCTGGACGAGGGCGAGATCCTGACCGTCGGCGAGGCGAAGACCCTGGAATACTGCCGCGAGCAGGCCCGCCGCCTGTGGGACGCCCTGTCGCGGCCCTAGCCGGAAAGAGGCGCCCATGATCCCGATCATCGACCGCGTGCAGGACCCCGCCGTGCGCGCCCGCGCGATCCAGCGCTGCCGCGAGCGCGGCATCATATTGCCCACCTTCGCCGAGCTGCGCGATCCCTCGCTCGTGCCCGGCAAGGTCCGCAATCGGCTGCGCGGGATCGGCCTGTGGGACCTCGACCCGTTGAATCTCTTCCGCATCACCTGGCAGAACGAGCCGAAGGAGCACGGCGGCCTGTATGGCGGAGTCAACGCGATCGAGCTGCCGCCGTCGCTCACCGGCGTTCCGGCGCGGATCGTGGCGCTCGTCGGCAAGTGGTTCCCGACCGGTGCGCACAAGGTGGGCGCCGCGTACGGCTGCCTCGCGCCGACGGTCGTCTCGGGCGGCTTCGACCCCACCCGCCAGAAGGCCGTCTGGCCGTCGACCGGCAACTACTGCCGCGGCGGCGCCTTCGACTCCTACCTGATGGGTTGCACCGCCGTGGCGATCCTGCCCGAGGAGATGAGCCGCGAACGCTTCGAGTGGCTGCGCGAGATCGGCGCCGAGGTGATCGCCACCAGCGGATGCGAGTCGAACGTCAAGGAGATCTACGACAAGTGCTGGGAGCTGCGCCGCACCCGCGCCGACGTCGTGATCTTCAATCAGTTCGCCGAGTTCGGCAACGCGGTCTGGCATTATCACTGCACCGGATCGGCGATCGAGCAGGCCGTGGAACGCACGGGCGCCAGGCTCGCGGGCTTCGTGTCGGCCACCGGTTCGGCCGGCACCATCGCCGCCGGCGACTACCTCCGCACCATCGCGCCCGCGGTCAAGGTCGTGGCCACGGAAGCGCTGCAGTGCCCGACGTTGCTCAGGAACGGATTCGGCGGCCACCGCATCGAGGGGATCGGCGACAAGCACGTACCCTGGATCCACAACGTGCGCAACACCGACGCCGTCGCCGCGATCGATGACGAGGACTGCCTGCGCCTGTTGCGCCTCTTCAACGAGCCCGCCGGCCGCGAGGCGCTCGCGGGCGAGGGCGTGCCGGCCGAGACGATCGCGCAGCTGCCGCTCTTGGGGATCTCCTCGCTCGCCAACCTGCTCGCCGCGATCAAGACCGCGCGCTGGTTCGAGCTCGCGGGCGACGACGTCGTCGCCACCGTCGCGACCGACTCGGTCGACCTCTACCGCTCGCGCCTCGCCGAGCTCGCCGCCGAGCGCGGTCCCTACACCGCGGTCCAGGCGGCGCGCGACCTCGAGCGCAGCCTTCTCGGCCAGCGCACCGACCACTTCAAGGAGCTGACGCACCCCGATCGCCGCGCGCTCCACAACCTGAAGTACTACACGTGGGTGGAGCAGCAGGCGATGGACGTGCGCGACCTCGAGTCCCTGTGGTACGACCGCGCACTCTGGTCGCGCCTCTTCGCCCAGCCCGCGCGCTGGGACGAGATGATCGCCGAGTTCAATGCCGAGACCGGCCTGCTCGCCGGCCTCTGAGCCGAAAGGACCGCTTGGGTGGCTACCTGATCACCGGGGCGACCCTGATCGACGGCGACGGCGAGCGTCCCGGCAGCCTGCGCACCGAGGGCGAACGCATCGCCGCGATCCTGCCGGCCGACGTGCCGGATGCCGACCTCGCCGACCTCGCCGCGCGCCACGGCTGCGAGGTGGTCGACGGCCGCGGCCGCTGGCTCGTGCCGGGCGGGGTCGACCCTCACGTGCACTTCGCGCTGCCGGTGGGCGACACCGTCACCGTCGACGACTTCGCGACCGGTTCCCGCGCTGCCCTCGCGGGCGGGACCACCACGATCATCGATTTCGTCACGCCGGCGCGGGACCAGTCGCTCGTCGAGGCGACCGAGGCGCGGCTCGCCGAGGCCGCGCGGTCGAGCTGCGACTACGCGCTGCACGCGAGCGCGACCGCCTGGCGATCCACGACCGCCGCCGAACTGGGGGCGTGCGTCGAGCGCTACGGCCTTCGCTCGCTCAAGCTCTACCTCGCGTACCTCGAGACGATCGGACTCGCGGACGCGGACCTCTTCGCCGCCATGCAGGCCGCGGCGGCGCTCGACCTCACCGTCCTCGTGCACTGCGAGGACGGCGCGAGCGTGTCCCAGCGGCAGCGCGCGCTGGTCACGGCCGGCGAGACCGGTCCTGCGGCGCATCTCCGTTCGCGGCCGCCGCGGTGCGAGGTCGACGCCGTGGTCCGCGCGCTGGACCTCGCCGCGCGCGCCGGCTGCCGGCCGTACGTCGTGCACGTGTCGACCGGTGGCGCCGTCGTCGCGATCCGCGCCGCCCGCGCGCGCGGGCAGACGGTGCTCGCGGAAACCTGTCCCCAGTACCTAGTGCTGGACGAGAACGCCTACCGGCGGCCGTTCGCCGAGGCGGCGGCGTTCGTGATGAGTCCGCCCTTGCGCGCGCCGGCCGAACGCGATGCCCTGCGCACCGCCGTGTGGCGCGGCGACCTCGACGTCGTGGCGACCGACCACTGCGCCTTCGACCGGCGGCAGAAGGATCGCGGCCGGGGCGACTTCACGCGGATCCCGGGCGGGGCGAGCGGCGTCGAGCACCGGCTGGCGCTGCTCTACACGCTGGGCGTCGTGCCGGGCGCGCTCACGCCGTCCGCCTGGGTCCGGCTCGTCTCGGCGCAGCCGGCGCGGATCTTCGGACTCTACCCGCGCAAGGGCAGCCTCGCGCCCGGCGCAGACGCGGACCTCGTGCTGTGGGACCCGGCGGTCACGCGCGTGATCCACGCCGCCGAGGATCACGAGGTCTGCGACCACAGCGTCTACGAGGGCCTGGCCGTGCGGGGTCGCGCCGAGCGGGTGTGGTTGCGGGGGACGGAGGTCGTTCGGCAGGGAGAGATCCTCGCGCCAACGGATGGCGGGACATTTATCCTTCGCTGAGGTCGGCCGCGCGAACGCCCGTCCGCGCCGGCAACGAACGGGCGCCCGCGGACCTGCCGCGGGCGCCCTGCCTCGTCCTGGCTAGCGTGCTGCGCTAGGAGGTCTTCTGCGGCGTCGCTTTGCCGCAGCAAGATCCGGCCTTCGACTGCTGGGCGCTGGCACCCTTCTGCTGGCACGCCTTGGCGCAGGCCTCGGCGCAAGATTTGCCGTCCTTGCCCTGGCAAGCCTCGGCACACGCCTTGGCGCAGGCCTCCGCGCGTGCTTTGCCGTCCTCGCCCTGGCAAGCCTCGGCACACGCCTTGGCGCAGGCCTCCGCGCATGCTTTGCCGTCCTCGCCCTGGCAAGCCTCGGCGCACGCCTTGGCGCAGGCTTCGGATTTTGCCGACTGGGCCGGCTTGTCGTCCGCGAACGCGAAGGCAGTCGTGAACGCGACGAGAACGAAGGCCGCGCTCAGCGCAGCCAGGAACTTGCGATTGCTCATGATCGATCTCCTGATTCTGTCGGTGGTCGTGTGCGTGATGCATCACGCGTTAGAAACGGCGATCAGGAGAGCGCCCACGGCGGCGGCACCGGCGGTTGCAGGTGGTGAGTCCGCCCGACCTCGCTACAGGGGCACAGCGTCCCCACTTGCGCGACGTCGGGGTCCAGGGAAACCTGGGCGGCGCCGAGCAGCGTGATTCCGCCCAGCCAGAAACACTGGCAGCATCGTGCGGTCTGACCGTTCTGACCGCGCGGACAGCTCGCTGCGTCGGCTTCATCGCAGGATCTTGTGCAATCGGTCGACGGCGTGGTCTCGGCGGCGGTGGTCCGGACGACGATGGTGCGCGAGATGCCAGTCACGGCGTCGCTCGCGGGCCAGACGCCAAACCAGACCGCAAGGAGGCCGAGAACCAGAGATCGAATTGGGGCGGGACTTTGGCGCACGTCGCTGCTCCGGTGTCGATACCGGGCCAGGAAACCGGACGAACAGGACCTCGAACACCCGTACCGGACGAGGGTTCCGGAAATCTCCACCTGCGCCCCGGCCGGTCAGCGTCCGATCAACTGTTCGACCTCGTCCAGCGTGCGCTCGAAGGTCTTCATCGCCGCGGCGATCGCGTCGGGGCGCGTGAGATCCACGCCGGCGCCCTTCAGCAGCTCGAGCGGCGGCGCCGAGCAGCCGCTCGCCAGCATGTCGAGGTAGGCGTCGACGGCGGGTTGGCCAAGCGCGCGCACGCGGTCCGCGATGGCGATGCCGCTGGATAGCCCGGTCGCGTAGGCATAGACGTAGTACTTGTAGTAGAAATGCGGGATATAGGCCCACTCGAGGCCGTCGTCGGGGTCGATCGTGAAGCCGGGGCCGTAGTATGCGCCGATCAGGCCACGATAGGTTTCCTCGAGCAAGGTGGCCGTGACCGGCGTGCCGGTCTCGACGAATCCGTGCACGGCGCGCTCGAACTCCGCGAACAGGGTCTGGCGGAAGACGGTCGTACGGATGTCCTCGAGGCGATTCATCAGGAGGTACGCCCGCTCGGCGTCATCCTCGGCCTGGGCGACGAGGTAGTCGCTCAACAGAGCCTCGTTGCAGGTCGAGGCGATCTCGGCGAGGAACGCCACGTAGTGGAAATTCGCGTACGGTTGCGACCGCATCGCCAGGTGGCTGTGCAGCGCGTGACCGAACTCGTGGGCGAGCGTCGACATGTCATCGAGCGTGTCCTGGTAGTTCATCAGCACGTAGGGGTGACGGCCGTAGACGCTCGAGGAGAAGGCGCCGCTCCGCTTGTCGCGGCATGGATAGAGGTCGAGCCAGCCGTTCGCGAGATCGAGGCCTTCGGCGAGGACCTGACCGTACTCGGAGCCCAGCGGCGCGAGCGCGGCCTGGATCGTCGCGCGCGCGTCGGCGAAGGGGACCGTCCGGTCGACGCCCTGCGCCAGGGGGACGTAGAGGTCGTACAGGTGCACGTCGGGCAGGTCGAGGGCCCGCTTGCGCAGCTCGACGTAGCGGTGCATCAAAGGCAGGTTCGCGTGCACGGTCGCGACCAGGTTGTCGTACACCGCCGGCGTGAGACCGTCCTTGTCCAGGTACGCGTCCAGCGCCGTGTCGTAACCGCGGGCCCGCGCGAAGGCGACGTCCAGCTCGCACTGGCCGGCGAGCGTCGCGGCGAGCGCATGCTCGTACTGCCGCAGCGTCGCGAGGAACGCCGTCATCGCGCCCTCGCGCACGTCGCGGTCGGCCGACTGGCGGAAGCGGCCGAGGTTGGCGAGGGTCAGCTGGGCGTCCTCGCCGGACTCGTTCTTCACCATGGGCAGCGGGAGATCGGTCAACAGCGCCGAGAACGCGTCCTCGAGGGCCGACGGGATCTCGTTGAGGTCGATCTCCGCCCAGAGGTTGTCGCCGAGCAGCGCGAGCGCGCGCTCCGCGTCGGGCGAGAGCACGCGCGACGCCCGCCGGCGCAGGTTGTCGAGGTACGCGCGGTACGGGACGAGCCCGGGCTCCCGCGCGTACGCGTCGTCGAGCTGCTCGGGCGAGAGCGCGAGCACCTCGCGCCGGATGAACGCCGCCTCCTGCATCACCGCGTCCATCGCGGCGAGGCTCGCCTGCATCATCGCGCCGGCCGTGTCGTCGGACTGCGCCGTGGCCTGCCGCAGGTTCGGATACAGGGTGACGACGTTTGCGTCGCCGTGCAGCCGGAAGTAGAGGTCGAGGCAGGCGCGCAGTTCGTGGGGATCGGCGAGCTTGCCCGAGTAGGCGCCCAGCGCCGGGAGGTCGTCCAGCAGGGTCCGGCGCGCGGCTTCCCATGCCGCGTCGGACGGGAAGAGCGGTGAGAGGTCCCAGCGGTACTCGGCGGGGATGCGGTCGCACGGCGCGGCGGCATCCGGCGTGAAGGCCGGCAGCTGGGCGGCAGCGGTCGCGGCGGTCGCGGTCGCGAGCAGCAGGATCGCACGGATCATCGCGGTACTCCCGGGTCGAGGACGTCGCGCCGGGACTCCGGCGCGCAGGTCAGTCTAGGCCATTGCCGGGCCGGCTGCAACGCGAGGGCGGCGGCGCAGGCGGACGCGACGAGGAAAGCGAAGCCAGGGACGACCGCCGCGGATCGGCGGTATTTCCCACTTGTTCGTTCGGATATCGGCCGTGGTGAACGCAGTACGCCGCTATCGGGCGCCGGCCCGGACGTGGTAACATATCGGCGCGCCGCGGCGCTCGTGCCCCGGCGCGAAAGGGGGATCGCCATGCGTCCATTGATCGCCTGCGGATTGCTCGTTGCCACCCTCGCGGCCGCCGAGGCCCTGGCCGACCTCAGCCCGTGCAACGATCGCGCCGCGAAGCCAGCCTCACGCGGCCAGCCGGTCGCGATCCTCGACCGCATCGGCGGCGACACCATCGCCGCCGCGGTGCCGATCGCGTCCCTGCCGTTCGCGGACACAGGCACCACGTGCGGCGCGGCCGACGATTACGATGAAGCGTGCCCGTACTTCGACTCGGTCGCCCCGGATGTCGTGTACAGCTTCACGCCGGCGATCACCACGGAGATCTCGGTCGACCTCTGCGGCTCCGCCTACGACACCAAGGTGTACATCTACGACGAGTCGCTCGCCCTGGTCGCCTGCAACGACGATCACTACGGCGGCGGCGATTGCGGAGCGTACGTCTCATACATCGACTACGCGGAACTGGTCGGTCGCCTGACCTACTACATCGTCGTCGACGGCTACGGTACGGAATGCGGCGAGTACGTCCTGAACGTCGAGGGCTACGAGCCCTGCGTCGTCATGTGTCCGCCGGGCGCGATGCTCGAGGGCGAGCCGCCGCTCCACGACGATTACGAAGACGAGTACAACGGCGGCTGCTGCGGCTCCCAGTACGGGCAGGCCATGCAGAATTTGCCGGGCCGGAGCAATGGCAGGCTCGTGTTCTGCGGGCGATCCGGCTGGTACCTGTACCAGGGCGCGGACTGCCGCGACACCGACTGGTTCATCGCGCAGATCGGCCCTTCCGGCTCGATCCAGATCCGGGGCGACGCGGAGTACCCGACCTACCTGTTCGAGCTCGGACCGCTGGATTGCAGCAGCGTCGGCGTCGTGCAGAGCGTGCCGATCGGCCGCTGCGAGGAAGGCGTGCTGACGGTCACGGGCGAGCCGGGCCAGGAGGTCTGGCTCTGGACCGGTCCGACGGAGTTCTCCGCGCCCGGCGGTCTCGAGGGCCACGAGTACGGTTACGTGCTCTGGCTGGACGGTCTCGAACCAGCCGGCGTGACCGGCGTCCCGGAGGAGGGCACGGCCCTGCCGACGAGCTGGTCGAGCCTCAAGGACCTGTTCCGCTAGGGCGCGGCCGCGGCGTTCACGCCTTCACGATGCCCGCCACCGCTCCCTTGCTGAGCGGATGGTAGGAGTCCGCCGCCTCGGCGAACACCTCGCGCGCGAAGGCCTGCGTCGCCTCGTTCTTCATGAGCGCCGTGTACAGCGGCTTGAGGTACTTCATCCGGCCGACGCTGCTGAGGACCTCGCGGATGCGCGGCAGCGCCGGCGCGAAGTTCGAGCCTGCGGCGATGGTCAACCATTCCACCAGGACCTCGTAGTTGCCCTGCTTCGTGAGCCGGAAGGTCTCGTCGAGCCAGTGGCAATCCCCGTCGCCGAGCTGGCGCGGCAGGTCCTGCAGGTAGAGCTGCCATTCGGTGGGCGACCAGGCGTCCACGTCGTCGCGCGTCGGCCGCGCGCCGCACGCCCAGCCGGCCGCGAGCGAGCGCACCCGGTCGACCCGCGCCGACACGACGGGCAGCTCGTTGTCCGGCATGTCCGGCCCGTCCACCCACCGCGGCCCTTCGACCCGGGCGTAGACGCCCGGCAGCTCCTGCTCGAGAAAAGCCAGGAACTCGTCGGTGGTGATCGATCGGAAGCGGAACGTGTCGATGTACGCGCGCAGGAAGCGGTCGAATCGCGCGCGCCCGACGGCGTTCTCCACGAGCAGCACGAATTGCGCGCCCTTCTCGTACGGCACGAGCGAGTAGACCTCGTCGGGATCGACGCCCGCGAGATCGGTGCGCAGCTTCGTGTAAGGCGAACCCTTGCCGAAGTGATCGAGGTTGACCTGGAGCGCATTGCGGCGGACCACGCCCTGCAGGTCGGCGTACTCCTTGCCGTAGACCTCCTCGAGGATGCGCCGCTCGGCGTACACGGTGAACCCCTCGTTGAGCCAGAAGTCATTCATCGTGGCGTTGGTCACGAGGTTGCCGGTCCAGGAATGCGCCAGCTCGTGCGCGACGACGTTGACCTGCGAACGGTCGCCCGCGAGCAGCGTGGGCGTCAGGAACGTGAGGCGCGGATTCTCCATGCCGCCGTAGGGGAACGCCGGCGGCATCAGCAGCAGGTCGAATCGGTCCCACTCGTAGGGCCCGAAGAGAGTCTCGGCCGAGGCGATCATGCTCTCGACCTCGGCGAACTCCCAGGCCGCCCGCTCGACCGTCTCGGGCTCGGCGTAGACGCACGACCGGGGGCCGAGGTCGCGCCGGTCGAGGTTGCCGACCGCGAGGGCGAGCAGGTAGGTCGGGATCGCCTGCGGCATGCGGAAGCGCCAGGTCGTGCGGCCGTGCCGATCGTGCGTCTCGCCGGCCGCGCCCGCCGACATCACGGCGCGCAGGGGCGCCGGCACGGTGACCGCGGCGTCGTAGGTCACGCGGTGCCGGGGCGTGTCCTGACACGGGACGATCGTGCGCGCGTGGATCGGTTGACACTGGCTGAACAGGAAGGGGTGCCGGCCGCCCGCAGTCTGTTGCGGCTCGAGCCAGCCGAGCGCGACGGCGCCGGGCGCGGTCGTGTAGACGATCTCGACCAGGTCGGTGCCCGCCGGCAGGTCCACGCGCAGGCGGTCGCCGCGCACGGGCTCCGACTCGGCGATCGCCCAGGGGATCGCCGCGCCCGATCCGTTCCGCACGGACTCGATGGCGAGGCTGCGGGCGTCCAGATCGAGGGGGCCGGCAGCGCGCTGCGCCAGGTGAAGGCGGACCTTACCCCGGAGCGTCCGCGCGACGAAGTCCACGCTCAGTTCGAGATCGAGGTGGCGCTGCGCCGGCTGATCGGCGTCGCACCAGGAATGGGGGTCGAAACGGGACATCGCGGGCTCCTCATCATGGCTGACAGAGCGAAACGACCTGAGCTTCGGCGCCTACAGGTTACGCGAAAATCCCGGGCGCGCCTCCGCGATCCGCGCCGGGGGGCCGGTTTGACAGGCGGAGCCCGCCTGTGGCATGCTCATCTCCCACCGCGACGGATCGCACGAGCAGAAAGGACCCGTCATGCCACGACTCCGCTCGTTTGCGCACGCCTGGCTCCTGGTCGCCTGCCTCGCCCTCCCCGCGCTCGCCCCGGCGACCACGATCCACGTTCCCGGCGACGCCGCGACGATCGCCGCCGGCATCGGTCAGGCTGCGCCCGGCGACACGGTCGTCGTCGCCGCGGGAACCTATCTCGAGCACGATATCGCGATCGCGAGCGACATCGTGGTGATCGGCGACGCCAGCAACCCGTCCGCGGTCGTCATCGACGCCCAGCAGCTCGGGCGGATCTTCACCGGCGACGGCGCGGACACGATATCGCTGGCCGGCCTCACGCTCACCGGCGGCAGCCACGCCAGCGGCGGCGGCGCCCTGCGGTGCGACGACGCCAAGCTGGTGTCCCTTGCCGATTGCGTGCTCGCCGACAACTCCTCGCCGCTCTATGGCGGCGGTCTCTATTTCCGCTCGACCGTGTCCGGCAATCAGCTGCGCCTCGCTCGCTGCACGTTCACCGGCAACCACGCGATCGGCTGGGACGGCGCGGCGGTCAACATCCGGTGCGGCGGCGTGGGCGGCGTCGAGATCACCGAGTGCCGCTTCGCCGGCAACGTCGCCGACTACTGGGGAGGCGCGATCGAGTTCGGCGACTGCACGGCCACCGTGACCGGGACCATGTTCCTGGACAACACGGCCCACCAGCTGGGCGGCGCGATCTTCGCCCAGGATTGCGCGATCGACCTGATCGGCTGCACGTTCGCCGGCAACGGCGCGGATTCGGGCGGCGGCGCCGTGTTCGTGGACAGCGGGACCGTCACGGCGACCGGCTGCACGTTCACCGGCAACCGCGCTGCGGTCTCGGGCGGCGGTTTCTACCTGAACAGCGGAGCTGGCCTCGTCCTCGACCACTCGATCCTCGTGTTCAGCCAGCTGGGGGCGGCCGCGGCCGGCCCCGGCGTCGCCGCCGGATCCTGCAACGACGTCTTCGCCAACGTCGGGGGCGACTACGTCGGCCCGCTCGCTCCGCTCTCGGGAATCGACGGCAACCTCGCGGCCAATCCGCTCTTCTGCGACGACCTCGCTCCGGAGACGCCGTACAGCCTGGACGTCACGTCGCCGTGCGCCGCCGAGAACAACCCTGGCTGCGGCCTCATCGGCGCCTGGCCCGTCGGCTGCTCGGGGACCGGGACCGGCGCCGGCGGGGCCGTGCCTGCCGCGTTCTCCCTCGCGCCGTGTCGTCCCAATCCGTTCAATCCGCGGACCTGGATCTCGTTCACGCTCGATCGCGCGCAGGCCGTCACGGTGACGGTCCGCGATCTGCGCGGTGGCCTGGTCCGGGTACTCGCGGATGGCTGGAAGCCGGCAGGGTCGCAGACCATCGCCTGGGATGGGCGCGACGTTCGGGGACAGCCGGCGCCGGCCGCAACCTACCTAGTCCGCGTCGAGGCCGGCGGCCGGGCGCTGACGCAGAAGGCGACGCTGGTCAAGTGACCGCGCCGCCGGTAGCCGCGACGGCCTGACCGGCGGCGCAAAGGAGGTGCGCCATGGTCAGGGCGGCCTACCCGATCTGGATCGCGTTGATTGCGGCCGGCGTGATCCTCGTCGTCCTGTTCGTGCGAGGTGCGGCCATGAAGGAACTGACCCCGGCCGACGACCAGGAGTACGCGCATCGGCGGTCGCAGATGGTCGATCGGCAGATTGCTTCGCGGGGGGTCCGCGATCCATCGGTGCTCGGCGCGATGCGCCGGATCCCGCGGCATCGCTTCGTTCCCGAGCCGTACCGCGACCGCGCCTACGACGACTGCCCGCTGCCGATCGGCGAAGATCAGACGATCAGCCAGCCCTACATCGTGGCTCTGATGACCGAATTGCTGCACCTCGGACGGGACGCCCGCGTGCTCGAGATCGGCACGGGGTCCGGTTACCAGGCGGCGGTGCTGGCGGAGATCGCGGCCGAGGTCTACAGCATCGAGATCGTGCGGGTCCTGGGCGAGCGCGCTCGCGCGCTGCTGACCGAGCTCGGCTACGGCAACGTCCAGGTCCGCATCGGCGACGGGTACCGCGGCTGGCCCGAGGAAGCGCCCTTCGACGCGATCATCGTGACCGCCGCGCCGCCGCGGGTCCCGCAGCCGCTGCTCGACCAGCTCGCGCCGGGCGGTCGGCTCGTGATCCCGGTCGGAGACCTGTCCCAGCAACTGGAGGTCTACACGCGCCGCGAGGGCCAGACGGCGGGCGAGGCGAGCTGGGACCGCGACGTCGTGTTCGCCGTGCGGTTCGTACCGATGACCGGCGAGGCGGAGCGCGAGTGACGGCCGGGCGCGAGCCGCGGGATCAGTCGGAGGTCACGGCTGCGGCAACGCCGAGAGCAGCGACCGCTTCAGACCGTCGTTCGCCGGTTTCTCGCCGAACCAGACGGTCCACAACGCCTCGACGAAGGCCCGGTTCTCGATGGTGCCCAGGACCTCGTCGTTGAGCGCGATCACGAGGCCCTGACTCGGCAGGTACTCGAAGACGATGCGGTCGCCCTCCCGGGCGTCGCGGTCGAAGAGCGCCTCGAACCGCGCGAGGTCGTCCGCGAACGGCGAGGTGTCCGCGAAGTTCCGTTCGATCCCCCCGCGGAAGCTCGCGAGCAGCTTCTCCCGGCCGACCTCGCGGCGCAGGTTGAGCTGGATCCGCTTGGGGACGTCCAGGGACCGCAGCGCCGCGCCGGGATCGGCCCCGAGGTCGGCCTCGCCGCTCACGTACGACACGATCGTGTAGACGTCCACCTTCGCCACCGTCTTCTCCCGGAGACCGACGCCCGTGGCCACGAGGACGACGTCACGGCCGTCGACCGCGACGGTGACCCGGTCCGGGTATTCGGTCTTCGTCTTCGGCTCGGTGACGGCGCTCGCCGCCAGGGGGACCGCCACCATCGCGAGAACCAGCAGCGAGACCAGAACGATGGACCTGGTCATGACGATCTCCTCGGGAAGAGGCCGGCGACCGACGGGCGAGGGGTCGCTGCATGATGCTACAAAGCGCCCAGCGCCGCAACCTCGGCCGGGCCTGGACTCGATCGCCTCCACACCCTAACCTCCCGCGCATGGACGCGCCCGGCTTCGCCCTCCTCTACGAGAACGGACCGTGCCTGGTCGTCGGCAAGCCCGCCGGCGTCCTGACCCAGGCGCCGCCCGGCGTCGACAGCCTGGAGATGCGCGTGCGCCGATTCCTGCACGACCGGGACGGCCGGCCCCTGGACGCCCATCTCGGCGTGGTCCACCGGCTCGACCGCCCCGCCACGGGCGCTCTTCTGCTTGGACTGCGCCGGAAAGCGACCCGCGGGCTGAGCGCCCAGTTCGCCGCGCGATCGGTGGCCAAGCTCTACTGGGTCGCCGTGAGCGGAGCGGTCGCGCCCGAAGCCGGCACCTGGAAGGATCACCTCCGCAAGGTGCCCGGCGAGCCGCGCGCCGAGATCGTGGCCTCCGACCATCCGGACGCGCAACCGGCCGTGCTCCACTACCGCGTGCTGGTGTCGACCGCGTGGGGCGCCTGGCTCGCGGTGACGCTCGAGACCGGACGGACCCACCAGATCCGCATCCAGGCCGCGAGCCGCGGCCACCCGGTGCTCGGAGATGCGCGCTATGGTTCGCGAGCGCCGTTCGGCGAGCGCGAGACCGACCCGCGCCTGCAGGCGATCGCGCTGCACGCGCGTGAGCTCCACTTCCGGGATCCGGCGAGCGGCGCGGCGATCTCGGTCATCGCGCCGCTGCCGGACGCGTGGCTGGCGCTCGGGTTGCCCTGACGCGTGCGGTCCGGCGCCGGCAAGCCGCCGCCTCCGCTCTCGACGGGCCCTGCAGATGGGTGTATCGTGTCGTTCGCACGTCGTGCGATCCGCGAACACGTGTGCCCAAAGGGTGTCGCGATCCGCAGACGGATCGCGACAGGACCGAACGGGTGGTCGGGCCGCCATCCAGACCGTTTGACTCGCGTCCTCGGACGCCGGGTCACGCTCAAGTCTGGAGGTGGCCATGGTCGAGACGCCGCGCCGACCTGTCCCGGAATCGTCGACTGCCAAGACGGGCTGCCTGCCCGCGTTCCTGCGCTTCTTCTGGATGGCGCTCGGCAACATCGGTCTGTTCGTGGGCGCCCTGCTCATCGCCAGGGGGACGGCGCCGACCGCGGTGACCGCCGCCTATGCGTGGCTGGTCGTCGCCCTCGTCGTCGTCCGTTACCTCGACATCGCCAGGTTCGACGGCCGCACCACCGAGAACGAACCGGCGACCATGGCGCACTGGCGGCGGTACACGGTCCTGCTGGTGGTCATCGCTGGCGGCCTGTGGGTTCTCGCCAGGCACGCGGCGGCACACGACTGGCTGTAGGGCCCGGACGGCCCCTCGTCACTCCGCCAGCGACCGCAGGTACGCGACCACGTCGACGGCGTCGTCGCGGGTGAAGCGGTACGGCGGCATCGGCGGCGCAAGATTGCGGTCGCCGGGCGCGATGCCGGTCGTCAGGAGCGTGATCGCCTCCTCGTCGCTGTAGCTCGGGAGGCCGGCGATGGCCGGCGCCACCGTCGCCCAGCCAGGAATCGGGTGCGTGGGCGTGAACGCGACCTCGCTGCCCATCAGCCAGCGATCCGTACGGAATGCGCCGTCCTGCCCGCGCGGCGTGTGGCAGTCCGCGCAGAGTCCGACGTTTTCGACGAGGTACCGGCCGCGCGCGAGGTCGGCCTGATGCGCGCCGTCGTCCGGCGTGGCGGCGACCGATGCGACCGCCATCAGCAGGACAAAGAACAGGATCGATCCGATTCTCAGATTCATGACGATGTCCTCCGTTTCGCGCGAATCCGGGAACCGGCGTCGCGGGCGGCGGGGCCGGATGCCCCGGCGCAGGCAGGTCCCTTCGCGCGGGTCGATGAAGCCGCACATAGTCGATTAATAATCTCCGATATGCAACCGCCGGGCGGGCGGGCCTCGACGACCGTCCGGCCTGGCCGGCTCCCGCGATCAGCAGGAAATCCTCAATTCCGCGACCGAACGGGCGAAAACACCGGAGAGAAGATGATGGCTCGTTCCCCCTTGCCGCCGGCAGGGTTGCGGAGGATACCATGGTTTCCCGGCGCGTCCTGATCACCCTGACGATCCTCAGCGCGGCCCTGGCCATCGGATCCGCGGGATTCGAGACCTTTGCGAGGCCCGACCACGGAGACGGCCCCGCAGGAGTGGATCCTGTGGGCGACCTTTCCGGGTCGCTGGCCGCGATGGTCGACCGCGCCGAGGCCATCGCGGTCGCGCAGGACGTGGCGGCCGTCCGCGCGGTCAGGCAGGAACTGGCCCGCGCGGTCCTCGCCTTCGATCAGCAGCTGGTGACCCTCGGCGAGGTCGCGAGCCGCGGCGAGGCGGCGCGCGCGGTCGAGGCAATCCGCGCCGTCTGGAGGGAACTCGGACTCGACCTCGCCGATCTGGCCGCCGGGGAGTACGCGCCGAGCAGCGCGGCCGGCCGGGAAACGCTCGCGGCGCTGCGCGCCCAGGTCGCGCCGTTGCGCGAGCAGCTGGACGCGGTCGCCGCCGCGCTGAGCTCGGCCGACCGTTCGGCCGCCAGCCTCGGCGTCTTCGCGCGGAAGGCCGCCATGGTCCTCGGCGGACTGACCGGGTTGCTCTGCCTCGTGGGCTTCTGGCAGCGCCGCGCGCACCGCGCGGCCACCGTCGCGACCGCCGCCGCGCCGGCAGCCCGGCGTGCGGTCGCCGAGGCGCACGAGCCGGGCGCGCGCGGCGAATCGCCGCCGTCGCCGCTGCTCCGCAAGGCCGCCGCCGCCTCGGCCCGACCCGCGCCGCCGTTCCCTGCGCGCAGCGACCTCGGGATCGCGAGCGCTTCGGTGGACCGCGTCTCGGTCGACATGTTCACGGTCGCCCGGAGCGCCGAACGCATGCAGGCCGCGGTGGATTCGGTGGCCTCCGCGCTGCAGGGCATGCTCTTCAGCCTCAACGAGCTGGCCCAGGACACGCACGAGGGCGCCCGGATCACCCGCACCGCCAACAACGCCGCGGTCTACACGGCCGACACCGCGCGCGAGCTGCTCGAAGCCGCGCGCGAGATGGGTGAGGTCGTCGCGCGCGTGCGCAGCCTGGCAGCCCGCAGCCAGGAGATCGCCGGCCGCATCGAGGCCGAGGCTGCGGCGACCGGGGTCACGGGCGAGGCCTTCACGAGCGTCGTCGCCCAGGAGGTGCACGAGCTGGCGGACGCGGCCCATGGCTCGACCGCGCACATCGAGTCGACGGTCCAGAGCATCCTCGCCGATCAGCGCCGGTACGAGGACGCGATCGGACAGATCATCAAGAACGTCGGAGCGGTCCGGAAGGTGGCGGCCGGCCTTGGCGAGCTCATGCTCGAGCCGCCGGCGCGCGTCCAGGCCGGCGCGGCCTACGGCGCAGGACCCGCCCCGGCTCTCGAGGCCGTCAGGCAGCCGGCGGTCGAGGCCGCGGCGGCGGCGCCTGCGCCCGCTGCGGCGCCTGCGCCCGCGCCCGCGCCCGCACCGGCACCCGCTCCGGCCGCGGTCCCGCAACCGGCGGCGCCCGAGCCCGCAGACGCGGCGGCGCCCGAGCTCGCGCCGGAATCCGCGCCCGACCCCGCGCCGGCGCCTCCCGCGCCGGCCGCCGAGGTGGCCGCGCTCACGAACAGCCTGCTCGACGAGCTGGCGGAAGTCGCCGGAGCGGCGACCGAAACCCCGTCGGCGGCCGCGACCCCGGCGGCGCCCGAGCCCGCCGCGGCCGCACCGTCCCCGCAGGTCGCCTCCGCCGGGGCCGAGCCGGCGGCGGCGAAGACGCCGACCGCCCGCCCCGGCGGCGCGAACGGCAACGTGTTCATGCTCCAGAAGGCCAAGCGGCTGAGTCCCCCGCCCGCGGAGGCGGAGCCGCCGGCGCAGCCGGCCGCGTCCGAGCCGGCGGTCGAGCTGCCGCCGCCGCCTCGGTTGGGCCCCACGGAGGTCGCCGACACCTCCGACCTCTCGGACGAGATCCCGGAGGCTGCGGGAGCCGGCGCCGCGAAGGCCCGCCCGAAAGGAACGGGCGCGAGCGGCAACATCTTCATGCTGAACAAGACCAGGAAGTAGCCGGCGGCGCCCGGCAAGGTCCAGCCCCCTCGACATCCTGTCGAGGGGGCCGGCAGCGTACCTGGGGCCCCGAAGGGCTGCTAGGAGGTCCCGGGGAACGGTCGCCGCTCGCGCGCGTCGCTGGTGTGGCGGCGGCCGGCCTCCGCTCGAAGCGGAACGACACCTCCGGCCCGCCGGCCTCGACGCGAGCGCCTCGGCTCCCATCTCTCTAGTTACGGACGCCGCGCATCCAGCGCAAGGGTCTGCTTGCTCACGCGGCGCACCTCGGTGTCCCGCCAGGCGAAGTAGGCGACGAACGTCAGCGCGCCCATCGCGAGGAACGCGACGAGGACCCACGTGGGAATCCGGGCGGCCTCGCCGGCCGCGTAGCTGTGCAGCCCCACGAGCAGGTAGTTGACCCCGAAGTAGGTCATGATGATCGACCAGATCGCCATGAACGACCACGCGGCCTGCACGAAGGCGTTCGCGAGCTTGGGGATCCAGCGGAAATGCAGGATCATGGCGTAGATCAGCACCGACACGAGCGCCCAGGTCTCCTTCGGGTCCCAGCCCCAGTAGCGCCCCCAGCTCTCGTTGGCCCACACGCCGCCGAGGAGCGTGCCGACCGCGAGCAGCCCGAGCCCCGCGATCATCACGTCGACGTTGAGCCGGTCCAGCTTGGCCACGGCCGCCGCGACCGGTCGCCGCGTCGCGCCGGCGACGATCATGAGCACGAGCGTCAACATGCCGAGCAGACACGACAAGCCGAGGAAGCCGTAGCTCGCGGTGATGATCGTCACGTGGATGTTGAGCCAGTACGACGCCAGGACCGGAACGAGCGGACCGATCGCCGGGTCGAAGTCGCCCATCATCGCCACGCCCAGGACCACCGAGGTCAGCAGCGGGCCGAGCGCGCCGGCCGCCGCGGTCCGGCTGATCGCCTCGAAGATCAGACCTGCCAGCGCGACGGCGAGCGCGATGAAGAGCAGCGACTCGTGACCGTTGCTGAGCGGCGCCCGGCCGGACGCGATCCAGCGCAGCACGAATCCGTAGAGGTGCAGCGCGAAGCCCGCCAGGTAGAGCAGCATGCCCGCGGCGTAAAGGGGCTGCTTCCAGGTCCACGGCTTGCCGTCGTGCCGGAACAGGCCCACGAAGTAGGCGACGATCAGCAGCACGAATCCGAGCAGGTAGGGAATCGTCGCGCGGGCGAACGGATGCAGGCGGTTGAGGATCAGCTCCGACTTGATCGCCAGGCCGGCCGGCATCACGCTCGCCCCGTACCGGTCCTGCAGTTCGGCCGTGCGCCGCAGGCCGTCGTCGATCCTCGCCGGGTCGCTCTCCTGCAGACCCTTGAAGAGCGCCTCGCCGGCGGCCGCGAACTCGGCGCGGCGCGGGTCGGATTCCGGCAGGCGAGCCAGGACCGCCTCCAGGGTGTCCCAGCGATGGCCGGGATCATCCGGGACCGGGAAGATGCGCAGCGAGTTGCCCTGCAACGCGTCGTAGAGGATGTGCACCCGCTCGTCGAAACTGATGAGCTTCTGCTGCGTCTTGGTGCGCAGGTTCGGCGAGGTGCGGTGCGCTTCCTCGACCGCATCCTCCAGCTTGTACTGCCCGCCCTCCAGGACCGACGCGAGCGAGACGTATTTCGTGCCGCGGCCGACCCCGAGCAGGTCCTGCACCCCGGGGTTCGCGACGACGATCATCGGGTGGTGGTACCACTGGGCGGGATTCGCAGCCAGCCCGAGGAAGACCTCCACCGGATCGCGCTGTTCGAAGCGGGTCCGCTTGGCGATCTTCATCGTGGTTTCCTGCGCGAGCGTGTCGAGCGGCTTCATGCGGCCGCGGAAATCCTGGACCGTCAGGCGCGCCGCCGTCTCGCGCGCCTCCGGCGAGAGGTTCAGGGCGTCCGGAGGGGGAGGCGTCGCGGTCTGGGCAGCCGCGGGTGTGGACGCGAGGCCGGCGCAGAGCAGGAGCAAGCCGACCGCGGCGGCGCGTCCGGCGCGCACCCGGCTGCGGACGACCTGCCCCATGACGATGAAGAAGCCGAGCGAGAAGATGGTGTAGCCGACGTACGTGGGCAGCTTCCCGGGATCCCGGTTCACCGAGAGGACCGTCCCCAGGCGGTCACGGTCGTAGCTCGACTGGAAGTGCTTGGTGCCGCGGTGCGTGAGCGGATGGTTCATCCAGATGCGGATCTTGCGGCCCGAGACGCCCCGCTCCTCGTCCGCGAGCACGACATGGCTCTCGTAGCTCGCCGCGTTGTCGCTGCCGGGATAGGTCTCGAGCAGGAAGTCCTCGAGGTGGAGGGCATACGGCAGGGTCCGCAGGACCGGGCCGAAGGAGAGGGTCAGCGCGCGTCCGCCCAGGTCCACCGTCTGCGGCGCGCTGCCCTCGACGTGGACGGTCTCGGCGCGCGCGCCGTCCTGCTCGACGTACAGCCGCGCCGCCTGCGGCGCGTCCGGATCCAGGCTCGCGACCGGTCGGGCCACGACCGAGACCTCGACCTCCGACGGCACCATGCGCCACCCGGTCTCGCTGCGATAGAGCATCTGCTTGCGCAGCGGCGCGACCTCGCCCGCCGCCAGCGTCCCGCCCTCGCCGGCGCCCGACATGGCGACGATCTCCAGCGGGAAGGACGCGCGGATCACGACCTGTCCGTCCTGCGTGGCGAGGTCCACGCCGGCGCTCAGCTCGTAGAGCAGGTCCACCTGCTGCAACAGCGGCGAATCCTCGCTGGTGAGGGTGAAGTCGGGGTGCAAGGCGAAGAGCGTCTTGCGGGCGCTTTCGCCCGCCGGGTTGGTCACGATCACGCGGACCATCGGGTTGCGCAGCGGCCCCTCGGGATCCGAGTCGCCGTCGGTGTGGTAGTCGCTCTCGAACTCGCCGAGCTCGAAGGTCCAGCCGCCGCAGGTCCCCAGATATCCCGGGACCGGCTTGATCGGCAGCCGGCCGACCTCGCCGCCGGCGCGCACGCGCAGATCGCCGTAGCGGGAGGCGCCCTCGCTCGCGGGCGGCAGACCCGCCGGGTGGAAGCGCACCAGCACGCCGGCGATCGTCTCCTCGTCGCCTTCCTGGAGCGTGTGCATCGCGAGCCCCTCGCCGTCCATCACGCCGAGTCCGACCATCGCGCGCCCGCCCTCGCCCGGGACCATCTGCACCTCGTAATGCGGCCAGTACTCCGCGACGCCGACGGTGAGCGCGCTGCCGCCCAGCTCGGTCCGGTGGCGGATGCCCTGCGGACCGGGGCGGTAGAGGCGCAGGGGGAACTCGACCTGGTGGTCGCCCGCGCGCACGATGAGGTGGTCCTCCGCCGACGAGACCACGTTGTTGCTCTCCCCCTCGCGGATGTGCAGGTAGCCTTCCCAGCCGAACCAGCGCGTGATCCCGGCGCCGGCCAGGATGACGATCATGCCGATATGGACCAGCAGGAAGCCGAGACTCGGGCGACCCTTGCTCAGGCGCCGCACGAGGTTCAGCACCAGGTTCACGCCGAGCAGGACCAGCAGCGCGTTGAACCACCACGCGTCATAGACCTGGTCGTACGCCGCCGCGCGGCCGGTCGACGTCGAGCCGATGCCGGCGTAGTAGCTCTCGATCCAGGTGGCCGTCCCGGCCGCGACGGCGAAGATGGCGAGCAGGATCGCGGCCAGGCGCAGATCGGAGAGCAAGCGGAAGGCAGGATTCCTCAGCAGCGACTTCACGGGACCTCGAATCGTTCAGGTAGCCGGCAATGACCACCAACATAGCAGGACATCTCGCGGTTCCACAAGAAACCGGTGCCCTCCGGATCCCCCGGAGAGATCAACCAGCCTCCTGCGGAAAACGGTCGCGCACGATCACCTCGCTGGGCGGCAACCTGCCGCCGCGCGGGTGCGCCGGCCTGAGCGGCTTGCCGATCGCCACGAACAGGCTCAGGACGTGGTCCGCCGGCAATCCGATCAGCCGGGCGACCGCGTCGGGGTCGAACCCGTTCATCGGGCAGCTCCCGAGGCCGAATCCCTCGGCGGCGAGCATCAGGGTCTGGGCGGCGATCCCGGTCGAGCGCAGGCACTCGTCGCGCTGCGCCTGCTCGTTCGACTCGTAGTAGTCGCGCATCGCCGCGACGAACGACGCCCGCAGCGGCGCCGACACGTGGCGCCAGTATCGTTCCGGCTGTTTCCGCCAGGCCTGCAGATCGGCGCAGACGACCACGAGCAGCGAGGCGTCGGTGACCTGGGACTGATCGTAGCTGACCGCTCGCAGCTGGCGCCGCAGCTCGGGGTCGTCCACGATGACGTAGCGGCAGTGCTGGATGTTGAAGGATGTCGGCGACAGCAGGGTCAACGCCAGCAGCTCGTCGACCACGCGGGGATCGAGGCGGAACGCCGGGTCGAAGTGCTGGATCGAACGGCGGCTCTCGATGGCCCGGCGGACGTCCACGCAGGTGCGCCTTTCAATCTGGACCCCGGGTGACAACATTTCGTCGCCATGATAAGTCCGGGCGCCGGATACGCCAGATGCGCCAGGCGCGGCCGCACGCCGGCGCTGCCGGCGCGCTCGCTCAGCGCACGACCACGAACTTGCCGACCTGGTCCTCGAAACCGGATTCGTGCGGCGTCACCGCGAACAGGTAGATCCCGCTGGCGACCTCCTGGCCGTTGCGGCTCACGAGGTTCCAGTACGCCTGGCCGTCGCCGCCGGAACCGTCGTGCTCGATGGCCTGGACCAGGTCGCCGGCGAGCGTGAAGATCTGGATCGTGCAGCGGCAGCGCGGCAGATTGACGAAGGAGACCCGGACACCGGTGGGATCGTCGCCAGTGGCATGCAGCCCCTGGAATTCCGCGAGCGACTCGCGGGTGGCCGGATCCGGGTACACGTACGGCCGGGGTCGGAGTTCCTCGTGGCGGCCCGCTTCGATCGCCTCGAACCGCGGTTGCGCCAGGACGAAGCTCCCCGTCGGCAGGGAACCGCTTCCCTCGCCGACCACGGCCGCGCCGTCCTCGTGCGGGATGTGGTCGGTGGCGGTCACCGCGTAGAAATAGAGGAATCCGTTGTGCACCAGCTCGTCGTGGTAGCGGTAGTAGCTCACCGCCACCTTCGGGACCCCGACGCTGTCGGACCGCGCGGTCATCGCGAAGAAGGTGTCGAGGACATCCGGGTGCGTCTCCCAGGGAAGCAGCGCCTCCAGACCGGGTTCGGGCTCGCCGAACTGGTTGCGCACCGGCGGCCGGGAGGTGTAGCGGCCGTTCACGTCGGCGAGCACGATCGCGGCCATCGCCGCGTCGAGTCCGGCGAACTCTGGATCGTCCAGGCAGACGGGGCGATAGGCGACGTCGGCCAGCCCCGTGTTGAGGCCGAAGGCGCGCGGCGGTTGACCCTCCCTCGGGACCAGGAAGTTGATCCGGTCGAACTCGGCGAGCAGATGCCAGGCGATGGGATCTGGTCCCGTGCGCTCGGACGAGCCCGGCGGACGGTCCCAGTTGTCGGCTCGCCAGACCCGATACGATTCGAAATCGTCCAGCCCGGTCAGCAGGTCGGGCGTCCGCTCGCTGCGGTTATCCCAGTAGACGTCCATCGCGCGGTCGCCCGGCACGACTCGCAGCTCGGGGACCGGCGGCGGCAACTCGCCGCTCGCGAACGGGACGTTGGCCTCGCGGCCGGCCGTCCCGGTACAGGCCAGCCGCGCCGCCGGCGCGCTGCTGCCGCAGGGCGCCATCAAGCTCGTTTCGCTGGTGCATTCCACCCCGTAGTACCGGCGGCATTCCTCGCAGTTGTCCAGGCTGGCCCACCAGCAGTGCTTGCGCAGGTCATGATCCCAGAACAGGTCCTCCGGGGTGATGCGGAAATCCAGGAACATCCTCGGCCGGCAGGTGGTGTTCCAGAAGTTGTGGAAATGGTCGTAGAGCGGATTGAGGGGCGAGTTCCACGGCGTGTAGAGGTCCTCGGCGCAGATGAGCGTCTCGCGGCCGCCGCGGCCCGAGAGCCCGACGCCGTCGGCATTGTACCAGCGCCCAGACGCCGTCCGCTCGTTGGCGACCATGGCGGCCTGGAGCGCGGATTCACCGTCCGCGACCGTGAGCGTGCCGTTGACGATGACGTACTCGCCGGGTTCGAGGGTCGTCCACGGGCCGACGCTCAGCAACACGAGATAGTCGCCGAATCGCGCCAGCGGCACGTCGGAATCGCACACGTTGCGCTCCAGGATCCCGTAACGCTCCTCGTCGAACACCGGCAACGCGCTGTAACCCACGCCGAAGCCGGCGCTGAGGATCCGTATGGCGTTGATCCCGAAGCGGTCCGGCCGCTTCGCGTACCGGTCGCCGAAACCCGAGCCCTCGAGCGTGGCGCCCAGCCAGCCAGGCATCGCGTCCGCCGCATCGGCGTCGCGCATCCAGGCGTAGGCCAGGTCCGCGAACCCGCCCTCCAGGCGGCGGACCAGCCCCGTGAACGTGCCCGCAAGGTCGTCCTCGCCAGCGGCCGCGTCGCCGTGGTGGCCGATGTCGCCATCGATGAGCAGCCCGACGTAGAGGTCCTCGATCGCATGCAGGCCGGCGTTCCGGATCACCCAGCGCAGGCCGATCAGGTCCTGGGCGTCGGTCGTGCTCCAGGCGCAGGCCGAGAAACGGACCTCGAGGCCGAGCGGCCGGTGGTCCGGGAACATCTGCCGGGCCAGAGGGACGTCGTCGCGCATCAGGCAGGTGAGCATCTGGGACCCGTACTGGGCGAAATCTTCGTCCACCCGCCCGTCGCCGTCGTTGTCGAAGCCGTCGAGAGGATCCTCGTCAGCGATCCCGTCGTGGTCGTCGTCTCCGCCCGGCAGGTCGGCGGGGACCCCGGTCGGCTCCAGGAGGTCCCGCGGTCGGACCTGATAGCCGTCCCTCGCCTCGTACAGGACGTTCTGCGGCTCGGGTCCGGGCAACAGTTCGGGCTCCGGTTGACCGGTCGTCACGCCGATGTTGCCGTTCTGCCGACCGCCGATCCAGAGACCGGCGCCGAACACGTACTCCATGCCGCTGCCGCCGGGCCACTGCACCGACGGCGCGTCGCTGTAGGTCGTGGTCGTGCCGTAGTGGGAGCCGATCAGGCCCCAGTTCGTGACGTTGACGTGGATGTGCCCGGCGTTGAGCACCCCCGAGCCGTCGACCACCAGGGCCTTCTCGGCCGGCCCGTCGCAAAGCGGGACCGGCACACGGCCGAGGGCAGGCGCTGTCGCCAGTGAGAGCGCGACGAGCGCGGCTGCCACGAACACGGCGCGCAAGTTCGGCGTGGACATCGTTGGACCGGAACGCCTGTTGTTGAATGGCTCAAGTCATCCCGGTACCGGTACGCTACGAATCGCGGTTCGCCGGGTCAAATCGAACCTGTCCGCGGCGGCGCCGCCGGCGTTGCGCTCGACGCCGGGATTCGTGTAGCCTGCGGCTGGGAGTTCCCCGGCACCCGCATGGCGTGCCTCACCGGCGCCGGGGATGGCGAGGAGAGGTCCCGGATGACTCGCGTCAGGAACCGCCCGCGACCGCGACGCTGGGGAGCGCTGCTCATACCGGCGCTCGTGGGTCTGTCGCTGGCATCCGACAGCCAGCTCGATCCCTGGCGCCGGCTGGCTCCCGGACTCGAGCTCGCGTCCTTCACCGTCGACCGCGCCACGGTCCGCGTCATGCGGATCGACCCGGACCAGTGGGAGACGGTGGCCCTCGCGGCCTCGGCGACCGGCGGCGCGGCGCGCACGGCGCGGGCCTGGGGCCGCGAGTTTGGGCTCGCCGCGGTCGTCAATGCCGGCATGTACGCCACCGACGGGATCACCCACACCGGCTACTTCCGCACCGGCTCGCACGTCAACAACGGCCGGTGGGTCCAGCGCGACTACCGGCAGGTCGCGTGCTTCGAGCCTCGCGAGGCCGGCCTGCCCGCATTCACCCTCGTCGACCTGGACTCGGTGCCGCCGGACCGCTTCGCCGACCGCTACGACATCGTTGTCCAGAACCTGCGCCTGATCGGCAAGCCCGGCCGGAATCGCTGGTCGCCCTCCCACCGGCGCTGGTCGGAAGCGTGCCTCGCCGAGGACTCCCGGGGACGGATGCTCTGGATCCTCTGCCGCCAGCCGCTGGACATGCACGCCTTCAACGAGATGCTCCTGCGGCTGCCCCTCGACCTCGTGGCGGCCCAGCACCTCGAGGGCGGTCCGCAAGCTCAACTGTGGATCGACTCCGCGCACCTGGACCAGGTCTCGCCCGGACCACCCAGCGAATCGTCGATCGATAACGACGACAACGCTTTGACCTGGCCGATCCCGAATGTCCTGGGAATTCGCCGGAGATCCGTTTTCAATTCGGAATAATTCTCGAATTGGTTCTTGACCAACCGATTCTCAGGACAATATTTAACCTCGTTGACGATCAACGAGGTTGAAGATGGCGCGACTCGACCGGCACGTCAGCCAGAACATCGGGATCCTGGCCCAGGTCGTCGCCGACATCTGCCAGCGCAGCACCCTCGACGAGGCCTGCGGCGGTACGCTGAGCCGCAACCAGTTCACCATCCTCAGGATCCTCACCGCCCGGCGCGAAGTCACCATCGGGCGCATCGCCCGGATCCTCGGCGTCAGCAACGCGGCCGCCAGCAAGAACGTCGACCGGCTCGTCCGCCTCGGGTTCGTCGATCGGCTCGCCACGCCGGGCGATCGCCGCCGATTCGCGATCGCGCTGCTGCCGGCCGGCCGCGCGATCGTCGCCGGTTACGACAGGATCATGGCCGAGAAGCAGTCCCGGCTCCTCGAGAACTTCACCATCGAGGAGAAGGAGACCTTGCTCGACCTGCTCCGGCGCGTCATCCAGCACACGCTCGCCGACGACCAGGACGTCGACCTCGTGTGCTTCCAATGCGCCGGCGAGTGCGGCGACGAATGTGTGCTGAGCCGTCGGCTCGGCGCCGGCGCCCGCAATGAATCGCAGCTGTCCGATCCCGGGACGTGACCGTGGACACGGCCCACCGTGGAGGTAGGCGACCATGCGCAGTCGACGTGACTTCCTCAAGCTGACCGGCGCCGCTGCCGGCGGCGCGGTCGCCGCCCTCGCGGGCGTCGAGTCCGCCCGCGCCGCCACGGGGCCCCACCTCGATCCCGATCGGGTCGGAGTCCTCTGCGACTTCACGCTCTGCATCGGCTGCCGCCGCTGCGAGTGGGCGTGCGCCCAGCGCAATCACCTTCCGCATGGCGAGTTGCGCTCTTACGACGACACCGCGGTGTTCGCGGACCGGCGCCGGCCGGATTCGATCAACTTCACGGTCATCAACCGGTACCCGGCGCGCGGGGACGACCAGCCGCCCTTCTTCGCCAAGGTCAACTGCCTCCATTGCGAGCACCCCGCCTGCGTGTCCGGGTGCATCGTCAAGGCGCTGGAGAAGAGCCCGCAGGGGCCGGTCACCTACGACCCCGGGCGCTGCATCGGCTGCCGCTACTGCATGGTGGCGTGCCCGTTCCAGATCCCGTCGTACGAGTACATGAACGCGACCACTCCGGTGATCCGGAAATGCTCGCTCTGCGCCGAGACCACGCTCGGCAGCGGCGCCCTGCCCGCCTGCGTGGAGATCTGCCCGCAGGAGGCGATGGTCTACGGCCGACGCGACCAGCTCCTCGACCTGGCCCGGCGGCGCATCGCCAACGCCCCGGGCCGCTACGTCGACCATATCTACGGAGAGCGCGAGGCCGGCGGCACGTCGTGGCTCTACCTCGCCGACCGCAGCTTCCCGGACCTCGATCTGCCGGCGCTGGCGCCGGAGAGCCCGGCGACCGTCACCGAGACCCTGCAGCACGGGATCTTCAAGGGCTTCACGGGCCCCATCATGCTCTTCGGTCTGCTGAGCGTGATCATGAAGTCCGCCGGACGCCATCCCGACGACCGGAAGGAGCAGGGCCATGAATAGGACCCTCGCCGTTCCGTTCTTCACGCCCGGGGTGCGCGTGCTGGCGGCGATCGCCGCGGCCGGGCTTGCCGCGCTCGTCGTCCGCTTCACGCTCGGCATCGGCGCCGTGTCGAACCTCGACGACCAGTACCCGTGGGGCATCTGGATCGCGATCGACGTCGCGACAGGCGTCGCGCTCGCGGCCGGGGGCTTCACGACCGCCTTTCTCGCGCACGTCCTGCACTGGGAGAAATTCCACTCGGTGGTGCGCCCGGCCCTGATGACCGCGATGCTCGGCTACACGTTCGTGGCCCTGGGCGTCGTGGTCGACCTGGGCCGCTACTACGTCATGTGGCACATCGCGCTGCCGTCGATGTGGCAGGGAAACTCGGCCCTGTTCGAGGTCGGCATGTGCGTCATGATCTACCTGACCGTCCTCTACATCGAGTTCCTGCCGATCGCCGTCGAGCGCTTCAAGGGCCGGGTGAGTTTCCCGCGTCGCCTGGCGGGCCTGAACCGGCCGGCCGAGGCGCTCCTGCGCGGGCTCGACGCCACCCTCGGTCGCGTCATGACCTTCTTCATCATCGCGGGCGTCGTGCTCAGCTGCGCCCATCAGTCGTCGCTGGGCACTCTCATGGTCATCGCACCGACCAAGCTGCACCCGCTGTGGCACACGACGGTCCTGCCGCTGCAGTTCCTGCTGTCGGCATTCGCGGTCGGGCTGGCGATGGTGATCTTCGAGGGGTACCTGGCGGCGCGCTCGCTCAGGCATCCCTTCGACCTGAAGGTGATGTCCGCGCTCGGGCGGATGATCCCCTTCCTGCTCACGATCTACCTCGCAGCCAAGCTGATCGACATGGTCAACCGCAGCACGTACCGCTACCTCGACGATCTCACCCTGCAGTCGGTGACCTGGCTCGTGGAGGTCGTCGCCGGGGTCGTCGCGCCCGCCGTCATCCTGATGAGCCACCGCCTGCGGCGGCGCGCCGGATGGCTCTTCGGCGCGAGCGCGCTGGTCGTGGGCGGCGTCGTCCTGAATCGCCTCAACGTCTTCGTCATCGGCTACCAGCCGCCCTTCGCGGACCGCCCCTACGTGCCCGCCTGGCCCGAGGTCCTGATCACCCTGGGCATGGTCTCGCTCCTGGTGATCGTCTACCGGCTGTTCGTCTTCGTCTTCCCGGTCGTGCCCGAACAAGGAGGCGCACGCCATGCGTGACCGCTCGCGCCGGCGCCTGGCTCTCCAGCCGACGGCTGTGCTCCCGCTTGCGCTCCCGCTCTTCGTCCTCTGGGCCTGGCCGCTGGTCGCGGCCGACCGCGGCCAGGTCGTCGATCCCGGTCATGCGACCGGCGCGCCTCACGCGGGCGAGCGTCTCGGCGCGGCCGGCTGCGCGGAATGCCATACCTGCGTCGAGCCGACCCGGGACGATCCCTGCCTCATTGCCTGCCCGCGCCACGGGTCGCACTTCTTCGGCACGCACGAGGCGGACGAGGGTCCGGACATCGTGGTCATCGACCAGCTGGCGAATCTCTACGGGCCCGTGATCTTCGCCCACCAGGTCCACGCCGGCATGGCCGCGATGAGCGGCGGGTGCGTGAACTGCCATCACTATTCCGAGGTATCGGGCGAGATCCCACCCTGCCGGAGCTGTCACGGCGCGAACCCGCAGACGGCCGACCTGAGCATGCCGGCCCTCAAGGGCGCCTATCACCGGCAATGCATCAACTGCCACCTCGACTGGTCGCACGAGAACGCCTGCGGTTTCTGTCACGAACAGGCCGGCGAGGGAGCCGCCGCGGCGGCTCCCGACGCGACGGATATCGTGGGCATCCCCCACCCGCGCATCGCCGCCACCGAGACCTACACGTACCAGACCACCTACGCGCAGGGGCCCGTGGTCTCGTTCCACCACACGGACCACGTCGACCTATTCGGCCAGCAGTGCGTCGATTGCCACCGCGGCGACAGCTGCAAGAGCTGCCACGCGGTCGGCGCCGTCGAGCGCCGCCAGGTCGACCACGTCGTGACCTGCTTCGCCTGCCACGGCGAGCGCAAGTGCGCCTTCTGCCATTCGCAGGAGCCCAGGCCGCGCTTCGACCACCGCGCGAGCGCCGGCTGGAACCTCGAGCCGTTCCACACCAAGGTCGCGTGCACGACCTGCCACGGTCAGACCCCGAGCTTCCGTACGCCGACCGGCGAATGCGCCGACTGCCACATCCACTGGAAGCTGGGCAGCTTCGACCACCGGGTCACCGGGCTCGTCTTGAACGAGGCGCACCGCGAGATCGACTGCGAGAACTGCCATCTCGACCGGGCGTTCCAGGCGACGCCGTCGTGCGAGGCGTGCCATGACGAGCCGATGTTGCCGCAGCGCTTGCCGGGCTCGCGCGTGTCCCGCCGCTAGGTCGCGCGCTCAGGGACGCCAGGTGTAGTCCGCGTGCACCTTCAGGGGACCCGTGTCCTCGAGCTTCTCGACGTGCCAGCCGCGGAAGCCCTCGGCGCCCGGGGCACGCTCGCGGATGATGGCGAAGCGCAGACGTCCGACGCGCACGCAGTAGTCGTGGACGCCCCACGAGATGTCCGTGAACAACGGATCGGGCGCCAGCACCTCGACCACCTGGTCGGTCAGGACGTAGAGATCGTAGCCGTCGTCGGCGAGAGCGGCCGGCCCCCGCGGAAACGCCGGCGCCTCGACGCCCTCCGGCAGGCCGGCGGGGCGCAGGAAGAGCGCGCGCTCGTGATCGGCGTCGGACCGCCTCTGGGCCACGATGTCGCCGATCGTACCGGCGCCGACGACAGCCCCATCGCGGATCAAGACCAGCGGGTCGCCGCGATCGATGTCCATGGCGGCGCGGATCTGCTCATCGGTGAGCACGGTCCCCTCGACCGTGTAGAGAGCGGCCGCCACCGGGTTGTGGACCTCGAAGATGATGGGCAGGCCGCCCTCGAACGCCCAACCGGGCTGGTCGGCGACGGCGACGGCGGGTACGAGGCAAAGCGCGCCCAATACGGCGGCGTGCAGACGGTTCATGACGGTCCTCCCGGACTCGAAGTTGGAGCATCGATTGTACCCGCTGGGCGCGGCCGGCGCAACGGCGCCGCCGGCGACGGACCGTAACACCCGGCGCCGGCCGGGGTTCCCGCTTGGAGCCCACGGCCGCCTCGGCTAGGGTGTCGGCCATGCAGTGGACCGCCGACATCTCCCTCGTCGGGCACCTCATCGTGCTGATCGCCGGGCTTCTCGCCGGGTTCGTTGACGCCATCGCGGGCGGCGGCGGCCTGATCACGGTCCCCGCCCTCCTGGCGGTCGGCTTGCCGCCGCACCTCGCCCTCGGCACCAACAAGCTGCAATCGGTCCTCGGCGTGGGCACCGCGTTGCGCCAGTACCGCGGCAGCGGGCTCGTGCGCGTGCGGGACTGGTGGCTTTCCGTCGCCTGTACCTCGACCGGAGCGGTGGCCGGCACCGCCATGATCCAGCGCCTGAGCCCCACGTTCCTCACCTGGGCCATCCCCCTGATGCTGGTCGCGATCCTCGGCTACACGCTGGCGTCGCCGGATCTCGGCGCCAGGCCCGCGCGGGCGCGGGTCGACCGGCGGGCGCTGCAGGTCGCCGGCGGCCTCGTGCTCGGCTTCCACGACGGCTTCTTCGGTCCGGGCACCGGGGCATTCTGGGCGCTGGCGCTGGTGACGCTGGCCGGCCTCGACCTGCGCCGGGCGACGGCGGCCACCAAGGTCATGAACCTCACGAGCAACGCCACCGCGCTCGTGGTGTTCACCTGCGGAGGCCAGGTCGTCCTGAGCGTCGGGCTGGCGATGGGCGCCGGCCAGATCATCGGGTCGGTCCTCGGCGCGCGGCAGGTCGTGCGGCGATCGCCGGGATTCGTGCGGTGGTTCCTGATCGCGTCGGTCGGGCTCACGCTGGCGAAGCTGGTGCGAGACCAGATCCTGGCCGGCTAGCGAGGTCGACCGCGCCGGCGGCCCGGAGCACCGCTCGCCGATCCGCGGGTCGTCACGGCGGAGTTCACCGCAGGATGATCCGGGACAGCCGCCAGCGGAGCGAGTGCGGCAGAGCGGCGCCGACCGTGATCGCGAGCCGGGTGCCGAGATCCGAGCAGGTCCAGGTCTCGTCCTTCTCGATGGCGCGGACGAGGCGCGCCGCGACTGCGTCGGGCGTCCGGACGAGGACCTTGGGCCTTCGCGCCGGCGTCATGCCGGCCGCACTCGCGAAGTCGGATTCCGTGAAGCCCGGATGGAAGCAGAGCACCGAGACGGCGGTGCCCTGGAGTTCGCAGATCAGCGTCTCGCTGAGGCTCGACAGGTACGCCTTGGCCGCGGCGTAGACGCCCAGCCCCGGGTACGGGATGTGCGCCGCGCCCGAGCTGACGTTGACGATCTTCGCCTCCGGGCGGCTCGCGAGCACGGGCATGAATGCCCGGGCCAGCAGCGACGGCACGAGGGCGTTCAGGCGGAGGATCCGTTCGATGTCGCCGGAGAAGGACGACGCGAATCCGCCGAAGCAGCCCGCGCCTGCGTTGTTGACCAGGATGTCCGGCGGGCGTTCGCCGGACAGGGCCCACTCCGAGAATGCGCGCCGGGCGTCCTCGTCCAGGAGGTCCGCAGGCATGGCCGCCACCGACGGCGCGTCCGGTCGCGCCGTGAGCTCGGCGGTGAGCGCGGCGAGCCTGTCCTCGTCGCGCGCGGTCAGGAGAAGGTGGCAGCCGGCCCCGGCGAGGGCGACCGCCAGGGCGCGTCCGATGCCCCGCGAGGCGCCGGTGATCACGGCAGTTTTCCCGGCGATCTCCATGGCACCCCCGGCCGACTCGCGGCGTCGGCCAGCGAGCGGAACCTGGGCTCGTCCGACCCCGGAACGCATTGCAGCCGCGGGCGAGCATACCACATCGTCGCCTGGAGGAAGATCTTGCCTCGACCGGAACACCGGTCGTCTCGCCCCGCCGGCTCGACGACCGGAGTGGATTCGCGGACGGCACGCGGTCACTTGAGCAGCACCAGCCGTTGCGTCTGGACCTCGCCGCCTGCGTTCAGCCGGGCCACGTACACGCCGGCCGCCTGCAGGCGACCGTCCCCGCCGCGGCCGTCCCAGACCGCGTCGTGGGCGCCGGCCGGCAGCTCGCGCGCGACCACCGTGCGCACCAGATGGCCGCGGACGTCGTAGATGGCGAGGTCCACCCGTGCGGACCGCGCCAGGTCGAAGCTCAGATGGGTGACGGGATTGAACGGGTTCGGCGTCGCCGGGTGCAGCCGCGCGACCGCTCCCGCGGGCCGAGCGGGGGCAGTGCCGGCACCCTCGGGCACGGCGACGACGGTGCCCGATTCCCGCACGATCAACGCCACGAGGTCGCCCGCGACCGGGTCCCAGCCGGCGACCGTCACCTGCATCATCTGCGAGCGCGTCGACCCGGCCGCCGGGCAACCGAACGACTTCGTCCACGGCGCCCCGCCCAGGGTCGCCTCCTCGAACATCTGCGGCTCCTCGAGAACCAGCGACGCCTCGATGGTCCCCGTGTTGAGCAGGCTCCAGAAGAGCGTCGAGGGATTCGCCGGCGGCTGGGGCAGCGTGGTGGACTCGAACGGCTGCAACGCCAGGTTGAAGACCAGGCTGGAGTTGTCCGAGCGCGTCACGCGCAGCAGCGCGCGCCCGTCGCCGTCGTTGAGGACGATCAGCGGGCCGGAGCCGGCGTTCAGCGGCGGCACTTCGAGTTGCACCTCCTCGCCCGGCGGCAGCAGGACGCTCGTCGTCCGCTGCGCGGCGACGCGCACCTGCACCGAGGGCAGACCGTGCGTCTGGCGAACCAGCTCGACGACCACCGGCTCGGCACAGTCCTCGACGGGAACCAGCAGGCTGCGTCCGCCGCCTTGCTGGGTCGGGATGCCGGTCACCGTGCCGAACGGCCCGTCGGGCTCCCCGCCCGGCGGCGGCAGCACGATGTCGGGATCGCAGGACTCGAGTCCCAGCTCGAGCAGGCCCTGGCCGCCGGTGAAGAGCAGACCGCCGGGGGCGCCTTCGACCGGCATGTCCTCCTTGTAGGCGCCCATGAGCGAGGCGATCGTGTCGCCGCCTAGCCCGGCGGCCGAGAACAACCCGGTCTTCTGGGCGCCCGGGGTGCTGCCGCCCTTGACCCCGTTGGCCGCGGGCACCAGGCCCTGGATGCCGTCCACGTAGCCGTTGTAGAAGACCGTCTGCACCGTGTTCAGTGCGAGGAAGCCCTGCTGCCACGGCGGCGCTTGCCGGTCGAGGATCCACGGCGAGGTGCCGACGATCTCGCGCACGCACTCGTTCTCCATCGCCGCGCGCGCGAGGAGCGCGAAGTCGAGCGCCGTCGTGTAGTGGCCGGCGACATCGAGGCCGGGTGGATTGGTCATCGTCGTGTAGATCATGCCGAGCTGGCTCGCGCGCTGGTTCATGATCGCCTGGAAACCAGGCAACGTGGACGCGTAATCGCCGCCCCACGGGTTGCCGTCGCCCATGATCAGGTCGGCGAGGGCGTAGGCCGCGTCGTTGCCCGAAACGGTCATCATGCCCTTCATGAGGTCGCCGAACGTGATCTCCTCGCCGGTGTAGAGGTTCATCTGCGAGCCGCCGACCTTGGTGGCGACCCAGTCCGGCACCGTGTACACGTCGTCGAGGTCGACCACGTTCGCCGCGAGCGCCTCGCACGAGAGCAGCAGGGTGAGCGTCTTGGTCGTGCTCGCCGGCCGCAGGCGGTCGAACGGGTGCTGCGAGTAGATGATGCCGCCGTCGCAGTCGAGGGCGACGGAGGCACGGCGCGCGCTGCCGAGCTGCGGCTGGCGCCAGGGTGCGATCACGAAGACGGCGCCCGCCTCGAACACGGTGGTTCCCCCCGAGTAGGCGACGTAGTCCTTGCCCGGCGCGCCGACCAGGAAGCTCGCGCGGCCGGTGTCGTCGCAGCGCGAGAAGCCGACGGCTTGACCGAAGATGTCGGCCTGGGTCGCATAGTCCATCTGCGTGAGCGCGCTGAAGGTGTCGACGCGCTGCCAGCTCGGGCCGCCCGGCGCGCCGTAGAAGACGTGGGCCATGCCGCAGTCGAGCGGCGTGCCTTCGGCGTCGTTCAGGAAGATGTCCTCGCCGGGCACGCCGACGCCGACGTCATCGAGACCATCGCCGTCGAAGTCGCCGGCGCCGAGCGCGAAGCCGAACCGGTCGAAGGCCTGGCGGCTGTCCGCCGTGCCGTTGACGCCCTGGCTGATCCACTGCTTGTCGGCCGGCGGCCACGGGATGATGTCGGTCGCGGGCGCCGGCGCGCGCGGGCCCGGATCGAAATCGAGGCAGATCGCGCGGCCCGAATCCGTGGTCGAGAGGCCGTCCGCGCGCGGCTCGCCGATCGCGAGGTCGTCGGCGCCGTCAGCGGCGAAGAAGACGCCCGCCGCGAGGGCCCAACCGAAATCGGCGTTGCCCTGCGGGTCCATGGCGAGGCTGGCCGCATCGTAGGCGGCGGCGAAATCGGAGAGGCCGTTCGTGAGCGAGAACAGGATGTACACCACGCCCGCGTCGATCAGGGTGGGTGACGAGATCTCCTTGCGCGGGGCGCCGGCCGCGAGATCGGGGTAGCCGCTCCCGTCGAAGTCGCCGACCGCGAGCGCGTAGCCGAACCAGTCGTTCGCAGCCGACGGTGCGCCGAGCTCCGTCTGCGACCAGGTATCGCCGCTGCCGGGCACCAGACCTCCGGCCGAGCCGGCGATCCACGACACGGCGCCGGCGTCGTCGTTCTCGCCGATGCTGCCGATCCCGAGGTCGTCGTAGCCGTCCTGGTCGAAATCCCCCGCCGCGAGCGACCATCCGAACAGGTCCTCGGCCTCGACGGCTGCGTTCACGGCGGACTGGTCGAGGAGGGTCGCCGGCGTCGAGCTCAACCCCAGGGGACCGCCGTGGAAGACGAAGACGGCGCCGGCGTCGGTCACCGCGAGGTGATCGAGCTCGGGCGCGCCGACCGCGAGGTCGTCGTAGGCGTCGCCGTTGAAGTTCCCCACGGCGAGCGCGCGGCCGAATCGCACGACCTGATCGGGCACGTCGCCGACCGTCACCAGCGTGGCCAGATCGGGCACCGGACCCGTCGGGCTGCCGTAGTTGACGACGACGAGGCCCTGGACCGCCGCCGGGACCAGCCCGTTCGCCTCGTCGGGCGCGGCCGAGACCACGTCCGCGAAACCGTCGCCGTTGAAGTCGCCGCCGGCGACCGCGCGGCCGAGCGCGTCGTCCGGCTGGGCGAGGTCCTGGCTCTCGACTCCTTGACGGATCACCGAGAGGTGAGCACCGGCCGGCGATGCCGCCGCGAGCCAGAGGGTTGCGAGCGACAGCGCCACGATTCGCATCCGCGCGGGCATGGCGGGACTCCTCATGTCCGAGGTGATCGGCCCTCGGCGCCGAAGGCCGCGCTATAGTGGAGTGATTATGTCATATTTATGACCGCTCGGCCAGCGGAATGTGGCCGGCGCCGCGTCCCGGCCCGCAATCGCGCCGCGATGGCGCCGCCAGCGCCCTGACCGCCGCCGATCTGGTATACTGCCCGGGTCTCGCCTCGGGCCCGACTCCCGGGAGGAACCCGCGCATGAACGTCCTCGTCCTCGGCGCCGGCCTCGTCGGCGCGCCCATGGCCCGCGACCTGGCCGCGGACCGGGATTTCGCGGTCACCGTGGTCGACCGCGACCCGGCCGCTCTCGAGCGCCTCGCCGCCCGGGCGCCCGTCGCCACCAGAGTCCAGGACCTCGCCGATCCGGCCGAAGTCACCGCGCTCGCCGCCGGCTTCGACATCGTCGTCTCCGCGGTGCCCGGTTTCCTGGGCTATCGCACCTTGAAAGCCGTCATCGAGACCGGGCGTAACGTGGTCGACATCGCCTTCTTCCCCGAGGACCCGTTCGCCCTCGACGGGCTCGCCCGCGACCGGGGCGTGACCGCCGTCGTCGATTGCGGCGTCTTCCCCGGCATGGGCAGCGTCCTGGTGATGCACGCGGCGCAGCGGCTCGAGCGCGTCGACTCGGTGCTGGTCCACGTGGGGGGTCTGCCGCGGATCCGCACCTGGCCCTGGGAATACAAGGCCGTGTTCTCGCCCATCGACGTCATCGAGGAGTACACGCGCCCCGCGCGGTACCTCGAGAACGGCCTGGCGGTGGTGCGGCCGGCCCTTTCGGACCCCGAACTCGTCGACGTCCCGGGCGTGGGCACCCTGGAGGCCTTCAACACCGACGGCCTGCGCACTCTCGTGCGGACCATCGGCGCGCCTCACATGAAGGAGAAGACGCTGCGCTACCCCGGACACGTCGAGAAGATGCGGTTGCTGCGCGAGTGCGGCTTCTTCGGGGAGGAGCCGATCGACGTGTCCGGCGCGCAGGTGCGGCCGATCGACCTCACGGCGCGCCTGCTCTTCCCGATGTGGCAGCTCGGCCCGGGCGAGGGCGACCTCACCGTGATGCAGATCCGCGTCGCGGGCACCGTCGGCGGTCGGCACCGGGTCCACGTCTTCGAGTTGCTCGACCACTTCGACGAAGCGCTCGGCGTCACGTCCATGGCTCGCACCACCGGTTACACCGCCACGCTCGCGTTGCGGATGGTGGCCCAGGGACTCTATGCGGACAAGGGGGTCTCGCCGCCGGAATACCTCGGTCGTGACCCGCGATGCGTGGATTTCCTTCTCGCCGGTCTCGCCGCGCGGGGGGTGCACTATCGAGAGCGGATCGAGGACGTCCCCTGACGGCCGCCGAACCGGCGACGCCGCGCCGAATCCCTCGACGCGGACCTTGACGAATGCGGCAAAAACGATGATAAATTGACTCGTGATCACTCGCGCCGGAGCACTGAAGCCGTGTCGTGACCTCACGCACCCTCGGAGCGGGCGTCGCTCCTGGAGCCATCCATTGCCGTCGCGAATCCGCAGCATCCATCGATGGCTCGCCTGCCTGGTTTTCGTCCCGGTCGTCGCGCACGCCGGCGCCCTGGATGAACTCCACGGCTGCGTCCAGAGTTGCCTCGCCGCGCACGAAGAGATCGGCTGGTCGTTCTATCTCGACGTGCGGGACTGCCTGGACTCCTGGGAGGCGCAGAAGGGGGCCGTCAACCTGGCCTTCGCTCCCAGCAGCACGGGCTACCAGCACACCCCGGGCCTCCCGAACCTCCTCGTGATCGCCGGCGAGCCGGTCACGGCGGTGTTCGCGCTGCAGGCCGCCGACAAGCTCGAGCGCGTCGACCTCTACCTGCACCGCGGCGGCGCCGTTCCGTCGTCGCCGCAGTCCGGCGAGCTGGTCGGATTCGACGCCAATCCCGACGACGGCTGGTCCATCACCTTCCCGACCGAGGCCTATGCCGATTTCCGGGGAATCCTCGTCGCGCGGGCGCATTTCGCCGGCCACGACGAGCAGATCGACGGCGACCAGGCGATCATCTTCATCGAGACCTCGCTCCCGCCCGACATTCCCCAGCCTCGCCTGCTGGACGTGGCCGCAACCGGTTTGACCCTGACGGACCTGGGCGACGGGATGGTGGCGGGCACGATCACTCTCGAGGTCGCGGTGGGCGACGATTTCTCGCCGGCTCTGGCGCTCGAGGTGGAGATCGAGGTCGCCGGCAGGGTCGCCGAGGTCGTCATCGACCTGGTCGAACTCGCGGCGGGACCGCTCGATTGCTACGTCGCAAGCCCCCCGCTGTGCGATGGCGGCTGTCCGATCAACGTCGAGTGCAAGGCCATCGACATCTGGCCCGAATGGTGCGCCTGCAATTTCCTGGAGGTCCTGGACGTCGAGTTCCCCGCGCACCCCGGCGACCTCGTGGTCGTCCGGCTCGACCGCGCGGAGGCCTGGCCCGAGGTCGACGAGTCGAACAACGCCGTGGGCGGGTTCGTCCCCGCGGTCTCGGCGGGCGCGTCGCCGGCTGCGGGGTCCCTGATCACCGGAGTCGCCAACCACCCCAATCCGTTCAATCCGCAGACGGTCCTCAAGTTCACCCTGGCCAGACCGGCCGATGCGCGGATCGAAATCGTCGACGCGCGCGGCCACCAGATCCGCGAGTTCGCCCGGCGGCGGTATGCCGCGGGTCCGAACAGCGTGCTCTGGGACGGTTGCGACGACCAGGGTCGCCCGCAGCCTTCGGGCATCTACCGTTATCGGATCCTCGCCGGTCGCGACGTCGGCGGCGGCACGGCGGCGTTGATTCGGTGAACGCAGCGTAGACCTGCGCCTCCTGCCGCCCCGCGGGGCGGACAATCCAGGACCTTGACATCCAGATATCCTGGCCTAGCTTTCGTGGCGGGTCTGCGTTCGCCCCGCCCGACGATCACCTGGAGATCAGCGATGCCCTCGAGCAGGATCGCGACCGTCGCCGACAACCCGCCCCGTCACCGGCCCTTCTTCCTGGCCGGACTCGCGGTCACGCTCACGGCGGGCGCCGCCTGGGGCGCCTGGCTGCTGGCGAAGATCGGCCTGAGCGGCACGTTCACCGGGGCGTCGATCGGCGAGGTCAACGCCCACGGTCACGCTCAGATCGTCGGCTGGATGGGGCTGTTCATCATGGGCTTCGGCTACCGGGCGTTCCCGCACTTCTGGGGGACCGAGCTGGTCTGGCCGCGGCTCATGCCGGCCGTGCTCGCGGCGACGATCGCCGGCCTCGTCCTGCACGTGGTCGGCGCGGTCGGCGGACTCGCCTCCAGGATCACGGCGGGATGCCTGCTCGCTGGCGGCGCCCTGGAGATCGGCGCCGTGGCGACGTTCGCGACCCAGATGGTCCGGACCTGGCGCCGGAGCGGCCGCCCGGCCGATCCCGAGACCGGGTTCATCCTCGTCGCGTGCGGGTGGCTCGTCGTGCAGTCCGTCCTCGCGACCTGGCATCACTGGCAGCTCCAGACCGCGCCCGACCGCGAGGCCCTGCTCGCGCAGGTCGCGACCTACCAGGCCGTGCTCCGCGACGTCCAGATCCACGGCCTTGCGCTCACCATGATCCTCGGCGTGTCGCAGCGCATCCTGCCGGTCATGCTCGGTGTCGCGCGCACCCCGGCGCGGCGGGCCTGGCGGGCGCTGGCCCTCCTCGTGAGCGCGGTCGTCGCCGAGTCGCTGCTGTTCGTCGCCTTCCGAGTCACCGGTTCGCGCGCGCTCGGCGCCCTCGTCCTCGTCCCCTGGCTGATGCTGCCGGCAGCGGTCTGGCTCGTCGCCGGTCCGTGGCGGCTGTGGCGGCGTCCGCCGCTGCCGCACCGGAGCGGCCGGTTCGTGCGGTCAGCGTACGCCTGGCTCGCTCTGTCGCTCGCCGGCCTGCTGCTCCTACCGGTCTACAGCGCGGCGAGCGGACTCGCGTTCAGCCACGCCTACTACGGCGCGGTGCGCCATGCCATCACCGTGGGATTCGTCTCGCAGATGATCGTGGGCGTCGGCGCCTGGGCGGCGGCGCGATTCCGCGGGGCCGATCACCCGTCGCTGCCGCGCCTGCTGCCGGTCCACGTCCTGCTCAACCTCGGCTGCGGCCTGCGGGTCGCCCTGCAGATCGCGACGGACTGGCGACCGGAGTTCTTCGCGGTCGTCGGTGCGAGCGGGCTGCTGGAGGTCACGGCCCTGGCGCTGTGGGGAACCCACCTGATCGGCCTGCTGTGGCCCCGCCCCGCAGCGAGGCGGCAGCCCGCGCCGCTGGCGGCTCGAGCGAACGGCGCCTAGTCGAACAGGCTCTTGACCTCGGTCCAGCTGTGCGACTCGACCGGATCAGGGTAGAGCGGGACGAAATAGTAGTCGAACTCGTAGGTCGCGCCTTCCCAGAAGCGCTGCGGTCCGAACCAGAACCAGAGCACCGTGCCCGGTTCCACCCACATCGACATTCCTCCTGGAGCGCACGGCCCGATCGGGACGTTCTCGATCACCTCCACCGACCCGCAGTCGTGGGGGCCGAGCAGGTAGAGGAACATGGCCTCTTCCGCGTCCGCGAAGAAGTCGTACCAGCCACCCCATCCCGTGAACACATACCAGTCGGTGTCGCGCGCCGGGCCGCCGCTCGCGTTGAGGTAGTAGCCGGACGTGGCGCAGATGCCCAGACCGTGGATGGTCTGAAACGGATACGCCGGGGCGGTGTTGCACCCGCCGTTGTGGTCGTCGACGTAGCCGTCGACGAGCGGCGGCTCGCCTTCCAGGTCGTCGATGAAGGCTGGACACTCGACGACGCACGGGACGAACTCCTCCGTGTAACCCGTGTAGACGCCGTTCGCGCTGCCGTAGCCATCGATGATCAGGAAGTACTGACCGCCCGCCGCGACGGGGACGTTCTCGAGGCGAGAGGTCCAGTCGCTGTAGTAGTCGTCGTTGCAGGCGACCAGCTCCAGGTCCTCGTCGTACAGGTAGATCTTGGTGTCGTAGCTCGAGCCGTACAGATCGACGGTGATGGAGATGCTCGCGGCGGGCGTGAACGTGTAGACCACGTCCGGCGCGGTAAGGCCGCCGTAGGGGCAGACCTCATCGTAGTCGTCGGTGTAGCCGGTCGTCGTGCCGTCGAGATCGTCGCCGATCACGATCGGCACGGCGTCGAGGATCGTGTCGCCGCCCTGGCGGAGCACGTCGGGGTCCGGGACGCTCGGGGCGCCGTGAACCGCCGGCTTCGCGGGCTTCTCGCTGCCGAGATCGACGGACGCGGCTGGACAGGCCACGGCCAGCAATAGGCTGAGCATGAGTGCGGTTCGCACGGCGGTGGTCCTTTTCCTCTGATGACCCCGAAACGAGACGGGCGGCTGCGGACTCGATGATTCTATCACATCCGCGTCGCCAGCCGGCTCGAAAATCAGCCCGCGACCCGGTCGCGCTCGCGGCGCCAGAGGTCGAGCACCGCCGGGAAAGGCGCCAGCGCGCGCTCGATGGTCCCGAGGCAGTGGGCGATCGCCACGCCGTAGTTCGTGATCGGGACGCCCGCCTCGCGACAGCGCAGTAATCGGCTCAGCACCTCGCGCCGGTTGAGCATGCACGAGCCGCAGTGCACGACGAGGTCGAAGGCCGCGAGGTCGGCGGGGAAGTCGCGCCCTTGCGCGTGCTCGACGCGCAGCTCGCCGCCCACGCGCCCGGCGAGCCACGCCGGGATCTTGACGCGGCCGATGTCGTCCTCGACGGCGTGGTGCGAACACGCCTCGGCGATCAGGATGCGCGCGCCGGGGCGCAGCCGGTCGATCGCGAGGCTGCCGAGCGCGAGCTGGGCGAGGTCGCCCTTGGCGCGCGCGAAGAGGATCGAGAAGGACGTGAGCGGCACGTCCGGCGGCGTCGCCGCGGCCGCCTCGCGGAACGCCTGCGAGTCGGTCACGACCAGCCGGGGCGGGGTCGCGAGCCGGCCGAGCGCCTCGCGCAGCCCGCTCGGCTTGACGACGAGGCAGCAGGCGTCGCCGTCGAGCAGATCGCGGATCGCCTGCACCTGCGGCAGGATGAGGCGGCCGACCGGCGCCTCGCTGTCGATCGGCGCGACGAGCACCGCCAGCTCGCCGGGACCGACCAGGTCCGATACGATGGCCGGTGGGTCGACGAAATCCGCCGGCGCCGCGGCGAGCAGCGCCTCTCTCAGCGCGGGGAGCCCCTCCCCCGTCGCGGCCGACATGACGACGACCGCCGCGACATTGTCGCGCAGGCGCGCGACGAGGCCGGCGTCGGGCCGCGCGAGATCGCACTTGGTGAAGGCCACGACGACCGGCACCTCGCGCCCGCGCAGCTCGTCCAGCAGGCTCTGCTCGAAGTCCTCCCACTGGCCCTCCGCCGCGACGAGCACGGTGACGTCGGCCCGGTCGAGGACGCGGCGGCTCCGCTCGCGACGGAGCGCGCCGAGATCGCCGGCGTCGTCGAGGCCGGCGGTGTCGACGAAGACCACGGGACCGAGCGGGCGCAGCTCGAAGGGCTTCTCGACCGGGTCGGTCGTCGTGCCCGGCAGCGGCGACACGAGCGCGACGTCCTGTCCGGCGAGCGCATTCAGGAGGCTCGACTTCCCGCCGTTGCGTCGGCCGAAGATGCCGATGTGCAGGCGTGCGCCGCGGGGCGCGCGCTGATTCCGGACCGTCGCCATGCCACCTCCGTCGCGCAGACGTCACCAGGCGAGGTCGCGCTCGCCGCCCGTGCGGATCCGCTCGAGGCGGCTCAGCAGCTCGTTCTTCGGCGTCCCCGCGGGCATTCGCGCCAGCTCGTCGGCGATCAGTTTCTCGCCCGCGGCCCGCGTCGCCGGGGTCGCGTAGTCCGCCAGGTACTCCGCCAGGGTCGTGAGCGCGTTGGGCGTGCAGAAACGCTTGATGTAGCCGGGGATCGCGAACTCCATGAAGTGCTCGCCGGTGCGGCCGAGCCGATAGCACGCGGTGCAGAAGCTCGGCACGTAGCCGTCGACCACGAGCTCGCTCATGACGTCATCGAGCGAGCGCACGTCGCCGAGCATGAACTGCTCGCGGTCGAGCTGCTGGTCAGCGCCGGCGCGCGTGTAGCCCCCCAGTTCGAGGCGGGTGCCGGCGTCGATCTGCGAGACGCCGAAGCCCATCGCCTCGCGGCGCAGTCCGGCGCTCTCGCGCGCCGTGAGGATGAGCCCGGTGTAGGGCACGGCCAGGCGCAGGACCGCGATCAGCCGCAGGAAGTCGCGGTCGGCGACCAGCCAGCGCCCGTCCAGCTCGGAACCCAGCGCGGGCTGGAGACGGGGGAAGCTGATCGTGTGCGGGCCGACCCCGAAGCGCTCCTGCAGGTGCCTCGCGTGGGCCACCAGCGCCAGCGTCTCGAACCGCCAGTCGTGAAGCCCGAAGAGCGCGCCGATCCCGACATCGTCGCAGCCGCCCTGCATGGCGCGGTCGAGCGCGTCGAGGCGCCAGAGGTAGTCGGCCTTGCGGGTGCGCGGCGGGTGCACGCGGGCGTACGTCGCGTGGTGGTACGTCTCCTGGAAGATCTGGTAGGTACCGATGCCCGCCGCCTTGACCGTGCGGAAACCGTCCACGTCGAGGGGCGCCGCGTTGATGTTCACCCGGCGGATCTCGCCCGGTCCGGACCGCGTCGCGTAGACGGCGCGCACCGTCGCGGCGATGAACGGGGCGTCGTAGCGGGGATGCTCGCCGAAGACGAGGATCAGCCGCTTGTGCCCCTGGTCCTCGAGCGCGCGGACCTGGGCGGCGAGCGCGTCCGCGTCGAGGGTCAGGCGCACGGCTTCCCGGTTGCTGCGCCGGAAGCCGCAGTAGACGCAATCGTTCGTGCACTCGTTGCCGACGTAGAGCGGCGCGAACAGGACGATGCGGTTGCCGTAGACCTCCTGCTTGAGGCGGCGGGCGGCGGCGAAGATCTCGTCGACGAGCTCGGGCGAGCCGGCCGCGAGCAGCGCCGCGGTCTCGTCGAGGTCGAGCGCCTCCTTCGCGAGGCTCTTCGCGATCGCGGCGCGGACGCGGCCGGCGTCGGCCGGACGCGCGAGGCGCGCAGCGAGGGCGTCGTCGTCGATGAAGTCCACGGCTTCGTCTCCGGGGCGCAGGTCGGGCAACGACACCTCACCGCTCCTTCGCCGCGGGGTCGGCGCCGCGCTCGCGGGCGTGGCCGGGTCCGGTCCCGATGGTCCGCCCCAGGGCCTCGACGCGCCGGCGCACCTCGACGGCGCGCGCGGCCGGATCCTCGTCGGCCCCGGCCTTGTCCGGATAGATCTCGTAGCGGACGCGGTAGGCGGCCGGCGTCAGGTTCGGCATCACGACGTTGGCGCCCCGCTCGAGGCCAAGCTCGTAGCCGCGTTCGCGATCGATCGTGGATAGCGCCGTCGTGCTCGGGATGTTGGCGCGCGGGCAGACGAGACGCGCGAGCGCGACCGCCTTGAGGGTCGTCAGCTCGTCGTTCGGCGCCTGGTCCGCAGGGGACGCGGCGCCCGCCAGCGGCTCGGCCCCGAGCGGCGTCGCCGGGTGCGGCACCCACGGCCCCACCCCGATCATGTCGAGGTCCAGCTCGGCGAAGAGCGCGATGTCGGCCGCGAGGTCGGCCCAGGTCTGGCCGGGTATGCCGACCATCGCGCCGCTGCCCACCTCGTAGCCGAGCGCGCGCACCCGGCGCAGCATCGCGAGCCGGTCGGACACGTGCCCCGGCCATGCCGGGTGGATGCGTTCGAAGAGCGCCGGATTGCTGGTCTCGAAGCGCAACAGGTAGCGGTCGGCGCCCGCCTCGCGCCAGAGCGCCAGGTCTCGATCGTCGCGCTCGCCGAGACCGAGCGTGACCGCGAGCGGGTAGGCGCGCTTGATCGACCGCACGACGTCGGCGATCCACGGTCCGGTCAAGCCCGGGTCCTCGCCCGCCTGCAGGACGACCGTGCCGTGGCCCAGCGCGTTCGCGAGGCGCGCGCAGTCGAGGATCTCCGCCGCGGTCATGCGGTAGCGGAGCAGTCCGGCCCGGCCGGCGCGGATGCCGCAGTAGGCGCACTGGCGAACGCAGTGGTTGGAGATCTCGATGAGGCCGCGCAGGTGCACGGCGTCGCCGACGTGGCGGCGGCGAGTCGCATCCGCCTCGCGCCACAGCCGATCGAGCCGCGCGGGGTCGATCTCGCGGAGGCGGCCGGCGATCTCGTCGAGGGAAAGTGGCATCGTGCGCCGCCTCGGCGGCCGTCTCGGCGGCGGGGTGCTGCCGAAAGGCCGCCACGTCACGGAGCGATCCGACCGGGCGAGTCGCGGTCGAACCTGCGAGTCGCGGTCGAACCTGGCGAGTCGAGGTCAAACCTAAAAGGCGGCCTGTCCGGTCGCAAGCCACGCGCGGCTCGGTCGAGCCGCTCGCCCGGATCGATGCCGCCCGCGAAGATCCGCCATCGCGCTTCACCCCGCGCCGATCGACGTGTTATGATCATCTACCTTCATAATCCTCTCGTCGCCCGCGCCCTGGAGGAGATCGCCATGGTCCGTCTCGCCCATCCCCTGCTCGCGTGCATTCTGGCGATTGCCGGGCCTGTCGCGGCCGGCATCATCGTCGAACCAGTCAGCGACGGCGCCGCCGATTGCGATCAGCCGGCGGTCGGTCTGTCCCCCGGCGGCGAGACGATCGTCGCCTGGCAGGACGCGAACCTGCAGGTCTGGACCGCCGGCTGTCCGACCTTCCCGCCCGGCACGTCCGGCGCCCGCGACCCCCAGAATCACGGCTACGGCACGAGCCCCCGGGTGGTCTGGACGTGGCAGGGGCTCATGCTCGTCTGGGCGTCCGGCACCGGCATCAAGTACAACGTGGCCTATGGCACAGAGTTCATCGACCCGCCCCGGTACGTCGAGACCTGGATCAGTCACGCCGAGACGGTGCTCGACGTCCGCGGCGTCGCCCAGCCGGGCTGGGACGTCGCCTGGATCGTGTTCGAGGCGGCGAGCGTGAACCAGGGCCAGGTCGTCCTGCTGCTGAGGATCACCAAGGGCGGCCCGGAGGAACTCGCCCTGATCGCCGAGGGACTCGCGACCCCGGTCCGACCCCAGCTCTCGGACGTGCCCGATCCGTACCAGCCGCTGCCGCGCGTCTACTACCTGCGGGACGACGTGCGCCTCGCGTACCGGACCGAGCAGCCGGACGGCGAGTGGCTCGCGGAGATGCTCGTGCCCCACCTGGACTACGGCGTCGAGTGCGACGCCGACGCGGCTGCGACCGGCGCGCAGGGCATCCTCTCGCTGGGGCCGCAACCGACCTGTCCGTGCAACGTCATCCACGCCACGCTCCAGGATGCGGAGGGCGTCTGGCGGGACCTCGAGCCGCTGACTGTCCCGTACTTCGATTACGACTGGCCGCAGTCGCCGTGCATTCGCCTCGACGCCCAGGGACAAACCCACGCGTTCTGGACGCAGCTCGGCTCCGGCCCGGACCTCCAGCCGCACCGGCGGGACCTGGAGTACTGGGTGCGCAACGCCGACGGCTGGACCGACCGCGGCCAGGACCTCGACCTCTACGAGGATGCCGGCCTCGGGTCGCGCGTCGCCATGGATCTGACCACGGGCGGCCAGCCCGTGTTCGCCTGGACGGTCAAGGACACGGTGGCCGGCGTGCCGCAGCCGCGCCGGATCATGCTCGCGCGGCCGGACGCCGAGGTGCCGGTGCTCGAGGACGCGCCGGCGCGCGGACGCGCGACCCTCGACGCGTGGCCGAATCCGTTCAATCCGCTGCTGAACCTCTCCGGGGCGGTCGCGGCCGGCGGCGAGGCCGCTCTCGCGGTGTACGACCTCGGCGGACGGCGCGTGGCCACGCTCGCGGCCTCGCGCGCCGCGAACGGGACGATCGCCGCGACCTGGGATGGTCGTGACCGGGCCGGACGCGCGATGCCCTCGGGAGTGTATCTCGTGCGCCTGGGCGTGGGCGCCGACGCGGCCACCCGGCGCGTGGTGCTCGCGAGATAGCCGGGCCCGCGGCCAGGGTCCGGGGACCGCTCCCCGGCCCTGGCCATGGCCAGCCTGCCGCGGCGGCCCGAGGGCCCCTAGTCGAACAGACCCTTGACGTCGGTCCAGCTGTGGTTCTCGACGGCGACCTCCGTGTCCACGAACAGCACGTAGTCGAACTCGTACGTGTTGCCTTCCCAGAAATTCTGCGGACCGCACCAGAACCACACCAGCGAACCGCCCGGGCCGGTGATCGTCATCGTCGCCGGCTGGCAGGGGATGAGCCACGCGGTCTGGATCACCTCCACCGAATTGCAGTCCTGGGGGCCGAGCTCGAACATGTTCATGTATTCCTCGGCGTTGCCGGTGACCTCGAGAACGCCGCCGGCCGGCATGATGATGTGGAACCAGTCGGTATCGCGCGCAGGGCTGCCACTGCTCTGATAATAGCCCGAAGTGGCGCAGAAGACCGGGCTCGTGATGGCCTGGAAGTTGACCGGATTGCTTCCGCAACCGCCGTTCAGCGCGTCGACGTAGTCGTCGACCAGCGGCGGCTCGCCCTCGAGCTGGGCGCCGGCCGGGCAGTCGAGGGCGCAAGGCACGTATTCCTCGATGTATCCGTGGTAGATGCCGTTGTCGCTGCCGTACCCGTCGATGACGAGATAGTACGGGGCGCCGCCCACGACCGGGACGTCTTCGACGCGCGACGTGTAGTCGGGGTAGTAGTCGTCGTTGCAGGCGATGAGGCCCAGGTCCTCGTCGTAGATGTAGATCTTCGTGTCGTACGCGGAGCCGTACATGTCCACGGTGACCCCGATGTTCGCCTCCGGGGTGAACGTGTAGACGACGTCCGGCGCCATCCCGCCGGTATACGGGCAGACCTCGTCGTAGTCGTTGATGAAGCCGGTCGTCGTGCCGTCGAGCGCGCTGCCGACCACGATCGGCGTGGCCTGGGCGATCGTGTCGCCGCCCTGGCGCAGCACCGCGGGGTCGGGGACGTTCTCGGGGTAGGCGATGAACGGTTTGAGTGGACGCACGCTGCCGAGATCGAAGGCCGCGGCCGCCCCGACCAGGGCCAGCGCCAAGGCGAGCAGGATCAGTGTCCGCATGGTCGAATTCCCTTCCTCTGGTCCCCCGCGAGGGAGGAGTCCTCTGCGTGCTGCAGCCCTCCGCAGCCAGGGCAAGGCGGAGACGAGGCCGGGTTGATCCTGTCGCCCCGTCGGTACGGGGGCCGCCGTCCTGCTGATTGTAGCACATCTTGGCCGGCGATTTTCACCTCGGGCACCTCGTCTCTGCCCTCGCCTCTGGCGCCGCCGGATCAGCTGTCCTCTTCCCGAGACATGTCCTCCTCCCGGCGACAGCGCCGCGCGCCGCCGGTTGCGCCCGAGAAACCGCAACTTATTGATTTCAAATCTGATACTGTATTGCGCGGATGTGGTACGGATCTCGCTCTCCATGGGTGTCTATCGGCCGTGGCCCCCCTCCGGATCAGGAGAGCCGAGCGCGCCGATGCAACGAGGAGCAGAATCATGACGCGGTTCCCGAAGACCTCACTGGCCCGACGCGCCACGGTCGGGTCCGCATTGATCGTCCTGGCGGCGCTGAGCGTGGCGCTGCCGACTCGCGCCGACGCCAGGATCAGGGTCGGCATCAATCTCGCGACGCCGGATTTCGCGATCTCCGTGAACACGCATGACCCGATCTGCGATCACCCGCTGGTCCGGCCGGTGGGACGGTATCCGATCGTCATCGATCGCCACGATCGGAAGATGGCCCGGATGCTGGCGCGCACCTACGATTGCCCGCGTTACGTCCTCCTGGACATGCGCCGGGACGGGTACGCCTGGACGGAGATCCGCGCGTTCCTGAGCCTGCCCACGCACCGGGTGCGCACGGTCCTGTACCCGTACGAGCAGATGCACGAGCGGCATGGCAAGCCGCACGGCGGCAAGCACCATCGCGGCGGGTGGCGTTGACGATCGACCGCGGCCGCGGCTCCGCCGCGACGGCATGACTCCCGGACCGAGGGCGCCTCCCGCGAGGCGCCCTTCTCGTGCGCCGGGACGGCCCTACCTGGGCGCGGCCGCGTCCGGCGTCCCGTCCCAGCCCGCGAGGCGGGCCGCGAGCCACCACAGAGCCTTGGCCTTGACGACGCAGAGGCCCATGCCGCCATGGGCGCAGTCCGAGCCGTCCCAGTCCGCGTGGCGGAGCTGGAGGGGCTGGCCGTCGTAGGTGACGGAACGACGGTCGGTGAAGTCGGCGTTCCAGTTCTCGATGTCGGCCTGGTCGAAGACGTAGCCGCCGGCGGCCCGCGCCGCGTCCCGGATGGCCTGGTTGTGGATCGTCGCGCGCAGGCCGTCGCTCGTCAGGTAGTCCGCGTTCCCGCTGTAGCCGCGATCGGTCGGCGCCGTCGCGTAGACGAAGACGGCGCCGGACGAGTGGCCGTTGAACCGGCGGACGGCGGCGAGGTAGGCCGACCGGCGCTCCTCGTCGAACGTGATCGCGCCGCCCTGCTCGTCGTGGGAGCTGTTCGGTGCGATGATGTCGTACGACCAGCCGTAGATCGACGCGTCGAGGGGATTGCCGTGCTGGGCGGCGTACGTCGCGGTGAATTCCGTGAGCTGCCGCCCCGACTCGCCGGTCCAGTACTGCCGATCGTCGAACCGGCACTCGTCCGTCGCGATGAGGTCGCCTGAACGTGGGTCGTACTGACCCTTGAGGATGCGCAGTGCGCCGCTCGCCGGCAGGTCGGCCAGATCGCAGGCGATCGCGACGGCATAGGTCGGATCCAGGTTCTCGAGCGTCTTCAGGCCGCCGATGTGCCGGGCCGGCTGGTCGTCGAGATCGCCGACCAGTTGCTGAGCGTGAGACCGGCCCGGGAGATGGATGAGGATCCCCTGGCGCTTCACCTCCGCGATCCAGTGAGCCGGGATCCGCCCGGCATCGAAATCCAGGACGGCGTGGTGATCGGCGACGTCCGGCGATCCGCCGCGGTCGGGTTGCGAGGTCGAATCCGCACTGCACGCCGTCAGGGCCAGGGCGATCGCCGCCGGCAGCAGCGACGGCCGGGCATGATTCATCAGTCGAGACATCTCCTGATCCTCCTGATCCTCCGGTCGTCGCCGTTCGCGTTGGCGGGCTTCGCGCGGTCTCGCGTCCCGCCAGGCACGATACAGTCGACCGGCCGCGATGGCACGTCCGAGTCGATTGACGGTTGCCGCAGGCACGGCTAGACTGCCGCCCATGCCGTCGTCGACCCACGGGTCGCCGCCTGCGCCGACCGCTGGACCGTTGCCCCTAGCCCGGGAGTGACATGGGAATCTCCGAGACCATCGCCGGCCTGGCCACGACCTTCATCGACAGGACCGGCTACCTCAGCGTCTTCGTGCTCATGGTGATGGAGAGCATGGTCTTCCCGGTGCCGAGCGAGGCCGTGATGCCGTTCGCGGGATTCCTCGTCGTGACGGGACGCTTCTCGCTGGCGGGGGTGATCGCCGCGAGCACGGCCGGCAGCATCGCGGGCTCGCTGCTCAGCTACGCGATGGGCGCCTACGGCGGCGAGCCGTTCTTCCGGCGCTTCGGCAAGTACTTCCTCCTGGACCTGCACGAGCTCGCGGCGACGCAACGCTACTTCCAGCGGCACGGTCAGATCACGATCCTCGTCTGCCGGTTCATCCCGGTCGTGCGACACCTCATTTCGATCCCGGCGGGCGTCGGACGGATGCCCCTCGCGCCGTTCGTCGTCTACACGATCATCGGCGCCGGGATCTGGAACGCGATCCTGACCGTGGCGGGGATGAAGCTCAAGCAGAACTGGGAAGCGATCATGCAGTACAGCCACGTGATCGACATCGTGGTGGTCGTGCTGCTCGCGGCCGGGTTCGGCGTCTTCGTCATCCGGCACGCGAAGCGGCGGCGGCTGCGCCAGCGGGGCGCTTGACCCCGGCCCGCGCGGCGCGCGACGATCGCCTGCCGCCGCTCCTTCATTGACGCACGTCGACGCCAGTTGCTAAGCTGCGGCCGGTTCCCGGGCCGGCTCGGCCCCGGCGGCCGCTGTCCCCGCTCGTCGCGGGACGTTGAACGGCATCCCTCGCGAAGGAAATCGCCATGTGGAAGCGAATCGCCACTCTGTTCCGGGGGTTCCTGGGCCTGTTCGTCTCCGGCCTCGAGCGCCAGAACCCGCGCGCCCTCATCGAGGCCGAAAAGGACAACCTCCGCGGCCAGATCGCGCGGTTCAACGACAACCTGGCCACGCACGCGGGATTCTGCGAGCGCCTGATGCGCCAGGTCAAGAACCTGGAGGTCCAGGAACGCGACCTGGCCGCCAAGGCGGCCGCGAACCTGAAGCTGGGCAATCGCAACGCCGCCGGCCAGTACGCCCTGCAGCTCAAGACGGTCAAGGAGCAGCTCGAGGAGAACCGCACCCAGCTCCAGGCCGCCGAGGATACCTACAAGAAGCTCGTGCAGTCGCGCGACGTCGCCGTCCGCGAAGCGCGCGCGAAGATCGAGGGTCTCAAGCGCCTGCTCACCGAGACGGAGATGATGGAGGCCCAGGCCGAGCTGCAGGAGATGGCGAGCGGCATGATCTCCACGATCGGCGGGGCCGGCGACACGATCAATCGCGTGGAGGAGTATCTCACCGAACGGCGCGACAAGGCCGCCGGGCGCGCGCGGGTCGCGGTCTCCACGATCGATTCGTCCAAGGTCGAGCTTCTCGAGGCGGAGCAGCAGGCTTTGGCCGATCAGGCGCTCACCGAGTTTGCGGCCGCCTACGGCCTCGAGGTCCCGCCGCCGGCAGGCGGCACGGAGGGGGCCGCGGCGCTCCCGCCCCCGAAGGACATGGGGCCGACCGTCAAGGAAGGATAGGCCGGAGACGGCCTGGCGCCTCGCGGGCCGGGAGCTCCTGCCGCGATCGCACGTCTTCTCCGCACGGGAGATCGGCAAAGGAGGGTGTACATGGCCGAAAGCAAACCCGGACCCACCGCCCTGGGCAAGGTCGTGGTGTTCCTGTTCGTCGTGGCCTGCCTCGCCGGGGCTGCCTACTTCTTCCGGGACTCGATCGCGCCCGAGGGCAAGGAGGCCGCCGGTCCCGTCGACCTCGACGAGTTCAAGCAGCAGGCGGGCACGATGGAGGCGCCGGACACCAAGGGGATCACCACCGTCAACGAGTACACCTACCTCCCCCAGGAGAAGCTGCCGGCGGTCAAGGGCGTCTCCAGCTACAAGTGGGACCCGAACGCGAAGATCGTGCAGTTCCCCATCAACGTGTGGATCGGCTGGCTCCCCATCGTGGCCGCCAACCACGGCTTCGCCCCCAACGAGGAGTCGGTCTTCTTCAAGGAGCACGGCTTCAAGGTGAACCTGAAGCTGATCGACGACCCGGTGGTGGCTCGCGACGCCTTCGCGGCCGGCGAGAGCCATATCCTCTGGGGCACCCTCGACATGATCGCCCTCTTCGCGCCGGGCCTGATGCAGGATTCGCGCACGGCGCCCCGCGTCTACCAGCAGATCGACTGGTCGAACGGCGGCGACGGCATCGTGATCCGGGGCAGCATCCACTCGGTGCGCGATCTCAAGGGCAAGGTCGTGGTCTACGCCCAGAACAGCCCGTCCCAGTACTTCCTGAACAACCTGCTGCTCGCGGCCGGCATCCAGCCCAGCGAGGTGACGCACAAGTACACCGCCACCGCGTTCGAGGCGGCGGCCGCCTTCGTCGCCGACAAGCGGATCGACGCCTGCGTCTCCTGGGCGCCCGACATCTACAACATCCCCGAGAAGGTCGCCGGGACGCGCATCCTGACCACCACCTCGGAAGCCAACAAGCTGATCGCCGACGTCTGGGCCGCGCGAGCGGATTTCGCCAAGGACCACCCCGAGATCATCAAGGGCCTGGTGTCCGGGATCTTCAGGGGGATCGCCATGCTCGGCGATCCTACCGCCAAGGCGCACGCCTTCCAGTGGATGGCCGAGGGCTACGGCATGCAGGTCAACGAAGTCGAAGGCATGGCCAACGACGCCCACTCGACGAATTTCGGCGAGAACAAGGAGTTCTTCCTCAACGCGAACAACCCGACCAACTTCGAGCGGACGTGGAAGAACATCAACTTCGTCTATCGCGAGCTGGGGCTGATCGGCACGCCGGTCCGCTTCGACGAGGTCATGGACTTCGGGATCATCAAACAGCTCGACAAGGAAGGCCTCTTCCGCGATCAGCTGGACACCTACCGGTCGACCTTCGCTCCGACCACGTACGGCAAGCTGTCCGCCGAGGCGCCGATCGTCACCCAGACGATCCGGGTGAACTTCTACCCCAACTCCAGCAACCTCTACGAGCCGCAGCACGACGATATCGGCAAGCCGATCCCGAACACGTTGTACGATCCGACGGTCGAGGCGACGCTGGAGAAGGTCGCCCGGCTGGTCGGGCAATACGAGCGCGCGGCCATCGCGGTGGTCGGCCACACCGACTCCTCCATGCGCGAGAAGGGCGCCCGCTACGAGATGGTCAAGCAGCTCTCGATCGACCGCGCCAACGCCGTGAAGGATGCGCTGGTCAAGAAATACAAGTTCGATCCGGCCAAGTTCATCGTCGCAGGCAAGGCCTGGGACGAACCGGCCAATCCGGACGATCCGCTGAATCAGGCGCTCAATCGACGGGTGGAGATCGCGGTCTACCCGCCGGAGGTGCAGTGATCTTCGGGATCGGGCAGAAGGCGGCGGACACTCCCGCGCGGGGACGCGAGCCACCCGCCTCGGTCTGGGTCCTGCGCATCCGCGAACGGATTCCCCCCTGGCTGAGCTGGGTCCTCGGCGTGCTGCCGATCGTGGCGCTGCTGGTGGTCTGGCACCTGTTGACCGCGGGCGCGGCGGTGGAGGAACGGGTCATCTCGCCCACCATCCTGCCGAACCCGCTCGAGGTGGTGCGCTCGTTCCCCTCGCTGTGGGTCGAGCGCGCCCTCGTGCGCAACCTGTTGACGTCTTTCGGCCGGGTGGCCGAGGGATTCGCCCTCGCGGTCGCGGTCGTCTTCCCGCTGGGATTGCTCATGGGCTCCTTCACGAAGATCCGCGCGATGTTCACGCCGCTCTCCGTGTTCGGGGCGTACCTGCCCATCCCCGCGCTGGTGCCGCTCACGCTGAGCCTCTTCGGCACGGGCGAGGTGCAGAAAGTGGTCTTTCTCGGGCTCGCGTTCGGCATCTACCTGCTGCCCCTGGTCGCCGCCGCGGTGGAATCGGTGGACGACATCCTGCTGAAGACCGCGTACACCCTGGGCGCGAGCCGGTGGCAGACCGTCTACAAGGTGCTCTTGCCCGTCTCGTGGCCGCGGATCTTCGAGTCCCTGCGTCTCGGCTTCGGGGTGGGCTGGAGCTACATCCTCCTCGCGGAGATGGTCGACATCGGCAAGGGACTGGGCGGGATCATCATCACGTCGCAGCGGCGCGGTCCGCGCGAGCACATCTACCTGGTGCTCCTCGCGATCGTCATCGTGGCCTTCCTGACCGACAAGGCCTGGGTCTACCTGGGGCGCCGCCTCTTCCCTTACCGGGAGAGCCAGCGATGACCGTCCCGGGGGCCGTGCAGACGTCGATGCCGCCGGTCGTGGAATTCCGCGGCGTCACGAAGACCTTCAACGCGGGTACGCCGAAAGCTTTCACTGCGCTCGACGACGTCAGCTTCGCGGTGGAGGACAAGCCGGGCTGCGGGGAGTTCATCGCCATCGTCGGCCCCTCCGGCTGCGGGAAATCGACCATCCTGAACCTCATCCAGGGATTCGACGACGTCTACCCGCCGACCGCCGGGGAAGTCCGCGTCCGCGACCGGCGAGTCGTCGGGCCGGGCCGCGACCGCGGCATGATCTTCCAGAAGTACAGTTCCTTCCCGCATCGCACGGTGCTCGAGAACATCACCTTCGGGCTGGAGTTGAATCAGGGCGAGCTCGACCTCTCCCGGCCGGCCGCCCGGGAGCTGGCCCGGGAATGGGTCAGCCGCGTCGGCCTGGATGGACACGGTGAGAAGTACCCGCACCAGCTGTCCGGTGGCCAGCAGCAGCGCGTGGCCATCGCGCGCACGCTGGTGCTCAAGCCCGAGATCATCCTCATGGACGAGCCGTTCTCCGCGCTCGACGAGCCGACGCGCTACGAGATGCAGCGACTGATCATGGAACTCTGGAACGAGCAGGAAACGACGGTCTTCATCGTGACCCACTCCATCGCCGAGGCGGTCTTCCTCGGCGACGAGGTGTGGGTCATGACCCCCGCGCCCGGCCGCGTAGGCCGGGTGTTCCGGGATCGGGTGCCCCGCACCCGCGGGCTCGATCCGATCGACGTCCACCAGGACGCGAATTTCAAGGAGGTCGTGACCGAGATCGGGGAGGCGTTCCGCGAGCTGGAGACCGGCGATTCCGGAGCATGACGTGACCAAGGATCGGCTCACCTACTGGGACTACGTGAAGGCGGCGTTCTGGCGAGGACCGCGCGCGCCGCTGTTGGGCCGCATGCCGGTCAACCAGATGGCGCTGCTGGCAGTCGGCCTCCTGGGCCTGGTGAACCCGGGATTCTGGATGGCGGGGGCCGCGGCCGAGGTCGGCTACCTCGCCCTCCTCTCGTCGAACCAGCGCTTCCAGAAGCTCGTGCAGGGCGAGCACCTCCTCGGGGCGCAGCAGCAGTTCGACCACAAGGTGCAGCAGACCGTGAACGCGCTGCCGGCCGAGGCGCGCGACCGCTTCCGGCGGCTGCTCGCGGAATGCGAGCTGATCCTCGGGATCCCGTCGGACCTCGACTCCGGGCAGCCGGGCGCGCTGGCGGACCTGCGCTCCGGCGGTCTGAATCAACTTCTGGCGCTTTTCCTGCGGCTGCTCACCTCGCAGCAGTCGATCCTGGCCAATCTCGCGCAGGTGGATCGCGGCAGCCTCGAGCAGGAGCTCGCCCGGCTCCGGGAACGGCTGACCACCGCCGAGAAGGACAGCGCTCTCGCGCGCTCCCTGGCCGCCACCCTGGACATCCAGACCAAGCGGCTCGCCAACCTGCAGCGCGCGCAGGACAGCCTGGCCGTGATGGACGCTGAGCTGGAGCGGATCGAGCGCCAGGTTCGGTTGATCCGGGAGGAGTCGGCCGTGGGCGCCAGTCCGGAGGCGCTGTCCGCCCGGCTCGACGCCGTCACCGGCACGCTCGCCGAGACGTCGCGGTGGATGGACCAGAACGCGGATCTGCTGGGCGGACTCGCCGCGGACGTCCTGGGGAGCGAAACCCGCACGTTGCCGCGGCTGGACGGCGCGGAGTCCGACAATCCGCCCACGGCATCTCCGCCCCCGCCCCGGCGGGGCCAGCGGCAAAGGAACTGAGCGATGGAACCGGATCTGCTGCCCGCCTGGGCTCGCGAGATGCGCGCGCTGTTCCGCTCCGGCACGACCAGCCAGTTCATCCTGCACGGGAACGTCTTCGATCTGGTGCCGGGGCCCGACGGCCGGGACTTCCTGCCGCTGCGCCAGTACCTGACCGCGGTGATGTTCGAGCCGTTCGGGGTCGTCGTCCAGTACGATCGCGGCAAGGGCATCCGCGTGCGGAAGGGCGCCGAGCACTTCCATCGCTTTCTGAAGGCGTTCGACGCTTTCGAGGGGACGGCCTGGGCCTCCCTGCCGGCCGGGGGTCAGGGCAAGTTCGACAACCTCGACCTGCCCGGCTTGCTGCCGCGCGAGCCCAAGCGCGCTCTGGACCTCATCGACCGCTTCCTGCGCGGCGCGCTGGCGCGCACGAAGGTCGTGGACGGGGCGGCCGTGGCGGACCCGCTGCGCGTGGCCGTCCTGATCGACTATGCCCACTTCATCGCGCCCCAGGGCGATCCGCTCTACCTGGCGGAGCTGAGCCAGACCCTGATCCAGCTCCTCGACTGGGCGTCGGACCCGGCCATCACCGGCGCCTTCGCCGCCACCGTCCTGATCACCGAGAACCTGAGCGACCTCAACCGCTCGCTGGTGGAGAACCCCTACAGCGCCAAGATCCGACTCGAACTACCCAGCGCGCCGGAGCTGCAGGCGTTCATCGCCCACCTCACGCGCGACGTCGCCGACTTCTCGCTCCTCAGCGACCTGACGCGGGACGTGCTGGCCGAGCGGCTGGTCGGGCTCTCGCGTGTGAGCGCGCGGACGCTGGTGTCCCGGTCCGAGGCCGCCGGCACCCGCCTGACCGAGGCGTACCTCACGCGGATGAAGAAGGAGGTCATCGAGAAGGAAGCGTTCGGGCGCCTGGAGTTCCTCGAGTCGGCCCGGACCCTCGACGACGTCGCCGGTCACGACGAGGCGAAGCGCTGGCTGCGCCAGGACGCGATCCTGCTGCGCAAGGGGATCAAGGCGGCGATCCCGATGGGTTATCTCCTCACGGGACGCATCGGCACCGGCAAGACCTACCTCGTGGAATGCCTGGCCGGCGAGATCGGGATCCCCTGCGTGGAGATGAAGAATTTCCGCGAGAAGTGGGTCGGCGCGACCGAGGGCAACCTGGAGAAGGTCTTCACGATTCTCCACGCCCTGGGGCAGGTGATCGTCTTCGTGGACGAGGCGGACCAGGCCATGGGACGGCGCGGCGGCGGCGAGGGCGATGCGGGGCTCTCGGGGCGCGTCTACGCGATGATGGCCCGCGAGATGAGCGACACGGCCAATCGCGGCAAGATCATCTGGATCTTCGCCACCTCCCGGCCGGATCTGCTCGAGGTCGATCTGAAACGCCAGGGACGCCTCGACGTGCACATCCCGCTCTTCCCGCCAGGCACGCCCGACGACCGGCGGGCCCTCTTCGCCGCGATGGCCCGCAAGCTGCGGATCCCGCTGGCGCCCGAGGAACTCCCGCCGTTGCCGGACAACGACCAGCTTGGCGGCAACGAGATGGAGGGCATCCTGGTGCGGGCCTTGCGGCAGCACGAGAGCCAGCCCCCGGACGGGCGTCGACCGTTGCCCGAGATCATCGCGGACGTCATCCGCGAGGTCCGTCCGTCGGCTCATTCCGAACGGCTGGAGCTGATGGACCTGCTCGCCGTGAAGGAGTGCACCGACGCGCGTTTCCTCCCGGAACGCTTCCGGTCGCTGCCGCTGGCCGAGCTCAACCGCCGCATCTCCGTGCTGAAGACGGCGCTCGGGGAGCCGTCGTCGCCCGCGCTCTAGGCCGAACCCGACCGCCGCTCGTACTTCCAGTTCCGCCGCTTGCCCTCGGCGAGCCAGGCCACGGCGGTCGCTACCCGCTCCGCCCGGGTCGCCTCGCGTTTCGCCGAGGTGATCCACTCCACGTACTCGCGCTGCTGGCCGGGCGGGAACGACTCGAAGGTGCGCCGGGCCTTGGCGTCGCTCGCCAGGGCCCGCTTCAGGTCAGCCGGTATCACGAGCTTGCGCGGACTGCGCGCCGGCGCGCGCGCCGGCTCCTTGATGCCCTCGTCGTTGAGCCGCTTCGCCTCCCTGACGAACGCGACCAGCACCTTTTTGGGCGGCAGGTCCGCGACGGACCGGACGTGCACGCGCATCAGGCTGGCCGCGGGCTCCGCTCCCAGGTCCCGCGCGAAATTCTCCATGAGCCGCGATTTCCAGAAGCCGAACGAGACATGCTGCGTGAACGCCGACATGCCGCCGAGCATCCCCTTGTACTCGAAGCTCGGCACTCCCCACTTGATCCGTTCCTCGAGCTCGGGACAGCCGGCGTGGAACGCGGCGCGGATCTTCTCGAGGATGGGCCGCGCGAACTCGGGAGCGTTGGCGATGTAGGTGTCGACGTCGGGTACGGGTTTCGTCATGGCGTGACGCGTCCTGGTTGAAAGGTCGGGGGCGACGCCGGCCGCCGCTACCGGCCGATGCCGCTCATCTTCGGCTTGCTCTTGTCAGGGTACGCCGGCACCGGCGGGATCCGCCACCGCTCCCCGTTGCGCTCGAGCTCGCCGAGCAGGTAGTCGACCGCCGCCTTCAGCTGCGCGTCGTTCCCGGCGACCACGTCGGCCGGCAGGTTCTGCACGACGTCGTCGGGTTCGACGCCCCAGCCCTCGATGATCCAGCGGCCGGTCGTCGCGCTGTAGAGGCCGAACTGCGGCGGGGTCGTCGTGCCGCCGTCGACCAGGTCCTGGTGCGGCTCGATGCCGATCGCGCCGCCCCAGGTGCGCATGCCGATCAGGCGGGCGAGGCCGAGATCCTTGATCGCCTGGGCGAAGAACTCGCCGTTGCTGCCGGTCTCCTCGCTGATGAGCACGGCGAGCGGACCGTGGAAGTCGCGCTCCGGATTGCGGCCCGCCTTGCCCTCGCGCGGGATCGTCAGCGACCAGAGGTCGCGTTCCAGTCGATCGATGATCATGTCCGCCACGAAACCGCCGCCGTTCGAGCGCTCGTCGATCACGAGGCCCTGCTTCTCCGTCTGCGGGTACCAGTACCAGGCGAACTCGCTGAGGCCGGGCTCGGACATGTCGGGCAGGTGCAGGTAGCCGAGCTTGCCGCCCGACATCTCCTCGACCTTGCGGCGGTTGCCCTCGACCCACGCGCGGTAGCGCAGGCCGCTCTCGCTGCGCAGGGTCTCGACCTTGACCGTGCGCGCGCCCTTGCCGTCGGCCGGACCGATCGCGAGCTCGACGACGTTGCCCGCCTTGTCGACCAGCGCGCTGTAGGGGTTCACGCCGGCGGCGAGGTCGACACCGTCGACCGCGAGCAGGTACTCGCCCTCGCGGACGCCGACCCCCGGCGCGGTGAGCGGCGACACGAGGCTCTCGCTCCAGCCCCAGCCCGGCAGGATGCGGGCGATGCGATAGCGGCCCGCCTTGGCGTCCAGCTCGAGGTCGCAACCGAGCAGGCCCGTGCCGATGCGGCCGGGTCCGCCCTGGTAGTCGCCGCCGAAGATGTAGGTGTGGCCGATGTTGAGCTCGCCGATCATCTCGCCGATCAGGTAGCGCAAGTCGTCCCGGTGGCCGCACCAGGCCACGAGCGGCGCGTACTTGGCGCGGACGGCGTCCCAGTCTTCGCCGTGCATGCCGCGGTCGTAGAACCAGTCGCGCTGCACGCGCCAGGCCTCATCGAAGATCTGCCGGTACTCCAGGTCGCGTACGATCTCCAGGCGCACGTCCGAGAGGTCGACCGCGTCGCCGTCCTTGAGCGGATCGCCGACCGCGCCCACCGTGTACTCCGCGCCGGCCCGCGCGACGAGCGTCTCGCCGTCGGCCGACAGGTGGTAGTTCGCGACCTTGTCGCCGAGATCCTCGGTCTCTTCATCCTCCAGGCTGTAGGAGACCAGCGTGAGATCCTGGTCGGTCGTGCGGTCGTCCACGTGCTGGTACTTGAGGAAGACCGGCTCGTCGCGGCGCAAAAGGAGGCAGCCGCCGGCGGTGGCCTCCAGGCGGAACCAGTTCGCGGCGTCGCAGCCCTTGACGGCGACGACGCGATCGGCGATTCCCGCGGGGTCGACGCGCACGGCCGCGGCCTCGGCGTCATCATCGTCGTCGTCCTTGTCCGCGTCGTCGCCGCCGTCATCGCCCCCGTCTCCGTCCGCCGCCGCGTCGTCCACCGCCGGATCGAACGGCGAGCGCGCGCCGTCCTGCAGGAGCGCCAGGTAAGGGCGCGCGCAGTCCAGGAAGATGTGGTTCTGGTCGATGCGGTCCATGATGGGCTCGAACGTGCGGTTGCTCAGGAACCAGAGGTAGCGGCCGGCGGGGTCGAAGCTCGGCGACCAGCTCGTGAACATCGCGTCCGTGACGGGATAGCTCTTCGCCGCCTTCGTGTCGTGGAGCGTGACCACCTCGTGCATGTTCGCCGTGTTCTTCGTGTAGGCGATCCAGCGCGAGTCCGGCGACCACACGTAGTCGAGGATGCCCCAGCGTTCCCAGGCGTCATCGTATTCTCCCTGGTCGATCACGCGGACCTTGCCCGAGGCCACGTCGACCAGGTTCAGGCGCATGAACTTGTCGCCGACGAGGATTGACTTGCTGTCGGGCGACCAGACCGGCGGCAGCATCATGCCGAACGCGCCGTCCGTGAGCTGGCGCCATTCGCCGCCTCCCGCCGGCATGACGTAGAGCTGCTCCTGGCCGGTGCGGTCGCTCACGAAGGCGATCTCCTTGCCGTCGGGCGACCAGGCGGCGTTCTTCTCCCGGCTGCCGGACGCGGCCGTGAGGTTGCGCCAGGGGCCTTCCTCGACCGGGACCCTGACGATCTCGCCGCGCGCCTCGAGCAGCAGGGTCTCGCCGGCGGGGTCGAGCCCGAAGCTGCCCGACTTCGGCTCGCAGCGTACGTACTCGGGGCGCATCTGGACACGGTCGCTGCGCAGGTCCACGTGGACGGGCGAGACCTCGCCGCTCGCGAGGTCCAGGACGTGCAGCTGCTCCTGGTACTGGAAGACGATGCGGCCCGGACCGGCCGACGGGTACTTCACGTCGAAGTCGTCGAAGCGGGTCAGGCGCGCGGGTGGCTGGTCGGGATGCGCGGGATCGAGCGAGTAGAGGTTGAGCGTGCCGTCCTCGCGGTCGCTGTTGAAGTAAACCCGGTCGCCGATCCACATCGGGTAGTTGTCGGCGCCGGTCCAGTCGGTCGCCTTGACGATGGCGCCGGTCGTGAAGTCGGCGAGCCAGACGTCCTGGGCCATGCCGCCCTGATACCGCTTCCAGGTGCGGTTCTCGCTGGGGATGCGGTTGTAGGCGAGCTTCGTGCCGTCCGGCGAGTACGAGCCGAGCGCGCCGCGGTCGACGGCGACCTTCTCGGGCAGCCCGCCGGCCGCGTCGACCAGGTAGAACTCGGGATCGCCCAGCGGACTCCGCCGCGCGCTGCGGAAGAGGATCCGCTTGCCGTCGGGATGCCAGTCGATGACCTGGTCGCCGCCGGGGTGGAAGGTGAGCCGCCGCGGCTCGCCGCCGAGGGCGGGCATCACGTAGACGTCGTTCGCGCCGTCGTACTGGCCCGTGAACGCGAGCTGCCGGCCGTCCGGCGAGAATTTCGCGTCCTGTTCCGCGCCGTGGCCGGTCGTCAGGCGGCGCGGGATGCCGCCGGCCTGGTCGACGAGCCAGAGATCGCCCTCGTAGGTGAAGACGATGTGCTCGGCGGAGATGTCCGCCAGGCGGAGCAGCCGCGTGGGAGCGCCGGCGAACGGCGCGGGCGGCGGAGTCGCGGCGAACGCGGTCGCGCAGACGAGCAGCGCGGCCGGCCAGAGGGCGCGAAGACGGTTCACGGCAATCCTCCTGGAAGGGTCGAGGACGAGACGGTTCGGCGAGTTTTACGGGACCAGTGAACACGGGTTGCAGGTCCGAGTCAACCCGCTCGCCTTGCCTCGGCGCCCGCGACCCGGTACCATCGCCGCGACGGTCACTCCAGCCGGGAGGTTCCCATGGATCCGCGCTTGATCTCGATCGCCGCCACCTTCGCCAAGAACGACCAGCTCGTGCCCGCCACCCTGGCCGGCGTTTCGGATCAGCACTACCGCGCGATCGTCCTGCCGGGAACGAACCCGATGGCCTGGATCCTGGGACACCTCACGGGGTCGCGCCACGGGATCGACCGGCTGCTCGGCGGCGATGAGGAGTATCCGTACGGCGACCGCTTCCGTCGTGGAGCGGCGGTCGGCGACCCGGCGACCACGCCGGCCGCCGCCGACCTGCTGGCGAGTTGGCGCGCGATCGGCGAGTCGATCTCGGCCCGCTGCGCCCGGGCCGATGCCACACTGCTCGGCAGGCCCTGGCCCGGCCCGACCCCTTCGTTCGACGGCACGGTCCTGGGCACCCTCGGCTTCCTCGCGCTGCACGAGTGCTACCATCTGGGGCAGCTCGGCTTCCTGCGCAAGGCGCTCGGCTACCCGGGCATGGCTGGGTGACGATGCGCATCCCGCACGTCTTCGTGCTGCTGTGGCTGGTCATCCTGGCCTGCGCCCTCGCGACCTGGGTCGTACCCTCGGGCCGGTATGCCCGCGAGACCCGCGAGGTGGAGGGTCGCTCGCGAACCCTCGTCGTCCCCGGGACCTTCGAGCCGGTCGCCAAGCACTACTCGCTGCGCGGCGCGCTGCTGGGCGATCCTCAGCCCGATCGGGCCACGCCGGTCGGCGTGGTGGGATTCCTCTCGGCCGTCCCCCGCGGCATGGAGGCCGCCGCCGACATCATCTTCTTCATCTTCGTGATCGGCGGCGTCTTCGGCATCCTGCAACGCACCGGCGTCGTCACGGCCTCGGTCGGCCGCCTGGTCGACCGGCTGCAGGACCGCGGGCCGCTGCTCACCGTGGTCGTGATGACCGTGTTTGCCGTGGGCGGCTCGACCCTCGGCATGGGCGAGGAGTACATCCCGCTCGTGCCGCTCTTCGTGCTCGTGGCGCGCCGCCTCGGCTACGACGCGCTCTACGGCATGGCGCTCGTCGAGGTCGCCGGGCAGGTGGGTTTCGCCGCGTCCACGACGAATCCGTTCACCGTGAGCGTCGCGCAGGGCATCGCCGAGTTGCCGCTCCACTCTGGCATGCCCCTGCGCATCGTCTTCTTCGGCTGCGCCCTGAGCCTGGCCATCGGCTACGTCCTGCGCTACGGCGCCCGCGTGCGGCGTGATCGCGCCGCGAGCGTAATCGCCGACGTGCCCGAGGCCTGGGAGGACCGCGATCAGGGCGCCGCCGTCGCGTCCGGCGCCGACTACCGGCGCCATCACGCCGCGATCCTCGTGGCCTGCGCCGTCGTCTTCGCGTTCATCGTCGTCGCCGTCCAGCGCTTCGGCTGGTGGATGGCCGAGATGGGCGGCGGCTTCCTGCTGATGGGATTCGTCGCGGCCGCGCTCGCCCGCCTCTCCGTGGCGGACAGCGCCCGCGCGTTCGTCAAGGGCTGCGAGGAGATGGTCGTCGCGGCGCTCGTCGTGGGCTTCGCGCGGGGCATCGCGGTCGTCCTGCAGGACGGCCTGGTGATCGACACCGTCGTCCACGCCGCGGCGAGCGTGCTCGTCGAGGTGCCGCGCTACGTCGCGGTCGTCGGCATGCTCTGCTTCGAGAACATCGTGAACGTGTTCATCCCCAGCGGTTCGGGGCAGGCGGCCGTCTCGATGCCGCTGATGGCCCCGCTCGCGGACATCATCGGCATCACCCGGCAGACCGCAGTCTTCTCGTTCACCTGCGGCGACGGCTTCAGCAACACCGTGATCCCCACCAGCGGGATCCTGATGGCGATGCTGGGCCTCGCGAAGGTGCCGTATGGCCGGTGGTTGCGGTTCATGCTGCCCCTGTTCGGGCTGCTCTGCCTGCTGTCGGCCGCGTTCCTGATCGTAGCGGTGGCGATCGGGTATCATTGATTCCCTGCCCGGGGGGGATTATCGTTGCCGCGGGGATTCTCGTTATGACCTGGACCGATGCGGACAGGGTGTCATGACTCGAGCGCGCGCCCGGCTTCGACCTCGCCTGATCGCCCTCGGCGCCGCGGTGCTGCTGGCGAGCGGCTGCGCGCGGCTCGACTCCATGCCGACCCGGCCCGACGCGGCGCCCGGACCCGCCGGCCCCTGGCAGCAGATCTACCCCGAGTTCGCGAACGAGCACCTCACGTCGGTCTGGGGCATGGATGCCGACGACATGTGGGCGGGCGGCGAATACGGCGTCTTGCTGCACTACGACGGCCGCCGGGCCGCTCGCTTCGACCTGGAGCCCCGACGGGGTATCGTCGCCATCGACGGCCTGGCGAGCGCCGCCGTGTGGGCGGTGACCTGGTCGCATCTCCATCGGTGGGACGGCCTGGCGTGGACCGCCATCGCTGCGACGCCGTTCGAGGCGATGGATCTCTGCGTCATCGCGGAAGACGAGATCTACATCGGCGGTCAGGCCTGGGCAGATACCAGCTACGTGCCGACCATCGCCAGGTACGACGGCGTCGACTGGACCCGGATGGACCTCCCCGACGGCGGCCCCGACGGCGTTTTCGAACGGGTCGATGCCGTCTGGCGTCCGTCCGCGGCCCATCCCGTGATGGCCGCGACGCAGTCCCTCGTGTTCCGGCTGCGCCACGGCGCCTGGGAGACAGTGGCGTCGAGCGTGCGCGTCGTCGATGTCGACGGAGACCTCGGCCTAGTCCGGTCCCCGTATGACCAATCCTGCAGACTGGTCGAGTTCACCGCCGCCGGCGAGCTGAGCTACCCCTGCGACCAGACGCCGGTGACGAGCGGTCGATTCGTGCTCGATTCGCGATTCCCGGTGGTCGGCTCGTCCAGCTCGCTGTGCGCGCTCGTGGACTGCGAGAGCCACCCGCTGGTCACCCTCCCGCAGGAGATCCTGGACTGGGCGATCCCCCGCCGTCCCGGCGCCATGGGCCCGGCGGTCTTTGGCGTCGGTCGCGATGCGTCCTTCGTGCGCGGCGCCTGGCAGGCCGACGGTTCCTTCACCTGCCAGTCCGTGCTGGCGGGCGTCTCGCTGCAGCCGTCGAGCAGGCTCGCCGGCGATGCCGACCGGATCTACGCGAGCGCCGGTTCCAACCTGATCATCGGCGACCAGGACGGCTGGCACGCCGAGGACGTCTGGTTCGGCATCGACCAGATCGAGCCGCTCGCCACCGGGGACGTCGTGGTCATCGGCGGACGAGAGCTGGCCGTCCGGTCCGTCGACGGCCGCCTCACCGCGCTGCCGTCGCTCCCGCGCTGGGCCGATCGGATCTGGAGCGATGGGACGAACGCCTGGGCCGCCGCAGACCGCCTGCTCTGGCGGCTGGCGGATGGCGTCTGGACCCCGGCCGACTCGCTCGCCGGTTGGGTCCACTGGCTCGACACGAACGACGCCAGCGAGGTCTATCTGCTGACGCAGGGACGCCTCTTCCACCACGACGGCGAGCAGCTCCGCGACCTCACCGAACGACCCGAGCTGAACCTGGACCAATGCTATCTGGCGCCGCTGAGCGACCGCCTCTTCGTCCGGGGCTACATCATGGAGGACCCTTATTGGCGGTCCTACGAGGCCGTCTTCGCGGACGGACGGTGGTCCGAGTTCCCAGCAGGTCTCTACTGGTGGGAGGACAGCATCTGCGAGGTCAGCAGCGACCTCGTCATCGCGTTCGGCTACGAATTCGCGCGATTCGGCCCGGATGGCTGGGAGCTGCTCGACGGGTTCGATCGGCCCGACGGCACCTCGGTCAATGCCCTCTGGGGCCACCCCGATCGCGGCCTGGTCGTCTTGACCGGTAGCGACCGCATCTTCCGCCGCGATCTGTCCGGGTCGGCCGCCGCGAAGCGTTGATCCGCGCGGCGCGAGGGACTAGGATGGCGCCGCGGCTGTCCTTGACCACTGCCCCCTCCCCGAAGGAGCCCCATGACCGCCCGCCCCCGCCGCCCGCTGTCGCCGACGGCCGCCACCGTGGCCGCGACCGCGATCGCCGTCGCGTCGATCGCCGGCCTCGCCGCGCCCGCGTCGGCCACCCTCACCCGCGTGCGCGCGCTGGGTGACGGCGCGAGCTACCTCGAGGACGACTCGAACGCGCTCGTCTGGTTCGCCTCGCTCGTCGACTACCCCGACCAGGTGGTCCTCGACCTCGGTGAGCTCGATCATGACGCGCCGGGCTCCCTGAACGAGAGCCTCACCGGCGTGGCCGGCGGCTTCCACGCTCGCCTCGACCGGGCCGGACGCTGGGGCACGGCCGGACTGTACGTCCAGGAGGATCTGCCGGCCGGCGCTCCCGGCGGCGCGTTCACGCTGCTCTGGGCGCGCGGGCTCGGCAAGATCACGGTCGGCCTGAAGGGTTCGTTCTCCTCCCACTTCGAGGGCGAGAACTCGACCGAGATCCCGGGCCACGGCGAGAGCCTCTACTTCCACGACTACGGCGCGTCCGCGCGCTGGGACATTCATGACGGCCTCTACGGCGACCTCGTCTACGAGCTCGTCAACGTCCAGGGTGACGCCACGATGCAGGGTTCGTACAGCCTGCCGCCCCAGCACACCTGGAGCACCTGGGGCGCGCGCACCCGCTGGTTCATCGCGCTCGACGAGACCGCGGCGCTCGTGCCCGTGTTCGACCACCGCCAGGACGATCGCCAGGTCCTCGCCGAGGCCCTCGCAGCCCCCGCGGACCAGCACGTGTACCGGACCGCGGTCGGCTGCGGCGTGAACCTCCTGCCCGATCCCGACAACCTGGTGGTCGTCTCCGCCGAGTATCGCTGGGGCCACGAGCTGCACGACCGCCTCGTCGACAACTCGCAGACCTGGGACTACGACCAGTCCGATGCGACCTACGAGGAGGTCCACGCCCGCGTCGGCCTCGAGTCGCGGGTGCTGCCCTGGCTCACGGTGCGCGGCGCTCTGCAGTACCTGCGCCTGCAGAACGAGAGCCGCCTGTCGCGCGGCCACACCTTGCCTGACGAGCCCGACCGCTGGGCCGAGGACCAGTCGATCACGATCCTGACTCCGATCACCGTGGGCGCCGGCATCCTCGCCGGCCCCTTCCAGGCGGACCTCGTGCTGAATGCGCGCTGGGCCGAGACCTACGGCACCTTCCCGTTCGCGCGATCGCCCCAGGAGCGTGGGACCTACACCGGGATCACCTTCGGCTACCGGTTCTGACCCCCTGCTGGACGGTGAGCCATGACCTCTGACCTGGGCGGCGGCCTCTACCTCGATCCGGCGCTCTACGACGTCGTCAATGCGCAGGGGACCGCGCGCGAGATCGACGCGCTGGATCGGGTCGCCCGGCGCTGCGCGGCCCGCAGCGGCCCCGGCGCGGTCTGGCTCGAACCGGGCTGCGGCACCGGCCGCTACCTGCGCGTCCTCGCGCGCCGCGGCCGCCGGGTGCGCGGCTACGACTCGCTGCCCGCCATGCTCGCCTACGCGCGCGCGCGCCTCGTCCGCGGCGGCGGCGACTGGCGCCTCGCCGCGGGCTCGTTCACCGATCCCGCGGCGGACCTCGTGGACCTCGGCCCCGCCGACGTCGCCTTCTGTCCCGTGAACTCGCTGCGCCATCTCGCCGACGACGGCGCCGTCCTCGCCCACCTCGCCCAGATCGCGGCGCTGCTCGCGCCGGACGGCGTCTACCTGGTGGGGATCGACCTGCACCACGAGAACCGCGTCATCGAGGAGGACGTGTGGGAAGGCGCCCGCGGCGGCTTGCACGTGACCCAGGTGGTCCAGTATCTGCCGCCCGCGGCGGGTGATCGCCGCGAGCGCGTGATCGTCGAGGTCATGGCCACGCGCCCGCGCGGGGTCGAGCACCGCAGCCACCGCTACGACCTGCGCACCTACACCGAGCGGGAATGGCGGGCGCTCGTCGACGGCTCGGCGCTGCGCCGCCGCGCCACGTTCGACGCGCGCGGGCGGCCCCGCGAGGGAACCGCCCGCCTGCCCTACCAGATCGAGGTGCTCGAGCCGCGCTAGGGTCAGCGGCTCGCGATCGTGACGCCGCCGCTGCCCGTGTCCACCGACACGGCAGCCTCGCCTTCGCCGATCCGCAGTTTCAGCGCGTCGTCCTCCCGGTACACGACCTCGGCGCCGGGCACGTCGGCGCGGATGGCGCCGCTGCCGACGTCGACCGTGATCGTCGCCGACGGTTCTGCGGGCAGGACCAGGTGCACGCTGCCGCTACCGGTATCGATGACGAAGCGGCCGGCGCCCATGCGATCCAGCTCGAGTTCGACGGCGCCGCTGCCCGTGTCGATGCGCGCCTTGTCGGTCCTGATCCGCCGCGCCCTGACGCCGCCGCTCCCCGTGTCGACGTAGAGATCGCCGGTGTCGGCGCCGTCGATGTCCACGCTGCCGCTGCCGGTGTCGACCTTGAGGGAGCCGCCGCGCTGGTTCGCGACCTCGACCGCGCCGCTGCCGGTGTCGATGAAGAGCGCGCCGTCGATGTCGGTCGCCTGCACCGATCCGCTGCCGGTGTCGCAGACCAGCTCGCCGGCGTGGCGATCGACGGTGATGGCGCCGCTGTGGGTGTCCAGCACCAGCTCGCCGTCGACCCCGCCCGACGTGATCTCGCCGGCGCCGAGGTGGACCTCCGCGGAACGACCGGCCGGGACTCGCAGCGTGACGTCGGCCCAGACCTCGAGCCCGCGGCCCGAGCCGCGGACCTTGATCTTCTCGCCGCCCACGCCGCGCCAGACCTTTCTCAACCAGCCGCCTTCGTCGCTCTCCGGACCGGGCTGCCAGATCGTCGTGGACTCGCCGCGGCCGAGCTTCGGGTACACGTAGCTGCGGTGCTCCTCGATCGGGAACTGCACCGTCAGCCGCGCCTTGCCGCCGTCCTCGAGCTTGACGAGGATCAGGGAGGGGTCGGCGTCTTCCCCGCGCACGTCGACCCGGATCTCGAAGCGGTCGCCCGGCGCCGGCTCGACGCGGACCTCGCCGATGAGGTTGTCGAGCGTGAGCTCCCGGGCGGCGGTCGCCAGGTCCTGCGAGAACTCGGCGGCAGCGGCGGCCGAGGCTGCGACCACCAGGACGAGCGCCAGCGGCGCGGAACACACCTTGCGGATCCTCATGATTCCCCTCCCCCGGGCTGGGCTGGCCGGGCGCCGGAATGCGCCGGCTGATCGGTACGCAGCGCGGCGGCGATGGTTGCGCGGCGGGCACGAAAACGGCGCCGCCCGGTGGGGGCGGCGCCGGACGTCAGCCACCGACCTCAGGGACTAGGCGCTCCCCACGGTGCGCTCGAACTCCTGGTTCAACTCATCCAGACGGCGGCGCGCCCGCAAACGAGCCTGTTCGGCCTCCTCGGGCGAACGCGCGGCGTTGATGGAGCGCAACCCTTCCTCGAGCGCCAGCTGCAGGCGATCGAAGTGCTCGGCGCGGTGGTTCCTGGTCGGCTGGTCCAAGGTGCTGGTCATCGGTCCCTGCCTCCTGCCGGAACCGGCGCCATGGGGGGGACACGTGGCGCCGGTCGTCGTGGTTCCTGTTCGCGCGCTCACCTGAGCAGCCGCCGTGCCCGATCGCAACCGGTCTGATCTTTCGTTGAAATCATTCCCTGCCAGCGCTTTCTCGGCCGGACGCTGCCGGTGCCCGCCGAGGCCGGCACCTGCGGGGATGACCGGATTCCGGACGCCGCGACCGCGCTGGTGGCCAGGGTCTGGACCGATCTCAGGGCGCCGGGCGCCGGCGGGGCCCCAGCGCGACCTGGGAGAGGATCATGCCGGCCAGCATGAGCGCGCAGCCCGCGAATCCGCGCGCGGAGAGCGACTCGCCCAGGATCGCCATCCCGCCCAGCACCGCGAACACGGCTTCCAGCGAGAGGATGATCGCCGCGTGGGCGGGCGGCGCATGCCGCTGGGCCACGACCTGCAGGGTGTAGGCGACCCCGGTCGACAGCACGCCGGCATAGAGGATGGGCCAGCGCGCGGCGAGGATTCCCGCCCACGTCGGCTGCTCGAACAGGAGGGCGCCGGCGAGGCTCGCCAGCGCGCAGGCGGTGAACTGCAGCGCAGCGAGGCGGACCGGCTCGGTCCGCGGCGCCCAGCGCGCGACCAGGAGCACGTGGACCGCCCAGAAGAACGCGCCGGCCAGGACCAGGAGGTCGCCCCGCGCCATCTCGAGGCGGCTGGTGATCGACAGCAGGTAGAGTCCGGCGACGGCGAGCAGGGCGCCGAGCCAGGTCGGCCGGCGGGTCCGCTCGCCGGCGAGAAGGCCGAGGATCGGCACGAGCACCACGTAGAGCCCGGTGATGAAGCCGGCCTTGCCCGCGGTGGTGTGGACCATGCCCATCTGCTGCAGGGTCGCGCCGCCGGTGAGGAAGAGGCCGAGCACGAGGCCGCGGCGAAGGTCGACTCGCCAGCTCGCGGGGCGAGTCGCGCCGGGACCGAGCCGCCGGCTGAGCACGCGCAAGAGCGGCGTCAGCGCCGCCGCGCCGATCGCGAAGCGGACGCCGTTGAAGGTCAACGGGCCGGTGTGGTCCATGGCGACGCGCTGCGCCACGAAGGCCAGGCCCCAGATGGCGCCGGCCAGGATCAGGAGCAGATCGCTGCGCAGCCTGGGGGTCATGGGGCCGCAGTTTGCCGCCGCGGCCCCCCGCGGTCAACCCCGACCCCTCATCCCGTCATTCCACGAGCGTCACCGTCCGAGCCGTGGACTCGCCCGAGGCGACGAGCCGGGCGACGTAGACACCGGACGGCAGGCGCCGCCCGCCGTCGTCCGCGCCGTCCCAGTCGACCTGGTGCCGTCCGGCCGGCAAGGCCGCCCCGGCGTCGCGCAGCACGCGGACCAGCCGCCCGGCGACGTCGTACACCCGAAGATCGACCGTTCCGGGCCGCGCCAGCTCGAAGTTGAGCGTCGTGCGCGGATTGAACGGATTCGGGCTGTTCGGCAGCATCCGGACCGCCGCGACGACCGCGCCCCCGACCCCCGACACCTGGCCGGTCGCGCGGGAGGCGAGGTCGCCCCGGCCCGCATTGAACTCGGCGAGGATGTCGGCGTAAACGAGCTGGCGCGCGTAGTTCTCGTCGATGTGGTACGAGTAGATGTCGTCATCGCGATTGACGTCGAACAGGTAGAGCGAGGCGTCGTCCGTCTCGCCGATCGCGAAGCCGGCGCCCGAGACCAGGCTGCCGTCCTCGCCGGGCAGGGAGTCCACGTACAGCAGCGTGAGCGCGCCGGTCGTCAGGTCGAGCGTGTACACGTCGAGCTCGCCCGCCGTGACCATCGCGAGGCCGGCCTGGTCGATCGCGAGGTCGCAGCTCGAGCCGGGCACGAAGGGCTGGCCGTCCAGGGTCAGAGGCACCGCGGGCGCGGTCTCGAGGCCGGTCGCGGGGTCGATCGACAGCAGCGCATCGAACTCGACATCGATGGCCATCAGCACGCCCGCCGTCGTGAACGCGGCGCCGCGGATCCGCCGGAAGGCGAGCGGCTCGCCGACGGGGGTCGCGACTGCGGTGGCGGGATCGATGATGACGAGTTGGGAGGTCGCCATGACCAGGACGAAGCCGCACAGCAGGCCGTCCTCGCGGATCCCGAGACCGTCGACCACCACCGAATCGCCGGCCACGGTCACCGGGCCGACGATCGCCAGGTCGCTTCCGTCCTCCGCGAAGCGGAACAGGACGGACGGCGGCTCCGTCGTCGACGCCGGAGTCTTGACGCCCCAGACCTCGGCGTTCGTCGCGCCGGCCGCGAGGAGCACCAGCACGATCAGCAGAAAAAGTATATTATCCCTCATTTTTGTCCCCCGTCGCCGTCTTGGTTGCGTGCCACGAATGCTGTCCGGGCGAGTGCCGCCAGGTCGCCTGGCGGCTGGCAGCGATGGCATTGATCATACCCGATCCGCGGGCGGACTGGAAGCCCTGAAGTGCAAGTACTTGCATTTGAAGTTGATACGAACTAGGACCACGGACTGCGGACATCGGAGGCAGGTCGGAACCGTCCGGCAGATTATGTCTTTTTGTGCTGTTTCTACACAATTCGTTCAGGCGATTCCCCGACCGCGCCCCGCACTGTTCCGAGCGTTTTTCGGCTCGTTCTGCTCGCCGGCGCCCCCGCCGGCGAGATCGGCGCCCTCCGCTCAACAGCCCCAGGCGCGCAGGTGCGACTCGATGAAGTCGACGATGGCCTGGTGCTCCTCGCGCCCGTTGCCGGCGATCGCGAGCGGTTCGCCGAAGCGCATGTGGATCGGTCGCGATCGTCGCAACGGGCCGAGGTCCTTCAGCAAGCGGCCATTGCTCCAGAAGTCTGTCCGGACAGCGACCGGGACCGCCTTCACGCCGGCGCGCTTGGCGAGCTTCACGCCGAGCGAGTTGAAGGCTTCAGGGGCGAAGCGGTCCTGCCGGGTCGACTGCGGGAAGAGGATCAGCGAGATCCCGTCGCCGAGCTTCTGGACGCCCTCGGCGAGCACCTTCTGCATGTCCTGGCGGGCGCTCTCGCGGCCGACCGTGATCGGCCGGCGCGAACGCATGACCGGGCCGAAGATCGGCATCGTCTCCAGGCTCTTCTTCACGACGAAGGTCACGCGCATGAACGGCGCGATGATGCAGGGGAAGACCATGGTCTCGACGGTGCTCATGTGGTTGCCGACGAACACGACCGGGCTGCCGGCGAGGCGGCGCAGGTTGTCGAGGCCCGAGATGTGGAAGCGGGCGCCGCAGCGCTCGAGGATCGTCATGACGCGGCGCGAGCTGCGCGCCCAGGTCGCGTCGTCGTAGGCGCCGGCGAGGGAGAGCGCGCGCGCCGAGAGCACCTCGCGCGCCAGCAGCGCGTAGAACCAGGCGGACCCGCCGAGGCACAGGCGGTCGAGGAGATCGCGCCGCTGATCGGCGGGCGTGTCGTAGGTGTCGGACGGGAAGTAGGGATTGATGGCCTCGCGCTCCTCGGAGTGACGTCCGGCGCGAACGTCGTCCGGACAGCTCGTATGTATCGCACCTGCGGGTCCGGCGCAAGTCGCGTCGCGCGCCCGGCGTCCCGTTTGCAATTCCCGTTGGCCGGATCCGCGCCGCCTCGGTAAGCTCGCCGCGGACACCCACCGAGGAGCTCCGATGCCCCCCACCCTCCTGTTGATCCATCACAGCCACACCGACCTCGGCTACACCGACCCCCAGGGCGTGGTCGACCGCTGGCACGGAGCGTACCTGCGCCAGGCGCTCGCCGCGATCGCCGCCGACCCGACGTTTCGCTGGCAAGGCGAGACCTTCCATGCCGTCGAGCGCTTCCTCGCGGACGCGGGCGAGGCCGAGCGCGCCCGGTTCCTCGACGCGGTCGCGGCGGGCCGGATCGGACTGTCCGCGAGCTGGCTCAACCTGAACGAGCTGGCGGACCAGCCGCTGCTGGCCGCGCTGACCGGCCGCGCCGCCGCCTTCGCCCGCGAGACCGGCCTGCCGATCCGGTCGGCCATGACCGCCGACATCAACGGGTATTCGTGGGGCTTCGGGACCGCGCTGCTGGACGCCGGCGTCGAGAACCTCTTCACCTGCATCCACACCCATCACGGGATGTACCCGCTGGGCCACCAGCAGGTTGGCTTCTGGTGGGAGGCGCCCGACGAGCGGCGGCTGCTCGTGTGGTCGGGCGAGCACTACCACTTCGGCAACGAGCTGGGTCTCGCTCCGGGCGCCGTCTCGAGCTACCTGACCAAGGACGATTGCGACGCCGACCTAATCTTCCACGACCCCTGGACCGTGGCCGAGCGGCGCATCCCCCGCTACCTGGCGCGGCTCCGCGAGGTGGGATATGCGCACGACGTCATCCCGGTCGCGATCAGCGGCCTGCGCTCGGACAACGCGCCGCCGTCGCCGGCCATCGCCGCCGCGGCCGCCCGGTGGAGCCGCGTGCACGGCAACCTGTGCCGGGTCGAGCTGGCCACGCTCGACGCGTTCTTCGGCCGCGTGCGCGCGGCCGGCGCCGCGGGCCTGCCGGTCTACCGCGGCGACTGGCCCGACTGGTGGAGCGACGGCCTGGCGAGCGAGCCCGTGGCGACGCGGCTCTTTCGGCAGGCCCAGCGCGACTGGATCTGGCTGCGCGCGCTTCGCGCCCGGCACCCGGAACTGCCCGCCGGCGACCTTGTCGACCTCGAGACGCAGCTCGGTCTCTACGCGGAACACACGTTCAGCCACAGCGACAGCGTGACCGCGCCGTGGCACGAGCTCGTGCAGCGGATCGCCGCCCGCAAGCGCGCCCACGCAGCCGTCGCGCTCGACACGGCGGCCGCGCGTCTCGATGCCGCGTTCACCGCGCTCGGCGGCGGCGCTCCCACGCCCGATCGGCCCCTGCGATTCCGGGTCGTGAACCCGCTCGCCGTGCCGGTCGCCGCCGTCGCGCCGCTCGTCGTCGAGCACTTCGAGTACCGCGAGCGTCACCTCGACGGGCCGGTCCGCGTACGCGACGCCGCCGCCTCGACGCTGCATCCGTGGCAACGCCGGCCCGTGCCGCGCGGGATGGCCTTCGACACGCCGCTCGCCCTCGCGCCCGGCGAGGAACGCGAGCTCGAGCTGCTCCCGGTCGCGGGCCGGCCGCAACCGGATCCTGAACCGCTCCCGTGGACCGACACGGGCGCGCTGGTCGTCGATTCGCTGAGCGTGTCGTGGCGCCGCGGGCCGGGGATCACGGCGATCGCGACGGGCGACCGCGCGTTGCTCCATCCGGAGGCGCCGCACGCGGCGTTCGCCCCGATCTTCGAGCGCACGCCGGCCGGCGGCCCTGACGACCAGGCTCGCGTCCGCGGCGCGATGGGACTCGACCGCAAGGGCCCGGACGAGATCCGCGAGGCGGCGCGCTGCACCGGCGGCCGCGTCCTCGGCGCGGGCCCGGTCTCGGTGCGCCAGCTGCTGCGCTACGAGGGCGCCGGCCTGTCGTGGTGCGAGGTCGAGCTGGCCGTCGAACGGGCGGCGCCGGCGCTCGAGGCGTCGGTGCGCCTGCACCACCCCGGCACCTGGGACCCCGTGAATGTCTACCTGCCGCTGCCGCTGGTCTGGCCGGGGGCGCGCGACCTCTGGGCCTTCAAGGCCGGCGCCGCGATCCGGCCCTGGCGCGACCAGTTGCCCGGCACCCTCACGGACTGGACCTGCCTGCAGGAAGGCTTCGCCTGGTGCGGCCCCGACGGCGGTCTCGCCGTCGCCTGCCTCGACTCGCCGCTGCTGTGGTTGGGTCCCCTGCGCAGCGGGCCGCGGCTGTTGATGGGCGATCCCCGCCTGCCGGCGCGGCCCGAACACCTGTACGCCTGGGTCGCGACCACCTTCTGGGAGACCAACTTCGCCGCCGACGTCGGCGGCTTCCACGAGTTCCGGTTCCGCCTGAGCTGGGGCCCCGACCTTGCGAGCCCGGCGACGGCGCGCGACCGTTGCCTCGCGCTGCAGCACGGCCTGAGAGCTTTCCGCCTGGGAGCGTGAGATGCGTTCGCTGTGCCTGGTCCTCCTACTCATGGGGAGCGTGACTTCCGCCATGACCGCCCCGACGCCCGCCCTGGTCCCGCGACCGCGCTCGCTCGCGGCCGCCAACGGTGTCTTCACGGTGACCGCCGCCACGCCGGTGCTGATCGAGGCCGGTCAGGCGGAGTTCGCCGCCCGCGCCGTCTTGCTGCTCGACCTGCTCCGCCTGGGCGCCGGACTCGAGCTGCCGGTGCGCGAGGCGGAAGGTCCCGCGCCGGGCTCGATCTTCCTCGGCCGTCTCCCTCGCGCGGGCGCAGAGGCCTATACCCTCGACGTCCTGCCTGACGGCGTGGTCCTGCGGGCCGGCGGCCCCGACGGGCTCGTGTGGGGCCTGCAGACCCTGCGCCAGCTCCTGCCCGTCGCGGTCGAGACGCCGCTCGCGCCGGTCGTCCCAGATCCCGGGCGGCCGGACGGGATGCTCTGCCCCGCTCCCTCCGGCTGCGTCTATCCGGCCGGCAACCTCGTGCCGCAGCCGGCGGCGCCGCCGCGATCCGCGGACCTCGCGTTGCCCGCGGCGCTGTCCATCCCCTGCGTCCGCATCGCCGACGAGCCCCGCTTCGGCTGGCGCGGCGTTCTTTTGGACTGCTGCCGCCACTTCATGGACGTCTCGACCATCGAGCGCGTGATCGACCTGATGTCCCTGCACAAGCTCAACCGCCTGCACTGGCACCTCACCGAAGACCAGGCCTGGCGGCTCGCGATCGCCGCTCGGCCGCGCCTCGCCGAGGTCGGGGCCTGGCGCGCGGATCAGGACGGCGTCCGCTACGGCGGCTTCTACACGCAGGACGAGGCGCGGCACGTCGTCGCCTACGCCGCCGCGCGCGGGATCACGGTGGTGCCCGAGATCGAGATGCCCGGGCACAGCCAGGCCGCGCTCGCGGCCTATCCCGAGCTGGGGTGTCGAGGCGACACGCTCGCGGTGCAGCCCTGCTGGGGCGTGTGGCCCGACGTGTTCTGCGCCGGCAGCGAGGCGACCTTCGCGTTCCTCTGGGAGGTGCTCGGCGAGGTCCTCGCCATCTTCCCATCCGAGTTCATCCACGTCGGCGGGGACGAGTGCCCGAAGGCCCGGTGGCGCGAGTGCCCGCGCTGCCAGGAGCGGATCCGCGCCGAGGGGCTCGCGGACGAGCACGAGCTCCAGAGCTGGTTCATCCGCCGGGTGGAGCGCTGGCTCGCCGCGCGCGGTCGCCGGCTCATCGGCTGGGACGAGATCCTCGAGGGCGGCCTCGCTCCCGGCGCCACGGTCCAGAGCTGGCGCGGCTTCGCCGGAGCGGTCGCGGCCGCGCGGCAGGGGCACGACACTGTGGTCTCGCCGACGAGTCACGCGTACTTCGACTACGACCTCGGCTCGATCGACCTCGCGGCGGTCTACGCCTACGAGCCAGTGCCCCCGGAGCTCACCGCGGACGAGGCCCGGCGCGTCCTCGGGGGCGAGATGAACCTGTGGACCGAGCACGCGCCCCAGGCCGTGGTCGACGAGCGTCTCTTCCCCCGCCTCTGCGCGATGAGCGAGGTGCTGTGGTCGCCGCGCCCGCCCCGGGCCGACCTCGCCGGGCCTGACGTGAAGGATCCGGCCGTGGTCGGCCGCGACCTGACGGATCTCTGGCGCCGCCTCGGGCGGCACTACCAGCGGCTCGACCGGCTCGGCGTTCAGCGCGGTTACGAGGGCCGGCCGCTCACGCTCACGGCCGCCTGGGACGAGGACCGCGAAGGTTGGCTCCTCGCCTGGCAGGCCGATGCGCGCCGACCGGACGGCGAGGCGGTCGTCGTCTTCACGATCGACGGGGCCGACCGCCGCGAGTCGGCCGGCGGCGCGGCCTGGCGAGAGCAGCCGGGCGTGATCGAGGCGCGGCTCGAGATCGACGGCCGCCCCTGGGGCGCCCCGCAGCGGATCGAGCTCGACCGCAACCTCGCGGTCGGCCGCCCGGCCGCGGTCGCGCCGGAACCGTCGGACAAGTACGAGGCGCGCGCGGCGCATCCCGTGACCAGCGGGATCCTGCCCGGCGGGGATTACCGCGACGGCCGCTGGCTCGCGTGGGAGGGCCCCGACGCCGAGGTCGTGATCGATCTCGGCGAGGATCGCACGTTCCGCAGGGCCGCCGCCGTCTGCCTGCACGCCGGCGGCGCCCTGATCTACGCGCCCGAACGCATCGTCTTCGCAACGTCGCGGGACGGCGCCGAATGGTCGCCGCTGGGCGAGGACCGCGGGCGCGCGGCGCCGCAGGTCATGGCGCGCGTGCTCGAGACCCTCGAGGCGAGCGCCGGCCGCGACGTGGTCGCCCGCTACGTCCGCCTGCGGCTCGAGCAGCGCCGCGACCCGCCGCGGTGGCCGTGGGCGCCGGACTCGCCGCCGTGGATCTTCCTGGGCCAGGTCATGATCGAGTAGGGCGGGCGCGCGGCCTTCGTTGACGCCCCGCGCCATGGAGGGCATGATGCGCGGGACCGGGCGGCGCTGACCGGAGGTCCTCGGCATGGTTCGCCTTCTCGTGGTTTGCGTGGTGGCCGCCGTCTCGGCCGGCGCCGGCGAGCATCCTGCCGGCGCGTGGAATCCCCGCCTCTACCGCTGTCCCCTCGCGTCCACCGCGCCGGTCGTCGACGGCCGGCTCGACGACGCCGCGTGGTCCCGCGCGCCCTGGACCGAAGACTTCGTCGACATCGAGGGCGACGCTCGGCCGGTCGCGCCCCGTTACCGGACCCGCGCCCGCCTGGTCTGGGACCACCGCGCGCTCTACGTCGCCGCCGAGCTCGCCGACCCGCACGTCTGGGGCTCGCTGACCACGCGCGACGCCGTCATCTTCGAGGACAACGATTTCGAGGTGTTCATCGACCCCGACGGCGACAACCACCTCTACGCCGAGCTGGAGATCAACGCGCTGGGCACGGTCTGGGACCTCGTGCTCGTTCGCCCCTATCGCGACGGCGGGCCCGCCCTGAGCGGCTGGGACATCGCCGGCCTCGAGTCCGCCGTCGAGATCGACGGCACGGCGAATGACCCGCGCGACGCCGATCGAGGCTGGACGGTCGAGATCGCCCTGCCCTGGACCGCTCTGGCCGAGCTGGCGGGCGACCGGTCCTGTCCCCCCGCGGCGGGCGACACCTGGCGCCTGAATTTCTCGCGCGTCGAATGGGAGCACCGGCTCGCTTCCGGCGCCTACGTGAAGGCGCCCGTGCCGGGCCGCGGCTGGAGGGGCGAGGACAACTGGGTGTGGTCGCCTCAGGGCGTGGTCGCGATGCATGCCCCGGAGCGCTGGGGCTTCGTGACCTTCACGACGACCGCGGACGCCCCGTCGCCCGACCCCCGCGAGGCTGTCCGTGACGCCGCGGAGCTGCTGATGCCGCTCTACTACGCCCAGCGCGACGTCCACGCGGAGCACGGCCGCTACGCCACGCGGACGGCCGACCTCGACCGCTTGCCGGCGCCCGTGCGCGGCCGCCTGTCCACGGCCAGCTTCTTGCTTTACGCGACTCCCTGGTCCTTCACGGGCCTGATGTACACGGCCGACGGGACGCGGTGGACGGTGAACGAGGAAGGCCGCCTCGTCCGGAGGACCGCTCCGTGACCCTCTCCCGGCTCGACTGGCTCATCGTCCTCGGGGTGTTCGGCAGCCTGCTCTTCGGAGTGTACCGGAGCAATCGCCTCACTCGGTCGGTCGCCGATTTCCTCGCCGCCGGACGCTCGGCCGGCCGCTACCTCGTCGGGGTCGCGAGCGGCGTCGCCGCCCTCGGCGCGATCACGATCGTCGGCAACTTGGAGATGAACTACGTCGCCGGATTCTCGATGGCGTGGTGGGGCCTGACGACGTCGGTCGTGGTCATGCTGATCTCCCTGAGCGGCTGGGTGATCTACCGCTTCCGCCAGACCCGCTGCCTGACCCTGGCCGAGTTCTTCGAGCGCCGCTACTCGCGCCGATTCCGGGTCTTCGCGGGCATGGTCTGCTTCGTCTCGGGCATCGTCAATTTCGGCATCTTCCCCGCCGTGACCGCGCGGTTCTTCATCCACTACTGCGGATTCCCCGAGACGCTCGCCCTCGGCCCGGTCGCCCTGCCGGTGTATCCGCTCGTGATGATCACGCTCTTGTCGGCCGCTCTCCTGTTCGTGTTCAGCGGCGGGCAGGTCACCGTGCTGGTCACCGACTTCCTGCAGGGCACGTTCGTCAACCTGGCCTTCCTCGTGATCTGCGGCTGGCTCCTGTTGGCGGTCGTGAGGTGGGACCAGATCTTCGCGGCGCTCGGCGCCGCGCCGCCGGACGCGTCGCTCATCAACCCCTACAAGACCAGCCAGGTCGAGGACTTCAACTTCTGGTACTTCCTGATCGGCGTCCTGGGCCTGATCTACGGCAAGATGAGCTGGCAGGGCACGCAGGCGTACAACAGCTCGGCCTCGAGCGCCCACGAGGCGAAGATGGGCGAGACGATCGGCATGTGGAAGCTGGCGCCGCAGAACCTCTTCCTCGTCTTCGTGCCGATCGTCATCTACACGGTGCTGCACCACCCCGACTTCGCGGCCATCGCCGGCGGCGTCGAGGCCGAGCTCGCCCGGATCGACGGCGACGCCCTGCGCAGCCAGCTGCGGGCGCCGCTCGTGCTGGCGCAGATCCTGCCGCACGGCATGCTCGGCCTGTTCGCCGCCGTGATGCTCGCCGCCGCCATCTCCACCGACGACACCTACCTGCACTCGTGGGGCAGCATCTTCGTGCAGGACGTGCTCCTGCCCCTGCGCGGCGGCAAACCGCTCGACCAGGTCCAGCATCTGCGCGCGCTGCGGTTCGCGATCCTCGGCGTGGCCGTGTTCATCTTCCTCTTCTCGCTCCTCTTCCAGCAGAACCAGTACATCTTCCTGTTCTTCGCGATCACCGGCGCGATCTTCGCCGGCGGCTCCGGCGCGGTGATCATCGGCGGTCTCTACTGGCGCCGCGGCACCACCGCCGCCGCGTGGGCGGCGATGATCACGGGCGCCGGGCTCTCGGTCGGCGGCATCGTCGCGCACCAGCTCGACCCGGACTTCCCGATCAACGGCCAGGAGTTCTGGGGCCTCGGCATGGCCGCCTCGGTCCTGGTCTACGCCGTGGTCTCGGCGGCCGGCCGCGGCCGGCCGTTCGACCTCGACCGGCTCCTGCACCGGGGCCGCTGGGCGATCGCCGACGATCAGGTCGCCGGCGACCGCGTCGTCTCCCGCCTGCAGAGGCTGTTCCTGTTCACGCCCGAGTTCACGCGGCGCGACAAGGTCCTCTACGCGCTCACCTACCTGTGGACGGGCTTCTGGTTCGTCCTGTTCGTGGTCGGCACGGTCTACAACCTCGGCCACGACGTCAGCGACGCGAGCTGGGCCCGCTTCTGGCGCTGGTACCTCCTCGCGCAATTCGTCGCGGCGGGAGCGGTCTGGGTGTGGTTCACGGCCGGCGGCGTGCGCGACCTGCGGCGGATGTTCACGCGGCTCGAGGCCGCGGCGCGGGACTCGAGCGACGACGGGATCGTGCGTGGCTGACTGATTCGCCTGGGACATCGCAAATATTGACAATTAGTGCTCCGATGTGGCAGAATCGTCGCAGATTTGCATCTCCGCGCCCCACTGAGCCGCGGAACCGTTCCTGCACCGCCGTCGGTCGTGTTCGCCACGGCCGAGGCCAGCGAACCTCGATGGTGCGCTCCGTCTGGCGATTCAGCCGGTCGATCGCACGTTGCGTCGGCCGCCCCCGCCAAGGTCGCGGGGCCCGGGCCGCCGCAGCCCTCATACAGAGAAGGGGGACCACCATGCACAATCGTTCACGCTTCATCCTCGCGTTCGCCGTGATCGTCGCCTTCGGAGCGGCGACGGCCCAGGCCGAATGGTACGACGGCTTCGAGAGCTATCCGGTCGGCGGCGGCCTCCACGGCCTGGGCGGCTGGGCGGGCTGGAACAACGATCCCGCGGCCGACGCACTGGTCTCCGACCTGTACGCCTTCACGGGTACCCAGTCCGTGGCCGTCTCGGGCGCCACGGACATCGTGCAGCAGTTCAGCGGCTACTCGACCGGCCTCTGGAATCTCGTCAGCTGGATGTACATGCCGACCGACTTCACTGGCCAGACGTACTACATCCTCCTGAACACCTACGCGCCCAACGGCGCCCAGAACTGGTCGGTGCAGGTCTCCTTCTCGAACGGCCAGGTCCTGAACGAGGGGGCCGCCGGCGGGTCGCTGCCGTGGGTTCTCGGCCAATGGGTCGAGCTGCGGCTCGAGATCGACCTGATCAACAACATCCAGACCTTCTACTACAACGGCACCGTGCTCTTCGTGGACAGCTGGACGGAAGGCATGAGCGGAGGGGGCGCCCTCAACATCGGCGCGCTCGACCTCTACGCCAACAGCGCGAGTCCGGTTTACTACGACGAGTTCTCGCTCACGCAGGGCGGCGTCGCGACGGAGACGAAGACCTGGAGCCAGGTCAAGGGACTGTTCGAGTAGAGCCCGCCTCGAACACCCACGGGCCGCCTCGTTCCGGGGCGGCCCGTTCCTTTGCGGGGTCGTCGATCCGCGGCGGGTCGCCCGCGACCTCGGCTTCATCCGCGCTGCCGCCCGCCTTCCAGGAGCGCGAGCTCGGCCGCCGGATTCGGCCGCTCCGGACGAACAGCCACGAGTTCCTGCCCACGCACGATTACACGCGAGACCGGTGAGCGTCGCTCAATCGGTCTGGGGAGCCAGCACGAAGTCGACATCCGGCACGTCCTGGCCCGCAACGACCTCGATCGCGAGCCTGGTCGCCGGTTCGTGACCGGCCGCATCGGCCCGCACGTCGTAGACGCCTGCAAGCAGCGCCTGGAGCCGGTAGTCGCCGGTGAGCGTATCCGGCAGCGTCGACGCCATCGTGTCGCCCGTGGCCGGCGAGAGCGCGTAGACGACCGCGCCGATGTTCACCGGCTCCACGGTCCCCGAGATGCTTCCCGAGAGAACCGTCTGGATCAGGCGGATCGTCGGCCGCAGGATGAAGTTGCCGCTGCCCGGAGGAGCCTCGTGCAACGACTGCGCGAGGTCGAAGTCCAGGGTGAGGTCGGTGATCTCGTCGGGATCGATCGTGAACGGGCCGATGAGCTTGATGCCCGACTGGTAGCCGCTGGGGATGAAGAGGTCCTGCGCGACGCCGTCGACCGTGATGGTGGCGCTCTCGACCATGATGCGCACCTGGGTGTAGGTCCCCGTCGCGAGGTCGACCTCGCCGAGGGTGACGAAGACCCCGTTGACCAGCTGCAGCAGGTCGAACGTGCGGTCTTCCACCGGCAGCGTGTCCGGCAGCACTGTCATCCAGCCGCCGTCACCGCCCTCGGCATCCTGGCTGCGGTGGACCCGCACCTCCTCGAACACGACCTCCACGGCCTCCACGTCCTCGAGAAATGCCGGCGCATCGACCATGGTCATGCGCAAGGTCCCGGTCTCGGAGGTCGGATCCGTCGAATCCGAGCAACCCGTCGCGCCGCCGAGGACCAAGGCCAGGCCGAGCCCGGCCGTCATCATTCGCCAATCGATGCGTTGGTTCATGGTCAACGTCTCCTTGGCTTGAAATCCCGGCGCTTGCGACTTACGAGCAGCGTGGGCCACTGCGGTTCACGCGGCAGCATTCCTTGTCGATCGAGCACTCCTCACGAAACCGCAAGCAGTATGCCATCAACATCGGTCACCCAGGGGATCGCCGCCAGTGCGCTCGGTTGTGCTGTCGCCGCAAGGCGTTACGCAGCGGTTGCCAGGCGGTCATTCGGCGCCGACCGCAGCTCGCGCCCGAACCCTGCGTGTACCGGGACGTACGGCATTCCGGGAGAGGTACAGCCGCGACCGCCCTAAAGAACGCGCCTGATCATCCGATGTTCATCGGGCCAGGCCGGCACGACCTCGTTCACCGGAAGGACCGGAGGCTTGCCATGAGTCGCTATCGTCGTACTCGACGCCTCGCCATCGGCGCGGTCGGACTCGCGACCGCGATCGCCTGTCCCCTCGCGCGCGCGCAGAGCGGCACGCCCGGCCCCCTGAAGGACCTCCTGGACCAGACCGGGCTGGTGTGGTCGCCGGTGGAACAATCCGTCGACTCGTGGCGGGTCCCGTACGAGAGCAGCGACGGCCGCGGCCCCGTCGAGGTCTTCCTGACCTACAATGACGATAGCCGGCAATTCGCGCTGCTCTTCGCGACCGTGGTGGACCGGCCCGAGTATTTCGACTTCGGCAAGGACGTCCTCGTCGAGTGCATGAGGCTCAACAACGATTACTCCGGCGTGAAGTTCTGCCTCGATGCCAGGTACGGAGACATCGATTGCCAGACTGAACTGCTGATGTCGGCGCTCGACGCCGAGACGCTGGCGCTGTCCCTCGAACGCGTTGCCGACCTCGCCGACCAGCATCGCGCGAGGCTTGACGGGATGGTGCCGTAGCCGCCGGCGACGCCGGATCTGCCGGTCGAGAACCGCGACACCACCCTTGCGCGACCGGATCGCGGCGAACCGCCCCGGACGTTGCGGATTCCCTGCGGACCAATTAGGATAATAAAAATCGTTATTAGTCGAACGCCTGTCCCGTCCTCACGCTCGCCGGATGGGAGTCGCCGTGGGTCGACGCCGATTGCGCTGGCTGCCGCTTGCCTTCGTGGGCGTCCTCGGCGCGCTCACGCCGCCGGCAGGCGCGCAGGAGATCTGGTCCGGACGCACCTTCGTCTTCGAGAAGACCGACTACGCCGACTGGACGCAGCCCGCGAACCAGGATCGGCTGACCGACCGGGTCTGGATCACGCGCGCCGACACGCAGGGCATCTTCAACATCGCCGTCGAGGACCACTACACCAGCCTGGTCAGCCCCGAGGACACGGAGTGGGCGACGGGCGACGCCGTCGACTGGGAGAACCTCGCCTTCACCGCATGGCAGACGTGGGCCGCCGGCTATCCGCCGAACACGGTGGGCGTCGACGCGGTCGTCCATCTCATCACGGACGACATCTACGTCGACATCCGGTTCGAGAGCTGGACCGCGCAGGCGATGGGCGGCGGATTCCGGTACCTCCGCGGCACGCCCGCCCAGCCGGTCTCGCGGACGACCTGGGGCGCCGTCAAGGCGCTCTTCGACTAGCCGGCCGGATCGCGCCCGGCCGATCTGTTGCGCGTCGCGCCCGGCATTGCCAATATATATGACAATTACTATCCTGATTTAACCTAGCGGTCGCGCCCTCCTCGGCCACGCGAGGTCTCGCGGTCCAGGCCACGGGTTCCCAACCAAGGAGATCGAAACCATGAACAGCTGCGAAAACGTTCATTCTCGCCAGATGGCGAGGGATGGTTTGCGGATACCGCCTCGACCCCTGCCGATCGTCCTGCTCGCCCTCGCAATCCTGCCCACCGCCGCCGAAAGCGCCCAGATCGTGCAGTACCCGGTCTTGCTCAGCGGCAATCAGGAGGTCCCGGCCGTGACCTCGGCCGCCTTCGGCGGCGGGAAGATCGTGATCGACACGGCCGCCAACACCTTGTCGTACGAGATCGTCTTCGGCGCCCTCAGCGCCGGCGAGACCGCGGCCCACATCCACGGTCCGGCCGATCCGGGGCAGAACGCCGGCGTCGCCGTCGCCCTGCCGGCCGGCAATCCCAAGATCGGGGTCTGGAACTACCAGGAGGCCCAGGAGGCGGACATCCTCGCCGGCAGGATGTACGTGAACGTCCACTCGTCGACGTTCCCCGGGGGCGAGATCCGTGGCCAGATCACGACGACGGCCGCGCTCCTGGACGGCGATCAGGAGGTCCCGCCGGTCGCAACCAGCGGCCAGGGCGCCGGCGTCTTCCACGTGAATCCCGAGACCAACGAGCTGAAGTACTACATCGCGTTCAGCGGCCTCGGCAGCGCCGAGACCGCGGCGCACATCCACGGCGCCGCGCTGCACGGGACGTCCGCCGGCGTGCTCTACCCCTTGCCGCTCGGCAACCCGAAGATCGGCGTCATCAACTACGCGGAAGCGGACGAACAGGCCATCCTCACCGGTCGGACCTACGTGAACATCCACAGCATGCTCTATCCGGGTGGAGAGATCCGGGGGCAGATCGTGCCCCAGGTCGTTCCGATCAACGGGACCCAGGAGGTGCCTCCCAGCGGCTCCGCGGGCGCCGGCATCGGCATGGTGAGCATCGGTTCCGCGACCAACGAGCTGAGCTTCAACATCTGGGTGACCGGGCTGAGCGGCGCGGAGACGGCCGCACACATCCATGGCTTCGCGCCTCGCGGCGTGAACGCCGGCGTCCTCTTCCCGCTGCAGGTGGGAGCCAAGAAGCTCGGGGTCTGGGACTTCGGGGCCGGCAGCAGGGCCTCGATCCTCGACGGCCTCACGTACATCAACGTCCACTCGAACGCCTTCCCCGGCGGCGAGATCCGCGGCCAGATCGACGGCTTCGAGAATCTCGTCGTCACCGACGTCGCGGAGACGCCGTCGACCCTCTTCCTCGCCCAGAACACCCCGAATCCGTTCAACCCGGCGACGACGATCCGCTTCCACCTGCCGCAGTCGGGCAACGCGGAGCTGGTCGTCTACGACCTCAAGGGACAGCGGGTACACACCCTCGTGGACGGCCGCCAGGAGAGCGGCGACCACGAAGCGGTCTGGCGAGGAGACGACGAGTCCGGCCAGGCGATGCCGAGCGGGATCTACGTCGCGCGCTTGCGCGCCGGCGGGAGCCTGGAAGCGCAGAAGCTCACGCTCGTGAGGTAGCCTGCGCGGTCGCGCCCCGGAGATCGCGATCGATCTCCGGGGCGGATTTGCGTCAGGCCACGGTCATTTCGCCTTCTTCACCTCGACGGTCACCTTCTCCATGATCAGCGGCTCGCTCGGCGCGCCGCCCCGGGAGCCGGCGGCCTCCAGATTTTTCAGCGTCTCGAGGCCCTCGACGACCTCGCCAAACACCGTATGCTGTCCGTCCAGATGGGGCGTCGGCCCGAACGTGATGAAGAACTGGCTGCCATCGGTGCCGGGACCGGCGTGGGCCATCGACAGGATGCCCGGCTTGTCGTGCTTGGCGTCCGGACTGATCTCGCCCGAGAACTGGTAGCCGGGACCGCCGGTCCCGGTCCCCAGCGGATCGCCGCCCTGGGCCATGAAGCCCGGGATCACGCGGTGGAACTTCAGGCCGTCGAAGAAGCCGAGCTTGGCGAGGTAGATGAAGTTCGTCACGTGCATGGGCGCTGCCGCCGGCATGAATTCGATGAGGATCGGCCCCTTGTTCGTGGCGATCCGCAGGTAATAGCTCGCCGACGGGTCGAACGTCGCCGCCGGCGGCTTCGGCAGCGTCGTCTTCCAGTTCGGCAGTGACTTGTCGATCTTGGCGCCTGCGATGAACGCGTCGACCTGTGCGAACGCCTTGTCCGATTGGGCCGTCAAGGCCGGCTTCGCTGCCGGCTTGTCCTGGGCGACCGCGACGTCTCCGATCGTCGATCCTGCCAGGCCCAGCAGGAGCGTGCCGATCACCAGTATCTTCATGAGCGCGACCTCCTCGAGTCTCGTGTCGTCGTGAACGCATCGACCGGGGAAAAACCCGGCCGGGCCCGGTCGGTTCCCGCCGTCCGAACCGCGGCGCCGTCAGGGCGCCGGTTCCCAGTCCATCGTCATGAGGCTCTCGCAGCCGTTCCAGCCCACGACCAGACGCCCCGGTTCGGGTCCGTCGGTGACCTCGAGCCACACCACGCCCTGCACCGGGTAGGGCGACGGGCAGTCGGCGTCGTAGACGACCGGCGTCTCGGTCGTCACGGCGAAGACGGTCGTCTCGCCGTCCTCGGTCCAGGTCAGGGTGCCGCCGAACTCGTACTGCCCCGGCGGGAGCGGCACGCCCACGCCGAAGTGGATCTCGCCGCCGGCATCCGCCGTGAAGGTCACGGACAGTTCGGAGATCATGGCCGCCGCGCCGCCCGAGGTCGCGGTGATGGCGGTGGAGAGATCCTCCACCATGCCGAGGACCTGCCGCGTGCCGCTGACGACGCGCGTCCCGTCGAGGACCCGCGTGACCGTCACCACGGGGTCGCTCTCCGTGAACACGTGCGTCATCGCCGTGAGCGAGTTCGTGTAGCCGAGGTCGGTCCCCAGATCCGTGATGGTCGCGACGCCGAAGACGGTGCCCGAGGCGTCGCCCCAGTCGAACGCGCACCCGACGGCGTCGAATTCGAAATCGGCCGTGTCCGGGATCTCGTCCGCGTCCGTATCGGTCCACGGATTCGGCACGACGGCAAGGCATCCCGGCGGTCCGTTCGGGAAGGCCATATTGACCGCCACGCTGCCGATCTCGTCGACCAGCACCGGTTCCAGCAGCGTCAGCTGATTGCCGTTCCCATCCCCGGCGTCGTCGGCGTCGTCTCCGCCGCACGCGCCGACCATGCCCAGAGCACCGGACAACAAGGCGATCACGATGAGTTTCGATAAAGGCGATGTCATGTCTTGTCCCTCCCGGTCACGTCGACCCCACCGCCACGTCTCTGGCGGAAGCGCCCGGAGCATAGCACGATTCGGTTTTCAAGATCAGTGCGTATCGGTCGCTGCCGCCGGTCCGCGGGAGACGACTCGAATCGAGTAAACTGGAGACGCGCCGCGCGGTGAAGGTCTATAGTCGCTCCGCGATCGCGTGACCGAGCGGCTCGACCCCCTCGCCGGGCCCGCTGCGCCGACCGCGCGCGACCCGAACGGAGGAGACCATGGCTACCTCGTCGATTCGACCCATCGCTGATGTCGCCGCCGGCCTGGGCATTCCGGCGGAGCGGCTGATCCCGTACGGCCTCGACAAGGCGAAGGTCCTCCCGGCGCCGGATGCGGCCCCCCCGCGGGGCAGGCTCGTCCTCGTCTCGGCGATCACGCCGACGGACGCGGGCGAGGGGAAGACGACGACCTCGATCGGCCTCGTCCAGGGCCTCGCGCGACTCGGGGAACGAGCGTGCGCCGCGCTGCGCGAGCCGTCGCTCGGGCCGACGTTCGGGATGAAGGGCGGAGCGACCGGCGGCGGCCGCGCCCGGCTCGTGCCGTCCGACGACATCAACCTCCACTTCACGGGCGACTTCCACGCGGTGACGTCGGCCCACAACCTCCTGGCCGCCCTCCTCGACAACCACATCCACCACGGCAACAAGCTCGACATCGATCCCCGCCGGGTGTTCTGGCGGCGCGTCCTCGACGTGAACGACCGGGCTCTCCGCCATGTCGTCATCGGGCTCGGCGGCGTCCTGCAGGGGGTGCCGCGCGAGACGGGCTTCGACATCACGCCGGCCTCCGAGGTGATGGCGGCCCTCTGCCTCGCCGAGAGCGCCGAGGACCTCCGCGAGAGGCTGTCGCGCATCGTCCTCGGCCTCACGTTCGCGAAAGCGCCGGTCACCGCCGGCGATCTGAAGGCCGTCGGCTCGATGCTCGCCCTCTTGCGCGATGCGATCCATCCGAACCTCGTCCAGACCGGGGAGGGCGTCCCGGCGTTTCTCCATGGCGGCCCCTTCGCGAACATCGCGCACGGCTGCAGCTCCGTCCTCGCGACCAAGACGGCGCTATCGCTTGCCGACTGGGTCGTCACCGAGGCCGGCTTCGGCTTCGATCTCGGCGCCGAGAAGTTCTTCGACATCAAGTGCAGGTCGGCCGGCCTCGACACGGCCGCCGTCGTCCTCGTGGCGACAGTGCGGGCCCTCAAGCGCCATGGCGGCGTGCCGAAGGCCTCGCTGGCCTCGCCGGACCCGGGGGCCGTCGAGCGCGGGCTCCCGAACCTCGCCAAGCACCTGGAGAGCATCCGCGACTTCGGCGAGGTCCCGGTCATCGCGCTCAACCGCTTCGCGACGGATTCGGGCGAGGAGATCGATATCGTTCGCCGCGCCGCGGCGTCCTGGGGCGCGCCGTTCGCCGTCTGCGACGCCTTCGCGAACGGCGGCGACGGCGCGGTCGAGCTCGCCGACGCGGTGCTCGCCCACGCCGAACGCAAGTCGACGCCGTTCACTCCCCTCTACGACCTCGACGACTCGCCCCGGGAGAAGATGGCGAAGATCGCCCGGTACATGTACGGCGCGGACGCCGTCGAATGGACCCGCGAGGCCGAGCGCGACCTCGAGATGGTGGAGCGGCTCGGGTACGGCAGCCTGCCGCTCTGCGTCGCCAAGACGCAGATGTCGCTCTCCGACGATCCCGGCGTGGTCGGGCGCCCTGCGGGATTCGATGTGACCGTCCGGGGCGTCCTCCTCGCGGCAGGCGCCGGCTACCTCGTGCCGCTCCTCGGCGAGATCCTCCGGATGCCCGGCCTCCCGTCCGCCCCGCAGGCGGAACGGATCGACCTCGTCGGCGGGAAGATCACCGGGATCGCCTGACCCAAGGCGAGATCGCGGCCGCGGGACCGAGGTCGATCGCAGCCGCGCCCTCGATCGACCCGACCAAGGTCTCTTGACAGTGAATTACTAATCTACTAAATTACTGCTTCAACCAAACCGTCAGGAGCAGGCGATGAGGATTCCCACGACCTTGAAGCACAAACCGGTGATCTGCTGCGAGAACTACGCGAACATCGACGGCCGATTCGCCGGAGACACCGACGCCCAGGGCCTCTCGCTCGGGCTTGCCCAGTGGAACGACCGCGGGAACGTCGAGATCTCCGCCAAGGTCTGGCGATTCACCGGCGAGAAATGGTCCCGTCAGTCCGAAGAGCTACCGCTGCACCGGGCGCTCGATCTGGCCATCCTGATCGCCCGCACCCTGGCGCACTTCCGCGACGCCTACCGATACGAGGACCTGTACGACAAGTCGAAGCCCGACCTCGATCGCATCGGTGTCCAGGGGGACGCCATGACGGTATCCGTCTGCACGGCCAATCCGCTGATCGACTCCGACATCAAGCTGTTCCGCGATGCGCTCGCCAAGGATGACGAGCTACTGTCCGAACGGCTCCACGTCCTGGCCGATCTGCTCGCCGCCGGCGGGTTCGGGCATTCTCGTTGAACGGAGTGGTTCGCCTGCCTGCGCCGGAGCAACCTTCCGTTTGATTCCGCGTAGTCCATGACCACTTCAGCGTCCAGTCCCGGTTGACGAGCCAATGGCAGGGAGATCGGCAGGAAATGAGAAGAAAGTCCCTCTGGATCGGCGTTGCGGCCGTTGTCGTGGTCGCGGGAGGCGTTGCCGGCGCTCTGGCGCTCCGCGGCGGCGGCAACAAGGCCCTCGAGGTGCAGACGGCCAAGGTGGACCGGCAGAAGATCATCGAGAAGGTCAACGGCACGGGGACCATCCAGCCCAAGATCCAGGTGAAGATCGGCGCCGACGTGAGCGCCAAGATCACCAAGCTCGCCGTCGTCGAGGGCCAGTGGGTCGAGAAGGGAACCCTCCTGATCGAGCTGGACCGGGAGCGCTACCTCGCGGCCGTGGAAAGCGCGGAAGCCAGCGTGCGGTCGGCCGAGGCCAATGCGACGCTCGTGCTCCAGAACCTGGAAAAGACCGAGAAGGACTTCAAGCGCGCTCAGGAACTCCTCGCGCTCGACATGGAATCGCAGGCGGTGTTCGACGCCACGTTCGCCGCGCACAAGGTCGAGGTCGCGCGCTACGACGCCACGCGGGACCAGGTCGAGCAGGCCAGAGCGGCGCTGAAGCAGGCCCGCGACGACCTCTCGAAGACGACCATCTACGCGCCGATGGCGGGAACCATCACGGACCTGAACAAGGAGCAGGGCGAGATCGCCATCGGGTCGCAGTTCCAGCCCGACGTCATCCTGGTCATCTCCGACCTCTCGGAGATGGAAGCCCAGATCGACGTGGACGAGAACGACGTCGTCGCCGTCGCCGTGGGCCAGGAGGCCGAGATCGAGGTCGACGCCCTGCTGGACCAGACGCTCACCGGCGTCGTGGCCGAGATCGCTAACAGCGCCAACGTCGGCGGCGCCGGCACGACGGATCAGAAGACCGAGTTCGAGGTCAAGATCGCCATCACGGATCCCCCGGCGACGCTGCGCCCCGGCATGACGGCCAGCGCCGACATCTTCACGAAGACCAACGAGAGCGCCCTGAGCGTGCCGATCCAGAGCGTCGCCGTGCGGACGGTCGACCAGCTCGTGATGGCCGGTGAGGATCGCCAGGCCGCGGAGCAACGGTATACCGCCGACCGGGACGGGTTCGTCGAGATCGTCTTCCGCGTCGAGAGCGGCAAGGCCGTGGCCCGCCAGGTCACGACCGGCATCCAGAGCGACGAGCTGATCGAGATCCTCGACGGCCTCGCGGAGGGCGACGAGGTCGTCACCGGCAGTTACCGCGCGATTTCGAGGGACCTCGTGAACGGCGCGGTGGTCACCGTCAACAACGAAGCCGCGCCAGCCGGCGAGGGAGCCGAGCGTGGGCCAGCCGATTAGCAGCTCGCCCGCGACCGCCGGGCGCATCGCGCTGTCGCTCAGGGATGTCGTGAAGACGTACGTGATGGGCGCGGACGAGGTGCACGCCCTCCGCGGCGTCTCGCTCGATGTCGCGACCAACGAGTACGTCGCGATCATGGGAGCGTCCGGATCGGGGAAGTCGACGCTCATGAACGTGATCGGCTGCCTCGACGTCCCCACCTCCGGCACCTACTCTCTCGAGGGTCAGCCTGTGGCCGGCATGTCGGAGTACCAGCTCGCCGAGATCCGCAATCAGCGGATCGGCTTCGTCTTCCAGACATTCAACCTCATCCCGCGATCCAACGTCTTCCACAACGTCGAGCTGCCGTTGATCTATGCCGGCGTCCCGCGGGCGCAGCGCCGCCCGCGCGTCGAGGACGCGATCGCGCGAGTCGGGTTGACGAACCGGATGAGGCACAAACCCAACGAACTCTCCGGCGGGCAACGCCAGCGCGTCGCCATCGCGCGCGCGCTCGTCGGCCAGCCGTCGATCATCCTCGCCGACGAACCCACCGGAAACCTGGACAGCAAGACGGGCGACGAGATCATGGCGGTGCTGGACGAGCTGCACCAGGCCGGACAGACGATCCTCCTCGTGACCCACGAGACCTACATCGCCAGGCACGCGCTGCGCATCGTCCGCCTGCGGGACGGCATGATCGAGAGCGATGACGCCGTGCCGGCGGGCTCGCTCGCTGGGCAGTGAACGTGCCGGCAAGGGCGCCGGCGCTGGCGATCGGAGTGGAGCGGACATGAAGGCACGGCTCGATCTCGAGGAATCGTTCCGGATCGCCCTCGGCTCGCTCCGCGCGAACAAGGCGCGGGGCACGCTCACGACCCTGGGGATCATCATCGGCATCGTCGCCGTGATCCTCACGATGACGGCCGCCCATGGCCTGCAGAACACCTTCCGCCAGAGCTTCTCCGCGGTCGGCGCCGACGTCATCTACGTGTCCCGGATGCCCTGGGTCGTCATGAACGACTTCTTCCTCTACCGCAATCGGCCCGGCCTCGAGCTGCGCCAGGCGGACCTGCTGGCCAGCAAGCTGCGCGGCAGGGCCATCGTCAATCCCTCCATCGGCGGCCAGCGCGACCTCAAGTACCGCTCGGCGACCATGGAGGGCGTGACGATCATCGGGACGACGGAGCGCCAGACCCTCGTATCGACCGCCCAGCCGGAACTGGGCCGGTTCATCACCGACTACGACGTGACCCGCCGCAAGAACGTGTGCGTGATCGGGACGGACGTGCGGGACGGGCTGTTCGGCGACGCCGCGGCGGTCAACCAGGAGTTGAAGATCGGTCGCACGACGTTCCGCGTGATCGGCGTGATGGAGAAGCAGGGCGGCGCGTTTCTCGGCGGTCCGAATTTCGACCGGCAGGTGTTCGTCCCGATCACGTCGTACGTGAAGGCCTTCGGCGGCGACCGGCGGCAGCAGAACGTGGACGTCGCCGTCAAGGCGCCGTCGCACGAGGCCGTCGCGGCGCTGGAATTCGAGGTCATCGGCGAGATGCGGAAGATCCGGCAGCTCCGCCCCGCGGAAGCGGACAACTTCTCGATCAACAAGCTGGATACGCTGGTCGGCGCGTTCGACAACATCATGGGCGTCGTGCTCCTGGTGGGTCTGCTCATCACCGGCATCTCGCTGTTCGTCGGCGGCGTCGGCGTCATGAACATCATGTTCGTCTCGGTCACGGAGCGGACGCGCGAGATCGGGATCCGCAAGGCGATCGGCGCCAAGCCGCACAGCATTCTCTTCCAGTTCCTGTTCGAGGCCGCGGCCATCTGCCTGATGGGGGGCCTGATCGGCGTCGTGGTCGCGTCCGTCCTGACCGCCGTCGTGAACGCCACGGTGATGCCGGCGAGCGTGTCGATCCCGATTCTCTTGATCGCCGTCCTGGTGGCGATCGGCGTGGGAGTGGCGGCCGGCTTCTTGCCGGCCTGGCGGGGCGCGCGTCTCAATCCCATCGACGCGCTGCGCTACGAGTAAGGGGATTCGGAGTGTCTCGGCCATGTCCGTGATCGACCTTCTCCTCATGTCGCTGAGCGCGCTGGTCGCCAACAAGTTGCGGTCGGTGCTCACGCTGGTGGGTATCGTGGCCGGCGTCGCCTCGATCATCGCGGTCATGACCGCGATCGCCGTGGTGCAGTCGACGATGGAACGGGAGATGAGCGTGCTGGGCAGTCAGGTGTTCCAGGTGCAGAAATGGCCGGCGGGCGGGTTCCATTCCGACCAGGAGCGGCGCCGGGCCATGCGGCGGCCGCCGCTCACCCTCGAGAACGCCAACGCGATCCGGGACCAGGTGGGCTCGGTCGATCTCGTCGGCTCGGAGCTGTGGGACTTCGGCTACGTCGTGGAGTATCGCGACGAAGAGACCAACCCGAACGTCGCCATCTGCGGCGGCACCCCCGAGTATCCCGCCAACAACACCCACTACGTCGGACTCGGGCGCAACCTGTCGCAGATGGACGTCAAGAGCGGCCGCAACGTGGCCGTGATCGGACACGCCATCGGCCAGAAGCTGTTCCCGTTCACCGACCCGATCGGCGCCGAGATCCGGCTGGACGGGCGCAAGTACGAGGTCATCGGCGTCTTCGACGAGAAGAAGTCCGCCTTCGGCTCGGGCTACGACAACTACGTCCTGATCCCGGTGACGACCTTCCTCGACATCTACGGCATGACCAGCCGGGACGGCTTCTCGCGGTCCGTGAACATCACCGTGCGCGCGAGGTCGCCCGAGCTGGTGCGGGACGCGATCGAGGAGACCCGGCAGGTCCTGCGGCGGGAGCGCGGCGTCAAGCCTCATGAAGAGGACAATTTCGACTTCTTCAACAGCGAGAGCCTGATCACGCGGTTCAACCAGACGACCGCCAAGGTCAAGATCGCCGCGTTCGTGATCGGGATCGTCGCCCTGGTCGTCGCGGGTATCGGCATCATGAACATCATGCTCGTATCCGTGACCGAACGGACGAAGGAGATCGGCATCCGCAAGTCGCTCGGCGCGAAGCCGGGCAACATCCTGCTCCAGTTCCTGCTCGAAGCGGTGATCCTGTGCAACATCGGCGGTATCGTGGGAATCCTCGTGGGCTTCGCGCTCGGCAACGTGGTCACGGCGTTCACGTCCTTCGCGATCCAGGTGCCCGTGGAATGGGCGTTCATCGGCCTCGTGTTCTGCTCGACCATCGGGATCGCGTTCGGCCTGCTGCCGGCGATCAGGGCCGCCCGGCTCAATCCGATCGACGCGCTGCGCTACGAGTAGGCGCGCCCGCCGGGACGCGCGTGCGGCGTCGAACTACGCTCTGCGGACCGGGTAGCGCAGGTGCGTGACGCCGACGCCCGGGACCACCGCCGGGTCGGCAAGGCGCACTGGCGTGCGGGCGAGGTGGTCGAAGAGCCGAATTCCCGAGCCAAGGAGAATCGCCGCGAGGTCGACGTGGATCTCGTCGAGGAGGCCGGCATTGAGGCACTGCTGGATGGTGTCGGCGCCGTGGACTCCGACGGACTTGCCCGCGGCGGCGGCCTTGGCCAGGTTCACCGCGCTTGCGATGCCGTCGGTCACGAAATGGACCGTCGAGTCGGGCCGCGGCCATCCGGCGGGAATCTGGTGGGTGAGCACGAACGCCGGTCCCCAGGCGTGATGGCCGCCCCAGCCGTGGGCGACCTCGAACGTGCGTCGACCGGCGAGCACGGCGCCGAGTTCGGACCAGAGACCGCGAAGGTGCCCGGCGCTCGGCCCGGACACCTTGAACGTCAGGGGATCCGACCCTCCCGTGTGGAACTCGACGTCCCCCGAGGCGAAGTACCAGTCGAACACTTCGGCCACGCCATCGTCGGGGTCGGCGATGTAGCCGTCGAGCGACATGGACATGATCGCGACGACCTTCGACATTGCGAAGCCCCCTCTCGAAACGCGCTGCCGTTGTCGCAGTCGCCGGGGGCCGTAAACCGGAAGCGGGCGTGCGCAGCCGTCACACTCGCAGCAGACCGCGGAAGCCTCTGGCGGCATAATACGACTGCGCGCCGTTGTGATAGACGAACACCCTGCCGTAGCGTCGATCGCAGAACAAGGCCCCGCCGAGTTCCCTGACGTCGGCCGGCGTCTGGACCCAGCTCGACGATTTCGTATCGAACTCGCCGATCTTCTGCAAATCTCGGTATTGCTCCTCCGTCAGCAGCTCGATGCCCATCTCGCCGGCCATCTCGACTGCGCTGCGCTCCGGCTTGTGCTCCTTCCGTGACGCTCGCGCTTCGGCGTCATAGCAGATACTGCGGCGCCCGGCGGGACTTTCTCGAGCGCAGTCGCAGAAGATGACGTGATCGCCAGGTCCGGCCGAACCGACGACGTCCGGCTCGCCACCCGTGGATTCCATCGCTTGCAGCGACTCCAACGCGCCGGGCTGATGTTCGAGTCTGGCCTGCACGTCCGCCCAGTCGGCGTCAGCGTGCCGGTGCATGTTCTTCTCGAATCGGGCCTTCAGCACCTGCAACAACCGATCGCGGTCTCTCATCTTCATGTGATCCCCGTGGTTCCGCAGGGGGGCACCGTCCGGCTCGCCGGCGCCCGCTCCTGCGTTCTGGATCCGCCTACCGCTGCCACAGGCCGAGCTGGACGTCGCCGAGGAAGTAGATCGCCCAGGTCCCGGTGTCGCCCTGTCGGGTCGGAGGGTACGCGATCACCGCGCCGGCTGCTTCGGCTTCCTGAACCGCCTTCGCGATGTCATCAACCTCCAGATACGGCCGGACGATCGGCTGTTCGTGCTCCGCCAGCGGCGCGCGTACGCCGATCAGACTTCCGTCCGGCGCCTCCGCGACCCGGGCCTGCCCGAGGGCGGCCACCGCCGGACCGAAGGACAACCCGTGGACCCGCTCCAGCGCCGCGCACTGCTCGGCGACGTCGCGGCACACGATCTCCAGATAGTGGATACGCATGGTCGGCCGTCCGTCCTGTCTGGGCTTCCCCATCGTCTGGCAACCGGCGAGCAGAGCGACGGCCGCTGCCGTGAGGAAGCAACACGCCGTGCGTCGACTCATCGCCTCAACTCCCTCCCGCTCCGGCCGGAGCGGTCGAACTCGCCGGGGGCGCGAAGGCGCGAGCCGCGCGAGCCGGTGTCAACGCGCGGCACGCTCGTGCCGGAGACTCGGCGAGTCCACCGGCCAGGGATCCACGGTCACCGCGACGTCCGCTGGCTCACCGGCATAACGTACGGTAATTCGAACGGTCCACATGCACCACTCCCCGGGACACCCGCGCTACGCCTGTGCGAATGAACCGATCGTGATGTCGCCGGCCGGCCAGCAAGTCCGCGTGCAGGGGGCCTGGCGACAGTGCTCCGTCACGCCCGCCTGCGGTTCAGGCCGCGTCCTTCCTGCGCGCGAAATGCGAGGCCACGATTCCCGCGGACAGGATCAACAGGACCACGCCCAGGAGGTAGACGTTGAACTTGTCGCCCAGCGCGGCCTTGAGCCACTTCGCGGCCAGCATCTTCACGCCGACGACCAGCAGGACGACGGCCAGCGAGACCTTGAGATATTGGAACCTGTCCAACATCCCGGCCAGCGCGAAATAGAGCGAGCGCAGGCCCAGGATCGCGAAGACGTTGCTGGTGAACACCAGGAACGGGTCGGCCGTGATGGCGAAGATCGCCGGGATGGAGTCCACGGCGAAGATGAGGTCGGTCGTTTCCACGATGATGAGCGCCAGGGTCAGGGGCGTGATCAGCAGGGTGCCCGGTCGGGCGGCATCGACGATCGGGTCGGGCAGCGCCGCCGCCCCGGGCTGTTCGCTCTCCTGCGCCGCCGGCGTTCCGGCGCGTACGACGAAGTGTTCTCCGTGGAATCGCGCCGTGACGGGAAAGAATCGCCGCACCAGCCTGACCACGACATTCTGGTTCGGGTCGACCCCGTGCGTCTTCAGCAGCAACATCTTGAGGCCGGTGAGGATCAGGAAGGCCCCGAAGACGTAGAGAATCCAGTGGAACTCCGCGATCAACTTCGCGCCGGCGCCGATCATCACGCCGCGCATGACCAGCGCGCCCAGGATGCCCCAGAACAGGACCCGGTGCTGGTAGATGGCCGGGACCGCGAAGAAGCTGAAGATCATCGCGATCACGAACACGTTGTCCACGCTCAACGACTTCTCGACCACGTACCCCGTCAGGTACTTGACCGCTGCCGATCCGCCGTCGTTGACCGTGCCGTCCACCGCGTCCACGGCCGCGCCGAGGCCCATCCAGTGCGCGTCATAGCCGAGGTACACGAACACGGAGAACAGCAGACCCAGCGTGATCCAGACGGCAGACCAGCCCAGAGCCTCCTTGACGCCCACGACGTGGGCCTTGCGATGGAACACCCCGAGGTCCAGGGCCAGCATCGCCAGCACGAAACCGATGAATCCGATCCATAACCAGATCATCTAGCCACCGTCCCTGCCGTTCTTGGTGCGAGCACCGCTCGCTTCATGCTGTTGTTGGGCGCCACTAACGGTCACGTCCCAGCGGATCCTCCCGAGAGGCCTGCTGGCCGAGCTGTTGCGCCAGCCCGATGAGAATTCCTTCGGGACCCCGGATGTAGCAGAGCCGATACATGTTCTCATACCTGGCCACTTCGCCGACGAGCTTCGCACCGCGTTTGCCGAGCCGGACGAGTGTATCGTCGATGTCCTCCACTGTGAACATGACGCGTAGGTAGCCGAGCGCGTTCACCGGGGCGCCGCGATGATCGGCGGCCACGGGCGGCGCGAGGAAGCGCGACAGCTCGAGCCGGCTGTGGCCGTCCGGCGTACGCATCATGGCTATCTCGACGCGCATGCCGCGCAATCCCGTCACCCTGTCTGCCCAGTCTCCTCCGACGTGGGCGCGTCCCTCGAGATCAAGACCGAGGTCGGTGAAGAACTCGATCGCGGCATCGATGTCTTCCACCACGATGCCGACGTTGTCCATACGCTTGACTGTCACGATGTCTCCCTGGCTTCCAGCCGTTGCAGATCGGCCACAGCGCGTTCAGCGCCTTCGGCTGCGCGCGGTCGTTGGGCCGCGAGCGGTCGCATGGTTCCGCTACTTCTGTAGATCCGCCAGCTCGCGACGCACCTTCTCGATATCGACGTCGATCGTCCAGATGTCGAAATTGCCGGAACGCGTACTGACGAAGGCGATCTTCGTCCCGTCGGGCGACCACGATGGCCCGTCATCGTAGCCGGGGTGCGACGTGATTCGCACCCGACTGCCGCCGGCGGAGGACATGATCCACAGGTCGCAGTTGCGCTCCTCGCACCAGACCACGGCCAGCAGGGAGCCGTCCGGCGACGGGTCCGCGTACCGGTAGGCTGACTCCCCCTCCGGGGTCAACTGGCGCTTGCCCTCTCCGCTCGCCGAGATCGCCCAAATGGACCAGTTCTTGTTCTCAGCCCCTTCGCGCAAGGAGACGAAGATCTCCGTGCCATCGAGCGACCAGCCGTTCGCGATGGGCATCTTGCCGGATTCGAAAAACACCTTGTCGAGACGACCAGTCGATACGCTGAGCACCCAGAGATTCGGTCCCTCTTTGAAAGCGATGCGAGCGCCCTCCGGGGACCACTTGGGCTGACCGCCATGAAGAATCGGGATGGTCTCCGGAACAACGCGTATAGGGATTCCACCAGACGCCGACACGAGCTGGATACTGTTTCCGAAGTCCCCATCGAATGCGATATAGCGGCCATCGGGCGACCAGTCGGGATGCTCCCCGATGACAGTCGTCAACTGGTGCGGATCACCTCCGTCGGGCGATACCAGCCAGAGACCGTTCTTCTCCGGAGCCACATCGCCTCCATAGCGGGAGAAGAGAATGGAGCGACCATCCGGCGACCACGAGGGGAATCCATCCTGGGCCGGATCGTCGGTCAGCCTTCGCGCCCCGCGTTCCTCCTGGGCCGTCACGTCGGACAGGGAAGCGAGGCAGAACACGAGGAGCACGGCACCACGGATCCGTCGAGTCGTCATGGTTCACCCGCATGTTCGTCTACCGTCACGGCGTTCGAATGACCATTGCGCCGGTCATCGTCACTCCCTCTTTCCGATCTACCGGCGGCCTAACGATTAGGTTCAGCGACGAACCGCCCGGCGAACCGTCCGCGGCAACGATCGTCAGGCCGCACTCCGCTGACGTGAGCTCGCATCATATTGACGCTATGAAACCGCGTATCAGTTCTGCACATTCCCTCGGACGCTCCAGGTAAGCGAAATGGCCGCAATCGTCGATCACCTCGAGTCGGGCTCGCGCGATTCCCCGGGCGATGTTCGCGGAGCATTCGAGCGGTATGAAATCGTCCGCACCATGAATCACCAGGGTAGCCGGAGCATGGTGCCCGAGGCGAACGATCACGTCATAGTTGGGCCTGCACCACGTCTGGCTGTACAGGCGTTCTTCGATGGCGCGCGCCTTTACGATCTCGGCCGGCGTGAAGTGGACTCGCAGCCGGGCAACAACATCTTGCACATTGCGGGTGTCCATGAGCGCCGAGCCGAAATGGAGCCGGTAGTACTCCGCCTCGGTCGCTATGTCGCCCATCGCATACTTCCGAGTACCGGCGATCTCTTCCATGCGCGCCAGGTTGTCCGATTCGTGTACACGGCGATGCTCGATGAAACGAAGGCGATCGGCATATGACCCGGGAGCCGGGTTCATCAAGATCAGGCGGCTCACGTGGCTTGTGTATCGAGCAGCGTACTCCATGGCGAGGAGTGCCCCAAAGGAGTGCCCGAGGAGGACAGGCTCCTCAGCTTCAAGGAATACGCGCAGTGCATCTAGATCCCGGAGCTCCGAGTCGAGTGATACGTCGTGTGGAACGACGGAGCCTGACGATTTACCGCGCCCCCGTTGATCGTAGTAGATGAGCCTACACGCCGAACCAAGGGTATCAAGTTCGGGCAGGAAGTAGTTGTGGTTGAAGTCGGGGCCCCCGTGCAGCGCGATTAGGGGCGCGCCCGCTCCGACCTCCCTCCAGTAAATCTGCGTGCCGACCGTTTCGAAATAGCCGTCTCGAGCTGACCGGCGGTTGGTGGCACTGGATCGCGACATCGTGTTCTCCGAGCGACCTAACGCACGCATCTGCGGCGGCCCGAGCCTGGTGCGCCGGGCACCTTGGCGGCCTGCGTGACAGGCCGGAGCCGATCCCTGCATTCTGCAGCTATACGGTTCCATTCCCCTTTACGACCGTGGTGCTCTTTCGCCCCATTGGGAAATTGGACAGCGAGCCCGCCGCCAACGACCGCGGTTCGAGCGACTGTCGGTTCTGAGCCCAAGCTAATCACAGAATAGCGCCGCAATCCGGCACGGCGAATGGCCGCGCCAAAAGCTGGTCAAGTTGCCACTAGTCACGTACATATCGCAAGTGAGTTGCAACTGGAGTATCAACCACTCTGTCGATCCGGAACCTCGGGGCCGGTTCGCGCAGATTCTCGAAGAGGCGTCTCCCGCCGCCGAAGAGCACCGGCACCAAGGCGATTTCCAGTTCATCGATGACACGGAGGTTCATGTATTGCTGGATCACGTCCGCGCCGCCGGCGATACGAACATCGCGATCGCCCGCCGATTCCCGCGCCTGCTCGAGGGCATTCTCCGGGCCGTCGTTGACGAAGTAGAACGTCGTCCCGCCCGGACGGACCCAAGGTTCGCGTTTCTCATGGGTGAGAACGTATACCGGAGCGTGAAACGGAGCCTCCTCCGGCCAACTCCGCTCGCCGGCGTCGAACATCCGCTTTCCCATGATGTTGGCGCCGGTACGCTCCATGGTGTAGCGAGCCATGTCATTGACCGGACCTGTCTCTCCACCAGGTCCGAGCTTGAGGTTCTCGCGGAAGTACCGGAGATTCAAAGCCCAGCCCATGAGCGCACCCCATTGGGCGCCCCAGTTCTTGTACTCGGGCTTCTCCCAGTTCTCGATGGTCATCCCTTCCGGCGCCATATAGCCGTCAAGGCTAAGTCCGATGTTCACGAAGACCTTGCTCACGATGGCTGTCTCCCGATTCTGTAGGTCGGTCCAACGTCCTGGCGGTCACCCAAAGGCAAACCGCGCGCATGTACGGGTCGTGACCGAGCCGACGGCCAGCTCGAGTGCCATGACAGGCGACGCGATCGCCAGTTCACCTGCGTAGATGCTACCGGCCTCTTCCGTCGAATAGATTTTTCAAGTCCGACCAACTTCGGCCTTGCACGGCGACCGGCCCGTCGTTGCTCAACCAGATATCGACAGCGGCAATCTCCGCGTTGACATTGTTTGGAATTCCCCCGGTTCTCTAGACACTTCCGAGGCTATACTATAGCCGAAGGAGGAGTCGATGAGCAGCCCCAAGTACACGCAGGAATTCAAGGACGAGGCGGTCCGCCAGGTCACCGAGCGT